>Ga0209930_1000003_pt1 | contig 2045054 bp, 1932 predicted proteins | sample ThiBiot_500_biof_2_FD_183948 | JGI IMG/M metagenome (GOLD analysis project Ga0209930, IMG submission 183948) | Wastewater bioreactor microbial communities from Cape Town, South Africa - Thiocy_cont_500_biof (SPAdes) | ecosystem: Engineered > Bioreactor > Thiocyanate-remediating >...
CGCACTTACCGGATGCCCTTCCCCCAGGCACGCATGGACCCTCAAGAAGTCCTATCGTCCCAGGTCAGAAGGGCATTCGCGTCTCACGACCCGCCCATGACCGCGACCTCATCAGCGGATCCGGGCTGAACAGCCCGTCACCGACCGCATCGAGGACTTCCGCACCTTCGTCGACGAACAGGTCACCGCGCGCCGCGTCGAACAAGACGCGCTCATCGACGACCCGCCGCGTACGGTCCAGTAGTGGTCCGCCACTACCGGAAGAAGACAGGGCAGCTGCCTCCCGAGCGGCGCCTACGCGTTCGAGCCACACGCTGTACCGAGATCGATCCGGAGAAGATCGCCGAGGTCCTGATCCGCGTCGCACTACGGGAAGCCGACCAGCGGGATGCGGGCGCGTATCTCCGCGACCACCTCGCCGAGCCGAACTAGCTCAGCCGACGAGCACCCGTCCGACGACGTAGACCACGGCGCCGCTCACCGCGACCGGCAGCGCGGCGGCGGACAGCGACGGCAGCACCCGCTTGAGCTCGACGAGCGAGTCGAACAGCGCGTCGAGCGAGGCGACCAGCACGCCGACCGCCACGCCGAGCAGCACGCCGGCCTGCAGGCTGATCGTCGGCAGCACCCAGCCCGCCGCCGCGCCGGCCGCCGTGGCCGACACGGCGGTCAGCAGCGCGCTCACCCAGCGCGGCACCTCGAACGCCGCGACCGCCGAGCCGACCGCAAGCGCGAGCGCACCGGCGACGACGATCGCCTCGCCGCCCGCGAGCGCCTCGGCCGCCACCCAGCCCGCCGTGGACAGCGAGAGCACGCCGCCAGCCACCGTGCCGGACACGGACTCGACCATCCGGATGCGACCGTCGCGGCGCAGCAGCTCGTTGACGAACGACACCATGAGCGCGCACGCGAGGACGACGGCGAGCCCCGACAGCCCGGTGCCGCCGTAGCGGACCGCGAACACGGCCGCGACGCCGGTCATCCCGACGACGGCCGCCGAGCCCGGCACGAACGGCAGCCCGGCCAGCTCCGGCCATCCGACGGCGACGACGAGCACCAGCGCCGCCGCCACCGCGAGGAGTGCGACGGGATGCAGGTACCCGGCCAGGGCGATCGCAGCCGCCACCGCTGCCGTGACGACCGAGCGGGAGGCGAGCGTCACGGCGGCGATTCTCGCAGATGGTGACCGGCCGCGGACTGGACGGTGATCGGACGGCGGTCACACCCTGGACGTTCACGCGGAGCCGTGTCCTCACTCCTGCACGCTCGGAGATCCCGGTGGCAGACCTGCTACCCCCGCGTCCAGAGGCTCGGCGCAGACGCTCCCCACCCTCGGTCTACTGTCCTCCCGGGTCCGAATTCTCCCGGTCGAGCCGTCCGCTCTGGTGGACACCCCGGGCGCCGGCATAGTCGTACTCGACGTGCGACGAGACCTGGTCCGGACCGTGCGCGCCTGAGCGCGCGGCGACTGCGCGCCGCCGGCGGCACATGTTCCGGCGAGTCAGCATCGAGCAGGCGGCCACCAACGCGGTCGACGCAGCCCACGGGAGCGCGACTGGTGCCCGACCCGGCGCCCGGGTGCGCGGCACGAGGCAACTGATCCGGGCGCGCAGAGGCAACCTCATGACGTCAGCGGCCGACCAGCAGGTCACGGGCCGCCGCCCACAGCCATGGTCGTGGGGATGTAGCCAGCCTACGATCGAGGGCATGGGCGATCGCATCGCGCGGCGGGTCGTGACGGTTCCGGACGTGGTAGGCCTGACCTTCCGCGTCGGCCGGGAGGTGGCACACAAGGCGGGTGTCGCCTTGGCGAACCGCGACCCGGATGGGCCGCCGATCGCCGCGCTGGCCTGGCCCGGCCTGCACTACATCGTGCGACAGCAACCAGCACCGGGCACCTTGTTGCACGAGTGGGACTCGGTGGTGATCGAGGTCACCAAGCACGGCGACGCTCCCGCTCTCGAGCCAGCCCAGCCGCGTCCCTCCCCGCCAGCCGACGCTGTACAGGCGACCTTCGAGCCCCAGCAGTACATCGATCTGACCGACGACTGACCACAAGAACCGCCGGCTCAGCCAGTCCATCACATCCTGCTGGTCGGCGATCCCCACCCGGATGGACGACTAGATCAGGGGCTCAAGACTCCCGCTACCCCGGCGGGCACGAAACCGATCGTCGTCGCCAACGTGCGCCACCGACTGCCTGCGCCGCCAGCGACGCCACGAATACCCCGAGCCGTGCACCCCGACCAGGTAGGGGCACAGCGGAAAGCTCCAACCACGCCTGCTGGGTCGTCGCCGGCCAGCACAGGGACGCGATGGACGGGTGCTGTTCAAACACGTAGCGTCGCCTGCACGGCGGGCGTGCGGGCCGCTGCCGGTCCGTCGAGCTGCAACTGGACCAGCAGCCCAGCCGGTCCGCAGTGCCTGGGAGCGTCACGCACAGGCGACAGGGCCGCTCCGGCGGCAGTCCGGAAGTCCGCGGCCATCACCCGCCACCCCACCATCTGTGATCGCGGGTCCTGGGCCGGGCCGGCAGGGCGATGACCGCCGCGACGAGCCGCTGCGACAACTGCGTCGACCAGCCGGTCTCGCACGGTGCGGCGGCCGCGGCTCAGCATGGTCGACGCCGCACTGCCGCTCGCTGTGGCGGGCGATGCAGGCCATGGGCGCGCTCCAGGCTCGTCACGGATTCCTGACGCCGGTTCGCACCTTACTTCCGAGCCACCGGCACCTCGAAACGGTCCTGATGGGCGGAGCCGCCCACCCGGCGCGACCCAGTCCAGAAGGGGACATCCATGACGATCACTAGTGCGCCGGCTGCCCGGCAGGCCGCCGTCGCCCCAGACCAGCCGACCACCACGAGCAAGGCAACGACGACCGCATCGAGGACTTCCTCGCCTTCGTCGGTGAACAGGTCACCGCGCGTCGCACTGAACAAGACGCGCTCGTCGACGGGGCGGACACCTGCGATGACTGAACTGCACTCGAACAACAGTGGCGACCGTGAGGACACCGACGCAGCGCGGATCCGCGTCGTGGCCCACACTCGCGCCCAGTCTTTCCCGCCGTTGCGAAGCGAGCAGGCCGCCTTGGTGAAGGCAGTCCTTGCCACGGCTCCGCCAACGTGCACCATGCCCGCGACCACAACCTAGTGTCACCGGGTGCGGTGGATGAACCGGCAGCAACCACGGTTTGCGAGACCCACTACAGCCCAAGGGCCCGCGAGCGTGCTCACTGTGTGCCAAGCGGCGCCTCGCTGGTTGGCCGGGTGGCGTGCTGGACCCGGGGAGTGATCAGGACACGCTCAGGCTGCATAGTGCGGGACCCCAGGCGTGGAGCCTTCGTTATCCGGATCTCGAACACCGCCTTGAGGATCCGACGCTTCTCCCGCAGGTCCGTGGCCTCCCAGGCGGCCCGGATGTCGTCGGCGGTCACCAGGGCACGGATGCCGTCGTCGCCAACTGGTGGCACCGCCGCCCGTTGTGCCTGCTCGATCTGGGGCCGCAGCGTCGCTTCAACCCGTGACAGGGTCGCGAGCGTGACTGCACCAGCCGCGTACTGGTCGGCCGCCTCGTCGAGCCGGGTCTGCAGCTCAACCACCCTGAGCTCGGCCTGTGTCGAGCGTGCCGCCCAGTCCTCGCCCTCGGCGGTCAGCATCGCGATGTTCTCCTGCCTGCTGAACCAAGCAACCGCGGTCTCGCTGACAAGCTGGTCGACCCAGCCGGCCGCGATGACAACCTTGTAGCAGCCGCGGAACCGGCAGTGGTACTTCGGGATGCGCGGCTGTACCGGCGCCCGGCCGCGAGCCTTGAAGGTTGTGCGCGTCAGTGGCCGGCCGCAGTAATGGCACCTGGCGATGTGCGACAACAACCCCTTGGGGGTCACCCCGTCTGACACATGCACCCGGCGCGAGGGGTCGAACAGGATCCGCTGCAGACGGGTGAAGTCCTCAATGGAGATCAGCGGCTCCCAGGCGGCCTCCCCCACCACTTGCCCGCGGTACACCCGCTGGCCGGCGATCGTGGGGTTGCGCAGGACCTGCTTCACGGTCATTGTCAGCCAACCCCGCGGCACGCTGTCTTTCCGTGGCCCCTGCGGTGTCGGCTCACCCTGGTCCTGCAAGGTGTTCGCGACCGTGAGTACCGGAACGCCGGCAAGCACCTCGCGAACCATCCACCTCACCAGTTCACCGGTGTGCGGGTCCGGCTCCTGCCTGATCAGCGCGCCCGTGTGCTCGTCGTAGATCCGGCGGTAGCCGTACGGCAGCCGCCCATGCGGTCGACCCTTCTCCGCGTTCAGACGCGCCGTGCGCAGCTGACGCTCGTGCATCGTGTTGGCGTCCGCCTCGGCCCGCAGGAACTCGAAGCCAAGCATGAACGCGTCATCTGAGCGCGAGAAGTCGTAGACACGACCGTGGGTCAGATACAGCACGCCGGCCTGCTGGCACGCGGCGCGCAACTGCACGTAGATCGCCATGTCCCGCCCAGCCCGCGACGGCTCCCACGTGACGAATCCGCCGTACCGGCCGGACTTGATCAACTCAATGGCTTCCTCGAAGCCCTCGCGCTCCTTGCGTCGCCACTGAGATGCCGAACGGTCGGCGTCGGTGACGACCTTCGCCACCCGCCAGCTGAGTGGCACGCACCATGACCGGCACTCCTCGATCTGATCGCCGATCGACCGCATGAGCTTGTGACGGTCCTTCGACGCCCGCCCGTACAAGAGGGCTTCGATGGACCGAGCCGGTCCCACAACCGCTGCGTTGTTCTCCACGGACATGAGGTAGGTCCCGTCTACCCCCCTCCTCCGTACTCGCCTCGTCCAGCAGGAGCACCTCGTCGTCCCCGACCAGGAGGGCCGCCAGCGCGACGCGGCGGCGCTGGCCGCCCGAGAGGGTCTCCACGGTGGCGTCGAGCGGGACGTCCGGCAGCAGGCCGTCGTGGACGGCCCGGATGCGCGGGTCGGCCGCCCACTCGTGGGTGTCGGCACCGGGGTGGATCGCGTCGAGGACCGTGCCGTCGGGCAGCACGTCGCGCTGGTCGAGCACCCCGACGCGCACGCCGCCGGCGCGGGTGACGCGGCCGTCGTCGGGCGCCTGCAGGCCGGCCAGGACGCGCAGCAACGTCGACTTGCCGGCGCCGTTGGGGCCGACGACGCCGACGCGTGCGCCGTCGTCCAGCCCGAGCGAGATCCCGTCGAGGATGGTGCGGGTGCCGAGCGCGACGCTCACGCGGTCGGCGCCGAGGAGGTGGGCCATCAGCCGCCGAGGGACCGCACGTGCGCCGTGCCGCCGTCCTCGGCGTCGGCCACGTGCGTCAGGCCCTGCTCGACGAGCCCCTCGAAGAACCGGGCGCTCGGCTTGCGCGGGGCGCGCACCAGCACCACGTCGGCGCCGTCCGCCTGCAGCCGCCCCCGCGTCAGCATCAGCTCGGCGACGTCCACGCCGTCGCCGTACAGCAGCGCCACCCGCAGCCCGGCCTCGGGCTCCGGCGCGACGAGGTCGATGATCCGCTCGAACCCGATGGAGAACCCGGCGGCCGGCACGTCGCGGCCGAGCCACTTGCCGACGACGCCGTCGTACCGCCCGCCACCGGCGACCGACGAGCCGACCCGGGCGTGCTTCACCTCGAAGATCGGGCCGGTGTAGTAGCCCATGCCGCGCACCAGGGACGGGTCCAGCGTGACGCGGGCCTCCGGGAGCACGGTGCGGACCGCGGCGACGATCGCCGGCAGGTCGTAGAGCGACACCTCGCCGAGGCCGGGCAGCGACAACGTGCCCGATGCCAGGGCCGCCTCCGCGTCGTCGCGCACGGCCAGGACGGTGTCGAGGACGCCCCGGACCCCGGCCGGTGCGCCGAGAGCGACGAGCTCGTCGGCCACCGCGTCCGGACCGATCTTGTCGAGCTTGTCCAGCGCGATGAGCGCGTCGGGGACCGTCGCCCCCTCGAACCCGGCCGCCGCGAGGAGGTCGGTGAGCGTGCGCCGGTCGTTGACGAGCAGCGTGACGTCGTCGGCCATCCCCAGGTCCGCGAAGGCGGTGAGGGTCGCGACCAGGAGGTCCACCTCGGCGAGGTACGACGGCTCGCCGAGGATGTCGATGTCCACCTGCGTGAACTGCCGGAAGCGCCCCTTCTGCGGCCGCTCCGCGCGCCACACCGAGCCGGCCTGCAGCGCCCGGAACACCTCGGGCAGCTCCGCCTGGTGCGACGCGTAGTACCGGGTGAGGGGCACGGTGAGGTCGTAGCGCAGCGCGAGGTCGGTGGCGTCGGCGGGCGTGACCGCCTCGTCGGGCTCCAGGCCGCGCCGGAGGATCTCGAAGAGCATCGACTCGTTCTCGCCGCCCTGGTTGGAGCGCAGGCGCGAGAGCGGCTCGATGGCCGGCGTCTCGATCTCGGAGAACCCGAAGCGGCGGTAGGTGGCGCGCAGCGTGCTCAGCACCCGTTCGCGGGTCTGCTTCTCCGCGGGGAGGACGTCACGCATGCCACGAGCGGGAACGACCTTCTGCGCCACGGCAGGCAAGGCTACCGGGCGCCGGCCGCACCCGGCGCCGCCGTCCGCCCACCGCTCATGCGGTGGCGCGGCGCCCCAGCACCTCCCCCAGCCGGACGCGGGCACCCGTCCGCAGCACCGAGCGCTCGTAGACGAGGGCCGCGAGGGCCACGACGCCGGCCGTCGTCGCGGCGAGCACGACGAGCGAGGCCACCGGCTCCCACCATGCGGCGTCGCCGAGGTAGATGCGCACGGGCATGCCCATCACCGCGCTGAACGGCACGTAGGACAGCACCCGCATGAGCACGGGGCTCCCGCTGCCGTAGATCACCAGGTAGAAGGGGATGAGGCCGAGGATCGTGATCGGCATGATCACGGGCCCGGAGTCCTCGACGCGGGAGACGAGCGAGGCGGCGGCCGCGAACATCGCGGCGAAGAGCACGAAGCCGACGACGAAGAAGACGACGAACCACCCGACGGGCGCGCCGACGAGCGAGATGAGGTGGTCCTGCCCGGTCAGCTTGAGCCCGAGGAGCGCGACGAGCGCCATGGCGGCCGCCTGGCCGAGCGCCAGCACGCTGCTGCCCGCCACCTTGCCGGCCATGAGCACGCGGGCGGGCACGGCCGCCAGGAGCACCTCGACGACGCGCGTCTGCTTCTCGATGATCGTGTTCTGGGCGATCGTCTGGCCGAACACCATGACGACGATGAGGAACACCATGCCGAAGGCGAACGGCACGAGGTAGCGCACGGCCTCGCTCTGCGCGGCGGGGTTGAGCACCTCGACGGCGGGGGCGCGGGTGAGCGCCGCCACGAGGGCGCCGGGTGGGCCGTCACGGCCGACGACACGCACCGGCGTGCCGGGCAGGAGCGCGGCGGCGACGGTGCCGTCCTGGACCGCGGCACGCGCGGCGGCGTCGTCGGCCACCGGCACGGCCGTGAAGCCGGGCAGACCCTGCAGGTCGCCGGCCGTCGCCGGGACCACCGCGACCCGCTGCGTCGCGGACCCGGTCGCGGGTGAGGTGTCCCGCTTGGACAGCACGGAGCCGACGACGATCCCGGCGAGGATGCCGACCAGCAGGATGATCGTGGAGACCACGAACGCGCGGCTGCGCAGCTGGGTGGTGACCTCGCGCTCCGCGACCAGCAGGGCGAGCCGGGCGGGCGAGGTGGTCGACGTGGGCGCGCTCATGCCGCCACCGCCGTGCCGGTCGCGGTGCGCGGCGCCTCGTCGCGGATGACCTCGCGGAAGATCTCGGCGAGGCTCGGCCGCACCGGCGAGAACTCGGCGACCGGCCCTCGGGCGACGGCCTCCGTGAGCACGCGCTGCGCCGCGGCGTCGTCGGCCTCGAACAGCACCTCCCCCTCCGACCGCTCGATGACCACGACTCCCGGCACGCCTGCGAGCCAGTCGACGGCACCGGGTGCCCGCAGCCGGTGCCGCGGCTCGCTGTACTGGGCCCGGAGCTCCTCCCGGTCGCCGGCGGCGACGATCCGGCCGCCGGCGATGATGACCACGTCGTCGCACAGCCGCTCGACGACGTCGAGCTGGTGGCTCGAGAAGAGCACGGGCGCCCCGGCGTGCGCGCGCTCGCTCAGCACGTTCACCACCGTGTCGACGGCGATCGGGTCGAGGCCCGAGAAGGGTTCGTCGAGCACCAGGAGGCTCGGCTCGTGGACGAGCGCGGCCGCGATCTGCGCGCGCTGCTGGTTGCCGAGCGAGAGGGTGTCGAGGCGGTCGTCGGCCCGCGGGGCGAGGTCGAGCCGCGTGAGCAGCTCGCGGGCGCGGCGCTCGGCGCCGGCCCGGTCGAACCCGTGCAGCCGGGCGAGGTAGGCCAGCTGCTCGGCCACCTTCATCCGCGGGTACAGGCCGCGCTCCTCCGGCATGTACCCGAACGTGCGGCGCGTCGCCGCGTCGAGCGGGCGGCCGTCGATGGACACGGAGCCGGCGTCGGCGCTCAGCACGCCGAGGATGATGCGCATCGCCGTCGTCTTGCCGGCGCCGTTGCCGCCGACGAAGCCGGTCAGGCGGCCGCGTCCCACCGAAAAGCTCACGCCGTCCAGGGCGCGCACGTCGCCGAACGAGCGACTGACGCCGGTCAGCTCCAGCATGGTTCCTCCCAAGTGCCGCCCCCCGGCGGCGCACGAAAACTGATATCAGATTTCGGGGGGTGGCGTCCAGGGCATTTGGGCTCCGCGTCGCAGGGCGGCCTCGCGCCTCAGTCGCCGTTGCTCACCACACGAGCGCCCGCGACGGGGCCGACGGCGGTGAGGACGCGGTCCGCGACACCGGCCGCCGTGAAGGCGGCCGCGACGACGAGCGCGTGCTGCCGGTTGCGGGCGAGCGCGGCCACCGTGGGGCCGGAGCCGGAGACGACGACGCCGAGCGCGCCCGCGTCGCGGGCCACCTGCAGCGGCTCGGCGAGGTCCGGGGCGAGGTCGAGGGCGGCGGGCTGCAGGTCGTTGTGCAGGGCGCGGCCGAGCGCCACCGCGTCGCCGGCGAGCAGCGCCTGCATGAGCGGCACGTCGTCGGCGTCGCTCGGCGCGGGCGGCGGGGCGTCGCGATGACGCGCGTCGAACGCCGCGTACACGGCCGCGGTCGACAGGCCCTGGTCACGTACCGCGAACGCCCAGTGGAACTCGCCGCGGGTGAGGGCGGGGGTCAGCAGGTCGCCCCGCCCCGCGCCGACGGCGGTGTGCCCGGTCAGCAGGAACGGCACGTCGGCGCCGAGCGAGGCGGCGAGGCGGGCCAGGTCGTCGCGGCTCAGCCCGGTGCTCCACAGCGCGTCGCACGCCACGAGCGCGGCCGCCGCGTCGGCGGAGCCGCCGGCCATCCCGCCCGCGACCGGGACACCCTTGACCAGGTGCAGGTGGACGTCGTCGACCACCCCGGTGCGCTCGGCCAGCAGCCGGGCGGCGCGCACCGCGAGGTTGGAGTCGTCGGTGGGCACCGCGTCCGACTGCGGGCCGCCGACCGTGACGAGTATCCCCTCGTGCGGCGAGGCGACGACCTCCTCGTAGACCGACACCGCCTGGAACACGGTGGACACGGGGTGGTACCCGTCGGGCTGGCGTGCTCCGACGCGCAGCGACAGGTTGACCTTCCCCGGCGCGCGCACGCGCACCTCTCGCGACGGGAGCGCGTCGACCGGGGTGAGCGTCACGTGCTCACTGTGCCAGGTCGGCGGGCGCAAGGTGCTCCGCGATGCGCGCGAACCCGCGGACGTCCACCGCCTCGCCGCGCGCCCCCGGGTCGACCCCGGCGGCACGCAGCGCGTCCTCGGCGGCGGCCGGCGAGCCGGCCAGCGCCGCGAGCGCCTGGCGCAGCGTCTTGCGGCGCTGCCCGAAGGCGGCGTCGACCACGGCGAACACCGCCCGGCGGCTCGCGGACGTCTCCGGCGGTTCCCGCCGGTCGAGCCGCACCAGCGCGGAGTCGACGTTCGGGACCGGCCAGAACACCGCCCGTCCCACCGTCGCCGTGCGTCGCGCCGCGGCGTACCAGGCGGCCTTCACCGACGGGACGCCGTACGTGCGGCTCCCGGGCGGGGCGGCGAGCCGGTCGGCCACCTCGGCCTGGACCATGACGAGCGCGCGGCCCAGGGAGTCGAAGCGCTCGAGGAACGACAGGAGCACGGGGACCGAGACGTTGTACGGGAGGTTCGCGACGAGTGCGGTGGGTTGCGCGCCCGGCAGCGCGGTCAGGTCGAGGGCGTCGGCCAGCACCACCTGCAGCCGGGCGCGGCCGCCGGCGTCCCGCAGCACGGCGACCAGCTGCGCGTCCTGGCCGACGAGCTCGTCGGGCGCGCCGGGACCGGGGTCGACGGCGAGGCCCGGGACGTGCGCGGCCACGGTCACCGGGAGCAGGCGCGCCAGTACCGGGTCGATCTCCACGGCCACGACGTCCGCCTCGGCCTCGAGCAGGCCGAGCGTGAGGGACCCCAGCCCGGGGCCGACCTCGACGACGGTCTCCCCGGGCGCGACGCCCGCCTGCCGGACGATCTTGCGCACGGTGCCCGCGTCGAGCACGAAGTTCTGACCGAGCGTCTTCGTCGGGCGCACCCCGGCGTGCGCCGCCAGCTCGCGGATCTCCGCCGGGCCGAGCAGCTCCACCGTCACGGGTGTGCAGGCTAGCGGGCCGCCGGCCGGCACGCCGCCGGGCCGGGCCGCCCGACCCGGTCGCCAAAACTCACAGGCTCGACACAGACTGCGCGCCGACACTGCGGTCGGGTCCACCGACGGACGCGGGGAGCGCGTGCCCGGCTGCCGGCGCCCGCGTCAGTTCATCCACGCCACCCCAGGTCAGAGGGTGGTTCGAGCAGTCGAGGTGACACATGCGCAACGGCGTCGTGCTCATGGACTCCGGCGGGCGGTACATCGATTCCGGCGTGATCCAGATCTCCCTCACCAACGCGATCATCATCGTCGCGATGATCGTCGTCTTCGCCCTCGCGATCCTCCTGCCCTTCCCGGGGCGGGGCCGGCGCGGTGGGCGCGGCGGCGACTCGTGACCGCCGCGAGCGCAGGCGGGGAGCCCACCCCCGCGGGCAGCTGGACCGTCCGCACCCGCGACCGCATCACGCGCATCGTCCCGCCGGGGCAGGCGCTGCCCGACCGGCAGCCGGCCTACATGTCGTCGTGGATCTACGTGTTCGGCATCCTCACCGTCGCGGCGCTCCTCGTCGTCGTCGCCACCGGTGTGCTGCTTGCCGTCGGCGGCGTGGCCTGGTGGCACGTGTCGCGCACCGGGCACTTCGTCAACTCGCTGCACCTGTGGAGCGTGGAGCTGTTCTTCGCCTTCATGGTCATCCACCTCTGGGGGAAGTTCTGGATGGCCGCGTGGCGGGGCAACCGCGCGCTCACCTGGATGACCGGCGTCGTGGCCTTCCTCGGCTCGATCGGCACGGCGTTCACCGGGTACCTGTCGCAGTCGAACTTCGACTCCCAGTGGATCAGCACGCAGGCGAAGGACGGGCTCAACGCCGTCGGCGTCGGCGCCTACTTCAACGTGCTCAACCCGGGCCAGATGCTCATGTGGCACATCACGCTGCTGCCGCTGGTGCTCGGGGCCATCGTCGGCCTGCACCTCGTCCTGGTGCGGCGGCACGGGATCGTGCCGCCGATCGACGCCGAGGGGCCCGACGACGTCGACCTCCAGGAGGCGGGTGCCCTGTGACCGCCACCACCGCCGCGCGGCCTGTGCGGCGCCGGTCCTCCGGCACCCCCGACTCGCACGGCTTCCCCACCCGCCCGTACGACCTGGTCAAGGAGTTCGTCGTCGCGCTCGTCGTGGTGACGATCCTCACCGTGATCCTCGCCGCCGCCTTCTCGTCGCCCGACGAGAAGGCGATGACCATGAGCGACTGGGCCGCCGCCGCGCCCAACGACGTCGTCGCGACCGCGGCCGGCGAGCTCGCCGGGACCACGACGAGCGCCGGGTACGGCCCGCCCTACAACACGGCGGCCGACGGCCAGATGCTCGGCCCGCTCCCGCTCCAGAAGTGGGGCGGCGTGCGGATCCCCGTCGACTCGGCGCAGGACCTCGTCGTCACGCCGCTCTCGCACGTCACCGGCAACCCGGACCTCACCGCCGCCCTGGCCACCTGGACCGCGGCGTCGGCCGACCAGCAGACGACGTGGGCCTCGGCATACTCCGACGCCCTGTCCAAGGCGCCGGACGGCGATCCGAAGCAGGTCGCCACGGGCGACTACGGCCCCGTGCCGACGATGTCCGAGGCGTTCCTCACGCTCGCCGGCAGCGGCGGCCTGGAGGGCGCGCTGTCGTCGTCGACCACGTTCTACGCCTCGGACCAGACCCGTCCGCTGCTGCTGCTCTCCGACGGCTCCTACCTCGAGGACCAGGCGCGGGCGCGCCACCTCGGCGGTGACCAGTGGGGCATGATGAACGAGACCGGCAACTACCCCGGCCAGCCGTGGATGTGGCTGTACACGTTCTGGTACCAGATCCCGCCGTTCTCCACCTCGGACAACGCGGACGCCCTGGTGTGGGGCCTCATGATGCTGCTGACGCTGCTCCTCGTGCTGGTGCCGTTCATCCCCGGCCTGCGGTCGATCCCGCGGTGGATCCCCGTCCACCACCTCATCTGGCGCGACTGGTACCGGGACCACCCCCGCCGGCGCGCCTGAGGGCACGCGTGAGGCGCCGGCGGTGCTCCGCCGGCGCCTCAGGCACCCGATCAGCTGAACAGGTACTTGCCGCAGACCGGCCACTGGCCGGCGCCCGAGCGCGTGAACAACGCCTGGGCGCGGGCCGTCTGCTCGGCCGCGGAGGCCTGCGACGGCAGCCCGGAGCCGCCCACCGCTCGCCACGTCCCGAGGGAGAACTGGTAGAGCCCGTAGTACAGGCCGTTCGCCGACACCGCGTCGACCCGGCCACCGGACTCGCACCGCGCGAGGGCGGGCCAGTTGAGCGACGCGGCGCTGCCGGAGGCCGCAGGCACGGGCGACGCCGTGACGGGCCTGGCCCTGGTGCCCACCGCCACGACCCGGTCCACGGGCGCCGTGGTGACGGAGTCGGAGACGTTGACGCGCGCGGTCTGGACGCCGTCCACGGTGGTGACGTGGTCGACCACCGTGCGCACGCCGTTCGTGCCGGCCTGGCGCACGGTCGACGTGCCCCGGTACGCGGTGGCGTCCTGCACGGTCTGCGTGCCGAAGGGCACGGCGCTCGTCGTCGTCACGTCCTGCTCGACGACGCGCTGCACGACGACCTGCACGCGCCCGGCGTCGGTCCGCGTCACCGACACCGCGTCGAGCGGCTGCAGCGTGATGCCGAGCTGCGCAAGGGCCGAGGCGACGTCTGTCGCCCCGTCCGGCACGGTACGCGTGGTGCCGTCGGCGATGACGTCGACGGGGCCGCTGACGGCCAGCTCGAGGTCGAGCTGGGCGCGGTCGCCGGAGCGCGAGACGACGAGCGACGGGTGGGCACCGTCGCGGGTCTCCAGGTCGGCCAGCGCCTCGTCCACCGTCAGCGCGGTGGTCCACACCTGCTCCCGGGTGCCGTCGTGCTGCACGGTGAGCTCGTGGGCGTGGCGGACGACGACCTGTGCACCGTCCTGCAGCGCCCCGGTCGGCGACACCGCGTCGCGGTCGGCGACCGTCACGTGCTGGGCGGCCAGCAGGCCGTCCACCGAGCCGGCGAAGGTCGAGACCGTCGTCGTCCTGCCGTCCACGTCGAGCGTGACGGTCTTGTGGGCCGCGGCGTAGGCGGCACCGCCGCCTACGAGGACCAGCGCGACCGCGCCGGCCGTGATGGGAAGCACCCGACGCCACCGTCGGTTCCCCGGGTCCGCCGCGTGAGCCGCGGCCGAACCGTCGTCGGAGGTGTGCTGGGGGGAACCGAACAGGTGGGCGAAACGCATGGGGCTCCAGCCGCCGCAGTGCCCGGGCACGCAGTGCGGGAACCGTGCCCCGCGAGGGGCACCCGGCGGTGCCGCGGCACGGCCGGGGCCACGCGCGGCGGCAGGCCCGGAGGGGGGCCAACGCCGGTCCCGGACCTACGATCCGGCCGTCACGACGAGGCCCGGTGGGGCTCGTCGGCCACCCCTCCGGCACGGACCGAGATGGTTCCGTGACGCAGGCGCGACAGTGGACCGTAACCGAAGCGTGACAGGATCACCAAACGGCGGCGGTGTGCCGGGTCAGTACCAGCCGGCCGACGACTTGTGGTTGTAGGCCCCGCACGGGGTGCCGTACCGGCCTGCGATGTAGTTCAGGCCCCACGTGATCTGGGTCGCGGGGTTGGTCTGCCAGTCGGCCCCGACCGAGGCCATCTTCGAGCCCGGGAGGGCCTGCGGGATCCCGTAGGCGCCGGAGTAGACGTTCTGCGCGTTGACGCGCCAGCCGCTCTCCTCGTTCCACAGCTGCAGCAGGCAGGCGAACTCGTTGTCACCCCAGCCCCGCGCCGCGGCCATGTCCTTGCCGAGCGCCTGCGCGGTGCCCGGTGCGACGGCGACGAGCGCGGGGTTCGGCAGGGGCTTGGTGCCGAGGAGCACCACCTGCGTCACGGGCGGCGAGGTGAGCACGCTGCTCAGCTGCGTGCGGGAGACGACGACGCCCCCGACCACCTGCACGTCGTACGTCGTCGTCCGCACGCCCGCCCGGCCGGCGACCTTCACCTTCGTCGTGCCGGAGACGAGCGTCGGGTCGTCGATCTGCTGCGTGTCGAACGGCACCGCCTCGGTGACCTTCTGCCCGCTCGTCGCGGCCCGCGTCACCATGACGACGAGCCCGTCGACGGCCGCCGCGTCGAGCGGCACGGACACCTGGTCGCCCTCGTCGAGCACGAGGCCGATGTCCCGGAGCGCGTCGCGGACCGTGGCGGCGCTCGTCACCCCGTCGATCACCTGGCCGTCGACCGCGAGGTGGATGGTCTTCTGCGTGGAGACCCGCAGCACCCGGGCGTCCAGCCGCTCGGAGCGGGAGGCCGACAAGCGCACGTTGTCGCGCAGCCCGAGCCCCTCCACGGCCTCGCCGACGGTCAGGGCGGTGGTCCAGATCTGCTGCTGCTGGCCGTCGATGTCCAGGGTCAGCTCTCGGCTGTGGCGCACGACGACAAGCCCGCCTGCGGCGATCGGGGATGCCTGCTCGGGCGCGACGACGTCGTCGGGACCGACGCTGACGTGGGCCGCCGCGAGCACGTCCGCCACGGTGCGGCCGAACGCGTCGACCTGCACGGTGGTGCCGTCCACGTCGACCTCGACGCGCTTGTGGAGCACCGCGAACGCGGTGGTCGACGCCGCGACCAGCGCCAGCACCAGCGCCTGGGCCGTGACCCGCGCGAGCCGTCCGACCGCGCGCCGCTGCGCGCGAGGGGGCACGGCCTGCGTCACGCTGGTCCTTCCGTCGGCGGTCCCGTCCCGGTGGTGGCGCGCGAGTCGCCCCACCTGGACGGCCTTCCCGGTGTCATCGGCAGGCGAACGGTCCCCCTCGACCCGCGCCGGCACGCACACCAGGACCGACCGTAATGGATCCGTGACCAACTGTGAAACCCGTCACCAGGGTCCATACACCTCCTGCGCGGTGGCGGCGAGGCGTTCGCACACGTCGGCGAGGTCGCGGCCCTGCGTCTGGGCGATCATCCGCACGGCGCCGGGCAGCAGGTACGGCGCGTTGGGCCGGCCGCGGTGGGGGTGCACGGTGAGGTAGGGCGCGTCGGTCTCCACCAGCAGCAGGCTCGGCGGGACCTCGCGCAGGGCCGCGCGCAGCCCCTCGTTCGCCGGGAACGACACGGGGCCGGCGAAGGAGCAGAACCAGCCGTGGGCCACGGCGGTGCGGGCGAGCGCGGCGTCGCCGGAGAAGCAGTGGAACACCGTGCGCTCGGGAGCGCCGTCCGCCTCCAGGACCTCGACGACCTCGTCGTGCGCGTCCCGGTCGTGGATCTGCAGCGCCAGGCCGAGCTCCTTCGCGAGCGCGACGTGCGCACGGAACGCCTCGCGCTGCACCGCCCGGCCGCGCGGGCCGGCACGGAAGAGGTCGAGGCCGGTCTCGCCGATCGCGCGGATCCGCGCGTTGCCGCGCGCCAGCCCCGCGACCAGGGCGACCGCCTCGTCGAGCGGCACCTCGTGCCGCGGCCGCGGGTCCGGCTCGAGGCCGTCGGGGGCGACCTCCCGCACCCCGGCGTGCAGCACGGCCTCGTTGGGGTGGATCGCGACGGCGCCGAGCAGCTGGTCGTGCTCGCGCACGGCCGCGTCCGTCCACGCGGCCGACTCCAGGTCGCACCCGACCTGCACCATCCGCGTCACCCCGACGGCGGCGGCAGCAGCGAGGTGCCCGACGAGCCCGGCACCCCCTTCCGCCACCCGGGCCCCACCCCCGGTGACTCCGGTGACGTCCGGACCGTGGTCAGCGGTCCGGGGTACACCGGAGTCGGGGGTGGCAGGGGCCGGCGGGAACGGGTAGGTGACCTCGAGCACCGACTCCAGGTGGGTGTGGTTGTCCACCGTCGGCACCGGGAGCGGCTCGGGGGGCTCCGGCCAGCCCCGGTCGCGGTGACGGCTCATCAATGCCCTCGCCGTGCCGAGGCGCTCACGCCTGCTGCGCGCGGGCGATCTCGTCCTCGACGACCGAGTCGTCGAGCTTGGTGAACACGGGCGTCGGCTTGCCGACCGGCGTGCCCGGCACCGCCGCCGGCGACGCCCAGGGCGCCAGCGTCTCGCCCAGCCGGTAGTCGCCGGTGATCACGGGGTAGGTCCGGGACTCGTCGTCCAGGTCGGTGACCTCGTCGATGCGCGGCATGGGGGCGATCGTGCCGGTGCCGCCGAACGTCTCGTGCACGGTCTGGGCCGAGAACGGCAGGAACGGCGACAGCAGCGTGTTGAGGTCGAGGACCGCCTGCGTGGTGGTGTGCAGCACGGTGGCCAGCCGGTCCGGGTCGGTCTTCAGCTTCCACGGCTCGGTGTCCGAGACGTACCGGTTCGCCTCCTGGACCAGGCGCATCGCCTCGGTGAGGGCGGCCCGGTTGCGGTGCTCGCGCAGGTGCGCGCCCACCGTGTCGAAGCCGCCGCGGGTCGCCGCGAGCAGGCCCGTGTCGACCGGCTGCAGCGCGCCGGGGGCCGGGATCGCCCCGAAGTTCTTGTTCACCATCGTCGCCACCCGGTTGACGAGGTTGCCCCAGCCGGCGACGAGCTCGTCGTTCGTCCGGCGCTTGAACTCCGCCCACGTGAAGTCGACGTCCTGGCTCTCCGGGCCGGCGGCCGCCAGGTAGTAGCGCAGGGCGTCCGGCTGGTAGCGGGACAGCATGTCGCGCACGTAGATGACCACGCCGCGCGACGAGGAGAACTGCTGCCCGTCGACGTTGAGGTACTCGCTCGAGACCACCTCGGTCGGCAGATCGAGGTCGCCGAAGACACCCGGCGCGCCGCCCCGGTCCCCCTTGCCGGCGTAGCCGAGCAGCTCGGCCGGCCAGATCTGGGAGTGGAACGTGATGTTGTCCTTGCCCATGAAGTAGTAGCTCAGGGCCTCGCCGTCGTTCCACCACGCGCGCCAGGCGTCGGGGTCGCCCGTGCGCCGCGCCCACTCGATGGACGCCGACAGGTAGCCGATCACCGCGTCGAACCACACGTAGAGCCGCTTGTTGGGGTTGTCCTCCCAGCCGGGCAGCGGCACCGGGATGCCCCAGTCGATGTCGCGCGTCATGGCGCGCGGGCGCACGTCGTCGAGCAGGTTGAGGGAGAACTTCAGCACGTTCGGGCGCCAGTCGACGCGCGTGCGCAGCCAGTCGCCCAGCGCCGTGACGAACGCCGGCAGGTCGAGGAAGAAGTGGGTGCTCTCGACGAAGGTCGGCGTCTCGCCGTTGATCCGGCTGCGCGGGTTGATGAGGTCGACCGGGTCCAGCTGGTTGCCGCAGTTGTCGCACTGGTCGCCGCGGGCGCCGTCGTAGCCGCAGATGGGGCACGTGCCCTCGATGTAGCGGTCGGGCAGGGTGCGCCCGGTGCTCGGCGAGATCGCGCCCAGCGTCGACCGCTCGAGCATGTACCCGTTGCGGTGGACGGTGCGGAACATCTCCTGCACCACGGCGTAGTGGTTGCGCGTGGTCGTCCGGGTGAAGAGGTCGTAGCTCAGCCCGAGCGACGTCAGGTCCTCGACGATGACCCGGTTGAACCGGTCCGCCAGCTGCTGCGGGGTCAGGCCCTGCTTCTCCGCCTCGACGAGGATCGGCGTGCCGTGCTCGTCGGTCCCGGACACCATGAGCACCTGGTGGCCCGCCATCCGCATGTACCGGCTGAAGATGTCCGAGGGGACACCGAAGCCGGCGACGTGACCGATGTGGCGGGGGCCGTTCGCATAGGGCCACGCGACGGCCGACAGGATGCGGGACATGGTGCGAATCCTAGGTGGGGCCCCCGCCACGCCTTGCCCGCCTGCTAGCGGTAGCTGGCCCCGATCGAGGAGAAGATGCCGGAGATCGCGCCGGACACGATGCTGAGCGCCAGCAGCGCGCCCGTGACGATCCAGGCGGTCCGCTTGTTCTGCTCGTACCCGGCCAGCGGGCGGCCGTTGGTGTCCTTGGTGCTGCCGACCAGCACCATGATCAGGTCGATGAGCGACCACACGCCGCAGCCGCCGAGGGTGACGAGCTTGAGGACGCCGGTGCCGATCTTGCCGAGGTAGAACCGGTCGACCCCGAAGCTCCCGAGGAACCACGCGAGCAGCCACGTGACGACGAACGACTTGTCGCTCTCCGCGTAGTAGCCGTACGGGGCGGCCGGCGCGGGGTACGGGGTCGCCCCGTACTGCGGGGTGCCGTACTGCGGGGTCCCGAACTGCGAGTACTGGGGGGCGCCGTACGCCGGCTGCTGGCCGTAGGGCTGGGCCGGCGGCTGGCCGTACGCGGGGTCGCCGTACGGGGCGGCCGGCGGCTGGCCGTACGACGAGGGGTCGCCGTAGGGCGCGGGCGCGGGCTGGCCGTAGCCGGGCTGGCCGGACGGCTGCGCCGGCTGGTTGGGGTCCGGGCTGGTGTAGGGGTCGTACGACGACACGTGGGCTCCTCAGCGCAGGGGCCGGCCGCAGGGTGCCGGGGACCGCGGCCCCACCGTCCCGGCGGCAGACATCCTGGCAGGCAGGTGCTCCTCGGCGGGAGGACTTTCCCGTGCGTCGCACGGCGAGTCGCCGGATGAATTCCGCCTCAGCGCAGCGCGACCCGCAGGATCCGGTCGTCGCCGGCACGCGGGGTGCCGCGCCCGTCGGTGTTGTTCGTCAGCACCCACAGGGAGCCGTCCGGGGCGACGACGACCGCGCGCAGCCGCCCGTACCCGTCCAGCACCACCTGCGGGGCGCCCACGCCAGCCGGGTCCGTCGGCGCGGCACCCGGCGGGAGCGGGTGCAGCGGGACGCGCCACAGCCGCTGGCCGCGCAGCGCGGCCAGGTACACCGCGTCGGCGGTCACCGCGATCCCGGAGGGCGACGCCTCGTCCGTCGGCCACACCACCAGCGGGTCGACGAACCCGCGGCCCGCGCCGCCCGTGCCCTCCACGGTCGGCCAGCCGTAGTTGCCGCCGCCGACGAGCACGTTGAGCTCGTCCCACGTGTCCTGGCCGAACTCGCTGGCGAACACGCGCCCGTCCGGGGCGAACGCGATCCCCTGCACGTTGCGGTGGCCGGTGTTCCACACGGGCGACCTCGGGTCGGGGTTGTCCGGCGCGGGGGCGCCGTCCGGCGTGATCCGCAGCACCTTGCCGCCGAGGGAGGCCGGGTCCTGGGCGAGGGGCCGGTCGCCCGTCTCGCCGGTGCCGACGTAGAGCAGCCCGTCGGGGCCGACGGCGAGACGACCGCCGTTGTGGATCGAGCCCTTGGGGATGCCGGTGAGGATCGCGCGGGTCGCCCCCAGCGTCGAGCCCGACAGGGTCGCGCGCAGGATCCGGTTGTCGTCAGCCGTCGTCTGGTAGATCGCCAGGTCCGCCGAGGCCGCGGTGGCGCCCGGCAGCACGGCGACGCCGAGCAGCCCGCCCTCGCCCGCCGGCCTGGTCGACGCGTGGATCTCGTCGGCCCCCGGCCCGACGACCGGGGTCACCGTCCCGTCCGGACCGACGAGCACCAGCCGCGCCTCGTCGCGCAGCGTGACGACTGCCCGGCCCCCTGGCAGGAACGCGATGCCCCAAGGCACCGGGAGCCCGGTCGCCACGTCGCTCACCGAGGTGACGTGGACGGTCGGCACGTCGTGGATCGTCCCGGTCGACGCCGGGCTCGGGCCCGGGGTCGCAGTCCCCGTCGCGGGGACGCCCGACGAAGCCGCCGGGCCCGTCGGCCCGTTCGTGGGCCCCGGGCCGGGCGGGCCCGTGCACCCCGCGAGCAGCGCGATCGCCGCCGCGGCCGCCACCACCAGCCGCCGGCCCATGCCGCCAGTCTCGGCGAGGGGAAGCCCGCGCGCAGCCCGGTGGTTCACTTCGGGTATGACCACCCGCCGGGCGCTGCTCGTCGTCGACGTGCAGCCCACCTTCTGCGAGGGCGGGGCGCTGCCGGTCGAGGGCGGCAACGCCACCGCCGAGGCGATCGCGGCCTACGCCGCCGCGCACCGCGACCGCTACCACCTGGTCGTCACCACGCAGGACTGGCACGTCTCCCCCGGGCACCACTTCTCCGACCACCCGGACTTCGTCGACACCTGGCCGCCGCACGGCGTCGCCGGCACCGCTGAGGCCGAGCTGCACCCCGCGCTGGCGGGCCTGCACCCCGACGCGTCGGTGAAGAAGGGCGCCTACCAGGCCGCCTACTCGGGCTTCGAGGGGACCGACGAGGGCGGGCAGTCGCTCGCCGACATCCTGCGCGGCGAGGCGATCACGGACGTCGACGTCGTCGGCATCGCCGAGTCGCACTGCGTGCGCGCGACGACGCTGGACGCGATCTCCGAGGGCCTGCACGCACGCGTGCTCACCGACCTGACCGTGCCGGTGACCCCGGAGCTCGGCGCCGCGGCCCGCCGGGACATGGCCACCGCCGGCGCGGAGCTCATCCCCTCGTCGGCCGCCTGAGCAGCGGGGCCGCGCGCCGCGTCCGACGAGGCCGGCGCCACGGGCCCGCCACGGCCGCCGCAGCGTCAGCGCGCGGCCGCCCGCGCGGCCAGCGCCGCCTGGTAGAGGTCCCGCTTGGCGGCGCCCGTCTCGTCGGCCACCGCGGCCACCGCGTCCTTGAGCCGCTCGCCGGAGTCCGCCCTGGCCAGGACGCGCGCCACCAGGTCGCCGGGGTCGGCCGTGGCCGCGCGGTCCGGGGCTCCCTCGACCACGACGACGATCTCGCCGCGCACCTCCCCGGCCGTGACCCACGCCGCGAGCGCGCCGAGCGTGTCCCGCCGCACCTCTTCGTAGGTCTTCGTCAGCTCGCGGCACACCGCCCCGCGCCGGTTCGTGCCGAACGCCTCCGCGAGGGCCGCGAGGAACGCCGCCAGCCGGTGCGGGGCCTCGAAGAAGACGAGCGTGCGCCGCTCGTCGGCCAGCGCGGCCAGCGCCCGCGCCCGCTCCCCCGGCCGCCTGGGCGGGAAGCCCTCGAAGGCGAACCGGTCCGTCGGCAGGCCCGACACGGCCAGCGCGGCCAGCACGGCGCTCGGCCCTGGCGCCACGGTGACGGGCAGGCCCGCGGCCACGGCCGCCGTCACCAGGCGGTAGCCGGGGTCGGAGACGGCCGGCATCCCGGCGTCTGTGACCACCAGCACCGTGCCGCCGCCCTCGACCACCTCGAGCAGCTCGTCGACGCGCCCGGCCTCGTTGTGCTCGTGGTGGCTCACCACGCGCCCGCCGATGGTGACACCCAGCCGCCGCGCGAGGTCGCGCGTGCGGCGGGTGTCCTCGGCCGCGACGACGTCGGCCTCCGCGAGCAGCCGGCGCAGCCGGAGCGAGGCGTCCTCCGCGTCACCGATGGGGGTGGCGGCGAGCACGAGCCGCCCGGCGTCCGACGAGGTCACGGCACAAGCCTGCCACTCACGCCTGCGGCACAACCGCGCCCCCTACGATGACCGCGTGCCGCCCACCGGACGCCATCGGGCCGACCCCGCCCAGCCGGACGAGTCCGCGCCGACCCCTCGGGCCGACGGGCCGACGTCCGAGGCCGCGCCCGTCCCGGCCCTGGAGCCCGACGACGGCGCGTCGGTGCCCGCCGACTGGCGCACCGCCGGACAAGCGGCGCCGGCTGGTGCGCCGGCCGGGCCAGGCCCGGCAGCAGGGGCGTCGCACGCGGACGCCCGGCACGTCCCGGCGGCCGACGACGGCGTGACCGCCGCCCTGTCGGCCCCCGAGACCGACACCGACGCCGAGACGCCGCTGCCGCGCGGGTGGCTCCCGGAGGAGTCGACGCTCGTCCGCCTGCAGCGCCGTCTCCTCGGCGACGCGTTCCTCGCGCTGGACGCCACGCGCCGCGCCCGGGTGCTCGGCTGGGTGCTCCCGCTCGCCGTGACCCTCGTCGGGGGCATCCTGCGCTTCTGGCACCTCGGGACGCCGCACGCGCTCGTCTTCGACGAGACGTACTACGTCAAGGACGGCTACTCGATGTTCGCCCGGGGCTACGAGGCGAACTGGGGCGCCGACCCCAACCCTCGCTTCGAGGCCGGCGACACCTCGATGCTGCAGACGGCCCCCGAGTACGTGGTCCACCCGACGGTCGGCAAGTGGCTCATCGGCCTCGGGATCCAGCTGGGCGGCGGGGTCACCAGCTCGTTCGCGTGGCGGCTCGCCGCGGCGGTGTTCGGGACGCTCGCGATCCTCCTCATCGCGCGGATCGGACGGCGGCTGTTCGCGTCGACCGCCCTGGGCACCCTCGCCGGGCTGTTCCTGGCCGTTGACGGCGAGGCCCTGGTCCAGTCGCGGATCAGCCTGCTCGACCCGTTCCTCATGTTCTTCGTGCTGGCGGCCTTCGGCGCGCTCCTGCTCGACCGCTACCGGTCCAGGCGCCGCCTCGCCGATCGCGCTGCCGCGATCCTCGACAGCGGTGGCGAGCTCGAGACCGGCCCCGCGCTGGGCTTCCGCTGGTGGCGGCTCGTGGCGACCGTGCTGCTCGGGCTGGCGTGCGGCACCAAGTGGTCGGGCATCTACTTCCTCGCCGTGTTCGGCGTCATGTCCGTCTGGTGGGACCTGACCGCACGACGAGCCGTCGGCGTCCGCCACTGGGTGCGGACCGGCATCCTCCGCGACGGGATCCCCGCGTTCGCGATCATGGTCCCTGGCACCGCACTGGTGTACCTGGCGACGTGGACGTCCTGGTTCCTCCACCCGAACGCGTGGGGCCGGCAGTGGGCCGCGCAGAACCCCGGGCAGGGCGTCCAGTGGCTGCCGCCGGCGCTGCGGAGCCTGTGGAAGTACCACCTGGACATGTGGCACTTCCACAACACGCTGACCAGCCCGCACCCCTACGCGGCCGAGCCGCTGGGCTGGATCATCCAGTGGCGGCCGACGTCGTTCTGGTACCCGACGACGGTCTCCGGCCTGACGGGCCAGTCCGCGCTCGACGCGTGCGGCTCGACGAGCTGCTCGCAGCCGGTGACCTCGCTCGGCAACCCGCTGATCTGGTGGGCCGGCGCCGCCGCGCTGCTCGTCGCGCTGTGGTGGCTCGTGCGCCACCGCGACTGGCGCGCCGGCGCGGTCCTGGCGGGCGTCGCCGCCGGCTGGCTGCCGTGGTTCGCCTACGCGCACCGCACGATCTTCACGTTCTACTCGGTGGCCTTCGTGCCGTGGGTGGTGCTGACGCTGGTGTACGTGCTGGGGCTGATCGTCGGCCCGGCCCGCGCGGGCGAGGAACGCGGCCGGCGGATCGCCATCTGGGGCGTCACCGGCTTCGTCGTGCTCGTCGTGGCCGTGGGGCTGTTCTTCTACCCCGTGTGGTCCGCGCAGACGATCCCCTACCAGCAGTGGCACATCCGGATGTGGCTGCCGTCCTGGATCTAGGGGGCTAGCGCCGCCAGTCGACCTGCGGCGACGCGTGCCAGGCCAGCCCGTCCCGGTCCCACGCCGCGGCGTGCGGCGCGACCCGCTCCCGGAACTGCTCCCAGTCGGCCGACGACGACCACGCGACCTCGGCCACGGCCGCCAGCCGCGGCAGCAGCATGGACATCACCTCGTCGCGCGTCCGCAGCGTCTCCGTCCAGATCGCCGCCTCGACGCCGACCACCGCCGCCGGGTCGAGGCCGGGGACCGTCGCCGCGGGCTCCCACGCGTAGGCGTCGCGGAGCTCGACGTACCCGGCCCAGTCCTGGCCGAGCGCGTGACCCGCGGCGTACTGCATGTCCAGGTACACGTGGTCGGCGGGTGACATGAGCACGCGGGCACCGGCGCGCGCCGCGGCCACCACGGGGGCGGTGTCGGCGCGGGTGTCCCAGAGCTGCACCACCGTGCCGGGCGGCAGGGGCGCGGCGGCGACCTCCTGCCAGCCGACGACCGTCCGGCCCGTCGCCCGCACCGCGGCCACCGCGGCGCCGACGAGGCGGACGTACTCGTCGGGAGGCGTGTGGTGCGCCTCGTCGCCGCCGAGGTGCAGGTGCTCCCCGGGCGTCATCGCCGCCAGGTCGCCGAACACGTCGGTGAGGAACGGCACCGTCTCCGGCAGGTCGGACCGCAGGCTGGAGAAGCCGACCGCGACGCCCTCGTACACGTCCGGGGCGACGCCGTCCGGGTTGAGTGCCGGGACGGCGTGCAGCGCGGCGTTGACGTGCCCCGGCACGTCGATCTCGGGGACCACCGCGACGCCGCGGGCCGCCGCGTGCGCGACGAGCCGCGACCAGTCGGCGGCCGAGTACGCGCCGCCGGGGTCGCCGTCCACGCCGCCGGCCGACGAGCGCGCGGCGAGCTCCGGCCGCGACGGGAGGTCGAGGCGCCAGCCCTGGTCGTCGGTCAGGTGCAGGTGCAGCACGTTGAGCTTGTAGCCCGCCAGCAGGTCGACGATCGCCTCGAGGTCGGCCACCGGCAGGAAGTGCCGGGCGACGTCCACGGACAGCCCGCGCCATGTGTACCGCGGGACATCCTCGATCTGTACAGGAGGGATGACGACGCTGGTCCCGTCGGTGGTGAGCAGCTGCGAGAGCGTGGCCGCGGCACGGTGGAGCCCCTCGGGCGTGCGCGCGGCGAGGCAGACCCCCGCCTCGTCCGCCGCCAGCGTGTAGGTCTCGCGCAGACGACCGGGGTCGCCGTCGACCGGCAGGGTCGGGTCCAGCACCAGCACGACGAGCGGGCCGACGCCCCGTGCCGGCCGGCGCCCGGCCTCGTCGGGCGGCCCGGCCCGGCGGGCGGGCACGACGAACCCGGCCGCGCCCCCCAGCGCCGCGGCGACGACGGCGGCCGCGGATTCCGCTCCCGGCGGGGCCTCGACGGCGGTGCCCGGTGTGACGACGAACGGCGCGCCGCCCGTGGGCCGCACGCTCGAGGGGACCGGGACCAGGGGCAGCACGGCGCTCATCCTGGCACCCGGGGTGACGGTTCCCGTGCCCCGGCCGCCAGGCGCCGCGCGATCGCGGCGCACACCGTCAGCTGCAGCTGGTGGAACACCACGACCGGCAGCGTCACGGTCGCCGCGGTGGCGGCCGGCAGCAGCACCGCCGCCATCGGCAGGCCGGTGGCGAGGCTCTTCTTCGACCCGCACATGAGCAGCGCGATCCGGTCGCCACGGTCCAGGCCCCACCAGCCGCCGGCGCGCCATGTCAGCGCCAGCAGCGCGACGAGCAGCGCGGCGCTCACCGCCAGCAGTCCCGCCACCGTCCCGACCGTCACGCCCCGCCAGGCGCCCGTCCTCGTCGCGTCGCTCACGGCCGAGTAGGCGACGAGGACGATCGTCGCGCGGTCGGTCGCCCGCGTCAGCCAGCCGTGCGCCCGCAGCCACGTCCCCGTCCAGCGCTGCACCGCCTGGCCGACGACGAAGGGCAGGAGCAGCTCGGACAGCGTGCCCACGACGCCGCCGGCGCCGAGCCCGCCGTGGCCACCCATGAGCGCGGCGACCAGCGCGGGCGTCACGAGGATCCCCGTGACGTTCGAGGCCGTGGCGCCCGTCACGGCGCCGGCGATGTTCCCGCCCGCGATCGACGTGAACACCACGGAGGACTGCACGGTGGACGGCAGCAGCGTCAGGTAGAGCACGCCGGTGCACAGGGACGGCGCCAGCACCGCGTCCGGCACCAGCTGGGACAGCAGCCCGAGCAGCGGGAAGACGACGAACGTCGCGACGAGGATGGAGCCCTGCAGGCGCCAGTTGCGCATGCCGGCGCGCACCTGCGACGTCGCCAGGCGGGCGCCGTAGCCGAAGAACAGCAGGACGATCGCCACGGTGGTGACGCGGCCGAGGCCGGCCGCCGCGGTGCCGCGCACCGGCGCGAGCAGCCCCAGCAGCAGCGCGAGCACGACGAGCGCGACGAGCGGGTCGACCCACGCCTTCAGCCCCGCCCACGCACGGCCGAGCGGGCCGCGGGTCTCGTCGGGGGCCGGCACGGCGCCATCCTGGCACGCCGCCCCGACCCGCCCGCTCCCGCCGCGGCGGCCGCTCGCCGCGCGGATCGCGCGCAACTGTCCTACGTTCGACGGCGAGCGCCGCCACGCGCGGAGGGAGACGACATGAACCTCGGGAGCATCCTCGTCACGATCCTCGTCGGTGCCGTCATCGGCGCCCTCGGCCGGCTGGTCGTCCGCGGTCACCAGAACATCAGCTGGTGGTTGACGATCCTCATCGGGATCGCCGCCGCGTTCCTCGGCACCCTCATCGCCACCTGGCTCGGTGTCAACGACACCCGCGGCATCGACTGGATCGAGCTGTTCATCCAGATCGGCGTCGCGGCGATCCTCGTCTCGCTCGTCGCCTCGAGCGGTGGCCGTCGCCGCAGGATCACCCGGTTGTGACCACCCCCACGCCATGAGCTCCGGTCGGGGGGCGGCGGACCTACCCCCCGGATCCGCCATCCCCCGACCGGGTGAATCTCCGGCGTCGCGCGTATCCATCGACCCGTCCCCGGCACCTTCGAGACGTCGGTGACCAGCGGACGGGGGACGAGATGGACGCGCACGAGCTGCGGGTGGACGTCACGGACGACGACATCCGTGTCGCCCGCCGGCTCTGGCTGGCCGCGCTGGACGACCCGGCCGTCTCCGAGGAGCGCACGGCCCGGCTGCACGAGGACCTGCGCCTCCTGATCCACGCGCAGGCGCAGCAGATCGCCGAGGACTTCCGGCGGGCGCACCGCACCACGCAAAGCGCCGTCGCCGCCGAGCTCCGGGCCCTGCGCCGCGCCGCGGCCTCCTCGGACTGACGACCGCGCGGCGCTACTGGCCCGGGAGCGTGAACGACCAGCCCTCGGCCAGCCGCTCCCGCACCACCCGTCGCACGGCCCGCACCGTGCTCCAGCGCTCGCCGCCGCCGTCGTGGGCGAGCACCACCGCGCCCGGCACGATCGCCGCCCGCAGGTTCGCGACGAGCGTCTCCTCGTCCTGCGTCTCCCAGTCGTGGATGACGTTGCCGAGCCCGAGCGGGCGCATCCCCAGCGCGGCCGCGACCCCTGCGGTGCGCCCCCAGGAGCCGTTCGGCGCCCGGAAGTAGGGCACCGGCACGTCACCGACGGCGTCGTGGATGATCCGGAGGTTCTCGACGAGGTCCGCGCGCACGCGGTCGGCGGCCCAGTCACCCATGTCGGCGTAGCTCGTCGTGTGGTTGGCCAGCACGTGGCCCTCCGCGACGGTCCGCCGCAGCACGTCGGCCCCGCCGGGCGCCCGGACGTTGGCACCGATGACGCAGAACACGGCGGTGATCCGCGTCTCCGCGAGGAGGTCCAGCAGGTCGTCCGTCTCGCCCGGGTTCGGCCCGTCGTCGAACGTCAGGGCGGCGACACGGCCCGTGCCCCGCGCAGTGGTGACCTGGGAGGCGTCGGTCACAGCTCGCGGTAGTCGAAGTGGTCGAACGTCGCCACCTCGCGGTAGCCCGAGAGGTCGACCGCGGCGAGGCCGACGAAGGCGCCCGTGAAGAAGCCGCCGTAGCTCTGCAGCACGTAGTCGTCCGAGAGGACCTTCGCGTCGAGCTCGACGCCGGTGGGGTGCCAGGTGCTCCCGTCGAACGAGTACTCGTACGTGTAGGTCCGGGTGCGCACCCGCGTGCGCAGGTGCACCAGCTCGACGCCGTCCGGCACCGCGATCGCGTCGTCGCGCAGGTAGGAGCGGTAGCGGCCGCGGTCGTTCTCCGCGACCTCGATGACCCGGCCGCGCTTCTCGTCCCACGTGACGAACACCCACGACCAGTGCGTGTCGTTGTAGTAGTTCGTCAGGCCGGCCATCGCCTGGTAGGTCTCGGGTTCGAACCTCAGCGCCGTCGCGGCGTCGAAGTCGAAGGCCTGCCAGCGGCGCGCGACGAGCGACAGGTCGTGGCGGTTGGCCAGCGACCCCTGGCCCGCGAGCTCGAGGCGGCCACCGCCGACGGTGCCCATCGTGCTCGTGAACGGGACCCGCAACGTGTTCCACTCCAGCCCGAGGGCTGGTGCGTCGAACTCGTCGTGCTCCGAGTGGTCGCTCGGGGCATCGGTGAGGATCGCGTCGTCGGGCGCGGGGACCTCCACGAGGCCCGCGCGGCCGCCGACGACGCGCGGCCAGCCCTCGTCGTCCCACTCGACCTGCTGGATCGACGTCTCGCGCCCGAGGGTGCACCAGCCCCGCGGGTCGTCGGGCCCCTCGTCGCCGTGCCGCCACGGGCGCGCCACCAGCGACGCGTAGTACCACTGGCCGCCGGGCGTCTCGACGAGCGCGCCGTGACCCTGCTTCTGCAGCGGGAAGTCCGGGGTGTCGGCGTTGGTGATGAACGGGTTGCCCGGCATCGTCGCGAACGAGAGCGCGTCCAGCGACCGCGACCGCGCGACCGACTCCTGGTGCTCCCAGACCGTGCCGCCCTCGGCGACGAACAGGTAGTACCAGCCGTCGATCTTGTAGAGGTGCGGACCCTCGACCAGGCCCCGCTCGGTGCCGGCGTAGATGGTGCGCTGCGTCTTGCGGTTCGGCGCGAGCGTGAACGGGTCGAGCTCGGTGAGCGTGATCCCGTCGAACTGGTGGTGGTACTCCCGGTGGTCCCACGTCTGCTGGACCAGGTACTTCCGGCCGTCCTCGTCGTGGAAGAGGCTCGCGTCGAAGCCGATGCCGTTGAGGCGTACCGGGTCGGACCACGGCCCGGTGATCTCGGTCGCCGTCGTCACGTAGTTCGTCATGTCCTTGAAGGCGCCCTCGGCGACCTTCACGTCCGTGTAGACGAGCCAGAACTTGCCGTCGGCGTAGGAGAGGTCCGGCGCCCAGATGCCACCCGAGGCGGGGTTGCCCGTCATGTCCAGCAGGCGGGCCTCGTCCAGGACGTTGGCCACGAGGTTCCAGTGGACCAGGTCGCGTGAGGCGTGGATGCGCACGCCGGGGAACCACTCGAACGTCGAGGTCGCCAGGTAGTACGTGTCGCCGACACGGATCATGCTCGGGTCCGGGTTGAACCCCGGCAGCACAGGGTTCTTGATGGTCATGGCACGGTCGGGGCCGGCCCCGTCGAACGACACAGCACTACTCCCTCATGATGCGGGCCGAAGCCCCTGGTGCAGCCGGCTCCGGTCCGTGCCGGGCCGTCGTGGCGCCGGCACGGACCGTGGACGTCAGCCCTTGACCGCCCCGGTCAGGCCGCCGACGATCCGCCGCTCGAACAGGCTGAAGAACCCGAGCGCGGGGAGCATCGCCAGCGACGTGAACGCGAGGATCTTCGCCGTGTCGGCGGAGTACGGGCCGGAGGCGAACGTCTGGACCGTCAGCGGCAGCGTCTGCGACGACTGGTTGTTGAGGATGTACAGCGGCAGCAGGTAGCCGTTCCAGCTGCCGATGAACGCGAGGATCCCCACGGTGATGACGCCCGGGACCGACAGCGGCAGCACCATCCGGAAGAAGAACCCGAGCCGGCCGCAGCCGTCGATCTCGGCGGCCTCCTGGATCTCGTACGGGATGGCCCGGAGGAACGGCACCAGGATGATCACCGTCACCGGGAGCGCGAACGCGATGCCCGGCAGGATGACGCCGAAGAGGTTGTTCATCAGGTGCAGCGTCCGGATGAGGATGTACAGCGGCGTGATCGCCACCGCCATCGGGAACATCAGGCCCGCCGCGAACAGCGTGTAGAGCGCACCGCTGCCGCGGAACCGGTAGCGGGCCAGCACGAAGCTCACCATGAGCCCGAGCGCGACCACGCCCGCGGTCGTGACGACCGCCGCGAAGGTCGAGTTGCCGAACGAACGCCAGAAGACGCCGTTCTTCAGCACGTCGATGTAGTTCTGGGCCACCCAGGGGTGCGGCCAGCCGGCGGGGTCGACGGTGATCTGCGAGTTGGTGCGGAAGCCGCCGATCACGATGTACAGCACCGGGGAGACCATCACGCCGACGAACAGCAGCGCGACGAAGTAGATCACCGGGTTGCCCCAGCTGAGGCCCTTGGACTTGGCAGCCTTGCGACGGGCACGGATCTCGGCGGCGTCGAGCGTGGCGACGGTGGTCATCGGGTCCTCCCTCCCCCGGTGAGCGCGCCTTCGGTGTCGCGGCGCAGGACGAAGCGCTGGTAGGTGAGCGCGATGACGAGCGAGATGAGGAACATGACCACGGCGACGGCGCTGCCGAAGCCGAAGTTGCCCGAGATGCGGCCGTTCTGGTTCATGTAGGTCGCCATCGTGGAGACGCCGGCCGTCGAGGCGACGTACTGGCCCCAGATGATGTAGACGATGTCGAACAGCTGGAGCGCGCCGATGATCGACAGGAACGCCCAGATGCGGATCGTCGGGCCGAGCAGCGGCAGCGTGATCCTCCGCTGCACCTGCCAGTACGAGGCGCCGTCGATCGCGGCCGCCTCGTTGAGCTCCTCGGGGATGCCCTGCAGGCCGGCGAGGAACAGGATCGTCGCGTACCCGATGTACTTCCACGTGAGGATGATCATCAGGGTCCACAGGGCGAGTCTCGGGTTCGCCAGCCAGTCCCGCGCGAGGAAGTTCAGGTGCAGGTCGCGCATGAGCGCGTCGAACGCACCGTTGCCCGCCAGCAGCAGGCTCCACCCGATACCGGCGACGGCCTCGGAGATGACGTAGGGCACGAAGATCAGCACACGGATGATCGACTGGCCCCGCATCTTCCGGTTGAGCAGCAGCGCGAAGATGATGGCGATCGGCCCCTGGAACACCAGGGAGAGCACCACGATCTCGAGGTTGTGGATCAGGGCACCGTGGAACAGCGGGTCCTGGAAGATGACGACGTAGTTGTGGAAGCCGGCGAAGTCGGTCGGTTTGCCGTAGCCCTTCCACTTGTAGAAGCCGTAGTAGGCGGCCATGAACACCGGCAGGATCACGAAGGTCAGGAAGATGACCACTGCGGGTGCTGCGAGCCCTGCGATCTCCAGACGGGCCGCCAAACCGGAGCCGCCGCCACTGCGGCGGCGACGCCGGGCAAGCCCGGACGGGGGCAGCGTCGAGGCGCCGCCCCCGTCCGTCGAGAGATTCACAGGCGAGGTCACCACGACGGGTGCGGTCTCGCGAGTGGAATCAGTCATGGTGCTTCAGCTCAGCCCTTCGCTGCGGCGTTGGACGCCGCCTTGATGATGCTGGCGGGGTCGCCCTTGCCGGCGAGCATGTCGACGACGCCGGTGTTGAGGGCGTTGCCGATGTTCTGGCCGAGACGCGTGTCCAGCCACTGCGACACGTAGGCGGCCTTCTGGTTGTAGGACATGACGCTCTGCAGCACCGGGTCGGTGACGGCAGCGGCGGCCTTGCTCGACGCGGGCGGCGCCGAGGCGGCGGTGGAGTACGACTCCTGGATGGCGTCCGTCGCCAGGAAGTTCAGGAAGTCGGTGCACGCCGGCTGCGGGGCCTTGGCCGAGCAGGAGAAGGCGTCCAGACCACCCATCATGGCCGTGGGGTCACCGGCGCCACCGGGGACCGACGGGAACGGGAAGAAGCCGAGGTCCGGCAGGTTCTTCTGGTCCGGCGTCAGGGAGCCGATCACGCCCGGGTCCCAGGCACCCATGAGCTCCATGGCGGCCTTGTGGTTCGCCACGAGACCGGCCGACGAGCCGGCGCCCTGCTGGGCGGACGTCGTCAGGAAGCCGTCGTTGAACGGCTTGGTGGCGGCGAAGGCCTGCAGGTCCTGACCGGCCTTGAGGAAGCACGGGTCGGACAGGTTGGCGGTGTCGGCAGCCGTGTTGAGCGTCTGCTCCGAGCACTCGCGCAGGGCGAACCAGTACCACCAGTGCGCAGCCGGCCACGCGTCCTTGGCGCCGAGGGCGACCGGGGCGACGCCAGACGCCTTGAGCTTCGTGACGGCGTCGTTGAGGTCCGCGAGCGTCTTGGGCGTGTCGGTGATGCCGGCCTTCTGGAACAGGTCCTTGCTGTAGAAGAACCCGCCGGGCAGCACGGTCATCGGGACCGCGTAGATCTTGTCCTTGTACGTGTCGGCCGCGAACGCCGAGGCGGGGATGGCCGCCTTGGTGTTGGCGTCGATCGCGTTGGTGATGTCCGCGACGAACCCGGCGTCGGCCATCGCGGCGAGCTTGCCGCCACCACGCTGCAGGAAGATGTCAGGCGCGTTGCCACCGTTGAGCGCGGTCTGCAGCTTGCCGTCGAGGTCCTCGTTCTGCACCGGCTGGAGGTTGATGGTGACGTTCGGGTGCACCTTCTTGTACGCGGCGATGGTGTCCGCCCAGAACTGCGGACCCTTGCCGGTCGTGTTGTTCTCCCACAGCGTCAGCGTGGCCGTGTAGTCGGCCGGGGGCGCGCTGGTCTGGGCACCGCCGCCGGTGGCGCCGGTGGTGGGGGTGGTGCCCCCGCCGGAGCTGCACGCGGCAAGCCCGAGCGCGGCCACGGCCGCAACGGCCGTGATCGCAAGGGACTTCCTCGTATTCATCAGATCTGTCCTCCTCGTTGAGACCCTGACAGACAAGCCGGCGACCGCCCGTTCCGGGTGATCCCGGCAACGACGACAGGCACCCGGGCACCTTGCCCTCTGACCTTGAACCAGTGTCGCGCCGCCGTACGCGACCGCCATCGCCGACCTGCGTCGCCGATGACGGGTGTTCGGGGTCCGACGGCGCCAGAGTGCACCCCCGTCGAAAACGATGTCAAACGTTCTCGATAACGATTTAGCCACGTGTCGCACCACCCCCGCCGGGATGTCACACGGCCGTGGCACAGCCGCCGGGCGTAGCGTGTGCACGCCACCGCGGCCCGCGACGCGCGCGCAGGCCCGTCCGCTGGGCAATCGTTATCGACAACGTTCTCCTGGGTTTATGCTGCCGCCGTGGCTCAACGGGTCACGATCACCGACGTCGCCAGAGCCGCGGGCGTCTCGGTGTCGACCGTGTCGAAGGTGATCAACTCGCGTGACGGCGTAGCACGCGAGACGTACTCGCGCGTCAACTCCGTCATCGACGACCTCGGCTACGAGGGCAGCCTCGTCGCGCGCAGCCTGCGCTCCCACAAGACGTACGTCATCGGTGTCCTCGTCGCCGGCTTCGAGCCGTTCAGCGCCGAGATCCTCAAGGGCGCCGCCACGGTGCTCGAGGAGACCCAGTACGACCTGCTCGCCTACACCGGCGCGCGGCGTGGCGGCGGCGTCGGGTGGGAGCGGCGGTACCTGTCCCGGCTGTCCGGCACGCTCATCGACGCGGCGATCATGGTCACCCCCACCGTCATGGACGCGGACTCCGACATCCCGGTCGTCGCCATCGACCCGCACGCCGGCCCGCTCGGGCTGCCGACCGTCGACTCCGACAACTTCACCGGCGGCGTCCTGGCGACCCAGCACCTGCTGGAGCTCGGGCACACGCGCATCGGGTTCCTTGCCGGCCGCCCGGACCTCGAGTCCTCCCGGCTGCGCGAGGCGGGCTACCGCAAGGCGCTCGCCGACGCGGGCATGCCGGCGGACGAGGGCCTCATCCGGATCGGGTCCTACAGCCGCGAGGAGTCCCACGCTCCCGCCGCGGAGCTGCTGTCGCTGGCCGACCGCCCGACCGCGATCTTCGCCGCGAACGACCTCTCGGCCCTCGGCATCATCGACGTCGCGCGCCAGATGGACATCGAGGTGCCGCGCGACCTGTCGGTCGTCGGGTTCGACGACATCCCGGACTCCGCGCAGTCGACTCCGCCGCTGACCACCGTGCAGCAGCCGCTGCAGCGGATGGGGGCGGAGGCGATCCGCCTGCTGCTGGCACTCCTCGACGGCCCCGAGCCGGAGTCCCGGCACGTGCGGCTCCCCGTCTCGCTCGTGCGCCGCGGCTCGAGCGCCCACCTCTGACCGTCCGCGCCCCGAAGGAACGCTCGTGCCCGAGGTCGTCGTCCGCTGCCCCGCCGAGCTCGCCCACCGCACGGCCCGGACCGACGTGACGGTGACCGGCGCGGACGGCCGGCCCCTCGCGGGTGCCGAGGTCACGGTCGCGCAGCGCCGGCACGCGTTCACCTTCGGCAACATCGGCTTCGACCTCGTCGCGCTCGCGAACGACGAGCCGGAGGCGGGCCCCGACGGCGGCGGCGCGCACCACCACCTCGCGCGGCTCGCGGAGCTGTGGCTCGACCTGTTCAACACCGCGACCCTGCCGTTCTACTGGCGCCGGTTCGAGCCCGAGCGGGGGCGGCCGGACACCGCCCGCCTGCTGCGGGGTGCCCGGTGGTTCCGCGACCGGGGCGTCGCGCTCAAGGGGCACCCGCTCGCCTGGCACACGCAGGCGCCGCAGTGGCTGCTGCCGCTGTCCGACGACGAGGTCGAGGCCGCGCTGCGGGCCCGCATCACGCGCGACGTCACCGACTTCGCCGGCCTCGTCGACACCTGGGACGCGATCAACGAGGTCGTCATCCTGCCGGTGTTCACCGCCGAGGAGAACGCCGTCACGCGGCTGGCGCGGCGCGAGGGGCGCCTCGGCATGGTCCGCCTGGCGTTCGACACGGCGCGCGCCGCCAACCCCGGCACCACCCTGCTGCTCAACGACTTCGACCTCTCCGAGCGGTACGAGCGGCTCGTCGAGGAGTGCCTCGAGGCGGGTGTCCGCATCGACGCGCTCGGCCTCCAGTCGCACATGCACCAGGGCTACTGGGGCGAGGAGAAGACGCAGCGCATCCTCGAGCGGTTCGCCCGCTTCGGCCTGCCGCTGCACTGGACCGAGACGACCCTCGTGTCGGGTCACCTGATGCCGCCCGAGATCGACGACCTCAACGACTACCAGGTGCCGGACTGGCCCACGACGCCGCAGGGCGAGGAGCGCCAGGCCGACGAGCTCGTGCGGCACTACCGCACGCTGCTCGCACACCCCGCGGTGCAGGCGGTCACCTACTGGGGCCTCACCGACGACGGCTCATGGCTCGGCGCACCCGCCGGGCTCGTCCGCCGGGACGGCACCGCCAAACCCGCGTACGACGCGCTGCACGCGCACGTCAAGGGCGAGTGGTGGCTGCCGGAGACCACCGTGCGGACCGACGACGCCGGTCGGTTCACGCTCGACGCCTTCCTCGGCGACTACACCGTGACCGCCGCCGGCTCGTCGGCCGAGGTCACGCTGGCCGCGGGGACGCCCGTCGCCGAGGCGCGCCTGTCCTGACGGGTCCGGGTCCGGGTGCTTTACCCAACCGTGGTCTGCCGGACACCTGCCGGAGGTTTCTGACGCGGCGTCCCCTCGATACGGTCGCATGGGCGGCCGGTGCGGAGCAGCGCCGGTCCGCACCGATCCGACCATGGAGGTAGGCATGGGCCTCAAGCGCCATCTCGCCGTCACGGCGACGACCGCACTCGTGCTCGGGGGGGCGACCGCGGGCACGCTGCCCGCGGCCGCGAGCCCGGGCCAGGCCGCGGCGTCGCAGGCCGCCGGCGACTGCCGGCTCGGCAACGGTGTGCAGCACGTCATCAGCCTGGTGTTCGACAACGTGCACTTCGCACGGGACAACCCGAACGTTCCCTCCGACCTGGAGCAGATGCCGCACCTGCTGAGCTTCCTCGAGCAGTACGGCACCGTCTTCTCCAACGTGCACGCGCCGATGATCGCCCACACCGCGGACGACTCGCTGTCGATCTACACCGGGCTCTACGGCGACCGCCACGGCCAGCCGCTGAGCAACTCCTACCGGACGTACAACCCGGACGGGACCACCGACCCGGCGACGTCGTTCGCCTACTGGACCAGCCCCGCCGTCGACACGGCCGCCACCCCGAGCGCCGGCCACGACACGGCGCCGACCATGACCTACTCGGCGACGGTCCCGGCGACCGGCTCGGGCCAGGCCGCCCCGGCACCGTGGGTGCCGTTCACGCGCGCCGGCTGCTCGGTGGGCGACTTCTCGACCGCCAACATGGTGCTGGAGAACACGAAGCAGGACATCACCACGGTGTTCGGCGCGGGCTCGCCCGAGGTGGCGCAGCTCAACGCCGACAAGGACCCCTACAAGGACGCCGAGGTCGCCGACTACATCGGCGTCGCGGTGCACTGCGCGCAGGGCGCCGCGCCCTGCGAGTCGCCGAACGCGAGGCCGGACGCGCTGCCTACCGAGCCCGGCGGGTACGCGGGCTTCAAGGCCCTGTTCGGCGCCAAGTACGTCGCCCCGGCGCTGGGCGCCGGGACGCCGAACGTCTCGCGCAACGGCTACGCCGTGACGAACGCCGCCGGCAACCTGGTCGACGAGCAGGGCGCCCAGATCAACGGGCAGTACCTGTCCAACCATCCGGGCTTCCCGGGCTTCAGCCCGTCGGCGACGCAGAGCCTCGCCTACCTCGCTGACATGCAGGAGGCGGGCATCCCCGTCACCTACGGCTACATCTCCGACCTCCACGAGAAGAAGGCGTGGAGCTCGACCGCGTGCACGACGGCGTCCGCGACCTCGTCGGGCAAGGCCGTCGGCCCCGGCGACGCCTGCTACGTCTCCAACGCCAAGGCGTACGACCAGGCGTTCCAGCAGTTCTTCGAGCGCCTCCAGGCGGACGGCATCACGCCGGCCAACACCGTGTTCCTCATCGGCGCCGAGGAGAACGACCAGTTCTCCGGCGCCAACGCCGGCCGCGCCTCGACGCCCACCCCGGCGGGCTGCGACGGTGTGACGGTGCCGTGCTCCTACGCCGTGGGCCAGGTCGGCGAGCTGCAGGCCAACCTGCCCGGGCTGCTCGCCACGACGGCCAGCGCCACCGCGACGTACGACCTTGAGCCGCAGGGCGCCTCGATCTACGTGCACGGGCGGCCCGCCCCGGCCGATCCCACGACGCGCCAGCTCGAGCGCGACACCGCCGCGATGACGGCCGACAACCCGTTCAGCGGCGTGCAGGGCGAGCACGTCGTCACGTACCAGGCCGGCGCCGTGGAGCAGCGGATCCTGCACATGCAGACCAACGACCCGCTGCGCACCCCGACGTACACGATGTTCCCGGTCCCCGACTACTACTTCTCGACGACCGGGGCCAACGTCTCCGTCAACCCCTCCTACGGCTGGAACCACGGCTACTACTCGCCCAACATCGACATCACCTGGGCCGCGTTCGCGGGCAAGGGAGTGGCGGTCAGGGGCGTCGACGGCCCGCAGCCGGCCGAGGGCAACGAGGCGCACGACCCGAACTCGACCCTCACGATCCCGCAGGCCAGCCGCAAGGGCACGTGGGTCGAGGAGACCGACCTGCGCCCGACCCTGCTGCACCTGACCGGGCTGTCGGACAGCTACACCAGCGACGGCACCGTCGTGGCCGCCGCGCTCGCCTCGGCGCCGAGGTCGCTCACGGGCGTCGGCGACCTGGTGGGGCTGTACCACCAGCTCAACTCCTCGGTGGGCACGTTCGGGACCGACACGCTCCTCGCCGAGTCCCGGGCGCTGGCGAGCGGCTCCGCCGCGGACGACAGCCGGTTCAGGCTGACCGAGCAGGCCCTCACCGGTCTGGCCGACCACCGCGACCGCGTCGCCGGGCAGATCAAGGAGGTGCTCGCCGCGGCCGCGGCCGGCAGAGCACCCTCGCACGGCACGCTCACGTCGCTCTCGGCCCAGGCCACGGCGCTGCTCCGGCAGGCGCACCACCTGGCCTCCTGAGCACCGAGGAACGGCGGGGCGGTCCGGGCCTTCCGGTCCCGGGCCGCCCCGCCGTCGTCCCAGGTGCCGGGACGGAGCTCAGGCTCCCTCAGGCCTCGGGGACCTCAGCGTCGTAGTCCCGCAGCGCCTCGGTCAGCGTGGCGAGCCAGGGGCGCAGGTCGTCGTCCGGGCTGGGGGTCAGCAGCTGGACCGCGACCTCGTCGGCCCCCTCGTCGAGGTGCTGGGCGAGCCGGTCGGCGACCGTGCCCGGCGTGCCGTGCGCCACGAGCGCGTCGATCAGCCGGTCGCTGCCCTCGTCGGCCAGGTCCTCGTCGGTGAAGCCGAGGCGGCGCAGGTTGTTCCGGTAGTTGACCAGGCCGAGGTACGGCGTGGCGACCTTCGGGCGGCCGATGGCGCGGGCGCGCGCCGGGTCCGCGACGAGCACCACCTTGTGCTCCGGCGCCAGCAGCCGGTCCGGCCCGAGGATGCCCCGCGCCAGCGCGGTGTGCCCCGGCGTGACGAGGTAGGGGTGCGCCCCCGCGGCGCGGTCCTTCGCGAGGGTGAGCATGCGCGGCCCGAGGGCCGCCAGGACGCGCCGCTCGGGCGGGACGCCCAGCTCGTCGAGCGCGTCGAGGTAGCGCGACATCGACTCGTAGGGCTTGGACCAGTCGGGGGTGGACTCCGGGTGCCCGGTGCCGAGGCCGAGCAGGAACCGTCCCGGGAAGCGCTCCTCGATCCGGTGGAACGACGCCGCGACGGTCGGCGCGTCGTCCCGCCAGATGTTGACGATGCCGCTGGCCACCCGCAGCGTCGTCGTCGTGGCCAGCGCCTCCTCGGCGCTGGCGAGGCTGCCCGGCGAGGTGCCGATCCACAGTCGCGAGAAGCCCGCCTGCTCGACGGCCGGCGCGACGTACGGCTCCAGGTCCGGCGACCGGCGCCAGAGCGCGAACCTGCGGACGTCCATGGCGATCCTCCCGGGTGCTCCTGCCCGCAGCGTAAGCCCGTCACCTGCACGGTCACACGGCGAGCGGACGGTCGCGCACGTCGGGCGCGGCTGGCGGGGGCGCCAGGAGGCGGCCGAGGAGGTGCACGACGATGCCCGCGACCACGCCCAGCACCAGCAGGACCGCAGCGGTGCGGATCACGCCGTTCGCCGCGACGTCGTAGGCGGCGACGTGCAGCAGGGACCGCGAGCGGTCGGCGGCGGCCGCGCCCGCGTCCCGCGACGGCGCCGCGAGCCGCGCGCGCACCACCGCGAGGACGACGAGCAGGGCGGCCGAGACCAGGGCGAGCCCCGCCCCGGCGGCCAGCACCGCCACCCGCCGCCGGCGCGCCAGCACGAGCCCGCCGACGACGAGGAGCGCCACCGCGATCGGCAGCCACACCCCGAGCGCCGTCGCCGCACGGTGCCCGCCCGCCACCTGACCGAGCCCGGGGACGTCGACGAGCTCGACCGTCCGGTCGACCTGCGGGATGAGGGCCGCCACCCGGTAGCCACGGTCGAGCAGGGCCTGCCGCACGCGGTCGACGACCGGCCCGACCTGGAGAACGAGCGTGTCGCCACGGATCACGAGCCCGGCGGACGGGTCGTCCCGCAGGCCGGCGAGGGCCTGCGCGTGCGCGGTCCGGAGCATCTGCCGCCACACGGCGGCGAAGCCGTCCGACGAGACCAGGGACCGGACCTGGTCGTCGACGACGGCGCGCAGCGCGCCCGCCGCGCGGTCGCCGAGCGCCTGGAGCGCCGCCACCACCGCGGGCGGCAGCGAGAGCTGGCCGCCCACGTTCTGCAGCGCCGTGGCGGCGAGCGCCGAGAAGTCGACGCGGGAGTCGAGGCCGGCCATCACCGCGTCCGCGACGGCGTCCTGCACCGCGCGGTCGCCCGCGAGCGGGCCGAACGTCGCGACGAACCGATCGGTGTCGACCAGGAGCGGGCGCGCCTGCGCGGCCACGACCGCCACCGGCGTCAGGACCAGGCCGACGGCGACCAGCACGGCGGCGACGACCGCCAGCGCGCGGTCCCGGGCCGCCCGCGCGGCGACGCCCTGGTCGCCCGCCATGTCAGCCGGCGCTCCCGCGCGGCCTGCCCCCGAGGGACCCGGCCTCGAACGCCGTCGCGAGCTCGACGAGCAGGCGCGCGCCGAAGCCCGTCGGGCCCGCGTTGACCCAGCCCGAGGGCCACGCGGCCTGGGCGGTGCCCGCGATGTCGACGTGCGCCCACGGCGTCCCCGAGACGAAGTGCTCGAGGAACAGCCCCGCGGTGATGGCGCCGGCGTGCGGGCCGCCGACGTTCCTCATGTCGGCGATCGGCGAGGCCAGCAGCGCTCGGTACGACGGGACGAGGGGCAGCTCCCACACCGGTTCGTCGGCCCGCTCCCCCGCCGCCCGGACCGCGCCGACGACCGCCGGGGAGTTGCCCATGACGCCGGCCACGTCGGTGCCCAGCGCCCGCAGGCACGCGCCGGTGAGCGTGGCGATGTCGACGATCGCGTCCATGCCCGCCTCCACCGCCAGCACCAGCGCGTCGCTCATCACCAGCCGGCCCTCGGCGTCGGAGTCGAGCACCTCGACCGTGGTGCCGCCGCGCGTGGTCAGCACGTCGCCGAGCTGCAGCGCCGCGCCGGACGGCATGTTGTCGGTGCACATCAGCCACCCGGTCACGTGCGCGCGGCAGCCCAGCGCCGGCAGCGCCGCCATCGCGGCGAGCACGGCCCCCGCGCCCGTCATGTCGTTCTTCATCTGCGAGTGCGCCTCGTCGGATGCCTTGAGGCTGATGCCACCGGCGTCGTAGGTGATGCCCTTCCCGACGAGCCCGAGGTGGCCGGCCGGCTCGCCCGGTGGTGCGTAGGTCAGCCGCACCATGCGCGGCTCGCGCGCGCTGCCGCGGTTGACGCCGAGCAGGCCGCCGCAGCCGAGCGCCGCGAGCCCGGCCCGGTCCGTGGCCTCGACCTCGAGTCCGGCGTCGGTGCCGACCTCCAGGGCGACGTCGGCCATCGCCTCCGACGTGAGCATCGCCGCCGGGCACGCCGCCAGGTCCCTGCTCAGCAGCGCCGCGCGGGCGGTGACCAGGCCGCGCCGGGCGCCCGCCGCGACGGCCGCCTCGTCGCCCGCGCCCGGCACCAGCACCAGCGACGTCACCGGCGCGGGGTCGGCCGAGACGGGAGCCGAGCGCAGGTCGAACCGGTGGCGGGCCAGGAGCACGCCCTCGACCAGGGCGGCCGCCGCCTCGCCGGCCGTCACACCGGGCCCGCTCGGCACCGCGACGGCGAGCCGCCCGTCGTGCGGCACCGCCCGGGCGAAGGCGGCGCCGGCCCGTCGGACGATCGCGGCCGTCAGGCCGTCGGGCATGCCGACGCCGAGCACGACGATCGCCGGCCCGTCGTCGTGCGGCACCGCGAGCGCCGCCCCGACGGTCGGGGAGAAGCCGCCCTTCTCGAGCGCGAAGAGGTCGGCCCCGACCGCGCCGGGGACCGGGCCGCCCGCGCGGACCGGCAGGCCGATCGCCTCGGCGTCACCGGGCTCGCCGGCCCGGACGTCGACGCGGGCGTACCAGGAGGGGACGAGCCGGTCGACCGGCATCGCGGGCTCCTTCGGTCAGGTACCCGAGACGCGATCAGACGGTCGCGAGGGCCTTGGCCTTGAGCCGCGCGAACTCGTCCGGCGTGATCGCCCCGCTCGAGAGCAGCTGCTGCGCGGCCGCGATCTCCTGGGCGGGCGACGTGCCGGCGGTGGTGCGGATGTACTCGTCGGCCTCCGCCCGGCGCTCGGCGAACGTCGCCTGCGCCCGCTGGGTCATCCCCCGGCCGCGCGCGACGAGGTAGATCAGCGCCCCCAACCACGGCAGCACCAGCAGGAGCAGGAGCCAGAGCGCCTTGCCCCCGCCGGACAGCTGCCGGTCGCGGAAGAGGTCACCGACGATCTGGAACAGGATCACCAGGTAGGCGACGAAGAAGAACGCCTCGACCATCAGCCAGAAGACTTGCCAGACCGTCATCTCGCCCTCCCCAGGGGCTCGGACCGCCGTTGTCCTTGCCTGGACGGTAACGGCAGCAACCCCGGACGGCACCCCGAGTCAGCCGTAGCGGTACTCGACCCCCATCGTCGGGCCGGGGTAGTTCCACCGGGCGACGACCGTGCCGGAGCCCACGATGCGGCAGGTGCCGCACTCGAGGCAGCCCGCGCAGTCGAACACCTGGTTGCCCTCGGCGTCGACCTTGTACAGCGCCGCCGGGCACGCGCGCACCAGTCGGCCGAACGTCTCCGGGTCGGCGTGGTCCACGAGCTCGATGTGCGGGTTGCCCTCGTCCACCTCGTACTTGTTGCGGCCGAGGTAGGCGTCCACGTTGACCGTGATCGGCCTGAGCTGTGTCACAGCGCCTTCGCTCCCTTCCAGACGTCGCGGGCGAGGTTGAGGTACCCGACGCGCTTCGCGAGCGGCGGCAGGGTTGTGCGCAGCGGCCGGACGGGCGTGCCGTCGACCGCGAACAGCTGGCGGAACATGTCGCGGGCCATCGCCGGGTAGTCGACGAACAGCCGGGTGGCGTGCTCCATGAACCCGGGGAACGTGCGCAGCGTCCGCAGGTCCTGCAGGACGAAGCTCTCCTCGAGCGCCGTGCGGTAGCCCGCGAGCCCGGCGGCCGACGTGTCGCCGGCGGACAGGGCGGCGGCGGCCTGCTGCCCGGCGAGCTGGCCGGCCGCGATGGCGAGATCCATACCTCGGACCGTGTACCCGGCGTTGATGCACATCATCGCGGACTCGCCCGCGAGCAGGACGCCGTCGCCGACGAGCGGCGGCATGGCGTCGAACCCGCCCTCGGCCACCAGGTGGCCGGAGTGCTCGACGACCTCGCCCCCGACGAGCAGCGGCGCGACCGCCGGGTGGCGCTTGAAGTCCTCGAGCATCTGGTAGATCGGCGTCTCGGCCGTCACCAGGTCGGACAGGGTCGCGACGACGCCGACGGACAGCGACGACCGGTTCGTGTACACGAACCCGCCGCCCACGTGGCCGTGGGTCGCGTCGCCGACGAACAGCCACGCGGCGCCCTCGTCGTCCGCGCACATCAGCCGGTCGCTGATGGTCCGCTCCGGCAGCTCGATCACCTGCTTGACGCCTGCGGCCACCTGGCCGAGCGCCGGCCGCGCCGCGCCGACCGCCTGGGGGGTGAGCAGCGAGTTCACGCCGTCGGCGAGGATCACCACGTCCGCGGTGATCTCGTCGTCGCCGGCCCGCACGCCCGTGACGCGGGCGCCGTCCTTGAGCAACGACTCGACGGCGATGCCCGTCACGTACTCGGCGCCGGCCTCCTCGGCCTTGCCCGCGAGCCACGGGTCGAACCGGGCGCGCAGCACCGTGTACGACTCGGCCCGCTCGGTGCGCAGCAGGTCGTCCGTGTAGTCGACGGTGACGTTCGCCTCCGGCGCGAGCATCGAGATCCGCTCGCGGACCACGCGGCGCTCCAGCGGCGCCTCGGCCGCGAAGTCCGGGAACACCGCCCGCAGCGCGTGCGTGTACAGGCGCCCGCCGGAGACGTTCTTCGCCCCGGCGAACGTCCCACGTTCGACGACGAGCACACTCTTGCCGGCGCGGGCGAGCTCGTAGGCCGCGACCGGCCCCGCACAGCCCGATCCGACGACGATCGCGTCGAAGTCCGCCATCACTGCCTCCCTTGCTCTCTCGGTGTCAGGGCACTCGCCTCGGTGAGGGTGAGGTGCCGGGTCTCGGGCGCGTCGACGATCGACCACACGAGGGCGACCACGAGGAGGGCGGCGCCGACGAGCATCGTCGGGCCGACCCCGAACGCGGCCAGGAACAGGGGCAGCCCGTACGTGGACACCACGACCCCGATGCGGCTGATCGCGATCGCCACGCCGACCGCCGTGGCGCGGACCTCGGTCGGGAACAGCTCGTTCGGGTACAGCCACTGCAGGATGCCCGGGCCGCCGGAGAAGAAGGCGTAGATCCCGAACGCGACGACCACCACGACCGCCGGTGCCGCCGGCGCCACCCCGGGGATGAGCAGGCCGACCGCCATGAGCGCCAGGCTGCCGATGAGCAGCGGCCGGCGCCCGAGCGAGTTCAGCCAGAACATCGCCGGGATGCTCCCGACGATGAAGAAGACGCTGATGAGCGCCTCGCCGAGGATCGACATCCGGTCCGAGCCGAGCCCGAACGCCTCGAGGATCTGCGGGCCGAACGTGTACATCGCGTACATCGGCACGACCTGGCACAGGATGAGCACGCCCAGGTAGACGACCCGGCGGGCGTAGCCCGCGCGGAACACCGCCGCGAACCGGGTCGTCACCGGCTGCTCGTCGTCCAGCTCGACGTCCTCGCCGTAGACCCGGTGCACCGTGGCGCGCGCCGCCTCGATGCGGCCCCGGCGGGCCAGCCACCGCGGGGACTCCGGGATGTCGCGGCGGCCGACGAGCAGGAAGACGCACGGCAGCGCCGCGCTGCCGAGCATCCAGCGCCAGCCGGAGGCGACGTCGACGAGCGCGAACCCGACGAAGGCCGCCGCGGTCGCCCCGACGTACCACGCGATCGACACCACGCCCATGCCCGTGGCCCTCGCGCGCCTCGGCACGAACTCCGTGATGAGCGACGTGGCGATCGGGTAGTCCGCGCCGACGAAGAAGCCCAGCAGCAGGCGCAGCACGATCAGCTGCCACGGCGAGGCGACGAAGACCGAGGCGAGGGAGGTCGCCCCGATCGCGGTGACGTCGAGGATGAACATCGTGCGGCGCCCGAGGCCGTCGGTCAGCCGGCCGGCGAGGATCGAGCCGACGAAGATGCCCGCCAACGAGGCCGCGCCGATCATGGCCTGGTCGGTCGCGGTGAGCCCCAGCGCGGGGCCGAGCTGCACCAGAGCCACGCCGATGATCGACAGGGCGTAGCCGTCGAGGAACGACCCGCCGCTGGAGAACAGCACGATCTTCCGCAGGAACGGACTCATCTCGACGTCGTCGATGGTCCGCTGGGCGCGCACGCCCGCCGGTGCTACCTCCACTCGACGATGCCCCAGTTCAGGTGCGGCTTCGCCTCGGGCGCGTCGGTGTCGACGAGGCGGAACCGCAGCTCGTGGTCCCCGACCTGCCACAGCTGCGTGGTGAGCGTCGAGCCGGGGTGCACCGGCGAGGTGATCCGGGTCTTGAACCGCGTCAGCCGCTCCGGCTCGCCCGGCATGAACTCGGCGATCGCGTGCCGCATCACCACGCCGGCGTAGCTGATGGCGTGCAGGATCGGCCGGGGCTCGCCGTTGGCCGCCGCGTAGTCCCAGTCGATGTGCTGCGGGTGGTAGTCGCCGGACAGGCGGTAGAGGAGCGCCTGGTTCTCGGGGATCGTCTCGACGACCTCGCGGTCGGGGGCGCGGTCGGGCATGTCCACGACGTCCTTCGGCGCCGCCGGGCCGCCCCAGCCGCCGTCGTAGATCAGGCAGTCCCAGCTCTCGTTGGTGAGCAGGAGGTTGCCCTCCTCGTCGTACGTGTCGCCGACGTGCTGGGCGAGCAGGCCCTTTCCCTCGCCGCGGTCGAACAGGCCCGCGAGCCGCACCGTGGTCTCCAGGTGCCCGGACATCTTCGTGATCGGCTGGTGGATGCGCAGGTCGAAGCCCCAGTGCAGCGAGCCGGCGTAGTTGTAGCCGTAGTCGATGGTCCGGGTCACCTCGGAGTCGACGATGAGCATCGCCCCGAACATCGGCAGCACCGCGAGGCGCGGGTCCCGCTCGTCGTGCTCGTTGAGGTACTGCAGGTCGTTCCTGCCGTCGATCCCGGCACCGCAGCCGAGGGCGAACAGCTCGAGGTCCCGGAACGTGTAGTCGCGGACGAACGGGCCGAAGCTCTGACCCACCATCTCGGTCTTGATGCGGTTGATCGGTGCCATCTACCTCTCCACTTCGTTGTGACGCGGCGTGGCAGGGATCGCCTGGCGCAGCAGCCGCTTCTCGATCTTCATGCTGGGTGTCCGCGGGAAGTCGTCGACGAACTCGACCTGGCTCGGCACCTTGAACTCGATCAGCTCGTGCCGGCAGTGGTCGACGACGTCCTGCACGGTGAGGGCGGATCCGGGCACGCGACGCACGAACGCCTTGACGGCCTCGTCGCGGATCGGGTCGGGCACGCCGATGACGGCGGCCTCGGCGATCTCGGGATGGGCCGTGAGGACCTGCTCGACCTCGGCGGTCGAGATGTTCTCACCGGACCGCTTGATGACGTCGCGGTCGCGCCCGACGTAGTAGAACCAGCCGTCGGCGTCGCGGTAGCCGAGGTCGTGCGTGCGCAACCAGCCGCCCGGCAGCAGGACGCGCTGCGTCTGCGCCGGGTTGCCGTAGTAGCCGGCCATGATCGAGGTGCCCGGCGTGCCCTTGATCCGGATCTCGCCCACCTGGCCCGCCGGCAGCTCGTGCCCGCCGGAACCGAAGATGCCCACCTCGTACCCGAGCCCGGGCCGGCCGACCGACGGCCACCGGCGCTCCCCCACGGGCGGGTCGGTCAAGGCCCAGCCGATCGACTCGGTGGACCCGTAGGTGTTGAGGAGCCGGACGCCGAACCGCCGCTCGAAGGCGTCCTTCTCGGCGTCGCTCAGCCCCATGAAGAACAGGGCCTCCCGCACCCGGTTCTCCGCGTCGCGCGGGTCCGCCGGCTGGAGCAGCAGGGTCCGCACGATCATCGAGATGATCTGGATGACGGTGGCGTCGCTCTCGCGCACCTGCTGCCAGAAGCGGCTGGCCGAGTAGGCCTCCGCGAGCACCAGGCACGCGCCCGCGACGACGACCGGCATGAGGGCCGCCATCTGGAAGTTCGAGTGGCACGCCGGCATCGGCGTGAACAGCCGGTCGTCCGGCCGCAGGCCGGTCTCCCACACCCCGTACTGGCCGGAGAAGACGAGGTTCGCCTGGGTGACCATGACGCCCTTGGGCTCCGCCGTCGTCCCCGAGGTGTAGAGCAGCTCCGCGAGCGCGCCGGAGTCGACCGGCGCCGCGGCGGGGGGCAGCGGCGACGCGCTCGCGCAGGCCGCGTCGAGGTCGACCGCGTCGTCGTCGGGCCCGGTACCGCCCACGACGAGCAGCGGCGTGGCCGCCGGGGCGCGGCGGCGCAGCTCCCGGTGGACCCGCGCGCAGCCGGCGTCGACGATCGTCCAGGCCGGCGAGCAGGCCGCCGCCATCCGGGACACCTCGGCCGGGCCGGCGCACAGCGCGATCGGCACGGTGACGGCGCCCAGCCTGGCCAGCGCGAAGAGGTACACCACGAAGTCGGGGCTGTTCCGCAGCTGCACCGCGACCAGGTCGCGAACGCCCACGCCGAGGGTGGCGAGGGCGTTCGCGGCCCGGTTGATCCGCTCGTCGAACTCGCGGTACGAGAGCTCCTGACGTGCGCCGTCGGCGCCGAGCCAGACGAGGAACGGACGGTCGCCACAGGTCCGGACCGTGCCGGCCCAGACCGAGGCCACGTCCTGGCCGGTGGCGATGTCGTTCACGCTCGGGTCCGGACGCCTAGCGCGCCAGGGCGTTCGTCAGCGCGGGCAGCACGTCGTACAGGTCGCCGACCACGCCGAGGTCGGCCTGGCCGAACACGGGCGCGTTCTTGTCCTTGTTGATCGCGACGATGACCTTCGCCTGGTTGACGCCCACCATGTGCTGCACCTGGCCCGAGACGCCCACGGCGAGGTAGAGGTCGGGACGGATCGTCGCCCCGGAGACCCCGACGTACCGCTCGGTCGGCAGCCAGCCCAGGCCCTCGGCAAGCGGGCGGCTGCACGCGAGCTCGGCGCCGAGCGCAGCCGCCAGCTCGCGGGCCAGCCGCAGGTCCGCCTCGTCGGCGAACCCGCGGCCGACCCCGACGACGCGCGTCGCCGCGGCCAGGTTGACGGGCTCACCGGCCTTGGGACGCACCTCGACGACGCGCAGGGGTTCCGGCGCGGGCGCCATGTCGACGTGCTCGACACGGCCCGCACCGGCCTCCTCCTGCGCAGGCAGCACGCCGGGGGCGACGACGAGCACCGCCGGCGAGCCGGCCGGACGCTCGGTCGTGGTCGCCAGGCCGGCGTACGCGGTCCGTGACACGACGAGGCCGTCGCCCTCGACGGCCACGCCCTGCACCGTCAGCGCGCTGGTGCCCAACCGCGCCGCGACGAGGCCGGCCAGCAGCCGCGACGAGACGTCCGCGCCGAGCAGGACGATCTGCGCACCGCGCGCCTGGAGCAGCTCCGCGATCGAGGCCGCGTAGCCCTCGGCGAGGGCACCGACCGGCGGCGCCGGCACGGCGACCGTCAGGTCGGCCCCCGGCAGCGCGGCGTCCGCGCCGACCACGACGGCGTTCACCTCGTCGGCCAGCCCCCGCGCACCGCGCGCGAGGCCGGCCGCGGCGGCCGGGTTCGGCAGGACCACCCAGGCGTTCCCCAGGCTCATCGGGCACCTCCCACAGAGTTCAGGTAGTCGACGAGCTGCGCGACGACGTCGGCGGTGTCGCCGTCGACGACACGGTGCGCACGCTCGACCTGCTCCACCGCGAGCAGCGACGTCCGATCGGTCGACGGGGCGGGGGCCGACAGGCCCGACACCTCCGTCGTCGGCCGCTTGCCCGCGGCCAGCACGTCCCGCATGCCGGGGATGCGCGGGGTGTTGATGCCCGACGTCAGGCTCAGCACGGCCGGCAGCCCGACCTCGATCACCTGGACGGCGTCCTCGAGCGGCCGTTCGACGACGAGGTGGTCGCCCGCCGGGGTGACCTTGTTCACCCCGTTGAGGGTGGCGACGCCCAGGAGCGCGCCGAGCTCGTTGCCGACCTGCTGGGCGTAGACGTCGGACGAGCCCGCGCCGACGAGGACCAGATCAACGCCGTCGATGCCGGCGAGGGCGTCCCGCAGCACGCAGGCGGTCTGGAACGTGTCGAGGTCGGCCAACGCCTCGTCGGACACGACGACGAACTCGTCGAGGCCGCGGGACAGCGCGTCCTTGCGGAGCTTCGAGCTCGCCAACGCCGGGCCCCCGACCGAGAGCCCGACGGCCACGCCGCCGGTCTCGTCGGCGAGCACCCTCGCCGCCTCGATGGTGTTGAGGTCGTACGTCCCGATCTTCCAGGCGGCCTTGTCGAGGTCGAGCGTGCGATCGGGCCGGGTGCCGATGTCCTCGGCCTCCGGCGCGGCCTTGAGGCAGGCGACGACCTTCATGCCTGCACCTGCACGATCTTGACCGTGCCGGCCCCGGCCAGCGCCGCGATCTCGTCGGGCGAGTACCCGAGCCGGCTCAGGACGTCGGCCGTGTCGTAGCCCTGCTCGGGCATCGGGCGCCACACCTGGCCCGGGTCCCGGCCGAACTTCGGGAAGACGCCGAGGCCCTTGAACGTGCGGCCGTCGGCGGCCTGCCAGTCCTGCCACACGCCGCGCGCCTCCAGGTGCGGCTCGGCGACGAGGTCGGCGAACTCCATGACCTTCTGGGCCGCGATCCGGTGGGCGGAGAAGTCCTTCTCGACCTCGGCGACCGTGCGGGTCGCGAGCCAGGTCTCGAGCGCCGCCTCGATCTCGCGGGCGTGCGAGCTGGACAGCCACAGCGCGCTGCAGTCCTCCGGGTAGTCGCCCGAGCCCCACAGGTGGCCGAGCCCGATCGTCTCGAGCAGGTACTTGTTCTGCGGGACGCCGTAGACGCACAGCCCGATGAAGCCGTCGCTGCACCGGTACTCGCCGATGGCGCAGAGGTTCTGGTTCCGCGCCCCGGGCCGGGGCCACACGATGCCGGCGTTGAGGTAGTCGACGAGGTAGTACTGGCCGATCGACAGCAACGTCTCGTACATGGCGACGTCGACCGACTCGCCCACGCCCGTCCGGCCGACCCGGTGCAGCGCGGCCAGCGTCGAGCCAAGGATCATCAGCGAGTTGAAGTAGTCGCCCGCGTACGGCCCCGGGTTCATCGGCTGCTCCGGTGTGCCGTTCTGGCTCATGTAGCCCGAGTACGCCATGACCGTCAGGTCGTAGGCGGCGCGGCTGACCATCTCGGGCACGCCGGTCTGGCCGAAGCCCGACACGTGCACGATGACGAGCTCGGGGTTGTCCCGGCGCAGCACCTCGTCGGTCAGGCCGCGCTTGCTCCACGTGCCGCCCTTGCTCGACTCGATGAAGACGTCGGCCTCGCCGAGCATCTTCAGCAGGACCTCGCGGCCCTCCTCCGCGAAGAAGTCGAGCGCCACCGAGCGCTGGTTGCGGCGCTCGGCCTCCTTGATCCACGGGGTGTCGCGGATGGTGTCGCCGGCGCCGGTGTTCTCGAGCCACGTGACGTCCGCACCCCAGTCGGCCATGAGGCTGGCCGCCTTGGGGACGGCGAGCTCCATCGCGGAGTACACGACACGGACGTCGTCGAGGACGCCGAACTGTGGTTTGGTGCTGGGAATGGCCACGATCGTCCCCTCGCCCTTCAGGACTGGTACTGACGCAGGACACCCTTGGCGAGGGTGAGGATCATCATTTCGTCGGTGCCACCGCTGATGCGGTCCACCCGCAGGTCACGCCAGATGCGCTGGATGCGGTGGTCGCCCGCGACCGCCACGCCGCCCATGACCTGCATGGCGTCGTCGACGACGGCGAAGGACGCCTTCGCGCAGTGGTACTTGCACATCGCGGCCGATGCGGAGGTCATGCCGTCCGTGTCGTAGTGCCACGCGGTCTCGAAGAGCATGTTGCGCATCGAGTCGATCCGGATCGCCATCTCGGCGAACTTCAGCTGGTTGAGCTGGAACCGGCCGATCGGCTTGCCGAACTGGACCCGCTGGTTCGCGTACCGCGCCGCGTCCTCGAACGCGCACAGCGCCGTGCCGTAGTCGCAGGCCGCCACGAGGAACCGCTCGAAGTCGAAGTCCGCGATGCCGCGCCGGAAGCCGTTGCCCTCGGTGCCGAAGACGTCCTTCTCCTCGAGCTCGACATCGGTGAGGTAGATGTCGGAGCAGGAGTCCATCCGCAGGCCGAGCTTGTCCAGCGGCTCCTTGGTGATGCCCGGCAGGGACATGTCGACGAAGAACTCGGTGAACTGGTCCGGCTGGTCGGCGTTGCGGGCCATGATCACCAGGTACGGCACGTGCATGGACGACGTGATGAACGTCTTGTGCCCGTTGAGGTAGATCTTCCCGTCGCGCCGCGTGTACGTGGTCTGCAGGCTGCCGACGTCCGAGCCGGCCCCCGGCTCGGTGCAGGCGGAGTTCCAGATCTGCTGGCCGGTGCCGACGTAGGCCAGGACCTTGTCGACCTGCTCGGGCGTGCCCTCCCGCAGGATCGTGTCGAAGCACGGCAGCTGGTACAGCACGTAGGTCGGCGCGCCCCAGCGGCCCAGCTCCTCGTACACCGCGGTGAGCGTCACCAGGCCGAGGTTCAGACCGCCGTGCTCCTCGGGCAGCATGATGAGGTCGAAGCCGAGGTCGCAGAGGGCCTTCACCCAGCGCTGCGGGTACTGGTGGTTCTTGTCGCACTCGGCGAAATAGGCTTCCCAGCTCTCCCGCTGCATGAGCTCGCGGACGTTCTCGACCAGCAGCTGCTGCTCGTCGCTGAGCGTGAGGTCCATTCCCTGTCTCCTTGCTAGTTCTGGTCGTCGAGCGCGCGCCGCAGGAAGGCGCCACCGTGCTGCAGCGCGACGACGGCGGCGTCGAGCATGCGTGAGTTGTGCAGGAAGCCATGCAGGACGCCGTCGAACTCCTCGTGGTGGCAGATCACGTGGTGCTCGTGGAGCATCGCGGCCAGGGCCGTGCTGTCGTCGTGCAGCGGGTCGAGCGCGGCCGAGACGAGGAACGTCGGGGGCACGCCCCGCCCGAGGTCGGCGCCGAGGCAGTCGAGGTACGGGCTGGCGGCGTCGGCCGGGTCGGCCAGGTAGCAGCCGAGGTAGTAGTCGAGGTCCTCGGTGGTCAGCCCGTCCCAGGGGCCGCCGAGCAGGCGCCGCGACGCTGAGTCGCGCAGCCCGTACAGCCCGTAGAAGAGGGCCAGCGCGGCCACCGCGACCGGCGGCTGTCCGGCGTCGGCCTGGTCGCGGAGGAGCAGCGTCGCCGCCAGGCTCATGCCGGCGCCGCCGCTGTCCCCCGCGAACGCCAGCCGCGTCCCGTCGATCCCGTACTCCTCGCCGGAGTCGAGCAGGTGCCGCGCCAGGGCGGCGCACTGCTCGATCCCGACGGGGAACCTCGCCTCCGGCGACAGCGAGTAGTCGATCCCGACCACCGCCGCACCGGACTCGTGGGCGAGCGCCCGCATGATCCGGTCGTGCGTGTCGAGGTTGCCCAGCACGAACCCGCCACCGTGGACGTAGACCACCGCCGGCAGCGCGCCGCCCGTGCGGGGCAGGTGGCAGCGGACTGCCACCTGCCCGTGCGCGGTCGCGACGGTCGTGTCGATCGTCTCGGCCATGGTGGGCCCGCCCTCGTTCCAGAACCTCCGCTCGACGCCGTAGGCCGCTCGCATCTGCTCGAGGCCCGCGTCGGTCGCGTACGCGTCCGGCGCCAGCTCGGCGGACGTGTCGAGGACCGCGCGCATCTGGTCGGAGATCCGGTCGAGGACCGGCAGCTTGTTCCGTGCAGGCACCGCGAACCGCCTTACACCGCTGCGGTGGCCGCCACGGCGACCTCGTCCCGCGCCGCGGCCCGGGACCTGCGCAGGTACAGGTACAGCCCCAGCGACGCGATCGCGGCGAGCACCGCGGACGCGATGAGGATCCAGAAGATCTGGTGGTAGGCGCCCGCCTGGACGTTGCCGGCCGCGTCGGTCTGGGCGTCCATGATCGAGCCGAACCACGTGCTGGAGAACGTGTCGGGCAGGAAGCCGATGATCGACAGGAGGCCGGTGGCCGCCCCGAAGTAGGCGAGCGGCACCTTGCCCTCGGTCAGCTGCGCGGAGACGACGCTGAAGGCGCCGTTCGCGATGAAGCCGAGCAGCACGACGAGGACGCAGGCGATGACCATGACGGCCGCGGTCGTCGGGAGCAGCATCATCGCGAGGAGCGCGACGATGAAGACGATCGAGCCGACCGCGATGACGATCGACGGCTTGAACCGGTTGGCGACCCACCCGAAGGCCGGGCCGGACAGCAGCGTGATGCCGTAGTTGCGGATGTTCGCCACGACGGTCGCCGCGGCCAGGGACACGCCGAGGATGCCGGTCATGTACGGCGTCGTGTACGTCACGCCCGTGTAGAAGAAGTACACGAAGAAGAGCGAGACGGCCGCGATCCAGACCACCGGGCTGCGGAACGCCTGCACGAACTCGACCAGGCTGAAGCCGCCCTCGGTCTTGATCTCACCGGCGAACTTCGGGATGAACAGCGCCGAGAGGATGCCGAGCACGAGGATGAGGCCGGCGAGGAAGTACAGGTAGATCGAGACGCCGAGGCCCAGGTTCTCGCCGACGGCCGCGACGATCGCCGTCGACACCAGGCCGATGAGCAGGCCGGCGACGCCGTAGACGCCGTAGGAGACGCCGATCCGCTTCGGGTACTCGTCCTCCTTGGAGACGAGCCGGACGAGCTTGTAGCGCACGCCCCACCAGATGAGGATCGTCGTGATGCCCATGAGGACGAAGACGGCGTAGAGCATCCCGATGCTCGGCAGCATCGCGTAGACGAACGTCAGGACGGCCGTGGAGATGAAGCCGACCGAGGCGAGCGTCCGCATCCGGACCTTGTCGGCGATGATGCCCGACGGCAGGTAGCAGATGAGTGCGGTGATCGCATAGGCGCTGAACACCTGGCCCAGCTGGGTGTTCGTGACGCCGAGCGCCTTCTGCAGCGGGTCGTAGAACACCGCCTTGAGGTACGCGGGGGCGTAGATGATCGAGCTGCCCATGCTCGCGATGATGAGGATCAGCCAACGCCGCCCCGAGCTGAGGTCGGCGTAGGTCTTCTCCCCACTCGTCGAGTTCGCCATCGAAACTCCTTCGAGGTGGTTGCGCCCGGTCGGCCAGCGGCGGGGCACGGTGAGGGGGCTGGGGCGCCCCGGGGCGTCACTCTGGCCGAAGGGCCCGCCCCGACGCCGCCGCCAGGCATCCCCAGATCGTCGTGAAGCGCGAGTCCATGAGTTTCCATGAGGCCCTCACTAGGTTCTTGTGATGGTCTTCACAGCTACCGACTGGCACACTACGGAGCCAGTCGGTAGCCGGATCCGGGCGATGCGAGCCGCAGGTCCCCCCGACGTTCCGGCGGCAGCCGTGCCGGAGACGACCTGGGTATGAGGACGATGCGATGACCACCGCTCGAGGCGGAGCGACCGGCGCCGTGCTGACTCCCGTGGTCCTCGGTCCCCGCCTGAAGTACCTCGGGCTGACGGCGGTGCTGGCCTGGCACTACTGCCTGTGGTTCGTCCCGAACGCCTTCCCGACGACGTTCCTGCTCGACGACCGGATCACCTTCGCGTGGCTCATCGCCCTCGCCGCCGCGGGCGCCGTCCCCCTGCTGCTGGCCCGCAGGCTCGGCCGCAAGCGGCACCTCGAGGCCACCGCGATCGTCGTCTGGCCCACGGCCGGGCTCGGCGCCGCGGGCACGGCCGTGCTGACGTCGGTGGGGATGACCGTCCACACGCGGTGGGTGGCCTACGCGGCGGCGTTCGTCGTCGGCGCGTGCGCCGGCGTGCTGTGGCTGCTGTGGGGCGAGCGGTTCGCCTGCCAGAACGCGCGGTTCACGCTCGGCCGCGTAGCGCCCACCTACGGCGGGTTCCTCTTCGCGGCGGTCGCCGTGACCTACCTCGCCCCGGGGTGGTTCGCACCCGCCTTCGTCTGCCTGCTGCCCCTGCTATCCGGCCTGCTGCTGCGCGCCCACGTCCGGGCGCTCCCGGACAGCCCCTACCCGCGCCTGCTGCCGGCGAAGGCCGCGACGCAGGGCACCCGCACGATGGTGACCGTCTCCGTCATCTCGTTCGCGGCCTCGGCCGTCCTCTACTACACGGTCGCCATCGTGCCGTGGGAGTCGCTCGGCGCCATCCAGGACGCCTTCACCTACGGCATCCTCCTCGGCGCGGCGCTCGTCCTGGTGTTCGCGCTGGCGCAGCGGCTGCCCGGGAGCCGCTCGCCCTACCGGGTGTACCCCTGGCTGCTGCTGTGCGCGCTGGTCTCGTGCGTGCTCTACCTGGCCGACGAGCGGCTCGACGCCGTCGCGTTCCTGCTGGCGCTGGCGATCTCCTCGGTGTTCGAGGTCCTCCTCACCATGTACATGGGCGTCCTGACGCAGAAGGGGTACGCGCCGCCGGCGACCGCCTACTCGCTGTCCGGCAGCGCGATCCGGTTCGGCATCTGCGCCGGCAACGGGCTCGCGCTGACGTACGAGCGGGTGCCCGCCTGGCACGCCACCCTGGTGCGGCCGACGTTCGTGCTGCTCGTCGTGCTCATGGCGTTCCTGCTCATCACGATGGTCCGCCAGGAGTACAAGATCGAGGAGCTGACGCGCAGCCCGCAGGCCGAGTCCGAGCTCGTCGCGATCATCAACGCGGTGGCCGAGGAGTTCCGGCTGTCCGACCGCGAGCGGGAGATCATGGCGCTCATCGGGCAGGGCTACAGCGCGTCAGCCGTGGCGGAGAAGCTGTTCATCTCCCCGTACACCGTGAACACCCACGTGCAGCACATCTACGGGAAGCTCTCGATCCACAAACGGTCGGAGCTCATCACGTACCTGCACCGCGACAGCTGACGCTTCCCGCGACGACGCGGGGGCGCTCATCGCTGCACCCGCTCGGGGGTCGTGTCCACCGTCACGACGGCGTGGGCGTCGGCCTTCCGCGCCTCCTCCTCGATCCGGCGGCGCAGGAACCTCAGCTGGGGGATCCCGGCGACGACGCCACCGGTCGACGTCCAGCGCTCGACCTCGTAGGTGAGCGTGCAACCACCGTCGGCGTTCGCCACCAGCCGCATGGCGGCGGTGAACGTCGTCGTGACCGTGGTGCCCGAGCAGAGCTGCACGTGTCCGGGACTCATCCGTCCCTGGAAGAGCTCGGCGGGCACGGCGGTCGGCTTCTCGTAGGGCAGCCCGAGTCCGCGCACCACCGCGTCCTGCAGCGTGGCGGTGTCGAGCGACGAGCGGATCACGAGCCGCTGGCTCGTCAGCCGCCGTCCTTCGGCGTGCCGCTCGTCCGTGCGGCTGCGCAGGCGCAGGGACGCCCCGACCGCGGCCACCCCGGCGAGGAGGAGGACGACGTCGGCGAGGAACCGGCCGATGTCGGTGGTGCCGACCCGGGCGCCGAAGCCCCCGATGACGACGAGCACGACACCGACGGCGGCCAGCGCGTTCGCCTGGCTGCTCGTCGGGTTCTGCGGGGTGGGCACGGTGGTCCTGCTCCTCGTGAGGTGGCGGGTCTCGGTGCGACGGCCGGCCGCGGCCGCCGATGCTCACCCCTGCGGAGCACCGGCGGCGCAGCCGCCATGGGCACGTGCCCCTAGACGGCGTCCTTGCCGAGAAGCTGGGCCTCGATGCTGTCCGCGATGGACATCACGCGCTCGAGGGGCTCGATGATCTCGTTGGCATCGAGGTTCTGCAGCGGCATGGCGTTCGTGACGTACACGTACTCGCCGCTGACGACGATCCCGCCCACGAGCATGTCCGCGACGATCTCGGCGGCGCGACGGACGTCGACCTCCGCGCTCGTGCCGATCGGCGAGTTCACCTTCACCCACTGCGCGCCGGAGTCGTTCGTCGCGTGCTCGAGGAACACGATCTGCGAGCGAAGCCCGGCCGTGTTGAACAGCAGCTTCATCAGCGATGCGCTGACGTCCTCTGCCTTGTAGCGCGAGTGCACGAACCGTGTGACGTCGGACCAGTCGGCCACGGGAGTTCCTCTCTTGTCGCTCTCGGGATGGGTCGCTCAGAAGACGTCGCGGCCGCAGTAGGGGCACTTGTAGGACTCACGGGGGTGCATCTGGTCCTTGAAGACGGTGTGCCCCTGCTCGCAGCTCGCCTCGAGCTGCCAGTTCCCCGAGCGGACCTTCGACGCCTCGACCTTGAACATGCCGGACCTTCCTCGTGCGAGCGGTGTCGTACCGGCGGGTCGCGAGCGCGTCGCCGGGCGTCCCTAGTCATCCACGTGCCCGGGTCCCGGTGCACGTCCCGGCCCGTTCGACGTCGTTCGGACTTCCCCGTTCGGGGGCGGCGGCCGACGCGGGGCGCGCCATCCTTCGGATCCGGCACGTCGCCCTCTCGCTATCACCCGCGAGAGTGAAAGCACGCCGAGGCAGGTTCAGCGGGCGGTTCGCGGATGCCGAGGCAACCAGGGCATCACTACGGTGACGGCGGTCGGGTGCTCCACGGCCGCGCATCCCCACCTGACCGGGAGGACGCACGTGTCGAGCAGCGATGGCGCCGCGGTCGCGCCCCAGGACGTCCGGACCCGCGAGGAGCTGGGCGCCGCGCTGACGGCGCTGCGGCTCGCGTCGGGGTTGAGCGTGCGTGACGTGGCACGCCGCAGCGGACTGCCGCTGGCCACCGTCGGCGGCTACCTCTCCGGACGGCACCTGCCGCCCCTCGCGACGCTCGACCAGTTCGCCGGGCTGCTGACGGTCCTGGCCGTGCCCGACGAGGCCGCACCCGCATGGCTCGACGCCGTGACCCGGCTGCGGCGGGTGCCCGGCCCCCGGCCCGCCGCGGCCGTGGCGCCCTACCTCGGCCTGCGCGCCTACCAGGCGGACGACTCGGCCCTGTTCTTCGGCCGGGAGGCTGCGACCGACCACCTGGTCGGCCTGCTGTCCTCCGCGCCCGGCACCCCGGTGGTGGTCGTCGGCTCGTCGGGCTCCGGCAAGTCGTCGCTGCTCCGCGCGGGTGTCCAGGCGCGCCTGGCCGCCGACGGACGCCCCGTCACGGTGGTCACGCCGGGCACGGATCCGACCGGCGTGGTGCCCGAGCCGGCCGACCTCGCGCATGGCGGCGTGCTCGTCGTCGACCAGTTCGAGGAGCTGTTCACCGCCGACGTTGCGCAGGACCAGGTCACCGCCGTCGTGGCCGGTCTCGGCCGGCTGCACGACGAGGGCACGGTCGTCGTCGTCGCGCTGCGCGCCGACTTCTTCGACGCCGCCGTCCAGGTGCCGGAGCTCGCGGCGTGGCTGGCCGCCACCCAGGTGCTCGTCGGCCCGCTGAGCACCGACGACCTGCGACGCGTCGTCGTCGAGCCCGCCCGGGTCGCCGGCGTCGAGGTGGACGACGGGCTCGTCGAGCTCCTCATCGCGGACGCGACAGCCGGGTCGTCCACCCGGGCCGGGCTGGACGCGGGGGCCCTCCCGCTGGCGTCGCACGCGCTGTACGTGACGTGGCTGGCGGCCTCCGGGCGGCGGTTGACCCTCGAGCAGTACCGGCAGGTGGGCCGGCTGGCCGGCGCCATCGCGCAGACCGCGGAGACCGTGCACAACCAGCTGACGCCCGAGGCGGAGGCGGTGGAGAAGGCGACCTTCCTGCGGCTCGTCCGCGTCAGCGGCGGGACGGTCGACACCCGCCGCGTCGCGGACACCCGCGAGTTCGCCGCCGCGAACCAGGCCGTCATCAGCGCCTACGTCGCCGCGCGGCTCCTGACGTCCGACCGGGGGCAGGTGCAGATCGCCCACGAGGCGCTGCTGACGGCCTGGCCACGCATGCGCGAATGGCTCGACGCCGATCGGGAGGGTCGACGCGTCCACGGCCGGCTCACCGACGCGGCGCGGCGCTGGCAGGACATGGAGCACGACCCGGACCTGCTGTACCGGGGGGCCGCGCTGGAGACCGCCGACCGGTGGGTCCGGGACGCCGCCAACCCGCCGGACCTGAGCGCCGGTGAGCGGGACTTCCTCGACCGCTCGCGGGCCGCCGAACGCTCCCGCCTCGACGCCCGACGCCGCGGCACCTGGCGGCTGCGTGCGTTGGCGGCGGGGCTCGCCGTGCTCACGACGACGACCGCGACGCTGGCCGGGGTGTCGGCCTCCCAGGCCCGGGCCAGTGAGCACCAGACGGACCTCGCGGTGTCCCGCCAGCTGGCGGTGCAGGCCGAGTCGCTCGCCGCGACGGACCCAGCCCTGGCCGGGCAGCTCGCGGTGGCCGCCGACCAGCGCGCCGAGACCGTCGAGGCACGCAGCGCCCTGCTGTCCGCCTCCGGCCGGGACCCGGTGACCCGCACGGACTCGCTCGACGCCGTCGTGCCGTCGGTCGCGGTCAGCCCCGACGGGGCGACGCTCGCGGCCGTGACCGGTGACGGGTTGGTGGTGCTCGAGACGACGGGGCCGCAGCCGCGGCGCCTGGCGCGCATGACGACCGGCGACACGTCCCTGTACCAGGTGACCTTCTCCCCCGACGGCTCGCTGCTGGCGGCCGTCGGGGACGGCGGGCTGGTCCGCCTGTGGGACGTGCACGACCCGACCTCGCCGACCAGGGTCGCGACGACGGCGCCGGCGGCCGGCGCGACCTACTACGACGTCGTCTTCACCCCGGACGGCTCCCGGATCGTCGCCGGCGCCTCCGACGGCACCGTCCACCTGCTCGCCCGCGACACCGACGGTCGCTGGTCGCAGGCCCAGACGGTCACGGCGACGAAGGGCACCGTGCAGGCCGTGGCGCTCGACCGCTCCGGCGCGCTCGTGGCCGCGGCGGGCTCCGCGGCCTCCGTCACGCTGTGGTCGCTGACCGCCTCCGGGCTGAGCCCGGTCGGCGCCGCGTTCCCGGCGGCGACGACGAAGGTGACGTCCCTCGCCTTCTCCCCGGACGGGGGGACGCTGGCGGCCGGTTCGACCGACGCCGGGGTCCACCTGTGGGACGTGCACCGCCCGGCCGCGCCGACCGAGGGTCTGACGCTGACGGGCCCAGCGTCGTGGACCAACCACGTGGCGTACTCCCCGGACGGGACGGCGATCGCCGCGGCGAGCTCGGACCAGCACCTGTGGGTCTGGGACGCCACCACCGGTGTCCGCCTGGACTCGTTCACCCACCCGACGACGCTGCTGACCGCCGCGTGGTCGCCCGACGGCGGCAGCCTGTTCTCGGCCGGCTCCGACGGGATCCTGCGCACGTGGCGCTACCCGGGCGCCACCCTGCAGGGCTTCTCGTCGATCCCTGGGCAGGGTGTGTTCGGTGCCTCCGTCATCGCGACGGCGACGACCGACGGCCTGCGGCTGTGGGACGCCGCCGCCGGCGGGCGGCACCGGCTGCTGTCGGTGTCCCCGGCGCCCGGCGGCGCCCACCTGGACGGGGCCATCGGCATCGACGACCCGCTGCACCTCGTCGTCGCCGGCGACACCACCGGTCACGTCCACTTCTGGGACGTCAGCGACCCGACGCGGCCGACCTACCGCGGCGCCGTCGCCGCCCACAAGGACTGGGTGGACGCGGTGGCGTTCGACAGCACCGGGACGCGGATGGCGGTCTCCTCCGACGACGCCTCCATCACCACGTGGGACCTGTCCGGCGCGCTGCCCACGGCGCCGACCGGGCGGATCGGTGACCTCGGCGGGTTCGTGTACGCCGTCTCGTTCGCGCCCGACGACACGACCCTGGTCGCCTCGGTCCTGTCCGGGCACGTGGACCTGCTCGACGCGAGCGACCTGGCCCACCCCGCCCTCGTCGGCCGGCCGCTGACCGGGCCGAAGGGGTATGTCTACTCCGCGGCCTTCTCCCCCGACGGGCGCACGATCGCCGCCTCGGGCAACGACAAGACGATCTGGCTGTGGGACGTCAGCGACAGGGCGCACCCGCGCGCGCTCGGCGCGCCCCTGGTGTGGGCCGACGGGTACGCCACCAACATCCTGTTCTCCCCCGACGGGCACCGCCTCGCCGCCGGCATGACGGACGGCACCGTACGCGTGTGGGACGTGGCGGACCCCGCGTCCCCGCAGCGCTACGCGTCGCTGACGGGCGTCACCGGCGAGGTGTACGGCGTGGCGTTCTCCACCGACGGGTCGCAGGTCTCCGGGGCCGGCTCGGACCGGACCGTGCGCGTCTGGGACCTCACGACCCAGGCGGCCACCGCGGCCGTCTGCGCACCGGCGCGCGCCGGGCTGACGATGACGGCCGACGAGTGGTCGCGCCTGGCCGGCCCGCTGACGAAACCGACGCTCTGCGGCTGAACGGGACCGTCGGACGGGGGACAAATGTCCGGGCGTGACCCCGATCACGCTGGGAGCATCGTCGTATCGATCCAGACCACAGCTGATTCGCGGGGAGCGTCCGGTGGAGAAGAGACTCGGCGTGGTGTCGATCATCGTGGAGCGCACGGTCGCCCCCGTCGATGAGGTCAACGACCTGCTCTCGCAGTTCGGCGACGGGATCATCGGGCGCCTCGGGCTTCCCCACCCGGCGCGTGGCGTGAACGTCATCACCGTCGTCGTCGACACCTCCGTCGAGCGCGTGTCCGCGCTCACGGGCAAGCTGGGCAAGCTCCCCGGGGTCCAGGTGCGGTCTCTCATGGCCAAGGCCGCCCCGCCAGGAACCCGCGGCACCCCTCCGCCCGACCGCTGAGCCACCGACCCGGCCGGTGGCGAGCAGGTCCGCCCGGCCGCTCGTAGCATCGGCTTCGAGCGGCTGGCCCGTTCGGTGCGGGTCCCGCCCGGGAGGCTCGTCATGAGCAGCGTCGCCGTGGACCAGACCCCCACCCCGGGCGAGCGGAGGGCCCGTGAGGTCGCCGAGGCGGCCCGCGAGCAGGGGTGGACCCGACCGAGCTTCGCCAAGGGGCTGTACCTCGGCGCGTTCGACGTCGGGCTCGTCCACCCCTACCCGGCGTCCGACCCGGAGGCGGCCGCGCGCGGCGCGGCGTTCCTCCAGGCGCTGCGCGAGGTGTGCCGGACCATCGACGGCCCGGCGATCGAGCGCGCGGACCACGTCCCCGACGAGGTGATCGCCGAGCTCGCGCGGATCGGCGCGTTCGGCATGAAGATCCCCGAGGAGTACGGCGGCCTGGGGCTGTCGCTCGTCGACTACGGCAAGGCGCTGATGCTCGTCAGCACGGTGCACCCGAGCCTGGCCGCCCTGCTGTCCGCGCACCAGTCCATCGGCGTGCCCGAGCCGGTGCACATGTTCGGCAGCCCCGAGCAGAAGCGGGAGTACCTGCCGCGCTGCGCGGCCGGCGCGATCTCCGCGTTCCTGCTCACCGAGCCCGACGTCGGCTCGGACCCCGCCCGGCTCGGCACCACCGCGACACCGACCGACGACGGAACGGCGTACCTGCTGGAGGGCGTGAAGCTGTGGACCACGAACGGGCCGATCGCCGAGCTGCTGGTGGTGATGGCGGTCGTGCCGCCGCACGAGGGCCGTCGCGGCGGCATCAGCGCGTTCGTCGTCGAGGCCGCCACCCCGGGCATCACGGTCGAGCACCGCAACCGGTTCATGGGCCTGCGCGGGATGGAGAACGGCGTCACCCGGTTCCGGCAGGTGCGGGTGCCGGCCGCCAACCGGCTGGGCCGCGAGGGCGAGGGCCTGAAGATCGCGCTGACCACCCTCAACACCGGTCGGCTGTCGATCCCGGCCATCTGCGCCGGGGGCAGCAAGTGGGCGCTGACCATCGCCCGGCAGTGGTCCGCCGAGCGCGTGCAGTGGGGCCGGCCGGTGGGCGAGCACGAGGCGATCGGCGCCAAGCTGGCGTTCATCGCGGCCACGACGTTCGCGTTGGAGTCGGTGTTCGACCTGTCCGCGCGGCTCGCGGACGCCGGCCAGAAGGACGTGCGCATCGAGGCGGCGCTGGCCAAGCTGTGGGCCAGCGAGATGGGCTGCCGCGTGGCCGACGAGCTGGTGCAGATCCGCGGCGGGCGCGGCTACGAGAGCGCCGACTCGCTGGCGGCGCGCGGCGAGCGCGCGGTGGGCGCCGAGCAGCTGCTGCGGGACATGCGCATCAACCGCATCTTCGAGGGCTCGTCGGAGATCATGCGGCTGCTCATCGCCCGGGAGGCCGTCGACACCCACCTGACCGCCGCCGGTGACCTCGCCTCGCGGGACGCCTCCCTCGGGGCCAAGGCGCGCGCGGCCGTCGGCGCCAGCCGGTTCTACGCCCGCTGGTTCCCGACCCTGCTGACCGGCGAGGGCTCCCGCCCCACCGCCTACGGTGACTTCGGCCCGCTGGCCCGCCACGTCCGGTTCGTCGAGCGGTCCTCCCGCGCGCTGGCCCGGCACACCTTCTACGCGATGGCCCGCTACCGCGCCCGCCTCGACCGCAAGCAGGTGGTGCTGGGTCGCATCGTCGACATCGGCGCCGAGCTGTTCGCCATGTCCGCCGTGTGCACCCGGGCCGTCGCCATGCGGCACGACGACCCGGCCCGCGGCCGCGAGGCCCTCGCGCTGGCCGACGCCTTCTGCGCGCAGTCCCGCGTCCGGGTCGACGAGCTGTTCCGGGGCCTGCGCGGTCCCACCGCCGCGTCCGACGGCCGGCTGACCCGCGCCGTGCTCGCCGGCCGGCTGCGATGGGTCGAGGACGGCATCGTCGACACGTCCGAGGGCACCGGTCCGTGGATCGCCGCCCGGACGCCATGACGAATACCCGCCGGTGTCGGTGGTCGCTTCGGGTCGTCCTTCCACGTCGCAGACGCGGATCGCGTGCAACTCGGCCCCGGGGTTGCGCGCGGCCCGCCATACTCACGCTCATGTGGGGACGCCGCGCCCTTCCCGTCCCGTTCGCGTTGGGCCTCCTGGCCGGCTGCGCGAGCGCTCCGCATGCGCCCGTCGCACTACCGTCTGCCGGGGCCGACGCACGAACCGTTCTGTCCGACTACCTCAAGGCCCTCAAGGCGGGCGACTGCCAGACCACACACAAGCTGGCCACGTCCACCTTCGTCGTCGGAAACGGCGAGCTCTGCGGGGCCCTGAAGGTCCTGTCCTACACGGAACCCGGCCAGGCGGCACTTCCCGGCACCGGGGAGGCGATCTTCCCCATCGAGCTGACGGTCACGGGCGCCGACGCCTCGATGCACGACGGGGTGAACACCTGGTTCTACGACCTCAAGCAGCAGACGGACGGCCAGTGGCGGCTCGTCGGCGGTGGTTCGGGCCCGTAGGACGTGCTCTCGCCAGCTCTGCGGCTGCCGCCGGGCGTGAAGCAACCCTGGCCCGTGTCACACCGAGATCAAAGAGGGGGCGCAGCGGCCCGTCGCTGAGCCGGAGCGAAGAACGAGAAGGACCCCCGGACCGGGCTTTCGCCCTGACCAGAGGCCCTGTCGGTGGAGCTGACCGGATTCGAACCGGCGACCTTCTCGTTGCGAACGAGACGCGCTACCAACTGCGCCACAGCCCCGAACGGCGGCGATCAGACTAGCACCCCACGAGGGGGTGCCCTGACCGCCAGCCGGCTACTCGCCCGCCGCGCGACGCTTCGCGAGCACCGCGTTGAGGTCGATGCTCGCCGAGACCTCGGCCGGTGGCTGGGGCGTGACGAGCTCGTCGTCCGCGGGTGCCACGACAGGCTCCGCGGCGGCGCGCGCCGTCGTCGAGCCCTCGACCTCGCCGAGGGGGACCGGCTCGCGTCGCGGGGCAGCGGGCTTCATGGCGTAGGTCGGGCGCGGCACCGGCACCGGCGCCCAGCCGTCGCGGTCGCCCGCCTCGTCGGACGCGGTGGACGACGAGGCCGCCGGCACCACCGGCACAGCCCCGGTGGCGTGCCGCGCCGCGACACCCTTCTCGCCGCGATCGGCGACGATCGCCTGGAACACCTCGGTGTTGTCCTCGGACGGGCGCACGGCGCGGCCGGTGACCTTGGGCACAGGCGTCGAGTGCGACTCGGTGGCGAAGCGGCTGGGCGTCTGGCCGGCCTTGCCCTTGACGGAGGCGCGCACGGGCGCGGTGACGGCGGGGGCGGTCGGCACGGCGGTGGCGCTCGCCGGCGCGACGGGCGTGGCGCCCGAGGGGCTGGCGGTCGCGGCCGGTGCGACGGTCCGGATGACGCCGGACCGCGGCCTGGCCGCGAGCTCATCCGCCTCGACGATCTGGCGCGCCATCGCCTCGTCGTTCCGCTTGCCGGCGACGACCGCGCGGCGGCCGGCGACGAGCACCATACCCAGCAGCGCGGTGGGCGCCAGGCCGAAGGCGATCGAGGCGACGGGAACCAGGCCGACAGCGGTCCAGCCGCCCACGGCGGCGACGAGCAGCACGACGGCAAGCACCGCACGACGGCGGGCCGCTGCGGCACGACGAGCGGAGGCGGCGGCACGTGCCGCGCGGGTCTGGGCGGCACGGCGGGCGGCCTCGGCCGTGATGCGCTCCGGGGTGGCGTGGGGTCGGTCCACGGTCTCGCCTCCTGTCCCGCCGGTGGCCGTGACCACCAGCCCTCTGCCCGGGGTGAGGAGCCCCGTCGTCCCTGCGTGCGCCGGGCCGAGCCGGCCCACCGTGCGCCCGCCCCGCGGGCCGATGCCGGCCTTCGGCGCCCGCCTGGTCACCGCGACCACACGGAGCGCCTCGGAGTACCGGTCGTCGACCCGCGACTCGAGCAGCTGCTGCCGGTGCCGCAGCTTGTACGGCACCAGGTACGCCAGCCACAGCCCGGCGAGCACGAGTGCCACCGGTGCTGCGATCTGAGGCACACGACGACGGTAGGGGCGCGGTCGTCACGGTTCCGTGACGCGCGTGGGCGTGTCGCGACCCCACCTCTCGCGAGCGCCCACCTGCTCACCGAGACCGTGCCTTCCGGACGTCGGAACGCACGGTCTCGATGACGAAGTGGGCGCTCGGCGAACGGTGCACGCCGGGCAGGGGCGAGGAGCCGGGCGTGGGGCGGGCGGGGGCGGGAGCCGAGGGCGCGCGGGCACTTCGCGACCCCACCTCTCGCGAGCGCCCACCTGCTCACCGAGACCGTGCCTTCCGGACGTCGGAACGCACGGTCTCGATGACGAAGTGGGCGCTCGGCGAACGGTGGGCGCGGCCGGGGAGCCGGGGGCGGGTCGGTGCGGGTTCGGTCGGGAGGCCCACGCCCGGAGGCGTGGTGTCAGGTGAGAGCGGGGCGCAGCCGGCGCCAGCGCGCGAGGAGCCCGTCGGGCACCTCCTCGGCCGTCAGGGCGAAGGTGCGGTGGTCCGCCCACTCCCCGGCGATGTGCAGGTAGCGCTCGCGCAGCCCCTCGTCGCGCAGCTGGAGCTTCTCGACCACACGCAGCGACGGCGCGTTCTCGGGCCGGATGTTCACCTCGATCCGGTGCAGGCCGAGGACGAAGAAGCAGTGGTCCGTCGCCAGGGCCACGGCGGTCGGCGTGATGCCGTGCCCGGCCACACGCCGCCCCACCCAGTAGCCGATCGCCGCCGAGCGCAACGACCCGTACGTGATCGACGAGACCGTCAGCTGACCCGCCAGATCGCCGCGGTAGTCGATCGCGAACGGCAGCGCGGCGCCCGTGCGCGCCTGCGCCGCCAGGGACCGGACGAACTGGCCGAACGTCGGCCGCGGCCCGGGCACCGGCACGGGGCTCGTCGCGTCCCACGGCTCGAGCCATGCCGCCGAGTCGCTGCGCAGGGCGAGCCATGCGTGCGAGTCCGAGCGCCGCAGGGGGCGCAGCGTGACGTTCCCCTCCGTGAGGACCGCGGGCCAGCCGGTCGCCATCGACCTCATCCCTCCAGCACCAGGCAGTGCAGCACCTGGCCGGCGCGCACGTGGGTCATCTTCTCGTTGACCACCGCGAGCGCGTTCGCCTGTGCCAGGGCCGTGACCGACGGCGCGGCCGGGTCGCCCAGCGGCGTCGCGGTGTAGCCCTCGTCGGGCGTGCCCAGGACGTTCGCGGGGACGAACTGCCGCAGCCCGGCGGGCGAGGTCCAGCCCGTGTCCACGGTGGCCGCGACCGACGAGCGGTACAGCTCCGCGTGGCCGGCCATGGCCCGCAGCGCGGGGCGCACGAACACCTCGAACGCCACCTGCGCCGCCACCGGGTGGCCCGGCAGCGCGAACACCGGCACGTCACGGTCGCGGCCCAGCCCCGCGCCGAGCGTGCCGAAACCGTGCCGGCGCCCCGGCGTCATCGCCACCTGGTCCAGCCGCACGTCCCCCACGCCCGCCAGGACGTCCTTGACGGTGTCCCCCGCCAGCTCCGACAGGCCGCCGGTGACGACGACGAGGTCCGCGCGCACCAGCTGGTCGGCGAGCGTCTCGCGCAGGCGCCCGTGGTCGTCGGGCACGATGCCCACCCGCACGGGGACCGCGCCGGCGTCGCGGACGGCGGCCTCCAGCGCGTGCCCGTCGGCCTCGTACGTGTGCGCGCCCGCGGCCGGCGCGCCCTTCGCCGGGGGCTCGACGAGCTCGTCGCCCACGGACAGCAGCACCACCCGCGGGGTGGGGTGCACCCGCAGCCGGCCCCGGCCCATCGCCGCGGCGAGGGCGAGGTGACGGGCCCCGAGCCGGGTGCCGGTGCGGAGCACCACCTCGGTGCCCCGCGCGTCCGCCCCCGCGCCGCGCACCCACTGGCCCGCCTTGACCGGCCCCGCGATCGCGACGCTCGCCGTGCCACGGTCGGTCTCCTCCATCGGCACCACCGCGTCGGCGCCGAGCGGGAGCGGGGCACCCGAGGCCACCCGCACCGCCTGGCCGGGCGCCAGCCGCAACCCGGGGGTGGCCCCGGCGCGCAGGTCGTCGACCACCGGCAGGCGCACGACGAGCGCGGCGGCGTCCTCCGCGGCGACCGCGTACCCGTCACGTGCGGCGGCGGCCACGCCGGGGATGTCGAGCGGCGCCGCGACGTCTTCCGCCAGCACGGCCCCCATGGCGTCGTGGAGCACGACGTCCAGCGGTGCCACCGGCGCCACCACGGCGAGCACGGCCGCCAGGTGGTCCTGCACCGATCTCACGAGCCGCCATCGTGCCAGACCCGCGGATCAGCCCCGCCGCGCGGCGCGCACCTGCCTCCAGGCCGCCTCTCCCACACTCCGGTGAGGCGCGGACCGTGGTCCGTCGTCCAGGGCTCACCGGAGTCGACCTGGCCGCCCGCGAGCCCGCACACACACCGGTGAGGCGCAGACCGTGGTCCGTCGTCCAGGGCTCACCGGAGTCGACCTGGCGGCCCGCGAGCCCGCACACACACCGCTGAGGCGCGGACCGTGGTCCGTCGTCCAGGGCTCACCGGAGTCGACCTGGCGGCTCGGGAGCCGGCCGCGGCGACCGGTAGCGTGGGGGCCCGTGAGCGACGAGGGGCTGCGCCTGGCGCGGGAGAAGATGGCCGCTGCGGGTGTCGCCCCGGTGGCCATCGACGTGTTCGAGCACTACTACCGGCAGCTCGAGGCGGGCGCGACCGGCCTGATCCGCGAGGACACCATCGCGCCGCTGCTCGACCCCCCGCGGCTCGACGCCGTCGAGGTGTCCGACGACGAGGCTCGCGCCGCCCTCGCGCAGACGGTCGTCGTCAAGCTCAACGGCGGCCTCGGCACGTCGATGGGCATGCACGCCGCCAAGTCGCTGCTGCCGGTGCGCGACGGCCGGACGTTCCTCGACCTCATCGTCGGGCAGGTCCGGGCGGCGCGGGAGCGCTGGGGCGCGCGGCTCCCGCTGGTCCTCATGGACTCCTTCCGCACGCGCGACGACACGCTCGCCGCCCTCTCGTCGTACCCGGACCTGGTGGTCGACGGGCTGCCCCTGGACTTCCTGCAGTCGCAGGAGCCCAAGCTGCGGGCCGACGACCTGACGCCCGTGACCTGGCCGGCGGACCCCACGCTCGAGTGGTGCCCGCCCGGGCACGGCGACATCTACCCGTCGTTGCTGTCGTCGGGCGTCCTCGACGCGCTCCTCGACCAGGGGTTCCGGTACGCCTGCTCGTCGAACGCCGACAACCTCGGCGCGGCCCCGGACGCCCGGATCGCGGGCTGGTTCGCCGCCTCCGGCGCGCCGTACGCGGCCGAGCTCTGCCGCCGCACCGCCGCCGACCGCAAGGGCGGCCACCTGGCGATCCGGAAGGCCGACGGCCGGCTGATCCTGCGCGACACCGCGCAGACGGCGCCCGACGAGATGGACTACTTCACCGACACCGAGCACCACCCGTACTTCCACACGAACAACCTCTGGTTCGACCTGCGGGTGCTGCGGGACGCGCTCGCCGAGCGCGGCGGCGTGCTCGGGCTGCCGCTCATCCGCAACGAGAAGCACGTCGACCCCTCGGACAAGGCGTCACCCGCCGTGATCCAGCTGGAGTGCGCCCTCGGGGCGGCGATCGAGGTGTTCGAGGGCGCGACCGCGATCGTCGTACCGCGCGGCCGGTTCCTGCCGGTGAAGACGACGAACGACCTGCTGCTGCTGCGGTCCGACGCGTACACGCTGCACGACGACGACACGCTCGAGCTCGCGGTCGCCGAGGCTCCCCTCGTCGAGCTGGACCCGGCCCACTTCCAGACGATCGCCGCGTTCGACGCGCACTTCCCCGCCGGGGCGCCGTCGCTGCGCGACGCCACGCACCTGCGCGTGGTCGGGGACGTCACGTTCGGCGCCGGTGTCAGCGTGCACGGCGACGTCACCGTGGCCCCCGACGGGGCGACGGGCGCGGTCGCGGACGGCACGCGGCTCGGACCTGGTGATCAGCGCGGCACGCAGCCCGAAGTGTGAGACTGGTGGCCATGAGCAGCGTCGCCCGCGAGCATCCCCACGTCCCCGACGAGGAGGAGATCGAGGAGCTCAAGGACCGCTGGCGGCAACGGATCCGGCAGGCGCGGCAGCAGCGCTCGGCACGCTCGCGCGAGGCGGACGCCCGGGCGCTCGCCGGGGTGACCCTCAAGATCCCGCAGGTCGCGGCCGCCCGCTGCGTCTCCGCCTACGCCGCCCGCCCCGGCGAGCCCATGACCGGCCCCCTCCTCGAGGCACTGGCGGAGCACGGCATCCGCGTGCTGCTGCCGGTGCTCGGCAGCAACCTGCAGCGCGACTGGGCGGAGTACGCCGGGCCCGACGACCTGCAGGAACGGGCGCCGGGACGGCCGCCCGAGCCCGGCGGCCCGACGCTGGGCGCCGCGGCGATCGCCGACGCGGACGTGCTGCTCATCCCGGCGCTCGCCGTCGACACCGCCGGCACCCGGCTGGGTCAGGGCGGCGGCTGGTACGACCGTGCCCTGCGCGAGGCACGCCCCGGCACGCCCGTGGTGGCGCTGACCTACGCCGAGGAGGTGCACGACGCGGCCGCGGAGCCGCTGCCGCGTGCGCCCCACGACCGCGCGGTCGACGCCGTGGCCACGCCCACCGGCGTCACGTGGTTCCGGCCCCCGGCCGGCGACTGAGGTCAGCCCTCCCGCCGTGCGCGCGGCGCGCGTCCCGCGCCGAGGAGCGGCGGTAGCACGGCCAGCACGAGCCAGAAGTACTTCGCGCCGTCCGTGCTCCAGAACGCCAGGGGGATCGAGAGCAGGAACACCGCGGCGACCGCGAGGCTGCCGAGACCGAGCCGTCCCGTCGTCGTGTCGCTCGCCGTCACCAGCCCGTGCCGGTCGCACACCCGCACCAGGAGGGCGAACGTCGCCCCGACGAGCGCGACCACCACCGCGTACAGGATCGTGCCGAACGCGTAGCGGCCGTCCGCACCGAGCACCCGGGTGGCGAACGGTAGGACCACGATCCAGAGCAGGTAGACCAGGTCGAGCTGGACCACCCGGCGGTCGACGGCGGACACCCGGCGGAAGAAGCGGTGATGGAGCATCCAGAACCGCGAGATCACGAGGAAGCTGATGAGGAACGTCAGGTACTCGTCGTTGAGGTGGCCGGCGAAGGACCGCCAGAGCGCCGCGTTCGAGTCGCCCGACGGCACCGGCAGGTCCAACGCCAGCAGCGTGAGGGCGATGGCGAAGACGGCGTCGGAGAAGTAGACGAGGCGTTCCAGCGACAGGTCGGACTCACGCTCCGCGGTCGGCATGGACCCATCGTCGCTCACGGCCCGGCGGGCCACGGGCCGGCGCGGACGGGCAGCCTCCCAGCCGTCCGGGGTACCATCTGGCACTCGGGAATGCCGAGTGCCAGTCAGGCGCTGTACGGCGTGAATCCGTTTGCGACCCGGGAGGCCATCCAGTGCCCACCTACGCCTACACGTGCACGGTCTGCGACCACTCCTTCGACGTGCACCAGTCCTTCGCCGACGCCCCCCTGACGGTGTGCCCGGAATGCTCGGGCAGGCTCCGCAAGGTGTTCTCGCCCGTCGGCGTGGTCTTCAAGGGCTCCGGGTTCTACCGCACCGACGCCCGCTCGTCGACGAAGTCGACCGTCTCGGCGGGGACGTCCTCCTCGTCGGGCTCGTCGGGCTCGTCGGGCTCGTCCTCCTCGTCGTCCTCGGGCACGACGAGCCCGGCCGCCTCGTCGTCGAGCCCGACCGCGAGCTCTGGCAGCGCCGCCAAGGCCGCCAGCGCCTGAGGCCTCGCCGGCTCGCCGTACGCCGATCAGGCGTCCTTGCCGAGGTCGGACCCGCTCGGTTCGCCGGGCACCGGTCGATCTCGACCGCCGATGCCCGCCCGCCCGGAGCAAACCCGGACCCGCCTCCGCTCACCCCGGGGCGTGAGCCGCCCACAGCCCCGACCGCGCGGGTCCCGCGCGTCGGCGGCGCGTCACCGAGATCGCACTCGCGGTCGTCACTTCTAGCGTGCGGGCGGTGAGTCGCCGCGCCGCACCCGCCCTGCCACCGCCGCTCCCCTGCGCGCGGCCCGCCCTCCGGCGACGACTGCGCGTGCTGGCCTGGCGGTGGCGGTTCCTCGTCGCGGCCCTGTGCCTCGGTGCGGCGACCGGTGCAGCGGTGGACGCGCTGCGCCCCACGCCGCCCGCCGGTGTGGACGTGCTGGTCGCGGCGCGCGACCTGCCCGCCGGGCTCGAGCTGACCGCCGCCGACGTGAAGGTCGCCACCGTGCCGGAGAGGACGGTCGTCGGCGCGGCGCGCGCCTCGGACGAGGCCCGTGCCGGGCTCGTCGGGCACACCACGGCGGTCGCCGTCCCCGCGGGGATGCCACTGGTGCCGCAGCTGCTCGCCGGCACCCAGCTGGTCGGGCCGCCGGGGACGGTGGTGGCCGCCGTCCGGCTGGCCGACGACGCGCTCGCGACGCTCCTGGCCCCGGGCGACCACGTCGACCTCCTGGCCGCACCCGCCGAGGGCGGTGCCGGCGTCACGCTCGCCCGGCGCGCCCTGGTCCTCCCGTCGCCACCGCTCTCCGAGGGCGGCGGGCTGCTGGGGCCGTCGACGGCGAACCGGGTGCCGCTGCTCGTCGCGGTCCAGCCGGGCGAGGCGACCGCGCTGGCGGGCGCGGGGACGGCGGACGCCCTGTTCGCGGTGGTCGTGTCATGATCGGGACCGCCCCCCACACCCACCGCCGAGAGGATCGCTCATGGCTGCCCAGAACCCGGAACCACGTCCGTCGGATCGGTTCGTCGGGCAGGCGCGGGCCGGCCTGACCGGGACGGCCAAGGTGCTGGCGGGCTTCAAGGAGTTCATCTCCCGCGGCAACGCGGTCGAGCTGGCGGTCGGCGTCGTCATCGGCGCCGCGTTCGGGGCGATCGTGACGTCGATCCAGAACAACCTGATCAGCCCGCTCGTCGGCTGGATCTTCGGCCAGCCCAACCTCACCGACCTGTGGGCCATCGGTCCGTACAGCTGGCAGCGCAGCACGCCCGAGCACCCGATCTCGCCGATCAAGGTCGGCGCGATGCTCAACGCGGTCCTGCAGTTCCTCATCACCGCCGCGGCGGTGTACTTCCTCATCGTGCTGCCGCTCAACGCCCTCGCGCGGCGGCGGGCACGCGGGCAGGAGCCCGAGCCGGCCGCACCCGCCGAGGACGTCGCGGTGCTGCGCGAGATCCGTGACCTGCTCGCGGCGCGTGCCCCCGGCGGCCCCGCCGACGGCACGACGACAACGCCCGGACCGCGCGAGTAGGTCCTCCCGACGCGGGGGTGACGACACCAACCACCGGAGCAGGGCGCCCCGGCGCGGGCACGACGAGACCACCGGACGGCCGCGCGAGCAGGGCGGCGCTGTGCCACGCGGGGGTCACCAGTGCGGGGGGCGGTCCCGGGTGAGGCGGTCGTCGTTCGAGTCGGAGACCGGGGCGCCCCAGCCGACGTCCTCGTCGTCCGGCGCGCGGCGGGCGCGGCCGGGCGTCCCGGGCGCCTCCCCGCCGCCGACGGGTCGGCCCCACGTCACGGCGTCGTCCGACGACGGGGCGGGGAACGACGAGCGCAGGTTCGCCTCGTCGCCGCCGACCGTGCCGGCCGGCCGCACCACGCGGCGCCGTCGCGGTCGCTGCTCGTCGGTCACGTCTTGATCATCGCACCGGCCGTTCGGCGGTCCGCGCGCCGCCGTTGGCGGACAACTCGGCCGTGAGGCTCACCGATCCGGCGTCGCCCGCACCGGCAAGCCCGGCCGTCGCGTCGCGGGATCCCCGTGCGTCGGTGAGGCGCTCGGGGCCGTTCAGGACATCGCGCGGCTGACGGCGGCGCGGACGGCGCTGTCGACGCGGTGCGTCCGCCGCGTCAGGCCCAGCTCGGCGCGCAGGGCGTCGGCCAGCTCGTCGCGGGTGCGCTCCTGCCCGTCGGACATCAGCCACTCCGCCATCTCGTCGAGCTGGTCGTCGCTGTAGGCGCCGATCGGCAGGCCCTTGCGGATGTCCGGGCGGGGGCGCGCCGGCACGGCGAGCGAGAGCTGGACCTCGCCCGTGCGGGGCGGCTTCGGCGCCTTGCGGACCATGCCCGTCGGGACCCGCACGGGCGCGCTCATCGGCGCGCGCGGCCCGCCGTCGGGCCCGTCCTGCTGACGCGGCAGCAGGAGGTCGCCGGTCGGGACGATCGCCGAGACGTCGAGCACGCCCGAGCCCAGCGTGACGCCATCGGCGTCGCGGCGGCCGGCGTCGGCGCCGGCCTCACCAGCGCGGTCACCGTCGGCCTCGCTGGCGCGTCGGTCGGCGTCCCCGTTCACGGTGCGGGCGTCGTCTCGGTCGGCGTCGGCCTTGCGCGCGCGGCCACCGTCGGCACCGGTTCCGCGCGCGCGGCCACCGTGGGCGGCGGTCCCGCGGGCGTGCTGGCGGTCGCCGTCGGCCCTCGCGCCGACCCCGTCGGGCGCGTGCGACGAGTCGGCCACCGGCTTCGCCTCGGCGTCGGTCGACGGGACCTCGGCCAGTGGCGCCGGCTCGACGTCGTACTCGACCTCGTCGAGCATGCCGGTCATCGGGACGCGCGCGGACGCCTCGGTCACCACGCCGGTCGACGAGGCCGCCACGACGGGGACCGCGCCGGTCGACGCGGCCGCCACCACCGGGACGGCACCGGACGCGGCCCACCCGTCGGAGTCGTCGTCCACCACCGGGACGGTGCGCGGTGAGACCGGCAGCACCACCCGCTCCGGGACGGCCGCGTGCACTGCCCGCCGGATCCGGTCGACCTCCGCCTGCGGGTCGAGGAACGCGGCGGCCGACCACACGCGCAGCACCACCCAGCCGAGCCGCTCCAGGCGTTCGGGCACGAGCCGGTCGCGCACGCGGACGCTCGGCTCGTCGACGTACGCCTGGTCGTCGGTCAGCACGGCGACGAGGTACCGGTCCGGCACGTCCGGGTGCCCGACCGCGAGCGGGATGCGCGCCCCGCCCGGGATGCCGTGGTCGACCTCGACGGTCAGGCCGTGACGCCAGAGACGCTCCGCCAGGTCGAGCACGAGCCGGTCGGGCTCCGGCGCCGGGGGCGTGGCATCGGTCGTCGGCCCGGGCTCGTCGGTGTCGGCACCGAGCGACCGGGTCGCCTCGTCCGACGAGGCCCGCTCGGCCGCCCGGGTTCCGCCGGCGTCGGGCGGGACCACGGCCGTGGCGTCTCCCGACGTCTCGTCGGCACGGACCGGCGTGGCGGCCACCGGGAACGTCTCGCCCGAGGTGCCGGCGGTGCCGTCCGCCTCGTCGGCCGTCGCGCCGACGGTGCTGTCGGTGGCTGGCGCCCCCGCCTCGTCGCTCGGTCCCGCGGCCTGCCTCTCCGCTTCGTCGGCCGCTGACGGTCCCGCGCCAGGCTCGCCCGCCTCGTCGGCCGCGGACAGCCCAGCGGTCTGCTTCTCCGCCTCGTCGGCCGCCGACGGTCCGGTGACAGGGGCCGCGCTCGCGACGGTCGCGCCTACGGCCTCGTCGTCCAGCCGGACCACCGGCGCCAGCGGGTCCGCGTCGCCGCGGCCGCGTCGCTCGGCGAACGCCAGCAGGTCGACGAGGAGGCGCGGGCCCGGTCCACGCAGCCGGGCCTGGTCGACGTCGGCGGCGCCGAAGCACGCGACGACGGTGAGCCGGTGCTGCGCGCTGCCGAGGGCGTCGAGCAGGAGCGCGTCGCCGGAGGGCGCGCTGATCGGCCCGAACGAGTGGAGCACGCGCCGGTGCGGCGTGCGGCCCAGGCCGAGCGACAGGATCAGCGCGTCGCGCCGCAGGCCCGCCACCGAGGCGAGGTCGACGACGACGAACGGGTCGGCCCGCCCCTCGTCGAACAGCGTCTCGAGCGCCGGGTTGCCGCGCGCCTCGCCGAGCACCTGGTCGCGCACGGCATCGGCGTGCCGCGGGGTCGCGGTCACCACGGCGAGCGACTCGTCGGGGTGCGTCATCGCGTGGTCGAGGACGAGCTCGACGACCCGGTCGACCTCCTCGCGCGTCGAGTCGACGACGCCGGACTCGACGCCCGGCAGGCCGGTGCCGTCGACGAGCTCGAGCCGGACCAGCGGCGAGCTCGACGGCAGAGGCGTCGGGCGCAGGGCGCCGTCGTAGCCGTGCGCGACGAGGAAGGCGGTCAGCCACGGGTCCCGCCGGCTGGCGTCGGCGTGCAGCTCGAGGTTCGGCAGCACGTCGGCGAGCTCGCGCACGGCGCTGCCGGACGCGCAGCGCGCGTCGCCGACGACGACGATCTGGCGCCCGCGCGCGATGGCGGGCACGACGACCTCGACCGGCGTCCGGGTCGCCGCGTCGAGCACGACGAGGTCCACGGTCCGCGACGGCGGCAGCACCTGCGGCACGAGCATCGGGCTGGCGGTGATGACCGGGCGCAGCCGGCGCGCGACGTCGGGGTAGCGCGCCATGACGTCGCGCAGCGAGGTGACGCGCTCCTCGATCAGCTCGCTGAACAGGCCCTCGGCCTGTTCCCGCTGCTGCCGCATCGCCGAGCCCATCGCCTTGATCGCGGCCCCGCGCACCGGGCCGACGAGGCCCGCGACGTGCGCGCGGTCGAGCTGCGCGTACCGGGTCGAGAGGGCGTCGAGCGTGGTGCCGTCGTAGCCCGCGAGCGCCGGGTCGAGCGCGAGGATCTGCTCGAACACGGTGCTCCACCACGCGAGGTCGAGCTCGGCGGCGGCCGTCGTGGCGGCCACCCGCCGTTCCGCCAGGTCGTCGACCAGCGCGCCCAGGCCGGCACCGCGCAGGTGGCGCACCAGCGCCGTCCGCCTCGGCAGGGTGTCGAGCGCACCGGCGCCGGCCTTGAGGCGGGCCAGGCGGTCGAGGAGGTCGGGCATCGGCAGCGCCGCCAGGCCCCGTCCCTCCGGGGTGGTCGTCAGCACCTCGTCGAGCGCGTCGAGGTCGGCGCGCACCGCCTCGAAGTCCGCCTCCATCGCCTCGAGCCCGTCGGGCAGCCGCGGCCAGCCGCCGCCCGGGCAGTGCTGCTGCCACAGCTCGCGGCGCCGCTGGACGTCGAGGAGCGCGGTGTGAAGGTCCGCGACCGGCCGGCCGGGGCGCACCATGTCGCGCGCCTGCCGGCGCAGGCGCCGGCGGACGAAGCGGCCCATCTCGACGCCGTGCTGCGCGCGCCACGCCTTGCTCGCCGTCGCGGCGACGAGGTCAGCCGCGGTGCGTTCGAAGACGAGCGGCTGGAACAGGTCGAGCGACGCCCGCACCTCGTCGATGAGGCGCATCTGCTCGGCCCAGCCGGTGATCGTCGCGGGCGCGGTCAGGCCGATGTCGGCGGCCGCGGCCTCGGCGCGCGCCATGACGTCGGGCAGCAGGCCGAGCAGCCGGTCGATGCGTCCCAGCGCGGTCGTCGCGTCGGCGGCCGTGCGCAGGTCGGCGCCGTACCAGGGCGTGTCGCTCGGGCGCAGCGAGTACGCACCAAGCTCACCCGCCCGCAGGAGGTCCGCCGCGGCCTTCTCGCGGCCCGGTCCGTCCAGCACCCGTGCCACGTCCGGGTCGAGCCGCACCATGGTGCGGGGCGTCGGCCGGGTCGACGTCAGCCGGGCCAGCTCCTGGAGCGCGTCGTAGGCGGACACGTTCCACGGCTGACGCGGGGTGTGCAGCCCGCGCACGTAGCCGCGCAGGGCCTCGCGGTGCGCGACGAGCGCGCGCTGCAGCTCCCCGACCGAGCGGTCGTCGACCACCGGCGGCTCGAGGGTCATCGCCGCGAGCAGACGGCGCGTGGCGGCCGAACGCCACCCGGCCTCGGGGGCGACGTCGAGCAGCAGGTCGCCGGCGCCGAGGCGCTCGAGGCGGTCGGCGAGCGCGACCGCGGCGCGCCGGTGACCCGGGACGTAGAGGACCGTGCGGCCGGCGGCGGCGGCATCCGCCACCAGGGCGGCGAGCGTCCCGGTGACGTCCGCGCCGGCGGGTGCGTCGACGAAGACGTGGGCGCCCGTCGCCACCACGTCGAGCAGGTGCTGCTGCGCGGGGTCGAGGTCGCCCAGGCCCCGGTCGAGCTGCGGGTCGCGGTCGCCGCCGCGCACCGTCGGCAGCGGCCGGCTCAGGCGGTCACGCGCCGCGTCGACCCCGGCGAGCGCGGCCAGCACCTCGTGGCGCCCGACGGCTCCCGCGAGGGCGTCGAGGTCGTCGACGATCACCTGCCCGGGGTGGACGAACGTGCCGACGACGACCTTCTCGGTCAGCTGGAAGTCCTCCAGCACGGCCCACCCGAGGGAGGCGAGCCGCGCGAGGGCGCCGTGCGGGTCGAACCCGGTGTCCGTGAACGTGGCGCGCGCCACCGCGCCCGGGTCGAGCAGCGCGCCGCGCGCGCGCAGCGCGCGTGCCAGCACGGGGTTGATCTCGATCGTCGGCTCGAGGGCGAGCTCGTAGTCCGCCTCGGCCGCCCCCCGCGCGCGGAGCGTCACCGGGCGCAGCAGCACGGGCGCGTGGACGCGGCGCGGCTCGGGCAGCTCGCTCGTCGGGCTCGTGGCCTTCGGGCCCTTCGCGGCGCCACCCTTCGTCGCGCTCGCCAGGGCGGCGACGTCGTCGGTCGCGACGTCCGGGACGGTGCGCTCCACCCACGTCGCGACGCCGATCGCCAGCGAGGTCGGCGCGATGCCGTACTGCTGCGTGTAGACGGTGGCCCGCGCGGCGACCTGGCGGGCGCGGCGCCGTGCGGTGCCGAGGGCGGCGACCTCGCGGACGAGGCTCGACAGCCTCGTCGGACGCCCGGCGAAGAGCTGCGCGAGGCCGGACGGGTGCGCCGCGGACAGGTCGAGGACGGCGTCCCCGAGCTCGTCGACGTCGACGAGGGTCGAGGTGCCGGCGGCCTCGACGAGCGAGGCCCGCCAGGTGGCGACCATCCCCTCGACGAGCTCGGCCGGGCTGGGCGGGTCGACGAGCGCGACCTGGGCGGTCAGGTTCTCGGGAGGAGTGGCGGGGACCGGCGTCTCGGCCCCCGCACCCGCGGCGGAGGCAGGAGCGGTCACGCCTGGCACGGTAGCCCGGGGTCCGCGCCGCCCCGTGGTGGCACGCCGACGCCCCGCGAACCGATGGCGCAGCACGACGAGCGGCGCCGGGTGAGGCACCGACGGGAACCCGGTGCCCACGCGCGGAGGCCGGCCGACGCCCGGGACAGGGCGCGTGCCCGGGGACGCAGAAGGGGCGGGCACCGGGCCCGCCCCTTCCGGACGTAGAAACGGTGCGCACCGCGCAGGGGGCAGGCGATGCGCACCGTCGGGTGAGAGTTTGCGCCTCACGACCCCTGTTGGTCAAACGTCCAGCAATACGGCCTGCCGGCGCTCGCGGAGGGGGATCGCGGGGCTCGGCACCGGCCGTGAGCGCAGGTGAGCACGCCCGCGTGCGGCGCCCCGCCGGCGGCCCCGCGCCGCTGCAAGGCCGCCGTGGACGGATGCCCGGCCGGAGTTCACCCGACCGGGTCACACCCGCCGGGACGGGTAACCGTCGGCCCGACACCGGCTTGCGCGGGCCTCCCCGCTACGCCGCGCGGACCCAGCGGGCCAGGCGGCCGGCCGGCACCACGCGCCGACGCGCCACGGCGGCGGTGGTCAGCGCGAGACCGACGACGGTCCACACGACGAGGAGCGCCACCGGCCCGCCGACCCCGGAACCGGTCACGACCGCCTGCAGCGCGGCACGCGCCGGTGCGATCGGCAGCATGCCGGCCACGTCGTCGAGCAGGCGCGGCACGGTCGAGACCACGGCGGTCGCCAGCCCGACCACCGCCACGATGACCGACACGAACCGTCCGGTGCCCCGGAACGCCGCGACGAGCCCCTGGTTGACGGCCGCGAACGCCACCCCGACGAGCGCGGCGAGGGCGGTGAACGCCACCCACCCGCCCGGCGACAGGTTCAGCGCGCCGGCCATGGCGGCGGTCAGTGCGGCCCCCTGCACCGCACCGATCACGGCCCCCGGCACGAACGAGGTCACCGCCAGCCGCAGCGACGACCGCGTGGAGCCGACGACCCGCGGCGCCGTCGCGCCGAGGACCACGAACGTCGCGAGGCCGCCCAGCCAGAGCGCCACGACCAGGAAGAACGGCACGCTCGCCCCGCCGAACAGGGTGGCCGTGGACCCGGCCGTGACGACCGGGTCGGCCACCACCTGCGCGAGCTTGTCCGCCTGGCCCTTGGAGTACGACGGCACCTTGTCCACCGCGCCGCCCAGCCCGCCGGCGAGCGACGTGGCGCCGCCGCCGAGGTCGCTCGCACCGGAGGCCAGCTTGGTCGCGCCGTCCGCGAGCGAGGTCGCGCCGTCCGACGACTGCCGCGCGCCCGAGGCGAGCGACGAGACGCCCGACGCCAGCGACGACGCCCCGGCGGCGGACTGCTGCGCGCCGGAGGCGATCTGGTGCGCGCCGGCGGCCGACTGCTGGGCCGCCGCGGCGAGCTGCCCCAGGCCCGTGGCCGAGGCGGACGCCCCGGCCGCGAGCTGCTGCCCGGCCGCGGCGAGCGACGTCGCCCCGGAGGCCAGCGACGGCTGGCCGTTCACACCCTGGTTCACCGCCTGGTCCAGGCCGGCCGCGCCCGCGGTCACCTGGCCCGCGGCCTGCGTGAGGTAGGCGAGGTTCGGCGGGTCGGAGACGCCGGGGGTGTTCGGGGTGCCGGCGGCATCGAGGTACGCCTCGAGGCTCGCGCACGCGCCCGAGACGGCCGCCGCGCACTGCTGCGCGAGCACCGAGGCCTTCTGGGAGAAGCCGGCCAGGCCCTGCTGCAGGCCCGTCGCGCCCGTCGCCAGCTGCGCCGTGCCCTGCGCGAGGCCGCCGGTGTGCGTCGCGCCGCCGGTGATCCCGTCGGCGAACGTGCCGAGGGACGTGGCGAACTGCTGGGCGCCCGGCACACCGGCCTGGGCCTGCTGCGCCGACGACGACGCCCCGGCCGCCAGCTGGTCCAGCCCCCCGGCGAGCGACGTGGCGCCCGTGGCCAGGCGCCCGACGCCCGAGGAGAGCGACGAGGCGCCGGACGAGGCGGACGACGCGCCCGTGGCGAGCTGCCCGAGCCCGGACGCCAGCTGCGACGCCCCGCCGGACAGCGAGGTCGCGCCGCTGGAGACCCCGGAGGCGCCGCTGGCCAGCTGCGCCGCGCCGTCGGAGGCCTGCTGGAGGCTGCTGTGGAGCGTGTCGAAGCCCACGAAGACGTTCTGCAGGTAGGTCGTCGTCAGCTGCGACGACAGCACGCGCACCGCGGTCGAGGTCACGGCCTGCGCCACGGCGCCGTCGACGGGGCGCGAGCGGTCGGACGTCGCGATGTCGATGGTCGCCTGCTGCGCCTTCGCCGGGTCCGTGCCCACCGAGGTGGCGGCGGCGGAGAACCCGGCCGGGATCGTCACCACGGTCGCGTACCGGCCGTCGGCCAGGCCCGCGGCGGCGTCGGAGGCGCTCGTCACCACCCACGTGAAGTTGGTCGTCGAGTCGTGGCCGGAGACGCTCGCCGCGGTGCCCCCGGACGCCGGGCTCGCGGTGGCGGACGGGCTCGCCGACGAGCCGGCGGCGGTCGCGGAGCCGGACGACTCGGCCGAGCCGGAGGACGCGGCTGACCCGGACGGCGTGGCGCCGGTGGCCGAGGCGCCCGACGTGCCCAGCGTGCCCGGCGACGTGACGAGCCCCGCGGCGAGCTGCCGCCCGAGCGGGACGGTCTGCCCGTTCACCGTCACCGGTTGGTCGAGGTTGACGACGGCCGCCTGGATCCGCGAGAGCCGCTGGTCCGGCTGCCACAGCGCCCACACGAGCAGGCCGCCGACGAGCAGCGGGACGAGGACGAGGCCGACGACGGTCACCCAGCCGGGGCGCCCGGAGGACCGCGCCCGCTCGGGATGCAGGGCGGCGGAGAGGAAGCCGGACATCACACCACCTCCAGGGGGGCGAGGTCGAGGGTCGTCACGGGCGAGCCGGGCGGCAGCAGCGCGTCGAGCGCCGCGGGATCCAGGCAGGAGGCGACGAGGGTCAGGTCGCGTCCCTCGTCGTGCGCGCGCCGCCGCGCCCACCGCAGCTCGTCGCGGACCTCCTCGCGCAGCACCGGGTCGCTCACCGCGTCGAGGTCGTCGACGACGACGATCGGCGCCCGGGCGGCGAACGCCTCCCGCAGCTCGCCGGCCGGGTCGGTCTTGTGCGTGAGGGTGGCCACCGCCGTGCGGCGGCGGATGTCGGGGTCGCGCACCGGCGCGACGAGCCCGGCGACCTTGAGCACCCCCGCGTCGGCGTGCGCGCGCCCGGACAGCGTCAGCAGGAGCGCGGTGCGCCCGCTGCGGTGCGGGCCGGCGACGACGAGCACGCCGCCCGCCGGCACCCGCACGTCGACGTCGCGGAACAGCGGCGTGCCGTCCGGGGCGTCGAGCCGCAGTCCCGCGCCGACGATGGCGTCCGTGCAGCCCGGCTCGGGCCAGTCGGCGAGCCGCAGCTCGGCGGCCAGCCCCTCCCCCTCGACGTCGAACCGCGGCAGCACCCGCTCGAGGAACCGCGGGAAGTGCCACGCGCGGTCGCCCAGCAGCTGCAGCACGGCGGGCACCAGCGTCATGCGCACGACGAAGGCGTCGATGAACACGCCCGACGCCAGCCCGAGCGCGATCGGCTTGATGTAGATCGACCCCTCGGGGATGAACGAGGCGAAGACCGCGACCATGATGACGGCGGCCGCGGTGACGACCTTCCCCGAGGCGAGGAAGCCGGTGCGCACCGCCTGCCGCGCGTCGCCGCGGTGCACGTAGTCCTCGCGCATCCGCGAGACGAGGAACACCTCGTAGTCCATCGCCAGGCCGAACACGACGCCCATGAGGATGATCGGCAGGAAGCTGATCACCGGCCCGGTGCGGTCCACGCCCAGAGCGCTCGCGCCCCAGCCCCGCTCGAAGACGAGCGCGACGATGCCGAAGGCAGCCAGCACCGAGAAGACGTAGCCGAGCGTCGCCTTGAGCGGCACCCACAGCGAGCGGAACACCATGGTCAGCAGGAGGAACGAGAGGCCGACGACGAGCAGCCCGAACGGGATCAGCGCTCCGCCGAGCCGGCTGGACACGTCGATCTGCGCCGCCGTCACGCCCGTGACCGCGAGGTCGACGCCGTAGGCGGCCTTGAAGTGCGGCTCCATCGACCGCAGCTCGCGGACGAGGTCGGCGGTCTGCTGCGAGTCCGGGCCGCCCTGCGGGATCACCTGGATGATGCCGACGGTCGCGTCCTGGTTCGGGGTGGCGAGCGGCACCGAGGCCACGCCGGGCAGCTTGGCGATCTCGGCCTTGAGGTCGGCCATGAGGCCGAGCGGGTCGGTCGAGCCGACGATCGTCCCGGTGACCAGGAGCGGGCCGTTGTGGCCGGGCCCGAAGTGCTCGGCGACCAGGTCGTACGTCACGCGGGCGCGGGAGCCTTCGGGCTGGCTGCCGGCATCCGGCAGGGCGAGCCGCAGCCCGGTCGCCGGCCAGGCGAGGAGCGCGACGAGCCCGACGACGGCCACGATCGTCACCGCCGGGACCTTCGTGACCGCGGTGATCCACGCGCGGAAGAACCGGTTGCCGGTGACGACACCGCCGTCCAGCCCGATCTCCGGCTCAGCCTGCGCGGCGCGCCCGTGCGCGCCGGCCGCGGCGTCGCCGCCGTCGCCCGCACGGACCGCAACCCCGCGACCGGGGCCCGCCGCGCCGGCGACGTCGCCACCGGTGGCCCCCCGGCCGCGCGAGCCGTCGGCGTCTCCCACCCCGCCGCGCCTGGCGCGAGCGCCACGGCGACCCGGCCGCAGCCGCTCCCCCGCGAAGCCGAGCAGGGCCGGCGTCAGGGTCAGGGCGATGAGCACGGCGAGGCCCACCGCGAAGGCGGCCGCGATACCCATGGTCGTGAGGAACGGGATGTTCGCGACGAAGAGGCCGGCCAGCGCGATCATCACGGTCAGCCCGGCGAAGACCACCGCCGAGCCGGCCGTCGCCAGGGCGCGCGCCGCCGACTCCTCGGCGGCCATGCCGGTCGACATCTGCGCGCGGTGCCGGTTGACGACGAAGAGCGTGTAGTCGAGCCCGACCGCCAGGCCGAGCATGATCGCCAGCATCGGGGTCGTCGAGTTGACCGAGACGACCGCGGTCGAGGCGTAGATGAGGGCCGTCGAGACCCCGACGCCGAGCAGGGCCGTCACCAGGGGCATGCCGGCGGCCACGAACGAGCCGAACGTCACGAGGAGCACGACGATGGCGACGACCAGGCCGACCGCCTCGGTGGCGCCCATGCCCGGCACCTGGATCGTGTAGAGATCGCCGCCGAGCGCGGCCGTCGCACCGGTGGGGAGGGCGCCCTTGAGGGTGGTCTCGACGCCGATCAGGGCGCTCTTCAGCTCGGGGGACGCGTCGGTCGCCTGGCTGTTGACCTGGATCGTCACGAGGGCGGCCGTGCCGTCGTCGGACACCGCACCGGAGACCTGGCCGCCGAACGGGTCCGTGACCGCCGAGACGCCCGGCACCGCGGCCGCCGCCTTGACCGCCGCCTCGAGGGGGCCCTCGATCGCGGGGTCGCTGACCTTGGCACCCGCCGGCGCGACGACGACGAGCTGCGCACTCGCGCCGCTGACCTGCGGGAACGTCTGGTACAGCCGCTCCAGGGCGGCGCCCGACTCGGTGCCGGGGAGCTTGAAGCTGTCGTCGGTCCCCTGGTAGAAGAGGGCGGCCGCGCCGCCCGCGAGCGCGAGGACGACGATCCAGGCGGCGAGCACCAGGCGCCGGGCCCGGAACGCCCAGCGCCCGAGCCGGTAGAGGGACGAGGACACGAGGGCTCCAGACGGCAGACGATCGGGCGGGCCGATACACCGATGTATCCGATACACCAACGTATTCGATAGGCTGGGGCATCGCCAACTCAGGCGGCTCCCAGGGAAGGAGCACCACGTGCCCGAGGCCCTCGCACCGGCGACCGCGCGCCGTCAGGCCACGCGCGAGCGGCTCCTCGACGCGGCGTTCGAGGTCTTCGCCGAGCAGGGTGTCCACTCCTCGACCGTCGAGCAGATCGCCGAGCGCGCCGGCTTCACGCGGGGCGCCTTCTACTCGAACTTCACGACGAAGGAGGAGCTCTTCGTCGCGCTCATGGAGCGGGAGGACGCGGCGCGCCTGGCGGCCCTCGAGGACAAGTTCGCCACGCTGCGGCCCCGGCTCGAGGGCCTCGAGCTGGACGCGGACGCCATCGCCGACATCGTCCTCGACTTCCTCGTCGGGCCGTTCGACGACCACCCGTGGAGCGTCATCTACACGGAGTTCCAGCTCCTGGCCCTGCGTGACCCGGGGTTCGCGACGATGTACCTCGAGCACCGGGACGAGTACGACGCCGCGCTCGTGCCGATCCTCGCGGGCACCCTCCAGCACGCGGGCCGCGAATGGGCGGCGGACCCGGCGATCGCGATCCGCCTCCTCGGCGCGGTGTACGACGAGGCGGTGCGGGCCGCCATCCTCCACGGGACGCGCACCTACGACCGGCTGGTGGTCCGCGACACCATCGTGCGGGTGGTCCTGGCCCTCACGCGGCGGATCCCCCGCCGGTAGGTCGCCGCCGCACCCCGCGGTGGACGAGCCCGGGGCCGGGGCTGCCGGCATGGACGCGGCCGGGGTCGGCGGAGGCGGTCTCGTAAGATCCCGGGGGCCGGCCGCACGGGCGGGCCGCGCGACCGGAGGCGGACGTGGGTGAGGCGGGTGCGCTGACGCGCCGGTCGGCCACACCCTGGATCGTCTGGGGCGCGGGCCTCGTGGCCTACATCGCGGCCGTGGTGCACCGCTCGTCGTTCGGCGTCGCGGGCCTGGTGGCGGCCGACCGGTTCCGGGTCGACGCGACGGTCCTCTCCCTGTTCGTCGTCATCCAGCTCGCCACGTACGCGCTGATGCAGCTGCCCGTCGGCGTCGGCGTCGACCGCTGGGGCCCGCGCCGCATGCTGACGATCGGCTCGGTGACGATGGCGGCCGGGCAGCTCGTCATGACCTTCGCGCCGACGGTCGGGATCGCGCTGGCCGCGCGCGTGCTCATCGGCAGCGGCGACGCCGCGATCTTCGTCTCGGCGCTGCGCCTGGTCGCGGCGTGGTTCGACCGGCGGCGCGTGCCGCTGCTGAGCCAGCTCACGGGCATCGCGGGCCAGCTCGGCCAGATCATCACCGCCGTGCCGTTCACGTTCGTGCTGCACCGCTACGGCTGGACGCCAGCGTTCGGGTCGCTCGTCGTGCTCGGGGCGGTCGCGGCGCTCGTCGTGCGCCTCGGGGTCAGGGACACCCCGCCCGGCGCCGCTCCCGCCGCCGGGCCGAGCCGGTTCGCGGGCCTGGCCGACACGGTGCGGCACCCCGGCACCTGGCTCGGCTTCTGGACCCACATGATCGGCGGGGTCAGCGGCAACGTCGTCGTGCTCATGTGGGGCGTCCCGTTCCTCGTCCAGGGCCAGGGGCTCACGCCGGGCCAGGCCGGCGGGATGCTGACCATCAACGTGGTCGTCGGCATCGTCATGGGGCCGGTCATCGGGGAGTACACGGCGCGGCACCCCGTCCGGCGCTCCTGGGCGGTGCTGGCGGTCGCCGCCGGGACCACCCTCGGATGGCTGCTGGTGCTGCTGCCGACCACGCCGCGCGCCGTGTGGCAGCTCGCGCTGTTCCTCGCCCTGGTGTCCATCGGCGGGCCGGCGTCGCTCATCGGCCTCGACTTCGCCGCGACCTCCAACCCGCCGCACCGCACCGGCTCGGCGCAGGGCATCGCCAACATGGGCGGGTTCGTCTCCGGCGTGCTCGTCATGCTCGCGGTCGGCGTGGTGCTCGACCACCGCTCACCCGGCACGACGCCCACCCTCGCCGACTATCGCGCGGCACTCGCGCTCGTGTTCGTCCCGCTCGTGGTGGCCCTGGTCGGCGTGCTCGTGACGCGCTCGCGGACCCGCGCGGCGACCGGGATGGTCGTGCCGCCGCTCGCGGAGGCCTGGGCGCGCTACCGCGCCGAACGGGCGTCGCGGCGGCGCTGACCCCGGTCGACCTCGGTGTCCGATCGGCCGCCAGCGCCGGCCGTCACATGGCGCCTCCTCCGTCGGTGCCGCGCGTCGAACCCTTGCCCGCCGCCGGGCCCGGCCCGGCCGCGCGGGTCCGTTCCCGCGGTCAGCCGACGACGGCGCCCGCCACCGCGCTCGGGCGGCGGACCCAGCCGTGCTGCCGGCGCCGGCGGCCCAGCCACCGGCACACGAGGTAGATGACGAACGAGATCGTGGTGATATACGGGCTGATCGGCACGCTCGCGCCCAGCGCGAGCAGGATCCCGCCGATCGCCGACACCTCGGCGAAGATCACCGCCAGCACCGGCACCCACACGGGCGAGGCCGAGATGCGGGTCGCCGCCGCGGCGGGCGTGATGAGCAGCGACAGCACCAGCAGCGCGCCGACCACCTGCACCGCCATCGCGACCGCGAGGCCCAGCAGCAGCATGAAGGCGAACGACAGCGCACGCGTCGGCACGCCGCGTGCCGCCGCGACCTCGGGATCGACCGAGGCGAAGGTCAGCGGTCGCCAGACGAAGAGCAGGCCGCCGACGACCACCACGGTGATCGCCGCCATGGCGCCGACCCGCGCGTCGTCGACGGCGACGATCTGCCCGGTGAGCAGGCCGAACTTGTTCGCGGCGCGGCCGGGGTAGAGCGCGAGGGCCAGCACGCCGAGCCCGAGGCCGAACGGCATCAGCACGCCGATGATCGAGTTGCGGTCGCGTGCCCGGGAGCCGAGGAAGCCGATCGCCATCGCCGCCACGAGCGACCCGATGATCGCGCCGAGGGTGACGTCGATCGAGAGGAGCAGCGCGGCGGACGCCCCGGCGAAGGAGAGCTCGCTCACGCCGTGCACGGCGAAGGCCAGGTCCCGCTGCATGACGAAGACGCCGACGAGACCGCCCACCAGCGCGAGCAGCACGCCCGCGATCAGCGAGTTGCGCACCAGCGGCAGCAGCTCTCCGTAGCTGCTGAAGTCGACGATCCGCTGCCACCAGGGCACGTCCGTCGCCAGGGCGAGCATCACTCGTCCTCCTCCTCGACGTGGTGGACGTGCCCGTCGTCGCCGACGATGAGGAGGCGTCCCTGGGTCCTGACGACCTCGACGGCCGTCCCGTACAGCTTGCTCAGCCGCTCGGACGTGAGCACCACGTCCGGGGCGCCGACCGCATGGCCCGCCGGCCCGAGGTACAGCACGCAGTCGGTGTACGGCAGCACCGGGTTGACCTCGTGGGTGACGAACAGCACGGCCGTCCCGGTCGCGTGGCGGGTGGTGTCGATGAGCGCCGTCACCTCCTGCTGGCGCCGGATGTCGAGCGACAGCAGCGGCTCGTCGCACAGCAGCACGGCCGGGTCCGAGGCGAGCGCCTGGGCGATGCGGACCCGCTGCTGCTCGCCGCCGGAGAGCATGCCCACGGGCACGTCCGCGTACTCGGTCGCCCCGACCGCCGCGAGGAGCTCGTCGACCCGCGCCCGCCGGTCGTGGTGCCCTGGCCCCCAGCGGTCGCCGTCGACGCCGAGGCGGACGATGTCCCGTGCGCGCACCGGCGTCGCCGGGTCGACGATCCGCTGCTGCGGCACGTAGCCGACGCTGCGGCTGCCACGGTGCGGCGGCCGGCCCATGACCGCGATCCGACCGCTCGTCAGGTGGAGCTGTCCGAGCACCGCCCGCAGGAGGCTCGTCTTGCCCGAGCCGTTGGGCCCGAGCACCGTAACGAACTCGCCCGCCTGGACGGCGAGGTCGACCCCGGACCAGACGACGCGCTCGCCGAAGGCGAGCGAGGCGCCCGCCAGCTCGAGGACCGGGCTCATCGGGTGACGGCCTCGTGCAGCGCCGTGATGGTGCGCTGCATCCACTCGACGTAGCCGATGCCGGCCGGCAGCGTCTCGGAGACGGTCACCACAGGAATGCCGGCGGCCTTCGCGGCGGCCTGGACCGCCTGCGTCTGCGGCCCGGTCGTCTGCTCGTTGTAGACGAGGGCCCGCACCGAGTGGGACGAGAAGAGCGCCAGCGTCGAGGCGAGCACCGCGGGCGGGACGTCCGTCTCGTTCTCGATCGCCGCGGAGAACTCCGGCGGCGTGAGGTTCTTCAGGCCGGCCAGGTCGAGCAGGTACTGCGGCACGGACTCGGTGACCGCGACGGCGCTGCCGCCGGCCAGCTGCTTGATGTCGGCCACCTGCCGCTCGAGGTCGGTGACCTGCCCGTCGAACGTCTTGGCGTTGGCGGTGAACGTCGCGGCGTTGCCCGGGTCGATAGTGCCCAGCTTGATGGCGATCTGGTCGGCCACGGCCCGCACGGCCGGCAGGTCGTACCAGACGTGCTCGTTGTCCTTGCCCGTGTTGGCGATCGCGAAGGCGTGCAGCACCGGGGGCGGCGAGCCGAGGCCGGCCAGCATGGTGTCGACGAAGTCGTCGTACCCGCCCCCGTTCGCCACCACCAGCACCGCCTTCTTCAGCGCGAGCTGGTTGCGGGCGTTGGCCTCGTAGGAGTGCGGGTCGGCCGAGGGGCTGTCGATGAACGACGTCACCGAGACCAGGCTGCCGCCGACCTGGTTGACGATGTTCCCCCAGACGTTCGTGGAGGCGACGACGGCGAGGCCGCCGGTCTCGCCCGGGGTCGGAGCCGGCGAGCAGGCCGCGGCGAGGGGCACGACGAGCCCGACGAGCGCCGCGACCACGCCCACCCGACCCCGGCGGCGTCCGATCCGGAAGCGGGTCGGACGCGGGGCGTGAGCGGTGCTGACAGGGCGCGGCGGCACGGATCTTCCCTCTGACGAGCGGTGTTGTCGCTATAGAGAGTAGTTCTCATTTGCAACAGCGGCAAACTGCACTACGGTTCTCATCAAGGGGTTCGCAACTGAGAACCGGCCACGCGCCGCGGGGAGGTGTCGAAGATGATCGGTCAGCGGGTGACGCGTCAGCGCACGGCGATCGGCGCCCTCCTCGACGGCCTCGGCGACTTCCGCAGCGCCCAGCAGATCCACACGCTGCTGGCCGAGCGCGGCGAGGACATCGGGCTCGCCACCGTCTACCGCACGCTGGGCGCGATGGCGACCGCCGGCGAGGTCGACAGCCTGCGCACCGGCACGGGCGAGTCCCTCTTCCGCCGCTGCGCCCGCCCGTCGACCCACCACCACCACCTCGTCTGCCGCAGCTGCGGCCGCACGGTCGAGGTCCAGGGCCCGAACCTCGAGTCCCTCGTCCGCTCGATCGCCGCCGAGCACGGCTTCACCGACGTCGAGCACACGCTCGAGTTCTTCGGCACCTGCCAGTCCTGCGCCTCCGCGCGCTGACCCCCACCGCCGCGGCGCAGCTCACGATCCGATGACGGCGCGCCGGAGCCCACACCGACAGCAGGGCGAGCCGGTCCGAGGGTAGGTCGCGGCCCGTCGCCGCTGCGGCGCCGAGCGATCACGGCGCCCTCAAGCTCACGCCGACAGCAGGGCGAACGCTCACGCCGACAGCAGGGCGAGCAGGTCCGGCGGCGGGTCGCCCCGAGCGCCCCCGCCAGGGTCATCGCCGCCCGCCGATGGCAGCGCGTCGCCGCCGCTGCGCCTTGCCGGGCCGTCGAGCCCGCCGCTACGAACGGCCATGACCAGCGACGCCTCTCGCCCCGGCTCTCCACCGGTCGGGAGTCCGTATCGACGGCCGTCCGGGCGACGGTGCTCGAGGGTGCCGTCCGACAGGCGCGTGATACGGATGTCGAGGCGGTGGATCTCGTGATGGTGGTAGCTGCAGTAGGGGGCGCAGTTGGCGATGTCGGTGCGTCCGTCGTGCTCGAACCACCACCGCAGGTGGTGCAGCTCCGTGTAGCGCAGCGGCACGCCGCAGCCGGGGAAGGCGCAGGTGCGGACCCCGGCCCCGTACAGCGCGAGCCAGTGCTGACGCTGGAACAGTCGTTCGCCGCGGCCGAGGTCCAAGGGCTCGCCGAGGGCGCCCACAACGGCGCGGGTCAGCGCGCAGTCGCACAACGCCCGGCCGATCTCCGACGCGGGCCACGGCCGGTCGGTCTCGTCGACGACGGGCGGCACGCCACGCAACCGCGCGATGAGGTCCGCCGCCGAGCCGACGGAGCCGGTCGAACCCGGTCCTTCCCCGTCCATGACACTGTGCTCCGCGTCGAACGCGGGCCGACGCGGAGCGCGCAGCGCCGCCCACGTCTCCTGCGTCAGGGTGACGACGGCCTGCACCGGGGCGATGGCGCCGGGGGTGGTGGCCCGGTCGACGGCGACGCGGTCGACCATGCTCACCAGGGCGTCCGCTTGCCGCTGTTCCCGGGTCCGTTCGTCGTCGAGCGCGGGGCGCGGGCACAACGCATCGATCACCTTGGCCAGCTTGTGCCCCGCCACCGAGTCCAGCCGACCCTTGAGCAGGGTGCCGCCCGACGTGTGGGTCCACGCGAACGACCGCTCCGCCCGCTGCTCGTCGTGCGAGCGCTGACGCGCGGCCGGGTCGAGGGATGCCGACATCGCGGCGAGCTGCCGCCCGAACTCCGACCCGTCCCACCGCCGCACCATCTCGACGACCTGCGCCTGCCCGTCTGAGGTGGCCAGCTCGGCAGCGAGCCGCGGTGAGGCGGCCGTCGCCCGGGCGATCGCCTGCAGGTGCCAGGGCGTCACCGACCCACCGACGAGAGCGTCGGCCACCGCCGGCATGGCCGAGAGCGTCTCGGCCTGGCCGACCGCCGCGGACCCCGCCCCGCGTCCCTGCCGCGACTCGCGCCCGATGAACCCGGCGAGGTCACGGTCGCCGTGCAGCGACCACGTACCGGCCGCACGCTCCGCCGTCACCACCCGCGCGCGCAGCGCCGTCGCCAGTCGCTCCACCTGGTCGATGTCCGCCAGCACGGCCCGGCGGGTGCCGGCGTCCCACTCCTCGGCGTGCACCCCGACGCCCAGCGCCGCTCGACCGGCGACGACCCAGGCGGCCACCTCGGTCGGCACGGCAGGGCACGACGAGCCGCCGATCATCGCCAGCACCCCCGATAGGTCTCGAACTGATGTTCGAAGACTATCGCACAGAGCGCCGACATGCCACCGGAAGGCGCCGTTGACCTGCGGAATCACCCGTTCGAGGACGACCTCAGGACGCGTTGACCGCCGACCCCTGCACCGCGAGCGCGGCCTGCCTGATCACCAGGTCCCGGTACACCCCGTAGAGCCACTCGACGCGATCGGGCGACGACCCGTCGACGCACGCCTCGAGCCACTCGCGCTTCGCGTCGGCGATCGCGGCGGAGGGCGCCTGTCCCCAGACCGGGGCGACGTAGCTGACGGGACGACGGGCGGGCGAGCGCCGTGCCGACCGCACGACACCCTGCACCACCACCGACGAACGCCCCGACGTCATGTGACGAGTCTCCCCTGCCGCCCCACCCCTTGTGCCCGTTTGTCCTAGTTTTCGCCCCTCGTGACAGCCGTGACGACCCCCTCCACCGCGAGGAGCACCCGGGGCCCGCCCGACGAACGACGACCCGCCTGCGGCGCCGCGCGGCCCCGCGGCCGTACGGTGCTGCCCTGTGAGCGCCCTCGCCGTCAACCTCTGGATCGCCGCCGCCGTCACCGCCGCCTGCTGGTTCGCGTCGCTCGCGACCCGCGAGTACTCCTGGGTGGACCGCGTCTGGTCGATCGTGCCCGTGGTCTACCTCTGGGTGTTCGCGGCGAACGCCCATGACGCCCGCGTCACCCTCATGGCGGTGCTCGTGACGGCGTGGGGCGCCCGCCTGACCTTCAACTTCGCCCGACGCGGCGGCTACGCCCCCGGCGGCGAGGACTACCGCTGGCAGGTGCTGCGCGCCCGCATGCCGGGTTGGCAGTTCCAGCTGCTCAACCTCGTCTTCATCGCCACGATCCAGAACGCGATCCTCCTGGCGATCACGCTCCCCGCCTGGACCGCGAGCCGGCACCCCCGCCCGCTGGGTGCGGGCGACGTGATCGCGGCCGCCGTCTTCGTCGTGCTCCTGGTCGGGGAGACGGTCGCCGACCAGCAGCGCTGGGCCTTCCATCGCGACGGCCGCGCGGCCGAGGGGACGATGCTGCGCACCGGGCTGTTCCGGATCAGCCGGCACCCCAACTACGTGTGCGAGATCGGCCAGTGGTGGGTCGTGTTCGCCTTCGGCGCGATCGCCGCGGGCACCGTGGTCCTGCCGACCGTCGCCGGCGCCGTGCTCCTGACGCTGCTGTTCGTCCCCTCGACGATGTTCACCGAGCAGATCTCGGCGTCGCGCCGCCCGGACTTCGAGGACTACCGCCGCAGCACCCCGATGTTCCTCGGCCTGCCGAGGCATGCCCGGGCAGGTAACGTGACGAGGGCGTGACCTGGAGGGTCCCGGGAGGGAGGCGACGGTGACCTCCCCCGCACCGACCCCGCGCCGGTCCCACCTCTTCCGCCGCTCCGGCGGCGCACCGGCCCGGCTCGCGCACGACGAATCCGGCGCCGCGGGCCTGGCGCACGACGAACCCCGCGCCGCCCGCCTGGCGCACGACGAACCCCGCGCCGCCCGCCTGGCACGCACCGGCCCCGCCCACGCCCCGCGATCCGACGACGACGCCCGCACGCTCACCTTCGGGACCGTCGCATGGCTCGTGGTGCTCGCCGCGGTCACCGGGGTCCAGCTCAGCCGCCGCGCGTGGCCCGACGCGCTGACGCTGCTGGCCGTCCTCGGGGTGCTCGTCGTCGACCTCACCGGCAGCCTCCGGCACGGGACGGTCACCGTCTCGCACACCGGCCCCGCGATCATCGGCGCGGCCGTGCTCGTGGGGCTCGTGCTGTTCGTCGCCCCGCGGCACGGCACCGTCGCGGGCCTCGCGGTCGTCGCGTCCGGCGCCGCCGCGCTCGCCTACGCGTGGCCGGACCGGGCCGACGACGACCACGTGGCCGCCGACCGCCCGGTCTGGGACCGCCCGACGAGCCGCACCGCCCTCGCCTGGTCCGCCGCGTGGATCGCGGCGTGCCTGTGGGAGCTGGCGATGTTCGTGCTCGGCAGCCACGAGACCGACGGACGCAACCTCTACCCGGCGGCGTCCGACCTTCTCGACCCGGTGCTGGACAACCCGCTGGCCAAGGCCCTGTTCGTCGTCGTCTGGCTCGCGGCCGGCGTCGGCCTCCTCGCGCGGACGGACCGGCGATGATCCGCTCGACCGTCGTCTTCCTCATGTGCGGCGTCGCGCTCTTCGTCGTGCTGCGCTCGGGGGTGCGCCGCGGCGCCATGGTGACGTCGGCACGGATGTTCGAGCGGGCGATGGCCAACCGGACCATCCGCATCGCGATGGTGCTGGTGTGGTGGTGGCTCGGCTGGCACTTCCTCGTCGGGCAGACCGTCGACCCGGGCGGCGGGCTCTGAGCCTCGGAGCGCGGTGAGCCTCACACGGTGGTGAGGCTCATCGCCCCCTCGTCCTCCTGCGCGTTGTGCAGGCGCAGGATCGCGTACAGCCCGTAGAGCAGCCGGCGCAGCTCGACGACGTCCTCGGGCGCCACCGGGTCGCCGCCGCGCGCCTCGTCGTCGATCCCGGACAGCAGCCGGTGCAGCCGCGCGACCTGGTGCTCGATCTCCGCATGGGTGCGCGACAGCGCCGCGACGGCGTCCGTGCTGCCGAGCGCGCGGGCGACGAGCGGCAGCAGCACCCGCTCGTCCTCGCGCTCGTGGGGCAGCAGGTCGTCGTCGAGCGACCTCATGAGGTCGTGCACCTCGGCGAGGTCCGGCTCGTGGGTCGTCAGCGCGTCCGCCACCTGACCCACCCGCTCGACGAGCGGACCGAGGGCGTCGTGCTCCTCCCGCAGGCCGGCGAGCGTCTCGCGGTCCTGCGCCGCGAGCGTCACCGAGTGCAGCTGGCCGGGCAGCACCGCGCGCAGCGCGACGCCGATCGCCAGCACGTCGATGACCTCCTGCAGCGCCGCGCCGACCGCGGGCGCGAGCAGCCCGGCCGCGGCCGCGACCATCGCGACCAGCGACAGCCCCATCCCGACCGCGACCGACTGGCGGGCGATCCCGCGCGACCGGCGCGCGACGAGGATCGCGTCCGCGAGGGCGTCGACCCGGTCCACCGTGAGCACCACGTCCGCCGCCTCCGACGAGGCGGTGGCCCCCCGGGCGGCCAGCGCCACCCCGACGCTCGCCGCGGCGAGTGCCGGCGCGTCGTTGATGCCGTCGCCCACCATGATCGTCGGGGCGGTCTTCGCCTCGGCCGTCAGCGCCCGCAGCTTGTCGGCCGGGTCGCAGTCGGCCAGCACCGTGTCCACGCCGACCACCCGGCCGACCATGTCCGCGACGTCTGCCCGGTCGCCGGTGGCCAGCACCACGCGCCTGATGCCGGCGCCGCGCAGCGCGCGCACCATGCGGGGGGCGTCCGGCCGGATCGGGTCGTGCAGCAGCAGCGCGGCGGCGATGGCGCCGTCGACCTCGACCAGCACCGCCAGCGAGCCGTCGAGGTCCGCGCGGCGGCGCACCTGGCGCGCCCACTGGTCGGGGTGCGGGCCGATGATCCAGTCGAGCCGGCCGACGCGGACGGCGTGCCCGTCCACCGTGCCGGAGACCCCCTGACCGTGCGTCTCGGCGACGTCGGTCGGCATCGTCAGCGCGAGGCCGCGCGCGGTGGCCGCCTGGACGATCGGCCCGGCGAGCACGTGCGCCGACGCCTGGTCGAGCGAGGCCCCCAGCCGCAGCGCCTCGTCGGCGTCCGCACCGGCCGCCGCCACCACGTCGGTGAGCGTCGGGCGCCCGCGGGTGAGCGTGCCCGTCTTGTCGAAGACGATCACCTTGCCGTCGGCGAGGCGCTCGAGGGCGCCGCCGCCCTTGATGACGACGCCGAGCCGCGCGGCGCGCGACAGGCCCGAGACCAGGGCGATCGGCGCGGCGAGGAGCAGCGGGCACGGCGTGGCGACGACGAGCACGGCCACCGCACGCACCGGGTCGCCGGACACGATCCAGCCGATCGCGGCGAGCACCAGCGTCAGGGGGACGAAGAGGATGGCCATCCGGTCCGCGGCCCGGACGAACGGCGCCGAGGCCGCCTGCGCCTGCTCGACGAGCCGGACGAGGCCCGCGTAGGTGGAGGTCTCGGCGGTCGTCGTGGTGACGATCTCCACCGGGCCACCGGCGCTGACGACGCCGGAGCGCACGTCGTCGCCGGCCGGCCGGTCCACCGGCGCGGACTCCCCCGTCAGGGCAGACTCGTCGAACGTCCCCGGCACCAGCAGCCGGCCGTCGACCGGCACGACCTCTCCGGTGCGGACCATGAGGTGGTCACCCAGGGCGACCTCGTCGATGGAGATCTCGACGAGCCCGTCCGCGACGACCTTGCGGGCGCGGCGCGGGGCGCGCGCCACCAGCAGGCTGAGCTCGCGGCGGGCACGGGCCTCGGCCCGCTCGTCGAGCACCTGGCCGGTGGCCAGCATGAGCGTGATGATCGCGCCGGCGAGCGGCTCGCCCACCCACAGGGCGCCACCCAGCGCCAGCACGGCGATGATGTCGACCGTCGGCCGCTTGTGGCGCGCCGCCTCGATCGTCGCGGTCAGCGCGAACGCCAGCCCCAGCAGGGTGCCGGCGATCCACATCCAGTCGGCCGTGGGGTGCGCGCCGGCCCACCAGGCGGCACCGCCGCCGCCGAGCAGCAGCACGGACAGGACGAGGACAAGGGCCTCGTGATGGCGGCGCACCCACGTGATCATGGATCCATTGTGCGGAACGCATTCCGCACATCGGCCGGTCGATGGGCCCAGGAATTCGTTTCTGTCGGCGCCCGCAATCCGGTTTTCGGTCGTCCGAAAAGCCGCGCTCAGCCGCGGCCGGGGCGCGGCCGCACCGGACGGCCGTCGAGCCCGACGAGCTCGTCACCGGAGACGCGCAGCGGGTACAGCGGAGACCGGGAGCCGGCCGCCGGCCCCCACACGAGCTCGCCCTCCCCGGGCGGCACCGTCGGTTCCGCCCGCTCCACGGCGGCCCACGTCATGACGTCGTCCGCCGCGGGGTCCACGGCCGCGAGCCACCCGGGCCGCCCGGGCGGCCCGAGCAGCACGAGCACGTACTCCTGCGGCCGGTCGAGCCGGCGCACCACGTCGGCGCGGGCGGGCACGTCCTCGCCCGCGCCGACGGCGGTGCGCGTCAGCCGGACCGCGTGCGCGACGAGCGTCCCGTCCACGCGCGGCAACCTACCCCCGCTCAGATGCCGCGGCCCCCGGTCAGCTGCGCGAACAGCCGGCCGTCGCTGCGCAGGTAGAACCGGTGGGCGCCGTAGCTGACGAGCTTGAACGGGTAGTAGGGCGACAGCGACTCCCGGCAGGGGCGCCACACCCAGTGGCGGCTAATGCAGGCGATGTCCGGGCGGATCCGGACCTCGCCCAGCCGGCCCGGCAGGCGGTGCGTGGTGCCGTAGACGCGCTCCTCGACCTCCTTCTCGTCCAGCGTCAGCAGCGCCGTCTCGTGCGCCTGCGGCAGCGCGCGCGCCTGCAGGTACGTGCCGAACCGGGCGTCGATGTCCACCACCGCCGTCACCTGCTCGCCGCGCCCGCAGGGCACGATCCAGTAGAAGTCGTCCACCCGGTCGAGGCGCTGCACCAGCTGCGGCCGCCCGACGAGCGCGACGCCGTCCAGCGCGGCCCGCCACCCCTCCCGCCCGGTGAGGCCCACCTCGTCGACGGCGTGCAGCGCGAGGTCCGCGGCGCGCCGCCAGCTGACGAGCTCCTCGCCCTCGCGCCGCCGGTCGTCGCCCTCCTGCCGCTCGGGGTGGCGCGTGGGCGGCGGCTCCGGGTCGCAGACAGCCACGAACTTGCCGTTCCAGTAGCCGCCGGGGATGCCGGTCATGTAGGTGTCGCGCCACTGGGTGATCGAGATGTGCTCGTCGGCCACGCCCCGCGTCCCGCCGGAGCCGCAGCCGTCGCTCGTCGAGTGCGGGGGCGGCGGCCCGGGGGTCGGGACGGGTGGCCACGGGTTGTTGACGTCGAAGCCGGAGATCGAGTAGCCGACGTCGCCCGAGCTGGTGGGCGCGTCGCTCGCGGTGTAGCCGCGCACGACGATCCAGTGGTCCGACCCGTAGACCATCGCCACCGGCGACACCCGGTAGTGATGGACCGTCCACGCGATCATGCGCGAGATCGCGTCCTCCGTGTCGAGGGCGTCGAGGACGAAGTACCGCCCGGACTGCCGGTTGTTCAACGTCCACCGCAGGCCGTCCGGCGCGGTGTACCAGCCGCTCTCGGTGGTCGAGTGGGAGTGGTTGTCGCTGTAGAGCCCGGCCTGCCCGAGCAGGCCCTGGCCGCACTGGTCGAGCACCATCTGGGCGCAGGCCGCGCCGCAGTAGTAGTCGGTGTCCTGCTGGTGGTAGACGGTCGGCAGGTCCTCGTGAACGGTCATCGTGCCCTCCTTCGTCGGGCGCCCCGAAAGGGTGCACGACGAAGGAGCCCGGCCCACGCCGGCCGATACCCGGCTCAGGGCTCGAAGCGGTACCCGATGCCCGGCTCGGTGACCAGGTGCCGCGGGCGCGCCGGCGTCGGCTCGAGCTTGCGCCGCAGCTGCGCGACGTAGACGCGCAGGTAGTTCGTCTGCCCGTCGTACGCCGGCCCCCACACCTCGCGGAGCAGCTGCTGCTGCGTCACGAGCTTGCCGGGGTTGCGCACGAGGATCTCCAGCAGGTGCCACTCCGTGGGGGTCAGCCGGACCACCGAGCCGTTCCGCGTGACGCGGTGCGCCGCGAGGTCCACCGTGAACGCGGGCGTCGTCACCACGGGCTCCACCGGCGAGGGGGTGGCACGGCGCAGGGCCGCGCGGATCCGCGCCAGCAGCTCGTCCATGCCGAACGGCTTGGTCACGTAGTCGTCCGCCCCGGCGTCGAGCGCGTCGACCTTCGCCCACTGGGTGTCGCGCGCGGAGAGCACGACGATCGGCACCGAGGTCCAGCCGCGCAGGCCGGCGACGACCTCGACGCCGTCCATGTCGGGCAGGCCGAGGTCCAGCACCACGAGGTCGGGCGGCTGGGTGGCGGCGTGCCGCAGCGCCGTGGCGCCGTCGGCCGCCGTCTCGACGTCGAAGTGCCGCGCGCGCAGGTTGATCGCCAGGGCGCGGAGCAGCGCGGGGTCGTCGTCGACGACGAGGATGCGGCTCATCGCTCGGCGACCACGGGCAGCCGCAGCGTCATCGTCAGCCCGCCGCCGGCGGTCTGCGACGGCGTGACCGTGACGTCCATCGCACGCGTGAAGCCGCGGACGATGGCCAGCCCGAGGCCGGCGCCGGCGCCGGCCGCGTGGTCGTCGAGCCGCTGGAACGGCTCGAACATCGCGTCCCACAGCTCGCTGGGCACGCCCGTGCCGTGGTCCACCACCGCCAGCTCGACGCCCCCGGAGCCCGGCCGCGCGGTCATGTCGACCGCCCGGCCGGCGGGGCTGTGCTTCACCGCGTTGTCGACGAGGTTCGCCACCACGCGGCCGAGCAGCCCGGGGTCCACCCGCACCAGCGGCAGGTCGTCGGGGATGTCCATCTTCACGGCGCCGCTCGGCGCGTCCAGCAGCGCGAGGGCCACCACCTCGTCGACCGCCACCGGCTCGGGCCGCGCGGTGACCGCCCCCACCTGGATCCGGGTGGCGTCGAGGACGTCCGCGATGAGCGCGGTCAGCCGGTCCGTCGACTCCTCGATGGTCGCCAGCAGGTCGGCCTGCTCCTGCGGCGACCAGTCGACGTCGTCCTGCCGCAGGCTCGACACGGCCGCCTTGAGGCCCGCGAGCGGCGTGCGCAGGTCGTGCCCCACCGAGGCGAGCAGCGCCGAGCGCACCCGGTCGGCCTCGGTCAGCCGGTCCGTCAGCCGCACCAGGTGCTGGGTCTCGTAGGCGCGGGCGGCCGCCGCGGCGAGCCGCTCGAGCACCGACCGGTCCTCCGCGAAGAGCGCGGGCCCGTGCAGCACCAGCTCCAGCTCGGCGCTCGCCGGCACCCGCACCTCCTCGTCGTCGGGCGCCGCGTGCCCGACGGACGCCAGCACCGAGGGGGCGCCGCCGTTGACGCGCCGCACCAGCTCGGCCGAGCCCATGCCGAACGTGGCCCGCACCTGCTCGAGCACGGCGCTCAGCGAGAGCTGCTCGGCCGGGCTGCCGGACACCGCGGAGAGCAGCTCGGCCTCGCGGCTGCTGCGCTCCGCCCGGCCCCGGTCCCGTGCGGCGATCTCGACGGTGACCGCGACGACCACGGCGACCAGGGCGAACACGAGGAGCTGGACCACCGAGTCGCGGTGCTCGACGTTGAGCGTGTGGTACGGCGGGGTGAGGAACCAGTTGGCCGCGAGGACGCTGGCCACCGCGGCGATCACCGCCGGCCAGATGCCGCCGACCGCGGCCACGACGACGACGGCCAGCAGGTAGAGCAGCAGCACCGAACCGAGGGTGAGCGAGCCGCGCGAGTCGTCGAGCACCGCGGTGAGGAGCGGCAGCGCGACGAGTGCGACGACGAACCCCGCCACCCGGCGCCGCGCCGGGAGCCCGGAGACCGGCGCCGGCAGCTCCCGCGCCGGCGCCGGCTCATCGCGCACGCTCATGGGCCCAGCGTGGCACGACGAGCCTGCGCCGCGGCGCGCCGCCACTCAGGACGCGGTCCCCCGCCGGGGGCGCGGCGGGGGACCGCGGGTCGTGGGGTGGCGCCTACTCCCGCCCGGCCGCCGCCATCGCGGGCGGCCGCGGCGCCGCGACCTCGCGCCCGAGCCGGTACGGCACGCTCGTCACCATGACGCCGGGCTGGAACAGCAGCCGGCTCTTGAGGCGCAGCGCGCTCTGGTTGTGCAGCAGCTGCTCCCACCAGTGCTCGACGACGTACTCCGGCACGTACACGGCCACGACGTCGCGCGGGCTGCGCCGCCGGATCTCGGCGATGTACTCCACCGCCGGGCGGGTCATGTCGCGGTAGGGCGAGTCGAGGACGGTGAGCGGAACCGGCACGTCGCGGGTGTTCCAGTCGGCGAGCAGGCGCTCGGTCTCGCGGGGGTTGGTGCGGATCGTCAGGGCCTCGAGCGACGACGGCCGGGTGGCGCGGGCGAAGGCCAGGGCGCGCAGCGCCGGGGTCGTCAGCCGCGACACCAGGACGATGGCGTGCACCCGGCTCGGCAGCGGCACGCCCTCGACCCCCGGCGCCAGCGCCTGGTCCACGCGCCGGTAGTGCCGGTGCACGGCCTGCATCACGAAGAAGAGCACCGGCATGGCGATGCAGACGAGGTAGGCGCCGTGCGTGAACTTGGTCACCAGGACGATCAGCAGCACGACGAACGTCAGAGCGGCACCGAACCCGTTGATGACGCGGGCGCGCAGCACGTGCCCGCGCTGCGTGGACAGGCCGTTGCGCAGCTCGGCGGACCAGTGCCGCACCATGCCCAGCTGGCTCAGCGTGAAGCTGACGAAGACGCCGATGATGTACAGCTGGATCAGCCGGGTGGTGCTGGCGTGGAACGCGAACAGCAGCCCCACCGCGGCCGCCGAGAGCACCAGGACGCCGTTGCTGTAGACGAGCCGGTCACCGCGCCGCGCCAGCTGGCGCGGCATGAAGCCGTCCTGGCCGAGGATCGACGCGAGGATCGGGAACCCGTTGAACGCCGTGTTCGCGGCCAGCACCAGGATCAGCGTGGTGAAGCCCTGCACCAGGTAGAACCCGACGCTGTTCAGGCCGAACACGGCACCCGCGAGCTGCGCGATGACCGTGCGCTGCACGTAGCCGTCCGGGGCACCGATGAGCCGGGCCGGGTCGTCGGACATGTGCACCTTCGAGACCAGGGCCAGCACGGTGATCCCGGCGAACATCGTCACGGTGAGCACGCCCATGATCGCCAGGGTCCCCGCCGCGTTGCGGCTCTTCGGCCGCCGGAAGTTGGGCACCCCGTTGCTGACGGCCTCGACGCCGGTCAGGGCGGTGCAGCCGGAGGCGAACGACCGCAGCAGCACCGCGACGAGCGCCAGCGAGCCGAGGCTCTGCGTGCTGGCCGCCACCCCGATGCTGGCCGACTCGGCCACCGGCGCGTGGCCCGCCGCGGCCCGGACCAGCCCGATCGCGATCATGGCGAACACGGCGACGACGAATCCGTAGGTCGGGATCGCGAAGGCCTTGCCGGACTCCTTCACACCGCGCAGGTTGGCGACGGTGAGGACGACGACGACGGCCACCGAGAGCCACGTGGCGTAGGGCGCGAACGACGGGAGCGCGGAGACCAGGTTGGCGACGCCGGCGGCGACCGAGACGGCCACGGTGAGCACGTAGTCGACGAGCAGGGCCGAGGCGGCGACGAGCGCGGCACCCTGCCCGAGGTTGGCCCGGCTCACCGCGTACGCGCCACCGCCGCCGGGGTACGCGTAGCAGGTCTGCCGGTAGGAGGCGACGACCGTGAGCAGCAGCAGCACCACCGCCCCGGCGACCCACGGGGACAGGTGCAGCAGCGCCAGCCCGCCGACGGACAGGACGAGCAGGATCTCCTCGGTCGCGTACGCGTTGGACGACAGCGGGTCCGAGCAGAACACCGGCAGCGCCAGCCACTTGGGCAGGAGCTGCTCGCCCATGCGGTCGGTGGCGAGCGGTTTGCCCAGGAGCATGCGCTTGGGCAGCGAGACGTAGGCCGACACGCCTCCAGGACAGCGCCGTCCGCTCGGGACCGCGGGGGATCTTGACGCGTTCTTAGCGGGCCTACCCGGACTCCTGACGCGGCGCCGCTCGGAATGCGCACGACGAGGCCGGGCTTGATCGTGGTGGCAGCGCACACCCCGGACGAGCGGAGCACGGATGACCGAGGTGACGATCGGCCGGCCGCCCACGCCACCGACCCGGCTGGCCCGCCTGCGCGCCCGCCTGGAGACGATGGGGCAGGACCGCGCGTCCGCCGCGCTTCTGGGGGCCGGAGCGCTCGTCGCCCTCGTGTGGGTCAACACCCCGGCCCGCGCCGCCTACGACACGTTCTGGTCCACGCCGATCGGCGTCCGCGTCGGCTCGTTCGAGCTGATGCTGACTCTGCACGGCCTGGTCAACGACGCGCTGATGGCGTTCTTCTTCTTCGTCGTGGGCCTCGAGGTGAAGCGTGAGGTCACCATCGGGGAGCTCTCGGAGCGCGAGCGGGCGATCGTGCCGGCGAGCGCGGCCGTCGGCGGCCTCGTGGTGCCCGCGCTGATCTTCCTCGCGATCGCCGGCCGGTCGCCCGACGCGCACGCATGGGGCGCCGTCATCTCCACCGACACCGCGTTCCTCATCGGCGCCCTGGCGCTCGTCGGGCCCCGGCACTCCGCGCGGCTGCGCCTGTTCCTGCTCACGATGGCGGTGGTCGACGACATCGGCGCCCTGGCCGTCATCGCGGTGTTCTACACGTCCGACCTCCGCCTGGCGCCGCTCGCCCTGACGGCGGTGGCGCTGGCGCTCGTGGCGGTCGTGAGGTTCCTGCCGACGGGGCGCGGGCCGGTGTACGCGGTGCTGGCGGTGCTCGTCTGGCTCGGGCTGCACGAGGCCGGCGTGCACCCGACCCTCGCCGGCGTGGCCGTGGCGCTGCTCATCCCGGTCTTCGCGCCGCGCCGCCGCGAGGTCGAGGCCGCCTACGCGCAGACGCGCGCCTTCCGGCAGTCCCCCACGCCGCGGTACGCCGTGGCGGCCCAGCGGCGGCTGCGCGACTCGATCTCCGTCAACGAGCGGCTCCAGCTCTCGTTCGCACCGGCGGTCTCGTACGCCGTGCTGCCGCTGTTCGCCCTCGCGAACGCCGGCGTCCGCCTCGACGCCTCGTCGCTGGCGGCGGCGTGGCGCTCGTCGCTGTTCTGGGGCGTGGTCGCCGGGCTCGTCGTCGGCAAGCTCGTCGGGATCACCGGCGCGACCGCCCTCGTCGCGCGCAGCCGCTTCGGCCGGCTGGCCCCGGGACTGACCCTCGACCGCGTCAGCGGCGGGGCGGCGCTGTCCGGCATCGGCTTCACCATCTCGCTGCTCATCATCGACATCGCGGTGCCCGACGAGCGAGCGGCGACCCAGGCGCGGCTCGGCGTGCTGGTCGCGACGGCGGTGTCCGTGCTGCTCGGCTGGGCGATGTTCGCGGCGATGGTCCGGTTCGCGCCCCGCAAGCCGGTGGGCAAGGTGCTGCTGCGTGCCTTCGACCCCGCCCGCGACCACTACCGGGGACGGCCGGACGCGCCGCTCGTCATCGTCGAGTACGGGGACTTCGAGTGCCCCTTCTGCTCCCGCGCCACGGGGTCCGTCGACGAGGTCCTCGAGCGCCTGGGGGACGAGGTCGTCTGGGTGTGGCGCCACCTGCCGCAGACGCGCGTGCACCCGCACGCGGTGGAGTCGGCGCGGGCGGCGGAGGCGGCGGCCCGCCAGGACAGGTTCCTCGACTACGGGAGCACGCTGTTCACGCAGCAGGACCGCCTCGAGCGCGAGGACCTGCTCGACGTGGCGGAGCGCCTCGGCCTGGACCTCGACCGCTTCATCGAGGACTTCGACGGCGCCGACGTCGCCCGGCGCGTCCAGGAGGACGCCGACGACGCCGACCTCATGGACCTGCTGTCCACCCCGGCGTTCTTCGTCAACGGCTGGCGGCTCGTCGGTCCCTACGACGCGGAGAGCCTCATCGAGGCGCTGCGCCTCTGGGCCGGATCGATCCCGCCGGCGTTCCGCCCCTGAGCGCCGCGCTCTCGGTCGCGCACCTCGAGGCCGGGTCCCGCGCGACCACCGGGGCTCCGTCGGCACCCGGTCGACTCCCTCGCCCGCACCGCGACGCCGCTCCGTCGGCACGCCGCCGATCCGGCTCGTCGGCGCCTCACCGCCCGGTTCACCCGCGCCGCCACCGCGGCGAGACGGTCCGGTCGCCGCCGACCGCAACTCAGAGTCAACGTTGTTGACAAGCAGTTGCCCCCGGAGCGCGGTGGCCGATCTCGGTCAGACGTCAGCCGCAGCCCTCTCGCGGGCGCCCGGCCCCGAACAGGTTCACCGCACGCAGAGGTCACTGGGTGAGCGCATGATGCTCACCCAGTGACCTGGCGCGGCGACGAGCGCGGTCAGCCGACGTGCTGGCCCGACGGGGTCAGCGCCCACCACAGGTTCTGGAAGTTCTGGCCGTTGGTGTCGCCGGGCGCCGTGTCGTGCGCGAACGTGTAGAGCGGCCACCCGTTGAGGGTCACCTGCTTCTGCCCGTCGACGCCGGTGATGGTGCCGATGGTGCCCGTCACGCCGCTGACCTGCGGCGTCCCCGTACCGGCGTGGACCTCCGGCCAGATCGCGGCGCACGAGCCCGTGCAGGCCGACGTGGTAGCGCCCTGCGTGTCCTTGCCGAACTCGTAGACCGTCATCCCGTTGGCGTCGACGATGATCGTGCCGAGCGAGCTGGACCGGGTGGACAGCACGTCGCCCGACATCGCGGCCGAGGCGCTCCCGGCTCCCGGCGGGGCCTTGTACCCGCCGGCCGCGGCGCCCGTCGCCGCGCCCTGGGTGGCGGCAGGTGGCGTGGTGGTGGCTGCGCCGTACCCGCCCCCGCCGGAGCCCGTCGATCCCCCTGATCCGCACGCGGCCAGCGTCAGCAGGCCGCCCACTGCCAGGGCGATGACCGCTCCGCGTCGCCCGCCGATGACCGATCTCATGGCCACTCCTCCCGCGATCCCGCCGAGGCCGACGGTCTGCCGTGCCGACATGCTGACGTGCGGTACACGACGCCGGGGGGCTGGCGGTTCACACCATCGACCGGCACGCGACCACAGGCGGTCGGCACCACGCGGTCTGGGAGGTCAGCCCGCGACGAGTGGCGCCGCGAGCACCGTCGTGCCCGAGGCCGACCTGATCGCCACGGACGCGATGCGGTCGAGGGGGACGGCCGTCGCCGCGTCGAGGTGCACGTCGAGACCCGGCTGGGCGGACCAGGTCGACACCTGGGTGCTCGTGCCGTCGACGTCCGTCACGACCAGCGAGTAGACGCCGGCCGTGCCGTCCTGCCCGTACGCCGGCGAGCCCGAGGTCGGCGGGTAGTCGCACTCCATCGACAGCCGGGTGCCCCACGTCACGGGCGTCAACGCCACCGTCGCGGTCAGCGGCGTCTCGATCTGCCGTGTCAGCGCGAGGGTCTGGGCGGGGGCGGTGGCGTGGCTGGTGAGGCGCTGCACGACGAGCGGGGACGCGACAGCGAGGCCGAGGACGAGCACCGCGGCGAGTCCCGCCAGCAGCCGGCGCCGCATCCGGTGACGCCGCTCGCGCCGCACGACGAGGTCGACGAGGTCCGCCCGCGGGCCGCCGCCCTCGCCGGGCTGGTCGTCCACCGTCCAGTCACGGGCCGCGACCCACTCGTCAGTCGCCGACCGCCCGCTCGTCGCCGCCCGGCCATCCGTCGCGGGCCGCATGTCGTCATGCTCAAGGCCGCCGCCGGTGCCGGGGACGACCCGCGCCGGGTCGTCGGCCACCGGGCGGGCCCGCGCCAGCAGGCCGGGCAGCGGGGCGAGCTCGGCCACGGCGGCACGGCAGCGGGCGCAGCCGGCGAGGTGGTCCTCGTAGGCGCGCCGCTCGTCGGGCGCGAGCGCGCCCAGCACGTAGGCGCCGTCCCAGTCGGCGAAGGCCGCGTGCTCGCGGTCCAGACCCTCGTCGTGCTCGAGCGTCATCGCACGACCCCCCTCTCCTGCAGCGCGAGCCGCAACGCGCGCAGCCCGTAGTGCAGCCTCGACTTCACGGTCCCCGGCGGGATCCCCAGCTCGTCGGAGAGCTCGGCGGTGCTCAGCCCGCCGTAGTACGCCCGCGCGATCACCGTCCGGTGCTCCTCGCTGAGGTCGGCCAGGGCCTCGGAGACGAGGATCGCGTCGAACAGCTCGTCGGTGCGGTCGCCGACCGCGCGGTCCGGCGGCTCGTCGACGCCCATCTCGTGCCGGTGGTGGGCGCTGCGCGCCTCGTCGATCACGAGGTTGCGCGCGACGGTGAACATCCACGACCGGGCGGTCGCCGGGTCCTGGGCCATGACCTTGGGGCTGCGCCAGGCGCGGAAGAGCGTCTCCTGCACCACGTCGTCGGCGCCCGCGCTCGTCCCCGTCAGGTGCACGACGAACCGCCACACGGCGGCGGCGTGCCGGTCGTGCAGCTCACGCAGGACCGCGCGGTCGTCGGTGGGCATCCTCGTTCTTTCCGGGACTGGTCAGGTCTCTCCCCGATGTAACGACGCCGGGCCGCCGATCAGTTCATCCGGCGGATCTGCGGCTCAGTACCAGCCCGCCGCCTGGGAGTGCGCCCACGCCGCGCACGGGGTGCCGTACGCGCTCCTGATGTACGAGATGCCCCACCGCACCTGCGTCAGGGGGTTCGTCTGCCAGTCGGCGCCCGCGGTGGCCATCTTCGAGCCCGGCAGCGACTGCGGGATGCCGAACGCGCCCGACGACACGTTCCGCGCGGCCGGGTCCCAGTGCGACTCTCGGCTCCACAGCCGGTCGAGGCAGCCGAACTGGCCGGAGCCGACGAGCGAGGCCGCGTACTGCTTGATGGCCGCGGTCGTCAGGGGCGGGGCCGGGGGCATGACGACCTGAAGGACGTCGGTGTCCGGCAGCGTCCACACGGCGTCGGCGGGAGCGGTCACCGGCCCGGCGGTCCGATCGGTCGGGGCGGACGGCGCGGACGTCCCCGCCAGGCTGCCCGTGACCGCCATCGCGGCGGGGGCGCCGACGAGGCCGATGGACAGCGAGACCGCCACCACGCCGGCGCCCAACGCGCCCACGTCGGCGCCCTTCGCGGAGTGGCTGTGCCGACCCGAGGGCTTCCGCAGGAGCACCTGGCGCACCGCCGACAGGCCGCCCGGACCGCCCGCGTGGTGCCTCGCGTGGTGACCCGCGTGGTGACGCGGCTGCGCGTGGGCGTGTCGGTGATGGTTCGAGACGGGCATCCGGGGCGGACTCCTCACGCCACGGGTGCGGCGAACGGGCTGGGACGCCCTCCATGATCGGTGAGCCGTCCGGGCGCCCGGGACGCGCCGGCCCCTCGGAGGGCGGTCACGGCTCCCGCGCCGGCCGAGCACCCCCGCCCGACCTGGGCCGTCACCGACACGCGCCCGACTTTGTGATCCTCAGCACACCCCACCCCGGGAAGCGGCCGCGCCGAGCGCGGAACCGGCGGGGGCGGCCGCTCACGGCCGGCCCCCGCCGGTGACGTTCCCGCTGGTCAGACCGCTGCGGGCGAGCTCTGCGCCGTCAGCGCGGGGTCGCGCACGACGACGTCGCCGAGCACCTCGTCGATCCGCGTCATCAGCTCCGCCGGGATGACGACCCCGGAGGCCTTGACGTTCTCGGCCACCTGCTCGGGGCGGGAGGCGCCGATGAGCGCCGCCGCCACGTTCGGGTTCTGCAGCACCCAGGCCACCGCGAGCTGCGCCAGCGTGAGCCCGAGCTCGTCGGCCACCGGGCGCAGGGCCTGCACGCGCGCGAGCACGTCCTGGTTCTCCGTGAAGCGGCGGACCATCTGGGCGCCGCCCTTCTCGTCGGTGGCCCGCGAGCCGGCGGGCGCGGGGGCACCCGGCAGGTACTTGCCGGTCAGCACGCCCTGCGCCACCGGCGACCACACGACCTGGGACAGGCCCAGCTCCTCGCTCGCCGGCACCACCTGCTCCTCGATGACCCGCCACAGCATCGAGTACTGCGGCTGGTTGGAGACGAGCGGCACGTGCAGCTCGCGCGCGAGCTCCACCCCCGCGCGGATCTGCTCGGCGGTCCACTCGGAGACGCCGATGTAGAGCGCCTTGCCGGAGCGGACCACGTCCGCGAACGCCTGCATCGTCTCCTCGAGCGGCGTCACGTGGTCGTAGCGGTGGGCCTGGTACAGGTCGACGTAGTCGGTCTGCAGCCGCTCGAGGGACCCCTCGATGGACCGCAGGATGTGCTTGCGGCTCAGCCCGCGGTCGTTGGCGCCGCGCGGGCCGGTGGGCCAGAACACCTTGGTGAAGACCTCGAGGCCGTCGCGGCGCTCGCCCTTCAGCGCCTCGCCGAGCACGGTCTCCGCGGCGGTGTTCGCGTAGACGTCGGCGGTGTCGAAGCTCGTGATGCCCGCGTCGAGGGCGGCGCGGACGCAGGCCTTGGCGGTGTCGTTCTCGACCTGGGACCCGTGGGTGAGCCAGTTGCCGTAGGTGATCTCGGTGACCTTGAGGCCGGAGCGGCCGAGGTTTCGGTAAGCGACCATGCCGCCAGCCTAGGCCGCGAACGGAGGCGCCTCCGCTCTTCGTCGTGCCCCGTGGCCCGATACCCGAGCTACGCGAACCGCTCCGCCCGCTCGGCGACCCGACCGGTGCGGGCCGCGGCGTCCCACGTGTAGACCTCGGTCCCCGTGACGAACACGTGCTCCGCGCGCGAGGTGACGTCCAGCGGGTCGCCGCTCCACACGACCACGTCGCCGTCCAGGCCCGGCGCCAGGGCGCCGATGCGGGAGCCGAGCCCGAGGAAAGCTGCCGGGTTCACCGTCAGCGCCTGCAGGGCGACCTCGCGGTCCAGGCCCTCCTTCACCGCGAACGACGCCTGGTGCACCAGGAAGTTGATCGGCACCACGGGGTGGTCGGTGGTGATCGCCACGCGCACGCCGGCCGCCGCCAGGCGGCCGAGGTTGGCGATGGCCCGGTGCCGCAGCTCCACCTTCGACCTGGAGGTGAACAGCGGCCCGAAGATGACGGGGACGTCCTTCTCGGCCAGCACGTCGGCGATGAGGGCGCCCTCCGTGCCGTGGTTGACGACGAGCCGGTACCCGAACTCCTCGGAGAGCCGGATGGCGGTGGCGATGTCGTCGGCCCGGTGCGTGTGCTGGTCCCACACGAGCTCGCCGGCCAGCACCCGCGCCAGCGTCTCCTTGGCCAGGTCGCGGTCGAACGGCTCGCCCTTCGCCTCCGCGGCGGCCCGACGAGCCACGTAGTTCTGCGCGTCGACGAAGGCCTTCCTGATGACGTGGGCCACGCCGAGCCGCGTCGAGGGCAGCGCCTTCTTGTCGCCGTAGACGCGCTTCGGGTTCTCGCCGAGCGCCGACTTCACCGACACCGCGTCGCTGATCACCTGCTCGTCGACGGTGCGCCCGCCCCACGTCTTGATCGCGACGGTCTGCCCGCCGATCGGGTTGCCACTGCCGGGCTTGACGACGACGGACGTGACGCCGCCCGCGAGCGCGTCCCGGAACCCCTCCTCGTCGATGTTGACGCCGTCGATCGCGCGCAGGCCGGCGCCGTTCGGGTCGGTCATCTCATTGACGTCGTCGCCCGCCCAGCCCTCGCCCTCCTCGTGGACGCCCAGGTGGCCGTGGGCCTCGACGAAGCCCGGCAGCACCCAGCGGCCGCCGGCGTCCAGGATGCGGACCTCGCCGGGCACGACGACGTCCGGTCCCACGGCGGTGATGACGCCGTCCTCGACGAGCACGGTGCCGCGCTCGATCGGGGCGCCGGCGACCGGCACGACGTAGGCGTTGACGATCGCGACGGAGGCGCGCGCGGTCCTGATGGGCTGGAGGGAGGTCATGCGTCCATCCTGGCCCGCGCCCCGCGGTGGGCCGTCACGCCCCGGGCCGGCGCCCGACGAAGTGGTCCATCGTGTGGTTGATGCCGAGGACGTCCATGAGCGTGTCGAAGCCGCGGGTGCCCAGCAGGCGCAGGCCCGGGACCAGCCACACCGCGGGCGGCAGCACGATCTGGGCCCGGCCGCGCTCGACGCCGTCGACGACGGCGTGCGCCACGTCGTCCTCCCGCAGGATCGGCAGCAGCCACGGCACCCGCGTCCGGACGCCCTCGAACATGCCGGTGTCGATGTAGTACGGGCAGACCAGGAGGCTGCGCACGTGCGAGCGCTCGGCGCGCAGCTCCGCCCGCAGCGACTCGGTGAAGCCGACCGCCGCGAACTTGCTCGCGGAGTAGTCCGTCTGCCGCGCCACGCCGACCATGCCGGCCGCCGAGGCGATGGTCACGACGGTGCCGCGGTCCCGCCGCAGCATGCCCGGCAGGAACGCCCGGGTCACCCAGTACAGGGCCAGCGTGTTGACCTCGAACGTGCGCCGGATGGCCGCCTCGTCGGCGTCGAGCAGCCGGCGTCCGGTGACGACGCCGGCGCAGTTGACGACGACGTCGACGTCCCCGGCGCCGACCGCGGCCGACGCCACCGCGCCGGCGTCCCGGATGTCGACAGTCGCCGCGCTCGCGCGACGGTGGTGCGCGGTGATCTCGGCGGTCACCTCCTCGGCGCGCTCGCCGTCGACGTCCCAGACGACGACCTCGGCCGCGCCCCGCGCCGCCGCCCGCAGCGCGATGCGCCGTCCCAGCCCGCGGCCGCCCCCGGTGACGAGCACCCGCGAGCCCGCGATCGGCGTGCCGGACCGCTGCATGGGGACCCCCTCGCCGACGCCGGGCCCCGTCGCCCGGACGGGACCGAGCATCGTCCACCAGCGGCGACGCCGCACGTCCGCGCCGATCGAGCCGGCTCAGCGCTGCAGGCGCTCCGTGATGTCCCAGAGCCGGTCCGCGGCCTCGGGGTCGAGCGCGTGGCGCGCCACGCCTGCTGCGTCGATGCCGGCGGCGGTCGGGTCGTCGGGGTCCGCCTCCTGGCAGTTCTCGAAGTACCGTCCCCCCACGCCGGCCACCAGGGGAGACGTCGCGAGGAACACGCTCGTGGCGGCGCCCTGCTCGAGACTCTTGAAGACATACCTCCCGGACGAGCGCAGGCCGTCGAGGACGGCGGGGGCGTAGTAGCGAGACAGTCCCGAGTCCGCGATCGCGCCGGGGTGCAGCGCATTGACGGTGATGCCGTCGTCCGCCCACCGGCGCGCGGCGCCGACGGCGAACAAGGCGTTGGCGGTCTTCGACTGCGCGTAGGCAAGGGCGGGGTCGTACGGGCGACGCTCGAAGTCGATGTCGTCGAACACGACCGGCGAGTTCAGGTGCGCCCGCGAGCTGACGACGACGACCCGCGCCCCGGCGGCGGCACGCAACGCCGGCAGCAGCCCGACCGCGAGCCGAGCGTGCCCCAGGTGGTTCGTCGCGAACTGCATCTCGTGCCCTTCGGGACTCAGCCGCCGCTCGGGGACAGCCATGACACCGGCGTTCGCCACGAGGATGTGCAGCGGCCCGACGAACGAGTCCACGAGCGCATCGACGGAGGCGCGGTCCAGGAGGTCGAGGTGGGCCACGGACACGGCTCCGCCGGTCGTGGTCCGCACGTCCTGGGCCACCGACTCCGCCGCAGCGAGGTTCCGGGCAGCGACGACCACCTCGGCACCCGCCCCGGCCAGTGCCCGGACGGTCTCGACGCCGATGCCTCCGGCGCCGCCCGTGACGAGCGCGCACCGGCCGTGCAGGTCGATTCCCTCGACCACCTCCCGTGCCGTGCTCGCCCATCCGAAGGGTGATGTGATGCGACCGTTCACGATTCCGCCTCTCGCGGGTTGATCTGTCGGATGACCGCGCCGAGCTCCGCGGCAACCTCGTCGGCCGCCTGCTCGTCGCCGGCGTCACGCGCGGTCCAGTACCGGACCTTGAGCTCCAGGTACTGCAGCCGGAGCCGGAGCGCGGCCACCTCCCCGGCCAGGCGCCGCGCGTGCGCCTCGAACAGCGCCCGCCGCTGGCCCGGTGCGTCGGCGGCGCCGGCGAGGTACGCGCGCATGTCGTCGATGCTCAGGCCGACAGCACGCAGGTTGGCCAGCGTCTCGAGCAGCTCGACGTCCGCGGTCCGGTAGCGGCGATGGCCGCTCGACGGATCTCGGGGCACCGGCGCGACGAGGCCGATGTCCTCCCAGTAGCGCAGCGTGGTCTCCGGCAGTCCGCACCGGGCGGCCGCGGCGGCGATGGTGTATCCCTCGGGCACGTCCGCCAGTATCGGAAACTTCGAGCGCTCGAAGTCAAGCCACCGCCACCTCCGCCGCGACCGCGGCGGGATGCTGCGGCCGAGCACCACGACGGAGGCGACCGGCACCCGCCCGCCGACGGCGTGGCCGACCTCGTGGGCAACCGGCGTGGCCCAACGACGAGCCCCGCGGCGCCGGTCGCCCTAGCGTTGTGGCAGCCGACGATCGGAGAGACGGGACATGACCACCGCGCCTGCAGAGCACCCGGCGGAACCGCACGGCGCCGGGCTGGGGGCCCGGCTGAACTGGCTGCGGGCGGGCGTGCTCGGCGCCAACGACGGGATCGTCTCCGTCGCGGGCATCGTCATCGGCGTCGCGGGCGCCACCTCGAACGTCACGGCCATCGCTACCGCCGGCGTCGCCGGCCTCGTGGCGGGCGCCATGTCGATGGCCGGCGGCGAGTACGTCTCCGTCAGCACGCAGCGCGACACCGAGCGCGCGGTGCTGGAGAAGGAGCGCTGGGAGCTCGCGACGATGCCCGACGACGAGCTCGCCGAGCTGGCCGGCCTCTACCAGGAGAAGGGGCTCACGCCGGAGCTCGCCACCCAGGTCGCGGCGCAGCTGACCGAGCACGACGCGCTGCGCGCGCACGCCGAGGCCGAGCTCGGCATCGATCCCGACGACCTGACCAGCCCGTGGGCGGCGGCCGGCGCGTCCTTCGTCTCGTTCACCGTCGGCGCGCTCATCCCGCTGCTGGTGATCCTCGTGCCGGTGGACGGCTGGCGGATCTGGCTGACGGTGGCCGCGGTCCTCGTGGGGCTGACCGTCACCGGGTTCGTCTCCGCCCGGCTGGGCGGCGCACCCGCCGGGCGTGCCGTGCTGCGCAACGTCGGCATGGGCGCGGCGACGATGGCCTTCACGTGGGGTGTCGGCAAGGTCTTCGGGACCGTGGTCGGGTGACGCCCGCGCGGGTGCCGCGGCCCTGACGGATGCTGGGGCCATGCCCGACTACGGCCACCCGATCCGCTTCGGCACGTTCGTCACGCCGGTCAACGCGCCGCCGCAGCGGCCGGTCGAGCTCGCGGTGCTCAGCGAGGAGCTCGGCTTCGACCTCGTGACGTTCCAGGACCATCCGTACCAGCCGCGCTTCCACGACACGTGGACCCTGCTGACGTGGGTCGCCGCCCGCACGTCCCGGATCGGGCTGGCGGGCAACGTGCACAACCTGCCGCTGCGCCCGCCGGCGGTGCTGGCGCGGGCCGCCGCGAGCCTGGACCTGCTGTCCGGCGGCCGCGTCAACCTCGGGCTCGGCACCGGGGGCTTCTGGGACGCGATCGGGGCGATGGGCGGCGAGCGGCTGACGCCGGGCCGGGCGGTGGACGCCCTCGACCAGGCGCTCGACGTCATCCGCGGCCTCTGGGACGTCACCGACCGGACGCCGCTGCGGGCCGGCGGCGACCTGCACCACGTCGACGGCGCCAAGCGCGGACCCGCACCCGCGCACCCGATCCCGATCTGGCTCGGCGCCTACCGCCCCCGCATGCTGTCGCTCGTCGGACGCAAGGCCGACGGCTGGCTGCCGTCGGCCGGCTACCTGCAGCCGGGTGACCTGGCGCGCGGCAACGCCGCGATCGACGAGGCCGCGCTGGCCGCCGGCCGCGATCCGGCCGCGATCACGCGGCTGCTCAACGTCGGCCCCGGCGCGGGGGCCAACGACCTGGCGCGCCTGGCGCTGCAGGACGGGATCAGCGTGTTCGTCGTCGGCGGCGACGACCCCGACGGGATGCGGCGCTTCGCCGGCGAGGTCGCGCCGGCGGTGCGCGAGCTCGTCGCTGCGGGCCGCGGCGCGGCGCCCGCCGCCGCGGGCGGCTGAGCCCGGCCAGCGCGGGGCGGTGCGCGCGGCGGAGCCCGGCCGGAGGGCGGCGCACGGCGGTGCGGGTGGGTGGATCGGCCGGAGGCGGCGGCGGGGCGCCCCGTAGGCTTCGGCGATGACGGCGCAGCAGAGCAGAGGTCGGCGCGGCGACGACGTGAGCGGCTCGCTGGCCTCGTCGCTGCGCGACTTCCTGCGCACCGAGTCGGGCAGCGCCGGCCTCCTGCTGATCGCCGCCGTCCTCGGGCTGGCCTGGGCGAACTCGCCGTGGAGCTCGTCGTACGAGGCCCTCTGGCACCGGACGCTGTCGATCGTCGTCGACGGCACCGGCCCGAGCATGGACCTGCACCACTGGGTCAACGACGGGCTGATGGCGGTGTTCTTCTTCGTCATCGGCCTGGAGGTGCGGCGCGAGTTCGCGGTCGGTGAGCTCACCGACCGGCGCCGGATCGTCGTCCCCCTGGTGGCCGGCATCGGCGGCATGGTGGTCCCCGCGGCGCTGTACCTGGCGGTCGCCCGCACCGGCGAGGTGGCGCACGGGTGGGGCATCGTCATCGGCACCGACACCGCCTTCCTGCTCGGCATCCTCGCCCTCGTCGGCCCGGCGGTCTCGACGCAGCTGCGCGTCTTCCTCCTGACGCTCACCGTCATCGACGACATCGCCGCCGTCAGCGTCATCGGCATCGCCTACACCGAGCACGTCTCGATCGGGCCGATGCTCGTCGCCGCCCTCGCCCTCGCCGGCATCGCCGTGCTGGCGCGGTCCAAGGTGCGGCTCGCGGGTCCCTACGCCACCCTGGCGGTCGTCGCGTGGCTCGCCACGCTCGACTCCGGGCTGCACGCCTCGATCGCCGGCATGCTCGCCGGTCTCCTGGTGCCGGCCACCGAGCCCACCCGGGCCCACCTCGACGCGGCCGCGGCCCAGCTGCGCGCGTTCGCCCAGTCGCCGCTGCCCACGCTGCAGCGCACGACGCGCCGCCAGCTCAGCCGGGTGATCAGCGTCAACGAGCGACTGCAGGCGGCGCTGCACGTGCCGACGAGCTTCCTCGTCGTGCCCGTGTTCGCGTTCGCCAACGCCGGCGTGGACCTGCGCGGCGGCGTGCTGCGCGACGCCCTGACCTCGGCCGTGACCTGGGGCGTCGTGGCCGGCCTGGTGCTCGGCAAGCTCGTCGGCGTCAGCGCCGGCGCCTGGCTCAGCGAGCGGCTCGGCTGGGGCCGGCTGCCGCAGGGCGTGGGGACCGGGCACGTCGTCGGGGGCGCGGCGCTGTCCGGCATCGGCTTCACGGTGTCGCTCCTCATCGCCGACCTGGCGTTCCACGACGAAGCGCTGCAGCGCGACGCGATCGTCGGCGTGCTGCTCTCGCTGGTGCTGGCGAGCGGCATCGGGTGGCTCGTGTTCGGGTTCGCGGCCCGCGTGCTGGGCCAGCGTGACGCCGCGCTGCCCACCGTGCTGGCCGAGCCGGTCGACCCGGTGCGCGACCACGTCCTCGGCGACCCCGCCGCCCCGCTGACCCTCGTCGAGTACCTCGACTTCGAGTGCCCGTTCAGCGCCCGTGCCCGGGTCACCGTGCGCGAGGTGCGGGAACGCTTCGGCCCCCGCCTGCGCTACGTCACCCGCCACCTGCCGCTCGCCCGCCACCCGCACGCCGAGCTGGCCGCCGTCGCCGCCGAGGCCGCCGGCCGGCAGGGCCGCAACTGGGAGATGCACGACGAGCTCTTCGCCCACCAGGACCACCTGGAGTTCGAGGACCTGTCCGCGTACGCCGCGGCGCTGGGCCTGGACATGGAGCAGTTCCTCGACGACCTGCAGGACCCCGCCCTCGCCGCGCACGTGCGCGCGGACATGACCTCGGCCGAGGACAGCGGCGCCCGCTCGACGCCGACGTTCTTCGTCGGAGGCGCCCGTGTGGAGGGGCGCTACGACGTCAAGACCCTCATCGCGGCGCTGGAGCGGTCCGACCGCCCGGCGGTCGCCTCGCGCTGACGCCGGGGTCACGCAGCTCTCCGGCCGGTGCCGTACCGTCCCGAGCGGGACCCCACCACCGCCACCGTCAGGAGGGCCCGTGCCCATCAGCTACGACGTCCCGTCCCAGGCCGGGCGGCGCCTCGTCGTCACCGGCTCCAACACGGGGATCGGCCAGGAGGTGGCGCGCCGCCTGGCGCTGGCCGGCGCCCAGGTGGTCATGGCCGTGCGCAGCGTCGAGAAGGGCGAGGCCGCACGCGCCGAGATCCTCCGGGAGGCGCCCGCCGCGGACGTCGAGGTGCGCCACCTGGACCTGGCCGACCTCGCCTCGGTCCGCGCCTTCGCCGACCCCCTCCTGGCCGACGGCCGGCCGCTGCACGCGCTCGTCAACAACGCCGGCGTGGTGCACGCGCCCCGGCGGCGCGAGGAGACGGTGGACGGCTTCGAGCTCCAGCTCGGCACCAACTTCCTCGGCCCGTTCGCGCTGACCACCCTGCTGCTGCCCCTGCTGCTGCGCTCCCCCGCGCCGCGCGTGGCCACCATGGGCAGCGCCGCCGCGACGTGGGGCCGGATCCGGTTCGACGACCTGCAGTGGCGTCGCTCCTACTCCCCCAACGGCGCGTATGCGCGCTCCAAGCTCGCGGACCTGCTCATGGCGCGCCACCTCGCGGCGGTGGCCGACGAGCGCGGCTGGCCCCTGCTCAGCACCGCGGCCCACCCCGGCTGGACGCTGTCGCACCCGCCCGCCGGCACGGCCGCCCGCCGGCCGGCACCGTGGCGCTCGCTGCTACCGGTGCAGGGCGTCGAGTCCGGCGCCGAGCCGATCCTCGTCGCGGCCACCTCGCCGGACGCGCGGCAGGGCACCTACTACGGCCCCGGCCGCCGCCTGGGCCTCATCGGCCCGACGACGGTGGCCCGGTTCCCGCGCCCGGCGCGCTCGCTCGCCACGGCCGCGCGGCTGTGGGCCGTCGCCGAGGAGCTCACCGGGACGCACCTGCCGCAGGCGTGAGGGCCGCGGCCTGCCCACCGCTCAGACGTCCCGGTGCGCCGTCCGCCAGGCGCCGAGGACCGACGGGACCAGCACCCACGCCACGATGACCAGCGCCGCGACCGCGGCCGGCATCGGCACCTTGTAGTTCACGAGCGCGTTCGACGAGCCAGGGTGGGCACGGGTGCCGATCTGCGCGGCCGGGAGGAACCGGCTCAGCGCGATCGAGAGCACCGCCCACCGGAGGTTCCCCAGGAAGCCCGCGATGTAGAGGATGCCGGTGACGATCGTCTGCCATCCGATGACCGCGACGAGCGTGATCGACGCCGAGCCGGTGAGCGACCCGACGCCGACGGCGAGGGTGGTCAGCACCGCCGTGGCCAACGCCACCCAGGCGCCGGACCGGAGCACCAGCGCTAGGTCGGGCCCCGGCCCGGCGCCGTGGAAGGCGTACGCGGCCGCCGTGCTCACGGCAAACCCGGCGAGCGTGAACAGCAGCGCCAGCAGCACCGCCGCCGGGACCCGGGTGAGGAACAGCAGCACGCGCGAGCGTCCCGTCGCCGCGAGGTCCCGGAACACGTGGTTGGCGAGGTCGGTGACCCCGGCCTGCGTCCCGACGAGGACCGCGGCCATCGGGCCGAAGTAGAGACCCATGAGCGTGGTCCCGTCGTCGAGGAGCTGGGTGGCGGGCAGGTGCCACCCGTGGCGCGCGAGGATGAAGAGCATGTAGAGCGCGCTGGTGCCCACCGACAGCGCCGCCGCGGCGGCCATGGTGGGCCGGTGGCGGCGCAGCTTGAGCAGGTCGGCGCCGATCATCTGCCGGACGAGGGTGCGGTTCATGCGTGCTGGTCTCCGACTCGGGACGTGAGGGACAGGAAGCGGTCTTCCAGGCTGTGGCGGACGGGTGTGAGGCTGACGACGTCGACACCCGAGCGCACCAGCCAGGTGACCAGGCCCGTGCCCGCGCGCGGGTCGCCGAGGGTCACGCGGATGGCGCCCCCGCTCGGTGCGGCCGAGGTCACCGCCGGGTGCGTCGACAGCACGGTGAGGGCGGCCTGCTGGTCGCGGCAGACCAGGTCGTACTCCGTCGCGCTCCCGCCGACGAGCTCGGCCACGGGGCCCTCGGCGACGAGCCGGCCCCGGTCGATGACGGCCACGTACTGGCACACCCGCTCGATCTCGTCGAGCACGTGCGACGAGACGAACACGGTGCGGCCCTCGGCGACGAACGCGGCGACGAGCTGGCGCAGCTGCAGGATCCCGCCCGGGTCCAGCCCGTTGGTCGGCTCGTCGAGCACGATGAGCTTGGGGTCCACCAGCAGGCAGCGGGCGATGCCGAGGCGCTGCCGCATCCCCTGCGAGTAGGCGGCGACCCGGTCCCGTGCCCGGTCGGCCAGGCCCACCCGTTCGAGCGCGGGCCCGATCCGGCGCAGGGCCTGCGGGCCGCGGACCGCGGCGACGACCCGCAGGTTCTCCCACCCCGTGAGGTGCGGGTGGAAGCGCGGTTCCTCGACGATGGCGCCCACACGACCGAGCGCGGCGAGGCGGTCCGAGTCGACGGGGTGGCCATCGAGGTGCACGGTGCCGGTGTCGGGCGAGGTGAGGCCGAGGAGCATCCGGATCACCGTCGTCTTGCCGGCACCGTTGTGGCCGAGGAAGCCGTAGGCGCAGCCGGCGGGCACGTCGAAGCTCAGGTCGCTGACCGCGGTCCGTGGCCCGTAGCTCTTGCTCACGCCGCGGAGGTGGATGAGGGGGGTAGCCGTCGTCATGGGCAGGAGCCTGGCTGCCGCCTGGGGACCGTCACATCGGCCGAACAGCCGGAGGTGCGCCGTTGCCGTCGTCCTTTCGGCCGGTGTCCGGGGCATCGGCCCCGCCTAGCCTGGTGAGACATGAACCGGACAGCCACGCATCGGAGGGCGATCACCACCGTGGTGGTCGCGGCCGTCCTCGCCGTGGCGCTCGGGATCCAGCTCCTCCTCGACGTCGCCGGCGTGGGCGCCGGCCTCCGCTCCGGCCGGTGGGTGCTCGGCCTGGTCACCGGGGTGGTCCTCGCCGGCCTCGCGCTGCTGGGTCCCCGCAGTCCCGTACGCAGCGCCGCGGCGGCGCTGGCGCTGGCGGGTGCGGCCGCGATCGCCGGTGACGCCTGGCGGCTGCCGTCGCAGCCCGGCCTCGCGGGCACGGTGGCGCTCCTGGTGCTGGGGGCGGCCGCCGTGCGGGTCGCCGGACCCCGTGCGGCAGGACTGCTCGGCCTCGCCGGAGCCGTCGTGCTGACCGTCGGCCGGTCCGCCGCCACGCGGTCCCAGGACGTCCTCCCCCTCGCCCTGGCGAGCCTGGTCGCCTGGGGCCTCGCGCTGGCGGTGGGCACGTGGCTGCGGCTCGACGACGCCCGGCGGCGGCAGGAGCTCGACGACGTGCGGCGCGAGGAGCGGCTCGAGCTCGCGCGGGAGCTCCACGACGTCGTCGCGCACCACGTGGCCGGGATCGTTGTCCAGGCACAGGCGGCCCTCGTCGTGGCCGAGACGCGGCCGGAGATGGTGCCCACGGCGCTGTCCGACATCGAGGCGGCGGGTACCGACGCCCTCGCCGCCATGCGTCGGGTGGTCGGCATCCTGCGCGAGAACGACGACGCCGCGCCCGTCACCGCCGGCCCGGAGCAGCTCGCGGAGCTGGTGTCCCGCTTCGCCGCCCACGGCCCGAGCGTGGTGGCGCACCTGCCGGACGCCCCGTCGCCGGCCTGGCCGCCCGAGGTGGCGACGACGGTGTACCGGGTGGTGCAGGAGGCGCTCACCAACGTGGCCCTGCACGCACCGCACGCCTCGACGGTGACGCTGACCGTGGAGGACGGGCCGTCACAGGTGCGCGCGATCATCACCGACGACGCGGGCGGCGCCGCGGCGCCGCGACCGACGACCTCCGGCGGCCACGGCCTCGTCGGCCTGCGCGAACGCGTCGAGGCACTCGGTGGCCGGTTCGAGGCGGGCTACGGGGAGGACAACCGGTGGACCGTCCGCGCCACCCTGCCGCACCCGGCGGTGGCCCGATGACGATCCGCGTGCTGGTCGCCGACGACCAGGCGATGATCCGGCACGGGCTGCGCCTCATCCTCGAGGATCGTTCCGACATCACCGTAGTCGGTGAGGCGGAGGACGGCTACGAGGCGATCCGACAGGCCCGGGCGCTGCGTCCGGACGTCTGCCTCGTCGACATCCGGATGCCCGGGCTCGACGGCATCGAGGTCACGCGGGCCCTCGCCGGGCCGGGCCGGCCGGACCCGCCCAAGGTCATCGTGGTGACGACGTTCGACCTGGACGAGTACCTCTACGGCGCCATCCACGCCGGGGCCGCCGGGTTCGTGCTCAAGGGCGCCAGCCCGGCGCTCCTCGTCGAGGCCGTGTACGCCGCCCAGAACGGCGACACCCTCATCTCGCCCCGGCTCACCACGCGCCTGCTGCGCCTGGTGCCGCCGGCCGCCGCCACGCGCACGGCACCGGCCACCCCCTTGTCGGACCGTGAGACCGACGTCATCCGAGCGGTCGCGGTCGGCCGGACCAACGCCGAGATCGGCGCCGAGCTCTTCATCTCCCTCAGCACGGTCAAGAGCCACCTCACGAGCATCCAGAACAAGCTCGGGCTGCGGAACCGGGTGGAGATCGCGGCGTGGGCCTGGGAGACGGGGCTGGCCCGCACGGCGACCGACGACCCCGGCGGGGCGCCGCCTCCCGCGACCCGCTGACGCTCTCAGACCACGCCCTGCGCCTCGAGCTCGTCGGTCAGCAGCCCGACGAGCGCCTCGAGCTGCACGTCGGCCGCGGAGCCGCCCTCCTCCGTCTCGAGCCCGTCCAGCGCCCGCGCGGCCAGCGCCGACTTGCTGTCGATGAGCTCGGCGATCTTGGCGTCGATGGTCTGCGCGGCGACGATGCGCCACGCGGTGACGGGGTCGCCCTGGCCGATCCGGTGGATCCGGTCGATGGCCTGGGTCTGCTCGGCGTCGGTCCAGGAGAGCTCGGCGAGCACGAGGTTCGAGGCGACCTGCAGGTTGAGCCCGACGCCGGCGGCCATGAGCGAGCACACAGCGATCGACACCTCGGGGTCGTTCATGAACGCGGCGACGCTCTTGTCGCGCGCCCTCGTCGTCTGCTCGCCGCGGATCGAGACGTACGTGAGGCCGCGCTCGGCGAAGCTCTGCTCGGCCGCGTCCATGACGTCGACGTGCCGGGCGAAGAACACCACCTTGCCGACGTTGCGCACCAGCTGGGCGGCGTAGTCGGCGGCCAGCCCGGCCTTGGCCTGGCCGATGCGGCGGACCATCGTGAAGACGTTCTCGCCCTTGGCCTTCGAGGTCGAGTCCTTGAGCTCGCCGGCCGCGACCCGGCGGGCCAGCTCGAGGTCGATCCCGGCCAGGGAGGCGTCGCCGCGCGCCTCGAGCGCGGCCCGGTAGCGGCTGACGAGCCGACGAGCGAGCGCGGCCTCGGCCGCCCGGATCGAGCGGCCGACCGCCCCGTCGAGCTCGACCGGCAGGTCAGCCACCCGGCGGGCCGGGATGTCGGCGATGACGTCGACCTTGCGGCGCCGCACGATGCCCATGTCGATGACCGCGGACCGCGCCGCGGCGTAGAACCCCGGGTCGGCCGGGGTGAGGCCGGTCTCCTCGAGCGCGGTCATCAGCCGGCCGACCGGCTTGGTGTCGTCGATCCAGCCGAGGAACTGCCAGATCGCCCGGAAGTCCTCGATGTCGTTGATGAGCGGGGTGCCCGTCAGGGCCATGAGCAGCGGCCTGGCGACGCGGTCGCGGATCTGCTGGGAGATCGCCAGCACGTGCTGCGAGCGCTGGGAGCTCTTGTTCTTGATGAAGTGCGCCTCGTCGACCACCATGCCGCGGAAGCCCAGGTGGCCCAGCCACCCGACGTGCCGGTCCAGCAGCTCGTAGTTGACGATGACGACGTCCGCGAAGGCGTCGACCGTGTCGCCGTCGCCGTGGACCACGGTGGCGCGGCGCAGCGGCGTCCACAGCCCCACCTCGTGCGCCCAGTTCGTCTTGACCACGTTGGGCACGACGACGAGCAGCGGGTACGCGTTGGCCGCCTGCGCCGCGAGCAGCGCCTGCGCGGTCTTGCCGAGCCCGGGCTCGTCGGCCAGCAGGAACGTGCGGTGGCCGCCGGTCGCGGCCGCGACGACCTGGGCCTGGAACGGCATGAGCTGCCGCCCGAAAGGCAGGCTCACCGGGCGCGGCTCGGGCAGCGCCATGCAGGCCGGCTGGCCGGTGGCGGCCCGCTCGAAGGAGTTGAACAGCGGGTCGAGCAGCTCCCAGCCGGCGAGCCGGCGGGCCCGCGCCGCGACGCGCTGGGCGGCGGCCTCGTAGTCGGGGGCGAGGAACGGGTTGGCCAGCTGGTGCGCGATCACCGACTGCGGCACCACCTGGGCCGCGGCGGCCGGCATCGGTGTCACGATCACGGGCGCGGGCTCCGGCTCGGGCGCCACCTCGAGCCCGGCGGCGCGCATGAGGTCCGCCTTGTACTGCCGCGCCGCCTCCGGGACCCGGGCGTCCTCGGCCAGCAGCTGCAGCAGGGACGTGTCCCGGGCGGCCGTCCGTGCGAGCTGCGTCGCCAGGCCGTCGAGCCGCTTGAGCCGCTCCGCCCGCCGCGCGGCGGTGAGGGTGGCGTCGGCTCGCAGCCGCGCCTGCTCCTCCCGCACCAGCAGCGCCGCGACCTGGAACTTCATCCGCATCACGGGCCGCGTCGGGGGCCGACGAACGATCCGCTCCACCTCGTCGACGACCTCGGCGAGCACGGGGATGAGCCCCTGCTCGCCGCGCCGCGCCGCGGGGCGTCGCTGGGTGCCGGTGTCGCGGGGCATCGAGGCCCGGCGGGGTCCGCCGGTGCCGCGGGCCGACGAAGGGCGCGGCTGCCCGCCCCCGTCGCGGCCCGACGAGGCGCCACGCTCGCCCCCGCCATCACCGCGCGCGGGGTTGCTGCGGCGCCGGCCTGGTTGTGCCACCTGTCCTCCTTCCACCGCCCCACACCACGCCCGACGACGCGCCCGGACCCGGGCGCCGGACCGCACCGCGGCCACCACGCGCCGACCTGCCGCGGGCGCCACTCCACGCCGAACGTGGGCGGGCTGCGCCACCCGGCCGTGCGTGGGACCGTCCGCCGATGTCCCCAACCTGTCGCCCGATCGGGCGGGTCGTCGCCTCCTGGGCCGTGTGGCGGTACCCACGTCCTCGTCCGGCGAGACGAGCCGATGCTAGACCGCCGGAGCGGTCGGCGGGTGCGCCGCTCCGGAGCTTCGCCCGGCCGGCGCCCCTGGCGTCAGTCGACGCGCCGGCCGTCCAGCCACCGGTTGAGCCGAACCGAGCCCGCCAGTAGCGCCCACGCAACCGGCCACGCAGGCCATCGCCTCGGGCCCTTGCGAACCATCGGTGGCCGGCCGACCGGGGGGCGAGCAGCGCTAGGGCGTGCGCAGCGCGTCCGCGGGGGCCAGCCGCGCGGCGCGGATCGCCGGGTAGAGCCCCGCGAGCGCGCCGACCGCCATCGCGGCGGCGAACCCGCCGACCGGCACCTCGACCGGCATGGTGGCGGGTGTCCCGGTGACCCGTGCGACGATCGCGGTCGCGAGCACACCGAGGCCAACCCCCAGGAGCCCGCCGGCCGTCGACAACAGCGCCGACTCGATGAAGAACTGCACGGCGATGTGCCGGGCCCTGGCCCCCAGCGCGCGGCGCAACCCGATCTCGCCGCGGCGCTCGAGCACGGAGATGACCATGATGTTCGCGATGCCCACGCCGCCGACCAGCAGGCCGATGGCACCGAGCGCGAGGAACAGCCCGACGAATGCGGTCTTGGCCGCGATTCGCGCGACGAGGATGTCGGACGGACGGCGGACCTCGACGGCCTCCGGCTGCGCCGGTGACGCAGTGAACGGCAGGACCGCGGCGACCGCGGCGACGTTGTCGGGGTCGACCCGCACGTAGATGCGCGTCGCGCGACCGTCGAGATGCAGCAGCGTGTCGGCGACGGGGAAGCTGACGAGCGCGGCCGTGTCGAGCTCGGGGGCCACGGCCGCGGGCGCCATGATCCCGACGACCGCGACGTACATGCCATCGAGGTAGACCTGCGTGCTGGGCGTGAGCACGTCGATGCCGAGGTTCCGCGCGGCGGCGAACCCCAGGACGGTCTCGGGGTAGCGGTCGCCGATCGCGTCGAGGAAGTGCCCGTGCAGCATCGTGATGCCGAGCCCGGACGGGAGCGACGGCTCGGCCGCGAGCACGCTGATCCCGCCGGTGTCGAGCGCAGGGACCGCGGCGGAGCGCCGGACGGTCGCGCCGGGCACCGTGCCGACGGCGGTCGCCATGAGGACCGGGGGGATCTGCCGGATCATGGACTCGGCGGTCGCGGGCAGCGGCGTGGGGCTGCCGTCGAAGGTCTGACCGGCGGCGACGGTCAGCAGGTTGCCCTCGGCGCCGAGCTGCGCGAGCAGGTCGGCCTTCGACGAGTCGGCGATCCCCAGGACGGCGACCAGGGCCGAGATCGAGATGGCGATGCCGAAGGCCGAGAGCGTCGAGCGCATGCGTCGTGCGCGCAGCCCGGCGGCGCCGACCCCCAGCGCGTCGGCCAGGCGGACCCGTGAGCGTCGACCGGCCGGGGTGGTCGGGTTCCTGGTCATCACGCCGCCTTCAGGTCGTCGCCGACGATGCGACCGTCGCGCAGGTGGATGTGCCGGTCCATCGCGGCGGCGACGCCGGCGTCGTGCGTGATGACGACGATCGTCGTCCGGTCATCGCCGAGGCCGGCGAGCAGGGCGACGATGTCGGCACCGGTCGTCGAATCGAGGTTGCCGGTCGGCTCGTCGGCGAGCAGGAGCGTGGGGTGCCCGACGAGGGCCCGGGCAATCGCGACCCGCTGACGCTCACCGCCGGACAGCTCCTGGGGTCGGTGCGTCAGCCGCTGCGCGAGCCCGACCCGGGTCAGCGCCGCTGCGGCGGCGGATCGGCGATCGCGCGCGCCTAGCCCCCGGTAGAGCAGACCGTGGGCGACGTTGTCGAGCACCGACAGGTGGTCGAGCAGGAAGAACTGCTGGAACACGAACCCGATGTGCCAGGCTCGCAGGCCCGACAGCTCGCCGTCCGACAGGCTCGACGCCCGGACGCCGGCGAGCCGCACCTCCCCGCTCGTGGGCCGTTCGAGCGTGCCGAGCAGGTTGAGCATGGTCGACTTGCCCGAGCCCGACGGTCCGGTGATCGCGACGGTCTCGCCCGTCCTGAGCGCGAGGGTCGCCCGCTCGAGGGCGGTGACGGCGTTCGGCGCCGGGTAGGTCTTGGTGACGTCGTGCAGCTCGACGGCGATGCTCATGCGGCTGGCACCTCGACCTTGTCTCCGACGTGCAGGTCCGCGCTGGTCACCTGCACCAGGGTCGTCGCGAACAACCCCGGCACCACCGACACCAGCCGCCGTCCGCCTCCGTCGTCCAGGTACACGCCGTACCCGCCACCCGCGAGCGCGACCAGGGCCGTGATCGGCACCGCGAGCACGCCCTTGACCGCCTGACTCGTGATGTTGACGGTCACGGGCGTCTGGTCCAGGCCGGCCACCGCGTGCGGATCAGCGAGGGTGACCGTGGCCGGGACGGTGGCCTGCGCCGGGTCGGGCGAGCCGCGGGAGCCACCCCCACCGGAACCACCGGAGCCGTCCGAGAGGCTCGCGGCGGTCGAGATCGTGTCGACCCGACCGGGCGTGACCACGCCCGAGGGGAGCGTCACGGTCACGGCGTCGCCGACGTGCACCAGGTAGGACTGGATTGTCGGGACGGGCACCGTGACCTGGGATGTCGTCGACGTCGCGGTGAGGATCGGACCGCCGGAATGGACTGCCTGGCCCGGGACCGCCCCCACCGCGGCGACCCGGATCGGACCCGGTGCGTAGACCACCGTGCCGAGGGCGAACCGGCCGTTGGCGACCCACCCGCTGGCACGTTGCCAGCGGGCGACCGCCGCTGCCGTCGCCGCGGTGAAGTGCTGGTCGATGGTCAGGTTCTCGGAGCTCGCGTAGCCGAGCGCGGTGAGGTTCTGCTCGAGCTGCTGGACGTCGGGTCCGTCGGTCACGCCGACCGCGAGGTCGCGCCAGGACGGCCGCGTGCCGTAGAAGAGCGGGACGGCGCGCCCGTCGAGCTCGTAGACGCTCTGACCGCGCGCGATGACGTCCCCGGGGGCCGGGATGCTCGTGACCGTCCCGCCGACCCCTTGTCCGACCACCGTGTAGCTCCCGGCAAAGCCGAGCACGCCGCTGACCTGCGTGGTCGTCGCCAAGTCGGTTCTGGTCACGGCGGCGGTCGCGGTGGGAACCGTCGCCTGGACGACCGTCGCCGGGCGGGCCCCTCGGCCGAGGTACCAGCTCCCCGTGCCGACCATGACGGCGAGGACGAGTCCGACCACGACCCACGTCGTGCGCCTAGTCATGTGCGAGGGCCGTGAGGCTGGACTGGGCAATCGCCGCGTCGAGCTGCGTGCGGCACGCCGCGAACGCCCGCTGCACGGTCGGGTCGGACTTGCCCGCGCCCGTGTTCGGCAGCGCGTCGCCCGGGATGCTGAAGCCGTGTCCCGGGACGAATGGCGTCGACGCCGTGGGGTCGGTGTAGTTCGGCAGTCCGTTCGCACGCAGGCACTCCGCGGCCTTGACGCCCGCCTCGATGAGCGCGGGCGGCGCGGGCGGCTCGTCCGCGGGCTGGAGCCCGGCGGCGGTGATGAGCGTCCCGCACGCCGCCATGAGCCCGGTCTGGATGTCGGACTTGTCGCCCGCGGCCTGACCGGCGTCCATGATGCTGCGGCTGTCGGTGTAGACGTGGCCGTTGGCGTCGAGCACCGGGTCCTGGTACGTCGGCACCCCGTGCTGGCGGATGCACTCGGCGGCCGCGTGCAGGGCTGCCGTCCGGTCGCCGCCCGAGCCGACAGCGCTCGCCGGGCCGGTCGAGGAGCCGTTCGCGGCCAGGCTTGGCACGCTCGGGCCGGGGGGTGCCGCCGTGCACGCGGCGAGCAGGCCGATGCTCGCCAGCACGAGGACCGACGTTCGGATCTTCACCGGGACACCTCCGTGGATCGTGTGGACTTCCGCACCCACCCACCCAGCGGGCGGTGCGCCCAGGTCTACGCAGGGGCCGGTGACACCGTCGCTACCTGCCGTGTCGCAGGAATGTCATCTGTCCCGGCGCACCATGGGTCGCATGCGGGTCCTGGTGGTGGAAGACCACGTGACGTTGGCGGAGCGCATCGCTGAGGGTCTGCGGGACGCGGGCATGGCGGTCGACGTCGTGCACGACGGCGGCGCCGCCCTCGAGAGCGCCACGACCGTCACCTATGACGTGATCGTGCTGGACCGTGACCTGCCGGTCGTGCACGGCGACGCAGTCTGCCGCACGCTCGTCGCGAGCGGTGCACCGACGCGGATCCTCATGCTCACTGCGGCGACGGAGGTCGACGACCGAGTCGCAGGCCTCGATCTCGGCGCCGACGACTACCTCGGCAAGCCCTTCGCGTTCTACGAGCTTGTCGCGCGGATCAGGGCACTCGGGCGGCGCGAGCCATCGACTCCGCCGATCGTGCGCGTCGGCGACCTGAGTGTGGACCGAGCGCGGCACCGCGCGACCCGGGCCGACCAGCTCCTCTATCTGACCCGCAAGGAGTTCGGCATCCTTGAGCTGCTCGCGTCGTCCGACGGCCGGGTCATCAGCGCCGAGGAGCTGCTCGAGAGGGTGTGGGACTCGACCATCGACCCGTTCAGCAACATCGTTTCGGTCACCATGGCCAGGCTCCGCCGCAAGCTCGGCGAACCACCGTTGATTGTGACCGTCACCGGCAAGGGGTACCGGCTATGAGGCACCGGCGCCTGACGATCCGGGCCCGATTGACGCTGCTGGCGACGGCCCTGTCCGCGGCCGCGGGTGCCGTCGTCGTCGCGACCACCTACGCCCTTGTTGCGGGCACCGTGCCCGCGAGCAAGGCCATCGCGCGGTCCACCAGCTCGGACGCCCTCGCCGCCGCGTGCAGGACGGCACTGCACGACCCCACCGCGGACGCCAACCTGCGCGAGAAGTGTCAGATCGCCTTCAAGGCCGGCGTCCAGCTCGGTGCGCAGACCCAGAGCGACACGACACTCAGCCACCTGTTGACGTTCTCGCTGGTCACCCTGGTCGCGGCGACGGCGCTCATGGCCGTCGCGAGCTGGTTCGTCGTCGGGCGGGTGCTCCGCCGCATCCAGCGCATCACCACGGCAGCCCGCGCTGCCTCAGACGCCAACCTCTCCGAGCGCGTCGCTCTGCAAGGCCCGCGCGACGAGGTCTACGAGCTCGCCGACACGTTCAACGCGATGCTCGCGCGGCTGGACGCGTCCTTCGCCAGCCAGCGCCGCTTCATCGCCAACGCGAGCCACGAGCTGCGCACGCCCCTGACAGTCATCCGCACGTCGGTGGACGTCGCGCTGGCCAAGCCGTCGCCGACGGTCGAGGAGCTGGGCGCGATGGCTGTCGACGTCCGGGAGGCGGCGAACCGTGCGACGGCACTCATCGAGGCGCTGCTCACGTTGGCGAGGACCGATCAGGCGCTGACCACGCGCGAACCGGTGGACCTCGCGACGGTGGTCGAGGATGTCGTCGACTCGGTCTCGCACGAGGGCCTCGACGTCGACGTGTCGCTCGCGCCAGCGCGGACGACGGGCGACCCGGTGCTGCTCGAGCGGCTCGTCACGAACCTCGTCGACAACGCGGTCCGCTACAACCGGCCTGACGGGCGCATCGCCATCAGCACCCGGACCGACGAGGACGCCGACCGGGTCGTCGTCACGGTCGCCAACACCGGTGCGGTCATTCCCGCCGGCGAGGTCCGGGCCTTGTTCGAGCCGTTCCGTCGCCTGCACGACCGCACCGGCCCGGATGGATTCGGGCTCGGCCTGGCCATCGTCGATGCGATCACCACAGCCCATTCGGGATTGGTGACGGCCGTCGCACCCGACTCCGGCGGGTTAGCCGTCACGGTCCATCTCCCCCGACCGGCGGCCGCGCCTCCGGCGTCTGTCGGGCCCGGCCCGACCGCGGTGGCCGTCGGACGAGGCTGACGCCGTCGGGAGCTCGACGCTCTCGACGGCGCAGCGGCGAAGCAGGACAGGCCCCGGCCTGCGGCGATCCGGGCCACGCCGCCCACTTCGCCGCGTGAGGGTCCACTGACGCGCGCTCGAGCACGGCGTCGCAAAGGAAGACGCCACGCAGGTCGCCGAATGGCCGCTCTGGATCGAGCCGCTCGACGACGACGCCCCCTGCGATGCGCGCTGACCAGGTGTTTTGCCTCGGCCATCAGGCGCCAGACCGAGCGCGCACTACTACGATTCGAGCCACCGACGACGAGCAGTCCGCAAGGGGGCGGTGCTCCATGTGGTGGTCACGCACGGCTCGATCCATGGTGGCGCTCGGCCTCGTGGTGCCGGCGCTCGCCGGCTGCGGCGTCGCGACGGGCGGCACCGGCGGCGGCGGGTCGTGCGTCGGGCCCAGCGGACAGGTGCCGACGAGCGCAGCGCCCGGCGAGACCGTCACCATCCCTCTGACGTACCTCTGGGACCCCAACGACTGTCACGACACGAGCCTCAACGGCGAGACGTGGCCGCCCCGCACGGTGCTCACCCAGGTCACCGCGGAGCTCCGGGGCCCCTGCTCGGCGGGCGCGCCCGTCGTGGCCTCGGACACGACGAAGGTCAACGACGACGCCGATCACACGGCCACCGTCCACCTGGCGGTACCGACCGACGCCCACGGCGTGTACTGGGTGCTGGTGTCCGGCAACCCTGTCGGCGGCATCAACGTCGGCCTCGACCCGGCGGCGTCAGCGACCAACGTCGGCTTCGACCCGACGGCGTGCGCGATGCAATCTTGACCCAGCCGTCGGCGGCGCCGTCCGCGAGAGATCAGGTCCGACCGCAGCGGTGTCGATGAGGCCGGTGGGGCCGCTCGAGAGTCGCAGGGGGTGCTAGATCAGCGCGGAGTCCGTGACGGCGGCACTGGCCGGCTGGGAAGACCGGCTGCGCGGCCTCGGGTCGGTGGCCGTGGACTGCCTGCGCCCGGGCATCAGCTGCGAGCAGGCCGACGCGCTCGCCGCGGAGTTCGAGGGCGGGCTCCCGGGGGAGGCCGCCGCGATCTGGATGTGGCACGACGGCTGCGACCACGGCGACGCGCCCATGCCCGGCCTCCGGGGCCTGGTCCCGCACCGGTTCTTCCTGCCGCTGCGCCAGGCGTTCGCCCAGGCCCTCGAGCTCTACGAGATGACGTCCGAGCCGACGCGGTACGTCGAGCACCTGGCCGACCGCCACGAGCACGCCGCCACTCTCCGGGCGTCTCCCCTGGACAGCGAGCAGCCGGGCCATGCCTCGTGGTACCGGCCCTGGTGGCTGGTGGTGCTCACCGGCGGCGGGACCACCTTCGTCGATTGCGCCGACCCCGACTCCCCCGAAGCGCCCATCGGTGTCTGGGACCCGCACGACGACCTGTACGTCGGCACCCTGACCCTGCCCGAGCGCGTGTGGTGGTGGCACTGGGCGCTGGACACCGGGCACTGGTGGGTCGACGACGACGGCCTGTGGGGCTACGACCACACGACGAGCCCCGAAGCGGTGCTCGGCGACATCGCGTTCCGCCACGTGCTGCCCTGACACGCCACGGCCGGCGCTCACCGCCCGAAGTTCGCCGCGGCACGCCCGCTGCAACCGAGGGCGATTCGCCTCTCGGGGCGACCGTCCGTCGATAGCCTCGCCGAGACGCGCTCGCCGGTCGGCGGGTGCGAGCCGGGGGCGACTGAGCAGTGGCAGCGGTGGCGCTGCAGGCCGGCGCACCTGCGCCGGCCGGGCTCCGCGCCGGCTGGCGCGGTCGCCTGCAGCCGCCAACAGCGGAGCTGCTGCTGGGCGCCGGCACCTTCGGGCTCTACTCGACCCTCTCGCTCGCGCGCTTTCACCACATGGATGCCGGGATCGACCTGGCGATCTTCGGCCAGGCGGTGCGCGAGTACGCGCACGGGCACCTGCCGTGGTCCACCATCAAGGCCGTCTCCGGCTTCAACTTGCTCGGCGACCACTTCTCCCCGGTGGTGGCGCTCGCCGCGCCCGCGTACTGGCTGGCGCCGCACGTCTGGGTGCTCCCCCTCGTGCAGGCGGCCCTCATCGGGTTGACCACGTTCCTCATCACGCGCACCGTCACGCGGCGGCTCGGGCAGGCCACTGGTCTGCTGGTCGGCGCGCTCTACGCGCTGGCCTGGGGCACCCCGGGGCTGGCGCTGTTCGACCTCCAAGAGGTCGCGTTCGCCCTGCCGCTGGTGGCGATGTGCTACCTGCGCCTGCTGGAGGGCCGCGACCGGTCGGCGCTGTTGTGGGCGCTGCCGCTCATGCTCGTCAAGGAGGACTCGTTCTTCCTGCTGCTCGGGCTTGCCCTCGTGCTGCTGGCGCGGCGCCGACTCCGGCTGGCGGGCGTCGCGGCACTCTACGGAGCCGGGTCGTTCGCCCTGATCGTCGGTCTGATCATCCCCGCCATCTCGTACTACGGGCGGTACACGTACTGGAGCTCCAGCGCCGCCGGCCAAGGCTTCGTCGCGCGGGCCGTCACGGACCTCGGCCACGCCTTCGGCAGCGGCCAGGCGCCACGCCTGCTGGTCGTGCTCCTTCTGCCGACCCTCGGGCTGGCCCTCCGCTCGCCGCTGATGCTCGGCGTGATCCCGCCGCTGCTGTCCAGATGGACGTCACCCGACGCGACCTACTGGGGCACCGGGTACCACTACAACGCCACCATCACCGTCATCTGCGCGATCGCCCTCGCCGACGCCCTCGGCCGCATGAACCGGCAGCGGCTCACCGGTCGGCTCCTCGCGGCCGGCCTGGGCGTAGCCGTCGTCCTGTCGTTCTGGGCACCCGTCGGGCGCCTGCTCGCCAGCCTGCAGGAATCCCGCTGCGGCGAGTGCGAGCACGACATCACCACGGTGCTCGGGATCATCCCCGACGGCTCCCGCGTCACCGCGGCCGACGGTGCCGCCAGCTACCTCGTCGACCGCGCCACCGTGATCGGACTGCACGAGCACTTCGTCGACAGCACGGGCCGGCCGGTGCAGCCCGACTACATCGTCGTGGAAGACGCCCACACCCAGGGGCGGCAGACGGACTGGTTCACCAGCCAGGCCCCGGAGATCCAGTACCACCTGCTCGGCGAAGCACTCAGGCTCCAGCAACCCGGCCTCCGCGACTACGACGTCGCGGTCTTCGTTCCCGGTCCGTGGCCTCGCGTTCCGCCAGACCTTTCAGAGGCGCCAGGTTGACAGATGCCGTAGCGGTCAAGGCTCCAGCCGGTCCCTTGGCTGGCAGCGTGCGGCCGGCGCCGACCCACGCGGGAAACCGCCCAGCGTGACATTCGGGCGGCGTCCGCGCGGCGACCTCAAGCTGCGAGGAGTGGCGCCGCCTGTCTTGTCTGAGGGACGTATCCGCTCTGATGGAGCGCGACCGAGGGCGCTCGAAGCGCCGCCGACCGCCGCCGTCGCCGACCGACTGGCACGGGGAGGCCTGGCCGATGACCGTACGTGAGTGGTCAACCGCGAGAGCAGACACCCGGTGAGGCCACCCACATCGTCAGCCAGCAATTGGGTTCTGCTGCTGGCCCGTTGGGCCGCGGAACTGCCAGTTGTGCCGAGGTGCCGAGGGCCGAGCTGCATCGTTGAGCAACTGGGCCTCAACCTCCGCCGTATCTTCGCCCGCGGCGCGGCGCCGCAGGAGCTCCTGAGTGAGCAGCCCGAGAGCGGTTCGATCAGGGGGCGGGGCGATGATATCTCGCAGATTCCGGCCTTCCGGCTCGGCGCCAACTAAGGAATCCGCGAGAGTGCCCATCTGTTTCAGCGACATCTCGCGCATCGCTTTGGTCTTTGCGTCGAAAATCACCCAGAATTGCCGCTCACCCCCTCCACCTTCTTCCCCAGGATCAAAGCCGATCGCGGACGAGATGATGCCATGGGTTGCCACGTGCCGCTCCAGGAGAAGATCGGCGACACGCTCTAGGTAGCTCTGGACGTTGGCTCGCAAGGCACGGTCAGACAGTGTCGGTGCGACTCGATTCGCGTATGAGAGGATCGCTCCCGGCCGAGAATAGTCCGGCAAGTAGTCAATGAGCGCATGGCGCGGCGCCGACCCCAGTTCGATCGCTAAGGCGAGTTCCAAGACCATAAGCTCCAAACGGGCTGACATGGCAACGATTCTGCCGAGCGCCTTGTAGTACTCGTCCGGCGGTTCAACCTCGGTCATCTCTATTCCCTTGCATCGGCTCGCGCGGACATCGACATCCAGCCGAATCCTCGGGGCGAGGCGGTCGTTAGCGACTCCGTATCCTTGGGGCACGGACGGGTCTCGGGCCAGCACGGCGCAGGGGCTCGCGAGTCCCACCTCGGGCCGTGGCCGCGATCAAAGCGGCTGCGCTCAGCCGTACTTGCCCCTGAGCAGCATTGGCGGCGTCTCGTTCCGTTCATACCGCTTGTGCCGATCTGCGGACGCAGCTGGGTGTCAATTTGGACCAACCTCGACTGTGTCCTGGCGCCTCGCACGGCGCCCGAATCGCCGGCCGGCGCTGCGGCGGATGAGGGCCGCCTCTTCACGCAGGCGGGACACGCCACCTGGGACGGCGAGGAGCGCGGCGCCGAGACCGTAGATGGCGGTCGCCCACTGTGCCGTCGATCCGTTGGGTTCCGCGCCTGGTTCAGCTTCGGTCGCAAGAATGACCGCAAGGGCCACACCCGCCGCCGTCGCCCACCTCTCCACTCGAAGGCGGCGTGAGGAAGACGCGCTGACGAACGAGCCGTACAGCCTCGCAAGGACGATCGCGGTCATGACCGTGATGAGAACCCGCGTCGCCGTGGTCCAGCCGGACGGCGCAACAAGCAATGCCGCAGCAGCTGCCAGGGGGGTGTAGCGAGACCAGCGCGCCCGCCGGGGTGCGAGCCTCCATCCCACCCTCGGCGGCTGGGCATGCGGCACGGGTAGCACTTCAACACGGCGTTGCCGCATCGAACCGAGCAGCAGCCAGACGTTGTCCCAGCCACGCCGGGCGCTCAGTACTCGCGCGGCCGGGAGTTGACTGGGGTCGAGCCTCCAACACTCCGATTGGCCAACTTCGAGGCGTACGGGGCCGCCGATCTGATCCGTCAGGTCATACCCGCCAAGGCCGCCCCGCGTACCACCAAGCACGAGGTGCTCGATAGTGTCTGCGGTGCGCCCGGCATTGAACGCTCGGACGAGTAGCACATCCCGGTAGAGAAATGCATGCACACGGATGCTCGAACCGGTCATGCGCCACGACCAGATGCCCCAGCTAAGCGACAGCACGGCAATGAGCGCAGATGACCCGGCGATGACGGTGGGGACGGGAACGGTGCCCATCAGCACACCGTATGGCCTGCTCCTGACGTTGGCGGCGCGGCGCAGCGCTTGCCAATGAGGTGGGAGCGCTGACTTGTCCGTCATTCACGCTGGCCACGAGCCGACCGGCCGGTCGCCCGCTCGTTCCGGCAGCACAACGGCGCCCAGAGACAGAGACGCGGTGGCGTCCGTCGGTTTCCGTCCACGTCCTTGACGGGCCGTCCAACTCCTGAGACAAGCCTCTGACCACACGCTGACCGATACCCGGCAAGTCAGACACTTCCCCTACCGCAGCGGCGGTGCAGTACGCCCTCTGAACTGCGCAAACAACATCAGGAGGAACCACACACCCGATCTGTGCGCCTGAGCGGATTCGAACCGCCGGCACCCGCTTTAGGGGTTCGCTCTTGGTCTGTGGATAACAAGCTGACCTGCGCAAACACAGGGGGGTAGTTCGTCGTGTGACCCGGTTCCGAGGCCTCGCTGACCATACGCTGACCAAAGTCTGCGGCAAGCAGCGGCGCTGAAGGTCCTAACGTCGCGGCGACCGGCCTTGGCGGCACGCCGGGTGGGGCGCGATGTGGACGGGGAGCGGGCACCGCGGGACGTAGGGAAGCGGCAGAATGCCCACCATGTCCGCCCGCCTCACCGTGTACGAACTCGCCAGGGAGTACGGGGTGCCCTCTCGCTCCGTCCTTCAGGTGATCAACAGCACACCGCACCTGGCAGGGGCGAGGAGCGCGTCCTCACGCCTCACCGACGCCCAGGTACGTGAGGTGCGCCTCCTTCTTGACGGTAGGGCGGAGCGCCCCGCTGGTGCTCCTGAAAGAGCCGAGACCTCACAGGGCCATGAGTCTCCAGAGTCCACAATCCACGGCGGGCCCGTGAGCGAGATCAAGCCGGAGGAGAGCACAGCGGACCGCCAGGCCGCAACACCCGACAGCGTCCGCCACGAGCTCGAAGCCCTGGTGCGGCAAGCTTTCGACCGTGCGCGGGAGAGCGGCAAAGAAGACTGGCGGCACATGTCCACGGCCGTGCTGAAGAACCGGCTCTCGCAGATCCTCGGCGAGAAGTTCGACCAGGGGCGCTTCGGCTATGAACGGATGACAGACCTCGTCCAGGATCTTCCGGACGTCTTGGCTGTTGACGACACACGGCGCCCACCGGTGCTCTATCTACTGCCAGAGCCCCCGCGGGCACCATCGGGCGTTGCTGAAGATGCGATTACCATTGACGAGTCGATCACCGTACGCCCCGACCTTTGGGCCGCCACGATCGATTACGCAAGCGGCGAGCCGTACTTCCTTGTCGGCGGCACCGCAAGGCCTTCGTCGCGAATCGAGGGCTCACCCGATATCCCCGTTCCTCTGCCGACGATCACCCAAGAGGTCCTGGATGCCTGGCGCGCTGACTTTGCGGAATCGATCGAACGCATGCACGGCGTCGATGATGAAGATGTGCGAGCGCGCGCACAAGTCTGGCTGAACGAAAGAAGAGGCACCCGGGCGCTCCCGGGAGTGCTCCAGGGGCTGTGGAACCTCTACCTCAAGCGCGCCGTCGTGGCACGCCTGCGCGATTGGTATGCCGGGGCCGACCTTCCCGTCCCCGCCAACCTCACGATCGAGCGTAAGGTGGCCCGGACCCAGCCGCGACCGTCCGAGGAATCCCGGCTCCGCGAGGCCCTCATTGCCACAATCCGACGCATGAGCCCCGACGAATTGAAGGCCGTTCAGCTGCCGGCGTCCGCCCTACTGCACGTACTCCCGTGAGCGGCGCGCCGGCGAGTGGGCACCGAGCTGACGCGCCAGGGGCCCCGGGAGTTCAGGTGGCGCGTCGGGTGTGGTTCATCGGTGTGGAACGTGAGTCGGGAGACCAAGAGGCCCTCCGGCGTGCGGCGGAGCAGTTGGCGCGGGCTGCCGCGCTGACGTTCAACGTTCGCCGCACGAAAGACCAGCGAGTCCGCGGCGGCATCGAGAAGGATCGTCCGTACCGTGTGTTGTCGCCACGTGATGCCCGCGAACTCTACGAGTCCCTACACCTGAGCGACTGCATCGTGATCGCGTCACATGCCTCTTACGTCAAGTCAGATCCGTCGAGCGAGCCAGCAACGTTGCGCGAGCTCATACCTCTGGGCGACTACGTCGCGCACAAGGCCGACTTCGCACTGGTGCGTGGTGTCGGGGACGTTCGTAGCGCGCTTGGGCGGTTCGGTTCTTGGCCTCCAACGGGGTCATGTGGCAGCGAACACGATCCGCGCGCGCTTCCGCTTCACATATTCGACCCGACCTACTCGTGGCCAGAGCCGTGGACGGACCAGTGCCTCCGAGACTTCGGCGCCCGCTACGACACGCGGAACGGCGGCAGAGTCGATCACGCTGGACGCACATGGGAGCGACCTTCAGCCCTCCACGGAGCAGCGGGCGAGGAACGCGAGGCGCTGCGAGTGGCTGGCGCGCTGCTCCCCCTTGGCTATCACTGGGACGTACAACGTGGACGCGGCAAGGAGCGAATCGCGTCCTCCTACGAGGTGTGGCGCCTTCGGCACGAGCGGTGCCATGTCAACGTCTATCCGAACGGATATGTCCGCGGCAACAAGCAAGCAGTCCGCGTATGGCCCGCGCGATGACCGACTAAGAAAGACGCCCCGCCGATGGCGGGGCGTCCTCTGCATAGACTCGAGCGCTACTGCGAGCGAGGGCTCTTTATCAACGGTGTGAGTGGATCGCGACCGAATGCACGCTACGTGGATTCGGGGCTCGATCTATAGTGCGCCACCCTTGTCGTCGGGAACACCCTGCACTGCTGGGCGAACACGATGCCTCGTGCTTCAGCCCCTCCGGGAGGAGTCCTGCTCCCCGCGGATCGCTTAGGACGATACACGCGTGAACCTGCCCGCGCACTAGGTCCAGAGGGTGATCCGCCCCACAAGACTCCCTGTCAGCGCAGGCGGCACGGTGACGTGGCCGCACCAGGCGCCACCGGGAGCGGTTCGCGGCTGGCGCCGTCAACCCGGCATCGCCGAGATGCAAGAAGGGCCGCGGTCCGTCATCAGCTCTCGCCCGCCGAGCGAGTCGGCTCATCGAGGAGGGAACGCGGCCCGCTGGCCGTCCCACTCTTCGACGGCCCGGGTCAGCTCCCCGACAGTGGTGCTCACGATGAGGAAGAAACCGGGTCAAGATCCGCACCGCCTTGTACCGCTGCTCAGCCACGCTCAGCTCCCTCATCCAGGGAGCGTCAACGATCAACCGAAACCGGTGTCAACCATCAACCGGAACTCCGTCAACCCTCAGCCGAACCTCAAACGTCCAACATCAGGCGGAACCACACAAACACTCGGTGCGCCTGAGCGGATTCGAACCGCCGACACCCGCTTTAGGAGAGCGGTGCTCTATCCCCTGAGCTACAGGCGCGTCGGGCGTTGCCGCCCGCGCGTCCGCAGGCCTGGGGCCGTGCGGACGACGACGAGCCTACCGGGCACCTCGGTCCCGGCGGAGAGCCGGCAAGCGGGAGCACCCCACAGCGCGACGCTCACCCAGTTCGGGGCAGATCGGTGCTTGCCGTCGCGGTTTCGAGGCCCGGCGGTACCGTCGACGCCATGACGCACGGCGACGACGCCCCGGTCGAGAAGGTCAAGAAGACGAAGAAGTCGAAGAAGGGCGCGGGCCGCCGCTCCGACAAGATCCCGAACGGCGTCTACGAGGCCGAGCTGTTCCGGCTGCAGACGGAGCTCGTCAAGCTGCAGACCTGGGTGCGTGCCACCGGGGCCCGGATCGTCGTGGTCTTCGAGGGACGTGACGCGGCCGGCAAGGGCGGCACCATCAAGCGGTTCACCGAGTACCTGAGCCCCCGCACCGCGCGCATCGCGGCCCTGCCGACTCCGACGGAGCGCGAGAAGACCGAGTGGTACTACCAGCGGTACGTCGCGCACCTGCCGGCGGCCGGCGAGATCGTCGTGTTCGACCGCTCCTGGTACAACCGCGCGGGTGTCGAGCGCGTCATGGGCTACTGCACGCCGAAGCAGTACACGGAGTTCATGCGGCAGACGCCGATCTTCGAGCAGATGCTCGTCGACGACGGGATCCTGCTCCGCAAGTACTGGTTCTCGGTGTCGGACAACGAGCAGCTGCGCCGGTTCAAGTCGCGCCTGTCCGACCCGCTGCGCCAGTGGAAGCTCTCGACCACCGACCTGGAGTCCATCTCCAAGTGGGAGGACTACTCGCGCGCGAAGGACGAGATGCTGGTGCACACCGACGTGCCGGCCGCACCGTGGTTCATCGTCGAGTCGGAGATCAAGAAGCACGCGCGGCTCAACATGATCAGCCACTTCCTCTCCACGATCCCGTACACCGACGTGGCGCAGCCGAAGATCACGCTCCCGGACCGCCCCGCGCCGAGCACCGGCTACGTCCGGCCGCCACGTGAGCTGTCGACGTACGTGCCCGATCACGTGGCCCAGCTCATCGGCGACAAGGAGAGCCACTTCTAGGCAGCGCCAGCCCCGCCGCCAGGGTTCGGGAAGGAACCGCCGTGATCGGTCCGGACGTCGCGATCAGCGAGTCGCTGCGCTGGATCGACCTCACGGGCGTGGCGGCGAACGCCCTGCTCGGCGGGGTCCTGGCGCGAGCGGAGCGGCTCGACCCGGTGGGGTTCGGGGTGCTGGCCATCCTGTCCGGCCTGGGCGGCGGGCTCATCCGGGACACCCTGCTGCAGCACGGCACGCCGGTCGCGCTGACCGACTACGCGTACATCCTCACCGCGCTGGCCTTCGCCGCGGTCGCCTTCCTGCTGCCGGTGGGGGGCCACCTGTGGGACCGCGCGTTCCCGTTCGTCGACGCCCTGGCGCTGGGCTGCTGGGCGGCGGCTGGGGCGCAGAAGACCCTCGTCGTCGGCCTCGGCTGGCTGCCGGCCGTGCTGCTGGGCACCATCACCGCGGTGGGCGGCGGGATGGTGCGCGACGTGGTGCTGCGGCGCATCCCGGCGATCTTCGGCGGCAACACCCTCTACGCGATCCCCGCGATCGTGGCCAGCGGCGTCATGGTCCTCTGCTACGACAACGGGCTGCGGGTGGCCGGCCCGGCGATCGCCACCCTCGTCGGCGCCGGGTTCACCCTGCTGGCGCGCTGGCGCCGCTGGCAGCTGCCGGCCGCACCGGCGTGGGAGGGCGGCACCCTCCGGTATCCACGCCCGCGCTGGCGGCGTGAGAATCGAGAGGCCGCCCCGCCGGCGTCGGCGGACGACGAGACCGATCGGAGGTCGCCGTGAGCACCGAGTCCCGCGCCCAGACCGTGCTGGCCGCCCTGCCGTCCGTCCGGCCGTGGCAGGAGGACTTCTACCGCGACCTGCACAGCCACCCCGAGCTGTCGCACCACGAGACCCGCACCGCACGACGAACCAGCGACCGGCTGCGGCAGGCCGGCTTCGAGGTCCACGAGGGCATCGGCGGCGCCGGCGTCGTCGGGATCCTGCGCAACGGCGACGGCCCCACCGTGCTGCTGCGCGCCGACATGGACGCCCTTCCGGTCAAGGAAGCCACCGGCCTGCCCTACGCCAGCACCGCGACCGACGAGGCCGGAACCCCGGTGATGCACGCCTGCGGCCACGACGTGCACGTCGCGTGCCTGGTGGGCGCGGCGCAGCTGCTCGCGGACGCGCACGACGAATGGTCCGGGACCCTGGTGGCGCTGGTCCAGCCGGCCGAGGAGACCGGCGACGGCGCCCGCGGCATGCTCGACGACGGCCTGGCCTCCGTGATCCCCCACCCCGACGTCGCCCTCGCCCAGCACGTGCTGCCCTTCCCGTCGGGGCGGGTGGCCACCCGCTCGGGCCCCACCCTCTCGGCCGCCGACAACCTGCGGATCACCCTGCACGGCCGCGGCGCGCACGGCTCGATGCCGCAGGCCGCGGTCGACCCGGTGATCATCGCCGCGAGCGCGGTGCTCCGGCTGCAGACGGTCGTCTCGCGCGAGCTGGCGCCGGGCGAGCCCGCGGTGCTCACGGTCGGCAGCGTGCAGGCGGGCACCAAGAGCAACGTCATCCCCGACAGCGCGACGCTGCTGCTCAACATGCGCACCTACAGCGACGCCACCCGCACCGCCATGCTCGACGCGATCCGCCGCATCGTCACCGCCGAGGGCGAGGCGGCGCGGGCGCCGCAGCCGCCGGACATCGAGGCGTTCGAGCGCTTCCCGCTGACGTCCAACGACCCGGCCGTCACCGCCCGCGTCGCCGAGGCGTTCACCGCGTTCTTCGGCGACCGCGCCGGGGAGCTGCCGCGGCAGTCGGCCAGCGAGGACTTCGGCGACGTGCCGAACGCGCTGGGCGTGCCGTACACGTACTGGGGCATCGGCGGCATCGACCCCGGCGTCTACGCCGCCGCCGAGCGCGCCGGACGCGTGAACGAGGACATCCCCGTCAACCACTCCGCCACCTTCGGCCCGGTGCTGCAGCCCACGCTCGACACCGGCACGCAGGCCCTGGTCGTGGCGGCGCTCGCCTGGCTCTGAGCCACGCCACCGCCCGCCGCCGTCGGCCGCCGGACCCCGATCCGTGCCGCCGGGGCACGCAGCCGGGCTCGGCGAACCGCACGCAGGGTTCGCGGCCCGGTCCGGCGACGCCGCGACAGGGACGACGGCGCTACCGATTGACAGCGCTCCCACAACCGGACAAATCTGGTAAGCGACGGCGGCGCCACCACACCGGGGTGCTGTGGCGCTCGCCGTCGCAAGGGAATCCGAGTCCACCCCGCCGACGCACGGACGCGCCGGCTCGTTCGAGTGGGAGCGTTCTCATGGCACCAACAGCAACGAAGCTCGTCTCTGTCGCGGCAGCCGCCGCCCTCGTCTTCCTGGCCGCCGGCCCCGCCGCGGCGTGCCGCACGCCGGACCCCACCGGCAACCCGCTGCAGCCGGGCGCCCGGCTGTACGTCAACCCGCACAGCACCACCGCCCAGGCCGCCGCCCAGCTGCCTGGCCCGGCGCGGCCCGGCAGCCCCAAGGCCGACGCCCAGCTGCTCGCTCGGTTCCCCTCTGCCACCTGGTTCACCGGAGGCACGCCCCGCAAGGTGCAGAACGACGTCGCCACAGTGGTCCGCGGCGCGCAGAAGGCCCACGCGGTGCCCGTGCTCGTCGCCTACAACACCTCCAACCGCGACTGCGGCCAGTACTCCGCCGGCGGCGCGCAGACCACCGCCGAGTACGAGGCCTGGATCGACGGCCTGGCCGCCGGCATCGGCGACGCGCCGGCCGCGGTGATCCTCGAGCCCGACGGGCTCGGCCTCATCCCCAACTACACGAGCAAGATCGACGGCAGCTCCAACTGCACCATCGCCGGCGTCGACCCGGCCCAGCGCTTCACCCAGCTCGGCTACGCGATCGACACCCTCAAGAAGGGCGCCCGCACGTCCGTCTACCTCGACGCCACCCACACCGGCTGGCAGAACGTCGGCGAGTCGGCCCAGCGCCTCCTGCTGGCCGGCGTGCAGCGCGCGGACGGCTTCTTCCTCGACGTCTCCAACTACCAGTTCAGCGCGAACCTCGTCGACTACGGCACGTGGATCTCGGACTGCATCGCGCTCGCCGAGCGCGACAGCGCCGCCGACCCGACGGCGTACGACTTCGGGAACAACTGCGGCAACCAGTACTGGAACGGCGGCCCGGCCACGAGCTGGAGCGGCGCCGCGATGGACAACACGAAGGTCTGGAGCAACCAGCCGTACAGCGGCAACGCGGCCGACCTCGCGTGGAACACCGTCGGCATCGACTCCCGCTACGCCTCGGCGCTCGGCGCCACGGTGCCCACCACCCACTTCGTCATCGACACCAGCCGCAACGGCCAGGGCCCGTGGGTCGGCACGCTCGACTGGTGCAACCCGCCGGGCCGCGGCCTCGGCGTGCGCCCGACGACGACCACCGGCAACGCCCTGGTCGACGCCTACCTCTGGGTGAAGGTGCCCGGTGAGTCCGACGGCCAGTGCGACCGCTCCGGCACGGGCACCGACCCGGAGTGGGGCGGCATCGTCGACCCCGCCGCCGGGGCGTGGTTCCCGGCGCAGGCGCACCAGCTGATCGAGCTGGCGAACCCAGCGCTGCCGTAGCCCGTACTGCGGCGCGACGGCGGGGCCGGGACCACGCGCCCGGCCCCGCCGTTCGTCGTCCGCCGCGCTCGTCCGGCGTGGTCGTCGTCCAGCGCGGTCGTCGCCCGCCGTGGTCGTCGTCCGCCGCGGTCGTCGCCCGCCGTGGTCGTCGTCCGCCGTGGCCGACGACGCCGCACGGGCCGACGACGCCGCACCGGGCCGACGAGGGACGCACGCACCGCATCGCCGCAGGTCACCCCCGTGCGCGCAGCGGCGCCGCCACGCCGCATGCGAGGATCGCCGCATGACGACGATCGACGTGAACCCGGTCCTCGACCCGATGGCGAACTCGCAGGGCGCCCGCCTCTGGGTCGAACGGATCGGCCACCGCCGGTACACGGGCCACAACGACCGCGGCGCGCGCGTCGAGATCGGCAACACCGGGGACGCGGGCGTGTTCGGCCCCGTCGAGCTCATGAAGCTCGCCCTCGCGGGCTGCGCCGGCCTCACCGCCGACAGCTCGCTGTCGCGCCGGCTCGGCGACGACGTGCCGGTCACCATCGAGGTCGGTGGCCCCACCGACGGCCCGGAGGACCGCGTCCCCGCGTTCGCGGAGCGCCTCGTCGTCGACCTGACCGGGCTGGCCGACGACGAGCGGGAGAAGCTCCTCGTCGTGCTCCACCGTGCCATCACGGAGCACTGCACGGTCAGCCGCACGCTGGAGGCCGGCGCGAGCGTGACGCTCACGGTCGCCAGCGAGGGCTGAGCCCGATGCCGTTCATCGACGCCGCCCTGGACAAGGCGGTGACGATCCCGTCCGCGACCATCCACGCCCACGTGGACAAGGTGCGCCGGCGCAATCCGGGCGCCGACCCGCAGCAGGTGGTGCGGCTGCTGGAGCGGGAGTACCTCCAGGTGGTCGCCGCCACGGGCGGCGCGGTCGGGGTCGCGGCCGCGGCGCCATCGGTGGGCACGGGCGTCGCCACGGCCCTCACGGTGAGCGACGTCGCGACGTTCTTCGGCGCCTCGGCGGCGTTCGCGCTGGCGGTGGCCTCCGTCCACGGCATCGACGTGCAGGACGCCGAGCGCCGCAAGGCCCTGCTCATGGCGACCCTGCTGGGCGAGCCGGGCGCCAAGGTCGTCGAGGACGCGGCCGGCATCACGACGACGCGGGTCGCGCGCACCCTGCTGACGCGCATGCCGCTCGGCACGGTCAAGCGCGTCAACGCCCAGCTCGCACGGCGCCTGGTCAAGCGGCAGGCGGTCAAGCAGGGCAGCCTCGCCCTCGGCCGGCTCGCGCCCTTCGGCATCGGCCTCCTCATCGGCGTCGTCGGCGGGCGTGCCCTCGGCCGGACCGTCGTCGAGGGCGCCCGCACCGCGTTCGGCCCGGCCCCCGAGCAGTTCCCGCGCACCGTGGAGGCGTCGCCCACCCTCCCGGCACTGCCGCCCGCCGATCGGGCCTGACGAGCGGCGAACCGCCGCTGGGCTCCCGGACCTGACCCGTGCGGCGAGCGGCTGCTGCCCGCCGGCCCACCTGAACCCGCGCGGTGGTCCGTCGCGGCTTCTCCCCCGCAGCCGCGACGGACCACCGCCTGGAGGCGACGGCCCCGGGCGGCCGCCGCCGAGCGGGCGGCTACAGCGTCAGCGCCAGCCGGGCCCCCTCCTCGACTGCGTCGGACAGCCGGCGGACCTGTCTGGCGTCGCCGATGACGTGCACCGGCACGCCGAGGGACTCCAGCTCCGCCACCACGCCGGTGTCCGGCTCCGCGCCGACCGCCATCACCACGGTGTCGAACCCCTCGAGGGTCAGCGGGCCGGCCGGCGTGCTGCACTCGGCGCCGTCCTTCGTCAGCCGCGTGACGGTGGTCGAGCGGTGGATCGCCACGCCGGCGGCCGCCAGCCCGGCCAGGACGAACCCGAGGGTGATCGGGTTCAGCCCGCGCCCGACGACGTCCGTCATCTCGACCACGGTCGCGGCGCTCCCGAGGGCCACCACGTGCTCCGCGGTCTCCAGCCCGACGAGCCCGCCGCCGACGACGAGCGCGTTCGCGCCGACGGTCGCCCGCCCGGACAGCAGGTCGACGGCCTGCACCACCTCGACGCCGTCCGACTCCAGGTGCAGGTCGATCGGCGTGCCGCCGGACGCGACGACGATCTCGTCCGGCGTCAGCGCCGCCACCACGTCACGCGTCGCGGCGGTGCCGGTGCGGATGTCGACGCCGTGCAGCTCGCACATGTGCTGCCAGTACGCGATCGCCTTGGTCAGCTCCTGCTTGGCCGGCGGCACGCAGCCGGGGACCGCCTGCCCGCCGAGCGTGGCGGTGCGCTCGAGGAGCGTCACGTCGTGGCCGCACGCCGCGGCGACCCAGGCCGCCTCCATGCCGCCGGGGCCCCCGCCGACGACGACCACGCGCCGCCGCAGCGGCGCCGGCACGATCCGCATCGTCAGCTCGTTGCCCGAGAACGGGTTGACCATGCAGCTGACGCCCGCGCCGCCCGCGAGGACGTCCATGCAGCGGCTCATGCACGCGACGCACGGCGCGATCTCGTCGGTCCGTCCCTCCGCGACCTTCCGCGGGAAGGCGGGGTCGGCGATGGACGCCCGCCCCAGGGCGACGAAGTCCACCGCACCGGAGGCGAGCACCTGCTCCGCGAAGACGGGGTCGGTGATGCGCCCGACGCCGATCACCGGGATGGTGACGGCGTTCTTCACCATCGCCGCGCCCGGCAGCTCGTACCCGGGCGCCACCTGCGCCGGCGCGATGATGTAATCCATCGACGCGTAGACGCCGTTCGAGACGTCGATCGCGTCGTAGCCCGCGGCCTCCAGCAGCGTCGCCAGCGCGGCGGCCTGCGCCGGCTCGATCCCGGAGGGGACGCGCTCGTCGGCGCTGATGCGGATGATCATCGGGTACCGCGGGCCGCACGTCGCCCGGATCGCCCGGGCGATCTCGGTGGCGAACCGCGCGCGGTTGACCAGCGACCCACCCCAGCGGTCGTGCCGCTTGTTCGAGTACGGCGAGAGGAAGTTGTCCACGAGGTAGCCGTGGGCGCCGTGGACCTCCACGCCGTCGTAGCCGGCGGCCTTGGCGCGGCCGGCGGCGTCGGCGAACTGCGCGACGATCGCCCAGATCTCGTCGTCGGTCAGCTCGTGCGGCATCTCTTTGTTCACCGGGCACGGCACCGGCGACGCCGCCACCGGCTGCCGGCCACCGGTGGCCGCCGATGTCGTCTCGCGCCCGGCGTGGTGCAGCTGCACGACGATCCGTGCGCCGCCCGAGTGCGCGGCGTCCGCGATGCGCCGGGCGCCCGGGATGTCGTCGTCGCTCCACAGGCGCGGCTCCCTCGGGCCGCCGAGGCCCTCCGGGGACACGCACGTGTACTCCTGGATGATCAGCCCGAAGCCGCCCTCGGCACGAGCCGCGTAGTAGGCGACGAGCTCGTCGCCCACCGATCCGTCAGCCTCCGTGTGGAACGAGCCCATGGGAGGCATCACCATGCGGTTCTTGAGCGTCAGGGTCCCGATCCGGCCCTCCGCCAGCAGGTGCGTGAACATGCCCAGTCCCTCCCTCGCGACGTGTGCACTTCGCTCCATGCTTCGCGCGCACGCCCCGACGGGACCGGGCCGTTCGTCCCTCGCGGGTTACCAGCGGTGGTGGACGTGGAAGCGGATCGACTCGTCGTAGATGCGCTGCAGCCCGCCGAGGGTCTCGTGGTCGAGCGGCGGCAGCTCGGCGGCCTCGGCGTTGCCGCGCGCCTGCTCGGGCGAGCGGGCGCCGGGGATGACGACGGAGACGCCGGGCTGGTCGATGATCCAGCGCAGCGCCAGCTGCGCCGTCGTCGCGCCGGCGGGCGTGAAGGATGCCACCTCGCGCGCCGCGACGACGCCGACCTCGAACGGCACGCCCGCGAAGGTCTCGCCGACGTCGAACGCCTCACCCTTGCGGTTGTACGTGCGGTGGTCCGACGCGGCGAACGTGGTGTGCTCGTCGTACTTCCCGCTGAGCAGCCCGGAGGCGAGCGGCACGCGCGCGATGATGCCCACGCCCGCCTCGCGCGCCGCGGGGAGCACCTCCTCCAGCGGCTTGCGCCGGAACACGTTGAGGATGATCTGCACCGTCGCCACGTGCGGCCGTGCGATGGCCAGCAGCGCCTCCTCGACGGTCTCCACGGACACGCCGTAGGCGGCGATGCGGCCCTCGGCGACGAGCGTGTCGAGGTCGTCGTACGTCCGCTCCCGCCGGTACACGTCCGTGGGCGGGCAGTGCAGCTGGACCAGGTCGATGGTGTCGACGCCGAGGTTGGCCCGCGAGCGGTCGTTCCACCGCCGGAAGGCGTCGAGCGTGTAGGCGTCGGCGACGTGCGGGTCCGCCCGGCGGCCCATCTTGGTGGCGACCGTGATCCCCTCACGGCCCCGCTCCGCCAGCACCTTCCCGACGAAGGTCTCGCTCCGGCCGTCCCCGTAGACGTCGGCGGTGTCGAGGAAGGTCACCCCCGCGTCGAGCGCGGCGTCGAGCACCGCGCGCGCGGCCTCGTCGTCCACCTCGCCCCAGTCCCCGCCCAGCTGCCAGCAGCCGAGCCCGACGACGCCGACGGAACGGCCGGTACGGCCCAGGACCCGAGTCTCCATGCGCCCGAACCTACCGGGCCCGGAGCCGGTCCGGACCACCCGGTCGAGACCCGGTCCGGACCACCCCGCCCGGTGCCCGGCGCGGGGCACGCTGCTCGGGTTCGGCGCGGGGACGTCGTAGGCTCGCCCACGGCCCACGACCGCCGCCGACGCGCTCAACCGCCGAGGAGAACGATGACCAGCACCGCCCCCGGGGCGACCCCCCGGCACTACCTCATGTGCGAACCCACGTACTACACGGTCTCGTACGAGATCAACCCGTGGATGCACCAGGAGCTGGCGACGGACACCCAGCGCGCGGTGGACCAGTGGCGGCGGCTGCGCGACGTGTTCGTCGACCTCGGGCACACCATCGACCTCATCGACCCGGTCCCCGGCCTGCCCGACATGGTCTACGCCGCCAACGGCGCGACCGTCGTCGACGGCATCGTCTACTCGGCGAGGTTCCGCTACCCGCAGCGCCAGCCCGAGGGCCCGGTGTACGAGAAGTGGTTCGCGGACCACGGCTACGTCACCCACACCGCCCAGCGCGTCAACGAGGGCGAGGGCGACATGCTCGTCGTCGGCAGCGTGCTGCTGGCCGGCACCGGCTTCCGCAGCGAGCGCGCGGCCCACGCCGAGGCGCAGGAGCTGTTCGGGCACCCGGTGATCTCGCTCGAGCTCGTCGACCCGCACTACTACCACCTCGACACGGCGCTCGCCGTGCTCTCCAGCTCGGCCGACGAGCCGCAGATCGCCTACTACCCGCCGGCGTTCTCGGCGGGCTCGCAGAACGTGCTGCGCCAGCTGTTCCCGGACGCGGTGCTGGCCGACGAACAGGACGCGGCCGCGCTCGGCCTCAACATCGTCTCCGACGGGCAGCACGTGGTGCACGCCCCCGGCGCGACGCACCTGGCCGCGGCCGTGCGCGAGCGCGGCTACGAGACGATCGCCGTCGACACCACCGAGCTGCTCAAGGGCGGCGGCGGCGCCAAGTGCTGCACGCTCGAGATCCGCGAGCCGATCAGCTGAACTTCACGGCTCCGTAGAGCCAGCCGCCGGAGCTCGCACCGCCGATGAGCATCCGGCTGACGTCCGTGCGCAGCATCTGCGCCCGGTGCGGCGCCGAGTTGGCCCACGCGTCGATGAGCGAGGCCACCGAGCCGCTGGTGCAGCCGACGATGTTGTCGTAGCCGGAGTGCCAGATGCCGCCCGAGGCCGCCATGTCCTCCGCGTGCGCGACGAGCGTGGACGACCGCGAGATCGCCAGCGCCGGCAGGCCCTGGCCCGCGCGCCACGCGTTGATCGCGGCGCCGATGGCGCTGTAGCTCGACTCGCCGACACCCGCGCCGACCGGCGCACCGGGGCAGACGAGCCCACCCGCCGGGATCGGCTGCACCGTGCCGCCGCTGGGGGCGGGGACCGTGCCCGACGAGGTCACGGGCTTGGTCGCCACCGGCTTCTTGACCACGGGCTGGGCGGCCGCGGCCTTCGCCACCGCCGCGGCCTGCGCCGCCGCCTGCTGCTCCGCCGCGATCCGCGCCTGGTCGGCGGCCTGCCACGCGGCCTCCGAGACCGTCACGGCCTTCGCCGGGGCTGCGACCCCCGCGGCCGCGGCGCTGATGTCCGCCACGCTCGCGGACGGGTCGGCCGCGGTGCTGGTCGCCAGGCCGATCGCCGCCTGCAGGGCGGCCACCAGGGTCGGGTCGGCGTGCACTGCGGCGGTCAGCTGCTGCGTGCCGTCGGCGGCCGCGGCGAGCGCCGTCCGGCGGGCCGCGGCGAGGGCGTTGGACCAGGCGGTGGCGGCGGCCTGCTGGGCGGCGTACCGGGCGGAGAAGTCGCTCTCCTGGGCGGCGCGGTCCGCCGCCAGCCGGATGTCGGCGGCCTGCCGCTCGGCGATCCGCACGGCGCGGTCGTGCGCCACGACGATGCTGGCCGCGATGAGCGCACCGGAGACCGTCACCGCGACGACGATGAGGCCGGCACGGCCCCTGCGGCGATCCGGCGCGGGCTCGGCGACCGTCGTCGGCGGCAGGGACGCGGGCGCGTCGAGCGTCTCGGGCTCCGCCTGCGGGAAGACGCTGCGCTGCGTCGGGACGTGATCGAGGAGGGGCGCGGCCGGGCCGACGCCGGTGCCGGTCAGCTCGATGACGGCCGGCTCGCCCTCGGGCGTGCCGTCGAGCGAGGTCTTCTGGTGCGGGACGGAGGTCGCCGCGACACGCCGAGTGAGCGCCATGACGCCGCCTTCCCAGTGCCGAGGTGTATACGCCTCCGGGACATCGGCACGGGACGGCTGGGACTGAAGGGGCGAATCGCCCTTTCTTCGCACACGCCGCGCCATGGAGGGACGGTAAGGAGCACGCCACGGCCGCTGCGTGGGACTTGCGACCCACCGAGGACGTCCCCGAGACGCTAGCAGGCCCGTTTCACCCGACGGCAGTGTCACCCGATCGGGTGGTTCTTGCCACCGCAGGCCTCCGACGTGGTAAGCGGTACCGGCGGAACCGGTTACTCCGGATGCACCCCGTCGTCCTCGAGCGTGCACTTCTGGGTGACGATCATCACCGGGCACTGGGCGTGGTGGAGCACCGCCTGGCTCGTCGAGCCCAGCAGCAGCCCGGCGAAGCCGCCGCGGCCGCGCGAGCCGACGACGAGCAGGTCGGTGTCGGCCGAGGCCTCGGTGAGCAGCTGCGCCCCCGTGCCGTCCCGCACCGTCCGGGTGATCTCCGGCGCGCCCGGCTCCTCCGCGGCCACCCGGTCGATGAGCACGTCCAACGCGGTCGCGACGTCCTCCAGCACCTGCTGGTGGTCCACCGCGGCCGGCAGCCACGCCAGGGTGCCCGAGCCGGCCGTCACCGGGACGCCCGTCACCGCCACCAGCTCCGCTCCCCAGACCTTCGCCTCGCGGATCGCCCAGCGCAGCGCCAGCTCGGCCTGCGGGGAGCCGTCGAGGCCGACGACGACGCGGCGCACCGGCCGCACCACGAGCGGCTCCTCCTCCGGCGGCGCGCCCTTCGCCTTGCGGCGCGTCGGCACCACGATCGTCGGGCACTGGGCGTGCGCCGGGAGCGCCGAGGAGACGGTGCCGAGCAGGCGCTCGGCGAAGCCGCCGCCGCCGCGCGTGCCCACCACCGCCATGGTGACCCGCGCCGACTCGTCGATGAGCACGGCGGCGGCGTCGCCGACCGTCACGTGCGACGTGACCGGCACGCCGGCGTTGGCGACGTGCTCGGCCGCGTCGGCCACGACGGCCTGCGCGCCGGCGCGGATCGCCGAGTCGTCGAGCGCGGCGTAGCCGCCGTCCAGGGACGCCGCCGCGAACGACGGCAGCGCATAGCCGCACACGAGCCGCAGCCCCAGCCCGTGGATGACCGCTTCCTGCGCCGCCCAGTCCAGCGCGTGCAGGCTCGCGGCCGAGCCGTCGACCCCCACCAGAATCTCCCGTGAGCGCGTCATAACCCCATCGTGGCACGTCCTTGACGCTTTGATGGGTCAAGGCGCGTCATGCCGCGAGGTAGCGGCTCCAGGACGGTTCGGAGCGCGCCGCGGCCGCGCCCAGCGCCACCGACCACCGCGGGGCGCGCGGCGTGAACGACAGCTGCCACCCGATCTCGTGCAGCAGCCGGTCGGCCTTGCGGTGGTTGCACCGCACGCAGGCTGCGACGACGTTCGTCCACTCGTGGCGCCCGCCGCGGGACCGCGGCTGCACGTGGTCCACCGTGTCCGCCCCGCCGCCGCAGTAGGCGCACCGGTGGTTGTCGCGCTGCAGCACGGAGCGCCGCGTCGGCGGCACGGCACGCCGCACCGGCACGTGCACGTACCGGGTGAGGGAGAGCACCACGGGAACGGGAAGGGCCGCACGCTCGGAGTGGAGCATGCGGCCCTCGGATTCCAGGATCGTCGCCTTGCCGGTCATGACGAGCACCACGGCGCGTCGCAGGCTGACGACGCAGAGTGGCTCGAGGCTCGCATTGAGGAGCAGGGCCCGGGCGGGGGAGCCCGCCGAACCGTCCGCGCCCGCCCCCTGCGGGGTCCAGTCGGGCGCGGCGTACGTAGATGGTGGCGCGGCGTCGGTGCTCAGCACGGTGCTCTCCTGACCTCGCAGGTCGGGCCGGCTGGCTGCCGGTCCGTGCACAGGCAACTCGCGTGATGCACGAACAGGGTAAACCGCGCGCCGAGGTGCTCCCGCAACGACGAAGGCCCCGCACGACGTGTGTCGGCGGGGCCTTCGTGCGGAACGTCGCTGGTCAGCTCACCCGGATGTAGACCGGGCTGGACTGCCAGATGGCGCGGAACTGCACCGTGCCACCGGGACGCGGAGCGTCGATCTCCATGCCGCCGCCGGCGTAGATCCCCACGTGCCCCGGCGTCCAGATGAGGTCGCCGGGCAGCGCGTCGGCCGCCGAGACCACGGTGCCGACGTAGCGGTCGGCACTCGACGTGCGCGGCAGGCTGATGCCGAGCTGCGCGTAGACGTACTGGACGAACCCCGAGCAGTCGAAGCCAGCCGGGCTGGCGCCGCCGTACACGTACGGCGTGCCGACGTAGCGCGCCGCGATCTGGAGCACCGCGCTGCCGGCGACCGAAGGAGGCGTCGGGTTGTTGGCGACCCGGATCGCGGAACGGCTGGTCTTGACCGTGGCCCGGACTACCGGCTTCGGGGCGGGCTTGACGGGGGTGACGCTGTCGACGTCGAGCGTCCACTGCGCATCGGCAGGGGCGGTGACGACGGGTGCGAGCTCGAGCTGAGCCTGCGCCTGGGCGGCGAGGGCAGCCGTGTCGACCGACGGGAACCCGACGGCACTGTCACTGCTCGCGAAAGCGGGCGTGGCACCCATGGCGGACACGACGAGTCCGGACGAGGCGGCCACGATGGCGGTACGACGGCCGACGACCTGCAGCTGCGAGGTCGCCGTCGACGTGAACTGCGTGAGAGGGGTCGACGGGCGCGTCGCCGCGCGATGCCGACCGTGAGACGTGCGTACGGACAAGCTGGCTGCCTCTCCTGACGCCTGCGAGGTCAGCTGTCGGGTTCGGGTGGGAGATCACCCGGCCGGTCGAGCGGTCCGAAGACCGTCCGCCCGGCTTCACCCCAAGGACACCGTCACCGGTGCCCGCGATTGGGTCCCCCGCTCCTGCCGGCGAGTCGTGCGGACCCCGTGCGGCGGCAGGATTTGGCGATCCGCCCGAGGGCTTTCCGGAGGAGGGTTCCGGCAAGCGGTTCGACCGTACCCGACCGTTCGGCCGCTTGTCACGTTCCGGTCACGAACATGTTCAGATGTCCAGAAGTCGCCCACCAGGCACATCACGGTGCCCGCGAGGGACCGGCCGCCGAAGTGGGACCTAAGTCACACGGCGGCGACGAAGATGTGGCGCGCAACCTCGTCCGGCAGGTCGAGAAGATCGGGCGATCCGGGCATACCGACGGTCACCATCCCGTCCTCGCGGACCACGCTGACGCGGGCGCCGGGGGTGACACCCGCGTCCGCGAGCCGGCCGAGCAGCTCGACGTCCACCTGCACCGGCTCACCGATGCGCCGGACGACCGCGAGCGTCCCGTTCGCGGGGCCGTCGGGGTCGACGAGCGAGACGACGCCCTCGAGGAAGCCCGGCACGGCGCCGTGCTCGCCGATCTCCGCCAGGCCCGGGATGGGGTTGCCGTACGGGTCGAAGTGCGGGTGCTCGAGCAGCTTCGTCAGCCGCATCTCCACCTGCTCGCTCATCACGTGCTCCCAGCGGCAGGCCTCGTCGTGCGCCAGCGGCCAGTCCAGGCCGATGACGTCGATGAGCAGCCGCTCCGCCAGCCGATGTTTGCGCATGACGCGCATGGCCTTGAGCCGGCCGGCCTCGGTGAGCTCGAGGTGGCGGTCGCCGGCGAGGACGACGAGACCGTCCCGCTCCATGCGCGCGACAGTCTGCGACACGGTGGGACCGGAGTGGCCGAGACGCTCGGCGATCCGGGCGCGCAGGGGCGTGATGCCTTCCTCGCTGAGCTCGTAGATCGTCTTGAGGTACATCTCGGTGGTGTCGATCAGGTCGCTCACGCGTCGCCTCCACGCCGTGTCCACGCTGTGCCAACGTCCCTTGCGGGCGCAGGCCGCCCCGGGATCCCAGGGTAGTGGCGTGGCCGGCGCATATCCTCGGCGCATGGCCCCCGATCTGCGCATCCCCGCCGACCTGCTGCCTGCCGACGGGAGGTTCGGGTCGGGCCCGTCGAAGATCCGGCCGGAGCAGGTGGCGGCCCTGTCCGCGGCCGGTGCGTCCCTCCTCGGCACGTCCCACCGGCAGAAGCCGGTGCGCGCGCTCGTCGGGCACGTGCGCTCGAGCCTGAGCGCGCTCCTCGGCCTGCCGGACGGCTACGAGATCGTGCTCGGCCTCGGCGGCTCGTCGGCGTTCTGGGACGTCGCGACCTGCTGCCTCGTCGAGCACCGCTCCGCCCACGGCGTGTTCGGCGAGTTCGGGTCGAAGTTCGCGGCGGCCACCGCCCGGGCGCCCTTCCTGGCCGAGCCGGCCGTGGCGCAGTCCGAGCCCGGCACCGTCGTGGTCCCCGGGCCCGTCGAGGACGCCGACGTCTACGCCTGGCCGCACAACGAGACCTCCACCGGGGTCATGGCGCCGGTGCGCCGCGACCCGGGGTACGGCGACGCGCTGGTCGTCGTCGACGCCACGTCGGCGGCCGGGGCGCTGCCGGTCGACATGTCCCAGGCCGACGTCTACTACTTCGCCCCGCAGAAGGTGCTCGCGTCCGACGGCGGGCTGTGGTTCGCCGCCGCCTCCCCCGCCGCGATCGAGCGCGCCGCGCGGATCGAGGCCAGCGGTCGGTGGGTGCCCGAGTTCCTCTCGTTCAGCGCGGCCGTGACGAACTCCCGCCTGGACCAGACCCTCAACACGCCGGCGCTCGCGACGCTCGTCATGCTCGCCGAGCAGCTGGACTGGATCGAGGCCAACGGCGGCCTGCCGTGGGCAGTGAACCGGTCCGCGACGTCCGCCGGCCACCTCTACTCGTGGGCGCAGGCACGCGACTGGGCGACACCGTTCGTGGCCGACGAGGCCGCGCGCTCGACCGTCGTCGGGACCGTCGACCTGCTGCCGCCCGTCGAGGCGGCGACCGTCACGGCGGTGCTGCGCGCCAACGGCGTCGTCGACACCGAGCCCTACCGGCGGCTCGGGCGCAACCAGCTGCGGGTCGGCATGTACCCGGCCGTCGACCCCGCCGACGTGCTCGCGCTCACCGCCTGCGTCGACTGGGTCGTCGAGCACCTGTCCTGAGCACGTCCTGAACGCGCGGACGGGCGCCCTCCGCGCCCCGTTCCGGGGGATGGCGCGGAGGGCGCCCGTCAGCCGTGGTCAGCGAGCGGCGCGCCGACGAACGATGACGCGGAGCCCGAGCAGGAGACTGCCGAGCAGGAGCACGCCGATGGCGGCGAGCATGACCGGCCCGGCGTCCGACGTGCCCGTGGCGGCCAGGACGGCGGTGGAGTCCTCAGCCAGCACCTCGGACCGCGGCGGGTCGGCGCACGGAGCCTGCTCCGGCGGGTAGGTGACGGTGACCGTCGCCTCGGGGTTGACCTTGAACGTCACCGGCACGGTGGGACGCACCCAGTTCCAGTCGTCGCCCTGGACCCACTGACCGTTGACCAGGCGCCAGCCGGGCCAGTCGGTGACGTTGCCCTGCGCGTCGACGACCGTACCGGGCCACAGGACGCTGCCGGACAGCGGCAGGTTCGCCTGCGTGAAGGAGTGCGGGCCGCTGGGGTCGCCCCAGACGAGCGTGACCGTGGTGTTCGGGGTGCCCTGGGGCTCGACCGCGTAGTCGAGCCACGGCGCGTTGCCCCGGCACACCGCCACCGCCTTGAGGACGACGAGCTGGCAGACGCCCGTTGCGGCGTACCCGCCCTCCTGGTCGAGGCATGCGTAGCCGGACGGACCGGGCGTGGCCGCGGGGGACGAGGTCGCCGGGGTGGAGGGCGAGTCGGCCGCCATGGCGGGACCCGCGATCGCAAGGGTCGTCAGCAGCACCGCTGCGACCGCGACCGAACGGTGTGCGAAGCGCAACACGATGACTCCCCGGTTGGGACGAAATGAACCCTTTGTCCAGATTGTGCCTTGTCGGAGGCAGATGAGCACCTGCTCGTCGGGGTGAAACCGATGCTCACCCGCCGCAGGAAGCCGTCTGCATCCCGTCGGACGTCAGGGTGGGCGTGCTCCAGACCGTCAGCGACCCGTCGTGGAGGGGCACCGTCGCGCGGTAGGTGGCGTGGCCGCCGGGCGGCAGCCACGACGTCACCACCTGGACCGCCCGGCCGGCGTCCGTGGCCATCGTCCCGGAGACGAACCCGTCGTCGAGCCCCAGGGCCCCGAGCTTGGCCCCGACGGGGCTGTACACGGTGATGTTCGTGGCCAGCCAGCCGGTCGGCAGGGCGCTGACGGGGAACCCCGTCACGTAGTGCGGGAGCTTGGCGACGTCCGCCGGGGGTGCGTACGTCAGGTCGAGGCGCACGGTCGCGGTCGGATCGGGCCCGGTGCAGCGCAGGTCCTCGACGCTGACCTTCGTCGTGAGGTAGTAGTCGAGCTTGCCCGCGGTGCCGTCGTCGAGGAACACCCCGGCGTCGTGCGGGTGGTCGCCGCTGAGGAACGCCGCGCCGAGGCTGCTCGCCGCCAGCCCGCTCTGCTCGTCGGCGTGCGACGACCAGACCCGAACGCGTCCCTGCTGCGCCGCCTTCGCCAGCGCGTCCACGACCGCCAGCCGGTCGCCCTGGCCGTTCCCGACCGCGTGGAAGATCGCCGCCGAGGCGTCCAGGTACAGGGCGTCCGCGGCGGCGTTGTCCCACCCGTGCGGCGTGTTCGTGTAGGGCAGGTCGACGTAGACGTCGCGCAGCAGGGTGCTCACCAGGGAGCTCGCATCGAGCGTCGTGCCGGAGCGTGTGGTCACCGGGCCGGTCGCCTTGAGCAGCTCCGCCGCCGCGACCGCGTCCGTGACGATAACGCCGTCGACCTTCTGCCCGGTCTCCGCGTCCCATCGCGCGGCGATCAGCTGCGCCGTCCGTGGGAAGTCGGGCGTCATCGTGGCGTCCTGGATCCAGCGGCCGAGCCGGTTCGTCTGGATCGCGTCCTCCTGCGGGGTCAGCGGCAGGATCGGCGTGGCCAGGCCGGGGAAGCTGCTCGTGGTGAGCTGCTCGCCGAGGTCGATGGTGCCGTTGTCGGCCTTGAGCAGCGCGACCGCCCCGACGATGCCGCCCTGCGTGCGCAGCTCGGCCGAGTTCAGCGCGACGAGCAGGTAGCTGCGCGGGCCCTGCGCGCCGAGGAGCGCCGGCAGGAGCTTCGCGAGCTGCGCGCCCGAGCTGACCGTGCCCGAGACCTGGGCGAGCTGGTGCTGGAGCTGCACCACCGGCGCCGCCAGGCGCGGCGTCAGCCCGGAGGCGTCGATCGCGGCGATCGCGCGCGACGAGGCGTCGACCTGGTCGGCCGCGGCGACGATCGGCGGCAGGGCGTCGACGAGCGGGCCGAGCACCAGCCGGCCGTCGGTGCGGGGCGCGTCCTGCGCCGAGAGCGCGCCGTCGACGGCGTCGAGCGCGGGCCCAGCGGTGCGCACCAGGTCGTCGAGCGCGACCGTCACCGTCCGCACCGCGCCGAGCTGCCGACCGGCCCAGGGCAGCACCGTCGCGGCGCGCCACACGGGGTCGTCGACCGCGCGCCGCGCCGTGTCCAAGTGCTGCACCAGCGGCGGCAGCGCCGCCTTCAGGCTGACGAGGTCGCCGTCGCGGGCGTCCTGGGCCAGGGCGGTCACGCCGTCCTGCGCGGCCTGGAGGGCACGGCCCGCCTGGTAGACGCGGGCCGCGAGCCAGGCCGCGGCGCCGACGAGCACGACGAGGACGACGACCACGGCGACGAGCACCCGCCGCCGCCTGCGCCGTCGCGCGGCCAGGACCACCGGGGCGTCCGGTCCACCCGCGGACTTGGACGCGTCGACCGCGAGCACGCGGTCGGCCGGCGCCTCGCCGAGGGGCGCGTCGTCGGCCCTGGTTCGGTCGGGGGCGGCGTCATCGGCAGCGAGAGGGGCACCGGCCGGCTGCTCGGTCGAGCGCGCATCGTCGGCCGGGCTGACGACGGGAGCGACCTCGTCGGCCCCGCTCCGGTCGGGAGCGACCTCGTCGGCCCCGCACCGGTCGGGAGCGACCTCGTCGGCACCGCTCCGGTCGGGAGCGACCTCGTCGGCCTGGCCCCGGTCGGGCGCGACCTCGTCGGCCAGCGCCTGGTCGGGGGCGACCGCGTCACCCGCACCCTCGGCGGGCAGGACAGCGGCGCCACCGGCCTCGTCCGGGAGCAGCTCGACGGCGGCCCCGGGCTCCTCGGCGCGGGACGAATGGTCGCTCACCTGGCGATCGTGACATATCGGGCACGCGCCAACCGCGCCGGGGGCCGCAGTTCACCCGGGTCAGACCGGTGCGCGCGTCCCTAGCATCCGTGCGTCGTCCCGCGGGTACGTCACCTGCAGGTGCGGGTGCTCGTCGGCCCGGAAGCGGACCCGGACGTGCATCGAGCGCCCGACCCAGACCAGCGCGGCCACGGCGACCATCACCGCGGTGATGCCGCCGATGCCGATCGCCCACCGGGCGCCGAACTGCTGGCCGACCCAGCCGACGATGGGCGACCCGAAGGGCGTGGCGCCCTGGAACACCATCATGTAGAGCGCCATGACGCGCCCCCGCATGCGCGGCTCGGTGCCGAGCTGGATGGTCGCGTTGGCGGCGGTCATCATCGTCAGCGACGCCAGGCCCACCGGGACGCACATGATCGCGAAGGTCAGGTAGGTGGGCATGATCGCCAGCAGGCAGGCCGCCACGCCGAAGGCGAAGGCGGCGCCGACGACGAGCCGCACGCGCGGGTTCTCGCGGCGCGCGGCGAGCAGCGCACCGGACAGGGAGCCGATCGCCAGCACGGAGCCGAGCAGGCCGTACTCCCCCGCGCCCTTGTGGAACACCGTGCGGGCGATGAGCGCGCTGGTCATCTGGAAGTTGAGGCCGAACGCCGACACCACGCCGATGACGACCATGATGACGAGGATGTCCGGGCGGTGGCGCACGTACGCCAGGCCGTCCCGGATCTGGCCCTTGGACCGGGCGACCATCGGCATCGGGTGCAGCTCGGTCGTCCTCATCGCGACGAGCGCACCGATGGTGCAGGCGAACGACGCCGCGTTGAGCCAGAACATCCAGCCCGTGCCGATCGCGGCGATGAGCAGGCCGGCCGCACCCGGGCCGACGAGGCGGGCGGCGTTGAACGACGCGCTGTTGAGGCCGACCGCGTTGGCCAGCTTCTCCTTCGGCACGAGCTGCGCGACGAACGTCTGGCGGACGGGCGCGTCGAACGCGGCCGCCACGCCGAGCGCCGCCGCCAGCACGTAGACCTGCCACAGGCGCACGTGCCCGGACAGCACCAACGCGCCGAGGATCGCCGCGAAGACGCCCATCGCGCCCTGCGTCGCCATGAGCAGCCGCCGCCGGTCCAGGCGGTCCGCCAGCAGCCCCGCCCACGGGGAGAGCACCAGCGCCGGGGCGAACTGCAGCCCCGTCGTCAGGCCGAGCGCGACGCCGGAGTTGTGGGTCAGCTGCGTGAGCACCAGCCAGTCCTGCGCCGTGCGCTGCATCCAGGTGCCGATGTTCGACACCAGCGCGCCCGTGAACCACAGCCGGTAGTTCCGGAAGGAGAGGGACGAGAACGTGGTGCTCACGACGCGGCGATCTCCTTGAGGAGCGCGGCCGCACGGGCGAGCACGGCGCGGTCGTCGGGCGCCAGCCTGGCCAGGCGCGACGTCAGCCACGCGTCGCGGCGGCGGCGCGTCTCGCGCACCTCCGCCTCGCCCGCGGGTGTCAGCGCCACGACGACCAGGCGCCCGTCCGTCGGATCCGGGCCCTTGCTGACCAGGCCGAGCTCGGCGAGGCAGTTGACCGTGCGCGTCATGCTCGGCGGCTGCACGCCCTCGATCTCCGCGAGCCGGCCCGGGGTCGTCGGGCCCTCGCGCGTCAGCACGACGAGCACGGAGTACAGCGGGTACGACAGGTGCGCCTCGCCGACCTGCGCCCGCAGCCGCCGATGGGTGCGGCCGACCGCCTGTCGGAGGTCGGCCGCGAGGCCCGCGCTGGTGATGGCCACGATCGTTAGCATAACTCATTACTCAAGGTAACGATCGTCGCGAGAAGAGCCGCCGCACGCCCGTCTCCCCGATACCCCAGGCCCCCGGCCCCCCAGCCCCCAACCCCTCAGGCCCCGGGCCTCAGGCCCCCGGCCCCCCGGTTCTTCACTTTCCTGAAGCCTGGGCTGCGATTCGCTGCCAGAAGTTCAGGAAAATGAAGATGGGGGTGCTCAGGGGCGGCCGAGGGCGCGGTAGGTCCAGCCGGCTGCGCGCCAGCGGGCGGGGTCCAGCACGTTGCGTCCGTCGAGGATGGCCTTGCGGTTGACCACGGCGGCCAGCTCGTCGGGGTCCAGGTCGCGGTACTCCGGCCACTCGGTGGCCAGCAGCACCACGTCGGCCTCCTCGGCGGCCTCCAGCGCGGTCGCGGCGAACCGCAGGTCCGGCCACTTCGCGCGGGCGTTCTCGATCGCCTTCGGGTCGGTCACCGTCACGTGCGCACCCTGCAGCTGCATCTGGGCGGCCACCGACAGGGCCGGGGAGTCACGCACGTCGTCGGAGTCCGGCTTGAACGCCGCCCCGAGCACCGCCACCCGTCGCCCGACGATCGAGCCGTGGCACACCTCGCGGGCCAGGTCGACCATCCGCACCCGGCGGCGCATGTTGATCGAGTCGATCTCCCGCAGGAAGCCCAGCGCGTCGGAGACGCCCAGCTCCCCGGCCCGCGCCATGAACGCCCGGATGTCCTTCGGCAGGCAGCCCCCGCCGAAGCCCAGGCCCGCGTTGAGGAACCGGCGCCCGATGCGCGGGTCGTAGCCGATCGCGTCCGCCAGCCTCGTGACGTCCGCACCCGTGGCCTCGCACAGCTCGGCCATCGCGTTGATGAAGCTGATCTTGGTCGCCAGGAACGAGTTGGCCGCCACCTTCACCAGCTGCGCCGTGGCCCGGTCCGTCACCACCAGCGGGGTGCCGGCCGCCAGCGGGGTGGCGTAGACCTCGTCGAGCACGGCCCTGGCCTTCTCGCCCGCGGGGGTGGTCACGCCGTCGTCGTCGGTGGGCAGGCCGTAGACCAGGCGGTCCGGGTGCAGCGTGTCCTGGACGGCGAACCCCTCCCGCAGGAACTCCGGGTTCCAGACGAGGGTCGCGCCGGTCGCCTCCAGCGACGCGGCCAGCCGCTCGGCCGTGCCCACCGGGACGGTGGACTTGCCGGCCACCACGTCGCCGGCCTGCAGGAACGGCGTCAGGGCGCTGGTCGCCGCGTCGACGTAGCTCAGGTCGGCCCGGAACTCCCCGTGCGACTGCGGCGTCCCCACGCAGATGAAGTGGACCGCCGCGCCCGCCGCGTCGGCCATCTCGGTGGAGAACGTCAGCCGCCCGGTGGCCGCGACCTCCTCGAGCAGCTCCGGCAGGCCTGGCTCGTAGAACGGCGCCCGGCCCTCGCGCAGGGCCGCGACCTTCCGCTCGTCCACGTCGATGCCGACCACCTCGTGCCCCAGCCGCGCCATGCACGCGGCGTGGACCGCACCGAGGTACCCGCACCCGATCACCGAGACCTTCACGCCCGAGCCCCCATGTCGAATCCGCACGAATGCCGCGAATCTACCCAAGCGGCGAGCCCGCACCGACCGGCGGTCGAGGGGTTCACCCGCAACATCGCCCCATCATGGGTCCGTACCCTGGGCCGATGCCCTCCGCACGCGCCGCCCGCGGCCGCGCCGTCACCCGGGTCGTGTTCGGCTGCTACCTCGTCGTGCTCGGGTACCTCGTCTTCACCCCGCAGCCCGACGACCACCGGGCCTTCGGCTGGGTGCGCCGCACCATCGACTGGGTCGCCGCGCACGGTCTGCCCCTGACCTTCGCCGTGGCGGAGGCCATCGGCAACGTGCTGCTGTTCGTGCCGTTCGGGCTCCTCCTCGGCGGCCTGCTGGGGCTGCGGCGGTGGTGGCTGGTGTGGCTCGTCGGCTCGGCGACGTCCGCGGCGATCGAGACGATCCAGCTGGCGATCCCCGGCCGCTGGACCACCCTGCAGGACTGGATCCTCAACACGCTCGGCACCGCGCTCGGCCTCGCCGTCCTCGTGCTGGTCGCGCCGCGCACGCGCACCGCTGCGGAAGCCACCGCGCGAGCGCAGCCCCCGTCCGCGAGCGCATAGTTCGTCGGCGAGATCGGGGCTTCCGGCGCCCGAAACCCCTGCGTTCGCCGACGAACTATGCGCTCGGCGGGCGGGGAGAACCGCCGGGATGACGAAGGGGGCCGGGTCCCGCGGGACCCGGCCCCCTTCGGCACCGGTTGGCGTCAGCTGACGAGCGACTGCAGCGGCCCGCGGATGAAGTAGGCGACGAACAGCAGCGCGATGAGCCACAGCAGCGGGTGGATCTTGCGCGCCTTGCCGGCCACGGCCTGCAGCACGACGTAGAGGATGACGCCGCCGCCGATGCCCGCGGTGATCGAGTAGGTGAACGGCATGAGGATCATCGTCACGAACGCCGGGATGGCGATCTCGTAGCTCTTCCAGTCGACGCCCAGCACCTGGGTCACCATGAGGAAGCCGACGACGACCAGGGCGGGCGCCGCGGCCTCCGACGGGATGACCGCCACGAGCGGCGCGAGGAACGTCGACAGGGCGAAGCAGATGCCGGTGATCACGGAGGCGAGCCCGGTCCGCGCGCCGTCGCCGACGCCGGAGGCCGACTCGATGTACGCGGTGTTCGACGAGACGCCGGCCGCGCCACCGGCCACGGCGGCCAGGGAGTCGACGATGAGGATCTCGCGGGTCTTCGGCGGGTTGCCGTTCTCGTCGTTCAGGCCGGCCTCGGAGCCGATGGCGACCATCGTCCCCATCGTGTCGAAGAAGTCGGACAGCAGCAGCGAGAACACCAGGACGATCGCGGTGATCGCGCCGATCTTGCCGAACGCGCCGAAGAGCGAGAAATGGCCGAGCAGCGAGAAGTTCGGCGTGTCGACGATGGTCTTCGGCAACGACGGGACGGTCGACTTCCAGCCGGCGGGGTTGTCCTGGGAGGCCGCGCCGACCTTGGTGATGGCCTGGACGACGATGCCGACGACGGTGGTGCCGAGGATCGCGATGAGGATGGCGCCGCGCACCTTCTTCACCATGAGGATGACCATCGCCAGCAGGCCGACGACGAAGACGAGCACCGGCCACGTCTGCAGCGACCCGAACTGCCCCAGCTCGACCGGCGTCGCCGCGCCCGGCGGCACCCGCACGAAGCCCGAGTCCACCAGGCCGATGAAGGCGATGAACAGGCCGATGCCGACGCTGATGGCCGTCTTGAGCCAGGTCGGCACCGCGTTGAACACGGCCTGCCGGAACCCGGTGAGCACGAGGATCGTGATGACGATGCCCTCGAGCACCACGATGCCCATCGCGTCCTGCCACGCCATCTTGGGCAGCGTCGCGATGGAGAACGCGACGACCGCGTTGATGCCGAGGCCGGTGGCCAGCGCGAGCGGGAAGTTCGCCCAGACGCCCATGAGGATCGTCATGACGGCCGCCACCAGCGCGGTCGTCGCCGCGATCGTCGCCGGCGAGGCCAGCGCCTGCCCCGTGGCGTCCTTGCCGCCCAGGATGATCGGGTTCAGCACGATGATGTAGGCCATCGTGAAGAAGGTGACGAACCCGCCGCGGATCTCGGTGCCGATGGTGGAGCCGCGTTCGGAGATGTGGAAGTACCGGTCGAGGAAGTTCTTGGGCGACCCGTCGCTACGCGTGGGGGTCTGCGTGGTGCTGGGGGAGGACATGGCGGAAGTGTGACAGAGGTGTGTGCGCCGCCGAAGACCGTTTCACGAGCCGTAACACGGGGTTAACGCGGGGCCTCTGCCGGGTGTCACCGGCGCCCCTTGCACCCGTTCGCCGCGACCGGCGCTCACCCTTCGGGCCGGCGCGGCCGGGCCGGACGGATACCCTCGCCGCATGACCTCCCCCGCCCCCGACCCCGGCGAGCCGATCCAGGTCGACCTCGCACGGGTGGCGGGCGTCGGCGCGCTGGTCTGGCTGGTCGCGCTCGTGGTGTGTCTGCTGCTGGCCGTGTTCTCCCTGATCTCGTGGACGCCGGTCGAGGTCTGCGGCGTGGGCGTGCTCCTGGGGATCTTCGGGGTCGCGTGGTCACGCCGGCACGACCGCATGGGACGCCGCCTGCCCCGCTGACGCCACCCCGGCGTGCCGCCGGCCGTCAGTCGTCGAGCTGGGCCTCGGCGGCGCGCCGCTCGTCGGCCAGCACCGCCTCCAGCGCCCAGCGGCGGTCCCAGCGGCCGACGACCTGGGCGAGCCCCGCGGCCAGGCCGGCGGTGGTCACCGCGTGGACGCCGGCCTCGTCGGCCCAGAACTCGACGTCCACGCCGTCGACGCGCAGGTCGTCGTGCTCCCACCAGGTGCGCGGCGCGTCGTCGGGCAGGAGCGCGCGGGCCGCGTCCGGGACGGGCTGCCGCACGCCGTCGCCCGAGACCTCCCCCGCGGCGAGCTCGGAGGCCAGCGGCAGGTCCAGCACGTCCGCGAGCGCCGCGGGGTCGCCGCCCGCGAGCACCGGCACGATCGCGGCGACGTCGGTGCGCTGACGCCACATCGGCGCGGCCGCCACCGCGGCATCCTCGGCCGGCACCACGGCGGCACGGTCGGGGCCCACCATCGCGACGACCTGCTCGGGCGGCCCGCCGGGCGCGTCTGCCGAGAGGCGGGCCAGCGCGCGCCACGCCGCGACGGCGTCGGCGGGAGCCACCGCCTGGCCCACCGGCAGCGCGTCGAGCAGACGCACCCAGCCGTCGAGGTCCAGGCCGTCCAGTCGGGTCCCGCCGAGGGCGCCCAGAACCTCGTCGTCGAGCCCGTCGAGCCAGCCGGGCGCCGTCGGCAGCCATCCCGAGGCGCCGCCGAGGGCGAACGGGCCGCCCACCGGTCCGCGCGTGCGCAGCCACCAGGAGGTGTACGAGGGCGCGCGGCGCCCGTGCTCGTCGACCACCGGGGTCGTCAGCGCCCGCCGCAGCTCGGGCGTCCCGGCGACGAGCCGCAGCACGTCGGGCCAGGCGTCCTCGAGCACGGCGTCGAGGTCGGCGATCGCGGCGACGTCCCCGACGAAGGCGCCGGGCGCGAGCTCGTCGGCCAGGTGCTCCAGGTACTCGGGCCACCCGTCGAGGGCCTCGTCGGGCTCGTCGGCGCCGGGGTCGGCGACGACGTCGCGCAGCCGCATGACGACGAGCGACGAGCGCACGCCGACGGCCCGCAGCACGTCCTCGCCCCACCGGTCGACCGCCGCCAGGCTCACCGGCGCGAGCACGCGGTCGTCGAGCAGCCGGGCGGCGGGCGAGCCGGGCAGCACCAGGCCGTGGGCGGGGGCAGGCTCGCCGTCCGCGGCGGTGAGCTCGACGAGACCGAGCCACGGCAGCTCGGGCACGGCGCCGTCGTCGAGCACGCGCCCGACGACGTCCAGGACGGCGTCGGTCACCGCGCCGTCGCCCTCCTCCTGCTGGAGCACCGCCTGCCGCACGGCGTCCGCCGCCAGCACCTGTGCCGGCGTCGCCGGCTCGGCGCCCAGCCGCTCGAGCACGGGGTGGGCGGCCTCGGGGTCGACGATGCGCACGCCCCACGTCGTCAGCGCGCGCAGCGTCGCGGGAGCGAGCCGGGACACGTCGTCGGCGTCGAGCAGGAGCGTGCCCCGCGCGCCGCGGACCACGCGCCCGCCGGCCAGCGGCACGGGCAGCGCGGCGAGGGCCTCGCGCGCGAGCGGGTCGTCCGCCGCGCCGTCGAGCGCCGCGTACACGTCGGGGCCGAGGGCCAGCGGCAGCTCGTCGACGACCTCGGCGAGGGGGCGCGTCTCCACCCCGAGCACGCGGGCCTGGGACGCGTACCGCTCCGGGATCCGCACCAGGCCGCTCACGTGCGCCGCGAGGGCGGCGGCGGCGCGGTCGTCGAGCTGCGGGTCCGTGACCACGGCCGCCTGCGGCACGACGAACCCCTCGGCGCCCGCCAGCAGGGGGGTGCGGGCCAGCCGCTCGACGATCCGCTCCGCCAGGGCGGCGTCCACCCGACCGGACGCCAGCCCGATCGGCACGAGCGCCAGCGGCTCGACCGCACCCGGCAGCGCGGCGGCACCGGCCGGCGACCGATCCCCCGCGCGCGCGTCCCCCACCGCCCGGCGTCGATAGTCGCCCGCGGCGTCGATACCTGTACCTGTCGACGCCGCATCCAGGTATCGACCTGGCGCCCGGTCCTCGTCAGCCAGGCGCGCGGCGAGGGTGGCGTAGGCGTCGGCGGCGCGATCGAGCAACGCGTCGGTCAGCGGGCCGGCCGCCACATGACGGCGCGTCGGGTCCAGCGGGAGCGTGGCGACGAGCAGCGCGGGCAGCGTCAGCGGGTCGTCGGTCGGGGTGGGCGCGTGCACCACGCGCGGCCAGTCCTGGCCCTCGCGCGGCAGCGCCCAGGTCACGCGCCAGGCCCGGGCGTCACGCTCCTCGACCGGGCGGTCGGCGAGCAGGGACAGGGGCAGCTCGCCCTCGGCCGTCGTCACCGCCCAGCGGCGTTCGACGTCGGCGATCCGGCGCACCCGCTCGTCGTCCTCGACGACGATCTCGACGAGCCCCGGCAGGGCCAGCAGCAGCGCGTCGTCGACGCCGGCCAGCAGGCCCGCCACCTCGTCGGCCGCCACCTCGTCACGCAGCTCGAGCACCACCGCCGTGTCGTAGCCCGTCGGCGGCCGCCCCTCGGCCGGCCACGGCAGGCGCAGCGCCGGGAGGGACCCGTCCCGCCGGCGGACCTCCTCGGCCAGGCCCGGCACGTCGCTCGACGCGGCGCCGAGCGCCGCCGCCGTGTCCGCGAGGGAGAACCGCACGCCGCCGCCGGTCGACAGCACGCCGACCTCGTCGGACACCGCCCGCACGGCCGCGAACCCCACGCCGAACCGGCCCACCGTGCGCCCGTCCCGCTTCGCCGACGCCCGCATCGACGCGAGCGACGCAACGCCCGCCGCGGTCAGCGCCTCGCCCGTGTTGGCGGCCACGAGGACGGCACGGCCGTCCGTTCGCGCCAGACGAAGCAGCAGGTGGCCGGGCACGCCCGCGCGGATCGCCGCGTCCGACGCGTTCTGCGCCAGCTCGACGAGCAGGCGGTCGCGGTAGTAGCCGCGGGCGTGGTCCTCCTCCGTGTTGGCGTCCTCCCGGAGGCGCGCGGGCAGCGCGCGCCAGGCCTCCAGCACGGCGGCGCGCAACGCGGCGGTGCCGAAGGCGTCGCCGGTCACGGCTCGGCGGGCTCCTCGCGCGGCTCGTCGGCCTCGGCCAACGACTCGACGGGCGGCTCCTCGGCGGTCTCCGTGAGGTCCTCGACGGGCACGTCGATCTCGTCCCCGGGGACGTCGACGTCCACCACGTCGCCGGCCGACGGCGCGTCGGCAGCACCCTCCGGCACCACCTCGACGGCGGCGACGTGCGCCTCGACGATCTCGACGGCCTCGTCGTCCACGATCGGGTCCGGCGCCGGCCACTCCGTGACGGCGGCGACCTCGGTCTGCGAGTGCGCCCCGCAGCCGTGGTCGAGGCTGACGACCTTGCCGTCGTCGGGCGACCACTCGTTGGCGCACACCCCGAAGACCTGGCCGAGCGGCCCCTGCAGCGGCACGAGGAACCCGCACGTCGCGCACGCCGCCTCCGACGCCAGCGACCCGGCGCTCGTCGGCCCGCGCGACCCGCGGTACCAGCGCTGCGCCGCCTCCTCGCGACCCTCGGGCGAGAGGATCCGCTCGCGTGCGAGCGCCAGCTCGTCGATCGCCACGGCGTCGACCTCCGCGTCGCCGGACGGCCGCCAGCCGGGCACAAGCCGCGGGTCGTCGGGCCGGAACGGCAGCACGTCGCCGGGGCCGATGTCGCCGGGACGCAGCCGCTCGGCCCACGGCACCCAGGCCTTGGCGAGCACGGCCTCGCGGCCCGGCAGGAGCGCCGCCTCGCTCACCGTGACGGTGCGGCCGCGCGGCACGCGCGCCACGGTGACCGTCCACTCCCACCCGTGGTAGCCCCGGGCGAGGTTGGCGAAGCGGTGCGAGACGAGCCGGTCGGCCTCCTCGACGGCGCCGAGGTAGTCCCCGACGTCGGCGGGGTCCTCGGCGAGCTCGACCGCGACCTCGCGTGCGAGATCGACGGCCTTGTCCAGGACGGCGTCGGCCACGGTCAGGCCTCGAGGTCGTCGGCGACGGCGCGCAGGAGCTGCGCGTACTTGCCCGCGCGGTCCTTCTCCGGGTAGCGCCCGCGCCGCAGGTCGTTGCCGACCTTGTCGAGCACCTTGATGAGGTCCTCGACGACGACCACCATCTCGTCCGCCGGCCGGCGCTTGGCCTTGGCCACGGACGGCATCGGCTCGAGCATCTTGACGGACAGCGCCTGCGGGCCGCGGCGGCCGTCGGCGACGCCGAACTCCACCTTGGCGCCGGGCTTGGGCGCCGTCACGCCGGCAGGCAGCGCCGAGGCGTGCAGGAATACCTCGCCACCGTCATCGCTGGCGATGAAGCCGAAGCCACGCTCGGCGTCGAACCACTTGACCTTGCCGGTCGGCACGGCGCACCCCTTGTCTCGCTGAAGCTGTACCGCACGAGTTTACCGGGCGGGTCCCGCTCAATTCGCGGTCTGTCAGTCGTCGGTGACCGCGGGCTCGGAGTGCGGGCGTCCGCCGCTCGGCTCGCGGTCCGTCACGGCGACGCTGCGCCAGCCGATCCGCTCGTGCGACCCGTCGCAGAACGGCTTGTTGCCCGAGGAGCCGCACCGGCACAGGGCCGCCCGGGTCTCGGTCATCCGGCCGGCGTCGCCGAGGTCGAGCCGCAGGTCGCCCCGCACCAGCAGGGGACCGTCGGGCACCGCCGTCACCGTCGTCACCGGGTCGGGAACCTCGGCCGGGCCGTCGTCGAGCTCGTAGTGCAGCGCGCCCGTCGGGCAGCGGCGCACCACCTCGGCGACGAGCAGCGGGTCCCGCTCGTTGTCGACGACGATCCACGGGCGCCGCTCCGGGTCGAACACCAGCGGCAGGCCGCGCACGCACTCGGCGACGTGCCGGCACCGGGTGCGGTCGTAGTGGACGGTGATCCCGGTACCCGGGTAGGCGCGGTCCGCCATCACGCCTCCGGCGGGGCGGGCGTGTGGCCGACGAGGTCCCTGTACTCGTCCTCGTGCTTGCGCAGGAACGCCCGCACGTACGGGCACAGGGCGATGACGCGGAGGTTGCGGGCCCGCACGCTGTCGAGCGCGGAGCGGACCAGCTGGGTCGCGATGCCCTGCCCCTCGTACTCCTCCGGCACCTCGGTGTGCGTGAAGACGACCGCGTCCTCGCGCATCGTGTAGTACGCCGCGCCGACGAGCGTCCCGCCCGGCAGCCAGGCCTCGAACCGCTCGCGCTCGGGCGCGTCCGCCACGGTGACGTCCATGCCTCGATCGTGCCGTGCGCGTGGGGTTGCGGCACGTGGGCACACCGCGCGCACCGGTGCCGATCGGCGGACGACGACCCGGTGACGCGCACGACGAGCCGGCGACGCGGTCCGGGGAGCGCCGATCAGGGCTGGCGGCGCCGGACCGTCAGCCCTGCGCGAGGCGGTCCAGCGCCAGGGCGGCCAGGACGGCCGGGCCTACCGCGAGGGCCTCGTCGGCGAAGCGGGCGCCGGCCGAGTGGTTGTACGGGGCCGTGCCCGGGTCGAGCCCGGGTGGCGTGGCGCCGAGCCAGAAGAAGGCGCCAGGCACCTGCTCGAGCACGTAGGAGAAGTCCTCCGCGCCGAGGACGGGCTGCGCCTCCTGCACGTACGTGGCCTCGTCGTACATCGCGGTGGTCAGCGTCGCGAGGCGGGCGACCTCGGGGGCGTGGTTGACGGTGACCGGGTAGCCGGGGATCCACTCCAGCGCGGCGGTCATGCCGTGGGCCGCCGCGATGCCGTCGACGAGGCGCCGGATGCGCTCCTCGGCCGCGGCTCGGTGGGCCGCCGAGAGCGTGCGGACGGTCGCGTCGAGCAGGGCGTCGTCGGGGATGATGTTGTTCGCGGTGCCCGCCTGGACGAGGCCGGCCGTCACCACCACCGGGTCGAACACGTCGAACGTGCGGGTGACCATCGACTGCATGGCCAGCAGCATCTCGGCCGCCACGGGCACGGGATCGGCCGCGTACCAGGGCGTCGACCCGTGGCCGCCGCGCCCGTGCACGGTCACGCGGAACCGGTCGGCCGCCGCCAGCAGCGGACCTGGCCGGGAGGCCACCCGGCCGGCGGCCAGCAGCGAGGCCCGAACGTGCAGGCCGTAGCCGGCGACCACACGCTCGCCGGCGGCCTCCAGGACGCCCTCGGCGATCATGAGCTCCGCGCCGCCGTCGCCCTCCTCACCGGGCTGGAACATGAAGACGACGGACCCGGGGAGCTCGTCGCGCCGGGCGGCCAGGAGCCGGGCGGCGCCGACCAGGCCGGCCACGTGCATGTCGTGCCCGCACGCGTGCATGACGCCGGCGTTCTCGGAGGTGAACGGCTCCCCCGTCGCCTCCGTCACGGGCAGGGCGTCCATGTCGCCGCGCAGCAGCACGGCCGGACCGGGGCGACCGCCGTGCAGCACGGCGACGACCGAGTCGAGCGCCGCGCCGGTCCTCACCTCGAGGCCCACCGGTGCCAGCGCCTCGAGGATCAGCGCCTGCGTCGCCGGCAGCCGCAGCCCGATCTCGGGGGCGCGGTGCAGCGCGTGACGCAGGCCGGCGACCTGCGGCAGCTGGTCGACCGCATCGGCGCGCAGCGCGGCGAGGGTGGCGAGATCGAGGGTCATGGTGGGGGCCTCCGGGACGGGATCGACGCGTCACGCTATCGCCCGGCAGGCGACGCCCTGGTCAGCGCGGACGGCCGTGAGCGAGCGCGACGACGACACCGCACGAGGCGGCCGGTCCCGACGGAGGCGTTCGCGCCGGCACCGGTGCGCACGAACGTAAAGTTGTGCGGATGGCCATCTCCGACTACCTGACCGCGCTGGACGACGAGCACCTCGTCGCCCTGCTGCGTCGTCGGCCGGACCTGGCGTCCCCATCCCCCGTCACGCTCGCCTCTCTCGCGGCGCGCGCCACGTCTCGCTCCAGCCTGGAACGCGCGCTGGCCTCGGTCGATGCCGCCGTGCTGCAGGCCGTCGAGGCGGTCGTCGCGCTCGCGCCGGACGGACCCCCGAGCCGCGAGCGCGTCGTCGCCGCGATCACCGGGCCGTCCGCCGGTGACGGAGGGACGGGGTCCTCGCCGGCACCGACCCTCGCGCTCCCCGCGGCGCCGGGCGACGGCGGGGCCGCACCGCTCGGCGCGGCCACGGACGCGTCGTTCGTCGGGCGCGCCGTGGACGAGGCGATCGGGCTCGCGCTCGTGTGGCCCGACGACGAGGGGCTGCATGCGGCGCCCGGGCTCGCCGAGATCCTCGGCCCCTACCCGGCCGGCCTCGCGCCGGCTCCGACGGAGACCCGGCTCACAGCACCTGCCGGCACGGCGCCGACCGGCGCCTCCCCCGCCGCCACCGCCCCGGCCGGCACCACCCCCTCCGGTGCGATCGCCTCGCTCGCCGCGGGGCCCGCGCCGGTCGTCGTGCCGGGCGACCTGCCCGCCGACGAGCGCGCCGTGCTCGACGCGCTGACGTGGGGACCACCGGTGGGGCTGGTCCCCGCCGCCGGCAACGCGGCCCTCCCGGTCGTCGGGCGGCTGCTCGACGCCGGGCTCCTCGTCCGCGGCGGCGCGCGGCAGGTCGTGCTGCCGCGGGCGGTCGCCCTGGCGCTGCGCGACGGGCGGACCCACCGCGCGGCAGCCCGGCCACCGGCGCCCGACTGGCCGGTGCGGCGGCCGGACGTCGTCGCGGCGGAGTCCGCGAGCGCGGCCGAACGGCTGGTGCGGCTCGTCGTGCGTCTCGTGACGGCCTGGGGCGAGGAGCCACCCTCGGCGCTGCGGGCCGGCGGCCTCGGGGTGCGCGACCTGCGGGCGCTGGCACACGCGCTCGACATCGAGGAGGCGGAGGCCGCGTTCGTCGTGGAGCTGGCGAGCACGGCGGGCCTGGTCGCCGACGACGGCGAGGAGCGGCCCTCGTTCGCGCCGACCGAGGACGCCGACGCCTGGCTCCGCCGCGACCTGCCGGCCCGATGGGCGCACCTGGCCGCGGGGTGGCTGACGAGCGAGCGCACGCCCTGGCTCGTCGGGACGCGCGACGAGCGTGGCTCGGCGCACGGCGCGCTCGAGCCCGACCTGCACCGCCGGTGGGTGCCGCGCGTCCGCGCCGCCGTGCTCGACGTGCTCGCCACCGCGCCGGCCGGCGCCGCGCCCCCGCTCGACGACGTGCTGGCGGTGCTGCGCTGGCGCACGCCGCGCAACGTGCCTCCGTCCGGCGCGGTGACCGCCCTGCTGCGCGAGGCGGAGCTGCTCGGCGTCACGGGCGCCGGCGCGCTCTCGCCCGCCGGCCGGGCGTCGCCGATCGACCCCTCGGCGGCCGCCGACGCCCTCGCGGCATCGCTGCCCACGCCGGTCGACGAGGTGCTGCTGCAGGGCGACCTGACGGGGATCGTGCCGGGCCGCCCGGGCGACCGGCTCGCGGCGCTGCTCGACCGCACCGCGGTGGTCGAGTCGCGCGGTGGCGCGCTGACGGTGCGGTTCACGCCCGAGTCGGTCCGCGCGGCGCTCGACGCGGGCGCCACCGCCGACGAGCTGCTGGCAGAGCTGACGGCGGTCGCCCGGAGCGGCGTGCCCCAGCCGCTGCGGTACCTCGTGCGCGACACGGCCCGCCGCCACGGCGTGCTGCGTGCAGGCGTCGCCCTCGCCTACCTGCGGGCCGACGACGCCGCGCTGCTCGCGGGCCTGCCCGACGACCCCCGCCTCGCGGGCCTCGGGCTGCGCCTGCTCGCGCCGACCGTCCTCGTGGCGGCGGTGCCGCCGGTGGAGCTCGTGACCGCGCTGCGCGGGCGCGGGCTCGCGCCGGTGATGGAGGGGCCGGACGGCCTCGTCGTGCACGCGCCCGCGGTGCGGCGGCGCACCCGCCCGCGGCCGCAGCGCGAGGAGCAGCCGCCCGACGACGAGGCCCGGCTGACCGCCCTCGTCGCACGCCTGCGACGGGCCGAGGCCGAGGCCTCGCGCGACGGCGCGCACGAGGGCGGGCCGTCGACCGTCGGCGGCAGCGGCGCGGGTGCCGCGAGCGGCCGCTGGGGCGCCGGGCAGGAAGGGCTGGGACGGGCGACCGGCCGCGGACCCGGCCGCTCGACCGGGGCCAGCCGCCCGGTCGCCGCGCGCACCGGCCACGCGGCGGACGCCGCCCGCGGGAGCGAGGCGCCGGCCGGATCGCCCGGTCCCTCGAGCGCCGCCCGCCCGGCCCCCGACGCGCCCTCCGGAACAGCCGACCCGGCCGCCGCGTTGCTGCTCCTGCGCGAGGCGGCCGCCGAGCGCTCCCTGGTCTGGGTCGACGTCGTCGGCGGGCGGGGTGTGCTGGAGCGGCGGCTGCTGCGTCCCGTGAGCGTCGATGGCGGGCGGCTGCGCGCGATCGACCCCGCCCGCGAGGCGGAGCTCGTCGTGGCGGTGCACCGCATCGCCGGCGCCGAGCGAGCGTCATGAGAGGAACCGAGTGACTGACGGACCGCTGATCGTCCAGAGCGACAAGACCCTGCTGCTCGAGGTCGACCACCCGAAGGCCGGCGACGCCCGCCGCGCCATCGCCCCCTTCGCCGAGCTGGAGCGCGCTCCGGAGCACATCCACACCTACCGCCTCACCCCGCTCGGCCTCTGGAACGCGCGCGCCGCCGGCCACGACGCCGAGCAGGTGGTCGACACGCTGCTGGAGTTCAGCCGGTACCCGGTGCCGCACGCGCTGCTCGTGGACGTCGCCGAGACGATGGGCCGGTACGGCCGGCTCCAGCTGGTGAACGACCCCGCGCACGGGCTGGTGCTGCACGCCCTGGACCGCGCGGTGCTCGCCGAGGTGATGCGGTCGAAGCGGACCGCCGGGCTGCTCGGCGCGCGCATCGACGAGGCCGACGTGCTGGTGCACCCGTCCGAGCGCGGCCACCTCAAGCAGGTGCTCGTCAAGCTGGGCTGGCCCGCCGAGGACCTCGCTGGGTACGTCGACGGGGAGAAGCACCCGATCGAGCTGGCGCAGGACGGCTGGCACCTGCGGCCGTACCAGGAGCAGGCGATCGACGGCTTCTTCCACGGCGGCTCGGGGGTCGTCGTGCTCCCCTGCGGCGCGGGCAAGACGCTCGTCGGCGCCGGCGCGATGGCCCGCTCGTCGACGACGACGCTCATCCTCGTCACCAACACCGTCAGCGCCCGGCAGTGGCGCGACGAGCTGATCCGCCGCACGTCGCTGACGCCCGAGGAGATCGGCGAGTACTCCGGCTCCCGCAAGGAGATCCGGCCGGTGACCATCGCCACCTACCAGGTGCTCACCGTCAAGCGGAAGGGCGAGTACCCGCACCTCGAGCTCCTGGACGCCCGCGACTGGGGCCTCATCGTGTACGACGAGGTCCACCTGCTGCCCGCGCCGGTGTTCCGCATGACCGCGGACCTGCAGGCCCGACGCCGGCTGGGCCTGACCGCCACGCTGGTGCGCGAGGACGGCCGCGAGGACGAGGTGTTCTCCCTCATCGGCCCCAAGCGGTTCGACGCCCCGTGGAAGGACATCGAGTCCCAGGGGTACATCGCGCCCGCCGTCTGCACCGAGGTCCGGCTCACCCTGCCGGACCACGACCGCATGACCTACGCGATGGCCGACCCCGACGAGCGCTACCGCCTGGCGGCCACCGCGGCCGGCAAGCACAAGGTCGTCGACCGGATCGTCAAGCAGCACCCGGGCGAACCGACGCTCGTCATCGGCCAGTACCTCGACCAGCTGCACGAGCTCGCCGAGCACCTGGACGCGCCGCTCATCACGGGCGAGACCACGGAGCGCGAGCGTGAGCGGCTCTACGCGGCCTTCCGCGAGGGGACGGTGCCCACGCTGGTCGTCTCCAAGGTCGCCAACTTCTCGATCGACCTGCCGGAGGCCTCCGTCGCGGTCCAGGTGTCCGGGTCCTTCGGGTCGCGGCAGGAGGAAGCGCAGCGTCTCGGCCGGATCATGCGCCCGAAGGGCGACGGCCGCACCGCGCACTTCTACGCGATCGTCGCCCGCGACACGGTGGACCAGGACTTCGCCGCCCACCGGCAACGGTTCCTCGCCGAACAGGGCTACGCCTACACGATCGTCGACGCCGAGGACCTCGGCGGCGCGGCGTAGACCCCGTCGCCCAGGTCGTGACGAACGGCACTGATCGGAAGCGCTCCCACCTGGCAAGATCCGTGACACACCTGGCCACCGGACCGGGGAGGCGACCATGGCGGCGGCGGCGCTCTACCTGGGAGCGGCGCTGCTCGGCGGCCTCGTCGCGGTGCTGCTGCGGCTGCCCCCGCTCGTCGGCTTCCTCGCCGCCGGGTTCGCCCTCGGCGCCGCGGGAGCGCCGGACCTGCCGTACCTGCCGACGATCGCCGACTTCGGCGTCATCCTGCTGCTCTTCGCCATCGGGCTGAAGCTGGACGCGCGCACGCTGCTGCGCAAGGAGATCTGGCTGACGACGACGCTGCACCTGGCCGTGTCGGTGGCCATCGCGATCGGCTTCCTCGGGCTGCTCGCCGTCGTCCGCTTCACGCTCGTGTCCGACGCGCCGTTCGGGTCGCTCGCGCTCGTCGGGTTCGCGCTGGCGTTCTCCTCGACGGTCTTCGTCGTCAAGGTGCTCGACGACCGCTCCGACACCACCGCCCTCTACGGCCGCATCGCGATCGGCGTGCTCGTCATGCAGGACATCGCGGCCGTCGTGTTCCTCTCGCTGTCGACGGGCGTCGCGCCCAGCCCCTGGGCGTTCGCGCTGCTGCTGCTCATCCCGGGCGCCTGGGTGCTGCACCGGATCTGGGACCGGGTCGGGCACGGCGAGCTGCAGGCGCTGTTCGGCGTGCTCGTCGCCGTCGTCGTCGGCTACTGGCTGTTCGAGCTCGTCGGCATCTCCGGCGACGTCGGCGCGCTCGTCGTCGGCGTGCTGCTCGCGAGCCACCCCCAGGCCGGTGAGCTGTCGCGGTCGCTCATGACGTTCAAGGACCTCATGCTCGTCGCGTTCTTCGTCGAGATCGGCCAGCACGGCACGCCGCACTGGGCGGAGATCGCCCTGGCCGCGGCGCTGCTCCTCATGCTCCCGCTGCAGCTCGGGGCGTACGCGCTGCTGCTGTGGCTCATGCGGCTGCGGGCGCGCACGTCGTTCCTGGCCGGGCTCGCGCTGGCGAACTACTCGGAGTTCGGCATCCTCGTCGCGGTCGTCGGCGCGGAGACCGGGCTGCTCGACGAGCACTGGACGGTGGTGGTGTCGCTCGCGGTGGCGTTCAGCTTCGCGCTGTCCTCCGTCGTCAACCGCCGCGGCGTCGAGCTGGCCAGCCGGATGGCCTCCTGGCTGCCGGAGCGCGCCGCCGACAAGCTCCACCCGGACGACCGCCTGGTCGACGTCGGCGACGCGGACGCCCTGGTCCTGGGCCTGGGCCGCGTCGGCGCGGCCACCTACGCCCGGCTGCGCGACGAGTACGGCCTGTCCGTGGTCGGCGTCGAGCACGACCAGCGCCGCGTCGCCGAGCTGGAGGACGAGGGCTTCGAGGTGGTCCGCGCCGACGCGACGGACCTGGAGTTCTGGACCCGCGTGCAGCGCGCCGGCAAGGTCGCCGTCGCGGTCCTGGCGATGCCGTTCCACAACGCCAACCTCATCGCGCTGGCGCGGCTGCACACGGCCGGCTTCACGGGCAAGGTCGCCGCGGTCGCGCGGTACGACGACGACGTCGCCGAGCTGCGCCGGCACGGCGCGGACGCGGTGTTCCACCTGTACGGGTCCGCGGGTGCGGCGCTCGCCGACCACGCGGCGGCGGTGCTGCTGCGCCGACGGCCCGAGGGGATCGAGGCGGCGCACAACCTGCTCCACCTGGAACCGCCGGCCGAGCCGGCCGCACGCACCGACGCCTGAGACCCGGGCGCCGGGAACCGACCGGGCCCGATCGTCGTTGCGGGCGGGTGAGGGGGAGGTCGAGACTCATGCTCGTGCACGCCGATCGTGGTCGACGGTTCGCCGGGGGGCTCCGCTCGGGAGGCGCCCTCGCGATCGCCGCGGCCCTGTTCCTGTTCAGCGCCCTGCCGGCCGCCGCCGCCGGCCCCGTGACCATCGGCGCGGACCACATCACCGACCAGTCGGGCGTGCTGAGCGCCTCCGACACGTCGAGGGTCCAGTCGTCGCTCGACCAGCTCCGCTCCGACACCGGGCTGCAGCTCTACGTCGTCTACGTGCCGACCTTCGACAACCAGGACCCGGTCAGCTGGGCGACGGCGACGATCCAGGCCTCCGGCCTCGGCACCAACGACGTGGTCCTCGCCGTGGCCACCCAGGCCCGTCGGTACGCGCTCGCCCCGCAGTCCGTCACGAACGTCAGCTCCACCCAGATGCAGGCGGTCTACACGGCGGTGGGGCAGAAGCTGAGCGGCAACGACTGGGCGGGTGCCGCGGTGGCCGCGGCCGACGGCCTGCGCTCGGCGGCCACCACGGGCGCCGGCTCGGGCGGTGGCGGTGGCGTCCCCGTGAGCCCGCCCGCCACCTCGTCGGGACCGGGCTTCGGCTCGGTGCTGCTCGTCGGCCTGGTCGCCATCGCGGGGATCGTCGTGCTCGTCGTCGCGCTGGCGAACCGCCGGCGGGTGCCCGCGCCGGCCGCACCCTCCCCCGACGAGCTGGCCGGGCTGCCGACCGCCGAGCTCGACCGGCGCAGCGGCTCGGCGCTCGTCGCGATCGACGACCAGCTGCGCAGCTCGGAGCAGGAGCTGGGCTTCGCGCAGGCGCAGTTCGGGAACGACGCGACCAAGGAGTTCGCCACCGCGCTCGCCGACGGCAAGACGAAGGCGACGGAGGCGTTCCGGCTGCGCCAGGCGCTGGACGACGAGGTGCCCGACACCGAGCAGCAGCGCCGGGAGTGGACCACCCAGATCCTGCGCCTGTGCGCCGAGGTGTCGGCCGCGCTGGACGCGCAGAAGACGGCCTTCGACGACATGCGAAACCTCGAGGACCACGTCGAGCAGGCGCTCGACGACCACGCGCAGGCAGCGGCCGGCCTCACGCAGCGGCTCGGACCGGCGCGGGCGACGCTCAAGGCGCTCGCCGCCCAGTACCCCGCGGACGCGCTGGCATCGGTCGCGCAGAACCCCGACCACGCGCAGACGCTGATCTCCGACGTGCAGGACGCGATCGAGGCCGGCCGCAAGGCCGCCGCGGAGCCCGACCACCGCGGCGAGGCCGTCGGCTACGCGCGCGCCGCCGAGGCGGCGCTCGACCACGCCAAGACCCTGCTCGACGGTGTCGACGCCGCCGGCGCCGACCTGGCCGCGGCCGGGCAGAAGATCGACGCGGCGATCGCCTCCATCACCTCCGACCTCTCGGATGCCGCCCGGCTCGCGCCCGGCGATCCCGCGGTGGTGCCGCAGGTGCAGGCCGCCCAGCACGCGGTCCAGGCCGCGAGCGCCGTGCGCGCCGGCACGGGCGACCCGCTGGCGGCGCTGCGTGGGCTGACGTCGGCCGAGGCGGCGCTCGACGCGTCACTGGCGCCGATGCGCGAGCGCGAGGAGCAGGGCCGGCGCGCCCTCGTCCTGCTCGACGACACCCTCGGCCGGCTCGACTCTGCCATCCGGGCGGCGACGGACTTCATCAACACCCGCCGCGGGGTCGTCGGCCCCGAGGCCCGCACGCGCCTTGCGGAGGGGCAGCGGCTCCGCGACCAGGCCGTGGCCCAGCGCGCCACCGACCCGGTCGGCGCGCTCCCGCTGGCGCAGCGCGCCCAGCAGTACGTCGACGACGCCGTCGCCGCCGCCCGTCAGGACGTCGACAACAACACCCCGCCGTGGGGCGGTGGCCCCCGCATGGGCGGCGGCAACAACCTCGGCGGCATGGTGCTCGGCGGCCTGATCCTCGGCTCGATCCTGCGCGGCGGGGGCGGCGGGGGCGGCGGCTGGGGCGGAGGCGGAGGCGGTGGTGGCGGCGGCTTCGGTGGCGGCTTCGGCGGCGGAGGTGGCGGCGGAGGTGGCTTCGGCGGCGGGTTCTAGCCGCGGCAGGCGTGGGGCAGGACGACAGGGGAACCACATGGACACGACGAGGAAGGCACACCGATGACCGAGAAGCAGTCCATCTTCGGCCGGATCGCGCAGCTGGCGAAGGCCAACATCAACGCGCTGATCGACCAGGCGGAGGACCCGCAGAAGATGCTCGACCAGCTGGTCCGCGACTACACCAACTCGATCGCGGACGCCGAGCAGGCCGTCGCGCAGACCATCGGCAACCTGCGCCTGGCGGAGCAGGACTACAACGCGGACGTCGCCGCGGCGAGCGAGTGGGGCGGCAAGGCCCTCGCGGCCTCGTCGCGTGCCGACCAGTACCGGGCCGCGGGCGACGCGGCGAACGCCGACAAGTTCGACGCCCTCGCCAAGGTCGCGCTGGGCAAGCAGATCACGGCGGAGAACGAGGTCAAGGAGGCCGAGCCGCTCATCGCGTCGCAGCGCGAGGCCGTCGACAAGCTCAAGACCGGGCTCGTCCAGATGAAGGAGAAGCTCGGCGAGCTCAAGTCGCGCCGGGACACGCTCGTCGCGCGCCAGAAGTCGGCGCAGGCGCAGATCCAGGTGCAGGAGGCCATCGGCTCCATCAACGTCCTCGACCCGACGAGCGAGCTGTCGCGGTTCGAGGACAAGGTCCGCCGCCAGGAGGCCTACGCGCAGGGCCAGGCGGAGATCGCCGCGACGTCGCTCGACTCGCAGTTCGCCGAGCTCGAGAGCAGCGACCAGCAGATCGAGGTGGAGGCGCGGCTCGCCGCCCTCAAGTCGGGCCAGGCCCCGCAGCAGCTGGGCACGACGAGCGTGACCCCGCAGATCGCCGCGCAGTGACGTCCGCCCCTGGCGGGCCCCGGCAATCCGGTGGCCCGCCGGGGGCGACGGACGCAGCCAACTCTCAGCAAGTTCTCAGACGGTGCGCACACACTGGGATGGTGAGCACCATGCCCGAGGCGCGCCTGCTCGTCGTCGACGACGAGCCCAACATCCGTGAGCTGCTCGCAACCTCGCTGAGGTTCGCCGGGTTCGAGGTGCACGCCGCGGCGGACGGGCACTCGGCCCTCAAGCTCGCCAAGGACGTCGAGCCGGACCTCGTCGTGCTCGACGTGATGCTCCCGGACCTGGACGGCTTCGCCGTCACGCGCCGGCTCCGCGAGCGCGGCCAGTTCGTCCCCGTGCTGTTCCTCACGGCGCGCGACGACACCGCCGACAAGGTGCAGGGCCTGACCGGCGGCGGCGACGACTACGTCACCAAGCCGTTCAGCCTCGAGGAGGTCGTCGCCCGCATCCGCGCCGTGCTCCGCCGCACCCACCACGTCGAGGACGACTCGAGCGTGCTGCGCTACTCCGACCTCGAGCTCGACGACGACTCGCACGAGGTGCGGCGCGCCGGCCAGCAGGTGGAGCTGTCCCCCACCGAGTTCAAGCTGCTGCGCTACCTGATGCTCAACGCGGGTCGCGTGCTGTCCAAGTCCCAGATCCTCGACCACGTGTGGCAGTACGACTGGGGTGGGGACGCGAACATCGTCGAGAGCTACATCTCCTACCTGCGACGCAAGATCGACTCGATCGACAACGCCGAGGGTCGGCGCCTGCCGCCGCTCATCCACACGAAGCGCGGGGTCGGGTACCTGCTGCGCGAGATGACATGACCGAGCGCAGGGCGAAGGTCGAGGGCTTCGCGCCGGTCCAACCGCCGCTCGCCGCCGCCACGCCCGCGCACCCGGGCGCCCCGCGGGACGCCTCGCCCCCGGCCGGCGGCGCCGCTCCGACCGCCCCGGCGCGCGCCGCGAGCCCCGCCGAACCGGCTCGTGCCGCGACCCCGCCCGGGGCCGCCGCGGGCGCCGACGCGACCCCCGTGGACGACGTGCCCGCGGCCGGTGGCGCTGCCGGGGACGTCGCCACCGGGCCCCGTGCGCCGTCCGGATGGGCCCGGCTGCGCGCCCGCTGGGTCGCGGTCCAGGACCGCGTCCCGCTGCGCGTGCGCCTCGTCGTGCTCATCACCGTGCTGCTCGGCGCCGGGCTGGTGCTGGCCGGCGGCACGAGCGCGACGCTGCTGGAGCGCTCGCTCGTCGCGCAGATCGACGACAAGCTCAAGACCGAGGGCACGACGCTGGCGGGTCAGCAGGTCAGCGCCCTGCTCAGCGGCCTGACCACCAGGAGCGGGCCGAGCGACTACTACGTGCGCCTGCTGGCCGACAACGGCCAGACGCTGACGTACTGGGGCTGGGGGGCGACCCTCGCCCGGTCCGGCACGCCCGACCTGCCCGCCCTGACGGTCGACCAGGTGCGGGCGATGGACGCCAACGGGGACGCGAACGCGTTCACCGTGCGGTCGAACGTCGCAGGCTCGCACTGGCGCGCGGTCGCGTACCCGCTCCCCGCCGCCTACGGCGGCTCGGTGATCATCGCGCTGCCGCTGGGCGGCACCACCGACACCACGGAGACGATGGTCGTCATCCTCCTGCTGTCCGGCATCGGCATCCTGCTGCTCGGCGCGCTGGCCGCCGGCTGGGCCGTGCGGCGCTCGCTCCGGCCGCTCGTCGAGATCGAGCACACCGCGGCCGCCATCGCCGCCGGCGACCTGTCGCGGCGCGTGCCGACCCTCCCGCCGTCGACCGAGGTCGGCCGCCTCGGCACCTCGCTCAACGGCATGCTCGCCCAGATCGAGCAGGCGTTCGCCGTCCGCACGGCCTCCGAGGCCCGCATGCGGCGGTTCGTCGCCGACGCCTCCCACGAGCTGCGCACTCCGCTGGCGACCATCCGCGGCTACGCCGAGCTGTACCGGATGGGCGCGCTCGACGAGCGGGAGAAGGTCGACGACACGATGCGCCGCATCGAGGGCTCGGCCACCCGCATGGGCGGCCTGGTGGAGGACCTGCTGCTGCTCGCGCGGCTCGACGAGGGCCGGCCGGTCGCCCACGAGCCGGTGGACCTCACCGTGCTGGCCGCCGACGCGGTGAGCGACCTGCACGCCCTCGACCCCGACCGTCCGGCCCGGCTCGTCCCGCTCGGCCAGGGCGCCGCCGGCGGCCCCGTCGTCGTCACCGGCGACGACGCCCGGCTGCGGCAGGTCGTCGCCAACCTCGTCGGGAACGTGGTGCGTCACACACCGGTGGGCACGCCGGTGGAGATCGCGGTCGGCCTGGCCGACGGCGCCGGCGTGCTCGAGGTGCGCGACCACGGGCCGGGCATCGACCCGGCGCACGCCACCCGTGTCTTCGAGCGCTTCTACCGGGTCGACGCGTCCCGCACGCGGGAGTCGGGCGGGGCCGGGCTGGGCATGGCCATCGTCGCGGCGATCGTCGGGGCCCACCGTGGGCACGTGTCGCTGGCCGAGACCCCCGGCGGGGGCACGACCGTGCGCGTCGCCGTCCCGACAGGAGTCCCGGGGGACCGTGGGTACCATGGGGAGTCCGAGTAAACCGTCGGTGAGGTTCGTCTCATGGGCGCACTAGAAGCGCCGCAGTGGCTGTTGTCAGGGTTCGTCCGCAGCGTTCAGGCCGCAGGTGGGACGGCACAACCAGAGGAGATCCGGAGCACCGGTGAGTCCCTCCTCGAACGGTGGAGCTCCCCGGAGCGTCGGTTCCACAACCTCAAGCACCTCCTGTCGGTGCTGTCGCGCGTCGACGAGCTGACCGAGGAGACGCACGAGCCCGACCTGGTCAGGCTCGCCGCCTGGTACCACGGCGCCGTGTTCGCGTCCGACCTGGCCGCGACCCGCGCCAACAAGGGCGGGGAGGACGAGGTCGCCAGCGCCGGCGTGGCGCGGACCGAGCTCCTCGCGCTCGGCGTCCCCGAGGCGCGCGCACAGCGCGTCCACGACCTCGTCGTCCACCTGGCGCGGCACACGACCGACCGGTCCGACCCCGACAGCGCCGTGCTCTGCGACGCCGACCTCGCGATGCTGGCCGTCGAGCCGCAGCGCTACAAGGCGTACCTCGAGGAGCTGCGCGCCGAGTACTCCCACATCCCGCAGCACGACTTCCTGCAGGCCCGCCAGCGCATCCTGCGCAAGCTGCTGGCCCGCCCGTCGCTGTTCATCTCCCCGCTCTCCGAGCGGTGGGAGGAGCCGGCACGCCAGAACGTCACCGCCGAGCTCTCGCGCGTGGAGAAGGAGCTGGGCAAGCTCGAGGTGCAGGAGGCCGGCTCGGAAGCGCCGGCGGCTCCGGCTGACGGCGAGCCCGTCCCCGCCTCGACGGCCACCCACCCACAGCCCGGAGCCTGACCGCCGCGCCCCGCGCTGCCTCGTCGCGCGGGGCCGCGCCCCGTCGCCGTCCACCTAGCCTCGCGCCGCACCACGGCCCCGCACCGGGGCGGTGGGCACGACGAGGAGGGGCGATGAGCCAGTACCAGGTCGACGTCGCGCAGCTGGCGCTGGCCGCCACGGCGGTCCAGCAGCGGTCGGCATCCATCGAGGCAGAGGTCGCGGCAATGCACCGGCAGCTCGCGGACCTGCAGGGCGTGTGGCGCGGCGCGGCGGCGGGCGCGTTCGGCGCGGTCGTCGCGGACTGGTCGGCGACGCAGCAGCGGGTCGAGCAGTCGCTGGCGCAGATCGCCCAGGCGATGCGGGTCGCGTCGCAGGCGTACGACGAGGCCGAGCAGGCCGCGTCGCGGCTCTTCGCGCGCGTGACGCCGTGACGTAGCCTGCGGCGATGACCGTGCTCGTCGACACGCCCATGTGGCCGCGGCACGGCACGCTCTGGGCGCACCTGGTGAGCGACTCGTCGTACGACGAGCTGCACGCCTTCGCCGCGGCGGCGGGCCTGCCGGCCCGCTCGTTCGACCAGGACCACTACGACGTGCCGCTCGAACGGCACCCGCAGCTCGTGGCCCTCGGCGCGCAGCACGTCACGGGGCACGAGCTCATCCGCCGGCTGGTCGCCTCGGGCCTGCGCGTGCCGGCCCGCGACCGCGGCGCCCTGCGGCACTGAGCGAGGCGCGGGCGGCGACCCGGCCGGCCGCTGCGAGCCCGCCGCGGGCGTGGTGCGAGCCGAGGGGCGGTCGGTCCGTGCGGAGCCCGCCGCCCAGCGGTGTCCCGCGTAGCCTCGTCTGGCATGGCGGTGTCCCCGCAGCACCAGCGGGACGTCGACGCGATCCTCGCGCGCCGGCACGACAACGGCGCCGACCTCTGGGCGACGCCGGACGGCCGGCTCGCCAAGGGCAGCCCCTTCACGACGCTGGACTGCCTGCGCCTGCTGCACGAGCTCGGGGTGCCGCCCGACGACCCGGCGCTCGTCGGGGCCACCGACCTCGTCTGGCGCGCCTGGCGCGACGACGGCCGGTTCCGACTCGCCCCCGGCGCCATCTACCCCTGCCAGACGATCAACGCGACCCGCACCCTCGCCCACCTCGGGCACGCGTCCGACGAGCGGCTGGCGCGGACCTTCGAGCACCTGCTCGCCACGCGGCACGACGACGGCGGCTGGCGCTGCCTGAAGTTCAGCTACGGCCATGGGCCCGAGACCGGCTCGTCCAACCCCGGTCCCACCCTCGGCGCGCTCGACGCCTTCCGCTTCACGGCCCATGCGCCGCCCGGTGAGCTCGACGGCGCCGTCGACATGCTGCTGAGGCACTGGGAGACGCGGGCACCCCTCGGCCCCTGCCACTTCGGCATCGGCACGCTGTTCACCCAGGTCAGCTACCCCTTCGGGCAGTACAACCTGTTCTTCTACGTCCACGTGCTCTCGTTCTACGAGCGAGCGCGGCAGGACGACCGGTTCCGCGAGGCGCTGCGTGCGCTGCGCTCGCGGATGGTGGATGGCCGCCTCGTCGTCGAGCGCTCGAACCCGCGGCTGGCGGCGCTGGAGTGCGGCCGGAAGGGCGTCCCGAACGACCTGGTGACCGCCCGGTACACGGAGATCGTCGCCAACGTCGGCCGCGGATGACGAACGGGGCCGGCCACCCGACGGTGACCGGCCCCGCTCGCTGAGGATCAGGGGTGGATCAGAAGTCCATCCCGCCGCCCATGCCACCGTCGCCGCCCGGCATCGCCGAGTTCTTCTCCGGCTTGTCGGCCACGACGGCCTCGGTGGTGAGGAAGAGCGCCGCGATCGAGGCGGCGTTCTGCAGCGCGGAGCGCGTGACCTTCACCGGGTCGGCGACGCCGGCCGCGAGCAGGTCCTCGTAGACGTCGGTCGCGGCGTTCAGGCCGTGGCCGATCGGCAGGTTGCGGACCTTGTCCACGACGACGCCACCCTCGTAGCCCGCGTTGACCGCGATCTGCTTGAGCGGGGCCTCGATGGCCACCCGGACGATCTGCGCGCCGGTCGCCTCGTCACCGGTCAGGTCGAGCTTCTCGAAGGCCGTCTTGCCGGCCTGGATCAGCGCGACGCCGCCACCGGCGACGATGCCCTCCTCGACGGCCGCCTTCGCGTTGCGCACGGCGTCCTCGATGCGGTGCTTGCGCTCCTTGAGCTCGACCTCGGTGGCCGCGCCCGCCTTGATGACGGCCACGCCGCCGGCGAGCTTGGCGAGGCGCTCCTGGAGCTTCTCGCGGTCGTAGTCGGAGTCCGAGTTCTCGATCTCGGCACGGATCTGGGTCACACGACCCGCGATCTGCGCCGCGTCGCCCGCGCCCTCGACGATCGTGGTCTCGTCCTTGGTGACGACGACCTTGCGCGCCTGGCCGAGGACCTCGACGCCGACCGAGTCGAGCTTGAGGCCGACGGTCTCGGACACGACCTGGCCGCCGGTGAGGATGGCCATGTCCTGGAGCATCGCCTTGCGGCGGTCGCCGAAGCCGGGCGCCTTGACGGCGATCGACTTGAACGTGCCCTTGAGCTTGTTGACGACGAGCGTGGCCAGGGCCTCGCCCTCGACGTCCTCGGCGACGATGAACAGCGGCTTGCCGGCCTGGATGACCTTCTCCAGGAGGGGCAGCAGGTCCTTGACGGACGAGATCTTCGACTCGACGAGCAGGATGTACGCGTCCTCGAGGACGGCCTCCTGGCGCTCCGGGTCGGTGACGAAGTACGCCGACAGGAAGCCCTTGTCGAAGCGCATGCCCTCGGTGAGCTCGAGCTCGAGGCCCAGGGCGTTGCTCTCCTCGACGGTGATGACGCCCTCCTTGCCGACCTTGTCGAGGGCCTCGGCGATGAGGTCGCCGATCGCCTGGTCGGCGGCCGAGATCGCGGCCGTGGCGGCGATCTCCTCCTTGGTCTCGACCTCCTTGGCCTGCGCGAGCAGCTGCTCGGTGACGGCCTCGACGGCCTTCTCGATGCCGCGCTTGAGGGCGATCGGGTTGGCGCCGGCGGCAACGTTGCGCAGGCCCTCACGCACGAGCGCCTGGGCCAGGACGGTGGCGGTGGTGGTGCCGTCGCCCGCGACGTCGTCGGTCTTCTTGGCGACCTCCTTGACCAGCTCGGCGCCGATCTTCTCGAACGGGTCGTCGAGCTCGATCTCCTTGGCGATGGAGACGCCGTCGTTCGTGATCGTCGGCGCGCCCCACTTCTTGTCGAGCACGACGTTGCGGCCCTTGGGACCGAGCGTGACCTTGACGGTGTCGGCGAGGATGTTGAGGCCGCGCTCCATGCTGCGGCGGGCCTCCTCGTCGAAGGCGATGATCTTGGCCATGGGTCTGGCGATCCTTTGTCTGGGGTTCAACGGGTGGCCGTTCGGTGCCCGCGACGGACGGATCGCCGCGCGCGGTCATGTCCCGCGCGCGACGGCCCTCACCTGACGGCCGGTGTTTCTGTCACTCTCCTAGGGAGAGTGCTAAGCCAATGGTTAGCACTCACACCCATCGAGTGCAAGCCACATCGACCCTGCCGGGGCCCGCCGATCAGGCGGACGGGTCGCTGCGCAGCACCACGGTGATGCCGCTAGGTGCCTCGGTCGCCGACATCTCCACGGCGTTGACCTTGATGGTCTGCGCGACGAGCTCGGCGGTCGCCTTGAGCGACTCGCTGCCGTAGAACACGGTCGAGGCGGTGGGCGTCGACGATGTGGCGTTCCCGGCCGTCACCTTGGTGAAGCCGGCGGCGGACAGCTGCTCGCCGACCTTCTTGGCCAACCCGGCGATCTTCGAGCCGTTGAGCACGCTGACCGGCGTGCCCAGCTCGACGGGCGGGGCGGCGGTCGTCGTCGGGGCCGCCGGCGCGGTGGCCTGCGCGCTCCCGGTGGGCTGCGCGCCGTCGGTGGGGCCGGTCGCCTGCGCGGTGGAGGTGCCCGCCACGCCGGGGATGTCCGGCAGCTGCCCCCTGCCCGCGAGGTACGTCACGGCTGCCCACGCCACGAGCGGGACGATGACGATGACGGCGACGAACGGCCACCAGCGGCTCCACGCGGATCGCGGCGCGCGGTGCACCCCGCGCGGGGAGTCCGGGTCCGGCGACGCGTCGAACTCGTCGGGCGGGTAGCTGTAGGAGGCCTTGCTCACGGCGGCAAGGCTAGTGGGTGATCCCAGGCGTTCCGCCGCGCGGCACGACGAACCTCAGAGGTCGACGCCGAGCCGGCGGGCGGTGCGCGCCCGCTGCCGGGACGCGCGCATGCGGCGCAGCCGCTTGACGAGCATGGGGTCGAACGCGAGCGCGGCGGGAGTGTCGATGAGCGCGTTGAGCACCTGGTAGTACCGCGTCGCCGACATGTCGAACAGCTCGCGGATCGCCTGCTCCTTCGCGCCCGCGTACTTCCACCACTGCCGCTCGAAGCCGAGGACCTGCTGGTCGCGCTCGGAGAGCCCGACCTCGTCGGCCGCCTCCACCACGCGCATCGCGACGTCCATCGCGCTCCTCCTCCGGCTCGTTGGCGCCCATCGTAGGCCGCGAATCACAGGCATGTCATTCGCCCCGGCGTGCCGCCACGCGCGCCCCACCCCCGTCGAGCGCCACCCTCGTTCGCCGAGCGCCACCCACCTTTCGGCGGCACTCGGTGGACGAGTGCGGCACTCGGCGAAGGGGCGGCGGGGAGAAGGGGGCACGACGAGGCAGCGGGCGCGGCGGTAGCGTGCGCGCGTGAGCCCCAGCCCGGCGCCCCTGGACCAGCTCGTCGCGCCCGACTGGGCGGCGGCCCTCGCACCGGTGGAGCCGCAGATCCGGGCGGCCGGCGACTTCCTGCGCGCCGAGGTGGCCGCAGGGCGCACCTACCTGCCGGCGGGCGACGCCATCTTCACCGCGTTCCGCCGGCCGATGGCGGGGGTGCGCGTGCTCGTCGTCGGCCAGGACCCGTACCCCACCCCCGGCCACCCGATGGGGCTGAGCTTCTCGGTGCAGCCGCACGTGCGGCCGCTGCCCGGATCGCTCGTCAACATCTTCAAGGAGCTCGTCGCGGACCTCGGCGTGCCGGTGCCGACGAACGGCGACCTCACCCCGTGGGCCGATCGCGGCGTCATGCTGCTCAACAGGGTGCTCACCGTCGGCGCGGGCCAGCCGGCGTCCCACCGCGGGAAGGTCTGGGAGCCGGTGACGGACCGGGCCATCGCGGCGCTCGTCGAGCGCGGCGGGCCCCTCGTCGCGGTGCTGTGGGGCCGGGACGCCCAGACGCTGACGCCGGCCCTCGGGCGGGTCCCGATCGTCGCGAGCGCCCACCCGAGCCCGCTCTCGGCGCACGCGGGCTTCCTCGGGTCACGCCCGTTCTCGACGGTCAACCGGCTGCTCGAGGAGCAGGGCGCGCAGCCCGTGGACTGGTCGCTGCCCTAGCGGTCGGCGCGGCGAGGCATGATGCGGTGGTGACCGAGGCAGCACCGACCACACCCCCCTGGACCAGGTACGTCGCCCTCGGCGACTCGTTCACCGAGGGCCTCTGGGACGCCCCCGACGGGCTCGATGCCCCGATGCGGGGCTGGGCGGACCTGCTGGCCGAACGCCTCTCGGCCCGCCGCACGGCGGCCGGTGCCGCGCCGCTCGAGTACGCCAACCTCGCGATCCGCGGACGCCGCCTCGCCCCGATCGTCGACGACCAGGTGCCGGCGGCCCTCGCGCTCGCACCGGACCTCGTCAGCCTCGTCGGCGGCGGCAACGACCTGCTGCGCCCCGACGGCAACCCGGACCGGCTCGCCGCCCGCCTCGAGGCGGCCGTGGTGCGGCTGCGCGAGGCCGGCGTCGACGTGCTGATGGCGACGGGGTTCGACTCCGCCGACTCGCCGGTGGTGCGGCTGACCCGGGCCAAGGTGGCGATCTACAACACGATGATCTGGTCGATCGCCCGGCGGCAGGGCGCCCACGTCGTCGACCTGTGGGGCATGCGCGCGCTGCACGACTGGCGGATGTGGGCCGAGGACCGGATCCACCTCACCTCCGCCGGGCACGAGCGGGTGGCGCAGGCGGCGCTCGTCGCGCTGGGGCTGGAGCCCGACGCCCCGGGCTGGGACGACCCGCTGACGCCGCTGCCGCCGACACCGTTCACGGACCGGGCACGCGCGAACGCCCGTTGGCTCCGCGTCCACGCGGCGCCGTGGGCGACGCGGCGCGTCCAGCACCGCTCGTCGGGCGACGGCCGCTCGCCGAAGCGCCCGGTGCCGACGCCGGTCGAGCCCGCCTGACCCGAACCCCGGACCTTGGTCCGGACGGCCGGGCGACGATGCGTAATACATTACCTATATGTCACGAACCGACCTGGAGAGCGAGGCCTTCGGCCTCCTCTTCGTCCTCACGCAGCACCTCGGCCGGCGCGCCGACGACGCGCTCGTCCCCTTCGGCCTGACCAGCCGGCAGTGGCTGCTGCTCGCCGTGCTCTCGCGGAGCGCCCAGCCGCCGACGCTGAGCGAGGCCGCCACCGCTTACGGGACCTCCCGGCAGAACGTCAAGCAGATCGCGCTCCAGCTCGCCGCGCGGGGCTACCTGAGCCTCGAACCGGACCCGGCCGACGCCCGCGCGACCCGCCTGGTGCTCAGCGACGCGGTGGCCGCGTTCGACGAGCCGACGGCGGTCGCCGCGCAGCGCGCCCTCCTCGCCGACGTCTTCGCGGCGTTGTCCGACGACGAGCTCGCCGCGCTGGAGTCGGCCGCCCGGACCACCGTGACGCACCTCGCCCGGAGCGCGTCGTGACCGCCGCCACCGTGCCCGCGGCCCTCGCGGCGCCGACGCGGCCGGTCGGGGACGTGCGGGCCATCGGAGCGCGCCGCGTGGTGCGGGTCACCCTCGGCGCCGTGGCCGTGGCACATGGGCTGGTGCACCTCATGGGCGTCTCGGGCTCGGTGGCCGACGAGCAGCTCGGCACCCGCGTCCTGTGGGCAGCCGCCGCGCTCGCGTGGGTCACCGCGGGCCTCGGCCTGGCCACCGGGCGGCGCCGCTGGTGGGTCCTCGGCGCCCCGGCGCTGCTGCTGTCGCAGGCGGCGATCGCGACGAGCTGGGCCGACGCCAAGGCCGGCACCGTGGCCAACGCCGCCCTGCTGGTTGCCGTGCTCCACGGGTACGCCGTCGAGGGGCCGCACAGCCTGCGGGCGCGCTACCGCCGCGAGGCCGGCGAGGCGTGGGCGCAGGCGGGGCCGCGCGGCCTCGTCACGGAGGCGGACCTCGCCGCGCTGCCGCCGCTGGTCGCCGGCTACCTGCGGCGCACGGGCGCGGTCGGCCGGCCGCGGGTCGCCGCGGTGCGCGCCACGTTCTCCGGCCGCATGCGCCAGGGCGAGCGCCGCCCCTGGATGTCGCTGCGGGGCGAGCAGGTCAACACCTACGGCGAGCACGTCACGCGGCGGGCGCTCTTCGACGCGACCCTGCGGGGCGTGGCCATCGACGGGCTGCACGTCATGGCGGACGGGCACGCGACGATGACGATCCGCCCCGCCGGCCTGCTGACCGTCGTCGACGCGTCCGGCCACGAGATGGACCAGGGCGAGACGGTCACCGCGCTGAACGACATGTGCTTCCTGGCACCCGCGGCGCTGCTCGACGCGGACGTCGCGTGGCACGAGACCGGCGGCCGGACCGTCGGCGTCGAGTACCGCCTGGCGGGGCGCACGGTGCGGGCGACCCTCGTGTTCGACGAGGCGGGCGACCTGGTCGACTTCGTCTCCGACGACCGGTTCCGCAGCGCGGGCCCGAGCTTCGTCTCGCAGCGCTGGTCCACGCCGCTCGGCGGCTACCGCGACGTCGCCGGCCGCCGCGTGGCGAGCCAGGGGGACGCGCGGTGGGACGGGCCGGAGGGTCGGTTCCCCTACATCGAGCTGCGCATCGACGCGATCGAGTGGCGATAGCTCAGTCGGCGGCGCCGCGCACCGGCACCCGCGGCGGCCACGCCGGCGCGCCGAGCTCGCGCGAGACGTTGCGGGCGGCCTCCCTGAGGTCGTTGAGGACACCCGCCTCCGGCGGCCACTCGCTCGTCGGCAGCACGACGGCGATCGACGCGACGACCGCTCCGCTGCGGTCCGAGATGGGCGCGGCGACCGATGACTCCCCCAGCACGGCCTCGTCCTCCTCGGTCGCCAGCCCGCGCTCGGCGATCTGCGCCAGCTGGAGCTCCAGGCGCACCGGGTCGGTGATGGTGTCGCCGGTGAGCGGCGGCAGGGGCCCGACGAGCACCTCGTCGGCCAGCCGTGGGTGGTAGGCCAGCAGCACCTTGCCCATCGCGGAGGCGTGCACCGGGATCGTCACGCCGGTCTCGAGCATCTGCTGGCTGCCGTCGGGCCGCCGGTTGTGGTGGATGACGAGCACCTCGTGGAAGAGCTGGGCCCCCAGCCGGGTCGACAGCCCGGTGCGCCTGGCCAGCTCCGCGGTCCACCGCATCGCCCGGGCCCGCACGTCGAGGGTGTCGAGGTAGACGTTGGACAGCTTGAGGAGCGCCGGCCCCAGCATGTAGCGCGTGCCGTTGGGCTCCTTGGCGACGAGGCCGTGCTGCTGCAGCGACTTCACGATGCCGTGCACCGTCGACGGCGAGAGCTCGAGGGTCGTCGCGAGCTCGGAGATGCCGAGGTGGCGGGCCCCCTGGAGCGCGTTGAGCACGCGCGCCGCACGGTCGATCGCCTGGATCACGGATGGCCCTCCCGCAGGGCGGACCGCCTCGGCAGCCTCGCCGCGACGCCCTCGTCTCCTGCGCTTGACACTGCCCTCATCGGATGCGGAGTATTCGACATTGTCGAATGGCGTTCTGTCCAGCAGGACGGGCACACTCGTCACGACGGCCTGTCGAACCGTGCAAGGGAGCACACATGGACGTCCACGGGACCTCCTGGCCCGTGCTCGTCGCGACGCTCGTCTGCACGCCGATGGTCCGCCTCCCTTCCCAGGGCCGGCCCGCCCTTGCCCCGGGTCGCGCTCGCGTTCGGCCTCATCGCACTCACCGGCCCCATCGGGCCACGACAGGAGAAGGTGCTGACGCATGAAGAAGCTGATCAACAACCCGGACGACGTGCTCGCTGACGCGCTCGTCGGCCTCGCGGCGGCCGAGCCGCTGCTCAACGTCGACAAGAAGAACCGGATCGTCTACCGCGCGACCCCGAAGGACCAGGGCAAGGTGGCCCTCATCTCCGGCGGCGGCTCTGGGCACGAGCCGATGCACGGGGGCCTCGTCGGCCTCGGCATGCTCGACGCGGCCTGTGCCGGCGCGGTGTTCACCTCGCCCACCCCGGACCAGATGGAGGAGGCGACCAAGGTCGTCGACCGCGGCGCCGGCGTGCTCCACATCGTCAAGAACTACACCGGCGACGTCATGAACTTCGAGATGGCCGCCGAGCTCGCGGACGCCGCGGGCATCCAGGTCGAGTCGGTCGTCACGCACGACGACGTCGCCGTCGAGGACTCGACGTGGACGGCCGGGCGGCGCGGTGTCGGCCTGACGGTCCTCCTCGAGAAGATCGTCGGCGCCTGCGCCGAGACCGGCGCCGACCTGGCGACCGTCAAGGCGCTGGCGGACAAGGTCTCCGCGTCCGGCCGCTCCATGGGCATGGCCCTGACGAGCTGCACCGTCCCGGCCGCCGGCAAGCCGACGTTCGACATCGCCGAGGACGAGATGGAGATCGGCGTCGGCATCCACGGCGAGCCCGGCCGGCACCGCGAGAAGCTCGCGCCCGCCCACGAGATCGCACAGATGCTCGTCGACCCGATCCTGGCCGACTTCGACTTCACGGGCGCGCCCGCGATCGTCTTCGTCAACGGGCTCGGCGGCACCCCGCTCATCGAGCTCTACCTCATGTACGGCGAGGTGGCCGCCCTCCTGGAGAAGGCCGGCATCACCATCGCCCGCAGCCTCGTCGGGCCGTACATGACGTCGCTGGAGATGGCCGGCACCTCGGTGACGGTCCTGCGGGCGGACGACGAGATCCTCAAGTTCTGGGACGCGCCAGTGGTCACCCCCGGCATGCGGTGGGGTGCCTGACGACGATGGCACAGGACACCGTGGACCTCGCAGCCCTCATCGCCTGGCTCGACTCCTTCCGTGGCTACGTGACGGAGAACCGGGCGTACCTCACCGAGCTCGACTCGGCGATCGGCGACGCCGATCACGGGATCAACATGACCCGTGGCATGGACGCCGTCTTCGCCAAGATCAAGGAGGCGCAGGACGGCGGCACGCCGTTCGCCACCATCGACGACCTCTTCAAGGCCGTGGGGATGACCATGGTCACCTCGGTCGGTGGCGCGAGCGGACCGCTGTACGGGACGTTCTTCCTGCGGATGGGGCGCACGGCGGGGACCGCGGAGACCCTCGACGCCGCCGGGCTCGGTGCCGCGCTGCGGGCCGGGCTCGACGGGGTCGTGGCACGGGGCAAGGCCGAGGCGGGCGACAAGACGATGTTCGACGCCATGTCGCCCGCGCTCGACGCCTACGACGCGGCCGTGGCCGGCGGCGCCGACCCGGCGGCGGCGGCGCAGGCCGCGTCCGCCGCGGCCGACGCCGGCCGGGACGCGACGACGCCGCTCGTGGCCCGCAAGGGTCGCGCGAGCTACCTCGGCGAACGGTCCGCCGGGCACCTCGACCCCGGGGCGACCTCGACGGCGCTGCTGTTCCAGGCCTTGGCCGAGACGCTGGCCGCCTGATGGCGGTCGGGATCGTCGTGGTCTCGCACAGCCCCGCGCTGGCGAGGGCCGTGGTCGACCTCGCGCTCGAGATGACCCCCGCCGGAGGTCCCCCCGTGGCGATCGCCGCGGGGGGCCCCGGTGGGGTCACCGGGACCGACGCGATGGCGGTCAGCGAGGCGATCGGGCGCGTGGGATCGCCGGACGGCGTGCTCGTGCTCATGGACCTCGGCTCGGCGGTGCTGTCGGCCGAGATGGCCCTGGAGTTCCTCGACGACCCGGACGTGCCCGTCCGGCTGACGAGCGCGCCGTTCGTCGAGGGCCTGCTCGCGGCCGTGGTGACGGCCGCCGGCGGTGCGAGCCTCGACGCCGTCGAGCGCGAGGCCCGGGGGGCGCTGGCGCCCAAGGCGACCCACCTCGGGACGCACGACGAGCCCGCGGAGCCCGCCGCACCGGCGCCGGCGGCCACGGTGACGCGCGACCTCACCCTCATCAACCCGGTCGGGATGCACGCGCGCCCGGCCGCCATGCTCGTGTCCGCCCTGGGCGGGCTCGACGCCGCGGTCACGGTGGCGAACCTGCGCACCGGCCGCCCGGCGGCGACCCTGTCCGGCACCACCGCGCTGCTGACGCTCGACGGCCGGCTCGGCGACACGCTGCGCTTCGGCGCCTCGGGCCCCGACGCCGACGAGGCCCTGACGAGGATCGCCGACCTCGTCGGCCGTGGCTTCGACGAGATGGACCTGACCGCCGCAGCTCCGGCGGCGGCACCCGCCCCCGAGGAGGCCGTGCCCGGGGACGTGCACCCGGCGGCGCACGCCGGCGGACCGACGGCCCCCGGCGGCGGCGCCCCCCTCGGCGTCAGCCCCGGCCGCGGCGTGGGGACCGTCGTCCACATGCCCGACCCAGTGACCGAGCCCGCCCCCGGGCCGGCCGTGCCGGACGACCAGCGTGCCGCGGAGGCGGACCGCATCGACCGCTCCGCGTCCGCCGTCGCGGACGAGCTGCGCGGCCGGGCGTCGCGCGTCGACGCCGAGGCGAAGGCGATCCTCGAGGCCAACGCGCTCATCGCCGAGGACAGGGGCGTGCTGGACGACGCCCGTGCCCGCGTCACCGGGCAGGGGCTGGCCGCAGCGCCCGCGGTGTGGCAGGCGTTCACGGCCATCGCCGAGATGTTCGCGGCCGCCGGCGGGGTCATCGCCGGGCGGGTGGCCGACGTGCAGGACGTCCGCAACCGCGTCGTGGCGCACCTGCAAGGGCTGCCGGCCCCGGGCGTGCCGGTGCGCACCGAGCCGTTCGTGCTCGTCGCGCGCGACCTGGCTCCGGCGGACACCGCGTTGCTCGACCCGGCGGTCTGCCGGGCCCTCGTCACCTCGGAGGGCGGCCCGACGAGCCACGCGGCGATCCTCGCGCGGTCCCTCGGGCTGCCGGCGGTCGTCGGCGCCCCGGCGGCGCTCGACATCCCCGAGGGCACGCTCCTGCTGGTCGACGGGGGGACCGGCGAGCTCGTCGTCGACCCGTCGCCGGAGCTCGTCGCCCAGGTGCTCGCCGCGCCCAAGGCGCCGGAGTTCGACGGCGACGGCGTGCTCGCGGACGGCACGCACGTGAAGCTCAAGGCCAACATCGGCGGCACGGCGGACGCGCAGCGCGCCGCGGGCGCGCACGCCCAGGGCGTCGGGCTCTTCCGCACCGAGTTCCTGTTCCTCGACCGAGGCACGCCGCCGACGCTCGACGAGCAGGTCGCCGCCTACCGCGGGGTCCTGGAGGCCTTCCCGCACGACGACGTGGTGATCCGCACGCTGGACGCGGGCGCGGACAAGCCGCTGGCGTTCGTCGGGCCGCAGCACGAGGACAACCCCGCGCTCGGCGTCCGGGGCCTGCGCACGTCGTGGCGGTGGCCGCAGGTGCTCGCCGACCAGCTCGACGCGATCGCCGCGGCCGCGGCCGCCACCGGCACCCGGCCCTGGGTGATGGCGCCGATGGTGTCGACCGTCGCCGAGGCGGCGGACTTCGTCGCGCTCGCCAAGGACCGCGGCATCGCCACGGCGGGCGTCATGGTGGAGACGCCGTCGGCGGCGCTGCTGGCCGACGACCTGCTGAAGGTCGTCGACTTCATCAGCCTCGGCACCAACGACCTGACGCAGTACACGATGGCGGCGGACCGGCTGTCCGGCGAGCTGGCCGCGCTCAACGACCCCTGGCAGCCGGCGGTGCTCCGCCTGCTCGCCCAGGTCGGGGCGGCGGGCCGGCGGGCGGGCGTGCCGGTAGGCGTGTGCGGCGAGGCCGCGGGCGACCCCCTGCTGGCGGTGGTGCTCGTCGGGCTCGGGGTCACCAGCCTGTCGATGGCGCCCGGCCTGCTCGGCGCGGTGGCGGCGCAGCTGGCCGCGCTCGACCGGGCGGCGTGCGAGAGCGCCGCCCATGCGGCGTTGGCGGCCGTCGACCCGGCGGGCGCGCGGGCGGCGGTGCGAGCGGCGCTCGGCCTGTAGCGGCCCCCGGAGCGCCCCCGGCCCTGCGCCGTCAACGGCTCGCGAGCGCATCGTTCGTCGTCGAGGTCGTGGGTTCCGGACACCGGAAGCCCTGCGTTCGGCGACGAACGATGCGCCCGGCGACGAACGATGCGCTCGGCGACGAGCGCTGAGCTCGACGACGACCGGGCGCAGCGGGGATAGCCTGCGCCCGTGCTCCCCGACCAGCTCGACCGCCTGTACTCCGTCTCCCACCCGGCCGTCCACCCGGACGGCTGGGCCGTGGTGTCCGCGACCCGCCCCGACTTCGCCGCCGACGCGTACGTCGGGCAGCTGTGGCGCGTGCCGCTGGACGGCGGCGCGCCCCGGCGGATCACCCGCGGCTTCCGTGACACGGCGCCGAAGGTCTCGCCGGACGGGCGGCTCGTCGGCTTCCTGCGCGCGGCGCCGGGCGGGGTCCCCCAGCTCGCGATCGTGCCCGCCGACGGCGGCGAGCCGCTCGTCGTCACGGACCGGAAGCTCGGCGTGAGGGACTTCGCGTTCACGGAGGACTCCGCCCGGGCGGTCGTCACCTCCGCGGTGCCCGAGGAGGGGCGCCACGGCACGGTGGACGGCGTGCCCGCGCCGGCCGAGGACCCGCGCCACGTCACCACGCTGACGTTCCAGTCGAACGGCCGCGGCTACCCCGCCGACCAGCGCGTCCACGTCTTCGTCGTCGACCTGCCGGACCCGTTGGGCGAGCCGCCGGTCACGCCCGTCGGGCGTGCGGCGAAGGCGGCGAAGGACGCGGCGAAGGCCTCCGGGGTGGCGGACGACGAGCCGCGGCTGGTGCCGGAGGCTCGGCAGCTGACGAGCGGCGACTTCGACCACGCCGAGCCGGTGGTCGTCGGCGGGTCGGTGGTCGTCGTGTCGGCGCGGCACGAGCACCGCGACCTCGACCGGCGGACCGACCTCTATCGGATCGACCTGGCGTCCGGCGACGTGACCCTGCTGACGGACCCCGCGGTGACCGGCACCACGCTGACCGTCGCGTCGCCGGTCGTCGTCGGCGACGACCTGTACTTCCTCGGCGCCGACCTCGGGCCTGACGGCACGGACTTCGTCGCCAAGAACGCGGCCGCCTACCGGGTGCCGGTGGCCGGTGGCCCGGTGGTGCGGCTGACCGACCCCGCGGACGACGACCTGACGCAGCTGGCGGCCGTCGACGACGGCGTGCTCGGCGTGCTCCACACGCAGGGTGCCGGCGTCCCGGTGCGCCTCGCCGGGGACGGTGCCCTCACACCGCTGCCAGTCCCGGAGGGCGCGTCCGTGACGGCCGTCGGCGCCGCCGGCGATCGGGTCGTCGCGGCCGTCGCGACGCCGGTCTCCCCCGGCGAGGTCGCGAGGCTGGACTCGTCAGCCACCGTGCTCACCGACTTCGCCGCCGCGCTGCGCGAGGTGTCCACGCCGGTCCCGGCCCGCGAGCTGGTCTCGACGAGCCCCGACGGCCAGCGGGTGCAGGGCTGGGTGCTGGTGCCGGAGGGCGAGGGCCCCCACCCCGTGCTCCTCACCATCCACGGCGGCCCGTACGCCGCCTACGGCCCGGCGTTCTTCGACGAGGCGCAGGTCTACGTCGCCGCCGGCTACGCCGTCGTGCTCTGCAACCCGCGCGGCTCGGACAGCTACGGCGAGGCCTTCGGCCGGGCGATCCAGGGCGACTTCGGGAACCTCGACAGCGTCGACGTGCTGGCGTTCCTCGACCACGCCCTGGCCACCGTCCCGGGCCTGGACGCGGACCGCGTCGGGGTGATGGGCGGCTCCTACGGCGGCTACCTGACGGCGTGGCTCATCGCCCACGAGCACCGCTTCGCGGCGGCGATCGTCGAACGCGGCTACCTCGACCCGCGCTCGTTCGTCGGCGCCAGCGACATCGGCTGGTTCTTCGCGCCCGCCTACAACACGGCTGACCCGGCACGCATGGACGCCCAGTCGCCGCTGCTGCTGGCCGGCCAGGTCACCACACCGACGCTGGTGCTGCACAGCGAGGACGACCTGCGGTGCCCCATCTCGCAGGCCTTCCGCTACTACACGGAGCTCAAGCTGGCCGGCGTGGACGCCGAGCTGCTCGTCTTCCCGGGCGAGACGCACGAGCTGTCGCGCTCCGGCCGGCCCTGGCACCGCCGGCAGCGCTTCGAGGCGATCCTCGACTGGTGGCGCCGCTACCTGCCGGTCACCGCGTAGACCAGCCGCGCGAACTGGCCCACGGCCGAGGCGGAGACGAGCGTGAGCCGCTCCGACCCGACCCGCCGCGGCAGCAGCGGCGCGCCGCCGGTCAGGGCGACCGGCGCGACCGACAGCGCGACCTCGTCGAGCGCGCCGGCATCGAGGAACTGACCGGCCAGGTCGCCGCCGCCGACCACCCAGACGTCGCCCTCGCCCGCCGCGGCGCGGATGGCGGGCAGCGCCTCGGCCACCGGCCCGGCGACGAACCGCACGTCCGCACCCTCCGGCACCGGCAGCGTGCGCGACGTGAAGACGAACGTCGGCTTGTCCCCGTAGATGGCGCGCCACCGCTCGGGGCGCGCGAGCAGCTCCTCGTGCGCCAGCACCCACTCGTACGTCGTCGAGCCCTCGACGAGCACCGCGGCACCGGACGGGAACAGCCCCTCCTCCGGGGCGTCGCCGCCCGGCACCGCGAAGAGCCAGTCGAGCGAGCCCTGCTCGTCCGCGATCCAACCGTTGAGGCTGGTCGCTGCGTCGAAGATCACCTTCCCCATGCGGTCACCGTAGGCGGCGCCGCCGACACGGCTACGGCACGACGACGGTGATGCCGGCCCCGGCGGTCCCCGACCCCAGGGCGGCCAGGGCGTCGGCCGCCTGGTCGAGGCCGACGACCCGCTCGACCAGGCCGGCGGGGTCCAGGCGGCCGGCGGCCACGTCGGCGAGCATCGCGGGGTACTCGTGCGCCGCCATGCCGTGGCTGCCGTAGACCTCCAGCTCCCAGGCGATCACCCGGTCCATCGGGATCCCGGCGCGCGCGTGCGGGCCCAGCAGCAGTCCCGCCTGGACGTGCCGGCCGCGCCGCCGCAGCCCCAGCACCGAGGCCACGGCGGTGCCCGACGAGCCGAAGGCGTCGAGGGAGACGTGCGCCCCGCCGCCGGTGGCCTGCACGACGAGCTCCGCCACCGCCTCGGGCGCCAGCCCCGCGGGGTCGATCGTCACCGCGGCGCCGAACGACGCCGCCTGCGCACGAGCGCCCGCCGACGGGTCCACGACCACCACGTGGGCGCCCGCCGCGACCGCGACCTGCACCGCCGACAGCCCGACGCCGCCGGCACCGTGCACCGCGACCTCGTCGTGCGCCCGCACGCGGCCGTGCACCGTCAGCGCGCGGTACGCCGTGGCGAACCGGCAGCCCAGCGACGCCGCGACCACGGGCGACATGCCGGCCGGCAGCCGCACGAGGTTGGCGTCCGCGTGGTGCAGCGCGACGAGCTCGGCGAACGACCCCCAGTGCGTGAACCCCGGCTGCTCCTGGTGCGGGCACACCTGCTGCTCGCCGGCGCGGCAGACGTCGCACACGCCGCACGCGCAGACGAACGGCACGGTGACCAGGTCGCCGGCCCGCCAGGAGCGCACCAGCGGTCCGGTCGCCACGACCTCGCCGGCCAGCTCGTGCCCCGGGACGTGCGGCGGTACCACGCCGTCGTCGTGCCCCTGCCAGGCGTGCCAGTCGGAGCGGCAGACGCCGGTCGCCGCGACGCGCACCAGCACGCCGTCGGGCGGGCAGTCGGGGTCGAGCACCTCGCGGACGGCCGGAAGGGCGCCGAACTCGTCGATCACCAGCGCGCGCACGCGGTCGATCCTCGCAGGCTCAGGCCAGAGCCGGTTCCGGCAGCGCAGCCGCGGGCGCCGTCCCGTCGAGGAGCTCCAGCAGCTGCGGCGCCGGGGACGCCCCGGCCCCGGTCACGGCGGAGACCTCCCACTGCGGCGTCGACTCGACCGGCAGCCGCACCGTCGTCAGCCCGACCGCCTGGGGCTTGGCCGTGATCGGCAGCGGCACGAGGGCGACCCCCAGGCCACGGTGGAGCAGGTCGAGCAGCGTGTGGATGTCGTTGACGGTGCACCGCACCCGCCGGTGCACCCCGTGGGCCGCCGCGGCGCGGTCGTTGAGCGAGCGGACCGCCCACGACGGGTCGAAGTCGACGAAGTCCTCGTCGTCGAGGTCCGCCCACTCGACGCGCGACGAGCAGGCCAGGCGATGCTCCGGCGGGGCGAGGAGCACCACCGGGCGGGTCGCGATCGGGGTGCGCGCCAGGCTGCCGAGGTGGTCGCTCGTCGCGACGAAGGCGACGTCCATCGCCCCGGAGCGCACGCGTGCCAGCAGGTCGTAGGAGCCCGCCTGCGTGAAGTCGATCGCCACCTGCGGGTAGCGCCGGTGGAACCGCTCGAGCAGCGACGGCACGTCGAGCACACCGAGGCACTGCTCGGCGCCGACGGTCAGCGTCCCCGACAGGGCGTTCGTCGCCCGCACCACCGCGTCGCGCGCGGCACCGGCCTGCTCGAGCAGCGCCCGCGCGTGCGGCAGCAGCGCCAGCCCGGCGTCGGTCGGCTCGACCCGCCGCGTCGTCCGCGTGAAGAGCGGCACGCCCAGCTCCGCCTCCAGCGCCCGGATCGACGCGGACAGCCCCGACTGGGACACCCCGGTCAGCGCGGCGGCGCGCGTGAACTGCTCCTCGTCGGCCAGGGCGACGAGGTACTCCATCTGCCGCAGGTCCATTGATCGACTCCGCTTCTGGACAGGATGAACCGTAGTTGTTGGACTTCTATGTTAGGACGCGCCTAGCCTCACCGGGAGCGGCCCAGAAGGGCGCGGACGACGACGTGAGGTGCACCGTGCAGCAACGAACCCTGGGAAACCGGCAGGTCAGCGCGATCGGGCTCGGCGGCATGCCGATGTCGATCGAGGGACGGCCCGACGAAGCCCGGTCGATCGCGACGATCCACGCGGCGCTCGACGCGGGCGTGACGCTCATCGACACCGCCAACTCGTACCACCTCCTCGCGGGCGAGGTCGGCCACAACGAGCGGCTCATCGCCAAGGCCCTCACGAGCTACGGCGGCGGCACCGACGAGGTGCTCGTCGCGACCAAGGGCGGCCACCTGCGCCCCGGTGACGGCAGCTGGACCCAGAACGGCGACCCGGCCTACCTCAAGGAGGCGGCCAAGCAGTCGCTCAAGGACCTCGGCGTCGAGGCCATCGGCCTCTACCAGTTCCACCGGCCCGACCCGCGCGTGCCGTGGGCCGACTCCGTGGGCGCCGTCCGCGACCTGCTCGACGAGGGCCTCGTCCAGATGGCCGGCGTCTCCAACGCCAGCGTCGCCCAGATCGACGAGGCGAACGAGATCCTCGGCGGGCGCCTGGTGTCGGTGCAGAACCAGTTCTCCCCCGCCCACCGCTCCACGCTGGACACGCTGCGGCACTGCGCGCAGCTCGGCATCGCGTTCCTGCCCTACAGCCCGCTCGGCGGCATCAGCCGCGCCGGCGGCGTCGGCGACAGGTTCCCCGAGTTCGCGGCCGTCGCGGCGGCGCGCGGCGTCTCCCCGCAACGGGTGGTGCTCGCGTGGGAGCTGTCGCTCGCGCCGGTCGTCATCCCCATCCCGGGCGCCTCGCGCCCCGAGTCGATCGTCGACAGCGCCGCCGCGGCGGACCTCGTGCTGTCCGACGACGAGCTCGCCACCCTCTCCTGATCCGGAAGGACCACCGTGAAGACCTTCACCCTGCCCGGGACCGACCTCGTCGTCCCCGAGGTCGTCCTCGGCCTCATGCGCATCGCGGACAAGACGGACGACGAGATCCGCACGCTCGTCGGCACCGCGGCGGACGCCGGCATCGACTTCGTCGACCTCGCCGACGTCTACGGGCCCGCGCTGCACGAGTGCGAGGCCCGCTACGGCGGCGCGATGAAGCTGACCTCGTCGGCCCGCGAGAAGGTGACGATCCAGACCAAGGCCGGGATCGTCCGCGAGCCGCTGAGCTTCGACTTCTCCTACGAGCACCTGCTCGAGTCGGTGGACGGCTCGCTCAAGGCGCTGCAGACCGACTACATCGACATCCTGCTGCTGCACCGGCCCGACGCCCTCGTGGAGCCGGAGGAGGTCGCCCGGGCGTTCGACGACCTGCAGGCCTCCGGCAAGGTGCGCCACTTCGGCGTCTCGAACCAGAAGCCGAGCCAGATGGAGCTGCTGCGCCGGCACGTCACGCAGCCGATCGTCGCCAACCAGGTCCAGCTGTCCGTCACGCACGCCAACCTGTTCACGCAGGGCACCGCGATCAACATGAACGGCCTCGACCAGTCGGTCGACCGCGACAACGGCACCGTGGACTACTGCCGGCTGCACGACATCGCGCTGCAGGCGTGGTCGCCGTTCCAGGCGGGCTTCTTCGACGGGCCGTTCCTCGGCTCGGACGCCTACCCGGAGCTCAACGCCGTGATCGACCGGCTGGCGGGCCAGTACGGCGTGCCGGCAGAGGCGGTCGCCACCGCGTGGATCCTGCGCCACCCGGCACGGTGGCAGGTGGTGCTGGGCACGACGACCCCGGAGCGCGTCACCGCGGCGGCCGCCGGATCGGACATCACGCTGACCCGCTACGAGTGGTACGAGCTCTACCGCGCGGCCGGGCACATCCTGCCCTGACGGCCGCCGGCGTCGGCCCCGTCCGGCCCGTCTCGAGGAGCGGACGGGGCGCGTCGCTCGATCGAGTGGTTCTCGGGGTGAGATCCCCAAGAGCCCCTCACGGTCGAGCCATCCGACGGCCAAAGATGGGGGCCATGCAGGGGACCCAGCCGGAAGGCCAACAGAGAGATCGAGACGCCTACGTCCACGTCACGGACGCGGACGTCCACGCGGCGCGCGACGCCTGGTGGCGCGCCCAGAGCGAGGACCCCGCCTCCGAACGCACCGCGACTCTCCACGAGTCGTACCGACAGATCGTCCACGCACAGGCGCAGCAGATCGCCGAGGAGTTCCGCGCGGCGCACGCGCGCTGACGCCTCACAGAACTACGAAGGGCCGGGGGGCGCCCCGGCCCTTCGTCATGCCTCGGCGGTCTGCCGCGGCAGCACCTGGACGTCCGGGCCCGGGAAGACAAGGCCTTCGTGGCCGTCGGCGAACCGCACCAGGAACGGCGGGCCGCCGTCCGGGCCACGGGTCTCGACGATCTCGCCCGAACGGTCCTTGGTGTCGATGGTCCGGCCGTGGACGACGAGCCGGTCACCCACTGATGCGTGCATCGTTGCTCACCTCACTTGGACCTCACCACGAGGCTAGCCCGCTCTGCTCGAGTCGGCACCGCTCGGATCGCGACTTCCTGGACGTCCGCCTACGTTGCTGGGCAGGGGCACGACGACGCGGAGGTGGCGGTGTGACGAGCACCCGACGGACCGGCGGCGGGCGCGTGCCGCCGACCGCGGCGTCCGACCGGCGGTCCACCACGAGCACCGAGACCGGCCGGCCCGACGTGCTGCCCGCACACGTGCTGCGGGAGTACGCGCTGATCGCGGACGGTGAGCGGGGAGCCCTGTGCGGGCCGCGTGGCGACATCACCTGGCTCTGCTCACCGCGCTGGCACGACGACGCGGTCTTCTCCCAGATGGTCGGCGGCTCGGGCCTGTACGCGGTGACGCCACGCGACACCTATGTCTGGGGGGGCTCCTACGACGACGGTTCCCTCGTCTGGTGCCACCAGTGGGTGACCTCGGCCGCGGTGGTCGAGTGCCGGGACGCCCTCGCGCAGCCGGCCGACCCGGCGCGCGTCGTCGTCCTGCGCCACGCGGAGGCCCGCCAGGGGGACCTGCACGTCCGGGTCCGCCTCGACCTGCGCGCCCGGTTCGGCGTCGACCCGATGACCGACCTGCGCCGGGACGAGCACGGGGTGTGGACCGGCCGCTCCGGCCCGGTGGCGTTCCGCTGGCAGGGCGCCGCGGAGGCGCGGCCCGACCCGACCGGTGTCCTCGTCATGGACCTCGACCTGCCGCAGGGCGCCGGCCACGACCTGGTGCTGGAGATCGCCGACGCCGGGACGCTGCGGTCGGCGCCCCTGCCCGACGCCGCCACCGCCTGGCGGGCGACCGAGCGCTGGTGGGGCCACGCCGTGCCGCGGTTCCCCTCGTCGGCCGCGCCGCGGGACACGCGCCAGGCCTACGCGGTGATGCGGGGGCTGACGTCGTCGACCGGGGCGATGGTGGCCGCCGCCACGACGAGCCTGCCGGAGCGTGCCAACGCGCGGCGCAACTACGACTACCGCTACGCGTGGATCCGTGACCAGTGCCTCGCGGGCACCGCGGTGGCCGCGGACGGGCCGCACCCGCTGCTGACGTCGGCCGCGCACTTCGTCGGGCAGGCGCTGCGGGAGCACGGCCCGCACCTGGCGCCCGCCTACACCGTCGACGGCGGCACCGTGCCCAAGGAGCAGCTCATCGACGTCGCGGGCTACCCGGGGGCCGACGAGCTGGTGCGCGGGAACTGGGTCACCGACCAGTTCCAGCTCGACACGCTCGGCGAGGCCCTGCAGCTGTTCGCGGCCTGCGCGCGCCACGACGCCCTCGACGAGCACGGCGCAGCTGCCGCGCGCACCGCCGTCGACGTCATGGTCCAGCGCTGGACGGAGCCCGACGCGGGCATCTGGGAGATCCAGCCGGACTGGTGGGCGCACTCGCGCCTGGCGTGCGTGGGGGGCCTGCGGGCGGCGGCAGCGGCCGGCGTCGGCGGCCCGCCCGACGAGCTGGAGCACCTCGCCGGGACGATCCTCGACGAGACCCGCCGCCGCTGCGCGCACCCGTCCGGGCGCTGGCAGCGCAGCCCCCACCACCGGGACACCGACGCCTCGCTGCTGCTCCCCGTCGTGCGCGGCGCGACGCCGGCCGACGACCGGCTGCACCTCGGCACCCTGGCCGAGGTGCTGGACCGGCTGAGCGACGACGGCTACGTGTACCGGTACGCCGTCGACGGCGAGGCGCCCGGCACCGCCGAGGGGGCGTTCCTGCTGTGCGGCTTCATCGTGGCGCTGGCCGAGCTGCAGCAGGGCGACGTCACGTCCGCCTACCGCTTCTTCGAGCGCAACCGGTCCGCCGCCGGCAGCCCTGGGCTGCTGACCGAGGAGGTCGACGTCAGGCAGCGCCAGCTGCGTGGGAACCTGCCGCAGGCCTTCGTGCACGCGCTGCTGCTCGAGACGTCCGTGCGCCTCGGACAGCTCGGCTGACCACCCGCCGGGGCACGAGGCTGCCCGGCGGGTGTCAGGCGGCGACGAGGTCGAAGGCGTTGCCCTCCGGGTCGGACAGGGTCACCGAACGACGCCCACCGCCTTGCACGCCGTACATGCGTCGCGCGCCGAGCCCGACGAGACGGCGGGACTCGCCGTCGAGGTCGGTCGTCGTCAGCTGCAGGTGGAGCGGGGTGCGCAGCACCCGGCCGTCCGGGACGCGGCGGAAGACGAGGTGGGGCACGCCGAAGGCGGAGCCGTCGACGAGCTCGGCGTACTCGGGGGTGGCACCGGGGGCGACCTCGAGGCGCAGCGCGGCACCCCAGAAGTGGGCGGCGAGCTGGGCGTCGAACGCGTCGTACGCGAGGCCGTGGAACGTGGTGGGCATGACGCCTCCAAGGGTCGGGTAGGCCGGCGTCCGCCGGTGGGTCGCTGACGACCGTGACGGATGCGGCTCGGAGGATGCTGTGGCGGCGCCGGGAGAGTCCCGTGCGTCGGGAGGGGCCGCGGCGGCCGCGGGCCCGAGCGGAGGAACCTCCGCTTATGCCGGAAGACTAACCGGAGGATCCTCCGATTGGCAAGACCTTGGCGATCACGAGCTCGCGGATGCGTGGCGCGGCCGGCCGGGTGAGGATCGCCCGGTGACCCCGGCCTGCCGCGAGCCCGCATGAGCATCGGGATCGTCGTCGCGATCGCCGCCCTGGTCGCCGTCCTGGTCGTGGCGATCGCCAGGCCGCGGAACCTCCCGGAGGCCGTCGTCGCGGTCCCCCTCGCCCTCCTGCTCGTGGTCGTGCGCATGCTGCCACCGGCCGACGCGTGGGCGGAGGTGCGCTCCCTCGTCCCCGTGGTCGCCTTTCTCGCGGCGGTGCTCGTGCTGGGCCAGCTCTGCGAGGACGAGGGCCTCTTCGTCGCCGCCGGCGGCTGGATGGCCCGCACGTCGGCCGGCTCCCCGACCCGCCTGCTGACCGCCGTCGTGGCGATCGCCGCGGTGACCACCGCCGTCCTCAGCCTGGACGCGACGGTGGTGCTGCTGACGCCCGTCGTTTTCGCCACCGCGGCGCGGATCGGCGCCCGGGCACGGCCGCACGTGTACGCGTGCACCCACCTGGCGAACTCGGCGTCGCTGCTGCTGCCGGTCTCCAACCTCACCAACCTCCTCGCCTTCCGCGCGACCGGCCTCGGCTTCGCGCGGTTCGCGGGGCTCATGGCGCTGCCCTGGCTGCTCGTCGTCATCGTCGAGCGGGTCGCCGTCGGCCGGTACTTCCGCACGGACCTGGCGGCGGCCGCCGCGGTCGACCCGGGCCGGTCCCCGGCGGTCACCGCGCCGCACGCCACCCAGGCCGCCGCTGGGGGCCGGCCGGCAGCGGCGCCCGGGGTCGCGGCGGTCGTCGTGGGCGCCACGCTGGTCGGCTTCGTCGTCGCCTCGGCCGTGGGGATCGACCCGGCGTGGGTAGCGGCCGCGGGCGCGACGGTCCTCGCGGTCCACTCGATCGCACGGCGCCGGGTCACGGCCGCCGCCCTCGGCCGGTCGCTCAACGTGCCCTTCCTCGCGTTCGTGCTTGCGCTCGGCGTGGTGGTGCGGGCGGTGATCGACAACGGGCTGTCGACGGCCGTCGGTACGCTCGTCCCCGGCGGCTCGTCGCTCGGCGCCCTGCTCGTGGTGGCGCTCGTCGCCGCGCTGCTCGCCAACGTCGTGAACAACCTGCCGGCGATCCTCCTGCTGCTGCCGCTTCTCGCGGGCCACGGCGCCGGGCCCGTCCTCGCCGCGCTGGTCGGCGTCAACGTGGGCCCCAACCTCACGTACGTCGGCTCGCTGGCGACCCTGCTGTGGCGGCGCATCGCCCGGGCGCACGACGCGGATCCCGGGCTGGCGGAGTACCACCTGCTCGGCGCCCTGACGGTGCCGGTCTCGATCGTCGTGGCGACCTCGGCCCTGTGGGCCGGGCTCGCCCTCACCGGAGGAGGATGAGGCGATGGCGGTGCTCGTCTGGGTGGCCGAGGGGACGTGGCCGGCGTGCATCGACGCCGCGGCGCAGTGGGCGCCGCCGACGTCGGAGGTCGTGCTCCTCGTCACCGAGGGGACCCACGGTGCCGACGCGGCGCACACCGCGTTCGCCGGGATGCTCGGCCGGGGACGGCCCGAGCGCGACCCCGGCGCGCGGATCGCGGCGATGGGCGCCGCCGCCACCGAGGAGATGCTCGAGGCCGCGGCCGGACGCCTCGGTCGCGCCAGCACGGCCAGGACGCTCTCGGGCCGCCCAGAGCGGGCGCTGGTCGAGGCGGCGGCGGCCGCCGAGCTGCTGGTGCTGGCGCGGGACGGTGAGCTCGAGCGCCTCGGGCCGCACAGCCTGGGTCCCGTCACACGCTTCGTCGTCGACCATGCGCCGTGCCCGATCCTGCTCGTCTGGCCGCGCCGCCCCACCACCACGGCGCTGCCGCCGCCGCCACCGGGGCCGCCACCGAGTCGGCCCTGAGACCGCCGTCCGCGACGAGGCGACGGGCGAGCCGGTCAGTGGCCGATCAGGGCGGCGAGCCGGCTGGTGACCCGGCGACGATCAGGGGCCAAGGCTGGTCAGCCGCCGAAGAGGCGGCGCCAGAACCCCCGCCTCTCCTCGACGACGGGGCCGACCTGGGGGCCGGCTCCCTCGGACCGCACCGGCGCGGGCGCCGACGGTGCGCCGCCGAGCTCGTCGCGCACCCGCGCGAGGAGGTCGTGCACGGCGTCCTGCGCATAGCCCTCGCGGAACTTCGTCGTCGTGAACGCCGGCGCCTCGAGGTCCCCGAGCGTCACCGGCCGGTCCGCGGGCGCGCCGCCCTCCCGGGCTCGCAGCGTGGCGACGACGCGGTCCAGGAAGTCGTCGACCTCGTCCTGGTCGTACCCCTCGGTGAACTTCGTCGACTGGAACTTCGCGGCGAGCACCTCGTCGGCCGTGATCATGGGCGACATCGTGCCGCACGGCGTCGCGTCGGGGTGGCCGGACACCCGGCCCGTCACGAACGGGCGAGGATCCCCACCACCTCGTCGTGCGTGAGCCGCACGGGGTTGCCCGCCATGCTGCTCGCCGCGAGCGCGGCGTCCGCGACCGCGCCGTGTTCGTCGGGTGGCAGGCCCAGCGCCGCCAGCGGGCGCACGCCGAGCGAGGACACCGTGTCCGCGATCCACCGCGCGCAGTCCTCGACCTCGGCGTCCGGGTTTCCGGTGAGCAGCCGGGCGGCCTCGGCGTACCGGTCCAGCGCCACGGCGCCGGGGTCGCGCTGCCGCAGCGCCCGCACGTTCGTCGCGACGGTCGCCGTCAGCACCGCGGCGCACACCTCCCCGTGCGGCGCGCCGAGCCGGCCGCCGAGGGGCGCGGCCAGGCCGTGCACGGCGCCGAGCCGGGCGTTGGCCAGGGCCATCCCCGAGAGCAGCGCCGCCAGGCTCATGTCGGTGCGGGCGTCGAGGTCGTCGCCGTGCCGGAAGGCGGTGTGCAGGCTGCGGCCGGCGCGGGCGAGGCCCTCGCGGGCGAGGGCGTCGGTCAGCGGGTTCGCCCGCGGCGTGACGAGCGCCTCGAGGCACTGCGTCAGCGCGTCCAGGCCGGAGGACGCGGTGACCGCCGGCGGGCACGTCAGCGTGAGCGCGGGGTCGACGACCGCGACCGTCGGCAGCATCGCCGGCGAGCGGAGGCTCGCCTTGACGCCGTGCTCGGGCGAGAGGAGCGGTGCGTTGGCGGTCGCCTCGGCGCCGGTGCCGGCGGTGGTCGGCACCGCGACGACCGGCACGGGCGCCGCGGTCAGGGGCAGGCCGCGGCCGATGACCTCGAGGTGGTCGAGCACGTCGGCCTCGTCGCGCAGCAGCACGGCCACCGCCTTGGCGAGGTCGACGACCGAGGCGCCACCCCAGCCCACGACCACGTCCGGCCGCGCCTCCCGGGCAGCGGCGAGCGCGGCGCGCACACCCTCGACGGTCGGCTCGCCGCTCCACCGCCACACGGTCGTCTCGTCGGGTAGCCCGGCCAGCCCGGGCGCGCCCTCCTCGCCGTGCCTGGCGAGCACGACGAAGACCCGCCTGCCCAGCTCGGACGCGATCCGCGGCACCTGCTCCGAGGCCCCGGCACCGACGACGATCCGTCCGGCTGTCGCGAAGGTGAACACGACGACCTCCCTACGACGACGCTGTCGGCACCCATCCTTCCGTGCCCGCGCCGGCGCGCGACCTGCGCCGGCCCGCTACCGGCGCCGGCCTGCTACCGGCGCCGCGTGCGCCACCGCGAGGTGGCCGCGAACGCCGCGCGTGCCGGGGGCCGGCTCGTCGGCCCGCCGGGGCGCCGGTGGCAGCGCCCGTCGGCCCAGGGGCAGGACCACCACGGCCCGCTCGCCCCGCGCGGCCGCTCCCCCAGGGGTGTCAGGCTGCCCGCGGGCAGCACCGGCAGGGCAGACCACATCGAAGACCCCCGTCCGTCGCGTGCGTTCCGCACCGACGCTAACGGCGGGCGCCGACACCGCGCCCGGCCTTTTCTTCGTGATGTAGGGTTACATCATGTCGCACCGGACGCAGGTGATCCTCGAGGACCGGCAGTACGCACGATTGCTGGCCGAGTCCGAGCGCACCGGCGTCGGCCTGGGGGAGCTGGTACGTCGCGCGGTGGACCGCACGTACGGGCTGCCCGACGACGACGCCGTGGTCCGCGCCCTCGACCTGAGCTTCGGCACGTGGGCGGAGGTCGAGCTCGACGGCGAGGCGTACGTCGAGTCGATGCGGCACGGCCTCGGCGCCCGGCTGGCACCTCGGTGACCGTCGTCGTCGACACCTCGGTCCTCGTCGACCACCTGCGCGGCGACGCGAGGGCCCGGAAAGTGCTCCTCGCCGCACGAGAGGACGGCGACGACCTGGCGGCGTCGGTCCTGACGCGCACCGAGCTGCTGGCGGGCGTGCGGTCGCGCGAGCGACGAGAGCTCGAGGCGCTCTTCACGGTGCTGCGCTGGGTCGACGTCGACCGCGAGATCGCCGATCGCGCCGGCGGGCTCGCCAACCGCTACCTGGCATCGCACCGCGACATCGACACCGTCGACTACGTCATCGCCGCCACGGCGGAGGCGCTCGGCGCCCACCTGCTGACGAAGAACGTCAAGCACTTCCCGATGATCGCCGGCCTCCGCCCGCCCTACTGACGCGGCCGCGCGGTCAGGACGCCAGGTGGAACGTGCTGGCGAAGCGTCCGAGGAGGCCGCGGCGGCCGCCGAGCACCTCGACGACGCCGGCGGCGATCGCGTCGTCCGGGGTGAGCTCGCCGGAGATCAGCCGGTGGATGCCGGGGCCGGCGACGAAGGACAGGTCGGCCGGCGCCTCGCCGCGCGTCACGTCGAGCGTCGGCCCATCGACGCGGATGAGCAGCTCCGCGTGGTCGAACCGGCCGGCGTAGGCGGTCGCCGGCAGGGTCTGCGCCACCTGCGGCCGGAAGGCCGTGCGCAGCGCCACCGTCATCGAGTCGGGCGTGATGACCTGCTCCTCCCGCGGCTCGCCCATCGCCTTGAACCCCCACGCGCCGAGCGCGAGCACGACCGGCTCCAGCTCGCGGCCGTAGGGCGTCAGCTCGTAGACGATGACCCGAGAGCGCGGCACCCGGCGGATGACGCCGGCCGCCTGCAGCTCCTTGAGCCGCGCCGCCAGGATGTTGCTCGGGATGCGGGGCAGCCCCGCGGCGAGGTCCCCGTAGCGGCGCGGCCCGACGAGCAGGTCGCGGACGATGAGCAGGGCCCAGCGCTCGCCGACGAGCTCCAGCGCCCGTGTGACGCCGCAGTACTGCCCGTACTCGCGAGCGGCCATCGACCTCAGGCCTGCTGGTTCATGAAGGCCTCGGGCCCCTGGGCGGCAGCGACCGGGTCCATGTAGCCGAACTCGAGCACGTTGCCGTCGGGGTCGGTGAGCTGCCGCTGGTACATGAAGCCGAGGTCGGTCGGCTCCTTCGCCTCCGAGCCACCCGCGGCGAGGCCCGCCGTGACGGCCTCGTCGACCGCCGCGCGGGTGTCGAGGAAGATCGCCGTCGCGGCCGACACGGTGACCGAGGGGTCGCCGATCGGCCGGTCGCTGAAGGTCTGGAAGTACTCGCGCGTCAGGATCATGAAGTAGCTGTGGTCGTCCTCGACCACGACGCACGCGGCGTTGTGGTCCGAGAACAGCGGGTTGATGGTGAACCCGAGCGCCGTGTAGAACGCCTTCGCGCGCTCCAGGTCGGTCACCGGCAGGTTGACGAACATCGCGGTCATGTCGGGCTCACCTTCGTCGGTCGTTCAGCGGACGACGACCACGCTTGCAAAAAACAAGTGGGACTGTCAAGACCCGACGTCACGTCGTCTTCCTAGACTCCGTCCGTGGATCCGATCCAGCCGCTGGTGGGGCGTTCGCGCGAGGCGGAGTTCCTCGCGGGCGTCCTGACGGGCGAGCGACGCACCGTGCTGGTCAACGGCGAGGCCGGCGTCGGCAAGACGACCCTGCTGGCCCGTCTCTGCGATGACGCAGGCGGCCAGGGGTGGCGCGTGCTGCGGTCGTCGTGCGTCGAGGCCGAGCAGCCCTACCCGTACGCCGGCCTTCATCAGGTCCTCACGGCGCTCGACGAGCACACCGGCGGGCTCAGCGACCACCAACGCGTGGCACTGGACGTGGCCGTCGGGCGGGGAGGGGGCGAGCCCCTGGCGATCCTCGCGCTCGGCACCGCCCTGCTCGACCTGCTGGCCGCCGCTGGTTCTATCGCCCCCTGCCTGGTGGTGATTGACGACGTGCACTGGCTCGACGAGGTCAGCGCGGCCGTGCTGGCGTTCGTCGCCCGGCGCCTGAGCGACCGCCCTGCGGCGCTGGTCCTCGCCGTGCGGACCGGCGAGCCCTCGAGCCTGGACACGACCGGCATCGAACGGCTGGACGTGGGTCCGCTCGAGGCCGGGAACGCCGCCCGTCTGCTGGACCTGGCGCACCCGGAGCTCCCGGCGTCCCACAGGGAGGGGGTGCTTGCCCGCGCGGCGGGGAACCCCCTCGCGCTGCTGGAGCTGGCGCGCTGGTTCGAGACCTCGGGAGCGGTGTCCCTCGAGCTTCCCCTCCCGCGACGCCTCGAGCAGATGTACCTGCGCCGGCTGGCGGGCCTGCCGCAGGCGGAGGTGGCCGACCTGCTGCTCATGGCGCTCGACGGGGCGATGGCCTCCGACGGCAGCAACGAGTTCCAGCCCGCCGCCGTGGAGTCGGCCCGCGCGGCCGGCCTCGTCGACGTCGCCACCGCCACGGGGAGGGTCGCGTTCCGCCATCCGCTCGTGCGCTCGGCGGTGGTGCAGCTCGCGTCGCCGAACCAGGTGCGCGCCGCGCACGCGCGGCTCGCCGAGCGCCACGCCCACGACCCGTTGCGGCACGCCCACCACCTCGCGGCCGCGACGCTGGACCCCGACGAGGACGTGGCTCGCGTCCTCGAGAACGCCGCCCGGGGCGCCACCCGCCGCGGTGGCGCCCCGGAGGCGGTCAACCTGCTGACGCGAGCCTCCGAGCTGAGCCCCGGTGAGGCCGACCGGGACCGGCGGCTGGCCGACGCGGCCTTCGTCGCCGGCCAGGCCGGCATGCTCGAGGTCGCGGAGGCGCTGCTCAACCGGTCGGACCGGCAGGCCGGCGACCTCACCGCACCGGCGTCGATCCTCAACTCCGCCTACGTGGTGTTCTACCGCGACGGGGCCGTGGGCCCCGCCCATCGCATGCTGCTCGAGGCCCTGCGCCACCGGCGGCAGGATTTCGACCCGGACACCCTCGTCCGCACCGTGAACGCGCTGCTGTCGATCAGCATGTTCTCCGCGTCCGCCGCCCTGTGGCAGGCGACCGAGCGGGTCCTGGACGACCTGGCCGAGGACCTGCCGGAGGAGACGTTCCTCTTCCGCGACACCTGGGGCGACCTGCTGTCCCATGCCGCCGGCGCGGGCGAGCGCCTGGCCGGCTCGTTCGCAGCGGTCAGCAGTGAGCCGTGGGACATCATGCGCCTGGCGATCTCGGCCTACTTCCTGGACGTCCTTGCCGAGTACCGCCACGTGGTGAAGCGGATGGTCGACCGCGAGGGAGACACCGGCGCGATCACGAACGTCATGACGATCCTCCATCTGGGCGTTCTCGACCTCACCGCCAAGGGTCGGTGGGACGAGGCGGAAGCCGCGCTCGAGCGCGGGCTCGACCTCAGCACGCGTCACGGGTACGCGCTCTTCACCTACGAGTACCTGGCCTTCCAGGCCGAGCTGCTCGCCCGGCGAGGCGAGATCGCACGGGCACGGGAGATCGCACTCGATGTCGATCGATGGGCCCGGCCCCGTGGGCTGGGGCTGCTCCTCCAGCACGTCGAGGCCGCCGGCCTCATCGCGTGCATCACGGACGGCCGGTACGAGACGGCGTGGACGTACGCCAACGGCCTCGCCTCGCCGGGCGCGTTCACGCCCTACGCCCACGAGTCGTACCGGAGCGTGCTGGACTTCGTCGACGCAGCGCTCGCGACCGGCCGGGCCGACGACGCCCGGCGGCACGCCTTGGCCGCCCAAGAACGCGGTGTCGCAGCCGTGTCGCCCCGGATGTCCATGGTTGCGACCGCGGCGCTGGCCATGACGGACGCCACGGACGCCGCCGGGGAGCTGTTCGAGCAGGCCACGAGCTCGCCGGCGGCGCACGCCTACCCGTTCGAGGCCGCCCGCATCCGGCTGGCGCACGGGATGTGGCTGCGGCGGCGCCACGCGACTGCCGACGCCCGGGTGGCGCTGGCGCAGGCGGTCGACACCTTCGAGTCCCTCGGCGCCCTGATGTGGGCTCGGCGGGCGCGGCACGAGCTGGAGCTGGCCGGCGCCGCCACCTCGGACGTGCCCGACGGCGTCTCGAGCCTGACGGCGCAGGAGCGGCTCATCGCGGAGCTCGCCGCCACGGGACTGAGCAACAAGCAGATCGGCGCACGCCTCTTCCTCTCGCCCCGCACCGTGGGCACGCACCTCTACCGGATCTTCCCGAAGCTCGGGATCGCCTCTCGGGCATCCTTGCGCGACGCGCTGTCGACCGCCGACCTTCGACCGGAGGGCAGCCACGACCGGACATGACCTGTGACGTCACCACATACGTCATCAGGCGGATCCGCGACGCGGCTGTGCGGGCAACGCTGACGTCCCTCGGCGCGAGCCGCGCGCCAGCGGCTCGCGGAGCGCGTCCGGGGCGTCGCGGCGACGTCGTCGCGCGAAGGGAGCTGCCGTGAGCACACCACCGACGGTCCGTGGGGGGTACCCCGGCGGCGGCAGCACCCCGCTCGTCGGCCATCTGCAGCAGCTGCTGGTGGACCTGACCGAGCTGCATTCCCAGCTGACGCAGCTCCACCGCAACGTCGTCGGCGCCGGGTCCCGCAGCGTCGACCTCCGGCTCGACGAGGTCGCGGACGACGCACGTCGTCTCGCCGACGAGGTGGCCGATCGCCTCCGCGCCGTCGGGGGCGCACCGGACGCTCGCAGCAGCACCGTCGCCGGCGACACGACGGTCCCCGGCGTCCCGTCCGGCAGGATCTCGGCCCGGGACGCGCTCGCGTACGGCGCCGGGGCGCTCGGCGCCGCGGCCGCGACGGCGCGCCGGACCAGTGCCGTCGCGCACCGCGACGACCCGAGCAGCGCCGATCTCGTGCACCGGATCGTCGTCGATCTCGAGCGGCACGCACGGGTGCTGGCGGCGGGGACGGCCTAACCGCTCCGCTCGGGCGTGGCGCGCGCGGACGACATACGTCACGTCATTTGACGCATGCCCCACCGCCCCCGGCCTCCATACGTTCCTTCCCAAGGACGCCGCCGGCCCCGGGCCGGATCCACCCAGCCCCCGCCGGGCGGAGCGCGTCGACCCGACCGAAACCTCTGGAGACCTGATGAAGACCACCCGACGCCGCATCGCGCGGCGCACGACGATCACCGCCCTCCTGTCCTCCCTCGCCCTGGTGGGCGTGAGCGCCGCGGCCGACAGCGCTGCTGCCAGCTCCGCCGAGCCCAAGCCCACCGTCGTGCTGGTGCACGGCGCCTGGGCCGATGCCAGCGGCTTCGAGAAGGTGGAGGCCGGCCTGCGCCGCGCCGGCTACCCGGTGCTGGAGTTCGCCGACCCGCTGCGCTCGCTGCCGGACGACTCGGCGACGCTCGCCACCTTCCTCAGGGTGCGCACGCAGGGTCCCGTGATCCTCGTCGGCCACTCCTACGGCGGCGCCGTGATCACGAACGCGGCCACCTCCGACCCGGACGTCAAGGCGCTCGTCTACATCGACGCGTTCGTCCCGGCGCAGGGCGAGACCCTCAACGACCTCATCAACATCAACGGCCCGATCGACCCCACCGCGCTGTTCGACTTCGCGCCGTACGCCGGCGGCCCGGCCGGGGACGTCGACCTGTACCTCAAGGGCTCGGTCTTCTCCACCGTGTTCGCCAACGGACTGCCCAAGCCGGAGCAGGACCGCCTGTACGCCGCACAGCGGCCCCTCGCCGCCTCGGCGCTCGACGAGCCGTCGGGCACGCCGGCCTGGTCGACGATCCCGTCCTGGTACGTCGAGGGCACGCAGGACCACATCATCCCGGCCGCCCTTCAGGAGTACATGGCGAAGCGAGCCGGATCGCACGTGACCACCGTCGACGCCGGCCACCTGTCCTTCATCGCGCGGCCGGACGTCGTGGTCAGCACGATCCTGCAGGCCGCCCGCGCCACGCACTGACGCACCCGCGAGCGGCCCGGACCGGCCTGGTCCGGGCCGCTCAGGCGCCGGCGAGGCCGCCGAGCAGCGCGAACGCCCGGTCGACGTGCCGCTGCAGCGGGGTGCCCGGGGCCGCCCGCCAGGTCCGGATCGCGTGCGCGAGCACGCCCCACTCCGTGAGGGCGACGAGGTCCGCCTCGTCGGCGGGGGCGCCGCGCTCGACGAGCAGGCCGGCGACGAGCGCGACGAGGTTGGCCTCCTTCGCCGCCGCGCGCTCGCGCAGGGCGGGCGTCGTCGCGACGATCGCGGCGAGGCGGTTCCCTGCCCGCCCGCTCTCCTCGAGCGACGGCACGATGAGGTCGATCGCGCGACGCATGGCCGGCCACGGGGCAACCTCGTCGGGCACCGCCGCGAGCGCCTCGGTCACCCACCCCGTCAGCCGACGCTCGCCCTCGAAGAGCACCTCGCGCTTGTCGGGGAAGTGCCGGAAGTAGGTGCGCTCGGTCACGCCGGCGCGGGCGGCGATCTCGGCCGTGGTCACCGCGTCGAACCCATGCTCGAGGTAGAGCTCGAGCGCCGCCTGCTCCAGGCGTGCGCGCGCTTCCTTCCCGCTCCGCGGCATGGGACGAGCCTAGCGGGTAGCGACAGTCGCTGTCGCTACGTGTTAATGTCGGTGACTGACACTACGGACGGCAGGCACCAGCGAGGGAGAGCGTCATGGGCGCGGTCACGTCACGGGTCATCCGGTTCCACGAGCTCGGCGAGCCCCTGGACGTGCTGCGCGATGAGCTGGCCGAGATCCCCGACCCGGGTGCGGGCGCGGTCCGGGTCCGGGTCGCCGCGACCGGCCTGAACCCCGCCGACTGGGAGCTCTGCCGCGGTTTCATGCCGGGCCCCCTGCCACGCGGCATCGGGTACGACGTCGCCGGCACGGTCGAGGCCATCGGTGCCGGGGTCGAGGACGTCGGCCTCGGCGACCTCGTCTTCGGCGTCTCGCAGTACGCCGCGCAGCCGAGCGCCGGGGCGGCCGACCACGCCCTCCTGACCCTGTGGTTCGCCGTCCCGGCGGGGCTGGACGCGGTCCACGCGGCCGTGCTGCCGATGGTGGTGCAGACGGCACACTGGACCCTCGACCTCATGGACGTTCGTCCAGGCGAGACCGTGCTCGTCCACGGCGCGGGCGGCATGGTCGGGTACGCCGCCGTGCAGATCGCGCTGCGTCGCGGCGCCCGCGTCATCGCCACCGCGGGGCCGACGTTCGCGCCGGACCTCGCAGCGCTCGGGGCCATCGTGACTCAGTACGGCGAGGGCATGGTCGATCGCGTCCGGTCGCTCGCGGAGGGACCGGTCGACCACGTGCTCGACGTGTCCCGGCCCAATGCGGGAGCCGTCGCGGCGCTCGTGGAGATCGCCGGCGACCCGAGGCGCGTCGTCACGATCAGCAACCACGACGAGGCCCGCAGCAACGGTGCCCGCGTCAACATCGACGAGCTGCGGGCCACGGGTCGCTTCCCGAGCTCCGACATGCTGGCGGACTACGCGAGCCTCGCCGCCACCGGCGAGTTCACCCTCCCGATCGCGCGGACGTTCCCGCTCGCGCAGTGGCACGCCGCCGCGGAGCTCAGCCTGTCGGGAGCGCCGCACGGCAAGGTCGTGCTCGTCCCGTAGCCCGCCGACGGCACGCCTCCCAGCCGGGCCTGCGGGCCGCCGCGGCCGGCCCGCTCCTGGTGCTCCGGCAACAGCCGCGCACCGGCGCAGCGTCGCGCCGGCCGCTGGGCGGGCGCCGCATCGACCGGCTACCGCGACCGGAACAGGTTCCCGGGGTCGTAGGCCGCCTTCACCGCGGCGAGCCGCTGCAGCGTGGCGGCCGGGTAGGCGCGCTCGGCCGCATCCGGCAGCGCGCGCAGGAAGTTGACGTAGCCGTACGGCCCGTCGCTCAGCGCGGCGCTGAGGTCGTCCACCGCGGGGGCGGCGAGCTCCGCCGTCGCCTGGTCCGGGGCCAGCGCTGAGACCACCGTCATCAACCGCCGGTCGCGGTGCGCGAACGCGGTGGCGTCGGGCGCCACGCGCGCGATCGCGCCGCCCATGGGGCGCAGGTTGACCACCACCTGGCGACCGGACGTCACGGCGTCGACGGCCCGCGCCGCGCGGTCGGGCCCGAACTCGTCGGCGAACCCCGCCCCGGTCACCACCCCGAAGCCCTTGAACCCGAACGGCCCCAGCACGGCCGTGTACGGCACCTGCGCCACGCGCTCCAGGAGCGTCGGCGCCATGTCGCGGACCTCACCGACCAGGCGCTCGCCGTCCGCGGGGTTCCCCGAGTGCACCAGCAGCGCCATGATCACCGGACGCCCGTGCAGCTCGGGCGGGAGGAACGGCACCGGCGGCGCCACCATGACGTTGACCATCGAGGCCAGCTCGTCGGCGGCCTCGCTCAGGTGCCCGACGAGCGCCGCGAGCAGTCCCGCGTCCGGCTCGAAGAAGAGCATGCCCTGGGTGATCGACGCCACCTCGTGCAGCCGGAAGCGCAGCTCGGTCACCACCCCGAGGCCGCCGCCGCCACCGCGCAGCGCCCAGAACAGGTCCGGCTCGTGCTCGTCGTCCACCACCAGGAGCCGTCCGTCAGCCGTGACGACGTCCGCGCCGAGCAGGTCGTCGACCGTCAGGCCGTACCGCCGGCTGAGGAAGCCGATGCCACCCCCGAGCGTCAGGCCGGCGACGCCCACGGAGCCGGTGTCGCCGAACCCGGTCGCCAGGCCGTGCTCCGCGGCGACGGTCGTGTAGCGCCCCGCCGTCACGCCGCCCCCGGCACGTCCGGTGCGGGCGTCGGCGTCGATGTGCACCGTATCCAGGCCGCCCAGGTCGAGGACCACCCCGCCGTGGACCAGCGAGCGTCGCGAGTACGAGTGGCCGCCCGCCCGGACCGCCACCGGGAGCCCGGCCTCGGCGGCCAGGGGGAGGACCTGCGCCACCTCCGCGGCGTCGCGCGGCCGCACGACGACGGCGGGTGCGACCTCCCCCGGGTCGAAGGCGACCAGCGCCCCGGGGTCGAAGCCCGGTCCCGGGGTCGTCACCCGTCCGGGGGCGAGCGTGGCGAGGGCGGCGAGCAGTCCGTTGGCGTCCGTCACCGGGCCATCCTGTGGCGGATGAGGCGGGTCGGCCACCGGATATCGCCTCGTGCCCGGCCCCGTCCGTGACCTGGCGAGCCTCGGGAGCACCGGCCGCGGCCCGCCACCGCCAGCCCGTTCACCAGGCCACGGGCCCGTGACGGTCGACGAACGCGCCCGTCGGCCCGTCGGGGCCGATCGTCGCCATGCGCACGATCGCATCGGTGCCCTCCTCGACGCTCTGCGTGCCACGGTGACCGTTGAGGTCGGTCGAGGTGTAGCCCGGGTCGACGGCGTTGATCCGCATGCGCGGGTACGCCTTGGCGTACTGCGTGGTCAGCATGTTGACCGCGGTCTTGGACGACGAGTAGGCGAGCCCGATCAGCGTGGACTCGAACCGGTTCGGGTCGGTGGTCACGCCGAGCGAGCCCATGCCGCTGCTGACGTTCACAACGACCGGAGCGGTGCTCTGTTCGAGCAGCGGCAGGAACGCGTGCGTGACGCGCACGACGCCGAACACGTTCGTGTCGTAGACCCGGAGCAGGTCCGCCGCGGTGGTCTCGCCGACCGGCGTGAACCCTCCGGAGATGCCGGCGTTGTTGACCAGGACGTCGAGGTGGTCGACCCGGCTGGCCGCCGCCTCGACGGAGGCGTCGTCGGTCACGTCGAGCAGGACCGCCGTCGCGCCAAGCTCGGCCGCGACCCGCTCCCCGCGTTCCAGGTCGCGCGCGCCGAGGTAGACGGTGTGACCGAGCTCGACGAGCCGTCGGGCGGTCTCGCGGCCCAGGCCCTTGGTGGCACCGGTGATGAGTGTTGTCGTCATGCCGTCGAGCCTGCGGGGAGCCGCGGGCGGCAACCAGCGACCGGTCGTCCTGGTACTCCCCGTACCAGGACGACCGCCGGCACCGCGAGGGACACTGCCTCGGTGGACACCGACCTGGGCAGCGCGCTGCGTCGCTGGCGTGACCGGATGACTCCCGAGGACGTCGGTCTGCCCGTGCACGGGGCGCGACGGGCGCCCGGCCTGCGCCGCGAGGAGCTGGCCGTGCTTGCCGGTGTCTCCGTCGAGTACGTCATCCGGCTCGAGCAGGGACGCGCCCAGTCGCCGTCCGCGCAGGTGCTCGGCTCGCTCGCGCGGGCCCTGCGGTTGACGGCCGACGAGCGTGACCACCTGTTCCGGCTCGCCGGTCAGTCCGTACCCACGAGCGGCCGGATCCGGGCCCACCTGACGCCCGGCGTGCAGCGACTGCTGCGATCGCTCGACGACACGCCGATCGCCGTGTTCGACGCGGCATGGACGCTCGTCGCGTGGACCTCGTTGTGGGCTGCGCTCTTGGGAGAGCCGGCCGATGGGCGTGACCGGAACCTGGCGTGGGCGCACTTCACCGGCCGGCCGAGCCGGGTTGTGCGCCGGCCGGCCGACACCGCGGCGTTCGAGGCTGAGATGGTCGGCGACCTGCGGTCGGCGGTCGCGCGGTTCCCCGACGACACTGAGCTGCACGAGCTCGTCGACCGTCTGCGCGGGGCGAGTGCTCGGTTCGAGGAGCTCTGGTCCGGCGGAAACGTGACCGTCCGGAGCGCCGACCGCAAGACGATCGCGCATCCCGAGGTCGGCGAGCTGACGGTCGACTGCGACGTGCTGACGGTCGAGGGTGCGGACCTTCGGGTCGTGGCGTACTCCGCCGAACCCGGCACCGAGGACGCCGAGCGACTCGCGCTCGTGCGGGTGGTCGGGCTGCAGACGATGTCGCGCTGAAGGCGTGACACCCCGGTGGTCACGACGGTGCAGACCGCTCAACGACCGCAACAAGACGGACCCAGGACGGCTACCTGGGCGTGCGCTCGCACGAGGATGGCCGCTGCCAGACCGCGCCGCACCCGACGGTGGAGCAGCACAGGCGGGTTCCTCGGCACCTGGGGACTGTTCGCCTTCGGGGAGTCGGTCGTGGCACCGCCGCGAACGACCTCACCAGCCCACGGAGCCGCACCGGCTACAGTCGGCTCCGGATGGTGCCCGGGATGACACGGAGCTTGTCCCGTGGCTTCCCCGAGCTATTCCACTCATCACCCGGGCCTCTAGCTCAACTGGCAGAGCAGCGGACTTTTAATCCGCGGGTTGAGGGTTCGAGCCCCTCGGGGCCCACCAAGCCAGAGTGCCGCGCCCCCGGATCATCCCGGCCGGTGCCGCGTCGGGTCCTCGTGCAGCACGTAGAACAGCGAGTACGGCGTGCCTTCGGGGTCGGGCGCACGTGCCGCGTACTCCTCCAGCAGGGCCTGCACCCGGGCGCGGAGCTCCTGGTGGCCGGCGTCGTCCAGCCGGAGGCCGAGGCGCGCCATGTGCACCTGCTCCGGGTGCTCGACCAGCGCGAACTCCTCGAGGAACGTGTCGAGGAGCACCTGCGTCTGCCGGGGACCGGCGGCGGCCCGCCACGACTTGCGGGTCGCCCGGTAGGGCACCTCGCGGGCGCCGCGCGCGCCCCGGCGCACCGGCTCGGCGACAAGGAAACCCCGCTCGACGAGGGTGCGGACGTGGTGCAGCACCGTCGCCGGGTTCTTGCCCAGCCGCTCGGCGATCTCCCGGTTGGTCAGCGCCTCGTCGAGGCAGAGACGCAGGATCCGCAGGCGCAGCGTGGAGGCGAGCGCCCGGGCGTCCGCGTCGCGCTCGACGACGTCATCCACTGCGTCGGTCCCCGCTGCGGCGACGTCAGCGTCCCGCTCCACGGCGGCGTCGCCGTCCCGCGCGGCCGCGTCGTGCGCCACCTCGGCCTCCTTCACTGATTGACGTTTCTCAATCACTCGCTCATCCTAGAGCGATGCGATCCGCGACCCCGCCCCGCCGGCGCTCTCTGGTCCACCATGCCGACTTCCGTCGGTTGTGGGCCGGCGACGCGCTCGGTCAGCTCGGTGCGCAGCTCACGATGCTCGCGCTGCCAGTGTTCGCCGTGCAGCACCTGGACGCCACCGAGTGGCAGATGGGCGCGCTCACCGCGGCGGAGACCGCGGCGTTCCTCGTCATCGGCCTGCCGGCGGGCGCGTGGGTGGACCGGATGCGCAAGCGGAACGTCCTGGTCGTCGCCGACCTCGTCCGCGGGAGCGTCCTGACGGTCGTGGTGATCGCGGCGCTCACGGGCCACGCCTCCGTCCCGATGCTCATCGTGGCCGGCCTCGTCGTCTCCTGCGCCTCGGTCTTCTTCGACGTCGCCCACCAGAGCTACGTCCCCGGGCTCGTCGGGCTCGAGCACGTCGTCGAGGGCAACTCCAAGCTGCAGGCCACGCAGTCCGTCGCGGCGGTTGCCGCCCCCGCGGTGGGCGGCGCGCTGCTCCGCGTCGTGGCGGCCCCGGTCCTCATCGCCGTCAACGTGGTGACCTACCTCGCGTCGGCGCTCCTCGTCCGGCGGATCCGCCACCGCGAGGAGCCGCCGGCCCCCGAGTCCCGGCGTCCACTCCGCACGGAGATCGGAGAGGGCCTGCGGTTCGTCGTCCAGCAGCCGCTCCTGCGGCGGATCGTCGCGTGCACCAGCATCGGCAACCTCGCGTCGTCCATGGCGGCGGCCATGATCGTCATCTTCGCGCTGCGTGACCTGGGGCTGGACGCGGCCGCCTACGGCACGGTGGTCTCGGCCGGCGCCATCGGCGGCATCGTGGGGGCCGTCACCGCCGACCGGCTCGCCCGCTGGGTCGGCGAGGGGCGGATCATCGCGCTCTCCGCGCTGATGTTCGTGCCGGCGACGGCGCTGACCCCGCTGGCCGCGACGTTCACGTGGCCGCCGCAGGTGACCCTGCTGGCCGGCGGAGCACTGCTCTCGTTCGCCGTGGTCGTCTACAACGTCACGCAGGTGAGCTTCCGCCAGCGGCTGTGCCCGCCGCCGCTGCTCGGCCGCATGAACGCATCCGTGCGGTTCCTCGTCTGGGGGACCATGCCGCTCGGCGGCCTGCTGGGCGGGTGGGCAGGGACGCACCTCGGTGTGCTGCCGACGCTGTGGCTCGCCGTGGCCGGCTCCGCCCTCGGCGCGCTCCCGGTGCTGCTCTCGCCGCTCGTCCGCATGCGCGACCTCCCCGGGACGCCGCCCTCGGCACCTGCCGAGAACCTCGTCCCCGAGGACGCCGCGACGAGCTGACCGGCCGGCTCAGCCGGCCCGTTCCTCCGGCTCGGTCCGCTCGAGGAGCAGCCGGACCCCGCCGCGGGCCAGCATGACGGTGACGATGAGCGCCGTCACGACGAAGAACCCCCCGAGCCGGACGGCGCCACCGAACACAACGGCCGTCAGCTCGAGCACGAGGAACTTGCTGCCCGGCAGCACGAGCAGGAGGGTGACGACCCCGACCACGCGGCCCGCGAGGCTCGTCGCGCTCCGCAGCCGTCCCACGACCGCCTTCTTGACGGCCAGCACGATCTCCAGGACCACCTTGAGGAGGATCGCGGTGAGCAGCGCGAGCACGAAGCTCTCGGAGATCACCTCCGGGAAGAGCTGGATGAACAGGCCCAGCACGACCAGGTAGGCGAGCACGTCGGCCAGGTCCGTGGCGCGCAGTCGCACGCAGGCAGCGTACGGGGACGCTCCCAAGCGCGCGCGGGCGGTGGCCGACCGGACGCCGCGGCGCGGCCCGACCGAGCACTGCCATGTCGGTTTCTCGCTAGCCAGCGTCCTGCCGCAGGGCGCAGGATCGAACCCGTGCCCACCTGGATGCCCGACGAGGCCGCGTGCCGGACCGCCGTCCGATCCCGCGACGCGCGGTTCGACGGCTGGTTCTTCCTCGCCGTGACCAGCACCGGGATCTACTGTCGGCCGTCCTGCCCGGCGAGGACCCCGCGCGACGACAGGATGCGGTTCTTCCCCTCGTCCGCCGCCGCACAGGCCGCGGGGTACCGCGCCTGCCTGCGCTGCCGGCCCGACGCCAGCCCTGGGTCGCCGGCGTGGGACGTCCGCGGCGACGTCGTGGCACGGGCGATGCGGCTGATCGACGACGGGCTCGTCGACCGCGCGGGCGTGCCAGGCCTGGCGGCGGCGCTCGGCTACAGCACGCGCCAGCTGGAGCGCGTGCTGACCGACGAGCTGGGCGCCGGGCCCCTGGCGCTGGCCAGGGCGCGGCGGGCACAGACCGCGCGGACCCTCGTCGAGCGCACGACGATGCCGATGACCGACGTCGCCTACGCGGCCGGCTACGCGTCCATCCGAGCCTTCAACGACGCGGTCGTCGCCACCTACGCGCTGTCCCCCACCGAGCTGCGCGGCCGCGCGTCGCGGCACGACGAGCCCCACCCCGGCCTCGTCGCGCTGCGCCTGGCGTACCGGGCGCCACTGGAGCCGTCCAACCTGCTGGGCCACCTCGTCGCCACGGCCGTGCCGGGGGTCGAGGAGTACCGCGACGGCGCGTACCGCACGACGGTCCGCCTGCCGCACGCGTGGGGCATCGTCACGGTGCACCGGCCGGACGGCGCGGCGTTCCCGGTGACGCTGCGGCTCGCCGACGTCCGGGACTTGCCTGCGGCGGTCAGCCGGACCCGGCGGATGCTCGACCTGGACGCCGACCCGGTCGCCGTCGACGCCGCGCTGGCCGCCGACGAGAGGCTGCGCCCGCTCGTCGTGCGTACGCCCGGCCGCCGGGTGCCGCGGACGGCGGACCCCGAGGCGATGGCGCTGCGCGCCGTCATCGGCCAGCAGGTGTCGACGCAGGCCGCCCGCACCCACGCCGGCCGGCTCGTCGCCACGCTCGGCACCCCGGTCGACGACCCCGACGGCGGCCTGACCCACCTCTTCCCGCGGGCCGCCGACCTGCTGGCCGACGAGGCGGCGACCGCGGCGTCCCTCGCGATGCCGGCCACCCGCCGTCGCACCCTGTTCGCCCTGGCCGGCGCCCTGGCGGACGGCCGCATCGCCCTCGACGCCGGCGCCGGCCGGGACGAGGCCCGCGCCGCGCTCGCCGCGCTGCCCGGCATCGGGCCGTGGACCGTCGGCACCGTCGCCATGCGCGCGCTCGGCGACCCGGACGCGTTCATCGCCGGCGACCTCGGCGTGCGGCTCGCGGCGGAGCGGCTCGGCCTGCCCACCAGCCCCGCGGGCCTCGAGAAGGCCTCGCTGGCATGGGCACCTTGGCGCGCCTACGCCGTGCAGCACCTGTGGGCCACCGGCGCCCACCCCGTCAACTCGCTCCCGGAAAGCCCCGAACCACAGGAGACCATCGCATGAGGCACACCACCATCGACTCCCCGCTGGGGCCGCTGACGCTCGTCGCGGACGGCGACGCGCTCGTCGGCCTGTACATGACCGGCCAGGCCTACCGTCCGGCCGACGAGCGCTTCGGCGCCCTCGCGCCCGACGACGACCCGACCCTCACGGCCGCGGCCGAGGAGCTCCGCCAGTACTTCGCCGGCGAGCGCACCTCGTTCTCGGTGCCGCTTCACCCGGCCGGCACCGAGTTCCAGCACGCGGTCTGGGACGCCATCGCCTCCATCCCCTACGGCGAGACGTCGAGCTACGCCGAGCTGGCCCAGCAGATCGGGCGCCCGACGGCGGTCCGCGCGGTCGGTGCGGCGGTCGGGCGCAACCCGCTGACGGTCATCGTGCCGTGCCACCGGGTGATCGGCTCGGGCGGTGCGCTGACCGGCTACGCCGGCGGCCTCGAGCGCAAGCGCACGCTGCTCACGCTCGAGGCGAAGGGGTAGGCCTCACGCGGGGAAGGCCGGGGCCGTCACCGTGCCCAGGCACCGCTGCCACTCGGCCGCCGCGGGCGCCGTCGCGGTCGCGACGAACGTCTCGACGAGGGGGATCAGGCAGCCGTCGATGACGCCGTGGCCCGCGCCTGGCGCGGTGACGAACGTCGCGTTCGGCATCGTCGCGGCGGCCGCCGCGACGTTCGCCGGCGGGTCGGCGGGGTCGGCCGTGCCGTTGACGAAGAGCACCGGCACGTCCGTGGCCACCGGCCCGGCCACCCCCTCGTCGTGCGGCCAGAGCGCGCACAGGCGCTCCTGCCAGGCCGCGTCCGCCGCGGTCATCGCGGTGAACGACGAGGGTGGCTGGGCCGCCACCGCGGCCGGGTCGATCGCCGCCCACTCGTCGCTGCACCGCACCGTCAGCTGCTGCGCCGACACCGGCTCGCTGGTCCGCGACGGGGCGTCCTGCGGCACCATCCCCCGCTTCGCCAGGACGTCCGCCCACTCGCCGCGGACGAACGCGGCGAGGTCGCCGGGGAGCAGCACGGCCGTCTCCGGCCGCGCCAGGTAGCCGTCGATGACGCCGCCGAGGAAGCCACGCAGATCGATGGTCGCGGTACGCCCGGAGATGTCGACCGTCACCGGCGCCGAGGTGAGGCGCTCGACGAGCGTGCGCAGGTCGCGTGCGGGGTCGTACGCCGGGCCGCACACCGGGTCGGCCTCGCAGCGGGCGACGAGCTCGTCGAACGAGTGCTGGGCCGCCGACGGCACCTGCTGCCAGAGGCGGACGTCGAGCAACGAGCCCGACTCGAGGACGGCCGTGCGGACGTGCTCGGGGTGAGCCTGCAGGTAGGCCAGGCCCATCGACACCCCGTACGAGGCGCCGTACAGGTCGATCCGGTCGTACCCGAGCGCCTGCCGGGCGCGGTCGAGGTCCGCGACCGCGCTCGTCGTCGTGTCGTGCCGCGGGTCCCGCGCGAGGCGCGACAGGCAGCCACCCACCGCGTCCCGGTAGGCGGCCTCGTCGGCGGGCGCCCCCGGCAGCGGGAGGTCGCACGTCTGCGCCTCGGGGCCGGTCCCGCGCTGCTCGACGAAGACGAGATCGCGGTCCCACCCGGTCCGCTGCAGGTTGTCGTAGGGCCACTGGGCGCTCTCGATGGCCGACCCCCCGAACCCGGCGAGGTAGACGAGCGGATCGGGCGCCGCCTTCCCGCTGCGCGCGGGCACGACGAGGACGCGTAGCGTCATCTGCTCGCCCCCGGGCTGCGTCCAGTCCAGCGGCACCTGGAACGTGCCGCACCGCTCGGGATGGTCCGGCCCCTCGGCCGCCGGCCCGCACGAGCCGAGATCGATCCGCCCGACGTCACGCCCGTCGCCTCGCGAGCACCCTGCCGGCGTCAGCGCCGCCGCTCCGACGAGCACCGCCACCACCACCGCGCGCCGCCACGCGGGCCCCGTCGCGCCCATCGCACTCGCCTCCCGGGAGGGTGAGCCGCTGCACGGAGCCTGCCGAGCCGGCAGGCGCGGCGACAGGGCCGAAAGTCCGACATCTCGGACACGTCGGGCGGGAGGAGCCGGGCCGGCGGGTCCACATGGTGAGATTCTCCCGGCCGGACTGCGAGAGCGAAACCTCATCGTGACCTGACGGTTACTCAGCGGTACGCCGACGGTGGTGTCCTGTAGCGTCGCGCCCCCTCGAGGACGCGGCCGCCGCTCACCACGCGCGCCCTGCGCGCGCCTGCGGCACCCACCGAACGACTGACGGAATGAGGTGGCGGATGTTCTCCGCAACGAGCCGGCGCGCGCTGGCGATCACCGCGGGCCTGGCGACGAGCGTGCTGCTCGTCGCCGCCTGCAGCAACGGCGGGACGAGCGGGACCAGCCCGACGGGAGGGACGACGACCGGCAGCGCGGGCGGCGGCGGCAAGACCGCCGACACGCTGCTCATCGGCACCACCGACAAGATCACGACGATCGACCCCGCCGGCGAGTACGACAACGGCTCGTTCGCCGTGATCAACCAGGTCTTCCCGTTCGTCCTCAACACCCCCTACGGCAGCCCGGACGTCAAGCCGGACATCGCCGCGTCGGCGTCGTTCACGGACCCGAACACGTACACGGTGAAGCTCAAGCCGGGGCTCAAGTTCGCCAACGGTGACGACCTGACCTCGACCGACGTCAAGTTCTCGTTCGACCGGGTGCAGGCGATCGGCGCCAACGGCGCCGACGGCGGCAACGGGCCCTCGTCGCTCCTGTCGAACCTCGCCTCGACCGACGCGCCCGACCCGACGACCGTCGTCTTCCACCTCAAGGCGGCGAACGACCAGACGTTCCCGCAGGTGCTGTCGAGCCCGGCCGGCCCGATCGTCGACCACAAGGTCTTCCCGGCCGACAAGCTGCTGGCCGACGCCGACATCGTCAAGGCCAACCCCTTCGCCGGCCCGTACACGATCACCGACTACACGGTGAACCAGCTGATCACGTACAAGGCGAACCCCGCCTACCAGGGCATCTACGGCGCCCCGAAGACCCCGAACATCAACGTCACCTACTACGCCGACGCCTCCAACCTCAAGCTGGCCGTGCAGCAGGGCGAGGTCGACGTGGCGTTCCGCTCGCTGTCCGCCACGGACATCGCCGACCTGCGCAACGACAAGAACCTCCAGGTGGTCGACGGCCCCGGCGGCGAGATCCGCTACATCGTCTTCAACTTCGACACGCAGCCCTACGGCGCCAAGACCCCGCAGGCCGACCCCGCGAAGGCCCTGGCCGTGCGCCAGGCCGTGGCCGACCTCGTGGACCGCAAGGCGATCGCCGACCAGGTCTACAAGAACACGTACACCCCGCTGTACTCGTACGTCCCCGCCGGCCTGACCGGCGCGAACGACGCCCTCAAGGGCCTGTACGGCGACGGCAACGGCGGCCCGAGCACCGACAAGGCGAAGGCGGCCCTGACGGCGGCCGGCGTCACCACCCCGGTGACGCTCAACCTGCAGTACGCCACGGCGCACTACGGCCCGTCGTCCGCCGACGAGTACGCGCTCGTCAAGGACCAGCTGGAGTCCAGCGGCCTGTTCAAGGTCAACCTCCAGACGACCGAGTGGACGCAGTACTCCAAGGACCGCACCACGGACGTCTACCCCGCCTACCAGCTCGGCTGGTTCCCGGACTACTCGGACGCCGACAACTACCTGACGCCGTTCTTCCTGTCGGCGACGTCGTTCCTGCACAACCACTACTCGAACCCGCAGGTCGACTCGCTCATCCAGCAGGAGGCGACGACCACGGACCCGACCGCGCGGGCCACGATCATCGGCCAGGCGCAGGACGCGGTGGCCAAGGACCTGTCGACGATCCCGCTCCTGCAGGGCTCGCAGGTCGCCGTCGTCGCGCAGGGTGTCCAGGGCACGAAGGACACGCTCGACGCGTCCTTCAAGTTCCGCTACGGCGCCCTCTCCAAGCAGGGCTGACGCAGCTGGCTGACGGGGGCGGCCTCCCCTTCCGGGAGGCCGCCCCTAGGCTTGCGCACGCAGCACATCGAGCGAGGTACACGTGACCATCACCAACGACCTGGCCGCCGACGCGGTCGCGCCCGCCCCTGCGGACGACTCCCGCGGCAGGAAGGGAGGCGGCGCCCTGGGTCGGTACCTGCTCGTCAGGTTCCTGCTCATCTTCCCGACGGTGTTCATCCTCGTCACCGTCGTCTTCGTCCTCATGCGGGCGACCGGCGACCCCATCACGGCCGCCCTCGGCGGGCGCCTGCCCCCCGAGCAGCTCCACGAACGGATCCACCAGGCCGGCTACGACCGGCCGATCCTCGTGCAGTACCTCGACTACCTCGGTCGCATCGTGCGCGGCGACTTCGGCACCACCCTGTCCGACCACCTGCCCGTGACGAAGGTGCTGACGACGTACGGCGCCGCCACGCTCGAGCTCGCCCTCTACGCGCTGGTCGTCGCCTTCCTCGTCGGCATCCCCCTCGGCCGCATCGCCGCGGCCCGCCGCGACCGGCTCCCCGACGCCGGGCTGCGGATCGCCGCGATCCTCGGCTACGCGACGCCGGTGTTCTTCGCCGGACTGTTGCTCAAGCTGATCTTCTCGGTGTGGCTCGGCTGGCTGCCGCCGAACGGTCGCGCGTCGACCCGCGACCTCATCACCATGAAGACCCACGGCGCACGGACCGGCATCTACCTCATCGACGCCATCAGCACCGGCAAGTGGTCGGTCGTCGCCGACGTGCTGCAGCACGCGGTGATGCCCGCGCTGGCCCTCGGCCTGCTGACCGCCGGCGTGTTCCTCCGCCTGGTGCGCACCAACATGATCAGCACGCTGCAGACCGGCTACGTCGAGGCGGCCCGCTCGCGCGGCGTCGCCGAGCGGCGGCTGGTGCGGGCCCATGCGTGGCGCCCGGCGCTGGTGCCGATCATCACCGTCATCGGCCTGCAGATCGCCATGCTGCTCGGCGGCGCGGTGCTGACCGAGACGACGTTCGAGTGGAAGGGCCTCGGCTTCCAGCTGGTGCAGTACCTCAACGCCCGAGACTTCGTGGCCGTGCAGGGCATGGTCGCGCTGCTCGCCGTCATCGTGGCCGTGACGAACTTCATCGTCGACGTCATCGCCGCGCTCGTCGACCCCAGGATCCGGTACTGATGACCGCCGACATCGCCCACGCCGCCACCCCGCCCTCGCCGGAGGAGCTGGAGCCGGTCGTCACGCCCGACCACGGGCCGCGCTGGCACCGGCTGCCGATCGTGCACCAGCTGCGCTCCAGCGTCGGCCTGCAGCGCGCCATGCTCGTCACCGGCCTGGTGCTCACCGGGCTCTTCGTCCTCGGCGCGACCTTCGCGCCCCTCGTCGCCCCGTACTCGTGGGCCCAGCTGCGCGACGGGCACGGCCTCTTCGGTGCACAGCTCCCGCCCTCGTCGACCCACCTGCTGGGCACCACGGTCGGTGGCTACGACGTGCTGTCCCGCGTCGTCTGGGGCAGCCGGACGGCGCTGCTGACGATCGTCACCGCCGTCGTCCTGTCCCTGTTCATCGGTGTCTTCCTCGGCCTCGTCTCCGGCTACTTCGGCGGCTGGCTCGACCGGGTGCTCGTCGTCGTCGCCGACGCGATCTACGCCTTCCCGTCCCTGCTGCTGGCCATCGTCGCCGCGATCGTCATCAGCGGCGGCCAGTCGTCGATGTGGAACGGCATCCTCGCCGCCGCGATCTCGATCACGGTGGTGTTCGTGCCGCAGTACTTCCGGGTGGTGAGGTCGGAGGTCGTCCGGGTCAAGTCGGAGGCCTTCGTCGAGTCCGCCCGGGTGATCGGCTCGTCGAGCGCGCGGATCATGACGCGGCACGTGCTGCGCAACTCCGTGCGCACGTTGCCCCTGATCATGACGCTCAACTGCTCCGAGGCGATCCTCACGCTCGCCGGCCTCGGCTTCCTCGGCTTCGGCATCGAGCCGTCGTCGGCCGCCGAGTGGGGCTACGACCTCAACAAGGCCCTGGCCGACGTCACGGCAGGGATCTGGTGGACGGCCGTGTTCCCCGGCATCGCGATCGTGCTGACGGTGCTGGGCATCACGCTCGTCGGCGAGTCCCTCAACGACCTGGCCGACCCGCGGCTGCGCATCCGCCGCGCGGCCGGTGGCAAGCGCGCCAAGGGCCGGGTGCCCGACGAGCCGACGAACCAGCCGGAGGAGGCCCGATGACCGCCGAGGACCCCGTCGTCGACGTCCGCGACCTGCACGTCACCTTCGCCACCGACGGTGGTGACGTCCGCGCGGTGCGGGGCGTCTCGCTGCGCGTCGAGCCGGGCGAGGTGCTGGCGATCGTCGGCGAGTCCGGCTCCGGCAAGACCGTGACCGCCCGCTCCATCATCGGCCTGCTCCCGGAGACCGCGACGACCACGGGCGCCGTGGTGCTGCGGCGCAACACCGACACCGGTGCCTCCGACGTGCTGGCACTCTCGCCGAGCGCGCTGCGCCAGGTGCGCGGCCGGGACGCCGCGATGGTGTTCCAGGAGCCGTCGACCGCGCTCAACCCGGTGTTCCCGGTGGGCTGGCAGATCGCCGAGGGCCTGCGCGCCCACACCGGCCTGTCGCGCGCGGAGGCCCACCAGGCCGCCGTCGACGTGCTGCGCCGCGTGGGCATCCCCGACCCCGAGGCACGCGCCAAGTACTACCCGCACCAGTTCTCGGGCGGGCAGAAGCAGCGCATCGTCATCGCGCAGGCCCTGGTCCTCGACCCCGGGCTGGTCATCGCCGACGAGCCGACGACCGCCCTCGACGTCACCGTCCAGGCCGAGATCCTCGAGCTCCTGCGCCGCCTGCCGAACGAGTTCGGCACGTCGGTGGTGCTCATCACGCACAACATGGGCGTCGTCGCGGACCTGGCCGACACCGTGGCCGTCATGTACGACGGCGAGATCGTCGAGCAGGCGGACGTCCGCACGCTGTTCTCGGCGCCGAAGCACCCCTACACGCGCGCCCTGCTCGACGCGGTGCCGCGCGTGGGCGCCTCCCGCCGGGCCGCCCTGGCCACCCCGCGGGCCGCCGCGCCCGACGCCGCCCCGGTGGTCGAGGCGAAGGGCCTGACGATCACGTACCCCGGGCGGCTGCGCACGGCCGGGTTCACTGCGGTGGACCACGTCGACTTCGCGATCGCGCCCGGCGAGGTGCTGGGCCTGGTCGGCGAGTCGGGCAGCGGCAAGACGACGATCGGCCGGGCGATCGCCGGGCTGACGCCCGTCACCGGCGGCTCGCTGTCGGTGCTCGGCACCCAGGTGCGCGGCATCTCCGAGCGGAGGAAGCGCCCGATCCGCCGCCGGATCGGCTTCGTCTTCCAGGACCCGGCGACGAGCTTCAACCCGCTCCTGACGATCGCCCAGTGCGTCGCCGAGCCGCTCGTCGTGCACGGCGTGGCCGGCGACGCTCGGGAGGCCCGCGGCAAGGTCGACGAGCTGCTCAAGGCGGTCCAGCTGGACCGCACCTACGGCGACCGGTTCCCGCACGAGCTCTCCGGCGGCCAGCGCCAGCGGGCCAGCCTCGCCCGCGCGCTCGCGCTGGACCCGGAGCTGCTCATCGCCGACGAGCCGACGAGCGCGCTCGACGTGTCCGTCCAGGCCAAGGTCCTCGAGCTCTTCGTGCGGATGCAGGAGGAGCTGGGCTTCGCCTGCCTGTTCATCAGCCACGACCTGGCGGTGGTGGACCTGGTGGCCGACCGGATCGCGGTGCTGCACCACGGCAAGCTCGTCGAGGAGGGCGACCCCGCCCAGGTGCTGGACTCGCCGCGCGACCCGTACACGCAGCGGCTGCTGGCGTCCCTGCCCGTGCCGGATCCCGACGAGCAGGCCGAGCGCCGCGAGGCCTGGCGCACGCTGACGGGCGTCTCCGCGAACGTCTCCTGAGAACCGGTAGGGTCCCGCCGTGACGTGGCTCGTGACAGGCGGGGCGGGGTACATCGGGTCGCACGTGGTGCGGGCGTTCCGGCAGGTGGGGCTCGGCGTCGCCGTGCTCGACGACCTGTCGAGCGGGCACCGGGAGTTCGTGCCGGACGGCGTGCCGTTCGTCGAGGGGTCCGTGCTGGACGTCGACCTGGTGCGCAGCGCGATCGCCGAGCACGGCGTCGACGGCGTGGTGCACCTGGCGGGCTTCAAGTACGCCGGCGTGTCCGTCAGCCGGCCGCTGCACACGTACGAGCAGAACGTCACGGGCACCGTCCACCTCCTGGCGGCGATGGCGGCCGAGGGCGTCGAGCGGATCGTGTTCTCGTCGTCCGCCGGGGTCTACGGCACGCCGGACGTCGAGCGGGTCACGGAGGCGACGCCGACCACGCCGGAGTCGCCCTACGGCGAGTCGAAGCTCATCGGCGAGTGGCTGCTGGCCGACCAGGGCCGCGCCACCGGGCTGCGCCACACCTCGCTGCGGTACTTCAACGTCGTCGGCTCGGGCACCCCGGAGCTCTACGACACCAGCCCCCACAACCTGTTCCCGCTGATCTTCGAGGCCCTGCTGGCCGGCCGCACGCCGCGCATCAACGGCGCCGACTACCCGACGCCGGACGGCACCTGCGTGCGCGACTACGTGCACGTCGCCGACCTCGCCGACGCCCACGTCGCGGCGGCGCAGGCGCTGGCGGTCGGCGCGCCGCTCGAGAAGGTCTACAACCTGGGCTCGGGCGACGGCGTCTCCGTGCGCCAGATCATGGACGCCGTCGCCCAGGTCACCGGCATCGCGTTCGCGCCCGAGGTGGGGCCCCGGCGCCCCGGCGACCCCGCGCGGATCGTCGCCTCCGGCGAGCTCGCCGCCCGCGACCTCGGCTGGGCGATGCGCCACTCGCTCGAGGACATGGTCGGCTCGGCCTGGGAGGCTCGCTCAGCCCACTGAGCGCAGCCCCGCGAGGCGCTCGCCCAGGGCCGCGTAGGCGTCCAGCGAGCCGGCGTAGATGCCGGCCGCGCGCGGGCGGTGCACGACGACCTCGTCGAAGCCCAGCGCCGCGGCCCGCTCGATCCCCTCGGTCGCGGTCTCGACCGAGACGAGCGAGAAGACCGGCGCGCCGTCCAGCGACAGCCACCTGGTGACGGGTCGGCCCTCGGCGATCTCGTCGAACCGCGCCACCATCTCGGCCAGCCCGACCCACCATCGCTCCTGGTCGGCGGCCGTGCCGGCGCCCTCGAGGTCCAGCGACGGCCCGTACGTCGCCCAGCCCTGGCCGTGGCGCGCCGCCAGCGCCATCGCCTTGGGCCCGTTGGCGGCGACGACGAAGGGCGGCCGGGGACGGGCGATGGTGCCGGGCACCATGCGGGCCTGGTGGGCCGTGTAGGCCTCGCCCGCGACGTCCGTCACGGGGTGCGTGAGGAGCTCGTCGAGCAGCGCGAGGAACTCGGCGAACCGCCGGTGCCGCTCGCCGCGCGTCGGGGGCGGGCCCATCACGGCGGCGTCCCAGCCCTCGCCGCCGGCGCCCACGCCGAGCACGAACCGCCCGCCGGAGACGTCGTCGAGCCCCATGACGTCCTTGGCGAACGGCACCGGGTGCCGGAAGTTCGGCGAGGCGACCCACGTGCCCAGGCGGACCCGGCTCGTCACCGCCGCCGCGGCGGCCAGCAGCGGCACCGTGGCGAACCAGGGCTCGTCGGCCAGCGAGCGCCACGCGAGGTGGTCGTAGGTCCACGCGTGGTCGAAGCCCATGTCCTCGGCCTCGAGCCACTGCTCGCGCTGCACCGCCCACCGCTCCTGCGGCAGGATCACCACCCCGACCCCGACCATGCGCTCCCCGCTGTGCTTGTTCGTCGGTCTTGTCTGCGCTCCGCTCCCGGCGGGTGCCGCGGCGGCCCTCACCGTACGCTGCGCTACGCCTGCGACCTCACAGGTGCGTCGCGGACTCGTGCGCCGCGTGCGCCGCGGGCTCGATCTGGAACGTGCAGTGCTCCACGTCGAAGTGGCCGGCGAGGCACTCGCCGAGCGCGTCCAGCACGCCGCCGGTGGCGCCGGAGGCCAGCACCTCGTCGCGCACGACGACGTGGGCGGACAGCACCGGCACGCCCGAGGTGATGGTCCACGCGTGGAGGTCGTGGACGTCGGCGACGCCCGGCAGGTCGGCGATGTGCGCCCGCACCACGGCCAGGTCGACGCCTTCCGGCGCGGCCTCCAGCAGCACCGCGCCGACCTGCCGCAGCAGCACCGCGGCGCGCGGCAGGATGACGAGCCCGACGAGCACCGAGGCGATGCCGTCAGCGCGGGTGAAGCCGGTGGCGAGCACGACGAGCGCGGCGACCACCACCGCCACCGACCCGAGGAGGTCGCCCAGCACCTCCAGGTACGCCCCACGGATGGTGATCGACTCGCCCTGGCCCCGGTGCAGCAGCCCGATCCCCGCGGCGTTCGCCGCCAGGCCGACGAGCGCGACGGCGAGCATCAGGCCGGCCTCGACGGGTCGCGGGTGCAGCGCCCGGTTCACGCCCTCGACGAGCACGACGAGCCCGACGCCGGCCACCACCATCCCGTTGACCATCGCGGCCAGCACCTCGGCCCGCTGCCACCCGAAGGTGCGCCGCAGCGTGGCCGGCCGGGCCGCCAGGCGCGTCGCCAGCAGCGCCAGCAGCAGGCCGGCGGCGTCGGTGAGCATGTGCCCGGCGTCGGCCAGCAGCGCGAACGACCCCGACACGAGGCCGCCGACCACCTGGGCGACGAGCACGACGCTGGTGATCCCCAGCACCCACGCCAGCCGTCCGCGGTGCGCCTGCGCGGCGGTCACGTGCTGGTGCTGTCCGGGCTCCATCCCCCGATCATCCCGTGCCGCGGCCGGTCAGTCCCAGCCCAGCTCCTCGAGCCGTGCGTCGTCGATCCCGAAGTGGTGCGCGATCTCGTGGATCACCGTCACCGCCACCTCGTCGACCACCTCGTCCCGGTCCGCGCACACCGCGAGCGTCGGGTTGCGGAAGATGGTGATGCGATCCGGCAGGGAGCCGGCTGCCCACCAGCTGGTCCGCTCGGTGAGCGGCGTCCCCTCGTACAGGCCCAGCAGCTCCGGGTCGTCCTCCGGCGCCTCGTCCTCGACGAGCACGACGACGTTGTCCATGAGCTCCGCGAGCTCCTCGGGGATCTCGTCGAGGGCGTCCCGGACCGCGTCCTCGAAGTCCTCCCGGCTCATGTCGACCACCTGGTCATCATCCCGCTTTGGAGGATCGCCGCCCCGCACCCTATGATCGTCACCGGTCTTCGGGACGCCTCGACGTTCAAGGGGCGCTCGCCCCCATCGTCTAGCGGCCTAGGACCCCGCCCTTTCACGGCGGTAGCACGGGTTCGAATCCCGTTGGGGGTACGAACCAGCAAGAAAGGCTTCATCACGAGGCCCCGTAGCGCAGTTGGTTAGCGCGCCGCCCTGTCACGGCGGAGGTCGCGGGTTCAAGTCCCGTCGGGGTCGCTCGAGGCGCCGGTCTTCGGACCGGCGTTGTCGTATCGAGGCTCTGTAGCTCAGTTGGTAGAGCGCACGACTGAAAATCGTGAGGTCACCGGATCGACGCCGGTCGGAGCCACCTCGAAGAACCCCCTGGTGATCAGGGGGTTCTTCCGTTTCAGAGGCCCGCCGCCGCGGCCGGCGCGAGCAGCCAGTCGAGCACCTGGTCGGCGGACCAGCCGTCGGGGTGGAGCTCGGCGAGCCGGCTCGCTCCCGCCAGGTCCGAGCCCAGGGTCACGAGGGCCTCCTCGGGGTCGCCGTCGGGCCTGATCTGGCCGAGCCCGGCGTCTGCCGTGAGCGAGTTGCAGAGGCACACCCGGCCGATGGTGTCGGCCGCCGAACCACCCTTGCGGACGAACATGTCCACCGGCTCGGCCGGGCAGCGGTACCCGATGCGCCCGTCGTCCTTGAGGAACGCCGAACGCAGGTAACCGAGGTCACACAGGCGCGGCCGGGCGGCGCGCACCGCAGGGTCGGACAACGAACCGTCGAGCTGCGCCACCTTGAAGGGGAAGCCGGTCGGCGAGGCGGCCGGGTCGGTGAGCACCTCGAGGGTGCCCGCGCGCAGCCGCTCGAGCAGCCGGTACCGCAGCGACGGGGCCAGGCCCGACTCGGCGGCCAGTGCGAAGACCGTCCCCACCTGGGCACCGGTCGCACCGGCGGCCACCGCCGCGCGCAACGCCTCCGGCGTACCCCGCCCGCCGGCGAGCCAGAACGGCAACCCCACGGCCGCGACCTTCTCGACGTCGGCGTCGTCGCGAGCGCCGAAGACCGGTTGGCCGCGCTCGTCGAGCACCGGCCGCCCCCGCGGCGGCGCGTTGTGGCCACCCGCATGCGGGCTCTCGACGACGAAGCCGTCCGGCCGGATCGCCGGGTTCCGCGCCAGGTGGGCGACGAGGACCTCGCTGGAGACGACGGCCAGGAACATCGGGCGGTGCAGCGGCGCCAGACCCGAACCGAGCAGCTCCGAGGGGTCGATGGCGACGGCGTGAGCGCCGCCCGGGTCGCCCGCGACGTCGACCGGCAGGCTGGTCGCCCGGTGCGCCGCCAGCTCGTCGAGCAGGTGCGGGACGTGGCGCGGGATGCCGGCACCGACCAGCACGGCGTCGACTCCGGCGAGCATCGCACCGTACGCGGCGGCCGGCATCGCCATCTGGATCTTCTCCAGGAAGTTGACACCGACGGGGCCGTCGTGACCCTCCTTGGCAAGCCACACCTCGACGAAGCAGGCAAGCAGTGTGAGCTCCTGCCCGGCGCGGCCCGGGCGCAGGCTCACCCGGGGCACCGGCGTGTAGGCCGCGCCGGCGGGCCGGCCGCCGAGACGCAGGTAGCGGGCCAGGACGCGCTCCACGACGCCCTGCACCGGGAAGGCGGCCATCGCACGGCGGGCCGACCCGTCGACGTCGCCGTCCTCCAGTCGCCTGGCGAGCACGAGGTCGAGCGCCGTGCCGGAGACCACCCCGAGCTGACCCCGGCGGGCGACGGCCGAGGCGAGGTGCCACGAGGAGATCGCCACGCCCATCCCGCCCTGGATGATCGCGGGCAACGCCCGCGCCAGGGGTCGCGGTGGGGAAGGCAGCGGCACAGCGGCTCCAAACCTACGGAAGCGTAAGTTACGCCACCGTAGGCTGGGGTCCTGCACCGACCCGGGACCAAGGGCCTGTGCCGAGCGGAGCCTTGCAGGTGGGAGGCGCTCCTACCCCATCGCGTGGACGCCGCCGTCCACGTGCACGATCTCCGCCGTGGTCGCGGGGAACCAGTCCGACAGCAGGGCGACGACCGCGCGCGCGGTCGGCTCGGCGTCTCGGACGTCCCATCCCAGCGGGGCCCGGGCGTCCCAGCCGCCCTCGATCACGTCGAAGCCGGGGATCGCCTTGGCCGCCGTGGTGCGGACCGGGCCGGCTGCGACCAGGTTCACCCGGACACCGGACGGCCCAAGGTCGCGCGCCAGATAGCGGGCCGTCGCCTCGAGGGCCGCCTTCGCGACCCCCATCCAGTCGTAGACCGGCCACGCGACAGTCGCGTCGAAGGTCAGACCGACCACCGAGCCACCCCGCACCAGCAGCGGCAGCGCGGCGGTCGCCAGCGCCTTCAGCGAGTAGGCGGAGACCTCCATCGCGGTCGCCACGTCCGGCCACCCACCGTCGAGGAAGTGCCCACCGAGCACGGACTGCGGCGCAAAGCCGATCGAGTGGACGACCCCGTCCAGTCGATCGGCGTGCTCACCGATTCGCTCCGCGAGCGCCGACAGGTCGTCGGCCGAGGTGACGTCCAGCTGGACCACGGGTGCCGGCGTCGGCAGCCGCCGGGCGATCACCTCGGTCAGCCGCCGCTGGCGGCCGAACGAGGTGAGCACCACGTGCGCGCCCTGCTCCTGGGCGAGCCGAGCCACGTGGAAGGCGATCGAACCCTCCGTGAGGACCCCGGTCACCAGCACCGTCTTGCCGTCCAGCAGCGTCATCGGCATTCCTTCGTCCGTGCCGACGCAGTCGCCGGGCACCGACGAGGCTAGCCACCGGACGGCCGCCGACGGGTGACAACCTCGCCCCAAGATCGCGCCGCCCGGCTGTCCATGCTCGACAACCGCGTGGGCGTCCGGACGGTGCGCCCCGCATCTCGTGAGGTCTTTCACGTTCTCGGGCCCATCGTCCTGCCGCAGGCTCAACCGCCGTCCTAGGCTGGTCGATGTGTCAGGAGGCACGCCTTGACACCGTCATCACCCGAGGGAAGCACAGCCGTGAGCGCCACCACCGCACAGGAATCGCCGAGCGGGCTCCTGCAGCGTCTGAGCGAGGAGTGCACCTTCATGCCCCTCGACCTGGACGACATGCCGCAGATCCCGATGCCGGTGCCCAACCACCCTGCCGGGGAGCTCGTCCACCCCTGGGAGGACTGAGCAGGGCCAACACACCGTGTGATGGTGCGCGGCAACGTCGCGACCACCACACTGGGTCCCACGTACGTCCGACGACGAAGGGCCCTCCTGATGGCCACCAACGGAGCGGTACCGGGCGACACCCGCTCGCTCGGCAAGCTGGTCAGCGACCTGTCCGAGCAGGCCTCTCGCCTGGTGCGCGCCGAGGTCGAGCTCGCCAAGCAGGAGCTGGCCGCCAAGGCGAAGCACGCGGGCATCGGCTCGGGGATGTTCCTGGCCGCGGCGGTGCTCGCCGCCTACACGGTGGCCGTCGGCATCGCGACGGTGATCATCGCCATCGCGGTGGCCCTGCCCGCGTGGCTGGCCTCGCTCATCGTCTTCGCCGCGATGCTCCTCGTCACGGTCCTGCTCGTGGTCGTCGGGCGCGCCCAGGTGAAGAAGAGCGCGCCGCCCAAGCCGGAGCGGGTCATCGAGAACCTGCGCGAGGACGTCGCGGCGGTCAAGGGAGGCCTGCACTCATGAGCGGCACGCAACCGACCGACAAGCTCACCCGGCTCGAGGACGACGTCAAGGCCGCGCGCAGCGAGCTGGCGGCCACCGTGGACGAGCTCGCGGGCTGGTTCGACCCGAAGACGAGACTGGCGGCCGCGAAGGATCGCGGTCGCCAGATGGTGCACGACGCGACCGACCCCGCGGCGGACCCCGCAGCGCGCAAGCGCGCCCGCATCGTGCTCGGTGTGACCGCGGCAGGAGCCGCCGCGGTCGTGGCCGGCGTCATCGGCCGGCTGGCCCGGCGCTGACGCGCCGGGGACGGATCTAGTCGACCTGACGCTGCTGGGGCAGGCCGTCAAGGAGCTCCCGAACCTCGGACTCCTTGTAGCGGCGGTGCCCACCGAGCGTGCGGATGGACGAGAGCTTGCCGGCCCTGGCCCACCGCGTGACGGTCTTCGGGTCGACCCGGAAGAGGGTCGCCACCTCGGACGGCGTCAGCAGGTTCTCCGGCTGGACGGGCGATGGGGACATTGACCAACCTCCACGGTTCCTTCGAGGTGCCCGGGCTGCTCCCCGCGCACAGGGTGGTCATCCTCCCCCGTGGACGAACCTTCCCGTCAGACTCGCACAAACCGCGCTTCGTCGACAAATCGGTCAGTTCGGCCCCAGGTCGGGCGACTTGCCCTACAACACTCTTTAACGGTACATCTCACCCCGAACGTGACCGATCTCACGGAAATCACCCAGCGCGTGTCGGGCCACGGATCGTGACACGACCGTCCACGTCGCGTGACCTGGGCCCGAGGTCCCGCCCCGGCGCGAGGGTGTCCACCCGGGCAAACCGCGGTGGTCGGAATGAGTTCGGACCATGTACCGTTGCCCTGCGAAGAGACGCACAACAGCACCCCGGGGCCGCACGTGTGAGCACGGAGCCGCCCCGCTTCCACGTCAGAGGGGGTCGATGCCATGGGGCGCGGCCGTCAGAAGGCAAAGCAGACGAAGGTCGCTCGCGAGCTCAAGTACATGAGCCCGACGACCGACTACCGGGCTCTCGAGGCAGAGCTCGCGTCGCGCAGCCACCACGATGTCGTCACCGACACCCCTCCCGATGAGGCCGACGACGAGCCCTGGAACTCCTGGGTCGACGAGGAAGCCGCGGACGAGGACGACGAGTAGGGCTCAGGCCTCCCGGTAGGCCCCCACCAGGTGCACGGCGCCGCCGTGCACCCCCTTCGTGCCACTGACGAGTCCGGCGGCCTCGTCGTCCACGGACACCGGCCGGACCCCGCCGAGCACCCACGCCGGGTACCCGAGGCCCGAGGCGTGCGCCAGCACCCCGTCCACGGCGTCGCGCGCGACGATGGCGACCATCCCCACCCCGAGGTTCAGCGTCGACTCCAGGTCCGCCCACGGCACGCCGCCCAGCCGCTGCACGAGCGGGAACACCGGCGGCAGCGCCCACGAGGCGCGGTCCACGTCGGCGACCAGCCCGGGCGGCAGCACCCGGGCCAGGTTGGCGGCGAGCCCGCCGCCGGTGACGTGGGTGAACGCGTGCACGCCGCCCGGGACGGCGGCGGCCAGGGCGAGGCAGTCGGCGGCGTAGACCCGCGTCGGCGTGAGCAGCTCCTCGCCGAGCGTGCGGCCCAGCTCCTCGACGTGCCGGTCCAGGGCCCAGCCGGACCGCGCGACGACGCTGCGCACCAGCGAGTAGCCGTTCGAGTGCAGCCCGCTCGAGGCCAGCGCGACCAGCACGTCGCCGTCACGGACGCGGTCCGGGCCCAGCAGATCGTCGGCCTCGACGACCCCGGTCACCGCACCGGCCACGTCGTACTCGTCGGGTCCGAGCAGGCCGGGGTGCTCGGCGGTCTCGCCGCCGACGAGCGCGCACCCGGCGACCGAGCACGCCGCCGCGATGCCGCGCACGATGTCCGCGATCCGCTCGGGGACCACCCGGCCGCACGCGATGTAGTCCGTCATGAACAGGGGCCTGGCGCCGACGACCGCGATGTCGTCGACCACCATGCCGACCAGGTCGAAGCCGATGGTGTCGTGCACGTCCATCGCCTGGGCGATCGCCACCTTGGTGCCGACGCCGTCGGTGGACGTCGCCAGCAGCGGCCGCCGGTAGGCGGTGAGGGCGGACGCGTCGAACATGCCGGCGAACCCGCCGACGCCGCCGAGCACCTGCGGGCCGTGCGTCGCGCGCACGGCGTCCTTCATCAGCTCGACGGCCCGGTCGCCCGCCTCGGTGTCCACACCGGCGGAGGCGTAGGTGAGGGGGGCCGCGCCCTCGTCGTGCCCGCTCACGGGCGGTCGAGCGCGGTCGAGCCGCCGGCGCCGGGCAGCAGGTTCAGCAGGCCGTCCTCCGGCGAGCCGAGCGCCAGCTGGCGCTGCTCGAGGAGATGCTTGCCGAGCCGGTCGTCGGGCGGCAGGTCGATGGGGTAGCTGCCGGTGAAGCACGCGGCGCACAGCTCGCCCGCGGGCTGCTCGGTCGCCTCGACGAGGCCCTCGATCGAGATGTAGCCGAGGGAGTCGGCGTCGAGCGAGGCGGCGATCTCGTCGACCGCCAGGCCGGTGGCGATGAGCTCGGCACGGCTGGCGAAGTCGATGCCGTAGAAGCACGGCCACTTCACCGGGGGCGACGAGATGCGCACGTGCACCTCGGCGGCGCCGGCCTCGCGCAACATCCGGATGAGGGCGCGTTGCGTGTTGCCGCGGACGATCGAGTCGTCGACCACGACGAGCCGCTTGCCGCGGATCTGCTCGCGCAACGGGTTGAGCTTGAGCCGGATGCCCAGCTGCCGCAGCGTCTGGGACGGCTGGATGAACGTGCGGCCGACGTAGGCGTTCTTCGTCAGGCCCTGGCCGAACGGGATGCCCGACTGCTGCGCGTAGCCGACCGCGGCCGGCGTGCCGGACTCCGGCACGGGGATGACGAGGTCGGCGTCGGCCGGGTGCTCGATCGCCAGCCGTCGGCCCATCGCGACGCGGCTGGCGTGCACCGAGCGGCCGGCGATCGTCGTGTCGGGGCGGGCGAGGTAGACGTACTCGAAGATGCAGCCGGCGCGCTTCGGCGTCGCGAACTTCGTCGAGCGCAGGCCGTTCTCGTCGATCGCGATGAGCTCGCCCGGCTCGACCTCGCGGACGAACGACGCGCCGACGATGTCGAGGGCCGGCGTCTCGGAGGCGACGACCCAGCCGCGCTCGAGCCGGCCGAGGACGAGCGGACGCACACCCTGCGGGTCGCGGGCGGCGTACAGCGTCGTCTCGTCCATGAAGACGAGCGAGAACGCGCCGCGCAGGCGGGGCAGCACCTCGAGCGCGGTGGCCTCGAGCGTGCGGTCGGGGTCACCGGCGAGGAGTGCCGTGATGACGGCGGTGTCCGTGGTGTTGCCGCGCGCCAGCTCGCCCCGGCGCTGCGCGCCGTAGCGCTCGGCGACCAGGTCGATGAGCTCGGCGGTGTTGGTGAGGTTGCCGTTGTGCCCGAGCGCCACCGTGCCGGCCGCTGTGGCGCCGAGGGTCGGCTGCGCGTTCTCCCAGGTGGAGCCGCCGGTCGTGGAGTAGCGCGTGTGGCCGATCGCGAGGTAGCCGGTGAGAGCGGCCAGCGACGTCTCGTCGAACACCTGCGAGACCAGGCCCATGTCCTTGAAGACGAGCAGGTGCGTGCCGTCGCTCGTCGCGATCCCCGCCGATTCCTGGCCGCGGTGCTGCAGCGCGTAGAGGCCGAAGTAGGCGAGCTTGGCCACCTCCTCACCCGGTGCCCACACCCCGAAGACCCCGCAGGCATCCTGCGGGCCCTTCTCGTGAGGGTTGAGGTCGTGGGTCAGACGTCCGTCAGGGCGGGGGGCCACGGCTCCATGGTCGCATACCCGGTCCAACCGCCCGGCGGCGGTCCGCCACCGATCGCGCCGGGCACGCGAGACGCGGCCGGCGCGACCGCGGGTGGGCGTGGCTCAGAAGGGCGGCTCGTCCGGGCAGCCCGTCGACGGTCCGACACTCTCCGGTATGGACGGCCGCCGCCGGCCGCGACGCCCGTCACGGTTCGGTGGGGATGTCCCCGCCGGCGGTGTCGTGCTCGGCGGGAGGTTTGTCGGTGGCCGAGGCCAGCGGCCGTCGGGTTCGGTGCGGTAGGTCCGGCCCAGGGCCGAGCGCCAGACCAGCACCCCGCCCGGCTCGCGGCTGACCTGCCAGTCCATCTCGTGCTTGAGGCGATGGTGCTTGCGACACAGGCAGGCGAGGTTGCACGCCTCCGTGGCGCCGCCGTCGGCCCAGGCCAGGGAGTGGTCCACGTCGCACCGGCTGGCCCGGCGGTTGCAGCCCGGGAACCGGCACGTGACATCACGGAGCTGCACCGTGCGGCGCAGGTCGGCGGGGATGCGGTAGCGGTCCCGGCCCACCGAGAGCACCGCGCCGGTCTCGGGGTGCGTCAGCACTCGGACGAACGACGGCGCGTTCGCGGCGAGCAGCGTCGCGGTCTCGATGTCGATCGGGCCGAAGCCCTCGAGCTCGGCCGGTTCGTCGGATCGCCCGAGCAGGGACAGCACCGGCACCGTGAGGAGCACCTCGGCCCTGATCGCCCGCACCCACCCGGGCACCGGCTCAGCATCCGAGCGGCAGTCGGTGGTCCCGCGCGGAGCAGCACCCGTGGAGGGCGTCTCCCCGGGCACATCCACGTCGCGCGACGCGGCCGGACGTCCGTTCGCGCCCGTGTCGACCGGCCTTGCGCCGGTCGGCGCGGCCAGCGGTCCAGAGTCGCCGGTCAGGTCTCTCGCAGATCCCGCTGCGACCGGCGTCCCGGCCGGGAACGCTGGCGAGGTCATCCCCGCCTCACGTGCTGACCCAGCCAAGGGCTCGCTCGGGCGCGCCGTCGACGCGTCGAGCAGCAGGTCGACGAATGCGTCGGCTCGGAGCTGGATCGCGCTTCTCGCATCGTCCGGCCCGCCGGCCGCGGCGGCGATGGCGTCCAGCCGCCGGTCGATCGCCACCGCCGCCGGGGCGGGGATCAGCGCCGACAGCCACATCAGGTCGTCGTCGGCCGGGGTCACCTCGACCCGCCGGTCGGCCAGGGCCGCGGTGCGCTGCTCGTCGGTGCGCGGCACGTGACGGGCGCGCCACCGCCGCGCGGCCGCCCGCAGCTGAGGCGCCGTGCCTCCGAGCGCCTTGCCGATCAGGGCGGCGTCGGCGCGCGCCAGCACGTCGCCGTCGGTGACGCCGGTGAACACGTCGAGCATCGCGTCGCAGTGCCAGGACGACACCCGGCCCGACTCCGCAGCATCCATCAGCTGCGGGAACGCCGCGAGCATGGTGGTCCGCGCCAGGCGCCGCGCCAGCGTCGTCTCCGGCAGCCGTAACCCGCAGGCGAGCTCGGCCAGCATCGAGCGCGCGCCCCAGGCTCGACGCTCCGCATCGCTGCCGTTCGCGCGGCAGGCCAGCTCCCCGGCTCCGCGCAGGTACGTCTCGGCCAGGTGGCGGTCGTAGCGAGCCGTCATCGCGGACAACCACCGGGCCTCGCCGACCCGCTCGTCGACGAGCACGACGAGCGGGTCGTGCTCCGGGTCGACATACAGGTCGCGATGGAGCCACAGCTCCGCGCCCATGGCACCGCGCTCAGGCATCGGCGCGATCTCCGGTAACGGCGCGCCCGCGGCATCCCACCGCGTCCCGACCGCCACCGTCTGCATGCCACGATCACATCACCGACCACTGACATCGCCGCACGTCAGAGCCAGATTCTGTCACTCGAAAGAGTGACGGGCGGACCCGCCCGAACAGGCGATCTTCGTTGGACTGCCGCCGGCACGTCGAGAGCCTCCGGCGCCGGCGGGCACCGCTTGGCTCGTCGGGCGCCGCCAAGGTTCGCCGGGCGCCCACCGGGTTCGTCGGCCACCGTGGCCCGTGGGCAGCGCCCGGCTCGCCGCCCGGCCGCGAAGCCGTGCGACGGGGGCAGGCCTCAGAGCTCGGCGAGCGGGGCCACCGCCGGTGCCACCACGTCGCGCACCCACGCGGCCAGCGGCATCGTCGTCGGGCGCAGGATGACGGTGTCGACCCCGAGGGCGGCGAAGGGCCGCATCTCGTCGACGAACCCCGCCACGTCGCCCCGGAACAGCGGGTCGCCGCCGTTGAGGACCGTCACCCGGATCTCCTTCGGGTCGCGGCCGACGTCCGCGCAGTGCCCGTGCAGCACCTCGAGCTTGTGCTCCAGCTCCTCGGGTGTCGACGAGAAGAGGTTGCACGCGTCGGCGTACTGGGCGACGAGCCGCAGCGTCTTCCGCTCGCCGCTGCCGCCGACCATGACCTCGGGCCGGCGCAGCGGGAGGGGCGAGCAGAGCGTCTCGGCGAGCTGGTAGTGGACGCCCTGGTAGGGGCCGTCGTTCTCCGGGTCCCACATCTGACGGCAGATCTGGAGCGTCTCCTCCAGCCGCTCGAACCGCTCCTTGAGCGGCGGGAAGGGGACGCCGAGCGCCTCGTGCTCGCGGTCGTACCACGCGGCACCCAGCCCCATCGTCGCCCGGCCGCCGGACAGCACGTCCAGCGTCGCGCCGATCTTGGCCAGCAGGCCCGGGTACCGGTAGGTGACGCCAGTGACAAGGGCGCCCAGCTGCACCGTCGAGGTGCGTCCCGCGAGGAAGCCGAGGGTCGTGTAGGCCTCGAGCATCGGGTCCTCGCGGGGGAACCCGGCGCGCTCCATCTGGAAGTAGTGGTCCATGACGGAGAGCCACGAGAGCCCGGCCGTCTCGGCCGCGTCGGCGGTCGCCGCGAGCTCGTCGCGCAGCCGCGCCGGGGTGACCGAGTCGAACCGCATGAGGTGCGCGCCGACCTTCATCGGGCCACCTCCGCCGTTCCGTGGGCCGCCACCGCGACGGGCTGCCACTGCCGCCACGAGGCGAGGCGTGAGGCGTAGTCCGCCTCGGCCAGCGCCAGCGGCGTCTCGCCCAGGAACAGCCGCAGCGGCGGGTTCTCGGCGTCGACCAGCGCGAGGATGGCGGCCGCGCTGGCTCCGGGGTCACCGGGCCGCGACATCTGCGCGGCGCGCTGGGCGGCGCGGGCGGCCCGCACCTCGTCGTACGCCGCGAGCGGTGCGGCGTGGCGGGCGGACGGCCCGCTCCAGTCGGTGGCGTACCCCGTCGGCTCGACGAGCGTCACGTGGATGCCGAACCCGGCGACCTCCTGCGCCAGGGCCTGGCTGAGGCCCTCGAGGGCCCACTTCGACGCGTGGTAGGCCCCGATGTTGGGGAAGGCAGTGATGCCGCCGATCGACGACACCTGGAGGATGTGCCCGCCGCCCTGGGCGCGCATGATCGGCAGCGCCGCCTGCGTCACCCAGAGGGCGCCGAAGAGGTTCGTCTCGAGCTGGGCGCGGGCCTCCGCCTCCGACAGCTCCTCGACCATGCCGAACTGGCCGTAGCCGGCGTTGTTGACGACGACGTCGAGGCGGCCGAGCCGCTCGTGCGCAGCCGCGACCGCGGCGAAGTCCGCCGCACGGTCGGTGACGTCGAGCTGCAGCGGGAGGATCGCGTCGCCGTAGGTGGCGACGAGGTCGTCGAGGGCGGTCAGGTCGCGCGCGGTGGCGGCGACGCGGTCGCCGCGCTCCAGCGCGGCGGCGGCCCACCGGTGGCCGAAGCCACGCGAGGCGCCGGTGATGAACCAGGTCTTCATGAGGTGCTCCTGACCCGGCCGGCGAAGGCCGGTAGGCTATAACCGGAGGGACGTCCGGTTGGCTGGTCCAACGTAACCGGAACAGCCTCCGGATCGCAACCGGAAGGAGGGGAACCGTGACCGACGACCAGACGACGGCGCCGTGCGACCGGCCCCTGCGCGCCGACGCGCGCCGCAACCGCGACGCGCTGCTCGCAGCCGCCGTCGAGGCGTTCGCGAAGAGCGGGGCAGACGTGCCGCTGGAGGCGATCGCCGCCAACGCCGGCGTCGGCGTGGGCACCCTGTACCGCAACTTCCCCGACCGCAACGCCCTCGTCGAGGCGGCCTACCGGCACGAGGTCGCGTCGCTGTGCGCCCGGGCCCCGCAGCTGCTCGCGGAGCGCTCGTCGGGCCTCGAAGCCCTGCGCGAGTGGACCGCTCGCTTCATCGGCTACGCCGCGGCCAAGGCGGGCATGAAGGAGGCCCTGCGCGCCGCGATCGGCGCCGAGGGCACGCTCTTCTCGGAGACGCGCGAGCTCATCATCACGGCGATCGGCGAGCTGCTCGCCGCCGGCGCCGCGGACGGCTCCATCCGCTCCGACGTCGACGCCGGGGACGTGTGGCGCGCGATGGGCGCCGTGTGGAACGTGCCGGCCGGCCCGCAGTGGGAGCGGCACGTCCGCACCCTGCTCGACCTGGTGCTCGACGGGTTGCGGTACGGGGCGGGCGCCGACCGGGCGTAGCGCCCGTAGCGAGCGCCCCGGTGCGGGGCCTGCCGACGTGCGCGCGCGGCGGTGCGGAGGGAGGCGGGCCTCGGCGACGGGGCCCGATCCCCCCTCCGGTCGACCTCAGTGAGCGCGGCGACGGGAGCGGGCGTCGGCCCACAGCGCCAGCAGGGCGCCGACGACGGCGCCGACCCCCGCCAGGCCGAAGCCCGTCACCAGCCGGGCGCCGTTGGACCCGCCGAGGAACGGCAGCACCCCGCCGCCCTCCCCCGCCGCGACCAGGTCACCCCGGTCCAGGGCGATGGCCAGGACCACGCCGAGGACGAACCCGAGCAGGGCGCCGTAGCCGATGAACGCGCCGTACTTCGGGGCGCGACGGACCAGCGTCGGTGTGGCGATGCGCGCCAGCGTCTCCTCGTCGGGCACGGCACCGTCGTCGGGCACGGCACCGTCGTCGCGAGTCGCGACCTCGCCGGGCACCGCGCCTTCGTCGCGCACCGCAGGCTCGTCGGGCACCGCAGGCTCGCCGGGCACCGCGCCCTCGTCGCGCACCGCAGGCTCGTCGGGCACCGCAGGCTCGTCGGGCACCGCGCCCTCGTCGCGCACCGCAGGCTCGTCGGGCACCGCAGCCTCGGGCACCGGCACCGGCACCGGACCACCGGTCAGCGGGAGCGCCGGGCCACCGGTCGGCTGGGGCTCGTCGGGCTGCTCGTCAGGCACCCGGGCATCCTAGGCGTGCGTCAGCGCGGGCGGGCGGCCTGGAGCGGCAGCCACTCGGACAGGTCGGCCCGCTCCCCCGACGCGTGCACCCGACCGGCCGCCATCGCGTCCGCCCACCTCAGCGAGCCGGTCGCGAGCGCGAGCCACGTCTGCGCGTCCGTCTCGACGACGTTGGGCGGCGTGCCGCGGGTATGGCGCGGGCCGGCGACGGCCTGCACCGCCCCGTCGGGTGGCACCCGCACCTCCACGGCGTTGCCGGGCGCGACGTCGGCCAGCTCCTCGAGCGTGAACCGCACGGCCGCGCGCCGGTCGGGCGTCGAGACATCGTCCGGCGCCGCACGCCAGGCCGCGAGCGCGGCGCGCCCCGCGGCGGGGTCGGTGCGGCGGCGCCGTGGCACCCGGCCATTGTCGTCGGCGGTCAGCCCGCCGCGTAGTCGGGCCCCCCGCTGATGCCGAACGCCTCCTCCAGCGATCCGACCCCGTTGGCGTGCATCCACGCCGCCAGCTCCGGTCCGACGTAGCGCAGGTGCCACGCCTCCGGCTGGTAGCCGGTCGTCGCCGTGTTCTCCGGCGTGTAGCGGACCACGAACCCGTGCTCCCAGGCGTGGGCGGCCACCCACACCGCCTCGGTGGTCCCGCTGAAGCACGGCGCCAGGTCGCACGACGGCTGGGAGGCGCTGTGGAGGTCGAACGCCAGGCCGGTCTGGTGCTCGGAGTAGCCGGGGCGCGCCGAGACCCCGTCCGCGTACGCGGCGCCGGCGCGGTTGACCACGTCGCCGTGGACGACGACCTGGTCCCGGTACGACCGGTACCCGTTGCGCAGCGAGAGCCGCACCCCGTCGGCCTTCGCCGCCGCGACCATGGCCCTCAGGTCCGGCGCGACGTCGCCCCGCACCATCCCGCCGTCCACCCACAGCAGGCCCGTCGGCGCGTAGTCGAGGGGATCGACCGCGTGCTGCTTGTTGACGACGACCCAGAGGCTCGCCGGGTCGGTGGTGGGGTAGCGGGCGAGGTCGATGCCGACCGCGGTGGGCTCCGGCGACGGCGGCTCCGTCGCCGCCAGCACCGCCGGGGCGGTGGACGGGTCCGCCGCCGGGCCCGGTGCGCCCACGTCGCCGACGGACGGGGTCGCCGACGACGCGGCCTGGCCACGCCCCCCGATGGCCTGCAGGTCGGCGTCGACCGCCCACGCCACGCCGGCACCGGCGAGCACCCCGGCGGCGACGACCGCGCCGGTCAGCATCCTCCGGCGCCTGCCGCGGCGCGGAGGACGGGCGGGGCTGCGCACGCACCGATGCTAGGGGCGCCGGGTGCTCCGGGACCTTCACACCCTCGCCGCCCCGTCCGTGAGCCACCACCATGGAGTGGCCGGCCGCGACGAGCGGCGGACGGCGGCGACGAGCGGAGGCGCACGATGGGGGCACGCCGGCACACGACCGCGACCCGTGGCGTCCGCGCCGTGCTCGCCCTTGTCGCCGCGTGCGTCGCCGCGTCGCTCACGACCGCGGCCTGCTCGGCCGCCCGCACCGCGGCGCCCACGCCGACGGGACCACCACCATCGGCGGCCGCGATCGCGCCCGGGACCACCGGCACCGTCGACCTGGACGGGCGCCCGTACCGGCTCCACGTCCCCGCCGGCTACGTCGCGACGACGCCGGCGCCCCTGGTGGTCGGGCTGCACGGGTTCACGTCGCGGTCGTCCCAGCTGGACTCCTACCTGGGGCTCACGGCGGCGGCCGACGAGCGGGGCTTCCTGCTCGCGCTCCCCGAGGGCACCACGGACCACGCCGGCAACCAGTTCTGGAACGCGGTCGAGGGCGGCTGCTGCGACCTGTACTCCTCGCGCGTCGACGACTCGGGATACCTGTCGCGGCTGGTGACGCAGGTGTCCGCGTCGTACGCCGTCGGGCGGGTGGCCGTGATCGGCCACTCCAACGGCGGCTACATGGCGCAGCGCTTCGCCTGCGACCACGCGGACCAGGTGGACGCGATCGCCTCGCTCGCGGGCCCGCTGGCCTCCGACACCTCGCTGTGCCGGGCGAGCCGGCCGGTGCGGGTGCTGGACATCCACGGCGACGCCGACGAGACCGTGCCCTACCTCGGCAGCGCCGCCGAGCGGTCGGCCTCGGCGATGGACACCGTCCGGCGCTGGGCGGTGCTCGACGGCTGCACGTCGGGGCCGGCCGAAGGTGCGCCGCTGGACCTGGAGGCCACCATCGCCGGTGCCGAGACGACGCCGACGGTCTGGTCCGGGTGCCGGGGCGGCACCGGGGTGCGGCTGTGGACCATCCACGGCGGCCGTCACGTGCCCACGCTCACCCCGGCGTTCACACCGGACGTGCTGGACGTCCTGCTCGCTCAGTCCTGACCGGTGAGCTCGAAGAGCACCGCACGGCGTGCGACCGACGCCTCGACCAGCCGAGCGGTGACGGCCTCGCCGAGCGGTAGAGCGCCGTCCGGTCCGGGCCGGACCTTGGCGAGGATCGCCGGGTCGCGCACCATGAGCTCGCCCCGCCGCTGGTCCGGCGGCAGCTCCGCGCCGTGGTTGCGCGGCCCCTCGACGACGACCGCGGGGTACGACGAGCCGACGCGGTCCTCGAGCAGCGCCGCCTCGACGAGGTCGAGCCCGCCCCGGGAGTAGGCGTTGGCGCGCCGGTCGGCGTCGGCCATCGTCGCCGGCAGGGACGGCAGGCCGGCGAGCACCCAGTCCGGGACCGGCCTGTCGGCGCAGGCCGCCAGGCAGGCCTCGGTGCCGTACCGGTCGACGAGGCGACGCAGCGGCGCGGTCACGTGGGCGTAGGGCGCCGCGATCGCCGCGTGGCGGGCGCCGTCGCCGGTCGGCGCCGGCGCGTGGTCCGCGCCGCCGAACGCGTGGTAGCCCGCGCCGCGGAACAGCGTCGTCGCGGTCTCGAGGAAGGCGGCGTGGGCCGGCGTGGACGCGTCGAGGCGGTCCAGCAGCTCGCCGTAGCTCTCCGTGGCCGGCCAGGGGATGTCCAGCGCGTGCGCGGTCCGCCGCAGCCGGGCGACGTCCCGGCCGTCGGCCGGCGGCATGGTGCGCAGCACGCCGACGCCCGCGCGCAGCATGATCGACGCGGCCGCGATCCCGGTGAGCAGGGACAGCTGCGCGTTCCAGCCCTCGACCGGCAGCGTCGTGCGGAACGTCAGCCGCCAGCCGCCGTCGTCGTCGCGCCAGGCCTGCTGCTCCGGGACGTTCAGCGACACCCCGCCGCGGTCCCGCTCGCGTGCCTGGCGGCGCCGGCCGACCTCGCGCAGCGCCCGCAGCACGGTGCCGACGCCGTCGGGGTCCGGGCCGCCGTCGAGCACGGCCTGGGCGCCCTCGTACGAGAGCTTGGCGCGGCTGCGGACGAGCGCCGGCTCGACGCGTGCGGCCGTGATCTCCGCGTCCTCGTCGACGTCGATGCGCCACAGCGCGGCGGGGCGCACCTGGTCCGGCAGGAGGCTGGCCGCACCCTCCGACAGCACGCGCGGGTGCAGCGGCACGTTGCCGTCCGGCCCGTAGCAGGTGGCCCCGCGCCGTTGCGTCTCGTCGTCCAGCGCACCGCCGGGCACGACGAAGGCAGGCAGGTCCGCGATGGCGTACGAGACGCGCCACCCGTGGCCCGACCACACGACGTGCAGCGCCTGGTCGAGGTCCAGCGACGAGGCGGGGTCGATGGTGACGAACGGGACGTCCGTCGCGTCGACGCGGGCGACGTCCCGGCCCGGGACGTCGGCAGGGCCGCGGGTGGCGGCCGCCTCGGCCTCGGCCTGCGCGGCCGCGCCGAAGTCCTCGGACAGCTTCAGCTCGGCACGCAGCCGCGCCAGCCCGTCGGCCAGCTCCCCGACGACCTCGGGCGCCAGCCGCAGCCGGGAGGCGGGCATCAGCCGAAGTACTGGGGGAGCGTCGCGGTCGACGCCGCGCGCAGCTCGGCCAGCGGCACCGTGAACAGCCCCGCGACCTCGAGGGCGGGCGACCCCTCGTCGTCCGGCCCGGTCTCAGACGTCTCCCCCAGGCGCAGCGCCGGCACCCCGCGCGCCGTGCAGAGGTCGACGAGCCGCTGCTCCTCGGACCGCGGCACCGCGACGACCGCCCGTGCGGTGGACTCCGAGAACAGGGCCGTGAACGGGGCGATCCCGTCACGCGCGCAGAGCGCCTGCAGGGACACCCGGGCGCCGATGCCGAACCGCAGCGCCGCCTCGACGAGCGCCTGCGCCAGGCCGCCCTCCGAGAGGTCGTGGGAGGCGTCGGCGATCTCGTCGCGCGCCGCCTGGACGAGCACCGCCGCCAGCCGCCGCTCCGCGGCGAGGTCGACCGCCGGCGGCAGCCCGCCGAGCTGGCCGAGCGCGACGTCAGCCCACGCCGAGCCGTCGAGCTCGTCCTTCGTCGTGCCCAGCAGCCAGATCGCCTCGCCGGGTGCGGTCCAGCCGGACGGCACCGCGCGGGCGACGTCGTCGAGCACCCCGAGCACGCCCGCGACGGGCGTCGGGTGGATGGCCGTGTCGCCCGTGGTGTTGTAGAGCGAGACGTTGCCGCCGGTCACGGGAACCTCGAGGGTCTGGCAGGCGTCGGCCATGCCCTCGATCACCCGGACCAGCTGCCACATCGAGTCCGTGCGCTCGGGGCTGCCGATGTTGAGGCAGTCGGTCACGGCCAGGGGGCGGGCGCCGGTCGCGGCGACGTTGCGGTAGGCCTCCGCGAGCGCGAGCTGTGCGCCGGCGTAGGGGTCGAGCTGCGCGTAGCGGCCGTTGGCGTCGGTCGCGAGCGCCACGCCGAGGCCGGTGGTCTCGTCGACGCGGACCACGCCGGCGTCGTCCGGCTGCGCCAGCGCGGTGTTGCCCTGCACGAAGCGGTCGTACTGGTCCGTCACCCAGGACTTGGAGGCCAGGTTGGGGCTGCCGACGAGGGCCAGCAGCGTCGCCCGCAGCTCGTCGCTCGTCGTCGGCCTCGGGTAGCGCGCCGCGCCGGCCGCACCGGAGACCGTGTCGGCGTTCAGCGCGTCGAGCCAGTCCGGGCGGGAGTACGGCCGGTCGTAGACCGGGCCGTCGACGGCGACCGTGGTCGGGTCGACGTCGACGATGCGGTGGCCGAAGTGGTCGATCGTCAGCCGGCCGTCGTCGGTGACCTCGCCGATGACGGCGGTCTCCACGTCCCACTTGCCCGTGATGGCGAGGAACGCGTCGATCCGGTCCGGCCGGACGACGGCCATCATCCGCTCCTGCGACTCGCTCATGAGGATCTCGCCGGCCGTCAGGGTCGGGTCGCGCAGCAGCACCTTCTCCAGGTCGACGTGCATGCCGCCGTCGCCGTTGGAGGCGAGCTCGCTCGTCGCGCAGCTGATGCCGGCGGCGCCGAGGTCCTGGATCGCCTCGACGACGCCTGCGGCGAACAGCTCGAGGCAGCACTCGATGAGCACCTTCTCCATGAAGGGGTCGCCCACCTGCACGCTCGGCCGCTTGCTCGGCTTGGAGTCGTCGAACGTCTCGCTCGCCAGGATCGAGGCGCCGCCGATGCCGTCGCCGCCGGTCCGGGCCCCGAAGAGGACGACGAGGTTGCCGACGCCGGTCGCGTTGGCCAGGTGCACGTCCTCGTGCCGCAGCACGCCGAGGCACAGCGCGTTGACCAGGGGGTTGCCCTGGTAGCTCGCGTCGAACACCGTCTCGCCACCGATGTTCGGCAGGCCCAGGCAGTTGCCGTAGCCGCCGACGCCGGACACGACCCCGTGCACCACGCGCGCGGTGTCGGGGTGGTCGATCGCACCGAAGCGGAGCTGGTCCATGACCGCCACCGGCCGCGCGCCCATCGAGATGATGTCGCGGACGATGCCGCCGACGCCCGTCGCGGCGCCCTGGTACGGCTCGACGAACGACGGGTGGTTGTGGCTCTCGACCTTGAAGGTCACGGCCCAGCCGTCGCCGATGTCGACGACGCCGGCGTTCTGCCCGATCCCGACGAGCAGGTGCTCGCGCATCGCCGGGGTCTGGCGCTCGCCGAAGAGGCGCAGGTGCTTCTTGCTCGACTTGTACGAGCAGTGCTCGGACCACATGACCGAGTACATGGCCAGCTCGGCCGCGGTCGGCCGGCGGCCGAGCAACCCGCGGATGCGGGCGTACTCGTCGGGCTTGAGGCCCAGCTCGGCGAACGGCTGCTCGACGTCCGGGGTGGCGGCGGCGTTCTCGACGGTGTCGACGGAGTCGGTGCTCATCGGGGCACAGCCTAACGGCGCGGATCGGGCCGTCCCCGGCCCGGTCTCACGGACGAGGACGCGGGCTCGCGGACGGCCGGGCCCGCCGCGGTGTCAGCGCAGCAGGCCGCGCGCGATGGCGGTGGTCAGCGACGGCGTCAGGGGCAGGCGCGGGATGAGGGTCGCCTGGTAGGCGTGGTAGATGTCGGCCTTGCCGGGCCACACCGTGTCGACCGGGACGTTCTCCGGGGACAGCTGGTGGTGCCACGAGCCGTGCTCGTGGTCGACCACGGAGCGCTCGACGTAGTCCCAGACCTTGGCGTACCAGTCGCCGTACTCCGGCTCCCCGGTGCGCTGCCCCAGCGCCGCGGCCGCGCCGATCGCCTCCGCGGCCACCCAGTGCATCCGGTCGCGCACCACGGGTGCCCCCGACCAGTCGGTGGTGTAGACGAAGCCGTCCGCGCCGTCCACCGCCCAGCCGTCGGTGGTCGCGCGGTCGAACAGGCCCTGCGCCGCCGCCAGCCAGTCCGCCCCCTCGGCCCCGGCCGCCTCCAGGTGCAGCAGCAGCCGCGCCCACTCCAGCCCGTGGCCCACCGTCGCGCCGTACGGCTTGAACTTGTCGTCCGGCCGGTCGGCGTTCAGCTCCGGCAGCGGGTTCCAGCCCTCGTCGAAGTGCTCCGGCAGCCGCCACCCGTTGCCGGCGGCGGCGTGCGCCGCGAACGCGCCGATCCGCGCCGCCCGCTCCAGCCACACCCGCTCACCGGTGACGTCCGCCGCCGCCAGGAACGCCTCGACGGTGTGCATGTTGGCGTTGATGCCGCGGTACGGGTCCAGCGTGGTGAACGTCGTGTCCCACGTGTCGACCGCCTTGCCGGCGTCCTCGTCCCAGAACCGCTTCTCGAACACCGCGAGCGCGTCGGCCAGCAGCCGGTCCGCGCCGGCCAGCCCGGCCGCGGTCGCCGACGAGGCGGCGAGCACGACGAACGCGTGCGCGTACGCCGTCTTGTCGGGCGCCGGCGTGCCGTCGGCCGCCACCGCCGGGTACCAGCCGCCGTGCTCCTCGTCGCGCAGCCGGCCGGTCAGCCCGGCGAGCGCCGCCTGCGCCACCGGACGGCACCCTGGCACGCCCAGCAGCGTGCCGATGGAGTACACGTGCGCGGTGCGCGCGGTGATCCAGGTCTCGACGCCGCGGTCCAGCCAGGGCGAGCCGTCGTCGGCCAACCACGCGGCGCCGCCGCCCGGGTACGGCGTCCGGCGGCCAAAAGCCAGCAGGCCCTCACCGTGCCGGGCCAGCCAGTCACGATGGGTGGGCAGCAGCGTCCACGAAGTCACCCGTGGAAACTACCGCAGGTGCTTCTCCGGAATCGCCGCGCCCCCCGCCGCACGCATGGCGCGCCCGTAGGCCCGGGCCTCGTCCTGGCGCTCGCGCTCCGCCCCCGAGGCGATCGGCGCGCCGAGCATCGCCGGCGTGAAGCCGAAGGCGTCGACCAGGTCCTGGGCGTACGGCCGCAGCCGGGCCAGGAGGCGGTCACGGTACGACGAGACCGTGCGCGCCCGTCCCGCGGACAGCCGGCCGTGGATGAGGTACCAGGCGAGGTGCCGTTCGACGAGGGTGAGCCCGAACAGGTCGCGCAGCCACGTCAGCACCTGCCGGGTGCCGCCGTCGGGCACGCTGGACAGCGCCCGCGTGAAGGCCTCCCACTGGACGCGCTCGGCGTGCGCCCGTGCCGCCTCGACCATCTCGTGCTGGTGCGCCTCGACCAGCGCCGCCGCCGGTCCCGCGGCCATCCGGCGGGCCGGCGCCAGGGCGGCGGCCAGGTCGGCGACCATCGTCTCGACCCGGTCGGTGAGGAGCTCGCGCTGGGTCTCCTCGTCGCGCAGCGAGTTGACCGAGCGACGCGCGTCACCGACGTCGGCGAGCGTCTGGGCGGCGCGGATCAGCGGCGTGCGGTGGAGCGCGGCGTCGGCCGCCCGGCCGGCGACGAGCCGCGCCAGCTCGCCGCGCCCGCCGGCCTTCACCGCGTGCGCGTAGTCCGAGAGCAGCCGCTTGGCGACGAGCTGGTAGAGCACGGTGTTGTCGCCCTCGAACGTCACGTACACGTCGAGGTCGGCCCGCAGCCCGGCGATCCGGTTGGCGGCGAGGAAGCCCTGGCCGCCGCAGGCCTCGCGGCAGGCCTGGAGCGTGGTGAGGGCGTGCCAGGTCGAGGTCGGCTTGAGGGTCGCCGCCAGCGTCTCGAGGTCCTCGCGCCGGCCAGGGGTGTCGCTCCGGCCGGAGAACACGTCGTCGAACGCCGCCAGCAGCTCCTCGTGCGCGTAGGCCGCGGCGTACGTCTCCGCGACCAGCGGCAGCAGCCGGTGCTGGTGCTCGCCGTGGTCCAGCAGCACCACCTCGTCGTCCCCGGTGGCCGCGAACTGGCGCCGCTGGTTGCCGTAGGTCACCGCGATGTCCAGGCCGATCTTGGCCGCGTTCACCGCGGCACCGTCGAGCGAGACGCGGCCCTGCACGAGCGTGCCGAGCATCGTGAAGAACCGGCGGCCCGGGCTGGCGATAGGGCTCGTGTAGGTGCCGTCCGGCGCGACGTCGCCGTACCGGTTGAGCAGGTCCGTGCGGGGCACGCGGACGTGGTCGAACCACAGCCGGCCGTTGTCGATGCCGTTGAGCCCGCCCTTGAGGCCGTCGTCCTCGCCGCCGACACCCGGCAGGAACTCGCCGGTGCGCGGGTCACGGATCGGCACGTAGAACGCGTGCACCCCGTGGTCGACCCGAGGACCGCCGGGCGCGGCCGTGACGAGGTGCGCGAACACGACCGCGGCCACCCCGTGCACGGCGGCGTTGCCCAGGTAGTCCTTCCACGCCCCTCGGAAGGGCGTGTGGATGACGAACTCTTGCGTCTGCGCGTCGTACTCGGCGGTCGTGGCGATCGCCGCCACGTCGGAGCCGTGCCCGGTCTCGGTCATCGCGAACGCACCGGGGACGGCCAGGCTCATCGCGCCCGGCAGCAGCCGTTCGTGGTGGTCCGCCGTGCCGAGGTGGAGGATCGCCGACGCGAACAGCCCCCACTGGACGCCCGCCTTGATCTGCAGCGACGGGTCCGCGGCGACGAGCTCCTCGAACCGCGCCAGGCTGCCGCCGTGGTCGTCGCGCCCGCCCAGCGCCGCCGGGAACGCCCGCAGCACGTCGTACCGCTCGACGAGCGCGCGCAGCTGCGCCAGCACGCGCTCGCGGTGCTCGTCCATCGCGAGCCCCTCGACCTTGCGGAACGCCGGGTCGGCGGCGGCGGCTCGCGCCGTGCGCCGCAGGGCGGCGTACCGGCCGAGCAGGTGCTCCTCGAGGACGGGCACCTCGACGCGCGGCTGGACGTGGTGGACGGCCGGCCGTCGGTGGTCGGTGATCGCGGTCATTGCTCCTCCTTCTGCTGCTGCCGGCCGCGGGCGAGCAGCCCGACCGGCCCGGCCCACAACCAGCTCGTCACCTGTGCGGCGAGGGCCTCGCGGTCCGGCCGCCCCTGCGGATGGTTGAGCCACCACTCGCCGGCGCCCCGGACGAACCCCACGGCGCCCGCGGCCCACGCGGCGGCGGCCTCGGCGGCGCCCGGGGCGGCGCCCGCGTCGCCGGCCAGCTCCCGGGCGAACGGCGCCGCGACCAGCTCCGTCACGGAGCCCAGGAAGTGCTCGACGACGCCGTCGCGCGTGACGAACGCGTACACGTTCGGCGAGTGCTCGACCATGCCGAGGTAGACGTCGACCATGGCGCGCAGCCCCTCGCGCGGCGTCGGCTGGGCGGCCAGGGCCGCGGCGAGCGCGTCGCCGATCTCGCCGACGACCAGGCGGGCGACCTCGACCTGGAGCGCGGTCTTGTCCGCGAAGTAGCGGTAGACCAGCGACTTGGACGTCCCCGCGTCGGCGGCGATGTCCTCCATCGAGGCGTCCGGGCCGAGGCGGTGGACGGTGCGGCGCGCCTGCGCGACGAGGTCGTCGTGCCGCGCCTGGCGGTGGCCGGCCCAGCGCGTGACGCGACCGTCGACGACCTCACCGGGGGTCGTCGTCGACCCGGTTTGACGAGCGGGACTCACGGGACCGACGGTATCAAGTACCATGCGTCCTGCACAGTGTTTGTAGGACCTTGGTCCCTGGCCAATGCCGCCACGTGCGGCTCGACATCGACGGTGATGCGCATGAGCAGTCCTCGACCCGCCTACGTGCTCGGTGGCAACCGGATCCCCTTCGCACGCGCCGGCGGCGCCTACGCCCACGCCAGCAACCTCGACATGCTGACCGCGGCGCTCGACGGCCTCGTCGCACGGTTCGGGCTCCAGGGCGAGGTGATCGGGCAGGTGGCGGCCGGGGCCGTGCTCAAGCACAGCCGCGACTTCAACCTCACGCGGCAGGCGGTGCTGGCGTCCCCGCTCTCGGCCCGGACCCCGGCGACCGACGCGCAGGAGGCCTGCGCCACGGGCGTCGAGACCGTCGTGGCGCTGGCGAACAAGATCGCGCTCGGGCAGCTGGAGTCGGGCGTCGCGGGTGGGGTGGACTCCGCGTCGGACGCGCCGATCGTCGTCGGCGACCGGCTGCGGCGCACGCTGCTGGACGCCAACCGCGCGAAGACCGCGCCGCAGCGCCTGGCCACGCTCGCCCGCATCCGGCCCAAGGACCTGGCCCCCGTGGCGCCGCGCACCGACGAGCCCAGCACCGGCCTGTCGATGGGTGAGCACCAGGCCATCACCACCGCCAGGTGGGGCATCTCGCGGGAGGCCCAGGACGAGGTGGCGCTCGCCTCGCACCGCCACCTCGCCGCCGCGTGGGACGCCGGCTTCTTCGACGACCTGGCCACGGCCTACCAAGGGGTGGTGCGCGACGGGAACCTGCGCCCCGACACGTCCCTGGAGAAGCTCGCCGCGCTGCCGCCGGTGTTCGGCAAGCGGCTGGACACCCCGGCGACGATGACCGCCGGCAACTCCACGCCGCTGACCGACGGCGCGTCGACGGTGCTGCTCGGCTCCGCCGAGTGGGCCGCGGCCCACGACCTGACGCCGCTGGCCGCGGTCCTCGACGCCGAGGTGGCCGCCGTCGACTTCGTCCACGGCGAGGAGGGGCTGCTGATGGCCCCGGCGTACGCGGTGCCGCGGCTGCTCGCGCGCCGCGGGCTCACGTTCGAGGACTTCGCGCTGATCGAGATCCACGAGGCGTTCGCGTCGACCGTGCTGACCACGCTCGCCGCGTGGGAGTCCGACGACTTCGGGCGCACCCGGCTCGCCCTCCCCGGTGCCTTCGGGGTCGTGCCCCGCGACCGGCTCAACGTCCACGGCTCGTCCCTGGCGGCCGGCCACCCCTTCGCGGCGACCGGCGGGCGCATCGTCGCCATGCTCGCAAAGGCGTTGCACCAGCTCAAGGCGCAGCGCGCCTCCGACGAGCCCGTGCGCGGCCTCGTCTCCGTGTGCGCCGCCGGCGGGCTCGGCATCGCGGCGATCCTCGAGGCGGCCTGACCATGGGCGACGCCTACCTCGACCTGGTGAACAGCGGCGCCGGCGCCGCGCTCGCCAAGCGACTCGGGCTACCGCGTCCGGCGCCGCTGCTCCGCCACCATCCGGGCGACCCCCTCGTCGACGGCCCGGTGCTGGTGCTGGGCGGTGGGCCCGACGCCGACGCGGTAGCCCGACTCCTCTCCGGGCCGCCCGGCGGGTCCGACGGCGTCCCGGACGGCTGGGACCTGGACGTCCACCGCCACGCGGCGCCCGACGAGCGGTACGCCGCCGTCGTCGTCGTGCTCACCGCGGTGACGCACCCCGACCAGCTGGCCGCCCCGGTCCTGGAAGCCGCCTCCACGCTGCGCGGGCTGCGCCGCGGCGGGCGGGTGATCACGGTCTCGCGCCCGGCGCTGGCGACCGACGCGCCGGCCGTCGCCGCGGCGCGCCAGGGCGTCGACGGGCTGCTCCGGTCCCTGGCCAAGGAGCTGCGCGGCGGGGCGACGGGCAACGGCGTCGTCGTGGCCGCCGGCGTCCCGGTCACCGCGCCGGCCGCCGTCGCGGCGCTGCGGTTCCTCCTCTCGCGGCGCTCGGCCTTCGTCGACGGCCAGCTCCTCGACGTGGACTCCGACGCCGGCGAGCTGCCGGCCGACTGGGACCGGCCGCTGGCGGGCCGGGTCGCGGTCGTCACGGGTGCCGCGCGCGGCATCGGCGCGGTCGTGGCGGACGTGCTCGCCCGCGACGGCGCGACGGTGGTGTGCGTCGACGTGCCGGCCGCCGGTGAGGGCCTCACGGCGGTCGCCAACCGGGTCAACGGCACGGCGCTCCAGCTCGACATCACGGCCCCCGACGCCGGCGCCCGCATCCTCGAGCACGCCACCTCGCGCCACGGGGGCCTGCACGTCGTGGTCCACAACGCCGGCATCACGCGCGACAAGCTGCTCGCCAACATGACCGCCGAGAAGTGGGAGTCCGTGCTCGCGGTCAACGTCGCGGCGCAGCTGGCGATCAACGAGGCGCTGCTGGCCAGCGGCGAGCTCGTCGACGCCCCGCGCATCGTGGCGATGGCTTCCACCAGCGGCATCGCCGGCAACCGCGGCCAGACGAACTACGCCGCCTCCAAGGGCGGGATCATCGGCGCGGTGCGGGCCACGGCGCCGCTGCTGGCGCCGTTCGGTGGCACCGCCAACGCCGTGGCGCCGGGCTTCATCGAGACCGACATGACGGCCCGGATGCCCGCGCTGACCAGGCAGGTCGCGCGGCGGCTCAACTCGCTGCAGCAGGGCGGGCAGCCCGTGGACGTCGCCGAGGCGGTGGCGTTCCTCGCCTCGCCGCCCGCCGGCGGCATCGTCGGGCGCACGCTGCGGGTGTGCGGGCAGAACATGGTCGGGCGATGACCGACGAGGTGGAGCTGGCGACCCTTCCCTCGCTGGGGCGCCTGTACGCGCGCGCCGTGGTGGCGGGCCCGCGGCTGGCGGCGGCGCGCCGCACCGGCCACGCCCCGACGTCGCTGCCCGACGTCACCTGCACCGTGCGCGACGTGCCGGTGGACACCACGCGCCTGACCGCCTACCAGGCGCTCATGGGGCTGCGCGCCGCCGACCGGCTGCCGGCGGGCTTCGTCCACACCATGGCGTTCCCGCTGCACGTCGCGCTCATGGTGCGCGACGACTTCCCGACCGCGCCGGCCGGGATGGTCCACGTCGCGAACCGCGTCACGCAGCACCGGCCGCTGTTCCGCGACGACCTCCTCGAGATCGCGGTGCATGCCGCGGACCTGCGGCCGCACCGCTCGGGCACGCAGCTGGACCTCGTCGCGCAGGTCCGCCGCGCGGGCTCGTCGGACCTCGCCTGGGAGGGGGTCTCCACGTACCTCGCCCGGGGCGTGCAGCTCGCGGCGGGTGCTCCGCCGGCCGCGGCGGGTGCTCCGTCGGACGCGGCGGGTGAGCCGTCGGACGCGGCGGGCGAGCCGGGCGAGGAGGGGCGGTCCGAGTGGCACGCCCCGGTGCCGACGGCCTCGTGGCGGCTGGCCGCCGACACCGGGCGGCGCTACGCGGCGGTCTCCGGCGACCGGAACCCCGTGCACCTGTCGACGCCGACGGCCCGGATGTTCGGCTTCCGCAGGGCGATCGCGCACGGCATGTACACCGCGGGGCGCGCCCTCGCCGACGTCGGGCCCGCGGCCGGGCACACGTTCGTGTGGACCGCGGAGTTCAGCAAGCCGCTGCTGCTGCCGGCGACCGTCGCGGTGCGGGTGGCCCCGGACGGCGACGGCTTCGGGTACACCGTGTGGACGCCCGGCGCGGGGCGGCCCTACCTCACGGGCCAGGTGCGGCCGCTCGACTGACGGCCCGCTCGGCCGAGCTCACCGGCCCGGTCGAGCCGCCGGCGCGAGCGCCGCTACCTGAGGAACATGGTCCGCAGGCGGCGGGTCGTGAAGGTCACGCCGAGCGCGATCATCACGACGTAGTACGCCACGTGCCCCCACAGGGCGCCGGTCATCGCGCCCGTGGTCAGGCCGCGGATCAGCTCCACCCCGTGCCAGAGCGGCAGCGCCTTGACCAGCCCCTGGACCGGCCCCGGGTACACCGTCACCGGGTAGAAGGTGGCCGAGAACAGGAACATCGGCAGCATGACGAAGTTGATCCAGTCCATCTGCTGGAAGGTCTTCATGTAGCTGGTGATCGCCATGCCGAGGCTCGCGAAGCCGAAGGCCACCAGCACCGCGGCCGGCAGCGCCAGCAGCGCCGCCCACGAGGTCGTCAGCCCCATCGCCGCCATGACGGTGAGGAAGCCGCCGGCGTACAGCGCGCCGCGCAGCAGGGCGTACGAGATCTCCCCGAGCGCGACGTCCAGCGGGCCGAGCGAGGTGGCCAGCATGGCGTCGTACAGCTTGCCGAAGTGCATCTTGAAGAAGACGTTCCACGTCGAGTCGTAGACGGCGCCGTTCATCGCCGAGACCGCGAGCAGCGCCGGCGCGATGAACGCGGCGTACGACACCGTGGCGCCGGTGCTCGTGTGGACGTCCCCGATGAACCGGCCGAGCCCGATCCCCATCGCCAGCAGGTAGAACACGGGCTCGAAGAACCCGGTGACGACGATCACCCACGTCGTCGACCGCGCGGAGCGCAGGTTGCGCCCGAGCACGGCGCCCGCGTTCCCGGACCACAGTCCGCCCAGCTCGGCGGCCCACGGCCCGCGCGCGCGCCGGGTCGGCGACGTCGTCGCCGTCATGACGTCATCCGCTTCACGAAGGACCGCCACGCCACCGCGGCGCCGCCGGTGGTCATCACGAGGAGCACCAGCAGATGGGTCCACCACGGCCAGCCGCCGGCGGACGAGCCGAACGAGAGCGCGCGCCCCAGCTCAGAGGCGTGCCAGACCGGGCTGATCCAGCCGATCCACTGCAGCCACAGCGGCAGGCTCGCCAGGGGGTAGAAGGTGCCGGAGAACAGGAACAGCGGCGTGAAGATGAACCGCTGGATGATGCTGAACTGGCCGGTGTCCTCCTTCATCTGCGCGGCGTACGCCATGACCGGCAGCCCGAAGGCCAGCCCTCCGAGGACGCCGACGAGCGGCATCGCCAGCCCGACGACCGGCCGGGTGATGGCGCCGAAGGCGACGGCGATCCCGTAGTACGCGGTCCCGGTGACGAGCATCCGGGCCGCCACCGCCAGCACCAGGCCGTTGCACGCCTGCCGGGGCGTCACCGGGCTGGCGTTGATCGCCCAGAAGGTCTTCCGCCAGCGGAAGCCCTCCATGACGGCGTACGTGAACTCCTCCATCGCCACGCCGACCACGGCGCTGGCCAGCAGCGCGGGCGCGACGAACGCGACGTAGCCGACCGACCCGGACGGCCCGGCCGCGATGGGCGTCCGGATGAACGCGGCCAGCCCGACGCCGAGCCCGAGGAGGTAGAGCAGCGGCTGGCCCACCGCGCCGATGACGATGGTCCAGCCGTACGCCCGCATTGCGCGGAGGCGGTACTCGGCGACGTACAGCGAGCCCCGGCGCCGGGTCCGGGCGACGGACGCGCGGGCCTCGTCGCGCCACGCGGCGACGTCCTCGTGGGTGGCGACAGCGGTCACTCGATGAGGCTCCGCCCGGTGAGCCGGAGGAACACGTCCTCCAGCGAGGAGCGGCGCACCAGGCTCGTCGCCGGCTCGAGGCCGAGCGCCGCGACGCGCTCCAGCAGGTCCTCGCCGTCGTCGGTGTAGCAGAGCACGCGGTCCGGGAGCACCTCGACCCGGTCGGCGAGCGGGTCGAGCAGCGGCTCGACCTCGGCGTTGCGGCCCGAGCCGAACCGCAGCTCGAGGACCTCGCGCGACGAGTACTGCCGGATGAGCTCGGCCGGGCTGCCCTCGGCCATGATCCGGCCGTGGTCGACGACGACGAGCCGGTCGCACAGCTGCTCGGCCTCGTCCATGTAGTGCGTGGTGAGGACGAGCGTGGTGCCCCGCTCCTTGAGCCGGAACAGCCGGTCCCAGAGCACGTGCCGGGCCTGCGGGTCCAGGCCCGTGGTCGGCTCGTCGAGCATGAGCACGCGCGGCTCGTTGACCAGGGCGCGGGCGATCGTCAACCGGCGCTTCATGCCGCCCGACAGGTCGTCGGTCTTCGTCCTCGCCTTCTCCTCGAGCTGCGCGAAGGCCAGCAGCTCGTCGGCCCGCCGGTGGCACTCGGCGCGCGAGATGCCGAAGTAGCGGCCGTACACCACGAGGTTCTCCCGGACCGAGAGCTCCATGTCGAGGTTGTCCTCCTGGGGCACCACGCCGAGCCGCGCCCGGATCGCGGGCCCCTCGGTGTCGGGGTTGAGGCCGAGCACCTGCAGCTCGCCCGAGGTGCGCTGCGACACCGCGCCGATCATCCGCATGGTGGTCGACTTGCCGGCGCCGTTGGGCCCGAGCAGGCCGAACGCCTCACCGGGCGCCACCTCGAAGTCGATGCCGTCGACGGCGACGAGGTCGCCGAACCGCTTGGTGAGCGCGCGGGCCTCGATGACGGGAGCGGAGGTCACGGTCCTCGAGCCTAGGGGGCGCCGCCGACACGCGTCGCGGCGATATCGGCGCGCGGTGCGGCCTACGGCTCCAGCCGCGCCAGCAGGCCCGCGCGCACCGCCGGCCACTCGTCGGCGAGCACCGAGAAGTACGCCGTGTCGCCGCGCGTGCCGTCGGGACGCACCCGGTGGCTGCGCAGCACACCCTCGGGCACGGCCCCGAGCCGCGTCATCGCGCCGATGGACCGGCCGTTCGTCGCGTCCGCCCGCAGCGCCACCCGGGCGCAGCGCCACTCGTCGAAGGCCTGCGTGAAGAGGGCGAGCTTGCAGGCGGGGTTGACGCGCGAGCCCCACACGCGCCGCGCGTAGTACGTGAACCCGATCTCGACCCGCGCCATCGCCGGCACGTGGTCGTAGAGGGAGGTCGAGCCGATCACCTCGCCACCGTCGGCGAGGACGGCGAACGCGGTGCGGCCCGGCTCGTCGTGCGCGGCGCGGACCAGGGCGTCCATGTCGTCGACCGATCGCGGCACCGGGCTCGTCATGCCCGCCCACAGGTCGTCGTCGATGAGCGCGAGCAGCGGCCGCGAGTGCGCCGCCTCGAGCGGGACGAGCAGCACACCGGGCGCGGTGAGGACGAGGTCGTGGCGCATCCCGCGATTCTCACGCAGGGGTGCGACGCCGGGCGACCGCGCCCGCCGGCGCGCGGCCGATCAGTGCGCGGCGCGCTTCTCCTGCACGAGCGCCCAGATCTTGCCGACGTTCACCGTCCAGCCCACGCCGAAGACGCGCGGGCCCACGAAGCTCGACGCCTCCGGGTTCCACAGCCGCTCCTTCGCCCGCTCGAGGGTGGGCATGCGGAAGTCGTAGGGCACCACGGCGGCCACCGTGCCGTTCCAGGTGCGCTCGTCGGCCGGCTTGCGCAGCTCCTTGACGACCGCCGCGATCCCCAGCGCGATCGTGACCAGCGTGACGAGGTTCCTGAACCCGCCGCGCTTCTTCGACGTCTTCCCGGACATGGCGCCCCTCCCTGCGCTCGTCGTCGTGCCCATCGTGGCGCATCCCGCCTCCGGACGGCACCCGGGAGTTCACTTGGCAGCGTGACGACGAGCCAACGGATCTCCCGGACCCTCGACACGCCGGTGTGGGTGCGCCTCGCGGCCGCGCTGGTCGTCGGGCTGCTCGTCGGCGCCCTGCTCACGTGGTCGTCGTACGCCGCGGCCGCACTCGGTGGGTGGGCCGCGGCCGGGCTGCTCTACGTCGTCTGGATGCTGCTCGTCGTGGTGCCGATGGGCCCGGAGGAGACCTCCCGCCACGCGCTGCGCGAGGAGCCCGCGCGGGTGGCCGGCCACACGATCGTGCTGGCCGCCGGCCTGGCGAGCCTCGGCGCCGTGGTCGTGGTGCTGCTGGGTGGTGGGCTCAAGGGGTCGCCGGTGACGAGTGCCGCCGTGCTGTCGGCGATCGTCGCCTCCTGGGCGACGACCCACATGGTCTTCGCCACCCGGTATGCCCGCATGTACTACACGGCCCCGGTCGGCGGCATCGACTTCCACCAGCACGAGCGGCCCCGGTACACCGACTTCACGTACATCGCGTTCACGGTGGGGATGAGCTTCGCGATCTCGGACACCGACCTGTCGTCGTCCCGGTTCCGCCGGGTGGCGCAGGTGCACGCGCTGCTGTCGTACCTGTTCGGGACGGTGATCGTGGCGCTGCTCGTCAACCTCGTCGCGGGCCTGGCCGCCTGAGCCGGGCTACAGGGGCTTGGCGAACCAGTACAGGCGTCCCTGCCGGGGCCACGCGTCGCCGGTGGGCGCGACGATCCGGTAGCCCGACGAGAGGTACAGCTGCATCGCCGGCAGCTGCCGGTAGCCGGTGCTGAGCGTGAGCGTCGACAGCCCGCGCGCGCGGGCCTCGGCCTCTGCCTCCTGCAGCAGCAGCCGCGCGACGCCCCGCCCCCGGGCGGCGGGCAGCACGAGCAGCCGCTCCAGCTCGCCCCAGTCGGCGGGCCGGCCCTCCGGCGCCGCGGACAGGCTCAGCGTGCCCAGGGTCTGCTCGCCGTCGCGGACGACGAGCACGACGAGCGATCGGCCGGCCTCGGCCCGGTCGGCGGCGGCCAGCGTCTCGTCGTTCGCGAAGTAGCCCACCGGCCCGTAGAAGCCGCGCAACGTCTCGGCCATCAGGCGGCGCAGCTCGACGGCCTCGTCGTCCATCCAGGCGAGGCGGTCGACCACGAGCCCGGCGACGCCGTCGGCGCGGGCCTCGTCAACAGCGTCGGTGCGTGCCGAGCCCGGCGCGACCGCCTGCCGTGCTCGGGCCGTGCCGCCGTGCTCGGGCAGGTCCTTGGCCAGGCAGCGGGACGTCGTCTCGTCCTCGTAGGGCGGGAAACGGTCGATCGGCACGTAGCCGGCCGCGAGGTAGAGGCCGATCGCGGCGGCCTGCAGCGCGCCCGTCTCGAGCACCAGGCGCCGCAGCCCGTGCGCCGGCGCGGCGGCCTCGAGCTCGTCGAGCACCCGGCGCGCCAGGCCCTGCCCGCGGTACGACGGCACGACGTACATCCGCTTGAGCTCGCCGGTGCCCGCGCCGAGCTCGGGGGCGGCCCGCAGGGCGCCGCACGCGACCGCGACGTCGCCGTCCCGCAGCACGACCATCGCGACGATGCCGTCGCCCGTCATCTCGTGGCCGATGTCGTCGTCCCCGTAGAGGGCCCGCAGCTCGGCCTGCTGCGCGGTGCGCAGCGCCGCGACGCCGGGGTCGTCCCAGGTGGCGAGGTGACCGGTGATCAAGAGACGAGCGCGTGCAGCACCGACGTGAAGAACCGCAGCCCGTCGGTGCCGGAGCGCGGACCGTTCGCGCCGTCGGGTCCGAACCCGGGCTCGGTGGCGTGCTCCGGGTGCGGCATGAGGCCGACGACGTTGCCCTTCTCGTTGCAGACGCCGGCGATGTCCCGGCGCGAGCCGTTGGGGTTCCAGCCGGCGTAGCGGAACACGACGCGGCCCTCGCCCTCGAGCTCGTCGAGGGTGCGCTCGTCGCACACGTACTGCCCGTCCTGGTTCTTCAGCGGCACGGTGATGTGCTGGCCGCGGGCGTACTCGCGGGTCCAGGCGGTCTCGTTGTTCTCCACCACGAGCTCCTGCTCGCGGCAGACGAAGTGCAGGTGGTCGTTCTTGATCATGGAGCCCGGCAGCAGGTGCGCCTCGGTGAGCACCTGGAACCCGTTGCAGATCCCGAGCACCGGCAGGCCGCGGCCGGCGGCCTCGACGATCTCGCCCATCACCGGGGCGAACCGGCTGATGGCGCCGGCGCGCAGGTAGTCGCCGTAGGAGAAGCCACCGGGCAGGACCACGGCGTCGACCCCCTTGAGGTCGGCGTCGGCGTGCCACAGGCTGACTGCCTCGCCACCGGCCAGGCGCACCGCGCGGGCGGCGTCCCGGTCGTCGAGCGTGCCGGGGAAGGTGACGACGCCGATCTTCCCCATCAGGCCTCCCCGTCGGCGACGTTGACGACGTCCTCGATCACCGGGTTGGAGAGCACCTGGACCGCGGCCTCCCGGGCGGCGGCGAGGACCTCGTCGGTCACCGGCCCGGCGACGCTCAGCTCGAACCGCTTGCCCTGCCGCACCGCGGTGAACTGCCCGAAGCCGAGCCGCGGCAGGGCGCCGGCGACGGCCTTGCCCTGCGGGTCGAGGATCTCGGGCTTCGGCATGACGTCGACGACGACCAGTCCCACAGCAGTCTCCCGGGGCGCGGCGGTGGATTCGGGGGTCATCCTAACGGCGGCGCGCGGGCGGTCTCAGGCGAGGCCCGGTGTCGGTGGCAGCAGCGGAGGTCCGCCGGGGAGCGGAACAGGACCAGGTTCCGGCGGGGGCTCCCAGGCAGGCACGACGCCGCGCTGCAGCGCATCGACCGGGAGCGGGCCGGTGTCGACCAGCAGGCGCCACACGTCCATCATCGCGAGGTCGTCCGGCCCGCGGCGGGCTAGGAGCCACCCGACGACGAGCGAGGGCAGGACGAGTGCGGTCGGGACGAGGAGGATCGACGCCCGGCCCGGCGGCGCCACGAGGCCGGCGAGGGGCCACGACGAGGGCGATCCCAGGGCGACCGCTCCCCAGCACCACGCCGACAGCCGCCACGACCGGCCCGCGGCCAGCAGCCGGCGTGCCGGTTGCGGAGGGCGCGCCGGCACGCGCCGCCGCCACCGCGTGGCCAGCCTGACGGCCCCCGCCGCGCCCAGCACGGCAGACGCGGCGAGCGCCGCGAGAGGCCCAGTCCCCAGGATGACGGCCGAGGCGACGCCGCCGAGGGCAACGGTGCCCGCGACGAGAGTCAGGGTCGGCAGCAGGGAGCGTCCCGTGACGCGGTCGCGAAGGACCCACGCCGCGCGCAGGTCCCACGGTGTCGGCGGCTCGCCAGGGCGCCCGACTAGGTGGCGGGCGGCCTCCGCGCGCCGGACGGCGTCGCGGGGGGTGACCCAGCAGGTGAGGGCCAGCAGACCTGCCCAGGCCAGGTCAACCGGGGTCGCGCCACCGTCGTGACCCCGGAGCACCGCGAACACGAAGAAGAAGGACGCCAGACCGAGCAGCGGACCTCGGTTGAACAGCGGACTCGCGATCCGGTCGGCCATCCAGCCGCGATACTGCCAGGGCAGCGGAGCGTTGACCAGGGCGTAGCGCGCCACGTGGCGCAGCGGCGGCCGCATGCGCCGGCGCGTCCTCAGGCCGTGGATCACGAGCCCGAGCCCCGACCGTAGGTTGAGCCTCGTCGCGCCGGGCCCGGCCAGGTCCGCCAGCGTGCCGACGACCTCGTCGGCACGCGCCCACCGCCACCGACGGGGGTACGCCCACAGCCACCGCCGGACGGACCGCTCGAAGCTCGGCTCGATGCCCGCGCGATCCGCGGTCGCCTCTTCCGGCCCGCGACCAGGCGCGCCCACCGGCTCGGCCCCTCCGCGACCCGCCGTCGGCCGTCCCATCCCACCCGCAGGATCGGTCCCCCTGCGCCGCGGGAGCATCAGGTGCCGCCCAGCGCCGGCCGGGCCGCGAGGGCACGCTTCGCGCGCGCGGCGAGCGCAGCCAGCTCGCGGGTGTGAGCCGCGGCTGCCGCGCCACCCTCGTCGGTCAGCTCGTAGTAGCGGCGGAGCCGTCCGTCGACGACCTCCTCGCCGCAGACCCGGGCGTAGCCCGCCTCGACCAGCCGGTCGAGGACGCCGTAGAGCGTGCCGGCGCCGAGGCGCACCCGCCCGTCCGACAGCGTCACCACCGCCTGCACCACGCCGTAGCCATGGCGCGGACCGTCCGCCAAGGCAAGCAGCACGAGGTAGGCCTGCTCGGTCATCCGGAACGCCATGGTCGATATATATCGCACGACGATCCATCGCGCAGCCGATTCGGCCGCCGGTCGGCCCCAGGACCTCCGACGCGACGCCCGACCCATGCGGGCTTGCCGCGAGGGCGTCCTCACGCGCTCCTCGCGGCACTTGACCGCGCGGGACGGCGCCCTCGCGACCGTCGTGGCCGGGAGGGCGCCATCTGGAGCGGTTCGGCGCCGGGGGTCAGGCCGGGAGCGTCAGCTCCTGGCCTGTGATGCGGCGGTACGCCTCCAGGTAGCGGGCCTGCGTGAGCCGCACCACCTCGTCGGGCAGCGCCGGCGGCTGGGTGTTCGACGAGCGGTCCCAGCCCGAGTCGGGCGACGTGAGCCAGTCGCGGACGTACTGCTTGTCGAAGCTCGGCTGCGCGTGACCCGGCTCCCACTCGTCGGCCGGCCAGAAGCGCGACGAGTCGGGCGTCAGGATCTCGTCGGCCAGCGTGATGGTGCCGGCCTCGTCGGCCCCGAACTCGAACTTGGTGTCGGCGAGGATGACGCCGCGTTCGCGCGCGATCTCCTCCGCCCGGCCGTACACGGCGAGCGTCAGGTCGCGCAGCTGAGCGGCGACCTCCGGCCCGACGAGCTTCACGACGCCCTCGAACGGCACGTTCTCGTCGTGCTCGCCCTGCTCGGCCTTCGTCGACGGCGTGAAGATCGTCTCGGGCAGCCGGGAGCCGTCGACGAGACCCTCCGGCAGCGGGATGCCGGTGACCTCGCCGGTCTTCTTGTACTCGGCCAGGCCGGAGCCCGTGAGGTAGCCGCGCGCGATGCACTCGACGGGGTACATCTCCAGGCGGCGGCAGATCATCGCCCGGCCCGCGACGGCCTCGGGCACGTCGGTGGAGACCAGGTGGTTGGGGACGAGGTCGGCCAGCTGGCCGAACCACCACAGCGTCAGCTGCGTGAGGACGACGCCCTTGCCGGGGATGCCGGGGCTCAGGACGAAGTCGTAGGCGGAGATGCGGTCGCTGGCGACGACCAGCACCACGTCGCCATGACGGTCGACGATCGCGCGGCCTTCCGGCGTCTCGTCGGGCACGTAGAGCTCGCGGACCTTGCCGCTGTAGGTGTGGGTCCAGCCGGGGAGTTGGGTCACGCGGACAGTGTCGCAAGGGCCGGCCGGTCCCGCCCGCCGCGCCCAGAGATCGGGCATCCCGTCACGGGAGCACCAGGTCGTGGACGTCCGTCAGGCCCGGGAGCGGCGGGATGCCGAGCGGTCGCTTGTAGTAGACCCACCAGCCCCACCGGCCGATCCGCTGCCAGTCCCCGCCGTCGCGCAGCGGTCCGGTGCCGACGTAGGCGCGGTGGTGCTCCCACTGCTCGTCGGACTGCTCGACGAGGAAGTACATCGGGCCGAAGGCGACGCCGTGCCAGCCGTACCGCCCGGCACGTTCGAGGACGCGCATCTCGTTGAAGGCCGTCAGCGGGGCGAGCGTGGCGCGGCGGGCCGAGCCCTGCGGGGACGCGGCGGGCTCGTCGGGCACGGCGTAGCGCTGCTGGGCCGCCTGCTTCGTCATGCCGAGGACGCCGCCGACCTGCTCCCACGTGCAGCCGGCCCGACGAGCGGACACGACGGCGGCGCGCAGCAGCTCACCGGTCTCGGAGTGGGCGTCGCGCGCGAGCGTGACGAGCTCGAGGTAGGCCGCGGGGTCGTCCTGCAGCCGGGGGGCGAGGTCGGGCCGCGCCTGGTCGAGGGCCGCCGCGAGGACGTCACGGAGGGTCGGTTCGCTCATGCGTCAATGATTGCTTGACGCTGCACGCCACGTCAAGCAACGGTTGACACCTAATCGGGTGACGCCACGCGGAACTCGTTGCCCTCGACGTGCCCGAGCACGACGAAGCTCGCGTCTGCCGGCTGCCCCTCCTGCTCCCCTCCTCGCCGAGCGCCGCCCTTGTTCACCGAGTGCCGCCGACGTTTCGGTAGCGCTCGGCGTACGACGACGGCACTCGGCGGGCGGCGTACGACGACGGCACTCGGCGGGCGGCGCGCCACGGCGGGCCGGCGGGCGCAGGCCTGTCAGGAGAGGGGTGCGCCTGCCGCCTCGGCCGCGGCGGCGCGGCGGGCGATGTCCGTGCGGTGGTGCGAACCCGGCAGCATGATGCGCTCGACGCCTGCGTACGCCGTGGCGCGCGCGGCGGTGAGGTCGGCGCCCGTACCGACGACGGACAGCACACGGCCGCCGGCCGAGACGAGGACACCATCGCGCAGGGCGGTCCCGGCGTGCAGCACGTGGACGTCCGGAACCTGCACGGCGTCGGCGATGCCGGTGATCGGGTCGTCGGAGCGGACGCTCACCGGGTACCCGTGCGCCGCGACGACGACGGTGACCGCGGCCTCGTCGCGCCACTGCAGCGGCGCCAGCTGCGCCAGGCCGCCGGTCGCGGCCGCCATGAGCACGCCCGCCAGAGGCGTGGCGAGGCGCGGCAGGACCACCTGCGTCTCCGGGTCGCCGAACCGGGCGTTGAACTCCACGACCCGCACGCCGCGCGAGGTCAGCGCCAGGCCGCAGTAGAGGACGCCGGCGAAGGGCGTCCCTCGGCGCGCCATCTCGGCGATGGTCGGCGCCGCGACGGTCGCGACGACCTCGTCGACCAGCCCGGGCGGGGCCCACGGCAGGGGCGAGTACGCGCCCATGCCGCCCGTGTTGGGGCCGGCATCGTCGTCGTCCACACGCTTGAAGTCCTGCGCCGGCTGGAGCGGCACCACGTCCGAGCCGTCCGAGAGCACGAACAGCGACACCTCCGGCCCGTCGAGGTACTCCTCGACAACGACCTGCCCACCGGGCTTGGCGAGGCATGCCGCGGCGTGCGCCAGGGCAGTCTCGCGGTCGGACGTGACGACGACACCCTTGCCGGCCGCCAGGCCGTCCTCCTTGACGACGTGCGGCGCGCCGAACGCGTCGAGCGCCGCCGCCACCTGCTCGACGGTCGTCGCCACCCGTGCCGCCGCGGTCGGCACGCCGGCGGCGGCCATGACCTCCTTGGCGAACGCCTTGGACCCCTCGAGCCGGGCACCCGCGGCGCTCGGCCCGAACACCGGGACACCGGCCGCCCGCACCGCGTCCGCCACCCCGGCGACCAGGGGCGCCTCGGGGCCCACGACGACGAGGTCGACGTTCAGCTCTCCGGCAAGCGCCGCGACCGCGGCGCCGTCGAGCGGGTCGATCGCGTGCAGCTCCGCCAGCTCACCGATGCCCGGGTTGCCGGGCGCCGCATGCAGGGCCGTCACGGCGGGATCGAGGGACAGCGCGCGGACCAGGGCGTGCTCGCGGGCACCGCCACCGACGACCAGGATCTCCACGGGCGCCGAGCCTACCGAGCGGCCTCGTCGCGGCGAGCGCCGGTCCGCCTGCGCGCAGCGGACTCCGGTGAAGCAGGGACCGTCACGCGCGGTCCAGAGCGCACGGAAGTCAGGAGGGCGAGGCGGCCGAGGGCGAGGCGACAGCAGGCCCGACGACGTCACCCGTGGCCTCGTCGATGAGCGGGACGACGTCGAAGAACACCCGCATCCGACGACGCCCCTCGACGTCGCCGGCGGCCGCGCGGGCCTTGGCACGGTCGGTGTGCTCGTTGAGGAGCAGCTGGACCTCCTCGAGCATCGCCTTGGCCTCGGCCTTGGTCATGAGGGCGGTCATGGTGTCGGTGCCGGCGGACTCGTCGTCGTCGGCAACCTCGGCCATCACCGCCTCGAAGAACTGCCGCAGCACGCGGACCCGGTCGGCGATGACCAGGTCGAACATCGCCCGAACGGCCGGCGCCTGCGCCGGGTCGGCGATCATCACCGGGTCCGCGACGCTGAACGACCGCGGCCGCCACCAGCGTTCCCGCCCGCCGGTGTGCTCGGGGTCGTCCTCCACGAAGCCGTGCCGCTCGAGCTGTCGCAGGTGGTAGCTCGTCTGGCCGCTGCTCTCGCCGAGGCGCCGCGCGAGCTGCGTCGCAGTCGCCGGGCCGTAGTCGCGCAGCGCGCTGTACATCGCCATCCGCAACGGGTGGGTGAATGCCTTGAGCTCCTCGCCGCCGATGGCGCGCGCGCGCAGCGGCCGGTCGCCGGCGTCAGCGGGACCGGCGTCGGGCGCGGCCACCGCTGCTGGCGTGGCGGGTGCCGGCGCGGCCCGGCCCGGCGCCGCCGCCGGCGCCCGAGCTCCGGTCGCCGGACCTCCCGCGCTCGCGCGGCCGGCTCCGGCCGAACCCTTGCGATCCACCATGTGCAGAGTTACCTTTGCAGAAGTTTCTTTGCAAAGACTTCCTTGCAAAGCCTGGGTCCAGACTAGCGACGTGGGGTACCGATGAGAACGCAGCAGCACGAGGGCGCGGCGCACGGGTCGTCGGGCGCCTTCGGGGGTGTCCCAGCCGACGACGACCGGGCGCGCCCCGACGACGCGGCCGACGAGCGTGGCACGCCGGACGTGCGTGAGGGCACCGCCGACGCGGCGGCTGTGCCCGCCAGGCCCGCCGGCCTCGGCCGCCGCTTCACCGCGCTCCTGTCCTCGACCGCACTGGCCAACCTGGGCGACGGGGTGGTCCAGACCGGCGCTCCCCTCATCGCCATCACGCTCACCCGCTCCCCCGCGCAGGTGTCGCTGCTCGCCGCCGCCGCTTGGCTCCCGTGGCTGCTCCTCGGGATCGCCGGCGGCCTGCTCGTCGACCGCGTCGATCGCCGGCACGCCCAGATGACGGCCCTGCTCGCCCGTGCCGTGCTGCTCACCGGCGGCGCCGTGACGGCCGCCACCGGCCACCTGACGATGCCGGTGCTCGTCGGGCTCGTGCTGCTCTACGGCACCACCGCCGTGGTCGCGGAGCTGGGCGAGGCCGCGATCGTCCCTGACCTGGTCAAGCGGGACCGGCTGGCGGCGGCGAACGGTCGCGTGCTCGCCACGCAGCAGGTCGCGAACTCCTTCTTCGGCATGCCCGTCGCCGGCTTCCTGGTGACGTTGGGCTCCGGCTACGTGTTCGGGATCCCGGCGGCGCTCGGCGTCGGCGCCGCGCTGTTCCTCCTCGTCGGCGTCCGCGGGCGGTACCGCCACGCCTCGTCGGCCGACGGTCAGCGACGCAACGCCTACGCCGAGGTGCGCGAGGGCCTGGCGTTCCTGCTGCGCCACCCGGTGATGCGCCCCATGCTCATCGCGGGCAGCGTCTTCAACATGGGCAGCACGGCCTACACCGCGGTGCTCGTCCTCTGGATGGTGGGCCCCGGCTCGCGCATGGGCCTGCAGCCGGAGCACTTCACGCTCCTCGTCACCCTCATGGGCGTCGGGGCGGTGCTCGGCTCGATCGTCGCCGAGCGGCTGATCCACCGCGTGGGCGAGGTGCGGATGCTCGTCGTGACCTTCCTCGCCGACGCGCTGCTGCTGCTCGTCCCCCTGCTCGCGCCGTCCCCCGCCCCGGTCGCCGCCGCCCTGCTCGTCATGGGCGCCACCGGCAACGTCGGGAACGTCATCACGCAGTCGGTCCGCCAGCGGATGACGCCGAAGCACATGCTGGGCCGCATCACCGGCGCCAGCAGGACGGTCTCCTTCGGCCTCATGCCGCTCGGCGCGATCCTCGGCGGCGCCATCGGGCAGGCGTTCGGCCTGCCGGCGGCCCTCCTGGGGGGCACCGTGCTCTGCGTGCTGGCGTTCGCGGTCATCGCCCTGACGGTCCGCCAGCGCGAGGTTGACGCCCACGAGCTGCCCGACGAGGACGACGTGGACGCGGTGGGCGACGTGGACGCCGCGCACGACGCGGACGAGGCGGACGAGGCGGACCTCAGTCCAGCAGCTGGTGCCTGACGATCGTCGCCTCACGCCCCGGGCCGACGCCGATCGACGACACGCGGACGCCGCTGACCTCCTCGAGCCGCAGCAGGTAGCGCTGCGCGGCGGCCGGCAGGTCCTCGAAGTCACGCGCCTGCGAGATGTCCTCGGTCCAGCCGTCGAGGTACTCGTAGACCGGCTTGGCGTGGTGGAAGTCGGACTGGTCGTACGGCATCTCGTCGAACCGGGTGCCGTCCACGTCGTAGGCGACGCAGACCGGGATCTTCTCCCAGCCGGTGAGCACGTCCAGCTTGGTGACCACGAGGTCGGTCAGCCCGTTGACGCGCGCCGCGTAGCGCACGACGACGGCGTCGTACCAGCCGGTGCGCCGCGGCCGCCCGGTCGTCGTGCCGTACTCGCCGCCGGACTCGCGCAGGCGGTCGCCGTCGGCGTCGAGCAGCTCGGTGGGGAACGGGCCTTCGCCCACGCGCGTGGTGTACGCCTTGGCGACGGCGACGACGCGGTCGATACGCGTCGGCCCGACCCCGGACCCGGTGCAGGCCCCGCCGGCGGTCGCCGACGACGACGTGACGAAGGGATACGTCCCATGGTCGACGTCGAGCATCGTCGCCTGGCCGGCCTCGAACACGATCGTCTTGCCCTCGTCGAGCGCCTGGTTGAGCACCAGCGGCGTGTCCGCGACGTGCGGGCGCAGCCGCTCGGCGAAGCGCAGCAGCTCGTCCACGGTCTCCTCGACCGTCACCGCGCGCCGGTTGTAGATCTTGACGAGCATCTGGTTCTTCGTCGCCAGCGCGCCCTCGACCTTCTGGCGCAGGATCGACTCGTCGAACAGGTCCTGGATGCGGATCCCGATCCGGTTGATCTTGTCGGCGTAGGTGGGGCCGATGCCCCGGCCGGTGGTCCCGATGCGGCGCGAGCCGAGGAACCGCTCGGTCACCTTGTCGATCGTCCGGTTGTACGGCGCGATGACGTGGGCGGCCGACGAGACGAGCAGGCCGGAGGTGTCGACGCCGCGGGCCTCCAGCGCGTCGATCTCCTCGAACAGCACCTCGATGTCGACGACGACGCCGTTGCCGATGACCGGCACGACACCGGGGGTGAGGATGCCCGACGGGATGAGGTGCAGCGCGTACTTCTCACCCGCCACGACGACCGTGTGACCTGCGTTGTTGCCGCCGTTGAACTTCACGACGTAGTCGGTGCGGTCACCGAGCTGGTCGGTCGCCTTGCCCTTGCCCTCGTCGCCCCACTGGGCTCCGAGCACCACGACGGCGGGCATGTCAGTCCCCACTTCCCTCGGCTGTCGCGCCGGCCTGGCCGCTCCGGTGCACGGACGAGGCTAGCCCAGCGCCGCTCGGGTGAAGGTGTTGACCAGCGCCGTCGCGGCTCTCTAGCGTTCACCCGTCCGGCAACCGCGGAGGGGGGTCCGTGATCGACGACACCAGCTCCCAGATGCCCGTGGGCGACGATGCCTCGGCGGGTCTGCCGACGATGCCGAGCGAGCCGGGGGCGGTCCAGGTGCTCGTCGGCGAGGACCGGGTGCGGATCGTCCTGTCCGGCGACGTCGACTCCGACCTGGGCGACGACCTGGTCGAGGCGGCCACCGAGGCCGACCGTCACGACCTCCCGATCGAGGTCGACGCCCACCACGTGACGTTCATGGACTCCGCGGGAGTCGCGTTCCTCGCGCGCCTGTCGATCCACAGCAAGCACCGCGTCCGGCTGCTGCGCGTGCCGCCGACGGTGAAGTTCCTCCTCGAGGTCACCCGCATCGGCGAGCTCGTCGACGTCGCCGGGGACGACGAAGCCGCCCCCTTCCGACCGCTGGCGGACCAGCAGTAGGACGAGGGCGGCCTCGGGTCGGGCTACTTGCCGATCGTGTGGCCGGCCGAGCCGAGCTGCTGCGCGGCCTCCACGATGCGGGCGGCCATGCCGGCCTCCGCGGCCTTGCCCCAGGCGCGCGGGTCGTAGGCCTTCTTGTTGCCGACCTCGCCGTCCACCTTGAGCACGCCGTCGTAGTTGGTGAACATGTGCGAGACCACCGGGCGCGTGAACGCGTACTGGGTGTCGGTGTCGATGTTCATCTTGATGACGCCGTTCGCGACCGCCTCGGCGATCTCGTCGGCCGTCGAGCCGGAACCGCCGTGGAAGACGAGGTCGAACGGGAAGTCCTTGCCGACCTTCTCGCCGACGGCCTTCTGGATGTCCAGCAGGATCGACGGGCGCAGCTTGACGGCACCGGGCTTGTAGACGCCGTGCACGTTGCCGAACGTCAGGGCCGTCAGGTAGCGGCCCTTCTCGCCCGTGCCGAGCGCGGCGACGGTCTTCAGGCCGTCCTCGGGGGTCGTGTACAGCTTGTCGTTGATCTCGGCGGAGTGGCCGTCCTCCTCGCCGCCGACGACGCCGATCTCGATCTCGAGGATCGTGTGGGCCGCCTGCGACAGCTCGAGGAGCTCGGCCGCGATGACGAGGTTCTCGGCCAGCGGGACCGTCGAGCCGTCGAACATGTGCGACTGGAACGTCGGGTCCTCGCCGCGCTTGACCTGCTCCACCTCGAGCGCGAGCAGCGGGCGGACCCAGCTGTCGAGGTTCTGCTTGGTGCAGTGGTCGGTGTGCAGGGCGACGGTCACCGAGTAGTTCTTCGCGACCTCGCGCGCGTAGGCGGCGAGGGCGAGCGATCCGGTGACGCGGTCCTTGATGGTCGAGCCGGAGGCGTACTCGGCGCCGCCGACCGACACCTGGAGGATGCCGTCGCTCCCGGCCTCGGCGAAGCCCTGGAGGGCGGCCGTGATGGTCTGGGACGAGGTCACGTTGACGGCGGGATACGCGAACTTGCCGGCCTTGGCCCGGTCGATCAGCTCGGCGTACACCTCGGGCGTTGCGATGGGCATCGCAGCTTCTCCTGTGGTGGTCGGGGGATGTCCCCCCGATCCTTCCACGCTTCTCTCACCCGGAGCCCGGGACGTCAGGGCAACGTCGCCTAGTCTGTTCGGCGTGCTCCTAGCCGCCGCGGCCGTCCACGCCAGCATCCTCGACCCCGAGCCGATCATCCGCCACGTCGGCACGTGGGGGCTCCTCCTCATCATGGCGATGGTGTTCGTCGAGGTCGGGCTGCTGTTCCCGTTCCTGCCCGGTGACTCGCTGATGTTCACCGCCGGGGCGATCGCGGCGCAGCCCGGGTCGCACCTGCCCGTGATCGGCTGGCTGTCGGTGATCCTCATCCTCACTGCGTTCGCCGGCACGCAGTGCGGCTACTTCCTGGGACGCGTCATCGGCAAACGGCTGTTCGACCGGCCCGACGGCCGCATCTTCAAGCGGCGGTACATCGACGAGACGCAGGCCTACTTCGACCGCTACGGCGGCCGCACCCTCGTCGTCGCGCAGTTCATCCCCTTCGTCCGCACGTACGCCGCCGCGGTGGCCGGCGTCGTCCGGATGCCGTACCGCCACTTCGTGACCTACAACGCGATCGGCGTCGTCCTGTGGGCCGGTGGCGTCACCTGGCTCGGCTACGCGCTGGGTGGGCTGCCGTTCGTCAAGAGCAACATCGAGGTCCTCCTCGTGCTCGTCGTCCTGGTCTCGGTCTCGCCGATGATCGTCGAGGCCCTCCGGCGGCGGCACAAGGCTCGGCGGGCCGCCGCAGCCCTGGACGCCTGACCAGGTCCGAGGTCCCTCCTCGTGACAAACGTCACGAGTCATGCTGAGCCATGCGTCCGAGCGAGCTGGCTCAGGTGCTGCGCGCGGCGAACCCCTGGTGGTCACGACACCATCGGGTGACCTGGGTCTCCGACGACCCCGAGCTCGCACAGCGTGAGCGACACGAGTGGGTCCCCGCGACGCGGGCCGGCCGCGACGCGCTCGCGGAGATCGGCACCGCGCCCCGCGCCGGTGTCGCGACCGTGCTCGTCGGCCCGCGCGGGGTGGGCAAGACGACCGCCGCCAAGGACCTCGTGCTGCGGGTGCTGTCGGACCTGGCTGTCGACCCGCGCGCCATCCTCTGGGTGCCGGTCGAGCCGGGGCCGGAGCAGCCGGAGCGCGACCCGCTCGAGCCGGCCGACCTCGACAACGCGCTGCGCCGCCCGACGAGGGTGGGCGCCCCCGCCTGCGACGGCCCGCGCCTCGTCGTGCTCGACGAGGCCTCCGTCTCCGAGGACTGGATCGACGTCGTCGCCGGCGGGGCGCCGAACGCCCAGCTCCTCGTGACGGCCTCGATCGCCGGAGCGGTCGTCGAGGACCTGCCGGCCCGTTACCCGGGCCAGATGTCCGTGCGCTACCTGCGGCCCTCCACGCTCGCCGAGCTGCTCGTCGCGCGCCCCGGCTCGGACCCCGAGGCCGCCCGGAAGGCCTTCATCCAGCACGGCGGGTACCCGCGCGCTCTCGCCGAGCACCGTGACCTCGGGCGCGTCAGCCACGAGTTCGTCGAGCTGCTCGAGGAGGGGCTCTTCAAGGACATCGGCGTCTTCGCGCTGCACCCGGTCCAGCTCGACGAGGTGATCACCGCGATGTGCACCACGGCCGGGCGGTTCATCGAGCCGGCGCCGCTCGCCGCGGCGCTCGGGATGTCGACCGCGGAGGTCGCCTACCTGCTCGAGCGCATGGCGGACGCCGGCATCATCGACCCCCGGCGCGGCCTCGTCGACCCGCTGCTCCACCAGCTGCCCGCGCTGCACGACCCGGCGGCGCGGCCGCCGACCGAGCAGCACGTCGCCGCGTTCACCTTCTGATCAGAACTGCACCGTCGGCGCCTGGCGCACCTGCGGGTCCTCGGCCTCGAAGTACTCGGCCCGCGTGAAGCCGAACATGCCGGCCACGACGTTGGACGGGAAGCTCTCCACCTTGATGTTGAGCGCGCGCACGTTCGCGTTGTAGAAGCGGCGGCCGGCGGCGATGCGGTCCTCGGTGTTGGACAGCTCGGCCTGCAGCTGCTGGAAGTTCTCGCTGGCGCGCAGCACCGGGTAGTTCTCGGCGACCGCGAAGAGGCGTCCGAGCGCCTGGGTCAGCACGTTCTCCTGCTGGGCCTGCTGCGCCGGGCCGACGCCGGGCTGGGCGGCCGCGGCGCGGGCCGCGGTCACCTCGTCGAACACCCCGCGCTCGTGGGCGGCGTAGCCCTTGACCGTCTCGACGAGGTTGGGGATGAGGTCGTGCCGGCGCTGCAGCTCGGTGTCGATCTGGCGCCAGGCCTCCTGGACGAGGTTCCGGAGCCGGACCAGGCCGTTGTACTGCGCCACCGCCCACAGCAGGAGGAGCACGACGATGACGGCGATGACGATCAGGGCGAGGGTGCCACCGGACACGGGTCGAGCCTTCCTTCGGTCGGGACGGTCACCGCATGGTAGCGAAGGCGCTGCTCAGAGGGTGGCTGTGGGAGGTGCTGTCGGGTCCCAGCCGGCCGTGTCGATGCCGTACTGCTGGAACACGTGCGGACGGATCGACGCGGCGACCGCCGACAGCACGCCGAGCCGGCGCAGCAGCGAGTCGAGGTCGGTGCTCCCCAGCTGCCACGACACCACCCAGGTGCCGTCGGTGCGCCACGCCACCGAGCGCGCGTCGTCGCGCAGCAGCCGCTCCATGAGCACCGGCTGGATCAGGGCGTACGCCGCCCGCTCGTCGCGCGCCTGGACGCGGTAGGCGCGGTTGAACTGGTCCGACTCGAACTGCAGGTCCTGCGCGCCGACGGCCTTCCCGACCTTGACCGAGAAGGTCTCCGGGACCAGGTCGACCATGGGCAGCCACATCGGAAGCCGGACCGCGACGATGTGGAACCGCACCGGCTGCTCGTCGCGCCGGGACCCGAACGTGCTGCCGCCGAACCCGGCGAGCTGCGTGACGAGCTCCGTGGTGTCCTGCGCCCCGATGGTCGTGACGAACGAGACGGCCTCCCGGCCGCCGAAGCTGCCGCGCATCGCCTCCGAGACCTTCTGCGGCCCGACGAAGGGGTCGTGGTGGCACACCTGCGCGAGCGACTGGTCGTCGTCGCCCCACCACGCCCAGCCCGTCGTCCGCGCCCAGACCCGCAGCCGGTCGGCGCGCGCGTGCGCGCGCCACGCCACCAGGGCACCCCCGACGACGACCGCCGCCAGGACCCACATCTCGACCCGGAACGGCGCGAACCGCATCGCGAAGGCCGCGACGGCCAGCGCCCCGGTGATCGAGCCCACGTGCCAGCCCCTCATGCTCCCCCCATCGGCAGCCGGACGCCGGGCGTTGAACGAGCCTCAGCCGAGGCCGAGGTCGGCCAGCCCGAAGAGGTAGTGGTACGGCAGGCCGAGCGCCTCGACCTTCTCGCGGGCGCCGGTGTCCCGGTCGACCAGCGCAGCGACCGCCAGCACGTTCCCGCCGGCCTCGCGCACCGCGTCGACGGCGGTCAGCGCCGAGCCGCCGGTGGTCGACGTGTCCTCGACGACCACCACGCGCCGGCCCGCCACGTCCGGCCCCTCGATGCGCCGCTGCAGCCCGTGGGCCTTGGCCTCCTTGCGCACGACGAACGCGTCGAGGTCCAGCCCACGGGACGCCGCCGCGTGCATGAGCGCCGCGGCGACCGGGTCGGCGCCGAGGGTCAGGCCGCCGACGGCGTCCACCTCGCCCGGGCCGAGGCCGACCTCCTCCAGCCGGTCGAGGAGCACGTGCCCGACGAGCGGGGCCGCCTCGTGGTGCAGCGTGATGCGCCGCAGGTCGATGTAGTAGTCGGCCTCCCGCCCGGAAGACAGGGTGATGCGGCCGCGCACCACGGCCAGCTCGGTGATGAGGTCGCGCAGCCGTTCACGGGTGTCGGTCACGGCCGCAGGCTACCGGGACTCAGGCCGTGCGCTCGTCGTGCGCCCGCTCGGTGTCGCTCGGCTCGCGGTGCGTGTCCTGCAGCTCGCGCCGGTACCGGCCGACCGCCCGGATCGCCCACCGGGGGGCGACCCGCGCCGACCCGGCGACCAGCTTGTAGCGCAGCGACGGCGTGGAGATGACGGCGCCGCGGCGCACGTCCGCGAGCGCCGACGCCACGACGTCCTCGGGGTTGAGGAACGACAGCGACGGGAACGCCTCGGTGTCGATGCCGCCACGCTGGTGGAACTCGGTGTGCACCAGCCCCGGGCACAGCGCGGTCGCGGTGACACCGGTGCCCCGCAGCTCGACGGCGAGCCCCTCGGTGAAGGCCCGCACCCACGCCTTGTGCGCCGAGTAGGTCCCGGACGCCAGCAGCGACGCGATCGACGCGACGTTGAGGATCGCGCCGCGCCCGCGCTCGACCATCACCCCCGCCGCGGCGTGCGACAGCACGAGGACCGCCCGGACCATGACGTCGAGGGCGACCTCCTCGCGGGCCAGGTCGCCGCCGATGAACGGCTGCGCGATGCCGAACCCCGCGTTGTTGACGAGGAGGCCGACCGGCCGGATCGGGTGCCGCAGCCGCTCGACCAGTGGTTCGAGCTGGTCGCGCTGCGACAGGTCGGCGACCATCACCTCGGTCCGCACGCCGGCCGCGGCCTCCAGCTGCGACGCCAGGCGGTGCAGGCGTTCGCCGTCGCGCGCGACGAGGACGACGTCGTGCCGCGCGGTCGCCAGCTGCCACGCGAACTCGAGCCCGAGGCCGGCGCTCGCGCCGGTGACCATGGCTGTACCCATGGGGCCACCCTACGGACCGGGCCCGACCGCTGTGGAGAGGGCCGCGCCGGGCGTCGGTGGGGTTCCGTACAGTGACGGCGTGCCGCCCGCCACCGTGACCCCGCACGACGCAGCGAACGGCGTGCTGCGCACGGTCTTCGGGTACGACGAGTTCCGCGGCTTCCAGGCCGACGTGATCGACCACGTGGTCGGCGGCGGGGACGCCGTGGTGCTCATGCCGACCGGCGGCGGCAAGTCCCTGTGCTACCAGATCCCGTCGCTGGTGGGCGAGGGCACCGGGATCGTCGTGTCCCCGCTGATCGCGCTGATGCACGACCAGGTGGACGCGCTGACCACCGCCGGCGTGCGTGCCGGCTACCTCAACTCCACGCAGGGGTACGACGAGCGGGCGGCGACCGAGCGCGCCTACCTCGCCGGCGAGCTGGACCTGCTGTACCTCGCCCCGGAGCGGCTGCTGTCCCCCGAGACCCTGGACCTGCTCGGCCGCGGCACGCCGGCGCTGTTCGCCATCGACGAGGCCCACTGCGTGTCCCAGTGGGGGCACGACTTCCGTCCGGAGTACCTGCGGCTGGCGGTGCTGCACGAACGATGGCCCGGCGTGCCACGGCTCGCGCTGACGGCAACCGCCACGGCCGCCACCCACGCCGAGATCCGGGCCCGGCTCCAGCTGCCGGACGCCCGCGACTTCGTCGCCAGCTTCGACCGGCCCAACATCCAGTACCGGATCGCCCCCAAGGACAACCCTCGGGCCCAGCTGCTGACGCTGCTGCGCGACGAGCACCCCGGCGACGCCGGGATCGTCTACTGCCTCACGCGGGCGTCGGTCGACGAGACCGCGGCCTGGCTCGCCGGTCAGGGCGTCGATGCGCTGCCGTACCACGCAGGCCTGGACCGGTCGGTGCGCGCCCGCAACCAGGCGCGCTTCGCGCGCGAGGACGGCGTGGTCATGGTGGCGACCATCGCGTTCGGCATGGGCATCGACAAGCCCGACGTCCGCTTCGTCGCGCACCTCGACCTGCCGAAGTCGGTCGAGGGCTACTACCAGGAGACCGGCCGCGCCGGCCGGGACGGCCTGCCCGCGACCGCCTGGCTGGCCTACGGGCTCGCGGACGTGGTGCAGCAGCGCCGGCTGATCGAGATGTCCGAGGGCGACGAGCAGCACAAGCGGCGCCTCGCGCAGCACCTCGACGCGATGCTCGCGCTCTGCGAGACCGTCGGCTGCCGGCGCCAGCAGCTGCTCTCGTACTTCGGCGAGGGGTCCGCACCCTGCGGCAACTGCGACACCTGCCTGAACCCGCCGTCGTCGTACGACGGAACAGTGCCCGCGCAGAAGCTGCTGTCGACCGTGGTGCGCCTCGACCAGCGGGGGCAGCGGTACGGCGTCGGGCACGTGGTGGACGTGCTGCGGGGCAAGACGACCGAGCGGGTCCGCTCGCTCGGGCACGCCGAGCTGTCGACGTTCGGCATCGGCGCCGACCTGTCCGACGGCGAGTGGCGCGCCGTGGTGCGCCAGCTCGTCGCCGCGCGGCTGCTCGGCGTCGAGCCGGAGCACTCCACGCTGCACCTGACCCCCGACTCCGCCGCGGTGCTCCGCGGCGAGCGCGAGGTCCGGCTGCGGCACGACGCGGCGGCCGCCGGGCGCTCCCGTCGCGCGGGTCCCAAGCCCGCCAAGGCGACGGCCGACCTTCCCGCCGCGGACGCGGACCTGTTCGAGCGGTTGCGGGCCTGGCGAGCGGGAGTCGCCCGAGAGGCCGGCCTGCCGGCGTACGTCGTGTTCCACGACGCCACGCTGCGGGAGGTGGCGACGCGACGCCCGACGACGCTCGACGAGCTGGCCGGCATCGGCGGCGTCGGCACCGCCAAGCTCGACCGCTACGGCGCGGGCGTGCTCGGCGTGGTGACGGGCGAGGCCGTCGCGAAAGACGACGACGGCGTGGATCCGTCCTGACAGGCTGGACGTCATGTTCCGCTGGGTGACCGACGTCGAGCGCGGCGGCTGGGTCGCCGACCGGCTCGGCCCGTTCGGCGGCTGGGTCGGATCGGTCGTGCCCCGCGGCTTCGACGCCTACGCGCGCGTGCTGCACCGGGCGAGGGGCCGCGGGAACGAGCCGGTGCGGTGGGTGGAGGTCGCCGCGAGCGTCGGCACCGTGGTGCACCCGACCGCCCAGTGGTGGAAGGTCGCGCGACGGCCGGACATGGGACGGCACCAGGGCGGCTGGCCGGGGGCGGATCCGGTGCCGGGCGAGCTCGACCCGGGGCAGCTCGCCGCGCTGGTCGCCGTCCTGCGGGGGTTCACCGGGCCGGACGCCGTGACGGCCGCGTTCTGGGAGGGGTCCGGTTGGCAGACGTCCGTGCTCCTGACCGCCCGGCACGACGGCGATGCGGGCGTGCCTCTGGGCATGCGGCTGCGCAGGAGCGGCACCGGCGTGGGCGCGCGGCTACGCCGGCGCGGCGCCGCCCGAACGTCCCGCGGGCCCGCCGTCCTCGGCGACCCGACGCCGGATCCCGACGTCCTCGTCGGGCCGATGCTCGATCCCGGCGTCCTCGGCGGCCCGATGCTCGAGCTGCCCGGCCGCCACCACATGCTGTTCGCCGGCTCGCTCGACGACGTGGGGGCGCTCGCCGAAGGCGCGGCGAGGGCGGACGTCCGGCCCTTCCGACCGGGCACGCGCACCCCGTCGCTGCTGTGGCCCGACGACCGCAGCTGGTGCGTCGCCACGGAGGTGGACCTCGACTCCACGCTCGTCGGCGGCCCGCGCCGGCTCATCGACACCGTGCTGGCGGACGAGACCCTCGAGGCCCTCGAGGTGTCCGAGAGCGACTCCCTCATGGTCGACGGCGACCAGGTCAACCCCTAGGCCGGCGGCCCGCCTACCCGTCAGCGGGCCCCGGTGCCGTCCACCGCCCACTGCTCGAGGGCCGCGATCTCGTCGGGCGTCAGCGGCGGCGCCGCGAGCGCGGCGAGGTTGTCCTCGAGCTGGGCGACCGACGACGCGCCGATCAGGGCGGACGTCACCCGCTCGTCGCGCAGCAGCCAGGTCAGCGCCAGCTCGGCGAGCGTCTGGCCGCGACCGCGCGCGAACTCGTCGAGCGCCCTCGCACGCTCGAAGTACTCCGGCGTGAGGTTGCGCTCGGTGAGGAACCGGCCCTGCGCGACACGGGAGCCGGCGGGCACCGAGCCCGAGAGGTAGCGGTCGGTCAGCAGGCCCTGGGCGAGCGGGGAGAAGACGATAGTCCCGACGCCGAGGTCGCCGACGACGTCCAGCAGCGTCTCGGTCTCACCCGGGCCGACGAGCTCGACGTGCCGGTTGAACATCGAGTAGCTCGGCTGGTGGATGAGCAGCCGCACGCCCATCTCGGACAGGATCCGGTACGCCTCGCGGGTGCGCGCCGGCCCGTAGTTGGAGACGCCGACGTAGAGCGCCTTGCCGGAGCGGACCGCCTGGGCGAGCGCGCCCATGGTCTCCTCCAGCGGCGTGTCGGGGTCCGGGCGGTGGTGGTAGAAGATGTCGACGTAGTCCAGGCCCATGCGGCGCAGCGACGCGTCCAACGAGCTGAGCAGGTACTTGCGCGAGCCCCACTCCTGGTACGGGCCGATCGGGCCCGGCCCCATGTCGTAGCCGGCCTTCGTCGAGATGATCAGCTGGTCGCGGTACGGGCGGAAGTCGGCGGCGAGGTGGCGGCCGAAGTTCTCCTCCGCCGCGCCCGGCTTCGGGCCGTAGTTGTTCGCCAGGTCGAAGTGCGTGATGCCGAGGTCGAACGCGCGGCGCAGGGTGGCGCGCTGCGTGCCGAAGAGGTGCTCGTCGCCGAAGTTGTGCCACAGCCCCAGCGACAGGGCTGGCAGCTTGAGGCCGGAGCGGCCCACCCGACGGTAGGGCATGGCCTCGTAACGGTCGGGGGCGGCCTGGTACGGCTCGAGCGTCGGCATCGACGGTCCTCTCGTGGGGTGTACGACCAGGCTAGTGACCCGGTGGCAGGATCCCGACCGTGCTGCACGTCGTCTTCTACGAGCCGCGGATCGCCGGCAACACCGGCAACGCGATCCGGATGGTCAGCGGCACCGGTGCCGTGCTGCACCTCGTGGAGCCGCTCGGCTTCGACCTGGCGGAGGCCAAGCTGCGGCGGGCCGGGCTCGACTACCACGACCTCGCCCAGGTCGTCGTGCACCCGGACCTCGACGACGCGCTCGCCGGCGTCGGCCGGGTCTTCGCCTTCACCACCCAGGCGACGCGCCGGTACACCGACGTGGAGTGGGCCGACGAGGACACGCTGCTGTTCGGCCCCGAGCCGACCGGGCTGCCGCCGGAGGCGCGGACGCACCCGCGCGTCACCGACCAGGTGCGGATCCCCATGCTGCCCGGGCGCCGCTCCATGAACCTGTCGAACGCCGCGGCGGTCGCCACGTACGAGGCCTGGCGCCGGTTGGGCTTCCCCGGCGGCGTGTGAGAACGTTCCGGCGGGCCCGGCCGTTGTGGGACTGAGCCCCGGCCGGGGCACGACGAGGGGTTGGCATGGCACAGCTGCAGGCACGGGACATCTGGGCGGGCTTCGGGGCGGCCGACGTCCTGTCGGGCGTCGACCTGACGCTCGGTCCGGGCGACGCGGTCGGGCTCATCGGCCGGTCCGGCGTGGGCAAGTCGACGCTCGTCGAGATCCTCGCCGGCACCGCCGGACCGACCCGCGGGTCCGTGACGTTCGACGGCCGGAAGGTGTTCAAGCCCGCCCGCCGGGACAAGAAGGCGCTGCGCGCCCGCGTGCGGGTGGTGCACCAGAACGGGCACGGCGCCGCCGACCCCCTGTTCACGGTGGAGAAGGCCGTCAAGGGCGCGCTGGACGAGGCGCGGGCGGCCGGCCGGTCGACCGGCCTGGGCGTGGAGTCGGCGCTCGCCGACATGGAGCTGCCGCACCACCTGCTGACCCGGAAGGTCGGCACCCTGTCCGGCGGCGAGCGGCAGCGGCTGGCCCTCACGCTCGCGCTGGCGACCCGCCCGGAGATCCTGCTGCTCGACGAGCCCCTGACGGCGATCGACCAGACGACGCGCTACCGGCTGGCCGGCGTCCTCGCCGACCGGCTCGCCGCCGACGGCGCCGGCCTGCTGCTGGCGTCGCACGACGTGCGACTCGTCGAGCAGCTGACCACGACGGTGCACGTGCTGGCCGACGGCACGCTCGTCGAGCACGGCCCCCTGCGCGAGGTGCTCGCCGACCCGCAGCACCCGGACACCCGGGAGTTCGTCGCCGCCCTGCCGGAGGCGACGCTGCGCTGGTCCTGACCCGCGGCTCGTCGACCCCCGAGGGTTGCGCAACACTCAAGCAACCGCTTTACTAAAGCACATGCTTGACCAAGAGCGGCAGCTGGACCTGGCGTTCCAGGCCCTCGCCGACCCGACCCGCCGCGCGATGCTCGACCGGCTGACCGCCGGACCGCGCTCCGCCTCCGAGCTCGCCGTCGGGTTCACCATCACGCTCGCCGCCGTGCTCCAGCACCTGCGTGTGCTCGAGGCCGGCGGGCTGGTGCACACCCAGAAGGAAGGGCGGGTGCGCATGTGCAGCGTCGACCCCGCCGCACTGCGATCCGCAGAGGAGTGGATCGCCGCCCGGCGCACCGCCTGGGAGCGCCGGCTCGACCGCCTCGGAGCACTGCTCGCCGACACGGCGACCGACCCGAAGACCGCCACGGAAGGACCCCGTCCATGACCACGTTGGTGCACAACACGTTCCAGCTCGAGCGCGACTACCCCGTGCCGCCCGCCACGGTGTTCCGCCACTTCGCCGACGAGACCCTCAAGCAGAAGTGGTTCGGCACCGACGAGGGCTGGACCTCCCTCGGGCACGGCATGGACTTCCGGGTGGGCGGCGTCGAGTACGACGAGGGCCGGTGGGCCAACGGCACCACGTCGCGCTTCGAGTCCCGGTACCTCGAGATCGTCGACGACCTGCGCCTCGTCTACGTCTACGGCATGGTCGTCGACGACGTCCGCCTGTCCGACTCGCTGGCGTCGATCGAGCTGACGCCCACCGACGCCGGCACCCGGCTGACGCTCACGGAGCAGGGCGTCTACTACGACGGCCACGAGGACCCGGCGCTCCGCGAGCAGGGCACGGGCTGGATCCTCGACAACCTCGGCCGGGCCTTGACGACCGCCTAGCCCACGTCCTGCCGCACGGCCGGCTCGCCGCTCTGGTGCAGCCGGCTGTGCCGGTAGGAGTAGGTCCCGTAGACCACGGCGCCGACGACGAGCCAGACGAGGAACCGCAGCCACGTCAGCGTCGTGAGATTGAGCATCAGCCAGAGGCACGCGACGCCCGCCAGCACGGGCAGCACCGGCGACCACGGCACGCGGAACCCGCGCGGCAGGTCCGGGCGCCGCCGGCGCAGCACCACGACACCGAAGCTGACCAGCACGAACGCCGACAGCGTGCCGATGTTGATCATCTCCTCGAGCAGGTCGACCTGCGACAGCGCGGCGATGACGGCCACCACGACGCCGGTGCCGATCTGGAGCCGCGCGGGCGTGCCGAACCGCGGGGAGGTGTGCGACAGCGCACGCGGCAGCAGCCCGTCCCGGCTCATCGCGAAGACGATCCGGGTGAGCCCCAGCATGAGCACCATGAGCACGCTCGTCAGGCCCAGGACGATGCCGACCGAGATGACCTTGCCCGCCCAGTCGGCGCCCACCAGCTCGAACGCGGTGGTCAGCGACGGGGACTTCGACGCCGCCAGCGCCGTGTAGGGCACCATGCCCGTCACGACGATGGCCACCAGCACGTAGAGCACGGTGGTCAGCGCGAGGCCGCCGAGCATGCCGCGGGGCATGGTCCGCTGCGGGTCCTTCGTCTCCTCGGCCGTGGTCGCCACGACGTCGAACCCGATGAACGCGAAGAACACCAGGGCCGCGCCCCCGAGGATCCCGGAGACGCCGTAGATCGACGGTGCCGCGCCGGCGACCCAGTTGACCAGGGACTCGTGCAGCACCGAGCCGGTGGTGGAGGGCTGCGACGGCGGCACGAAGGGGTGGTAGTTGGCCGCCTTGACGTAGCCGAACCCGGCGACGACGACGAAGAGCGTGATGCCGACCTTCAGCACGGTGAACACGGCGTTCACGCGCGACGAGAGCCGCGTGCCGAGGGCGAGCAGCGTGGTGAACAGCGCGACGACGAGCAGCGGTCCCCAGTCGACCCGCAGCCCGCCGAGGTGCACGGTCGACGGCAGGTCGACGCCGAACAGGTGGAAAGCGTCGGCGAGGTACACGCCCCAGAACTTCGCGATGACGGCCGAGCCCAGCAGCATCTCGAGGATGAGGTCCCACCCGATGATCCAGGCGACGGCCTCGCCCATCGTGGCGTAGCTGAACGTGTACGCCGACCCGGCGATCGGCAGTGCCGACGCGAACTCGGCGTAGCACATGATCGCCAGCCCGCAGACGACCGCGGCGATGATGAACGAGACGATGACGGCCGGACCGGCGTAGTCCGCGGCCGCCGTGGCGCCGACCGAGAAGATGCCGGCGCCGACGGCCACCGCCACGCCCATGACCGCGAGGTCCCAGGCCGTCAGGCTGCGGCGCAGCGAGCGCTCGGGGTCGGCGGACGCCGCGAGGGCCGACTCGACCGACGGGCGCCGGAGCAGGTTGAGGCTCATGCCCGCACCGCCCCGGAGGCGATCCGCCCGGTGAACGGCCCGAGCTCGGTGGGGCCGAAGGACACGTTCGCGTGCGCGGCCACCACCACGCGGTCGCCGTCCACGTCGACGTCGAGCGTCAGCGCGTGGGGCGTCTCGACCCAGCGCACCGTCAGCACGTAATGATCGGCCCCGGTCCACGTGCCGCTGACGAGGGCCTCCGGCGAGTGTCGCCGCTCGAACGGGCTCGGCACGCGCTGCGCGACCGGCTCGCCGTGCCCGGCCCGCAGCGCCACGGGCTCTGCGGCGCCCCGTCCCGCGTCACCTTCGCCAGTAGTGCGTACGACGAGGTCGTCGGCCTCCTCGCCGGCGACGAACGCCACCGAGACCGCCCCCAGCGGCGTGCCCTCCACGACGAGGACCGAGCCGGAGAGGCGCCGGGCCGTGCCCGTCACCGCGTCGCCCGTCGGCGGGTCGAGCCGCAGCGCCCCGAGCCGCGCCTCGAGTGCGGCACGGCCCTCGTCGTCGGCCACCACCGGCTCGTCGTGCAGCCCGGGCAGCAGGTGCGTCCACACCGCGTCCAGGACCGCGCCCGTGTCCCGGAAGCCGCCGGTGATGGCGACCACGGCGTCCTCGTCGGGCAGCACCAGGGAGAACTGGCCGAACGCGCCGTCCGCGCGGAACCCGTGCTGCGACCGCCACATCTGGAAGCCGTAGCCCTGCTGCCAGTCGGTGCCGCCCCAGTGCGCCGTCGAGACCTGTGCGGCGGAGGCCTGGGCGACCCAGCCCTCCGGGAGGATCCGCCGGCGCTGCCACATCCCGTCCTGCAGGTAGAGCAGGCCGAGCTTGGCGGCGTCCTCCGTGGTGATCGACAGGCCGGTGCCGCCGAGGTCGACGCCCTGCGGGCTCACCTCCCACCAGGCGCCCTCGATGCCGAGCGGCTCGAGCAGGCGCGGCGTCAGGTAGTCGAGGAGGCGCTGCCCGCTGAGACGCTGCACGATCGCCGACAGGACGTGCGTCGCCGGGGTGTTGTAGATGAACCGCTCCCCCGGCTCGTGCACCAGCGGCGTCGCCAGGAAGGTCGCCACCCAGTCGCCGGGCGTGTCGATGACCGTCGGCTCGGGGTCGTGGCCGGTGGACATGGTGAGCAGGTGGCGCACGGTCATCCTGGCCAGCCGCTCGTCGGGCTGTGCCGGCGCCTTGTCCGGCAGCAGGTTCGCCACGGCGTCGTCGAGCCGCAGCAGTCCCTCGGCGGCGGCGAAGCCGACGGCCGTGGCGGTGAAGGTCTTGCTCAGCGAGTAGACGGTCTGGCGGCGGTCGGCGGCGAAGGGGTGCGCCCAGCCCTCGGCGACCACGTGGCCGTGGCGCACGACCATGATCGAGTGGATCTCGGGGATGGCGGCGATGGCCTCGAGGGTGGCGAGGACGGCGCGCGGGTCGACTCCCTGGGGTTCGGGGGCGCTGCGCGGCAACGGCGATGTCATGGGTGCACACCCTGCCACCCGGGCGGGGGAGCGGCGCAGGCGTCTCGGCCGACGACCGGGCGCCGTGACCGTGCCGGCACGACGAAGCCCGGCCCCCTCGGGGGGGCCGGGCTTCGTTCGTCGTGCGGGTGCTACGCCGGCATGAGGCCCGTGCCGCTGTCGCCGGCCACGTGGCGGGGCGACGCCGGCACGTTGGTGCCGGAGCCGGAACCACCGACGCCCGCCGGCACCGGCTCGGGCGCGACCTTGCCGCGCTCGCTGATCGGCACGCCCCGGAAGGTGAACTCCCCGAGCAGCCCCTCGCCCTCGGCGTCGACCAGCACCAGCTGGCCGGGCTTGAGCTCGCCGAACAGGATCTTCTCGGACAGCGTGTCCTCGATGTCCCGCTGGATCGCGCGGCGCAGCGGCCGGGCGCCGAGCACCGGGTCGTAGCCCTTCTCGGAGAGCAGCTTCTTGGCCGTGGGCGACAGCTCGACGGCCATGTCCTTGTCCTTGAGGCGCGCGTTGAGCTTCGCGACCATGAGGTCGACGATCTCGACGATCTCCTCCTGGCTCAGCTGCGGGAACACCACCACGTCGTCGACACGGTTGAGGAACTCGGGCCGGAAGTGCTGCTTGAGCTCGTCGTTGACCTTCGCCTTCATGCGCTCGTAGCTCGTCGACAGGTCGCCGCCGGCCTGGAAGCCGGTCATGACGCCCTTGGCGATGTCTCGGGTGCCGAGGTTGGTGGTCATGATGATGACGGTGTTCTTGAAGTCGATCACCCGGCCCTGGGAGTCGGTGAGGCGACCGTCCTCGAGGATCTGCAGCAGCGAGTTGAAGATGTCGGCGTGGGCCTTCTCCACCTCGTCGAACAGGACGACGGAGAACGGCTTGCGCCGCACCTTCTCGGTCAGCTGGCCACCCTCGTCGTACCCGACGTAGCCGGGGGGCGAGCCGAAGAGCCGGCTGACGGTGTGCTTCTCCGAGAACTCGGACATGTCGAGCTGGATGAGCGCGTCCTCGTCCCCGAAGAGGAACTCCGCCAGCGCCTTGGCCAGCTCGGTCTTCCCGACGCCGGTGGGGCCGGCGAAGATGAACGACCCACCGGGACGCTTCGGGTCCTTGAGGCCGGCCCGGGTGCGGCGGATGGCCTGCGACAGCGCGTGGATCGCCTGGTCCTGCCCGACGACGCGCTTGTGCAGGTTCTCCTCCATGTGCAGGAGCCGGCTGGACTCCTCCTCGGTGAGCTTGAACACGGGGATGCCGGTCGCGTTGGCCAGGACCTCGGCGATCAGCTCCTCGTCGACCTCCGCGACGGCGTCCAGGTCGCCGTTCTTCCAGGCCTTCTCCTTCTCCGAACGGCGCAGGCCGAGCTGCTTCTCGGTGTCGCGCAGGCGCGCGGCGCGCTCGAAGTCCTGCTCGTCGATCGCCGACTCCTTGTCGCGGCGTGTGGACGCGATCTGCTCGTCCAGCTCGCGCAGCTCCGGCGGCGCCGTCATGCGACGGATCCGCAGGCGCGCGCCCGCCTCATCGACCAGGTCGATCGCCTTGTCCGGCAGGAACCGGTCGTTGACGTACCGGTCCGCCAGCGTCGCGGCCGCCACGAGGGCGGAGTCCGTGATGGTGACGCGGTGGTGCGCCTCGTACCGGTCGCGCAGGCCCTTGAGGATCTCGATGGTGTGCTGCAGCGTCGGCTCGGCCACCTGGATGGGCTGGAACCGGCGCTCGAGGGCCGGGTCCTTCTCGACGTACTTGCGGTACTCGTCGAGCGTGGTGGCGCCGATGGTCTGCAGCTCGCCACGGGCGAGCATCGGCTTGAGGATCGACGCGGCGTCGATCGCGCCCTCGGCGGCACCCGCACCCACGAGGGTGTGGATCTCGTCGATGAACAGGATGATGTCGCCGCGGGTGCGGATCTCCTTGAGCACCTTCTTCAGGCGCTCCTCGAAGTCGCCGCGGTACCGCGAGCCGGCCACCAGCGCGCCGAGGTCCAGCGTGTACAGCTGCTTGTCCTTGAGCGTCTCCGGCACGTCGCCGCGGACGATGTCCTGCGCCAGGCCCTCGACGACGGCCGTCTTGCCGACGCCGGGCTCCCCGATGAGCACCGGGTTGTTCTTGGTGCGGCGGGACAGCACCTGCATGACCCGCTCGATCTCTTTCTCACGTCCGATGACCGGGTCGAGCTTGCCGTCGCGCGCAGCCTGCGTCAGGTTGCGGCCGAACTGGTCGAGCACCGCCGACCCGGACGGCTGGCCCTCGGCGGGGCCGCCGGCCGCGACCGGCTCCTTGCCCTGGTAGCCGGAGACCAGCTGGATGACCTGCTGGCGCACCCGGTTGAGGTCCGCGCCGAGCTTGCCGAGCACCTGGGCGGCGACGCCCTCACCCTCGCGGATGAGGCCGAGGAGGATGTGCTCGGTGCCGATGTAGTTGTGGCCGAGCTGCAGCGCCTCGCGCAGCGACAGCTCCAGCACCTTCTTGGCGCGCGGCGTGAAGGGGATGTGCCCGGAGGGGGCCTGCTGGCCCTCGCCGATGATCTCCTGCACCTGCGCGCGCACCGCCTCCAGGCTGATGCCCAGCGACTCGAGCGCCTTGGCGGCGACACCCTCACCCTCGTGGATGAGACCCAGGAGGATGTGCTCGGTGCCGATGTAGTTGTGGTTGAGCATCCGCGCCTCTTCCTGGGCGAGGACGACCACCCGGCGGGCCCGGTCCGTGAATCTCTCGAACATGTGCACTCCTCACGGGGCTTGCGCCTACCGCTTGTCCTATCGGCAACTGGCTGCCGCGGGCGTAGAACGGCCGGCTTGTTCGATGCTAACCGTGGGGTGTGGCGCCACAGTCCCCTGTTCGCCGCAGGCGTGACGCAGTGCCCGCCTCAGGTGGCGGACGACGAGAGTGCCAGGCGCGTCGCGACAGCCGCACCGGCCCTCCGACCGGCCAGGATCCGCCAGGTGGTCAGCACTGGCTCGGCAGCACCCCGGGTGCCTCACCGCAGACCACGGCGGACGACGGACCCTCTCCTCCGGCGTTGAACGCCGTCACACGGAAGTAGGCGCGATCTCCGCTGATCGCTTCGATGTACTGGAGGTCCAGGTAGTCGCCGCCCTGTGGCTGCCATATCTGGATGGACTCGTAGAAGTCGGTGAAGGCGACGGTCGTCCGGCCGGTGGCCACGTCATAGCTCGCTGAGAGGGCGAACGGGCCCGTCGCGACGGCCGACCTGTACACGCGGTAGCCGGTCGCACCCGCCGTCGGAGCCCAGGTGACCATCACCTCACCCGACCCTCCGCCCGGGCCGGAGTAGACGACCGTCACCACGCCCGGGGGCTCCGGGAGCGCAGTGGCCGGCGGGGCCTGGGTCGCCTGGTGCGTGGGTAGCGCCGCGGTGCTCGTCGGCGGCGGTGATGTCGGCGTCGCCGGAGGGACGGGCGTCGCCGTCGGAGCGGAGGTCGGCGTGGCTGTCGGGGTCGGCGTCGCCTCGATCGTCGGAGAAGGGCCGGCCGAGGGGGCGGACGAGGTGCCGACGGGCGTGAGCGGGTCCGGTGGTGCGAGGTGGCTGGCGCCGATGAGCACGGCGCCGACGACCACCACACCTGCGACCGCCAGCGAGGCCCCGCCCACCGCCCGGCGGCGCCGGACGTCGCGCACGTACCGGCGGAGCATCTCGACCGAATAGGGGCGCTCGGTCCTCGCCGCACCCTCCTGCTCGAGCGCGGCCGCACGGAGCAGTGCGGACAGGTCGTCGCTCATCGCGGTCTCCTTCCGCTCGTGTACACGGGGACGCTCGTCGCGTCACCCACCTCGGCGGTGGTGCCGAGCAGGGCATTGAGGTGGTGGATGCCGTCACTCAGGTATCGCTTCACGGCGCCGTCGCTGAGTCCCAGCTGGTGGGCGATCTCCGGCACCGTCAGGTCGTCGTAGAACCGCAGCACGACGCACGTCCGTTGCCTCCGCGGCAGCGTGACCAGGGCGGCACGCGCGTCCAGCCGCGCGGCGACCTCGTCGGGCCCCTGGTCGGAGTCCGTGCCCCCAGCCATGCGCGGCAGCGCCGTCAGCCAACGCCGCCGCGAGCGGGCACGGTCGATGAAGATGCTCGCGATCGCACGGCGCACGTACGCGTCGGCGGCGTTCACGTTCGGCAGGGCACGCGGGCGGCCGAACGTGCGGACGAGCGCGTCGTGCACCAGGTCCTCCGCCGCGCAGCGGTCGCCCGTCAGCAGTGACGCGTAGGCGACCAGCGCCGGTCGGCGTTCCCGCAGCAGCTCCTCCAGGAGTCCTTGCCACGCGGCCATGGACATCCCCCCGGATCCCTCGCGGCCACACGCCAGGTCGCACCGATCATCTCGCGTTATGAACGCCGGCGACCCGCGGAACGTTGTGCGTTCGTGCGCGGATGGTGCGCCGCGCAAACGCGCGCGACGCCGTCCCTCCCGTGCCCGCGCCGTGACGAGGGCACCACGCTCAGGCGAGCGGGGCACCCGTCACGTGGGCCACGGCGGCCGCCACGACCGTCGGGTCGGCGAGGATCCGCTCGTGGCCCAGCCCGTCGGTGCTCACCAGCCGCGCGTTGGGCCAGGCGGTCGCGATCGCGGCGCCCTCGGCGTGGGCGACCTGGCGGTCGCGGCGGTCGTGCACCACGAGCGTGTCCGGCATCGCGCCGTCGACGCCGAGCGGCGCGATGTCGAAGTCGGCCAGCCGGTGCCCGGTGGCGTCCTCGAGGGCGCCGCGCAGCACGTCCGCCGTGCGGTCCCGCAGGCCCAGCGCGCCGGCGAACCGGGCGACGAGGTCGACGAAGCTGCCGTTCGGCGCGACGAGGACGAGCTTCTCGGCGGCGAAGCCCTCGTGGATCACGTGCGCGGCGGACGTGGTGCCGAGCGAGTGCGCGACGACGCCCGCGGCCGGGCCGAGCTCGCAGCCGACGACCTCGAACGCCTCCATCAGCTCCATCAGCGTGCCGCGGTCCTCGCCCAGCATGCCCGGATCGGCGTCGCCGTGACCGGGCGCGTCGAACGCCACCACGCGGTGGCCGGCCGCGACGAGCGGTCCGACGAACGCGCCGAGCTGGCCGCGCCAGCCGCCCCACCCGTGAACCAGGTAGACGAGCGGCCCTTCGCCCCAGCTCTCCACGACGACGTCACCGGCGCGCACCGCCGGCAGGCGCACCACCTCGCCCGGCCCGGGCCGGTTGTCGCGCGAGCGCGCGCCCTGCGGGTACGTGCACCACAGGTCGACGGCCTTGCGCCCGGCCGCCCGCGGAGCCACCACCTGCAGCACCTGGAGCTGCGCCCTGGTCGCCGCGAGCGCGGCGACGGCCCGGGTCCGCCGAAGGGTGCGCCGCGCCGTCGTCGTGCGCCGAGAAGGCGGGGGCGTGGCCGGCACCCGGCGACGGTAGCACCGCGTCGCCGCCGGTCACCGGCGTCCCGCTACGCCTCCGGCCACCCCGCCGCGGCCGCGGTGAGCAGCTGCCGCGTCCGGTCCAGCCCCCAGGCGTCGAGCGTCCCGAGGCGGTCGCTGCTCACCACCGCACCGCGTGTCGCCGCGACGTGGTCCGCCCAGCCGCCGCGGTCGGCGACGTGCTCGGCGACGATGAGGCAGTCGGGGTCGTTGACGAACAGCACGCCGTTCATGAACTGCCGCCCCCGGCCGCCGAGCCGCGCCGCCGCCTGGCTCGGCTGGCTGTAGTCCCCGTCACCCGGCTCCATCTCGGCGTCGGTGTCGGCGGAGACGCGCAGCGAGTCGACGAGGCCGACCGACGGCAGCACCGGGGCGCCGCAACCGAGCAGGTGGGCGTCCGGACCGAGCGCGTCGCGCAGCAGCCGCAGGCCCTCCCGGTAGGCCGTGACCGGGTCGGCGCCCGAGTGACGGAGCCCGGGGACCGCGCCGGCCGCCAGGAAGTCCGCCTTGAGGTAGTCGACGCCCCAGCCGACGAAGGTCGTCACCACGCCGTGCAGCCACGCGGCCGCGTCCGGGTGCGTCACGTCGAGGGCGCACAGGTCGCGGCCCCAGTTGTTCCCGGCGTGCACCGGGGCGCCGTGCGGGCGTCGGACGAGCCAGTCCGGGTGCTCGGTGGCGAGCGCCGAGTCGGCCGCGGCGAGGAAGGGCGCGATCCAGATGCCCGCGCGCCGGCCGGAGTCGCGGATGCGCCCGACGAGCCCGGCGAGGTCCGGGAAGCGGTCCGACGGGACGAGCCAGTCGCCGATGCCGGCGCTGTAGCCGTCGTCCAGCTGGACCACGTCGACGGGCAGCTCCAGCGCGTCCATCGCCGCGAGGTTCTCGTGAACGTCCTCCGGGCGGACCCCGCCGCCGTACGTGTACCAGGAGCACCACGCCGTGGGGGCGGGACGGGGCGCCGGAACACCAGCGCCCGCCGCGGCCTCGCCTGCCCAGGTCGCCAGTGCGCCGTCGAGCCCGCCGGCCACGGTCGTCACCTGCACCGGGCCGTCTGCGTCGACGACGAGACTGGCCGCGCGCCGGCCGTGGTGCACCTGGGCGCGGATGCGGGTGGCGGTGGCGAACGGGTCGACGCCGGAGATCACGTGCGTGGCGCCGAAGGCGTCCTCGACGGCGAGCAGGCCCTCGCCGAAGAACGCGTCGGCGCCCGGGGCGGAATCGTGCCGGTAGTTGAGGATCCGGTTGCGCTCGGAGGCGGGCCGCAGGGGCCGCTCGCCGATCCGGTAGGCGTGCGAGGGGGAGAAGGACTGCCAGCCGTGCTCGTAGACGCGCGCCGCCGGGGCGACGGCGATCTCGCAGGCGGGCTGGAAGGGGCTGGTCACTCGGGGGATCCTGTCACGCCTCCGGGAGAAGTCCTGGACGGTGACACGCGTCGGGGGACCCGGTGCGGGTCCCCCGACGTGGGTCGGCGGCGGTCAGCTGGCAGAGGGCGACGGGGAGGGCGTCGGGCTCTTCGGGCCGGGCGCGTAGTAGTGACGCCCAGGACCCATCGGCATGCCCGGCCGCTTCGGGTTCTCCGGGAGCTGGTACGTCCGGCCGTCCCGGCCGGGCCCGGGGAGGAAGAACATCCGGCCGTTGGGCCCGACGACGCGGCTGATGCTGGCCGTGGTGTGGTCGTGGACAAAGGCGGCGGTGGCGCCGACCGAGCCGACGAGCAGCACCACGGCGACCACGAGCGCCGCGATCAGCGCGCCACGGCTCGGGACCCGCCGGCGCGGCGCGGTGCCCGGCGCCGGTGTGGCAGCGGGGGCCGGTGCCGGGCTCGCCGGCGCGGCGGCGGCAGGCGGGACCGCGGGCGGCGGGCCGACCGGCGGCTGGACCGGCGGCTCGGTGCTCACTGCGGGCCCCCACGTGACTGGACCAGCGCCGCACGCAGCTGCTGGTACGTCGCGAGGTCGATCTCACCGGTGGCCAGGCGCCGATCGAGGATGAGGAACGCCTCGCCGTACGGCGTCACCGGGGGCACGCCTCCCGTGGCCATCGGAGCGGACGCTCCGTAGCCCACGGGCCCGGGTGCCACGAGGCGCCGCGTGGCCTCGTCGTGCCGCGGCCGTGCGAGCTGCACGACGAGCCACACGATCACCGCGATCAGCAGCAGCCAGAACAGGCCCATGCCGAACAACCCGAAGCCCATGCCCCACCGCATCGTCGTCTCCGTCGCGCTCGGTGCCGGCGCCGCCGGCACGCCATCCCTGCGAGGCAACGAGCGTAGGACGGCCGCCTGTGGCCAGCCTGGGAGTCCCTTCCGGTCCCGGGCTCTCACCCGGCCGGGAACGACGACGGGCGCCGCGGACCGCGAGGTCCGGGCGCCCGTCGAGGTGTTCGGCGAGGATCAGGCCGGCGTGACGTTCGCCGCCTGCGGGCCCTTCGGGCCCTGCGTGACGTCGAAGTTGACGCGCTGGTTCTCCTCGAGCGAGCGGTAGCCGCTCGCCGTGATGGCGGAGTAGTGGACGAAGACGTCCGGCCCACCCTCGTCGGTCGCGATGAAGCCGAAGCCCTTCTCGGCGTTGAACCACTTCACAGTTCCGCTGGCCATGTCGTTCTCATCTCTGTGGGGGGACAGCCCCGCTCCGGGGCCGGTACTCACTGCGGTCGTCATCCGTCCTGAGGACACGACAACCGGGGTTCACCCCACAGTGGCCAGGACAAGCGATGCACTGCGACTACCGCTCCAGCCTACGGCAGAAGAGGCAGAAGGCCCAACGGCTCGAACCAGGAGATTCGGACCTGCGTGCGGCGACGGCGTCCGCGTAGTGTCGGCCGCCTGATGTCGCACTCCCACGACCACCATCACGACACCCCGACGATCGCCGTCCTGACCGGAGCCGGCATCTCCACGGGTGGGGGCATCCCCGACTTCCGCGGCCCACAAGGCGTGTGGACGGCGGACCCGAACCAGGCCGAGCTGCTCGACATCGACGCGTACATGTCCCGCGTCGAGGTCCGCGAACGGTGCTGGCGGATGTGGCGCGACCACCCCGCGTGGCAGGCCCACGCGACGGCCGCCCACCGGGCGATCGTCGAGCTCGAACGGGCGGGTGACCTCATCGCCGTGCTGACGCAGAACTTCGACGGCCTGCACCAGACCGCGGGGCAGTCGCCCGGCCTGGTCGTCGAGCTGCACGGCAGCCTCGGCACCACGTCCTGCCTGCGGTGCGGCGAGCGGTGGCTGACGCGCGACGTCCTGACGCGGCTGGACGACGAGCCGGACCCGCACCACGCCGGGTGCGGCGGCGTGCTCAAGCCGGACGTCGTCTACTTCGGCGAGCTGCTGTCCGACACCGCCCTGGAGCGCGCGGTCGCCGCCGCCCAGGACGCCGAGGTGTTCCTCGCGATCGGCACCACGCTCCGGGTGCAGCCGGTGGCGAGCCTTGCGGCGATCGCGGCAGACGCCGGCGCGGAGCTGATCATCGTCAACGACCAGGCGACGCCGTACGACGAGCTGGCGTCGCGGATCGTGCGCGACCCGATCGACGACGCGGTGCCGGCCCTCGTCGCGGAGCTCCTCGCGCGGGGCTGACGGCCGCACCGGATCTCCACGTGGATCGCCCGGGGCGGTCACCGACGGCCCCGTAGGCTCGTCGACGTGCCAGCCCCACGACGTCGCCGCCTCCGCAGGATCCTGTGGGCGGCCGCCGTGCTCGTCGTGGTCTTCGGCGCCGTGCCCGTGGCGGTGGTCCAGCTCATGGGCCAGTCCAGGCTGCGCGGCTCGATCGACGGGCTCGACCCGCGCCCGGTGGTCATCGTGCCGGGTGCCGGGCTGCGGCCCGACGGCGGGCCGTCCGTCTACCTCGAGCGTCGCCTCGCCGCGGCCCGCGACCTGTACCGCGCCGGCACCGTGCAGTGGATCCTCGTCTCCGGCGACGCGTCGACGCCGTACCACGACGAGCCGACGTCGATGCGCACCTGGCTGCTCGGCCAGGGGGTGCCGGCGTCCGCCATCGTGCGCGACGGAGGCGGCCTCGACACGCACGACACCTGCGTGCGCGCGCACACCGTGTACGGCGTGGACCGCGCGATCGTCGTCTCGCAGGACTACCACGTGCGCCGGATGCTCTTCTCCTGCCAGGCGGCGGGCATCGACGCGGTGGGCGTCGGCGTCTCCGCGACGAGCGTCACGCCGACGCAGGCCGTCGTGTGGCGGCTGCGGGAGGTCCCCGCGTCGTGGAAGGCGTTCCTCGACGCTGCGCTGCGCCGCCCGCCCGTCATCTCCGGCCCGTTCCCGACCTCCCGCTGACGGCACCCCTCACTAGGATCGGGCGGCTGGCACCCGCGCTCGGCGGGTGGTCGGAGAGGAGCCGTCGTGGGAACGCCGCACATCGCCGCCGAGGCCGGTGACTTCGCACCCGACGTGCTCATGCCCGGTGACCCCCGGCGCGCACGCCGCATCGCCGACCTGGTCCTCGAGGACGCGCGCCAGGTGACCGACGTCCGCGGCATCCTGGGCTTCACCGGCACCCACGAGGGGCGGCCGCTGTCGGTCATGGCCTCCGGCATGGGCATGCCGTCGTTGACGATTTACGCGACGGAGCTCATCCGCTTCTACGGGGTGCGGCGGATCGTCCGGGTCGGCACGTGCGGCGGGATGTCGCCCGACGTCGACGTCAACGACGTGGTCGTCGCCCTCGCGGCGCACACCGACTCGGGGATGACCGCCAGCCGCATCCCGGGCGTCCACTTCAGCCACGTCGCCACGTTCGACCTGGTCCGGCGCGCCGCCGCGCACGTCGTCGCCGGCGCCCGGACCCACGTCGGCGCCGTGCTGACGTCCGACCACTTCTACCTCGAGCGCCCCGAGCTGTTCCGGCTGCTGACCGCGCACGGCACGCTCGCGGTCGAGATGGAGGCCGCGGCGCTGTACGCGGCCGCGGCCGCCGAAGGGGCGCAGGCCCTGGCGGTCCTGACGGTCTCGGACCACCTGCTCACGGCGGTCGAGCTCACGGCCGACGAGCGCGAGCGGGCCTTCCACTCGGCGCTCGAGGTCGCGCTCGCCGCCCTCGCCGACTGACCTCCCCTCCGCGACTGGCTTCGCCGACCGACCACGTCGCCCCGACGACCGGCTCCGCCGCCTTCGCCGACCACGCGGTGCGCCGGCCCCGTCGGGGAGAATGACCGCGTGCCCGCCGTGACCGCTCCTCCCCCGCTGGGCGTCACGCCGGACATCCGCCTCGTCGCCGTCGACCTCGACGGCTCGTTGCTGGACGACGCCAAGCGCATCCACCCGTCCTTCTGGCGCCTGCTCGACGCGCTCGACGAGCGCGGCATCCTCCTCTGCCCCGCGTCCGGGCGGGCGTACCCGACGCTGCGCCGCGACTTCGGGCGCGACGACCTGGTGTACGTCGCCGAGAACGGTGCGTACGTGATGCACCACGGGCGCGAGGTGTCGTCGGACACGGTCCCGTGGGAGCACGCCGCCCCGGTGCTCGCCGCGGCCCGCGGGTACGCGGCCGGTGGCGCGGACGTCGGCACCGTCCTGTGCGGCAAGCGCGGCGCCTACGTCGAGCGCACCGACGCCCCCTTCCTCGCCCAGGTCGCGCCGTACTACGCGCAGCTGGCCGTCGTCGACGACCTCCTGGCGGTCCGCGACGACGAGGTGCTCAAGGTCGCGGTCTACGACTTCGGCTCCGCCGAGCGCGGCGTGGGCGCCGCCCTCGCGCCGCTCGACGGGCCCGTGCGGGTGCTCGTCTCCCAGGAGCACTGGGTCGACGTCATGAGCCCGACGGCCGACAAGGGCACCGCGCTGGCGGCGGTGCAGCGGGCGCTGGGCGTCACCCGCGGGCAGACGATGGCGTTCGGCGACTACCTCAACGACCTCGGCCTGCTGGCAGCCGCCGAGTGGTCGTTCGCCATGGACAACGCCCACCCGGCGGTGCGGGCCGCCGCCCGCTTCGTCGCCCCGGGGAACAACGACAACGGCGTGGTGCGCACGATCGTGGCGTCCCTCGGCCTGACGGGCGTCCTCGCGGCGTGACCCCGGCCGCCCGCCGTGGCACGGGCCGCCCAGCACGGCAGGCGGCGTGAACCGGTCCGCCCGGCGGCACCGGCTGCCCCTGGTGAGCTACCGGCCCTACGCGCCGAGCACGTCGGCGAACGCCCCGAGGGCGGCCTCGGAGAACAGCACGAACGTCACCACGGCGACGCCGGCCTCGTCGTGCGCCGCCGCCCAGTCCCGGGCGGACCCGACCGCGACCCGCGCCACCTCCCCCACGTCCCAGCCGTAGACGCCCGCGCCGACCGCGGGGAACGCCACCGTGCGCGCGCCGAGCGACGCGGCGACGTCGAGGCTCGACGAGAAGCACGACGCGAGCTGGGCGGGATCGGTCTGGCCGGCGTGCCGGTTCGGTCCCACGGTGTGGATCACCCACCGCGCCGGAAGGTCGAACCCGGGGGTCGCCACCGCGTGCCCCACGGGCAGGCCGGCCGGCAGCTGCGTGCGGCGCAGCTCGCGGCAGGCCTCCAGCAACCGCGGTCCCGCGGCCGCGTGGATCGCCCCGTCGACGCCGCCCCCGCCGAGCAGCGAGGAGTTCGCCGCGTTGACGATCGCGTCGACGTGCTCGGCGGTGATGTCCCCTGCGACGGCCTCGATGCGCATGACCCCATCGTCGCGCCGAGTCCACCGAGAGACGACTCGGCCCCTCGGACGCTTACTCCGAGGGGCCATCTCGGCTGACACGGTAACCGGGGAAAGCGCCCGATCAGGTGAACGACACGCGGCGGGATCCACAATTTTCGTCCACACCCCTGTGGCCACCGGACGTTCCCGCAGGTCATGTTGTGGACATCCATGTGGAGTCAACGGTGGATAAAGAAATCCTCCAGAACCACTTGTGGCGGTTCGGTGAACGCGACTAGAACTTAGCCATCGGCCTCGACACCGATACTCGAAGACGAAGAACTCCCCCCGGGGAGGACGGAGTCGGGCAGGGCGGAGTCGGGGACGGACCGACCGGAGAACGGGCGGCCACATCGATGGGGTAACACTCATCGACTCGCGGACGATGCCGCGGGGGCCTCCTGCGACCGGGCGGCCGATCGCAGTGGTCCCGACTGACGGGATGGTTCACCGGTTCGCCGGTGACCTCCGAAGGAACGGACTCAGCCGCACCATCGGAGCGGTGTCCGCCTCCGGGCGGCAGGGGCTTCGCCCCCGGGCAACCGGGGCGCCGAGGTTCCCGGCCACCGGCGGCACGCGACCTGCGGTCAGAGGAAGGCCCCTCGGACGCTTACTCCGAGGGGCCTTTCCTCATGTCCGGGCACGTTCAGCGCGGGCATCGCCGCGGCGCCCTCCCGGCTTCGTCGCGGCGCTCCTCGCGGCCTTCGTCACGGCGCGGACTCCAGCAGGATCGTCACCGGCCCGTCGTTGACCAGCTCGACCGCCATGTGCGCGCCGAACACGCCGGTGACCACCTCGAGCCCCCTGGCCCGCAGCGCCGCCACCAGCCCCTGGACCAGCGGCTCGGCCACCGGGCCCGGCGCCGCCGCGTTCCACGTCGGGCGCCGGCCCTTGCGGGTGTCGGCGTAGAGCGTGAACTGCGACACCACCAGCACGGGCGCGCCGACGTCCACCGCCGACCGCTCGTCCCGCAGGATCCGCAGCTCGGCGACCTTGCGCGCTACGTGCTCCACCTGCGCGGGCCCGTCGCCCGGCGTCACCCCGACCAGCACGACGAGCCCGGGCCGGTCGATCGCCCCGACGACCTCGTCGTCCACCGTGACCGAGGCGCGCGAGACGCGCTGCACCACCGCCCGCACGGGCTACCAGCCGCCGCGCGAGGGCCCGCCGCCCCGGCCGCCCCGCCCGCGCCGGCGGGAGTGCGGCGCCACCGCCGGCCGGACGTCGACGAGGTACACGATCGCGCCGACGACGCCGATGAAGGCGAGGAAGCCGAAGAACGACGTGCCGCCGCCCAGCGGCAGGGCGACGAACGACACCGCGGCCGCGATCGCGGTGATGAGCAGCCAGAACGTCTTGGTCCGCTTGCCGGCGGCCGGGAAGGCACGCGTCGGGCGCAGCAGGCAGTCGACCAGCGCCCAGGCGCACAGCAGGAAGATCACGACGTACAGCACGAGGAACAGGAGCTGCTGCGCCGAGACGATGCCGACGAAGATGCTCGCGGCGTGGACCACCGAGGACGTCACGTCGCCGAGCCTACGGGAGCCGGTTCGGGCACCACGCGGAGCCCCTCCGCCCGGGCGGCCGCCGCCAGCGGCTCGTCCCAGCACGCGACGAGCAGGTCGTCGGCCCGCAGCGTCAGGGCCGAGGCGAGGTGCAGCGCGGCGGCGGCACCGATCGGGTGGCGCACGACGAGCGACGCGGCCTCGTCGAGCACGGATGCGCCGGGCTCGACGACGTAGAGGCCCGCCCAGAGCCGGTCCCACTCCTCCAGCGCGGCCCGGGCCCTCGGCAGGGCGCCCGCCCGGAAGGCCTCCGCGACGGCGGCGCGCAGCTCGGCGTCCGCGAACCGGGAGGTCGCCACCACGTCGGCGCCGTCCCACAGGGCGCCGGCCAGCGCGCTGCCCTGCTCCGGCAGGCAGAGCTTCACCAGCGCCGTGGTGTCGAGGTAGACGAGGGACATCAGTGGCGCAGCCGGCGGATGAGGCCGGTCACGGCGGCGGCGGGGCGGCCGGCAGGCTCCTCGACGCGGGCGGCGGGACGATCCGTGGCCGGCGCCGTCAGCAGGCCGTCGCGCTCGAGGCGGGCGACGAGGTCCGCGGACTCGACCGCGCTGAGCCGCGCCACCGGCAGGCCGCGTTCCGTGATCACCACGTCGGTGCCCGTGCGGGCCGTCTCGATCCACTGCCTGAGCTCCGCGCGCAGCGCGCTGACCGCGACCTCCACGGGCTCACGGTAGCGGCGCCCTGCTCCCTCACCCGTCGAACACGGCAGTACGCGCCCAACACGGCAGTCCTGCCTGCCGTGCTCGGACCCACGTGACGTGCTCTCGAGAGGGGTCAGAGCTCCGGGAGCGCGGCGCGGGCCTCCTCGGGGGTGGCCCCGGCCGCCTCCAAGGCGTCGACGAGCGGCGAGCGCAGCAGCAGCACCAGCGCCTGCACGTGCCACGAGCCGGCGCCGACCGTGCGGGGGTCCGTCTCGGCCGCCACGGAAGTGAGCTGCCGGCGCGCCGGCGACAGGTCGCCGCCGGACCCGACCGCGTTCGTCAGCAGGCGGATCCCCGCCGCGAACCGGTCCGTGAGGTCCGCGACGGCGGTCAGGTCCTCGTCGACCACCGAGGGTGCGCGGCGCGCCAGCACGCGCACGGTACGCATCGCGCGTTCGACGAGCACCGCCTGCTGCTCCAGCCGCATCAGCTCGTCGCGCCACGGCCGTGCCGCGCTGACGCGCGCGAGCTCCACGCCGTTGCGCGCCGACGTGCGCCACTCGGTGAGCACCGGGTCCGCGGCCCGCCCCCGCACCAGCGCGCTCGCCAGGCCGTCCACGTCCTTGCTCCGCATGCCTCGCGCGACGAGCTCGAGCGTCTCGGCGAGCTCGGTCGTGGCGTGCACGCCGAGGGCTCGCGGCCGGCGCCGGGTGTCGCCCGGCCACAGCACCGCGACCAGGAGCGCGAACGCGCCGCCGACCAGGGCGTCCGTCCACCGCCCGAGGGGCCCGCCGGACGCCACCGGCAGCCCCACGATGACGATCGCCTGGGTCCCGGCCTGCATCGTCAGCATCGCGCCGGGGCCGACGATCCGGGCGACGAGCGCGGCGACGAGCAGCACCACCGCGACCTGCCACCAGCCCGTGCCGATCCAGTGCACGACGAGGTCGCCCAGCCCCACCCCGAGGCCGACCGCCAGTGCCAGCTCGCCCACCTGCCGCACGTTGCGCTGCAGCGTGAAGCCGAGGCACGCCCACGCCGCGATCGGCGCGAAGAACGGTTGGTGGTGGTGCAGCACGTAGTAGGCGAAGGCGAACGCCGCCCCCGCGGCGAGGGCCGCCTGCCCGATCGGCAGCAGCCCGACGCGGGCTCGCACCAGGCCCTGCCGCAGCCGGGTGCGCAGCAGCAGCCGGCGCAGGGCCGCGCTCGCGACCTGGAGCGCCGTGGCCTCCTCGGCGCCGGCCGGGGCGACGTGCGTGCGGTCGAGGGGACGGCGCGCGACCTCGTCGTCGGCCAGCCGCGAGGCGTCGTGGTGCAGGCCGCCGGTCCCGGCGCCCGGCGGCGGTGTCGGGGCGGGCTCGGCGCCCGGCGGCGGTGTCAGGACAGGCTCGGCCCCCCGGCTCGCCGTCGGGACGGGCTCGGCGCCCGGCGGCGCTGGCGGGACGGGTTCGGTCACAGGAGGGTGTGGGGCCGCAGCCCGGGCGTGAGCGGCCCTCGCGCCGGCGGCCGGGACGGGGACTGGCCCTCGGCCGCCACGATCGCCTCTTGTCCGGCCGCCACGGGTCCGGACTCGTCGTCCACGGTCAGCACGGCGTCCACCGGCACGGACCGCCGGACCACCGCGAGCGCCACCGGTCCCAGCTCGTGGTGGCGGGCGGCGCTGGTCACGTGACCCATCTCGGCGCCGTCCGGCAGCCGCACGGCGGCGCCCGCCCTCGGCAGCACCTCGGCGTAGCCGTCGAGGTGGAGCATGACGAACCGCCGCGGTGGCCGCCCCAGGTTGTGCACCCGTGCGACAGTCTCCTGCCCGCGGTAGCAGCCCTTGTCGAGGTGCACGGCGGTGCGCAGCCAGTCCAGCTCGTGCGGGATGGTGCGGTGGTCCACCTCGAGCGCCGCGCGCGGGCGCCATGCGGCGATGCGGAGCGCCTCGGAGGCCCAGGTCCCCGCGAGCGTCGCACCCGACGAGCGGCGCGCCGCCACCTCGTCGGCCAGCGCCCCGCGCGGGACGAGCACCAGCCGCCACTCCCGGTCGAGACCGGGGTGCTCGTCGTCGGGCGGACCGTAGCGGGTGCCGCCCGGGGCCACGCGTGGCCACGGGTCGCGCCACACGACCGGCCCACCGGCGACGCCCTCCTGGCCCGACGGCTCGCCGAGGGCCGCCCACTCGTCGGTGACGTCGGCGACCTCGACACGCAGCATGAAGCGCATCGACGTCAGCCAGGCGGCCAGTCCGGGTGCCGTCTCGGTGATCAGCCACGTCGACTCGCCGTCGTCCACCACGCCAGCGGCGTGCTCGACGTGCCCCTGGGGCGACAGCACCAGCGTCTCCGTCGATCGGAACGGCGCCAGGCGGTCGAGGGCCTGCGAGGTGATCGAGTTCAGCCAGCTCAGCCGGTCCGGGCCGGTGACCCGCACGACGCCCACGTGCGACTGGTCGACGACCGCGCGCCCCCGCTCCAACGCCCGCTGCTCGGCGACCGGGTCGCCGTAGTGCCACGCGACGCCCGCGTCGACACCGGACCCCGGCACGGCGCCCGGCAGCGACAGCAAGGGGCTCGTCATGACTCCACCCGGGACAGCCGCGCCGAGGCGTAGGACTGCAGCGGCTGGCCGAATGCCGCCAGGTCGTGGGCCCACATGAGCTCGCCGTTGACCAGGCCGTAGAGCCGCCGTCCGGCCGTGACGTCGGCGCCCGTGGCGGTGCGAGCGACCAGGTCGCTCACCAGGTCGATCCGGCCGTTGCCGACCGCGCCGACGTACACAGCGACGTGGCCCGACGGGTCCGCGACCAGCAGCTCGACGGGGTGGCTCCCGGGCGGGACGTCGTCGGGCCGCTCGGGGGGCACCCGCCAGTAGCCGGTCTCGCTGGCCCAGACGGCCGCCTGCTCCGGCTCGCCGTCGTCCAGGGCGGAGACGTCGTCGGGCACCTCGACCAGGCGGATGGTCGACGAGTAGGCGAGGTACGGCCCGCCGTCCGAGGCGACGACGAGCTCCTGGCTGAACGTCGCCTCGTCGATGCCGGGATAGGCGACGACACCCTCGCCGCGCCAGGTCCCCACCAGCCACGCCAGCGGGTAGACCTCCGGGGCCAGCCCCTCGGGCAGGACGAAGGCCATCGACTAGCGCTGACCCTGGAACAGCTTGTAGACGACGAGTCCCGCCACGAAGGCGATGGCCAGCGTCGTCACGCACAGCAGGGTGACGAAGAACACCTCGAGCCCGGACATGCCCCCATGCTAACGGCGGTGCGTAGCCTGGGCCGATGCGCTCGCTCGTCGTCAAGACCACGTGTGGCACCGATCGCCCCGAGGCGGCGAACCAAGCCTTCACGGTCGCGGCCGGCGCGGTGGCCTCCGGTGCCGACGTCTCGCTGTGGCTGACGGGTGAGGCGGCATGGTTCGCCCTCCCGGGCCGCGCGGCCGAGCTGGTGCTGGACCATGCGATGCCGCTGGCCTCCCTGCTGGAGACGGTCCTCGAGGGCGGCCAGGTCACGCTCTGCACGCAGTGCGCCGCGCGCCGCCACATCACCGCGGAGGACGTCATCCCCGGCATCCGCATCGCCGGCTCGGCGCTGTTCGTCGAGGAGGTCCTCACCGAGGGTGCCCAGGCGCTCGTCTACTGACGCGGCGCGGGGTCGAGAGGCCGCGCGGGCTGCGGGCGCGTCAGGCGTTGGCGCGGGCGGCGCGCAGCCGCACGCCGAGCAGGTACAGCTCGCAGCCCAGGCACAGACCGAACGCCGCGTTGAGGAACGAGGCGACGAGGACCAGGGCGGCGGCCACGGGGATCGCCGGCCCGACCCCCAGCAGCCCGAGCAGCACCCCGAGGCCGCTGATGACCAGCCCGACGAGCTGGGCGAAGCGCGGTGGGCGGGGGTCCTCGAGCTCGTCGGGCGGCGCGAGCCGCGGCCGGACGAACCGGCGGAACAGCCGGCTCTGCCACGTGCCGGTGACCCCGCGCACGACACCGAGGCCGAAGCTGGCCGCGAGCACGGCGAGCACGACGAGCGCGGCCGAGCCGGTGCCGAGAAGCAGCGCGACGACCGTCAGCACGGCCGTGAGGGCGGCGACGAACCGCGGCCCGCGCGGGTCGATGCCGGCCGAGCCGGACACGGCCGACGAGCCGGCGCGCGCGGCGGGCGGGGACCCGGCGGCCGAGCCGGTGCGCACGGGCGACTCAGCGGCCGGCGACGGCGCGATGGGCGCCACACCGGCGGCGGCATGCAGGGACGACGAGGACATGGCGGTCTCCCAGGAGGACGGCGAGGGACGGGCGCGCGTCAGGCGATGACGGGACAGCCGGCGTCGAGCGCGTCGAGCGCCTGGCGCCGGTCGGTCGCCCCGGACATCCGGCCGACGACGGCACCCCGGCCGTCGAGCAGCAGGATCGTCGGGGTGCGCATGACGTCGAACCGTCGCACCAGGTCCAGGTGGGTGGCGACATCGAGGTCGACGTGCGAGACATCGTTTCGTTCCGCCGCGATGGCGGCGAGCACCGCGTGCGTGCGGCGGCACGGCGTGCACACCTCGCTCGAGAGCTGGACGAAGGTCGCCCTCGACCCGAGCGCCGCGTCGATGTCCGAGGTGGTGAGGCGGGCGGTCGTGGTCTCGTCGTGCGCCGGATCGGCACCCGCGGCCGCAAGGACGGCGGGCGCCACCGGGCTGAACCGCCCGTTGCGGGCCCGCCACAGGGCGCCGAGCGCCGTCGCGAGGCCGAGGACGACGACGACCAGCGCGACGCGCGCCAGCGGGCTCATCCGGCGAGGACCCGTCCGACGATGTAGACGACCGCGCCGCTGACGGCCACCGGCAGCGCCGCCGCCGACAGCGACGGCAGCACGCGCTTGAGCTCGACGAGCGAGTCGAACAGGGCGTCGAGCGCGGCGACGAGCACCCCGACCGCGATGCCCAGCACCGCACCCGCGGTCAGGCTGATCGTCGGGAGCACCAGGCCGGCCAGCGTCCCGGCCGCGGTCGCCGCGAGCGCCGTGGACACCGCGCTCAGCCAGCGGGGCAGCTCGAACGCGGAGACCGCGGCGCCGAGCGCGAGGGCCAGCGCGCCGGTGACCACCACGGCCTCGCCCCCGGCGAGCGACTCCGTCGCCACCCAGCACGCGGTGCACAGCGCGAGCACGCCGCCGGCGACGGTGCCCGAGACGGACTCCACCATGCGGGTGCGCCCGTCACGACGCAGCAGCTCGTTGACGAACGCCACCATGAGCCCGCAGGCGAGCACCACCGCGAGCCCGGAGAGCCCGGTGCCGGTGTAGCGCACGGCGACGACGCCGCCGACGCCGACGAGGCCGACGACGGCCGCCGAGCCGGGGCGGAACGGAAGGCCGGCCAGCTCCGGCCAGCCGAGGGCGACGACGACCACGAGCGCGGCCGCCACAGCGAGCAGCGCGACTGGGTGGAAGTACCCGGCCAGGGCCGCCGCGGCAGCGAGCGCGGCCGTGACGACCGAGCGGGTAGCGAGCGTCACGGCGGCGATTCTCGCAGATCGGGCGACCGGCTCACCGCGGTGCGGACGGACGCTCACCGCGTGCTGGACGTGCGCGCGGTACCGTGTCCCCACTCGCGCACGCCTGGAGGTCCCGGTGGCAGACCTGCTGCTCCTCACCCCGGCGTCCGGAGGCTCAGCACAGGTGCTGCCCGCACTCGGCTTGCTGTCGCACCGGGTGCGGGTGCTCCCCGTCGAGCCGTCCGCCCTGGTGGACGCACCGGACGCGGACATCGTGGTGCTCGACGCGCGCCGCGACCTCGTCACCGCGCGCACCACGTGCCGGCTGCTGCGGGCCACCGGCCTGACCGTGCCGCTCGTCCTCGTGCTCACCGAGGGCGGCCTCACCGTCGTCACGGCCGAGTGGGGCGCGGACGACATCATCCTCGAGCACGCCACGCCGGCCGAGGTCGAGACCCGGTTCCGGCTGGTCATGGAGCGCGCCGCGGCGGCGACGTACGACGACGCCCCGCAGGAGATCAGCTCGGGCGAGCTGACGATCGACGCGGGCGGCTACTCCGCCCGCCTGCGCGGCCGGCCCCTCGACCTGACCTACAAGGAGTTCGAGCTCCTCAAGTACCTGGTGCAGCACCCGGGCCGCGTGTTCACGCGGGCGCAGCTGCTCCAGGAGGTGTGGGGCTACGACTACTACGGGGGCACCCGCACGGTCGACGTGCACGTGCGGCGCCTGCGCGCCAAGCTCGGCCCCGAGCACGAGCAGCTCATCGGCACGGTCCGCAACGTCGGCTACCGGTTCGACCCGCCGAAGGAGCAGCGCCGGCCGGCCGAGGACCGCTCCTCGGCGACCGTCCCGCTGACCGCCGACCTCTAGCCCCAGGCGAAGAGCACGTCCCCGCCGGGCCCGAGCACGCGCGCGGTCGGTGTCGTCGTGACGTCCAGCTCCACGGTGAGGGACGACGAGCCGTCCGACGTCTCGTAGACGTACCGCGTGTTGGTCGTCGTCACGGCCCTCGTCCGGGCGCCGACGAGCCACGGGTGCCGGCGCCGGAGCCCGACGAGGTCCTGGTGGGCACGGAACACGCGCTCCCCCTCGGCGCCAGGCTGCGCCGGGAACGGCGGACGGATCGCGTCGTCACCGCCGACCCGCTCCTCCTTGACCCCCGTCAGCCCCCACTCGTCGCCGTAGTACACGGACGGCACGCCGCCGACCGTCATGAGCACCACGAGACCCAGCACGGCCGCCTCGGTGCCGACCCGGCTGGCGATGCGCGTGACGTCGTGGTTCCCGACGAAGGTCTGCGGCAGGAACGTCGCGAGGAACTCGTCGTGCCGGCGCATCGACCAGTCGAGCTCCCAGAAGTTCCGGTCGGCGAGCGACGACCAGATCGCCTTCCACAGCTCGTACTGCGTGAGCGAGTCGAGCGTCGAGTCGCGGACGTAGCCGGCGTAGTCGCCGTGCAGCACCTCGCCGACGAACCAGGCGTCGGGATGGGCGGCGCGGACCCCGGCCAGCACGCCCGCCCAGAACGCCGGCGGCACGCGGTACGCCGCGTCCAGCCGCCAGCCGTCGACCCCGCGGTCCAGCCAGTGCGTCATCACGTCGCCGACGAACCGCGCCACCTGCGGCGACCCGTGGTTCAGCTCGACGAGGCCGGCGTGCCCCTCGAAGACCTCCGGCCAAGGGCCACCCGGCGCGGACCAGTCGATGCGGAACCAGCCGGCGAACGGCCCGTCGGGACCCTCCGCCAGGGCCCGCGCCACCAGGGGGTGGCCGGCGCCGAGGTGGTTGAAGACGCCGTCGAGGACCACGCGCAGGCCCCGCGCGCGGCACGCCGCCACCAGCCGGTCGAAGGCCTCGTCGTCCCCGAGCCGAGGGTCGATCGCCAGGTGGTCGAGCGTGTCGTAACCGTGCGAGGCCGAGGCGAACACCGGTCCCAGGAGGAGCCCGTTCGCGCCGAGCGCCACCGCGTGGTCGAGCCACCCGAGCAGCCGGTCGAGCCGGGGCGCGGGCGGCGGCGCGACGTCGGGCTCGCGGATGGGCGCCCCGGTGAACCCGAGCGGGTACACGTGCCACCACACCGCGTGCTCCACCCAGGTCACGCTCGCGACCGTAGCCGCCGAGCGCCCCGTTCGTCACCGAGACCGGGCCTTCCGAACGTCGAACGGGACGGTCTCGGTGACGAAGGGGGCGCTCGCGAAAAGGGGTGGGTCCCCCGGCGGGCGGGGTAGGTTCGGCACCGATGACCGCCGTCGACTCCGCCGAGCTCGCCGTCGAGGGCCCCTGGCAGCACCGCTTCGTCGCGGCCAACGGCGCGCGCTTCCACGTCGCCGTCTCGGGGCCCGACGACCGCGACGCACCCCTCGTCGTGCTGCTCCACGACCTGCTGCAGTACTGGTGGGCCTGGCGGCACCAGCTGACCGCCCTCGCCGAGGCGGGCTACCGCGTGGCGGCGATGGACCTGCGCGGCACCGGCGGCTCGGACAAGCCGCCGCACGGCTACGACACCCCGACCATGGCGACGGACGTCGCCCGCGTCATCCGCTCCCTCGGCGCCGACCGGTGCGTGCTCGTCGGCTCGGGCACGGGCGCCCAGGTGGCGTGGGCCACCGCGGCGATGCACGACGACGTGGTCCGCGCCGTCGGCGCGCTCGCCGCCGCCCACCCGCTGGACTCGGTCTTCGCCCCGATCCACCCCGGCGCCGCCCGGCGCATCGCGCTGGCGCTGGTGCCGTCCGTGCCCGAGCGACGGCTGGCGGACGCGCTCGTCGTGCGCCGCCTGCTCACCGCCGGCGCCGGCGCGCGCGGCTGGCCGGACCGCGAGACGTCCGAGCGCTACGCCCGCGCGCTGCGCGTGCCGTTCGCCGCCCACAGCCAGCTCGAGCAGCTGCGCTGGCTGGTCCGCTCGCGCCCGCGGCCCGACGGCCGGCGCTACCTCGGCGCGTTCGAGCACGCCCGTCCCGTCCCGACGCTGCAGGTGCACGGCGACCGTGACGGCGTCCGCTCGCCCACGGCGGCGGCGATGCACGGGCGCACCCGCCGCCTGGCCGACCCGTACCGCTGGGAGCTGCTCGCCGGCGTGGGGCACTACCCGGCCGAGGAGGCGCCCGAGCTGCTCAACGCGCTGCTGCTGGACTGGCTGGCGGAGACCCTCACGGCTTGACGAGCTTCGCCGCCTTGACCGGGTCGTTCTCGCCGATGCCCGCGGAGGGGCACAGCGCGAACACCGGGCACGCCCCGCACGCCGGCTTCCGGGCGAAGCACGTGCGCCGCCCGTGGAAGATCAGGTGGTGGCTGGCCATCACCCAGTCGGCCCTCGGCAGCAGCGCCGTGACGTCCTTCTCCACCTGCACCGGGTCGTCGCTCGTGGTGTAGCCGAGGCGGTTGGACAGCCGCAGCACGTGCGTGTCGACCGGCAGGCCCGGGATGCCGAACCCGTTGCCGAGCACCACGTTGGCGGTCTTGCGCCCGACGCCCGGCAGCGTCACCAGGTCCTTCATCCGGCGCGGCACCTCGCCGCCGAAGCGCGCCACCAGCTCGGCGGACAGCCCCTGCACCGCCCGGGTCTTGGCGCGGAAGAACCCCAGGGGCTGGAGGATCGCCTCGAGCTCGTCGGGCGACGCCGCCACCATCGCCGCCGCGTCGGGGAAGCGGGCGAACAGCCCCGGGGTGGTCAGGTTGACCCGCACGTCGGTGGTCTGGGCGGACAGCACCGTCGCGACCAGCAGCTCGAACGGGTTGCGGAAGTCCAGCTCGATGCGAGCGTCGGGGTAGCGCTCCGCGAGCGCCCGGTCGATGCGGCGGGCCCGCCGCGTGCGCGCGAGCTGGGTCTCGGCGGCGAAGGCGGTGGCGAAGCCCGCCGGGGGGCGTCCTGGCACGCGGGCAGCGTACGCGCGGCCGCCGACACCCCTGCTCCCGACGAGTGATTGTCGGAGCGCCGTCTCAAGGTGGTGCCACCTCGCGTCGATCCTGGCTCAGTGCCCGCGTCCTGGCGGGCCGGGAGCCCCGGGGGGGTCCATGCCCGCACCGACCGAGCAGGAGATCCGCAGCCTTCGCCTGGACCATCGCGCGCTCCGGGCGGAGAAGTCGCGGGTCGCCTGGTGGCGACGCCTGGTGCGGGCACGCCTCGACCTCCTCGTCGCCCGGACGGTCGGCCCGCAGGCGCTCGGCGAGGAGATCGCCTTCGCGCTGCCGATCGAGGTAGGGCTCGAGGTGCCACGACCCTCCGAGCTGTCCCAGGTGCTGGGCCAGCGGGACCCGTCCGACGTCTCGCAGCTCGAGGCGCTGCGCGCCCTCGACAAGCGGCTCGCCCGGTATCAGGCCGGCGTGGAGGAGGCGTTCGTGCGGGCGACGGACGCGCTCATCGACCGCCTCGCGACCGACCCCGAGGCCCTCTTCGGATCCGTCGCGGAACACGACGAAAGCCTCTGACCAGCGGCGTGGCGAGTACGGCAGACTGGGGAGCCGACAGCTCGCGGCAGGAGGTCCGATGGTCGAGCCGGTGGTCGACTCCCCGTTGTTCGCGGGGCTTGACCCGCAGGAGGCGCGGTCCGTCCTGGACTCGCTCCTCCGGGTGCACGTGCCGCGCGGAGACGTCCTGTTCCACGAGGGCGAGCCGGGCGACACCCTCTACGTCATCCAGTCCGGCAAGGTGAAGCTGGGCCGGCGCTCCAACGACGGCCGCGAGAACCTGCTGGCCATCCTCGGCCCGGGCGAGCTCATCGGTGAGCTGTCCCTGTTCGACCCGGGGATGCGCACGGCGACCGCGACGGCGATCACCGACGCGTTGGTGCTGCAGATGGGGCACGACGAGCTGGCCCGGTGGCTCGCCACGACACCCTCCGTCGCCGAGCACCTGCTGCGGACGCTGGCGCGCCGGCTGCGGCGCACCAACGAGGCGCTGGCCGACCTCGTCTTCACCGACGTCCCCGGGCGCGTCGCCAAGGCGCTGCTCGACCTGTCGCACCGGTTCGGCCAACCCGTCGCCGACGGCCTGCGGGTGGCGCACGGCCTCACCCAGGAGGAGCTGGCGCAGCTCGTCGGCGCGTCCCGCGAGACGGTGAACAAGGCCCTGGCCGACTTCGCCACCCGCGGCTGGATCCGCCGCGAGGGCCGCGCCGTGACGCTGCTCGACCTGGATCGGCTGGAGCGCCGCGCGCACTGAGGCGCGGACGACGAGCCCGCGTCAGCGGGTCTCGACGACGATCTCCACCTCGACGGGCGAGCCGAGCGGCAGGGCCGCGACGCCCACCGCGGAGCGCGCGTGCCGGCCGGCGGCGCCGAACAGGTCCCCGAGTAGCTCGCTGGCGCCGTTGACGACCCCGGGCTGACCCGTGAACGCCGGGTCGCTGGCGACGAAGCCGACGACCTTGACCACGCGGGCGACGTGCTCGAGCGCCGCGGCAGGCTCCTCGCCGGTCTCCTCGGCCAGCAGCGCCGCCACGGCGGCGACCGCGTTGAGCGCCGCGATGCCGGCCAGGTGCCTGGCGCTCTCGGGCGTCACGCCACCGCCGACGAGGCCGGTGAGCGGCAGGGCGCCGTCGACGAACGGCAGCTGTCCCGACGTGTGCACGAGCGCGCCCGACCGGGCGGCCGGCACGTACGCGCCGACCGGCGCGGCCACGGCGGGCAGGACCAGCCCGAGCTCGGTGAGGCGGTCGGCGACCGACATCACGCCTCCTTGGCCCGCTTGAGGTACGCCACGAGGCCGCCGTCGGGCCCCGGGATGACCGTCACGAGCTCCCAGCCGTCATCGCCCCACTGGTCGAGGATCGCCTTCGTGGCGTGGATCAGGAGGGGGATCGTCGCGTACTCCCAGCGTGTGGCCATGGCCCACACCCTAGGGTGACGCGTCAGCAGACGCCCAGCGAGGTGTCGGCGCCCGCCACCAGCTCGGCGCGCCACGAGTGGACGTCCGGCCGGCGACGCCGCAGCGCGCGCCGTTCCCGCTCGGTCATCCCGCCCCACACGCCGAAGTCCGCCCGCGAGTCGAGCGCGTCGGCGAGGCACTCCAGGCGCACCGGGCAGGTGGCGCACACGCTGCGCGCCTCCCGCTGCGCCGATCCCTCGACGAACAGGGCGTCCGGAGCCACCCTGCCCGTCCCGCACGCCGCGCTCGCCGTCCAGTGACCGTCCCGCATCGCCCCCACGCTCACCGAACGCCCTCCCCCCTGCTCGTTCGGGCATCCGCCCCCATCGGCGGACGCTAGCGGCTCGACCGTCGTGTGACGAGAGCCTGAAAGGGGGTCATATCAGCAGCCCGGTGCCCTCGTCAGCCCCCCGGGCGGGCGATTGGAAGCGTTCTCACGACGGATCCCGCACGCGGACTGCTCGGGACCGTGGCGACAGGGCCGAACGTCCTGGCGCAGGCCCGTTCCGCACGGGATGAACGGACGTGCACCGTGTGCAGGTCCGGTGGAGGTCCCCACCGGCCGGCTGACCCACCCCGCCGCCCATGGCATCGCCAACTACGCTCGCACCCATGTCGTCTCGTCCGCGCTCGACTGGCCGGTCCGGCCGCGCCGCCCGCGCCACCGGTCGCGCGGCCCAGGGCATCGCGCTCCTCGTCTCGTTCGTCCTCATCGCGGGCATCGGCGGCATCCTCGCCGCGGGCCTAGCGCTGCCCGCCGTGGCCCTGGCCAACGGCGCGACGAACCTGACGACCCAGACGTTCAACGACCTGCCCACGGACCTCAACTTCACCGAGCTGCCGCAGAAGTCGGTGATCCTGGCGGCGGACGGCACGCCGCTGGCGACGTTCTACGACCAGAACCGCGTCATCGTCCCGCTCTCGCAGATCGCGCCGATCATGCAGAAGGCCGTCATCTCGATCGAGGACAAGCGGTTCTACGAGCACTCGGGCATCGACCCGCAGGGCATGATGCGGGCACTGGCGAAGAACCTGGTCGGCGGCCAGACGCAGGGCGCCTCGACGCTGACGCAGCAGTACATCAAGAACGTGGAGATCCAGGCCGCCGAGAACATCGCCGACCCGGTGGCCCGGCAGGCCGCGATCGTGGCCGTGACCGTCGACACCGGCACCGACGGCTACGCGCGCAAGCTGCGCGAGGCGAAGCTCGCGATCTCGCTCGAGCAGCGGATGAGCAAGGACCAGATCCTCGAGGCCTACCTCAACATCGCGCAGTTCGGCGCCAGCTCGATCTACGGCGTCGAGGCCGCGGCCGAGTACTACTTCGGCGGCACGAAGGCCAGCGACCTCACCTACCTGCAGGCCGCGACGATCGCCGGCATCACGCAGAGCCCGTCGAAGTGGGACCCGACTCTCCACCCGGACCTGTCGCAGATCCGCCGCAACACCGTGCTCGGCACCATGCACGACCAGGGCTACATCACCGACGCCCAGTACCAGGCCGGCATCGCGACGCCGATCGCCAGCACGCTGAACCCCAAGCCGGTCCAGCAGGGCTGCATGAAGGCCGGCGCGAACGTGCCCGGCTCGGGCTACTTCTGCGACTACGTCACCAAGGTCATCCTCAACGACCCCGCGTTCGGCAAGGACGAGGCGACCCGCCGGCAGCTGCTCTACAAGGGCGGCCTGACGATCACGACGACTCTCGACCCCGCCGAGCAGGCGCTCGCGCTCAAGTCCGTCAACGACAAGGTGCCGCCGACCGACCCGTCCGGGGTGGGGGCCGCCATCTCGGTCGTCGAACCCGGCACCGGCAAGATCACCGCCATGGCGCAGAACCGCGACTACTCCGCGGTCCAGAACCCGGGCCCCGGGCAGACGTCGGTGAACTGGAACACCGGGGGCAACTACGGCGGGTCGAGCGGCTTCGCGCCGGGATCCTCGTTCAAGCCGTTCACGCTCGTCGAGTGGCTCAAGACCGGCCACAACCTGATGCAGACGTTCGACGGCACGCTGCGGCCGCTGCCGCTCTCGTCGTTCACCGCCTGCGGGGCGCCGTACGCCAAGACCGGCGTCTACAAGTTCGGGAACTCCGAGGGCAACGGCGGCATCATGGACGCCCTCGACGCCACCCGGAACTCGGTGAACTCGGCCTACCTGGTCATGGCGCAGCAGGTAGACCTGTGCAACGTCATGCAGGACGCGGCGGACCTCGGCGTGACGCAGCCCTCCGGCAAGGACGCAGGTCAGAACATCGCCCCGCGCCCCGCCAACGTCATCGGGTCGGACAACGTGACCCCGCTCGCGATGGCCGGCGCGTTCGCGGCCTTCGCCGCCAACGGCACGTTCTGCCGGCCGATCGCCATCACCCGCGTGGTCGGCCCGGACGGCAAGGACATGCCGGTCCCGTCGGCGAACTGCCAGGAGAAGCTCGAGCCCCGCATCGCCTCGGCGGTGAACTACACGCTGAAGAACGTCTGGCGGGGCACCGCGGCCGCGCTCGGCCAGCCGAAGTACCCGGCCGGCGGCAAGACCGGCACGACGACCCAGAGCGAGTACCTCTGGTTCGTCGGCTACACGCCGATCCGGGCCGCCGCGGTCTGGGTGGGCAACCCGGACGCCATGACGCCGCTCCACGGCATGACCATCGGGGGGAAGTCGTACAAGACTCGATACTCCGGCCCCTACGGCGCCGACATCCCCGGGCCCATCTGGCGTGAGTTCATGGACCAGTTCATGGCCGGCAAGAACGTCCCCGACTTCTCCGCGCCCGGCACCAAGGAGGTGTACGGCGACATCATCTCCGTCCCCTCCGTCGTCGGGCTGCCGCAGGACCAGGCGACGTCCGTGCTGCAGGGGGCCGGGTTCCAGGTGAAGATCTCCGCGACCCTGGCCACCGACCCCTCGCCCGCCGGCACCGTCGTGAGCCAGTCGCCCACCGGGACGGCGCCGCGGGGTTCCACGGTCACGCTGACGCTGTCGGACGGGCAGGGGCAGCAGCCGCCACCGACGGACCAGCCGACGCAGCCGCAAGGGCCCGGCCAGGGCAACAACCAGGGGAATCCCCACAACCCGGGCGGAGGCTGATGCCCGACCATTCGTCGTCGGCGGCGCGGGTCGTCAGGACGCTCGCGATCGCCGGTGCCGGCGCCCTCGCCTGGGGCGCGCTCGTCGAGGTCCGCTGGTACGTGCTGCGGCAGGTCGTGGTGCCGGTGCTGCCGCCCGGCCAGAAGCCGCTGCGGGTGCTCCACATCAGCGACCTGCACCTGACGCCGGCGCAGCGGCGCAAGGTCGACTGGGTCCGCGACCTGGCGACGTGGCGCCCGCACCTCGTGGTGAACACGGGCGACAACTGGGCGCACCTCGACGCGATGCCCACGCTGCTGGAGGCACTCGAGCCGCTGCTGGCCGCCCCGGGTGCGTTCGTGCTGGGCTCGAACGACTTCGTCGGGCCCCAGCCCAAGAACCCCGCCCGCTACCTGCTGCCGGACGCCCGGACCACCGCGGTCGACCCGGTGAAGCTGCCGTGGCGCGAGCTCGTCGCTCGCTTCACCGCGGCCGGCTGGCTCGACCTGGACAACCACCGCGGCACCCTCGACCTCGACGGGCGGCGGGTGTCCCTCGTCGGGACCGGGGACGCGCACCTCGACATGGACGAGATGCCGCCCGCGGGCGGGCCCGACGACGCCCGAACGGCCGGTGGGGTCGACCTGCACATCGGCGTGACGCACGCGCCGTACCGGCGGGTGCTGGACGCGTTCCACGCCGACGGCGTGGACCTCGCGATCGCCGGGCACACGCACGGCGGGCAGATCGGTGTGCCGTTCCTCGGGGCGCTCACGACGAACAGCGACCTCGACGCCGCGCGCGCGAAGGGCCTGCACGGCTGGCCGGCCGCCCGCCCGGACCGCTCGGGCGGCGCCGACTCGATGTGGCTGCACGTGTCCGCCGGCCTGGGGACGTCGCCGTACGCGCCGGTCCGCTTCGCCACGCGCCCGGAGGCGACGCTCCTGACGCTCACCTCGACTTCATTTTCCTGAACTCTCGGTCGTGATCCACGCCCGGAAGTTCAGGGAACCGTGGCGTTTTCGTCGCCGGGCCGCGATCCGTTAGGCTGAGCGGGCTTCAACGGGGTGTGGCGCAGCTTGGTAGCGCGCTTCGTTCGGGACGAAGAGGTCGTGGGTTCGAATCCCGCCACCCCGACGTGAAGTGAAGGCCCCTGACCTGCGGCGACGTCGGTCGGGGGCCTTCCTCGTCCCGCCGGACGAGGCGACGACCAGGGCGCGGCTCTTCGGACGGGCCCCGTACACGGACCGAGTGTGTCAAGCTCCCCGCCATGGCGACGACGGGGGGCCGCAGACGCGCGGGCACGCGGCCCGGGCGTGGGCGTGACCGCTCGTCGCCGGCGGGCCGCGCCGCCGATGCCGACGAGGTCGTCTACGAGGACAGCACCCGCCTCGGGTTCATCCCCCTCGGGGCCGTCGTGGCGGCGCCGATCATCCTCCTGCTGGTGACTGTGGGCGTGTCCTGGTGGCTGGCTGCCGCGACGGTCGTTCCGGCGACGCTCGTCGCGGCGCACCTAAGCATGCCCCGGCGATCGCTCCGCGTCGGCCCGGACCTCCTCGCGCTTCGTGAAGGGCGCAGGCCAGAAGTCCGCCTTGCCCTCTCCGAGATCGAGGAGGTGGAGCGGGTGTGGGTTCTGCGCGCCGGGTACCACCTCGAGTTCCGCGCCGCAGGGGCGATCATCGAGATCCGCGGTCTCGGCACGTTCAGCGAGCCGTTTCTCCACGAAGTCGGCGCCAGGCTCTTGCGCACCGCGTCGCCGCAGCTCCGATGGGGTCCGGTGGAACGCCGCCTGCTCGGGATCGCCGAGTAGGCGACCGCGACCGGGGCCGGCCGGCGCAGGCGGCGGTCCTCGGTCGTGCTGCGGCGTCAGGTGGCTGCGCCGTGCTCCTCGGCGAGCACGCGCTCGATGCGGCGGTCCGGGACGAGCCACATCACCGCGACCGCCACGAAGAAGGCCAGCGCGACCCAGACCGCGACGTCGAGAGGGCTCCGGCTGAGGGCCGCGGAGGCGATGCCGGCGATGTAGAGGGCCGGCGACAGCTTGCCCTTGAGGTCGCGGCCGACCGCCCGTGCGAGCGGCGAGCCGGCCGGCTGGCGGCGCAGGATCGCGCGCTCCAGCACGAAGTAGGCGATCGCGGCGCCGAGCAGGTCGACGCCGAACACCATCACCGGCACGCGGGAGAAGTCGCTCCGGTCCATCCAGGCGGTGCTGAACGGGAACAGCGAGAGCCAGAAGAGCAGGTGGAGGTTGGCCCACAGCACCACGCCGTCGACGCGCTCCGTCAGCTGGAACATGTGGTGGTGGTTGTTCCAGTAGATGCCGACGTAGACGAAGCTCAGCAGGTACGTCAGCAGCGAGCTCGCCGCGGTGTCCCACAGCGCCCGCAGGTCGCTGCCCGCCGGCACGTTCAGCTGCAGCACCATGATCGTGATGATGATGGCGAGCACGCCGTCGCTGAACGCCTCGATCCGGCTGGTCGGCACGCCTCAGCGTAAGGTGCCGACCTGCGCCGCCGTCGTCCTGGCGGCACCCAGAATGGCCGGGTGCTCCCCCGCTTCCTGCGCCGCCCCGTCGCTTGGCTCTCGCGGACCCGGCTGTTCCGCGCCGTCGGCCCCCGCGTCATGCCCTCGCTGGAGCGGGCCACGCGGCTGCTGACGGGCGGAGGGACCCCGCTCTCGGGGGCGCTTGTGCCGTCGCTGGTGCTCCACACCATCGGCGCACGGACCGGCGAGCCGCGGCGCACGGAGCTCATGTACTGCCCCGACGGCGCGGACATGCTCGTGGTCGGCAGCAACTTCGCGCGCGACCGGCACCCCGCCTGGACGGCGAACCTCCTGGCCCACCCGCACGCAGCCGTGGACGTCCAGGGGCGGCGTGTCGAGGTGACCGCCGCGCGCGTCGGGCCCGACGAGCGGGAGGCGACCTGGGTGCTGCTCGAGCGCAACTGGCCCGGCTACCGGGGCTACGAGCGTGCCGCGGGTCGCCCGCTGCGGATCTTCCGGCTCACGCCGAGCTGACGACGTCGCCCACCTCCGGACCCGCACCACGATGTCTCGCCGCTCGCCACCGTGAGCCAGCCGGCGGCCGTCGAGGTTGCGGCCCGCGCCTCGACGTCCCGGCGGATGTATTCGGTGACGGGTCGATCGTCTCCTTCCCTGTGCCGTGACCTGCGGCGGGGGCCCGGACCGCGCAGACGGGCCGGTCCGGGCCCCCAACCTTGCGGGCACGACTGGCAGAACCCCCGCAGGTCGCCGACGACCGGCGGGGAACCACGGCCGCAGCTTGACCGCGAGCCGCGGGCGCCCCCTAGGCTCGAGGCGTGGCGGGGACCCCGACGAGGTGGCCGCGAGCCCTGGTGGCGACCGTCGTGGCGCTGCTGGCGCTGGGGGCATGCACCGGGCCGGCCGAGCCCCCGCCCACGTCGACGAGCACCGAGCCCGTCGCCTCGGAGCCTCGGCCGTCGGCGTCGCCGACGGTCTCGCTGCGTACCGTCGCGCCGAAGGACCTGCTCATCGGCTCGTCCGTCGTCGGCGGCGGGCACCTGTCCGGGACCGACCACCCGCAGCCGCTCGAGTCCGATGCGGCGTACCGCCAGCTGCTGGCGACGCAGTTCGCCACGCTGACACCCGAGAACGCGCTGAAGTGGGCCTCGGTCGAGCCCGCGCGCGACACGTACGACTTCGCCGCGGGCGACGCCGCCGTCGCGTTCGCCGAGCAGCACGGCGAGCAGGTGCGCGGGCACAACCTCATGTGGCACCAGTCGAACCCCGCCTGGCTCACCGAAGGCGGCTTCACCCCCGACCAGCTGCGTCAGATCCTGCACGACCACATCAGCACCGTCGTCGGCCACTACCGGGGCAGGATCGCGGCCTGGGACGTCGCCAACGAGATCTTCGACGACTACGGGCGGCTGCAGGCCGGCGACCCGTTCACCGACGCGCTCGGCGTCGGCATCGTCGCGGACGCGTTCCGCTGGGCTCACGAGGCCGACCCCGCCGCCGTGCTGTACCTCAACGACTACAACGTCGAGTCGAGCGCCGCGAAGCGGCAGGCCTACCTCGACCTCGCGCGACAGCTGCTCGCCCAGGGCGTGCCGCTCGGCGGCATGGGCATCCAGGGGCACCTCTCGCTGCAGTACCCGCCCTTCCCACCGGACTTCCGCAGCACGCTGCAGGCCTTCGCCGACCTGGGCCTCGACGTCGCGATCACCGAGCTCGACGTCCGGATGGCGCTGACCGGCGGCGAGGCGACCGGCGACCAGCTGGCCACGCAGGCGGACTGGTACCGGCAGGCGGTCGCCGGGTGCCTGGCCGTCGCGAGGTGCGTCTCCGTCACCATGTGGGGGCTGCCCGACACCTACTCCTGGGTGCCCGCGACCTTCACCGGCCAGGGCGCCGCCACGCCGTTCATCGACGATTCGACGGCCAAGCCGGCGTTCGACGCCCTGGTCGCGGCCCTGCAGGCCGGTCGCACGTAGGCCCGCACCGTCGTCACGCAGGGCCAACGCCCGAGCACGCCAGGGATTCGGGCCCGGCGCGCCCGGACGTTGCGTGATGGACGGGGCGCTGCGCCTCAGGCCGGGGCGACCGGCATCGTGGCGACGCAGAGCACGTTCCCGTCCGGGTCCTCGAACCACGCCGACCGCACGTCGCCGTCGGTCAGCACGCCGTCGGACCACGAGCCCGTCGGCGCATCGAACGTCATGAACTTCACGCCGTTGGCGCGCAGTCCCTCGATCTCGCCGGCAAACCCCTCGTCGCTGACCGTGAACGCCATCGCGGTCGCGTGGTTGGTGCCGGCGTTGGGGGTCGCGAAGACGAGGAAGGGCGTGGACCCGGCCTGGAACATCGTCCCCTGAAGCTCGTCCCCCTCCCGGACGACCGGGAACCCGAGCCCCTCGTAGAACGCGCGCGCACGAGCCATGTCCGCGGTGGGGAGCGTGGCCATGGCGGGGAAATTGGCGAGCATGATGCCTCCCGCGCCGACGGCCCGACCGTCGGGCGGTCGGCATGATGACGCTACGTCACCACCCGGGCCAAATCCAGACGAACCGGGACATTCTTCGCGAGGGGTGCTGGCCGGCGACGCGCGCGGTTCAGGCCGGCGTGAGCCTCCGCGCCGCGAGCAGCTCGGCGATCTGGATCGCGTTGAGGGCCGCGCCCTTGCGCAGGTTGTCGTTGGACACGAACAGCGCGAGGCCCCGGCCGTCCGGCGCACCCTCGTCGGCCCGGATCCGCCCGACGAGCGACGGGTCGATGCCGGCCGCCGCCAGGGGCGTCGGCACGTCGCCCTCCGCCAGCTGGACGCCCGGGGCCGTCCGCAGCAGCTCGTAGGCGCGCTCCGGCGAGATCGGCCGCTCGAACTCCGCGTTGATCGACAGCGAGTGGCCGGTGAACACGGGGACCCGCACGCAGGTGCCGCTCACCAGGAGGTCCGGGATCCGCAGGATCTTGCGGCTCTCGTGGCGGAGCTTCTGCTCCTCCTCGGTCTCGCGCAGCCCGTCGTCGACCAGCGCGCCGGCGAAGGGGATGACGTCGAACGCGATGGTCCGGGGGAACTTCAGCGGCTCGGGGAACTCCACCGCGCGCCCGTCGTGCGTCAGGGCGGTGGTGTCCTGCGTCACGGCGGCGCGGACCTGCAGGTCGAGCTCCTGGACGCCGGCGAGCCCGGCACCCGACACCGCCTGGTAGGTCGAGATGACGAGGCGGCGCAGCCCGGCCTCGTCGTGCAGCGGCTTGAGCACCGGCATCGCGGCCATCGTGGTGCAGTTCGGGTTCGCGACGATCCCCAGCGGGATCTCGTCGAGCGCGTCCGGGTTGACCTCGCTGACGACGAGCGGGACGCGCGGGTCCTTGCGCCAGGCCGACGAGTTGTCGACGACGACCGCGCCCGCCGCCGCGAACCTCGGCGCGTGCTGCTTGGACGTGCCGCCGCCGGCCGAGAACAGGGCGATGTCGATGCCCGACAGGTCGGCGGTGGCGACGTCCTCGACCACCACGTCGGTGTCGCCCCACGGCAGCGTCCGGCCCGCGGAGCGCGCCGAGGCGAAGTAGCGGATCGAGGCGACCGGGAAGTCCCGCTCGTCGAGCAGCCGGCGCATGACGCCGCCGACCTGCCCGGTCGCGCCGACCACAGCAACGGACAACCCGCTGCTCGGGGCCCCCGCGGAAGCGCGAGCGGAGCGAGCGATTTCGTGGGGTGTGCTCATCGTCCTGTCCCTCCGTACACCACGGCCTCGCCCGACTCGACGTCCAGCTCGAACGCCGTGTGCACCGCGCGCACCGCGTCGTCGAGCGAGTCGGCCCGGGTGACCACGGAGATGCGGATCTCCGAGGTCGAGATCATCTCGATGTTGATGCCGGCGGCCGACAGCGCGCCGAACAGGCGGGCCGAGACCCCGGGGTGCGACTTCATGCCCGCGCCGATGAGCGAGAGCTTGCCGATCGAGTCGTCGTACTGCAGGGACTCGAACCCGATCTCGGGCTGCACGCCGCGCAGGGCGGCGGTCGCCATCGCGCCGTCGCTCGCCGGGAGCGTGAACGAGATGTCCGTCAGGCCGGTCCGGGCGACGCTGACGTTCTGCACGATCATGTCGATGTTGGCGCCGGCCGTGGCCACCACCTGGAAGATCTGCGCCGCCTTGCCCGGCACGTCGGGCACGCCGACGACCGTCACCTTGGCCTGCGACCGGTCGTGCGCGACGCCGGAGATGATCGGCTGCTCCATGGCTTCCTCCTCGATGACCAGCGTCCCGGGATGCGTCGAGAACGACGAGCGCACGTGGACCGGGACCTTGTAGCGGCGCGCGTACTCGACGCTGCGCAGCGCGAGCACCTTGGCGCCCGAGGCGGCGAGCTCGAGCATCTCCTCGTACGTGACGCGGTCCAGCTTGCGGGCGGTCGGCACGATCCGGGGGTCGGCGGTGAAGACGCCGTCGACGTCGGTGTAGATCTCGCAGACGTCGGCGCCCAGGCCGGCCGCGAGCGCGACGGCGGTGGTGTCCGAGCCGCCACGGCCCAGCGTGGTGACGTCGTTGGTGTCGCTCGTCACGCCCTGGAAGCCGGCGACGATCGCCACCTGGCCCTTCTCGATCGTCTCCCGGATGCGGTGCGGGACGACGTCGACGATGTGCGCCCGGCCGTGCACGGCGTCGGTGATGACGCCGGCCTGCTGGCCCGTGAAGCTCTTCGCCTTGACGCCCAGGTTGTTGATCGCCATGGCGAGCAGCGCCATCGAGATGCGCTCGCCCGCGGTGAGGAGGATGTCGAGCTCGCGCTGCGGCGGCAGGGGCGTCACCTGCGCCGCGAGGTCGAGGAGCTCGTCGGTGGTGTCCCCCATCGCGGAGACCACCACCACCAGGTCGTTGCCGGCCCGCTTGGCCTCGGCGATGCGCTTGGCGACGCGCTTGACGGCCTGGGCGTCGCTGACGGAGGACCCGCCGTACTTCTGCACGATGAGTGACACGTGCGTGCTCTTCCTCCTCGCCGGCCACCGTGTCTCTCAACGGCCCGCCGGGAATGGTTGGGTGCGCGTCGATGGTAGGCGGCGGCCCCGACGAGCAGGTACGAGATTCCGCCACGTGGACGACCTCGCAGGCCGCGGATATCAGACCTTGGGCCGACGCGGCGATCCTGGGAGCCCCCTTAGCGTGGCCGTCATGCCGAGTGCCGCGCCGCCGCCAGCCTTGTCGCCGCCGCAGGGGGGCATCGTCACGCGAGGGGTGGCGCGCGCGTTCGGCTCCGTCCAGGCGCTCGCCGGCGTTGACCTGGACGTTCGTCCAGGTGCCGTCACGGCGCTGGTCGGGCCCAACGGCTCGGGGAAGACCACGCTGCTGCTGGTCCTCGCCGGGCTGCTAGCCCCGGACGCGGGGTCCGTGTCGGTCGCCGGCGTGGACCCCGCATCGGACGGGCTCGCGGCGAGAGCCGTCACGGGCTGGATGCCGGACGCGTTCGGCACCTGGGACTCCCTCACGGCGCGCGAGGTGCTCGCTACCTTCGCCGAGGCCTACCTGCTGCCCCCGGCCGTGATCCCGGGGCGCGTCTCGTCCCTCCTCGACACCGTGCACCTCGCCGAGTACGCGGACCGCCCGGCCTCCGTGCTCTCGCGGGGGCAGAAGCAGCGGCTCGGGCTCGCGCGGGCCCTGGTGCACGACCCGCGCGTGCTGCTCCTCGACGAGCCGGCGGCCGGGCTGGACCCGCGCTCGCGCGTCGACCTGCGGCTGCTCGTGCGGCGGCTGGCCGACGAGGGGCGCACGGTGCTCATCTCGTCGCACGTGCTGTCCGAGCTCGACGAGATGGTCGACGACGCGGTGTTCCTGTCCCGCGGGCGCACGGTCCCCGGGGCGGGGCTGGCCGCGGCGACCGAGGGCCGGCGCACGTGGCACGTCCGGTCGCTGCGGGTCGGCGCGCTCCAGGCGTGGCTCACGTCGGTGGGGGCCGCGTGGCGGTCCGACGACGAGTCGCCCGCGCCCGCGTCGGGCACGCCGTCCTCGCCGTACGCGCGGCCCGTCCCGGCGACACCGCCGGCCCCGGCGGACGACGAGCCGGGCGGCGTGCTGCTCGACGTGGACGGTGACGAGGGCGCGGCGCGGCTGGTGCGCGACGCCGTGGCGGCCGGCGTGCCGCTCGTGTCGCTGGCGCCGGCGGGTGGCGCGCTGGAGCAGGCCTACCTGGCGCTGGAGGAGGAGCGACGATGACCGTCGAGCTCGAGGACTCGCCGCGCCCGGCGATGGTGGGCCGCCACGGACCGTGGCACGTCACGTGGCACGGGGTCCGCACCGTCGCGCGGCTGGAGCTGCGGCAGCGGGTGCGGTCGACGCGCTGGATCGTCGCCCTCGTCGTGTGGTTCGTCGTCGTCGGCGCGATCACGCTGCTGGCGACCGGCGCGATGGGTGCGCTCGGGGGCGGCACGCCCAACCCGTCGCGCGGGCCCGTCCTCTTCGCCGTCGTCTCGTTCCTGGTCCTGGGGCTCGGGCTGCTGGTGACGCCCACGCTCACCTCGACGTCGGTCAACGGCGACCGCAACAGCGGCACCCTGGCGACGCTGCAGGTGACGCTCCTGTCGCCGGCCGAGATCGTGCTCGGGAAGGTGGTCGCGGCGTGGGTCGCCTCGTGCGCGTTCCTCGTGGCCAGCGTGCCGTTCTTCCTGCTCGCGCTCGGGCTCGGCGGCACGCCCGTGCGCGCGGCGGGCGCGGTGCTCGTGCTCATCGCCGTGCTGCTCGCGGCGCTGTGCGGCATCGGCGTCGGGCTGTCCTCGCTCACCGCGCGGACGGCCGGGTCCACGGTGCTCACCTTCGTCGTCGTCGCCGGCCTGGCGGTGTTCACCCCGATCCTCTTCGGGCTGACGTACCCCTCGATCGACTCGCAGCAGACGGTCCAGGTGTGGGGCATGCCGGCCACCGGCTGGAACGGCACCGACAACCCGCCGCCGTGCGAGTGGCGCACCGAGACGCGGACCGTCTACCACACCGAGCGCACGTGGTGGCTGCTGGCGCTCAACCCGTTCGTGGTGGTCGCGGACGGCTCGACGGTGCCCGCGGCCGACGAGCCCTACGCCTCCACGTCGCCCTTCGCGGCGCTGCGGCAGGCGGTGCGCGAGGCGCGCCAGGGCGGGGCGCGGCCGGTCAACGAGTGCTGGTCGTCGCCCGTGGCGCTCCTGACGACGGGTGATGCCGCGCCGGCGCCGTCGACGGCGCCGATCTGGCCGTGGGGCCTCGGCTTCACGGTGCTGCTCGGCGCGGCCGGCGTGGCGACCGCGGTGCGGCGGCTCTCGATACCGCAGCACAAGCTCGCGAGAGGCACGCGCGTCGCCTGACGGGTCGTCCCGGCCGGCGCACGCCGGCCGGGGTCACGGCCGTGCGGCCCGCGTCGGGCTCACGTGCGGTCGGCCGCGCCCGGCCGGATCCCGTGCAGCAGGTCGAGCGCGGCGAGCACCTCCTCGGTGCGACCCGCGCCGGCCAGCTCGCGGATGCGCACCGAGGGCCGGTGGAGCAGCACGCTCGCGAAGTGGCGCAGCGCCGCCTCGGCCTCGTCGCCCGCGCCGCGCGAGCGCGCCCGCGCGATCTCGTTGTCGAGGGTCTCGAAGACCAGGCGGCGCAGCGCGGCGATCGCCGGCGCCACGGTCGCGTCCACCGCGAACTCGGCCGCGGCGGAGCCGACGAGCGCGCGGGCCTCGTCGTGCGCCTCGGTGTGGGCGAGCGGCGCGTGCACCCGCAGGGTGTCGAGGTCGAGGACGTCCACGCCGTCCATCCGCCGGACCGCCGGGTCGACGTTCCGCGGCATCCCCAGGTCGATGACGAGCAGCGGCCGGCCCGGCGGCACCGCCGACGGCAGCAGCACGACGCCGGTGCTGGCCGTCACGACGAGGTCGGCCACCGCCATGGCCGCGGGCAGGTCCGTCTCGAGGGTGAGCCCCCGCTTGGCGGCGAAGGCCGCGCCGTTGCCGGACGGGGAGAAGACGCGCACGTCCCCGGCGCCGCGGGCGTGCAGCGCGGCGACCGTGGTGCCCGCGTAGCGGCCCGTGCCCACCACCAGGATCGTCGCCCGGGACCAGTCGCCGACGCGCCCGGAGGCCAGGTCCAGCGCGAGCCGGACGAGCGAGCGTCCCGTGCCACCGATCGTCGTGCGGTTCTTGACGCCGCGGCTCGTGGACACCGCCCGCTGGAACAGCCGCTCGAGGTCCCCGGTGGTCGTGCCCTGCTCGCGGGCCGCCTCCAGGGCCCGCCCGACCTGACCCGCGATCTCCTCCTCGCCGACGACGACCGACTCCAGGCCGCTCGACACCGCGAACAGGTGGACCGCGACCGCGGCGCCCCGGTGCACCGACAGGGACGCCCGCAGCTCGTCGGCCGCCACGCCGCTGGCATCCGCCAGCGCGTCGACCAACGGCTCGGCCGCGACCACGTCGGTCCGGTCCGTCAGGTCGAGGTACGCCTCGAACCGGTTGCACGTCGCCAGCACCACGGCGCCGCTGCCGTCCGGGACGGCCTTGAGGAGCGCCTGCGTGGCCGCCGGGACGTCGACCGAGAGCCGCTCGAGCAGTCCGAAGCTCGCGTTGCGATGGTTCGCAGAGAGGCACAGGAGCACGGCACCAGTGTCCGCTCGATCCCTGGGTGCTCGCGCCGCGCAGGGCGACACGCCCAGCGCCTGAACCACCGGCCGTCGCACCTCGTTGCCCGCGAGGGGGGTAACCCGACCTCGAGGAGGCATGTCATGGTTGCCAGACTGGGCGTCATCGGAGCCGCGGTGACGGCGGCGTTGAGCGTGGTGGTCGCCGGGCCGGCGAGCGCGGCCGGCACGGGCACCTATCGCCAGGTGAACCTCGTGTCCGACCAGCCCGGCGTCGCGGCACTCACCGATCCGTCCCTCGTCAACGCGTGGGGCCTCTCGCACGGGCCGAACACCCCGATCTGGGCGTCCGACAACGGGGCCGACGTGACGACGCTGTACCGGACCGACGTGGCGGGCAGCCCCGCCACCAAGGTGCTGCAGGTCGCGATCCCCGGTGGCGCCCCCACCGGGCAGGTGTTCAACAGCACGTCGTCGTTCGTCGTCCCCGGCACCGTCAACCCGGCCCGGTTCGTCTTCGCCGGCGAGAACGGCGACCTGTCCGCGTGGAACGGCGGCGGCTCGGCCGTCCGGGTCCACCACAGCGACACCGCCGTGTACAAGGGCCTCGCCCTGGTGCAGGGCTCGTCGGGCCCGCTGCTGCTCGCGGCGGACTTCCACGACAACCGGATCGACGTCTTCGACGGGACGTTCACGCTCGTCTCGACGGTCGGCATGTTCCACGACCGGTTCCTGCCCGCCGGCTACGCGCCGTTCGACGTCGCCGAGATCGACGGCCAGGTCTTCGTGACCTACGCGAAGCAGGACGCGGCGCGGCACGACGACGTCGCCGGCAAGGCCCACGGGTTCGTCGACGTCTACACGACCGACGGCGGCTTCGTGCGCCGGTTCGCCACGCACGGCGTGCTCGACTCGCCGTGGGGCATCACGCTCGCGCCGGCGACGTTCGGCCAGTTCGGCGGCGACGTCCTCATCGGCAACTTCGGTGACGGCCGCATCCACGCGTTCGACCCGCGCACGGGCGCCGTCGTCGGCGTGCTGCGCGGCCCGTCCGGCGGTCCGCTGGTGATCGACGGCCTGTGGGGGCTGACCGTGGGTGACCAGGTCGCGGGCGGCGTCGACTCGGTGTGGTTCAGCGCCGGCCCGGACGGCGAGCAGCACGGCCTGCTCGGCCTGCTGCAGCCGCACCGCGGCTGACCCCGACAGCCGGGCGGTGGGGGCGCACCACGCGGCCCCTGCCGTCCGGCGGTCGTCGGGCGTCAGCGTCCCGGCGCCCCCGAGGCGACCTGGAGCGCGAGCGCCGCCTGGCGCCGTCCGTCCGCCACGCAGTCCGGGACGCCGACACCGCGCAGCGCGGAGCCGGCGACCCGCCACGCCGGCAGGTGCGCGAGCCCCCGCTCGGCGGCCGCCACCCGGTCGAGGTGACCGACCGTGTACATCGGCATCAGCGCGGGCCAGCGAGCCACGCGCGTGAGCTCGGGCGGCCTGCGCGCGCCGAGCACCGCGCCGACGTGTCCCGAGACGCGATCGACCAGGACGCCATCGGGCGCGTGCACGATGTCGCCGAGGCGCTGCGGCACGAAGGCCCGGATGAGCACGGTGCCCTCCGGCGCCCGCGCCTCCCACTTGGCGGAGCTCACGGTGACGCCGCTGACGGGCGCGGCGCCGGCCTCCAGCCAGCCGTGCGTGTCCACCGGTCGTGGGAAGGCGTCGGCCGCGTAGGCGAGCGTCACGACGACGGAGGTGGCCAGCGGCACGCCGGCCAGCGCCGCCGCCGCAGCGGGCGCGCTCTCGCCCAGCAGCGCCGACGACGAAGCCACGCCACCGGCGAGCACCACGGCGTCGACCTCCTCGACCGACCCGTCGTCGAGCACCGCCCGGGCACCGTCACCGGCGGGACGCAGCTGCGCCACCGAGGTCCCGAGCCGGACGTCGACCCCCGCCTCGGCCAGGCTCCGGCCCAGCGCCGCCACCAGGGCCCCCATACCGCCGCGGAACGTCCGGAAGGGCGAGCCGGGGCCGCGGCCGGTGCGGGCGGCACGTCCCGCGGCGAGGGCCGCGAGCATGAGGCTGCGGTGGGCGGCCTCGTCGGCGCGCAGCGACGGCAGCACGGCGTCCAGGCTGAGCTCGTCGACGCTCGCGCCGTAGATCCCGCCGATCATCGGGTCGGCGAACCGCCGGACGATGCCCCCGCCGAGCCGGGCGCGCAGGAACGCGCCGATCGCGACGTCCTGGCCCTCCCGCAGCCGCCGCGGCAGCACAAGGTCGAGCCCGGCGCGCAGCTTGTCCGCCGGCGACAGGATCCCCGTGGTGACGAACGGCCCGAGCCGGGTCGGCAGCACCATGCCCATGCCCGCCGGCAGCGGGCGCAGCCGGCCGCGGGAGCGCAGCGAGACCACGCGGGCGCCGGATGTCCCGATGACCTCGCCGGTGAGACCCACCTCGTCGGCCAGCGCCAGGGCCGCGGGCCGGTAGCCGACGAACGAGTCCGGCCCGTGCTCGACGAGCAACCCCTCGGTCGCCTCCGTGTGCAGCTTGCCGCCGAGCCGGTCGGAGGCCTCCACGAGGAGCACCTCGGCCGGGGGCCGGCCCTCGGCACCGCGCACCGCCTCCCAGGCGGCCGCCAGCCCCGTGATGCCGCCGCCGACGACGAGCAGCCTCATGCCGCCCGCCGCGGCTGGTACGGGCAGAGCGGGTCGGACTCGAGCGGGTCACCGGTCCAGGCGTACGCGCGGGCGCGGGAGCCGCCGCACCAGTCGTGGAACTCGCAGACACCGCAACGGCCCTTGAACCCGTCCGGGTCGCGCAGCGAGCGCATGAGCGGGTCGTCGCGGTACAGCTCGACGAGCGACCGCTCCTTGACGTTGCCGACGCTCAGCGGCAGGAAGCCCGACGGCATGACCTCGCCGAGGTTGGACACGAACACGATCCCGTTGCCGTCGCGCACGCCGAACCCGCGCGCCATCGGGTGCGCCTCCACCTCCGCCCGGGACCTGCCCGCGTGGAGCAGGGCGGCGGCCGACAGCCGCCGGTAGTGCATGGCCTCCGTGGTCCGGACGCGGAACGGCGCGTCGCGCCCGACCTTCTGCGCCCACAGCAGGGTGCGCTCCGCGGCCCCGGGGGAGAGCTCCTCCAGCTCGGCGCCACGGCCGACGGAGATGAGGAAGAACAGGCTCCACTGCTGCAGCGTGTGCCCGGTGAGCAGCTCGAAGGTGGCCGGGAGGTCCGGTGCGGTCGCCGCCGTGACGAGCGTGTTCACCTGCACCGGCAGGTGCGCCTCCGCCGCGGTGTCGAGGGCCTCGAGCGTGGCGTCGAACGTTCCCGGCACCATGCGGACCCCGTCGTGGTAGGCGGCGTTCGACCCGTCCAACGACAGCGAGATCGCGTCGACACCGGACTCCTTCATCCAGAAGATGCGCTCCCGGGTGAGCAGCGGCGTCACGGCGGGTGCCAGGGACACCCCGATGCCGCGCTCGCGGGCGGCGGCGACGAGCTGCGGCAGGTCCGCCCGGCGCAGCGGGTCGCCGCCGGTCATGACGATGTGCGGCACCGCCTCGCCCGGGCCCGCGAAACCGAGGATGTCGTCGAGGAGCGCGATCCCCTGGGCCGTGGACAGCTCGCCCGGCATCGGGTCGGGCATCGCGGTGGCCCGGCAGTGCCGGCACGCCAGCCCGCAGGCGTTGGTGAGCTCCCAGTACACGATCATCGGCGCCCGCTGGTACGCCCAGCCGTCGGGCTTGACCGAGCCGATGCCGGACGGACGGGCGGGCGTCGGCTGGACGGTCGGGTCAGGCATCGGGGCTCCTCGCTCGGGTGGCCGGCGCGGGACGGCGCGGTGAACCTCGGACACGTTAGTGCCGCCCCGGACCGCCGAGTACCGTCCCGTCGCGTGACGGCTCCCGCGGACAACCCGCTCGTGACAGGTCGGACCGCCGGCTCGCCGCTCGTGCGCGCGTGCCGCGGCGAGCGCCCCGCGACCCCACCCGTGTGGTTCATGCGGCAGGCCGGCCGGTCGCTGCCGGAGTACCGCGCGGCGCGCGAGGGCATCGAGATGCTCGACGCGTGCCTGACGCCCGAGCTGGCCGCCGAGCTGACGCTCCAACCCGTGCGCCGGCACGGGGTCGACGCCGCGGTGTTCTTCAGCGACATCGTGGTGCCCGTCGCCCTCGCCGGGGTGGACGTGCGCATCGTCCCCGGCCGGGGGCCGGTGCTGGGCTCGCCGGTCCGCACGCCAGACGACGTCGCGGCGTTGCCGCCGCTCGACCCGGGCGCGCTGGCGCCGATCGTCGCCGGCGCCGCGGGCGCGGTCGCCCAGCTCGGCACCACCCCGCTCATCGGCTTCGCCGGGGCGCCGTACACGCTGGCGTCGTACCTGGTGGAGGGCGGTCCCTCCCGTGACCAGCTGCGCGCCCGCGCGCTCATGCGCACCGACCCGACGACCTGGGCCGCGCTGCTCGACTGGTGCGCCGACGTGTCCGCCGCGTTCCTCATGGCCCAGGTCACCGGCGGCGCCTCGGTGGTGCAGCTGTTCGACTCCTGGGCCGGCTCGCTGTCCGTCGCCGACTACGCCGGACGCGTGGCACCGCACTCGGCGCGGACCCTGACCGGCGTCCGAGCGCTGGGCGTGCCGGTGATCCACTTCGGCGTCGGCTCGGGCGACCTGCTCGCCGAGATGCACCGAGTCGGCGCGGACGTGGTCGGGGTCGACTGGCGCCTGCCGCTCGACGAGGCCTCCCGCCGGCTCGGCGGCGCCGTGCCGCTGCAGGGCAACATCGACCCGGCGCTGCTGGCGGCGCCGTGGCCGGTGCTCGCGGACCACGTCGAGGACGTGCTGCGACGCGGGCTGGCGGCGCCCGCGCACGTCGTCAACCTCGGGCACGGCGTGCCGCCGGACACCGACCCGGCGGTGCTGACCCGCGTCGTCGAGCTGGTGCACGGCTGGCGTTCGCCGGTTATCTGACGCGACGTTCACTTAGTTTCTTCGTCGGGCGCCGAAGCAGGACCATGGTCCCGTGACCGAACTCTCCGCAGCACCCGGCACGCCCACCGCCCCCGGGGAGGTGCTCGGCTACACCCTGTGGGCCGTGCTCCGCCGCGACTCGCAGCGCGCCGGCACCGGCGACCTCGCCCCCGCGCTCGCCGCCGTCGAGGCCTCGGGCGTCACCCTCCGCGGCTTCTACGACGTCTCGTCGATCCGCGCCGACGCCGACCTCATGATCTGGCTGCACGGCCCGTCGCCCGAGCGGCTCCAGGCGGCGCTGCGCACCCTGCGGCGCAGCGACCCCCTCGCCACGCTCCTGCCGACGTGGAACGTGCTCGGCGTGCACCGGGAGGCCGAGTTCAACGCGGCGCACGCGCCCGCGTTCCTGCGCGGCCTCCCGCCGCAGCGCTGGCTGACCGTCTACCCCTTCGTCCGCTCGTACGACTGGTACCTGCTGCCCACCGACGAGCGCCGCGAGATGCTCGCCGACCACGGCCGCAAGGGCGCCAGCCACCGCAGCGTGCTGTCCAACACGGTCGCGGCCTTCGGCCTCGGCGACTACGAGTGGATCCTCGCGCTCGAAGCGCCCGAGCTCGTCGACCTGGTGGACCTCATGCGCCACCTGCGCGAGACCGACGCCCGCCGGCACGTCCGCCGGGAGACGCCGTTCTACGCCGGCCGCCGCATCGAGGTCGAGGAGATCGCCGAGGTCCTCGCGTGAAGGTCGACGCGATCCTCCTCGCCAGCTTCGGCGGGCCGGAGGGGCAGGACGAGGTCATCCCGTTCCTGCGGCGCGTGACGAACGGCCGGGGCGTGCCCGACGAGCGCCTCGAGGAGGTGGCGCACCACTACCGCGCCAACGGCGGCGTGAGCCCGATCAACGCGCAGAACCGGGCGCTCAAGGCGGCCCTCGAGGCCGAGCTCGACCGCCGCGGGATCGAGCTGCCCGTCTACTGGGGCAACCGCAACTCGCCGCCCTCCATGGCGGACGCCGTGGCGCAGGCGCACGCGGCCGGCGACGACCACCTCCTCGCACTGGTCACCAGCGCGTACACCTCCTACTCGGGCGTCGGCCAGTACCTCGAGGACTTCCAGCAGGCGCTCGACGAGACCGGCCTGGCCGGCGAGGTGAGCATCGCCAAGCTCCGCGAGTACTTCGACCACCCGGGGTTCGTGGCGCCGTTCGTCGAAGGCGTGCGCGACGCGCTGGCACGGATCGAGGCCGAGCGGCCGGGTGCCCGCACGCACGTGCTGTTCGCGACCCACTCCATCCCGATGGTGGCCGCCCGGGCGTCGGGGCCGTCGCTCGGCCCCGGAGGCGCGTACGTGGCGCAGCACCTCGCGGTGGCGCAGGCGGTGCTGACGCAGGCGGTGCCGGACGGCACGCCGTGGAGCCTCGTCTACCAGTCGCGCAGCGGCTCGCCCTCGGTGCCCTGGCTGGAGCCGGACATCAACGCAGCCATCGACGAGCTGGCCGCCGACGGGGTCGAGGCCCTGGTCATCGTGCCCATCGGGTTCGTCAGCGACCACATGGAGGTCATGTGGGACCTCGACACCGAGGCCGCCGAGACGGCCGCCGCGCACGGGATGCTGGCGATCCGGGTCCCCACCCCGGGGACGCACCCGGCGTTCGTGGCGGGGCTCGTGGACCTCGTCGTCGAGCGGCTCGACGACGTGCCCGACGACCAGCGCCCGCACGTCACCGAGCTCGGCCCCTGGCCGGACCTGCCCGCGCTCGGCGCGGTCGCCGGGTCGGTGCGATGACCACGACGCTGCGCGTCGGGACCCGCGGCAGCGCCCTGGCCGTCGCCCAGACGACGACGGTCGCCGACGCGCTCAGCGGCGCGACCGGGCGGCCGACGACGATCGTCACGGTCCGCACCGAGGGGGACGTCTCGACGCGCCCCCTGGCCCAGCTGGGTGGCACCGGGGTGTTCGCCGCGGCGCTGCGCCGGGCCCTGCTCGACGGCGTGTGCGACCTCGTCGTGCACTCGCTCAAGGACCTGCCGACGGCGCCGGAGCCCGGCCTCGTCGTCGCCGCGCTCCCCACCAGGGCGGATGCCCGCGACGCACTCTGTGCCCGCGACGGGCTGACGCTGGCGGGGCTGCCGGCCGGCGCGCGCGTCGGCACCGGGTCGCCGCGCCGCGTGGCGCAGCTGCTGTCGCGGCGGCCGGACCTGGAGGTGGTCGGCGTGCGCGGCAACGTGGACACCCGGCTCGCCTCGGTGGCGGACCGGCGGCTCGACGCCGTCGTGCTCGCCGCGGCGGGGCTCGACCGGCTCGGCCGGTCGGATGCGGCGACCGAGCGGTTCGACCTCGGCGACTGGCCCACCGCGCCCGGCCAGGGCGCGCTGGCGGTCGAGGTGCGCGCCGGTGAGGAGGACCTCGTGGCCATGCTGGACGACCCGGCGACCCGCGTCGCCGTCGAGGCTGAGCGCCGCGTGCTGGCGCTGCTCGAGGCGGGGTGCTCGGCACCGGTGGGCGTGCACGCCTGGTGGGCCGACGACGAGCTGAGGCTCGACGTCCGGGTGTACCGGCTCGACGGGAGCGCGTCGTTGTCGTCGTCGGCGGCCGCCGCGCTGCCGACGCCGTGCACGTCGGACGCGGTGGAGGTGCTCGCCTCGCAGGTGGCGCGTGAGCTGCTCGACGCCGGTGCCGCGGAGCTGGCGGGGGTGGGCGCATGAGCGGCGTGCACCCGCGCACCCTGCGCGCGACACCGGCCATGCGCCGCCTCGTCGCGCAGACGCGGATCCATCCGGCCCAGCTGGTGCTGCCGATGTTCGTCCGCGAGGGCATCACGTCGCCCGTGCCGATCGCGTCGATGCCCGGCGTGGTCCAGCACTCGCTCGACTCCCTCCGCCGGGCCATCGCCGAGGCCGCGGAAGCGGGCATCGGCGGCGTCATGCTCTTCGGCGTGCCGGAGCACAAGGACGCCGTCGGCTCCGGCGCCACCGACCCGGACGGGATCCTCAACGTCGCCACCCGGGTGGCCGTCGCCGAGGCGGGCGACGCGCTCGTCGTGCAGACGGACCTGTGCCTCGACGAGTTCACCGACCACGGCCACTGCGGCGTGCTCGACGAGCGCGGGCGGGTGGACAACGCCGCGTCGCTGCTGCGGTACCGGGAGATGGCGCTGGTGCAGGCGTCGTCGGGCTCCCAGCTGCTGGGCCTGTCGGGGATGATGGACGGCCAGGTCGCGGCCGTGCGTGCCGCGCTGGACGACGCCGGCTTCGAGGACACCGCCATCCTCGGCTACGCCGCCAAGTACGCCTCGGCGTTCTACGGCCCCTTCCGCGAGGCCGTGCAGTCGTCGCTGCAGGGCGACCGGCGCACCTACCAGCTCGACCCGGCCAACCGCCGCGAGGGGCTGCGTGAGGTGACGCTGGACCTCGCCGAGGGCGCCGACGTCGTCATGGTCAAGCCGGCGATGAGCTACCTCGACGTCCTGGCCGACGCCGCCGCCGTCAGCACCGTCCCGGTGTGGGCGTACCAGGTCTCCGGCGAGTACTCGATGATCGAGGCCGCCGCCGCGCACGGCTGGATCGACCGGCGCCGGGTGGTCGAGGAGTCGGTGCTGTCCATCCGCCGGGCGGGAGCCGAGGCGGTGCTCACCTACTGGGCGGTCGAGCTGGCCGCCTGGCTGCGATGATGATGCCCGAGGAGCCTGGAGACCCGGCTGCCCAGCAGATGGACGGACCTCCGAAGGCGGCGAACGACGCGCAGGTGATCCCCACGCAGCGCACCACCGACGATGCGGACGGGACGCGATGACGAGCAACGACGCGGAGTTCGCCCGCGCGCAGGCCGTGATGCCCGGCGGCGTCTCGTCGCCGGTGCGCGCCTACCGCTCCGTCGGCGGCACGCCGCGGTTCCTCGTGTCCGGGTCCGGCCCCTACGTCACCGACGTCGAGGGCCGCCGGTACGTGGACCTCGTCGGGTCCTGGGGTCCGGCCCTCCTCGGGCACGCCCACCCTGCCGTCGTCGACGCGGTCCAGGCCGCCGCCGCCCGCGGGCTCGGCTTCGGCGCCTCGACGCCCGGGGAGACGGAGCTCGCGGAGCTCGTCCGCGACCGGGTCCGCCGCGACGGCACCGGACCCGTCGAGCGGCTGCGCCTGGTGTCCACGGGCACCGAGGCCACCATGACGGCGATCCGCCTCGCGCGGGGTGCCACCGGACGCGACGTGCTCGTCAAGTTCGCCGGGCACTACCACGGCCACTCCGACGGGCTGCTGGCCGACGCCGGCTCGGGCGTCGCCACCCTGGCCCTGCCGGGGTCGGCGGGCGTGCCGGCGGCGATCGCCGGCCAGACCCTCGTCGTGCCCTACAACGACCTCGACGCCGTCCGCGCGGTCTTCGCGGCGCACGGCGACCGGATCGCGGCGGTCATCGTCGAGGCCGCGCCGGCCAACATGGGCGTGGTCGAGCCGTCCCCGGGCTTCGACGCCGCGCTGGCCGGCATCGCGCACGAGCACGGCGCCCTGCTCGTCCTCGACGAGGTGCTCACCGGGTTCCGCGTCGGCCCCGCCGGCTGGTGGGGCATCGACCCGGTCCCGTTCGCGCCCGACCTCGTGACCTTCGGCAAGGTGATCGGCGGCGGCCTGCCGCTGGCGGCCGTGGGTGGCTCCGCCGCGCTGATGTCCCTGCTGGCGCCGCTCGGACCCGTCTACCAGGCCGGCACGCTCAGCGGGAACCCGCTGGCGGTCGCCGCCGGCCTGGCCACCCTGCGTGCCGCGGACGACGAGGTCTACGCCCGCGTCGACGCCGTCGCGGCCACGGTCTCCTCGGCGGCCTCTGCCGCGCTGGCCGCGGCCGGCGTGGTGCATGCCGTCAGCCACGCCGGGAACCTGTTCTCGGTCGCCTTCCGCGACGCCCGGCCGCGGGACTACGACGAGGCCCGCGACCAGGAGTCCTTCCGGTACGGCCCCTTCTTCCACGCGATGCTCGATGCCGGGGTGTCCCTGCCGCCGTCCGTCTTCGAGGCGTGGTTCGTCTCCGCCGCGCACGACGACGAGGCGGTCGCCCGTGTGCTCGACGCCCTGCCCGCGGCCGCGCAGGCGGCGGCCGCCGCGACGCCCCCGGGTCAGTGACACCGCAGGGCGAGCCCGCGGTGCCGAGCGACGACCGTCCGCGGCGCGCCGCCGACGACGAGTCCGACCGCGCGGGCCAGGCACGGACCAGCGCCGCCCCGGACGATGTCGACCGCACCAGCGACGCCCCGGACCGTGTCGACCGCGCGGGCCAGGCACGGACCAGCGCCGCCCCGGACCGTGCCGACCGCGCGGGCCAGGCACGGACCAGCGCCGCCCCGGACGAGTCCGACCGCACCGGCGAAGTAGGGACCAGCGCCGCCGCGGACGATGTCGACCGCACCAGCGACGCCCCGGACCGTGCCGACCGCGCTGGCGGCCAGGCCTCGACGCGGCCCGGTGCGGGCAACGCTCGCGACCTGGCCGGGCTGCGCGTGCTGGTGCCGCGGGGCGGGCCGTGGGGCGAGGCCGTGGCCGCCGACCTGCGCGCCCGCGGCGCCGAGCCGCTCGTCGTGCCGCTCATCGGTTTCGCCCCTCCGGAGGATCCGGCCGCGCTCGAGACCGCGCTCGGCCGCCTGCGGCACGGCGGCTTCGACTGGCTCGTGGTGACGAGCGCGACGACGGTCGAGGTGCTCGTCGAGCGCGGTGCGACGGTGCCACCGGGCACCCGGGTCGCGGCAGTGGGCGGGGCCACGCGCGCCGCCTGCGAGCGCGCCGGGATCGCCGTCGACCTCGTCCCGGAGGCCGACCACTCGGCTCTCGGGCTGGCCGGCGAGCTGCCCGGCGACGCCGGTCGGGTGCTCCTTCCCCAGTCCGACATCGCCGACCCCGGTCTCGGCCGCGCGCTCGCCGCTCGCGGGGCCGACGTCACCGCCGTCGTCGCGTACCGCACGGTCGCGGTCGGCATGGACGACGCCGCTCGCGCCGCGGTCCGCGATGGTGCAGACGCAGTGCTGGTCACCTCGGGATCGGTCGCCCGCTCGGTCGCCGTGCAGCTCGGCCCGCTGCTGCCAGGGACCGTCGTCGCCTGCCTCGGCCCGCGCACCGCAGCCGACGCGGCGGCCGCAGGCCTCCGTGTCGACGTGGTCGCCGCCGATCGCACGGTCCCCGCGCTCCTCGACGCGCTCGCCGCGCACGTCGCCGTCGGACGACCGGGCACACGAGGCGGGTAGCGCTCGCCGGTGAGGACCAGTCGGCGCCCTGCCGGGAACCCGCCGGGCGACCCTGGGTGGACAGGCAGGCACCCAGCGACTGGAAGCCCACCCACCACCACCGCCCGGCGGCCGGAGCAGCGACCGGCAACGCCCGCGCCCGAGACGCGCGACATGAAGGAGCACCGATGGGACGCCCGGAGCCGAAGTGCCCGATCCGGCCGGGGGACACCTGCTCGCTGTGCTTCCCCGGCGCGGACGGCCCGCACAACTGTGGCCTGGTGTGGCTGGTCATGGACGACGAGGACCAGCGCGAACAGCTCCACGAGATGACGCTGGCCCGCCGCCCGCAACGCACGACTCCCCCGCACTCGCCCCCCGCGCACCCCTGACCACTCGACTCCCCCGCGCCCTGACCACTCGACTCCCCCGCGCCCTGACCACTCGACCGCCCCATCCCGGTCCCGGTCCCGGTCCACCGAGCGCAAAGTTCATCGCCGAACTCACGCCTTCCGGTGCACGGAAGGGTCGATGTGGCCGACCAACGATGCGCTCGGCGAGGAGTCGGCGGCGCTTGTGGATGCGTAGCGCCACGCCAGGAGGAGGGGTGCCACCGTTGGCCGGTGGACGAACCCCTGCGGGCCGCGGCCCTTCTCCGCATCGCCGAGGCCTCTGCCTCGCAGGCGGATGCGCTGCGACGTGCCGCTCGCCGGGACGACCTCCGCCGCGTGCGCCGCGGCGCCTACGTGGGCAGCGACCACTGGAGCGAGATCGACGACACCCAACGTCATCTCATCGCGGTGCGCGCCAACGTCGCCGCACTGCGGGCTGATGCCGTCGTGTCCCACCGCTCGGCGGCGGCCGTCTGGGGTCTGCCCGTCGTCGGCTGCCCGAGCGACGGCGTCCACGTCACCTTCCCCGGACGGTCGGGCGGCGTCTCCCGCGCCGACCTGGCCCGTCATGCCACCGACCGACCGCTTGCGCACCAGGTCGTGGATGGCATCGACGTCACGAGCGTCGCCCGTACCGTCGTCGACCTCGCCCGCGCGCACGGGTTCCTTGCGGGCGTCGCCGCAGGTGACGCTGCCCTCCACCGGGGCATCGTCACGCTCGACGAGCTGTGCGCCGAGGCCGACTGCGCCGGAAGCCGGCGCGGCTCGCGGGTCGCCCGGGATGTCGTCGGTTTCGTCGACGGCCGCTGCGAGTCCCCGGGCGAGTCCCTGAGCCGCGTGCGGATGCGCGAGCTGGGCCTCCCCACACCCGAGCTGCAGCACGTCGTCCGGGACTCCGACGGCTTCGTCGGACGCGTCGACTTCTGGTGGGACGACGCACGCGTCATCGGCGAGTTCGACGGCCGCTCCAAGTACGGGATGGAGGAATCGATTCCCCAGGCGGCCGATCGCTTGTGGGACGAGAAGGTCCGCGAGGATCGGCTGCGCCGGACGGGTACGACGGTCGTCCGCTGGACCTGGGCCGACGCGTGGCGCGGCGCCCCGATGGCCGCCCGCCTGCGTCAGGCCGGCGTCAGCGGCGCCCGGAGCCACCGAGCGCATAGTTCATGAGCGAGATCGACCCTTCCGGGCACCGAAACCCTGGAGCTCGTCGACGAACTATGCGCTCGGCGCCGCGCTACGGCTGGAGGGCGTCGTACTCCGCCTCGGCCGCGACGTCGTCGTCCACGTCGAGGCGCAGGTGCGTGAGGATCGACTGGACCGTCGCCAGCACGGACGTCGCGCGCGCACCCCAGTCCGAGAGGTACGAGAACTGCCACCACCACAGGGCCTCGAGCACGCGGCCCAGCTCGTAGTGCCTGAGCCCCTGGGCGAGGGCGCCCGCGATGGCGACGAGCTCGCCGGACACGGTGGTCTGCTCCACCTCGGGCCCGACGACCGGGTCGACGATCTCGTGGAAGTCGTCGATCCCCTCGAACACGTTGGCGAGGTTGGCCCGCAACGCCTCGACGTCGGGGTCGGGCCCGGCGTCGGGCTCGAAGCGCTCGTCGGGCACCACGTCGGTGGTCGCACCGAGACGTGCGCCCGCCGACAGCAGGTCCGAGACCGCCAGCAGCAGCAGCGGCAGCGACGCCTCCGGCGCGCTCCCGGCGGCCACCTCCGTCACCGTCGTCAGGAAGCCGCGGGCCTCCTCGGCCGTGGCGTCGGCCAGCGAGGCCAGGTCGGCGGCGCTCTCGGTCATCTCGTCCCCCTCGTCACGCACTGATCTTGCGCCGGCCCTCGAACGCGCGGCCGAGCGTCACCTCGTCGGCGTACTCCAGGTCGCCTCCCACCGGCAGCCCCGACGCCAGCCGGCTGACCGTCAGCCCCATCGGCACGAGCATCCGCGCGAGGTACGTCGCCGTGGCCTCGCCCTCCACGTTGGGGTCGGTCGCGAGGATGACCTCGGTGACGCTGCCGTCGGCCAGGCGCGACATGAGCGAGGCGATCCGCAGGTCGTCCGGGCCGACGCCGGCGATCGGGTTGATGGCGCCGCCGAGCACGTGGTACCGGCCGCGGAACTCCCGGGTGCGCTCGATCGCCACGACGTCCTTCGGCTCCTCGACCACGCAGATCACCGCTGGCGAGCGCCGCGGGTCGCGGCAGATGCGGCACCGCTCCTCCTCGGCGACGTTCCCGCACACCTCGCAGAACCGGACCTTCGCCTTGACCTCCGTGAGGGCGTCCGCCAGGCGGTGCACGTCGGCCGGGTCGGCCGCGAGGATGTGGAAGGCGATGCGCTGGGCGCTCTTTGGGCCGACGCCGGGCAGCCGGCCGAGCTCGTCGACCAGGTCCTGCAGCGCGCCCTCATACACGTGGACAGCCTAATCGGCGCGTCCGACGAGCCCGACGGGCGCGCTGGGCACGGTGGTCCTCGTCAGCGAGGTTCGTCCACCTGCTCCTCGATGACCGTGCCCCCCAGCAGCCGCGCGACGAGCGGCGCGCCGACCAGGTTGGAGCCCTCGATGAGCGGGTCGTCCGGCGACGGCTCGTCCTCCTCGGGTGGCCGCGGTGCGCCGATGTCCTCGGGCGGGAGGTCCTCCGGGAACTCGTCCTCGGGCATGTCGATCGGCGGTTCGTCGGGATCGTCGTCCTGGTCGTCGGACCCGGCGGGGTCCGCAGCCGACGACCGGGTCGCCGACGACGATGCGCCACTCCCCGGCCCGGCGGCCGACCCGGCCGACCTGGCCGACGACGAGCCACGGACCGCCGACGCGCCGCCTCGGCCCACGGACGACGAGGCGGCGGACGACGCCCTGTCGCGGTCCACCGACGACGTCGTGCCCGACGAGGAGCTGCCGCCCGCCGACGACGAGCGACCGCGCGCGGGTTCGCCGCGGCCCGCTGGTCCACCCGCCCCCGCGTCCGACGGCGAGCGTTCTGCGGCCGAGGGCGAACGCCCACCCGTCCCGCCGGCGGTGCTCGTGCCGCCGCCGGCCGACGAGCCTCCGGACGGCCGCGCCGGCGCGTCCCAGGACGCGGCGGCCTCCTCGGCCGAGGGGATCCCGTGCGGCGGTGTGCCGACCGACGTTCCCGGGCCGGCCGGTGTCGCCGAGGTCGAAGGCGCGCCGCCCGACGAGCCCGACGGCTCGGGCGCCCCGACCAGGACCGCCTGGACGTGGACGTCGAAGCCGAGCGTCTCCCGCACGGCCCGCGCGACGACGTCGGCGTGGTCACGGAACCGGTCGACCATGCCCGCCGAGGGGAACGACAGCCGCAGCACCGACGCGTCCAGGTCGTGGACCTGTGCGTTCTGGCCGACGAGGATCCACGTGACCCGGCGCAACCCCTTGACGGTCTCGAGCACCTCGGGCCACCGCCGCCGCAGCATCTCGGTGTCCTGCCCCGATCGTGCCGGCGCGGCCGCCACCGGGGTCGGTGCGGCTGGTACCGGTGCAGATGCCGGCGCCGGCGACGTCGAGTGGGGCTCGGTGGAGCCGGGCGACGTGTCCGGCGGCGTGTCGCCTGCCGACTGGCTCCACTCCACGTCGGGCGGCTCCACGTCCGTGTCGGACGGCTCCACTCGCGGCTCGGGCGCGCCCGCGGGCTCCACGTGGAAGTCGGCTGTCTCCACTCGGGCGACGGGCGGCCCCGACGGCTCCCCGGCGGTGCCGGACCTCTCCACGGCCGACCTGGATGTCTCCACTCCGGTGACGCCCGCCGCGGCGGTGGGCGATGCCGTGGGCGCGGGTGGTGGCGCAGCGGTGTGTGCGGCAGTCTCCCGCACCGGCCCAGCAGGCGCGGCCGATGCCGACGCCGCCGACGCGGGGGCCGGCGCCACCGATGGCGCTGCCGGCACGGGCGCGGCCGGCACAACCGCCGGCGCGGCGGAGGCGGCACCCGGCACCCACCCGCGCTCCAGCCGGTCCAGCCGGGCGCCGTAGCCGGCCGATCCGTCGTCGGCCGCGGGCAGCAGCAGCCGCGCCATGAGCAGCTCGAGGTGCAGCCGCGGCGAGGTCGCCCCCACCATCTCGGTCAGCGCGGCGTTCGCGAGGTCGGCCGAGCGGGACAGCTCCGCGGAGCCCAGGTGCTGTGCCTGCGCCGCCATCCGGGCCAGCTGGTCCTCCGGCAGCGACCCCAGGGCCGCCGACGCCGCCTGCCCGGACGCCGAGATGACGATGAGGTCGCGCAGCCGTTCCAGCAGGTCCTCGACGAAGCGCCGCGGCTCGTGCCCGGTGGCGATGACGCGCTCGACCACGGCGAACGCCGTCGCCCCGTCGCGCGCCGCGATCGCGTCGACCAGGTCGTCGAGCAGCGTGGCGGGCGTGTAGCCGAGGAGCGCCACCGCGGCGTCGTACTCCAGCCCGGCGCCGCCCGACCCGGCCATGAGCTGGTCCAGCACGGACAGCGAGTCGCGCACCGACCCGGCACCGGCGCGCACGACGAGCGGCAGCACGCCCGAGCCGACGGCGACCCCCTCGGCGTCGCAGACCTGCTGCAGGAACGGCACCAGCACGTCTGGCGGCACCAGCCGGAACGGGTAGTGGTGGGTGCGCGAGCGGATCGTCGGGATCACGCGGTCCGGCTCGGTGGTCGCGAAGACGAACCGCACGTGCGGCGGTGGCTCCTCGACGATCTTCAGCAGCGCGTTGAAGCCCTGGTTCGAGACCATGTGGGCCTCGTCGATGATGAACACCTTGTAGCGGTCGCGCGCGGGGGCGAACGTCGCCCGCTCGCGCAGCTCCCGGGCGTCGTCCACGCCGCCGTGCGAGGCTGCGTCGATCTCCACCACGTCCAGCGAGCCCGGCCCGCCCGTGGCCAGCTCGACGCACGAGGGGCACACGCCGCACGGCGTGTCCGTCGGATGCTCGGGGGTGTTCTGCTCGCAGTTGAGGATCCGCGCGAGGATGCGCGCCGAGCTCGTCTTGCCGCAGCCGCGCGGGCCGCTGAACAGGTAGGCGTGGTTCACCTGGCCGCTCCGCAGCGCCGCGCGCAGGGGCGCCGTGACGTGGTCCTGCCCGATGACCTCGGCGAAGGTCTGGGGCCGGTACCGGCGGTACAGCGCTGTCGTCACGGCGGAAACCCTACGTGCCGCCACCCACGCCCGCGCACCCGTCGGCGCGACCGCCGGGACCCCGGCGCACCCGCGTCCGCGCGCTGCCCGACGAGGAAGCGTCCGACGCCTCGAGCACGCCGTTGCCGGGTGGCGGCAGGCATGCGAGGACCCCTCGCACACCCGTCAGAGCCTGCCTGCCCTTGCTGCCTTCCGGCCCTGGGGGGGTTCAGCGGGATGACGCCGCACGAGGGGTCGAAGACCAAGCCTACCGTCCGCGCGCGGCGGCGCGGGTTCGGGGCTCTGACCAGGTCCACGACACATCTGGGTCGGAAGTCCGCTGCCCCGTGGCGAGACGTCTGCTTATCGTTCGGATAGGAGCAAGTTCTAGCTTTCACAAAGTTGGACTGGGGTCTCGATGACGACGACCGAACTCTCCCCCGCCTCGCCGGGCACGTCCGCACGGCCTGAGCTGCCGGACGACATGACCGACGACGTCCGGACCCGGTTGGGGCAGATCGTCGCCAGGCACCAGGACCACCCCGACGAGCTGATCCAGGTGCTGCACGAGGCCCAGGCACTGCTGGGCTGGCTGCCTCACGAGATGCTCACCACCATCGCCACCGGGATGGGCCTGCCGTACTCGCGGGTGCGCGGCGTGGTGACCTTCTACTCGCTGTTCACCACGGTGCCCCGGGGGCGTCACACGATCCACTCCTGCCTGGGCACCGCCTGCTACGTGCGGGGCGGCCGGGACGTGCTGGCCAAGCTGAGCGACACCCTCGGCATCGACGAGGACGAGACCACGCCGGACCGGCGGTTCTCCCTCGGCGTCGTGCGCTGCGTCGGCGCGTGCGGACTGGCACCGGTGGTCACCGTCGACGACGACGTCCACAAGCGAGTGAACCCGAACAAGATCAACGACCTGCTGGAACGGTACGTGTGATGAGCGAGACCACGGTGCGGGCGATCACGACGGCGGACGACCTGGACGCGATGCGGGACGACTACCTCGAGCGCACGAAGGACGTCACGCTCACGGTCATGCTCTGCTCGGGGGCCAGCTGCCTGTCGTCGCAGGCCGACGAGATCGAGGACGCGCTGGCGCGGGAGCTCACCGCGGCCGGGCTCTCGGGAACGGCACTCGTCAAGCACACCGGCTGCATCGGGGCGTGCGGCGTCGGCCCGGCGCTGATCGTGGAGCCGGACGGCGTCTTCTACTGCCACCTGAAGCCGGGCGACGTCCACGAGATCGTCACCGAGCACCTGGTGAACGGACGGGTCGTCGAGCACCTGTGCTACCACGACCGTGACACCGGCCAGGCCGTCCCGGCGTTCGACGACATCCCGTTCTTCGCCCGGCAGCGTCGCATCGTGCTGCGCAACTGCGGACGCGCCGACTACGGGGACCTGGGCGAGTACATCGCCCGCGGCGGCTACCGCGCCGCCTTCAAGGCGATCACGGAGATGACGTCCCAGCAGGTGGTCGACGAGATCACCGCCTCCGGGCTGCGCGGGCGAGGCGGGGGCGGCTTCCCGACCGGCCGCAAGTGGGCGATGGCCGCCGCGCGCCCCGGCGACGAGAAGTACGTGATCTGCAACGGCGACGAAGGAGACCCCGGCGCCTTCATGGACCGGAGCGTCCTCGAGGGCGATCCGCACAGCGTCATCGAAGGCATGCTGGTGGCCGGCCGCGCGATCGGCGCGCGCCACGGCGTGGTCTACGTCCGCGCGGAGTACCCGCTGGCCGTGGAGCGGCTGAAGGCCGCCCTCGACCAGGCCCGCGACGTCGGGCTGCTGGGCGAGCACCTCTTCGGCACCGAGCAGGCCTTCGACATCGAGATCCGGATCGGCGCCGGCGCGTTCGTCTGCGGCGAGGAGACCGCCCTGATGAGCTCCGTCGAGGGCCGGCGCGGGGAGCCCCACCAGAAGCCTCCCTACCCGTGCGACTCGGGGCTGTTCGGCCGGCCGACGATCATCAACAACGTCGAGACCCTGGCCAGCGTCGCGCCGATCATCTCCCGGGGCAGCGCCTGGTACCGGTCGATCGGGGTCGAGGGCAGCCCGGGCACCAAGGTGTTCGCGCTGGCCGGCGACATCGAGAACACCGGCCTGGTCGAGGTCCCCATGGGCGTCACGCTCGGGGAGGTCGTCTTCGACATCGGCGGCGGGATCCTGGGCGGCAAGCAGTTCAAGGTCGCCCAGACCGGAGGGCCCTCCGGCGGCTGCCTGACGGCCGAGCACCTCAACACCGCGATCGACTACGACTCGCTCGTCAAGCTCGGGGCGATCATGGGCTCCGGCGGCCTCGTGGTCATGGACTCCGACACCTGCATGGTGGACGTGGCCAAGTACTTCATGCAGTTCTGCGCGAACGAGTCCTGCGGCAAGTGCGTGCCGTGCCGCATCGGCACCACGCGCATGCTCGAGATCCTCACGCGGATCACCGACGGCGAGGGGCGCGAGGGCGACGTCGAGCGCCTGATCGAGCTGTGCGACGTGGTCAAGGACACGGCGCTGTGCGGCCTGGGCCAGACCGCGCCGAACCCCGTGCTGTCGACCATCAGGTACTTCCGCGAGGAGTACGACGAGCACATCCGCGACCACTACTGCCGGGCGGGCAAGTGCTCGGCGCTCTTCGTCGCGCCGTGCGTGAACGCATGCCCCGCCCACGTCGACGTCCCCGCCTACCTGTCCCTGGTCGCGGCCGGACGCCCGCTGGACGCCTACCGGCTGATCCGCCAGGAGAACCCCTTCCCGTCCGTGTGCGGCCGGGTGTGCACGCACCCCTGCGAGCTCGCCTGCCGGCGTGGCCAGCTCGACGAGCCCATCGACATCCGCGCCGTCAAGCGGTACGCCGCCGACACCGCCTACGAGTCGGGAGCGGTGGGGACCGAGCCGATCCCCGGCCACCGCGACGGGTCCGTCGGCATCATCGGCGCCGGCCCCTCGGGGCTCACCGCGGCCTACTACCTGCGGCTGCGCGGGTACGAGGTGGACGTCTACGAGGAGCAGCCCGTGGCCGGCGGCATGCTGGCGGTGGGCATCCCCGAGTTCCGGCTGCCGAAGAGCGCCCTGCAGCGCGAGATCGACACGATCCGGGTGACGGGCGTGCGCATCCACACCGGCGTCGCGGTGGGCCGGGACGTGAGCTTCGACGATCTGATGACCCGTCACGACGCGCTGTACGTGGCCGTCGGCACGCAGCTGTCCTGGACGCTGGGCATCCCCGGCGAGGACCTGCCGGGCGTGGTCCACGGCCTGGAGTACCTGCGCCGGGTGAACCTGGGCGGCACCTCACCCCAGTCGGGCTCGGTGGTCGTCGTCGGCGGCGGCAACACCGCCGTGGACGCCGCCCGCACCGCGCTGCGTGAGGGCGCCGAGCACGTCACGATCCTCTACCGGCGTCGCATCATGGACATGCCTGCGGACGCCGAGGAGATCGCCGAGGCGCGCGACGAGGGCGTCGTCATCCGCGAGCTGGTGTCCCCCGTCGCGATCGAGGCCTCCGACGGACGCCTCGCCGTGCACTGCCAGCGCATGGCGCTGGGCGGGTTCGGCAAGGACGGCAGGCGCCGCACCGTGCCGGAGCCGGACGCCGACGAGGTGTTCATGGCCGACCTGGTCATCCCCGCCGTCAGCCAGTTCGTCGACTCCTCCTTCACCAGCCCCGCCGGCGTCCGGGTCACCTCGGTGGGCACGTTCGAGGTGGACGGCACGACGTCGATGACGAACGTGCCCGGCGTCTTCGCCGGCGGCGACGCCCTGCGCGGCCCCGACGTGGTGATCACCGCGATCGCGGACGGCAAGAAGGTCGCCAGCTCCGTCGACCGGTACCTGGGCGGCGACGGAGAGCTCTGGAAGGGGCCCGCCATCGACGTCCCGGAACCGGTGCTCGACGACGGGGACACCCGGGAGCACGGACGCTTCGGGATGTGCTACCTGGCACCCGAGCGGCGCGGCCGCAGCTACGACGAGGTCGCGCAGGGCTACCACCGCGTGGACGCGGTCGCGGAGTCGATGCGCTGCCTGCACTGCGACCGGCGATAGGAGAAGGCCGTCATGGTTCATCTGGAGATCAACGGCCACGTCACCGAGGTCGAGCCCGGGACGACGATCCTGCAGGCCGCGCAGCGGGAGCACATCGAGATCCCCACCATGTGCTACCTGGAGGGGGTCAACCAGGTCGGGGCGTGCCGGATGTGCGCGGTCGAGGTCGAGGGCCGTCCGCGCCTCATGACGGCGTGCGAGACCGAGGCGACCGAGGGCATGGTCGTGCGGACCAACAGCGCCCGCGCCCGCCACGCGCGCGAGGTGCTCTTCGAGCTGATGATGTCGGACCACCCGGCGGACTGCCTGCACTGCGCGCGGGACGGGGACTGCGAGCTGCAGGACCTCGGCCGGACGCTGGGCGTCTCGACGTCGCGGTTCGCCGGGAAGATGTCGCGGAGCCAGGTCGACGACAGCTCGCGTGCCATCGTGCTTGACGCCTCCAAGTGCATCCTGTGCCGTCGCTGCGTCTCCGTGTGCAACGAGGTGCAGGGCGTCGGCGCCCTCAGCGTGCAGAACCGCGGCTTCCACAGCCAGGTCGGGCCCGGCGACCTCCTGCTGGACCAGGCCGCGTGCGCCCTGTGCGGGCAGTGCACGGTGGTGTGCCCGGTCGACGCGATCCACGAGGCCGACGGCACGCGCGCCGTCTGGCAGGCGCTGGCCGACCCGTCGAAGACGGTGGTGGTCCAGGCGGCTCCCGCGGTCCGTGCGGCGCTGGGCGAGGAGTTCGGGCTCCCGGCCGGCACGCTGGTGACCGGCAAGATGGTCAGCGCGCTGCGCGAGCTGGGCTTCGACCACGTCTTCGACACCAACTTCGCCGCCGACCTCACCATCATGGAGGAGGGCTACGAGCTCCTCGGCCGCCTCGTGGCGCACTTCCGTGGGCTCGGGCTCGTCGACGACGAACAGGTGGCGGCCCTCGGGCTGGCCGACCTGCCGGAGCCGACGCTGCCGATGATCACCAGCTGCAGCCCCGGCTGGATCAAGTACGTCGAGCACTTCTACCCCGAGCACCTCGCCCACCTGTCGTCCTGCAAGTCGCCCCACATGATGCTGGGGGCGCTGACCAAGACGTGGCTCGCGCAGCGCCAGGGGCTCGATCCGCACGACGTCGTCACGGTCTCGGTCATGCCGTGCACCGCCAAGAAGTTCGAGGTCGGACGCCCCGAGATGTCGCGCGACGGCATCCCCGACGTCGACGCCGTCCTCACCACGCGCGAGCTCGGCCGCATGCTCCACCAGGCGGGCGTCGACTTCACGCACCTGCCCGACGACGAGTTCGACAACCCGATGGGCGTGTCGACGGGGGCGGCCGACATCTTCGGGACCACCGGGGGCGTCACCGAGGCCGCGCTGCGCACGGTGTACGAGGTCGTCACGGGCCGGGTGCTGCCCTACGACGCGATCCAGCTGACGGCCATCCGGGGCCTGGAGCGGATGAAGTCCGCGACCATCCGGCTGGAAGGCGTGCTGCCGCAGTGGTCCTTCCTCGAGGGCGTGGACGTCCCGATCGCGGTGACCAGCGGGCTCAAGGGTGCGGCGGTGCTGATGGACCAGATCGTCGCCGGCGACAGCCCGTACCTGTTCATCGAGGTGATGGGGTGCCCCGGTGGGTGCATCAGCGGTGGCGGGCAGCCTCGCCCCACGACCGACGAGATCCGGCGCCGGCGCATGGCGGCGCTGTACCGGGAGGACGCCGGCAAGCCACTGCGCAGGTCGCACACGAGCCCTGCGATCCAGCAGGTGTACGCGGAGTTCCTCGGCTCGCCCGACGGGCACGTCTCGCACGAGCTGCTGCACACGCGGTACACGGCCCGACGGCCGGTCTGACCGGGGTGGCGGCCCGCCGGTCACGGTCGGGCGGCCGGATCCCGCGGCAATGAGGGGATGTCTCTAGGTCGGAAGTCCGGTTCGCCTTGTGAAGCATTTCCCTAGCCTGGTGTGTGGACAGGGGGCACACCGCAGACCCCCTTCGGACCAGGGCTGGGCCGCTCGGACGGCGATCCCGCCCGCCCATGGAGGTCGGGGGACTTGACCACAACGGCCCAGCTGGACACCGTCGCCGACGACTCTGCCCAGGGCATCGTCACCGTCACGGTGAACAACCGTGAGATGCAGGTGGTCGAGGGCCTGACCATCCTGCAGTCGCTGACGCAGGAGGGGATCGAGATCCCCTCGCTGTGCCACGACCCCCGCCTCGCGCGCTCCAACGCGAGCTGTGGCCTGTGCGTCGTCGAGGTCGGCGAGGACACCCCGCGCGACGTCAAGGCGTGCCTGACGCCGATCCGCGCCGGCATGACCATCACCACCCACAACGAGCGCCTCGACGCGTACCGCAAGGTCCGCCTCGAGCAGCTGCTCTGCGACCACAACGCCGACTGCGTCGCCCCCTGCGTGGAGGCCTGCCCGGCGAACGTCGACATCCAGACCTACCTGCGCCGCGTCGGCGACGGCAACTTCGAGGCCGCGGTCCGCGTCATCAAGGACCGCAACCCCTTCCCCTCGGTGTGCGGCCGCGTGTGCCCGCACCCGTGCGAGGCGGCGTGCCGGCGCAACCTCGTCGACGAGCCCGTCGCCATCAACTACGTCAAGCGCTTCGCGGCGGACTGGGACATGTCCCGCGAGACGCCGTGGGTCCCGCGCGTGGCGGCCCCGACCGGCAAGGCGATCGCGGTCGTCGGCGCCGGCCCCTCCGGCCTGGCGGCCGCGTACTACGCCGCCCTCGCCGGTCACGCCGTCACCGTGTTCGAGAAGCAGCCCCACGCCGGCGGCATGATGCGCTACGGCATCCCCGAGTACCGCCTGCCCAAGGCGACGCTCGACAACGAGATCGGCGTCATCCAGAAGATGGGTGTGCAGATCGTCACGGGCAAGGCGCTCGGCACCAACCTCTCCCTCGAGGACCTGCAGCGCGACTTCGACGCCGTGTACCTGGCGATCGGCTCGTGGCGCGCCACTCCGCTGCGCATCGACGGCGACAACCTCGACGGCGTGTGGATGGGCATCCAGTACCTCGAGCGCGTGGTCAAGGGCGACACCATCCCGCTCGGCCGCACGGTCGTCGTCGGCGGCGGCAACACCGCGATCGACTGCACCCGCACCGCCCTGCGCAACGGCGCCGAGAAGGTGACGCTCGTCTACCGCCGCTCGCGCGACGAGATGCCGGCGGAGCCGTACGAGATCGAGGAGGCGGAGCACGAGGGCGTCGAGATGATGTACCTCACCGCCCCGACGAAGATCACCCTGGGCCCGGACGGCCGCAAGCAGCTGCACTGCCTGCGCATGGAGCTCGGCGAGCCCGACCGTTCAGGCCGCCGCCGCCCGGTCCCGGTGGAGGGCAGCGACTTCGTCATCGAGGCCGACACGATCATCGGCGCCATCGGCCAGAGCACCGACACGGGCTTCCTCTACAACGACCTGCCGGTCCGCCTGAACAAGTGGGGCGACATCGACGTCGACGGCCGCACCATGAAGTCGTCGGAGACCAAGATCTTCGCCGGCGGCGACTGCGTCACCGGCCCGGCGACCGTGATCCAGGCCGTCGCCGCCGGGCGGCGCGCGGCGGTCGCGATGGGCGACTTCATCACCCGCGGCTACATCCGCCCGAGCCACGAGGACTACACGTGCTCGCGGGGCACGCTCGAGGACATGCCGCAGGACGAGTTCGCGGCCATCCCGAAGGTCAAGCGCGCCACGATGAGCGCGCTGCCCGTCGAGAAGCGGATCAAGAGCTTCGCCGAGGTCGAGGCCGGGCTCACCGAGGAGCAGGCCCGCGCCGAGGCGCGCCGGTGCCTGCGCTGCGGCTGCACCAAGCGCGACCACTGCTCGCTGCGCAACGAGGCCTCGGCCCACGACGTCGTGTTCGAGACCCCGCTCCACGTCCGGCCGTACTCCCCGAAGGTGTCCGACCACCCGTTCATCATGCGGGACAACAACAAGTGCATCTCGTGCGGCCGCTGCGTGACGGCGTGCGCCGAGGTCGAGGGCGTCGGCGTGCTGGCGTTCCAGTACTCGAACGGTCAGCTGCGGGTCGGCACGCACAACGGCCTCCCGCTGTCGCAGACCGACTGCATCAGCTGCGGCCAGTGCGTCCGCGCGTGCCCGTGCGGTGCGCTGGACTACCGCCGCGAGCGCGGCAAGGTGTTCCGGGCGATCAACAACCCGACGAAGAAGGTCGTCGGGTTCGTCGCGCCGGCGGTCCGCACCGTCATCGCCGCCGAGTACGGCCTGACGCCGCAGGAGGTCGGTCCGTTCATCGCCGGCCTCATGCGCAAGGTCGGCTTCGACAAGGTCTTCGACTTCACCTTCGCCGCCGACCTCACGATCATGGAGGAGGCGACGGAGTTCCTGGGCCGTGTGGAGCGCGGCGGCGTCATGCCGCAGTTCACGAGCTGCTGCCCCGGCTGGGTCAACCTCGTCGAGCGCCGCTACCCCGAGCTGATCCCGCACCTGTCCAGCTGCAAGAGCCCGCAGCAGATGATGGGTGCCACGGTGAAGAACCACTTCGCGAAGACCGCGGGCATCGAGCTGGACGACCTCTACGTCGTGTCGATCGTCCCCTGCATGGCGAAGAAGACGGAGGCCGCGCGCGACGAGTTCGCGCCCGACGGCATCCGCGACGTCGACGCCGTGCTCACCACCCTCGAGTTCCTCGAGATGGTCAAGTTCCTCCGGCTGCAGAAGGAGGAGATCGAGCCCGGCGAGTTCGACGAGCCGTACCACCAGGTGTCCGGCGCCGGCATGCTGTTCGGCGCCTCCGGCGGGGTGGCCGAGGCCGCGATGCGCATGGCCGTCGAGACGCTGACCGGCGAGGTGCCGGAGAAGCTCGACTTCGAGGAGCTGCGCGGGTTCGAGGGCGTCAAGACCGCGACGTACGTGGCGGGCAGCACCACCGTGCGCGTCGCCGTGGTCTCCGGCCTCAACAACGCCGCACCGCTGGTCAAGAAGGTCGTGGCCGGTGAGGACGTCGGCTTCGACCTCATCGAGATCATGGCCTGCCCCGGTGGGTGCATCAACGGCGCCGGCAACCCGGTGGCGACGAGCAGCCGCGAGGCGGTCGCCCGCCAGAAGGTCCTGGTCAACATCGACAAGACCTCGCCGCTGCGCACCTCGCAGGGCAATCCCGACATCCTTCGGCTCTATGACGAGTACTTCGGCGAGCCGAACTCGGAGCTGGCTCATCACCTGCTCCACACGGAGTACGCGCCCTTCCGGCGCTGACCTTCGTACCCGGCGGCGCCGCCGGCGCCGCCACCAACGCTCCCGGAAGGCTCACACGCCCATGAAGCGGCTCGCTCGCGCCCTTTTCGGCTCCGTCGCGGTAGCGGCGTTGCTCCTCGGCTGCTCCACGCAGACGGCAGCTCCCAGCACCACCACCCCACCCGCCACCACCCCCGCCACCGCGGCCACGACGCCGGCCGAGCGGGTCACCATGAACATCGCGTCACTCAAGGGCCCGACGACGATGGGCCTGGTCAAGCTCATGGACGACGCGTCCAAGGGCCTGGGCAAGCAGGACTACAAGGCCACGATGTACGGCTCGCCCGACGAGGTCGTCCCGCTCGTCGTGCAGGGCAAGGTCGACGTCGCGCTGATCCCGTCCAACCTCGCCGCGGTGCTCTACAAGCAGACGAAGACCGACGCCGGACCGGCGCTGCAGGTGGCGGCGATCAACACGCTCGGCGTCCTCAACCTCGTCGAGAACGGCGACTCGGTCCACAGCTGGGCCGATCTCAAGGGCAAGACGATCTGGACCACCGGCAAGGGCACCACGCCGGAGTACACGCTCGACTACCTGTTGGCGAAGAACGGGCTCGACCCGGCCAAGGACGTCACCGTGCAGTTCGAGGCCGAGGCCACGGCGCTCGGCTCGCGCCTGGTGGCCACGCCCGGCACCCTCGCGGTGCTGCCGCAGCCGTACGTGACGGTCGTCGAGAAGCAGACCGCCACCGCGCGCACCGTGTTCGACTTCACGTCCGAGTGGACCAAGGTCAGCCCGGCCGGCTCGCAGCTCATCACCGGCGTGCTCGTGGTGCGCACCGCCTTCGTCAAGGCCCACCCGGCCGCGTTCGCGGACTTCCTCGCCGACTACCAGGCCTCGACCGCCTACACGAACGACCAGCCGGCGGCGGCCGCCGCGCTCATCGCCGCCGCGGGCATCGTCCCGGCGGCGCCGATCGCGCAGGCCGCGATCCCCGGCAGCCACGTGACGTACCTCGCCGGCGCGGAGATGAAGACGGCACTCTCGCACTACCTGCAGGTGCTGTTCACCGCAGATCCGAAGTCGGTCGGTGGCAGCATGCCCGGCGATGACTTCTACTTCGGCGCCTGAGGCTGCGGCTCGTCAGGACCCCTGGCGGGTGGCGCGCCCGCTGCTGGCCATCGCCTTCTGGCTGGCCGTGTGGCAGGGCGCGTCACTCGTCGTCGGCTCGCGCGTGCTGCTCGTCGGGCCGTGGGAGGTCGCGGTCCGGCTGACGCAGCTGGTGCCGACGCTCGACTTCTGGGCCGCGGTGTGGCGGACGTTCGGCCGGATCACGCTCGGCTTCCTGCTGGCGGCGGTGGTCGGCGTGCTGCTCGCCGACCTCTCGGCCGCCTCCCGCTGGACGCAGGCGCTCGTCGCGCCGCTCGTCGCGACGATCCGGTCCACGCCCGTGGTGAGCTTCATCATCCTGGTGCTCATCTGGGCGGACCCGTCGCGCCTGGCGACGATCGTCTCGTTCCTCATGACGGTGCCGATCATCCATGCGACGGTCTACTCCGGGATCCTGGCGCGGGACCGGTCGCTGCTGGAGATGGCGTCGGTGTTCCGGGTGTCCGGCTGGCGCCGGCTGCTCGCGATCGACGTCCCCGGTGTGCTCCCGTTCTTCGGTGCCGGCTGCCGCACCGGCGTCGGGCTCGCATGGAAGAGCGGCATCGCGGCCGAGGTCATCGGCCTGCCCACGGGGACCATCGGCGAGCGGCTGTACCAGGGCCGGGTGTTCCTCGAGACCGCGGACGTGTTCGCGTGGACCGCCGTGGTGGTGCTCGTCGCGTTCGCGTTCGAGCGACTGGTGCTGTGGCTGCTGTCGCTGCTGGAACGGCGGCTGGCCGCATGATCACTTTCACGTCCGTCACCAAGGCGTTCGGCCCGCTCGTCGTGCTGCGCGACCTGTCGCTGACGCTCGCCCCCGGGACGGTGACGGCCGTGCTCGGGGCCAACGGCTCGGGCAAGACGACGCTGGGCCGGCTGCTGCTCGGCCTGGACACCCCCACGTCGGGGACCATCTCCGGCCTGTCCGGCATGCGCGGCGCCGCGGTGTTCCAGGACAACCGGCTCGCCCCGCACCTGACGGCGGTGGGCAACGTGCGGCTGGTGCTGCCGCGGTCCGCGACGCGGGCGTTCGTGGAGGACGCGCTCAAGGCCGTCGGGCTGGCCGACGAGTCGCTGCGCAAGCCGGTGCGGTCCCTGTCCGGGGGCCAGCGGCGGCGGGTGGCGATCGTGCGCGGGGTGCTGGCGCCCTCCGACGTGCTGGTGCTCGACGAGCCCTTCACGGGGCTCGACACGGACGCGAAGGCCCTCACGCTGGCGTGGGTGCGCGACCGGCTGGACGGACGCACGACGCTGCTCATCACGCACGACCCGGCCGAGGCGGTGTTCCTCTCGGCGACCGTGGTGCGGCTGCCCGCCCCCTGACCTGGTGTCGGTGGGCGTGGGTAGCGTCGCTCGTCGTCCGACGAGGCCGGCGGGGGGATCAGGTGAGGTACGGCATCGAGGTGGTGCCGCTCGGGGCGTACGCGGAGCCCGGGCCGGTGGTGGAGCTGGCGGTGGCGTCCGAGGCGGCGGGCTGGGAGGCACTGGCCGTCTGGGACCACTGCACGTTCTGGGGCGGCGTGGGCGACCCGTGGGTGACGCTGACCGCGGTGGCGGCGGCGACGTCCCGGCTGCGGCTGGTCACGGCCGTCTCGCCGATCCCCCGGTACACGCCGCAGCTGCTGGCGCGGTCGGTGCACGCGCTGGATGCCTTCTCCGGCGGGCGGGTGACGCTCGGCGCCGGGCTCGGCGTGGACTTCGACCTCGCCGCGTACGGGGAGCTCCGGCCCGCCGCGGAGCGGGCGGCCATGGCCGACGAGGCGTTGTCCCTGGTCGCGCGGCTCTGCAACGCCGAGACGGTGACGTTCGCCGGCGCCCACCACACGGTCACCGGCGCGCAGGTCGCCTCCCACGCGACGCAGTCGCCGCGGGTGCCGGTGTGGATCGGCGGGTCGAGCCGGCCCGCGCTGCGGCGGGCCGCCCGGTGGGACGGCTGGGTGATCGGGTCGATCGACGAGACCCAGCGCGTGGTGTACCCGCCGGAGAACGTCGCGGCCGACCTGACGTACCTACGGGCTCACGGGCCGCACGCCGGGTTCGACGTCGCCGTGATGGGGGCGACGCCCGCCGGCTCCCCCGGCCTCGCGCCCGCCTACGCCGAGGCCGGCGCAACCTGGTGGTTCGAGTCGCTCTTCGGCCTGCGCGGCACGCACGAGGAGATGCTCGACCGGGTGGCGGCAGGCCCGCCGCGATGACGGTGCGGCCGCCGCCGGGGCGGCACGGCTCCGCGGTCGGGTCCGGGCCCTCGTCCGGCCGGGGCGGCTCCAGCATCCGGCCTCGAGGTTCTGCTGATCCCTCGGGCGGTGGGCACCCCTGGGCGCTCCCGGTATGCCGTTTCGCTGACGCGATGATCACGTGGGTTCTACAGTCCGGCCGTGGACTCGCGTGCGGCAGGCCGCCCAGGACGCTCCACCCGAGTGCGCCGTGACCGGGCCCGCGCGGCGGACCGAGCCCGAGGTGGTGCTGCCGCCGGCCTGGCGATCACTGTGGCGATCGGCGCCGCACTGTGGGTCCGGCGTCTCGCCCAGATCGGCCCGAGATACAGCATCACCGGCATCGTCGTCGGCTCATGCGCCGCCGTCCTGGTCGGGCTGGCCGTCGCCACTCGACTGGACCTGACCGCCGCGACGAACGTGCTGTCACGGCGGCTGCGCATCGAACACGGTGTCGCCCGACGACTGCATGCGGTTCGTGGTCTCGTCGTGCTGCACGACCGCGCGGTGGCCGGTTCCGCGCCGCTGTCCCACATCCTCGTCGGCTCTGGCGGCGTGCTTGTCGTCGTCGATGCGTCCGAATCCCGTTGGGCTCCGTGGCGCCCCCAGGCCGGTCGAGGGCCTGAGACCGCCTCCGTCTGGCAGGCCTGGATCGACGCGTCGACCGCGTCGATCGCGCTCAACGCCACCCTCGCGGCCCTCGAGAGCCCGCCACCGGTGAAGGCCGCGGTGGTCACGGACGTCGCCAACCTGCCCGGCTGGGCGCACCGTCTCCCCATCTATCAACTCAGCGAGCTCCCCGCGGCGATGGGCATCAGCGGAGCGCCCAGGACCCGCGAGACCCACGAGCTCGTGACACTCCTGGCGGAGGTCACGACGCCCGCCGCTCCGTAGGCCGACCGAGAGCCTGGCGGGTTCCTCACCCGCCTCGCCCGTCGCTGCGCGTGCTTGGTCCCAGGTCAGGGTCCGGTAGCATCGTCCGGCCGGGAGGATTCGCCTAGTGGCCTATGGCGCACGCTTGGAAAGCGTGTTGGGGTAACACCCTCGGGGGTTCGAATCCCCCATCCTCCGCTGTTGGAAGGGCCTGTAACCTGCGGTTGCGCGGGGAGCGGGCCCTTCGGCGTTGTGGCGTCGGGTCGCCCCCGGCGGTGTAGTTGCAGTTCTGGTTGCAGTTCCCGACACCGAGGTCCGTTGACTCAACTTCGTTGTCGTGTCCGCCACAGCCCCGCGGCCGATGTCTGCCCTCGGTGGTTCGGTGAGCAGTGGAGTCAAGCACGGCCACGCCAGGGACCCAACGAGGCTTGCGGCCCCCGCCCCGGCTGTAGAGTCGCGCGCAAGGACCGCAGGGAGGGTTGATGGCGCGCTCTGACCTTGTCGTGGACCTCGTCGAGGCGCAGCGCCGGGGCGACAACGCTAGGTTCACCGCCCTCGTCGAGGCGATCATCGCCGAGGAGCGAAGCAACCAGCATCACTTGGTTGCCGACAGGCTCGCGGAACTCATAACGACTGCCGGCTCCGCGGGTCTGCTGAGTCGTGATGACTCCACGCGGCCTGTGGCGGACTTGCTCCTTGAGCTGGTTCCACGTCGGCGCCTCTCGGACCTCCAGCTGGACGAGCGGGTGTCTGCCACAGCGTCGGAGGTTGTTGAGGAACATCGCCGATCGGAACTGCTGCGGAGTCATGGCCTCGAACCGCGCAACCGGCTTCTGCTCGACGGCCCGCCGGGCAACGGCAAAACCAGTCTCGCCGAGGCGATCGCAACGGACTCGATGCTCCCCTTCTACGTCGTGCGGTATGAGGGCATCGTGTCCTCCTTCCTCGGCGAGACAGCAAGTCGACTCGACCACGTGTTCGAGTTCGCCAGAACGCGTCGCTGCGTGCTGTTCCTCGACGAGTTCGACACGATTGCCAAGGAGCGCGCTGATGCGCACGAGACCGGTGAGATCAAGCGTGTCGTGTCAACTCTTCTGCTCCAGATCGACCGGCTGCCCTCACATGTGATCGTCGTCGCCGCCACCAACCACCAGGAGTTGCTGGACCGAGCCGCATGGCGCCGGTTCCAGGTTCGGCTCTCCCTCAACGCACCTACACGAGAGCAGGCAACCAGATTCCTCGAGCGGCTCTCCGCGCGACTCGGCGGCGAACTCGGCCTTGCACCGCGAACGCTCGCGGACAGGCTGATCGGCGCGAGCTACGCCGAACTTGAGCAGTTCGCGATCGACGTTCGCCGGCGCTACGTGCTGGATCTTCCCTCTGCTGACCTCGTGGGGATCGCCAGAAGTCGACTTGAGCGGTGGCGAACGCAGACCCACCGATGAGTAGTGATCCGCGCCCTCTGTTGGCCTTCCCGCCACCGTCTGTTGGGCCCATCCCGGCGGGCCGACCGCAGTTCTCTCAGGCGTCACGACCAAGCGCCTCCCGGCAGGGCCAGCGGTTGGCACCGCGGTTCCAGGAGCTTCAGAACGCACTCGCCCGCGGGCGCGCGCTTGCGACGAGCGCAACTACCGAGCCTGACCCGGAACTCGTCGTCGTCTTCGAGGTCGCCGGCTCCGTCGACAACTTCCTCCGCGCGACGCGGGGGGTGCCCGGCCTGGAGTTCCTGGCCGCTCTCGACGACGGCACGCGTGAGCCTGACGACGACTTCCACTTCGTGAAGAACAACGGGCGAACGGTGACCGCCGTGCCGGAGACGCTCTACCTGGTCATGTCGAACGCTGCGGCAGTGGGACAGCTGATTCGGCTCTTCGAACTCTGGCGAGCAAACCCGAAAGTTACGTTCGAGCGAGGCCTTGCCCCGTTGAAGGACGTGTTCGCACAACTGCGCGATCTTCGACGCTGGAACGCCATTGACCGCGTTGCCGAGACGGGATTACTCGAACAGTGGCGCGAGGACGTCGCCATCGTCGGCGGACAAGGCACCAAGCGGGTCGAGGTAGATCTCTGGTACCGAAGCGACCCAGGCAGACGGCTTGCTGCGCAAACCGAGGTTGAGCAGCTAATTGCTCGAGCCGGGGGCACCGTCCTCAAATCTGTCTTGATCGGCGCGATCGACTACCACGCACTTCTGGCAGACCTTCCATATGACCAGGTTCAGGCCGTTCTCGACAGAGGACCCGAGGCAATCCAGCTCCTCACGGCCGACTCTGTGATGCTGGTGTCACCGGCAAGACCCATGGCTGTGCCGCTGGAGTCCAGCGAGGCTGCTCCCCCGGCGGGGCGCACCTATGCACCACCGGCGGTTGTCGACGAGCCGCCGCGCGTAGCCCTGATTGACGGGCTCCCTCTGTCGAATCACTCAGCCCTTGCCGGCCGCCTGCTTGTGGATGACGCCGACGGCATCGCGTCGGCCTACACCACGTCGCAGCAGGTTCACGGCACTGCCATGGCCTCACTGATCTGCCACGGCGACCTGACGGCCGTCGACCCCCCGATCTCCCGGAGGCTCTACGTCCGCCCTGTCCTCCGGCCACATGAGTTCTTCTCAAGCGAAGTCGTCCCATCTGACGAGCTCTTCGTTGACCTCCTTCACCGCGCGCTTCGGCGAATGTTCGAGGGCGATGGCAGCCATCCTCCGGCAGCGCCCGGCGTGCGGATCGTCAATCTCTCTATCGGCGACGCGGTCCGAGTCTTCAACCGTCGACTGAGCCCCGCTGCCAGGCTGCTTGATTGGCTCGCTGTCGAGTACAACATCGTCATCGTCGTCAGTGCCGGCAACCACGACAGCACGCTCGAGGTCGACGCTTCCCTCGTCGATGATCCCGTTGCCCTTCAGCACGCGGCGTTCGCCTACATCCGCGATCGGGCGCGTCTGCGGCGCCTCCTGTCACCGGCCGAGGCAGTCAATGCAGTCACCGTTGGAGCGGTGAACAGCGACGCTGCGAGGCCCCCGCTGACCGACGCGGTGGTCGACGCCTGCGGTGACGGTAAGCCAGCGCTCTACTGCGCCGTCGGCTTCGGACACCGTCGTTCCGTCAAGCCCGATTTACTCATGCCCGGGGGCAGGGAACTCCACCAGCGCCCAGCACCCGGCGCATCCGGGCTCGTCACGCTCCACCCCGCGACACTCAGCAGGATGGGACCTGGGTTGTGGACCGCGGCGCCCGATCCAACCGGCGGTCCCAACGGCTACGCGTACTCGTACGGCACCAGCAATGCGGCGGCACTTGCGACGAGAGCGGCTGGGCAACTCCTGGATGTCCTGGCCGATCATGCGGACGTACATGGTGAGTTCCCTTGGCCCGACGCGCAGTACCACCCCGTGCTGGTCAAGGCACTGCTCACACACGCAGCTGGATGGGGCGACCTCCGCCACCGCCTACGAAGCGAGCTCGACGTGGATCCGCAACGGTTCCGCGCCGAAGCGACGCGGTTCCTGGGATACGGCCCTGTCGACATGTCGCGGCTCGGAACGGCTGCAGCCAACCGTGCAACGCTGATCGGCGCGGGATCGATCAAGGAGAAGCAGCGCCACACGCTCTCGCTGCCGCTCCCAACTGCACTCGCCGCAACGACGGACTGGCGCCGGCTCACGGTGACCTTGGCTTGGCTCTCCGAGATCAACCCGCGATCTCTGCGGCACCGAATGGCGCGCCTCTCTTTCGACAGCAACGAACGTGCTCTCGCCGTCTCCCGACAAGAGGGTGACCCACACGCGGTGAAGGCGGGCACAATCCAGCACGAGGTGTTCGAGGGCAGCCAGGCGGTGTCCTTCCTGCGTGGGGCGTCCCTCGAGATACACGTCGACTGCAAGCCCGACGCCGCCAACCGACTTGAACGACCTGTCCGATACGCGGTGGTCGCATCGCTGGAGGTTCAGGAGACAGTCAGGGCGGACATCCACGCCGAGGTCTCCGAGGCTCTTCGGACCCAGGTCCGGCAGCGACTCGCCCAACGAACGCGGTGATGTCCTGCAGCACCGCGCAGCAACGGCAACTCCACGCACCACAGGCGGATGAAGGCCGGGTTCCGCGGACTCAGCGTCGAGGCGTTCTGGATCGCCAACACCCCTGCCTTGCTCGCCGCGATCGCGGCCGGCTCGATGCAGGTCGTCCCCCAGGGACGCCAGCCAAGCGGCGCACCCCGCCCGAACAAGTTCAAGATGCGACCCAGGCAGGCTCGGGCCGCGAACGGCGTTCGGATCGCGAGCTTCGAATGGCCGGCCCCGACGACTTAGGCCACGAAGTATTCAGTTGAGCCCGGCGGTCTTCATGTTCGTCAGGTGGGGCCCGATGTAGCCGACAATGATCGACCCGGTTGCCCCGCTGGTGTCGTCATAGAAGTGCAGGCGAGGGTCACGGTTCGCAATGCGCGCGAGGCGCAGGTGCTGCTCCATCACGCGATGGCCAGATGAGTCCACCGAGAGGGGCACGGGGAGGTCGCGTTCGTGGCCCCATCGATCCATCGTCTCTTTGGTCTCCGTCGGCGCATATGCCTGTGGCGGAAAGGTGGGGAACCCCTGGGGCTGCGCGTTGAGGTACGCGCCGAAGCCGCCGTCGAAAGCCCCTTCGCGCTTGGCCCGCACATATCCAGCCAGAGCGCGCAGGCCGCGCCAGGTCGCCTCGAGCGCCCTTCCATCGAGGTCGAGACCATCGAGGTCGACCATGACGTCGCGGTCCGCGGTGATGACGACGCTATGCGCCGCCCACTCGTCCATCCGATTCACGAGGTCCTGCCACGACCCTGGCTGCTCCGGCGCATCCAGCTCGGACTCAAGATGTGATTCGTCAACCCAGACCTGAGCCACTCCGTGCTCGGCGAGCAACCGCGCGAGCCGGCGATTGCGCCGGTCCATGCGCTGGATCTCCTCGTCGAGATCCACGGCATCCTGGCGCGCATCCCATGCCTCCCGCTTGGCTTCTTCGAGCTCGACTTCTCGGAGTTCCAGTGCATCTTGAAGTGAGTCGATCCGGTGGATGGCCTCTGACAGCTGTTCGGGATCGAGTCGTGGCGCGGTTGCCGCGTCCGCCAGCGCTTGCAGTGTCTCGTCCGACACGTCGGGCAGGCTGAGGATCGTTCGGATCCGCTCGACCTCCGCCGTAGCGACGATGCCTTCCGCCTCGACGACAACAGCGGCGTCGGCGACTACGGCGGCGTCGAGCGCCGTCGCTGCCTGGAATGAAGCTGCACCCGCAAGATTCGAAAGCGTGCTCGCGACGTCACGGCTATCCAGACGGTCGAAGGTCCGCCTCCATACGGCCGCCCGACGAGGCTCGGGCTGTTCATCGAGGATGCTGCGCGCGAAGAGCCCGATGAGGCGCGCAAGGTAAGCATCGCGCTCGCGTGCGAGTGTCGCCGTGCCCAGGGTGCGATGCCCACGGAGGGTTGCCGGCGACGCGGGATCGAGTCCTGGCCTGAAGGTGCGGATGGTCCAGGGGGAGACCCGCATCGCGCCGTCTGCTTCCGCGCCCAACGACTGCGTGGCAACGGGGTCTAGAACGACGACGTGCGCCAATCCCACCGCCTGCGACGTCCATCCTTTGACCTGCTGGACGTACTCCTCAAAGACCGGGGCCCCCGGATAGGCGTCCGTGCCTGCGACGAAGACCGCGCCGCGCCGGTCACCGACGATCAAGTCGAGGACCCCCTCGACATCGTGGCCTCTCTCAACGAGCGGTTCGGATCGCACCTGGTAGGGGCCGTCCCGAAGGTCGAGCACGTCCAGCAGATTGCGGGCGATCCTCGGCGCCGAAGCGATCCTTCGGCCGTCGTTGACCACACGGACGCCAACCCATCCGACCTCCGCCCCCTCGACGGTGGTCACCGTTGTAGTCCAGTGGCCTCCCTCATTCGTCTCGGACAGCACGAGACGAAAGGCGTCTTCACCGTCCTTGTGGTGGCGACGAATACGGAGGAGTCGCTCCCCTTCGGTGACCACCGCGTCCGACGTCAGGTCGACGTCGAGTCCCTTCCATCGCAGCCACGCCGTCAACTGATCGATTGCGTCGCTAAGCCATCCGGGCGCCGCGGGAGTCGTCAGCCAAGCGTTGTAGCCGCCGCTGTCCCGCAGCCCTGCGGGGCCCTCGACGGCGATTTCCGTGCCCATGTCCCCCATTCCTAGTCGCTTGCACCGACACGGTGTGCGGTTTCGGCTCTTGAGTTGGACTGTCCTCGCCGCGTGCGGCGACACCAACGCGGTTGCAGTTCTGGTTGCAGTTGGTGCCGATCTGGCCCGATCCGAGAACGTCGCTCGTCCACCCAGCAGCCCGCCAACCTGCACCAGAGTGTCCGCCGTCGTCCGCCTCCACCCCCGACCGAGCACTTGGAAAGCGTGTTGGGGTAACACCCTCGGGGGTTCGAATCCCCCATCCTCCGCGCCGACGGCCTCTCACCTGCGCTAGCGAGGTGAGAGGCCGCATCCATCTCAGCGCGCACCTACCAGGGCGCCACCGTCCCGTCGTAGGAGAACAGCACGCCGGTCGGCCCGTCCGCCGGCAGGTCGAGCAGAGCGACGATTCCCGCGGCCCCCTCGGCCGGGTCGCCCCCACGCGCCGCGTTCAGACCCACACCCTGCATGCCGGGGTTGAGATGGGTGCGACGTGCACCCGGAGCCAGGGCGCTGACGAGGAAGCCTTCGGACGCGAGCGCTTGCGCGTAGTAGAGCGTCAGCGCGTTGAGCGCCGCCTTGGAGGAGCGGTAGACGGCGAACCGGCCCCCGTTGTTGGCGGCGGCCTCGTAGTCGAACTGCGGGTTGGGGCCCGTGCTCCACCCGAAGGACGCGGTGCCGCTCGAGACGTTGACGATGCGCGGCGAGGCGGAGCGCCGCAGCGCCGGAAGCAGCGCGTTGGTCACCGCCACGACGCCGAACACGTTGGTCTCGTACGACTGGCGGAAGAGGTCGGGGCCGGCGTCGAGCAGGCCCACGCCGAAGTCGGGCTGGATCCCCGCGTTGTTGACGAGCGCATCGAGCCGGTCGACGGTCGCGGCGGCCGCCGCGATGCTCGCCCCGTCGGTGACGTCGAGCTGGAGGGCTCGGCCTCCGACCTCGGCGGCGGCCCGGGTGGCGCGCTCCATCGTCCGTCCGGCGACCCACACGTCCCAGCCGGCCTCGACCAGCTGCGCGGCGGCGCTGAGTCCGATCCCCGAGGTCGCTCCCGTGATGAGAACGCTGCGTCCGGTCATGTCCGCTCCTCCATCTCGTCGACTATGCGGAGGCGCCTCCGCTTCGGCCACGATACACGTCAACCGGAGGCGCCTCCGGTCGGAGTCTCGTCGAGCACACGGGCGTCACAGCGGCACGGCTTCTGCCGGCGGGCGAGCTGGGCAGCACCGGGTCGCTGGAGTCGTCCGGCGGCACCCATCCGGCCCTAGCTCGATGCCGACGCAGCTGCGAAGCTCGCGCCCGTGGGCGCGCAGCACCACCGCTTCGTGCGCAGCCACTTGCTCCCGGCAGAGGCTGCTGAAGTGGCACGCGTCGACGCGATCGCCAGCCAGCTCACGGCCCATCTCGATGCGGTCGTGGCGGAGATCGATCTGGTGCACGTGCACCGCGCGCCGAGCACCAGGGTGCAGGACATCGTGGCCGAGCTCCTGACGGACCGGTTGGGGTTCCGCTCCGAGGTCGTGCTCACGCCCGACGAAGGCTTCGTGACGAGGGCGCGTCCCGACTTCATCTTCAGCCTCGCCCCGGGGCGAGGCGTGATCGCGGAGGTCGAGCGCGGCGGCACGACGACCAACAACCACGACCTCAAGGACCTCTGGAAGACACACATCGCGCTGGACGCGCAGCATCTCTTCCTCGTCGTACCCAATGCCAACTGGAACGAGGCCGGCGACGCGCGTGAGCATCCCTACCACCGCGTCGTGCGCCGGCTCAGCAGCTTCTTCGGCGATCCCCGCCGCGAGGTCGACGTGCTGAGCGCCCACGTCTTCGGATACGGGCGCGAGCTCTAGGCGAACGGGGCGGCCAGGGACGTGTCCGGCGGCGGCTTCGACCTCGGGCGCCGCCCGCCGTGCGGGCGCCGAGCCCCGCCCGCAGACTGGACCGCGCACCTCCCACCGAACGGAGATCAAGGGCGATGGTCGATCTGGGCACCAGCTTCAGCGGCTTCTCCGTCGACGACGTCGACGCGGCCCGCACCTTCTACGGCGACGTCCTCGGCCTCGACACGGTCGTCGAGAACGGGATCCTGCGGATCCGGTTCGCGGACGGGCACCACGTGATCGCCTACCCGAAGGGGCCGGCCCACGTCCCCGCGACGTTCACGATCCTCAACTTCTCGGTCGACGACGTCGCCGCCACCGTCGCCGAGCTCCGCGCTCGCGGCGTGCCGTTCGAGCGGTACGCGGGAACGCCGGCCGAGACCGACGAGGACTTCGTCTTCCGCGGCGGCGGGCCGCTGATCGCGTGGTTCACCGACCCCGCGGGCAACATCTGCTCGATCATCGCGGCCGACTAGCAGCCCGCGACCAGCGACGTCGACCAAGGCCGGCCCCGGCTGACCGGGCACGAGGACGCACAGCATCCGCGCCCGGCCCGCCGAGGTCGTCGGACGGCCCGGACGGCGCCGCCGGGCCACGCGCGGCGGCCCGGCGGCGCGTCGGTCAGGCCTGCGGCCGCTGCTCCGTCGCGAGCAGCGTCTCGAGCCGGGCGCGGTACTCGGCCTCGTCGATCTCACCGCGGGCGAACCGCTCGGCGAGCACGGCCGTCGCCGGGCTGCGGCCCACCGGGCCGGACCACGGACCCGACCACGGGCCCGACGGACCCCAGGGGCCGCGGCCGGTGGCGGCCCAGCGGCGCCGGCGGGTCGCGAAGAACACGATGAAGCCGACGACGACGAGGAACCAGAACAGCGGGAACAGCAGGAACCACGGGCCGGGCCACCACCCACCGTACGCGACGGGGTGGGCCAGCGCGCTGGCGAACGTGGTGAGCATGACGAACCTCCGGGTGTGGCGTGCGACCGGACCTCGGCCGCAGCTCCACGCTCCCTCGGCAGGGCGGTCCCCGTCGTCGTCCCCGCGGAGCCTTCCGGACGCTCCAGACGGAGCAGGAGGCTCAGGTCGCCCACCCCGGCCGGACCAGTCCGGACTCGTACGCTGCGACGACGAGCTGCGCCCGGTCGCGGGCGCCGAGCTTGCCGCTCGCGCGCAGCACGTGCGTCTTCACGGTGAGCGGGGAGAGGAACAGCCGCTCGCCGATCTCCTCGTTCGACAGGCCCTCACCGACGAGCACGACGACCTCGCGCTCCCGTGCGGTCAGCTCGGCGATGCCCGGCAGCGGCGGCGCGCCGCGCGTCGCGCGTGCCACGCGCTCGAGCAGCCGGCGCGTGACCGTGGGCGACAGCAGCGCCTCCCCCGCGGCGGCTACCCGGATCGCCCTCAGGAGCTCCGCGGGCTCGGTGTCCTTGACCAGGAACCCGCTCGCGCCGTTCCGGATCGCCTCGCCGACGTACTCGTCGAGCTCGAACGTCGTCACGACGACGACGTGCACGCCGCCCGCGCGGGCGTCCGCGACGATGCGGCGCGTCGCCTCGAGCCCGTCCAGGCCCGGCATGCGGATGTCCATGAGGACGACGTCGGGCAGCAGGTCGAGCGTGCGCTCGACCGCCTCCGCGCCGGTCGCGGCCTCGCCGACGACGACAAGGTCGGGCTCGGCGTCGACGAGGGCGCGCAGGCCGGCCCGGATCAGCTGCTGGTCGTCGGCCAGCAGGACGCGGATCACGCCGTGCCCCGCGGCAGCTCGACGGCGACCGCCCATCCGGTGCCACGCGGGCCGGCATCGACCGTCCCACCCAGCGCCTCGACGCGTTCCCGCATGCCGCGCAGGCCGAAGCCGGCAGTCCCGCGGGAAGCCCCGTCGTTCGTCGCCGGCTCGTCCGCGGCCGGCGCGCCACCGGCGTTGGCGATCTCACGGGCTCCCCCGTCGGCCAGCGGCGGTTCGTCAGTCGGTGCACCGCCGTGGCCGGTGGCCTCATGGCCCGACTCGTCACTCGTCGGCCGCGCGCTCGTCGGCCGCCCACCACCGTCGTCGACCACCTCGAGCCGCGCGGCGCCGGACTGGACCCGCACGCTCGCGGTGACCCGTGCGCCCGCTCCGGCGTGGCGGCGCACGTTCGTCAGCGCCTCCTGCAGCGCGCGCACCAGCACGCTCGCCCGGTCGGCGTCCAGGCCGGCGAGGACCGCCGGGTCGAGCTCGTCGTCCACGGTGACGCCCGCCGCGCGCGCCGCGTCGAGCAGCGCGGGCACGGCGTCCGCCGGAGCGGTGACGGCAGGTTCCCGCGGCGCCGCCTCCCCCTCGGCGCGCAGGATGCCGAGCACCTGGCGGACCTCGTCGAGCGCGTCGACGCTCGTCGTCCGGATGTTGCGCAGCGCGTCGCGCGCCCGCTCCGGCTCGCGGTCCATGAGGTGCAGCCCGACGCCGGCCTGCACGCTGATCGCCGACAGGGAGTGCGCGAGGACGTCGTGCAGCTCCCGCGCGATGCGCAGCCGCTCGGCCGTCGCGGCCGCCTCCTCGCGCGACACCCGCGCCGCCTGGACCGCCCGCACGCGCTCGCCGCGACCACGCGCGCCCTCGCCCAGCAGCCCGCCGACCAGCAGCGCCGCCGTCCACAGGATCACCGCGGTCGGCCACGCCGACGCGTCGGTCAGGCCGCGCGCGACCACCGCGGCGATGCCCAGCCCGGCGACGGTCCAGGAGACCCCGCGCCGCCGGCGGGCGCCGAGGACGACGACGATGACGACGAGCGGCAGCACGACCGGCCCGAACGCGTAGCCGAGCAGCAGGTACGCCCCGACCGCGACCGCCGCGACGATCCCCGCGACCGCGCCCACGCGACGGCCGAGCGCAGTCGCCGGCAGGCACGCCGGGGCGACGAGGAGCAGCAGGTAGCCGAGTGCGTCGAGCGGCCGCGGCGGGGTCGAGAAGTGGTTGGCGACGGACGAGCCCCCGAGCGCGATGACGGCGAGCACGGCCGCCGGGAAGGTCAGCGCCCACGCGCGTACGCGGCGGCGCTGCTCGGGGTCGAGGTCACCGCGCATCCAGGGCGGGCCCCACGGCCCACCGCGCATCCCCGGCGGCCCCCACGCGCGGGGGTCGTGCTGGCCCGGGTACGGCATGCGGCCACGCTAGCCGCCAGCGCCCGCGACAGGCGTCCTCCAATGGGAGCGACCGTTCGCTCCGTACGGACCGGAGCCGCAGGCCCCACAGGGCCGGATCCGGCACTGCCCGGGACGCTGCCGGCGACGCCGCCCGAGGGCACTGCACGACGCGGTCGCGGGGCCCGGGGTCGACGCTCAGGCCAGCGACCGGATCCGCACCACCAGCACCGACCCCAGCACGCTGACGACGGCCGCCAGGATGTACAGCCCGCGGTACCCGAACCCGAGGGCCAGCACGCCCGCCGCGAACGCCGGCGCCAGCACCTGCGGCAGGGCGTTGGCGATGTTGATGACGCCGAGGTCCTTGCCGCGGTCGCGGGCCGCGGGCAGCACCTGCGTGATCATCGCGAAGTCGACCGCCTGGTAGGCGCCGAACCCGATGCCGAGGACGACGGCGGCCGCGTACGCGGCGGGGATCGTCGGGACCAGCGCGAACAGCAGGAGCGCCGCGGCCGTGATCAGGCCGGACCAGATGACGAACACCTTGCGCCGGCCGACCCGGTCGGACCACCGGCCGCCGACGATCGCGGTGACGACCGTGACCAGGCCGTACACGGCGGTCAGCCGGAACACGCCCGTCGCGGCCTCGTCGTCGGACAGCCCGACCGCGTCCGTCAGGTAGTACAGGAGGTACAGGATCAGGAACGCGTTGCCCAGGTTCATGAGGAACCGCGTGAACCAGGCCCACCCGTAGTCCGGGTAGCGCCGCGGCGAGACCCAGAAGCCGCGCCAGAACCGGCCCCAGTCGAACGGTGGGCGCAGCTCGACCGGCAGAGCGATGTCGTGCGAGCGCAGCGAGTACGGCACCGTCGTCACGACGAGGACCGCGGCGATCGTGAGGTAGCCGACGGCGATGCTGCCGGTCGCCGCCGCGATGCCGGAGCCGACGACGACCCCGGCGGTCTGCGCGATCGAGACGACGCCCCCGACGGTGGCGCGCTCCCTCGTCGGGACCTGATCGGGGACGGCGGCGGTGATCGCGGCGAGCATCGCGTTGAGTGCCGCCTGCGCCAGCGCCCAGCCGACCACCATCAGCCAGATGCTGTGCGCCACCGAGAGCACGACCATCGCGACCGCGCCGCCGGCCGCGCCACCGACGACCCAGGGCAGCCGGCGGCCGACGCGCAGCGTCGTCCGGTCGGAGAACGCGCCCCAGATGGGGTTCGACGCCATCGAGACGGCCGCGCCGATGCCCGTGACCAGCGACAGCACCGCGGCCTTGTGGTCCGGCGAGATCGCCGCCGCCTGCTCGGCGAGCAGCACCTGGATCGGGCCGAAGAAGCCCGACCACAGGCCGATGCTGGCGAGGACGACCCACGCCACCCAGAGCTTCGACGTGCTCTCGGTGGGCTCCGCGAGGGCGCGGTGGAGCGGCGCGACGGGCGGGGTGACGGTCACGGCCGGGCCGCGTGGTGCGCGCGGACGAGGTCCGCGTACCAGTCGAACGACCGCTTGGGCGTGCGGACGAGCGTGTCGTAGTCCACGTGGACCAGCCCGAACCGCTGCGTGAACCCCTGGGCCCACTCGAAGTTGTCCATCAGCGACCAGCAGTAGTACCCGCGGACGTCGACGCCGCGGGCCACCGCGTCCGCGACGGCCCGCACGTGGGCGTCGAGGTAGTCGATGCGCGGCTGGTCGTCGACGACGCCGTGCTCGTCGGGCCCCATGCCGAACGAGCAGCCGCTCTCGGTGATGACGATCGGCGGCGTCGTCGAGTACCGGTCCCGGAAGTCCACGAGGAGGTCGGTGAGGCCCGACGGGACGATCGGCCAGCCGAAGTCCGTCGTCGGGTAGCCGGTGAGGTCGGCGTACTCGAACGGGATCGGCGACCCCTCGGGTGCGGCGCGCACGCCGATCGGGTTGTAGTAGTTGAGGCCGTAGAAGTCGAGCGGCTGCGAGATCAGGGCGAGGTCCTCGTCGACCGGGCCCGGCATGGCCTCGGCGAAGATCTCAGGGTAGCTGCCCAGCAGGATGGGGTCGGCGAAGAGCCGGTTCCACAGCAGGTCGAGGAACCCCGCGGCGGCCACGTCCGCCTCGTCGTGCGACAACGGCCAGACCGGCACGTGGTTGGTCGCGGTGCCGACCTGGCCCGACGCGCGGGCGCGCAGGGCCTGGACGGCCAGGCCGTGGCCGAGCAGCAGGTGGTGTGCGACGGGGAGCGCGCCGAACAGCAGGCCGCGCGCCGGGGCCAGCTCGGTCAGCGCGTAGCCGCTCATCGTGACGACGTTCGGCTCGTTGACCGGGCACCAGTGGGCGACCCGGTCGCCCAGCCGCTCGCCGACGATCGCGGCGTAGTCGCCGAACCGCAGCGCGGTGTCCCGGTTGAGCCAGCCGCCCGCGTCCTCCAATGTCTGGGGCAGGTCCCAGTGGTACAGCGTCGCCATCGGCTGCACCCCGGCCTCGAGGAGGGCGTCGACGAGTCGGTCGTAGAACGCCAGCCCGGCCTCGTTCACCCGACCCGACCCGGTGGGCTGGACCCGCGGCCACGCGATCGAGAACCGGTAGCCGTCGGCACCCAGCCGGCGCAGCAGGTCCACGTCCTCGCGCCACCGGTGGTAGTGGTCGCACGCGACGTCCCCGGTGCTGCCGTCGACGATCCGGTCGGGCTGCGCGGTGAACGTGTCCCAGATGCTCCGACCCTTGCCGTCCTCGGTCGCGGCGCCCTCGATCTGGTAGGACGCGGTGCTCGTACCGAAGCGGAAGTCCGGCGGGAGGCCGACGGCCGCGGAGGGAGATGTGCTGGTCACGGGCTCAGCTCCAGTCACTCGTCGACCGTCGTCGTTGACGGTCGAGGCGAGCGTAGGGCGACCGCACCCGGGGGACCAGTACGTGGAGCGGTGACGGATGTCGAGCCGCCGGCCCGGGCAAGGCCACCGCCGCGGAGGGGGACCATTGACCCTTCCTAGGGCCGCGCGCACACTCAGGCGACAGCGATACGGGCCGAGATCGTCGCGGACTCCCGGTCGAGGGTCTGTGGTCTCGGATTCCCAAAGGAGGGAATCATGTCCACGTCTTTCGATGCTCTGCGGGAAGTCGTGCGGGGCGCGGTCATCGAGCCCCAGGATTCTGAGTACGAATCCGCTCGGCACGTCTTCAACGGCATGACCGACAAGCACCCAGCGGCGGTGCTACGGGTCTCGCAGGTCGCCGACGCCATCGCCGCGGTGCGCTTTGCGCACGAGCGTGCGCTCGATCTCGCCCTGCGGGGCGGCGGGCACAGCGCCCCCGGGTTCGGGACGGTCGACGACGGACTCGTCCTCGACTTCTCGGCCCTCCGCGGGGTGCGCGTCGATCCGGCGGCACGGCGGGCTTGGGTGGAGCCCGGCGCCACGTGGGCCGACTACAACCATGCGACGTCCGCGTTCGGGCTGGCGAGCCCGGGAGGGATCATCGGGTCGACGGGGGTCGCCGGGCTCACGCTGGGCGGCGGCATCGGATACCTCGCACGCAAGTACGGGCTGGCGTGCGACAACCTCGTCGCGGCCGACGTCGTGCTCGCCGACGGGAGCTTCGTCCACGCCGACGCGGAGCACCACGCCGACCTGTTCTGGGCCCTGCGCGGCGGAGGCGGCAATGCCGGTGTCGTGACCTCGTTCGAGTTCGAGCTGCACCCCGTGGACATGGTGCACGTGGGACTGATCTTCTACGACGCCGCGCGTGGCGTGCAGGCCGGGGCGGCCTATCGCGAGTGGCTCCCCTCCCAGCCCGAGGAGATGGGCGCCTTCTACGGGTTCCATCAGGGCCCGCCCGTGCCCTTCCTGCCCGAGGAGTGGCACAACCGGCCGGTCGCGGTCGTGGGCGGCATGTGGACCGGCCCGGTCGACGAGGGACCGGCCCACTGGCAGCCCATGCTCGACGCCGCCCCCGTGCTCGGATCCTTCTTCGCGCCCCTGCCATATCCGGCGCTCAACGTCATGTTCGACGGTCTCAGCGGGGTCCGCGGGCTGCAGGGCTACTGGAAGGCCGACTTCCTCCGCACCTTGAGCGACGACGCGCTGAGGGTGGCGGTCGAGCACGCGCCAGGGATCCCGACCCCCCACTCGGCCAACCACTTCTACCCCATCGACGGGGCGGTGCAACGTGTCGCCCCGGACGCGACGGCGTTCCCCTACCGGGACGTCGGCTTCGCACCGGTGATCGCGGGCCAATGGCCCGACGCCGCCGAGAACGCGAAGAACGTCCAGTGGGTCCGCGACTACTGGGCAGATCTGCACCAGTACTCCGAGCCCGGCGGCTACATCAACTTCCAGGACGCGGACGACCAGTCGCGCATCCAGGACAACTACGGGGCGAACTACGCCCGGCTCGCGCGGATCAAGGCCACGTACGACCCGGACAACCTCTTCCACGTCAACCAGAACATCAAGCCGGCGGCCTGACCCCGGGGAACGCCGCCTCGGGTCTGCCGCGGGCCCGGCCGAGGCTCAGCTTCTCGTCGACGAGCGCCCGACGCGGGACGGAGCCGCGGCCCTGCGCCCGCGCAGCAGCACGGTCACGACGGCGGCCGCGAGGAGCGCCGCCCCGGCGGCCACCAGCAGGGCGAGGTGCAGTCCGTCGACGAAGGCCGCACGCGCGGGCTCGACCACCGCCCCACCGACGGCCGTCGCCATGGCCAGCGACGCCTGGGCGGCCTCCGCCGCGCGGGCCGGCACGCCCGCCGGCAGCTGCAGCTGGGCGCGGTAGGCACCGTCGAGCAGGCTTGCCAGGACGGCGATACCCAGCGCCCCGCCGAGCTCCCGGCCCAGGTCGTTGACCGCCGAACCGACGTTCTGCAGATGCTGAGGCAGCGCGTCGGTGATCGCGGTGGTGGCCGGTGGCATCGCCAGACCGAGGCCGGCGCCGAGCATGACCAGTCCCGTGGCGACCATCGGGTACGGGCTGTCGACGCCGAGCTGCGCCAGCAGGGCCAGACCGGCACCGACGGCGACCAGGCCGAACGCCCACGGCGCCGGCGCACCGAACCGCGCCGTCAACGCCGGGCTGAGCCGGGACATCGGCACCATGCCCAGCGGCATCGCCAGCAGGCTCAGCGCCGCCCGGAGCGCGCTGTCCCCCCGGACCAGCTGCAGGTACTGCATGAGCACGAACATGAATCCGAACAGGGCGAAGAACTGCAGCGTGATCGAGATCGACCCGGCGGCGAACCGGCGGTTGCGGAACAGGCGCGGATCCAGGAGCGGGTGCTCGCGGCGCAGCTCCCAGACGACGAACGACGCGAGGAGCACGGCCCCGACGACCAGCCCCGCCAGGGTGCCGTGGCTGCCCCAGCCGTCCGCCGGCGCCTGGATCACCGCGTGGACCAGCACGCCGACGGCGCCGGCGGCGAGCAGCGCACCGACCACGTCGAGCCGCGGCGTCCCGGCCTCGGCCGATTCGGGGACGGCGACCAGCGTCCCGGTCAACGCCACGACCACGAGCGCTGCGTTGAACCAGAACACCGCCGGCCAGGTCCAGGCCTGCAGCAGCAGACCCGACGCGAGCAGCCCCAGCACTCCGGCCGCTCCCGCCACCGCCGCCCAGATGCTGACGGCCCGGGCCCGCTGCTCGCGCGGGAACGTTCCGGTGATGGTGGACAACGTCGCCGGCATGACCAGCGCGGCGCCCGCCCCGGCGACGCCGCGCAGCGCGATGAGGACCTCCGGGCTCGTCGTCAGCGCGGCGCCGACGGACGCTGCGCCGTAGACGAGCAGGCCCACGACGAGGGCACGGCGCCGCCCGAACCGGTCACCGAGGGCACCGGCCGGCAGCAGCAGGGAGGCGAACACCAGGCTGTACGCGTCGATGATCCACGACTGCTGGGTCTGGTCGGCATGCGTCTGCACCGCGATGTCCGGCAGCGCGACGTTGAGGGAGGCCATCGCCGAGACGACGACCCCGAGGGCGAGGCACGTGACGGCGAGCACCACTCCGGGCCGGGCGGTCCGCCTCGTCGTCGGGCCGCCGAGCGCGGGGGTGGTGTTCTGGGTGCTGACGTCGGCCATGGGGCTCCTCGGGTGGGCGGGACCGGGCAAGCGTCCGCCGCCGCGCCTAACATCTCAACCATGATGAATTCTTCGGTGACGCGCGGCCGTCGGCCCGGGACGCCGGACACCCGCCGCCAGATCCTCGACACCGCCCGGCGCCGCTTCCTCTCCAACGGCTACCGCGCGACGACGGTCCGGGGCGTCGCGGCCGAGGCGGGGGTGGACGTCGCGCTGGTCAGCTACTACTTCGGCTCGAAGTCCGGGCTGTTCGCCGCGTCGGTCACGGCGTCCGCCAACCCGGCCGGCACCATCGCCCGAGCGGTCGAGGGCGGCCTGGACGGCCTGCCGGAGCGGGTGCTCGGCGGCGTCCTGGCGCTCTGGGACGACCCGGCCTCCGGTGGACCGCTCGTCGCGATGCTGGGCAGCATCCATGACGACCCGGCGGTGGCGGAGCGGTTCCGGGAGATGCTGGAGCACGAGCTGCTGGCACGCGTCGCGATGCGGCTGCGCGGGCCGGACGCGACCCTGCGGGCGGCCGCCTTCTGCACGCAGATCGCGGGGATCGTCGTCACCCGGTACGTGCTGCGACTGCGGGTCGTGGCGGCGATGTCGTCGGACGACGTGGTGCGCACGTTCGCGCCCGGCCTGCGCGCCACCCTTCTGCCGTCGCGACCGGCGGCCACGGCCACCCGCCGGTCCTGACCCCTGCCGTCGTCGGCGGCCCCCCGCCGTTCGTCGTCGGCGAAAGGGGGTGCCCTTTGTCGGTGGTGGAACCTAACCTGCGGGGGACTCGTTCAAGCCCCCGGCCTGTGGGCCGGCTGTGCCGCCCGCCACAACTCCAGAACCAGCCCCACCGACCGGGAGACCCGCGTGCTTCGACGACTGCTGTGGCGCTACATGCGCCCGTACCGCTGGCTGCTGGCCGGGGTGCTGGTGTTCCAGTTCGCCTCGGCGATGGCCATGCTCTACCTGCCGAGACTCAACGCCGACATCATCGACAAGGGCGTGTCCCAGGGCGACACCGGGTACATCTGGCGCACCGGCGGCCTGATGCTCGCGATCTCGCTCGGCCAGATCCTCGCCGCGATCATCGCGACGTTCCTCGCGGCGCGCGCCGCCATGCAGGCCGGCCGGGACATCCGCGACGAGGTCTACGAGCGGGTCAGCGGGTTCTCCGAGCACGAGATCTCGCAGTTCGGCGCCGGCTCGCTCATCACCCGCAACACCAACGACGTCCAGCAGGTGCAGATGCTGGCGATGATGGGCTCGACGATGCTGGTCAGCGCCCCGCTGCTGGCGATCGGCGGCATCATCATGGCGCTGCGGCAGGACGTCGGGCTGTCGTGGCTCATCGGGGTGTCCGTGCCGGCCCTGCTCATCATCGCCGGCCTCGTCATCAGCCGGATGGTGCCGCTGTTCCGGTCCTACCAGGTCAAGCTCGACACGGTGAACCTGGTGATGCGCGAGCAGCTCACCGGCGTGCGCGTGGTCCGCGCCTTCGTCCGGGAGACCATCGAGGCCGAGCGGTTCCGCGCCGCGAACACCGACATCATGGTCGTCGGCCGCAAGGTCGGCTCGCTGTTCGTCGCGCTGTTCCCCATGGTCATGCTGGTGCTCAACGTCACCATCGTCGGCGTCATCTGGTACGGCGGGATCGAGATCGACAAGGGCGGCGTGCAGATCGGCACGCTCCTGGCCTTCATGCAGTACGTCGGCCAGATCCTCTTCGGCGTGCTCATGGCCTCGTTCATGACGGTCATGATCCCGAGGGCCTCCGTGTCGGCCGAGCGCATCTCCGAGGTGCTGGCCAGCACCTCCACCCTCGTGGAGGCCGCCCACCCGGTGCGCGAGCTGCCTCGCCCCGGCGAGATCGCGTTCGAGGACGTCACGTACGCCTACCCGGAGGCCGAGCACCCCGTGCTCGCCGGCATCACCTTCACCGCCGAGCCGGGGCAGACGGTCGCGCTCATCGGCTCCACCGGCTCGGGCAAGACGACGCTGGTCTCGCTCATCCCCCGGCTGTTCGACACCACGAGCGGCACCGTGCGCTTCGCCGGGGTCGACGTCCGCGAGCTCGAGATGGAGACCCTGTGGGCGGGCATCGGCCTGGTGCCGCAGCGCCCGTTCCTGTTCGCCGGCACCGTCGCGTCGAACCTGCGGCTCGGCCGCGAGGACGCCGACGACGGCGAGCTGTGGGAGGCGCTCGAGATCGCACAGGCCAGCGACTTCGTCTCGCAGATGGAGGGTGGGCTCGACGCGCGCATCGCCCAGGGCGGCACCAACGTCTCCGGCGGGCAGCGGCAGCGGCTGGCGATCGCACGGGCGATCCTGCGCCGGCCGGCGGTGCTGATCTTCGACGACTCGTTCTCGGCGCTCGACCTCGCCACCGATGCCCGGCTGAGACAAGCGCTGTGGCGGGAGCTGCCCGAGGTCACCAAGGTCGTCGTCGCCCAGCGCGTCTCGACCGTCACGGACGCGGACGCGATCCTCGTCCTCGAGGACGGCCGCATCGCCGGCATCGGCACGCACGCCGAGCTGCTGGAGACCAACGAGACCTACCGCGAGATCGCGGAGTCCCAGCTCGCGGTGGAGGCCGGCTCATGAGCGACCAGACGCTGACCGAGGACGAGAAGGTCGAGGCCGAGCTCGGGGAGCAGGCGCGCATCGCGTCGGACACCTGGGGCAGCGTCGCGCCCGGCAAGGCGGACAACTTCAAGGCGTCCTTCACCCGGATGCTCGGCCTGCTGAGCCCCTACAAGATGGCGCTCGTCGTCGTCACGATCATGGGCACCGCCGGCGTGGTGCTCACCGTCATCGCCCCCAAGATCCTCGGCAAGGCCACCGACGTGGTCTTCGGCGGCTTCGTCTCACGCCTGCCGGTGTGGCACGGCGTGACGTCGCAGGCGGAGGCCGTCGCGGGGCTGCGCGCCGCCGGCCAGGGCAAGCTCGCCGACCTGGTCGCCGGGCTGGACAACTTCGTGCCGGGCGCCGGCGTCGACTTCAACCGGCTCGGCCGGCTGCTGCTCATCGTCCTCGCGCTGTACGTCGCGGGCGCCCTGCTCACCTGGGGCCAGGGCTTCATCATCAACATCGTCATGGTCCGGGCCATGTGGCGGCTGCGCGAGCAGGTCGAGGAGAAGATCAACCGGCTGCCGCTGGCGTACTTCGACCGGGTGCAGCGCGGCGAGCTCATCTCCCGCGTGACGAACGACATCGACAACATCACGCAGACGATGCAGCAGTCGCTGTCCGGCGCGCTGACCGCGGTGCTGACCGTGCTCGGCGTGCTGGTGATGATGTTCTCGATCTCCTGGAAGCTGGCGCTCGTCGCGCTGGTGTCCCTGCCGCTCATGGGCGTGATCTTCGGGGTCATCGGCCCGAAGTCGCAGAAGGCGTTCGGCGTGCAGTGGCGCAAGGTCGGCCGCCTCAACGCCCGCGTGGAGGAGTCGTTCTCCGGGCACGCGCTCGTCAAGGTGTTCGGTCGGCGGCGCGACTTCCACGCCAAGTTCCGCGCCGACAACCAGGAGCTGTACCAGGCGTCGTTCCGGGCGCAGTTCCTGTCCGGGATCATCTGGCCGGGCATGTCCTTCGTCGGCAACCTGACGTACGTCGGCATCGCGGTGCTCGGCGGCCTGATGGTGGCCAACGGGACGATGCGCCTGGGCAGCGTGCAGGCGTTCATCCAGTACGCGCAGATGTTCTCCCAGCCGCTGTCGCAGCTCGGCGGGATGGCCGCGGTGGTCCAGTCCGGGACGGCGTCCGCCGAGCGGGTGTTCCAGCTGCTCGACGAGGACGAGCAGAGCCCCGACCCGGCCGACGCGCCCGCCCCCGCGGAGGGCGACGGCACCATCGAGTTCGAGCACGTGGCGTTCTCGTACACGCCCGACAAGCCGCTCATCACCGACCTGTCGTTCACGGTCCGCCCGGGTGAGACCGTCGCCATCGTCGGGCCGACCGGCGCCGGCAAGACGACCCTCGTCAACCTCCTCATGCGCTTCTACGAGCTGGACGGCGGGCGCATCCTCGTCGACGGCCAGGACATCGCGACCCTGACCAGGCACGACGCCCGGGCGCGCACCGGCATGGTGCTCCAGGACACGTGGCTGTTCGCCGGCACCATCCGGGAGAACATCCGCTACGGGCGCCAGTCCGCCACCGACGAGGAGGTGCTGGCGGCCGCCCGCGCCACCTACGTCGACCGGTTCGTCCACTCGCTGCCGCACGGGTACGACACCGTGCTGGAGGAGGATGCCGCGAACCTGTCGGCGGGCGAACGCCAGCTCATCACGATCGCCCGTGCCTTCGTCGCGCAGCCCTCGGTGCTGATCCTCGACGAGGCCACCTCGTCCGTCGACACCCGGACCGAGCGGCTGCTGCAGCACGCGATGGCCTCGCTGCGGCAGGGGCGCACGTCGTTCGTCATCGCCCACCGGCTCTCGACCATCCGCGACGCGCACCTCATCCTCGTCATGGAGCACGGCGCGATCGTGGAGCAGGGCACCCACGAGCAGCTCATCGCGGCCCGCGGCGCCTACTACCCGGCTGTACCAGTCGCAGTTCGCCGGTGCCCTGGTCGACGAGGAGGTGGCATGACGGAGCACGTGATCGAGCCCCTGACACCGGAGACCTGGCCGGCGTTCGCCGCGCTCGCCGAGAAGCACAACGGCGTGTGGGGCGGCTGCTGGTGCTGCTGGTTCCACGCCGACGAGCCGAAGGGCGCCAAGCACGAGCTAGGTGGCCGCGCCTTCAAGCAGCGGATGGTGGAGGAGGGCGTGGCGCACGCCGCGCTCGTCTTCGAGGGCGACGCCGCCATCGCGTGGGCGGAGTACGGGACGCCGGCCGAGCTCCCGCGCATCTACTACCGCAAGGAGCACGACGAGGGGCTCGTCGAGCCGGCCGACTACCGGATCACGTGCTTCTTCACCGATCGCGACCACCGCCGGTCCGGGGTCGCCGCCGAGGCGCTGGCGGGTGCGCTGGACCTCATCGCACAGGCGGGCGGCGGGCTGGTGGAGTCGTTCCCGCAGGACACCGAGGGCGCGAGGAAGAGCGCGTCGTTCCTGTTCAACGCCACGCGGACGCTGTTCGAGGAGGCCGGGTTCGAGGTGCAGCGGCCCCTCGGCAAGGCCAACCACTACCTCATGGTCAAACGGGTCGCGCCGGCGTCCTAGGCGTCGAGCAGGGCGAGCACCGGACCCAGCGACGAGATCGCCGGCCCGGTGATCGGGTCGAGGACCAGCTGGACCTCGGTGACGCCGGCGTCGGCGTAGGCGCGCAGCCCGTCCGCGACCTGCTCCGGGGACCCGGTCAGCGGGGCGATCCGCCCGAGCTCGGACGGGTCGCCCTGCACCCGGCCCGTGCCGCCCGCCAGCTGCACGAGCACCGCGACGGTGCGGGCGACCTCGTCGGGCGCCCGGCCGGCGGCGGCGAGCGCGGCGGAGAGCGACGACGCCGCGGACGCGACCCCCGTCGCCGCGTTGCCCGTGTCCGCGAACCAGGCGTTCCAGGCGTCGACGTGGGGCGCGGTCGCGGCCAGCATCCGCGGGCCGATCGACCCGATCATCAGCGGCGGACCGCCGGGGGTCGGCCCGCGCGGCACCAGCTCCGCCTCCCGCGCCGAGCAGTACCGCCCGACGAAGTCCACCGACCCGTCGCGCAGCAGCGACCGGACGATGGTGAACGCCTCCTCGAACCGGGCGATGCGGTGGTCGAACGGCGCGCCGAGCGCCGCGAACTCCACGGGGTTCCACCCGGCCCCCAGGGCGAGCACGAACCGCCCAGCGCTCACCTCGTCGAGCGTCGACGCCTGCTTGGCCAGCAGGAACGGGCTGCGGAAGGCGGTCGCGGCCACGAGCGGGCCCAACGTCACCCGCGAGGTGACGGCCGCGAGCGCCGCCAGCAGCGTCCACGACTCCCACGGCCCGCGCGTCGAGCCGTCGTCGAACCGGTAGAGCAGGTGGTCCCCGACCCAGATCGAGTCGAGGCCCACGTCCTCGGCCCGCCGCGCCATGTCCGCCAGCTCCGGCCAGCCCACCGAGCGCTCGACCTCGGGCAGCTGGACCCCGACGCGCAGCGGCCGACGAGCCGATGCGGTGGAGCGGCGGGGGTAGCGGGGCTCGTCGGGCACGCCCCGACGGTAGCCACACAGGGCGACGGCCCGCACACCACCAGGGTGCGGGCCGCCGCCGGTAGGTGGGCCGGCTCAGCGCCGGCCGGGTCTCACTGGAGGGCCGACACCAGCTTCGCCACGTCCGGCGAGCCGAGGCCCGTCGGGATGTCGTAGCCCGACTTCGCGGAGTAGCCCGGGCCGTTGAAGTTGTTGCTGCCGACCGTCACGTCGTGGAACGCCGCCGGGTGGGCGGCCGCCGCGCCGTACAGCTTGGCGTTGAGGTCGGCGAGCGAGACACCCGCCGCCTTGGCGAGCGCTCCGATGGCGGCCCACTGCGGCGAGCCCGAACTGGTCCCGCCGTAGAAGTAGAAGCCGTTGTCCGCGGGGTTCGGGTAGAACCCGGCGTACACCAGCACGGATGTGTAGACCGAGGCGTTGTAGGAGACGTCGGACGTGGTGCGCGCCGTCAGCCCGCTCACCGCACCCTGGAAGGTCGACGCCGCGAACAGCTTGCTCGGCGCCCCGCCGGTCGCCCCGAAGGCGCCGTCCGTGCACCCGAAGGGGCACTGCGCCGGGTCGCCGTCGTTCCACACGGTCTCGCTCTGGTAGTTCCCCGCGTCGTCGGTGAACAGGTTGGTGCCGCCCACCGCGATGACGTTCGGGTCGGACGCCGGGTAGCCGGCGTTCGTCACCGAGAACCCGTCCGTCGCGCCGCCGTCGCCGGAGGACGCGAACACCGCCATGCCCTTGCCGACGGCCGACGAGAAGATCTGCGTCGCCTGGTTGACCTGGGCGTTGTTGGCGTTGTTGCCCTTGATGTACGCCTCGTCGACGCCGTACGACATCGAGAGCACGTCGCCGAGGTTGTGGGCGACCGCCCACTGCACCGCGTTGTCGAGCACGTTGCCGCCCGGGTTCGCGGCGACGACCAGGTTGATCGTCGCCTCCGGGGCGATCGCGTGGGCCCACTCGACGTCCAGGGTGGTCTCGCCCGCCCAGCCGAGCGGGACGCTCGCGTGCGCCGTCAGCGTCGGGGGCTTGCCGCCGGGGTAGTAGACGTGGAGCGTGCCGGAGTCGTACGGCAGGCCGAACGCCGCCGAGAACGTCGCGAGGTCCGACTGGATGGTCGGGCTGCCGTAGGCGTCGACGATGACGATCGAGGTGCCGGCACCGGTGTAGTCGGCGGGGATGTCGTAGGCCGTCCGGATCTCGGCCGGCGTGTAGCACGCGATGCCATAGGCGGCGACGCACTGCGACGGCGTCGGGAAGGCGGCAGGCGCGCTCGCGGACATGAACTTCGACAGCGGGTGCACGGTGTAGACGAAGCTGCCGCCCCCGGTCGACGCGGCCGAGGCCGGTGCGGCGAGGGCGGCGGCGGCGAACGCCGTCAGCAGGGCGACGCCGGCGGCCAACGCCGCACGGCGCGAGTGGTTCCGCATACGCATTTCCTCGGATCGGGGCTGGGGCCGCGGTGCGCGGCCGGGTGTCCGAAACGTACGACTGGTCTGTTTCGCCCGAAAGTCGGGCCGATGCCGTGGTGAACGGTTCACCCGAATGGCGTAATCGGGCCGTTCGGCCCTGGGGTGCTCCTCGTCGGCCAGCCAGCCTCGTCGTCATGCGGATCCCCGCGAGCCACGCCGACCTGCTCGACCGTCCGCTCCCGGCCGCGCTGACCACCCACTTCGGGCGTGGTCGGCTGCAGTCGTCCGTCGTCTGGTTCTGGCGCGAGGGCGACGACGTCTGCTTCACGACGATGACGGAGTTCGTCAAGGCGCGGAACCTGCGCGAGAGGCCGCACGCGACCCTGCTCGTCTGGGACGCCGACGGGCGGTGGCTCGAGCTCCGCTGCGGGGTGACCGAGGTGGTGCAGACCCCGGCCGAGGCGCTCGCCACGTGCGACGACGCCGGCTTCCGCTACTGCGGCGTGCGGCCGTACTTCGGCGCGGTGGTCCCGGCCGACTGGGCCGAGAAGGAGCACCCGGTCACGTTCCGGTTCACCCCCGAGGCGGCGTCGTCCGGCACCCTGGCGCACGACGAACCCGCGGCACCCGGCCGCGCGACCGCCCACGACGAGCCCGAGCCACCCGCTGCCACGGCGCGTGCCACGCGCGCCGGTCTCGGCGACGCGGCCGGGCCGCTCCCTCTCGACACGGCCGCCACAGCCGCCGCCGACCACCGTGAGGTTCCGCTGCCCGCGAGCCACCGGGCGCTCCTCGAGGGACCCGCCGTCCCGCTGCTCGCCACCCGCGACCCGGCGGGCCACGCGCGCGTGCAGCCGGTCGCGACCTCGCTCGTCGGGCACCGCCCCGCGGTGCGGCCGGGCGACGAGCAGGCCGAGGACCTGCGACGCGACCCGCGAGCGACGCTCCTGGCCGTCGACCCGCGCGACACCGCCCGCTGGATCGAGGTGCGGGCCGACGCAGCCCCCGCCGGCGACGGCTGGTGGCGCCTGGTGCCGCGCCACGTCGTCGTGGACGCGATCCACCCCTGACCGCCGGCGTTCGTCTCGACGTCGTCCGCCGTACCTGCCGCGTGTCAGTGGTCGCGCCTAGCGTGGGCTGGCGGCCGGGATGGTCCGGCGGGGCGGTGACGGAGGGGCGACGCCATGGACGTTCGCGTGCAAGAGGTGGTGTTCGACTGCGCCGACCCGGCGGGTCTCGCCGAGTTCTGGGCGCAGGTCCTGGACGCCCGCTGGGGCATGGTCGACGACGAGTGGGCCGTCGTCGACGCGGCGCCCGTGATGCTGGGCTTCCAGAAGGTGCCCGAGCCCAAGCAGTCCCCCAAGAACCGGCTGCACCTCGACGTGCAGGTGGGCGACGCGCTGGCGGCCGCCGCGCGGGCGGAGGCCCTCGGCGCACGTCGCACCGGCTTCGCGCGGCTCGGCGAGGACGGGAACGGCTTCGTCGTGCTGCAGGACCCGGAGGGCAACGAGTTCTGCTTCGTCGTCGACCGCGACGGTGGCTGGGACGAGACCCTGCGGCGGGCGCTGGAGGCCGGCCTGCCGGTCGCCTGACGGGTGCGGCGCCGCCGGCGCGGCACGAGTCGGTGCGGGATCCGTCGGCGCGGGACCCGACGGGCGCACGGTCTCGCGGCGGTCGTGCCCACGCGGACCCGGTGGGACGTTCGGCCCGGGCCCGGGCGCCCGGGGCGGTGGTCCACTGCGGACATGGCCCGCCTGCCCCGCCCGTCGGACCTGCTGCCCCGTCCGAACGAGCTCCTCCCCCCGCCGCCCCCGAAGCCGCCGCGTCGCACGGTCGTCGCGGCCATCGCCTTCGCCGCCGGCGCGAGCCTCCCGCTGCTGCGCACGTGGATGCTGACGTTCGGCTCGACCGAGGACGAGCTGGACGCCGCGCTACCCGGGGACGCGATCCTGGCGAAGCCGGACCTCGTCGCCACCCGCACGGTCGGCATCACGGTGCCCCCGGCCGCCGTCTGGCCGTGGGTGGCGCAGCTCGGCCAGGGCCGCGGCGGCTTCTACTCGTACGACGAGCTGGAGAACCTCGTCGGCTGCGACATCCACTCGGCCGACCGGATCATGCCGGAGCTCCAGGACATCGCCGTCGGCGACGAGGTCCACCTCGCCCCTCCCGTCGCGCTCGAGGCCGTCGTCGTCGAGCCGGGCCGGGCGCTCGTGCTGCGCGGCGCTGCGGCGCCGGGTGCCGACGCGCCGCCGTACGACTTCACCTGGGCGTTCGTGCTGCGCCCAGGCCGCGACGGTGGGACGCGGCTCGTGGTGCGCGAGCGCTACCTGTACCGGGCCGGGTGGGCGCGGCTGCTCGTGGAGCCCGTGAGCGTCGTCAGCTGGTTCATGAGCCAGAAGATGCTGCGCGGCATCCGCGACCGGGCGCAGGCCGCGTACCGCTGGTCACCACCGCCGGAGGGCTGAGTCCAGCGCCCGGTGCGCCGCGTCGTCGGTGATGCCGAGCTGGCGCACGACGAGGGCGAGCGCGTCCGCCGCGTCGGCCAGGTCGGAGTGGCCGAGGCCGGTGCGCCGCGCCGCCTGCTGCACCACGGTGCCGTGGCGCCCGGCCGTGCGCACCAGCCCGTCCCGGGCCAGCTGCTCGTAGACCTTGTTGACGGTGCCGCGGGCGATCCCGAGGTCGGTCGCCAGGTGCCGGATCGGCGGCAGGGTCGCGCCGGGCGCCAGCTGGCCGGACACGATGAGCCGCTCGATCTGCGCCCGGAGCTGCTCGAAGACCGGGACCGGCGAGGCCGCGTCGACGTGGACGATCACGTGGGCTGCCGCCACGAGGACGGCGGCCGCGGCGCCGCCCGGTGCGTGTAGACCCACGCCAGGACGAGCCCCACGAGCCAGACGAGCCAGCGCAGGGCCGTCGGCACGGGGCCGGGCGCGGGAACCGAGGCGACGACGCCCGTGACCACCAGCAGCGCGGCCGCGAGCTGCAGGTTGGCCACGCTCCGGCCGGCGAACGCCCGGATCCTCGCATCGAGCTCCCGGGCACGGAACGACAGCACCGGGCGGCGGCGGCCGACGATCCGGGCCCGCGTGGCCTCGGCCAGGCCCGCGACCAGGAGCCCTGCCACCGCGAGCAGCACGGTGGCCGTGTCGCGGACCCAGAGGCTGAGCGCCACGGCTCCGAGCGTCGCCGCCGCGAGGAGCCCACGCGCGGTCCAGACGACGCCCGGCAGCGGGGCCGGGTCGCGCGGCTCGAGCGAGGCGACCGCCGCGGCACCACCGCGGGGGCCCAGCCGGTAGGACTCGGCGAACAGGGTCCCGACGAGCACGCCCGCGATGCCGCCGAAGAGCAGCGCGGTGAAGCTGACCGACCCCTGGTACCGGAAGGCCGCCACGGTCGTCGCGACGACGCCGACGAGCCCGCCGGCCATGCGGAGGCGTCGGTGCCGCGCGAGGTACCGGCGGACCACCTCGGCCTCGTCGTCGGGCACGATGCCGGCGCCCGCGACCCACGCGACGTCCCGCTCCCGCGGCGCCACCCTCGCCCACAGCGCCGCGACGAGCACGACGAGGACCGCCGCGAGCACGAAGGCCACACCGCCGAGCAGCACCCGCACGTCCCCTTCCGTATTGGCCTATTGGCATAGTACGTTGCGCCAATGAGTCAGGCAATGGCCGACCCCACCCTCGAGGCGCTCGTGCCCCGGCCGTCCCGCCGGGGCGGTGCCGCCCTCGTCGTGCTGGCCCTGGCCGTCCTCGTCGCCGCGTGGGTCGTCCCCGCGCTGGTCCGGCCGACGATCGGCACCGGCTCGTCGGCCGCGGGCAGGGAGTTCCCCGCCGAGCGCCGCGAGCTCGTGCTCGCCGAGATCACGCCGGGCGGGTGGGGCGGCGTCACCGTGAACGGGGTCGACGACGTGCCGGGGGCGCACGTGGTCGGCGCCTGGGCGGTCGAGGGCGTCAGCGACGCCCTTCGCACCATGCCGGCCGTCGACGTGGCCTCGGACGAGTACGTCACGCGCCTCGGCGTGACCGACGCCGACCGGCTCCCCCGCCGCGTGGCCCCGGGCCGGTCCGCGACGCTCGTCGTGCTGTGGCAGATCGACAGCTGCCGGACCGCTGCCGACGGTGGGGCGGTCAGCACCCCGGTGCACCTGCGGGGCCCGCTGGGGAACGCCCGCGTCGAGACAGTCCCGGCCTCGCCGATGCTCGGCGGCACCGAGTGGAGCGACGGCACGCCGTGCGTGCCCTAGGGCCTCCCACCCGCACCTCCGCCTTCGGGCGGGCGGCCAGTCATCCCTTCGTCGGAGGCAGTCGCAAGGGCCTTCACCCTAGACTCGCACCCGTGATCTTCAAGGCTGTGGGGGACGGCCGGCCCTATCCGGACCACGGGCTGACGACGGCCAAGCAATGGGCCGACGTACCGCCGCGCCAGGTCAGGCTGGACGAGCTGGTGACCACGAAGCGAACTCTGGACCTCGACGCGCTGCTCGCGGACGACTCCACGTTCTACGGCGACCTCTTCGCGCACGTCGTGCAGTACCGCGGCGTGCTCTACCTGGAGGACGGCCTGCACCGCGCGGTCCGTGCCGCCTTGCAGCAGCGCCCGACGCTCCACGCCCGGGTGCTGGTGCTCGAGTGAGCGAAGCGGAGCGCGCCCGGAGGCTGCGCCGGCGCCACATGCACGAGCGCCAGGCCGTGATCTTCGGCGTGCTCCTGTCGTTCCTCGCGCTGTCGTTCGTCGTCGCGGCCGCCGTCTACACGGGCAACCTCAACGTGCCGTTCTTCAGCCGTGCGTTCACGGCCAAGCCGAGCCCCACCGCCACGCACGACCCGCAGCCGTGCCCCCCGGCGGGCGCGCTGCCGGTGGCGGCGGGGAGCATCACGGTGAACGTCTACAACGGCACCAGCGCCACCGGCCTGGCGAAGTCGACCGGTGACGCGCTCACGCAGCTCGGCTTCAAGGTGCAGACCGAGGGGAACGCGATCGCCTCCTACATCGGGACGGCGCGCATCTCCTTCGGCATCCAGGGCATCGCGCAGGCCTACACGCTGGCCGCGCACGTCGACCACGCCGAGCTCCAGCTCGACACCCGCAAGGACGCCTCGGTCGACATCACGCTCGGCTCGGCGTTCGTCTCCCTCAAGCCCACGGACAAGGTGACGCTCGACCCGAACACCCCGCTCGCCGCGCCGGTGGGCTGCGTGCCCTACGACCAGCTGGCCACCGCGCCGGCCGCCACCCCGACGGCGACCAGCAAGGGCTGATACCCCGACGCAGCGCGGCCGGCCGATCCCGTGGGACCGGCCGGCCGCGTCGCGTTCGGGGCTGCGTGTCAGTGGTGCAGCATCGCCGGCTCCTCGCCGCCGGGCACCGAGGCCGGGGTCGCCGGCTCCTGGCCCGTGCCGCGCCACGCGGCGATGACCCGCATCACGTGGTAGATGACGATCGCGGCGGCCGTGCCGAGCGCGATGCCGGTGAACGACAGGTTGCCGGAGGTCCAGGTGTAGTTCGCGATGCCGACGATGAGCGGGATCGCGGCCGTCGTCAGGTTGACCGGGTTGGAGAAGTCGACCTTGTTCTGCAGCCAGATCCGGGCGCCGAGCAGGCCGATCATGCCGTAGAGCATGGTCGCCGCCCCGCCGAGGACGCCGGCGGGCACGGTGGCGACCGCGGCGCCGAACTTCGGGCACAGCGACAGCACGAGCGCACCGCCGCCGGCGACCCAGTAGGCGGCCGTCGAGTACACGCGGGTGGCCGCCATGACGCCGATGTTCTCCGCGTACGTCGTCGTGCCCGAACCGCCGCCGAGGCCGGCGAGGGTGGTGGCCAGGCCGTCGGAGAACAGCGCCCGGCCCATGACGGGGTTGAGGTCGTGCCCGGTCATCGCGGACACGGACTTCACGTGCCCGATGTTCTCGGCGATGAGGACGATGACGACGGGGAGGAACACGGCCCACACCGAGGGCTTGATCGAGGGGGCGACGAACTGCGGCAGGCCGACCCAGGCCGCCTTGGAGATCGCCGAGTAGTCCACCTCGCCCTGGATCGCCGCGACGACGTAGCCGACGACGACGCCGAGCAGGATCGACAGGCGCCCGAGGATGCCGCGGAAGAGGACGGTGATGAGGATGATCGCGCCCAGCGTGACGATGGCGGTGACCGGCGCGGTCTTGAAGTTGTTCCAGGCCGAGGGCGCGAGGTTGAGGCCGATGAGCGCGACGATCGTGCCGGTGACCACCGGCGGCATGACGACGTCGATCCAGTGCGCCCCGGCGAAGTGCACCACGACGCCGACGATCATCAGCAGGACGCCGGTGACGAGGATGCCGCCGACGGCCGCGGACTGTCCGCCCTGGTTCACGGCCACCCCGATGGGGGCGATGAACGCGAACGACGAGCCCAGGTAGCTCGGCAGCCGGTTCCCGGTGACGACCAGGAACAGGATCGTGCCGACGGCCGAGAAGAACAGGGTCGTCGACGGCGAGAAGTGCGTGATGAGGGGGACGAGGAACGTCGCGCCGAACATGGCGACGATGTGCTGCAGGCCGATGCCGACCGTGCGGGGCCACGTCAGTCGCTCGTCGGGCGCCACCACGTCGCCGGGAGGCACCGAACGCCCCGTCCCGTGCAGTCTCCAGCCCCACCGGAACTCCGCCATTGAGTCCTCCTCGCGCCCGTCTTCACAATCCCCGCACCGGGGCTGCACGAACCTTACTGATCCTCTGTTTCCGTCAGGCTTCGTCGCCCAGGAATCTCACAACGACCTCCTCTACCCTGGAGAGGTTCTCCGTGCCGACGCCCTGGGAGGCTGCTCTGTCTCGCGCTCTGCTCCGCAGCCGGACCGCCGCCTGGGGCGCCTTCCTGGCGGTCCACGCGTGGCTGGCGTTCCTCGGCGTCGTCGTCATCCCGAACGCGGCGTTCTGGGACCTGCAGCTGTACCGGTACTGGATGTGGCTGGGCGTGCACGTGTCCCAGTGGCCGGGCCTGGAGGCGGCGTGGGTCTACCCCGCGGGTGCGACGGTGCCCATGCTCGTCGCCGGCATCGGCGGCCTGGGCTACGGCAGCGGGTACGCGATCGTCTGGTCGCTGATGATCACCGCGCTCGACGCGGCCGCGCTCGCGGTGCTCATGCGCCGGCGCAACGGCCTGGCGGCGGCCTGGTGGTGGACGGCGTTCCTGCTGCTGCTCGGGCCCGTGGCGATGGGCCGGCTGGACGCGGTGGTCGCCCCGCTCGTCGTCGTCGGCCTGGTGTGGGGTGTGGACCGCCCGGCGGTCGCCTCGTTCCTGCTGACCGTCGGCGCGTGGATCAAGGTGGCGCCCGGCGTACTCCTCGCCCCGCTGTTCCTCGTCGCGCGGCGCCCCTGGCGTGACGTCGTCGTGCCGGCCGCGGCGTTCTCGGCGGTCGTCGTCGGCACCGTCGTCGGCCTCGGCGGCGGCGCCTACGCGTTCTCGTTCCTCTTCGAGCAGGGCGCCCGCGGGCTGCAGATCGAGTCGGTCGGCGCGACGCCCTGGCTGCTCGTCGCGCTGTTCTCCAAGAGCATCACGCGCTGGATGAACCAGGACATCAACACCTGGGAGATCTACGGGCCCGGCACCACGCAGATGGCGACCCTTCTCGGCGGGCTGTTCGACCTGGCGATCGTCGCCGTGGTGGTGCTCCTGTGGCGGCGTCGGCAGACCCTCGGCGACCGCCTCTGGACCGATCGCGGCGAGCGGCACGAGGTGCTGGTCCGCGGCGCGCTCGTCTTGACGCTCGCGATGCTCGTCTTCAACAAGGTGCTCTCGCCGCAGTACATCGGCTGGCTCGCCGGCCCGGTGGTCGTGGCGGTCGCGCTCGGGCTGCCCGGCTGGGACCGCACGCGCAAGACGGTGCTCGCGGTCGCGGGCGCGACGCAGGTGATCTTCCCCTTCCTCTACAGCCAGATCACCTACGGCGGCGCCGGCACCACGCTGGTGCTCGCCGCCCGCAACGTCGCGCTCGTCGTGCTCCTTGCCTGGTCGGTCACCGCGCTGCTCGGCCGGCGGGACGACGAGGCCACCAGCATCGAGCGGTCGGGCGCGCGGGTCGCGGCGCACGCCACCCCCTGAGGCCGGCCGCGGCGAGCGGGTCCTCCCGCCCCTGAGCCCGCGTCCGTTCGGGTGACAAACGGGGCACTCTCGTGCGCCCCTGCCCTCAGCACACGTCGTGCGCCGCTAGGTTTCCGGCGACCGGCGGGCGTCCTGGCCACGGCGGTGACAACGAGCAGGGGGCTCCATGCGCTTCAACCCGCCCACGTCCTGGCCCGACGTCCCCGCCGGCTGGATGCCGCCGGTCGGCTGGATGCCGAATCCCAGCTGGCCTCCGGCACCTGCGGCCTGGCCGTTCTGGCTGTCCGACGACGGTCAGCCGCTGCCCGTGACGTTCGCGCCCGACGTGCCGGCGTGGGACCCCCGAGCAGTCGTGCAATCGGGCTCGCCCTCCGCCGCCGGGACATGGCCGCTCGCGGCACCACCCGTCTCGGACGACGCCCTCCACGCGCGGCGGCGCGCACTGGTGATGTTCGGCATCGGCGTCGCGGCGTTCCTCGTCGGGGCCGTGTCGGCGATCCTCGCCGGCCGGTCGAGCAGCGGCGGCTGGATCTGGACCGGCGGCATGATCGTCGGCGCCGGCCTGTTCGTGCGGTCGCTGGTGCAGTACCGGGCGACCCGGACCGCCGGGCCGGCGAAGCCGCGCTCGGTGGCACTCGTGGCCCTCGGCCTGCTCGTCTGCGTCGGGACCGGGGTGGGCGCACTCGTCTCGGTCGTCAACCCGCCACAGGTGCCGCACGAGGCCGGCTCGTGCTGGACGACGCTGAAGGGCGACAGCATTCAGGCGGTGCCGTGCTCGGGGAACCACCAGTACAAGGTGACGCAGCTCGTCGACGACCAGGCGGCCTGTCCCGACGCGTCCGTCTTCTACGTGACGCTGGACTCCGGGAAGATCGGCTGCCTGGTCGACGACTGACCTAGACGGTCCCCTCGAACAGCCCCATGAGGTTGCCCGACGGGTCGCGCACCACGGCGAACCAGCTGGTTTCGCTGATGGGTGACTTCGGGGTGGCCACCGCCCCGCCGAGGCCCTCCACCGCCGCGAGCGCGGTGTCGATCGAGTCGACCTCGACGTAGCTGCGTGGCTGCGTGAAGTCCGGGGTGCGGGTCGCCAGGCCGCCGCCGCTCACCTGGTTGGGCGCCCGCCACATGGGGTAGTCCGCGTACTCGGGCAGCGAGGCGATCTGCCAGCCGAACAGCGTGCTGTAGAAGGTCTTCGCCTTGTCGACGTCGTCGACCGGGATGTCGATGTGCGTGATGTCGCCGTGGGCCATGGCTGCGCTCCTTCGTCGTGCACCTCTCGGACCCCGCCACGCTAGGCAGCACCACCGACAGCCGCACGACGAGCCGGCTCGCGGTTGAATGGCGGAGGTCCGTCCAGCCGAAGGAGATCCCATGCGCGCCGTCGTCCACCATCGCTTCGGCGACCCGTCCGAGGTGCTCGGCGTCGAGGACGTCCCCACCCCCGAGCCCGGCCCCGGGCAGGTGCGCGTGCGGCTGCTGGCCTCGCCCATCCACAACCACGACCTGTGGACGGTGCGGGGCGACTACGGCTACAAGCCCGAGCTGCCGGCGCGGGCCGGCACCGAGGCGGCCGGCGTCGTCGACGCGCTCGGCGAGGGCGTCGAGAACGTCCAGGTCGGCCAGCGCGTCGCCACCGGCGGCACCTTCGGGGCGTGGGCGGAGTACTTCGTGGCCGGGGCCGCCGGGCTCGTCCCCGTCCCCGAGGCCCTGCCCGACGAGGTCGCCGCGCAAGTGGTCGCGATGCCGTTCAGCGCGATCAGCCTCGTCGACTTCCTCGACCTGCACGAGGGCGACTGGTTGGTGCAGAACGCCGCCAACGGCGCCGTCGGGCGGCTCGTCGCGCAGCTCGCCGCCACACGCGGCCTGCACGTGCTCGGCCTGGTGCGCCGCGCCGGCGCGGTCGACGAGCTGGCCTCCCAGGGCATCACCGGGGTGGTCGCCACGGACGACGACGGCTGGCGTGAGCGCGCGCACGAGATCACCGGCGGGGCACCGCTCGTCGCCGGCGTCGACTCGGTCGGCGGTGCCGCCGCCGGCGACGTCGCCTCCCTGCTCGCCGAGGGCGGCACGCTCGCGATCTTCGGCAGCATGGGCGCCGGCACCCTGCAGATCGCCGCGGGCGACGTCATCTTCAAGCAGCTCGTCATCAGGGGCTTCTGGGGCAACCGCGTCAGCGCCGCGATGGCGCCCGCCAAGCGCGCCGCCCTCATGGGCGAGGTGTTCCGAGGCCTGGCCGCCGGCACGCTGACCCTGCCCGTCGCCGCCACGTACGGCCTCGACGACATCGCCGCGGCTGCCGCCGCGAGCCTCCACGCCGGACGGGTCGGGAAGGTCCTCCTGCGGCCCTAGCCTCCCGGCGCCGCCGGCCCGGCGGGACGAGAACGGCCCCGGCTCGTGGGAGCCGGGGCCGTGATGCGATGGCGGTGGCGGTGGGATTCGAACCCACGGTGGACTTTCACCCACACACGCTTTCGAGGCGTGCTCCTTTGGCCGCTCGGACACACCACCAGACGCCCGGCAAGAGTACCGGGTCAGTGGGCCGCAGTCCGAATCCGCCTACCGTGGGTCCATGGGCACCCTGGACGACCTCGTCGGAGTCCTCGAAGGGCACCGGCTGGCCGTCCTGACCGGGGCCGGGGTCTCGACCGACTCCGGCATCCCCGACTACCGCGGGCCGGACTCCCCGCGGCGCACGCCGATGACGTTCCAGCAGTTCGTCGGCGACGAGCGGTTCCGCCGGCACTACTGGGCGCGCAACCAGGTGGGCTGGCGGCACGTCGCGACCCGCCGGCCCAACGCGGGGCACCGTGCGCTGGCCACCCTCGAGCGGCGCGGGCTCGTCGCCGGCGTCATCACGCAGAACGTCGACCTGCTCCACGAGACCGCGGGGTCGCAGCGCGTCATCGACCTGCACGGCCGGTACGACGAGGTCCGCTGCCTGCGCTGCGGCGCGCGGTACTCGCGCGACGAGGTCGCGGACCGGCTCGACGAGCTGAACCCGGGGTTCGTCGAACGGGTCGGCGAGGTGGGCGACGTCGAGATCGCCCCGGACGCCGACGCCGTCGTCGAACGGACCGCGGACTTCGTGATCGCCGCGTGCTGGGCACTTGACCCGGACGGGCTCCCGGGGCCGTGCGGCGGGATCCTCAAGCCGGACATCGTCTACTTCGGCGAGACCGTGCCGCCGGCGCGGGTGGCGGCCGCCTACGCGCTGGTCGACGAGGCCGACGCGCTCCTCGTCGCGGGCTCGTCGCTCGCCGTGCAGTCCGGGCTGCGGTTCGTCCGGCACGCCGCGGCCGCGGGCACGCCGATCGCGATCGTCAACCGCGGCGCGACGCGCGGCGACCGGTACGCCAAGGTCACGATGCACGCCGGCACGTCGGAGGTGCTGGCCGCGCTCGTCTGGCTGCTGCCTAGTCGATGAGCCGGTGCTCCTCGAAGAAGTGCTGGAGGAGCAGCGCGGACTCCTCCGCGCGCACGCCGCCGACGACCTCGATCCGCGCCGTCGCCCGGCGGTCGCGGATGACGTCCCACTGCGAGCCGGCGGCACCGGCCTTGGGGTCCCACGCGCCGAACACCACGCGGCGCACGTGCGACAGCAGCGCCGCCCCGGCGCACATGAGGCACGGCTCCAGGGTCACGACGAGCGTGCACTCGTCGAGGTGCCACCGGCCGAGGTTCTTCGCGGCGTCCCGCAGCGCGACGATCTCCGCGTGGGCGGTCGGGTCGGCCTCGTCCTCCCGGGCGTTGTGGCCCCAGCCGACCACGTGGGCGCCCGGCGCCACGACAACGGCCCCGACCGGCACGTCCCCGGTGAGCAGGGCCCGGCGCGCCTCGTCGAGCGCAACCCCCATCGCCCATGCGTCGACCGGCTGCACCGGCCTGCCGGCCTGACCCATGCCGTCATCATCGTGGATGGGGCCGCGCCCGCCGCGCAGGCGATCGGTGGCGTCATCGCACTGCGCACCGTGCAGTGACGGACGGACCACCGGGTCCGACGAGGGACGGATGGCCGGCCCGGGGGCACGGACCTCCGCCACTAGGCTGGCGGCCATGCGCCTGCACGTCGCGGACCACCCCCTGGTCACCCACAAGCTCACCATCCTGCGCGACGCGAAGACGCCGTCGCCGACGTTCCGCCAGCTCGTCGACGAGCTGGTGACGCTGCTGGCCTACGAGGCCACGCGCGACGTCGCCACCCACCCCGTCGAGATCGAGACGCCGGTCGCCAGGACCACCGGGCGCAAGCTCGCCGACCCTGCGCCGATCGTCATCCCGATCCTGCGCGCCGGCCTGGGCATGCTCGAGGGCATGACCCGCCTGCTGCCGACGGCGGAGGTCGGCTTCCTCGGCCTCAAGCGCGACGAGGAGACCCTCGAGGCGATCACCTATGCGAACCGGCTGCCCGAGGACCTCACCGGACGCCAGGTGTTCATCCTCGACCCGATGCTCGCCACCGGCGGCACGCTCGTCGCCGCGATGGAGTACGTGTTCGAGCGCGGTGCGCGCGACGTCACGGCCGTGTGCCTCATCGCCGCGCCCGAGGGGCTGAAGACCGTCGAGGCGTACGTCGGCGAGCGCGCCGACGTCCAGGTCGTCGTCGCGGCGCTCGACGAGCGGCTCAACGAGAAGGCGTACATCGTGCCGGGCCTCGGCGACGCCGGCGACCGGCTCTACGGGATCGTCTGACACCCGGCCGCCCGAGATCGGGCTCCCGCCGCCGGCACCGAGCCAGGCACCCGGCCGGCTCGCCACCGCCTGTGCCGTCGGTCGTCGCGCGCCCGCATCGGGCTAGCCCGCCGCCGGCACCACCGGTCCGCGGCGTGACGGCACGCGGCTAGCTCGCCGCCGTCGGCCTGGTGTTGCCCGGGCCGCCGTTGCCGTTGTCGTTCCCGTGCGGCCAGCACGTGCGGTCCCAGCGCGGGGTGCCGGCCCACCAGGGCGTCGAGGTGCTCGCGGCGCTGCAGGTTGGCGTCGGGGTCGGCGTGGGGGTCGGCGTCGGCGTGGGGGTCGGCGTCGGCGTGGGGGTCGGCGTCGAGGTGGGGGTCGTGGTCGGCGTGGGGCTGGAGGTCGGGCTGGGCGACGCCCACGGCGTGACCGTCAGGCTGCGCGGGTGGTTGAGGGTGCGCGCGACGCCGTCGGCGCTGACCTCCCACGTCACCTCGCCCCCCGTGAAGTCCTGCGCCACGGCCACCGCGATGGCGACGTGCGCCACCTGGCCCGCGTCGAGCACCGGCAGCGCGCACCGCACGCCGGTGCCGACGATCACGCAGTCCCACGCCGAGGCGAGGTGCACCGCGTACCGCCCGACGACCTGCTGGGTGACCGCCTCTGCGGTGACGCCGGCCGGCAGGTCGACCTGCGCGACGAGGTTCGTCGCCGGGCCGGCACCGGCGTTGGTCACATCGACACCGAGTCCCTGACCGCCCTCGCCCGCGGCCAGGACCGCGTCGGGAACGCTCACGACGAGGGCCGGGGCCCCCGCGGTGGTGCCGCCGGAGCCGCCGCTCGATCCGGACCCATCAGCCGCCACGACCGTCGAGACGTCGGAGGCGCCGCTGGTCGACGTGCCGGCATCCGCCGTGGTCGCGGCGCCGGGCGTCGACGCCGGCGCGCTGGTCGGGTCGTCGACGACGACGGACGCGGGCGGGAGTGCGGACGGGTTCGGTGTTGCCGTCACGGTGCTGGTCGCACTCGCGGACGACGGCGTGTCGTGCGGGGCGTTGAGCGCGAGCGCACCGAGCGCGATGCCCGCGACGACGACGACACCGGCCACGCCCGCGGCCACCGCCGTCGGGACCGTGCCGAGGAAGGCGCCGATCGCGGCGAGCATGCCGCCGGACGCCGCGCCACCCGACGCACCCGCGGCTCCGGCGGCGACGCCCACGCCGGCGCCGGCTGTGCCGGCCGCACCGGCGGCGGCGCCCGCCGCACCGCCGACTGCGCCACCCGAGCTCAGCGCCGCGGTGCCCGCGGCGAGGCCGCCTGCGGTCGGCAGCGCGAACCCGAGGGCACCCAGACCCGCCGCGCCGAGCACGAGCGGCGCGATGATCACGCGCAGGCCGTGGTTGACGTCGCGCAGCTCGAGCAGCAGGGCCCGGCACTCGCCGCACGTCTCGAGGTGCGCCTCGACCTGGGTGGTGTCTCGCGCGCCGAGGCCGCCACGCACGTAGCCGCCGAGCTTGCCGGCCACGGACCGGCACCCGTCGGGCAGCTCGTCGGACAGGTGCTGCTGGAGGTACGCCTGCCGCAGCCCCTCCCGCGCGCGGTACGCGAGCGCGGCCGTGCTGTTGGCGGTCAGGCCCAGCAGCGGCGCGATCTCGGCGGGTGTCTGCCCCTCGATCTCGCTGTGCCACAGCACCGCCTGCCACCGCTCGGGGAGGCTGGCGAACGCGCGCGCGACGATCGACCGCTCGAACCCTTCGAGCGCCGGCTCCTCCGCCGCGGCGACGGAGACCGTGCCCGACTCGAGGACGGCCACGTCGTCGGTCGGGTCGGCCCGGCGCCCACGCTCGCGCTGGACGGCCGCGGCCCGGCGCACGACGGTGAACAGGTAGGCGCGGAACGCGTCGGTGGGACCCGAGCCGCCGCGCAGCGCCGACCACACGGCGGCGAACGCGTCGGCGACAGCGTCCTCGGCCTCGGCCTTCCCGGACGTGTACTGCCGCGCGACGATCAGGGCCGCGCCGGCGTGGCGCTCGTAGAGCACACCGAAGGAACCCGCGTCGCCCGATCGCGCCGCCATGATGAGGTCGGCGTCGGAACGCAGGTCCATCCCCGTACCACGACCGGCTTCCACACCGCCCTCCGATACGCCCGGTATGTCCAGGACGAGTGTTTCACACTCCTCCGCAAGGGTGAATCGGCGAAAACCAGCGTCACCCTGAGCCCACAGGCCCCTCTCATTCCACGTGACGACCGACATGCGCCCCATGCCGCACCTGCCGGAGGGCCTGCGCGACCGTTGGCGTGCCAGCAGCGTCGAGTCCGTGTGGCTGCGGCCCGCGGACTGGTACCACCCCGCCGTCGACGTCCTCGTCGACGCGGTGCTGCGCGACGCCGACCCGTGCGCGGCCGCCGAGGAGCTCGGGCGGGCGCGCGGCTACGAGGGCGTGGGCATCGTCGAGACCCTCGACGACCTCGCCTGCCTGTACCGCACGGCGGGCGTCGCCACCCCACCCCTCGACGCGATCCGGGCCCTGTCCGGGGGCTGGGCGGACGGCTCGTCGGCCGGTATCGGCGCGGCCTCCGCGTTCGATCCCGAGACCGGGCTGCCGACGCGCTCCTACCTCGAGCTGCGCCTCCGTGAGACGTACGAGGGTGGGGAGCACACGTCGCACCGGCTCGTCGTCGTCGACGTCGCGGCGGGCGAGGTCTCCGGCTTCCTGCGCGCCGCGCGGTCGGCCGCGACCGGGGCGGCGCTGGCCTCCGCCTTCGGTGCCGGGCACCCGATGGGCACGCTCGGCGGCGGGATGTTCGCCGCGCTGATCCGCCCTGGGGACGACCTGGAGCGCCGGCTCGACCTCCTCCGTGCAGACCTCGCCTCGCGCTGCGCCGACATCGAGGTGCGTGCGACGACCCGGCAGCCGGTCCGTGCCTGGACCGAGCCCCTGCCGGACACGTACGACGGCGCCCTCTGCCTGCTCGGACGGCTGGTCCGCTTCGACGGCTGACCGGGTGACCGACGGCTGCACGGACGGTCAAGACTTCACCACGGCTTCGTCGCACATTGCTCCCCCGCTGGTCAGAGAGAAGTTTCACGAAGGGCTTGGCGAACCCCCGGCCGGGCGCCTACCGTCGTTAACGTGACCCCCAGTGGACTGGCGCCGACCGACCCGGACGTGCCGCACACCACGGACCGTGTGGTGCCGGCGCAGGGCCATGCCGCGGACCTGCCGGACGCGCCGGGACCGCTCCTCGCGGCCGGCGACGCGGCGGACGTCTACGCGTTGTCCGAGCACCAGGTGCTGCGGCGGTACCGCCAGGGCGGCGACGCCTCCCGCGAGTTCGCGCTCATGCGGCACGTCGCCGCGCACGGGTTCCCGGTGCCGGCGGTCCAGCACCTCGGCGGCCCCGACCTGCTCATGGAGCGGCTGCACGGGCCCACGCTGCTGCAGGCGCTGGCGGCCGGTGAGCTGAGCCTGCGCAACGGCGCGGCGCTGCTGGCGGACCTGCACCACCGGCTGCACGCCATCCCCGCCCCGACGGGCGGCGTCGTCATCCACCTCGACCTGCACCCGGGCAACGTCATCCTGTCCGAGTCGCGCGGACCCGTGCTCATCGACTGGGCGAACGCCCGCGGGGGTGCGGCGTCGCTGGACACCGCCACCACGGCGCTGATCGTCGCCGAGGTGGCGGTCGACGCGGGCGGCGACTACTCGCAGGCGGCCCGGGCGCTGCTGGCGGCGTTCGTCGGCGCGGTCGACGAACCCTTCCTCCCCTCGCTCGACGAGGCCATCGACATGCGGTGCCACGACCCGGCGCTCATCGCCGGGGAGTGCGACCTCGTGGAGCCCGCCGGCGCGCTGGTGCGCACGTTCGCCGAGCTCGCCGCCCACCGCTGAGCCCCGCGGCACCCGCTGGAGAGCACGTCCACCTGGGCGGGCGCGTTGCCGCTTCCGCTCGTGCGCGGCCGCTTCCGCTCGTGCGCGCGTTCGCCGAGCTCGCCGGCCACGGCTGAGCCTCGCGCGGCGGCACCGCTCGTCAGCCCGCGGCCGTCTCCATCGGCACGCCCTCCGGGGACGCCACCAGCATCGTCGCCGGGCCATCCACCGGCACCGCCAGCACCGCGGCGGCGCCGTGCGCGATCGCCCACGCCGGGCCGGGGTCGCCCATCGCCAGCACCGTCGTGGCCAGGACGTCCGCCACGGTGAGGTCGGCCGCGACGACGGTGGCCGCGACGAGCGGGACGTCGCGCGAGCCCGTGCGGCCGTCCCACACATGGGCGCCGCGCTCGTAGGTGCCGGACGTGGCGACCGCCCCGTCACGCACCGTGAGCACGGCGAGGACCGCCAGCGGGTCGGTCGGGTGCCGCACACCGACCTGCCAGGCCTGCCCCGGCTCCGGCTCACCTCGCGCGACGACGTCGCCACCGGCGTTGAGGAAGAAGTCGGCGATCCCGGCGGCGACGAGCCCGTCGGCCGCGCGCTGCGCGGCCCAGCCCTTGACGACGCCGTTGGTGTCCAGACGGCCGTCAGGCGTGTGCACGTCGAAGACGCCGTCGGAGTCCGTCCGCGCTCGCTCCGCGATGGCCAGCACCTCGCGCATGTCGGCGCTGAGCTCGTCGTCGGCCAGCTCGCCCCGGTCGAGCCGCGAGAGCTCGCTGTCGGGGCGGAAGGGACTGAATCGCTCGTCGGCCTCGTGCAGCACGGCGAAGGCGTGCTCCATCGCCGCCTCGGTGGCGACGGGGTCGGCGTGCCGCACGTCGAGCGACACGACCGTCCCCATCACCTCCTCGACGCGGCGCATGTCAGCCGTGCTGGTCGATGGCGGCCTGCAGGGACTGCGCGTAGGCCTGCGAGGTGAACGTCGCGCCGGAGACGCCGTTGATGTTCGCGGAGTTGGCGGCGACTGCCTGCTGGTTCAGCTGCGGGATCGCGTACTGGTTGAGCTGCACGGAGTAGCCGTGCCAGTTGGGGTACTGCAGCGCCTGCACGTTCGTGATCTTGGAGCCGCTGAACGTCACCGAGAGCTGCAGCGGGCCGTACGGGGTCTGCACCGTGCTGCCGACCACCGTGACGGTGCCGCTCGTCGTCGACGACTTCGAGGTGGAGGCGGGGCCCGACGAGGTGCCCGTCGAACCGTTGGCGGCCGTCGAGGCGGACCCCGACGTGCCCGCGGTGGTCGAGCCGGCCGTCGACGACCCGGTCGCCAGGTGAGGGGCGGCGTTGGCGTCGGCCCCGGCGAACCGGGTGACGGCGGTGGCGGCGATGGCGGCTATGCCGCCGACGAAGATCAGCGTGCCGCGCCAGGGGGTGGTGCTCATCTCGGGGCCCCCGCTCGTTCGTGAGCGCAGCGAGCGAGTTCGTGGGGTGAGTTCATGCGAGGCTCAGCTCCTCGGTGTGGATGGCGGACCGGGGCACACCCAGTGCCCGGACGGACGCGACGACGGTGTCGACCATCGCCGGCGGGCCGCAGACGAAGACGTCACGGGAACGGACGTCCGGGACCAGGCCGGCGAGGGCGGAGGGGACGAGCGGGTCGTAGCCCAGCTCGCGGCGGCGACCGGCGACGGGCACGTAGCGCAGCCGCGGGGCGTCGGGGAACTCGGAGGCCAGCGCCAGCCGCTCGGCGGAGTGGGCGCGGTGCACCACGACGACGTCGTGGCCGGAGTTGACGAGGTCCTCGGCCAGGGCACGCACCGGCCCGATGCCGGCGCCGCCGGCGACGAGCAGCACCCGCCGGGAGCGGGCGCGGTCCGCCGTCATGCGGCCGAACGGACCCTCGAGGAGCACGGGGGTGCCCTCCTTGAGGTGCTTGACGGCCGACGAGTGGTCACCGAGCGCCCCGACCGTGAACCGGAGGTGGTCACCCGTCGGGACCAGGGACAACGAGTAGGGGTGGGCCGTCAGCAGGTGCCCGGGGGCGAGGAAGCGGACGAGGAAGAACTGCCCGGCCCGCGGCGCCAGCCGGTCCATCCCCTTGCCTTGCAGCCACACGCTCGTGGTGCCGACGCTCTCCTCGACGACCGCGGCGACGCGGACCCCGAGGGTGACGTGCCGGGCGATCGGCTGGATGACGCGGTACCAGAGGATCGTCCACGCGGTGGCGCCGTAGAGCACGAACCAGGCGGCCCGCGCCAGCGGGACCCCGACGAAGTTCACGCCCGCGTTGACCTGGTGCACGAACGTCAGCGCGATCGCGCCGTAGACCGTGAAGTGGATGCCGTACCACCACTCGTAGGACAGCTTGCGGCGCAGCAGCCGGGCGCTCGACAGGCCGACGGCGAAGAAGACGGCGGTGCCGATGAGGGCCCACCACAGGTCGGCGATCGTGTGGAGGAGCGTCACCAACGACCCCCACGGCGTCTGGCCCTGGATGAGCTGGTAGCCCACGATCATGCCCAGCACGTGGACGACGATGAGCAGGATCACGGTGGTGCCGAGCGACTTGTGCCACGACACCAGCCGGTCCATGCCGACCGACCGCTCGAACCACGGCACACGCGCCACCAGCAGCAGCTGCGCGCAGACGAGCACCGACGCGATCAGGCCGGTGAGCTCGGCGATCGCGACGATCGCGCCACCGGGCGTGCCGCCCGCGGCGGCCGGCGTGCCGTGCCACCAGAAGAGCGTGACGGCGATGCACGCCGCGACGATCGCCGACCGCACCGGGTAGCGTCCCTCGGGCTCACGCCGTGGCGTGCTGCCCCGCGGTGCCGGCCGGCTGGTTCGTCGTGCGTCCGCCGCTTGGCGGGGCGCCGTCATGCTCGTCATGGCACCTACAGTGCCCGCCGCGCCTCGGTGCCCGCTTCGCGCTTCCTGTCAGCCGGCTGTGAGGGTAGGTCAGAAGTCCCAGTCCTCGTCCTGCGTGTTGACCGCCTTGCCGATGACGTACGACGAGCCCGACCCCGAGAAGAAGTCGTGGTTCTCGTCGGCGTTGGGGCTCAGCGCCGAGAGGATCGACGGGTTGACGTCGGTCTCGTCGCGCGGGAAGAGCGCCTCGTAGCCGAGGTTCATCAGGGCCTTGTTGGCGTTGTAGCGCAGGAACTTCTTGACGTCCTCCGTGAGGCCGAGGTCGTCGTAGAGGTCCTGGGTGTACTCCACCTCGTTGTCGTACAGCTCGAAGAGCAGCTCGAACGTGTAGTCCTTGAGCGCCGCGCGCTGCGCTTCGGAGACCTGCTCAAGGCCCTTCTGGTACTTGTAGCCGATGTAGTACCCGTGCACGGCCTCGTCGCGGATGATGAGGCGGATCAGGTCGGCCGTGTTCGTCAGCTTGGCGCGCGACGCCCAGTACATGGGCGCGTAGAAGCCGGAGTAGAAGAGGAACGACTCGAGCATGGTGCTGGCGACCTTGCGCTTGAGCGGCTCGTCACCCCGGTAGTACTCGAGGACGATCGCCGCCTTGCGCTGCAGGTTCGCGTTCTCCTCGCTCCAGGCGAAGGCCTCGTCGATCTCCTTCGTGGAGATGAGCGTCGAGAAGATCGACGAGTAGCTCTTCGCGTGCACCGACTCCATGAACGCGATGTTCGTGTAGACGGCCTCCTCGTGCGGCGTCAGCGCGTCCGGGATCAGGCTCACCGCACCGACCGTGCCCTGGATGGTGTCCAGCAGCGTCAGGCCGGTGAAGACGCGCGTGGTCATCGTCTTCTCGGCCTCGCTCAGCGTGGCCCAGCTCTGGATGTCGTTGCTGACCGGCACCTTCTCCGGCAGCCAGAAGTTGCCGGTCAGCCGGTCCCAGACCTCGAGGTCCTTGTCGTCCTCCAGGCGGTTCCAGTTGATCGCGGTCACGCGGTCGATGAGCTTGAGCTTCGGGGGGGTCATCGGGTTCCTTCGCCAGTTCCGTTACGGACGCGTCACAGCATGCAGCTGACGCACCCCTCCACCTCGGTGCCCTCGAGGGCCATCTGGCGGAGTCGCACGTAGTAGATCGTCTTGATGCCCTTGCGCCAGGCGTAGATCTGCGCCTTGTTGAGGTCGCGGGTGGTGGCCGTGTCCTTGAAGAACAGCGTCAGGCTCAGCCCCTGGTCGACGTGCTGCGTCGCCTCGGCGTAGGTGTCGATGATCTTCTCGGGGCCGATCTCGTACGCGTCCTGGTAGTACTCCAGGTTGTCGTGGTCCATGAACGGCGCCGGGTAGTAGACGCGGCCGATCTTGCCTTCCTTGCGGATCTCGATCTTGCTGGCGATCGGGTGGATCGAGCTCGTCGAGTGGTTGATGTAGCTGATCGAGCCCGTCGGCGGGACGGCCTGGAGGTTCTGGTTGTAGATGCCGTGCTCGCGGACCGACGCCGCGAGGGCGCGCCAGTCGTCCTGCGTGGGGATGCGCACGCCGGCGCCCGCGAAGAGCGCGGCGACGCGCTCGGTGCGCGGCGCCCACTCCTTCTCGATGTACTTCGCGAAGTACTCGCCGCTGGCGTACTTCGAGTCCTCGAAGCCGTCGAACGCGCGGCCGCGCTCGATCGCCAGCGTGTTCGACGCGCGGATCGCGTGGAACGCCACCGTGTAGAAGTACATGTTGGTGAAGTCGAGGCCCTCGTCGGACCCGTAGAAGATGCGCTCGCGGGCCAGGTACCCGTGCAGGTTCATCTGCCCCAGGCCGATCGCGTGGCCGCCGGCGTTCGCCTTCTTCACCGAGGGGACCGACTCGATCGACGTCTGGTCGCTCACCGCGGTCAGCGCCCGGATCGCCGTCTCCACCGACTTGCCGAAGTCGGGCGAGTCCATCGTCAGGGCGATGTTGAGCGAGCCGAGGTTGCACGAGATGTCACGGCCCACCTCGGCGTACGACAGGTCCTCGTTGAACCGGGACGGCGTGGAGACCTGGAGGATCTCCGAGCACAGGTTCGACATCGTGATCTTGCCCTTGATCGGGTTGGCCCGGTTCACCGTGTCCTCGAACACGATGTAGGGGTAGCCCGACTCGAACTGGATCTCCGCCAGCCGCTGGAAGAACTCGCGGGCGTCGATCTTCGTCTTGCGGATGCGCTTGTCGTCGACCATCTCGTGGTACTTCTCGGTGACGTTGATGTCGGCGAACGCCACCCCGTAGACGCGCTCGACGTCGTACGGGCTGAACAGGTACATCGGCTCGTTCTTGCGGGCCAGCTCGAACGTGATGTCCGGCACGACGACGCCGAGCGACAGCGTCTTGATGCGGACCTTCTCGTCGGCGTTCTCGCGCTTGGTGTCGAGGAACCGGAAGATGTCCGGGTGGTGCGCGTGCAGGTACACCGCCCCCGCGCCCTGGCGGGCGCCGAGCTGGTTGGCGTAGCTGAACGAGTCCTCGAGCAGCTTCATGACGGGGATGACCCCGGAGCTCTGGTTCTCGATGTGCTTGATCGGCGCGCCGTGCTCGCGGATGTTCGACAGCAGCAGCGCCACGCCGCCGCCGCGCTTGGACAGCTGCAGGGCGGAGTTGATGCCGCGCGCGATCGACTCCATGTTGTCCTCGATGCGCAGCAGGAAGCAGCTGACGGGCTCGCCGCGCTGCGCCTTGCCGAGGTTGAGGAACGTCGGCGTCGCCGGCTGGAACCGGCCGGCGATCATCTCGTCGACCAGGGAGATCGCGAAGTCCTGGTCACCGTCCGCCAACGCGAGCGCCACCATGCAGACCCGGTCCTCGAACCGCTCGAGGTAGCGCTTGCCGTCGAAGGTCTTCAGCGTGTAGCTCGTGTAGTACTTGAACGCCCCGAGGAACGTCGAGAACCGGAACTTCTTCGAGTACGCGTAGTCGAACAGGCTGTGCAGGAACGGCCGGTCGTACTTCGCCAGCACGGCCGGGTCGTAGTACTTGTTCTCGACGAGGTAGTCGAGCTTCTCGTCGAGGTCGTGGAAGAACACCGTGTTCTGGTTGACGTGCTGCAGGAAGTACTGCCGCGCCGCCTCGCGATCCTTGTCGAACTGGATCTTCCCGTCCGGTCCGTACAGGTTGAGCATCGCGTTGAGGGCGTGGTAGTCCAGCCCCGTCGTGTCGACCCGAAACTCGGTGACCGTCATCGCCACATCCGTTCCCATCCCGTGCGGACGCGCTCCACGTCACGCTGTGTACCCATGAGCTCGAAGGCGTACAGGTAGGGAACACCGCACTTCGCCGCGACGATGTCGCCGGCGAGGCAGTACGCCTTCCCGAAGTTGGTGTTGCCGGCCGCGATCACGCCGCGGATCAGCGACCGGTTGCCCTCGTCGTTGAGGAACGTGACGACCTGGCGCGGGACCGCCCCGCCCTCGTTGCCGCCGCCGTAGGTGGGCACGACGAGCACGTACGGGTCGTCGACGCGCAGGAACCCCTCGGTCGGCCGCAGCGGGATGCGGTGGGCGGGCAGCCCCGTCTTCTCGACGAACCGGTGGGTGTTGTTCGAGACGGACGAGAAGTAGACCAAGGCCGGCATGACTTCTCCTTCCGCTCGTCGTGCCCTCGGGCGTCGTGCCCTCGGGCGTCGTGCCCTAGGCCGAAAGTCCTGGGTCCCGGGACAGAGACCTCTGCCCGGGACCTTCGTGCTGCTGGTTGTGCCCCGGTCCACCGGGGGTGTGCGGCGCAGGACACCTGCCCGCCGGGCCGGCGCGGGCTGTGCTCACGCCGGCCCGGGGAGTGCGGTGGCCCCCTCAGGGGGCGGTGGCGTCAGGCGACCGAAGCCGCCACGCGGTCCGCGAGCGCCTTGATCTTGTCGGGCCGGAAGCCCGACCAGTGGTCGCCGCCGGCCATGACGACCGGGGCCTGCAGGTGACCCAGCGACATCACGTAGTCGCGCGCGTCGGCGTCCTCGGTGATGTCCACGACCTCGTACTCGAAGCCCAGCTTGTCGAGGGCGCGATACGTCGCGTTGCACTGGACGCATGACGGCTTGCTGTAGACCGTGATCGTCATCGTGGGCTCCCTCGGGCTGGTGCAGTGCTTCTGGTACAACGTTCGGGCGACGCGTCCGCTTCCTTGCGCGTCGGGATTCGACACTAAACCTTGTGGTCTCGGTTGCCAACTACCACTAGGGCTTGTGTTACACGGATGTGGTTTTTCACCCTGTGCACACGTCGTCGAGGCTACCGTCCACCACCGACACGACCCCCTGGGCTGCGCCGTCGCGCCGCGTCCGGCGCGTCGCCCACAGCCCGTCAACAGCGCCCGGCGCGCCGTCCACAGGCCCGCCCACCGGCGTGTCGGCCTCGCCCACACCCCGCCGGGCAGTCGTCCACAGCCGGCCGCCGCCCCGGCGGCCCCGACTCGTCGGTTCGACGCCGACCCGGCGGTTCACACCGACGAACTGGCGTCGAACCGACGACCCGGCGGGTGGGGTCAGGCGACCGTGCGGGGCGACGTCAGGGGATGAGGCGGCGGCGGTCAGGCGATGCGGAGGCGGGGGGTACCGGGCTCGCCGGGCGCCGCCGTGCGGGCGGCCACGGCCGCCTCCAGGACGGCGGTGATCTCGTCGCCGATGAGCTCGTGGCGGTCGATCAGCGCGTCGCGCAGCGCCGCGGCCAGGTCGCTGTTCGCCGCCAGCAGCCGGCGCACGGTGGCCCGGGCCTCGTCGAGCACACGCTCGACCTCGTCGCGCGCCCGGGTGTCCGCCAGCACCGACTCGACGAGGTCCCGGCCGCTCGCGGCGAACGAGACCAGCGAGCCGCCCATCCCCGCGGCGCCGACCATCTGCGCCGCCGTGCGGGTCGCGGCCGCCAGGTCGGAGGCGGGCCCCGTCGTCGTCTCGCCGAAGAACAGCTCCTCGGCCACCCAGCCGCCCATCGCGATCTGGACCAGCGCCCGCAGGTCGTCGCGCGTGTGCGTGTAGACCTCCTCGAGGTCGTCGTGCGCCAGCAGCCCGAGAGCCTCACCGCGCTTGACGACGGTCAGCACCTCCATGTGCCGCTTCGGGGCGACGAGCCAGGCCGTAGTCGCGTGGCCGGCCTCGTGCGTGGCGATGAGGCGCAGCTCGTCGGGCGTGTACGTCACCGGGTGTCCGAGGCCGACCATCTCGGTGATGCGCGCGTGCTCGACGTCCGCGAAGCTCATCGAGCCCGCCCCGCGGCGCAACGCGTTGACCAGCGCCTCGTCGAGCAGGTGCTCCACCATCACCGGGGTCCAGCCGTTCGTCGCCGCGGCGACCCGGTCGCGCACCGCGGCGTCGTCGAGCTCGTCGTCGTGCGCGCGGGTGGTAAGGAAGTGGTCGACGAGCGCACGACGACCCCGCGCGTCCGGCGCCGGGAACGTCAGCCGCCGGTCGAACCGGCCGGGGCGCAGCAGCGCGGGGTCGAGGGCGTCGCCACGGTTGGTCGCGGCGATGAGCAGGATCGGGGCGCGGCGCACCGGGTGCGCGTGCAGGCGCCGCTCCGCCGGCAGCAGCAGGTTGAGCGACTCGCGCACGCGCCCGACGAGCCTCTCGACGCCCACCGGCTCGTCGAACGACTGCATCTGCACCAGGAGCTCGTTGACCACGCCGCCGGTGCCCTCCGAGACGACGCGCTCGACGCGCGGTCCGGGCGCGACGGTGGCCGAGGACGAGAGCAGCGACCCGCGCCGCATGGCGATCGCGTCGATCTCCTCGATGAAGCCGATCGCGCCGCCCTCCGCGCGCGCCGCGCGCCGCAGCGCCCGGAAGTACGAGCGGATCTTGCGGGCCGTCGCGCCGTAGTACATGGACTGGAAGCTCGTCGCCGAGACGAAGAGGAACGGCACGCCGGCCTCGGCCGCCATCGCCTTGGCGGTCATCGTCTTGCCCGTGCCCGGCGGCCCCTCGAACAGGAGGCCGCGGCGCGGGGTGCCGCCCATCTGGTCGGCGAACCGGCGGTAGGTCCAGAACAGGTCGATGGAGCGGCGCACGTCCTCGACGATCGGGTCGATGCCGATGACGTCGTCGAGCCGCACGTCCACCTGCTCCGGCCGGACGACGCTGTGCGGCGAGCGGCCCGCACCCATGGTGGTGCCCACCATCACGGCGATGAGCGCGACGAAGAAGAGGATCGGGACGACGACCAGCGGGTCGACGTGCAGCGTCGGCAGCGCCGGCCGGCCCTGCAGGGCGCGCAGGACGAGCCACGCGTTGAGGACCATGAGGGCGACCGCCAGGCGCAGCAGCCGCCGGCGGCGCTGCCGCTCGCGGTCCAGCGCGACGTCGTTGAGCTCCCGCTCCTGCTCGGGGACGCGGCTCATGGCGGACCTCCGCTCGACTCACCGTCCCCGGGCGGTTCCGCGAGGCGGTCGCTTCATCGTGAGCGCACGCGACGAACCCGACAACTCGGGCGAACCGACCAGGCCTGGGCGCACGAGCCCGGACCGTGCGCCGGGCGGGTGGCGGGCTACCGCCGGGGCGCCGCCCGCCGGTCCGGCACGGCGGGTGCCGGGCGCGCGGCGGCGGGCCGCCCCATGAGCACCCATGAGGCCAGGGCCAGGGCCAGGCACGCCGTCGCTGCCGAGACGAACGTGGGCGCGCTGCTCGGCGGCCCGAGGCGGAGCACCAGCGCCGGGAGGAGGCTGCCGCCCGCCGCCCCGGCGGCGACGAGGGGGCCCGTCCAGCGGACTGCCGACGGCCCGTCGAGGCGGTCCAGCGCGGCGCCGAGCAGCCGAGGGTAGGCGGGGGCGACGACGAGGACGGTCGCGGCGCACGCGGCGACGACCGCCACCGGCGCGCGGCCGCCGGCCGCCGCGCAGACGAAGAGCCCCGTCGCGACCAGGGCGCGCACCATCACGCCGCCGCGCGTCCGCGCACCCCACGCCCGCCCGGCGGACATGAGCACCCAGAACGCCGACGCCCCGAGCGCGGCGAGCGCCGGGTCCGCGCCGAGCAGGTCGTGGACCAGCACGGCGGACCAGCCGGACAGCACCGTCTCGACGCCGACGTACAGCGCGAGCGCCACCCCGGCCGGGGCGAGGACCCGCACCAGCCCGCCCCGCCCGGGCGGCCCGCTCGGGGCGGACGCGGTGCTCGTGACGGCGGCCTCCTCAGGCTGTCGGTCCGGCCCGGGTTCCCGGCCCGGCCCACCGGGCGGGCGCACCGCGCTCGTCACCGTCCCGCTCGTCCCACCGGCGGGCACCGCGCTCGGTGCCGGTGCGACGGGCGACGCCGGGCTCCTCGTGCCCACCGCGGGGCGGAGCGCGACGACGGTGGCGGGGATCGCGGCGACCAGGAGCGCCGCGTCGGCGACGCCGGCGCGCGTCGCGGCGAACGCCAGCACCGGGAGCACGGCCGCCGTGGCGGCGGAGACGGCGAGCAGCCCACCGAGCCGGCGGTCGGTGCCGGCGCCCGCCCGGGCGGCCAGGCTCGTCGCGCTCTCGGTGACCCCGAACGCCACCCCCGACACGGCCGCCACCACCACCACGGCACGCACCGAGCCGGCCGTGGTGCCCCGGCCGGCCAGGGCGAGTCCGACCAGCGCCAGCGCCTGGGCGGCGGTGGAGCCGCGCAGCACCCGCCCCGGGCCGAACCGTGCCAGCACGGGGACGGCCGCGAGCACCCCGACGAACAGGCCGGCGAACATCGCGGGCACGGCGGCGAGCACGCCGTCGCCCGCACGCTGGGACCAGGCGGGCAGCAGGGCTGGGACGACCGAGGCCTGCGCGCCCATGCCGGCGAACGCCGCGACGAGCGTGCGGGACGCGCGCACGCCCGGCTACGCCTCGGGGCGCGCCCGGTGCACCGCGACGTACGTGCGGCGCAGCGCCTCCATGGACGCGTCGTACGTCGCCTGCGCGACACCGATGAACAGGCAGTCCACCACCATGAGCTGGGCGATCCGGCTGCCGAGGGCGCCCGAGCGGAAGGACGTCTCGCGCGCCGCCGTCGTCAGCACGAGGTCGGCCCGCTGCGCGAGCGGCGAGGCGCCGTGGTTGGTGATCGCCACCGTCGTCGCCCCGGTGGCGCGCGCGATGCCGAGGAACTCGATCGTGTCGGCGGTCGCGCCCGAGTGCGAGATCGCGATCGCCACGCATCCGGGTCCGAGCGTCGCCGCGGACGTCCAGGCGGCCTGCGAGTCGGACCACTCGAGGGCGGTCCGGCCGATGCGGACGAGCTTGCGCTGCAGGTCCAGCCCGACGACGGCGCTGGCGCCGACACCGAAGACGTCGACGCGGCGGGCCCGGGTCACGGCGTCGACGGCCGTCGCGAGCACGCCGACGTCGAGGGCGGAGACGGTGTCGGAGATGGACAAGGTCTCCGCGAGCGAGACCTTCGCCACGATGTCCGCCAGCGAGTCGTTGCGGTCGATGTCGCCGGAGACGGTGGCGAGCCCGTCCGTCTCCATCGTCTCCCGCATCGCGGCGCGGGTGACGTCGAGCCGCAGGTCGCGGTAGCGCTCGTACCCGACCCGACGGCTGAACCGGACGACGGAGGCCGTCGAGGTCGAGCAGCGCGCGGCCAGCTCGGCGATCGACAGCGCCGCGGTCTCGGCCGGCGCGGTGAGGAACTGCTCGGCGATCCGGTTCTCCACCGGCGTGAGCTCGGGCCGCAGCGCGCGCATGCGGACGAGCACCGTCGGCCCGGCGCCCTCGACGGTCGTGAGGCTCACGGTCCCGGCCTTCCTCGTGTCACAAGTCCGTAACTTTATTACGCCATGATCCTATCCGTCGTACCTTCTGTACATCGACCTGCGGCGGGTGCTTCACTGTCCGCCAACCCGCACCGAACCACCATCATCGAGGAGTTCACATGCAACGTGGCTCTCGCCGCGGCGGCCTCTTCGCCGCCGGGTTCGCAACTCTCGCGCTCGTGCTCGCGGCCTGCTCGGCGACACCGCAGCCGTCCGACACGTCGTCCGCCGGCGCTCCGGCGACGACGGGCGCGGCACCGGCGGCCGGAGGCAACCTCGTCGTCGGCGTCACCTCCGACCCGAACACGCTCGACCCCTGGAAGGCGACACAGTTCCAGGCCGTCGCCGTTCTCCAGACCCTGTACGGCACGCTCACGGAGTTCGACAAGGACCTGAACGTCGTCCCCGGGCTGGCGACCTCCTGGGACGTCTCGTCCGACGGCCTGACCGTCACGTTCCACCTGCGCCAGGGCGTCACGTTCTCCGACGGGAGCACGCTCAGCTCCGCCGACGTCGTCTCGTCGCTGACCAAGATCAAGGACAAGGCGACGGCCGCGGTCGCCGCCGCATCGCTCGCGTCGGTGGCCTCCATCGCGGCACCCGACGCCAGCACGGTGGTCCTGACGCTGTCCGCGCCGGACGCGGCCCTGCTGGCCAACCTCGCGGTCATCAACATGGCCATCGTGCCCGCCAAGGCCGACGAGGCCACCCTGGCCACCACGCCCGACGGCACGGGGCCGTTCGTCCTCAAGGCCCACACGCCGAACCAGTCGCTCACCGTCGCGCGCAACGCGGCGTACTGGGGCGACAAGGCGCTCCTCGACACGGTCGAGTTCCGGGTGATCCCCGACCAGTCGTCGATCGTCTCGGCCATGCAGTCGGGCAACGTCCAGATGTCGGTGCTCGACGACCCGCTCGTCGCCCAGACGGCGGCGGCGGCCGGGCTCACCATCCAGAAGACGCCGCAGCTCAGCTACCACGTGCTGCAGCTCAACGCGAGCCGCAGCGTGCTGTCCGACGTCAACGTGCGGCTGGCGATCCAGTGCGCCATCGACCGTCAGCAGGTGCTCGACACCGCCGCCCTCGGCGAGGGCGAGGTGACCGGGCCGATCACGTCCCCGGCCTACAAGTCCGACCCGAACGACCGGCCGTGCCCGACGCGCGACGTCGCCAAGGCGAAGGACTACCTCGCGAAGGCGGGGAAGTCCGGCGGCGTGACCATCGACACGATCGTCTCGACCGGTGAGTACTCGACCTCGGTCAACGAGGCGCAGAACCTGCAGTCGCAGCTGGCCGAGGCCGGCATCACGCTCAAGCTCGAGGTGCTCGAGTCCGGCGCCTACGTCGACCGGTGGGTCGCGGCTGACTTCGACGCGGCCGTCGCGCTCAACGGTGGGCGCCCCGACCCGGACGGCATGTACTCGCGGTACTTCACCAGCACGGGGAACCTCAACAAGGTCGCCGGCTACAGCTCGCCCACCCTCGACCAGCTGTTCGTCCAGGGCCGCGCGAGCTCCGACCCGGCGGTCCGCAAGCCGATCTACAAGAAGATCGGCGAGGAGCTGGAGAACAACGCCGCCTGGGTGTGGCTCTTCACGGGCTACAACTACACGGCGACCGTCAAGGGCGTCACGGGCTTCGTCCCCATGGCGAACAACTCGCTGCAGTTCCTGCGCACCACCGGGCTCTCCTAGCCCGCATCCTGCCGGTGGTGTGCGGCAGCCCCCGCCGCACACCACCGGCACCCCCAAGCCCCGTCCCGAGAGAGCGGCCGTGCGCACCCTCCTTCGCCACACCCTGGTCCGGCGGCTCGTCACTGCGCTCGCGACCCTGTTCGGCGTCGCGGTCGTCGTCTTCGTCATGCTCCGCGCCATCCCCGGCAGCCAGATCACGGCCAACCTCGGGATCGAGACCGCGGCGCTGACGCCGGAGCAGCGCGCCTCGCTCGAGGCGTACTACGGGCTCGACCGGCCCCTGGTCGTCCAGTTCTTCTCCTGGCTCGGCGGGCTGCTGACGGGCAACCTCGGCTGGTCGTCGCGGGCCCACACCTCGGTGCTGGCGCTGACCGCGCAGGCCCTGCCCGTCACCCTCGAGCTCGCGCTGCTGACCATCGTGCTGTCGCTCGTCATCGGCGTGCCGCTGGGCATGCTCTCGGCCTCCAAGCCCAACTCCGCACGGGACGCCGCGGGCCAGGTCGTCGGCCTCGCCGGCCTGTCGATCCCGGCGTTCCTCCTGGCCACCGCGCTGCTGTCGGCGCTGTCCGCCTGGCTGCACTGGAACCCCAACGGCGCCGGCTACGCGTCACCGGGCAAGGACCTCGGCCTCAACCTGGAGCAGATGGTGCTGCCGGCGCTGACGCTCGCCTTCGGCATCGCGGCGCCGATCATGCGCACGACGAGGTCCGCGGTGCTCGAGATCCGGTCCGAGGACTTCGTCCGCACGGCGCGCGCCAAGGGCGTGCCACCGCGGCGGCTGCAGGCGCGGCACGTGCTGCGCAACGCCCTCGTGCCGATCGTCACCATGACGGGCCTGCAGTTCGGCTACCTCCTCGGCGGAGCCGTCGTCGTCGAGCAGGTGTTCTCGCTCCCCGGCATCGGGCGGCAGGTGCTCCTCGGCATCCAGCAGAAGGAGTACGCGACCGTGCAGAGCACGGTGCTCGTCATCGCCCTGGCGTTCGTCGTCGTCAACCTGCTGACCGACGCGCTCTACCGCCTCATCGACCCCCGGGTGCGTGCCGCGTGACCGACCTGACGACACCCCTCGCGGGTACTGCGACCGCCGACCTTCCCCCCAGCGCGGGGCGCGTCGCGGGCCGCGTGCGCGCCTTCCTGCACAACCCGACTGCCCTGGCCGGCGGCGTGATCACCCTCGCCCTCGTGCTGCTCGCGCTCGCCTCGACGTTCGGCCTGCTCCCCCACGACCCGGTCGCCCAGAACCCGCCCGCGCGGCTGAAGGCCCCCTCGGCGGCGTACTGGTTCGGCACCGACCAGTTCGGCCGGGACATCTTCGCCCGCGTCGCCGCCGGCGTCGCCAACTCCGGCCTCATCGCCGTCACCGCGGTGGCGTTCGCCGCCGTCGTCGGGACCCTGGCGGGCGTGGTGGCGGGCTTCTACCGCGGCTCCTCGGACGCCGTGATCAGCGGGCTGACCAACGTGCTCTTCGCCTTCCCGCCGCTGCTGCTGGCGCTGTCGCTCGCCTCGGTGTTCACGCGCACCTGGTTCACGGTCGCGGTGGCGATCGCCATCGTCTACGTGCCGATCTTCATCCGCGTCGCACGCGGGCCCGTGCTGTCCCTGCGCGAGATCGACTACGTGCGCGCCGCGACGAGCATCGGCGAGCCCCGGTGGGCCGTCATGGTGCGGCACGTGCTGCCGAACATCTCCTCGATCGTCATCGTCCAGGTCACGCTCGCGCTGTCGTGGGCGGTGCTGACGGAGGCCTCGCTCAGCTTCCTCGGGCTGGGCGCCCCACCGCCGGCACCGTCGCTCGGCTCGATGATCTACGAGTCGAAGACCCTGGTGACCATCGCGCCCTGGACGATGGTGGCGCCCGGCGTCGTCATCGTGCTCTTCGTCGTCGGGCTCAACCTGCTCGGCGACGGCATGCGTGACGTGCTCGATCCTCGTGGCAAGGACTGGCGATGAGCGACGACCTGGCGACGCTGGCCACCGAGGCGACCGACCCCCGGTTCGCCCAGATCGACCGGATGAGCGTGGCGGACCTCGCCGCGACGATGAACGACGCCGACCGCACCGTGCCGGACGCCGTGCGGGCCGCGCTGCCGCAGGTGGTCGCCGCGATCTCGGCGGTGGCGGAGCGAATGGCGCGCGGCGGTCGTCTCATCTACGTCGGCGCCGGCACCCCGGGCCGGATCGCCGTCCTCGACGCCTCCGAGTGCCCGCCGACCTTCAGCACCCCGCCGGACCTGGTCACGGCGATCATCGCCGGTGGGCCGTCCGCGATCGTCACACCCGCCGAGGGGGCTGAGGACGACGCCGGCGCCGGTGCCGCCGCGATCGACGACGCCGGGGTGGGGCCTCTGGACTCCGTCGTCGGGATCGCGTCCAGCGGCCGCACGCCCTACGTCGTCGCGGCGGTGAGCCGGGCGCGCGAGCTGGGCGCGTTCACCGTCGGCCTGACCTCCAACGTGGGCTCCGACCTCGCGGGGGCCGCCGAGCAGCCGATCGAGGTCGTCGTCGGGCCCGAGGTGATCTCCGGGTCGACACGGCTCAAGGCCGGCACGGCCCAGAAGCTCGTGCTCAACATGATCTCGACGATCACGATGGTGCGGCTGGGCAAGACCTACGGGAACCTCATGGTCGATGTGCGGCCGACGAACCACAAGCTGCGCGAGCGCGCGGTCCGCATCGTGCGCCAGCTGACCGGTGTGGACGCCCCCGCGGCGCGTGCCGCGCTGGGGACCGCCGGCTGGGACGTCAAGGTGGCGGCGGTGACCCTCCGGCTCGGGCTCGACCCGGCGGCCGGCCGCGAGCGGCTCGAGGCCGCCGGCGGCCGCCTGCGCGAGGCCTTCGGGGAGGTGTGATGCGGGTCCTCGGCATGATCTCCGGCACCTCGATGGACGGCATCGACGCGGCGGTCGTCGACTTCGCCCTCGACGGCGGGACGCTGCACGGTCGCGTGCTCCTGGCCGGCACGACGCCCTACCCCGCGGACGTGCGGGCCCGCCTCGCCGCGGCGCTGCCGCCCGCCGCGACCTCCCTCGAGGAGGTGTGCCGCCTCGACACCGCCGTCGGCCAGGCGTTCGCCGCCGTCGCCGCGGCCGCCGCCACCGAGGTCGGCGGCGTGGACCTCGTCGTCTCGCACGGGCAGACCGTCTTCCACTGGGTCGAGGGCGGGCACGCCCTCGGCACGCTCCAGATCGGGCAGCCGGCGTGGATCGCCGAGCGCGTCGGCGCGCCGGTGCTGTCCGACGTCCGCATCCGGGACGTCGTCGCGGGCGGCCACGGCGCGCCCCTGGTGTCGTACCTGGACTCCCTGCTGCTGGCCGGGCGCGGTGGGACGGCCGCCGCCCTCAACCTCGGTGGCATCGCCAACATCACCGTGCTCCGGCCGGACGGCACGCTCGTCGCCTACGACACCGGTCCGGCCAACGCGCTGGTCGACGCCGTCGTCGCCGCGGACCGGCTCGACCCGGCGGGCTTCGACACCGACGGCCGGATCGCGGCCGCCGGGCACGTGGACGAGACCCTGCTCGCGGTGCTCCTCGACGACCCGTACTACCGCCTGCCGCCACCACGCAGCACCGGCAAGGAGCACTTCCACCTCCCGTACGTGCGGGACGCCGTGCGCCGCGCCGGCACCGATCCGACGCCCGAGGACCTGGTCCGGACGCTCACCGAGCTGACGGTGCGGACCGTCGCCGACGAGGTGCGCCGGCAGGGGGCGACGTTCCTCGCCACCTCCGGCGGCGGGTGCCACAACCCGGTCCTGGTCGACGGCCTCCGCGCCGCGCTTCCGGGGGTCGCAATGGTGCCCGCCGACTCCCTCGGAGCCGGCACCGACGACAAGGAGGCCATCGCCTTCGCCCTCATCGGCTGGTGCACCGCGCACGGGCTGCCGGGGACGGTGCCGGCGGGCACCGGTGCCAGCGGCGCCCGCATCCTCGGCACGCTGACGCCCGGCGCCGGCCCGCTCCGGCTGCCCGAGCCCCTGGCCGCCGGCCCGGACCGCCTGCTGCTGCACGACGAGCGGGGCCGGGCATGACCCCGACGCTGCGACCGGCGCGGCCGTCCGACCTGGCCGCCGTCCTCGACGTCTTCCTCGCCTGCTGGCGGACGGCCTACCGGGGCGTCCTGCCGCAGCAGACCCTCGACGCCATGACCGACGAAGCGGCGGCGGCCCTGTGGGCCGAGGCGCTGCGGGACGCCGGGTCCGAGGTGCTGGTCGCCGACCTGGCGGGAACCCTCGTCGGGGTCGTCCGCTGGACGCTGGCCGACGGGACCGTCCAGTCGCTGTACGTCGATCCGCGCCACCAGGGCCAGGGCACGGGCGCCGCGCTGCTGGCCGCCGCGACCGGCTCCTTCGCGCAGCACGGCCTGCCGCAGGCGCGGCTGTGGGTCTTCGAGGCGAACGCCGCCGCTCGCCGGTTCTACGAGCACCAGGGCTGGGTCGCCGACGGGACGACCCGTGTCGAGGAGCGGTTCGGCGCGCCCGAGGTGCGCCTCGAGCGCCCGCTGGGGGGACCGTGAGCATCGCCGGCCTCTCCTGCCACCGGATCCGGCTGCCGCTGGTCTCGCCGTTCGTCACGGCGCAGCGGGTGGCGTCGCACGTCGAGGCGGTGCTCGTGCGGGCGGTCGACGACGACGGCGTGGACGGCTGGGGCGAGGCCGTGACGACGTGGCGCGTCACCGGCGAGAGCTCGGCGAGCGTCGCGGCGGCCGTCGAAGGACCCCTGGCCGACGCGGTGCTCGGCGCCGAGCCGTCCGACGTCGCGTCGTGGGCGCCGACGCTCGAGCACGCCGTGGTCGGCAACGCGGCGGCGCGCAGCGCGGTCGCGTCGGCGCTCGTCGACGTCGCGGCGCGGCAGGCCGGCGTCCCCCTCGCCGAGCTCCTCGCCGGCGCGGGCGCCAGCGGTCGGGAGCGCCCGCGCGGCGCCGTCCGCACGGACATGACGCTGGCCGCCGTGCGCACGCCGGACGAGCTCGACGGCCTGATCGCCCGGGCGGTGGCGCACGCCCGGGCCTTCGGCACGCTCAAGGTCAAGGTGGTCGACGCGCCGGTGACGCGTGACGTGCTCGTCGAGCTGCGCCGTGCCCTCGGCCCTGAGGTGCGGCTGCGCGTCGACGCCAACCAGGCGTGGGACGCCGGGACCGCCGTGGACGTCATCGAGCACTGGCAGGACCAGGGGGCGCGCATCGAGCTCGTCGAGCAGCCCGTGGCGGCCGCGGACCTCCCGGCCCTCGCGGCCGTCCGGGCCGCCGGGCTGACCGCGGTGCTGGCCGACGAGGCCGTGCACACGGTCGCGGACGTCGACGCCGTCGCGCGCCACGACGCCGCGGACGGCGTCAACGTCAAGCTCAGCAAGTCGGGCGGGCCGGTGCAGGCGCTGCTCATCGCCGACCGGGCGCGCGCGCACGGCCTCGACGTGCTGGTGGGCTGCATGATGGAGAGCACCGTCGGCCTCGCGACCTCGGTCGCGGTCGCGGCGGTGCTCGACGCCCGCGGCGGCCCGCGCGTCCACGACCTGGACGCCGGGATGTGGCTCGCCACGCCCGACGACTCACGGGTGCGCTACGAGGGCGACGTGCTGGTCCGGTCGGACGGCCCCGGCATCGGCGGGGGCCTCTCGTGAGCGCCGTGCCCGCGACGGAGCTCGAGGACCGGGCGGCCCGGGTCGCCGCGGCCCTCGTCGAGGCGCCCGCCGGCTCGCCGCCGCCGGGCGTCGTCGTGGGCTATGCCGTCGCCGGGGAGCGCGCCGTCGTCGCGCACGGCAGCACCGAGGCCGCGGGGGCGCCGATGGGCGCGGGGCTCCGCTTCGACGCCGCCTCCGTGACGAAGGCCGTCGTCACGACGGTCGCGCTGGCCACGCTCGTCGAGCGCCGCGCGCTGTCGTTCGACGCCCCGGTCCGGTCCGTGCTTCCGACGTTCCCCGGCCACCCGGGGACCACCCTCCGGCACCTGCTGCAGCACCGCGGGGGGCTGCCGGCCTGGCAGCCGCTGTACCTCGCGCCCGGCGCCGCCGACGATGCCCGCGCCGTGCTCGACACGGTGACGCCCGAGGCGCCGCTCGACGCCGCGCGCACCTACTCCGACCTCGGCTTCCTGCACCTCGGCCGCGTCGTCGAGGCCGTCGCCGCGACGCCCCTCGACCGGGCGGTGCACGAGCTCGCCCTGGTTCCGCTCGGCATCCCGGCGGCCGGCTTCCTGCCCGCGGGGACGCCCGGCACCGCCGCGGGGTGCGCCCCGAGCTCCGTCGGCGACCGCGCCGAGCGCGCCATGGTGGACAGCGGCGAGCCGTACCTGGTCCGCTGGCACGACGACGGGTTCGCCTGGCGGTCGCACGTGCTGCGCGGCGAGGCGAACGACGGCAACTGCTGGCACGCGTTCGGCGGGGTCGCGGGCCACGCCGGCCTGTTCGCCACCGTCGACGAGCTCCTCACCGCCGGGCGGGCGCTCGCGCTCTCGGTCACCGGCGACGGCCCGCTGCCGGCACCGGTCGCGGCCGAGCTCGTGGCCGCGGGGCCCGACGCCGAGCAGGCGCTCGGCTGGCGCCGGGACGGCCGCTGGGCGTGGCACCCGGGCTACACCGGGTGCGCCGTCGGCTTCGTCCCGGGCCGGCCGGTCGTCGTGGCCGTCGCCTCGAACCGCCTCCTGCCCGACGGACCTCCCGCGCCGACGGCCGCGCTGTGGCGTGCGGCCGTCGCCGGCCTCGAACCCTTGCCCGCCCTCCGAGGAGCGTCATGACCGCGGCCCCGCCGACGACCCCCGTCCTGTCGATCCGTGACCTGTCGGTGAGCTTCCGCACCGCGGCCGGGCTGGTGCCCGCCGTCGTCGGCGCCTCCATCGACGTGCACGCGGGGCAGACCGTCGCCCTCGTCGGCGAGTCCGGCTCGGGCAAGTCCACCACCGCCGCGACCGTCAACCGCCTGCTGCCGTCCAACGGCCGGATCGTCGGCGGCGCGGTCTGGTACGAGGGCACGGACATCGCGGACCTGCCCGAGTCGCAGATGATCCACCTGCGCGGCGCGAACATCGGGCTCGTCCCGCAGGACCCGATGTCCAACCTCAACCCGCTGATGCGGATCGGCACCCAGGTGGCCGAGACCCTCGAGGTCCACGGCCGGGCGACGGGCAAGAACGCGTGGGCCGGGGCGGTCGAGCTGCTGTCGATGGTGGGGATCCCCGACCCCGAGCGGCGCGCCCGGCAGTACCCGCACGAGTTCTCGGGCGGCATGCGGCAGCGCGCCCTCATCGCGATCGGGCTGGCCTGCCGACCGCGGCTGCTCATCGCCGACGAGCCGACGTCCGCGCTGGACGTGACCGTCCAGCGTCGGGTCCTCGACCAGCTCGACGAGCTCACCGACCAGCTCGGCACGGCGGTGCTCCTCATCACCCACGACCTGGCGCTCGCCATCGAGCGCGCCGACCGTGTGGTGGTCATGCACGGCGGGCGGGTGGTCGAGCAGGGCGGGTCGCGGGAGATCCTCGGGCGGCCGAACGACGACTACACGCGGGAGCTGCTGGCGGCCGCGCCGAGCCTGGCGTCGGTCCGCACCCGGCCGGCCCCGGCGTCGGCCCCCGTCCCGCTCGTCCAGGTCCGCGGCCTGCGCAAGGAGTTCGCCCTCCGGGGCGAGCGCGAGACCCTCACCGCGGTCGACGACGTGACGTTCGACATCCCGCGCGGGCAGACCGTCTCGCTCGTCGGGGAGTCCGGCTCGGGGAAGTCGACCACCGCCAACATGGTGCTGGCGCTCGAGACCCCGACCGCCGGGTCGATCCTCTTCGACGGGGCGGACGTCGCCGGGTTCTCCCGGCCGCAGATGTTCGACTTCCGCCGCCGGGTGCAGCCGGTGTTCCAGAACCCGTACGCGTCGCTCGACCCGCGGTACACCGTCGCCGCGATCGTCGCCGAGCCGCTGCGCGTGCACCGCGTCGGGGACGGCTCGCAGCGGCGTCGCGCGGTCGGGGACCTGCTCGACCAGGTCGCCCTGCCCGCCGCGCTGGCCGAGCGGTACCCGCACGAGCTCTCCGGCGGCCAGCGGCAGCGCGTCGCGATCGCGCGGGCGCTCGCCCTGCGCCCCGACCTGGTGGTCCTCGACGAGGCCGTGTCCGCGCTGGACGTCCTCGTCCGGGCCCAGATCCTCCGGCTGCTCGACGACCTGCAGCGCCAGCTGCAGCTCACCTACCTGTTCATCAGCCACGACCTGTCGGTGGTCCGGATGATCTCCGACGAGGTCCACGTGATGCACCGCGGCCGCATCGTCGAGTCCGGGACGCCCGACGACCTCTTCGACCACCCGCAGGACCCGTACACCCAGGAGCTCCTGGCGGCCATCCCGGGACGCGCGGCCGGCTGAGGACCGGCCGGCCTCAGGACTGGCGCGAGCTGGGGCCCGGCAGCAGGCGGCGCATGCGGACGGTCGTCGTGCGCACGGTCTCGGCCGGGCGCCGGCGGTCGGCGACGACCGTGCCGGTCGGGTCGGCCGTGAACACACGGCGCCCGGGGTCGAGCATGTCGCGCAGGAACTCCACCTGGCGGCGGGCCATGGTCAGCTCCTCCTCCAGCTCGAGGATGCGCTTGACGCCGGCGAGGTTGACGCCCTCGTCCTGCGACAGGCGCTGCACCTCACGCAGCAGCGCGATGTCACGCAGCGAGTAGCGCCGACCCCGGCCGCGGGCGCGGCCGGGGCTGACCAGGCCGAGCCGGTCGTACTGCCGCAGCGTCTGCGGGTGCATGCCCGCCAGCTCCGCCGCCACGGAGATGACGAACAGGCGCGCGTCCTCGTCCATGCGGCTCACACCCGGGCCCTCGCCATGAGCTCGGCGCGCGGGTCCTCGCCCGACGTCGCGATGCCGAACGCCTGCACCGCCTCGCGCGCCGCCGGCGTCAGCTTCTGGGGCACCACAACCTGGACGGTCACCAGCAGGTCGCCGGTGGCCCGCGGCGTGACGATGCCCTTGCCCTTGACGCGCAGCGTGCGGCCGGAGGGCGTGCCGGCCGGCACCTTCACCTTGACCGTCGTGCCGTCGAGCGTGGGCACCTCGATGGTCGCGCCCAGCGCGGCCTCGTCGAACGCCACCGGCACGGTGACCTTGAGCGTGGTCCCGTCGGCCGTGAACACCGGGTGCGGCTCGACCGTCACGGTGATGACCAGGTCGCCGGGCTCGCCGCCCGGCTCCCCGGGGCGGCCCTTGCCGCGCAGCCGGATCTTCTGGCCGTCCTTGACCCCGGCGGGGATGCGGGCGTTGACCGTCCGCCCCTCGACCGACAGGGAGACCGTGGAACCGGCGGCCGCCGTGCGGAACGGCAGGGTCGTCGACGCCGTCAGGTCGATCCCGCGCCGCGGCCCCCGCGGCTGGCCGAAGCCACCGCCGCCGAAGAGCCCGCCGAGGACGTCCTCGAAGCCGCCGCCCGTGGAGGTGCGCACCCGCGTGCCGCCGCCGCCCCCGAACAGCCCGCCGAACAGGTCCTCGAACCCGGCGCCGCCGCCCGGAGCCCCGGCACGGCTGCCCGCGGTGAAGCGGGCACCGCCGGCCATCGCCCGCAGCTGGTCGTACTGCTGGCGCTGCTCGGGGTCGGAGAGCACCGAGTAGGCCTCGCCGATGTCCTTGAACCGCGCCTCGGCCTTGGCGTCGCCCGGGTTGTGGTCCGGGTGCAGCTGGCGTGCCAGCTTGCGGTACGCCTTCTTGATGGTCGGCTGATCGGCATCCTTGGGCACGCCGAGAACCGCGTAGAAGTCCTTCTCCAGCCAGTCCTGGCCGGTCACGGCGCCTCCCTCCTGCCTCGTCCGATGCTCAGCCCTGCGCCCCCTCCGGGTCCACCACCGCCACGCGGGCCGGTCGTAGCACACGGTCCGCGGTGCGGTACCCGGGCTGCAGCACCTCCTGCACCGTGGTCGTCGCGACGTCCGCCGAGTGCCCGTGCATCAGCGCCTCGTGGACCGTGGGGTCGAACTCCTCGCCCGCCACGCCGTACCGCTCCACGCCGAACCTGACGAGCGTGGCCTCGAGCCGCTCGGCCACCGACTGGAACGGGCCCGTCAGCTCACCGTGCTTGCGGGCGAGCTCGATGTCGTCGAGCACGGGGATCAGCGCCTCCGCGAGCGCGGCGGCGCCGCGGTCCGCCGCCTGGGCGAGCTCGCCGCGCGTCCGCTTCACGTAGGCGTTGTACCGCTGGTCCAGGTTGTACAGGTCCGCCTGGGCGCGCTGGAGCTGGTCCAGCCGCTCGGCGGCGAGCTCCTGCGCCTCGGCGAGCGCCTCGGCCGCGGGGGCCACGGGCTCGAGCGCCTCGTGCGCCGCGGCAGCGCCCTCCCGGACCTCGAACGTCGTCGGGTCGATCTTCCGCTTGTCCACCACGTGCGGACCCCCCTCGTCGGGGCCGGCCGAGGCCGACCCCGACCGGGGCTCGTCGAATGCCGCCATCACTTGGTGCTGTCCTCGTCGTCGACGATCTCGGCGTCGACCACGTCGTCCTCCGGCGCGGTCGATCCGGTCCCGGCGCCGGCGGTGCCCGGCTCGTCCGACCCGGCGCTCGGCTGGGCGTAGACGGCCTCGCCGATCTTCTGGGCCGCGGTGACGAGCGCCTCGTGGGCGGCCTTGACGCGGGCGGTGTCGTCACCCTCGAGCGCCGAGCGGACCTCGGCGATCTTGGCCGTGACGTCGTCCTTCACGGCTTCGGGCAGCTTGTCGCCGTTGTCCTTGAGGATCTTCTCCGTCGAGTAGGCGAACTGCTCCGCGGAGTTGCGGGTGTCGGCCTCCTCGCGGCGCTTCTTGTCCTCGTTCGCGTGCGCCTCGGCGTCCTTGACCATGCGGTCGATGTCCTCCTTGGGGAGGGCCGAGCCGCCGGTGATCGTCATCGACTGCTCCTTGCCCGTGCCGCGGTCCTTGGCGGACACGTGCACGATGCCGTTCGCGTCGATGTCGAAGGTCACCTCGATCTGCGGCACGCCGCGGGGCGCCGGCGCGATCCCGGTCAGCTCGAACGTGCCGAGGGGCTTGTTGTCCCGCGCGAACTCGCGCTCGCCCTGGAACACCTGGATGAGCACGGACGGCTGGTTGTCCTCGGCGGTGGAGAAGATCTCGGACCGCTTGGTCGGGATGGCCGTGTTGCGCTCGATGAGCTTGGTCATGACGCCGCCCTTGGTCTCGATGCCGAGCGACAGCGGCGTGACGTCGATGAGCAGGACGTCCTTGCGGTCGCCCTTGATGACGCCCGCCTGCAGCGCGGCGCCGACGGCGACGACCTCGTCCGGGTTGACGCCCTTGTTGGGCTCCTTGCCACCCGTGAGGTCGCGGACCACGTCCGTGACCGCCGGCATGCGGGTCGAGCCGCCGACGAGCACCACGTGGTCGATGTCCTCGAGCTTGATGCCCGCGTCGCGGATGACCGCGTGGAACGGCGCCTTGGTGCGGTCGAGCAGGTCCTGCGTCATCTGCTGGAACTGGGCGCGCGTCAGCTTCTCGTCCAGGTGGACCGGCCCGTTCTCGCTCATCGACAGGTACTGCAGCGAGATGTTCGTGCTGGTCGCGGACGACAGCTCCTTCTTCGCCTGCTCGCTGGCCTCACGCAGCCGCTGCAGGGCGATGCGGTCCTTCGACAGGTCGACGCCCGTGGAGTTCTTCACCTGGCCGACGAGCCAGTCGACAATCCGCTGGTCCCAGTCGTCGCCGCCGAGGTGGTTGTCGCCGCTCGTCGCGCGCACCTCGATCGTCGAGAACCCGTCGTCGTCCTTGCCCACCTCGAGGAGGGAGACGTCGAACGTGCCGCCGCCGAGGTCGAACACGAGGATGAGCTCGTCCTCCTTGCCGCGCTCCAGCCCGTAGGCGAGCGCCGCCGCGGTGGGCTCGTTGATGATGCGCAGCACGTTGAGGCCGGCGATGGTGCCGGCGTCCTTCGTCGCCTGCCGCTGGGCGTCGTTGAAGTACGCGGGGACCGTGACCACGGCGTCCGTGACGGGCTCGCCGAGGTACGCCTCCGCGTCGCGCTTCAGCTTGCCGAGGATGCGGGCGCTGATCTCCTGCGGCGTGTACTTCTTGCCGTCGACCTCCTGCGTCCAGTCCGTGCCCATGTGGCGCTTGACCGACGAGATGGTGCGGTCGACGTTGGTGACGGCCTGACGCTTGGCGATCTCGCCGACGAGCACCTCGCCGGTCTTGGAGAACGCCACGACCGACGGCGTCGTGCGCGACCCCTCCGCGTTGGCGATGACCGTGGGCTCTCCGCCTTCGAGGGTGGCGACCACCGAGTTGGTGGTGCCGAGGTCGATGCCGACTGCTCGTGCCATGTCTGTATGCCTTCCTTGCCGTGCCGGGTTCGTGCGGGATGCCGATGATGACTCGAGGTATTGAGTCGAACCGGCTCAAGTCTGCAGCGCTAGGTCGCGGGGCGCAACCTCCGTTGGCCAATCTTGAGTCTAGAGGGCTCAACTCTCGACGAGCCCGCGGTGTTCCCGACCCGCGGCACGGATCGACCGCCGGCGGCGCCCGCACGCGTCCCCGGGCGCTCGTCCGGGCCCCGGACGAGCCGGGTCAGAGGGTGAGCGTCTCGCCGGCGGCGAGCCGGCGGTACTGCGCCACCCCTCCCGTGACCTGCGGGATCACGCGGTCCACCAGCCCGCGGCCGGCGTCGCTGAGGATGGCGTCGTGGATCGGGACGGCGATGCCGGGGGCCACCGCCTGCAGGTAGTCGGCCGCCTCGCTGAGCTTCATCCACGGCGCGCTCACGGGCAGCAGCAGCACCTCGACATGCACCCCGGCGGGCGGCCGGGTGAACGAGTCGCCCGGGTGCAGCAGGGCGCCGTCCACCAGGTAGGCCACGTTGGCCACCACCGGGATGGACGGGTGGATCACCGCGTGCCGTTGGCCGACGGCCTGCACCGTGAACCCCTCTGCGGTGAACACGTCACCCTCGGTGACGGCGTGCAGGCGGTCGGCGGAGGCGCCCGCGGCGAGGAGCAGGTCCACCACCGCTCCGGGGGCCCATACCTGCAGCTCGGGTGCGGCTGCGAGCGCGGCCGTCAGCGTGTCCGGCACCACGTGGTCGACGTGCTCGTGGGTGACCAGCACCGCGCCGGCGCCGTCGAGCGCCGCCGGGTCGCTGAACCCGCCGGGGTCGAGGACCAGCACGTGCCCGTCCTTCTCGAGCCGGATGCAGGAGTGGCCGAGGCTGCTGATGGTCGTGGACATCGTTCTCCCTCCGTGGCGCCCGGCGGTGAGCACCGCCGACCAGTGTCGCCCCGCGCCGGGCACGGCGGCGCTGCGCTCCGTTTCGATCAGTGCGCCGCCAGCCGCCCGGCGAGCGCGTCCAGCGTCGCTGCGGCCGGGGCGAAGCCGACGAGGTCGAGGTGCCCGTGCGGCACCCCCGGCCGAGTCACCTCGACGACGTCGACGCCGGCGGCCCGCAGCTGCCCGGCGAACCGGTGACCGCTCGCCCGGAACGCGTCGAGCTCGTTGTTCTCCACGTACGTGGGCGGGAAGGTTGACAGATCCTCGCTGAGCCCGGCGTAGGCGTACGGCGTCGCCGTCTCGCGGCCGCCGCCGAGCATCGCCCGGTCGATCGCCTCCGACATCGCGGGCGGGAACGTCAGCGCGGCCGGGGCCGCGGCGAGCGCCTGTGCGAGCTCGGCGTCCGGCTCCGGCACGCCCGGGTGCAGCAGCGGGTAGACGAGCAAGCACTGCCACGGCGGGCGACCCTGCTCGCAGGCGCGCACCGTCACACCCGCCGCGAGCGCGGCGCCCGCGCTCGCCCCGCCCATCGCCACGCGCGCCGGATCCACGCCGAACCGCGCCGGGTCGGCACGCACCGTGTCCAGCACCGCCGCGCAGTCGTCCTGCGGCACCGGGAAGCACACGGGCCGGCCGTGCTCGTCGAGCCTGTCGTCACCCGAGCCACCCAGCTCGCGCGGCACCGGGCACAGCCGGTAGTCGACGGAGACGACGACGGCGCCCGCGCGCCCGGCGACCCCGCGCGCCACCTCGTGCGCCTCGGGCATGTCGAGGTCGCCCCAGGCGAAGGCGCCGCCGTGCATCCAGACGAGGCAGGGCCGGCCGCCCGGAGGGGCGGGGGTGGGCGGCGCGTAGACGCGCACCGGCACCGGGCCGTGCGGCCCGGCGACCGTCGTCGCCACCACCGTCAGGTCCCAGGCCTCGGGCGGCCCGAACGGCGCCTTCCACCGTGCGTTCACCTCGTCGGGCAGCTCGGCGAACGAGGCGTACCCGGCCAGCAGGTGGCGACGCGCCTCGAGCTCCGGGACCAGACGGTGGGCCCCGGGCACCACGCTCACGCGCGCGCCAGCCGCACCATCGACCACGAGACGGGCGGCAGCTCGGCGTGCGCCCGGCCGTCGCGCACCGCGGCGGTGTCGTTGGCCCGCGGCAGCACCGACGTCGAGTCGTCGGCCGTCGCCGCCCACGTGTGGTCGGGGTTCGACAGCGTCAGCGCCTCCGCGACCACCAGGTCGCCGAAGCCGCGCAGGTCCAGGTCGAGCGCCAGCGGCTCGCTCGTCGAGCGGTTGACCGCGAAGAGCACCACCTCGCCCGTCGCCGCGTCGTAGGTGACGACGGCGTCCAGCGCGGCGACCTCGCCGTACCTGGCGGTCGCCAGGGTGGGACCGTCCACCGCGGCGCGAAGCACCTGGCCGGCCGCGTGCCGCGCGGTGAGCGCGAACGGGTGGAAGGTCGTCTGCTTCCACGAACGGCCGCCGGGCTCGGTCATGATCGGCGCGATGACGTTGACCAGCTGCGCCAGCGACGCCGCGTGCACGCGGTCGGTGTGCCGGAGCAGGCTGATGAGCAGGCCGCCGACGACCACCGCGTCGGCGACCGTGTAGCGGTCCTCCAGCAGCACCGGCGCCACCGGCCAGTCGTCGCCCGACGGCGGCTGCGACTCGGCCCGGTCGATGTACCAGACGTTCCACTCGTCGAACGAGATGTTGATGCGCTTGGTGTGGTTGCCGGCCGCGCGCACCGCGTCCGCCGTCGCCACCACGTCGTCGATGAACCGGTCCATGTCCACCGCCGAGGCGAGGAACGAGCCGAGGTCCCCGTCCTCCTCGTGGTAGTAGGCGTGCGCCGAGATGAGGTCCACCTGGTCGTACGCCTCGGTGAGCACCGTGTGCTCCCACGTGCCGAACGTCGCCATGCCGCGGCCCGACGAGCCGCACGCGACGAGCTCGACGCCGGGGTCGATCATCCGCATCGCCCGGGCGGTCTCCGCCGCCAGGCGGCCGTACTCGTGCGCGGTCTTGTGGCCGGTCTGCCACGGCCCGTCCATCTCGTTGCCGAGGCACCACAGCCGGATGCGGTGCGGCTCGTCGGCGCCGTTCGCCCGGCGCAGCTCGGACAGCCGCGTGCCGCCCGCGACGTTGCAGTACTCCAGCAGGTCCAGCGCCTCCTGCACGCCGCGCGTGCCGAGGTTGACCGCCATCATCGGCTCGACCCCCACGACGCGGCACCACCGCACGTACTCGTCGACGCCCACCCAGTTCGGCTCGGTCGAGTGCCACGCGAGGTCCAGGCGCGCCGGCCGCTGCTCGCGCGGGCCGACGCCGTCCTCCCACCGGTAGCCGGAGACGAAGTTGCCGCCCGGGTACCGGACCGTGGTGACGCCCAGCTCGCGGGCCAGCTCGACGACGTCGCCCCGGAACCCGTCCGCGTCCGCCGTGGGGTGCGCGGGGTCGTGGATCCCGGTGTAGACGCAACGCCCGAGGTGCTCGACGAACGAGCCGAAGGTCCGCGGCCGCACCGGGCCGATCGTGAAGGCGGGGTCGACGGTGAGGACCGAGGTACGCATCTGATGAGGCCGTTCGTGGGAGCAGGCGGGAGGCCGGCCGCGTTGTGCGCCGGCGAGGGCAAACCTATCCGTCGCGCGCCCTCAGGCCGGCCCTGTCCTGCGGCTAGGGTGCAGCGATGCTGCGAAGGGTCGTCGAGGTCGTGGTGCCGCGGCGGCTCGGCACCAGCTTCCGGTGGCTCGTCGGCGCCATCTGGTCGATGAACCTCGGCGACGGCCTGCTGCTCGCCGCCGGGCCGCTCCTGGTCGCCTCCCGCACGCACGACGCCTTCCTCGTCGCGCTCGCCGCGATGGTCGAGTGGCTGCCGCCGCTGCTGTTCGGCCTGTGGGCGGGAGTGCTCACCGACCGGCTGGACCGCCGCCGGCTCGTCATCGCGGTCGACGTCGTCCGCGTCGTCGTCCTGCTCGCCCTCGCCACGGCCGTCGCGCTCGACGCCGCGCCGATCGCCCTGGTGCTCGCCGCGCTGTTCCTCCTGGCCACGGCCGAGACGTTCGCCGACAACACCACCGGCACCCTCGTCCCGATGCTCGTCCCGCGCACGGACCTCGCCGTCGCCAACGCCCGCGCACAGGCCGGGTTCATCGGGATGAACCAGCTCGTCGGGCCGCCGATCGGCGCCGCGCTGTTCGCGCTCGCGCAGTTCTCGCCGGTGGCCGTCGACGCCGTGCTCATCGCCGCCGGCGCCGTCCTCGTCTCGCGCGTGCGGCTGCCCGAGCACGGCACCAGGCCCGACGAGCGGCGGCGGGTGCGCGAGGACGTCGTCGAGGGCGTCCGCTGGGTGTGGCGCCACGCGGCGGTGCGCACGCTCGTGCTGACGATCCTCATCTTCAACGTCACGTACGGCGCCGCCTGGTCGGTGCTCGTGCTGTACGCGCGCCAGCGCCTCGGGCTCGGCGCCGTCGGCTTCGGCCTCATCACCACCATGCAGGCGCTCGGCGGCCTCGTCGGCGTGCTCGCCTACGGCTGGCTGACCAGGCGGATCACGCTGGCGAACCTCATGCGCATCGGGCTCGTCATCGAGACCTGCACGCACCTGGCCCTCGCGCTGACCACGCGGGCCTGGCTGGCGATGGCCATCTTCTTCGTCTTCGGCGCCCACGCCTTCGTCTGGGGCACCACGTCGATCACCGTGCGGCAGCGCGCGGTGCCGACCGCCCTGCAGGGGCGCGCGAACTCGGTCAACCTCGTCGGGGTGTTCGGTGGGCTCGTCGTCGGCTCCGGCATCGGCGGCGCGCTCGCCCAGCGCTTCGGGGTCACCGCGCCGTTCTGGTTCGCGTTCGGGGGCTCGGCCGTGTTCGTCGTGCTCATCTGGCGGCAGCTGCGGCACGTCGCGCACACCGACGCGCGGCCCGACGAGCCTGGGCCCGAGGCCGGCCGACCGCACGACGAGCCCGACGAGCTGACCGCCGAGCGACCCGCGGGCTGACGCCGCCCGGGGCTCTGCCACGGGCAGATCCGCCCACGGCAGCACGGCCCCCGCGTCAGGGCACCCGCGTGTCACGGTGGCCGCATGACCGAGACGACACCCCGGGTGGACGACGAGCTGACCACCCGCCTGCTGCAGCACCGCATCCTCGTCATGGGGACGGCGCTCGACGAGGCGCTGGGCAACCGCCTGTGCTCCGCGCTGCTCCTCCTCGCCGCCGAGGACCCCGACCGCGACATCACGCTGCTCATCAGCTCACCCGGTGGGTCGGTGCCCGCGATGCTGGCGATCCGTGACGTCATGCGCCTGCTCCCCTGCGACGTCGCCACCGTGGCCGTCGGGTGGGCCGCGAGCGCGGGGCAGTTCCTGCTCTCGTCGGGCACCCCCGGGAAGCGGTTCGCCCTGCCGCACGCGCGCGTGCTGCTGCACCAGGGGTCCTCGGGCATCGGCGGCACCGCGGTGGACATCGAGATCCAGGCCGACGACCTGCGCTACACCCGCGACACGATCCTGGCCCTCGTCGCGCAAGACACCGGGCAGCCCATCGAACGGATCCGGGAGGACTCCCGGCGCGACCGGTGGTTCACGGCCACCGAGGCCCTCGAGTACGGGTTCGTCGACCGCCTGGTCGACGACGTGTCCGTGCTGCTGCCGGGCGTCGGCTCCCGCGTCGGCTTCGGGGTGACCCGATGATCGTCCCCTACGTCGTCGAGCGGACCTCGGCCGGCGGCGAGCGCGCGCTGGACGTCTACAGCCGGCTGCTCGCCGACCGCATCGTCTACCTCGGGTCGCCGATCGACGACGAGGTCGCCAACGTCGTCGTCGCGCAGCTGCTGCACCTGGAGTCGGCCGAGCCCGGCAACCCGATCGACCTCTACGTCAACTCCCCGGGCGGGTCGCCGTCGGCGATGCTCGCGATCTACGACGCCATGCAGTACGTCCGGTCCCCCGTGTTCACCACGTGCGTCGGGCAGGCCTCCGCCGACGCCGCGGTGCTCGTCGCCGGCGGGGCGGCCGGGCACCGGGCCGTGCTCTCGCACGCGCGCATGGTGCTGCACCAGCCGGGGACGCAGAGCCATGGTGACGTGCCGGACCTCATCCTGGCGGCCGACGAGATCGTCCGCGTCCGTGCCGAGCTCGAGGAGATCCTGGCGCGGCACACCGGCAAGGACGTCGAGACGCTGCGGCGCGACACGGACCGGGCCCTGGTGCTCACGGCGGACCAGGCCGTGGCCTACGGGCTGGCGGACGAGGTGATCACCGCCCGCCGCTGAGCCGCGACGCCTGCCCGGGGTGCTCACCGACCGCCGCTCAGGCGGCGACCAGGGTCACGGGCGCTGGGCGCGCTGGTCAGGCTCAGGCGGCGAGCAGCGTCACGGACCCGCGTGCGCCGCTCCGGGCGGGCACCGAGGCCTCGGCCGAAGCGCCCTCCCCGCGCGGCCCGCCGAGCGATCGGAGCTCGACGAGGCGCGACGCCTCGCGGAGCCCGTCGAGCGCGGGCAGCTCGCGGCTGTGCGGCCGCTCCCGCCGCCGGTCGAGCGACGAGAGCTCGCTGCGGAGCCCGTCAGCCACCCCGAGCGCCAGCTCCGTGAGCGAGGAACCCAGCGCGTCGGTCACCGCGCCGAGCACCTCCGACGACGCCTCCTTGCGGCCGCGCTCGACCTCCGAGAGGTACTGCGTGGAGACTCCCGCGCGTTCGGCGACGTCGGACAGGCGCAGGCCCTGGTCGGTGCGCCACTCGCGCAGCACGCCGCCGACGGCCCTGCGCCAGGCGCCCCGCCGCCGGCTCTCGAGCCTGACCACCTCCGCCATGGGGCGACCGTAACCGCGGACCGTCGCGACCGGACCGGCGTTCCGCTCAGGGCAGAGCGGTGCGTTCCGCCGCGCGAGCGGTCACGGCGCCTCCGCGAGCAGCTGTCGCAGGGCGTCGAGCGCCGGCGCCTGACCGGCGACGAGCCTGGTGCGGGCCACCGGCACGTCGAACCACGCGACCCGGTCGACCTCGGGGAACTCCTGGCGTCGGCCCGAGCGCGGCGGCCACTCCATCTCGAACGTGCCAGGGCGGATCGCCTCGAGCGGCACGTCCGCCTCCACGGCGAAGAGCACGACGACCTTGCCCGACGAGTACCGGTACTCCCCCAGCCGCCGGTAGGCGCCGGTGGGCGCGGCGATGCCGAGCTCCTCGGCGAACTCCCGACGGGCGGCGGCGAACGGCTCCTCGCCGTCGTCGAGCTCACCCTTGGGGAAGGACCACGCGTGCTCGTCCTTCCGTGCCCACAGGGGGCCCCCCATGTGCGCGCAGAGCACCTCGATGCGTGGCGCGGCGCGGGCCATACCCTCGTCGGCCGCCGCTTCCTCGTCGCGCGCCGCCGGCGTCGCCCCGGGGAGCGGCGCGGGCTCGTCGGGCACGCGGCGGTACAGCACCAACCCCGCGCTCACCCGTGCCACCTCGCCGACGCTACGCCGCGCCGCCGACGCGCCGCCCGGTCAGGCCGCGACCTCCCGCACCCAGCCCTCGGGAGTGGCCGCGAAGCCGACGCGGGTGAGGTAGTCGGACTGCTCGGGACCGCCGGCGGCGACGAGCCGGCGGAAGCCCCGCGCCGCGAACACCCCGCTCTGGCGGTACACGAACTCGCCCGGCGTGAAGTCGCGGAACCGGGGCGTCACCCAGTCGAGGTCGACGTGCCCCACGCCGTCGCCGAGGTCGGAGACGAGGACGACTCCCACGGTCTCGTCGCCCCGCACCACGAGGAACGCCAAGCGACCGCCACCGGCATCCGAGGACGGCGCCGCCGATCCGAACCGCGCGATGTCCGTGGCGTGCACGGACATGACGTGGGCGAGGTAGGCGTCGTCGGGCGCGAGCTCGACGACGGCGTAGACGGCCTCGTCGTGCCGCTCGCTCACGAGCCGCCGCAGCCAGTAGACGTTGATGACGGCGATGACGCCGTTCATGGCGACGAAGGGCCAGATGCCGAACACGGCGTTGTACGCCGTCGCGAGCACCGAGCCGACGAGGTTGAGCCACCGGAACCGGAGCACGCGCGCCTGCATGAGCGAGAGGACGACGAGCGCGGACCCGCCCCAGCCGACGATCTGCCACCACACCATGCCCGGCACGCTAGCGGCCCGGACCCGGCCTGGTCAGGGTCCCCCGCCGGTGCGGGCATCATGGGACACATGAGCACCGTCGTCGCGCTGTCCCTGGTCGGTCCGCAGGTCGGCGGGGGGTGGGGCAAGGCGCAGCGCATCGCGCTCGCGACCGTCGACGACGGGACGATCACCGACTGGGCTGAGCACGACGTGCGGTGGGACCTGGCGCACGACGAGGGCACCGAGGGCTCGCACCACGCGCGCGTCGTCCGGTTCCTCAGGGAGAACGGCGTGCAGGTGGTCGCCACCGGGCACATGGGCCCACCGATGGCGCGCATGCTCGCGACGATGGGTATCCGCGCGGTCACGGACGCCACCGGCGACCCGCGCACCGTTGCGGTGGCCGCGGCGCAGGCGTAGCCGGGCACGACGCCGACCGCCCGTCGCGCGTCCGCTCCGCGGCGCACGCAGCGCGGCGCGGGCGCCCCGACTTTGCTGAACTCTGGGTCGCGAATCACGACGGGAAGCTCAGGAAAATGCAGTCATGGGGGTGACGCACGCCGGCGCCGACGGGACGAGTCCCGGCCGGCGCCGACGAGGGGTGCGGCGCGCTACAGCCCGTGCCGCGCCCGAGCGGCCTGCTCCTGGGCCTTGAACAGGCCGAACCTCGGCAGGAACTTGTCCCAGTCGATGGTGTGCGAGTCGATCTCCGGCCCGTCGATGCACGCGTGCTTGCGGACCAGCTTGTCCTCGATCACGACGGGCACCATGCACGCGCCGCACATGCCGGTCGCGTCGACCATGATCGAGTTCAGCGAGGCGACGGTGTGCACGCCGTAGAGCTTGGTGAGGTCGGAGACGCCGCGCATCATCATCGGCGGGCCGATGGTGATGACCTCGGCGATCTCGCGCCCGGCCTCGAGCATGTCCTGCAGCGGCTTGGTGACGAAGCCCTCGACGCCGTAGGAGCCGTCGTTCGTCGCGTAGACCACCTCGAGCTGGTCGCCGAACTCCGCCTGCAGGGCCGGGACGCGCTCGTCCTCGCCCGTCCAGAACATGAGCTCCTTGGACCGGAAGCCCGCGATGAGCGTGACGTGGTTCCCGAGCCGCAGGTGCTCGCGCATGATCGGGTGCACCGGGGGCAGGCCGAGGCCGCCCGCGGTGAACACCACGGTCTGGTCGTCCGCGTAGCGGTGCAGCTCGGACGGCCGGCCCAGCGGGCCGGCGATGCCCGCGAGCACGTCGCCCGGCTTCATCGCGTTGATCTCGATCGAGCTGACACCCATGGCCTGCACGACGAGGCAGATGGTGCCCGCCTCGGCGTCCCAGTCCGCCAGGGTCAGCGGGATGAGCTCGCCGCCCACGCGCGGGAACACGCGGACGAACTGGCCCGCCTGGGCGGACCTGGCGATGACCGGCGCCCGGACGACGAGCTCCTCGATGCCCGGCGAGAGGTTCCGCTTGGTGAGGATGACGCAGTCGGAGGCGGCCATGTCGGTGTACTTCTTCGCCGACTTGACCATCCGCTTGACGTCCGCCGTCGGCACGTCGATGTCGCCGAGGATCTCGCGCGCCGCCGCCTGGCCGTCTCCGGCCGCGTTGATCGCGGTGGACCCGCCGCGGGTCGCGTCGCCGCCGGAGTAGATGCCCTCCAGCGTGGTCTGCTGCGACCCGGACTCCGCCAGGTTGAGCGTCCCCCACTTCGAGGTCTCCAGCCGCGGCTCGGAGTCCTTGATGATCGGGTTCGACGAGTTGCCGAGCGCCATGATCACCAGGTCGGCCTCGACCTGCTCGGTGCGACCCGTCGAGGAGGGACGACGACGGCCGGACGCGTCCGGCTCGCCGAGCTCCATGACGTCGAGCGTCGCCGCCTTGACGAAGCCGGTGTTGGTGTCGCCGAGGAACTCCGACGGCGACCGCAGCGGCAGCAGGTGGATGCCCTCCTCGAGCGCGTGCTCCAGCTCCTCGACACGGGCGGGCATCTCGGCGCGGGTGCGCCGGTAGACGATCGTCACGTTGCCGCCGAGCCGGCGCGACGTGCGCGCCGCGTCCATCGCGGTGTTGCCGCCACCGATGACCAGGACGTTCTTGCCGGCCACGAAGGGCAGCGGCGTCTCCTGGTCCTCCCAGTTGGCGTGCATGAGGTTGACGCGCGTGAGGAACTCGTTCGCCGACATGACGTTGAGCAGGTGCTCGCCCGGGATGTTCATGAACATCGGGAGGCCCGCGCCGGTGCCGACGAAGATCTTCCAGAAGCCCGCGTCACGCAGGTCCTGCAGCGACGCCGTCTTGCCGACGACGAAGTTGGTCACGAAGCGGCCGCCGAGCAGGCGGATCTTCCGCACCACGTCGTCGATCAACTCGTTCGGCAGACGGAACTCGGGGATGCCGTAGCGCAGCACGCCGCCGAGCTCGTGGAACGCCTCGAACACGGTGACCGGGAAGCCCTCGGCCGCCAGGAGGTAGGCGTTGATGAGGCCGGACGGGCCCGAGCCGACGATCGCCACCGGCGGCTTGGCCGCCATGGTCCACGGGTTCGGGTACGAGGCGAACCGCGCGGTGTCGCCGTCCGGGTTGACGAGCTTGTCGCGCTCGGGCAGGAACCACTCGAGCTGGCCGATCGACATCGAGGTCTTGTGCAGGCACGCGGCCTGGCACTGCAGCTCCTGCGGGCAGACGCGTCCGGTGACGTCCGGCAGCGGGTTGCACGACTGGAGCAGCTCGAGCGCCTCCTGGAACCGCCCGGTCCCGATGAGCTCCATCATCACGGGGATGTGGATCTTCACCGGGCAGCCGTACTTCGGCGGCTTGTGGGCCTCGAGGAACACGCCGAGCTCGCAGGGCGCGTCGGCGCACTGCTTGTCGCGGATCGCCTCGAGCCAGACGAGCAGGTCGATGTCCCGCCGGGTGAACCCGAGGTCCATGTACCCGAGGTAGCCCTTGTTCACCAGGCCGAAGTCCTCGGCCCGGTCGTCGGCCTCACGGATGTACGGCGGGATGGTGCTCCCCGCCGGCCAGTCGTTCGACAGGCCCTCGAACATCGGGTAGCGGTCGGACAGGTGGGTGTCGATCGCCTTGATGAACAGGCGCTTCTTGCCGAGCGGCAGGTCCCAGATGAACCGCATGAGCACCGTCGACACGTCGTCGTCCCGCAGGAGCATGTCCCACAGGCGCACGACGAAGTCGTGCGACAGCTCGCTCTGGCGGAACTCCCACGCGACCGCCGCCATGCCGTCCGCGATGAACATGTCACGGAACGTGCGCGGGTCGGCGACGAGGCGGCGCTCGAGCAGGTCGAGCTGGTTCCGGAAGGTGGAGACGCCCTTCGTGGCGTTGAGCGTCTCCACCTCCTCGCGCGTGGCGTCGAGGGCGGTGCGTGCCCCGACCCAGCGCAGGACGTCGTCCTGGCCGGCCGGGCGTGCAGGCGTGTCGGTGCTCATCAGTGGATGATCTCCGCGTCGCAGGTGGACTTGACCCGGGCGATCCGCTTGGCGATCTCCGGGGTGACCTCGAAGCCGTCCAGCGCACCCGCCTTCATGCGGCCGACGACCCGTGCCTGCCCGTCGACGACGATGGTCGCCTTCTCGAACAGCGCCGGCAGCTCCTGGTAGCAGGTGCCGCAGTCGTTGCACTTGGCCTCGTCGGCCGGGTCGAGCCAGATCGGCCTGTCCGCCACCGCCGTCGCCGCCGCGGCCGGGGCCGGGGCGGCCGAGGCCGCCGGGGCGCCGCCGCCGAACGAGAACGCCGGCATGCTCGCCGGGGCCGCCGACGACGCGGCCAGCTCGGCCATCGCCGCGGCGATCTCGTCGAGCGACGCCTCACGCGCGGTGGACGCCGCCGCGTACCTGGCGGTCATGTCGGCCAGCTCGGCCTTGTGCTCCGCCGTCAGGCGCGCCTCGCCGAAGCCGGCGAGGTACTGCAGCGTCTGCCAGTGGTGCTTGCGGTCCTCGACGAGCGTGACGATGGCCGGCTGGCAGGCGACCTTGATGAGGTGCTTGTCGTCGTCCGTCGCGTAGACGAAGGGGACCTTGCCGACCCGGGCCTCGTCCGACAGCTCGACGAACTCGGCGATCGGGACGAGCGTGGCCTCGTCGGCGCCCTTCAGCTTCTTGAACTGCTTGGCGAAGCGGACCTCGCCGAGCGCGAACTCGGCCGGCGTCAGCGGGGTCTGCATGAGCTGCAGGTTGCCGCTCTCGTCGACGTACTCCAGCGTCGAGCTGGTCCACAGCTTGTCGACGTCGGGGTTGCCGTCGAGGTTGAACCGCTCCGGCAGCGTCGAGCCCTGGCGCGGGTCGTGCACGAACAGCGGGCTGACCCGGCTCTCGACCGCGAGCCGCGAGCGGCGGTTCGACAGGTCCTCGGGGATCCCGTTCTCCGTGCCGCAGGGGGCGTAGATCTCCATGAGCGCCGCGCCCTCGCGGTACCCGAGCATGCTCATCGCCGCGCCGAGGAAGTGCCCGTGCAGCGCCGTGGCGGTCGTCGCGACGAAGACGTTCGGGTGGAACGCCGCGATGACGCCCATCTCCTTGCGCACCTCGCGCTTGCCCGCGTGGGCCTTGCCGTAGCGCGCCAGGTCGGCGTCCTGGCCGGTGAGGCTGGCCGTCGACGCCTGCCCGCCGGTGTTGGAGTAGCCGCCCGTGTCGAGCACCAGGGCCTTGATCGGGGTGCCGCTGGTCAGCACGCGGGACATCGCGCCGAAGCCGATGTCGTACGACGCACCGTCGCCGCCGATCGTCAGGATGTTCGGCAGCAGCGCCAGCTCGTCGGGCGTGAACTCGTGCCACGTCAACGTCGCGCCGGCCTTGCCGTGCACGGCGGGGTCGTAGGCGTCGGCCAGCTCGAGCTTCGCGTCGCGCAGCGCCCGGACCTCCGGGACGAGCTGGCTGGCGAGGCCCTCGTAGATGCCGACCGCGAGCGGCTGCGCGTCCTGGAACAGGCTGTTGACCCACGGGTCGAGGTACGGCTGGAACGGCATCGTCGAGGCGTAGACCGACGAGCAGCCGGTCGAGTTCGCGATGACCGTCGACGCCGGGCCGGTGCCGGTGGGGCCGCCCTCGTAGAGGTACAGCGCCTTGTCGAGCTCGACGACGAGCTGGCCGAGGTGCTTGCGGCGCGCCGCGTCCTCGACCGTGTCGAGCTTGGCCGTCAGCTGCGCGATGGCCTGCTCCAGCTCGGCGACGTGCGAGCGCTTGCGCTCCTCGCCGAGCGCCTTGGACATCGCCGTCATCAGGCGGACCGCGGTGACCTCGCCGCAGCCGCGGCAGGCGCCGTGGCCACCGGTCATCGCGTAGTAGTTCGCGTGGTCGAGGACCATGCGCTTGACGTCGCCCTCGGGCGTCACGGCGTCGGCGACGAACCGCTTCGGCGTGTTGGGCAGGGCGGCCATCGTCTCGAACCGCTGCTCGAGCATGTCGAGGAGGTTGTCGTCCTGCTCGGCGGCGGTCAGCGCGTGCGGGCCGCAGACGTCGACGCACTGGAGGCAGCCGGTGCACTTCCACGGGTCGACGACCGCCGAGAACAGCGCGCCGGTGCCCGGCGTCTGCTTCTCCATCGCGTCGAAGAACGGACGCGTGCGCGCCACCGGGAAGGCCGCGAGCTGCGCGACGACCGCGTCGGCGTAGCGGGCGAGCGCCCGCTCGTCGGTGTCCGGGACCGCCGTGGCGGCGACCGCCGCGAGCGACGTCGCGTCGGCGTCCGCCCGGAACTCCTGCCGGATCCGCTCCGACCAGGTGTAGGCCACGGCACGCAGCGCCTCGCGCTGCGGCTCGGGGGCGTCCACCTGGCCGATGGCCGTCAGCACGAGGTCGTGGATCTCGTGGAGCGTGTTCGGGATCGCCGCGTCGGGGCAGGCGATGCCGCACTCGAGGCAGCCGGTGCAGGCGGTCGGGTCGAACACCGGCACGCTGCGCCGGAAGATGCCCTTGTCCTTGTTGACGCCCGTGCCGACCGGCATGAACAGGCCGGCGCCGGGGAGCACCGGCGACTCGCCGATGGTGCCCTCACGGAACGGGCGGGCGGCGAGGTCCTCGTAGTAGGCCGGGTCGAAGAGCGCCGTGGCGCGCGGCTCGGCCGCGACCGGGCACATCGACGCGGACAGCGCCACGGTCCGGGTGCGGACGGCGGCCGGCTCGGCGTCGACGGCGACGAACTCGTCGGCCTCGTAGTCGATCGGGGTGATCGCCGCGATGGCGTCGGTGATGACCGCCATGTTGGAGTTGACGATCGCGTCGCCCTTGCGGCCGAACTTCTTCGTCAGCTCGTGGCGCACCTTCTCGAGGATCGCGTCGCGCGAGGCGCCCTTGGACACCCGGTCGACGTAGCCGACGACCGCACCGATGAACGCGATGCCCATCATGCGGGTCTCGAGCTCGGGCTTCGGTGCGTGCACCTTGGCCACCCGGAACGCGTCCATCACCAGGAAGGTGATGTGCTTCTCGCGGATGGTGCGCCGCGCGTGCGCCGGCAGGCTGCGCCACACGTCGATCGGCTCGAGGTCCGACTGCATGATGAACGTGCCGCCGACCGCCAGGCCCTTGAGCGGGTTCGTGTGGATGAACGCCTTGTGGTCCGGGGAGATGACGACCTCGACGTCCTCGAGCTCGGCGTTGGTGAGCAGCACCGGCTCCGGCGAGAGCGTGATGTAGAAGTTGGTGGCCGCCCCGGACTTCTCCGAGCCGTACTTCGGCGCCGACTTCGAGTACATGCCCAGGACGCCGGCGAGGATGTCGGTGAGCAGCTTGCCGGTGGCGATGGTGCCGTAGCCGCCGACCGAGTGGAACCGGATGCGCAGCGCCTCGTCCGGCAGCACCTGCGGGTTGGCCTCGGTGGTCAGGGCCATGAGCTCGGTCTCGGGGTACGCGGCGCGCAGACGGTCCTGGACGGCGGCGAGCTCGCCCGACGCGGCGTCGCTGAAGAACTGCGAGCCGATGTAGACGAGCGGGGCGCCGGTCGGCGACACCATGTTCTTGAACGCGGCGACCATGTGGCGCGGCTGCACGTCGTGACCGCCGAGGCCGTAGATCGCCGTCGTCAGGCGCGGGCTGGTCGCCAGCGCCGGGATGCCCGGGAACTCGCCGGGGTTGCTCGCGTTGGCGCGGGCCCGGAACAGCGACTGCGTCACCAGGCGGGTCAGCGCGGTGTCGTCGGACCGCTCGAGGACCGTGACGGCCTTGGCCGTCTTCAGCGCCTCGACGAGCTCGGCCTCGGGGAACGGCTGCAGGATCTTGACGGAGACGACGCCGACCTTGAGTCCCTGCGAGCGCAGGTAGGGCAGCACGGCGCGGACGTCGTCGGTGATCGAGCCGAGGCCGACCATGACGTAGTCGGCGTCCTCGCAGCCGTACGCCATGACGGGCTTGTACTCGCGGCCGGTCAGCTCGGCGTACTCGGCCATCGCCTGGCGGGCCAGCCCAGGCACCGCGGAGACGAAGTGCGTGCGGTGGTCCACCGCGCCGGCCTGGAAGTCGGGCTGGTTCTGCACCGGGCCGGTCAGGCCGGGGTTGTGCGGGTCGACGAGCGCCGGCACCAGCTGGCGCGTGCCCTTCGCCCACGCGTTCACCCACGCGCGGCGCCATTGCGCCCGCAGGTCCTCGGGCACCCACGTGGTGGTCTCGGCGACGAGCGCACCCTCGTCGTCGGCCTCGATCGCGTCGGCCTTGGCGGCGAGCTGGGCGCGGAGCGCGGCGAGGTCGTCGGGCGCGAAGTCCGCGGCGTGACGGTCGAGGTACTGACCGAGCTGGAACACGCGGCCCTTGGCGCCGAAGAGGATCTCCTGCGCCACCGTCGGGGACGCGATGCGACCGGCCGGGTCGCCCAGGTACTCCTTGAGCAGCTCGGGCTCCGGCAGCAGCACCTCGCTCATCACGTGGCTGGTGGCGAAGCCGTCGAACGTGTTCGCGACCGGGATCAGCGACAGGGACGACGTGCGGTACGCGATCGCCGCGAGGTCGGAGGCCTCCTGCGGGTTGGACCCGAACAGGACGGTGTAGCCGGCCGGCAGCAGCGAGTAGATGTCGTCGTGCCCGGCCATGACGTTGAGCGAGTGCTTGGACACCACGCGGGCCGCGACCTGCAGCACGAAGCCGCCGATCTTCTTGCCCACGGTGACGTAGTGCGACTCGAGGGCGTAGAGGATGCCCTGGCTCGACGAGGCGTTCGAGATGAAGTTCCCGCCCGTGAGCGCGGCGCCCAGCGCGCCGCTCTGCGCCGAGTGCTCACCCTCCGCCTCGACGAAGAACGCGTGCTTGCCCCAGACGTTCAGCTGGCCCTCGGCGCGGGCGGCCTCGAAGGTCTCGACGATCTCGGTCGAGGGGGTGATGGGGTATCCGATGACTCCGCCGCACACGTGCTTCATCACGTGAGCCACGGCGCCGTTCCCGTTGATGACGTCCGGGAGGCCGGGGTACTTGGGCTGATCAGCAGTCACTGTGCGCGTCCGGGTGCGAGGAGTGGACCGAGCCTCGAGGACCGGCTCCTGGACGACGCCGACGCGGGGCGACGGCGACGTCCACCCCGTCGCACGAACGACGGACGAGGGGCTTCATTGCGGTCCTCACAGGCCCAGCAGGGACATTGCCAGCGTAAGTTCGTGTCAGGGGATGATCTGGGACTGAAGGCCCTGCCAGGGCGCCGGACGGGCCACGGTCATCCGATGATCAGCACGCTGAGCAGGGCGAGGTTGAGCGCGACGACCAGCGCGACCACCGCCCACAGCACCGCGTGCTGGGCCCGGCCGGTGCGCCGCTCGCCCATCACCGCCTCGTCGTGCGCCAGCCGGACGAGCGGGACGAGCGCGAACGGGAGGCCGAAGCTCAGCACCACCTGGCTGACGACGAGCGTCAGGGTCGGGTCGGCGCCCAGCGCCAGGAGCGTGATCGCGGGCACCAGCGTCACGGAGCGCCGCACCAGGGGCGGCACGCGCCGGTGCAGCAGGTCCCCCATGACGACGGCGCCCGCGTAGGCGCCGACCGACGTGGACGCGAGGCCCGAGGCCAGCAGCCCCACGGCGAACGCGATGCCCACCCCGGTGCCCAGGGTGGCGACGATCGCGTGGTGCGCGCCCGGGATCGAGTCGGTGCCGGGCACGCCCGACAGGCCGGCGGCGGCGAGCAGCAGCAGGCCGACGTTCACGGCTCCGGCCACGGCGAGCGCCGCCCCCACGTCCCACCTCGTCGCCCGCAGGAGGAGGTCGCGCTGCGGGCCGGCCTCGGCGTGGCCGTGCCGGTCGCGCGCCAGGGCGGAGTGGACGTAGACGGCGTGCGGCATCACCGTCGCGCCGAGCATGCTCGCGGCCAGCAGCACGGAGTCGGAGCCGCGGAACCGCGGGAGCAGGCCGGCGGCGACGCCGGCGGCGTCGGGCGGGCGCAGGACGAGGCCGGCGAGGAAGCCGATGACGATGACGGCCAGCAGCGCCATGACGACGAGCTCGAACCGCCGCTGGCCGGACCGGCTCTGGGTGGCGAGCAGCGCCAGCGAGACGACGCCCACGACGAGCCCGCCCGCCGGGAGCGGGAGGCCGAGCAGCAGCTGCAGCGCCAGCGCCCCGCCGACGACCTCGGCCAGGTCGGTCGCGGCGGCGACGAGCTCGGCCTGCGCCCAGTAGGCGATCCGGCCACGGCGACCGAGGCGTTCGCCGACGAGCGCCGGCAGGGAGCGGCCGGAGACGATGCCCAGCGCGGCCGAGCGGTACTGGATGAGGGCGGCCATCACGCTGGCGGCGACGAGCACCCAGAGGAGGAGGTAGCCGTACCGCGAGCCCGCGGTGAGGTTGGCGGCGACGTTGCCCGGGTCGACGTAGGCGATGGCGGCGACGAAGGCCGGGCCGAGCAGCGGCAGGCTGCGGCGCAGGAACGCGCGCCGGCCACGCTGGTCGTGCCGGCCCTGGTCGGGGCGGGGCACCCCCGCACGCGCGGGTGTCACCGATGGCGGGCCCGAGGCGGTCGCGGTCATGTGACCTCCGAAGTTCGGAGATCCGAACTCTATGCCCGTCTCCGCCCGCACCGGCCAACCCGCCCGCGATTCACTTTCCTGAAGTCCGGGTCGTGATCCACGACCGGGGAGTCAGGAAACTGAACCGGGGGTCGTCGGAAATTCCATGGCCGGCGCCGCGGGGCGGGGGCGATGGTGGTGACGTGAGCGACCGGTGGACGATCCACGAGGTGCCGGCCGATCCGTCGCACGCCGACGAGATCGCGGCGCTCGTCGACGTCCGCACCGCCGTCGTCCGCGACACCTGGGCCAACGCCGACATGGCCGAGCCGGTCGACGTGGAGCTCGCCGCCCTGCGCGACCAGTCCTGGACACGGCACGGGTACCTGGCCGCCGTGGAGGACGGGCGCACGGTCGGCGGCGTGTTCCTCGAGCTGCCGATGAGGGACAACACGTCGACGGCGTGGATGAACCTGCTGGTGCTGCCCGAGGAGCGAGGCCGCGGCATCGGGTCGGCGTTGCACGACGAGGCGCTGGCATGGCTGCGCACGCAGGGGCGCACGGTGGCGCAGGCGTCGACGGACCAGCGCGCGGAGCCGCCGGCCGGTCCCCGGACGATCGCGCCCTCGACGGGCGCCGGGCGGGTGCCGGCCGATTCCGACGACGTGCGCTTCATGGCGCGGCGTGGGTGGTCGCTCGAGCAGGTGGAGCGCCGCTCGGTGCTGCCGCTGCCGCTGTCGGACGGCATCGTCGACCGGTTCGCCGCGGACGCCCGGGCGGCGGCCGGGGACGACTACCGGCTCGTGCCGTGGGGCACCGACGCCCCCGACGAGTGGGTGGACCAGTACGGGTACGTGCTGTCGCGCATGTCGACCGACGCACCCGTCGGCGGCATGGACTGGGGCGAGCAGGCGTGGGACGCGCAGCGGGTCCGCACCATGGAACGGCGGGCCAGTGCCGGCGGCTACCGGCTCCTGGTGCTGGCCGCCGAGCACGTGCCGACGCGCACCCTGGCCGCCTTCACGCAGCTGTGGGTGCCGTCGCACACGGACGAGGTGGTCCACCAGGGCGACACCCTCGTCGTGCCCGAGCACCGGGGACGGCGGCTGGGGATGCTCGTCAAGGCGGCCAACCTCCGGCGCCTGGTCGACGAGCTGCCGGGGACCCAGCGCGTCGACACGTGGAACGCCGAGGAGAACCGCTGGATGCTCGGCATCAACGTCGCGCTGGGGTTCCGCCCCTCGGGCGGCGCCGGCGAGTGGCAGCTGCGCCTGGACTGACCGTCGGCGTCGTCGGCCCCAGGCCGTCGGGCGCGGGCTCGTCGGCCGGGATGCTTGCCGCGCCCCGGCCCGTCGCGCGACTCAGGCGCGGACAGGCGTGCGCCACCAGCGGGCCCAGCGCTCGCGGGCGGCCTCGAGGGCCTCGTCGTCCAGCCCGTAGGTGGACCAGAAGGCGCTCACCGCGCCGTACGGCTTGTGGCTTGCCGCTCTCGCGACCTGCACGACGAGGAGCGAACCACCCCGCAGGGCGACGCCGAACTGGTGCGGCGTCGAGTACTCGAGCGTGCCGCCGAGCAGCGTGCCGTCCGGGCGGTGGATCTCCACAGCTCCCCCGACGGGCACGCCCCGGACGCCGTGGAGCCCGACGCGGTAGAGCAGCTGGTCCGGCCGCTCGGAGTCCAGGCCCTGCATCGCGAAGGCGTGGCGTTCCTCGCCGAGGTGGTAGCTGACCGCGTAGTGGAACTGCTGCATCCAGGTGATCCAGCGCTCGTCGGCCTGGTCGCGCACCCCGTCGTAGGAGGCGAGGACGTCGTAGTTGAGGCGGCGCACGACGAGCGTCGTGTGGGGGCGCGAGCCGAACCCGCCGCGCGCCTCGATGAGGTCGTGGTTGTGCCATCGCAACCAGCCCATCGGGATGCCGCTCTCCGGCCGGCGCACGGCGGCCTCGTGGAGGAAGACGCGGTTGATCTCGTCGTCCAGGTCGGGCTCGTCCCAGCCGTACCAGCGCCGGATGAGCTCGGGGCGGCGCAGGTGGACCCACGCCGTGTCGAACGGGACCGGCACGTCGATGCTGATCACTTCACGAGATGCGAGCACCATCGCGCTCACCTCCGATGCCGTCCACGTTAGCGAGACGGATGGTTCCGTGCATCAGGGCTGGTCGGGTCGGTGTGTCGGGTTCGTCACGTCGGGATCACCGCCGATCTTCGGTATCCCCGCAGGTGAAGTGCCCTTTTGGGGTTGCCTGTGGGTGGTGATCCCTACGGCAGAAGGGCGACGCCATCCGGGTCGGCGCGCAGGAGGACCCTGGCGCCCGCCGCGGCGGACCAGCCGGCGGGCGCGAACGCGGTGAGCCTCCCGACGGTCGGAAGGTCGACGGTCACCTCGGTGCGGCCTCGTCGTGCACCGATCGCGACGACCGTGCCGGGCAGGTCGTCGACCGGGCGCGTCCCGTCCGGCACGGCCGCCGTGGTGGCGTCCGGACCACGGAGGACCAGCGCACCCGCCGCCAGCGCGAGGGTGCGAGGGTCGTCGTCGGCGAGGTGGAGCGCGGTCCGCCAGCGCGTGGCGGCGGGGGCGGACGCCGGGATGAAGGCCTCGTAGCCGAGGAATGCCGCGACCTCGCGAGAGGCGGGCGCTCGCCACAGCTCGCCGGGGGCGGCGACCTGGAGCAACCGACCCTCCGACATCACGGCGATGCGGTCGGCGACCGCGAACGCCTCGTCCTGGTCGTGGGTGACGAGCACAGCCGTCGTACCGGTCGCGAGCAGCGCGGCCCGGAGGTCCTCCGCCAGCCGCTCCCGCAACGCGCGGTCGAGGGCGGACAGCGGCTCGTCCAGCAGCAGCAGCCGCGGCCGAGGGGCGAGCGCACGCGCGAGCGCGACCCGCTGCCGTTCACCGCCGGACAACGTCGCCGGGTCCCGGTGCTGCTGGCCTGGCAGCCCGACGAGCTCCAGGAGCTCCGCGACGCGCTCCGCATCCGACTCCCGGGAGGTCCGTGCGCCGCGCAAGCCGTAGCCGACGTTGCCCGCGACGTCGCGGTGCGGGAAGAGCTGCCCGTCCTGGAACAGGAGGCCGAAACCACGCCGGTGAACGGGAACGCCGACGACCGACACGCCGCCCCAGGTCACGTCGCCGGCCGCGAGCGGCTCGAGCCCTGCGATCGCGCGCAGCAGCGACGACTTGCCGGAGCCCGAGGCTCCCAGCAGCGCGACGATCTCACCCGGCGCGACGTCAAGGGTCACGCCATTGACGGCGGTTGCGGAGGAGCGGCGTCGGCCCGGCACGCTGTAGCGCACGACGACGTCGTGAACGCCCAGCCCAGTGCCCCCGGACGCGCGTCCGTCCGGGGCTGCCGCCCGCACGGTCGTCGTCCTCTCGGTCGTCGTCCTCTCGGTCGTCGTCTCGACGGTCGCCATCTCTGCGGGCGTCATCCTTCTGATCGGGAGCTGTGCCGCCGTCGCCGCGGCGACCGTCACCGGATCACGGGGGTCGGTCCTCGTCCTGCGCACCTCAGATCACCGTCCCCGCCGCTCGCGGAACCCGCTCGAACCCCGCGACCACCAGCGCCGTCACCAGGGCGAGCACCACCGAGGCGGCGAGCGCCATGCCGTACGTCTCGACGCCGGGGCGGCCGATCAACCGGTAGACGAGGACCGGCAGCGTCGGCCGGTCGGGCCGGGCAAGGAAGCTCGTCGCGCCGAACTCTCCCAGCGAGGCGGCGAACGCCAACCCCGCCGCGAGGCCGATGGCCCGCAACGCCACGGGCCCGTCGACCGTGCTCACCACGCGCGCCGGTGACGCGCCGAGGGTCGCGGCGACCTGCCGCTGGCGCGGGTCGATGGCGCGCAGCACGGGGAGCACCGTCCGCACCACGAGCGGGACGGCGACCACCGCCTGCGCCACCGGCACCAGCAGCGGGCTCGTCCGCAGGTCGACGTCCAGTCCGAACGGCCGGTCCATGACCAGCAGGAAGCCGAAGCCGACGGTCACCGCCGACACCCCCAGCGGGAGCATGAAGGCGGCGTCGAGGCCGGCGACGAGGCGCCGTACGGCGCCGGCGCGGGGCCGGCGGGACACGACCAGGGCGACGAGGCCGCCGACGACGAGCGACAGCACGGTCGCGTCGAGGGCCACCCGGAGCGAGGTGACCGTGGCGTCCCACACCGACACGGGCAGCGCACCGGCCGGGCGGGACAGGGCCGCGTAGTTGGCGAGCCCCCAGCCGTCCGGGGTGCGCAGCGAGCGGACGACGAGCCCGACGAGCGGCAGCGCGAGGAACGTGATCGCGAGCGCGGTCGCGGCGGCGGCAACCCGGTCCAGCCCGCGGAGGTCGTCGGGCCCCGCTCCCCCGGCCCGCGGGCGCGGCAAGCGAGAGGGGCGCCGCGGGAACAGGGACGGCGCGTGCGCCGACGAGACCGGCGCGGCCAGCGACAGGGCGCGCTCGTTGCGGGAGCGAGCCCGGCCGGCGACGAGGAGCGCGCCCACCACCACGACGAGCTGCACCACCGACAGCACGGCGGCCGCCCGCAGGTCGAGGAACTGCGTCGTCTGGATCCAGATCTCGGTCTCCACGGTGCCGAAGCGCAGCCCGCCCAGCACGAGGACGGTGCCGAACGCCGTCGCGCAGAAGAGGAACGTGAGCGACGCCGCCCCGGCGATCGCGGGTGCCAGGGCGGGAAGGGTCACCGTGCCGAGGGCCCGCCACGGCGACGCGCCCAGCGCACGGGCGGCCTGCTCGGCGCGCGGGTCCAGCCGTTCCCACAGCCCGCCGACCGTGCGCACGACGAGCCCGTAGTTGAAGAAGACCAGCGCCGCCACGATCGCCGTGAACGTCCCGTCCAGGTGGAGGAAGGCCAGCAGCCCCCCCGGCGCCAGCAGCGAGCGGAACGCGACCCCGACCACGACCGTCGGCAGCACGAACGGCACGGTGACGAACGCCCGGAGGAACCCGCGTCCCGCGAACCGGCACCGGTAGAGGAGGTACGCCCCGGGGACACCGAGGAGCCCCGACACCACCGTGCCGAGCGACGCCTGCGCCAGGGTGAGCCACACAATCCGCCAGGTGCGCGCCCGGGAGAACACCTCGGAGAACGCCCCGAGGTCGAGGCGGCCGGAGCTGACGAACCCACGCCCCACCATCGCCACCACGGGCCAGGCGAAGAAGACGGCGAGGAAGACGAGCGGCACGCCGGCCGCCAAGCCCCACGCGAGGTACCGAGCCCACCGTCGCGCACCGGGTCGCGAGGGGCTCGAGAGCGGCCCATGCGTCAGTGAAGGCCGGTGGCCGCCCCCCGGTGACGGGCCAAGGGGGGCGACCACCGGGGTCTGCGGCCCCGTCAGCCGAGCGCCACGTCCGACCACTGCTGCAACCAGTCGGAGCGGTGCGCGGCGATGTCCGCGGCGGGGACGGACAGCGGCTGGGTGGCGAGCGGTGCCCACTGCGCCCAGTCGGTGGGGACCTTGACGGACGAGCTGACCGGGTACATGTACATCGAGCCCGGGATGTCCGCCTGGACCTCGTCGGACAGCAGGAAGTTGACGAACGCCGCGGCACCCGCGGGGTTCTTCGCCCCGGCGATGACGCCCGCGTACTCCACCTGGCGGAAGCACGTGTCGAGGAGGGCGCCGGTGGTCGGCGACGTGCCGCCCTTCGGCACGGTGTCCACCGGGGACGACGAGTACGACAGGACGATCGGGAACTGCCCGTTGCCGCCGCCGGCGGTGTAGTCGACGTTCCAGGCGTTCTCCCAGCCGTCGTCGATCTTGACGCCGTTGGCCTTGAGCGCCTTCCAGTACGCCTGCCAGCCGTCGCCCTTCGCGGCGATCGTGGCCAGGAGGAACGCGAAGCCGGGCGACGAGGTCGTCGCGCTCTCGGTGACGAACAGGCCCTTGTACGCGGGCTTGACGAGGTCGTCGAGCGAGGCCGGTTCGGTGAGCTTGTGCGCGGTGAACCACGCGTGGTCGACGTTGACGCACACGTCGCCGACGTCGATCGGGGTGAGCGCGCCGGCCGTGTCGCTCGGGACGCGGTACTGGGCGCCGTCCTTCACCGCGGCGGCGGTCAGGGCCGGCGAGGGCGGGACGACGACCTTCTCGTCGAGCGCCCGCGAGGCGAACGTGTTGTCGATGCCGAACGTCACGTCGCCGACCGGCGCGTCCTTGGTGAGCACGAGCTGGTTGACGAGGGTCCCGGCGTCCCCGGGCTGCACCACGTTGACCGTGTAGCCGGTCTGCTGGGTGAAGTCCTCCAGGATGCCCTTGCTCAGGGCGAACGAGTCGTGCGTCACCAGCGTGATCGCCCCGCCGGCCGCGCCGGTGCTGGTGGGGGCCGTGGGCGACGGCGGTGCCGCCCCGACGGCCGAGCACGCCGCGAGCGCGGGCACGACGAGCGTGCCGATCAGCAGTCTCTTCCTCATGTGTGGTCCTCCTCTCGGAGGGCCCGCCGCGGGCACACATCTCCCGCGACGGGGAGATGATCTTCGACTCCCTACGCCGGTTCTGGCCGGATCAGGTTCGAGGGTCTGCGGCGGTCCGCACTCTCAGCGCCCGTGACGGCGCTCCCCTGTCGTTCACGGTGATCGTAGCCCCGCGGACGGGCGGCGTCCGCAGGCCGCGGGCACTAACGTCGGCGTCAGACCGACCCCGGAGGTTGCGATGCCCGAGAAGTCACCGACCGTCCTGCGCGTCGCCGGCATCGGCGCCGGTCTGCTCGGCGCCTGGTTGGTCCACAAGGTGCTTGACGCCGCCTGGCGCAGCGCGAGCGGGCACCCCACCCCCGACCCGGCCGACCGGGACGCGCCGCTGGCGGAGGTCATCGTCGCCACCGCCCTCACCGGGGCGCTGGTCGCGCTCATGCGCCTGCTGGCGACGCGCGGCACGCAGCGTGCCGCCGGCGCGGCGCACCACTAGCCCTCGACGCGCGGGGCCGCGAGCGCAGCACCGGCCCCGGAGGCGCTCGGCCGCGAGGCGCAGCACCGGCCCCGGAGGCGCTCGGCCGCGAGGCGCAGCACCGGCCGCGGAGGCGCTCGGCCGCGAGGCCCCCCAGGCCCTCGTCGGCCGGCGTGAGCGCGCGCTCGGCGCCCCCGGCCGCGCCTGCCCACCTCACCGGGCGGGCGCGACCGCGCCCGGTACCGTGGCCCGGTGAGCGCGCTCCGGGCGACCAGCCTCGCCCTCGTCGTCGTCGCGACCGTCGTCGGTGTCGCCGTCTTCGTCCGTGGCGTGTGGCGCATCACCGCGACGATCCGCGCCGGGCGGGCCCTCGCCGGCCGCTGGCGGCCCGTCGGCCCGCGGCTCGCGTCGACGTTGCGCGAGGTGCTCGGCCACGAGAAGTTCGCGCACAACCTCCACGTCCGGGTCGCGCACTGGACCGTGATGGTGTCCTTCCCGATCCTGTTCATCACGCTCGTCGACGGCTACGGCGAGATCACCGACGCCCGGTGGACCGTCCCGGTGATCGGGCACTGGCCCATCGTCGACTGGGCCGTCGAGGGCTTCGCCTGGCTGTCGCTCGCCGGCATCCTCTGGCTGATCGTCCGGCGCCAGCTGCTCCGGCCGCGGGCGTCGCGCGACGAGCGGGCGAACCGCGCCTCACGCTTCTTCGGCTCGTCGCAGGCGCAGGCCTACGTCGTCGAGGCGACGGTGCTCGTCGTCGTCCTGGCGGTGCTCGCGCTGCGCGGGCTGGGCTACGCGATCGCCCGGCAGGACGGCGGCACGCTCGCCTCCTCCTGGCACTTCCCGCTCACCGCCTGGTACGGCGCGGCCTGGGCCGGCGCGCCGACGAGCACGCTCGAGGCGTGGGTCACCGCGATCGCGACGGTCAAGATCCTGTGCTCGATGGCCTGGTTCGTCGTCGTCGGCGTGCAGCCGACGATGGGCGTCGCCTGGCACCGGTTCCTCGCCGTGGTGACCTTGTACACCAAGCGCTACCCCGGACGTACGGTCTCGCTCGGCCCGGCCGAGCCGATCCGGGGGCCCGGCGGCGACCCGCTCGACCTCATGGCGCTCGACGAGCTCCCGGAGGACCTGGTCCTCGGGGCCGGCACGCCCGCCGAGCTGTCGTGGAAGGCCGCGCTCGACGCGGCGACCTGCACCGAGTGCGGCCGCTGCCAGGTCGTCTGCCCCGCGTGGGCGACCGGCAAGCCGCTGTCCCCGAAGCTCTTCATGCTGTCGCTGCGCGACGCGCTGGCCGATCCCGCGACGCGCGGCGAGCCGCTCGTCGGAGGCCCCATCGACACGGACGTGCTGTGGGCCTGCACCACGTGCGGCGCGTGCGTGCAGGAGTGCCCGGTCGACATCGAGCACGTCGACACGATCCTCGACCTGCGGCGCCACCAGGTGCTCGCCGCCTCGGAGTTCCCCCGCGAGCTCACCAAGGCCTTCACCGGCATGGAGCGGCAGGGCAACCCCTGGGGGGCGCCGGCGCGCAAGCGCCTCGACTGGACCAAGGGCCTCGACTTCGCCGTGCCGGTCGTCGGGCGCGAGGTGGCCTCGCTCGCCGACGTCGACTACCTGTTCTGGGTCGGTTGCGCCGGCGCGTACGACGAGCGGGCGGGGCGCACCACCCGGGCGGTGGCCGAGCTGCTGCACGCCGCCGGCGTGACGTTCGCCGTGCTGGGCGAGGCCGAGCAGTGCACGGGCGACTCCGCGCGACGCGCCGGCAACGAGCTCCTGTTCCAGCAGATGGCGGCCGGGAACATCGCGACCCTCGACGCGGCCGGCGCCCGCCGGATCGTCGTCACCTGCGCGCACTGCTTCAACACCATCGCCCGCGAGTACCCGGCGCTCGGCGGCACGTACGAGGTGGTGCACCACACCGAGCTGCTCAACACGCTCGTCGCGGACGGGCGGCTCGTCCCGCTCCCCGCGTCCGACGCGCGCACGGTGACGTACCACGACCCCTGCTACCTCGGCCGGCACAACGAGATCTACTCCCCGCCGCGCGAGCTGCTCGCGGCGGCCGGCATCAGCGTGTCCGAGATGCCGCGTCACGGCGCCGACGCCTTCTGCTGCGGCGGCGGCGGTGCACGCGCATGGATGGAGGAGACGATCGGCACGCGGATCGGCACCACCCGCGCGGCCGAGGCCATCGGGACGGGTGCAGCCGCCGTCGCGACGGCCTGCCCCTTCTGCACGACGATGCTGACGGACGGCGTTGCCGCGTGCGGCACCTCGTCACCCGTCGGCGCCGTGCCCATCGAGGCGCCGACCTTCCGCCCGACGGGCGGCTCGACGAGGCCCTCGGCGGACGCCCCGGCGGTCGGGGTGCCCGAGGTGGCCGACATCGCGGTGCTGCTGCGCGACCGCCTCACGGGCGCCCGCCCCTGACGCCATCCGCCTTCCGGGTCGCACCGGCCATCGGCGGCGGGAATGTCGGCGCCCCGCCGCCCGGCGGGCGACGATGCTGCCGTTCATCGCGCGGACCTTCCGTGGACGACGAAGCTCCCGCAGCCGCCGCGAGCGTCAGGGTGCAGGGGTGGGGGTGCAGCCGGCGGGCGGCACGGGCGATGCCACCACGCGCAGCAGGCGGAGCAGCTCCGCCCGCTCGTCGGGGGCCAGCCGGGCGAGCCGCTCGGCAGCGCCGACGCTCCGTTCCGCGGACGCCTGCGCGAGGACGTCGCGGCCGGCGGGCGTGAGCTCGACGAGGGTGGCCCGGCGGTCGGCCGGGTCGGGCACGCGGCGGACCTGGCCGTCCGCCTCGGCCTGGTCGACCTTCGCCGTGACGGAACGCGGGGCGACGTCGAGCACCTGCGCCAGCTCGCCGAGACGGCTTGGCGCGCCCGCCCGCTGCAGCGCGCGCAGGAGCCGCTGCTGCCCCGGCGTGGTCGCGGTGGGGCCGAAGTGCTCGGCGGCGTCCCGGCGCAGCCCGTGCAGCAGGGCGTGGACGAGCTCGTTGAGCTCGGCGGCCTCGTCGGGCACCGCGGTCACTGTGGGTACCCCCAGCGGCTCGGCGGCCTCGTCCGGCACCGCGGGGGCGGGCACGGCGAGCGGCGGCCGCTCGCCCAGGTCTTGCTCCCCTGCCTCCACGGCGCCGAGGCTAGCGCGCGGACGGATGGTTGTGAATGAGACACATAGTGAGTTAACCTCAGCACCGCTCACCACGCGGGAGGTGCCGATGTCTCACCAGATCCCCGGCGCGGGCATGGGTGGCGGCCGCATGCTCCGCACGTTCGCGCAGGACTCGTCCGTGACGAACAAGAGGCTCGGCCGCGCGACCCTGCGCCGCATCCTCGGCTTCGCCCGGCCGTACCGCTGGCAGCTGGCCCTGTTCGTCCTGCTCATCGCGGTGGATGCCGCGGCCGGTGCGTTGACGCCGTGGCTGCTGCGCATCCTCATCGACCACGGCATCGCGGCCCACCGTGGGGACGTCGTCGTCGGCGTCGCCGCCGCGGTCGCCGCGCTGGCGGTGCTGGGAGCCGGCCTGTCGGTCGCGGAGCGCTGGCTGTCGTCGCGCGTCGGCGAGGGCCTCATCCTCGACCTGCGCACCGCCGTCTTCGACCACGTGCAGCGGATGCCGCTCGCCTTCTTCTCCCGCGCCCGCACGGGCGCGCTGGTCCAGCGCCTCAACGGCGACGTGCTCGGCGCCCAGCAGGCGTTCACCTCGACGCTGCAGAACGTGGTGAGCAACACGCTCACCGTCGTCTTCGTGCTCGGGGCGATGCTGTCGATGTCGTGGCAGCTCACCCTGCTGTCCCTCGTGCTGCTCCCGGCGTTCGTCCTGCCGGCGCGCTTCTTCGGGCACCGGATCGCCGCCATCACGCGGGAGTCGTACGAGCTCAACGCCGACGCCTCGCAGTTCATGCAGGAGCGCTTCAACGTCGCCGGCGCGCACCTCGCCAAGGTGTTCGGCGACCCGGACCGGGAGTCCGCCGCCTACCGCGCGCAGGCCGGCCGGGTCCGCGACATCGGCGTCCGGCTGGCGATGAACGCCTCCTGGTTCCGCATCGGCCTGACGACCGTGGCGTCGATCGGCGTCGCGATCGTCTACGGGCTCGGTGGCTGGCAGGCCGTGCAGGGCCAGCTCACGGTCGGCGTCGTCGTCGCGCTCGCCTCCTACCTCACCCGCCTCTACGGCCCGCTCACCGCGATGTCCAACGTCCAGGTCGACGTCATGACCGCGCTGGTGAGCTTCGACCGCGTGCTCGAGGTGCTGGACATGGTGCCGACGGTCGCCGAGAAGCCCGACGCGGTGGACCTGCGGGCGGCCGTCCACGCGCACGGCGCCGGCGTCACGCTGGACGGCGTCGGCTTCCGCTACCCGTCGGCCGACGAGGTCTCCCTCGCGTCCCTCGAGGCGGTCGCGACCCTGCGCGCCGACCCGCCCGCGGACACGCTCCACGAGGTGTCGTTCACCGTCCCGCCGGGCTCGATGGTGGCCCTCGTCGGCCCGTCGGGGGCAGGCAAGACGACGATCTCGCAGCTCGTGACCCGGATGTACGACCCGACGCGTGGATCCGTCCGCATCGCCGGGCTCGACCTGCGCGACGTCACGGCAGCCTCGCTGCGGGCCACCGTCGGGGTCGTGTCGCAGGAGGCGCACCTGTTCCACGACACCATCCGCGCCAACCTCCTGTTCGCCAAGCCCACCGCGAGCGACGACGAGCTCGAGCTCGCGCTGCGGGAGGCCCAGATCTGGGACCTCGTCGCCGGCCTGCCGGAGGGCCTCGACACGGTCGTGGGCGACCGCGGCTACCGGCTCTCGGGGGGCGAGCGCCAGCGGCTGGCGATCGCCCGGCTGCTGCTCAAGGCGCCCGACGTCGTCGTGCTCGACGAGGCGACGGCCCACCTCGACTCGGAGTCGGAGGCCGCGGTCCAGGCGGCGCTCGATGCCGCGCTCGTCGGCCGCACCAGCCTGGTCATCGCGCACCGGCTGTCGACCATCCGTGCCGCGGACCGGATCGTCGTGGTCGACGACGGCCGCGTGGTGCAGCAGGGCACGCACGAGGAGCTGCTCGCCGCGGGCGGCCTCTACGCCGACCTGTACACGACCCAGTTCGCCGCCCGGACGCCGACCGCGGCCGGCTGACCCTCGGCGGGCGCCCGGGCTACAGGGTGGACGGGTCCACGGGGAAGTCGGACGCGTCGAGGATCACGCCGCCGACCACCGCCTGCAGCGCGCGGGCGACCCCCCGCACCTGCGGCGCGGCGCGGCCTCGGGCGACGCGGTGCGCCAGCGAGGGTCGCTCGAGCTCCAGCTCGACGAAGTCCGTCGGCTCCCAGTGGACCCGGTAGGCGACGACCCCGTCCCGCGTCCAGGGCAGCGACGCGAGCACCAGGGGCACCTCGTCCAGCCCCGCGACCTCGACCGTGAGGATCCCGTCCACGCCGAGGTTGGCCTCGATGCCGTAGCCGGTCGCCTCCTGCGGGTGGCTCATCATGTAGGCGTCGTAGGCGGCGGCCTCCGCCGCGAGCCGTGACCGCTCGCGCTCGTCCTGCACGCCGTGCCGCTCGAGGTGCGCCTCGAGGCGGGGGTCGAGGGGCTCGTCGTGCCCGAGGTAGCGGTTCCCCGCGCCGGACGCCCGCACCCGCGGCACCACCTGCCGCGCCACCGCCAGCAGCTCCGCCGGCTCGATCCAGCCGTCGGTGTGCACCGTGAGGTCGATCTGGGCGGCCGGGTCGGGCGTCAGCACGGTGCCCGTCCCGCCGATCCGCACCGAGCCGGCGAGGCGGCGCGCGACGGCGACCAGCCACTGCACGGCGCGTTCCTCCTCGCGCACCGGCAACGCGTCGGGGAACGCACGCTTCAGCCCGTCCCGGTCTCCCCCGGGGCCCGGCGCGTCTCCGCGCTCCACGGGGCAGTCGAGCTGCCAGGCCGAGGCCGGTTGGCCCGGCACGCGCAGCTGCGCCTGGTCCGCCGCGGTCAGCAAGAAGGGGCCGACCAGCCTCGACAGCCGGCCGAGCCGCAGGGCGCGGACCGGCGCACCGCCGGCGGCGCGGGCGAAGGCGGCGTCCACGTCCTCCCAGCGCGCCGCGGCGAACCGGCACACGGCGAGGGTGCCGACCTCCGCCGCGTCCGGCCCCTCCGGCAGGACGAGCAGGTGGCGGGAGAGCGCGGCGGCGTCGGCCGTGAGCCGGGGACCGTCGGCCATCAGCCGACCGTCACAGGGGCGTCCGGTGGAAGCTCATCCACGAGCGGGATGCCGTCGGCCCGCGCTGTCCCTGGTACCGCGAGCCGTTCGCCCCGGCGCCGTACGGCTCGTCGGCCGGCGAGGACAGCCGGAAGAAGCACAGCTGGCCCACCTTCATGCCCGGCCAGAGCTTGATCGGCAGCGTCGCGACGTTCGACAGCTCGAGCGTGACGTGCCCGGTGAACCCGGGGTCGACGAAGCCGGCGGTCGAGTGCGTCAGCAGGCCGAGCCGGCCGAGCGACGACTTGCCCTCGAGGCGGGCCGCCACGTCGTCGGGCAGCGTCACGGCCTCGTAGGTCGAGCCGAGCACGAACTCGCCGGGGTGCAGCACGAGCGACTCGCCGCTGGGCACCTCGACCAGGCGGGTCAGCTCGGGCTGCTCCTCGGCCGGGTCGATGACGGCGTAGCGGTGGTTGTCGAACAGGCGGAAGTACTTGTCGAGCCGCACGTCGATGCTCGACGGCTGGATCATCGCGGGCTCGTACGGGTCGAGACGGACCCGGCCGGACTCGAGCTCGGACCGGATGTCGTGGTCGGAGAGCAGCACGTGCCCACGGTAGTGGCCCGCCCCGCGCGGGGGGCCTGGCGGCCGTCTGTCGGGTGGTGCACCGGCCCGCTATGCTGGCACCCGGAGCGTGGGAGCGCTCCCTCAGCGAACACCGAGAGGCGCCAGCTCATGCGCTACGGCCACTTCGACGATGAAGCTCGCGAATACGTCGTCACCACGCCGCACACGCCCTACCCGTGGATCAACTACCTGGGCTCGGAGCGGTTCTTCTCGCTCATCTCGCACCAGGCGGGCGGGTACTCGTTCTTCCGCGACGCCCGCATGCGCCGGCTGACCCGGTACCGGTACAACAACATCCCCGCCGACGCCGGCGGCCGGTACCTCTACGTCAACGACGGCGGCGACGTGTGGACGCCGTCGTGGCTGCCCGTCAAGGCCGACCTCGACGCCTTCGAGGCGCGCCACGGCCTCGGCTACACGCGCATCACGGGGGAGCGGGGCGGCGTGCGCGTCGACACCCTGCACTTCGTGCCGCTCGGCGAGGACGCCGAGGTCCAGAAGATCACGGTGACCAACACGTCGCCGGCGGCCAAGCACCTCACGCTCTTCACGTTCGTGGAGTTCTGCCTCTGGAACGCGCAGGACGACCAGACGAACTACCAGCGCAACCTCTCCCTCGGCGAGGTCGAGGTGGAGCAGGACGGCCCGTACGGGTCGGCGATCTACCACAAGACCGAGTACCGCGAGCGCCGCGACCACTACGCCGTCTTCGCCGTCAACCAGCACGCGGACGGCTTCGACACCGACCGCGACACGTTCGTCGGGCCCTGGAACTCCCTCGGCGAGGCGGCGGTGCCGCGGGCCGGGGCGTCGGCGGGCTCGGTCGCCTCCGGCTGGTACCCGATCGGCTCGCACTCCGTGGCGGTGGACCTGGCGCCGGGCGAGTCGCGCGAGCTCGTCGTCGTGCTCGGTTACGTGGAGAACCCGGACGAGGAGAAGTGGGCGGACGACGCCCACCAGCTCGTCAACCGCGACCGCGCGCACGCCCTGCTGGGCCGGTTCGCCACCGCGGCCCAGGCGGACGCCGCGTTCGAGGCGCTGCGCGCCTACTGGACCGGGCTGCTCTCGACGTACTCGGTGACCAGCGGCGACGAGAAGCTGGACCGGATGGTCAACGTCTGGAACCAGTACCAGTGCATGGTCACGTTCAACATGAGCCGCTCGGCGAGCTACTTCGAGACCGGCATCGGCCGCGGCATGGGCTTCCGCGACTCGAACCAGGACCTGCTCGGCTTCGTCCACCTGGTCCCGGAGCGCGCGCGCGAGCGGATCGTCGACATCGCCTCGACGCAGCTCGCGGACGGCTCGGCGTACCACCAGTACCAGCCGCTGACGAAGCGCGGGAACAACGACATCGGCTCCGGCTTCAACGACGACCCGCTGTGGCTCATCGCCGGCGTCGCGGCGTACATCCGGGAGACGGGCGACTGGCCGATCCTCGACGAGCCCGTGCCGTTCGACAACGAGGTGGGCTCCGAGGTTCCCCTGTGGGAGCACCTGACGCGCAGCTTCGAGTTCACGGTGGCCCACCGCGGGCCGCACGGCCTGCCGCTCATCGGCCGCGCGGACTGGAACGACTGCCTCAACCTCAACTGCTTCTCCACCACGCCGGGGGAGAGCTTCCAGACGACCGAGAACAAGGCGGGCGGCGTCGCGGAGTCCGTGTTCATCGCGGCGATGTTCGTCAAGTACGGAGCCGAGTACGCGGAGCTCGCCGAGCGCCGGGGGCTCGGCGACGCCGCGTCCCGGGCCCGCGCCCTGGTCGACGAGATGCGGCACGCCGTGCTGACCGACGGCTGGGACGGCCGGTGGTTCCTGCGCGCGTACGACTACTTCGGCAACCCCGTCGGCACCGACGCCAAGCCCGAGGGCAAGATCTGGATCGAGCCGCAGGGCTTCGCCGTGCTGGCCGGCATCGGCGTGGGCAGCGGGCCGGACGACGAAGGGGCGCCGGCCATCCAGGCGCTGAACTCGTCGGCCGAGATGCTCGGCACCGAGCACGGCCTGGTGCTGCAGTACCCGGCGTACACCACCTACCAGGTGGAGCTCGGCGAGGTCTCGACGTATCCGCCGGGGTACAAGGAGAACGGCGGCATCTTCTGCCACAACAACCCGTGGGTGATCATCGGCGAGACGATCGTCGGCCGCGGTGACGTCGCCTTCGACTACTACAAGCGGATCACTCCGGCCTACCGCGAGGACATCAGCGACGTGCACCGGCTCGAGCCGTACGTGTACGCGCAGATGATCGCCGGCAAGGAGGCCGTGCGGCACGGCGAGGCCAAGAACTCCTGGCTCACCGGCACCGCGGCCTGGAACTTCGTCGCGGTCTCGCAGCACCTGCTGGGCGTGCGGCCCGACTTCGACGGGCTCGTCGTCGACCCGCAGATCGGGCCGGAGGTGCCGAGCTTCACCGTCACCCGGGTGGCCCGCGGCGCGACGTACGTCATCGACGTGACGAACTCCGGCGTCCGCGGCTCCCGCGGACGGCTCGTCGTGGACGGCACGCCGGTCGAGGGCAACCTCGTCCCCTACGCGCCCGCCGGCACGACGGTCCACGTGCACGTGACCCTCTAGATGGCGCTCGACGAGCTGCGCCGCCCCGCGCCGGCGACGTCCCCCATGCTCACCGTGCGCAGCGCCCGGTGGGAGGTGGACGTGCTGCCCGGCACGGGCGGCGCCCTGGCGGCGGGCCGGGTCCGGACGGCCGACGGGCTGTGGCGCGACCTGCTGCGCCCCACGCCGCGCAGCCGCCGCAACGAGCCGGAGCGGACCGCGAGCTTCCCCATGGTGCCGTGGTCCAACCGGATCGACGCCGGGGTGCTGCCGTTCGCGGGGCGGCGCTGGCAGCTGCAGCGCAACGGTGCCGACGGCACGGCGATCCACGGCGCGCTGCGCAACGCGCCCTGGGCCCTCGTCGCGCGCGACGACGACGCCGTGGTGCTCGAGGCCGTCGCCTCCGACATGGTGGGGGTCAACTTCCCCTGGCGCTTCACCGCGCGCGTGGGATACGCCCTGGTCGGGGACTCCCTCGAGGTGACGACCACCCTGCGCAACACGGACGACGAGCCGTTCCCCGCCGGGTTCGGCCACCACCCCTACTTCCGCCGGTCGCTCGTCCCGGTCGGGGCCCCGCTGCCCGACGAGCCGGGCCGGCCCCTGCTCCGGGTCGCCGCGAACGCGGGCTACCTGCTGCGCGGCGGGCTGGCGCTGGACGCCGCGGGGGCGATCCCGCCCCGTGCCGACTTCCGGGCGGAGCGGCGCGTGAGCGTCATCCACGTCGACGACGTCCTCACCGACCGCTCGCCGGGGCCGCTGGCGACCCTGCGCTACACCGACCCCGACGTCACGGTGACGATCGACGCCGACGAGACCTACTCGCACGTCGTCCTCTACGCGCCGCGCGGCCGCGGCCACCTCGCCGTCGAGCCGACGACGCACGTCAACGGAGGCTTCGCGCTGCACGCCGCCGGGGTGCCCGGGACCGGGGTCGTCGTGCTGGAACCGGGGGAGGAGCTGGCCGCGGCCTTCCGGATCACGGTCGAGGGCTGACCGGCCGCACCAGCGTTCCGTCGGCGGGTCCGCGGGCGTCGGCCCGCCGCATCACGGTCGAGGGCTGACCGGCCGCACCAGCGCGCCGTCCTCGCCGGGGGTGAAGCCGAGGCGGTCGTAGAACGCGAGGGCCGGCGTGTTCCGCGGGTCGACACGCAGGTGCATGCCAGGCACGCCGCGCTCCGCGAGCGCCGCGGCGAACGCCTCGATGAGCCGGCGCCCCCAGCCCTGGCCCTGCCGGCGGGGCAGCAGGTCGATGTGCAGGTGCGCCGGGTAGCCGGTCGGCGGCTCGTCGTGCGGCGGGTGGTGCAGCAGCTCGACGAGGCCGTGGTCCGCCGTGCCGTCGTCGGGCCCGAGCGGGTAGCGCGCCCGCAGCGCCGGCCACCAGTGCTCGTCCTCCCACGCCGCGAAGGCGGCGCTGTCCGCGGTCCCGACGAGGTAACCGGCGAGTCCCTCGTCGTCCATCACGACGAGGCTCAGCGACGGGTCGGCGGTGGGGTAGGGGCCGCAGTAGACGTGCGCCAGGAGGTCGGGGTCGCGGTACAGCGCGGTGGCGTCGCGGCCCGCGTCGCCAGTCAGCAGGCAGATGCGGTACATCGCGGGAAGGTCGCCCGTTCGGTAGGTGCGAAGCTCCGGCACGTCCCCAGGATCGCAGGCCCGCACCGCCGAGGCCTCCGCCCCGCCCGGGTGGCCGGCGGCAGTCAGCGCCTGGCCAGCCACGCCATGACGCCGGCCATGAGGACGCCGAAGACGACGATGCCCGCCCGGAACGGCCCGGTCGGGATCTTCTTGGCCAGCGCCGCGCCGACCGGGGCGCCGACGAGCGACCCGATCGCCACCATCGCGGCGTACCTCCAGGCGACGCCTGCGGTGACGACGAGGAAGACGGCGGCGACGAGGTTCACCAGGGCCTGGAGCACGTTCTTCACCGCGTTCTGCTGCTGCAGGCCGGAGGCGAGGAACAGGCCGAGCAGGCCGAGCAGGATCACGCCCTGCGCGGCGCTGAAGTAGCCGCCGTAGACCCCGGTGAGGAAGACCCAGAACGTCACCTGCCTCCAGCGGGTGCGCTCGGTGGGCTTGGTGCGCCGGACGATGAGCGGCTGCAGCCCGACGAGCAGCGCGGCCGCCAGGATGAGCACCGGGACCGCGGCGGCGAAGGAGCTCTTGGGCAGCCGGGTGAGCAGCGCCGCGCCGCACACCGCACCCGCCAGGGACGCCGCGCCCAGACGCAGCAGCAGCGGGCGGGTGCCGCCGAGCCGGTCGCGGTAGCCCCACGCGCCCGCCAGCGACCCCGGGACCAGGCCCACCGTGTTCGCGATGTTGGCCGTCACCGGCGGCACGCCGAGCAGCACCATGACCGGGTAGGTGATGAGGGACCCCGAGCCGACGATCGTGTTCACGGCGCCCGCGCCGAAGCCCGCCGCGGCCACCGCGATCCACTCGATCAGTGACATGTCTGCGCCTTCAGGGTCGCACCGGGGGCACCGGTCGCAGGTCGCGCCGACGCCCGGTCGTACGCCGGTGGCCTCGAAGAGCGCGCCGGCGCCTGGGAGCATCATCTCGACGTCCTCGAGCTTGCCGGTCGCGGCGCGGCTGCCCGGCGCTCGCACCGCCGGCGCCGGCGCCCCCGTCGGCACCGGTTGCCAGGAGGAGCTGCCGCCCACGAAGACCACCACGCGGTGGGGCCCGCGGTTGCCGGCGCGGCCGCAATCGCAGGTCGGAGCGGCGTCGAGGCGGCCTGCGCCGACCGGGTAGGATCGGGGCCGCAGCGCGTCCGGGACCTCCCGGGTGCCGCCGCGCGGGTGTAGTTCAATGGTAGAACTTCAGCTTCCCAAGCTGAGAGCGCGGGTTCGATTCCCGTCACCCGCTCCATCGTTTCCGCAGTTCAGAGTCATTTCGAGACTCTGTCAGACCTCCCTGAGACCCTTGTGCGGGTCGGCTCGGCGCTCTTCGTCGAGCTCGCGCCCGAGCTCAACGAACTCTTCGAGTACGTCACCGTTCGGCGTCCCGCGTTCCGTAGCGCCATGGGGCCGCGTTCTGTAGCGCTTGGGGCCGGCGAGTTGTAGCGCAGACATGCCGCGATCTGTAGCGTTGGCCCGTGGGCAACTCCGACTCGTACACGCGGCGCGTCATCGATGGCGAGCTCGACGAGCTGCTTCCGTACCTGCCTGCCATCGCGCTCGACGGCGCCAAGGGAGTCGGAAAGACCGCGACGGCCGGTGGCCGGGCGGTGACCACCTACCGCCTGGACGACCCCGCGACGCGCGAGCTGCTCGCGGCCGACCCGACCCGGCTGACCGCAGCCCGCGAGCCGATCCTCGTCGACGAGCATCAGCGTTGGGAGCCCGCATGGGACTTCGTGCGCCGATCCGTCGACGACGACTCACGCCCCGGGCGCTTCCTGCTGACCGGGTCCGCGACGATGCCGCACCCCAGCTCCCACTCAGGTGCAGGCAGGATCGTCCGGCTGCCGATGCGACCGATGACGCTGCCCGAACGAGGCCTCACGACGCCGACGGTCTCCCTGGCCGGCCTGCTGAGCGGCACCGCGCGCATCGAGGGCAGCACCGGTTTCGCCCTCGCCGACTACACCCGGGCCATCGTCCGCGGCGGTTTCCCCGGCATGCAGACGCTGCCCGACCGACCCGCACGCGCAGCGCTCGCGGGCTACGCCGACCTCATCGTCGACCGGGATGTGCCCGAGGCCGGCTTCGGGGTGCGCAACCCCGCCCAGATGCGCGCGTGGCTGCGCGCCATCGCGGCCGCCACCGCGACGACCGCGACCTGGGAGACACTCCGCGACGCGGCGAGCCCCGGACGCTCGGACCCTCCGCCGCGCTCGACCACCGGGCCGTGGACCGACGCCCTGACGCGAACCTGGGTGTACGACCCCCTGCCGGCGTGGCAGCCCGGCTTCAGTCACCTCACACGGCTCGCCGCCTCGCCCAAGCACCACCTGGTGGACCCAGCCCTAGCCTGCACGCTCCTGGCACTGACGGCGGACGACCTGCTCTCCGGCGGTGGCCCGACGCCGGTGGTCCCGCGCGACGGGGTTTTCCTCGGGAGCCTGTTCGAGTCGCTCGCGACGCTGTCTGTCCGGGTCTTCGCGCAGGCGGCCGAGGCCCAGGTCGGCCACCTCCGTCGCCGTGACGGCGACCACGAGATCGACCTGATGGTTCACGGCACGGGCAGACGCAGGGTCGCGATCGAGGTCAAGCTCTCCCGACTGGTGACGGACACCGACGTCAAGCACCTGCTCTGGCTCAAGGGTCTGCTCGGCGACGAGCTCGCCGACATGGTCGTCCTGACGACGGGCGGCGACGCGTACCGACGACGCGACGGTGTCGCCGTGGTACCCCTGGCCCTCCTCGGACCGTAGATCCGAGCGACTCCTCCACGAAGCACCGCCGCAGCCTCCCACCCGGAGCGTCAGTAGGCCCTGAACTGCACCGACGCCCAGCGTCAGGCGCCAACTGCCGCTCGCGGGCCCCTCGCCAGGCCCTAGTCCGACGGCTGAGCATCGACGCGATGCTCCTGCCAGTGCTTGTCCAGCCAGTCGACCTGCTCGTCGTGAAGCCGCACCGTGAGGCGTTCGTCCTGGAGGCGCGCGTACTGGGGGTACTTCGCGAGCCCAGGCGCGACATCGATCCGCAATGTCGACGGGTGGACTGCGAGCGAGCCATCGTCGAAAAGTCGATGAATGTCCCGTCGTAGCATGAGTCCGCCGTGCTTGAAGTGCGTGCCCAGTTGGGCGTAGCTGTAGAGGTGACCGGCCTCAAGGACCCGCGCCGGGGCGCCCCCCGTGAGTGCGCACATGCTTCCCTGGGCCGCGAGCAATTGGTCTCGGAACTGCTGCTGGCCTCTACGGATCCGAACAAGTGCGTGAGTGAACCCCTGCGGTATCTCTATGGGCACGCTGGAATTCGCTGCCCAAGCGAGGTCGATTCGCGCCGTCACGCGATCGACGGCACTGCGAGCATCCTTGGCCATCAGCGCCTCGCGGAAGGCAACCCAGTCCAGCGATCGCATCGCGTTGAAGTCGCCGGTGTGGACTGCCAGGGACCGCATCTCGTCTCCGTCGAGGATCCCGTCCAGCGATGTCCATGCCGCGTCGTACCTCGCCTTGTACTCCAGCACCTCCACCACTTCGGTGCGCGGATCCTCAAATTCGGCGTGACATCTCATACACCGGTACCGCGGTTGGCTCCTCTTGCGTTCGCTGATCCGGCTCGTGTTGCACCTGGGGCAGCGATTGAGCAGCTTGAGGCCGTGCGCCGTGTCGATCGCCTCGATGACGGAGACACCGAGGAGACGCTCCTTGTCCCACAGTGCGATCGGATCCCCGACGGCAAGGCTCTTGTGGTTGGGAACGTTGCTGTCCCAGGAGTAATACGCATCGACCTGATCGTCGTAGCCGGAGTTGCCACCGTGGCCTCGGTTCTCGCCCGCGGCCATCAGCAACCACGCTCTTTGCGGGCCACCGCTCTCCATGCGCTACAGCTTCGCACGGCGACTCGCCGTTAACGCGCAGCCTGCAGTCGCCTGCGGTCTCGCGAATGGTGAATCATGCGCCGTTGCTGGCGCTGCTCTTCGGCGTTCCAGCGGCGCGACGGTGGACCGATCTGGAGGACTTCCTACGCCAAGCTCGAGTGATCCGGCACCTGGGCCGACGCTGACGTCCGGGAGGTGCTGGTTCAGGTCGGGACCTGCGGTTCGGCGGCGCCTGGGCGACCGCATCGTCGACCTGGTCGTGCTCACCACCGGGTCGCAGGCTTACCGCAGGTTGGACGGCATCGCGGTCGTCCCGCTCTCGGTGCTCGGCCCCTGACGCCCGGCCGCCGGTGAAGCGTCGGGAACCCGGTGTCCACACGCACCCGCCCTCGGCGAGGATGCAGCATGCTCACCCTCGAGGACGTCTTCCCGCCGTTCGCGCTGCGGATCGAGAGCGGTCTGTGAGAACTCCAGTTCTCACAGAGCCTCGGCCACCCTCGACCATGAGTGCTAGCATTGCTGTCAGGGGGTGGTCAGGATGGGAACTCTGACGATCCGTCAGCTCAACGAGCGCACCCACGCCCGGCTGCGCGAACGAGCGGCGAGTCATGGACGGTCGGTCGAAGCCGAGGTCCGGGCCATCCTCGACGCCACGACGGGCCGTCCCGAGTCGAACATTCTCGTCTCGCTGCACCAGGCCTTCGCGGCTGACGGCGGCGTCGAGCTCGACCTGCCGGAGCGCACCGACGCCTCGCGTGACGTGGATCTCGTGTGATCGTCGCCGACACCAACGTCGTCTCCGAGCTCATGAAGGACCGGCCCGACCCGGGCGTGCTCACGTGGGCGGCCGCGCTCGGCGAGAGCGAGGTGACGATCAGCGTCGTGACGGTTCAGGAGATCGCGCGAGGCCTGAGCCGCCTGCCGGACGGACGACGGCAGCGCACCCTGACCGGCCGCTGGCACCAGCTGCTCGAGTCTTACGCCGACACGATCCTCGTCTACGACCTACCCGCCGCACAGGCGGCCGCGACCGTCCTGGTCCACCGCGAGAGAGCCGGGCGGCCGATCAGCCTCGCCGACGCCGAGATCGCCGGGACCTGCGTGGCACAGGACGCCACCCTGGCCACCCGCAACACCGCCGACTTCACCGGCATCCCCGGCCTGACGCTCATCGACCCGTTCGCCTGACGCCTGAACCCTGAGTGAAGCCGGCAGCGACAGCTCGACTCGCGACGTCGCGTGCCGGCAAGCCGAACGTGCCGGACCCGACGGGATCAGTGCAGCTCGCACTCCCACGGCTCCAACGCAGGCTCTCCCGGCAGGAGGTCGCCCGTGCAGTACTGGCAGAGCCATGCCACCGCCCGTCGCTCGGCGTGCTTCTCGTTGAGCGGCTCACCGGCGTCGTCGAACTCGAGTACGTTCCCGACAATCGCAGAGCAGGCCTCCATCTGGCTCGGCGAGTGCTTGAGGTCAGCGCAGTAGTCGATCCACGGTTCACCCCGCGCCACCTCCCCAAGGCGCGAACGACCACGGCTAGCGTCTGTCCGGTGTGGGACGGTGATCGCGATGCACGCCTGCGGCGCGAGCTGATGGCGTGGCTGACCGTGCGGACTCACGACGGCGCTCAGCCGATCAGCACCACCGACCTCGGCGACTTCGCGTTCGACGGCGACCGATTCCGACTCATGGACCGACAGAGCGGGATCTGGAAGCCCAGCGTCCTCACCTCTGCGTTGAGCCTGCGGACGACCTACCGCGCTCCTGGCCAGCCGGCACCGTACGAGGACCGCCCCGGGTCCGACGGCTTGCTTCGCTACAAATGGCGCGGCGACGACGGCGACCACTGGCAGAACCGAGCGCTGCGGTCGGCGATGGGCGCCAGCGTGCCCCTGATCTGGTTCTTCGGGGTGGGCGAGGCGCTCTGGGTTCCGATCTTCCCGGTCTACGTCCTCGGAGAAGAGCCCGCGGAGCAGCAGTTCGTCGTCGACCCTGACGTGGGCCGGGGTCTCATCGCCCCTGGATCGCCGGTCGAAGAACACCTGCGGCGGTACGTGCTTGCGCAGACTCGGCGACGCCTTCATCAACCGGTCTTCCGGGCGACTGTCCTGCGAGCGTATGAGGGCCGCTGCGCCGTGTGCTCGCTCGCACATACCGAACTCCTCGATGCGGCGCACATCCTGCCCGACTCCAGCCCAGGCGGAATCGCCGCCGTCCGCAACGGCCTCGCGCTCTGCAAGCTGCACCACTCGGCCTTCGACTCCAACATCATGGGCATCGATCCGGACTTCCGGATCGCGATCCGGCCGGATCTGCTGGCCGAGGTCGATGGCCCGACGCTCCGGCACGGACTGCAGGAGAGGCACGGCGAGCGACTACGGAAGTTGCCCCACAGGCGCGCCGAATGGCCCGATCAGGAGTTCCTCGCCGAGCGGTACGCAACGTTCCTGGCCGCACCGAAGGCGAGCTGACCGCAGCGGGGGCCTCTTGGCGCCGAGTTGTCACCGACGCCCGCATACCTTCGCTGCTCCCTCGCCTCGTGTCTCGCCGCTGCGGCGCCGATACAGCACTCATGGGGGCATGGGAAGTGCAGCGGTGGCGTCGGTACGGCAAGGACAGGCTCTACGTCCACGGCGCCGACGGGACCGCGGTCGGGTGGCGCGACCTGCTGACGGGCGACGATCACGTCGACGCCCCGGAGCGGATCGGCGACCTTCGCGCGGCGATCGACCAGTGGCTCGCCACGGGTGACACCGTGGCGGGAGACGCAGCGGCGCCTCGGGCCCCGCTTGCTCCGTCGGGCGCCGGCGGACCGGGCCCGGACACACCGCTAGCGAGCGAAGCGGACGACGAGGCACCGGCCGCCACGCCAGAGCTCCCGGTGCCGACGCCGGCAGCACCGGCACCGTGGGACGACCTCGCCTCCCACCGCGCCGGCGAGATGGCCCGGGAGCAGGCCGTCGCCCTGAAGCAGGCCGCCCCCGTCCGGACGTTCGTCGCCCGGGTGCTCGGGGTCCACACCGACGAGCGGGCGTGGCGCATCGGCGCCGACGGGGAGGAGAAGGTCGCGGCCCGGCTCGAGAAGCTGGCGACGAAGGACCCGCGGTGGAAGTTCCTGCACGCCATCCCCGTCGGGGAGAACGGCTCGGACATCGACCACCTCGTCGTCGGACCCGGTGGCGTGTTCAGCCTCAACGCCAAGCACCACCCGGGCGCCCGCATCTGGGTCCGGGACAACGCCTTCCGCGTAAACGGCCAGCAGCAGCCGTACGTCCGCAACTCGCGCCACGAGGCGTTGCGAGCCGGCCGGTACCTGACGGCGGCCTGCGGCTTCCCGGTCGCTGTCACCGGGGTCGTCGTGCCCGTCGGAGCCGACGACATCACCATCAAGCAGCAGCCGGCGGACGTCGTCGTCGTCAACCGCATGGCGCTGACCAGTTGGCTCTGCTCGCGGCCGGTCGTCCTCGAGGACTCCACGGTCGAGGCGGTCTTCGAGGCTGCCCGGCGCTCGACCACCTGGCGACCGCAGCACTGAGCAAAGGACGGGCCGAACCGCCGCCGGCAGCTGGCGTCGCCGAACAGGCGAATGTACGTACAATCGGACTATGACGCCGTTCGACTTCGTGGCCTCCCTGGCGTTGATCTCGGTGGCGGCCGGTCTGCTCGGCTCGCTGATCGGCCTGGGCGGCGGGGTGGTGATCGTCCCCGTCCTCACGCTGCTGTACCACGTGGACATCCGCCTGGCGATCGGGGCGAGCATCGTCTCGGTCATCGCCACCTCGAGCGGCGCGGCCGCCGCCTACGTGCGGGAGCGCATGACGAACCTGCGGGCCGGGATGTTCCTGGAGCTCGCCACGGTGACCGGGGCGGTGAGCGGGGCGTACCTGACGACGGTGTTCCCCACCCGGGTCCTGTTCATCGTCTTCGGGCTCGTCCTCGCCTACTCGTCGTTCACCACGTTCCGGCGCCGGCACGCCGACCATCCGCTCACCGAGTCGAACGACCGCATCGCCAACTACTTCAACCTCCACGGTTCGTACTACGACCAGGCGGAGGGCCGGGAGGTCGCCTACAAGGTGGTCCGCACCAAGCTCGGGCTGACCCTCATGTACGTCGCCGGGCTGGTGAGCGCGCTGCTCGGCATCGGCTCGGGAGCCCTCAAGGTGCCGGCCATGGACAGTGCGATGCACCTGCCCATGAAGGTGTCGTCAGCCACCAGCAACTTCATGATCGGCGTCACGGCCGCCGCGAGCGCCAACGTCTACTTCGTCCGCGGCCAGATCGACCCCGTGATCGCCGCCCCGGTGGCGATCGGCGTGCTGGTCGGGGCCACCATCGGGGCCCGCGTCCTGGGCCGGGTGGCGAGCAGGACGGTGCGGCTGGTCTTCGTCGTCGTCCTCGTCGTCATCTCCCTGCAGATGCTCCAGAAGGGGATCCTCCCGTGACCGACCTGACCGGACCCGCCACCCCGTCGCAGCCGCAGCACCACGGCCGCTCGGGCCGTCGCCGCCCGCTCAGCCCCCAGGAGGCGCTGGCCATGGCGGCGAAGGTGCGCCAGGTCGAGCTGGCCATCAGCCTGGTGCTGCGGATCGGCGTCCTCGTCAGCGTCGCGATCATCACCGCCGGGCTCGTGGTGATGTTCGCCCACCACAGCGACTACCTGGCGCTCCGCGGCCCCGTCTCGTACACCACGCTCACGTCCACCTCGACGCCGTTCCCGCACTCGTTCGGCGCGCTGTGGCACTCGATCGCGCGGGGCGAGGGCCAGGGGATCATCCTGCTCGGCGTCCTCATCCTCATCCTCACCCCCGTGGTGCGGGTGGCCGTCGGCGTGCTGTCCTTCGTCTACGAGAAGGACGTGCCCATGGCCCTGGTGACGCTCCTCGTGCTCGTCTTCCTCGTCGGCTCGTTCTTCCTCGCCGGGGCGTGAGCGATGGCCGGCCAGGTGGTCCGGTCCAACCCGCTGCCGCTGTGGGCGCAGATCGTCGACGACCTCCGCCGGCGCCTGCTCGCGGGGGAGTTCGAGCGGCGCTTCCCCACCGACGAGGAGCTGACCGGGTACTACGACGTGAGCCGGCAGACCGTGCGTGAGGCCGTGCGCCACCTCGCGGCCGAGGGACTCGTGGTGCGCGAGCGGGGCCGCGGGTCGTCGGTCACCCCGCCCGTCCTCGAGCAGCCGCTGCACGCCCTCTACAGCCTGGCCTCGACGCTGCGGGCCGGCGGCCTGGCGGAGCGGAGCGAGGTGCTCGCGGCCGATCGCCGCCCCGTCCCGGCCGAGGTGGCCGCGCAGCTCGGGATCGCGGCCAGCGCCGAGGCCGTGTTCGTCGAGCGGCTGCGGTTCGCGGACGACGAGCCCATCGCGCACAACCGGTCGTGGCTGCCCGCGCCCCTGGCGACCGGGCTGCTCGACGCCGACCTCACGTCCGGCAGCCTGTACGAGCTCCTCGCCGGCCGCTGCGGCGTGCGCATCACCGGCGGCTGGGAGCGGATCCGGCCGGTGCTGCCCGAGCCGACCGAGCGGGCGCTGCTGCGGCTCCCGGCCACGGTGGCGGCCTTCTCGGTGGAACGCCTGGTCCGTGCCGGGCAGGCGGCCGTCGAGTGGCGCAGCAGCCTCATCCGGGGCGACCGCTACTCGATGGTCACGCAGTGGCCCGCCGGGACTCAGCCGGGGGCCGGCCGGCCGCGCTGACCCGGGTCGCCGGGGTGCGACGCGATCCGGGCCTGGTCGACCCGCCGTCCCCCGCGGCCCAGCGCGCGCGCCAGCCCCACGCCCGCGACCGCTCCCAGGGCGGGGCCGACCAGGTAGACCCAGGCCCCCTGCCACGTTCCGGTGACGAGGGCGGGGCCCAGGGTGCGGGCCGGGTTGGTGCTGGTCCCCGTCCACGGCGCCTCGAGCGACACCATCACCGCGTACATCGGGCTCATCGTCCAGGGCGTGAAGCGACGCAGCCGGGGACGGCCGAGGAACAGGAAGACGGTGCCCACCAGCACCAGCGTGCACAGCGCCTCCAGCGCCACCGCGAGCCACGGGGCGAGGCCGTGCACCGGCGTCGTCGCGCCGTACCTGAGGGGCGCGCCGAGCGGCTCCCAGGCCAGCACCACGGCGGCGCCGGCGACCGCGCCCACCAGCTGGCCGACGACGTACCGGGCCGCGTGCGACGCGCTGATCCTGCGCTCCAGGAGGAAGGCGAGGGTCATCGCCGGGTTGAGGTGCGCGCCGGAGTGCCTGCCGAGCGCGGACACCGTGACGAGCGAGCCGGTGAGGCCGAACAGCGCGCCCGCGATGCCGCGCGCCAGCCATCCCGGCAGCGACAGGGCGGCGACGGGCGAGGCGGGCGAGACGACGACGATCACGGCCGACAGGCCGCCCACCAGCAGCAGGGCCGTGCCCAGCAGCTCGGCCACGTACAGCGACCACGTGCTGCGGTCGGCGGCCCGCTCGAGGTCGTGCCATCGGCGCAGCGGGTCGCGCCACCCGCCGCCGGTGACGGTCCTCACAGACCGGGCGACGACTGCATCAGGCCGCCGTCTACGACCACGGTGGTGCCGGTGATGTACGACGCGGCGTCGCTGGCCAGGAAGGCGACCACGTCGCCGATCTGCTGCGGCTCGGCCATCTTGCCGAGCGGGATCGCCGCGTCCAGCCTCGTCATCGCCGCCGGGTCCGCGACCGTCCGGGCGTTGATCGGCGTGTCGACCGCTCCGGGGGCCACCCCGACCACGCGGATCCCGTGCGGGCCGAGCTCGACCGCGCTGTTGCGGGTGAGCATCCGCATCCCGCCCTTGGCCACGCAGTACGCCGCGTTGCCGGGCATCGGCCAGTCCTCGTGCACCGAGGAGACGTTGACGATGACGCCGCCACCGCCCTGGGCGACGAACTGGCGCGCCGCGGCCTGGGCCGCGAAGAACGCGCCCTTGAGGTCGATGCCGAGCACGCGGTCGTAGTCGGCCTCGGTGGTGTCCAGCAGCGACTGGCGGGTCTCGATGCCGGCGTTGTTGACCAGCACGTCGAGCCGGCCGTAGCGGCGCACCGCCTCGGCGACCAGCCCCTGGACCTGCGCGACGTCGCTCACGTCCGCCTCGAAGGCCTCGACCGAGCCGCCGACGTCCTCGCCCGCGAGCGTCGCGGCGAAGGCGACCGCCTGGGCGGGGGAGACGACGTAGTCGACGATCACCCGGGCGCCGGCCCGGGCCGCGCTCGTGGCGATCGCCGCGCCGATGCCGGTGGCACCGCCCGTGACGACCACCGTCATGCCTGCCAAGCCTGCTGCTGCCATGCCCGTGTCCCTTCGCGTGTCCTTCGCAGTCCTCGGACGTGAACCTCGCCGGGAGCGGCCGCCTCGCTCCGGCGGCTCCGCGGGGAGCCGCCTACGCTGAGAGGCGTCGTCCCGCCGAGCAGGGAGCAGGCCATCGCCACTGACGAGCCTCATCGTAGGTCGGCCGCCTCGGCCGGCGACCGGGGACCCGAGGGGGCCAGGGTCGCCGACCTCCCGGCCGACGCACCGTGGCGGATGTGGGGCCCGTACCAGTCGGGGCGTCAGTGGGGCACCGTCCGGGAGGACTACTCGGCCGACGGCGACGCGTGGGCGTACCTGCCGTTCGACCAGGCGCACGCGCGGGCGTACCGGTGGGGCGAGGACGGCATCGCGGGCCTGTGCGACTCCCACGGGTTCCTGCACCTGGCGGTCGCGCTGTGGAACGAGCGCGACGACCGGCTCAAGGAGCGCTGGTTCGGCCTGACGAACGGGCAGGGCAACCACGGCGAGGACGTCAAGGAGTACTGGTGGCCGCTGGACGCCACGCCCACCCACTCGTGGGGCCAGCTCCTCTACCGCTACCCGCAGGCCGCCTTCCCGTACGCCCAGCTGGTCGCCGAGAACGCGCGGCGCGGCCGCGACGAGCGGGAGTACGAGCTGGCGGACACCGGCGTGCTGGCCGAGAACCGGTTCTTCGACGTCACGGTCACGCACGCGAAGGCGTCGCCCGACGACGTCCTGGTCACCATCGCCGCGCGCAACTGCGGCCCGGAGGCCGCCCCGCTGCACCTGGTGCCGCAGCTCTGGTTCCGCAACACGTGGGCCTGGGGCCGCGACGACCGACGTCCCACGCTCGCGCTCGGCCACCACGAAGGGCCTGACGGGGTCCGGGTGGACGCCCACCACGACTTCCTCGGGGACTACCGGCTGGACGCGGCGGGCGCCCCGCGGGTCCTCTTCTGCGACAACGAGACGGACGCGGTGGCGCTGTTCGGCGCCGACCGCAACCCCTCCCCCTACCCGAAGGACGGGGTCGACGCGGCGATCGTGCACGGGGACGCGGCCAGGCTGAACCCCGACGGCCGCGGCACCAAGGTGGCCCTCGACTACCGCTTCGAAGCGGTCGCGCCCGGCGCGTCGGTGACCGTGACCCTGCGCCTGCGGTCGGCGGCGCACGACGAACCGGCGTTCGGGGACGGGTACGCGGCGGTGCTGGCGGCGCGCCGGGCCGAGGCGGACACGTTCTACGCGGGCGTGGTCCCCGCGCCCACGTCCGCGGAGGACGCGTCGATCGCGCGGCGGGCGTTCGCGGGGCTGCTGTGGGGCAAGCAGGTGTACCGGTACTCGGTCGCCGAGTGGCTCGAGGGCGACCCGGCTCAGCCGCCGGCACCGCCCGGGCGGCGCGCGCCCGAGCCGGCGGGGCGCAACACCGCGTGGCCGCACCTGGAGCTGGCGGACGTCATCTCCATGCCCGACGAGTGGGAGTACCCCTGGTTCGCGGCCTGGGACCTCGCCTTCCACGCCGTGACGCTGGCCCACGTCGACCCGGCGATGGCCAAGGAGCAGCTGCTGCTGCTCTGCCGGGAGTGGGCCCAGCACCCGTCCGGCCAGCTCCCCGCCTACGAGTGGTCGTTCTCGGACGTCAACCCGCCCGTGCACGCGTGGGCCGCCTGGCTGGTGTACGTCATCGACGGGTCGCGCGACCAGGCGTTCCTGGCCCGCATGGCCAGCAAGCTGCTGCTCAACATGGGCTGGTGGACCAACGTCAAGGACGAGCACGGCACCGACCTGTTCGGGGGCGGGTTCCTGGGGATGGACAACATCTCGGTGTTCGACCGGTCCCGCGACGTGCCCGCCGGTCACCACCTGGAGCAGTCCGACGCCACCAGCTGGGTGGCGTTCGCGTTCCTCGCGATGCTCCGCATCGCGCAGGAGCTGGCCCGGCACGACCCCGGCTGGAGCGAGCTGCCGACCACCTTCCTCGAGCGGTTCCTCGCGATCGCCGAGGCCAGCGAGGCCTTCGGCTCGGCCGGCACCAGCCTGTGGGACGAGGCCGACGGCTTCTACTACGACCTGCTGGTCGACGACCAGGGCGGCTCCGAGCCGATCCGCGTCCGGTCGTACGTGGGCCTCGTCCCGCTGCTCGCGGTCGCGGTGACCCCGGACTGGGTCGACCAGCTGGAGTCGTACGGCCAGCGCCGGGACTGGCTCGAGGAGCACCGCCAGGACCTGCTGCAGCGCAGGGTCGTCGTCCATCCCGACCGGGACCACCCCGGCGGCCTGGCGCTCGTGCCGCCGGCGCGGTACGTCCGGGTGCTGCAGCGCGTGCTGGACACCGGCGAGCTGCTCTCCCCGTACGGCGTCCGGTCCCTGTCCGCGGCCTACCGGGACTCGACCACGGTGCAGGTGGGCGGGCAGGCGCTGTCGATCCGCTACGCGCCGGGGGAGTCGGACTCGGGCCTCTTCGGGGGCAACTCCAACTGGCGCGGGCCGGTCTGGCTGCCGGTCAACGTGCTCCTGGTGGAGGCGATACGCACCTACGCGCGCGGCGCCGGCGACGATCTCCAGGTGGAGGTGCCCACGGGGTCGGGCCGCCGGCTGAGCCTGTCCGACGCCGCGGACGAGCTGTCGGAACGGCTCGTCGGCCTCTTCTGGGCCGGCCCCGGCGGTCGCCGGCCCAGCCAGCCGCGCGACCACCCCGACGACGACCTGTGGAACGCGCACCCGACCTTCAGCGAGTACTTCCACGGCGACACCGGCGAGGGGCTCGGCGCCTCCCACCAGACCGGCTGGACGTCCCTCGTGGCGCACCTCGTCTGCAGCCGCCAGGCGCCGTAGCGTCCAGCGGCCGCTGGTCCTGGCTACCCCGGCGGCCCGGCGCCGGCACACCGCCCGCCGGTGCGGCCCGGAGCACCTCCTCGATCGGTAGCGTTCAGGCCGACAGAAAAGTAGCCCATAAGAGAGCGAAACGGTAGCGTTTGGGAGCCCCGAGCGGTAGCCTCCAACTGTGCCCTACAGCCCACGGCTCCTTGACCGGCAGCTGGACCGACTGCTCATAGGCCTGCCGGCGGTCGTGATCGACGGGCCTAAGGCCGTCGGCAAGACGGTGACCGCGACGCGGCGTGCCGCAACCGTCCTGGCCCTCGACGACCCCCTCGAGCGGGACCTGCTCCAAGCCGACCGCGAGCGACTCACCACCGCGGACCGGCCGGTGCTGGTCGACGAGTGGCAGCTGTACCCGGCGGTCTGGGACCAGGTCCGGCGCGCCGTCGACAACGGTGCCCCCCCGGGGTCCTTCCTCCTCACGGGTTCTGCGGCGCCGACGTCCGCACCGACCCACACCGGAGCCGGCCGGATCGTGCGGGTGCGGATGCGTCCCATGTCGCTCGCCGAGCGCGCCCTCGTCGAGCCGACCGTCTCGCTCGCGGAGATGCTCGGGGGCACCAGGCCGACCGTCGCCGGGGCGAGCCCGGTGAACCTGCGCACCTACGCGGACGAGGTCGTGCGCAGCGGCATGCCGGGCCTGCGGGCACTCGACGACGACGTGCGTCCCGATGCCCTCGGCGGCTACGTGGAGGCGATCGTCGACCGGGACTTTCCCGAGCTCGGCCACGTGGTGCGCCGCCCCGCGACCCTCCGCCGGTGGCTCACGGCCTACGCGGCGGCGACCGCCACGACCGCGTCCTACAACTCGATCATGGATGCCGCGACGGCCGGCCAGAGCGACAAGCCGGCCAAGACGACGACGATCGGCTACCGCGACACCCTCGAACGCCTGTGGCTGCTCGACGAGGTGCCCGCGTGGACAGGGACGAGGTCCGCGATCGCCTCGCTCGGCCAGGCCCCCAAGCATCACCTCGCCGACCCTGCCCTCGCCGCTCGGCTCCTCGGCGTGAACGCGGCGGCGCTGGTCAGCTCTCCGAGCCCGGACGGCCCGCTCATCCCGCGCGACGGCACACTGCTCGGCGCACTCTTCGAGGGGCTCGTGACGCTGTCGGTCCAGGTCTACGCGGCTGTGGTCGGTGCACGGGTCAGTCACCTGCGCACGAAAGGGGGCGACCACGAGGTCGACCTGGTGGTCACCCGCGACGACGGGCGGCTCGTGGCACTCGAGGTCAAGCTCGCTCCGGTTCCGACGGACGAGGACGTCCGGCATCTCAGGTGGCTCAAGGAGCGGGTCGGCGACGACCTGCTCGATGCTGCGGTGATCACCACCGGGCCGGCTGCCTACCGACGGCCCGACGGGATCGCTGTGATCCCGGCCGCGCTCCTCGGTGCCTGATCTCAACGTCGTGCGACGTCCTGCGACCCCTCCTCGGTGGGCTCGCCTGCGGCGTCACACCGCCCAGCCGAGCGCGGAGCGCCGGCACAGCCCACGGGAACCGACCTCGTGGCTCAGGCCCGGTGCTCGCGCTGGGCGCCGCTCCACGGCACGCCGACGAGCGGGAGCACCCAGTTGTCCAGCCCGTAGTAGCCGGCGACCCGCCACGCCGCGATGATGGCGCCCGCGGTGAGGGCGAACGCCGGGTTGACGCCGGCACTGCCGCCGAACAGGAAGCTGACGTTCATCAGCAGCCCGAGCGCCGCGGCGACCCCGGTGAACAGCCCGAGCACCAGCAGCGTGCCGATCGTGAGCTCGACGAACGGGATGATCGGCCCGATCCAGCGGTAGCCGCCGTCGGCCACGTACTGCAGCCACGCCTTGTTCCAGCCGAACGTCCCGCCGATGACGCTGGGATGGGCACCCTTCATGCCGGCGAGCGCGCCCTTGGCGAACCCCTGCACGGCCGCCCCGCTGCGCCAGGGGCCGTAGCTGCCGAACTTCTCGAGGCTCGCCTCCAACCACTGCCATCCCAGCAGCACCCGCACGATCAGCCAGAACGTCCCCGAGACCGGGTTCCGCGAGGCGAAGAGCGTCCGCGCCCATGACCAGGTCTCGACCAGCGGTTGCGGAGTCGTCCGCGGATCAGTCGTCTGTGAGCTCATCTGCCCCACCTCTCCGTCGCGTCACACCCCCCCCCGGACCCTCGCGGCGTGAAGCCACGAAGCGCGAGGGGCTCGGTGGCGGCGCCGTTTACGACGATCGTGCGCTCGGGTGACCGTGTGCGCATCCCGTCGGTGGCCTCGCTCCGGACGGACGGCGTGCGGGGTGGCGGCCCACCGCCGACCAGGGTGGCCAGCGGGGCCTTCCGGGGGATCAGCCGCGCGCTTGGTCGACGAGCCACTCGTCGAAGGTGGTCGGCATGATGCGGGCGTCGGGGCCCGGGAGGAGCGCGTTGCCGGCCATGCTGGTGCCGAACGGTCCGTCCCAGGTGGGCACCAGCCGCACCGTCTCCTGCCGGACGGCGAGCGTGCGGCGGGCCATGTCGACGAGGTCCTGGGTCTGCGGCCCGGCGACGTCGATCCGCCGGTGCTGTGCGGCGCCGAGTGTGGTCTCGACCAGTGCGACGGCGACGTCGCCCGGGGCGACGGGCTGGACGAGCAACGGCGCGATCGTGGCGACGCCGTCCCGTCGGGTCCAGCCGACCACCATGGCGGCGAAGTCGTGGAACTGCGTCGCCCGGACGATCGTCCACGGCACCGGTCCGGCCATGACGGCGCCCTCCTGGGCTCGCTTGCCGGCGTAGTGCGGGTTCGTCGTCGGGTTGTCCAGGCCGACGACGGACAGGACGACGTGGTGGGCGACACCGACCCGGGACTCGGCGGCGAGGAGGTTCGCGGTGACGGTCGTGAAGAACTCGACGGCCTCGTCGGCGTCGGCCGCCGGCGAGTTGGTGGTGTCGATCACCGCGTCGACGCCAGCGAGGAGGCCGTCCAGTCCGGTGCCGGACCGTAGGTCGACGCCGCCGGCCCGGCTGATCTCGACGGCTTCGTGGCCGCGGGCACGCAGCGCCGCGACCGTGAGCGATCCGATGCGCCCGGTGGCGCCGGCGACCGCGACTCGCCTGACCTCCTCGGAGGATCCCATGCGTCGCAGGCTAACCGCCCTCGCGCGCGACGGGGTGCCGAGCGTCACGAGCGACCGGCAGGGCGGCTACCGGCCGTCGAGCAGGGCCTCCAGCGGAGCGACCGGGACCACGCCCTGCGCCAGCCGGGCAAGCTCGGGGTCGACGGTGACCAGCGCGTCGGCCTGCAGCCGGGTGATCGCCAGGTGCTCCGCGTCGCGCAGGGTCTGCCAGCCGTGCTCCCGGGCGATCCGCCAGGCCGTGCCGCGTGACACGCGGTCTCCGAGCAGCCGCATCTTCAGCTCGGTGACCCGCTCGTGGACCTGCAGGGCCGCCGCCTCGGTCCGCCGCCCGACCGCGACGTCCTGCAGCAGCCGCTGCAGCGCCTCGGACCGGATCGAGCTCGGCGCCACGAGCTGGACGCTCGGGTGGACGGCCAGGCCGTGGTCCACGAGGTGCAGCACGGTGGGGGCGTCGACGACGTAGCGAGCCATCGCCTCAGGCTAGTACGCCCGGGGGCGCGGCACCCGACCCGCGCCACCCGAGAACGCGTTGTCGACGACGAACTTGCGCAGTGTGTAAACTTGCACGCCCTGCAACCAGGTCCACCGGTGCACGGCATCCCCGACGACGACAGAAACGGGACTCCTCGTGCCCCACGCAGCAACCGGACGGCCCGCACGCGGTGCGGCGAGCACCGGATCCTCCGGCGCCGTCATGAGCCAGCGGCAGATCATGCTCGTGATCTACGCGCTCATGGCCGGCATGTTCCTCTCGTCACTCGACCAGACGGTGGTCGGCACCGCCATCCGCACCATCGGTGACGACCTGCACGGCCTCAACCAGCAGGCGTGGGTGACGACGGCGTACCTCATCACCTCGACGATCGCGACGCCGATCTACGGCAAGCTGTCCGACCTCTTCGGGCGCCGCCCGCTCTACATCTTCGGCCTGGGCGTGTTCATCCTCGGGTCGTTCCTGTCGTCGTTCTCCACCTCGATGATCATGCTGGCCGGCTTCCGGGCCTTCCAGGGCATCGGGGCGGGCGCGCTGATGTCGGTGCCGCTGGCGATCATGGGCGACATGCTCGCCCCGCGCGAGCGCGCCAAGTACCAGGGCTTCTTCCTCGCGGTGTTCGGTGTCTCCGCCGTGGTGGGCCCGCTCATCGGCGGCGTCTTCGCCGACGCGTCGCAGATCCTGGGGATCGCCGGCTGGCGCTGGGTGTTCCTCGTCAACGTGCCCGTGGGGATCGGCGCGCTCTTCATGGTGCTGGCGTTCCTGCACCTGCCGACGTTCCACCGGACCTCGGCGCCGCGCATCGACTGGTGGGGCGCCACGGCGGTGGTCGTCACGCTGGTCCCGCTGCTGCTCGTCGCCGAGCAGGGCCAGACCTGGGGCTGGGGGTCCGCGACCTCGATCGCCTGCTTCGTCATCGGCGGTGTGGGGCTGGCCGCCTTCGTCGTCATCGAGGCTGCCATGAAGGCCGACGCGATCATCCCGTTGCGCCTGTTCGGCTCCAGCACCTTCTCGATGGCGACCGTGCTGGGCTTCCTCGTCGGCTTCGGCATGTTCGGCGCGATGCTCACGCTGCCGCTGTACCTCCAGCTCGTCACCGGCCTGACCCCCACGCAGTCCGGGTTCGCGACGCTGCCCATGGTGGGCGGCCTCATGATCGCGTCGGTGGGCTCCGGGCAGGCCATCGCCCGCACCGGCAAGTACCGGGTCTTCCCCATCGCGGGCACGCTGGTCACTGCGGGCGGCTACGTCGTCCTCACGTTCATGACCGTCGACCGCCCGCTGTGGTTCCTCATGATCGCGATGTTCCTCATCGGGCTCGGGCTCGGCCAGCTCATGCAGTCCCTCACGCTCGCGACGCAGAACGCCGTGCCCGTCACGGACATGGGGGTGGCGACCAGCTCGGCGACGTTCTTCCGCCAGATCGGCGGCACGCTCGGCACCGCCGTGCTGCTGTCCGTGCTGTTCGCCGTCATGCCGACCAGGATCGGCACGGCGATGCAGAACCCGGCGGACCTGACGAGCGCGCTGGACGCGGCCCTCACGCCGTCGGTCGCCTCCGCACCGGCCAACCAGGGCGTCATGCAGCAGATCTGGGACCCGATCGTCACCGCGGCGAAGGCCCAGGTGCAGGCCGGCCTGGACAAGGGCGCGGCCGCCGCCACGCAGGCCGCCGACGCGGCGGTCACGCAGCAGGTGACCGCCGCCGTCCAGGCCCAGGTCGCCGCCGGAGCGCTGCCGGCGGCGGCGGCGCAGGGCGTCATCGACGCCCAGGTCGCCGCGGCCCGGCCCGCCGCCGAGCAGAAGGCGCTGCAGGCGGCCGCCGCGCAGGCGGGCGTCGCGGTGGTCGACGGCAAGCTCGCGGTGGACTACTCCGACACCACCCAGCGCGGTGCCGTGGTGGACAAGCTCGTCCCCACGTTGATCGCCACGCTCAAGAGCTCGCCGGTCCCGCCGGGCGCGGCGTCGAGCACCACCGACACGGCGTTCCTCACCGGCGCCGACGCACGGCTCACCCGGCCGTTCCTCGTCGGGTTCAACGGCTCCGCCGTGCTCGTCTACTGGATCGGCCTGGCCGTGATGCTCCTGGCGTTCGTGCTGAGCTGGTTCTTCAAGACGCCGCCGCTGCGCAACCGATCCGCGCTGCAGGAGCGAGCCGACGCGCTGGAGACGGCGGACGACCTCGAGGTCGACGCCATCGACGCCGCCGTGGGAGCCGGCGCCCCGACCGGGCCGGGTGCCGGCACGGTCCACACGCACCGGCCATGATGCGGAGGTGACGGGGACCCCCCACGGGTCCCCGTCACGCCGGGAAGGAGGCACCGTGTCCGAGCCTGCACCGCTCGCCGAGAAGCCGTGCACGTTGCGGGAGCAGAAGAAGCAGCAGACGCGCCGGGCGATCCACCACTCGGCGAGCCGGCTGGTGCTGGAGCGCGGCCTGCCGCACGTCACGGTCGCGGACATCTGCGCGGACGCGACGGTCTCCGACCGGACGTTCTTCAACTACTTCCCCTCCAAGGCCGCGGCCGCCCTCGGGCTGCCCGAGACCGCCCTGGCGCCGGACGACGAGCAGCGCTTCCTGGCCGCGCACGGCGGTCTGGTCGACGACCTGTGCGTGCTCGTCGCCGACGCGGCGCGGCTCCACCAGGAGGACCTGCCCCGGCTGCGCGAGATGATCCGCCTCGAGCCGGAGCTCCTGGCGGCCCTCAACCAGTGGACCGTCAGCGTGCGCCGGCGGATCGTGCATCTCGCCGAGCAGCGCACGTCGCCGGAGCAGGCGCGGCTCGTCGTCGCGCTCGTGTTCGCCGCGGTGATGCTGCACACCGACAGCGGCTACACGACGTGCGACCCCACCGCGAAGGAGCTGCGCGGGACCATCGCCCGCCTGGCCGCGGCGGCCGGCGAGCGCGAGCCCGCACCCCTTGGCGCGGGAGCCTCCGGCCGCTGAGCGGGCCGCCTGCCTACGGCCGTGCCCTCCACGTAGGCGGTCCAGCCGTCGTCCAGCACGCGGAAGGCCGCGTCGAGCGTGGCGTGGGGCTCGCGGCTGCCGAGCACCAGCAGCTGGAGCTGCATGACGAAGCGCGCGTCGGCGCGCACCTCGAGGCTCGGCGGGTCCTGGTTCAGCTCGGCCGCGATCACCTCGATGAGCGCGTCCTCGTGCCGCAGCCACATCCGCTGCGCGTAGTCGGTGAGCGCGGGCGTGCTGTCGATGAGCTCCATGAAGCGCTGGACCACGCCGTCGTCGTGGCGGGCCACGGTGTTGGCCAGCTCGGTGCCGTCGTAGGCGCGCAGCGCCGCCGTGATCGAGGTGCCCGCGGGCCGGTCGCGGACCGCGGCGACGAGCTGGGCTCGGGCTGGTCATGATGTCGGCCGCAGCGCTCGTGCTCGCGCGGGCCCGCTTCGACAGCCCGTCACGGCGCCCGGCCGGCTCGCGCGCCCACGACGACCAGGGCGTCGCGGTGCCCGCCTAGGTGGACCTGGGCAACCGCCCGGACAGCGCGGGATGCCGGTTCGGCCGATCAGGTGCACCGGGCCCCACGCGGGTCGCGCGCCGCGCGAGCCGGTCAGCGCTGCCAGATGCGGCCGCTGAGCACCCCCCGGACGGTGCGCGTGCCCACCACGGCCCAGACGACCACCAGGCCCACGTAGAGCACCGCGCCGACGGCGTCGAGCGCGGGGGCCTGCCAGGCCCGGGCGATGCCCAGCGTGGCCACGGTCAGGGCGCCGAGGGGGAACGTGAACGCCCACCAGCCGAGGTGGAAGGCGAAGCCGCCGGCCCGCAGGTAGCGCACGAGCAGGGCCACGGCCACGGCCAGCCACCACACGCCGAATCCCCACAACGCCGACGCGAACAGCAGCGAGGGGGTGGCGACGGCTCCGGCGGCACCGGGGACCGCCGCGGGCATCGCCCGTGCCAGGGCCAGGGCCGCCAGCGCGCCGACGCCGACGGGGCCGAGGGCGATCCACACGGTGGGCGCCAGCGCCGCGGGCGGCAGCGGGTGCAGCACGAGCCGGGCGAAGAGCAGCCCCATGGTGAGCAGGAACAGCACGAAGCCCATGCCGAACGTCGCGTAGCCCAGCGCCAGGAGGAGCCGGGCGTCGCCCGGGCCGACGTGCGGGACGAGGGCGGCGAGCGCGACCGGGATGATGATCGTGACGACCGGGGGGATGAACCAGCCGCCGTTCACCGACGCCGCGGCCACCTCCCCCGTGAACAGCGTGTAAGCGAACGCCACGCCGAGCACCAGCCCGATCGCCGCACCGAGGGCCAGCAGGGTCCCGGCCAGGGGCACGGTCACCGACGCCGGCAGGAACCGGGGACCGACGGCCGAGGTCATGACCGACAGGACGAGCAGCCCGGCGGGCAGGGTGGCATGCAGGGCACCCAGCACCGGGTGGCGCAGGTCGGCGCGGCAGGCGGCGGCGTGCCGCACCCACCGGACCGCGTAGGCCACGAGGAGCACGGCCCCCAGGGCATAGGCCAGCACCGCGAGCGCGACGCCGACGGTGTGCGCCGCAGGCTGGAGCGCGGCGAGGCCGCCCGGGTTGTCGTCGCTGGCGACCGCGACGATCCCCGTGCCCATCACCGCGGCGAACCAGCCGGGGTGCAGGTCGCGCATCCGGGAGGCCGCGGACGCCGCCGCGGGCGCGGGGGGCGCTGCAGCCGCCGCCGGGGAGGACGAGACGTTCGTCGTCATGACACCTTTCCTGGACGCTTGCTCAGGAGGCCAGCGGCGCGAGGATCTCGCGCACCTGGGCCGAGGTGGGGACGCGGCCGGACAGGACGAGCTGTTCGTCGACCACCAGGCCGGGGGTGCGCATGACGCCGTAGCCGGCGATCGCCCCGTAGTCGGTGACCTTCTCGAACTGCGCGTCGAGGCCCAGGTCGGCGGCGGCCTCGCGGGCCGCCCGTTCGAGGTTGACGCAGTTGGCGCAGCCGGAGCCGAGGATCTTGATGATCATGGTGGTGCCTCTCTCGTTGGTGCTGGTCAGGACGGGATCACGGCGTTGAAGAGGTAGCCGACGGCCACGATGCCGGCGGCGGTCACGGCGATGAACGTGGCGATGAGCGGCGGCTTGAGCACGCGGCGGAGCAGGATCATCTCCGGCAGGCTGAGGGCGACGACGGCCATCATGAAGGCCAGCAGCGTGCCCATGGGCAGGCCCTTGTCGTGCAGCACCTGGACCAGCGGCATGACGCCGGCCGCGTTGGAGTACAGGGGGATGCCGATACCGACCGCGATGAGCACGGCGAACGGGTTGCCGGCGCCGGCGTAGCGGACGAAGAAGTCCGCGGGAGCCCAGCCGTGGATCACGGCCCCGAGCCCGATGCCGACGAGCAGGTAGGGCCAGATCCGGCGCAGGATGGCCACGACCTCCTCGACGCCCATCTGGATCCGGTCGTCCCACGTCAGCCCGTTCCACGAGCTGATCGCCTGGCCGCCGAGCCGGGTCTCGAAGACGAACGGCTCGACCCAGCGCTCGAGCTTGAGCCGGCCGAGCACGAACCCGGCGACCACGGCGATGACGAGGCCGGCGGCGATGTACAGCGCGGTCGGCCCGATGCCGAACAACCCGAAGAGCAGGGCGATGGCCACCTCGTTGACCAGCGGCGACGCGATGAGGAACGACAGCGTCACGCCCAGCGGCACGCCGGCGGCGACGAACCCGATGAACGCCGGCACGGCCGAGCAGGAGCAGAACGGGGTGATGACGCCCAGCCCGGCCGCCATGACGTTGCCGATGCCCTCGCGCCGCCCGCCGAGCAGCGCCCGGGTGCGCTCCACGCTCATGAACGAGCGGAGCACCGTGACGACGAAGATGATTCCGACCAGCAGCAGCAGGATCTTCACCGAGTCGGACACGAAGAAGAGCACGCCGGACCCGAGCCTGCTGCCCAGGTCCAGGCCGACGAGGTCACCCACCAGCCAGGTCCAGAACCGGCCGTTCACCGCGTACAGCGCGAACCACACCACCGCCGCGGCACCGAGGCCGACCCAGCGGCGCAGCGGGGTGCGCGCACGGACGCGCTCCGCGATGCTCATGCGGCCACGGCCGATCCCGGCACCATGGCACGGTTCGCCTCAAGCGCCGTCGATTCAAACGGCGTTGTATCAGTCACGGCTGAAACGTAGCACCTCGACGCCTCGCGCCCGCCGGGACGTAGGTCCACGCGTCCGCGGCGCCTCCGCCGTCGGGCGCTTATGCTTCAAACGTGGTTGACACGGTGGTAGCCCTCGACGACCCGGTGGTGCGCGCGGCCGAGCCGCCCGGCCCGGCAGCGCAATCGGTCGCCCTGCTGACCGCCGTGGCCGACCCGATCCGCTGGGCCGTGCTGGCCCAGCTCGCCGACGGCAAGGCGTGCGTCTGCAACCTCCAGGAACACATCCCGATCGCCAGCAACCTGCTCAGCTACCACCTCAAGGTGCTGCGCGACGTGGGCCTCGTGACCACCTCACGGCGCGGCCGCTGGGTCGACTACACCCTGGCCGACGACGCACGCGAGCGGATGACCGCCGCGCTCCCGGGCGCCGATCCGGCCTGACGGGCCACCCCCGGCGCGTCACGGCGTCTCTCGGGGAACTCCCAGCCTGTGCTGCCACCATGCGGCGGGCGCCGCCGAGGGCGGTGGCGGGAGAGGCGGTTCCATGGCCGAGCAGGTCAGCGCTCCGATCCTCGAGGTCGAGGGCCTCGTCGTGCGGTACGGCACCCGCACCGCGGTGGACGGCCTGAGCCTCGCGGTGCGGCGCGGAGAGATCTTCGGGCTCCTCGGACCGAACGGCGCGGGCAAGACGAGCACGCTGTCCGCGGTCGAGGGACTGCTGCGCCCCGCGGCCGGCGGGGTCAGGGTCGTCGGGCGCGACGCGGCCTTGGAGCCGCTGGCGGTGCGCGCGCTCATCGGCGTTCAGCTGCAGGCCTCGAGCTTCCAGGCGGAGCTCACGCTCACCGAGATCCTGCGGCTGTACGCGGGCCTGTACGGGCTCGAGCTGCCCGCGGGCGAGCTCAGCGCGCGGCTGCACCGGGCCGGTCTGGACGACGAGGCCGGCAAGCGCTACAAGCAGACGTCCGGTGGCCAGCAGCAGCGGTTCTCGCTGCTCGTCGCGATGCTCCACGACCCGCCGCTGCTGCTGCTCGACGAGCCGACGTCCGGGCTGGACCCGCAGGCACGCCGGCAGCTGTGGGCGCAGATCGAGCGGGCACGCGGCGAGGGCGGCTCCATCCTCCTGACGACCCACTCGATGGAGGAGGCGTCGGCCGTCTGCGACCGGGTCGCGATCATCGACCACGGCACGCTCGTCGCGCTCGGCACGCCCGCCGAGCTGGTCGAGCAGCACCGCGCCGACCCGCGTGTGCTGCGCGCGGCCCACGGCGACGTGACGCTCGAGGACGTCTTCATCGGCCTGACGGGGGACGAGATCCGTGACTGACATCGCACTCCTCAAGCCGCCGTCGGTGTCCGTGGCGCTGCGGAGCCTGCTGCGCGCCGACGCCACCGTGCTGCTGCGCAACCGGCAGGCGCTGCTGCTGTCGATCGTGCTGCCGGTGGCGATCCTCTTCATCACCGGGTCCGGTGGCGGGCGTCGCCAGGTCCTCGACCCCGGGTACGTCATCGGCCTGTCCATCACGTACGGGCTGATGGCGTCCGGACTCTTCGGCTACCCCATGGCCGTGGCGCGCGACCGTGAGAGCGGCGTCTTCCAGCGGATGCGCGTGACGCCCGTGCCGATGTGGACCGTCTCGGTGAGCCGGATCGCGGTCCAGCTGGTGCTCTCGCTGGTGATGTCGCTCGTGGTCCTCGGGCTCGGCGGCGTGCGCCACCACCTGACGTTCGGCCTGGTGAACTGGCTGCTGGTGCTCGCCGTGTCCCTGCTGGGCGCGGCGGTGTTCCTCGCGATCGGGCAGGCCGTGGTCGGCCTGACCACCACCTCCGGCCAGGTGAACGCGTTCAGCCGCGTCCTCTTCGCGCTGCTGCTCGTCGTCGGGCTCATCGGCTCGTCGGGCCTGCTGGGCGACACGTTCAAGACCGTGGCCGGCTGGACCCCCGTGGGCGGGCTCTCCTACCTGTTCAACGCGGCGATGGGCGGCGTCGGGTGGGGCTCCGACCAGGTGATCGGGCTCGTCGCCTCCCTCGTGTACGCGGTGGTGTTCGGGTACATCGGGGTCCGCTGGTTCCGCTGGACCGTGCGCTGAGCGCCTCGGCCCTCCCGTGGGCCGCCCGCGCCCCTCGTCGCGCGCGTCGCTAGGGTGCAGGACGTGCCGCTCCACTCCTCACGACGTCTCGCCGCCTTGGCCGCGGCCCTGCGCGCCGGCGCGCGCCGGGCCCCCTTCGTCGAGGACGAGGTGCTCGGCCTGGGCGGGCTCGTCGGGCCGGGCGCCGTGTGCGTCGACGTCGGCGCGGAGTACGGGCTGTACACGTGGTCGCTCGCCGACCTCGTCGGACCCGCCGGCGCGGTGCATGCCGTCGAGCCGCAGCCCGACCTCGGCCGGCTGCTCCGCTTCGGCCGGTGGCTCGTCGCCGCGCGCAACGTGACGATCCACGGCCTGGCCCTGGGCGACGAGCCGGGCGCCGGCCACCTCTCGCAACCGAGCCGCGGTGGGGTGCGCGTGCACGGCCGCACGTTCCTGGCCGACGGCACGCACGGCCTCGGCTCGAACGCCGAGTTCAGCCGGCACCGGAGCATCGACGTGCGCGTCGACACTCTCGACGGGCTCGTCGACCGCCTGGGCCTGCCTCGGCTGGATCTCATCAAGGCCGACGTCGAGGGCGCCGAGGACCGGCTGCTCGCGGGTGGCGAGGCGACGCTGCGCCGGTTCCGGCCCCACCTGCTGGTGGAGCTCGAGGACCGGCACCTGGAGCGCTTCGACACCTCGGTCGACGCCGTGGTGCAGCGCCTCAAGGACCTCGGCTACGCCCCGTCGCACTGGGAGCGCGGCGAGTGGCGGCCCGGGATCGTCGGGCGCAACGTCCTGTTCCGGGCGCCCGCGGCCTGACGTCCAGCGGGGAACATCCGGCTCGCCGTACGGCCCACATGTTCCCCCCACCACCTGGCCCGCGCCGCGCGTCGGGCCGGTGGCTACGCGGACGCCGCGATGCGCCGGGCGAGCCGCTCCACCAGGTCGTACGGGACCGGGCCGGCGTACGGCAGGCGCACGGTCGAGCCGGTGGTCCGGTACGGCGCCAGCTCGGCCTCGAGCTCGTCGACCACGTGCACCGGGTACAGGCCCGCGTGCGCCGCCCAGCCGCCGAGGTTGAGCCACGTGCCCCCGAGCCGGAACGCCGCCATCTGGTAGCGGATGGCCTCCTGCGCACCAGGAGCGCCGCGCAGGATCGCCGCCCGCAGCCCCCGGAGCACGGCCTGGGCGGGCTCGCCGAACCCCGAGAGGTACTCCTCGACGGTGGCCGGCGGGGCCGGGGACGTCACCGTTCCGCCGGGGCGAGGCGCTCGAGCGACCCGCGGGCGAACGCCGCCTGGCCGACGTGCTGCAGGTCGTCCGCCACGACGCTCACCAGCCGCACGCCGAGCGTCACCGCCGGCGTCCAGCGCGTGTCGACGACGCGGTCGAGGTCCTCCGGCGTCACGCCCCGCAGCAGCTCGACCGTGCGCCGCCAGGTGGCCTCGTGGTACCCCAGCAGCAGCTCCTTGCTCGCGCCCGAGAGCGCCGCCACCTTCGCCGAGGTGTGACCGTAGCCGTGGTCGGTCGCCGGGAAGGGCAGCGCGAACCGCTCCGCCCAGCCCGCGGTGAGCCACACCTGCTCGACGCCGAAAGCCTTGGCGACGTGGTCGTCCTGCACCCGCGTCAGGTGCCACACGAGCCACGCGATCGAGTTGGCGTCGGGATCGAGCCGGGCGCCCAGCGTCGCGTCGTCGAGCCCGTCGAGGACGCCCTCGACCTCCTCGTGGATCCGGCCGAACGCGTCGATGAGCACGTCTGCGACCTGCATCGTCGTCCTCTCCCTGTCAGATGCCGGCGGCGCCGGCGGTCTCCTGCTCGTCGTCGGGCGCCTGCTCGACGACGCGCCGCAGCGCGTGCAGCACACCCTCGGCCGTCAGCCGCCCGACGACCCGCTCGCCGTCGCTCACGTCCACCGCGTCGCGCGCGACGAGCGCCGCCAGCGCGGCGTCGAGGCGGTCGCCCAGGTGGAGCACCGGCCCGTCCGAGGCGCCGGCCGCGGGCTCGAGGTCGGTCGGCTCGATCTCGGTGATCGGCAGCAGCCGGGCGGTCCGGCCGGCGCCGACGAAGTCGGTCACCATCCCCGGGGCCGGGCGCGCCAGCAGCGTGACGGCGTCGGCGACCTGCTCGGGGTGGCCGGGGGCGCTCATGACGACGATCCGGTCACCCAGCCGCACCGCCTCGTCGACGTCGTGCGTCACGAAGATCACCGTGGTGCCCACGGCGCGCTGGATGCGCCAGAACTCCTCCTGCAGCCGGCGCCGGCCGATCGGGTCGACCGCGCCGAACGGCTCGTCCATGAGCAGCACCGGCGGGTCGGCCGCCAGCGCCCGGGCCACCCCGACCCGCTGCTGCTCCCCGCCCGACAGCTGGTGCGGGTAGCGCCGGCCGTACGTCGCCGGCGGCAGCCCGACGAGGTCGAGCATCTCGTTCGTGCGCGCGCGCACGCGGTCCCGGTTCCAGCCGAGGAGCGTCGGCACGGTGCCGACGTTCGCGGCGACCGTGCGGTGCGGGAACAGCCCGACGTTCTGGATGACGTACCCGATGCGCCGCCGCAGCGCCACCGGGTCGCCCACCGCGACGTCCTGGCCGCCGACGAGCACCTGCCCTGCCGCGAGGGGGACCAGCCTGTTCACCATCCGCAGGGTGGTCGACTTGCCGCAGCCGGAGGGGCCGACGAGGACGAGCAGCTCGTGCTCGCGCACGGCGAGGTCGAGGTGCTCGACGGCCACCGTGCCGTCGCCGTACTCGGCGCGCGCACCCCGGAACTCGATCGCGGTCGTGCCGGGACGCGCGAAGGTCTCCAGGGTCACGGACGTCGACGCTACCCGCGCCGTCCGACATGTGTCGGTCGTCCCGGTTACCGTGCCTTCGTGGGTGCCCCCAACCCGTGGTTCTCGTGGGCCTATGTCCAGGCGAACCGCGACGACATCACCACGGCCCTGACCCAGCACGTGCTGCTGACGGTCGAGGCGGTGGCCATCGCCGCGCTCGTCGCGCTGCCGCTGGCGCTGGTCGCGTTCCGCCACCCGCGGCTGTCGGGTCTGGTCATCGGCACCTCCGGGGTGCTCTACACGGTCCCCTCGCTGGCGCTGTTCGCGGTGCTCTACCCGGTGCTGCGCGACCGGCGGACCACCGTCCTCGTCGGGCTCGTCGTCTACGCGCTGCTGGTGCTGGTGCGCAACGTGCTCGTCGGCCTGCGCGGCGTGGACCCGGCCGTGACGGACGCGGCCCGCGGGCTGGGGCAGAGCCCGGGCCGGATCCTCTTCACCGTCCAGCTGCCCAACGCCCTGCCGTCGGTCGTCGTCGGGCTGCGGCTGGCGACAGTGAGCACGGTCGCGCTCGTGACCATCGGGGTGGTCGTCGGCTACGGCGGCCTGGGCCAGCTGATGTACCGCGGGTTCACCAGCCTGTACCGGGCGGAGATCGTCACGGCCACCGTGCTGACGCTGGCGGTCGCCCTGGTGGCGGACGTGCTGCTCTGGCTGGCGGGGCGGCTGGCGACGCCGTGGGCGCGGGGGCGGCGATGAACGGCAACGGCGTGCTCGCCCAGACGCTGCGCTGGCTCAACGACCCGCTCAACTGGCAGGGCCCGCACGGCGTGCCGGCGCTGACGGTCGAGCACCTCGGCATGTCCGCCGCGGCGGTCCTCATCGCGGCGGTCGTGGCCCTGCCGCTCGGGGTCTGGCTCGGGCACCGGCCCCGCGGCGGCGGGCTCACCGTCGTGGCGTCGAACACGTCGCGCGCCCTGCCGACGCTGGCCCTGCTCTTCATCTTCGCGACGACCGGGCTGGGGTTCGGCAACCGGCCGACCGTGCTGGCCGCGGCGCTGTTCGCGATGCCGCCGATCTTGTCGCACGCGTTCACCGGCGTGCGCGAGGTGGACCCGGCGGCGCGCGACGCCGCCGGCGGGATGGGGATGTCGGCGGCGCGCGTGCTCGGCACCGTCGAGCTGCCGCTGGCGCTGCCGCTCATCGGGGCCGGCCTGCGCACCGCGGCCGTGCAGGTCGTGGCGACGGTGCCGCTCGCGGCGCTCGTCGGCGGCGGCGGCCTGGGCACCATCATCGTCACGGGCTTCGCCACGCAGCGGTACGGCCAGGTGGTCGCTGGCGGCATCCTCGTCGCCGCGCTGTGCCTGGCCGTGGAGGCCGTGCTGGCCTTCGGCCAGCGGGTGCTGACCCCACGGCCGATGCGTGCCGTGGCGGTCGGGCGCTGAGCTCGTCCGCCGGCCCGCGGGGCCCCGGCGCGCACGACGAGGCCCGGGCGCCGTCGCAGATGGTGACGACATTCGGGAAGCCGATGTCGGAGGCCGTGGTTACGGTTGACATTCGCGTGACCGACGGCCAACCGACCCTCGAGGAGTCCCATGCGTCGCCAGCCCGTCTTCGTCGCCCTTGCCGCCTCCGTCCTCGTGCTCGCCGGGTGCGGCACGCCCGGCTCGTCGGGCGGCGGTGGCGGGGCACCCACCCCCGGCGGCGGGACCACCGCTGGGGCCACCACCGCCGCGGCGGCCGCCTGCGCCCCGGTCGCGGGCAACCAGCTCGTCGTCCTGACGGACGACAAGCACCTGCAGACCGTCGACAACGTCATCCCCGCCGTCAACGCCAAGGCGGCGACGAGCTCACCCCAGCTCGTCGCGGTGCTCGACACCGTCTCCGCGGTGCTCGACACCCCGAAGCTCATCGCCCTCAACAAGGCGGTGGACGTCGACCGCCAGACGTCGAGCCAGGCGGCCTCGGCCTTCGTCGCCGCCCAGAACCTCGGCTCGCCCCAGAAGGTGGGCAACGGTGCGAAGGTGCTGGTCGGCGCGGCGAACTTCTCCGAGAACGCCACGCTGGCCGAGATCTACGCGGACGTCCTCAAGGCCGCCGGGTTCGACGCGTCGACCCAGACGATCGGCAACCGCGAGACGTACGAGCCGGCGCTCGAGCGAGGTGACCTCACCGTCGTGCCGGAGTACGCGGGCACGCTGACCGAGTTCCTCAACAAGAAGGTCAACGGCTCGAACGCTGCCGCCAAGGCCAGCTCGGACCTGACGGCGACGGTGACCGCGCTCCAGGGGCTGGGCCAGCAGGTGGGGCTGACCTTCGGCAAGCCCGCCGCGGCGCAGGACCAGAACGCGTTCGCCGTGACCACCGCGTTCGCCAAGGCCCACAACCTGACGACGCTGAGCGACCTGGCGAAGACCTGCAGCGGGATCGTGCTCGGCGGCCCGCCCGAGTGCCCGACGAGGCCCTTCTGCCAGCCCGGGCTCGCCCAGACCTACGGCCTGGACATCTCCAGCTTCGTCTCGCTGGACGCCGGCGGCCCCCTGACCAAGGCGGCCCTCCAGCAGGGCAAGGTGGCGCTCGGCCTGGTCTTCTCCTCCGACAGCAGCCTGGCGAGCTGACCGACCGGTGGTGCCGGGAGCGCGCCGACGGCCGCTCCCGGCACCACCGCGCCGTCAGAGGCCGTAGGCCTCGAGAAGCCGGAGCCACACCTCGCTGCGGGTGGGGTACGCCGGCACGGCGTGCCACAGGCGCGTGAGCGGGACCTCGCCGACGACGGCGATCGTCGCCGCGTGCAGCATCTCCGCCACCTCGGGCCCGACGAAGGTCGCGCCGACGATGACGCCCCGTCCCTCGTCGACGACGAGGGACGCCGTACCGGGATCCGCCGACGAGAACACGGCGCCGGCCGTCGAGTCGAAGCCGACCGTCACCACGCGCACGTCCAGGCCCCTCGCCCGCGCGGCCGCCTCGGTCAGTCCGACCGCGGCCACCTCGGGGCGCGTGAACACGACCTGCGGCACCGCACCGTGGTCGGCCGTGGCGCGGAAGCGCGACCAGTCACCGGCGGAGTCGACCGCGGTGGCGCCGAGCGAGCCGTGCTGGCCCCCGCCGAAGCGGTGCGCGATCGCGTCGCCCGTCGCGCGGGCGTCGTACTTGCCCTGGTGGGTGGTGTTGGTGCGGCCCGTGACGTCGCCCGTCGCGTAGAGCCAGCCGCCCGCGACGCCCGTGGCCAGGCCCGTGTCGTCGACCGCCACCGGACCGCCGGGCGTCAGCCCGATCGTCTCGAGGCCGAGGTCCCGCGTCCGGGGGCGCCGCCCCGTCGCGAGCAGCAGGCGGTCGGCCCGCGCGGTGCTGCCGTCGTCGATCGTCACCAGCACGCCGTCGCCGTCCGCCGCGACGGCCGTGGCGCTCGTGCCGAGGCGCACCACGACCCCCATCGCGGCGAGCGACGACGCCACGGCCTCGCCGGCGAACGGCTCCATGCCCGCGAGCAGCCGGTCGCCCCGGACCAGCATCGTGACGGTCGCGCCGAGGTCGGCCAGCGCCGTGGCCATCTCGCAGCCGACCACGCCGCCGCCGACGACGACCACCGAGCCCGGCACCTCGTGCATCGACGTGACCTCGCGGCTGGTCCACGGCGTGATGGTGTCCAGCCCGGGCAGGGAAGGCAGGACCGGCTCGCTCCCGGTCGACACGACGACGGCGTGCCGCGCCGTCAGCACCACGTCGGCGTCCTCGACCGCCACCGTCCGCGGCCCCGTGATCCGCCCGGCACCGCGCACGAGCGTCAGCCCGGCGCCCTCCAGCCAGCTCACCTGCGAGCCGTCGTCCCAGTGGTGGACGATCTCGTCGCGGCGCGCCAGCACGGCGCCGACGTCCAGGCCGCCGCTGATCGCGACCCCCGGCACCGCGCGCGCCGCGGTCAGCGCGGCGTTCGGTCGCAGCAGCGCCTTGGACGGCATGCACGCCCAGTACGAGCACTCCCCACCCACGCGTTCGTGCTCGACGACCGCCACGCTCAGCCCGGTCCGGGCGGCCCGGTCGGCGGCGTTCTCGCCGACCGCCCCCGCTCCGAGCACGATGACGTCGAAGGTGCGGGCATCCGGCATGGCGGCCTCCTGAGGCGGGGTGCTGACGCCGCCATCATCAGCAGGCCGGCGCGTCCCCGCATCCGCGACACAGCACGACGCCCGCGCCCGGCTGACGGTCCGGGCGCGAGCGTCGGTAGCGCGGCCAGGCTCAGGCCGCGCGTTCGAGGGGGATCAGCGGAAGATCGAGGCCAGCACGCCGATCACGACGAAGGTGGCGATCGCCCAGGCGAGCGCGCTGCCGACGACGTAGGCGGTGCGGCGCGCCTTCGCGCCGAGGCCGGGGCCGGCGGCGGGGGCCGGCGCGGAGTAGACGATCTCCGCGACGTTGCGGAGACGGCCGCCGACGCGGCGGAAGGTCGGCACGGGAAGCGCGGTCATCGGTTCTTCGCCATCCTTGTGGGAGGTGTCGTACGCACGAGCCGGGGTCACCGGCAAAGGCAATGATGACGCCTGACAATCGGCGGATGCAAGGACCGTAGTCCCAGGACGCCCGTGACATGGGCGAACGGTCTGCCAGGGTCGCGGCCACCGGACTTCTGTCCGTTGACCGGCCTGCGACCAGGGAGTTTGCTCGGGGGGTCAGGGCTCGGCACACGGAGGTAGTTGATGCGCATCCTGGTGGTCCACGGTTCCAAGCGCGGCGGCACGGCCGGCCTCGCGGACATGATCGGATCCGCCCTCGGCGGGCTCGGCCACGACGTGACCGTCGTGCCCGCCCGCACCGTCGGCACGCTCCCGGAGACGGACGCCGTCATCGTCGCGGGCGGCATCTACTCGGGCCGCTGGCACGGCGACGCGCGCTCCTTCGTCAAGCACCACGCCGCGGCCCTCAAGGCGCTGCCCGTGTGGCTCGTCGGCTCCGGCCCGCTCGACGACACGGCCGAGCAGGGCACCTTCAAGCTCGGTTCCTCGGTGCTCGACCTCGCCGAGAAGATCGGTGCGCGCGGGACGCAGGCCTTCGGCGGCTACCTGTCCCCCGACGCCAAGGGCTTCCCCGCGAGCTCGATGGCCAAGACCCACGCCGGTGACTGGCGCGACCCGGAGCACATCCAGCGCTGGGCCCGCGAGGTCGACGCGGCGCTCGCCGCCTGAGAGGAGAGCACCATGGCCAGGCTCGTGAAGTTCGACGTGCAGACGCTGCCGGCGCTCAAGGTCGTCGGGCGCGCGGTCCGCGTGCGGATGGCCGACGAGATGGAGGACCCGGTCCCGGAGCTGTGGGCCCGCTGCCACGGCGACGGCACCATCGACGAGCTCGAGGCGCTCGACACGTTCGACCCCTCGCCGGTCGGGTGGATGGGCGACTTCGACGCCAAGACCAGCAGCTTCGTCTACCTCTGCGGCGTGCTGATGCCCGCCGACGCCGCCGTCCCGGAGGGTTTCGACGTCCGTGAGATCGGGCCGACGAGCGCGGCGGTCGGCTGGGTCCAGGGCGAGCCCGACGAGCTGGTGCCCGTGGCGCAGGAGCTGACGGAGCAGGCGATGTCGGACGCGGGCGCGGCGGCCGACGACACGGCCGGCTGGGCGCTCGAGCTCTACAACGACGCCCGGTACGCGCACCCCGGGACCCAGGGGGAGGTCGTGCTCGACTTCTACATCCCGTGCCTGGAGCCGGCCGGCGCCTAGAACCCTCGGACCCGTTCGATCGTGATCCGCACCGGCACGTCGTAGCGCTGCGCGAAGCCGCCGACCTCGTCGTCGAGCGCGGCGATGTCGGCGGAGTACTTGGCGAGGTACTCGTCGTTCTCCTGCGGCGCCGGCGCGCCCGTCGCCAGCCGCGCCGTGCCGGTCAGCACGGCGAAGTCCATGCCGTCCGGCCCCGCCTGGAACGCCAGCGAGACCCGGCAGCCGTTCGCGAAGCGTTCGAGGCGCCGCGCGCGGTTGTCGTTGTAGACGAGCACCTCGTCGCCGCCGTCCCACAGGAACCAGACCGGGTTCGGCTGCGGCGTGCCGTCCTCGCCGACGGTGGTGAGCCAGACGAACCGGTCGTCGCGCAGCCGCTCGCGCACGCGGGCTCCGAAGGGCGTGTCCGGGATCGCCATGCGCCCACCGTAGGGGCGTCGGCCGCCTTCGTCACCGGGCGCCTCTCGTCGGCCGGCCGGCCGGTGCCGTCGCCCTCAGCCGGCGAGGCCGACGACCAGGCGGAGCTGCTCACCGAGCGAGACGTCCTCGACGCTGGGCCGGAGCCGCTGCACGGCTGGAAGCAGGCCCGGGAGCAGGCCCGGGAGCAGGCCGGCGGCCCGGTCGAGGTCGACCTCCACCACGGTCGCGCCCCCCTCGGTCCGCGCCGTCGCGACGTCGGCCGGGCCCTTGGCGAGCTGCTGCTGCACCGCCCCCGTCACGAAGGCCGACAGGTCGAACCGCAGCACCGGGTGCGCCACCCGCAGCTCCAGCCGCCAGGTCCGCCCCGTGACGCCGCGGTCGTCGAGCTGCGCCTCGAACGGGCCGGCGAACCGCGCCGCCGTCTTGATGCCGGGCGCGACGTCGGGCAGCTCGTGGACGTTCACGGAGGCCAGCACCGACGAGCCGCGGCCGGTGACGTTGGTGACGGCCTTCGGCAGCGTGCCGGTGGCGCGCAGCGCCGCGACGGCCTCGCCCAGCGGGACGGTCAGCTCCATGCGCTGCAGCCTACGGTCGCGCCCCACCCCCACCCCTCTCCGCAGTTTCCTGAGCTTTCGGTTGCGGATGACGACGCAGCCTTCAGGAAAGTGCGAGAACGGCGATCGGCACCCGCGCAGGCGGAAGGATGGCGCCCGTGGTGAGGCAGACCCCCGTGTACTACTACTCGTCGGCGTCCGGGCTGGTGCGCTCCTTCGCGGAGCGGCTCGGCCGGCCCGTGTTCAACCTCGCCGAGCGGGAGCACCGGCAGTCCGAGGCCGACGGCCCGTGGGTGCTGCTCACCCCGAGCTACAAGACCGGCAACGAGTCGAACGACACCATCCCCGAGGGGGTGCGCCGGTTCCTGCGCTCGGAGCACAACCGCCGGCTGATGGTGGGCGTGATGGGCTCCGGGAACCGCAACTTCGGGCGGTACTACCAGATGGCCGCGCGCCTCGTCGCGGAGCGCTCGCACCGGCCGATCCTCTTCGAGTTCGAGCTCGCCGGGACGCCGTGGGACGTCGAGGAGTGTCGCCGGATCCTCGAGGAGCTCGACGAGGCCCTGGCGGCCGCGCACGACGAGCGCGCGCCGTCGTCGTCCACGAACGGCTGACGAGCGGCCCCCGAGGGGTCTCCGTCTCGCCGTCCACCCGACCGCACCGCCGCGGCATCCTGCACAGCCGCGGCATCTCCGCCGTCCAGGCTTCGTCGAACCCCTTGCGCGCTCCCCGGTACCCGTGCCTACCATCTCCTCGGTTTATCTAGTTACCTAGATGAATGGGGGAAACGGTGATCGAGTTCCATCTCGACGCCAGGTCCGGGGTCTCGCCCTACCGCCAGATCGTCGACCAGGTAAGGCGCGCGGTGCGGCTCGGCATGCTCCGCGAGGGGGACCAGCTGCCGACGGTCAAGGAGGCCGTGGGGCAGCTGGCCATCAACCCCAACACCGTGCTCAAGGCCTACAAGGAGCTGGAGCACGCCGGGCTGGTCTCGGCACGCCCGGGCGTCGGCACCTTCGTCACCGCGCAGGTGCACGACGAGACCATCGCCGCCCACGGCCCGCTCCGCCGCGACCTCGTGGAGTGGCTCGACAAGGCCCGGTCGGCCGGGCTGGACGACGAGAGCATCGAAGCGTTGTTTCGCGACGCTCTCCAGGACGACATGACGCAGGGAGTGGCATGAACGCGGTTCTCGAGGCCGAGGGCCTCAGCAAGCGATACGGGCGCCGGTGGGCGCTCACCGACTGCGACCTGAGCATCCCCGCCGGGCGGGTCGTCGGGCTCGTCGGGCCCAACGGTGCCGGCAAGTCGACGCTGCTCAACATGGCCGTCGGCCTGCTGCCGCCGACCGAGGGCCGCCTCGACGTCCTCGGGCGCACGCCCAAGGCCGGTGCGGCGCTCGCCGGCGTCGGGTTCGTCGCCCAGGGCACGCCGGTCTACGCGGGCCTTTCCGTGGCCGACCACCTGCGGCTCGGCCGGCACCTCAACCCCACGTGGGACCAGGGGCTCGCCGACGAGCGCGTGGCACGGCTGCGGCTCGACCCGGCGCAGAAGGGCGGCAAGCTCTCCGGCGGCCAGCAGGCACAGCTCGCGCTCACCGTCGCGGTGGCCAAGCGGCCGGAGCTGCTGGTGCTCGACGAGCCGGTGGCGAGCCTCGACCCGCTGGCGCGGCGCGAGTTCCTCCAGGGGCTGATGGAGATCGTGGCCGACCAGGACGTCAGCGTGGTGCTGTCCTCGCACCTGGTCGCGGACCTGGAGCGCGTGTGCGACTACCTCGTGGTGCTCGTCGACTCCCGGGTGCGGGTCGCCGGCGACGTGGAGGAGCTGCTCGCCACGCACCACCTGCTCAGCGGGCCGTTCCACGACATGGATCGGCTGCCCCGCGACTGGGAGGTCATCCACGCGAGCCACACGCCGCGGCAGTCCACCCTGCTGGTCCGCACCGACCAGCCGATCCTCGACCCGTCCTGGACGGTCGACCAGGTCGGCCTCGAGGACCTCGTGCTGGCGTACATGAGCACGGGTGAGGGGACCTTGCGCCTGACGGGGACCGAGCGATGACCTGGGTCGCCTGGCGCCAGGTTCGCACGCAGGCCTTGGTGATCTTCGGGGGTCTCGCGCTGCTGGCCGCCGCGACGGTCGTCACCGGGCTGCAGATCCGGCACGTGGCGGAAGGCTGCGCCGCGACCGTCGACTGCAGCCAGCTCGTCGGGATCACCACCTCGGGCTTCACATGGGTGGAGCTCCTCCTCCGCGGCGCGGCGCTGGCGATGCCGGTGATCACGGGGATGTTCCTCGGCGCGCCCCTGATCGCCCGTGAGCTCGAGACCGGCACCCACCGGATGGTGTGGACCCAGGCGGTCTCGCGCTCGCGGTGGCTCGCGGTCAAGGTGCTCGTCGTCGGCGTGGTGTCCGTGCTGGCGTCCGGCCTGACCTCCTGGATGACGACGTGGTGGTTCGGCCCGGACGACTCCTGGCAGATGGACAAGTTCGTGGACTCGATCTTCAGCATCCGCGACGTGGTCCCGCTGGGGTACGCCGCGTTCGCCTTCGCGGTGGGCGTGACGGCCGGCCTCCTCATGGGACGGGTGCTCCCGGCGATGGCGACGACGCTCGTGACCTTCGTCGCCGCCCGCATGGTGGTCCAGCTGCTGGTGCGGCCACGCTTCGCGACGCCGCTCTTCTACGCGGGCGCGTTCCACCCCGGTCCGGGTGGTTCGGTCAAGGACGGGGCGATCCCCGCGGGGTCCTGGGTCGCCGACGGCCAGATCTTCGATCCGTCCGGGCATCCGGTCCAGGTGCTGCGCTTCGGCCCGGGGGACGCGTGCGTCGCGACCAACACCTGCCTCAACGGCTACACGCAGCGCGTCCAGTACCAGCCGTGGACCCGCTACTGGCCGTTCCAGTGGACCGAGACCGGGCTCTTCGTCGTGCTCGCGCTGCTCCTCATCGGGTTCTGCTTCTGGTGGATCAACGGCCACCGGCTCCCCGGCCGCGGGGCGCCCGTCGCCCGGGTCGCGGCGCCGCACGCCGCACCGCGGGTGCCCGACGAGCGGACGGCCCGCGACGGGCACGTCGACGGACGGGTTCCGGCCGGCAGCGACGAGCCGCGACTGACGGGGGTGGACCGATGACCTGGCTGACCTGGCGGCAGTTCCGCACGCAGGCGATCGTCATCTTCGGCGGCCTGTTGCTCCTGGCGATCCCGACCGTCATCACGGGGATCGGGGCCCGGCACTGGGTGACGACCTGCGCGACATCCGCCACCTGCCTCGGGAACGGCGCACCGGCCCAGCAGTACATGGGCCGCTTCGGGTGGCTGCAGATCCTGCTCGGCGGCGCGCTCCTCGTCCTGCCGGCGGTCCTCGGGATGTTCAGCGCGGCGCCCCTCGTCGCGCGCGAGTTCGACGCCGGCACCTACCGGCTGGCCTGGACGCAGTCCGTCAGCCGGGTCCGCTGGCTGACGGTCAAGGTCGCCGTCGTCGGCACCACGTCCGTCCTGGCGATCGGCCTGCTCTCCTGGATGACGACGTGGTGGTTCGGCCCGTCCGACAGCCTCACCCACGACAAGTTCATCGACTCGACCTTCGGGATCCGGGACGTCGCCCCCATCGGGTACGCCGTCTTCGCGTTCGCCCTCGGCCTGGCCGCCGGCGTCGTCATCCGCAAGGTGCTCCCGGCGATGGCGACGACCCTCGGCGTCTTCGTCGTCGTCCGGATGGTGTTCCAGATGTTCCTGCGGGCGCACTACGCCACCCCGTTGACGCAGGTCGGAGCGGTCACCAACGGTGGCAGCGACGTCGCCGTGAAGATCGGCAACAACCTGCCGCCGGGGTCGTGGGTCGTCTCGCTGCACTTCGTCGACGCCTCCGGGCGCCCCGCCGGGATCGTCGGCGGCCCCGACGCGCCGTGCTCAGCCACGAACTCGTGCCTCGACGGCATCACCCAGCACCTCGTCTACCAGCCGGGGAACCGGTACTGGCCGTTCCAGTGGACCGAGTTCGGGATCTTCACCCTGCTCGGGCTGCTGCTCATCGGTTTCAGCTACTGGTGGCTCACCGGTCACCGGCTGCCCGGGCGCGCGCCGCGGCCGGCAGCGGTCCGGCCGCCGACGAGCCGGACGACGACCGCCACGCCCGTCCTGGCGCACCGGGTGCCCGGATCGGGAGCCCCGGCCAGCGACGGCGCGGCCGTCGCGTCAGAACCGGACGGTGCCCACACGTCGACCTGACGTGCCCGGTGCGCGACGCCCGGTCACCGATGGGTGGCCGGGCGTCCCGCCGTCAGCGGCCGGTGACGGTCCAGCGGCCCGCGGCGAGGTCGACGAGCCTCGGCAGGATCTCGTCGCCGTGCACGCGCAGCCCGTCGTGCAGGTACTCGTTCGTCACCCACACCTGGGCGTTGCCGACGCGGTCCGCGGTGTCCAGCGCGAGGTCGAGGTCGACGTACGGGTCGTCGTAGTACTGCACCGCGGCCACCGGCACCTCGTTGGCGGCCAGGCGCGCGGCGTCGTAGAGGACGGGCCACTCGGTTCGCGCGGCCACCTCCTCGGCGGCGGCGCGGAACGGCCGCAGCGCCCCGACCTGCTCGTACGCCCAGGGGAAGAAGGCCTCGCCGGTCAGTCGGAGCGGTCGCGCCGAGGCCGCGAACGCCGGCCGGCGGGCCAGCTCGGCCGCTGCGGCCCAGCCGCCCGCCCGCGCGCCCTGGTGGTAGATCGCCTCCTGCAGCACCGCGTACAACGGGTTGGTGTCCCACGCGGTGCGGTGGCCGACCTCGTCGGCGAAGGCCTGCGCCACCCGGCCGTCGGCGTCGAGCGCGGTGTCGAGGAGCCAGTGCAGGTCGTCGAGCCCGGTCGACATGCCGAACGGCGCGCCGAGCGCCTGGAGGCGCTCGACGGTCAGCGGGGTGCCGTCGGAGAGCACGACCGACCCCGCGGCGCACTGGTCCGCGACGGCGTGCAGCACGTCGACGTCGTCCGGGAACGCCCGGGCGAACTGCTCGTCGCGCGCCAGCTGGCGGGGAAAAGTGCGGGAGTACACGTCCTCGGCGGTGGCGTCGATCCCGATGAGGCCGCCCGTGACGTAGCAGGCGGTCAGCGCCTGCGGGTGGGTCGACAGGTAGCGCAGCGTGAGGAACCCGCCGTACGACTGCCCGAGCGTCGCCCACCGGCGGCCGCCGTAGATCGTCGTGCGCAGGTGCTCCGCGTCCTCGACGATCGCGTCCTGGCGGAAGCACGCCAGGTACTCGGCGGCGGTCCGCCCGTCAGGGAACCGGGTGATGGCGCGCCCGTCGATCCGGGACGAGCGCCCGGTGCCGCGCTGGTCCAGCAGCACCACGCGGTGGGCCTTCAGCGCGGTGCTCCACCACCCGGAGCCCGGCATCGGCCGCGGCCCCATGCCGCCGGGGCCGCCCTGGAGGAACAGGAGCAACGGCAGGTCGTCGGCCGCCCTCGCCGGGTCGACGATCTCGCGGGCGAACACCTCGATCGACCCGAACCGCGCCGGGTCCGCCCAGTCGACGGGCACCTGGACCACGTGGTCGGTGACGACGAAGCCGGTCATCGCGTAGGGGGCCACGCCCCGAACCGTACCCGGGGAAGACGAGGCCGCCCGCTCGTGTTGGCCCGGGCATGAGCAACCCCCACGCCTGGGCCGACGACCAGGCAGCACTCTTCGAGCGGACCAACGGCGCGGAGGGCAGCACGCTGCGCGGCAAGCCGATCGTCGTGGTGACGACGACCGGCGCGAAGAGCGGCGCCCCCCGGCTGGTGCCCGTGATGCGGGTCGAGCACGACGGCTCGTACGCCGTCGTCGCCTCGAAGGGAGGCGCCCCACGGCACCCGGTCTGGTACCACAACCTCGTCGCGCACCCGCGCGTACAGCTGCAGGACGGCCCGACGAAGCGCGACTACGTCGCCCACGAGGCGTCCGGCGCGGAGCGCGAGGAGTGGTGGGCCCGCGCGGTCGAGGCCTGGCCGGACTACGCGGCCTACCAGACGCGCACGGAGCGCCTGATCCCGGTGTTCGTGCTCGACCCGGCCTGACCGGCGGCGAGCCGACCCCAGCCCGGCCACCACCGCGCGCCTTCCCGCGCACGACGAGGCCGCGCCGGACGTCCGTGCCCCGACCGCACCATGGCGCGCATGCGGGTGTCGCACGCGCCGCGCGCGGTGTGGGTGGGCGTGCTCGTCGTCGGCCTCGGCACCGGGCTCGGCCTGCCGTGGTGGACGTCCGCGCGCACCGCGGCGCGCTACCCGATCTCCGCCGCCGACCTGGCCGCGGCGCGGGCGGCGCTCGACGTGATCCCGGTGCGCGCGGCGGAGCCCGACGACGGGTACGCCCGGGAGCGGTTCGGCCAGGCGTGGGCGGACGTCGACGGCAACGGCTGCGACACCCGCAACGACATGCTGGCGCGCGACCTCGCCGACGCCCGGCTGGACCCGGGCGGGTGCCTGGTGCTCGCCGGCACGCTCGATGACCCGTACACGGGAACGGTCATCGCGTTCGTGCGCGGACCGGAGTCCGCCGCCGTGCAGATCGACCACCTCGTCGCCCTCGACGACGCCTGGCGCACCGGCGCCCGGTCGTGGCCCGCCGCGCGGCGGCTCGGATTCGCCAACGACCCCGCCAACCTCATCGCCGTCTCGGGCGACGCCAACCAGGACAAGGGCGCGGCGGACGCGGCCGGCTGGCTCCCGCCGCAGGCCGGGTTCGCCTGCGTCTACGTCGCGCGCCAGCTCCGGGTCAAGGCCGCCTACGGCCTGTGGCTGACGCCCGACGAGCACACCGCGGCGGACCGTGCCCTGCGTGGCTGCGTCGTCGTGCGCTGAGCGGGCCGATGCCGCGGCGGCCGGACTAGCCCGGCAGCACCACGTCGTGGCCGGTCAAGGTCACCTGGACCCCGGTGGCGACCACCTGCGTCCCGGTGACCGCCAGCCCCTGGGGCAGGCCGGTGACCGACACGTCGATGCCGGCGATGGCTTCCTTCACGGACGCCGGCAGGGCGTCGGCGCCCACCTGGACGCCGGCGATCTCGGCCGCCGTGGCGTCGGCCGTCACCCGGTCGCCGTCGGCCCGCGGCACCAGCGTCACGGTCCACGGCAGGCCGATGACCGTCCCCGACGCCTGGAGGTCCTGCCCTGCCACCGCGACGGCGACGTCGAGCCCCTTGGCCGCGAGGCGCTGCTGGATGACGGCGGTGGGCACCGTGCCGACGACGGTGACGTCCCGCGCGGTGTACGGCGGGCGGATCGGGACCCCGGCGGCGTCCATCCGCGCATCCGTCACGTCGGTGCCGTCGAGCGAGAGGTGGTCGGCCGTGACCGTGACGCGGTCCAGGCGGCCACGTGCCACCTGGAGCAGGAACGGGCGGTCCTCGGCGATGCGCACCGTCGCGCTGCCGTCGGCGCCGAGCGCCTGTCGGACCGGGCCGGCGACGCGCTGCTCGGCCACCGTGCGCAGCGCCTGGTCGGCGCCGACGACGCCCGCGCCGAGGACCAGCACCACGACCCCCGTCACGATCAGCGCGCGTCGCGCCATGCGTTCCTCCCTCGTCGTGCGGCCCTCGTCGTGCGGCCCTCGTCGTGCGGCCCTCGTCGTGCGGCCTTCGTCGTGCGGCCCTCGTCGTGCGGCCTTCGTCGTGCGGCCCTCGTCGTGCGGCCTTCGTCGTGCGGCCCTCGTCGTGCGGCCTTCGTCGTGCGGCCCTCGTCGTGCGGCCTTCGTCGTGCGGCCTTCGTCGTGCGGCCTTCGTCGTGCGGCCCTCGTCGTGCGGCCCCCGTCGCCGGGTGGGCCCGTGCCGTCCGAGCCGGCGTCCCGGTCCGTCGTCATTCCCGAGGAGGGATCTTCGCTTCCGGTCCGTCCAGCGGTCCACGGTACGGCCCTTCGCCGTGGCGCCGGCGGGCGGCACCGGAGAGGCCAACCCTCGCCGGCACCCGGGGCTCGGGGCACGCACATGGGCCCGAAACCTGTGGCGCAGGCCACATTTCGCTCCTACCCTGAACGTGGAGCCAGTTCCCTCGGGGGCGACGATGTGGGCTGCGGCAGTGGTGCTCGCCACCCTGGTCCCAGGGCTGGTCTTCTACGCCCTGCTGCGGCTGATGCCGGGCGAGGACCGGCCCCGCTGGCGCATCTGGCTGGCCAACCACCTCGAACGGCTCGCCGCGCGCCTGCGCCACGCGCACCGGGACGAGCTGCCCGACCCGTTCGACACGCTTCGGGTGCAGGACCGGCTGGGCATCGTCGCGCGCTACGTGCAGGCCCTCGAGGCCGACAAGCGCGCCATGGCCCGGGCGGAGCGGATCATCGCGTCACAGATGGCGTACGACTACCTCCTCGAGGAGGCGTGCCACCTGGCCGGCGTCGAGATACCGCCGCACGCCAAGGGGGATCCCGCGGAGCGCTTCCGTGAGGAGGTCGAGCTCGCCGGGCGCGGCTGGGCCTGGTAGGCCGCCGACCGCGCGGCGCGGTGCTCGACGCCCGCGGGCTCCTCACCCGGCGCCCGCGAGGAGGCCCGCCGTGTCCACGGGCACGTGCCGCGGCGATCACCGTCGGCTCGCACCCGCCGCACGGGACCCGCGTCAGCCCGCGCGCACCGTGAGCGTGCTCGTGCCGTCGGGACGCGGCCGCACCTCGACGCGGTCGGCGATCGCCTGCTTGAGCGCCTCGACGTGCGACACGACGCCCACCACGCGCCCGCCCGCCCGCAGCCGGCCGAGCTCGGCGAGCACCTGGTCCAGCACGTGCGGGTCCAGCGACCCGAAGCCCTCATCGACGAAGAGCGTGCCGAGGTCGATGCCGCCGGCCTCGGCGGTCACCACGTCGGCGAGCCCGAGCGCCAGGCAGAGCGACACGTAGAACGTCTCGCCGCCGGACAGGGTCCGCGGGTCCCGGGCCGCGTCGTTGACGTGGTCGATGACCCGCATCGCCAGCCCGGTCCGCCCGCGCACGTCCTCCTTCTCGTCGCTGCGCACCAGCTCGTAGCGAGCGTCCGACATGACGAGCAGCCGCTCGTTCGCGGCGGCCACCACGTCCTCGAACCGCCGCATCAGCACGAACGTGCCCAGCGTCAGCCCCAGCGCGTTGTCGCCGGCACCCGCCGCGAGGTTGGCCAGCCGGACGACGGGCGCGGCGTCGCGGACGCGCTCGGCAGCGGTCCGCGCGCACCGGACCACGCCCTCGCCCGAGGCGCGTGCCGCATCGGCCACGTCCCTCGCCAGCCGGGCGCCCCCGGCCGCCGCCTCGGAGCGGGTGCGGGCCTCGCGCTCGGCGTCGGTCGCAGAGTCGAGGTCGACGACAAGGGCGTCCGGCAGCGCCGCGATGTCCGGCTCGGCGAGCCCGGCGGCGACCCGCTGCTCGTCGGCCGCGCGGCGCGTCACGAGCGCCTCCAGGCGTGCCAGCTCGTCCTGCGCGAGGAGGGCCGCCCTCGCCTCGTCGACCCCGGCGAAACCGGCGTCGGAGACGCCGGCGTCGCGCTCCACCGTGCGCCTGGCCAGGCCCGCGGCGGCGCCGTCCCACGCGTCGAGGGCCTCGCGCACCTCCTCGGCGGCCCGTGCGCGAGCGGCGAGGGCCGCACGCCGCGCCGCGACCGTGGGATGGCCGTCGCGCGCCGCCGCCACCTCTCCGGCCGCCTCGGCCAGCGCCGCCCGGTCGGCGCGCAGCCCCGCGTCCGCCGCCGCCAGCTCGCCCTCCGCCAGCCGCAGTGCCTCGGCCCGGGCGGCGGTCTCGTCGTCGAACCCCGCCAGCTCGGTGGTGAGGCCGGGAAGGCGCCCCGCGGCGGCGGCGCACGCGGCGACGGCCGCTTCCGCCTCCACGACCGCCGACGCAGCCGCGTCACGGTCGCCGTCACCCACCTGGTCCGTCAGCGCCGCGACCCGCCCCGCCGCCCGGTCGGCGCGCCGTGCCGTCACCCGCAGCCGGTCCTCGGCCACGGACCGGGCCTGCTCGGCGGCCTCGACGTCGCCTTCCGACGCGTGGCCCGGCTCGAGGGATGCCGGCGCGGGGTGCTCGGTCGAGCCGCACACCGGGCACGGGGCACCGGGCTGCAGCGCCTCCGCCAGCTCGCCCGCCAGCCCCGCGACGCGCGCCTGCCGCAGGCGCGCCTCGTCGGCGATCGCTGCTGCTGCCGTCGCCGCGTCGGCGGAGCGCCTCGCCTCGGCCTCCTGCAGCTCCGCCAGCGCCACGGCGAGGTCGTCGTGGGCGACGAGCCGCTCGCGCGCCGCCTGCGCGGCGGCCTCCTGCGCGGCGAGCCCGCCGGCGAGCGTCCGCGCCTCGTCGAGCCGCCCGACGAGCGCCGCCCGCTCGCCCGGCCGGGCGGCCAGCCACTCCGCGACCACCGCCACCTCGGAGCGCAGCCGCTCGGCACCGGTCGACCGCTCCTCCAGCTCCGCCTCCCGGCCCCGGAGCGCGGCCTCGACCGTCACCAGCCGCTCGAGCGTCGCGACCATCCCGGTGGCCTCGCGGGCGGCGGCGTCGAGACGGCCGCCCAGCACGTCGTCGTGGGGGGCGCCCGTGGGCACCAGCCCCGCCGGGGCGGCGTCGATCGCCGCGGCCAGCTCCTTGGCGGCGGCCTCGAGCGCGGTCGCGGCGGCGTCGACCCCGTCGAGGAGCGTCCGCACGGTCGCGGCCTGCCGCGCCCGGGCGAGGCGGTGGGTGCGCGCCGCGGCGTCCTCGGCCATCGCCTCCAGCAGCTCCCGCTCGGTGCGCAAGGCGGTGCGACGCTTCAGCAGAGCCGCCGTCGTGGCGGCCAGGTCGAGCTCCGCCCGCGCCGACGCCCGGGCCTCATCGGCCGCCGCCGCCGCCTTGGCCGCCTTGTCCGCGGCGCCGACCAGCCACGACGTTCGCGCGTCGACCGCTGCCCGCGCGGCAGCGACGGTCACCTTGACGGGATCGGCCCCGGCCGTCCGGCCGGGCTCCTCGGCCGCCCACCGCACCGCGAGCGCGCGTGCCGCCACCACCGCGGCGTCCAGCTCCGACCGCAGCCCGGCCGCGTCCTCGTCGCCCAGCCGTGCGGCGCCGACCAGGTGCGACACCGCCTCGCTCAGCGCACCGCCGGCCGCGGTCACCGCGGCGTTCGCCTCCCGCCGCAGCTCGGCCAGCCGGGCCGCCAGGTCCTCGTACACCTGGGTGCCGAAGATCCTCTGCAGCAGCAGCCGGCGGTCCTCCGGCTTGGCCCGCAGGAAGCTGGCGAACTCGCCCTGGGGCAGCACCACGGTCTGCACGAACTGCTGGCGGTCCAGCCCCAGCCAGCCCGCCACGAGCTGGCCGACCTCGTCGAGCCGGTTGCCCAACGGCTCGCCGTAGGCGTCCAGCTCCTCGGGGGTCGCCCCCGCCGGCGTCTCCGGCGGCATCCGCCACGCCCGCACGGTCGCCTGCTGCGTGGTCGTGCCCTCGCCGCGCCGCTTCGTGCGCTCGTACTGGGGCGACCGCCGGATGCGGAACACCCCGGCGGGCACCTCGACGACCAGGTCGACGAAGCTCTCGGTGTCGGCGTCCGCCGCGGTGGACCGCAGCCGCTCGTCGGAGGTCTGCGCGGAGGCGACCGTGCCGTAGAGCGCGAACACGACGGCGTCGATGAGCGTCGACTTGCCCGCGCCGGTGGGCCCCTCCAGCAGGAACAGGCCCGACGCGCCGAGCTGCGCGAAGTCGATCGTGTGCCGGCCCGCGAAGGGGCCGATCGCCTGGAGCGTCAGCGTGCGCAGCTCCATCAGGCGCTCCGCTCCGCCCCGACGACGTCCTCGTACGCGCGCCGCAGCACGGCCGCCTCGGCGGGCGCCGGGCCGGCGCCGGTGACGTGCAGGACGAACTGCGCGGCGACCTGCAACGGGTCGGAGGCCGCCCCGACGACGACCGCGCGCGACGTGCCGGCGCCGCCGCCGGCCGGGGCGTGCAGCACCACGAGCGCGTGCGGGAAGTGGGCGCGCACGCGCTGCTGCAGGTCGGGGGGCCGCGCCGCATCCGTCACGGTGACGCGCACCCAGTCGGCGGTGTGGGCGGGCGAGGCGAGCAGCTCGTCCAGGGTCCCCGTGACGTCCGCGAGCGCACGCGGCACCGGCGCCGGGACGAGTGTGACGCGCAGTTCGTCAGGCCCCAGGTCCACCAGCGCCGTCGACTTGTGCTGGTGCTGCTCGCCGAACGAGTACGCCAGCGGCGAGCCGCTGTAGCGGACCCCGGGCGCCACCTGCTGCGGCCCGTGCAGGTGCCCGAGCGCGACGTAGTCGGCGCCGGCGAACACCCCCGCCGGCACCTGGTCCACGCCGCCGACCCGGATGTCCCGCTCCGACTCGCTCGGCTGGCCGCCCGTCACGAACGCGTGCGCCATGACCACCGCGTGCCGCTCGGCCCGCGTCGCACGGTCGGCGCGGACACGCCGCATCGCCGCGGCCAGCACCGCCTCGTGGGACCGGGCCAGCAGCCCGTCGTCGTCGGCCAGCTGGGCACGCGCGAAGTCGGGGTCGAGGTACGGCAGCCCGTAGACGAGCGTGTCGCCGACGACGACCGGGGACGCAAGCCCCGCCACGGATGTCCTCAGCCGCAGCCGGTCCCGCATGAGCGCGGCGCCGAAGCCGAGCCTGGTCGACGAGTCGTGGTTCCCGGACGTCAGGACCACCGTGGTGCTCTCCGACAGCCGGGCGAGCGCGTCGGAGAGGACGGCGACCGCCTCCACCGACGGGATCGCCCGGTCGTACACGTCGCCGGCGACGAGGACGGCGTCCACCCGCTCGGCGCGCGCCAGCTCGACGAGGTGGTCGAGGTACGCCGCCTGGTGCTCGAGCAGGTCGACGCCGTGCAGGGTGCGGCCCAGGTGCCAGTCGGAGGTGTGGAGCAGCCGCATGGCCCGACGGTAACCAGGCCCACCGACAGCTCAGACCCAGGCGTCTCCGGCGTGTCCGGACCACACCACGGCCAGCACGTCGCGCAGCGTGCCGTGCGGGTCGCGCAGCGTCACCGGGATCCCGGCCTCGCGCGCGGCCATGGAGAGCTGCAGGACGAAGGCGACGCCGGCCGAGTCGACGAACGTGACGTCCTCCGCGTCGATGACGATCGGCAGGCCGTGCATGAGCGCGAGGCCCATGCAGTCGCTCGCCTGCGTGCGCAGGTCGGCGTCGATCTCCCCGACCAGGCGGACGACCGTGCTGCCGTCCACCACCTCGACCCCGATGCGGTCCGGTGCGGCAGTCCGCAGGTCGTCCATCCCAGCTCCTCGCGATCACGGTCGGCGCGTCGTCGGGCCGGCCGAGAGCGACCATACGTCGTCCGACCGACAGAGTCATCCCTAACACCGGGTTGACTTTCCCTCGACCTGAACGTGACCGTCGCCACCGAAGTTCCCAACGTGGACCAAAGCGATTGAAGCATGGCGCCCGTGCCTGGGAAATCTCTTCGACCCCTGTGTGAGACCACTGGAATCCTGCGGCGAGGCCGATGCGGGCCGCGAGGGGCCCGTCGCGACGGTCCGGCACCGCCGTGGGGGAGGATGGACCGCCGTGACCGCCGCCCGCCCGCCGCACCGCCTCGCGCGGGCCGCCGCGGCACGCGCGGCGTTGGTGCTGCCCCCGATCACGTATCCCGAGGAGCTGCCGGTCTCCGCTCGTCGGGCGGACATCGCCGCGGCGATCGCCGCCCACCAGGTCGTCGTCGTCGCGGGGGAGACCGGCTCGGGCAAGACGACCCAGCTGCCGAAGATCCTGCTCGACCTCGGGCGCGGCCGCGCCGGGCAGATCGGCCACACCCAGCCCCGCCGCATCGCCGCCCGCTCCGTCGCCGAGCGCATCGCCTTCGAGCTCGGCGCGCCCCTCGGCGGGGCCGTCGGGTACCAGGTGCGCTTCACCGACGAGTCGGCCGACGAGACGCTCGTCAAGGTGATGACCGACGGCGTGCTGCTGGCGCAGATCCAGCGCGACCCGATGCTGCGGCGCTACGACACCCTCATCATCGACGAGGCGCACGAGCGCAGCCTCAACATCGACTTCCTGCTCGGGTACCTCACGCGGCTGCTGCCGCGCCGGCCCGACCTCAAGCTCGTCATCACGTCCGCGACGATCGACTCCGCGCGGTTCGCCTCCCACTTCGCGCCCGCCTCCGGCGAGCCCGCCCCGATCGTCGAGGTCACCGGGCGGACCTACCCCGTCGAGATCCGCTACCGCCCGCTGAGCCCGGAGCCCGCACCGGCCGCGGACGACGAGGACGGCATGGCCTCGTCGGACGACGACCGTTCGTCGGGCGCCGGCCGTCCGGGCGCCGGCCGTTCGTCGGGCAACGGCCGTGCGGGCGGCGGCGCGCGGCGTACGACGAAGCCGGCCGCCCCGCGCGAGCCGAAGGACCTCGACACCGCGATCGTCGAGGCGGTCGGCGAGCTCATGGCGGAGGGGCCCGGCGACATCCTCGTGTTCCTCTCGGGCGAGCGGGAGATCCGAGACGCCGCCGACGCGCTGCAGGGCGCCTTCGGCCCCCGGCTGGCCGACCCGCGCCGGCCCGACGCCCTCGAGCTGCTGCCGCTGTACGCGCGGCTGTCGGCGGCCGAGCAGCGCCGCGTCTTCGAGCCGCACGCCGCGCGCCGCATCGTGCTGGCGACCAACGTCGCCGAGACCTCGCTCACCGTCCCGGGCGTGCGCTACGTGGTGGACGCGGGGACGGCGCGCATCTCGCGCTACTCCAAGGCGACGAAGGTGCAGCGGCTGCCCATCGAGCCGATCTCGCAGGCGTCCGCCAACCAGCGCTCCGGCCGCTCGGGGCGCCTGGCACCCGGCGTCGCGATCCGTCTCTACGGCGAGGAGGACTTCGCCGCGCGGCCCCGGTACACGGAGCCGGAGATCCTGCGCACCTCGCTCGCCTCGGTCATCCTCCAGATGGTCGCGGTCGGCGTCGTCGCGTCGCCCGACGAGGTCGCCGAGTTCCCCTTCGTCGACCGCCCGGACGTCCGCGCGGTGCGCGACGGCGTGACGCTCCTGACGGAGCTCGGCGCCCTCACCACCGCTCCCGAACCCGCGTCGGCCCGCCGACTCGGCACGTCCGCGGCTGGCCCGATCAGCGCGTCGGAGGGCAGCGCGGTCGATAGTCCCGTGCGAGGTCGACCTCTCCAGATGTCGCCCTCGCCGGGAGCTATCGACGCCGCCGATGCGAGCGCCGCGCAGGCGGGCGCGGCGGAAGGGGGCGCCGCGCAGGCGGGCGCGGCTGAAGGGGGCGCCCCAGAAGGGGGCGCGACGAGCGGGCGGGTGCGGCTGACCGACGTCGGGCGGGCGCTGGCTCAGCTGCCGATCGACCCCCGGCTGGCCCGCATGGTCGTGGCGGCGGGGCGGCGCGGGGTCGCCCGCGAGGTCGTCGTCATCGCCGCCGCGCTGTCCATCCAGGACCCTCGCGAGCGCCCCGCCGAGCAGCGCGAGCAGGCCGACGCGCTGCACGCGCGGTTCGCGGACCCCTCCTCGGACCTCCTCACCTACCTCAACCTGTGGACCTGGCTGCGCCGCCGCCAGAAGGAGCTCTCCGGCTCCGCCTTCCGCCGGCTGCTGCGGGCCGAGCACCTCAACTACCTGCGGATCCGCGAGTGGCAGGACGTCGTCACCCAGCTCCGCGACCTGACCAAGCCGCTCGGCATCGACGCCAAGGGCGCGCCCCGAGCGCTGGATGACGAGCGGACGGCGCCCGTCGTCCCCCCCGGGTCGACGGAGCCCGCGCGAGCCGCCGACAAGGGGACGACGGCCGCAGGGGCTGCGGCTGCCGGAGGGGCTGCGGGCCGCGGCGCCAAGCGCCGGGGGGAGGGGTCCACCGGCGCGACGGCCACCGCCACCCATCCACCGCGGCACGTTGCGCCCGGTGCAGCCGCCACCGCGTCCTCGGCCCCGCTCCGGCGCGTCGCGCCGGGGGCGATCGCGACCTCGTCGTCCGCGGCCACCGAACCCGTCCCCGACGAGGCGGTCCGCACCCGCTGGGCCTGGGACGGCGACGCGATCCACCAGGCCGTGCTGTCCGGGCTGGTCTCCCAGGTCGGCATGCAGCTCGCCACGGAGGTCGCCGCCGCGCCTCGTCGTGCGGCGACGCCCGGCCGGCCTCCCCGACCCCGCAACGAGTACCTCGGCGCGCGCGGCGCCAGGTTCGCGATCTTCCCGGGCTCCCCGCTGGCCCGGCGCCCGCCGAGCTGGCTCATGGCCGCCGAGCTCGTCGAGACGTCCCGCCTCTGGGCCCGGGACGTCGCGCGGATCCGGCCGGAGTGGGTCGAGGAGCAGGCCGCCCACCTCGTCCGGCGCACGTACTCCGACCCCGGCTGGGCGTCCCGCCAGGGCGCCGCGACCGTCACCGAGAAGGTGCTCCTCTACGGCATCCCGCTCGTCGCGGGCCGCCGCGTGCTCCTGGCGAAGGTCGACCCGGTCGAGGCGCGCGCGCTGTTCATCCGGCACGCGCTCGTCGACGGCGAGTGGACCAAGCACCACCAGTTCTTCCACGCCAATCGCCGGCTGCTGGAGGAGGCACAGGGGCTCGAGGCGCGGGCCCGCCGGCGCGACCTCGTCGTCGACGACGACGCGCTCTTCGACTTCTACGACGAGCGGGTGCCCGACGACGTCGTCTCCGCCCGTCACTTCGACGCCTGGTGGAAAGGCGCCCGGCGTGCGACGCCGGACCTGCTGACCTTCACGCGTGACGTGGTGCTGCGCCCGGGGGCGGCCGCGATCGACACGCACGCCTTCCCGGAGCGGTGGCCCGCCGGCGACGCGCGCCTCCCGCTGACCTACCAGTTCGAGCCCGGCACCGAGGCGGACGGCGTGACGGTGCACGTGCCGCTCGTCGTGCTGCCGCGGCTGCGCCCGGAGGGCTTCGACTGGATGGTGCCCGGGCTGCGCGCCGAGCTGATCCAGGCGACCATCCGCAGCCTGCCGAAGGCGGTCCGGGTCCAGCTCGTGCCGGCGCCGGACGTCGCCCGCGCCGTCGACGAGTGGATGGACGCGCACCTGGCCTCGTGGGAGGACACCGTCCGCGCGGCCGACGCCGCGCCGTCGTTCCACGAGGCGTTCACCGCCGCGGTCAGGGCCCTGCGCGACGTCGACGTGCCGGCGGACTCGTTCGATGACGAGCGCCTGCCGGCCCACCTGCGCATGACCTTCCGGGTGGTCGACGCCGGCGGGGTCGTCGACGAGGGCAAGGACCTGCTGACGCTGCAGCGGCGCCTGGTGGCGCGGTCCGACGAGGCCGTCTCGTCGGCGGTCCGCACCGCGGTGCGCGCCGCCATGGAGGAGGCCCGCGCCGCAGCATCGAACCCCGCCCCACCCGGTGCCGCCGGGGCCCCCGGGGCGAGCACGCCCGAGGTGTCCGCCCCCGCACGGGCGGAGCTCCCCGGTGCCCGTCCTTCGGGCGGCGGGCCGCAGGGCCCCCAACGGGGAACATCCGGTCCGCCTGGCGACTCGAACCTTCCCCACAGGGGCGCGCCCACGGCGCCCGACGAGCCCGCACCGGACGGTCTCGAGCGCGAGGGCCTCACCACCTGGCCGGCCGACCTCACGCTCCCGCCGGTTGTCGAGACCACCGCCCGCGGCGTCGTCGTCCGGGCGTACCCCGCCCTGGTCGACCTCACCGAGGCCACCGCCAGGCCGGGCGTCCCGGGGACCTCGGGGCCGCCCGGCGCTCGCCCGGCCCCCGGAGCGGCCGGGCAGGCCACGGGCCGCGGCACGACGACCGCGCAGGCCACGTCGGGGACGCGAGGTCCGGTCGGCGTGCGCGTGCTCGGCTCCCCGGCGGCGGCCGAGGTGGCGCACCGCGCCGGGCTGCGGCGGCTGCTGCTCGCGGACGTGGGGCTCGGCACGGCCCGCATCACCAGCCGGTGGAGCGGCGCCCAGGCGCTCGCCCTGGCGTCGAGCCCGTACCCCACCACGGAGGCCCTGGTCACGGACGTGCAGCTCGCCGCCGTCGACGCGCTGGTCCCCGATCCGGCCGCCGTCCGCGACCGCGCGGCGTACGACACGGTCCGGGCCGAGGTCCGCGACCGCCTGGAGGACGAGGTGCACCGCCTCGTCGGCACCCTCGTCGACGTGCTCACGGCCTGGCGCGAGGCGGATGCCGCCGTGCGGGCCTCGTCCTCCCTCGCGCTGGTCGCCGCCGCGAGGGACGTCCGGTCGCAGCTCGCCGGCCTCGTCGGGCCCGGCTTCGTCGCGCGCACCGGCGCGGCACGCCTGCCCCAGCTGACCCGCTACCTCCGGGCCGCCACCTACCGGCTGGGCAAGGCCGCCGAGAACCCGCACCGCGACGCGGCCCTCGAGGCCCAGGTCCGCGAGGCGAGCGACGCGTACGACGAGGCGCTCGCGCGCGCCGCCACGGCCGCACCCGACCCCGCGCGGGACGCCGCCCTCGACGCCGTCCGTTGGCAGCTCGAGGAGCTGCGGGTCTCGCTGTTCGCCCAGCACCTCGGCACGCCGGAGAAGGTGTCGACCACGCGGATCCGCAAGACCCTCGCCGGGGTGTAGCCCAGCCGCCCACAGCCCGGGCCGGGCCGCGGGCTGTCGCACAGCGGGTGCGCGGTTCGCGCCCCGACTGTCGGCGTCCCGGACGAGGATGCGGCCATGACCACGACAGCCGTCTTCCGCTGCTTCGGCACCGGTGACCCGCTCATGGAGGCCTACCACGACGACGAGTGGGGCCGGCCGGTGCACGACGAGGCCGCGCTGTTCGAGCGCATCGCGCTCGAGGGGTTCCAGTCGGGCCTGTCCTGGGCGATCGTGCTGCGCAAGCGGCCGGGCTTCCGCGCGGCGTTCGCGGGCTTCGACCCGGTCGCCGTCGCGCGCTTCGGGGACGACGACGTGACGCGCCTGCTCGCCGACCCCGGCATCGTCCGCAACCGGCTGAAGATCGACGCGACCCTCCGCAACGCCCGCGCTCTGGTGGCGCTGCACGAGCAGGGACGCACGCTCGACGAGGTGCTCTGGTCCCACCGCCCGGACCTCCCGCGGCCACGGCCGGCCACCTGGGCGGACGTGCCGTCGACCTCCTCCGAGTCCGTGGCGCTCGCGCGCGAGCTGAAGTCGCTCGGGTTCCGGTTCGTCGGGCCGACCACCGCCTACGCGAGCATGCAGGCGTGCGGTGTCGTGGACGACCACCTCGTCGGCTGCTCGGCGGTGCGTGACGCCGGCTGATCGCCATTGACCCGGGTGATTCCTCGCTCCGGCCGCTGGTGGCGCGCCGCACCGGAGCTAGCATCGCGCCATGGGCGACAAGTCGGACGATTCCGGCGAGGTGCTGCGCGGGGCGGCCCGGGCGTACTCGGCGCCCGCCGACGCCGACCTCACCATGCTCCTGCGCCTCGACCGGGCGCTGCACACCGTGCCGGTCGGCGCCGCGGGCTCGCTGCCGTGGCAGCGCCCACCGCAGCGGGGCGAAGAGGGCCTCGCCACCCGGCACCGCTGACCGTTCGCCTGCCGCACCCCATCGTCTCGCCCTCTGGGATCGCTTGCCCGCCATGTGAGCGGGTACGTACCATCCCAGGGACCATCCAGAGCGGCCGAGAGACCCGGTTCGTCGACGCCGCAGCAACCCCCTCAGCGCATGAGGAGTGGGTGCTTCCGCCGGGAACGATGGAGACGTGATGAACGAGCCCGCCGTGGGCACGGCGACCGCCGGACCGCCGCGCGCGGCCGCGGACCGGCCCACCCTCTCGTTCGAGCTGTTCCCGCCGCGCGACATCGACAACGCCCCCCGCACGTGGGAGACCGTCCGCGCGCTGGAGGCGGTGCACCCCGACTTCGTCTCCGTCACGTACGGCGCCTCCGGACGGACCCGGACCACGTCGCGCGCGCTCGTCAGCCGCATCCTGCGCGAGACGACGCTCACCCCGATCGCCCACCTGACCTGCGTCGGGACCTCGCGCGAGGAGGTCACGACGATCGTCGGCGAGTTCCTCGACGAGGGCGTGCGCTCCTTCCTCGCGCTGCGCGGCGACCCGCCGTCGGACGCGGACTCGTGGCACCCGCACCCCCAGGGCGTGCCGACGGCCGCCGGGCTCGTCGCGCTGCTGCGCGAGATCGAGGCGAACCGGTGCGCGACGAGCTCGGCGCAGGCGGTGCGAGCCCGCGTCAAGCCGCTGTCGGTCGCGGTCGCCGCCTTCCCGCGCGGCAACGCCGTCACCGGCAGCACCCGCGCGCAGGACATCCAGGCGCTCCTCGACAAGCAGAGGGCCGGCGCGGACTTCGCCATCACGCAGGTGTTCTACGACGCGGCCGCCTACCTCGAGCTCGTGGCAGAGGCGCGCGACAAGGGCGTGACCATCCCGATCATCCCGGGGCTCCTGGCGACGACCGACCCTGCCAGACTGCTGCGGACCCAAGAGCTGACCGGCGTCCCGGTGCCCCGCGAGCTGCTCGAGCTCCTGGGCTCGGCCGACGACGAGGCCGAGCGCCACCGCCGGGGGATCCGCTTCGCCGCGGACCTCGTCGCCGGGGTGCTCGACGGCGGCGCGCCCGGCATCCACCTGTACACGTTCAACCGTCACGAGGCGGCGCTCGACCTGCTCGACGCCGCCGACCTCACCGCCCGCCCCACCCCGAGGAACCCCTGATGACGCAGTCCCACGCCTTCCCCGCCGGCACGATCCTGGGCTACCCCCGGATCGGTCCCCGCCGCGAGCTGAAGAAGGCGCTCGAGGCCTTCTGGGCCGGCAGGGCGAGCGCCGACGAGGTCGAGGCGACCGCCGCCGCGCTGCGCAAGCGCACGCGCGACCGGCTGGCCGCGCTCGGCCTGAGCACCGACGACGCCGCGATCCCGGGCAACTTCTCGTTCTACGACCAGGTGCTCGACGCGGTGGTGCTCACCGGCGCCATCCCGGAGCGGTTCGCGGACCTGCCGTCCGCCGACGGGCGGCTGGACCTGGCCGGCTACTCGACGCTGGCCCGCGGCCGCGGCGACGACCTGCCCCTCGAGATGACCAAGTGGTTCGACTCGAACTACCACTACCTCGTCCCCGAGATCGGGCCGGCGACGGCGTTCCGGTTCGCCGACGACCGCGTGGTGCGCGAGCTCTCGGAGGCCCTCGCCGACGGCGTGCTGACCCGGCCCGTGCTGGTCGGCCCGGTGACGTTCCTCGCGCTGGCCAAGGCGGCCGCCGGGTCGCCCGACGACTTCGCGCCGATCGACCGGCTCGACGACGTGCTCACCGTCTACGGGCAGGTGCTGGCCGCGCTGGCCGCCGCGGGCGCCACGTGGGTGCAGCTCGACGAGCCGGCGCTCGTGTCCGAGTCGACGGCCGTGCCGGCCGAGCGGCTGGTCGCCGCGGCGGCCCGCGCGTACGACGTGCTCGGCGCGCTCACCGACCGCCCGGCGATCCTCGTCGCGGCACCCTACGGCGACCTCGGCGCGGCCCTGCCGGCCCTGGCCGCGACCGCCGTCGAGGCGATCGCGCTGGACCTGGTCCGGGGCGGGCTGCCGGCCGGACGGGTACCGGGCCTGGAGACGACGACCCTGGTCGGCGGCGTGATCGACGGCCACAACATCTGGCGGGCGGACCTCGACGCGGCACTGGCCACGCTCGAGAGGCTCGAGACGGTGGGAGCCGCCGCGGTGACGGTCGGCACGTCGACCTCGCTGCTCCACGTGCCGCACGACGTGGCCGACGAGCCGCACCTCGACGCGTCCCTCAAGGACTGGCTGGCGTTCGCCGACCAGAAGGTCGTCGAGGTCGTCACCCTGGCGACCGGCCTCTCCGAGGGCCGGGAGGCGATCCACGAGGCGCTGCTCGCGGCGGCCGACGCCCGTGCCGCCCGCGCGGCCGCCCCCGGGGTCGTCGTGCCCGCCGTCCGCGACCGCGTCGCCGGGCTGGACGACGAGGCCTTCCACCGCGGCCCGTTCGCGGCGCGCCGCGCCGCCCAGGAGGCCCGGCTCCACCTGCCGGCGCTGCCGACGACGACGATCGGCTCCTTCCCGCAGACGCCCGAGATCCGGCTGGCGCGGGCCGCGCACGCGCGGGGCGAGCTGACCGACGCCCAGTACGAGGACGAGATGCGCGCCGAGATCCGGCGCGTCGTGGAGCTGCAGGAGCAGATCGGACTCGACGTGCTGGTCCACGGCGAGCCCGAGCGCAACGACATGGTGCAGTACTTCGCGGAGAACCTCGACGGCTTCGCGGTGACGGAGAACGGTTGGGTGCAGTCGTACGGGTCCCGGTGCACGCGTCCCTCGATCCTGTGGGGCGACGTGTCGCGGCCGAAGGCGATCACCGTCGACTGGTCGTCGTACACCCAGTCGCTGACCAGCAAGCCCGTCAAGGGCATGCTCACCGGCCCGGTGACGATCCTGGCGTGGTCGTTCGTGCGCGACGACCAGCCCCTGGGTGACACCGCGAACCAGGTGGCCCTCGCGCTGCGCGACGAGATCGCCGACCTCGAGGCGGCGGGCATCGCGATCGTCCAGGTCGACGAGCCCGCGCTGCGCGAGCTCCTGCCGCTGCGGGCGGCGCAGCACGCCGCCTACCTCGACTGGTCGGTGCGCTCCTTCCGGCTGGCGACGAGCGGCGTGCGGCCGGACACCCAGATCCACACGCACCTGTGCTACTCGGAGTTCGGCCAGATCTTCGGTGCGATCGACCACCTGGACGCGGACGTGACGTCGATCGAGGCGGCGCGCTCGAAGATGGAGATCGTCGACGACATCGCCGCCGCCGGCTACGAGCGCGGCATCGGCCCCGGCGTCTACGACATCCACTCGCCGCGCGTCCCGTCGGTCGACGAGGTCACCGAGCTGCTCGCCGGCGCGGCCCACGCGATCGACCCGGGCCAGCTGTGGGTGAACCCCGACTGCGGGCTCAAGACGCGCCGGTACGAGGAGGTCACCCCCTCCCTCGAGCACATCCTGGCGGCGACGCGCGCGGTCCGCGCCACGCTGTGAGGCGCTGACGTGACCGAGCACGACGAGCAGGCGGTGGCACCGTTCGACGTGCCGCTCGCCGAGCTCCGGAAGCGGACGTCCGAGAAGTGGCGGCGCTATCCGGCGGACGTGCTGCCGCTGTTCGTCGCCGAGATGGACGTGGTGCCCCCGGAGCCGATCATCCGTGCCGTCCACGACGCCATGACCAGCGGGGACACCGGCTACGAGGGTGACCGCGGGTACGTCGAGGCGTTCGCCTCGTTCGCCGACGAGCGGTGGGGCTGGACCGTCGACCCGGCCACCGCGCGGCTCGTGCCGGACGTCATGCAGGGCATCGTCCACGTGCTGCGGCTGCTCACCGAGCCCGGCGACGCCGTGGTGATCGCGCCGCCGGTGTACGCACCGTTCCGCGTCTTCGTCGAGCACGCCGGCCGGCGGATCGTCACGGCCCCGCTGACGCCGGCCGGGCGGCTCGACCTCGCCGCGCTCGACCGCGCGTTCGGCCAGGCCAAGGCGGGTGGGCACCGGGCGGTGCTCCTCCTCTGCCATCCGCACAACCCCACGGGCGTGCTGCACACGGCCGAGGAGCTGGCCGCCGTCGGCGAGCTCGCCGCGGACTGGCGGGTCCGGGTGGTGGCCGACGAGATCCACGCCGCCCTGGTCCCGCCGCGACCCGACGGCACGCGGCCGGTGTTCACGCCGACCACCACGGTGATCCCCGACGCGATCTCCCTGCACACGGCGTCGAAGGTGTTCAACCTCGCGGGGCTCAAGGCCGCGGTCGCGGTCCCCGGCCCGGCGGCGGCCGAGCTCCCGATGCTGCCCGAGCTGGCGTCCGGCGGGGTCAGCCACGTGGCGTCGATCGCCCACCAGGCGGGGTTCCGCCACGGCGGGCCGTGGCTCGACGGGCTGCTGGACGCGCTGGCGGGAAACGTGTCGCTCGTCGGGCGGCTGCTCGCCGAGCGGCTCCCGGCGGTGCGGTGGATCCCGCCCGAGGCGACCTACCTCGGCTGGCTCGACCTGCGGGCCACCGGGGTCCCGGAGGGGATCTCGCCGGCGGACGTCGTGCTGGACAAGGCCAGGGTCGCGCTCGTCGACGGCCGCGTGTTCGGCGTCGAGGGCGACGGCTTCGCGCGCCTCAACCTGGCCGCGTCACGCCCGTTGCTCGACGAGGCCATCGCGCGCATGGCGGCCGTCCTCGCCTGACGACGCGCCCCGCGCCGCGGGCCACCCGGCGTCCCTCTCCGGTGGGCACCCTCGCTCCACCGGCGCCCCTCGTTCGGCGAGCGCATCGTTCGTCAGCGAGAACGGGCGTTCCGGCGCCGGGAACCCATGAGTTCGAGCACGAACGATGCGCTCGGCGGCGTGCAACTGCGGGCATGGCGAGGGCCCGGCCCCTCGCGGGTGGCCGGGCCCTCGGTCGCGCGTCAGCCCTGGGCGGGCGTCGACTCCGCCGTGATCGTGTGCGGCTCGCTGGTGCCGTGCATCACGCTGATCTTGCGCGGCTTGGCCTCCTCCGCGACCGGGATGGTCAGCGTGAGGACGCCGTCCGTGTACGTGGCAGAGATCTGGTCGAGCGCCAGGCCGCGGCCCACCGTCAGCTGGCGGGCGTAGGTGCCGACGGCGCGCTCACGTGTCAGCCACTGGGCGTCGCCCTGCTCCGACGCCGCGCTGCGCTGCGCGCGGATGGTCAGCGTGCGGTCCTCGACGTTGACGTCGATGCTGCCCGGGTCGACGCCCGGCAGGTCGACGTGGAGCACGTAGTGGTCGCCCACCCGGTACAGGTCCATCGGCATCGCGACCGACGCGCGCTCCGACGTGAACATCTGACCCAGCAGGCGATCCATCTCCGCGAACGGGTCGAAACGAGTAGCCATAGCCCTCACCTCCGTCATGCGCGGGCCGTGGACCTCCCACGGCCCAGAGTGCCGGCGGCCGTTCGGCCGTCCGTGGCTACGAGAACAGAATTAGCACTCTCGCACGACGAGTGCCAGTGCGTTCGCAGACGGTGAACGACGGCCGGGGTGACGGGTCAGGCGGAGGTGAGGGTGCCCTCGTCGACGGCGGCGGCGAGGGCCTCGACGATGCGGACGTCCGAGTCCAGCCAGGGCACGTCGAGCCACTGGCCGACGTCCAGCCAGCGCACCTGGTCGTGCTCGACGAGCGGCTCGGGGATCCCCGAGACCACCTCGACGAGCCACAGCCGCATCACGTAGCGGGTCGAGAGGATCCACCCGCCGTCGTCGGGCCCGACGAGCTCGGCGCCCACGTCGACGCGCACGCCCAGCTCCTCGCGGAGCTCCCGGCGCAGCGCCTCGTCGGGCGACTCACCCGGGTCGACCTTCCCCCCGGGGAACTCCCAGCGGCCGGCCAGGCTCGCGGGTGTGGCACGGCGCGCGGCGAGCAGCCGCCGCGGGTCGCGAAGGTCGTCGACCAGGGCACCGGCGACGACGAGCTGTGGTGCGGCCATGGCCGCAGTCTCTCAGGTCGCCTCGCGTCGCCGCGAACCCCGAGGAACGAGGGCCGGCGGGACGCGGCGGCGGGGCCCCAGACGCGTACTGCCGGCCAGGCGACGTCGACGTCGCGAGGCCGGCAGCTCGTGTCTGTGGTGCGTCCCCTGCCGGGGAGCTCAGCGGATGCCGTGCTCCTGGGCCCAGGCGACCGCCTCGGCGCGCGTCGAGGCGCCGATCTTGCGGTAGACGGACCGAACCTGGGACTTCACGGTGTTGCGCGTGACGAAGAGTCGCGTGGCGATCTCCTCGAGGGTGACGTCCTCCCCGAGCTCGGCCAGGACGACCTTCTCGCGGCGGGTGAGCGGGTCGCCGAGGATGGCCGACCTGGTACTCGTGGTCTCAAGCATGCTCATGGTGCCCTCCGGTCTGCCGACGACCGTGCGGCCCGTCCGCACGGTCGTTGTACAGCTGCGTACCGGATGAGAGGAGGGGTCGGCCGAACTATGACGCCGTTTCCCGCACCTCTCGTCATCACGATCCCCCCGTGGTGCCGAACGCGCTGCGCCAAGAATGACCCCTTTGTCCGCGCCCAGATACACGGGGTCACCATTCGGTCGCCCGGAATCACCCTTTTGGCGCAAGGGACGTAGGTCCCCCCACCCACGGCTGACGACGGGAAACCGGTTCCATGCTGACCGGCTGGTCAGCGAGCCGCGAGGGCCGCGTACTCCTCCGCGGAGAGCAGCTGACCGGTCCCGGTGACGTCCACCTTGAGGAGCCAGCCGGCCCCGTAGGGGTCCCCATTGACGACGGCCGGGTCGTCGATCGCCGCCTGGTTGACCGCCACGACGGTGCCGGAGACCGGCGAGAAGAGCTCCGACACCGACTTGGTCGACTCGATCTCACCGACGACCGCGCCGGCCGCGATCTCGTCGCCGACCGCCGGAAGCTCGAGGTAGACGATGTCGCCGAGGGCGTCCGCCGCGACGTCGGTGATCCCGACGGTGGCGGGCGCACCGGCCGCGTACCACTCGTGCTCGACGGTGTACTGCAGGTCCGCGGGCGGCTGGCCGCTCATGGGGGCTCCTTCGGGGTTGGGGTCAGCGAGGACGACGGTAGAAGGGGAGGGGCACCACGCGCACGGGCTCGGCGCGGCCGCGCACGTCGACCGCGAGCGGGGTGCCCTCGGCGGCGACGTCCGGCGTGACGTAGGCCATGGCCACCGGCACGCCGAGCGTCGGGGACGGCGCCCCCGAGGTCACCGTGCCGACGACGTCGGCGCCGGACAGCACCGGGTAGCCGTGCCGCGCCGCCCGGCGCGACTCGCCGACGATCCCGACGAGCACGCGGTGCGGTTCCGCCTCGGCCCGGGCGACCAGGGCCGCGCGCCCGACGAAGTCGGGCGACCCGGGCTTGTCGAGCACGACGACCCGCCCGAGGCCGGCGTCGTACGGCGTCGTCGTGCGGTCCAGCTCGTTGCCGTACAGCGGCATCCCGGCCTCCAGCCGCAGGCTGTCGCGAGCCGCGAGGCCCGCCGGGACAAGCCCGAACGGCTGGCCCGCCGCGAGCAGCGCGCGCCACAGGGCCACGGCCCGGTCGGCCTCGAGCCAGATCTCGTAGCCGTCCTCGCCGGTGTACCCGGTGCGGCCGACGAGCACGGGCTGCCCCTCGAACCGCATGCGCAGGCACGCGTAGTACCGCAGCGCGTCGAACGCCGTGCCGCCCGAGATCTGCGCGTCCTCGACCAGCCCGGCGGTGGCACGCAGGATCTCCGCGGCGCGCGGGCCCTGCACCGCCACCAGCGCGGTGGCCGACGAGTCGTCGCGCAGGTCCACCGAGAAGCCGGCCGTCCGCTCGACGAGCTCGCCGTAGACCGTCGCGGCGTTCGACGCGTTGGCGACGATCATGTAGTCGTCGTCGGCCAGCCGGTACACCACGAGGTCGTCGATGATGCCGCCGTCCGCGGCGCAGATCATCGTGTACTTCGCGCGCATCGGCGCGACCTGCGAGATCGCGCCGACCAGCGCGTGGTCGAGGAATGCCGCGGCGTCCGGTCCGTGCACGGCGATCTCGCCCATGTGGGACAGGTCGAACAGACCGGCCGCGGTCCGCACCGCGGTGTGCTCGGCGATGTCCGACGAGTACCGCAGCGGCATGAGCCAGCCCGCGAAGGGCGTCATGGTGGCACCGAGCGCGACGTGCTCGTCGTGCAGCGGGGAGCGGGTCTCGCTCACGTTCGTCTCCTGGATCACTTGGTCGCCTCCGCGAACGCCTCGACCGGCGGGCAGGAGCAGACGAGGTGGCGGTCGCCGTACGCGCCGTCGATGCGGCGCACGGGCGGCCAGTACTTGTCGGCGCGCAGCCCGGGCACCGGGAACGCGGCGACCTGGCGGCTGTAGGGGTGGGTCCACTCGTCGGCCGTCACGGACGTGGCGGTGTGCGGCGCGTTGCGCAGCGGCGAGTCCTCGAGCGGCCAGGTGCCCGCCGCGACCTCGTCGATCTCGTGCCGGATGGCGAGCATCGCCTCGACGAACCGGTCGAGCTCGGCGAGGTCCTCGCTCTCGGTCGGCTCGACCATGAGGGTGCCGGGCACGGGAAAGGCGAGCGTCGGGGCGTGGAACCCGTAGTCGGCCAGCCGCTTGGCGACGTCCTCGGCGGTGACGCCGGTGTCGTGGGTGATGCCCCGCAGGTCGAGGATGCACTCGTGCGCGACGAGCCCGCCGGGGCCCGTGTAGAGCACCGGGAACGCGTCCTTCAGGCGGGCGGCGACGTAGTTGGCGGCCAGCACGGCGGCCTCGGTCGCCCTGGTCAGGCCGTCGCCGCCCATGAGCGCCACGTACGCCCAGGAGATCGGCAGGATCCCCGCCGACCCCCACCGGGCGGCCGCCACCGGCCACTGGGACGAGTGCGTCCCGGGGGTGGGGTCGCCGGGCAGGAACGGGGCGAGGTGCTCCTTGACCGCCACCGGCCCGACGCCCGGTCCGCCGCCACCGTGCGGGATGCAGAACGTCTTGTGCAGGTTGAGGTGGCTGACGTCCCCACCCAGCTCCGCAGGGCGGGCGAGGCCCACCAGCGCGTTGAGGTTGGCGCCGTCGATGTAGACCTGGCCGCCGGCCGCGTGGACCAGCTCCGCGACCGCGCGCACGCCCTCCTCGTAGACGCCGTGCGTCGAGGGGTACGTCATCATGATCGCCGCCACGTGACCCTCGTGGTCGCCGAGCTTGAGCCGCAGGTCGTCGAGGTCGATCGAGCCGTCGTCGGCGGTGGCGACGACCACCACGCGCAGGCCCGCCAGCGCGGCGCTCGCCGCGTTGGTGCCGTGGGCGCTCGCCGGGATGAGGCACACGTCGCGGTGGCCCTGGCCGCGGGCGCGGTGGTAGGCGGCGATCGCCAGCAGCCCGGCGTACTCGCCCTGGCTGCCGGCGTTGGGCTGCAGGCTCACCGCGTCGTAGCCCGTGATCTCCGCGAGCCACGCCGAGAGGTCGCCGACGAGCCGCTCGTAGCCCGTCACCTGGTCGGCGGGGGCGAACGGGTGGATGTCGGCGAAGCCAGGCCAGCTGATGGGCTCCATCTCGACGGCGGCGTTGAGCTTCATGGTGCAGCTGCCGAGCGGGATCATCGTGCGGTCGAGCGCGAGGTCCATGTCGGACAGGCGCCGCAGGTAGCGCATGAGCGCGGTCTCGCTGCGGTACCGGTGGAACACCGGGTGCTGCAGGTACGCGCTCGTGCGTCGCTTGGACGCAGCGATGGCATGGGCCGGCTCCGCGGGCTCGACGCCGGCCGTGCTTGCGCTGCTCGCGTCGCCTCCGGCGTCGCCCGCTCCAGCGGGCGTCGCCTTGGCATCCGCCCTCGGTGCCGCCGTCCCGGTCGGTCCGTCCGCCGCGTCACCCGAGGGCGCCACAGCCCGATCGGACGAGTCGTCGAGCGCGGCGGGCTCGGGGTCGTCCTCGCCGCGCTGCTGCGGAAGCAGCTCCCACACCTCCGTGAGCGCCGGGTGGGTGCCCTCGAGCGCGGTCAGCGCGTCGGGGTGCCCGTTCGCCAGCGAGCGCTCGGCGCGGAACGCCGCCACCACGGACTGCACGTGCGCACCCGTCGTCGTCTCGTCGCACGTCGCCTGGACGTGGTCGGGGTCGGGCGCCCACAGGTTGATGCCGAGGATGGCCGCCGCCTCGACGACCACCGCGGAACGGCCGGGGACGGACGCGCGGACCGTGTCGAAGAACTCGTCGTGCTCGACCTCGACGCCGTCCGCGCGCAGCTGCGCCGCGAGCGACACCGCGTGGGCGTGGACCCGCTCGGCGATCGCGCGCAGGCCGTGCGGGCCGTGGTGCACCGCGTACATCGCCGCGACGACCGCGAGCAGCGCCTGCGCGGTGCAGATGTTCGACGTGGCCTTCTCGCGGCGGATGTGCTGCTCCCGGGTCTGCAGCGCGAGCCGGTAGGCGGGGGCGCCGTCCGCGTCGACCGAGACGCCGACGATCCGGCCGGGCAGCTGGCGCTCCAGGCCCGAGCGGACGGCGATGAACGCGGCGTGCGGCCCGCCGCCGAACATCGGCACGCCGAACCGCTGGGCGCTGCCGACGGCGACGTCCGCACCGAGGTCGCCCGGGGCGGCCAGCACGGTGAGGGCCAGGAGGTCCGCGGCGACCGTGACCAGCGCGCCGCGGGCGTGGGCGGCCTCGACGACGGCGGCGACGTCGTGGAGCCGGCCGGAGGCGCCCACCTGCTGCACGACGACGCCGACGAGCTCGCCCTCGACGTCCGGGAGGCCGGCGGACAGGTCCGCGACCACCACCGGCAGGCCGACGTGCTCGGCGCGCCCGCGCGCCACGGCGATCGACTGGGAGAAGAGGTCGGCGTCGAGCACCACGGTGCCGGCCTTCCCCTTGGCCGCCCGCCACATGAGGGCGACCGCCTCGGCGACCGCGGTCGCCTCGTCGAGCAGCGACGCCCCGGCGACGGCCAGCCCGGTGAGGTCTTCGACGAGCTGCTGGAACGTCAGCATCGCCTCGAGCCGGCCCTGGCTGATCTCGGCCTGGTAGGGCGTGTAGCTCGTGTACCAGGCGGGCGACTCGAGCACGTTCCGCCTGATCACCGCGGGGGTCACGGTGCCGTAGTAGCCCTGGCCGATCATCGACACCAGCGGTCGGTTCAGCCCCGCCAGGCCGCGCAGCGCGGCCAGCACCTGGGCCTCGCTGCGGGCGAGCGGCAGATCGAGCGGCCGCTGCGTGCGGATCGCGGCCGGCACGGCGGCGTCGACGAGCGCCGCGAGGTCGTCGTACCCGATCGCCGCGAGCATGCGGTCCACCTGCGGGCCGCGCGGCCCGATGTGACGGTCGGCGAAGTCACGCGCGGGCGGGGTCTGGTGCGTCACGCTGTCCATCGCCGGGGCCTCCTTGAGGGGCGTCCGGCACGACGAAGACGGCCGGAACGGTCGGGGCCTCCCCGCTCTGTCATCCGCCCGGCAAGCCGGGCGACCTGAGAGTTTTGCCGGTCCGTCGAACGGGACGCGCCGGCTTGCACCGTCGGTGGGCCCAGGTGGGCCACTTTCCAGAGTCGCCTCGCCGCGGCGGTACGGGTGCCTGAGAGATTCCCGGGGAGGGTTGCTCCTACGGCGCCCCGCTCGTCGGCGGGGGCTCTCCCGCCGCGGCTCGAGCAGCGTGTTCAGTTGTGTGGCGCCAGGCTACGCGACGGCGAGCCCCGGCACCCGTTCCCGCGAGCACGGCAGCTGGTGTCGAGCACGGCAGGCCGGACCGCCGTGCTCGGCGAGCTCGGGACACGGACCGGGACGGGTTGAGGAGACCAGGTCGCGGGACCGGTTCAGGTGCCGAGGTCAGGACGGGGGCTGGATCACCAGAGCGTCGGCCGTGGCGCCTGCCGCCTGGGCGGCCGCCACCACGGTCTCGACGTCGACGAGCGCGCCCTCCACCAGCAGCGCCTCGCCCGCTGCGGTGTCGCCGGACCACCGGACCACCGCGCGCGCGGGCGGCGTGAAGGCCGTGCCCTGCGGCAGGTGGACCACGCCCGCGGCGCGCACGCCCAGGTCGTCGGCCCGCCGCACCACCACCCCGTCGACCATCGGCAGCCGCTCCAGCGTCCGCGTCAGCAGCCGCTGGCGCCGCTCGCCCGTGCGGAACGTCACGACCACCAGCCCGGGCGCCCCCTCCTCGTGCCCGGTGGCGAGGGCGCCGATCGACACGCCGCGGGAGGCGAACACGCCCGCGAGGGCGGCGATGGTGCCCGTGGTGTCGGCGGCCCGGACGAAGACCACCCACCGCTCGTCGTCCTCCAGCGGTGCGGCCGATGCGGCCGGCGCCCCGACAGGGGCGCCCGCCGGAACCTCGTCGTGCCGGGCCGACTCGTCGGCGAAGCACTCCTGATCTGTGGGCACGGTCATGCCCCAGCGTCCCGCGGCCCGGTCCAGGGGGCCACCCCGGCCGCGACGGACGCCGCGACGCCCGCGAGGGCGCGCTCCTCGTCGGGCGCCGGGTGCTCGAGCAGCACGCGGGTCCAGCCCTCCGGGCCGAGCTGCACCGGCACGCCGAGCACGCCGTGCACCGGCTCGCCCGCGAGGGTCACCTCACCCTCGAGGGCGACCTGGCCGGCGACGACGATGTCCCGCCCGTCGAGGATCGTCTCGACGAGGTCGATCGTCGCGCTCGCGGTCCCGGCGGCCGTCTTGGCCCCGCTGCGGTGCGTCAGGTAGGGGCGCACGACGACGCGCAGGTCCGGGGGCAGCGTGTCGACGAACCGGTAGCCCTCGGCGGTGTCCAGCTCGGCCAGGCGGGCCTGCGCCTTCGCGACCTCCGCCGGGAAGTCGTCGAGCGACCGCGCCCCCCGCACGCGGGCCACGGCCCGTTCCCGCTCGCAGGCCTCGAGGCCGCCGATGCGGAGCGTCGACCAGAGCGGCACCGCGCCCGGCCCGTGCTCGCCGCCGACGAAGCCGCCCACCCGGTGCCGGCGCACGCCGAGCGACACGGCGACCTCGCGGCGGAACCGCAGCGTGTCCAGCCAGGCGCCCATGCCGATCACCCGCTCGCGGCCGAGCCGCTCCGCGAGGATGGCCACGCCGAGCTCGACCGGGTTGGTCACGACGACGACCACCTCCGAGCCGGAGCCGTGCTCGGCGAGCGCGTCCGCGTAGGCGTGGAAGATCGCCGCGTTGTCGGCGGCCAGCTCGCTGCGGGCGAAGGACTCCCCGCCCGGCGGCTGCGTGCGCCCGGCCGCGAGCACCACGACGTCGGCCACCACGTCGGACGGGTCGAGGGCCACGTCGAGGATCGGCGCGTGCTCGTCGTAGGCGTCGATGAGGTCCGCGCGCAGCCCGTGCGTCGCCCGGGCGCTGGCGCCACCGGCGCGCCCGACGAGCTGGAGCCGGCTCGTCGCCGGCAGCAGGGCGCGCTCGACGAGCTGCGTGCACACCTGCCGGCCGACGTCGCCCGTCGCCCCGAGGACCGCGACGTCCACCTAGAGCTCCTCGTGCGTCGCCGGGTCGGCGCCGAACAGGCGGTGCGCGCGGCCGAGGGCGGAGATCGCCGCGACCTCGTCGGCCGCCAGGGCGAAGCCGAAGACGTCGATGTTCTCCCGGCGATGGACCGGCGAGAACGACTTGGGCAGCGGGACGATGCCGCGCTCGACGTCCCACCGCAGGATCACCTGCGTCGGGGTGACCCCGTGCGCCGCGGCGATCTGGCTGATCACCGGCTCGTCGCGCAGCCCGCTGTCCTCGCCGACCGGCGCCCACGCCTCCGTGCGGATCCCGTGCGCGTCGTGGTACGCCTGCAGCTCGTCCTGCGTCAGCCACGGGTGCAGCTCGACCTGGTTCACGGCGGGGACGACGCCGGTCTCCCGCTCGATCCGGTCGAGGTGCTCGGGCAGGAAGTTGCTGACGCCGATGGAGCGGACCAGGCCGCGCTCGCGGCACTCGACGAGCGCCTGCCACGCCTCGACGTAGCGGTCGCGCCTCGGCAGCGGCCAGTGGATGAGGTAGAGGTCGATGTGGTCCAGCCCCGTGCGGAGCACCGACTCCTCGACGGCGCGCACCGCGGCGTCGTGCCGGTGGTAGCGGCCCGGCAGTTTGGAGGTGACCTGGATCTCGTCCCGCGGGACCCCCGACGCCCGCACGGCCGCGCCGACCGCGCCCTCGTTGTCGTAGTTGAAGGCGGAGTCGAGGAGCCGGTAGCCGGCGGCGATCGCGTCCGCCATCGCCGCGACCCCGGCCTGCCCGCGCAGCGGATAGGTGCCGAAGCCGATGGCCGGGAGGGTCGTGCCGTCGTTCAGCGTGTACTGCGGGATGCCCACGTGCTGTCCTTCCACCGGGCCGGGGACGCGCCTACCTTCCCACGACGATGGCGGCCACCGCCCGGACCGGCCCGTCCAGCCGGGCGACGGCGCTCCTCGGACGCGACCGCGACGCTCGACCGCAGCCTGGACGGCGGCGGCGGCGAGTCGGCGGGCGATCCGTGATGGGTCGGGGGTGCGATCAGACGCCGATCGTCAGCCCGTCCTGCCAGGCGACGATGCGGTCGATGGCCCTGCCCAGCTCGTCGGGCGCGACGGCGAAGCTCAGCCGCACCCAGTCGCGACCGCCCGCGGGGTCGAAGTCCGTGCCGGGGGTGAGCGCGACGCCGGCCTCGTCGAGCAGCCGCTCGCAGTAGGTCTGTGCGTCGAGGCCCGTGAACGAGATGTCGCCGTAGAGGTAGAAGGCGCCGTCGGCGGGCGCCACCGGGTCCCACCGCAGCCTGTCCCGCGCCGCGAGCAGCAGGTCCCGGCACCGCGCGTACCGTGCCGTGGCCGCCCGCGCGGCGGCCATGCCGTCGTCGTCGAACGCCGCGAGCGCGGCGTGCTGGGACAGCGTCGGCGGGCACAGCGCGAGGTTGCCGGCGAGCGCGGAGACGGGGCCGACGAGGTCGTCGGGCAGGACGAGCCAGCCGAGCCGCCAGCCGGTCATGCCCCAGAACTTGGAGAACGACGAGACGACGATCGCCCCGCTGTCGCGGAACGCCGCGGCGGTGGCGGCCTCGGGGGCGCCCGCGTAGGTGATGCCGTGGTAGATCTCGTCGCTGACCAGCCGCGTTCCGGTGTCGGCGCACCATGCCGCGATCGCCGCCAGCTCATCGGGCGTGACCATGGTGCCGGTGGGGTTGGCGGGGCTGGCGAGGACCAGGCCGTCGAACGGGCCCTCCTGCGCGAGCTGGTCCACCGTCGGCTGGTATCGCTGATCCGGGCCGCACGGGAGGTCGACGACCTCGCACCCGAGCGACGTGAGGATGTCGGCGTAGGCCGGGTAGCCGGGGCGAGCGAGCGCGACGCGGTCACCATGCTCGAACGCCGCGAGGAAGGCCAGGAGGAAGGCGCCCGACGAGCCGGTGGTGATGGCGATGGCGTCGGCCGGGATCTCGGCGGCGTAGGTGTCCCGGTAGTGCCGCGCGAGCTCTGCCTTCAGATCCGGGGTGCCGGTGGCCTCGGTGTAGCCGAGGTCGCCGTCCGTGAGGAGCGCCGCTGCCCGCTCCCGGACGGCCGCGGGGGCGCCCTCCGACGGCTCGCCGGCGCACAGGATGATGACGTCCTTGCCGGCTGCCCTCCGGGCCTTGGCCGCCGCGAGGATCTCCATGACGGCGAACGGCGGGACGGCGGACCTGCGGGCGACTTTCACGGCGCCCATCCTCCCGCGCCGCCCCCGGCGCACCAGCAGGCCATTGGGCAGATGGCCTCAGCCGAGGGCCAGCCCGTCCCGGACGTAGGCCACGACGCCGTCGGCGGCGGCCTCGATCTGCGCCAGGCAGTGCTCGAACTCCAGGGGGCCGCCGAACCAGGGGTCGTCGATGTCGAGGCGGCGCTCGTCGCGCGGGTCGGTGACCGCGGGCGCGGACGGGTCGAACCGCCGGAGCATCACCACGTTGGCGTCGGGGTCGAGGCGGCGCAGCGCGCGGGCGTGCAGGGCCGTCATCGGTAGGACGAGGTCGCGTTCGGCAAGCTCGGAAGCCTCCACCTGCCGCGCCCGGTGGCCGCCACCGCCCGCGTAGCCGTGCGCGACGAGCACGCGGCGCGCCCGCTGGTCGATCGGGTTGCCCCGCTCCTCGTCGGACACCCCGGTGGAGTCGACGACGACCTCCTCGGCCAGCCCGGCGGCGGTGAAGCGCGCCCGGAGCACCACCTCGGCCATCGGCGACCGGCAGATGTTGCCGGTGCACACGGTCATCACGCGGTAGGTCATCGTGTCCTCGCCTCGAGCAGCACTCTCTCGCCGCCGGCGACGACAGCGCCGGCGTGCGCCTCGACCCGGCGAGCCGGGTGAGCACCGGCATCGTCCCATCCGCGCCATGCCGGCGGTCGCCACGGGAACTCGTCGTGCTAGAGCCTTGCCAGACGAGGAGGACGAGATATAGTCGAGATATATTCGACATCGAGCATTCGACATCGAGTGTCGCGCGGGAGGAGGGGGTCCATGGCACCGCGGACGCGCCGCACCAACCCGCTGGCGCTGGCCGTGCTGGTCCAGCTCTGGGAGCGGCCCATGCACCCCTACGAGATCTCCATGACGCTCCGCGAGCGCCGCAAGGAGGAGTCCGTCCGCCTTAACTTCGGCTCGCTGTACTCCGTGGTGGAGTCGTTGGAGAAGCACGGGCTCATCGAGGCCGCGTCCACCGAGCGCGACGGCAACCGGCCGACGCGCACCGTCTACCGCATCACCGACGCCGGGGTCACGGAGGCCATCGACTGGCTCACCGACCTGGTCCGGGAGCCCGTCAAGGAGTTCCCGCAGTTCGAGGCGGCGCTCTCGTTCCTGCCCGCGCTGGCGCCCGACGACGCCGTGCGCCTGCTGCGCATCCGCGCGGAGGCCCTGCGCATGGCGCTGACGGCCAACGACGCGACGCGGGCTGCCGCCCGCGCCCAGGGCCTGCCCGAGCTCTTCGAGCTCGAGGCCGAGTACGAGGCCGCCATGCAGCGCGCCGAGCTCGCGTTCGTCGAGGACCTGACCGGCCGCATCGTCGACGGCAGCCTCGCCGGCGTCGACATGTGGCGAAGGCTCCACGACACGCTCGTCCACGACGGGCGCGTCGATCCCGACGAGATGGCGAAGGCCGTCGCCGAGCTCGAGGCCTCGATCGGAGGCAGCTGACTTCCCCACCAGGGGAGACCGGTCGGCCCAGGTGCGCCAACACCCGGGCCGACCGTCCACGAACCGACCGAGGCGATGCCTCCTGTGCGATCCGCTGCACGTTCAGCATAGGAGCGCCGCCCCGGTCGGAGGATCCGACGAAAGGCGCACCATGTCACCCACACCCGCGGTCGAGGCCACCGGCCTCGTCAAGACCTACCCGGGCGGTCGCGGCCGCCCGCCCGTGCGGGCCCTCGACGGGCTCGACCTGACCGTCCCGGCCGGCACCGTGCACGGCCTGCTCGGGCCTAACGGCGCGGGCAAGACGACCACCACCAAGGTCCTCACCACGCTGTCCACCGCGTCGTCGGGCACGGCCCGGGTCGCCGGGCACGATGTTTCACGTGAAGCAGACGCGGTCCGCCGCGCCATCGGGTACGTCTCGCAGGGGACGGGCGCCGACCCGCTGCTGACCCCGAGGGAGAACCTCGTCATGGCCGCGCGGCTGCGCGGCGCGGGGCGTTCGGCGGCGTCCGAGCGGGCCGAGGAGCTGCTGGGCCGCATGGGCCTGCACGACGAGGCCGGCCGTCGCACCGGCACGCTGTCCGGCGGCACGCGCCGCAAGCTCGACGTCGCCCTCGGGCTCGTCGACGCCCCGCGCGTGCTGTTCCTCGACGAGCCGACGACCGGGCTGGACCCGGAGGCACGCGCCTCGATGTGGCAGGAGATCCGGGCCCTGGCCGCCGACGACGAGGTGACGGTGCTGCTCACGACGCACTACCTGGAGGAGGCCGACCGCCTCGCCGACGCGGTGAGCATCATCGACCACGGCCGGGTGGTCGCCACCGGCAGCCCCGCCGCCCTGAAGGCGGAGATCGGCGGCGCCTCGCTCGAGGACGTGTACCTGCACCACGCCGGCCGCGCCTGGGATGCGGAGGCGATCCGATGAGCGCCGCACCTGTTTCCGTGAGTGCCCCGCCCGCGGCCGCCGCCCGCGCGCCGTGGCCGGTGCAGGCGGGGCTCGTCGCGCGCCGCTGGATCGTCGACGGCTTCCGCCTGCCGTGGGGCCTCGGCGTCTCGGTGATCCAGCCGGTCGTGTGGATCGTCCTGTTCGGGAACGTGTTCAAGGCCGTCACGCAGGTGCCGGGCTTCGGGCACACCAGCTACCTGACGTTCCTGGTCCCCGGGATCCTCATGATGACGATGCTCTACTCCGGCGCCTGGGCCGGGACCGGGTTCATCGACGACATCAGGTCCGGGGTCATGGACCGGCTGCTGTCGTCGCCCGTGTCGCGGTCGGCGCTCGTCGCCGGCCAGCTGGTGCAGCAGCTGCTGCTGTCGCTGATCCAGGGCGTGGTGCTGCTGCTCATCGGGTGGGCGGCGGGCGCTCGCTACGCGGGCGGGCCCACCGGCATGGCTATCGCCCTCGTGGCGTCGCTGCTGCTCGCGGCGGCGTTCTGCTCGGTGTCGGCGGCGGTCGCGCTGACGGCTCGGGATCAGACGGCGCTCATCGGGATCTCGACGCTCGTCGTCCTCCCGGCGACGTTCCTCTCGACGGCGCTCATGCCGGTGGCCCTGCTGCCGCACTGGGTGCAGGCCACCGCGCGGTACAACCCCCTCACCTGGGCGACCGAGCTGGCGCGCACCGCGATGTCGCCGTCCATCGACGGCCGGGTGGTGCTCACCCGGGGCCTGCTGCTCCTGGCGCTGGCCGCGGTGACGTACGCGTGGTCGGTCGCCGCGATGCGGAACTACCAGCGCTCGCTCTGACCCGGGCGCCCGCCCGTCGCACCGGCGGGGGGCCAGCCCGTCGCACCGGCGGGGGGCCAGCCCGTCGCACCGGCGGGGGGCCAGCACGGCACCTGGTTGGGGGCCGGGCCGCACCTGGTTGGGGGCCGGGCCGCACCTTCGTCATGCGGCCCGGCCCTTCTTCCGCGAGCGCCCACTTCCTCACCGAGACCGTGCCTTCCGACGTCCGAAACGACCGGTCTCGACGACGAAGTGGGCGCTCGGCGGCCAGGAGAGCAGCACCGCACCCCGGTGAGGACGCAACACGGCACCCGGGCGGGGGCGGGGCTGCACCCGAGCGGGAGCGGGGTGCACCCGGGAGGGGCCAGGCCGCACCTTCGTCGTCCGGCCCTGCATCTCCGCGAGCGCCCACTTCCTCACCGAGACCGTGCCTTCCGACGTCCGCAGCGCCCGGTCTCGACGACGAAGTGGGCGCTCGGCGGCCAGGAGGCAACACCGCCCCCCGGTCAGGAGGCAACACGGCACCCGGGCGGGGGCGGGGCTGCACCCGAGCGGGAGCGGGGTGCACCCGGGAGAGGCCGGGCCGCACCTTCGTCGTCCGGCCCTGCATCTCCGCGAGCGCCCACTTCCTCACCGAGACCGTGCCTTCCGACGTCCGCAGCGCCCGGTCTCGACGACGAAGTGGGCGCTCGGCGGCCAGGAGGCAACACCGCCCCCCGGTCAGGAGGCAACACGACACCCGGGGCGGGGCGGACCACACCTTCGTCGTCCGGCCCTGCATCTCCGGGCCGCGCCGGGCCGCACCCTCGTCGTCCGGCCCTGCATCTCCGCGGGCAAGCGGGCGACACCGCACCCCCGGTGAGGCCTGGGCGCAGCTGCGTCGACCGGCGCGGGTCAGTCGCGGGCGGTGAGGATCACCGGGCCGGCGGGCGTCAGGGCGATCGTGTGCTCGAAGTGGGCAGCCAGCGAACCGTCGGCGGAGCGGATGGTCCAGCCGTCGTCGTCGATGACGTACTCGTCGCCACCCGCCATGTACCACGGCTCGATCGCCATCACGAGGCCGCTGCGCAGCTTGAGCCCGGTGCGGCGGCGCCCCAAGTTCGCCACGTGCGGGTCCTCGTGCATGGTGCGGCCCACGCCGTGCCCGCCGAAGTCGGCGTTGATGCCGTACCCGCCCTGGCGGCCCACACGGCCGATCGCGGCGGAGATGTCGCCCATGTGACCGCCCGGCCGGGCGGCGGCAATGCCCGCGTCGAGGGCGGCGGACGTCGTGGCGATGAGGCGCTGGGCCTCGTCGGACGCGGTCCCGAGCTGGAAGGTCAGCGCCGAGTCGGCGACCCAGCCCTGCAGCTCGCAGGCGAAGTCGACCGAGACGACGTCACCGTCGGCGAGCACCCGGTCCGAGGGCAGGCCGTGCAGCGCGGCGTCGTTGACGGAGATGCAGAGCACGCCCGGGTACGGCATCGCGCCGAACGAGGGGTGATAGCCGAGGTAGACCGAGCGGGCGCCGGCGGCGGCGATCATCTCCGCCGCGTGGGCGTCGAGGTCCCACGTCGTCATGCCGATCTTCGCGTGCTCGCGCAGTGAGGTGAGGACGTCGGCGACCAGCCGGCCCACGGGCCGCATCTGCTCGATCTCTTGGGGGGTCTTGAGAGGCACGTCCCCACTGTTTCATGGTCGGCGCCAGTCGATGCTCCGGGCCACTTTCCTGAACTTTGGGTCGCGAATCACGACGCGGACTTCAGGAAAGTGAAGACGGGGTGGTTCGGGGCCGGGCATGGAACAGCCCGTGGGCCGGGTCCCCTGACGGGGACCCTGCCGCGCTGGACGATGTCGCGGCTCCCACGGGCTGCGGTGGCTGCCTGTACTCGCTCGGCCGCTCGGGGCCTGGACGAAGGCAGTCCGTCCTGGTTCGACGGGCGGCTAGCGGACAGCCACCTCACGCGTCCTGGAATGAACCATCTCCGGACCACCTCCTTTCCCGTGTGCGCACGACGCTACGTCGCGTCGCGCGCGACGCCAAGCCGTTTACCGGTCCGGCTCGCGGTCGCGGCGGGCGGCGGGCAGCACGACGAGGAGCAGCACCACGACCGCGACCAGCGCGAGCGCGCGCCACACCTCCGCGCCGGGCAGCGTGCGCCCGGGCCCGACGAGCCAGACGAGCACCCCGGCCACCTGCGCACCGAGCTGCACCGGCCAGGCGCGCCGCACCAACGCCACGGGCACCTCGACCTCCACCCGGGTGCGGGGCTCCACACGGGCCGCGAGCATCGTCGCGAGCACGGCGGCGTGGATGACGAGCAGCAGCGCCGCGAGCTGCCACGCCGGCACGGGCCCGCCCAGCAGCAGGCGCAGCGCCGCGAGCACCAGCAGCCACGCGCCCCACCCGGTGCGTGGCCGCACGAGCACGAGCAGCACCACCAGCACCGCGAGCGCGTCCGCGATCGCCGCGACCGGTCCCCGCATCGTCGCGAACCCCGCGGCGAACGGCACGAGCAGGCTGAGCAGCGCCGCCGCCGAGCGCACGGCCGCCCCCGACAGCGTCCGCACCCCCTCGAGCTCGACGCCGACCACCCGGTCCTCGTCGCGCGCCGCCTGCAGGGCGCGCAGCACGTCGCCCGCGGTCATCGCGCCACCCGCGCGACGTCCGTCACCGGTGCGCCGCCGCTCACCGGCACAGCACCGAGCGGGGAGGGTTCGGGCCGCCAGGCGGACCGATTCCTCCCCATAGGCGCCACCCGCGCGACGTCCGTTCCCGTCATCGCGGCACCCCCGCGCCGGGGCGGCGGCGGTCGGAGCGGGCGAGCACCGCGAGCGCGAGCGCCGGGTCGTCGCGCCACGTGACCACCTCGACGTCGAGGTCGCGCAGGTCGGCCAGCCGGTCCTCCCGGTCGACGAGGACGAGCCGCGCCGCCGTGGCCGCACGGCCCGACAGGTGCGCCGTCCGCAGCCGCGGCAGCACGTCCACGGCGACCACCCGGTGACCGACGCGTCGCCACGCGGCGGCGGCGTCCGCCGGTTCGTCGTCCAGGAACGTGGAGAACACGACGACGAGCGCGCCCGACGGCAGCCGGGGCGAGCGCACCCGGTGCCGCGACCAGCCCTCCGGCTTGGTCAGCGCGAGCGCGTGGGTGATCCGGTCGAGCTGGCCGCGCCCGCCTCCGGGTGGCAGCGGGCGCCGCACCACGCCGAGGTCGTCGAGCCCCACGCGGTCCCCGCCGGCGATGAACGCCCGCGCCACCGAGGCCGCCGCTCGGCGCGCGACGTCGAGCGACGTGGGGTCGTCGGGCCGCGTCGGGCGGCTGCCCGCCCAGGTCCGCGGGTCGGGACCCACCTCGTCGCGCGAGTCGACGACGAGCATCACCGCGGCCTCCGCGAGCGCGTGCTCACCGCGCACGTAGAGCTCGCTCAGCCCGGGCGAGCGGCGGGCCGTGACGCGCCAGTCGATGCGGCGGAGCCGGTCGCCCGGGTGGAACTGGTGGACGTCGCGCAGGTCGCCACCCTCACCCGGCCGCCGCGAGACGTGCGCGCCCGTCAGCCCGCGCAGCCGCGCCGGCAGCGGCACCTCCCGCAGCGGCGCGGCCGACGGCAGCACCAGCGCGTCGCGCCGCACCGGTCCACCCGCCTCGCTCGCCGCGGCCAGGCCCGGCCCCAGACCCTGGACCTCCACGGTCGCCAGCTCCTGCGGCCCGGTCCGCACGGTGCGCACGACGAGCGGCACGCGCCGCGTCACGGGGCCCGGCCCGGCCTCGTCGGGCAGCGCGAGGAGCGCGTCCGCCGCGGGCAGTCCCGCGCGGTGCACACCGACCGCCACGGCGACCGCCCCCGCCGGGGCCTCCAGCGACAGCTCCGCGCGCAGCGCGCCGTCGTCGTCCGCGCGCGCCGGGGGTCCCAGGGACGGCCGGACCTCCCCGGTGGGCCGCCGCAGCAGGTCCCACGCACCCACCACCAGGGGCAACGCGCCCACGAGGGCCACGTCGCCCCGGCCGGCGAAGGCCCCGAGCGCGAGCAGCACGGCGCCCGCCAGCACGGTGCCGGTGGCGGCGGCGGTGACGTGCCAGCGGTCAGCCACGGGCGGTCGTCGGCCCCGGGACGTGCTCGAGCACGTCGCGCACCACCGCCTGCGGCAGGGTGCCGGTGGCCCACGCCTGCGGCGTGAGCGACAGCCGGTGCGCCAGCGCCGCGACCGCGACCTGCTTGACGTCCTCCGGGAGCACGAAGTCGCGCCCGTCGAGCACCGCCAGGGCCCGCCCGACGAGCATGAGCGCCTGCGAGCCGCGCGGTGACGCGCCGACCTCGACGGCCGGGTGCGACCGCGTGGCGGCGGCCAGGTCCACGCAGTAGCGGAGCACGTCGTGGTCGACGGCGACCGCCTCGACGCCCGCCTGCATCGCCCGCAGCGTGCCGGCGTCGACCACCCGGTTCACCGGCGCCCACTCGGTGCGCCGGGCGAGCCGGCGGGCGAGCACGTCCACCTCGGCGTCGGCCGTGGGGTAGCCGATCGCGAGCCGCACCATGAACCGGTCGAGCTGCGCCTCCGGCAGCGGGTACGTCCCCTCGTACTCCACAGGGTTGGACGTCGCGACCACGAAGAACGGGTCGGCGAGCTTGTGCGTCGAGCCGTCGACCGTCACCTGGCGCTCGGCCATCGCCTCCAGCAGGGCCGACTGCGTCTTGGGCGCCGTTCGGTTGATCTCGTCGGCCAGCAGCAGGCCGGTGAACACCGGGCCCGGCCGGAACTCGAAGCTCGCGGTGCCCGGGTCGAACACCGACGAGCCCGTGATGTCGCTCGGCAGCAGGTCCGGCGTGCACTGCACCCGCCGGAAGTCGAGGCCGAGCGCGGCGGCCAGCGACCGGGCGGCCAGCGTCTTGCCGAGGCCCGGCACGTCCTCGAACAGCACGTGCCCGCCGGCGAGCAGCGCGGCCAGCGCGAGCCGCAGCGGGTCACGCATGCCAACGACGACGGTGCCGACCTCGTCGAGCACGGCCCGGCCATGGGCCGCGACCTCGGGGACCGGCAGGGGAGTGCTCATCTCGGGTTGCTCCTCGAGGAGGTGGTGGCCCGGGCCGGCTGGCCGGGGCCGAGGCGGTCGAGCACGATCACCGTGTGGTCGACGTCGCTCAGGCGCGGCCACGGCTCGCGCTCGCAGCGCAGCGTGGCGAGGGCGCGCGGCCCGACGAGGGCCCGCAGCGCCGCGTCGTCGGCGGGCGACGCCAGGTCGAGGCCGTGCCGGGCGAGCCGATGGGCGCCGATGCGCTGCACCTGCTGGAGCGCGCGCCTGCCCACCCGGCCCTCGTGGCCGGCGAGCGCCCACGTCAGCATGAGGGCCTCACGGCGCTCGCCCGCCCGCTGCGGGCGCTCCGGCAGCCAGCGCAGCGGCTCGGTGACGGCACCGAGGCGCTGCACCGCGAGCCCGAACGCGACGACGACGAACGCCACGGCGGTGGCGCCCAGCCAGTCGAGCAGCAGCAGCCGCGCCAGGCCGGCGACGACGAGCGCAGCGACGACCACGCGCCACACGCGGCTCACGTGCTCACCCGCCGCGACGGAGCGGCGGCGACGGCCGGCGGGACGACGACCCGCGGGGCCTGGCTCACGACGCGGCCTCCCTCGTCGTGCCCGCCGGCCGTGGAAGTGCCGCGGCGAGGACGCCGAGCGCCGCCCGGGCCGCGGCGACGTCGCCGGGCCGGATCTCGTGGTCGCTGAACCGGGCCCGGTGGTACAGCCGCAGCAGCGTCCGCGCAGCGGCCGGGTCGGCGGGCGTCCGGTCGAGCAGCGCGAGCGTGAACTCGGTCGCCGTCGCCGCCGGCTCGCGCTCCACGCCACCGCGGCCGGCGGCGTGCTCGAGCGCCAGCCACGCCGCGATGACGGCATCCCCCGGCGGCAGCTCGTCCCGCAGCGCGCGGCCGGCGTCGAGGTAGCCCTCCTGGAGCGCCGCCTGCGTCACGTCGTCGAGCGCGTCCAGCACGGCCCCGCCGGCGGGCTCGTCGCCGGGGCCGCCGGTGTCGACCGAGCCCAGTCGCTGCTGGACCAGGCGGTACAGGAAGCGCAGCAGCAGGAACACGAGGACCGCGAGCGTCGCGAGCACCAGCCACCGGACGGTCTGCGTCACCCACGCCGGCGCCTGCAGGGAGTCCTGCGCGGTCCCGGTCGAGGGCGGCAGCGTCGGCCCGGGCGGCGGTGTCGGCAGCACGCCGTCGAACGCGAGCCAGCTCGGCGCGTCGTGCCACCGCGGCACCAGCGGCCCGGCGAGGACGGTGACGAGCACGACGATCCCGGCGAGCAGCACGACGAGCAGCTCGCGCCGCCCCGTCGTCGTGCCCCGCCCCGTCGCCACGCTGGCGAGCCTAGCCAGCGGCCCGGCACCCGGTGGCGGGCTCGGCGACGACGTCCCCGGGCTCCGAGCAGGGCGCGACTGCGCGGCGGCCCCGGCTGTCCGAGCAAGGAGGGCCGAGCCGCCGGCCCGGAGTCCGAGCGGCGCGCACCGGGCTCGCGGCGGAGCACTGTGCTCCCGGCCCGCCGACCCGGGGTCGTCGCCAGCGTGAGCGACCATGGTGCGCGGACCACCGGGGCATCGGGTGGACGTGCAGGCGGATGGCGTCTGCACGTCCACCCACAAGGCGCCGCGGGCGGATCCCGACGCACGGAGAGTGGAGGACCGCATGACCGGCTCAGCGGACTTCGTCGGGCGCACCGCTCTGGTGACCGGCGCCGGCGGTGGCATCGGGTCGGCGCTCGTCGTCGCCCTGCTGGACGCGGGCGCGACCGTGGTCGCCACCGCCCGCGATCCCCACCCCGCACGCCTGGCGGCGGTGCCCGACGAGCTGCGCGCCCGCCTCGACGTGCGCGTGGCGGACATGCGCGACCTGGCCTCGCTGCCGGCGCTCGTCGCCTCGGTCGAGAAGGACCACGGCTCGCTCGACGTGCTCGTCCCCGCTGCCGGCGTCGGGGCGGTGCACGGCCTGGACCTGGCGCTCGACGTGTGGCAGGACGCGCTGACGGTCAACCTCACCGCGCCGTGGCTCCTGGCGCAGGCCGCGCTGCCGGGGATGACGGCCCGCGGGTTCGGCCGGATCCTCTTCGTCTCGTCGATCGCGGCGTACACCGGCGGCCGGATCGGCCCGCACTACGCCGCGTCGAAGGCGGGCCTGCACGGGCTGGTCCACGCGATCGCGTCCCGGACGGTCGCGGCGGGCGTCACCGCGAACGCCATCGCGCCGGCGCTCATCGGGGGCACCGACATGGTCGCCGCGATCCCGGACGTCACGCTGCCGCCGATCGGCCGGCTCGGGCGCCTCGAGGAGGCGACGTCCCTGGCCCTGGCCCTGCTGTCGAACGCCTACCTCACCGGCCAGGTGGTGCTGCTGGACGGCGGCATCCGCCCGGACTGAGCGCTACCCGGCCAGGCGCAGCACTTGCGCCTCCCACGGACGCAGCACGCCGGCCACGGCGCCTTCCAGGTTGCCGAGCACCAGCTCGGCGCCGGCCAGGCCGGCGAGCAGGGTCCGGACGTCGCGCTCCTCGCCCGAGCAGTTGGCGGCGACCAGCAGCGGCGGCCGGCCGGCGAGAGTGCGCGTGAACGCCCAGACCGCGGGGTCGTCGGGCAGCAGGAGGGTGAAGTCCCCGTCCACCACGACGGGGTCGTCGTGCCGCAACGCGATGAGCGCCCGGTAGTGCTCGAACACCGATCCGGGGACCCCCACCTGCGAGGCGGCGTTGAGCCACACGTGGTTCGGGTTGACCGGCAGCCACGGCGTGCCGTCGGTGAAGCCGGCGCCTGGCCCGGCGTCCCACTGCATGGGCGTGCGTGCGTTGTCGCGGCTGCGGTTCCGCAGCCCCGCGAGCGTGCGGTCCCGGTCGGCGCCGCACGCCACCGCCTCGGCGTAGAAGTTGCGCGCCTCGATGTCGCGCATCGCGTCGACGTCCGGCCAGGGGGCGTTCGTCATCCCGAGCTCCTCGCCCTGGTAGACGAAGGGCGTTCCCCGGTGCAGGTGCAGCACCGTGGCCAGGGCGGTGGCCGACTCCCGCCACCATCGCACGTCGTCGCCGAAGCGGGACACCGCCCGCGGCTGGTCGTGGTTGGACCAGTAGAGGCTGTTCCAGCCGACGGCGCCCAGCCCCTCCTGCCACGCGGCGAGGTTCGCCTTGAGGCGCGGCAGTGCCAGCGGCACCGGGTCGAACTTCGTCTGGCCCTGGTCGAGCGAGACGTGCTCGAACTGGAACACCATGTCGAGCTCCCCGCGCGCCGGGTCGGTGAACAGGCGGGCCTCCTCTCGGGTGACGCCGGGCATCTCGCCCACCGTCATCAGCTCGCGGCCCGCGCCGTCGAACACCTCGCGGCGCATCTCGGCGAGCAGCTCGTGCACGCGCGGCCGGGTGGCGTAGTGCGCGAACCCGTCGCCGAGGCTCGCACCCGGCGGCACCGGCCCGTCCGGCAGGTCGGGGTCCTTGGCGATGAAGTTGATGACGTCCATGCGGAACCCGTCGATCCCGCGGTCGAGCCACCAGCGCATCATCGCGTGCACCGCCTCGCGCACCTGGGGGTTCTCCCAGTTGAGGTCCGGCTGCTTCGTCGCGAACAGGTGCAGGTAGTACTCGCCCGTGGCCTCGTCCCACGTCCACGTGGGCCCCGAGAAGAACGACGACCAGTTGGTCGGCTCGGCGCCGGGCTCGCCCGGCGTCGCCCCGGGTCGCGCCGGCCGCCACCAGTACCAGTCCCGCTTCGGGTCGTCGGCCGACGAGCGGGACGCGACGAACCAGGGGTGCTCGTCGGACGTGTGGTTGACGACGAGGTCGAGGACGATCCGGATGCCCCGCCGGTGGGCCTCCGCGATGAGCTCGTCGAGGTCCGCCAGCGTGCCGAACATCGGGTCGACGTCCTGGTAGTCGCTGATGTCGTAGCCGTTGTCGGCGTGCGGCGAGCGATACACGGGCGAGAGCCACACCGCGTCGACACCCAGGGCCGCGAGGTGGTCGAGCCTTGAGACGACGCCGCGCAGGTCACCGATCCCGTCGCCGTCCGAGTCGGCGAAGCTGCGCGGGTACACCTGGTAGACGACGGCCGAGCGCCACCACGGCCGGCTCATCGCCGGCCCCGCAGGTCGACGACGACGGTCTGCCACACGTGCGGCGGCGGGAGCACGGCGACGGCGTCCTCGCCGTCCAGCTCGACGGCGACGTCGGTCAGGTGGCCGCCGCGGTCGGGATCCGCCACCCGCACCACGGGGACCGCCGACCCCGCGCGCTTGACGCGGAGGGTGCCGGCACCCGGGTCCGCCGGCACCGCGCGCGGCGCGTCCCACTCGGTGTCCGCCTGCCCAGCGAGGTTGATGAGGTGCACGACGAGGAGCTCGCCCACCTGCACCACGCGCCGCCACACGCCGCCGGGCGTGGGGCCGTCGGTCGTCGGTGCGGCCGCGAACCTCACGTCCAGCGCGTCGTTGTAGGCGCCCACCCACGCACCGCTGACGTCGGCCGCGCCGGGCGCCATGAGCAGCTCGTCATGCTCGACGAGGAAGTCGTACCAGCGCTGCAGGAGCGCGAGCGTCTCCGGCTCGGCCGGGCGGTTCCGCACGTAGTACGGGTCGACCAGCAGGTTGCCCTGCTCGCCCGCGAGCAGCTGGGTGGCGCCGTGCGAGAACAGGGTCGCCATGGTGAACGACGTCGAGAGGTCCGCCTCCGAGCGCGGCGCCACCTCGTACACGTGCTGGTAGGCGGCGATGACGACCGGCCGCCCGTCGCGGGCGGCACGGGCGCGCTCGACGAGCCGGGCGAGCGATCCCAGCGTCGTGTGCGGCGGCCACACCTCGATGTAGACCGCGTCCTGCGGGGCGTCCGCGGTGGCCCGCGTCGGGAAGTCGTTGACGTTGTTGAACACGAGCCGGGCGTCGGGGAGCCCGGTCCGCACGGCCTCGATCAGCGCGCGGAACGACCGGCTCAGGTCGACGGCGCCGCCGCCGACCAGCCCCGCCCACCGCGGGTAGCCGTACTGGTCGAGGTGGAAGCCGTGCAGCCCCACCGCCGCCACGGCGGCCCGCAGGTCGCCGACGAGGTGCTCCTGCCAGTCCGGCGCCCCGGGGTCGACGAGCGTCAGGAAGTCGCCGAGCGACCACGCCTCACCGTCGGCGCGCAGCAGGGCGCGGTGCGACCACGCCGGCCACTCCTCGCTCCCCACGCCGTAGACGGCGGCGTAGCCGAGCGCGTCCGTGCCCGCCGCGGCGAGCCCGGCCGCCAGCCGGCGCACGGTGTCCAGGGCGATCGGCTGGCCGAGCGGGTCGGCGTAGGTCTCGCCGCCGCCCATCAGGTCGGCGTGGCGGTACGCCCAGTCGTAGAGCTGAACGGCGTCGAGGTGCAGCCGACGGGCCAGGTCGACGACGGCGGCGACGTCCTTGTCGGGTGCGTAGGAGGCGACGAAGCCGTAGCGCATCCGGCCCCGCGGCTCGTCGGTCACCAGGACCGCGGTGCGGGCGACCGGCGTCCCGTCGGCGGTCTCGAGGTCGACCCCGTACCCGCCCGCGGCCAGCGCGCCGAGGCTGACCGTGCCGGGACCGGCGGCGTCCGCCGTGCCGACGACGGCGCCGAGGTGGCGCACCACCAGGCGGCCGGGTCCGGCGGTGCGGACCTCGATCTCGACGTCCGCACCGGTCGAGTACCGGCTCCGGGTCGGGAGGAGGGGGATGAGCGGCTGGGAAGGCATGGGCTCCTGCACCTGGTGGGCGCTGGTCGGTTGGGGTGGGACGGGGTGGCCCGGCGGTCAGCTCTTGAGCGCTCCGCTGGTCAGGCCCGTGACGAGGTGACGCTGGAAGACGACGTAGACGACGATCACCGGCACGACGGCGATCAGCGACGCCGCGAACACGAGACCCCAGGAGGTCCCGTGCTGCCCGTGGAACAGGGCGATGCCGATCGGCAGCGTCCGCTTGGACTCGTCGTTGATGACGGTCAGCGCCCAGACGAACTCGTCCCAGCTGCCGAGGAAGGTGAAGATCGCGCACGTCGCCAGCGCCGGGCGCGAGAGCGGCACGGCGAGGTTCCAGTAGCGGCGCCACGCGCCGCCCCCGTCGATCGTCATCGCCTCGTCGAGCTCGCCCGGGATCTGCTCGAAGAACGCCCGCAGCAGGAAGGTCGAGAACGCGACCTGCGTGCCGACGTAGAACGGGATGAGGCCGGGCAGGGAGTCCAGCAGGCCGAGGTTCTTGGCGAGGAGGAACTGCGGGATGATCAGCAGCATCGTCGGGATCGTCAGGCCGACGATCACCATGCCGAACAGCACGCCCTTCCCCGGGAACCGGAACCGCGCGAAGCCGTAGGCCATCATCGAGGCCAGCAGCACCGTGCCGGCCGTGGTCGCGACGGCGACGAACGACGAGTTGAGGAAGTACCGGCCGAAGTTGTTCGCGCTCCATGCCTGGACGTAGTTGTCCACGGTCGGGTGGCTCGGGATGAGCCGCGGCGGGTACTCCAGGAGCAGGGTGTGCGACTTCAGCGAGGTCGACAGCATGTAGCCGAACGGCAGTGCCAGGACCACGGCCGCAGCGATGAGCAGCGCGTACCGCACGGCCGCGACGCCGTGCCGCCGCCGCGCCCCGGCGATCACGCCGCACCCCCGTCGGCGGTCCGCCGCGCGAGCCAGTACTGCAGCCCGGAGACGACGAGGACGAGACCCGTCAGCAGGAACGAGATCGCGGACCCGTACCCGAAGTCGAGGTAGCTGAACGCCTGCTTGTACATGTAGGTCAGCGGCACCTGCGTCTGGTCGAGCGGACCGCCGTCGGTCATGAGGAGCACCGACGTGAAGACGTTGAACCCCCCGATGACCAGGAGGATCAGGACGGTCACCGCGGTGCCCCGCAGGAACGGCAGCGACACGTGGCGGAACCGCCGGCCGGCTCCCGCGCCGTCGAGCGCGGCCGCCTCGTGCAGCTCCTTCGGGACGCCGGTCAGCGCCGCCAGGAAGATGAGCATCGACCAGCCGACGCCCTTCCAGACGCCGAGGGCGCTGATCGCGACCATCGCCGTCCAGCGTTGCCCCAGCCAGTTCACCGGGTGCCCGACGACGTGCAGCACGTCGACGAGGAACCAGTTGACCACGCCGTGGTCGGTGGCGAAGAGGTACTGGAACAGCAGGGAGACGATGACCCAGCTGGTCACGACCGGGAGGTAGAACAGCACCCGGAAGAGCGTGCGGCCCGGCAGCGCCGTGTCGAGCAGCACCGCCAGCCCGAGCCCGATGAGCATCTGCGTCGGCACCGTCGCGAGCATGTAGACGGCGGCGTTGACGAACGCCCGCCCGAGCACCGGGTCGTGGAACGCCCGGACGTAGTTGTCCAGGCCGATCCACGGGCTGACCGCGCCCGGCGTGATCTTGTAGTCGCGCAGGCTGATGAGCAGCGCCTGCACGGCGGGGTAGCCGATGATCAGCGCGTACAGCGCGAACCCGGGGACGATGAACGTCAGGCCGGCGATCGCCGCCCGTCCGCGGGCCGAGAGGGCGGGTCTCCTGCTCGGTCCGCGGACGGGGGTGTGCTCGACCGACCCGAGCGCCGGGGTCGTCGTCGTCATGGTCGGTCGTCCTGTCGGTCGTGCCGGGGTGGTCAGCCGGCGTACTGCGCGAGCAGCGGGTCGATCTGGGCCGCGGCCTCGTCGAGCGCCTGCTGCACCGGCTCGCCCTGCAGCGCCTTCTGGATCTGCGCCTTGAGGATGTCGTCGATCTTCGGCCACGCCGGCGTGGGCGTGCGCGGCTGGGCGTTGGCCAGCTGCTTCACGAACGGCGCGTAGTAGGCGTTGATGCCGACGAGCTTGTCGCCGAGCGCCGAGAGCACCGACATCTGCCCCACCTTGGCCATCTCGTACTGCGAGTCCTGCGAGAGCAGGAACCGCATGAACTCGGCCGCGGCGTCCTTGTTCTTCGACGACTGCGTCATGACGACGGACTCGCCGCCGACGACGGAGACCGAGCCGCCCGGGCCGGACGGCATCGGGGCCGCCTGGAGCTTGAAGTCGGGGTACTGGCTCTGGAAGATCGGGTACATCCACGGGCCGTCGAGGATCGTCCCGTACGCCCCGGTGGCCAGGCCGTCGGAGGTGGCGGTCCCGCCGGTGCCGCCGAGGATGATGTCCGGGATCGCCTTCTGCTGGTACAGGTCGACGAGCAGCTGCACCCCCGCCACCGACTTCGCGGAGTTGAGGTACCCGGTCGCCTTCGTCACCTTGTCGTCGGTGACCGCGCCGCCGGCGCTCCAGATCCAGGGCAGGACGTTCCAGCCCGAGGTGCTGTTGTCGGCGAACGCGTAGACGCCGGCGGCGGTCAGCTTCGGGGCGTCCGCCTTGAGCTCGTCGAACGTCGCCGGCGGCTGGGTGATCCCGGCCTTGGCCAGCGCGTCCTTGTTGTAGAGCAGCACGCGCGTGTTGGTGTCGAGCGGGAGCCCGTAGTAGTGGCCCTTGTAGGCGTTGGTCGCCAGGGCGCCGGGGTAGACCTGGCCGGCGAAGGTGCTGAAGTCGGGCAGCTGCTGGTCGAGCGGGACGAGCACGCCGAGGTTGGCCAGCTCGGGGACCCACATGATGTCCGAGCGGACGAGGTCGGGCAGCGTGTCGCCCGCCACGGCGGTGACGAGCTTCTGGTGCAGCTGGTCGTACGGCACGGCGACCGCATCGACCTTCACCTTGGGGTGCGCCTGCTCGAACTTCGGGATGAGCACCGTCTCGAGCGTCTTCACCTCCGGCGAGTCGGCCGAGTACGCGTGCCAGAAGGTCACCGTGCCCGAGATGTCGGCCCCCGCGGTGGCGACGGGGGTGGGTGTGGTGCCGGCGGCGCCGGCCCCGCCCGAGCTGCAGGCGGTGAGAGTCAGTGCGAGCGCCGCCGCCGCCCCCAGGGCGGTGAGTGCGCCTCGTCGTGCGCTGGTGAACATCCTTGGCCTCCGAGATGGGACGTCATCGTCTCTCGCGACGCCGATGGGGCAACATCCCGGCGGGATGGTCGACCATCGACGTGTTTTCGTTGTGCCAACGCAAAATGACAGAGGTTCGGCGAGCCGTCAAGGCTGATCAGGTCGCGATCCTGTCACGGGAGGTCGACCGATATCGTTCCGCCGTGACATGATCAGGGCAGACGACCCGAAGGAGCATCGGATGCCTGCGCCCGCCTCGCGCTGGAAGAGCCTCTCGGCGTCCGAGCGCCGCGTGGCGCTCGAGGTGCTCGTCCGCGGACCGCTGGCCCGCACCGAGCTGGCGCAGCGGCTCGGCCTGTCGACGCCGAGCCTGTCGCGGCTGACCAAGCCGCTCCTCGATCTCGGCGTGCTGCACGAGGTGGACGACGCCGAGCCCGTGGCGCGGGGTGGTGGCCGGCCGCCGCAGCCGCTGGACGTCAACCCCCGCCTTGAGCACTTCGTCGGCATCAAGCTGACCGGCACGCGGGCCTACGCCGCGCTGACCGACCTGCGGGCTGGCATCATCCGCGCGGCTGACGCCAGGGTCGACGACCACGACCCGCAGGCGGTCGTCGAGGTGCTCGCCGGCCTGGTCCACGACCTCAACGGCGACACGGCTGCGACGGTGCTGGCCATCGGGGTCGGGCTCGGCGGCATGGTGGTGGAGGACGTCCGCGTCGGGCGGGCGCCGTTCCTCGGCTGGCGCGATGTCGACCTCGGCCCGCAGCTCACCGCGCGGACCGGCCTGCCTGTGGTGCTGGCGAACGACCTGGACGCGCTCATGGAGGCGGAGCACTGGTTCGGTGCCGGGCGCGACGTGACGAACTTCGCCGCCCTGACGATCGGTGCCGGCGTCGGCTGCGGCCTCGTCGTCCACGACCGGCTGGTCCACGGCCGCGACTCGGGCCTCGGCCTGCTGGGGCACTTCCCCCTCGACCCGCTCGGCCCGGCGTGCCCCGACGGGCACCGTGGCTGCGCGAACGCCCTGCTGTCGATGGACGCGATCCAGACCCAGGCGTCGCTGGCGACCGGCCGCGCGCTGGAGTACGACGAGGTCCTCGACCTGGCGCAGGCCGGCGACCCGATCACCGACCAGATCGTCGGGAACGCGGCCCGGGCCTTCGGCGTCCTCGTGGCCGACGTCGCGAACATCGCGCAGCCGGAACGGGTCGTGCTCACCGGCGAGGGCATCCGGCTCGCCGAGGTGGGCTGGGAGCGCCTGGTGAGCAGCATCCGCGAGCACCGCAACGCGGAGGCCGCGGAGCTCGACCTCCTGCTCGTCAAGGACGACCCGACCCTCTGGGCGCGGGGCGCGGCCGCGGTCGCCATCCAGCGGACGGTGCTCGACACCCTGCCCTGAGCCACCGGACGCCCTCGACGCGGGAGCGGGATCCGGCCCCTAGTGCGCGTGCCGGTGGTGCGCGTCCGGGTAGTGCGGGTGGGTGTGGGTGATCGGCTCGTGGATGTGCGGGTGCGTGTGCCAGGTCCCGGGCGGCACGGGCTCGTCGTGCGCGTGCTGGTGGTGCTCGTCGTGGGTGTGCCGGTGCGTGTGCTCGATCGCCTCGTGGGTGTGCGCGTGCTCGTGGCGCTCGCTCAGGTGCAGCCAGACGCCGAGGCCCATGAGCAGGCCGGCTACGACGAGCGACCAGGTCACGGCCTCGCCGAGGACGATCGCCACGACGGCGCCGACGAACGGCGCCACCGCGAAGTACGCGCCGGTGCGGGCGGTGCCGACGCTGCCGAGCGCGTGGATGAACAGCACCAGGCTGAGGCCGTAGGCGACGAGGCCGAGCCCCATCGCGCCGAGGGTCGGCACCAGCCCGGGCAGCCGCGCTCCGAGCGCCAGCGCCAGCACCAGGTTGATCGGCCCGGCGACGGCACCCTTGACGGCGGCCAGCCACGTCGCATCGGTGAGCGCGACCTTCCTGGTCAGGTTGTTGTCGAGGCCCCAGCACAGGCACGCGCCGAGCACCGCGAGCGCCGGCAGCGGGGTCCCGAGGGCAACGCCGGCGGGGACGCTGAGCACGGCGGCGCCCGCCACGATGGCGACCATCCCCACGACGATCCGCCGGTCGACGTGCTCCCGGAACACCACCCATGCCAGCAGTGCGGTGAACACGGCCTCCGCGTTGAGCAGCAGCGACGCGCCCGACGCGGGCATGCGCGACAGCCCCAGCATGAGCAGCACCGGCGCGACGACGCCGCCCGAGGCGACCGCGCCGACCAGGGGCATCACCTCGGACCGCCGCAGCACCACGCGCCCCGGCCGGCGCACCAGCCGGTAGCCCCACAGGCCCAGCCCCGAGCCGCAGTACAGCAGCCCCGCGAGGAGCCACGGGCTGACGTCCCCGAGCAACGCCTTCGCGAACGGCGTGCTGACGCCGAACAGGACGGCCGACGCGAGGGCCGCCTGCACGCCCGGGTGGCGCAGCGCGAGTCGTTGCACGCTCCGAGTGTCCCGGATGCCGGGCGCCCCGAAACGTGGGCCGGCGGCCGCGTCACCCGGGTGGAAACCCCTTCACGGGCGCGTGACCGCCTCAGGAGTCGCCCGTAGCGGCCGACGAAGAAGGGGCGGGGGGCCGGACGGGAGTGTGGGTGTCGGCGATGGGTGTCTCGGCTGCGCAGTTCCGAGCGGCCGTCGGCGTGGCGGTGGCGGCGGCGGTCGCCTTCGCGCTCGCCTCCCCGGACGCGCGCCTGTGGCTCCTCGTCGTCGCCCCCCTGGTCGCCGCCGCCACCATCGTCGTGGCGGTGCGGCGCCGTGCCCCGGCCCGGCCGGTGGCGTGGCTGCTCCTCGCCCTGGCACTGGTGTCCGCCGGCGTCGGATCCGCGGTCCAGGCGCGGGAGCAGGCGCTCACCGGCCCGGCGTGGATCGCGTTCGCCGCCGGCTCGGTCGCCGCCGCGGCGGGGATCATCGGCTTCACGCCGCCGCTCCCGCCCGACCGGGACCGGCTGGCGTGGCTGGACAGCGCGATCGGCGTCGTCTCGCTGGCCACCCTGGCCTACCAGTTCCTCATCCAGCCGTACGTCGACGCGAAGGCGGGCATCGCCGCGGTCGCGTCTGCCGCGGCACTGCCCGTGCTGGACCTGGCGCTGTTCGCCCTGCTCCTGCGGCTGCGCGACCGCCGGCCGCGCCGGAGCGTGGCGATCGCCATCCTCGTCGCGGCCCTGTTCGGTGCCATCTCCTCGGACACCGTCGTCGGCCTGGCCACGGTCGCCGGTCACTACAGCCCGGGCTCGGCGTGGGACGTGTTCTCGTACGTCTCCTACCTCGCACTGGGGCTGGCGGCCCTCCACCCGTCGATGACGCACGTGGGGCAGCCCGCCCACGGCCCGGCGCCCTCGCGCGTGCCCGGGCTGCTGCTCCTGCTGCCCACGGGCGCCGTGGTGCCGGCCGTGTCTCTGATGGCCGCCCTCGGGCTGGCCCGCCTGGATCTCAGGCTCGCCGCGATCGCGGGCCTCGCCCTGTTCCTCCTGGCGATGGCCCGCGCGATCCACCTCCTGGCGCACACGGAGCACGCCAGCCTGCACGACGAGCTCACCGGCCTGGGCAACCTGCGGCGCTTCCGCCAGGAGCTGGCCCGGTCGGCCGGCGCCGCTCGCGGCGCCTCCGCCCTGCTGGCGATGCTCGACCTGGACGACTTCAAGGGCATCAACGACACGTACGGCCACACGGTCGGGGACGAGCTCCTGGTGCAGGTGGCCGGCCGGCTGACGGCGGCCCTGCCGCCCCGGCTGCTCGTCGCCCGCTTCGGCGGTGACGAGTTCGGCGTGCTCGCGGTTGGACCCGAGACGGACACCGCCGCCTTCGCCGAGCAGGTGGGGCGGCAGGTGCTGTCGGCCTTCGTGGAGCCGTTCGAGCTCGACGGGCTGCCGCTGCGGGTCTCGGCGAGCGTCGGGATCGTCACGTCGCCCGACGTGGCCACGCTCGAGGGGTTGCAGACCGACGCCGACATCGCGATGTACGCGGCGAAGAACGCCGGCCGGTCGACCTACCGCCTCTACACCAGGGAGCTGCGGGAGCAGGTCCTGGGCGAGCGCACCCTGGCCGCGGAGCTCGACCACGCGCTGCAGCATCCCGACTCCGGTGGGCTCTGGGTGGCCTACCAGCCCGTCGTCGCGCTCGACGACGGCGCCCTGGTCGGCCTCGAGGCGCTCGTCCGCTGGCAGCACCCGACGCGCGGCCCGCTCGTGCCGGCGCAGTTCCTGCCGGCCGCCGAGCGGGCCGGGCTGTCCGCGGCGATCGACGACTTCGTCCTGGTGACCGCGCTCCGCCAGGACGCGGCGTGGTGCGCGGCGGACCCCGTGTTCCGGTCGGTGCGGATGGGCGTCAACATGAGCGCCGCCTCGCTCGGGCGTGCCGACCTCGCCACCCACGTCCTGGGACGACTGGTCGACGCCGGCCTGACGCCCGCGCAGCTCACCGTCGAGATCACCGAGCAGGCCGCCGTGCCGGGGGACCTGGAGCTCGCCGCCGCGCTCGGCGATCTCGACGCCGCCGGCGTCCACCTCGCCATCGACGACTTCGGCACCGGCTACTCGGCCCTGACGTACCTCGAGCGGTTCCCCGTGTCGGTGCTGAAGCTGGACAAGAGCCTGGTCGACTCCGTGGCCGCCCACCCGTCGCCCCTGCTGGCCGCGGTCACGGCGCTCGCGCAGTCGCTCGGCCTGATCCTCGTCGCCGAGGGCGTGGAGACCCGCGGGCAGCTCGCCGCGCTCCAGGAGCTCCAGGTCGCGCTGGCTCAGGGCTTCCTCATCGCCGCGCCGCTGCACCCGACCGCCGTGACGGAGTACGTGCGCGGGCACGACGCCGCGATGACCGGCCTGTCCCTGCGCTGACGAGCCGCCGCTCAGCCGCCGATCCGCATCACCTGGCCGAGCGCGCTGCGGCGCCCCGCCTGCACCGCCGCGACGGCGCCGGCGACGAGCACCACGAGCGGCAGCACCGCCAGCGGCCACCAGGGCCAGGTCAGGCCCGGGTCGGCGGCCTGGCCGGTCAGCAGCCGGAGCTGGAGGGGTCGCTCCACCAGCCGTGCCATCCAGACGCCCGCCGCCAGGCCGCCGGCGGTGGCCAGCAGCACCCAGGGCAGCACCTCGCCGACCGCCACCCGCCCGACCTGCCGTCGGTTCAGGCCCAGCACCCGCAGCACGGCCAGGGTCCGGGCGCGGCGCGAGGCGTCGACCGCGGCCGCGAGCGCCACGACCACCAGCCCGAGCCCGACGAGGATCGGCGCCGCGACGCGCAGCAGCAGGAGCAGGCCGGACGTCAGCGGCTCGCTCCGGCGTTCGGCGAGCCACGTGGCGCGGCCGGTGACCGCCGCGCCGTCCACGCCGGCCGCGTCCACGGCTCGCTCCGCGCCAGGGCCGACGGCCCACAGCACGTCGGCATCCAGCGGCTCGCCGGCGGCGGCGGCGAGCAGCCGTCGGTCGACCACGACGAGCGTCGCGGTGGGCCCGGTGCCGGCGAGGGCCGGGCTCAGCGCCGGGGCGGCACCCACCCTCCGGAGCGGCAGCGTGCGGCCGTTCCACAGCAGCGCCGGCGACGCGCCGCCCGCGCTCAGGGACGCGCCGCCGAGCACCGGCAGCGCGGCGTCGGGCGCCTGTCCCGGGACGAGCGCGCCGAGCCCGGGCGGCGTCGGCACGGGGGTGGCCGCGAGCAGGCGGGCGTAGTCCGCGGCGTCGACCGCCAGCACGTCGACCCAGTCGGTGCCCGGCACGCCGGAGATCTGCACGTTCGGCACCAGCCGGGCCAGCGCGACCCCCTCGACTCCACCGGCCGCAGCCACCCGCGAGGCGACCGCGTCCAGGGGATGGTCGGCGTCCGTGTGCACGACGACGTCGGCGCCGACCGTGTCCCACGAGCCCGCGTCCTGGCCGGCCGTCACGGTCGCGCCGACCACCGTGCTGAAGACGGCGAGCGTGGTGCACAGCGTCAGCGCGACGAACGGGCCGAGGCCGGGCGCGGCGGCGCCGCCGGCCGACGCCAGCAGGGGGCCGGCGCGGCGGAACCGCGCCGCGGCGGGGACCATGGCGCGCAGCAGCAGCCGCAGGACCCGGGCGCCGACCAGGCCGATCGCCAGCGCTCCCAGGGCGGGGGCCGCCGCGAGGAGCAGGTCCGCGCCGGTGGGCTCGTCGGGCAGCCCCCGACGACGCACCGTCACGAGGGCCGCGACCGCGATCAGCACCACGGCCGCCTCGAGCGCGCCGCGCCGGACCTGCGCCGGCTCCGGTGCCCGGCGCCGGCCGACCTCCTCCGACTCCGACGCCGCGCGCCGTGCCCTCGGCCCGGCGGCCGTCAGCGTGCCGAGCACCGGCACGGCGAGCACCGCCACCGCGAGCACCGGCAGGACCCACGGCCAGGAGACGGGCCCGGGCGCGAGGCGCTGCGCCACGACCAGCCCGACCGCGCCGACCGCGAGACAGAGCGTGGCCTGCTCGAGCGCCAGGCCGAGCCCGATGGCGGGCAGCGACGCGCCACGCGCCCGGTCGCGGTTCAGCACCACCGCGCGGCGACGCACGAGCAGCCCGGCGGCCAGCACCAGCACCGCCGCCGACGCGCCGAGGGTCCCGACGAGCAGCACCGACGCCTGGGCGCCGGCCGCCTGCACCCGCGCCTGGATCGACCGTGCGAGCCCCTCGAGCTGCGACCACACGGTCGGACGCGGACCGAGCAGGCCCAGGGTCTTCGGGGCCGCCTCGAGCGCCGCGGCGGCGCGCGCGATGTCGCCCAGGTCGGCGAACGCCACCGTCGCGGGCCGCACCCCGAGGGTGAAGGTCCGGGTCACCGCCTGCGGCGGCAGCGCGAGCCGGACGTCGGCGACCGACTCCGCCGAGAGCAGCGCGCCCATCACGGTCCTCTGCCCGGCGTTGGCGCCGAGCGTGATCGGCTCGAGCAGGCCGGGCACCTGGGCCCAGAGCGGGTCGCCCGGCTCCCGGGCCCGGAAGATCCCGCTCACCGTCACGTCGAGCGGTCGGCCGTCCGGGCCGCTGGCCGCGATCCGGTCACCGGGACGGACGCCGAGCTGCGCGGCGACCGGGGCGGACAGCCCCACCGCGACGGGCCACGTCCCGCCGTCGGCGCTGCCGAACTCGCCGCTCGCGGGAGCACCGGGGGCCTGGCCCTCGAGCCAGTCCACCCCGGCGAACCCGTCCCGCCAGAGGTACGCCAGCTGCAGCGAGACCGCCCCGTCGGGCGCCGCCGTCGGCAGGTAGGTGGTGCTCACCAGGCCCGAGGGCGGGGCGAGCACGCGCGCCAGGGCCGGAGGCAGGGCGGCCTCGATCGTCGCGCCGTCCGCGGCCACCTGCTCCGCCGTGCTGGGATCACGGTCGGCCGAGACCAGACCGTCGTCGAACGGCGCCGTGACGGTGATCCCGACGGAGGGCCGGGCGGCGACGGCGGCCCGCACGGCCTCGTCGGCCACCCTCGTCAGCAGGCGCGGGGTCGCGTCGGCGAGCACCACCGCGAGCAGGAGCAGCACCGCCGTCAGGGTGAGCGGCCACGCGTCCGCCGCGGCGCGGCGACGCAGCCCGAGGAGCGCCGCCCCCGTCGTCGTGCGCCGCGGCCCCACGCCCGCCCGCTCGGCCGCCGTCACGGCTGGCCCTCCATCCGCAGGTGGGTCGCGCTCGCGCGGCGGACCGCGGCGCTCGCCACGGGCGCCGCGAGCGCCACCGAGCCGAGCGCGAGCAGCGTCACGGCGACGGCGAGCGCCGGCCAGGGCCACACCACCAGGACGTCCGGGACCGGCGGCGCACCCGTGCTCGACACCACGAGCAGCGGCACGACGAGGCGCACGACGACCCCGCCGAGGAGCGCCCCGGTGCCCACCGCGAGCAGGCAGACGCCACCGTGCTGCACCAGCAGCGCGGCGCCCACGGCGGCGCGCGACATGCCGAGGCCCAGCAGGCGTGCGACCTCGACGGCCCGGGCACCGATCGAGGCGACGACGTGCGCCGCGGTCCCCCACAGGGCCAGCAGGGCGGCCGCCGCGACCAGCAGCCACGTCGCCGCGAGGATCGCCATCCGCAGCGGCCCGTCCCGCAGCTGGGCGGCGACGGCGTCACGCGTCTGCGGCGCCCCGAGCCCGCCGGCGGTGACCGCCGCGGCCGCCGCCCGGGGGTCGGCCAGGCCGCTCACCCACCAGCGGTCGGTGAGGGGGCTGAGGTCGCCGGCACCGAGCAGCGCGCGGTCGAGCGTGGTCCGGTCCGCGAGCACGCCTCGCGGGGCGACGATCGACGGCAGGTAGGGGACGACGCCGGTGATCCGTCCGTCGAGCTGCGACTGGCCCACGGTCAGCGAGAGCCGCCCACCGGGCTGGGCGCCGAGCTCGTCGGCCAGGCCGGCGGTGACGACCACCGGGACGTCGGCCACCGGTGAGCCCGCGACCACCACGAGGCGGCCGCTCTCGTAGAGCAGGCCGGTGAGCGAGACGGTGGCCGACGCGGTGACGCCGACGCCGGCTGGGTCGCCCGCCTCGGTGGCCTGCGCGCCCCGCGCGATCTGCCACGGATCGGTGCTCGTCGACCCGAACCAGTCCGAGGAGCCGGAGCCCGCCGTGGCGCCGAGCAGCACCGTACGCACGGTGACCACCGAGGTCTGGTTCGCGTCCGGCGACGGCGCGGCGCCGTCACCCAGCGCCAGCCCCAGGTCGAGCGCGACGAGCCGGAGCCGGTCGGGCAGCGGCACGGCGTCGGGTCCCGTGGCGATCCGGAGCTCGTGCGGCGCGCCGTCCAGCGGGACGGGCCCGCCGTCGAGCACGGCCTGGCCGCCCCACGGGTCCTCCACCACCAGCGACGGCGTCGCCACCACGGGTGTGCCGTCCGCCGTGTCGCCGGTCAGCACCAGGCGGAGCGGGCCGGCGGGCAGCAGCGGGCCGGCCGGGTCGACCGTCGCCAGGCCGGCGGTCGCGGCCGCCCAGGTGGTGCCGGCGGGCGGGCGGCCGACCTCGAAGCCGTGTCCCGCCCGCAGGTCGGTCGCCAGCAGCTGCGTCGCGTGGCCGGAGGTGTCCGCGCCGATGAGCGAGCCGAGCGAGATCGAGCGCTGCGTCACCGCCATGGGGCTGCCGCCCGTCGCGGCTCCGAGCGCGCGGCCCTCGGCGATCGGGGCGACCGCGCCCGGGTCCACCTGCAGCTGCGCGCCCACCTGCGCATCCGCCTGGTCGGCCTGCGACCGCTCCCACGTGGCGACGAACGTCAGCCCGAAGGTGGTGGTCGCGGTGGCGAGCACCAGGAGGAAGGCGCCGGCCGTCGAGTGACGGCGACGAGCCAGCTCCCAGGCGGCGAGCGGGAGGACCAGGCGGGACGACCGCGCGGCGTGCACCTCGGCGAGCCGGGCCACCCACGGCAGCACCCGCAGGGCCAGCACCGCGCCCGCCGCCAGGCACAGCACCGGCGCGGCGACGAGCACGGGGTCGACGGCCGCGCCCAGGGCCACGCGGTGCGCGCGCAGCTGCAGGTAGCCCAGCACCGCGAGCGCGACGAGCACCAGGTCGACCCCCGACCGCGCGACGAGGCCATGCCGCCAGGCTCGGCCGCGGGTGCCGCGCGACCGCAGCGACACGACGACGAGGACGCCGGACAGCCCGAGCGCGGCGCCTCCCACCGTCGCCACCAGCACCGCGGTGGGTGCGGCGGCCGCCGCGTCCATCCCAGCGCGCGCCAGCCGAGGGATGCGAGCCAGCGCGCGGAAGGCCGCGAGGGACAGGGGGATGCTCAGGGCCGCGGCCACGAGCGCCAGGACCAGGGCCTCGGCAGCCGCGTGCGCGGCCAGCTGCCGGGAGGCGGCGCCGCGCGCCACGAGCAGGGTGTGCTCGGCCGCGCGACGATCGGCCAGCAGCCGGGCCGCCAGCCCGAGCGCCGTGCCGGCGAGCGCGCCGGCCAGGAGCGCGGCCACCAGCACCACCGACGCGGTGACCCCGAGCTGCGCCCGCACCTGCTGCAGCGTCTCCGGGTAGGGGTTGGCCAGCGCCACTCCCGAGGCCCGCTCGCCGAGGCGCTCGTCGAGCGCCCTCCTCAGGCCGCCGAGGTCACGCTCCGCGGTGGCGATCCGGGACGTCGTCGCGCCGGACAGCACCGGGGTGAGGACCACGGAGAACCGTGCCACCGGCTGGTGGCCGACCAGCGTGCCGGGCGCGACGACCAGCGGGCCGTAGGCGGGCAGCGCGGCGCCGAGCGCGTACGTGGCGTAGCCGGCGGCGTCGAGCGGGTCCCGGGTCCAGGCCTGGTCGCCGCGGCGGGGCGTGAAGGTCCCGACGACGAGCACGGTGCGCGGATCCGCCGGTGGCTCGCCTGCGTGCTGGGGAGCGCCGGTGAGGCTGATCGTCGAGCCGGACGCGACGCCGAGCAGCCGGGCGGCCGAGTCCGGCAAGGCGACCTCGGTGACGGCGGCGGCCCCGCTCGTCGGCCAGCGTCCCGCGGTGAGCGTCGCGTGCGCCGCGACGTCGTCCCCGTCGAGCAGGTACGTCTGCCGCAGGCCGCCGTCCGGCGCGGGGTCCAGGAGCAGCCGCGTGGACGTCGCCCACACCGACGTCGTCGTGGGGAAGGCGGCCAGGGCGGTCTGTGTCGTGTCGGAGACCTCGGCCAGGGCACGCGCCGCGGCGTCGGCCGCCGTGGCGTCGTCGGCCAGCGTGACGGCGGCGACCACCTGCACCGACGCCGGGTCGGTGCCCCGCACGGCCGCCACGAGCGCCTGGTCCCGCACCGTGGTGAGCAGCAGGCTGCACAGGCCGAGCACCGTGGCGCCGGCGACGACGAGGGCCGTCACCATCGCCACGAGGCCCGCCTGCGCGCGAGCGCGGCGCAGCACCAGCCGGGTCGGCCGGGCTCCGCCGCCCGGTCGACCGCCGTCGCCGGGAGCGCCGTGCCCGTCAGGCATCGACCAGGCGGCCGTCGACGAGGCGGACGGCACGGTCGGCGAGCGCGATCATCACCGGGTCGTGCGTCGAGACGATCGCCGTCATGCCCTCCGCTTCGACCACGGCCCGGATGAGGGCCATCACCGCGAGGCCGGTCTCGACGTCGAGCTGGCCGGTCGGCTCGTCGGCGACGAGGAGGCGCGGCGACACCGCCAGCGCGCGGGCGATCGCCACCCGCTGCTGCTGCCCGCCGGACAGCTCCGTCGGCCGCTGGGCGGCGTGGTCGGCCAGGCCGACGAGCTGCAGGAGCAGCTGCACGCGGCGCTCCCGGTCGGGCACCGGCAGGCCGCGCAGCCGCAGCGGGACGCCGACGTTCTCGGCCGCCGTCAGCACGGGGATCAGCCCGAACGTCTGGAAGACGAACGCGACGGTGTCCCGGCGCAGGCGGACCAGCCCCGCCTCGTCCAGCGCGGTGACCTCGACGTCCCCGACGGTGATCGCACCGGCGTCCGGCCGGTCCAGCCCGCCGACGAGGTTGAGCATCGTCGTCTTGCCGGAGCCCGAGCGGCCGACCAGGGCCACCAGCTCGCCGGGGGCCACGTCGAAGGACACGTCGGACAGCGCGTGCACCGCGTTCCGCCCGGAGCCGAAGGTCCGGCGGACGCCGCGCACCGACACCGCCGCGCCCGCGCTCACGGCTCGGCCCGATCGCCGTGCCGGCCGGCCCGGCCCGACGGCCAGAGGCTGACGTGGTCGGCCTCGAGCGCCAGCCGCACCCGATGGGTCAGCGCCAGCGCCTCGCGGTACTCCCGCGGCACCTGCACGCGTCCGGCGCGGTCCATCACCGCGTACTCCTGTGCCACGACCGGCGCCCCGTCCTCGTGCCCCTCCGCCACGCGCAGCACCTCGGTGCTGGTGCGCCCGTCCCGGATGGCCACGGTCCGCGCGACCTGCTCGCTCACCGCCGAGTCGTGGGTCACCACCACCACCGTCACGCCGGCCTCGCGGTTGGCGGTGCGCAGGGCGTCGAACACCTCCTGGGAGGTCGTGGTGTCGAGCTCGCCGGTCGGCTCGTCGGCCAGGAGCACGCGGGGCGAGTTCGCCAGGGCGACGGCGATCGCGACGCGCTGCTGCTCGCCGCCGGACATCTGCCGAGGCAGCCGGTCCGCGCAGTGCCGCACGCCGACGAGCCGCAGCACCTCCTCGGCCCGCGCGCGCCGCTCGCGCCGCCCGGCCCCGGCGAAGGCCAGGGGCAGCAGCACGTTCTGCGTCCCGCTCAGGTAGGGGACGAGGTTCTGCGCCGCCTGCTGCCACACGAAGCCGACCATGGTGCGCCGGTACGCGACCCGCTCGGCACGTGACATCCCCATGAGGTCCCACGGCCCGACGCGCACGCGTCCCGCGGTCGGCTGGTCGATCCCGGACAGCACGTGGAGCAGGGTCGACTTGCCGGACCCGGAGGCGCCGACGACGGCCACCATCTCGCCCTCGTCCACCAGCAGGTCCAGCCCCTGCAGGGCCTGCACCTCGACCGGACCGCTCCGGTAGATCCGCACGAGGTTGTCGCACACGACGAGGGCATCCCGGCCGAACTGGCCGGCCCGGGGCGTGCGCGCTCCCAGGTCTTCCAGGGTGCTCTGGCTCACCGGCGGCCTCCGTGCTGGCGCTCGCGCACCGTCGCCCGAGCCGCTCGAAAGGTTATCCCGGCCGCGCCGGTCCGCTCAGGAACCACGAGACGAAGAGAGCCGGGACCCCTGGGGGACCCGGCTCTCCACACGCCCGGGGAGTCCCCCGGTCTGGGTGCGCGAGGCGGGATTTGAACCCGCACGCCCTTGCGGGCACTGGCACCTGAAGCCAGCGCGTCTGCCGTTCCGCCACTCGCGCGCGGCCAGAACAGTAGCACGGTCCGCGGCTAGTCCCGGGGGCGGACGCCGACGGGGGGCCTGCACGGATACGATCGAGCCGGGTTGCGCGCATCCTCCGATGTCGCACACCCCCGCCCCGGTCCTGTGACCGCGGGCGTCCGGGCGGGAAGGAGGTGGCGATGGGCTTCCTCGACAGGTTCGAGAACGGGGTCGAGCGGGCGGTCAACGGCGCCTTCACCCGGTTCTCGCGCGGTGCGGTGAAACCGGTCGAGATCGCCAGTGCGCTGCGTCGGGAGCTCGACGACCGCGCCGCCGCGGTCGGCCGGGACCGCACCGTCGCACCGAACGACTACATCGTCGAGCTCTCGTCGGCCGACTACGACCAGGTCGAGGCCTGGGGCGCGGAGACTCTGGCCGACGAGTTCGCCGCCAACCTCACCGACCACGCCGCGCGTCAGCGCTACGCCTTCGTCGGGCCGGTCACGGTCAGCTTCGCGGAGAACCCCGAGCTGGAGGAGGGTCGCTTCACCGTCCACTCCTCGACCGTCCGCGGCGCCGTGGCCCCCGCGACGAGCGCGGCGCCGAGCGCGCGCCACCCGATGCTCGACATCGACGGACAGCGCTACCTCCTCACCGGCCCGGTCACGGTGATCGGCCGCGGCTCGGAGGCGGACATCATCGTCGACGACCCCGGGGTCAGCCGGAAGCACCTCGAGATCCGGGTCACCCCGGACGGCGTGGTCGCGACCGACCTGGGATCGACGAACGGGCTGTTCGTCGAGGGCCACCAGGTGCCGGCGGCGACGCTGCTCGACGGCAACACGCTCACCATCGGCCGCACCCGGATCCTCTTCTGGACCGGTGGCGAGCCGGACGGCGACGGGTGACCGCGCCGCATGAGTGAGGTCACGATCACCCTGCTCCGGCTGGGGTACCTGGCGCTGCTGTGGGTGCTCGTGCTGTCGGCCATCTCGGTGCTGCGTCGTGACCTGTACGGCACGCGGATCTCGGACCGCCGGCGGGCGGCCCGCCAGGCGTCGGCCCCCACGGCCACCACGGGCCCCTCGGCGTCCGCACCGGCGTCACCGGCGCCGGCCGCCACCGCCCCGGCCCGCGCGCTGCGCTCCACGCGCGGCCGCTCGTCGTCCCCCACGCGCCTGGTGGTGACCGAGGGGCCGCTGCGCGGCACGATCATCCCGCTCGGCACCTCGAGCGTCCTCGTCGGGCGCTCGCCGAGCTGCACCCTCGTGCTCGACGACGACTACTCGTCCTCCCGGCACGCGCGCGTGTTCCCGCAGGCCGACGGCTGGTACGTCGAGGACCTCGGGTCCACCAACGGCACCTTCGTCGGCGAGCACCGGATCGAGGGCCCGACGCCCCTGCCCACCGGCACGCCGGTGCGGGTGGGTCGCAGCGTGCTCGAGCTGCAGAGGTAGCCCGTGAACGTCGGTCTCAAGTACGCCGTCAGGTCCGACGTCGGCCTCGTGCGCGCCAACAACCAGGACTCGGCCTACGTCGGCCCGCACCTGCTCATGGTCGCCGATGGCATGGGCGGGCACGCGGGCGGCGACGTCGCGTCCTCGCTGGCGATCGCGGCCTTCGCGCCGTTGGACGACGAGGCGCACGGGCCCGACGACGCGCTGGCCGAGCTGGAGCGGGCCACCGAGTCCGCGCGTGACGAGATCATCCGCCGCACCGAGGCCGAGCCGGACCTCGCCGGCATGGGCACCACCGTCACCGCGATCCTGCGCGCCGGCAACAAGCTGGCGATGGCGCACCTCGGCGACTCGCGCGGCTACCTGCTGCGCGACGGCGAGCTGACGCAGGTCACGGTGGACCACACGTTCGTCCAGCACCTCGTCGACACCGGGCGCATCAAGCCGGAGGAGGCCGAGCACCACCCGCAGCGCTCGGTCGTCATGCGCGTGCTCGGCGACTTCGACGTCGACGTCACGCCCGACCTCTCGGTCCGCGAGGCGCGCCCCGGCGACCGGTGGCTGCTGTGCTCCGACGGGCTGTCGGGCTTCGTCTCGCACGACACGCTCGCCGACACGCTGCGCGACGTGACGGACGTCGACGCGTGCGCCGAGCGCCTGGTGCAGCTCGCGCTGCGGGGTGGTGGCGGCGACAACGTCACGGTCATCGTCGCGGACGTCGTCGACCTCGACGACCTGCCCGACGGCACCGCGCCCTCCACCGCGGTGGCCGTCGTCGGCGCCGCCGCGATCTCGCGGCACAAGCCGTCGTCCGCGGCGGACGGCCCGGCGGCGCGCGCGGCCAACCTGCTGCGCAAGCCCGCCGCCGAGGGCGGGGGTGACCCGGCGTCCGACGACGAGCCGGAGGCCGTCACCGGCGCGCGCCCGCGCACCCTGCTCGTCGTGTGGGGCGCCGCGCTCGCCGTCGTCCTGCTCCTGCTGGGCGGGGGCTACGCCTGGTCGCAGGGCCAGTACTTCGTCGGCGCGTCCGACGGCCGGGTGGCCGTGTTCCGCGGGCTGCCCACGGCGGTCGGCCCGCTCGACCTGTCCCGCGTGGTGGAGACGAGCGACGTGTCCCTCGACTCCCTGCCCAGCTACCTGCGCGACCGCGTCGCCGGGTCGATCCACGCCGACTCCCTGGCCGCCGCGCGCAGCCAGGTGCAGCAGCTCGCCGGCGAGACGGTGGCACCGACCCCGGTGCCGACGTTCTCGCCCGGGCCGCTGCCGACGTTCACGCTGGGACCGGCGCCCACGCTGTCCGTCGAGCCGTCCCCCGCGAGCAGCGGCTGATGGCCACCGTCCAGCCCGTGCGGGTGAGGTCGGGTCGAGGCGTCGAGCTCGGCCTGCTCCTCCTGGCACTGGCCGTCGGGTGGGCCGCGTATGCGCTCGTCGGGCTGGGCACCGCGAACCGGGTGCCCGCCAACGCCCTCTGGTACGGCGTCGGCATGGCCGCCATGGCGCTGGGCATGCACGTGGTGCTGCGGTGGCGCGCGCCGTACGCCGACCCGGTGATCCTGCCGGTGGCCGTCGCGTTCAACGGCATCGGGCTGGCGATGATCTACCGGATCGACGTCGCCGAGCACACCGACTTCGCGGGCAAGCAGCTGGAGTGGACGGCGCTGTCGCTGGTGCTGGCCGCGGCGGTGATCGTCTTCCTGCGCGACCACCGGACGCTGCGCCGCTACACGTACACCGCGATGGTGGTGGCGCTCGTCCTGCTCGTCTCACCCCTGGTGCCGGGTGTCGGCCGCGACGTCAACGGTGCGCGGATCTGGGTCCGCGTCGCCGGCGTCGGCCTGCAGCCGGCCGAGCTGGCGAAGCTCGCGCTCGCGGTGTTCTTCGCCGGCTACCTCGTCACCAACCGCGACACCCTGACGCTGGCCGGCCCCCGGATCCTCGGCCTGCAGCTGCCACGGCTGCGCGACCTCGGCCCCCTCGTCGTCGTGTGGGGGACGAGCATCGCGGTCCTCGTGCTGCAGAGCGACCTCGGCACCTCGCTGCTGCTGTTCGGCCTCTTCGTCGCGATGCTGTACCTCGCGACCGAGCGGGTCAGCTGGGTGCTCATCGGCGTGGTGCTGTTCGCCGTCGGCGGCTGGGCGGCCGCGGTGGCGTTCCCGCACGTCGGCCAGCGGTTCACCATCTGGCTGCACGCCCTCGACCCCGCCGTCTACAACAGGCAGGGCGGCTCGTGGCAGCTGGTGCAGGGGCTGTTCGGCCTGGCCAACGGCGGGCTGTTCGGCACCGGCTGGGGCCAGGGCCGGCCGGACATCGTGACGTTCGCGCAGTCCGACTTCATCGTGACGTCGCTCGGCGAGGAGCTCGGCCTGACCGGGCTCGTCGCGATCCTGCTCCTCTACGCGGTCCTCACCGAGCGCGGCCTGCGCACCGCGATCGGCGTGCGCGACGGGTTCGGCAAGCTCCTCGCCGGCGGCCTGGCGTTCGTCATGGCGTTCCAGGTCTTCGTGGTCGTCGGCGGCGTGACGCGGATCATCCCGCTGACGGGCCTGACGACGCCGCTGCTCGCGTACGGCGGCTCGTCGCTCCTGGCCAACTGGGTGATCGTCGCGCTGCTGCTGCGGGTGTCCGACGACGCCCGCCGGCCCGCGCCCGCGCTGGCACCCGCCAGCGGGCCGACGCCGGTGGTCCCCGCCCCGGCGGGCGACGAGCAGCCGACCGAGCGCATCACGGGGGCCCGGCCATGAACACCCCGCTGCGCCGCCTGGCGACCATGGTGCTGGTGATGTTCCTCGTCCTCGTGGGCGGGGTGACGTCGGTGCAGGTGTTCCAGGCCGCCCGCCTCAACGGCGACCCGCGCAACGCGCGCACCCTCTACCGGGAGTTCGGCTTGCCACGCGGCCCCATCGTCGCCGGCGGCACGGCCATCGCCGAGAGCGTGAAGGTCGAGGACCCCTTCCGCTACCAGCGCCAGTACGCGAACGGGCCCGAGTACTCCGCCGTCACGGGCTTCTACTCGGTGGTCAACGGGCGCAGCCAGCTCGAGGACGCGGAGAACGACACCCTCACCGGCCGCAGCGACCAGCTGTTCCTCACCCGCGTGCGCGACCTGCTCACGGGCCGCCCGCAGGAGGGTGCGGCCGTGGAGACGACGATCATCCCGGCGGCGCAGGACGCGGCGTGGAAGGGGCTGGGCAACCAGCAGGGCGCGGTGGTGGCGATCGAGCCGGCCACCGGCAAGATCCTCGCGCTGGTCTCCACCCCCGGGTTCGACCCCAACGCCCTGGCCGTGCACGACACGAAGGTCGCCGGCGACGCGTGGAGCCAGCTGGTCAAGGCCCCCGGCAACCCTCTGCGCTCGAACGCGACGCAGGACAGGTTCGCGCCCGGTTCGACCTTCAAGCTCGTCACCGCGGCCGCGGCGCTGGCCAGCGGGAAGTACACGCCGGACACCCAGGTTGCGTCCCCGACGGTGCTGGCGCTGCCCGGCTCGACCTCGACCATCGGGAACTTCGGCGGCGAGAGCTGCGGCGGCGACACCGTGACGCTCACCGTGGCGCTGCAGGTCTCGTGCAACACCGCGTTCGCCCAGATCGGCATGGACCTCGGCGACCAGGCGATCGCCGACCAGGCCAAGGCGTTCGGCTTCGGCGACTCCTCGCTGACCATCCCCATGGGCGTGGTGGCGTCGGTGTTCCCCACGGGGCTGGACCAGCCGGAGACGGCGCAGTCGGCGATCGGCCAGCGCGACGTCCAGGCGACGCCGCTGCAGATGGCGATGGTCGCCGCGGGCATCGCCAACGGCGGCGTCGTCATGCGGCCGTACCTGGTGCAGACGATCCGGGCGGCCGACCTGTCGATCGTCTCCGACACCAAGCCGCAGCAGTACTCCACCGCGATGACCGCCGCGAACGCCGCCGCGCTGCGCGACATGATGATCAACGTCGTCGAGCACGGCACCGGCCAGGCCGCCCGGATCCCGGGCGTGAGCGTCGCCGGCAAGACCGGCACCGCCCAGACGCAGGCCGGCTCGGCGCCGCACGCGTGGTTCGCCGCGTTCGCACCCGCGCAGTCCCCGCGGGTGGCCGTCGCGGTCCTCGTCGAGCACGGTGGCTCGCTCGGCAACGACGCCACCGGCGGGCAGGTCGCGGCGCCGATCGCCAAGGCCGTCATCCAGGCGGTGCTCGGCCAATGATCACGGCACCCGGGGTCGCGCTGGGCAACCGCTACCGGCTGGAGCGGCGGATCGCCGTCGGCGGCATGGGCGAGGTCTGGCAGGCGTACGACGAGTCGCTCACGCGTCCCGTCGCGGTCAAGGTGCTGCGCGACGAGTACGCGGGCGACACCGGCTTCCTCAACCGGTTCCGCACGGAGGCGCGCAACTCCGCGGCGCTGTCCCACCCCAACATCGCCACGCTGCTGGACTACGGCGAGCAGGGCGGCTCGGCGTACCTCGTCATGGAGCTCGTCGTCGGGGAGCCCCTCTCCGACGTGCTCGAACGCACCCCCGTGATGTCCGCCTCCCACCTCATCCCGATCCTCGCCCAGACGGCCCGCGGGCTCGCCTGCGCGCACGAGGCGGGCGTGGTCCACCGCGACGTCAAGCCGGGCAACATCCTCATCGCGCGCGGCGGGCGCGTGAAGATCACCGACTTCGGCGTCTCCCGGGCGGCCGGCCAGCCGACGATGACCGCCAGCGGCATGGTGATGGGCACCGCGCAGTACCTGTCGCCGGAGCAGGCGGTCGGCAAGCCCGCGACGCCGCTGTCCGACCTCTACTCCCTCGGCGTCGTCGCCTACGAGGCGCTCGTCGGGCACCGGCCCTTCACCGGACCCACCGCGGTGGACATCGCGGTCGCCCACGTCAACGACCCCGTGCCGCCGCTGCCGCCGGTGGTCGACCGCCCGCTCGGCTCGCTCGTCATGCGCCTGCTCGACAAGGACCCGAAGCGGCGCCCGCAGTCGGCCGACGAGCTGGCCGAGCTCTTCGACCGGCTCCTGGCGCGCACGCCGCCGGAGGGGGTGCCCGTCGTCGTCAGCGCGCCGACCCCTGTGCAGGCCCCCGTGCGCCCGGCCCCCGAGGTCGCCCCGGTCGGCGCATCTGCCGCGGCCCCGGCACCCCCGGCGCGAGCCCCGCAGGGGGCCACCGCCACGAGCCTCCCACCCGCCGCGGCGGAGGCCGCCGGCGGGCCCGGCCCCCGACGCCCGGCCCCGCCGCCGTCGTACCCGCCGGCCCGCCCGGTGCGCCCGCCTCTGCCCTCGCGCCCGGCGGCGCGCCACGGCGTTGCGCCGCAGCCCACGACGCCGGAGAGCGTCGGGCGCCGGCTGGGGCGGTGGCGCTGGCCCGTGGTGCTCATCGCGCTGCTGGTGCTGCTGCTGCTCGGCGCGCTGGCGGCCAACAGGCTGACCGGCGCGTGGCCGCCCACACCGGCGCCGCAGCGCCTCGTTGCCGACGAACAACCTGGTGACGGGCATGGCCAGGCGCTGCGAGTCCGGATCGTGACCGACGATCAGGACCGGTGGATGGAATGATCGGGCAGGATGACGGGCGGCATACGCCCGCCGAGGGACGAGAGGCACCGCACGTGGTGGACGAAGGATCGCGCATCCTCGCGGGACGGTACGAGGTCGGCGAGCTCATCGGGCGTGGCGGCATGGCCGAGGTGCACATCGGCTACGACCGCCGGCTCGGGCGCACCGTCGCCATCAAGATCCTGCGCTCGGACCTCGCGCGCGACCCGTCGTTCCAGAACCGGTTCCGGCGCGAGGCGCAGTCCGCGGCCGCCCTCAACCACCCGGCGATCGTCGCGGTGTACGACACCGGCGAGGACGTCATCACCGAGCCGACCGGCGTCGCGGCGCACGTGCCGTTCATCGTCATGGAGTACGTCGAGGGCCACACGGTCCGCGACATCCTCCGCGACGGCGCCGCCGTGCCGATCGACGAGGCCCTCGAGATCACCGCGGGCGTGCTGTCCGCGCTCGAGTACTCCCACCACGCGGGGATCGTCCACCGCGACATCAAGCCCGCCAACGTCATGCTCACGCCCGCCGGGGCGGTCAAGGTCATGGACTTCGGCATCGCGCGCGCGATGGCGGACTCCGCCGCGACCATGACGCAGACGCAGGCCGTCATCGGCACCGCGCAGTACCTGTCGCCCGAGCAGGCCCGGGGCGAGACCGTGGACTCCCGCTCCGACCTGTACTCCACCGGCTGCCTGCTCTTCGAGCTGCTCACGGGCCGGCCGCCCTTCACGGGCGACTCGCCGGTCGCCGTCGCCTACCAGCACGTCCGCGAGGCCCCGCCGGCGCCGAGCGCCATCGCCTCCGACGTGCCCGACGCCCTGGACCGGGTGGTCCTCAAGGCGCTGGCCAAGGACCGCGAGGCGCGCTACCAGACCGCCGACGAGTTCCGCGCCGACCTCGAGGCGGTGCTCCACGGTGCCGCGGTGAACGCCCCGGCGGTGGGTGCCTACAGCGCCGCCCTGGCCACCGTGCCGATGAACGCCGCCGAGGCGACGCAGGTGATGGCCCCGGCGACGAGCGCCACCCAGGCCCTGCCGCCGGCCGTGGCCGGCTCGCCGTGGGCCGCCACCGGGCTGGCGACGCCCGGCGGCGGCATCGGGTACCGGGACGACGAGGACGGCGGCCGCCCCTGGGTGATCTGGGTGCTGCTCGTCGTCGCCGTGCTCGCCGTGGGCGCGATCGTGGCGCTGCTGCTCAACAACCACAACACCAACCAGTCGTCCCTCATCACGGTGCCCGACGTCGTCGGCCAGGTGTACACCGACGCGACGTCGAAGCTGAACCAGGACCAGCTCAATCCCGTGCGGGTGGAGACCCCCGACCCGACGGTCCCCAAGGACCACGTCGTCAAGACCGACCCGGTCGCCGGCACCAAGCTCGCCCCGCGCAGCGACGTCAAGGTCTACGTCTCCACCGGCCCGGCGACCACCGACGTGCCGAACGTCGTCGGACAGCCCGTCGACCAGGCCGTCCGCACCCTCCAGGGCGCGAACCTCACCGTCAACCCGACGTACACGGACGACAACAACCCGAAGTACCCCAAGGGTCAGGTCACCGCGACCGATCCCCCGAGCGGCACCGCCGTCTCGACGGGCCAGGCGATCACGCTGTCCGTCTCGACCGGCAACGTGGACCTGCCGGACCTCAAGGGCAAGACGCAGGCCGATGCCCTGGCCACGCTCAACTCCCTCAACCTCATCGCGGTGCCCCAGAACCAGGAGACGCCGGACTCGCCCGCGGGCACCGTCATCTCCCAGGACCGCACCGGGCTCGTCCCGCAGGGCACGCAGGTGACGATCGTCATCGCCCAGGCGCCCACCACGGCCACCGTCCCCGACGTCGCCGGGCTCTCGTACAGCGACGCCGTCTCCAAGCTCGCCGCCGTCGGCCTGAAGTCGGTGCAGCAGCAGAACGCTGCTTCGGACCAGACTCCGAAGGACCAGGTCATGTACACCAGCCCGGCGAAGGGCACGGTCGTCGGCCTCAACCAGACGATCACGATCGTCGTCTCGAGTGGCCCAAGCCCGACTGCGACGGGGAACCTCACAGACGTGACCGGGAAGTCCTGGCAGCAGGCGCACGACATCCTCACGCAGGAGGGCTTCACGAACATCACGCCGAGCTCGCCGCAACCCGGCACCGTCAAGACCCAGACGCCGCCGCCCGGCACCTACCCGACGTCGACACCGATCACGCTGACCTTCTAGCGGGCTACGCCCGCACCAGCGGGTGCAGCCCGGCGGACCGGGCGACGGCCTCGTCGTCCCCGCAGATCGCCAGCCAGTTCGCCAGCAGTCGGTGCCCGCCCTCCGTGAGCACCGACTCCGGGTGGAACTGGACGCCGTGCAGCGGCAGCGTCCGGTGCTGCAGCCCCATGATGATGCCGTTCGCCCGGGCGGTGACCTCGAGCTCGTCGGGCACCGTGCCGTCGACGACGGCCAGCGAGTGGTAGCGCGTCGCGGTGAACGGCGACGGCAGCCCGGCCAGCACGCCCTGCCCGGTGTGCTCGATCTGGCTCGTCTTGCCGTGCATGAGCTCCGGCGCGTGGGTGACCACCGCGCCGAACACCTCGCCGAGCGCCTGGTGGCCCAGGCAGACGCCGAGCATCGGCAGCCCGGCGACGGCGCAGTCGCGGATCACCTGCATGCTCCGGCCGGCCTCGGACGGCGTCCCCGGCCCGGGCGAGATCAGCACGCCGTCGAACCCGCCACGCTCGTCCGCCGGCGGCACGGCGTCGTTGCGCACCACGACGGTCGAGGCCCCGAGCTGGTTGAGGTAGCCGACGATCGTGTAGACGAAGGAGTCGTAGTTGTCGACGACGAGGATCGAGGTCACTGGCCACCCACCGTGGTGTCGTTGAACGGCATGTACGGGGAGATCGCGGGGTAGACCCAGACGAAGCACGCGGCCAGCACGGCCGCCGCCAGCACCACGGCCAGCAGCGCGCGCACGCCCACCGGCCCCGGCAGGTGCCGCCACAGCCATCCGTACATCAGGACCTCCCGGACCTCATGATGCGGCACCGAGCAGCTCGGCCGGCACGGAGCCGTCGTCCGCGGACGCCCAGTAGTCGAGCACCCCGTGGACCACGTACCGCTGGCTGGCCGAGTACATCGGGTTGCACGTCGTCATGGTGATCATGCGCTCGGTGGGCTTGGCGCCCGGCTTGTCGGGGACGGGCGCCACGACCTCGACCTGTGTCGGCCTGACGATCTCGATCGAGGTGACCTTGTACACGTACCAGGTGTGCTGGGTGCGGACCACGACCGCGTCGCCCACCTGGATCTCGGCGATGCGGTTGAACGGCTTGCCGTACGTGGTGCGGTGCCCGGCGACGGCGAAGTTGCCGACGGCACCCGGCATCGCCGTGCCCTCGTAGTGCCCGACGCCGAGCCGGTCGAGGACCGTGGCCTTGTCGGTGCCCTCGCTCACGGGCTTGGCCGGCGTGCCGGCCCACCGCGGCACCTGGATCGTCGCGAACGTCACCGCGTGGCCGGGCTCGGCCTCCACCGGGGGGTCGTCGTGCCGCGGGACGGCGATCTTCACGGCCGGCGGCGGGTCGCCGGGCGACGGCGACGCGCCAGGCTGGGCGGCGGCCGCCGGCAGCGACGGCTGTGTCCAGGGCAGGGACTGGACGATGGACGCCTGCTCCCGGTTGGCGACGACGTCCGTCCACCACAGCTGCCAGACGAGGAAGCCCAGCAGCAGCACCCCGAACGTGATGAGCAGCTCGCCGACCACCCCGAGCGCCGCGAGGCCGACGCGGGCCGCGGTCGAGGGGCGCGGCGCGCGCGCGTCGGCGGGGTGGCTCACCCGCCGGATCCTGCCAGACCGGGCAGCACGTCCACACCGTTCGGCACGCTCGCGTGGTCCAGCTGGGTGGCCGCGTAGGCCGGCATCTGCAGGCTGCCGTCGTCCTTGACCTCCCAGCCGAGGCCGACGCGCTGCGAGTCCCGCTGGTAGGCGCGCACCGCCGGGGACGCGTTGAGCGCCGCGCGCATCGCGGCGGCGTTGCCGATGGCGCGCACCTCGTAGGGCGGGGAGTAGACGCGCCCGTGCAGGCGCAGCACGTTGCCGACGCAGCGCACGGCGCTCGTCGAGACCACGCGCTGGTCCATGAGCTCCATCGCCTCCGCGCCGCCCGCCCACAGGGCGTTCATCACGGCCTGCAGGTCCTGCTGGTGCACCACGAGAACGTCCGGGCTGACGTCCGAGGGCGCGCCCTGGGCCGGCGCGTCGTCGAGCCGCACGACGAGGCCAGGCCCGCTCACCGGGGTCGACCCGGACTCGATGGCGTAGGCGGCGGGGAGCGAGCCGCTCGACTGGCCGGCCGCCGCGTCCGCCTGGTCCGTCAGCTGCTGCACCTGGGCGGACAGGTCGTTCACCTGGTTGGCCAGCTGCTCGACCTTGGCCGACTGCGCCTGGACGAGCTCGGTGAGGTTCTGCGGCCTGCGGGTGGCCGGGTCGCGCGCGTCGCGCGCGGAGACGACGAACAGCACCGCGGCGAGCATCAGCACGACCGCGACCGAGAGCGGCGCCCGGGCCAGCAGCCGGCGGCGGCGCGCGTGCGGGTGTTCGGCGTCCACCACTCCCCCGGGGCCGTGAGTCCTTCGGTCTAGGCTATGTCAGCGCGCGCCCGGTTCGTGACGCCCCGGACCCACGGGGCAGGCCGCGGCGTCGACGGACAGGAGCTAGCGGACGTGCCCGAGTCGAAGTCCCGCAAGAAGGACGCCTACATCGCCCCGCCCGCGAAGGCGAAGGCCAAGAAGCCCAACCCCCGGTGGTTCGTCCCGGTGATGGTCGGCCTCATGGTCGTCGGGCTCGCGTGGATCGTCGTGACGTACCTGTCGCAGTCGCAGTTCCCCATCCCGGCGATCCGGCAGTGGAACCTCGGCATCGGCTTCGTGCTCATCATGGCCGGCTTCGGGATGACCACGCGCTGGCGGTGACTGTCCCCAGCGGTGAACAACCCTGTGGATAATCACACCGGTGTGATTCACCCGAGCGGGACGCCTGCCTGGGCATACGTCACCAGGGTGGACGCCACGAGCCCGCCGACGACGACGAGCGTGGCGGCCACCGACACCAGGTGCTGGCGCCCGCGCGGCGCGTAGGCGTACGCCGCCCCCAGCAGCGCGCCGGTGACGAGCCCGCCGAGGTGCGCCTGCCAGGCGATGCCCGGCAGCACAAAGCTGAGCACGCCGTTGACGACGATGACGCCGATGATCCCGCCGGCCGAACGCCCCAGCCGCCGCAGCACGACGAGCACGGCGCCGAACAGCCCGAACACCGCGCCGGACGCGCCGACGGCCGCCTGGCCCCACGAGCCGAGCGCCGGTGCCAGCACCACCATGCCGACCGAGCCGCCGATCGCGGACACCACGTACAGCGTGAGGTAGCGGGCCCGCCCGAGCGTCGCCTCGAGATAGGGCCCCACCGACCACAGCGCGATCATGTTGAACACGATGTGCAGCAGCGAGCTGGGGGAGTGCAGGAACGCCGCCGTGAGGAAGCGCCACGGCTCGGACGCCCCCTGGATCGGCGAGAACCACCACCGCGACGTCCACCCCGGCACGGTCCACTGCAGGACGTAGCTGGCGACGCACAGCCCGATGATCCAGAAGGTCACCAGGGGCCGGTCACCGCGCACTCGGCCGCCGAAGACCGTCTGGGCCTGCCGCGTCCCGCGGGCCGCCTCCGCGACGCAGTCGACGCAGTGCACGCCGACCGGCGCGGGTCGCTGGCAGTCGGGGCACACCGGGCGCCCGCACCGCTGGCAGCGGACGTACGAGACGCGGTCGGGGTGCCGAGGGCACACCGGAGGCGTCGCCGCCTCCGGTGGCCACGTGGGCGAGGGTGTGCTGATGTCAGTCCTCGACGGTGACGGACTGCAGCACGACGTCGGTGACGGGACGGTCGCCGGGACGGGTCTTCGTGGTGGCGATCGCGTCCACCACGGCCTTGCTGGCGTCGTCGGCCACGCGCCCGAAGATCGTGTGCTTGCCGTTCAGCCACGGCGTCGCCGCGACGGTGATGAAGAACTGGGACCCGTTGGTGCCGGAGAGCTTGCCGCTGATGCGGTCGGGCCGCTTGCCCGCGTTCGCCATCGCCAGGATGTAGGGCTGGGAGAACGTCAGCTCGGGGTGGATCTCGTCGTCGAAGGTGTAGCCGGGGCCGCCGGTGCCGGTGCCCAGCGGGTCGCCGCCCTGGATCATGAAGCCGTCGATGACGCGGTGGAACACGACGCCCGAGTAGAGGGGGTCGTTCGAGACCTGCCCGGTGCGGGGGTCGGTCCACTGCTTGGCGCCCGTCGCCAGGCCGACGAAGTTCTCGACAGTGGCCGGCGCGTGGTTCGGCAGCAGCTCGACACGGATGTCACCGAGGCTCGTGTGCAGGGTTGCGAACATGCTGCACATCCTCGCACGTGACCCCACTGCGGGGCCGGGGCCGCAGTGGCAGAGTGGGGTGGCACAGTCCGACCGAGAGCCGGAGGTTTGAGATGGGCAGCACGCACCGCACTTCCATCGACGTCGACACCGAGAAGCTCAAGTCGCAGGCGGCGGAGATCGGCAGTGCGCTGTCGGACGCGGCCGTTCACGCCAAGGAGTGGAGCACGCCGCGGATCGAGGCCTTCGTCGAGTGGCTGACCCCGCGGCTGGAGAAGGCCTACAGCGAGAGCCTCAAGGCCGCGGCCCCTCGCCTGGAGAAGGCCGCCGAGAAGGCGGGCCCGGTCATCGACACGGCCCACGACAAGCTGGTCGACGAGCTGATCCCCAAGCTCATCGCCGCGTTCAACGAGGCCGCCGAGAAGGCGCAGGTGACCGCCGAGCACGCGGCCGGGGCGATCCACGAGCACGCGGACGCCGCCGCCGTGGCGATCCACGAGCACGCGGACGCGGTCGCCGACGCCGCTTCGGACGCCGCGCAGGCCGCCGAGGAGAAGAAGAGCCACGGCGCCGCCAAGGCGTTCTTCGTCGTCGCCACCCTGGCCGCCGCCGGCGCCGCCGGTGCCGCCTGGTACCGCTCGCGGACCAGCGTCGACCCCTGGGCCGAGCCGTGGGAGCCGACCGACCCGACCGGCGCCGACTCGCTGCAGACCCGCCCCCACGACGGCCACGGCTTCACCGACGCCGTCGGCGACGCGGCCGACGCCATGGGCGAGGCGGCCGGCGCGGCCGTGGCGAAGGGCCGGGAGGCGAGCCGCAAGGCAGCCGAGCGCGCCGCCGAGGTCAAGGAGGCCGCCGAGGAGCGCGCCGCCGAGGTCCGGGAGGCCGCCGCCGAGCGCGCCGCCGAGGTCAAGGACGCCGTCGAGGGCACCGCGCGCCGGGTCACCCGCCGCTCGTCGTCCAAGGCGGACGAGCCCGCCGCACCGGAGGCTCCCGAGGCGCCGGAGGCCTGATCACCGCGATCGGCCGGGACACGACGGCCGGCAGGCTCGCCGGGTGGAGCTCGACGACGCGATGCCGTACGCCTGGACCGCGGCGCACCGGACCAGTCAGTTCGCCGACGGGGGTGCTGCTCGGGCTCGCCTGATGAACGGTGACATGCCCGACACGTGACCGGAGTACGGTTCGCGCCATGCAACTGGCTGACCTGCAGGCACGCGTGCGCATCGCGCTGACGAACACCATCGCCAACGAGTGGACGCTGTTCACGCCGTCGAGCGGGTCGTCGAGCGCCTCCGAGCGCACCATCGCGTTCCACCTGGGCTGGAACCTGCGGCCGCTGGTCGAGGAGGCCTGGGATATCGACGCGGAGTACGACCGCTCGGGCATGGTGCTGGAGAAGGCGGTCAAGCTCGAGGACGACGAGGCCGGCCGGCGCATCCCCGACCTCATCGTGCACCGGCGCGGGCGCCTCGGGCCGGAGGAGAACCTGCTCATCCTCGAGCTGACGGCCGACCGCGAGACGCGCGGCACCAGCGCCGGCGACTTCACGCGCGCGGTGGCGATCCAGCGCCGGTTCGGCTACCGCTACGCGGTGCTCCTCGACCTCCACCTGACGCTCGACGCCGACTCCCCGAAGCTCGCCCCGACGTGGCACTGGGCGACGCTCGAGGGCGGTCCCGCGACGATCGACCCCGAGGACGTCTACCTGCCCGACGTGCTGGACGACGTCGCGGCACGCGCGGCACGGGCGGCCCACCGCCGCTGAGCGCCTCGACCGGCCCGGGCGCAGCGCCCGGCCGGGGTCAGGACGTGGTCAGGCGTGTCGGAGGGTGGCCGGAGCGTGGTCAGAGCGTGGTCAGAGCGCGAACCCGTTGACCGGGAGCACGACGACGACGAGCGCCAGCGAGAGCACGGCGCTGACGAAACCGCCGGTCACACCGCCCCACAGCTCCCGCCCCGTGACGCACGAGGCGCCGGCGAAGCCCAGCGCGGCCGGCAGGCCGAGCAGGAGCATCGGCAGCCCCGCGATGAGCGGCATCGTGTCCCAGAGCGAGCCGAGCATGTCCGGGGGCTGCCCACCCGGGTACTGGGCGAGGAGCCAGCCGGCGACGAGGCCGATCCCGGCGATGGCGACGAGCGCGGAGACCAGCGCCGCGGCGCCCGGGTGGTCGAGCGCCCATGGCGTCGCCCGGTCGCCCGCCACGTCCCCCGACTGCGCGGTCACGGAGACAGGATCGTCGGCGGCTCCCCGGGTTGACCAGGGTCGATGGTCCGCCTCACCCCCATCGGGGCGGCTCGCAGGGGTGGAGCCGACGGGACTCGAACCCGCAACCCCCTGCTTGCAAAGCAGGTGCGCTACCACTTGCGCCACGGCCCCCGGTGGCCGCACAGAGGCGGCGACGGGGAAGGTCAGTCGTCCAGCGTGTCGGTGACCTCGGCCCACAGGTCCCGCTCGTCGCGGTCCTGCAGGTACTTGGTGTAGAGGACGTACCCGGCCGCGGCGAGCGCCGCGAGCAAAAGCAGCTTCTTCACGGGTCCTCCAGTGGGATCCAGTGGGCCTAACAGGACTTGAACCTGTGACCTCTTCCTTATCAGGGAAGCGCTCTAACCGTCTGAGCTATAGGCCCGTGCGCGCGAGCGCCGGTCGAGACTACCCCAGGCGGATCGCCCGTCCCAAACCGATCACTCGTCGGTCATCGTCACGTGCACGCCGCCCACCAGCGCGGCGACCACGTTGTACAGGAATGCCCCGATCGTGGCGAGCGCCGTCAGCAGCAAGACGTCGATCACGGCGACCAGCGTGGTGATCGACAGCACCTTGGAGAACTGGACGTACGTCAGGATGTTGATCGAGCTCTCCTGGCCGACGATCTGCGTCACCAGGTTGTTCAGCGACGTGAACACGTGCAGCCCGTCCAGCGTCAGCCAGAGCACCGAGACCGCGACGACCAGCATGATCCCGGCGGCGAACGACATGAGGAACGCCAGCTTCATCACGGACCACGGGTCGAGGCGCGACACCGCGAGGCGCACCCGGCGCGGGCCGGGGCCACCGACGACCGGCGTGCGACCTGAGGCCGGCCGGACCGTCGGCGTGCCGGCGGTCATCGCGGGCGCCGTCGGTGGCACGACGGGACGAGGCGGCGCGCCGGTCACGTGCGGGTTGGCGGTCATCGCGTCGTCCTCCGAGCGGGGTCGTGTCAGGGAAGCGTACGCGGCCGACATCGACGCGCCCGTCGCGCTCGCCGCCTTCTTCAGCCATTGCCCGGTGTGCTCCACGGCGGTGGCCAGCGGGGACGGTCCCTCGGGGATCTCGTCGTCCCTCGGCGAGGCGACCGCCGGGGACGGCGCTCCCGGTGGGCCGACGACGGGGAACGCCGCGCCGGGCGCCGGCCGCACGTCCCGCGGCTCGCTCGTCGGCGTCCGGCGCGTGGCCTGTCCCGCCTCCGGCACGACGAGCGGGGGGGCCGCCTCACCGGCGGGTGGCCGCCCGGTGCCGTCGGGACCACCCCGGCCCGGCACCGTCGTCACGCCCCACGTGCCGGCGGGCGTCGCCGAGGGCCGCTTCCGCGGCGGGATCGAGGGCGGGATCGAGGGCGGTGGCGCGTCGGTCATGCATCCTCCGCGGTGGTCGGGTCACCGGTCTCGGCGTCCACGGTACCTGCATCACCCGCCGGCTCGTCACCCAGGCTGCGCTCACCGTTGCGGGCGACGGCGATGATGCGGTCGCCGGCGTCGGGCTTCGCGAAGATGACGCCCTTCGTCGTGCGGCCGTGCGCCGGCACCTCAGCGGTCGCCGAGCGCACCACCTTGCCGCGCTCCATGATGACGAGCACCTCGTCGGCCTCGTCCGTGACGAGGGCGCTGACCAGCACGGCGTCCGAGAGGTCGGCCACCTTGATGCCGAGGCCACCGCGCCCCTGCTGCCGGTAGTTCTCCACCGTCAGCGCGGTCCGCTTGGCGATGCCGCCCTCCGTCACGGTGAAGAGGAAGGCGTCCTCGCGCACCACGTCCATCGCGAGCAGCTCGTCGCCGGCGCGGAAGTCCATGCCCTTGACGCCGGACGTCGCGCGGCCCATCGGCCGCAGGGCCTCGTCGTTCGCGGTGAACCGGATCGACTGGCCGTGCCGCGACACGAGGATGAGGTCCTGGTCGGCGTTGACGAGGCGGGCAGAGACGAGCTCGTCGGGCCGGCCCTCCTCGTCCTCGCGCAGGTTGATGGCGATGACGCCGCCGGAGCGGTTGGAGTCGTACTCGCTCAGCCGCGTCTTCTTGACCAGGCCGCTCTTCGTCGCGAGCACCAGGTACTCGGCCTGCTCGTAGTCGCGCAGGTCGAGGACCTCGGCGATGCGCTCGTCGGGCTGGAACGCCAGGAGGTTGGCCACGTGCTGGCCCTTGGCGTCGCGGCCACCCTCGGGCAGCTCGTACCCCTTGGCGCGGTACACCCGGCCGAGGTTGGTGAAGAAGAGCAGCCAGTGGTGGGTCGTCGTGACGAAGAAGTGGTCGACGATGTCGTCCTCGCGCAGCTGGGCGCCACGGACGCCCTTGCCGCCCCGGCGCTGCGCGCGGTAGTTGTCGCTGCGCGTCCGCTTGGCGTACCCGCCGCGGGTGATGGTGACGACCATCTCCTCCTCGGCGATGAGGTCCTCGTCGGTCACCTCGCCGTCGAACGGCAGGATCCGCGTGCGGCGCTCATCGCCGTGTCGCGCGACGATCTCGGCCAGCTCGGTCGAGACGATCTCCCGCTGCCGCTCGGGCGAGGCGAGGATCGCCTGGTACTCGAGGATCTTGGCCTCGAGCTCGGCGTACCGGTCGAGGATCGCCTGCCGCTCGAGGGCGGCCAGCTGGCGCAGCTGCATCCGGAGGATGGCGTTGGCCTGCTCCTCGTCGATCGCCAGCAGGTCCATGAGGCCGATCCGCGCGGCGTCGGCGCTGGCCGAGGCCCGGATGAGGGCGATGACCGCGTCGAGCTGGTCGAGCGCCGCCAGGTAGCCGCGGTAGATGTGGATCTGGCGCTCGGCCTCGGACAGCCGGTGGCGCGTGCGGCGCTGGATGACGTCGAGCTGGTGGGTGACCCAGTGCCGCACGAACCCGTCGAGCGGCAGCGTGCGCGGCACCCCGTCGACCAGCGCGAGCATGTTCGCGCCGAACGTGTCCTGCAGCTGCGTGTGCTTGTAGAGGTTGTTGAGGACGACCTTGGCGACGGCGTCGCGCTTGAGCACGATGACCAGGCGCTGGCCGGTGCGCCCGGAGGTCTCGTCGCGGATGTCGGCGATACCACCGACGCGCCCGTCCTTGACGAGCTCGGCGATCTTCGTCGCCAGGTGGTCCGGGTTGACCTGGTACGGAAGTTCGGTGACGACGAGGCACGTGCGGCCGTGGATCTCCTCGACCTCGACCACCGCGCGCATGGTGATGGCGCCGCGACCCGTGCGGTACGCGTCCTCGATGCCGCGCCGCCCGAGGATCGTCGCCGCCGTCGGGAAGTCCGGTCCCTTCACGCGCTGCAGGAGCGCCTCGAGCAGCTCCTCGCGGTCCGCCTCCGGGTGCTCGAGGTACCACTGCACGCCGTCCGCGACCTCGCGCAGGTTGTGCGGCGGGATGTTGGTCGCCATGCCGACGGCGATGCCGGCCGAGCCGTTGACCAGCAGGTTCGGGAACCGGCTCGGCAGGACCTGCGGCTCCTGCGTCTCACCGTCGTAGTTGTCGCCGAAGTCGACGGCGTCCTCGTCGATGTCCCGGACCATCTCCATGGCCAGGGGCGCCATGCGGCACTCCGTGTACCGGGGGGCGGCTGCCGGGTCGTTGCCGGGGGACCCGAAGTTGCCCTGGCCGGCCACGAGCGGGTACCGCATCGACCAGTCCTGCACCAGGCGGACGAGGGCGTCGTAGATCGCGCTGTCGCCGTGCGGGTGGAACTTGCCCATGACGTCGCCGACGACGCGCGAGCACTTGGAGAAGGAGCGGTCCGGCCGGTACCCGCCGTCGTACATCGCGTACAGCACCCGCCGGTGCACCGGCTTGAGGCCGTCGCGCACGTCCGGCAGCGCGCGCCCGACGATGACCGCCATCGCGTAGTCCAGGTACGACCGCTGCATCTCCAGCTGCAGGTCGACCTGGTCGATGCGGCCGTGCTCGATCGGGGAGTCCGTGGTCTCGCTCATGCTGTCGTCCTTCGGTGTGTGCGGTCGATCGTCCGGGGCCGGCTACCTCAGATGTCGAGGAACCGCACGTCCTTGGCGTTGCGCTGGATGAAGCTGCGGCGCGCGTCGACGTCCTCGCCCATGAGCACCGCGAACGTCTCGTCGGCGGCCGCGGCCTCGTCGAGCGTCACCTGGAGCAGGATCCGGTGCTCGGGCGACATCGTGGTCTCCCAGAGCTCGTCGTAGTTCATCTCGCCGAGGCCCTTGTAGCGCTGGTAGGGCTTCTCCTTGGGCAGCCGCTTGCCGGCCGCCTGCCCGCTCGCGACGAGCACGTCACGCTCGCGGTCGGTGTAGGCGTACTCGTGGTCCTGGTTGGTCCACTTGATCCGGTAGAGCGGCGGCTGCGCCATGAACACGTGGCCCTGCTTGATGAGCTCGGGCATGTACCGGAACAGCAGCGTCAGCAGCAGCGTGCGGATGTGCTGGCCGTCGACGTCGGCGTCGGCCATCAGCACGATCTTGTGGTACCGGAGCTTGGACAGGTCGAAGTCCTCGCCGATCCCGGTGCCGAACGCCGTGATGAGCGACTGCACCTCCTGGTTGCCCAGGGCACGGTCGAGCCGCGCGCGCTCGACGTTGAGGATCTTGCCGCGGATCGGCAGGATCGCCTGCGTCCGCGGGTTGCGGCCGCGCACGGCCGAGCCACCGGCGGAGTCGCCCTCGACGATGAACACCTCGCACTCGGCGGGGTTGTTGCTCTGGCAGTCCTTGAGCTTGCCGGGCATCGAGTTCGACTCGAGCAGGCCCTTGCGACGGGTGGCCTCGCGGGCCTTGCGCGCCGCCATCCGCGCGGCCGAGGCCTGGATGGACTTGCGGATGATCTCCTTGGCGTCGACCGGGTGCGAGTCCAGCCAGTCGCCGAGGCGCTCGTTGACCACGCGCTGCACGAAGGTCTTCGCCTCGGTGTTGCCGAGCTTCGTCTTCGTCTGCCCCTCGAACTGCGGCTCGCCGAGCTTGACCGAGACGACCGCGGTGAGGCCCTCGCGGACGTCGTCGCCCGTGAGGTTCTCGTCCTTCTCCTTGAGCAGGCCCTTGTCGCGGGCGTACCGGTTGACCAGGGACGTCAGTGCGGCGCGGAAGCCCTCCTCGTGCGTGCCGCCCTCGGTCGTCGAGATCGTGTTCGCGTACGTGTGCACCGACTCGGAGTAGGCGCCCGTCCACTGCATGGCGATCTCGACCGAGATCCGCCGCTCCGTGTCCTCGGCCTCGAAGTCGATGACGTCGGCGTGCACCGGCTCGTACTTCTTGGCGGCGTTGAGGTGCCGGACGTAGTCGACGATGCCGCCCTCGTACCGGTAGGAGACGGAGTGCCGGGTCTCCTCCGACTGCTCGACGACGTCGACCGCGTCGTCGTCGGTCGTGTCGACGTGGCGCGGACGGAGGTCCTCGAGGCTGATCCGCAGGCCCTTGTTGAGGAAGGCCATCTGCTGGAACCGCGAGCGCAGGGTCTCGAAGTCGTACTCGACCGTCTCGAAGATCTCGTCGTCCGCCCAGAACGTCACGATGGTCCCGGTGACGTCGCTCGGCTCGCCCTTCTCGAGCGGCCCGGTCGGCGTGCCGCGCAGGTAGGCCTGGCGCCAGACGAAGCCGTCCGTGTGCACCTCGACCTCGAGGCGCGTCGACAGCGCGTTGACGACGGAGACACCGACGCCGTGCAGGCCGCCGGAGACCGCGTAGCCGCCGCCACCGAACTTGCCGCCGGCATGGAGCACCGTGAGGACGACCTCGACGGCGGGCTTGCCCTCGGACTTGACGATGCCGACGGGGATGCCACGACCGTCGTCGACCACCCGGACCCCGCCGTCGGGCAGGATCGTCACCTGGATGTCGCTCGCGTAGCCGGCGAGGGCCTCGTCGACGGAGTTGTCGACGACCTCGTAGACGAGGTGGTGCAGCCCCCGCTCGCCGGTGGAGCCGATGTACATGCCGGGGCGCTTGCGGACGGCCTCCAGCCCCTCGAGCACCGTGATGGCACTGGCGTCGTAGCCGCCGTTGCCTTCGTGACGCTCGAGGGGGGTGCCGTCCGGGATGCTGGGGGTGGGCGTGGGCTCAGGAACCACGGGCGGCGGTCTCCTCGAAGGGCTGGACGGCGCGGAGGGCCCCGCCCGTTGACGCACAGGGCGGATCACTCCACGACGCGAGAGTTCTTGTCTCAGGACGGGCGCGGACGCGCCAGAAAGACCCTCCTAGTCTACCGCCTGACCCGCCCCGACCTGGGATCTGTCAACAGGCGCCGGCTCAGCCCCATGTGTCCCGTGCCCCGCGGCCCGGCACCGAGCGGCGCCCGCGGCCGAACCCCGGCCCGGCCGGCCCGAGGACCTTCACCTCGACGACGACCCCGTCACCCAGCTCCTCGGCCAGGCGGCCCAGCAGCCGCTGCGCCTCGAGGGTGAGCGTCGTCGCCCACGCGGTCGACGACGCGCGCAGCGTCAGCAGGCCCGCCTCGAACGTCTCCGGCCGGCAGTGCTCCGCGATGTCCGGTCCGACGAGCTCGGGCCAGCGTCCCCGCAGGTCACCCTCGACGAGACCGGGTCGCCAGCCGAGCTCGGCCGCCAGCCGTCCCGCGGTCACCCCGACGGGCTGTGGGTCGCGGGCGTCCGGCCCGGCCGCCGTGGCGATCGGGGCGGCCGACGAGCGACGCGGGGCGTCACCGGGGCGCAGGCCACGGGCGCGCGCCGCCTCCTGGGCCCTGGCCAGCGCCGCGCGTGCGACCTGGTCGGGCGGGGTGGTCGGACGGAGGGGGGGCGGCGCTACGCCGGCCGGCACGCGCTCCTGCCCGTCGGACGGCTGCTCGACATCCTGCGTCGCTGCCCCGGCGGGCACGTTCTCCTGCCCGTCGGGACCCGGCCTGGCGTCCTGCGTCGCTGCGCCGGCCGGCACCTGCTCCTGCGGGGTGAGGCGCTGCTCGGCGCCCTGCGCCGCGGTGACGGCGGGATCGACGGTGGCCGTCGGCGTGCCGTGCCCTGCCCCCCGCCGGGCCCCCCGCTCGTCGCGCCCGGCCCGCCGACCCCCGGCCCGGTCAGAGGACACGCGAGACCTCGCCGGCCATGACGTCCACGCGCGCGCCGGCGAGCGCCTCCGGCACGTCGCCCGGCACGGCGGCCGTGACGATCACCTGCCCCGCAGGTGCCACGAGCTCGGCCAGGCGGTCCCGGCGCCGCGTGTCGAGCTCGGCGAACACGTCGTCGAGGATCAGCACGGGGTCGCCGTCCGGCCCCCAGTCGCCGGACCACTCGTCGCTGCCGGCGCCGCCGCGCAGCAGGGTCGCCGACCCGAGCCGCAGGGCCAACGCGTACGACCACGACTCGCCATGGCTCGCGTACCCCTTGGCCGGCAGGTCGCCGAGCGTCAGCACCAGGTCGTCGCGGTGCGGCCCGACGAGGCTGACTCCGCGCTCGATCTCCTTGCTCCGCAGGCGGCCCATCGCCTCGAGGAGCTGCGCCTCGACGAGGTGCTCGTCCCCCGCCGGGGTGACCTTTCCGTCGTCGAGCGACGAGTCGAGCGACGACCGGTACGCGATCCGCGCCTCTCCGGCCGCGGCGCTCACCTGCGCATACGACTCGAGGACCACCGGCGCCAGCGCGGCGACGAGGCTGCGGCGGGCGACGACGATCCGTGCGCCTGCGGCCGCGAGCTTGCCGTCCCACACGTCCAGGGTCCGCAGGTCGACGCCACGCGAGGCGCGCATCGCCCCGGCGGCGGTCTTGAGCAGCGCCGACCGCTGCCGCAGCACGCGGTCGTAGTCGGCGAGCACCGCCGCGAGCTGCGGCCGCAGCTGGACGACGAGCTCGTCGAGGAACCGGCGCCGGCCGTCCGGATCCCCCTTGACCAGGGCGAGGTCCTCGGGTGCGAACTGGACGGTCCGCAGGATGCCGAGCACGTCCCGCGCCCGGACCGGCGACCCCCCGTTCACGCGGGCGCGGTTCGCCCTGCCCGGCGTGATCTCCACCTCGACCGTCGTCGCGCGGCCGGAGCGCTCCACGCGCGCGCCCACCACGGCGCGGTCCGCGCCGGCCCGCACGAGCGCCGCGTCCGTCGGGACGCGGTGGCTCGACAGGGTGGCCAGGTAGCCGATCGCCTCGACCAGGTTCGTCTTGCCCTGGCCGTTGGGGCCGACGAGCGCCGTGATCCCGGGTGTCAGCGGCAGCTCGACCTGCGGGTAGGAGCGGAAGTCGGTGAGCGCGAGGTGCGAGACGAACACTCAGGCCCCGTCGGGACCGGAGGGCTTCACCGCATGGCCCCCGAACTGCTGCCGCAGAGCCGCCACCGCCTTGAGCGCGGGCGACTCCTCCTGGCGGGAGGCGAACCTGGCGAACAGCGACGCCGAGATCACGGGCGCCGGGACGGCCAGGTCGATCGCCTCGTCGACCGTCCAGCGACCCTCGCCGGAGTCCTCGACCCAGTCGTCGATCGCCGAGAGCCCCGGGTCCTGCTCGAGCGCCTGGACCAGCAGTTCGAGGAGCCAGGACCGCACGACCGTACCGCGCGTCCACGCCTTCAGGGTGCCCTCGACGTCGTCGACCAGGTCCTTCGCCGCGAGCAGCTCGTAGCCCTCGGCGTACGCCTGCATCAGGCCGTACTCGACGCCGTTGTGGACCATCTTGGCGAAGTGGCCCGCGCCGACCTTGCCGGCGTGGACGAACCCCTCCGCCCGCGGGCCCTCGGGACGCAGCGCGTCGAACACCGGCATCAGGCGGTCCACCGCCGCCTTGTCGCCGCCCACCATGAGGCCGTAGCCGTTGGCGAGCCCCCACACGCCGCCGGACACGCCGGCGTCGACGAACCCGACCCCGTGCTCGGCGAGGAGGTCCGCGTGCGGCTGGTCGTCCTGGTAGTACGAGTTGCCGCCGTCGATCACGACGTCGCCCGCAGTGAGCAGCCCCGCGAGCTGCCGGATCACGGCGTCGGTCACCTCGCCGGACGGGACCATCACCCAGACGTTCCGCTCGCCGGCGGGCAGGGCCTCGACCATCGCCTCGAGGGAGGGGACGTCGGTGACAGCGGCGTTGCGGTCGTAGCCCACGACGTCGATGCCCGCGCCACGCAGGCGCTCGCGCATGTTGGCGCCCATCTTGCCCAGCCCGACCAGGCCGATCTTCATCTCGCGCCCTCTCCGATCACGGCCCCGACGGCCGTCGCCACCCGTCACTGTGCCTCAGCGTGACGCACCCCGCCACGCCGGTCACCCCGGGGAGTCAGCCGGCGAACCGGATCGGGACGAGCAGGTAGCGGTACTCCTGCGAGTCCTCGCCGCCGGCCTCGTCCTGACCGGTGAACTCCACGGGCTTGTTGGGGTGCGTGAACGACAGCCGGACGAACGGGGTGTCGAACGCGCCGAGCCCGTCGAGGAGGTACTGCGGGTTGAACGCCACGGTGATCGGCTCGCCCACCAGGGCCGCCTCGAGCGCCTCGGACGCCTGGGCGTCGTCCCCGTGGCCGGCCTCGAGGACCACCTGACCCTCGCTGAACGACAGCCGGATCGGCGTGTTCCGCTCGGCGACGAGCGCGACGCGCTTGGCGGCGTCCACGAGCGACGGGCGGTCGACGACAGCGTGGATCGGCGTGTCGTCGGGGAACAGGCGACGCACCGGCGGGTAGTCGCCGTCGACGAGCAGGCTCGTCGTGTGGCGGCCACCGGCCTCGAACCCGATGAGGTCGACACCACCGGAGGTGGTGAGGGCGACCGTGACCGAGCCCGCGGTGCCGAGCGAGCGCGCCACGTCCGTCAGCGTCCTGGCCCGGACCAGGGCGATGCTCGAGAACCCGGGCGTCGAGGGCTTCCACGACAGTTCACGGAGCGCCAGCCGGTACCGGTCGGTCGCCAGGAGCGTCAGCTTCTCGCCGTCGATCTCCATCCGCACGCCCGTCAGCAGCGGGAGAGTGTCGTCGCGGCTCGCCGCCACGCTCACCTGGGCCACGGCGTGCGTCAGGTCGTCACCGTCGACCACGCCGGCGACGGGCGGCATCGCCGGCAGGCTCGGGTACTCCTCGACGGGCATCGTCAGCAGGGTGAACCGGCTCGCGCCGCACGTGATGACGACCTTGGTGCCGTCCAGCTGCACGTCGACCGGCTTGTCCGGCAGCGATCGAGAGATCTCCGCGAGCAGCCGGCCGGACACGAGCACCGTGCCGGCCTCGCTGACGTCAGCGGGGATCTGGGACCGCGCGGACACCTCGTAGTCGAAGCTCGAGAGCTCGATGGTGCCGGTGGTGTCGGCAGCGATGCGCACGCCGGCGAGCACCGGGACGGGCGGCCGCGTCGGCAGCGTGCGGGCCGTCCACGTCACGGCGTCCGCGAGGACGTCACGCTCGACCCGGAACCTCATGCTTCACCTCTTCGTCGTGCTGCCGCGATGGTCGCGCGCAGCCGTCCTTGACCGGAAACGAGCCTTCCGACGAACACTACGGGATCGGTATGACGCGGCCGGGCCGCCTCCCCGCTCGACGGTGTCATTCGTTCGCCATGGAGAAGATTCGTTGTCGTCATCGGCGCTGTGGGTTGTGTGGATGAGCGGTAGCGGTGCACGTCGTGTCGCGTGGCGGGCTGTGGACGTGACTGTGGGGCGTCGGCGGGAATCCGTGCGCGGCCGTGGACGGCGGGAAGGAGTCACCGCTGCGTCCACCGATGTGCCCGGTCGGGTCCACACGATCTGGACGGTCGTCCACTGTCGTCCACAGGCGTGTCAACAGGTGTGAACAATCGTCCCATCGAAGCCTCAGGCGTAGGTGGAACGTTCTCGCGGCGTCGTCCCGACCGACCGGCGGAGGTACCACAAAAGGGACGTCACGGCACGTCACGAAGCCAGGGTGCAACACGGAGGCGCGCCGGACGGGACGGAGACACCGGACCCGGCACGAGCCGCGCGCTGGGACCTGCGACCTACCCGCGCCCAGTTTGACCACAGGTTTTTCCACAGGGCTGGGGGCCGTTTGTGGACGAGCTAGCCGCGGTTCTGCTGCTTGATCCGGTTGGTCAGCTCGGTCACCTGGTTGTAGATCGAGCGGCGCTCGGCCATGAGCTCGCGGATCTTCCGGTTGGCGTGCATGACGGTCGTGTGGTCCCGGCCGCCGAAGGCCTGCCCGATCTTGGGCAGCGAGAGGTCGGTGAGCTCACGGCAGAGGTACATGGCGATCTGCCGGGCCGTGACCAGGACACGGGAGCGGCTCGACCCGCACAGGTCCTCGATCGTCAGGCCGAAGTACATGGCGGTCTGGCCGATGACGATCGTCGCCGTGATCTCGGCCGAGTCGTCGTCGGTGATGAGGTCCTTCAGGACGATCTCCGCGAGCGACATGTCGACCTGCTGCCGGTTGAGGTTCGCGAACGCGGTGACGCGGATGAGCGCACCCTCCAGCTCGCGGATGTTGCTGCTGATCTTGGAGGCGATGTGCTCGAGGACGTCGTCCGGCGCCTTGAGCCCCTCCGAGCCCGCTTTCTTCCGCAGGATCGCGATGCGCGTCTCGAGGTCCGGTGGCTGCACGTCGGTGATGAGGCCCCACTCGAAGCGGGACCGCATCCTGTCCTCGAACCCGTTGAGCTCCTTGGGCGGCAGGTCGGAGGTGATCACCACCTGCTTGTTGGCGTTGTGCAGGGTGTTGAACGTGTGGAAGAACTCCTCCATCGTCTGTTCCTTGCCCTGCAGGAACTGGATGTCGTCGATGAGGAGGACGTCCACCTCGCGGTAGCGGCGCTGGAACGCGCCCGCCTTGCCCTCGCCGATGGAGTTGATGAAGTCGTTGGTGAACTCCTCGGAGTTCACGTACCGCACCCGGATCGTGGGGTAGAGGTTCTGGGCGTAGTGCCCGATCGCGTGGAGCAGGTGCGTCTTGCCGAGCCCGGAGTTCCCGTAGATGAACAGCGGGTTGTAGGCCTTGGCGGGTGCCTCGGCGACGGCGAGGGCCGCCGCGTGTGCGAACCGGTTGGACGACCCCGGGACGAACGTCTCGAACACGTACTTGGGGTTCAGACGCGCCGGCTCCACTGCCGCGCGACGACCGCTCGGGACGTCACCGCCCGAGGCGGAAGGCGAGTACGGCGCCGCGGTGCGTGCCGGGGCGACCTCGACGACGGGCGTCGGGGCCGGCGCGGGCGGCAGGGGCAGAGCCTGGTCGTCGAGGTCTGGGTCCACCGAGACGGCGAAGCGTGCCTCACGGCCGATGGCCTCCGAGAGCGCGTGCGTCACCTCGGTCCGGACGCGGGACTCGAGGTAGTCCTTGGTGAAGTCGTTGCCGACCGCGAGCAGGAGGGTGCCGTCGAAGAGACCGAGCGGACGGGCGAGCCGGACGAAGGCCAGCTGACGCGGCGTGATGTCCGGACTGGTCCCCAGCTCGGACACCACGTGGCCCCAGATCTGGGCCAGGTCGTCGCTCACACTCACCCCTGCTGCTCTCGACCAAAAGTCGTGTCCGGTACCTCAGCGCGCGCTCATCCACACACTTGTCCACATCTGTGTGCGGTTCAGCCCGACCTTCGCCCAACGCGCGCACGGCGCGGCGCGGCGACCGTGGGGTGGGGGGCGCAACGACCACAGATCGTAGTGGCCGGGCGGGTGTGCGACGAGTCCAGGCGGCGGGTGAGTTGGCGGCGATCGGCGTGTCGACTGGACAACGGGTCGGATTTGACCTGTTCAGCGGCGGCAGCGTAGCGTGATTCAGCCTTGTTGACGGCTCCCGTTCGCGCGCCTCGATGCCATCGCCCTCGGTCGTTTACCGAGATCGAGACCGGTCGAGAGCACCCTGCAGTACGGGGAACGTCCAGCCGGCGACCTGACCTGCTCCATCCGTCCGCGCACGTCGCGGGCCAGTTCCGGGGAGAATCTCGTGACCAAGCGGACCTTCCAGCCGAACAACCGTCGGCGCGCGAAGACCCACGGCTTCCGGCTGCGGATGCGGACCCGCGCCGGGCGCGCCATCCTCGCCGCGCGGCGCCGCAAGGGCCGCGCGGAGCTCTCGGCCTGACGCATCCCGCGGTGCTGCCTCGCGCGCACCGGATGCGCCGCGGCTCGGACTTCGAGCAGGCGGTGCGCCGTGGCACGCGCGGCGGCCGGGAGTCCCTCGTGGTGCACCTGACGACCTCGACCGACCCGGAGCCCTCGGGCCCCGTGGTCGGTCTTGTCGTGTCGCGGGCCGTGGGCAACGCGGTGACGCGCAACCTGGTGAAGCGTCGCCTGCGGGCGCTCATGGGAGAGCGGCTCGGCGCGCTGCCCAGCCGCTCGCGCGTCGTCGTGCGCGCGCTGCCGCCCGCTGCGACGACGAGCTTCGCCCACCTAGCGGCAGACCTGGACTCCGCGTTGTCGACGGCGGTCCGACGAGCCGGCGAGCGGTCCCGATGAACGCGCTGGCGCGGGCCGCGCACGTCCTGGTGCGCCTGCCGGCACGGCTGGTCCTCCTGCTCATCAGGGTCTACCAGCGGTACCTGTCGCCGATGCGGCCGCCGACCTGCAAGTACTACCCGTCGTGCTCGCAGTACGCCGTCGTCGCCATCCAGCGCCACGGCCTGCTGCGCGGGTCGGCCCTGGCCGGCTGGCGCCTCCTGCGATGCAACCCTTGGAGCCGCGGCGGCGTTGATGACGTGCCCCCTGCGCGCGAGCGGCACGCGCACCACCGTCCAGCCGTGGCCGGCGCCACGCATTGATTGACCTAGGAGCTCTGCCCCGATGAGCTGGTTCGACAGCCTGCTGTGGCCGATCATGATCGCGGTCGCCTGGATCATGACGACCTTCCACTCGCTGTTCTCGGCGATCGGCCTCGATCCGGCCGGCGGCGCGGCGTGGGCGCTGTCGATCATCGGGCTCGTCATCGTCATGCGGATCGCGTTGATCCCGCTGTTCTTCCGCCAGATCAAGGCGTCCCGGGGGATGCAGCTGATCCAGCCGGAGCTGCAGGCGATCCAGAAGAAGTACAAGGGGAAGTCCGACCCCGCGTCCCGCGAGGCCATGAGCCGCGAGACGATGGAGCTGTACCGCAAGCACAACACGAACCCGTTCGCCTCGTGCCTACCGATCCTGCTGCAGTCCCCGATCTTTTTCGCCCTGTTCCGGGTGCTCAACAGCCTGACGCTCCTGTCGGAGGGCAAGTACGCCGGCGGGGCGAAGACCCACATCGGGACCCTGACACAGCAGCTCGCCGCTCAGGCGGAGAGCGCCACGGTCTTCGGCGCCCCGCTGTCCGGCTCGTTCATGCGCGCGGGCGGCAACGTGCACATCCAGATCGTGACGATCGTGCTGATCGTCGCTATGTCGGTGACCACGTTCACCACCCAGCGCCAGCTGACCATGAAGAACATGCCGAAGGCGGCGCTCGAGGGTCCGATCGCGCAGCAGCAGAAGGTGCTGCTCTACGTGATGCCGTTGATCTTCGCCTTCTCCGGCGTCAACTTCCCCATCGGCGTCCTCATCTACTGGACCGTGACGAACGTGTGGTCGATGGGCCAGCAGTTCTACACGATCCGGCGGATGCCAGCGCCTGGTTCGGAAGCCGAGCGGCTGTTCAAGGAGCGCCAGGCCAAGAAGGCGGCTCATCACGGGACCGAGGCGGTCGTGACCGACGAGAAGCCGACGATCGAGGAGCGGCCCCGGTCCGGTCAGCGGCAGCAGCCGGTGCGGAAGGATCGTCAGAAGCCTCGCCCGGGTGTGACCATGACCACGTCATCCTCGTCGGCCGACGACGAAGCTCCCGACCCGGTGGACGAGCCGGAGGAAGCCCCCGCACCGAGCGGTGCCGGCAAGAAGGCGTCCTCCGGCCGGGGTGGTGCCGGACAGCTGGAGATACCTCCGGCGAAGAAGAAGCGCAACGACCCGAGTGCCGGCGCAGCCGGCTCGACGAAGTGACGGGAGCGGACGAGACGATGAGCGCCACCACGCCGGAGGAATCCGGTGATGCTGCGGTGACGAGACGCCTGGAGGAGGAGGGCGAGATCGCCGCGGACTATCTCGAGGAGCTGATGGACATCGCCGACCTTGATGGGGACATCGAGATCGACGTCGACCACGGCCGGGCCGCGGTGGAGATCGTCTCGGAGAACCCGTCGGACCCTGCGCTGCGGCGCCTGGTGGGTCCCGAAGGTGAGACCCTCGAGGCTCTGCAGGAGCTGACGCGGCTCGCGGTCCAGGCGCGCACCGGGGATCGGAGCCGGCTCATGCTGGACGTCGCCGGCTACCGGTCGGGACGCAAGACCGAGCTGACGCGCGTCGCTGAGGACGCGATCGAGCAGGTGCGGTCGTCGGGTCGTCAGGTGGAGCTCGAGCCGATGAACCCGTTCGAGCGGAAGGTCGTGCACGACGCAGTAGCGGCGGCGGGCCTCGTGTCGGAGTCCGACGGGCAGGAGCCCTATCGGTACGTGGTCGTGCGGCCGGCCTGACGGACGTTTCACGTGAAACAGCGGGCCGCGGCGGTGGCCCGCCGTTTCTGTCTCGCCCAGGCACCAGCGACCGGCCGACAGGTTCGTGCGGTCATCGTGACGGCGGCGACGGCTGACCCTGTTTGAGTGGACGTCGTGCACGACGCGTCAGCGGCGGCAGGCCTTGTGCCGGAGTCCGGCGGCCAGGAGCCCCCCACCGGTATGTGGGGCGGCCGGCCAGACGGACGTTTCACGTGAAACGGAGGACCGCGGCGGTGGGTAGCCGTGCCTGTCGCACCCTGCGCCGGCGGCCAGCAGACGGGTTCGTGCGGTCACCCTGACCGACGGCGACGGCATGCTCGCTGTGCTGGGTTGAGATCGCGAGCCTGCGTGCGACGAGGCCCACGGTGGCGCACCGACCCGACCAGGCGGGGCTCAGGGGGCCCACGTGATCGCACTACTGCTTCGCCCGCTCAGCCAGGTGCTGGAGGAGTCGGTGTTGAGCGACGCCTCTCGCATCTGGCCGGTGGCCCGGACGGGCCGCCGGGCGGCGCGTCACGTGCTGTGGACTACGCCCGAGGGCCCGTCCCCTGTCGATGGACAGCCAGCATGACTCGCGGCCAAGACCTGTGGGCGGGAGTCCCGCGTTTGGCGGGCCGGTACCACCTCGGTTTCACGTGAAACGTTGCGGCGGGGTCCCATCCGGCAGGGGTGATCCATAGGGCCCTTCGTTGCGGCTTCGCCGGGGCGGTGACCGGGTGGACGCGAGCGCTGCCGGCACGCTTCACGTGAAACGTCGACCCGTTCGGCGCGGACCGTCTGATGGATGACGGGCCCGGACAGGAACAGCCCCGTCGCCAAAGCCACCGCGGAGTTCGGCGGGCTTGCTGGTGCACCCGTCCCGCGTGAGACGTCGCGCCGTCCCGCCGAGACCGTCCGATGGGTCTCCTTCGTCGCCGCTCTCCGAGGCGGCGGTGAGCTCAGGTGGAGTGGTGGTGGCCAGCGCCGGTGCAGCGAACGCCTCGTTGGCCGCGACCGCCACAACCGTTACCCCGGCGAGTGCTGCGCCCCCACCCTGCAACGGATCAGCGGCAGCTCCCGCGACTCGTCCCGGCGAAGGTCGTCGTCGCCGGTTTGTAGCATCGCATCCATGACGCTCACCCTGACCGCCGAGCTCGAGGCCGCGATCGCTGAGGGTTACGAGCGCCGCGACCCGAACAACATGGCACCGACGATCGCCTACTTCGAGGATCTCCTGAGGCAGCACCCGGGCAACCCGGTCCTGACTTACGAGGTCGCCGGCGCGTACGACACGGCCGGTCACGAATCCCAAGCGCGAGCTCGCTACGAGGAGGCGTTGCGTCTGGGACTGTCGGGGGAGAGCCTGCGTCGCTGCTCGTGTCAGTACGGCAGCACGCTGCGGTGGCTCGGCGAGTACGAGGCCTCACTTCAGGTACTCGACCGCGCCGCCCGCCAGTTCCCGACGTCCGAGTCCGTCGGGGTCTTCCGTGCTCTTACCCTCAACGAGGTCGGGCGTCAGGACGAGGCCGTGGCCGAGCTTCTGACCATCGTCACGAACCATGCCGAGGTCACCGATCTGGGCCGGTACGCGACCGGCCTCGCGGGCCTCGCGGAGTGGTACGCCCAAGGCCGTCCGACGGACCAGTAGCGGCCCCGAACCACCGCCCCCCGACTCGGATCAGCCTTCGGAGCACGGCCTGGTCGAACGGCTGGGCCCGGGCGTGTCGCCAGGTGGTGGCTCGCGTGCGGGACCAGGAGCGATGGAACGGCGTGGGCCCGATCTTCCCGAGCCTGTGGGCGGTGGCGCAGACGGACCGGCCGCGCCGGGTAGCGTGGGCGGACGTTGTCGGCGTGAGCGTGGGGTGCGGGTGTGAGCGGTACGGAGGCGGGGATGGCCCATGATGGACGGTCCACGGCCGAGTCCGCCGACATCGTGGAGACCCCGGACCCGCTCGACGGCGACCCCCGGGTACGGGAGTACTTCGGCCCCGCGTGGGCTGCGGTCCAGGGCTTCGCCGAGCTGCTCCGCGTACACGGCGTCGAGCGTGGTCTCCTCGGTCCCAACGAGGCAGGTCGCCTCTGGGAACGCCACCTGCTGAACTCCGCGGGAGTGGTGAACCTCCTCCCGCCCTCGGGCGCGCTGGTGGACCTAGGCAGTGGTGGTGGCCTGCCGGGCATCGTGGTGGCGGCGATGCGACCTGAGGCGCACGTGGTACTCCTGGAGCCGATGGAGCGGCGCGCCGATTGGCTGCGATTCGTCGTCGGCGAGCTGCTCCTCTCGAACGTGGAGGTCCTGCGCGGTCGCGCCGAGGATGTCGTCGGCGCCGTCCGCGCGGACGCCGTCACCGCACGCGCGGTCTCGGGGCTCGACAACCTGTATCGGTGGGCGGTGCCCCTCGTGCACCCCGGGGGAGGCCTGTTCGCGATCAAGGGCGCTCGGGCGAGCGACGAGGTGGCGGCAGCGGCGTCCGCGGCTCGACGCCGCGGGTGGGTCGACGTCGAGGTCAGGGAGATCCAGACCGTCGCAGGCGTCGAGCCGACACGGGTCGTGCGTGCGGTGCGGGTCGGGGGTGCGGCCGGTGTTCGGTAGAGGGAAGCGACGTGCGGCTCCGGTGCCCGCGGCCGTGTCGACGCTCAGCGTCACGGTCCCGAGCGACAGGGCGCCCGTGGAGGCGACCACCACGATCCCGACGCAGCTCGGCGAAGGCTCCGGCCAGGCGACCGACGTCCGGATCGAGGTGGGTGACGGCGAGCACCTTCGCGAGGGGGGCGTCGCGGTGCCGGCTCTGGGCAACCGCGACGTTTCACGTGAAACGTCGCCCGCGGTCCACGTCGCGGGAACCTCCCACACCGCAGCGCCCCGCCGCGGAGAAGAGATCCCGGCCGCTTCGGACGACAGCGACACTGACGGTCAAAGGGTGACAAATCGCCCGGCGCGGCTTACCGCAGCCGGCGTTTCACGTGAAACGCTTGCGCCGTCGATCGGAGACCCGGTCGACGTCACGTCAGCACCCGCGGCAGGGCCGGATGAGCCCGCCGCCAGCCGTCAGGCCGAAGGCGCCGGGCCGGACGTGGGACGAGCAGAGGGAACGGAAGCCGGCATGGGCATGGACGACACCGCCGTGGAACAGTCCGCGGGGTCGCCGAGCTGGGCGCGCGTCGACGCACCCGGCGATCCCGAGGAGCGGCGCCGCGCGGCGCTCGTGCAGAGCCTGCCGTCGGCGTCGGATGACACGCCCGTCCTGGCTGAGCTCCATCAGGATGCTCGCCGCCGCATCGAGCTCCGCGGTCGACGCTTTCCCAGGCCCGAGGTCACCAGGATCATCACCGTCGCGAACCAGAAGGGTGGCGTCGGCAAGACCACCACGACGGTCAACCTTGCGGCGGCACTCGCTCAGTCGGGTCTGACGGTGCTGGTGGTCGACAGCGACCCGCAGGGTAACGCGTCGACCGCGCTCGGCGTCGAGCATCGCGCGGGGACTCCCTCGATCTACGAGGTCCTCGTGGACAGCACGCCGCTGCACGGCGCGGTCCAGCAGAGCCCCGATGTGCCCGGCCTCTTCTGCGTACCCGCGACGATCGACCTGTCGGGCGCCGAGATCGAGCTCGTCTCGATGGTGGCGCGCGAGACACGCCTTCGCCACGCCCTCGAGCAGTACATGACATGGCGGTCGGAGCACGGGCTCGAACGCATCGACTACGTCCTCGTCGACTGCCCACCCAGCCTCGGCCTGCTCACCGTCAACGCGTTCGCCGCGGGGCGGGAGGTCTTCATCCCGATCCAGTGCGAGTACTACGCGCTTGAGGGGCTCAGCCAGCTCCTCAAGACGATCGAGCTGATCCAGGCCCACCTCAACCCCGGGCTTCACGTCTCCACGATCCTGCTGACGATGTACGACGGCCGGACGAACCTCGCGCAACAGGTGGCCGACGAGGTGCGCACCCACTTCCCGGACACCACCCTGCGCACCACGGTCCCACGGTCCGTGCGGATCTCGGAGGCACCGAGCTACGGGCAGACGGTCATGACGTACGACCCCGGCTCGTCCGGGGCGTTGGCCTACCTCGAGGCGGCACGCGAGCTCGCCGAGCGCGGCGCACGCCGTGCCGGCGGTGCGATCGACGGTGGAGCGACCGACCGGATGGCGTCCGGCCGCATGAACGGCGCGTCCACGCACGACGGGCGGCCGCCGATGCACAGCGAGGGCAACAGGCCGTCGACGATGGAGACCTGGCGTACTGCCGGCAAGGAGGAGCAGTGAGCGAGAAGCGGCGTGGACTCGGGCGCGGCCTCGGTGCGCTCATCCCGACGAGCGCGGACTCGACGCGAGAGCGGCCGGTGGACGTCTTCTTCCCCAGCACCCGCGGCGGCGACCAGGCCGCTACGGCCTTGGCCGTCGCCGAGCGCGACGGGCATGCCGACGCTCTGGCGGCCGACGGACAGGGCACGGTGGGCTTGAGCCCCGACGGCGCCGGCGTGGCCGGTCGTGACGCCCACACCAACGGCGTGGCGACCGACGGTCATGACGCGGCGGGCGCCGACGCCCGCACCAACGGGGGGGCGACCGACGCCCGCGGTGCGACCAGTCACGACGGGCACGCTGACGGCGTGGCGACCGATGACCTCGCGGCCGCGCTCAGCCCGACCATCGCCGCCTCCGCACCGGTCGACCACGGCACCGACCACGGAGGCGCGGCGTCGATCGACGGGGTCTTCGCCGACTCGTCGGACGACCTGCTGCCGGTTCCGGGGGCGTCCTTCGCCGAGATCCCGGTCGCCTCGATCCACCCGAACGCTCGGCAGCCACGGACCGTCTTCGACGAAGAGGCGCTCGACGAGCTGGTCGACTCGATCCGCGAGGTCGGCGTGCTCCAGCCGGTCGTGGTACGCCCCGCGGACGACGGCTACGAGCTGATCATGGGCGAGCGGCGGTGGCGGGCGACGCAGGCCGCAGGGCTCGAGACGATCCCGGCGATCATCCGGCAGACCGACGACGGCGACATGCTGCGCGACGCCCTCCTGGAGAACCTGCACCGCGCGCAGCTGAACCCGCTGGAGGAGGCGGCCGCGTACCAGCAGCTCCTCGACGACTTCGGCTGCACGCAGGAGGAGCTCGCTGGTCGCATCCACCGGTCCCGACCGCAGATCTCCAACACGCTCCGGCTCCTCAAGCTGCCGCCGTTGGTGCAGCGGCGGGTGGCCGCCGGCGTCCTCTCGGCGGGCCATGCCAGGGCGCTCCTCGGGCTCCCGGACGCGGCGGCGATGGAGCGCCTCGCCCAGCGCATCGTGGCCGAGGGTCTCTCCGTGCGCGCCGTCGAGGAGATCGTGACGCTCGGCGACGACTCCAAACCGGTACGGCGAGCGGTCCCGCGCGCGGGCGACCGGAACGAGGCGCTCGACGACCTGGCCTCCCGGCTGTCCGACAGGTTCGAGACCCGCGTCAAGGTGGCGCTCGGCAAGTCGAAGGGCCGGCTCACCGTCGAGTTCGCATCGGTGCAGGACCTCAACCGGATCCTCGGAGCCCTGGCCCCCGGCGACCCAGGCCTGTTCCACCGCTGACGTACACCCTGCTCGCTGTCGGACGTACATCCAGGACGTCGCCGCAGTTCAGGGGCCCGGTTGTGCCCGGACGACCGTCGGAGCGGCGCTCGCCGACGAGTAGTCCGCGCGGGCATCGCCAGGGAGACGACCACTGCTCCCACGGGTCCGCGCCCGCTGGGCGACGGCGCCGTGCGGAACGCAGCCGACCGGCGTGGCCACGTGCGGGGCACAACGGATGCACCACCCCGCGGGCCCGCCAATCCGGAGCGGACACAGGCCGGTGCGGACACAGGCCGGTGCGGACACAGGCCGGTGCGGAGACAGGCCGGTGCGGGCGGAAGCTGGTGCGGGCGGACGCTCGGCTGACGGGCTCTCAGGCGTCGAGCTCGGCGTCGACGAGCGCCCGGTACAGCGCGCCCAGGTCGTAGCCGGCGGCCTCCGCCGCCTGCGGCAGGAGCGAGGTCTCGGTCATCCCGGGCGCCACGTTGACCTCGAGGAACCAGGGTGTGCCGTCGGCATCGACGATGAGGTCGGTGCGCGAGAGGCGGGCGAGGCCCAGCGCGGCGTGGGCAGCCAGCGCGGCCCCCGCGACCCGGCCCGCGACCTCGTCGGACAGCCGTGCCGGCACGAAGTACTCGGTACGGCCGGGGTTGTAGCGGGCGTCGTAGTCGTACGGCCCGTCGGTGACGATCTCGACGGCCGGCAACGCGAACGGCCCAGAACCGGTGTCGAGCACCGAGACCGCCACCTCGGTCCCGGTGACGGCCCGCTCGACCAGCGCCACGTCGGAGTAGGCGAAGCACTCGACCATCGCGGCGGGAAGATCCTCGGGCGCGGTGACGAGGGTGACGCCGAGCGCGGAGCCGCCGCTGGACGGCTTGACGACGAGCGGCAGGCCGAGGTGCGCAACCATCGCGTCGAGGATCCGGTGCGCGCCGAGCTCACGGAACAGCGTCTGCGGCAGCGCCACGAACTCGGGGGTGGCGAGGCCGGCGCGCGCGACGACGGTCTTGGCGATCGGCTTGTCCCACGCGATGCGGCTCTGGCGCGCTCCCGTGCCGAGGACGCGGATGCCGAGGAGCGAGAGCACGTCGCGCACCGACCCGTCCTCGCCGGTGGCACCGTGGAGCAGCGGCCAGACGAGGTCCGGCCCCAGCTCCCGCAGCGAGGCGGCGAGGTCGGCGTCGACATCGTGGAGGACCACCTCGGCGCCCGTGGAGCGCAGTGCCTCGGCCACGCGGCGGCCGGACCGCAGCGAGACGTCGCGCTCGTGCGACAAGCCTCCGGCCAGGACGACGACGCGGGGTGCGGGGGTGGCGGCGGTCACGGGGCATCCTCCGAGGTAGGGTAGGACGAGGACGTCACGAGGCTACCGGCGCGCGGGGTGACGTTGGCGCACGGACGCCGTGGCTCACCCGCGACGCAGGGCGCCGGAGGGACGCCCGGCGTCGTCGCGTCGGTCAGGCCAGGTCGGGGCTGGGCGCCTGGACCTGCTCGGTGTCGGGATGGCCGGCGGTGCCGAACAGCTCGACGAGCTCGGCCTCGCCGGACACCACCGTGGCGAGCCGTCGCACACCTTCGCGGATCCGCTCGGGCGTCGGGTAGCAGAACGACAGCCGCATGTGATCGGCACCCTGACCGTCGAAGTAGAACGCCGTGCCGGGCACGTAGGCGACCCGGGCGGTCACCGCACGCGGCAGCATCTCCTTGGCGTCGAGGCCCTCGGGCAGCCGGACCCACGTGTAGAAGCCGCCGTCCGGGACGGTCCAGCTGCAGTCGGGCAGGTGCTCGGACAGGGCGCCCACCATGGCGTCGCGCCGCTCGCGGTACATCTCGCGGTACTGCTTGATCTGGCCGCGCCAGTCGCACGTGGCGAGGTAGGTCGAGATGGCGATCTGCGCGGCGTTCGAGGGGCAGAGGATGGCGGACTCGCTGGCGAGCACCAGCTTCTCGCGCACGGCGTGCGGCGCGACGACCCAGCCGACGCGGTAGCCGGGCGCGAACGTCTTGGAGAACGTGCCGAGGTAGAGCACCCCTTCGTCGTCCATCGAGCGCATGGCGGGCGTCGGGTCGCCGTCGAAGCCGAGCAGCCCGTAGGCGTTGTCCTCGACGACGAGCACGCCGTAGCGCCGGCAGATCTCGAGGATGCGCGGGCGGCGCTCGACCGAGAGGCTGACGCCCGCGGGGTTGTGGAAGTTGGGGATCGTGTACAGGAACTTGACGCGCCGACCGTCGGCCTTGAGGCGGGCGAGCGTCTGCTCCAGCGCCTCGGGGATGAGCCCCGACGCGTCGATCGGGACGTGGACCACGTCGGCCTGGTAGGCGCGGAAGACACCCAAGGCGCCGACGTAGGACGGCGCCTCGGCGACGACCACGTCACCGGGGTCGCAGAAGATGCGCGTGACGTAGTCGAGCGCCTGCTGAGAACCGGTGGTGACGACGACGTCGTCCGGGTGCGCACTGATCGCCTCGAGGGCCATCACGTCGAGGATCTGCTCCCGCAGCGTCTCGTCGCCCTGCCCCGAGCCGTACTGCAGCGCCTGCAGCCCGCGCTTGGCCACGACGTCCGCCGCGAGGCGGGAGAGGGTGTCCAAGGGGAGCCCGTCGAGGAAGGGCATCCCACCGGCGAGCGAGACGACCTCGGGCCGGTTGGCCACCGCGAAGAGCGCGCGGATCTCGGAGGCCTTCATGCCGTGGGTGCGCTCGGCGTAGGAGCCGAGCCACGGGTCGAGCCGGGTGCCTGCGGCGGCGGACGGGGGCTGGCCCACCGTCACGCGGTCGGGCCCGGGCTGGGGAGTCATGACGTCAGTGTTTCACGCCCGAAGGACCGATCGATCCAACGCGGATTCCGCGGCAGTTCGGCGAAGAACCGGCGCGCAGGACGGCGCGAGTCCGACGAATCTTCGAACCACTCGTCGCGATCGCCCGCAGGGTGAGACGGGCGACCTCGAACGGCGCTCCGGTCAGGCGACCAGCATCGCCTCGACGCGCTCGACCAGCATCGACTTCGGGCGCGCGCCGTACAGCACCTCCGACAGCTCGCCGCCCGCGTAGAACTGCAGCGTCGGCAGCGACACGATGCCGAACCGCTCGACGAGCCCCGGGTTCTCGTCGGCGTTCACGGCGACGAAGGCCACCCGGCCGGCATAGGTGCCGGCGAGCTCGTCCAGCACGGGGTTGAGGACACGGCACGGGCCGCACCACGGGGCCCAGAAGTCGACGACGACCGGCACGGGCGAGGCGAGCACCTCGGCGTCGAAGGTCGCGTCGCTGACCTCGCGGGACACGGTCAGGCGCCCGCCTCGACCGAGAGCGCCGCGACGTCGGCCGCCACGGCGGCCGCGGACGACACGTGCGCCACCGCGGCCTCGTCGTCCACGAGCGGGGGCAGGGCCGCCAGGAAGTGCTGCGCGTCGAGCGCGGCCGAGCAGCCGGAACCGGCCGCCGTGACGGCCTGCCGGTAGACGTGGTCGACGGCGTCGCCGCAGGCGAACACGCCCGGCAGGTTGGTGGCCGTGGTACGGCCCTGGACGACGATGTAGCCCGCGTCGTCGAGGTCGACCTGGCCCCTGACCAGCTCGGTGCGCGGCTCGTGCCCGATCGCGACGAAGAGGCCGCCCGCGGGCAGCTCCCGCGTCTCGCCGGTGACGGTGTCGCGCAGCGTGACGCCGGTGACCTTGGTGTCACCGGAGATGCCGACGACCTCGGAGTTCCACGCGAAGCGGATCTTGGGGTCGTTCATCGCGCGGTCCGCCATGATCTTCGAGGCCCGCAGCTGGTCGCGGCGGTGCACCATCGTCACGGTGCGGCCGAACCGCGTGAGGAAGGTGGCCTCCTCGACGGCGGAGTCGCCGCCGCCGACCACGACGATGTCCTGGTCGCGGAAGAAGAAGCCGTCGCACGTCGCGCACCACGAGACGCCGCGACCCGACAGGCGCTTCTCGTCGGGCAGCCCGAGCTCGCGGTAGGCGGAGCCGGTGGCGAGGATGACGGCGCGCGCGCGGTAGGTCTCGCCACCGCCGGTGACGATCGTCTTGACCGGGCCCGCGAGGTCGAGCTGCGTGGCGTCGTCCCAGACCACCTCGGCGCCGAACCGCTCGGCCTGCTTCTGCATCTGCTCCATGAGCTCGGGGCCGAGGATGCCCTCGGGGAAGCCCGGGAAGTTCTCGACGTCGGTGGTGTTCATCAGCGCACCGCCGGCCGTGACGGAGCCCGCGAGCACCACGGGCTGCAGGCCCGCGCGCGCCGCGTAGATCGCGGCGGTGTACCCGGCGGGACCGGAACCGACGACGACGACGTCACGGACGGGGCTGACGTTCTCGGTCACAACAAGTCCTCACAGGGTTCGGGAAAGTGCTCTGCGTGCAACCGATCGTAGGTGGGGTTCTGTTCCCCGCGGACGTTCGAGCCGACCGTGCGGCCTCAGCCGAGCTGGATCTCGGTGAGCTCGATGCGGAAGGACCCGTCGGCCGTGGTGGGCAGCTGCGTGAACCAGATGACGAGCGACGACGTGGTCTGCACCGGGTCCAGCGTGAACACGGCGTCGGGGGACATCGGGCCCGAGGCCAGCTTGGTGCCGCCGGTGGGCTGGGTCGCGTCCCCGGTGCGGATCTCCACGTTGCCACCCGTGCCGTTGACGTGCAGCGTCACCGTGCGGACCGTCGCGGGCCGGGCGAGCTGCAGCTGCAGGCCGAGGGCCGGCTTGAACCCGGCGAAGTCGTTGCGCTTGTACGTGAACGACATCCAGTAGGTCGACGGGTCGCCGTCGAAGGCGCGGCCGACGAGTTCCTGGTGGTCGCCGGCACCACCGGTCGGGTCGATCGACGTGATGCTGGCGATGACGCCGGGTGCGGTCGACGTCGTGGTGGTGGCGGTCGGCGTGGCCGAGGGCTGCGGGCTCGTCGGCCCGCCGCTGGGGCTCTGCTGGCCGGTGTGCGTGGCGGCGCCCGGGGCGAGCGCCACGTCGTGCCCGGCGAACAAGGCCTTCGCCGCGAACGCGATCGCGACGACGACCAGCACCGCGACGATCGCGATGGCGATGCCCATGCCGGTGCGGCGCGGCGGACCGTCGTCCAGCTGACCGAAGTCGAACGGTGTGGGGCCCTGCGGTGGCGTCTGCGACGGGCCCGTCGGGGGGAGCGCCGGGGGACCGCCGTGTGCCGCGGGCCCCGGCCCGGGCGCACCCGCGGGGCCCGCGGGCGCGGCGCTCGCGAACGCGCTGCCGGTGGCACGGCCCGAGGACGGCATCGGGCCGGACGACGTCACCGGCGGGGCGGCGGCGGGGCCGGGCGGTACCGGGGCGACCCCACCGGGAGCGCCCTGCGGCGACGACGAACCGACGGAGGTCGCCGGCAGGGACACGGTGCGCATCGCTCCCGTCGGCCGACGCACCGGTACGGAAGGGGTCGACGACGCGGCGTGATCGGCCTGCGACGTCGGGCCGCCGGTCGCGGGTGAGGCGGGCGCAGGCGTGCCGGTGGCCGGTGAGGCGGGTCCAGACCCCTCCGTCACCGCCGGGCCGGCCGGGGACACCGGCGCAGGTGCGGTTGCGTCGTCCACCGCAGCGCCGGCCGGGGATGCCGGCGTCCCCGCGGGGCTCGGCGCGGACCAGTCGTACGGTGCGGCGTCGCCGGGACCCGGCGCGTCGCCGGCCGCAGCGGCGAACGCGAAGGGCACGCCCATCGGCGGCGTGATGGCATCCCGGCTGGAGGGTGCCGGCGACGGCGTCCCGGGCGGGGGGGTCGACGGCGGGGGGAACGCCGTGCGCACGGACTGGCGCACCACCTGGCCGGGCACCGTCGTGGGCTCGACCGGGTCGGCCACGACGGGCGGGAAGAAGGGCCTCGGCTTCGGCTGGACGCGGATCTCGCCCCACGGCTCCAGCTCGCGGACGAGGTCGGCGGGACTGAGGGGACCGTCGTCGTCCCGGCCCAACGTCACGGTGCACAGCGTGTTGAGGTCGCCCGGCACGCCCGCCACGAGGTCGCCCGGCGGGACCGGTGCACCCTCCACGGCCGGCGCCGTGGGCAGGCCGTCGGCCGTCTCGCCCGGCCCCGGCCAGTGCCCGGTCAGCGCGGTGTAGACGAGACGCACGAGGTCGGTGGCGTCGGTGCGGCTCGTGGTGCGCGCGTCCCCGCCGGGCCGGCCCAGCAGCACGGCATCGAGCGCCGTCCCGGTGACGAGCACGCGACCGTCGTCGGACACCGCGACGGCGGACGGCCGCAGCGCGAGGTGGTGGACGCCCCGCCGGCGGGCCACCTCGAGGGCGGCGGCCGCCTCGCCGACGATCGCGCGCGCCTGGTCGGGCGAGAGCGGCTCGCGCCCGACGAGCAGCGCGAGGGTGGGGCCCGGGACGAGCTCGGTGATGACGTAGCCGGCGCCTTCGTCGGACCCGACGTCCAGCACGCGGACGAGCCGCGGGTCGGTGACCAGCGCCGCACGCCGCGCCGCGTCGAGCGCCGGACCGGCGCCGGCGACAGGGAACGCCCGCACGACGACGGGCCGGCCGAGGATCTGGTCGGTCGCCCGCCACTCCGTGGTGCCGGGCAGGTCGCAGGGGCGCGGATCGGTCAGCTCGTAGCGTCCCGAGAGCACCGTGCCGCGGCCGATGACGCCGTCCACCATGCCTCCTCGTCCGAGCGGACCCACCTGACCGGACATGCTAGCGACGCGCCCTGGGCCGGTCGGCCGGGCGGGACCGGCTGCGTCAGTCTGCCGTCAGGCGCCGGCGTCCGGCTCGGGCGCCGCTTCGACGGCTCGATCAGCCACGGGCTCGTCGCGCGCCGTGTCGTGCGGTTCGACCGCGGGCTCGCCGTGAGCGGCGCCGGCAGCGTCTGCGGTGTCTTCGTGCACGTCGCCGGGCGGGTGGGACGCCGCGTCGTCGTGCCCCGTGCCGTCGGGTGCGGCGGAGGCTTCGTCGTGCGCCTCGTCGTCCGGGTCCGCCTCGGGCGACAGGCGGTTGCCCCGGCGGCTGGACTGGCCGCGCCGCGCCGTGCGGATGATGCCGAGCACCAGGCCGATGGCCAGCAGCACCCCGACGACGACCGTGAAGACGTTCTCGATGGTCGGGGCGACACGGGCGGCGAAGCCGATGGCGCCGCTGACCGCGGTGCCATCGTTGCCGACGAGCGTCGCGTCGACCGTCACGTCGCAGTTGGCGATGGCCTCGAGGTCCACGACGACCGCCGTGTCCGTCCCGGCCGGCGCGGTGACGGGGTCGCTGCGCACCGAGCGCAGGCACGCCTTGTGGGGATCGACCGCCACCGACACGGTGGCGGGCACGCTCAGGGAGTTGTGCACGACGAACCGCACGGGCGCGCTCGCGCTGATGATGCTGAGGCTCGGCGGGCCCGTGAGGGACAGACCGGTGCGGGTGGCCGTGGTCCCCGCGAGCGCCTTCTTGACGAGGACGTCGCGTCCCGCGGTGTCCGCACGCCACGCGACGCCGAGAGGGGCCAGCACCGTCTGGTCCAAGCCGGCGGTCAGCGGGCCGCCGTCGCCGATCGCGTGCGCGAACGCGGTCGTGGCCGAGCGGGCGTCGGCCAGCGCGCGGACGTCGCCCGGCGACAGCTCGGACGGGTCGACGGCGCTCGCCGGCAGGGTCGCGCGCGCGGTGCCCTGGTCCTCGGCGCCGAGGAGCGCGCTCACGGGAACGAGCCGGCTCCAGGGCGAGGTGTGCAGGGCGTCAAGCAGAGCGGTTGCGAGCGTCGCGTCGGGAGTCCAGCCGCGGCCGGGGGCGATGAGCACGTCGTGGGGTCGGGCGCTGCCGTCGTGGGCGAGGACGGCCAGCTCGGCGAGCAGGCGCTGCACGGTGGTCGCGGTGGTGGCGCCCGGTTGGACGTCGTCCGGCGCGGCAAGCAGGTCGGTGAGGAGGCCGTCCGGGACCAGGGCCGCCAGCGTCCCGTGGCCGGCGTCGAGGGTGGTCAGCGCCGTGGCGGCGCCGGTGGTGGGCTGCAGCGTCGTCGTGCCGACGACGATCGCCCGCGCGCCCGCGGCGGCGACCATGTCCACCGTCTGCTTGTCGAGCGTCCCGTCCGGCGCCCAGACCACGTCCGTCCGGGCGTTGACCCCGGCGAGCGGAGACGACGCCGCCAGCGACATCGCCGCCGTGAGGAGCCCGGGCCGGCCGGCGTGGGCCACCGCACCCAGGTCGGTGTCCCCCCACGGCAGCGCGAGCGCGTCGCGCCGCGCCAGGGCCGCGGTGAGCCGCTGCGACCAGGCCGTGGCGTTCGGCCCGCCGGTGGAGGCGGCCGTCAGGAGGGCGGGGTCGACCGCCATCTCGACGTCGGGCTCGGCGGTCGCCAGGGCGGCGAGCGCGTCGAGCCGGCCGCCCTGCGCGGTGGCCTGCTCGAGCGCGGCGGCCCCGCTCGACGTGGCGGTCACCGGTGCCAGGACGGCGACCTGCACCTGCGGCACCACCTGGTTGAGCATCCACAGGACGAACGTGCGCTGGATGCCCAGCTGGGTGCCGCCCGACGAGAGCGCCTCGACCGCCAGCCCTCGGGGACCCCAGTTGCCCGCGAGGGTGGACAGCCGCACGAGCGCGGCCGGCAGCGTCAGCTGGACGGTCACCTGCCCGCCGGCGGGGATCGACACAGGGTCGGCGTTGAGGACGCGCGTGCCGACGGCGCCGCTGGAGCCGGTGGCCCAGCCGTCGAGCTCGTTGCGCGACAACGGGCGGAAGCGGTTGAGGCGTAGGTCGGCGACGACGTTGGTGAGGTCGGCCGACGTGCGGTTGACGAGCGTGGCGGTCACCGTGAGGTCCTGGCCCGGCTGCAGCACGGTCGGCGTGACGGAGGTGATCTGGACCGTCACCGCCGAAGGGGCCGCCACCGCGGTCGGGGCCAGCACCGCGGTCGGGGTGGCGGCCGGCGCCCCGGCCGCGCGCGGCGAGGCGGCCGCAGCGCTCGTCGGGCCGCCCGGTGCGCCCACCGGCAGCACCGCCGCGAGCAGGGGTGTGGCCACCGTGGCCACCGCCAGCACAGCCGCGGCCAGCCGGCGCCGCAGCGCGGTCACGGGGACTCGGTCAGCGCCGCGTGAGCCGTCTCGGCGAGGCGTCGCTCGTTGGGGTACGCCAACCGCTCCGGCAGCGCGAGCACCGGCACCCACTCGACGTCCTCCACCTCACCGTCCGGGTCCCCGGCGACGGAGAGCTCCCCGTCCACGGCGCCGAGCAGGAAGTGGTGCACCACCTTGTGCACGCGGCGGTCCTCGCCGCTGAACCAGTAGTCGATGACGCCGAGCCGGCGCAGCACCCGTCCCCGGATCCCGGTCTCCTCGGCGATCTCGCGGACCGCGGCCTGCTCCGGCGTCTCGTCGCCCTCGAGGTGCCCCTTGGGCAGGCACCACTCGAGGCGGCCGGCCCGGTTGCGGCGGGCGATGACGGCGGCGACGTGGACCCCGCCCTGCAGGGTGACGACGAGCCCGCCGGCCGACGTCTCGTCGACGATCGGAAGGGTGGTGGTGGGGATCGGCGGCTCGGCCGGGGCGATCCGCAGGCGGTGTCCGCCGGGCGGCGCGGGTACCCGCTCCGGGCCGTTGTCACCGCTGGGCATGCCGACACTGTAACGAGTCGCATGACTCGCTCCGGACCCCCGCGTGTCTGGCAGGCTGTTCCGGTGCCACCCACCGACGCCACCGACGTGCTGCGCCGCCGCGCCGTGTCCACCCTCGCGCGGCTGGCCCCGGACGCCCTCGAGCTGGGGCGCCGGTTCACCGCGGCGGGGCACGAGCTGGCGCTCGTCGGCGGCCCGGTCCGTGACGCGTTCCTGGGCCGGCGCAGCGCCGACCTGGACTTCGCGACGTCGGCGACGCCCGACGAGACGCAGGCGCTGCTGGCCGGCTGGGGCAGCGCGCACTGGGACGTCGGCAAGCGCTTCGGCACGCTCGGCGCGCGGCGTTTCGGCAAGGGTGGCGAGCCGGACGTCGTCGTCGAGGTCACCACCTACCGCACCGACGCGTACGACCCGGGCTCGCGCAAGCCGGAGGTCGTCTACGGCGACACCCTCGAGGGCGACCTGTCGCGCCGTGACTTCACGGTCAACGCGATGGCGGTCCGGATGCCGACCCTGGAGTTCGTCGACCCCTTCGACGGGCTGGCCGACCTCGCCCGTCGGGTGCTGCGCACGCCCGTGGCGGCGACGCAGTCGTTCGACGACGACCCGCTGCGGATGCTGCGCGCGGCGCGGTTCGCCGCTCAGCTGGGGTTCGAGGTGGAGCCCGAGACGTTCGCGGCGATCGGTGCCCTCAAGGAGCGGATCGCGATCGTCTCCGCCGAGCGGGTGCGCGACGAGCTGACCAAGCTCCTGCTGGCCGACCGGCCGCGTCCGGGCCTGCAGGTGCTCGTCGACAGCGGCTTGGCGGACCTCGTCGTGCCCGAGCTGCCGGCGCTGCGCCTGGAGATCGACGAGCACCACCGCCACAAGGACGTCTACGAGCACACGCTCACCGTGCTGGACCAGGCGATCGCGCTGGAGACCGGGCCGTCCGGACCGGTCCCGGGCCCCGACCTCGTGCTGCGCCTGGCCGCGCTGCTGCACGACATCGGCAAGCCGCGCACCCGGCGCTTCGAGTCGGGCGGCGGGGTCTCGTTCCACCACCACGAGGTGGTCGGCGCGAAGCTGACCGCCAAGCGGCTCGCGGAGCTGCGCTTCGACAAGGTGACCATCCACGACGTCGCCCGCCTCGTCGAGCTGCACCTGCGGTTCCACGGCTACGGGGAGACCGGCTGGACCGACTCGGCGGTGCGCCGCTACGTCACGGACGCCGGCCCGCTGCTCGAGCGCCTCCACCGGCTGACCCGCTCGGACTGCACCACCCGGAACCGTGCGAAGGCGGCCCGCCTGGCGGCGGCGTACGACGACCTCGAGGAGCGCATCGCGCGGCTGCGCGAGCAGGAGGAGCTGGCGGCCATCCGGCCCGACCTCGACGGCACGCAGATCATGGCGATCCTGCAGATCCCGCCGGGGCGCGAGGTCGGCGAGGCGTACCGGCACCTGCTGGAGCTGCGGATGGACCGCGGCCCGCTCGGTCAGGACGTGGCGGCTTCGGAGCTGCGCTCCTGGTGGGCGTCCCGGTCCACGTCCGCGGGCGAGGACGGCGCGCGCCAGTAGAGCACCGCCCCGGCCAGGTACGCCGCGGCGAGCGCCGCGAAGGTGCCGCGGGACCAGCCGGTGTCGGGCAGCGCGACGGCGCCGAACGCGGCCGCGCCGACGAACGCGGCGTTGTAGAGGACGTCGTACAGGGCGAAGGCCCGGCCGCGGTACGCGTCGGCGGTGTCCCGCTGCACGATCGTGTCGACGGCGATCTTCGCGGCCTGCGCGGCGAAGCCGAGCACCACGGCGCCCGCGATCACCTCGGGCAGCCGCACGTTGATGACCAGCAGCACCTGGGACAGCGTCGCGACGAGCAGGCAGACGACGATCCAGCGGTGCGGGCCGCCGAGCCGCGGCGACACCACCGGGGTGACGACGACCGCGACGAAGAAGCCGGCACCGGTGGCGGCGACGATCGTCGCGAACGTCGCGATGCCCTTGCTCAGGTCGGCGGGGTCGTTGAGCAGGTTGCGCGAGATGAGGATGCTCGCCATGAGCACGACGCCGTACAGCAGGCGGTGCCACGCCATGATCGCCAGCGCCTGCGCGGGCGTGCGGCGCGCGACGAGGTAGCGGGCGCCGTCGGCCAGGCCGTGCCCGACGACACCGAGGGCCTTGCTCACCGGGGCGGCGCTGGGCTCGTCGGGCCCTAGCTGGTCCCGGCCGAGGCGCAGCGCCAGGGTGGCCGCGGTCGCCTGGAGCGCGGCCGCGACGACCAGGGCGACGGCGTCGCGGCCGCGTCCCTCGGCCATGACGAGGCTGAGCCCGGCGCCGACACCGCCGCCGACGAAGCTGGCGACCGAGCCCAAGGTCGGCGAGACCGAGTTCGCGGTGAGCAGCAGCTCGGCCGGGACGACCTTCGGCTGGGACGCCGACAGCGCGGCGAGGAGGAAGCGGTTGACGCTGAGCGTTGCCAGGGCCAGGACGTACACGGCTGGGCCGACGCCGACGGTGATCATGAGCAGCGCCACGACCAGGGTCAGCACCACGCGGACGAGGTTGCCGACGACGAGCACCTGACGGCGCCGCCACCGGTCGAGGAAGACGCCGGCCCAGGGCCCGACGATCGTGAACGGCAGCAGCAGCACGGCGAACGCGGCGGCGACCTTGCCCGCCGTGGTGGCGTTCTCCGGCGAGAAGAAGAACAGCGTCGCCAGGCCGACGGTGAACATGCCGTCGGCGCACTGGCTGACGAGCCGCACGGTCAGCAGCCGGCGGAACCCGACGAGCGGCCAGAGCGCCTTGAGGTCGCCGATCACCTGCACCTGCACAGGCTAGGGGTTCGGCGGCGCTGGCCCTCTACGACGGGATCGTCGTGACGGCCACCCAGCCGTGGGCGCGGCCCAGGACGCGCAGCTCCTCGCACGTCAGCTCGATCGCCGAGGCGGCGCTCCCGCACGCCGGGAACACGGTGTCGAACCGCTGCAGCGACGTGTCCAGGTACACGGTGGCGGCCGGTGGGTTGCCGAACGGGCATACCCCGCCGGGCTCGTGCCCGGTCAGGCGGAGGACCTCGTCGGCCACGAGCATGCGCGCCTTGAGGCCGAAGGCTGCCTTGAACGCCGCGTTGTCCACACGGGCGTCCCCGGCCGTGATCACGAGGATCGCCGTCTCCGGCGACGCGCCGCGGAAGCTCAGCGTCTTGGCGATCCGCCGCGGTTCGACCCCGAGCGCGGCCGCCGCGAGCTCCACCGTGGCCGACGAGCGAGCCGTCTCGATGACGTCGTCGGCCCGGCCGTAGCTGGCGAGGTGGGCGCGCGCCGTCTCCAGGGACATGCGGTGATGGTAGGTCCCGGGCCGGCGGCGGCCCGGGTTGGGAGACTGGGGACAACCCTGCGCAGGGTGCCGGGCGTTCTTCCGATGAAGGGAGGCGCGAGGTGGCCGGATGGGAACCCATGCTCGAGGTGGTGGCGCGCGAGCGCTACCCGCAGCTGGTGGCCCGCGCGATGCTGCTGACGCGCTCGCGCGCGGACGCCGAGGACCTGGTGCAGGACGCGCTCGTGGCGACCTTCGGTGGACGTGCGCGGTTCGATACGGCGGCGCAGGCCGAGCAGTACGTGCGCCGGGCGATCGTCAGCCGGTTCGTCGACCGGACGCGCAAGGGCGCTCGCGAGCGGGTGGCGCTCGGCCGGGTGGCCTACGACGCGCCGGCGCTGTCCGACGAGGGCGGCCTGCCCGGGTCGGTCGAGTGTGCCCTGGCGCTGCTCTCGCCCCGGCAGCGCGCCTGCGTGGTGCTGCGGCACCTCGAGGACCTCTCCGTCCACGAGACGGCGCGGGTGCTCGGCCTGTCGGAGGGTTCGGTGAAGCGGTACGTCGCCGACGGGATGGCGACGCTGACGCGTGTCCTGGGAGCGGCCGTGCCGCCGGAGCGCACCCCCGTGGTGCTGGTGAAGGAGGACGATCGCCGTGACTCGTGACATCGCCGACCTGCTCGCGGACGCCGTCGACGACCGCGCCCGAACGCTGAGCGGCCTGCTGCCGACCCCCGCGGCCTTCGCCCTGACCAGGGCGCGCATCCGGCGGCGGCGCATCGTGCGGCACTCCGTGGAGACCGGCGTCGGCATCGCCGCGTCCGGCGCGGTCGCGGCGGGCGCCTGGCTCGGCGCGCACGTGGACCGCACCCCGGCTCCTCCCGCCCAGTCGCCCTCGACGTCGGTCACCCCGACGCCGGCCCCGACGCCGGCCCCGACCCCGACGAGCGGTCCGACGACGAGCGCCGGGCCGGCCGTGACCCCGACCGCCTCGCCGGGCCTCCCGACGACCCTGGCGGCACCCGACGGCCTGCTCGCCACGACCGGTCCCGGCTGGGTGCTGGCGGCCTACCGCTCGGCGCCCGCCGACCCAGCGAGCTCCGCGGCTGTGGTGCACACGGTGGTCGCCATCGCACCGGACGGCACCCGCTACCGGCTCGTCGACCTGTCGGCCGACCAGTCCGTCGAGCTGCTCGACTGGCGGGCCGGCGACACGCGTGCCCGCGTCAGCTACGGGCCGTGGGGCGTCGACGGCAGCCTCACCGGCTGGCTCGACCTGCGCACGGGCGCGCTGACGCACGACGACCTCGGCCTGCCTGCGGGCAGCGCCTACGAGGGGCGGCTCGACGACGGCACCACCCTGTGGACGGCCAACCTCGACCCCGGCCCGGTCCAGCTGTGGGCCGTGCCTCAGGGCGGGTCAGCGCGCCTCGTCGGGCAGCTGGGGGACCACTGGACGAAGCCGCGGGTCAGCCCGTCCCAGACCCGGGTGGCCGCGCTGGCTCCGACCGCGGACTCGGTCGTCGTGCTCGACCTGGCGACAGGTGCGCGGAGCACGGTCGACCTGGCGGTGCCCGGCGGGGAGTGCGCCCTGCTCGGATGGCTCGACGATCGATCGGTCCTGGTCTCGTGCTTCGACCACGCCGGCCCGGACCCGATCGTGCAGCGCAACCCGCGGCTGGTGCAGGTCGATGTCGACACCTCGGCGCGCACGACGCTCACGACGCTCGGCGTCGGGCAGCCGTTCGCGCTCAACGGCGTCGTCGGCGTCACCGTGCGGCCCGGCGCGATCGCGTTCCCGGCGTACACGCTCGACGCCGTGATCCCGATGGGCGACGTGTGCCCCAACAGCGTGTGGGAGTGGTCGGGCGCAGCGCTGCAGCAGGTACCGGTGCCACCGGGGTCCGACACGTTCCAGCTCGCCGCGGCCGGCGGGAACCTCGACGTCGCCGCCTCGGCCGGGTGCGCCGCGCGGATCACGCCACCGTCGCTGACCCGGCTTGCGCCGGACCTCTCGCCGACGGTGCTCGCGCCGGCGCCCGACCCCTTGGGTGTCACCACGCAGACGACCCTGTCCTGGCTGATCGCCCGCTGAGCCGACGCGCCCCTCGCTGGGGAAAGGGCTCGGCCCGCCGGCCAGACCCCTCGCGCTGCGCCGAACGACCGGCCTGCTCAGCGCCCCACGTAGCCCCCGACCGCGAGGCAGACCGCCTGATGACAAGGCGGACATGCCCGACGACGAGGCGGACACCCCGGTCCGCGTCAGGCAGAGGCTCGGTCCACTCACGAGCACCCGAGCGGGCGGTCGGGCTGACCGCTCGGGCTGACCGCTCGGGCACCGCCGGAGGCGGCTTCGTCTGGCGAATACCTGCATGAACGGGTGGACCTACAGGCGCCACTCGCCTGGAAGTCCACCCGCTGGGGGGACTCGGAACGGGTCAGCTGGCCGAGCAGCGGGCGCCGCACGGGCGCGGCGTCCCGCGCCAACCGCCGGCGCGCAGGGCGACGGTCACCTGCCGCGCGACCTCGCACGGCGTCACGGCGACATGCCGCCAGCGGTACCGCAGCGTGATGTCCCCGCTGGTCAGGAGAGCACCGTTGTCGCGCCAGACGTCGTTGTCAGTGGCTCCGAACGGGTGCGCCAGCTGGCCGTCCAGCTCCACGCGGACACCGAACCCGTCGTAGACACGGTCCGCGCGGATCCACCGCCCGTCGACTTGCTCGCGCCTCTGCGCCACCGCGCGCGGCAGACCGTGTGCCCCCTCGACGTCCCGTCGGTAGCGGTGCTCGAGCGGCGACTCGATGCCTTCCGCGACCGCGCCCACCACCGCCGCGAGCAGCGCACGATGACGAAGCCACGGACGTCTCTCCATGCGCAGCGCCAGAACGTCCGGGCGCGCTCCACCTCGCACGGCGTCGCAGACGAGTCCGACGAGCTCGTCCTCCGTAGCGGCTCCGGACACGAGGCCCAGCACGGCCTCCTCCTCGTCGACCGCCCGAAGGACACCGCCCGCCCATGGCATGTGCCGGGTGCGATGCACGACGAGCCCCGGCTGCCGGGACACGGTCCGTGCGTGCGGCACGGTGACGTGGATCTCGGGACCGGGCGTGGGGAGGACGTCGCGGACGAACGCCGCCGATCGATGGGACAGCGCGGCATCCCTCCCCGCGTACAGCAGCGCGGCGCGCGCCTGCTGCCGCCAGGAGGAAGCCCCGGACTGCAGCACGAACACGCCTCGGAAGACGCGCTGCCATTCGCCATCGCGCGCTCGCCGCGAGGCGAGCTCCTGCGTGAGGCCCCACGACTCCAGCTGGGCGGTCGTTGCGACGGCATCCTGGCGAAGGGCGATGTCGAGGGCGGTGCCGCTCAGGGCGCGGAGGGCCGGTAGGGAGGCGAGCGGCGAGGATGCCATGGCGTGAACGGTGCCGGAACGCGAAGCCGGCCGCGCCGCGCCATCAACAGCCCGCCGGGCGCACGGCCGTGTCCGATGCTGGCGGGTGGACTTGCAGGCGTATGTCGCATGGAAGTCCACCCGGCAGGAGGGATACGAGCCACCTGGGCCTGCGTGCTGACGTCCTCGACATGGTCCACCGCCGCGACACCGCGGGCCCGCCGGCGCGGGCCCGCCGCCCCGCTGACGCCGCAGCGCGGCCCGCGACCGCGGGCCTGCCGGCGGGGGCCCCGCTGACGCCGCAGCGCGGCCCGCCGAGGGGGTTGGGTGGATGTGCAGATGCGGGATGCATGGGAGTCCACCCGACGTCGCCGCCAGTCGGCACACGGCAGAGGGGCCCGGCGACCGAAGTCGTCGGGCCCCTCGTGGTGCGTACCGCCGCCGCGGGCGGGTGGGGTCAGCGCGTCAGCGCTCGACCTCGCCGCGGATGAAGGACTCGAGCCGAGCGCGCCCGGCCGTGTCCTCCATCTGCACCGGCGGGGACTTGAACAGGTAGGTCGAGGGCGACAGGATCGCGCCGCCGATGCCCCGGTCCTTGGCGATCTTCACCGCGCGGATGGCGTCGATGATGATGCCGGCCGAGTTCGGGGAGTCCCAGACCTCGAGCTTGTACTCGAGGTTCAGGGGCACCTCGCCGAACGCGCGGCCCTCGAGGCGGACGTACGCCCACTTGCGGTCGTCGAGCCACGCGACGTAGTCGGACGGGCCGATGTGGACGTTGCGGTCGGCCTTCTTGCCGGACAGCGGGCCGTCGGTGAGGTTGGACGTGACCGACTGGGTCTTCGAGAGCTTCTTGGACTCCAGGCGCTCGCGCTCGAGCATGTTCTTGAAGTCCATGTTGCCGCCGACGTTCAGCTGGTAGGTCCGGTCGAGGATGACGCCGCGGTCCTCGAAGAGGCGGGCGAGCACGCGGTGCGTGATCGTCGCGCCGACCTGCGACTTGATGTCGTCGCCGACGATCGGCACACCGGCCGCCTCGAACTTCGCCGCCCACTCGGGGTCGGACGCGATGAACACCGGAAGGGCGTTGACCATCGCGACGCCGGCGTCGATGCAGCACTGCGCGTAGTACTTGTCGGCGACCTCGGAGCCCACCGGCAGGTACGACACGAGGACGTCGACCTTGAGGTCCTTGAGCGTCTGGACGACGTCGACCGGCTCGGCGTCGGACTCCTCGATCGTCTCCTTGTAGTACTTGCCCAGGCCGTCGTTGGTCACGCCGCGCTGGACGATGACGCCGGTCGGCGCCACGTCGGCGATCTTGATGGTGTTGTTCTCCGAGGCGTTGATGGCCTCGGCGAGGTCGAACCCGACCTTCTTCGCGTCGACGTCGAATGCGGCGACGAACTCGACGTCACGGACGTGGTACGGGCCGAACTGCACGTGCATGAGGCCAGGCACCTTGCTGTCGGCCTCGGCGTCCTTGTAGTACTGAACGCCCTGGACCAGCGACGAGGCACAGTTGCCCACGCCGACGATGGCCACGCGGATGGCGGTCATCCTCGCTCCTTCTCCGGTGATGTTCCCGCCGGGGTCGTGTCCTCGGCGTGGGGGGTCGCACCGGCCGGGTGGCCGGCGCTGCGGTTCCGAGCGCTGGCGACGCCGCGCTCGTTGTCGATGAGACCGTCGAGCCAGAGCACCTCACGCTCGACCTGCTCCAGGCCGTGCCGCTGCAGCTCGAGGGTGTACTCGTCCATGCGCTCGCGGGTGCGGGTGAAGGACTGCCGGATGTTCTCCAGCCGTTCCGTCAGCCGGGTGCGCCGTCCCTCGAGGATGCGCAGCCGCGTCTCGGCGTCGGTCTGCGCGAAGAGCGCGAACCGCACGTCGAAGTTCTCGTCCTCCCAGGCGGCGGGGCCCGACGAGGCCAGCACCTCGGCGAGGTGCTCCTTGCCGTCCGCCGTCAGCTGGTACACGATCTTTGCGCGGTGGCTGGCCAGCGCCCGGTCGGCGGTGGTCGGCGACTCCGCCCCGGTGATCCAGCCGCGCTCGACGAGCCCGCGCAGGCACGGGTACAACGAGCCGTACGACAACGCGCGGAACGACCCCAGCATGAGGTTGAGCCGCTTGCGCAGCTCGTACCCGTGCATGGGCGATCCGGCGAGCAGGCCGAGGATGGCCGGCTCGAGGACGTCGGAACGACCGCGCACGGCACCTCCCCTTTTCGTCGGACGATGTATCAGATCGATACATCAAGGGAGTATGTCCGGCCGATGTGTCGAGCACAAGTTCCTGCGTGAGCCCGCCGTTCAGCGGCGCGCCCGCCGCGGAGCCGACAGGCGATGCCGCAGGCCGCTGCCCCGCCGCCGACCTGTGGTCGCTCCGCCACCGACCGGCGGCGGAGCAGTAGCGATCATGTGAAGGTGCGAAGGGGCCCGGCGTCGCTCGCGGGCCCGCCCAGATCGCTCGGCCATACTGATCTGCGCGGCGCGCACGCCCGTCGGTCGGCGCGCCCTCCCCCATCCGCAGGAGGTCTCTTCGCGTGTCAGGCAGCAGCGGGCATCCCACGCCGCCGCGGCGGGCCTCGTCGTCCGCCGGCCGCGGCCAGGCCGGTGCGGGACGTCCGGTCCCGACCCGCGCCGCCGCCGGCACGCGTGGCACCCCCGCGCCGCGGTCGTCGCGGCCGCGCACGACGAAGGGGCGCGCGACGAACGGACGCGGCCCGGGCGGCAAGCGCCGCCTCATCGACTACCCGCGCCAGGGCTACACGGGCCCGCGCCGGTGGCTGCCGTCGTGGCGGTTCCTCCTCGGCGGGATGCTCGGGATCGCCTTCCTCGCGCTCGGCGCCCTGTTCGGCATGTACTGGTTCCTCAAGGTGCCGCCCCCGAACGCCGCGGTGCAGTACCAGACGTCGACCGTGTACTTCGCGGACCAGGCGAGCGGCGCTCGCGGCACGCAGATGGGCCAGTTCGCGCAGATGAAGCGCGAGATCGTCCCCAAGGGCACCATCCCGAAGTCCATGGGCGAGGGCCTGGTGGCCATGGAGGACCACACCTTCTACGAGAACTCCGGCATCGACCTCAAGGGCATGGCCCGGGCGCTGCTCAACAACGTGACGGGCGGGTCCCAGCAGGGGGCGTCGACCCTGACGCAGCAGTACGTGAAGAACTACCTCATCGGCCGGACGACGACGAACTACGTGGGCAAGCTCCGCGAGGCGATGCTGGCGCTGAAGATCTCCAAGACCGTGTCGAAGGACGAGATCCTCGACCGCTACCTCAACACCATCTACCTGGGCCGTGACTCCTACGGCGCGCAGGCCGCCGCGCAGGCGTACTTCGGCGTCGACGCGAAGGACATGACGGTCGCGCAGACCGCGCTGCTCGTGGGGATCACGCCGTCGCCGAACTCGTGGGACCCGGCCACGGCGCCGGACAAGGCGCAGGCGCGCTGGAACCTCGTGCTCGACGCGATGGTCAAGTACGGCTACCTCGACCAGGCCACCCGCGCCACGCTGACGTTCCCGGCGACGATCCCCTACACGCCGAGCAACACGTTCCAGGGCACCAACGGCTACCTGCTGCAGATGGTGACCGACGAGCTCCAGGCGGACGCGGGCCTGTCGCGGGACGACATCAACCGCGGCGGCTACACCATCGTCACGACGGTCGACGAGGCGGTGCAGAAGGAGGCCGTGCGCGCGGTCGACGACCTGACCAGCGGGAAGCTCGCCGGCGCCAAGCCGAGCCCCCTGCTGCGCGTGGGCGTCACCTCGATCGACCCCGCGACCGGGGGGATCGTCTCCCTCTACGGCGGTCCGGACTACCTCAAGGACGCCCGCAACACGGTGACCTTCGAGAAGATCCAGCCCGGGTCGACGTTCAAGCCGTACACGCTCATCGCCGCCCTCGAGCAGGGCATCGGGCTGAAGACGACGTTCAACGGCCGCAGCCCGCAGACGCTCCCGGGCTGGGACTCGACGAACAAGGCGGTGACGAACTTCGGCAACGAGCAGTTCGGCAACATCGACCTGCCGACCGCGACCGCCGGTTCCGTCAACACGGTGTACGCGCAGCTCAACCTCAAGGTCGGCCCGGACAAGGCCAAGGACGTCGCGGCGCGCGCGGGGGTCACCATCCCGCAGCCGGCGGTCCCGTCCAACGTGCTGGGTACCGGCGAGGTCCACGTCCTCGACCAGGCCTCCGGCTACGCGACGATCGCCTCCGGCGGCCTGTACGTGGCGCCGCACATCGTCGCCAAGGTGCTCAACCCCGACGGGAGCGTGGCGTACAGCGCGAAGCCCAGCCCCAAGAGGGTGTTCGCCGCCGACGTCATCGCCGACACCACCTACGCGATGCAGCAGCCGGTGCAGATGTCGATCGGCACGGCGCACGCGTACATCAAGCCGCTCGGCGTGCCGATCGCCGGCAAGACCGGCACGTCGGAGGACAACAAGAGCGCGTGGTTCGTCGGCTTCACGCCGAAGATCGTCACCGCGGTCGCGATGTTCCAGAACGGTGCCGACGGCACCTCCCTCGACAGCATCACGCCGTTCGGCACGAAGTCCCAGGTCACCGGTGGCACCTGGCCGGCCAAGCTCTGGGCCGATTACATGAAGCCGGTCCTGGCGATGCCGGCGTGGCAGGCCACGACGTCCTTCCCGCCCCCGGCGTGGATCGGCAGCCCGCCGACGCCGACCGCCACCGCCACCGCCGCGCCGACGGACACGGCGACGCCGACCGCGACGCCGACCCAGGCGCCGACCCAGGTCGCGGTGCCGATCATCCCGCCCGGCACGCTCGAGGACGACGCCAAGGCCACGCTGATCGGGGCCGGCCTGCAGCCGGCGGTGACGAACCAGCCGTCCGCCACCGTGCCGACGGGCCGCGTCATCAGCGTCGACCCGGTGCCGGGCACGCTGGTGGCGCCGGGCTCGACCGTGACCCTCGTCGTCTCGTCCGGGCCACCCCCGACGCAGACGCCGAGCCCGCCACCCACGCAGCCCCCCGCGACGCAGACGCCGACGCCCTCGCCGACGAAGTAAGGCGAAGCAAGGCGAAGCAAGGACCCGGATTGGGAGGCGGTCCGCCGGGCCGCTATCCTGAGCCGTTGCCGTGTGCGCTCGTCGGACGACGAGGCCTGCGCGGCAGACGCACACAACCCTCCTGTCACGGACCGACCGTGACCGCGAAGACCAGAGGAGGTGGGTATGAGCCTGCGTCAGTACGAGATCATGATCATCCTCGACCCCGAGATCGAGGAGCGGACGGTCGCCCCGTCCCTCGACAAGTACCTCACCGTCGTGAAGAGCGACGGCGGGTCTGTCGACAAGGTCGACATCTGGGGTCGTCGGCGCCTGGCCTACGACATCAAGAAGAAGGCCGAGGGCATCTACGCCGTGGTCAACTTCACCGCCGAGCCGGCCACCGCCAAGGAGCTCGACCGTCAGCTCGGCCTCAACGAGGTCGTCCTGCGGACCAAGGTGCTACGCACCGACTCCTGAGTGTGGGCGCACGCCGCTAGCGTGCGCGACCTACGTCGACGAACTGTGAGGAGCTGGCATGGCTGGTGAGACCCAGATCACGGTGATCGGGAACCTGACGGCGGACCCGGAGCTGCGCTTCACCCCGTCCGGGGCGGCCGTGGCGAACTTCACCGTCGCGTCGACCCCGCGCACCTTCGACCGCCAGAGCAACGAGTGGAAGGACGGGGAGACCCTGTTCCTCCGCTGCTCGATCTGGCGGGAGGCGGCCGAGTCGGTCGCCGAGTCGCTCACCAAGGGCACCCGCGTCATCGTCACCGGCCGCCTGGTCTCCCGGTCCTACCAGGACCGCGAGGGCCAGAACCGCACGGTGTTCGAGGTACAGGTCGACGAGGTCGGCCCGTCGCTGCGCTACGCCACGGCCAAGGTCACCCGGACCCAGCGGTCGGGCGGTGGCGGCGGCGGCTTCGGCGGCGGCGGCTTCGGCGGCGGCTCCGGCTCGTCTGCCTCCTCGGGCCCGGTCGACGACCCGTGGGCCACGCCCTCCGGCGGCTCGTCGGGCGGCTACTCCGACGAACCGCCGTTCTGACAGATCCCTTTTCCAGTCCCATCCCCGGGTGACCCCCGGGGCTCCTAGATCCTGAGGAGCACCACGATGGCCAAGCCCGTCGTTCGCAAGCCGAAGAAGAAGAGCAACCCGCTCAAGACGTCGAAGATCGACGTCATCGACTACAAGGACACCGCGCTGCTGCGCAAGTTCATCTCGGACCGCGGCAAGATCCGCGCGCGCCGGGTGACCGGGGTGTCCGTCCAGGAGCAGCGGGCGATCGCCCGCGCCGTGAAGAACGCCCGCGAGATGGCCCTGCTGCCGTACTCGTCGTCGGCGCGCTGAGGAAGGACACCGACATGGCGAAGATCATCCTGACCCACGAGGTGACCGGTCTGGGCGCCGCGGGTGACGTGGTCGAGGTCAAGGACGGGTACGCCCGCAACTACCTCCTGCCGCGCAACCTGGCGATGCCGTGGACCAAGGGCGCCGAGAAGGACGTCACCGCGATCCGCAAGGCCCGCAAGGCGCGCGAGATCGCCACGCTGGACGAGGCCAAGGCGACGCGTGACGCGCTGCAGGCCAAGACGGTGGTCGTGTCGGCGAAGGCCGGCGCCTCGGGCCGCCTGTTCGGCGCGGTGACCAGCACCGAGATCGCCGCGGCCGTCGCCGCGGCCGGCGCCCCGACGATCGACAAGCGTCGCATCGAGGTCGCCCAGGCGATCAAGGCGGTCGGCGACTACACCGTCCAGGTGCGGCTGCACCCGGAGGTGTCCGCGAAGGTGACCGTCAAGGTCGTCGCGGCCTGACACCGCTGGACGAGAGGGGCCCGAGCCACCCGGCTCGGGCCCCTCTCTCACGTCCACCCCCTTGTTCACTTTCCTGAAGGATCGGTCGCGAATCGCGACTCGATCTTCAGGAAAGTGAAGGGTGGGGTGCGACGGGGGTCAGGCGACACCCAGGTAGGCCTGCTTGACCGCGGGATCAGCCAGCAGCTCCTTGCCCGGACCCGTCGACACCACCTCGCCGGTCTCGAGGATGTAGGCGCGGTCGGAGCGGGACAGGGCCTGCTGGGCGTTCTGCTCGACGAGCAAGATCGTGGTACCGGTCGAGTTGATCTCGGTGACGGTGCGGAAGATCGTCTGGATCATCATCGGCGCCAGGCCCATCGAGGGCTCGTCGAGCAGGAGCAGCCGGGGCCGGGCCATGAGGGCCCGGCCGATGGCGAGCATCTGCTGCTCGCCGCCGGACAGGGTGCCGCCCACCTGGGTGCGGCGCTCCTGCAGGCGCGGGAACAGCGCGTACACGGCGGCAAGCGTCTCGTCGTGCTCGGCCCTCGTCTTGAAGGTCCGCGCGTACGCGCCCATCTCGAGGTTCTCCAGGACGGTCATCCCGGGGAACACGCCGCGCCCCTCGGGCGCCTGGACGATGCCGGCGAGCACACGCTCGTGCGCCTTCATGCGGGAGATGTCGCGGCCGTCGAACCACACCGAGCCGCGGGACAGCGGCCGGATCCCGGAGATCGCGCGCATCGTCGTCGTCTTGCCCGCGCCGTTGGCGCCGATGAGCGTGACGAGCTCGCCCTCCTCCACGGTGAGCGAGATGCCGCGCACGGCCTCGATGCGCCCGTACGAGACCGTGAGGTCCTTGAGCTCAAGCAGTGGCATCGTCGGGCACCCCCAGGTAGGCGGCGATGACGGCCGGGTCGGAGGAGACCTCGGCCGGCACGCCGTCGGCGATCTTGCGGCCGAACTCGAGGACGACCACCCGGTCCGTCACGCCCATGACCAGGCGCATGTCGTGCTCGATGAGCAGCACGGTGTACCCGTCGTCGCGGATCTTGCGGATGAGGTCCTGCAGCTCGGCCTTCTCCGTCGGGTTGAAGCCGGCGGCGGGCTCGTCGAGGCAGAGCAGCTTCGGCTCGGTGGCCAGGGCCCGGGCGATCTCCAGGCGGCGCTGGTCGCCGTAGGGCAGGTTGCGCGCCTTCTGGGTGGCCCGGCGGCCGATGCCGACGAACTCCAGCAGGGCCATGCCGCGCTCGAGGGCGTCCTGCTCCTCGGTCCGGTGCCGGCGGCTGCGGAACAGGGCGCCCGGCACCGAGGTGCGGTGCCGCGCGTCGGTGCCGACGACGACGTTCTCCAGGGCGGTCATGTCGGAGAACAGCCGGATGTTCTGGAACGTGCGGGCGATGCCCAGGCGCGTGATCTGGTTCCGCTTGATCGCGCCGAGGGGCCGGCCGTCGAAGACCACCTGACCGCTCGTCGGCCGGTAGACGCCGGTCATCGCGTTGAAGCACGTCGTCTTGCCCGCGCCGTTGGGTCCGATGAGGCCGAGGATCTCACCGCGGCGGATCTCGAACGACACCCCGTCCAGGGCGACGAGGCCGCCGAACCGCATGGTGACGGCCTCCATCCGGAGCAGCGCCGCGCCGACCTCCGTGCGGATCCGCCGGTCCGGGGCGACGAGCTGGGCCACCGCCTCCGGGTCGGCCAGCACGGGATCGACGTCCGCCAGGTCGACGGCGACCTGCGCGACGCCGCCGTCGGGGAGGAACTCCTCCTCGACGGAGTCCTGCGTGAGGTACTCCTCGGCGCCGAGGTGCTGGTCGGTGTGCTCGGCGCCGGCCTGCGGGTCGTTCGGTCCGATGCTCATCGGGCACCGTCCTCGTCGGCCGCGGGCAGGCGGCCGGCAGCCGCCAGGGCAGCCCTGCGTGCCACGACGTAGACCTCGCGGCCGTAGCTCAGCAGCTTCTGGCGCGCCGGGAACAGGCCCTGCGGCCGGAAGATCATCAGCGTCATGAGGGCCAGGCCGAAGAACAGGTACTTGTAGTCGGCGATCGCGTTGCCGTCGATGGGGATGCCGAACAGGTCGGAGCGGCCGAGGAAGAAGTTCGGCAGGTACACGATGATGAACGCCCCGAGGATGACGCCGAGCTTGTTCCCCTGCCCGCCGACGATGACGGCGCACAGGAAGAGCATCGAGTTGATGACGTTGAACGTCGGCGGGCTGACGAACTGCACCTGACCGGCGTAGAGGACGCCGGACAGGCCGCCGATCGAGGCGCCGATGAGGAATGCCCACAGCTTGAACTTGAAGGTGGGCACGCCCATGATCTCGGCGGCGTCCTCGTCCTCGCGGATCGCGACCCAGGCACGGCCCACGCGGGACCGCTCGAGGTTCCCGACGAAGAGCAGCACGACGATGATCAGCGCCAGCGACACCCAGTACCACCAGGTGCCGAAGTTCAGCGGCAGGTGGGTGTTGCCGGCGGAGAAGACGCCCTTGGTGCGGGTGGGGGTCTGGCCGACCAGCGGGAACGCGATGCCCGAGAGCCCGCGGCCGCCGCCGGTGATGTTCTGCAGGTTGTCGGCCAGCAGCCGGACGATCTCGCCGAACCCCAGGGTCACGATCGCGAGGTAGTCGCCACGCAGCCGCAGGGTCGGCGTGCCGAGGATCAACCCCGACACCGCGGTGACCGCGATGGCGATCGGGAGGGCGAACACCCACGCCCAGTGCCGCGACAGCCAGGTGTCGGTCTGGTTCCACGGGCTGTCGGGGCTGGTCAGCAGGCCGACGGTGTACGCGCCGATGGCGTAGAACCCGACGTACCCCAGGTCCAGCAGGCCGGCCTGGCCGACGACGACGTTGAGGCCGATGGCCAGCAGCGCGTACATGCCGAACTGGGCGAGGACGCCGCCGAAGTCGGTGCCCTGGGTGGTGAGGATCGGCGGCCGCAGGATCGGCAGGGCGGCCAGCAGCGCGATGAAGGGGACGCCGATGCCCCACTGGTACGGCCGCGGCAGAGCCGACCACCACAGCCGCAGGCGGTCGCCGGCGCCCAGGTGGGGGGCCGGGGGCGCGGTCGGGGCCGTCTCGGCGATGCGTGTCGTCGTCATGCGCGGGCCCTCCCCAGCGACTCGCCCAGGATGCCGGTCGGCCGGAACATGAGCACCAGCACGAGGACCACGAACGCCACGACGTCGCGCCACTCGTTGCCGAACACCGTCTGGCCGTACATCTCCATGACGCCGAGCAGGAGGCCGCCGAGCAGGGCGCCGCGCAGGTTCCCGATGCCGCCGAGCACGGCCGCGCAGAACGCCTTGATGCCGAGGATGAAGCCGCCGTTGTAGATGATCCCGTTGGGCACCCGCAGCGTGTAGAGCAGGGCCGCGGCGCCGGCCAGGACGCCGCCGATGAGGAACGTCAGCATGATGACCCGCTCGCGCGAGACGCCCATGAGGGTCGCGGTGACCGGGTCCTGGGCGACGGAGCGGATGCCGCGCCCGAACTTGGTGCCGTTGATGAAGCGGTCGGTCGCGAAGGCGAGGGCGAGCGCGGAGACGACGATGGCGATGTCGACGTTCGTCACGGTGGCGCCGAAGATCGTGAACTGGGTCGACGGTGACACCAGGCGGATCGGCTGCTGCGCGTTGAGGCCGCCGAGCGTGTTGTTCGTCAGCTTCGGCAGGACGAAGTGCACGAACTCCTGCAGGACGAAGGACGCGCCGATGGCGGTGATGAGGAAGACGAGCGCGGGGGCGCCACGCCGGCGCAGCGGACGGTAGGCGACCCGCTCCAGGCCGACGGCGGCGGCGCCGGAGACGACCATGCCGCCGATCATCGCCAGCCCGAGGTACATGAGGGTCTGCGCGACGCCCATGTCGTACGCGTCCCCCTGGGGGGCGAAGCCGAACATCATGAGGGCCGCGTACTGGCCGAACATGCCGAGCATGAAGATCTCGGAGTGCGCGAAGTTGATGAGGCGCAGCACGCCATAGACGAGCGTGTAGCCGACCGCGACGAGCGCGTAGATCGAGCCGTAGGTCAGTCCGCTGATGGTCAAGGCCCAGAAGCTGTGGCCCAGGGCGCCGATGTCGAAGCTGGCGAGCAAGGAGGGTTCCTCCCACGGGAGACGAGATCAGGGACGAGCGACGGCGGCCCGGGCCCCCTGGAGGAGGCCCGGGCCGCCGTGGACCTCACTTCACCTGGTAGATCCAGATGAGGGCCGAGGAGAGCTCGCCGGTCGAGTCCCACTGGTAGTGACGGGCCAGACCGTCACCGGAGTACCCCTTGACGAAGTTCACGACCGAGGCGCGGTCCTTCGCGCCGCCGTCGATCGCCTTGAGCACGATCGTCGCCAGGTCGTACGCCTCGACGGAGTAGACACCGGAGGAGACGTTGAACGCCGCCTCGTAGGCCTTCTCGAAGTCGGCCGGGGCCGGGCCGCAGGGGCAGGAGAGGAGGGCGCCCTTGGAGGCGGAGCCGGCCTGCTTGACGAACTGCGGGTCGTTGGTGCCGTCGGCGGAGACGAACGTGGCGGTCACGCCGCCGGTGCGCAGCTGAGCGACGAACGGGGCCGCCTCGGCGTAGTAACCGGAGTAGAAGATCGCGTCCGGGGCGGCGCTCTTGATCGACTGCACGGCCGACGAGAAGTCCTTGTCGCCGGTCTTCACCGACAGGGCGCAGCTGGCGTCCGCCGCCGAGCCGAGCCCGGTCGTGATCTGCTGGGCCAGGCCGACGCCGTAGTCGGAGTCGTCCTTGACGACGCAGACCTTCTTGAAGCCCGCGGTGTTGACCATGTACGCCGCCACGGAGGGGCCCTGGACGGCGTCGTTCGCGAGGCCGCGGAAGAAGTTGTTCCAGCCGTTGGTCGTCAGGGCGGGGTTCGTCGCCGACGCGGTGAGGGACAGCAGCCCGGCGTCGTGGAACGCGGCACCGGTCGCCTTCGTCTCGCCCGAGAACGCCGGGCCGATGAGGCCGATGACGTTGGCGTCGTTGATGATCTGGGTCGCCACGGCGGGCGCCTTGGCCGGGTCGCCCTCGGTGTCGAAGCCCTTGAACTGGACCTGGCAGTCCTTGTTCGCGTCGTTGTGCTGCTTGATCGCGAGCTTGACGCCGTTGGCGATGTTGATGCCGAGGGCGGCGTTGGCACCCGTGAGGGCACCGGCCATGGCGATCGTGGTCGTCGAGGCGCAGGTCGCCTTGCCGTCGCCGGCCGGGTTCGCGGCGGTCCCGCCCGCCTGGGACTTGACCTCCTTGCCGGCCTTGTCGATCTGGACGAGCGGCTGGATCGTCAGCGCGCCACTGGTTCCCGTGGACGACGCGCTCGGAGCCTTCGAGGAACACCCGACGAGCACGAGCCCGGCAATCGTGACGAGCGCCACGCCTGCAAGGCGCGGTGTCGAACTGCGCATGTGCTACCTCCGTGGTTGTGGGCACGCGGGGCGCCCGGATCCTCGACCCGTCAGCGTCGAGTAGGGCGTCAACGTAGGCCCGTAGCGTTTCGGTTGCGTTACCTCAGCACAACGACGGATCACGATTCAAGAACCCGTCGCTGCAGCGAGATCAGCACGTCGGGGACGTCAGCGTCGATCCGATCCCGGTACTGTCCACCCAGAACCCCGGGCGCGCCACCCCGTGGTCAGGGCGCGGGACGCGAGGAAGACGCCCGCGAAGGCCGCCCACAGCCACGCCAGCCCGGCCGGCCCGCCCGGGGCCCAGGCGCGGACGGCCAGCACGGCGGGCAGGTAGACGACGAGGGTGACGAGGCCCGCCCTGGCGAGGAAGACGCCGTCCCCGGCGCCGATGAGCACGCCGTCGAGCACGAAGACCCACCCGGCCATCGGCAGGCACGCCGCCGCGACGAGGAGGGCGGCCGTGGCGGCGCGGCGCACCTCGTCGTCCGCGGAGAACGCCCGGACGAGCCACGGCCAGGCGGCGCCGACGACGACGGCGAGCGCGGCGCCCAGGGCGACTCCCCACGTCAGGGTGCGGCGCAGGAGCGCCCGGGCGAGCACCACGTCGCCGGCGCCGAGGGCGTGCCCGACGAGCGCCTGCGCGGCGATCGCGAGCGCGTCGAGGGCGAACGCCGTCAGGCCCCACACCGCGTTGACCACCTGGTGCCCGGCGAGCACGGCGGTGCCGAGGCCGGCGGCCACCCAGGTGGTGAGGACGATGGCGGCGCGCAGGGTCGCGGTGCGCACCAGCAGCGGAGCGCCCGCCCGCGCCGAGCCGCGCAGGCCCCCGGCCGTCGGGGTGACGCGCACCCCACGTCGTCGGGCACCGCGTACGACGAGCGTGCCGAGCCACGCCGCCATGGCCAGCTGCGTGGCGGCCGTGCCCAGCCCGGACCCGGCGATGCCGATGCGGGCGCCGAGCACGAGGAGCGCGTTGAGGCCGGCGTTGACGGCGGCGCCGGTGGCCGCGACGAGCAGCGGGGTGCGCGTGTCCTGCAGGCCGCGCAGCACGCCGGTCGCGGCCAGCACCGCGAGCATCCCGGGCAGGCCGGGCGCGGAGGCGCGCAGGTACGCCACGGCCTGGCGCGCGACCTCGTCGTGCGCCCCGAGCAGCGCCGCCAGCCAGGGTGCGCCGAGCACGACGGCGGCCCCCAGCGCGATCCCCAGGCCCACCGCCAGCCACAGGCCGTCGATGCCCGAGCGGAGCGCGCCCGGCTCGTCGTCCGCGCCGAGCCGGCGCGCCACGGCCGCCGTCGTCGCGTAGGCGAGGAACACGCAGAGCCCGACGACGGTGGTCAGCACGGTGGACGCGAGGGCGAGGCCGGCGAGCGGCGCGGGGCCGAGCCGGCCCACGATGGCGGAGTCGACGAGGACGAAGAGGGGCTCCGCGACGAGCGCCCCGAGGGCCGGGACGGCGAGCGCCAGGACCTGGCGGTCGATCGTGGACGAAGTGTGTCCACTAGGTGAAATCCTGGCCAACTCGCCCCATGTGGTCCGGTTCCACAGGCCGTGCACAGTGACGGTGCAGGTCGCTGAGCCGCAGGAATGCGGTGCGCGACCAGTATCCACAGTCCTTTCCACGACCTGTGCACAGCGGCCCCGCACCCGTCCCCAACCGGTCCACAACCGCTGTGGACGACGCTGTTGTGCCCCCCGGTGCGGCCCCCTAGCCTCGGGTGGTCATCGGTCCCGGAGGACCGGTTGTCAGTGCCCTCTGAGAACGTGTGTTCGAGGCTGCGCGGAACGATTCGGGGTGGGTGCTGGTGACGATCGAGGATCTCGAGTACGGCCTGTCGGCCGGACCGGGCGGGCCCGATCGGACGCCTCCGCAGGACGTCGACGCGGAGCGCTCGGTCCTCGGCGGCATGATGATCAGCAAGGACGCGATCGCCGACGTCGTCGAGGTGCTGCGCGGCAACGACTTCTACCGGCCCGCGCACGAGCTGGTCTACGAGGCGATCCTCGACCTGTACGGACGCGGCGAGCCGGCGGACGCGATCACGGTGGCCGACGAGCTGACCAAGCGCGGCGAGCTCGGGCGCATCGGGGGCGCGCCCTACCTCCACACCCTCATCGCCACGGTCCCCACCGCCGCCAACGCCGGCTACTACGCGCGGATCGTGCGCGAGCGGGCCATCCTGCGCCGGCTCGTCGAGGCCGGCACGCGCATCACGCAGCTGGGGTACGGCTCGGACGGCGGCGACGTCGACGAGCTGGTCAACACCGCCCAGGCCGAGGTGTACGCGGTCACCGAGCGGCGCGCGAGCGAGGACTACGTCCCGCTGTCGGAGATCATCGGCGCCACGGTCGACGAGATCGAGGCGGCCGGCCACCACGGCGACGGCATGAAGGGCGTCCCGACCGGGTTCGCCGACCTCGACAAATTGACCAACGGGTTGCACCCGGGACAAATGATTGTTATTGCCGCCAGGCCTGCCATTGGAAAATCGACCCTAGGTATCGACATAGCGCGTTCGGCAGCAATTAAACACCATTTGACGTCGGTCGTCTTCTCGCTCGAGATGAGCCGCAACGAGATCACCATGCGCCTGCTGTCTGCCGAGGCGCGCGTCCACCTGCAGAAGCTCCGCACCGGCCAGATGGGCGAGGAGGACTGGACCAAGGTCGCGTCCACCATGGGCAAGATCTCGGACGCCCCCCTGTTCATCGACGACTCGCCGAACATGTCGCTCATGGAGATCCGCGCCAAGTGCCGGCGGTTGAAGCAGCGGCACGACCTCAAGCTGGTCGTCATCGACTACCTGCAGCTCATGTCCTCCGGCAAGCGGGTCGAGTCGCGCCAGCAGGAGGTCTCGGAGTTCTCGCGGGCGCTGAAGCTTCTCGCGAAGGAGCTCGAGGTCCCTGTCATTGCGATCTCGCAGCTCAACCGAGGCCCTGAGCAGCGGCAGGACAAGAAACCAATGTTGAGCGACCTTCGCGAAAGTGGCAGCATCGAACAAGATAGCGATGTCGTCATATTGCTGCATCGCGAAGATGCATACGAAAAAGAATCGCCACGCGCCGGCGAGGCTGATCTGATCGTCGCAAAGCACAGAAATGGCCCCACCGACACCATCACGGTGGCATTTCAGGGACACTTCTCGCGCTTCGTCGACATGCAGATGTAGCCGCGCGGCGGCGTCCGGTCCGCCGAGCTCCGCCGCACGCCGTCGTCGTGCCCGTGCGGGTCCGTGCGGGCGCGCGCACGTAGCGTGTGCCTGTGACCTCGACGGAAGGATCCCGCCGTGGGCCCCGGGTGCCGGGGTGGCTCGTCGCGGTGGCCGGGGTGGTCGCGGCCGTGCTCGGGGTGCTTCTGCTGCTCGACCCGTTCCGGTCGCTGGCCGTCCTCGTGGCGGCCGTAGTGCTCGCGCTGGTGCTGCTCGGGGTCGGCGACCTCGCGGCCGCCGCCCGCGCGGACGGGTCGCGGCTCCGATGGCTCACGGGCGCCGTGTGGCTGGCGGCCGCGCTCGCGGTGCTGGTCTGGCCGGGGATCACCATCCGGGTGCTGGCCGCCGTCGCCGGCCTCGCCGCGGTGCTGGCCGGCGCCCGCCGCCTGGCGGCGGGCATCCGCGGCACCGACGAGCAGCGGGTCACGGCGGTGCTCCTCGGGGCGGCTGGGGTCGCCGCGGGCGGGGTGCTGCTCGCGTGGCCCGACATCACGGTGTTCGTCGTCGCGGTGGCCTGCGGGGTGACGCTCGTCGTCCAGGGTGCGACCCACGCCTGGAACGCGGGCCAGCCGCGCACCAGGCCGGCGACCAGGACGCGCGCCCGCCGCTTCGCACGCACCGGGGGCGCGGTCGCCGCCGTCCTGGTCGTCGCGTTGCTCGTCTCGCTCAGCGTGGTGCTGCACCGCGCGCGCCCGTCGCCCGACGCCTTCTACACCCCGCCCGCCGCCGTCCCGGGCGCGCCAGGGCAGCTGCTGCGCAGCGAACCGTTCACCCGCGGCATGCCGGCGGACGCCCACGCGTGGCGCATCCTCTACACGACGACCCGCGACGATGGTGTCTCCGCGGTGGCCAGCGGGCTCGTGCTCGTCGGGAAGGACGCGCCGGCCGGGCCGCGGCCGGTCATCGCCTGGGCGCACGGCACCACCGGGTACGCCGAGCAGTGCGCCCCCACGGTGCTCGACGACCCGCTGGGCGCGGGCGCGATGCCGGCGCTCGGGGACGTCGTCGTGCAGGGCTGGGTGCTCGTCGCCACGGACTACGTGGGCCTCGGCACGGCGGGTCCGCACCCGTACCTCGTCGGGCAGGCGGAGGGCCGGTCGGTGCTCGACGCCGTGCGCGCCGCGCGGCAGCTGGGCGGCGTCTCGCTGTCCGACCAGACGGTGGTGTGGGGTCACTCGCAGGGCGGGCACGCCGCGCTGTGGACCGGGATCATCCAGCCGACGTACGCCCCGGACGTGCCGCTGCTCGGGGTGGCGGCGCTGGCGCCGGCGACCGACCTGCCCGCGCTCGTCGGGCACCTCGACAGCCTGTCGATCGGCAGCCTGTTCGCGGCCTACGTGGTGCAGGCGTACTCCCAGGTCTACCCGGACGTGCGGTTCGACGACGTGGTGCGGCCCGGCGCGCGCGTGCAGGTGCGCGAGATGGCCGACCGGTGCCTGTCGGAGCCGAAGGTCGTGGTCTCCGTGCTCCAGGCGCTGATGTTCCGGCAGACGATCCTCGCGCGGGGCGTGTTGCAGGGGCCGTTCGCGCAGCGGCTCGCGCAGAACGTGCCGACCGGGCCCATCTCGGAGCCCGTGCTCATCGGCCAGGGCGAGGCCGACCCGCTCATCCTGCCGGCGATGCAGCAGGCGTACGTCGCCGCGCGGTGTGCCGACGGCTGGCCGATCGACTACCGCACCTACCCCGGCCGGGACCACGGCGGCGTGGTCGCGGACGGGTCGCCGCTGGTCCCGGAGCTGGTGCGGTGGACCGAGGACCGGTTCGCGGCCAGGCCGGCGGCGTCGACCTGCGCCGCCCGGTAGCGCCGGCCACCCGCCCGCTGCGACGCCGCGACCCGGTAGCGACGGCCACTGCCCCGGTCGCGACGGCCGCGACCCGGTGGAGAAGGCGACCGCCCGCTACGGTCGGGACGTGCCGATCGACGAGGCCGCCGGGCTGGCCGACGAGCTGCTCGCCCGGCTCCGTGCGCTGGCGAACCCGGAGAACGCCGCGGGCATGGCGCGGTTCGGCATCAGCCCGGCCGGCACCCTCGGGGTGTCGATGGGCCCGCTGCGAGCGATCGTCGCCGAGCTGCGGCCGCTGCGTCGCAGCGATACCGCGCTGCTCCACGAGGCCGCCGGGCGGCTGTGGGCCTCCGGTGTCCACGAGGCGCGGATCCTCGCGGGCCTGCTCGACGTCCCGGCCCTGGTCACGCGGGCGCAGGCCGACGCCTGGGTCGCGGACCTCGACTCCTGGGACACGTGCGACCAGCTGATGCACCTGGTCGCGGCCACCGCCTTCGCCTACGACGCGGTTCCCGCGTGGGTCGCGCGCGAGGAGACGTTCGTCCGGCGCGCCGGGCTGGTGCTGCTCTGCACCCTCGCGGTCCACGACAAGCGCGCGCCCGACGAGCGCCTCGTCGGCCTCCTCCCGCTCGTCGAGTCCGTGGCCGACGACGAGCGTCAGTCCGTCTCCAAGGCCGTGAGCTGGGCGCTGCGGCAGGTGGGGAAGCGATCGCCGGCGTGCCACGCCGCCGCGATCGCCTGCGCGGAACGCATCGTCGAGGCTCACGCCGGTCGCGGACACGGTTCAGCCACGGGCACCGCCGGCGACCGTGCGGCACGCTGGGCGGCCCGCGACGCGCTCCGTGAGCTGCGCAGCGGGGCGGTGCGCCGGCGCCTGGGAGCGGACGATCAGAAGTAGCGCAGCAGGAGGTACGGGATGGTCAACGCGATGGTCGTCCCGGTGACCAGCAGGCCGTAGCGGGTGAACGTCCAGAAGGAGATCGGGTGCCCGTAGCGGCGCGCGATCCCGAGGACCACCACGTTCGCGCTGGCGCCGACGGCGGTCGCGTTGCCCCCGAGGTCCGCGCCGAGCGTCAGCGCCCACCACAGCGGCTGGGCCGCGTGACCGCCCGCCTCCACGAGCCCCTGCACGAGCGGCGCCATGGTCGCGACGTAGGGGATGTTGTCGATGACGCCGGAGATCACGGCCGAACCGACGAGGAGGCCCACCGCCGCGGCCGGGTAGTTGCCGCCCACGGCCCCGGCCACGGATCGACCGATCCGGTCGATGATGCCGAGGTTCACCAGGCCCCCCACCATGACGAAGAGCCCGGCGAAGAAGAGCAGGGTCTCCCACTCGACGTCGGCGAAGATCGTCCGCGGTTCGAGGCGGGTGAGGATCACCAGGAGGCCGGCGCCCAGCAGCGCGACCTCGGCCGGCTCGAGGTGGATCCTCGACTGGAGCACGAACCCGGCCAGGACGAGGGCGATGACACCGAGCGACTTCGCCAGCAACGGGATGTCGCGGATCGCCTCCCGCTCGTTCAGCGCCATCACCCGGCGCGCGCGGTCGGCGTCGTAGACCAGCTCTTTGCGGAACAGCAGCCACGCCATGCCGACGAAGACGACGAGCAGGACCGCCACGATCGGCAGGACGTTGACGACGAAGTCCGTGAAGGTCAGGCCGGCGCGGCTGGCGATGATGATGTTCGGCGGGTCTCCGATGAGGGTGGCGGTCCCGCCGATGTTGGACGCCATCACCTCGACGATGAGGAACGGCGCCGGCGGTACCGCCAGGCGGCTGCAGATGAGGAGCGTCACCGGTGCGACCAGGAGCACCGTGGTGACGTTGTCGAGCAGGGCGGAGATCACGGCCGTGATGAGGATGAGCATCACCATGACGACGAACGGCCGACCGCGGGCGCGCTTGGCCGCCCAGATCGCGACGAACTCGAACGCGCCGCTCTGCCGCAGGATGCCGACGATCATCATCATGCCGAGCAGCAGGAAGATGACGTTCCAGTCGATGCCGGTGGACTCGGAGAAGAAGATCCCGTGGTCGTCGGTGGCGCCGATGAGCAGCATCGCCGCCGCCGCGCCGAGGGCGACCGTGGCGCGAGGGACCTTCTCGGTGGCGATGAGGACGTAGGCACCGACGAACACCGCCAGCGCGAGGGCGATCTGGAGCGTCATGCGTCGTCGCCCGACGAGCGGTCGCTGAGTCGCAGGATCGCGTCCGTCAGCGCCGGCAGGGTGACGAACCGGGGAGGGCCTCCCGTGACGAGGGCGACCGAGGCGCGCGCCGCCGCCATGAGGGTGGCCACCTCGACCAGCGTGGCATCCGGCTCCACGGTGAGGAGGTCGTGGACGTCGACGCCCTCGTCGTCGAGGAGCTCGCCCACGGTGTGGCCACGGGCTTCCGCCCACACCTCGTCGGAGCCGTTCTCGTCGAGCACGCCTGACAGGGAGGTGTCGTCGCGCAGGTAGGACGGGATCAGCAGACCCAGGACGTCGACGGCCGAGATCACCGCGGCGGGCCGCCCCTTGTCGTCGGTGATCACCAGGACGGGGAGACGCTCACCGGCGATCATCCGCGCGGCGTCGAGGACCGGTGTGCCGCGGTCGACCAGCGGAAGGGTGGTCTCCAGATCGGATGCGTGCACGGGCCCTCCTCGTGTGACGACGCTCTTGCGTCTGCCGACCAGGCTTCCCGGCGCACCGGCGCCCAGCGTAGTGGGTCACCCCGCGCACGCCGAGACGTCCTCGCTGACGGTGGCCGCGCCGCTGGCCGACCCACCGGTTACGATCGCAGTGGCGGGCGTGACCCGCCGGGTGTGCCGGGAAGCCTGGTCGGCGTCAGTTCGTGCTGAGCCGACCCTGAGGAGCTCCCGTGACCGTCGTACCCGCTGCCCGCCGCCGCCCGTCGCCGGACCTCGTCGGCGGCGTGCTTCTCGTCGCCGCGGCGCTCGCCGGCCTGACGTGGGCGAACTCCCCGTGGCGGGACACCTACCGCGCGCTCGCGCAGACCGTGGTGGGGCCGGCCGCGTGGCACCTCGACCTGTCGCTGGAGGCCTGGGCGGCGGACGGGCTGCTAGCGGTGTTCTTCCTCGTCGTGGGCCTGGAGCTCAAGCGGGAGCTGGTGTCGGGGACGCTGCGCGACCGCCGGCACGCGGCCGTGCCGGCGCTGGCCGCCGTCGGCGGGATGGTGGTGCCGGCGGTGGTCTACGTGCTCGTCGTCGGCCTCGGCGGCGCGAGCGCGGGACTGCGCGGGTGGGCGGTGCCCACCGCGACCGACATCGCGTTCGCGCTTGCCGTCCTCGCCCTGGTCGGGCGGGGGCTGCCGGGCGTGGCGCGCGTGTTCCTGCTGACGCTCGCGGTGGTCGACGACCTGCTGGCGATCGTCGTCATCGCGGTGTTCTACGCCGCCGAGATCCGCGTGACGTGGCTGGTCGCGGCCGCAGCTGCCGTCGTGGCGTTCACGCTGGCGGCGCGGCTGCTGGCGCCGTCCGGAGGGGCCCGGCGGGTGGTCGCGGCGTCAGCCACGGGGCGGGCGCTGCTCGTCGTTCTGCTCGTCGCGCTCGGGCTGACCGCCTGGGTGACGCTGCACGCCTCCGGTATCCACGCGACCATCGCGGGCGTCGCGTGCGGCCTGGCGATGCCCGCCACACCCCGGCCGGGTGGTCGGTCGCCGGCGGGCCACCTGGAGCACCACGTGCGGCCCTGGTCGGCGGCGGTCGCGGCGCCGGTGTTCGCCTTCTTCGCGGCGGGCGTGCCGCTCGCGGGCCGTGGCGGCCTGGCGACCGAGCCGGTCGTGTGGGGCGTCCTGCTCGGCCTCGTCGTCGGCAAGCCGGTGGGCGTGCTGGGCACCGCGGCGCTGCTCGAACGCTTCACCCGGCTGCGCGCGCCGGGCGGCCTGCGGCCGCGCGACCTGGCCGGCGTCGGGCTGCTCGCCGGCGTCGGGTTCACGGTGTCGCTGCTGGTGGCGTCGCTGGCGTTCGACGACGCCCGGCTGCGCGACGACGCGACGCTCGCCGTCTTCGCGGGATCGCTGGTCTCCGCGGTCGCGGCCGCCCTCGTGCTGCGGCGCGGGCGTGGCGCCCGCGCGCTGCCCGTCGTGCCCGACGACGAGCTCGAGGTCGACCCAGCGGACTGACCTGCGCGAGTCCCCGCCGGGGCGTCACTCGCCCAGGCCGACCCCCACCTGCCGCGCGGCCGTCACCCAGTGGTGGTCCGGCGGCACGAGCTTGACCTTGCCGGCGACCTCGGACAGCGGCACCGCCTCGGTGCCCTCGCCCCGGGCGGCGACCATGACGCCGAACTCGCCGCGGGCGACGAGGTCGGCCGCCGCCGCGCCGAGCCGGGTGGCGAGCAGGCGGTCGGCCGCGCAGGGCGTCCCGCCGCGCTGCACGTAGCCGAGGATCGTCACCCGCGTCTCCAGGCCGGTCGCCGCCTCCAGGTCGCGGGCCAGCTTGAACGTGTGCTCGCGCTGCAGGTCCTCGACGTGGGCCAGGTGCGCGCGCGCGGCCCGCTGGGCCTCCGGCGTCTTGGCGGAGCCGGCCAGCAGCTCGGCGGCCGCGTAGTCGGCGGCGTCGTCGACGTCGCGCGCGCCCTCGGCGACGGCGACCACGGAGAAGTTCGACCCCCGCTGCAGCCGCGTCTTGATGGTGGCCGCCACCGAGTCGACGGTGTACGGGATCTCCGGGATGAGGATGATGTCCGCGCCGCCGGCCAGGCCGGCACCGAGCGTCAGCCAGCCCGCCCGGTGCCCCATGATCTCGGTGAGGATGATCCGGTGGTGGCTGTGCGCCGTCGAGTGCACGCGGTCGATCGCATCGGTGGCGATCTCCATGGCGGTGGCGAACCCGAACGACGTGTCCGTGCCGGCGATGTCGTTGTCGATCGTCTTCGGCAGGTGGACCACGTTGAGGCCCGCCGCGACCAGGCGCATCGCGTTCTTCGCCGTGCCGCCGCCGCCCAGCATGATGAGGGCGTCGAGCCCCTCGCGCCGGTAGTTCTCGACCACGGTCGGCACCATGTCGCGCGGCTCGCCGTCCACCGCGTACTTGTGCACCTTGTCCCGGCTGGTGCCGAGGATGGTGCCGCCCACCGTGAGGATGCCGGACAGGGCCTTGCCGTCGAGGGGCTCCCAGCGGTCCTCGACGAGCCCGGTGATGCCGTCGCGGAACCCGATGAGCTCCATGCCGTAGTGGCCGATCGCGGTCTTGCCGAAGCCGCGGATCGCCGCGTTGAGCCCCGGGCTGTCGCCGCCGGCGGTGAGGATCCCGACCTTCTTGACCTTGGTCTTGGCCACCATGGCCGTCCACCTCCCTGTTCGACGCGCCCAGTCTCGTCAGTCCTGGTCGCGGGGGCCAACTGCGCGCAGCTGGAGGCCCAGCTGCTCGGCGTCGAGGATGCGCAGCTCCTCGGCCAGGGCCTGCGACCCGAAGGTGCCCTCGGAACGCAGCCGCAGCAGCGCGGCGCGCTGGGCGTCGATGAGGTCGAGGCGCAGCGCCTCCTCCTCCGCGCGGTCCGCAAGCGCCGCGGCGCGCTCCTCGCCGGCCTCCGGCTCCGCACGCTTGAGCACCACGGTGCTGATCCGGCGCACCCGCGTCAGCACGGCCTCGGAGTACGGGCGGCCGTCCGGGCGCCGCAGCGCGGGATCCGCGAGGCGGGCTGCGGCCGCCCTCGCCAGCTCGGCCTGCACCGCCTCGAGGTCGGTGCGCTCGTCGGGATCCTCCTGCCGTCCCAGCCCCAGGACCCGGATCAGCCCGGGCAGCGTGCCGCCCTGCACCACCAGCGTGCCGCCGGCGACGACGAACGCGACGAGCACGAGCGTGGAGCGGTGGGGCGTGGTGGCCGGCAGCGACTGCGCCGCCGCCAGCGTGATGGCCCCCCGCATGCCCGCCCACACCAGGAGGGCGCCCTCCTTCCAGCCGAACGACTCGGCGGCGAGGTAGTCGATGTCGGCGATGCGCCGGCGGACCATCGACAGCACGGCCGGCCTGCGGCGGTCGATGTGCCGCACGTCGGCGGGCCCGCCACCGCGCACGCCGGCTCGTCGGGCGCCCTCCTCGAGGCCCTTCCGGCCGCCCAGCGGCGCGGGATTGTCCGGGTCGAGCCGCTCCTCGAAGGCGGCGAGCCGGTCCCGGCGCTCGGCCTGCCGCACGGTCCGCCGGTGCAGGAGCACCAGCGAGGGCGCGACGAACACCGCCCGGACCGCGATGACGAGCGCGCCTGTGAGGACGCCGAGGCCGAGCGCCGTCGTCAGGTCGCCGCGTGAGCCGCGCAGGTCCTCGAGCAGCCCGAACAGCTCGAGCCCCATGATGAGGAAGACCGCGCTCTCGAGCAGCAGCTCGAGCGTGCGCCACACCGCCTGCTCGGTCATGCGGTCCTCGGCGCGCAGGCGGCGCGGCGCGCCCGTGCCCGTGACCAGGCCCGCCGCCACGGCCGCGACCAGCCCGGAGCCCCCGAGGTGCTCGGTCGGCAGGTAGGCGACGTAGGGCACGACGAGCGACACGGCGACCCCCGCGGTCGCCGGCCGGAGGTGCGCGCGCGCCCAGAGCGCGGCCTTCCCGACGGCCCAGCCGACGACGACCGCGACGACGACCGCCCTGACGAAGTCGCCCGCCACGTGGCCGGCCGACACCGTGGCCGTGATCGCGACGACGGCGCTGCGCAGCAGCACCAGGGCGGACGCGTCGTTGAGGAGGCTCTCGCCCTCGAGCACCGTGACGATGCGCGGGGACACCTTCTGGCTCCGGACGATCCGCGTCGCCACGGCGTCGGTCGGGGACACGACGGCACCCAGCGCGATGCCCCCCGCCAGCCCGAGGCCCGGCAGCAGCGCGGACACGACGAGCCCGACGACGACCGCCGAGACCAGCACCAGGCCGACCGACAGCGCCGAGATCGTCGTCAGGTCCCGCCGGAAGTCCATCGCCGGCAGGCTGACGGCCGCCGAGTAGAGCAGCGGCGGCAGGATGACGGCGAGGATGAGCTCCGGCCGCACCCAGAACGCCGGCACGGCGGGCAGCAGGCTCACGCCGACGCCGATGACGACCAGCAGCAGCGGCGGCGCGACGCCGACGCGGTGAGCCAGGCTCGTCACGGCGACGACGACGAGCACCCCGATCACCAGCCACCCGACGGGTTCCATCGGCGCACCTCCCGCTGGTCAGGGCCTGGGTGCTCTCATGGTGCCCGACGAGCGGCCCGGCGCTAGCGTCAGCCAACGGTGCGCGACGAGGGGAGACGCCGGGATGCCGTGGCGGGCGGGGACGACGGCGGCGCTGCAGCCGCTGCCGCAGGCCGCCGCACCGCGTTCCCGTGAGCCCGTCACCGCGTGGACGCTCCGGTCGACCGCGGACCTACGGCTGCTGCGCCGGGCGCTCCACGACGCCCTCCACACCTCCCGCCACGTCACCGGTCCGGTGGTGCTCGCCGCGTCCGAGCTGGCGACGAACGCGCTGCGCCACGGGGTGCCGCCGGTCGTCGTCGCGCTCGCGCGGGTCGAGGGCGGGTACCTGCTCGACGTCGCCGACGGCTCGATGGACGTCCCGACGTACTCCACGTACCGGCCCGCCGGCGAGGGTGGCTTCGGCCTCTACCTCGTCGGGCGGCTGGCCGACGAGGTCGGCTGGTACGCCGCCGACGGCCGCAAGCACGTGTGGGCCGTGCTGCGGCACTGACCGCTAGGCGACCGTCAGCAGCTCGCCCGGCGTGCACCGCAGGGCGTCGCAGATCGCGGTGAGGGTGCTGAAGCGGATCGCGCGGGCGTGCCCGTTCTTGAGGATCGAGAGGTTCACCGCCGTCACGCCGGCACGCACCGAGAGCTCGACGAGCGTCATGCCCCGCGCGGCCAGCAGCTCGTCGAGGTGGCAGACGACGCGGTCCTCCTCGCCGGGCACCGCTACACCAGCCCCCGCACGTCGTCGGCCATCCGCGCCCCCGCCCGGAACGCGGCCGCGACCGCGAGGATCAGCGCGCCGACGAGCAGGGGGGTGAGCTCGACCGACGGGGTCGCCATGAACGCCGGCCCGGCGAGCCCGGTGCGATCGAGGACGAGGAACCCCGCGATCTGCGGCAGCAACGGAGCCAGCACCCCGGCCACGGCGACGGTCACGGCGAGCACGACGAGGCGGCGGGCGGTGCCCGGGGCGAAGGGGTAGCCGTCGGCGATGGCGCCGAGGAGCGGTGCGAGCGCGAGCGCGCCCACGAGCACGCCGAGGCCGCCGACGAGCCATCGGCCGCGGGCCAGCAGCTGCTCCACCCGGGTCGAGCCCCACGCCGCGAGCGTGAGCTCGGAGTCCGCGGAGGGCTGCCCGGCGACGTAGAAGCGCGTGCCGCTCGGGGGCGGGCCGGTGAGCCAGCCGTCGGGCACCGAGATCCCGTCGACGTGCGCCTCGACGGGGCCGGCGCGGTCCGGAGCCGCGGCGAGCGTCACCGGGACCCGCACCCAGGCGGGGGCCTGGGTGGCGCCGTTGATGGCGTAGGCGACGCCGAGCACACCGGCCGCCCAGCCGAGCACGACGATGAGGACCCGCAGGTAGCGCAGCCACGCCATGCGGTGAACATATCGATCATCGTTGTGCCGCGTGGGGTTTCCGGGGTCGGGGGAAGATCCGGCTCGGCCGGCGGCCCGAACCTTCCTCGTTGTTGTGCCCGGCATGGTCCGCCCGGCGCTCGTCGCCGCCTCAGCGAGGGACGACGACCGCCCAGGGGACGGTCCACCCGGCGATGACGAAGCCGTCGCTGACGTACTGGTCCCGCGGAAGGGTCACCATGTCGCCGGATGCGGGTTCGTAGAGGTGCAACGCATCGTCGTCGTGCCCCACCGCGAGCACCACGTGCCGGGGCGACGCGCCGTCCCCGACGAACATCGGCGCCGTGCGACCGGCGGCGACGGTCCGCTCGACGGCGTCGTACCCCGCCGCGCGGGCGGTCGGTGAGTCGGGGCCGACGTACCGTGCGCGATACCTCAGGCCGGTGATCCGCGTCATCTCGTGGGCGGCGCCCCACGGCGGCGTGCCCAGCGCCTGCGGCCATGGCACCTGGAGCCCGGTCGGGCCGACGAGGCCATTCGTCCGGCGCATGACCGCCCGCTCCGCCGAGCCGAACCGGGTCGCGAGGTCGTCGGCGTGGTCGGTCGTGCTGCCATGGTCGGGCTCTCCTGCGCCGCGCTGGGCATCGGCCGCGAACCGGGCGGCGACGGCTCCCAGACCGCCGGCCGCCGGCGCCGTTCCGTCGTCGGGGCGCCCGAGCAGGAGCTGCGCAGCGGACGCGGGGTCGGCGAGCGCGCGCGCCACCAGGAGCGATGCCGAGCCGCACGTCGTCGAGCTGCGCTGGCGCAGGTGGTGCCGCAGGGGGTCGAGACGCTCGTCGGCCGGGTGCCCGACGAGCGGGGCCGGCGCCGCCGGCCACGCACCCTGAGCCCGGCCGATCGCCCCCCACGCTCGTCGCACCCACGACCAGCCGTCCACCTGCGGCACGCTAGCGGCGAGGGCGGGCCTCCGCGCGCCCGCTGTGCCCCGACCGACCGCGTGCGGCCGGCGTTCGCGGACCGGCCCTGGTGTGCGCCGACCGACCGCGTGCGCCCGGCGTGCGCCCGCCGCGGCGCTCGCCTCACCAGCCGTGCCCCGAACCGCGCGCGCCGGTGCACCGGTCCCAGGCTCACGCGCTATGAATGGGGGCCGTGACCTCGCACCTGACCTCGCACAAGACCATCGTCATCACCGGCGCGAGCGACGGCATCGGCGCGGCGGCGGCCCGGGCGCTCGCGGCCGACGGGCACGAGGTCGTCGTCGTCGGGCGCGACCCGGGCAAGACCGCGGCCGTGGCGGACGAGCTCGGCGTCGAACGCCACGTCGCCGACTACGCCCGGCTGGACGACGTCCGAGCCCTCGCTGCCGCGCTCGCGGAGGCCCACCCGCGGATCGACGTGCTGGCGAACAACGCCGGCGGCATCCGGGGTGCGCGCCAGCTGACCGCCGACGGCCACGAGATGACCTTCCAGGTGAACCACCTGGCGCCGTTCCTCCTGACGAACCTGCTGCTGGACACGCTGCTGGCGTCGTCGGCCGCGGTGATCACCACGAGCAGCATGGCCTCGCGCAACGCTCGCGTGGACCTCGGCGACCTCGACATGGCCGTCGGCTACGCGCCCTTCCGGGCGTACGGCGCGAGCAAGCTGGCGAACATCCTGTTCACGCGCGAGCTGCACCACCGCTTCCATGGTCGCGGGCTGTCGTCGGCCGCGTTCCACCCCGGGGTCGTCGCGACGAGCTTCGGGGTCACCGACGGACCGGCGGTGACCCGGTTCTACGGGAGCTGGCTGGCGCGAGCGGTGTTCGCCTCTCCGGCGCAGGGCGGCAGCCGGCTGGTGCGGCTCGCCGAAGGGACGCCGGGCGTCGACTGGGCATCGGGCCAGTACTGGGTGGGCGGGCGGATCGGCCGGACCAGCCCGCAGGCCGACGACGCCGACGCCGCCCACCGGCTCTGGGAGGCCAGTGCCGAGATGGTGGGGCTGGCCTGACGCCGGATCGCCTCCAGCGGCGACGAGAAGCCTGCGGGAGCGGCCGTCTGCGCGGCGGGCTCGCTTCGCCTCAGCTGGCCGGCGCCGGCTCCTCGGGCCACTCGGATCGGCCGGGGCGGAACGCGTCGACGACGGCGGCGATGTCGCGCGGCGTGGCGGTCGCGCCGGCCGCGGCCTTGTACGCCTGGGCCAGCACGTCGACCAGGTCGGTCGGCACGCCGGCCGTGCGGGCGTCCGCCGCGATGAGCGCGAGGTCCTTGCGGAGGCCGGCCAGCTCGAACTGCGGGTCGAAGTCGCCGGACAGCATCGCGGCGCCCTTGATGTGGGCGTAGGGGCTGTCGGGCTGGCCGCCGTCGATCGCGTCGAGGAACAGCTGCGGGTCGATGCCCCACGCTTGCGCGAGTGCGATCGACTGGCCGACCCCCGCCGTGAGGATGGCGATCCACGCGTTGGTGACCAGCTTGAGCCGCGATGCGGCTCCGGGCTCCTCGGCGACCCAGACCGTGCGCGTGCCGATCGCGTCGAGCACGGGCTTGACCAGCGGGCGAAGCTCGGCCGGTGCGGCGGCGAGGACGACGAGCATGCCGGCGAGCGCCGGCTTGCGGGTGCCGAGCACCGGGGCGTCGACGAAGGCCACACCGTGCTCGTCGGCCAGCGCTGCCAGGCGGGCGGTGCCGACGGCCCCCACGGTCGACGACTGCACCCAGACCGCCCCCGGCGCCATCGCGGGGAGCGCCGTGGCCATCACCGCGGCGTCCGCGTCCGCGTCGAACAGCGCGGTCACCACGACGTCGGCCCCCTTCACCGCCTCCGTCGGGTCGTCGGCCACGGTGGCGCCGAGGTCGGCCAGCGGCTCGGCCTTGGCTCGTGTGCGGTTCCACGCGGTGGTGTCCAGACCGGCGCGCAGCAGGGAGACGACCATGCCGTAGCCGATGGCACCGGTCCCGAGCACGGTGACGCGAGGGGTTTCGTCCATGTGCCTAGCGTCGCGCCGTCGGGGCGTCGGCGCCATCCGCGGCGCGTCGTCGGCCGCGCGACGCGGCGAGCGGGTGCGTCTCTCCAGGCGACAGGTGCGGGCAAACGATTCCCAGGACGTGCAACGATGCTCCCCGTGGCCGAAGGACGCGCCGTGACGATCCAGGATGTGGCGCGTGTCGCCGGCGTGTCCGCCGCGACCGTGTCCCGGGTCCTCAACGGGCGCAGCTCGGTGGACGCCGACATGGCGTCGCGGGTGCGCCAGGCGGTCGCCGACACCCGCTACGTCCCGAACAGCAACGGCCGGGCGCTGCGGCGGCAGGTGTCGGACGTGTGGGCCGCGATCGTCTCGGACGTGCAGAACCCCTTCTTCACGGGGATGGTGGCCTCGCTCGAGGCGGTGGCCGCCCAGCGCGGGCTCTCGGTGATGCTGTGCAACACGGACGAGCACGTCAGCCGCGAGCGCGTCTACATCCAGACGGCGATCGCCCAGCGGATGGCGGGCGTGGTGATCGCGGCGGCGTCTGCGAAGCAGTCGAACCTCACGCCGCTGATCGCGGCCGGCATCCCGGTGGTCGTCGTCGACCGCCGGGTCGACAGCTACGCGGGTGACACCGTCTTCGTCGACAACTACCTCGCGGGCCGCCTGGCCGCGGAGCACCTGATGCAGATGGGGTACCACCGCATCGCCTGCATCGCCGGCCCGTCCGAGGTCAGCACCACCGAGGAGCGCCTCGCAGGTTTCCGCGACGCGCTGGCCAAGGGGAAGAACCCGGTCAGCTCGTCGATGGTGCGGCGGGCCAACCTGCGGCCCGAGGGCGGCGAGGTGGCGATGCGCGGCCTGCTCGCGTCCGCGCACCGTCCCGACGCGGTGTTCGCGACGAACGGGCCGCTCACGGTGGGTGCCTACCGGGCGATCCAAGCCGAGGGCCTGGCCATGCCGCACGACATCGCCCTCGTCGGCACGGACGACGACCAGTGGACGCGCATGGTGGTGCCCGGAGTGAGCGTGATCCGGCAGCCGGTCGCGGAGATGGGAGCGCTCGCAGCCGAGCTGCTGCTGTCCCGCGGGTCCACGTCGCACTCGGCGCCGCAGCACATCGTGCTCGACCCGGAGCTGCTCGTCAGGGCCTCGTCGGCGGCACAGCCCGGCGCCGCCGCCGCCCGCTGACTGCGGTCCGGTCGCCACGCGCCGACGGCGCCTTCGCCGTCGTAGCCCAGGCGGTCGCCCGTCCGCCGCGCCTAGGTGGTGGCCCCGTGCCGGGCGACCACGGCGTCGAGATCGGCGTCGCCGTCGAGCGGCTCGCACCAGAAGACGAACTCTTCCCCGTCCCGGTAGGAGTCGACGAGCTCGACGTTCTCGAAGGCGGGGCCGCCGGGGATGGGCGACGTGCTCGCCCAGTAGGCCCATCGAGCGTTGACCTGGACGGCCACCGCCGCGCTCGGACCCTCCACGCGCCAGCCCTGGACGGCACGTGCCCCCTCGTACCTCCAGTGCGCCGCCGTACCGGGGGCGTAGACCGCCGACCACGGGTCCGCCTCGTCGGGGGTGGCCCACACCAGGGCCGCGGCGCCGTCCCGGCGCAGGTGCTCGAGCCCGAAGCGGGCATGCTCGGTGAAGGCAAGCCCGACGAAGCCGGGCCACAGCTCGCCGGGCGTGGCGACGCGGTCGCGCAGGTGGAGCCGCCGGAGCCGGGCGTAGTTGCCCATGGTCGCCGTCAGGACGCACGCCGACAGCCCCACGCTGCCGGGCCGCCGGAAGGCGGCCAGCGAGACCTCCCGCGGCCGGTCGGCGCGGAACTGCACGCGCACGGCGACCTCCGCGCCGTTCTCGAACCGCTCGCACTGGACGTGCACCGTCAGACGCTCGACACCGCCCTCGACCGTGACGACGCCGGGCTCCGGGTCCGTCGTCGGGCGAGGCACGTCGTCCGCGACACCACTCGACGACCAGAGGCGCTTGCCCGGCGCACCGTCCAGCGCGCTCGGCTCCAGCTCGGAGAAGCCCCGCGCGGTGGCGTCGAGGGGGATCGGCTCGACCGCGACGAAGTTCAGCAGGCGATCGCTGCCGAGGTAGGGCGCGAACATCCGCAGGAGTCCCCGGGGACCGAGGCCCGGCTCGATCCCGACCTGGAGGCCGTCGGCGTGGCCCCAGCGCGGCGCGTGGCCGTTCGACGGACCTGGTTGCAGCCACATGGTGCGCTCCACTCGCTCGGACGGGGCGACGATGCCTCGGCGGCCGGGCCGTCCGACGGTGGGCGCGGCGCGTGAAACCCCAGGCCAACGGAGCCCACCGTAGGCTTCCTGAGCAATCCATTTCAAGAGAACGCCCGCCGTGGGGATGCGTGCGATGGTGGTGACAGCGGGGCCCCGCACCGGGCACGCCACCTGCGTGCGCCGCAGCTGGAGGGCTGGACAGCGACCTGACCTGCGGTGTCGCTGGGAGCGCGGCCGGCCGGCAACCGCGTCCGGCAGGTCGCGCAGGGTCACGGTCTGGCGACGAGTGTTGACGACTCGGGTGCGGCGGTGTAGACATCGGGAAATCGATTACTGATCGACGCTCGACGACGACGACGACGGAACGGAGCGATGGTGCTCGCTGGCATCCACCCGCTGCTGACGGGGACCCTCCTGCATCACCTGGATGCGATGGGCCATGGCGACTGCGTGCTGGTCTCCGACGCGCACTTCCCGGCCGAGCGGCTCGCGCAGGTCGTCGTCGACATGCCCGGGGTGGACGCGGACGTCATCGCCGGCGCGATCTGCACCGTCCTGCCGCTGGACACGCTGACCGCCGCAGTCCTCATGGACCCCGAGGGTGCCGAGGCGCCCGCGGTGGCGGCGCTGCGGCGGGCCTGCCCGGCGCCGACCGATGCCATCGGGATGCTGCCGCGCCAGGCCTTCTACGACACGGCGCGGCGGGCGCGGGTCGCGGTGCGCTCCGGCGACCGGCGCACGTTCGGCAACGTGCTGCTGTTCAAGGGCGTCGTGGCGTGAGCGGCGTCCCGCTGGAGCAGGCGCTGGTCGCGGCCGACCGGGCGATGGCGGTCGAGTCCGAGGCGATCGCCGCGACCCGCCGGGCCGTCCGGCCGGCGTTGGCCGAGGCCCTGCGGCTGCTGAGCGGTACGCGCGGCCGTGTCGTGGTGTCCGGCCTCGGCAAGTCGGGCCACATCGGGTCGAAGATCGCCGCGACGCTCGCGAGCACCGGCACACCGGCGTTCTTCGTGCACTCGGCTGAGGCGCTGCACGGCGACTCCGGCATGGTCACGCCGGACGACGTCACCATCCTCATCTCCTACTCGGGCGAGACCGCGGAGGTGTGCCACTTCGCACGGATGGTCCTGGCCCGCGGGGTGCCGGTCATCGCGATGACCGGCCGGCCGGAGTCGACGCTGGCGACGCTGGCGCAGGTGCACCTGTCGATCCACGTGGAGCGGGAGGCGGACCCGCTGGGGCTGGCGCCGACCGCGTCGACTGCCAGCACGCTGGCCCTGGGCGACGCCCTGGCCGCCGGGCTCATGACCCTGAGCGGTTTCGGGTCCGACGAGTTCGCCACCTTCCACCCGGGCGGTTCGCTCGGACGCCAGCTGCTCGGCGACGGGAGCCTGGCATGAGCGCCTCGGTGTGCGTGGTCGGCTCGTTCATGATGGACCTGGTCGCGTACGCGCCCCGGCGTCCGAACCCCGGCGAGACGTTGATCGGGACCGACTTCTCCTTCGCCCCCGGCGGCAAGGGGTTCAACCAGGCGGTCGCGTCGGCACGGGCGGGGGCGTCGACCGCGATGGTCGGTTGCGTCGGCGACGACGACATGGGCGCGCAGTTCCGCTCGATGCTCCTCGCCGAGGGCATCGACGCGACGGCCGTCCAGGTGCGCCCCGGCGCGGGAACCGGCGTGGGCCTGCCCCTCGTGGAGCCGAGCGGGCAGAACTCGATCGTCGTCGTGCCCCGGGCGAACCGGGTGGTCGACGCCGTGCAGATCATCGAGGCGGCCCCGGTGATCACCGCCGCCACCGTGCTCGTCCTGCAGCTCGAGCTCGCCGTCGAGGCCGCGCTGGCGGCCGCCCGGATCGCCCACGAGCGTGGCGTCACCGTCATCCTCAACCCCGCACCGGTCTGCCCGTTGCCGGCCGAGCTGCTCGAGCACGTCGACGTCCTCGTCCCCAACGAGGGCGAGCTGGCGGCGCTCACCGGCCGGGCCGACCTCGGTCCGAGCGAGGCGGCCGCGCTCCTGCGCGACCGATGGGGACTGGACGTCGTGGTGACGCTCGGGGAGCGCGGCGCGCTCGTGGTGGCTTCGGGCGGGGAGGTGAGCCACGTGCCGGCCCGTCCGGTGCGGGCGGTGGACACCGTCGGCGCCGGCGACGTGTTCTGCGGGTACCTCGCCGCCGGGCTGGCCCAGGGCCTGCGCCTCGCCCGGGCGGCCGAGGCGGCGAACGTGGCGGCGGCCATCTCCGTCACCCGGACGGGCTCCGCGGCGTCGGCCCCGACGGCCGACGAGGTACGCGCGTTCACCGAGGCGCCGTCCACCGTCGCCAGCGGGCAGTGACCCGCCCCACACGCTGATCGTCGATCGAGGAGGATCGTGGCTCGTCGGAAGGTCATCCGAAGCACCGCCGTCGCGGCGGCGGGCACGAGCCTGCTCGTGCTCGCGGCGTGCGCGGGGGGTGGTGCGGCGGCGCCGACGCCTGTCTCCGCCGCACCGACCGCGTTCGCCCTGGCCAGCACGACGCCGTTCGTCCTCAAGGGCGTCCGGGACGTCACGCAGGTGGGCCAGATCACCGGGGCAGGAGCGCCGGGCAGCACGGTGCGGTGGGGCATGGGCTACGCCGACCTCGGCTCGATGTTCGAGGCGAACGGCAAGGTGTACTTCACGTTCGGCGACAACTTCGCGAGCCGCCCGGAGGGCGCCGTCGGCGGCGGGGGCACCGGGTGGCGCTCGAACGCCATGGCGTGGACCACGGACACGAACCCGTCGGACGGCATCACGCTCGGCGGGATGATCACCGACGACCTCGGGCTGGCCAAGGAGCTGCTGCCGTCCAAGAAGGTGGACGACGTCGAGATGACCGTGATCCCCACGTACGGCTTCGAGGCCGGCGGGGCGATGTACCTCCACTGGATGTCGGTGCGGCACTGGGGTGCGCCCGGCGAGTGGGAGGTCAACGACGCGGGCCTGGCGAAGTCCACCGACCAGGGCCAGGACTGGACGGTGCTCGACTCCCCGCGCTGGAGCGGCACCTCCGGGTTCGTCCAGGTGGCGACCTACCACGTCACCGAGGACGGCGTCGACACGCTCTACGTCTGGGGCATCACGCACGGGCGGTTCGGCGGGGTGTCGCTGGCGAAGGTGGCCGCGGCGAAGGTGGACGACGCGTCCGCCTGGCGCTACCTCACCGGCGTGGACGGCGCCGGGCACCCGACCTGGGGTGGCGACCCAGCGGCGGCGAGAACGGTTCTCGACGACACCGTCGGCGAATTGTCGGTGGTGTGGAACGCCTATCTCGGCCGCTGGATCATGACGTACCTCAAAGAAGGCACGGGAATCGTCATCCGCGAAGGGCTCTCGCCGTGGGGCCCGTGGGGCGTCCCGGTCACGCTCGTCGGTGCCGACCAGGTGGCCGGCCCGTACGCGCCGTACATGCTCGACCGCTACACGGCAAATGGCGGCAAGACCATCTATTTCACGCTGTCCATCTGGGATCCGTACGAAGTGTTCTGGTACCGCGCCGACCTGCAGAAGTAGGGACGGCGGACTGTTGGCGCAGCGAGGCGCCCAGACAAGAGGAGGAAGAGAATGAGGCGAGGCAAGGGGCTGATCGCCCTCACGCTGGCCGCCGCCAGCGCAGTGTCGCTCGCTGCCTGCGGCAGCGGTTCAGCCGGCGGGACGGGCACGCCCGCCGCGTCCGGCACGCCTGGTGCTGTGGAGACGGGCTGCTCGAGCGCGACCACGGTCACCTTCTGGCAGCAGAAGTTCGAGGACTACCAGCAGGCCTGGTACAAGAAGTACGTCGCTCAGTTCAACGCATCGCAGAACTGCGTGAACGTCGTCTACCAGGTGGTCCCGGGCGACACGTGGACGCAGAAGCTGCAGGCCGCGCAGGCCGCCGGCACGCAGCCCGACGTGGTGACCACCAACTACGGCAACATCAAGCCGGGCGTGGCCCAGGGCCAGTTCTCGGCGCTCGACGACTACCTGCCCGCGTCGGCGTTCGCCGACATCAAGTCGAACGTCGCACCGTTCGTGACTCAGAACGGCAAGCACTGGGGCTACCCGATGCTCGTCGAACCGTCGACCGTGCTGTACATCAACACGGACCTGGCGAAGGCTGCCGGGCTCGACCCTGCGAGCCCGCCGAAGACGTGGAACGACCTCATCGACTGGGCGACGAAGCTGACCTCGGGCAACGTCAAGGGCATCACCATCGCCTCCGTCGCCGCCGACCTTGGATGGTCCAGCTGGGGGTTGCAGTACAACTCGTGCGGCCACTTCCCGATCACCGACGACTGGAGCGCGGGGCGGGCGACCGAGTCGTGCTTCGCGGACCTCGTCGGCCTCTACAAGACGCTCTACCAGAACAAGCTGATGCCGCAGAACCCCAAGACGGGGTATGCGGATGCCACGCCGTACATGAACGGCGAGGTCGCGATGATGGTGGACGGCTCGTGGGCGCTGGGCGCGATCAAGCAGACCAAGCCCGACCTGCTCCCCAAGACGGTCGCCGTGCCCTTCCCGACGAAGGACGGCGGCACCGGTGAGACGACCGCGACGCTCGGCGGCTGGACGTTGACCCTCGACGCGAAGTCGAAGCACCCGAAGGAGGCCGCGGCCTTCATCTCCTACCTGGCCGCCGGCGACCCGAACATCATGGCCGACTTCTTCAAGCAGGCCGGCTACTCCAAGTACACGACCCGCACCTCGGTGGACCAGGCGATCGCCACCAACGATCCGTCGACGAAGCAGGACGCCAACATGAAGACGATCTCGGAGGACATCGTCGCTCACGGCATCGCCGAGCCCCAGTACCCGTGGGACATCTCGCTGGCGATGGGCACTGCGATCGAGGCGGGCATGAAGGGCACGGCGTCGGTGGACGCCGCGTTGAAGACCGCGAACGACTCGATCAACAGCACCATCCAGAAGCAGCAGCTCAAGGGAACGGCGCCGCAGTCCTGACGCCTGAGCACGGTCCGGTGTCCCGGGGACTGCGCGAGCCGCCCCTGGGACACCGGGCCTGCCGGACGAGGGCCACGGTGACCCCCGAACCCATGAAGGGGAGTGACATGAAGGCGCCCGCCACAGAGGCAGCGACGCATCGAGAGCGGCAGGGCAGCGTTACCGCGAAGCTCGGTGAGACGGCACCACCGGCGCGAGAGAAGCGCGCCGGGAGCCGCGAGGAGAGGCGGACGGCGTACCTCATGCTCGCCCCGATGATGGTGCTGCTCGCCATCTTCGTGATCTGGCCGCTGATCTTCGCCTTCCGCCAGAGCATGTACCAGGGCAACTTCTACAAGCCACCCGTGTTCGTCGGGCTCGACTTCTACAAGTACGTGCTGACGGACCCGGGCTTCTACCAGTCGCTCAAGGTGGGCGCGTACTACGCGGTGATCGTGGTCCCGGGCGGCATGCTCATCGCCCTGCTCATCGCCAGCTTCATCAAGACGCTCGGCAGCAGGATGGCCTCGTTCATGAAGACGACCGTCTACCTGCCCACGGTGGTGTCAGCCGTCATCGCGTCGGTGCTCTTCAAGATCATCTACGCCGACCAGGGTCTGGCGAACTGGGTGCTGAGCCTCATCAACGTGGCGCCGAAGAACTTCCTCGGCAGCCCCACCATGGTGATCCCCGCCGTCGCCGTGCCCGGCATCTGGCTGGGCCTCGGCATCACCACGCTCATCATGCTGGCGGGCCTGCTCGACATCCCCGACAGCTACATTGAGTCCGCCCAGCTCGACGGTGCCGGCTTCCTGAAGCGGACGTGGTACATCACGCTCCCCCTGCTGAGGAACGTCCTGCTGTACCTGTTCGTCACCGGCATCGTCGCCGCGTTCCAGGAGTTCCTGCTGCCCCTGCTCATCGCCAACGGCGGCCCCGTCAATGCGTCGACCACGCCGAACCTCTACATCTTCAACCAGTTCCGCGCCGCGACGCCCTACGCGATGACGTTCTCCATCACGGCGTCGCTCCTCCTGTTCATCGTCCTCGGCACGGTCTCGGCGCTCGTGTTCCGGCTCATCAGGTCCGAGAAGGCGGTGGATGCCTGAGATGACCAGGTCCCGACGCACCCTGGTCGTCAAGTGGGTGCTCCTCGTCCTCATCGCGTTCAGCCTCGTGCTGCCGCTCGCGTGGATGGCGCTGTCCGGCTTCAAGCGCGACAGCGACGTCCTGAAGTCGCCGTTCTCGCTGCTGCCCGAGGTTTGGCAGTGGCAGAACTACACCGCGATGTTCCACGACTCGCCGTACATGACGGCAGTGGGGCTAACGATGCTCGGCGCCCTGATCTTCACCGGGCTGAGCCTCGTCGTGAACTCGATGGCGGCCTACGTCTTCGCGCGGCTGGACTTCGGGCTCAAGCGGTATTTCTGGGTGTTCTGCATCATGCCGATGTTCGTGCCGGGGATGTCGATCCTCATCACGTCGTTCGTGGTCGTGTCGAAGCTCCACATGCTCAACACGCTCGCGGTACTCATCGTCCCGGGCGTGGCCGCCGCAGGGCAGATGTTCTTCATGCGCCAGTTCTTCCTGGCCATGCCGATCGCGGTCGAGGATGCGGCGCGGATCGACGGCTGCTCGCGCTGGACGATCTTCCTGCGCATCTTCGTCCCGAACTCGACGGCGGTGTTCGTCGTCGTCGGGATCACGTCGTACATGGCGTACTGGAATGCGTATGTGTGGCCGATCCTGACGATCAGCAACCCGACGCTGCAGCAGATCATGCCCGTGCTCGCGAACTTCGTCGACGACCGCGGGCCGCAGTACGGACAGCTCATGGCGGCCTCGACACTGGCGGCTCTGCCGACGATCGTCCTGCTGCTCGTCTTCCAGCGGTACATCGTCGCCGGCGTCCGTCTCTCCGGCATCAAGTAGGCACGAGGCAAGGTGGTGGGGATGGACATCGGCGGCATCAGCGCGCTCAGCGATCGTCAGACACGCTCGATCTGCCCGGAGAACTTCGACGGGTCGGTCGGCGGTGGCGGGCGCGCGACGACCGGCACGGGCGCGTGGAACGCCCGCGACCTCGGCCCGGGCTGGAAGGTGTCGCCGAGCGTGGACGTCGCCGCCGGCGCGACGTTCGAGCTGGCGAGCATCGAGGGCTCCGGCCGGATCACGCACATCTGGATCACGACGCACAAGGACAACTGGCGCACGCTCGTGCTGCGCGCCTACTGGGACGGTGCGACCGAACCCGCGGTCGAGGTCCCGTACGGCGACTTCTTCTGCCACGGCTGGGGCGTCTTCGCCCAGGTGAGCTCGCAGGTGATCGCGGCCAACCCGAACGGCGGCTTCAACTCCTACTGGCCGATGCCGTTCCGCTCCGGCGCACGGCTGACGCTGGAGAACACCTCGGACGTCGAGGTGCGCGTGTACTACCAGGTCACCTACGAGGTGGGCGGCGACCACTCGGCGGACGGCTACTTCCACGCCCAGTGGCGGCGCTCGAACCCGCTGCCCGACAAGGTGCCGCACACGCTCGTCGAGGGCGTCGAGGGATCGGGCCAGTACGTCGGCACCTATCTGGCCTGGGGCGTCAACTCCAGCGGCTGGTGGGGCGAGGGCGAGATGAAGTTCTACCTCGACTCCGACGAGGAGTACCCGACGATCTGCGGCACGGGCACGGAGGACTACTTCGGCGGCGCCTGGAACTTCGACGTCCCCGGCCAGGGGTACACGCCGTACAGCACGCCCTACCTCGGCCTGCCGCAGGTGATCCGGCCCGACGGCCTGTACGCCTCCCAGCAGCGGTTCGGCATGTACCGGTGGCACGTCCCGGACCCGATCCGCTTCCGGGAACGGCTGCGCGTGACGGTCCAGGCGCTGGGCTGGCGGTCGGGCTGGCGCTACCTGCCGCTGCACGACGACATCGCCTCGACCGCGATCTTCTACCTCGACCGCCCGGTCGCCCACCGGCCCGCCGCCCCGACGGCAGACGACATGGAGGTCCACCTAGGCGCCGAGGCCGTGCCGGACCTCGGGAGCACGCCGCCGCGGGCGCCCCGCGGATGACCACCCTGGGCAGCGACTCCGCCCGGGCGGCGGCCATGCCACTGGGCGGGATCGGCACCGGCAACCTGGCGATCGGCGCGGACGGCGCCCTGCGCCAGTGGCAGCTCCACAACATCGGCAACCACCTCGGGGAGCTGCCGAACACGTTCCTCGCGCTGCGGTACAGCGGGATCCAGCCGCCGATCGACGGGCTGCGCGTGCTGCAGGCCCGGTCCGAGGCGAGCGACCCGGTGCCGATGGTGAACGACGCGGCGGTCCCGTCGTGGCACGAGGGCCTGTTCTCGGCCTTCCCGCCGGTGGCCGCGACGCGGTTCCGCGGATTCTACCCGTTCGCCGAGGTCGAGGTCGTCGACCCTGACCTGCCGCTGGGCGTGACGATCGAGGCTTTCAACCCCCTGGTGCCGCTCGACGAGGAGGCCAGCGGGATCCCTGCCGCCCTCTTCACGGTGCGTCTCGTCAACCGGTCCGCGGACCACCTGCACGGCTGGCTCGCCGGCGCGCTGCAGAACGACGTCGGCGCCGACGGCGTCGTCAACCCGCGCGGCGCCGGCCACCCGGGCTACGGCGGCAACACGAACCGGCTCGAACGTGCCGGCGGCTGGACGTCGCTCGTCTGCGAGAACCCCGCGATCCCGGACGTCGACCCGCGAGCCGGCCAGATGGTGCTGGCGCTGGAGGGGCACGGCTCGGTCGCCGACCTCAGCTGGTCGCAGCCGCAGGACTTCGCCGAGTTCCTGCGCGGGCTCGTCGTGCCGGGCCTCCCGGAGCACGGGGAAGCCGGCGCCTTTCCCGGCGGAAGGGACGTGCGGACGGGCAGCGGCTGGCGGGGACCGAGCGCCGCGGGGAGCACGTGGGCGGGCGGCCTCGCGGTGCCCTGGCACCTGGCGCCGGGTGACTCCCTCGCGCTCCGCGCCGTGGTCGCGTGGTCCTTCCCCCACCGGTTCGTCAACTACGACGACTTCGGGCCGCGGCACCCCGAGCGCGGGCTGTCGACGTTCTGGCTCGGCAACTGGTACGCACGGCGCTACCCGCGCGCCACCGACGTCGTCGCCGACGTCACCGCGCGGTGGGAGGAGCTGCACGCGGCCTCCGACGACTGGCGGCGGGTGCTGCGGGACTCGTCGCTGCCGCCGGACGTCGCCGAGCGGCTCGCCGGCCAGGCGGTCCCGCTGCGCACCCCCACGGTGTTCCGCGCCGGCACCGGGGAGGTCTTCGGGTTCGAGGGTGTCAACGGCGCGTCGACGATGCACCACGCCGGGGCGGTCGGCGGTTCGTGCCCCCTGAACTGCACACATGTGTGGAACTACGAGCACGCGCTCGCGGCGCTCTTCCCGTCGCTCGAGCTGTCGATGCGCGACACGGAGTTCGACGTGGCACAGGCGCCGTCGGGCTACGTGCCGCACCGCGTGATCGCACCGACGTACCTGCCGCAGCTGTGGGACGTGCCGATCGGCGGCCCCGACGAGCCGGCGCTGGACGGGATGCTCGGGACGGTCCTCAAGACGTATCGCGAGGTCCGCGCCGGCGCGGGCGACGAGTGGCTGGCGCGCCGGTGGCCGAAGGTCCGGCTGCTGCTGGACCACGTAGCGGCCACCTGGGACCCCGACGCCACGGGTGTGCTGTCCGGGATCCAGCCGAGCACGCACGACATCGACCTGCGGGGCACCAACCCGTTCATGGGGACGCTGTGGCTGGCGGCGCTGCGCGCCGCGGAGGAGCTGGCGCTGCGGCAGGAGGACGAGCCCCGCGCGCGCTGGTGCCGGGCGCGCTTCGAGGCGGGGTCGGCCGAGTACGACCGGCGGCTGTGGAACGGCGACTACTTCGTCCAGGTCCTCGCGCCCGGCGAGCCCGACGAGTTCCAGTGGGGACCGGGCTGCCTCTCCGACCAGCTGATCGGCCAGTGGTGGGCCCACGTCCTCGGCCTCGGGTACCTGCTGCCGCGGGAGCACGTCGTCGCGGCCTTGCGCGGGGTGGTCCGGCACAACCTCCGGACGTCGTTCCGCGACGTCGTCCACCAGGACCGCGTCTATGCCGACGGCGATGACACCGGCCTGGTCATGTGCTCGTGGCCGACTGGTGGTCGGCCGGCCGTCCCCACCCGGTACGCGGACGAGGTGTGGACGGGCTCGGAGTACGAGGTCGCGGCGCACTGCCTCTACGAGGGGCTCGTCGAAGAGGGGATGGCGATCCTGCGCGGCCTGCGGGCGCGTCATGACGGCTCCCGGCGCAACCCGTACAACGAGGTCGAGTGCGGCGACCACTACGCCCGCTCGATGGCGGGCTGGACGGTGCTGGGCGCCATCACGGGTCAGCAGCACGACGCCTCCGCCGGGTCGCTGTCGTTCTCACCGATCGCGGCGCTGACGGCGCGCGACGACGCCGGCACGGTGCGGCTGCCGTTCGTCACCGGACAGGCGTGGGGCACGTGCGTGCTGCGCGTCGACGGCGCCGATCTCGAGGTCGCCCACGGCACGCTCCCGCTGCGGGAGCTGGTGCTGCCGGGCGTGCCGCGCGGCGCATCGGTCCGGCTCGCGGGCGAGGCGGTCGACGCGCGGGTCGAGCAGGCCGACCGCGGTTCGCGCGTGGTCGTCGGCCCGCCCGGTGTCGTCGTCGCCGCCGGGCAGCGCCTGACGATCGCGCGCGCCTGACCGCGGCACCGACCCCGTGGCCAGGAGCCTTGCCGCTCAGCTCCTCCGCGCCGCCCGCAGCATCGGGAAGATCGACGGCCCGCCCGGCGAGAGCGGCACGGGCTCGCGGATCGAGGCGTACCCGAACCGCTCGTAGTAGGCGACGTTCGCCGGCTTCGTCGTCTCCAGGTACGACTCCTCGCCGGCCTCGTCGACCAGCGCCAGCGCGGCCTCGATGAGGGCCGTCCCGCGGCCGGCGAGCTGGAGGTCGGGCCGCACGCCGGCCGCCTCCACGTACCACGAGTGGGTGGGCACGCCGGGCGCCGTCAGCTGCCCGAACCGGATGAGGCCGGGGCTGTGCTCGCGGGCCAGCGCCGCCAGGCGCACCACGCGCCCACCCGCGCGCGCCCAGCGCGCCAGCGGCATGGGGTACGTCCCGGGTGGGTAGATCGCCAGGGCGCCGGTGACCACGGTGCCGAGCGTGGTGACGAAGCCGAGGCCGTGGTCGACGGTGTCGGCGAGCGTCATCCGGTACAGCGCGGTCAGCTCGCCGACGCGGCGGCCGGGGTCGGGCATGAGGTGGCTGTAGCCGGGGTCGTCGGCCAGGGCGGTGGCGATGACGCGCGCGGCCTGCGGCACGTGGTGCTTGGCGAGCCGCTCCACGGCGTCCGGCGGGGCCACGCGTCGTCGCTCGGCAGCCATGGCGGCATCCTGACCTGGAAAGTTGTCCAGGAGCAACTCCAGCAGCCGGGCCGGCGGGCCGGCCGGGCCGCCGTTCGGCGCCCACGACCGTCCCGGCGGTGGCAGGCTCGTGCGGGCGGTGGTGGCCGACGAGGGGAGCATCGTGAGGGCAGCAGGGGCGCGCAGGATCCGGACGATGACGGCGGCGCTGGCCGCCGTCGCCGTGCTCGCGGGGGGCCTCGCGGCGTGCTCGCCGAAGCGCCCGACCCCCGACGCGGCGGCCGGTGCGCTCGCGGCCGCGCTCGCCTCGGGCGACTTCTCGCGCGTCGCGCTGACCTCCGGTGCGCCGGACGCCGGCCGGCTCGCCACCGACCGGAAGGCGGTCTTCGAGGGCCTGGGCGGGGCGACCCCGACCGTCACGCTCGCCTCGGTGGCGGTGGACCCGAAGGATGGCACCCTCGCCACCGCGGCCCTGCACTGGTCGTGGGACCTCGGCACGTCCCGGCCCTGGACCTACGACGTGACGGCCCGGCTCCGGCTGGCGACGGTGGACGCCGGGCAGGCGTGGCAGGCGGAGTGGCGCACGTCGCTGCTGGCACCCGACCTCGTCGATGGCGAGAAGCTCGCCGTGCAGCGGCAGGCCGCGCCGCGGGGCACCGTGCTGGCCGGCGACGGCCAGGTGATCGTCGAGCCGCGGCCGGTGTGGCGGATCGGGATCGACAAGACGCACGTCGACGCGGCCGGCCAGGACGCGTCCGCGCGCGCGTTGGCCACCGCCCTGCACCTGGACCCCGCGGCGTTCGCCGCGCAGGTGGCGGCCGCCGGTCCCCAGGCGTTCGTCGAGGCGATCACCGTGCGGCAGAACGACCCCGGCTACGACGTCCCCGCACTGAAGAAGATCGCCGGCGTCAACGCGGTGGCCGACCAGCTGCCGCTCGCGCCGACGCGCCTGTTCGCCAGGCCGATCCTCGGGCAGGTGGGGCAGGCGACGAAGGAGATCGTCGACGCCTCGGGCGGCGCGATCGTCGCGGGCGACCTGACCGGCACGTCCGGCCTCCAGCGGCAGTACGACGCCCAGCTGCGCGGCACGCCCGGGCTGACGGTCGTCGCCGCCAACGGCCCGGTGACCCGCCAGCTGTTCCACGTCGACGCGGTCGCCGGGGTGCCCCTGCAGACGACCTTCGACATCGCCCTCCAGGAGAAGGCCGAGCAGATCCTGGCGCCCGTCCCGGGCAACGCGGCACTCGTCGCGATCCGCCCTTCGACGGGCGAGGTGCTCGTCGCGGCCAACGGCCCGAACGGCGACGGCCTGTCGACGGCGACCGTCGGCCAGTACGCGCCCGGGTCGACGTTCAAGGTCGCCTCCGCGCTGGCGCTGCTGCGCACCGGCATGACCCCGACCAGCACCTTGTCCTGCCCGACGAGCGTGGTGGTCGACGGCTACACCTTCACCAACGTGCCGGGGTACCCGACCCGGGCGCTCGGCACCATCCCGCTCACGACGGCGTTCGCGCACTCCTGCAACACCGCGTTCGTCGGCCAGGCCGGGAGGGTGTCGCAGCCGGCGCTCGTCGCCGCCGCCCGGTCGCTCGGGCTGGACCCCGCGCCCTCGCTCGGCTTCCCGGCGTTCCTCGCCTCCCTCCCCGCCGACTCCACGGGGACCGACCACGCCGCATCCCTCATCGGGCAGGGCCGCGTCATCGCGTCGCCGCTCGGCATGGCGGTCGTCGCCGCCTCCGTCGCCGCGGGCCGCACGGTGACGCCGGTGCTGGTCAAGCCCGCTTCCTCGTCGGGCACCGCGGCGGCCGACGAGACCCCGACGCCCGTCGCCACGGCCACCGAGCCGACGACGCCGGCCGCGCCCCTGACCCAGGCCGAGGCGGACACCCTGCACCAGCTGATGCGTGGCGTCGTCACGGACGGCACGGCCACGGTGCTCCAGGCCGTGCCGGACGTCGCCGCGAAGACCGGCACCGCGGAGTTCCAGACGACGAACGGCCTGGCCAACCACGCGTGGCTCATCGCCATCCACGGCGACCTCGCCGTGGCGGCCTTCGTCGAGACGGGCGACTTCGGCGCGACGACCGCGGGACCGCTCGTGCGCGCGTTTCTCACCGCGGCCGGCTGAGCGGCAGGATGTCCCCGCACGACGACGAGGAGGTCTCGATGTCCTGGATGCGGCCGCTGGGTGCGACCGGCCTCGAGGTCTCCGCGCTCTGCCTGGGTGGCGGGCCGCTCGGGAGCATGCCGCGGCTGTTCGGCCAGGAGACGCCGGCCGAGCGCGGCATCCGGACCGTGCTCGCCGCGCTCGACAGCCCCATCCGGTTCATCGACACGTCGAACGGCTACTCGGACGGCGAGAGCGAGCGGCGCATCGGCGAAGCGCTGCGCCGGGTCGGGGGCGTGCCGGCGGGCGTCGTCGTCGAGACGAAGACGGACCCGAAGGACGGCGACTACTCGGGCGACCGCGTGCGCCGCAGTGTCGAGGAGTCGATGGAGCGGCTCCGTCTCGACCGCCTGCCGCTGGTGCACCTGCACGACCCGGAGTTCCACGAGTTCGACGACATCGCCGGGCCGGGCGGCGCGGTGGACGCGCTCGTCGCGCTGCGCGAGTCCGGCGTCGTCGGCGCGATCGGCCTGGCCGGTGGCGACGTGCGGGTCATGGCGCGCTACCTCGCCCTCGAGGTCTTCGACGTGCTGCTGGTCCACAACCGCTGGACGCTCGTCGACCGGTCCGCCGGCCGGCTCGTCGCCGAGGCGCGTCGGCAGGGGATGGGCGTGCTCAACGCCGCGGTCTACGGCGGCGGCATCCTCGCCCACCAGGACGACGCGGGCAGCCCGACGACGTACGGCTACCGCCCGGCGCCCCCGGCCGTGCTCGCCGCGGTGTCCGCGATGCGCGCCGTCTGCGCCCGCTACGGCACGGACCTGCCGACCGCGGCGCTGCAGTTCTCCGTCCGGGACGAGACGTTCGCGTCGACGATCGTCGGGATGTCCCGGCCCGAGCGGATCGCGCCCACCGTGGCCGCCGCGCAGGCCTCGTTGCCGCCTGATCTCTTCGCCGAGCTGGAACAGGTGCTGCCGTCGGAGGATCACTGGCTCGACGCCCCGCTATGACTCTGGCAGGTCAGGCCATGTGTCCCACAATGACTGGCGCGGCCGCCCGCGTGAAATCGGTTCCTCGCGCGCTCAGTTGAACGCTCACTAATGGTCTGACCTGCGCGGACGCCTGCGCCGGGTGAAATCGCTCCTCCGCCCGTTTTGGTCGTTCTGACGGACTTCCACCGGCCCGTTGTCATCGTCTACTGTCTCGTCTGTCAGCGAAAGGCAAACCCGCCGTAAGGCGGGGACGCAAAGCCACGGGACCCAGCCGGGTCAGCCGGGCTACCAGAAGACAGGACAGGCAGATGGAACAGCGCGGGCAGGCCGCAGGGCCGTACAGCTCCCCCACTCCGCAAGCCGAGATCCCGAACGCGCGCCTGCAGGTGTGGGCCCGCCGGGCCGCGGAGATCGGAGCGCTGACGGTGCTCCCGACGCAGGAGAGCGCCGCCGCCTGACGGCCTAGAGCTCTCCCACCCGCTGCAGGTGGCGCATCGCCACCCAGCCCAGCGGGATCCGTAGCCAGTAGGTGAGCACGCGGAACAGCACGGCCACCGAGAAGGCGACACCAGCGTTGATCCCGGCAACGGTGCCGAGGCCGGCCGCCAGAGCGGCTTCCGTCGTGCCCACCCCGCCCGGTGTCGGCACCATCGCGCCGAGCGTCGTGCCGGCCAGGTAGACGATCGCCACCTGGACCAGGCTGGCCCGCTGGCCGAGCCCCTGCATCGCCGCGTCGAACGCCAGCACGTACCCCAGCGTCGTCACGAGGTTTCCGCCGAGGCCCAGCAGCAGGCGCCCGGGCTGCCCGACGACCTCGACGAGCCTCGGCCACGTCTGCCGCAGCGTCGGCATGACGCGCTTGCCGACCCACGCCCGCACCTGGGGGATGAGCAGCGTCGCGGCGAGGGCGACGACGACGATCCCGATGACCGCGAGCACGGGCGGCGACAGCGGCACCGGCGACTGCTGCTGCGTCCCGGACGTCAGGGTGAGGACGACGAGCAGCAGCACCGTGACCACCATCTGCGACACCTGGATCAGCGCGACGGTGGCGGTGGCGAGAGTGGTGGAGACGCCGCGCCGGGTCAGGGCGCGCAGGTTGAGCGCCGCCGGTCCGATGCCCGCCGGCGCCGCGAGCGCGACGAACGAGGCGGCGGCCTGCACGATCATCGAGCGCCAGAGGCTGAGCCGCACCGGCGAGAAGGCGACGAGGCTGAGCGCCGCGCCGACCAGCGTCACCATGCCCAGGAGGAACGCGAGCAGGGAGAACCGCGGGTCGCTGCTGCGCAGCGCGTCGCCGATCTGGTGGACGTTGATCGTCGTGAGGATGACGAAGGCGGCGACGAAGGTCACGACGATCGTCAGCACGGTCCTGGCCCCGAACCGCACCAGCCGGTAGGGCTCGATGCTCGCCTCCGGCAGGCGGGCGACGATCTGCTGGCGCAGCTCGGCCAGCACCTCCTTGTGGTCGCGCATGAGGTCGCGCGTCTGGCGCGGCAGCGTGATGGTCTGCAGCATCGGGCCGATCGCCGCGACGTCGTCGTCGGCCAGCGCGTCCGCGACGGAGCGCACGGCCCGCGCCGCCCCGACGCGCAGCGCGAGCACGGCCAGCATCTGCGTGATGTCGATGCGCCGCGCCAGGTCGGAGGAGGCGACGTCGCCGGAGTCCCAGCCCGTGAGCCACACGCCGTGGTGGCTCGCCCCGGGTCCGACGAGCACGGTGTCGCCGGTGATCGCACGGTGGGCGATGCCGGCGTGGTGCGCCGCGCGCAGCTGGCCCCAGACCTCCGCGAGCAGGTCGTCGGTCAGCTCGTCATCGGGCACGAGCGTCAGCGGGACGGCGCCGGACGGGTGCTCCTGCAGCAGCATCATCGAGTCGGCGTTCTCGCTGAGGCGCAGCAGCCGTGGCGTGTGCACACCGGCCGCCGTGGCCGCGTAGGCCAGCAGCGCCGCGCGCTCGGACGCCTGGCGCAAGGAGACGATGTTGCGCCCCTCGATGCCCCGCAGCCGCAGGCTGCGCCACGTGCGCGCCAGCACGCCGAGCACCTGGCGGTCGCCGTCGAGCACGCGCAGGTCGAGGACCTCGTCGTACGCCGTGCGCACCTGGTAGACCCGGGCGTCCGACGAGCGGACGAGCGCGGCCGAGGCCTCGTCCGGCGTGGGCAGGTTGTGCTCGCGGTGCAGCTGCTCGGCTGCGACCCGCGTGTCGGCGTCCGGCACCCGGACCAGCGACACCGGCGTGTAGCCGGCCCGGCGGATGCCCGCGACGAGCGCGTCGCCGTAGGCCCGCTCCGGGGAGACGCCGGCGAGGTAACGGACCCCGAGGCCCGCGAGCCGGCCGAGCGCGAGCGCCAGGGCCACGCCTGGCAGCGAGACCTGCGCGGTGATGAGGGTGACGCCGATCGCCGTCCACAGGGCGTTCCAGCTCCAGCGCACCGAGCTGCGGTGGGCGCGCGGGCCGGCCAGCGTCAGCAGCGCTGCCAGCATCGCGACGTAGCCCGGCAGCGTCAGCACCTCGACGTTGGCCCCGCTGTCGGTCTGGACAACGGACATCGTGGCGACGAGCTCATGGCTGCCGAAGGTGGTCAGCGCCCAGTGCCCGAAGGTGGTCAGCGCGAGGCCCGCCGCGCCGGCGGCCGACGTCTCGAGCAGCAGGCGGCCCTGCCGGCGCACCGCGAGGTCGATGAGCACGGCCAGCGGCACGAGCACCGTCACCAGGGAGACCAGCGCCGCGACGGGCACGAAGAGGATGCGGCGCAGCAGCGTGGCGAAGCCTTGCACGTCCTCCGCGATGCCGCCGGTGGTGTTGTGCGCGTACGCGGCGAGGACGATGACGAGCACCGCGCCGAGCGCGGCGAGCACGACCCCCAGCAGGTCCGACGGGTGGTGCACGCGGGCCGCGGGGATGTCGACGATCTCGACCGGCCCGTCGACGGTCCGGTCGGTCGCGGCTCCCTCCTGCGCCGTGCTCACCTGGGCGAGTCTAGGCAGCGACGCGCCGCCGGACGGGGCTTCCGGGGGCATGGCCGCCGCCTCAGGTCAGCCCCAGCGAGGCGAGCCACCCGTGCGGGATGAGGTCGTAGCCGACGAACACCACCATGTCCATGAGGAAGTGCGCGACGACGAGCGGGGCGACGCGGCGCGTGCGCCGGTAGTACTCGGCGAAGACGAGGCCCATGATCGCGTTGCCGAAGAACGGGCCCCAGCCCTGGTAGAGGTGATAGGAGCCGCGCAGCAGGGCCGAGGCGACGACGATCGCCGGCCCGCGCCAGCGCAGCTCCTTGAGCCGCTCCGAGAGGTACCCGACCGCCACGACCTCCTCGAGCAGGCCGTTCTGCGCCGCCGCGAGGACGAGCACGGGGATGGTCCACCAGTGGGCGTTGAGAGCGCTGGCCTGCACCTGGACCGTGATGCCGATGGCCCGCCCCAGGGCGTAGAAGCCCAGCCCCGGGATGCCGATCGCGGCGGCGAGGCCGGCGCCCCAGCCGAGGTCACGCCACGGCCGCTCACCGGTGAGGCCGATGCGGCGCAGCGCCGAGCGCCCCGGTTCGCTCAGCAGGTACAGCGCCAGCGCCACGGGCAGAGCGGCGAAGAGGATGCCCGTCAGCTGGTAGGTGAGGTCGAGCAGCGGCCGGGGGGACACGCTGACGTTGAGCGCCGTCGACTGCGACTTCAGCGGGGGGCCGGCGGTGAGCTTGGCGACGAGGCTGATCACCGCGTAGACGGCCGACTGGCCCAAGGACATGCCGAGCACGATCCAGATCTCGCCGACGCGGCGTCGCCGGTGGGCGGTGCTCGCGTCGGCCACGTCCACGGCGGGTGCGGGCGTGACCGGCGTCGGGGTCTCCGGCACGGCCATGGCGTCGGAGCCTACGGCGCCGGCCTGGGAGTTCGCTGACGATCGGCGATGAGGGGTGCGGCCCGTCCGGCCGCGACCTTCCGTGAACCGTGGCTCGTCGGGCGCGGTCACGTCGTCGACGGGCGGCCGGGCCGGCGCGGTGGCGTCAGGCCCTGGGGCGCGCGGCCGGACCGGGCCAGGGCCTCCCGCAGCAGGAGGTCGATCTGCGCGTTGACGCTGCGCAGCTCGTCGGACGCCCAGCGCGCCAGGGCATCGTGGACGGCAGGGTCGAGCCGCAGCAGCACCGCCTTGCGCTCACGCGCGGCGGGCCGCTGCGGCTCTTCCTGCTCCGTCACTGGTAGAGCGTCCCCGTGTTGACGACGGGAGTGGCCCGCGCCTCGCCGCAGAGCACGACGAGGAGGTTCGAGACCATGGCGGCCTTGCGCTCGTCGTCCAGCGCGACGACGGAGTCGGCCTCGAGCCGGCTCAGCGCGTCCTTGACCATGCTGACGGCGCCCTCGACGATCCGGCTGCGGGCGGCGATGATCGCGCCGGCCTGCTGCCGCTGGAGCATCGCCCCGGCGATCTCGGGCGCGTACGCGAGGTTGGAGATGCGCGCCTCGATCACCTCGACGCCGGCGATCGCCACGCGCGCGGCCACCTCGTCGGCGATCTCGCCGGAGACGACGTCGGTGGCTCCGCGCAGCGAGCTCTCGCGGGCGTCGGCGTGGTCGTACGGGTGGGACATCGCCACGTGCCGCAGCGCGGACTCGGACTGCACGCGCACGAAGTCGCCGTAGTCCTGGACCGCGAACACCGCCTTGGCGGTGTCGGCCACCTGCCACACGACGATCGCGGCGATGTTGACCGGGTTGCCCTCCTGGTCGTTGACCTTGAGCTCGTTCGTCTCGAAGTTGCGGACCCGCACCGAGACGCTGCGGCGGGTCGCGAACGGCACGGTGAGCACCAGGCCGGTGCGGCGCACGGTGCCGACGTAGCGGCCGAAGAACAGCACCACCCGAGTGCTGCCGGGGCTGACGATCGTCAGGCCCGTGAAGATCGCGACCCCGACCAGGACGAGGGCGATGCCCACGAAGGCCGGTGCGTCCGTGCCGGACGAGTCGGCCTTCGCGAAGAGCACGACGGCACCGGCGAGCGCGGCGACCGCGACGAGCGCGGCGAGGAACGCCGCGCCGCCGCCGAGCGACCAGGCGGGCCGCTCCGTGACGTCCACCCGCGCGCCGGGACGGACCCCCACCGGCCCCTGCGCGGTGGCGATGTCAGACATGTGGACTCCTTGCGAGTGCGCGCCGGGCGTTCCGGCGTCGCGATAGCAAAGTGATATCACATATACGCCTCGTCGGGAACCGGCGCACGCCGAGCGCCGCCGTCGTGCGCCGAGCGCCGCAGAAAGGAGTGCGGCGCTCGGCGGACGAGTGCGGCGTTCGGCGCTGGGCGAAGCGGCTAGGCGAACCGGCGCAGGCGCAGCGAGTTGGTCACGACGAGCACCGAGCTGAAGGCCATCGCCGCGCCGGCGATCATCGGGTTGAGCAGCCCGAACGCGGCCAGCGGGATCGCCGCCACGTTGTAGCCGAACGCCCAGAACAGGTTCTGCTTGATGATCCGCAGCGTGGTGCGGGAGAGGCGGATCGCCTGGGGCGCCGAGCGCAGGTCGCCGCGCACGAGCGTCAGGTCGGCGGCCTGCATCGCGACGTCGGTGCCGGTGCCCATCGCCAGGCCGAGGTCGGCGGTGGCCAGGGCGGCGGCGTCGTTGACGCCGTCGCCCACCATCGCGACGGTCCTGCCCTGGGCCTGGAGCCGCGCCACGGCGGCCACCTTGTCCTCGGGCAGCACCTGGGCGACGACGTCCTCATCCGCGATGCCGGCCTCCCGTGCGGCCGCCCGGGCGGCGCCCGGGTTGTCGCCGGTGAGAAGCACCGGGCGCAGGCCGAGCGCCCGCAGCTCGGCGACCGCCTGGGCGCTCGTCGGCTTGAGCGGGTCGCGCAGCACCAGCACGCCGCGTGCGGCGCCGTCCCACCCGGCCATGACGGCCGTCCCGCCGTCGGCCTCCGCCGCCTCCAGTGCACCGTCGAGCGCCGAGGTGTCGACGCCCCCGTCGCGCAGGTAGGCGGGGCTGCCGACGAGCACGTGCCGCGCCTCGCCGCCGCGCCGTACGTCGCCGGCGACGCCGCGTCCCGGCACCGTGACGAAGCCGCTCACCGCGTCCGCCGACGTGGTCGTCGGCGCCACGTGCGCCCGGGTCGTATCCGCGCTGGAGTCCGCGAGCGCGATCGTCGGCACGGCAGCCCGTGCGGACGCGGCGTTCGTGCCGTCGGCGGCATCCAGGGTCGTCGTGGTGAGCGTGCCGGCGCCGCCGGTGGCCGCGGCGATCGCCGCCGCGACGGGGTGCTCCGAGAGGCGCTCGACCGCGGCGGCCCACGCCAGGACGTCGTCGCGGGACTCGCCCGGCGCCGGCACCACGTCCACGAGGGCCATCCGGCCCTGCGTCAGCGTGCCGGTCTTGTCGAGCACGACCGTGTCGGCTGTCCGCGTGCGCTCGAGCACCTCGGGCCCGGAGATGAGGATGCCGAGCTGGGCGCCACGGCCGGTACCCACCAGGAGCGCGGTCGGCGTGGCCAGGCCCAGCGCGCAGGGGCACGCGATGATGAGCACCGCCACGGCGGCGGTGAACGACTCCTGCACGCCGTGCCCGGTCGACAGCCACACCGCCAGCGTGAGCAGCGCCAGCGTGATGACCGCGGGGACGAACACCGCGGAGATCCGGTCCGCCAGCCGCTGCACCGGGGCCTTGCCGGTCTGCGCGGCCGAGACCAGTCGTCCGATCTGCGCCAGCCGGGTCTGCTCGCCGACGCGCGAGGCGCGCACGACGAGGTGGCCCGACGTGCTGACGGTGGCGCCCGTCACCTCGTCGCCCGGGCCGACGTCCACCGGCACCGGCTCGCCGGTGAGCAGCGACGTGTCGACGGCCGCCTGGCCGGACTCCACGACGCCGTCGGTGGCGATCTTCTCGCCGGCACGCACGGCGAACAGGTCGCCGACCTGCAGGTGCGCGACCGGGACGCGGCGCTCGACGCCGTTGACCAGGAGTGCGACGTCCTTGGCGCCGAGGTCGAGCAGCGTGCGCAGGGCGTCGCCCGCCCGCCGGCGGGCGCGGTGCTCGGAGTAGCGCCCCGCGAGCAGGAAGGCCGTGACGACGGCTGCGGCCTCGAAGTACAGCTCAGGGTGGGACATCGCGCCGGTGCGAGCCGGGACGAGCGTGGCCGACATGCGCAGCCCGAGCTGTCCCGTGCCGCCCAGCAGCAGCGCCCACAGCGACCAGCCGGTCGCAGCGATGACCCCGATCGACACCAGCGTGTCCATGGTGGACGAGCCGTGCCGGGCGGCCCGGGCCGCCGCCTTGTGGAACGGCCATGCCGCCCAGGTCACCACGGGCATCGCCAGCACGGCGACCACCCACTGCCAGCCGCGGAACTGCAGCGGCGGCACCATCGACAGAAGCACCACCGGCACCGCGAGCACGGCCGCCACCCGCAGCCGGCGGCGCAGGTCGTCGCCCCGGGTGTCCGTGGGCGCCGACGTGTCGGCTGCTTCGTCGTGCTCCATGCCCGGATGCGACATGCCGGACAGCGCCATGTCGTCGGTGGCCCGGTCCGCGTCGTCGTCTCCGGCCCGCTCCTCGGTCGCGATCGACCCGTCGGACGTGACGTCGTGCGTCGCGTCGACCACGGCGGCCGCGGCCGCCCGGGCGAAGGCGGGTTGCACCAGGTGCGCGTCGTAACCCGCCGCGCGCACGGCGGCGACCAGGGCGTCGAGGTCCGCCGGCGCGGAGCCGTCGGTCGGGGGCGCGACGACCACGTGCGCCGACTCCAGCGCGAGGTTGACGGTCGCCTGGACGCCCGGCACGCGGTTGAGCTTCTTCTCCACCCGTGCCACGCAGGACGAGCAGGTCATGCCCTCGACGGCGAGATCGATCTCCAGCGCGTCGGTACTCATCGGGTCTTCTCTCGGGGTTCGTCACGTCTCGTCGCACCCGACGACCCCGGCCGGCCTCTCGGGGCCGGGGCGTGGGGCGCGACGTCGGAAGGGCTAGAGCAGCGAGCGGCCGGGCGTCAGGGCGTAGCCCGCCTCGACGACGGCGGCCTCGACGGCCGCGGGGTCCAGGGGGGCCTCGGACGTCACGGTGACGGACGACGAGCCGCCGACGACGAGGTCGATCTGCACGTCGTTCACGCCGGGAAGCGCGGTGATCTCGGACGTCACGTGGTGCACGCAGTGCGCGCAGGTCATGCCGTCGACGGAGTAGGTGGCGGTGGTCATGGTGCTCCTTCGGGGTTCAGCTCTTGACGAGTCGAGCAATGGCGTCGCTGGCCTCGCGGACCTTGGCGGCGCCCTCGGCGGGGTCACGGCGCGCGGCGTCGACGACGCAGTGGCCGAGGTGGTCCTCCATGAGGCCGATGCTCACGGCCTGCAGTGCCTTGGTCACCGCGGAGATCTGGGTGAGGACGTCGATGCAGTAGACGTCCTCGTCCACCATGCGCGCGATGCCGCGCACCTGGCCCTCGATGCGCTTGAGACGCTTGAGGTAGGCGTCCTTGTCGGCGGTGTACCCGTGCATGCCACCACTATACCCCTAGGGGGTACGGTATGGCGCGCCGCGCACGGGCAGCGTCACCCACGGCAAGAGGTCGGTGCAGGCCCGCGCAGGGCCGCACGCGACCGTACCGGTGCGGCCGCACGCAGGGCAGCGCCCAGGGCGACACGTCGGCGCGAGGGTTACGCCTGCACCCAGCGGTCGGTGAGGGCGTGCGTGCCCCGGCCCGGCGTCGCTGCCGGGCCGGGAGACCATGTCGCCGGCACCACCTGGTTGGTCGTGAGGTCCGTCAGCTCCGCGGCGTAGACCTCGGTCTCGTACAGCCCCGCCTCGATGCGGAACAGACCGAGCCGCTCGGCACGCTGCAGGTCGTCGCCCAGGTGCGAGATGCGGGCGACGACGTACCGCTGCGCGTCCTGCCACTGGTCGACGACGCGCACCGCCAACCCGTTCCAGCGCGCGGTCAGGTCGAGCTCGAACAGCTCGCTGACGGCCTCGCGCGGCACGCGCCGGAACCACCGGCCGGACGGCGCCTGCTCGAAGCCCGTCTCGGCGAGCGGCGGGTTGGCCAGCGCCAGGACGACGGTGCGGCCCTCGTCGACCACGTCCGCCTCGAGGTACGCGCCGTGCCACTTCGCGACCGGGCCGACGCAGCGGGACAGCGACGCCATCGGCGGGCGCAGGCCCTCGTGCCCGGCGAGGGTCCAGCCGGTGCCGATGTCGCCGTAGCGCGCGAGCAGGGTGCTGGTCCCGTCCCGGTGGATGCGGACCAGCTCGGCCTGCGGGGGGATCCGCGAGTGACGCAGCCACCACAGCGGCACGATGTAGCCCGGCACGTCCCGGTACTGCAGCTGCGGCGCCGACCAGAAGCGCAGCACGTCGATGTGCTCGTCCCAGCGATGGAACGGCGAGCCCGGGTAACCGAGGCCGTGGACCTCGTAGAGCTGCGCGGGCGTGGTGGCGAACGCGACGTCCGAGGCCCGGACCACGTAGCCGCCGAGCCGGTCGTACCCCTGCGTCAGGTGGGCCGCCGACAGGTCCGGCGTCACCGCCTTCTGCATGAGGATCACAGCGCCGCCTCGCGGGGAATCGGAGGAATCGGAGGTTCCGGAGGAACCGGACGCAACGGCCTCGATCCTGCCCCGGGTGAAGCGGGCGTGTCCAGGGCTCGGTGCCGCTCCGGGACCGATCACCCGTTCGGCCTAGCAGGTGGCCGCGTCAACCTCCCGCGACTCCCGCGGCGGGCCCCGCAGCGCCGCGGAGGCCCACCCCGCGCGCTGCGACGTCGATAGCTCCGTGCACCGTCGATAGCCGCAGCCATCGACCTCGCGTGCGGCTGTCGACCTCGCGGCGGGGGGCGGCCGGCCGCGAGCCGGCGGGTGGAGGACGGTCGCGATGCGGGGGCGTCGCCGCGCTGGCGGAGGCGGGCGGTCAGTCCCGCAGGTGGTCGACGAGGTCGGCGGCGAGGCCCGTGTACGTCGCCGGGGTCAGCGCCGACAGCCGCGCGGCCAGCTCCTCGGGCAGCCCGAGCGAGGCGATGAAGCCGCGCATGTCCTCGGCCGTCAGGCGGCGGCCCCGGGTGAGCTCCTTGAGCCGCTCGTAGGGGTTCTCCATCCCGGAGACGCCGGCGACCGCGGCGGCCCGCATGGCCGACTGCACCGGTTCGGCGAGCACCTCCCAGTTGTCGTCGAGCTCGCGCGCGAGGAGCGGGGCGTCGACGTGCAGGGCTGCCAGCCCCCGGCGCAGGTTGTCGATCGCGAGCAGCGAGTGCCCGAAGGCCGGGCCGATGTTCCGCTGCGTCGTGGAGTCGGTGAGGTCGCGCTGCAGCCGGCTGGTCACCAGGGTCGACGACAGGGCGTCGAACAGGGCGGAGGAGATCTCGAGGTTCGCCTCGGCGTTCTCGAACCGGATGGGGTTGACCTTGTGCGGCATGGTCGACGAGCCCGTGGCGCCCGCCACCGGCACCTGCACGAACACGCCGCGCGAGATGTACGTCCACATGTCCGTGGCGAGGTTGTGCGCCACCCGGTTGAACCGGGCGACGTCTGCGTAGAGCTCGGCCTGCCAGTCGTGCGACTCGATCTGCGTGGTCAGCGGGTTCCACACCAGGCCCAGGTGCTCGACGAAGCCGCGCGACACCTGCTGCCAGTCCGCGCCGGGCACGGCCGCCAGGTGCGCGCCGAACGTGCCGGTCGCGCCGTTGAGCTTGCCGAGCACCTCGTCGGCCGCGATGCGGCGCAGCTGGCGGCGCAGGCGGTGGGCGAGGACCGCCAGCTCCTTGCCGAGCGTGGTCGGGGTCGCCGGCTGGCCGTGGGTCAGCGCGACCATCGGCAGGGCCCGGTGCTCGTCGGCCATCGCCGCGAGCTGGTCGGCGAGCGCGGTCGCGGCCGGCAGCCACACCCCCTGCACCGCGCCGCGGACCATGAGCGCGTAGCAGAGGTTGTTGACGTCCTCGCTGGTCAGCGCGAAGTGGACGAGCTCACCCACGTTCGGCAGCGCGGTCGCGGCCGGCGCGGCCGCCAGCCGGCGCTTGACGAAGTACTCCACCGCCTTGACGTCGTGGACGGTGGTCCGCTCGATCTCCGCCAGCTCGGCGATCTCGTCGGCGCCGAACGCCTCGGGCACGGCGCGCAGGTAGGCCTCGTCGGCGGCGGTGAGGCGCGGGGCGCCGGGGACGACGTCGTGGCCGGTGAGGTAGATGACCCACTCGACCTCCACCGCGATGCGCGTGCGGTTGAGGGCCGCCTCGGACAGGTGGTCGACGAGCGGTGCGACGGTGGCGCGGTAGCGCCCGTCGAGCGGGCCGAGCGCGATGGGCGGGACGACGTCGGCGAGGCGGACCATGCCCCCAGTCTCCCAGAGGGGCGGCGGCCGGCGGCGGTGTCCGGACAGTGGACCTCCGGCCCATGCGGGCGGCGGCCGGCCCGTGCTCCCCTGGCGTCGTGGCTGAGCGGAAGGCCCGTCCGTCCCCCGCCTCGCGCCGCGCCGGGAACATCGTCTCGGTCGTCATCGACGCGGTGCTGCTGTGGGGCGCCCACCGCGTGCTCGGCTGGGGCTGGTTCCCCTGGCTCACCCAGGCCTGGGAGCAGGTGCTGCCGATCCTCACCGCCTCGCTGGTGGTGGCGATCGTCGTCAGCGTGCTCTACCTCGGCTACGACGGCGTCTGGCTGAAGGCGCCCGGCGACATCGTCATGGCCGCGTTCGGCATCGCCGTGGGGATGCGGATGTGGCGGGTGTTCCCGTTCGACTTCTCCGCCTACGCCTTCCCGTGGACCACCGTCGTGCGCGTGCTCATCGTGCTGTCGATCGTCGGCAGCACGATCGCCATCGTCGTCGAGGTGGGGCGGCTCTTCCGGGCGGCGCTCGGCGGTCCGGCCCCCAGCCCGGGCACGCGCGAAGCGCGGCACGACGAGACGGCACCGCCCGCCGTCTGACCGCCGCCCGCCGGCCGGCGCGTCCCATCCGCGAGCCGTCCCGAGGCCGTCAGGCCCATCACGCTCGGGGGCCGTGGCCGTCCCGTCTCGCTCGAGAGCCGGGCCCTGGCCGGCACGTCCCGCGTCCGAGCCGTCCCCAGCCCGCGCGGCCGCCGCGTCTGCTCGTGGCCGTCGCCGGCCCCGCCTGACGCGCCGCGCGCGCCTCCTAGCGTCCGGCCGGTGTCCTGGCCCGACCCCACCGACCCGGCCGCCGCCGGGCGCGCCCGCGTCGTCACGGCGCGCGACGACGTCGCGCTCGCGCGCGCAGGCGTGGTGACGGCCGAGCGGGTGCCGTGGACCGGCTCGGCGGCGGACCGCTATCGCTCCGCAGTGGGCGACGAGCACGGGCGCCTCGATCGCCTGCTCGCCGCCCTGGAGACGCTGCTCGCCGAGCTCGGCCTGCCGGGACCGTGGCCGGCGACGAAGGGCGAGGTCGTCGCCGGCGCCACCTGCTGGGGCGCGACCGGCCGGTCGGTGCGCCTGGGCGCCGGAACGTTCGTCTCGGTGGACCCGGAGGCGCTCGCGGACGCCGCCCGGAGGCTGGGGCTGGCCGCCGGCGCCCTCGACCGCGCCGCCGCGGACCTGGCGGTTGCGGTGTGGCCCGCCGCGGTGCAGGTCGGCGCGCTTGGCCCCCGGAGCGGGCTCGTCGTCGGGCTGCCCAGGTCGTCGGCCGGCGCGCTGATCGGCGTGCCCGGACGAGGCATCCCGGCCGGCGACCCACGTGAGGGCGACCCGTGGCCGGGCACGCTCGGGGTCGGCGGGGTGGCCGAGCGGGTCGCCACCCTGCGGGCCGGGCCGCTGGCGCCGGGGCCGGCGGCGATGCGGCTGCGTGAGCTCAGCGGCTCGGTACGGGCGGCCGCCCGCCTGCACGGTGACGGCGAGACCGCCACCCACCGACGCCTCCGCGGGCTGGCGGCCAACCAGGGGCACTTCCCCCTGGCGGGCGCGGCCGAGGTGCTGCCCGCGGCCGTGACGGCGCTCTGGCGAGCGGAGCTGCACGCGGGCCGCACGCTGCTGACCAGCGACGATCCGGTCGCCGCGCTGCGGCTCGACGCGGAGGAGGCATGGTCGGACGCGATGGCCGCCGGCGGCGCGGAGGTGGTGGTGCAGGGCCTCGGCGGCCTGCTGACCGCGGTGGTGCCCACCGTGCTGCCGGACCCGGTGACCGTGTCCTCGGGGGCGCTGGCGCTGCTGGCGCGCGGCGGCGCCGACGTGGTGCTGGTGCCGCGGGTCGACCCGCCGCGGCTGGCGCCGCCGCGCGGGCTGGCGGGGATCCTCGACGTCGTCGCGGCGACCTACGACGAGGGTCAGCCGACCGGCCTGCCCGGCACGCCCACCGCGACGGTCACGGTGGAGCGGCTCGACCACCCGGACGGCTCCCGGTCGTGGCTGGTGGCGGTGCCCGGGACGCAGTCGTGGGCGTTCGACGACGACGTCGCGACCGACATGGGCACCAACCTGCAGCTCGTCGGCGGCCTGGCCGACCCGATGACGGCGGGCGTCCTGGCGGCGATGGAGGCCGCGGGCGTCGCGCCCGACGAGCCGGTGGTGCTCGCCGGCCACAGCCAGGGCGGCATGGTGGCGCTGGCCGCAGCGGCCGCGGCGGCCGGGACCTACCGGGTCGGCGGCGTCGTGACGGCGGGCTCGCCCAGCGTGCCGGGGCGCACGCCGGCGGGGGTGCCGGTGGTGCGGATCGAGCACGACGAGGACGTCGTGCCGCAGGCCGACGGGGAGCCGACGGTCGCCGGCGGGGACGTCACGCGCGTCACACGCTCGCTGGCGGACGACCACCCGGTGCTGGTCAGCCAGGCGCACGCGGTGACGGGCTACGTCGAGACGGCACGCCTCGTCGACGCTCAGGTGGCGGCCGCACCGGGGTCGGCGCCGGGCGTGTCGGCGGTCACCGGTCTGCTGGGCGGCGAGGGCACCACCGCGACGACCTTCCAGTACCGCGTGAAGCGGGCCGGGCGGTAGCCGTCAGGCGTGGTGGCGGCGGTCCCGGCGGCCGATGATGACGGACAGGATGAACGAGAGCACCGAGATGATGAGCGCCGCCACGACGGCGATGCCGAAGCTCTCGATGTGCAGGCCCCAGTGCGTGAACCGCGTCAGCCAGCCCGTCAGCAGCAGCATGAGGGCGTTGACGACGAGCGTGAACAGCCCGAGCGTCAGGATGTAGAGGGGCAGCGACAGCAGCCGGACGATCGGCTTCACGATCGCGTTGACCAGCCCGAAGACCAGCCCGATGACGAGGAACGCCACCACGCGCTTCCACGTGGTGCTCGGGTCCGCGAGCACCACGTCGAACCGGGGTCGCAGGACGAGCGTGGTCACCCAGATGGCGACGCCGTTGATGATCACCCGCAGCACGAAGGCCATGCGCCGATCCTGGCAGAGGGCCTCGTCGTCGGCCACGGCTTGCGGATCAGGGTTCGCCCTGGTCGGACCCCGAATTCGTGGGGCACCGGACGCCCGGACCCGGCCGCCGGGCCGGTGGCATGCTGTGCGCGTGACGCGCGTCCCCACCCGCAAGGCCCTCGAGACCCTCCCGCCGTACGTCCCCGGGGCCCGGGTCCCGGTCGGGGCGGCCGCGTTCAAGCTGTCGAGCAACGAGAACCCGTTCCCGCCGCTGCCGTCCGTCATGGCGGCGATCGCCGACGCGGCCGTGGACGTCAACCGCTACCCCGACATGTACGCCACCGAGCTGGTGGAGGCCGTCGCCGCCCACCTGGCGGTGCAGCCCGACGAGGTCGTCATGGGCGGCGGCTCGGTCGCCGTCCTCGGCCACGTCCTGGCGACGGTGTGCGAGCCCGGCGCCGAGGTCGTCATGCCGTGGCGCTCGTTCGAGGCCTACCCCATCTACGTCACCGTCGCCGGCGCGACCGGCGTCCGCGTACCGATGACGGACGACGGCCGCCTCGACCTGCCCGCGATGGCAGCAGCCGTGACGAAGCGCACGCGCGTGGTGCTCGTCTGCACCCCGAACAACCCCACCGGCCCGGCGGTGCGGGCCGACGAGCTCGAGTCCTTCCTGTCCGCCCTGCCCGGTGACGTGCTCGTGGTGCTCGACGAGGCGTACGTCGAGTTCGTGGCCGACCCCGCCGCCGCCGACGGCCTGGCCACCTTCGCGAACCACCCCAACGTCGTGCTGCTGCGGACCTTCTCCAAGGCGTACGGGCTGGCGGGGCTGCGGGTCGGCTACGCGGTCGCGCGGCCGCGGCTCGCCGCGGCAATCCGCGCGGTGTCCACGCCGTTCGGCGTCTCGAACGTCGCACAGCTCGCCGCGGTCGCCTCGCTGCGGGCGCAGCGGGAGATGGCCGAGCGCGTGGCACGGCTGGTGGACGAGCGCGGCCGGATGCTCGACGGGCTGCGGTCGCAGGGGTGGGCCGTGCCCGACTCCCAGGCCAACTTCGTCTGGCTCGGCATCGGCGAGAACGCGACGAAGCTCGCGGAGCGGTGCACCCGGGCCGGGGTGCTGGTCCGGCCCTTCGCTGGCGACGGCGTCCGTGTCTCCGTCGGCGAGCGCGAGGCCACCGACCTCCTCCTCGAGGTGACGGCGGAGTCGCTGGACCTCGCTGCTCGCTGACCGGGGACGGCCCTACGCGGGCACCGCGATCGGGAACTGGATCTCCGTCAGGTACTGCGACGGGTCGGTGACCTCGCCCGGCGAGTTGAGGTACACCTCGCGCGGCGGGCCGGCGTGGACGTGGCCGTGCTCCTGCACCCAGGCCTCGACCGCGCGGTAGGCCGGCCCCTCCTCGTCGTACGGCCCGCGGTGGACCGTCGCCGCGACGAGGCCGCCGGGCAGCTCGGCACCGGTGACGCCCTCCTCGCCGGTGGTGGGGAACGGCGTGGCGACCGGGAAGCCGAGCTCGATCTCGCCGGGCATCTCGTCGTCCACCAGCTCGGTCATGACGAGGTACGGCGGACCGGCGATGGCGATGCCGGCGCGGGCGACGGCCGTGGCGATGGCCTCGTAGCCGCTGCCGACGTCCTGGCTGATGGTCTGTGCGCTGGTGCGGCGCCGCAGCACGGCCGCGTGCTGGGCCGGGACCTCCTTGACGGTGACGTCGTACGTCATGGGACTGCCCTCCTGGTCGATGAGACGGAGGAGGAAGGTGAGCATCCTCGTGCGCCGGTCGACCTCGTCCTGCAGCCGTGCGCGGTGCCGGTCGAGGAGCTTGGCGACGACCTCGCGGTCGTCGGTGGCCAGCGCCTCGCGGACCTCGTCGAGCGGCATGTCGAGCGAGCGCAGCACGCGGATCACCTCGGCCGCCGTGACCTGGGCGTACGTGTAGTAGCGGTAGCCCGACGAAGGGTCGACCCAGGCCGGAGCCAGCAGGCCGGACTCGTCGTAGTGCCGCAGCGCCTTGATCGACAGCCGGGTGACGCGCGAGAAGCGTCCGATCGGGATGAGGTTGCTCATCGGTTCCTCCACGACCACCGTCGGCTCTCCCCTGGAGGGAGAGTCAACCGGTTCCGTGAAGTTCTCGTTGTGGATCACGACCGGGACGTCAGGAAAGTGATCAGTGGGGTGTCGACAAACCGCGGCGGACCGGTTTGTCGGCGGCCCCTGTGGAGAAACCTACGGGACCGTAGCCTACGCTGGCGTAGGTTCGGCGCCCCGGTCGGCCGGAAGGAGCACCACGTGACCGACTCCCCGCTCGGCCCCCTCTCCGAGGACGGCCTGGTCCGCCTGCTCACCCCCGCAGGCGAGCGGATCGCATCTCCCGCGTACGACGAGCACGCGGCGTCGCTCACCCCGCAGACGCTGCGTGGCATGTACCGCGACATGGTGCTGGCCCGCCGGTTCGACGTCGAGGCCACCGCCCTGCAGCGGCAGGGCGAGCTGGCGCTGTTCGCGCAGGCGCTGGGCCAGGAGGCCGCGCAGATCGGCTCGGCGTATGCGCTGGCCCCGCAGGACCACGTGTTCCCCTCCTACCGCGAGCACGGTGTGGCGCTGGTGCGCGGCGTGGACCTCGTCGACGTGCTGCGGCTGTTCCGCGGCGTCGAGCACGGCGGCTGGGACCCCGTGGCGCACGGGTTCCACCTGTACACGCTGGTGGTCGGCGCGCACCCGCTGCACGCGACGGGCTACGCGATGGGCGTGCAGCGCGACGGGCTCGTCGGCACCGGCGACGCCTCCCGGGACACGGCGGTCCTCACCTACTTCGGCGACGGCTCGACGAGCCAGGGCGACGTCAACGAGGCGATGGTCTTCGCGGCGGTCAACCAGGCGCCGCTCGTCCTCTTCTGCCAGAACAACCAGTGGGCCATCAGCGAGCCGACGACGAGCCAGGCGATCGCCCCGATCGCCAACCGGGCCCCCGGCTTCGGCATCCCGTCGGTGCGGGTGGACGGCAACGACGTCGTCGCCGTGTACGCGGTCACGGCGGCCGCGCTCGAGCGGGCGCGCACGGGCGGCGGGCCGACGTTCGTCGAGGCGCTGACCTACCGGATGGGTGCGCACACCACGTCCGACGACCCCAGCCGCTACCGCACCTCCGAGCAGGAGCAGCACTGGCGGCAGCGCGACCCGATCGACCGGCTGCGGGCCTACCTCGAGCGGCTCGGCGAGCTGCCCGAGGTGTTCCGGGCCGAGCTCGCCGGCGAGGCCGAGGCCCTCGGTGAGCGGCTGCGCACCCAGGTGCGCGCGATGGGCCGCCCGGCGGCCGACCGGATGTTCGAGCACGTGTACGCGACCCCGCACGCGGTGGTCGAGACCGAGCGTGAGTGGTTCGAGGCCTACGAGGCCTCGTTCGAGGGGAGCGGGCGATGACGACGACCGAGATCCGGCCGGCGGTCCCCGCCCCCGCCGGCGGCGTGCAGCGACTGACGTTCGCCAAGGCGATCACCGCCGGCCTGCGCCGAGCCATGGCCGACGACCCGTCCGTGATGATCATGGGCGAGGACGTCGGCCGGCTCGGCGGGGTCTTCCGGGTCACCGACGGGTTGCACGCCGAGTTCGGCTCGACCCGCGTCGTGGACACGCCGCTGGCGGAGTCCGGGATCGTCGGCACGGCCATCGGGCTCGCCCTGCGCGGCTACCGGCCGGTGGTGGAGATCCAGTTCGACGGGTTCGTCTTCCCCGCGTTCGACCAGATCACCACGCAGCTGGCGAAGATGCACTACCGCTCGCGCGGCCAGCTGACGGTGCCGGTCGTCATCCGCATCCCTTACGCGGGCGGCATCGGCGCGGTCGAGCACCACAGCGAGTCCCCCGAGGTGCTGTTCGCGCACACGGCGGGACTGCGGGTCGTCTCGCCGTCGTCGCCGGCCGAGGCCTACACGATGATCCGCGCGGCCATCGCGTCGCCGGACCCGGTGCTGTTCTTCGAACCCAAGGTCCGCTACTGGGACAAGGGCGAGGTCGACCTGGGGCCGTCGGGCACGGCGCATGGCGCCGGCGCCGACCTGTCGATCCTCGACACCGCCCGCGTCGTGCGCGCCGGTACCGACCTGACGCTCGTCGCCTACGGGCCGACGGTCGCGACCGCGCTGGGGGCGGCCGAGTCCGCCGCCGCATCGGGGACGTCCATCGAGGTCGTCGACCTGCGGGCGCTGTCGCCGCTCGACCTGCCGACGGTGGCGGCGTCGGTCCGCAAGACGCGCCGCTGCGTCGTCGTGCACGAGGCGCCGGTGCTGTACGGCGCCGGTGCGGAGGTCGCGGCGCGCGTCACCGAGGAGTGCTTCTACCACCTGGAGGCGCCCGTGCTGCGGGTCGGTGGGTTCCACATGCCGTACCCGGTGGCGAAGGTCGAGCACGACTACCTGCCGAGCCTCGACCGGGTGCTCGACGCGGTCGACCGGGCGATGGGGTTCTGAGAGATGCCGGTGATGCAGCAGTTCCTCCTGCCCGACGCGGGCGAGGGCCTGACGGAGGCCGAGATCGTCGAGTGGCACGTCGCCCCCGGCGACACCGTCACCGTCAACCAGGTGCTGGTGGAGATCGAGACGGCGAAGTCGCTGGTCGAGCTGCCCTCGCCGTGGGCGGGCGTGGTGACGCAGCTGCTCGCCACCCCCGGCGACACGGTCCTGGTCGGCACGCCCATCGTGGAGATCGACACCGACCCCACGGGGTCCGCCCCGGCTCCCACGCCGGAGGCCGCCCCGGCCGCGGCGGCGGACGACGAGGCCGGCGCGGAGCCGGCGTCCGCGGGCGGTGGCGCGGTGCTCGTCGGGTACGGGACCGCCGGTGCGGCCACCTCACGACGCGCGCGCGTCGCGGTGGCGCCCGCCGGTGGCTCGACGGCCGTGATCACGGGCAGCACCGTCACGTTCGGCGACGGCAGCGTGGGGGCGGTCCCGCCGGCCGGGGTCGGTGCGGGTTCGTCGACCGACCGCTCGGGCGCGGGACGGTCAGGCAGCGTGCCCTCGTCGGGCACCGTGCCTTCGTCGGGCACCGTGGTGGAGAACGGCCCTGGGCACGCGCTCGCCAAGCCGCCGGTCCGCAAGCTCGCCCGCGACCTCGGCCTGGAGCTGGACTCCGTGGCCGCCACCGGGCCGGGCGGAATCGTCACGCGCGAGGACGTGCTCGAGTACGCGGCGCGGGCGCAGGCCAAGGAGCTCGCCACCTACGCCGAGGACGACCGGCCGTGGCTGGCCAGCGGCACCGTCTCCGCGGACGGCCGCCAGACGCGGGTGCCGGTCCGCTCGGTGCGCAAGCGCACCGCCGAGGCGATGGTGACCAGCGCCTTCACCGCGCCGCACGTCACGGTGTTCCACACCGTCGACGTCACCGAGACGATGAAGCTCGTCGAGCGGCTGCGCGCCGACCGTGAGTTCGCGGACGTGCGCGTCACGCCGCTGCTCATCACGGCGAAGGCGCTGCTGCTGGCCGTGCACCGCCACCCGGAGGTCAACGCGACCTGGGACGACGACTCCCAGGAGATCGTCTACAAGCACTACGTGAACCTCGGGATCGCGGCCGCGACGCCGCGCGGGCTCGTGGTGCCCAACGTCAAGGACGCCCACCGGCTGTCGCTGCTCGGCCTGGCCCGCGGCATCGCCGAGCTGACGGCCCACGCGCGCTCGGGCAAGGCGAGCCCGGCGGAGATGGCCGACGGGACGATCACCATCACCAACGTCGGGGTGTTCGGCATCGACACAGGGACGCCGATCCTCAACCCGGGTGAGGCGGCGATCCTCGCGTTCGGCGCCATCCGGCAGCAGCCGTGGGTGCACAAGGGCAAGGTCAAGCCGCGCTACGTCACGCAGCTGGCGCTGTCGTTCGACCACCGCCTGGTCGACGGCGAGCTCGGCTCGCGCGTGCTCGCCGACGTCGCCGCCGTGCTCCAGGACCCGGCCCGCGGGCTGGTCTGGGGCTAGTCGAGCGTCTCGGGTTCGCCGGACTCGTCGAGCACCACGCCGTTCGGCGTCGGCCGCAACCGCCGGCGCACGACGAAGGCGCCGGCCGCGGCCAGCACGGACGCGCCGGCCACACCTCCGGCGACGCCGATACCTGTCGTGGTGCCCCAACCGTGCTGCCCGTGGGTCGCCGGGGTCGCCGTCGGGCTGGGCGAGGGGCTCGCGGCCGTCGGTGCTGGGCTCGGGGCAGGTGTCGCGGTCGCCGTCGCGGTGGTGCCGGCCGCTTCTATGGACGGTGTCGTCGGAGCCGATGTCGCGACCGAGGACGCAGCGACGTCGCCCCGCGGCGCGGTCGAGCGTTGTGCAGCCGGCTGGGGGTCGTACGGCCCCGGAGCCATGTGGCCGCAGCCGGCTGGCGGACGGAGCAGGTCGTACCCGTCGATGTGCACGGTCTGCACCTGGTTCGAGGGCACGTTGTCCGGTGGGATCCATCCCACGTGAGGAGGTCCGAGCGACCCTTCGGCCCACGTCCAGCCCCGCTCGGCCGTGGCGTACCACGCGGTGGCGTCGTGCCAGTACGTGATGTGGCGCGTCATCGGGAAGTGGACGTCGTCGAGCGTCGCGCCGCAGATGGCGTTCACGGTCGGCCTGGCCGGCGTGAGGTAGCCCTTGATGTAGGGAGGGCTGGGGCAGGGGGTCGTCGTACCGGACGCCGTCCACTGGCCACCGCCCATGTCCCAGACGTCCACGGTCCAGTTCCATGACCAGGCCGCATTGGCGAAGTCGTACTGGCCCGAGAAGTTGACCATCGGCTCCGGCAGCAGCGACTGGTCGTTGGCCGGCCAGGGCGGTCCTGCCTCGGGATCGGTCGGCGTGGACGAGATGCGGACCCGACTCGCGCTGCCCGCCTCGAAGACGGTCACGTTCGCGCAGCTGACCCGCACGATCGGTGTCTCGAACGGCGGCGTCGACGCGGCCAGGTCGGGCGGTGGGGTCTCGTCGGCGACCGCGGCGCCGGCGACGCCGGCGCAGAGGAGGCCAGCGAGGAGGATGGCCCCGCAGCCCACGACGGCCCTCACCGGCCCTCCTCGCCATCCGATTCGTCGCTCGCCCGCCCAGGGCGACGCAGGCGCACGAAGAAGGCGCCCGCCGCGGCCACCACGCACGCCCCGGTCAGGCCGCCGGCAACACCGAGTCCGGTCGCGGTGGCGACCCTCGCGGCCGCCTGCACGCTCGCGGTCGCGGACGGTGAGGGCCGAGGCGACGGTGTCGTGACCGCTGTCGCGGTGGCGACCGCCCGCGGGGGCGCGGGAGGCGCGGGAGTCGTGATGGCGACGGGCGGCGCTGTCGCCGTCGGCGGATACGGCATCGTCGTGGTGTCCGAGCCCGGCGTGCTCGGGCCGTTGTGCACGGGTGTCGGGCAGGGCTTCGGGTTCGCGAGGCCGGACCAGCACGGGCTGTCCATGCGCGAGGTCTCGGGGGGCGTCACGTTGGCGCCGCAGCTGCCGGTCGGGTTGAGGATCAGCTGGCGCGGCAGCCAGACGACCGTCGCCTCGACGCTGCTGGTACCGCCCGGCAACCACCACCCCGTGATCGCGTTGAAGTTCGCGTTCACCCACTCCCACCCCGGGAGCAGGCGCGCGTACCCGTTCCACTGGTCGTGCGAGTACACGACGCCGGGGGTGGAGGGCCACGCCACGTCGTCGAGCGTCGAGCCGCACGGGGGCTTCGGGGGCTTCACCAGCTCGGCGTGGCGCGGGAGCGGGGGTGCCGGGCACGGCGTCGTGGTGCCGCGCTCGTCCCAGGCGATCGTCCCGTCGGCGCGCCAGACGACGATCCGCCAGCTCATCGCCGTGTCGACGTAGAGGTAGTTGGGCTCGTACATCACGCCGACGCTGACGTCCATCGGCCCGGCCATGTGGGTGATCGCCGGCTCACCCGTCCCCACCGGCGTCCAGCCCAGGCCCAGCCTCCCGCCGGTGGCGTAGAGGTCCTTGACGATCGCCCCGAGCACGGAGCAGGTGGCGGTGATCTCCGGGGCGGAGGGGGTGAGCACGTCGGCCGGGCCGGGCGGGGGCGGTGGGGTGGTGGGTGGCGTGCTCACCACCGGGTCGGGTGAGGTCACCGCCTGGGTCTGTCCCGGGTCAGGCGGCGCCGTGGGGTCTGCCGCGGCCGCGGGGACCGCGGTCAGGCCGAGCGCGGCGGAGCACAGCAGCGCGGCGACAGCGCCGGCGACGGCGCCGGCGACGAGCGTCTTCACTCGGAACCCCCTGTGAGCGGCCTGAGCCGGACCGCTGGGGGTATCGAAGCACTACGCGCGCGCGGCCGTGGCCCGTTCGCGCTCGACGACGAGGGCGACCGCGCCGAGCACGATGGCGATGGCCTCCGTGACGGCGCACGTCCACTCCGCGGTGCCCTGCCAGCGGGAGTGCACGCCGAACAGCCCGAGGGGGCTCGTCGCGACGATGAACGCGCCGAGCGTCGCGGCGCCGAAGCCGAACGCCAGGAACAGCGGGACCCAGTGCCGCCAGACCAGCAGCAGCACGCCGATCACCACACCGGCGACGGCGTTGACGAGGAACGCCGGGCCGACGATGTCGACGTACCGCATGCCCGTGCGCCACCGCGCGTAGTGCACGACACCGGACACGACGACGCACACCGCGAGGATGACGCGCAGCCCCCACGCCGTCCGGGTGCGCGTCACGGCTCAGCCCGCCCCACCGAGCACCTCGCCGCCGACGACGTGCACCGCCACCGGCGGGAGCGGCGCCGGTGCCGGCCCGCTGACGTTCGAGCCGTCGAGCGCGTAGATCGAGCCGTGGCACGGGCACAGCAGCTGGCCGCCGCGGGGGAGCACCGTGCAGCCCTGGTGGGTGCAGATCGCCGAGAGCCCGACGATCGTGCCGGCCTTCGCCTGCGTCAGCAGGATCGGCTGGCCGTCGAGCGTCGCGGCGACCGCGCCGCCGACCGGGATGTTCGCCACCGCCGCCAGCGGCCCGGTGCTCTGGCCGCCGGGTCCCCGGCCGCCGCCCGACGAGCCCACGCCGCAGGCCGCCAGCACCCCCGCCCCCGCCAGCAGGCCGGCGCCGGCCAGCACCTCGCGTCTCGTCGGGCCTGTCCCCATGCGGCCACCTCCACGCTCGCCTGGACCGGACGCTAACCCGGCCGTGTGACGGCGGCGAGGCGAGCGACCTGTGCGTTCGCTGGGAGTGGCGCCGCCGAGCCGCGCACTACGGTGAGGACATGGCGACCCCGGGAGGACATGTGCGGCGCGTGCTGGTGGCGCTCGCCGCGGCCGCTGTCGTCGTGCTGGGCGCGAGCCCGGCGGCGGCGCACGACGAGATCGTCGGCACGGCGCCGGCGGACGGCGCCACCGTCGACGTCGCCCCCGACCGGGTGGTGCTGACGTTCGCCGAGCCGGCCATCGCCCTGGGCACGCAGATCGTCGTCACCGGCCCGGACGGCGCGGTGGTCTCGCAGGGCGACGTCACGCTGGAGGCCACGACGGTGCAGCAGGCGCTCGCTGCGTCGCGGCCGGCCGGGACGTACCACGTCGACTGGCGGGTGACGTCGGTCGACGGGCACCCGGTGACGGGCACGTTCACGTTCACGGCGACGAACCCGACGACCTCGGCCCCGCCGCAGTCGGTGACCACGCAGCCGGCGACCGCCGCGCCGACGACCGCTGCGCCGGCGCCGTCACCATCGGCCACGGTGCCGGCCGGAAGCCCGGTCGGCGCGGACACGGTCGCGGCATCGGGAACCAACACGCGCGTCGGGATCGGCATCCTCGTGCTCGTCGTCCTCGCACTCGTCGCCGTGCGCCTCGGCCGTGCGCGGAGCCTGCGCCGCCTGGCGGCGAAGGACGGTGTCGACCACTCGGGTACGGCCGGCGGGGCGTAGGTCGCGGGCATGACGGCGACCGCCACCCCGACGCCGCCGACGGCGACGCCTCCCGACCGCGCCGTGCCCGCCCGGGCCCGTGACCTGCTCGCCGCGTCGCCGGCGCTCCTCGTCGCGTTCGCCGTCGCGGCCGCGCTCGTGGGGGTGGCCTTCAGCGGCGCCGCCGCCGCCGTCCTCCTGGGCGACCCCGGTGGCGTCGTGCGCTGGGGCCTGCCGGTCGTCTCGTCCCTGACCCGGCTCGCCGCCGCGATGACCACCGGCGGGCTCGTCCTGGTCGTCGCGGTGCTGCCGCGCCCGAGCGGCGGCGCGTCGTGGCCCGCGGGGATGCGGCTGGTCGCGTTCGCGGCCGCCACGTGGACCGTGCTGGCCGTCGCCGAGCTCGTGTTCACCTACGGCTCCGTCGCGGGGCGCCCGCTCAGCTCGTCGCAGTTCGGCTCCGAGCTGTCGCTGTTCGCCACCCAGGTGGGCGTCGGCCGGGCGCTCCTCGGGATCGTCGTCGCCGTCGCGGTGCTGGCCGCCGTCGCCCTCGTCGTCCGCACCCCGACGGGCGCCGCGTGGACCAGCCTCCTGGCCGTCGCCGCGCTGTGGCTCGAGGCCGGTACCGGTCACGCCGCCGGCGCCGCCAACCACGAGCTGGCCACCGGCTCGCTCATGGTGCACCTGGTGGGTGCCGCGGTCTGGGTCGGGGGGCTCGGTGGGCTGGCGGTGCTGAACGGCCGGCTGGGGGACGGGCTCGGGCCGGCCGTCCGCCGCTACTCGGTGATCGCCGGGTGGTGCCTCGTCGGCGTCGGGCTCTCCGGCGTCGTCAACGGGATCGTCCGCCTGGGCGGCTGGAGCGGCCTCGGCACGCGGTACGGCGTGCTCATCCTGACGAAGGCGGCCCTCCTGGGCACCCTCGGCCTCCTCGGCCTGGCCCACCGGCGCGTGACGATCCCGCGCATCGGGAGCGGCGGTGGATGGCCGTTCTGGCGGCTGGTGCTCGTCGAGCTCGTCGTCATGGGCGCGGTGTCGGGCGTCGCGGTCGCGCTCGCGGGCTCGGCGCCGCCGCTGGCCGCGGTGGCGCCGGCCGACCCCACCCCGGCCTACCTCCTCACGGGCCACCAGCTGCCGCCCGCGCTGGTCGGCGCCACCTGGTTCACGCAGTGGCGCGTCGAGCCGATCACGCTGACGGCGACGCTGGCGGGGCTCGTCGTCTACCTGCGGTGGGCGCACCGGCTGCGCGCTCGCGGCGATGCCTGGCCGTGGGCGCGCACGGCCTCCTGGGTCGTCGGGCTGGTCGTCTTCGGGTGGACGACGAACGGCGGCCCCAACGTCTACGGCCACGTCCTGTTCAGCGCGCACATGGTGCAGCACATGGTGCTGGTCATGGTGGTGCCGGTGCTCATCGTGCTCGCCGCGCCGGTGACGCTTGCCCTGCGGGCGCTGCCCGCCCGTGCCGCGACCGCGCCGGGCGACGACTCGCGCGGCCCGCGTGAGTGGCTGCTGGCGCTGGTGCACAGCCGGGTGGCGGGCGTCATGTCGAACCCGGTGGTCGCCGCCGTCAACTTCGCCGGCTCGATGATCGTCTTCTACTACTCGGACGTGTTCGGCTGGGCGCTGCGCACCCCCGAGGGGCACCTGTTCATGGTGGTGCACTTCAGCCTGGCGGGGTACCTGTTCGCGAACGCGCTCATCGGCATCGACCCCGGACCGAGGCGGCCGCCCTACGCCCAGCGGCTGCTGCTGCTGTTCGCGACGATGGCGTTCCACGCCTTCTTCGGCGTGACGCTCATGAGCGGCAACGAGCTGCTCGTCGCGGAGTGGTTCGGGCTCATGGGGCGCACGTGGGGTCCGAGCGCCCTGGCCGACCAGCGCCTCGGCGGGTCGATAGCGTGGGGCATCGGCGAGCTGCCGACGCTGGCGCTGGCGGTCGGCGTCGCCATGGCCTGGGCACGGGATGACGAGCGGGTGGCACGCCGCCGCGACCGCCGCGTGGAGCGTGAGGGCGACGTCGAGCTCGACGAGTACAACGCGATGCTCACGCGGCTCGCCGACCACGACACGAAGCCCGACGCCTAGCACCGGCCCTGGGCGCGGCCGCCGGTGCGCGGCTCAGGCCGTCGGCTCCGAGGCGTGCATCCAGGGGGTGTAGGTCACGCCGACCAGCAGACCCTCGGGGCTGAGCAGGCGTGCCGTCGTCTGGCCCCAGGGCTCGTCGTGCGCCGCGGTGAGCACCCGCTGCCCTTGAGCTTCCAGCTCGCTCACCGCATCGGCGACGGCCTCCCGGGAGGCGACGTCGAGCTCGACCCACGCCTGCGGCTCGGGCAGGTCCGCCGGCCAGCCGTCCGCGCCGAAGACCGCCTGTGCCGCGTGCGCGAGCGGCCAGAGGGCGAACGCCTTGGCACCGGGCAGCCGGTCCTCGTCGGCGCCCCAGTAGCCCGGCGCGATCTCCGCGAGCGGCAGCCCGAGCATCCCGCCCCAGAAGTCCCGCGCGCCGTCCCCGCGGGTGATGGGACCGAACCCTGCGATGAACGAGATCTCCATGCCCGGCGACGCTAGACCCGGCCGCCCACACCCGCGCCCCGCAGGATCGAGGCCATCTCCTTGCCGCGCGCCAGCTCGTCGACGAGCTTGTCCATCCAGCGGATCCGCTGCATGAGGGGGTCGGCGATCTCCTCCACCCGATAGCCGCAGATCATCCCGGTGATGAGGGAGGCGTCGGGGTTGAGGCCGGGCGCCCGGGCGAAGAACGTCTCCAGGTCCACCCCGTCGTCGATGGCGCGCTGGAGGCCGGCCTCGTCGTACCCCGTCAGCCAGGTGATCACCTGGTCCACCTCGGCCCTGGTCCGGCCCTTCCGCTCGGCCTTCTGCACGTACAGCGGGTGGATGCTGGCGAAGGTCATGGCGAAGATGCGGGGGCGCGCGTCCATGCGGTCACGGTAGGCCGAGGCGGTCGTGATAGACAGGCCGGGTGACGGCCTTCGACGACCTCGACTCCTACCTCGCCATCCCCCGCCTCTCGGGTCTGGCGCTGTCCCCGGACGGCTCGCGCCTGGTGACCTCGGTGCAGACGCTCGACCCCAAGTCCACCAAGTACGTGACCGCGCTGTGGGAGATCGACCCGACGGGGGCCGCACCCGCGCGGCGGCTGACGCGCAGCGCGAAGGGCGAGGGCGGCGCGGCCTTCACCCCCGCCGGCGACCTGCTCTTCACGTCCGGCCGCCCCGACCCGGACGCCAAGGACGCGGACGACGAGGTCACGGACCTGTGGCTGCTGCCGGCCCGTGGCGGGGAGGCGCGCGTCGTCGCGCACCGCAAGGCCGGGCTCGGCGACCTCGGCGTCGCGAAGGGCGCACCCGCGCTCGTCGTCGGCTCCGGGGTGCTGCCCCACGCGGCGGACGACGAGCAGGACGAGCAGCTGCGCAAGGACCGCAAGGACAAGAAGGTCGCCGCGATCCTGCACACCGGCTACCCCGTGCGGTACTGGGACCACGACCTCGGCCCCGACGAGCCGCACTGGTTCGTCGGCACGCTGTCCACCGAGCCGGAGGCCGCCGGGACGGTCGGGCCACGGGTGGCGCTCACCGACGTCACGCCCGGTGCCGGGCGGGCGCTCGACGAGCAGAACGCCGCCCTCAGCCCGGACGGCACGACGCTGGTCACCGGCTGGACCGGGTTCCGGGCCGCCGCCGACCAGCGCAGCTCGCTCGTCGCGATCGACGTCGCCACCCACGAGCGCCGCACGCTGGTGGCCGACGAGGCGTACGACGTCTTCGGTCCGTCGATCTCGCCGGACGGCCGGTGGGTCGTCTTCCACCGGGAGTTCGTCTCGACGCCGCAGCGCGCGCCGCGCATCGACCTGGCCCTGGTGCCGCTCGAGGGTGGGCCGGTGCGGCCGTTGACGGCGGACTGGGACCGCTGGCCGGACGCGGTCGAGTGGCTGCCGGACTCGTCGGGCCTGCTGGTCGTCGCGGACGACGACGGCCGCGCGCCGGTGTTCCGGGCCACCCTCGACGGCTCGGTGACCCGCGTGACCGGCGACGACGCGGCGTTCCACAACGTGCAGGTGTCGCCGGACGGCGCCACGGCGTACGCGCTGCGCTCGTCGTACCTGGCGCCGGCGCACCCGGTGCGGATCGACCTCGCGACCGGTGCGACCGAGCCGCTGCCCGCCCCCGCGCCCCTGCCGGAGCTGCCCGGCCGGCTCGAGGAGATCGAGACCGTCGGCGTGGACGGCACCCGCGTGCGCGCCTGGCTCGCCCTCCCGCACGGCGCGTCGGCCGACCACCAGGCGCCGCTGCTGCTGTGGATCCACGGCGGCCCGCTCGGCTCGTGGAACGACTGGTCGTGGCGCTGGTGCCCGTGGCTGCTCGTCGCTCGCGGGTACGCGGTGCTGCTGCCGGACCCGGCGCTGTCGCTCGGGTACGGGCAGGATTTCGTGCAGCGCGGCTGGGGGCAGTGGGGCGGCAACCCGTTCACCGACCTCATGGCGGCGACGGATGCCGCCCTGACCAGGGACGACGTGGACCCGTCCCGGACCGCCGCGATGGGTGGGTCGTTCGGCGGGTACATGGCGAACTGGGTCGCCGGCCACACCGACCGGTTCCGCGCCATCGTCACGCACGCGTCGTTGTGGGCGCTCGACCAGTTCGGGCCGACGACGGACGCGGCGTTCTACTGGCGGCGCGAGATGACGCCGGAGATGGCGCTGGAGAACTCGCCGCACCGTCACGTCGGCGAGATCACGACGCCGATGCTCGTCGTCCACGGGGACCACGACTACCGCGTGCCGATCGGCGAGGGCCTGCGGCTCTGGTACGAGCTGCTGGCGCACTCGCGGCTCGCGGCGGACGACGAGGGCCGCACCCCCCACCGGTTCCTCTACTTCCCCGACGAGAACCACTGGGTGCTGTCACCGCAGCACGCGGCGATCTGGTACGGCACGGTGTTCGCGTTCCTGGCGGAGAACGTGCTGGGGGAGGCGGCGGAGTATCCCCGGCTGCTCGGCTGATCTCACCCGACCCACCGCTGCAGACCGCACCGCGCCGTGCCGTCATCGGGGATGATGTCCGGGATGTCCGCCCGAGACACGGAGGGACGCGTGGTGGACCCGCTCGTCGCGCCCGTCGCCGGGGTCGTGGAGCTTGCCGCGGCCGGCCACCGGCTGGAGATGGCGCGCGAGGTCGACGACGTCGCGGTGATCGCCGCCGAGTCCGCGCTGGAGATCCTCGGGGCCTCGAGCGCCGCGCTGTGCCGGATCGCCCAGGACACCTGCCGCACGATCGCGGCCGCGCCGCCTTCGCGCGACGTGCGCGAGGTGCTGTTCACGCAGGGCTCGCTGCGCGCCGAGCAGCGGCCGGCGCTCCGCGCGCTCATCAGCGACCGCGCCTCCTGGCGGGCCGACGTGACCGACCCGCTGTCCGACGCGGTGGAGGTGGGCACGCTCCGCGACGTGGGCGGGACCTCGGCGCTCGGCGTCCCCGTGGTGGTCAACGGCGCCGTCTGGGGGCAGGTCACCGCGACGCGGCGCGCCGAGGGGCGCCCGTTCGGCGAGCGGGACGTCGCGGCGGCGGAGGTGCTCGCCGGACTGGTCGCGGGCGCCATCGCGCGCGTGGACCTCGAGGGGCAGGTGCGCCACCTCGTCGCCGACGACCCGCTGACCGGCCTCGGCAACCGCCGCATCGCCGACTCCGCCGCGGACCACGCGCTGGCCAGCGGCCAGGAGACGTGCATCGTCATGTGCGACGTCGACGGCCTCAAGCGCGTGAACGACGAGCTGGGCCACGACGTCGGCGACGACCTGCTGCGCTCGGTGGGCGACGTGCTGCGCCGCATCACCGAGGAGCTGCCAGGCTCGACCGCCGGCCGCATCGGCGGGGACGAGTTCTGCGTCGTGACGATGGGGCACCACCGCGCGGACGTGCAGGAGGTCGTCAGCCGGATCGTCGCGGAGTTCCCGCTGCCGCACGGGGCGGCGATCTCCTACGGGCTGGCGTCGACCGCCGTCACGGGCGCCGTGCCGGCGCGGACGCTGTTCCGGCGGGCGGACGCCGCGCAGTACCGGGCGAAGCGGGCGCGGGCGAGGCTGCGCCAGCTGTCCCTGCCGCCGCAGGCCGATCCGGCGGTGACGGCCGAGCGGATGCTCGTCTACGGGACGGCTGCGCTGGGCCGCGCGTCGGCGGGTGTCGTGGCGCGCCTGTGCGCGGTGGCAGCAGGCGCCGCCGACGTGCTCGGCGGCGGGGAGTGGTCCGTGCTCGGGCGGCTGGACGGGGGCGAGCCCGCGGTCGTCGCGCGCGGCGGCAGCCCTGCCGACCTGGGCAGCGACGCGGTGCTCGTCGAGGGCGCGTACGGGACCTGGTCGGTGGGCGTCGGCGCGTCGTCGACCGCGGCCACCGGCGACGCGGTCACCACGGCGCTGCAGGCGCTGGTGGCGGTGGCCGTCCTCGGCGCCGCCTGAGCCCCCACCCCCATGTCGGCCTGACCACCCACGTGCGTGACCGCCTGACCGCCCCACGTGCGTGACCGCCCGACCGCCCCACGTGCGTGACCGCCTGACCACCCTCACCTTCATTTTCCTGAAGTACCGGTCGCGAATCGCGCCCACTTCTTCAGGAAAATGAAGATCCCGGGGGGGTCAGGAGCCCAGCAGCGGGAGCGTCAGCGTCGACGGGGCCCCGGAGACGAGCCGGATGGGCACGCCCCAGTCCTGCTGCGCGAGGTGGCAGGCCGGGTACTCGACGGCGGGGTCCGCGTCGCAGCTGGCGGCCCGTGCCGAGACGTGCAGCACCCCCTCCGCGACGTCGGGGTTGAGGCGCACCGTCCTGGTCAGCGGGGTGTCGTCGCCGGCGCCGGCGAGCAGCAGCTCCGGCGGGGACGACGAGATCGACAGCTGTGTCGAGGGGCCGTAGCGGTCGTCGACCTTGTGGCCCGGAGCCGGCGTGAAGGGCACGACGAGCTCGAGGTCCCCCGGTGCCAGCTCCGTGACCGGCCGCTGGGTCCGGTGCGCGCCGTGGTCCACCGCGATGGCGCCCGACGAGGCCAGCCGGGTGATCCGGTGCGCCGCCGACTCGACGACGAGCACCCCGTCCGCCGTCACGACGAGGCCCGACGGCTCCGCGAGCCCCTCCGCCACCGTGGAGACGGTGCCGCCGGCCGTCGTCGCAGCGCCAACGTCGGTCGTCGGGCGGCCGTCGGCACCGGGTTGGGTGGACTTGCAGTCGTCGGACGCCTGGAGTTCCACCCGGTCTCCGGTGCCCAGGGCCGCGTCGGCCGCCACCGTGGTGGTTTCGCCGCCTCGAGCGGCCTGGGCGGACTTCCAGTCGCCGGGTGCCTGGAAGTCCACCCGCGCCGCGATGGGCAGGGTCGCCTCGGGCGAGCCGACCCGCTCAGACCGGGGAACATCTGGACCGCTGGGTGAGCCGGATGTTCCCCGTTCCGGGGTCCAGCGGCGGACGGCGCCGTTGTAGGTGTCGGCGACGAGCACGGAGCCGTCGTGGTCGATGGCCACGCCGAGCGGGTGCTGCAGCCGGGCCTCGTCGGCCGCGCCGTCGCGGTGGCCGAAGTCGAACAGCCCCGCGCCGATCACCGTGTCGACCTGCGCCGCTCCCAGCGACCCCGTGACCAGGCGCAACGCGGAGGTCTCTGAGTCCGCGACCCACAAGCGGGCCTCGTCGTCCACCGCCAGGCCGGACGGCTGCGCGAACCACGCCTCGCCGGCCGGCCCGTCGACGAGGCCCTCGTTCATGGTCCCGGCGACGCGCTGGATCGACCCCTCCTTGGGGTCGAACGCCCAGAGCGTGTGGTTTCCCGCCATCGCGACGACGAACGCCGCCCACGGCTCGAACCACACGACGTCCCACGGCGACGACAACCGCGCCCGCCGCGGTGCGGGCAGCACGGCCGCGGGGACGTGCGGCGTCGAGGAGACGCGGAGCGCGGAGGAGAACGCGGCCTTGGATGCCAGCGCGTCAGGGTCGAGGTCGACGACGGGCGAAGGCCCCGGCTCGACGCCGGCCTCGTCGGGCCGATCGCCGGCCACATCGCCATCGTCGAGCCCGTTGCCGGCCCGGTGGTCGTCCTCGAGCCGGATCACGTTGTCGGGACCGCCGACGACGTACTGCTCGCCCGTGCCGGCCAGCGTGACCACCGCGCCGTCCGCGAGCCGGACGCCGCGCAGCAGGTGGTTGGCCGTGTCCGCGACCACGACGTCGTAGTCCACCCAGGGCGACAGCTCCGACGGGACGAGGCAGAGGCCGTTCGGCTCGGCGAACCGGGCCTCGTCGGGCCCCCCGTCGACCCAGCCGCGCTCGCCGGAGCCGATGCGCCGGACGAGCGTCTGCCCGTCCGGCTCGAGCTCGGCGAGCGAGTGGTGCCCGGCGTCGGCGACGAGGAGGCGGCCGTTCGGCAGTGCCACCGCCTTCGCGGGGAAGCGGAGCGTCCTGGGCGTCGGCTCCGGCGCCACGTAGGGTCCGTCGCCCCGGCGCAGCGTGCCCTTCGCATCGTGCTCGTCGACCTGCACCTCGACGAGCGCGGCCAGCGCCGGGCCGTGACCCTCCCCGGCCAGGTGCGCGACGACGTAGCCCTCCGGGTCGATGACGACGAGCGTCGGCCAGGCCCGCGCCGCATACGCCTGCCAGGTGAGGAGCGTGGGGTCGTCGAGCACGGGGTGGTGCACCTCGTAGCGCTCCACGGCCGCCGCGAGCGCGTCGGGGTCCGCCTCGTGGACGAACTTCGGCGAGTGCACGCCCACGACGACGAGCACGTCCGCGAACCGCGCCTCGAGCTCCCGTAGCTCGTCGAGCACGTGCAGGCAGTTGATGCAGCAGAACGTCCAGAAGTCGAGCACGACGACCTTGCCCCGCAGGTCGGCGAGGCTCACCGACGCCCCGCCGGTGTTCAGCCACCCGCGCCCGACGAGCTCGGACGCGCGGACGCGAGGCAGCGGAGTCGAGGTGGTGGCCATGGACGACAGGTTATGGCGCCTCGCACGAGGTCCATGACGGCCCCGGCTCGTCGGAGCATCCTCCGCCCGGTGACGGGACCGAGGCGGGCCGAGGCCGACCTGGCGCGCGGGGACGCGCGCAAGGCGCGGCGGCCTCACGAGCGACCTCGGTCTCGTCCTACCGAGCGGACTGTGGGGGTCTCCGCACGTCCCGATCAGGTCGAGGAGTTCTGGCCGAGCAGGACGACGCACTCGGCGCTGCCGTCGGTGCGCCCGCCGCAGGTCATGCCGTACTCCGCGTAGTCGGAGCCGGGCGGCGCGGATGTGTAGAGCTCGTCGCAGGACGCGCCGTCGCCGGCGGCGCAAGCGTCCCACAGCCGGTCGAGGTGCGTGTTGTCCCCGTAGGAGACCGCGCCGATCGACGTGCACTCGTACCCGCCCTGCGTGCGGCCGCCGCACGTGTCGCCGAAGGCGTGCTCCGCGGACCCGTCGCGGGTGGTGTTGTAGAGGGTGTCGCACGCGGACATGTTCCCGTTGGCGCACTCGTCGTGCAGCGCCTGGTGCCGCTGGTTGAGGAACACCGGGATGGCGATGGCGAGGAGGATCCCGCCGACGATCCACGCCGCGCCGAGCCAGATCCCCGCGAGCGCCATGCCTCGGCCGCGAGCACCGGACTTCTTGATCCGGCTGAGGGCGATGGGCCCGAAGACGAGCGACAGCCAGCCGCCGAGGATGCCGAAGACGAGCGCCGCGATGGCGAAGCCGTCCGTGCTGGGGTTGTACGGCGCGTATGTGGCGTAGGGCGAGCTGCCGTAGGGCTGACCGGGCGGCGGGTAGCCCGGTCCCGTGATGATCGGACCGGGGTAGGCCGACGGCGCGCCGCCGAATCCTGGGGCTACCGGCGGATATCCCGTCGGGCTCGTCGTGCCGTAGGGCGCTTGGCCAAAGGGCGCGGGACCGCCGTAGGCAGCCGACGGCACCGGAGCGCCGTACGGCGAGGCGGCCGCAGGCGGCGGGTACGACGACGCCGGGTACCCGGCCGGCTGGCCCGGGTAGCCCTGCCGCGGAGCTCCTGGGTAGGCCGGCTGCGGTAGGCCCGCGTGGCCGGGGTCCGCGGAGCCTCCGTCGCCGGGGGGCGCGGCGTACGACGAACCCGGGTCGGCGTGCGACGCGCCCGCGCCGGGTGCCGGCGGCTGGTTCCAGGGCGGCCCCGCGGGAGTGACCGGCTCCGGCACCTCGCCGGGGGTCCAGGCGGGCTGCTCGTCCATGCGCGTCTCCTCGCTGGTGCACGCTCGTGCCCGGCTCATCCAACCGCAGCGCGGCACCGCCCGGACCTGAACCGCCGGGAATCACCCGGGCGCTCGCGGGCGTCGCTCGGCCGTCGGTCAGGCTCGGCGTAGCACCCAGATGCGGGGGTGGTGACCCTTGGCGAAGACGCGCACCGGTGGGCCGAGGGGGGTCCAGAGGGCGGCGGCGTCGGCGACCGCGCGTTCCATGATCCGTACCTCGTGGGTCAGCACGGCGAGCCGCCCGCCGGGGGCCGTGACGGCGTGCGCCGCGGCGAGCAGGCCGGCATGGACGGCGGCGCCCGTCGCGTGCGAACCGTGCAACGCGCCCCAGGGCGGGTCGGCCAGAACCAGGTCGAACGGCTCGTCGTCCAACGCGGCGGTCAGGGCGGACGACGAGGTGGCGTCGGCCTGGACCAGGCGAACCATCGCCGGCCCGGCCGCGGAGGCGCCGTGCGATGCGACGGTCGGGGGGCCGGTGCGGGAAGGGGTCGCCTGCCGGTCGGCACCGGCCGGGCCGGCGCCGCGCGTCGCCACTCCGGCGCGGTCGCCGTGGGCCGGCCCGGCGCCCAGCGGCGAGACTCGGCCGCCCTCATTCCCGGCCGGGCCGGCGGCCGGGTCGGCGAGCACCGGCAGCGCCGCGACCCGCAGGTCCGCCGCACGCAGGTTGACGGCCGCCGACTCGAGCGCCGCGGGGTCGTCGTCCACCCCGACCGCGGCCGCCGCCGGGCCCGCGAGCAGGCGCTCGACGAGGAGCGTGCCCGAGCCGCACATGAGGTTGAGCACGCGCTCGTGCGGGCCGATCCCCGCCAGCCGGCTCATCGCCGCGGCGATCGTCGCGTTGGCGGCGCCGGGGAAGTCGACCTCGCGCCACCGCCGGGCCGACAGCGGCCGCGCGCCGAGCCGCACGAGCACGTCCCAGCCGGGGTCGGCGTCGGGCCGGGAGGTGTGCCCGCGAGCGACGCGCACGACGAGCTCGCCGTGCTCCGGGTCGTAGGCCAGGCCGGTCGCCTCGTGGAGCAGCTGCGCCAGCCGCGCGAACACGGCGGAGTCCGAGCCGGCGGCCTCGAAGCGGAAGGACGCCGAGCCGCCGACCCGCAGCGACGCGTACATCGCGTCGACGATGCGTGCCAGGTGGTCGCCGCTGGTCAGGGAGCGCGGCCGGGGCACGTCGAAGTGGCGCACGACGAAGGCGGCGACGGCCGTCCGCAGCCCGAGGACCTCCGCGAGCGGGCCGTCGACGTCCACGCGGAGGGCGTCGTCCCGGCCGGGGGCCGGGCGAGGCGGCCGCTCGAAGGAGAGGCGCTCGACGATCTCGTCGGCGACGACGTCGCCGAGGCCGGGCAGGAACGTGACCTCGACGGTGGTGCCGCGCGACACGCCGGCCGTGCCGGTGCGCCCGGCAGGCCGCCCGGCGGCCTGGCTCGGTCGGCGCTCGGCACCGCCCCTGCCCGCCGCCCCGCCCTGGCCGGCACCGGGGCCCGTGGCACCGCCGGCTCGTCGGCCGCTGGCGTCTCGCTCGCGGGGCCGGTCGGCTCGCCCGTCCGCTCGTCGGCCGCCCTTCTCCTGCTCGCTCGGGGCGCCGGCTCGTCGTCGGCCGCCCGCGCCTCCATCGCCCGGCTCGTCGGCTCCCCGCCGATTCGTCGGTGCGGACCGACGAGGTGGCGTCGAACCGTCGAGGCGGCCGTCCCGCGGCGGCCGTGCCGGCCGGCCAGGGCGCCCGGACGCGTCGTCGTGCCCGGGGCGGTGGGGACGAGCCACGGGCTCAGGCCGACTCGGCGGCGACGGCGCCGACCGCGCGGAGCACGAACTGCTCGGTCTGCCGGACGATGCGCTCGCGGGCCGCGGAGTCGCCGGCCGGGCCGTGCGCGGACAGGCACGCGTTGACCAGCGGGACGGTCGTGTCGAGGTCCTGGTCGGGGAACAGCCCGGCCTCGATGCCGCGGCTGAGCACGCTGCGCAGCACGGACTCGAAGGCGACGACGTGCTCGCGCAACCGGGCCGCGGTCTGGCGGGACACCATGGTCCGCAGGTCGGCGCCGGGGAACTGCTGGTCGTGCCCGAGCCGCACCTGCGCCCGCACGTAGTGCCGCAGCTTCTCGACCGGGTCGTCGATCTCGTCGAGGCGCCGCTGCAGCAGCGCCGCGTAGCGGTCGGTCTCGTCGGCGATGAACGCGACGAGGAGCGCCTCCTTGTCCTCGAAGTGGTTGTACACGGCGGTGCGCCCGACCCCGGCGGTGGTGGCGATGTCCGCGAGGGTGATCGTGTCGAACCCGTGGTCCGCCATGAGTGCCGAGAGGGCGTCGAAGAGCCGGCGGCGCGTCTGCTCGCGATGCTCGCGCAGCGATCCGCCGATGATCTTTGGCATGCTGACATGCTTCCACACCGTGTCAGGTAACCGTGACCGGGACCCACGGACCGGATTCGGCGCTCGTGTGTACGGTGGAGCACGTGCCCGCCCCGGTCCTGCCGACTGACCTGGACGATTGCCACGTCCTGGCGCTGCCGTCCGGCACCGACGTGCGGGTGCTCGCCGTGGCATGGTTCGTCGGCGCCACCTGGGACTCCTTCCCCCTGGCGGCCGAGCCCGTCACCTTCGCGGCCCCTCCGGAGCGTCGGTTCCGCTCCGCGCAGGAGGCGCGCCCGCGGCCCGGTCGCCTGCGGCTCACGTCGCACGCGGGCCTCGTCGGGCCGTGGCCGTGGTCCACGCGGCAGGCACGGGGCCAGGGCCTTCCCGACCGTGCCCTCGACCTCTACGCGCTCGACCGGCAGGTATCGGACCCGTTGGTGCTCGGCTGGATGACCGCGGCCGCCCGGCGCAGCGGTGGCGCCGTCATCTCCGCCGACCGCCGGCAGGTGATCGTCCCCGACGCCGGTGCCCCGGTCGACCTGACGCTGTGGACCGGCACGGTCATGGCGTCCGCCGACCTCGTCGCGACGGTGCGGCCGCTGCTCGCCGGCTCGCGGCTCGGGCAGGTGGAACCGCTGCCCGACGGCGGCTACGCGGTGACGTCCCGCTTTGAGTTCGACGGCGCCCTCACGGTGACGGCGCAGGGGCGGAACGCGGTGCCGGTGGCCGTGGCAGGGCTCCAGTGGGGCGACTACGGGCCTTGGACGTACACGGTGGCGTGGGTGCCGCCGGACCCGGCCGAGCTCACCGTGGAGCAGCCGTCGCGCACGCACGTCATCGCCCGCACGCGGGTGTCGCCGATCGTCGCGCGCGCGGCGCGCGCCGTGCTCGGCGCGGCGGGAGGGGTCGTGGTCGACGACGGCGGCTTCCCGGTGTCCGAGGACGAGCTGATCCAGAGGGGGACCACCCTGTGAGCGAGACGCCGGCGCCGATCGAGCCCGACGACAAGGACTGGACGTGGGTGCTGCGGCGCCCGTGCCCGGAGTGCGGCTTCGACCCGTCCGGCGTGGACGCGTCGGCGGTCGGCGCCACCGTGCGGGCGACCGTGCCGCGCTGGGCGAGCGCCCTGGCCCGGCCGGACGTGGCGCAGCGCCCCGCGCCCGCGGTGTGGTCACCGCTGGAGTACGGCGCGCACGTCCGCGACGTGTTCCGGCTGTTCGACGAGCGGCTGCGGCTCATGCTCGACGAGGAAGACCCGCTGTTCGCCAACTGGGACCAGGACGCCACCGCCGTCGCCGACCGCTACGACCTGCAGGACCCCGCCGTCGTCTCCGACGAGCTGGCGTCGGCCGCGACTACGATCGCGGCCGACTACGACGCGGTGCCCGACGACGCGTGGGAGCGCCCCGGCCGACGGTCCAACGGCTCGGTGTTCACGGTGCGCACGCTGGGGGTGTACCTGCTGCACGACGTGCTGCACCACCTGCACGACGTCGGCGCCTGATCAGTTCCCCTGGACGTACTGCGGGGCGCTGCGGAACGGCAGGCAGGGGTCCCCGGCGAGGTACGGCGGCTCGACCGGGTAGCGCGCGGCGTAGCCCGCCATGTAGGCGTCCCGCTCGGCGGTCGTGTCGAAGTACGCCTCGACGCCCTGGCAGACGAGCTCCCGGGTGACCGCCGGGGCGGTGGCCAGGCCGTGCGCCTGCAGCAGGGCGATCTCGCTCGGGCTGACGTACTGGTCGTGGTACGCGGGACGCAGGGCCATGGTGCGCAGGGTCGACGGCCCGGTGGCGCCGTGGGCCTGCGTGCCGGCACCGGAGAGGAGGACGACGAGAGCGGCGACGCTCGCCAGCACCCAGCCCCGCCGGTGGCGGGCAGGCACGGGCTCGTCGCCCCAGGAGACACCGTCGTCGTCCACGAGCCACTCCCTCGTCAAGCCCCCTGCGAGGCCAACGATACCTTCACGATTCCGCCAAGCAACGACCTCGGTGGGGGAAAACGTCAGTCGGTCCGCGCGACGAGGTACGCGTTGACGGCGGCCGTGAGGGCGTCGTCGACGCGATGCGGCACGCCGTCGACCGCGGTGATCGGGACGGCAAGCCGGACCGAGCTGGTCAGCCACAGCGCGTCCGCCGCCGCGAGCTCGTCGACCCGGATGTCGCGGAGCTGCGTGGACAGGCCGATGCCCTCGGCATAGGCGAACATCCCCTGCTGCGTCGTGCCGGGGAGCACGCCGGCCTCGGCCGGGGTGGTGACGAGTGTGCTGCCGAAGCGGGCGACGAGCGAGCTCGTCGGGCCCTCGAGAACGTAGCCGTCGGTCGTCGTGAAGAGGACGTCGTCCGCGCCGCGCCGGGCGGCCTCGCGCAGCGCGGCCCGGTTGACGGCGTAGCTGAGGGTCTTGGCGCCCTGGAGCAGCCACGGCGCGGTCTCCGTGACGTCGAGCGCGTACCCGCGGTTCAGCAGCACCACCGCGAGGCCGTCGCGCCGAGCGGCGGTGAAGTCCTCGGACACGTGGACGTGCGCCCAGCCGATGGGGCCGACGGTCGGGTCCTCCTCGTCGCCCCTGGTCAGCACGTACTTCACCGCGGCGTCGGAGGCGTCCTCGAGCATGGCGATGCCACGCTCGATCGCCCTGGTGTAGACGTCCGGGTCGGGCTCGGGGAGGTCGAGCATCGCGGCAGAGCGGGCGAAGCGCGCCAGGTGGGCACCGGCCGCCTGGACCTTGCCGTCCCGGATCGCCGCCGTCTCGAAGATGCCGTCGCCGCGGGTCGCGGCCAGCACGGTGGCGCGCAGGGCCGTCTCGTCGGCCGGGAGGACCCGGAAGGGCTCGCCGGGGCCGGTCTGACCGAGGGTCGGCCGGTCGATCATCACGAGGATCCCGGTGCTCATGTGCGTCCTTCGTCGTCGTCCGCCCGGGCCGGGTGCGGTTCACGGGCCGACGACGAGGATAGGTCGCCGGCGGTGCGGGCGGGCGGCCGACGGGGTCCGGGGCACTGCCGCACCCACCTACCTGCCACAGGCCTCGCACGCCACGAAGGGGCGATGTGCGCCTGCTCCGCCCGGCCGGGAGGAGACCCGGCGCGCTGCGTCGGCCGCATCAGTTCCAGGAGCCGCGTTCGTACTGCACCGGCCAGCCCGTGGACTCGCCGGGCCGCACCCGTGCGTCCGCCCCGACGAAGGCCAGCGCCGGGGTCGCGACCCCGAGCTCGTGGGCCGCACGCAGCGGCCAGGAGGGATCGAACAGCGCGGCGCGGCCGACGAGGACGGCGTCCGCCGAGCCCTCGGCGAGGATCGCCTCCGCCTGGGCGCCGCTGGTGATGAGCCCGACCGCCGACACCGGCAGGCCCGACACCTCGCGGACGCGCCGGGCGGCGGGGACCTGGTAGCCGGGGGCGGCGGGCACCGGCACCGGCAGGTTCCCGCCCGTCGAGACGTCGACGAGGTCCACCCCGTGTCCGCGGAGCACCGCCGCCACCGCCGCCACGTCGTCGACCGTGAGGCCACCCTCGGTCCAGTCGGTCGCGGAGAGCCGGACGAGCAGCGGCTTGTCGTCTGGCCACACGGCCCGCACGGCGTCGGTCGTCTCGACGAGGAGCCGCGCGCGGTTCTCGGGGCTGCCGCCCCAGCGGTCGGTGCGCACGTTCGACAGCGGTGACAGGAACTGGTGCAGCAGGTAGCCGTGCGCGGCGTGCAGCTCGACGGTGTCGAAGCCGGCGTCGAGCGCGCGCCGGGCGGCGGCGGCGAAGGCGTGCGGGATGGCCGCCACCTCGTCGTCGGACAGTGCGACCGGCGTGGCGAGTCCCGGGAACGAGACGGCGGACGGCGCCACCGTGGTCCAGCCGCCCTGCTCAGCGGGCACGGAGCCGTTGCCCTCGTGGAACGGCCGGAACGTCGACGCCTTCCGCCCGGCGTGCTGCAGCTGCACGCCGACGAGCGCCCCGCGGGCGTGCACCACGTCGACGATGCGCGCCCAGGCCTGGGCCTGCTCGTCGTTCCAGAGCCCGGCGTCCTGCGGCGTGATGCGACCCTCCGGGACCACCGAGGTGGCCTCGGCGATCACCAGCCCGAACCCGCCGACCGCCCGTGCGCCGAGGTGGACCAGGTGCCAGTCGTTCGGGACGCCGTCGACCGCCGAGTACTGGCACATCGGGGGGAGCCAGACACGGTTGCGGATGGTGGTGCCGCGCAGGGTGAGGGGTTCGAAGAGGAGGGCCACCTCGCGAGCGTACGTCCGCCGCGAGGGGGCCCCCGACGGGCGTCAGCCCTGCCGCGCCCCGATGCTCACCATCCAGCCGACGCCGAAGCGGTCGGTGAGCATGCCGAAGGTGTCGCCCCACGGCGCCGTGTCGAGCGGCACGCTGACGGCGCCGCCCGCGGCCAGGCCGTCCCAGTAGCCGCGGAGCGTCGCCTCGTCGTCCGGGCCGCCGGACAGGGACAGGCTGATCGCCGAGCCCTCGCGGCGCTCCATGCCCGGCGGGGTGTCGCTCGCCATGAGCGTCATGCCGGACGCCGTCACCAGCTGCGAGTGCATCACGCCGTCGGCGTCCCCCGGGACGCTCGGCGTCTCGAAGGCGCCGAACGGCGTGATGTCGAGCTGGCCGCCGAAGACGGACCGGTAGAACTCCATGGCCTCGCGGGCCTCGTGGCCGAAGCTGAGGTAGGGGTTGAGCGTGGTGGCCATCGTGTGCTCCTTCGTCGGGATGGGCTCCATGACATCGTCCGGCGGCCCACTGACATCGGCCACCGCGCCGCGGGTTAGCCGCACGTTACGGGCGCGCTCTCCCGTGTGACGGACTCCGGCCGGGGGTTACGTGCCGGTGAAATCTCGGTCCGTCGTCTGGCCGTCCGAGTGGCTGCCGGAGACGATGAAAGCCGTCCGGCAGACGCCGGGCGGGCAGAGGACGAAGGCCGCGCGCCGACGCCGGGCTCGGAGGCGACGACGGGCGTCCGGCCGAGGCCGAGCGCCGGAGATGACGAAGGGCCCCCTGGCCGACGCCGGGTGGCGACACAAGGCGCCGAAGGTCCGTGCGGCGCCCGGGCGGTGGGCCGAGGGGGAACCGTGACCGACCTGTTGAGGCGGCCGACGCCGGTGGCCCGTGGCCTCGAGCCGTGGGAGCCCGTGCCCGACGACCCGCGGCCCGACGCCGTCCTCTTCGACATGGACGGGCCCCTGTTCGACACCGGGACCATCTGGGCGGGAGTCGTCGGCGCGATGGTCCGGGGCCACGGCGGGGTCTGGCTGCCCGACGACGACGACGCGGTGCTCGGCTGGTCCGTGCCGGCGCTGTGCGCCGAGATCGCGCGCCGCGGCGTCCCGCTGCCGTCCGACGAGGTCGCCGAGCGCCTGCACGCCGGCGTGGCCGCCGTGCTGCGGCGCGGCCTGCCCTGGCGCCCCGGTGCCCAGACGCTGCTCGTCGCGCTGCGACGCGTGGGCGTGCCGTGCGCGCTCGTCACGGCGACGCACGCGTCGATCGTCGACGGCGTCGTCGCGCAGCTTCCGGAGGGCGTGTTCGGTGCCGTCGTGACCGGGGACGGCCCGTCCCGGCCCAAGCCGGAGCCGGACGCGTACCTGCTCGCGGCCGACGAGCTGCGCGTCGACCCCCGGCGCTGCGCCGCGGTCGAGGACCTGCCGGCGGGTGTGCGCGCCGCCCTGCGCGCGGGGGCGCTGACGTATGCCGTCGACCCGACGGTCGGTCTGCCGCCCGACCTCCGCGCGGACCCGCGCCTGCGGCGCGTCGACGGGCTGGCTGCCGTGGGCCGGGCGGTGCTGGCGCCGTCCTGGTAGCCGCGGGCGCACGACGGTGTCGGGGGCGGGCCGGCAGCCGGCCTCGCGGCCAGCGTCACCCCCGCCGCGCGGGTGTGCCCGGGCAGCGTCGGGTCAGGCGTCCGCGAGCACCCGGTCGACGGCGGCCAGGGCCGCGTCCAGGTCCGGCGCCTGGCGGATGGCGGGGCCGCCGGCCGCGGCCTCGTCGGGCAGGTTCCAGAAACCGAGCGCGACGACGGGGACGCCCGTGCGCACGGCCAGCGCCACCTCGCTCAGCGTCCCCCACGAGCCGCCGACCGCGACGACCACGTCCGCCGCGCGCACGACGAGCCAGTTGCGCAGCTCCCCGAGCCCGGTCGGGATCGCCACGGTGAGGTGCGGGTTCCCCTCGGTCCGGTCGAGGCCCGGCAGCAGCCCGACGACGAGCCCGCCGGCCCCCGCCGAGCCACGCGAGACCGCCGCCATGACGCCCCCGCCACCGCCGCACACGACGACGTGGCCCCGGCGGGCGAGCTCGCCGCCGAGCCGCTCGGCGGTCTCGTCCTGCTCCGCCGTGGACGACGAGGGCCCGACGACCGCGACGTACCGCCGTGCGCTCACGCGAACCGGTCCGGGTCGCCCGCCCCGACGCGCACGACCTCCGGCTCGCCGCTCGTCCAGTCGACGACCGTCGACGGCTCCATGCCGCAGTCGCCGCCGTCGAGGATCGCGTCGAGCTCGTCGTCCAGCTCCTCCTTGATCTGCCAGCCCTCGGTGAGGGGCCACTCGGCGCCGGGCATGAGCAGGGACGACGACAGCAGCGGCTCGCCGAGCTCGCGCAGCAGCGCCTGGGCGACCGCGTTGTCGGGGATCCGCACGCCGACGCTGCGCTTGCGCGGGTGGGCCAGCCGCCGCGGTACCTCGGAGGTCGCCGGGAGGATGAACGTGTACGGCCCCGGCGTCGCCGCCTTGATGGCCCGGAACGCGTTGTTGGACAGGATGACGAGCTGCCCGAGCTGCGCGAAGTCGGCGCACACGAGGGTGAGGTGGTGGGCGGCGTCGAGGTGGCGGATCCGCCGGATGCGCTCGGCGCCGTCGAGGTCGTCGATGCGCGTCCCGAGCGCGTACATCGAGTCCGTCGGGTAGGCGATCACCGCCCCCCGCCGCAGCAGCTCCGCCACCTGGGCGATCGCGTGCGGCTGCGGGCTGGTGGGGTGCACCTCGACGTACCGGGCCACGGGCACCATCCTGCCCCGCCGCCCCGGGACGACGAAGGGGCGCCCCGCACCGGCGGGACGCCCCTTCGCGGTCGGACGACGATCAGGCCGGCACGAGGTGGCTCGGCAGGATGTCGTAGTGGTCGGGCTCCATGGTCAGCTCGGCGCGGCCGCCCGTGATCGACCGCAGGTCGAGGACGTAGCGCGCGAGCTCCGACTCCGGCACGAGCGCCTCGATCCGCACGTTGCCGCCCTCGAGCGACTCCGTGTCGGCGATGCGACCGCGGCGCGTCGACAGGTCGCCCATGACGTCGCCCTGCACGGACGTCGGCACGGTGACGGAGATCCGCGACACCGGCTCCAGCACCACGGAGCCGGCGGCGACGAGCGCCTCCTTCACCCCGAGGGCGGCGGCGGTGCGGAACGCCATGTCCGACGAGTCGACGGGGTGCGACTTGCCGTCGTAGACCTCGACCCGGATGTCGACGATCGGGTGCCCGTGCGGACCGCCCTGCGCCATGCCCTCCTGGATGCCCTTCTGCACGGCCGCCATGTAGTTGCGGGGGATCGAGCCGCCGACGACGGAGTCGACGAACTCGTACCCGGCGCCGTGCGGCAGGGGCGACACCTTCATGTTCACCACGGCGTACTGGCCGTGGCCGCCGGACTGCTTCTTGACCTTGCCCTCGGCCTCCGCGGTGCCGGCGATCGTCTCGAGGTAGCCGACGGGCACGGGGGAGGTGGTGACGTGCACGGAGAAGACGCGGGCCAGCCGCTCGAGGGCCACCGCGAGGTGGGTGTCGCCCAGGCCCCGCAGCACCGTCTTGTCGGCGACGCGGTCGACCTCGAGCGTCGGGTCCTCCGCCACGAGCCGCGCGAGCGCCCCGGACAGCCGGTCGTCGTCCGACTGCGTGACCGGCTCGAGCGCCAGGCCGTACACCGGCTGCCTCGCCTTGCCGGGCCTGGCCCGCAGCGACGTCCCACCGGGCGCACCCTTGCCGGCGAGCAGGGAGCCCGACGGCGTGTTGGCGAGCTTCGGCGCGGCGGCGACCTCACCCGCGACGGCTTCGTCGACCGGTAGGTGCTCCTTGCCGCGCATCCGGAACAGCCCGGGGAGCCGCTCCTCGGTGCCGGTGGTCGTGTTCACGAGCTTGTCGCCGGCGTGGATGGTGCCGGACAGCACGCGGAACAGCGTGACCTGGCCGACGAACGGGTCGGCGACGGTCCGGAACGCGTGCACCAGCACGGGCCCCGCCGGGTCGGGCGCGACCTCGATCGCGGTGTCGCCCGCGTACACGGTGGCGACGGACTCGGTCGGGACGGGCGAGAGCTCGCACACGAGGTCGGCCAGCCGGTCGATCCCGACTCCCGTGAGGCCGGAGGCGATGAGCACGGGGAACGCCTCGCCGTTGCGGACCTCCGCCGCGAGCGTCTTCTCCAGCTCGGCGATCGACGGCACCTCGCCGCCGAGGTAGGCCTCGAGCTGCTCGTCGTCGTGCGAGACGATCTCCTCGGTCACCTCGTCGTGCAGCCGGTGCTCCTCCTCGGTGAGCTGCTGCGGCACCGGCTGGCTGTGGTGGCGGCCGTCCGGGTCGTACGCGTAGGCCTCCTCGGCGAGGACGTCGGCGATGCCCTCGAACGCGGACTCCTCGCCGGTGGGCAGCTCGAGCGGGACGAGCCCCTCGCCGAACGCCTCCCGCAGCTCGTCGAGCACGCGGTGGAAGTCGGCGCGCGGCTTGTCCTCCTTGGTGATGACGAACATCCGCGGGACGCCGAGGTCGGCGGCGGCCTTCCAGGCGAGGTGGGTGCCGGCCTGCACGCCCTCGACGGCCGACACGACGACGAGCGCGACGTCGGCCGCGGCCACCGCGGCGTCGACGGACGAGGCGAAGTCGAGGAAGCCGGGCGCGTCCAGCAGCGTGAGGTCGTAGGTGTGGCCGTCGTCCGCCTCCCAGGTGAACGGCGCCGCGGCCAGCGACAGGGAGATGTGCCGCGCGATCTCCTCGGGCTCGTGGTCGGAGACGGTGGTGCCGTCCTCGACCTTCCCGGGCCGGGTCAGCACGCCGGCGCGATGGAGCAGCGCCTCGGCGAGCGTGGTCTTGCCGGCACCGCTGGCGCCGAGCAGCGCCACGGTGCGGACTCTGGGCTTCGTTGCCTGGTCCATGTCGTCTCCTCAGGGAGTTCCGTCTGGCCAGGCTAGCCACAGCGGGCCGAGCACGACAGGACAACGGTCCCTCGCGCCGCCGGCGGTGTCCCGGTGAGGGGAGGCCGCCGCGCGCGGGGGACCGTCGCGGTGCCGGGCCGGGCCCGGCCGGTGTCAACCGGGCGTCAGGCGGCGGCGAGGATGTCGACGACGAAGACGAGCGTCGAGTTCGCCGGGATGCTGCCCTGGGCGTTGGCGCCGTAGCCGAGGCTGGGCGGCACGACGAGCAGCACCTGCGAGCCGACGGTCTGCCCGACGAGGCCCTGGTTCCAGCCGTCGATCACCTGGGCCTGCCCGATGTTCTGGACGGGGAACGTGGCGCCGCGGTCCCACGACGAGTCGAACTTGGTGCCGTCCCAGAGGTAGCCGGCGTAGTTGACGACGACGGTCTGGCCGCTGGCCACCTTGGCCCCGGTGCCCTGGATGAGGGGCTGGACCACGAGGCTGGTCGGGGCGGCGCCCGTCGCGGCGGTCAGGGACGGCTTGCCGTTCGCGTCCAGCGTGACGGTCGGCAGGCCGGCGGCGGGGGCGACCGCCGTGCCGGTGGCGCGCGTCGGGACCGCCTGGGTCTTGCTGACCTCGAGCAGGTCCACCACGGTCAGCGGGTTGCCGGAGCTGTCCTGCGTCGGGGCGGCGAGCAGGATCCGCGAGCCGACGTGGGCCGCGACGAGCTGCTGGTACAGCTCGGCGAAGAACGACGAGGAGTCCACGGTCGTGACGACCGGCGAGCCGCCCGACCACGTGTCCCCGCGCTCGCTGCCGTCGGCGCCCGAGACCTCGAGGACGTGCAGCGTGACGAGGTCGCCCTGCGCGACCGCGTCGCCGGTGCCCTGGTCGATGGTGCGCGCGACCTGCGAGGTGACGGTGAACGGCTTGGAGGGCAGCGCGAGGGTGGGCTTCGCGCCGGCCGCCCCGGTGACGGTGACGGCCTTGAGCGCGGCCTCGTCGGCCGCGGTGTCGACGGTCGGGGTCGCCGAGGGTGCGGCGGACGAGGTGGCGCTGCCCGAGGGCACCGGCGGCGTGCTGCCACCGCCCGAGCAGGCGGCCAGGCCGCCGAGCCCGAGCACCAGGATCACGGCAGCAGCGATGCCACCTCGGACGGTCGTCGAGCGGCGCACGCTGGTCCTCCCAGGGTTCACGGGGGTTGTGCCGGCGCGTCGGCCGACGCGACGACGGTACGCGACGAACCTGTGTGACCGGCAATCGCGCAGGTGGGGGACCTGGGGAGATCCTGCACGCTACCCTGCGCAGCGGCGCCCGCCCGTGGAGGGCGGGCCATGCCCGGGAGGTGCGATGTCCCCGTTCCGATTCGCCGTCGTCGGCTCCGGCTGGCGCTCCGAGTTCTTCGTCCGGATGGCCCGGCTGCTGCCGGAGCGCTTCACGTGCGCCGGGGTCGTCACGCGCGAGGCGGAGCGCGGCACCTGGGTCGAGCGGCAGTGGGGCGTGCCGACCGTCCGCACCGTCGCCGAGCTGCCGCCGCTGGCGCCCGAGATGGTCGTCACCGGCACGCCCTGGCCGGTCACGCCGCACGCCGTCACCGAGCTCGTCGGCCTCGGGCTGCCGGTGCTGGCGGAGACGCCGCCGGCGCCCGACGCCGACGGCCTGCGCGCGCTGTGGGCGGCCGTCGGCTCGTCGGGCCTGGTGCAGGTCGCCGAGCACTCCCCCGCGATGCCCGTCCACCAGGCCCGGATCGCCGCGGTGGAGTCCGGGCTGATCGGGCGTCCGACGAGCGTCCAGGTCTCCTCGACCCACCTGTACCACGCGGTCGGGCTGGTCCGGCGGCTGCTCGGGGTGGGCCGCGGCCCGGTCGTCGTGCGGTCGTCGCGGTTCACCGCGCCGCTCGTCGACCCCATGACCCGCGACGGCTGGACCGGCCGGGCCGAGCCGATCGACCGCTCGACGATCCTCGCGACGCTCGACTTCGGCGACGGTCGGAGCGCGCTCTACGACTTCACGGACAACCAGTGGCACAACCCGCTGCGGACCAACCGGATCGTCGTCCGGGGCACGCACGGCGAGCTCGTCGACGACACCGTGACGCGCTGGGTGGACGAGCGCACGGTCACGAGCTCGACGTTCCACCGCTGGCAGACCGGCATCGAGCAGAACCTCGACGGCTGGGACACGCAGCACATCTCGCTCGACGGACGGGTGCTGTGGCGCAACCCGTTCGAGGGCGCGCGCCTGGCGGACGACGACGTCGCGGTCGCCACCCTGCTGGCGCGGTGCGCCGCCTGGGTGCGCGGCGAGGGACCCGCGCCCTACCCCCTCGCCGACGGCTGCCAGGACCACCTCGTCGGGCTGGCGATCGAGGAGTCGGCCCGCACCGGCGCGCCGGTGACCGCGGGTCCCGAGGCATGGGCGTGACCCGACCGGGTCTTGGCACGGCCGTCCTGGTCAGAGGATTCTGAGGGCCATGACCACGCTCGTCGTCTACGAGACGATGTACGGCCGCACGCGTGACGTGGCGCAGGCGGTCGCCGACGGGTGCGGCGGCGGTGGCGACGTCCGCCTCGTCGAGGTGGGCGAGCTCGCGGCGGGGCTGCCGGACGACGTCGCGCTGCTGGTGGTCGGCGGCCCGACCCACGCGTTCTCCATGACGCGGCCGGGCACGCGCCGGGACGCCGGCAAGTACGGCCGGACCATCTCGCAGACCGGCGTCCGCGAGTGGCTGGCGGCGCTGACGGTTCCTGCGGGGCTGCCCGTCGCGGCGTTCTGCACCAAGCTCGACAGCCCCCTGTCGGGGTCGGCGGCGCGCGCGATCGCGCAGCGGCTGCGCAAGCTCGGCGGGCGGCTCGTGGTGCCCGCCAAGGACTTCTACGTCAAGGGCACGCAGCCGGAGCTGCTGGCAGGGGAGCTGGACCGCGCCCGCGCGTGGGGGGCCACCCTCATCGCGGCGTCGGCGTCCCGCTGACGCCTCCCGGCGCATCCCTCCCGGGTGGCAGGCCGCGCTCCGCGGTGCGTCGCCGTCCGCGACGCGACCTGTGCCGAACGCCCTGAGTGCCCGGTCGCCCTCGGCGCGACCTCAGCCGACGGTCGTCTGGAACAGCAGGCCGAGGCCATAGGTCACGGCGGCGGCGCCGTAACCGATCGCCAGCTGGCGCAGCGCCCGCCGCGCGGGTGAGGCGCCCGAGAGGACGCCGACCACGGCGCCGGTGCCGACCAGCGCGAGGCCGACGAGCCCGGCCGCCCACGCCACGGCCGTCCACCCGGTGGCGCCGAGCAGGTAGGGCAGCACCGGGATCAGCGCACCCGAGCCGAAGAAGCAGAAGCTGGTCCAGGCGGCACCCCAGGCCGTGCCGATCGCCTCGTGCTCGTCGGCCGGAGCCGCCGCCTCGGGTGCGGCCTCGCCCGGCAGCGGCGTCGAGCTGCGCAGCAGCGAGGGCCCCACCGCGTGCGCGGCCTGGTACCGCTCGAGCGAGGACAGGACCGTGTCGGCGCGCGCCTGGGCCGCCTCCGCGTCGAGCCCACGGGCTCGGTAGACGAGTGCGAGCTCGTTGGCGTCGACGTCGAGGTCGGGCAGCACGGAGCCGGCTCGCGGGTCGGGGCGTCCGGCCTCCAGCAGCTCGCGCTGCGAGCGCACGGACACGTACTCGCCGGCGCCCATCGACATGGCCCCCGCCAGCAGCCCGGCGAGCCCGGACAGCAGCACGGTGTGCGTCGGCACGCCCGAGGCACCGATGCCGAGCACCAGGGCCAGGTTGCTGACGAGGCCGTCGTTGGCGCCGAACACCCCGGCGCGGAACCGGCCGGAGATGCGGTTGCGACCGCGCCGCGCCAGGCCGCGGACGACCTCCTCGTGGATGCGCTCGTCGGCCGCCATCCGGGCGGTGGCGTCTTCGTCGAGGGCGTACGACGAGCGGGACTCGGCGCGCTGCGCGAGCGCGAGCGTGAACACCGAGCCGAACCGACGGGCGAGCAGACCCAGCACCCGGCTGCGCCGGTCGCCCGGCCGGGGCGGGCCCACCTGGTCGCCGAGCAGCTCGAGCCAGTGGGCCTCGTGCCTCCTCTCGGCGTCGGCCAGCGCCAGCAGGATCTCGCGCTCCTCGCCCGTGCGGCGCGACGCGAGGTCGCGGTAGACGGCGGCCTCGGCCCGCTCGTCGGCCAGGTTGCGGCGCCACCGCCGCACCTGAGCGGACGTAGGGGCCGGGCGCGCCGCGGGGGGAGGTGAGGTAAGCATCGCCTTCCATGGTGACAGACGCGTTTGCCCTGGTCACGCCACCGCGGAGATTCGCATGCCTGAACACTCCCGCTCGCCGGCCCGCGCGTCGGGCCCACCGGCCGGTCCGTCCGCACGCCCACGGCGCGGCCGACCGTAGGCTCCCGGGCGTGCCCTCCCTGCTCGTCGACACCGAACCGCTGCGGGTCAGCCCGGCGTTCCGGCGGCTGTGGTCGGGCCTGGCCGTGTCCAACATCGGGGCGCAGCTGACGGTCGTCGCGGTCGGCCTGCAGGTCTACGGCATCACGCACGCGACGTTCCAGGTCGGCATCCTCGGGATCGTCGCCCTCGTGCCGCTCGTCGTCTTCGGCCTCTACGGCGGGTCGATCGTCGACCACTACGACCGCCGCAAGGTCGCGCTCGTCTCGGCGGTGGTCAGCTGGGTCGCGACGCTCGGGCTCCTGGCCCAGGCGCTGGCGCACAACCGGCACGTGTGGCTGCTCTTCGTGCTGGTGGCGGTGCAGTCGGGCGCGGGCGCCGTCAACAGCCCGGCGCGCTCGGCCATCTACCCGCGCCTGCTCGAGCCGCGGCTCATGCCGGCCGCCAACGCGCTGCAGACGCTCGCATTCAACGTCGCCCTCACCGGCGGTCCGCTGCTCGGCGCCGTCCTCGTCGCGGGGGTCGGCTACCCGGCGGCCTACGGGCTGGACGCAGCGCTGTTCACGTTCGCGCTCACGGCGCTGTGGCGGCTCCCGTCGATCCCGCCCGAGGGCACGCTCACCTCGACGGCAGGCCTGCGCTCGGTGCTCGACGGCCTGCGCTACCTCGGCTCCCGCCCCAACGTGCGCAACACGTTCGTCGTGGACCTCATCGCGATGATCACGGCGCTGCCGCGCGTCATCTTCCCCGCGGTCGGCGTGCTCATCCTCGGCGGCGGCGCCACGACGACCGGCGCCCTCACCGCGGCGATCGCGGTGGGCGGGATCCTCGCGGGGGTCTTCTCGGGCGGGCTGACGCGGGTGCGGTGGCAGGGGCAGGTGATCGTGTGGGCGATCACCGGCTGGGGCCTGTCCGTGCTCGTCTTCGGCCTGGTGCTGGTCGGGGCGGGCCGCACGTCACCGGCGCACGTGCTGTGGCCGGCGCTCGTCGCCGCGCTCGTCGTGCTGGCGGTCGCCGGCGCGTGCGACACCGTCAGCTCGGTCTTCCGGCAGACGATCCTGCAGACCGCCGCGCCCGACGAGATGCGCGGCCGGCTGCAGGGCGTCTTCACCGTCGTCGTGGCCGGCGGCCCCCGCCTGGGCGATCTCTGGGTCGGCACGCTGTCGTCCCGGGTGGGCGAGGCGTGGGCGGCGACGGCCGGCGGCGCGCTGTGCGTGGTGCTGCTCTGGCTCGTCGTGCGCGCGCAGCGCCACTTCTGGCACTACGACGCCCACAACCCTCAGCCGTAGCCCGCACGACGAGCCCGGCGACCCGCCGCACGACGAGTCCCGGCCGCGGACACGAGGCCGCACGACGACGTCATGCGCGGCCCGACCGGCGCCGCCGCAGGCCGCCGTCGAGCCCGGCGACCCGCCGCGCGACGCCGCCGCAGGCCGCCGTCGAGCCCGGCGACCCGCCGCGCGACGCCGCCGCGCCAGGGGCTCAGGGCTCGGTGGTCGCCGCGGCGACGGGCGCCGCGACCTCGTCGTGCGCCGGACGCCCCCCGGCCCGCCGCAGCGCGGGGTAGGCGAGCGCGACCAAGGCCACGACGCTCAGCGCGACCGCGACGATGAGCTGGAAGCCGCCGTGCGAGCCGGCGTCGTCGATCCGCGCGCCGGCCGCGGCCGACCCGACCGACGCGCCGAACGTGATCGCCGTCCCGATCCACGTCAGCCCCTCGGTGAGCCGGGAGGCGGGGATGAGCTCCTGCATGAGCCCGTTCCCGGCGATGATCGACGGGGAGATGGCGAAGCCGACGACGAACATCGTCCCGGCCAGCGCGCCGAGGCTGCTCACCAGGAGGAACAGGCACACGCCGAGCGCCAGCAGCACCACGGCGGTGGCGAACCGCCGCGCCTGGCTGGCCCGCCAGTGGCGCGCGCCGTAGAGGAAGCCGGACGTCATCGACCCGGCGGCGAACACTGCCAGCACGGCACCCGCCGTCGACTTGTGGCCCTGCTCCGCCGCGAACGCGACCGTCGCGACGTCGGTGGCGCCGAAGATGACGCCCGTCCCCACGAACGCGACGAGCAGCAGCGCCACGCCGCGCAGGCGCAGCACGCTGCCGCCGCGATGACCCGGCCCGTGCGCGGTGACGGGCGGCTCGGTGCGGCGCTGCGCGACGAACCACGCGCCGCCGACGACCACGGCCGCGCACGGCACGAGGAAGCCGAGCTGCGGCACGGCGCTGGTCGCCAGCACCGTGGCGAGCACCGGTCCCACGACGAAGACGAGCTCGTCGAGCGCCGACTCCAGGGAGAACGCGGTGTGCACCAGCCGCGGCTCGTCGGCCAGCGCGTGCGACCACCGGGTGCGGACCAGCGCGCCCACGTTGCCGCCGCACCCGCCGAGCACGGCGCCCGCGTACAGCCAGGCGGGGTGCGCGTGGGCGGTCGTGGCGACGGCCAGCCCGACGAGCCCGACACAGCTCGTGGCCAGCGCGGGCCGCATCACCTTGGCCTGGCCGTGCCGGTCCACCAGGCGCGCGATCCACGGTCCGGTGGCGGCCACCGTCACGACCAGGGCGGCTGACACCCGGCCGGCGAGGCCGTAGGAGCCGTAGCGCGCGCTGACGACGAGGACGATCGCGATGCCCACCGTGGCCATGGGCACGCGCGCGATGAGGGCCGCGGCGCTGAACGCGACCGCGCCGGGGCGCGTGAAGAGGTCGCGGTACGGGCGCAGCATCGGGCCATCGTCGCATCGCCGCGGCGCGGGATCGAATCGTTTTGACCCGCGCCGCCGCCCGGATGGTCGCGCGTCCTCGTCGAGCGCCGTGCTTGTGCGTCGAGCGCCACCGAAACTTCCCTGGCGCTCGGCGAACGCCTGTGACGGTCGGCGTCAGCCGGCGAACGCCTGTGACGGTCGGCGTCAGCCGGCGAACGCCTGTGACGGTCGGCGTCAGCCGGCGAGGGCCGCGGCGACCACCTGCTTCGCCTCGTCCTGCACCTGCGCGAGGTGCTCGGGCGAGACGAACGACTCGGCGTAGATCTTGTAGACGTCCTCGGTCCCGGAGGGCCGTGCGGCGAACCACGCGTCCTTCGTCGTCACCTTGAGCCCGCCGATCGCGGCGCCGTTGCCCGGCGCCTGCGTCAGCCGCGCGGTGATCTCCTGGCCGGCGAGCGTCGTGGCGGTCACCTGCGAGGGGGAGAGCGCCGCCAGCGTCGCCTTCTCCTCGCGCGTGGCGGCGGCGTCGACGCGGGCGTACCAGGACTGCCCGAACTCGGCGACGAGGTCCGCGTGGATCTGCGACGGGGTGGTCCCGGTGGTGGCGAGGATCTCCGAGGCGAGCAGCGCGGCGATGATGCCGTCCTTGTCGGTGGTCCACACGGAGCCGTCCCGGCGCAGGAACGATGCCCCTGCGGACTCCTCCCCGCCGAACCCGACGGAGCCGTCGACGAGCCCGGGCACGAACCACTTGAACCCCACCGGCACCTCGAGCAGCCGCCGGCCGAGCTTGCCGGCCACGCGGTCGATGAGGGACGACGAGACCAGCGTCTTGCCGATCGCGGTCCCGGGCTGCCAGCCGGGGCGGGCGGCGCCGTAGAGGTAGGAGATCGCCGCGGCGAGGTAGTGGTTGGGGTTCATGAGCCCGGCGTCCGGCGTGACGATCCCGTGCCGGTCGGAGTCGGCGTCGTTGCCGGTGGCGATGTCGAACGGCGCGTCGCCGCTCATGCGGCTGACCAGCGACGCCATGGCGTAGGGCGACGAGCAGTCCATGCGGATCTTGCCGTCCCAGTCGAGCGTCATGAACGCCCAGCGCGGGTCGACCGTCGGGTTCACGACGGTCAGGTCGAGGTCGTAGTGCTCGCCGACCTCGGCCCAGTACTCCACCGAGGCGCCGCCGAGCGGGTCGGCACCGATCCGCACACCCGCGGCCCGGATCGCCTCGACGTCGACGACGTGCTCGAGGTCGGCCACGTACGCGGAGAGGTAGTCGTGCTTCCTCGTCGTGCCCGCCGCGAGCGCCTGCTCCAGCGACACCCGCGGCACCTGCCGCCAGCCGCCGCCGAGCAGCACGTTGGCGCGCCGGGCGATCCAGCTCGTCGCGTCGGTGTCGGCCGGTCCGCCGTGGGGCGGGTTGTACTTGAAGCCGCCGTCGCGCGGCGGGTTGTGGCTCGGCGTGACGACGATGCCGTCGGCCAGCCCGGGACCCTGCGTGCGCACGCCCTGCGACGTGCCGGCGCCGTTGTGGGTGAGGATCGCGTGCGACACCGCGGGGGTCGGCGTCCATGAGTCGCGGGCGTCGATGCGGACCTCGACCCCGGCCGCCGCGAGCACCTCGAGCGCCGACCGCCACGCCGGCTCGGACAGCCCGTGGGTGTCGCGCCCGATGAACAACGGTCCGTCCGTCCCCTGCGCCCGCCGGTACTCGACGATCGCCGCGGTGATGGCGACGATGTGCGCCTCGTTGAACGCCGTGTCGAACGACGAGCCGCGGTGGCCGCTCGTGCCGAAGACGACCTGCTGCAGCGGGTCGGCCGGGTCCGGCACCCGGTCGTAGTACGCGCCCACCAGGGCGTCGACGTCGATGAGGTCCTCGGGGAGGGCGGGGGTTCCGGCACGCGGATGCATGGCCCGATCCTCCCGCACGGACCCCGGCCGCGCCCACCCCCGCCGGTGCACCGCCCAGGCCGCACCACCCCCGCCGGTGCACCGCCCAGGCCGCACCACCCCCGCCGGTGCACCGCCCAGGCCGCACCACCCCCGCCGGTGCACCGCCCAGGCCGCACCACCCCCGCCGGTGCACCGCCCAGGCCGCACCACCCCCGCCGGTGCACCGCCCAGGCCGCACCACCCCGGCCCGGCGCCCCGGCCGCCCCGGACCCGCCGCCCCGGCCCACCACCCCCACCCGCCGACCCCCCCGCCGGCCCGCCCACTCCCGCCGCACGTGGCACCGCGCGACGGTCGGTAGGGTGCGCGGCATGGCTATCGACTACGTCGCCCGCCCGTTCGAGGGCTTGCCGGGCGAGACCGACTGGGTCGCGATGCGCGAGCTCGTCCCGGCGGCCACCGCCACGGTGCGCACGACGAAGGAGCACGGCGCGCGCGACGTCCTCGTCACGACGTCGCTGCCGGACGCCTGGCCCGCGCTGCACCGCCAGGACGACGTGGTGCTGCTCGCCCTGCAGACGCGCAGCTCGTCGGGCGACGCGAGCCGGGACCTCGCGGCCGTGCTGCTCCAGGCGCTCGACGCCGAGCCGGGGACGCCGGTCCAGACCCTCGGCCTGCCGACGCCCGGGCCGCGCCTGCAGGACGTGCTCGACCTGGACGCTCCGTTCGAGATCGAGCTGCAGACCAGCTTCGGCTACTGGCTCGACGAGTCGACCGAGCAGACCGCGCAGGTCAAGGCCGCTCTCGAGGAGGCCGACGCCTCGATCATCCCGACCACCAAGCTGGCGTCCGTCGAGTCGGCGTACTGGGTGCGGATGGCCGGGCGGGAGTTCGTGCGCTGGGTGCAGCCGCTCGACGAGCAGGTGGCGCTCGACGGGCTCGCGCGCCTGCACGCCCGGCGCGAGTCCGGCTTCGCGGGCCACAAGTTCGTGGGGTACTTCCGCGCGTGCGGGCTCGTCGTGCCGGTGTGGGAGCTGGCGCGGGGGACGGAGGCCGAGGAGGTCGACGCCGACATCGCCACCTTCGCACCCGCCTTCGCGGCGGCGGTGGCCGACGACACTCCGCTCGACCCTGCCGCCCGCCGGGCCCGCGCCGGTCTCGTCGCCCGCCAGGTGACCCTGCGCTGAGCCGGGGTAAACGGCGGGCCGCGACTCGGCACAGGCAGGACAAAGGCTGCCGCTTATAGGCTTGACCTGTGCCGCGTCCCTTCCGCGCCCTCGGCGTCGAGCGCGACACGTCCGTGCCCGCCTCCGGGCAGGCGCCCGACGAGGCCACGCGGCCCGCCGACGCGGCCGCGGAGCCCGACCACGGGGCCGACGAGGTCGCGGAGGCTGCCGATGAGGAGGCGCTGCGCGCCGAGGGCTCGTCGTCGGTCCCGTCCGTCGGCGGAACGCGTGCCGCGGCCTCCGGCGCCCCTTCGTCGTCGGACGCCGAATCGGCACCAGCCGGCCCTGCGGCCCCCGGCGCGTCCCCTGCGCCGGCGGGGCCCTCGGCGCCTCGGTCGTCGCGCGACCGGGCGCGCGTGGCCGCGATCATCCCGGCCAAGGACGAGGCCCGACGCATCGCCGCCACGGTGCGCGCCGTGCGGGCGATCCCCGGGGTCGACCTCATCCTCGTCGTCGACGACGGCTCGGAGGACGACACCCAGCACGCCGCCCGGGAGGCCGGGGCGGTGGTCGTGCGGCACTCGCACAACCGCGGCCGCGCCGCCGCCCTCGAGACGGGTGCCGCCGTCGTGGCGATGCGCGACGTCCCGGGCCGACCCCCCCGGTCGCTGCTGCTCCTGGCCGCGGACCTCGCCGAGGCCGCGGTCAACGTGGCGCCCCTCATCCCGCCGATCTTCGCCGGCACCGCCGACATGACGGTCGCGCTGCTCCCGCCCGCGCCCACGGGTCGCGGCATGGTGGTGGGCGCCGCCCGCCGCGCGATCGCCCAGCTCACCGGCTGGACGCCGGACGCGCCCCTGTCCCCGCTGCGGTGCCTCACCCGCGCCGCCTTCGAGGCGGCCACGCCGCTGGCGCACGGCGCCGGCATCGAGCCGGCGATGACGATCGACCTGCTGCGGCGAGGGTTCCGCGTGCTCGAGGTGCCGATCGAGCTGCGGCACCACCCGGCCGGCGGGGCGCTGCGCAACCAGGTCCGGCGGGTCGCCGGCGCCCGTGACGTCGAGCTGGCGATCAACGCCCGCCGGATGGGCGCCGCCGCCGACGCCGTGCGCGACCGCCTCGCGCCCCCCGCGCGCCGCGGCCGCTGACCCCTCTCATCGCGCGTCGCCAACAGGCAGTGCCGCCCCTGGGGTGCCGCTGACCGACCCCTCCCGTCGCGCGCCGCGGCGCCGCCAGGCACTGCCGCCCGTCGGGTGCGGCCGGCCAACCCCGCTCACCGCGCGCCGCGGCCGCCGACTCCCGCTCGCCGGGCGCCGGCCGCACCTGGGCCCGGCGACCGATCGGGCCGACCGGACCGGCGAGCCAGCCGCTACCCTGCCGACAACCGCCCGCCGCACCCTGGAGGATCGATGAGCGCCCGCCTGCGCTACGCCTACCTCGGCCCGGCCGGGACGTTCACCGAGGCGGCGCTGCTGCAGGTCGTGGGTTCCGACGACGCCGAGCTGCTGCCGCAGACCGACGTCGGCTCGGCGATCGGCGCCGTCCGCTCGGGCGCGGCGGACCACGCGGTCGTGGCGATCGAGAGCACGGCCGAGGGCGGCGTGACGGCCACCCTGGACGCGCTCGCCGCGGGGGAGCCCCTCGTGATCCTGCGCGAGATGCTCGTGCCGGTGCAGTTCACGCTGGCGGCCGCGCCGGGCGTGGCCCTGCGCGACGTGCACCGCATCGGCGCCCACCCCCACGCCTGGGTGCAGTGCCGCACGTGGTTGGCGAACCATCTGCCGGGCGCGGTCCACGTCCCCGCGACGAGCAACACCGCGCCGGCGGCCCTCCTTGCCGAGCGCATCGCGGATCCCGGCCTGCCGGCGCCGGCCTTCGACGCCGCCCTCGTGCCCCCGCCCGCGGTCACCCGGTACGGCCTGTCGGCCCTGGCCAGCGACGTGTCCGACAACCCCTCGGCGCAGACGCGGTTCGTCCTCGTCGGCCACCCGGGCGTGGTCCCCGCGCCGACCGGCAAGGACAAGACGACCCTCGTCGTGCACCTGCCGGACAACGAGTCGGGCGCGCTCATGAACATGCTCGAGCAGTTCGCCGTCCGCGGGGTCAACCTGTCGCGGATCGAGTCGCGGCCCATCGGCGACGCCCTCGGCCGGTACTCCTTCTCGCTCGACGTCGAGGGGCACATCCACGACGAGCGGATCGGCGAGGCCGTCATGGGCCTGCGCCGGCGCTGCCCCTACGTGCGGTTCCTCGGGTCCTACCCGCGCGCGGACGCGGTCGCCCCGACGGTGCACGTCGGCACGTCCGACTCGGACTTCGTCGCCGCGCGCAGCTGGCTCGAGGCGCTGCGCCACGGCGACGCCACGTAGCGGTCGCCTCAGGTCCGCGGCGGGGCGACCCGTACGACGAGCGCACCCGGGTCCACCCGGGCGGACAGCTGCTTCGCCCGGCCGACCGACTCGCCGTCCACCTGCACCTGCTCGCCGCCGACGATCTGCACCGTCACCTGCCGGGCGCGCACGTGGTCGATGCGCCCGATCTTCGCCGGCAGGTCGTTGCGCACGCCGATGCGCTGCAGCATCACCTCGCCGAGCAGCTGCGCCCAGCCGGCGACGCCGCCGCGGGCGTCGAGCGCCGCGAGGTCCAGCCAGCCGTCGTCGATCCGGGCGTCGGGCAGCAGCGTGATCCCCCCGGGGAGCCGGCCGACGTTGCCGACCAGCAGCGAGCGCCCTCGCACCTCGATCCAGTCGCGGTCGTCGACCTTGACCTTGACCCGCAGCCGGCGCCCGTGGAGGTGGCGCACGGCGGCGACGAAGTAGGCGATCCAGCCGACGCGTGCCTTGAGCTGCTCGTCGGCGTCGGCCACCATCGCCGCGTCGACGCCCACCCCGCCGATGACGAGGAACACGTTCTCGTCGTGCGCGCCCTCGGGTGGCTCCGCGTCCGCCCACCGGTCGACGGTGAGGCGGCCGACGTCGATCGTCCTGTTCAGCCCGTCGAGCGCGATCGCCAGCGCGCTGGGCCCGTTGCCGATCGGCAGATCGAGGTTGCGCGCCAGCAGGTTGCCCGTGCCCTGCGGCAGCAGCCCCATCGGCACCGCGCTGTGCGCCAGCGCCTCGGCCACGGCGCGCACCGTGCCGTCGCCGCCCGCGGCGATGACGAGGTGCGCCCCGGCCTCCAGCGCCTGCCGCGCCTGCCCGACGCCCGGGTCGTCGGGCGTGGTCTCCAGCCACAGCGGCTCCGGCCAGCCGCGGCCCGCGATCGTCGTGGTGACGAGCTCGCGCAGCGCCGGCGTGCCCGGCTTGGTCGGGTTGACGACGACCGCCACGAGCGTGTCGGGACCGCCCGACCCGGGGGGCTGCTCCTCGACGACCGGGACCCCCGCGATGTCGAGGCGCGTGCGCAGCTGCCGCTGGCGGCGCGCGACCCAGATGCCGATGCCGATGCCCACCGCCGCGAGCACGGCAGCCCCCACGGCGACCCAGGCCTGCCAGGTCATGCCAGGGAATCTACGGCCCCACCTGGGGGTCGGCGCGTCCGTCTGTCGGTGGATAGGCTCGAGCCGTGATCGACCTGCGTCTCTTGCGCTCCGAGCCCGACGTCGTCCGCGCCTCCCAGACCGCCCGTGGCGACGACCCGCACCTGGTCGACCAGATCCTCGACGCCGACGCGCGCCGGCGCAGCGCCCTCACGGGATTCGAGCAGGCCCGTGCCTCGCAGAAGGCGCTCGGCAAGGACGTCGCCGCCGCGACCGGCGACGAGAAGCAGCACCTGCTCACGAAGGCCCGGCAGCTGGCCGAGGAGGTCAAGGCCCTGCAGACCGAGGCCGACGAGTCCGAGCGGCGGGCCGACGAGCTCGCCCGCCGCATCGGCAACGTCGTCGAGCCCGGTGTGCCGGCCGGTGGCGAGGACGACTACGTGGTGCTGGAGCACGTCGGCACGCCGCGCGACTTCGCCGCCGAGTACGGCCCGGACTTCCGGGTCCGCGACCACCTCGAGCTCGGCGAGCTGCTCCGCGCGATCGACACCGAGCGCGGCGCCAAGGTCTCCGGTGCGCGGTTCTACTACCTGACCGGCGTCGGCGCCCGCCTCGAGCTCGCGCTGCTCACGGCGGCCCTCGACCGCGCGCTCGCCCACGGCTTCACCCCGGTCATCACCCCGACGCTCGTCAAGCCCGAGATCATGGCGGGCACCGGCTTCCTCGGCGCGCACGCCGACGAGATCTACCGCCTGGAGGCCGACGACCTGTACCTGGTCGGCACGTCCGAGGTCGCGCTCGCGGGCTACCACTCGGGCGAGATCATCGACGTCTCCGCCGGCCCGGTCCGCTACGCCGGCTGGAGCGCCTGCTACCGCCGCGAGGCCGGCTCGTACGGCAAGGACACCCGCGGCATCATCCGCGTGCACCAGTTCCACAAGGTCGAGGCGTTCAGCTACACGACGGTCGAGGACGCCGCCGACGAGCACCGGCGCATCCTCGGCTTCGAGAAGGAGATGCTGGCGCTGACCGAGCTGCCCTACCGCGTGATCGACGTCGCGGCGGGCGACCTGGGCTCGTCGGCCGCGCGCAAGTACGACTGCGAGGCGTGGCTGCCGTCGCAGGGTCGCTGGCTCGAGCTGACGTCGACGTCCAACTGCACCACGTTCCAGGCCCGCCGCCTGGGCATCCGCGAGCGGACGTCGGAGGGCGAGGTCCGCACGCTCGCCACGCTCAACGGCACCCTGGCGACCACGCGGTGGATCGTCGCGATCCTGGAGAACCACCAGCAGGCCGACGGCTCGGTCGTCGTGCCCTCCGGCCTGCGCCCCTACCTGGGCGGCCTCGAGGTGCTCGAGCCGTGACCGTCCGCGTCGATACCCTCGCGCCGCGTCGACAGCCGGGACCGTCGACGTCACGCGCAGGTGTCGACGCCGCGGGGGACGCGCTATGACCCGCGCCCGGCTCCTCGCGCTCGACGTCGACGGGACCGCGATGTCGTACGGCGGGGTCGTGTCCGACAGGCTGCGCGCGGCCGTCGCCGACGTCGTGGCGGCCGGCCTGCACGTGGTCCTCGCGACCGGCCGCTCGCTGCGGGCGGCGAAGGACGCCGCCGACGCTATCGGCCTGAGCACCGGCTGGATGGTGTGCTCCAACGGCGCGGTCGTCGCCCGCCTCGACCCCGACGAGCCGACCGGCTACGACGTGACCAAGGTGGTGACGTTCGACCCGGCACCCGCACTCAAGGTCCTGGTCAGCGAGCTGCCGGGCGCTCTCTACGCGGTCGAGAACCTCGGCGTCGGCTACCTGGTGACGGCGCCCTTCCCCGACGGCGAGCTGTCCGGCGAGATCCAGGTGGTGCCCTTCGCGACGCTGTGCGCGGCGCCCGCGAGCCGCGTCGTGATCCGCAGCCCGCACGCGACGCCCGACGAGTTCCACCAGCTCGTCGACCGCGTCGGCCTGCGCGAGGTCTCGTACGCCGTCGGGTGGAGCGCGTGGCTCGACCTGACGCCGGAGGGGATCTCGAAGGGGTCCGCGCTCGAGGAGCTGCGCCAGAAGCTCGGCGTCGAGCCCTTCGCGACGGTCGCGATCGGGGACGGCCGCAACGACGTCGAGATGCTGACGTGGGCCGCGCGCGGGGTGGCGATGGGCCACGCCGACGAGCCGGTGCGCGCCGCGGCCGACGAGGTGACGGGCACCATCGACGACGACGGCGCCGTGGCCGTCATCCGTTCGCTGCTCGTCTGACCTGCGGATCCGGGCCGATGTGCGCCCGATGATGGTGCAAACGCGGCTACAGGGAGCATGCTGCGCAACGTGGTGGAGCACGGCATCGGCGACGTCGCCCGCGCTGCGGGCGTCTCCACCGCGACCGTCTCCAGGGCCCTGCGCGGCCTCCCGAACGTCACCCAGGCCACGCGGATGCGGGTGCTCGCCGCGGCGCACGAGCTCGGCTACGTGGGCTCGCCGGCGGCGGCGTCGCTCGCCAGCGGGCGGACGCGGACCATCGGATTGCTGACGCCCTGGGTGCGCCGCTGGTACTTCGCGAACGTCGTCGACGGCGCGGAGCGCGCGCTGCGCGAGACCAACTACGACGCGCTGCTCTACCGGTTCGAGGTCTCGCGCGGGGAGCGCCGCCGGGTGGACCCGTCCGTGCTCCGCCGCCGTGTGGACGGCATCCTCGTCGTCGGCCTGCCCATGGGCTCGAGCGAGGTCGACGACCTCGTGGCGCTCGGGCAGCCGCTGATCTTCGTCGGCTCGGGCCCGCCGGGGCACCTCACGGTGCGGCTCGACGACAAGCGCGCGGGGCGGGAGGCCACGGAGCACCTCCTGGCGCTGGGGCACCGGCGGATCGGGCACGTCACGGGCGACGTCGACGCGATGAGCGAGTGGGCCCCCGGCGCGGACCGCCGCACGGGCTGGCGCCAGGCCATGCGAGCGGCGGGACTGGCCCCGGACGAGCACGTCGTGGTCCAGGGAGACTTCCAGGTCGACGCCTCGCGCGCCGCGAGCACCGCCCTGCTGCGCGCGCACCCGGACCTCACGGCGATCTTCGCGGCGTCCGACGAGATGGCGATGGGTGTGGTGCTCGCCGCCCGGGACCTCGGGCTTCGGGTGCCCGAGGAGCTGTCGGTCATCGGGATCGACGGCCACGAGCTGGGCGAGCTCATCGGGCTAACGACCATCGCGCAGCCCGTGCAGGCCCAGGGCACGGCGGCGGCGCAGCTGCTGCTCGCCATGATCACCGGCAGGCCCGCGCCCGACCAGGTGATCTTCCCGACCGAGCTCGTCGTCCGGACGTCCACCGCGCCGCCGCGGCCGGCGGCTGACTGAGACCCGCCTTCGGCGACCGCGCCGAGCCCAGGTCGCGGCCGCCCCCGAGACCCCGGCGTGACGAAATCGTGACGTGCCGAACCTTGACGCCCCGGGGGCGCGCGATGTCACAGTTGGATCGCCATGTAAGCGTTTGCAAGCAAGGCCCCTGTCGCATCGATGAGGTTGTGGCCGGAAGGACGGACATGAAGCGAAACGCACGATTCGTAGCAGTGGCGGCGGGTGTGGCAGCTCTCGCCACGGTGGCCGCGGGGTGCAGCAGCGGTGGTGGCGGCGGCACCCCCACCAGCTCGGCTGGGGGCGGCAACACACCGGCCGCGCTGACCGGTGACTGCGCGCCCTACTCGGCGTACGCGGGGCACAGCGGCTCGACCGTCACGATGTTCGGGTCGATCCTCAGCCCCGAGTCGGACTCCCTGAACAAGTCCTGGGCCGACTTCACGCGCTGTACCGGCATCACCATCCAGTACACCGGGTCGAACACGTTCGAGTCGGACCTGCCGGTCAAGGTCAACGGTGGCAACGCGCCGAACCTGGCGATCATCCCCCAGCCCGGTCTGCTCGCCCAGATGGTCGCGACCGGCGCCGTGAAGAAGCCGCCGGCCGGCACGGTGGCCAACGAGGCGAACTGGAACGACGCCTGGAAGAGCTACGGCTCGGTCGACGGCACGTTCTACGCCGCCCCGATGAGCGCCAACATGAAGTCCCTCGTGTGGTACTCGCCGAAGTACTTCAAGGACAACGGCTTCACCGTGCCCACCACGTGGGCCGACATGATGAAGCTCTCCTCCGACATGGCGGCGAAGATGACCGGCGCGGCCAAGCCGTGGTGCGGCGGCATCTCGTCCGGCACCGCCAGTGGCTGGCCCGCCACCGACTGGCTCGAGGAGGTCGTCCTCGGCACCTACGGCGGCCAGGTCTACGACGACTGGATCAGCCACAAGGTCAAGTTCTCCGACCCGCAGATCCAGACCGCGATGAAGACCGTGGCCGACTGGCTGCAGAACCCGGCGTGGGTCAACGGCGGCGTCGGCGACGTCAAGTCCATCGCGACCACCACGTTCCAGGCCGCCGGCCTGCCGATCCTGCAGAACCAGTGCGGGATGCTCCAGCAGGCGTCGTTCTACGAGGCGCAGTGGCCCAAGGGTACGAAGGTCGCCGCGGACGGCGACGTCTTCGCCTTCAAGCTGCCGGCCGTCGACCCGTCGATCAAGACCCCCGTCGAGGGCGGCGGCGAGTTCGTGACCGCGTTCTCCGACGACCCGGCGGTCCAGGCCGTGCAGAACTACCTGTCGAGCCCCGAGTGGGCCGACAGCCGTATCAAGGTCGCACCCGGCTGGGTGTCGGCCAACGAGAAGGTCGACCAGACCCTCTACACCGACCCGATCGACCAGCTCTCCGCGAAGTACCTGGCCGACCCGACCGCCACGTTCCGGTTCGACGCCTCGGACACCATGCCGGCGGCCGTCGGCTCCGGCGCCGAGTGGACCGGCATGGTCGACTGGTTCGGCAGCGGCAAGTCGGCAGCGGACGTCGCCAAGGCGATCGACGCGGCCTGGCTGACCAGCTGAATCCCGCTGCACCCTGTGCAGTGACACCTGAGGTGCTCCGGCCCGTGGGATGCGTCCCGCGGGCCGGAGCATCTAGGTTGAGCACACCGGTGGAACTCTGGTCGTTGGTGGACGGACAAGGGAGTCTGCGGTGACCGCTTCACACGTCGTCATGGCGTCGAGCGTGGCGGGCCAGGCGGCCACCACCCTGCTCGGCGTGATCGAGGCCGTCGGTGGCTTCGTCGCCATCCTCTTCATCGTGTTCTACGTCGCGGGGCGGGCCACCGGTCGGCTGCAGAAGCCGATCGCGCTCATCATCTGCCTCGTCCCGGCGCTGTTCCTCGTCGCGCTGGGCCTAGTCATCCCGGCGATCACGACCATCAACAACAGCCTGACCAACCAGCAGTTCCTCGGTCAGCAGAAGATCAAGTACATCGGGCTGAAGAACTACGTCTACGCGTTCACCGACCCGGCGACCCAGCAGACGATCCTTCGCACGGTGCTGTGGCTGCTCATCGTCCCGGTCGTGTCCGTCGGCGTCGGGCTCCTCGTCGCCCTGCTCGTCGACCGCATGAAGCACCCGTCGGCGGCGAAGACGATGGTGTTCCTGCCCACGGCGATCTCCTTCGTCGGCGCGTCAGTGATCTGGCGGTACGTCTACGACTACAAGGACCCGTCGCTGCCGCAGACCGGCCTGCTGAGCCAGGTGGTCATCGCCCTCGGCTGGCGCAACCCGCCGAACTGGATGCTCACCGCCCCCCTCAACACCTTCCTCATGATGGTGATCCTCATCTGGATCCAGGCGGGCTTCTCGATGGTGGTGCTCGGGGCCGCCCTCAAGGCGATCCCGGAGGAGGTCATCGAATCGGCCCGGATGGACGGCGCCTCCGGGTGGCGCCTCTTCCGCACCATCCAGGTCCCGATGATCCGCGGCACCCTCGTCGTGGTGCTGACGACGGTGATGATCACCACGCTCAAGGTGTTCGACATCGTCTTCACCATGACCAACGGGAACTTCAGCACGGACATCCTCGCCCGCCGGATGTTCTCGGACATGTTCGTCACCAGCCAGGTCGGCCGGGGCAGCGCCCTCGCGGTGATCCTCTTCATCGCGGTCGTGCCGCTCGTCTTCTACAACGTCCGCGTGCTGCGCCGGGAACGGGAGATCCGATGACCACCGTCACCACGTCGACCGACGTCGCGAAGCCGCTGCACGGCGCCGAGGCGGTCAAGGCGGTCCGCCGCCGCTTCAGCACGCCGATGGCCTCGTTCTTCGCCGTGCTCATCGGCCTGCTGTGGACCATCCCGACGCTCGGGCTGTTCATCAACTCGTTCCGGTCGAAGCAGGACGCTGCCACCACGGGCTGGTGGATGTTCTTCGTCCACCCCACGTTCAGCCTCGACGGCTACAACCAGGTGCTCACCGGTAGCGGCGGCATGCTCATCCCGCTGGTGAACTCGCTGGCGATCACCATCCCGGCGACGATCATCCCGATCTTCATCGCCTCGATGGCCGGCTACGCGATCGCGTGGCTGCCGTTCCGGGGCAGCGACGTCATCTTCTTCGGGATCTTCGCGCTGCAGGTGGTGCCCCTGCAGATGGCCCTCGTACCGCTGCAGCAGTACTACGTGCACGGCCTGCAGATCGCCGGGGTGACTATCCTGCCGTCGCCGCACATCAACGGCACGCTCGCGCAGATCTGGCTCTCGCACACGATGTTCTCGCTGCCGCTGGCCGTGTTCCTGCTGCACAACTTCATCGCCCAGCTGCCGAACTCCGTCATGGAGGCGGCGCGCATCGACGGCGCGTCCCACCTGCGGATCTTCCGGTCGATCGTGCTCCCGCTGTCGATGCCGGCGATCGCCTCGTTCTCGATCTTCCAGTTCCTCTGGGTGTGGAACGACCTCCTGGTGGCCAAGGTGTTCGGTGGCTCGGACCCGACGATGCAGCCCGTCACAGCCCGCATGCAGAGCCTCGTCGGCAACTACGGCGCCCACGCGGAGCTGCTGGCGCCGGCCGGGTTCGTCACGATCGTCGTGCCCCTGATCGTGTTCCTCGCGCTGCAGCGCTACTTCGTCCGCGGCCTGCTGGCGGGGTCCGTCAAGGGGTAGCGCCCGACGAACGAACGGCGGGGCGGATGCCGGCCGCTAGCCTGGGCCGGTGCCCGCCCCGCTGCTGTTCGTCCTCTCGGGGCTGACCCAGTACGTGGGCGCCGCGGTGGCGGTCCGGCTGTTCGGGACGCTGCCGCCGACGACGATCGCCTGGCTGCGCATCGCCATCGCGGCCGTGATCCTGCTCGGCTGGGCGCGCCCGTGGCGGGCGCGGCTGCGGGGCCGTCGGCTGGCGACCGCGGCGCTGTTCGGCGTGGTGCTGGCCGGCATGAACGTCTCCTTCTACATCGCGATCGCGCACCTGCCGCTGGGCACCGCGGTGGCCGTGGAGTTCCTCGGGCCGGTCAGCGTCGCCGCGGTCACCGGCCGCGGCTGGCGCGACCGCGCGTCGATCGGCGTCGCACTGGTCGGTGTCGTGCTGCTCGCGGGAGTCAGCCTCGGGATGGGGCCCGGGGCCCGGGTCGGCCTGCTGGCGATCCTCGCCGCGGCCGTGCTGTGGGCGGGGTACATCGTCCTCGGCCGGCGGGTGGCGGGGCAGAGCGGCGGCCTGGCGGGGCTGGCCGTGGGCATGGCGACGGGTGGCGTCGTGTTCGCGCCGTTCCTCGCCGGGCGCGCGGCGCCCGTGCTCGGCGACTGGCGGCTGGCGCTGGCGGTCGTCGCCGTGGCGGTGTGCTCGTCGGTGATCCCGTACGGGATCGAGCAGGTGGTGCTCCGCCGCGTGCGGGCCGCGACGTTCGCGGTGCTGCTGGCGCTGCTGCCGGTGTGCTCGGCGGTGGTGGGCGTGCTGGTGCTGCGCCAGCTGCCGAACGCGGCGGAGGTCGTCGGGATGCTGCTGGTGTGCGGCGCCATCGCGCTGACCGGCCGCCCGGACGAGGCGCCGCCGGGCTGAGGAATCGCCCGGGAACGACCCCACGGGACCCCCGCCCCGTGCCACGATGCCTACGCCCGACCATGTCGTCGGGCTGCGCGCCGGCGTCCCGGCGCCCGAGTCGGGGGGCTCCACATGATGCGGTCGCGTCGTCTTCTGCTGGGTTCGTCCGTCGTCGCGCTCGCGGCCGGGCTGGCCGCGTGCGGCACCTCCGCACCGCCCGCCGCCGTCCCGACCAGCCAGGCGCCGGCGACGAGCGCGGCACCGTCACCCTCGCCCACGCCGACACCGACCGGGGTCATCGAGCTGACCGCCGACACGTTCGTCGGGGCGCTGACGAAGGCACAGGCGTCGCTGCCGGCCATGAGCGCCACGTTCGACATGGCGGTCACCTCCGCGGGCACCACCATGACGGCCACCGGCGCGCTGCGCGCCACGGCCGGCGCCACGCCGGAGCTGGCGATGACCATGACGGTGCCGGGCTCGACCACCGGCATCGACATGCGCCTGGTCGGCGGCGTGCTCTACATGAACATGGGAGAGGTGACGGGCGGCATGTTCGTCGCCGTCGACCCCGCCAGCGATCCGTCGACCGGGGTCCCCATGCCCACCGACGTCGACCCCGCCAGCAGCGCCAAGGACCTGCAGGGCGCGATCCTCTCGGTGACGAAGGTGGGCGAGCCGCAGCAGGTCGGCGGGGCGCTCACGCAGGCGTTCGACGTCGTCGTCGACCTGTCGAAGGTGACCGGCACGACCCGCCAGACCCTGGACGACGCCCTGAAGCAGGCGACGGCGGCCGGCGCGACGCTGCCGCCGATGCTCACCTACCACTACTGGATCGACGCGGACGGTCTGGTGCGACGCGTCGCCTACGACGCCCTCGGCACGTCGACGCAGATGACGTTCAGCGGGTGGGGCGAGCCGGTCGACATCCAGGCGCCGAAGGCCGACCAGATCGCCAACCTCGACAAGTCGTGAGCTAGAGGTACTGCCCGGGGCTCCGGCGCTCGTCGTCGTCCTCGGCGCCCTGAGGCGCGGGCACGACGAAGGTGCCGGGGGCCACCTGACGCGCGCCCGGCGGCAGCGCGCGGCGCATCTGCGACAGCTGGGCCTGGGCCGCCATCTGCTGGGCGACCAGCGCCGTCTGGATGCCGTGGAACAGGCCCTCGAGCCAGCCGACGAGCTGGGCCTGCGCGATGCGCAGCTCGGCGTCGGACGGCGAGTCGCTGGTGAACGGCAGGGTGATCCGCTCCAGCTCGTCGATGAGCTCGGGGGACAGCCCGTCCTCCAGCTCGTGCAGCGACCGCGCGTGGATCGCGGCCAACCGGGCGCGGGCGGCCTCGTCGAGCGGCGCGGAACGCACCTCGTCGAGCAGCTGCTTGATCATGGTGCCGATGCGCATGACCTTGGCCGGCTGCTCCACGAGCGAGCCGACCCCCTCCTGCTCGTCGACCTCTGCGTCGGCGACCTCGGGGGTCGCCTGCTCGTCCGGTCCCTGCGTCGCGTCGTCGCTCACCCTTGGCATTCTGCCGCCCGCGGGTCGCGGGCGCCGCCGGTTACGCCGCGGACCCCTACGGGATGAGGAGGATCTTGCCGAACGCCTCGCCGGCGGCCATCGCACGGTGCGCCTCGGCGGCGGCCGCCAGCGGCAGGCGGGCGTGGACCACCGGGCGGATGCGCCCGGCGGTGACCATCGGCCACACATGCTCGCGGACGTCCGCCATGATCGTGAGCTTCTGGGCCAGCGGTCTGGACCGCAGCGCCGTCACGACGAGGGCGGCGCGCTTGTCCATCATGAGACCCAGGTCGAGCTCGCCCCGACGGCCCTTCTGCAGCCCGACGATCGCCAGCCGCCCGTCGGCGGCGAGCATCGTGAGGTTCTCCGCCAGCGCCGCGGCACCGACGACGTCGAGCACGATGTCGACTCCGCGCCCGTCCGTCGCCGCCAGCACCGCCTCGACGAGGCCCGGCGCGCGATGGTCGACGACGACGTCGACGCCCAGCGCGGCGACGCGGGCGCAGCGCTCGGGACCGCCCGCCGTGGCCAGCACGCGGGCACCGGCGGCCCGCGCGAGCTGCACCGCGACGGTGCCGATGCCGCCGGACCCGCCCCGGACCAGGACGGTGTCACCGGCCTCGAACCCCGCTCGTGCGAGGGTCGACCACACCGTCGCCAGCGCCTCGGGCAGCGCGGCGGCGTCGACGAGGTCCGGTCGGTCACCCACGGGCAGCGCCAGCCCCGCCGGGACGGCGACCCGCTGCGCGTACCCGCCCCCGGGCAGCAGCGCGGCGAGGCGGTCACCGACCGCCCACCCCGCGACGTCCGCACCGACGGACACGACCGTGCCGGAGACCTCGAGGCCGGGCCACGGCGGCGCCCCCGGCGGGGGCGGGTACAGGCCGGCCGCCTGGAGCAGGTCCGCCCGGTTGACGCCCGCGGCGGCCACCTGGACGAGCAGGTCCGCGCGACCGGCCTCCGGTTCGGGGACCTCGGCGAGGGTCAGGGGTTCACCCGGAGCGGTGACGACGATCGCGCGCACCACAGCAATCTAGGGCGCGAAGCCGCAGGACGAGCCGGACGAACCGGACGCCGACCGTTCCGGTGCGGGTGACGTACGTGGCAAACTCCCCGCGGGGACTCATGGTGCATCGGCCACGAGCCGATTGGACCGAACGGGGGTCTCCCAGGCCGCAACCCGCGGCGCTGAGGAAGGAAACGACATGCTGAGACGTCTGGGCATCCGCGCCAAGGTTCTTGCGGTCCTCGCGGTGCCGATGCTCGTCGTCCTCCTTGCCGGTGCGTTCATCTCGTGGGAGTCGGTCCGCAACCTGCAGACCGCCCAGAACGTGCGCCACGTCGTCGCCACGACCTCCGCGTCCGTCGCGCTCAACAACGCGCTGAACAACGAGCGTGCGCTCTCCCTCGTCGGCGGCACGGCGGACGAGATCAAGGCCGCTCGGTCGACGACCGACGCGGCGGTCGCGGACTTCCTCCCGAAGATGAACGCGATCGACCTGTCCAGCTTCTCCGCAGCCGCCGCCGGCGACGTCGGCCAGGTGCGGCGCGACCTGACGGACCTGCTGCCGAAGGCGCGGCAGGAGCAGGACACCAACCAGACGGCCCTGGTGCGCTCCGACTACGGCAGCCTCGTCGACGACCACGTCGTGCTGCTCGACGACCTGGCGAACCAGATCGACAACCGGCTCGTGGCCTCGTACATCTCGGCGTACACCGACGTCGCCCGCACCGTCCGGGGCCTCGTGCAGGAGGAGATCGACGGGCATGCGCTGCTGGCCAACGCCTTCCCCACCGCGGCCCTCGGTCAGTCGTACACCGCCCTGTCCAACGAGACCGAGGTCTACCGCGAGGCGGCGCGTGCTTCAGTCGCCGGACTGGGCATCGGCCTGGCGCTGCCCGGCGGCGACCCGAACGCCGGGTTCCAGAAGGACCGGCTGCTCATCGGGACCGGCGACGCGCTCCAGATGTCCTCCGTCACGCCGAAGTCCTTCGAGGACGAGATCACGGCCCAGTGGACGAGCCTCACCGACGTCTCGGACAACGTCCTCAGCGCGGCCCAGGCCACGACCTCCGACGCCATCAGCGCCGCCCAGCAACGCGCCTTCCTCACCGGCGGCGTCACGATCCTCGCGGTCGTCCTGTCCTTCTTCCTCGCGCTCGTGATCGCTCGGACGATCGTCATCCCGCTGCGACGCCTGACGGCAGCGGCCACGGACCTCCGCGAGGAGCTGCCGCGCCTGGTCGAGCAGGTGCAGAGCCCCGGCGACGGGCCGCAGATGACGGCGCCGCAGATCCCGGTGACGTCCCGCGACGAGGTCGGCCGCCTGGCCGGCGCGTTCAACGCCGTCAACCTGACGACCTTCCAGGTGGCGCAGGAGCAGGCGGCCCTCCGCGGCTCGATCGCCGAGATGTTCGTCAACGTCGCGCGCCGCGACCAGGTGCTCCTCAACCGGCAGCTGTCCTTCATCGACTCCCTGGAGCGCACGGAGGAGGACCCGCAGGCGCTGGCCAACCTCTTCCGGCTGGACCACCTCGCCACCCGGATGCGCCGGAACGCCGAGTCGCTCCTCGTCCTCGCCGGCATCGACTCCGGCCGCCGGCTGCGCGACGCGCTGCCGTTGTCCGACGTCGTGCGCACCGCCTCCTCCGAGATCGAGCAGTACGACCGCGTCGAGCTCGACCTCCAGGCCGACCCGCACATGCTGGGGTTCAACGCGCTGCCCGCAGCCCACCTCCTCGCCGAGCTGCTCGAGAACGCCACGGTCTTCTCCGAGCCCGAGACGCCCGTGGTCGTCACGACGGCCGTCGCGGGGGCGCACGTCGAGGTGCGCATCGCCGACCAGGGCCTGGGCATGTCCGAGGACGAGCTCGCCGCGGCCAACGAGAAGATCGCCGCGACGTCCGCCGGCGACGCCCTCGGTGCGCAGCGCCTCGGGCTCTTCGTCGTCGGCCGCCTGGCGCAGCGCCTCGGCGCCGAGGTGCGGCTCCGCAAGAACACCCGCGGGGGGACCGGCACCGAGACGGTGGTCCGGTTCCCCGCCACGCTGTTCCAGTCGACCGAGGCGTCCCCGCTCGGCGTCTACGGCGACCTCGCCGCCTCGGAGGAGCCCGCGGCGCCGGTCGTCTCCGAGGTCGACCTCGCCGCCCTGACGGAGGGCGTCACCGAGCAGGGACTGCCGCGCCGGCGCGCCGCGCTGCCCGCGCGCCCCGTCCGTGCCGCGTTCGACGAGGACTCGATCGTCCTGCCCGACGTCACGGCGAGCGTCCTGCCGGCAGAGCTGAGCGCCGCGGGCGGCGACTGGGCCCCGCTCGTCGTCCCCGACCAGTACGGGGCCGGCACCGCGACCGGCGCGGAGCTGCCCAGCCGGCAGCCCGCCGCGTCGGCACCGGGCACCCCCGCCGCCGACGGCGTCGGCCGTGCCCCCGCGATCGCCGACCCCGCGGCACGTGCCGGCATGTTCGCCGGGTTCCGCGGCCGCAGCGACCTGGCACCCGTGCCCGCCCCGGCCGAGCCGGCGGAGCCCGAGGCCCCCGCGCTCGTCGTCCCGGGCCTCGCGCCCGACGAGGAATGGGCTCCCGGTCAGGTGGCGGCCAGCTTCTGGACCCTCGAGGAGCCGCTGGCGCAGCCGGCCGCGACCGACGAGGCCCCGACCTGGTCGTCGGCCGTGGCGACCGAGCACGCCCGCGACGAGTTCGTCCCGGCGTCGTTCACCCCGCAGCCCCCCACCGCCGAGGCGCCCCTGTTCGACCGTGCGGCGAGCGAGCCGTGGGCCGAGGCCCTGGCGGCCGAGCAGCCCGCGCCCGCCGAGCACGTCGAGCCGTCGGTCCCCGTGGCCGCGGCGGTCGCCGCGACGGAGGAGGCCACCGCCGAGCGGTGGACACCGCCCGAGGTGGACCTCGCGCAGTGGGCGCTGCCCGTCACGGACGCCCCGGCGTTCGAGCCCCAGCCCGACGCGTTCTCCGGCCTGTCCGGATGGAGCGCCGCACAGGGCGCCGACACCGTCGAGGACGCGCCCTACGCGCCCTTCGGCCGGTCGCTCGACGAGGCCCAGGCCTGGGCGACCGGCGCCCTGCCCGTGGTGCCCGAGCCCGCGGGATTCCCGGGGTCGGACCCCGTCGCTGCGTTCCCCGAGCCCGGCGACGACCTCGTCGAGTCGTCGACCTGGCCGGACTGGAACGCCGACGCCGAGCCCTGGAGCGTCCCGGCGCTCGAGGAGGACCACGTCGCGTCGAACGGCGCCGCGACGGAGCTCCCGCCCGTCGTCGAGGTGCCCGACCTCGCGGTCGACGCCTCCGCGCCCGCCGCTGAGACCTTCGCGCCCGCCGCGGCCGAGCTTGCCCCCGAGCCTGACGCGGCCGAAGCCGCCGTGCCGCCGGGACCGTTCGACGAGGCGGAGCCGACCGACCTGCCGGTGACCCCTTCGTGGGCGCCCACCGTCGCCACCGAGTCGTTCCACGAGCTGGTGCGCGGCGGCGACGAGGGTCACGCGCGCCGGCGTGGGTGGTTCGGACGCCGCAAGGAGCGTGCCGTCCCGGCGCCCGCGGCGGTGGCTCCGACGCCGCCGGCCGTCCTCACTCCGCCCGTGCCGGTCGTCGCGCCGGCGCCCGCGCTGCCTGTCCGCTCGTCCGCCTGGGCCCCCGCGGCCGGCACGACGGCGCCCGAGGCCTTCCCGCGGCACGAACCGGCGCCCGTGCCGGTGGCGGCCGCCCCCGCCCCCGCCCCCGTCGAGCCCGTGCCCGCACCGGCGGCCCCCGCCGCACCGGCCGTGGCGTCGAGCTGGGCGCCACAGGGCAGCTGGACCCCGCCGGTCGCCACGACGCTGCCGAACGGTTCCGCCGGCCCCGGCACGGCGTGGTCGGCACCCGAGTGGGCGACCGCGCGCACGTCGTCGTCGACGGGCCCGGCCGCGACACCGGCGGGCGCCCCGGAGCACACGCCCGGCCCGCGCATCGGCACGCTGGACGACGAGGTCGCCGCGATGCTCGCACTGCGCTCCGACATCCAGGAGCAGGCCCTGTCCGAGCTCAGCCAGCTCTCCGCGTACCGGCCGCAGGTCGTCGCGGGCTCTGACCGGCTCACCCGGCGCGTGCCGACGGCCGTGCCGCAGGCCCCGGACATCGTCGAGTCGACCGCCGAGCGCGACCCCAACGAGGTGCGCTCGCGGCTCGCCAGCTTCCAGTCCGGCACGGCCCGCGGTCGCCGCGACGCCGGGCGCGACGAGGAGACCTCATGACGTCGTCAGCAGCATCGAGCACCCGTCGGGTGCGCGCCAAGGACGCAGCCTGCCCCCGCTGCTGCGTCGTGAAGGAGGAAGTGTGACCGCGCTCAGCACCGAAGCCGCCAACTTCGGGTGGCTCCTGGACAACTTCGTTCGCACCGTGCCCGGCACGCGCCACACGCTCGTCGTCTCCGCTGACGGCTTGCTCATGGCCATGTCCGAACAGCTGGACCGCACCAGCGGCGACCAGCTCGCGGCCATCGTCTCGGGCATGTCGAGCCTGACCCGTGGCGCGTCCCGTCAGCTGCAGGCGGGGGAGGTGCGCCAGGCGATCGTCGAGATGGACAACCTCTTCCTCTTCCTCATGAGTGTGTCCAACGGATCGGTCCTCGCCGTGGTGGCAGACTCCAGCTGCGACGTGGGCCTCATCGGGTACGAGATGGCGATGCTCGTGGCCAGGACCGAAGCGACCCTGACGCCCCAGCTGATCAGCGAGATGCGTGGCCAGCTGCCGGTGGACGGCGCCACCAGGTTGACCCAAGGCTGAACGGGAGCCCTTGATGGCAGACCACGTCGAGTACGAGGCGAGGACGGTCCGGCCGTACGCCGTGACCGGGGGCCGTGTGAAGTCCTCGCGAGCGGACCTCCCCCTGGAGGCCCTCGTCGAGCTGATGCCGGGTGCCGTGGCGGGCACCGGGCTGCCGCCCGAGCGACGAGCGATCCTGCACCACGCCGCCGCCGGCTACATCTCGATCGCCGAGCTCTCGGCGCTGCTCCACCTTCCCCTCGGCGTCGTTCGCGTCCTCGTGAGCGACCTCGCGGACCAGCAGTACGTGCGGGTGCACTCGTCGCAGCCGCTCGACGTCCAGACCGGTCAGTCCCCCGCCCTGTCCCTGAGCGTGTTGGAGAGTGTTCTCAATGGCATCGCAGCCCTCTGACGCCCCGATGGCCGCTCAGCCCGGCGCCGGCACCGTGGCCCCCACCGTCGTCAAGATCGTCGTCGCCGGCGGCTTCGCCGTGGGCAAGACGACCTTCATCGGGTCGATCTCCGACATCGAGCCCCTCAACACCGAGGCGGCGATGACCGAGAAGTCGGTCGGCATCGACGACGCGGGCCTGGTGTCCGACCGCAAGACGACCACGACCGTCGCCATGGACTTCGGCCGCATCGCCCTGCCGGGCCACCTGTGGCTCTACCTCTTCGGCACGCCTGGTCAGGACCGGTTCCTCTTCATGTGGGACGACCTGGTCCGGGGCGCGATCGGCGCCGTCGTCCTCGTCGACACCGACCGCCTGGACCAGTGCTTCCCGGCCGTCGACTACATGGAGAGCCGCGGCATCCCCTTCGTCGTCGGCGTCAACTGCTTCGACGGCATCGCCAAGCACTCCCTCGAGGACGTGCGGGCGGCGCTGGCGATCCCGGACCACGTGCCGGTGCTCTACACCGACGCGCGCTCGCGGGCCGCCACGAAGCAGGCGCTCATCGCGCTGGTGCAGCTGGCGATGGCCCGGCTCCGGGCCGGCGCCGCCTCCGCCCGCTGACCCCCCGGACGGCCGTGTGAGCGGCGGTGCCGATCGGCGAGGATAGGGCGGTGCCCCTGACCCCGTCGCCCTTCGCGGGGCGCGGGGTGCCTGCGGTGTACGTCGACGGGTCGGCGCTGTCGCAGTACCTGCCGGACGCGCCGTTCCGCGCCACGTGGCTCGCGTGGGTGGACGGTCGCCGGCTGGTCACGAACCCTGTCGGCGTGACCGAGCTGCACGGCATCGCCTTCGCACGGGGTGCGCAGGCGCGGGCGGTCGCGCACGCGGTCGAGCAGTCCGTCGAGGTGCTCCGCTTCACGGACCAGGCACTGCAGACCGCGTCGCACGTGTCGACGGCCCTCTCGTCGTTCGTCGCGCTGCACATCGGCACGGCGGTGGCCGATCCCGACGTCGAGGTCGTCGCGACGTACCAGCTCGACCTGGCGCGCGTCGCCGCGCTGTACCGGCTGGCCGTCGTGTCGCCCGGATGGCCCGACCGCTGGTGGGAGAACGTGTCCTGACCCCGAAGGGCGTGCCCGTGGCTGGTACCGTCCGGTCACCGGGAGGGCTGGCTGAGCGGCCGAAGGCGACGGTCTTGAAAACCGTTGTTGCGCGAGCAACCAAGGGTTCGAATCCCTTGCCCTCCGCCCACCTTCACCATGCCCACACCGGGCGCAACGCGGGTACCCACGCCGCTCACAGGTTGCTGCGGTCGGATGCCCGCGTGACGACCGAAGGACGAGCCGCGTGACGGCCGGGACGAACGCCGCGACCACCTCGATGCTCGCGCGCGCCCGCGCCGCGGCGACCCCCGCCAGGACGGCCGTCACCGCGGCGGTCGCCGTCGCGCTCGCCAGCATCGTCGCGGTCGGGTCGCTGCTGGACGGGATCGGCGAGAACGGCGACGCCGCGACGCTGGACCGGCCGACGCTGACCTGGTTCGTCGCGCACCGGGACTCCGCGCTGACGGCCGTGGCCCGCGGGTTGAGCACGGTGGGAAGCCCCGGGGTGCTCCTCGGCGTCGCCGTGCTGGCGCTTGCGGTCCTGGCCTGGCGACGGCGGTTCGACGAGGCGCTGCTGTTCGCGTTCGCGTTCGGCGCCGCGGAGTCGATCGCGCTCGTCCTCAAGCACGTCGTCGGCCGCCTGCGGCCCCCGGCCGTCGACGTCGTCGGGCCGGCGGAGACGACCCTGTCGTTCCCGTCCGGCCACACGATCGGCACGGCCGCCCTGGCGCTGGTGATCGCCTACCTGTGGTGGCGGCGCAGCCCCGGTGTCCGCCGCGCGCTCGTCGGCCTGGGTGCGGCCGCGCCGGCGATCGGCGTCATGGCCGCGTCGCGCCTGTACCTCGGCGACCACTGGCTGACCGACGTGCTCGGCTCCGTGGTCCTCGCGGTCGGCGTGATGGGGCTCGTCGTGCTCGGCGACCTGTGGCTGCGGCGCCACGGGCCGGCGTGGTTGCGGCCCGCCGGGGCGCCGGGGACGGTGACCACGCGGCCCTAGGCCGTTGGCCTGGCCGAGTCGTCCGACGAACCGTCATCATGGTCGTCGTGCCGCTGCAACCGGATGACGAGGAGCTCGACCTCATCCGTCGCTCCGGCGTCGTGCTGCGGGTGGGCCGGCTGTCCCTCTCGTCGGGCACCGGCTCCTACCGGGTCAAGGCCTCCATGGCCCGGGTGGCCGCGGCGCTCGGCATCGACCGCCACGAGGCGCACGTCACCCTCACCGAGATCACGACGACGAGCCACCGCGGCCGCTCCTTCCGCACCGAGGTGCTCGAGGTGCGCAACATCGGCGTCAACACCGACCGGCTCGCGGAGCTGGAGTGGCTGGCGCAGCGCGTCGAGGCCCGGGACGGCTGGACCGTCGAGCAGGTGCACGACGAGGTCGACGCGATCGAGCGCAAGGCGCCGCTGTACCCGGTGGTCCTCAATGCGTTGTGGGCGGCGATCGCCTGCGCCGCCTTCGCGTTCCTCAACAGCGGCGGCCCGGTCGAGATCCTCGGCGCGTTCGTCGGCGCGTTCCTGGGGCAGGGGCTGCGGCGGATGGCGCTGCACCGCGGGTTCAACCAGTTCGGCGTCGCGATGGTGGCGGCCGCCGTGGCCAGCGGGGCGTTCCTCGGCTTCGTCGAGCTGGTGCACCTGGCGGGCCTGACCACCGGTGTCCACGAGGCGGGGTACGCCTCGGCGGCGCTCTTCCTCGTGCCCGGGTTCCCGCTGGTCACGGGCGCGCTCGACCTCGCGAAGCTCGACTTCTCCGCAGGCCTCGCGCGCCTGACGCACGCCGTGATGATCCTCATCTCCGCGGCGTTCGCCGTGTGGGCCGTGTCGATCATCGTCGGGCTGTCGCCCGACCCGCCGCAGCCGCTGGCCCTCGGCACGGTGGCACTCGTGCTGCTCCGGGCGGTCGCGTCGTTCGTCGGCGTGCTGGGATTCGCGCTGATGTTCAACAGCCCGTGGCGGATGGCGCTCGTGGCGGCGCTCGTCGCCACGGTGCCGAACGTGCTGCGCATCGCCGGTGTGGAGCGCCTGCACTGGCCGCCGCAGGCCGCCGCCGCGGCGGCAGCCTGCCTCGTCGGGCTGCTGGCCGCCTGGATCGCGCCGCGGCTGAACATCCCGCGGATCACGGTCTACGTCCCGGCGGTGACGATCATGGTGCCCGGCGTGCCGGCCTACCGGGCCGTGTTCTACCTGTCGAACGGGGACATCACCAACGCGATGTCGTACGGCGTCACCGCGGCGCTCATCGTGGCGGCGCTGGCGATCGGCCTGGGGATCGCGCGGATGCTCACCGACCGCGAGTGGGGGCTCGAGCACTGAGGGTTTTGTTCGGTGCCGCCTGGCGCCTGTAGCCTGTCCCCCGTCTTGGAGACGTCGCATAGTGGCCTAGTGCGCGGCCCTGCTAAGGCCGTGTAGGGGGTTACCCCTACCGTGGGTTCAAATCCCACCGTCTCCGCTCTTCTCTAGGCGTCCGACCCGCGAGGCCGCGCGTCGGCATCGCGCCCGTGCCTACCATCGGCGCCATGCCGACCCCGCCGCCCGCGTGGCTCAAGCGCGTCTACGCCGTCCCGCAGCTGCTGTACCGGGTGGGGCTCGGCCGGCTGGCGGGGCACCGGTTCCTGCTGCTGACGCACACCGGCCGGCGCACGGGCGCCCACCATCACGCCGTGGTCGAGGTGGTCCGGTACACGCCCGCCACCGGCGAGGCCGTGGTGCTGGCCGGGTACGGGCCAGGCTCCGACTGGTACCGCAACGTCCGCGCCGGCGGCCCGGCCTGGGTGGACTTCGGGCGTGGGCCTCGGCCGGCGCAGGCCCGCGCGGTGCCCGCCGACGAGGCGGTCCTCGCCCTGGCTGCCTACGAACGTCGCTACGGGGTGCTCCGGCCCCTGCTGCACCGCGTCCTGTCGGCGTTCGCGGGCTTCGAGTACCGCGGCACGGACGAGGACCGGCGCCGCGCCGTCGGGGCGCTGCCGATGCTCGCCCTCACGCCGCGCCGCTGACCGGCACCGATACGCTCGCGGCAGGAGGCCTGGATGGACGCGCATGTCGTGGTGCTGGGGAGCGCCAACCTCGACGTCACGCTCACCGTCGCGCACGTGCCGGCGGCGGGCGAGACGGTGCTGACTCCGACCGCGCCGCTGCGGGCGGCCGGCGGCAAGGGGCTCAACCAGGCGATCGCCGCCGCGCGGACGGGCGGCGCCCAGGTGACGCTCGTCGGCGCGGTCGGCGACGATGGCGACGGGCGCTTCCTCGCCGATCGGCTGAGCGCCGCGGGCGTGCACCCGATGCTCCGCCTCGACCGCACCCGCGCGACCGGCCTGGCGCTCGTCCTCCTCGAGCCGGGCGGCGAGAACCGGATCGTGGTGGCGTCCGGCGCCAACCTCGCCCTCGACGACATCACCCCCGCCGAGGCCCGCGAGGTGGGCGTGGCCGACGTGCTGCTCATGCCGGCCGAGACGCCGGTGGCGGGTCTCGTCGAGGCGGCGCGCGCGGCGCGCGCGAACGGCACGCTCGTCGTCCTCAACGCCGCGCCGGTGCCGGCACGCGTCGCCGACCTGGTCCCCTTCGTCGACGTGCTCGTGGTCAACGAGTCGGAGGCGCTGGCGGTCCTGACCCTGCTCGCGCCCGACGAGGCCGTCGGTGACCTCGGCGCCCCGCCGCACGAGGATGCCGTGGCCGAGCGGCTGACCGGGTGGTTCGGCACCGTCGTCGTGACGCTCGGTGGCCGCGGGGTGCTGTGGGCGCGGCCCGGCGAGGCCACGCACCGGGTCGCCGCGTTCGACGTCCCCGTGGTCGACACCACCGGCGCCGGCGACACGTTCTGTGGCGCGCTGGCGGCCGCCCTCGCCACGGGGGTGGACGCCGCGGCCGCGATCGGGCGCGGCGTCGCCGCCTCGGCCCTCGCGGTGCAGCGTCCGGGCGCCTCGTCGGCGGTCCCCACGCGCGCCGAGGTCGACGCCCTGCTCGCGACGCGCCGCTGACCGGTCTCGGTCAGCCCCGGGAGGGCATGGCCGGTGACCCGGTCGGCACCGACGCCGCGGGGACCAGCAGCTCCGCCCGCGCCTGCGACCACGTCGGCGCGGCGTGCGGGCCGGGCGCCCGCCGACGGCCGCGCAGCGCGAGGCCGAGGAGCGCCACCGGGTACAGCAGGTAGCCAGCGCGGCTCGTCGGGAGCACGAGCATCGCTGCGGTCAGCGCCAGCGCGAGGAAGGCGGCGGTCCCGGTGAGCGTGCGCGGCGGGCGCCGGACGAGCGCGACGAGCAGCGCCGCCGCGACGACGAGCATGAGCGCGTAGCCGACGAGCTTGGCCGTCGGGCCGGCATGGGACAGCAGCACACCGGGCGTCGGCGAGTCCGCCGGGGAGGCGAACGTGCTGCTCGCCATCGGGAAGCCGGCGGCCTGGGCGACCATCGCGGAGGCGGTCGGCCCGACGAGCACCGGCAGCGACACCCCGACGACGACGGCGGTGGCGTTCGCGACGAACCGCCCGGCGTGCCGCCAGCCCCACCGGGCGACGACGAAGGCGGCGATCACCGCCACCGCGGGCCAGGCCGAGGCCTTGAGGGCGCACGCCACCCCGAGGGCGAGGCCCGCCTGCGAGAGGCGGCCGCGTGCCGCCAGGGCGATCGACAGGCACAGCAGCCCGACGACCGGCAGGTCGTGGCCGCCGACCGACGCGTGCAGCGCGAGGAACGGGGTGGCGAGCAGCGCCCAGAGCACCGGCTCGGTGCCCCGGGCGCGGCGGGCGAGGCGGTCGGCGGCGACGAAGCACACGCCGAAGACGAGCAGGAACCACCAGCGCGGATCGCCGAGCCCGATGTTCGGGAGCACCAGGCGCGGCAGCCCGAACAACGACATCAGCGGCAGGTACGGGTTGACGTCGTACGTCGTCATCGGGTGGGCGAGGTAGGGCGAGCCCGTGTCGACCAGGAGCCGGGCGGAGCGCTCGACGACGCCGACCTCGGGCTGGGAGATGCCCGCCACTACGAGCACGACGGTGGGGAGCAGCACCGAGCCGGCGGCGGCGACCCGCACGCCGGTGATCGGCCGGCGCGTGCGGAGGGTGGCGATGCCCGCCACGAGGTAGCCGGCCGTGGCCAGCAGGCCCCACACGCGGTGCGCCGTCTGGTCGGTGACGACGGCCATGCCCACGGCGATGAGCGCGCACACCGCGCACGCGGCCGCGACGCCCAGGTACGCGGGGGTGCGCTCGAGCCACGTGACGACCGTGCGTCGAGCAGCCTCGAACCAGCGCCGGTACGGCACCGGGCGCCCCCTTCGTCATACCGGTAGGACCGAAGGCGACGCTACCGCCTGCCGTGGCGCGAAACCGGCGGTCGTCGCGGAATCTCCACACGGCGCCGACGTGGCGATGGTCACGCGATCCGGTTTGGGGCGCGCTGCCGCTGGCCTGTATCCTCTCCGATGGCCCGTCCGCGGGCCACGCGCCCGTAGCTCAATGGATAGAGCATCTGACTACGGATCAGAAGGTTGGGGGTTCGAGTCCCTTCGGGCGCGCGTCGGGAAGGGCCCGGTCGATGCGTCGACCGGGCCCTTCCTGGTTCTCCTGGTCAGATCTCCCGGACGCCGCGGACGGCCTGCGACGCCGGGCTGCCCAGCACCGAGGCCGTGACGTCCGTGAAGCCCGCCTTCTCCATGAGGAGACGGGCATCCGCGGCGCTCCAGCGCCACTGGCCCCACGCGTCGACGGAGCCCGACGCCTTCTCGTCGTGCAGCGCGTCGCAGGCGGCCACCACGGCACGCCCGCCGGGGCGGAGCACGCGGTGCATCTCCTCCAGGGCCTTCAGCGGGTCCGGGACGAACTTCAGGCAGAACATCGAGGTGACGACGCTGAACCGCCCGTCGGGCCACGGCAGCGCCGCGACGTCGCCCTTGACCAGCTCGGCCGTGCCGGCCGCCAGCCGGTCCGCCAGGCGCCGGCGGGCGACCTCGAGCTGCAGGTCGGAGGCGTCGAGGCCGGCCACGTAGCGGGCCTCGCCGGCGTGGGACGCGAGCAGGACGGCCGAGCCGCAGCCGACATCGAGGACCTCGTCGTCCGGCCGCAGGTCCAGCGCCGCCGCCATCGCGGCGTAGTTGCGCCGGTTGATGCGGACCATGAGGCGGCTGCCGATCCTGCCGGTGCGGCCCACCGGCTTCCCGAAGAACCTCCAGTAGAACTGCGCCCGCCGAGTCATGGTGGCCTCCTGCCCGGGATCGCGGTCCATCCCGCTGCGACCCCGGCGCGGGCCCGACGGCCGAGCGGCCGCGGCGGGGGCTCCCGCTGCCCGCCACGCTAGGGATCCGGCGTCGGGTTCGCGACGGACCTGGGACCTAGGGACGTGGCGCGAGCCCCGCGTGGCGCGCGGGCCGGGACCGCACGACGATCGCTCCATGGCCACCGTCGCGAGGAACATGGTCGACACGCTCGCCGCCAGCGGGGTCCGGCGGGTCTACGGGATCCCGGGGGACTCGCTCAACGGGTTCACCGACGCGCTGCGTGACTCCGGGATCGACTGGGTCGAGGTCCGCCACGAGGAGGCGGCCGCGTTCGCCGCCGGTGCCGAGGCGGCGCTCACCGGGGAGCTCGCCGTCTGCGTGGGCAGCTGCGGGCCGGGCAACCTGCACCTCATCAACGGCCTGTACGACGCGCAGCGCTCGCGCGTGCCGGTGCTGGCCATCGCCGCGCACATCCCCACCTCCGAGATCGGCAGCGGCTACTTCCAGGAGACGCACCCGACGGAGATCTTCCGGGAGTGCTCGGTGTACGTGGAGTACGCCGCCTCCCCGGTCCAGATGCCACGGATCCTCACCACGGCGATGCGGGCGGCGGTCCAAGGCCGCGGGGTGGCGGTCGTCGTCATCCCCGGCGACGTCTCGCTGTCGGACGCGGTGGGGACCGCCGTCACGGCCGTGCGGGCGGCGCACCCGCGGGTGGTGCCGTCGGACGACGAGCTCGCGCAGGCGGCGGCGCTGCTGCGGAAGGCGAAGCGCGTGACGATCCTCGCCGGCGCTGGCTGCGAGGGCTCCCACGACCAGCTGATGGCGCTCGCGGACATGCTGGCGGCGCCGATCGTCCACACGCTGCGCTCGAAGCAGTTCGTCGAGCCCGACAACCCGTACGACGTGGGCATGACCGGGCTGCTCGGGTTCGCATCCGGCTACCGCGCGATGGACGCGTGCGACACCCTGCTGATGCTCGGCACCGACTTCCCGTACCGGCCCTTCCTGCCGGAGCAGGCGACCGTGATCCAGGTGGACGTCCGCGGCGAGCACCTCGGCCGGCGCGTGCCGCTGGCGCTCGGGCTCGTCGGCGACGTCGCCTCCACCCTCGACGCCCTCCTGCCGCTGCTGCACCGGGTGCGGCACCGCGCGCACCTGCAGGACTCGCTCGCCCACTACGCGACCACGCGCGCCAAGCTCGACGACCTGGCGACGCCCCGCCGGGGTGAGCAGCCGCTGCACCCGCAGTTCGTCGGCCGCCTCGTCGACGAGCTGGCCGACGACGACGCCGTGTTCATCCCGGACGTCGGCTCCCCCGTCATCTGGGCCGCCCGGTACCTGTCCATGAACGGGCGCCGCCGGCTCATCGGCTCGTTCGTGCACGGCTCGATGGCCAACGCGCTGCCGCAGGCCGTCGGCGCCGCGTGCGCCTTCCCCGGGCGCCAGGTGGTGGCCCTCTCCGGCGACGGCGGCGTCGCGATGCTGCTCGGCGAGCTGCTGACGCTGCGGCAGCACCGGCTGCCGGTCAAGGTCGTCGTGTTCAACAACTCGTCGCTGAACTTCGTCGAGCTGGAGATGAAGTCCGCCGGGTTCGTCACGACCGCCACCGGGCTGGACAACCCCAGCCTGGCGGCGTTGGCGGAGGCCGCCGGGCTCAAGGGCTTCCGGGTGGAGCGATCCGACGAGCTGCACGACGCGCTCCAGGCCGCGTTCGCGCACGACGGCCCGGCGCTGGTGGACGTCGTCACGGAGCGGCAGGAGCTGACGATCCCGCCCTCGATCACGCTCGAGCAGGCCAAGGGCTTCGCGCTCTACGCGATGCGCACGCTGCTGTCGGGCCGTGGCGACGAGCTGCTCGACCTCACGCGCGCCAACCTGCGGCAGGTGTTCTAGTCGCACCCCGGGCGGGTGCGACGTAGCGTGGATGACGATTGGACAGCGGGCCGGACGAGGGCCGCACCGCCTCGCGGCGGCTGCGGCGAACGATCACCCCGCGGGCTCGCCGCCGCCAGCAGCGACGAAGGGAGCCGTCATGTTCGAGCACTTCGACACCCCCAATGAGCTGTTCACGTTCCGCCTCGGCACGCTCCTGTCGGCCGAGCACGACTCGCTGTCGATGCTCGAGGACCTGGAGCGCGTGGTCGACGGGGACGACCTCAAGCAGCTGTTCCACCACCACGCGGACGAGACGCGCCAGCAGATCGCGAACGTGGAGGAGTGCTTCCGGCTGCTCGGGATGCCGCCCGACGACTCGCCGTCGCCGACGACCCGTGGACTGGCGAAGGAGGCGGACACCCTCATCCGCAAGTCGCACCCGACGCTGGTCGACGAGGTCGCGGTGGCCGGGGCCCTCGCGACGGAGCACTACGAGATCGCGACCTACACCACGCTGATCGACATGGCGCAGGCGCAGGGGCACACCGAGGTCGTCCGGCTGCTGCAGGCCAACCTTTCGCAGGAGGAGGCCACCTGCGACAAGCTCGCCGCCGTCGAGCGCCAGCTCGTGGGGGCGTGATGACCTCCGCGGAGCAGCCCGCGGCCGTGCGGGCGGCACGGGCCGTCGAGGAGGCGGGCGGCCTCGACGGGACGGTCAACCTGCTCGGTGACGCCTTCGACGCCCTCGTGGGCCGCCGGCCGGCGCTGACCGCGACGTTGCAGGGCACGCAGCTGGGGCACTCGCTGCACCCGCTGCTGACGGACCTGCCGATCGGCCTGTGGACCGCCTCCGCGGCCCTCGACCTGGTCGGCGGCCCGAGCTCGCGGGCCGCCGCCGACCGGCTGCTCGGCCTGGGCCTGCTCGCCGTGGCGCCGACCGCCCTGAGCGGCTGGGCGGACTGGTCCGCGAGCGGCACGCGGGTGCGGCGGGTCGGTGTGGTCCACGCGGCGCTCAACTCGGGCGCGGCGGTCCTGTTCGGCGCGTCCTGGCTGCTGCGCAGGGCGGGGCACCGCGGTGCCGGCGTCGCGGTGGCGATGGTGGCGAACCTCGTCGTCACCGGCGGCGGGTACCTCGGCGGCCACATGGTCTACCGGCTCGGGGCGCCCACGGGCGGTCCCATGGCCACCCGCCACCCCGCCCAGGAGGTCGTGCCGCGGGCGCCGTTGCGGGCGGCGTGACGCCCGGCCCGGGCGCGAGGGGTCGGTGCGGGACATGGGGGCGGCGGCTACCGTAGCCCGGTGACCGAGACCCAGGCCCTCGCCTCGACGGGCGTCATCACCCCCGACCACACCGTCGCCGCCTTCACCCGCGAGTTCCTGCGGGAGCTCAACTTCGGCCAGGGCGTCACCCTCGAGCGCTCGACGGTGAACGACCGGTACCTGGCGCTGGCCCGCGCCGTGCGGCACTACCTCATGAGCCGCTGGATCGAGACGCTCACCCGCCAGCGCAGCACGCAGTCGAAGTCGGTGTGCTACCTGTCGGCCGAGTACCTGCTGGGCAAGCAGCTCGGCAACGCGCTGCTGGCGACGGACCTGACCGCGATCGCCTGGGAGTCGATGCGCAACCTCGGCGTCGACCTCGACGAGCTGCGGGCCCAGGAGGTCGAGCCGGGGCTCGGCAACGGCGGCCTCGGCCGGCTGGCCGCGTGCTTCGTCGACTCCCTGGCCACCATGAACGTCCCGACCATCGGCTACGGGATCCGCTACGAGTACGGCATCTTCCGCCAGACCTTCGTCGACGGCTGGCAGGTGGAGCAGCCGGACACCTGGCTCGCGCTGGGCGCGCCGTGGGAGTTCCCGCACCCCGAGAAGGCGGTCACGGTCGGCTTCGGCGGCCACACCGAGCAGTACGTGGACGACGAGGGCAGGCAGCGGACGCGGTGGCTTCCGGCCTGGAACGTCCAGGGCATCCCGTTCAACTACATGGTCCCGGGCTACCGGAACGGCCGCGTCAACACCCTGCGGCTGTGGAGCGCCGAGGCGACAAAGGCCTTCGATCTGCAGATCTTCAACGAGGGCGACTACGTCGAGGCCGCGCGTGCCCAGACGTTCGCGGAGAACATCTCCAAGGTGCTGTACCCGGAGGACTCCACGCCGCAGGGCAAGGAGCTGCGGCTGCAGCAGCAGTACTTCTTCGTCGCCTGCTCCATCACGGACTTCGTCGAGGAGGTGCTGCCGGCCGGGTTCGACCTGCACCACCTGCCGGAGCGGATCGTGTTCCAGCTCAACGACACCCACCCGGTGATCGGCGTGCCGGAGCTGATGCGTGTCCTGATCGACGAGAAGGGCTTCGCCTGGGACGAGGCCTGGGCGGTCACCAAGGGCTGCTTCGCCTACACGTGCCACACGCTGCTGCCCGAGGCGCTCGAGGTGTGGCCGGTGGAGCTGCTGGGCCGGCTGCTGCCGCGCCACCTGGAGATCATCTACCGCATCAACGACGACTTCCTCGACGAGGTGCGCGCCGCGTACCCCGGTGACGCCGAGCGGGTGCGCCGGATGTCGATCATCGGCGAGGGTGCTCAGCGCACCGTCCGCATGGCACACCTCGCCACCGTCGCGGCCGTCAAGGTCAACGGCGTCGCCGAGCTGCACAGCCAGCTGCTGCGCGAGAAGGTGCTGGGCGACTTCGCCCAGATGTGGCCGGACCGGTTCACCAACGTCACCAACGGCGTCACGCCGCGCCGGTTCATCCGGCTGGCCAACCCGCCGCTGTCCGCGCTCATCACCGAGGCGATCGGCGACGGGTGGATCACGGACCTCGACCGGCTCGCCGACCTCGAGCCGCTGGCCGACGACGCGTCGTTCCGCGAGAAGTTCCAGGCGGTGAAGGCCGACAACAAGCAGTGGCTTGGGCGCAACCTCGAGGAGCGGGACGGCCTGACCCTGCGCACCGACGCGATGATCGACGTCATGGTCAAGCGGCTGCACGAGTACAAGCGGCAGTCCCTCAAGCTGCTGCACATCGTCACGCTCTACAACGAGATCATCACCGGCCGGCTCGACCCGACGACCCTCCAGCCGCGCGTCTTCGTCTTCGGCGCGAAGGCCGCCCCCGGCTACCAGATGGCCAAGCAGGTGATCGGGCTCATCAACGCCGTGGCGCGGACCGTCGACGCCGACCCGCGCGTCAAGGGCGCGCTGTCGGTGATCTTCCCGCCCAACTACGACGTGACCCTGGGGCAGCGGCTGTTCCCGGCCGCCGACCTCTCGGAGCAGATCTCGCTCGCGGGCAAGGAGGCGTCCGGCACCGGCAACATGAAGCTGGCGCTGAACGGCGCGCTGACCATCGGCACGGACGACGGCGCCAACGTCGAGATCCGCAAGCTCGTCGGCGACGACAACTTCTTCCTCTTCGGGATGACCGAGCCCGAGGCGGAGGCGCTCGTCACCGCGGGGTACCAGCCGTCGTCGTACTACGAGTCCGACGAGCGGCTGCGCGGGGCGATCGACCTCATCGCCTCCGGCGCGTTCGCGGGGGGCGACCGCCGAGTCTTCGAGCCGGTGGTCGACAACCTCCTGTACGAGGACCGCTTCCTCGCCCTGGCGGACTACGCGAGCTACCTCGACGCACAGGCCAGGGTCGACGTCGCCTACCAGGACAAGGACGCGTGGGCGCGCTCCGCGATCCTCAACATCGCGCGGTGCGGCTTCTTCTCGTCCGACCGGTCGATCCGGGACTACATCGACCGCATCTGGCACACGCCGCAGGTCCCGGTGATGTAGGGGCATGGGGCCCGACCTCGACGAGCTGCGCCGGCTGCGCCACGCGCGCGACCGGATGGACCGGGAGTACGCCGAGCCGCTGGACGTGCCGGCCCTGGCGCGCACCGCGCTGATGTCGCCGGCGCACTTCGCGCGCCGGTTCCGTGACGTCTACGACGAGACGCCGTACTCGTACCTCATGACGCGGCGCATCGAGCGGGCGGCGGCGCTGCTGCGCCGTGGCGACGTCTCGGTGACGGACGCGTGCTTCGCCGTCGGCTGCTCGAGCCTCGGCTCGTTCTCGGCCCGCTTCACGCAGATCCTCGGGGAGACGCCGAGCGCCTACCGTGCCCGCGACCACGCCCAGATGGTGCCGATCCCGGACTGCCAGGCGATGGTCCTCACCCGGCCGCGCCGGGCGCCGGCGAAGAGAGCAGTTTCGAAGAAGCCGGCCGACGAGCCCGTCCTTAGCGTGGTGCCATGACCACACGACTCAGCCACGTGCAGATCCTCGTCGACGACCCCGACGCCGCCCTCGCCTTCTACCGGGACGCGCTCGGCCTCTCGGTGAGGTTCGAGGTCGCCAACGGCGGCTTCCGCTGGATCACCCTCGGCACCGACGCGCAGCCCGAGATCGCCATCGTCCTCATGGAGCCGCACGCCGGCCGCTCGCAGGCGGACGGCGACACGGTGGCGGCCCTCCTCGCCAAGGGCGAGCTGCGCCCGGTGCAGTTCTCCTCCGACAACCTCGAGTCCACGTGGGCCAAGGTGGTCGCCACCCCCGGCGTCTCCGTCGTGGAGGAGCCGGCCGACCAGCCCTGGGGCGTGCGCGACGGCGCCGTGCGGGACCCCGCGGGCAACCTCGTGCGCATCCAGCAGGCGCAGGGCTGACCCTCAGCGGACCCGGCGGTAGACCAGGTCGCGGGCCGTCCGGCCCTCGGCGCGGGCCTTGCGCTCGAACGCCGTCACCGGGCGGCCCGACCCCGCCCCGGGCGCCGGCTCCAGGCCGGGGTCGGACGAGAGCACCTGCGCCATCTGCTCGGCGTAGTCCGGCCAGTCGGTCGCCGTGTGGAGCACGCCGCCGACGACGAGCCGGCTGCGCAGCAGCGCGACGTGCGCCGGCTGGACCAGGCGGCGCTTGTGGTGGCGGACCTTGGGCCAGGGGTCGGGGAAGAACGCCCGGACCTCGGCGAGCGCGCCGGGGGCGATGGCCCGCCGCACCAGGTCGAGCGCGTCGCCGTGGCCCACGCGGACGTTGCCGATCCCGGCCTCGTCGAGCAGCTTGAGCAGGTTGGCGACCCCCGGCAGGTGGGCCTCGACGGCCAGCACGTCCCGCGTCGGGTCGGCCGCCGCCATGGCCACCGTGGCCTCGCCCATGCCCGGCCCGATCTCCAGCACCAGCGGCGCCGACCGCCCGAACATCGCGACCGGGTCGAGCATCCCGTCGGCCGTGCGCGGGAAGGGCGCGTCCTCGTCGTGCACGGAGAACCCGAGCTCCGGGAACAGGCGGCGCAGCGCGTCCTGACGCACCGGGCCGAGGCCGGCGCCCCGGGGATGGAACGTCCGCAGCGGCTCGTGCGGCGCGGCGGCCGGGTGCCGGAACGGGCCGGGCGTCGGATCCACGGCCGTCAGCCTAGGGAGGTGAACCCTCATCGGCCCGAGGAGGCGCGTCCGTGGTCATCGACCACCTCGTCGAGCACGGCTGCTCGTCGCGGAGGACGGGGCGCGTCAGGCGCTGACGGCCTCCGCCGACGGGACCGGGCGGGCCGCCAGGGAGCCGTGACCGGCCACGTCCGTGCCGACCTCGAGCAGCCGCGCCGTGCCGTCGGGCTCGACCGCGACGCGGGAGACCGATGCGTTCGGGAGGGCGACGAGGCCCGCCGGGTCGAGCGTCGCGAGCCAGGCGCCCAGCGCCAGGCCGTGCCCGACGACGAGCACGTCGCCCGCCGTGTGGCGCGCGGTGATCGTCGTGAACGCCCGCCGCACGCGCGCCATGAAGTCGGCGGCGTGCTCGCCCCGCGGCAGGCCGGGGTAGGTCCCGGCGAGGATCTCGGGGACGATCTGCGCCCACGGGGCGACCTCCTCGAGCTCGCGCTCGGGGCGGCGCTCGAAGGTCCCGAAGTCGTACTCGCGCAGGTCGGCGTCGGTGACCAGCCGCACGGCGGGGTGGTGGCGCAGCAGCTCGACCGCGGTCGCCACCGCACGGCCGGAGGGTGAGGCGTAGGCCGCCTGGAAGGGGACGTCGGCCAGGTGGCGCGCCGTGATGCGCACCCCGTCGCGGCCGGGCCGTGTCAGCGGCGAGTCGCAGCTGCCCTGCAGCAGCTGGCGCTGGTTGAAGTGTGTCTGCCCGTGTCGCACGAGCGTGAGCGTGAGGGTCATCGATGCCCGTCCTTCGTCGTTGTCGTCCCCGCCACCGTAACCCCTGTCCGGTGACGAGCCGACGACGTCTCGGTGAGCGTCCGGCGAACGTCCGTCAGTGCAGGGCGGCGTCCGCGGCGGTGGTCCGCCACCCGAGGAAGCGCACGACGAGGCCCGCGCGCGACGGCGCGCAGCAGAAGGGGCCGGCCTCCAGCGGCACGTCGGTGTCGAACGGGGCCATCCGCACCAGGCGCCACGGCTCGCCCTCGGCGTGGGCACGCACGACGAGCGCGTCGCCGAAGCGGCTCGCGCGGACCGTGACGACCCGCCCCGCCCACTCCGGGACCGGGGCCACCGACCAGTCCGAGACCCCGCGCGTCACCACGGCGCCCACCTGCGGCAGCCCGTCGGAGATCTCGACCCCCGCCTTGACCCAGGTGTCCTCCGCGGCGCGCACCATGAGGCCGGCCTGGTCGAACAGCTGGTCGTAGGCGAGGGCGACGTCGACCTCGACGGCCCGGCCGGCGGGCAGCGGTGCGAGGAGCGCGTGCTCGGAGTCGTGGACGAACCCGTAGGCGGTGTGGCGCCAGGCGTCCGAGCCCTCGACCGCCTCGACCAGCAGGGCGTCGCCGTCCTCGCGGGTGGACGCCGGCGGGTGGGTCCATCGCCCGGCGGACCAGGGCACGGACAGGTCGTCGGTCATGGGGTGGAGCCTCCTGAGGATGCGGGTGACGACGGGTGGCCGGTGCGGACGCGCTCGTCGAGCCAGCCCAGCACGGCGGCGATGTAGCGCGTACGGGCCGGCTCCGGGGACAGGGACAGGTCGTGCGCGCCACCGGGGATCCGGACGAGCGTGACGTCGGGTCCCAGCCGCGGGGCGCGCGCCACCATGTCGCGCACGTCGAGGATGACGTCGGTCGTGAGCAGCGCGTCGTGCGCGTGGTCGCCGGGCCCGCTCGCGCCGGAGGCGACGACCAGGACGGGCGCCTCGATGTGGAGGCCGCGCGCCACGCGGCGGTGGCCCGCGCGGATGGACCGCACCCAGCCGGCCCGCACGGGGAAGGCGCGGTACGGCTTCCACGCGAGGTCGTAGTCCCACTCGCCGCCGCTGGAGCGGTGCAGCGCGTACCCGTAGTAGGGGTCCATCTCGCGGACCTTGAGGCGCGGGGCCACCCGTCCGACGACGTCGAGGACCGCGGTGAGGGGACCGCGCTCGAACCGGCTGCCGTTGAGGTCGAGCCACGGGCTGTTGAGGACGAGCGCGTCGACGAGCCCGGGCCGCTCGTTGAGCCACAGGGGCACGACGAGCCCGCCGGCCGAGTGGGCGTGGACCACGACCGCGTCGTGGTCCGCCCGCAGCACGCCCACTGCGCGGTCGAGCTCCTGGGCGTAGACCGCGATGTCGGTGGTGAACTCCGGCTCCCGCCCCGGGCGTGTGGAGCGGCCGTAGTCCCGCAGGTCGAGCGCGTAGAAGTCCCAGCCGTCGGCGGCGAACGCGTCCCCGAGGTGCCGCTGGAAGAAGTAGTCGGCGAACCCGTGCACGTGGAGCACGGCGCGGTGGGTCGCCGGCCCGGTGGGGTCGCGGCGGACCAGCGTCGCCACGGCGGGGCCGTACCGGTCCGGGGGCAGCTCCAGGGTGAGCTGCGACCAGCCGTCCCCGAGCACGTCGGGAAGCCATGCCTGCGGGGACGTCGTCGTCGGGTGGCTCACGCCGCGAGCCTAGAGCGCCACGCCACGGGGGGCATCGGCTGGCCCGGGCCCCGGCTGTGCCGACGTCACCAGCCGCAGTCTGGCCTTGGCGGTTGCCATGAAACTTGAGCGGAATAGACTCAACTCCGGTCTCGTTGCCCTCGTCGAAGCCATCACCAGGAGGAACGCCGATGCCGAGCGCGGACGCGAAGTTCACCACCCGGGCCCAGGAGGCGCTGGGCGACGCCATCCAGCAGGCGTCGGCCACCGGGAACCCCCAGCTGGAGCCCGCCCACCTGCTCGACGCGCTGCTGCGTCAGGAGGGCGGGGTGGCCAACGGCCTGCTCGACGCCGTGGGCGCCGACCGTGCCGCCGTCGGCCGGCAGGTGCGCGCGATGCTCGTCAAGCTGCCGTCGTCGTCCGGCTCGACCGTGGCGCAGCCGTCCGCGTCACGCCAGCTCGTCACCGCGCTCGACGCGGCGGAGAAGGAGGCGCGGGCGCTCGGCGACGACTACGTCTCCACCGAGCACCTGCTCGTCGGGCTGGCCACCGGGCAGTCCGGCGTGGCCGAGGCGCTGACCGCCGCCGGCGCGTCCCGCGACGCGCTGCTCGCCGCGCTGCCCACCGTCCGCGGCAACACCCGCGTCACCTCGCCCAACCCCGAGGGCACGTACAAGGCCCTCGAGCAGTACGGCATGGACCTGACCCAGCGCGCCCGCGACGGCAAGCTCGACCCCGTCATCGGGCGCGACTCCGAGATCCGGCGCGTCATCCAGGTGCTGTCGCGCCGCACGAAGAACAACCCCGTGCTCATCGGCGAGCCCGGCGTCGGCAAGACCGCCGTCGTCGAGGGTCTCGCGCAGCGCATCGTCGCCGGCGACGTGCCGGAGTCGCTGCGCGGCAAGCGGCTCGTCGCCCTGGACCTGGCGTCGATGGTGGCCGGCGCCAAGTACCGCGGTGAGTTCGAGGAGCGGCTCAAGGCCGTCCTCAACGAGATCAAGCAGTCCGACGGCGAGATCGTCACCTTCATCGACGAGCTGCACACGGTCGTCGGCGCGGGCGCCGGCGGCGAGGGTGCGATGGACGCCGGCAACATGCTCAAGCCGATGCTGGCGCGCGGCGAGCTGCGGATGGTCGGCGCGACGACGCTCGACGAGTTCCGCGAGCACATCGAGAAGGACCCTGCCCTCGAGCGCCGGTTCCAGCAGGTGTTCGTCGGCGAGCCGTCGGTGGAGGACACCATCGCGATCCTGCGCGGCCTCAAGGAGCGGTACGAGGCGCACCACAAGGTGACCATCTCGGACGCCGCGCTGGTGGCCGCCGCCACGCTGTCCGACCGGTACATCTCCGGCCGCCAGCTGCCGGACAAGGCGATCGACCTGGTCGACGAGGCCGCGTCCCGGCTGCGCATGGAGCTGGACTCCTCGCCGGTCGAGATCGACTCCCTCAAGCGCGCCGTCACGCGCCTGGAGATGGAGGAGGTCGTCCTCGCCGACGCCGACGACCCCGCGTCGAAGGAGCGCCTCGGGAAGCTGCGCGCCGACCTCGCGGACCGTCGCGAGGAGCTGGCGTCCCTCACCGTGCGGTGGGAGAAGGAGAAGGCCGGCCACAACCGGGTCGGCGACCTGCGCGCGCGCCTGGACGCGCTGCGCGCGGACGCGGACCGCAAGCTGCGCGAGGGTGACCTCGAGGGTGCCGCGCGCATCCAGTACGGCGAGATCCCGGCCGTCGAGAAGGAGATCGGGGCCGCCGAGGCCGCGCCCGACGAGCCCGAGCAGCCCCCGATGATCGCGGAGCGCGTGGGGCCCGACGAGGTCGCCGAGGTGGTGTCCGCGTGGACCGGCATCCCCGCCGGCCGGCTGCTGGAGGGCGAGACGGCCAAGCTGCTCCGCATGGAGGACGTCCTCGGCGAGCGCCTGATCGGGCAGTCCCGCGCGGTGCAGGCGGTCAGCGACGCGGTTCGTCGTGCCCGGGCCGGGATCTCCGACAGCGACCGGCCCACCGGCTCGTTCCTCTTCCTCGGCCCGACCGGTGTCGGCAAGACCGAGCTGGCCAAGGCGCTCGCAGACTTCCTGTTCGACGACGAGCGCGCCATGGTCCGCATCGACATGAGCGAGTACGGCGAGAAGCACTCCGTCGCCCGACTGGTCGGCGCGCCCCCCGGGTACGTCGGGTACGAGGAGGGTGGCCAGCTCACCGAGGCGGTGCGGCGCCGGCCCTACGCGGTGGTGCTGCTCGACGAGGTCGAGAAGGCCCACCCCGAGGTGTTCGACGTGCTGCTGCAGGTGCTCGACGACGGCCGCCTCACCGACGGCCAGGGCCGCACGGTCGACTTCCGCAACGTGATCCTCGTGCTCACCTCGAACCTCGGCTCGCAGTTCCTCGTCGAGCCGCTGCTGTCCGACGAGCAGAAGCGCGAGGCGGTCATGGGCGCGGTCCACGCCGCGTTCAAGCCCGAGTTCCTCAACCGGCTCGACGACATCGTCCTGTTCGACGCCCTGTCGCTGGACGAGATCGGGCAGATCGTCGACCTGCAGGTCGCGGCGCTGGCACGCCGCCTGGCGGAGCGCCGCCTGACGCTCGACGTCACCCCCGCCGCGCGGGAGTGGCTGTCGATCGAGGGCTACGACCCTGCCTACGGCGCCCGGCCCCTGCGGCGGCTCGTGCAGAAGGAGATCGGCGACCGGCTGGCCCGCGGCCTGCTGTCGGGCGAGATCCGCGACGGCGACACGGTGGTGGTGGACCGCGACGACGCCGGCACCCTGTCGCTGGTGGCGTCCCCGCCCCTCCCCTGACGGCCCCACCGGCCCTCCCCGACGGCCCCGCAGGCCCTCCGTGACGGGCCCCGCTCGGCCCTCCGTGACGGCCCCACCCGGCCGCGCCGGCGCCGCATCAGCGCCCGCACCGACCGTGCGGGACCCCACAACCGCGAGCGCCCCGTTCGTGACCGAGACCGTGCGTTCCGACGTCCGGAACGCCCGGTCTCGCCGACGAAGTGGGCGCTCGACGGATGGCCGGTCGCACGGCCGAAGCATCAACCGGGAGGGACCCTCGGACGAGGAGCGGCGGCGTCAGGCGTTGGCGGCCGCCACCAGCTTCGCCAGGTCCTCGGGCGGCACGGCGCCGCCGGCGAACGACAGCGCCACCTCGAGCGGGATCTGGCGCAGCATCTCGTCGTCCGTCTCGGGCACGCCCGCGGCGGCCATCGCCCCCCGGAGCAGCGGGCCGCCCACCGGGTGCGCCAGCCACTCGGCGACGGTCGACATGGAGTCCAGCGGCAGCGCGGCGCTCTCGCCGGCCACCTCGACGGTCGCCGTGCCGCGGATGTCGCGCGACGACGCGCCCACCTCGATCACGAACGTCCCGCCCTCGACGACCCACCGCCGCAGCGTGGGGTGCCAGAAGGACAGGTCGCGGGCGCCGAGGGTCACCCGGACCGTCTCGGAGGCGCCCGGCTCGAGGCGCACCTTGCGGAACGCCTTCAGCTCGCGCGGCGGGCGCAGCACCGAGGCCTGCGGGTCGCGCACGTAGACCTGCACCACCTCGGCAGCCGCCATCGAGCCGGTGTTGGTGAGGCGGACCGACACCTCGACCTCGTCGCCGGCGACGGTCGCGGAGACCTCGTCGTACCCGAACGTCGTGTACGTCAGGCCGTGGCCGAAGGGGTAGGCGACCGCGACGTCGCGCGCGTCGTACCAGCGGTAGCCGACGAGCACGCCCTCGCCGTAGCGCACGTGCCCGAACTCGCCGGGGAAGTTCCCGAAGGCGGGGGTGTCGGCCAGCCGCAGCGGGATCGTCTCGGTCAGGCGCCCCTCCGGCGAGCGGCGCCCCGCGAGGATCTCGGCCACCGCGTGGCCACCGCCCTGGCCGCCCAGCCACGTCTCGAGGATCGCCGGCGCCGAGCGCCGCCAGCCCGTCATGGACACCACCGAGCCGTTGGCGAGCACGACGACCACGCGGCGGTTCGCCTCGGCCAGCGCGGTGAGCAGCCGCACCTGGTTGGTCGGCAGGTCGAGGCGCTCGCGGTCGTAGCCCTCGGACTCGTCCGCCGGCAGGAGGCCGAGGAACAGCACCACCGTGCCGGCGTCGCGCGCCAGCTCCACCGCCTCCGTGCGCAGCCGCAGGTCGAGGTACGTGTTGGCGTCCAGCGTGTACCCGGCGACGAACGGCACGTCCCGGCCGAGCACCCCGCGCAGCGCGGTGAGGGCGTCGTCGACCCGCGTGGGGTGGACCTGCGAGGAGCCCGCGCCCTGGTAGCGCGGCGTGCGGGCGAGCTCGCCGACGACGAGCACGTCCTCGTCCGCGGGCAGCGGGAGGAGCGGGCGCCCGCCGACGGGGTCGTTCTTCAGCAGCACGGCCCCCGCGGCGGCGGCCTCCCGGGCCAGCTCGTGGTGGGCGTCGAGGTCCGGCGCCTCGCCCGCCTCCGTCCGGGAGCGGGCGACGAGGTGCAGCACGCGCCGCGCCGACGCGTCGAGCGCCTCCTCGGGCAGGCGCCCGTCGACGATGGCGCCGACGACGGCCATGTCCGGCCGCGACCCGATGCCGGGCATCTGCAGGTCCAGCCCGGCGACGAGCGAGGCCACCCGGTCGTGCACCGCGCCCCAGTCGCTGACGACGAGGCCTTCGAAGCCCCACTCGTCGCGCAGCACGCCCGACAGCAGCCAGCCGTGCTCGGAGGCGTACACGCCGCCGACCTTGTTGTAGGCGCACATCACCGTCCACGGCTGCGCCGTGGTCACCACGTGCTCGAACGCCGGCAGGTAGATCTCCCGCAGCGTGCGCTCGTCCACGTCGGCGGAGACGCGCATCCGGTCCGTCTCCTGGTTGTTGGCGGCGAAGTGCTTGAGGCTCGTGCCGACGCCCTGGGACTGCACGCCCTCGACGTAGGCGGCGGCCAGCCGGCCGGCCAGGTGCGGGTCCTCGGAGAAGTACTCGAAGTTGCGGCCGCACAGGGGCGTCCGCTTGATGTTGACGCCCGGGCCGAGCAGCACGGCCACGCCCTGCGCGGCCGCCTCGCGGCCCAGCGCCTCGCCGACCCGCCGCATGAGCTCGGGGTCCCACGTGGAGCCCAGCGTCACCGCCGGGGGGAAGCACGTCGCCGGCACCGAGTCGCCGACCTCGGCCGCCCCGCCCTCGACCACCTGCTTGCGCACGCCGTGCGGGCCGTCGGTCATCATGATGGCGGGCACGCCCGCGCGGTCCACGCCCGTGGTGTGCCAGAAGTCGGCGCCCGACGTCAGCGACGCCTTCTCCTGCAGCGTGAGGGTGCCCAGCACCCGGTCCTCGTCGAACGGCATCTCCACCGCACCTCCCGGTGGCACCGTAGCCGTGGCCCCGCTCAGGTGCTGGACGGCGCCCCGGCGGGGGTGGTGACCAGGCACGTCACGGTCGCGTGGCCCGGTGTCGGCGCCCAGACGACGAGCCGCCCGCCGTCGGTCGGCGCGGCCGCGCAGAGCTGCGCGGCGGACTCGTCGAGGCGCGTCTGGCCGCTGGGCGGGTTGGTCAGGTCCTGGCGCACGACGACCCGCGCCTCGTGGCTGTCGGCGCACGGCACCACGCGCACCGCCCACACCTCGCCGTCCGTCGGCAGCGTCTGCAGGCAGTTGCCGACCACCAGCTGCTGCGGGGTGGCGAACCGCGGCGCCGAGACATCGGCGGGCAGGGGACGCAGCAGCAGCACGGCGAGCCCGACGAGCGCCACCCAGGAGAGCGTCGACACGACCCCGAGCGCGAGGCCGACCCAGGCCATCCACCGGCCGCGGCGGCGCCGGCCGGCCGTCCGCGTGGCACCCATGGCGCCGAGCACGATCGGCACCGGCCCCAGCCCGACGACCCCGGTGGCCAGCGCCGCGATGCTCACGCCGTCCCACGGCGCCTGCGGCGCCGCCGGCTGCTGCCACCCGCCCGCGTAGTACGGCGCTGGGTACTCGTACCGGTCCGGGGGCTGGGTCATGCGGTGACCTCGAGCACCACCGGGACGTGGTCGGAAGGCCCCTTGCCCTTGCGCTCGTTGCGCTCGATCGTCACGCCCGTGACGGCGGCCGCCAGCGCGGGGGAGGCGTACGTCAGGTCGATGCGCATGCCCTCGTTCCGCGGGAAGCGCAGCTGCTGGTAGTCCCAGTACGTGTACGTGTGCTCGGCCGGCAGGTGCACCCGGCTGACCTCGGTGTAGCCGCCGTCGGCGATGGCCGCGAACGCCTCCCGCTCGGCGGGAGTCACATGGGTGCGTCCTGCGAAGAACTCGATGCTCCACACGTCGGTGTCCAGGGGCGCGATGTTCCAGTCCCCGACGAGGGCGATCTTCGCCGTCGGCTCGTCCTGCAGCCACTGCGCCGCCGCGGTGCGCAGGGCGGCCAGCCAGGCGAGCTTGTATTCGTAGTGGGGGTCGGCGATCTCGCGGCCGTTGGGGATGTACAGGCTCCACACCCGCACACCGCCGCACGTGGCGCCCAGGGCGCGCGCCTCGAGCGCGGGCGGGTCGCCCCACAGGGGCTGCCCGGCGAAGCCGCGCACGACCTCCTCGAGGCCGACCCGCGACGCGATCGCCACGCCGTTCCACTGGCTGAAGCCGAACGTGGCGACCTCGTAGCCGAGCGCCTCGAACCCCTCGCGCGGGAACTGCTCGTCCTTGCACTTGGTCTCCTGCATGGCCAGCACGTCGACGCCGGAGCTCTCGAGGAAGCCCAGCACCCGGTCGATCCGGGTTCGCACCGAGTTGACGTTCCACGTGGCCACGCGCATGACGCGACCGTACCGGCCAGCACCGACCACGGCACGACCCACGACACGGCGAGGGCCGGGTCGCCGTCCCCCGGCGGCATCCCGGCCCTCGTCGTCCGCCCTCTCAGGCGGGACCGTGAGTCACTTCACGTCGTCGTCGACCCACTCGAACGTGCGGGTGACGGCCTTCTTCCACAGCCGGTACGTCCGGTCGCGCTCGGCCGGGTCGATCGACGGGTTCCAGCGCTTGTCCTCGGCCCAGTTGTCGATGACGTCCTGCTCGCCGTTCCAGAACCCGACCGCGATGCCCGCCGCGTAGGACGCGCCGAGGGCGGTGGTCTCGGCGACGACCGGGCGGATGACCGGGACGCCGAGGATGTCGGCCTGGAACTGCATGAGCGCCTCGTTGGCGACCATGCCGCCGTCGACCTTGAGCTCGGTCAGCGCCACGCCGGAGTCGGCGTTCATGGCGTCGAGGACCTCGCGGGTCTGGAAGGCGGTGGCCTCCAGCGCGGCGCGGGCGATGTGGCCCTTGTTGACGAACCGCGTCAGGCCGACGAGCGCGCCACGCGCGTCCGACTTCCAGTACGGCGCGAACAGGCCGGAGAACGCCGGCACGAAGTACGCGCCGCCGTTGTCCTCGACCGTGTCGGCCAGCTGCTCGATCTCCGGGGCGGACGAGATGATGCCCAGGTTGTCGCGCAGCCACTGCACCAGCGAACCGGTGACGGCGATCGAGCCCTCGAGGGCGTACACGGCCGGCTGGTCGCCGATCTTGTAGCAGAGGGTGGTCAGCAGGCCGTTCTTCGACGGGACCGGCGACGTGCCCGTGTTGAGGAGCATGAAGTTGCCGGTGCCGTAGGTGTTCTTGGCGTTGCCGACCTCGAAGCACGCCTGGCCGAACGTCGCGGCCTGCTGGTCGCCGAGGTCGCCGGCGATCGGCACGCCCGGGACCATGCCGCCCTGGCGGCCGTAGCCGTAGACCTCGGACGACGACTTGATCGCCGGCAGCATCGACATGGGGATGCCCATGTCGCGCGCGATGTCCTCGTCCCACGAGAGGGTGCTCAGGTCCATGAGCATGGTGCGCGAGGCGTTGGTGACGTCCGTGACGTGCACGCCACCGTCGACGCCGCCGGTCATGTTCCAGATCGTCCAGGTGTCGGTGTTGCCGAACAGGAGCTGGCCGGCCTCGGCCTTCTCGCGCGCGCCCTCGACGTTGTCGAGGATCCACTTGACCTTCGGGCCGGAGAAGTACGTCGCCAGCGGGAGGCCGACGCGTGCCTTGTAGCGGTCCTGGCCGCCGCCGAGCGCACCGAGGTCCTCGACGATCTTCGCCGTGCGGGTGTCCTGCCAGACGATCGCGTTGTAGACGGGCTGCCCGGTGGTCTTGTCCCAGACGACCGTCGTCTCGCGCTGGTTGGTGATGCCAACGGCTGCGATGTCGACGTAGGTGAGGTTGGCGTTGGCCAGGGCGATCGCGACGACCTCGCGGATGTTGTCCCAGATCTCGATGGGGTTGTGCTCCACCCAGCCGGCGCGCGGGAAGATCTGCTCGTGCTCCTTCTGGCCGACGGAGACGATGCGGCCGGAGTGGTCGAAGATGATCGCGCGAGAGCTCGTGGTGCCCTGGTCGATGGCGAGGACGTACTTGGTATCGGGCATGACAAAGTCTCCTTGACGAATTGGTGAGGAGCGACGTCCCGGCGGCGCGCCTGGCGCGATCGGCGCGGTGCGCGCCGCCGGGAGTCTGGGGGGATGCCGGTGATGCCCGTCGTCGGGCGGCCGGCTGGCCTACGGGGTCGTTCAGACGATGTAGGCGTGGGCCACGAGGCCGGCGATCGCGCCGCCGACGAGCGGGCCGAAGACCGGGACCCAGGAGTACGCCCAGTCGCTCTTGCCCTTGCCCGGGATCGGGAGGAAGGCGTGCGCGATGCGGGGGCCGAGGTCACGGGCGGGGTTGATGGCGTACCCGGTCGGACCACCGAGGCTCATGCCGATGCCCACGACGAGGAACGACACGGGGAGCGGGCCGAGCGATGCCGGGTTCTTGCCGAACGCCAGGATGACGAAGACCAGCACGAAGGTGCCGATGACCTCAGTGAAGAAGTTCCAGCCGTAGGAACGGATCGCCGGGCCGGTGGAGAACACGCCCAGCTTCGTCGCCGGGTCGGCGTCCTCGTCGAAGTGCTTCTTGTACGCGAGCCAGCACAGGACCGCACCGATGATCGCGCCGATCATCTGGGCGAGCCAGTACAGCAGCATGTTGCTGAAGCTCGACGTGATGCCCTTCGCGAACTGGTCCGCCTTGTCCGGGGCGTTCAGGTACAGGCCGAGCGTGACGGCCGGGTTGATGTGCGCACCCGACTTGAAGGAGACGTAGACACCGGACATGACGGCCAAGCCCCACCCGAAGGTGATGACGACCCAGCCGGAGCTGAACCCCTTGTTCTTCGGCAGGATGACGTTCGCCACGACGCCTGTACCGAGAAGGACCAGCATCGCCGTTCCGACGATCTCGGAGACAAAAGCTTGACTCACGGTCTACCCACTTTCGTTGTGACGGGACTTCGTTGTCACGTGCACCTCGCGGCCAGGCCGCGAGGGTCTAGCGGCCGGTTTCCGGGGAACCGGCTCCCTTCCCGACGGCATACATCGGGGTGAGGTCTGTTGCCTTCAGGCGAACGGCCTCGGCAGAGGCGTCATCGCCTTCCTGCGCCGCGGCGTCCTCCGCCTCGACGCGTTCACGATAGGCCTGGATCTCCTTCTCCCGGGTCTTTTCGTCCCATCCGAGAACGGGTCCGACGAGATCGGCGATCTCCTCGAGCGCGGCCACGCCCTTGTCGACCTGCTCGTAGTTGAGCCGGGTGCGGTTCATCAGCACGTCGTCGAGGTGCAGGACGCCCTCGTGCGTGGCGGCGTAGAGCGCCTCGACGCGGGTGTAGGCCGGGGCTCCGGTGAGGGGCTTGGCGAGGTCCGGCCGGGCCTCGACGAGCTCGATGAGCTCGGGGAGCAGGGAGCCGTACCGGCTGAGGAGGTGATCGACGCGCCCCTCGTCCCAGCCGTAGGCGGCGGCCCATGTCTTGGCCTGCGCCTCGATGACGGCCAGCCCGTCGGCCCCCGCGAGCGGCAGGTTCGCCGTCGGGGAGGGCAGCGACTTGGCGCGGGCGCCGAGCGCGAAGTCGACGGCGTCCTTGGCCATCACCCGGTAGGTGGTGAGCTTGCCGCCGGCGATGACGGTGAAGCCGGGCGCAGGCGAGGCGACGGTGTGCTCGCGGGAGACCTTGGTCGACTGCGTGCCCTCCTTGACCTCCGGCTGGAGCAGCGGCCGCAGGCCGGCGTAGACGCCGATGACGTCGTCGCGGGTCAACGGGTCCTTGAGCACCGTGTTCGCGTGCTCGATGACGTAGTCGATGTCGGCGCCCGTGGCCACCGGGTGGCGCAGCTCCTGCACCCACGGGGTGTCGGTGGTGCCGATCACCCAGTAGCGCGGCCACGGGATGAGGAACAGCACCGACTTCTCGGTCTGGAGGATCAGGCCGACGTCACCGCGGATGCGGCTGCGCGGCACGATGAGGTGGATGCCCTTGGAGGCGAGGACCTTGAGGCCGCCGGTCGAGCCGGTGAGCGCCTCGGTCTGCTCGGTCCAGACGCCGGTGGCGTTGATGACGTTCTTCGCCGCGACGTCGAAGCGGTCGCCGGTCTCCAGGTCGACGAGCTGGGCACCGGTCACGCGGCCGGAGGCGTCCTTGAGGATGCCGGTCACCTGGGTGCGGCTGGCGGCGTGCGCGCCGTAGGACACGGCGGTGCGGACGAGCGTCTCCACGAGACGGGCGTCGTCGAGCATGGTGTCCCAGTACTGGATCGCGCCGACGGCGACGTCGGGGCGGAAGTCCGGGAACATCTGGGTCATCCGCGTGTGCGAGATGTGCTTGTGGAACGGGATCGCGTGGCGGGTGCCGGTCGACTGGGCGAGCGCGTCGTAGAGCGCGATGCCGGCGCCGACGTACGCCCGCTCCCACACGTGGTGCTGCAGCGGGTACAGGAACGGGGTCGGCCGCACCAGGTGCGGCGCGATGCGCTGCTTGAGCAGGTTGCGCTCGGTCAACGCCTCGTGGACGAGGTGGAAGTCGAGCATCTGCAGGTAGCGCAGGCCACCGTGCGCCATCTTCGTCGAGCGGCTCGAGGTGCCGCTGGCCCAGTCCTGGGCCTCGACGACGGCGGTGGAAAGGCCACGGGAGACCGCATCGAGTGCGATGCCGGCGCCGGTGACGCCGCCTCCGATGACCAGGATGTCGATCTCGTGGCCCGCTTCCGTGCTGGAACGGAGGACCTCGAGAGCGGCGGAACGGGCCTGGGGCGTCAGCGGCGCGGTCCTCATGTGAACTTCTCCTGCAGTTAGGCACGCTCGCCCGTCGGGGGCGGCTGAGTTATCGTCATCGCCAGGTGAACGCATGCGCAACACGAGTGCACATACGTGCACGGAGTAGGGACCTTGGGGGTGGGGCATGTACGTCAACAAGGAGCAGCAGGACGTGCTGCGCGCGGCCTCGATGTACTACCTGCAGGACCTCAAGATGGAGGTCATCGCGCGGCACCTGGGCACGTCGCGCTCCACGGTGTCTCGCCTGATCAAGCGCGCGCGCCAGTCCGGACTGGTCGAGATCACGCTGCGCCCGGCGAGCACCCGTGCGCCAGGTCTCGGCCGGTCGATCACGTCGATCTTCGGCGTCGAGGCCTACGTCGTGCCGGTCCCGGACTCGGCGAGCGACCTTGAGCGGCTGGAGCAGGCGTCCATGACGGGCGCCAAGCTCATCTCCTCGTGGTTCGACTCGGACATGGTGCTCGGCCTGGCGTGGGGCACCACGCTGGCCTCGGTCTCCCGCTACCTCGTCCCCAAGCCGACCCGCAGCGCCGCCGTGGTCCAGCTGAACGGCGCCGCCAACATGCGCACGAGCGGCATCGAGTACGCCTCCGACCTCATCTCGAGCTTCGGCACCGCGTTCGGTGCGGCGGTGCACCACTTCTCCGTGCCGGCGTTCTTCGACTACCCCGACACCAAGGCCGCGATGTGGCGGGAGCGGTCGGTCAAACGGGTGCTGGACATGCAGCGCCGCGCGGACATCGCCGTGTTCTCGGTCGGCGCCCTGGCCGGGGCCGTGCCCTCGCACGTCTACTCGGCCGGCTACCTCGACGAGGACGACGTGCGCGTGCTGCACGACGAGGGGGTCGTCGGCGACGTCTGCACCGTGTTCCTGCGTGCCGACGGCTCGTGGGAGGACATCTCGCTGAACGAACGTGCGACCGGCCCCACGCCGGTGCAGCTGCAGCGGATCCCGCGCCGCGTGTGCATCGTCGCCGGCGACGCGAAGGTCACGCCGCTGCTGGCCGCGCTGCGCGCCGGCGTCGTCACGGACCTCGTCGTCGACGAGATCACCGCGACCGGCCTGCTCGAGGCCGTCGAGCCGGCGCCCCTGCAGCGCCGCGCGCGCGCCCACGTCGGCGGCTGAGCCGCGCCGCCTGGCTACCGTGGGGGCGTGATCTCCGAGCTGCGGGTGCGCCCCGCGACGCCCGCCGACGTGCACGCGATCCACGACCTCGTCGAGCCGTACGCCACCGAGCGCATCCTGCTGGCCAAGGAGTGGGTCGGCTACTACGAGGCGGTGCAGGAGTTCGTCGTCGCCGTCGACGGTGACGACGTCATCGGCTGCGGCGCCCTGCACGTCATGTGGTCCGACCTCGCCGAGATCCGCACCCTGGCGGTCGACCCGTCGCGGCGTCGCCACGGTGTCGGCCACGCGCTGCTGCGGACCCTGCTCGACCGGGCCCGTGCCTTCGGGCTGCGGCGCGTGTTCTGCCTGACGTTCGAGGTGGACTTCTTCGCGTCGCACGGGTTCGAGGTCATCGCCGGCACTCCGGTCGCCCCCGACGTCTACGCCGAGCTGCTGCGGTCGCACGACGACGGCGTCGCCGAGTTCCTCGACCTGGCGCGCGTGAAGCCCAACACCCTGGGCAACACGCGGATGCTGCTCGATCTGGGCTGACCCCCACCGGCCGGTGGAGCCTGCCGCCCCTCCGGTGGCGACGAGTGGAGCCGCCTGGCCGCGGCACGCCGTCCGGGCAGGTCAGATGCCTCCACCGGGGTCATGGGAGGCGGTAGGACGCGGGCTCGTCGTCCGGTCCCGCCGTCGCACCGGTCACCGTCAGGGGGACGACGAGGCCGTCGGCGACCAACGCCTCCACGCAGCGGGTGAGCTGGCGGGCGTCGGGCCACACCGCCGCGACGGCGTCGGCCGGCACGGGCCCGATCGCCCCGCGCAGCAGCGCCATGACGCGGCCGCGCACCTGGCGGTCGGTGCCCTCCCACGGCTGGCCGCGGCGGCGGTGGGCGTGCTCGTCGGGCGGCCTGCCGGCGGTCAGCCAGGCGCACGACGAGGCCAGCGGGCACGCCTCGCAGCGCGGCGCGCGGGCGGTGCACACCAGCGCCCCCAGCTCCATCGTCGCCAGCGCCCACCGGGCGGCGCCGGCGTCGTCGGACGGCGTCAGGCGGTCGGCGAGGGCGACCTCGGCCGACGTCTGGGTGGGCGCCGGGAGCGCCGCCCCGGCCGCGTGGCGGGCCAGGACGCGGCGCACGTTCGTGTCGAGCACCACTGCCCGGCGACCGAACGCGAACGCCCGCACCGCGGCCGCGGTGTAGGCGCCGACGCCCGGCAGCGCGAGGAGGGCGGCCTCGTCGTCCGGCACCTCGCCGCCGTGGCGGGCGACGATCGCCGCCGCGCACGCGTGCAGCCGCAGCGCCCGGCGGGGGTAACCGAGGCGGTCCCAGGCGCGTAGCACGTCGGCCGGCGAGGCCGCCGCCAGCGCGGCGGGCGTGGGCCACCTCGCGAGCCACGCCCGCCACGCGGGCTCGACCCGCGACACGGGGGTCTGCTGGAGCATCACCTCGCTGACGAGCACGCCCCATGGCGTCCGGTCGGGCGCGCGCCAGGGCAGCACGCGGGCGTGCTCGTCGAACCAGGCGAGCAACGGGTCGGCGGGCACGGGACATCCTCTCCCGGAAAGACCGGGTGACATTGCGGGTGAAATGGGCGCGCTCCCAGACCTACCCTCGAGACATGGTCGAGCCGGGCTCGACCCGACACCTGCCGTCGGGCGCCGTGCCGGCCCATGCCGTCCCGCTGGGCGCGCTGGGCGGCATCCCCACGCCGTTCGAACCGCCGGTCCGCGCCGCGTCGAGCGCCTGGCTGCGCACGGCCCCGTGCCACGGCGTCGAGGAGCTCGACGTGGTGTTCGGCACGCGGGGCGAGGCGGCGCACTGCTGGTGCCAGTACGACCGCGTGCCGATCCCCCTCTTCGAGACGCTCGACGACGAGCACCGGCGCGAGATGCTCGGGATCGAGCTGCGCCAGCACCCGACACCCGGCGTCGTCGCCACGCTGGGCGACGAGCGCGTGGGGTGGTGCTCGGTGGGGCCGCGCTCCCTCTTCGGGCGGCTGCGGACCGCGGCGTCGACGTCGTCGCCCGCCACCTCGGCCGACGACCCCGCGGTCTGGTCGGTGACCTGCTTCGTCATCCGCCCCGGGTACCGACGGCACGGCGTGGCCACGGCGCTGCTCGCCGGCGCGATCGAGCACGCGCGGTCGGGCGGCGCGGGGTGGCTCGAGGCGTACCCGACCGACTCGACCGGGCCCGCGGCGGTGCTCGACCGGCTCTACCGCGGGTCGCTCGCGCTGTTCCTCCAGGCCGGTTTCGAGGTCGTGGCCCGGCCCCGTCCCGGGCGCGCGATCGTCCGGCTCGAGCTGTAGCGCGGCGCGTCGTCCCGCAGCCGCGCGCCCGCTCGCTACCGTCGAGCGGGGAGGTCTGCGTGGCGGGAGAGCGGTTGCCGGCGAGCGTCTACTGGAGACGCCGGTTCGTCGTGCTCGGGATCCCGCTCCTGCTCGTCGTCGTGCTCGTCGCGTACCTGCTCAACCGGGGCGACGAGCCCAGCGCGGCGCACACGCCCGGTGGGACCGCGGGCCCGACGGCTCCCACGACGCCGGCGCCGACCCCGACGGCGACCGGCTCGCCGGTCGCGGCCGCCAACGGCGGCGTCGCCAGCTGCGTGGCGCCGGCCCTCACCCTCGGCATCACCCCCGACGCGGCCTCGGTGCCCGCGGGATCCACCCCTACGTTCACCGTGACGATCAACAACGTCGGCAACACGCCGTGCGTCGTCGACGCGGGCGAGCTGCAGCGCGAGGTCGTCGTCGTGTCGGGCAACGACCGCGTGTGGTCGTCGAAGGACTGCGCCTCGGCGAAGTCGCCGGCCCGCACGCTGCTGCTGACGCCGGGCATGACCGACACGTCGCACGTCGCCTGGAACCGCGTCCGCTCGGCGCCGGGATGCCCGGGCAACCTGCCGGCGCCCCGGCCCGGCACCTACCAGGCCACCGTCGCCCTGGCGGGGACGTCGAGCGGGTCCGTGGTGTTCCAGCTCGGCTAGGCCGAGCTAGACGTAGCGCTCGAGGATGCTCGACTCGGCGAGCCGGCTCAGGCCCTCGCGCACCGTGCGGGCGCGCAGCTCGCCGACACCGTCGACGGCCATGAGTTCCTCGACGCCGGCGGCCAGCAGCTTTTGGAGCGAGCCGAAGTGCAGCACGAGCCGCTCGACGACCGCCGACGGCAGGCGCGGCACGCGCGACAGCAGCCGGTAGCCCCGGGGTGCGACGGCGGCGTCGAGCGTGTCGCCGCCCGGCAGGCCGAGCACGCGGGCGATGTGGCCGAGGTCGAGCAGCTCGGTGCTCGTCAGCTCGGCGAGCGCCGTCTGCACCTGGTCGACGTCGCGGCGGCCGGTGTCGACGTAGTCGCGGATGACCAGCTGCCGGTCGGCGTCCGACCCGGCGATCAGCTCGTCGAGCTGGAGGGCGAGCAGCCGCCCGTCGGTGCCGAGCTCGACGACGTAGCCACCGATCTCCTCCGAGATGCGGCGGACCATCTCGAGCCGCTGCACGACCGTCGAGACGTCGCGCACCGTCACGAGGTCCTCGATCTCCAGCGCGGACAGCGTCCCGGTCACCTCGTCCAGGCGGGCCTTGTAGCGCTCCAGCGTCGCCAGCGCCTGGTTGGCGCGCGAGAGGATCGTCGTGGAGTCCTCGAGCTGGTGGCGGCCGTCGCCCACCCAGACGGCGATGATCCGCATCGACGCGGACACGGAGATCACCGGGTGGCCGGTCTGCTTCGCGACCCGCTCGGCCGTGCGGTGGCGGGTGCCGGACTCGCTGGTCTGGATCGACGGGTCCGGCAGCAGCTGCACGCCGGCCCGCACGATGCGGTTGGTGGTGGTGTCGATGACGACCGCGCCGTCCATCTTGCAGAGCTCGCGCAGCCGGGTCCCGGAGAACTCGACGTCCATGACGAAGCCGCCCGAGCACAGCGCGTCGACCGACTCGTCCATGCCGAGCACGATGAGGGCGCCGGTGCGGCCGCGCAGGATGCGCTCGAGCCCGTCACGCAGCTCGCCGCCGGGGGCGACGGCGGCGAGGGTCGAGCGCAGGAGCTCGTCCTGGGACGGGTGGGCCACGTGCCGATCGTAGTGGGCGCCGTCGGCACCACCCCTGGTCAGCACGTCCTGCCCGCGACGATCGGGTAACGATCCCATCGGTCAGCGGGAGGGGAGCCGGGCGACGCCGTCCGGCAGCTCGTCGTGCCCGGCCGGGAACCGGCTGGGGTGCGCCTCCCGGGCGCCGTCCTCGCCCAGGCCGGCGGCCAGCACCGCGGCGGGCAGGTCCGCCACGCGCGTCACGTGCATGCCCTCCGGCACCACGAGCTCGTCGGTGGCGGCCGGCACCACGGCGCGCCGGAACCCGAGGCGTGCGGCCTCCGCCAGGCGGCGGCTCGCGCCCGCGACCGGACGGATCTCCCCGGCCAGCCCCACCTCTCCGATCGCGACGAGCCCGCGCACCGGCGGGCGGTCGACGTGCGACGAGACGACGGCGAGCGTCACCGCCAGGTCGGACGCCGGCTCGACCACGCGGGACCCGCCGACCGTGGACACGTACACGTCCTGGCCGGCCAGCGGCAGGCGGAACCGGCGCTGCAGCACGGCCAGCACCATCGCCAGTCGGGAGCCGTCGACGCCCGACGTGGTGCGGCGCGGGTTCGGCGCGCCCGTCGGGGCGACGAGCGCCTGCACCTCGCACGCCATGGGCCGCCGGCCCTCGAGCGTCACGGTGAGGCACGTGCCCGAGGTCGGGTGCAGCGCCGCGAGGACGAAGAGCCCGCTCGGGTCGCTGAGGCCGACGATGCCCTTCTCGGACAGGTCGAAGCACCCGACCTCGTCCGTGGGGCCGAACCGGTTCTTGGTGGCCCGCAGCAGCCGCAGCCGCGAGTGCCGATCGCCCTCGAACTGGCAGACGACGTCGACGAGGTGCTCCAGGGTGCGCGGCCCGGCGACCGAGCCGTCCTTGGTGACGTGCCCGACGATCACCACGGGCATGCCGCGCGACTTCGCCGCGGCGATGAGGGCCGCCGCGACCTCCCGCACCTGGGTGACGCCGCCGGCGGCGCCCTCGACCTGGTCGGAGGCCACGGTCTGCACCGAGTCGACGACGAGCAGGTCGGGCCCGACCTGCTCCACGTGGCCGAGCACGGTGGCCAGGTCCGTCTCGTCGGCCAGCAGCAGGCCGGGCTCGAGCGCACCGATGCGTCCCGCCCGGAGCCGGACCTGGCCGGCCGACTCCTCGCCCGTCACGTAGAGGACGCGCCGGCCACCGCGGGCCGCCTGGGCGGCGACGTCCAGCAGGAGGGTCGACTTGCCGACGCCCGGCTCGCCCGCGAGGAGCACCACGGCACCCGGGACGAGCCCGCCGCCGAGCACGCGGTCCAGCTCGTCGACCCCGGTGGGGCGCGCGCGGGCCGTCTCGACGTCGATGTCGCCGATCGGACGGGCCGGCGCGCCCGCCGGCCGGGAGGACACCGTCCGCGGGGCGCCCCCGCCGGGACCGGCCTCCTCGGCGACCGTGCCCCAGGCCTGGCACTCCCCGCACCGCCCGACCCACTTGGCCGTGGTCCACCCGCACTCGGCGCAGCGGTACCCGTTCGACGGCGTGCGGGAGCGGGAACGAGCAGTGGCGGTCGTCACGCGCGGCACCGTATCGGCCCGGACCGACATCGGTACGCTGCCTGGCGACGCGACGGTGGACGGAGGCGACGATGGCGGACGGCGTGGGCCCGCAGCACGGGCGTGACGAGGGCGGCCGGCGTCGCTGGCTCCTGCCCACGGCGCTCGGTGCGGCCGTGGTCGTGCTCGCCGGCGTCGTCGTCGGCATCGTCCTGTCGCAGCGCGGGTCGACGACCGTCGCCGCCACCGAGCCGACCGCCGTCGTCACCACGGTGCACCTCCCCGTGCCGACCCCGACGGTGCAGCCGAGCGCCCGCGCGACGAGCACGGCCTTCACCGCGCTGCTGCCCGCCAGCGTGCTCCAGTACGCGTTCGCCTCGTCGCAGCCCGCGAACGACTGGCTGGCGGCCGGTGCGCTCGAGGCATGGGCCGACACCTACACGGACGGCGGCAGCGGGAAGCTCACGGTGCAGGCCGGGCAGTTCCCGACGGCCGACGAGGCGACGGCCTTCGCCGCCACGCTGACCGCCGCGCTGCCGACTGCCGCCCCGAGCCCGGCCGCGACCGGAGGGCCCTCGCTCCCGAAGACCGGCCAGGTGGCGGCCGCCGGCACGGTCTCCGGGAGCTACACGATCGTCGACGGCGGCGACGGGACCGGGATCGCGGTGTGGACCAACGGCACGGGCGTGTTCCGCCTGGTCGCGCCGTTGGCCGACATCCTCAACGCGTACGGGTCCTACCCGCTCTGACGGGCCCGGTCAGGAGCCCGACGACGCGGGTGTCGCCGTCAGGTCGTAGAGCGTCACGCCGTCGACGGTCGTCGCGGTGTAGGTCGACTCGACCCACTGCTGGATCTGCGTCGCGACGTCCGAGCCGCCGTTCGACCGGCCGAGCCCGCCGCCTGCGATGTACCAGTGGACGTCCCCGGCGGCGACCCACGCCTGGAACTGCGCGAGCGTCGGGGAGGGGTCGCTGCCGTTGAACCCGCCGATCGGCATGACGGACGTCTGCGTGGCCAGCTGGTAGCTGGCGGCGTTCTGCGAGCCGGTGGTCGCGGCGGCCCAGCGGTAGCCCGAGGCGCCCTGCTCCAGGAGAGTCGCGACCTGCGAGCTGACGCTCGTGCCGTCGAGCAGGCCGCCCATGCCGCCACCGCCGCCACCGCCCGGGCCGTTGCCGGCCCCGAACCCGTTCGTCGTGCCCTGGCCGTTGGTGGTCCCGCCGCCGGCCTGGCCGTTCGTCGTGCCACCGTTCGTCGCGCCGCCCGGGAAGCCCTGGCCGCCGGGGAAGCCCGGCCCGTTCGTCGTCGTGCCCGGAGCGCCGCCTCGGGAGCCGAACCGGCCGGGCCCGCCGCCGAAGCCGGTCGCGCCTGTGACGGTCGGCCCCGCCGAGACGATCGAGCCGGTGTGCGCGGTCGAGACGGTCTGCAGCGTGTACGCGGTCGGGCCCGCAAGGCCGGCCAGCACGGCGCCGGCGGCGCCCAGCGCCACGAGCCGGCGCTCGACCGCCGGCTGCAGGAGGAGCGCCGGCCCGACCGCGACGAGCAGGCCGGCCACGGTCGCCACCGCGAGCACCGCCCAGCGCAGCCAGCCGTTCCAGCCGGCCGAGCGGCCGAGCAGCGCCCAGGACCACCACCCGGTGCCCAGCGTCACGACCGCCAGCAGCACCCGCCAGCCCCACGCCGCGCGGCGCCGCCAGGCGAGCTCCGCGCCGATCCCGACGAGCGCCGCGATCGCGGGGGCGAGGGCCACCGTGTAGTAGGCGTGGAAGATGCCGGCCATGAAGGAGAAGGTCAGCCCGGTGACGAGCAGCCACGCCAGCCAGACGACGACCTGCGCACGTGCGCCGCTCGTCCGGCCGGCCCGCCGCAGGGCCCACAGCGCCCCGACCGCGAGCACCAGCGCGGCGGGGAGGAGCCAGGCGATCTGGCCGCCGGCCTCGGCCGAGAACATGCGGGTGATGCCGGTGGCGCCCCAGCCGCCGCCCTGCCCGCCGCCGGGGGCCGTGCCGCCGCCGACCGACCCGACCTCCTGGCCGGTGAGCCGGCCGAAGCCGTTGTAGCCGAACGTCAGCTGGAGGAAGGAGTTGCCCTGGGAGCCGCCGACGTAGGGACGCGACGCCGCGGGCCACAGCTCGACGAGCGCCACCCACCAGCCGGCGGACACCACCATCGCGGCGACCGCGACGAGCCCGTCGCGGAGGCGCTTGAGCCACGGCAGCGGGGCGGCCCACAGGAAGGCGACGGCCAGGCCGGGCAGGACGAGGAACGCCTGCAGCTGCTTGGTGAGGAACGCCAGCCCGACGAAGACGCCGGCCAGGGCCATCCAGCGGGTGGTCCGCGGCCCGTCGACCGCGCGCATCGTCGCCCACACCGACGCGACCAGGAGCAGGACGAGCAGGGCGTCCGGGTTGTCGAACCGGAACATCAGCGCGGCGACCGGGGTGAGCGCGAGGGCGGCGCCGGCCAGCAGCGCGGCGCCGGCCGAGAAGTGTCGGCGGACGACGAGGTAGGTCAGCGCCACCGCGGCCACGCCCATGAGCGCCTGCGGCGCGAGCACCGACCACGACGAGAGGCCGAACAGCCGCACCGACAGTCCCATGACCCACAGCGACGCGGGCGGCTTGTCGACGGTGATCGACCCGCCGGCGTCGGAGGCGCCCCACAGCAGCGCCCACCACGACCTCGACCCGGCCTGGGCCGCCGCGGCGTAGAAGGAGTTGCCGTAGCCGGACGCGGACAGCCCGACGAGGTAGAGCACCGCGCTCGCCACGAGCAGCCCGACGAACCCGGGCACCTCCCAGCGCGGCCGGCGCCCCGGGGGAGCGGGCGGGGTCGGGCGCTCGTCGGCCGGCCCGGCCTCGATCGGTCCCGTGCCGGGCGCCGCGGGGGCGATCTGGCTGGTGGTCGTGGTCATCGCAGGGCCTCCTCGGGCCGGGTGCCCACGGTCGCCGTCGAGCAGGCGTCCAGGGCGGGGTCGGTGGTCGGTACCGGGCCGGACGTGGCGGCCGGCACGGGGTGGGCTACGGGGACCGGTCCGGCGGGAGGGGGCGGCGCCGGGCTCGCCGTGCGCTCGCGCGCCGGGGCCTCGCGGAACACCCAGCCGCGTAGCAGGACGAAGCGCAGGGCGGTCGCCACGAGGTTCGCGACGGACAGCACGATCAGCTCGGCCAGCCGCGGGGCGGCGGGCGCCAGGACGTGCAGCAGCGCCAGGGCGCCCGCGGTGAGCGCCCACGCGAGCGCGAAGACCGCTAGCCCCTGGCCCTGGTGGCGCACCGCCCGTTCGCGGCCTCGCACGCCGAACGTGTAGGCCCGGTTCGCCGCGGTGTTCGCGACGGCGGTGATGAGGAGGGCGGCGACGTTGGCGGCCTGCGCGCCCAGCGGCCCGGCCAGCAGGAGGTAGAGGAGGGCGTAGGCCAGCGTCGAGGCGACGCCGACGACGGCGAACCGGACGAGCTGGGTGACGAGGCCGGGGCGCGGGCCGGCAGGGAACGCCCGGTCGGACGTCAGCGGCAGCCGGGGGCGGATCGCGTCCAGCGGCAGGCGCCCCGCGGCCAGCGCGCGGCCCACGCGCGCGATGCCGCGCAGGTCCTGGCGGGCGGTGGCGGGCACGTCGACCCGCGAGTCGGGGTCGTCGACCCAGTCGACCGGGACCTCGTCGATCCGCAGCCCGGCCTTCTCGGCGAGCACGAGCAGCTCGGTGTCGAAGAACCACTGCGTGTCCGCGACCAGGGGCAGCAGCTGGCGCGCCGCGTCGGCGCGGATCGCCTTGAAGCCGCACTGCGCGTCGGAGAACCGGGCGCCGAGCGTGCCGCGCAGCAGCACGTTGTAGCACCGTGAGATCAGCTCGCGGCGCGGCCCGCGGACTACGCGGGAGGTGCGCGCGAGGCGCGTGCCGATCGCCAGGTGCGCGTGCCCGGACACGAGCGGCGCGACGAGCGGGGGCAGCGCCGACAGGTCCGTCGACAGGTCCACGTCCATGTACGCGAGGACCGCCGCGTCCGAGCCGCCCCACGCCGCCTGGAGCGCGCGGCCCCGGCCCTTGGCGTCGAGGTGCAGGGCGCGCACCCCGTCGAGCTCGTCGGCCAGGCGGCACGCGATCGCCCACGTGCCGTCGGTCGAGGCGTTGTCCGCGATCGTCAGCCGCGCGGGGTACGGCAGCTGCGCGTCGAGGAACGCGCGGGCGGTGCGCACGGCACGCTCGAGGCCGCGCTCCTCGTCGTGCACGGGGATGACCAGCTCGAGCACCGGGGCGGTGCTGGCCCGGTCCCGGCTGAGGGCGGTGGCGTCGGTCGTCGCTTCCATGCCTCCGACCGTGGCGGACCAGCCTCGGCGCACCGGATGGGGGCGCTGTGCCGCGACTGTGGGATGTCTCAGGCGGTGGGGGTGGCCGCGGGCAGCGTCACCGTGAACACCGTGCGGCCGGGCCGGGAGGCGCACGCCAGCGTCCCGCCGTGCGCGTGGACCACCGCGTTGGCGATGGCCAGCCCGAGCCCGGTCGACCCGGCGGCGTGGTTGCGGGAGGCATCGCCCCGCGTGAAGCGCTCGAAGAGCCGCTCGCGCAGCTCGGCCGGGATGCCCGGGCCGTCGTCGTCCACGCGCACCACGACGGCGCCCCCCTCGCGCCGGACGCCGACCTCGATGTGCGTGCCCGCAGGGGTGTGCACGCGGGCGTTGGTCAGGAGGTTGGCGAGCACCTGGCGCAGCCGGTGGTCGTCGCCCGTCACGATCGTCGTGGGGTCGTCGGCGCCGTCGTCGTCCGCCACGACGTCGAGCTGCCAGACGTGGTCCGGGCCGGCCGCGTGGGCGTCGGCGACCGCGTCGACCGCCAGCTCGGCGAGGTCGACGGTCTCGCGCTCCAGGTCGCGCCCGGCGTCGAGCCGGGCCAGCAGCAGCATGTCCTCGACGAGCGCGGTCATCCTGATCGCCTCGGCCTCGACGCGTGCCAGGGCCTGCCCCACGCCGTCGGGCAGCGGCTCGTCGGACCGGCGCACCAGCTCGGTGTAGCCGCGGATCGAGGCCAGCGGGGTGCGCAGCTCGTGGGACGCGTCGGCGACGAAGCGGCGCACCTGCTGCTCCGACTCCTGCCGGGCGGTCAGGGCGCGCTCGACGTGGCCGAGCATCCGGTTGAACGCCGCGCCGACCTGCCCGACCTCCGTCGTGGGGTCGGCGTCGGGCACGCGCTCGTCGATCGACACCTCGCCCTTGGCGAGGGGCAGCTCGGAGACGCGCGTCGCGGTGGCGGCCACGCTCGTCAGGGGCCGCAGGCCGCGGCGCACCAGGACGTTGGCCGCCGCGGCGGTCAGCGCCAGCCCGACGACGGCGACGATGAGCTCGACCATGACGTACCCGCGCACCGTGGCGTCGGCGCTCGCGGTGGGGATCGCCGTGATGACGGCCCCGTCGTCGGTCCGGCCGGCGACGGCGCGGTACGAGCCGAGGTCGCCGAGCGTGATCGGGACGATGCGGCCGTCCGTCGGCACCGTCAGCAGCGTGGCGAGCTGGTCGCTCGTCAGCGGCCGGTAGGAGCCGTCCGTCCCGATGTACCCGCTGCGCACCTGGCCGGAGGTGACGACGTTGACGGTGCCGACCTCCTGCCCGGGTCCGTTGAACCACGGCGGGCGGTTGTCGGCGTCGTTGTCGGTGATCACCGGGGCGGTCGCGGTGCTGGGAGGCGGCGTGCGGGTGGCCGTGCCGGCGCGGGCGGCGGCGGCGACCAGCCGGTTGTCGACCTGCTGCAGCAGGGACGCGCGCAGCGCGAGCGTCGAGGTGACGCCCATGATGGCGGCGACCACCGCCAGCAGGCCGACGGCGGTGAGCGTCAGGCGCCGGCGCAGCGTCGGCCGTCGGCGCGGTCCCGGTCTCCGTCCGTGCCCTGAGCCACGCCTCGTGATGCGCGTCGCGAGGCGCCGGACGCGGCCAGCCATGCCGGTCACGCCGGGCGCAGCACGTACCCGACGCCTCGCAGCGTGTGCAGCATCGGGGTGCGGCCCTTGTCGATCTTGCGCCGCAGGTAGGAGACGTACAGCTCGACGATGTTCGCCTGGCCGCCGAAGTCGTACTGCCACACGCGGTCGAGGATCTGGGCCTTGCTCAGCACGCGGCGCGGGTTGCGCATGAAGTAGCGCAGCAGCTCGAACTCGGTCGCCGTGAGGTGGATGTCGTCGGTGCCGCGCCACACCTCGTGGCTGTCCTCGTCCATGCGCAGGTCGCCGACGACGAGCTGGGCCTCCTGGTGCCCGGTCGTCGCGCCCGTGCGGCGCAGCAGCGCCCGGAGCCGGGCGACGACCTCCTCGAGGGAGAAGGGCTTGGTGACGTAGTCGTCGCCGCCCGCGGTGAGCCCGGCGATGCGGTCCTCGACGGCGTCCTTCGCGGTGAGGAAGAGCACGGGGACGTTCGGGTGCGTGGTGCGCATCCGACCGAGCACCTCGAGCCCGGTGAGGTCGGGGAGCATGACGTCGAGGACGACGACGTCGGGCTCCAGCTCCTTGGCGCGGCGGATCGCCGCGTGGCCGGTCAGCGCGTGCTCGACCTGCCAGCCCTCGTACCGCAGCGCGGTGGCGAGCAGCTCGGCGAGGTTGGGCTCGTCGTCCACGACGAGGGCCCTGATGGGGGAGCCGTCGGCACGCGTGAGGACGTCGGGCCGGCGGGCGGTGGTCGTCGTCATGGTCACGAGGATCCAGGGGCGACCTGTGGTGCCACTGAAGCGTTCCTGTGAACTGCCTGAGCGGATCAGGCCGAGGGTGGCGGGACGGGCTGCCCGCGCTCCGGGCCCGCGATGGTCGCGGCGACGATCGCCTCGATGGCGAACGCGGTGGTCTCCGCGAGGTCGACGGCGTCGGGGTCCAGCAGCCACTGGATCTGGATGCCGTCCATGACGCCCAGGATCGCGGCGGCGCCCTGGTAGGCGAGGTCGCGGTCGACCTCGGGGTGCCAGGCGACGAGCGCGTCGGCCACCTCGTCGCGCAGCGTGGCGAAGCGCGCCGTGGCCCACGGCCGGGCGGGGTGGCCGTCCGTGACCGCCTCGCCGGTGATGACGGCGTAGGTCTGCACCATGCCGGGGCGCTCGGCGTTCATCCGGGCGGTGAGCAGCAGGTGGCGGAACAGCTCGAGGCCGCCGGGGATGTGCTTGCCCTCGAGCTCGGCGACCTGCTCGGCGTCGCGGAAGTCCAGCACCGCGGTGAGCAGCTGCTCCTTGGACTTGAAGTGGTGGAGCACGCCCGCGTGGGTCATGCCCACCTGCTCCGCGACGTCGGCCAGCGAGCCGGTCTTGTAGCCCTTCTGACCGAACGTCGACGCGGCGGCGCGCAGGATCTCCTCGCGCCGGGCTGCCGTCCCTTGGCGCGGCCCGCGCCTAGCGCGGTCCGCGGGGCGGGCTGGTTCCGCTCCCATGGACCGAAACCATACTGTGATCTAGTACTTACTGACAGGTAAGTAACCAGCGTGGTTGCATGTCCCCGAACGACGACGTCCGCGCAGGAAGGCCCCGACGCAGTGGCACTCGACACGGTCCCCCCGACCGCACCCGCCGCCGGACCTCAGACCGTGCTGGCCGCCCTGACGCGCGACGAGAAGGTCGCGCTCCTGGTCGGCATCGACATGTGGCGCACCGCCGCCGTGCCGCGCCTCGGGCTGCGGTCGATCGTCATGTCCGACGGCCCGGCGGGCGTCCGTGGCGACGCCGGCGACTCCGCGGCATCGTTCCCCGCGCCGTCCGCGCTCGGCGCCACGTGGGACGTCGCCCTCGCGGCCCGGGTCGGCGAGGCGTTCGCCGCCGAGGCGCGCCGGCACGGGGTGGATGTTGTGCTGGCGCCCCAGGTGAACATCCAGCGCACCCCGGTGGGCGGACGGCACTTCGAGTGCTACAGCGAGGACCCGGTGCTCACCGCGTCCCTCGCGGTGCCGCTGGTCGCCGCCGCGCAGGCCCGCGGCGTCGGCATGTGCGTCAAGCACTTCGTCGCCAACGACTCCGAGACGGACCGCACCCGCTACGTCTCCCGCGTCGGGCAGCGCCCGCTGCGCGAGGTGTACCTCGCGCCGTTCGAGGCGCTGGTCGGCGCCGGCGCCTGGGCCGTGATGGGGGCCTACAACGGGGTCGACGACGGCGTGGAGTCCGCGCCCGTGCTCGAGCACCGCCACCTGCTCACCGACGTCCTCAAGGGCGAGCTCGGGTTCGACGGGGTGCTGGTCTCCGACTGGGTGGCCACCAAGTCGGTGACCGGGCCGGTGCGTGCCGGCATGGACCTGCAGATGCCGGGCCCCGACGGGCCGTGGGGCGATGGGCTGGCGGCCGCGGTGGCGTCCGGCGAGGTCGCCGAGGACGAGCTCGACGACAAGGTGCTGCGGATCCTGCGCCTCGCCCAGCGCGTCGGGGCCCTCGGGACGTCGGCGTCGCCCGTGACCGGCGTCGACGTCCCCGGGGTGCTGCGCGAGCTCGTCGCGCGCTCGCTCGTCGTGCTCAAGGACGACGACGGGCTGCTGCCGCTGGAGCGCCCCGCCCGGATCGCCCTCGTCGGGCCGAACGCCGTGACGCCGTTCCTCGCCGGCGGCGGCTCCTCGGCCGTGCAGGCGGACCGCCACGTCGGGCTGGATGCCGCGCTTGCGCTCGCGTTCCCCGGTGCCACGGTCGAGCTCGCCGCCGGTGGCGTGTCCCGCTTCACGGCGCCGTCGCTCGACCTGTCGCAGGCGACGACGCCGGACGGCAAGCCGGGCGCGCACGTGCAGCTGCTCGACGCGGCGGGCGCCGTGCTCCGCGAGTGGGTCGCCACCGAGTGGGACGAGGACGTCGCCGACCTGCCCGACGAGGCGGTCGCGCTGCGGCTGCGCACGTCCGTGCCCCTGACGACCCCCGGCACCCACACCGTCGGCGTCGCGACGATCGGGCGCCACCGCGTGCTCGTCGACGGCGGGCAGGTCTCGGCGAGCGACCGTGTGGTCGACGAGGACGTGGTCCTCGACTCGACGTACAACCACCCGGCCGCCGTCATGGTGCCGGTGACCGGGCCGGAGGTCGTGCAGCTGGACGCCACCGTGCAGGTGGCGCACCCGGTGGGCTACGACGCGTTCCTTCGCCTGCGCCTGCTGCACGACGAGCCAGGGCCGACCCCCGCGCAGCTGCGCGAGCAGGCGGTGGCGGCGGCAGCGGCCGCCGACGTCGCGGTCGTCGTCGTCGGCACCACCGAGGAGGTGGAGTCGGAGGGCTGGGACCGCACCGACCTCGACCTGCCCGGCGACCAGGACGAGCTGGTGCGCGCCGTGCTGGCGGTCCAGCCGCGCACGGTCGTCGTCGTCGACGCCGGCGCGCCGGTGCTGCTGCCCTGGCTCGAGCAGGCGCCCTGCGTGGTGTGGGGCTGGCTGGGCGGCCAGGAGTGGGCCGACGGGCTGGCCGACGCGCTGTCGGGCGCCGTCGAGCCGTCCGGCCGGCTGCCGTGGACGCTGCCGGCCCGTGCGCAGGACGTGCCCGTGCCGGACGCCGTGCCGGTGGACGGCATCGTCGACTACGCCGAGGGCGTCGACGTGGGCCACCGCGGCTGGGACCGGCTCGGCCGGGTCCCCGCGGCGCCGTTCGGCCACGGGCTCGGCTGGACCACGTGGGAGTACGTGGCGGCCGAGGTGTCGCCCGGCGACGACGGCGTGACCGTCGCCGTCACGCTGACCAACACCGGCCGCCGGCGCGGCCGTGAGGTCGTCCAGGTCTACGTCGAGCCGCCGGCCGGCACCCCCGTCGGGGAGCGCCCGGTGCGGTGGCTCGGCGGGTTCGCCGTCGTGGACGCCGATCCCGGCACCACCACGACCGTCCAGGTCCGGCTGCACCCGTACGCGCTGCGGACCTGGGACACGGGTGCCGGGTGGGCGACGCCACCCGGCACCTACCCGATCCGCGTGGGCCGCTCGTCGCGCGACCTGCGCCTGACCACCGAAGTCGTCATCCCGTCCCAGCAGTAGTCCACGCAAGGTCAACGCAACACAGCGGCGGGCGGTCGTCCGCCGCAACCAGTGCAAGGAGGCACTCGTGACAACGCGCAAGCTGGCCGCGACGGTCGCCACCCTGGCGGCCGTCGCGATGCTCGCCACCGCCTGCAGCAGCGGTGGGGGCACCACGCCCACCACCGGGGCCACCGGTGGCGGCAACAGCGCGGCCGCAGGCGGCCAGACGCTGACCATCTGCATGCCGAACGGCCCGCAGACGAACAACTCGAACCCGTTCCTCAACACCGCGTCGGGCAACTCGCTCGGCTACCGCTGGGCGATCTACGAGCCGCTGGCGCAGGTCAACGACACGCGGCCCTCCAACAAGCCGGAGCCGTGGCTCGCCAAGTCGTGGGAGTGGAACGCCGACTTCACGCAGCTGAAGATCACGGCACGTGACGGCGTCAAGTGGTCGGACGGCCAGGCGTTCACGGCCGACGACATCGCGTTCTCGCTGCAGCTGCGCAAGGACCACAAGGAGCTCAACACCGAGGGCCTGCCCTACGGCGACATCGCGGTCTCCGGCGACACGGTGACGGTCGGCTTCACGTCCGGCCAGTTCATCAACCAGATCAAGATCCTGCAGCTGTTCGTCGTCCCGAAGCACATCTGGTCGTCGATGACCGACCCGGTGAAGGACCCCAACCAGAAGCCGATCGGCACCGGCCCGTACACGCTGACCTCGTGGACCGACCAGGCCGTCATCCTCGACCAGAACCCGACCTACTGGGGCGGCAAGCTCGCGGTCCCGCAGCTGCGCTACACCTCGTACTCGGGCAACGACACCGAGACGACCGCGCTGGCGACCGGTGAGTGCCAGTGGGGCTGGACGTTCATCGCCGACTACCAGAACGTCTACGTGGCGAAGGACGCCGCCCACAACAAGGTGTTCATGCCCGCCGGGCTGGGCATCGACCAGCTGATGCTCAACGTCACCAAGCCGCCGTTCAACGACGTCGCGGTGCGCAAGGCCCTCAACATGGTCGTCGACCGCAAGCAGGCCTCCGTGGTCGCCGAGTCCGGCCTCTTCCCCGAGCTCACCAACATCACGGGCATCCCGACGCCGGCGGGTGACTCGTTCATCGCCGACGCCTACAAGAACCAGACGTACAAGGTGGACGTCGCCGGCGCCAAGAAGGTGCTCACCGACGCCGGCTACACGTACGACGGCGACAAGCTGATCGGCAAGGACGGCAAGCAGGTCTCCTTCAAGCTCTGGGTGCCGGCCGGCTGGAACGACTACGTCACCAGCCAGCAGCTCATCGCCCAGTCCGCGCAGTCGATCGGCATGAACGCCACGACCGACACCCCGACGGCCGACGCCTGGTTCGCCGCCAACAACACGGGCGACTTCGACGCCGCGCTGCACTGGACGAACACCGGCATGACGCCGTTCGAGATGTACTCGGACATGTTCGACCCCGCGTACTACCTCCCGGTTGGCCAGCAGGCCAACTGGAACCTGGGCCGCTTCCAGGACGACGCCGCTGCCGCCGCGTTCAAGGCGTACACCGACGCCACGGACGACGCGGGCCGCAAGGCCGCGCTCGACACGATCGAGAAGATCTTCGTCGAGCAGGTCCCGGCCATCGCCGTCGACGCCCGCCCCGCCGCCGCGGAGTACTCGACGAAGTACTACGTCGGCTGGCCGGACGACGGCAACGCGTACGCCAACCCGCAGCCGACGGTCGCCAACGCGACGTGGATCCTCACGAAGCTGAAGCCCGCCTCCTGATGAACCGTCGCGGTCCCCGCCGGCAGCCTCTGTCCTGCGCCGGCGGGGACCGCCATGCCCCATCCGCTCCCCAGCCCCAGGTGACCGATGAGTGACACTCCCGCCCCGCCCGACGACGTCGTCCTGCAGGCAGTCGGCCTGACCAAGCACTTCCCGGTGCGGGGCCTCACCTCGCGCGGCGTGGTGCACGCCGTCGACGGCGTGGACCTCCAGCTGCGCGCGGGCCAGGTGCTCGCCCTCGTCGGCGAGTCCGGCTCCGGCAAGTCGACCGTCGCGCGGCTGCTCGCGCGCCTCTACCCCCAGACCGCCGGCCAGGTGCTGCTGCACGGCCGGCCCGTGACCGCCCTGTCGGGCCGGGCCTTCCGTGAGTACTGCCGGAAGGCGCAGATGATCTTCCAGGACCCGTTCGCGTCGCTGAACCCGGTGCACACCGTGCGCTACGTGCTGACGCGCTCGCTGCGGATCCACCACCGCGGGCTGCGCGGCGCCGCGCTCGAGGACGCGCTGCGCGCGCTGCTCGACCGGGTCCAGCTCAACCCCGACACCTACGTCGACAAGTTCCCGCACGAGCTCTCCGGCGGGCAGCGCCAGCGGGTCGCGATCGCGCGCGCCCTGGCGGCCGACCCCGAGGTGCTGCTGGCCGACGAGCCGATCTCGATGCTCGACGTCTCGATCCGGCTCGGCGTGCTCAACCTGCTGCGCGACCTGCGGGACAGGCTCGGCATCGCGATCCTCTACATCACGCACGACATCGCCTCGGCGCGCTACTTCGCCGACCGCACGCACGTGATGTACGCGGGGCAGACGGTCGAGACCGGCGACAGCGAGTCGGTGACGCAGACGCCCGCGCACCCGTACACCCAGCTGCTGGTCCGCTCGGCCCCCGACCCGGAGCACCTCGGCGACCCGCTGCGCACCGGCGCCACCGGGGAGCCGCCGAACATGGTCGAGCCGCCGGCCGGCTGCCGGTTCCACCCCCGCTGCCCGTTCGCCGCCGAGCTGTGCCGCACGCGCGTGCCGGAGCTGCTGCCGATCGGCGCGGGCCGCGAGGTCGCGTGCTGGGGGTACGCGCCCGACGAGCCCGGGGCGCCCGACCTCGGCACCGCCAAGGTCAGCCAGGAGGTGGCCCGATGAGGTTCCTCGTCCGCCGCGTGGTCTTCTACGTCGTCACGGCCTGGGCCGCGGTGACCATCAACTTCTTCATCCCGCGGATGATCCCGGGCGACCCGGTGCAGGCGCTCATCAACCGGTACCAGGGCCAGCTCGACAGCCACGCGATCCAGGCGCTGTACGTCCTGTTCGGGCTCGACAAGAAGGTGAGCCTCTGGGACCAGTACTGGCAGTACTGGGGGCAGCTGTTCCGTGGTGACCTGGGGATCTCGTTCTCCTACTTCCCGACCCCGGTGTCGCAGGTGCTGCGGTCCTCGCTGCCCTGGACGGTCGGCCTGGTCGGCGTCGCGACGATCATCTCGGTGGTCGGCGGCTCGCTCGTCGGGGTGTACCTGGGCTGGCGCCGCGGCACGAAGGCGGACGCGATCGTCCCGATCACCACGTTCTTCTCGTCGGTCCCGTACTTCTGGCTCGGCATCATCGCGATCGCCGCGTTCGCCGTGACGTGGAAGGTGCTGCCCACCGGCGGCGGCTACGACGGCAACCTGCTGCCGTCGTGGAGCGGGGCGTACGTCGGCTCGGTGCTGCAGCACGCGCTGCTGCCGGGGCTGACCATCGTGCTGTCGTCGATCGCCGGCTGGATCCTCGGCATGCGCAACATGATGGTGACCGTCACGAGCGAGGACTACGTCACGGTGGCGCAGGCCAAGGGCCTGTCCGAGCGCCGCGTGATGTTCGGCTACGCCGCCCGCAACGCGATCCTGCCGCAGGTCTCCGGCTTCGCCCTGTCGCTCGGGTTCGTCGTCTCCGGGACGCTCGTCATGGAGATGGTGTTCAGCTACCCGGGCATCGGGTTCCGCCTGTTCCAGGCCATCGGCGGCAAGGACTACCCCCTGATGCAGGGGATCTTCCTGGTCATCACGCTGTCCGTGCTCGTCGCGAACATCCTGGCCGACGTCGTCTACGTGCTGCTCGACCCCCGGACCCGGCAGGAGGCCTGAGATGTCCAACGTCCCTGTCGACACCGCGCTGGAGGTCACGCCCGCGGCCGCGCCCATCGTGGTGCGCGCCGGCGCGAAGCCGCGCCGGCGGTTCGTCTTCGTCCGCAACGGCAAGTCCGTCACCGGGCTGGCCATCCTCGGCGTCTTCGTCGTGCTCGCCGTGGTCGGGCCCTGGATCGCGCCGTACGACCCGTCCAAGGTCGGGGTGGGCACGCTGCTGGCGCACCCCAGCGCCCAGCACCTGCTCGGCACCGACCACATCGGCCGCGACGTGTTCAGCCAGCTGCTGGTCGGCACGCGCGGCGTCATGGTCGTCGGCGTCCTCGCCGCCGTCATCGCGACCCTGCTCGCCATCGCGGTCGGCGTCACCGCCGGCTTCCTCGGCGGCGCGGGCGACGAGGTGCTCTCGGCGGTGTCGAACATCTTCCTGGTGATCCCGGCGCTGCCGCTGATCATCCTGGTGGCGGCGGCCGTCCGGAGCACGAGCAACCTGACGATCGCGCTGGTCCTGGCGGGCACCGGGTGGGCCTGGGGGGCCCGCCTGCTGCGCGCGCAGACGCTCTCGCTGCGACGCCGTGACTTCGTGGAGGCCGCCCGCGCGTCGGGCGAGCGCACGTGGCGCATCGTGTGGTTCGAGACGCTGCCGAACCTCACCGCGATCATCGCCTCGTCGTTCATCTCGACGATGACGTTCGCCGTGCTGTCCCAGACGACGCTGGCGTTCATCGGCGTCGCCAACGTCAACGACTGGAGCTGGGGCACGGTCCTCTACTGGGCCCAGGGCAACCAGGCGCTGGCGCGCGGCGCGTGGTGGTGGTTCGTCCCCGCCGGGGTGCTCATCGCCGTCCTCGGCATGGCCCTGTCCCTGGTGAACTTCGGCATCGACGAGTTCGTCAACCCCCGGCTGCGACTCGCCGGCCTCAAGCCCCGCGAGATGCGCAAGCGCGGGATCCGCCCCCGGATCGGGTTCACCGCCACGGTCCGCGACCTGCCGCGCCGCCCGGAGGCCACCCGATGAGCATCGCCGACGACCTCGACCGCTACGCGCCGGACGCGGTGCGGGCCCGCGCCGCCCGGCGGCCCGTCCTCGAGATCAAGGGCCTGGCGGTCGACTACGGCTACGGGGACACCCGGGTGCACGCCCTGCGCGGCGTGGACCTGACGCTGCACGAGGGCGAGGTGCTCGGGCTGGCCGGCGAGTCCGGCTGCGGCAAGTCGACGCTCGTGTACGCGGCCACGCGCCTGCTGGCGCCGCCCGGGCTCATCGCGTCGGGCGAGGTGCTGTACCACCCGGTGGCGGGCGACCCGGTGGACATCCTGCGGCAGTCGGACGACGAGCTGCGGGCGTCCCGGTGGGAGGACACGGCCCTGGTGTTCCAGGGCGCCATGAACTCCCTCAACCCCGTGTACCGGGTGGGCCGCCAGCTGACGGACACCATCGCGGCGCACCGGCCGTCGTCGACGAAGGCCGAGCGGGAGGAGCGGGCGCGCGAGCTGCTGACGATGGTCGGCATCTCGCCGGAGCGGATCCGCTCGTTCCCGCACCAGCTGTCCGGCGGCATGCGGCAGCGCGTGATGATCGCGATGGCCCTGGCCCTCGAGCCGCGGGTGCTCATCATGGACGAGCCGACCACAGCGCTGGACGTCGTCATGCAGCGGCAGATCCTCGAGCAGATCATGGAGCTGCGGGACCGGCTCGGCTTCGCCGTCGTCTTCATCACGCACGACGTGTCGCTGCTCATCGAGATCGCCGACCGCATCGCGATCATGTACGCGGGCGAGATCGTCGAGGACGCCGCCGCGGACGACGTCTACCGCCGCCCGCGGCACCCCTACTCGGAGGGGCTGCTGCACTCGTTCCCGCCGCTGCACGGGCCGCGCCGCGAGCTCGGCGGCATCCCGGGGTCGCCGCCGGACATGGGGCACCTGCCGGCCGGGTGCCCGTTCGCGGACCGCTGCGGGTTCGTGTTCGACGCCTGCCGTTCGATCCACCCGACGCTGGTGCGCCCGGCGGTGCCCGGCGACGACGCGTCGCGCCTGGTCGCCTGCCTGCGCCACGACCGCGCCGCGCTGGCGGAGGCGGGGATGCCCGCGGTGGAGGTGCCGGGGGCGCTCGCCGTTCGCTGATGACCCGCGCAGAGTGGGTCCGTGCGACGCGTGATCTCGTCCGCGGCGACGGTCGTCGCCGTCGTGGCGCTGCTGGCCGCCTGCGGAGCGCCGGCGCCCGCACCGGGCGTCCCGACGAGCGTGCCGACGAGCGTGCCGACGAGCGCGGGCCCGGCGAGCGGAGGCCCGGCGAGCGGAGGCCCGGCGAGCGGAGGCCCGGCGAGCGCGGGCGCGCCGACCGCTCCGGCGGCCGGGGCAGCCACGGCGAGCGCCGCCGCGGTCCCCGTGTCGGCGGCGCACCCGTGCGTCGGCGCTCCCGCGCCGGCCGCATGGCGGCACGTCATCTGGATCTGGTTCGAGAACAAGGCGTCGGTGGTCGGCTCGTCGTCGGCCCCGTACCTCACCGGCCTGGCGAGGGCCTGCGCCGGCGCGACGGACGACCACGGCGTCGCGCACCCCTCGCTGCCGAACTACCTCGCCGCGACGTCGGGCTCGACGCACGGCGTCACCGACGACGCGGGGCCCTCGACGCACCCGGTCCCGGGACCGTCGCTGTTCTCCCAGGTGTCGGCGGCGGGCCTCTCGTGGCGGGCGTACGTCGAGGGGATGCCGGCGCCCTGCTCGTCGGCCTCCGCGGGCGAGTACGCGGTGAAGCACAACCCGGCGGCCTACTACACGGACCTCCGCGCGGACTGCCGGCGCTGGGACGTCGGGCTCGAGGCGCTGAGCGCCGACCTGGCGACCGGGGACCTGCCTGCCTTCGCCTTCGTCACCCCGAACCTGTGCCACGACATGCACGACTGCCCGGTCGCGACCGGCGACGCCTGGCTGCGCGGCATGCTGCCGGCGCTGCTGGGGAGCGCGGCGTACGCGCAGGGCGACACCGCGGTCTTCGTCACGTGGGACGAGGACGACGGCTCGCACGCCAACACGGTCCCGCTCCTGGTCATCGCGCCGTCGGTGGTGCCCGGCACGACGATCGGCCGGCGCCTGGACCACTACGCGCTGCTGCGCACCACGGAGCAGATGCTCGGCCTCCCGCCGCTGGGGGACGCCGCGTCCGCCGCCGTCATCCCCGGGCTGTGAGGCACGGTCCCTGGACGTCGGGCTTGACGAAGCGTCGTAGAGTCCCCAGGGCAACGGACGGTCACCTCGGAATCAGCAGTGGGAGCCATGGCACGCAAGCTCGTCATCGTGGAGTCGCCCGCCAAGGCGCGCACGATCTCCGGCTACCTCGGCGCCGACTACGACGTCGAGGCGTCGGTCGGTCACATCCGCGACCTCCCCCAGCCGTCCGAGTTGCCCGCGGACATGAAGAAGGGGCCGTTCGGCAAGTTCGCGGTCAACGTCGACGAGGGCTTCCAGCCGTACTACGTGGTCGACGCCGACAAGAAGAAGAAGGTCGCCGAGCTCAAGCGGCTGCTCAAGGAGTCCGACGAGCTCTACCTCGCCACCGACGAGGACCGTGAGGGGGAGGCGATCGCCTGGCACCTGCTCGAGGAGCTCAAGCCCAAGGTGCCGGTCAAGCGCATGGTGTTCCACGAGATCACCCGCGAGGCCATCCAGCGGGCGCTGACGAGCACCCGTGAGCTCGACGACCGCCTCGTCGACGCCCAGGAGACCCGTCGCATCCTCGACCGGCTGTACGGCTACGAGGTGTCGCCGGTGCTCTGGCGCAAGGTGCGCCCGGGCCTGTCGGCCGGCCGCGTCCAGTCGGTGGCCACCCGGCTCGTCGTCGAGCGCGAGCGCGAGCGGATGGCGTTCCGCTCCGCCGAGTACTGGGACGTCACCGGCACCTTCCGGGTGGCGGACCTGGCTGAGCCGGCGTTCCAGGCGCGGCTGACGGCGCTCGACGGACGGCGCGTCGCCACCGGCCGCGACTTCGACGACCGGGGCCAGCTGAAGGGCGATGCGGCGCACCTGGACGGCGACGCGGCGACGGCCCTGGCCGCGGCGCTGGCAGGCGCCGCCTTCGTCGTGCAGAGCCTGGAGACGAAGCCCTACACGCGCCGCCCGGCGCCGCCGTTCACCACGTCGACGCTCCAGCAGGAGGCCGGCCGCAAGCTGCGGATGAGCGCGCGCGCGACGATGCGCACGGCCCAGACGCTGTACGAGAACGGCTACATCACCTACATGCGCACCGACTCGCCGGTGCTCTCGACCCAGGCGATCGACGCGGCGCGCCGGCAGGCCGCCGAGCTGTACGGGGCCGAGTACGTGCCGGAGCACGCGCGCGTCTACACGGCCAAGGCCAAGGGCGCGCAGGAGGCGCACGAGGCGATCCGGCCCGCCGGCGACCACTTCCGCACGCCGGCGCAGGTGGCGCGCGAGATCTCGGGCGACCAGTTCCGGCTCTACGAGCTCATCTGGAAGCGCACGGTCGCCTCGCAGATGGCGGACGCCGCCGGCCAGACCGCCTCGGTCCGGCTCGCCGCGACCGCCGGAGGCCGGGAGGCCGTGTTCGCCGCGTCCGGCACCGTCATCACGTTCCGCGGGTTCCTGGCGGCCTACGAGGAGGGCCAGGACACCGCGCGGTACGACGACGAGGCGGGCTCCTCGTCCGACGAGCGCCGGCTGCCCGTCATGGCCGCCGGTGACCCGCTGACGGGCGCCGACCTGGCCGCCGACGGCCACGCGACCACGCCGCCGCCGCGCTACACCGAGGCGGCCCTGGTCAAGGCGCTCGAGGAGCGCGGGATCGGCCGCCCGTCGACGTACGCGGCGACCATCTCCACCATCCAGGACCGCGGCTACGTGACGAGCCGCGGGCAGGCGCTGGTCCCGACGTGGCTGGCGTTCGCCGTCACGCGGCTGCTCGAGGAGAACTTCGACCGGCTCGTCGACTACTCGTTCACCGCGGAGATGGAGGAGGACCTCGACGAGATCGCGGCGGGCCAGCGGGACCGCGTCGACTGGCTCACCGAGTTCTACTTCGGCGACCGGTCCGACTCGCGCGCCACCGGCGGGCTGCGGGGCCTGGTGGACAACCTGGGCGACATCGACGCGCGGGACGTCAACTCGATCGAGGTGGCGGACGGCATCACGCTGCGCGTCGGCCGGTACGGGCCCTACCTCGAGGGCGCCGAGGGCGAGCGGGCGTCGGTGCCCGAGGACCTGGCGCCCGACGAGCTGACGGCCGAGCGGGCGCGCGAGCTGCTCGCCGCGGAGCCCGAGGGCGACCGCGTGCTCGGCACCGACCCGGCGACGGGCACCCCGATCGTCGTGAGGAACGGGCGCTACGGGCCGTACGTCACCGAGCAGCTGCCCGAGCCCGAGCTCGACCCGGGCCTGTCGGCGGCCGCCCGCAAGAAGGCCCTCGCCGCGGCGCCGAAGCCGCGCACGGCCTCGCTGTTCAAGTCGATGACGGTCGACTCGGTCAGCCTCGACGACGCGCTCAGGCTGTTCTCGCTGCCTCGGGTGGTGGGGGTGGACCCGGCGTCGGGCGAGGAGATCACGGCGCAGAACGGCCGCTACGGGCCGTACCTGAAGAAGGGCACCGACTCCCGCACCCTGCCGAGCGAGGAGGCCCTGTTCGACGTGACGCTCGAGCAGGCGCTCGAGATCTACGCCCAGCCGAAGTACGGGCGCGGCCGGGCCGCCGCGGCGCCGCCGCTCGCGGAGCTGGGCGACGACCCCGAGACCGGGCGGCCCATCGTCGTCAAGGACGGCCGCTTCGGCCTCTACGTCACCGACGGGATCACCAACCGCACCCTGCCGAAGGACGTGACGGCCGAGACGGTGACGCGCGAGCAGGCGGTCGAGCTGCTCGCCGCGAAGCGGGCCGCCGGTCCGGCGCCGAAGCGATCGGGTGGTCGTTCGTCGGGCGCGCGGACGACGAAGGCGCGCGCCAGGTCCTGACGCGCCCGGCGGCGAGCCCGACCGACGCGGCCTCGGCCTCGTCCGGCCCCGGCTGCTCCGGGCCACTAGGTTGAGTCCCATGTCACGCACCCCGGACCCCCGCACCGCACCGCCGATCCGCTGGGGGATCCTCGGCGCGGGCAACATCGCCGCCCACTTCGCGCAGACCGTCTCGGCGGGCACCCGCGCCCAGGTCGTCGCCGTCGGCTCGCGCAACCGTGACCGGGCCGAGCGGTTCGCCACGGCCCACGGCATCCCGACCACCCACGTCGGCTACCGCGACCTCGTCGAGGACCCGCAGGTCGACGCCATCTACGTCGCCACCCCGCACTCCGAGCACGCCGAGCACGCGCTCCTGGCGATCGGCGCCGGCAAGCACGTGCTCGTCGAGAAGGCGTTCACGCGCAACGTCGTCGAGGCGGAGCAGGTGTTCGCGGCGGCCCGGCAGGCCGGCGTCTTCGTCATGGAGGCGATGTGGACCCGCTTCCTGCCGCACGTCGCCGCGCTGCACCAGGTGATCGACGCCGGCGAGATCGGCGACGTCGTCAACATCCGGGCCGACCACGGCCAGGCCTTCGCGTTCGACCCGAAGAGCCGGCTGTTCGCGCCGGGCCTCGCCGGCGGCGCGCTGCTGGACCTCGGCGTCTACACCGTGTCCTGGGCGCTGGACTTCCTCGGGGTGCCCGACGAGGTCCGCGCCCTGGGCCAGCTGACGGAGACCGGCGTGGACGGGCAGGTCTCGATGGCGCTGCGCTACGGCGACCGCGCGCAGGCGGACCTGTCGACGACCCTGTGGGCCAAGACGCCGACGACGTCGGCCATCTCCGGCACCGAGGGCCTCATCACCGTGGACGGCGACTTCTACGAGCCGACGAGCTTCACCGTGCGGCGCCGCGACGGGCGCTCCTGGCGGTTCGAGCAGCCGATGGCGCGCACCTTCGCGCACCAGGCGGCCGAGGTCGCGCGCCGGGTGGCCGAGGGGGCCACGCAGAGCCCGCTCATGCCGTGGGAGGGCACGCTGGCCGTGCTGCGGGTGATGGACGAGGTGCGCCGCCAGGTCGGGGTCGTCTACCCCGGCGAGGAGTGAGTGTCGGGACCCACGGCTACCCTGACGCCGTGACCGGGCTGTTCGTCTCCTTCGAGGGCGGTGACGGCGCGGGCAAGTCCACGCAGATCCGGCTCCTCGCGCAGTGGCTGGAGGCCGCCGGGCACCGGGTGGTCCTGACGTACGAGCCCGGCGACACACCGCTCGGCAAGCTCCTGCGCGACGCGGTGCTGCACGGCGACCACATGGGGCCCCGTGCGGAGGCGCTGGTCTACGCGGCCGACCGGGCGCACCACGTCGACACGCTGGTGCGCCCGGCGCTGGAGCGGGGGGAGGTCGTCCTCACCGACCGGTACCTGGACTCGTCGGTCGCCTACCAGGGCGTCGGGCGGGGGCTGGGGGCCCAGGACGTCGAGCGGCTGTCGCTGTGGGCCACCGAGGGGCTGCTGCCGGCGCTGACGGTGCTGCTCGACATCGACCCGGTGGCCGGGCTCGCCCGGATGACGGGCGAGCCGGATCGGCTGGAGCGCGCGGGCGACGAGTTCCACCGGCGCACGCGCCAGGCGTTCCTCGACCGCGCGGCGGAGGACCCCGGGCGCTGGCTGGTGCTGGATGCGACCGCTCCGCCCGACGATCTGGCCGCCGCGATCCGCGCGCGCGTGGCGGGGCTGCTGGGCCGATGAGCGTCTGGGACGAGGTCGTCGGGCAGGAGCCGGCCGTCGCCGTGCTCGCGCACGCCGCCACGCACCGGGACGCCATGACGCACGCGTGGCTGCTCACCGGCCCGCCGGGCTCGGGCCGCTCGGTGGCGGCGCGGGCGTTCGCGGCGGCGCTGCAGTGCCCGGAGGGCGGCTGCGGCCACTGCCACCAGTGCACGACGACGCTGGGTGGCACCCATCCGGACGTCACCGTGGTGGCCACGGAGGGGGTGTTCATCCGCGTGGAGCTCGCCCGCTCGCTCGTCGGGCTCGCCGCGCGGGCGCCGTCGCAGGGCCGGTGGCGCGTGATCCTCGTCGAGGACGCCGACCGGTTCACCGACGAGGCGGCGGACTCCCTGCTCAAGGCCGTGGAGGAGCCCGCCGAGCGCACGGTGTGGGTGCTGTGCGCCCCGAGCGCCGCGGACGTCATCGTCACCATCCGCTCCCGCTGCCGCGCGGTGGCGCTGCGGGTGCCGCCGGTCGAGGCCGTGGCCGAGCTGCTGGTGCGGCGGGACGGCGTCGACCCGCACGCCGCGCTGGTGGCGGCGCGGGCCGCCAGCAGCCACGTCGGGGTGGCCCGCCGGCTCGCACGCGACCCGGAGGCCCGGGCCCGCCGGGCGGAGGTGCTCGCCATCGCCGGGCGCGTGCGGGGGGTGGGCGACGCGGTGCTCGCCGCCGGCAGCCTCGTCGAGACGGCGCAGGCCGACGCCAAGGCGGCGACCGCGGAGCGCGACGCCACCGAGCGTGCGGCACTGCTCCGGTCGCTCGGCGCCGAGGGCCTCGCGACGCTGCCGCCGGCGGTCCGCTCCCAGGTCAAGCAGCTGGAGGACGACCAGAAGCGCCGTGCCACCCGCGCGCAGCGGGACGTGCTCGACCGGGCGATGCTCGACCTGCTGTCGCTGTACCGCGACGTGCTCGTCGTCCAGCTGGGGGCGGCCGTCGACCTGGTGAACGCGGAGCAGGACTCGATGGTGCGCGAGCTGGCGGCCGGCTCGACGCCCGAGCAGACGCTGCGCCGGATGGATGCCGTCGGCGTGGCCCGGACGCGGCTGGCGGGGAACGTCGCACCGCTGCTCGCGGTAGAGGCCATGGCGATCGCGCTGCGGCCGCAGGCGTAGCCGGCCGGCGCCGCCGTGCCGGCGCGGGGCGTCAGCGGCTGGCTCTCTGCCCGGCTTGGGGCGGGGACGACGGCGGCGGCCAGGACCGCTGCCGCGCCTCAGCGTGGGGCGAGGGCGGCCGGCTCGGGGCGGGCGCCCGCGTGCTCGGCGGCCCGGCGGGCCAGGAGGAAGAGGGCGACGACGTAGCTCGTCAGCGCGATCGCCCACAGGGCGGCCATGAGCAGCGAGCTGAGGTCGGCGCCGTAGTTGACGAAGCTGGCACCGTTGAACCCCGCACCGACGATCGCGAACGCCCCGACGGCCGTCAGGACGGTGTGCGCGCGGATCCCCGTGCGGCGCGTGGTGATGAGGGCGGCGACAGCGCCGACGACGAGCAGCAGCCCGAGCATGACGTGCGCGGCCACCCAGCCGGGACCGTGAGGGAGCGCCCAGCCGATGGCCGCGACGACCCCGGAGAAGTACTCGCGCGCGTGGGCGCCGGGGTGCTCGTCGGGGATCTTCACGAACAGGTTGGTCACCATGCCGAGCAGGAACTGCACGACGAGCGTCAGGCAGAGGGCGAGGTCGATCCTCAGCGACCGTCGCAGGGTCGCCGCGCTCACGTCGTCCATGGGGTCCTCCGTGTCGTCCGACGGGCGTGCCCGAGGAGCAGCGCGTCCAGGCTCGCACGGCTCGGCCGTCGCCGCCGAGCGCGAGACGGACCACGGTCCCCGGGCGGGCACCCACCGCTTGCCTCCCGACGAACATCGGTGTCTACTTATCATTCGTGACGACGAATACTGAGGCGGCCTGGACGGCGGTGGCCGATCCCAGCCGTCGGCGCATCCTCGAGCGGCTGGCGCAGCGCCCGCGGACGGTCGCCGAGCTCACCCGGGAGCTGGACCTGAGCCAGCCCGCGATCTCCCAGCACCTCAAGGTGCTGCGGGCGGCGGACATCGTCGCCTACACCGCCGACGGCGCCCGCCACGTCTACGAGGTGCGCCCGGACGGCCTCGCCGCCCTGCGGGACGACCTCGACCGGTTCTGGCGCACGGCGCTCGGCAACTTCCGGCGCATCACGGAGGAGGAGAGATGACCGACACGACGGCCGCGACGGCGGTCCACCACGAGATCACCGTGGACGTGCCGCAGGCGCGGGCGTTCGCCCTGTTCACCGAGCGGTTCGACGACGTCAAGCCGCGCAGCCACACGCTGCTCGAGGGGCTCGAGCGCAGCGTCCTCGAGCCCTTCGTCGGCGGCCGGCTGTACGACCTGGGCGTGGACGGCTCGACGCTCGTCTGGGGCACGGTCGTGGCCTGCGAGCCGCCCGCCCGGCTCGTCTTCTCGTGGCAGCTCACGCCGCAGTTCCAGGTCGAGGCCGATCCGTCCAGGTTCAGCGAGGTCGAGGTGCGCTTCGTCGCCGACGGACCGGGCCGCACGCGCGTGGAGCTCGATCACCGCTACCTCGACCGCCACGGCGACGGCTGGGAGTCCGAGCGCGACGCCGTCGACCACGACGCGGGATGGCCGCTGTACCTGGCGAGGTTCGCGACGGTCGCCGCGGGTCGAGCGGTCGACGCCGGGTAGCGCCACGAGGCGGGCCGGCGTGCCTGCTCGGGCGCCTGACGGCGACATGTGCCGTCCCCCGCCGGGGCGGCTGACGGCGACGCGGCTCGCGGCCGGCGGCCTGCGGGACTTCCTTGGACCTCTCGCCGGTGGTGTCACGGGCCGGTAGCTTCGTCTGCCGGGGCGGTAGGTCCCTCAACCACGACGCGATCGCTGCCGAAGGGGTGGTGCCCGCCGATGGTCGTCGGGCATCCGAGCAAGGGGGCTCCGCATGATCGACTTCCAGAACGCCTCGTACGTCAAGCTCTCGCCGTGGGACCCGGCCGACGCGATCAGGGCGCTCGACGGCATCCTCATCGCCGGCGAGCAGGTGCACCTGGCGTTCAAGGGCATCCGTGACTCGGTGACGTTCACGAGCAAGCGGATCGTCGCGCTGAACGTGCAGGGCATGACCGGCAAGAAGAAGGACTTCACCTCGCTGCCCTACGCGCGCATCCAGGCGTTCTCGGTGGAGACGGCGGGCGTGCTCGACCTCGACTCCGAGCTCGAGCTCTGGTTCTCGGGCCTGGGCAAGGTCAAGCTGGAGTTCGCCGGGCACGTCGACATCCGGTCCTTGGGGTACCTGATCGCGGACAAGGTGCTGTGAACCGCGCCGCCCCCCGGTAGCCATGAGGGTTCTACGTCCACGGCCGGTGCCCTCTGTCCCGCCCGGAAAGAGACGGCGGCGAACCTCAGCGCCAGGCCGCCGGTCCGCGGTATTATGGCGCTCGTGGCGCGAACTCGTTCGCTCACGGCCGCAGCGGTCGTCCTTGTGACAGCTACCCTCGCCGGCTGCGGTAGCACAGCACCTGGGCAGGTCGCCGCCCAGGACGCGTGCAGGACCTACGCCAACACGACCCGTGGCCCGGTGCCGGAAACGCCGGCGCTGCCGAGCGGCTGGTGGACGACGGCCGCTGGGGTGGAGGCGGTGCGCGCGAAGGCCCAGTCGGACGCCCTGCGGGCCACCAGCGCCGACGCGAGATGGCAGACGCTCCAGAACGACATCCAGGACGCGTACAGCCTGGTTCGCATGGGCGCGGCAACGAGCAACGAGCGGTTGACGGCGTACTTCGCGGCGGACCGGCGGGTCCAGGCCGACTGCCAAGCCGCCGGGCAGGACATCGGCGACCTCACGCCGTGACCCGAAGCAGCTTCAACGCACTCCGACGAACGCATCGACTCGCCGCGCCAGGCGCTCATTCGTCAGACAATCGACAAGCCCCGATGGCTGCAGGGGGGCGCGGTCACCGCAGCGCTGGCGCCATCTTCGCCTTCGGCGAAAATACGAACATACGTACGACGACGCCTAGCCGTTGTCAGACCCGGCTAGTAGCATTGTTCCAGGTCAGACGCCGAATCGGTGTCTTGGGGGCGATGGGGGGCGCGGCCGTGGAGCACAGCTCGCAACCAATCGCTACCGCCCTGCGCAACGCCGTCGACGCTGTGGTCGAGGCAGTGGAGACGCTCCCGGTCGCGCCCTTGGCGGCCGCCGAGTCCCAGGAGCTGTTGCTGGCGATCCTCGCGCAGGCGAGCAGGCTGACGGTCGTCGGTGCCCGGTTGTCGACCGAGGTGGACGGCGAGGGTCTGTGGGCCACCGAGGGGGCGCGGTCGTTCGCGGCGTGGGTGGCGTCCCGGACGGGGATGTCGTTCGCCAAGGCGCGATCCCTGGTGGCTACCGGCCGGGCCCTGCGCGACCACCTGCCCGCCACCGAAGCCGCCGGCCTGGCCGGGGCGATGAGTGCCGAGCAGGTGCAGACGATGGCCACGGTGGTCGCCACGAGCGAGGCGCGCGTGGCGGCCTTGGCGGCCCCGGCCGAGGAGTGCGGGGAGGAGTTCCTCGTGCAGCACGCCGCGACGGAGGGGGCCGAGGGGTTCCGCCGGGTGGCGCGTCGATGGGCCGCGGCGGCCGACCCCGCAGCCGACGAGCGTGGCTACCGCGACGCCTGCGACCGGGAGTTCCTGGCGCTGTCGCCCACGACGGGCGGCTTCCACCTGGCGGCGTTCCTGACCACGGAGCACGGCGCCGGCCTGGGCGCGGCCCTGGACGCCGTGATGGTCCCGCCGGCCGCCGGGGATGCGCGGACCACGCAGCAGCGCCGCGCCCAGGCGCTCGCCGATCTGGCGCGCCTGAGCCTGGACCACGGCCTGGTCGGCACGGGTGCGGCGGTCCGCCCCCACCTAGCGGTGGTCGTCGACTTCGACACCCTGCGCCGTACGGTCGAAGGCCCGGCGGCCGACGAACCCGCGGCAAGCCGCGCGCCGAGGACCGGCGAGCCGGGCTACGCCCGCGAGGTGGCCGGTCGCGGTGACCACGCGCGGCTCGCGGACCGCGGCCACGACCCGCGGGGGGCCGATCGCGGGCACGGCGACGACGAACCGACGGAGATTCCGTTCGACTCCGCATTCCGGGCGCCCGCCGGGTCAGGCTGCCTCTTCCGGCTGACGCCGGTGGCCGACGTCGAACGGTTCGCCGTGGCCGAGGTGCTGGGCGCCGGGCCGATCCCCGCCAGCGTGCTGGCCCGGCTGGCCTGCGACTCCGAGATCAGCCGGATCGTGTTCGGACCCGACAGCCAGGTCATCAACGTCGGCCGCTCCGAGCGGACGTTCGCCGGGCCACGACGCAAGGCGGTCATCGCCCGCGACGGGCACTGCCGCTATCCCGGCTGCACCGCGCCACCCGCGTTGGGGGAGATCCACCACATCGACGAGTGGGTCAAGGATCACGGCGACACCGACATCAACATGGGCATCCTGCTGTGCTGGTACCACCACGACCTGATCCACCGCCTGCACATCCAGATCCGCCCGTCACCTGGCGGCGGCTGGCTCTTCCTGACCCGCCACGGCCAACCCGTCACCCACGCCGCCTGACGGCGAGGCGCCGCGCGCCCCACGGCAGCACAGCCGCGGTGCAGCACCACCGCACTACCGCACGGCAGCACAACCGCACAGGCGCGCGCCCCGGTGGGACCGTGCACCGCGGCGGCGACCGCGATCGCTAGAGCGAGAGCCCGCAGACGAAGCCCTCGCGGCTGGCACGCAGCGCGTCGGACGGCTCGGCGGCGTCGCCGATGACCCGCACGTCGGCGATCGCCCGGACCTTGTCGAGCCACTCGTCCTCGGGCGACATCCCGAGTGCGAGGACCACGGTGTCGCACGGCAGCGAGAGCGCGGCACCGTGCTGCTCGATCTCGACCGTGCCCTCGGCGAGGGCGGTGATCGTCGCCTCGACCACCTGCTGCACGCCGTGCCGGTCGAGCTCTTGCAGGAGGAAGTAGCGCCGCGCGAGGTTCTCCTCGAGGGCCACCCCCGGCAGCTGGTCGACGATCGTCACCTGCCGGCCCAGCGTCGCCAGGTAGAGGGCCGTCTCGCTCCCGATCATGCCGCCCCCGGCGACGACCACCCGGGTGCCGGTGGTGGCGTCCCCGGTGAGCACGTCGCAGGCCTCGACGACGTTCGCGCCGTCGATCCCCGGGATGGCGGGCCGCAGGTGCTTCGACCCGGCGGCGTAGACGACGACATCGGGCTCCAACGCGACGAGGTCGGCCGCCACCTCGGAGCCGAGGGTGATGCTGACGCCCAGCCGGCGCAGCTCCTCGCCCAGCCAGGTGACATAGCTCGCGAGCTCGCCCTTGCCCGGCGGGATCGCGCCCACGAGGAACTTGCCACCGAGGTGGTCCAGGCGCTCGTGCAGGTGCACCTCGTGGCCGGCCAGTCGGGCGCCGCGGGCGGCCTCGAGCCCGGCCGGACCGCCGCCGACGACGAGCACCTTCTTCGTGACGGCCGCGGGCCTGACCTCGTCGGCGGCCTCGAACCCGAGGGACGGGTTGACCAGGCACCGGATCGGCTGGTTGCCGAAGAGGATGGTGATGCAGCCCTGGTTGCAGCCGATGCACGGTCGGATCTCGTCGGCCCGGTCCTCGGCGACCTTGCGCGCGAAGTCGGGGTCGGCGAGCGACGCCCGGGCGAGCGAGATCAGGTCGGCCTGCCCGGCCTGGAGCACCGCCTCGGCGATCTCCGGGTCCTTGATCCGCCCGACGACCTGGACGGGGATCGAGACGACCTTCTTCACCGCCGCGGCGAAGTCGGCGATCCACGCCTGCTTGACGTACAGCGGGGGCACGATCGCCCAGGCGCTCTCGTAGGTGCCCGCGCTGATGTGCAGCATGTCGACGCCCGCGGCCTCCAGTCGGCGGCAGATCGCCAGCGTCTCGGCGAGCTCGCGGCCGCCGATGACGAGCTCGTCGGCGGAGATGCGGAACGAGACGGGGAAGTCGTCGCCGCACGTGGCCCGGATGCTCGCGACGATCTCGAGCGGGAACCGGAGCCGGTGGGCGAGCGGTCCGCCGTACTCGTCGGTCCGCTTGTTGGAGTAGGGCGACATGAACTGAGCGATGAGGTAGCCGTGCGCCCCGTGCACCTCGACGCCGTCGAAGCCGGCCTCCTTGGCTCGGCGTGCCGTGTCGCCGAACTGGCCGACGATCGTCGCGATCTCGTCGACCGTCAGCGGGCGCGGCACCTCACCCATCACGGGGCAGGGCAGCGCCGACGCCGACACCGGCTGCGCGCCGATCAGCGCCGAGGAGGTCTGCCGGCCGCAGTGGTAGATCTGGGCGAAGATCTTCGCCCCCGCGGCGTGGACGCGTTCGGTCAGCTCGCGGTGCGGGGCGATCTGCTCGTCCTTCCACAGACCCGCGCACCAGAAGCCGCGGCCCTGCGGATCGACGGCGTAGTCCTCGGTGACGATGAGGCCGAAGCCACCGGCGGCCCGGGCCTCGTGGTAGGCGATGTACTGCTCGGTCGGCATGCCGTCCTGGTCGCAGTAGTCGGTGACCATGGCGGCGACGGCCATGCGGTTCTTGATCTCGATGCTCCCCACGGTCAGCGGGGAGAGAAGGATCGACGACACGGCATCTCCTTTGCGCCGGGGCGGGGCGTCGTCGCCCCGCCTGCGCACCCCGCGTGGGCTGGCCACGAGACGCTGAGGTCGACGCTAGTCAGCCCGCATCGCCGACGACAGGGCCCGTCGCCGTCAGGGGCGCGAGGGCGCTGCCGCCGGCAGGGTCACCGTGAACTGCGCGCCACCCTCCGGGGCGACGCCGACGGCGATGCCACCGCCGAGCCGCTGCACCAGCCCGTGCACCAGGGACAGCCCGATGCCGACCCCGACCGGTCGCTCGTCGCGGTAGCGCTCGCCGAGGGCGCCCGGCTCGAAGGCCACCGCACGGTCCTCAGCGGTGAGGCCCGGTCCGCCGTCGCGCACCTCGAGGACCGCCCCGGTGGGTGTCGCCCGGGCGGCGAGCACCACGGGCCGGCCCGCCGGGGTGAGCCGCAGCGCGTTGGCGACCAGGCCGTCCAGCACCTGGCGCACTCGGCCGGCGTCGGTCTGCACGACGAGCGGCCGGCCGGGGTGCTCGACGACGAACCTGGCGCCCGTCGCCTCGGCGCGGGGAGACCACGTGCCCGCCGCCTGCTCGAGCAGCACGGCCAGGTCGGTGGGGGCCGGCTCGAGCCGGAAGTCGTCCGCGCCGAGGCGGGCGAGGTCGAGGAGGTCCTCGACCAGCCTCGTCAGGCGCGCGGCCTCGTCGACCACGACCCGCCCGGCCTCCCGCGCCTCGTCGCCCGTCACCACGCCGTCGGCGATCGACTCCCCGAACCCGCGCACGGCCGTCAGCGGCGTGCGCAGCTCGTGCGACACCGAGAGGAGGAACTTGCGCTGCCGTGCCTCCGACGTCTCGAGGGCCGTGGCCAGCGAGTTGAGCGACTCGGCGACCTCCGCGATCTCCGGCGGACCCTCGAGCGGCACCCGGACGTCCCTGCGACCCGCCCCGAGCTCGCGCGCGGCGGCCGCGGTTCGGCGCAGCGGTCGCGTCAGGACCTGCGCCGTCGCCGTCCCGGCGAGCAGGCCGACGACGAGCCCCGCCGCGCTGCCGGTGACGACGGCGCGCCCGACCCGCCGGGTGGGGGCCACCACCGCCGCGCGCTCCTGCGCCCGGGTCCGGGCCGTGTCGGCGGTGCCGGAGTTGCGGATCGCCGCGAGGCCCGCCCGTTCCTCGGCGACCACCACTCTGGCCGCAGCGAAGCCGGCCAGCGCCGCTGCCGCCAGGGCGACCCCGACGCAGGTGAGCGTGATGCGTGTCGTCAGGCTCGTGCTCATCGGGCGCCCGACCCTCGCCGGCGTGGCGGCGGAACGCGGCCGGTCACGCGCCGCCGCCGCGCTCGTCGGGCGCGCTCGGGCCCCGCTCGTCGGCCACGTCGCCGCCGCGCTCGTCGGCCGCGTAGCCGACGCCCCGGACCGTCCGCAGCGGGGCCCCGGCGCCGAGCTTGGCGCGCAGCTGGGCGACGTGGACGTCGACCGTCCGCCCGCTGCCGCCGCCGTACCCCCACACCGCTGACAGGAGCTCGTCGCGCGTCCAGACGCGCCCCGGGGCGCGCAGCAGGTGCGCCAGCAGGTCGAACTCGGTCGGCGTGAGGTGGACCTCGTCCTCGCGGGCGTACGCCCGCCGACGCGTCACGTCGACGCTCACCGTTCCGAGCCGCAGCAGGTCGTCGTCCACGGGACGGGCCCGGCGCAGCACCGTGTGCACGCGCGCCACCAGCTCGCGCGGGCTGAAGGGCTTGGTGACGTAGTCGTCCGCGCCGAGCTCGAGGCCGAGGATCCGATCGACCTCGTCGTCCCTCGCCGTGACGAAGAGCACCGGCGTCCGGTCGCCGCGCTCCCGCAGCCGCCGGCACACCTCGATGCCGTCCAGGCCGGGCAGCCCGATGTCGAGGACGGCCGCGACCGGGCGCCGCGTGAGGATCGCCTGGAGCGCGGTGGCACCGTCCGCGTGCGACTCGACCCCGAAGCCGTCCCGGGTCAGGTAGAGCTTGACCAGGGAGGACACCGCGGGGTCGTCCTCGGCGAGCACGACGAGGCCCGGCACGGGCACCTCCTCACGAGTTGTCGGACGCGATGTCCCGGTCCACCTCGTCGGCCAGCGCGCCGGCCGCGTCGAGCGCCTGCTGGAGCGTGGCGACGCCCGTGGCGGCAGGGCCGGTTGCCGCGGGCGTCGCCACATCCTCGCGCGGGGCGGCGGGCGCGGGCGAGGTGGTGGCGGCCGACGCGCCGAGCGTCCCGGAGGCGGGAGCGGCGCGGTCCGGGCCCCCCGCCCGGCCGCACCCGCCCAGGGCCAGGGCGACGAGCAGGACGGCCGCCGCCACGGCTGCGCCACGCCGCCGCGTCACCGCGACGGCTGGACCGCCGCGCCGGGCCGCCGCGGTGGAAGGCGCGGGCCGCCCTCCGACGACGCCCGTCGCCGACCCCTCGCGGACGGTGCTCCCCTGCCCGCGCGGGCGGTCCTGCCCCCGGGCACCGGCCGGGCGGCCGTGGTCGGCCTGCGCCTCCCCGACGGCGGTCACTGGCCGGCCGCGGGCAGCGCGGCGCACACCTCGGAGTCGATCGTCTTCAGCCGGTCGAGGGAGTGCTGCAGGGCGGTCACCCGGTCGGCCCGCCGCGTGGCGCGCGCGTTCAGGACGTTCGCCGTGTCGTTGTGCCCGGCGCTCGCCGCGCGCTGGGCACGGGCCCGCAGGTAGGCGGCCGAGCCGGGCGTGGACGAGTCGCCCTGGATCCGCGTGATGAGCGCCTCGAGGCGGTGCTCGGTGGTCCCGACCTTGGCGCAGAGCGCCCGCGCGGTCGCCAGGTTGGTGGTGATGGTCACCTGGTCGCCGTTCACCGAGGTGCTGAAGGAGGGGGACGGCGTCGGCGCGGGCGTCTCGGCGGCCCAGGCCGTCCCGGTGCCGAGGGCAGTGGCGAGCAGTGCGGTGGCGACGACGGCGGTGGTGCGCCGCGTGGTCCAGCGGACCATGGGTGGCTCCCTTCGGGTGGCGTGATCGGACGAGAGGCACGCTGCCGGGTCGAGGTGCGGGGCCGGTCAGCGGAACGTTCGGGTTTCGTCAGGATCGGGCGGCTACCGTGGTGGCCGTGCCGCTGACCCGTCGCCGAGCCGCCGTCGTCGTCGTCCTCACGTCGGCGGCCCTGCTGCTCGCCGGGTGCGTCGCGCCGGTGCACCAGGTCACCGCGCCGACCGCCAACCCGAGCGTGCAGACGCCGCCGCCCTCGGCGCCCGCCGGCGCGGCGAGGTTCTACACGCAGCACGTCGCCTGGTCGTCGTGCCCCAAGGGCACCCAGGCCGACCAGTGCGCGACGATCGAGGTGCCGCTCGACTGGGCCCACCCGGAGGGCGACACCATCAAGCTCGCGGTGGCACGCGACGCGGCCACGGGCAAGGACCCGGTCGGCTCGATCCTCGTCAACCCGGGTGGCCCGGGCGCCTCGGCCATCGACTTCCTCTCCACGGTCGACACGATCATGAGCGTCGAGGTGCGCGACGAGTACGACCTGGTCGCCTTCGACCCCCGGGGCGTCCAGCGCAGCGCACCCGTCACCTGCTACGACGGCGCCCAGATGGACGAGCTGACCGCCGCCGACTTCGACCTGAGCACCGACGCCGGCGTGCAGCAGCAGACCGACGCCTGGGCGGCCTTCGGCAAGGCGTGCGCGGCCAGGACGGGCGCCGTGCTCGGTCACGTCGACACGGTGAGCTCGGCCCGCGACATGGACGTGGTCCGGGCGCTCGTCGGCGACCCGAAGCTCAACTACCTCGGCTACTCCTACGGCACCAAGCTCGGAGCGACCTACGCCGCCCTGTTCCCGACGACGGTCGGCCGGATGGTGCTCGACTCCGCGCTGGACCCGATGCTCGACGGCGACCAGATGGCCGCAGGGCAGGCGGCCGGCTTCGAGAGCGCCCTGCGCGCATACGCCACGAGCTGCCTGGCGGGCTCCCGCTGCCCCCTGACGGGCCTGATCGACCACGCGATGACGCAGATCAAGACCCTGCTCGACAAGACCCACACCAACCCGCTGCCCACCTCGTCGGGCCGCCGCCTGACCGCCCCCCTGGCGTTCAGCGGGATCGCGTACCCGCTCTACTCGCAGCAGGCCTGGCCGCAGCTCACGACCGCGCTGCGATCGGCGCTGGCCGGCGACGGCTCGGTGCTCCTGGCGCTCTCGGACGCGTACTACGACCGCGCCTCGGACGGGACGTACACGACGAACACCACCGAGGCCTTCAGCGCGATCAACTGCCTGGACCTCAAGGCGACGACCGACCTGGCGCAGATGCGGAGCGACGCGGCCCAGATCGAGCAGGCCGCCCCGACGGTCGGGGAGTTCTTCGCCTACTCCGGCACGCTGTGCGAGCAGTGGCCGGTGCCGTACGTCGGCGGCCTGTCCGACTACTCGGCCAAGGGCGCGCCGCCCATCCTGGTCATCGGCACGACGAACGACCCGGCGACCCCGTACGCCTGGGCGCAGGCGCTCGCGCAGGAGCTCTCCTCCGGCGTGCTGCTGACGCACGTCGGCGAGGGTCACGGCGTGTACGGGCTGGGCAACACGTGCGCGACGAGCGCGGTCGACAACCTCTTCCTCGACGGCACGCCGCCGAAGGCCGGCACGCGCTGCTGACGCGCCGGCGGCGCCGCGGGGTGCGTGGCCGGCGCGTGGCCATTGCGTGGCCGGTGCCTGGTCGGTGCCTGCTCGGTGCTGGGCGGGTGTGACCGGGTGCCGCCACCGAGCACAGCAGCTCACGCCGAGCACGGCAGGCGGGAGTGCCGTGCTCGGCACCAGCTGCCGTGCTCCCGATGCGGGGTTCACCCCGCCGGATCCGCTTTGGAGCCTGCACCGGGCTCCGGGTACAGTTGCCACGCTCGCCGGGCGTACCCGGCGACGCCGCCTTAGCTCAGTCGGCAGAGCGTCTCACTCGTAATGAGAAGGTCAAGAGTTCGATTCTCTTAGGCGGCTCCCTGACCAGCGGCTTCGTCCTTCGGACGGAGCCGCTTCGTCGTTCCTGGCGTGGCTGGGTCGAGCAGCGGGCGACCTCGTCGATCGCCCGACCGGCCGATCCCCGGTGGCCGTGGGCGGGCGCCGCTACGGTGGCCGCATGAGTCAGCGGTCCCTCGGTCAGCTGGTCCTCGGCACCGTCGTCATCCTCGCCGGGGTGGTGCTGCTGCTCGACCGGCTGGGTGTCGTCGCCGCCGGCAGCGTGTGGGCGGTGTTCTGGCCCCTGCTGCTCGCCACGTTCGGGCTCGCCGCCCTGCTCGTCGTCCCACGCGCCTGGCTCGGGCCCGTGCTCCTCGTGGCCTTCGGCGTCTACTGGCTGCTGGAGACGCTCGACCTGGTGCACATCAGCGCGTGGACCTACGTGCTGCCCGTGGCGATCATCGTGCTCGGGCTGTCGATCCTCGTCGCCTCCACCACCCACCAGGACGACGCGGACCGCATCACCGGGCTCGTCTTCTTCTGGGGTGCGAACCGGCGCAGCGTGTCGCAGCGCTTCCGGTCGGCGAGCCTGACCTCGATCTTCGGCGGCGTCAACCTGGACCTGCGCGCGGCGAGCTTCACCGGGACGGCGCGGGTGGACGCGTTCGCCCTGCTCGGCGGCGTGGACATCAAGGTGCCGCCGACCTGGCGCGTGCGGGTGATCGGCCTTCCGGCCCTGGGCGGCTGGACCGACAAGACGAACCCGCCGGCCTACCCCGACGCGCCCGTGCTCGAGGTGCACGTCGTGTCGATCCTCGGCGGGGTCACGCTCAAGCACGGCGGCTAACCGGCGCCGGCGCCCGCCGCCTGAGCACGGCGCCCGTCGCCGGCGCGGCGCCGGCCGCCCGAGTACGTGGACCCGTCGCCGGCGCGGCGCCGGCCGCCTGGGCACGTGGCCCCGTCGCGTCGGGTGGCGGGCGCGCGACGACGGCGGCCCGTCGACGCGGCGTCCCGATCCGCGGCTACAGCAGGCGGGCGATGTGGCCGACGACGAGCGGCGGGCCGAGGGGGCCGGTGCCGAGCACGTCGTCGACGAACCGACGGCCGACGCGCACCCCGCCCGTCCCGGCGTCCCACGCGTCGACGACGACCGCCGGGAACGCCTGGCGCGGCCCCGGCAGGTCGGCCGGGTCGCGCTCGATGAACGTGATCGCGGCGCGCGCGGCGCCCGACGAGCGGACGAGCTCACGCGCCCGGAAGCGGGCCTCGCCGGGATCGCCCGGGCACGACTCGGTCCGTCGGCCGCCCTGGGCGTCGAGGAGGAGCACGAAGACCTCGCGGTCGAAGGCGCCCGTGTCGCGCAGCAGGACCATGGCGTGGTCGAGCGCGTCGAGCGCGAAGTCCTCGGCCGGGGTGCCTGGCGCGGGGGCGGCTTCGGCCGGCGCATCCGCCGCGGTGGCCAGCTCGCTGTCGCCCGATGCGTCGATCGGAGCCGCGGCCCAAGGGGCGCCGACAGGGAGCACGGCGGCACGGGCGACGGGCGCCGGCACGTCGACGGGCGCCGTCGCGACGGGCACCCGGGTGGGAAGGGGCGCAGCGGCGAGCGGCTCCTCGGGCCCCGGCAGGAACACCGGGCCGGAGAAGCCGGCGCCGAACAACCCGGGGGCCTCCGCGGGGGGCGCAGCGTCCGGCGCCGCGGTCGTCGACTGAGGCGGGGCCGCCTCGGGCGCGGTCGCGCGGGTCAGCAGGGTGACCGGCAGGGGCGCGGCCGCCGGCGCGACGAACTGCTCGTCGGCCGGCTCGAAGGCCGACGGCGTCATGAGGTCGGCGGGCAGCGTCGGCTCGGCGAGGGCGATCGGGGGCACGTCCGCGACCGGTGCCGCGATCCGCGTCGGCAGCGTGGGCGTCGACCGGGTCGGGACCGCGGTCATCGGCTCGTAGGGCGGTGCGGCTTCGTCGTCCGCGGCGTCGACCGGGGGCGCGGCGGTGGCGAAGGCGGCCTCGTCGTCGGGCCCGCGGCGCGGCTGGGGCACGGTGGCGCCGGAGAGGTGGGCGGCGGCGCGCGAGAGGTACTCCGCCATCCAGTCGCGGGCGCGGGCGTCCCAGCGGTCCTGCGCGTCGAGGAACGGCACGACCGGCGCCTGCGGACGCAGGTGCGAGACCACGCCGAGGGTCGGTCCGGCCGGCCCGGGCCACACCCGCCAGCGGACGCCGGCGACGTGCACGGCGAGCAGGTCACCGAGCGCGGTGGCGACCGCCTCGACGAAGCCGGCGGGCGCGGGGCCGCCGTGGCCGGCCACCATGGAGTCCCAGAGCCACGAGATCGCGCGGGGATCGGTCCGGTCGCACGCGGACGCGAGCACGGCGCGCAACCGATCGAGGTCCGCGGTCTCGGCGTAGGTCAGCTCGCGGTCGGCGGCAGGGACAGGGCGGCTCCACGCAGGGGAGACCTCGATCATGAGGTGGGCATCGTCGTACGGCCGTCCCGGCTTGAGTCCGGGGTAGGTAGGTTTCCCCCTTCCGGGTGACTTCACCCTAGCCGTCCGCCTAGCCTGGGCAGCGCCAGCGTCCGCCGTTCCCGGAGCCCGCATGCGCCGTCCGCTCGTCGTGGTCCTCGTGGTCGCGGTGGCGTTCGTCGCCGGCGGCGCAGCCGCGTGGGGCTGGGAGGCGCGCGCGGTGTCGCAGGCGGGGACCGCCAGCCGGGACCGGGTGGCCCGGGCGGTCGTCGCGGACCGGCAGGACGACGGGCTGGCGATGGGCCTCGCCGCCCGGTCCGCCGGCGTCGCCGGGAGCGACCTGGCCGGTGGTGCCCTCGACGCGTTGTCCGCGGCGATCCCGGGTGCGCAGGCGACGCTGGACGCCAGCGCCGGGCGGGTGGCCGACGCCGCCGTCCGGCAGGAGCTCTCGGCCGCGATCGCGGTGGCGCACGCGGTGCCGGCCTCCGCCGCGCCCGCCGTGGCCGGCGAGGTCCTGGCGCGCCTGACGGCCGCCGCGGCCGCCGTCACGGCCGCGCAGCAGGAGTGGCAGGCCGCGCGGTCGACCCCGACCCCGACGGCCCACGCCTCGGCGCGTGCCGCGCCGCGCCCCGCGACGCCGACACCCGTCGACACGTGCCGGACGACCTACAACGGGCCGGCCTTCTACACGTCGGTCCCCGCGGCCGAGGGTGACCCCACCGCGAACGGCCGGCTCCCGGCCTCGGTGATGGCGCCGGTCTCCTGGGCGACGGACTCCCGTGGCGACGGCTACTGGTTCGTCAAGGCTGCGACCGCGTCGCTCGAGGAGCTCGACGCGGCGTTTCTGGCGGCCTTCGGGCACCACCTGGACATCGACCTGGCGTACCGCGACTACGCCACGCAGGTGGCGATGTACCAGGCGCTCGGCTCCTCGGTGGCGGCCTACCCCGGCACGTCCCACCACGGCTGGGGCACCGCCTTCGACGTCCCGGAGTGGCCGTGCCAGTACGGCCTGCACACGCCCGAGCGCGACTGGCTCGTCGCGAACGGGCCGACGTGGCACTGGTTCCCGGACCCCTACGAGTACTGGCACTACGACTACAAGCCATGATGGGCGAAGACGCCATGAGGGACCACGCGCCGCGCTTCCACCCGCGGGACGCCGAGGACTGGTGGTCCTGGCTCGCCGCGCACCATGACGACCCCGAGCCGGGCGTCTGGTTGATCGAGTGGCGCCGGGCGAGCGGGCGGGTGCCCGTCGACTACGAGGACCTCGTCGCCGCCGCGCTGGCGCACGGCTGGATCGACGGCACGCGCCGGACGATCGACGACGAGCGGGCGGAGATGTGGTTCACGCGCCGCCGCCCCGGCAGCCAGTGGACGCGGCTGTCGAAGGAGCGGGCCGCCCGCGTGGAGGCGTCGGGCCGGATGACCGACGCCGGCCGCGCGGTGATCGCACGCGCCCAGGCCGACGGCACGTGGTCGCAGCTGGACGCCGCGGAGGACGGCGTGGTGCCCGACGACCTGGCGGCCGCCCTCGCCGCGAGGCCCGGTGCGCGCCAGCACTTCGACGGCTTCCGGCCGGGGGTCCGCCGGTCGATCCTCGCCTGGATCGCGCAGGCCAAGCGCCCGGAGACCCGGGCCGGGCGGATCGTGGAGACGGCCGACAAGGCGGCCGCCGGCATCGCCGCGCACCAGCAGTAGGGCGCCCATCCGCTCGTCGCGCAGCAGCGGGGCGCCCGTCGCCATGGCCGACCACGAGCCGCAGGGCGGCCACCGGCATCGCCGCACGCCAACGGGGCGGCCGCTGGGGTCGGGGCGAACCGGCAGGGCGCCTGACGCGCGTCCGGTCCCGGCGGGGGCCGGCCGGAGGTCAGGCCCCGGCGTCCTTGCGGGCGCGGCTCGGCTGGACCCGCTTCGGCTCGCCCGGCATCTTCGGGTACTCCGGGGGATAGGGCAGGTCGCCGGCGCCCTCGTCGCGCTCCTGGCGGGCGGCGAGCTCGAGGGCCGACTCGAGCGAGTACCGCGGGGCCCCGCCCGCGACGAGCGGGGCGAACAGGTCGCCGACGGCGGCGAAGCGCGCCGGCATGGTCAGCACGTCGAAGTCGTCGGGCTGCACGTCCGGCACCTCGTCCCAGGTCAGGGGCGCGGATACCGTGGCGCGGGCGTTGGCGCGGACCGAGTAGGCCGAGGCGATGGTGCGGTCGCGCGCCATCTGGTTGTAGTCGACGAAGATCGCCGCGCCGCGCTCCTCCTTCCACCACTTCGTCGTGACCCGCTCCGGCAGCCGGCGCTCCAGCTCGCGGCCCAGCGCGATCGTCGCCCGGCGTGCCTCGGTGAAGGTCCAGCGCGGCTCGATCGGCACGAACACGTGCAGGCCACGGCCGCCGGACGTCTTGGGCCAGCCCGTCAGGCCGTGCTCCGCCAGCAGCTCCCGCAGGTGCGGCGCGACGAACGCCGCGTCGGCGTACGACGTCCCCGGCTGCGGGTCGAGGTCGATCCGCAGCTGGTCCGGGTGCTCCACGTCGTCGCGGGTCACCGGCCACGGGTGGAACGTCAGCGTGCCGAGGTTGGCCGCCCACGCGACCACGGCGAGCTCGGTCGGAGCGACCTCGTCGGCCACCCGCCCGCTCGGGAACGCGATCCGCGCCGTCTCGACGTACTCGGGGGCCCCGGCCGGCACGCGCTTCTGGTAGAACGCGTCGCCCTTGGGGTCCATCCGCGTGGCGCGCTTGGCCTCCGGGAAGAACCCGCGCGGCCAGCGCTCGAGCGTCGTCGGCCGGTGCAGCAGCGCGGCCAGGATGCCGTCGCCCACGGCGAGGAAGTACCGGACGACGTCGAGCTTCGTCAGCCCGCGGTCCGCGAAGTAGACCCGGTCCGGGCTCGACACCCGGACCGTGCGTCCGCCGACCTCGAGCTCGACGGCGGGCTCGTCGTGCGCTGCCACGCGCTCACGCTACGGGCGCGGGGTCAGGACGGCGAGAGCAAGCCGCGCTGGTGGGCCACCGAGACCGCCTCGGCACGGCCGGAGACGCCGAGCTTGGCCAGCACGTTCGACACGTGCACCGACACCGTCTTGTCGGAGACGAAGAGGCGCTCGCCGATCTGCCGGTTGGTCAGGCCCTGCGCGACGAGCCCCAGCACCTCCGTCTCGCGGGCCGTCAGCACGTCGGCGCCGGCGAACCGGACGCCGGGCAGCTCGAGCCGCGCCCGGCGTCCCAGCCCGCGCACGGCGTCCGCCAGCGGGCGGGCGCCCATCGCGTCGGCCTCCGCCAGCGCGAGGGCCGCCTGCTCACGCGCGCCGGCACGGTCGCCCGCCGCGACGAGGGCGGCCGCCCAGCGCCACCGGGAGCGTGCCGTCTCGTAGCGGAAGCCGGGTGCGAACTCCTCGACGGTCCCCTCCCACAGCGCGGGGTCGTCGCGCCCCAGCAGCCGTGCGTGCTCGGCGTGCGCCCGGGCGAGCCACGCCCGACCCTCCGGCCCGAGCGTGCCGCCCCGCGGCCGGCCCAGCTCGGCGGTGCTCCGCGCCCGCTTGACCAGGCTGTCGCCGGCGGCCACCCGCGCGGCAGGGTCACGACCGTGCAGGCGCTCGTCCTCGGCCGCGTAGGCCAGCGCCGCCAGCGCCAGCGCGCAGTGCCAGATGCCACCGAGGAACGTCTCGGACCACGTCCGCGAGAGGTCGTCGAGCACCCGGCCGGCGCGCGCCACCGCCTCGTCGTGCCGCCCGGCCCACGTCAGGGCGTCCACGGTGGTGCCGCCCGCGACGTGCAGGATCATCGGGTCCCGGTGCCACTCGCCCATGAGCTCGGTGCCGCGCGCGACCGCGTCGGCGTCGCCGCGCGCCACCGCCGCGTACAGGCGCACTGCCTCGACGAGCGTCATGGTCGACTCGAGGCCGGCCGGCGCCGCCCGCAGCGTGCCCGCCGACAGGTCCCCGGTGGTGTACCGCACGAGCTCCCCGAGCCACTGCAGCGAGATCCCGTAGCTGGACCAGGTGAGCCCCAGCCCGTCGGCCCTGGCCAGGCTCTCGCCGACCAGGCTCCCGGCGCCCGCGACGTCGCCGGCGTAGAAGCGGCTCGACGCCAGGTTGAACCGGGCCCGCAGCTCGGTCACCCCGTCGCCGGACTCCCGCGCGCGCTCGAGGGCGTCCCGCAGCAGCCGCTCGGTCTGCTGCGGCGACTGCTGGTCCAGCACCGCCAGCGTCGTCATCGCGTCGGACTCGGCGTCGGCGGCGCCCACACGCCGCGCGAGGTCCACCGCCTCGGCCGCGACGGCCGCCGCCTCCTCGTCCAGATCGCTGTCGAGGGCCACCCGGGCGCCGGCGGCCAGGGCGCGGGCGCGGTCCGCGTCCCGCTCCGGCAGGTCCGCGAGGGCGGCGACGATCTCGAGCCGCGCGTCCCGCGGCCGCTCGAGCCCGAGGAGGGCGCGCGTGAGGGCGATGCGCAGCACCGCGGCGCGCCGCGGGCCGGTGGCCCGGTCCTCGAGCGCCGAGCGCAGCAGCGCGACCCCGTGCTCGATCGCGCCGGCCTCGACCGCGGCGCGGGCGGCCGCCTCGACCACGCCGACCCGGTCGAGGCCGATCGTCGCCGCGGTGGCCGGCACGGCGTCCCACAGCCGCAGCGCCACCTCGAGGTGCCGCAGCCGCTCCTGCGGGGCGAGCATCTCCGCCGCCGCCTCGGCCGCCGCCCACGAGGCCCGCAGCGCGACGTCGAGGTCCGGGGCGAGCAGCGCGTGCGACGCGAGCTCGGCGGCCGAGCCCAGCGCCGGATCGGCCTGGAGCGCCGCCAGGTATGCGCGGTGGAGGGTGGACTTCTCGCCCGGGAGCAGGTCGCCGTAGACCACCTCGGCGAGCAGCGCGTGGCGGAAGGCGATCTGGCCCTGCTCCTCGCGGAGCACGTTGTGGGCGACGGCGTCGCGCAGCGCGGCGTCGACGTCGAGCCCGCGGTTGCCGTCGGCCGCCACCGCGGCGCGCAGCAGCGGCTCCGCCACCCGGCGCCCGGCGACGGCGGCGACCTGCACCAGGTGGTGCACCGTGGGTTCCAGGGGGTCGAGCCTGGTGCGCAGCACGTCGGCGAGGGACCACGGCAGCTGGTCGTCGTCCGGCCCCGCCTCGAGGATCTCCACCGCGAAGTAGGCGTTGCCCTCCGACCGCGCGCGCACCTTGTCGAGGGTGGCGGGCGGCAGCGGGCGCCCGACGACGCTCGTCGCGAACTGCCCGAGCTCGTCGCGCGTGAAGGGGGACAGGTCGACGCGCTCGACGCGCGGATGGCGCGCCAGCTCGGCGGCGACCGCGCGCCACGGGTGGCGTCGATGCAGGTCGTCGGACCGGTAGCTGGCGGCGACGACGAGGTGCTGGTCGGTCATCCGGGCGACGAGGAACCGCAGCAGGTCGCGCGAGCTGGCGTCCGCCCAGTGGAGGTCCTCGAGCACGAGCAGGAGCGGGTGCTCGGGCGTCGCGGCGGCGGCCAGCACCGCGGCGATGCCCTCCAGCAGGCGGCGCCGGTCGGCGCCCTCGTCGTCGGTCCCGCCCGCGCCCGGCAGGAGGCGGCGCAGGGCCGGGTGCTCGGCGGCCACCGCCTCGACGGTGGCCGGGTCGAGCCGCTGCAGCGCGTCGAGGGCCTCGGTGAACGCGAGGTACGGGAGGCCGATCTCGCCCAGGTCCACGCAGTGGCCGGCGACGACGTGCGCGCCCGACGAGCGGGCGAGCTCCGCGACGTGCTCGAGGAACCTCGTCTTGCCGACGCCGGCGTCCCCGGCGACGAGCAGCAGGGACGGCTCGCCGGCCTGTGCTCGGTCCAGCGCCGCCGTCGCCCGGGCGACCTCGGCCTCGCGGGCGACGAACGGGATGCTCACCGCGCTACGTGCCACGCCCCCGATCCTCGCAGCCGCCACCCACGCAGCACAGACGTCATGCCATGGGTGCGGACCGCGGTGGGGGCCGGGTTCTGGGCGGCGCGGGCACGGGCCGCGCGGCGCTCGTAGGCCGCACGACGAGCGGCGAAGGAGCAGCCGGCGCGCTCGCGGCGGTAGGCAGCCTCGGCTTCGAGGGCCGGGCCCTGGGTCTCGATCATCGTCGATCGTGCCTTCCCTTGTGGGGTTCGTGGCGTGGGGGTCCTCGTGGGATCCACTACGGATGTTCTATCGGAACGGTCAGCGTTTGTCATGAGCAAAACGTCCCTACGGTGCTGTCAGTTCGGGTGATGTCATCACGGTCGCCGTGAGGTGGCGGGGCGCGCATCGGGCGTTCTCCCGAACCGTCGTCGGCGCGGCCCCCTGAGGCGGCCTGAGGTGCCTCAGGGGGACAACGGGGGAGGTCCCCGATGTCGCCCGGACGGCCCGCAGGCACGCTGTGAGCCATGGACGCCTTCGCCCGTCAGGGACTCGTCAGGCCGCGTCACGGCCGCGTCGTCGCGGGGGTGTGCGCCGGGCTGGCGCGCCGCCTCGGCCTGGGCCCGTGGGTGACGAGGATCCTCTTCCTGCTCGTCAACCTGCTGATCCCGGGCAGCTTCCTCATCGTCTACGTGGTGCTCTGGGTCCTCATGCCCGCCGAGGAGGAGGACTGGCGCCGGCCTGAGGGATATCACCCAGGCGCGTGACCCTCCGCGCCCAGCGGAACCGGGACTCCTCGGGCACCCTGTTGCGGTGGGCGAGGTCCGGGACCTGTCGAGTGCACGCAGCGCGCGGGGGCGCGGGGCGGAGCACGAGCTGTCCTTGCCGGCCGAGCCGGGTGCCGCGCGGATCGTCCGGCACTGGGTGATGCGGGTGGTCGCGGCCGCCGGCATCGGCGGCGCGCTCAACCAGCTCGTCGAGGTCCTGACCGCCGAGCTCGTCTCCGAGGCGGTCAAGACCGGCACGCCCGACGACGAGGTCGACGTGCGCCTCCACATCGACGACGACGGCGTGCGCGTGGCCGTCACCGGCCCCGGCACACCCGCCCTCCCCTCGAACGCCACCAGCCTCGCGCTCGTCGAGGTGCTCTCCAACGCCTGGGGGAGCAGCCGCGGCCGCGACGGCCAGCGGACCGTCTGGTTCGACGTCGCGACCGCCGGCTGAGCCGCGCCCGCGCGCGACCTTCGCTCGCTGGTCCACCGTTCGCTCGTCTGCCCTTCACCGTCCGCCGGTCCGCCGCACCTGGCCGGTGCCCTGCCGCCTCTGCGCGCACGCGCCGTCGGCGACAGCGCGGGGCGCCGTCGCCTGCGGCCCGCTCGGCGCGACGAGACCCGCCCGGGGTAGTTTCATTCGGTTACGGAGATCCACTGCTCCCACTCGTGGCGGGGCACGACGAAGGGCGGTTTGCGATGACGGACGGCAGCGGCGAGGCGGGGTCCGGCGGACCGGCCCGCGTCCCGACGATCACGGCCGAGGTGCGCGACGACGGGACGGGCGAGCTGCGCGTCGACGGCTCGCTCGAGACGATCGCGCGCTCCGACCTCGCGGAGGCCGGCGCCGAGGTGACGTCGCGCGTCGCCGCGCTGGCCGCCCGGCTGGGCTCGCCCGTACCGATGGAGGTCCGCGACCCGGACGGGCTGTGGTCCCTCGTCGTCCACCCCGACGGCCGCGTGGACCAGGCCGCGCCCGACGGTGCCCCCGCGACCGCCGCGGCGACGGTGGCGGCGGCCTCGGCCACGACAGCGGCGTCGCCCGCGCCGCCGGCCAGGGCCGCGGCCACCCAGACGCCGCCGGCCGCGACCCGCACCCCCGGCGGTGGCGCCCCGCTCCCGACGCTCGAGGACCTGGTCACCACGCGACGGTCGGAGCGCCGCGAGCCGGCCCGCCGGGGCTGGCGCCATGGCGTCGCCCTGGTGACGTTCGGCGGGATCACGCCCGGTCCCGGCCGCGCCGAGCGGCGCGAGCGCGCCGCCGTGCACGCGCTGCGCCGCCCGCTGGACGGGCCGCGCACGGTCGTCGTCGTCAACCCGAAGGGCGGGGCCCACAAGACGACCGCGACGATGCTGCTCGCCGCGACGTTCGGGCTGCAGCGCGGCGGCTACACGCTCGCGTGGGACAACAACGAGACTCACGGCACCCTCGGCTGGCGCGCCACCCCGGCCCAGCACGAGCGCACGGCCGTCGACCTGCTCCGCACGATGCCCGTGCTCGCCGCCCGCGGCACGGTCCGGATCGGGGACCTGGACGGGTACGTGCGCACCCAGCCGACCGAGCAGTTCGACGTGCTGGCCTCCGACGAGGACGCGGCCTCGGCCGCATCGGTCGACGCGGAGTCGTTCCGCAACCTGCACCGGCTGCTGTCGCAGTTCTACCGGGTGCTGGTGATCGACACCGGCAACAACATGCGCGCCTCGAACTGGCGCGCGGCCATCGAGGCGGCCGACCAGCTGGTGGTGGTGAGCACGGTCCGCGAGGACACCGCGCAGTCCGCCGCCTGGGCGCTCGACGCGCTGCGGGCCTCCGGCCACGAGGACGCCGTGCGGCGTGCGGTGACGATCCTGTCCGACCCGGCGCCACGGGCCGACCGTGACCTGCGCAAGCGGCTGCGCTCGCACTTCGGCGCGCTGACCAGGGCGGTCGTCGAGGTGCCGTACGAGCCGGAGCTCGTCGGCGGCGGCCGGATCGCCTACCGGAAGCTGCGACCCGCCACCCGCGAGGCGTGGCTCTACGCGACCGCCACCGTCGCCGAAGGGCTGTAGCCGGCCGGTGGCCCCCATGGTCCTCACCGGAGGGCCGCAGATCATGCGCCACCGCGACGCCGGGGGAGCCTGGTGCCGGGGTTCGGCGGCGCGTCGACGCTCGTGTGAGGCGGAGGTTCCCGGTCATCGCCGCACGTGCAGCGAGAGCGGGAGCCTCGGCGTCCCTTGAGCCTCGGTGGCGCGCTGAGGTTCCCGGTCCTGGACCGCGCACCGGGAACGCGGCAACGGGGGCGCTCCTCGCAGCCTCGTGCGGCGCTGAGGCCGTGTCGAGCGGCGTGCGGTCGAGCCGCTCGGGCCGGGAGCGCGGAGATCCGACGCGCGGCTGATGCAAGAACGGCCCGGGCCGCGACACAGTGGTGGTGACCGAGCCGCGCGAGATGGGGAGCTGACGTGGCGCCGAGGCTCACCGTGGTGCCCGACGACGGGGCCGACCCCGACGTGCCCGGCGCCCCGGTGCCCGCGACCGACGAGCTGACGGACGCCGCGCAGGGCGACCACGACGCCGCCTGGTTCGACGACCTCGTCCGCACGCACACGCGGGCGCTGCACCGCTACCTGGTGCGCCGGGTCGGCGTCGGCGACGCCGACGACCTCGCCGCCGACGTGCTCGTCGTCGCCTGGCGTCGCCGGGACGACGTGCCCGACGAGGCGCCGCTCGCCTGGCTGTACCGCACGGCGGGCTTCGTCGTCGCCAACTTCCGGCGCAAGGGCCGGCCGATCCCGATCGGCGAGCTGCCCGACGAGGTCGCGGACGACGACCCCGCGGTCCAGGCGGTGCGCGACGACCAGGTGCGGGCCGTGCTGCGCCGGCTCTCGCCTCGGGACCGGCAGATCGTGCTGCTCAACGCGTGGGAGGGCCTGGCCGGCGACGACCTCGCCGCGGTGCTGGGGATCGGCCGGGGCGGCGCCGACGCCGCGCTGAGCCGGGCCCGTGCACGCCTGGCGAGCGCCTGGTCCGAGTTGGGCTGACCGCGTCGGTCCCCTCGCCGACCGTCGTACCGCGGGGCTCACCGGACGCCCGCCGACGCCCGTCACCGTCACCGGTGCGCCGCCGGGGCCCCACCGGACGCCCGCCGACGCGCCGTCGCCGGTGCCGGGGCCAGATCGCCTGCGGCGCTGCGGCCCGGCCACCGTCCGTGGTCGCGTGGTGCGGGTTCGGCCAGACCGCTCGGCGGCCGGCTGCAAGCGAGGCGGGCCCGACGACACAGACAGGGCAGCCCTCCACGAGCGATGGACGGAGACAGCGATGACCCCCGACGACGAGGCGTTCGACCGGTTGCGTGCCGCCGACCCGGCGGCCGGCACCGCGCCCGACATGGCCCGCATCACGGCCGCCGTGGCGGCCGCGACCGGCCTGCCGATGACCGCGGCCGGCCCGGTTCGGACCGAGGCCGAGGTCGCGGCGCAGCCGCACGACGAGCTCGCGGCGCGGCGCCGGCGGCGCACCGAGTGGACGCGCATGGCCGCCGCCGTCGCGGCGGTGGCGGTCGTCGGCACCGCCGGGTACGTGGGCGCCGGCGGCCTGCGCGGCGGCAGCGGCACGACGAGCGGGGTCCAGGCCCTGCCGGCCATCTCCCTCGACGGCGGCGCCACCAGGGACCAGGCGTCGACGGGGATGGCGGCACAGGGGGCTCCGGCCAACGCCGCCGGTGGCGCGGCGGCGTCCGGATCGGCCGCGATGCCGATGCCGGGCGGCCTCGTCGGCTACGGCTGGCGCACCGTGTTCACCGGCCAGGGTCTGCCGACCACGGCGGGCAGCGCGCAGGCGTGGGCGTTCGACGCCTCGTCGGTCGCCACCGCCGCCACCGCGGCGCACGTCGCGGCCACGCTCGGCGTCAAGGGCAGCCCACGCACGGAGTGGGGCTCGTGGGCGGTCGGGCCGGGCGACGGCTCGGGCGCGAACCTGCGGCTCGACGGGTCCGGGAACCTCTCGTACTACGACCCGTCCCGCGACCCGTGGCAGTGCCAGGGTGCCGGTGTCTCGGGGAGCGGCGCGACCACGGGCGGTGCCGCCGTGCCGCCGAGCGCGCCGAACGCGACGGGCGCCGCCGAGCCGGCCCCGCTGCCCGAGGCGACGAAGGCCCCGCGGCCCGCGAACCCGTCGGTGTGCACCACCGGCACGACGCCGACCGGCGACGCCGCCATCGCCCGGGCGCGTGACGCGCTGCGCTCGGTCGGCGTCGACACCACGGGCACCCAGGTCGTGGTGAACGACAGCAACGAGAAGGCCGCCGGCTCGACGGGCGCGGCCTACGTCAACGTCTCGTTCCAGCAGGTGGTCGACGGCCGGCTGACCGGCGTGAGCTGGGGCGTCACGCTCGTCGGCGACGGCGTGCAGAGCATGAACGGCACGCTCGCCACGCTCGTCCCCCTCGGCACCTATCCGGTGATCAGCGCCGCGGCGGCCGCCGAGCGGCTCAACGACCCGCGGTTCGGTGCCGGCGGCGGCGTGGTGCCCTACGCGATGGGGGCGGCCTCGTCGGGCGTCGCCTCGTCGGCCTCGGGCGTCGCCACGCCGGGCGCGGTGGCGACGGCCAACCCGAGCCAGGAGCCCACGGTGGCGCCGGCGCCGCAGCCGGGCGCGGCCATCCGCTGGCCCGTGCGGCACGTGACGCTCGTGTCCGCACAGCTCGGGGTCGCGCTGACGTACCAGAGCGACGGCGCGCAGGCGCTCGTGCCGGCGTACGTGCTCACGGATGCGACGGGCGCCACGTGGTCGGTGGTCGCGGTGGCCGACGACCACCTGGACTTCGCCTCGCAGTGACCTGCCCCGTCCGTCCCTGACACCCGGACAGACGTCCGCGGGTCGGGGACGTCGGGACAGGCGGACGCCGGTCGACGAATGGAGGGTCGTCGACCGGCCTCCGTCGTGCCCGCGGTGCCGCGGGCCCCGGTTCGGCCGGGCCGGACGAGACCGGCCGGGCGGACGACTGCGGCCGGGCCGACGAGACCCGCCGGGCCGACGAGACCGGCCGGGGGCCGCGTGCGAGGCTGGGCCCGGACCAGCGGCCCGGACCGAGGGAGCCCACCGTGACGCTCATGGTGCTCGACACCTCCTACCTGTACTTCCGCGCGTTCTTCGGCGTGCCGGACACCGTCCGTGGGCCGGACGGCACACCGGTCAACGCCGTCCACGGGCTGCTCGAGACGATCACCCGGCTGGTCACCGAGCATCGGCCGGACCGGCTCGTCGCCGCGTGGGACGACGACTGGCGCCCGGCGTTCCGGGTGGCCGCGATCCCCTCCTACAAGGCCCACCGCGTGGCGGGCGAGGCGCCGGGCGGGGGGTGGGTCGAGGAGGTCCCCGCCGCGCTGACGGTGCAGGTGCCGCTGGTCGCCGACGTGCTGGCGGCGGTCGGCATCCCGCGGCTCGGTGCGCTCGGTTTCGAGGCAGACGACGTCATGGGCACGCTCGTCGCGCGCGCGACCGTGGCCGCCGAGCCCGTCGACGTCGTCTCCGGGGACCGGGACCTGTTCCAGCTGGTCGACGACGAGGCGCGGGTCCGCGTCCTGTTCCCCGGCAAGGAGGGCTTCGGGGTCGTCGACCAGGCGGAGCTGACCCGCCGGTACGGCATCGCGACCGGTGCGCAGTACGCCGACATGGCCGTGCTGCGCGGGGACCCGAGCGACGGGTTGCCCGGCGTCCCGGGCATCGGGGAGAAGACCGCCGCGGCGCTCGTCGTGCGCTACGGGAGCCTGGCCGGCGTGCTCGCGGCCCGCGACCGGGCCGACCCCGGGCTGACGGCGACCCAGGTGAGGAGGCTGACGGAGGCCGCCGACTACCTCGCCGTCGCCCCGGCCGTGGTGCGGGTGGCGCGGGAGGCGCCCGTGCCGGTGGTCGACGACCGGCTCCCGACCGAGCCGGCCGACCCGGACGCGCTCGCGTCCTTCGTCGGGCGCTGGGGCGCCGCGGGCGCGGTGACGCGGCTCGTCGCCGCGCTCAGCGCCTGATCGGTCGCGTCAGCCGCGGGTCCAGACGTTCGGACCGGCGGGTCGCCAGCCCTCCGCCGCCGAAGGCTGCGGTGCGCCGGCCGCGACGAGCCGCACCTGGCCGCCACCGGCACCCTGGGTGCCGATCGTGACGTCGGCACCCACGTGGTCGGGGACGCAGGTCTCGCTCGGGACGTCACCCTCGGGGACCCGCAGCAGGCAGAGCTCACCGGACGCGGAGAGGGCGGCGTAGTGGTCGCCCGCAGCGGTCCGCACCAGCAGCCGGGTCGTCGCGGGCTGCACGACGAGGCGGGCCACGTCGTCGTCGTCGAGCACGTCGGACGTCTGCTGCGGGGTGGAGAAGGCGGTCAGGGTCGCCGCCGGCAGGGCGGGGCCCGGGATCAGGGCGTGGCCGACGAGCACGGCCGCGCCCACGACGACGAGGCCGGCGGAGGCGAACAGCCACCAGGTCCGGGGATGGCGTCGCGGCGGTGCTGACGCGCTGAGCGTCTCGAAGAAGGTCTCCGGCGCCACGTCGAGGTGATCGGTCGCCATGTCTGCTCCATCGGCGAGCCGCCCCACCATGCTGAGGGGCGGAATGGGCGAAACGTCAGGGTGTGACGAGGGGCACGAACACATACTCCCCGTGTGTTGAGACCTCCGTCGCCCCGCCGCGCCGCACGACGAGGGTCATGCGGTGCCCGACCGGGAGGACCATGCGGGCGTCGTCGGCCAGCTGTCCGACGAGCGCTGCCGGCAGCCGACGTGCGGACGCCGACACGAGGATGCGCGGCCAGCCGCCCGGGACGGGCCGGCCGAGCAGGTGGGGGTCGGCGACCTCGATGCGCGCCCACGGCAGGTCGCAGGCGGCGAGGTTCGCGGCGCCGAACGTGGCCAGGTCGGGGTCGAGCTCCAGGCCGAGCACCCGCCCGGCGGGCCCGACGAGCCACGCGAGCAGGGCGGTGGTCCAGCCGGAGCCGGAGCCGACGTCGAGCACGGTGCCCCCGACGGGCACCTCGAGCAGCCGGAGCATCTCGGCGACGGTGCTCGGCTGGGAGCCGGTCTGCCCGTGGAACAGGGGGAGCGCGCGGTCCTCGCGCGCGTGCGGGGCCTGCTCGGGGGTGAGGAACCGGGCGCGGTCGAGGCCGGCCATCGCGGCCGCCACGTCGTCGACGCGCCCGGCGTCCACGGCCTAGTCGCCGCCCTCCGGCGGAGCCGCGGGGGTGGGGACGACCGGGAGCGTGTCGGTGACCGTGGGGACCGCGTCGGTGAGGGGGCGGACGGCCGGGATGCCCCCCGTCAGGGGGAGGGCGGGGATGCCACCCGTCAGCGGGAACGCGGGGATCCCACCGGTCGCGGGGGCGACGGGGACCACCGAGCGCGGCTTCGGTCCGGGCCGGCCCGGCTGCCGCCGATCCTCCAGGCCGGCGAGCGTCTCGGCCCGCCACACGGCCCCGCCGTTGAGCCGTCCGTCCGGCGGCGGCAGCCAGGGGACCTTGCGGGAGAGCCAGACCCGGATGGTCGCGTGCTCGACCCCGAGGCGGTCCGCCAGGCGTGCGATGTCGTACAGGTCGTCGAGCCCGTGGCGGGTCGGTTCGGGGGGCTGGGCGTCGGGCACGGCGAGAGGGTACAGCCGCGCGGTGTCCGGATCGCGTCACGCGGCCGTGACGAGACGCTCACCGGATCTCCCCACTCGTGCGCCCGATTCGCCCGGTTCCCGTCCTGGACGCCTGTATCAGTCGCCTAACGTGTTTCGGGTGAGTGACAGATTGCCGTCCCGGCGTCGGTCCGGTGGCGGCAAGCACGTCGCCACCCGGCCGGCAGGCCGGAGGTGGAGCGGGCTCGCCCAGATGGGTGTCGCCTCGGCCATGGTCGCGGGCCTCGTGCTCGTCGTCGTCAACCCCTCGCTCGGCGACGCCGCTGCCGCGAACCCGACGTCGAGCACCGCGTGGCAGGCCGCGTTCGCCCGGCAGGTCGGGCCGAGCCAGGCGGTGCGGGCCGACCGTGCCGCGACGCGCGCCGGCATCGCCGACGTCGCGACGGAGGCCGTGGCGCAGGTCGCGGACGTGCGCGCACGTGCCGTCCAGGCGGCCCTCCCGGCCGAGCAGCTGACGACGCTCGACAGCCTCGCGCTGCAGGTGAACCAGCTCGTCGCCCAGGTGGAGAACCCGCCGCGGGTGTCCCGGTCCGGCGAGCGGGCCGCGGACGCCCCACCCTCCGGGTCGCCGTCCGGCACCACAGGCAGCACGCCGTCCGCCGACGCGCCCGCGGGGGCAGGGCGGTCGGGCGTCGCGGCCGGCGAGTCCGGCGCCGTCCCCACGGGCGGCCCGTCGGCGTCCACCGGCCCGGCAGCCGCACCCGCCACCTCGTCGTCCGCCGGCACGGCGTCGCCGGGTGGCGCGACGGCGCCCGCCCCAGCCGGCACCCCTCCGACCGCCGGCGACACCCTCGCTCCGACCGCCACCCCCGCTCCGAGCGCCGGCACCGCACCCGCCCCGACCGGCGACGCGACCCCCGCCGCCGGCGCCGGCAGCGGGACGGACGGTTCCGGCCCGACGACCCCGCAGATCGTCGTGACCGACGCGGCGTCGGTCGAGACCGCGCTCCCCGCCGTGACGAGCGCCGACGACCCCACCGCCGCCGCGCTGCGCGCCGCCGTCCTCGCGCTCGCCCAGGAGGTGGCTCAGGTCAGCTCCGCGGCCGACGACGCGGTGGCGCAGGCGGCCGCCGCCAAGGCCGCTGCGGATCAGGCTGCCGCCGCGCAGGCCGCCGCGCAGAAGGCCGCGTGGAAGGTGTCCCTCCAGGGGTACGCGAACGGCCGCATCCCCGCGTCGGCGCTGTGCGCGCCGGACTTCGCCCCCACCGCGCTGCTGCGCTGCGACGCCACGCAGGCGATCGACCAGCTCGACGCGGCCTTCGCCCGGGCGTTCGGCCACGACCTGACGCTCGACGACTCGTACCGGTCGTACGCCGCACAGGTGCAGTGCACCCGGACGCGGGGCTGGCTGTGCGCGACGCCGGGGACGTCGAACCACGGCCTGGGCATCGCGGTGGACATCGGGGACGCGGGCGCGTACGGCACGGCCGCCTACCGCTGGCTCACCGTGAACGGTCCCACCTACGGCTGGCACAACCCGGCGTGGGCGCTGGCGAGCGGCTACAAGCACGAACCGTGGCACTGGGAGTACGTCGGTTGATCGGCTTTCGGCGGCCTGACCTCTACGATCGCCAATTGTGGACGAACCGGTCGAAGCGGGACAGCCGTTCTCCCTCCTAGGGCGCAGTGCCGAGCTCGACGACCTCGACGGGCTGCTCGCCGCCGCCGCCGCGCGGGAGGGTGCCGTCGTCCTCCTCGAGGGCGAGGCGGGCATCGGCCGGACGCGGCTCGTCGAAGCGCTCGGCCACGGCGCCGCGATGCTCGGCGTCGACCTCGTGCTGCTCCGCTTCCCCGGTCCGGCAGCGGCGACGATCGACGGCCTGCTCGACGCGGCGACCGACCGACCGCGTGCGGTCGTCCTCGACGACGTCCACCTGGCCGATGACGCGTCGCTCGAGGTCCTGCACCGGTACGCGCACTCCGGACCGATCCCCGCCACCCTGCTGGTGCTCACCGAGCGGCCGGTGCCCTACCGCGAGGCCGTGCAGCGGATGGTCGTCGCCTGGGTGCGCGCCGGGGCGCGCAACCTCGAGCTGCGCCCGCTGGCGCCGTCGGCGGCGGTCGAGCTCGCCGAGCAGCTCGTCGGGCACCGCGTCGGACCGCTGCTGCGGGGCGTGGTCTCGACCGCCGGCGGCAACCCCCGGCTGGTCACGGCCGTGATCCGCGCCGCGCTGGACGCCGCCGCGCTCAGCGAGCACGACGACGGCGTGGTGGACATCGAGGGCGTCGGCTGGCAGACGGCGCTGGACGCCGCGGCGCGCACCCACATCGGGTACCTCGACCCGGGCGTGCTGGCGCTGCTGTCGCAGGCCGCGGTCCTCGGCCCCTCGTTCGTCGTGCCCGACCTGGCCGCCCTGACGAACCAGCCGCTGACCGACTGCTGGCGCACCCTGCGCCACGCGCTGGCGGCCGGTGTGGTGGCCGCGCGGGGCGACCGGCTCGTCTTCCGCCACGACCTCGTGCGCACCGCGCTGTACGCGGGGCTCGACGAGCGGACCCGGCGCTCGCTGCACATCCGTGCCGCCAGCACGCTCGGCGAGGCCGGGGCGCCGCCGCACGTCGTGGCGGCCCACCTCGAACGCGCGCAGGGGGCCGGCGCCCTCTAGCGTGGTGGCATTCCTTCCCGCAGGAGGCGGACATGGCCACGCGCAGTGCACGCACCGACTGGACCGGATCGCTCAACGAGGGTGGCGGGCAGGTGGACCTGCTCAGCTCGCGCGCCGGGCGCTTCGCGGTCTCCTTCCCGCGCCGGACCGCCGACGACGCCGCCGGTGTGACGAGCCCCGAGGAGCTCATCGCCGCCGCGCACTCGTCGTGCTACGCGATGCAGCTGTCGGCACTCATCGCCCAGGCCGGAGGGACCCCGCGCGCGCTCGAGGTGACGGCGGACGTCACGTTGCGCCCCGACCCGGCCGGCGGGCTCGCCATCTCGGGCATCGCGCTCACCGTGCGCGGCGAGGTCGACGGGCTCGACGAGGCGGCGTTCCTGGCCGCCGCGCAGAGCGCCAAGGAGACGTGCCCGGTCTCGAAGGCGCTCACCGGCACGACGATCACGCTGGACGCCGCCCTCACCTGACCCCACGCAGGTAAGGGGGACCTAAGTCCGCTGAGGGTAGGCAAGCCTCACCTTTAGCGTCGGGGGCATGGACCTCAGCTGCTGCGGCGAGGGCGTCTGCGCCCGGATCCTCGGCCTCGACGTCGAGCCGGGCATGTGCCTGCGGCTGCGCGAGCTGGGGATCCGGCCCGGCGCCGTGGTCGAGGTGACGCACGACGCCGGCCGGCAGGGGCGCGTGCTCGCGCTCGGTGCCGACCGGTTCGCGCTCGACTGGCACACCTGTGCGCTCATCGCGGTCGAGCCGGTCGAGCCGGCCGGCCCCGGCGACGCCCTGCCGGCCGCCGCCGATCCCGGTGCCGCAGCCGACGCCGAGCTGGCCGCGGTATGAGCTGTCACGAGCCGGCGGCGGGACCGGTCGACGTCGCGACCAGGCATGCCATCGTGGCGCTCGTCGGCGCGCCCAACGTCGGCAAGTCGACCCTGTTCAACGCCGCCACGGGCGCGCGCCAGCACGTGGTCAACGCCCCCGGCACGACGGTCGAGCTCGCGACGGGTGCGTGGCGCGCCGCCGAGGTCGAGCTCGTCGACCTGCCCGGGGCCTACTCGTTGCTCGCCCGGACGCCCGACGAGCAGGTCACCGCCGATGCGGTCGCCGGCCGGGGCGCGGCCGGGGACGTCGACCTGGTCGTGGCGATGGTCGACGCCACGGCGGTGGCGCGTTCGCTCTACCTCGTGGGGCAGGTGGCCCGGGCGGGCAAGCCCGTGGTCGTCGCCCTGACGATGCGGGACGTGGCCGCCGGCCGCGGGATCACCGTCGACGCGGTCGCCCTGTCCGCGGCGCTCGGTGTTCCGGTGGTCGGCGTCGACCCGCGCAGCGGCCGTGGGATCGCCGACCTCGCGGACGCGGTGCGCGCCGCCGTCGCCGCCGGCGAGGACGCGGCGCGCGTGCGGGGGCCGCGGCGGGCCACGGGCGCGCCCGGCGACACCGCCCCGGGCGACGGCGCCCGGGGGGCCGACGACGGGCGGTCCACCGCCGGCCGCCGGTTGGCCGACGAACCGGCATCTGCCGACGAAGGGCGGCCCGGTGCCATCAGTCGGGTGGCGGGCGACGAGCGGACGACGGCCGGCCGCGACCTGCCGCTCCCGGGGGTCGTCGACCCGCGGCTCGCGGAGGCCGAGGCGCTGTTCGCGTGGGTGCAGGGCGTGCTGGCGGCCGTCGACCCCGGTGCGGGAGCCCGGCGGGCCACGACACGGGTGCGCCGCACGTGGTCCGACCGCGTCGACTCGGTGCTGCTGCGGCCCTGGGTAGGCATCCCGGTGCTGCTCGCCGTCATGTGGGCGCTGTTCCAGCTGGTGACCGTGGCGGCGGCACCCCTGATGAACGCGGTCTCCGCCGCGGTCGACGGCTGGTTCGGCGGGCTGCTGCGCGGCTGGCTGTCCGGGGCGCCGGCATGGGTCGGCGGCTTCGTCGTCGACGGCATGCTGGCCGGGGTCGCGACGGTCCTGTCGTTCGCACCCCTGATCGCCATCATGTTCGTCGCCGTCGCGCTGCTCGAGGACTCGGGCTACCTCGCCCGGGCCGCGTTCGTCGCCGACCGGGCGATGCGCCGGCTCGGCCTGGACGGGCGGGCGGTGCTGCCGCTCGTCGTCGGCTTCGGGTGCAACGTGCCGGCGCTGGCGGCCACCCGCACGCTGCCGCACTCGCGCCAGCGCCTGCTGACCGGCCTGCTCATCCCGCTCACGAGCTGCACCGCGCGGCTGACCGTCTACCTCATGCTCGCCGCGGTGTTCTTCCCCGACGACGCCGGCACCGCCGTGTTCGCCATGTACGTGCTGAGCGCGCTGCTCGTCGTCGGCGTCGGCCTGCTGCTGCGGCGCACGGCGTTCCGCGACCTGCGGCGCGAGCCGTTCGTCGTCGCGTTGCCCGCCTACCAGCGGCCGCGGCTGCGGGCGATCGGCACGTCGGCGTGGGTGCGCGTGTGGTCGTTCGTCCACAAGGCGGGGTCGATCATCGTCGCGACGCTGGCGGTGGTGTGGGTGCTGATGGCGATCCCGGTGACGAGCGGCCACGCGGTCGCCGAGGTGCCCGTGCAGGACTCCGTGTACGGCCGGGTCGCCGGCGGCATCGCGCCGGTGTTCGCCCCCGCCGGCTACGCCGACTGGCACGCGACGTCCGCCCTCATGACGGGGTTCGTCGCCAAGGAGGTCGTCGTCGGCTCGATGGCGCAGTCGTTCGCGGTCACCGAGCCCGCCGACCCCTCGCGGCCCGGTGACCTCGGCGCCCAGCTGCGCGCCACGTTCGACCGGACGTCCGGCGGCGCCGCGGGCGCGGCGGCGTTCGCGTTCATGGTCTTCGTGCTCGCCTACACGCCCTGCCTCGCGACGATGGCGGAGCAGGCCCGCCTCTTCGGCCGTCGCTGGACCGTCGGCGCCGTCGGCGCCCAGCTCGTGCTGGCCTGGGTCCTGTCGGTGGTCGCGTTCCAGGTCGGGAGGCTCCTGTGACCGCCCGGCTCCTCGAGGCCCGCGGCTCGCGCGCGGTGGGGCGAGCCGGACGGTCGGGGTCGTCGGGCACCGTCCCGCACCGGCCCGAGCCGGGCGTGGCCGCGGTCGTCGCCGACGTGCTGCGCGAGACCGAGCGTGGGCTGACCGCCGACCGGATCGCCGTCAGGCTCGGCCTGCCCGACGAGGTCGTCCTGCTCGCGCTGGAGCACGCGGAGCGGATCGGTCTCGTCGTGCGCTCCGCGGGGGGCTCGCCGTGCGCCACCGGGTGCCCCACCGGACCCGACAAGCCGCTCGGCTGCTACGGCTGCCCGTTCGCCCGCTGACGCGCCCGTGCGCCCGCATCGCGGCGCGCCCCTGCCCCCGCATCGCGGCGCGCCCCTGCCCCCGCACCCCGCACCCGGCCGCGCGGCGCCCTCGCCGACGACCACCCGATTCGTCACTTTCCTGAGCGATCCGTCGCGACTCACGACCCGGACGTCAGGAAAGTGAAGTCCGGGGCGTGGGCGGTCGGAGGGTGGAGCGGGGTCGAGCGGGAGCGGGCACGGCGGGCGACGAGGCAGGCGTGGACGTCCCGACGGCGCGCGACGGCCGGGTGAGAGACTGCCGCGCATGGCGTCTCCGGCCACGGGCCTGGTCACCGACCTCGTCGGCGAGCTGCGGGCGGCCGTCCGTGGTGAGGTGGACGCGTCGACCCGGCGGCGTGCGGAGTACTCGACGGATGCGTCGAACTATCGCGTGGTGCCCCAGGTGGTCGTCTTCCCGCGGGACGTCGACGACGTGCTGGCCGCCCTCGAGGTGGCCCGTTCGGCCGGCGCGCCGCTGACGTCGCGCGGCGCCGGGACGTCGGTGGCGGGCAACGCGATCGGCCCGGGGGTGGTGCTCGACTTCTCGCGGCACGTCAACCGCGTCGTCAGCCTGGACCCGGAGGCCGGCACGGCCCTCGTGGAGCCGGGCGTGATCATGGCCGCGCTGCAGGATGCCGCGAAGCCGCACGGGCTGCGGTTCGGCCCGGACCCGTCGACGTGGACCCGCGCCACCCTCGGCGGCATGATCGGCAACGACGCGTGCGGCCCCCACGCGGTTGCCTACGGGCGGACCTCGGCGAACGTGCTGAGCCTCGACGTGGTGGACGGCGTCGGGCGCCGGTTCACCGCCGGCGCCGGCTCGCTGGACGCGGTGCCCGGCCTCGATGCCCTGGTGAGGGCCAACCTGTCGACCATCCGCACGGAGCTGGGCCGGTTCGGCCGCCAGGTGTCGGGCTACCAGCTGGAGCACCTGCTGCCGGAGCGCGGGACCGACCTGGCGAAGGCGCTGGTCGGCACCGAGGGGACCGTCGTGACGGTGCTCGGCGCGACGCTGCGGCTGGTGCCGCTGGCCGCGGCCCCGGTGCTCGTCGTGCTCGGGTACCCGGACATGGCCACCGCCGCGGACGCCGTTCCCGCCCTGCTGACCCACCACCCCCTGGCGGTCGAGGGCATGGACGCTCGGCTGGTCGACGTGGTGCGTCGGGCGCGTGGCGCCTCGGCGGTCCCGCCCCTCCCCGAGGGCGGCGGCTGGCTGTTCGTCGAGGTGGGGGGTGCGACCGTCGACGAGGCGATGGTGACCGCCCGGGCGCTCGCGGCGGATGCCGGCACCGGTGAGGTGCGTGTCTACCCGCCGGGGCCGGAGGCGACCCGGCTGTGGGCGGTGCGCGCCGACGGCGCGGGCCTGGCGGGCCGCACCGCCTCCAACGAGCAGGCGTGGCCCGGGTTCGAGGACTCCGCGGTGCCGCCCGAGCGGCTCGGGGAGTATCTGCGGGCCCTGGAGGGCCTCATGGCCGCCCACCACGTGGACGGCATGGCGTACGGGCACTTCGGCGACGGCTGCGTCCACCTGCGCCTGGACCTGCCCCTGGCCGAGGGCGGGGCGGCGCTGCGCTCGTTCATGACCGACGCCGCGCACCTGGTCGCGGCGCACGGCGGCTCTCTGTCCGGCGAGCACGGCGACGGCCGTGCCCGCTCCGAGCTGCTGCCGGTGATGTACCCGCAACCGGTGCTCGACCTGTTCGCCGCGTTCAAGGACCTGCTTGACCCGAACGACCTGCTCAACCCTGGTGTGCTGGTGCGCCCGCGGCCGCTCGACGCGGACCTGCGCCGGCCCGCGGCCCACCGGCTCGGCGCGGTGGGTTTCGCGTTCGAGGAGGACCACGGCGACCTCACCACGGCGGTGCACCGCTGCGTGGGGGTGGGCAAGTGCCGGGCCGACGACTCCGCGGCCGGCGGGTTCATGTGCCCCTCCTACCTGGCGACGCACGACGAGAAGGACTCGACCCGCGGCCGCGCGCGCGTGCTGCAGGACATGGCCAACGGGACGCTCGTCTCGCACGGCTGGGGCTCGGCCGAGGTGCGCGAGTCCCTCGACCTGTGCCTGGCGTGCAAGGCGTGCTCGTCGGACTGCCCGGCGGGCGTCGACATGGCTCGGTACAAGTCCGAGGTGCTGCACCGTACATACCGCGGTCGGCTTCGGCCGGCCAGCCACTACGCCCTGGGCTGGCTGCCCCGCTGGACGCGACTGGTGACGGCTGTGCCCGGGCTCGCCGCCGTGGCGAACACGGTCCTGTCCGTGCGGCCGCTGGCCCGGCTGGTGCTGCGTGCCGGGGGCATGGACCCGCGCCGCCGCATGGTGACGTTCGCACCCCGTCCGTTCCGCGCCTGGGCGCGCTCGCACGACGAGGTCACGGTCGCGGCGCGACCCTCACCGGCGACCGGCGTCGTCGAGTCGCCCATGGGCGGAGAGGCAGGCGTCGGGCACCGGGAAGTCCACCCGGACGCTGCGGCTGGGCCGGGGCCGTCGTCGGACCTCGTCGGCACACCTGCCTCACCGAGCGCGATGGCGGGCGTCGGCGCCGGCCGGGCGGCGCAGCAGCCGCCGAGGCCGCCGGTGCTGCTGTGGACCGACTCGTTCAACGACACCCTCTCGCCGGACGTGCCGGTCGCGGCGGTGCGCGTGCTGCGCGCCGCGGGCTACGAGGTGCTGGTGCCCGACCACGGTGCCTGCTGCGGCCTGACGTGGATCACCACCGGCCAGCTCGACGGCGCCAAGGACCGGCTGCGTCACCTGCTGGAGGTGCTCGGCCCGTTCGCCGTCAACGGCATCCCGATCGTCGGGCTCGAGCCGAGCTGCACCGCCGTGCTGCGCTCCGACCTGCTCGACCTGCTGCCCGACGACCCGCGCGCCACGGCCGTCGCGTCGGCCACCCGCACGCTCGCCGAGCTGCTCACCGCCCCGGCGCCGGTCGGCCCCGGGGACCGCTGGACCCTGCCGGACCTGTCCGACGTCACCGCCGTGGTGCAGCCGCACTGCCACCAGCACGCCGTCATGGGCTTCGGCCCGGACCAGCGGCTGCTCGCATCGGCCGGTGCGCGCTTCTCCACGCTCGCCGGCTGCTGCGGGCTGGCCGGATCGTTCGGCATGGAGGCCGGGCACTACGAGGTGTCGGTCGCCGTGGCCGAGCACGCGCTCCTGCCCGCGCTGCGCGCGGCCACCCCCGGCGACGTCTACCTCGCCGACGGCTACTCCTGCCGCACCCAGGCCGAGCAGCTCGCCGGCGTGCGCGGCGTCCACCTCGCGCAGCTGCTCGCCGCCCACCTGTAGCGGCCTGGCACCACCCCGCGCCCTGGGCCGCACGTGCCGCCCTACCGGGTGCGTCGCCGCCACCGCGTGGCGGTCGCCGCTCGGCCGCCACACCGGCGAGCGCATCATTCGTCGGCCAGATCGACCTTTGCGGCGCCCGGAACCGTCGAGTTCGGTGACCAACCATGCGCTCGCCGCGTCGCCGCGTCGCCGCTCGCCGCTCGGCCGCCACACCGGCGAGCGCATCATTCGTCGGCCAGATCGACCTTTGCGGCGCCCGGAACCGTCGAGCTCGGTGACCAACCATGCGCTCGGGGCCCTCGGTGCGGCAGGGTGGGCGCATGCTCGTCGCCTTCTCCGTGTCCCCGATGGGGGTCGGTGAGTCCGTGTCCCAGGCCGTCGCCGACGCCGTGCGCGTCGTCCGCGAGTCGGGGCTGCCGAATCGCACCGACTCGATGTTCACGACGATCGAAGGGGAGTGGGACGAGGTGATGGACGTGGTCCGGCGCGCCACCGAGGCGGCCGGCCGCGGCGCCGCCCGCGTCTCGCTCGTCCTCAAGGCCGACATCCGGCCCGGCCATGTCGGCGAGATGGCGGCGAAGGTCGAGCGCGTGGAGCGGCTCCTCTCGGAGCACTGACGCCGCCGGCAGCCACGCGCGGCCCGCGGGTCATCCCGGAGGGTGGACACGCCCGGTCCGAAGTTCGAGGTTCCCCGGGACGACTCGTCCCTTATGGGAAGGTATGGGCGGCGCGCAGCCCACGCGCGCCGCGGGAGGACTACGGGGATGCCGATCTTCGAGCCCGACAGCGGTCGGCCGCGCCTCGTGCAGCCGATGCAGCCGCTGGCCGGGACGTTCCTCGGCGAGGTCCGCAGCCTGCTGAGCGAGCACCTGCCGGCCGTCGTCGGCGAGCCGCTGTTCGCCGTCCGCGCCCGTTCCGCGATGCCCGAGCACGCCGACGTCCCCGAGATGCTCGCCCTCGACGTCACCGGCCGGCCCGTCATCCTCGAGGTCGCGCAGGTGGTCGACGACGGCGCGATCGTCGACGCGTTGCGCCACGCCGGTGCCGCCGCGCGCCTGACGACCGCCGACCTCGCCCGTGCCTACCACCCGGACCCGGACCGGTTCGCCGCCGATTACGCGGCGTTCCGCGACCAGGTCCCCTTCGCCCGGCCCGCCGACCTGCGGCACGGCACACGGCTCGTCCTGGTGTGCTCCGAGGTGGCGGCCGAGTCGGTCGACACGCTGGCCGCGGTGCGCGGCCCGGGCTGGCCGGTCAAGGTGCTGCAGGTCGGCGTCATGCGCGGCCCCGACGGCCGGCGGCTGCTCGACGTCTCGCCGCTGGCGGAGTACGAGGCCGCGCGGCGCCCCGCCGAACCGACGTCGCTGCGGTTGGTCCAGGGCGCGCACTCGGGCGGCAGCCAGGTCCCCGTTCCGCTGGACGACGAGCGACCCGAGCCCCCGTTCATCCCGACCCAGCCGCCGACGATCCCGGGCCGCTCGCCGCTGGGAAGGCCGGGCACGCCCGCGGCCCGGCCCGCCGCGACGCTCGACCGGCCCACCGCCCCGGCGGCCCGGCCGGCGTCGACGCTCGCCGCCCTCATGACGGCGTCGGCACGCCCGGAGCGGGCACCGGCACCGATGCCGGCGAGGTCCCCGGCGTCGCCCCTCGTCGCGCGCGCGGATACCGGTCACGCGGCCTCAGAGGGCGGGTCGCCGTTCCTCGGCGCCGCCCCGGCGGTGTCCCCCGTGGCGCTGCCCGGCACGTTCGGCTACCTCACCACGAGCGCCGCCCTGCCCGAGCTGGTGCAGCTGGCCGCGGCGGTGCGGGCGCCCGCGGCGCTCGTCTGGCTGCGTGTGCGCCGCGGTCAGCGTCTCGAGGCGACCCTGCGGCCCGACGGTCTCATCCAGCTCGCCGACGGCGCGCTGTTCGCCGACCCCGACCTCGCCGCGGCGCGCGCCGCGCACAGCGAGGGCGCCGTCGACGGCTGGCGCACATGGCGGCTCGGCGACGGCGGCCTGACGCTGGCCGAGGTCACCGGCCGCTGACCGGCCGGCCCTCGCGGCCGCCCTCAAGCCCGCCCGCCGGCGACTCCGGTGCGCCTGGGGTCGTCGATCACGGTCCAGGGCTCACCGGAGTCGCGTTCGGGGCGTGTCAGCCCCAGCCGTAGCCGGCGAGCCAGCGGTCGATCTCGGCGTAGAACCGTGCCCGCACGGGCGGCGCCGACAGGGCGAGGTCGTGCAGCCCGCCCGCGATCCGCACCACCGTCACCACCGGCCCGAGCTGCACGGCCCGTCGGGCGATGAGCTCGACGTCGAGCACGATGTCCGCCGAGCGCATCTCCTCCGACCAGCGCGGCGAGATCAGGCTGCGCGCCGACACGAGGGTGAGGATCGGCGCCTCGACGTCGAGCCCCCTGGCGACCGCGGCGTGGCCGGCCATGATGGCGTGCAGCCACCCGGCGCGCACGGGGAACGACGGGACGGGCCGCCAGGCCTCGTCGTACGTCCACTCGCCGCCCTCGTCGGCGCGGTTGCTGCGCGCGTAGAACCCGGGGTCGATGTTCGGCAGGGCCGCCTTCGGCTGGAACGACGCCAGCTGCCGGATCGCGGGCCCGGAGACGTGGCGCAGGATCGACGAGCCCTGCAGCTCCAGCCACGGGCTGTTGAGCACCATGGCGGCGACGTCGCCCGGGCGCCGGGAGGCCCAGAGCACGCTCACCAACCCGCCGGTGGAGTGGCCCATGACGAGCAGCCGAGCGGCGGCGCCGTGCGCGGAGCGGATCACCGCGAGGGCGGCGTCGAGGTCTTCGTCGTACGTCCGCAGGTCCTGGACGTAGCCGGGGGTCTGGCCGTCGCGCAGGCTGCGGCCGTACTTGCGCAGGTCGAGGGCGTAGAAGGCGGCACCCCGGGCGTGCCAGTACTCCGCCAGTCCGCGCTGGAAGAAGTAGTCCGACCAGCCGTGGACGTAGAGCACCACGCGAGCCGCGCGCAGCGGCTCCTCGGTGGGCGGGGCGTAGCGGACGAGCGTCGCGACGACCGGGCCCTCGTCGTCGTCGGCCAGGTGCAGGGTGCGGGCCTCGAACGGCTCGCCCAGGACGTCCGGCCGCCAGGCGCTCACGGCCGGACGACGACCTTGCCGAAGTGGTGCCCGCTCGCGAGCCGCACGAACGCGTCGTGCGCGTCCTTCAGCGCGTACGACGAGTCCACCGGCGGCTCGATGCCGGTGCGCGCGACGAAGGCGACGAGCTGCGCCAGCTCGTCGCGCGACCCCATGGTGGCGCCGGTGACGGTGATCTCCTGGAAGAAGAGGCGGCTGACCTCCATGGGCGAGGGATCGCCCGAAGTGGCGCCGACGACCACGACCGTGCCACCCGGCCGCACCGACCGCATGGTGTGGCCCCACGTCGCGGCCCCGACCGACTCGAGCACCAGGTCGACGCGGGGGATCCGCGCGCCGGACTCGACCGCCGCCGCCGCGCCCAGGGCCAGCGCCCGCTCCCGCTTCGTCGCATCACGGCTGGTCACCGTGACGTCCAGACCGGCGGCCGCGCCGAGGATCGTCGCTGCGGTGGCGAACCCGCCACCGGCCCCCTGCACCAGCACGCGCTGGCCGGGCTGTGCCCGGCCCGACCGGAAGAGGGCGCGGTACGCGGTGAGGTAGGCCGTGGGGAGGCAGGCGGCGTGCTCCCAGCTGAGGGCCGACGGCTTGTCGACGAGGTTGGTGGTGGGCACGCTCACGCGCTCGGCGAGCGTGCCGGGGTAGCGCTCGGTGAGGAGGCTGCGGGGCTCGTCGTTCGCGACGGCCTGGCCGGTCGGCGCGCCCGGGCCCCCGATCACCGCGTGCACGACGACCTCGCGGCCGCCCTCGGTGACGCCCGCCCCGTCGCAGCCGAGGACCATGGGGAGCCGGTCGCCGCTCAGCCCGACGCCGCGGAGCGACCAGAGGTCGTGGTGGTTGAGGGCGGCGGCCCTGACCTCGACCGTGGTCCAGCCGTCGCGGGCCACCGGCTCGGGGACGTCGCCGACCTCGAGCGCGGAGAGCGGGTCGTCGGGGTCGGTCCGGGCGGCAACGGCGGCGAGCACGAGGTCAACCTAGCGGGGTGCCCCGGCCGGCGTGCCTCCGGAGCGGAGCCTCTCCGCCAGGGCCGGCGCGCCTCGGTGCAGCGTCGCCTTCCGCTCGGGGCGATGCGTCGCGGCTGAGGCGGTCCGTCCCCCGGGTGTGCGCCCTTCAGCTCGGCGCTGGTCGTGCCCGTGCGCCGTCGTCGGGTCAGTGGCCGGTCTCGTCGTACTCGACGCCGGGCGCGTCGGGCGTCGGTCGGAAGATGTCGACGACCAGGTCGGGCACGGTCGTCCGGTACACGCGGCAGAGCGCGACGAGCGTCGAGAGGCGCGGGTTCGCCGGGGTCCGTTTCCTGCGGTCGGAGAGCGCCGACTCCAGCAGCTGGTAGTGGTTGCGGTGGATGCCGGCAGCCTGGGCGACCTGCTCCTGCGACATGCCCGTGGGTGCGCGCAACGCCCGCAGCCGCTCCGCGAGGGCCTCGGCGAGCTTTCGCTCGAGCTCGGGCTCGCTGGGGCGGGGCACGGCGCAACTGTCGCCGTGCATGCACGGCGCGTCAGCCTTGTATGCACGGTAAGGCGTTCGGATGGCCGGATGAGGGCTCGCCCCCGGTGGGCGGACGGGCGGAGCGCCCGGGTGGGCCGACGGGCGGGTCAACGCCCAGGTGGGCCGACGGGCGAATCAGCAGCCGGCAGCGGCCGGGTCCTCGGCGCAGCTCGTCCCGACGAGGTAGGCGCGGCGCTCCCGGACCTCGAGCCGGGAGCTCGACACCGTCGTCGCAGTCCCCGGCACGTCGTGCACCGCCGGGTCGCCGGCCACCGTGTAGGTCGCCGACCACGTGGTGGTGAGAACGACGTCGAGCCGGCCGATGCGGGTGTACGTGTGCGTCAGGGTCCCCACCGGCCACGGGGCGCCCGGGTCTGTCGTGGTCAGGGTCGCGCCGTCGCCGAAGTCCCAGGCGAAGCTCGTCGGCATGGCGGTGATGGTGACGGCGGTGCCGAGGATGGTCGTCGTGAGCGTCTGCAGGCCACCGACGGCATAGACCACGGTCGGCTTGTTCACCAGCACCCAGCCGCGGTCGGGCTGCACGACGAGCGGGCTCGGCGCCAGCGGCAGCCTCCGGAAGGCGGACAGGACCATGCCGGGCGTGATGTCGGCGGCCGACGCGCACACCGGCGGCCCGATGTGGCGCCACGCCCCGACGACCGCCTCGGGGGCCGTCTGCTCCCAGAGGTCCGGGAGGGTGGCGCGGTCACCGCACTCGGGCAGCGGCACCACGGGGTCGCCGATGCACGGGGTGAGCGCCCCGAGCGAGGTGCCGCCCCGCGGGCAGACGGGCGCCCGCATCCACCGCAGGTGCGCCGCGGGCGTCGCGACAGAGGCCTCTTCCTCGGTGCCGAATGCTCCCGGTGCCGACGACGCGCCAACCTGTACAGCGTCATCGAACGCGTCTGCCCAGAGGTGGGAATGACGCGAGCCGTCATCCGGCGGACCCGCCATAAGCGCAACCATGACACCTAATGTGACCTTCACTACCCCAATCAACGGCGCCTCGTTAGGTCGACGCCACGGGTAATCCACTCAGTTCCTTGCCGAATCACGATCACCGTCGCCGTGCCAGAGTCTTCCGTTGTCCGGCCGAGGGACCCGCCACCCTTCGTGAAGTCCTCGTCCGGACCGGTGGTCATGTCGATGGTGACGCTGAACACCGCCGGGCTCAGCGCCTGGGCCGAGATCCGGCTTACTCTGATCGGAGCGACAATGGTGAATTGGCCCTCCGACTGCAGCGCGGCTATGTCCTTCAGGATGCTCGCGCAGAAGACGCAATCCCGATGGCTCATCGCCCGCCACCGAGTGGTGTCTTGACTCATCTCCGTATAGACGTACAGGTCGGTCATGTAGTAACTGGCCGCGGCGATGGCGCCGGCCTCGTCCGCTCGGGACATTTCCGGGGGCGGCGTCGGCAGTGCCACCTGGGGCGGCCAGGTGGGCGTGGGCGTCGGCACGTCCGAGGGGCTCGGCGACACCGATCCCGACGGAGTCGTCGGGATCGGTGCCGGCTCCGATGCACGCACGGCCGAGGTGGGTGGCGCCGCGCACGCGACGAGGGGCGCGACCGCCACCATCAGGACGCTCGCTGCCACGAGGGTGACCCTCGTCGTCGTACGCCGGGACACCGGCGCACCATGGCACAGCGGCACGGGCGCCGGGCGGGTTATCAACAGGAGGGCTCGCCCGTCACCCGGATGGGCGAGTCAAAGCGGACATCTCGCCCGTGCCGCCGCGTGACCACCGCTCGTCGCGACCTTCCAGCCCGAGCTTCAGCGCATCGCGCGGAGCGGCCGGCATCACCCGGTGTGGTCCATCTCGTCGAGTGCCGCAGTCGTTCGCCCACTGCGGGGGGAGTTACGGCGGCGCTCGGCGCACAACCGTGGCGCTCGACGACGAGCGGACGCGAGGCCGGGCCGGCGCGTCGCTGGCGTCCAGCTGAAGCTTCAGCGCATCGCGCGGAGCGGCCGGCATCACCCGGTGTGGTCCATCTCGTCGAGTGCCGCAGTCGTTCGCCCAGTGCGGGGGGAGTTTCGGTGGCGCTCGGCGAACAACAGTGGCGCTCGGCGAACAGCGGTGGCGCTCGGCGGTGAGGAGAGGAGAGGGGCGGGCGGCGGGACCTGTCGGCTCGCGCCGGCTGGCAGGACTGGGTGCGGTCGACGTGGCGATTCGCGCCGCTGTGCAGCCCTGCGGCTGCGACGGGTCAGGTCGCGGGACCTCGTAGGCCAGGAGGGCCGCGACGGGTCAGGTCGCGGGGACCTCGTCGGCGAGGAACGTCGCCACCAGGGCGCCCACCTGGGCCTCCTCGATGAGGAAGCCGTCATGCCCGTACGGGGAGTGGACGTACCGCACGTGCCCCGCAGACGGGATGCCGCGGGCGATCCGCTCGGACTGCTCCGGCAGGAAGAGCCGGTCGGAGTCGACCGCCACCACGAGCGCCCGCGCGGTGATGGACGCCAGGGCCGCCTCGACCCCGCCGCGGTCGCGGCCGAGGTCGTGCGTGATCATGGCCCGGTTCAGCACCACGTAGGTGTTGGCGTCGAAGCGCCGCGTCAGCTTGTCCCCGTGGTGGTCGAGGTAGGACTGCACCGCGAAGCGGCCACCGGCCAGCGGCTCCTCCTCGCCCTGCGGAATGCGGCCGAAGCGCTCGTCGAGCTCCAGGGCGGACCGATAGGTCTGGTGCGCGATCTGCCGCGCGATGCCGAGCCCCACGTGCGGGCCGAAGCCGTCGGGCTCGTCGTAGTAGTCCCCGCCGTGGAAGCAGGAGTCGGCCTGGATCGCGCCGATCTGGGTGTGGAACGAGGCGATCTGGTCGCCGGAGGTCTGCGCGGTCGACGCGATGACGGCGATCGCCGCGACGCGCGAGGGCGCCGACACGGCCCACTCCAGCACCCGGTGCCCACCCATCGACCCGCCGACGACGAGTGCCCACCGCTCGATCCCGAGGTGGTCGGCCAGCGCCACCTCGGCCGCGACCTGGTCGCGGACGGTGAGGATCGGGAACCGGGAGCCCCACGGCCGGCCGTCGGGCGCGGTCGACGAGGGGCCGGTGGAGCCCTGGCAGCCGCCGAGGACGTTGGGCGCCACGACGAACCAGCGGTCGGTGTCGATGGGCGCGCCGGGGCCGACGAGCGACGACCACCACCCCGCGGTGGGGTGGCCTTCGCCGGCGTGGCCGGTGACGTGCGAGTCGCCGGTGAGGGCGTGCAAGACGAGCACGGCGTTGGAGCCGTCGGCGGCCAGCGTGCCCCAGGTCTCATAGGCGATGGTGACCGCCGGCAGGCGGCCGCCGCCCTCGAGCTCGAGGGGGCCGAGCGCGGCGAACCGGCGACACCCGACCGGGTCGCCCTCCCGCCACGCGGCGGACGCCGGCACCGGGGGGCGCCGCGACAGCGGGAGGCGCGAGAGGGGTGCGCCACGGCGCGCCTCCCCCGCCCCGGACCGTGAGGAGGAGCGGTCCGGGAGCGGGGTCGGCGTGCCGTCGGTCATGGTGTGGCTCACGCTCCCTTGGCGGCGCGGAAGCCCGCCTCGAGGTCGGCCAGGATGTCGTCGATGTGCTCGATGCCGACCGCGAGGCGGACGAGCCCGGGCGTCACGCCGGACAGCGCCTGCTCCTCGGGGGTCAGCTGCGAGTGCGTCGTCGACGCCGGGTGGATGACGAGCGAGCGGACGTCGCCGATGTTCGCGACGTTCGAGTGCAGCTCCAGCGCGGAGGCGAACGCCTGGCCGGCCTCGCTGCCGCCGGGCAGCTCGAACGCCAGCACGGCGCCCGCGCCGCGCGGCGCGTACTTCAGCTGGTTGGCGTGCCACGGGCTGGTCTCGAGGCCGGCGTAGTGCACGGTCGTCACGTCGTCGCGCGCGGCGAGCCACTCGGCGACCTTCTGCGCGTTGGCGACGTGCCGCTCCACCCGCAGCGACAGCGTCTCGATGCCCTGCGCGATGAGGAACGCGTTGAAGGGTGAGATCGCGGCGCCCAGGTCGCGCAGCAGCTGGATGCGCGCCTTGAGGATGTAGGAGAGGTTCGCGCCGAAGGCCGAGCCGACCCCGAGCGCCTCGGCGATGACCAGGCCGTGGTACGAGGGGTCGGGCTGGTTGAAGCCGGGGAACCGGTCCTTGTACTGGGCGTAGTCGAACGTGCCGGCGTCGACGATCACGCCGCCGATGGCCGAGCCGTGCCCGCCGAGGTACTTCGTCGCGGAGTGCACGACGACGTCCGCGCCCCACTGGATGGGGTTGATCAGGTAAGGCGTGGCCACGGTGTTGTCGACGATGAGCGGGACGCCGTACTCGTGCGCGACGCCGGCGACGGTCTCGATGTCCAGGACGTCGGACTTCGGGTTGGGGATCGTCTCGCCGTAGAACGCCTTGGTGTTGGGACGGATCGCAGCACGCCACTCGTCGGGGTCGTGCGGGTTGTTGACGAAGGTGGTCTCGATGCCGAGCTTGGGGAGCGTGTAGTGCAGCAGGTTGTAGGTGCCGCCGTAGAGCGAGGCGCTGGAGACGATGTGGTCGCCGGCCTCCGCGACGTTGAGGATCGCGAACGTCGACGCCGACTGGCCGGAGGAGACGAGGAGCGCGCCGACGCCGCCCTCGAGGGAGGCGATCCGGCTCTCGACGACCTCCTGCGTGGGGTTGCCGATGCGCGTGTAGATGGGGCCGAGGTCCTTGAGGGCGAACCGGTCGGCCGCCTGCTGCGCGGAGTCGAAGACGTAGGACGTCGTCTGGTAGATCGGCAGCGCCCGGGCCCCGGTGGCGGGGTCCGGCACCTGGCCGGCGTGGATCTGGCGGGTCTCGAAGTTCCAGTTCTCGTTGCTCATCGGTCTGCTCGCTTCGGGTCGTTCGGGCGGGGGCGGATCCCGCGAGGACGAGGAAGGCGTGCAGCCGACGACCGACCCGCGGGGGTGGGGGGTGTGGCACACGTCGAGCCCTGGCTCGGTGCAGGCGGAGCGCCTCAGCGGGCGCGACCGGCCCGCGGGCACAGCCGAACGTGTGCGGTCAGCGACACATTCGGCAGGTGAACATGGCCCGAGACTAAACGGCACGGTCCGGTGGGCGACATGGGTGTCTCACCATTCGGGAACGTGCTGCGAGGAACATGGACGCCCCGGAGTCGTGGCCTGGCACCTGGTGCCGGCGGCCGACGCGTCGTCGGGTATTCGCCCCTTCGTCACTTCCAGGTCGTTCACGGCGGCGGCGGGGTCCGGTTGCATCGTCGCGACGCAACCCACCGGGGTGCAGGGAGGTGGCAGCCTCGTGGCGCCCGTGTTCCAGCTCTATCGCTTCGACGGCGAGGACGGCGTGTGGTGGCGACTCGTCAGCCCCAACGGACGCGGGCTCGCTCGCTCTGCCGTCGCCTACCCGACGGTGGCCTCCGCACGGTCCGGCCTTGAGGAGGTGCTCACCCGCGCCGCGGGCCTCGAGCTCGGCGTTCGGCTGACCGTCGACTACCGGTGGCACTGGTCGCTGCGCGGCGGTGGTACCCCGCTCGTCGAGGGGCTGGGCGATCAGGACCGGCGGGTGCGATGCCTCCACGCCGGCCGCACGTTCCAGGCGCTCGCGCCGGTCGCGCCTGTCGAGCCCGAGGTGGCGGTGTACCGGCGGGCCGGGCGCAGCCCGGGGGGTCGCGCCGGGAGGAGCGAGGAGAGCGGTGCCGTGTCAGCGGGCGCAGCCGGGCTGCCGCACCCGAGGCGCGCGCACGTCGACGACGAGGGCACGCTCGAACGGTGAGGGTGCGCTCCGCGCGCTCGTCGGACTCGTGGTGCGACGCGGTCCACGGCGGCGGGCGCGCACGGATTCCGTCGGCCTCCGCGCCCAGCCGGCCGGGTCCTGTGCGCCGCGGCCAGCGCGGCCCCGGGCCGCCGCGGCGACAGGCTGTCCGTTCCGTCCTGAATGACATGCGTGTGACTCATGTTGTTCGTGTTGCTGGAGTTCACTTCTGGGATTTGCGCAGGTAGCGTGCCGTGTCGTGACGACGCACGACGAGCGAGCGGCCCGCGGCCTCGGCCGTCCCGGCGCCGCGGCACGGGCGCTCGTCACCTCGTCGGGCTCGGCTCGAACCCACGCCGGCGGTTCCCCCAAGGGCCGCCCGCGACGCGCACTCGCGGCTGCTGGACTGTGCGGCGCCCTGCTCGTCGGCTCGCCGCTCTCGGCCACCGCCGCACCGGCGCCCACGCCGACTCCGCCGAGCGCGCAGGGCGTCCAGCGGGCGCAGGCGGCCGTGCAGTCCGCCGGCGCCGACGTCGCCGCGATGGAGGTCCGCCTCGCGCAGCTCGCGGCGGTCGCCGACGACGCCCAGGTCGCCGTCGGCAAGGCCGGTGAGGTGTACGCGGGGGCGCTCTCGGCCGCCCAGGCGGCCCAGCAGACCGCCGACGACGCCGCGACGCGCGCGCACCAGGCCGACGCGGACGCCGAGCAGGCCCGCCAGAACCTCATGGCCTACGCGCGCGAGATGGCCCGCTCCGGCGGCTCGATCGACGCCATCGAGGCCCTGCTCTCGGCCAACGGGTTCCAGGACGTCGCCCAGCGCACGGCCGACCTGTCGCGGCTGACCGGCAAGGCCGACGAGACGGTCCAGCAGTACCGGGCGGCGCAGCTCGTCGCGCAGACGCTGCGCCAGCGGGCCGACGACGCCGCGAAGGTCGCCTCGGCCAAGCAGTCCGACGCGCAGGCCGCCCTCCAGGCGGCGCAGAAGACGCAGACCGACGCCGACGCCCAGGTCGCGGCTGCCGCCGCCGAGCGCACCAGCCTCATCGCGAAGCTCGCCGCGGCGCAGCAGACGAGCGTGGCCGTGGAGCAGGCACGGCAGGACTCCATCGACGCCCAGAACCGGCAGCGGCAGGAGGACGCCGCGAAGGCCGCCCGGCTCGCGCAGCAGCCGGCCGGGGGGACGACCGGCGCCACGACCTCGGGCGGCGCGGGTTCGTCGGGCACGACGACCGGCGGCGGGACGACCGGCGGCGGGACGACAGGCGGCACCGGGACGACCGGCGGCACGACGACCGGCGGGACCGGGACCACGGGCGGCGGCACCACCGACGGCACCGGGACCACGGGCGGCGGCACCACGGGCGGCGGCACCACCGACGGCACCGGGACCACCGGCGGCGGCACGACGGGCGGCACCGGGTCGACAGGTGGCACGGGCACGGACACCGGCTCGGGAACCGGTACGAGCGGCTCGTCGGGCACCGGATCGGGCACCGGTTCGTCGGGCGGCGCCTACGGCCTGGGCACCGGCCGCTCGCTGGGCACCGCCGCTCAGGGCCAGGCGGCGGTCGGTTTCGCGGAGACGCAGCTGGGCAAGCCGTACATCTGGGGCGGCGTCGGTCCCACCGGCTACGACTGCTCCGGCCTCACCCAGTGGGCGTGGCGGCAGGCCGGCGTTGTCATCAACCGCGTCGCGGCCGACCAGTACAAGCAGGTGCTGAAGATCGCCTACGCCGACTTGCGCCCCGGTGACCTGGTGTTCTGGTCCGACGACCCCTCCGACCCGAACGCCGTGTACCACGTGGCGATGTGGGCCGGCAACGGCCAGATCGTGGAGGCGTCGCGGCCCGGCGTCCCCCTGCGCGTCACGTCGATGCGCTGGTCCGGCACCATGCCGTACGCCGGGCGTCCGTAGCCCGCGCCACCCGCGCAGGGGCGGGTCGACCGCGCACCGAGGCGGTCGTCCCGTGGGCGTCCGCCTGACGGGCGTACACCGGGCGGACATGCGCGAGACGTCCTCGTCGCCGATGCCGGTGGGCCGGGCGCGAGGCTCGCTCTGACGGCGCGCCCATCCCGCTGGAATGCGCCGGTTGGGTCCAGCCGCGCTCGTCGGCGGCCGGCTCGGGTCAGTGCGTGACGTAGCCCGCGTCGATGGCGCGCTGACGGGAGCGCTCGATCTCGGCCTCCGCCTCGGCGCGGCCCACCCAGTGGGCGCCCTCGACCGACTTGCCGGGCTCGAGGTCCTTGTAGACCTCGAAGAAGTGCTGGATCTCCAGGCGGTGGAAGTCCGAGACGTCGTCGATGTCCTGGCGCCAGGCGGCGCGCTGGTCACCGGTCGGCACGCACAGCACCTTGTCGTCGCCGCCGTTCTCGTCGCGCATGCGGAACATGCCGAGCGCGCGGCAGCGGATGAGGCAGCCGGGGAAGGTCGGCTCCTCCAGCAGCACCAGGGCGTCCAGCGGGTCGCCGTCCTCGCCGAGAGTCCCCTCGATGAAGCCGTAGTCGTCGGGGTAGCGCGTCGAGGTGAAGAGCATCCGGTCCAGCCGGATCCGCCCGGTGGCGTGGTCGACCTCGTACTTGTTGCGCTGCCCCTTGGGGATCTCGATCGTGACGTCGAACTCCACGGTTCTCCCTCTCCGTCACCGGGCCGGGCGTCAGCCGGCGGCGGGCGGCACGCCGTGACGGCCCGGTGCGTGCCGATGGTCTGACAGTAGTGTGACGCACGGCGGCGCCTCCACCGCCGCCGGCCGCTGCCGGTCGACGAGCGGTGAGGGTGTGATGGGCAGAGCGGGCAAGGTCGTGGGCACCGGGCTGCTCGTCGTCGTGCTCGCCGCCGGCGCCTACGTCGTCGCCGACGCGTACGACCTGGTCCCCGGCGGGCTGACGCTGGCCGCCCCGCCGCCACCGGCCCTGCCGTTCCCCGCGGCACCCGGTGTGGCGGCCGCGCGTGCGGCCGCGGCGCCCGTCCTCACGGAGCCCGACCCGAACGCGCCGATGCCGGCGGCGGGGGTCCTCCAGGCTCGCGTGGACGCACTCGTGGCGAACGCCGCCCTCGGCCCGACGACGGGCGTCGTCGTCGCCGACCGCCTCAGCGGCGAGGTGCTGGCCACGCACCTGCCGGACGAGGCCCGCGTCCCCGCGTCCACCGCCAAGCTGCTCACGGCCACGGCGGCGCTGGGCACCCTGGACCCGCGGGGCACCTTGCCGACGACGGTGCTCGCGGGCGGCAGCGCCGACGAGCTCGTGCTGCGGGGCGGCGGCGACATGATGCTGGCGGCCGGCGCTGGCGACCCCGCCGCCGTCGTCGGGCACGCCGGGATGGCGGACCTCGCCGACCAGGTCGCCAAGGACCTCAAGCTCCGGGGCACGACGACCGTGCGGCTGCGCGTCGACGACACCTTGTTCTCCGGCCCGGGGCTGGCGCCGGGCTGGACCGCGTCGGAGGTCAACCTCGGCTACGTCGCCCCGATCGCGTCGATCGCCGTCAACATCGCCAAGACGAAGGACGGCGAGTACGTGCCGCGCTTCACCGACCCCGCGATGAACGCGGGGAAGGTGTTCGCCCAACGGCTCGCGGAGGCCGGCATCACGGTGAGCGGGTCGCCGACGCGCGGCACGGCGCCGTCGGGCGCGCGCGTCCTCGGGCAGGTGGACTCGGCGCCGCTCGGCGACGTCGTCCGGTACGCGCTGACCACCTCGGACAACACGATCGCCGAGGTGCTCGGCCGGCTGGTCGCGGTGGGCCAGGGCCTGCCCGCGAGCTTCGGCGGCGCGACGCAGGGCGTGCTCCACGCGCTCGGCACGCTCGGCATCGAGACCGCCGGCGACCACCTGTCCGACTGCTCGGGCCTGGACGCCGGTTCGGGGATCACGCCGCGCACGCTGGTCGGCGTCGTGCTCGCGTCGCAGGACCCGAAGCGCCCGGCCCTGCGCGACATCGCCGCGGGCGTCCCCATCGCCGGGCTGACGGGGACCCTGTCCGACCGGTTCATCGGCACCCCCGCCAGCGGCGAGGTGCGTGCCAAGACCGGCAGCCTGCCGAGCGTGACGAGCCTGGCGGGGACGCTGACCACCGCCGACGGCCGGCAGCTGGCCTTCGCCGTGATGGCGGACGCGACCGGCGCCATCGGCCAGGAGCCGCCACGCCGGGTCATCGACCCGTTCATCGAGGGCCTCGTCGGCTGCGGCTGCCGGTAGCCCGTTCGGCCGGGTCGGTTACGGTGGCGGGCATGGCTGCTTCCGCCGACGCCACGGCACCCGTCGACTGGGACCTCGCCGCGTCGGTCGCCGCCCGGCTGGCCCCGCCCGGTCCCACCGGGACGCACGACGAGCTCGCCACGCTGGTCGTCGAGCTGCGTGCGGTGGCGGCACGGGCCGCCGACGAGGTCGTCGCCGTGACCGGCCTGCAGCCCGCGGACGGCGCGCGCTGGCCCGCGCCCGTGCTCGTCGTCGACCGTGCGGGCTGGGCCAAGGGGAACACGCAGTCGCTGGCGGCGCTGACGGCGCCGCTGACCGCGCTGGCCGGTCGCACGTCGCCCGCGACGCGGGCGACCGCGGGGCTGCAGGTCGGCGGCGTGCTGGCCCTGCTGGCCGGGCGCGTGCTCGGCCAGTTCGACCCCTTCGGGTCGGCCGAGGGCCGGCTGCTGCTCGTCGCGCCCAACGTGCTCGAGGTCGCCCGTCGCCTGGAGGTGGACGCCTCCGACTTCCGCCTCTGGGTGGCGCTGCACGAGCAGACGCACGCGCTCCAGTTCGCGGTCGCGCCCTGGCTGGCCACCCACCTGCGGGGGCGGATGGAGTCGCTGCTCGAGGACCTCGGTCCGGACAAGGTGTTCGGCACGGGCGACCTCGGGACGGTCGTCGGCGCCGTCGCGAAGGCGCTCACGGGGCAGGAGGGCGGCGGGCTGCTCGGCCTGCTGTCGCCGCCGCAGCGCGCGGCGTTCGACGAGGTCGGCGCGGTGATGGCCCTCATGGAGGGGCATGCCGACGTGACGATGGACCAGGTGGGGCCCGCGGTGGTGCCGTCGGTGGCGACCATCCGGCGCCGGTTCGAGGCCCGCCGGCAGTCCGCCGCGACCTCGGTCGGTCCCGCGGGGCTGGCGCGCCGGCTGCTGGGGATGGACCTCAAGCTGGCGCAGTACCGCGACGGCGCCGCGTTCGTGCGCGGCGTGCGCGACCGCGTCGGGGCGGGGTTCGACGCGGTGTGGGAGTCGTCCGAGACGTTGCCAACCGCGGCCGAGATCGCCGACCCGTCGCTCTGGGTGGCCCGCGTCCACCCCTGACACCGCGCGCACCGCGCGCACCACGCCTGGTGGTCACCCCGGTGGCCTCGGCGCCGCACGTCGATCTCGGCGCCCGCGCCACGTCGGTGGTTTCGCGCCGCGCGGTGGTCTCAGCTCGCGCCACGTCGGTGGTTTCGCGCCGGATCGGTGCATCTATCTACCGAACCGGCGCCGAAGCACCGAGTCGGCGGACCCCGCCGGGCGCACCCGCCCCGAGTCGGTGGACCCGCCGGGCACGCCCGAACCGAGTCGACACACCCGACCGCGCGCGCCGGCTCCCAGCCGGCGGGCTCGCGGGACGGGCGGGCTGTGCCGCGCGCGGCGCGGTCATCCGGGAGCATGGGCACGTGACCGGTCCCGCACCCGCCGTCGCCGCCGTGCGCGTGGCGGTGCGGCGCGCGCTGGCCGGCCTGCCGGCCGGCTCGCTCGTCCTCGTCGCCTGCTCCGGCGGCCCGGACTCCCTCGCGCTGGCGGCCGGCCTCGCCTTCGTCGGTCCGCGCGCCGGCCTGCGGGCCGGCGCGGTCGTCGTGGACCATGCGCTGCAGGCGGCGTCCGACGAGGTCGCGGCCCGCGCCGCCACGGCCTGCCGGGCGCTGGGCCTGGCCCCGGTCGTCGTGCGGCGTGTGGCCGTGGCCGGGCCGGGCGGCCCGGAGGCGGCGGCGCGCGAGGCCCGGTACGCGGCGCTGTCCGCCGTGGCCGACGAGACCGGCGCGGCCGCGGTCCTCCTGGGCCACACGCGCGACGACCAGGCGGAGACGGTGCTGCTGGGGCTGGCCCGCGGCTCGGGGCCGCGCTCGCTCGCGGGCATGGCGCCGGTGGCGGGCCCCTACCGGCGGCCCCTGCTCGGGATCACCCGGGCGCAGACACTCGAGGCATGCGTGGCCCAGGGTCTCGAGCCGTGGCACGACCCGACCAACACGGCCGGACGCAACCTCCGGTCACGGGTGCGCGGCGAGGCCATGCCCGCGCTCGAGGAGGTGCTCGGCCCCGGCGTCACGGCGGCGCTGGCGCGCACGGCCGATCTCACCCGCGAGCAGGCGGACGCGCTCGACGAGCTCGCCGCCGACCTCCTCGCCCGCGCCGCCACCTCCCCCGCTGCGGGAACCGCACCTGTGGCTGCCATGGCGACCGAACGTGGGGACGCCGGGGGAGCCGGCGTGGGGTGGGACGTCGGCGTGCTGGCCGGTGCGCCCGACGGGCTGCGGCGGGCGGCGCTGCACGCGGCCGCGCTCGCGGCCGGCGCCACGCCTGGTGCCCTCGGCCGCGCGCACGTGCTCGCGCTCGACGCGCTCGTCGTCGGCTGGCACGGGCAGGGCCCGGTGGCGCTTCCCGGCGGGCTGGAGGCGGCCCGGCGGTGTGGCAGGCTCTTCCTGCAGCGAGGGACGACACGGGAGTAGGCAGGTAACAGGGTGGACGCCGCAGACATGGGCTCGGACCTGGAGCGCGTGCTCCTCACGCAGGAGCAGCTGCATGCCCGGCTCGACGAGATGGCGGCGCAGATCGACGCCGACCACGTGGGCACCGAGCTGCTGCTCGTCGGCGTGCTCAAGGGCGCCGTCATGGTGATGGCCGACCTGGCGCGCCGCGTGCACACGCCGATCCAGATGGACTGGATGGCCGTCTCGTCGTACGGCTCGGGCACCAAGTCGAGCGGCGTGGTCCGCATCCTCAAGGACCTCGACACCGACCTCATCGGCCGGCACGTGCTCATCGTCGAGGACATCGTCGACTCGGGACTCACCCTGTCGTGGCTGCTGTCCAACCTGCGCTCGCGCGGCCCGGCGAGCGTCGAGGTCGCCGCCCTGCTGCGCAAGCCGGACGCCGCGAAGGTCGACGTCGAGGTCAAGTACGTCGGTTTCGACATCCCCTCGGAGTTCGTCGTCGGCTACGGCCTGGACTACGCCGAGAAGTACCGGAACCTGCCGTTCGTCGGGACCCTCGCGCCGCACGTCTACGCGGGCTGACGCCACCGACGGCCCCGGCCGCCGTACGCGCGGCGTGGGGAGCTCGTGAGCCCTTGGCGAACACCAAGGGAACCCTTGAAAAGTCCGTGTACCGTCGAGGCCAGCGTCCCTGACACAGGAGGATGAGGGGCCCCGCCCCGATCGCCCATGAACTTCAAGCGCCTCGCCCGCGGACCGATCCTCTGGGTGGTCCTCGCCATCGTGCTGATCCTGCTCGCGTTCAGCACCCTGAACGCGCCCTCGTCCCAGAAGATCGACGCGTCGGACGGGCTCGCGCTGCTCGCGGCAAAGCCGACCACGGTCGAGCAGGCGAGGATCACCGACGGCGTCCAGCGCGTCGACCTGACTCTCACCTCGGACTTCACCAAGAACGGCCACGACTACGGCAAGCAGGTCCAGTTCTTCTACGTCGCCCCGATGGGTCCGCAGGTGGTCCAGGCGGTGACGTCGGCGGACCTCGCCAAGGGCTTTGACGCGGTCAACCCGCAGACGTCGTGGTGGTCCAGCCTGCTCGGGCTGCTGCTGCCGTTCGTCATCATCCTGGGGCTGTTCTGGTTCCTCATGTCGAACATGCAGGGTGGCGGCAACCGCGTGATGAGCTTCGGCAAGTCCCGCGCGAAGCTCGTCAGCAAGGAGTCGCCGCAGGTGACGTTCGCCGACGTCGCCGGGGTCGACGAGGCCGTCGAGGAGCTCCAGGAGATCAAGGAGTTCCTCTCCGAACCCGCCAAGTTCCAGGCGGTCGGCGCCAAGATCCCCAAGGGCGTGCTGCTCTACGGCCCGCCCGGCACCGGGAAGACGCTGCTGGCCCGGGCCGTCGCCGGCGAGGCGGGCGTCCCGTTCTACTCGATCTCCGGCTCGGACTTCGTCGAGATGTTCGTCGGCGTCGGTGCCAGCCGCGTCCGTGACCTGTTCGACCAGGCGAAGCAGAACGCGCCGGCGATCATCTTCGTCGACGAGATCGACGCCGTCGGCCGCCACCGCGGCGCGGGCCTGGGCGGCGGGCACGACGAGCGGGAGCAGACGCTCAACCAGATGCTCGTCGAGATGGACGGGTTCGACGTCAAGACGAACGTCATCATGATCGCCGCCACCAACCGGCCGGACATCCTCGACCCCGCCCTGCTGCGTCCCGGGCGCTTCGACCGGCAGGTCGCGGTCGACCCGCCGGACCTCAAGGGCCGCGAGCACATCCTCAACGTCCACGCCAAGGGCAAGCCGATGGCCCCGGCCGTCGACCTCACCGCCGTCGCTCGTCGCACGCCCGGCTTCACCGGCGCGGACCTGGCCAACGTGCTCAACGAGGCCGCGCTGCTCACCGCGCGCCAGAGCGCCCGCGTCATCGACGACCACGCGCTCGACGAGGCCATCGACCGCGTCGTCGCCGGGCCGCAGAAGCGCACGCGCGTCATGAGCGACAAGGACAAGAAGATCACCGCGTACCACGAGGGCGGGCACGCCCTGGTCGCGTCGGCGCTGCGCTACACCGACCCGGTGACGAAGGTGACGATCCTGCCGCGCGGCCGGGCCCTCGGCTACACGATGGTCATGCCGCTCGAGGACAAGTACTCCGTGACGCGCAACGAGCTGCTCGACCAGCTGGCCTACGCGATGGGCGGCCGCGTCGCCGAGGAGCTCGTGTTCCACGACCCGACGAGCGGGGCGAGCAACGACATCGAGAAGGCGACCGACACCGCCCGCAAGATGGTCACGCAGTTCGGCATGAGCGCGACGCTGGGCGCCGTCAAGCTGGGCCAGGAGTCGTCCGAGGTGTTCCTCGGCCGCGACGTCGGCCACCAGCGCGACTACTCCGAGGACGTCGCCTCCGTCATCGACGTCGAGGTCCGCCAGCTCGTCGAGCGGGCGCACGACGAGGCGTGGGCGGTGCTGACGGAGAACCGCGACCTCCTCGACCGGCTGGTGCTCGCCCTCCTGGAGAAGGAGACGCTCAACGCCGAGGAGCTCGCGGTGATCTTCGCGGACGTCCGCAAGCGGCCGGAGCGCGAGGTGTGGCTGTCGAGCGAGGAGCGGTCGGTGGGCGCCGGCCCGGTGCTGACGGCCGCCGAGCAGGCCGCGGCGCTCAACGGCCACGGCTCCGTCGACGGGCAGAACGGCGAGCGGCGCCAGAAGGTCGACGAGACCATCGACGCGGGCGCCGAGCAGGTGTGACATGGCGGCCGCCGACGAGCCCGTCTCGGTGATCGGGCCGGTGTCCAGCGACGGACGCGCCGTGCGCCCGTACGACGCCGCGCGCGTGGAGGCGGCGATCAGCGAGCTGCTGCTCGCGATCGGGGAGGACCCGACGCGCGAGGGGCTGCGCGACACGCCCGCCCGCGTCGCCCGCGCCTACCGCGAGATGTTCGCCGGCCTGTTCATGGACCCGAAGGACGCCCTGACGACGACGTTCGACCTCGGGCACCAGGAGATGGTGCTGGTGCGGGACATCGAGGTGTACTCGACGTGCGAGCACCACCTGGTGCCGTTCCACGGCGTGGCGCACGTCGGCTACATCCCCGGCCCGGACGGTCGCATCACCGGGTTGTCGAAGCTCGCGCGGCTGGTCGACGTGTACGCGCGGCGGCCGCAGGTGCAGGAGCGGCTGACGACCCAGATCGCCGACGCGCTCGTGGAGGTGCTGCGCCCGAGCGGCGTCATCGTCGTCGTGGACTGCGAGCACCTCTGCATGTCGATGCGCGGGGTGCGCAAGCCGGGGTCGCGCACCACGACGAGCGCCGTCCGGGGACAGATGCGCGACGCCGCCACCCGCGCCGAGGCCATGAGCCTCGTGCTCGGTCGCTGACAGGTCGCGCCGTGCCGAGCGGTCTGCGCCCCGTCGCGCCGGGCGGACCCCTCGGGCCCGTCGGGCTGCGGCACCTCGGCGACGGCCGGCGGGCGCTCGTCATGGGCGTCGTCAACGTCACCCCGGACTCGTTCTCCGACGGCGGCCGCTGGTTCGAGCCGAGCGCGGCCGTGGCCCACGGTCGTTCGCTGCTGGACGAGGGCGCGGACATCCTCGACGTCGGTGGCGAGTCGACGCGCCCCGGGGCGGCACGCGTGCCGGTCGACGAGGAGCTGCGGCGCGTCGTGCCCGTGATCGAGGCGCTCGCGCGGGCCGGTGCCGCCGTGTCGGTGGACACCACGCGGGCGCTCGTCGCTCGTCGGGCGCTGGACGCGGGCGCGGTCCTGGTCAACGACGTCTCCGGCGGCCTGGCCGACGAGGAGATGTACGCCGTGGTGGCCGAGGCCGGCGTCGCCTACGTCACCATGCACTGGCGCGGGCACGCCGACGTGATGGACGCCAACGACGTCTACGGCGACGTGGTCGCCGACGTGCGGCGCGAGCTCGCCGCCCGGGTCGAGGCCATGCGGGCGGCCGGGGTCCGCGACGAGCAGGTGGTGCTGGACCCGGGGCTCGGCTTCGCCAAGGCGGGTGCGAGCAACTGGCCCCTGCTGGCCCGCATCGGTGAGCTCGTCGGCGACGGGTTCCCGGTGCTCGTCGGCGCCAGCCGCAAGCGGTTCCTGGGGCACCTGCTCGCCGCGCCGGACGGCGCGCTCGCGCCGCCGCTGGACCGCGACGAGGCCACGCACGCGATCAGCGCGCTCGTCGCCGCGGCGGGCGCCTGGGCGGTCCGCGTCCACGACGTTCGGGGTACCGTCCACGCCGTACGGGTGGCTACCGCGTGGCACGGCGCAGGCGGCAGGATCTGCACGGACAGGACGGCGGGGCGCGACGAGGCGCCGGTGGCGGGAGGAACGGCCAGTGAGTGACGAGCCGGTGGTCGACGAGCAGGGCAGGCGGCTGGACCGGGTCGCCCTGACGGGCATCGGTGCGACCGGCCACCACGGCGTGCACCAGTTCGAGCGGGACGAGGGCCAGCCGTTCCTCGCCGACGTCGTGCTGCACCTCGACACCCGGCGCGCCGCGGCGGGCGACGACCTCGCCCGGACCGTCGACTACGGCGTCGTGGCGCGGCGCGTGCACGCCGTCCTCGCGGGCGAGCCGGTCGCGCTCATCGAGACCGTCGCCGAGCGGATCGCCGCCACGGTGCTCGCGGACCCCGGCGTGCACACGGTCGACGTCACGGTGCACAAGCCGCAGGCGCCCGTCGAAGTCCCGTTCGAGGACGTCTCCGTCTCGATCCGCCGCGACCGCGCCAAGCTGCCGGCCGCGGAGCCGTACCGGGAGGCGGATGCCACCATCGGCCTGGCGCCCGACGAGCCCGGCGTCGCGGCGCCGGACGACGAGGACGCCGTGGACGGCGAGATCGTCCTCGACCAGCTCGACGAGCGGCCGGGCGCCCCCGTCGACGTGGTGCTGGCGATGGGCGGCAACCTCGGCCCGGTGGCCGAGACGCTGCGGACCGCCGTGCACGAGCTCACGCAGGTCTCCGGCCTCGAGGTGACAGCGGTGTCGCCCCTGGCGCGCACGGCCGCGGTCGGCGGCCCCGACCAGCCGGACTTCCTCAACGCCGTCGTGCTGGCGCGCACCACGCTCGCGCCGCGGGAGGTGCTGCGCGCGTGCCAGGGGATCGAGAACGCGCACGGCCGCCAGCGCTCGGTGCACTGGGGTCCGCGCACGCTCGACATCGACGTGATCGTCTACGGCTCCGTGCTCGCGGTGACCGACGACCTCGAGCTGCCGCATCCCCGGGCGCACCAGCGCGCCTTCGTCCTGCAGCCGTGGGCGCAGGCCGACCCCGAGGCCGTGCTGCCGGGCCTCGGCGGCGGGCCGGTCGCCGCGCTCGCCGAGACCGCGCCGGACCGTGACGGCGTGCGCTGGCTCGCCCTCGACTGGCTCACCGACCCGATCCCGACGACCGGCGCCACACCCGCCGGCGGCCGCGGCGGCGGTCACGTGGCCGGTCATACGGTCCGCCTCACCCCGGCCGTGCCTGTCCGCTCGGCGACGTCGGTGCGCACGGCGAGCGCGTCGGCGTCCGCCGCCCCGGGGATGCCCGTTGTCCCGGGGATGTCGGCCATGCCGCCTGCCCCCGGGATGCCGGTCGTGCCGCCTGCCCCGGGGATGTCTGTCATGCCGCCAGCCCCGGGGATGTCGGTCGTGCCGCCTGCCCCGGGGATGTCGGTCGTGCCGCCCGCTCCCGGGATGCCGGTCGTGCCGCCCGCTCCCGGGATGCCGGTCGTGCCGCCCGCTCCCGGGATGCCGGGCCTGTCGCCCGCTCCGGGGATGTCGGTCCTGCCTCCCGCCCCCGCGGCGCCGGTCGTGCCGCCTGCTCTCGGGACGTCGGCGCCGCCGCCCGCCCCGGGGATGTCGGTCCTGCCGCCCCTCCCGGCGATGCCCGAGGTCCCACCGAGCTCGGTGACGTCGGTCCCTCCGGCGACCCCGGCGTCCTCGGCGGTCCCGACGCCCTCGGCGTCGGCCATCCCGACGAGCCCGGCGATGCCGGCGTCACCGGGAGGTCAGGTCCCGCTGTGGAGCCCGGTGATCCCGGCGGTGCCGGCCACACCGGTGGCGCCCGCGACCGGTGCACCGGCGAGCCTCGGCGCACAGCCGGAGCCGTGGCTCCCGGCGGTGCCGACAGCTCCCCAGACGACCGCGACCACAGGGGGCTGGACGGAGCCCTGGAGCCCGACGGACCCGGCGGGCACCGCGGGTCGGGTCGAGCCGTGGACCCCGGCGGACGTCGCGCCGGCGGGCCCGACGGGAGAGCTTGCCCCCTGGCCACCGGTGGACACGCCAGCGCCGTTGAGGCCTGCGAGCCCGTTGGAGCCGTGGAGTCCCCCGGACGCCCAGGCACCGGCGGACTCCGAGGCCCCTGCCGACCCGGCGGCGCCCGCGAGCCCTGAGGGGTCCACCGGCCCGGCGGCGCCGCCGAGCAGCCCGGCACGTCCCGTGGGTCCGACGGGAACGGCTGCGACGCCGGTCGTCGCGCCCTGGGAGCCGTGATGCGGCGGACCCGCTGGGAGACGCTCGTCGGCGTCGCCCTCGTCGTCGGCGTGCTGGCCGCCCTGCTCACCATGCGGCTCGACCGCTCGGGACCGGGCATGCCACGCGTCGCGTGGCCGGTCGCGGTCGTCGAGCTCCTCATCGCGGCGGTGGTGTTCGCGATGGGGTGGGCGGTGCGGCAGTTCCTGCGTGGCAAGCGGCCCGGGCTCGACCCGATCCGTGCCGCCCGGACGGCGGTGCTCGCCAAGGCTGCGTGCTACACGGGTGCTCTGCTCACCGGCTGGTACGGCGGGCAGGTCGTCGCGTACCTGGGGGACAGCGCGATGCCGGCCAACGGCGGCCGGGCGGTCTCCGCAGCGGTGGCGGCCGGCGGTGCCGTGGTGCTCGCCGTCGTCGGGCTCGTCGTCGAGTGGTTCTGCCGTGTGCCGCCTCAGGACGACGAGAAGCAGCGCGAGCCCGGCGTGACCCCGGACCCCGCAGCGTCCTGAGAGGCGTCACCGCGGTCCCCGCCGCGTCCTGACGGCATCGCCGGACCCACCGCTCTGTCACGGCGCTGCGGGCCGCGGACCGGCGGCGGCGCGGCCGGTCCGCGGGTCCCGGCGACGCGCCGGACGTGGCGCGGTGCGCCCGATCGGATGCTGCGGCGACGACCACGCTCCCCGGGTCCCGTCCGCCCTGACGCCCCCGGGTGCCAGGATGGCCGTATGGCCCCTGCGGACCCGTTCTCCCTCGACCTGACCTGGACACAGGTCTCACCGCGACTCGCCGCCGCGCGGCTGACGGTCGCCGCCGCCTGGCTCGTCCCGCTGCTCGTCGTCGCCGTGCTGCCACCAGTGCTGAGCGGCATCGCGTGGCTGTGGGTGCTGCCGGCGGTCGTCGTGCTGCTCGCGCTGTGGCTGCTGTGGCTCGTGCCGCGGCAGGTCGGTGCGCTGCGCTACGCCGAGCGGGACGACGACCTGCTGATCCGCCGCGGCATCATGTTCCGCTCGCTCGTCGTCGTGCCGTACGGGCGGATGCAGTTCGTCGACGTCAAGGCCGGGCCGATCGACCGTGCCATGGGCATCGCGCGGGTCCAGCTGCACACGGCGTCGCCGTCGTCGGACGCGTGGATCGCGGGCCTGCCGCCGGCCGAGGCTGCGCGGCTGCGCGAGCGGCTGGCGTCGCGCGGCGAGGCGCGGCTGGCGGGCCTGTGAGCACGCCTGTCGAGCTCGCCGGGGCGGGGGTCCGGCGATGAGCGTCCCGGCACCGGTCCGGCCGGAGGGCGTCGGCGAGGACGGCTACGTCTGGCGGCGGATGCACCCGGTGACGCCCCTGCTGCGGGGCTGGAAGATCATCGCCGCGGTCCTCATCATCGCGTCGACCCAGTTCACCGGGGACATCCGCGGCGCGGCGCGCCTGCTCGGCGGCGACGGCTGGGTCGCGGTGCTCGGCGGGTTCGTCCTCGTCGCCCTGGTCGCGGTCGCCTGGTCGTTCGTCTCGTGGCGCGTCACCCGGTACGCCGTGACCGACGAGGCCGTCCACCTGCGGCAGGGCATCGTCTTCCGGCAGCAGCGGCAGGCACGCCTCGACCGGCTCCAGGCGATCGACGTCGTGCAGCCGCTGCTCGCGCGGCTCGTCGGGCTCTCGGAGCTGCGCCTCGAGGTGGCCGGTGGGGCGGGCTCGCGGGTGTCGCTGGCCTTCCTCCGCGAGACGGAGGCGGACGCGCTGCGTGCCGAGCTGCTGGCCCTGGCGGCCGGGCTCCGTCGGCCGGGCACCCCGGGCGAGCGCACGACGAGCGCGGCCGCGCCGGGCGCCGCCCGACCCCTCGACCAGGCACCGTCCTGGTTCCCGGGAGCCGCTGCGGAGCCTGCGGCGGGCATGGCCGGCTCGTCGGGCGAACGGCTCGAGGGGGCGGCTCAGGACGGTTCGGAGCCGTCGTCGTCCGGTGTCACCTCGTGGGCGCCGTACGGCTCGCAGCCGGCCTCGTCGTCCGGGACGCCGGCCGCCTACGGCGCGCAGCCGGCTTCGTCGGCCGACGCGTCCGGGATCCCGGCCGCGGACGGTTCGCTCGCCGGGCCGCCCGCGGGGGCCGTCCCGAGCTACGCGGACGCGCGCTACGCCCGCCCGTACCCGGCGGCCACGACCCGGCCCGGTGCGGTCACCGAGCCCACGTTCGCGACGGCGCCGGAGCACCTCGTCTACGAGCTGCCGATGCCTCGGCTGCTCGGGTCGATCATCCTGTCCGGCGGCACGGTGTGGTTCGCCCTCTTCATCGTCGCGATCGTCGTGATGATTTCGGTGAGCGCGCCGTTCGAGGCCATCTACTCCCTGGTCCCGATGGCGTTCGCCCTGTTCAGCTTCTTCTGGCAGCGGATCAACGGGAGCGCCACGTTCCGGGCCGCGACCTCGCCGGACGGCATCCGGCTGCGCCACGGGCTCACCGAGACCCGGTTGCAGACCCTGCCACCGGGGCGTGTCCAGGCCGTGCGGCTGCACCAGCCGCTGCTGTGGCGCGGCAAGGACTGGTGGCGGGTCGTCGTCAACGTGGCCGGCTACGCCGGCGACCGCGAGAAGCAGGGCACCGAGACGGTGCTCCATCCGGTCGCCACGCGCGACGAGGCGCTGCTCGCCCTCTGGCTCGTCCTGCCCGACCTCGGCGTGGACGACCCGCGCGCGGCGGTCCAGGCGGGGCTCGTCGGCCTGGGCGAGGACGGCGGGTACACGGCCGCACCGCGGCGCTCGCGGTGGGTCGACCCGATCGGCTGGCGTCGGCACGGCGTGCTGGTGACGCGGCGGGCGCTGCTGCTGCGGTCCGGCCGCTTCTGGCGGCGGCTCGACGTGGTGCCGCACGAGCGGACCCAGTCCCTGGCCCTCGAGCAGGGGCCGCTGCAGCGCCAGCTGGACGTCGCGTCGGTCGCCGCGCACTCGGTGCACGGCCCGGTGGTGCCGCGGATCGAGCACCTGGACACCGCGGTGGCGGTCGCGCTGCTGGAGGAGCAGGCGGAGCGGGCCCGGCACGCCCGGCGGACGGCCGCACCCGAGCAGTGGATGCGGAGCCGGTGATGCCCGCGCCGCTCGGCCGGCCCGGCCCTGAGCCGGGCCGCGGCGGTGGGTCGCGGTGGGTCGGCGACCCGGCCCGTCATGCCTGCGGGGCTCGGTCGCGGTGGGTCGACGACCGGGTCCGCCACGCCTGCGGCGTTTCGTCGAGGTGGGTCGGCGACCGGGTCCGTCCTGCCTGCGGCGCCGCGTTGCGACGGACCGACGACCGGGTCCGCCACACCGGTCGCCTGAGCCACGCGGCCGCACGGCGGTGAGCGCGCCCTCCGAGCGACCCGGGCGGCTCGGCGTCGGCATCGTCGGCGCGGGCCGCGTCGGGGCGGTGCTCGGCAACGCGCTGCGGGCCGCCGGCCACCCGGTCGTCGCGGTGAGTGCGGTGTCCCAGGAGTCGCTGGAGCGTGCCGAGATGCTCCTGCCCGGCGTACCGGTCGTCGAGATCCCGGAGGTGGTGCGCCGCGCGGAGCTCGTCCTGCTCGCAGTGCCCGACGACGCCCTCGCGCCCCTCGTCACCGGCCTGGCGGCCACGGGCGCGTGGCAGGTCGGCCAGCTCGTCGTGCACACCGCCGGTCGGTACGGGACCGCGGTCCTCGATCCCGCCCGGTCCGCGGGCGCGATCCCGCTCGCGATCCATCCGGCGATGACCTTCACGGGCACGTCGCTCGACCTGCACCGCCTCGAGGGCTGCCCGTTCGCCGTCACCGCCCCCGCCGCCGTCCTGCCCATCGCGCAGGCGCTCGTCGTCGAGATCGGAGGTGAGCCGGTCGTCGTCGCCGAGGCCGCCCGCGGGCTCTACCACGCGGGGCTCGCCCACGGGGCGAACCACCTCACCGTGCTCGTCGCGCAGGCGGCGGCGGCCCTCGCGGCGGCGGGCGTCGACGACCCGGGCCGGATGCTGCGCCCGCTCCTGGAGGCGGCGCTCGACGGCGCCCTCCGCGCCGAGTCGCGGGGGGGCGGGCCAGGTGCCATCGCCGCGCTGACGGGCCCGGTGCGCCGCGGCGACGCCGGCACGGTGGCAGAGCACCTCGACGTGCTCACGGGGCTGGCCGCCGCGACGGGGAGCGTCGACGTCGTCGAGGGGTACCGTGCTCTGGCGCGGGCGGCGACCGTCCGCGCCGTCGCCGCGGGTCTGCTCGACGAGGCCGCGGCGCAGCGCCTGTTGGACGCGCTGGCAGGCTCGAAGGAGGACCGATGACCCGCCTCGTGGCGGACACGGCCGCGCTCGCCGCGGCGCTCGGCGCGCAGGACGAGGAGCCCGTCGGCGGTCACCAGCACCGCCGCGCGGTCGTCATGACCATGGGCGCCCTGCACGCCGGGCACCTCGCCCTGGTGCGCCGCGCTCGCGAGCTCGCCGACCACGTGGTGGTGACGATCTTCGTCAACCCGCTGCAGTTCGGGCCGGCTGAGGACCTCGACCGCTACCCCCGCGACCTCGAGGGTGACCTCGCCCTGCTCAGCGGCGACGGCCTGCTCGGCGACGGCGACGTGGTCTTCGCCCCGACCCCTGCGGTCATGTACCCGGAGGGCGATCCCGTGGTCAGGGTGACCGCCGGTCGCATCGGGGAGGTGCTCGAGGGCGGCTTCCGCCCCGGCCACCTGGACGGGGTGCTCACCGTGGTGCTCAAGCTCATGCACCTCACCCGTCCGGGCGTCGCGCTCTTCGGCCAGAAGGACGCCCAGCAGCTCGCCGCCGTCCGGCGCATGGTGCGCGACCTCGACGTGCCACTCACGGTGGTGGGCGTGCCGATCGTCCGCGACTCCGACGGCCTCGCGCTGTCGTCGCGCAACGCCTACCTCACCGCCGACGAACGCCGACGCGCCCTCTGCCTCTCGCGATCGCTCGCCGCGGCGCGGTCGGCGGCCGACGAAGGCGGCGCGTCGGACCAGATCCTCGCGGCGGCCGTCGCCGTGCTCACCGGTGCCGAGGGCGTCGACTCCCTCGACTACGCCGCGCTCGTCGACCCGTCCTCCTTCGAGGAGGTCGCCCCGGGCGCGACCGGCCCGGCGCTCCTCGTGCTGGCCGCGCGCGTCGGCGCGACCCGCCTGATCGACAACGGGGAGCTCACCCTCCGCTGAGGGTGCCCGTCAGTTCGTCGTTCCGCGAGGGCGTGCCCGGCTGGTCGTCGGATCGGCGCACGGCGGTGGTCACGAATCCGCGGTGAGGTGGCCGACGATGGCGCGCACGCCGTCCGCCACGCCGTCCCTCGTGTCGACGCGGAGCACGTTCGCGTCCCAGGGCTCGTATCGGCGCGCCTCGACCTGCTCCCACGTCGGGACCGTCATCCCGTCGAGGTCAGACGTCCGCCCCTCGACGCGCCGCCGGTGGATATCCCGGTCGGAGCAGACGACCTCGACATCGAGGTGCCGCGACCCCGCGCTGTCGGCTACGTCGGCCCACGCGCGTCGCGTGACCACGAGCGGGTTGACGCTGTCGGCGACGACGTCGTGCCCGGCAGCCAGCAGGTCGCGCGTCACGGCGTAGGCCACCCGGTAACCGGCATCGGGGGCCGCGCCCCACCCGCCCGCGGCCGCGACGATGCCCGACGAGGCGAGCGCCGCCTCGATCGTGTCGATCCGCACGTGCACCGCGCCCATCCGGTTTGCCAGATCGCGCGCCAGCGTCGTCTTGCCCGACCCGGGCAGCCCCGAGAGGACGACGAGCGTCTGCGCGCCCCGGCGACCCTTCGGTCCCTCGGTCACGTGGCCACGGTACGGGACGGGCAGCGACTCAATCGGTCAAGAGGTCGAGCAGATCCCGCGGCGGATCGCTCCCTGTCGACGCGGCCGGGGCCCGGTCTACCGGCGCCTTCACGCCAGCAGCAAAGGGTGGATCACCCGCTCCCGCAAGGGAACGGTCGTCAAGAGCCGCGAAGGGCGGGCGATCCGCGGCCACGAGGGGAGGGTGGTCCGCGGCCGCAGGGCGAGGGTCACCCTCGGCCGCGCACGGAGGGCCGTCCGCGGCCGCACGGCGAGGGTGATCCAGAGCGGCAACGGCACGGTCGCCCACGCGGCCGCTTGCGGGCGCGACTCCGCGCCGGCACGTGCTCGTCGGCGAGCCGTGGCCGCCCGCACCGTAGGGCCGCCCATCGGGATAGCGATGCTCCACGGTCCCGTCTGCCCGGCGGATGACCTCGATGCCGAGGCGGTGGATCTCGTGGTGGTGGAACGAGCAGTACGGGAGGCAGTTGGCGATGTCGGTCGCCCCGCCGTGCTCCTGCCACCAACGCAGGTGGTGCAGCTCCGTGTGAGCGAGCGGCATGCTGCAGGCGCCGATGCTGCACGTGGTGATCCCCGCGGCGTACAGCGCCATCCAGTGCTGGCGGCGGAAGCACCGCGATTCGCGTCCCAGGTCGAGATCCGCACCCGGCGTGCCGACCATCGCCCACGTCAACGCGCAGTCGCACAGCGCCCGGGCGATCTCGCTGGCAGGCCAGGCCTGACCGGTCTCGTCCGTCGCCGCGGCCTCGCCCTGCAGCCGAGCGGCCACATCCAGTGCCGAACCCGGAACGCGCGCCGGCTCGGCGGCCGCCTCCCGCATCGCGCGCAGCGCCGCCCACGTCTCCTGCGTGAAGGTGATGACGGCCTGGACCGGGGCGACGGCCCCGGGCGTGGTGGCCTTGTCGCCGGCGACCTTCTCGACCATGGCCAAGAGCGCGTCGGCCTGCCGCTGCTCCCGGGTGCGCTCGTCGTCGAGCGCCGGGCGAGGACACAGAGCATCGATCACCTTCGCGAGCTTGTGCCCAGCCACTGAGTCGAGACGGCCCTTGACCAGGGTCCCGCCAGGGGTGTGTGTCCAGGCGAACGATCGGGCCTCACGCTGCTCGTCGTGCGTGCGCTGCCGCGTGGCGGGGTCCAGGGCCGCGCTCATCTGCTGCAGCGCCTTGCCGAACTCGGTCCCGTCTAGCTGGCTCGCCAGCTCGACCACCTGTGCCTGGCCCGCGCCCGTGGCGAGCTCGGTGGCCAGCGCGGCGCTGGCGGCGGTGGCGCGCGTGATCTCCGCGACGTGCCTGGTGGTCACGGGGCCGTCGACGAGGGCTTCCGCGACGGTCGGCATCGCCGCCAACGTCCCGGCCTGCCCCACGGCCGCCAGCCCCGCGCTGCGGCCCTGCCGCAGCTCCCGGCCGACGAACCCGGCGAGGTCCCGGTCGCCGCGCAGGCTCCAGGTCCCAGCGTCGCTCTCGGCGGTCAGCACCTTGCCTCGAACCACCGCCGCCAGCCGGTCGACGCGGTCGAGCTCGCCGAGGACGAGGCGGCGCACCGCCCCGTCCCACTCGTCCGCACGGTCCGCGATCGCCAGGACATCGCGTCCGGCCGCGACCCAGGCGGACACCTCCGGCGGCACGGCAGCGCACGGCGAACCCGGCTCCATCGTCATGCACCCCCATCACGCGTCGAACGAACGTTCGAACCCTATCGCCCCGGAACGGTGTCGCGCAACCACGAAATGGCGTTTGATCAGCGGAAACAGCGGTGCGCAGCGCCCCATCGGCCGGGGCTGTGGGCGGCTCGGTCACCCGCCTGTGGATGCCGGCCGAGCACTCGAGCGGCTCGGTCGCCCCCGCCTGTGGATGCCGGCCGAGCAGCCGAGCGGCTCGGTCGCCCCCGCCTGGATGCCTGCCGAGCAGCCGAGCGGCTCGGTCGCCCCCGCCTGTGGATGCCGGCCGAGCAGCCGAGCGGTTCGGTCGCCCCCGCCTGGACGCCTGCCGAGCAGCCGAGCGGCTCGGTTGCCCCCGCCTGTGGATGTCGGGAGCGCAACCGAGCGGCTCGGTCAACCACCTGCGAATGCCACGCGAGCAGCCGCCACCGATCGTCGGGTCCGCGCGGCAGACCTCCGAGGCGTCTCACCCGGCCACCCCGTTTCGCCGCGCCGCGCGCACCAGGAGGATGCTGGCGCCCGTGACCGCCACGCCCACGAACATCCGCCTCGCGACGAAGCTCGCCGGACAGGCGCCGGGCTGGACCGTGGAGGCGGACGCGATCGTCGTCGGCTCCGGGATCGCCGGCCTGACGGCCGCGCTCGAGCTCCGGACGCGGGTGCCCAGGGTCCTCCTCGTCACCAAGGACGTCCTCGCGTCGGGCTCCACCCTCTGGGCGCAGGGCGGCATCGCCGCGGCCCTGGACCCGACGGACTCCCCGGAGGCGCACCTCAAGGACACCCTCGTCGCGGGCGTCGGCCTCTGCGACCCGCGCGCGGTCGAGGTGCTCGTCACCGAGGGACCGGAGCGCGTGCGCGAGCTGGTCGGAAGGGGCGCGATCTTCGACCGCGCCGCGGACGGCTCCCTCTCCCTCACACGGGAGGGCGGCCACCACGCCAACCGCATCATCCACGCCGGCGGCGACGCGACGGGCGCCGAGGTCAGCCGCGCACTGGTCGCCCAGGTGGAGGCGGTGCGCGACGACCCCGGCATCGAGGTCGTCGAGCACGCCCTGGTGCTGGACATCCTGACCGCGGCGCCGGGCGGCGACGGGAGGCCGGGACCGGTCTGCGGCGTGACCCTGCACGTCATCGGCGAGGGCGACCGTGGCGGCGTCGGCGCGGCGTTGGCGCCGGCGGTGCTGCTGGCCACCGGCGGGATCGGGCAGGTGTACCGCGCGTCGACGAACCCGCCGCAGGCCACGGGCGACGGCATCACCGCGGCGCTGCGCGCCGGCGCCCGCGTCGGGGACGTCGAGTTCGTCCAGTTCCACCCCACCGTGCTGTGGCTCGGTTCGGGCGTGAAGGGCCAGCTCGCGCTCATCTCCGAGGCGGTGCGCGGCGAGGGCGCGCTCCTCCTCGACACCGACGGCGTCCGCTTCATGCCCGAGGTCCACCCGCTCGCGGAGCTCGCGCCGCGGGACGTCGTCGCGCACGCGATCGTCCGGCGCATGGCCCTCACCGGGTCCGACCACGTGTGGCTCGACGCCCGGCACCTCGGCGCGGAGTTCCTGGCCAGGCGCTTCCCGACGATCACCGAGGCCCTCGCGGAGCACGGCCTGGACATGGCGGCCGAGCTGATCCCGGTGGCGCCCGCCCAGCACTACTTCTCCGGCGGAGTGGTCACCGACCTGCGGGGACGCGCGTCGCTCCCGGGCCTGTACGCGGCGGGGGAGGCGGCCTGCACCGGCGTGCACGGCGCGAACCGGCTGGCGTCGAACTCCCTGCTGGAGGGCATGGTCTTCGCCCACCGCGCGGCCGACGAGATCGCCCGCGCCTTCGCGGACGGCGACCTCGTGCGCCGCGACCCCGCGGCCCGGCAGGGCGACGGCGCCCTGGTCTCGGCGGCCGCGCGCGCACGCATCCAGCGCGTCGCCACCAACGGCACGGGACCGTTGCGCGACGAGGCGGGCCTGGCCGCCACCCTCACGGCGCTGGCCGAGGTGCCGACCGACGCCGACCGGCGCCAGGCCGACGGCCGCCTCCTCGCGCAGCCGCAGCCGTCGGAGTGGGAGACGACGAACGTCCACCAGATGGCGACGATCATCGCCGCCGCCGCCTACCAGCGGCAGGAGAGCCGCGGCGGGCACTTCCGCACCGACTTCCCCGCGCACGACGAGGCCTGGCGCCTCCGCCAGGAGCTCGCCCTGGACCCCGACGGGGACCTCGCCACGACCCGGGTGACGCTCCCGGAGGCCTGACGCCCCAGACCACCGCCGCCCGAGTCGGCGGTTCGGCGCCGGCTCGACGGTCCGCACCGACGAGTCGGATGCCGACCCGACGACTCGGGCCTCCCCCGCCGGCGCGGGATGGCGGGGACGGCTGTGCTCGTGGCCACGCCACGGCCGGCGCCCGGCGGCGCGCTACCGTGCTCGCCATGCAGCCCCTCGACCCGGACTGGCTCGCGCGCACGGTCGCGATCGCGCTCGACGAGGACCTCGGCCCGGCGCCGGGCCGGGACGTCACCACCCAGGCGACGGTGCCGCCCGACGAGACGGGCACGGCCCACCTCGTGGCGCGCGCCGACGGCGTGCTGGCCGGCCTCGTCGTGGTCCCCGAGGTGCTGCGGCAGACGGCGGGGCGGCTGGGGCTGGCGGAGCCGCACCTCGTCGTGCACAAGGCCGACGGCGAGCGGCTGACCAGGGGCGACGTCGTCGCGGACCTGGAGGGCCCGGTCCAGGTGCTGCTCGTCGCGGAGCGGACGCTGCTCAACCTCGTCTCGCGCGCCTCCGGGGTCGCGACGCACACCCGCCGCTTCGCCGACGCCCTGCTGGGCACGGGCGCCCACGTCCTCGACACCCGCAAGACCACACCCGGCCTGCGCCCGCTCGAGAAGTACGCCGTGCGCTGCGGCGGCGGCACCAACAAGCGGATGGGCCTGTACGACGTCGCGATGGTCAAGGACAACCACGTCGCGGCGGCGGGCGGCTCGGTGACGGCGGCGGTGGCGGCGATCCGCGCACGGTTCCCCGGCGTGGCGATCCAGGTCGAGGCCGACACCCTCGCCCAGGCGATGGAGGCCTTGGACGCCGGTGCGGACTTCCTCCTGCTCGACAACATGCCGGTGCCCCTGCTGCGCGAGGTCGTCGCCGCGGTGCGTGCTCGCGAGCCGCGGACCGGGCCCGTCGAGCTCGAGGCCACCGGCACCATCACGCTCGACCGCGCGGCCGAGATCGCCGCCACCGGGGTGGACTACCTGTCGGTCGGCGCCCTCACGCACTCCAGCCCCATCCTCGACCTGGCCCTCGATCTGGAGCCGATCCGCCGTCCGTAGGATGTCCCGGTGACCGCCCCCACCCCACCCCTCGCCGACGACGTCCCCGAGCAGATCGCGGTCCGTCGGGCGAAGCGGGAGCGGCTGCTGGCCGCGGGCGTGGCGCCGTACCCGGTCGGGGTGCCGCGCACGACGACGATCGCGGCCGTGCGGGCGGCGCACCCGGACCTCGCGCCGGGCGAGGAGACGGACGACGAGGTCGGCCTGGCGGGCCGTGTCGTCTTCCTCCGCAACACCGGCCGGCTGTGCTTCGTCACGCTGCAGGACGGCGCCGGCGTGCGCCTCCAGGCGATGCTCTCCGAGGACCGGGTGGGCGCCGAGGCGCTCGCCGCCTTCAAGAGCGACGTCGACCTCGGCGACCACCTCTTCGTCCACGGGGTCGTCGTGTGCTCCAAGCGCGGCGAGCTGTCCGTGATGGCCGACGAGTGGCGCCTCGCGGCGAAGGCGATCCGGCCGATGCCCAACCTCTACGAGGGCGCCGAGATGTCCGACGAGGCCCGCGTGCGGCAGCGGTACGTCGACCTCATCGTGCGGCAGGGTGCCCGCGACATGGTGCGGCGCCGGGCGGCGGTGGTGCGCTCGCTCCGGGAGAACTTCTGGCGCCGGGACTTCCTCGAGGTCGAGACCCCGATGCTCCAGGTGCGGCCCGAGGGCGCGGCGGCCCGCCAGTTCGAGACGCACATGAATGCGTTCGACATCCCGCTGTTCATGCGGATCGCGCCCGAGCTGTACCTCAAGCGCGCCGCCGTCGGCGGGGTCGAGCGCGTCTTCGAGATCAACCGCAACTTCCGCAACGAGGGCGTCGACTCCACGCACGCGCCGGAGTTCGCGATGCTCGAGGCGTACGAGGCTTATGGCGACTACGACACCATGGCGGCGCTCACCGAAGATCTCGTGCAAACGGCCGCGCTCGACGCCTTCGGCTCGACGGTGGTGACCCTTGCCGACGGTTCTGAATACGACCTGGGTGGCGACTGGACGCGCGTGTCGATGTACGACTCGTTGTCGGAGGCGATCGGCGAGGAGATCACGCACGACACCCCGGACGAGACGTTGTCGAAGCTGCTCGACCGCGCCGGAATCGAGCTGGCGCCCGCGCAGGTCAACCACGGGAAGATGGTCGAGCAGCTATGGGAGCACCATGTCGGCGAGCACCTGTGGGCGCCCACCTTCGTGCGCGATTTCCCGGTCGAGACCTCGCCGCTGACGCGTGACCACCGCAGCAAGCCCGGCCTCGTCGAGAAGTGGGACCTGTACGTGCGCGGCATGGAGCTCGCCACCGCGTACTCCGAGCTCGTCGACCCGGTGATCCAACGGCAGCGGTTCGAGGCGCAGGCCCTGCTGGCGGCCCGCGGGGACGACGAGGCCATGCGCATCGACGAGGACTTCCTCGCTGCGATGGAGCACGCGATGCCCCCCAGCGGCGGGATGGGCCTGGGCATCGACCGGCTCCTCATCGCGATGACGGGCCAGGGGATCCGTGAGACGATCCTTTTCCCGCTGACGAAGCCGTTGTGAACCGATTGGGGCGACGATGAGCGGCTGGCAGACGGCGCTCGTGGCGCTCGTGCCCTCGATCGGCGTGGGCCTGATCTTCTGGCTCGCGATCCGCACGATGCTGAATGCGGACGCGAAGGAGCGGCGCGTGGAGGCCGAATTGCAGGCCGCGGAACGTGCCGCACGTGGGGAAAAGGATGACGCGCCCGACGCGTAGCGTTTGACGGCGGATATCCGCCGGTGCCATGCTGACCGCCTACAGCGTTTCCCGCATTGGCTCCCGGGAGAATGAAATGGCTCAGAAGGTGCAAGTGCTGCTGGTGGACGACCTCGACGGCGGCACTGCCGACGAGACCGTCACCTTTGCCCTCGACGGCATCAGCTATGAGATCGACCTGACCACCGAGAATGCCGCGAAGCTGCGCGACGCCTTCGGCCCGTGGGTCGGCCACGCGCGCAAGGTCGGCGGCCGGTCGTCGTCGCGCACCGCGGCGGCGCCGCGCTCGCGCTCGTCCCGCGGCGACGCCCAGGCGATCCGCGACTGGGCCAAGGCCCACGGTCACCACGTCTCCGAGCGCGGCCGCATCTCGGCCGAGGTCAAGGCCGCCTACGAGGCCGCCCACTGACGTCGCGCCCGACTGACGAACGACGAGGCCCGGCCGCCCGCGAAGGGTGACCGGGCCTCGTCGTGCCCGAGCGGTTCCTCAGGCGCGTCGCTCCACCACGAGGTCGCGCGCCGCCGCGTACTGCTCGCGCACGAACGGCGTCGGCTCGCCGGCCAGCTCCTCGGGCTCCTGCTCGAACGCCCACGCCGGGGGAGTCGCGCCCCCGGCGAGGACCCATGCCGCCTGCCGGGCGGCGCCGTCGGCGACGTACTCCCCGGCGGGTGGCACGACGACCGGCAGGCCGAGCACCGACGGCGCGAGGGCCCGCACGGCCGGGGACTTCGCGCCGCCGCCGACGAGGAACGCGCGGTTGACCGGCACGCCGAGGGCGCGCTGGGCGTCGATGCCGTCGGCGAGCGAGCACAGCAGGCCCTCGATCGCGGCCCGGGCGACGTGCGCCGGGGTGCTGTTGTCGAGGCGCATGCCGTGCAGCGCCGCGGTGGCCCGCGGCTTGTTCGGCGTGCGCTCGCCCTCGAAGTACGGCACGAGGACGAGCCCGTCGGCACCGGCGGGAGCCTGCAGGGCGAGGGTGGCCAGCTCGTCGTACCCGACCCCGAGCAGGCGGCACGCCCAGTCGAGGATGCGCGACGCGTTGAGCGTCACCGACAGCGGCAGGTAGTTGCCCGTCGCGTCGGCGAACCCGGCGACGAGCCCGGACGCGTCGGCGACCGGCGCCGCGGAGACCGCGCCGACGACGCCCGACGTGCCGATCGACACCGACACGTCGCCCGGGGTCAGGCCCAGGGCGAGCGCGGCGCCCGCGTTGTCGCCCGCGCCCGGCGCGAGGACGGCGCCGCCGCCCGCGAGGCGGTACCCCGCCTCGGACGGGCCGAGCACGCGCGGCAGGGCGGGCGTCGAGCCGAGGGCCAGCGCGAGCAGGTCCGGGCGGTAGGCCTCGTCGAACGGCGACCAGTAGCCGGTGCCGGAGGCGTCGGAGCGGTCCGTGACGAGGGTGTCGAACCCGGTCGCGCCCGAGAGCTGCCACGTCAGCCAGTCGTGCGGCAGGCACACGGCCGCGACCTTGGCGGCGTTCTCCGGCTCGTGGTCGCGCAGCCAGCGGAGCTTGGTGATGGTCAGCGAGGCGACGAGCACCGAGCCGCACGCCTGCGCGGACGCAGCCGGGCCGCCCAGCTCGTCGATCAGGGCCAGCGCGGCGTCGGCCGAGCGGGTGTCGTTCCACAGCAGGGCGTCGCGGACCACCTGGCCGGAGGTGTCCAGGGTGACCATGCCGTGCTGCTGGCCGCCGACCGCCACCGCCTCGACGTCGTCGAGGCCGCCGGCCTCGGCGATCGCGGTCTGGAGCGCGTCCCACCAGTGGTGGGGCGCGACCTCGGTGCCGTCGGGGTGGCTCGCGCGGCCGGTGCGCACCAGGGCGCCCGTCTCGGCGTCGCGCACGACGACCTTGCAGGACTGCGTGGACGAGTCCACGCCGGCGACGAGCGCCATGTCATTCCTCCACGTCGAAGAAGGGCGATGAACCCGGACGTCCGCACACACGGGGGAGAGAGGGCCCATGTGTGCGGACGTCGGGGTGGTGCGGGAGGTCAGCCGATGAGGTGCGCCAGGGCGAGCTGGTGCAGGCGCACCAGGCCGTACTCGCGCTCCGCGGCCGTGTCGAAGTCGAAGTCCTCACGCGTCGAGCGGTCGGCGAGGAAGTCCTCGAACGTCTCGCCCTCGGCCATCGTCGTCTCGCCGAGCTCGAAGATGCCCGCGTACTTCTGGGCCTCCTTGACCTCGGGGTCGTTGCGGTACTCGGCCGCCTTGCGGGCGAGGATCGTGTAGGTCTCGATGTTCGCCTTCGCGGAGTCCCACACGCCGTTGGGGCCCTCGGTCCGGCTCGGCTTGTAGTCGAAGTGACGGGCGCCCTCGTAGCGGGGGCCGCCGTTCGGGAAGCCGTTCTCCAGCAGGTCGACGGTGAAGAACGCGCTGAGCAGGTCGCCGTGGCCGAAGACGAGGTCCTGGTCGAACTTCGGGCCGTGCTGGCCGTTGAGGTCGATGTGGAACAGCTTGCCGCGGTAGAGCGCGAGCGCCAGGCCGTGCGTGTAGTTCAGCGTCGCCATCTGCTCGTGGCCGGTCTCGGGGTTGAGGCCGACGATGTCGCCGTTGTCGAGCGAGTCGATGAGGGCCAGCGCGTGGCCGATCGACGGCAGGAAGATGTCGCCGCGGGGCTCGTTCGGCTTGGGCTCGAGGGCGATCTTGATGTCGTAGCCCTGGTGCTTGATGTAGGCGGCGACGGCGTCGATGCCCTCGGCGTACCGGGCGTGGGCGGCGTGCAGGTCCTTGGAGTTGTCGTACTCGACGCCCTCGCGGCCGCCCCACATGACGAAGGTCTTGGCGCCCAGCTCGGCGGTCAGGTCGACGTTGCGCAGGACCTTGCGCAGGCCGAAGCGGCGGATGGCGCGGTCATTCGAGGTGAACGCGCCGTCCTTGAACACGGGGTGGGTGAACGTGTTGGTGGTCACCATCTCGATGACCAGGCCGGTCTCGTCGGCCGCCTTCTTCACGGCGTCGATGCGGGCGCGGCGGTCCGCGTCGTCGGCGTCGAACGGGAAGACGTCGTTGTCGTGGAACGTGAAGCCCCACGCGCCGATCTCGGCCAGCTTGTGGATCGACTCGACCGGGTCGAGGGCCGGACGGGTGGCCAGACCGAACGGGTCCTGCGCCTGCCAGCCGACGGTCCAGAGGCCGAACGAGTACTTGATGTCGGGCGTCTGCGCCACGGGATTCTCCTCATCGAGCGAGTGTGGGTGGGTCTATTAGTTCCCGTCGTGAATTTATGCCGACCGGGAGGTAGGGTCAAGCCGTGCGGACGACGGGCGACGCGTGGAGCCAGGCGCGCGCCGGACGGCGCGCCGCCCCGGCGGGGGTCGCCCGCACGGAGCACCTGCGGGAGCACAACCTCTCCGTGGCGCTCGGCTTCATCCTCGACGCGGCGGTGCCGCCCTCGCGGGCCGAGCTCGCGACCGGCACCGGGCTCGCCCGCCCCTCGGTGACGCCGATCGTCGACCAGCTGGTCCGCGGCGGCATGGTGCGCGAGCTGGTGCCGCGGCCCTCGGTGAGGGCCGGCCGACCGGCGGTGCCGCTCGCCCCCGCGCAGGGCACGTTCGCCGGCCTCGGCATGGAGGTGAACGTCGACTACCTCGGCCTGCGCGCGATCGACCTGTCGGGCCAGGTGCTCGTCGAGCGCGTCGAGGCCGACGACCTGCGCCGGCAGGACCCGGGGCTCGTGCTCGGCCGGCTGGCCGGGATCGCGGCCCAGACGCTGCGGCGGCTGCGGGCGGAGGGCGTGCGCGTCGTCGGCACCTCGCTCGCGCTGCCCGGGCTCGTCGACTCCGACCACGGCCCGCTCCGGCTCGCACCCAACCTCGACTGGCGCGACGTCGACGTCGTCGGCATCCTCCGCGCCCACGGTGGCCTCGACGGGCTGCTCCCGTCGCTGGCCAACGAGGCCAAGCTCGGCGCCCGGGCCGAGGCCCGGGTCCGGCGCTTCGACGGCCCGCCGAGCTTCGTCTACGTCTCGGGGGAGATCGGCGTCGGCGGCGCGCTCGTCCTGGACGGCGAGATCTTCGCCGGCCGGCACGGCTGGAGCGGGGAGATCGGGCACGTCGTCGTCGACCCCTCGGCGGCCGGCGGCCCCGCGCGCGGCACGCTCGAGGCCCGCGCCGGCCAGGAGGCGATGCTGCGCGGCGCCGGCCTGCCCCCGACCGCCACGGTCCACGACCTCGCCGCCGCCGTCGACCGCGGGGACCCGCGGGCACGGTTCGCCGTCGCGTCGGCGGCGCGGGCGCTCGGGGTGGCGCTCGCGGGCGTGCTCAACACCGTCGACGTCGACGAGGTGGTGCTCGGCGGCACGTTCGGCCAGCTGTTCGCGCACGTGCACGACGACGTCGAGCGCGCCCTGGACGAGATGGTCATCACGGCGCCGTGGTCGGCCCCGCGCGTGACGCACGCGCGCGCCGGCCTGTTCCCCGCCATGACCGGCGGCGCGCTGGCGGCCCTGCGACGTCTGGTCGCCGCGCCGTCGGCCTGGTTCCCGACGAACGACGAGCGGCTGGTGCCGGACGCCGCGCAGGACGGCCACCAGGGCGAACGGGCGGCCGCGGTCCCGGCGGCGCGCTAGCGACCGCGGCCGGGCACGCCCGACCGGCGCCCGTGCCGGCGTCGCGCTAGCGGTCCTGGCCGCCGAGCGACCTCGCGAGCGCCGTCACCCGGGCGATGTCGGACTCGTCGGTCCACACGTGCGTGGCCACGCGCGCGAGCGTCCGACCGTCAGGGGCGGCACCCGTCCACAGCCGCAGCCCGGCCGCGTCCGCCGCCGCCCGGAGCCGGGGGAGCGGCGCGGGCACGACGAAGGCGCGCAGCCGCGCCGGCCGCAGCGCGGCCTCGCCGGTCGGCCGCCAGCCGGCCGCCGTCACCGCCTGCGTCACCTCGTCCGCGAGCTCGGCCGCCCGGCGCAGGTCCCCGGCGGCCTCCCAGCCGCGCCACTCGCGCACAGCGTCCGGCAGGCCCAGCGTGGGCGCCGGGTCCCACGTGCCGCGCCAGGCGAACCGCGCGGCGAGGTCCTCGTCGTAGTGGAGCGCCACGGCCGCCGGTCGCACCACGTCCAGCACGGGGCGCGCCACCCACAGGAAGCCCGAGCTGCGCGGTGCGGGCAGCCACTTGTGGAGCGACCCGAACGCCGCGAGCGCCCCGGTGCCGGCCACGTCGACCGGCTCGTGCCCGACGACGTGCGCCGCGTCGAGCAGCACCGAGGCGCCCTGCGCGGCGACCGTGCGCACCACCTCGCGGACCGGCACCCGCAGCGCGGTCGACGACGTCACCGCCGAGACGACGACGTAGCGCGTGCCGGCCGGCAGGCGGTCGAACGCGCCGACGAGGGCGTCGGCGGTGGCCGGCACCGGGGTCCGGAGCACGGCGAGGCGGGCGCCGGAGCGCGCGCAGCGCTCCTGCCAGGCGCGCAGCACGGACTCGTACTCGACGTCGAGCAGCGCGACGTGATCACCGGGCGCGAGCGGCAGCGACGTCGCCAGGGCGCCGGAGGCCTCGGTCGCGTTCGCGACGAGGGCCACCTGGCCGTCGTCGGCCCCCAGCAGGTCCGCGACGAGGCGGCGCACCGGGGCCAGGTCCTGGGCCAGGCCGTCGCCGAGCCGCGTCGCGGTGTCGTGCTCGATGCGGCGGTGCTGGTCGGCGAGGCGCCCCAGCGCCGCGCGCGTCGGGGCGCCGAACGAGGCGTGGTTGAGCTGGACGAGCGCCGGGTCGAAGGCGAACTCGGCGGCGCGCTGCGCGATCATCTGGTGTCTCCGGGACGAGCGGCGCCGTGCGCCGCGGCGCCGCCCAGCATGCCCCGTGGGCCCCGGAGCCCGGCCGTAGGCTCACCGCTCGTGGCCACGCGAACGCTCTGGATCGGCACGTACCCCCCGGCGGGGATCGGCACGCCGCCCGGCCGGGGCGAGGGGATCTACCGGGTCGACCTCGACCCTGTGTCGGGCGTGCTCTCCACGCCGTGGCGGGTCGTCGAGACGCCCGCGCCGTCCTTCGTCGTGCGGCGCCCGGACGGGACGGTGCTGTACGCGGCCGACGAGAGCGAGGCGGGCCTGGTCGCGGCGTTCCGGGTGCACGACGAGAGGCTGGAGCCGCTCGGCACCGCGTCCTCCGGCGGCGCGCACCCCTGCCACCTGCTGCTCGACGGCGACCGCCTCTACGCCGCCAACTACGGCGACGGCGCGCTCGGCGTGCTGTCCCTCGCCGCGGACGGGACGTTCGTGGCCGACGAGCCGCAGGTGCTGCACCACACCGGCTCGGGCCCGGACGCGGACCGGCAGGAGGGGCCGCACGCGCACTTCGTCGCGCTCGCGCCGGGCGGCCACGTGCTGGCCGTCGACCTCGGCACCGACGAGGTCCGCCGGTACCGGCGGACGCCCGCCGGGCTGGCGCCGGCCGGCGTCGCCGCGACGCTGCCGGCCGGCACCGGTCCCCGCCACCTGGTGCTCGGCCGCGGGTTCGCGTACCTCACGGGCGAGCTGGACTCGACCGTCCACGTGCTGCGCTGGGACGCGGCCACCGACACGGGTGTGCTGGTCCAGACGCTGCCGGCGCCGGGGGCGGCCGAGGAGCCCGGCGTGGCGGGCGGGGACGCGCGCGTGGCAGGGTCGCCCGCGCCGTCGCACCTGGCGCTGGACGGGCGGGAGCTCGTCGTCGGCGTGCGCGGCGTCGGCGCGCTGTCCCGCTTCGCGGTGGCCGACGACGGGCTGCTCACGCACGTCGCGGACCAGCCGCTGCCCACCGGCACGCCCCGCCACCACGCCGTCGTCGACGGCTGGACCGTCGTGGCCGAGCAGGTGCCCGGCGCGGTCACGGCGCTGGCGCGCTCGGGCCGGGTGGTCTCGTCGCGCGCCCTGCCCTCCGCCGCCTGCGTGCTCCCGGACGGCGGCGACCCCCGGTGAGCCGCGTCCACCGGCGTCGCCCCGGTGGGCCGGCTACCCGCGGCAGGCACCCGGTCGCGCGCCTGGACGGCGCGCGGGAGCCGTGCCGCGGACGGTGACAATGGAGAGGTGACCATCCAGCAGGCACCCCGCGTCGCCATGCTGTCGGTCCACACCTCGCCGCTCGACCAGCCCGGCACCGGCGACGCCGGTGGGATGAACGTCTACGTCCTCGACCTCGCCCGTGCGCTGGCGGACCGCGGCGCCCGCGTCGAGATCTTCACGCGGGCCACGTCGGCGGACCAGCCGGAGACCGTCGTCCTCGACGGGCGGCGTGCCGACGGCCGCCCCCTGTCACGCGACGAGTCCCGGGCCGTCCTCCTGGCGGACGCCGTGCCGGCCGGCCTCGTCCCCCCGGTCCTCGTGCACCACGTCCCCGCGGGGCCGTTCGAACGCCTCGACAAGTCCGAGCTGCCGGGGCTGCTCTGCGGCATGACCGCGGGCGTGCTGCGCACCGAGGCGGCACGCCAGCCGGGGTGGTACCAGGTGGTCCACTCGCACTACTGGCTGTCGGGCCAGGTCGGCATCGCCGCCGCCCGGCGCTGGGACGTCCCGCTGGTCCACACCGCCCACACGCTCGCCCGCGTGAAGAACCGGTCCCTCGCCCCGGGCGACAGCGCCGAGCCCGTGGTGCGCGAGCAGGGCGAGGAGCAGGTGGTGCAGGCCGCCGACGCCCTGGTCGCCAGCACGGCCGCGGAGGCGCGCGAGCTCGTCGAGCTGTACGGCGCCGACCCGTCCCACGTCCACGTGGTCGAGCCCGGGGTCGACCTGGACCGGTTCCGCCCCGGCGCCCCCGGCGCCCAGCAGGCGGCGCGTGCTGCGCTCGGCCTGCCCCGGCACCGGCACATCGTGCTGTTCGCGGGCCGCGTCCAGCCCCTCAAGGCACCCGACGTCCTCGTCCGCGCGCTGGGGGTGCTGGCCGCCAGCGGGCGGCCGGTGCCGCTCCTCGTCGTGCTCGGCGGCCCCTCGGGGCGGCCGACCGCGGTCCGGGACCTGCGCCGGCTGGCGGACCAGCTCGGCGTCGGCGCCGACCTCGTCGTGCACCCGCCGGCGGCGCGCACGGACCTCGTGCGCTGGTACCACGCGGCGGACCTCGTCGCGATGCCCTCGCGGTCCGAGTCCTTCGGCCTGGTCGCGGCGGAGGCGCAGGCGAGCGGCGTCCCGGTGGTCGCGGCGGCGGTCGGCGGGCTCAAGACGATCGTCGACGACCGGGTGTCCGGCCGGCTGGTCCCGGGCCACGACCCGGCGCTGTGGGCCGACGCCCTCGCGCACGCGCTCGCGGACGACGCGATGCGCGCGGGCTGGGCCGCGGCGGCGCGCCCGGCGGCGGAGCGCTTCGGCTGGGACGCCGCCGCCGACCAGGTGCTCAAGGTCTACGCCGTCGCCGCGGAGTGCCGCCGGGAGCGGTGAGCGCCGCGGGGGACGGTCGTCCCCCGCCCGGGCGGGCGACGTCGGGAGACAATGGCGCCCATGACCTACACCCTCGTGCTGCTCCGCCACGGCGAGAGCGAATGGAACGCGAAGAACCTCTTCACCGGCTGGGTCGACGTGGCCCTCTCCGAGAAGGGTGTCGAGGAGGCCAAGCGGGGCGGCCAGCTCCTCAAGGACGCCGGCATCGCCCCCGACGTCGTCCACACCTCGCTGCTGCGCCGCGCGATCACCACCGCGGACTACGCGCTCGACGTGGCGGACCTGCTGTGGATCCCCGTCAAGCGCAGCTGGCGGCTCAACGAGCGGCACTACGGCGCCCTCCAGGGCAAGGACAAGAAGCAGATCCGCGACGAGTACGGCGAGGAGCAGTTCATGCTCTGGCGCCGCTCGTACGACGTGCCGCCGCCGGACATCGAGCTCGGCTCCGAGTTCAGCCAGGACGGCGACCGGCGCTACGCGGGGGAGCCGATCCCGCGGGCCGAGGCCCTCAAGCAGGTGCTCGAGCGGGCGCTGCCGTACTGGCACTCGGACCTCGTGCCCGACCTGCAGGCCGGCAAGACGGTGCTCGTCGCCGCCCACGGCAACTCGATCCGCGCGATCGTCAAGTACCTGGACGACGTCGACGACGACACGATCGCCGGCATCAACATCCCGACCGGCATCCCGCTCGTCTACACGCTCGACGAGGCCACGATGAAGCCGACCAACCACGGCGGCACGTACCTCGACCCGGAGGCCGCGGCCGCCTCGATCGCCGCGGTGGCCAACCAGGGCAAGTAGCCGCCCGACGAAGGTCGAAGGCGCCGCCCCCCACGCTGGTCCCGGGGGGCGGCGCCTTCGCGCTCCCACCACCCGAACATCACTTTCCTGAAGATCCGGGCGTGAATCGCGGCCGTTTCGTCAGGAAAATGAAGTACCGGGGGGTCAGTTGTGGATCTGCAGCGGCTCGCCGGCGGAGAGGTCGCCGGTGACGAGGTAGACGATGCGGCGGGCGATGGACACGCCGTGGTCCCCGAACCGCTCGTAGAACCGCGCCAGCAGGGTGACGTCGACGGTCTGCTGCGGGCTGGCGCTCCAGCCGCCGCCGAGCATCGCGGTGAACGAGTCGGCGTGCAGGTCGTCGAGCCGGTCGTCGTCGGTCTGGATCTGCTCGGCGAGCGCCAGGTCGCGGCTCTCCAGGAGTGTGACGATGCGCTGCGCGAGCCGCCGGGCGGCGGCGTCCATCTCGGTGAACGTCCCGGTGAGCGACTGGGGCACCGCCTGGCGGGGGTAGCGACCGCGCGCGATCTCGGCGATGTGCCGGGCGAGGTCGCCCATGCGCTCGAGCGTCGCGCTCATGCGCAGGGCGGAGACGATGACGCGCAGGTCGGTCGCGACCGGCTGCTGCTGGGCGAGCATGTGGATGCACTGCTCGTCGAGCTGCCGGTTCAGCTGGTCGATCGCGAGGTCGTCGGCGATCACCCTCTCGGCCAGGGCCAGGTCGGCCGTGGCGAGGGCCTGTCCGGCCGACTCGATCGCGTGCTGCACGCGGTGAGCCATGGCCTGCAGGTCGTCGCCGAGCGCCTTCAGCTCGGCGTCGAAGATCTCGCGCATCGCGTCCTCTTTCGTCTCGGGTGAGCGGCGTCAGGGTCCCACCCCGAGGTAAACGGTAGGACCCTACGAGGTGAACAGTGGGCGGCGCAGCCCCGGAGGGGGCTGTGCCACGCGGGATGGCGCTTCTCCCGAGCCCTACTGTGGTCGCGTGGACGGCATCAGTGGACTCGTCGGCGGCCTGATCGGCCTGCTGGTCGGCGTCGCCGCCACGGCCGCCTTCCGGTTCAGCGAGCGGGTGCAGCGGCGGCTGCCGGAGCAGCCCGAGCGGGAGCTCGACGACGGGTTGGTGCGCGCGCTGGCGGTGCTCCGCTCGGCCGCGGTGGTGCTCGACGACGACGACCGCGTGGTCCGCGCGAGCCCGCCCGCCCTCGCCCTGGGCCTGGTGCGCGACGGACGGCTGGTGCACGCCGCGATCCGGGACATGGTCGCCGCCGTCCGTCGCGACGGGGTGATCGCCGACGCCGAGCTGGACCTGCCCCGCGGCCCGGTGGGCCCGGGCACGATGCTGCTGTCGGTCCGCGCCGCGCAGGCGACCCCGCAGCACCTGCTCGTCCTCGCCGAGGACCTCACCACGGCGCGCAAGGTCGAGACCATGCGGCGGGACTTCGTCGTCAACATCTCGCACGAGCTCAAGACCCCGGTCGGCGCGCTGTCGCTGCTGGCCGAGACGGTCCAGGACGCGGCCGACGACCCCCCGGCGGTGCGCCGGTTCGCGGCCCGCATGCAGGCGGAGGCGGCGCGGCTGTCCCAGCTGGTGCAGGAGATCATCGAGCTCTCGCGGCTGCAGACGGCCGGCGCCATCGAGGGGATGCAGGTGGTCGACCTCGACGCGGTGCTCGCCGAGGCCGCGGACCGCGCGCAGACCACCGCGGCCGCCCGCAAGATCACGATCGACGTCGGCGGCGACACCGGCCGCACCGTGTTCGGCGACCGGAACCTCCTGGTCACGGCGGTGCGCAACCTGCTGGACAACGCCGTCGCGTACTCGCCCGAGGCGACCCGCGTGGGCGTCGGCGTGAAGACCGTCGGCGACATCGTCGAGATCGCCGTCGTCGACTCGGGCATCGGCATCCCGGCGCACGAGCAGGAGCGCATCTTCGAGCGGTTCTACCGTGTGGACCAGGCGCGCTCGCGGGACACCGGCGGCACCGGCCTCGGGCTGTCCATCGTCAAGCACGTCGCCGCCGACCACGGCGGCGAGGTGACGGTCTGGTCCCAGCCCGGCCGCGGCTCGACGTTCACGCTGCGGCTGCCCCGCGCCGAGGAGCCCGCGCCGGCCGCGGCGCCCGCCGAGCCGGCGATCCCGGCCCCCGCCCCGGCCGACGCCCCGCGCAACCGCGCCACCACCGGCCCGAGCACCCGCAAGACCACCGTGGAGAGGACCCCGTGACCCGCATCCTGCTCGTCGAGGACGAGGAGTCGTACCGCGAGCCCCTGGCGTACCTGCTCGGCAAGGAGGGCTACGAGGTCTCGACCGCCGCGACCGGGCCGGACGCGCTGACCCGGTTCGACGAGGACGGCGCCGACCTGGTGCTGCTCGACCTCATGCTCCCGGGCCTGTCCGGCACCGAGGTGTGCCGCCGGCTGCGGGCGATGTCCGACGTGCCGATCATCATGCTGACCGCCAAGGACGGTGAGATCGACAAGGTCGTCGGGCTGGAGCTGGGCGCGGACGACTACGTGACGAAGCCGTACTCGTCGCGCGAGCTGCTCGCCCGGATCCGCGCGGTGCTGCGCCGCGGCGACGCGTCGCGGCAGTCCGACGAGCACGACGACGACGACCTGCTGGCGCTGGGACCGATCGAGATGGACGTCGACCGTCACATCGTGCGCGTGAACGACGAGCAGGTGGGCTTCCCCCTCAAGGAGTTCGAGCTCCTCGAGCTGCTGCTGCGCAACCCCGGCCGGGTGCTGACGCGGGGCCAGCTGATCGACCGCATCTGGGGCTCGGACTACGTGGGCGACACCAAGACGCTCGACGTCCACGTCAAGCGGATCCGGGCGAAGATCGAGGACGACCCGTCGGCGCCGCGGCTGCTGACGACCGTGCGTGGGCTGGGGTACAAGCTGTCCACCGAGTGATCGCGCCGTGGGCCGGCGACCGGTCGTCGACGCCCTGGTCGGCCGAATCGTGACCCAACGGGCCGACTCGTCGCCCACCGTTCACCTGGGGTTCACCCGCAGCGGGCGGGCCGGACACCTCGCTTCCCTAACGTCGGGCCACGACAAGCGCCGCACCGGCGCTACGACGACATGATGGGGAACTCACAGTGAAGCGAACGCACGCAGTGGGCGCCGCCGTGCTGGCTGGGCTGACCGCCCTGGCGCTGGCCGCTTGTGGCTCGGACAACAACACCCCCACGACGGGCGGCGGGGCGGCCACGACCGGGGCCGGCAGCTCGTCCGCCGCGACGACCCCCGCCGGCGCGCCGATCAGCGGCTCGTTCTCGGGCGCGGGCTCCTCGGCGCAGCAGCAGGCGATGCAGGCGTGGATCGCCGCCTTCCAGCAGCAGAACTCCGGCCTGACGATCAACTACGACCCCGCCGGCTCCGGCGCGGGCCGCCAGCAGTTCCTCGCCGGTGGCGTCGTGTGGGCGGGCTCCGACGCCGCCATGAGTGCCGACGAGCTCACGCAGTCGCAGAAGGTGTGCGGCACCAACGGCGGCTGGGACATCCCGGTGTACATCTCGCCGATCGCGGTGGCCTTCAACCTGCCGGGCGTCACGTCCCTCAACCTCGCCCCCGCGACGATCGCCAAGATCTTCACCGGCGCCATCACCACGTGGAACGACCCCGCGATCGCCGCCGACAACGCCGGCGTCACGCTGCCGTCGACCAAGATCGCCACGGTCCACCGCTCGGACAAGTCGGGCACGACGCACAACTTCACCGACTACCTGAACAAGACGGCGCCGGACGTGTGGACGAACGCCGGCAACGACGCGTGGCCGCTCAACGGCGGTGACTCGGCGCAGGGCAACTCGGGCGTCGCGGGCGTCGTGACGAGCACGCAGGGGTCCATCGCCTACCTCGACGACTCGGCCGTGCCGCAGGGTGCCGGCGTCGCCAAGATCAAGGTCGGCTCCGAGTGGAACAAGCCGTCGGCGCAGGGCGCCGCGGCCGTCGTCAGCGCCTCGCCGCTGGCCACGGGCCGCCCGACGAACGACGTCGTGGTGAACATCGACCGCACTGCTTCCACCTCGGGCGACTACCCGCTGCTCATGGTGTCCTACGGCATCGCGTGCTCGACCTACACCGACACGGCGAAGGGCAACTTCGTCAAGTCGTTCCTCGGCTACATCGTCTCCGACGCCGGCCAGCAGGCCGGTGCCCAGGCTGCGGGGTCCGCGCCCATGAGCGGCGCGCTCGCTCAGAAGGCCGCCGCGTCGGTCGCGGCGATCACGGTCGGCTGACACGGCCGCTCCTGACGCCCGCCTGCCGGTGACCGTGTCGCTCCCCACGGGGTGCGACACGGTCACCGGCACGTAGCGTTTCCCCGGGTCTCGATGTCGAACAGTGGTGAGAAGGTCATCGTGGTGAGCAGCTCGACCCTCAGGGCAGCGCCGGGCCCGCGCGGCAGCAGGGACACCGTCCCGCCGCGGCGACGGCGTGCCACCAGCGACGGCGGCTTCTCCCGCGTGTTCCGCTGGGCGGCGACGGGATCGGGTGTCCTCCTGCTCCTGGTCCTGGCGGCCGTCGCGGTGTTCCTCGTGGTGAAGGGCTGGGCAGCGTTCACGGCGTCGGACGCCACGCTGCAGACCGAGGGCAACCTGCCGGCCGGCGTCGGCAACCTCGCGGAGTACATCGGCCCGCTCATCTTCGGCACCCTGGTCGCCGCCGCCCTCGCCCTGGCGATGGCGACGCCGGTGGCGGTGGGGATCGCGCTGTTCGTCTCGCACTACGCGCCGCGGCGGATCGCCGGGGCGGTCGGGTTCGTCATCGACCTGCTCGCCGCGATCCCGTCGGTCGTCTTCGGCCTGTGGGGCGCCCAGCTGCTGGCGCCGCGCATCGCGCCGCTGTGGCAGTGGGTGGCCGACGTCCTCAGCGCCATCCCGGGCGTCACGGTGACCGCCACGGCGACCGGCCGCTCGATGGCGACCACCGCGCTCGTGCTGGCGATCATGATCCTGCCGATCATCACCGCGGTGTCCCGTGAGGTGTTCAAACAGACCCCGCGGCTGCACGAGGAGGCCGCGCTCGCCCTGGGGGCGACGCGGTGGGAGGTGATCCGCACGGCCGTGCTGCCGTTCGGCCGGTCGGGCGTCATCTCGGCCGCCATGCTCGGGCTGGGCCGTGCGCTGGGCGAGACGATGGCGGTCCTCATGGTCCTGTCCACCTCGACCGGCGCGGGGATCTCGTTCCAGATCTTCGACTCCGGCGTGCTGCAGACGATCGCGGCGAACATCGCCGCGAAGTTCCCCGACTCGAGCGGCCTGGCGGTCAACACCCTCATCGCGACCGGCCTGGCGCTCTTCGTCATCACGATGGCGGTCAACATGGTCGCGCGGTGGATCGTGTCGCGTCGCCACGACTTCTCCGGAGCGAACTGATGCGCGCCACCCCCGCGGCCGACGCGGCCGTCCCCGTGCGGAGCCTCGGTGGCCTGGACGCCTCGACGCGCGACCTGCTCTCCACGGTCGACAAGGGCCGGCGGCGCAAGGACCGGGTGATGACCGGTCTGGTGTGGCTCGCCTTCCTGCTGGCCGCCGCGCCGCTGGTGTCCCTGCTGTGGACCGTGCTGCACAACGGCATGACCAAGTTCAACGGGTACTTCCTGCTGCACTCGATGCGCAACGTCTCCGGCGGCATGGACGCGGGCGGCGCCTACCACGCGATCGTCGGCACGCTGCTCATCACGCTGGGCGCGGCCGTGATCTCGGTGCCGATCGGCCTGCTGGCGGCGATCTACCTCGTCGAGTACGGCAAGGGCCACCTGGCGCGCGCGGTGACGTTCTTCGTCGACATCATGACCGGCATCCCGTCGATCGTCGCGGGCCTGTTCGCCTTCGCGGTGTTCGCGATCTTCTTCGGGCCCGGCGTGCGGCTCGGCGTCATGGGGTCCGTGGCCCTGGCGCTGCTCATGACCCCGGTCGTCGTCCGCTCGTGCGAGGAGATGCTGCGGCTGGTGCCGAACGAGCTGCGCGAGGCCGCCTACGCCCTCGGGGTGCCGAAGTGGCTCACCATCGTCAAGGTCGTGCTCCGCACCGCGGTCGCGGGCATCACGACGGGCGTGCTGCTCGCGGTGGCGCGCGTCATCGGCGAGACGGCGCCGCTCCTCATCGCCGTCGGCACGACCGCCTCGATCAACTTCGACCTCTTCAGCGGGCGCATGATGACGCTGCCCGTGTTCATCTACGACCAGTACCACCAGGGACCGGCACGCTGCGCCCCGAACGCCACCAACTGCCTCGTGTCGATCAACCTCGACCGTGCCTGGGCGGCCGCGCTGACCCTGCTCCTCATCGTCGTCATCCTCAACCTGGTGGGTCGCCTCGTGACCCGGCTGTTCGCGCCCAAGCTGCGCTGAGCAGCGTCGAGACCTCCCGAAGAGAGAAGAGAGCGAGACCCCCGTGGCACAGCGCATCGACGCCAAGGACCTCAACATCTACTACGGCGACTTCCTCGCCGTCGCCGGCGTCACCATGTCGATCGAGCCGCGCTCGGTGACGGCGCTCATCGGCCCGTCGGGCTGCGGCAAGTCGACGTTCCTGCGGTCGATCAACCGCATGCACGAGGTGATCCCGGGCGCGCGCGTCGAGGGCACCGTGGCGATGGACGGCGTCGACCTCTACGGCCCGGACGTCGACCCGGTCGCCGTGCGCCGCCAGATCGGCATGGTGTTCCAGCGCCCCAACCCGTTCCCGACGATGTCGATCGCGGAGAACGTCCTGGCGGGCGTGCGGCTCAACAACAAGCGGCTCCCCAAGGCCGACGCCGAGGACCTCGTCGAGCAGGCGCTCACGGCCGCGAACCTCTGGAAAGAGGTCAAGGACCGGCTGCACCGGCCGGGCTCGGGCCTGTCCGGCGGCCAGCAGCAGCGCCTCTGCATCGCACGGGCCATCGCGGTGCGGCCGCAGGTGCTCCTCATGGACGAGCCGTGCTCCGCGCTGGACCCGATCTCGACGCTGGCCATCGAGGACCTCATCTCGGAGCTGAAGGCGAGCTACACGATCGTCATCGTCACGCACAACATGCAGCAGGCCGCGCGCGTCTCCGACCGCACCGGCTTCTTCAACCTCGAGGCGACCGGCAAGCCGGGCCGCCTGATCGAGATCGACGACACGGCGACGATCTTCTCCTCGCCGCACGAGAAGCAGACCGAGGACTACATCTCGGGCCGCTTCGGCTGATCGACCGAGGCCGGCCGCAGGGGGGCCGGCCCGGCGGCGGCCCGGACGTCAGCCGCCGATGACGGCGGTGTACTGCGGGTTCGAGGCGTCGAGCACCGGCACCCGCACGTCCAGGCTCCCCTGCGTGGGCGTGGAGATCTGCACGTCCAGGAGCGCACCGGGCGCCGCGCTGACCGTGGGCAGGGGGATGTTCCGGCCGGTCGAGCTGCCGGTGCCCATGAGCACGGACCCGTGGGCCGGCACGGTGACCCGCTGCGACGAGGAGCCGACCGTGAGCGTCACCGGCACGTCGGCCGCGCCGGAGTTGACCAGCGCCCCGGACAGCGCCCCCGCGGCACCGGCCGCCGAGGTCACCGCCAGCAGGTTCTCGACCCGGATGTCGCCGAACTGGGCCCGCACGCCGTCGGACGGGGCGTACCCCTTGTCCGTCTGGATGGGGTTCGTCGCCGAGCAGCCGGCCAGGGCGAGCGCGATCACCACGGGGGCCAGGAGCCGGCGCAGCGGCGAACCAGTCACGGGATCCTCCTAGGACTTTGGTCTCAGGTGAGACCAGCGTAGCGGCGTCTCGCGTGGTGGGCGTCCAGGATCAAGAACGTGGGCCCGGATGGGCCCCATGGCACCTGACCTGCGGGGACGGTCAACCCCGGCCGAAGGGGCCGTCATGGGCCGTGATACCCTGGACGGGGCCTGGAAGGGGAATCCACCAGATGACATTCACTGTTGGGGAGACTGTCGTCTACCCGCACCACGGTGCAGCACTGATCGAAGAGATCAAGACCCGGACCATTCGCGGTGAGGACAAGCTGTACCTCAAGCTGCGTGTCGCACAGGGCGACCTGACGATCGAGGTCCCGGCGGAGAACGTCGACCTCGTCGGCGTCCGTGACGTCGTGGGCCAGGAGGGCCTGGACCGGGTGTTCGAGGTGCTGCGCGCGCCCTACACCGAGGAGCCGACCAACTGGTCGCGCCGGTTCAAGGCCAACCTCGAGAAGCTGGCGTCGGGCGATGTCATCAAGGTCGCCGAGGTCGTCCGCGACCTGTCCCGCCGGGACGCCGACCGCGGCCTGTCGGCCGGTGAGAAGCGCATGCTCGCGAAGGCGCGGCACATCCTCGTGTCCGAGCTCGCCCTGGCGGAGCACACGGAAGAGGACCAGGCCGAGGCGCTCCTCGACGAGGTCCTCGCCTCCTGACGCACCCCGGAGGATGAGACGACCATGACGGTCGCCGCGGTCCTCGTCGCCGCCGGGAGCGGCTCCCGGCTCGGGCACGAGCTGCCGAAGGCCTTCGTGCCGGTGGGCGGCGAGCCGCTCGTCGTCCACGCCGCGCGCTCGCTGCTCGCGGGCGGTGACGTGGCCGCGCTCGTCGTCGTCGTGCCTGCCGACCGGATCGAGGACGCGCGCGGCCTCCTCGCCGGGCTGCCCTGCCCGGTGGCGGTGGTCGCGGGCGGCACGGCCCGGCAGGCGTCCGTCGCGGCGGGCCTGGCCGCGCTGCCCGACGAGGCCGACGTCGTCCTGGTGCACGACGCGGCCCGCCCGTTCCCGCCCGCCGACCTGGTGGCCCGCGTGGTCGGCGCGGTCCGTGCCGGCCATCCGGCCGTGGTCCCGGCGCTCCCGGTGACCGACACCGTCAAGCGCGTCGGCCCGGGCGACGGCACGGGCGAGCCGGTCGTCGCGACCGTCCCGCGCGGTGCGTTGCGCGCGGTGCAGACGCCGCAGGGGTTCGCCCGGGACGTCCTCGTCGCGGCGCACGCGGCCGCCGCCGCCCGGGCGCACGACGAGGGCACCGCCGCGTCCGACGACGCCGGCCTCCTCGAGGAGCGGGGCGTACCGGTGTGGGTGGTCGCGGGCGACGAGCGCGCGGCCAAGGTCACCACCGCGAGCGACCTGTGGCTGGCCGCTCGCCGCGCCGAGGAGCTCTCGTGACGGGGTGGGGCGCATGACCGGGTGGCGCGTCGGGATCGGCGTGGACGTGCACGGCTACGACCCCTCGCCCGCCCCCGGCGCGGCGCTGCGCCTGGCGGGCCTGGAGTGGCCGGGGGAGGCGCCGCTGGCGGGCCACTCCGACGGCGACGCCGCGGCGCACGCCGCCGCCGACGCGCTCCTGTCCGCGGCAGGGCTCGGCGACCTGGGGTCGCAGATCGGCACGTCGGACCCGCGCTGGGCCGGCGCCGCCGGCACCGTGATCCTCGCCGAGGTGGCGCAACGCGTGCGGGCGGCGGGGTTCGAGGTCGGGAACGTCGCGGTCCAGGTGATCGGCAACCGGCCCAGGATCGGCCCGCGGCGGGTGGAGGCCGAGGCCGCGCTGTCCGCGGCCGTGGGTGCGCCGGTGCAGGTGTCGGCGACGACCAGCGACGGCCTGGGGCTCACCGGCCGCGGCGAGGGCGTCGCGGCGATCGCGACCGCGCTCGTCGAGCGGCGCTGACCGCGCGGCCCGACGACGGTTGCGGCCGAGCGTCGCGGGCAGGCCCGCGAGGTCGGGGACCGCGCCGGCCGTCGTGGACCGACGGGTAGGTCGTCGACCATTGGCGTCGCGATAAACCCCGGGGGGTATAGTCAGGTCGCGTGACGACATCCTCGCTCCCGCAGCCGCCCGCCGCCCCCGGACGTGGCAACGCCTGCGCGGTCACCCCGGGCCAGCGCGCCGCCCGAGGCGTCCTCGCCCTGCTGGTCGGCGCGGTCGGCGTCGCCGCCGCGCACGACGGGCAGCTCTGGCTCGCCGTGCCCGCTTGGGTGTTCGCCACCTTCCTGGTGATCGGCGCGGTGACGGGCTGGTGCCCGACGAACCTGCTGCGCCCCCGCGAGCACGACGCGATCGGCGCCGCCCACGGCTACCCGGACGCGCGCCGGCTGGTGCGGCTCGGCGCGACCGGTGGCGGACCGGGTGGCGACGCATGACCGGGACGGTGCCCGACCAGCAGCGCAGGATCGTCAACCGGCTGCGACGGGCCGGTGGTCAGCTGAACGCCGTCATCGTCGCCCTTGAGGACGGCGGCACGTGCCGCACCGTCGTCCCGCAGCTGGCGGCGGCGACCAGCGCGCTGCACCGGGCCGGGCTGGCCATCGTGTCGAGCGCGATGACGGACTGCCTGGCCGACCCCGAGGCCGCCGGCCGGGGGCCCGACGGGCTGACGACGGACGAGCTGGAGCGGCTCTTCCTCAAGCTCACCTGAGCGGCCGCCGGGCCGGGGCGGACCCGCGACCCGGCGACCGGCCGGCTCAGATGAACAGGGTGGTCCCGGACTGGGCGGCCTCGCCGAGGAACGTGGCGACACCGCCGAGCTCGACGCCGTCGATGAGCTCGGACGCCGTGATGCCGAGCAGGTCCATCGTCATCGTGCACGCGATGAGCCGCGCGCCCGCGCCCTGCGCCGCGGCCACCAGCTCGGGCAGCGTGGCCACCGAGTTGTCCTTCATCGCCTTCTTGATGAGCGCGGTGCCGGCGCCGAACATGTGCATCTGCGAGAGCGTCAGCTGGTCGGCGCCCTGCGGCATCATCCGGCCGAACATCGCGTCCATGAAGGGCTTGTCGCGCTGCGGCGGGTCGCTGCGACGCAGCGCGTTGAGGCCCCAGAAGGTGAAGAACATCGACACCTCCTCGCCCATCGCGAGCGCGCCGTTGGCGATGATGAACGCCGCGAGCACCTTGTCGAGGTCGCCGGAGAACACGACGAACGAGTTCTTCCCCGGACCGACCGGCGCCGCGACCGGTGCCGCGAGGGGCGCCGGGGCGGCCGCGCCGCCCTTGCGGAACCGCGCGACGTAGCCCGGGCCCTCGGGGTCCATGGCCAGCAGCGCGTGGCCGTTGCGCGCCGCCCACGCCGGGCCATCGTTGGCGAACCCGGGGTCGGAGACGCGCACGCGCACCTCGTCGCCGGGCGCCAGGCCCTTGACCGTGGACGCCAGCTTCATCAGCGGCCCGGGGCAGGCCAGCCCGGCGCAGTCGAGCTCGACCGTCACACCGCTGCCGCGCTGGGCGACGACGGCGGCGTGCACCTCGGCCGCCTCGCCGTACGGTGTGGTCGGGACGGTGCTCGGCTCGGCCGGCTCGACGTCGTGCCAGGCGCGGAAGGTCTGCGACCCGCCGGACAGGGTGGCGACGTCGGTGAAGCCCCGCTGCACGAGGGCGCGGTACGCCAGGTAGGAGCGGAACCCGACGGCGCAGTAGAGCCGGACCGGGCGGTCCCGGTCCCACTCGGCGCACGCCGCCCGCAGCTCGCCCAGCGGCACGTTCTGCGCGCCGGGCAGGTGCCACAGGTCGAACTCCTCGGCGGTGCGGACGTCGACCAGGCGCGCGCCGGCCACGGCCTGCGGATAGTCCTGCGCGTACCAGAGGCGCAGGTCGCCGCGGATCGTGTTGGCCGCGACGAAGCCGGCCATGTTGACGGGGTCCTTCGCGGCGCCGAACGGCGGCGCGTAGGCCAGCTCGAGCTCCTCGAGGTCGAACACCGTCGCGCCGAGGCGCAGGGCGGTGGCCAGGACGTCGAGCCGCTTGTCGATGCCGTCGAAGCCGCACGCCTGGGCGCCCAGCAGGCGTCCGGTCTGCGGGTCGAACAGGACCTTGAGGTGCATCGTCGCGGTCCCGGGGTAGTAGCCGGCGTGCCCGGAGGGGTGCACGTGCACGGCTCGGTACGGCACCCCGGCGTCGAGCAGCTGGCGCTCGTTCGCGCCGGTCCCGCCCGCCACCATGTCGAACACCTTGACCACCGACGTGCCCTGCGTGCTGCGGTACTCGCTGTCGCGGCCGCAGATGTTGTCCGCCGCCACGCGGCCCTGCCGGTTCGCCGGGCCGGCGAGGGGGGCCAGCCGCAGCTCGCCCAGGACGGTGTGCGGGGTCTCGACGGCGTCACCGGCGGCCCAGATGTGCGGGTCGGAGGTCCGCATGTGCTCGTCGACGAGCACGCCGCCGTGCGGGCCGAGCTCGAGCCCGGCGGCGCGCGCGAGGCCGACGCTCGGGCGCACCCCGACGGCGAGCACGACGAGGTCGGCGTCGATGACGGTGGAGTCCTGCAGCTCGACCCGCAGCGCCTGCGGGGTCGGCGTGAACGCGGCCGCCGCGGTGGCCAGCCGCACGTCGATGCCGCGGCTGCGCAGGTGCTGCTCGACCGGCACCGCCGTCTCGTGGTCGAGCGGCGGCAGGATCTGGTCGGCGAGCTCGACGACGTGCACCTGCGCGCCGCGGTGGTGCAGGTTCTCCGCGAGCTCCAGCCCGATGTACCCGGCACCCACCACGACGGCACGCAGCGGCGTCTTCCGGTCGGCCGCGTGGCGCGCGGCGGCCTCGTCGACGACCGCCTTGATCCGGTCCATGTCGCCGATGCGGCGCAGCACGTGCACGCGCGGGTCGTCGATGCCGGCCAGCGGCGGGCGCACCGGGTCGGCACCGGGGCACAGCGCCAGGGCGTCGTAGGGCTCGTCGTACTCCGCGCCGCCGTCGACCTCACGGACGCGGACGGTGCGCGCCTCGCGGTCGATCGCGAGGACCTCGTGCCCCGTGCGCACGTCGATGTCGAGCATCTCGCGCAGCGACTCCGGCGTCTGCAGCAGCAGCCGGGACCGGTCGGTGATCACCTCGCCGACGTGGTAGGGCAGCCCGCAGTTCGCGAACGAGACGTGATGCCCGCGCTCGAGGACGACGATCTCCGCGTCCTCGTCGAGGCGACGCGCCCGCGCTGCCACCGATGCGCCGGCGGCCACCCCGCCCACCACCACGATCTTCACGACGTTCTCCCTTGTTCGGTCCTTCACAATCTCGTCTTGACCCTAGGCTAGACACCCCGGGGGGTATGTGGGACCAAAGGGTCGGTCACCGGAGGCGGCGGTCGGCTGCCGGGGTGCGGACGTGGGCCGCTTAGGCTCGTCGGCACTGACGACCGGCCGGACGGAGCGCAGACATGAGGCACTGGTACATCCCGAGCCCGGTGCGTGGTGTGTGGCACCTGGGCCCGGTGCCGATCCGGGCCTACGCGCTGTGCATCCTCACCGGCATCGTCGTCGCGACCTGGCTGACGCGTCGGCGGTGGGCCGCGGAGGGCCGTGACCCCGACCAGGTGCTCGACCTGGTGTTCTGGGCGGTGCCCTTCGGCATCGTCGGGGGCAGGCTGTACCACCTGATCACCGACCCCGAGCTGTACTTCGTGCCGGGGCGTGACCCGATCCGGGCGCTGTACATCTGGGACGGCGGTCTGGGCATCTGGGGAGCCGTCGCCCTGGGGGCGGTGGGCGCGTGGATCGGCTGCCGCCGGCGGGGGATCCGGCTGGCCGACTTCGCCGACGCGGTCGCGCCCGGACTCGTGCTGGCGCAGGCGATCGGGCGGTGGGGCAACTACTTCAACCAGGAGCTGTTCGGTGGCCCGACGACGCTGCCCTGGGGATTGCTCATCGATCCGGCGCACCGGCCGGCCGACACCCCGACCGTCGCTGCGTACCAGCCGACGTTCCTGTACGAGTCCTTGTGGGACATCGGTGTCGCGGTGCTCCTGATCTGGGCGGGCCGCCGCTTCCAGCTGCGCAACGGGCGGTTGTTCGCGCTCTACGTGGCGGCCTACACGGTGGGGCGGGCCTGGGTCGAGGCGCTCCGTGTCGACCATGCGAACCACATCCTCGGGCTGCGCCTCAACGACTGGACGAGCCTCGTGGTGCTGCTCGGGGCGGTCGCCTTCCTGACGCTGCGCCGCCGACGGACGGCCGTGCCGGACGTCCCGAGCGGTGGTTCGCCCGTGCCGGTGGGGGGCATCCCCGAGGCATGAGGGAGGCCGGGCCGGATGTCCGGCCCGGCCCCTCCCGGACGGGCGAGCGCCGGTGTCCCGCCGCCCGCCGGTGCCGCTCAGCCGCCGAAGGCGGTCAGGTGGCGCTGGGTGGCCGTGCTGAGGTGGCTGTAGACCAGCTGCACGTCCGGCGCGGTCAGGCTCGCGGCCGCCGAGGTGAGCAGCTGCAGGTCGGCCTGCTCGACGGTGCGGGCGGCGGCGTAGGCCGCGTCGGTGCTCGCGGCGCCCTCCGCCAGCAGGCGGTCGTAGGTCGCCTGGATCGCCGGGTCGCGGAACGTCCCGGTGACGTGGTCCGCGCTCGGGTCGGTCAGGCCGTAGCGGTCGAGCAGCAGACGGATCTGCGTCAGGTGCTGGGTCTCGGCGTCGGCGATCCGCGCGAACACGGGGCTCGTGGCGTCGGCTGCGAACGCCGTGTAGAGGTCGTGCGCGAGCAGCTCCTCCTCGGCCATCCCGGCGAGGTCGGTCTGCTGCGACGCCGTGAGGGTGCCGGAGGGGGTGTCGGCCAGGCCGGTGCCGGTCCCGCCGCCGTAGCGGTGGCCCGAGACCGTGCCGGCGGCCGTACCGCTGCCGGCCCCCGCGCCGCGGGCCATCGCGTTGCCGGCGCCCGCGTGCGCGCCGCGGGCCGCGCCGGCGGCGATGCCCGTGCCGTCGCACACGCCCGTGCCGGGGCCGGCCTGGCGGGTCGCCGTGGGCGTGGGGTTGGGGCCGGGCGCGTCCGCACGGGCGGACGCCAGGGCGGGCGCCGCGACGAGCGCGGTGGCGAGCACGCCGCCGGCGGCGGCGATCGCGAATCGGGTTCTGGTACGCATGGTGTGCTCCCTGGTGGTCGGTGTCCTTGCTGGTACGACCCAGCGTCGGGCGACCGGGTGGAGCATCTCTGCCGTGCGTGTGGAGACGGGATGGAGTTCTGGGCGGCCGCGCCGCCAGCCGCCCTGCGGCGGCCGCGGAGCCGACATGATGGGGCCATGGCCACCGTGCTGGTCGTCGAGGACGAGTCGGACATCCGCGAGGTGCTGCGCCGCTACCTCGAGCGTGCGGGGCATGCGGTGCTCACCACGGGCAGCGGCGCCGAGGCGCTGCGGCTCGTCGCGACTGCGGACGTGGACCTCGTGGTGCTGGACCTGGGCCTGCCGGACGTCGAGGGCACGGACGTCCTCGGCGAGGTCCGTGCCGCCGGGCGCACCCCCGTCCTCGTGCTCACGGCACGCAGCTCGGTCGACGACCGCATCCGTGGCCTGCGGATGGGGGCCGACGACTACGTGACCAAGCCCTTCAGCCCGGCGGAGGTGGTGCTGCGGGTCGCCGCGATCCTGCAGCGGACGGGTGGCCCGGCGGCCACCACGGAGCAGGGAGTGCTCGTCGGCGGCCGGCTGTGGATCGACGAGGCCCGGCACGCGATGCGGTTCGACGGCCGCGAGCTCGACCTGACGCCCACCGAGTGGGGCATCCTCGCGGCGCTGTCGGGCGCGCCCGGGCGGGTGTTCTCGCGGTACGAGCTCGTGAACCGGGTCCGCGGCTACGAGTACGCGGGCTACGAGCGGACCATCGACTCCCACGTGAAGAACCTGCGGCACAAGCTCGGCCCGGACGGCGCCACGGTCGTCGAGACCGTCCTCGGCGTCGGCTATCGCTTCGGGCTGCGCACGGACGGGTCATGACGGCCGCCGCCGGCGCCCACGCGAGCCGGTCGCGCCAGGCCCACGAGGCGCCCCCGCCGCGCGTGCCGAGCCTCGCGAGCCACGCCGGCCTGGGCCCCGTCGGCCGGCGACTCATGCTGGCGTTCGTCCTGGTCACCGCCTTCTCGTTGGTCGTCGTCACGGCGGCGGCCGTGGTCGGCGTGGGCCGCGGCCTGACCGCGTCGCAGGACGAGACGCACCAGGCGGCCGCCGCCTCCTCGGCCACCGCGGCGGCCGCGGCCTACGCCGCCGCGGGCGGCTGGTCCGGTGCGGACCTGTCGCAGGCCTCCGCGGTCGCAGAGGCGGCCGGCGCGCGGCTGTTCGTCACGTCGGCCGGCGGGCAGGCGGTGGGTGCCGGCCACGGCGCCGGCACAGCCGGGGCCGGCCAGGGAGCGCAGGGCCAGGCCGGTCAGGGGATGGCGGGGCAGGGTGGCGCCGGCCCGGCCGGCGGGACAGGGGTGGTGAGCGCGCCCGTCACGGTCGCCGGTGAGCAGGTGGGCACGGTGCGGCTCGTCTTCCCGCCCGCGACGCTCACCCGGGCCCGCGACGTGGCGTGGACCTGGATCGGCATCGCCGCCGCGGCCGCGCTGCTGCTCGCGCTCGTCGCGGGCTGGGCGGTCACGCGGTGGGTCACCGGGCCCGTGCTGCGCACCACGCGGGCCGCGCGCGCGTTCGCCTCGGGCGACCGGTCAGCGCGGACCACCGCCACCGGGCCGGGTGAGCTGGCCGAGCTGGGCCACGCCGTCAACTCCATGGCCGACGCGGTGGTCCGCTCAGAGCGGGAGCAGCGCACCCTCACCGCGGACGTCGCCCACGAGCTGCGCACCCCGTTGGCGGCGCTGCAGGCCGGCCTGGAGGAGCTCCGTGACGGGCTCGTCGAGCCCGACCGGGCGCGGCTGGCCGCCCTGCACGACCAGGTGCTGCGGCTCGGACGCGTGGTCGGCGACCTGGCGGAGCTCTCCGCGGCCGAGGCGGAGACGGCCGCCCCGGCCGCCCGCCGCGCCGTGGTGGACCTGGTCGCGCTCGTGGCCGACGAGGTCGACGCCCGCACGCCGCAGCTGCGCGCCGCCGGCCTGGACGTGGACCTGCACCCGACGGGTCCCGTCGTCGTGCCGGCCGACGCCGACCGCCTGCACCAGGTGCTGGGCAACCTCCTGGCCAACGCGGCGCGGTACTGCCGCCCCGGCGACCGCGTCGACGTCCGGGTGGGCACCGACGGGGGCCGCGCCGTGCTCGAGGTCGAGGACACGGGGCCGGGGATCCCGCCGGACGAGCTGCCGCACGTGTTCGAGCGGCTGTGGCGGGGCCGCGGCGCCGCGCACGTCGCCGGGTCGGGCATCGGGCTGGCGGTGGCGCGGGAGATCGTCACCGCGCACGGCGGCACCATCGAGGTGGCGTCCGCCGGACGCGGCACGACGGTGACGGTTCGGCTCCCCGTCGCGGCCGGGCCGGCGGACCCGCGGCGGACTGCCGGTCAGGGCCGCAGGTAGGCCCAGCCCTCGAACTGTCGCGCGACGAGGTGCGCCACCCCCGAGGGCACGACGAACGCCCCCGGCGCCAGGCGGTCGTCGTCCACGCCGGCCGAGCGCATCGAGTTGCGGCACACCGCCAGCCGGATGCCGGCCGCCTGCGCCTCGGCGAGCGCCGCACCGGCCGGCGCGCCGGTCAGCGCCAGCGCCAGCCCGTCACCGTGCACCACCACCTCGACCGGCGTCCCCGGCTCCAGGACCGGCAGCAGGTTGAGCGCGTTGCGCAGCACGGCCCGATGCTTGTCCGGCGATCCCTCGCTCAGGTGCAGCACGACTCCCCTGGTCATCGCGTCCGTCCCTTCGCCGTGCTGGGCCGCGGGGCGGTCCGCGGCACGGGGACCGGCGGTCGGTCCCCCCGCCGCCATCCTCCCGCTCGGGTGCGGCACGGTTGCGCAATAAACCCCCGGGGGTATACTCGTCCCATGAGCACCCGTGAGATCACGCTCGACACCCTTCCCGCGGTCGTCGCGGAGAACGACATCGTCCTCCTCGACTTCTGGGCCGCGTGGTGCGGTCCCTGCCGCATGTTCGCCCCGGTCTTCGAGCGCGCCTCGCAGGCCCACCCCGACATCGTCTTCGGCAAGGTCGACACCGAGGCGCAGCAGCAGCTGGCCGGCGTGTTCGGCATCACCTCGATCCCCACCCTCGTGGCGTTCCGCGCCGGGATCGTCGTCTTCGCCCAGCCCGGCGCGCTGCCGGCCACGGCGCTCGACGAGCTCATCGCCGCCGTGCGCGGGCTCGACATGGACGAGGTGCGGGCTCAGCTGGCGGCGCAGGCCGAGGAGCAGGGCGCGGAGGCCGTCCGATGAGGATCGTCGTCGTCGGTGGCGTCGCGGGCGGCATGAGCGCCGCCGCGCGCGCCCGCAGGCTCGACGAGACGGCGGAGATCGTCGTGCTCGAGCGCGGCCCGTACGTCTCGTTCGCCAACTGCGGCCTGCCGTACTACGTGGGCGGCGAGATCACCGACCCCGGGGCGCTGCAGGTGCAGACGCCCGAGTCGCTGCGCGCCGCGCTGGCCCTGGACGTGCGCACCGGTCACGACGTCATCGGGGTGGACCCGGTGGCGCGGACCGTCACGGTGAGCACCGCGGACGGGGTCGACGAGCTCGGCTACGACGCGCTCGTGCTCTCGCCGGGCGCCAAGGCCGTCCGGCCCCCGATCCCCGGCCTGGACTCCCCGCGCGTCAGCACGCTCCGGACGGTCGACGAGGCGCTCATGATGCGCGCCCGCGTCACCGGGGGCGCCGGCCGGGCCGTCGTGCTCGGCGCCGGGTTCATCGGGGTCGAGGCGGCCGAGGCGCTCGCCAAGGCCGGCCTGACAGTGACCCTCGTCGAGCTCGCGCCGCACGTGCTGCCGCCGCTGGAGGAGGAGCTCGCGTTCTACGCGACGCACGCCCTGGCGCGCCTGGGCATCGACGTGCGCGCCGGCGTCGCCGCGACCGAGATCGAGCACGGGGCGGAGCGCGACGTCGTCGTGCTCGGCGACGGGAGCCGGCTCGAGGCCGACCTCGTGGTGCTCTCGGTCGGCGTGCGCCCCGACACCGAGGTGTTCGAGCGGGCCGGCGTCGCGTGCGAGCGCGGCGCGATCGTCGTCGACGAGCACGGCCGCACGTCGCAGCCCGGCATCTGGGCCGTGGGCGACGCGGTGGTCAGCGTCGACGCGGTGACGCACGTGCTCCGTCCCGTGCCGCTGGCCGGGCCGGCGAACCGTGCCGGCCGGTTCGTGGCCGACGACATCCTGCGGCCCGCCACGGCGCGGCCGATCCCGCCGACCACGGGCACCGCGATCGTGCGGGTGGGCGACCTCACGGCCGCCATGACCGGCGCGAACCGGGCCGCGCTCGACGCCGCCGGGATCGACTACCGCACGCTGCACCTGCACCCGGGCCAGCACGCGAGCTACTTCCCCGGCACCAGCACGCTGCACCTCGTGGTCCACATCGCGCCCGCCGACGGCCGCGTGCTCGGCGCGCAGGTGGTGGGGGAGGACGGTGCGGACAAGCGCATCGACGTCCTCTCGACCGCGATCCGCGCCGGCATGACCGTGGACGACCTGGTCGACCTCGACCTGGCGTACGCGCCGCCCTACGGCAGCGCCAAGGATCCGGTGACCATGACCGGCTTCGTCGGCCAGAACGTCGTCGACGGCACGCTGCGCCTGTGGTACCCGGACGACATCGAGCAGGTGGTGACCGAGGCGCTCGTGCTCGACGTGCGCACCGCCGGCGAGTTCGCCCGTGGTCACCTGAACGGCGCGCTCAACGTGCCGCACACCGAGCTGCGCGAGCGGATCGGCGAGGTCCGTGAGGCCGCCGCCGGCCGTCCCGTGCGCGTCATGTGCCACTCCGGGTGGCGCTCGTACCTCGCCCATCGGATCCTCGTCGCCCAGGGCTTCGACTCCGCGTCGCTGTCCGGCGGCATGGAGACGCTCGCGGCGGCGCTCCAGATGCGCGCCGCCGCCCCGCAGCCCGCGCGGGCCTGAACCCCGACCCCCAGCGACAGGAGACCGGTCATGAGCACTCCCGAGGCCGAGGCGCAGCGCCGCGTCGTCAACCGTCTGCGCCGAGCCAGCGGCCAGCTCAACGCCGTCATCGCCGCGGTCGAGGCCGGCGGCTCGTGCCGCGACGTCGTCACCCAGCTCGCCGCGGTGACCAGCGCCCTGCACAAGGCCGGGTTCGCCATCGTGTCGACCGCGATGAAGGACTGCCTCACCGACCCGCAGGCCGCCGCGACCGGCGACGACGGCCTGACCACGGAAGAGCTGGAGAAGCTCTTCCTCATGCTCGCCTGACCCGTCAACCCCTCGACCCTCGACCCCCAACCCCAGGAGAGATACCCATGTGCTACCCCGTGAAGTGCTCCGTGTGCGGCAAGACGACGTGGGCCGGCTGCGGCCAGCACGTCGACTCGGTCAAGGCCCGGGTGCCCGCGTCCCAGTGGTGCGCCGGCCACGAGAGCGAGCAGCCCACCGGCGGCTTCTTCTCCAAGCTCTTCGCCAAGTAGGGGCGCCACCAGGCGCAGGTCCCACGTCGCCTCCGCCGCCCGTCCAATCGGTGACCGAATGATCGGGTGGCGGAGGCGTCGGTCGTCCGGGGCGAGCGCCCCCGGCCGGCCGCGCGCCGCCCGGCGGCCATCGCCGCCGGTCAGGAGGCTGTGACGGGTCCCAGGACGTGGTCGAGGTAGGCGTTGGCGAACACGCCCCGCGGGTCGAGGGCGGCGCGGACGCGCCGCACGTCGGCCATCCGCGGGTAGAGCTCGGCGAGGCGCCCGGCACCCAGCGTGTGCAGCTTGCCCCAGTGCGGACGCCCGTCGACCTGCGCGACGATCCGCTCGACGGCGTCGAAGTACGCGTCGTACGGCATGCGCCAGTACTGGTGGACGGCCACGTAGGCGGTGTCGCGGCCGGTCGCGGTGGACAGCCACAGGTCGTCGGCCGCCGCGAACCGGACCTCGACGGGGAACGGCACCTGCGCGCCGTGGGCACGGGTCCACCGGTCGATCTCGTCGAGCACCCCACGCACCGCCGGGCGCGGGACCGCGTACTCCATCTCCCGGAACCGGACCCGACGCGGGGACACGAACACGTCGTGCGAACCCCCGGTGTAGGTGCGCGCGCCGAGCGCGTGGGCGCTGAGCGTGTTGAGGCCGCGCACGGTGCGCGGCGCCGCGGCCGCGACCTGGTTGACCACCCCGAACACGGCGTTGGACAGCAGCTCGTCGGCCACCCAGCCCCGCACCGGCGGCAGCGGGCGGTCGACGTCGTCGGGCACCCGGTTGTTGCGCTTGGTCAGGGCCCGCCGGGTGTGGCAGAACCAGTAGAACTCGAAGTGGTCGTTGCCGTCGACGAGTTCGTCGAGACCGTCCAGCACGTCGTCGAGCGGGAGCGGTTCCTCGCGCGCCTCGAGCCGTCACGCCGGCACGACCGCCAGCGTGACGGCCGCGAGCACGCCGACCGCACCGAGGCCCAGGCGCGCCGGCTCGAAGGCCTCGTCGTCGGGCGTGAGGTCGACGACGTCGCCGCCGGCGGTGACCAGGCGGACCCCGGCCACCTGCGCCGCCATGCCGCGCAGCCGCGCGCCCGTGCCGTGCGTCCCCGTGCTGATCGCGCCCGCCAGGGTCTGGTGGTCGATGTCGCCCATGTTCTCCAGCGCCAGCCCGCGCGCCGCGAGCTCGGCGCACAGTCGCCGCAGCCGGATCCCGGCGCCCACCGTGACGAGCGAGCGGCCGTCGGGCAGCGGCAGCACCCGTTCGACGCGCCGGACGGCGTCGAGGTCGAGCTGGACCCCGTCGGTGACCGCCGCGCCCGTGAAGGAGTGGCCGCTGCCGACGGCCCGCACGCGGAGGCCCTCGGCGGCCGCTCGGCGCACGGCGTCGGCGATGTCGCCCGCGTCGAGCGGGCGCTCGACGCGCCGCGGCGTGACGCGCTGGGTGCGGGCCCAGTTCTCCCAGGGTGCGGCCATCGTCGCAGCATCATCTGGTCATCTGTCCAGGTCAAGTGAGGGACGTGCTTGACTTGTGTCACGACGAGGTTTGTGATGACTGCACCGGCACGGTCGACGGGGCGCTCCGGGCTACTGAGGGGGACCATGAAGAGGCTGCCGATCGCCGAACGACGCGAGCAGCTCGTGGAGGCCGCCATCGCGGTGGCGAGCCGGGAGGGCATCGACGCGGCGACGGTCCGTGCGGTGGCCGCCGAGGCCGGGGTGTCGCTCGGGGTGGTCCACTACTGCTTCCAGGACAAGGACGAGCTCCTCTCGGCGATGGCGCACGAGATCACGCGGCAGAACCTCTCGCAGAGCCTGCTGGAGATGCCGGTCCACGGTGAGCCCGACGTGATCATCGAGCGGGCGCTCGACCTGCTGTGGGGCGGCATCAGCGCCACGCGCGGGTCCCAGCTGCTGAGCTACGAGCTCACGACGTACTCGATGCGCCACGTCGAGGTGCGCCAGGTCTCCGTCAACCAGTACCTCGTCAGCCACGAGGCCGCGAGCCAGTTCCTGGAGACCCTCGCCCGCTCGGCGAGCATCGCGTGGACGCTGCCCATCGAGACCATGGCGCGGCTCGTCGTCATGATGACGGACGGCGTGGTGCTCGCGTGGCTCGCCGACGGCGACGACGCCGCGGCGCGCGAGAACCTTCGCGTGTTCGCCGAGTTCCTCTCCGGGCACGCCCGCCCCGTCGGCGCCGACGGGGTGGCCCTGCCCACCCGGGCGCGCGACGCGTCGGCGTGAGCACCCCCGGCGTCGGCACCGGTCGGGCCGGCGCCGCCCGCCGCGCCCGAGGCGCCGCCGCGTCCGCGTTCGCCGCGCAGGGGCTGGCGTACGCCCTGGTCCTGACGAGCCTGCCGGCGTTCGAGAACCGCTACTCGGTCGGCACCGGCGAGATCACGGTCGTCATCCTGCTCGTGTGCGCGATGGCGGCCCTCGGCACCGTCGTGGCCGACCGCCTGGCGCGCGGCCGCGGCGGCTCGCGCGCGGCGCTGACCGCGGGACTGGCCGGGCTCGTCGTGGCGCTCGCGTGGGTCTCGTCGTCGCCGACCTTCGGCGTGGCCGTCGCGGGGTTCCTCGTGTACGGCCTGGGCCTGGGCCTGGTGGACGCGGGCGGGAACATGCAGGCCGTCGCCGTGCAGCAGGAGTACGGACGCTCGTTGCTCTCCTCCTTCCACGGGGCGTTCTCCGCGGCCGGCATCGTCGGGGCGCTGCTCGTCGCGGTGACCGGCGGCCACTGGAGCGAGCGTCCCGTCCTGTGGGTGCTCGTGCTCGGCGTGCCGGTGGCGGTGGCCGCGGGGGTGCTCGTCGTGCGCTGGGGCTGGCGCGGGCGGCCCGGCGAGACGACGCTCGAGACCCTGCCCGCGGGGCGCCGGGTGCCGTGGCGTCCGGTGCTGCTGCTCGGCGTGTGCGTGGTCGCCTACTACATCGCCGACTCGGCGGTCTCCTCGTGGAGCGCGCTCTTCCTCGACGAGCTGCGCGCGTCGGCCCACGTGCGGCCGCTCGGCTACGCCGCGTACCTCGGCGTGGCGCTCCTCGCACGCGTGCTCGGCGACCGCGCCGTGCAGCGGTGGGGTCGCACGGCGGTGGTCCGCACCACCGGGGTGCTGGGCGCCGCGGCGATGCTCGCGGTCGTCGCCGCGGGCGGCCCGTGGACGGCCGTGGCGGCCTTCGGCGTCACCGGCCTGCTCGCCGTGGTGCCGCCGCTGGCGTTCTCGGCGGCGGGCGACGTGGCGCCGGGCGCGGCCGACCTCGTCGTCGCCCGGCTCAACTACTTCAACTACGTCGGCGTGGTGCTCGGCGGCGTGCTCGTCGGCGCGGTCGGGACGGTCGCGACGCTGCGGGCCGGCTTCGTCGTCCCGGCCGTGCTCGTCCTGGCGGTGCCCCTGGTCGCGGGCGTGCTGCGCGTGCCGGGACCCGGGTCCGGCGGGCGGCAGCCCGTCGCGGCGGGCAGCCAGCGGGGCGAGCACGACGAGGCCGCGGCGTGAGCGCGCACGGCGGCGCGGCACCCGCCGGCCCGCCGGGCGGCGTCGGCGAGGCGCTCTCCGCCGCGACGGCCGGGCTCCCGGCGCCGCTCGTCGCGCTGGACCTCGACGCGTTCGAGGCGAACCTCGACGACCTCCTGCGCCGGGCCGCCGGCACGCCGCTGCGGGTGGCGAGCAAGTCGGTGCGCGTGCGCGCGGTGCTCGACCTCGTCCTCGCGCGCCCGGGCGTCGTCGGCGTCATGGCGTACTCGCCCTGGGAGGCGCTGTGGCTGGCCTCGGCGGGCGTCGCCGACGTCCTGGTCGGCTACCCGACCGCCGACGAGGCCGCCCTGGACGCGATCGCGGCCGACAAGGCCGCCGCGGCGGCGGTGACGCTCATGGTCGACGACGTGGCGCAGGCGGTGCGGGCATCGCGGGCGGCAGCCGCGCACGGGCGCACGCTGCGCGTCTGCCTGGACGTCGACGCCTCGCTGCGGCTGGCCCTCGGCCCGCTCGCGCTCCACCTCGGGGTGCGCCGCTCGCCGGTGCACACGCCGGCCGAGGTCGCCGCGCTCGCGGGGTCGGTGGCGCAGCTGCCGGGGCTGCACGTGCGGGGCCTCATGTTCTACGAGGCCCAGGTCGCGGGCCTGCCGGACTCCTCGGCGGCGGTGCGGGCGGTCAAGCGGCTCTCGCTGGCCGACCTCGACGTCCGCCGCCGCGCGGTGCGCGACGCGGTGCAACGGGAGGTCGGCCCGCTCGAGCTGGTCAACGGCGGCGGCACGGGCTCGGTGGACCGCACGGCGGCCGATCCCACGGTCACAGAGGTCACCGCCGGCTCCGGCCTGTACTGCCCCACCCTGTTCGACGGCTACCGCGCCTTCCGGTCCCGTCCCGCGGCCTTCGTCGGGCTCGACGTGGTGCGGCTGCCGGGGCCGGGGTACGCCACCGTGTTCGGCGGCGGGTACGTCGCTTCCGGGCCCGCCGCGCCCTCCCGGCTGCCGCGGCCGGCCTGGCCGGCCGGCCTGCGGCTGACCGGCCGCGAGGGCGCCGGCGAGGTGCAGACGCCGCTGCGCCTGGCGCCGGGGCGCGTGCTGGCCGTCGGCGACCGGGTGTGGTTCCGGCACGCGAAGGCCGGCGAGGTGATGGAGCGGTTCGCCGACGTGCACCTGGTGCGGCGCGGTCGGATCGAGCGGACGGTCCCGACCTACCGCGGCGAGGGCCGCTCGTTCGGCTGACCGCCCACCCACCCACCCGCTCACCCACCTGCCCACCCCCTTCTTCACTTTCCTGAACCGCCGGTCGTGAATCACAACCGAAAGCTCAGGAAAGTGAAGAGCGGGGTGGCGCGGGGTGGCGCGCGGGCTCGGCGTGGGCTCGGCACCCGCCGAGGTGCGGCGAGGCGCCCCGGTACCCTTGCGGGCGTGACCCTCCGGCTGTTCGACTCCGCCACCCGCACCGTGCGCGACCTCGTGCCGCTGGTGCCCGGCCAGGTCGGCATCTACCTGTGCGGCGCGACCGTGCAGGCCCCGCCGCATGTCGGCCACATCCGCTCGGCCGTCGCGTTCGACGTGCTGGTGCGCTGGCTGCGCCGCACGGGCCACCGCGTGACGCTCGTCCGCAACGTCACCGACATCGACGACAAGATCCTCGCCAAGGCGCAGCAGGCCGGGCAGCCGTGGTGGGCGTTCGCCCTGGCCAACGAGCGCGCGTTCACCGCCGCGTACGACGCGCTGGGCGTCCTGCCGCCGGACTACGAGCCGCGTGCCACCGGTCACGTGCCCGAGATGGTCGAGCTCATGCGCACGCTCGTCGACGCCGGGCACGCCTACCAGGCGGGCCCCGGGGACGTGTACTTCGACGTGCGGTCCTGGCCGCGCTACGGCGAGCTGACCAACCAGCGGCTCGACGACATGGTCGACGCGGCCGACGACGGCAACGGCAAGCACGACCCGCACGACTTCGCCCTCTGGAAGTCGCCGAAGCCGGGCGAGCCCTCCGACGCGGCGTGGGACACGCCCTTCGGGCGCGGCCGCCCGGGCTGGCACCTCGAGTGCTCCGCGATGAGCCGGCGCTACGTCGGCGACACCTTCGACATCCACGGCGGCGGCCTCGACCTGCGGTTCCCGCACCACGAGAACGAGCAGGCCCAGTCGCACGCCGCGGGCTACGGCTTCGCCCGGTACTGGCTGCACAACGGCTGGGTGACACAGGGCGGCACCAAGATGAGCAAGTCGCTGGGCAACAGCCTGCTCGTCAGCACGGTCCTCACCCAGGTGCCGGCCGCGGTGGTGCGCTACGCGCTGACGGCCGTGCAGTACCGGTCGATGCTCGAGTGGACCGACGACACGCTGCCGGAGGCCGGCGCCGCGTGGGAGCGGCTGTCCGGCTTCGTCGAGCGGGCCGCCGAGCGCGTGGGGCAGCCGGACGACGAGGCCGTGGCCGCCGCCGACCTCCCGGCGGACTTCGCCGCCGCGCTGGACGACGACCTCAACGTGCCCGCCGCGCTCGCGGTGGTCCACGAGGTGCTGCGGGCCGGCAACTCCGCGCTCGCGCGCGGGGACGAGGAGGCGACCGCGGCGGCGCTCGTCGCGCTGCGGGCCATGCTCGACGTGCTCGGGCTCGACCCGGCGTCGGTGCGCTGGCGCGTCCTCGGTGCCGACGACCGGGCGGCGCGGGCGCTCGGCGCGCTCGTCGACGCCGAGCTCGCGGCACGGGCGGCCGCCCGCGCCGCCAAGGACTTCGCGACGGCCGACGCCATCCGCGTCCGGCTCACGGCGGCGGGCATCGCCGTCGAGGACGGGCGCGACGGCGCACGGTGGTCGCTCGCTGGGGAGGCGTGATGGCAGGGAACTCGAAGCGCCGCGGCGCGGTGCGCAAGGCGCCGAAGCACACCGCGGGCAGCGGCGGCCGCGTCCGGCAGGGGCTCGAGGGCCGGGGCCCGACGCCGAAGGCCGAGGACCGCGAGTACCACGCGGCGCACAAGCGCAAGGCGGCGGCCGAGACGCGCGCCGCCACGTCACGGCCCGGCTCGTCCTCGGGGGCGGCACCCCGCCGTCCCGCACGCCGCTCGACCACCCACGAGATCGTCGCGGGCCGCAACTCGGTGCTGGAGGCGATGCGCGCCGGCGTGCCCGTGACCACCGTCTACGTCGCGGCGCGGATCGAGCATGACGACCGCACGCGCGAGATCCTCAAGCTGGCCGCGGACGCGCACCGGCCCCTGCTCGAGGTCGGGCGCCTCGAGCTCGACCGCATGACCGACGGCGCGGTGCACCAGGGCGTGGCGATCCAGGTGCCGCCCTACGCCTACGCCGAGCCCGACGACCTGCTCGACACCGCGGCCGCCGCCGGCCGGCCGGCGCTCGTCGTCGCGCTCGACGGCGTCACCGACCCGCGCAACCTCGGCGCGGTGCTGCGGTCCGCCGGGGCGTTCGGCGCGGACGGCGTGCTGGTGCCCGAGCGGCGGGCGGCCGGTGTCACGGCCTCGGCGTGGAAGGTCTCGGCCGGTGCCGCCGCGCGCGTGCCGGTGGCGCGGGCCACCAACCTCGCCCGGGCCCTGGCGGAGTACCGGAAGGCCGGCGTGTTCGTCGTCGGCCTCGACGGCCACGGGGACACGACCGTCGGTGAGCTGCCGTTCGCCGCGGACCCGCTCGTGCTCGTCGTCGGCTCGGAGGGCAAGGGCCTGTCCCGCCTGGTCCGCGAGCAGTGCGACGCGATCGCCGCGATCCCGATCGCCGGCGAGGTCGAGTCGCTCAACGCCGGTGTCGCCGCGGGCATCGCGCTGTACGAGGTGGCCCGCCGCCGGGCCGAGTAGCTCAGCCCTCGACCACCGGGATCACGCCGGTCTCGTCGCGCATGTCGCCGGGCAGGCCGCCGAGCACGGCCTGCTCGTCGGGCCGCAGCGGCAGGATCGTCTTGACGTACGACGTGACCACCTGGTCCATCGGCACGTCCCGGTGCTGCAGCTGGGACAGGAACCAGCGGTGGTCGAGGAGCTCGTGGTACACCTGCGCCGGCTCCAGCTTGGCGCGCAGCTCACGGGGCACGGCCCGCACGGCGGGCTCGAAGATCTCGGTGACCCAGTCGTGGGCGACGAAGGACTCGTCCTCACGCTGGCGGTCGGTCGCGGCGCGGTACTCGTCGAGGTCGTTGAGCAGCCGGCGGGCCTGGTTCTCCTGGACGTCGAGGCCCGTCAGGCGCATCAGCCGGCGGCTGTGGTGGCCGGCGTCGACGACCTTGGGCTGGATGCGGACGGTGGTGCCGCCGACGTCGGTGGTGATGTCCAGCTCGTCGACGTCGAAGCCGAGGTCGTTGAGCCGGTCGATGCGCGCCTGCACCCGCCACCGCTCGCCGAAGCCGAACGACTCCACCTCGGTCAGCGCGCGCCACAGCTCCGTGTACCGCGTGACGAGGGCGTCGCCGATCGCGACCGCGTCGGTCTCGTCCTCCAGGTACTCGCCGGCCTGCAGGTCCATGAGCTCGCCGATGATGTTGACCCGCGCGACCTCCAGGTCGTAGGAGCGCTGCCCGTCGGTGAGCGCCTCGTGCAGGTCGCCGGTCTCGGCGTCGACCAGGTAGGCGGCGAACGTCTCCGCGTCCCGGCGGAACAGGGTGTTCGACAGCGAGACGTCGCCCCAGTAGAACCCGGCGAGGTGCAGCCGGACCATGAGGACGGCGAGGGCGTCGATGAGCCTGGTGGCGGTGTCGGGTCGCAGCGCCTGGCTGAAGAGCACGCGGTACGGCAGGGCGAACTGCAGGTGCTCCGTGACGAGCGCGGGCTCCAGCGGCTCCCCGTCCGGGGTGTGACGGCCGGAGACGACGCCCAGCGGCACGACGCTCGGCACGTCCAGGCGGCGCAGCTGCCGCAGCAGCTCGTACTCGCGAAACGCGACGTACTCGCCGATCTCCTTGATCGCGACGACCCGGCCGGACATCCGGGCGAACCGGACCGTGTGGCGAGAGATGCCGCGGGGGAGCGCGGCGATGGTCTCGGCCGGCCAGTCCTCGAGCGCGACGTCCCACGGGAGGTCGAGGAGGGCGGGGTCGGGCGACGCCGCGGTGATCTGCAGGGAGGCGGAGCTCACGTCGCCATTGTCCCCGACGGACGACGAAGGGGCGGGACCCGCAGGCCCCGCCCCTTCGTGCCGATCGTGGTGATCAGGCGCCGGTGGTGATGCGCTCGCCGCTGCCCGCGTGGAACAGGTGCAGCAGGTGCGGGCGCACGCGCACGTTGATCTGCGAGCCCTTGGCCGGCACGTCGCGCGGGTCGATGCGGACGGTGACCTCGGAGTCGGCGGCGGTGGAGTGGACCACCGCGGCCGAGCCGAAGGCGTCGGTCAGCGAGCCGTAGACGAACGCGTCGGAGCCGAGCTCCTCGACGATGTTGACGTACACCGGGATCGAGTCCGGCGTGCCGTTGGGCACGACGTCCAGGTCCTCGGGACGGAACCCGACGGTGATGTTGCCCTTGTCGTCGTCGGTCAGGGTGCCGATCGCGTCGCGCGGCAGCGTGATGCGCGAGTTGCCGACCGAGGCCGCGCCGTCGAGCACCGGGAAGGTGCCGATGTTCATGGCGGGGGAGCCGATGAAGCCGGCGACGAAGACGTTGGCCGGGACGTCGTACATCTCGCGCGGGGTGCCGACCTGCTGCAGCAGGCCGTCCTTGAGCACCGCGATCCGGTCGCCCATGGTGAGGGCCTCGATCTGGTCGTGCGTGACGTAGACCGTCGTGACGCCGAGGCGGCGCTGCAGCGAGGCGATCTGCGTACGCGTCTGCACGCGCAGCTTGGCGTCGAGGTTCGACAGCGGCTCGTCCATGAGGAACACCTGCGGCTGGCGGACGATGGCGCGGCCCATGGCGACGCGCTGACGCTGGCCACCGGAGAGGGCCTTCGGCTTGCGGTCGAGGTACTGGGAGAGGTCGAGGATCTTGGCGGCCTCCTCGACGCGCTGGCGGATCTCGGCCTTGGGGGTGCCGGCGATCTTCAGCGCGAAGCCCATGTTGTCCGCGACGGTCATGTGCGGGTACAGGGCGTAGTTCTGGAAGACCATCGCGATGTCGCGGTCCTTGGGCTGGACGTCCGTGACGTCGCGGTCCCCGATGAGGACGCGGCCGGAGTTGACGTCCTCCAGGCCGGCGAGCATGCGCAGCGAGGTGGACTTGCCGCAGCCCGACGGGCCGACGAGGACGAGGAACTCGCCGTCCTCGATGTGCAGGTCGAGGCCGTCCACCGCGGGACGCTCGGTGCCCGGGTAGATCCGGGTCGCGTGGTCGAAAGTGACCGTGGCCATCGTGTACTCCCCTTCACCGGCAGGTACGTGCCGGACGATCCGTTGTGAAGGCCGAACCCGCTCCCGGCCGGGAGCGAGCAGGTGTCGACGCCGACACTGTCGACGACGACGCACCGGGGCCCGAAGGCTCCGGCGCAGTCATCTTGCCACACCCGGGCGGAACGGCTCTCCCCCCTGGGTCACGATCAGGACGTCGGCGTCGGGGTCGGCGAGCCCGTGGGCCCCGTGCTCGGGACGGCGCTGGCCGTGTCGCTCGGCGTCGGCGTGGGCGTGCTGCCGGACGCGGCGCTCGCGGCCTGGGAGGCCTCCTGGTAGGCCTGCAGGAAGAGCGTGGTGAACGCCGCCGAGTCGTCGACCTTGCCGGTGTACTGGTGACCGCCGACGACGACGAGCGGCGCCGTCCCCAGCGGCTTCACGCCGTCGAACGGCACGGCCGTGGTGGCCCGCGCGGTGGCCTGGGTCACCCAGCGCTCGTAGTGGTGGCTGCGGATGCACTTGTCGGTGCCCTTGGCGGTGACGCCGGCCTTCTGGACGAGCGCGACCAGCTGGTCGTCGGTCAGACCGGCGCTGCCGAAGGTCGCCTGGGCCGCGAACAGCGCGTCGTTGACGGCCAGCGCCTGGTCGGGGGCGCCGTTGGCGACGCACGCGAAGGCGTTCGCGGCCCGTAGCGCGTAGTCGTAGCCGGCGTCCTGGAGGTTCGGGGTCGGGGTGGGCGTGGGGGTCGCGGACGGCGACGGGCTGGTGGACGGGGAGGGGGTCGCGCTCGGCGTGGGCGTCGCCGACGGGGTGGCGCTGGCCGAGGGCGACGGCGTCACCGGCGTCGGCGTGAACGACTCGCGCGCGCTCGGCACGGCGACGGGGTGGATCTCGAGCGTCAGCGCTCCCTGCGACGCCGTCACCATCTGCGAGATCGACGCGCCGTCGGTCGCCCAGAACGCGGCGGACGCCGGGTCGGAGTAGTCGACGTAGGCGACGACCTGCGTCACGCCGGACGACTTCAGGTCCGCGGACGGCGTCGGCGTGCCGTTGTCGGGCAGCGGGGCGGAGGGCGACGCGGTGACGTTCAGGCCGTCGGTGCTGGAGACCAGCAGCCCGTCGGAGGCCATGTTGGCCGGCCCGCGCCGGTTCGCCGCGACGACGGCGCGCACGGCGAGGCCGATACCGGCCAGGACGGCGAGCACCGCCACGACGGCGATCCCACGCAGCGTGATGCTGCGCACCCTGGCTCGCCGGGCGCGGCGGACACGCTCGATCCGGGCGAGCTCCCGGTCCTCGATACGACGCGCCTTCGCGCCGACCTTCTGCTTCCGGGACCGCTGGTAGCTCACCGGACCTCACTTCCTCGTGCCGCGTGCGTGGCGCACTGCTCTCCCGGCGGGAGGGTAGACCACACCGTGGCAGCGTGACCTGACCTTGGGGTGGACGGATCCTGTGAGCGGGCCGAGAGCCTCAGCTCATCGGGTCCATCGACAGCGCGGTGGCGATGGACAGCGCCTCGGGCACGGCGTCCAGGTGGGCGCGCGCGACGTCGAAGGGGTCGAAGCCCGCAGCGGCGACGCCTGCGGTGTCGCTCTCCTCGTGCGCCAGCACGGCGGCGAGCACCCGCCCGAGCGGGCCGCGGTGCTGCTCGAGCGCGCGGGCCAGCTCGGGGGACACGCCCGACGTGGCGAGCAGCGAGCCGATGTCGATGCGCTGCTGGCTGGCGACCGCCGACAGGAGTCCCACCGTGTACCCGGCGTCCTGCCGGGCGAGGGTCTGGCACGTCAGCGCCCGGGTCAGCACCGACCACAGCTGGCCGACCGCGGCCGGGCGGGCGTCGATCAGCGAGGCCATCGCCAGGGCGGCCATGCGCTGCGGGCCGAGCAGGATGACCGCGTGCCGCAGGGAGTCGACGGTGTGGTGCAGCGCGAAGGCGCTGGAGTTGACGACGTGCAGCACCCGGATCGACAGCTCCGGGTCGGCCGCGACCATCCGGGCGACCGCCTCGAGGTCGATCTCCGGCTCGGAGAGCAGGCGGATCACCTCGAGGCACTGCACCTCGCCGGCCTTGGCGCTGCGCAGCGGTCCGTCCGCCTCCCGCTGCAGCAGGGGACCCTGCACGAGGTCGGCGCCTGCGGCGAACGCCCGCCGGCGCGCGGCGGGGGTGGTGACGGACTCGACGATGACCGTGCCACCGAGCCCGTGCACGTGCAGCACGGCCTCGCGCAGCCGGCCCTCGGGGATCCGCGCGTCGACCTTGACCGCCCAGGCGGCCCGGACCAGGGCGTCCTGCTCGGGCGCCCCCACGTAGTCGCCGACGACGACCTGGGCGCCCCGCGCGCGCAGGGCGGCGACCCGGGCGCTGGCGTCGGGGTGGCGTGCCAGCGCGCCGGACAGCTCGAGCCACAGCCCGTTCGGGCTCGGCGGCGTCGGGGTCGCCCCCGACACGAGCCCGCCCGTGGCCCGTAGCATGACCGGCACGTCGCCGCCGAGCAGGGCGAGGTCGAGCGCGTGGTACTCCGCCTCGGTCGTCGGCTCGACGTCCTCCTCGGCGCACCAGCGGCCGTCGTTCGCCGCCATCGCGGCGCGCAACGACCACGCCCGCACCGTCTGGTCCGCCGCGACCACCGCCTGGCGGAAGATCGCGACGTGCGGGTTGCGGGCGCGGACGGGCTCCGAGAGGACGGTGCCGCCCGCCGCGGTTTCGGGCATGGGCATGCCCGCCCCATCGGCCGCCGGGCGGGCGACCTGAGGGGTCAGCCCAGGGGGGCGCGCAGCGGAAGGTCCTCGTCGAGCACCGTCTGCAGGCCCCGGGCGGTGCCGGGGCCGACGACGATCGGCGCGAGCAGGTCGGCCGTCGGCACGGGCCGGTCGTCGGTCCCCGGGTGCACCACGGCGAGCAGGAGGGGGTCGGGCTCGGCGCCGCACACGGCCTCAAGGGCCGTGCCGGGGATCGTCGGCGCGTAGTCGGGGAAGACGAGGCCGGGGCTGACGACGAACAGCCGCACGCCGTCCTCGCCGCGCAGGGCGAAGAGGAACCCGATGTCGTCGAGCGCGTCGAGCGTGTACTCGGTGCCGGGCAGCCCCGGCAGCGGCTCGACCATGTGCAGCCGGCTCGGCACGGACCGCGGCCCGGCCGGCGTGGCGACCGCGACGCTCGTCGGCCCGCTCACCGGAGGAAGTCCAGGAGCGAGGGCTGCAGCACGCGCGCCCCGGCGGACAGGGCGCCCTGGTAGGTGACCTGCTGCATCTGCAGGTCCATGACGACCGCGGCCATGTCGATGTCCTCGACGCCGGAGAGCTGGCCCTTGATGGTGAGCTGCTGCGAGGAGACGTCGGACATGGTGTTCTCGAGCACCTTCTGGCGACTGCCGTTCGACGATGCCGCGGTGAGCATGTTCTGCATCACGGAGTCCATGTCGGCCAGGGTGCCGGTGACGTCCGTGCCGCTGCGCAGCCCCGCCGAGACCTTGTCGAGCAGCGCGAACACCGTGGACTGCGTGCCGCTGGACGGGTCGGTCCAGCCGAACGCCTGCGACCCGTCGGTGTCGACGCGCACGGTGGTCGAGGGGCCGACCCTGCGCTCGACCGTCGCCGTCGCCGAGCCCGTCCACGTGTAGACGGGAGTGGCGCCCGACGTGTCGACGCTGAAGGCGCCGGACGCGTCGGACGTCCCGGCGAACACGTTGCGGCCCTGGTAGCGCGAGTTGGCCTGCGCGAGGAGGCCCGACCTGAGGCCGTCGATGCTGTCGGCCAGCGCGTTCAGCGAGGACTGGCCGAGCCCCGCGTCGCCGCTCTGCACGACGAGGTCGCGCGCGTTGCGGACGTAGCCGAGGGCGGTCGTCAGCGCCGTGTCGACGGTCGTCAGCCAGGAGTCGCCGTCCTGCCCGTTGCGCTGGTACTGCGCCAGCTGGCTCGTCGTCGCGCGCAGGCTGAGGGCCTGGCCCGTCCCGGACGGGTCGTCGGAGGGCACCTGGATCTTCTTGCCGCTGGACATCTCGCCCTGCAGCCTGGACACCGCGGACAGGTTCGTCTGCAGGTTGCGCAGCGTCGAGCGCTGGATCGTCTCGTGGGTCACGCGCTGGATCACCGTCGTCACCTCCCGACGAGGCCGGTCTTGTTGATGAGGGTGTCGAGCATGTCGTCGAGGGTGGTGAGGACCCGCGCCGCGGCCTGGTAGGCGCGCTGCGTCGCGATCATGCCGACCGTCTCCTCGTCGGTGTCGACGCTGGCGTTGGCGAGCTGGTCCTGCTCCGCCGACGCCCGCGCGGACTCGGCGACCGAGCTGCGCGAGGTCGCCGCGGCGCTGCGGTTGCCGATCTCCACGACCGCCTTGCCCCACAGCGCGTCGGCACCGGACGTCGAGGTGCCGAGGGCGGCGATCTGCTGGCCGACCGAGGCGTCGTACGCGCCGCCGCCGGGGGCCGCGACGGCGACCTGGTCGGCCGTGCTCAGCGCCACCGAGATCCGGAGCGCGGCCGGGCCCTTGGCCGGGCCGCCGGGGAAGGTGGGGTCGGAGGGGTCGAGCGGGCTGAAGAAGGCGCCGCCCGCGGTGCCGGTGGTCGTCACGGCGCCCGCGTGCAGGGTGTTGACGTCGGTCGCCAGCCGCGTGGCCACCTCGTCGAGCCGCTTGGCCGCCTCGGTGAGGACGCCGCCGGTGCCGGAGTCGTCCGCCGCCGGTGGCGCCAGCACGGTCAGCTGGCCGGCGACGGTGCCGCCGGTGGGGACGACGCGCTTGCCGGGCGTGTCCGCCCACGTCAGGTGGACGTCCTGCGGCGTGATCGGCGTGCCGTCGGTCGCGTACCCCGTCGCCTGGCTGAAGTCCTGCGCGCCGGCCAGGGCCAGGGCGTGGGACGAGCCGCCGAAGACGAGCGCGTCGCCGCCCACGTAGACGTCGACCTGGCCGTCCTGGCGCGTCTGCACGGTGGCTCCGACCAGCCCGGCGAGCTGGGTCAGCGCCTGGTCGCGCTGGTCGGACAGCTCGTTGGCGTTGCCGCCGTTGTTCGTGATGTCGAGGATCCGCTTGTTGAGGTCCGCGACGTTCGTGGCCAGCGTGTTCGTCTGCGTGACGAGGCTCGCCGTCGTCGTGCGCGTGTCGGCCCACTGGGTCGCGATGTTCTGGTACTGCGTGTGGAGCGTCTCCGTCAGCTGACGGGCGTCGTCGAGCAGCACCGACCGCGCGGAGATCGTGTCCGCGGCGTTGGACACGTCGTGCCAGCCGTTCCAGAACGTCTGCAGCTGCGCCGACAGGCCGCTCGCGCCGGGCTCGCCGAGCCTCGACTCCAGCGTCGAGTAGGCGCTGGACAGGGTGGCCAGGGCGGCGGCGCCGGAGGTCTGCGAGCGGAGCTTGGTGTCGAGGAACGGGTCCGCGGACCGGGAGATCCCGGTGACCTGCACACCGGTGCCGACCCCGTTGTTCGTGGCGAACATCGACGCGGACTGCGTGCCCGCCACGGCCCCGAGGTCGGCGCGCTGGCGCGTGTAGCCCGCGGTGTTGGCGTTGGCCACGTTCTGCCCCGCCACGTCCAGCGCGGTGCGCTGCGCGATGAGCGAGGAGAGGGCGGTACTGATGCCGGAGAAGGTGCTGCCCATGGCTGCCCGCTCAGATCGACCGGTCGAGCAGCTGGGCGCCGAGGCTCTCGGTGCGGCGCTGGCCGGTCTCGTCGTAGGTGCGGACGCTGTGCTCGAGCGAGGCGAGCGTCTCCTGGGTGGCGCGGTGCGACAGCGCCAGCAGCTCGCGGTTGTCGTCGGCCATCCGGCCGATCTCGGAGGTCAGCGAGGCGAAGGCGTCCCGGTGCGTGCGCAGCAGCTCGTCCCAGGGCGCGGGTGCGGCGGCGGCCAGCTCGGCGAGCGAGGCGCCGCCGTCCAGCCCCAGGGTCGCGGCGACGGCCTCCGCCTCGACCGCCCGGGCGATCTCCGCCGAGCGGATCTCGTCGAGCACCGACTCGACCTCCCGCGTGGCCTGCGCGAGCCAGCGGCTCCGGCCGGAGGTGAGCACGAGCTGCTCCTCCTCGAGCTTGAACAGCAGCAGCTCGAGGAGCCGGCGTTCGTGCCAGAGCGCCTCGGAGAGACTGTTCAGGGTCATGGACGGGTTCCTCTCGGGGCCCCGGGTGGCGGCCTGCCACGCTACGGCCTGGATGATCGTCTCCCCTATCGGACGCGCGAGCCCGGACTTGACCCGTGCGAGCGGTTTTCGCCAGCCGTCACCTGGTTGCGTCACCCGGACGTGTGCCGCCCAGGGGGTTCAGACAGGCCGTCCAGGATGTGATCTTGGTCACAGCCGGCGCGGCGAGATGTCGGAAGCGTCCCCGCAGTGGGTGATTCGCCCGGCACGGTTGCTGGCCGTCCGTCCGGTTCGCCGGATCGGTCTGTTCCCCAAGGTGAAAGCGCTTTCATCTCAAGCCGGAGACGCGGGCCGACGACGGAGCCCCCATGAGTTCCGCACAGGTCGCAGAGGAGCAGCTGATCCGCGACCACCTTCCTCTCGTCGGGTACCACGTCAGCGAGGTGCTCCACCGCGTCCCGCCCTCGGTCACCCGCGACGAGCTGGTGTCCGCCGGCAGCCTGGCGCTCGTCCTCGCCGCCCGGTCCTACGACGCGCAGTCCGGTGTCCCCTTCGCGCGCTACGCCGCGCTGCGGATCAAGGGCGCCCTCCTCGACGAGCTGCGCTCGATCGACTGGGCGTCCCGCGGGGCACGACGGCGTGCCCGCGAGTACGCCTCCGCGAGCGACCAGCTGCGCGCGTCCCTCGGGCGCCAGCCTGAGCGCGAGGAGATCGCGGCCGCCATGGGGACGGACACCGCCGGCGTGGAGGAGGCGCGGCTCGACGCCGAGCGCCGGGTGCTGCGGCTCGACGCGCCGGGCTCCGTGCTGGCCGACGTCCTGCCCGACCCGAGCGCCAGCCCCGAGGAGCTGGCGCTCGGCAGCGAGCGCGTGCACTGGCTGCGCGCCGCCGTCGGGACGTTGCCGGACCGGCTGCGCGTCGTGGTCGTCGGGCTGTACCTGCAGGACCGCACGATCGCGGACCTGGCGGCCGAGCTCGGGGTGACGGAGTCCCGGATCAGCCAGCTGCGCACCGAGGCGCTCGGGCTGCTGCGGGACGGCATGAACGCCTCGCTCGACCCCGACCTGGTGCCCGCGGCGCAGCGTCCCCAGGGCGTGGCCGAGCGGCGGCGCCGGGCGTACTTCGCGGCCGTGGCGGCCCGTGCGGCCATGCCGGCGGCGAGCACCGCGCCGGTGGTCGACGTTCCGCAGCAGCGTGGGCGCGAGGCGGCGGCGGACCAGCTGCGCCGCCCCCGAGCCACCGCCTGAAATCCGTCGAGGAGAACTCCTCAGACGCCGCCTCGCCCGGGCGATGTGCAAGGCGTGCCCACGGATGGGCCGCATGACCCGCATCAAGGAGGAAGATCACGATGGGTCTCACCGTCAACACCAACCTCGCGGCGCTGAACGCGTACCGCAACCTCTCCACCACGCAGAGCTCGCTGTCCAGCTCGCTCGAGAAGCTGTCCTCGGGCTACCGCATCAACCGCGCCGCTGACGACGCCGCCGGCCTGGCGATCTCCCAGGGCCTGCAGTCGCAGATCGGTGGCCTGACGCAGGCCGCCCGCAACGCGCAGGACGGCATCAACGTCGTGCAGACCGCCGAGGGCGCCATGACCGAGGTCCACTCGATCCTCCAGCGCCTCAACGACCTGGCCGTCCAGGCCGCGAACGACTCGAACGACACGAACGCCCGCGCCGACATCCAGACCGAGGCGGACGGCCTGACGTCGGAGCTCACCCGCATCTCGTCGGCCACGAAGTTCAACGGCAAGGTCCTGCTCGACGGCAGCGCCGGCACCATGAACTTCCAGGTGGGCGCGGACTCCAGCGCCAGCAGCACCATCTCGGTCGACCTGTCGGGCGCCGACGTCTCCGCCTCCGGCCTGGCCGTCAACGCGCTCAAGTTCGACAGCAACACCGACGCCCAGACGTCGCTGACCTCGATCCAGACCGCGATCCAGACGGTCTCGACGGCCCGCGCGAACCTCGGCGCCTCGCAGAACCGCCTGCAGCACACGATCAACAGCGTCAACGTCACGGTCGAGAACCTGACCGCCTCGAAGAGCCAGATCCAGGACACCGACATGGCGTCCGAGATGGTCAACTTCACGCGCAACCAGATCCTCAGCCAGGCCGGCACCGCGATGCTGGCGCAGGCCAACTCCATGCCGCAGAGCATCCTCAAGCTGCTCGGCTGAGCCCGACCCCGGCCGCGGCGACGCCGCGGCCGTCACCCCCGGGCGACACCCCACATCGAGCCCTGGGCATGGCACCGGCGGCGCGCCGTCCCGCGCGCCGCCGGTGCCGCAGTCTCACCCGGCAGCCGCCGGGACGCGTGACCTCGAAGGAGCGAGATGGCAGGGACGTCGAGCGTCAGCGGCCTCGTCAGCGGCCTGGACACGGCGAGCATCATCAGCCAGCTCATGCAGATCGAGGCGCAGCCGCAGCAGGCGCTCAAGACGAAGCAGACGGTCACCCAGAGCCTCGTCACGGCCCTGCAGTCGCTCAACACGAAGGTCGCCTCGCTCGGGAGCGCCGCCACGCGGGCGGCCACGGCCTCGAGCTGGCAGGCGCTCGCCGCATCGTCCTCGGACTCCTCCGTCACCGCCACGGCGACGGGCACGGGGCAGCCGACGGCCCTGACGTTCCGGGTCGACCAGACGGCCCAGAACCAGACCTCCCTCCTCTCGGCCGCCGCCGCGGGCGGCCTGCTGTCCGGCCAGGCCGGGACGCTGACGTTCGTCGGCGCGGGCGGCTCGGTGGTGCCCGTCTCCGTCGCCGCCGGCGCCACGCCGCAACAGGTCGCGGACGCGATCAACGGGGCGTCCGCCGGCGTCTCCGCCGTCGCCATCCAGGTGAGCGGCGGCTACCAGCTCCAGCTCTCCTCGGGCACCAGCGGCGCGGCCGGCGCCTTCCAGGTGTACTCGGGCACCGTCACCAAGGCCGCCGACGGCACGCTCGACACCAGCGCCGCCACGGCGCTGTCGCTGACGACCGTGCGTGCCGCGCAGGACGCGCAGGTCACGCTGTGGCCCGGCGTCATGGGACCCGACGGCCAGCCCATGACCATGACGTCCTCGACGAACACGTTCACGGGCGCGGTGGCCGGCCTGAGCTTCACCGTGAGCCAGCCGACGACGTCCGACGTCACGGTGTCCACGGCGCGCGACGACACCGCGCTGACGAAGCTCGGCTCCGACCTCGTCGGCCAGCTCAACCTGGTGCTCGGCGAGATCACGAGCCAGACCAAGTCCACGTCGACCACGAACGCGGACGGGTCGACGAGCTTGTCGCCGGGGGTGCTGGGCGCCGAGAGCGACGTGATGTTCCTGCAGAACGCCGTCTCGACGGCCGGCTCGGGGGCGGTGACGTACAACGGCGGGCTCGTCTCGCCGTCGAGCGTGGGCATCGTCGTCAACAGCGACGGGACGTTCACGTTCGACCAGAACGCGTTCGCCGCGTCGCTCGCGGCCGACCCCGCGAAGACGCAGGCGGTCGTCACGGCGGTGGCGCAGCGCGTGCAGTCCGTCGCGACCGCGTACTCCGACCCGATCGACGGCCTGCTCACCTCGAACATCACGCAGCAGCAGAGCACCGTGCAGCAGCTCGGCGACCAGATCTCCGAGTGGGATGTGCGCCTCGCGCTGCGCCAGCAGTCCCTGGAGCAGCAGTACTCCGCCATGGAGACGGCGCTGTCGACGCTGCAGTCCCAGTCCTCCTACCTCAGCTCGGTGCTGGGCTCGCTCTCGACGCCCAGCACGTCGAGCTCGTCGAAGTCCTCCTGACGGAAGGCCCCCCGTGGACGACGCGCGTTCCCGCTACCTCGCCGATGCGATCGCGACGGCGAGCCCGGCCCGGCTCCTCACCATGCTGTACGACCGCCTGATCCTCGACCTGTCACGCGCCGAGCGCGAGCTCCTGGACGGCGACCGCGGCGCGGCGGCCCCGTTCGTGGGCCACGCGCAGGAGATCGTCGGCGAGCTGATCGGGATGCTCGACGTGAGCGCGTGGGACGGCGCCGAGGCCCTGCTGTCCGTCTACGGGTTCGTCCTGCGCGAGCTGTTCGCGGCGGGCGCCAGCGGCGACGTGACGCGCGTCGCCTCGTGCCGCGCCCTGCTCGAGCCGCTGTGCCTGGCCTGGCACGAGGCGGCCGACGAGACCGGGCGGGCCGCGATCCCGACGCCGCGCGAGCCGGCGGAGCCGGTCGGCAGCGGCCTGCTCGGCGTGGCCTGAGGCGGCGACCGTCATGGGTGCCGCCGACTGGGACACGGCGTGGAGCCGCGCGCTCGACGAGATGGAGATCGCGGTCCGGGAGGCCGAGGGCCTGCTCGCGGACGCCCACCGCCCGGCGCCGGTGCCGTGGTCGCCCCCCGTCGGCCTGGGCCCGCTGCCGGCGTCGCTCGAGGAGCGCGCCCGCGCGATCCTGGAACGACAGCTGACGGTGGCCCAGGCGCTGTCGACGGCGATGGTGCGCGGGCGGCGCCACCTGCGCGCGCTCGCGAACCTGACGCCCGCCCCGGTGCACCCGCCCGTCTACGTCGACGTCAACGGCTGACGCGGCTCTCCCGCAGGGGGTTCTGTCGGGGCTGTCCGGGTTCGCCTGCTCCCATCGGGTGACGAAGGCTGAGAGGCGCCGACAACCGCTCAGGAAGCCCGGGCACCGTCCGATGGGCGGGCCGAGCAGGGATCGCTCGCCCCGCGGCCACGGATCGGCCGACTGCTGTCGATGTCGGTAGGAGCGTGCCCCTTGGGCGTCTTCGACTCCGTGTCCATGGTGGCGCTCAGCAGCGCCCTGGACGGCCTCGCGGAACGTCAGCGCGTGATCGCGAACAACGTGGCCAACCTCCAGACCCCCGGCTACCACGCGCAGCGCGTCCAGTTCGAGGACGCCCTGACGCAGGCGGTCGCCCACGGCAGCGGGTCGGCCACCGCGACCGTGTCGCGGTCGCTGGAACCCACGCGTGCCGACGGCAACAACGTCAACCTCGACACCGAGACGCTGTCCAACGTCGACACGAACCTGCGCTACCAGCTGGCGACGCAGGCGGTCTCGGCCCAGCTCTCCGGCATCCGCGCGGCGATGAGGACCGTCTGATGACCACCTTCGGAGCGCTCGGCATCGCGGGCAGCGGGCTGACGGTCGACCGGAAGTGGCTCGACGCGGTCAGCGACAACCTGGCGAACATCAGCACGGCGCGGCCGACGTCGCAGGCCGCCTTCGAGGCGCGCTACGTCGTGGCGAGCGAGATGCCGGGCGGCGGCGTGCAGGTGGCCGGCGCGGTGACGTCCGGCAACGCCGCGGGCCGCGTCGTCTACGAGCCCGGCAACCCCCTGGCCGACGCGCAGGGCAACGTGCGCTACCCCGACATCGACATGTCCAGCCAGATGGTCCAGCTGATCATGGCGCAGCGCGGGTACCAGGCGAACGCCGCCGTCGTCGACCGGGCGAAGGACGCCTACGAGGCGGCCCTCAAGATCGGGCAGAACCTGTGAGCATCGCCGCCGTCGCCGGCGTCACCGGCACCGTCCCCGCCCTGCCGTCCCTGCCGACGCAGGCCACCGCGCCCTCGTCGGGCAGCGGCTTCGCCAACGTCCTGTCCGGGGTCGACCAGCTGCAGCAGATGCAGTCGACCGCGGACGGCCTCGCCGTCCAGGCCGTCACCGGGCAGCTCGACGACGTCCACACCTACACCATCGCCGCGGCGCAGGCGTCGCTGGCGATCGAGCTGACCGCCGCCGTCCGCAACCAGGCCGTCAGCGCGTTCGACGAGATCATGAGGATGCAGGCCTGATGCCCCCCCAGGTGCGTACCGCGCTCGACCGCCTCACCGCCGCGGTCCGCCAGTTCTCCCTCGTCCAGCGGTCCTTCCTCGTCGTCGCCGTGGCCGCGGTCGTCGTCGGCGCCGTCGCGCTCGCGGGCTGGCTCGGCCGGCCGACGATGAGCCCGCTGTTCTCCGGCCTCGCGGGCGCCGACGCCAGCGCGATCGTCGACCAGCTGACGAAGGACGGCGTCACCTACCAGCTCGCCGACGGCGGCGGGACGATCCTCGTGCCGCAGGCGAACCTCTACTCCGAGCGCATCGCCATGGCGGCGGCCGGCCTGCCGGCGAATAGCGGCGGCGCCGGGTACTCGCTGCTGGACAAGCTGCCGGTGACGGCCTCGGACTTCCAGCAGCAGACCGCCTACCAGCGCGCCACCGAGGGGGAGCTCGGCAAGACCGTCGAGTCGATCGACGGCGTCGAGGCCGCCACGGTCAAGCTGGCGCTCCCGCAGGACAGCGTCTTCGTCAGCCAGCAGGCCGACCCGACGGCGTCGGTGTTCGTCCGCACGCGGCCGGGCGTGACGCTGACCACCGACCAGGTGCAGGCGATCGTCCACCTGGTCTCCGCCGGGATCCCGAAGATGAAGACGACGGACGTCGCGGTCGTCGACGCCTCCGGGCAGGTGCTGTCGGCCGTCGGCACCGGCACCGCCGGCGGGGCACTCGCCTCGCAGCAGGCCACCGACTACGAGTCGAAGGTCCGGCAGGCCGTGCAGAACCTGCTCGACCCGCTCGTCGGCCCCGGCAAGTCCGCGGTGACGGTGACCGCCCAGCTCAACCAGGACTCGAGCCAGACGACGACGGAGAAGTACTCGGCCCCGACGCCGAGCACGCCGCCGCTCGCCTCGTCCACGAAGTCCGAGCAGTACACGGGCAGCGGCTCCTCGGCGACGGGGGTGCTCGGGCCGGACAACATCGCCGTGCCGAACGGGGGCTCCGGGAACGGCGCCTACAGCTCGACCAGCGCGGACGTGACGAACTCGATCGACAAGCAGACCCAGGTGGTCACGTCGGGCCCGGGCGGCCTCACGCGGCAGTCCGTCTCGGTGGCGGTCGACGCGACCGCGGCGAAGAACCTCGACATGACGGCGCTGACGTCCGCGATCTCCGCGGCCGCCGGCATCGACGCCACCCGCGGCGACACGCTCTCGGTGCAGCGGATGGCGTTCGACACCGCGCGCCAGGACCAGGCGCAGCAGGCGCTGGCCGACGCGGACGCGCAGCGCAAGACGGCCGACCGGAACGCCCTGCTCATGAAGGCCGGGATCGGCGGCGCCGCCCTGCTGCTGGTCATCGTCCTGCTCGTCCTCGGCGGCCGCCGGTCGCGCCGGGTCCGCCGCGAGGCGCTGGACCTCGGCGAGCTCGGCGCTCGTGCCGAGGAGCGGCCGCTGCTCGAGGGTCTCGACGGCCTGCCCGGCCTGCCGGCCGCACCCGGGCCCCAGCCCGAGGACAACCCGCTGCTCGCGCGGCGCCGGGAGATCGAGGCGATGGCCGACGAGCAGCCCACCGAGATCGCCGAGCTGCTCCGGCTCTGGATGTCCGCGCCGAGCGGGGGCAGCCGGCGATGAGCAACGCGGTCCTCACCGGAGCGCAGAAGGCCGCCCTGCTCCTGCTCCAGCTGGGGCGGGACCGGGCCGCGCGCGTGCTCCAGCGGCTCGACGAGTACGAGATCGAGGAGCTCACGGCCGAGATCGTGCGGCTCGAGCACGTCGACCAGGCGCTGGCCGACGAGGTGGTCGACGAGTTCTGGTCCGCGCACACGCTGGGCGTGGGCATCGGCGGCGGCTCGGCGCTCGCCGAGAAGCTGCTCGTCGCCTCGCTCGGCGAGGAGCGGGCGGCCGAGATGATGGGCCGGCTCGAGGCCGTCCTCGCGGGCCAGCCCTTCGACTTCCTGCAGCAGGTGGACGCCCGCCAGATCGTCTCCCTGCTCTCCGGCGAGCACCCGCAGACCGTGGCGCTCGTCCTGGCCCACCTCCGCCCCGAGCACGCCTCGATGGTGCTGGCGGGCCTGCCCCCGGAGGACCAGGCGGCGATCGCGCACCGCATCGCCCTCATGGAACGCGCCTCGCCGGACCTGGTCCAGGTGGTGGCCGAGAGCCTGCAGCGCAAGGCGTCCGCCGTGCTCGCACCGCGCGAGCTGGCCAACGTGGGCGGGGTGCAGCCCCTGGTCGAGATCATCAACCGGGCGGACCCGGCGACCGAGAAGGCCATCCTCGAGGGCCTCGCCGAGCGCGACGAGGAGCTCGCCGAGGAGATCCGCAGCCGGATGTTCGTGTTCGCCGACGTCGTGCTGCTCGAGGACCGGGCGATGCAGCTGGTGCTGCGGCAGGTGGAGACCTCGGTGCTCGCGCTGGCGCTCAAGGGGTCGTCCGACGCCGTCCGCGACGTCGTCATGCGCAACGTCTCCGAACGGGCGCGGGAGAACCTGACCGAGGAGATCGACCTGCTCGGTCCGGTGCGGCTGTCGCAGGTCGAGGACGCCCGCGCGTCGATCGTCCAGGTGATCCGCCGGCTCGAGGAGTCCGGCCAGATCACCATCCGCCGCGACGGCGAGGACGAGTACGTTGCGTGAGGCCGACATCGCCCCGGCGCAGTTCCCCCCGCTGCTGACGGCGGCGGGGGCCATGCGCGCCGACGTGCTGCCGATCGGCTCCGACCCGGAGTCGGCGCGGGCGGCCGGCTTCGCCGCCGGCTTCGCGGCGGGTGCCCGAGCGGCGGCGCGCGCCGCCGAGACGGCCCGGCGCCGGGCTGCGCACGAGCGGGAGCAGGCGGCCCGCCTCGCCGGCGAGCAGCTCGAGGCGGCGCTCGCCGTGCTCGGCGCCGCGGCGCGTGCGGCGCAGGCGCGGGACGTCCCGCTGCTGGCCGAGGCCGAGGCGGCGCTCCACGGTGCCGCGATCTCCCTGGCGGCAACGGTGCTCGGGGTGGAGCTGGCGGACGAGGCGACCGCGTCGGCCGCGGCGCTGGCCCGCGTGCGCGCCGCCGGGCAGATGGCCGACGAGGTCACCGTGCGCCTCAACCCGCGGGACCTCGCGCTGCTGGCCGACCTCGGCGCGGTGCCGGCCGGCGTGGCGCTCGTCGCCGACCCGTCGCTGGGCCGCGGCGAGGCGCTCGCGACGCACGACGAGGGCTGGCTCGACGGCCGGATCGACGAGGCGCTGCGCCGCGCGCGCGCCGCGCTGGACGGCGCCTCGTGACCACCACGCTTGAGGCCGGGCACGGCGCCGCGGCGTGGGACGCGGTGCTGGCCGCCGCACGCCCGCAGCGCGTCGGAACGGTGCGGTCGGCCGTCGGCCTGTCGGTCGAGGTGGCTGGGCTCGACCTGCCGATCGGCGCCGTGGTGGAGATCGGCGACGGCGTGCGGGGCGAGGTCGTCGCCACGTCGGCCGGCGCCGCGCGCTGCATGCCGCTGGGCCCCGCCGAGGGCCTGCGCGCCGGGATGCCGGTGCGCCCGGTCGGAGATGCGCTGCGGGTGCCGGTCGGTCCGGGCCTGCTGGGACGGGTGCTCGACGGCCTCGGACGACCCATCGACGGCAAGGGCCCGGTGCGCGCGCAGGCCTGGGTCGAGGTCGAGAACCGCGCCCCCCATCCCCTCGAGCGGGCGCGCGTCGACACGCCGCTCGACCTCGGGGTGCGGGCGCTGGACACGCTCGTCACGGTCGGCCGGGGCCAGCGGCTGGGGCTGTTCGCTGGGTCGGGCGTCGGCAAGTCGTCGCTGCTGTCGATGATCGCGCGGGGCACGCAGGCGGAGGTCTCCGTCATCGCGCTGGTCGGCGAGCGTGGCCGGGAGGTGCGCGAGTTCCTCGAGGACGACCTCGGGCCGGAGGGCCTCGCGCGCTCCGTGATCGTCGTCGCCACGTCGGACGCCCCGCCGCTGGTGCGGCTGCGGTCGGCCTTCGTCGCCACCCGCATCGCCGAGCACCTCCGGGACGAGGGCCGCCACGCGGTGCTGATGATGGACTCCCTCACCCGCGTCGCGATGGCGCAGCGCGAGGTGGGGCTCTCGGTGGGCGAGCCGCCGGCGACCCGCGGCTACCCGCCGAGCACGTTCGCCCTGCTCGCGCGGCTGCTCGAGCGCGCCGGCACCGGGCCCACCGGCTCCGTGACGGGGCTGTACACGGTCCTGGTCGACGGGGACGACCACAACGAGCCGATCGCCGACGCGGCGCGCTCGATCCTCGACGGCCACGTGGTGCTGCAGCGGCGGCTCGCGGTGGCGGGCCACTTCCCGTCCGTCGACGTGCTCGGGTCGATCAGCCGGGTGGCGGGGCGTGTCGTCACGCGGGAGCAGGCGGCCTGCGCGCAGCGGCTGCGATCGGTCCTGGCGGCGCGCGCGGAGGTGGCGGACCTCGTCGACGTCGGCGCGTACGTCGCCGGCTCGAACCCGCTCGTGGACACGGCGCTCGCGCACGCGGGCGCGATCGAGGCCTTCCTGCGCCAGGGGATGGACGAGCAGGCGCCGGCCGACGAGTCGTGGACCCGGCTCGCCGAGCTGGTGCGGACCCTCGACGAGGGGGTCCCGCGATGAACGTGTTCGGGCTCGGCGGCCTGCTGCGGCTGCGCGCGCTGCGGGAGGACGAGGCGGCCGTCGCGCTCGGTGCCGCCGAGCGCGACGTGGCCAGGGCCAGGGACAGGGCGCGGACGACCGCCGAGCGCCTGGCGGGCTCGACGCTGCCCGGGTCGGCCGACGGTGCGACCTTCCTCGCCGCCGCGGCGAGCAGGTTGAGCCTGTCGTCGCTGCTCGTCGAGGACACCGACCGCCTGCGGGAGGCCCGTGGCGTGGCGGCCGAGCGGCGCGAGCACTGGTCCCACGCGCGGCAGGACGAGCGGGCCGTCGAGCTGCTCGAGGAGCACCACGAGGAACGGGTGCGCGTCGAGGAGCTGCGGGCCGAGCAGGTGGTGCTCGACGAGGTCGCCGGGCGCCGGCGCGAGGAGGAGCGATGAGCGCGACGAGCCGGGAGGCGACGCGATGAGCGCGGTGACCGCGGTGCTGACGGCGCCGGCCTCGGCGCAGCCTCGACCGGAGGCGGCGACGGGTACCGGCGACGCCTTCGACCAGGCGTTCCGGCGGCAGCTGGACCGGGCCGTGCTGCCCGACGAGGCGGCGCGGACCGGCGCGGGGCAGCGGGCCGACGACCGGTCGGCGCAGGCCGACCGGGCGGACCGTGCCGCCCGCGCCGACGACGCGCGCCAGGACCGGACGGGGCGTGCCGCGGGCGCCGACCGCACCGCGCAGGACCGCAGCGACCGGGCCCGTGCCGACCGCCTGGACCGGGACCGCGCCGCGCACGCCGACCGGGCGGACCGCCGGCAGGCGGCCCGGGCCGCGCGTGCCGACGAGCCCGGCACGGACCGTGCGGCGGCGGCGCGACGGGACGACTCCGGTGCAGGTTCGACCCGCTCGGCCGAGCGCGGCGACGCCACGGCGACGAGCGCCGCAGCGAACGGCGCGACGAACGGCGTGCCGAACGGCGTGCCGAACGGCGTGGCGGGCCCCGGCACGCCCGGCGAGGCGGCCGCGCAGGTCGCGGGCGACGCGGCGCGGGCGGCGCTCGCGCTCGGTGCGGCGGGGACGTCGACACCGGCCGCCGGCGCGGTGACGGCGGTCGGCGCGAGCAACCCCGGCGCCACCGCGGTCGCCGGGTCCGGCTCGGCCCTCGAGCCGACCGCCACCGGCGTGCCGACCGTCGACCCCCGGGCCGGCGTCACGGCCGGCACCGAGCACGCCGGCGGGGCGGGCGGTGCCCTGGCGCCGGCGGTCCAGCACGCGGGTGTCAGCACGGGCGCGCCCGGGCCGGCCGCGGCCGGCTCCCAGGGCGGCCTCGCCGGTGCTGCGGCCGTTGCGGGCCCGGTGACCGGCGCACGCGCCGCCGCCGACGCCACCGCCCAGCCTTCGTCGTCGGGCCCCGCTGCCGTCGGTGCTGGCGCGAGCGGCGGGTCCACCCCGGCCACCGGCCGGACCCCGGCCGCGGAGGGCGGCACGCCCGCCGGGCCGGCCCCGGTCGCCGGCGCGGCGACGGCCGTCCCCGGGTTCGTCGTGCCGACCGACCGTGCCGGCGCGCCGGCCCCGGCGAGCGCTCCGACCGGCCCGGGCGCCCCCGCGCCGTCCGTGCCGATCGCCGACCAGCTCGGCGCGCGCCTGCGCTCGCTCACCGGCCTCGCGGCGGGCCGACACGTGCTCTCCGTCCCGCTCGACCCCGAGCACCTGGGACCCGTGCGGGTGGTCGCGCACATCACGGCGGACGCCGTCCGGGTCGACCTGGTCGGCGCGAGCGACGCGTCCCGCGACGCCCTGCGCGGCGCGCTCGGCGACCTGCGCCGCGACCTGGCGGACGCCGGCCTCAACGTCCAGGTGGGGCTGGGCGGCTCGGGTGCCGGCCAGGACGGCCCGCAGCAGGGGTCGGGCTCGCCCGCGGGTGACGGCGGCGCGCGGTCGTCGTCGGCCCTGCCCGGCACACCGGACCGACCGACCGCCCGCCCGGCGACCGGACCCACCCCCGACCGGCCGGCGCGCCGGTCCGGCCTCGACGTGATCGCCTGAAGGAGGCGCGCATGAGCACGGACATGTCCATCCCCGTCTCGTACCTGACGTCGGACCGCACCGCGGCCACGTCGGGCACGGCCGCCGCGCTGGGTGCCCCGACCGACAAGACCCAGCTCGACAACCAGGGCTTCCTCAAGCTGCTCATCGCGCAGCTCGACAACCAGGACCCGTCGAGCCCCACGGACTCGACGACGATCCTCACGCAGACGACGCAGCTCGCCCAGATGCAGAGCCTCGAGGAGCAGATCACCACCGCGCGCGAGTCGTTCGCGCTGCAGATGCGCGAGACGGCCGCCACCTTCGTCGGACGCCAGGTCACCTGGGCGGACGCCGACGGCAAGACCCAGTCCGGCGTCGTCGCCTCCGTCGACTACTCCGGCAGCGTCCCGCTGCTCAAGGTCGGCACCACCGACGTGGCGCTCGACGCCGTCCAGACCCTCGCCCCGGCCGACTGACCCCCCACCCCAGGAAGGGAAACCCCCATGCTCCGCTCGCTCTTCTCCGGCATCAGCGGCCTGCGCAGCCACCAGACGATGCTCGACGTCACCGGCAACAACATCGCGAACGTCAACACCACCGGCTTCAAGTCGTCGCAGATCCAGTTCCAGGACACCCTCAGCCAGGTCCTCAGCAACGCGGGCGGCGCCCAGAACGGCCAGGGCGGCACGAACCCCGCGCAGGTCGGCCTGGGCGTGCGCGTCGCCGGCATCACGACGAACTTCACGCAGGGCGCCAGCCAGCTGACCGGCCGCAGCACCGACATGATGATCCAGGGCGACGGCTTCTTCGCGGTGCGCAAGGGCGCGGAGACGTACTACACGCGCGACGGCTCCTTCGACTTCGACGCCACCGGGCAGATGGTGCTCCCGGGCGACGGGGCCCTGGTCCAGGGCTGGGCCGCCGTGAACGGCGTCATCGACACCACGGCGCCGCTCACCGACCTCAAGGTCCCCGCGGGCACGCTGATGGCCGCGCAGGCCACCGGGACGGCCACGTTCCAGGGGAACCTGGACTCCGGCGCCGCGCCGGGCACGGCGATCACGCGCTCGCTCACCGTCTACAACGCGACCGGCGAGGCGAGCACGCTCAACCTGACGTTCACCAAGGGCGCCGCCACCGGCGACCCCTGGACGCTGGCCGGCTCGCTGGTCGCGGCCGACGGCACGACGACGGCCACCGTCACCTACAACCCGGCGCCGGCGGCGCCGGCGGTCGCGGGCGAGGTCGACTTCGACCCGGCGACCGGCGCGCTGACCTCGCCCGGCACCCTCACGGTCGGCGGCATCGCGGTGGACCTGTCGACGCTGACCGGCTTCTCGGGCGTGGACACCGTCAAGGGCCTGACGCAGGACGGCCACGCGGCGGGCACGCTGCAGTCGTTCCAGCTCGGCCAGGACGGCACCATCACCGGCGCGTTCAGCAACGGCCTCAAGCAGGTGATCGGGCGCCTCGCGATGGCCAACTTCACCAACCCGGCCGGGTTGGAGAAGGCCGGCGGCTCCCTGTTCACCACCACCGTCAACTCCGGCACCATCCAGCTCGGCACCCCCGGCAGCGGCGGGCGCGGCACGCTCGCGGGCGGCTCGCTCGAGATGAGCAACGTCGACCTGTCGAGCGAGTTCACCAACCTCATCGTCGCCCAGCGCGGCTTCCAGGCGAACGCGCGCGTCATCACGACGTCCGACCAGGTGCTCCAGGAGCTGGTCGACCTCAAGCGGTGAGCATCGACGCGATCTCCTCCATCGGCCTGCGCATCGCGCAGATCCAGTCGCTGGTGGCCGACCCGGCCGCGGCCACGTCGTCCTCGTCGGCCACGTCCTCCTCCTCGTCGCCCGCGGCGTCCGCCTCGGGAGCCGGCTTCGCGGCCGCGCTCGCCCAAGCGCTCGCCGCGGGCGCGGGCGGCACGACGAGCACCGACGCGACGTCGTCGCTCCTCGGCGGCCTGGGCAGCCTGGGCCTGTCGGGCTCGTCGGGCACCGGGCTGGCGGACCTGTCCGCGCTGGGCCTGTCCGGCTCGGGCGGCTCGGTCACGGGCGGCACCGCCGCCCTCCTGGCCGCGCTCGGCCTGTCGGGCTCGTCGGGCGCCGCGTCGGCGACCGTGGGGGCCGCCGGCACGGCGAGCGCCGGGCTGCTCAACGCCGCGGGCGTCCCGGCGACGCTGGCCGCCTACGGCAACGGGCACATCCCGGCCGCGGCGCTCGCCCCGGTCGGCACCACCGGGTCCCGGATGTGGCAGCCGGCCGCCCAGGCCCTGACGGACCTCATCGCCGCGGCCAAGGCCGACGGTGTGACGGTCGGCGTCACCGAGGGCTACCGGCCGTACGACGAGCAGGTCGCGCTCGCCAAGAGCAAGGGCCTGTACTCGCAGGGCGGCCTGGCCGCCGAGCCCGGCACGAGCGAGCACGGCTGGGGCATGGCCGCCGACCTCAGGCTCGACCCGACCGCGCAGGCCTGGATGACGGCGAACGCGCGCCGGTTCGGGTTCGTCGCCGACGTGCCCCGGGAGTCGTGGCACTGGGCATACCGCCCGTCCGGCGCGTAGCGGGCGGCGCGAACCCCTCAGCGCCGGGCCGTACCGGCCGATCAGAGGAGTCGAAGGGCTCACGGATGGGCCCCGGGCGGCACCGCCGCCCAACCGCACGGACCAGGGATGGTGCCGCCGTGATCGTCGTGTCGCGCCTCAACGGGGGGATGTTCGGGGTCAACCCCGACCTGATCCAGCGTGTCGAGAGTGCCCCCGACACGATCCTCACCCTCATCGACGGCACCAAGCTCATCGTCGCGGAGTCGATGGACGAGGTGATCGCCCGGGTCAACGAGCACCGGGCGCGCATCCTGGCCCGCTCGCGCGACCTGCAGACCATGTCGGCCGACGCGGTGCACGCCATCCCGGGCCTCGACCCGGTCGAGGGCGACGACGACCCGGACCCCGAGGACCCCCCGACCGCCGCCAGCGGCCAGCTGAGGAGGGTCCGCTGATGGACTTCGCGGGACCCATCGGCCTGGTGGTCGCGTTCGTCGTCATCTTCGTCGTCATGATCATCGAGGGGACCTCGCCGACGGCGGTGTTCCTGCCCGGCCCGCTGCTGCTGGTGTGGGTGACCACGCTGGCGGTCGGCCTCGCCGGCCACACGCTCAAGGACGCCAAGGGCGCCTTCGCGGCGGTGCCGCGCGCGCTGCGCGGCCGGCTGCCCCAGCCCGACGTCGTCATCGACACCCTCGTCAAGCTGGCGGACAAGGCGCGCCGCGAGGGCCTGCTCGCCCTCGAGGACGCCACCCGCAGCATCGAGGACCCGTTCCTGCGCAACGGGCTGCAGTCGGCGATCGACGGCACCGACCCTGAGGACCTCCGCGAGATCCTCGAGGACCGGATCGGCTCCAAGCGCACGCAGGACAGGGTCGCGGCGAAGTACTTCGCGGACATGGGCGGCTACGCCCCGACGGTCGGCATCATCGGCACCGTCATCTCGCTGGTGCACGTCCTGGAGAACCTCAGCGAGCCGGCGGCGCTCGGCGAGAACATCGCGGCGGCGTTCGTCGCGACCCTGTGGGGCCTGCTCTCGGCGAACGTCGTCTGGCTCCCGTTGGCCACCCGGATCCGGCGGCTGTCCGACCTCGAGTGCGCCCAGATGGAGCTGGCGCTCGAGGGCCTGCTGGCGGTCCAGGCCGGGGCCAACCCGCGGCTGGTCGGCGAGCGGCTGCGCAGCCTGCTGCCGGCCGACGACGCCCGCGACGGAAAGCGCGACGCGAAGAAGGCGGCCGCCTGATGGCCGCGCGACGCCGGCGCAAGCACGTGGAGGAGGAGGAGCACGGCAACCACGAGCGCTGGATGGTCAGCTACTCCGACATGCTCACCGTGATGATGGGGCTGTTCATCGTGCTGTACGCGATGGGCCAGGTCGACATGCAGAAGTTCCAGGCGCTGCGCGCCTCGCTGGCGGCCAGCTTCGGCCACCAGGCGGTCCTCACCGGCTCCGACGGCGTGCTCACCTCGAGCCAGAACGTCGCGCAGGACGAGAAGCAGACGACCACCCCGTCCCAGGCGTTCGACCCGGTCACGGCGAACGTCGGGCTGGGGGTCGCCGCAGGCACGCAGCCGTCGGTCGACGCGGGGGTGCTGTCGGCGGCACGCCAGGAGGCCACGCGGCTCGAGGGTGTGCAGCAGCAGATCCAGCAGCAGCTGGACGCCGCCGGGCTCGGCTCGGCCGTCCAGATGCGGATCACCGACCGCGGGCTGGTCATCGGGCTGGTGGCCGACGACGTCTTCTTCGCCCCCGCCTCCGCGCAGCTGACCGCGACGGCGCTGCGGGTGCTCGACGCCATCGCGCCGGCGATCACCGCCCTGCCCGACGAGATCTCCGTCGAGGGTCACGCCAACGTGCTGCCGGTCAGCGGGCGCTACCCGACGAACTGGGAGCTGTCCGCCGACCGCGCCACGCAGGTGCTCCGCCACTTCGTCGAGACGAACGGGCTGCCGGCGAACCGGGTCGACGCAGTCGGCTTCGGCGATGCGCGGCCGGTGGCCGACGCGACGGGCGACCAGGCGCTGACCATGAACCGGCGGGTCGACGTCGTCGTCCTCTCGGCGGCCTCGGACCAGGTCCGCGCGCTGGTGCCGGGCATCGTCGGCACGGACCAGGGCAAGTGAGGAGGGGGGAGCCATGGTCGAGCAACGGGTGATCGGGCAGAAGATCGGGGCGCGTCCGGCCGCGGCGGCGCCCGCCGCCGAGCGGAGCACCGAGGCGCCACCGGCGGGCGAGAAGCCGGGCAAGAAGCCGCGGCGCAGGCTCGTCCTGATCGTCGCCGTGCTGGCCGTCCTGGTCGCCGCCGGCGCGGGCTGGTACTTCCTGCTCGGCCCGGGCCACGCCGGCGCCGCGGCCGCGCCGGAACCGAAGCCGACGCCCACGCCCGTCGCGGGGCAGGTGGTGGCCGTCGACGCCGTCAGCGTCAACCTCGCCGGAGGGCACTACCTGCGGCTCGGGCTGGCGATCCAGCTGAGCGATGCCGTGAAGACGTCGCCGAACACCTCGCGGGCGCTCGACCTGGCGATCGCCCTGTACAGCGGCAGGTCCGTCGACGAGGTCTCCGCGCCGGCGACGCGGGACCAGCTCAAGTCGCAGCTGCTGCAGCAGCTCCAGCAGGCCTACGGCCCGGAGGTGATGGACGTCTACCTGACCGACTACGTGACGCAGTAGCACACTGCACCCCTTGATTTCGCTCAGGACCGGGCGCGGCCCGCCGATGGGTCGCGCGTGACCGTCCAGAGCGCGCCTGCCGTCGCACCCTCGTCCTGGCGGCGGCGCGCGTCGGAACCCGAGCTCTACGACTTCCGGCGACCCCTGACGCTCGCGCGCGACCACGCGCGCCAGCTCGAGATCGTCAGCCAGCGCTTCGCGCGGATGTGGGGCACCCAGCTGGCGGCCCGGCTGCGCGCCACGTGCTCGGTGACCTTCGACGCGCTCGCCCTCATGACCTACGAGGACTACATCGCCTCGCTGCCCCAGCCGACCGGCATCGTGCTGTGCCACATGGAGCGGCAGACCGCCCTGGTGCAGATGCCGGTCGCCACCATGCTCGTCTGGGTCGACTACCTGTTCGGCGGCACCGGCCTCGGCGACGACCGCGAGGGCCGCGAGCTGACCGAGATCGAGTTCACGGTCGTCAAGGACCTGCTGCAGATCGCGCTCGACGACCTGCACTACGCCTTCCACCCGCTGCTGCCCGCGACCCTCGCGGTCAAGTCGGTGCAGTACAGTCCGCAGTTCGTCCAGGCGGCGGGTGCCGGCGACGGCGTCGTCGTCGCGACCTTCTCGCTGCACGCCGGCGAGCGCACGGACACCGCGACGCTCATGCTCCCGGCGGAGACGCTGCTGCAGTCGCTGCGCGACCAGTCGGGCGCCGCGCAGCTCGGCACCCAGGAGCGGATGGCGCTGGCCGCCGCCCGCCGCGAGCTCGAGGCGGCCGTCGCCGAGGTGCCGCTCGACGTCACCGTGCGGTTCGCGCCGATGACCGTGCGGCCCCGCCAGGTGGTCCAGCTGGCCGTCGGCGACGTGCTGCCGCTGGCGCACCCCACGTCGCAGCCCGTCGACGTCGTCGTCGACGGTGTCCCGCTCGCGCACGCCTCCGCGGCCACCCACGGCTCGCGTCTCGTGTGCCAGGTCGTCGCCGTCGAGGAGGCCCAGTCATGACCCGCTCCGCCCTGTCACTCACCGTGGATGCGCAGGCGCTCGCGGAGGTGGTCGCGGCCCACCTGCCCGCCGCGGCGCCGCTGACCGCCGTGCCGGCTGCGGCCGACGAGCGGCCCGCGCCCGAGGCGCTCGCGGTCGTCGCCACCTGCGCCGGCAGCCCGGGAGCGACGTTCGTGCTGGTCGCGGAGACCGTCGTGGCCGACCTCACCGCGGCCGGGGTGGCCGCCGGGACACCGGTGGCGGTGGCCGACGCGCTGCGGCCCGCCCTCGAGGCGGCCGCCGACGGGCTCGGCACGCTCGACGCCGTGCGGACCGAGTCGGCCGGCACCGCGCTGCAGGGCGACACCACCGTGTACGCGTTGCAGGCCGACGGCGAGACGCTCGCCTGGTTCGGCGTCCGCGTCACCCAGACCCACGTGCCGGCCCAGGCCGGCGGCCGGGTGCCGACGCAGCGGACGAACATGCGCGTGCTCTACGACGTCGAGATGACCCTCACGGTCGAGCTCGGGCGCACCCGCCTGCCGCTGCGCGACGTGCTGGACCTGGCGCCCGGCGCCGTGCTCGAGCTGGACCGCGCGGCGAGCTCGCCCGCCGACATCCTCGTCAACGGCCGGCTCATCGCCCGGGGCGAGGTCGTCGTGGTCGACGAGGACTACGGCGTGCGGATCACGCAGATCGTCTCCGGCCAGGAGGGCGAGGCCTGATGGACGGTGTCGTCGTCGTGCTGCGGGTGCTCGTCTCGCTCGCGGTCGTCGTCGCGCTCGTCTGGTACCTCGCCCGCCGCCTCGGTCGCGGCCACGCCGACGCCTCGCGCGAGGCCGAGGTGCGCGTGCTCGACCGGCACTCGCTGTCCAAGCACGCCGGCGTCGCGGTGGTCGCCGCCGGCGACCGCCGGCTGCTGGTGGGCTTCGCCGACGCCGGCGTCCAGCTCATCACCGAGCTGCGGCCGGTCCCCACGCTGCCGCAGCCGATGTCGGCCACCCCGCCGGCGCCCCCCGCGCACACGGGCGCCCCCACCCGGCCGGCCCCTCGGCCGGCCCCCCGGCCGGAGGCGGGCCTCGAGGTCCCTGCCGGGCTGCCCCTCAACCGCCGCCCCGGCCTCCTCGCCGGCTCCGTGCTGTCCCCGCAGACCTGGCACGCCACCGTCCGCGCCTGGCAGGACCGGACGGTCCGGAGGTGAGCGTGCGGTGAGCACCGCCTCGACCACCACGGGGCGGCGGGTCCGCCTCGGCCTGCTGGCCCTCGCGCTGACGGGCGCCTGGCTCGTGCTCGGCGCGGGCAGCGCCGGCGCGTCGGTGCCGCCGTCCGCCGCCGCCGTCGTCGCCGCGGGCACGACGAGCGTCGCGACCGGCTCCGGCACGACGAGCGTCGCCACCGGCTCCGGCACGACGAGCGTCGCCACCGGCGCCGGGACGACGGGGGCGCGGTCCGCGGCCGTGACCGCCCCCACCTCGCCGGCGACCCCGACGCCGCCGGCCACCCCGGCGCCCGGCGACGTCACCGTGAGCATCAACGGCGTCAACGGCACGCCGAGCTCGTCGATCGTCGTGCTGCTGGCCGTCACCCTGCTCTCGGTGGCCCCGGCCGTGCTCATCATGACGACGAGCTTCACGAAGATCTTCGTCGTCCTGTCCCTCACCCGGAACGCCCTCGGCCTGCAGTCCGTGCCGCCGAACCAGGTGCTCGCGGGCCTGGCGCTGTTCCTGTCCCTGTTCGTCATGGCGCCCGTGCTCACGGACGTCAAGAACGACGCGGTGCAGCCCTACCTCGACGGGCACGTGACGTTCAGCCAGGCGGTGGACGCCGGCAAGGCGCCCCTCGAGAGCTTCATGCTCAAGCACACGCGCGAGCAGGACATCGCCCTCATCACGCGCGCCGGCGACAAGGCGAACCCCGCCACCCCGGCCGACACCCCGTTCGTCACGCTGGTGCCGGCGTTCGTGCTGAGCGAGCTGCGCTCGGCGTTCGTCATGGGGTTCGTCATCTTCGTGCCGTTCCTCGTCGTCGACATCGTCGTCTCGTCGAGCCTCATGGCGATGGGCATGATGATGCTGCCGCCCGTCATGGTGTCCCTGCCGTTCAAGATCCTGCTGTTCGTCCTGGTGGACGGCTGGGGCCTGGTCATCACGTCGCTCATCGGCTCGTACACCGGGGCCGGCTGATGGACACCAACGCCGTCCTCGACGTCGCGGTCCAGGCGTTGCTCGTCGCCGCCAAGCTCGCCGCGCCCGTGCTCGTCACCGCGCTGGTCGTCGGCTTCGTCGTCTCCCTGGTCCAGTCGGTGACGCAGATCCAGGAGGTGACGCTGAGCTTCGTGCCCAAGGCGATCGCCGCCGCCATCGCGCTCGTCGTGTGCGGGCACTGGATGATCAGCGTGCTCGTCTCCTTCACCACGGACCTGTACGCGCGGATCCCCGCGCTCGTCGGGGGCTGACCGTGGGCCCGATCTCGGTGACGCTGCCGCTCGGCGCGGTGGCGACGACGATGCTCGCCGGCGTCCGCATCGCGGCCTTCCTCCTCCTCGCGCCGCCCTTCTCGCACAAGGCGGTGCCGGGCCAGGTCAAGGCGCTGCTGGCGGTGGGCCTGGCGCTGGCGGTCCAGCCGCGGCTGGGCGCGGCCGCGCCCACCGGCACCGCTGCGTTCGTCCTGGACCTGGTGCTGCAGGCCGTCGTCGGCGCGGCCCTGGGGTTCCTCGTCGCGCTCGTTTTCGCGGCCGTGGAGTCGGCCGGCGGGCTGGTCGACCTCTTCGGCGGGTTCCAGATGGCCACCGCGTTCGACCCGCTCTCGCTGACCAACGGCGCGACGTTCTCCCGCCTCTACCAGTGGCTCGCGCTGGCGCTGCTCGTGGTGTCCGGCGGCCACCAGGTGGTGCTGGCGGGCCTGGTCCGCTCGTTCGACGTGCTCCCGCTCGGCACGGCGCCGGACGCGGCGGCCCTCGCGCACACGGCGACCCAGGGCCTGACGGGCATGGTTGTCGCCGCGTTGCAGATCGCCGGCCCGCTGCTCGTCGTGCTCTTCCTCGCCGACGTGGGCCTCGGCCTGCTCACCCGGGTGGCCCCCGCGCTCAACGCGTTCGCGATGGGCTTCCCGCTCAAGGTGCTGCTCACCATCTCCCTCGGCGGGATGGCCGTCCTCACGCTGCCCGGCGTCGTCTCCGGCCTGGTGCGCGACGCGACGCACGCGATGCAGGCGGTGATGCCGTGAGCGACGCCCAGGAGCGGAGCTTCAAGGCGTCCGACCGCCACCTCAAGGAGGTGCGCCGGCAGGGGCGCCTCGGACGGTCGCAGGACCTGCAGGCCTGGGTGGGGCTCGGCGCCGCCGCCCTCATGCTGCCGGTCGTCGCGGCGCGCGCCCGGGAGACCGCTGGCGCCTCCCTCACCGGGCTCGCGGGCGTCGCCCGGGAGCCCGACCCCGCCGCCGCGGTCCGCGTCCTGTTCGACGCCCTGCAGGGCGTGCTGTCCGCGATGCTGCCGATGTTCGCCGTCACGGTCGTGGCGGTCGTCGCCGTCGCGGTGGCCCAGGGCGGGGTCCACCTGCGCTCGTTCAAGCCGCAGCCGCAGCAGTTCAGCCCGCTCACGGGCATCCGGCGGCTGGTCGGGGCGCAGGCCTGGTGGCAGGCGGCGAAGGTGCTGCTGAAGTCCGCGGCGGTGGGCCTGGTGATGTACGCCACCGTGCAGGCGCTGGCGCCGACCCTCATGGCCTCGGGCCGGCTGCCGCTGTCCGGCGTGCTGTCCGCGGCGGCCGGGGGCACGACGAGCCTGCTCCGCTCGGGGATCGTCGCGGGCGTGCTGCTCGCCCTGGTCGACCTCGCCGTGGTGCTGCGGCGCAACCGCAAGCAGACGCGCATGACGCTGCGCGAGGTCAAGGACGAGCACAAGCGATCCGAGGGCGACCCGCACGTCAAGGCCGCGATCCGCGGCCGCCAGCAGCAGCTCTCCCGCAACCGGATGATGGCGGCGGTCGCCGAGGCCGACGTGGTGCTCGTCAACCCGACGCACGTCGCGGTGGCGCTGCGCTACGAGCCGGGCCGGGGCGCGCCGCGCGTCGTGGCGAAGGGCTCCGGCGAGCTGGCGGCCCGCATCCGCGCGCGCGCGTCGGAGCACCACGTGCCGCTGGTGGAGGACGTCCCGCTCGCCCGCGCGCTGCACGCGGCGTGCGAGGTGGGCAGCGAGATCCCCGAGTACCTCTTCACCGCCGTGGCGCGCGTGCTCGCGTTCGTCATGGCGCTGCGTCGCCGGGGCGCCGCCGCCGGCCAGCACCGCGTCCCCGGCGGCTCGACGCTGCCGGTGGGCGACACCACCGACCACCGCGCGGCCGGCCGGGCGTCCGCCCGAGCCGCCGCCCGCGCCCGCCGCCCGGTCCGCACCACGGCCGCAGAGGAGACCCCGTGAGGAACAAGGACATCTCCGCGATGGCGGTGCCGGTCGGCGTCGTCGGCATCGTCCTGCTGCTCGTCGTGCCGCTGCCCGCGGCCCTGCTCGACCTGCTCATCGCGGTGAACATCACGGCGTCGCTCGTCATCCTGCTGACCAGCATGTACGTGCGCCGGCCGCTGGACTTCTCGGTGTTCCCCTCGCTCATCCTCGTCTTCACGCTGTTCCGGCTCGGGCTCAACGTCGCCTCGACCCGGCTGGTGCTGCGGGACGGCTTCGCGGGGCACGTCATCGACGCCTTCGGCCACTTCGTCGTCGGCGGCTCGCTCGTCATCGGCCTGGTGATCTTCCTCATCCTCGTGGTGATCCAGTTCGTGGTCATCACCAACGGCGCCGGCCGCGTCGCCGAGGTGGGCGCCCGGTTCACGCTCGACGCGATGCCCGGCAAGCAGATGGCGATCGACGCCGACCTCAACTCCGGCCTCATCGACGAGGACACGGCGCGCCGCCGGCGCCAGGACGTCGCGGCGGAGGCCGACTTCTACGGCGCGATGGACGGCGGCTCGAAGTTCGTCAAGGGCGACGCCATCGCCGGCATCATCATCACCGTCATCAACCTGGCCGGTGGCTTCATCATCGGCATGGTCCAGATGAAGATGACGGCGGGGGAGTCGCTGCAGCGCTTCAGCCTCCTGTCGGTCGGTGACGGGCTCGTCACCCAGATCCCGGCCCTGCTGCTGTCGGTGTCGACGGGCATCGTCGTCACCCGCGCCAGCGCCGAGGGCGACATGGGCAGCTCCGCGGCGCGCCAGCTGACGCAGTCGGTGACCGCGCTGCGGATCGCCGGGTGCGGCGTCATCGGCCTGGCCCTGCTGCCCGGCATGCCGAAGCTGCCGTTCATCCTGGTCGGCGCGGTGCTGCTGCTGATCGCGCAGCGGGTGGCCGCCCGGCACAAGGTCGAGGAGGCGCAGGCGCGCACGACGGCGACGGCCGCACCCGAGCCGGCGCCGGACACCCCGGACCAGCTGATCGAGCAGATGCGTGTCCCGACGCTGGAGATCCTCCTCGCGCCGGACCTCGTGGACCTCGTCGGCACCGGGCCGGAGGAGGACCTGCTGGGCCGCGTGCGCTCGCTGCGGCGCAAGACCGCGATGGAGCTCGGGATCGTCGTGCCGCCGGTGCGGACGCGGGACTCGGTCGACCTGCCGCGGGCGACGTACGTGGTGCGGATCGCCGGCGTCGAGGTCGGCCGCGGCCAGGCGCCGCGCGGGCAGGTGCTCGCGCTCGGCGACGACCTGTCCGGCCTCCCGGGCACGCCCGTCACCGAGCCGGTGTTCGGGCTGCCGGGCCGGTGGGTGCCCGCCGAGCTGCGGCACGCCGCCGAGATGGCCGGTGCCACGGTGGTCGACCGCGTCTCCGTCGTCGTGACGCACCTCGGCGAGCTCGTCGCGCAGCACGCCGGCCGGCTCCTCGGCCGCGAGGACGTGCGGGTGCTGACGGAGTCGGTCAAGCGGGCCAACCCGTCGGTGGTCGAGGAGCTGGTGCCGTCGCTGCTGTCGCTCGGCGAGGTGCAGCGCGTGCTGCAGGGGCTGCTCGCAGAGGGCGTGGCGATCCGCGACCTGTCGCGGATCTACGAGGCGCTGTCGCTGCGCGCCCGCGTGTCCACCGACGCCGAGGGCCTGGTCGAGTCCGCGCGCGCGGCGCTGGGGCCGGCGCTGCTCGCCCCGCACGTGCAGGACGGCCAGGTGCGCGTGCTGACGCTCGACCCGATGCTCGAGCAGCAGGCGGCCGAGTCGCTGCGGTCCCGGGAGCACGGCACGCACTTGGCCCTCGACCCGACGGCCGTCGACCGGCTGCTGGGGGACCTGCGCGAGGGCGTCACGCGCGCCGAGCAGGACGGCCACACGGTGGTGCTGGTGTGCGCCCCGGCCATCCGGCCGGCCCTGCGCCGGCTCGTCGCGCTCGGCCTGCCGAGGCTGCCGGTGCTCTCGTACACCGAGATCGCGGATGCGGGTGTCACGGTCGTGACGACGGGGGTGATCGGCGGTGCCCGAGCTGTTGCTGCTCGAGGGTGAGGACCTGCCCGAGCTCATGGCGCGCGTGCGCGAGGAGCTCGGGCCGCGCGCGACGATCGTCCGTGCCGAGCGGGTGCGCCACGGCGGTGTGGCCGGGTTCTTCTCGCGCGAGCGCTACGAGCTGACCGTCGAGGTGCCCGACCGCCCCCGGCGGCCGTCGTCGCCGTCCTCGCCCGCGGTGCCGGCCGGGCCGGACAGCCTGGAGGCGCTGCTCGACGCGGCCGACCGTGCCGAGGCCGGGGTCGTCGTGACGCCGTCGGCGCCGCAGGTGTCGACCGCCGGGGCACGGTTCGCGGCGGTGCTCGACGGGGTCCGCGCGCTGGCGGGCGACGAGGTCCCCCGGCCGGACGACTGGCCCGAGCCGCCGGCCGCCGACCCCGCGCCGGCCGGGCCGGCGCCGATCACCGCCACCCGCGTGGTGGCCGCGCTGCCCGTCCCCGGGGGCGTCTCCTGGGGACGGTCGGTCGTCGCCCTGGTCGCCGCCGGCGTGCCGTCCGAGCTGCTCGAGGGCGCCGACGGCGTCTCCGAGGTGCTCCGGCGGATCCCCGAGCCGCCGCCGGCACCCCGTGGGCCGGGGCAGGTGCTCGTCGTCGTCGGGCCGTCCGAGGCGACGGCCGCCGTCGCGGCGCTGCTGCGGCTGCGGTGGGACCTGCCCGACGAGGCCGTGGTGGCGACCGGCACCGAGGGGCTGACCTCGACCGCGGGTGTCGTCCGGTGGCGGGTGCGCACGGGTCAGGCGCAGCACCCGTGGGTGCTGCTCGTCGGCGTGGCCGACGACGACACCGGCCGCCGCCAGGCCGCCGGCCTCGTCGCCGCGGCGCAGGCGGACGGCGTGTGGGCCGTCGTCGACGCCCGCACCAAGGCCGCGGACACGGCGCGGTGGCTCGAGGAGGTGGGCACCGCCCGGCGCCCGGACGCCCTGGCGGTCACCGGGCTGCTCGAGACGAGCGACCCGGGCACGGTGCTGGGCCTCGGCGTCCCGGTGGCGTGGGCCGACGGCATCCCCGCGTCGCGGGCCCTGTGGGCGTCGGTGCTCGGCCAGAGCGTGGACGCCGCCCTCACCGACCGTCGCTGACGCGCGGCGGCCGCGGCGCCGGAGCCCGTGGGCGTTGTACTGTCCGGACCATGCTCGTGCTCAGTCGTCGCGTCGGGGAGCAGCTGGTCATCGCCGGCGACATCGTGCTCACCGTCATCGAGGTGCGCGGCGACGGCGTGCGGCTGGGCATCGACGCCCCCCGCTCGGTCCGGATCCATCGCGCGGAGGTCCTCGACGCCGTGCGGTCGGAGAACGCCGCGGCCGCGGCCGCCGACGAGGGAGTGGCGACCGCGCTGCGCGGCCTGCTCGCGCCACCGGCCCCGGACGACGAGCCGGCCGCGGGCTAGCGGGCCACCCGATCGAGTTCTCAGGGAGCAGCGGGCCCGGCCGATAGGCCCGGCGAGGAGCCACGAGGTGTGGCCGCGCCGGGAGGGCCCGCATGGAGGACGTCGACGACATCGTCCGCGAGTTCCTCGTCGAGAGTGACGAGAACCTCGACCAGCTCGACCGCGACCTCGTCGCGCTCGAGGGCGCGCCGGGCGACCGCGGGCTGCTGAGCAGCGTGTTCCGCACGATCCACACGATCAAGGGCACGAGCGGCTTCCTCGCGTTCGATCGTCTGGAACGCCTGGCGCACGCCGGCGAGAACCTCCTGGCGGAGCTGCGCGACGGCAGGCGCGCGATGGACGGCCCGACGACCGACGTGCTGCTGGCCGTCGTCGACCGCATCCGTGACCTGCTGCGCGCCATCGAGGCGACCGGCGGCGAGGGGGACGTCGACATCGCCGAGGCCGTCGCCCGCGTCGAGGGCCTGCTGGCCGACGAGCCGGTGCTGCCCCTGGCCGACGAGCCCGCGCCGTCCGTCCCCGCGCCCGCCGGGGCGGGGCCGGTGATCCCGTCACCCGCGCCCGCGCCGGAGGCCGTCGAGGCCGCCCCGTCCGCGCCGGCCCCGGTCACCGCGGCCCCCGCCGAGCCGTTCGCCGACCGCGACGACGGCATCCGGGCCGTCGCCGAGACGTCGATCCGCGTCGACGTCGACCTGCTCGACGCGCTCATGCGTCAGGTCGGCGAGCTCGTCCTGGCGCGCAACCAGATCCTGCGGCTGTCCGGCAACGGCGCCGACGAGCTGGCCCGCGCGGGCCAGCGGCTCGACGTCATCGCCAGCGAGCTGCAGGAGGGCGTCATGAAGACGCGCATGCAGCCCATCGAGCACCTGTGGTCGAAGATGCCCCGGATGGTGCGGGACCTGGCCGCGACCTGCCACCGCGAGGTGTCCCTCGAGCTGGCGGGCGGCGAGACCGAGCTCGACCGCGGCCTGCTGGAGGCGGTGAAGGACCCGCTGACGCACCTCGTCCGCAACGCGGTGGACCACGGCATCGAGCCGCCCGACGAGCGCGTCGCCGCCGGCAAGCCGGCCAAGGGCGTGCTGTCGCTGCGGGCGTACCACGCGGGCGGCCTCGTGACGATCGAGGTGGCCGACGACGGGCGCGGCATCGACCCGGCCACGGTCGCCGCCTCGGCCGTCCGCAAGGGGGTGCGCACGGAGCAGCAGGTCGAGGCCATGGCGGCCGCCGATCTCCTGCAGCTGCTCTTCCTGCCCGGCTTCTCCACCGCGGAGCAGGTGACGAACGTCTCCGGCCGCGGGGTCGGCATGGACGTGGTGCGGACCAAGATCGAGGCGATCGGCGGCTCGGTGGACATCGAGTCGACCGTGGGTGCCGGCACGGTCTGGCGGCTGCGCATCCCGCTGACGCTGGCGATCATGCCGGCGCTCACCGTGGCGTGCGGCGCCGAGCGGTACGCGGTGCCGCAGGCGAACCTCCTCGAGCTCGTGGCGCTCGACGAGCGCAACGCGGTCGAGTACGTCCACTCCGCGCCGGTGTACCGGCTGCGCGGCGAGCTGCTGCCGCTCGTGTCGCTGTCCGAGGTGCTGGGCGTCGGCGCGACCGCTGCCGAACCCGGTGTGATCGCCGTGGTCCAGTCCGACGAGACCCGCTTCGGCCTGCTCGTCGACCACGTCCTCGACACCGAGGAGATCGTCGTCAAGGCGCTGTCGCCGCGGCTGAAGGCGATCGGCGTGTACGCCGGCGCCACCGTCCTCGGCGACGGCCGCGTCGCGCTCATCCTCGACGTCCAGGGGCTCGCGCGGCGGGCGCTGGCCGCCGCCGCGTCGGACGGCCTGCGACAGCGCGCCGCCGTGGTCGCCGCCGCGGCCGAGGTCGAGCAGGTGCTGGTCGCCTCCATCGGCGGCGGCCGGCGGGTCGCGATGCCGCTGCGCTCGGTCACCCGGCTGGAGACCATCCCGCGGGAGTCCGTCGAGCTCGTCGGCGGGCGCGAGGTGGTGCAGTACCGCGGCTCGATCCTGCCGCTGGCGCGCCTCGACCGGATCCTCGGCGCGGGCTACCTCGAGGGCGAGGGCCCGCTGCAGGTCGTCGTCCACACGGGTGCCGGCCGCAGCGTCGGCCTGGTCGTCGAGTCGATCGTCGACATCCTCGACGACGTCGCGGAGGAGCACTCCGACGTCGGCGACCCCGGCCTGCTCGGCTCCGCCGTCCTGGGCGAGCACGTCACCGAGCTGCTGGACGTCCGCGCGGCGATCCTCGCGGCCGACCCGGCGTTCTACTCCACCGAGAGGGCGCCCCGCGTCGCGCGGTCGCCCGAGCTGATCGGGGCCGGCCGATGACCCAGTTCGTGACCTTCCAGGTGGCCGACTGCCTGTACGGCATCGACGTGACGGGCGTGCAGGAGGTGCTGCCGCCGCAGCCACGCACCCCGACCCCGCTGGCCCCGCCGACGGTGGCCGGCCTGGTCAACCTTCGCGGCCAGGTGGTGCTCGCCGTCGACCTGCGCAAGCGGCTCGCGCTGCCGCCGCGGGAGGACGACGAGCCGATGATGGTCGTCGTCCGGGTCGGGTCCGAGACGGTGAGCCTGCTCGTCGACCGCATCGGCGAGGTCGTCACCGTCGGCCCCGAGAGCTTCGCCGAGCCGCCCGAGACGCTGCCGGTGGCGCTGCGTGCCCTCGTCCGCGGCGCCCACCGCCTGCCGGACCGCCTGCTGCTCGTCCTCGACGTCGACCAGGCCGCGGCCTGAGCCCAGCGAAGGAAGACCATGACCGCTGCCACGCCCCTCACCACGCCCCTCGCCACGCCCTTCGCCACGCCGACCGCTGAGCGTGCCGGTCGCCTCGCGAACCTGTCGCTGCGGGCCAAGATCCTCGGCCCGGTGGGCCTGCTCGCCGCGCTCGCCCTGGGTGGCGGCGCGTTCGCGGGCGTGTCGATGCTCCACATCGCCGACAGCACCGGCCACCTGCGCGACCTGCAGACGGCCGTGCTGGACCCGCTGGCCACCGTGCACGAGGACCAGATCAAGGCCCGGATGATCGCCGCCCAGATCGGGGCCGTCGACCCGTCCCAGCAGCAGAGCTGGTACGACCAGCAGAAGGCCAACGACGCCGAGCTGGCCGCGGCGGCCGCGCAGGTCTCGTCGGGCGCGCTCGGCTCCTCGACGAGCTGGGCCGCCTTCCAGGACGCCTACGCGCAGTGGCGGTCCGCCCGCGACACCCAGCTGGAGCCGGCGGCCGTCAACGGCGACAAGGCGCAGTACACCCAGGTCCTCAACACCGTCACCGAGCCGCTCAAGTCGACGTTCGTCGACAAGCTCGACGCGATGACGAAGGAGGCCGACGCGTACGCGACCTCCGTCGCCGCCGCCGCGAGGGCCACCGCGGTCCGGACGATGGCCATCAGCGCCGGCGCCATCGCGGTCGCGCTGGCCCTGGGCCTGTGGGCGGCCTGGTGGGCCGCCTCGCGCACGACGCGATCGGTCTCCGGTGTCCGGCGGGCGCTCGAGGCTCTCGCCCAGGGCGACTTCACCGTCCGGTCCGGGGTCACCGGCGCCGACGAGATCGGCCGGATGGCGTCCTCGCTCGAGGTGGCGCAGCAGCAGCTGCGCGCGACGCTGGCCGGCGTCTCGCAGGACGCGATGGAGGTGGCGACGGCCGCGGAGCATCTCGCCACCGCGTCGTCGCAGGTCGCGGCGGGCTCGGAGGAGACGTCGGCGCAGGCCGGCGTCGTGGCAGCCGCGGCCGAGCAGGTGAGCCGCAACGTGCAGACGGTCGCGGCGGGTGCCGAGCAGATGGGCGCGTCGATCCAGGAGATCGCCCAGAACGCGGCCCAGGCCGCGCGCGTGGCTGCCCAAGCGACCGACGTCGCCGCCGCCACGAACGAGCAGGTGGCCCGGCTCGGGGAGTCGTCGGAGCAGATCGGGTCGGTCGTCAAGGTCATCACCTCGATCGCCGAGCAGACGAACCTCCTCGCCCTCAACGCGACCATCGAGGCCGCCCGCGCGGGCGAGGCGGGCAAGGGCTTCGCGGTGGTCGCAGGGGAGGTCAAGGACCTCGCACGGGAGACCGCCAAGGCGACCGAGGACATCGCCCGGCGCGTCGCGGCCATCCAGGCCGACACCCGGACGGCGGTCGGGGCGATCGGGCAGATCGGCACCATCGTCGGCGACATCAACAACTACCAGATGACGATCGCCTCGGCGGTCGAGGAGCAGACCGTCACCACGTCCGAGATGTCGCGGAACGTGGCCGAGGCCGCCACCGGCTCCGGGGAGATCGCCAGCACCATCACCGGCGTCGCGACGTCCGCCGCGACCGCCTCGGGCGTCGTCAAGGAGATCTACACGGCGCTCGACGGCCTCGCGCAGGTGTCGAACGACCTGCGCGTCCGGGTCTCGTCGTTCACCTTCTAGCCCGACCATCGAGGAGCGCCGCCGTCATGTCCGCCGTCGCAGCACACCGGTCACTGGGCAGGCGCCTCACCACGGACGCCTCCGTCGCGTGGAAGGTCGGCGTGTGCCTGGGCGCGCTGCTGCTGGCGGCGATCGGCCTCACCGGCCTGAGCGTCCAGCGGATGGGTCAGATGGCGGCCGGCCAGTCCCTCATGTACGACAGCACGAACGTCCCGCTGACCAAGCTCGGCGCCATCTCCCGCGACTTCGGCACCGTCCGTGCCCGCACGATGGTGGTCCCCGCCCTGAGCGGCGACGCCCTGGCGGCGATGGTCACCGAGCTGAGCGGCCGGTACGACGCCCTGACCGCCGAGGTCGCGGCCTACGAGCAGTACGCCTCGTCCGCCACGACGTTCGACGCGCTGACGGCCACGACCACGGCGTACACGTCGGGCGTCGGCAAGAAGGTCATCGACCTGCGCGTCGCGGGCGATGCCGCCGCGTCCACCGCGACGGCCACCGGCCCCCTCCTGGACGCGGCGAAGGCCGTCAACGACGCGCTGGCGGCGGAGTCCGACGCGCTCTCCGCGCGGGCCGAGAGCCTGGACGTCGCCGCTGACGCGAACGTGGCGTCGTCCACCCGGCTGATGTGGACGGTGCTCGGCGTGGCCGCCCTGGTCTGCCTGGCGCTGGGGTTCGCCGTGGTGCGGGCGCTGCTCCGCAAGGTCACCGCGGTCCGCGTGGCCCTCGACGCGATGGCGAACGGCGACCTGACGGCCGAGCTCGACGTCGACTCGCGCGACGAGGTGGGCGCGATGGCCGCGTCGTTGGCCACGGCGCAGGCATCCCTGCGATCCGCGCTCCTGGCCGTCGTGTCGACGGCTGGTCGGGTGGCGTCGGCGGCGGAGGGGTTGTCGGTGGCGTCGGGTCAGGTGGCGGCGGGTTCGGAGGAGACGAGCGTGCAGGCCGGTGTGGTGGCGGCGGCTGCGGAGCAGGTCAGTCGCAACGTGCAGACGGTGGCCGCGGGTGCCGAGCAGATGGGTGCCAGCATCCAGGAGATCGCGCACAACGCGGCGGCGGCGGCGCGGGTGGCGGCGCAGGCCACGGATGTGGCGGCGGCGACCAACGAGCAGGTGGGTCGGTTGGGCACGTCCAGCCAGCAGATCGGTGAGGTGGTCAAGGTGATCACGTCGATCGCGGAGCAGACGAACTTGTTGGCGTTGAACGCGACGATCGAGGCGGCGCGGGCGGGGGAGGCGGGCAAGGGGTTCGCGGTGGTGGCCGGGGAGGTCAAGGACCTGGCGCGGGAGACGGCCAAGGCGACCGAGGACATCGCTCGGCGGGTGGAGGCGATCCAGGCCGACACGCAGTCGGCGGTGGGGGCGATCGGGCAGATCGGCAACATCGTGGCCGACATCAACAACTACCAGATGACGATCGCCTCGGCGGTGGAGGAGCAGACGGTCACCACCAGCGAGATGAGTCGCAACGTGGCCGAGGCCGCCACCGGGTCGGGGGAGATCGCCTCCAACATCACCGGCGTCGCCGCCGCCGCAGCCACCTCGACCTCGGTCGTCGCGCGGATGGGCACGGCCATCGACGAGCTGGCCGGCCTGTCGGTGGAGCTGCGCGCACAGGTCGCCCGCTTCACCGTCTGACCCCTCCACGTCGACCCCCGGGCCCCTCGTGGGCGGCCCGGGGGTCGTCGCGCGCCCGGGCGCGGCGGGCCGGGTGTCACGACCGGGTGACACGGGCGGCGAATCCCTCCGAAGCGCGCGCGCCCGGCCGATGGGCTCGGTGACGGGCGGGGGGCCCTACGGACAAGAAAGTGGACCCGACGATGGCGGTTCAGGAGTCCCCGGTCGTGAGCGGCCGTGGTGTCAAGCGATGGCTGGCGGACCGGCCGCTCGGCCAGAAGTTCGTCGTCTGCATCGGCCTCATGGCGCTGGTCGCCGGGGCGCTGACCGTGCTCGGCCAGACGCAGATGACCACGCTGAACGCCGACAACGCGGCCCAGCACCACACCGCCGCCATCCCGCTGCAGGCGCTGGACCACGTCAGCCTGGACATCGCCACGCTGCGGGCGCGCACGGCCGCCACGCCGTCGGTGCGCTCGTACGCCGACGGCCAGGACGCCTGGATCGCCAAGCTCCAGCAGGCGATGGACGCCGCGACGGCGGACCTCGACGCCTACCAGCAGTACGCGACGAGCCAGCAGAACTGGCAGTCGATCGCCAACGTGCTGCAGCAGTACGTCGGGGGCGACACCTCCCTCATCGAGATGGTCAAGGCCGGCAACCTCGACGGCGTCAGCGGCCTGGTCATGGGCCCCCTGCAGGGCGTCGCGGTCAACCTCGTGGACGCCGTGAACGTGGAGAGCGAGGCGCTGACCAAGCGCTCGGACGCCCTGGACGCCCAGGCGGAGGCCAGCTACCGGCAGGCGTCGCTCATCATGTGGATCGTCTTCGGCGCGGCGCTGGTCGTCGTCACGGGCATCTGCATCGCCATCGTCAAGCCGGTCGTCCGCACCTCCAACGAGGTCGTCGCGGCCATCAACGCGCTCGCCGAGGGCGACCTGACGGTGGTGCCGCCGGTCCGCTCGTCCGACGAGCTGGGGACCATCGCCGCCTCGCTGGCGGCCGCCGAGGAGTCGCTGCGCGAGGTCCTGACGGGCGTGCGGTCGACGGCTGGTCGGGTGGCGTCGGCGGCGGAGGGGTTGTCGGTGGCGTCGGGTCAGGTGGCGGCGGGTTCGGAGGAGACGAGCGTGCAGGCCGGTGTGGTGGCGGCGGCTGCGGAGCAGGTCAGTCGCAACGTGCAGACGGTGGCCGCGGGTGCCGAGCAGATGGGTGCCAGCATCCAGGAGATCGCGCACAACGCGGCGGCGGCGGCGCGGGTGGCGGCGCAGGCCACGGATGTGGCGGCGGCGACCAACGAGCAGGTGGGTCGGTTGGGCACGTCCAGCCAGCAGATCGGTGAGGTGGTCAAGGTGATCACGTCGATCGCGGAGCAGACGAACTTGTTGGCGTTGAACGCGACGATCGAGGCGGCGCGGGCGGGGGAGGCGGGCAAGGGGTTCGCGGTGGTGGCCGGGGAGGTCAAGGACCTGGCGCGGGAGACGGCCAAGGCGACCGAGGACATCGCTCGGCGGGTGGAGGCGATCCAGGCCGACACGCAGTCGGCGGTGGGGGCGATCGGGCAGATCGGCAACATCGTGGCCGACATCAACAACTACCAGATGACGATCGCCTCGGCGGTGGAGGAGCAGACGGTCACCACCAGCGAGATGAGTCGCAACGTGGCCGAGGCCGCCACCGGGTCGGGGGAGATCGCCTCCAACATCACCGGCGTCGCCGCCGCCGCCGCCACCTCGTCCGGCGTGGTGCACCAGATCGGCGCCGAGATCGACGAGCTCGCGCGGCTCTCCGACGAGCTGCGCGGCCAGGTCGCCCGCTTCCGGGTCTGACGTGCGACCGGTTCGACCTGGCAGGTGCCCGCGATGACACCGGTCCGTGTGCTCGTCGTCGACGACTCCGTCGTCATTCGGCGGCTGGTCTCCGAGGCGCTCGGCCGCGACCCTCGGATCGAGGTCGTCGGCACCGCCTCCAACGGCCGGCTCGCCCTCGCCCGTGTCGAGCAGCTGGCGCCCGACGTCGTGACGATGGACATCGAGATGCCGGAGATGGACGGCATCGAGGCGGTCCGCGAGCTGCGGCGCTCGGGCCACCGGATGCCGATCATCATGTTCTCGACCCTGACGGAGCGCGGCGCCGTCGCGACGCTCGACGCCCTGGCGGCGGGCGCCACCGACTACGTGGCCAAGCCCACCGGCGGCACGTCGGTCACCGACTCGCTCCAGCGGGTGGGGGACGAGCTCGTCCCGAAGGTCCTCGCCCTCGTCGGCGCGCGGGCGCAGCGGCGCACGTCGTCGTGGCGGCCGGACGGGACCGGTCCGGCCGTGCGGGTGCCCTGCGGCGCCACGCTGCCGGCCCACGCCGTCCGGCTCGTCGTCGTCGGCTCGTCGACCGGTGGTCCGGAGGCCCTGTCGCGCTTCGTCGGCGGGTTCACGGCGCCGCCGCCGGTGCCGGTGCTCGTCGTCCAGCACATGCCGCCCGTCTTCACGCGCCAGCTCGCCGCACGCCTCGACCGGCTCGGCCCGGCCACGGTGGTCGAGGCGACCGCCGGCGACCCGCTGCTGCCGGGCAGCGTCTACGTCGCGCCGGGCGACCACCACCTCGTCGTGCGCGGCCGCGCGGCCGGGCTGGCGGCGGGCATCGACGACGGCCCGCCGGTCAACTTCTGCCGGCCCTCGGTCGACGTGCTGTTCGCGTCGGCCGTCGACGCCGTCGGTGGCGAGATCGTCGGGGTCGTCATGACCGGCATGGGCGCCGACGGGCGCACCGGCTCGGGCCAGATCGTCGCCGCCGGCGGCACCGTCCTGGTGCAGGACGAGCCGACGAGCGTCGTGTGGGGCATGCCGGGCGCGGTGGCCAACGCCGGCTTCGCCCACCGCGTGCTGCCGCTGGCGGAGCTGGCGCCCGCGCTCGAGGCGCGGCTGCGGGGTGCCCGATGAGCATCGCGCCCGACACCTTCGCCTTCGTCGCCGACCTCGTGACCAGGCGCAGCGCCATCAGGCTCGAGCCGGGCAAGGAGTACCTGGTGGAGAGCCGGCTCGGACCGCTGGCCCGGGAGCGGGGCCTCGGGCTCGACGAGTTCGTGCGCCGGCTGCGTTCGGGGGCGGCGGACCACGAGCTCGCCACGGTCGTCGAGGCGATGACCACGAACGAGACCTCCTGGTTCCGCGACGTCGCGCCGTTCGCCGCGCTGCGCGGCCACGTCCTGCCGTTGCTGCGCGACAGCGGCCAGTCGGTGCGGATCTGGTCGGCCGCCTGCTCCACCGGGCAGGAGCCGTACTCGATCCTCATGGCGCTGGCGGACGCACCGCGCACCGTGGAGATCGTCGCGACCGACCTCAACGAGCAGGTGCTGGGCCGCGCCCGGGAGGGGGTCTACAGCCAGCTCGAGGTCAACCGCGGGCTGCCCGCGGCAATGCTGGTGCGCCACTTCGAGCGTGTCGGCGCGCACTGGCGGGTGCGGGCCGACCTGCGGTCCCGGGTCGACTTCCGGCGCCACAACCTCATGGACGGCACGCCGCCCGGCCCGTTCGACCTCGTCTTCCTCCGCAACGTGCTCATCTACTTCGACCTGCCGACGAAGCGTGCGGTGCTCGACCGGGTGGCGCGGGTGCTGCGCCCCGGCGGCTTCCTCGTGCTGGGCGCCGCCGAGACGACGCTCGGCGTCCACGACGGGTTCGAGCGCGTCGAGGCGGGCGGCGCCGTGCTGCACCGACCCCTGCCGGGCGCCGCGCGAGCGGCGGCTCCCGGGCTCCTGCCCACGCCCGCACGAACCTTCCCGGTGCCGGTGGCGCCCCCGCCGGCACGCCGCACCGACCCCGTGCCGTCCACACCCCAGATGCGAGGCCTGCCATGAGAGCGCTGGTCGTCGACGACTCCCGCACGATGCGCCGCATCGTCGCCGGGATCCTGCAGGGCCTCGGGTTCGAGACGCACGAGGCGGAGCACGGCGCCGCGGCGCTGGCCCTGCTCGAGTGCGGGCTGGAGGTCGACCTCGCGTGCATCGACTGGAACATGCCGGTGATGGACGGCCTCGAGCTCGTCGTGCGGCTCCGCGCCACCCCGGCGTGGCGGGCCATCACGCTGATGATGGTGACGACCGAGAGCGAGCAGGACAAGATCGTGCGTGCGCTGGCGGCCGGGGCGCACGAGTACCTCCTCAAGCCGTTCGGGCCGGAGGCACTGCGCGACAAGCTCGTGCTGCTCGGCATGATCCCGGCCGGCGTGCTCGCGGGGGACCTCGCGTGAGCGCCATCACCGCCGACGACGTCGCCGCGATCGCCGGCGACGTGTTCGCGTCGATGGTCGACGGCGAGCAGGGCACGCTGGCGCCCTGGCCCGACGGTGTGCCGGTGGACGGCCCCGACTGGGTCGCATGGGTCGACGTGCACGGCCCCTGGACCGGCCGCGCGGCGCTGGAGACCTCGTCGGGGGCGGCCGACCAGCTGACCCGGGCCCTGCTGCGCCTGCCGGCCGCCGCGCCGGTGGCGGACGACGACGTCGTGGACGCCCTCGGCGAGCTGGCCAACGTCGTCGGCGGCAACGTCAAGGCGCTGCTGCCCGAGCAGGGGACGCTCGGGCTGCCGCGGGTGGTCCGGACGGCGTCCGACGAGGTCGTGGCGCCGGAGGACCCGGCGCTGCATCCGGTCCAGCGGCTGCCGCTGGGCTGGCGGGGGCGGTCGCTCGTGCTCACGGTGTGGGCGGCCGACGACCGGCAGAGGGTGGCCGCCCGCGCGGCGGGCACCGGACCACAGGAGGACCGATGATCCGTGTACTCGTCGCCGACGACAGCCGTGTGATGCGGCAGATCGTCGTCCGAACCCTGCGTCAGGCGGGGTTCGACTGGGAGGTGCAGGAGGCCGCCGACGGCCAGCAGGCGCTGGACGCGGTGCGGGCCGACGAGCCCGACGTCATCCTCTCCGACTGGAACATGCCGGTGATGACGGGCCTGGAGCTGCTCCGGGCGCTGCGGGCCGAGGGCTTCGGGACCCCGTTCGGCTTCGTCACGTCGGAGGGCTCCGCCGAGATGCGCCGGACGGCGGAGGACGAGGGTGCCCTCTTCCTCATCGCCAAGCCGTTCACCCCGGAGGCCTTCCGGGACGCCATCGAGCCCTGCCTCGCCTAGGAGCCGCCATGACGACCACGTTGCTGCCCGTCGCGCAGGCGGTCCGCGAGCTTGCCGAGGGCCTGCTCGGCCGCCCGGTCGGCGTCCAGCCCGCGCACCAGGGGGTGGACCTGAAGAAGAACCGCGAGAACCTCGTCGGCGCCTACGTGACCGACGCCGGTCACCTCGCCGCGCTCGTGCTCGTCGACCTGCCGCTGGCCGCCCGGCTCGGCGCCGCGCTCGGGCTGGCTCCGCGCTCCGCGGCCGATGACGCGATCAGGTCGTCCCTGCTGCCGGTCCAGCTCGGGGAGAACGTCGGCGAGGTGCTCAACGTCGCGGCCTCGCTGTTCAACGCGGACGGCGCGCCGCACCTGCGCCTGCTGTCGGTGTACGGCGGCGACGCGCCGGTGCCCGCGGACATCGCCGTGCTGGCCGCGACGTTCGCCCCCCGGGTCGACCTCGAGCTCGACGTGTCCGGGTACGGCGCCGGCGGCTGGTCTGTCGTCCTGGCCTGACTCAGCCGAGGACGGCCACCAGGCCGTCCGCCCGGACCGCGCCGATGTGCCTCACCGGGAGGCCGAAGGTGATCGTGCTGAGGTTCACGTCCTTCCCCTGCGTGGCGAGCAGCGCGCGGACGTCGGCGGTCCACCGGGCCCGCCCGTCGGCGAGGGCGTAGGTCCGGACACCGAGCGGGAAGCCCTGCGCGCTCGTCGTCAGCACGACCGCGAGCGTGCCGTCGGTCGACAGCCAGCCGCCGGCCCCGGCCACCGTCCACAGCGGCCGGCCGGTCGCCGCGTCGAACGCCCGCAGGTCCTGCAACCCGGTGTAGACACGGCCGTCCAGCACCACCCCGGACAGGGTGAACCGGGGGCCGACGACGGGAGGGCCGATCGGCGCCTGCCAGAGCGTGGCACCGGTGTGCCGGTCGACCGCCGTCAGCGTGGTCCCGGTGCCCGACGTCGAGGTCAGCAGGACGGCGTCCGGGACCGACCCGTCGTCCACGACCGCCGGCAGCGGCGTGCCCGCGAGCGGGCGCCAGGTGCCGTCGTCCAGCAGCAGCTCCCAGGGCGGTCGCGCACGCACCGCCCCGAGGTCGAGCGGCTGGCGCACCACGGACCCGCCGCGGGTCTCGGTCAGCGCCCACCCGCCGGCCCGGTGCAGGTGGACCCGGACCGTGCCGCCGGCGCCGAACAGCCAGGTGTCGTCGCCGACGCGCAGCGCGGTGTCGGTGGCCCGGAGGGGGCCGGCCACCGGGTACAGGTCGGCGCCGTAGTCGGTGGGGTCGTGGAACGGGTCGGTCGGCTCGTCCTCGGCGGCGACCCTGACGGCCGGGCCGGTCCACGTCCATCGCGTCGCGCCGGTGGCCGGGTCCTGCCCGGTGACGCGCCAGGTCACGCTCCAGGCGCCCGAGGCGGGCGCGCGGTCAGGGCCCGCGACCTGCTGCGCTACGACCATGAGGTCGCCGACCGTGGCGGCCAGCACGTGGTCGCCGTAGGTGACGCCACGCAGCAGGCGGCCGTCGGCCGGGTCGACGGCCCAGGTCGTCGTCACGGTCGGGCCACTGGCGCGGCCGGGACCGCCGGTCACCTCGCAGGCCACGACCCCGCCGGCCGCGGCGCACCGCGGGATGGCGTCGCCCCACGCGTCCCGGTCCCCGAGCGTCGTCGACCAGCGCCGCGCGCCGGTGGCGGCGTCGAGCGCGACGAGCGTGGAGTTCTCGCCGAACAGGCTGAGGGCGTCCACCACCGTGCGGCCGACGAGGAACCCGTCCTGCAGCGCCGTCCCGCCGTAGTCGCTGCCGGGGAGGGTGTAGAGCACCCGCAGGCCGGGGTGCAGCGGCGCCAGCAGGCCCGGGACCTGGGCGAGCGCCGCGAGCCGGGTGCGCTCGCGGGAGGCGTCCGCGACGGGCACGACGACGACGGCCGCCGCCAACCCGAGCGCGACCCATCGGACCGTCGGCCGGCGCCAGGCACGGGCCGCGCGAGGACCGACGACCGCGCCGACCCGCTGCGCCGCGCGGGCGCCGGTGGCCGCGACCCGCCGCAGCCACTCGGTCACGGGGTCCGGCTCGCCGCGCGGCGGCTCGTCCCCGACGAGCTCGACGTCGACCATCCGCCTGGCCACGCTCCACGATACGGACGGCTCGCGCGCCGGGCACCCGGTGAGCCGCACCGGAGGGACGCTCCTGCGGCCCTCCCTCCTGCGCGACGCGTCGCGTGCCGGGCGCGCCAGGCCCGCCGATCAGCCGAGGACCGCCGCCGAGCCGTCCGCCCGGGACGCGACGAGGCGCCGCAGCGCGGGCGACGCCCACACCTGCGCCAGGTTCCCCTTCCCCGAGGGAAGCACCAGCGTGCGCAGGTCCGCCGTCCACAGGAGCCGGCCGTCCCGCATCGACCGCGCCTCGACGGCGTTGACGTGGGCGGTGGTGTCGGAGAGGCCGACCAGCAGCACCGAGCCGTCCGTCGTCAGCAGGCTCGCCCCGGCCGAGCCGTCGGCCCACCACAGCACGGCTCCCGTCGCCACGTCGATGGAGCGCAGGGGGTTGCCCAGGTACAGCCGCCCGTCGAGCTGCACCGCGGAGAGGGTGAGACCCGGACCGGCGGCTGTCCGCCACAGCGTGTCTCCGGTGTGGCGGTCGATGCCGATCAGCACGTCGTCGTCCCGCCCGGTGGCCGGGATCTCACGCACCAGCACGTCCGGCACCGACCCGTCGTCGACGGCGGGCCACAGCGGATACCCGCCGACGGCGCGCCACGACCCGTCGTCGGTCAGCAGCTCCGCGGCCGGCTCCGTGCTGTCGGCGGGATCCGGGTTCGCGACCCGGAGGATCGCCCGTCCCTGCGTCCCCACCTGCCACCCGCCCGGGCGGGCGACGTGCGTCATCTCCTGGCCGCCGGCACCCAGCAGCCAGGTGTCGTCGCCGACGGCGAGCTCGACGTCGTCGGACGCCAGCATCGGGGTGGCGCCGACGAGCCACGAGACGTAGTCGGTGGGGTCGTGCGAGGCGTTCTGCTCCTCGGCCCCCGCGCTGACGGTCACGCCCGGGCTCGCCCACGACCACCGGGCCGCCCCCGTGACCGGGTCCTCGCCGGTGACCTGCCACGTCACCGTCCACGGCCCGGCGGCCGGAGCGCGCGCCGGCCCGCCCGACTGCCGCGCGACGACGAGCAGGCCGCCCGCCTCGGCGGCCCACGTGTGCTCGTCGTACGCGACCGACCGGAGCACGTGCCCGTCGGCGGGGTCGAGGACCCACGCCGTGGTCCTGGTCGGCATCCAGCTCCCCCCGGGTGTCGGGAGCTGTTCCGACCCCGTGCAGAGGATCACCGACCCCGCGGCCCCGCACACGGGAGCCTCCCAGACGCTGTCGGCCGGATCCCCGGCGGGTCGCAGCACGGTCGACCAGCGGTGGGCGCCGGTCGACGCGTCGAGCCCGACGACCGACAACGTGCCGCTCCGGCCCGAGACCGCCGCGGCGACGACCCCGCCGACGAGGAACCCCTGCTGCAGCACCTGGCCGGAGTCGGCCGCGACGCGGAACAGGACGTGCAGGTCCGGGTGCAGCGGCCGCACCACGCCCGGGACCTGCGCCAGCGCCGCCAACCGGGTCCGCTCGCGCGAGGCCTGCACCACCGGCACCGCCACGAGCGTGGCGGCGAGCGCGCCGGCCACCCACCGCAGCCACGGTCGGCGCCAGGCCCGCAGCGCTCGCGGCGCGGCGAACCCGACGGCTCGTCGGGCGCCCCTGAGCGTCGCGGCGAGGGCCCGCCGGACCCACGCGGTCGCGGGGTCCGGCCCCGGATCGGGTGGTGGCGGCCCGTCCTCGACGAGCTCGACCTCCACCATCCCCCTGGCCACGGCCACACCCTAGGCAACGGGTGTCGGCCCCCGCAGGGATTCGCCGGTCAGGCGCCCAGGGACTCGGCGAGCACGGCGAGGGCCGCGACGAGGTCGGCGGGCGTCGCGACCCGGTACCCGGCCCGTGTGGGACCGGCGCCGACCTTGATCCCCACGTCGCCCGGCCGCAGCACGGCGAAGGCGTGCTCGTCGGTCACGTCGTCACCGGCGTAGAGGGCCGTCGCCGCCCCGAGCTCGCCGCGCAGCTCGGCCAGGGCGGTGCCCTTGTCCGCGTCGAGCACCGGCAGCTCGACGACGTCCTTTCCGTGCAGCGCGCGGATGCCCGCGGTGCGCGCGAGGGCGAGGGCGTCGGCGGTCGCCGCCTCGGCGACGTCGGGCGGGGCCAGCCGGGTGTGGACGACGACCGCGGCGGGCTTCGTCTCCACCCAGACGCCGTCGCGGCCGCGGGCGATCGCGGCCGCCCGCCCGCCGAGCGCCGCCAGCGCGTCCGCCTGCTCGTGCGAGAGCCCGACGACCTCGCGGTCCAGCCCGGTCGCGGTGACCCGCGCCCGCTCGGCGCCGTGGCTGCCGACGAGCAGCGTGCCCACCGGCAGGTCGACCAGCTGCGGCAGCTGGCCCATCGCCCGGCCCGACACGAGCGCCAGGTGCACGCCGCCGGCGGTCGTCAGGCGCGCCATGACCGCCTCGCCGCCCGGCGCCACGCGCGAGGTCATCGGGTCGTCGCGCAGCGGTGCAAGCGTCCCGTCGAGGTCGAGCGCCACGAGCATGGGCCGGGCGCCCGGGTCGGCACCCAGCGCGCGCAGCCGCGGCTCGAGCGCGTCGGCGCCGCGCGGCCGCGTCGCGTCGTCCGCCCCGGCCGCGGTCTCGCGGCGCGCGTCAGGCACCGGTGCTCCGCAGCGCGGTGAGGAACGACGAGGACCACGCCGCGACGTCGTGCGTCAGCACCCGCCGGCGCAGCCTGCGCATCCGCTTCCGCGCCTCGCGGGGCTCCATCGTCGCCGCGGCGACGATCGCGTCCTTCATACCGTCGATGTCGTGCGGGTTGACCAGCAGCGCCGCCGTCAGCTCGTCGGCCGCGCCCGTGAACTCCGAGAGGACGAGCGCGCCACGCTCGTCGGACCGCGCGGCGACGTACTCCTTGGCGACGAGGTTCATCCCGTCGCGCAGTGCCGTGACGAGCATGACGTCGGCGGCGAGGTACAGCGCCGCCATCTCGTCCATGGGGAAGGACTGGTGCAGGTAGTGCACCGGCGCGCGCCCCACCGTCGCGAAGTCGCCGTTGATGCGTCCGACGAGGATCTCGACGTCGTCGCGCAGCTGCTGGTAGGCGCCCACCTTCTCGCGGCTCGGGCTGGCGACCTGGACCAGCACGGTCCGCTCGGGCGACAGCCGGCCCTCCGCGAGCAGCTCGCCGTAGGCCTTGAGGCGGTGCCGGATGCCCTTGGTGTAGTCCAGCCGGTCGACGCCGAGCAGCACCACGTCGGGGTCGCCGAGCTCTGCGCGGAGGGTTCGCGCGCGGTCCTGGATGGCGGCGGTGCGGACCAGGCCGTCGAAGCCGCGGGCGTCGATCGAGATGGGGAACGCCTGGGCGCGCACGGTGCGCCCGTCCCGCTGGAAGACGAGCGGACCGCGCGTCTCCAGGTCCGTCAGGCGCCGCACCACGCGCAGGAAGTTGGCGGCGTCGCCCGCGCGCTGGAAGCCGACGAGGTCGGCGCCCAGCAGCCCCTCGACCACCTGGGTGCGCCAGGGCAGCTGGTCGAAGATCTCCAGGGGCGGGAACGGGATGTGGAGGAAGAACCCGATCCGCACGTCGGGGCGCAGCCGGCGCAGGATCGCCGGGACCAGCTGGAGCTGGTAGTCGTGCACCCAGACGGTGCCGCCCGGTGCCACCTGGTCGGCCGCCGCATGGGCGAACGCCGCGTTGGCGCGCCGGTAGTCCTCCCACCAGGGGCGATGGAAGGTCGGTGGCGTGATGACGTCGTGGTACAGCGGCCACAGGGTGTCGTTCGAGAACCCCTCGTAGTAGCCGGCGACGTCGGCGGCGCTGAGCCCGACCGGCACCAGCTCGATGCCGTCGTCGTCGGCGAACGGGGTGGCCCCCAGGTCGGGCGCGCCGCTCCAGCCGATCCACGCCCCCCGGCTGGCCGCCATGACAGGCTGCATCGCCGTCACGAGCCCGCCCGGCGCCCGCGTCCACGACACGCTGCCGTCGTCGGCCACCGTGACGTCCACCGGCAGCCGGTTGGCGACGAGCACGAAGTCGTGGCCGTCGTGGGCCATGCGGGTCGTCACGGCGTTCCTCCCCCTGGGGTGTGGCCCTTGCGACCCTAGCCGGGCCACGGACGCCCCGCCCGTCCGGCTGCCGGACGGCACCGCCCCCCGCGCGGATTGCCGTGTAGCCGCGCGGGGGTGTCGATAGGTTGCCCACGTGGAGCGGATCGGCCTGGCGCCCGGCGCGGAGATCGGCGGGTACACCGTCGTCGCACCGCTGGGTGCGGGGGGCATGGGCGCCGTGTACCGCGCCGTGGACGGCGGCGGGAACGAGGTCGCCCTCAAGCTGCTGCACCCCGACCCGGCCGACTCCGCCGCCCGCGCGCGCCTGCTGCGCGAGGTCGCCGCGCTCCAGCGGCTGCGTCATCCCGCCGTCGCCGCGGTGCTGGACGCCGAGACGGACTCGACCGACGCGTTCCTCGTCACCGAGCTCGTCGACGGCACCGACCTCGAGCGGCTCGTCACGGAGACCGGGCCGCTGGACGCCGACGAGCTGCTCGCGCTCGCCTCCGGCCTGCGCGACGCGCTCCGGGCGATCCACGCCGCCGGCGTGGTGCACCGCGACGTCAAGCCCTCGAACGTCGTCATGACGCCCGACGGCCCGGTGCTCATCGACTTCGGCCTGGCGCAGGGGGAGTCGGACCCCCGGCTGACCTCGACCGGCCTGGTGGCCGGCACGCCGGGGTACCTCGCGCCGGAGCTGCTCGACGGCGACGACCCCTCCGAGTCGGCCGACTGGTGGGGGTGGGCCGCGCTCCTGGTCTTCGCCGCGACGGGGCGGCCGCCGTTCGGGAAGGGACGGGCGACCACGGTGCTCGCCCGCGCCCGCGCCGGCAGGCCCGACCTCACCGGCCTCGGGCAGCTGACCCGGACCGCGATCCGCGGGGCGCTCGTGCCCGACCCCGGCGAACGCACGTCGCCGGACGACGTCGTGGCGGCCCTGACGGTCGTCGCCGCCGAGGGGGACCGGCTGCCCGGCCCAGCGGCCGGTGCCGCCGCCCGCGCCGCCGCCGACGACGATGAGACGACCGTGCTGTCCGGCGCGGACGCCGTGGGCACGAGCGCGATGCCGGCGGGGATCGCCGACGGGGCGCGGCCGGGCGTTGCCGCGGGTGCCGCCGCCGGTGCGGCCGCCGCACCCGGCGCTGCCGCCGTACCCGGCGCTGCCGTCGAGCCGGCGCCGACGGCCGTCCTGCCGGGCTCCCACGACGGACGGACCCGCCTCGTCAACGGTGCGGCCTCCGGCGCCGGTCCCGCGGGCACCCTCCCGGTCGCGGCGGGGTGGGATGACGACACAGCGGCCGCGTCCGGGAAGCCGGTGACCGCCGGCGGTCGCTTCGGCCCGGGCACGTCGGCCGGTGGGCGCGGCACGGGCGCCGAGGCCGCAGAGGACGCGGCCGACGACTGGGACGAGGACTGGGAGGACGACCCCGAGTACCAGGCGGTCGACTGGATCGAGGAGGACCTCGACGCCTCGTCGGGCGAACCGGGCGAGGAACCGGGCTACCGGCGGCCCTCGGTGCCGCGCCGGTGGGTGACGCAGCTCGCGCTCGGGGCGCTCGTCGTGGCCTGCGGCGCCCGGCGACCGGGCACGACGCTCGTCGTCGTGCTCGCGTTCTTCCTGGTCGCGCGCGTCTACGGGTCGACGGTCGAGGCGATGCACGGCCGGCGCGAGCGGCACGGCGTGCGCGCCTCGGACCCCTGGGTCGCGCTCGCGACGACGCCGTGGCACGTGCTGCGCGCGGTCGCCGGGATCCTGCCGTCGCTGCTCGTGGCGGCCAGCTCGGTGGTCATCGTCGTCGGCGTCGCCTGGTGGTTCGTCGGCAACGGCCGCTGGACCATCGGCGACAACGTCCCGGGGCACGAGCTGACGGGCACGACGGCCGGCTGGCTCGCCGGCCTGGCGGTGCTGCTGGCCGTGCTGCTCGTGTGGTTCGGGCCGCTGTCGCGGATGACGCGCGTCGGCACCCAACGGCTGCTGGAGGTCGCCTCGCCCCGTCGCCTGGGCGCGCTCCTCGCCGTGCTGGTGATCCTTGCGGTCGCGTGGGCGGTGACCACGCGGGTGCTGCACGGCGAGCCCATCGTCTGGACGCCCCTGCCGGTGCCCACCGTCCCCGGACCCTGACGAGCGCGCGCGCACGTGGCCGCCGCCCGGTCCACGGGTGCAGGCCCTACCCTGGTCGCGTGATCGTGGGACGTCGCGGCCGGACGGCGCTGGCCGCCGCCCTGGCGCTGGCCGCCGTCGCGGTCTCGTCCCAGGGGCACGTGCTGCTGCACCGGTGCGTGCAGGCGGGCGGCTCGTGGACGGACTCGGCGCTGTCCCTCGCGCTGCTGCGCGACACCACGTCGTGCCCCGACGGCTCGCTGGGCCTGGGCGCGCTGCCGAGCGGCGCCATCGTCGTCATGTCCGTCGCGCTGCCCGTGGTCGCCGGATGGGTGCTCGCAGCCGCGCTCGGGATCAGCCTGGGCGCGGTCGTCGTGCGCGCCGCGCGGCTCGTCGTCGGGCTCGTCGGACGCTGGGTGCGCCTGCCGCGCCGTGGCTCGGCGCTGCCCGTCGCGGACCGCACGCCGGCCGTCGCGGTGGCGCCCGCCGCCCCGCCGACCGCGCTGGGCCTCCTGCTGGCGCGCCCGCACCGCGCGCCGCCGCTGCCGGCCTGACCCGCCCGCAGCAGCCACCAGACACCAGGAGCCAGCCATGCCCAGCAACGACATCCGTCCCACCAAGGCGCAGCGTCAGGCCGACGCCCGCGCCCGCGCCGCCGAGCTGCGGCGCCAGCAGCAGGCCGCCGCCCAGCGGAACAAGTTCCTCGCCATCGGCGGGGCCGTCCTCGCCGTGCTCGTCATCGTGGGCGCGGTCGCGTACGTCCTCGTCCAGAACCGCGCGAACGCCACCGCGTCCAGCTCGGTCGCCTTCGGCGCAGCGGACGCGGACAGCAAGTCCCTGGTCAGCCCCCAGCTGACGGCCGTCCAGAAGCCCTCGGTCGCCGACGACACCGCGGGCATCCCGATCAGCGCCGACGGCATCGGGAAGACCGCCGCGAACGGCACGGTGCTGCAGGTGTTCTTCGACCTCCAGTGCCCGTACTGCGCGCAGTTCGACAAGGCCAACTCGGCCGACCTCGACGCGCTGTCGAAGGAGCCGGGCATCACGGTCGTCTACCAGCCGCTGTCGTTCCTCGACGGCTCGTCGCAGGGCACGCGCTACTCGAGCCGCGCGGCCAACGCGCTCATGACCGTCGCCGACAAGGACTCCGCCCACTTCACGGCGTTCCTCACCGCGCTCTACGCGGACCAGCCCGCGGAGAACACCAAGGGCCTGACGGACGACAAGATCGCCTCGATCGCCACCAGCGTGGGCGTCCCGCAGGCTGTCGTGAGCACGTTCACCAGCACGATCTCGGGCTCCTACCAGCTCAAGGACGCCAACGGGAACACGACCGACCACACGGGCACGTGGCGCACGTTCGCGCCCTTCATCGCCGCGGCGACCGGCCACGCCGAGACCCTCCCGGTGTTCGCCAACGGCATCGGCACGCCGACGATCCTCCTCGACGGTCAGCAGCTCCCCAGCACCGTCAACCTCTACACGCAGGGCCAGGTGAAGGCCGCGGTCGAGGCGGCGGCGGCCGCCAAGAAGGGCTGACCGAACGACGAGCGGCGCCCGCCGGGAGGGTTCCCGGCGGGCGCCGTTGTCGTCTCGGCGACGGTGGCTGCCGCTCGTCTACGCTGGGCGGGCGCCTTCGCGCGACGCCTCCTTAGCTCAGCTGGCCAGAGCAGCCGCCTTGTAAGCGGCAGGTCGTCGGTTCGAGTCCGACAGGGGGCTCCACCGTCCTACCGCCGGTTCTCCAGGTCCTTGAGCTTGATCCCGGCGAACAGCAACCCGGCGCCCCCGAGCAGCAGCAGCAGGAGCCAGGGCACGTTCCGGGCGTAGAAGCCGGTCCAGCCCCAGATCAGGCCGACCAGCACCAGCACCCCGCCGACCGCCTGCAGCCCGACCGCGCGGTTCATCGCTTGACCCGCTCGGCCGCCGGGAGCACCCGCATCGAGCACGTGCCGCCCGCGGCGGTCACTGCGGCGGCGATGGCCTCGCGCACCCCGGCCATGTCCTGGATGATCCCGTTCGACTGGACGACGCCGTCACGCAGCGTCCACTGGGTCACCGTCCACACGCCGGACGTGCCGCCGCCGGCGGCGGGCGTGAAGCCGGCCCGCCCGGTCCACTCCGTGCCGATCTTGGAGCCGCGCCGCACCTCGATCCGGCCGGTGTCCTGACCGGCCAGGTAGAGCCTGCCCACCACGGGCGGCGCCTCGACCGGCAGCGCGAGGGCGGCGACCACGCGGGCCTGCACCACCTCCGGCGCACCCGGCGCCGTGAACGTCAGCTCCGTCCAGACCTCGTCCATCGCGCGGGCGTTCGTGTTCTTGTACAGCACCTTGGACACGCCCCGGTTGACGCCACGCTTGAGGTAGTACCAGCCGACGCCGATCGCGATCAGGGCGACCAGCCCCAGGAACCCTGCCATGACACGTCTCCTTCGAGCGGGGCACCACAGGCGGGCGCTCATCCGTCGAGGAGGATGTCGGCCGGCGCGCGCGCCCGACGAGGGACGGGTCCGTTCGGACTTGTTCGACCATTCGCCGCCGCCCGCGCCCCGGTGCCGGCGGGCTACCAGCCGAGCTCGCCGGCGTCCTCCTGGAACGTGCCGGTGGGCCCGTCGGGGCCGATGGTGGCCAGCTTCGCGACGATGCGCGCGCTCTCGGCGGCCGGGCGTCCGGGGTGGCTCCCGGGGTCTCCGCCGCCGAGCTCGGTCGCCGTGATCCCCGGCTCCACCGCGTTGAACCGGATGCCCGGGTAGGCCATCGCGTACTGCACGGTGAGCATCGAGACGGCCGCCTTGCTCGAGCCGTACGCGATCGCGACGTAGTGCGACGCCGGGCGGGACGGCTCGTGGGTGGCCCAGAAGGAGCCGAGCGCGCTGGACACGTTGACGACGACCGGGTTCGCCGAGAGCTGCAGCAGCGGGAGGGCCGCCTGCGTCACCCGCACGATGCCCACGGCGTTCGTGTCGAACGTCTGCAGGACGCTCGGGCCGTCCAGGGCCTCGCCGTCGCCCCTCCGGACGGCGATGCCGGCGTTGTTGACGAGCACGTCGAGCCCCGTGCCCGCGGCGGCGATCGTCGCGAACGCCGCGGCGACCGCGTCGTCGTCCGTGACGTCGAGCCGGACGAAGCGGGCGCCGAGCTCGGCGGCGGCGGCGCGGCCGCGGGCCTCGTCGCGGGCCCCGACCCAGACGGTGTGGCCCGCCTCGACGAGAAGGCGTGCGGACTCCTTGCCGAGGCCCTTGTTGGCCCCGGTGATCAGTGTGGTGGTCATGGCGTCCATGCTCGGCCGGGCGGCCGCCGGCAGGCAGTCGTCCCGTGGTCGTAGGAGTGGCAGGGCCAGGACCAGGCCCGCCGGCGGGCGCACACTCGGTGGCGTGCAGGAGTGGGAGTTCGGCCGGGCGGTGCGCCGCTGGCGGGAGCGCGTTGCACCGGAGACGGTCGGGTTGACGGTGGGTGGTCGCCGGCGAGCGGTCGGCCTGCGCCGGGAGGAGCTGGCGGCGCTCGCCGGCGTCTCGGTGGACTACCTGACCCGGCTCGAGCAGGGCCGGGCGACGTCACCGTCCGCCCAGGTCGTCGAGGCCCTGGCCCGCGGCCTGCGCCTGGCCGACGGCGAGCGCGAGCTGCTCTTCCGGCTCGCGGGCCTCGCCGCGCCGGGGCCGGGCCTCGTCCCGACACGGATCACCGCCAGCGTGCAGCGGCTGCTCGACCGCTTCGCCGGGATCCCGCTCGTCGTCTACGACGCCGCCTGGAACCTCCTGGTGGCCAACGCCCCCTACGACGCTCTCATGGGCGACACCTCGGCCCTCCGCGGGAACGACCGCAACGGGGTCTGGCGTAACGTCGTCGGGCCCGGCTCGCGCGCCCGGCAGACCCCGCAGCAGCACGACGAGCAGGTGGCCCACCTCGTCGCCGACCTGCGCATGACCACGGCGCGCTACCCGGCGGACGCCGGCGTGCGGCGGCTCGTCGCCGACCTGCGGGCGGCCAGCCCCCGGTTCGTCGAGCTCTGGGAGACGGCCGCCGAACCGGCGCCCGCCGAGACGTCCCGGCACAAGGTCGTCGACCACCCGGACGTCGGCCCGATCTCCCTGGACTGCGACACCCTCGTCGTGGCGGGCGACGACCTGCGGATCATGGTCTACACGGCCGAGCCGGGCTCACCGGACGCGGAGCGCCTCGCGCTGGCGATCGTGCTCGGCACGCAGGCGCTCGTCGAGTAGGTGCCGGCCGGCGTCAGGCGGGGCCGGTCTCCTCGAGCAGCCGGAGGGTCGCCCGCACCCGGGGGTTGTGCTCCCGGTTGGCGTCGATGTCGAGCGTCGCGTAGATCGCGTTGACGTGGTTCTGCACCGACTTCTCGGTGATGGACAGCCGGTCCGCGATCCCGACGTTCGACAGGCCCTGCGCCAGCAGGCGGAGCACCTCGAACTGGCGGTCGGTGAGGCGTGCGACGTCGGAGCCGCGGCGTGGCCGCATCCCGGCCAGCAGCGCGGGGTCCAGCATGGTCTGGCCGTGGGCGGCGGCCGTCACCGCCTCGACGAGCAGGGTCTCGGTGGTCGACGACGTCTTCGAGAGGTACCCCCAGCCGTGCGAGACGTCCTTCGGGAGGTCGAGCAGCAGGTCCATCGCGTCGTGCGCGGACAGCAGGAGGATCCCGAGCCGGGGGTGCGTTCGCCGCAGCTGGACGCCGAGCGCGATGCCGTTGCCGTCCGGCAGGTCGATGTCGAGCACGGCGACGTCGACCGGCAGGGTGCCCAGGGCGGCGCGCGCCTCGGCGACCGTGCCCACGGAGGCGACGACGTGGAGGCGCTCGTGCGCTTCGAGGGTGCGCGCGAGCATCGCCCGGTAGAGGGGCTGGTCCTCGACGACGGCGACGCGCAACGGGGGTGTGGCGATGGGGTTCACTACCCGTCAGTATCGTCTGCGTCGCGGTCTCGGCGACCGCGACGCGACCGAGGAAGGGCGCGACATGATCGATCGGCCCCCCAGCCCGCAGGACGCACGCCAGGACCGGCGGGTGCTGTGGGTCACCGCGGCCACCGTCGCGGGATCGTTCGGGGTCGCCGCCGCGGTGCAGTCGACGTACATCTATGGGGTGATCGCCCCCACCTGGTCGGGCGTCCAGGCATGGACGCGCGTCGCCACCAACCTCGTGACGGTCGCCGTGTTCGTCCTGGTGCTCGCGGTGTGGCGCCAGCACCTGCGGTCGTCGGCGCGTGACCTGGTCACGGGCATCGTCCTGTCGGCGGCCGTGTGCGCCATCGTCCGCGTCCTGGCGCAGGCGACGCTCGGCGTCTATCCCCACCTGACGCGCGACACCTCCATCGTCGAGATGGCGACGGGGTTCGGCGTCGGCGTCGTCAGCGCGACCTTCGCGACGTGGACCATGGTGTCCGGTCGCCGGCTGCGGGCACAGGCGTGGACGAGCCAGCAGCTGGCGGTCGAGCGGGCGCTGGCGTTGCGCGCGCTGGAGGACGAGGAGGTCCGCGTCCGCCGCGACGTCGCCGAGGGGCTGCACGCGAGCGTGCAGCAGCGGCTCGTCCTGGCCGTGGCACAGGTCGCCCAGGTCGGCCGGCGGCTGCGGGCCGGGACCGCGGCACCGGGCGACGCGGAGCTGCTCGACGAGGTCTGTGCGACCCTCGACCAGGTGCGCGAGCAGGACGTGCGGGGCATGAGCCGGCTGCTGTACCCCGATCAGCTGGAGGTCGGCCTGGTGCCCGCGGTGCGCGCGCTGCTGCGACGCGTGCCCTCGTCGGTGGCGACGCGGCTGGACGTCGAGCCCGCGGTGCGCGAGATGGACGACCCCGTCACACCGGCGCTCGCCCCGACCGAGAAGCTCCTCGCCGTCCGCGTGGTGGAGGAGGGCATCGGGAACGCGCTGCGGCACGGCAACCCGTCGCGCCTGACCATCACCCTGGGCCTCGAGAGCGGACAGCTCGCGATCGGGGTGGACGACGACGGCGAGGGTGTGCCGCCGAACGCGCAGCGGTCGGGGACGAACCGTCTCGCCGAACGCCTGGCGGTCGTCGGCGGGACGCTCGAGCTCGTCGGCCTGGACGGTGCGGGGACCCGCCTGACGGGCCGCGTGCCGGTCGCCGGGGCCGAGCCCGGCGCCTGAGCGCACGACACCGTCGGGCGGTCACAGGACGCTCTGACCTGCGACAATACCGCTGTGACGGGCAAGCATCCGGGCTCGGCGAGACCGATCTCGGGTGAAAGAAGGTGGTATTTCGGACATCCGATGGGTGCTGGAACCTAGACACGCGTCCAGGTTCCCGAGTTGTCCCCCGATGCGGCCTTTACGGTGAGCGCGCTCGCCAGCGCCTGCGACGTCTGGGGTGGACGCCGAGGCGCGAGCGAGCCGGCCTGCGCGGCGACGGGATCACCCCGCCGTGCACTTCCACATGAGCATCCGGGGGTTCCGCCATGAGCACTGCCCAGCACACCCAGAAGGACCGGCGTCGCCGGGGCGTCGTCGTCCTGAAGTTCAGCCTCGCGGGCGCCGCCCTGCTGGGCATCGCCGCCGCCGCGACGTCCGCGGCCTGGAGCGACAACGCGTGGTTCTCCGCCAGCGCGACCGCAGCGAAGGTCACCCTGACCGCGAGCGTCGACGGTGGTGCGTTCGTGCACACCGACCAGGCCAATCCTGTCCCGATCTCGTACGGGCTCCTGAACCAGGGCGAGAGCGTCACGAAGACCCTGACCCTCAAGAACGAGGGCACGGTGCCGCTGACGATCAACGCCCAGACCCTGACGGTCGGCACGACCGGGATCTTCGCCGGAACGCCGGGTGGCGTGACGAGCGACGACCCGGCGTCTGTCTCCGTGGTCGGCAACACGTCGCTCGTGAACACAGTGCTCGCCGCCAACGGGGGCACGGCGTCGATCCAGATCCTGCTGACGACTCCGGGCGACTGGTCCAACACGTACCAGGGCGAGACCGGCACCGTGACCGTGTCCTTCGGGGCGACGAGCTGACGCGACCCTCGGTCCGGCCATCGGTCGGGGTGAAGGGCCGTCGCTCGGAACCGCACGTGGGGGTGCGCGAGTGATGCGCGGGATCAGGTTCGTCGGCAATGCGCTGCTGTGGGTGGTCGCCGCCCTCGGCCTCGTCAGCATGCTCGTCTGGGGAGCCACGCAGCTCGGCTACATCAAGCCGCTGGTCGTGATCTCCGGCTCGATGCAGCCGGGCATCATGACCGGCGACCTGCTGGTCGACGCGCCGCACCCGACGGCGGACCTGCAGGTCGGGCAGGTGGCGTCGCTGCCCAGCGACGTGACGCACAACCTGGTGTCTCACCGCGTCGTCGGCATCGAGCCGGCGGGTGACGGCCACTGGTCGGTGCGCCTCAAGGGCGACGCCAACCGGTCCGAGGACGGCGGCGCCTACCTCGTCGGCGACCACGTGTGGCAGCCCGTCCTCCGGATCCCGCACGGCGGGTACGTCGTCACCGCGATCACCCGTCGCGCGATCGCCCTCCCGCTGGGGTTCGCGCTCGTCTGCCTGCTCTCGCTGAGCCTGCTCCCGACCACCCCTCGGGAGCGCTCGCGGGGCCGGCACCGCGACGTGCCGGTCGGCGCGAACGGCCGGACCACGGCATGACGCGGCGGGCCGCGGCCGGCGCTGCCACGAGCTTCCTCGTGGCAGCGCTGCTCGCGCTCGCCTGCGTCGTGCTGACCGCGGCCACCGCCCGGGCGGCCTCGCTGCCGGTGCAGGTGTCGTTCGACAACCTGCTGCCCGGCGACGTGCGCAGCACCTCGTGGCCCGTCACCGTCCCGACCCCCGCCCGGATCGCGACGGCGACGGTTCACCAAGGCGGCTCGGGCGGGGTGCAGTGGACCGCCCGGCTGTGCCCGGCGGGCGGCGGTGGCTGCGTCGACCTGATGTCCGCGACGGTCGGCACGCCCCTCGCGCAGGGCACGTACAGCCTGCAGGTCGGCGTCAGCGCCGGTGACCTGCAGCCGGGCCAGACCCGGACGCTCGACGCGCGCTACACGCTCGTCGAGGTCGCCGACGGCTGGCTGGCGGACACCGGCGGCCCGCTCGGCGGCGGCGGCGGTCAGCTCGCCATGACCGGCCTCCCGGCCGTGGCGCTCGGCATCACCGCGGTGGGCGCGGCGGGGCTCGGTGGGGTGCTCGTCGTCCTGGCCCGGCGCCGGCGGGCGGCGGCGGACGCGGACATGGACCGGGAGGACCGGCGGTGACGGGCGTGAAGGAGCAGATCGCGACGATGAGGGAGACGACATGGTGAGCAACCGTCCCGCCCGGCACGTCCGCCGCCCCGACGTCCGTCGGCGCCGGCCCGTGGTGCGGCTCGTCCTGGCCGGAGGGGTCCTGGTGGGCCTCGGGGCCGGGCTGACGAGCGGCGCGTGGACCGACTCCGCCTTCTTCCAGTCCGCTGCGAGCTCGGCCAGCGTCGACCTGCAGGCGTGCGTCACGGCCACGCCGACGAACCCGTCCCCCACGTGGACCTGCACGCCCGCCGACACGAGCGGCAACGCCGCGGCGATCCTGCCGTCGACGACCTTCTCGGGCATGACGCCTGGGCACGTCTACACGACGAAGATCCGCGTGCTGAACAACGGGACCGCGGCCCTGACGGTCACGGTGGGCTACACCGCCCTGGCCGAGCCCCTGACCGGCACCGCTCCCAACGCGACGGTGGCGCTCGACACGACGTCGTTCGCCCTGGCGGCGGGCGCCGCGCAGGTGGTCAACCTCACCATCACCACACCCACCACGTGGGACCAGTCGCACGCGAACCAGAGCAGCGCCGCGGCGCTCCAGGTGCTGGCGACCGGGACCGCCAGCTGACGACGACCGCGCACGGCACGACGAGGGAAGGAGCGCCGGTGGACGGAGCGTCCGGGCCGCGAGGTCGGCGGTCCTCGCTGCGCGCGCTGCTGCGCTCGCGCGCCGTCGTCGTCCTCGGCGCCACTCTCGCCCTCGTGGCGGTCCGCGCCGCGACGGGACCCACCTCCGCTGCCTGGACCGATCCGGCCTACTTCACGGCTGCGGCGTCGTCGGGATCCTGGGTGGCGGCCTCGCCGTTCGGCACCTGCACGGTCGTCACCATGGCCGGGGTCCCGGTCGCCGGGCGCACGTGCACCGTGACGGGTCTCGTCTACGTCGACTTCGGCGATGGCAAGCCGGTCGGGCAGCGCACCGGACACATGAACCTGACGCTCGCCACCGACGCGCGCTCCGACGGTTCCGAGCAGATCCGCCTCGACCTTCTGCTGGCTGCCACCACCGGGCTGCCGACCAACTGGATCTGGACGAACGCCGCCGTCACCGGCGGGAACCTCACGGCCTACCCGGGGTACACCTGTGCGACGCTCACCCAGCCGGGGGCGCCCCTGACGGCCTACGCACCGGGTTGGGTCTCCACCACCGGGACTGCCCAGTTCCAGATCACGGAGCAGCGCTCGTCCGGGAAGAAGTCCAACTACATCTGCACCTAGGCGCGCCGGCGTGACCCGTGCTCCGCCCGCGGCTGGGACCAGCCTGTGAGTTGCGTCACCGCAGGTCGCAAAGGCTCCGGGCGGGAACATCCCAGGAGTACCACACGTTCTGACGGTCAAGATGAAGCGATACGAAGACCTCGAGCACGACGACGGAACAGTCGTCCGGTACCGGCGTCACGACAACGGTGACGGCCTGGTGGCGGCGGGCGCCCACGTGGCGGCCACCGCGTACATCGCGTCCTCCGCGTGGGTCGACCCGGGCGCCGGGGTGGGCGCGAACGTCCGCATCGGCGACCACTGCTGGGTGGAGCCGGGCGCCAAGCTGCAGCCCGGCGCACAGCTGGGCACGCACGTGCACGTCGGCCGCGACGCGGTCGTCGGCACCGGCGCGCGCCTCGGCAGTCGCGTCACCGTCGGCAGCGGCGCGGTGGTCGATCCCCGCGCGGTCATCGAGGCGGAGACCTCGATCCCCTCACGCACCGTGGTGCGCCGCTCCAGCCGGGCGTCCGCCTGGACGCCGGCGGCCTGACCCGCGCGAGCCGCCCGCCCGACGAGCCCGCGCTGGCAACGCGCTTGCCCGCGCCCACAGAGTTCCGTGAACCCTGGATCGTGCTCAACGGTCCAGGGTTCACTGACGTTCGGCTCCGGCCACGGCCGGGTCAGCCGCCCAGCAGCTCGCCGAAGCTCGGCACGTCGTCGAAGAGGCCGGCACGCCGGGTCGGCGCCTTCGCCGCGATCCGGTCCGCCAGCTCGGTGGCCGCGCGGCGGATCCGGTCGGGCAGCGACTTGACGTCGTCGACGTCCTCGGCCCAGTCGTCGGTCGCCGCGAACACGCTGGTCGGGACCACGTCCGCGTGCAGGTACGTGAACACCGGCCGGACGCCGTACTCCAGCACGAGCGAGTGGCGCGAGGTGCCGCCGGTCGCACCGAGCAGCACCGGCGTGCCGGCCAGAGCGGTCGTGTCGAGCACGTCGAGGAACGCCTTGAAGATCCCCGCCGCGCCGGCCGTGAACACGGGCGTGACGGCGATGACGCCGTCCGCCGCCGCGAGGGCGGCCTGCGCCTCGGCCAGCGGGGCCGCCGCGTAGCCGGTGAGGGTCATGTTGACCACCTCGTGCGCCAGCTCCCGGACCTCGACGACGCGCACGTCGGCCTGCCGGCCGCGCGCCGCGAGCTCGTCGTGCACCGCCTGGGCCAGCCGGTCCGCCAGGAGCCGGGTCGACGAGGGCTGCGAGACCCCGGACGACACGACGACGATCGACGCCTTGCTCACGTGAACGTTCCTTCCACCTGCCGCTGTCCTTGTGCGATGAACGCGCCCCCGGCCGCCCCCATTCCGCAGCGTCGAGGGTCGTGGCCGCCACGGCCATCCAGCCCTCGGACGTCGGGAACGGGCGGCCGGCGGTCGCCGGCGCGCGATCAGCCGCGTGCCGTGACGGCGTCGGCCGCCTCGACGTCGTCCTCCGCCGTCCTGCCGGTCCAGTGGTCGGCGGCGGCGACGGCCTGCTCGTGCACCTGCCCGGCGGCGCGCGCCGCGGCGACCATCTCGGCGTGCGTCGGCGGGTTCGCGGGGACGTCGGCCGGACGACGAAGCTCGGCCTCACGGCGCAGCACCGGGACCACCTCGGTCGCGAGGATGTCGATCTGCTCGAGGACCGTCTTCAGCGGCAGGCCGGCGTGGTCCATGAGGAACAGCTGGCGCTGGTAGTGCCCCACCTGCTCCCAGAAGGCGCCGTAGCGGTCGATCACCTGCTGCGGCGACCCGACGGTCAGCGGCGTCTCGCGCGTGAAGTCCTCCATCGACGGGCCGTGGCCGTACACCGGCGCCTCGTTGAAGTAGGGCAGGAACTCGTTCCACGCGTCCTGCGACCGCGGCCGCATGAACACCTGGCCGCCGAGCCCGACGATCGCCTGGTCGGCGCGGCCGTGCCCGTGGTGCTCGTACCGCTCGCGGTAGAAGTTCACCATCGCGGCGGTGTGCTCCATCGGCCAGAAGATCGCGTTGTGGAGGAACCCGTCGCCGTAGAACGCGGCCTGCTCGGCGATCTCGGGGGAGCGGATCGAGCCGTGCCAGACGAAGGGCGGCACACCGTCGAGCGGGCGCGGCGTCGAGGTGAAGCCCTGCAGCGGGGTGCGGAACTTGCCGCTCCAGTCGACGACGTCCTCGGTCCAGAGGCGTCGTAGCAGCGCGTAGTTCTCGACCGCCAGCGCGATCCCCTGCCGGATGTCCTTGCCGAACCACGGGTAGACCGGCCCGGTGTTGCCGCGTCCCATCATGAGGTCCATCCGGCCGTCGCTGATCACCTGGAGCATCGCGTACTCCTCGGCCAGGCGCACCGGGTCGTTGGTGGTGATGAGAGTCGTGGCCGTCGACAGCGTGATGTGCCGGGTGCGCCCGGCGAGGTAGCCGAGCATCGTCGTCGGCGACGACGGCACGAAGGGCGGGTTGTGGTGCTCGCCGGTGGCGAAGACGTCCAGCCCCGCGGCGTCCGCGTGCTCGGCGATCGTCAGGATGTTGCGCACCCGCTCGGTGTCGTCCGGGGTGCGGCCGGTCGTCGGGTCGGTGGTGACGTCTCCGACGGAGAAGATGCCGAACTGCATGGTCGCCTCACGATCTATGCGTTTGCATGAACATCCGCCTCAACCGGGCGCCCCCGGAGGGTATTCCACCGGTTGGGACCTTTGGCCCACGAAGCGTGTATCTGACGCCGCGTCATCGGCTCCTTCGTTCCCGGTGCGCCGAGATCCGGCGCAGGAAGGAGTGCCCGACGATGTCCCTCGCCACCGGCGCGACCACACCCGCCGTCGCCCCCGCCGCCGGCTCCCTGGAGGCCGCCCTGGCGGCGGCCGTCCCCCGCGTCCACCTGCCGGGCTCGCCGGCGTACGACGAGCTGACCGCGACCATGAACGCGCTGGTGCGGCCCACGCCCGCGGCCGTGGTCGAGGCCACCTCGGCCGACGACGTCGCGCGGACCGTGCGCATCGCCGGCGCCTTCGGCGTCCCGGTCGGCGTCATGAGCACCGGGCACGGCACGGAGGACACCATGGCCGGCGCCGTGGTGGTGGCCACGCGGGCGCTCGACGACCTCGTGGTGCGCCCGGCGGAGCGCACCGCACGCATCGGGGCCGGCGTGCGCTGGCGCGACGTGCTGGCCGCAGCGGCCCCCCACGGGTTGGCCGGGCTGTGCGGCTCGTCGCCGTCCGTCGGCGTCGTCGGCTTCCTCACCGGCGGCGGCGTCGGGCCGCTCGCGCGCTCGCACGGGCTGTCGGCCGACCACGTCGTCTCCTTCGAGGTCGTGACCGGCGACGGGCAGATCCGTCACGCCTCGGCCGACTCCGAGCCGGACCTCTACTGGGGCCTGCGCGGCGGCAAGGGGACGCTCGGCATCGTCACGTCGGTCGAGCTCGAGCTCGTCGAGCTCCGTGAGGTCTACGCGGGCTCGCTGTGGTTCGACGAGGCCGACGTCCCGGCCATGCTGCGCACGTGGGCCGTCTGGTCGACGCTGCTGCCCGACGAGGGCACCACCTCGGCGGCGATCCTGCGCCTGCCCCCGATGCCGGACGTCCCGCCCTTCCTCACGGGCAAGACCGTGCTCCAGGTGCGGTTCGTGTGGACCGGCGACCCGGCCGTCGGGGAGGAGATGATCCGGGCGATGCGCGGCGTGGTGACGCCCCTGGCGGACACCGTCGCCCTCATGCCCTACGAGCGCATCGGCGAGGTGCACGCGGACCCCGACGCGGCGATGCCGATGCGCACGGAGCACGTGCTCCTCGACGACCTGGACCCGGCCGGCGTCGAGCGGCTGCTCGACCTCGCGGGTCCGGGCTCGGCGACGGTGCAGCTGATGGTCGAGGTCCGCCGCACGGGCGGGGCGCTCGAGCGCCCGCTGCGTGGCGAGACCGCGTTCGCGGCACGTGACGCCCGGTGGTTCGTCTTCATGATCGGGCTGGTGCTGCCGGGGACCGACGAGCTGGTCGCGGCGGACGCCCGCCGGATCGTCGACGGCCTGGCGCCGATCGCACGTCCCGGCGGGATGCCCAACTTCGTACCCCGGTACGGGGCGGAGTGGGCGCGCCAGGCCTTCCCGGCGCGGACCGCCGAGCGGCTCGCGGCCCTGTCCCGGCGCTACGACCCCGCGGGGGTGCTGCTCGGCGGGCGGCTGGTGCGGGAGCTGTCACCGCTGCCGTGAGGCGGCGCGGTCAGTGGCGGGTGGGCCCGGGCGTCCTCGGGTGCCAGCGGCTCGTCGCCGGCGGCATCGGCGCCTGCAGCGGCGTCGCCGTCGCCGAGGGCTGGGGCGTCGGGCCGTCGGTCGGAGCGTCGGACGGCGTCGGGGTGGCGGGTCCGGCCGGTGCGGCGACGAGGGCCGGCGCGGCGGCGGTCACGGTCGGGTCGGCCGTCGGGGTCGCCGTCGCGGTCGGGTCGACCGTCGGCGTCGCGGTCGCGGTCGGGTCGCTCGTGGGGCTGGTCGTCGGCACCGGTGTCGTGGGCGCCGAGCTCGGCAGCACGGTGAAGCCGACGGTCGCGCTGTCGGTGTAGATCGCCCCCGTGCGGCCGACGGCCGAGGGCGCGACGAGCGCGGCCGCGCCGAGCACGCCGACGAGCGCGAGGCGCAGCCAGGCCCCGGCGCCCGCCGGCCGCGGCCCGGCGCCCGTGGGCCGCGGATCGGGTCGGTCAGTCGAGGAGGAGCGCATCGAAGCTCCGTCCCTCGGCCGGCTGCCGCACGGGTGCCGGGCGGCGCCGGTCACGCACCAGCGCCGCGAGCTCGAGGGCCCCGAGCGCGAGGAGCGGCGGCACGAGCATCGTCGCCCGGCCGCGTGGCGACCCGGTCCACGCCAGGACCGTGCCCCAGTGGTGGTGCCAGCCGATGACGACGCCGCGCACCCGGCTGACGGGGGTGGCGTTCGGGTCGGGCGTCGAGTTCGCGTCGCCGCGCGTGACGATGTAGGGCTGCAGGATCGGGTTCCCCGAGCCGTCGAGCACGGGCACCATGCGGCCGCTCGCGGTGTCCTCCTGCAGCGCCGGCAGCTGGCGGAGCTCGACGATCCGGTGCGTGACGAGGCTGTCGCTGCCGACCGGGCGGAACGTCACCACCTGGTCGACCTTGAGCTCGGAGGCGTCGGCGATGGTGCGGAGCACCACCACGTCGCCGGCGACGAAGCGCGGCGCCATCGAGCCGGAGGTCACCACGAGCAGCCGCTGACCGTGCACCTGGTACCAGAGCGGCACGGCGAGCGACGTCGCGTACGCCAGCCCGCCCACGGCGACGACCGTCCAGAGCAGGGCGCCGACCGCGATCCGCCACCAGGGGCGCCGGGGCCGCGCGGGCGTGCTGCGCACGGGCGGTCGCGGCGCGCGCCGGTCGACGAGCCGTGCGATGTCCTCGGCGGTCACCATGGCGGGCTACCTCACGGGGTGGACGTCGGTGAGGCGGTGTTGTTCACCACCTGCTCGGCGTCGAACCGGAGCGAGACGTTGGCGGCCGTGTTCTGGAAGTCGTTGGTGCTGGCGGGGTCCATGGCGAGGCGGACGCACAGCGTCTGCGTGTTGGTGCCGCCGCCCAGGATCTCGGAGTCACCCGTCTGCGGGCCGACCTCGGGCGAGCCGAGGATCGGCGTGTAGTCGCTCACCACGAGGCCCTGCTGGGTGCCCGCCACCGTCGGGTCCGTGGGGACCGGCGTCGTCGCGGTGCAGCCCGTGGCGTCCGTGACGTGGAACACCGACAGCGTGAGGGCCGACCGCAGGTCGCCGGTGCCCGGGACTCCCGTGCCGGCGCTGTTCGTGGGGTCGGGGGTGGGGCTCGTCGTGCGCGTCGCCAGGAAGGACACCGCGTAGCGCAGCGCCAGCGAGCCGGTGTTGTCGACCTGGATCGGCTGCACGACGACGTCGCCGGGCGCCATCCCGCCCTGGGGCATGGTGAACGAGAAGCTTCCGAGCGAGAGGTCGACCGTGCCGGTGAGCAGGTCACCGGCGGTCGTCTCGCGGTCGGTGAACAGGGCGTTCGTCGTGAGCGACGTGACGCCGATGCCGGCCAGCGCGAAGATCGCCGCGGTCGCACCCAGGCGCCGCCAGCGCGAGATGTCCGTCCGCGGCGGCGTCGGATCGATCATCTCCTGCAGAAGGTCGTCGACCATGGGGTCTCCTCGGGCGGTCGCAGACGTCGGGCACGTCCTTCAGCCGGTATCGGCACGTGGCCGTCGGTCATTGAGGGTGTATCGGTCATTTCACCGGGATCCTCGGCGGGGTCGGCGCCGGCTCGTCCTCCGACACGCCGCTGCGCCGCGGCCGGACCAGCCGGCGCCGCGCGTCGGCCACGTCGCCGGCCGGTGACGGGTGCGCGTAGAAGAAGCCCTGCGCCTGGTCGACGCCCAGCCGGGCGAGGATCGCCGCGGTGTCGGCGTCCTCGACGCCCTCGGCCACCACGTGTAGGCCGAAGGAGTGGGCCAGGTCGACCATCGCCTGGACCACCAGCTGGGAGCCCTCGCGGTTGTCGTCGTGCAGGTCGGACACGAAGAGCCGGTCGATCTTCAGCACGCTGACCGGCAGCTCGCGCAGCTGGGCGATCGAGGTGTTGCCGATGCCGAAGTCGTCGATCGCGACCTTGACACCCAGCGCGCCGAGGCGCTCGAGCACCGGCACCACGCGCGAGGTGTCCGCGATGAGCGCGGTCTCCGTGATCTCCACCTGGAGCAGCGAGGAGGGCACCTCGTACTCGGCGAGCAGCCGCTCGATGAGGTCGACTACGGCGCCGTTGGAGACGTCGTGCGCCGACAGGTTGACGGCGACCGGCGTCCTGCGCCCCTGCGTGCGCCACTGCGCCAGCTGCCGCACCGACTCCCGCAGCGCGAAGGCGGTGAGGACGTGGATGAGGCCGGACTGCTCGGCGAGCGGGATGAACGAGCTGGGCAGCAGCATCCCGTGCACAGGGTGCCGCCACCGGACGAGCGCCTCCAGCCCCACGATCCGGCCGGAGGCGAGGTCGACCTTCGGCTGGTAGTACATCTCGAGCTGGCGCATCCGCTCGTCGTCGGCCACGGCCACCGGGTCGGCGGCAACCGGCTCGGAGGCCACCTCATCGGGCGCCGCGTCCTCGTCGGGCTCCGCCGCGGTGGCGAGAGCCGCCTCGGCCGCCCCGCCGCCCTGCTCGTCGAGCGCGCGGTGCAGGTCGCCGAGCAGCTCGAGCCGCGCGGGGGACGAGTGGTCCTCGTCGGGGTCGTAGACCGCCACACCGGTGCGGCGGACCTTGGCCGAGTACATGGCCACGTCGGCGGTGCGCATGAGCGAGGAGGCGTCGGCGGCGTGGTCGGGCAGGCACGCGACGCCGACCGAGGGTTCGACGTGCAGCTCCATGCCCCCGAGCCGGAACGGCGTGGCGAAGAGGGAGCGGATCCGCTGCGCGAGCCGTTCGGCGTTCGCCACGGTGCGCACGTCCGGCAGCAGCACCGCGAACTCGTCGCCACCGAGGCGGGCGACGATGTCCTCGTCGCGCAGCGCGTCGCGCATCCGGTCCGCGACCTGCTCGAGCAGCTCGTCCCCGCGGTCGTGACCCAGGGTGTCGTTGATGTCCTTGAACCGGTCGATGTCGAGCAGCACGAGCCCGACACGGGTGCCCTCGGCCTGGGCCTGCTCGATGCCACGGCGCATCCGGTCGGCGAGCAGCCGGCGGTTCGGCAGGCCGGTGAGCGAGTCCAGCAGCGCCAGGCGGGCGTTCTCGAGGGCGGTGGACTGCAGCCGGCGCGACGTGGTGTGGACGGTGCGGAACAGCAGCAGCCACAGCAGCGCCAGGCCCGCGACGACGACGAGCGTCACGGTGCGCACCGCGTCGGCGAGCGCCTGCTGCGACACGGCCTGGTCGATCATCACCTCCGCGGCGCCGACGATTGCCGTCGGCGGCTGCGTGCCGACCGCGGTGTCCGGCGACGCGGTGTCGCTGGCCTTGACCGGGACGTAGACGTCGAGCACGGGCCGCTCGGTGGAGGCGAGCGCCTGCCCGCCGGGCATGGACCGGACGTCCGTGATGAGCCGCGCGTCGGGCTGGCCGGTGGCCCGCACGTTCTCGTACCGCGTGGTGTCGGGCAGCCCGGTGGTGGTGTTCTCCGCCGTGGAGTACATCAGCCGGCCGTCGCTGCTCCACAGCCGCAGCTCGACGAGCTTGTCCTTGAAGCCGGCGGTGGCGGAGGCGACGGCGGCGTGCGTCGCCTGGTCGAGGATCCCGGTGCGGAACTCCTCGGCGGTGACCGGCGCGACCGCGTAGGCGCTGACGGAGGTCGCCGTCACCGTGCCGAGCCGGACCGCCTGCTGGCGCATCACCGACGACGACACCCACACCAGGGCGAGCCCGAGCGCGACGACGGAGACGAGGCTCACCATGACGAAGTAGCGGGTGAGGCCCAGCCGGCGACGGGCGACTCGTGGCACGTGCACCTCTCCTGGCCGAGGACCACTGGCGAAAAGGGTAAGGACCGGCGAGGCGAACGGCGACATCGGAACGCGTCGCCACGTCGTGTTGTTGCTATCGGCATGACGTACGAGGTGGCCAAGAGTCCTGAGCAGTGGAAGGTCGAGCTGGACCCGCAGGAGTTCGCGGTGCTGCGGCTGGCCGCGACCGAGCGGCCGTGGACCGGCGCGCTGCTCGACGAGAAGCGCGAGGGCGTGTACCGGTGCCGCGCGTGCGGCAACGAGCTGTTCCGCTCGCAGACGAAGTTCGACAGCCACTGCGGCTGGCCGAGCTTCTACACGCCGCTGGCCGGCGACCGAGTCGAGCTGATCGAGGACCGCAGCCACGGCATGGTGCGGACCGAGGTGAGGTGTGCCCGGTGCGGGTCCCACCTGGGCCACGTGTTCGACGACGCGCCGCAGACCCCGACCGGGGACCGGTACTGCATGAACTCGCTCAGCCTGACGTTCGAGCCCGTCTCCGAGGCCTGATCTGGCTTCTCCGGGCGGGTGCGTGACGCATCCGGGTGATGCGTGCGCGACACCCCGTGGAAGGCCTCACCGGCGCGGCCCGCGCTGCCGATAATCCTCAGCGTGGAGGACGTGCTGACCGTGCGGCGGTGGCGGCGCTACGGCGCCGACCGGCTGTACGTCACGCACGAGAACGGCCAACCGGTCGGCTCGGTCGACCTCCAGTCCGGCGAGGTCGTCGCGTCCGACCCCCTCCTCGAGGCCGAGGTGCGCCGCGCCGCGCAGGCCTACCTGCGGTCCGACCTGCCCGAGCTCGTCGTCCCCGCGCAGCGGCTCGCCCCGCCCGACGAGGCGGAGCTGCGCGACCTGCAGGTGGCGCTCGAGGCGTGGCTGGGGACCAAGGGCGACGAGCCGGGTCCGGCCCGCGCCAGCTCGATCGGCGAGCGCCTCGACCGGCTGGCCGACGAGGGCTGGGCGACCGTCCACGACGTCCCGCTCGGCCGCCAGGGCACGTGCGTCGAGCACCTGCTCATCGGTCCGGGCGGGTTGTTCACCGTGACCGAGCGGCGGCACCCCGGTGCGGCGATCGTCGGCCGCGGCCGCGCGATGTCGGTCGACGGGCGTCCCGTCGCCTACCTGCGCGACGCCCGGCTCGAGGCCACCCGCACCCAGGACCGGCTGCTCGCCGCCGGGTGCGCCCAGATCCACGTCCGGGCCGTGCTGGTGCTGCAGGGCAAGCTCGACGTCGACGTCCTCACCACGGCCAACGACCCGCTCGTCGTGGCCCGGCACGAGGTGCCCGGCCTCTTCCGCCGGATGCCGGTGGCGCTCGACGAGCGGCGCGTGCAGGCGCTGGCGCGGGTGGCGCGCCGCGCCAGCACCTGGCTGGGCTGATCCGTCCGGGACGACGCCGGCCGCCGGAGCCACTGCCCCGACGGCCGGCGTCGTCGTGCCCGCGGCTAGTGCGCGGTGGTCGCGCCCGCCTCGTCGTGCTCGCCCGCCTCGAGCTCCGCGAGCGCGTCCTCGACGAGCGGGGCGAGGATCTCGTCGGCCTCGTCCTCCAGCTCCATGCGCTGCTCGATGCCGGACCGCTGACCGAGCGGGACCTCGCGGAGGAAGAAGACGGTCAGCAGGGCGACGACCGCCAGCGGCGTGCCGATGAGGAACAGCTCGGAGACGCCGTCGCCGAACGCCTTCTCCACGACGTCGCGCACCGGGGCGGGCAGGGTCGCCAGGTTGGGCAGGCTGCTCGAGCCGGACCCGCCGAGCGCCGCCGGGTCGATCCCGATCGCGGCGAGCCCCTTGACCATGAGGCCGCTCACGCGGTGCGAGAGGACCGCGCCGAGGACCGAGACGCCGATCGCGCCGCCGAGCGTCCGGAAGAAGGCGACCGCCGAGGTGCCGGCGCCGATCTCCCGCACGTCGAGCGTGTTCTGCACGGCCAGGACGAGGTTCTGCATGAGCATGCCGACGCCCGCGCCGAGGATGAGCATCCAGGCCGAGACCAGGACGAAGCTGGTGTGGTAGTCGATGGTGCCCATGAGGCCGAGGCCGGCGGACATGATGACGCCGCCCGCGAGCATGAAGCGCTTGTAGCGGCCGGTCTGCGTGATGATCCGGCCCGAGATGGTCGACGACAGGAAGACGCCGACGATCATCGGGATGGTCAGCAGGCCGGACTCGGTGGGCGTCCGGCCGCGGGCCAGCTGCATGTACTGCGACAGGAACACCTGGGTGCCGAACAGCGCGACGCCGACCGAGACCGAGGCGATCACCGCGAGCACGAAGGTGCGGTTGCGGAACAGCCGCATCGGGATGATCGGCTCGGCGACGTGGTTCTCGATCCACACCGTGGCCGCGAGCAGGGCGACCGAGGCGCCGAGCATCAGGCCGGACTGCCACGAGACCCACGCGAACGACGAGTCCGCGAACGTCACCCACAGCAGCAGGAGCGCGACGCCGACGGACAGGGTCAGCGCGCCGAGGTAGTCGATCGAGACCCGCTCCTTGCGGGACTTCGGCAGGTGCAGCGTGCGCTGCAGCACGACGATCGCGCCGATGGCGAACGGCAGACCGATGAAGAAGTTCCACCGCCACGACAGGCTGTCGGTGATGACGCCGCCGAGCAGCGGGCCGCCGACCATGCCGAGGCCCATGATCCCGCCGAGCAGGCCCATGTACCGGCCCCGCTCGCGGGGGCTGATGATGTCGGCCATCAGGACGGTCGCGAGGGCCGTCAGGCCGCCGGCGCCGATGCCCTGCACGGCGCGCCAGCCGATGAGCTCGCCCACGTTCTGGGAGAGGCCGGCGAGGGCCGACGAGACCACGGTGATCGACAGCGCCAGCTGGATGAGCAGCTTGCGGTCGACGAGGTCGGCCAGCTTGCCCCAGATGGGGGTGGTGATCGTCGTCGTCAGCAGCGTCGCGGTGACGACCCACGTGAAGGACGACTGGCTGCCGCGCAGGTCGGTGATGATCCGTGGCAGCGACGTGGACAGGACGCTCTCCGCGAGGACCGCGACGAGCATGCCGAGGAGGATGCCGGACAGCGCCTCCAGGACCTCCCGTCGGGTCATGGTCTCCCGGTGGACGCGGTGGTGCGCCTCGAGCGGCGCGGCCTGCGCCGAGGTGGTGGTGGTCATGGCGGTGCTCCAGCGGTGGTGGTCGGGCGCCGCCGACGACGGAGCCCTGGGTGGGGGTGTCGTCGTCGACGTGGTGGGGGCGGCGCCCGGTGGCGCCGGGCGGGTCAGGCGGGGACGGCCGTGGGTGACCCCGGTCTGAGGGCGGCCGCGCGCTGCAGCGCGCCGGCGTAGGCGGGGCAGCCGGTGGCACCGGCCACGCTCGTGACGAGGTGGTCGAGCGTGGTGGCGGCGACCTTGAGCTCGTCGACCGACCACCCGGCGAACGTGATCTCCGCCTTCACCTGCATGACGGCGCGCAGCTCGTCGGCGTACGCGCGGCCGGCGGCGGTGAGCCTCAGGTGCCGGGCCCGGCGGTCGCCGTCGACGACGGTGCGCTCGACCAGGCCCTCGGTGACGAGGTCGCTCACCTGGCGGCTGGCGACCGAGATGTCGACGCGCAGCGCCTCGGCGACGTCACCGACCCCGACCTCGCCGTCCTCGCCCGCGCCGTCCAGCAGGCGGGCGATCGCCATGGTGGCGCGCGTGGAGGCGTGGTCCTTGGCGACGCCCTGCGACATCTCGCGCAGCAGGCGGCCCATCCGCTCCATGGCGCCGATGATCTGCGCCTGGGCCTCCGCCCGCTCGTCGTCCACCGTCGTGCTCCTCGATTGGTTGCGTAACGCAAACACTGTAGGTCGACTATTTGCTGTTTGCAAGTGGTCGCCCGCGCGGGGTCGGCAGGAGAGGATGGACGCATGACGAGCGGACCCGACAACGGCGGGGCGGCGCCGCGCCCGCGTCGCCCCGTGCTCGTCGACTCCACGGCGGACTGGCATCCCGGGGGCGTCGACCCGGCGCTGCGCGCGCAGGTGGCGCACGCGACGGCGGCGGCCCTGGTCAGCGGCGGTCGCGCCAGCGCCGACCCCGCGGTGCTCGCGCGGCTGCTGGCCCTCGTCGAGACCGAGGGCCTCGACGTGGTCGCCGCGATGTGGGCCGACAGCCCGCCCGAGAGCCTGCCGGGCGCCCTGTGGCGGCTGTACGTGCTGCGCGAGTGGGTGCGGCGCGACCCCGCGACGGTCGCCGACCGCTACCGCCAGGGCGTCGACGCGGCGCCCGTCGAGGGCGCGGTCGCGGGCGTGGCCGTCCCGCCGGGCCCCGCGGACGTGCGTGCGGTGGTCGACGCGGTGCTGTCGGGCGTCTACACCGGGGACCTGGCGACGGCGCTCGAGCGGGCGGCGGCCTTCTGCCGGGTCCTGGCGACGGGGGCGGCCTTCGACGCCGACCACCTCGACCTCGTCGACCCCCGGGGCGCCGAGCGGCAGACCCGCGGCGCGTCGTCGCTGCTGCGCACGGCCGACGAGCTGGCGCGCGCGGGTGAGCTGTGGCGCCAGGGCCGGCTCGAATGAGCCGCCACGTACACTGGTGGGGCGTCGGGCCGCGGTAGCCCCGGGCTCCACTTGACGCCGCTTCGAGCGGCCACGCGCCGAGAGGCGCTCCCGGCCCGACGCTTCACCTGCCAGGCGGGGTCCCGTCCACATCCTGGCTACCGGGGGTTCGGGTGCCGTTAGGCTGTCCGACGTCCGGGCCGCCCGGGCTTCGTCGTGCCGTCTCCGGGAGCGTTCCGTGCGCCTGCGCCTCACCCCGCGCGAGGACTCGTATTTCACCCTCTTCACCGCCCAGGCCGAGCACCTGGTCACCGGTGCCAACCTGCTGGCCGAGATGCTCGGCGCCGACCGTGCCGCTGCCAAGGCCATCGGCAAGCGCTTCGCCGAGGCGGAGCACGACGCCGACGAGGCCGCGCACTCGATCATGCAGCGCCTCAACCAGACGTTCGTGACGCCGTTCGACCGCGACGACATCTACATGCTCGCCTCGCGGCTCGACGACTGCATGGACTTCATGGAGGAGGCGGCCGACCTCATCGTCCTGTACAAGATCGAGTCGCTGCCGCCCCGCGCGGCGGACGTGATCCAGGTGCTGCAGCGGGCCGCCGAGCTCACCGCCGAGGCGATGCCGAAGCTGCGCACCATGGGCGACCTGGCCGACTACTGGGTAGAGATCAACCGGCTCGAGAACCAGGCCGACAAGGCGTACCGCAAGCTGCTGGCCCAGCTCTTCGACGAGATCGACGACCCGAAGCTGCTGATGAAGCTCAAGGAGATCGTCGAGAAGCTCGAGGCGGCGGCCGACGCGTTCGAGCGCGTCGCCAACACCGTCGAGTCCATCGCCGTCAAGGAGTCCTGAGCCGCGGTGGAAGCGGTCCTCGTCGTCCTCGTGGTGGCGCTCGCCCTCGGCTTCGACTTCACCAACGGCTTCCACGACGCCGCCAACGCCATCGCCACGTCGGTGTCGACGCGCGCGCTGACGCCCCGGGTGGCCCTGGTGATGTCCGCGATCATGAACTTCGCGGGCGCCCTCATCGGCACCGGCGTCGCCGACACGATCGCCCACAGCATCGTGCGGCTGCCGGAGGACACCGCCCGGGCCAGTCACTTCACGCTCGTCGTCATCCTGTGCGCGCTGCTGGGTGCCATCACCTGGAACCTCATCACGTGGTGGCTCGGGCTGCCCTCGTCGTCCACCCACTCGCTCATCGGCGGGCTCGTGGGGGCCGGCCTCGCCGGCGGGCTGGGCATCTACTGGGGCCACGTCGTCGCCAAGGTCGTCATCCCGATGGTGATCTCGCCGGCCATCGGGTTCACGGCCGCGTTCGTCGTCATGGTCGGCGTGCTGTGGCTGGTCCGGCGGGCGGCGCCGACGCGCACCATGCGGCGGTTCCGCCTGGCCCAGACGGTCTCGGCGGCCGCGATGGCCCTCGGCCACGGCCTACAGGACGCCCAGAAGACGATGGGCGTCATCCTCCTGGCGCTCATCGCCAACGGCTGGGCGGCGCCGCAGTCCCACATCCCGCTGTGGGTCAAGCTCTGCGCCGCGGCGGCGATCTCGGCCGGCACCTACTCGGGCGGTTGGCGGATCATGCGCACCCTGGGCCGCAAGATCATCGAGCTCGACCCCGCCCGCGGCTTCGTGGCGGAGACGGTGTCCGCCCTCGTGCTCTACGTCATGGCGCTGGGGTTCAAGGCGCCGGTCTCGACGACGCACACGATCACCTCGGCGATCATGGGCGTCGGGGCCACCCGGCGGCTGTCCGCCGTGCGCTGGGGGGTGGCGAAGAACATCGTCGTCGCCTGGGTGCTGACGATCCCAGCGGCCGGGGCTGTGGCGGCGCTGCTCCTCGTCGCGCTGCGCCCGCTGATCGGCTGACCGCCGGCCCCCCGCGCCTCCGGTCCACCCGCCAGCCGGCCGCCACCACCCCCGTCTCCGGGCATCCATCCCCGGACCGCTGTCGCTAGGGCGCCCTGCGCCGCGGATCAGGCGCTCCCCGAGCGCGCATGGGCACCGTCGTCGGGAGCGCGAGCAGCCGGGGCGCCCTCACGCGCGGCCAGATCGAGGCGGAAGCCGAGGTCGTCCTGGCGCAGGTGCGCCGCCACCGCGGCGGGGACCAGGCCACGGTGCGCGAGGTCCCCTGCCGTGTACCGGAGCATCACGATGCGGCCGGAGGCGAGCACCGCGTTCTGGCGTGCCCGGTCGGAGAAGAGCGCGTCGGGCGCGCTGTGCGGACCGGCACCGTCGATCTCGACGAGCAGCCAGCGGCCCCGCCGGAGGCGCCAACCGAGGTCGCCCCGCGCGATGATGCGTCCGGACGCGTCCCGCACCGGCACCTGCAGGCCGTCCGGCCGGATGCCGGCATCCACGCACTGCAGCCGGGCGAACGTCTCCAGCGGCGACTGGGCGCGCCCGTCGACGAGCCCGATGGCTGCCGCGACCCTGGCGGCGCCCCGCCTCCCGCGCGCCGCGCGGCTCACGTCCGGGAGTGCGCCGGCGCCGATGAGCCGCCGCTGAACCGCCGAGTCCAGGACCGCCACCCCACGGTCGCGCCCGAGCTCGCGCACGGCGTGAGCCAGCGCCGCCACGGGCGCCTCCACCTCGAAGCCGTCGATGCAGACGGTCGGTGACGGGGGCCGGTACCGGCGGACCACCACACCGTCGCGCGGTCGCCGCGCGGATCCGTCGGGGAGCGCCACCTCCGGCCGGATCGTCGAGGGCAGCCCCTGCACCCCGAGCAGGGCCAGCGCGCACTGCCCCACGGCGACGGCGGCGGGCCCGTGGGCGAGCAGCGCGACGAGGGCTGCGCGCCGGCGGGCGTGGTCCGGCCCAGAGGAGACGGGTTGGCCGGCGGCGGCGAGGTGTCCCGACAGGTCGAGGACGCCCTGCGTGGCGCGCGCGGCGGTCCCGGCCACGACGAGGCGGTGGCGTCGGTGGCGGTCGAGGCCGTGCTCGTCGCACTGGTCCGCCGACGCGAGCCCCTCCTGGCGTGCGGCGAGGGCGAGCAGCGGCAGGGGGACGGTGACGTGACGCACCGGCCGAGCGTGCCCGCCGGTGGTGGCCGATGGGCCGCCGCCGACGCACCTGCGGGGGCCGGTCCGCTGCCCAGGGCTGAGGACGGTTCACGTCCTCACCGTCGCGCCGTCGGCCCAGGGCGCCCGGGGGCGGCCGCCGAGGGCGCCTTGGGGCGCGGTCGGCGCCGTCACAGCGGGCGCGATGGCGCCCTCGCCCGCGACTCGGGACGTCGGGGCGCCGGGGTGTCCGGCGGTGGAGGGGATGTCGCGCGGGCCGCAGGCACGTGATGACCCTCAGCCCCGCGGTCCCGTGGGCCGGGCCGCGTGCGCCCGTCAGGCCGTCGGCCGGCGCGGGTCCAGCCACTGTCGGAGCCGCTGCGCGTGGGCGGCCAGGTAGTCGCCCCGGTCGGCCGGGCCGTGGACGGTCACGACGAGGTTGACCATGCCGAGGACCCGGGCCGCGACCAGTGCCTCGACCAGCTCCGGAGGGCTGGCGGGCCACGGGCGAAGGCTCGCGTACCCGTCGCGGAACGCCTCCACCAGGCGCGGCCCGCCGGGCGCCCGACGCAGCGCCACGATGGTGATGGCGAGGTCCTGGACGTCGAACCCCCACACGACGTCCTGGAAGTCGATCGGGACGAGCGTCCCGTCGTTCGTCACGATGACGTTGGCCGGCGTCAGGTCGCCGTGGAGCAGGTGCGGCCGGTGCGGTGGAGTGCGCCACAGCTCGTCGAGCGCGGCCTGGGCCCGGTCGAGGGCGTCGGCGAACACGTCGTGGAACGGGATGTCCGGCGCCGTCAGGCGGACGGGCACGCGCCAGTAGAGCACCCGGTCGGCGACGAGCACGTCCGGGGGGTCGACGAGCCCCCAGTCCTCGGCGTCCGCATGCAGCTGCGCGGCGAGCCGGCCCAGCCGGGCAGCGGTCGGCGCCGTGAGCCGGGCGCGCAGGGAGCGGCCCGCCACCCAGTCGAACAGGGCGCAGGTCCGGGGAACCGCGTCGCGGGCGGCCACCACGGTGCCGACCTCGCCGGCCCAGTTGGTGCGCAGCGCCGGCACGACCATGCCGCGCTCTGCGAGCCGGCGGAGCCAGGCGGCCTCCGTCGCCAGCGTCCCGTCGGCGTGGATGCGCTGCTCCGCGCCCACGCGCAACGCGTGCGTGCCGGAGGCGGCGGTGACCCGGAAGACGCTGTTGAAGGACCGGGCTGCCCGGGAGAGGCGGCGCGGGGCGACGTCGTAGTGCCGCAGGGCCTCCAGCGCGATCTCCCGGACCTCGTCCACGGGGGCATCCTGCCGCGCGCGGGCGCGGTGGCGCGCCCGGTGGTCGGGCCCGGAAGCGACGGCGCCATGGGGCGCGGATGGTGGCGTCGAAGCGAGCATGAGGGCGCCCTCGCCGGCGAGGGGGCAGAGGCGAGAGGGCGGCTCCGCCGGTCAGGTGGCGGGCCCGGCCGGGTCAGGCGCGCGGCCGGTGCCGCTCCGTGGCGACGACGCGCGGCCCGACGTCGGTGGCGGCGACGTGCGCCACGAGCATCTCGGCCGTCCGCAGGAACGGGTCCTCGCGCGGCAGCGCATCGGCCACGGCCCGTCCGGAGTGCTGCGCGACGACGTCCAGCACCGTCGGCAGCACCGGCCGGTGCGTGCACAGGACGGCGTCCTGGCCGCCGTCGACGAGGCCGGCGACGATCGCGGCGACGCGCGCCGGGTGGTCGTCGTGCCCGGTCTCGGTCAGCGACGGCACCAGGGTGGTCGCCACGCCCGCCGCCTGCGCGTAGGGGTCGACCGTCGCGGTGCACCGCTCCCAGTCGCTCGTCACCACCGACGTCACGCCGAACGCCGACAGCATCGGCACCAGCGCGGTCGCCTGCGTGCGGCCGGACTCCGTGAGCGGCCGGGTGGCCTCGCCGCCGTCCCACACCGACCGCTTGCGGGCCGCGGCGTGCCGCACCACGACGAGCGCCCGGGTGTCGAGGCGGCCCTGGCCATGGGCGTCGACGAGCGCGGTGAGCGGCGCGCGGTCGGTCGCCCGGGTCAGCCGCTCGGCGGCGGCGTCGACGTCGAACCAGCGTGCGTTGTCGATCTCCTCGCGCTGGGCGGGGGGCACGGGGGGGCGCGCACGGAGCGCGGCCGCCTCTGGCCGCCCGGCGACCTGGGCGGCCCAGTACCTCACCCGCTTGGTGCGGCCGTCCTCGAGCGGGTAGCTCAGCGCGGGCAGCGGCACGCCGAGCACCACGTCGTGGCCGATCTCCTCCGCCACCTCGCGCCACGCCGCGGTGACCGAGGCCTCGCCCGGGTCGAGCTTGCCCTTGGGCCACGACCAGTCCTTGTAGCGGGGCCGGTGCACGAGGGCCACCTGGAGCCGGCTCTGCCGCACGCGCCAGACGAGGGCGCCGGCCGCGTGGACGACGCCGGGTTCGAGCGGGCTCACCGGCCGGTTCCAGGCCGCCGGCGCTGCCGCGCGATGAGCACCGCCTGCAGGTCGGCGAGCTGGGCCCCGTCCGGTCCGGTGGTGTGGCGCTCCCACTCCCCGTCCGGCTGGAGGTACCAGGAGGCCGTCGCGTCGTCCATCGCGAGGTCGATGAGGTCGATGAGCTCGGTGACGTGGTCGGGGTCCGCGACGCGCACCAGCGTCTCGACGCGCCGGTCGAGGTTGCGGTGCATGAGGTCGGCGGACCCGATGAACACCTCGGGGCCGGCGAAGTCGTAGCCGTCCTGCGGCGTCCCGTCCGCGTGCGCGAAGGCGAAGATCCGCGAGTGCTCGAGGAAACGGCCGAGGATGGACCGGACCCGGATCGTCTCCGAGAGCCCCGGCACGCCCGGGCGCAGCGCGCAGATGCCGCGGACGGAGATGTCGATCGGGACGCCGGCCTGCGAGGCGCGGTAGAGGGCGTCGATCGTGGCCTCGTCGACCATCGAGTTGACCTTGATCTTGATCCACGCGGGACGCCCGGCGCGGGCGGCGGCCGCCTCGCGGTCGATGCGCTCGATCAGCCCGGCGCGCACCGAGCGGGGCGCGACGAGCAGCCGGTGGAACCGCGACTTGGGCGCGTACCCGCTCAGCTGGTTGAAGAGCCGGGTGAGGTCCTGGCCCACCTCCGGGTCGGCGGTGAGCAGGCCGAGGTCCGTGTAGAGCCGCGCGGTCTTGGGGTGGTAGTTGCCGGTGCCGACGTGGGAGTACCGCCGCAGGCCGTCGCTCTCCTGGCGCACGACGAGCGAGAGCTTGCAGTGCGTCTTCAGCCCGACGATGCCGTAGACGACGTGCACACCGGCCTGCTCGAGCTTGCGGGCCCAGGAGATGTTGTTCTGCTCGTCGAACCGCGCCTTGATCTCGACGAGGGCCAGCACCTGCTTGCCTGCCTCGGCGGCGTCGATCAGCGCGTCGACGATCGGGGAGTCGCCGGACGTGCGGTACAGGGTCTGCTTGATGGCCAGCACCTGCGGGTCGGCGGCCGCCTGCTCGAGGAACGCCTGGACCGAGGTCGAGAACGAGTCGTAGGGGTGGTGCAGCAGGATGTCGCGCGCGCGGATCGCGGCGAAGATGTCCGTCGGCGTCGCCGACTCGACCTCGGCCAGGTGGCGGTGGGTGGTCGGCACGAACGTCGGGTAGTGCAGCTCCGGCCGGTCGATGTCCGCGACGAGGTTGAGGCCGGTGGCGTCCAGCGGCGCGGGCAGCTCGTAGACGTCCTCGTCGTCCATCTCCAGCTCGCGGACCAGCAGCTTGCGGACCCGCGGCGAGATGCCCTCCGCGACCTCGAGCCGCACGGGTGGGCCGAAGCGGCGCCGCAGCAGCTCCTTCTCCATCGCCTGGAGGAGGTTCTCGGCGTCGTCCTCCTCGACCTCGACGTCCTCGTTGCGCGTCACGCGGAACGAGTGGAACTCCTGGATCTCCATGCCGGGGAACAGGTAGTCGAGGTGCTGGGCGATGACGTCCTCGACCGGCACGAAGCTCGTGCCGCCGTCCGGCGCCCCGGGCCGCACGATGGCGTCGACCGGCAGGAACCGGGGCAGCAGCGGCGGCACCTTGACGCGGGCGAAGTGCTCCTTGCCGCTCGTGGGGTTGACCACGGAGACGGCCAGGTTGAGCGACAGGCCGGAGATGTAGGGGAAGGGGTGCGCCGGGTCGACGGCCAGCGGCGTCAGCACCGGGAAGATCTGCCGGCGGAAGTACTTGTGCAGGCGGTCCTGCTCCTCGTCGGACAGGTCCCGCCAGCGCACGATCGTGATGCCCTGCTCGGCGAGCGCCGGCTGCACCTCGTTGGTGAAGACGAGGGCGTGGCGCGCCATGAGCACGTGGGCCCGCTCGCTGATCGCCTCGAGCACCTGGCGCGGGGACAGGCCGGAGGCTGCGGTGACCGCGATCCCGGTGGCGATGCGGCGCTTGAGGCCGGCCACGCGCACCATGAAGAACTCGTCGAGGTTCGAGGCGAAGATCGCCAGGAACCGCACCCGCTCGAGGAGGGGCACGGTCGAGTCCTCGGCGAGCTCGAGGACGCGCTGGTTGAACGCCAGCCAGGACAGCTCACGGTCGAGGAAGCGCCCGTCGGGCAGGGGTTCGAGCTCGAGCCCGGGCGCGGCGAGGTTCTCCGCGTCGAGGTGCTCGGCGATGCTCGCGGCCAGCGCGGGCCTGAGCGTCGGGGCCTCGGTCATGCCCCCATCGTGGCACCGTCCGGCGGCGTCGCGTCGCCCGCGGCACGCCGCGCGTACCGGACGTCGAGGGCGGCCCTGGCGAACCCGGCGCGCGCGTACGTGCGGATCGCGGGGGCGTTGTCGCCCGCGACCCACAGCACGGCCGTTCCCAGGCCGCGGCCCACCAGGTGCGCCAGCCCCGCCGCGGTCAGGGCCCGGCCCAGCCCCGCGCCCTGCGCCGACGGGTCGACGCCGAGGACGTAGACCTCCCCGACCGGCTCGTCCGCCAGGTCACCGGCCGGGTGCACCTTCGTCCAGACGAACCCGGCGATCGAGCCGTCCGCACGCCCGGCCAGCAGGAAGCCGGCCGGGTCGAACCAGGGCTCGCGCTCGCGCGCGGCCAGGTCGTGGGCCGTCCAGCGCCCCTGCTCGGGGTGGTCGGCGAAGGCGCGGGCGTTGACGGCCAGCCACGCCTCCTCGTCGTGCCCGGGCCGGTAGGGGCGCACGACGAGGCCCTCGGGCCAGGTGGGCTCGTCGGCCGACCGCCCGCGGAGGTCGAGGGACATCCGCCACAGCTCGTCGACCGCGGTGAACCCGGCCGCCGCCGCCAGGGCGCGCGCCGCCGGCAGGTCGCCGTGCGCCCAGACCTCGAGGGTCCCGTCGGGACGTGCCGCGTCCGCCGCCGCCTCGAGCAGCGCCCGGCCGAGGCCCCGGCGCCGCGAGCCGGGGTCGACGACGAGCTGCGCGGTCGGCACGGCGCCCCCGCGGTCGACGTACGCGTACCCGACGAGGCCCGCGGGCTCGTCGGCGGCACCGACCATCAGCAGGTGGGTCAGGGTGCCGGGGGAGGGCGCCTCGTCGGCGATCGCCAGGAGGGCGGCCTCGTCGAGCGGGGCGACGCCGTCCGTCGCCGCGGCGCGCTCCGCGATGCCGCGCACGGCGTCGCGGTCGCGGACGGGCAGGGGGCCGGGAACGGCGCGCAGGGCCATGCCCCGATCCCAGCACAGCGGCCGGGCCGGCGCGGAGCCGGTGGCCGCGGCGTGGTCCGGGGGCGGTGGTCCGAGGCGCACGCGCCGCGCCCGTCGGGGGCGCCGGCAGGCGTTCGGCCGTCCGGGTGGCCGGCGAGGGGACCCTTCGCGGCGTGGGCTACGGTGGTCCGGCGATGGACGTCTCGGGGCAGGCCGCTGAGGCCGACGGCGACGCCGCGCTCGCCGCCCCGGCACCCGGCCGGCGGTCGCGGCGGGAGCGGCGCGAGGCGGCGGCGTCCGAGCCGCTCGTCGTCGACGTCGACGTCGTCGTCGTCGGGGCCGGGCAGGCCGGCCTCTCGGCCGGCTACCACCTGCGCCGCGCCGGGCTCGTCGCCGTCGGCACGTCCGGCTGGGAGCGCGCCGCCCGCACCTTCGTCGTGCTCGACGAGAACCCCCGCCCCGGCGGCGCGTGGCAGCACCGTTGGCCCGCGCTGACGATGGGCGCCGCGCACCGCGTCCACGACCTGCCCGGGATGGCCCTGCGGCCGACGGGCGACGGCGAGCCCGCCGCGCTCGTCGTGCCCGAGTACTTCGGGCAGTACGAGGAGGCGTTCGAGCTGCAGGTGCAGCGGCCGGTGCGCGCGGACCGGGTGACCGACGACGGCACCGGCCGTCTCGTCGTCTCGACCCACCACGTGGACCACCCGGAGGCGGCCGTGCTGTGGCGCGCCCGCGGGCTCGTCAACGCGTCGGGCACGTGGACCAAGCCCTTCTGGCCGGCCTACCCGGGGCAGTGGACGTTCCGCGGCCGGCAGCTCCACACGCGGGACTTCCGCACGCCGGGCGAGCTGGCCGACGGCCCGGTGGTCGTCGTCGGCGGCGGCACGTCCGCGGTCCAGATCCTCCTGCTGCTCGCGCCGCTGACCGCGACCACCTGGGTCACCCGACGCCCGCCGCAGTGGGTCGACGCCGAGTTCACGCCCGAGTACGGGCGCGACTCCGTCGCCCGGGTGGCCGAGCGGACGGCCGCGGGCCTGCCGCCGGGCTCGGTGGTGTCGGCGACCGGCCTGCCGCTGACCCCGGTGTACCGCGAGGGCATCGCCGCCGGCGTGCTGCGGGCGCGGCCGATGTTCGAGCGGGTGGTGCCCGAGGGCGTCGTCTTCCCCGCGGGCCCGGCGCCCGTCGGGTGGGTCGACGGCCCGACGACGGTCGAGGCGCGCACCATCCTGTGGGCCACCGGCTTCCGGGCGGCGCTGGACCACCTCGCACCCCTCGGGCTGCGCGGCCCCGGCGGCGGGATCGTCATGGACGGCACGCAGGTGGCGGCCGACCACCGGGTCCAGCTCGTCGGCTACGGCCCGAGCGCGTCGACGATCGGCGCCAACCGCGCCGGCCGCGAGGCCGTGCAGAACCTGCTTCGGGTGCTCGACGCCGGCCGCTGAGCCGGCTGCGTCAGACCTCGAAGCTCCCGCCGACCGGCACGTACCGGTAGTCGGCGGCCGCCTGGGCGCGGCCCATGAAGGTCGCGGTCATCTGCTGGCCCAGCTCCGAGAGGTGGACGTCGTGCACCCCGAAGCCGAAGGCCGTCGGCCTCACCGCGGCGAGGTACGCGATCGCGTCGGTGGTCCGCGCCCACGGGCCGCCGGTGGGGACCGCCAGGACCGCCGGCGTGACCGGCGGCACGTCGTACGAGTCGCCGGGGTACGCCAGCAGGCCGTTCACGACGATGCCGAAGTTCTCGTCGCGCGTCGGCGCCCCGACCTCGTGGTGCAGGCCCCCGAAGAACTCGACGTGGAACGGGCCGATCTCGACGCTGCCGCCGGCGCCCGGCCAGGTGGAGGCGCCGGGCACGGCGGCCGCGACGTCGGAGGTGGCGACGACCGGCAGGCCGGGCCGGGTGGCCAGGATGCGCTCGAGGGTCGCGGGCGCGAAGTGGTCGCCGTGAACGTGCGTGACGAGCACCCCGACGGCCCGCCCGACGAACGGGGCCAGGTCGCGGTCGTAGTCGACGTAGCTGCCCGGGTCGACGAGCAGCGCGGCGCCGTCCTGCTCGACGACGAAGCAGGCGTGCGGCAGCTTCGTGATCTTCACGTGAAGGTTCCTCCCATCGGGCGACGAACGCGGCGGACGGTACTCCGCGGGCCTGAGGACCTGCCCGTGCGAAGGGGCTCCGGCTGCCACACTGGCTGCGTGTCCACACCAGCCGACCCGAGCGAGCCGCGTCACGAGGGCAGCCCGTCGCCGAGCGCACCGAGCCGGGCCGCCGCTCCGTCGGTCGAGCCGGGTCGCGAGGCGGACCTGCGCGCCGCGCTGGCCGAGCACCGGCGCTACGTGCGGGTGCGTGCCGTCGCGTCGCGCGTGGTGCTGGTCGTCGCGCTGCTCACCCTGCTCGCGCTCGTCGGGCGCCATCCCTGGCGCGGCGTCACGGTGCTCGACCCGGTGGCGTGGGACGTCGACCGCAACGTCGCGCGACCCACGCTGGTGATGGCCGGCATCAGCCTGATCATCGGGGCCCGGGGCCTGCGGCGCGGACATCGGTTGGCCTGGGCCGCCACCGTCGCGGTGCTCGGCGTGTCGAGCGTGCTGCACCTGGCGCACCGGCTGAGCGTCCTCCCGACCGTCCTGGTGCTGGCCGCCGTGGTGTGGCTCGCCGCGCAGCGACGGGCGTTCCCGGTGCTGCCGAGCCGGCGGGACGTGCGTCGTGCCGGCCTGGTCACGCTTGCCGGGCTGGTGACGGTCGGCGGGATCGTCGCCGGGTTCGCGATCGCGACCGACGACAACCCCGTGCGCCGGCTCCACCTGCACCGGCTCTCGTCGGGGCTGACCGTCGGCCTCGGCGCCGTCTTCGTCGCCGTGCTGCTGTGGTCGCTCACGTCACCGCGGCGGCCGGTCCGGCTCCCGCACGCGGCCCACCTGGCGGAGCGGGAGCGGGCGCGCGCCCTCGTGCGCGCCTACGGCTCGGGGACGCTCGACTACTTCGCGCTGCGCGACGACAAGGACTGGTTCTTCGTCGGGCACTCGGTGGTGGCGCACGCGGTGCGCGGGGGCGTGTGCCTGGTGTCGCCCGACCCGATCGGACCCGTCGAGGAGCGTGCCGAGGTGTGGGCCGAGTTCTCCGACTACGCCGCGACGTACGGCTGGTCGGTCGCGGTCATCGGCGCGTCGGCGGACTGGCTGCCGGTGTACGAGGCCTCGGGTCTGCGATCGGTGTACCTCGGCAGCGAGGCGATCGTCGACGGCCCCTCGCTCGACCTGGCGGACCACCAGCACAAGGGGCTGCGGAACGCCGCCAACCGCGTGGAGCGCGCCGGGTACGTCACGCAGGTGCTGGCGCCCCGCGAGGTGGACGACGAGACCCGGGCGCAGATCCTCGACATCGCCACCCAGTCCCGCCGGGGTGAGGCCGAGCGCGGCTTCTCCATGACCCTGTCGCGGCTTCTCGACCCGGCCGACGACGACGTCATGCTCTCGGTCACCCGCAGCCCCGAGGGCCGCGTCGACGCCTTCTGCCAGTGGGTGCCGTGCGAGGACGGCTGGTCGCTCGACGTCATGCGCCGCCGGCTCGACGCCGGCAAGCTTCCCAACGGGCTCACCGAGACGACCGTGGTGCGCACGGTCGAGGAGGTGGTCCGCCGCGGCGGGCGCCGCGTCGGGCTCAACTTCGCCGTCATGCGCGAGGTGCTGCAGGGCGAGGGTGGCTCGCCCTGGGAGCCCGTGGTGCGCCCGGTGCTGCAGCGGCTCTCGGAGCAGACGCAGATGAGCTCGCTCGCCGCGTTCAACGAGAAGTTCTCCCCGGCGTGGGTGCCGCGCTACGTGGTGCTGGACGCGGCGGAGTTCGTCGCGACCCAGGCGGTGGTCATGGCCGGCGCCGAGGGCATCAGCGAACTGCCGGTGATCGGCAGGTTCCTCGCGGCCCGAAGCCGCACCTGAGGCGCCGTCGAGGGTCGCCGTGGCCGGTCCCGGTCGCGGCACCGCGCGGTGCGGTGCCCACGCCCGGTCAGGCGGGCGTGGCCAACGACGCGGACTCGCCGAGGGCCTCCAGCTCGGACTCGGCGGTGAGCGCGTCGTACGGCACGGGCTCGCTCGCCCGCTCGTCGAACCGCGCGCCGGCTCCTGCCCGCTCGTCGTGCGCCACGCCGGCGCCCGCCCGCTCGTCGACCCGCCGCGGCCCGGGTGCCGCGCCCGCCGCCGCCAGGCGCTCCTCCTCGACGAGCCGTCGCCGCTGGACCGTCCAGGCGATCGACGTCGGGATCACCGAGCCGACCCACGCGAGCGGCGCCGCGAAGCACACGCCGAGGAACCCGAAGCGGTGCACCAGGACGAGGCCCGCCGTCGCGCGCATGACGAGCTCGAGGAAGCCGGACAGGGTGGGCACCGCGGCCAGGCCCAGCCCCTGCACGGTGTTCCGGAGGATGAAGACCATCGCCAGGATCGAGTAGAGCGCGCCGTTGACCAGGAAGTACTGGCGCACCATGGCGACGACGCCGGCCTGACCGGGGCCGACGAACAGCTCGGCGATCGGCCCCGAGACCGCGACCAGCGTCAGGCCGACGACGACCGCGATGCCGATCGACACGAAGCTGATCCGGAAGACGCCGGTGCGGATCCGGTGCCACTGCCGCGCGCCGCGGTTCTGCGCGACGAACGTCGCCATGGCGATGCCGAACGAGTTGAGCGGCGCTGCCGCCAGCTGGTCGACGCGCAGCGCGGCGGTGAACGCCGCGACCGACTCCGCCCCCAGGCCGTTGATGCCGTACTGCAGCACGAGCGAGCCGATCGCGATGACCGACATCGAGAAGCCCATCGGCAGGCCGATGCGCACCGGCTCGGCCATCTCGTGCCAGCGCGGGCGCCAGTCGTCGCGCGAGAGGTGCAGCTCGGGCATGCGGCGCGCGATGAGGCCCAGGCACAGCACCACCGAGACCAGCTGGGCGATGACCGTCGCCAGCGCGGCGCCGCGCACGCCCATGTGCAGCCCGCCGACGAAGGCCAGCGAGAGCCCGGCGTTGAGGCAGCAGGAGATGACGAGGAAGACGAGCGGCGTGCGGCTGTCGCCGAGCGCCCGGATGGTCGACGAGAGGAAGTTGAACGCCACCATGGCGCCGCCGCCGAGGCACGTCATGGTGATGAAGGCGACCGAGCCGTCGATGATCTCCGGCGGGGTGTCCATCAGGTGCAGCAAGGGCCGGGCAGCGAGCGTCCCGACGACCATGATGATCGCCGCGAGGGCGGCCGAGACGTAGGCGCCGGCGGCGACGAACCGCCGCATCGCGGTCATGTCCCCGGCGCCGAAGGCGCGGGCGGTCGGGATCGCCAGGCCGGCCGACGAACCCCACGTGAACCCGATGAGCAGGAAGACGAGCCCGTTCGTGGCGCCGACCGAGGCGAGGCCGTCGAGGCCGACCAGCCGCCCGACGACCGCGGCGTCGGTGAACTGGTACAGCTGCTGGAACACGTTGCCGACGAGCAGGGGCAGCGTGAACAGGACGATGAGCCGGGTGGGCGGTCCGGCGGTGAGGTTTCTGGTCATCGGAGGGGGCGCGGCGTTTCGACGAGGGCGGGCGGGGCGTCGGGCCGCCCGGGGTGCGCCGGGCGGTGGGCCTCGCGCACGAGGCTAACCCCGCGCCGCGCGGCGCGTCGAATCGTTTCGAGAAGTATTGGCGCAGGTCAAGCGGCCATCATTGCGGGGTCAACACGCGGCCTCGGGTGACCCACGCGACCGTCGGTCCCTCATCCGACCCGCCCCAAGCCGCCGGCATCGACATCTCCACGTCGCGTCGACAGGTGCAGGTGTCGACGCGACGTGGAGATATCGACGCGGAGCGGAGCCGGGGCTGGGCGGGCTGGGCGGGGCTGGGGCGGGGGCTGGGCGGGGCGGGGCGGGGCGGGTCAGTCGGCGGAGCTGGTGGGGTTCGCCAGGCCGGCCGCGATCATCTCCATCACCGACTGGTCGGCCAGCGTCGTCGCGTCGCCGACGACGCGGTGCTCGGCCACGTCCCGCAGCAGGCGCCGCATGATCTTCCCCGACCGCGTCTTCGGCAGCTCCGGCACGACGAGCACCTGGCGCGGCTTGGCGATCGGGCCGATCTGCGTCGCCACGTGTGCGCGCAGCTCCGCCTCGACCTCCGCCGGCGCCTTCGTCTGACCCTCCGAGTCGCCGCGCAGGATGACGAAGGCGACGACCGCCTGCCCGGTGGTCTCGTCGGACGCGCCGACGACCGCCGCCTCGGCGACCCACGGGTGCGAGACGAGCGCGGACTCGATCTCGGTGGTCGACAGGCGGTGCCCGGACACGTTCATCACGTCGTCGACCCGGCCGAGCAGCCAGATGTCGCCGTCGTCGTCCTTCTTGGCGCCGTCACCGGCGAAGTACAGCCCGGCGAACCGCGACCAGTACGTGTCGACGTAGCGGTCGGGATCGCCCCAGATGCCGCGCAGCATCGCGGGCCACGGCTCGGTGATGACGAGGTACCCGCCGGAGCCGTTGGGCACGGGCTTGGCCTCGTCGTCGACCACCTCGGCGGCGACGCCGGGCAGCGGCGTCTGCGCCGAGCCCGGCTTCGCGTCGGTGACCCCGGGCAGCGGGCTGATCATGATGGCGCCCGTCTCCGTCTGCCACCACGTGTCGACGACCGGCGTCCGGTCGCCGCCGATCACCCGTCGGTACCAGGTCCACGCCTCGGGGTTGATGGGTTCGCCCACGGAGCCGAGCACGCGCAGGGAGGACAGGTCGCGCGCCGCCGGGATGTCGTCGCCCCACTTCATGCATGTACGGATGGCGGTCGGTGCGGTGTACAGGATCGACACGCGGTACTTCTGGACGATGTCCCACCAGCGGCCGCGGTCGGGGGTGTCGGGGGTGCCCTCGTAGATCACCTGGGTGGCGCCGTTGACCAGGGGTCCGTAGACCACGTACGAGTGGCCGGTGACCCAGCCGATGTCGGCGGTGCACCAGTAGACGTCGGTCTCGGGCTTGAGGTCGAACACGTTGAGGTGGGTGTACGCGCACTGGGTCAGGTAGCCGCCGGTCGTGTGGAAGATCCCCTTGGGCTTCCCCGTCGTCCCGGACGTGTAGAGGATGAACAGCGGGTGCTCGGCCGGCACGGGCACGGGCGCGTGCTCGTCGGACGCGGCCTCGACCGCCTCGTGCCACCACAGGTCCCGGCCGTCGGTCCAGTCCACGTGCTGTCCCGTGCGGCGCACGACGAGGACGTGCTCCACCGTCGGCGCGCCCTTCGCCAGCGCCTCGTCGACCGCCGGCTTGAGCCCGGTCGGGTTGCCGCGGCGGTACCCGCCGTCGGCGGTGACGACGAGCTTGGCCTGCGCGTCGAGGATCCGGCTGTGCAGCGCCTCGGCGGAGAAGCCGCCGAACACCACCGAGTGCGGCGCCCCGATGCGCGCGCAGGCCAGCATGGCGATGACGGCCTCGGGGATGAGCGGCATGTAGAGCGCCACCCGGTCGCCGGTGGTGACGCCGAGGGCCTGCAGCGCGTTGGCGGCCTTGGACACCTCGCGCTGCAGCTCCGCGTACGTGATCGTCCGGCCGTCGCCGGGCTCGCCCTCGAAGTAGAACGCCACGCGATCGCCGCGCCCGGCCCGCACGTGCCGGTCGACGGCGTTGTCGCACGCGTTGAGGGTCCCGTCGGCGAACCACGTCGCGAATGGTGCGCCGGACCAGTCGAGCGTCTGCGTGAAGGGCGTGTCCCAGTCGACGAGCTCGCGCGCCTGGTCCGCCCAGAAGCCGACGCGGTCGGCGGCCGCCCACGCGTACAGGTCCTGGTGGGCGTTCGCCTGCGCGACGAACTCGGGGGCGGGCGGGAAGCGACGCTCCTCGCTGAGCAGGTTCTCCAGCGCGCCCGGCTCGGGAGCGGGATCGGTCACGGCGTCCTCCGGCAACGACGACGGTGCAGGTGCTTGCCCCTGGGACTTTAGACCTACCGGGTCGAGGGTGCGGCGGGAACGAACGGGCCGGTCAGGCGGTGCGGTGGCGCTCCCGGAAGGCGCCCAGGCGGATGCCGTGCCGGCGCGCCACCGACGACACGATCCCGGCCCCGAGCAGCAGGACACCGACGACGGCGACCGTCCCCGAGGTCGCCACGACGATCGTCTCCTCGACGGTCGGCCGCCACCCCTCGGACGTCAGCACGTTGAGGATGCCGGTGCGCGCCACCCCTGGTGCGAACAGCGCGAACGCCCCCGCCACCGTCAGGATGACGCCGCCGACGAGCCCGACGTACGGGGTCCACAGCGACAGCAGCGCGCAGGCGAGCAGCAGGAGCGCGCCGAGCGAGACGAGCACGATGCCGAGGACGTCGACCTTCGCGACCCAGCCGTCCACCTCGACGACGAGGATCCGCGAGATGCCCAGCGCCGTGACCAGGGTCGCGGCCACCGGCAGGACGATCCCGACGAGGATGCCCAGCACGTGCGTGCCGAGGGTGATGGTGCGCGGGGCGTTGGGGTCGGGGAAGAGAGCCGAGTCGTCGGTCGCCTTCGGCGTCGCGGGGGGCATCACCGTGGTGGGGGCGCCGGCGGTGGTCGCCGCGGTGCCCGCCGCGGTGTGCGCGGCGGTGCCGGCCGCTGCGACTCCGGCCGCTCCCGCGGCCGCCAGCCCCGCGGCGCCCGTGGCGGCCGGAGCGGCGCCGGTGCGCTCGGGGGCGCCGGGGAGCGGGCGGGTCGGGGTCGGCATGGCCGGGTCGGGCGGGACGGGCGTGGGCCGCAGGGCCGCGTGGCGCGCGCTGGCGTCCAGGTCGGCGGGCGCCGGCGTGGACACCGGGCGCATCGGAGCGGCCGGCATCGCCGTCGAGGTCGACGGGGCGGGTCCGGCCGCGGGGCCGCCCGAGGGGCCAGCCGCGGGGCCGCCCGGGACGGGCGGTGCCGGTGCGAGGCCCGGCTGCGGGCTGGGCTGCGGGTTCGGCGGCACCTGGCGGGTGCTGGGCGGCACGTTGGCCGCGGACGCCGAGCCTGCGGCGGGGGCCGGCGAACCCGTCGGCGGCGCGGCCGGGCCGACCGGAGAGGTGGTGCTCGGGGCGGTCGGTGGCGCGGGGGTCGCGCCGGCCGGCGCCGCCACCGTCGCGGGCTTCTCATCGGCCGGCACGCCGCCCCTGGCGGCGGGCGTCTCGCCGCTGGCTGCCGCCGCCTCGGGGGCGGCCACGGGCTCGCCGGACGGCGCCGTCACGGGCGTCGCGGCGCTCCCCGGGCCGGTCGCGGGCTCGGTGGTCTCGTCGGCCGCGGTCTGGTCGGTGGCGTGCTGCTCGTCGGAGGTGCTCATCGCGTTCTCCTCGCCTCACGTCGCGCCTGTCAGGCGCGTGACGGGGTTCACGCTATTGGCTGTGCGGGCCTTGTGCCTCGTCAGAGGCCCGTGTCGCGCCCCGCACCGGCGCCGACCAGGGCCCCCGGCTCGTCGTCGGCGGGCCGCCGGACGGTGGCGGGACCGTGGTGCCGCGTCCCGGCGCCGTACGCGTAGGGCGCGCCGACGAGCAGCGCGCCGCCCACGATGTTGCCGAGCCCGACGAACAGCACGTTGCGCGCGAGCTCGCCGACGGTGGCGTGGGGCAGGCCGGCGAACAGGCCCAGCGAGAACGTCGTCATGTTGGCGACGACGTGTTCGAAGCCCGACGTGATGAACACCATGACGCACGCGAAGACGACGGCGATCTTGGCGCCCTCGGACTCCAGCCGCCCGGCGCACCAGATGGCGAGGCAGACCAGGAGGTTGCACAGGATGCCGCGGACGAACAGCTGCCCGTCGCCGGTGGCGGCCTTGTGCTCGATCATCCCGGCGAGCGTGGCTCCGGCGGGGGTGCCCGGGCCCAGCACGCCCGAGGCGTGGACCAGGGCGGCGAAGGCCATGGAACCGAGCAGGTTCCCGACGAGGACGGCGAGCAGGACGAGGGCGGCCCGGCCGGGCGCGACGCGGCGGCGCCACACGCCCTGCGTGAGGATCATCATCGCCGAGGTGGCCAGCTCGGCACCGGCGACGACGACGATCGTCAGCGCGACGCCGAACACGAGCCCCTGCACCAGCGGCGCCCACGGTGACCCGGCCTGCTTCAGGGGTCCGCCCGCCGTCACCATGATGAGGACGCCGATGCCGATGTAGGCGCCGGCGAGCATGGTGCGGACGAGGAACGGCCCGGGGGTCCGGAACAGGTCGGACTTGTGGACCGCGGCGTCGGCCTGGAGGTCGACGCCCTGCTCGATGCTCAGCACGCCGACCAGCGTGCGGGATCGTCCCGCGAATTCGTGGGACGAATGGCCTGGCCATGGCCCGCGACCGGGCTACCCCCAGTGCGCCTGCCGCGCCGCGTTCGCCACCGCGGCCGCGACCACGGACGTGACGTCCGGATGGAAGACGCTCGGCACGATGTAGGCCGGGTTGAGCTCGTCGTCCTTGACGGTCGACGCCAGGGCGTAGGCGGCCGCCAGGAGCATCTCGTCGTTCACGGTGCGGGACTGCGCGTCGAGCAGGCCGCGGAACACCCCGGGGAACGCCAGCACGTTGTTGATCTGGTTGGCCCAGTCGGAACGGCCGGTGCCGACGACCGTGGCGTAGCGCGCCGCCTCGTCGGCGTCGACCTCGGGGCGGGGGTTGGCCAGGGCGAAGACGATCGCGTCGGGGGCCATGGTGGCGACGTCCTCACCCGTGATGACGTCCGGCGCCGAGACGCCGATGAACACGTCCGCGCCCTTGAGCGCGCCCGCGATAGGCCCCGACAGGCCGCGGGCGTCGGTGTGCTCGGCGGTCCAGCGCAGGGAGTCGGGCAGCCCGGGGCGGTCGGGGCGGACGATCCCGTCGATGTCCGCCACGACGACGTCCCGGGCCCCGGCGGCGAGCAGCAGCCGCAGCACCGCGGTGCCAGCGGCGCCGGCGCCGGACAGGACGATGCGGACCGCGCCGATCTCCTTGCCGACCACCTTGAGCGCGTTGGTCAGGGCGGCGACGACGACGATCGCCGTGCCGTGCTGGTCGTCGTGGAACACCGGGATGTCGAGGCGGCTGCGCAGCCGCCGCTCCACCTCGAAGCACCGGGGGGCCGAGATGTCCTCGAGGTTGATGCCCGCGAACACCGGTGCGATGTTGCAGACGGTCTCGACGATCTGGTCCACGTCGGTGGTGTCGAGCGCGATGGGGAACGCGTCGATGTCGGCGAACCGCTTGAAGAGCACGGCCTTGCCCTCCATCACCGGGAGGGCGGCGAGGGGTCCGATGTTGCCCAGGCCCAGCACCGCGGTGCCGTCGGTCACCACGGCGATGGTGTTGCGCTTGATCGTCAGGCGCCGCGCGTCGTCGGGCCGCGCGGCGATCGCCTCGCAGATCCGCGCGACGCCGGGCGTGTAGATCATCGACAGGTCGTCGCGGTTGCGCAGCGGCACCTTGGCCTCGATCGACAGCTTGCCGCCGAGGTGGGCGAGGAAGGTCCGGTCGCTGACGCGCTCGACGACGATCCCGGGCAGCACCTCCATCGCGGCGACGATCGCCGCGGCGTGCTCCTCGCCGCGGGTGTCGCAGGTGACGTCGACCGTCATCTGCTCGCGGCCCGACGACTGCACGTCGAGGGCGGTGACGATGCCGCCGGCGATCTCGATGGCCGCCGTCAGCTCGCTGACTGCGGTCGGTCGGGCGCGCACCTTGAGGCGCGCGGTGATGGACGACGAGACGCTCGGCGCCGAGACCATGCCGTCATTGTGTGCACGCCGAGGCGGCAGGGCGCGTCAGCGCCTCCTGGCGCGGCGGGCGCCCAGGGGTCCACCGAAGACCAGCGAGATGCCGAGGACGAACCCGACGTCGTACCAGTTGCCGCTGTTGTGGACCTCATACGGGCTGACGGTGCTGGTGAACAGGGACACGATCCAGGTGATCGGCAGGATGATCCCGTGCCACAGGCCGAGCCAGAACCCGGCCGGTGCGGTCGCGCCCGGTGGTGGCGTCCCGACCTCGGGGTTGACCCCCGCCGCGCACGCTCCCAGCAGCAGGAGGACGCCGGCGACGAGGACGACCGTGCGGGTGGTGGTGGCGAGGCGGGAGCGGCGCACCGCGAGGGTCGGCTGCATGCCGACACCCTGGCACCGGCGCGGTGCGCGCACCAGGTCATGAGGTCGCACCGACGACGGCGCCCCGTCAGGGGACGCCGTCGTCGTCCTGAGGCTCGAGGGTGATCATGCGTGCACCGCGAGTGTCGCAACGGGTCCAGCCCGGTCGACCTGCCCCTAGGGGGGCCATCCTGCGCGTGGGTGCCCTCGGTCTTCAGTTGTGACTCTTTGATAACGCCTGGCGCGCGCCTTGCCTACCCCTGGCGGCATCGGCACAGGTGGCGCACGGGCGCCGGTCGGATCGCGAGACGCTCGGCCGGGATGTGGACGCCCTCAGACCCCCGAAGCCCGGTGCCGGCGGCCCAGCAGCCAGCCGAGGGCGGCCGCGAGCACGACGAGGCCGACGATCCCCGCCGCGGCGAGCCGGGAGCGGCGCGTCGCGAAGGGCCGGAGGCTGACCGGCCGCTCGAACCGGAGCGCACCCCAGCCGCGCTCGTCGGCCAGGCGGCGCAGGGCGCCGTTGGGGTTGACCACGAACGCGTGCCCGACGACCTCGAGCATCGGGGTGTCCGTGATCGAGTCGGAGTAGGCGTAGCAGTCGGCCAGCTCGTAGCCACGCTCGGCCGCCAGCTCGGCGATCGCGTCCGCCTTCTCCTGCCCGTAGACGTAGCGGTCGATGTGGCCGGTGTAGCGGCCGTCGACGACCTCCATGCGGGAGGCGATGACGTCGTCGGCGCCGACCAGCTCGGCGATGGGGCGGACCAGCTCGGCGCCCGACGCGGACACGACGACCACGTCGCGTCCCGCCGCATGGTGCTCCCCGATGAGCGTGACCGCCTCCGCGTACACCGTGGGGTCGATCGACTCGTGCAGGGTCTGCCGGATGATCGCGCCCACCTGAGCGGTGTCCCAGCCGGTGACCATGCGGGACAGCTGCGCGCGCAGCCGCTCGGTCTGCGCCTCGTCGGCGCCGCCCATGAGGAAGACGAGCTGGGCGTACGCGCCGCGCAGCATGGCCCGCCGGGTGAGCAGGCCCTCCGCCAGGAAGGGGCGGCTGAAGGCGGTGGCCGACGAGGTGGCGATGATCGTCTTGTCGAGGTCGAAGAACGCCGCCGCGCGCGAGGTGCCGTCCATGCGCCCTCCCCTCGACCAGACGAGCCGACCGGTGGCCGGCCCACGGGGCGTGCACCGCACGAACCGGGTCAGCGCCCCGCGCCGAGAGTAGCCGGGGGTGCCGACGCGCAGGCGACGAACCGACCACAGCCCGATCGGCCGGGTCCGGCTCCGCCCGCTCGGTGCGAGGCGCGGCGGGGGGCCGTGGGCCGTCGTCAGGGTGGCGTCGCGGACGTTGCCGGTCGGCCCGGACGAGGGCGAACGCGGACGAGGTGCCGGGACGACGGCGGGCGACACGGCGGGCGACACGGCGGGCGACACGGCGGGCGACGGATGGAGGTGCGGGTGGACGGGGGCGTGGTCGTCGGCGTCGTCGGCGCGCGCGGCGGTGTCGGCGCCTCGACGCTCGCCGCCCTCGTCGCCCTGCGGGCGTCCCGGCGCACAGCGACCGTCCTCGTCGACCTGGAGGCGGCGTCGGGCGGGCTCGACGTGCTCGTCGGGCTGGAGGAGCAGGCGGGCGCGCGCTGGCCGGACCTCGCGCGGGCGCGCGGCGACGTGGACGGCCGAGACGTCGTCGCGCTGCTCCCGCGCTGGGGCCGCGTGGCGCTGCTCTCGTGCGACCGGGCTCGGCCGGGTGCCGTGGAGCCGGAGACGGCCGCCGACGTGGTGGGCGCGCTGGCGCGGGCGTCGGGCTGCGTCGTCGTCGACCTCGGGCGGGCGGCGGTGCTGGCCAGGCACCCGGTGCTCGGCCGGTGCGACCGGGTCGCCCTGGTGGCGGGCCGCGACCTGCGCTCCGTGGCCGGCGCGATGTCGCTCCTGCCGGCCCTCGCCGAGGTCGCCGCGGGGCTCGTCGTGCGTGGCCCGGGACCGGGCGGGCTGGGGGCCGATGAGCTGGCGGAGGCCGTCGGAGTGCCGATGCTGTGGAGCGGCCGGCCCGATCGAGCGCTCGTGCGGGCCGCCGAGCAGGGACTGGTGCCGTCGCGCGGGCCGGCCGGGAGGGCCGCCGCCGCGGTCCTGGAGCGCCTGCTGTGACCGCCGTGGCCGACGACCTCCCGGTCGTGACGCCGGCGCTCGTGGCCGCCGTCCGGGCCCGGCTCGGCTCCTCGCGGCCGGACGGCGACGGCGCGGACCCCGCCGCGCTGCGAGCCGCGGTCGTCGTCGCCGTGCGCGACTCCGGGACGCTCCTCGGCCCGGAGGACCTCGAGCTCGCCGTGCGGCAGGTGCGCGACGAGCTGCTCGGCGCCGGCCCGCTGCAGCGGTGGCTCGACGATCCGGCGGTGACGGACGTCCTGGTCAACGCGCCCGACGAGGTGTGGGTCGAGCGCCACGGACGGCTGTCGCAGACGGCCACCCGGTTCGCGTCGGCGACCGACGTCCGTGCCCTGGCGGTCCGCCTCGCGGCCGCCGGTGGCCAGCGACTCGACGACGCGGCGCCGACCGCAGACGCCCGGCTGCCCGACGGCACCCGCCTGCACGCGGTGCTCCCGCCCCTCGGTGGGCCGTGCGCGCTGCTGTCGCTGCGCGTGGTCCGGGCGCGGCCATTCACGGTGGAGGAGCTCACCGCGTGCGGGACGGTCGCGCCCTCGGCGGCGCCCGTGCTGCGCGCGCTCGTCGCCGCGCGCGCAACCGTCCTCATCAGCGGCGCGACCGGCTCGGGCAAGACGACGCTCCTGGCGAGCCTGCTGTCCCTCGTGCCGCCCGACGAGCGGATCGTCCTCATCGAGGAGAGCGGCGAGCTGCAGCCGTCGCACCCGCACGTGGTGCGGCTGGTGACGCGGCGTGCGAACGTCGACGGCGCGGGGCGGGTGGACCTGCCCGAGCTGGTGCGCCAGGCGCTGCGGATGCGGCCGGACCGCATCGTGCTCGGCGAGTGCCGCGGCGCCGAGGTGCGCGACGTCCTGGCCGCCCTCAACACCGGCCACGAGGGCGGGTTCGCCACGGTCCACGCCAACGCCGCGTCCGACGTGGCCGCCCGGCTCGAGGCGCTCGGCTCGCTGGCGGGGCTGTCGCGGGACGCGCTCGCGGCGCAGGCCGCCTCGGCGGTCGACGCGGTGCTGCACCTGCGGCGGGTGGGGCCGGGCCGGACGGTACGGCACCTCGAGGAGATCGCCGTCGTGCGCCGCGCCCCCGGTGGCGAGCTGGAGGTGGTGCCGGCGCTGCGGTGCGCCGCGGACGGCGTTGTCGACCGTGGTCCCGGCTGGCAGGCGCTGGCGCGTCGGCTCGGTAGGGAGGTCGTCGCGTGGGACGGCGTGGATGCCGTGGCCGGTGGGCGGTGACCGGCCTCGGCGTTCTCGTCGGCCTGCTCGGCAGCGCGGCGGTCGCGTGCGCGGGTGGCGCCCGACGTCGGCCGCCCGCACCGGCCGGCCGGCGGACCACGACCGGCCCCGGCGCACGCGCACCCGGCCGCCGGCTCGGCGCACGACGGTCCGCCGCGGATCGCGGCGAGGCCCGGCTCGCGGGGGCGCTCGTCGAGGTGGCGGCGTTGCTGCGGGCGGGGACGGCGCCGGCGGACGCCTGGAGCGGCGTCCTCGGGCTCCCCGTCGCGGACCGCGTGCCGACTGTCGCACAGCTCGCCACGGTCGCCGGCCCCGCTCGTCGCGCGCGCGGCTCGCCGCCGCCACCGCTCGCCGCGGTGGTCGCCGCGGCGCGGGTGGCCGACGAGCTCGGCGCACCGCTGTCCGGCGTCCTCGACCAGGTGGCCGCCGCGATCGCGGCGCAGGCCGAGGCGGCGGCCGAGGTGGACGCGGCGCTGGCCGGTCCCCGCTCGTCCGCCCGCGTGCTCCTGTGGTTGCCCGCGCTCGGCGTCGTGCTCGGCACGGCGCTCGGCGCCGACCCGATCGGCCAGCTGATCGGCGGCGGCGTCGGGACCGCGGCCGGTGTGCTCGGCCTGGCCCTGGTCGTCATCGGCCATGCGTGGAGCACGACACTGCTGCGCCGCGTAGCGCGCGCCGGGACCGCGCCGTGACGGGGACGGCACTGTCACCGGCTCGCACGGTCGCCGGGATCGCGCCGTGGCCGGGACGGCGCGTGGCCGGGGCCGCGCGGGACCGGGATCCCGCCGTGCTGGGAACTGGGCGTGGCGGGGACCACGCCGTGAGGGGGACCGTGCCGTGACTGGGATCGCGGTGCTCGCCCTCCTGGTGGCGGCGCTGCCATGGGCCGCCGGCCGGAGCGTTCGAGACGTGGCGCGTCGAGGGACCGTGCCGACGGCGAGCGGCACGGGCTCAGCGGCGGAGGACGGGTCGGTGATGAGCAGCCCGGTGGGTGGTCGCACGGCGGGCCGGGAGCGCCGGCCCGGGACGACGACCGCCGGCCGGCCTGGGCACCCTCGAGACCCCGCCCGGTCGTCCGCGGTCGATCCGGCGCTCCTCCTCGACCTGGTGGCCGTCGCCCTCGCGGCGGGCGCACCCGTTCCGACAGCCCTCGTGTCGGTGGGCACCGCCTGGCCCGGCCATGCGGGGGAGGCGCTGGTGCGCGCCGCCCGGGCGCTCACGCTGGGCGCGTCGTGGGACGTCGCGTGGGCCGGCGGCGGCGCGGCGGCGCTCGCGGTGGCGAGGGCGCTCGAACCCGCGTGGACGGCAGGTGCGTCGCCGGTGCCGTTGCTGCGGACGGCCGCGGACCGGTTGCGCTCGCGGCGTCGAGCGGAGACCCGGGCGGCCGCCGGGAGGCTCGGCGTGCAGCTGGTCCTCCCGCTGACCCTCTGCTACCTGCCGGCGTTCGTGCTGGTGGGACTCGTACCGGTGGTGGTCTCGCTGTCGAGCAGCCTCCTCGGGTGAGGCGACCACAGCCCGTCGTCCGGGTGCGCCCATCCGGGGGAGGCCCGCGGTCCGGCCGGCACGGTCCTCGGTCGTCGGGACGCTCGTCCGGTCGGCCGTCCGGCCGGCGTCGGAGGAGGGAGCAGGCATGGACGGGGCAGGCACGGGCGACGGGGGCACGACGAGGGCGGCGCGCAGTGCGCGGCGGACGAGGAGCCGCGTGCAAGCGGCGGCACAGGCTGCGGTGCGGGGGCTGGGCCAGTGGCGCATGCCTGGGTGGCGGACCGGCGAGGTGGCCGGTGACGCCGGGACGACGACCGCCGAGTACGCCATGGTGACGATGGCCGCGGTGGCGTTCGCCGGCCTGCTGGCCCTCGTGCTCCGCAGCGACGAGGTGCGCGGCATGCTGACCGACCTGGTCCACCGCGCGCTCAGCCAGTGAGGCGCGGACGCGACGGCGGAGCCGTGACGGTCGAGCTCGCGGTCGGCATGGTGAGCGTGGTCGTCCTGCTCGGGCTCGTGCTCGCGCTGGTCGCCGCGGGCATCGCCCAGATCAGGTGCACCGATGCGGCGCGGGCGGGCGCTCGGGCGGCGGCGCTGGGCGACGACGACGAGGCGGTGGCGCTCGTGGTGCGAAGGTCGGCCGGCGGTGGTGCGTCGACGACCGTGGCGCGGGCCGACGGGTGGGTCGACGTCACCGTGCGCGTGCCGGTCCTCGGCGGCGTGCTGCTCGACGGCCTGACCGCTGACGCGACCGCCGGCCTGCCGGTCGAGCCGTGAGCGCGCGGGCCGCGACGGTCCGCGCGGGGTGGCGCTCCGACGAGGGCGCCGGCTCGGTCCTGACGCTGGCCGTCGGCGCGGTGGTCGTCGTGCTCGCGGTTGCCCTCGGTCTGCTGGTCCAGGCGACCGGCGCCCACGCCCGCGCCCAGCTGGTGGCGGACCTGTCGGCGCTGGCGGCCGCCCAGCAGGCGCAGCGCGCGGCGTTCGGGATCCCCGGCGTCGGCGACCCGTGCGGGAGGGCGCGGGACGTCGCCGTGCACAACGGCGGCACGCTCGCGCACTGCTCCGAGCCCCGCCCGGGCCAGGTCGCGGTCGACGCCGTCGTGACCACCCCGCTCGGCGCCGCCCACGTGACGGCCCGGGCGGGGCCCCGGCCGCCGTGACGGCACCGCTACGCGGGGGCGTGCGCCAGCACCGCGTCGAGCAGGCGGATCGCGGCGTCCTTCTCGAGGGGCTCGTTGCCGTTGCCGCACTTCGGCGACTGGACGCAGCCGGGGCACCCGGACGCGCAGCCGCACCCGGCGATGGCGTCACGCGTGGCGCGCAGCCACGCAGCCCCGAGGTGGAAGCCGCGTTCGGCGAACCCGGCGCCACCGGGGTAGCCGTCGTGCACGAACACCGTGGCCGTCTCGGTGTCCGGGTGCTGCACCGTCGACAGGCCACCCAGGTCCCAGCGGTCGCACGTCGCGAGCAACGGCAGGAGGCCGATCGACGCGTGCTCGGCGGCGTGCAGCGCACCCGGGGCCAGCTCGGCGGTGACGCCGGCCTCCGACAGGACCGAGGCGGGCGCCGTCCACCAGACGGCGGTCGTCGGCAGGGTCCGCGCCGGCAGGTCGAGCTCCTCCGAGCCGAGCACCTGCAGGTCGGGGAGGCGTTTGCGCTGGTAGCCGAGCACCTGGCTGGTGACGTCCACCGCGCCGAACCCCCACGTCACGGGCCCCCACGCGACCTCGTGGTCGACGCGCCGGACCTCCGTCGAGGTCACCCACCGGGCCCACGTGCCGTAGTCGACGGCGCGCCGCGTCACCAGGGCGATGCCGTCCTCGAGCGAAAGGCCATCGACCACGTAGGTGGTCCCCTGGTGCACGTAGACGGCGCCGGGGTGGACCGTCGAGTCGGCGGCGGCCGCGTCGACCGTGCCGAGCAGCCGGCCCGTCTCGGACTCCACGACCCGCACCGGCTCGCCGCCGGCACCCCGCAGGTCCGTCAGCCGGTTCGCGGGCTCGGGGTGCGTCCAGTACCAGCCCGACGAGCGCCGCCGCAGCCATCCCCGGTCGACCAGCTCGTCCAGCACGGCGGGGGCACCCGGGCCGAACAGGTCGAGCTCGTCGGCCCGCAGCGGGCGCTCGGCGGCGGCGGCGGCGAGGTGCGGGCCCAGCACGTAGGGGTTGCCGGTGTCGAACACGGTGGCCTCGACGGGCACGTCCAGGACGGCGGCTGGGTGCTGCACCAGGTAGGTGTCCAGCGGGTCCTCGCGTGCGACGAGCACGGCGAGCCCTTCGGTCCCCGCCCGCCCCGCCCGTCCCACCTGCTGCCAGAACGACACCCGGGTGCCCGGCCACCCGGCGACGAGCACGGCGTCGAGCCCGGTGATGTCGACGCCGAGCTCCAGCGCGTTCGTCGTCGCCAGCGCCCGCAGCTCGCCGGTGCGGATCGCCCGCTCCAGCTCGCGTCGCTCCTCGGGCAGGTACCCGCCGCGGTAGGCGGACACGAGGCCCTCGAGCCGGTGGTCCACCTCGCCGAGGTGCGCGCGTGTCGTCGTCGCCACCGACTCCGCGCCACGCCGCGACCGCGTGAACGCCAGCGTCCGGGCGCCCGCGACGACGAGGTCCGTCAGCAGGTCGGCGACCTCAGCCGTCGCCGTGCGCCGGGGCTTCTCGACCGGTCCCCACGGGTCTTCGTCGGGCAGCAGGTCCGACCAGGGGGCGTCGCCGCCAGGCAGCTCGGGCGGTCGCCACAGGACGACGGTCCGCCGGCCTGCGGGCGAGACGTCGTCATCCACCGCGACCACCTCGTCGGGCTCGACGCCGATCAGACGCGCGGCGCTGACCTGCGGCTCCGCGGTGGTCGCCGACGCGAGGACGAATGTCGGGCTCGCGCCGTAGGCCGCCGCGAGGCGCCGCAGCCGGCGCAGGACGAGCCCGACGTGCGCGCCGAACACCCCCCGGTAGGCGTGGCCCTCGTCGACCACGACGTAGGCCAGCGACGAGAGGAGCCGCGACCAGCGCTCGTGCTGCGGCAGCAGCGCGAAGTGCAGGAAGTCGGGGTTCGTCAGCACCACGTCGGCGTACTCACGGGCCCAGCGCCGCTCGTCGGGCGGCGAGTCGCCGTCGCAGGTCGTGACGCGCAGGTCGCGGACGGCCGCGGCCGCCAGCAGGCGCTCGAGCGCGTGCACCTGGTCCGAGGCCAGCGCCTTCGTCGGGCAGAGGTAGAGGGTCGTGGCCCGCCGGACGACGGTCTCGATCCGGCCCGACGACGCCGGAGGGGCCGCGGCGTGCCGGACGGCCGAGAGCGCCGGCAGCCAGAACGCGAGCGACTTGCCCGATCCCGTGGAGGTGGCGAGGACGGTGTGGTGGCCGGACCACGCCGCGTCCGCGGCCCGCGCCTGGTGGGTCCAGGGCCGCTCGACGCCCAGCGCGCGGTACCCCGCCACGACGTCCGGGTCCGCCCACGCCGGCCACTCCGCCGTCCTGCCCTCCCGGGCCGGCAGGTGCCGCACGTGCGTCGCCCGGTCAGCGCGGCGCCCGCCGGCGAGCAGCACGTCGAGCAGGTCGCCGGTGGGCACGGCGCCATCCTCACACGCAGCACCGACCCCGGCGGCGCCTCACCAGCCCCACGAGGAGTCCGCGTGCGGCGGCGTCGGGCAGGTGCCGCCGGGCTGGATCACCGGCTCGAAGTGCCACGGCTCGTTGGCGTACGTGCGGCACAGCCCGAACCGGCCCCCGTGGACGCCGAGCCAGGCGGCACCGGACGTCGGGCCGACGTCGATCGCCTCACCCTGCACGTGCGCCGACTTGTCGGGCGGCAGCACCCAGCGGTGCGCCTCCGTCACCGAGCCGTACGTGGCGATGTCCCCGGCGATGATCTGCTCCTGCTCGGCGACCGAGCGCCAGCCGGAGGTCAGGGTGAGCGTCACGCCGGCGGCGCGGGCCGCCGCCTTGGCCGCCTCGAAGCGGCGGAGCAGCTCGGGATCGAGCCCGGTGGCGGTGGAACCGGACGTCGGCTCGTCGGCCGATGACTCGGAGGCGCTGGCGGTGGGCCCGGGGCCCGCGGCGGCCTGGCCGGCGGCCGTCGACGTGCCGCCGGCCAAGCCGTCGGCCGCCCGATCGCCGTCGGTGCCCGACCGCGGGTTCGTCGTCCGCGCGCCCGGCTGCGTCCCGACACCGGGGCCCGGCGCCTGCCGAGCCGCGCCGATCGCCCCGGGCGCCGTGCGGAGAGGCTCGCCGGCCGCGGGCGTGGTGAAGGCGAGTGCCAGGACACCGGCGGACCCGAGCAGGATCACCGCGGCGACGAGCACCGCGACGGTGGCGTACCGGTGCCGTGGCTGATCCGTGGTGGGAGGTCGCATGCCTCCACGGTCGCCGGATCCCCGCCGGCCGTCGTCGCCGCGCGGGATGACCACGGCCGCCGGGGGCCGCGACGACCGTCGGACCACCGTCCGCCCGAGGGATGACCGGCCCGGTCCGCGGCTCCGCCCGGCGGTGGCCGACGACCCCGGGGGATCGCCGACCACCGCGCGGGGTGGCTCAGGAGCGGCCGTGCCCGAAGCCCGGCAGGGCCGCCGTACGGTCGGCCTTCACGCCCTGCAGCTCGTTCGGGTTGATGCCCAGCAGCGTGAGGATCGTGGGGGCGATCTGCGTGGTCTGCACGGCCGTCGCCACGGTTGCGCCGTGCTCCACCCCGGCGCCGGCGACGACGAGCGGGACGTCCCGGTCGTCGGGCGCGGCACCGCCGTGCTCGGCGATCTTCTTGACCCCGCCGGTGTAGACGACGCCGTGCTGGGCGATGCCGATGAGGTCGGGCGCGTGGGCGTCGCCGATCGGTGCGTCGACGAGCCGGTCGGCATCGGCGCCGGTCACGACGGACGTCAGGCCCGACGAGGCGACGGTCGCGGAGTAGACGCCCTTCGGGTCGGTCACCAGGTTGGCCGGCGCCGGGTGCGACAGCAGGTAGCCCTTGACGAAGGCCAGCGCGGCGGCGCTCCGGTCCGACAGCCACAGGAGCATGCCGTCGTCGTCGACCGAGAAGACCACGAGCTGCGTGTTCTGCGGGTGGCCGGCGGCCCAGGCCGCGTTGATCGCGTCGATGATCGCGCCGTCGTCCACCCGGCGGAGGGCCGCGGAGTCGATCGGTGACTGGCCGTGCTTGGCGGACAGGATGATCGTCGTGTCGCCTGTCAGGTGCCGTGCCGCGAGCTCGGCCTGGAACCGGCCGACCTGCGCGTCGATGTAGTCCAGGGCCTTCGAGAGCAGCGGGCCCGGCGTGCCGTCGGCGTTGTAGCCGCCGGTCAGCCCGTCGCTCGTCGGCAGCTTCTGCGCGGTGGAGACGGTCTGGAAGTTCATGCCGAACACCGCGGGCACGCCGACGGTGCGGGCGCCGGAGTGGTCCTTGCCGTCGATCTCGTTGAGGACGGCCGCGACCTTCGTGGAGTCGTACTCCTGGGTCAGCAGGTTGTCGTTGGTCCAGTCGGCGCCGGCCGCGTCCGCGACCGAGTTGATCTCGGGCGTGAAGAGGTCCTGCACGCCGGTGCCGGAGGGGCCGTTGAGGATCTCGTAGGCGGCGTGCTTGTCGGACCAGGCGGTCGTCAGCCCGTGCGCCCGCGCCACCTCGAACACGGTGTTCACCCGCAGGTACGAGTGCGGGTACACCGGCAGGCACGTGCTGGGGTCGACCGGCAGGGCGGCCGGGTCGAGCAGCGCCTGCGCGTTCGGCGTCAGCCGGAGGATCGCCTTCGTCACGGCGGGGGCCGATGCCAGCGTCTGGGCCAGGGTGTTCGTCGGGAGCGCCGCGAGCGCCGGGTCCTTGAGGCCCTGGCCGGCGTCGAGCGTGATGGGGTTCTGCGACCGGTCGGCGGCCTCGGTCCAGGCGACCTCGGTGCCGGGCGTCGCGGTGCTGCAGTCCAGCGTCCCGGGCGCGAGCAGGGTCCGGTTGTAGGTGTCGTCGTAGTAGACGCCGGCCGTCCCCGGGTCGGCTCCGGTCAGCTGCGCGATCATGCCCGGGAAGGAGTCCGACGGGAAGGTCGTCGTGGCCTGCGTGTAGCTGGTGCCCTGCCCGACGAGCGCGGCGAGCGACGAGCCCGGGTGCGCCGCGATGTAGGCCGCGAGGTCCGACTGGTGCAGGCCGTCGACGGACAGCAGCAGCACGTGGTGGGCGGCGGCGTGGTGCGTGGTGTCGCTCGCGGCCGCGAAGGGCGCGGTGGCGAGGAGGCATCCTGCGGTGGCGGCGACCGTGCCTGCGGCGATCAGACCCGCTGTGTGGCGCTGGAGCATGGAGAGCCTTTCCTGAGCGACGGGGGTGTCGGGGAGGCCAGTCAAGGTCGCGTCGGCGACGGGCCGAACGTCACCCGGGTGAACCTGCGATGAACGCACCCTGTGTGTCCGACGACCGGGCGTTCCGGCCGGCGGCCACCGGATCGGCCCGCGTCCGCTGCGGGCCGGGGTCGCGGAGGGGCAGGATCGGGCCGTGAGCATCGACCTCAACGCCGACCTCGGCGAAGGTGACGGCCCCTGGCGCCAGGGCCCGGTGCCCGACGAGGAGCTGCTGGCCCTGGTGACCAGCGCGAACGTCGCAGCGGGGTTCCACGCGGGCGACCCGCTGCTCGTCGCGCGGACCTGCGCGCACGCCGTGCGCCGTGGGGTGGCGATCGGCGCCCATCCGTCGTACGACGATCGCGACGGCTTCGGCCGGCGTCGCGTCGAGGTGGCGCCCGCGGTGCTCACGGCGCAGGTGCTCTACCAGCTCGGGGCGGTCGCGGCGCTGGCGCGCTCGGTGGGCGGGGCGATGACGCACGTGAAGCCGCACGGCGCGCTCTACAACCGGATCGTGCGCGACGACGAGCAGGCCCAGGCCGTCGTCGCGGCCGTCGCGCGGTTCGACCCCACGCTGACGCTCGTCGGGCCGCCCGGGGCGCGCGTCCTCCAGCTGGCCGACGAGGCCGGCATCCCCACGGTGCGGGAGGCCTTCGTCGACCGGGGCTACCGGCCCGACGGCACTCTGGTGCCCCGCGGGGAGCAGGGGGCCCTCGTCACGAGCCCGGTGCTGGCTGGGGAGCGCGCGGTGCGGCTGGCCGCCGAGGGCAAGGTCGTCGCGGTCGACGGCACCGTCATCGACGTGCCGGCCGACTCGCTCTGCGTCCACTCCGACACCCCGGGCTCGATCCAGATCGCCCGTGCCGTGCGGTCCGCGCTCGCGGCGGCGGGGGTCGCGGTGGCGCCGTTCCGCGCTCCGACTGCCGTGCTGCGGGCGGACTGAGGACGCGCCGCGTGACCACGCGTGTCGGGCGCCGTCGGTCGGGCGGCGCGATGCCGGGCGCCGACCTCCAGTGGCAGCTCGTCGGCGACGACGGCCTCATGGTCGACCTCCCGGGCGCCGACGCCGTCGGCAGGGCGGGCGCAGCGCTTCGCGCGGCACCGCCCGCTGGGGTGGTCGACGTGATCCCGGCGGCGCGCACCGTCCTGGTCCGTGGCTCGTCGCACGGCCGGGACCGGTGGGCTGCCGAGGCGCGCGCGTTGGTCGAGGTCGCGGTGGGTGCGGCGCAGGTGGACGCCTCGTCGTCAGCCGTGTCGTCGGGCCCCCTCGGGCGCCTGGTCGAGATCCCCGTGCTCTACGACGGCGCCGACCTCGCCGACGTCGCGCGGCTGGCAGGGCTGACGGAGGCCGAGGTCGTCGCCCGGCACGCCGCCGCGCGCTACCGCGTCGCCTTCGGTGGCTTCATGCCCGGCTTCGCCTACCTCGTCGGGCTCGACCCGGCGCTCGTCGTGCCCCGGCTGGCGACGCCGCGGACGCGCGTGCCCGCCGGCGCGGTGGCGATCGCGGGGGAGTACGCGGCGGTCTACCCGCGCGCCACCCCCGGCGGCTGGCGCCTCCTGGGGCGCACCGACGTGGTGATGTTCGACGCAGCGCACGACGAGCGCCCGGCGCTCCTCGCTCCGGGGGATGCGGTGCTGTTCGTCCCGGCGCGGGATCGTGTGGTCGCCGTCGGCCCACCCGGGGGGCGGACGACTCGCGAGACGTCCGGCGCTGCGACTGGCCTCGGGCAGGCGCACCGGCAGGTGCCCGGCCGTGCCGGGGCCTCCGCCGCGCCGGCGGGTTCGCCGGCATCGGGAGCTCCCGGCGGCGGCCTCGCCACGACCGACCCGCTGCCGTCAGCCGGCCTCGAGGTCCTGGCCACCGGGCCGCTCGTGCTGGTCGAGGATGCCGGGCGCCCCGGGCTCGCGGCCGTCGGCGTGCCGCGGAGCGGTGCCGCGGACCTCACCGCCCTGCGCACCGTCAACCGCCTCGTCGGCAACCGCGCCGACGCCGCGGTGCTCGAGGTGGTGCTCGGCGGGCTCGTCGTGCGCTTCGGCACCACGACGGCGTTCGCCCTGGTCGGGGCTTCCGCGGAGGCCGAGCTCGACGGGAGGCCCGTCCCCACCGGGCGGGCGGTTCGAGCACCCGCCGGCGCCACCCTCGCGCTCGGCGTCCCGCGGACGGGGCTGCGGACGTGGCTGGCCGTCCGCGGCGGCCTCGACGTGCCGGCGGTCCTCGGGTCCCGGTCGACCGACGTCCTGTCGGCGCTCGGACCAGCTCCGGTCACGGTGGGCGAGGTGCTGAGGCTGGGCCGCGCGTTCGAGGGGCTCCCCGAGCCGTCGGCTCCCGGCGACGGGGCAGGGGTCGCGGCCGGTGAGCCCGACCCCGGTTCGACCGGTTCGCGCGCCCCCGGAACGGACCCCGCCGGCGCGCCGGACGTCGTGGTGCTGCCGGCGACGTCCGGGCCGCGCATCGACCGCCTGGCCGACGAGTCCCGCGTGCGCCTCGTCGACCAGGAATGGGTCGTGACGGCGAGCAGCAACCGCGTCGCGCTCCGGCTGGACGGTCCGCCGGTGACGCGGGCGGACGACGACGAGCTGCCCAGCGAGGGCCTCGTCCTCGGGGCGGTGCAGGTGCCGCACGACGGCCGTCCGGTCGTCTTCGGCCCGGACCATCCCGTCACGGGCGGGTACCCCGTCGTGGCCGTGCTCACCGCCGAGGGGATCACCCGGGCGGCGCAGTGCCGGGCCGGAGACCGCGTGCGTCTGGCCGTAGGGCCCCTCTGACCTGCGAGGGCGCGGCCGGTCGGTTTCACCCGACCGACATGTCCGGTTCACCCGCGTTTGTGCCTTTCATGTCCGGATTGTCCGATAGCGTCCCGCCCAGACGAAGTTGGACATCCGACCGAAACGCACGAAGGAGCCTCTGAGCCCATGGCGTTCGCACGCCGCACTGCCGCCCGCCCGACCCGACTGGTCGGCGCCGCCTCGATCGCCGGTGGAGCTGTGGCGGTTGCCCTGGCGATCCTCGGCCCCGCCTCTGCCGCCTCGGCCACCCCGCCGGGTGGCGGCGGCCACGACAAGGTCTGGGTGTGCAAGTACGTCGACGTCCCGGGCAAGGAGGAGACCCTCAAGAACGGGAACGACGGCCTCGTCTGGGTCAGCGCCAGCACGCTCAAGGGCCAGCCGGTCGTGGTCGGCGCGTCCTTCACCGACGACCAGGGTCGGTCGCTGGTGGTCCAGATCGGTGGGGACCGTCCGTCGCCGACCATCTGTCCGGGATACGTCCCGCCGACCACGACGCCGACGCCCGACCCCACGACGACGACCCCGGCTCCGGACCCCACGACGACGACCCCGGCTCCGGACCCCACGACGACCACGCCGGCTCCGGACCCGACGACGACGACCCCGGCTCCGGACCCGACCACGACCACGCCGGCTCCGGACCCCACGACGACGACCCCGGCTCCGGACCCCACGACGACCACGCCGGCTCCGGACCCGACGACGACGACCCCGGCTCCGGACCCGACCACGACCACGCCGGCTCCGGACCCCACGACGACGACCCCGGCTCCGGACCCCACGACGACCACGCCGGCTCCGGACCCGACGACGACGACCCCGGCTCCGGACCCGACCACGACCACGCCGGCTCCGGACCCCACGACGACGACCCCGGCTCCGGACCCGACGACCACCACGCCGGCTCCGGACCCCACGACCACCACGCCGGCTCCCACCACGCCGGCCCCCGACCCCACCACGACGACGAAGCCGGTCACCGAGGTGCTCGCTGACGACTCGGCCAGCAACCCGCCGGACGCCACCGCGGTGCTCGCGTCGACCGGCTCCAGCGACGTCCAGCCGCTGCTCCTGGTGGGCCTCGGTGCTATCGCCCTCGGCGGCATCGTCCTCATGGAGTCGCGCCGCTCGACCCGCCGTTCTCGTGGCTGACCCACGGCTCGTGGCTGCGGCAGGCGGAGCCCGTAGCTAGCAACCCGCCTGCGCAGTGCGACCGAAGCCCCCGGACATGCCCCCTGTCCGGGGGCTTCGTCGTGCCCGCCTCCCGCGCGCTGGTGGCCGCCCACCTCCCGCGCGCTGGTGGCCGCCCGCCTCCCGCGCGCTGGTGGCTGCCCGCCTCCCGCGCGCTGGTGGCTGCCCGCCTCCCGCGCGCTGGTGGCTGCCCGCCTCCCGCGCGCCGGTGGCTGCCCGCCTCCCGCGCGCCGGTGGCTGCCCGCCTCCCGCGCGCCGGTAGCCGCCTTCCCGCGCGTCGGCGGCCGCGCAGCCCCGCCGGAACTCACCCGTCATTCGGGACCTTCGTCCTAAGCCCAAGGGCCCCGGCGGGGCTGCGCGCGTGACGAGAGAATGCAACATGTAGCCACGCCGGGCGTGTCGCACCACAACATCTTGTGTTCTCGGGTCGGATGGGGCCTGCACCCCGGGGCGGTGTGCGGGAGTCCGAGGAGAGGGAAGCGATGTCACAGGAGCCGGTTGTCGTCGAGGTGGGGAGCTCGATCGAGGAGTACCTCGACCGGAGCGACTGGCGTGTCAACGCCAACGCCAACCAGGGCTATTCGCTGGGTGGCCTGATCCTCAACACGGCCGGCAAGGTCGTCGCCAACTACTGGCTGAGCCACGTGTATCGCCCCGAGATCGGCGAGGCGCACCGCAACGGCGACCTCCACATCCACGACCTCGACATGCTGAGCGGGTACTGCGCGGGCTGGTCCCTGCGCAACCTGCTGCAGGAGGGGCTCAACGGCGTCCCCGGCAAGGTCGAGGCGACGGCGCCGAAGCACTTCTCGAGCGCGATCGGCCAGATCGTCAACTTCCTCGGCACCATGCAGAACGAGTGGGCGGGCGCGCAGGCGTTCAGCTCGTTCGACACCTTCATGGCGCCGTTCGTGCGGCTGGACAAGCTCTCGTACACCGAGGTGCGGCAGGGCATCCAGGAGCTGATCTACAACCTCAACGTGCCGAGCCGCTGGGGCACGCAGACGCCCTTCACCAACCTGACGTTCGACTGGACCTGCCCGGAGGACCTGCGGGACGACGTGCCGTTCGTCGGCGGCGAACCGGTGGACTTCACGTACGGCGACCTGCAGGTCGAGATGGACATGGTCAACCGGGCCTACATGGAGGTCATGACCGAGGGCGACGCCTCCGGGCGGGTGTTCACGTTCCCCATCCCGACGTACAACATCACCGCCGACTTCCCGTGGGAGTCGGAGAACGCCGAGCGGCTGTTCGCGATGACGGCGAAGTACGGGCTGCCGTACTTCCAGAACTTCATCAACTCCGACATGAAGCCCGGCGACGTGCGGTCGATGTGCTGCCGGCTCCAGCTCGACCTGCGCGAGCTGCTCAAGCGCGGCAACGGCCTGTTCGGCTCCGGTGAGCAGACCGGCTCGGTCGGCGTCGTCACCATCAACTGCGGCCGCCTCGGGTTCGTCCACGCGGGCGACGAGGCCGGGCTGATCGCCGCCCTGGACCACCTGCTCGACCTGGCGAAGGAGTCGCTGGAGCTCAAGCGGACGACGATCCAGGACCTCATGGACCGAGGGCTCTTCCCCTACACCAAGCGCTACCTGGGCAGCCTCGAGAGCCACTTCTCGACGATCGGCGTCAACGGCATCAACGAGATGATCCGCAACTTCAGCGGGGACGCCTACGACATCACGGACCCGCGCGGGCACGCCCAGGCGATCCGCCTGCTCGACCACGTGCGGGAGCGGATGGTCGAGTTCCAGGAGGAGACCGGCAACCTCTACAACCTGGAGGCGACGCCGGCCGAAGGCACCACCTACCGGTTCGCCAAGGAGGACCGCAAGCGGTTCCCGGGCATCCTCCAGGCCGGCACCGACGTCAACCCGTACTACACGAACTCCTCGCAGCTGCCGGTCGCCTTCACCGACGACCCGTTCGAGGCGCTGGCGCGGCAGGACGAGCTCCAGACGAAGTACACCGGCGGCACGGTGCTGCACCTGTACATGGCCGACCGGATCTCGACGTCCGAGGCCTGCCGCGAGCTGGTCAAGCGCGCGCTGTCGTCGTTCCGGCTGCCGTACCTCACGATCACGCCGACCTTCTCCATCTGCCCGAACCACGGCTACCTGTCGGGCGAGCACTGGACGTGCCCGACCTGCGAGGCCGTGGGCAAGAAGGTCGAGTGCGAGGTCTGGACGCGCGTCATGGGCTACTTCCGCCCGGTGGCGTCGTTCAACGTCGGCAAGAAGGGCGAGCAGGCGGAGCGGGTCTCCTTCCAAGAGTCGGTCGCGTTCGGCGCCGACCCCGGGATGCACTCCTTCTCGCACGACGAGCTCGTCGGCGCCTCTGCAGGGATCTGACCATGACCGACCCCGCCGCTGCTGCGACGCCGAGCGTTCCCCCCACGGGGGCGCAGGGCGGTGCGCTCGCGCCGTCCGCGTCGCAGCGGCGGGACGCCGCGCCGGCCGCCGTCCGCGCCACGGCCGTCGGAGCCCCGCAGGACGAGGCCCGGGTGGTCTCGCTCGCGCAGGACGAGGCCCGGGTGGTCCCCCCAAGGCAGGACGAGGCCCGGGTGGTCCCGCCAGGGCAGGACGAGGCCCGGGTGGTCCCGCCAGGGCAGGACGAGGCCCGGGTGGTCCCGCCAGGGCAGGACGAGGCCCGCGTGGTCTCGCTCGCGCAGGGCGCGGACTCGTTGGCGATCGCGGGGCTCGTCGCGCTGTCGACGGTCGACTGGCCCGGCAAGCTCGTCGCGACCGTGTTCCTGCAGGGGTGTCCGTGGCGGTGCACCTACTGCCACAACGCGGGCATCCTCGACACCCGCACGCCGGGCGCCGTCCCGTGGTCGGCGGTGCGGACGCTCCTGGCCAAGCGCCACGGGCTGCTCGACGGCGTCGTGTTCTCCGGTGGGGAGCCAACCCGTCAGGTCGGCCTCCTGGACGCCGTGCGCCAGGTGAAGGGCGAGGGCTTCATGGTTGGGCTCCACACGGGTGGCGCCTACCCGGCGCGGCTCGCCCCGCTCCTGCCCTACGTCGACTGGATCGGGTTCGACGTCAAGGCGCCGGCGCACCTCTACCGCGCGATCACGCGCGTCGGTGGCGAGACGACGACGGCCGATCGCGCCTTCGAGTCGCTGCGCATGGTCCTCGACGCCGGGATCGACGTGCAGGTGCGCACCACGGTGGACCCGACGGTGCTGACCGACGACGATGTGCACGAGCTGACCGACACGCTCTTCGACATGGGCGTGCGCGAGCACGTGCTGCAGCAGGTCCGCACCGAGGGCACGACGCCGGAGTACCGCGCGGCGCTGGCGGCAGTTCGCGCCTGAGCGGGGGACGCCGCGGGTGCCGCGGGCCCTCGACGACGTCGTGCGCCAGCGGTGAGTCCGCCGAGACGTACGCCGGGCGGTCGTCAGGCAGGGCGGTGGCGGGGCCCCTCAGAACGGCGGCTCGTCGGGGTCGCCGGCTGAGCCGGTCGGTCCCCCTGGGGGATCCGCCCCAGGGCGGCAGCCCCAGCGCGGTTCGTCGGGGTCGCGGTGGCGAATGGCGGCCAACGCGGCCGCAGTGAGCGTGATGGGGATCGCCAGCCTGGTGAAGGTGATGCCCCACGGGTCGGTCCACTCGCACGCCCCCGACCCTGGGACCCGGCGCACCGACCAGCCACCGCTCGTCTTCTGCTCGTGGTGGTGCTTGCACCGGGCGTCGAGGTTCGCGGCGGTGGTCTGCTCGTCGGCCGGCCGCTCGGCGTCGAAGGGCTCCCGGTGGTCGAGCTCGCACCGCCATCCGGGTTGGCCGCAGCCCATGAACGTGCACGTGACGTCGCGGGCGATGACGAACGCCGTGAGGTCCGCACCAGGCCGGTAGGTGGCGGTGCCCCGCTCGACGAGGGTGCCCGTCACGGGATCGGTGAGGAGCCGGCGCCACGTCCCGTCCCGGGCGATCTCGCGCGCCATGCCGGCCGGGATGGGCCCGAAGCCCGCCAGCTCGCCCGGCATCTCGTCGAGCCCGAGCAGCGTCGTGGCGGCGACCGTCACCTGGATCTCGGCGCGGCGACGGTGCTTGCGGGGGAGCGCGGTGCCGTCGGGCAGCGCCCCGGTGGCGGCGATCGTGTCGAAGAGGCGGGCGAACGCGTCCGCCCGGCGCTGGTGCACGTCACGCTCGTCGCCGGCGTCCCGTGCGGTTCCCGCGAGAGCGTCGACGACGGTGAAGACGGTGACCGCGGCCGGCGCGGGCAGCAGGGCGGTGAGCAGCGACATGCCGTCGCCGACCGGCCGGAGCTCCAGGCCCCGGTCGGCCCGGGCGCGGGCGCATCGCGCCTCGGCCTGTGCGGGTTCGGCCGCGATGACGAGCTTCTCCGCCAACCGCCGGAGCGCCGGCGGAGACAGGAGCGGCGCGTCGTCGAGCGCAGCCTCCACGACCCCGTCCCAACGCCGCGGGTCGCCGCCGACCGGCAATGCGTCCAGCACCGCGTCGACCCGCCGGAGATCGAGACTGCCGGACGCCAGCTCGTCGGACACCCGCGGGTGGGCCGCGAGGCCCTCCGCGCGAGTGACCATCCGTTGTGCCTGGTACGCGGTGCAGGAGAGCGCCGCCTGCAGCTCGTCGACCAGCCGGAACGCGCCGACCTCGCTCCTGGTGGTGAGCTCGCCGAGCACTCCGGCCTGGGCGGCCTGCGCCATCGCGATGACCTGATCCCAGCCCACCGCCCGGGCCAGCAGGTCCACGCTGGGGGCCCCGGACAGGTCGACATCGGACAGCGCTGCCGCCAGCGCCGCGACGTCGCGAGCGGGCACGACGTCGCGGAAGTCGGGCAGGCGCGTGCCGGCCGCGAACGGCCTCGGCCGTTCGGACTCCATGACAACCGCCGTCATGCGAACAACTGTACGAGTCGCCACTGACACGACCGCACGCATGCGATCCCTGGTCGGCGATGGGGATCGCCACCTCCGCCGAAGCGCCTCCGCTACGGCCGACGAGGGCGGGCCTGCGCTCGCGGACCATCCTGACGAGCCCCGCCTACACCCGCCACGGTCGCCCCTCGCTCGTCGGGCCGCGTGGTGCGGCCCTGTGCCCATGGTGACGAGCGGGCGCCCCGGAAAGTTGGGTCCTCGGGGGTGACGTGGCTGGATCGGTCGTCACGGGAGCGGCGCGCTGGCGATCAGCCAGGTGCCGGGTTCGGCCCCGGTCACGGTGACATCGACGACGAGCCGGAGCGCGTAGTCGCCCTGCAGACCGGGACCGCCGTCCGTGGGGGCGGGCACGCCGGGGCACCGGGTCAGCGCCGGAGGGTCCGGGAAGGTGATCGTGAGGCCGCCCGTCCATGCGTCCGGGTGGTTCGGGACCACGCTGCGCGCGACGACCGTCCCGCCCTGGATCGCGACGACGACCGGGTTCGCGACATCGACCAGGTCGTGGGCAACGGTCCGACCGGGCGTCGGCGTCAACACGGGCGACGCCGGGATGTTGGCGTACCCGTAGGGAGTCGGGTGCGGGTTCAGCGCGGCGGTGTACGGCGCCCCGGGCGCGTCGACGAGGGCCGCCAGGTCGTCGGCCGGTGCGCCGCAGCCGGTGCGCGCCGCGAGGTCGGCAGGGCCGGCGGTGGTCGCGGACCCGGAGCTCGCCGAGCCCGGGGTCGCCGTGCCCGGGCTCGTCGAACCCGGACCTGCCGTGCCCGGGCGCGCCGGGGTCGTCTCCGGGCCCGTCGCACCGAGGCCGGACGGGCCGGCGCCGGCTGCGGGTGCGGTGATGGTCACGGAGGTGGTGACGCTCGAGCGCACGTCGACGAGGGCGGGATCGACGGCGGGGACGGTCGTCGCGTACGAGAGCGTCTGCGTCACGACGAGCGTGTACGAGCCGGGCGCGAGGTACGGCGAGCCTTGGCCGCTCGGGTACTGGTCGCACGACGCCAACGTGCGCGTGACCCGCGTGGTGACCGGGAACGGGTTGGCGACCAGGTACCCGTCGGGCCCGAGGCGTTCGGCGAGGCTCCCCGAGAGGTCGGGCGTGGCCGGGCCCTCCTGGACGCCGATGACGACGCCGTTCCTCACCACCGACAGGTCGGTGCCCCACACGACGGCGGACGAGCCGGCGGGCGCCGCCGGCACGGCGACGGTCACGGAGGCGCTCCAGGGACCGTCGGCGGGGATGGACGACGAGGCGTCGGTCACCGTGACGGGAACGTCGCCGCCGAGATGGGGCAGCGCGTCGCCGACGACCTGCCCGCAGCGGAGGAACTGGGCGGGCCAGTCGGCCTGGACCTGCGACGAGGGGGCGGGCCCGGGGCCGGGGAGGACGCGCGGCGCGCCCGCGAGGTGCGGCAGCCCCGCGTACGCCCCGCCGGCCATCGCGACGACGACGAGCGCCGCGAGGCCCGACGTCACACCCGTGCGCCGCGCACGCCGCCGCCGGGCACCGGCCCGCACCGCCTCGACCGAGATCGTGAAGGCCCGCGCCTCGGCGCCGCCCGAGGCCTCGTCGAGCGCCCGCGCCAGCGGGTTCCGCTCGTCGGGGCCGGTCACCGGGGCCTCCGCCGGGGAGCGGCGGACGGCGCGGCCCGTGCGGACATGTCCTCACGCGGCACGTCCCTCCGCAGGGGACGCTCGTCGGGCGCCGGCGGCCGTCCCCGGCGCGGTGTCAGCTCGACCACCACCTCGTCGTCCGCCTCCGGCATCGGCCCGAGCAGCGGCTCCAGCCGGTGCCGCGCGTCCGAGAGGTAGCGCTTGACCGTCCCCTCGGCGAGGTGCAGGCGGGCCGCCACCTCCGCCACGGGCAGGTCCTCGGCGTAGCGGAGCACCGCCACGGACCGCTCGGTGGGGGACAGCCGCAGCAGCGCCAGGCGCACGTCCGTCGCCGCGGTCACCGCGGCCTCGGGGGACGGTGCCGCCGGCTCGTCGTCCGACGAGCCGAACAGGTGCCGCACCCGGGCCCACCGCGCCGCTCGTCGTGCCCCGTCGAGGTAGGCCGTCAGCATCGCGCGGCGCACGTAGCGTTCGGCGTCGTCGGGCGCGAACCCCGTCCTCGTCCGGCTGAACGTCCGCACCAGCCCCTCCTGCACCAGGTCGGCGGCGGCGTCGCGGTTGCCCGTCAGCAGGTAGGCGTAGCCGAACAGGGCCCCGGCGCGCTCGCGGGCGAGCACCGCCAGGGCGTCGTCGGCGTCGCCGCTGCTCACGTCACCTCCGTGCACCGTCACAGCCCTAGACGCTCAGCGTGGCGCACCGGTTGGGGGGACGCAGGTGATTCCGTGGCGTCACCCGCGCGGCCGGCCACCCTTGTTAGGACCTAGGTCACGTGTCGCGGCTAGACTGCCGCCTTCCGTGGGCGCCGCTGCCTGCGACTCCGCGGGGAACGGCGCCGGGACGACGGTCAGCACGACCGTCGGCACGGCGGAGCAGCGACCGGGAAGGCGTGAGCAGCGGGTGGCCACGAGCCACGAGCCACGTGCCTGAGCAGGGGAGGACTCATGCTCCATCTCGACGCCACGAGCGTCGCCATCGTCTCGGTCGTCGGCGTGCTCGCGCTCGCCGCGCTGGTGGTCGCGGGCGTGCTCGCGCGCCAGGTGCTGGCGGCCGACGAGGGCACGCCCCGGATGCAGGACATCGCCAAGGCCGTCCAGGAGGGTGCCACCGCCTTCCTCCGCCGCCAGCTGCGGACCCTCGCCCTGTTCGCCGTGGTCGTCGTCGCCCTGCTCCTGCTGCTCCCCGGCTCCGCCGGCGTCAAGGCCGGCCGCTCGGTGTTCTTCCTCGTCGGCGCCGCCTTCTCCGCGGCCATCGGGTTCCTCGGCATGTGGCTCGCCACCCGGGCCAACCTCCGCGTCGCCGCCGCCGCGTCGACGAAGCACGGGCGCGCCGAGGGCGCGCGGATCGCCTTCCGCACCGGCGGTGTCGTCGGCATGTCCGTCGTGGGGCTGGGCCTGCTCGGGGCCGTGACCGTCGAGCTGATCTTCGGCTCCGACGCGCCGGCGGTCCTCGAGGGCTTCGGCTTCGGCGCCGCGCTGCTGGCGATGTTCATGCGCGTCGGCGGCGGCATCTTCACCAAGGCGGCCGACGTCGGTGCCGACCTGGTCGGCAAGGTCGAGCAGAACATCCCCGAGGACGACCCCCGCAACGCCGCGACCATCGCCGACAACGTCGGCGACAACGTGGGCGACTGCGCCGGCATGGCGGCGGACCTCTTCGAGTCCTACGCCGTCACCCTGGTCGCCGCGCTCATCCTCGGCCGGGCGGCGTTCGGCGAGCAGGGCATGGTGTTCCCCCTCATCGTCACGGGCATCGGCGCGCTGGTGGCGGGCCTCGGCGTGGCGATCACCCGGGTGCGCGGCACCGAGTCGGGGCTGACCGCGATCAACCGCGGCTTCTACGTCTCGGCCCTGGCCGGCCTGGTGCTGGCGGCCGTCGCCTCCTTCCTCTACCTGCCCTCGTCGTTCGCCGGCATCACCGGCGGCACCGCGGGCCTCGAGACCCATCGCGGGGACCCCCGGCTCGTCGCGAGCGCGGCCGTCCTCGTCGGGATCCTGCTGGCCGGGGTGATCCTCTGGGTGACCGGCTACTTCACGAAGACGACGAGCAAGCCGACCCTCCACGTCGCGCGCACCACCCTCACCGGCCCCGCGACGGTCGTCCTGTCCGGCATCGGCGTCGGCTTCGAGTCGGCGGTCTACACCGCGGGCATCATCGCTGCCGCGATCTGCGCCGTGTTCCTCGTCGCCGGCGGCTCGGTGCCGCTCGCCCTCTTCCTCATCGCGATCGCCGGCTGCGGCCTGCTCACCACGGTGGGCGTCATCGTCGCGATGGACACGTTCGGCCCGGTGAGCGACAACGCGCAGGGCATCGCCGAGATGTCCGGCGACGTGACCGAGGAGGGCGCGCAGATCCTCACCGACCTGGACGCCGTCGGGAACACGACGAAGGCGATCACCAAGGGCATCGCGATCGCCACGGCCGTGCTGGCCGCGACCGCGCTGTTCGGCTCCTTCGCCGACGAGGTGACGCACGCCGTCTCGAACGTCTCGGGCACCGTGACCGGCGACCTGGTCAAGGCGATGCTCGACTACCAGGTGATCTCGCCGATCACCCTGGTGGGCGTCATCCTCGGCGGGGCGACCGTGTTCCTCTTCTCCGGCCTGGCGATCGACGCCGTCACCCGGGCCGCGGGCTCCATCGTCTTCGAGGTGCGACGGCAGTTCCGCGAGCACCCCGGCATCCTGTCCGGCACGGAGCGGCCGGAGTACGGCAAGGTCGTCGACATCTGCACGCGCGACTCGCTCCGCGAGCTGGCGACCCCGGGGCTGCTCGCCGCCTCCGCGCCCATGGCCGTCGGCTTCGGCCTCGGGATCGGCCCGCTGGCCGGCTTCCTCGGCGGTGCGATCGCCACGGGCGTGCTCATGGCGGTGTTCCTCGCCAACTCGGGCGGCGCGTGGGACAACGCGAAGAAGATCGTCGAGGACGGCCACTTCGGTGGGAAGGGCTCGGCCGCGCACGCCGCCGCCATCATCGGCGACACCGTCGGCGACCCGTTCAAGGACACCGCCGGCCCGGCGATCAACCCCCTCATCAAGGTGATGAACCTCGTGGCGCTGCTCGTCGCGCCCGCGGTGGTGTCCGTCTCGGTCGGGACGGGGGCCAACACCGCGCTCCGGCTGACGCTGGCGCTCGTCGCGGCGGCCGTGGCGTTCGGCGCGGTGATCGTGTCGCGGTACCGGGCGTCGAAGGCGGACCGCGAGGGGCGGCTCGAGGCCGAGGCCGCGCTCGCGGGCGCCGAGCCCATCGACGTCGTGCTGGCCGACGAAGAGGCGCGCGCCGCGCGCGGTCAGGTCGCGTAGCGGGATCAGGCGGCGGTCAGCGCGACGATCCGCATCGTCGCGTCGTCGCGCAGGCACGTCTGCACGAGGATCTGGCCGTCCAGGCCGGCGGCCGCGTCGTAGCGCGACCCCTTGGGCACGTCGCGCCGGTCCGTGACGACCCACACGATGCCGTCGATCCGCACATGGTCGCCGAGGCGGAGCGCGAGGACGGGCATGCCGCCGCACGCGCGGTGGATCGGGTAGTACGGCTTGCCGTCGACGTCCTCGAACCAGTGGGTCAGGCCGCCGAGGCACCGGTTCACGGCCTCCTGGCCGCCCGTGTCGACGACGGTGGTGCTCCAGGCGATCGTCGGGCCCGGTGGCGGCTTCGGCGGTGCGGGCGGCCGCGGCGGGGGCGCGAGCCGCGGCGGGGTGGCGACCTTGGCGGTCCGCTGCGCCGCCTGCGCGGCGGCCTGCGCGGCTGCCACCTGCTCGGCGGCGGCCTGCTCCGCGGCGGCCTGGGCTGCTGCCGCCTGCGCGGCGGCCTGCGCCGCAGCCACCCGCGCCGCCTCCTCCGCCGCGGCACGTGCCGCCGCCGCCGCGGCCTCCTCGGCCGCCCGCCGCGCGGCGGCCGCCTGCTCCAGGGCGACCTCCCGCTGCTCGATCATCACCGTGGCGGTCTGGATGGAGCGGACGGGTGCCGCCACCCCGGTGCGCTCGTCGGCGCCCCCGGCCACCATGTCCGCGGCCGCGCGGGACGCGGCGTCCCCCGGACCGGCAGCGCCCGCACCGGGGGCGGCGATGCCCGCGACGAGCACCGACGCCGAGGCGGCGGTCGCGAGCACCTGCTTCCACATGCCCGACCCATCGGCGGGTGAGGCGCCGTCGTGTGGAGTTCACCGCGACGTCCCCCGGACGGGCGAACGCGTCAGGGCCGAACGGTGCGGGCGCGCCTCAGCCGGCCGTCGACCGCTGCGCCTCAGCTGTGGGTGAGCGCGTACGTCAGGACTGTCAAGTGGTCGGCCGTCTGGCCGTCCAGCGTCACCCGGACCGTCCACGAGTGCGTGACGGCGGTGAACCCGTCGAGCCCGGCGAGCGTGTAGACGGCCTGCGACCCGTCCAGGGGTCCCGGCGTGGCCGCCGCCGAGGCGAGGGCTTGCTGCGCTCTCTGCTGAGCCTGCAGCTCCGCCAGGTCCGCCTGGATGGTCGCGGTCGACAGGTTCGCCTCTGCCTCGGCGATCTGACCGTCGAGGCTGGTCACCTCGGTGCGCGCGGCCTGCAGCGTCCGCGCCGCCCACTGCAGGGCGTCGGGCGATGCCTGCGCCGCGACGAGCGAGTCGTAGGTCCCCTGGGCGGCGGCCACCGCGGCCTGCGCCGAGGCGCGGCGGGCCTGGAGCGCGGCGAGCTCCGCCAGAGAGGCGTAGCCCGCGGCGGTGGGCGGCGTTCCGGGGGCCGGCGAGGCGTCTGCCGTCCCGGCGGTCGAGCCGCCCGACGCGACGAAGCCCAGCGGATCGGCCACGGTGGCGCCCGCGGCGCGCAGCGCCGCCGCCGCGCGGGTCGCACCGTCGTCGCCGGCCACCCCCACCTGCACCGTCCAGGCGGTCGTCGAGCCGTCGTCCGACGAGGTGTTCGACGTCACCGACACCAGCCTCCCGGTCACCACGGGGACCTCGTCGGACGGGAAGGCCGCCGGCAGCGTGACGCCGCCAGGCTGGTCGAGCAGCGTCACCGTCCAGGACCCGGCCGACGATCGCACGAGTCCGCCGCCCGCTGCCCGGTCCCACACGTACTGGACCGAGTACGTCCCCGCCGGCACGCGGGTGGGCGTGCCGGCGGGGGTCGGGCACGGCGCGAGGTCCGACGAGACCACCGAGGCGGTCTGCCCGGCCGACCCGGCGGCGGACAGGACCGAGGCCCCGATCCGCGCCGTGCCGACGGCGACCACGGTGCCGTTCCTCGTCAGCGTCAGCTCGCCCGGCGCGGCGTCCGTCGGCCCCACGGCGATCGCCGTGAGGGTGCGCCCGACGAAGGTGCCCAGCTGGGAGACCGCCCCGTCGACGGCGGCGCCGCCCGCCGCGTCGACCACGACGGGAGCGCCGGCCTGTGCCAGCCGTGGGCCGTCCAGCCGGGCCACCCGCGTGATGTCCACGCCGCACAGCTGCTGCAGCACCTCGCCCGGCGCGGGGACCGTCCCCGAGCTCTCGACCCCCCTGCGGTCGAGGCCCTGGACGCCGACGAGCGCCACGGCACCGGCGGCGGCGACGCCCACCGCCGAGCGTGTCGCGGCCCGGGCCCGCCGCCGGTGCCGGATCCGCGCCGAGAGGGCGGGCAGGTCGAGGTCCGCCGGGTCCTCGCCGACGAGCTCGTCGAGCGACGGCCCGTCCACGGCGTCGCGCAGCGTCTGGCCCAGGTTCAGCGCCATCGCTTCCTCCCCTCGACGAGCCGGACATCCTCGGTCTCCCCGGCGTCCTCGAGCGGGCCGAGCAGGGCCTCGAGCTGCTGCGTGGCGTCGGACAGGTACCGCTTGACCGACCCCTCCGCCAGGTCGAGGTCCCGCGCGATCTGCGGCACGGTCAGGTCGTCGTAGAACCGCAGCACCACGCAGGCCCGCAGCCGCGGCGGCAGCGTGGCGATCGCCCGCTGCACGTCGATGCGGTCGCCGGCGGCGTGGTCCGGTCCCTCGTCGTCGAGCACCAGGAGGTGCGCGACACCGGACCACCGCCGCCGGCGCCGGGTCCCGTCGAGGAAGACGGTGAGGATCGCGCGGCGCACGTATGCCTCCGCGGCCAGCGCGTCGCGCAGCGGCCGGCCGGTGCCGAAGGCCTTGACCAGCGCGTCCTGCACCAGGTCCTCGGCCGCGCGGCGGTCGCCCGTCAGGAGCGTGGCGTAGCGGACGAGGGCGCCGCCACGGTGGCGGACGAGGTCGTCCAGCACGTCCTCCCACGATCGCACCGCGCGCTCCGCCTCCTCACGTCGAGCCTCGACCACGCCGTCATCATCAGGACGCCCGGCGACGGCGAATCGTTGGGTGCGTCCTAGGCTGGTCGCGCCCCCCTCCGGAAGGAAGACGAACCGATGTCCGCCGACCTGCGCGCCACCGTGGCCGCGCTGATGCCCCGTGCCCTGTCCGACCTCGCCGAGCTGGTCGCCATCCCGTCGATCGCCGACGAGAGGATCGTCCCGCTCGCGGAGTGCGACCGCGCGGCGCAATGGGTCGCGGACGCGTTCCGCGCCGAGGGGATCGACGACGCCCGGCCCGAGCGGACGCCCGACGGGACGGCCACGGTCGTCGGGCAGCGGCCCGGCCCGGACGGCGCGCCCACGGTGCTCCTCTACGCCCACTACGACGTGCAGCCGACGCTCGACGAGGCCGCGTGGACCACGCCGCCGTTCGAGCTGACCGAGCGCGACGGCCGGTGGTTCGGCCGCGGCGCGGCGGACTGCAAGGGCAACATCGCCGCGATCCTCACGGCGCTGCGGGCGCTGCGCGACGACGACGGCGGCTACCCGGTCACCCTCAAGCTGGCGATCGAAGGGTCGGAGGAGCAGGGCGGCGGCGGCCTGGACCAGCTCGTCGAGGCCCGGCCCGAGCTGTTCTCCGCGGACGCGGTGCTCGTCGTCGACGTCGGCAACGTCGCCGTGGGCCGGCCGACCCTCACCACGTCCCTGCGCGGCAGCGCGGACGTCGTCGTCCACGTCGCGACGCTGCAGGGCGCCGTGCACTCCGGGATGTTCGGGGGTGCGGCGCCCGACCCGGTCGCCGCACTGATCGGCATGCTGGCCACGCTGCGCGACGAGCACGGCGACACGACGATCCCGGGCCTCGACAGCACCCAGACGTGGCCTGGCGCCGGCTGGGACGCCGGCGAGTTCGCGGCCGCCGCCGGCCTGCTGCCCGGCGCCCAGGTGCTCGGCTCCGGCTCGGTGGCCGACCAGCTGTGGGCACGCCCCACCGTCACGGTCGTCGGCATCGACGTGCCGCCGGTCGTCGGCTCGACGCCGGCCATCCAGGGCCGGGCCTCCGCGCGCCTCAACCTGCGCGTGCCGCCGGGGACGCGCGCGACCGACGCGCGGGACGCGCTCGTCGCGCACCTGCACTCCGTCGCGCCGTGGGGGGCCACCGTCACCGTCGAGGCGGACCACGTGGGCGAGCCGTTCCTGGCGCGGACCGACACGCCGGCGTTCGCCGCGCTGTCGGGCGCGCTGGAGGAGGCGTTCGGGTCGCCGACGGTCACGGTCGGCGAGGGGGCGTCGATCCCGCTGTGCAACGTCCTGGCCACGCTCATGCCCCAGGCGTCGATCGTCCTGCTCGGCGTCGAGGACCCGGCGGCCGCGATCCACGCGCCCAACGAGTCGGTGCACCCCGGCGAGATCGAGCACCTGGCGCACGCCCTGGCGCTCTTCCTGACCCACCTGGGCTGATCCCCGGCCGGCTGCCCGGCCTGCCACCACGGCGCCCGCGCGGCCCCGGCCACCCCATGGCCGGGGCCGTTGCCATGCTCTGACCACACGGGTTGACGCGGAGCCGTCGGCGTCCCATCCTTATCGAAGCGCTTCGCGGAAGCGCTTCGACCGATGGGGGTCACAGTGGCGACGATGCAGGACGTGGCGCAGCGAGCGGGAGTCTCGCTCTCCACCGTCTCCTACACGCTGACGGGCAAGCGCCCCGTCGCGCCCGCCACCAGGGCCCGCGTCGAGCAGGCGATGGCCGAGCTGGAGTTCCGTCGCAGCCCCGTCGCCCGGGCCCTCGCCTCGCGCCGCACCCACGTGCTCGCGCTCGCCTACCCGGTGTTCGGAGTCTCCCTCGGCGCGACCCTCAACGAGATCGTCCGGGGCGCCGTCGAGGCCGCGCGCGAGGCGCAGTACGAGCTCGTGCTGTGGCCCGTCTCCAGCGGCGAGCCCGGCCTGCTGCGCGAGCTCGCCGAGCAGCGCACCGCCGACGGCGTGCTGCTCATGGAGGTCTCCCTGGACGACCCGCGTATCGAGGCGGTGGAGAGCGCCGGGCTGGCCTGCGCGCTCATCGGCCGCTCCGCCGACCCGGGTGACCGCGTCTGGGTCGACATCGACTTCGAGCAGGCCATCGAGGCCGCGGTCGAGCACCTCGCGTCCCAGGGCCACAGCCGGATCGCGTTCGTCAACCGCGCGCAGGCCGAGCTCGACGCCGGGTACGGCCCGGCGGTGCGTGCGCAGTGGGCGTTCGACGCGGCCACCGCCCGCCGCGGCCTCGTCGGGTACTCCACCGCGTCCGACGTCACCCCGTCCGCCGGCCGTCGCGCGACGAGCGCGCTGCTCGCCGCCCACCCCGACCTCACCGCCGTCGTCGTCATGAACGAGCTCGCGCTCTTCGGCGTCTCGGCGGCGCTCCGCGAGGCCGGGCGAACGGTCCCCGGGGACGTCTCGGTCGTCGGCGTCGCGATCTCGGGCGAGATCAGCGAGATGTACGACCACCCGCTCACCTATCTCGCCGCGCCCGGCCCCGACCAGGGACGACGCGCGGTGCACGGGCTGCTCGAGGTCCTCGACGGCCGTCCCGCACCGGCCGGCGTCAACCTGCCCTGCACGTTGCAGGTCCGGGAGACGTCCGGCCCGGCCACCCGGCTCGACCCCCGCTGAGCCGGCGCACCACCCCTCGCGGACTCGACGCCGAGCCGCCAGACGGAAGGAAAGGCATGTCTCGTTCCACCCGCATCAAGGTGGCGGCCGCGGTCGCCGTCGCGGCGCTGAGCCTCGCCGCGTGCTCCTCCGGCGGTGGCTCGCCGGCGTCCACCGCCGGCGCCGGCACCGCCGGGGCCGCCAACCCGACCACCCTGACGTTCTGGCACTACGAGGGCGACGACTCGGCCATGGCGCAGTCCTGGAACGCCGCGATCAAGGAGTTCGAGGCGGCCAACCCGGGCGTCACCGTCAAGGTCGAGAAGCAGACGTTCGAGCAGCTGCAGAAGAACGCCAAGATCGTCCTCGCGGGCAACGACGTGCCCGACGTCATGGAGTACAACAAGGGCAACGCCACCGCCGGCCAGCTGGCCTCGCAGGGCCTGCTGACGGACCTGTCCGACGACGCCAAGACCTACGGCTGGGACACCAAGCTCCCGTCCTCCGTGCAGACGACGGCGAAGTACGACGACAACGGCCTCATGGGCTCCGGCAGCTGGTACGGCGTCCCGAGCTACGGCGAGTACGTCACCGTCTTCTACAACAAGGACATGTTCGCCAAGTACGGCATCGCCGTGCCGACGAGCCTGGCCGAGCTCGAGTCGGCCATGGGCACGTTCGTCAAGAACGGCGTCACGCCGCTGGCGGAGGCCGGCGCCGAGTACCCCCTGGGCCAGCTCTGGTACGAGCTGGTGCTCTCCGGCGCCGACCGCTCCTTCGTCGACAACTTCCAGCTGTTCAAGGGCGACGTCAGCTTCACCTCCGGCCCGCTCCTCGACGGCACGAACAAGCTCGCCGACTGGGTCGCCAAGGGCTACCTGTCCAAGGACTCGTCGGGCCTGAAGGCCGAGGACATGGGCACGGCCTTCATCGCCGGCAAGTACCCGATCATGGTCTCCGGCTCGTGGTGGTTCGGCCGCCTCAACAAGGAGGTCACCACCTTCAAGCTCGGCCAGTTCACGTTCCCGGGCAACACGCTCAACCCGGGCTCGTCGGGCAACCTGCTGGTCATCCCGAAGAACGCCAAGAACAAGGACCTCGCCGCCAAGTTCATCGACGCGACGCTCGGCAAGACCGCGCAGAACACGTCCGCGCAGCTCGGCGGCCTGCCGGTCGCCGGTGACTCGTCCGTCATCACCGACGAGAACACCAAGGTCCTGCAGCAGAACTTCGACTCGATCGTCAAGAACGACGGGCTCGCGTTCTACCCCGACTGGCCGGTCCCCGGGTTCTACGACCAGCTCGTCAGCTTCGGCCAGTCGATCGTCAACGGCTCCAAGAGCCCGACGGACGCGCTGGCGGCCCTCGGCCAGTACTACGACTCGGGTCGCAAGGACCTGACCGGCAAGTGACGTGAACCGCCGGGCCCCGCCACCACGGGGCCCGGCGGGTCCGCCACCCCCTCGTCCCGACCCACCACCCGGACTGGAGAGCCCATGTCGGCCCCGACCCGCGTCCTTCGCGCCGCCCGGCGGCGGCAGGCGGTGTACTGGCTCTACCTGCTGCCCGGCGTGCTGGCCCTCACGGCGGTCATCATCGTGCCGTTCGGCCTCAACATCTTCTACAGCCTGCACCGGTGGAAGGGCGGCCTGTCGCCCATGCACTGGTACGGGCTGGGCAACTACGCCGACCTGCTGCACGACTCGGCGTTCTGGGGCTCGTTCCGCAACTCGGTGTGGATGATCGTCGCGATGGTCGTCGTCCCGACGCTCATCGGGCTGGTCCTGGCGGCGGTGCTGTTCGACCACGTCGGCAAGAACGTGGGCAGCCGGACCGCCAGCCTGCTGCGCGCGACCTACTACCTGCCGCAGATCATGCCGGTGGCGGTCGCGGGCATCGTCTGGAACTGGATCTTCAACGCCGAGACGGGCGCGCTCAACACGTTCCTGCGCGACATCGGCATCACCAGCCCGCCGAACTGGCTCGGCAGCCCCGGCACGGCGCTGCCCGCGGTCATGCTCGTGCTCGTCTGGGTCCAGATCGGCTACCCGACGGTGATCTTCATGTCCGCCCTGCAGCGGGTGGACCCCGAGCTGTACGAGGCCGCCGAGCTCGACGGCGCCGGCTGGTTCCGGCGGTTCCAGGCGATCACCGTGCCGCAGATCCGGCCCGAGACCTACGTCATCACGCTGACGTGCACCATCGCCGCGCTCAAGGTCTTCGCGCCGATCTACGTGCTCACCCGGGGCGGGCCGGAGCTCTCGACGCTCGTGCCGTCCTACTACTCGTTCCTCAACTTCTTCGACAAGTCCAAGGTGGGCTACGGCGCCGCCGTCGCCACGGTGCTGACGCTCGTGATCGTGGCGGTCGCCACGGTCATCCAGGTGCTGCAGAACCGCGCCGCCCGCCGCGACGAGGAGGGCCTGTGATGGCCACGCTCACGCAGGCCCGCACGCGCCCGGTCGTGGCGCCGACGCGGACCCAGGACCGCCATCACCGCGGCGCGCTGCGCTGGGTGGTCCTGGCCGGGTGCGTCGTCGTCGCGCTCCTCATGCTGGCGCCGTTCGGCCTCATGGTGATGAACGCCTTCAAGTCGCCGGCCGACTACTCGACGCACGGTCCGCTGACGCTGCCGTCGTCGCTGTACTTCTCGGGGCTGGCGAAGTTCTGGAGCTACGTCGACTTCCCGGTCAAGCTGTGGAACTCGATCTGGAGCTCGGCGGCCGTCGCGGTGCTCGGCACGCTGCTGTCGCTGCTCACCGCGTTCGCCATCGGCGTCGGCAAGGTCAAGGGCCGGGTGTGGCTCGTCGCGGTGTTCCTGCTGGCCAACATGCTGCCGCAGGAGGTGCTTCTCTACCCGCTCTACACGATGGCCCAGAAGGTGGGGCTCAACAACAGCCCCTGGTCGATCGTCGTGATCTTCACGGTGATCCAGGCGGCGTTCGGCACGTACCTGCTGGCCTCCGTGCTCGGCACGTTCCCCAAGGCGCTGCTCGAGGCGGCGCAGCTCGACGGCGCGAACAGCTGGCGCGTGCTGTGGCGGGTGGTGTTCCCCATCGTGAGGCCCACGCTGTCGGTGCTCATGATCTTCTTCTTCATCTGGACGTGGAACGAGTTCTTCATCCCCCTGGTGATGCTCACCACGCCGGACTCGCAGACCGTGCCGATCGCACTGGCCTCCCTCCAGGGCGACCGCATGCTCGACGTGCCGACGCTCAACGCCGGCGCGCTCGTCTCGCTGGTCCCGACGCTCATGTTCTTCCTGTTCTTCCAGCGCACGCTGACCCGCGGGGTGACCGCGGGCGCCGTCAAGTAGCCCGAGAAGGATCCCCGCAGAGATGAAGTTCACGAACGGCTACTGGCTGGACCGCGACGGGTTCTCCGTGCTCCGCGCCGTCGAGGTCCGCGACGTGGTGGCCGACCCCGAGGCGGGCACGCTCACCGTGTACGCCGCCACGAAGCGGGTGCGCGGCCGGGGGGACACCCTCAACGCGCCCCTGCTCACCGTCACCTACTCCGCGCCGGCGCCCGGCGTGGTGCGGGTGCGCATCGCGCACTTCGACGGCGGCGTCGAGCGCCGGCCCCGGTTCACGGTCGCCGCGGTCCCCGGCTTCGTCCCGCAGGTGCGGGTGGACGACGAGACCGGCGAGCTGGTCGCGGGCGACCTCGTTCTGCGCGTGCGGCGGGGACCGGGGTGGCTCGTCGAGCTGCGCTCGGGCGGCCGGCTGCTCACCTCGTCGACCACGCGCTCGATCGGCGCGGCGACCGGGCCCGACGGCACCCACTACGTGCACGAGCAGCTGACGCTCGCCCCCGGCGAGCTGGTGTACGGGCTCGGCGAGCGGTTCGGCCCCGTGGTGAAGAACGGCCAGACGGTCGACATCTGGAACCTCGACGGCGGCACGTCGAGCGAGCAGGCGTACAAGAACGTGCCGTTCTACCTGACGTCGCGCGGGTACGGCGTGCTCGTCGACCACCCGGAGCAGGTGTCCTTCGAGATCGCCTCGGAGATGGTCGAGCGCACCCAGTTCTCGGTGCCCGGGCACGTGCTGGAGTACCTGGTCATCGACGGCCCGACCCCCAAGGACGTGCTGCGCCGGTACACCGCGCTGACCGGGCGGCCGGCGCGCGTGCCGGCGTGGTCGTTCGGGCTGTGGCTGTCGACGTCGTTCACCACCGAGTACGACGAGCGGACGGTCACCTCGTTCATCGACGGCATGGCCGAGCGTGACCTGCCGCTGTCGGTGTTCCACTTCGACTGCTTCTGGATGCGCGAGTTCCACTGGACGGACTTCGTGTGGGACCCGGCGACGTTCCCGGACCCCGCCGGGATGCTGGCCCGGCTCAAGGCCCGGGGCCTGCGCATCTGCGTGTGGATCAACCCGTACATCGCCCAGCGCTCGCGCCTCTTCGAGGAGGGCCGGGCCAAGGGCTACCTGCTGCGCACCACGGACGGCGGCGTGTGGCAGTCCGACCTCTGGCAGGCGGGCATGGGGCTGGTCGACTTCACCAACCCGGCGGCCTGCGACTGGTACGCCGGCGAGCTGAAGGTGCTGCTCGGGCAGGGCGTCGACTGCTTCAAGACCGACTTCGGCGAGCGCATCCCCACCGAGGGCGTCGCGTGGTTCGACGGCTCCGACCCGCAGCGGATGCACAACTACTACACGTACCTCTACAACCGCACGGTGTTCGACGTGCTGCGCGAGGAGCGCGGCGAGGGCGAGGCGGTCCTCTTCGCCCGGTCGGCGACGGTGGGCGGCCAGCAGTTCCCCGTCCACTGGGGCGGCGACAACGACTCGTCGCTCGCCTCGATGGCGGAGACGCTGCGCGGCGGGCTGGGCCTCGGGCTGTCCGGGTTCGGCTACTGGTCGCACGACATCGGCGGCTTCGAGGGCACGCCGGACCCGGTGGTGTTCAAGCGGTGGCTGCCGTTCGGGCTGCTGTCGTCGCACTCGCGGCTGCACGGCTCCGGCTCGGTGCGGGTGCCGTGGGCGTTCGACGACGAGGCGGTCGCCATCACCCGGCGCTACACGCACCTCAAGCACTCGCTCATGCCGTACCTCGGGCGGGTCGCCGAGGAGGCGCACACCGACGGCGTGCCGATGCTGCGCCACATGCTGCTGGAGTTCGCCGACGACCGCGCGGCGCTCACCGCCGACACCCAGTACCTGCTCGGCGACGGGCTGCTCGTCGCGCCGGTGTTCGACGCCGACGGCGAGGTCGACGTCTACGTGCCGGAGGGCACGTGGACGTCGCTGCTCGACGGCTCGACGCTCACCGGCCCGCGCTGGGTGCACCAGACGCACGCGACGGACTCGCTGCCGGTGCTCGTGCGACCCGGCACGGTGCTGCCGATCGGCGCGGTGACGTCCCGCCCGGACTACGACTGGGCCGACGGCGTCACGCTGACGGCGTTCGAGCTCGCGGACGGCGACCGGCGCGAGGTGGTGGTCCCCTCCTCGTCCGGCGGGGCCGCGACGACCTTCGTCGTGCGGCGCGACGGCGACGCCCTCGAGGCGACCGGCCCGTCCGACGTCGCCTGGCAGCTGCGGGCGGGCGACCGCACCGTGGCGGCCGCCGGGGGGGTCGCGCGGCTGACCCTCTGACCCGAGGCCTCACAGGATCGTTCCAGGCCGGCTTCGTCGAAGGCCCAGGTGGCGTCCGTAGCGTCTGCCGACGACGAACGACGTGACGGACGACGTGAGGACGACGAGGACGACATGGTCAGGCGGTGGAGGGCTGCTCGGCCCGTGGGAAGGGTGGTCGCCATCGTCGTGGCCGTCCTGGTGCTCGCGGGTGCCGGCACGGGGGTCTGGTGGTTCACCGGACGGGACAAGGCGAACGCGGCCTCGACGACCGGCGCCACGACGACCACGGTCGCCGCGAGCCTGACGACGCTGGAGAAGTCCGTCAGCGCCACCGGCACGCTCACGCCGACGGTGCAGCAGGCGGTCAGCTTCGCGGTCAGCGGCACGGTCACGGCGATCCCCGTCAAGGTGGGCGACACCGTGACGGTCGGCCAGACGCTGGCGACGGTGGACACGCTGCAGCTCAACGCGGACCTCCTCGCCGCCAAGGCGACGCTGGCGAGCGCGCAGGCGACGCTGTCCGACCTGCAGGCGACGAACACCGGCACCGCGGCCGCGACCGCCCAGATCGCCGCCGCGTCGGCGAAGGTCACGGTCGCGCAGGCGGCCGAGACGGCGGCGGAGGCGGCGATGGGCGACGCCACGCTCCTCGCGCCGGTCGCCGGGCTCGTGACGGCCGTGAACCTCCAGGTCGGCGACAAGGTGACCGGCACCGGATCGACCGGCACCGGCTCGACCGGCAACGTGCCCAGCTCGAGCTCGTCGTCCGGCTCGAACAGCTCGTCGGCCAGCGGCCAGTTCGAGATCGTCGGGACGGACGCCTACGACTCCAGCCTGTCGGTCAACGACTCGGACGTGGCGCTCATCAAGCCCGGCGACCAGGTCGAGATGACGTCCGACTCCGTCACCGGCACCGTGTTCGGGGTCGTCCGGACGGTCGGCCCGCTGTCGACCGCCACCGGCGTGGCGGCCTACCCCGTGGTGGTGGACGTCACCGGCGACACGAAGTCGCTGCACGACGGCATCTCCGTCACCGCGCGGATCATCTACGAGCGGCGCGCCAACGTGCTGACGATCCCGACGGCGGTGATCACGAAGGCCGCGAACGGCACGTCCACCGTGACGAAGGTGGCCTCCGACGGCACGACGTCGACCGTCACGGTCACCACCGGCGAGTCCTCCGGCACCGTCACCGAGATCACCGCCGGCCTGTCCGAGGGCGACCAGGTGCAGGTGACCACGTACGCGCGGACCTCCAGCGGCACCAGCACCGGCGGCACGAACCAGAACCAGCAGGGCTTCCCGGGCGGCTTCCCCGGCGGAGGCACCGGGTCGTTCCAGCTGCCCAACGGCACCACCGTCCAGCGCAACTCCAACGGCAGCTTCTCGGTCACGCAGGGCAAGGGCGGCAGCAATGGCTGACGGCACCGCGACGCGCGTGGCCGGCCGGGCAGCCGTGATCGAGGCGGCCGCACCCGTCATCGAGCTGGTCGGCGCCCGCAAGACCTACACCACGGGCAGCCTCGAGTTCGAGGCGCTGCGGGGGGTGGACCTGCGGATCGGGGCCGGCGAGTACGTCGCCGTCATGGGCCCGTCGGGATCCGGCAAGTCGACGCTCATGAATATCCTCGGCTGCCTGGACGTCCTGACGGAAGGCACCTACCGGCTCGCCGGCGAGGACGTCGAGGAGCTCGACGAGGTGGAGCTGGCGGCGATCCGCAACCGGCGCATCGGGTTCGTGTTCCAGCAGTTCCACCTGCTGCCCTCGCTGCCTGCGTGGCGCAACGTCGAGCTGCCGCTCATGTACGCCGGGGTGCGGGCCGTCGAGCGCCGGGAGCGGGCGATGCTCTCCCTCGAGCGCGTCGGCCTGGCGGACCGCACCGCCAACCGCCCGGGGGAGATGAGCGGTGGCCAGCAGCAGCGGGTCGCCGTGGCCCGCGCGCTGGTCACGGACCCCGCGCTGATCCTGGCCGACGAGCCGACGGGCAACCTCGACTCGTCGTCCACCGACGAGGTGCTCGGGTTGTTCGACGAGCTGCAGGCGCAGGGCCGCACGGTGGTGCTCATCACGCACGAGGCCGAGGTCGCGCACCACGCGCACCGCGTGGTGCACGTGCGCGACGGCCTGGTGACGGTCGACGAGCAGGTGGCGCGATGACCTGGAGCCAGACGCTGCACACCGCGTGGTCGGCGGTCCGCACCCACGTGATGCGGTCGTCGCTGACGGTGCTCGGCATCCTCATCGGCATCGCGGCGGTCATCCTCACCGTCGGCCTGGGGCTCGGCTCGCAGCGCGACGTCTCGGCGCGGATCGACTCGCTGGGGTCCAACCTGCTCATCGTCACGCCGGGCTCGTCGACCACCGGCGGCATCCGGGGCGGCTTCGGGTCCGCCACGACGCTGACCCGGGCCGACGCCGAGGCGCTGGCGTCGTCGACCAACGCCCCGGACGTCAAGGGCGTCGCCCCCGAGAAGTCGACGTCGCTGGAGATCCAGAACGGCTCGACGAACTGGACGACGACGGTCACCGGGACCACCGCGTCGTGGCTCTCGGTCCGCAACCGCACGCTGTCGTCCGGCAGCTTCATCACCGACCAGGACGACACCGCCCGCAACGCCGTCATCGTCCTGGGGTCCGACACCGCGACCGAGCTGTTCGGCACGACCAACGTCGTCGGCCAGTCGGTGACGATCTCGGACGTCCAGTTCCAGGTGGTCGGCGTCCTGGCCAGCGCGGGGTCCGCGAGCGGCACCAGCCTCGACGACCTCGCGGTCGTCCCGCTGTCGACCGAGGCCGAGACGCTCGTCGGCGGCTCCTCGCGCAGCTCGGTGAACCGGATCTACGTGGAGGCCGCCAGCACCGGCCAGCTCTCCGCGGCCTACCAGGAGGCGCAGAACACCCTCCTCAACCTCCACGGGATCTCGAGCGCGTCCAGCGCCGACTTCTCGATCGCCTCGCAGCAGTCGCTGGTGTCGACCGCGACCGCCGTGGCCAAGACGCTCACGGTGCTGCTCACCGGCATCGCGGCCCTCTCGCTGCTCGTCGGCGGCATCGGGGTGATGAACATCATGCTGGTGTCCGTCACGGAGCGGACCCGGGAGATCGGCCTGCGCAAGGCGCTCGGCGCCCCGCCGTGGGCGATCCGCCGGCAGTTCCTCGCCGAGGCCTCGATCCTCGGCCTGTCCGGCGGCGTGCTCGGTGCCGGGCTGGGCGTGCTCGCCGCGCGCACGCTGCCCACGCTCGTCGGTTCGACCATCGTCGTCTCGGGCGCCGCGATCGCCGCCTCCCTCGTCGTCGCCGTCGGCATCGGCCTGGTCTTCGGTGTCTACCCCGCCACGCGAGCCGCCCGGCTCGCCCCCATCGACGCGCTGCGCTCGGAGTGAGCGTGCTTCCCGACAGGAGAACCCCGGTGCCCACACTGTCCTCGCTGCGAACCGCCGCCCCGCTGGGTCTCGGCCTCGGCGTCGCCCTGCTGCTCGCCGGGTGCGGCGGGGGCACCGCCACACCCCAGGCCGCCGCCACGCAGCCCGCGGCCGGCGCCTCCGCCGCGCCGCGGCCCGCCGGCACGCCCGGCGCCGGCGGCGGCGGGGTCAGCGGCACGATCGCCTACGTCTCCGGCCAGCTCATGCAGGTGCAGGACACCTCGATGCAGACGGCCGTCGCGTGGACCGCCACGACGACGATCTCCAAGGAGACCGCCGGCACGCTCGCCGACGTCACGGCGGGGTCCTGCGTCGTCGCGACGAGCTTCGCGGTCGGCACCGGCGGGACGTCGACGGCGGCACCGACCGCCCAGCCGACGGTCGACCCCAACGCTCCGGCGACCCGGGTGGTCGTCACCCCACCGGTCAACGGCACGTGCCAGGCCGGGGCGCTGGGCGGCTTCGGCGGCGGGGCCTTCACCGGCCGGACCCCGGGCCAGGTGCCGACCGACCGGCCCACGGCGCGGCCGTCCGGCTCGGCCGGCGGGTTCGGCGCCGCGCGCGCCGCCGGCATCCACGTCGGGCTGGTCACCGGGGTGTCGGGCGACACCGTCTCGATCCAGACCACGGGGCAGAACGGCAGCACCGCCGGGACCACGACGTTCACGGTCGATGCGGCGACGACCTACACGACGACCGTGAAGGCGGACGCCAGCGCGATCGTCGTCGGCCAGTGCGCCGCCGCGTTCGGCCCGTCCGACGCGTCCGGCCAGGTGAACGCGACCTCGATCACGGTCTCGGCGCCGGTCAACGGCACGTGCTCGTCCTTCTCCGTCAACCGCGGGGGCACCGGCTTCGGCCGCACCGGCGGCACCCGGAACCGCAACGGCGGCACCGGCACGGGCACCAGCACCCAGGGTGGCTCGAATGCCTGACCGCTCCCGCCGGCGCCGGCGTCCCCGCTGGCGCCGCCCGCTCGCCATCGGCGTCGGCGTCGCCGTCGTGCTCGTGGCCGGCGGCGGCGGCGTCGCGTGGGCGCTGTCCGGCCGCACCGGCGAGCGCTGGACGACCGCCACCGTCGCGATGGGCTCCGTCCAGCAGACCGTCTCGGGCACCGGCACGGTGGCGTCGGCGTCGCGGCGCGACGTGGCGTTCCCGGTGGCGGGCACGGTCGCCACCGTCAAGGTGGGGCTGGGCGACACGGTGACGGCGGGCGAGGTGCTCGCGAGCCTCGACCCGACGTCGTTGCAGAACGCGCTCGACCAGGAGAGCACCACGCTCCAGCAGGCGCAGCAGCAGCTGTCCGACGACCTGCAGTCGCAGACGGCGAGCACGACGAGCAGCGCGAGCACGACGAGCGCGTCGTCCACGTCGTCCACGTCGTCCGCCACGTCGTCCGCCACGTCGTCGGCCGCCAGGAGCTCCACGCAGGCCTCCTCGTCCACCGGTACCTCTCCGGTGGTGACCAAGGCAACCCAGGACGTCGCGACCGCGCAGCAGGCGCTGCTGGCGGCCTACGGCGCCGCCCACGCCGCGCTCGGCGCCAGCACGCAGGCCCTGGCCGACGCGCAGGCCGCCTGCACCGGCGTCACCGGGCTGGACCCCGCGACGGTGACGGCCGACGGCAGCACGCCGTCGCCGTCGCCGTCGGACTCCGCCACCCCCACGCCGTCGCCGTCGGACTCCTCGACTTCCACGCCGTCGCCCTCGGACTCCTCGACCCCCACGCCGACGCCGACCTCGACCGGGTCGACGACGGTGGCGCAGGTCCAGGCGCTCATCGCCGCCTGCCAGGCCAAGCTGTCGTCCGCCTCCCAGGCGCAGGCCGACACGACGACGAAGCAGCAGGCCGTCAACGATGCCGCCACCGCGCTCGACCAGGCGGTCGCGGCGCTGCAGAAGGCGCTCGGCGGGTCCGGGACGAGCGGTGCGAGCGGCGCGGGTGCCGGGGCCACCGGGTCGACCGGCGCCGGGTCCACGGGCACCGGCTCCTCCGGAGCGGGGGGCACGCAGTCCACCGCGCCGGCGACGGGCTCGTCGTCGGCCGCGGCCACACAGAGCCGCTCGGGCTCGGCGTCGCTCGGCTCGTCGTCCGCCTCGCAGGGCAGGGTCGCGACCGCGGCCGACATCCTCTCCGACCAGGCGGCCATCGACGCGGCGCAGTCGCAGGTGGCGATGGCCACGCAGGAGCTGACCCTCGTCAACCTCACCTCGCCCATCGCCGGCACCGTCGGCGCCGTCTCCCTCTCCGTGGGCCAGCACGTGCAGGCGTCGTCGACGTCGGCCGTCATCACGGTGCTCGGCACCGACGGCTACGTCGTCGACCTCACCGTCCCGCTGACGTCGCTGGAGAAGGTGAAGGTGGGGCAGACCGCGACCGCGCTCGTGCCCAGCACCTCCACCCAGCTCACCGGGAAGGTCAGCAGCATCGGCGTGCTCAACGTGTCGTCCACCTCGACGCCGGAGTACGACCTCGTCGTCGCCCTGGACGCGACGAAGGACCGGCTGTTCGACGGCTCGTCCGCGCAGGTCGCCATCGCGGTCGCCGCCACCGGGCAGGTCGTCACGGTGCCGACCTCCGCCGTGCACGTCTCCGGTCAGAGCGCGACCGTGCAGGTCCTCGCGAACGGCCAGGTCAGCGACGTCACCGTGCAGCGCGGCGCCGTCGGCGCCCAGCTGACGGAGATCACGTCCGGCCTCACCGTCGGCCAGGTCGTGGTGCTGGCCGACCGGAACCAGCAGCTGCCGAGCAGCTCGACGAACCAGGGCTCGGGGCTGTCCGGCCTGACCAACCGGTCGACGACGCGCGTCGGGGTCGGCGGGAGCGGCGGCTTCGCGCCCGGAGGGGGGACGTTCCGCAACGGCGGCTGACGCTGACCGGTCAGGGACGGTGGCCCGTCGTCGAGCGCCGCACTCGCTTGCCGAGCGCCGTAGGAATTGCGGTGGCGCTCGGCGGACGACTGTGGCGCTCGGCGAACCATGTGGGGGGCGGCAGGTCGGGCGGCTCATGACCGCCGCCGGGGACGGGCAATAGGCTCACCCCGGCGCAGTCGCCTGGTCAGGAGGTCGCGATGTCGGAGCAGGGTGCCCCCCGGGCGCGGGTGCTCGTCGTCGGCGGGGGCGTGATGGGCGGCACGCTCGTCACCGCGCTGCTGGCGGCGGGCTGGTCGGCGCGTGACGTGGAGGTCATCGAGACCGACCCGGGCCGTGCCGAGGTCCTGCGCCGCACGTACGGGGTGGTGACGAGCGCGTCGGCCGCCGCCGCGGCGCCGCGTGCGGACATCGTCCTCGTCGCGGTGAAGCCGGACGTCGTCGGCGACGTGCTCGCCCAGGTGGGTCCGGTCCTGCGCCACGGCGCACCGGTGATCAGCGTCGCCGCGGGCGTCCCGCTGGCGTTCTACGAGGAGCGGCTGCCGCTGGGCACGCCGGTGGTGCGCGTCATGCCCAACACGCCCGCGGTCATCGGCAAGGGCGCCGCGGCGATCGCCGGCGGGACGGCGGCGACACCCGACCACCTCGCGCTGGCCGAGACGATCCTGGCGCCGACCGGGCTCGTCGTGCGCGTCGCGGAGAAGCACCTGGACGCGGTGACGGCGATCTCGGGCTCCGGCCCCGCGTACGCGTTCTACCTGGTCGACGCCATGGCCGAGGCCGGCGTGCTGCTCGGCCTGCCGCGCGACCTGGCGACGCGGCTCGCCGCGGCGACGGTGGAGGGCGCCGCGGCGCTCGTCACCAGCACGGGGGAGCACCCGGTGGTGCTGCGGGAGCGGGTCTCGTCCCCGGGCGGGACGACGGTCGCGGCGGTGGCCGAGCTCGACGCGCACGGCGTGCGGGCGGGCGTGGTCGCGGCCGCGCGCGCCGCGGCCGCCCGGTCGGCCGAGCTGGGCCGCCCCACGAAGCACTGATGAGCGGCGACCAGGCCTCGCGCCCGCCCGCGATGAGCGACGTGGCGGCGCTCGCGGGCGTGTCCCACCAGACGGTGTCGCGCGTGCTCAACGACCACCCGAGCGTGCTGCCCGCCACCCGGCAGCGCGTCCTCGACGCCATCGCCACGCTCGGCTACCGGCGCAACCTCGCGGCGCGCGCGCTGGTGACCCGGCGCACCGGCACCATCGGCGTGCTCGCCTCCGGCTCGGCGCTGTTCGGCCCGACGAGCACCCTCATCGCGATCGAGCGCGCGGCGCGCGACGCCGGCCTGTTCGTCTCGGTCGCGACCCTCCCGCAGTGGCGCGCCGGCGAGGTCGCCGGCGTGCTCGAGCACTTCATGACCGAGGGCGTCGACGGCGTCGTCGTCATCGCGGCGCACGACGAGGCCGTCGAGGCGGTCCAGGCGTTCGGCACCCCGGTTCCCGTGGTCATGGTGGGACCGGTCGGCCTGCCGGCGCCGCTGCGCTCGGTGGCCGTCGACCAGTACACCGGCGCCCGGCTGGCGGTGCGGCACCTGCTCGACCTCGGCCACCGGGACGTGACGCACCTGGCCGGACCGCTGGACTGGTTCGACGCGCGCCGGCGCATCGAGGGCTGGCACGACGAGCTGACGGCGGCCGGCGTCCTCGCCGGCGAGCCGATCCCCGGCGACTGGAGCGCCGACCGCGGCTATGCCGTCGGCCGCGAGCTGGTGGCGGGCGGCCTGCCGACGGCGGTGTTCGCCGCGAACGACCAGCTGGCCCTCGGGCTGCTGCGGGCGTTCGCCGAGGCCGGCGTGCGGGTGCCGGGCGACGTCTCCGTGGTCGGGTTCGACGACGTCGACGGGTCCGCCCAGTTCTTCCCGCCGCTGACGACGGTGCGCCAGGAGTTCACGGCCCTCGGCGAGCGCTGCATGGAGGTGCTGCTGGCCGCCATCGCGGGCGAGGAGGGCGCGTCGGCCGGGTTGATCGCCACGAGCGTCGTCGTCCGCGCGAGCAGCGGACCGCCGCGCGCCTGAGGCCGCGCCGCGCCGCCACCGGCGTGGGCCGGAGGTCATGGACGGCATCCCATGTGATCGCTAACATCGGGGGAGCGCCCACCACGGGCGCGGGGCGCCCGGCGGTGCCCGAGCAGAGCGTGAAGGAGCGACCGATGACGGTCGAGGCCGGCGGGCCGGTGGCCCGCACGTCGCTGGGCATCGAGCTCGGTTCGACGCGGATCAAGGCGTGCCTGGTCGGGCCCGACCACGAGGTCGTCGCCACCGGGAGCCACGACTGGGAGAACCGCCTGGTCGACGGCGTGTGGACGTACTCGCTGGACGCGGTGTGGACCGGCCTGCGCGGCGCCGTCGCCGCGGTGCTGGCCGACTGCGAGCGCCGCGGCGTCGACCCGGCGGGGATCGGCGCCCTCGGCGTCTCGGCGATGATGCACGGCTACCTGGCCTTCGACGCCGCCGGCGAGCTGCTGGTGCCCTTCCGGACGTGGCGCAACACGTCGACCGGCCGCGCCGCGGCCGAGCTGAGCGAGCGCTTCGGCTTCAACGTGCCGCTGCGCTGGTCGATCGCGCACTACCGCCAGGCCATCCTGGACGGCGAGCCGCACGTGCCGGCCGTGGCGTTCCTGACGACGCTGGCCGGCTACGTCCACTGGCGGCTGACCGGCCGCACCGTGCTCGGCGTCGGCGACGCCTCGGGGATGTTCCCGATCGACCCGGCGACCGGCACCTACGACGCGGGCATGCTGGCGACGTTCGACGCCCTGTCCGGGCGGCCGACGCCGCTCGTCGACCTGCTGCCGCAGGTGCTGGGCGCGGGCGTGCCGGCGGGCGTGCTGACCGACGAGGGTGCCGCGCTCCTCGACCCGACCGGCGCGCTGCGAGCCGGTGTGCCGCTGTGCCCGCCCGAGGGCGACGCCGGCACCGGCATGGTGGCCACGAACTCGGTGGCGCCGCGCACCGGCAACGTGTCGGCCGGCACCTCGATCTTCGCGATGGTCGTCCTCGAGCGGCCGCTGGCCAGCCTGCACCACGAGATCGACGTCGTGACGACGCCCGCCGGCGACCCGGTGGCGATGGTGCACTGCAACAACGGCGCGAGCGAGGTCGACGCCTGGGCGGGCCTGTTCGGCGAGTTCGCGCGGGCGCTCGGTCACGACGCGGCGCCCGACGAGGTGTTCGGCGCCCTGTTCCGGGCGGCCCTGGACGGCGAGCCCGACGGCGGCGGCCTGCTGGCGTACAACTACCTGGCCGGCGAGCCCATCACCGGGCTCGAGGCGGGCCGCCCGCTGGTGGTCCGGACGCCCGGCAGCACGCCCAGCCTGGCCAACTTCATGCGGGCGCAGCTGTACGGCATGTTCGGCACGCTGAGCCTGGGCATGGAGGTGCTCGCCCGCGAGGGCGTGGCGCTGGACGCGATGTTCGCCCACGGCGGGGTCTTCCGGACCGCGGGCGTCGCCCAGCGCTTCCTCGCGGCGGCGATCGGCGCGCCCGTGGCGGTCGGCGCGACGGCCGGCGAGGGCGGCGCGTGGGGCATGGCGGTCCTGGCCGCCTACCTGCACGCGCACGACGAGCTGCCGCTGGGGGAGTACCTGGCGGCGCGCGTCTTCGCCGGGGCGCCGACCACCGTGGTCGAGCCCGATCCGGCCGACGTGGCCGGCTACGCCGCGTTCCTCGACCGCTACCGCGCCGGCATGGCCGTCGAGCGCGCCGCGACCGAGGCCGTCTGACCCACCGCACGACCCGATCCGACCCGCACCACCCGACCGCACCGCCCTGGGGGCCCACCCGATGACGCTGTCCCGCTACGCCGACGAGGTCCGCACCGAGGTCGCGCTCGCGCGCGACGTCGTGGCGCGCCTGCACGCCGAGCTCCCTCGCTGGGGGCTCGTCGTCTGGACCGCCGGCAACGTCTCGCAGCGCGTGCGGGTCCCCGCCGCGCTCGGCGGTGCCGACGACGGCAGCGCCGACCTCCTCGTCATCAAGCCGTCCGGTGTGACGTACGACGAGCTGAGCCCCGAGTCGATGGTCGTGTGCGACCTCGACGCGCGGCTCGTCGACGGCGACCGGTCGCCCTCGTCGGACACCGCGGCGCACGCGTACGTGTACCGGCACATGCCGGCCGTCGGCGGCGTGGTGCACACGCACTCGACCTATGCCACGGCGTGGGCCGCCCGGGGCGAGCCGGTGCCGTGCGTCCTGACGATGATGGCCGACGAGTTCGGCGGCCCCGTCCCGATCGGGCCGTTCGCCCTCATCGGGGACGACTCCATCGGCCGCGGCATCGTCGAGACGCTCGCCGGCGGCCGCAGCCGAGCGGTCCTCATGCGCAACCACGGCCCGTTCACCATCGGCCGCGACGCCCAGGACGCCGTCAAGGCGGCCGTCATGGTCGAGGAGGTCGCCCGGACCGTCCACATCAGCCGGCAGCTGGGCGAGCCGACCCCGATCGACCCGTCGCAGGTCGACGCCCTGTACGAGCGCTACCAGTACGTCTACGGCCAGGGCGGCGCCTCGCGCACCCCCCTGACCGAGGCGATCTGACCCACCAACCGCACCCAAGGAGCAGCACCACGATGAGCAAGCCGTACGCCGACCGCGAGGTCTGGTTCCTCACCGGCAGCCAGGACCTCTACGGCGAGGAGACCCTGCGCCAGGTCGCCGAGCAGTCGCAGGAGGTCGCGCGCCTGCTCGACGCCTCCGACGCGGTCCCGGCGCACGTCGTCTGGAAGCCCGTCCTCAAGGACTCCGCGTCCATCCGCCGCGCGATGCTCGAGGCCAACGGCCGCGACGACGTGCTCGGCGTCATCACGTGGATGCACACGTTCAGCCCCGCGAAGATGTGGATCGCCGGCCTGGACGCCCTGGCCAAGCCGCTGCTGCACCTGCACACGCAGGCGAACGTCGAGCTGCCGTGGGACACCATCGACTTCGACTTCATGAACCTCAACCAGGCGGCGCACGGCGACCGTGAGTACGCGTACTCCCTCACGCGCCTGGGCGTCTCCCGGGCCACGGTCGTCGGCCACGCGTCCAACCCGGCGGTCGCCGCCCGGGTCGGCGCGTGGGTGCGTGCCGCGGCCGGCTGGGCCGCGACGCACGAGCTGAGGCTCGTCCGGTTCGGCGACAACATGCGCAACGTCGCGGTCACCGAGGGCGACAAGACCGAGGCGGAGCACGTCTTCGGCGTCAGCGTCAACACGTGGGGCGTCAACGACCTGGTCGCAGCGATCGCGGCGGTGTCCGACGAGGACGTCGACGCGCTCGTCGCCGAGTACGAGGCGGCGTACGACGTGGTGCCCGAGCTGCGCAAGGGCGCCGCCCGGCACGACTCGCTGCGCTACGCCGCCCGGCAGGAGATCGCGCTGCGCGGGTTCCTCGCCGAGCGGGGTGCCACCGCGTTCACGACGAACTTCGAGGACCTCGGTGAGCTGGAGCAGCTGCCGGGCCTGGCGGTGCAGCGGCTCATGGCCGACGGCTTCGGCTTCGGCGCCGAGGGCGACTGGAAGACCGCGGTGCTGGTCCGCGCCGCCAAGGTGATGGGGGCCGGCCTGCCTGGCGGCGCCTCCCTCATGGAGGACTACACCTACGACCTGACGCCGGGCGCCGAGGTGATCCTCGGCGCGCACATGCTCGAGATCTGCCCCTCGCTGACCACCTCGCGCCCGCGCGTGGAGATCCACCCGCTGGGCATCGGCGGCAAGGACGACCCGGTGCGGATGGTCTTCGACGCCGACCCCGGCGTCGGCGTCGTCGTCTCGCTGGCCGACATGCGCGACCGCTTCCGCCTGACCGCCAACGTCGTCGACCTCGTCGAGCACCCCGACCTGCCGCACCTGCCCGTGGCCCGCGCCGTGTGGAAGCCGCGCCCGGACTTCACGACGAGCGCGGAGGCGTGGCTGACCGCGGGCGCCGCCCACCACACCGTGATGACCACCAACGTGCCGGTCGACACGTGGGAGATGTTCGCCGACATGGCCCGCACCGAGCTGCTCGTCATCGACGAGACCACCACCCGCCGCGGGTTCAAGGACCAGGTCCGCGCCAACCAGGCCTACTTCCGGCTCGCCCGCGGCCTGTAGCTCACCCCGGGATCGCCAGGTCACGCCGCCGGAAGGCGGCGAACCCGAGGGCGCCGAGTGCGAGCGCCGCCGCGCCCAGCCACAGCAAGGGCGCGGCGGCGAACGGCTCGGCCGGCACGGCCGGCACGTGCGTGAACGGGGACACGTCGAGCAGCCACTGCGGCAGCTCGAGGATCTCGCCCAGCTGGCCCATGACCAGGGCGGCGGCGAGGGCGAACCACGCCACCGGGCTGGTCCACCGGGGCAGCAGGCCGAACACGGCGACGACGAGGCCGGCCAGCGCGAGCGCGGCGGGCACCTGGACCGCGGCGGCACCGAGGATCCCGGACGCGCCGGACCAGTCGTCGGTCAGGGCGCCGTACGCCAGGCCGCCGACGAGGCCAGACGAGCCGAGCACCAGCGCCGTCCCGGCCCCGACGACGAGGACGTGGCTGGTGAGCCAGCACGCGCGCCCGACGGCGGTGGCCAGCACGGGTTCCAGCCGGCCCTCCTGCTCCTCGGCCCGCATCCGCAGCAGCGCCTGCACGGTGTACCCGGTGCCCGCCACCCCGAGGAAGGCCATGAGGAACGCCTGGTAGAGGTCGAGCGGCGCCGCGCCCGGCGCGATGGTCTCGAGCATCGCCCGCATCGCGTCGTTCCCGGCGACGTAGTCCGCGAAGGTGCGGCCCACCGAGCCGAAGGCCGCGCCCATCGTCGCCATCGCGGCCACCCAGACGAGCAGGACGCCGCGCTGCAGCCGCCACGTCATGCCGGTCGTCGACAGCAGGCCGGCGGGCGCCCGCGCCGGTCCGTGCGGGGCTCCCACCATGCCGGTGCCGAGGTCGCGTCGCCCGCGCAGCGCCGCCGCCACCAGGACGAGGAGCAGCGTCGTGCCGGCGAAGAGCCCGGCGATCCACCACCGGTCCAGGAAGTACGGGCGCACCTGCTGCCCCCAGCCGAGCGGCGACAGCCAGGAGGGCCAGGCGCTGACGACGGACAGGCCGCCGGGCGCGACGTGCCCGGTGAGGTCGCCGATCGCCCGCAGCACGAAGGCCGCCCCGAGCGCGCCGGCGGCCGCACCGTTCGCGCCGCGCGACGTGCCGAACACCTGCGACGCGACCGCGGCGATGCCGGCGAACACCCACCCGGCGCCCGCGACGGCCATCCCGCCGGCCCACGCCCCGGTCCACCCGACCCCGGTCGCGCCGACCGCCAGGGCCACGCCGACGCCGACGGCGACGCACGCGGTCAGCGCCACCACGACCGCGGCGGCGAGCGGTGCGCGCCGGCCGACGACGGCGGAGCCGACGAGCTCGGCTCGGCCGGTCTCCTCGTCCCGCCGGGAGTGCCGCACGACCGCCTGGGCCGCCATGAGCGCGGTGAGGATGCCGAGGATCTTGTAGCCGTCGTTCATCGACATCGCCCCGACGGACGGCCCGGACGCCGGCCCGTCGAACACGCGGGACAGGGGGTTGGACGCCACGAGGGCCGCCGCCGCGATGCGGTCGGCCTCGGTCTGCGTCAGCGAGACGTAGCTCTGCACGGTGCCCCAGGCGAGCCCGGCGATGGCCACGACCCACACCACCAGGACGATGCGGTCGCGCCGCAGCGCCAGCCGGACCAGCCGCCAGGTCGCGGTCATCGCGTCACCGCCGGTTCCCGCTCGCCGTCGAGGCGGGCGAGCGCGTCGCCGTAGTGGCGCAGGAACAGCTCCTCGAGCGTCGGCGGCGCGCTGGTGAGGGTGACGACGCCGTGGGCGGCGATCCGCTCGATCACGCCGCCCAGGTCGTCGGCGCCGACCTCGAGCCGGGCGGTGCGGTCGGACACCTCGGCCCCGAACACCCCGGGCCAGGCCTCCGGCCGGTCCAGCGGCACGCGCGTCGTCACGTGCAGCGTGGTGCGGGTGAGGTGGCGCAGCGCGGCCAGGCTGCCGGTCTCGACGATCCGGCCGGCGCGGATGATCGACACGGCGTCGCAGAGGGCCTCCGCCTCGGCCAGGATGTGGCTGGAGAGCAGCACGGTGCCGCCGGCCGCCGTGATCTCGCGGACGACGTCGCGGAACACGGCCTCCATGAGCGGGTCGAGGCCGCTCGTCGGCTCGTCGAGCAGGAAGAGCTCGACGTCGGCCGCCAGGCCGGCGACGATCGCGACCTTCTGCCGGTTGCCCTTCGAGTACGACGAGCACCGCTTGGTCGGGTCGAGCGCGAAGCGGTCGACGAGCTCGTCGCGCCGGGCCCGGTCGACCGAGCCGCGCAGCGCGCACAGCAGGTCGATCGCCTCGCCGCCGGAGAGCGTCGGCCACAGCGCGACGTCGCCGGGGACGTAGGCGAGGCGGCGGTGCAGCGTCACGGCGTCCCGCCACGGGTCGGCGCCGAGCACGGTCGCCTTCCCGCCGTCGGCCCGCAGCAGGCCGAGCAGGAGCCGGATCGTCGTGGACTTGCCGGCGCCGTTGGGGCCCAGGAAGCCGTGCACCTGGCCCCGCTCGACGACGAGGTCGAGCCCGTCGAGCGCGACGGTGCGACCGAACGACTTGGTGAGACCCCGGGTCTCGATGGCCTGGTCCATGACCGCCCCCTGATGTGAGAGTCACTATCAGTTGACCGTAGGTCGCAGTATGGCCAGAAGTCAATAGTTGCTGTCAACTGAGAGCAACAGTCTTTCGGGGTTAGGATGTCCTCATGCCTGGGGGCCTGCGGGAGCGCAAGCGTGCCGCCGCGATGCTGCGGATCCAGTCGGTCGCGGTCGGCCTCTTCGAGGAGCGCGGCTTCGACGCCGTGACCATCGACGAGATCGCCGAGGCGTCCGAGGTGTCGGCGAGCTCGGTGTACCGCTACTTCGGCACCAAGGAGCACGTGCTCCTCTGGGACGGCTCGGAGCGGCTGCTGCGCGGGCTCGCCGCCGAGGCGATGACGGACCCGGTGCCGCTGGCCGGCCTGCGCCGCGTCGTGCTGCGCGCGCTCGACGGCTTCCCGCCCGCCGACGAGCAGTTCCTCGTGCGCCGGCTCCGCATCGCCGGCACCACGCCGGCCCTCGAGCAGGCGACCGTGGCGTACACGTACTCGGCCGCGCGTGTCCTCGAGGTGGTCCTCGCCCGGCAGCTGCGCCGCCCCGTCGAGGACCTCGACGTCCAGGTGTTCGCCCACGCGCTCGCGGGCGCGCTCCTGGGGATGTTCCACCACTGGCAGGGCACCGGCTTCGCCGAACCCCTGCGCGACGTGGTCAAGCGCGTCTTCGAGCTGTTCTCCGAGGGCCTCGACATCGTCACGCTGCCCGCACCAGCCCCGGCTCGCTGACCAGCCCCATCACTGTCCCCGGATGGGGAATTCCCCTACGCTGCGGCCATGGAGCCGGTGCGGCCGAGGGGACGGCGCCCCGCCGGGGCCGACACCCGAGGGGCGATCCTCGCCGCGGCCCGCGCCGAGTTCGCCGAGCGCGGGTTCGAGGCGGCGAGCATGCGGTCCGTGGCGCGGCGGGCCGGCGTCGACCCGGCCCTCGTCCGGCACTACTTCCCCGACCGGACGGAGCTCTTCGCGGTCTCCGTGCTGCCGCCGACGGCGAACCCGGCCGAGGTCGCCGCCCGCATCGTCGGCGGCGGGCTGCCCGGCCTGGGCGAGCGGCTGGTCACCGAGGTCCTCACGCTGTGGGGCGGGGACGACGGCGAGGCGTTCCGCGCGGCCGCGGGCCTCATGGCGGGCAACCTCGAGCGGCCGCGGGCGCTGGTGGCCTACCTCGGGCGCACGATCTTCGAGCACATCGGCCGCCTGGTGGCGCCCGACGAGGTCGCCCTGCGCGTGGGGCTGCTGGTGTCGCAGGTCGCGGGCCTGCTCATGGTGCGGTTCGTCATCCGGATGGAGCCGCTGGCGTCGCTGCCGATCGGCCAGGTCGCGGCCGTCGTCGGGCCCACGCTCGACCGGTACCTGAGCGCGCCGCTGGCCGAGCTCGTGCCCGCACGCCCGTAGCCGTGGGTCCTTGCGCAGGAGGCGCACCAAGGCCATTATTCCTCGCATGGGGAATAGTGAGGTTCCGGCGATCGCGGTCCGCGGGCTGCGGGTCGTCCGAGGCAGGAACCACGTCATCGAGGGCCTGGACCTCACGGTGCCGGCCGGCCAGGTCGTCGGGCTGCTCGGCCCGAGCGGGAGTGGCAAGACGACGCTGATGCGCGCCGTCGTCGGAGCCCAGATCGTCGCCGGGGGAACGGTCGAGGTGTTCGGCGAGGCGGCCGGCTCGGCGGCGCTGCGGCGCCGCGTCGGGTACACCACGCAGGCGCCGAGCGTGTACCCCGACCTCACCGTCGCCGAGAACCTGCGCTACGCGGCGTCGATCCTGCGGGTGGACGGCGAGCGGGTGGGCGCCACCCTGGCCGACGTCGACCTCGCGGGGTTCGAGAGGCGGATCGTGCGCACCCTCTCCGGCGGCGAGCTCTCCCGCGTGTCGCTCGCGGTCACGCTGCTGGGTCGGCCCGACCTCCTCGTGCTCGACGAGCCGACGGTCGGGCTCGACCCGGTGCTGCGGCGCGACCTCTGGACCCTCTTCCACCGGCTGCGGGACGCCGGCGCGAGCCTGCTGGTGTCCAGCCACGTCATGGACGAGGCGGTCCGCTGCGACCGGCTCGTCCTCATGCGCAACGGCGCGATCCTCGCCGACGGCACCCTGCCCGACCTGCTCGAGCGCACCGGAGCCGCCGACGCCGAGGGCGCGTTCCTCCACCTCGTCGACCAGGCGAACGCCGCCGAGAAGGGAGCGGTGGCATGACCCCCGCGCTGACGATGGCCACGACCGAGCGCGTGCTCGGCCAGCTGCGCCACGACCGCCGCACCATCGCCCTCATCATCGGCGTGCCGATGCTGCTGCTCGGGATCATCGCGTGGATGTACCACGGCAGCCGTGTCCCGGTGATCGACACGATCGGGCCCGTGCTGGTCGGCTTCTTCCCCCTGCTGGTGATGTTCATCGTCACGAGCGTGGCGACCCTCCGGGAGCGCACGGGCGGCACGCTGGAGCGGCTGATGACGATGCCGCTCGGCAAGGGCGACTTCGTCGTCGGCTACGCGCTGGCGTTCGCGGTGATGGCGCTGATCCAGTCGGTCGTCGTCGTGCTCTGGGCGATCTGGGTGTGCGGCATGGACGTGGCCGGCCCGGTGTGGCTGCTCTTCGTCGTCGCCGTGCTCAACGCGGTGCTCGGCTGCACGCTCGGCCTGGCGGCCTCGGCCCTGGCGCGCACCGAGTTCCAGGCCGTGCAGCTGATGCCGGCGTTCCTGCTGCCGCAGCTGCTGCTGTGCGGCGTCATCATGCCGCGCGACCAGATGCCCGCCGTCCTCGAGTGGATCTCCCGCGTGCTGCCCCTGACGTACGCCGTCGACGCGATGCAGAAGATCGCCAAGGGCGGCGGGTGGCTGGAGACCCGGGGTGCGATCGGCGTCCTGGCGCTGTTCATCGTCGGCGCCGTCGCGCTGGCGACGACGACGCTGCGCCGGCGCACCGAGTAGCTACGTCCCGGTCGCCTCGAGCCGGGCGAGCTGCTCCGCAACGTCGAACTCGGCCGACGGCCAGTCGAGGTCCAGCCCGACCAGCGCCTGCCACAGCAGCTGCGAGACCGCGAGGCGGGCGTACCACTTCTCGTCGGCCGGGATGACGTGCCAGGGCGCGACGTCGGTCGACGTCCGCTCGAAGACGGCCTGGTACGCCTCCTGGTAGGCGGGCCACTTCGCCCTGGAGTCGACGTCGTCGGGATTGAACTTCCAGTACTTGTCGGGGCGCTCGAGCCGCTGGTGCAGGCGCTTGTACTGCTCGTGGTGGGAGATCATCAGCGCCACCTTGACGATCGTCGTCCCGCCGCCGACCACCTCGTCCTCGAAGGCGTTGATCTCGTCGTACCGCTTCTCCCACTCCTCGGGCGGCACGAGCCGGTCGACCCGGACCACCAGGACGTCCTCGTAGTGGGACCGGTCGAACACGCCGATGCGGCCGGCGAGGGGCAGGGCCCTGCGGATGCGCCACAGGTAGTGGTGCCGGCGCTCCTCGGGCGTCGGCACGCCGAACGCGTGCAGCTCGACGCCCTGCGGGTCGACCATGCCGACGACGTGCCGCATGATGCCGCCCTTGCCGGACGTGTCCATGCCCTGCACGACGAGCAGCACGGACCGGGTCCCGCCGGAACGCCCGTGCGCGTAGAGGCGCTCCTGCAGGTCGGAGGTCGCCTCGCCGATCTCCGCCAGCAGGTGGCCCGCCTTCGTCGAGCCGCCGGAGAACCCGGGCGTGGCCGAGGTGTCGAGGTCCGCCAGCGAGAACCGCGGGCCGGGGCGCAGCTCGTTCCATGCGTCGAACGCCCAGGGACCGTCGGACATCGTCGCCCTCCTTCGTCGGGCAAGTCCTACCGCACGGGTGCCGGCGAGGCGCGGCGAACCGCTGGTCCACGTCTGGTCCACGTCGACACCACCGGGCTCCGGGTGCCACGGTTGGCGCATGTCAGCCGGGGGGACGGTCGCGCGGGTCGTGTGGTCGACCGAGCTGCTCGGCTACGACTTCGGCCCGGGCCACCCGATGTCGAGCGACCGGATCGACCTCACCATCGCCCTGGCAGCCGGGCTCGGCCTGCTCGAGCGGCCCGACGTCGCCGTGGTCGCCGCCGGCGAGGCGCCCGACGAGCTGCTCACGACCGTGCACGAGCCGGCCTACGTCGCGGCCGTGCGGGCGGCCTCGGACGCCGGCGTGACCGACGAGGTCCGCGGCCTGGGGACCGAGGACAACCCCGTGTTCCCCGGCATGCACGAGGCCGCGGCGAGGATGGTCGCCGGATCGGTCGACGCCGCGCTCGCGGTGTGGCGGGGCGAGGCCGAGCACGCCGTCAACGTCGGCGGCGGGCTGCACCATGCCATGCCCGGTGCCGCCTCGGGGTTCTGCATCTACAACGACGCCGCGGTGGCGATCCGCGCCGCGCTGGCGGCGGGCGCGTCCCGCGTGGCGTACGTCGACCTGGACGCCCACCACGGCGACGGGGTGCAGGCGGTGTTCTGGGACGACCCGCGCGTGCTGACGGTGTCGGTGCACGAGACCGGAGTCCGGCTGTTCCCCGGCACGGGCTTCCCGCGCGAGATCGGAGGTCCGGGGGCGGAGGGCTCCGCCGTCAACGTCGCGCTGCCGTCGGGGACGGGGGACGCCGGCTGGCTGCGGACCCTGGACGCGGTGGTGCCGCCGCTGCTGCGGGCGTTCGCCCCCGACCTGCTGGTGACGCAGCACGGCTGCGACACCCACCGGCTGGACCCGCTGACCACGCTGCGGACGTCGGTGGACGGCCAGCGCGTGGCGGCGTCGATGCTCCACGACCTGGCGCACGAGGCGGCCGGGGGCCGGTGGCTCGCCCTCGGCGGCGGCGGGTACGCGCGCGTCGAGGTGGTGCCGCGCGTGTGGGCGCACGTCATCGGCCTGGCGACGCACCGGCCGGTCGACCCGGCCGCGCCGCTGCCCGAGATGTGGTGCGACGCGGTCCGCCAGCGGTACGGCCGGCTGGAGGCGTCGACCATGACCGAGGGCGCCGCCGCGACGTTCCGCCCGTGGTCGGCCGGGTGGGACCCGGCCGACGACGTCGACCGGGCGATCAGGGCGACACGGACGGCCGTCTTCCCCCACCATGGACTCGATCCGGACTACGACTGAACCGCGTCGAGTCGGTCACACGCGTCACCCCTTTCACACGCGTCCCATCAGGCACTACGCTGACGCGCGAGCCCGTGGGCGACACCGCGACGCGACACCGCGACCGAGGCCGGGAAAGAGAGCGAAGGATGAGCCAGGAGACCGGCCGCGTGCGCTACCTCACGGTCGAGGAGGTCGCCGCCGTCATGCGGGTGTCGAAGATGACCGTGTACCGGCTGCTGCACTCCGGCGAGCTGCCCGGCGTGCGCGTCGGCCGTTCGTTCCGCGTGCCCCAGGACGCACTCGACGCGTACCTGCGCTCGTCCTCCACGGTGCCGTTGCCGGAGGACCGCGGCGAGGGTCGCCTCAGCTCCTGACGACCCCGGCGTTACGGCGACGGCCCCGGTGGGCGTAAGGTTTGTCCCCGGACTTTCTGCGTGGGCTTCCGGCCCCGCCGGTCGACCACAACGAGAAGCGAACGAGGACCACCATGGGCTCCGTCATCAAGAAGCGCCGCAAGCGGATGGCCAAGAAGAAGCACCGCAAGCTGCTGCGCAAGACGCGTCACCAGCGTCGCAACAAGAAGTGACGCCGGCCGCCTGAGGCGGCACCGACGTGAGGGCCCGGCCGGCGACGGCCGGGCCCTCGTCGTTCCCCGGGTGCCTCGGCCTGGCCGGCGCGCGCCTCAGGCGAGCCAGCGGAGCACCAGGGGTTCCAGGCGCGCCGGCCAGTCCGGGCTGTCGTAGACCCGCTCCGGGACGAGGTACCGGTCGGGCCGCACCTCGCGGATGACGTCGTCCCGCACGGGCAGCACGAGCAGCTCGAGGACGAACGGCGGAGCAGGGCGCCCGAGGCGCCGCTCCAGGTCCGCGACCAGGTGAGTCTCGCGGAGGGGGTCGGACAGGGAGCCCGCGCGCCGTCGGCGCGTGCCCGCCTGCTCGAGCCGTTCGTGCCATCGCCGGGCGGCTCGCTCCTTGCGCCGGTCGTGCCAGGCGCGGAACTCGTCGAAGCGTGCGTCGACGAGTCGGCTCAGACCGGGCTCGTCGGCGAGGACGTCGAGGTCGGGGCGGGCGTCGACGGTCACGCCCCCCGCGATCGCCGTCCACCACCGCGACCACGCGGCCGGCAGGCCCGGGTCGGGGGTGCGCGGGGTGGGCGCCGGCAGGTCGTCCTCGTCGAGCGGGCCGGGGACCACTCCTCCGGCCGGGGCGTCGATGCGTTCGACGCCGCGCACCCAGAGCGCCTGGTCCGCGAGCACGCTCGGGGAGTCGATGCGGATCGACCACGACTGCTGCCCCCGGACGCGCACGTTCCGAGGATCGTGTCGACGCCACGGCGCCGCAACGGGAGGAGGTCGGCGCCTCAGCCCCGCGTCGAGAACTCCTGCACCGGCCAGCCGACCCGCTCCGCGTGACGCCGCAGCCGGCGGTCGGGGTTGATCGCCACGGGGTTGCCGACGAGCGACAGGATCGGCACGTCGTGGGTCGAGTCCCCATAGGCGTACGACGAACCGAGGTCGATGCCCTCGCGCTCGGCCAGCACCGCGACCGCCTCGGCCTTCGCCGTGCCGTGGAGCAGGTCACCGCAGAGGCGACCGGTGTAGCGGCCGTCCTGCTGCTCGACGATCGTGCCGAGCGCGCCGGCGGCCCCGAGCTTGCGCGCGATGATCTCGCCGACCTCGCGCGGCCCGGCGGTGACGAGCCACACGCGGTGACCTGCGGCGCGGTGCGCGTCGAGCAGGCGGCGGGCGCCGGGGTAGATCCGCAGCGTCATCACCTCGTCGTACACGTCCTCGGCGATGAGGCCCATCTCGGCGACGGAGTGGCCGCGCACGATGGCCAGCGCCGCGGCGCGCACCTCGTCCATCTGCCGCCGGTTCTCCCCGAACGTGCGGTAGCGCACCTGGTGGCCGGCGAACCTCACGATGTCCGGGGCGCGCAGCAGGCCGCGCCGGTAGAGGCCGACGGCGAGGTGGAACGCGCTGGCGCCGCGGATGATCGTGTTGTCGACGTCGAAGAACGCGCCGACCCGGGCCTCCGGACCGGTCACGTCGGACCGGTCGGGGCGCGCGAACACGCCGCCACTGTAGCGAGCGCGGGCGAATGGTCCGGAACCGGGGTGTGTCTACCGTGGTGACGTGACCCCGCCCGCGACGCCTCGTGTCGTCCTCTACGGCCGTGCCGGCTGCCACCTCTGCGACGAGGCGCGGGCCGTCGTGGCACGCGTCTGCGACGAGGTCGGCGTGCCGTGGGCCGAGGTCGACGTCGACGACCCGCCGGCGCCCGGCGCGCCGGACCTGTTCGACGCCTACGGCGAGCGCGTGCCCGTCGTCGCGGTGGACGGCGTCGACGTGGCGCAGTGGCAGGTCTCCGAACGGCTGCTGCGCGCCGCGCTCGCCTGAGGGCCCGCCGGACCCGTAGCGTGAGGCCAGGTGCCTGGACGGGCCCCGGAGAGGTGGTGCGACGTGACGACCGCGAGTGCGGAGGGTGCCCGGGAGCGCCTGCCGCGAGCATCGGTCGCGCGGCTGCCCGCCTACCTCCTCGCCCTCGACGGCCTGTGGTCGGAGGGCACGAAGCTGACGTCGTCGCACGAGCTCGCGGCCCGCTCCGGCGTCAGCCCCGAGCAGCTGCGCAAGGACCTGTCGTTCCTCGGCTCCTACGGGCGGCGCGGCGTCGGCTACGACGTCGCCCAGCTGCGGGGGCACATCGGCTCGGTGCTCGGCCTGGAGGAGCCGAACCGCGTCGTGATCGTCGGCGTGGGGCACCTGGGGCACGCGCTCGCGGCGTACGGCGGGTTCGCGGAGCGCGGGTTCTCCATCGTCGGGCTGGTGGACGACGACCCCGCGGTCGTCGGGACGACGGTCGCCGGGCTCGTCGTGCGGCCGGTGGCGGAGCTCGCGGACGTCGTGGCGTCCGGCGGCGCGACGATCGGCGTCATCGCGACGCCGGCGGCGGTGGCCCAGCAGGTGGCCGACGCGCTGGCGGCCGCCGGGGTGCACGGCATCCTGACGTTCGCGCCGCAGACCCTGCAGACGCCCGACGGCGTCCAGGTGCGCGCCGTCGACCTCGCCTCGGAGCTGCAGCTGCTGGCGTTCCACGGACGGCACCGCGAGCACGCGAAGGCGTAGCTAGGCTCACGCGGTGGGCCACTACCTGTCGTTCCTGGCGTTCGCGCTGGCGCTGGCGCTCGTGCCGGGACCCGACATGCTGCTGACGATGCGCAGCACGGTCGTCGGGGGACGGCGGCGCGGGCTCTGGACGCTTCTCGGCATCGGCGTCGCCAACGTGGTGCAGGGCGTGCTGGCGGGCTCCGGGCTCGGGGCGGTCATCCACGCGTCGCAGCCGGCGTTCGAGGCGATCCGCTGGGCGGGCGTCGCGTACCTGGTCTACCTGGGTGTCCGGGCGCTCATGGCGGCCGCCCGGCACGACGAGGCGGCCGAGGCCGCCGAGGCCGTCACCGGCGGCCGGCGATGGTCGGCGGCGCGGACGGGCTTCCTGTGCAACATCACGAACCCGAAGGTGCTCGCCTTCAACCTGGCGGTGCTGCCGCAGTTCGTCGGGCCGCACGCGGCGCTGCCGCAGCTGATGCTCTACGCCCTGACCCTCACCGCGGTCGGGGTGACGGTGCTGCTCGTCGTCGTGGCGGCGGCCGGTGCCGCCCGGCGCGTCCTCACGTCCCGGAGTGCGCGCCGCCGGCTGGAGGGTGCCGCGGGCCTCGTCTTCCTCGGGTTCGCCACCGGGCTGGCGGCGGAGCACTGACGACGACGGCCCGGCCCCGCGTGCTGGTGACGGGGACCGGGCCGACGAGCGGGCAGGCTCAGGCCTGCTTGACCGCCGCGACGTCGAGGTTGATGACGACCTTGTCGGAGACGAGCACGCCGCCGGCCTCGAGCGCCACGTTCCAGGTCAGGCCGAAGTCCTTGCGCGACACCGTGAGGGTCGCCTCGGCGCCGGCCCGCGTGCCGCCCCACGGGTCGACGACCACGCCGTTGAACTCGGTGGCGAGCTCGACGGCCTTCGTGACGCCGTTGATCGTCAGGTCGCCCGCGATCGCGTAGGTGTTCTCGCCGGTCTGGCGCACGCCGGTGGAGACGAAGGTCCACGGCTGCGCGGTCTCGGCGTTGAAGAAGTCGGCGCTCTTGAGGTGGCCGTCGCGGGACTCGTTGCCCGTGGCGATCGTGGTCGGGTCGAGCGTCGCGGTCAGCGTGGAGCTCTCGAGCGTGTCACCGAGCACGAGCGCGCCCTCGGTGACCTTCACGGTGCCGCGGACCTTGGTGACGCCGGCGTGGCGGGCGGTGAAGCTGGCTTCGGTGTGCGCGGTGTCGAGGGCCCAGGTGCCCGAGGTCAGGCCCTGGGGGAGGGCGGTCTGCGTGGTGGCGGTCATGTCGACTCCATTGGTTGAATCATCACGTATGTAGTTCAACTTTCTACTACACTGTTGCGCCGAGCGCAAGCGTTGGACACTGACGCGGCGCATGGAGGGGAGCGATGAGGACGACAGGTACGGACATGGGCACGGCCGGCGCGAGCGCGACGAGCGCCGCCGGCACCGGGACGACGAGCGGGGGCACCGTGGCGACGGCGCCGGTGCGCTGGCTGTCGGCGGACCAGCAGCGCGACTGGCGCGCCTTCCGCGACGGCACCGTGCTGCTGCTCGACGCCCTCGGCCGCGACCTCGAGGAGCGCTCCGGCCTCTCGCTGCACGAGTACGAGGTGATGGTCCGGCTGTCGGAGGCGCCCGGCCGCACGCTGCGGATGTCGCAGCTCGCCACGGACATCGCGCACTCGCGCAGCCGCCTGACGCACACGATCTCGCGCATGGAGTCCGCCGGTCTGGTCGCGCGCGTCGCGTGCTCGGAGGACGCGCGAGGGGTCAACTGCGTGCTGACCGAGAAGGGCTGGGCCGCGCTCGTCGCGGCGGCGCCCGGGCACGTCGCGAGCGTGCGGGCGCACCTCGTCGACGTGCTGTCCGGCGAGCAGCTCGTCGCCCTCGGCGAGGCGATGGAGCAGGTGCGCGCGCACCTGCGGGGCGAGTGCCCGGCCGACGACGTGCACTGAGGTTCGCCTGACACACTGGGCCCATGGTCGCGACGACGGTCCACCTGCTGCGCCACGGCGAGGTGCACAACCCCACGGGGATCCTGTACGGGCGCATGCCCGGCTACCGGCTCTCCGCGCGCGGCGAGGCGATGGCCCGGACCGTGGCCGACCACCTGGCGGGACGCGCCGGCGCACCCCGCCGGGACGTCACCGTCGTCGTCGCCTCCCCGCTGGAGCGGGCGCAGCAGACCGCCGCCCCGGTCGGCGAGGCGTTCGGCCTGCCGGTCGGCAGCGACGCGCGGCTCATCGAGGCGGCCAACCACTTCGAGGGCATGAAGTTCGGCGTCGGCGACGGCTCCCTTCGGCACCCCGGCCACTGGCCGTACCTGCGCAACCCGTTCACGCCCTCGTGGGGCGAGCCGTACGCCGAGCAGGCCTCCCGGATGCTCGCGGCCGTCGCGGACGCGCGGGCCGCCGCGCGCGGGCACGAGGCGGTGCTCGTCTCGCACCAGCTGCCGATCTGGATCACGCGCCTGACGCTCGAGCACCGCCGGCTGTGGCACGACCCGCGCCGCCGGCAGTGCTCGCTGGGCTCCCTGACGTCGCTGCACTACGACGACGACGAGCTCGTGGGGATCGGGTACACCGAGCCGGCCGCGGCGCTGCTCGCCGGCGCGTCCACGGTGCCGGGGGCGTGATGGGCCGGTCACGGCGTCCGTTCGTCGCCGGCGCCCTCGCCGGGCTCGTCGCGCTGCTCGCCGCCTGCTCCACGACGCCCGCCGGGCCGACCGCGACGAGCAGCACGGACACGGGCTACACCTCGGCGGACGGGACGACGAAGACCTGGCCGGTCGGCCGGCGGACCGGTCCCGTCGCGCTGGCGGGCAAGGACGCGGACGGCACCACCCGTGACGTCACGGCCTGGCGCGGCGACGTGGTGCTCGTCAACACGTGGTACGCCGCGTGCCCGCCGTGCCGGGCCGAGGCGCCGGACCTCGTCGCCATCGCGAACGACGACGCGCCGCGCGGCCTGCACGTCATCGGCGTCAACTCGACCGACGCCGCCGGCACCGCGGCCGCGTTCGCGCGGCAGTTCTCCGTGCCCTACCCGACGATCATCGACAGCGACGGCTCGGCGATCGCGGCGCTCCAGGGCGTCGTGCCGGTGAACGCGGTGCCGACGACGGTGCTGCTCGACCGGCAGGGCCGCGTCGCCGCCCGCATCCTCGGCCGGGTGGACCCCTCGACCGTGCGCTCGATCGTCGACCAGCTGCTCGCCGAGGGCGGCGCCCCGAGCGCGTCGCCGACCCCGAGCGCGGGCACGCCGTGACGCCCTTCGACGCGGGCGACGCCTTCGGCCGTGCCGTCGCCGGCGGCTCCCTGGCGCTCGCCGTCCCGGTGGCGTTGCTCGCCGGGATCGTCTCGTTCGCCTCGCCGTGCGTGCTGCCCCTGGTCCCGGGGTACGTCGGCTTCGTCGGCGGCTCGCTCGGCGCGGAGGCGGGCGCGGCGCGGCGGGGGCGTGTGCTGGCGGGCGTCGGCCTCTTCGTCCTCGGCTTCGCCGTGGTGTTCGTCGCGTTCGGTGCGGTGGCCGGCGGGGTCGGGGCGTGGCTGGCCCGCTGGCAGGACCCGGTGCAGCGCATCCTCGGCGTGCTGGTCGTCCTGCTCGGGCTGGCGTTCGCCGGGCTGGTGCCGTTCCTGCAGAACGAGCGCAAGGTGCACCTGGCGCCGCGCGCCGGGCTGTGGGGCGCGCCCGTGCTCGGGCTGACGTTCGGCCTCGGCTGGACGCCGTGCATCGGGCCAACGCTCGCCGCGATCCTCGCGCTGTCCCTCGGCGGCGGCTCGGCCGGGCGCGGCGCGCTGCTGGCGGCCGTGTTCTGCCTCGGCCTCGGGCTGCCGTTCCTGCTCGTCGCCCTCGGCCTCGAGCGCTCGCGCCGCCTCACCCGCTGGCTGACCCGGCACCGCCTCGGCGTGCTGCGGGTCGGCGGCGGCCTGCTCGTCGTGCTCGGCCTCGCCCTGGTCACGGGCGTGTGGGGGCACTGGGCCGCGTGGCTGCAGGGCCTGCTGACCGGCGCCGACCCGTTCGTGCCGGTGGTGTGAGATGAGCGGCTACCGCCCCGAGGGGCTCGACGACACCTTCACCGCCACCGCCTCGTCGGACGACGGGCGGCCGGTCGCCGTGCCCGCGATCGGCGTCGTCGGCTGGCTGCGCTGGGCCTGGCGGCAGCTGACGAGCATGCGCGTGGCGCTCCTGCTGCTCGTGCTGCTCGCGGTGGCGGCGGTGCCGGGGACGATGTTCCCGCAGCGCGGCCAGGACCCGGCCAAGGTGTCGGCCTACATCACCGCGCACGGCGCACTCGGCACGTGGCTGGACCGGCTCGGGTTCTTCGGCGTGTACACGTCGGCGTGGTTCAGCGCGATCTACCTGCTGCTGTTCGTCTCGCTCGTCGGCTGCATCCTGCCGCGGACCAAGCACCACTGGGCCGCGATGCGCGCGCGGCCGCCGCGGACGCCGCGGCGGTTCGGCCGGTTCCCGGCGCAGGCCTCCGTCACGGTGCAGGGCGAGCCCGAGGCCCTCGTCCGGCGCACGGCCGCCCTGCTGGGGCGGGGCCGGCGGTACCGCGTCGACGTGCACGACGAGGGTGACGGCACGTGGTCGGTGTCGGCGGAGCGCGGCTACCTGCGTGAGACCGGCAACCTCCTGTTCCACCTGGCGCTCGTCGGGCTGCTCGTCGCGGTCGCCTACGGGCAGCTGCTGCACTACCGCGCGCAGGTGATCGTCGTGGCCGGCGACGGCTTCGCCAACTCCGAGACGTCGTTCGACACCTTCGAGCACGGGCGCGCGTTCGACGCCGCCAAGCTCGAGCCGTTCACGCTGCGGCTCGACGACTTCGAGTCCCGGTTCGACGCGGCGACGCTGGCGGCCCGCGACTTCACCGCGCACGTCACCGTGACCGAGCCCGGCGCGGCACCCGTGGCGCGGACCATCAAGGTCAACCACCCGCTCGACGTCGGCGGGACGCAGGTGTACCTCCAGGGCAACGGGTACGCGCCCCAGGTGACGGTCAAGGACGCGGCGGGCCAGGTCGCGTTCTCCGGCCCGGTGCCGTTCCTGCCGCAGGACCAGGTGTACACGTCGCGCGGCGTGGTCAAGGTGCCGGACGTGTCCGGCGGTCAGCCGCAGATCGGGCTGCTCGGCTTCCTGCTGCCCACGGCGGCGCAGATGGGCCCCGACCAGTGGGTGTCGACGAACCCGGAGCCGACCTCCCCGCTGCTCGTCCTCTCGGTGTGGTCCGGGAACCTCGGGCTGGACACCGGCGTGCCGCAGAACGTGTACCAGCTGGACGAGAAGGGCCTCACCGAGGCCAAGGACGCGTCCGGCAAGCCGGTGACGCTGGACCTCCGGCCCGGGGACACCGTGACCCTGCCGAACGGCCTCGGCACGCTGACGTTCGACGGGATGCGCCGGTTCGCCGCCTTCGACCTCCGCAAGGACCCGGCCCTCGGCTGGCTGCTGGCGTTCGCGCTGACCGCGCTGGCGGGGCTGGCGACCTCGCTGTTCGTACCGCGTCGGCGGCTGTGGGTCCGGGCGTCGACCTCGCGCGGCAACCAGGACGAAGGTCCTACTACAGTGGTGACCGCCGCGGGGCTGGCCCGGGGCGACGACGTCGGGCTCGCGCCCGAGCTGGGCCGTGTGCTCGAGGCCGTCCTCGGGTCCCCGGTGCCGGTCACGGGCCGCGCCCCGGTCGAGGACGACTCGGGAGGGGACTAGTCATGCCGGTGGGCGACCTGTCGACCCTGTTCGTGTGGGCTGCGGCGACGGCGTTCACCGTCGCGCTGTTCGGCTACTCCGTCGCCCTCGCGCGCATCGCCGACGCGGCGGCACGCCCCCGCCAGGCCGCCCGTACCGCCAAGGTCGCCGCCGCGACCGCGGCGAAGACGGCGAACCGCCAGCGCGTCCCGGCGCTCGCAGGCGCGGGTGCGTCGTCGTCGTACGCCTCGGCGCTGCCCCCGACGCCCACGGACGTCGAGCCCGCCGCCGGCGCGGCGTCCGCGCCGGTGGCCACGGCCGCCCGTCCGGCAGGCACCGGCCGCGGGAGCGGCGCCAAGGCCGAGGGCATCGCCCGCTCGACGCACTGGCTCGGGATCGCCCTGCTCGTCATCGGGATCGTGCTGCGGGGTGTCGCCGCCGGACGCTGGCCCACCGCGAACATGTACGAGTTCAGCCTCGTCGGCGTGCTCGTCGCCACCTCGGTGCTGGCCGTGGTCCAGCGTCGCCGAATCATCGCCTTCGTCGGCGTCGTCGTCACCGCGATCGCGGTGCTCGCGCTGGTGCTGGCGCTCAACGCGTTCTTCGTGCGGGCCGACGCGGTTCAGCCGGCGCTGCAGAGCTACTGGCTGGTGATCCACGTCGGCGTCGCGATCTCCGCGACGGGCGTGTTCACGGTCGCCCTCGGCACGAGCGTCACGCAGCTGCTCTCGGCGGCGCGGGCGGAGAACCGCTCGCGGCTGGCCACCCCCTGGGGCCGGGCCGACGCGCTGCGTCGGCCGCTCGTCGGCTGGCGCGTCACCGGGCCGCGGTTCGCGTGGCTCAAGCAGGTGCCGGATGCGCTCCACCTGGAGGCGCTGAGCTTCCGGCTCAACGCGGTCGGCTTCGTGCTGTGGACGTTCACCCTCATCGCCGGCTCCATCTGGGCCGAGCACGCCTGGGGCCGGTACTGGAACTGGGACCCCAAGGAGGTCGGCACGTTCGTGGTGTGGGTGGTCTACGCGGCCTACCTGCACGCCCGGACCACGCGCGGCTGGAGCGGGCGGCGGGCCGCCTACCTCGTCTTCGCCGGGTACGCCGCGGTGCTCGCCAACTTCACGGTGGTCAACCTGTTCGTCGCCGGCCTGCACTCGTACTCCGGCCTGCGCTGACCCCCTAGCCTGGAGCCGTGCCGCTCCTCGTCTACTCGGTCCTGCGGCTGGCGCTGTTCGGGGCCTGCTGGGTGGCGCTGCTGCTGGTCGGCTTCGTCAACCCGTGGGTAGCCGCGGTCATCGCCGCACTCATCGCGTGGGGGCTCAGCTACGTGGCGCTACGAGGACCCCGCGACGCCGCCGCGCGGTGGCTCGCGGACAAGGACGCGAAGCGGAAGGGCACCACCCAGCTGTCCGCGCGGGCGCGCCGGGACGCGGCCGACGAGGACGCGCTCCTCGCGTCGCAGGACGAGGACGTGCCCGACGACGCGCCCGGCGACGACGAGGACCGGCAGGCCTAGCGCATGCTCGAGCGCGACCTCTACGCGCCGGTCAAGGCCCTGCTCGAGGAGCGCGGCTACGCGGTGCAGGCCGAGGTCGCCAGCTGTGACGCGGTCGCCGTGCGCGGTGACGAGTGCTGCGCCGTCGAGCTGAAGCTGCGGCTGAACCTCGAGGTCATCGTGCAGGCGGCCGCCCGGCAGCGGTTCGCCGACGCCGTCTACGTCGCGATCCCGGCCCCCGGCCGCGCCTACTACACGGCGCGCTTCCGGGACGTCTGCCGCGTGCTGCGCCGCCTCGACGTCGGGCTGATCACGGTGCGGGCCGGCGGCGCGAGGGTCGACTTCGAGGCGCGAGCCCACGGCGTGCGGCGCAACGCGCGGCTGCGACGGGAGGCGCTCGCGGAGTTCGTCGCGCGCCGGACCGACCACAACGTCGGCGGTGTCGCCCGCGTGCCGCTCATGACGGCCTACCGCGAGCGCGCGCTGACGGTCGCCGCGTTGCTGCGCACCGGCCCGGCCACGGCCGCCGGCCTGCGGGCGCTCGCGGCGCCCGACGACACGTACGCGATCCTCTACCGCAACCCGTACGGCTGGTTCACGCGGCTCGGGGCCGGGCGGTACGAGCTGAGCGCCCTGGGCCTGACCGCGCTCGACACCTATGCCGGCCTCCTGCCGACGCTCCTGCCGACCCTCCCGCCGGCGGCGCCGATGCCAACCGAGCCGGCACCGACCGTCGACTGAGCCGGGCGCCGCCGGCGGCGTGCCCGTCCGGGCTCGGCCCGGCCGGGTCTCAGACCGCCAGGCCGAGCCCGAGCAGCACGCCGAAGCCGAGCTGCAGCATCCCGGTCCCGGCGAGCACCGGGACGAGCGCGATGCCCCGCGCACCGGCCCGCACGGCCGTGACCAGCACGGCGACGGCCGCACCGAGCAGCACGACGAGCAGCGACCACGGCGCGACGAACGCGCACGCGACGCCGAGCAGGATCGGCAGCGTGACCAGCCACTGGTAGGCGAGGCGCGCACGGTGGTCGCCGAGCCGCACCGCCAGCGTGCGCTTGCCGGAGAGGGCGTCGGTCGGGATGTCGCGCAGGTTGTTCACCATGAGCAGCGCGCACGCCAGCAGGCCCGTGCCGATGGCGCCGGCCCACGCCGGCCACGAGAGCCGGCCGGCCTGCGTGTAGGTGGTGCCGAGGGTCGCGACGAGCCCGAAGAACACGAAGACGCCGACCTCGCCGAGCCCGCGGTACCCGTACGGCCGCTTCCCGCCGGTGTAGAACCACGCGGCGAGGATGGCGGCCGCGCCGACCGCGAGCAGCCACCAGTGCGCGGAGACGGCGACCAGCGCGAGCCCCGCCAGCGCCGCGAGGCCGAACGCCGCGAACGCGGCGGCCTTCACCTGGCCGGGCCTGGCCGCGCCGGACGCGGTGAGGCGCATCGGCCCGACGCGGTCGACGTCCGTGCCGCGCACGCCGTCGGAGTAGTCGTTGGCGAAGTTGACGCCCACCTGCAGCGCGAGCGCCACGACGCCCGCCAGCACGGCCCGGCCCAGCGACGCCGCGCCCAGCTGCGCGGCGGCACCGGTGCCCAGGAGCACGGGTGCGACCGCCGCCGGCAGCGTGCGGGGCCTCGCCCCGGCCGCCCACTCATGCCCGTTCGCCACGGATCGAAACCCTACGTGGTCAGGACGTGCTCCCCTCGGCCGCCCCGCCCCTGGCCGAGCACCGCCGCCATCCGCCGAGTGCCGGTGTCGTTCACCGAGTGCCGGTGGAACGTCGGTGGCGTTCGACGAACAGGGGTGGCGCTCGGTGAGGGTGGCGGCCTCGGCGAGGGGCCGCGCCGAGGCGTCATGCCGGTGGTGCGGGGGGCTCCGTGGCGAGGGCGGCGGCGGCGCGGCGGTCGGGCTTGCCCGGGCCGCGGGTGGGCAGGGCGGGGACGACGACGAGCCGGCGCGGCGCGGCGGCCGTCCCGAGGTGCGCCGTGACCAGGGCGCGGACGTCGGCGAGGGCAGGTGGGCCGGACGGCCCGACGACGAGCACCGCCACCACGGCCTGGCCCCACTCGTCGTCGGGCACCCCGACGACGCACGCCTCGCGGACGGCGGGCAACGTCACCAGCAGGTCCTCCACCGGGCCGGGCGTGACGTTGACGCCGCCGGTGATGATGACGTCGTCCGCCCGGCCGACCACCCGGAGCCGGCCACCGGCGTCGAAGCGACCGAGGTCGGACGTCCGCAGCCAGCGCGTGCCCTCGTCGTCCACCAGGAACGCCGCCTCGTCGAGGTCGGGGCGGCCCAGGTACCCGTCGGCGAGCACGGGGCCGGCCAGCAGCACGCGGCCGTCGTCGGCCACGCGCGCCCGCACGCCCTCGAGGGGCACGCCGTCGTAGACGCAGCCGCCGCAGGTCTCGGTCATCCCGTACGTGGTGACGACCGTGATCTCGGCGTCGAACGCGTCGTCGAGCAGCGCCGGCGGGATGCCCGAGCCGCCCAGCAGCACGGCGTCGAACGTGCGCAGCGCGGCGCGGCCGGCCTCGTCGTCCAGCAGCCGCACCAGCTGTGTCGGCACGATCGAGGTGTACCGACGTCCCCCGGCCGGGAGCTCGGCGGCGGCGGCCGCGAACGACGAGGCCCGGAACGGCCCACCGGGCGCGACGTGCGCCACGGCGCCGGACAGGGCCGCGCGGGCCAGCACCTGGAGGCCCGCCACGTGGTCCGGCGGCAGCACCAGCAGCCAGCTGCCCGGCCCGCCGATGCGTCGCAGCGTGGCCTCGCCGGACGCCCGCAGCGCTGCGGCGGAGAGGAGCACGTCACGGGGCGCGCCGGTGGATCCCGACGTGCGGAGGACGACGGCGACCCCCTCCGGCACGTGCGGCTCGTCGTGCGCGGAGGCTGGACGCGTCACGGCCGCTCCCGGCGCGAGCACGCGCAGGGCCGGGCCCGACCCGTCCAGCGCGGCGGCCAGCGCGGCAGCGAGGTGCGGGTGGTCCGCGGCCAGGTCACGCAGCGGGCGGTCCACGCGTCCAGGGTATTCGTGCCTCCCCGCGGCTCGGCCAACTAGTGGCACCCTGGTACCCGCTCACCGCGACGGACGGAGGAACGATGACGACGACCCGGCTCGGGCCGGTCCGCAGGCCGATGCTGGTCGCGCTCCTGGGGGCCCTGACGCTGGCGCTCGCGGCGTGCACCGGCGGCACCACGCCGCCCACGACATCGACCCCGTCGACCAGCACGGTCGCCCTCCCGCCGACGGTCGACCCCAGCAAGCAGCCCGTCCCCACGCCGACCGTCCCGTCGGTGTGGCCGCTGACCGGGATGCCGGTGACGGGCACCGCCGCCAACCGCCCTGCGCTCGCCGTCAAGATCGAGAACACCGCCGAGGCCCGCCCGCAGGAGGGGCTCAACGAGGCTGACCTGGTCTGGGAGAACATCGTCGAGTTCGACGTGTCCCGGTTCAACGCCGTGTTCCAGTCGCAGGTGCCGGGGGAGATCGGCCCGATCCGCTCGGTGCGGCCGATGGACATGCCCGAGAGCGCGCCGCTGCACGGGCTCTTCGCCTACTCCGGCGGCCAGCCGGGGATCCTCGCGCTGGCGCAGTCCAGCGGCGAGCAGAACTTCTCGTTCGACTCGGGCAACTCGGCGTTCTACCGGATCAAGGCCCGGCCGGCGCCGCACAACGTCTACTCGCACCCGGCGGACATCTGGGCGCAGGCCGACCCGAGCCGCGTCGCGCCGAAGCCGTGGTTCCAGTTCGGCCGCTCGGCCGCGCAGGCCAGTGCGATGGTGGCGGGGACCCCCACCAACGTCCTGAGCTTCAAGCTGTCGGCCTACGCGCACCCGAGCTGGACGTGGGATGCGACGTCGGGGACCTGGCTGCGCTTCGAGGGCCCGGCCAAGGCGATGACGCAGACGTCGGGCGCGGCGGAGTCGCAGATCCACGCGGTCAACGTGCTGACGATCGTGGCGTCGCACCCCAACACGCAGTTCCGGGCGCAGAACAACGCGCCGGTGCCCACGTACACCCTGGTCAACGCCAGCGGCGACGGCGTGCTGGCCAGTGGCGGCAAGACGATCCCGGTCAAGTGGAGCAAGGGCGCGCAGGACGCCCCCATGGTGGTCACCCTCGCCGACGGGACCCCGGCCGTGTTCGCGCCGGGCAACACGTGGATCGAGATGGTGCCGAAGGAGACCGGCAGCTACACGGTCGGCTGAGGGTTCTCGCCGCGCCCGGGTGGAGCACGACGAACGGCTCGTCGTGCCCGGCGCTCAGTAGGAGTAGCCGAACCGCGACCAGTCCGGGTCGCGGTGCTCGAGGAACGCGTCGCGGCCCTCGACGGCCTCGTCCGTCAGGTAGGCCAGCCGGGTCGCCTCGCCGGCGAACACCTGCTGCCCGGCCAGGCCGTCGTCCGCCAGGTTGAACGCGAACTTCAGCATGCGGACGGCCTGCGGCGACTTCGTCGCGATGATCCGGGCGTACTCCAGGCCGGCCCGCTCGATCTCGGCGTGGGGCACGACGTCGTTGACGGCGCCCCACGCGTAGGCCTCGTCGGCCGAGTACTCGCGGGCGAGGAAGAAGATCTCGCGGGCGCGCTTCTGGCCCACCTGCCGGGCGAGGAGCGCCGAGCCGTAGCCGCCGTCGAAGCTGCCGACGTTGGCGTCCGTCTGCATGAAGCGCGCCTGCTCGCGGCTGGCGATGGTCAGGTCGGCCACGACGTGCAGGCTGTGCCCACCGCCGGCGGCCCAGCCGTTGACCAGGGCGACGACGACCTTCGGCATGGTGCGGATGAGGCGCTGCACCTCGAGGATGTGCAGCCTGCCGGCGCGGGCCGGGTCGATGCCCTCCGCCGTGTCGCCCTCGGCGTACCGGTAGCCCTCGCGGCTGCGGATGCGCTGGTCGCCCCCGGAGCAGAACGCCCACCTGCCGTCCTTGGGGCTGGGGCCGTTGCCCGTGAGCAGCACGGTGCCGACGTCGCTCGTCTGCCGCGCGTGGTCGAGGACCGTGTAGAGCTCGTCGACCGTGTGCGGGCGGAACGCGTTGCGGACCTCCGGCCGGTGGAAGGCGACGCGCACCACCGGCAGGTCCCGCCCGGCCGTCCGGTCGACGCCCCGGTGGTAGGTGACGTCCGTCAGCCCGTCGAAGCCGGCGACGGTGCGCCAGCGCTGCGGGTCGAACGTCTGCGACACCTGCTCCGGCAACGGGATCTCGGTCACGCGGTCACCCTAACGGCGGCCCGGTCGGCGGGCGTGTCCGCTCGTCGGCCGGCCGCGACCGCGGCGAGGATCGCGGGATGGCGAGCGAGCCGCTCCTGCGGATCCACAGCCCGGAGTTCACCGCGATGAGCGAGCGGGTGCTGCGGGTCACCGCCCTGACGTCGCGCCTCAACGTGCTGCCGTTCGACGACGAGGCGGGCCGGGCGGAGCTCCTCGCGCAGATCCTCGGCCGGCCGCTGCCGCCGTCCGTGACGATCTACCCGCCGTTCTTCACCGACCACGGCCTCCACCTGGAGCTCGCGGAGCGGGTGTTCATCAACCAGAACTGCACGTTCCTCGACTACGCCGGCATCCGGCTGGGCCCCCGCGTGATGGTGGCGCCCCAGGTCACGTTCATCACGGTCGGCCACCCGGTGGACACCGCCGACCGGCGCCTGTGGCTGACCGGCGGACCGATCGACGTGGCCGAGAACGTCTGGATCGGCGCCGGGGCGACGATCCTGCCCGGCGTGACGATCGGCCGGGACGCGGTGATCGCCGCGGGCGCGATCGTGGCCGACGACGTCCCGCCGGCGACCCTGGTGACGGGCGTGAAGGCGACCGTGCGCCGCCGCTGGTGACCCGCCGTCGGCCGCTCGCGGTGAGCCCGGCCTAGCCTGGGACGGTGCCCGTGCCGCCCACCGTCGCCGTCTGGTCCATCCCGCTGCGGACGCGGTTCCGTGGGCTCGTCGTGCGCGACGGCGTCCTGGTCCGGGGCGACGCCGGGTGGGGCGAGTTCTCGCCGTTCTGGGACTACGACGACGCCGAGTCCGTGCGCTGGTGGCGGGCGGCCCGCGAGGCGGCGGACGAGGGCTGGCCGGCGCCCCTCCGGGAGTCGGTCCCCGTCAACGTCACCGTGCCCGCCGTCGACGCCGCGCGCGCCCGCGAGATCGTCCTGACCTCCGGCGGCTGTCGCACCGCCAAGGTCAAGGTCGCCGAGCCGGGCCAGGCCGCGGCCGACGACGAGGCCCGGCTGGAGGCGGTCCGCGACGCGCTCGGCCCCGACGGGCGGATCCGCGTCGACGCCAACACGGCGTGGGACGTCGACGAGGCCGTGCGCCGGCTGGCCGCCTACGACCGGGCCGCCGGCGGCCTCGAGTACGCCGAGCAGCCGGTGCCCACCGTCGACGACCTGGCGGCGCTGCGCCGGCGCACCCACGTGCCGCTGGCGGCCGACGAGTCGGTGCGGCGGTCCGACGACCCCATGGCGGTGGTGCGCAAGGCGGCCGCCGACGTCGTGGTGCTCAAGGTGCAGCCCCTCGGCGGCGTGCGGGCCTGCCTCGAGCTCGCGGAGCGCGTCGGGCTGCCGGTCGTCGTGTCGTCCGCGCTGGAGTCGTCGGTCGGCCTGGCGGCCGGGGTCGCCCTGGCCGCGGCGCTGCCCGAGCTGCCGTACGCCTGCGGGCTGGCGACCGGCCGGCTGTTCACCGACGACGTCGTCGCCGACCCGCTGCTCCCGGTGGACGGCGAGATCGCGGTGCGACGCCCCGAGCCCGATCCCGTGGCCCTGGCCCGCACGGCGGCGGGCCCGGACCTCGCGGCCCGCTGGTCCGATCGGATGAACCGCGTGGTGGCCCTCGTCACTCCGGGGGTCTGAGGCACCGTCTCGGGCGGGGCGCGGACCGTCCGAGCCCGCCGCGCGACCGACCGGCACCGCTGGTGGGGGCGTTGCGGCGCCTCCGCGGCCCCGCTCGTGCGGCGGGCCGGCGGCATGCGGCGGGGTCGGCGGCGGTCCCGCCCGGCACGGCATGATGGCTTCGTGACCCCCGCGATCGCCGCCGCCCGCGTGCTCGTGCAGTCGCTGGCGGCGCTGGGTGTGCGGGACGTCGTGCTCGCCCCCGGCAGCCGGAGCGCCCCGCTCGCCCTCGCCCTCGCCGACGCCGCCCACGCCGAGCGCCCCGCCGGGGCGCCGGCGCTGCGGCTGCACGTGCGGATCGACGAGCGGTCCGCCGGGTTCCTCGCGCTCGGGCTCGCCCGTGCGGCGGCGGCCGCCGAACCGCCCGGGGCGCCGGTGGCCGTCGTCACTACGTCGGGCACGGCCGTGGCGAACCTGCACCCAGCGGTGCTCGAGGCGCACCACGCCGGGCTGCCCCTGCTCGTGCTCTCGGCCGACCGGCCGCACGAGCTGCGCGGCACCGGCGCCAACCAGACCACCGAGCAGCCGGCCCTCTTCGGCTCGGCCGTGCGGCTCGCGATCGACGTCCCCGCGCCCGCCGGCCTGCCGGGCGAGGCCCGTGACGTCCGCTCGGTCGTCGCGCGCGCCGTCGCGGCCGCGCTGGGGTCGCGGACGGGCACGCCGGGGCCGGTGCACCTCAACCTCGGCTACCGCGAGCCGCTCGTGCCGGAGGACGACGAGCCCTGGCCCGCCCCCGAGACGGCCGGCCTGACCCTCGTCGAGCCGCGCTGGGCGGGCGAGCGCGTGCCACCGACGCCGGCGGCCACCGCGACCGGCACCACCCCCGTCGTCGCGCCGGCCGATCCCGCCCGCCGCCGCCGCGGCCGGCGCGCGCAGCCCGCGGTCGTCGTCGCCGGCGACGGCGCCGGCCCGGCCGCCCGTCGGCTGGCCGAGGCCACCGGCTGGCCGCTGCTCGCCGAGCCGTCGTCCGGGTCGCGCGGCGGCCCCCAGGCCGTCACCGCCTACCGGCACCTCCTGGACGACGAGCGGCTGGGCGGCGCGATCCGCCGGGTCGTCGTGCTCGGCCGCCCCACCCTCAGCCGGCAGGTGAGCCGGCTGCTGGCCGACCCGGGTGTCGAGGTCGTCGTGGTCGCGCCGCGCGGCGCGCGGTGGCCCGACGCCGCCCGCAACGCCGCCGAGGTGCTGCTGGACGTTCCGGCCAGCCTCCGCCGCGTCGGTGCGCCCGAGGGCTGGACGGAGGCCTGGCGCGCCGCCGACGTGGCCGCCCGCGATGCCCTGGACCGGATGTTCGACGTCACGCCCGGGGGACCGGGCACACGCCGGTCGCGGTCGAGCGCCCGTGTCACCGGCCCCGCCCTCGCCCGGGCGGTCGCGCGCGTCAGCGAGCCCGCGGACGTCATCGTCGTCGGCTCGTCGAGCCCCGCCCGCGACCTCGACCTCGTCGCCGCGTGGGACACCCCGCCGCTCGTCGTCGCCAACCGTGGGCTGGCCGGCATCGACGGCCTCGTCTCGACCGCCACGGGGGTCGCGCTCGGGCTGCCCGACCGCCGGGTGCGCGCCTACCTCGGCGACCTGTCGTTCCTGCACGACGTCGGCGGCCTGCTGCGCGGCCCGGCGGAGCCGACGCCCGACCTGCAGGTCGTCGTCGCGAACGACGACGGCGGCTCGATCTTCGCCACGCTCGAACCGGGTGGTCTCGACGACGGCGCCACGTTCGAGCGCGTCTTCGGCACGCCGCACGGCACCGACCTCGCGGCGCTGTGCGCCGGCTACGGCGTCCGGCACACGCGGGTCACCGACGTCGACGGCCTGCTGCCGGCGCTGGCCGCGCCCGGGACCGGCGTCAGCGTGGTCGAGGTGCGGGTCGACCGCGCCGGACGCCGGGCGCTGGGGGAACGGGTCGCGGCGGAGGTCGGGGCCGCGGTGAGCGCCGCGCTCGGCTGACGCGGGCACCAGGAACTCCTAGCCGATTCCCAGGTTTGTCCGAGTGCGCCCTCAGAGCCATGTCGTTTCATGGGAGGCGACGAAGGAGGAGTCATGACCACCACCCCCGACGGGCCCCGGCCCGACGAGGCACCGGAGCCCATCGCGGACGGCGCGACCGAGCCGGCGACCCCGGCCGAGGCCGCCCACGAGGCGGTGTCGCCCGCCGCAAGCGACACCCAGCCGCTCCACGGCGCACCCGCGCCGGGCGACACCCAGCCGATCGAGGGCACGCCCGCGCCGGGCGACACGCAGCCCGTGCAGGTGAACGAGACCGCGCCCCTCCCGGCGACCCCGGCCGCCCCGGCGGTGCCGCCGCCGGCGCCGGCGTCGGCCGCCCCCTCCTACCCGGCGCCCGGCTACCACCCGCCGTACCAGGGCCCGCCCTACGCCGGCCCCGCCTACCCGGCCCAGCCGGCCTACCCGCCGGCGCAGCAGTACGGCTACGGCGCCCGTCCGATCAGCGGCAACCAGCCCTACGGGTCGCCGTACGGCGCACCGCAGCAGGCGTACCCGCAGCACCCCTACGCCGCACCCGTCGGCGCGGTCCCGCCGCCCCCCGGCGCACCGGCCCCGGCCGGCGTCGCACCCGTCCCGCCGCACCGCAGCCGCACCTGGCTGCCGGTCGTGGCGACGCTCCTCGTCGTCGTGCTCCTCGCGGTGGCCGCGATCCTCACCGCCACCCACCACTGGCGCAACACCTCCGCGGCGAGCCAGGGCGGTCCCCAGCCGACCTCGATCGCCAACATCGGGCAGGGCGGCTCGGGCACCGTGCCGGTCGCGGGCTCGACCGCCGCGAACCCCAACTGGACCGCGGTCGCCGCGGCTGTCCAGGGCTCCGTCGTCGCGATCGACGTGCAGACGAGCTCCGGCGAGGCCCTCGGGTCCGGCGTCGTCGTCGACGACAAGGGCCGCATCGTCACCAACAACCACGTCGTGGCCGGCGTGCAGGGCGGCACCGTCCAGGTGACGCTCTCCGACGGCCGGCTGTACGACGCCACCATCACGGGCACCGACCCCAGCACCGACCTGGCGGTCGTCACGCTGAAGAACCCGCCGTCCGACCTCACGGTCGCGCAGTTCGGCAACTCCGACGACGTCCGCGTCGGCGACCCGGTCATGGCGGTCGGCAACCCGCTGGGCCTCGCCAACACCGTGACCACCGGCATCGTGTCGGCGGTCAACCGGCCCGTGTCGCCGCAGAGCGACACCGGCACGCAGGGCCCGGTGACCAACGCCCTCCAGATCGACGCCGCGATCAACCCGGGCAACTCCGGCGGGCCGCTGTTCAACGTGCAGGGCCAGGTCATCGGCATCACGTCGTCGATCGCGACGACGTCGAGCAGCTCGGGCTCCATCGGCCTGGGCTTCGCGATCCCGGTCAAGCTCGTGTCGAGCATCGCGCAGCAGATCATCGCCAACGGCTCGGCGAAGCACGCCTACCTGGGCGTGAGCCTGCAGGACGGCCAGGCCACCGCGGACGGCGTCACGCGGCGCGGCGCCCAGGTGATGTCCGTGACGGCGAGCTCGCCGGCGTCCGCCGCGGGCCTGCAGGTCGGTGACGTCGTCGTGGCGATCAACGGCCAGCCGGTCGGCAGCAGCGACTCGCTCGCCGCGTACGTGCGGGCGATGTCGACGGGCGACAAGGCCTCGCTCGTGCTCGTCCGCAACGGCAAGGCCCTGACCGTCGAGGTCACGCTCGCGGCGAAGGCCGACACGGGCAGCGGCACCCCGACCCAGAACCCGCAGGGCGCGCCGAGCAACCAGAACGGCGGCAGCGGCTCCGGCAACAGCCTGCAGGGCAACATGACCCCGCAGCAGCTGTGGCAGTGGCTGCAGCAGCAGCAGGGCCGGAGCACCACGCCGGGCGGCAGCTCGCAGGGCTGACCGGACGGGACCGGGCCGAGCAGGGCCCGGCGGTCAGGACGACGGGCGGTCATCCGCTGGGGTGGCCGCCCGTGGTCGTCCTCAGCGCGTGCGCACCCCGAGCGCCCAGCGCATCGGCTCGAGCTTGGCCTCCGACTCGGCCAGCTCGGCCGTCGGCTCGGACGCCGCCACCACGCCGCAGCCCGCGAAGATCCGCACCCGCCGGGGGTCGTCGGCCTGCACGCGGCCCGACCGCAGGCCGATGCCCCACTCGCCGTCGCCGTCGGCACCGAGCCAGCCGACGGGCCCGGCGTACCGGTCGCGGTCCATGTGCTCGACCGCGCGGATGACGTCGCGCGCGGCAGCCGTCGGCGTGCCGCAGACGGCTGCGGACGGGTGCAGGGCGGCGGCCAGCGCCAGGGACGTCGGCCGCGGCTCGTCCGGTGCCAGCACGCCCGTGACGTCGGAGGCCAGGTGCAGCACGTTGGGCAGCGGCAGCACGAACGGCACGTCCGGCACGTTGGTCGACGAGCAGAACGGGGTGAGCGCGGCGGCGACGGACGCCACGGCGTACTCGTGCTCCTCGAGGTCCTTCGACGAGTGGGCGAGGATCCCGGCGCGCGCCATGTCCGCCTCGTCGTCCCCGGTCCGCCGGATGGTGCCGGCGAGCACCCGCGAGGTGACGAGCCCCTTCTGCGAGCGGACCAGCAGCTCGGGCGTCGCCCCGACCAGGCTGTCGACGACGAACGTCCAGGTCGCCGCGTAGCGGTCCGCCAGGCGGCGGGCGACCCATCGCGGGTCGACGGGCTCCTCGGCGGTCACGGTGACGTCGCGCGCCAGCACCACCTTGTCGACGTCGCCGCGCCGGATCCGGGCCACCGCGTCGCTCACCGCCGCGCCCCAGCGAGCGGGGCTCAGCGCGCCGTCCGCCTGCGCCACGGCGCCGGGGGAGGGCACGTGGTCGGCGACGCGCAGCGTCGCCGGGTCCGGGGGCGCGCCCAGGTCGCCCGCGGGCGTCTGGGTGGTGAGCCAGGCGCGTCCGGCCCGGCGCCCGACGACCACGCGCGGCACGACGAGCACGCCGCCGGCCGCCGACTCGTCGTCGAACGCGAAGGAGCCGAAGGCCACCGGCCCGGTGCCGGGCAGCCGGACCTCGTCGCGCACCACGGCGTGGGCGACGATGCGGCGCCACGCCTCGTCGGCGTCGGCGAACCGGCTCGGCCCGGACGTCTCGACGCGGGCCGCCTCGCCCCAGGCGACCAGCCCGTCGCCGCGCCGCACCCAGGCCAGGGGGGCGTCGCCGGCGGGCAGCAGGTCGAGCAGGTCGCGGGCGTCGGGCTCGTCGCCCTCGCCGGTGCGGGCGCCGGGCAGCCGGTCCAGGGGCACGGTGCGCACGACGAGCGGTGCGGCAACGGGCGTTGCCGCCGGCGTCGAAGTCACCGCCGCAGGTTAGTCCGAACGTCCCGCCACCTCCGACTCGTCGTGTTCGGCGAGGGGGTGTGGACGACCTGGGAGAGGATGGGCCCATGCCCCGTGCCGGACTCGACAAGGACACCCGCGACGTCGCCGCCATGTTCGACGCCGTCGCCGACCGCTACGACCTGACCAACGACGTGCTGTCGATGTTCCAGGACCGCTCGTGGCGGCGGGCCACCCTCGACGCGCTGGGGGTCGGGCGCGGCGACCGGGTGCTCGACCTCGCGGCCGGGACCGGCACGAGCGCTGTGCCGCTGGCCGACCGCGGGGTGCGCGTGGTCGCGTGCGACCTGTCGCTGGGCATGCTCCAGGTGGGCCACCGGAAGCGACCCGACATCGCCTTCGTCGCCGGCGACGCCGGCCGCCTCCCGTTCGCCGACGAGTCCTTCGACGCGGTGACGATCTCGTTCGGGCTGCGCAACGTCCCGGACGTGGACGGCGCGCTGGAGGAGATGCTGCGGGTGACGCGACCCGGTGGGCGCGTGGTGATCTGCGAGTTCTCGCGCCCGACGAACAAGGCCTTCCGCGCGGTCTACGACCAGTACCTGTCCAAGGCGCTGCCGCGCATCGCCGGTGTGGTGGCCAAGGAGTCGGACGCGTACACGTACCTCGCGGACACCATCGCGGCCTGGCCGGAGCAGCGGGAGCTCGGCGTGAAGATGCGTGCGGCCGGCTGGGCGTCCGTCGCGTACCGCAACCTGTCGGGGGGGATCGTGGCCCTCCACCGAGGCTTCCGACCGTCGCCGGAAGGCGTGTGAGAGCCGCGTCGTCGCAGGTCAGGCCGCATGACCGGGACGAGCGTCCCAGGCCTGCCTGTCAAGTTAGGCCAGCCTTCGCAGACAGCCTCGCGACGGCGTGTATAGAGTCGCCGGGAGGGGGCAGGTGAACGTCGTCACAAGAGGGGTATCCAGTGGTGGCCGCAGGCTCCGATGACGCGGACGTCGTCGTCGTCGGCGCCGGTCCCGGAGGCGCCGCCACCGCCTACTGGGCGGCCGCGGCGGGCCTGGACGTGCTCCTCCTCGACAAGGCGTCCTTCCCCCGCGACAAGGTCTGCGGCGACGGCCTGACCCCCCGTGCGGTCGCCGAGCTCGTCCGCATGGGCGTGGCCATCCGCGAGGACGACGGCTGGATCCGCAACCTCGGGCTGCGCGTGCACGGCGGCGGGCACACCATCGAGCTGCCGTGGCCGGAGCTCTCGAGTTACCCCTCCTACGGCCTGGCCAGGCGGCGCACCGGGCTGGACCAGCTGCTCGTCGAGCACGCACGCGCCGCCGGTGCCAAGGTCCTCGAGCGCACCGCTGTCACCGGCCCGCTGCTCGACGAGCGCACCGGCCGCGTCGTCGGCGTCCGCGCTCGGCGCGAGGGCGACGAGGAGGTCGTCCTGCGCGCCCCGCTCGTCGTGGCCGCCGACGGCGTGAGCTCCCGCCTGGCCACCGGCCTCGGCCGCACCCCGCGCCCGGACCGCCCGATGGGCGTCGCGGTGCGGACCTACTTCCGGTCGCCGCTGCACGACGACCCGTGGATGACGAGCTACCTCGAGCTGTGGGACGGCGAGCCGGGGGCGAGCAACCTCATGCCGGGCTACGGCTGGATCTTCGCGCTGGGCGACGGCACCGTGAACGTCGGCCTCGGCTCGGTGAGCTCGACGAACGCCGCGACGAAGGTGGACTACCGCGACCTCTTCGCCACGTGGATGGCCAACACGCCGCCGGAGTGGGGCTTCACGAAGGAGAACCAGGACGGTCCGGTGCGGGGTGCCGCGCTGCCGATGGGCTTCAACCGCGGCCCGCTGTACGGCAACGGCCTCATGCTGGTCGGCGACGCCGCCGGCATGGTGAGCCCCTTCAACGGCGAGGGCATCGCGTATGCGCTGGCCGCGGGCCGGGTGGCGGCCGAGGCGGCGGCCCAGGGGCTGGCCCGAGGGTCGGCAGCCGGACGGGAGCGCGCGTTCGCCGCCTACCAGACGAGGATGAAGGACGACCTGGGCGGCTACTACACGCTGGGACGGATCTTCGTGAAGCTGATCGAGCACCCGCAGGTGATGCGCGCCTGCACGCGCTACGGTCTACCCCGCCCGCTGGTCATGCGCTTCACCCACAAGCTGCTCGCCGACTGCTACGAGCCCCGTGGCGGGGACGCGTTCGACCGCGTCATCGCGGCGATGACGAGGATGGCGCCCCGGGCATGAGGAAAAGCATGATCTGCTGTCCCGCGACGACTGCGTGGAGGTCCCGATGAGCAACCCGTACGTCCCGCTGCTGTGGATGATGGGCATCGCCGGCGTCATGGCGCTCGGCGGCGTCGGGGCGTCCGCGATCCTCGGCCCGCGGAAGTACAACCGGGCGAAGCTCGAGGCGTACGAGTGCGGGATCCAGCCGACGCCGCACGCGATCGGCGGCGGCCGGTTCCCCATCAAGTACTACCTGGTGGCGATGACGTTCATCGTCTTCGACATCGAGGTCGTGTTCCTCTACCCGTGGGCGGTGGACTTCGGCGAGCTGGCCTGGTTCGGCCTGATCGCGATGCTCGGCTTCCTCGCCCTCATCACGGTGCCGTTCGTCTACGAGTGGCGGCGCGGGGGGCTCGAATGGGACTGAGCGGACGCACGAGCACGACGAGGGAGGTCTGACATGGGCATCGAGGAGCACGCCCCCTCGGGGATCCTGCTGACGACCGTCGAGAGCATGGTCGGCTACGTCCGCAAGGCGTCGCTGTGGCCGGTGACGTTCGGCCTGGCCTGCTGCGCCATCGAGATGATGGCGACCGGCGGGCCGCGCTTCGACATCTCCCGCATCGGCATGGAGGTGTTCCGCGCCTCGCCGCGGCAGTCGGACCTCATGATCGTCGCGGGCCGCGTGTCGCAGAAGATGGCGCCGATCGTCCGGCAGGTCTACGACCAGATGCCCGAGCCCAAGTGGGTGCTCGCGATGGGCGTCTGCGCCTCGTCGGGCGGCATGTTCAACAACTACGCGGTGGTCCAGGGCGTCGACCACGTCGTGCCGGTGGACATCTACCTGCCGGGCTGCCCGCCACGTCCGGAGATGCTGCTGCACGCGATCCTCGCGCTGCACGACCAGATCCAGCACTCGCCCCTCGGCGTCGACCGCCGCGCCGCGGCCGCCGCGGCGGAGCAGGCGGCGCTGGAGGCCACCCCGACCTCCCACATGACGGGCCTGCTGCGATGACGGATCCGAAGGACGCGACCCGCGACGCCGCGGCGACGCCCGTGCCGACCGGTGAGAAGGCGGACGCCGCCGCGACGGTCAAGCCGGGCGAGTCGACCACCCCGGCCGCCGCGGCCGCCCAGGCGACGAGCGAGACGGCCCTCGAGGCGGGCGCGCAGAACACCGGCCGCGCGGGGGCGGGCACCACGATCCCGATCATCGACGTCCGGTACGGCATGTTCGGCGTGCACGGCTCCGGCGACACCTCCGGCTACGGCGGCCTCGTCGCCCCGGTGGCGATGCCCGGCCCGAGCGAGCGGCCCTACGGCGGCTGGTTCGACGAGGTCGTCGACATCCTCGCCGAGGTGCTCGACGAGTCCGGCACCGGCTTCGCCGACGCGGTCCCGTCCGTCGTCGTCGACCGCGGCGAGCTCACCCTGAACGTGGCGCGCGAGCACCTCGTCGAGGTGGCGCAGGCGCTGCGCGACGACCAGGACCTGCGGTTCGAGCTGTCGATGGGCGTCAACGGCGTGCACTACCCGCACGAGACCGGCGAAGAGCTGCACGCGGTGTACCACCTGGTGTCGGTGACGCACGGGCGCCGCCTGCGCCTCGAGGTGACGGCGCCGGACGACGACCCGCACATCCCGTCGACGGTCGGGGTCTACCCGGCCAACGACTGGCACGAGCGCGAGACCTGGGACTTCTTCGGCATCGTCTTCGACGGCCACCCGGGCCTGGCGCGGATCGAGATGCCGGACGACTGGCCGGGCCACCCGCAGCGCAAGGACTACCCGCTCGGCGGCATCCCGGTCGAGTACAAGGGCGCCACCACGCCGCCCCCGGACCAGCGGAGGTCGTACTCCTGATGAGCAACGTTCACGCCACCCGGCCCGTGGTGGACGACGAGGCCACGGCCGCGGTCCCCACGTTCGAGGCGTCCGGCGGCGACTGGTCGTCGATCGCCGAGGAAGCGGCGCGCCTCGGCGAGGAGCGCATCGTCGTCAACATGGGCCCGCAGCACCCGTCGACGCACGGCGTGCTCCGCCTGATGCTCGAGATCGAGGGCGAGACGGTGACCGAGGCCCGCGCGGGCATCGGGTACCTGCACACGGGCATCGAGAAGAACATGGAGTTCCGCACCTGGACCCAGGGCGTGACCTTCTGCACCCGCATGGACTACGTGGCGCCGCTGTTCCAGGAGGCCGGCTACTGCCTGGCCGTGGAGAAGCTGCTCGGCATCACCGACGACGTCCCGGAGAAGGCCTCCGTCATCCGCGTGCTGATGATGGAGCTCAACCGGATCGCGTCGCACTTCATCTGCCTGGGAACCGGCGGCAACGAGCTGGGCGCGACGACGATCATGACCCTGGCGTTCCAGGGCCGCGAGCACATCCTGCAGATCTTCGAGCTCATCACCGGCCTGCGGATGAACCACGCGTACATCCGCCCGGGCGGGGTGGTCCAGGACCTGCCGCCGGGGGCCGTCGACGCGATCCGTGAGGCGCTCGTCGGCGTCAGGAAGTTCGCGGGCGACCTGAGCAAGCTGATGACGGCCAACCCGATCCTCAAGCTGCGCTACCAGAACGTGGGGTACCTCAACCTCGCCGGGTGCATGGCGCTGGGGATGACGGGCCCGATCCTGCGCTCGGCGGGCCTGCCCTACGACGTCCGCAAGGCGAACCCGTACTCGGGCTACGAGACCTACGACTTCGACGTCCCCACCGGCACCAACGCCGACGCCTGGGACCGGATGATGGTCCGGTTCGAGGAGATGTGGCAGTCGATCCACATCGTCGAGCAGGCGCTCGACCGGCTCGCCAAGCTCGGCCCGCACGCGCCGGTGATGGTCGCGGACAAGAAGATCGCGTGGCCCGCGCAGCTGGCCGTCGGCCCCGACGGGCAGGGGAACAGCCTCGAGCACATCAAGGAGATCATGGGCACCTCGATGGAGGCCCTGATCCACCACTTCAAGCTGGTCACCGAGGGCTTCCGGGTCCCGGCCGGCCAGGCGTGGTCCGAGGTGGAGCACCCGCGCGGCGTGCTCGGCGTGCACGTCGTCTCCGACGGTGGCACCCGCCCCTACCGCGCGCACTTCCGCGACCCGAGCTTCAACAACCTGCAGGCGGTCTCCGTGATGTGCGAGGGCGGCAACCTGGCCGACGTCGTCGCGTCGGTCGCCTCGATCGACCCCGTGCTGGGAGGCGTGGACCGCTGATGTCGAAGCCGCATCCGAAGTGCAGCGGACGGTGGGGGTCGCCGCAGGCGGCGCCCGCCGGGAGCGAAACGCAGGGAAGGCTGAGCAATGGGCGCTGAGCCGCAGGGCCGCACCCTCGGCCAGACCCACGCGACGGGGTACGACGACGCGACGCGCGAGCGCCTCGCCGCCGACGCCGCCGCGATCATCGCCCGCTACCCGGAGCCGAGGTCGGCGCTGCTGCCGCTGCTGCACCTGCTGCAGGCGGAGGACGGCTACGTCTCCCCGCGCGGCATCGCGTTCGCGGCCGAGCTGCTCGGCCAGACGACCGCCGAGGTCAGCGCGGTCGCGACGTTCTACACGCAGTACAAGCGGCACCCGAACGGCACGTACACGGTGGGCGTCTGCACCACCGCGCTGTGCGCCATCATGGGCGGCGACGCGATCTGGGAGGAGCTCGTCGAGCACCTCGGGATCGGCAACGACGAGACCACCGACGACGGGGTCATCACGCTCGAGCACGTCGAGTGCAACGCCGCCTGCGACTACGCCCCGGTGGTCATGGTCAACTGGGAGTTCTTCGACAACCAGACCCCCGCCTCGGCGGTCGCGCTGACCGACGACCTGCGTGCGGGCAAGCCCGTGAGGCCGACGCGCGGCGCGGACACCGTCGTGACCTTCAAGGAGATGAGCCGGGTCCTGGCCGGGTTCCCCGACGGGCGGGCCGACGAGGGCGACACGGCCGGCCCCGCGACGCTCGTGGGGCTGAAGGTTGCCCACGAGCACGGCTGGGCCGCCGCTCCCTACGGGGACGAGAAGGAGGCGAAGTGACCACGACGCTCACGCCGGTGCTCTCGGCGAGCTGGGACGCCGACCACTCCTGGAGCCTCTCGTCGTACCAGCGGACCGGGGGCTACCGGGGCCTGCGCAAGGCCCTCTCGATGGCGCCCGCCGACATCATCGCGATGGTCAAGGACTCCGGCCTGCGCGGCCGCGGCGGCGCCGGCTTCCCCGCCGGCATGAAGTGGTCCTTCCTGCCGGCGCCGGACGGCGGCCCCCGCTACCTCGTCATCAACGCGGACGAGTCGGAGCCGGGTACCTGCAAGGACATCCCGCTCATCATGGCCAACCCGCACTCGCTCCTCGAGGGCATCGCCATCACGAGCTTCGCGATCGGCTGCCACCACGCCTTCATCTACATCCGCGGCGAGGTGCTGCACGCGACCCGGCGGCTGCAGCACGCGGTGGCCGAGGCGTACGACGCGGGCCTCCTGGGCACGAACGTGCTCGGCACGGGCTTCGACCTCGACGTCACCGTGCACGCCGGCGCGGGCGCCTACATCTGCGGCGAGGAGACCGCGCTGCTCGACTCGCTCGAGGGCCTGCGCGGGCAGCCGCGGCTCAAGCCGCCGTTCCCCGCGGTGGCCGGCCTGTACGCCCGCCCGACGGTGGTCAACAACGTCGAGACCATCGCCTCGGTCCCCGGCATCCTGCGGGGCGGCGCGGCGTGGTTCGCCGCGATGGGCACCGAGCGCTCGCAGGGCCACGGCCTGTTCAGCCTCTCCGGCCACGTCGAGCGCCCCGGCCAGTACGAGGCCCCGCTCGGCATCACCCTGCGCGAGCTGCTCGAGATGGCCGGCGGCGTCCGCCAGGGCCACCAGCTGAAGTTCTGGACCCCCGGCGGCTCGTCGACCCCGATCTTCACCGCCGAGCACCTCGACGTGCCGCTCGACTACGAGTCGGTCGGCAAGGCCGGGTCGATGCTGGGCACGCGCGCGCTGCAGATCTTCGACGAGACGGTGTCCGTCGTCCGGGCCGTCACGCGCTGGCTCGAGTTCTACAAGCACGAGTCGTGCGGCAAGTGCACGCCGTGCCGCGAGGGCACGTACTGGCTGGTCGCGGTCCTCAAGCGGCTCGAGGCCGGCGAGGGCCGGCCCGGCGACCTCGAGGTGCTGGCCGACTCCACCGACAACATCCTCGGGCGGGCGTTCTGCCCGCTCGGCGACGCGGCCTGCAGCCCCGTGCAGTCCGGCCTGCAGTACTTCCGCGAGGAGTTCGAGGCGGGCATGCACACGCCGGCCGACGTCCTGTTCCCGCCGGAGAAGAGTTCCTTGTTCGCCTACACGCCGCGCTCGCGCGCGCAGCTCGCGGGGGTGCACTGATGACCGTGACGACTCCCCGCAGCGGAGCGGCGACCCCGCTGGTCCCGGCCGCGCCCCCGGCGACGGAGCCCGAGCCGACGGCGACGGTGACGTTCAGCATCGACGGCATCGAGACGACCGTGCCGAAGGGCACGCTCGTCATCCGCGCCGCCGAGCAGCTGGGCATCCAGATCCCGCGGTTCTGCGACCACCCGCTGCTGGCCCCGGCCGGCGCGTGCCGGCAGTGCCTCGTCGAGGTGTGGGCGCCGCGCGGCGACCAGCTGGCCAAGTTCCCCAAGCCGCAGGCGTCCTGCACGCTCGAGGCCACGCCGGGCATGGTGGTGAAGACCCAGCGGACGTCGCCGGAGGCCGACAAGGCCCAGCACGGCATCATCGAGTTCCTGCTCATCAACCACCCGCTGGACTGCCCGGTGTGCGACAAGGGCGGCGAGTGCCCCCTGCAGAACCAGGCGATGAGCAACGGCCGGGCGACGAGCCGGTTCGTCGACGCCAAGCGCACCTACGCCAAGCCCATCAACATCTCCACGCAGATCCTCCTCGACCGGGAGCGCTGCATCCTGTGCCAGCGCTGCACCCGGTTCCAGGACGAGATCGCCGGCGACCAGTTCATCGACCTGCAGAAGCGCGGCTGGCAGCAGCAGATCGGCCGGTTCGACACCGGGATCCTCGGGATCCGCGGCGAGCTGCCGGTGGGCGAGTCCAGCATGGACGCCAGCGGGCAGCCGTTCGCGTCGTACTTCTCCGGCAACACGGTCCAGATCTGCCCGGTCGGCGCGCTGACCAGCGCGGCGTACCGGTTCCGCTCGCGGCCGTTCGACCTCGTCTCGACGCCCTCGATCGCGGAGCACGACTCGCAGGGCTCGGCCATCCGGATCGACCACCGGCGCGGCGTGGTGCTGCGCCGCCTCTCGGACAACGACCCGGCCGTCAACGCCGAGTTCGTCACCGACAAGGACCGCTTCGCGTTCCCGTGGCAGGCCGGCAAGGACCGCCTGACGGCGCCGCAGGTGCGTGAGGACGGGGTCCTGCACGCCACCAGCCTCACGGAGGCGATCGACGCGGCGGCCGCGGGCCTGGCGGCGGCGCTCGCCAAGGGCGGCGCGGCCGTCCTGCCCGGGGGCCGGCTGCCGCTGGAGGACGCCTACGCGTACGCCAAGTTCGCGCGCGTGGCGCTGCGCACCAACGACGTCGACCACCGGGCACGCCCGCACTCGGCGGAGGAGGCGGCCTTCCTCGCCCACCACGTGGCCGGGCGCACGCTCGACGTGACGTTCGCCGACCTCGACGTGGCACCCGCGGTGCTCTTCGTCGGGCTCGAGCCGGAGGAGGAGGGCGGCATCCTCTTCCTGCGGCTGCGCCAGGGCCTCCGGCGCACGAAGGGCCAGGTCTTCACGGTCGCGCCGTTCGCCTCGCGCGGGGTGGCGCGCCTCGACGGCACGCTGCTCAGCGCGGCCCCGGGCACGGAGGCCGAGGTGCTCGACGGCATCGCCGAGGGCGCCGACGGTCCGCTGGGCGCCGCGGCGGCCGGCCTGGCGAAGCCGGGCGCGGTCGTCCTCGTGGGCGAGCGTGCCGCGACCGTGCCGGGCGCGCTCTCGGCCGCGCTGCGGCTGGCCACGCGCACCGGCGCCAGGCTCGCCTGGGTGCCGCGACGTGCGGGCGAGCGGGGTGCGGTCGAGGCCGGCACGCTGCCGGGCCTGCTGCCGGGCGGCCGCCCGGTCGCGGACACCGCGGCCCGCGTCGACATGGCGGCGGCCTGGGGAGTCGAGTCCCTGCCGAGCGAGCCGGGCCGGGACCTCACCGCGATCCTGCAGGCGGCGGCGGACGGGCAGATCGCCGCGCTCGTCGTCGGCGGCCTGGAGGTGGCGGACCTGCCGGACCCGGAGCTCGCGCGACGCGCGCTCGACCGGGCCTTCGTCGTCAGCCTCGAGGTGCTGCCGTCCGAGGTGACGCAGCGCGCCGACGTCGTGCTGCCGGTCGCCCCGCCGGTGGAGAAGCCTGGCACGTTCGTCACGTGGGAGGGCCGCCCGCGGCCGTTCCCGCAGGTGCTCGTCAGCACCGCGCTCACCGACGCCCGGATGCTCGACGCGCTCGCCGACGCGCTCGGCACCCCGCTCGGCCTGCGCTCGCTCGCCCAGGTGCACGACGAGCTGGACCAGCTCGGCGGCTGGGACGGCGCCCGGGCCGAGGCGCCCGACGAGGCCGCCGCCGAGCCGCCCGCGGTCGACGAGACCCAGGCGGTGCTGGCGACGTGGCACCTGCTGCTCGACGCCGGCCGGCTCCAGGGCGGCGAGCCGTTCCTCGCGGGCACCGCCAAGCGGTCCGCGGCCCGGCTCTCGGCTGCCACGGCCGCCGCGCTGTGCGTCGCCGACGACGAGCACGTCACGGTCTCGACCGATGCCGGGGCGGTGACGCTCCCGGTGCTCGTGACCGACATGCCGGACCGGGTGGTCTGGGTGCCGACGAACGCCGCCGACTGCGCGGTCCGGGAGACGTTGCGCGCCGACGCGGGTGACGTGGTACGCCTGGCACGCGCCGACGAGGCGTCCGCCCTCGACGAGAAGGAGGTCACGGCGTGAACCGTCTGCTCGCCGCGACGGGCAACCCGGTGGTGGCCGACTTCAGCCACGACCAGTGGTGGGTGTGGCTGGTCAAGGCCGTGCTGCTGCTGGTGTTCCTCCTGGTCAGCGTGCTCATCGCGATCTGGTTCGAGCGCCGGGTCGTCGGCCGCATGCAGCTGCGTCCCGGCCCCAACGTGCATGGCCCCCTCGGCCTGCTGCAGTCGCTGGCCGACGCGATGAAGCTGCTCGTCAAGGAGGACATCAACGTCCGCGCGGCGGACCTGCTGGTGTACCTGGTCGCGCCGATGGTCTCGGTGTTCTGCGCGCTGCTCACCTACGCCGTGATCCCCATGGGGCCCGAGGTGAACTTCTTCGGGGTCCACACGCCGCTGCAGCTGACCGACTTCCCGGTCGCGGTGCTCTACATCCTCGCGTGCACCTCGGTCGGGGTGTACGGCATCGTCCTCGGTGGCTGGTCGTCGGGCTCGACCTACCCGCTGCTCGGCTCGGTCCGCTCCACCGCCCAGGTGATCAGCTACGAGCTGGCGATGGGCCTGTCGCTGGTCTCCGTGTTCATCGTCGCGGGCTCCATGTCGACCAGCCAGATCGTCGACTCGCAGACCCGGGTGTGGTGGTTCCTGCCGCTGATCCCGGCGTTCATCCTCTACGTCGTGTCGATGGTGGGCGAGACCAACCGCCTGCCGTTCGACCTGCCGGAGGCCGAGGGCGAACTCGTCGGCGGCTACACCACCGAGTACTCGTCGATGAAGTTCGCGTGGTTCTTCCTCGCCGAGTACATCAACATGCTCAACGTCTCCGCGGTCGCCACCACGCTGTTCCTCGGTGGCTGGCGCGCCCCCTGGCCGATCAGCGCGATCGGCGACGGCTACTTCAACCAGGGCTACTGGCCGCTGGCGTGGTTCGTCGTCAAGGTGTGGCTGCTCATGTTCTTCTTCGTCTGGGTGCGCGGCACGCTGCTGCGCTTCCGGTACGACCAGTTCATGAAGCTCGGCTGGAAGGTGCTCATCCCGGCCGCGCTCGTCGTCGTCGTCATCGTCTCCGTCTCGCAGGCGATCGCGAAGTTCGGCACCATCAGCTTCGGCGTCTACCGGACGTGGCTGATGGTGTTCGCCGGGGTCGTGGTCGTCGGGGCCGTGATCTCGATGTTCCTGCCCGAGCGCAAGAAGCCGGGTGCGCCGCCGTCGGCGAAGCCCACAGCCTTCGACGCCTTCGCGGACGGGTTCCCCGTGCCGCCGCTGCCCGGCCAGGTCCTCCCGCCGTCGCCGCGCGCGGCGCGCCGGGTCGCGACCCCGGTCGAGGCGTCCGTGGCGATCGCGTCCGGACCGACCACCACCGAGGAGGAGCCCCGTGGCTGACGAGCCCCAGCCCCAGTGGCCAGGTTCGACCCCGCCGGGCGGCGACGTCGCCCGGCAGGCGCCGGCCAAGCCCGTGGCCCGGCGGTCCACCGAGGTGGGCAAGCCGGCCGAGTTCCGCTCCCGCATGCCGCGCCCCAGCGGCGTCGGCGAGCTGCTCGCCCCGGCCGCCGGCTTCGGCGTGACGCTGTCGAACTTCTTCAAGAAGACCGTCACCGAGGAGTACCCGACCGAGAAGGTGCCGCCGAAGCCCCGCTTCCACGGCCGGCACCAGCTCAACCGGTACGCCGACGGCCTGGAGAAGTGCATCGGCTGCGAGCTGTGCGCCTGGGCGTGCCCCGCGGACGCGATCTACGTCGAGGCCGACGACAACACGCCCGAGGAGCAGTACTCGCCGGGCGAGCGCTACGGCCGCGTCTACCAGATCAACTACCTGCGCTGCATCCTCTGCGGCCTGTGCATCGAGGCGTGCCCGACGCGGGCGCTGACGATGACGAACGACTACGAGCTGGCCGGCCCCACCCGGGCGGGCCTCATCTGGGAGAAGCAGGACCTGCTGGCGCCGCTGCGCGACGGCATGCTGTCGACCCCGCACCCCATGGTGGAGGGCACCACGGACAAGGACTACTACCGCGGCGCGGTCACCGGGCCGACCCGGGAGCAGGAGGAGTGGGTGGCCGAGCACCGGCCCGACGACCCCTCGCTGCCGGTCAACGTCGCCGCGGGCATGCCCCCGGCGCCGCGCGGGGCCACCGCCCAGGCGCAGGCCGCGATCACCGCGGGCGCGACGAAGCAGGGGCGGCGAGTGCTGTGATCACCTCCCTCACCGACGCCGGGCAGACGACGACCGGCGAGGCGATCCTCTTCTGGATCCTCGCGGTCGTCATGGTCCTGGCGGCGGGCGGCCTGCTGTTCGCCCGCAAGGCGGTGCACGCGGCGCTGTCCCTCATCGTCGTGATGATCGGCCTGGCGTTCCTCTACGTCGCCCAGGACGCCCCCTTCCTCGGGGTGGTCCAGGTGGTCGTCTACACCGGCGCGATCATGATGCTGTTCCTCTTCGTCCTCATGCTTGTCGGCGTCGACGCCTCCGACACGCTCACCGAGACGCTGCGCGGCCAGCGCTGGATCGCCGCGCTCGGCGGTCTCGGCCTGGCGGTCGTGCTCGCCGGGGTCGTCGGCCGGGCGCACTACGGCCCGGCCGCGGGCCTGACGAACGCCAACGCCGACTCCAACCCGGTGGCTCTGGCGCGCCTGGTGTTCGGCAGCTACGCGTTCGCGCTCGAGGTGGTCGGCGCCCTGCTCATCACCGCGGCGATCGGCGCGATCATGCTCACGCACCGTCGCCGGCTCACGCCGCGCGTCACGCAGCGGGAGCGCTCGGCGGCCCGCGTCCTCGACGGCACCATCGCGGGCAAGCCCGCGCCGGGCGTCTACGCGCGGCACAACGCGATGGACGTGCCGGCCCTCGGCCCGGACGGCCGGCCGATCGACACCTCCGTCTCGCGCGTGCTGCGCGTGCGCGGCCAGGAGGCCGACGCGCAGGAGTACGCCGCCCGCATCGACCGCGTGCTGTCGGGCAGCTGGGCGACGGCGCCCGCGTCGGGCGTCGAGGCGGCCGAGCCCCCGGAGCTGGGCGAGGCCGGGCGGGTCGACGAGGCGGCCGCGGCCGGAGCGAAGGAGCAGTCGTGACCCTCACCCACTACGTCGTGCTCGCGGCGATCCTGTTCTCGATCGGCGCGACGACCGTCCTCGTGCGGCGCAACGCGATCATCGTGTTCATGGGCGTCGAGCTGATGCTCAACGCGACGAACCTCGCGCTGGTGACCTTCAGCCGCATGCACGGCAACCTCACCGGCCAGGTCCTGGCGTTCTTCGTCATGGTCGTGGCCGCGGCCGAGGTCGTCATCGGGCTCGCGATCATCATCTCGATCTTCCGGACCAGGCGCTCGGCGTCGGTCGACGACGTCAACCTGCTGAAGAGCTGAGGGACTCCGATGCTCATCACCGCCATCACCACCGACGCGGCGTGGAGCGGCGCGACGCTCGCCCCGTGGCTCGTCGGCATCCCGCTGCTGTCCGCCGCGGTCCTCCTGCTCGCCGGCCGCCGGTCGGACCGCTGGGGCCACTGGCTCGGCGTGCTCGCGCCGCTGGCCTCGCTCGTCCTCGGCGTCGTGCTCCTGCTCCGGATGCTCTCCGTGGCGGGCGACGCCCGGACGGCGACCGTGTCCCTCGGCCGCTGGATCGACGCCGGCACGTTCCACCTCGACGCCGGCTTCCGGATCGACCCGCTGTCGCTGACCTTCGTGCTGCTGGTGACGTTCGTCGGCACGCTGATCCACGTCTACTCCGTGGCGTACATGGAGCACGACGCCGACCGCCGCCGGTTCTTCGCCTACATGAACCTCTTCGTCGCGGCGATGCTGCTGCTGGTGACGGCCAGCTCCTACCTGCTGCTGTTCGTCGGCTGGGAGGGTGTCGGCCTCGCGTCGTACCTGCTCATCGGCTTCTGGAACCACAACATGCCGTACGCGGTCGCGGCGAAGAAGGCGTTCGTCGCCAACCGCGTCGGCGACGTCGGCCTCATCGTCGCGATGGGCCTGCTGTTCAGCCACGTCGGGGCGCTCGACTTCGCCTCGGTCGACGCGGCCGCGCCCAGGCTCTCCCCGGGCGCGCTCACCGCGATCGGCCTCATGCTGCTGCTGGCCGCCTGCGGCAAGTCGGCGCAGTTCCCGCTGCAGTCGTGGCTCGGCGACGCGATGGCGGGCCCGACGCCGGTGTCGGCCCTCATCCACGCGGCCACGATGGTCACCGCGGGCGTCTACCTCGTCGTGCGCAGCAACGCGATCTTCACCGCCGCGCCGGACGCCCGGCTCGTCGTGACGATCGTCGGGGCGATCAGCCTGCTCTTCGGTGCGATCGTCGGCTGCGCGAAGGACGACATCAAGAAGGCGCTCGCCGCCTCCACGATGTCCCAGATCGGCTACATGATGCTGGCCGCCGGCCTCGGCCCGGTCGGGTACGCGTTCGCGATCATGCACCTGGTGACGCACGGCTTCTTCAAGGCCGGGCTGTTCCTCGGCGCCGGCTCGGTGATGCACGGCATGGACGACCAGACGGACATGCGCGGCTTCGGCGGCCTCGGCCGGACCATGAAGGTCACGTACTTCACGGTGATGGCCGGCTGGCTCGCGATCCTCGGCATGGTCCCTTTCTCGGGCTTCTTCTCGAAGGACCCGATCATCGAGGCGGCGTTCATCCCGCAGGACGGCCAGACGTGGCGCGCGTGGGTGTTCGGCCTGGTGGCCCTGATCGGCGCGGCGATCACGTCGTTCTACATGTCCCGGCTGTTCTTCATGACGTTCGAGGGCAAGCGGCGCTGGACGACGAAGCGCGACGGGGAGCACCAGCACCCGCACGAGGCGCCGGCGCTGATGACCGTGCCGATGATCGTGCTGGCGGTCGGGTCCGTCGGGCTCGGCGCCTTCCTCGCGATCGGCGACCGGTTCACCGGCTGGCTCGAGCCGGTCACCGGCGCGCGCGGCGAGGGGGACGCGGTGCTGCCGGGCTGGCTGCTCGTCACGGCGTCCCTGGTCCTCGTCATCCTCGCCGCGGTGTTCGCGTGGCGCCGGTACGCGGTCGCCGAGGTCCCGGTGACCCCGCCGGTCGGCACGCTGCTCACGCAGGCCGCACGCAAGGACCTGTACCAGGACGTCGTCAACGACGCGGTGCTCGTCGTCCCCGGCCGGATGCTCGCCCGGTCGCTCGTGTTCGGGGACCGTGCCGTGGTCGACGGGGCGGTGTCGGGCATCGCGAAGTCGACGGTCGCCGTCGGCGACGCCGCCCGCAAGGTGCAGACCGGCTACGTCCGTTCCTACGCAGGGACGATGACCCTCGGTGTCGTCGTGCTCGCCGTCGTCGTCCTGATCCTGGGCAGCTGAGGAGAAGACCCCACCGATGTCCTCGTTCCCCTGGCTCACCACGCTCATCGTGCTGCCGCTCGTCGGGGCGGTGGTGCTGTGGGCGCTGCCCTCGACCGCCCGTGCCGCCGCGCGGCAGGTCGCGCTCGCCTTCGCCCTCGTCGAGCTCGCGCTCACCGGTGCGGCGATCGGCGCCTTCGACATCGGCAACGCCGGCGCCTTCCAGCTGGCCGAGACCCACTCGTGGATCCCCGCGTTCGGGGTGTCCTACGCGGTGGGCGTCAACGGGCTCGGCCTGGTGCTCATCGCGATGTCCGCGGTGCTCGTCCCGCTCGTCGTGCTCGCCGCCTGGCGCGAGCAGGGCAGCGAGAAGGCGGCGACCGACCGGCTGCGGCAGTACCTGGCGCTGGTCCTCCTGCTGCAGGCGTTCATCGTGGCGGTGTTCGCCGCGCGCGACCTGTTCTTCTTCTACCTCGTCTTCGAGGCGATGCTCATCCCCGTCTACTTCATGATCGGCGGGTTCGGCGGGCCGCGGCGCCGGTACGCGGCGGTGAAGTTCCTGCTCTACTCGCTGGCCGGCGGGCTGATCATGCTCATCGGCGTCATCGCGCTGTACCTGCACGGCCCCGGCGGGGCGAACGGCTTCCTCATCGACAAGCTGACGGGTGTCACGCTCGACCCGACCCTCGAGAAGTGGCTGTTCGTCAGCTTCTTCGTCGCGTTCGCCATCAAGGCGCCGATGTTCCCGGTGCACACCTGGCTGCCGGACGCCGCGGAGCAGGCGCCCGCCGGCACCTCGACGCTGCTCGTCGGAGTGCTCGACAAGGTCGGCACCTTCGGGATGCTCACGCTCTGCCTGCCGCTGTTCCCGCACGCGTCCCGCTGGGCCGCGCCGGTGGTCATCGTGCTGGCGGTCGTCTCCATCCTCTACGGCGCCCTGCTGGCGATCGGCCAGCAGGACATGTACCGGCTCGTGGCGTACACGTCGGTGTCGCACTTCGGGTTCATCGTGCTGGGGATCTTCGCCTTCACGTCGACGTCGATCTCCGGCTCGTCGTTCTACATGGTCAACCACGGGTTCTCGACCGGGGCGCTGTTCCTGCTCGTCGGGTTCCTCGGCGCACGGCGGGGCTCGGTGCGGATCGACGCGTTCGGCGGCCTGCAGCGCGCCGTGCCCGTGCTGGCGGGCCTGTTCCTCGTCGTCGGGCTCTCGTCGCTGGCGCTGCCCGGGCTCTCGCCGTTCGTCAGCGAGTTCCTCGTCCTGGTCGGCACGTTCGCCACGCAGCCCGCGGCGGCCGTCCTGGCGACCCTCGGCGTGGTGCTGGCCGCGATCTACATCCTCTGGATGTACCAGCGGGCGTTCCACGGCCCCGTGAACGTCGCCGTGGCCGGCCTGCCCGACGTGTCGGCGCGCGAGCGCTGGGTCGTCGGCCCGCTGGTCGCCCTCATGCTGGTGCTCGGGTTCGTGCCCGCCCCGGCGCTGAACCTGGTCCGCCCGGCGGCCCAGGTCACCATCACCCAGGTGGGCGTGACCGACGCGCCCGCCGTCGCCGAGGGGAGCGCGAAGTGATCGCCGCCTTCACCGCGCCGCACGTGGCGTGGACGGCCATCGCCCCGGTCGTCATCGTCCTGGGCGCCGGCGTCGTCGGCGTGCTCGTCGAGGCGTTCGTGCCGGCGCGGCTGCGCCGTCCGGTCCAGCTCGCGCTGGCGATCGCCGCGCCCGCGGCGGCCGTGGTCGCCGTCGCGGCGCTGTGGAGCGGCGTGCGGGACAGCGGCGGCACGTCGGTGCTCGGCGGCTCCGTGCTCGTCGACGGCCCGACGCTCGTCGCGTGGCTGATCATCGCCGCGCTCGGCCTGCTGTCGGTGCTGCTGGCGGCCGACCGGACCGAGGTCGGGGAGGACGCCTTCGCGCCCGCCGTGGCCGCGGTGCCCGGCTCGGCGTACGAGGAGCAGGCGCGCGCCGCGGGCACGGTGCAGACCGAGATCTTCCCGCTCATGATGTTCGCGCTCGGCGGCATGATGGCGTTCCCCGCCGCCGGGGACCTGCTGACGCTCTTCGTCGCGCTCGAGGTGCTCTCGCTGCCGCTGTACCTGCTCGCGGGCACCGCCCGCCGCCGGCGCCTGCTGTCGCAGGAGGCGTCGATGAAGTACTTCCTGCTCGGCGCGTTCGCCTCGGCGCTGTTCCTCTTCGGCATCGCGCTGATCTACGGCTACGCCGGGTCCATCCGCTTCTCGGACATCACCGCGGCGACGGCCACGCCGAGCCAGCTGGACCCGCTCCTGCTCGTCGGGCTCCTGCTGCTGCTCGCGGGGCTGCTGTTCAAGACGGGCGCCGTGCCGTTCCACCTGTGGACCCCGGACGTGTACCAGGGCGCACCGACCCCCATCACCGCCTTCATGGCGGCCTGCACCAAGGTGGCCGCGTTCGGCGCGCTGCTGCGCGTCGTCTACGCGGTGTTCCCGGGCCTGCACTGGGACATCAACCCGCTGCTGTGGATCGTCGCCATCGCGACCATGGTCGTCGGCACGGTCGCGGCCCTCGTCCAGAACGACGTCAAGCGCCTCCTGGCGTACTCGTCGATCGCGCACGCGGGCTTCGTGCTCACCGGCATCGCCGCCCTCCACCAGCGCGGCATCGCCGCGGTGCTCATCTACCTGCTGGCCTACGGCGCGGCGACGGTCGGCGCCTTCGGGATCGTCGCCCTGGTCCGTGAGCGGTCCGCGGACGGCTCCGTGGTCGGCGAGGCCGGTGCGCTGTCGCAGTGGGCCGGCATCGGCCGGTCGCACCCGGTCCTCGCGGTGACCTTCACGCTCTTCCTGCTCTCGTTCGCGGGCATCCCGCTGACGGCCGGGTTCATCGGGAAGTTCGCGGTGTTCTCCGCCGCGGTCGCCGGCGGCGCGTGGCCGCTGGCGCTCATCGGTGTGCTGGCCTCGGCGGCGGCGGCGTTCTTCTACGTGCGGATCATCGTGCTGATGTTCTTCACGGACGCGCAGGGCGAGGCGGAGCCGGCGGCGTCGGCGTCCGCGCCGGCGGCGCTGCCCGACGCGGCCGGCGGCCCGGTGGCCGTGGCCGTCGCCGAGCGCACGACGGAGCGCACGACGACGACCGTGGTGGTCGGCACCGAGGGGTTCGCCGCCGTGGCCATCGCGGTGTGCGCGATCGTCACCCTCGTCGTCGGCCTGTTCCCGACGCCGGTGCTCGACCTCATCGGCAACGTCGCGAAGTTCCTGCCCTGATCGCGGCCCGGCCGGTGCGTCGCGCGTCGGATAGGTTCGTCTCGTGACGCCGTCCGTGCCGCTTCCCCTGCGCGACGAGGCCCTCGCCGACCGCCTCGCGGAGCGGCTGTCGCTCGTCGAGGCGAAGCTGCGCGACACCGTCGCGTCGTCGGACGGGCTCATCGAGCAGGCGAGCCGGCACCTCGTGGACGCCGGCGGCAAGCGGCTGCGGCCCCTCCTGACGCTGCTGACGGCCGAGCTCGGCCCGTCCCCGGCGGGCGGCGACGTCGTCGACGCGGCGACGGTCGTCGAGCTGACGCACCTGGCGTCGCTGTACCACGACGACGTCATGGACGACGCGCCGGTGCGTCGCGGGGCACCGGCGGTGCACGAGGTGTGGGGCAACTCGGTGGCGATCCTCGCCGGCGACCTGCTCTTCGCCCAGGCGTCCAAGCTGGCCGCGCACCTCGGCGACGACGTGCTCGTGCTCCAGGCGGACACGTTCGTGCGGCTGTGCACCGGCCAGCTGCACGAGACGGTCGGCCCGCGGCCGGGCGACGACCCGGTGGCGCACTACCTGTCGGTGCTGGCCGACAAGACGGCCGCCCTCATCGCGACGTCGGCCCGCTTCGGGGCGATGCTCGCGGGCTGCTCGGACGACGTCGTCGAGACCGTCGGGCGGTTCGGGGAGAAGATCGGGGTCGCGTTCCAGCTGGCCGACGACGTCATCGACCTGACGTCCGACGGCTCGCTGACGGGCAAGACGCCGGGCACCGACCTGCGCGAGGGCGTGCCGACGATGCCCGTGCTGCTGCTGCGCTCGCGCGCCGCGGCGCCCGACGCCACGGCCCAGGACCGGGGACTCGTCGCGCTCCTGGACGGCGACCTGTCGTCCGATGCGGCGCTGGCGCAGGCCGTCGCCGCGCTCCGCGAACACCCGGTGGTCGCCCGCACGCGGCACGAGGCCTCGGCCCGCGCGCGCGATGCGGTCGCGGAGCTCGACGCGCTGCCCGACGGGCCCGTCCGGGACGCGCTGGTCGAGTTCGCCGACGCCCTGGTGGACCGGACCGCGTAGCCCGTCCGCCCGCTACGCGCGGGCCGCGGTGGCGACGATCGTCGTGTACCGCACGACGAACGAGCCACCCGCGTCGTCGATCGCCGCACCCACGCCCTCGAGCAGCGCGGCCAGCCGATCGGCGGGGAAGCTGCTGTGACCGCCGCTGGTCGGCAGCTGGTCCAGCCACTCGTCGCGGGTGTACGTCCGCTCCCAGGAGACGTCCCAGCGCTCGGGCTCCCGGAAGGCCGACGAGGCCCGCAGCCCCTCGGCCGTGGCGTCGGAGAACCGCGAGTGCCCGGCGACCGCGGGGACGACCCGGCCGAACATCGGCACCTCGGGGACCACGCGTCGGTACACGGCCGCGAAGGCGGCCGCGAGCGCGTCGTCGGGCCGGCCGGCGTTCCACAGGGCGGCGAACCGCCCGCCGCTGCGGAGCGCGAGGGCGGCCTTGCGCGCGCCGGCCACGGGCTCCACCCAGTGCCAGGTCTGGCCGGCGACCACGGCGTCGAAGAGCCGTCCGGCCGGGTGCCAGGCCTCGAACGGCGCCACCTCGACCGTCAGTCCGGTGCGGCGCGCGAACGCCGCCATGCGCTCGTCGACGTCGACGCCCAGCACGCGACAGCCGGTCGCGACGAGCTGGCGGGCCAGGATGCCGGTCCCGGTGCCGACGTCGAGGACGTCGCGACCGGGGAAGTCGGCGACGATCCGCTCCAACGCCTCGTGCGGATAGCGCGGCCGCGCCCGGTCGTAGCGCGCCGGGTCGGCCCCGAAGGACTCGGCCATCCATCGCGCCTCGTGGGGGCGCTCCGGAGGGGCAGCGTCCGCGGGCACGCCGTCGGGGACCGTGGGACCGCTCGGCTCGGGCACGTCCCCGAGGCTAGGTGCGGGGGGGGCGTCGCCGCGCCGGACGCCGCGCTGTTCACCGAAGGCAGACGCCCGTCGCCGCCGTCTCGGAGAACGGCATCCCGGTCCACACCCGTGACCTGCGGCGACCCGTCCGAGGCCCCCGCGCGGGGCGACCGGATGGCGGAGCACGGCCCGACGTCAGGCATGCTGGTCCCGTGCTCGACGCCTTCGACGAGACCCTGGCGCGTGCTCGCGCCGGGGCCGGCGACGCGTTCACGCTGCTCTACGAGGACCTCTCCCGGCCGGTGGCGGCGTACGTGCGCACGCAAGGCGTGCCGGACGTCGAGGACCTGACGAGCGAGGTCTTCCTTGCGGTGTTCACCGGTCTCGGTGGCTTCACGGGCGACCAGGCCGGGTTCCGCTCCTGGGTGTTCACCATCGCCCATCACCGCGTTGCCGACCACTGGCGGCGGGCGGCCCGGACCGTCCCGGTGGTGCCCTACGAGCCGGTGGACGACGACCGGACGGTGCCGAGCGCGGAGGCGGGCGCCCTCGACTCGATCGGCTCCCAGGAGGTCGCCGCGATGCTGGCCACGCTGACCGACGAGCAGCGCGAGGTCCTGACCCTGCGGGTCGTCGGCGACCTGACGGTGGAGCAGGTCGCGCAGGTGGTGGGGCGCAGCGTCGGGGCGGTCAAGGCGCTGCAGCGGCGCGCCCTCGCCACGCTGCGGCGCCAGGTCGAGGCGGAGGCCGTACCCCAATGAGCCGTTTCGACGATGACGAGGACGTGATGGCCGACGACATGCTGGCGGGGCGCTCCGTGCCCGGCCATGAGCCGTTGGCCGACGTCCTCGGCCTGCTGCGTGCGATGGCCGACGAGCCGGCGCCGCCGCCGTCCCCTGCCTTGGCGGCGGTGCTGAGGGACGGGCTGCCCGCCGCGGTGCTGGACCCCCTGCCGCCCGCGGCGGGCGCCCAGTCCTGGGTGCTGCGCGGTGCGCGGTGGGCGGCGGGCCTCGGCCTCGCGGCCAAGGTGCTGCTCGGGGCCGGTGTGGCGATGGCGGCCGTCGCCGGCACCGCGACCCTCCCCCTGGTCCCGCCCTCCGTCCAGGTACCGGTGCGCACGGCGCTGTCCGACCTGGGCCACCTGATCCCCGGCCCGGCCGGCGGGTCGGTCCCCGTCCCGGCGGCGACGACGCCCGAGCCCGTCGTTGGCGTCGCCCCGTCGGGGGACCACCCGTCGGCCGAGCCGGAACACCGTGACTCCGGCCAGGAGGCCGACCGTTCGAAGGACCAGCTCGCGACGCCGCCGATGCTCGGCGACGAGCCGGCCGCCGGCCGGTCCACGGGTGTCCTCGCCCCGCGCTGGGACTCGGGCGCGAACGAGAACGGCAAGGGGACCGGCGGCTCGGACGGGCGCCCGACGGCCTCGCCGGTGCGCCCCTCGCAGGCGCCGGAGCCGACGCGTAGCGCGCCGAGCCCGGACCCGACCCCGAGCGCGTCCGATCGCAACGGCGTGGGGGCGGGGCAGACCGACCAGAACCACGACTGACGGCGAGTCGTCGATCGGTCGGCCGAAGGCCGTAACCCTTTCGAGCGAATCGGCGATGACGCGAATGGTGGCGCGAGCCACCGACGGCCACCGTGGCCCCCGCCACGGTCCGACGTGAGGAGAGCATGTGAGCACCACCGCAGCAGCAGTCCTGGCGAAGCTCGCCGGGCTCGGCACCGCCGGCAAGACGGCCCTCGGCCTCGTCGTGGCCACGGGCGTCGTCGGCGTGGCGGCGGCCGTTCCGGCCATCGCGGACCCGTCCAACGACCCGGTCGCCCCCGTGCCGAGCGCGTCGAGCACGGCGCAGCCCACCGACGAGCCGACCGAGCGCACCCCCTCGGCCGAGCCGACGGAGACGCCCGAGGACTCGCCGACCGCCGAGGCGACCGAGGCCCCCCGCCCGTCGCCGAGCGACCTGCCGTCCGCGGCGGCCTTCGGCCAGCATGTGGCGGCCGACGCCCGTGACGGCGGCGTCGACGGCCAGAAGATCTCCGAGGAGGCGCACGCGAGGAACGCGGCCCGCGAGGCCGGTCACGACGCGGTGGAGCCCACCGAGGCGCCGGAGCCGACCGAGGCGCCGGAGCCGGCCCGCACGCTTCCCGCGGTGATGCCGACGGCGGAGCCGGGTCCCGGCGCTCACCCCGGCGACTGGACGGGCAGCACGCGCCCGTGAGCTGGGTGGCTTCGTAGCCACCCCCATCAGGACGCCGTCCGGCTGACCCCCCGCAGCCGGACGGCGTCCCTGTGTCCGGGGACCGTCACGCGCCGGCGATCTCCGCCGCGGCCCGTGCCTCGAGCACCTGGGCACGCCGGTTCCGGGCGCCGTCGGCGACGAGGACGACGAGCGCCGCCCAGACCAGCGCGAAGCCGGCCCAGCGGGCCGAGGACATCGCCTCGTGCTGGACGGCGACGCCGATGAGGAGCTGCAGCACCGGTGTGAGGTACTGGATGAGCCCGACCACCGACAGCGGCAGGCGCCGGGTCGCGGCACCGAAGAGCAGCAGCGGCACCGCGGTGACCACACCCGCCGACGCCAGCGCCGCCGCGTGCCACGGGCCGTACGCGCCGAACGTGGACGTGCCCTGGACCGACAGCCAGATCCAGTAGCCCGCCGCCACGGGCGAGAGCAGGGCCGTCTCCGCCGCCAGGCCGGGCGCCGCCTCGACGCGGCCACCGACGCGGGACTTGATGAGGCCGTAGAAGCCGAACGAGAGCGCCAGCACCACCGCGATCCACGGCACCGTGCCGTGCCCCAGCGCGACGACGAGCACGGCCACGGCCCCCAGGCCGAGCGCTGCCCACTGCACCGGCCGCAGCCGCTCGTGCAGGAAGATCACCGCCAGCAGGACCGTGACCAGCGGGTTGATGAAGTAGCCGAGCGAGGCGTCGACCACGTGGCCGGAGTTCACCCCGTAGACGTAGACGGTCCAGTTGACCGCGAGGAACACCGCCGCGACGCCGAGCAGCAGCAGGGTGCGCGGCGTGCGCCACAGCGCCGCGAACTGCCGCCACGACCGTGTCACGGCCAGCGCGACCAGGCAGAAGACGAGCGACCAGACCACCCGGTGCGCGATGATCTCGAACGGGCCCGCCGGCTCGAGGAGCGGGAAGTACAGCGGGAACACGCCCCACAGCGCGTAGGCGACGATGCCGGCCGCCAGGCCGGCCGACGCGCGCGAGGTGGGCGTGCTCGAGGGCTGCGGGGGCGTGGGGTCCGGCACCCGACGAGGGTAGGCGGCACGTCCGACGAGGTCACCGGGGCAGCCATCTCGTGGGCGCGCGGGGCGTCCGGGCCCGCCGTGCGCTCCGCGGCCTGGCCGCCGTGGGCGACCCGGCACCGCATCGGCACGGTCCCCTCACCGGGTCTCCGTCGGCCGCCGCCCTCCCGGCAGGGCCGCACGCGGCACGCGTCCTAGACTTCTGACCGGTCCCGTCGTCGTCCGGAAGGCCCGTCCTCGTCGTGAGCAGCACCCTGCGCGTGGCCGTCGTGGGAGCCGGGCCTGCCGGCATCTACGCGTCCGACATCCTCGCCCGCACGGGCGAGGACGTGGCGATCGACCTCATCGAGCGGCTGCCGGCCCCGTTCGGCCTGGTCCGCTACGGCGTCGCGCCCGACCACCCACGGATCAAGCAGATCATCGTGGCGCTGCACAAGGTGCTGGAGCGCGGCGACATCCGCCTGCTGGCCGGCGTGGACTACGGCACCGACGTCACGCTGGCGGAGCTGCGCGAGCGGTACGACGCCGTGATCTTCGCCACGGGCGCCATCCGCGACGCCGCGCTGCCGATCCCGGGCATCGACCTGGAGGGCTCGTACGGCGCCGCCGACTTCGTCTCCTGGTACGACGGGCACCCGGACGTGTCGCGCACGTGGCCGCTGCACGCGCGTGAGGTGGCGGTCCTGGGCGCCGGCAACGTCGCGCTCGACGTCAGCCGGATGCTCGCCAAGCACGCCAAGGACCTGCTGCCCACCGACGTGCCGGCCAACGTCTACGAGATCCTCGCGGCCAACCCGGTCACGGACGTGCACGTGTTCGCGCGTCGCGGGCCGGCGCAGGTGAAGTTCTCCCCGCTGGAGCTGCGCGAGCTGGGCCACGTGCCGGACGTCGACGTCATCGTCTACCCCGAGGACTTCGACTTCGACGCCGGCTCGATGGCGGCGATCCACTCGTCGAACCAGACCAAGCAGGTGGTCAACACCCTGACCGACTGGACGCTCAAGGAGCCGGAGGACCGGCACGCGAGCCGGCGCATCCACCTGCACTTCCTCCACAAGCCCGTCGCCGTGCTCGGCGAGGCCGGCCGCGTCGTCGGGCTCCGCACGGAGCGGACGGCGCTCAACGGCGACGGCAACGTCACCGGCACGGGCCAGACGACGGACTGGCCGGTCCAGGCGGTGTACCGCGCGGTCGGCTACTTCGGGAGCCCGCTGCCCGGGCTGCCGTTCGACGAGGCGGCGGGGGTCATCCCCAACCGCGAGGGTCGGGTCACGGGACCGGACGGGTCCGCGCTGCCCGGCGTCTACACCACCGGCTGGATCAAGCGTGGGCCGGTCGGGCTCATCGGGCACACGAAGTCGGACGCCGCCGAGACCATCGGCCACCTGCGCGAGGACGCCGCCGTGCTGCCCAAGGCGGTGGACCGCGACCCCCGCTCGCTCGACGAGCTGCTCGCCGCCCGCGGTGTGCGCGTGGTCGACTGGACGGGCTGGCTGCGGCTGGACGGCCACGAGCGGGCGCTCGGCGAGGTCGTCGGGCGCGAGCGCATCAAGGTGGTCCCGCGCGACGAGATGCTCGACATCGGCCTCGGCACCGTCGCGACGCCGACGGCGTAGTCGTCGGCGCGGTTCGCGGGACCCGTCGCGCCACGCACTCCGGTGACGCCCGGACCGTGATCGACGGTCCCAGCCGCACCGAAGTGTGACGCCAGCCCCACGCCACCACCGTCCGGCTCGGTCGCGCTGCGCACCCCGGTGAGGCCCGGACCGTGATCGACGGTCCCAGCCGCACCGGAGTCGGACCTCAGCGCAGGGCCAGCCGCGTCTGCGTCTGGGCCGCGCCGCCGGTCTTCTTCAGGGTGCGGAGCAGCGCGTCGAGCGCGCCCATGTCCCGCACCCGCACGTGCAGGTGGTAGTCGTACGGCCCCGTGACGTGCGCCGCGTCGAGCACGGCCGGCAGCGTCCGTGACCAGGCGAGGAACTCGTCGGAGTCGCGCTCCGGGGCGAGGCGGACGTCGACGAACGCCTCGATGCCGGCCGCCGGGTCGGGCACCCGGTCGGCCAGCACGGCCTGGTAGCCGACGATGACGCCGTCCCCCTCCAGCCGGCGCACGCGCGCCGCGGCGGCGTTGGTGGACAGCCCCACCTCGCGGCCGATGGCGCTGAACGATGTGCGGCCGTGGGCGACAAGAATGGCGACGATCCGGTGGTCGATGGCGTCCACGCCGCCAGAGTAGTCGTGAGACCGACGGATTCGCGGTCGACGCCGTGCACGGTCCCGCACACTGCGGTCATGGGGACGGGCGCGGCACTGGCGAGCGGGGTGGTGGCGGGCCTCGGCGTCGCCATGCCGTTGGGCGCCATCGGCGTGCTCCTGGTCCAGGAGGGTGCGTCGCGCGGCGCCCGCCGCGCCCTGCCGGGGGCGGCGGCGGTGGCGACGGTGGACACGCTGTACTGCGCGCTCGCCCTGCTCGTCGGCGGGGTGGCGGCACCGCGCGTCACCGCATGGCAGCCCTGGCCGGCCCTCGTCGGCGGCGTCGCCCTGCTCGTCGTCGCCGGCGTCGGCCTGCGCCGCGGCCTGGCCCGGCGGGACGGCCAGGCGCCCGACGAGGCCACGGGACCCCGACCGGCTCCGGCCGAGGTGCGCGATGCGACGCCCGCCGCTCTCCGCCGGTACGCGCTGTACGTCGGCCTGACAGCGGTCAACCCCGCGACGCTCGTCTACTTCACCGCCCTGGCGTCGGGGCTCGCCCTGCTGACGGACCGCCCGACGACGGCCGCGGCCTTCGTCGCCGGCGTGGGTGCCGCGTCGTTCGGCTGGCAGGCGCTGCTCGTCGTCGTCGGCGGGCTGCTCGGGGGCCGCGCCGGCACCGGCGTCCGGCGGGCGACCACCGTCGTGGGCAACGCGGTGGTGGCGCTGCTCGGGGTCGTCATGCTGTGGCGCGCGCCGCACCCGTGATCACCCGGCCGCCGCGGTGCGCCGGGCAGGCGCGGGGGATCGGCCGGTCGGGGTGAGGATAGGCATGCGCACCCGGCCGAGCTGGGTCGGGACGCCCGGTGCGCCGACGCGACGCGGGAACCGTGGGCTGCGCGGATGCGTTGACAACCACGACGAGGGGGGTAACGAAGGACATGGGTCGCCGGCACTACAACGGCCTGAAGACCGCCGCGCTGTTCGGCGGGTTGTGGGCGCTCCTGCTCGCCATCGGGTGGCTGCTCGGGCGCGGCCCGCAGTACCTGCCGATCTTCGCGGCGATCGGCCTGATCTCGACCGCCTACGGCTACTGGAACAGCGACAAGATCGCCATCCGTGCGATGCACGCCGTCCCGGTCAGCGAGCTCGAGCAACCAGGGATGTACCGGATCGTGCGCGAGCTGTCGACCGCCGCGCGCCAGCCGATGCCGCGCCTGTACGTCTCGCCCACCGCGGCACCGAACGCCTTCGCCACCGGCCGCAACCCGCAGCACGCCGCGGTGTGCTGCACCGAGGGGATCCTCCAGCTGCTCGACGAGCGGGAGCTGCGCGGCGTGCTCGGCCACGAGCTGATGCACGTCTACAACCGGGACATCCTCACCTCGTCGGTCGCGGCGGCCGTGTCCGGCATCGTCACGTCGATCGCGCAGTTCGCGTTCTTCTTCGGCGGGGGCGGCGACCGGCGCAACAACCCCGTCGGCGGCCTGCTGCTCGTCATCCTCGCGCCGCTGGCGGCGACGATGGTGCAGCTCGCCATCTCGCGCACGCGCGAGTTCGACGCCGACGAGGACGGCGCACGCCTCACCGGCGACCCGATGGCGCTGGCGTCCGCGCTGCGCAAGCTCGAGGCCGGGACCAAGGCGCGCCCGCTGCCGCAGGACCAGCGGCTGGTCGACGTGTCGCACCTCATGATCGCGAACCCGTTCCGGGGTGAGGGCATGACGCGGCTCTTCTCGACGCACCCGCCGATGGAGCAGCGCATCGCCCGCCTGACGGCGATGGCCGGCGGCACTGCCGGGACGACCGGGCAGGTGGCCCCGCCGCTCTGGTGAGGCGCGTGTCGGCGGCCTCCGGCAGCCTGGGGCCATGGCTGACAAGGAGAACCTGCACCGGTACCTGGTCCAGGCGCGCGAGGACCTCGTCGGGAAGCTGGACGGCCTGTCGGAGTACGACGCCCGACGGCCGCTGACGCCCACCGGCACCAACCTGCTGGGGCTGGTCAAGCACGTCGCGTTCACGCAGCTCGGGTACCTCACCGAGGTGTTCGGGCGGCCGCCGGGGCTGGCGTACCCCGAGGGTGACGACGACATGTGGGCCGGGCCGGGGGAGACGCGCGAGGACGTGCTCGGCTGGTACCGGCACTCCTGCGAGCGGGCCGACGAGACGATCGCCGCCCTCGACCTCGACGCGCCGGGCTACGTGTCCTGGTGGGGTCCGGAGCGCGGGCACGTGACGCTGCAGCAGGTGCTGGTGCACCTCGTCGCGGAGGTCGCACGGCACGCCGGGCACGCGGACATCCTGCGGGAGACCATCGACGGCGCCGTGGGTCGTCGGCCCGGCGACCCGAGCCTGGCCACGCGGTCCGACGAGGAGTGGGCGGCCTGGCGCGAGCGGCTGGAGGCGGCCGCCCGCGCGGCGGCGGAGACCTGAGCCGGGGCGGCGGACTGCCTGCCGCCGCGGCGCGATCCCTACCGGTAGTTGACGAACTGGAGCGCCGCGTCGACGTCCGCGCCCTTGAGCAGGGCGATCGCGGCCTGGAGGTCGTCGCGCGACTTGCCGGTCACGCGCAGCTCGTCGCCCTGGATGAGGGCCTTGACGTTCTTGGGGCCCTCGTCGCGGATCAGCTTGCTCAGCTGCTTGGCGATCTCGGAGGACAGCCCCTCCTTGATGGTGCCGGTCAGCCGGTACTCCTTGCCCGAGGGCTTCGGCTCCTTGTCGCCGAGGTCCAGGGACTTCAGCGAGATGCCGCGCTTGACGAGCTTGGTCTCGAAGACGTCGAGGATGGCCAGCACGCGATCGGGGGAGTTGGCGATCATGACGACGGCGTCGTGCCCGCTCCAGGCGATCGAGGCGCCGACGCCCTTGAAGTCGTACCGCTGCGCGATCTCCTTGGCCGCCTGGTTGAGGGCGTTGTCCACCTCCTGGTGGTCGACCTTGCTCACCACGTCGAACGACGACTCGCCGGCCATCTGTGCCCCTCCCTCGTCGGGCCGCCCGGTTCGGACGGCCCACGCTCCGCTGCTATCCTTCCATCCGCACGTCCGCGAGCTCGCCTCGTGGGGGTGTCCCCGGCGGGTTACCCGAGTGGCCAAAGGGGGCTGACTGTAAATCAGCTGGCAATGCCTACGGGAGTTCGAATCTCTCACCCGCCACGGTCGACGGGGCGTCTCTCCTGACCAGGAGGGGCGCCCCGTTCGTCGTCCCTGGGCCAGTCCCCGGGGTGCGGGCCGGGATTTCGTCGGCCCCGCGAGGCTCCTGTACGCTGATCCGCGCCGCCCCGATAGCTCAGTCGGCAGAGCGTCTCCATGGTAAGGAGAAGGTCAAGGGTTCGATTCCCTTTCGGGGCTCCAGCTGGCCTTCCGGTCACGTCGCGGTCAACGACGAGGCCGGGGGCCGGTAGTGGCGGGGTAGCTCAGTTGGTGAGAGCGCACGACTCATAATCGTGAGGTCGCGGGTTCGAGTCCCGCTCCCGCTACCGACGTCAGGCGCGGTCCCCCGGGGCCGCGCCTGTGGCGTCTTCGGGCCGATGAGGCCAGTGCTCGCGGGATCGGGCCACCTTCCGGTCCATTCCTGCGCCGGACACCTGGGCCGATCCGAGGCAGGATCGGGCCGTGGGTCTGGACGTGCACCTGGAGATCTCCCGCGCCCGGCCCGGGCGGTCGCTCGAGGAGGCGCTGCGGGCGGCGGTGGTCGAGGGGCGTCTCGCCCCCGGGACGCGGCTGCCGGCGACGCGAGCCCTGGCGTCGGACCTCGGCCTGAGCCGCACCACCGTCGCCGCGGTGTTCGCGCAGCTGACCGCCGAGGGGTGGTTCACCGCCCGCGTGGGCGCCGGGACGTGGGTCGCCGAACGACAGGCCGCCGCGCGGCCGGGAACCGTCGCGAGCGTGCGCCGCCCGGGGGTCCGCGTTGACCTGCGTGCCGGCATCCCCGACACCACGGGGTTCCCACGTCGGGAGTGGCTCGCGGCGGTGCGTCGGGCGGCGGGCTCACCGGCCGCGGACCTGGGCTACCCGGACCCGGCCGGTACGCCGCGGCTGCGCGCCGCGCTCGCCGCGTACGTCGCCCGCACCCGCGGGGTGGTGGTGCCGCCGGGCGGCCTCGTCGTCGGGCACGGGTTCGGCGACCTGCTGCTGCTGGCGTGCCGCGCGCTGCACGACCGAGGAGCGCGCCGGGTGGCGGTCGAGGAGTTCGGCCTCGCGTCGCACCGCGCGCTCGTCGCATCGGCGGGTCTGGAGGTCGTCGCCCTCCGGGTCGACCAGGACGGCGCCGTCGTCGACGTCCTGGACGACGAGGTCGACGCCGTGCTGCTGACACCGGCGCACCAGTTCCCGACCGGAGTGCCCCTGGCACCCGACCGCCGGCGGGCCGTGGTCGCCTGGGCGCAGCGGACCGGCGGGACGATCCTCGAGGACGACTACGACGGCGAGTTCCGCTACGACCGCCGGGCGGTGGGCGCGCTGCAGTCCCTCGACCCGGGTCACGTGGTCTACCTCGGCACGGCCAGCAAGGCGCTGGCCCCGGCGGTCGGGCTGGCCTGGGCCGCGCCGCCCGACGACCTGCTCGGCGACCTCCTGGCGCAGCGGGAGCTCTCCGGAGGGCAGCCGTCCGGCTTGCAGCAGCTGGCGCTGGCGGCGTTCCTCGAGGACCACGCGTACGACCGCAACGTCCGCCGCCTCCGGGCGGTGTACCGGGCGCGCCGCGCGCTGCTGGAGGAGGTCGTGGCCGCGGAGCTGCCGGGCTGCGAGGTCGGCGGGCTGCCCGCCGGGCTGCACGGGGTGCTGCGGCTGCCCGCTGAGGCGGGCGTGGATGCCGAGGAAGCGATCACCCGAGCGGCCGCGGCGCGGGGCGTGCTCGTCGAGACCTTGTCGGCGTTCCGGGCGCCGGGCCCTGCCGACCCTGCGTCGGCGATCGTCGTCGGCTACGGCGGTGCGACGCCGGGGCAGTACGAGCGTGCGCTCGTCGTTCTCGTCGAGAGCGTGCGGGCGGTGCTGACCGGGTGACCCGGATTGGCCCAGCATTCCCGCGCGCCAATGGCCTGCCGCCCGGCGCCCACGTCCTCGTAGCGTCGAGGGCATGACCACAGGAACCCTCGTCCCCGTCCACCAGCGCCTCGATGTCGACGCCCTCGTCCCTGGTTTCAGCCGCGCCGTGAGCGCGCTCGACGACGCGGCGGTCGCCGAGGCGGACCGCACCGGGCTCGACCCGGTGCTGCGCGAGCTCGTCCGCCTGCGCGCCTCGCAGCTCAACGGCTGCGCCTATTGCGTCGACCTCCACTCCCGTGCGGCGCGTGCCGCCGGTGGCGGGCAGCGGGTCGACGCCGTGGCCGTGTGGCGCGAGTCGGGCCTGTTCACCGCGACGGAGCGTGCGGCCCTCGACCTCGCCGAGGAGGTCACCCTTCTCGCGACGACGCACGTGCGGGAGGAGGTCGTCGTCGCGGCGGTCGCCGCGCTCGGGGAGGAGGGCGCCGCGGCTCTGCTGGCTCTCCTCGTGACCATCAACGCGTGGAACGCGATCGGCGTCACGGCGCGCTGCTGGGCCGTGCCCGTGCGGTAGGGCGCGCTAGGCGGGCACCGCCGGCGCGGCGGAGCGTCCCATCGGGTTGCCGTAGTTGGACGCCAGCAGCGCCCACAGCTTCACCGTGGCGACGGTGGAGCGCTGGTAGAAGCGGTGGCGCAGGACGAGCCGCACGCGCCGGGGCAGCGGATACGTGTTGAGGAGGACGAAGTCCTCGAGCACCCGCCGGCGTTCCGGGGGGATGCTCGCACCGGTGATCGCCAGCACCCGCCGCGCCTCGCGCTTCTTCTGCTCGAGGTAGTAGATCCAGAACTGCTCCGTCCTCGACCGGAACGACCCGCTGCCGGCGGACTGGTGGTCGACCCCGTACTGGTTGCCACCGTGCTGCCGGTACAGCGTCGTCGTCTCCGGCAGGTAGACCAGCTCGCCGAGCGAGGCGGCGGCCAGGCCGAGGTAGACGTCGTGCGAGCGCAGACCCTCGTAGCCCTGCCACGCGTCGGCGAGCCGCGCGTTGATCATGCTCGTCGCGCCGAGCACCGAGTTCGTCGTCAGCTGCTCGTGCAGGCGCGTCGTGGCGAAGAGGTCCTGCCGGTCGCCGACGACGGGGATGGGCCGGCCCTGCTCGTCGACCGCCTGCCAGCGTGTGTAGTAGAGGACCGGGACGGTGTTGTCGTGCCGGCCCGCCTCGGCCAGGAGCACCGCGAGCTTGGTGGGCAGCCACACGTCGTCCTGGTCGCTGAGGACGACGAGGTCGGCGTCAGCCTGCTTGACCAGGGCGAAGAACGAGCCGACGAACCCGAGGTTCTCGGCCGCGGCGCCGTCGTTGACGAACCGGATGCGCTCGTCGTCCGCGGCGTAGCGCCGGAGGAGCTCCGCGGTGCCGTCGGTGGAGCCGTCGTCGCGCACCAGCAGGCGCCAGTCGGCGTGCGTCTGGGCCCGGATGCTGTCGATCTGCTCGCGCAGGTACCGCTCGCCGTTGTACGTGGACATCACCACGTCGACGGTGGGGACCGCCCCGGCGTGCGAGTCCCCGGGAGCCGTCGGGATCGTCGACATGTCCGTCCTCGGTGTGCTCGCGTCGTCGTCGCGAGGTGCTGTCTGCGGTCTCGCCATCCTGTCACAGCGCCCGACGAGGACGGCCAGGCGGAGTGGCCCGCGGGGCGCACCGCCCGGCCGGCGTCACGGGGCCGCGGTGGCGGCCGCGGCAGGCGCCCGCGCGGGGGCCGGCTCCGGCTCGTCGGCCGCCAGGGCGGCCTGCGGCAGCCGCACGACGAACGAGGTGTCGTCCCCGCGTGACGCGGCGGTGACCCGGCCGCCGGCCCGCTCGACGAGGCCGCGCACGATCGTCAGGCCGAGCCCGGTGCCGCCCTCGTCGCGGCTCCTGGCGTCGTCGAGGCGGACGAACGGCTCGAAGATCCGCTCGCGCTCCTCGTCGGGGATGGGCGGGCCGTCGTTGGTCACCGCGAGCACGACGCCCTCCCCGTCGTCGCGGACGTCGACCCGGACGCCGGTCGCGGCGTGCCGCAGGGCGTTGTCGAGCAGGTTGCGCAGCACGCGCTCCAGGTCGACGGGTGGGATCGACGCGAGGCGCGGGACGGCCCGGTGGTCCGTCACCTGGAGACCCGCGGCGCCGTGGCCGGGGTAGGAGGCCAGCACGCGCTCGAGCGCGGCGACCGGGTCGCAGGCCCCGGCGGCCGTGGGCGCGGATCGGGTTCGCGCGACCGTCAGGAGCTGCTCGGTGAGGTCCTGCAGGCGGTCGGTCTCGGCGAGCACGTGGCGCAGGGTCTCGTCGGCCGTGGCGTCGTCGGGGTGGGCGAGGGCGACCTCGACGGCCGCCCGCAGCGAGGTGAGCGGACCGCGCAGCTCGTGCGCGGCGTCGGCGGTGAACCGTTGCTGGGCCCGGAAGCTCTCGTCGAGCCGGCCGAGCATCGTGTCCAGCGTCGCGGCCAAGGCACCGAGCTCGTCCTGCCGCGGCGCGGCGGACAGCCTCGCGCCGTCGGCGGTCGAGGTGATGCGGGCCGCCTCCCGCCGCATCCGCTCCACCGGGCGCAGCGCCAGCCGGACCGTCACGGCAGCCGTCGCCGTGATGAGCAGCCACACGAGGGCCGCGCCCCAGCAGAGGTAGCGGCTCATGCCCGCGACCACGGCATCAGCGGCCGCCGGGGTGGCGTAGACGTAGACGTGGTAGCCGAGGGTGTCGCCGCGCACCAGCATCTGGCCGCCCTGCCCCGTGAGGCTGCCACTGACCAGGTCTGGCGTCTTGGAGACGCCGATGGCGGACGGCATCAGAATGATGGTTGCGACCCCGGTGAGACTTTCCTGCGGCAAGGCCGCGGCAGGGTTGGGCATCGGCCCTGTCCACCCCTGGCTCCGCACCGTTGCCTCGTCGGACCCGTCCACGAACGTCCCGTCATCGCGGAACAGCTGGTACGGCTCGTAGGAGAGCGGTTTGACCGCGTCTGCCCAGTGTGGGGCCGCGACCAACAGGTCGAACGCCTCGGTCATGGCGGCCTGCTGGGCGGCGTCCATCTGCTGGTGGTGCACCTCGGTGCGGAACCAGAGGACCCCGCCGACCAGCAGCAGCCCCGCGACCAGGCCCGCGGCGGCGGCGACCCGCACGTCGATCCGTCGCCAGAACCGCGTGGCGCTCACAACGGCGCCGCCTGGTCGTCGACGAGCCGGTACCCCGCGCCGCGCACCGTCTCCAGCGAGCGGCGGTCGAACGCGAGGTCGACCTTGCGCCGTAGCCCGCTCATCCGCGCCTCCACCAGGTTGACGTCGTCGGCCTCGCCGGGCCAAGCCGCCACGAGGATGGCCTCCTTGCTCAGCACGGCGCCATGGGCGCGCGCGAGGACCTCGAGCAGGGCGAACTCGCGCCCGGTGACGGGCACGTCCCGCCCGCCGCGGCGGACCGCGCGGCGCGCCGTGTCCACCTCGAGGTCGCCCACCTGCAGCACGTCGCCGCCGACGAGGGGCGAGCGGCGCAGGAGGCTGCGCAGGCGGGCGAGCAGCACGGGGTAGCGGAAGGGCTTGCGCAGGTAGTCGTCGGCGCCGGCGGCCAGCGAGCCCACCTCGTCGCGCTCCGCGTCCCGCGCGGTGAGGACGAGGATCGGCGTGACGACGTCCTGCGCCCGCAGCGCGCGGCACACCTCCAGCCCGGACATGGCCGGGAGCATGAGGTCGAGCACCATCGCGTCGTAGCCACCGGTGCGGGCCAGGAGGAAGCCGGCCCGGCCGTCGTTCGCGACGTCGACGACGAAGCCGTCGAGCCCGAGCCCTCGCGCCAGCACCTGCGCCAGGCGTCGCTCGTCCTCGACCAGGAGGATGCGCACGCGCTCAACATGCCACAGCGGGCCCGCCGGCCCGGGGCCGCGGTCAGCGGCGCGTCAGGGGGCCCGGAGCACGGTGCTCGCGTGGCCACCCTCAGCAGCCCGCGCCCCCTCGTCACGACGCCGCGACCCGTGCGGGCACCGAGCGTCTGGCTCGCCGCGGCGACGGGGATCGCCCTGTCGGCGCTGTACGCCGCGGTGTCGCTGCGCCGTCACGCGCTCCTGCGCAGCACCGGGTTCGACCTGGGCATCTTCGAGCAGGAGGTGCGCTCGTACGCCTCCGGGCACTGGCCGACGTCGACGCTCAAGGGCCCGGGGTTCCCCCTCCTCGGCGACCACTTCTCGCCGATCACGGCGGTGCTGGCACCCGCCTACCGCCTGTTCCCCGGTCCCGGCACGCTGCTCGTCGCGCAGGCGCTGCTGCTGGGGCTCGCGGCGGTGCCGCTGACCCTGTGGGCGCACCGCCTGGCCGGGGCGAGGGCGGGGCTCGTCGTCGGGCTGGGCTTCGGGCTGTCGTGGGGCATCGCCCAGGCGGTGATCTTCGACTTCCACGAGGTCGCCTTCGCGGTGCCGCTCCTGGCCTTCTCCCTGTCGGCGCTGGGCGCCGGCCGGCTCCGCGCGGCGATCGCCTGGGCCGCGCCGCTGGTGCTCGTCAAGGAGGACCTCGGCCTGACCGTGGCGGTGGTCGGCATGCTGGTCGCGTGGCGCGGCGAGCGGCGGTTCGGCCTGGCCGCGGCGGTCGGGGGCGTCGCCGCGACGCTCGTCGAGATGTTCGTCGTCATCCCGGCGATCAGCCCCGCCGGGGCCGACACGTACGCCGGCCACCTCGGCGCCGCCGCCGTGTGGCGGCTGCCCACGCTGCTGACGAACGGCACCAAGCTGGCCACGCTCGTCCTGGTGCTGCTGCCGACCGGCTTCCTCGCGCTGCGGTCGCCGCTGCTCTGGGTCGCGGTCCCCACGCTCGCCTGGCGACTCCTCTCCGACTACCCGGCGTACTGGGGGACGTCGTACCACTACTCGGCCGTCCTCATGCCGGTCGTCGTCGCGGCCCTGGTCGACGTCCTCGCGCGCGGCGCCGTGGGCTCGACCGCGCGCCGATGGGGACTGGCCCTGGGGGTCGTCGCCACGGGAGCCTGCCTGCTGGCGCCGCCACCCGCGCTGTCGTCGGGCCTGCTCGACGTCGTCCGTCCCGGGTTCTGGGCGACGACGGACCACGTCGCCCTCGGTCGCGCGGTGCTCGACCGCATCCCGGCGGGTGCCACCGTCGCCGCGTCGAACGGCCTGGCGCCCCAGCTGACCGCGCGCGACGACGTCAGCCTGCTCGGCGGCACACCCCTGACCGTGTCGCGCCCGGACTACGTCGTCGCGGACACGGCCGCGGCGCAGCAGTTCCCGGTCGGAGGGCAGGAGCTGCGTGAGCTCGCGCTCGGCGGGCGCGAGCTCGGGTACCGGGTCGTCGTCGACGAGGACGGCTACCTGCTCCTGGCCGCCCCGGGCCGATGACGCGCCTCAGGCCACGGCGAGCAGGCACGCGGCGAGCGCCAGCGCCGGCGCGGCCGGTGTCCACCCCTGGGATGGTGCGGCGCGCGCAGAGTTCAGGGTCCCCTCAGGGACACCCCGGATTCCCGGGAGCCACGGCGCCGGGCGAGGCTCGCAGGCATGGAACCTGCGCGGATGGTCGGTGCGCCGGGTGGTTCGGCTGCTACGTTGCCCGACGTGTCAGCACCGGCCACCACGCCCGGCCCGGCGATCGTCACCAGTCGGGTCACCAAGACGTTCGGGCACGTCACCGCCCTCTCCAACCTCACCGTCGAGATGCCGGCGGGTGTCGTGGGCCTCGTCGGCGCCAACGGCGCAGGCAAGTCGACCCTCATCAAGATCCTCCTCGGCCTCCTGCCGCCGACGTCGGGCGAGGCGACGATCCTCGGCATGGACGCCACGACGCAGGGGCTCGCGATCCGGCAGCTCGTCGGGTACATGCCCGAGTCGGACTGCCTGCCGCCGGACGTCTCGGCCACCGAGCTCGTGGTGCACCTGGCACGGATGAGCGGCCTGCCGGGCGCGGCGGCGCGCGAGCGGGCGGCCGACACGCTGCGTCACGTCGGGCTGTACGAGGAGCGGTACCGCCCGATCGGCGGCTACTCCACCGGCATGAAGCAGCGGGTCAAGCTCGCGCAGGCCCTCGTCCACGACCCGCGCCTCGTGCTGCTCGACGAGCCGACGAACGGCCTCGACCCCGCCGGGCGCGACGAGATGCTGGACCTGATCCGGCGCATCGGCAACGACTTCGGCATCTCGGTGCTCGTCACGTCGCACCTGCTGGGCGAGCTCGAGCGGATCGCCGACCACATCGTCGTCATCGAGGGCGGCGTGCTGCAGCGCTCGACGTCGACCGCCGACGCGACGGCCCTCTCGGGGGTCATGGTCGTCGAGGTCACCGACCGGGGCCCGGAGGTCCTGGCCCGCCTGCGGGCCGCGGGTGCCGCGGTCGACGCGGCCGACGACGGCTCCAACCTCTTCACCCTGACGCAGCCCGACGAGGCGGTGCTCGACGCGGTGGCGTCCGTCGCCGCCGAGCTCGGCGTGGGGCTGGTGCGCATGCAACGGCGGCGCCACCACCTCACCGAGATGTTCCGGGAGGGCGCGGCATGAGCAGCCAGCCGATCGTTCCCGCGGTCCCGGCGCAGCCGGCCGCCGCCGAGGACGTCATCCACGACATCGGGTTCCGGCACTACGACGGGGTCCGCTTCGGGCGGGGCTGGATCGTCCGCTCGCTGCTCGTCGACACGCTGCGCGGCATCTTCGGCCTCGGCCGCCCGGCGCGCGCGAAGGTGATGCCCTGGATCCTCGTCGGGATCCTGCTCGCCCCGCCGCTCGTCGTCGCCCTCGTCGCGGTCCTCACCGGCGCGACGTCGCTGCCGATCACCTACACCGAGTACCTGTCACGGCTGTGGCTGCCGATCGCGCTGTTCGTCGCCGGCTCGGCGCCCTACGCGGTGTCGCGCGATCTGCGCTACGGCGTGCTGCCGCTGTACATGTCCCGGCCCATGGTGCGTACCGACTACGTGTGGGCCCGCTATGGCGGCCTCGCGATCGCGATGTTCCTCATCACGGCCGGCCCGCAGACGCTGCTCCTCATCGGCGCGCTGCTGGCGAAGATGCCGGTCGGCGACCAGCTGACCGGCTGGCTCGGGGGCCTGCTCGCCTCGGCGGTCCTGGCCGTGCTGCTGTCGGCGATCGGCCTGGTCATCGCGGCCTTCACGCCGCGGCGCGGCCTCGGGGTGGCGGCGATCATCACCACGCTGCTCGTCGTCCAGGGCATCTCCGAGGCGCTGTCGCGTGTCGCCCGGCTGCAGGGCGCGACCACCTGGGCCGTGCTCGCCGGGGCGATCGACCCGTCCCGCCTCGTCGACGGCCTGGCGGCGAAGATCCTCGACGTCACGCCGGCATCCCAGTTCGCGCCGACGACGGGCGGCGAGGTCGCCGTGTTCGTCCTGGTGTACGTGGTCCTCGTCGCCGGCGCGGGCGCCCTCCTGCTGCGTCGCTACCGGAAGGCGGGCCGACTGTGAGCGCCATCGTCCTCGACAAGGTGTCCCGCTGGTACGGCAACGTGGTCGCGGTCAACGACGTGACGATGACCATCGGTCCGGGCATCACGGGCCTGCTCGGCCCGAACGGCGCGGGCAAGTCGACGCTCATCTCGATGATGGGCGGCTTCCTCGCCCCCTCGGCGGGCACGGTGGCGCTCGACGGTGGCCACGTGTGGAAGAACCCCGAGATCTACCGCCAGGTGGGCCTCGTGCCCGAGGCCGAGGCGATGTACGACATGGTGACGGGCGCCCAGTTCCTCCTGGCGAACGCCCGCCTCCACGGCCTGCCGGACCCCGGGGCGGCGGCGCAGCGGGCGCTCGAGCTCGTCGACATGGTCGAACCGAGCGACCGGGCGATCGCCACGTACTCGAAGGGCATGAAGCAGCGCATCAAGATGGCCACGGCCCTGGTCCACGACCCGGCGGTGCTGCTGCTCGACGAGCCGTTCAACGGCATGGACCCGCGCCAGCGCCTCCACCTGATGGACCTGCTGCGGAGGCTGGCCGCCGAGGGGCGCACCGTGCTCTTCAGCAGCCACATCCTCGAGGAGGTCGAGCAGATCGCCGACCACATCGAGGTGCTCGTCGCCGGCCGGCACGCCGCCTCCGGCGACTACCGCCGCATCCGGCGCCTCATGACCGAGCGGCCGCACCAGTACTCGATCACGTCCAGCGACGACCGCCGCCTGGCGGCCGCGCTCGTCGCCGAAGGCGCCGCCGACGGCGTCACCCTCACCGACGGCACGCTGGCGATCCAGACCTCCGACTTCGGTCGCTTCGTCCATGCCCTGCCCCGGCTCGCCCACGCGTCCGGGGTCCGGCTGCTCGACGTCTCGCCGGCCGACGAGTCCCTCGAATCCGTCTTCGCCTACCTGGTGGCCCGATGAACCCCGTCGTCATGCAGCTGACGGTGCGCGGCCTGCTCGGCCGCCGCCGGTCCCTGCTCCTCGTCATCCTGCCGGCGCTGCTGCTCGGCCTGGCCGGGCTGACGCGCTGGGGCTCGCACGCCGACGTCGGCGCCTCGGCGGGCCTGGTCGGCAACTTCGCGCTGGGCACGCTGCTGCCGCTCATGTGCCTGCTCATCGGGACCGGCGTCATCGGACCGGAGATCGACGACGGCTCGATCGTCTACCTGCTCAACAAGCCCGTGCCGCGCCGCACCATCCTGCTGTCCAAGCTCGCGGTGGCCCTGGCGACGACCCTGGTGTTCGCGGTCCTGCCGATCGCCGCCTCGGCCGCCGTCGCGGGGGACGACCACTTCAAGCTCACCGGCGCGTACGGGCTGGCTGCGCTGCTCGCCGGCATCGCGTACACGACGATCTTCGTCGCGCTGTCCGTGCTGACCCGCAACGCGGTGATCATCGGCCTGCTCTACGCGCTGCTCTGGGAGGGCGTCCTGGGCGGCTACGTGCCCGGCGTCAAGGACGTGTCGGTGCGGCAGTGGGCCCTGGCCCCCGCCGAGCACCTGCTGGACGCGGCCGACGCCGCGGGCTGGGGCGTCACCTCGGCCGTCTCGGTGACGGTGGGGGTCACGATGCTGGCCGTCGTCGTCCTCGGCGCCGGCTGGATCGCGATCGGGAAGCTCAAGACGCTGCGCCTGGCCGCCGCGGAGTAGTCAGGCCCTCGTCGTCCCGGGCGCGCCGTCGTGGCGCAGGCCCAGGAGCAGCAGGCCGACCATGCGCTCCGCGCCGCTCCCGTGGCAGAGGTTCGCGACCGCGCTCAGGAAGTCGGCGGCCTCGACGTGCTGGTGCACCTCGCCGGACTGCGTCGCCGCCCGGAGCAGGCGGTCGAGCGTCGGCGCGAGATGCGTGGCGAAGTAGTCCCGCAGCGGCTCGTACGCCGGGTCGCCGGAGTGCAGCGCCGTCGCGAGCCCGCGCTTCGTCGCGACGAACTCCGTGTACCGCATCGTCCACAGGTCGAGCGCCTCGCCAGGGGGATGGGACGCCTCCAGCTCGCCCGCGGCCGCGACGCACTCGTCGATCTCGTGCCGGAACACGGCCGAGATGAGGTCGGAGCGCAGCGGAAAGTGCCGGTAGAGCGTCCCGACCCCGACGCCGGCACGCTCGGCGATCGCGCGGACCGGCGCGTCGACGCCGGACTCGGTGAAGACGACCTTCGCGGCCTGCACCAGCGCCGCGACGTTCTGCCGCGCGTCGGCACGCTTCGGCCGTGCCCCGGATGCCGGGCCTGCGGCGGGCCCGGCGGTCGTCTCGGTGCTCGTGGTCGTCCCCCCCCTTGCAATCGGAACAATGTTCCGCTTACGGTACATGTGAGCGGAACGATGTTCCGATTACTGGATCCTAGGACGCCTCGCCCCCCGGGGCCAGCGTCCGCGAGACGGCAGGAGAACAGATCGTGCAGTACCGCACCCTCGGCCGCACCGGCATCAAGGTCACCCCGTACGCGCTGGGCGCGATGATGCTCGGCGCGCTCGGCAACCCCGACCGGCAGGACGGCATCCGGATCATCCACCGCGCCCTGGACGCCGGGATCAACGTCATCGACACCGCGGACCGCTACGGGGACTCCGAGGAGGTCGTCGGCCAGGCGCTGCGCGGTCGGCGAGACTCGGTGGTGCTGGCCACCAAGTTCACCGGCGCCGTCGACGACGACGTCAACCACCGCGGCGCGTCCCGCCGCTGGATCGTGCAGGCCGTCGAGCGCTCGCTGCGCGCGATGCAGACCGACCACATCGACCTCTACCAGGTGCATCGCCCCGACCCGGACACCGACATCGACGAGACGCTGTCCGCGCTCACCGACCTCGTGCGGCAGGGCAAAGTGCGGGCGATCGGCACCTCGTCGATGCGGGGCTCCGAGATCGTCGAGGCCCAGTGGACGTCGGAGCGCCGCGGCTTCGAGCGCTTCCGCACCGAGCAGCCGAACTACTCGATCCTCGACCGGGAGATCGAGCGCGAGATCCTGCCGGCGGCGCAGCGCTACGGCATGGGCGTCCTCGTCTACAGCCCGCTGGCGGGCGGCACGCTCACCGGCCGCTACCGGGCCGGCCGGGAGAACGACGTCTTCCGCTCGACCCGGACCGGCATGCGTCACTTCCGCGACGAGCGTCGGCTCGCCGCCGTCGAGCAGCTCGTCGCGCTGTCCGCCGAGGCCGGGATCTCGCTGACCCACCTGGCCATGGCCTTCGCGATCGCGCACCCGGGCGTGACGTCGGCGATCGCCGGGCCGCGCACCATGGAGCAGCTCGAGGACACGCTCGCCGGCCTCGACGTCGTGCTCTCCGACGAGCTGCTCGACCGCATCGACGCGATCGTCCCGCCGGGCGAGAGCATCGGCGCCATGGACATGGTCTACCGCGGTCCCGAGGTGGGGAACCCGAGCCTGCGCCGACGCCCGGTGGGCGAGCGCTCGGCGGCGTGACCGGCGGGGCCGCCGACGCCGGACCGTGCCGGCGCCCGCGTCAGCGGCTGACGGCTGCCGTGAGGTCCGGCGGCAGCAGCCGCGCCGAGCGGACGAGCCGGTAGGCGACCACCACCGTGATCGTCTGCGCGGCCATCAGCCCGACCAGCACGAGCACCTGCGCCGCACCGGCCTGCGCGGGCGTGCCGCCGCCGAGCATGACGCCGACGAACGCGCCCGGCAGTGTGACGAGGCCGACCGTGCGGGTCTGGTCCATCCCCGGCACGAGGGCCTCCGGCAGAAGCCGGAGCGCCACGACGTCGATCGCGTCGCGCGGGTGCATCCCCAGGGCCAGCCCAGCCTCGTAGATCTCCCGCTGGTCGCGCAGGGCGCCGAACACGCGCCGCCCCGCGAGCGAGTGCGCGTTCATGACGCCGCCGATGACGATGCCCGCGAACGGCACGAGCGACGGGCCGTTGAACGGCACGGACCGCGTGGCGAAGATCACGACGAGGACGGGCAGCACGCCGCACGCCATCGCGAGGGCGGCCCACGGCCAGGCCCGCGGCGCCTCCACTCGCCGGGACGTCGTGGCGACCGCGACGCTGAACATCGCCAGGGTGAACACGAGCGACCACCCGACGGACCGCAGCACGACCGTGATGACCAGGGCGACCACCGCCAGCTGCAGCACCGCACGGGCGGCCGCCACGACGATCTGCCGCTCGCGGCGCAGCCGCCCCACCTGCGAGGCGGCGACGGCCAGGACGACGAGGACGACGAGGGCGACCGCGACCGCCGGTCCGGGCTGCGCAGGCACGGTGGCAACCCTAGGCGTCCTGCGGCCGCGGCCCGGCGGCGGCCCGGGCGTTGGGGGCACCGGGACGGCCCGGGATGCACGGTGGGTGCGGCCGGACGGGGACAATGTCCGCCGTGGACCTGGCCCCCGTCCTCCTGCACGTGCTGAGCACGCCGTCGGCGCCGGGCGTCGACGACCTGGCGCACCTCCTCGTCGACACCCGGCTCGAGCTCGTCGGCGTCTTCGCCGCCGCCCTGTCGGGAGGCCTGGCGGCGGTCCGCAAGGAGTTCGACGTGTTCGGCGTCCTCGTCCTGGCGTGGGCCACCGGCCTGGGCGGCGGCATGCTGCGCGACGTGCTCATCGGCGCGACGCCACCCGTGGGGATCGCCGACTGGAGCTACATCGTCACGGCGCTGGTCGCCGGCCTGGCGGTGCTCCTGTTCCACCCCCGGGTGTCGCGTAACCGCCGCGCGGTCGTCGTGCTCGACGCGTGCGCCCTCGGCGTGTTCGTCCTGCTCGGCACCATGAAGGCGCTGGGGATGGGCGCCAACGTGACGGCGTCCGTGGTCGTCGGGCTGCTCACCGGGATCGGCGGCGGCATCCTGCGCGACATCCTCGTCAGCGAGGTGCCGCTGGTCCTCGCCGACCGCAAGCTCTACGCGATCCCCGCGCTGCTCGGCGCGGGCCTGACGGCCGCCCTCTGGCACGCCGGCTGGCTCAACGGGGCGACGCAGTGGGCGGTCGTCCTGCTCGTCATCGGGTTCCGGCTGCTGTCGCTGCGCCTGGGCTGGGTGGTGCCGGACGCGCGGTCCGCGCGTGCGTGGCGGCGGGCGGACGACGACCGGGCCGCGGCCGATCCCGGCGAGGTGTAGCCGAGCGCGGCAGGCGTGCACGGCGGATCCCCGCCCCGACGCCCGCGCACCCGGTCGACGCGCGCCGCCCGCGCCCCGGCGTTACGGTGAACGAGCGGCCGCCGGTCCAGCAGACGTCCCGGCCGCCCCGCCAGCGGGCGTGCCTCGGGCCGCCGCGGGCGAACGGGTCCGGAAGGGGCCCGGCCCCTCGCGAGAGGAGTCGTCATGTATCTGGGACTCGGCATCTTCCTGCTCGTCGTCGGCGCCGTGCTCACCTTCGCCACGTCGATCCACGTCAGCGGCATCGACATCAGCGTCGTCGGTTGGATCCTCATGGCCGGCGGCCTCCTGGCGATCATCCTGTCGCTCACGATGACGCGCCGCCGCGGCATCGTGTCGCACGACGTCACCCAGCGTGACCCCGTGACGGGCACGGAGGTCCACGACGCCCGCATCGAGCCGTAACGAGGGACAGAGGGCGTGCGGGGCGACCCGCTCCGCACCAGGCACAACGACGTAGGGAGGTCGTCATGCCGGGACGTAGCCCGGGTCCGAGCGTCAAGGACAAGGACCTCTACGAGAAGCTGCGCGACGAGGGCAACAGCAAGGAGAAGTCGGCCCGGATCGCCAATGCCAGCGCCGCGCGCGGCCGCCGCGCCGTGGCCGCCAAGGGTGGCCGCTCCGGCGACTACGCCGACATGACGGTGAGCGAGCTGCACAAGCGCGCCGCCGAGATCGGCATCCGCGGGCGCTCGACGATGAACAAGCGCGAGCTCATCAGCGCGCTGCGGCACCACTAGCCGCGCTCGATACCAGTCGCCCGCCGGGCGCAGGGCCTCGGCGGGCGACTGCCACGGCCCCCGCCGGCCCGGTCGTCACCCCCCGACGTCCGGGCCGGCGGGTCGCGGTGCGGAGTGCGCCGCCGACCCCGGCACGCCGTCGAGGCGGGTGAGGAGCGGACATGGCAACGACAGTCAGCGACGTGCTGACCCCGGACATCATCTCGATCAGCTCCATGAGGACCGCGCGCGATGCGGCCGAGCTCATGCACACGGCCGACGTCGGAGCGGTCGTCGTCACCGACGGCGGCCAGCTCGTCGGGCTCGTCACCGACCGCGACCTCGTCGTGCGCGTCCTGGCCGCCGGCGGCGGGCCCGACACCCCGGTCTCCGAGGCCTGCAGCGGCGACCTCGTCACGGTCTCCCCGGACGACGACGTCGCCGACGCGGCCCGCGTCATGGCCCAGCACGCCGTGCGCCGGTTGCCGGTGGTCTCGGGCGACAAGGTCGTCGGGATCGTCTCGCTGGGCGACCTGGCGATCGTGAGCGACCCCACCTCGGTCCTCGGCCAGGTCTCGGCGCGGCCCGCGAACGCATGAGGCGCCACCGCCCGGCGGCCGCCCGCGGCGGTCACCGGCCGCAGCCCTGGTCAGCGGCGCGCTGACGGGGGACCATGGTCCCATGCGCTCCATCTGGAAGGGCTCCGTCGCCTTCGGGCTCGTCAACGTGCCGGTCAAGCTCTACAGCGCGACCGAGGACCATGACGTCCCGTTGCACCAGGTCCACGACGCCGACGGCGGCCGCATCCGCTACCAGCGCGTCTGCGAGCTCGACGGCGAGACCGTCGCGTACGAGCACATCGACCGGGCGTACGACGACGGCGAGCGCACGGTGGTGCTCACCAAGGAGGACCTCGCGGCGCTGCCCGCCGAGCGCGACCGGGAGATCGAGGTCGTCGAGTTCGTGCCGAGCGACCAGATCGACCCGATCATGCTCGACCGCACGTACTACCTCGAGCCCGACTCGAAGTCGACGAAGGCCTACGTGCTGCTGCGCGAGACGCTGCAGGCCACCGACCGCACGGCCGTGGTGAAGTTCGCGCTGCGCCAGCGCACCAGCCTGGCCGCGCTGCGGGTGCGCGGCGACGTGCTGGTGCTGCAGACGCTGCTGTGGGCCGACGAGGTCCGCGCGGCGGAGTTCCCGTCGCTCGAGGCGAAGGTGGAGGTCTCCGACCGCGAGCTGGCCATGAGCAAGCAGCTCGTCGACAGCTTCGCGACCGACTTCACGCCCGAGCAGTACACCGACGAGTACCAGGTGCAGCTGCGCCAGCTCGTCGAGGCGAAGCTCGAGCGGGGCGAGGCGGTCGACACCGCGGCCACCTTCGGGGAACGCGCCGAGGAGGGCGGCGGTGCCGAGGTCATCGACCTCATGGACGCGCTGCGCAAGAGCGTCGCGGAGGCCAAGGCGAAGCGCGGCGGCGCGGCCGACGAGGCCGAGGCGGAGCCGCACGCGGCGGCGCGGGCCCGCAAGAGGACCGGCTGACGCGGAACCCTCGCCCGACTTCCGTGGGCTCTGGACCGTCCAGCACGGTCCGGGCTTCACCGAGGTCGCCCCGGGGGCCGACGGGTCAGATCTCGACGACGACCTCGTCGGGCCTCTTGTCCTCGCGCCAGCCGCGCCACGACGGCGCGCGCAGGCGGGCCTCCGGGTCCGTGGCCGGGTCGGCCGTCCACTCCGCCGCCTCCACCTCGCCGACGAGGGACGGGGTGACCCAGTGGGCGTACCGGGCGTCGATCCTCGGCACGCCCTCCAGGGGCGGGCTCTTCCGGTCGAGCGACGCCAGCCGGGTCGCCACGGCCCGCCGGTCGGCGTCGCTGAACCCCGTGCCGACCCGGCCGGCGTAGCGCAGGTCGCCGTCGGGGCCGGGGACCGCGAGCAGCAGGCCGCCGACGAACCGGTCGTCGGAGCGCGGCTCGCCCGCGTGCAGCGGCCGCCAGCCGACGACCACCACCTCCTGCGTGCGCGTGCGCTTGAACTTCAGCCACAGCCGCGACCGGGCCCCCGTGGTGTAGGTCGAGTCGCGGCGCTTGGCCATGACGCCTTCGAGGCGCAGCCGCTGCGCGGTGGCGCTCGCCGCCTCGAGGTCGCCGTCGAACGCCGGCGGCACGTGGATCGGTGCCGCCGGGCCGAGCACGCGGTCGAGGACGCCGCGGCGCTCGTCGTACGGCGTGCGCAGCAGGGTCCGTGACCCGGCCTGGAGGACGTCGAACACCATGAGGTCGACCGGCCCGGTGTGCCGCTGGAGGCGCCGGAAGTCGGGGCGGCCCGCGGCGTCGACGGCGACGATCTCGCCGTCCAGCACCACCGGCAGGTCGCCGCGCACCTGGTCGGCGAGCACGTGCAGCTCGGGGTAGGTCGCGGTGAGGTCCTGGCCGGTCCGCGACAGGAGCCGGAGCCGCCGGCCACCGTCGGACGCGGCCTCGACGACGGCGAGCGCGCGGTAGCCGTCCCACTTCATCTCGAAGGCCCAGCGCGGCTCGCGCGCCGCACCGTCCGCGGTGAGCTCGCGCCGTTCGCCGGCGGTGGCCGACGAGGCCAGCATCGGGTGCAGCGGCACGGCGACTCGAGCCGGCTCGTCGTCGACCGCCGGGCGATGCCGCGTGCCGGCGTCCGCCGTCCGTCGCGGCGACGCACCGTTGTCCGCCGTGTCCGCCGGGTCCGCCGGGTCCGCCGTGTCCGCCGTGTCCGCCGGGTCCGCCTCGCCGGTCAGGTCGGCACGAGCCTCGTCGTGCGCGGCCTCGTCGGCCGCGGACTGCTCCGGGTCACCCGGCTGGTCCTTGGTGCGGTGGATCAGCCACGTGGCCTCGTCGTCCGCCTTGCCGGTGCGGATGAGCGCGAGGCGGCGCGAGCCGCGCCGGTCGCTGTGGAGCGTGACGATGACCTCGGCGCCCTCGCGCCACTTCTCGAGCTCGTACGTCCCGCGGTCCCAGATCGACACGGTGCCACCGCCGTACTCGCCCTTGGGGATCTCGCCCTCGAAGTCGCCGTACGCGAGGGGGTGGTCCTCCGTCTGCACCGCGAGGTTGTTCCGCTTCGGGTCGGTGGGCTCGCCCTTCGGCAGGGCCCACGAGACGAGCACGCCCTCGTGCTCGAGCCGGAAGTCGAAGTGCAGGCGGCGGGCGTGGTGCTCCTGGATGACGAACCGTGGCGGCGCGCCCTCCGGGCGCGGCTCGCCGCTGCCGAACGGCTCCGGCGTCCGGGCCGGGTCGCGCTTGGCGTTGTACGCCTCGAGCCGGGCGAGGTGCTCGGGCGTCGGCTCCAGCTGCGCCAGGTGGGCGCCCAGGAGCGGCGCCAGCAGGTCGCCGTCGCGTGCGACGCGGTCGAGGACCTCGTCGTACGCGAGGTGCCGCAGCTGCGGGTCCTCGAGCTCCTCCCACGTCCGCGGCGCCGCGACCATGGGGTGCGGGCGACCGCGCAGCGAGTAGGGCGCGATCGTCGTCTTGCTGCCGTTGTTCTGCGACCAGTCGACGAGCACCTTCCCGGCGCGGATCGACTTCTTCATGTCGCTGACGACGAGGTCGGGGTGCTCCGCCTCGAGGTAGCGCGCCAGCTCGTGCGCCACCGCGCTGACCTGGTCGGTGTCCTGCCGGCCGTCGAGCGCCGCGTACAGGTGGATGCCCTTCGAGCCGCTGGTGACGGGCAGCGGGTCCAGGCCCATGCCGCGCAGGATGTCGCGGGCCAGCCGGGCGACCTCGGCGCACTCCGCCAGCCCGGCGCCCTCGCCCGGGTCGAGGTCGAGCACCATCCGGTCGGGCGCCAGGTGCGCGCCGGCGCGGCCCACCTGCCACTGCGGCACGTGGATCTCCAGCGTCGCGGTCTGGCCGAGCCAGGTGAGGGTCGCCAGGTCGTCGACGAGCACGTAGTCGTTGGTGGAGCTCGTGTGCGTGATGCGGTGCGTGCGCACCCACGAGGGAGTGGAGGCGTCGGCGTTCTTCTGGAAGAAGACGGGGCCGTCCACGCCGTCGGGCCAGCGCTTGCGGGTGGCCGTGCGGTGCCGGGCATGGGGGATGAGCACCGGCGCGATGCGCGCGAGGTAGTCGAGCACCTCGCCCTTCGTCGTGCCCGTCTCCGGGTACAGCACCTTGTCGAGGTTGGTGAGCCGGATGCGGTGGCCGTCGACGGTGATCGGCTGCGACGTCTCGGGGCTCATGTCTCCTCCTCGGTTCCCGGGCTCCAGGCTCACCCCGTCGGAGCCGCCGCGCAATTCGCAGATTGCCTGGTGAGAGGCGTCCGGGGTGCGACGACGCCGCCCCGGCGGGACCATGAGACCGGGCACGCCGCGGGTGAGGACCTCGCCCGGTGACGTGTGGCCGCCGCTGTCGTGGGCGGCCGAGAGGGCGCCCGGCGCGTCCTCCACCGAAGGGAGACGACGATGAGCACGGACACGGGTATCGGCATGGGGATGGGCGGCACGAGCGGTCCGCGGGCCATCGAGCAGGTGCGGACCGGGATGCGCGTCGTCGACGTCGAGGGTGCGGAGATCGGCACCGTCACGGACGTCTACCTCGGTGACCCGGGGGCCGAGACGGTGCCGGCGGAGCCGGACGTCGGTGGCGCGGTGTTCGTCGCGCCGGGTGGCGCGGCCCCGGCGGGGGGCGGCGTCGGCTCGCTCGGCGGTGGCGTCTTCGCCGGCACCCTCGGCTCGGACCTGCCGCAGACGGAACGCGCGCGACTGCTCCGGGAGGGCTACGTCCGCATCGACGTCAAGGGGCTGTTCTCGGGGCACCGGTTCGCGGCGTCCGAGGACATCGCGGACGTCAGTGACGACGTCGTGCACCTGTCCGTCGACTCGGGCCGCCTGGTCCACTGACGGACCGGTCCACGCGCGGTTGGGCCGGCCGGCGCCGCCTCACGGGCGGTCCGGCCGGCCGCTGCCGTCCCGGTGGCCGGTGGTGAGCGGGCCCAGCGGCGACACGTCGAGCTCGTGCACGAGCGTCAGGAAGGCGCGGGCGTACGGGTAGGCCGCCGTCTCGTCGCGGACCCGCGCCCAGTCGACCTGCTCGCGCAGGGCGCGGGCCATGCCCAGCAGCGGCGTGAAGTCGCAGTAGTGCTCGCCGAGCACGCGCATCTTCGCCGAGAGGATGTCGGTGGCCGACAGCACGGGCATCCGCACCGCGAGCACCTCGAGGACGTCGCTGCCGGCCAGCATCTCCTCGGTGACGGGCTCGCCGACCATGCGGAAGAGGACGTCCACCAGGGCGCCCTGGTAGTAGGCCTTGAACAGCCAGTTCTCCGGCGGGTCCGCCAGCTCAAGCCCCGCCGCGGCGATCGCCTCGCGGGCTCGCGGCACGTCCTGCTCGCGCACCGCGAAGTCGGCGTCGTGGCTCGGCTCGGGGGCGCCCCGGGCCCACGCGGCGTAGCCGCCGACGAGGGCGAAGGGGATGCCGGCGTCCTCGAGTGCGACGGCCGTGAGGCGCAGGGCGTCCTGGAGGGCGGCGCGATCCTCGCTCATCCGTCGTTCCTACCGGACGGCGCGCGCCCCGGCACCCCGGCGGGCAGGATCGATCCGGTGCGGGTCGCGACGTTCAACATCCTCCATGGCCGGTCGCTCGTCGACGGCCGCGTCGACGTCGCCCGCTTCGCCGAGGCGGTCAAGAGTCTCGACGCCGACGTGCTGGCGCTCCAGGAGGTGGACCGCGACCAGCCGCGCTCGCTGCAGGCGGACCTGACGACGGTGGCCGCGCGGGCCGCCGGCGCCACGGCGCACCGCTTCGTGGCGACGCTGCACGGTGAACCGGGCACGTGGACGGCGGCGTCGGGCATGGAGCAGCCGGACATCGCGGCGTACGGCATCGCCCTCGTGTCGCGGTTCCCCGTGCTCGGCTGGCGGGTGACGACGCTGCCGGCCCTCGCCCACACCGTGCCGGTGATCCACCCCGGGCACCGCTGGCCGCAGCTGACGCGGGACGAGCCGCGGGCGGCGGTGTCCGCGCTGCTCGACACGCCGCAGGGCCGGCTGACGGTCGTCGCGACGCACCTGAGCTTCATCCCGGGCTGGAACGTGGTGCAGCTCCGCCGGCTCGCGCGCGCCAGCCGCGAGCTGCCACGGCCGCTGGTGCTGCTGGGGGACCTCAACCTCGGCACGCGTGCCGCCGTGCGGGCCACGGGCTGGCGGCTGGCGGCGCAGGCGGCGACGTTCCCGTCGCCCGCCCCGGCGCGGCAGATCGACCACGTGCTGGTCGACGGCGCGATCACACCGCTAGGGCCGCCGCTCGCGCCGGACGCGGGGGTCTCCGACCACCGGCCGCTGGCGGTCGACCTCGCGCTCGACGGCTGGGCCGGCGGCGCCGGGACGCCGTGAGACGACGCCGCGGTCCCGCACCACGGGACCGCGGCGTGCGCGCGGCTCAGCGATCGGCCGTCGGCGCCGCCTCGGGCTCCTCCTCGACCGGCCGCACGAGGTCCGTCAGGAGCTCCGTGCTCGGGGTGGCCTGGTGGGCGTTCGCGACGACCCGTTCGGCCAGCGTGCGCAGCTTGACGTTGGACCGCATGGACGCGCCGCGCAGGAGGTCGAAGGCCTCCTCGACCGTCACCCCGGTGCGCGCGGCCGTGACGCCCATCGCCTGGTCGATGACGGCGCGCCGCTCGTCGGCCTGGCGGATCTGCCGGGTCGCCTCGTCGGCGGCGAGCAGCCGGACGGCCGCCGTGATGTCGACGAAGTGGCCGGTGATCTCCGTGACCCGCACGCCGGGGCCGGAGGGGTGCGCGTCGCCGACGGTCGCCAGCACCCGCTCGGTGCCCTGCGCGTCGAGGATGCGGTGCACGGAGGCGAACGTGCCGCCGAGCAGGCTGGTGCTCGTCAACGCCCCCGCGTAGCGCTCGCGGTCGTCCGGGTGCTTGTGGGCGAGGATCATCGCCGTGGTCGGCACGACCTCCCCGGGCTCGAACCCGTGCATGCGGTAGACCTCGTCGGACCACCACCAGCGATCGGTCGTCACGTCATACCGGAACTCGCCGGTCTGGAACGACACCCCTGACGTCAGGGCACCGGTGATCGCTTTCGCGTTGCTCGCCATGTCGGGAACCCCCCTCGCGAGTCGAGCAGGGCCACGTCCTGACCCGTCTGCGACCGTACGCACCCGACCGCGAATTGCGCAACATGAGCGATACACAAAGGGCGGACGCTAGCCGCTAGAAGACCGGCCTGCCACCGGTGACGCCGAGCACGCTCCCGGACACGTAGCTGGCGTCGCGCTGCGAGGCGAGGAAGACGAACGCCGGGGCCACCTCGGCGGGCTGACCGGCCCGGCCCAGCGGTGTGTTCCCGCCGAACGCCGCCAGGTGGTCGGGGTCCTGGGTGGCCGGCTGCGGCTGGGTGCAGATCGGGCCGGGCGCGACGGCGTTCACACGGATCCCGCGCGGTCCGAGCTCGGCGGCGAGGTTCACCGTGATGTCGTTGATCGCCGCCTTCGTCGAGGCGTCGTCGATGGAGGGGGCCGACGGCTCGTACGCCTGGATCGACGAGGTGTTGATGATCGCGCCCCCCCGCGGCAGGTGGGGCAGGGCGGCCTGCGTGACCCACAGCAGCGCGAGAAGGTTGGTGCGGACCACCCGTTCCAGCCGCTCGGGGTCCAGGTCGTCGATCCCGCCCCCGCGCGCCGTCTGGAAGCCGGCGTTGTTGACGAGGATGTCGAGCGCGCCGAGCAGGTCCACGGCACGCTGCGGGAGCTCACGTGCGCTCAGCTCGTCCGTCAGGTCGCCCGGCAGCAGGGCGACGCGGCGCCCGGCCTGCCGCACCCAGTCCGCCGTCTCCTCGGCGTCCGCCTGCTCCTCCGGGAGGTACCCGATCGCGACGTCGGCGCCCTCGCGGGCGAACGCGATGGCGACGGCGCGCCCGATCCCCGAGTCCCCGCCGGTGACGAGGGCTCGCCGTCCGACGAGCCGGCCCGCCCCGACGTAGGACTGCTCGCCGTGGTCGGGGACGGGCTGCATCGCGCGGGTGGAACCGGGGGGCTCCTGCTGCTGCGGCGGGAAGGCTTGCTGGTCCGGCATGACGTACCTCCGAGGAAGCGTCGGTGGCCGGTGGCGGACCGCACCCCACGGTAAGCAGGTCGGCGCCGTCGGGGCACCTCGGCGTGCGTCGCCGGTCTCGCCGGCCCGCGGTGGCACGCCCGTCGGCGGGGGCCGACGATGGAGCCACGACGCCGGGCCGGCGCGCCGGACCCCGAGGGGAGGCCGCATGAACAGCGACGTCACGACGACCCATGGCGGTGACGGCGACGGTCACCCGGTCCTCGTGCTGGCGGTGGGCGAGCACGGCTGGTCGGGGGAGCGCCAGCCCGTGTTCGGCCTCGACCACGAGGTGACGACCATCGGCTCGGCGCCGGGCTCCGACATCCGCCTCACCGGGCTCGCGCCGCTGCACGCCCGGATCGTGCACGACGAGCGGGACGACTACGTCCTCACGCTCCTGGCGCCCGGCACGGCGCCGGCGGCGACCGACGACGACCCGGCCGCGACGCCCGGCCCGCAGCCGCTGCACGCGGGGTCGACCTTCCGGATCGGCGCGTGGGCCCTGACGTTCTTGCGTGCAGAGTCGGCCGACCACGGCCGGCCGGCCGGTGGCCGGGCGGGCGGCGAGGGGGAGGGGCACCCGTACCAGGGGCCGCGTCCGGACGACCGCCGGGAGCACGACGAGGCGGTGCCCCGGGAGGGCCGCGACTAGAGGTCGCGCAGCAGGCCGCGCACGGCCTGCTCGACGCCGTCGTCGGGGAGCGCCAGCAGGGTCACCTCCGTCGGCGCCAGCCGCAGCCGCCGGACGCCGGTCCACCGGGGGTCGGCGGTGACCTCCAGGCGGATGCCGCGGGTCAGCGGGACGACGGTGGTGGCGAGCGAGTGGACGCCTCGGCGGCCGTGGTCGAGCCAGACGCGGCGGTGGAGCACGACGAGCTCGGAGCCGGTGGTCTCCACCACGGCCGCGTGCAGGATCGTCGGCCACGCCCGGCCCACCGCGCCCACGAAGGCGTTCCCCGCGCGCCGGGCGGTGCGTCGGCGGCGCAGCAGCACGGGCCGCAGCAGGGGGTCGTGCCGCTGGAGGTCGCGGTGGAGGGACACCAGAGCGACGTCGTGGAGCCCCAGCGCGTCGAGCGGCATCTCCTCCGCCGGGTACCCGAACCCGTCGGACCGTCGCCAGAAGGAGCGGATCTCGTCGAGCAGGGTCCGCACGACGTCGGACGACGACCCGTTGTAGGGGATCCCGACCGGGGCGCCGGCCCGGGCGTGCAGCCGCAGCATCCCGTCGAGCAGGTCGGTGCTGTCCTCCAGAGCCAGCAGGTCGTCGGCCGGCAGCCACCGTCGCACGTGTCCCTCGGGCGCCCCGGGCGCGCGCGACCAGACCTCGACGCCGTCCCCGCGGACGACGACGAGGGCGTCGTACAGGTCCATGCCGGCGCGGGCGTCGCGGCGCTCGATGGGCCGGGGGATCTTCACGGCGGCCCGTGCGCCGGCGAGGTCCACGTGGCGGAACAGCGGGGGCAGATCGTCGCTGGTGCCGACCCGGAGGATCCAGGGGCCGAAGCCGTCCAGCTCCGGGGTGCGGACCCACGTCGACGTGGTCATCGGGAGCCCTCCTCGGGCCACCGGCCGATCTGCCGGGGCCCGTCATGGGCGCCGGTTGGCGCCGGTGACGGTCACGCTAGCAGGATGGCCCGCGTGCCGGACGTGGTTCACGACGAGGTCAGGCCGCACGAGCCGGAGGGCCGCTGGCTGACGCCGGGCGTCGCCTCGGTCTCGGTGGCGTCGTTCGGCTCCGACGCGGGCCACGAGCTCGTCACGAGCCTGCTGCCGGGGTTCCTCACGTCGACGCTGCACTCCGGGCCGGCCGCCCTGGGCGTCATCGAGGGCGTCTCGGACGCGCTCGTCGGCATCGCCAAGCTCGCCGGCGGTCCGCTGGCGGCCGACCGCGAGCGCCGTGGACGGCTAGCCTCCGGCGGCTACCTGCTGACCGCGGTAGCGACCGCGGCGATCGGGCTGACCACCGCCGTGTGGCAGGTGGCGGTCCTCCGCGCGGTCGCCTGGGCGTCTCGCGGCGTCCGCTCGCCCGCGCGGGACACGCTGCTGATGTCCCTGACCCCGGCGCGCGCCTACGGCCGCGCCAGCGGGCTCGAGCGCGCGGGTGACAACCTCGGCGCCCTCGTCGGGCCCCTGCTCGCGTCGGCCCTGGTGGCGGTCATGTCCGTGCGGCACGCCATGCTGTGGGCCTTCGTCCCCGGCCTGCTGGCGGTGGCGGCGATCACCGTCGCCGCCCGTGAGGCGCGTCGCAGCCTCGCCGCGCCCCAGGCCAGGCGTCACCTGAGCTTCAACCTGCGCGAGCTGCGCGAGGCGGGCCTGGCCCGGGTGCTGGTGCCGGTCGCGTGCTTCGAGGTCGGCAACCTGGCGACGACCTTCCTCATCCTGCGGGCGACGACCCAGCTGGAGGCGGCCGGGCGGTCGGCGACGGCGGCGACGAGCCTGGCGATCCTCATGTACGCCGCGCACAACGCCGCGGCCACGGGCGCGTCGCTCGTCGGCGGGTCGCTCGCCGACCGGCGCGGCCCCCGGGTGGTGCTGCTGGCCGGGGCGCTGGTCTACGTCGTCGGCTACCTGGTGTTCGGGCTCGGGGGTGCGGGCTGGGTGGCCCCGCTGGCCGGGATGCTCCTCGCCGGTGTCGGCATCGGCCTGGGCGAGACGAGCGAGTCCACCTTCGTCGCGCGGCAGCTGCCCGACCGGCTCCGCGGCAACGGCTACGGGCTGCTGGGCGTGGTGCAGGCGGCCGGCGCGCTCGGCGCCTCCCTCGTCGCGGGCGTGCTGTGGGCGGCGGGCTCGGCCGGCTTGGCGTTCGGCTACGCGGCCGCGTGGATGGCGGCCGCGGCCGTGCTGACCGTCACACTGCGGCCTGGTTCTCCAGGTACAGCGCCGGAGGGATGACGTCGCCGGCGGGGTCGGTCCGGTAGGCGAGGGGCTGGGCCGGCACCACGCGCAGGGTGTCGCCCTCGTCCTGGTCGCGGCCCTCGACGACGCGGCGCAGCGCCCGCAGCGAGTCGGTGTGCGCGACGACGAGCACGGTCCTGCCGGCCGCCAGCGCGGGCCGCAGCTCGTCCTCCCAGAGCGGCCGGAGCCGGTCCTCGACCTGCCGCAGCGACTCGCCCTCGCCGAACGGGAGGTGCTCGACGACGTCGGCGTCGGGCCGCCACGGCAGCGCCCGGATCCGCTCGGGACTGGCCGCCGGGGGCTTGCCGTCCGTGGAGAACCGCCACTGGCTCATCGACTCGGCGCCGAAGAGCTCGACGGCGCGCGGCTTCGCCACACCCGTCAGGCAGCCGAGGTCACGGGCGGCGAGCCGCCACGAGACGAGGCGGGACACGCCGGCCTGGCCGAGCCGCGCGAGGACGGCGTCCGCCGTCTGCGCGGCCCGGGCCAGGGGAGAGGTGACGGCGAGGTCGACGTGCACGCCCCGGCTCGTCAGCAGGTCGGCGACCCCGTGCGCCTCGGCGACCCCGGTCTGGGTCAGCTCCGGGTCCAGCAGTCCCGCGAAGGCCTGCCGGGCGTCCGCCAGGCTCTGTCCGTTGCGCAGCAGGATCAGCACCGTCACGAGATCAGACCGTAGGGCAGATCCGGTCGGGTGGCTGCGATCTCGAGGAGGCGGTTGTACTTGGCGACGCGTTCGCCGCGGGCGGGGGCGCCGGTCTTCAGCTGGCCGGTGCCGGTGGCCACGGCCAGGTCGGCGATGAAGGTGTCGCTGGTCTCCCCGGAGCGGTGGGAGATCATCTGGGCGTAGCCGGCCGCCCGGCAGATCTCCTGGGCTCGCAGGGTCTCGGTGATGGAGCCGATCTGGTTGACCTTGATGAGGGCCGCGGTGCCGACGTGCCGGGCGATGGCCTCGGTGATGATGGCGGGGTTGGTGACGAAGATGTCGTCCCCGACCAGCTGGACCCGGTCGCCGAGGCGTGCGGTCAGCCGCTGCCAGCCGTCCCAGTCGCCCTCGGCCAGTCCGTCTTCCAGGGACCACACGGGGAAGTCGGTGGCGATGGCCTCGTAACGGGCGATCATGTCGTCGCTGGTCAGCGTCTCGCCAGCGACGTGGTAGGCGCCGTCGCGGTAGAACTCGCTGGCCGCGGGGTCCAGCGCGATGGCCACGCCGGCGCGTCCGGTGGGGTACCCGGCGGCGGTGATCGCCTCGACGATGAGGGTCAGCACGTCCTCGGGCCGGGCGATGTTGGGGGCGAAGCCGCCCTCGTCGCCCAGGCCGGTGGCCTCGCCCTTCGCCTGCAGCAGGGCGCGCAGCCGGGCGTAGACCGCGGCCCCGGCGCGCAGCGCCTCGGGGAACGAGGGTGCGCCCACGGGGGCGACCATGAACTCCTGGAAGTCCAGGTCGTTGGGGGCGTGCACGCCGCCGTTGAGCACGTTGAAGTGCGGCACGGGCAGCCGGGGGATCACGCCGGCCGGCTGCAGCGACTGCCACAGCGGGCTGGTCCCGGCGAAGGCGCGGGCGGCGGCCATCGAGGTCCCGACGATCGCGTTGGCGCCCAGCCGGGCCTTGGTCGGGGTGCCGTCCAGGGCGATCAGCGCCTCGTCGACCTCCTCCAGCGAGGACCAGGCGCGGGCCGTGAGCAGGTCGGCGATCTCGCTGTTGACGTGCCCGACCGCCTGGGTGACGCCCTTGCCGGCGTAGCGGGCCTTGTCCCCGTCGCGCAGCTCGACCGCTTCGCGGGTGCCGGTCGAGGCCCCGGACGGCACGCCGGCGACGTAGCCGGCGCCGTCGTCGGCCACCAGGGTCACCTGGACCGTGGGGTTGCCGCGGGAGTCCAGGACCTCCAGGCCGGACACCTGCGTGAATCGCGTCATCGTCGTTCCTTCCCTCGTCGTGCGCCGCATGGACGGGCCGGCCGGGGAGGAGACCGGGACGCGTGGTCACGGTCGCACCCACCGGGTGCCCCAGGGACCGTTGGCGGCCACGCCCGAGAGCGAGACCGCGGTTGTGGCGAGCCCCACCGCCGTGACGGGTGTGACGCTACCGCGCACCGGACGTCTCGCGTCACGAGCGAGGGAACAACGAGCGGCGGGGAGTACTTAGCATGTGTGAAGCAAATCCGTCCCCGTGCCCGGAGGCAGTCACCGCATGCCCCGCTCGACCTTCATCGCCGCCGACCACCCCCGGTACAAGTGGGTGGCGCTGAGCAACACCACGCTCGGCATGCTCATGGCGACGATCAACGCCAACATCGTGCTGATCTCGCTGCCGGCGATCTTCAAGGGGATCGACCTCAACCCGCTGCAGGCGGGCAACGTCAGCTACCTGCTGTGGACCCTCATGGGCTACATGCTCGTGACGGCCGTCCTCGTCACGACGTTCGGGCGGCTCGGCGACATGTACGGCCGCGTCAAGATCTACAACCTCGGCTTCGTCGTCTTCACCGTCGGCTCGATCCTGCTGTCCGTCGACCCGTTCTCCGGCCAGCGCGGCGCCATGTGGCTCATCGGCTTCCGCCTGCTGCAGGCGGTCGGCGGCTCGATGCTGTTCGCCAACTCGACGGCCATCATCACGGACGCCTTCCCGCCCGAGCGGCGCGGCTTCGCGATGGGCATCAACCAGGTCGCCGCGATCGCCGGCACGTTCATCGGCCTGCTGCTGGGCGGCGCGCTCGCGGTGGTCCACTGGCGCTGGGTGTTCCTCGTCTCGGTGCCGGTCGGCGTCCTCGGCACCATCTGGTCGTACCGCTCGCTGCACGAGACCGGCGAGCGCAACCCCGGCGGCATGGACTGGGCCGGCAACATCACGTTCCTGCTCGGCCTGACCTCCGTGCTCGTCGCCATCACCTACGGCATCCAGCCCTACGGGCACTCGACCACCGGCTGGACCAACCCGTGGGTGCTCGCGGGCATCGTCGGCGGCCTCGGCGTCCTCGGCCTGTTCGCGGCGATCGAGCTCCGCGCGGCGCAGCCGATGCTGGACCTGCGGCTGTTCCGGATCCGCGCCTTCAGCGCCGGCAACCTCGCCTCGCTGCTGGCGTCCATCGGCCGCGGCGGGCTGCAGTTCATGCTCATCATCTGGCTGCAGGGCATCTGGCTGCCGCTGCACGGCTACAGCTTCGAGTCCACGCCGCTGTGGGCCGGCATCTACATGCTCCCGATCACCGTCGGCTTCCTCATCGCGGGGCCGGTGTCCGGCATCCTGTCCGACCGGTTCGGCGCCCGCGCCTTCGCGTCGATCGGCCTGCTGCTCGTGGCGGCGACGTTCCTGCTGTACCTCGCCCTGCCCGTCGACTTCCAGTACTGGCAGTTCGCGGTGATCTCGTTCCTGTCCGGCATCGGCTCCGGCATGTTCGGCGCGCCGAACCGGACGGCGATCATGAACTCGGTGCCCGCCCGCCAGCGCGGGGCCGCGTCCGGCGTCACCGGCACGCTGCAGAACGCCGGTGGGTCGCTGTCGATCGGCGTGTTCTTCTCGCTGATGATCGTCGGCCTGGCGTCCTCGCTGCCGTCGACGCTGAAGGCGGGCCTCCTGGCGCACGGCGTCCCGGACGCCGCCGCGGCGCAGGTCGCCAACCTGCCGCCGGTCGGCAGCCTGTTCGCGGCGTTCCTCGGCTACAACCCGATCCAGACGCTGCTCGGCCCGACAGGCGTCCTCGACCGCCTGAAGCCGGCGGACGCCGCCGCCCTGACGGGCAAGGAGTTCTTCCCGACCCTCGTCTCCGGCCCGTTCCACGACGGCCTCGTGGTGGTGTTCCTCGTCGCCGCCGCGATGTCCGTCATCGCCGCGGTCGCCTCGCTCGCCCGTGGCCAGCGGTTCGTGCACGAGGACGTCGTCGTCGCGGCGGCCAACCGCGTGCTCGACGAGGCCGACGCGCACGGCGCCGGCCCGGCGTTGGCGGGTGCCGACGGCGAGGCGCCCAACACGGGCACCTCGAAGGGCGGCGGCGGGCGATGACCACGCCCGCGACCGTCCCGGCGGCCGCCGGGGACGCCCGGACCGCGGTGGCGATGCGGCTCACGCCGGCGATGCTGCGGATCGGGCGGCGCATCCGGCCGTCCAGCGGCGACCTGGCGGTCGGTCACTTCTCCACGCTGGCGACCCTGTACCGGTACGGCGCCCAGCGGCCGAGCGACCTCGCGCGGATCGAGCGGTTCTCGCCGCCGGCCGTCACGCGGATCGTCGGCGCGCTCGAGGAGCGCGGCCTCGTCGAGCGGCGGCCCAGCCCCGACGACGCGCGCTCGACGCTGGTCGACATCACCGCGGAGGGGCGCCGCCTCCTGGTCGAGACCCGGACCGAGCAGGCGCACGGCGTCGCCGCGCTCCTCACGGTGCTCGACGACGACGAGGTGGCGACGGTCGCCGCCGCGCTCGACGCCCTCGAGAAGGTGGCGCGCGAGGCGAGCAACGCGACTGCGCGCGGGGTCCTGGAGGCGACGGCCGGGTCGCGCGCCTGAGCCGAGCACCGTCCGGGAGACCGTCGAACAACTCCGAACGGCCTCGCCTCTGGTGTCGCGCCGCCCGGCGACCGAGATCCTTCCCCGTCCGGGTGGCCGATCGGCGGCCGCCGTGCGGAGGGAGGGCTCGATGAACAAGACGGTTCTGGTGGGTGCCACGGTCGGGGCGTGCGGGGCGGTGCTGCTGGCATCCTGCGCGGCCTCGGCCACGATGGCCGGCTACATGAAGGGCCGTTGGGAGTGCACGTCGCCCAGCTCCGAGGGCTCGGCGACGGTGGACGTGGGCGACGGCACCTTCACGATCACCGCCGGAGACCAGACGGGCTCCGGGACGTGGGACAGCGCGTTCGGCGACCTCACCGTGAAGGTCACCCACTGGCCCTCCCCGGGCATTGCGGGAGGCGTGCTCGCGAGCTTCCCCGCCAAGGACGCGCCGCAGGGCACGTTCACCTCGCCGTGGACCCCCTCCTTCTCGGACGGCGAGAGCGCCGCGGCAGCACCGCTCGCGGTCAGCATCGACGGCAACAAGGTCCGGCTCGTGTACACGGCGACCGACGGGACCCAGACCACCACCACCTGCGCCAAGCGGTGAGCGTCGTCGCCCCGCGGCCGGGGCCGGCGCGCTCGACGCCCGGGAGAAGGCCGCCGGCGAGGCGAGCGCCGTCCTGGTGGAGCCGGCCCGCGGAGGTCAGGCCCGCCACGGCGCCGGACGGCGGCTCGCGAGCAACGCCCCCGCGGTGACCAGGGCGAGCACCACGGTGGCCGCCGCCAGCCCGGCGGCCAGCGACACCCGGTCCACGAGCAGCGCGCCCGCGGCCGCGCCGAGGAACATCGCCGCGACCGCGAGCAGCCGGCGGGTCAGGGTGCGTCCGGCCCTCGCGTCGGCGGCGATGCCGGTGAGGGTCATGGTCAGCACCGTCGTCGTGAGGTCCGGCACCGCCAGCCGGCGGGCGACCGCGTTCTGGGCGCCGAGCGCGACGGCGAGCAGGCCGGTCATCGTCCACGTCGCCGCGTGGGCGCGGGGGTCGGCGGTGGCCACGACGGTGGCGGCCGCGACGAGCCCGAGCTCGGCGGCACAGGTGCCGGCCAGCAGCGTGCCGCGGTCGGGTGGCCGGCGGCGCAGCGCGAGCCCGCCCGCCGCGGCGCCCACGAGGAAGCCGGCCAGGGCGGCGAGGGAGCCGACGAGCGAGAACCCCGGCGCCCCGGCCGCCGCGAAGGCGAGGAAGACGACGTTGCCGGTCATGTTCGCCACGAACACCCGGTCCAGCCCGAGGATGCTCGCCGCGTCGACGAGCCCGGTGAGGAACGTCAGAGCCAGCAGCAGCGCCGGCAGCGGTCCGTGGGCGGGGTCGCGGAGCAGGCCGGGTCGGGGGGCGGTGGCGCTCACCGCGTCATCCTCACCCGGCCTCGTCGGGCCGCGCGACCGCGGTGGCGCCGTGGCGGCGCACCTGGCGCCGGTGGCGTGGCACCGAGGCCGCCGGCCCGCGCGGGCGCGGCGTGGTGACTCCCGCCGCCCCGCGGTCAGGCGGGGCAGCAGGCGGGCAGCGACGGTGCGCGGCGGGCCGCGCCGAGCCGTTCGGCGAGCGGCTTCCACCACGAGCGCCTGGCGGTGGCGAGCGCCCGGCAGCACGTCTGCTGGAGCTGGCGGAACAGCCGCTGCTCGAGCTCGCGCTCCTGCTGCCGGTAGATGACGAGGTACATCTCGGGCTGCATCGTGACTCCCGGTCCGACGGTGGCAACACATCGATGTTCATCGATGGCTCTATCGTGGACCAGACATCGATGAGTGTCAATATCGATAGCCGTCAATATCTGCATACCTTCTTGACGCCCGGCTATTCACTCAGTCATCATTGACTCAATGGATAGTGAGCGAATGCCACCGGACGTGCGGGTCGCCCGCTTCGCGGCGCTCGCCGATCCCGTCCGGCTCCGGATCGTCGACCTGCTCGCGCTGGGCGACGCGGGACCTGTCGAGCTGCAGTCCGCGCTCGGTGTCCCGTCGAACCTGCTCGCGCACCACCTCGGCGTCCTGGCCGGCGCGGGGATCGTCACCCGCACGCGCTCGCACGCCGACCGGCGCCGCACGTACCTCCACCTGGCGCCACCGGCCCTCGGGGGCCTGCTGCCGTCCCCGGTGCTGCCGGTGCATCGGGTGGTGTTCGTCTGCACGGGCAACTCCGCGCGCTCGCAGCTCGCCGCCGCCCTCTGGCACGAGGCGAGCGGGATCCCGGTCGCGTCGGCCGGGACGCACCCCGCTATGGCGATCGCGGCCGGCGCCGTCGCGGCGGCGGCCCGCCACGGCCTCGTGCTCCTCGCGCCCGCGCCGCGCGCGGTGGCCGACGTCGTGCGCGACGACGACCTGGTCGTCACCGTGTGCGACGTCGCCCACGAGGAGCTGCGCGGTGCGGGCCGGCTGCACTGGTCCGTCGCCGACCCGGTGCCCGCCGGCACCGATGCCGCCTTCGACGCCGCGGTCGACGACCTGCGGCGCCGCGTCGACACCCTGGCCCGACACACCGCCGCGGCCTGAGACCACCCGAGGAGCACCATGGCCCGCCCGACCGTCCTGTTCGTCTGCATCCACAACGCCGGCCGTTCGCAGATGGCGGCGGGCTTCCTGCAGGCCCTGGCCGGCGGGGCCGTCGAGGTCCGCTCCGCCGGCTCGACCCCTGCCAGCGCCGTCAACCCCGTGGCCGTCGCGGCGATGGCGGAGGTCGGCATCGACATCGCGTCGGAGCAACCCAAGGTCCTCACCGCCGAGGCGGTCAAGGCCTCCGACGTCGTCGTCACCATGGGCTGCGGCGACACCTGCCCGTTCTACCCGGGCAAGCGGTACGAGGACTGGGAGCTCGACGACCCGGCCGGCCGGCCGATCGAGGAGGTCCGCCCGATCCGCGACGCGATCCGGGCGCGGGTCGTCGGGCTGCTCGACGAGCTGGGCGTCCCGGTCGCGGGCTAGGACGACGAAGCCCGGGCATGACGGAGCCCCGCCGGTGCGGCGGGGCTCCGTCCGCTCAGGCGGCGCTGCAGCAGGCAGCCGGTGCGGTCGTCGCCCCCCTGCGCGACGAGCGCCCGAACGGCCAGGGCCTCCGGCGCGGGCCGCTGGCCTCCGCCCGTCCCACGCGCCTGGCGTGGGCCTCCTCAAGGCCACGCGTGATGCGGTGGTGCACGAGGAGCAGCATCTGCGGGTCGCTCACGGGGCTACGCCTCCCGCGGCTTGGTCGCGCGGACCACGGCCGGGTGCACGCCGTTGTCCCGGTGCGCGGTGAACGTCACCGCCGCGTCGACGAAGCCCGCCCTGGTCAGCAGGTCGACGTACTCGCCGTCGGAGAGCGCGCCGCCGACGCAGCTCGCGTAGCTGCCGAGCTGGGCGCGACGGTCGTCGGACAACGGCTCGTCGGAGACCACGTCCGCGACCCGGAGCCGGCCCCCCGGGGCGAGCACGCGGAACGCCTCCGCGAGGACCGCCGGCTTGTCGGGGGACAGGTTGATGACGCAGTTGGAGATGACGACGTCGACGGAGGCGTCGTCGAGCGGCAGGCGCTCGATGACGCCCTTGCGGAACTCGACGTTGGCGGCGCCGGCCCGCTGCGCGTTGGCGCGGGCGACCGCGAGCATCTCGTCGGTCATGTCCACGCCGTACACGTGGCCGGTCGGCCCCACCTGCCCCGCCGCGAGCAGCACGTCGATGCCCCCGCCGGAGCCGAGGTCGACCACCCGCTCACCGGGCGCCAGCTCGGCGATGGCGGTCGGGTTGCCGGAGCCCATCGACGCCGCCTTGGCCTCGGCCGGCAGGCCGGCGATCTGGGCCTCGTCGTAGAAGGAGTTGCAGGCCGAGCTCGGGCCGCAGCAGCCGGAACCGGTGCCGGACACCGCCTCGACCACCTTCAGGGCGTAGTGCTCGCGAACCTCGTCGCGGATGTCGTTCATGACGGCTCCCCCTAGGGATCGATGACTGTCGATGTCTGCACTATCGCGTAGTGATCGATGGCTGTCAATATAGATAGGTGTCGATGTAGCATGACGCCATGGATCTCGTCCTGACCCCGGTCGGCGCCGCCGCGGGCGTCGCCGTCTGCTGCACGCCCCTCACCGCGCCGTCGATCTCCGAGGCGGACGCCCTCGCGCTCGCCACGACGCTCAAGGCGCTCGCCGACCCGGCGCGGCTGCGGCTGCTGTCGCTGATCGCCGCGCACGAGGGTCACGACGCGTGCGTCTGCGACCTGACCGAGCCCGTGGGCCTGAGCCAGCCCACGGTGTCGCACCACCTCAAGGTGCTGGTCGACGCCGGCCTGCTGACGCGTGAGAAGCGGGGCGTCTGGGTGCACTACACCCTGGTGCCCGGCGCCCTCGACGTGATCACGTCGCACCTCGCCTCGCACCTGACCGCCGCGGCGTGAGCACGTCCGTGATCGTCGTCCCCATGACGGCCGCGCACGCCGGCGACGTGCTGCGGGTCTACGCCGAGGGCATCGCCACCGGGCACGCGACGTTCGAGGCGGAGCCCCCGACGTGGGAGGCGTTCGACGCCGGCCACCTGGCGGCGCACCGCTTCGTGGCGGTCGACGGCGGCACGGTCCTGGGCTGGGCCGCCGCCTCGCCGGTGTCCGGCCGGTGCGTCTACGCCGGCGTCGTCGAGGACTCGGTGTACGTGGCGCAGGCCGCGCGCGGCCGGGGGGTCGGCCGGGCCCTCCTGGCCGCGCTCGTCGACTCGGCACGCGAGGCCGGGGCCTGGACCGTGCAGGCCGGGATCTTCCCCGAGAACGCCGCGAGCGTCGCGCTGCACCGGGCCGCCGGCTTCCGCGTCGTGGGCACCCGCGAGCGGCTGGGGCGCATGAGCCACGGGCCGCTCGCCGGGCAGTGGCGCGACGTGCTGCTGCTGGAGAACCGGCTCCCGGAGGCAGGGGACTGACCACGTTCGGCGGGGCGGTGCGCATGCCGTAGGATGGGTCGGCCTTGTGGGCGGGTGATCCCGCCGCGCCTGGCTCCAGCTTCCCGGCCCGCGTCCCGATGCGGCCGGGGCCCGGTACACAGCAGAGGGTGGCAACGCCATGGCCAGCAAGGCCCAGGACATCCGTCCGAAGATCACGCTCGCCTGCACGGAGTGCAAGGAGCGCAACTACATCACGAAGAAGAACCGGCGGAACGACCCCGACCGGCTCGAGCTGAAGAAGTACTGCCCGCGCGACGGGCGCCACACCGTTCACCGCGAGACCCGCTAGTCGCGTCGGCCCCGTGCCGGTCGACCCCTCGTTCGTCGGGCGCGTGTACCCGCCCGACGAGCCGTACGCGGTGATGCGCGAGCAGATCGCGGCGTTCGCGGAGGCCGTCGGCGCCACGCACCCGGCCCACACCGACCCGCAGGCTGCGCGTGCGCTGGGGCACGCCGACGTCGTCGCGCCCCCGACCTGGGCGGTCGTGGTGGCGCAGCGCTCCGAGGCCGCCTACGTCGATGACCCCGCGGCCGGGATCGACTTCTCCCGCGTGGTCCACGCGGAGGAGAGGTTCGCCTACACGCGCCCGATCGTCGCCGGCGACCGCCTCGTCACCACGCTGCACGTCGACTCCGTCGTCGAGCGGGCCGGGCTGGCGATGGTCACCACGCGGGTCGAGGTGGCCGACGACGCGGGCGCTCCGGTGGCGACGGTGACGTCCACGCTGGCGGTCCGCCCGTGACCCCCGCCGGTCTCGTCGTCGGGCAGGAGGTGGCCCGCGCCACCCTGCACGTCGACCGTGCCCGCCTGGTCCGCTACGCGCACGCCTCCGGCGACCAGAACCCCATCCACCAGGACGAGTCCGCCGCGCTGGCGGTGGGCCTGCCGGGCGTCATCGCCCACGGCATGTGGACGATGGGCGCGGCCGTGCAGGTGGTCGTCGACTGGGTGGGCGACCCGGGGCTCGTCGTCGGCTACGGGACGCGCTTCACCCGGCCGGTGCCGGTGCCCGCGGACGGCGAGGCGACCCCCCTCGTGGTCGCCACGGTCGGCGCGCTGGACGCCGACGAGGGCACGGCGCGCATCGACCTCGACGTCACGCTCGACGGCAGCAGGGTGCTGGGCAAGGCCCAGGTCGTCGTCCACCTGCCCTGATCAGGACGCCGGCGGCGGGCCGGTGGTGGTCCCGACGACGAGGCTGACCGGCAGCTCGACCGACGCCGGCTCCTCGCCCTCGACCAGCAGCCGGGCCGCCTCCCGGCCGGCCGCGCGACCCTTCTCGGCGAGCGGCTGGGCCACCGTCGTCAGCACGTCCGGCAGCAGCCACGGCAGGTCGAGGCCGTCGAAGCCCACGACCGAGACGTCCTGCGGCACCCGCAGCCCCAGCTCGCGAGCCGCGAGCACCACGCCGCCGGCGAGCAGGTCGGAGTGGCAGACGATCGCCGTGGGACGCTCGGGCAGCGACAGCAGGGCGCGGCCCGCCTCGGTGCCGTGCTCGACGAGCGAGGCCGAGGTCTCGTAGACGGCGACCGGCGTGACGCCGGCGTCGTGGATGCCGCCCAGGCGGCGGCGGGTCAGGTCCCACCGCACGTCGCCGAGCCGCTCGTCGTCGGCGAACCCCGACGTGCGGTCCGGGCCGAACGGCAGCGTCACGGCGGCGATCCGGGTGTGCCCCAGGCCGACGAGGTGCTCCGTCGCCTGCCGGATCCCGTCCCGGTCGGCGATGCCGATGACCGACAGGCCGGGCTGGCGGCGGCCCTCGACCAGGACGATCGGGATGCTCCGGCGCCGCAGGGCGTCGACCACGAGGTCGTTGACGGTGCCGCCCCACAGCATGATCGCGACGTCCATCGCCGCCGACCCGATGAGCGGGTCGATCACGGGCTCGGCGACGTCGAGGGGGCCGGGGATCAGCAGGACGCCCAGGCCGAGCGGGCCGAGCTCGGACGTGATGCCGTCGAGCACCTGGACCGACACCGGGTCGCGGAAGGACCGGCGCAGCGCGTCCCCGACCACGACCCCGACGATGCCCGAGCGCCCGCGGCGCAGCTGACGGCCCAGCGGGTTCGGCCCGGTGTAGCCGAGATCGGCGGCGGTCTGGCGCACGCGCTCGCGCGTCGCGGCGGCGATCGGCCCGGCGCCGGAGAACGCGAGCGACGCGGTCGACACCGAGACCCCGGCGGCCGCGGCGACGTCGGCAAGCGTCGGACGCTGCTGCGACACGGGCACCCTCTCGATGGTCGGCACCGGCGCCTCGACGGCCCCCGGCTCGCGAACAAGGATGTCACGGCGACCCTCAAAACGTTTCGAGCGGTCTGGTAGCCTGGCGGTCGAATCGATTCGATCACGTCCCGGGACCCGCCGTGCCGCCAGCCCTTCCCCTCAGCACAGCCTCGCGAGCCCGCTGGCTGCTCGTCTCCATGTACCTGCTGTTCGGGCTCATGACGTCGTCGTGGCTCGCCCGCCTGCCGACCGTCCGTGACCTGCTGCAGCTGTCCACCGCGCAGCTCGGGGCGTTCCTCCTCGTCGGCTCGGTCGGCGCGCTCGCCGCCGTGGCCTTCTCCGGCGTCGTCGTGCAGCGCCTCGGCAACCGCGGCACGCTGCTCGTCGCCTCGGGGATCCTCGTCGTCGGCTACACGCTCATGGGCGTCGGGCCAGGGGTGCGCTCCGGGGGCCTGCTCGCCGCCGGCATCCTGCTCAACGGCGTCGCGGTGGCGCTGGCCAACGTGACGTTCAACGTCGAGTCGGCGCGCATCGAGCGCGCGATGGGCCGCACGGTCATTCCCACCTTCCATGCCGCGTTCTCGCTCGGGGCCATGGCGGGCTCGGCCCTCGGCGCCCTGGCGTCGCGCGCCGGCGTGCCGCTCGTCGTGCAGATGCCCGCCGTCGTCGCCGTCGCGGTCGGTGCCCGGCTGGCCGCCCTGCCGGGCGCGCTGCTGCCGCGGACGGCCGACGAGGCCGACGAGGACCGCGAGCACCACGAGCACGACGAGGACCGCGCGGGCGGCCTGGGCGAGGTCGCCGGGCCGGTGGCGCCGGTGCGCGGGCGGGGCTTCACGGCCGCCCTCGACCCCTGGAAGGAGCGGCGCACGCTGCTCATCGGCGTCGTGGTGCTCGCCGCGTCGCTGTCCGAGGGCTCGGCGAACAACTGGCTGTCGCTCGCCGTCGTCGACGGTTTCCACGCGCCGGAGGCCTCGGGCGGGCTGGTGCTCGGGCTGTTCGTCGGGGCGATGACGGCGGTCCGCGTGCTCGGCACCCGGCTCATCGACCGGTTCGGCCGGGTGACCGTGCTGCGCGTGTCCGGCGTCGCCTCGCTCCTCGGGCTCCTGGCGTTCGGGCTGGTGCCGTCGTTGCCGCTCGCCGCGGCCGGCGTCGCGCTCTGGGGGTTCGGCGCGGCGCTGGCCGTCCCGATCGGCATCGCCGCGGCGTCCGACGACCCACGCCGGGCCGCCGGGCGGGTCGCGGCGGTGTCGGTGTTCTCGTCGGTCGCCTCGATCACCGCGCCCCCGCTGCTGGGGCTCGCCGCGGAGTCGATGGGCGCCCGGCACGCGCTGCTCCTGGTGACGGTCGCGATGGTCGCCTCGGTGGCCGTCGCCGGGCAGGTCCGCCGTTCCCGCCCCGCACCGGTCCGGGCCACACTGGCGTCGGAGCCCTTCTCAGCCGGGGCCGGCGCGCTCGTCACCACCTCCGGGGAGCTGCGATGACCATGCCCACCGACACCGCTCCACGCCTGCGGCGAGCCTCCTTCGGGGTCTTCGTGTGCTTCGCCCTGTCGGGGTTCAACTTCGCGTCCTGGGCGTCGCGGCTGCCGGCCGTCCAGGACGGGCTCGGCCTGCGCAAGGACCAGATGGGCCTGCTGCTCTTCACCGGCGCGGTCGCGTCGGTCGCCGCGCTGCCGCTGTCCGGGCTGGTCGTCGAGCGCCTCGGGACCCGCGCCACCGTCGCGGGTGCCGCCGCGCTCAACGCCGTCGGCCTCGCCGCGGCGGGCGTGTTCGCCGGCGCGCACCACGTCGTCGGGACCGTCGTCGGGCTCGTCGTGTACGGCGTCGGCACCGCCACGTGGGACGCGGCGATGAACATCGAGGGGGCGGCGGTCGAGCAGCGGCTGGGCCGCACCGTCATGCCGCGCTACCACGCCGGGTTCTCGCTCGGCACGGTCGTCGCGGCGGCGCTGTCCGCCCTGCTCGCGGCGGTGCACGTGCCGATCGGCGTGCACCTGCCGGTGGTCCTGGCCCTCTCCTTCGTCGTGCTCCTGTGGTCGATCGCCGGGTTCCTGCCGCGTGCGGAGGAGCCGCACCGCGCACCGGTCGGGGATGGTGGCGTGGTCCACCGGGGCGCGCGGGGCGCGCTGGCCGCCTGGACCGACGGGCGCACGCTGCTCGTCGGGCTCGTCGTGCTCGCCGCCGCGCTCACCGAGGGCTCCGCCAACGACTGGGTCAGCCTCTCGGTGGTCGACGGCTGGAAGACGCCGGACGCCCTGGGCGCCCTCGGCCTGTGGCTGTTCGTCGCGGCGATGACCGGGATGCGGTGGTTCGCCACCGCGCTCCTCGACCGGTTCGGCCGCATCGCGATCCTGCGGCTGTGCGCCGTGCTGTCGATCGTCGGGCTCGGGCTGTTCGGGCTGGCCGGGCCGCTGCCGCTGGCCCTCGTCGGTGTGGTCGTCTGGGGTGCGGGTGCCGCGGTCGGGTTCCCGGTCGGGATGAGCGCCGCGTCCGACGACCCGCTGCACGCCGCCCAGCGCGTCGCCGTCGTCTCGACGATCGGCTACTCCGCGTTCCTCGCGGGCCCGCCCCTGCTCGGGCTCCTCGCCCAGCACGTGGGGTACCGGCACGCGCTCCTGGTCATCGCCGTGCCGGTGGTGCTCGGGCTGCTCGTCGTACGCGCCGCCGCGCCGCTGCGCCGGCCGGTGGCGGCGGGCGTCGCGGCCACCGATGCCGAATCGTGATGAGCAGGTCACCAGCCGTTCACCTCGCCGTGGCCCATCCGTCCACATAACCGCCGTACTGTGGCCGCATTGTCCACAGGAAGGGCGGGCCGATGCGGCTGCCGACCGTCGTCTTCGACTTCGACGGGACCCTCGCGCTGGGGCGCGGACCGGTGCTCGCGTACGCGCGGCACGTGGCCGCCGCCACCGGCGACGAGGAGCTCGTCCCGGCGGCCCTCGCCGCGCTCGACCGCCTCGAGGCGGGCGAGGCGGGCTACCTCGACGGCTACGACGCCGTGCGCCACGTGGCCCTCGCCCACGCCGTGCCCGCGGCGGTCCTCGAAGAGGCCTACCAGGCGAGCCGTCACGATCTGGGCACGCCGGCCGCGCCCGTCGCGGGGCCGCCCGGCCTCGCGGGCTTCCTGGCCGAGCTCACCCCCCTCGCGCGCCTCGCGCTGGCGACCAACGCCCCGGCCACCGGCGTCGACCGCGTGCTCGCGGCGATCGGCGCCGCCGAGCACGTGACCGAGCGGCACTTCGCCATCGGCAAGCCGAGGGGCCTGGCCGCCGTCGTCGCCCGCTACCTGGCCGACGGCCCCGTCCTGTCGGTCGGCGACATCTGGGCCTACGACCTCGCCGCGGCCGACGAGCTGGGCGCCGCCACCGCCCTCGTCGGCCCCAGCGCCGGCCGCCCCGACGTGCGCCCCACGCTGCGGGGCGCCGGGCTCGCCGACCTGTACGGCGACATCCAGACTTGGGCCGCGCACGCGGCACCAGGACCGTCGGCGCCCGCCGGCGTCGATCCCCTCCCTCGAAAGGCATGACTGACATGCGCAAGACCCTGTTCGCGCCGGGTGCTCTCGCCCTGGCGGTCGTCGCCCTCGCGGCCTGCAGCAGCACGCCCTCGAACGCCGCCGCGACGGGGACCGCGGGCTCCACGCAGTCCACGCAGTCCACGCAGCCCTCGCAGTCGTCGTGGCCCAAGCAGCTCACGCTCGCCCTGATCCCCAACGAGCAGGTCAACGACCTGGTCACCTCGGCGAAGCCGCTGACCGACTACCTGTCCCAGCAGCTCGGCGTCACGGTCACCGGCGTGGTGACGAAGGACTACCAGGCCGCCGTCGAGGCCGTCTGCGCCGGGCAGGCGCAGATCGCCATCGCCGACGCCGGCTCCCTCGCCGCGGCGCAGGACCAGTGCGGTGCCTACCCGGTGCTGCAGGACGTCCGCTTCGGCGCCTCGTCGTACGCGTCGGAGTTCTTCACGAACATCGCGCACGCGAGCAAGTACTGCACCGACGCCCCGGTCAAGGCGACGTACGCGGCCAACGGCGCCAGCTACCTGTACTGCAACGGCGTCGCCGACGGCGCCAAGAACACGGGTGTCGGCCCGGTCGCCGTGGACGCGCTGAAGAAGATCACGCCCGGAACCAAGGTGGCGTTCGGCAACACCACCTCCCCGGCCGGCTACCAGCTGCCGGTGCTCGCGCTGGAGTCCCAGGGCATCAAGGTGGACGACCTGACCCAGGTCCCCGTCACCGGCAACGACAACCTCGTCATGGCCGTCTACAAGGGCGACGCCGAGGTCGGCTTCGCCTACTGGGACGCCCGCTCGGCGGTCAAGGCGTCGGAGGCCCCGGACCTCGGCGACAAGGTCGTGGTGTTCGGCCTGTCGCAGATGTACCCCAACGGCGGCGTGGTGCTCGGCAGGGACCTGCCCGCCGACCTGCGGGCGAAGATCACCACGCTCATGGCCGGGTACGACAAGGTCGACCCGACGACGCTGAAGAACATCTTCAGCCAGACGGCCTGGGTGCCGGCCGACCCCGCCGCGATCGACGTGGCGCGCCAGGTCAACAAGCGCTTCTCGGGCCAGTGACCGAGCGGCTCGCCACGGCCCCGGGGGCGGCGCAGGCCGCCTCCGGGCCGTGGCCCCTGCGCCTGAGCGACGTCACTGTGCGCTACCCCAACGGCACCGTCGCGCTGCGCAACGTGTCGCTGTCCGTGGCGCCGGGCGAGATGGTCTCGGTCGTCGGCCTGTCCGGGTCGGGCAAGTCGACGCTCATCCGCACGCTCAACGGCCTGGTCCCCGTCACGTCCGGCCACGTCGAGGTGGGGCCGTACGCGGTCGACGAGCTGCGAGGCCGGCGGCTGCGGCAGCTGCGCGGCAGCGTCGGCATGATCTTCCAGGGCTTCAACCTCGCCGACCGCACGAGCGTCTACAACAACGTCCTCGTCGGCCGGTTCTCGCACACGCCGACCTGGCGCACCCTGCTGGGCCTCGTCGGGCACGACGACCGCGACGTCGTCATGGCCGCGCTCGACTCGGTGGGCATGCTCGAGAAGGTGTGGGGCCGCGCCGGCGCCCTGTCCGGAGGTCAGAAGCAGCGCGTGGCCATCGCGCGGGCCCTGAGCCAGGAGCCCCGGGTCATGCTGGCCGACGAGCCCGTGGCGAGCCTCGACCCGCCGACGGCCCACGCCGTCATGTCCGACCTGCGCCGCATCAACTCCGAGCGGGGCCTGACCGTGCTGGTCAACCTGCACCTCATGGACCTGGCGCGGCAGTACACCACGCGCATGATCGGCCTGCGGGGCGGCGAGCTCGTCTACGACGGCCCGGCCGCGCCCGCGGACGACGCCGTGTTCGAGGAGATCTACGGCCGGCCGATCCAGGCCCGCGACACCCTCGAGCGCTCGTCATGACCTCGCTGCCCGTGCCGCGCCGCCCGCGGTCGTGGCCGCGGGTCGCCGCCGTCGTCGCGGTGATCGCGGCGATCACGGCCGTCACCGTGACGCCCGCGCTCGGCGGCATCCGGGTCGACCTCGGCGCGATCGCCCGCAACTGGCACTACGGCGCGCACCACCTCGCGCAGATGGCGCAGCTGGACTTCTCGATCCTGCCGCGCACGGCCAAGCCGCTGCTCGAGACCCTCGAGATGGCGGTGGTCGGCGCCGCGGTGGCCGCGGCGCTGGCGCTGCCGCTGTCCCTGTGGGCCGCGCGCCCGACGAACCCGGGGCCGTCCCGCCGCGCCGTCCGGGCCGTGCTCAACGTGGTGCGCTCGGTCCCCGACCTCGTCTACGCGACGCTGCTGGTCGCGATGGTCGGCGTCGGCGCGCTGCCGGGCGTCCTCACGCTCGTCCTGTTCGACCTCGGCGTCGTGGTCAAGCTCGTGTCGGAGGCGATCGACTCGGCCGACTCGTCGTACATGGAGGCGGGGCACGCCGCCGGCGGGACGCAGACCCAGATCAACCGGCTGACCGCCGCACCGCAGGCCTGGCCCGCCTACGGCAGCCAGGTGCTCTACTCGCTCGAGCTCAACGTGCGCATCTCCGCGGTGCTCGGGCTGGTCGGCGCGGGCGGCATCGGGCGCCTCATCGACGAGGTCCGCGGCTTCTACCGGTACGGCGCGCTCGCCGTGATCATCCTGGAGATCCTCGTCGTCGTCATCGCCATCGAGGTGGCCTCCAACGTGCTGCGCAAGAGGCTGCGATGACCGCCACCCTGCCCGCGACCACGCGGGTCGTCGCCGCCCCCGCGCGCCCCTCGCGCCTGCCCGTGCGGGCGGCGCAGCTCGTCGCCGGCGCCGTGGTGCTCGCCGCGCTGGTGCACCTGCGCATCGGCTGGTCGGACCTCGCCGCGCTGCCGGGCGCGCTGGGCCACTACCTGGTGCTCATGTTCGCGCACCCCAACTGGGCCAAGCTGCCGTACGCGCTGCAGCAGACGTGGGTGTCGGTCCAGATGGCGTGGGTCGGCGCGCTGCTCGGCGTCGTGGTCTCGACCATCCTCGGCATCCCGGCCGCTCAGGGCGTCAGCCCGCTGTGGGTGCGGCTGCCGCTGCGCGGGCTCTTCGCGGTGCTGCGCGCGGTTCCCGAGGTCATCATCGCGATCGTCATCCTCACGGTCACCGGCCTCACGCCGTTCACCGGGGCGCTCGCGCTGACCATCGGCGGCATCGGCACGCACGGCAAGTGGACGTACGAGACCATCGAGGCGGTGCCCACCGGCACCGCCGAGGCGGTCCGGGCCGCGGGCGGCTCGCTGCTCGAGGTGGCCCGCTGGGGGCTGTGGCCGGCCGCCGCCCCGGAGCTCATGTCGCTCGCGCTCTACCGGTTCGAGATCAACGTCCGGACGTCGGCGATCCTCGGGCTCATCGGCGTGGGCGGCGTCGGTGACCTGCTCACGGGGTACACCCAGTACCGTCAGTGGGACGCCGTGGGCGTGCTCGTCATCGTGGTGGTCGTGGTGACGATGCTCATCGACGCGGCCTCCGGGGCCATCCGGCGGCGCATCATGGGAGGGGCTCGCACGCGTGTCGTGGACCGGACCGTCTGACGCGCCCCCGTCGGTGCGCATCGCCGCGCTCGCCCCGTCGCTGCAGCCGAGCGAGCGCCGCGTCGCGGACACGATCGCGGCCGACCTCGCCGGGTCGGTGGAGTGCACCGCGCAGCAGCTGGCGGACCTCGTCGGCGTCGGCCGGGCCTCGGTGGTGCGCACGGCACGGACGCTGGGCTACGAGGGCTACCCGCAGCTGCGCGTGGCCGTGGCCCGCGAGCTGGCGTTCACCCCGGCGCCGGCCGACGAGGACGGGGACGGCACCGCGGTCGGCGCGCTCCGCGCCGGCATCGACGCGTTCGCGCGCAGCCTGCCGCGCGTCACCGCCGCCCTGACGGAGGAGGCCGTGACGGGCTTCGTCACGGCGCTCGACGAGGCCGACCGCGTGGTCATCGCCGCGAGCGGGCTGTCCACGCCGCTCGGCCTGGACGTCGCGATGCGCCTGGGCTCGGCGGGCCGGCCCTGCGAGTTCCTGCCGGACACGCTCGCGCAGCAGATCGCGGCGCGCCAGCTGTCGGCCGGCTCGGTGTGCCTGGCCCTGTCCGGCTCGGGAACGAGCCGGCCCACGCTCGCGGCCGCGACGGCGGCTCGCGGCGCCGGCGCGCGCGTGCTCGCCGTCACGTCGTTCGCCCATGCCCCGCTCGTCGCGCTCGCGGACGTCGCGCTGGTGGTGCCGCCCGTCACCGGGACGTTCCGCGACGAGCTGCTGCACACCTCGCGCGCGGCGCTCGGGCTGGTCCTCGAGCACCTGGTCGAGCTGCTCGTCGACCGTCGCGGCGGGCGGTCGGCGGACGCGCGCGACGCGGTGCTCAGCGCGCTCGGCGAGAGCCTGGGGGAGTAGCCCCGGCCTACCCTGGGGGCGTGACCGCCGCCGCGACCGACGCCCCGCCGCTGTCCGCGCTCACCACGCTGCGGCTCGGCGGCCCGGCCGCCCGGTACGTCGAGACCACCACCGAGGCCGAGCTCGTCGACGCCGTGCGCACGGCCGACGAGGCCGGCGAACCGCTCCTGGTGGTGGGCGGCGGCTCCAACCTCGTCGTGGCCGACGAGGGGTTCGCGGGGCTCGTCGTGCGCGACACCCGCAGCGGCATCGCCGTGCCGGACCACTCGGCGTGCGCGGGCGTGACCTACCAGGTGCCCGCCGGCACGCCGTGGGACGCCGTCGTCGAGGAGGCGACCAGCCATCGGCTGTACGGCCTCGAGGCGCTGTCCGGCATCCCCGGGAGCACCGGCGCGACGCCGGTGCAGAACGTCGGCGCCTACGGCCAGGAGGTGGCCCAGACCATCGCGTCGGTGCGCGTCTGGGACCGCGCGCGTGCCCGCGTGCGCACGCTGGCGCTCGACGACCTGCGCTTCGGCTACCGGACGTCGCTGCTCAAGCGCTCGATGCGGGCGTCCGACGACGACCCGCGCGCGCCGTGGGGGCCGACGCCGCGCTACGTGGTGCTCGACGTGGCCTTCCAGCTGCGGCAGGGCACGCTCTCGGCCGTCGTCACCTACCCCGAGCTCGCCCGGACCCTGGGGATCGCCGTCGGGGAGCGCGCCCCGCTGCTCGAGGTGCGGGCCGCCGTGCTGGAGCTCCGGTCGCGCAAGGGCATGCTGCTTGACGCGGCGGACCACGACACCTGGAGCGCCGGCTCGTTCTTCACCAACCCGGTGCTCCCGGCGTCGGCTGGGCTGCCCGACGAGGCCCCGCGGTACCCGGCCGGCGACGACCTGGTCAAGACGAGCGCCGCGTGGCTCATCGAGCACGCGGGGTTCGCCCGCGGCTTCGGCGCTCCCGGGCCGGCCACCGTGTCGACGAAGCACACGCTCGCGCTGACGAACCGGGGCGACGCGTCAACGGACGACCTGCTCGCGCTGGCCCGCACGATCCGCGACGGCGTGGCCGACCGGTTCGGCATCCGGCTCGAGCCCGAGCCCGTGCTGGTGGGCGTCACGCTCTGACGTCCCGACCTGCGCGCGCTGGCGCGCGGTGGTGTGATGCACGGGTCGGTCCGGGCCGCGGAGGTGTGCGATGGTCGTGACGATCCCGCTGGCCGGCGTCGAGCGGGCCCACGCGTCGTGACGGCCCGACCCGCCGGCCCGGCCCACTGGTTCCTCGCCCCGGGCGACCGCGGCAACCCGGACACCACGCTCGACTCCCGGCACCCCGACGGCTCCTCGTGGACCGAGGGCAACCAGGTGACGCCGCTCGTGCACGGTGCGACGTACTTCACGGCGCTGCTCGCGGCGGTCCGCGCGCTGGGGCCCGGTGACCTGCTGCTGTTCACCGACTGGCGCGGCGACCCCGACGAGCGCCTCGACGGCCCCGGCACCGAGGTGGGCCGGGTGTTCGCCGCCGCCGCGGACCGGGGCGTCGACGTGCGCGGGCTCGTGTGGCGCTCGCACTGGGACCGGTTCCGGTTCAGCGCCGCCGAGAACCGGCACCTCGGCGAGGAGATCGACGAGGCCGGCGGGCAGTGCCTGCTCGACATGCGGGTGCGCCCGCTCGGCTCGCACCACCAGAAGCTCGTCGTGCTGCGCCACCGCGACCGGCCGCAGGACGACGTCGCCTACGTCGGCGGCATCGACCTGTGCCACAGCCGCCGGGACGACGAGGCGCACCTCGGCGACCCGCAGCCGGTCCGCATGGCGGCGGTCTACGGCCCGCGCCCGCCGTGGCACGACGTCCAGCTCGAGATCCGCGGCCCCGCGGTCGGCGACGCCGAGGCCGTCTTCCGCGAGCGCTGGGACGACACCACGCCGCTCACGCTGAACCCGCTGCGCCGGCTGGACGACCCGCCGCAGGTGCGGCGCACGCCGGTGCGGCCGCTGCCGCCGCAGCACCCCGACCCCGCGCCGCGGGGCACCGCCGCGGTCCAGCTGCTGCGCACGTACCCGCCGCGCGTCCCGAGGTACCCGTTCGCCCGCGGCGGGGAGCGCTCCGTGGCCCGCGGGTACATCGCCGCGCTGCGCCGGGCGCGCCGGCTCGTCTACCTCGAAGACCAGTACCTGTGGTCGCGCGACGTCGCGGCCGCCTTCGCGGCGGCGCTGCGGCGGGCGCCCGACCTGCGGCTGGTCGTCGTGGTGCCGCTGCACTGCGACCAGGACGGCCGCGACGCCGTGGTCCCCACGGAGCTGGGCCGGTGGCACGCGATGCAGCTGCTGCGACGCGCGGGTGGGGACCGCGTCGCGGTCTACGGCGTGGAGAACGAGGCCGGGACGCCGATCTACGTGCACGCGAAGGTGTGCGTGGTCGACGACGCCTGGGCCTGCGTCGGGTCGGACAACGCGAACCGCCGGTCGTGGACCCACGACAGCGAGCTGTCGGCCGCGTTCGTCGAGCGCACCACGTCCGGCACGGCCCACGCGCTGCGGCTGCGCCTGGCGGCCGAGCACCTCGCGGCGCCTGAGGTCCCCGACGACCCGCTCTCGTGGTTCGCCGCATTCCGCGAGGCCGCCGCCGCGCTGGACGCCTGGTACGACGGCGGTCGACGCGGACCACGACCGCCCGGGCGGCTGCGCACCTACCGGTCGCCGCGGCTGCCCTGGCACACCCGGCTGTGGGCGGAGCCGTTGTACCGGTGGGTGTACGACCCCGACGGCAGGCGCCTGGGCGACCAGGTCGCCCGCCGCTTCTAGGGCGGTCGCGGCGCGCCGGGTCGGGTCGGACAATCGCGACAAGGAGGACCCATGACCGCCTCGACGTTCCCCCGCATCCGGCAGGTGGTGCTGGACACCACCGATGCCCGCCTCCTGGCGGAGTTCTACCGACGGCTGTTCGGCCTGGCCTACCGCCCACGCGAGGTCGATAGCTCCCGCCGGCGTCGATAGGCGCGGCCATCGACGTCGCGTGGCGGTATCGACCTCGGCGCGCGGTCTGGCCCGCATCCCCACCCCCGCGCGAGGTCGATAGCTCCCGCCGGCGTCGACAGTTACAGCCATCGACATGGCGTGGAGGTATCGACGTCGGCGAGCGGGCGGGCGGGTTGGCGGCGGAGCGGTCGGGCAACGAGCGTCAGGCGGGCGTCGCCAGCCAGGTGTCGACTCCCGCGAGGAGCGTCGCCTTGGTGGACGACGAGGCCCGGCTGGCGCGGATCGAGCCGCGTGCCAGGTCGGCGATCGCCTCGTCGGGCAGCCCGTGGACGAAGCGGGCCTGCTTGTACTGGTCGACGAGCCGGGCACGGAACAGCAGGGGGTCGTCGGCGCCCAGCGCCACGGTGGCGCCGGCGTCGACGAGGGTGCGCAGCGGCACGTCGTCGGCCGACCAGTAGACGCCCAGCGAGACGTTCGACGAGGGGCACACCTCGAACGCCACGCCCGCGTCGACGGCCCGTCGCAGCAGGTCCGGGTCCTCGGCGGTGCGGATGCCGTGGCCCAGCCGGTCCGGCGCCAGGGTGTCGAGCACCTCGGCCACGTGCGCCGGCCCCAGCAGCTCGCCGCCGTGCGGCACCGACGCCAGCCCGGCGCGCCGCGCGATGGCGAAGGCGGGCGCGAACGCCGCGGTGTCGCCGCGCCGCTCGTCGTTCGACAGCCCGAAGCCCACCACCTCGCCCGGGCCGTCGCCGGCGTAGCGCGCCGCCAGGCGCGCCAGGGTCCGGGCGTCGAGCGGGTGGCGCAGGCGGGAGGCCGCGACGATGACGCCGACCTCGAGCCCGTGCCGGGTGGAGGCGGCCCGCGCCTCGTCGAGCACGATCTCCAGCGCCGGGGTGATGCCGCCGACCCACGGCGCGTAGCTCGTCGGGTCCACCTGGATCTCCAGGCGTCCCGATCCCTCGGCGGCGTCGTCGGCCGCGGCCTCGTCGACCACGCGCCGCAGGTCGCCCTCCCCGCGCACGCAGGCCCGCGCCGCGTCGTAGAGCCGCTGGAACCGGAACCAGCCGCGCTCGTCGCCGGGCACCTGCAGCGGGTGGGCGTCGAGGAGCACCTGCGGCAGGGCGAGGCGCCGGGCGGCGGCCATCTCGGCGAGCGTCGTCACCCGCATCGAGCCGGTGAAGTGCAGGTGCAGGTGGGCCTTGGGCAGCCGGGCGAGGTCACGCGGCGGCTGCATGGCGGCCAGTATGCGCGACGAACACCCTCGCCCGGGACCGGGCTCGTGCCCTCCCGACGAGCGGTGCACCTCTCGCGCCGGGTCCGCCGCCTGACGACGGGGACCGGGCGCGTCGGGCCCGCAGCGCGCGGGTGCTACAGGCCTGCCAGGATGCCGCGCTGGATCGCGACCGTCACCGCATGCGTGCGGTCGTCGACGCCGAGCTTGCCGAACACCCGGAGCAGGTGCGTCTTGACGGTCGCCTCGGTGATGTACAGCTCGCGTCCGATGGCCGCGTTGGAGAGGCCGCGCGCCACGCCCGAGAGCACCTCGAGCTCCCGCGCCGTCAGCCGGTCGGCGTCGCTGCGGAGCTGCTGCACCAGCCGGCGCGCCACGGAGGGCGACAGCGCCGACTCGCCGCGTGCCGCGGCGCGCACGCCCGCGACGAGCTGGTCACGGGGCGTGTCCTTGAGCAGGTACCCCGTGGCGCCGGCCTCCACGGCCCGCAGGATGTCGGTGTCCGTCTCGTACGTCGTGAGGATCAGCACGTGGACGTCCGGCAGGTCCTCGGTGATCTGCGCCGTGGCGGCCGCGCCGTCGAGGACGGGCATCCGCAGGTCCATGAGGACGAGGTCCGGGGTCAGGCTGCGCGCCATCGACACGGCGGCGGCGCCGTCGGCCGCCTCGCCGACCACCTCGACGTCCGGCTCGACGGCGAGCATGCCGGCCAGCCCCGACCGCACCACCGGGTGGTCGTCGGCGATGAGCACGCGGATCGTCACGGTGCCACCCTCTCGGTTCGTGCCGGCTGCGGGCACACCGCCGCCGCGTCGTCGGGACCCGTCGGCGTCGCGCCCCCTGCGCGCGGCGCCGCCCCGTCGCCCGCGGCCGCGCCCACCGGCACCGTGAGGCGCAGGGTGGTGCCGACGCCCGGCGTGCTGTCCACCGTGAAGCTGCCCCCGGCCCCCCGGGCACGCTCCCGCATGCCACGCAGCCCCTGCCCCTCCGGGGCGCCCGCCGCGATGCCGTGGCCGTCGTCGGCGACGGCGAGCGTCACCTCGTCGTCCGCCCGCGTCACCCCGAGCGAGACGTGCGCCGCGCCGGCGTGGCGGCGCACGTTGGCCAGCGACTCCTGCGCGGCCCGCAGCAGCGCGACCTGCGCCTCGCGCGAGAGCCCGGCCGCGGCCTCCGTCGTGCCCGGCACCAGCGCCACGGCCACCCCCGTCTGGCTCGTGAACCGCTCCGCCAGCCGGCCGAGCGCCTCGGCGAGCGTCGCGTCGGCCAGGTCCGCCGGCCCGAACGCCGCCACGAGCGCTCGCGCCTCGGCGAGGTTCTGCCGGGCGACCTGCTCGATCTGCGCCACCCGGGACAGCGCGGCCTCGTCGTGCCCCCGCTCGAGCTCCGCCGTCGTGGTCTGGGCGAGCATGACGACCGACGTGAACCCCTGCGCCAGCGTGTCGTGGATCTCCTGGGCCATGCGCTCCCGCTCCGCCGTGACGCCCGCCGCGTGGTGCGTCGCGGCGAGCTCGTCCTGCGCGGCCTGCAGCTGGGCCACCAGCTGGCGCTGGACCTCGGTCTGCTCAGCCATCTGCGTCACCCACAGTCCCAGCGCGATGGAGAAGACGAGTGCGATCGCCATGGACCCGGCGAGCCCGACGAGGCTCGCGTGCTGGGCCGCGGCGACCAGCCCCAGCCGCAGGCCCACCCCGACGGTGAGCGCCACGGTCCACAGCACGCCGTGCAGCCGGCGATCGGTGAAGAACCAGATCTGCGAGTAGGCGACGAACAGCAGCACCGCCCCCAGGCTGTCCCACCCGACCTGCACCGTGGTGAGCGCCACGAGGAGGGCGAGGTAGACGTGCGCCATGCCGGGCCGGCCGCTGGCCAGCGCGCGCCGCCCGACCACCGTGTAGGCGACGGTGATGAGCGCGACGCACGTCAGCGACCCCACCCGGGCGCGGGAGCCGCCGGCCGTGACGAGCGTGGCCACGGCCACCAGCACCATCGCGACGTAGAAGAACCGGTCCCACAGGCGCACCGACCGGGCCCAGAACTCCGCCCGTTCCGACCGGTTGCCCCGCGGCCGCGTCGTCATGGCGCCGACCCTGCCACGTCCCGCCCTCGCCGTCAGCCGGCGTCTCGACGCAGCCAACGGAAGGTGCGGGCACCGAGCACCAGCCCGACCACGAGGTAGGCGGCGAGGATCGCGGCGGTCGCGCCGTGCTGCCACGAGCCGCTCGGCTCGACGAACCGCACGGCCGCGTCCGGCAGGAACACCGAGCGCATGCCCTGCGCCATCCACTTCAGCGGGAAGAGCGAGGCGACGTCCTGCATCCAGTGCGGCAGCTGGTCGAACTGGAAGAAGACGCCGGAGATGAACTGCAGCACGAGCACGATCGGCGTCACCACGGCGCTGGCCGACTTGCCGGACCGCGGCACCGACGAGAACGCGACGCCGCACACCGAGCCGGCGGCCGTGCCCAGCACCAGCACCCAGGCGAAGGTCCACCAGCGGCCGGCGTCCGTGGGCATCGGCACGTGGAACATGAGCGCCGCCACCACGAGCAGGAGGCCGGTCTGCACGAGCGAGGTGACGAGCACCTGCCCGACCTTGCCGAGGAAGTACGACGAGGCCGGCAGCGGCGTGCCGCGCAGCCGCTTGAGCACGCCCTCGTCACGCTCCACCGCGATGAAGATCGCCAGGGACTGGAAGCTCGACAGCATGACGCCGGTGGCGATCATGCCGGGCAGGAAGTACTGCGGGAACGTCACGTCGACGCCCGTGCCGCTGAAGGGGTCCTGCTTGCCGAACACCGTGGCGAAGATCGCGAGCATGAGGATCGGGTACAGGAAGATGAAGAACACCGCGTCGCGCTCGCGGGAGAACACCCGCAGCTCGTGAGCGGTGCGCGCCAGGCCCAGCCGGAGCGGGGACGGCAGCGCCCGGACGGGTCCGGTGGCGGGCAGGGTCGCGGCGGTCATCGCAGGGCCTCCTCGAGATCGGCGGTCGACGAGCGGCCGGCCGTGCCGACCAGCTCCAGGTAGACGTCCTCCAGGCTGGGCCGCAGCACCTGCAGCCCGGGGACCTCGGCGTGGCCCAGCGCTGCGAACCGCGCGGCGAGGTCGCCGACGATGCGGGTGGGGGTGTCGGTGGACACCTCGCGCGGCTCGCCGTCCTCCAGCCAGCGCACGCGCGACCGGTGGGCGGCCGCGCCGCCGAGCGACGCCGGGCTGCCCTCCGCCACGACGTGACCGCCGGTCACGACGACGACGCGGTCGGCCAGGTGCTCGGCCTCGTCGAGGTAGTGGGTGGTGAGCAGGATCGTGGTGCCGTCGGCCCGCAGGCCGGCGATGAGCTCCCAGAACGCGTGCCGCGCCTCGGGGTCGAACCCCGTGGTGGGCTCGTCGAGGAACAGCAGCTCCGGGCGCCCGACGACGCCGAGGGCGACGTCCAGCCGGCGGCGCTGGCCGCCGGAGAGGTGCCGGGCACGCGACTTCCGCTTCTCCTGCAGGCCGACGGCGGCGATGACCTCGTCGGGGTCGCGGGGCGCCGGGTAGAACAGCGCGTAGTGCGCGACGAGCTCCTCGACGGTCGACTCGGAGCCGACCGCGACGTCCTGGAGCACCATGCCGACGCGGGCGCGCCAGGCGCGGCCGGCGGCCTGCGGGTCCTCGCCGAGGACGGTGACGCGGCCGGAGTCGCGGTGCCGGTAGCCCTCCAGGACCTCCACGGTGGTGGTCTTGCCCGCGCCGTTGGGGCCGAGGACGGCGACGATCTCGCCTTCGTCGACGTGCAGGTCAAGCCCGTCGACGGCGAGCTTGTCGCCGTAGCGCTTGTGCAGCCCGGTCACGTCGACCGCGCGTGGGGTTCGGTTCATGGCAGCGAGCCTGCCGGGGACGCGGCCCCCGTCGCGACGGTCGAGCGGAGGTCACCGGCGTCAACCGATCGGTGGACGGATGGTCAATCTCGGCTCCCGACCTGCCGATACGCTCGTCGGGGGTGTGTGCCCCCGACGATGCTGGACCGACGTGGGGGCAAGGTCATGAGCAACGGATCGTGGACGTGGTCGCCGAAGCCCGAGCCGGGTGACGACCCGCTCGCCGTGCCGGGGCAGGCGCCGACACCGCCCCCCGCCTCGCACAGCGACGGCCCTGCGGGGTACGCCGGCGGAGCCGGGTACGGCGGCGGGGCGGGCTACCCCGACGGAACCGGGTATCCCGGCGGGGCCGGGTACGGCGCGACGTCGCGGTTCGGCACGCCCGCGGACCCGGGCCCCGGCGCGGGCTGGTCGGGTGCACCTCAGTCGCGGTTCGGCACCCCGCTCGGCGGCGGCGCGGCGCCCTACGGGACGCCGCCGTCCGGCGGTCCGTCGACGTTCGGGACCCCGGCCGGCGCCGGCGCGCCGTTCGGGACCCCGCCCGCGGCGCCCTTCGGGACCGCACCCGTGGGAGCCGGGTACCCGCTGTCCGCGTCCGCCGGGCCGTCCGGCTCCGTGACATGGCCGCTCGAGCCGCTGCCGCGGCGCCGGCGGCGCGGCCTGTGGATCGGCGTCGGCCTGGGCGTCGTGGCGCTCGCCGGCGGCCTGGCCGCCGGGTGGTTCTTCGTCGGCGCCAAGCTCATCGCCCCCGCGAGCCCGACGGCGGCGGTGAACCGGTTCCTCGACGGCGTCCAGCACAAGGACGGCCTGGCCCTGCTCGGCTCGCTGTCGCCGGCCGAGGTGCAGCCGTTCCGCCAGATGGTCGCCGACGTGAAGCACGACACGGCGGCCACGCCGGACCCGGCGGCGTCGAAGGCCATCCTCACGGCATTCGACTCGCTGACCGTCAAGGTCGACAACCTGCAGACCACCGAGGAGAGGCTCGACGACGGCCTCAGCAAGGTCTCGATCACCGGTGGCACGCTGACGATCGACGGTGACCCGCAGCAGATCGCGGACGCCGTGGTGGCCGCGATCGGCACCAGCAACCCGGTGCTCGGCAGCGACCCGGCGGGGGTGCGTCAGCAGGTGGTCGACGCGCTGACCGGCAAGCTGCCGTACACGGTCGACATCGCCCACGACTGGGCGGCGAACGGCGCGGCGCCCTACCTCGTGACGGTGCACGAGGGCCGCGGCTGGTACGTCAGCCCGCTCATGACCCTGGGGGAGTACCTCACGGCCTCGGAGGGCGTGCAGCGCGGCGCGATGCCGCGGGCGCAGGACGTCGCCCACCCGGCCGACCCGACGGCCGCCGCCGTGCAGCTGGCCGCCGCGATCCCCGCGCTGGTCAAGGGCGACTCCGGGCCGCTGGTCTCGGTGCTGCCGCTGGCGGAGCGGCGCTTCGTGGCCGTGTACCTGCAGCCCGCCCTCGACGCTGGTGCTGCGAGCTCCGGCGCCCCCGAGCTCACCCTCACCGGCTCCGACTTCGACGTGGCCGACCAGAACGGCGAGCGGGCGTCGGTGGTCCCGACGAACCTCGCCTACTCGATCGTCATGAACGGCGTCGCCGGCACGTTCTCGTACGACGGCAACTGCGTCAAGACGGCGGCCGCCGACGGTTCGGGTGGTGGCGTCTGCCTCAGCGACATCCCGCTGATGGGCGAGCTCGGCCTCGGACATCCCGCGCTGACTGTGGTCCACGAGGACGGCGGCTGGTACGTCTCGCTCGTCGGCACGTTCGCCGACTGGACGCGGACGCTGAGCGACAACACCGCGCGCCTGAAGGCCGAGGGGAAGCTCGACGACCCGGCGTGGCTGCAGCAGCAGCTGCCGAGCGGCATGTCGCCGCTCGCCCCGGCGGGTCTGTAGGAGGCCCTCAGGGCGTCGTGCTGTCGGCCGTCCGCCGGCCGGAGACCCACGTCGCGACGTCGTCGGCCGCGTGCCCGTTCATCGACGCCCGGAGGTGCCCACCCGGGTAGCGCACCACGGTGCAGTCGGGGATGAGCGCCGCGGTCTCCTCGACGATCGTCGGCGGGAAGAAGCGGTCCTTCGTCCCGCTGAGGACGAGCACGGGGGCCTGGATGCGGCCGAGCACGTCGCGGGCGTCGAAGGCCGCCTCGGCCTCGCCCTCGACCACCAGGTCGCCGTCGGGGACTGCGGAGTCGGCGAACATGCGGCCGACCAGGGGGCCGAGCCGGCGGCGCGCCGGCGCCCACGCGCGCCCGGGCAGCGGGTACTCGAGCATGATCGCGCCGGCGTCCGCGTACCGGTGCTCGGCCCGTGCCCTCGCCCAGCGGAGGTCGACGTCCTTGCCCCAGGGGGTGATCGTCGCGGCGGACGCCGTGAGGACGAGACGGCCCACCAGGTCCGGATGGTCGGCCGCGAGGTACAGGGCGACGAGCCCGCCGTACGACCTGCCCAGCACCACGTCCGCCCGGCCGCCGAGCTTCGCCCGGATGAAGGCGGCGTGGTCGTCGGCCATGTCGGCGATGCTGTGGCCGGCCGGCATGTCGCGGCGACGGTCGACGTTCCAGACCGTGTAGCCGGCGGCCGCGAACGGCGCGAGCTGCCGCGCCGTGAACCGCGCCCCGGAGCCGGACGTGGTGTCGGAGCCGGGTCCGCCCGGCAGGTGGAGCAGGGTCGTCGGCCCCGTCCCGAGCACGGTGTACCCCATGCCGTCGAACACCCCGCGGGACATCGCGACGGAGGCGTCGCGACGGCCGCGGACCAGTCGGCGAGCCGCCACGGCGGCTCCGAGCGCACCGAGCGCGACGAGCGCGAGCAGGGCGGTGCGACGTGACGAGACGGCCATCGGGATGCCCCTTCCTCCCCGAGCGTCGGCGCGTCCAGTCTCCTCGCGACGTCTCCGGTAAGGACAGGCTCCCTGCCGCGCCGAGCGACCGGTCGCTGCAGGGCCCTCGGCCGACGAGCGTCCGGTCCAGGGGCTGCAGCCATGGGGCGCTCCCGGCCCGTGGGCCACGGCGCGGCCTCGGCGTCGATGGCGCGTCGGTCGACTGCTTGTGCGGCTCGCCGTGCGGCGGCCGGCTTTCGTGCCGTTCTGCGCCGGGCTTCGCGGGTGAGGTTCCGGGACTCCGCTCGTTCGTCGGCGGACGACGAATTGCCCCTTTGACCTGGACAGATGGGGGTGAGTGGGCGTATCATCGAACACATGTTCGCACGCCTGGATGCCGTCGGAGAGCGCACCGTCGCGTCGTCCGACGAGCCGGGCGTGGAGGTTGTCGGGGGCAGCGCTTCGCGGTCCGGCGACCTGGGCGCGGGGGTCCGCGGGCTCAGCGCTTCGCTGTCCGACGCCCCGCGTACCGGGGTAGGCGGGGACGGTGTGCTGCTGTCCGGCGACCCTGGCGCGAACGTCGACGACGAGAGCGTTGTGCGGTCCGCCGAGCCTTCGGTGGACGAGTGGTCGTGGCTGTTCGATCCGCTGGGCGATGCCTGGTGGGACCCGGCCGACACCGGTGCGGAGCCGGATGTCGAGGTCGACCCGGAGCTGGAGCGGTTGCTGGGCGCGGCGCCCGGTCGCGGGCGTGAGCCGCAGGCCGGGGTGCCGCTGTCCGCGGCGACGGGCGCCGAAGGCGACCCGCGTGCTGAGGTTCCGTCGTCCACGGCGCGCGATGGAGCGGTCGACTCCCAGGTCGGGGCGTCGTCCGCGGCGCAGGTCGCTGGTGTGCCGGTGTGGTTGTCGGCGTCGTGTCTGGCGGCGATGACCCCCGGGTCCGGACTGGCGGGTGTGTTGGAGCGGGTGGACTTGTCCTCGGCGGATGACGAGCTGTTGGTGGAGACGGTGGCGGCAGCCGCCCGGCAGGCCGCGTTCGATCACCTGCTGGGTGCGTTGGCCGCGGGGGAGTTGTCGCGGCGGGCGTCGATGAACCCGTTGTGGCGCCAGCCGGTGCCGTCGCGCACGTGTGTGGCTGGGGATGAGCTGGCGATGCGGTTGGGCTGGTCACGTCTGGCCGCCAACCGGCTGGTCCGCGACGGGCGGGCGTTGGCGGGTGTGCTGCTGCCGGTGGCCGACGCGGTCCGCGAGGGCCTGCTGGATCTTGCCAAGCTGCGGGTGCTGACCGACAGGCTGCACGACCGCCCCGACCAGCTGTCCTGGCCGGTGCTGGAGCAGGTGCTGCCGCAGGCGCCGCGACGCGCACCCCGACGCAGCTGGCCGCCGACATCGACCGGGCCCTGCTGGCCGCCGACCCGGTGGATGCCGCGATACGCCTGCCAAGGCGTTGGCGGCCCGGCACGTGTGCCATCCGCGTCGGCTGCCGGATGGGATGGCGGGCCTGTGGGCCGTGCTCCCGGCCACGGATGCGGCCCGGATCGACGGCAGCCTGGAGGCCACCGCCCGCGCGGCCCGCGCCGCTGGGGATCGGCGCACCCTGGACCAGCTGCGCGCCGACACCCTGACCGACCTAGCCACCGGCACCGCCCTGCTCGCCGGCACCACGGCCACCGGCACCGCCCTGCTCGCCGGCACCACGGCCACCGGCACCGCGATGCTCGCCGGTGCCACGGCCACCGGCACCGCCCTGCTCGCCGGTGCCACCCTGACCAGCGGCGCACTCGGCGAGACGTTGCGCCGCGGTGCGGCAGGCACCAGCCCCGTCGCCCGTCACGGTGAAGCGCACAGCGATCGGCCGGCAGAGGGCATTACCTGCGATGCAGGGACGGACCCCGAGACGGTGGCAGCCGGTGTGGTCATCACGGATGGCGATGCGGTTGCGGCGAGCAGAAGCGTCCCTTCGGGCGCCACGCTCGTCCCACGATCGGAGGGCGCCGACCGGGAGCCGGATCTGGCGCTGGAGGCTCATTGGTCGGTGGGCCGCGTCCGCCGGGGCGGGCTGCGCCGGGGATCCGGATCCCCAAGGTCCGCATCGACGTCACCGTCGCCTTGTCCACGTTGATGGGGTTGGACGACCAGCCGGCTGAGCTGGCCGGGTTGGGACCGATCCCTGCCGAGCAGGCCCGTGCCCTGGCCCTCGGGGGAACCTGGCGACGCATCGTCACCGACCCGGTGACCGGCACCGTGCTGGACGTCGGACGCACCCGCTACCGGCCACCCGCCGCCCTGGCCGAGCATGTGCTGGCCCGTGACCAGGTCTGCGCCGGTCCCGGCTGCAGTGTGCCCGGGCACCGCTGCGACCTCGACCACACCACCGAGTACCACGGCACCCCCGCCAACCGCTCCCCGCTGCCCGGCACCACGTCGGCCGGCAATCTCGGTCCGCTGTCCAGCCGGTGCCACCGACTGAAGACCGACGGCGGCTTCACCCTGCGACAGGTCACCCCCGGCGTGTTCGAATGGCACACCCCCGCCGGGCTGACCTACCGGGTCACCCCCGGCCAGAACGGCCACACCCGAAAGCTCGACACCCACCACCACGCGATCCCCGACAACCCACCCTTCTGAGCGGGCCTCGGCAGTAGCAGGTCGGCGTCGGACGGGCGGCGCCGCGACGTGTCACCCTGCAGCGACGGTGAGCTGCCCCGGCCCTGCGGCCGGCGGTCCCGCAGACCTCGTCGGCTCCAGCTCCGGGGTGGCCGTCAGCGCGCCTCCGCCATGAGGTCGACGATCCGGCCGACACCCTCGGCGAGGTCGTCGTCCCCGAGCGCGTACGACAGCCGCAGGAAGCCGCTCGGCCCGAACGCCTCGCCCGGCACCACCGCCACCTCGACCTCCTCGAGGATGAGGGCGGCGAGCTCGGCGGACGTCGTCGGGACCTTGCCGCGGATCGTCCTACCCAGGACGCCCTGGACGGACGGGTACGCGTAGAAGGCGCCCTTCGGGCGCGGCACGACGAAGCCGTCGATCTGCTCGAGCAGGCCGACCATCGTCCTGCGGCGCCGGTCGAACGCCTCGCGCATCATCGCCACGGCCGACAGGTCGCCGGTGAGCGCGGCGATCGCCGCGCGCTGGGACACGTTGGCGACGTTCGACGTCAGGTGGGACTGCAGGTTGGTCGCGGCCTTGACCACGTCGGTGGGCCCGACGAGCCAGCCGACCCGCCACCCGGTCATCGCGTACGTCTTGGCGACGCCGTTGACGACGATCGCGGTGTCCGCCAGCTCCGGGACCGCCTTGACGATGGGGGTGAACACCGCGTCGTCGTACGTCAGGTGCTCGTAGATCTCGTCGGTGATCACCCAGACCCCGTGCTCCACCGCCCAGCGGCCGATCTCCGCGGTCTGCGACGGGGAGTAGACGGCGCCCGTCGGGTTGGACGGCGAGCAGAACAGGAGCACCTTGGTGCGCGGCGTGCGCGCGGCCTCGAGCTGCTCCACCGTGACGAGGTACTCCTGCTCCGGCCCGGCGAAGACCTCCACCGGGATGCCGCCCGCCAGTCGGATCGCCTCGGGGTACGTGGTCCAGTACGGAGCGGGCAGCAGCACCTCGTCGCCTGGGTCGACGATCGTCGCGAACGCCTGGTAGACGGCCTGCTTGCCGCCGTTGGTGACGAGCACGTTCGAGGGGCTGATCTCGTAGCCCGAGTCGCGCAGCGTCTTGGCGGCGATCGCCTGCTGCAGCGCCGGCAGACCGGCCGCCGGGGTGTACTTGTGGTTCGCCGGGTCGGTGGCGGCCGCCACCGCGGCCTCGACGACGGCCGCCGGCGTCGGGAAGTCGGGCTCACCCGCTCCGAAGCCGATCACGGGCCGGCCGACGGCCTTGAGCGCCTTCGCCTTGGCGTCGACGGCGAGGGTCGCGGACGGGGCGATGGCGCCGATCCGGGCGGAGACACGAGGTCGCGATGCGGCAGGCTGCTGGGTCACCCCGCCATCCTCGCGCACCGGCCCGGAGCGGGGAACCGCGTTTCACCACCGGGCGACCGTCGCGTATGGTTGTCCACCGGCGGTTGACGTCCGCCATGCTGGCGGCTGCCCATCCACCGGATCGGCGCCCCGTCGGCACGGAGGCGTCCGGCCGTAGGGCAGTGGCGCAATTGGTAGCGCAGCGGTCTCCAAAACCGCAGGTTGCAGGTTCGAGTCCTGTCTGCCCTGCGCACGTGGTCACCCGACCGCGGGCACGACGAAGAACGACCAGAAGAGGGCCGTACGTGAGCGAGAGCGCCGCGGAGGCACCGTCCGAGGGGCGGGCCAGCCGTTCGAGCACCGCCCCGCGCACCCGTGACGCGGGCGCGCGCCGGGGCCTGTTCGCGCGGATCGCCCTGTTCTGGCGGCAGGTCGTCGCCGAGCTGAAGAAGGTCGTCTGGCCGACGAGGCAGGAGCTGTCCACCTACGTGGTGGTCGTGCTCGTCTTCGTGGTCATCATCATGGCGTTCGTCACCCTGGTGGACGTCGGCGTCGGCCAGCTCATGCTGTGGATCTTCGGCGGCGCCAAGTAGCCCACGCCCGTTCGTCGTCCACCCCAGACGTCAGGAAGCAGGAGACAGGTGTCGCAGGATTCGCAGGAGCCCACACCGGGCGCCGAGGGCGAGCTCGAGGATGCCCTCGAGCCGATCGAGGCGGCCGAGGGCAGCACCGTGGAGCCCGTCGACGACGGCTTCGACGAGCCTGAGCCCACGGCCGAGGTCGAGGCGGAGGTCGAGCCCGTCGCCAAGGCGGAGCCCGACCCCGACGAGGACCCCGAGGCCGCCTTCAAGGCACGGCTGCGCAGCGAGCCGGGCGACTGGTACGTCGTCCACTCGTACGCCGGCTACGAGAACCGGGTGAAGACGAACCTGGAGAACCGTCGCCAGAGCCTCAACATGGAGGACTTCATCTACCAGGTGGAGGTCCCCATGGAGGAGGTCGTGGAGATCAAGAACGCGCAGCGCAAGGTCGTCAAGCGCGTCCGCATCCCCGGCTACGTCCTCGTCCGCATGGAGCTGACCGACGAGTCGTGGGGCGCCGTCCGCCACACGCCGGGCGTCACCGGCTTCGTCGGCCACACGCACCAGCCGGTGCCGCTGACGGAGTCCGAGGTCTTCTCGATGCTCGCCCCGTCGCTGGCGCCGAAGACCCCCGCGGCCGCGGCGAAGGCCGCCCCGCGGCCGGTCGAGGTCGAGTTCACCGTCGGCGAGTCGGTCACCGTCACGGACGGCGGCCCCTTCGACACGCTGCCGGCCACCATCTCCGAGATCAACGCCGAGAGCCAGAAGCTCAAGGTGCTCGTCTCGCTCTTCGGCCGGGAGACCCCGGTCGAGCTGTCCTTCAGCCAGGTCTCCAAGATCTGAGCTGAGTCCGGCCCGCGAGGGCGCTGCAACCGGGTCATCGCCCATGGCGTGGGCCCATGAACAGGAGGGAGGGCGTCATGCCCCCCAAGAAGAAGAAGATCACCGGCCTCATCAAGCTCCAGATCAAGGCCGGCGCCGCGACCCCCGCCCCGCCGATCGGCCCGGCGCTCGGTCAGCACGGCGTCAACATCATGGAGTTCTGCAAGGCGTACAACGCGGCCACCGAGGCCCAGCGCGGGAACGTCATCCCGGTCGAGATCACGGTCTACGAGGACCGCTCGTTCACCTTCATCACCAAGACCCCGCCGGCCGCCGAGCTCATCAAGAAGGCCGCGGGCGTCGCCAAGGGCTCCGCGACGCCGCACACCGTCAAGGTGGCGACGCTGAGCAAGGCCCAGGTCACGGAGATCGCGAGCCAGAAGCTCGTCGACCTCAACGCCAACGACCTGGCCGCCGCCGAGAAGATCATCGCCGGGACCGCCCGGTCGATGGGGATCCGCGTCGAGGCCTGAGCCCCGACGCCGTGGGAGGGCCCTGTGCGGCCCGCCAACCACGACTGCCGCAGAAGGAGAGAGCAGTGAAGCAGCACAGCAAGAAGTACGAGGACGCGCTCAAGAAGATCGAGCCCGGGGTGCTCTACTCCCCGCTCGCGGCCGTCCGCCTGGCCAAGGAGACGTCGACGACGAGCTACGCGGCGACCGTCGAGGTCGCCTTCCGGCTCGGCGTCGACCCGCGCAAGGCCGACCAGATGGTCCGCGGCACGGTCAACCTGCCGAACGGCACGGGCAAGACTGCCCGCGTCATCGTGTTCGCGGTCGGCGAGCGCGCCGAGCAGGCCCTCGCGGCCGGTGCCGACGAGGTCGGCGGCGACGAGCTGATCGAGAAGGTCGCCGGCGGCTACACGGACTTCGACGCCGCGGTGGCGACGCCGGACCTCATGGGCAAGGTCGGCCGCCTCGGCAAGGTCCTCGGTCCCCGCGGCCTCATGCCGAACCCGAAGACCGGAACCGTGACGATGGACGTCGCCAAGGCGGTGTCCGACATCAAGGGCGGCAAGATCGAGTTCCGCGTCGACCGGCACGCGAACCTGTGCTTCATCATCGGCAAGACGTCGTTCACCGACATCCAGCTGGTGGAGAACTACGCCGCGGCGCTCGACGAGATCCTCCGGCTCAAGCCGGCCGCCTCGAAGGGCCGCTACATCACCAAGGCGACGGTGTCGACCACCAACGGCCCCGGCATCCCGCTCGACCAGAACAAGACGCGTCACCTCACGGAGGAGGACGCGGCCTGACGGTCGCTCCGTGCATCACCGAAGGCCCGGCCCCGGAGGGGACCGGGCCTTCGGCGTTCCGGGACGGGCGTGCCTGCTTCGTCGGCTCGTGGCCTCGGACGGCCGTCGCGGACTCGGTGCCGACCCGTAAGGGTCGGCGGTCCGGCCGAGCCCATGACCGGACCGCCGAGCTCCGTCCGCGGTGTCGGGCGCTCGCACCGCGTCCGTCTAGTGCCTGCGCAGGCCTCGTCTGCGGGCCACCTGCCGCATGGCGGCGAGCCAGCCCGCCCAGAACGCCTGGCGCTGCCGCAGCGCCGCCAGCGCAGCGCCACGCACCCGCGGGTCGGCGGCCCACACCCCGCCGGGCTGCGAGAACGGCTCGGTGAACGGCTCGGTGAAGGGCTGCGCGCCCTCGCTGAACGGCTCCGTGAACGGTTCCGTGAAGGGTTCCGTGAAGGGTTCGGTGAAGGGGTCGCTCCGGAGCGCCTCCGTGAAGGGCTCGGTGAAGGGCTCCGTGAAGGGCTCCGTGAAGGGTTCGGTGAACGGCTCGGTGAACGGTTCGGTGAAGGGCTCCGTGAACGGCTGGGACGAGCCTTCGGTGAACGGCTCGGTGAAGGGCTCCGTGAAGGGTTCGGTGAAGGGCTCGGTGGACGGCTGGGACGAGGCCTCGGTGAAGGGCTGCGGCGAGGCCTCGGTGAAGGGCTCCGTGAAGGGCTCCGTGAACGGCTCGGTGTCCGCTTCCGTGGACGGCCCGGCGGAGCGATCGGCGGCCCCGGTGGCCTGGTCAGGCGCGGTCCGACGGAGCGGGAACACGGCGGGGGCCGGCACCCCCGGGCGGCCGTCGGCGCGGACCGGGCCTGCCGACCGGAGGGGTGCCTCCCACGGGTCGTCGTCCAGGTAGGCGGCCTCGATCGGCGGCAGCAGCGAGGCGTGCCGGATCGCTGCGATCGCGCGGGCGCGCGCCGCCCGTCGCGCGGCAGCGGCGGCCGCGGACGCCGGCGTCGCGACCTCGACCCCGAGCGTGCCCAGCACCGCCTCGATGGGGCACGAGACGGCGAAGGTGCCGTCGTCCTCCCCGCTCCAGTGCAGGCCCAGCACGCGCCCGGCGTCGTCGACGACGACCGAGCCGGAGTCGCCGCCGGCGGAGAAGCGCTCGACGCCCCCGTCGGGCTCGATGCGCAGCTGGTCGCGCAGGATGCGCCGGCCGGTGCCCGGCCCGAAGTCGACCACGGTGGTGAAGTCGACCGAGGCGACGACTCCCGAGGTCAGCCCGGTGGTCCGGCCGTGCTTGCGGACGTGCGTGCCGACCTGCGCGTAGGCCCAGCCGGTGACGGCGCCGATGCCGACGATCCCCGGGAACCACGGCACGCCGGGCGCGAGCGCCACCACTGCGGCGTCGACGCGGTCGGTGAGCACGCCGCGCGCGAGGGCGCCCACCCGGTCCGTCGGCGTCCCCTCGTCGGCCAGCGCGGGCTGCAGCCACGGGCTGCCGACGTCCTCCAGGCCGTCACCGGCGGCGACGTGCCAGTTCGTCAGGGCCATCGTCCGGCCGGTGCCGGGCTCGGTGACGATCAGCCCGAGCGTCCCGTTGACCGAGCGGAGGCGGGCGCCGCCGTCGGACGGGGCGATGACCGGGTCGAGCGGGCCGAAGGAGACGCCGCCGGCGAGCGGGCGCACCCGCTGCGGCGCCTCGGGCGCGACGACGGTCGGCTCCAGGCCGACGTGGTGCACGACGACGTCGGTGGGCACGCCCTCGATCTCGCCCGGGACGGCCTCGCCCGGGCCGAGCTCGTCGAGCGACCGCTTGACCTCGACGTGGACGACGATGGCGAGCCGGCCCGTCGCGTGACCTGCGCGGAGCTTCTCCGCGATGTCGACGCCGACCACGCCCGGCCGCGCGAGGAGCCCGTCCTCGACGGCGCGCTTGATGGGCCGGATGTCGTCGAGGGTCAGGGACCCCGCGTCCTGCTCGCTCATGACGTGCTCCTCCTGCCCGGGCCGGGGTCGGACGCGAACGAGGAGCGCGCGCCGGGCGTACAGATACACGCACACACCGGTGGCGTCGGGTCGGTGGCGGCGGAGGCCGGAGGTCGCGGCCGGGTGCTCGCCCCCTGAGAGCACCCGGCCGCCCGGTCGTCGACGGACGCAGCGTCCGGACAGCAGGGAAGGGACGGTCTCAGGCGCCGTGATACATCGAGCTCACGACATGGTCACGAGGAGCTGAGGCTCGGCTACCAGGTGAGCCACTGGGTGGCGCACGCCCCGCCGGCGCGGGAGCAGACGAGCCGGACGGGCCCGTGCGGGCGCACCTCGAGCCGGAAGTAGCCCACCTCGTCGGTCGCGACGTCGGCGATCTGGCCGTCGGGTCCCTGGAGCGTCACGCGCCCGGGACCGGCGGGGATCAGCTGGCCCTCGACCCGGTCGTCGGTCAGCTCCACCTCGACGCCGACGCCGTCGCCCTCGAAGACGAGCGAGCGCGACGAGTCGCCGGAACGGTCGCGGACGGCGACGAGCGCCTCGTCGTCCCGCGAGTCGTGGACGAGGTCGAGGAGCAGCAGGTCCAGCTCGTCGCGCAACGCCTGCAGCTCCCGCTGGATCCCGAACGCCTGCAGGCCGGCCGACTCGACGCGGTCGTACAGCTCCGCCTCCGCCACGGCCGTGCCCAGGTCGCGCGCGAGCGCCTCGTCGTCGGCCCACAGGCCCTGCGGTCGGTCCACGCCGTCATCCCCATGCCAGGACATCGCGCCCCCCTGCGCCGAATGCCGTTCCCGTGTTCGCCTCGACGTACCCGCGCAGCGCGTCGGTGCGTCGCAGCCGGTCCAGCCCGCGTTGCCGGGTCGGGCCGATCGAGCCCACCGGGATGCCCAGGCGCTCGGAGACCTCTTGATAGGTGGGCGGCGGGTCCGTGCTCAGCAGGAGCAGGAGCCGTCGCTGGTGGTCGGGCAGCTCGGCCAGGCCGGCGCGCAGCGCCCGGTGGCGCTCGGCCCGCAGCAGCTCGACGGCCAGGCCGTCGTCGTCGTCCGCGGCCGGCAGGTCGAAGTCACCGGTGCTCGGGTCGACGGGGATGGTGCGCCGTCCGGCGGACGCCACGCGCATGCACTCGTGCCGTGTCGTGGTGGAGATCCACCCGGGCAGCGCCTCGGGCTCGCGCAGGGTCGCCAGGCGCTCGTACAGGTTGAGCCACACGGTCTGCGCCACGTCCTCCGCCTGCTCGGGCGCGAGGCGGAACTGGCGGATGCGGGCCATGACGAGCCCGACGTGCCGCCGCACGATCTCGGCCCAGGCCGTCTCGTCGCCCACCAGCGCCGCGGCGACGAGCACGGTCAGCGAGGTGTCCGGGGTGACCGGCGCTGCCGGAGCCGGGCCGGCGTCCGGCGCAGGCCCCGGCCCGGTGTCGTGGGGCGGGCGGAGCGTCACGCGTCGTATCGTCGCGCGTCGCACCCGCAAAGTCCTCATGCTTCGCCCATCCTGCTCACACTCCGGGCAGGATCCGCAGCGCACGCCCGTAGTCGGGGACCGCCGTGCCCGTGGCGCGGAGCAGCGCGTACGCCCGGCGGGCGCCGACGCCGTGCTCGTGCATGAGGGCGGCCACCTTCCCGGCGACCTGGGGCGCGGCGAACGAGGTGCCGCTCCAGAGGGCGAACGAGTCGGCCGGGAAGTCGTCGGGGTCGGCGGTGAACTCGTACGACTCCTTGCCCTGCACGAACGGCGCGCAGATGCCCTCGGCCACCGTCGAGCAGTCCACCCAGAAGCCGTGGCTCGACCAGGGTGCGGCGTGGTGGTCGGCGGTCAGGCCCGCCACCGAGACCACCTGGCGGAACGCCGCCGGCCACATCGGCCGGGTGTCCCCGCCGTTGCCGGCCGCGGCGACGACGAGCACCTCGCGGCCCTGCTCGCGCTCGATCTCCTCGATCCGCTCCAGCGCCGCCTCGACCGCCAGCGACGGCTGGTCGTAGAGCGTCACCGAGCCGAGCGAGAGGTTGACGATGTCCGCGCCGTCCTCGACCGCCTGCACGATGGCCGTCGCGACGTCGATCTCCGTGCCGACGCCCCCGCCGAGCAGCGCGCGGTAGACCCGGATCGTCGCCATCGGCGCCACGCGTGCGACGACGCCCGCGACGAACGTGCCGTGACCGGCGCACAGGTCGAGGAAGCCGTCCCGCGGCTCGACGTCCAGCGGGTCGACGTTCGGGTCCTTGCCGTGGGCGTGGCGCGGCACGTCGACCAGCCAACCGTCGTGCCGGGCCTGGGCGGTGATGCCGGTGTCGACGATCGCCACCTGCGGCGCGTGCTCCACCGGGACGGGCACGAACGGCGCCAGCGGCGGTGCCAGCGCCGGGCCGCCGAGGTTCTTGATGACCGGGTTGCAGGGCAGCACCTGGTTCTGCGACGCGGCGAAGCCGCGCAGCCGCAGCTCGGCGACGGTGTCGTCGAGCTCGTCGGCGCTGAGGTCGTCGCGCGCGCGGAGCAGGACGATGCGGTCGTCGATGCCGGGGGCGTCGAGGGGGACGCGCTCCAGCCCGCGGATCTCGAGGTACGACCGGGCGCCCTCGTCCTCCCACGTGCGGCGCGTGACGATGATCTCGCGCTCGACGACGAGCGTCTCGACCGTCCCGTGCCCGGCGACCGTGCCGACCCAGCGGTCCGTCCGGGCGTGGTACCGGTCGCGCACCGAACGGGCGACCTGGCGCCGCAGCGCCGGCTCCCGGGGCGTGCGCACGAGCTCCGCGACCTGCTGACGCACCTTCGCGTGCGCGCGGGACTGCTCGTCACCGGGGACCGGGGAGACGGGACCGGTACCGTCGGAGGTGCTCATGCGAGGGGACTCCTTCGAAAGTCGCGTTGGACGGGCGGGGGTGTGGCGTGGTCGAGGCCGTGAGCGACGGCGCACGCCCCCTCCTCGGAACAGAGGGCGCCCACGACCTGGTGATACACGCTCGGCGGCTCGGTGAGAAGGCCTCGTCCGACCCGGCCGGCGTGGAGGCGGAGGTCCGCGGCGTCATCGCGCTCGCGGAGCGGGCGAAGGACCCCGAGGCGCTCGCGCTGGCGCTGCGGGCGCTGGCCCTCGTCCACCGGTTCCGCTGGGAGCAGGCGGACGCCTCGCGCCTCGTCGACCGTGCGATCGGGCTGGCCGTGCGGCACGGGCTGCGCTTCGCGGAGGCGGAGATCCGCGCCACCCGGGCCGTGGTCCGCCAGGACCGCGGCGACATCGCCGGGGCGCGGCGGGACGTCGCCGCCGCCCGGGCCGCGCTCGCCCGGGCGGGAGGCGGTGCCACGGACGAGCGCGCGCGGCTCGACAGCAGCCTGGAGCTCCAGCTCGCCGTCATCGCCCAGAACGCCGGGCGCCACCGCGAGGCCGAGGCGAGGTACCGGGCCCTCGCCGAGCGCCCGTTCCTCTCGGAGGGCGTCGCGCTGCGGGTCGCCAACAACCTGGCGCTGGTGCTGGCCGCGCGCGGCGCGTACGTCGCGGCGCTCGCGGCATCGGAGCGCGCCGTCGCCGTCGCGACGGCGCAGGGACCGGCGGTCGCCGCGATGGCGCGCCAGACGCACGCCTGGATCGTCGTGCGTCAGGGCCGGCTCGCCGAGGGCATGGCGGAGCTCGACGAGGTCGCGGCGGCCTACGAGCGTGCCGGGATCCCGCTCGGCGAGTACGACATCGAGCTGGCCGACGCCATGGCCGACCTGCGCCTGCTCCCCGAGGCGATCGCCGCCGCCCGCTCCGGGGTCGACGAGTTCGCCGCCGCGGGGACCTGGCTCATGTGGGTCGAGGCGCAGGTGCGGTTGGCGCGGCTGCACCTCGCCGCCGGCGAGCCGCGGCTGGCGGCCGAGCTCGCCGCGGAGGTGGCGGCCCGCGCCGGCGCGCAGCGCCGCGCGGCGTGGACGGACCGTGCCCGGCTGGTCGAGGTGGAGGCGCGGCTCGGCCTCGGCGAGCCTGCCGGGAGCGACGCCGCGTCGGCCCGCCGGGCGGCGGGCCGGTTCGAGCGGTCCGGCGACCTCGCCGACGCGGCCCACGCCTACCTCGTGGCCGGCCGCGCCGCGCTCGCCACCGGCCGTCCCGCGGCCGCCCGCACCGCGCTGGCGGCCGCCGGCCGGATCGCCGCCCGCGGACCCCTGCTGCTGCGCGTGCGCGGCCGGCTGTCGCTGGCCACCGCGGCCCGGATCGACGGCGACGGTGCGGCGGCGGTGCGCCAGGCCGGCGCCGGGCTCCGTGACCTGGCCGTGCACCGCGACAGGCTGCCGACCATGGAGCTGCGCGCGCTGGCCTCGGGCCACGGCGCCGAGCTGGGCGAGATCGGCCTGGCCGAGCTGCTGCGCGACGGCACGCCGGCGCAGACCCTCCGCTGGATGGAGCGCACCCGCGCGGCGGCGGTGCTCGCCCGGCTCCCGGTGGTCGAGGCCGAGCACGGCGCCGACGACGGTCGAGCCGAGGTCGCCCCGTGGCGCCTCGCGGCGAGCGGGGTCCGGAGCGTGCCGGCGGGGGAGAGCCCGGCACCACGGGGGGGCGTGCCGCCCACGGCGCGGTCCGGTGCGCAGGTGGTGTGGGCCGAGCCGCCCGGCCTCGCCCAGCTGCGCGCGGGGCTCGACGGGCGCGTGCTCGTCGAGACCGGCCTGTGCGAGGGGCGGTACGTCGCGGTCGTCGTGCGCCTGCGCGGCGCGCGCGTGGTCGACCTCGGCCCGCGTGCCGCGGTGGAGGAGCCCCTGCAGGCGCTCGTGTTCGCGCTGCGCCGCCTGGCCTCGCCCCGCTCGTCGGCGGCGGCGCAGGCGGCCCGCGTCAACGCCGAGGCGCGGCTGCGGGTGCTCCGCGACGTGCTCGTCGCGCCCCTCGGCGTGCGGCCGGACGACGAGCTGGTCGTCGCACCGGTCGGCCCGCTGCACGGCGTGCCCTGGTCGGCGCTGCACGACGGCCCGGTCTCGCTCGCCCCGTCGGCGACGGCGTGGCTGGCCACCGCGGGCACGGCGACGCCGCCGCGGCCCGGGGCGACCGTGCTCGTCGCCGGCCCCGGGCTGGCCGGCGCCCAGGAGGAGGTGGACGCGCTCGCGGCCGTGCACCCGGGGGCGCGGCTGTTCGGCGCCGCCGACAGCCGCGTCGCGCCCGTCTCCGCGGCGCTGGCGTCGGCCGACCTGGCGCACCTCGCGTGCCACGGCGTGCCGCGCGCGGACAACCCGATGTTCTCCTCGCTGGTCCTCGCCGACGGCGCCGTGACCGTCCAGGAGCTGCACCGCGCGGGCGTCGCCCCGCGCCGCCTGGTGCTCGCGTCCTGCCACTCGGGCGCGGACGTCGCCTACGCGGGCGACGAGGTGCTCGGCTTCGTCAGCGCGATGCTCGCCCGGGGGACGGCCGGCGTCGTGGCCAACATCGCCGCCGTGCCCGACGTCGAGGTCGTCGACCTCATGGTGGGCCTGCACCGTCGCCTGGCCGCGGGGGACACCATGGCCCGGGCGCTGCACGCGGCCCGCGGCGGGATCGACGCCCGCACCCCCGCCGGGTTCGTCAACTGGTGCACGTTCTCCGCCCACGGCGCCGCCTGACCGCTGTGACGTACGTCACACCGACCCGGGGTATCAGGTCGGCGCGGCGCCGCTCTTCAGGGTGCGACCCCACCAGCGAGGGAGGCCGCAGTGTCCGTGCACCCGGAGGAGCGCCGCACCCTTGTGGGGCGGTCAGGGTCGCCTTACCTTGTCGGGGAGTCGGCCGGCCGCCGAGGAGCTCGGGTGAGGGGTTCCATGATGAGCGACGAGGTGACGGACCCGGTCGAGACCGGCATCCAGGACGAGGATCAGGGCCTGGCCCACCAGGCCGCCCACGCCGTCGCCGCCTACCGCAGCGGCGACCGGGAGCCGTTGGCCCGCCTCGTGCGGAGCGTCACGCCGCTGCTGTGGCGCACCGTGCGGGCGCAGGGCGCCGGCCACGAGCAGGCGCAGGACCTGGTGCAGAACGTGTGGCTGACCCTGGTGCGCGACATCGAGACCATCCGCGACCCGGACGCGACGCTGCAGTGGCTGCTGGTCACCGCCCGCCGCGCGGCCTGGCGTGCCGTGCGGCGCAGCCGCGACGAGATGGTCCGCACCGAGCAGGACGAGCAGGTCACCGAGTGGCTCGCCGCGCCGAGCGACGAGGCCCCGGACGCCGCGGTGGCGCGCGACGAGCGCGACCGCGCGCTGTGGCGGCACGTCGGCGCCCTCTCCGAGCGGTGCCGGCAGCTGCTGTCCCTCGTCGCGATGGTCGACCGCCCCGACTACTCGGTGGTCTCGCGCACGCTGGGGATGCCGGTCGGGAGCATCGGCCCGACGCGTGGCCGGTGCCTCGCCAAGCTGCGGCTCGCCCTCGCCGCCGACCCCTCGTGGAGCGCCCGGTGACCGCCGCCGACGACTCCGTCCTCGCCTTCGTGGCCTCGGGCGCCATCGACGCGACCGACGAGGAGATCCTCCGCCGCCTCGACGCCCTCGTGGACGCCCGCGACCCCGTGCCCGAGGGCCTCGTCGACCGCATCGGCATCGCCCTGACCGTCGAGGCGCTGCAGGCCGAGGTCGCGCGGCTGCACCTCGTCGGCGACCTCGCCACCTCCGTCCGCGCCGACGAGGCCAGCATCGAGGCCGACACCATCACGTTCACCACGGACGTGCTCACCGTCATGATCTCGGTGCACCACGAGGGCGACCGGGTGCGCGTCGACGGCTGGGCGGCGCCGGCGGGTCCGCTGACCGTGGAGCTGCACCAGTTCGGGGACGCGCTCGTCACCAGGTCGGACGACGACGGGCGCTTCTCCTTCGAGGGCGTCGAGCGGGGACCGGCACGGCTGGTGCTGCGCCGTCCGTCCGACCCGACGGTGCCGATCGTCACGCCGCAGGTCGAGCTCTAGCCCATGGCCCGCTCCGGCGAGCGGGCGGCGCCGGGGGCCATCGACCTCGCGGCGCTCGCCGCGGCCGTGCGCCGGGCGGAGGACGAGAACGCCGAGGGCCACCCCGCGCAGGCTCGCCGGCTGCTGCGGCCGGTGCTCGCCGCGCTCCCGGAGGCCGCGGACGACCCCGCGGTCGTGCGGGTGCGCGCCTGGGCGCTCATCGAGATGGTGCGCTCCGAGTCGGAGGTGCGGGGCGGCGCCGAGCGGGCGCTGGCGGAGCTGGACCGCCTGGCCGACGAGCAGCGTCCGGGCGCGGGCTGGCCCGGGCTGGTGCCGGCCGTGCTCGGGCTGCGCGGCCTGCTCGCGCTGCGCGCCGGCCGGCTCGAGGAGGCGTTGCGGTGGCTCGACCGCGCCGTGGCGCGCATCGCCGACGCGGAGCCGCTGGACGCCTGCCGGATGCTGCTCAACCGCGGCGTGGTCCACGGCGAGCTGCGTCACCTCCCGCAGGCCCGCGCCGACTACGGCGAGTGCGCCCGCCGCGCGGCCGGCGCCGGCTTCGCCCGGTTGGCGTTCAAGGCCGAGCACAACCTCGGCCACCTGGAGTACTACGCCGGCCGGCTGCCGCAGGCACTCGCCCGGATGGAGGCCGCCACCGAGATGCTGCCCGGGCGGCGGCCCATCGCGCTCCTCGACCGCGCGCAGGTGCTCCTGGAGGCCGGCCTCGTCGGGGTGGCCGACCGCACCCTGGCCGAGGCCGCCGCCCTGTTCTCCGCCCAGCGCCTGCCGCACGACGTGGGGGAGTGCGAGCTGGGCCGCGCGGAGTGCGCCATGCTCCGCGGCGACCCGGGGGCCGCGCGCCTGCACGCGGCCGCAGCGCGGCGCCTGTTCCGCCGGCGCGGCGACGAGGCGTGGGTGCTGCGCGCCACCCAGCTGGAGCTGCAGGCGGACGCCGCGGTCCTCGCCCGGCAGCCGGCCGGCGACGCCCACCGGCGCTGGACGACCCTGGCGGCCCGCGCCGCGCGGCTGGAGGAGCAGTGCCGTGCGGCCGGCCGCCCGCTGTGGGTGACGGCCGCGCGGTGCGTGCGGATCGAGGCCGACCTGGCCCGCGGGGCGATCGCCGACCCCTACGCCGCGCTCCTCGAGCTGGGGCCCATCCCGCGGGGCGCCTCGATCGGAGGCCGTCTGGCGGCCCGGCGCGTCCGCGTCCTGCTGCAGCTGGCCGCGGGCCGGCGCGCCGCCGCCCTCGCCGAGCTCCGGGCGGGCCAGAACGAGCTGCGCGTGCACCGGGCCCGGTTCGGCTCGCTGGACCTGCGCACCGCGGGCGCCATCCACGGCGCCGCGCTGGCCGACCTCGACGCGCAGCTCGCGATCGCCACCGGCCGTCCGGCGGCCGTGCTCGACGCCGCCGAGCGGGTGCGTGCCGCCATCGGCGGCAGCCCGCGGCTCGCGCCGCACCTCGACCCGGTGGCCTCCGAGCTGCTGGCCCGGCTGCGCTACCTCGTCGTCGAGCGGCTCGGCACGCTCGGCGGCGTCCCGGCCGGCGGCCCGAGCGGCGACCGCATCGTCGCCGAGATCGACCGCCTCAAGCGCGAGATCCTCGCCCGCTCGTGGAACGAGAACGGCCGGGAGGGCGACGACCGGGCGGGTGGGGCGGCCGAGGTGCGGCGGGCCCTCGGGCGGCGGCCCGACGAGGTGGTCCTCGACCTCGTCGAGCACCGCGGCGAGCTCGTCGCGGTGCGCATGGACGGCTCGGGCGCCCGCCTGGCCCCGCTCGGCTCGTCGGCGCCGGTGCGGGAGGCCGTCCGCCGGGCGCACGCCGACCTCGAGGTCCTCGCCAACCCGCTGGTGCCGGCGGACCTGCGCGCGGTGGCGCGCACCTCGCTGGCCCGCGTGCTGGGGCTGCTGGGCACCCGCTTCGCCGACGTGCTGCCCGACGATGAGCGCACGCTCGTCGTCGTCGCCGGTGGCTGGCTGGGCATCGCCCCCTGGGCGCTCCTGCCCGGCCGGGCGGGCCGGCCGACGGTGGTCGCCCCCTCGGTCCGCCACTGGCTGTCGCACGCCGGCACCGCCCCGGCCGTCCCGCGCCGGGTGACGGCCGTGGCCGGCCCCGGGCTGGCGCTCGCCGAGCGGGAGGCGCACGAGGTCGCCGGGCTGTGGCCCGGCGGGACGGCCGTCGTCGGCCCCGAGGCGACCGCCGCCCGCACCGCCGACCTGCTGGCGTCGCCCGGCATCGTCCACCTGGCGGCGCACGGGCGGCACGAGGCCGAGAACCCGCTGTTCAGCTCGGTGCGCCTGGCCGACGGCCCGCTGTTCGCCCACGAGCTCGACGCGGCCGGCCGGCCGCCGCACCTGGTGCTGCTCTCGGCCTGCGAGGTCGGGCGGTCGACGGTCCGCGCCGGGGGAGAGGCGCTCGGCCTGGCCAGCGTGCTGCTGCGCGCGGGCGTCGCCTGCGTCGTCGCCGCCATCGCGCCGCTGCCCGACGAGGTGGCGCTCGGGGTGATGACGCGCACCCACGAGCTGTTGCGCGCCGGCGTCCCGGTGGCCGCCGCGCTGGTCGCGGCCACCACCGAGCGCGAGGACGTCACGGGCGACCCGGTGCCGCTCACCGCGTTCGGGGCGCCGGTGTAGCGCCGCGTTTTGGCGGCACCCCCGCGGTGCCGTACCCTTGGCAGGCCCAAGACCGCCGGTCGTCGGCTGCGGCTCCCTCCGGGGGCGGCAGCCGCCCGAAGTCCCGCTCACGCGGAGGCCGACGCAGGTGAGAGTTCCGCACGGCGAGCCGCCGTGCCCCGAGCCCCGCGCCTGCGCCGGGGCTCTTCGTGCGTCAGGGGACCGGTGGCACCACCATCGGAAGGAATGCCATGGCGAGGCCGGACAAGGCCGCAGCCGTTGCGGAGCTCACTGCCCTGTTCAAGGGCTCCAGCGCTGCGGTGCTCACCGAGTACCGCGGGCTGACCGTTGCGCAGCTCAAGGCGCTGCGGACCGCGCTGCGCGGCAACGCGAACTACGCCGTGGTGAAGAACACGCTGACCGCTATCGCGGCCAAGGAAGCCGGCCTCGGGGTGCTGGCCGACGAGCTCAAGGGCCCGTCGGCGATCGCCTTCGTCACCGGTGACCCGGTCGCGGCCGCGAAGAGTCTGCGTGACTTCGCCAAGGCGAACCCCGCCCTGGTCGTCAAGGGGGGCGTCCTCGACGGGCGTCCTCTGACCGCGGCGGACGTCACCAAGCTCGCGGACCTCGAGTCCCGCGAGGTGCTGCTGGCCAAGGCGGCCGGCGCGATGAAGGCCAAGCTCTACCAGGCCGCGTACCTGTTCACGGCGCCGGCGTCCAAGGCGGTTCGCACCGTCGAGGCGCTGCGTGTGAAGCAGGAAGAGACTGCGGCCTGAGCTTCGCGCAGGCCGTTCACCACAACCCCCAGCACGTCCGCCGGCAGGTGCCGGCGGCCAACCCGGAAGGAACCGCCACCATGGCGAAGCTCACCACCGCCGAGCTGATCGACCAGTTCAAGGAGCTCACGCTCATCGAGCTCTCCGAGTTCGTGAAGGCGTTCGAGGAGACCTTCGAGGTCACCGCCGCCGCCGCGGCCGCGGTCGCGGTCGCCCCGGCCGCCGGCGGCGCCGGCGCCGAGGTCGAGGAGGTCGAGGAGAAGGACTCGTTCGACGTCATCCTCGAGACCGTCGGCGACAAGAAGATCCAGGTCATCAAGGAGGTGCGCGCCCTCACGAGCCTTGGCCTCAAGGAGGCCAAGGACCTCGTCGACGGCGCCCCCAAGCCCGTCCTGGAGGGTGTCAACAAGGACGCGGTCGACAAGGCCAAGGCCGCCCTCGAGGGCGCCGGCGCCACCGTCACCATCAAGTGATCCCGGCGGTCCGTGACCGCTGACGCTCGCGAAGGCCCGCACCCCGGCACTGGGGTGCGGGCCTTCGTCGTGCCGCGGCCCTCCGACCAGGCGGTTTGCGATCGGCGAGGAGCTGAGTAGGCTAGCGCTTTGCGCTGACCTGTGCCGCGATCCCGTATAACCCGAGCTCGTCTGTCGTCGTTCGTGCCCGACGCCAGGCCGCTCAGAGGCCGGGGGGTCGCCCCTCGCCGGGCGGCGCACGTGTGCACGCGCACTCGATCCGCAGGGAAGGACCCCTCTTGGCTGCCTCGCGCACCTCTGCTGCACCGTCCGTCGCCACCCGCACCGCCTCCCGCCGCATCTCCTTCGCCAGGATCCACGAGCCCCTCGAGGTCCCCGACCTGCTCGGGCTGCAGACCGACAGCTTCGACTGGCTGCTCGGCAACGACCGCTGGCGCGCCCGCGTCGAGGCCGCCCTCGTGAACGGCCGCAACGACGTCCCGGCCACCGCCGGCCTCGAGGAGATCTTCGAGGAGATCTCGCCGATCGAGGACTTCGGCGGGTCGATGTCCCTGTCGTTCCGGGAGCACCGCTTCGAGGAGCCGAAGTACACCGTCGACGAGTGCAAGGAGAAGGACTTCACCTACTCCATGCCGCTGTTCGTCACGGCGGAGTTCGTCAACTACACCACCGGCGAGATCAAGAGCCAGACGGTGTTCATGGGCGACTTCCCGATCATGACCGACAAGGGCACGTTCATCATCAACGGCACGGAGCGCGTCGTCGTCTCCCAGCTCGTCCGGTCGCCCGGCGTGTACTTCGAGCGCATCGCCGACAAGACGAGCGACAAGGACGTGCTCACCGCCAAGATCATCCCCAGCCGTGGCGCGTGGCTGGAGTTCGAGATCGACAAGCGCGACAACGTCGGCGTCCGCGTCGACCGCAAGCGCAAGCAGAACGCCACCGTGCTGCTCAAGGCGCTCGGCATGACCGACGGCGAGATCCGCGAGGAGTTCAAGGACTTCCCGGCGGTCATCGACACCCTGGACAAGGACCACGTGCAGGGCCAGGACGAGGCGCTCCTCGACCTGTACCGCAAGATCCGCCCGGGCGAGCCGCCGACGGTCGACGCCGGCCAGGCGCTGCTCGACAACTTCTACTTCAACTCCAAGCGCTACGACCTGGCGAAGGTCGGCCGCTACAAGGTCAACAAGAAGCTCGGCCTGGACGCCCCGCTGGGCGACTCGGTGCTGAGCAAGGCCGACATCATCGCCACGATCAAGTACCTGGCGGCGCTCCACATCGACCTGCAGACGATGGCCGGCGTTCGCAACGGCGAGGCGATCGAGGTCCGTATCGAGACGGACGACATCGACCACTTCGGCAACCGCCGCATCCGCGCGGTCGGCGAGCTGATCCAGAACCAGGTGCGCACCGGCCTGTCCCGCATGGAGCGCGTCGTCCGCGAGCGGATGACGACGCAGGACGTCGAGGCGATCACGCCGCAGACGCTCATCAACATCCGCCCCGTCGTCGCCTCCATCAAGGAGTTCTTCGGGACGAGCCAGCTGTCGCAGTTCATGGACCAGAACAACCCGCTGGCTGGCCTGACCCACAAGCGGCGCCTGTCGGCCCTCGGCCCCGGCGGCCTGTCCCGGGACCGTGCCGGGATGGAGGTCCGTGACGTCCACCCGTCGCACTACGGCCGCATGTGCCCGATCGAGACCCCCGAGGGTCCGAACATCGGCCTCATCGGCTCGCTCGCGACCTACGGCCGCATCAACCCGTTCGGCTTCGTCGAGACGCCCTACCGCAAGGTCACCAAGGGCAAGGTGACCGACGAGGTCGACTACCTCACCGCGGACGACGAGGACCGGCACGTCATCGCTCAGGCCAACGCCGCCCTCAACGCGGACGGCTCGTTCGCCGAGGACCGCGTCCTGGTGCGCGTCAAGGGCGGGGACGTCGAGTACGTGCCCGGCGTCGACGTCGACTACATGGACGTCTCGCCGCGGCAGATGGTCTCGGTCGCCACCGCGCTCATCCCGTTCCTCGAGCACGACGACGCCAACCGCGCCCTCATGGGCGCCAACATGCAGCGCCAGGCGGTGCCGCTGGTCCGGTCCGAGGCGCCGTTCGTCGGCACGGGCATGGAGTGGCGCGCCGCGGTCGACGCGGGCGACGTCATCACCTCGGAGAAGCCGGGTGTGGTCGTCGAGGTGTCGGCGGACCTCATCACGGTCGCCAACGACGACGCGACGACGTCGACCTACCGGGTCGCGAAGTTCCGCCGGTCCAACCAGGGCACGAGCTACAACCAGCGCGTGCTGGTCGACCAGGGCGACCGGGTCGAGGTCGGCTCGGTCCTGGCGGACGGCCCGGCGACCGACGAGGGCGAGCTCGCCCTCGGCCGCAACCTCCTCGTCGCGTTCATGTCGTGGGAGGGCCACAACTACGAGGACGCCATCATCCTCAGCCAGCGCCTGGTGCAGGACGACGTCCTCTCCTCGATCCACATCGAGGAGCACGAGGTCGACGCCCGCGACACCAAGCTGGGCCCCGAGGAGATCACGCGGGACATCCCGAACGTCTCCGAGGAGGTGCTGGCGGACCTCGACGAACGCGGCATCGTGCGCATCGGCGCCGAGGTGAACGCGGGCGACATCCTCGTCGGCAAGGTCACCCCCAAGGGCGAGACCGAGCTGACCCCCGAGGAGCGGCTGCTGCGCGCGATCTTCGGCGAGAAGGCGCGCGAGGTGCGCGACACCTCGCTCAAGGTGCCGCACGGCGAGTCCGGCACGGTCATCGAGGTGCGGACCTTCAACCGCGAGGACGGCGACGAGCTGCCCGCCGGCGTGAACGAGATGGTGCGGGTCTACATCGCCCAGCGCCGCAAGATCACCGCGGGCGACAAGCTGGCCGGCCGCCACGGCAACAAGGGCGTCATCTCGATCATCCTGCCCGAGGAGGACATGCCGTTCCTCCCCGACGGCACCCCGGTCGACATCGTCCTCAACCCGATGGGCGTCCCCGGGCGCATGAACGTCGGCCAGGTGCTGGAGGTCCACCTCGGGTGGATCGCCAAGCAGGGCTGGGACGTCTCGCTCGCCCAGGGCGACACCGAGTGGCTGAAGAACGTGCCGCAGATCGCCCACCGCTCCGAGCACGACGGCCGCGTCGCGACCCCGGTGTTCGACGGTGTGCAGGAGGAGACCCTCAACAACCTCCTCAAGGTGACGCTGCCGAACCGCGACGGCGAGCGCCTCGTCGGCCACGACGGCAAGGCGCGCCTGTTCGACGGCCGCTCCGGCGAGCCGTTCCCGGAGCCGGTGTCGGTCGGCTACATGTACATCCTCAAGCTCCACCACCTCGTGGACGACAAGATCCACGCCCGCTCGACCGGTCCGTACTCGATGATCACGCAGCAGCCGCTGGGTGGTAAGGCGCAGTTCGGTGGCCAGCGGTTCGGCGAGATGGAGGTGTGGGCGCTCGAGGCGTACGGCGCCGCATACACGCTCCAGGAGCTGCTGACGATCAAGTCGGACGACGTGCCCGGCCGCGTCAAGGTCTACGAGGCCATCGTCAAGGGCGAGAACATCCCCGACTCGGGCATCCCCGAGTCGTTCAAGGTGCTGCTCAAGGAGATGCAGTCGCTCTGCCTGAACGTCGAGGTGCTGTCCGCGGACGGTGTCTCCATCGACATGAAGGAGAACGACGACGAGGTCTACCGCGCCGCGGAGGAGCTCGGCATCGACCTGTCCCGGCGGCCCAACGCCAGCAGCGTCGAAGAGATCTGACGCCGAGCCCGGACGGGGCGCCCAGCGCGCCCCGTCCCGGCCCGCACCCCTGCTCGAAACCGTCCCGCCGCCTGTTCGCGGCACCGAAGGGAAGTAGGACCCCTTGCTCGACGTCAACGCTTTCGACCTGCTGCGCATCGGCCTGGCCACGGCCGACGACATCCGTGCCTGGTCGCACGGCGAGGTCAAGAAGCCCGAGACCATCAACTACCGGACCCTCAAGCCGGAGAAGGATGGGCTCTTCTGCGAGAAGATCTTCGGTCCCACCCGGGACTGGGAGTGCTACTGCGGCAAGTACAAGCGCGTCCGCTTCAAGGGCATCATCTGCGAGCGCTGCGGCGTCGAGGTGACGCGCTCGAAGGTGCGCCGTGAGCGGATGGGCCACATCGAGCTCGCCGCCCCCGTGACCCACATCTGGTTCTTCAAGGGCGTCCCCTCGCGTCTGGGCTACCTGCTCGACCTGGCCCCGAAGGACCTGGAGAAGGTCATCTACTTCGCGGCCTACATGATCACGTGGGTCGACGAGGAGGGCCGCGCCGAGGACCTCCCCAACCTCCAGAACGAGATCGACCTGGAGAAGAAGGAGATCGCGGACCGCCGCGACAACGACATCAACGCCCGCGCCGTCAAGCTCGAGCAGGACCTCGCCGAGCTGGAGTCCGAGGGCGCCAAGGCCGACCAGCGCCGCAAGGTGCGCGACTCGGCCGAGCGCGAGATGGGTGCCCTGCGCAAGCGCGCGGACCAGGACATCGAGCGCCTCGACGCGGTCTGGGACCGGTTCAAGAACCTCAAGGTCAGCGACCTCGAGGGCGACGAGATGCTGTACCGCCAGCTGTCCGACCGGTACGGCAACTACTTCGAGGGCTCCATGGGCGCCGGCGCGATCAAGAAGCGCCTGGAGGCGTTCGACCTGGACGCCGAGGCCGAGTCGCTGCGCGAGATCATCCGTACCGGCAAGGGCCAGCGCAAGACCCGGGCGCTCAAGCGGCTCAAGGTCGTCAACGCGTTCCTCACGACGAACAACTCGCCGACCGGCATGGTCCTCGACGCGGTCCCGGTCATCCCGCCGGACCTGCGCCCGATGGTCCAGCTCGACGGTGGCCGGTTCGCCACGTCCGACCTCAACGACCTGTACCGCCGCGTCATCAACCGGAACAACCGCCTCAAGCGGCTGCTCGACCTCGGCGCGCCGGAGATCATCGTCAACAACGAGAAGCGGATGCTCCAGGAGGCCGTCGACTCGCTGTTCGACAACGGCCGCCGCGGGCGCCCGGTCACCGGCCCGGGCAACCGGCCGCTGAAGTCGATCTCCGACATGCTCAAGGGCAAGCAGGGCCGGTTCCGCCAGAACCTGCTCGGCAAGCGCGTCGACTACTCGGGCCGCTCGGTCATCGTCGTCGGCCCGCAGCTCAAGCTCCACCAGTGCGGCCTGCCGAAGCAGATGGCCCTCGAGCTCTTCAAGCCCTTCGTCATGAAGCGGCTCGTCGACCTCGGCCACGCGCAGAACATCAAGAGCGCCAAGCGGATGGTCGAGCGGGCCCGCCCGGTCGTCTGGGACGTGCTCGAGGAGGTCATCACCGAGCACCCGGTCCTCCTGAACCGCGCGCCGACGCTGCACCGCCTCGGCATCCAGGCGTTCGAGCCCCAGCTCGTCGAGGGCAAGGCGATCCACCTGCACCCGCTCGTCTGCGGCGCGTTCAACGCCGACTTCGACGGCGACCAGATGGCCGTCCACCTGCCGCTGAGCGCCGAAGCGCAGGCCGAGGCCCGCATCCTCATGCTGTCGAGCAACAACATCCTCAAGCCGTCGGACGGCCGTCCGGTGACCATGCCGACCCAGGACATGATCATCGGCCTGTTCCACCTGACGAGCGACCGTGAGGGTGCCGTCGGCGAGGGCCGGGCGTTCAGCTCCGTGGCCGAGGCGATCATGGCCTTCGACCAGGGCACGCTCGACCTCAACGCCGTCGTGACGATCCGCATGGACGACCTCGTCTTCGCGGAGGGCACGCAGCCCGAGGGCTGGGAGGAGGGCAAGACCCACTCCTTCTCCACGACCCTCGGCCGGGCGCTCTTCAACGAGCTGCTGCCGGTCGACTACCCGTACGAGAACGGCGTCGTCGACAAGAAGCGGCTCTCGGTCATCGTCAACGACCTCGCCGAGCGGTACCCGAAGGTGGAGGTCGCGGCCAGCCTCGACGCGCTCAAGGAGGCCGGCTTCCGCTGGGCCACCCGCTCGGGCGTGACGATCGCCATCTCCGACGTCGCGACGCCGGCCGAGAAGAAGGCGATCCTCGAGCAGGCCGAGGCGAAGGCCGCCCGTGTCCAGGGCCAGTACGACAAGGGCCTCATCACGGACGACGAGCGCCGCCAGGAGCTCATCCGCATCTGGACCGAGGCGACGGACGACGTCGCCAAGGCGATGCAGAAGAACTTCCCGAAGCGCAACACCGTCAACCGGATGGTCGGCTCGGGCGCGCGAGGCAACTGGATGCAGGTCCGCCAGATCGCGGGCATGCGTGGCCTCGTCGCCAACCCGAAGGGCGAGATCATCCCGCGGCCTATCAAGGCGAACTACCGCGAGGGCCTGTCCGTGCTGGAGTACTTCATCGCGACGCACGGCGCCCGCAAGGGCCTGGCGGACACCGCCCTGCGCACGGCCGACTCCGGGTACCTCACCCGGCGTCTGGTCGACGTGTCGCAGGACGTCATCGTCCGCGAGGAGGACTGCGGCACCGAGCGCGGCCTGCCGATGACCATCGCCGTCCCGGACGGCGAGGGCGGCCTGCGCCGGCACGACAAGGTGGAGACCAGCGTCTTCTCCCGCACGCTGGCCAGCGACATCGACATCGACGGCGAGGTCATCGGGCACGCGGGCGAGGACGTGGGCGACGTGCTGCTCGACCGCCTCATCGCGGCGGGCGTCACCGAGCTCAAGGTCCGCTCCGTGCTCACCTGCGAGTCGCGCGTCGGCACGTGCGCCAAGTGCTACGGCCGCTCGCTGGCCACCGGCAAGCTCGTCGACATCGGCGAGGCGGTCGGCATCATCGCCGCCCAGTCGATCGGCGAGCCCGGCACGCAGCTGACGATGCGTACGTTCCACACCGGCGGCGTCGCCTCGGCGGAGGACATCACGCAGGGTCTGCCGCGTGTCCAGGAGCTCTTCGAGGCCCGCACCCCCAAGGGTGAGGCGCCCATCGCGGAGTACTCCGGGCGGGTCGGGATCGAGGAGGGCGACCGCATCCGGCGGATCGTCCTCACGCCCGACGACGGCTCCGACGAGATCGCCTACCCGATCACCAAGCGCTCCCGCCTGCTCGTGGCGGACGGCGACCACGTCGCCGTCGGCACCCAGCTGGTGCAGGGCGCCGTCGACCCCAAGAAGGTGCTGCGCATCCTCGGCCCCCGGGCCACGCAGAAGCACCTGGTCGACGAGGTGCAGGAGGTCTACCGCAGCCAGGGCGTGGACATCCACGACAAGCACATCGAGGTCATCGTCCGGCAGATGCTGCGGCGCGTGACCGTGCTCGACTCCGGCGACACCGACCTGCTGCCGGGCGAGCTGTGCGAGCGCGGCAAGTTCGAGGACGCGAACCGCAAGGCGGTGTCCGAGGGCGGCCAGCCGGCGTCCGGCCGGCCGGAGCTCATGGGCATCACCAAGGCGTCGCTGGCCACGGACTCGTGGCTGTCGGCGGCGTCCTTCCAGGAGACGACCAAGGTGCTCACCGAGGCCGCCATGTCGAGCCGGTCCGACCCGCTGCTCGGCCTCAAGGAGAACGTCATCCTCGGCAAGCTCATCCCCGCCGGCACGGGCCTGGCCCGCTACCGGGACATCGAGGTGGAGCCCACCGAGGAGGCGAAGGCCGAGCTGTACCCGGCGTTCGGGTACGACGAGATCGACTTCCCGACGCTCGGCCTGGGCACCGGCGAGGCGATCCCGCTCGAGGACATCGACTTCGGCGACTTCCGCTGATCGACGCGGGCGAGGGCCCGTCCCGGTGCGCCGGGGCGGGCCCTCGCCCGTTGGTCCGGTCCTCGCTTTGGGCCCGTCCGGGCGGTGCTGTATGCTCGGACACCGTGCCCGCGTCGTCGGGCCCTTGTGCGTGCGTGCACGTCGGATCCTCACGGATCCGGGCAGCACCAGCGGGTGGACTCCCCACCACCACGGACCGACCGGGATGACGTCCTGGTCCGCGCCGCGGAGGACCGGGGCGACACGCCCGGGCGCGGGGGTCGGTGCGGGACGCACGACCTCCGGGGTAGCCGCGCGACGAGCGGCGAGCCGGGAACCAGCCGGCCGTCCTAGGTGACGGGTGCCGGTCGACCAGAGAACACCGAGTGACTCGGAGAGTCCGTGCCTACGATCCAGCAGCTGGTCCGCAAGGGCCGGCAGGCGAAGACGAACAAGTCGAAGACGCCTGCCCTCAAGGGTTCGCCCCAGCGTCGCGGGGTGTGCACCCGCGTCTACACCACCACCCCGAAGAAGCCGAACTCGGCGCTGCGCAAGGTCGCGCGCGTTCGGCTCTCCAGCCAGGTGGAGGTCACCGCCTACATCCCCGGCGTCGGCCACAACCTGCAGGAGCACTCGATCGTGCTCGTGCGCGGCGGCCGCGTGAAGGACCTGCCGGGTGTCCGCTACAAGATCGTGCGCGGCGCGCTCGACACGCAGGGCGTGAAGAACCGCAAGCAGGCACGTTCCCGCTACGGCGCGAAGAAGGGCTGAGACACATGCCTCGCAAGGGTCCGGCCCCCCGCCGTCCGCTCGTCTCCGACCCGGTCTACGGGTCGCCCGTCGTCACGCAGCTCATCAACAAGGTGCTGCTCGACGGCAAGAAGACCGTCGCCGAGTCGATCGTCTACGGCGCCCTCGAGGGCGTCCGCGACAAGACGCAGCAGGACCCGGTCGTCGTGCTCAAGCGCGCCCTGGACAACGTGCGCCCCGCGCTCGAGGTCCGCTCCCGCCGCGTCGGCGGGGCGACCTACCAGGTGCCGGTCGAGGTGCGCCCCGTGCGCGCCACGACCCTCGCGCTGCGCTGGCTGACCGACTTCTCCCGCGCCCGTCGCGAGAAGACGATGACCGAGCGGCTCATGAACGAGATCCTCGATGCCTCCAACGGCCTGGGGGCGGCGGTCAAGCGCCGCGAGGACATGCACAAGATGGCCGAGTCCAACCGGGCCTTCGCGCACTACCGCTGGTAGTCCGGGACCGTCCGCCGGCCCGCCCCTGCTCGGGGCGGGCCGCGGGCACCGACGCTAGACCGACAAGGGGCGTACACCTGTGGCACTTGACGTGCTCACGGACCTGACCAGGGTCCGCAACATCGGCATCATGGCGCACATCGATGCCGGCAAGACGACGACCACCGAGCGGATCCTGTACTACACCGGGATCAACTACAAGATCGGTGAGGTCCACGAGGGCGCGGCCACGATGGACTGGATGGAGCAGGAGCAGGAGCGCGGCATCACCATCACGTCCGCGGCGACGACCTGCTTCTGGAAGAACAACCAGATCAACATCATCGACACGCCCGGCCACGTCGACTTCACCGTCGAGGTGGAGCGCTCGCTGCGCGTGCTCGACGGCGCGGTGGCCGTCTTCGACGGCAAGGAGGGCGTGGAGCCCCAGTCCGAGACGGTCTGGCGCCAGGCCGACAAGTACGACGTGCCGCGCATCTGCTTCGTCAACAAGATGGACAAGCTGGGCGCCGACTTCTACTTCACGGTGAAGACGATCGTGGACCGGCTCAAGGCGCGGCCGCTGGTCATCCAGCTGCCGATCGGCTCGGAGCACGCGTTCGTCGGCGTCGTCGACCTCGTCGAGAACCGTGCGCTCGTCTGGCGCGGCGAGACCGCCCTGGGCGAGCACTACGAGACCGAGGACGTCCCGGCCGACATGGTCGAGCTGGCCGCGAAGTACCGCGCCGAGCTCATCGAGGCTGTCGCCGAGACCGACGAGGAGCTGCTCGAGAAGTACCTCGGCGGCGAGGAGCTGACGGTCGCCGAGATCAAGGCGGGCATCCGCAAGCTGACGATCTCGTCGGAGGCCTACCCGGTGCTCTGCGGCTCGGCGTTCAAGAACAAGGGCGTGCAGCCCATGCTCGACGCCGTCGTCGACTACCTGCCGTCGCCGCTCGACGTGCCGTCGATCGCCGGCCACGACGTCAAGGACGCCGCGGTCGTCGTCGAGCGCCACGCGGACGCCTCGGAGCCGTTCTCGGCCCTGGCGTTCAAGGTCGCGGCCCACCCGTTCTTCGGCAAGCTCACCTACGTCCGGGTCTACTCCGGCAAGGTGGCGACCGGCGCACAGGTGTTCAACTCGACGAAGCAGAAGAAGGAGCGCATCGGGAAGCTCTTCCAGATGCACGCCAACAAGGAGAACCCCGTCGACGAGGCCCAGGCCGGGCACATCTACGCGTTCATCGGGCTCAAGGACGTCACCACCGGTGACACCCTGTGCGACCCGGGCGCGCCGGTGGTCCTGGAGTCGATGACCTTCCCCGAGCCCGTCATCGACGTGGCGATCGAGCCGAAGACGAAGGCCGACCAGGAGAAGCTGTCGACCGCCATCCAGAAGCTCGCCGAGGAGGACCCGACCTTCCGCGTCCGCCTGGACGAGGAGACTGGTCAGACGGTCATCGGCGGCATGGGCGAGCTCCACCTCGACATCCTCGTCGACCGCATGCGTCGCGAGTTCAAGGTCGAGGCGAACGTCGGCAAGCCGCAGGTCGCGTACCGGGAGACCATCCGCCGCAAGGTGGACAAGTACGACTACACGCACAAGAAGCAGACCGGTGGGTCGGGCCAGTACGCGAAGGTCCAGATCACCATCGAGCCGCTGGAGTCCGAGGACGGAGCGCTCTACGAGTTCTCCAACGCCGTGACCGGTGGGCGTGTGCCGCGCGAGTACATCCCGAGCGTCGACCAGGGCATCCAGAACGCGATGCAGCAGGGCATCCTCGCCGGGTTCCCCATGGTGGGCATCAAGGCGAGCCTCATCGACGGCGCGTACCACGAGGTCGACTCGTCCGAGATGGCGTTCAAGATCGCCGGGTCCATGGCGTTCAAGGAGGCGGCCCGCAAGGCCGACCCCGCGCTCCTCGAGCCGATCATGGCCGTCGAGGTGCGCACGCCCGAGGAGTACATGGGCGACGTCATCGGCGACCTCAACTCCCGACGCGGCATGATCCAGTCCATGGAGGACGCCACCGGCGTCAAGGTGGTCCGGGCTCACGTGCCGCTCTCGGAGATGTTCGGGTACGTCGGTGACCTGCGGAGCAAGACGCAGGGCCGTGCGGTGTACTCCATGCAGTTCGACAGCTACGCCGAGGTCCCTCGCAACGTGGCGGACGAGATCATCAAGAAGACCCGGGGCGAGTAGTCCTCCTCCGGTCCATTCCAGCAACACAAAAATCCGATCCGGAGGACAACCCGGTCGTCGTCTACGCTAGGCCGGCGACCAGGGGCACTCTCTAGCAAGTCCTGAGGAGGACTCACAGTGGGCAAGGCGAAGTTCGAGCGGACGAAGCCGCACGTCAACATCGGGACCATCGGTCACGTCGACCACGGCAAGACGACGCTGACCGCCGCGATCTCGAAGGTGCTGCACGACAAGCACCCCGACCTCAACCCCTTCACGCCGTTCGACGAGATCGACAAGGCGCCCGAGGAGAAGCAGCGCGGTATCACGATCAACATCGCGCACGTCGAGTACCAGACCGACAAGCGCCACTACGCGCACGTCGACGCTCCCGGTCACGCCGACTACATCAAGAACATGATCACCGGCGCGGCCCAGATGGACGGCGCGATCCTCGTGGTCGCCGCCACCGACGGCCCGATGGCCCAGACGCGTGAGCACGTCCTGCTCGCCCGTCAGGTCGGCGTCCCCTACCTGCTCGTCGCCCTCAACAAGGCCGACATGGTGGACGACGAGGAGATCCTGGAGCTCGTCGAGGTCGAGGTGCGCGAGCTCCTCTCCGCGCAGGGCTTCCCGGGCGACGACGTCCCGGTGATCCGCGTCTCGGCGCTCAAGGCGCTCGAGGGCGACCCGGAGTGGGTCAAGACCGTCGAGGCCCTCCTCGACGCCGTCGACGAGAACGTGCCGGACCCGGTGCGCGACATCGACAAGCCGTTCCTCATGCCGATCGAGGACGTCTTCACCATCACCGGCCGCGGCACCGTCGTGACCGGCCGTGTCGAGCGTGGCCGCCTCAAGGTGAACGAGGAGGTCGAGATCGTCGGCATCAAGGAGAAGTCGATCAAGACCACCGTCACCGGTGTCGAGATGTTCCGCAAGACGCTCGACTACGCCGAGGCCGGCGACAACACGGGCCTCCTGCTCCGCGGCACGAAGCGCGAGGAGGTCGAGCGCGGCCAGGTCGTCGTGAAGCCGGGCTCGATCACGCCGCACACGGTGTTCGAGGGCCAGGTCTACATCCTGGGCAAGGACGAGGGTGGGCGTCACAACCCCTTCTACTCGAACTACCGCCCGCAGTTCTACTTCCGGACCACGGACGTCACCGGCGTCATCACGCTGCCCGAGGGCACCGAGATGGTCATGCCCGGCGACAACACCGAGATCCACGTCGAGCTGATCCAGCCCATCGCCATGGAGGAGGGCCTCGGCTTCGCCATCCGCGAGGGTGGCCGCACCGTCGGCTCGGGCCGCGTCATCAAGATCATCAAGTGAGCCGGGCCCTTCGGGGCTGCTGACCCACCGGGAGGGCCCGGGCGCCACGGCGCCCGGGCCCTTTCGTCTGCGGTCCCGGTCCGTTCCGGCACCGCCGGTGGGCTCGTCGGCCGCCCGCGGAGCGGATTGGCTTTCTCCGACCTCGTCTGGCACACTTGCCGGGTTGCCCGCTCGGGTGTGGTGCGTTCGCGCGCCTCGCCTCGGCTGGGCGAAGACGTGGAGAGCTCACCTGCCCCGGGGTCACCCGGAGGTGACGGGCTCGACCGCAACCACCGACCCGGTACCGGAAGGTACGCCGCCAACGGTGTGTCGCGCAGAGCGACACGCCCGAGTGCGGGGGTCGGACGGACCGGTTCGAACGACAGAGAGAAGTAGACGACGCCATGGCGGGACAGAAGATCCGCATCCGGCTCAAGTCCTACGACCACGAGGTCATCGACAGCTCGGCGCGCAAGATCGTCGACACGGTGACCCGCGCGGGTGCGCAGGTCGTGGGCCCGGTGCCGTTGCCGACGGAGAAGAACGTCTTCTGCGTCATCCGGTCGCCCCACAAGTACAAGGACAGCCGCGAGCACTTCGAGATGCGCACGCACAAGCGGCTGATCGACATCATCGATCCCACGCCGAAGGCGGTCGACTCGCTCATGCGTCTCGACCTTCCCGCGGACGTGAACATCGAGATCAAGCTCTGATTCGCTGGGAAGGACGCACTCACATGGCAACCCAGCAGACTGCGCGCCCCGTCACGGCGCTGCTCGGCACCAAGCTCGGCATGACCCAGGTGTGGGACGAGGCCGGTCGCCTCGTCCCCGTCACGGTCGTCGGCGTGGGGACGAACGTCGTGACGCAGGTCCGCTCCGCCGAGGTTGACGGCTACGCCGCGGTTCAGCTGGCCTACGGCCAGATCGACCCCCGCAAGGTGAACAAGCCGCTCAAGGGCCACTTCGAGAAGGCCGGGGTCACCCCGCGCCGGCACGTGGCCGAGATCCGCACGCCGAACGCCACCGACTACACGCCCGGCCAGGAGATCACCGTCGAGGTGTTCGGAGCCGGGCAGTCGATCGACGTCTCCGGCACCACCAAGGGCAAGGGCTTCGCGGGCGTCATGAAGCGCCACGGGTTCAAGGGTGTCTCCGCCTCGCACGGTTCGCACCGCAACCACCGCAAGCCCGGGTCCATCGGCGCGTGCGCCACCCCGAGCCGTGTGCTCAAGGGTGTCCGCATGGCCGGCCGCATGGGCAACGAGCGGCAGACCACCCAGAACCTGACCGTGCACGCGATCGACGCCGAGAAGGGCCTGCTGCTCGTCAAGGGCGCCGTCCCGGGCCCCAAGGGTGGCGTCGTCGTCGTCAAGACCGCCTCGAAGGGTGCGTGACCACCATGAGTGACACGCTCACCGTCGACGTCCTGGACAGCAAGGGGGAGAAGGCCGGCCAGGCCGAGCTCCCCGGCGAGGTCTTCGACGTGCAGACGAACGTCCCCCTGATCCACCAGGTCGTCGTCGCCCAGCTCGCCGCCGCGCGGCAGGGCACGCACGACGCGAAGACCCGTGGTGAGGTCAGCGGCGGCGGCAGGAAGCCGTACAAGCAGAAGGGCACCGGCCGCGCCCGTCAGGGCTCGACCCGCGCCCCGCAGTTCGCCGGCGGTGGCACCGTCCACGGCCCGCAGCCGCGCGACTACAGCCAGCGGACCCCGAAGAAGATGAAGGCCGCGGCGCTCCGCGGTGCCCTCTCGGACCGCGCCCGTGCCGGCCGCGTGCACGTCGTCACCGGCTTCGCCGCCGGCGTCGCGCCGTCGACGAAGGCAGCCGTCAAGGTGCTGGACAACCTGTCCGGCCGCCGCAGCGTGCTCGTCGTCGTCGAGCGGGACGACGAGGTCACGTGGAAGTCGCTGCGCAACGTCGAGCGGGTCCACCTGCTCGTCGCCGACCAGCTCAACACCTACGACGTGCTCGTGAGCGACGACGTGGTGTTCACCCAGGGTGCCCTGGACGCCTTCCTCGCCGGGCGCAAGGCCAAGGAGGAGACGAAGTGACCACCGTCGGCAAGGACCCGCGCGACATCCTCATCGCGCCCGTCGTCTCCGAGAAGAGCTACGGCCTCCTCGACGAGGGCAAGTACACGTTCCTCGTCGACCCGCGCGCCAACAAGACCGAGATCAAGATCGCGGTCGAGCAGGTGTTCGGCGTGAAGGTCGACTCGGTCAACACCGCGAACCGTCAGGGCAAGGCTCGCCGGACCCGGTTCGGCATCGGCCGTCGCAAGGCCACGAAGCGTGCGATCGTCACCCTCCGCGAGGGCTCGATCGACATCTTCGGCGGACCGGTCGGCTGAGCGGCCCGGAAGGACATCTGACATGGCTATCCGTAAGTACAAGCCGACGACCCCGGGTCGCCGCGGTGGCTCCGTCGCCGACTTCGCCGAGCTGACTCGGTCGGAGCCGGAGAAGGCGCTCGTCCGCCCGCTGTCCAAGTCCGGCGGTCGCAACTCGTCCGGCCGCGTGACCACCCGCCACCACGGCGGCGGTCACAAGCGCGCCTACCGGGTGATCGACTTCCGCCGCAACGACAAGGACGGCGTGCCGGCCAAGGTCGCGCACATCGAGTACGACCCGAACCGCACGGCGCGCATCGCGCTCCTGCACTACGCCGACGGCGAGAAGCGCTACATCCTCGCGCCGAACCGGCTGAACCAGGGCGACCGCGTCGAGTCGGGTCCCACGGCGGACATCAAGCCCGGCAACAACCTGCCGCTGCGCAACATCCCGACCGGTACGGTCATCCACGCCATCGAGCTGCGGCCCGGCGGCGGTGCGAAGATCGCCCGCTCGGCCGGTGCCTCCGTGCAGCTGGTCGCGAAGGACGGGCCGTACGCCCAGCTCCGCATGCCGTCCGGCGAGATCCGCAACGTCGACCTGCGCTGCCGCGCGACGGTCGGCGAGGTGGGCAACGCCGAGCAGGCCAACATCAGCCTGGGCAAGGCGGGGCGCTCGCGCTGGAAGGGCGTCCGCCCGACCGTCCGCGGCGTCGCGATGAACCCGATCGACCACCCGCACGGTGGTGGCGAGGGCAAGACCTCCGGTGGCCGTCACCCGGTCAGCCCGTGGGGTCAGCCCGAGGGCCGCACCCGGCGTCCGAACAAGCCGAGCGACAAGCTCATCGTGCGCCGTCGGCGCACCGGCAAGAAGCGCTGACAGGAGAGCAGGAGCACATGCCTCGCAGCCTCAAGAAGGGCCCCTTCGTCGACGGCCACCTTCAGAAGAAGGTGGACGTCCAGAACGCGGCCGGCACGAAGAACGTCATCAAGACGTGGTCGCGCCGTTCGGTCATCACGCCGGACTTCCTCGGCCACACGTTCGCCGTCCACGACGGCCGCAAGCACGCCCCGGTGTTCGTCACCGAGTCGATGGTCGGCCACAAGCTCGGCGAGTTCGCCCCGACGCGGACGTTCCGCGGCCACGAGAAGGACGACCGGAAGGGCCGCCGCCGCTGACGCGGCGACGCCCATCCGGCAGAAGGAGACAACGATGGAAGCCATGGCGAAGGCGCGGTTCGTCCGCGTCACGCCCCTGAAGGCACGCCGCGTCGTGGACCTCGTCCGTGGCAAGAACGCCGGCGAGGCCGTCAACACGCTGCGGTTCGCCCCGCAGGCCGCGGCCGAGCCGGTGCGCAAGACGCTGCAGTCCGCGATCGCGAACGCCGTCGAGGGCGCGCGCCGCAACAGCGAGCGCCTCGACGAGGCGGACCTGGTCGTCTCGGAGATCTACGTCGACGAGGGCCCCACGCTCAAGCGGTTCCGGCCGCGGGCGCAGGGCCGTGCCGGCCGGATCCTCAAGCGCACGAGCCACATCACCGTGGTCGTCTCGGTCCCCGAGAAGGCCGCCAGCAAGGGAGGGACCCGCTAGTGGGCCAGAAGGTCAACCCGCTCGGGTACCGCCTGGGCATCACCACCGACCACCGTTCGCGGTGGTTCGCCGACTCGACCAAGGCCGGTCAGCGGTACCGCGACTACGTCCGCGAGGACGTGCAGATCCGCAAGCTCATGAGCACGGGTCTGGAGCGCGCCGGCATCGCCAAGGTCGAGATCGAGCGCACCCGCGACCGCGTGCGCGTCGACATCCACACCGCCCGCCCGGGCATCGTCATCGGGCGTCGCGGCGCGGAGGCCGACCGCATCCGCGGTGAGCTCGAGAAGCTCACCGGCAAGCAGGTGCAGCTCAACATCCTCGAGGTGAAGAACGCCGAGCTCGAGGCGCAGCTGGTCGCCCAGGGCATCGCGGAGCAGCTGGCGAGCCGTGTCTCGTTCCGCCGCGCGATGCGCAAGGGCATCCAGTCGGCGCAGCGCGCCGGCGCCAAGGGCATCCGCGTGCAGGTCTCGGGCCGCCTCGGCGGCGCGGAGATGAGCCGCACGGAGTTCTACCGCGAGGGTCGCGTGCCGCTGCACACGCTGCGCGCCAACATCGACTACGGCCTGCACGAGGCCCGCACCACCTTCGGCCGCATCGGCGTCAAGGTGTGGGTCTACAAGGGCGACGTCACCGAGAAGGAGTACGCGCGCGAGCAGGCGACGCAGGCTCCTCGGCCGTCGCGCGGCCCGCGGCCCGAGCGCGGCGACCGCCCGGAGCGGGGCCCCCGCACCGGTGGCCGTCGGCCCGAGCGCGAGCAGGCCCCCGCCGAGGCGGCGGCCGACGCCCCCACCGAGACCGGAACGGAGGCCTGAGCCATGCTCATCCCGCGCAGGCTGAAGCACCGCAAGCAGCACCACCCCGACCGGCACGGTGCCGCCAAGGGCGGCACCACGATCTCCTTCGGCGACTTCGGCATCCAGGCCCTCGAGCCCGCCTACGTCACCAACCGGCAGATCGAGGCCGCTCGTATCGCGATGACCCGCCACATCAAGCGTGGCGGCAAGGTCTGGATCAACATCTACCCGGACCGGCCGCTGACGAAGAAGCCCGCCGAGACCCGCATGGGTTCCGGCAAGGGCTCACCCGAGTGGTGGATCGCCAACGTCAAGCCCGGCCGCATGCTCTTCGAGCTGGCCGGTGTCCCGGAGCCCCTGGCGCGCGAGGCCATGCGCCGCGCGCAGCACAAGCTCCCGATGAAGACCCGTTTCGTGGTGCGTGAGGGAGGTGCCAGCTGATGGCCATCGGAACCCAGGGCCTGGCGCCGAGCGAGCTGGACGCGTTCGACGACGAGCGTCTCGTCGCCGAGCTGAAGAAGGCCAAGGAGGAGCTGTTCAACCTGCGCTTCCAGTCGGCCACCGGCCAGCTGGAGAGCCACGGCCGGCTCCAGGCCGTGCGGCGCGACATCGCCCGGATCTACACGATCCTGCGCGAGCGCGAGCTCGGCATCCGTACTGCTCCGAGCCCGAGCGAGTGAGGCGACGTTGAACACCAAGAACGAGTCGACGACGGCCACGGCCGAGCACCGCGCGTACCGCAAGACGCGCCGCGGCTACGTCGTCAGCGACAAGATGGACAAGACCGTCGTGATCGAGGTCGAGGACCGGGTCAAGCACCCGCTCTACGGCAAGGTCATGCGGCGTACGAGCAAGGTCAAGGCGCACGACGAGGCGAACTCGGCGGGCATCGGCGACCTCGTGCTCATCATGGAGACCCGGCCGCTGTCCGCCACCAAGCGGTGGCGGGTCGTCGAGATCCTCGAGAAGGCCAAGTAGTCACGGTCTGAAGTTGCCCGCGGGGGCGTCTCGCCCCCGTGTGCTTCACGGCAACGACACGTTCGGACAGGCTCGGGCACCGGTGACGGTGACCCGAGAACCCGCCAGACGACAGGAGTGAGGAAATGATCCAGCAGGAGACGCGGCTGCGCGTCGCCGACAACACGGGTGCCAAGGAGATCCTCTGCATCCGCGTTCTCGGTGGCTCGGGTCGCCGCTACGCCGGCATCGGCGACGTCATCGTCGCCACCGTGAAGGACGCGATCCCCGGTGGCAACGTCAAGAAGGGTGACGTCGTGAAGGCCGTCGTCGTGCGCACCCGCAAGGAGCGCCGCCGTCCCGACGGCTCGTACATCAAGTTCGACGAGAACGCCGCCGTGATCCTCAAGAACGACGGGGAGCCCCGTGGGACGCGCATCTTCGGCCCGGTGGGCCGCGAGCTGCGCGACAAGAAGTTCATGAAGATCATCTCGCTGGCCCCGGAGGTGCTCTGACCATGGCCAAGATCAAGAAGGGCGACCTGGTCGTCGTCATCTCCGGCAACCGCGCCGACCGCGGCAAGCAGGGCCGGGTGCTCGAGGTGCTCACGGAGTCGCAGCGCGTCGTCGTCGAGGGCATCCACCGGGTGACCAAGCACACCAAGATGAACACGACGCAGCGCGGCACCCGCACGGGCGGCATCGAGATCGTCGAGGCCCCCATCCACATCAGCAACGTGATGCTCGTCGACCCGGACACCAAGAAGGGCACCCGGGTGGGCTACCGCACCGAGCAGATCGAGCGCGACGGGAAGCTGAAGACCGTCCGGGTCCGCGTGGCCAAGCGCTCCGGTAAGGACATCTGATGTCGCAGACCACCATCGAGACCCCGGACACCCCGCGGCTCAAGACGAAGTACGCGGACGAGATCAAGCCGGCGCTCCTGGCGCAGTTCGGCCACGAGAACGTCAACCAGGTGGCCAAGCTGGTCAAGGTCGTCGTCAACATGGGCGTCGGCGAGGCCGCGAAGGACTCCAAGCTCATCGAGGGCGCCGTCCGCGACCTGACCGCCATCACCGGCCAGAAGCCGATGGTGACCAAGGCCCGCAAGTCCATCGCGCAGTTCAAGCTGCGCGAGGGCATGCCGATCGGCGCGCACGTCACGCTCCGTGGCGACCGCGCGTGGGAGTTCCTCGACCGGCTGCTGTCGATCGCCCTCCCGCGCATCCGCGACTTCCGCGGCCTGTCGGACAAGCAGTTCGACGGCCACGGGAACTACACGTTCGGCCTGACCGAGCAGTCCGTGTTCCACGAGATCGACCAGGACCGGATCGACCGCGTGCGCGGCATGGACATCACCGTCGTCACGACGGCAACGACCGACGACGAGGCACGGGCCTTCCTCCGCGCGCTCGGCTTCCCGTTCAAGGAGAACTGACATGGCGAAGACCGCCCTTGTCAACAAGGCGAACGCGACGCCGAAGTTCGGCGTGCGCGGGTACACGCGCTGCCAGCGGTGCGGGCGTCCCCGTTCCGTGTACAAGAAGTTCGGCCTGTGCCGGATCTGCGTGCGCGAGATGGCCCACCGGGGCGAGCTCCCCGGCGTCACCAAGAGCAGCTGGTAAGCATCCGTACGACGTCGGTAGGTCCGCTGCGGGCGTGAGCCCGCTCGGATACCCCGGCGAGAAAGGGGCGACGCCCCATGACCATGACCGACCCGATCGCAGACTTCCTCACGCGGCTGCGCAACGCGAACACGGCCCACCACGACACGGTCGTGATCCCGTTCTCGAAGCTGAAGTCGCACATCGCGGAGATCCTGCAGGCCGAGGGCTACATCGCGGGCTGGATCGTCGAGGACGCCCAGGTGGGCAAGAACCTCGTCGTCACCCTCAAGTACGGCCCGAACCGCGAGCGTGCGCTCGCCGGCGTCAAGCGCGTGTCCAAGCCGGGCCTGCGCGTGTACGCCAAGTCGACCAACCTGCCGAAGGTGCTCGGCGGCCTGGGCGTGGCGATCCTGTCCACGTCCTCCGGCCTGCTCACCGACAAGCAGGCAGCCAAGAAGGGCGTGGGTGGGGAAGTCCTCGCCTACGTCTGGTGAGTCCGAGGACGGAAGGAGAACAGCCATGAGCCGTATCGGCAGGATCCCCGTCCCGGTCCCGGCCGGCGTGGACGTCACCATCGAGGGCAACGTCGTGACGGTGCAGGGGCCCAAGGGCACCCTGACCCACACGGTCGCCACCCCCATCCAGGTCGCGCGCGACGAGGCGGGTTCGCTCGTCGTGACCCGGCCCGACGACGAGCGCCTGTCCCGCTCGCTGCACGGCCTGACCCGCACGCTGCTGGCCAACCTGGTCACGGGCGTGACGCAGGGCTACAGCAAGACGCTCGAGATCGTCGGCACCGGTTACCGCGTGCAGGCCAAGGGCGCGAACCTCGAGTTCGCGCTGGGCTTCTCGCACCCGGTGACGGTCGAGCCCCCCGAGGGCATCACCTTCACGGTCGAGACCGCGACGCGCTTCGTCGTCGCCGGCATCGACAAGCAGCAGGTGGGCGAGGTCGCCGCGAACATCCGCAAGATCCGCAAGCCCGAGCCGTACAAGGGCAAGGGCGTGAAGTACCAGGGCGAGGTCGTGCGTCGCAAGGTCGGAAAGGCTGGTAAGTAAGCCATGGCGATCAGCATCAAGGGCAAGGGCAAGCAGATCGCGCGCCAGCGGCGGCACCTGCGCCTGCGCAAGAAGGTCGTCGGCACGGCCGCGCGTCCGCGCCTCGTCGTCACCCGGTCCGCTCGGCACGTCGTCGCGCAGGTCGTGGACGACGGCCTGGGCCGCACCATCGCCTCGGCGTCGACCCTCGAGGTCGACCTGCGGGCGACCGAGGGCGACAAGACCGCCAAGGCGCGCAAGGTCGGCGAGCTCGTCGCCGCGCGCGCCAAGGCCGCCGGCGTCGAGGCGGTCGTCTTCGACCGCGGTGGCAACAAGTACCACGGCCGGGTGGCCGCGGTGGCGGACGGTGCCCGCGAGGGAGGGCTCGAGCTATGAACCACGCCGGGACCCAGCCGCTCGAGACGAAGAAGAGGATCCACTGATGGCTGCTGGACCACGCAGCAACACCACTGCCGGCGGGCAGGGCGGCGAGCGTCGCGAGGGCGGCGAGCGTCGCGAGCGCCGCGACGGCGGTCGTCGGCAGGAGGCTGCCGAGAAGAGCGCGTTCGTCGAGCGCGTCGTGACCATCAACCGCGTCGCCAAGGTCGTCAAGGGCGGTCGCCGGTTCAGCTTCACGGCGCTGGTCGTCGTCGGCGACGGCGACGGCACGGTCGGCGTCGGCTACGGGAAGGCCAAGGAGGTGCCCGCGGCGATCGCCAAGGGCGTCGAGGAGGCGAAGAAGAACTTCTTCCGCGTCCCCCGGATCCAGGGCACCATCCCGCACCCCGTCCAGGGTGAGGCCGCGGCCGGCGTCGTCTACCTGCGGCCGGCCTCGCCGGGTACCGGTGTGATCGCCGGCGGCCCGGTGCGCGCCGTCCTCGAGTGCGCCGGCATCCACGACGTGCTGACGAAGTCGCTGGGGTCGTCGAACTCCATCAACATCGTCCACGCCACCGTCGCGGCCCTCAAGGGCCTCGAGCAGCCCGAGGCGGTCGCGGCGCGCCGCGGCCTGCCGCTGGACCACGTGGTGCCGGCCCCGCTGCTGCGGGCGCAGGCCGCGGGTCGGGCCGCCGCGGCGGCCGCGAAGGCGGGTGCGTGATGGCCCGTCTCAAGGTGACCCAGACCCGGTCCGCCATCGGCGGCAAGCAGAACCAGCGCGACACGTTGCGCACCCTGGGCCTCAAGCGGATCGGCGACGTCGTCGTCAAGGAGGACCGCCCTGAGATCCGCGGCATGGTCCGCACGGTGCGCCACCTCGTCGCGGTCGAGGAGGTCGAGTGAGCATGGCCGACGAGAACAAGGCCGAGGACACGACGGAAGCGAAGCCGGTCAAGAAGGCCGCCGCCAAGCCCGCCGCCGAGAAGGCCGCCAAGCCGGCAGCGAAGCCTGCCGAGAAGGCGGAGGCCGTCGAGGCCAAGCCGGCGCGCACGACGAAGGCTGCCGCGGCGAAGGCCGAGGCCGCCGAGCCGAAGGGCGCCGCCAAGGCGACGGTCAAGGCCACGCCCAAGGCCACCGCGAAGGCCGAGCCCACCGCCGCCGCCAAGAAGGCGGCGGAGGAGGCGGCGAAGCCCGGTGCCGGCGGCGTGCTCCGGGTGCACCACCTGCGTCCGGCGCCGGGGGCCAAGACGGCCAAGACCCGCGTCGGCCGCGGTGAGGGCTCCAAGGGCAAGACCGCGGGCCGCGGCACCAAGGGCACGAAGGCCCGCTACCAGGTGCCCGAGCGCTTCGAGGGTGGGCAGATGCCGATGCACATGCGGCTGCCCAAGCTCCGTGGCTTCAAGAACCCGTTCCGCGTCGAGTACCAGGTGGTCAACCTGGACAAGATCTCGGCGCTGTACCCGAACGGGGGCGACGTCACGGTGGCCGACCTCGTGGCCAAGGGCGCGGTCCGCAAGGGCCAGCCGGTCAAGGTGCTCGGCACGGGCGAGCTGACGGTCAAGGTCTCCGTGGCGGTCGACGCGTTCTCCGCGTCCGCCAAGGAGAAGATCGAGGCTGCCGGCGGCTCCGTCGTCGCGCAGGACTGAGGAAACTGACGTTCGTCCGGGGGCCGCGGTGGCTGTGCTGCCGGGGCCCCCGGACGTTCCCGGCATCGGCTAGGGTGCGCGGGGTGCTCGTGAGGTGTCACGAGCGGGCCGGCCAGGGCATCCTGGTCGGAGCGGAACCCGCTTTCGGGCGGTACCAGGAGGTCAGGTGCTAGGCGCATTCGTGCGGGCGTTCCGGACGCCCGACCTGCGGCGCAAGCTGCTGTTCACCATCGGGATCATGGTGGTGTTCCGGTTCGGCTCGTTCCTGCCGACGCCGGGCGTCTCGTACCCGAACGTGCAGACGTGCGTCTCGCAGACCAAGGCGAACGACCTGCTCGGGATCGTCAACCTGTTCAGCGGTGGAGCGCTGCTCCAGCTGTCGGTGTTCTCGCTCGGGATCATGCCGTACATCACCGCGAGCATCATCATCCAGCTGCTCCGCGTGGTGATCCCGAAGTTCGAGGAGCTCCACCAGGAGGGTCAGTCCGGCACCACGAAGCTCACGCAGTACACCCGCTACCTGACCATCGGCCTGGCGGTGCTGCAGTCGACGACGATCATCGCGCTGGCGCGGTCCGGCAACCTGTTCCAGGGCTGCTCCGTCGACGTCATCCCGAACTCCAGCTGGATGGTGCTGACGATCATGGTCATCACCATGACGGCCGGCACCGGCCTCATCATGTGGCTCGGCGAGCTCATCACCGAGCGCGGCGTCGGCAACGGCATGTCGCTGCTGATCTTCACGTCGATCGCGGCGCGGTTCCCCTCCAACATGTGGTCGATCGCGGGCGGCGACGGCGGTGCCGGCAAGTTCATCGCGGTGCTGGCCATCATCATCGTGGTCATCGGGCTCGTCGTCTTCGTCGAGCAGTCGCAGCGCCGGATCCCCGTGCAGTACGCCAAGCGGATGGTGGGCCGCCGGATGTACGGCGGGTCGAGCACCTACATCCCGATCAAGATCAACATGTCGGGCGTCATCCCGATCATCTTCGCCTCCTCGCTGCTGGCGGTCCCGGGCCTCATCGCGCAGTTCGGCAACCCGCAGCAGGGCTGGGTGCAGTGGATCAGCCGCTACCTCGCCAACCAGAGCTCGCCGCTGCACATCACGCTGTACGCGCTGCTCATCATCTTCTTCTGCTACTTCTACACGGCGATCACGTTCAACCCGGACGAGGTCTCCGACAACATGAAGAAGTACGGCGGGTTCATCCCCGGCATCCGTGCCGGGCGTCCCACGTCGGAGTACCTGGACTACGTGATCACCCGCATCACGGCCCCGGGCTCGCTCTACCTGGCGTTCGTCGCCCTGGTCCCGACCATCGCGTTCGTCGTGCTCAAGGTCGGGACGAACATCCCCTTTGGCGGGTCGTCGATCCTCATCATCGTTGGTGTCGGGCTTGAGACGGTCAAGCAGATCCAGTCGCAGCTGGAGCAACGACACTACGAAGGGTTCTTGAGGTGAGCGTTCGTCTCGTGCTGTTCGGTCCGCCCGGAGCCGGCAAGGGCACCCAGGCGGCCCGGCTGTCGGAGCGCCTGCGCGTCCCGGCGATCTCGACCGGCGACATCTTCCGGGCGAACATCGCCGGCGGGACGGAGCTGGGGCGCAAGGTCGTCGCCTACACGTCGAGGGGCGCGCTGGTGCCCGACGAGCTGACCGACGCCCTGGTGCGCGACCGGCTGGCGCGGCCGGACGCCGAGGCGGGCTTCCTCCTCGACGGCTACCCGCGCAACGTGGCGCAGGTCGAGGCGCTGGACGCGATGCTGGCGGACGCCGGCACCCCGCTCGACGCGGTGGTCGAGATCACCGCCGACCCGGAGGCCGTCGTCGACCGGCTGCTCAAGCGCGCGGCGATCGAGCGACGGGTCGACGACACCGAGGACGTCATCCGGCACCGTCTCGACGTGTACGCCGACCAGACGGCGCCGATCGCGAAGGTCTACGCCGACCGCGGGCTGCTCGTGCAGGTGGATGGCATCGGGGACCTCGACGAGGTGACCGAGCGTCTGGTGCGGGCGATCAGCCCCGCCCTCGCGCACTGACCGCGTCACGCGTGGCCCGCGAGCGCGTCCAGATCAAGACGCCGGAGCAGGTGCGCGCCATGCGGCGCGCCGGTCTCGTCGTCGCCGACGCCCTGGACGCGGTGCGCGCGGCCGTGCGGCCGGGCGTGACGACGGCCGACCTGGACGCCGTCGCCGAGCGGGTGATCCGCGGCGCCGGCGCCACGCCGTCGTTCCTCGGGTACTTCGACTACCCGGCGACGCTGTGCGTGTCCGTGAACGACGAGGTGGTCCACGGCATCCCCGGCGCGCGCGTGCTCGAGCCCGGTGACGTGGTGTCGGTCGACTGCGGCGCGATCGTCGACGGGTGGCACGGCGACAGCGCCTTCAGCACGGTGCTGCCGCCCGCCGACCCGCAGGACGTCGACCTCGTCGCGACCACCGAGGCCGCGATGTGGGCCGGCATCGCCGCGCTGCACGGCGCCGCGCGCACGTCGGCGGTGGGCCAGGCGGTCGACGACCTGGTCGGCGACCGGTTCGGGATCGTCGAGGAGTACGTGGGACACGGGATCGGGACGGCGATGCACCAGCCGCCGGACGTGCCGAACTACCGCTCGCGGGACCGCGGTGCACGGGTGCAGCCCGGTCTCGTCGTCGCCGTCGAGCCGATGCTCACCCGGGGCGGACCGGACACCCACGAGCTGGCCGACGGCTGGACGGTGACGACCGACGACGGCTCGCGCGCCGCGCACTGGGAGCACACCGTCGCGGTGCTGCCCGACGGCCGGCTCTGGGTGCTCACCGCGCGGGACGGCGGGGCGGCCGGGCTGGCGCCCTGGCTGCCGACGGGCGGCGTGGCCGCCGGCGCCGATGGGGTATGATCGCTCGTTGGTGTGTGCCGTCCCTTGACTGTGCCCGGAAGACGGGAGTTGGGGCGTGAGCACACCAGTCCACGTGTCGTCGTCCGCCATCCGGCGTGACCCGGGCGTGGGCGCGCCGTTCGGATCGAGGGTAAGCGGAGGACATGGCGAAGAAGGACGGGGTCATCGAGATCGAGGGCTCGGTGGTCGAGGCGTTGCCGAACGCGATGTTTCGCGTGGAGCTGAGCAACGGGCACAGGGTTCTCGCGCACATCTCGGGGAAGATGCGCCAGCACTACATCCGGATCCTCCCCGAGGACCGCGTGGTGGTGGAGCTGAGCCCCTACGACCTGTCCCGCGGTCGCATCGTCTACCGCTACAAGTAGGCACACGAGCAACGTCGTCGACCGCCCCTGGGCGGGACGGACGGCGGCGATGGGAAACACGATGAAGGTCAAGCCGAGCGTCAAGAAGATCTGCGACAAGTGCAAGGTGATCCGCCGGCACGGTCGCGTCATGGTGATCTGCGAGAACCAGCGCCACAAGCAGCGCCAGGGCTGAGCAGCCTCACCGCCGGCCCGTGAGGGCCGGACCAGCGCACCGCCGCTCCGGGTTCGTCGTCCGACGAGGCCCGGTGAACCCCCGGCTCGGAGGCCGGGGCCCGTGACAGCGGGAGGACGGTGCGGCAGACCTCCGACGAAGTACAGGAGCCATCAGGCACATGGCACGTCTTATCGGCGTGGACCTCCCCCGCGAGAAGCGGGTAGAGATCGCGCTCACCTACATCTACGGGGTCGGTCGCACGCGCGCGACCGAGACCCTGACGGCGACGGGCATCAGCCCGGACATCCGGGTCAAGGACCTCGACGACGCCCAGCTGGTCACGCTGCGTGACTACCTCGAGGCGAACTTCAAGCTCGAGGGCGACCTGCGCCGCGAGGTCGCCGCCGACATCCGCCGCAAGGTCGAGATCGGCTGCTACCAGGGCCTGCGCCACCGCCGCGGCCTGCCGGTGCGTGGTCAGCGCACCAAGACCAACGCCCGCACGCGCAAGGGCCCGAAGCGCACCGTGGCCGGCAAGAAGAAGGCCGGGCGCAAGTAGCCCCGCCGGCACGCCCCGTAGACCTGAGGAAAGAAGCAGATGCCCCCTAAGACCCGCTCCACCGCGAGCACCGCGCGCAAGCCGCGCCGCAAGGAGAAGAAGAACGTCTCCCACGGCCAGGCGCACATCAAGAGCACGTTCAACAACACCATCGTCTCCATCACCGACCCGTCCGGTGCGGTGATCGCGTGGGCGTCCGGCGGCGACGTCGGCTTCAAGGGCTCGCGCAAGTCGACGCCGTTCGCGGCCGGCCTGGCCGCCGAGGCGGCCGCGCGCAAGGCCCAGGAGCACGGCATGCGCAAGGTCGACGTCTTCGTCAAGGGCCCGGGCTCGGGCCGCGAGACGGCGATCCGCTCGCTGCAGTCTGCCGGCCTCGAGGTCGGCTCGATCCAGGACGTGACGCCGCAGGCGCACAACGGGTGCCGCCCACCCAAGCGCCGCCGCGTCTGACCAGCCGTTCCCAGCACGTGAGGCCGGCCCGGTGGACCGAGACCGGGCCGGCCTTCAGCAGTTGACTGCGGAGCGTCATATGGCGGACGCCCGCGGAGAGGAAACCCCACCGTGCTCATCGCACAGCGCCCCACCCTGACCGAAGAGGTCATCTCGGAGTACCGCTCCCGGTTCTCCATCGAGCCGCTCGAGCCGGGCTTCGGCTACACGCTCGGCAACTCGCTGCGTCGCACGCTGCTCTCGTCCATCCCGGGCGCGGCCGTGACGAGCATCCGCATCGACGGCGTGCTGCACGAGTTCTCGACGGTTCCGGGCGTCAAGGAGGACGTCACCGAGCTCATCCTCAACATCAAGAGCCTCGTGGTGTCGTCGGAGAACGACGAGCCCGTGGTGATGTACCTGCGCAAGCAGGGTGCCGGCGAGGTGACCGCGGCGGACATCGTGCCGCCGGCCGGTGTCGAGGTGCACAACTCCGACCTGCACCTGGCGACCCTCAACGACAAGGGCAAGCTCGAGATCGAGCTGACCGTCGAGCGCGGCCGCGGCTACGTCTCGGCCAGCCAGAACAAGTCGATGGACGCGGAGATCGGCCGGATCCCGGTCGACTCGATCTACTCGCCGGTGCTCAAGGTGACGTACAAGGTCGAGGCGACCCGCGTCGAGCAGCGCACCGACTTCGACAAGCTGGTCGTCGACGTCGAGACCAAGCCGGCGATCAGCCCGCGGGACGCGCTGGCCTCGGCCGGCAAGACCCTGGTCGAGCTGTTCGGCCTGGCCCGCGAGCTCAACGTCGAGGCGGAGGGCATCGAGATCGGCCCGTCGCCGACGGACGCGGCCCTCGCCGCGGACCTGGCGCTGCCGATCGAGGACCTGCAGCTGACGATCCGTTCGTACAACTGCCTCAAGCGCGAGGGCATCCACACGGTGGGCGAGCTCGTCGCCCGCTCGGAGGCCGACCTGCTCGACATCCGCAACTTCGGTGCCAAGTCGATCACCGAGGTCAAGGAGAAGCTGGCCGAGCTGGGCCTGGCGCTCAAGGACAGCCCGCTGGACTTCGCGACCGGCGACGCCTACTACGGCGACGACGAGGCGGACTTCTCGGACGACGAGCAGTACTGAAGCCGGGGAACGCGGACGGGACCGACGGTGCCGGCCGCGTAGCCCATCACAGAACCAAGGAGTGAGAAGACCATGCCCACGCCCACCAAGGGTCCCCGGCTCGGTGGCGGACCGGCGCACGAGCGGCTGATCCTCGCGAACCTCGCGACGCAGCTGTTCGAGCACAAGCGGATCACGACGACCGAGGCCAAGGCCAAGCGCCTGCGCCCGCTCGCCGAGCGCCTCGTCTCGTTCGCCAAGCGCGGTGACCTGCACTCCCGCCGTCGCGTCATGACCGTCGTCAAGGACAAGGGCGTCGTGCACGTCCTGTTCACGGAGATCGCGCCCGCGATGGCCGAGCGCAACGGCGGCTACACCCGCATCGTCAAGGTCGGCCCCCGCAAGGGCGACAACGCCCCCATGGCGGTCATCGAGCTCGTGCTCGAGCCGGTCTCGCCGAAGCAGGCCGTCGTCCGCGAGGCGACGAAGGCCACCGCCAAGGCCGCGCCGAAGCCGACGGCGATCGAGGTCGTCGAGGAGGCTCCGGTCGAGGAGCCCGTCGCCGACGCCGAGGCTCCTGGCGACGAGACGGTGATCGAGGAGGCCGCCGGCGAGGAGGCCCCAGCCGAGGCCGACGAGACCGTCGCGGACGAGGCCGACAAGGCCTGACCCGACCGATCGCGTCGAAGGCCCGGACCCGCCAGGGTCCGGGCCTTCGTGCATGGTGGAACGCGTTGCCCGGGGCCCGGCCTCACCGCTCGGCGGCGATACTTCGACGTAGCGACAGGGCGGTGCAGGGCGCACGCATGCCGTCGACGACGCGGGAGGGCGTGACGTGGCCAGCGGGGGCGCGAGCACGGTGCCGGCCGGGGACGTGAGCCGGACCGGGCCGGGCGGGCTGCCCGTCGTGTTCCTCCACGGCCTGCGGACCAGCCGGACGATGTGGCGCGCGCAGCTGGCGACCGTCGCGGCGTTCGGGCATCGGGCGCTGGCGGTGGACCTGCCGGGTCACGGGGAGCGGACCGACGAGCCCTTCACGCTCGACGGCGCGGTCGAGGCCGTGCGGGCGGCGGTCGACGAGGTCGGCGGCCGGGCGCTCGTCGTCGGGCTCTCGCTCGGCGGCTACGTCGGCATCGCGCACGCGGCGCGGCACCCGGAGCAGGTGGCGGGCCTCGTGGCGGCGTCGTGCTGCACGCGCCCGCACGCCGCGGTGGTGGGCGCCTGGGACCTCGCCTCGCACCTCATCCTGCGGCTGCCGGACGGTGGGGCAGGGCTCAACGACCTGTTCGTCCGGCTGGCCCTCCCACCGGCGGGAGCGGCCGACGCGGGCGCCGGGGGCTTCGCGCTCGGGGTGATGAGCCCGGTGCTGCGGGCGCTGCGGGGCGTCGACGTGCTGGGCGACCTGCGCCGGGTCGTGGCGCCGGTATGGCTCGTCAACGGCCGGTTCGACCACTTCCGCGGCGAGGAGCGGGCGTTCCTCGCCGCCTGCCGGGACGGCCGCCTGGTCGTCGTCCCCGGAGCGACGCACCTGGTCAGTCTCGTCCGCCCGACGCGGTTCGGCCGTGCGGTGCTCGAGGCCCTCGCCGTGGCCGAAGAGCGGGAGCGCGTGGCTACTCGGTGAGCGTCCAGGCACGCACGCCGCCGACGATGCCCGCCTCGTTCGGCACGACGACGACCTCGTCGCCGAGCCGGTCGAGCACGGCCGCCGTGATGCGGCGCGCGTTGCCGCCACCCAGGTAGACGCGGTCCCAGCGGAACACCGGCCGGAGCCCCTCGACGACCCGCCGCACCCGGCGCGACCAGAGCGCGTCGCCGAGGCGGACACGCTCGGGCTGGCCGATGTACTCGTCGTACGTGGTGCCCCAGCGGACGGGCGCGTGCGACCACTCGAGGTGCGGTGCGATCCGGCCGCCGTCGAAGAGCGCCGAGCCCAGGCCGGTGCCGAAGGTCAGGACGAGCTCGACGCCGGTGCCCGAGACGACGCCGGCGCCGTGCACCTCGGCGTCGTTGAGGACGAGCGTCGGGGCCGACAGGCGTGCCTCGACGAGCGCCTGCACGTCGCACCCCGACCATGCGTCGACGAGCTCGGGCAGCACGGCGGACCGGGGACCCGACCGGGTCACGTAGTGCGGCGTCGCGACGACCACGCCGTGCCGGATCATCCCCGGCATGCCGACCGTCACGCGGTCGAACCGGGGGAGGTGCTCCGCCATCGCGGCGATCGTCTCGACGAGCCGCTCCGGGGGCAGCGGGTAGGGCGTCGGCACGCGGCCGGGCGGGGCGTGCAGCGTCCCCGCGGCGTCGAGGACGGAGGCCTTGATCCCGCCGCCGCCGCAGTCGACCGCGAGCGTGAACGGGGCGTGGTGGCTGTCCGGCACGCGGCCACGGTAGCGCCGACGGCTCCCCGTGGGGATGGCGGTGGCCGGCGCCGGGACGGGCCCGCGCAGCGGCTACGGTGGGCGCGTGACGAGCACCGACGACCTGGCGACGGCGTCGGGGGACACCGTGCCGGCGGTGCGGGTGCGGCTCGATCTCTCCTACGACGGCACCGGCTTCGCCGGGTGGGCGGTGCAGCCCGGCCTGCGCACCGTGCAGGGCACGCTCGAGGAGGCGCTCGCGACGGTCCTCGGCACCGAGCGCCGGGGGGAGGGCACGCCCCGGTTGACGGTCGCCGGGCGCACCGACGCGGGCGTGCACGCCCGCGGCCAGGTGGCACACCTGGACGTGACCCCCGAGGCCCTGGTGGCGGCGCGGGGCCGGTCGGGCCGGGACCCCTTCGTCGCCCTCGTCGACCGCCTCGGCGGCGTGCTGCCGGCCGACCTCGTCGTGCGCCGCGCCGGGCCGGCCCCGGACGGCTTCGACGCCCGGTTCTCCGCGCTGGGCCGCCGCTACGCGTACCGCGTGTGCGACGAGCACGGCCGGCGCGACCCGCTGCGGCGCGGTGAGGTGCTGTGGCGGCGCCGACCCCTGGACGTGACGGCCATGGACGCCGCGGCCCGCCTGCTGGTGGGGCGGCACGACTTCGCCGCCTTCTGCAAGCCGCGGCCGCACGCGACGACCATCCGCACGCTCGAGCAGCTCTCCTGGGCACGGCCCACCGAGGGCGCCGACGCGGGGCTGGTGGTGGCGACCGTGCGTGCCGACGCGTTCTGCCACTCGATGGTGCGGTCCCTCGTCGGGGCGTGCCTGGCGGTGGGCGAGCGGCGGCGGCCCGTCGACTGGCCGGCGGCCCTGCTGGCGGCCGGGGCGCGCGACGCCGCGGCGGCGGTCGTCGAGGCGCACGGCCTCACGCTCGAGGAGGTCGTCTACCCGCCGGACGACGAGCTCGCGGCTCGCGCCGAGCGCACCCGGGCGCGACGCAGCCCCGACGAGGCCCACACGCCCGACGGCGAGGGCTGCTGCGGCTGACGGTCGGCCGGCGGCCGCGCCCGGTCAGGAGCGCTCGTCGTCCGCCCGGTAGAGCGGCTCGTCGTAGTCGGGGTCCGGAACGAGGTGCACCGCCGCCTCCTCGGCGGTCGCGGCGCCGCCGGAGACGCCGACGTCGTGTGCGAAGGTGTCGGTGCCGCCGGACTCGACGGCCGTGTCGTCCTCCTCGAGCCGGCCCGCGCGGTACTGCTCGCGGTCGGGGGAGACGCCCTCGGGGGCGTCCCAGATGTCGGGCTCCTCCTGCGCGAGCCGCTGGTCGATCGTCTCGCGGTGCTCCTCCTCCCACGGGGTCTCGCCCCAGCGCGCGCTGCGCGCGTGCTCGGGAGGGGAGTAGCCCTCGTCGAGCAGGTCGTCCACGCCCCGCTCGAGCAGCATGTCGTCACGGGTCAGCTGATCGGCGTCGCCCTCGGATCCGAGCTCGCGATCCGCGCTGGTCGCCGGGGTCTCTTCCGTCATGGCTCCACCGTGGCACCGGCGGCGGCGGGCCGCCACCGCGCGCCGGGGGGCAGGTCAGGCCTGGTCACGGAGGTGCGAGCGGAGCGCCGCGATCTCGTCGTCGGTGAGATCGAGGGCCTCGAGCAGCAGCTGGTGGAGGCGACCGTCGGCCCGCTCCGCCGCGGCGTGCCACGCCAGGTGGTCGTCGGCCATCCCCGCGTGGTCGAGGAGCGCGACGAGGGTGGCGCGGTCCGGCGTCCAGCGGCGCCCGGCGCCCTGGCCGCCCGCCAGCGCCGTGAGGATGACGCGCTGCTGGTCGCGGAGCCGGCCGATCTCGTCGTCGAGCACCGTCAGGCGCACCGCCAGCGCCTCGACGAGGTCGGGCGTGGGGGAGGACAGCAGGCGACCGATCGCCTCGAGCGGCAGCCCGGCCGCCCGCAGTCGGCAGATCGCGGCGAGGCGGGCGACGTCGGCCGGGCCGTAGCGGCGGTACCCGGCCGACGACCGCTGCGGCTGCAGGAGGCCGAGGCGGTCGTAGTAGAGGAGGGTGGTGCGCGACAGGCCGAAGCGGGCGGCGAGCCGGCCGACGGTCACGCCGGCAGCATCGTCCCCGTCCGCAGGTAGTGCTCCAGCTGGCGGCGCCGCAGGTCCCACAGCGCGCGGCGCTCCTGCTCCGTGCCGTGCGCGGGCGCGCCCGGGCGGGTCGCCGTCGTCGTGCTCGCCAGGTCCACCCGCGTGCCCGCCCCGACGGGCGTCAGCGTGAACTCGAGCATCCCCACCGACCCGCCCGGGACGAAGATCGCGTAGTCGATCCGGGTCGGCGGCTCGTAGCGGGTCGTGATCCACGTCTCTCCCTCGCGGAGGAACACGCAGCCCAGCTCGGCGACGCCGCTGGTGCTGTGGACCATCGTGCACCGCCAGTCGGGGATCCAGTCGTACTCGACGACCGGGCACAGGAGCGGGAACACCCGCTCCGGGGCGGCGTCGAGGGTGAAGGTGATGTCGACCGCCGTGCGGGCGGCTCGTGTCGTGGTGGCCATGCCGACGAGCGTCGGCCGTGAAGCCGTAGACAGGTCAAGCCCGCGGATCAGGCGTCGACGGTCGCCCGCGACGGTGCGGGCGCCTGCCTGCCGACGAGGCGGCGGCCGGTGCGCCACACGACGACGCCGCTCACGGCGAACGCCCCGAGCATGACGAGCACTCCGACGTTGTGGGCCCCGCCCCCGCCCCACGCGCCGAGCAGGGTGTACGCGACCGACAGCGCGAGCAGCACCAGCCGGCCGCGGTTCCGGCTCCCGACCGCGGCCACGAAGAGGCCCCACGTCAGGTACCAGGGGTAGGTCGTCGGGCCGGAGAACGCGACGGCCATGAGGGCCCAGCCGACGCCGAAGTAGGCGGCCCGCTCGGGGCCCTCGGTGGCGTACCACAGCAGCCGTGCGGCGACGAGCGCCCCGGCCCCGGCCACCACCAGGCGGGCGACGGTCGTCGTGGCGCCCATGCTGTGGGTGTCGACCCCGGAGACTGCCTCGAGGATCCAGGCCAGCCACGTGCTGGGCGTCAGCCCGCTCTTGATCTGGCCGGGGACGGACAGCGCGCCGACCCAGCCGAACGCGTCCGGCACAAGCGCGACCGTCGCCAGCACGGTTCCGCCGGCGGCGCCGAGCACCTGCGCGAGCCGCCGCCGCAGCGCCTCCGGATCCGTGCGGCGCAGCACGTCGAGCCCGACATACCCGATGAGCACCAGGCCCGGCAGCTTGAGCATGCACGCCACGACGGCGACGACCATGGCGACGGTCGGCAGCCCGCGGCGGACGAGGAGCACCACCGCCACCGCCATCGCGCCGACGAGCACGTCGAGGTGCGCGCCGGAGACGACGTGCACCAGAAGCAACGGGTTGAGGGCGACGAGGACGAGCACGGACGCCCGCTCGCGCAGCGGCGTGGCCTCGACGGCCAGCACGACGGCGGCCGCCAGCCCGAACACCGCCACGGCGCGGATGAGCAGCACCGCGAGGCCGACGTGGGCCCCGGCGGCGGCCGCGAGCTCGCGCAGGAGCACCACCTGCAGCGGGCCGTAGGGGCTGGGCGAGTACTGCCACTCGCTGCTGACGGCCGTCGCGAACGACTCGTACGGGCCGTGCAGCCAGTTGGGGCCGAACGCGTAGGGGTTCATGCCGATCTCGGCGAGGCGGCCGACCGCGGCGTAGCTCTGGACGTCGAGGCTGCCGATGGGTCCGGCGAGCGTGAACGGCGTGGCCCAGGCGACGGCCACCAGGAGGATCGACCGCAGCCGGGGGAGCCGTGCACCGGCGCGCATCCAGGTGCGCGCCAGGTGCGCCCACACGATGCACAGTGCGGTGATCACGCCGACGACCGCGAAGCTCCACTCGGCCCGGTACGCCGTACCCGTGGGCCAGGCGCCCCACCACTGCGGCAGCGTGACGGCCTGCGGCACACCCGTACGGGACGCGACCAGGACGAGGACGACGACGATCGCCGCGCCGGCGGAACCCGCCAGCACCGCGGTGGATGCGGATGTGATCGCGGTGCGCCCTCGCGTCGCGGTCCGCACGAGGCGATCGACGCTCATGCAGTCCTCTCGGTCGCGGCCGGCCGGGCGGTCCCCTTGCCGTCCGCCGATGACCCCGACCGTCCGACGGTACCGGTCCGCGAGGCCCGGAGCGAATCGGGCCGACCCAGGTCTTCGACTGCTCACGCGCAGGTCAGGGGCGGGTCAAGGTGCCGTCAGGCGGTGGTCAGGGCGGGTGCGAGGAGTGCCAGCCGGGCGGCGAGCACGAGCATCACGGCGGCCACCGCGAGGTCCAGCACGCGCCACGCCCCGGGCCGTGCCAGCAGGGGGCGCAGGCGAGCGGCGCCGAAGCCGAGGCCGGTGAACCACAGCGCGCTCGCCGCGCCCGCGCCGGCGGCGAACCCCCACCGGAGGGCGCCGTGCTGCGCGGCCATCGCGCCGAGCAGCAGCACCGTGTCGAGGTACACGTGCGGGTTGAGGAAGGTGAGCCCGAGCGTGGTGGCCAGCACCGTGCGCACCGGCGCGGGTGCGTCGGTCGCGGGGTCGAGGCGCCCGGGCCGCAGCGCCCGGCGCACGGCGGCCGCGCCGAGCACGACGAGGAGCGCGGCGCCCGCGAAGCGCGCCACGGCCAGGGCGGCGGGGTGCCCGCCGACGAGCGCGCCGAGCCCGGCGGTGCCGGCGCCGATGAGCACCAGGTCGGCCCCGGTGCAGACGGCGACCACGGCGCCCACGTGCTCGCCGCGCAGGCCCTGCCGCAGGACGAAGGCGTTCTGGGCGCCGATGGCGACGATGAGCGAGAGGCCGGCGAGCAGGCCCTGGAGGACGACCACGCTCGGGACCCTAGGTCGAGGCCGGATCTGAAGGCCAGTTCATGTTTCTGTCGGACCTGTAGCGTGACTGCATGAAGTTCGACCCGGCGCAGCTCGAGGCCCTCGCGGCCGTCGTGGAGGCCGGCACGTTCGACGCCGCCGCGGCGGCGCTGCACCTGACGCCGTCCGCGGTGAGCCAGCGCGTGCGCGCCCTGGAGCAGCAGGCGGGCCAGGTGCTCGTGCTCCGCACGCGGCCGTGCCGGGCAACGTCCGCAGGAGCCGAGCTGGTGCGCCTCGCCCACCAGCTGGCCGCGCTCGACGCCGACGCCACCGCCGCGCTGGGGCTGGGCGCGGGGCCGGTCCGCGTCGGGGTCGCGGTCAACGCCGACTCCCTCGCGACGTGGTTCCCGGCCGCGCTCACCGGCCTCGGGGACCACCTGGTGATCGACCTGCACCGCGAGGACCAGGACCGCACCGCCCAGCTGCTGCGGGACGGCGTCGTCATGGCCGCCGTCACCGCCGACGCGGCCCCGGTGCAGGGCTGCCGGGTGCGCCCGCTCGGCGCGATGCGCTACCGCGCGATGGCGTCACCCGCGTTCGCGGCGCGGTGGTTCGGCGAGGGCGCGGCCGCGGCGTGGACCGCCGCGCCCGTGGTGGCGTTCGCGGCGGACGACATGCTGCAGCGCCGCTTCGTCGGGCAGCCCGAGCTCGGCCCCGAGCACCACGTCCCGTCGCACCCCGCCTACGTCGCCGTGATCGCCGACGGGCTCGGCTGGGGCATGGTCTCCGAGCACGAGGCGGACGCCTTCGCGCTGGCCGGGACGCTCGTCGACCTGGCGCCCGGCCGCTGGCTCGACGTCGCCCTGTACTGGCAGCGCTGGTCGGTGCGGGCGGCGCTGCTCGACGACCTCACCGGCCGCGTCGTCGCCGCGGCGGCCGCCGCCCTGCGCCCCGTGGCCTCGTCGTCCCCGGGGTCGTCCGCCCGTCCGCCCTCGCGCGCGTGAGCGTTTTGACCGTTCAAACCCCGCCCAGGTACCCTGGTCTGTCGTTGTGCGTCCGCTGCCGAGCACCGGTGACTTCTCACCACCGCGAGCCGACTGCGACACCGGTGCGATCCCACTCACCGGCAGACGCCCCGACAGCCCACCCCGGGTGGCCGGCTCACGCCGCCGCCCGAGGTACCGACACACGACGAGAAGGCCCACACCCGTGCGCACGTACACCCCGAAGCCCGGTGACGTCGAGAAGACCTGGTACGTCATCGACGCGACCGATGTCGTCCTCGGCCGCCTGGCATCCCACATCGCCACGCTGCTGCGTGGCAAGCACAAGCCCACGTTCGCCCCGCACGTCGACAACGGTGACTTCGTCATCGTCGTCAACGCGGCGAAGATCGCGCTGACCGGCACCAAGGCCGACACCAAGCTCGCCTACCGCCACTCGGGCTACCCGGGCGGCCTCAAGGCGATCCGCTACGCGGACCTGCTGGCCAAGCACCCCGAGCGCGTCATCGAGAAGGCCGTGGCGGGAATGGTCCCGAAGACCACGCTCGGCCGCCAGCAGCTCGGCAAGCTCAAGGTCTACGCAGGCCCCGAGCACCCGCACGCTGCGCAGCAGCCGAAGCCCTACGAGCTCACCCAGGTGTCGCAGCAGGCGTGAGCCGCTGCGAGGACGAGGAACCGAGGAACCCCGTGGCCGAGACCACAACCGACGAGTACGTCGAGGGCGAGCAGACGCCCACCACCTACACCAGCGAGACCGCGCCGGTCACCGGCCGCGGCCAGTCGCTCACCGCTCCGGGCCGCGCGCTCGGCCGCCGCAAGGAGGCCGTCGCCCGTGTCCGCCTCGTGCCGGGCACCGGCACGTGGACGATCAACGGCCGCACGCTCGAGGACTACTTCCCGAACAAGCTGCACCAGCAGCTCGTCAACTCGCCGTTCAAGCTGGTCGACGTCGAGGGTCGCTTCGACGTCGTCGCCCGCATCAACGGCGGTGGCGTCACCGGCCAGGCGGGCGCGCTGCGCCTGGGCATCGCCCGCGCGCTGAACGCGATCGACGCCGAGCACAACCGCCCCGCGCTGAAGAAGGCAGGCTTCCTGACCCGCGACGCGCGCGTCGTCGAGCGCAAGAAGGCCGGCCTCAAGAAGGCCCGCAAGGCGCCGCAGTACTCCAAGCGCTGACCCTCGGGTCGGCCGACGGCCCCGTGGACGACTACAGTCCACGGGGCCGTTCCGTTCTTCGCAGGAGGTTTCCGTGGCGCGACTGTTCGGCACCGACGGGGTGCGGGGCCTGGCGAACCGGGACGTCACCGCCGAGCTGGCGCTCGACCTGTCGGTGGCGGCGGCTCGCGTGCTCGGCACGAGCGGCGCGTTCCAGGGGCGGCCGCGCGCGGTCGTCGGGCGCGACCCCCGCGCCTCGGGAGAGTTCCTGTCCGCGGCCGTGGTCGCCGGGCTGGCGTCCGCCGGCGTGGACGTCGAGATCGTCGGCGTCCTGCCGACGCCCGCCGTCGCGTTCCTCACCGCCGAGTACGGCGTCGACCTCGGCGTGGTGCTGTCGGCGTCGCACAACCCCATGCCCGACAACGGGATCAAGTTCCTCGCCCGTGGCGGCCACAAGCTGGACGACGTGCTCGAGGACGCCATCGAGACGCACCGTGGCGAGGGCTGGGAGCGCCCGACGGGCGCGGAGGTCGGTCGCGTGACGAGCGACCCGGCGCGGGCGGCCCGCCACTACGTCCAGCACCTCGTCGGGACCATCGACACGGACCTGTCCGGCCTGCGCATCGCGATGGACTGCGCGAACGGCGCCGCGTCCGAGGTGGGGCCCGCCGCGCTGCGCGCCGCCGGCGCGGAGGTGCTGGTCATCAACGCCGCGCCCGACGGCCGGAACATCAACGACCGGGCCGGGTCCACCCACCCGGAGCAGCTGCAGGCGTTCACCGTCGCGGCCGGCGCCGACTTCGGCGTGGCGTTCGACGGCGACGCGGACCGGTGCCTGGCGGTGGGTCCGGACGGCGTGCTCATCGACGGCGACCAGATCATGGGCGTCCTCGCCCTCGCGCTGCACGAGCGGGGCGAGCTGGTGCACGACACCCTCGTCATCACGGTCATGAGCAACCTGGGGCTGCGGCTGGCGATGCGGGCGCGGGGGATCACGACCGTCGACACGGCCGTGGGGGACCGGTACGTGCTGGAGGCGATGCGCGCCAACGGCTACGCGCTGGGCGGTGAGCAGTCGGGGCACATCATCCTGGCCGAGCACGCCACGACCGGCGACGGCATCCTCACGGCGATGCAGCTCGCGGCGCGCGTCGCCGCCACCGGGCGCTCGCTCACCGAGCTCGCCGCGGTGGTCGAGCGGCTCCCGCAGACGCTCGTCAACGTGACCGGCGTCGACCGCACCCGCGTGGCCGCCGACGAGGCCCTGGCCCGGACGATCGCCGACGTCGAGGCGTCGCTCGGCGACACGGGCCGCGTGCTCCTGCGCCCCTCCGGCACCGAGCCGGTCGTGCGCGTCATGGTCGAGGCCGCCACGCAGGACGAGGCCGACCGGGCGGCCGCCACCCTCGTCGGCGCGGTGCGGGACCGGCTGGCCCTGTGAGCGGCGGCGACGCCGTCCGGGAGCGCGCGCTGCGGCTGGTCGACCTCGCCGCCCGGGACGCGCGCGGCATCGTCCCCCTCGTGCTCGCGGGCGACCCGGTGCTGCGCGCCGTGACCCTGCCGTACGACGGCCAGCTGGCCGACGACGAGCTCGCCGCCCTGCTGGACGTCATGCACCGCACCATGCGCGCCGCCCCCGGTGTCGGGCTTGCGGCGCCGCAGGTGGGCCTGTCCGTGGCGCTCGCCGTCGTCGAGGACCCGCTGGCCGACGAGTCCCGCGAGCGCGTGCCGGTGCCGTTCCGCGTGCTCGTCAACCCCCGCTACGAGGCGGTGGGCGACGAGCTCGCGAGGCACGAGGAGGGCTGCCTGTCGGTGCCCGGGTACGCGGCGGTCGTCGCGCGGCACCGTGGTGTGCACCTCGTCGGGCACGACGAGCGGGGCGTGGCGCTCGACGAGGAGCTCGTCGGATGGCCGGCGCGGATCGTCCAGCACGAGACGGACCACCTGGGCGGCACGCTCTACGTCGACAAGGCCGACCTGCGGACCCTGGCGGCCGTCGGCTGAGCCGCCGCGCGCGCCGGATCAGCCGCGGGTGACGGCGCCCGAGCCGCTGACGTGCGACGTCACGCGGGCGTCGCCCTGGTACGTGATGACGCCGGAGCCGGCGATCGAGGCGTCGAGGGAGTCCGTGGCCACCACGTGCGCGGAACCCGACCCTGCGATGCTCGCGCGCACGTCGCGCGCCTCGAGGCCCTGGAGGTCGGCTGCGCCGCTGCCGGGGATCGACGCGTCGAGCGTGCCGGTCCGGCCCGCGAGCCGCACGTGCCCGGACCCGGCGATCTCGACCGCCGTGCCGCCGGCCGTGACCTGGCCGACGAGGACCTCGCCCGAGCCGCCCACGCTCACGCGGAGGGCGTCGGCGTCGAGCGCGGTCAGGTCGATGCGCCCGGAACCGCGCAGGTCGAGCGTGGCGTCGCCGGTGCCCGCGGTGTCGCCGGTGACGGTCCCGGAGCCGCGCAGGGTGACGGATGACAGCGCCGGCAGCGTCAGGTCGTAGGTGATCGGGCCCGGGTCGCGCCAGCGGTGGTCCAGGTCGATGACCAGGGTGTCGCCCTTCACCTGCGTGGTCAGGTCGGGCAGCACGTCCTGGCCGGCGGTGATCGACAGCGACGGCTCACCGACGGACAACCGGACGTCGCCGCTCGCGCCGAGGTCGAGCGCCGTGACGGCCGACACCGTGCGGGTCTGCGTCGTCTGCGGGCCGCGCGCCGGGCCGCGGGTGTCGACGTACACCGAGCAGGCGGCGAGCGCACCGGCGGCCAGGAGCGCGAGGGGCACGAGCAGGATGCGGCGGGTCATGACGGTGGGCTCCAGTGACGGCGTGCGAATGGCTGACGGTGGCGATCCTCCTCATGCGCAGGGGTGGCGGCCATCGGTTGACGCCCTGGTTCCACCCTGACCGCGCCCTGAGGATCCCCTGTGGAGCGGCGTGACCACCCGGTGCGCCCCGGGGCCCGCCCGTACGCTGGGCGCTGATGCGCCCCTTCCTGTTCCTCGCCGTCCGGCCCGAGGACGGTGCCGCCGACGACGAGTACGCCGCCATGCTGCGGTGCACCGGCCTCGACGAGTCCCGGCTGCGCCGGGTCCGGCTCGAGCGGCACCCGCTCGGCGAGGTCGACCTCGACGACTGGTCGGGGATCGTCCTCGGCGGCGGCCCCTTCCAGTCGAGCGACGCACCGGAGGCCAAGTCGGCCGTGCAGCGCCGCGTGGAGGCCGACCTGGCCCGGCTGCTGGGCGTCGTCGTGCCCGCGGACTTCCCGTTCTTCGGTGCGTGCTACGGGGTCGGGACGCTCGGCACGGCGATCGGCGCGGTCGTCGACCGCAGGTACGGGGAGCCGGCCGGCGGGGTGCAGGTGACGCTGACCGAGCAGGGGCGCGCCGACCCGGTGCTCGGCGTCGCGCCACCGGTGTTCGGCGCCTTCGTCGGCCACAAGGAGGCGATCGCCGCGTTGCCCCCGCACGCCGTGCCGCTGGCCACCTCCGCGGCGGCGCCGGTCCAGGCCTTCCGCGTGGGCACCCGGGTCTACGCCACCCAGTTCCACCCCGAGCTCGACGTCGAGGGGCTGGTCGCGCGGGTGCGGACGTACCGCGACGACGGCTACTTCCCGGCCGACGAGCTCGACCGCGTCATCGCGGCCGCTCGGGCCACCGGCATCCGGGAGCCACCGAACCTGCTCGGCCGGTTCGTCGAGCTGTTCGCCCGCCGGTGAGGCCCCTGATCCTTGCCCTGACCCGACCCTGAATCAGCCCTGCGACGGTTCCACGGGTCCACGGAGCGCCGTACGGTGAGCCCGGTCAGCAGGGCTGGCAGCAGGGCCGACACAGGGGGGAACCGTTCGTGGAGGCGTGGGCGCTGGGGCTGGCCGGGTCGCCGTGGGTCCTCCTCGTGATGTACCTCTTCGCGACCGTGGACGGGTTCTTCCCACCGATCCCCAGCGAGTCGCTGGTCATCGCGCTGGCGGCGCTGTCGGTGGCGCCGGGCGACCGCCCGGCGCTGCTGCCGGTGATCCTCGTGGCGGCCGCCGGCGCGTTCACGGGTGACCAGATCGCCTACACGATCGGCGGCCGCGTCGACGTGCGCCGCCTACGCATCTTCCGCGGCCCCCGGTCGCAGGCGGCCCTCGACTGGGCGCAGCGGGCGCTGACGGAGCGCGGCGCGTCCTTCATCATCGCGGGCCGGTACATCCCGGTCGGACGGGTGGCGGTCAACATGACGGCCGGCGCGCTGCACTTCTCGCGGCGGACGTTCGTCGGGCTGGACGCGGTCGCCTCGATCACGTGGGCCTGCTACGGGGCGGCGATCGGGGTGGGCGCCGGGCGCGTGCTCCAGGGGCACCCGATCGTGGCGATGCTCGCCGGCGTCGTCGGCGGCATGGTGATCGGGCTGCTCGTCGACACGGCGCTCGGGTGGTGGGTGCGCGGCCCGAGGCGTCCGGCCACCCGATCCGGCCCCCTCCGCTAACGATCCGGGCACGCCCGCTAACGATCCGGTGTCATCGGGTCACCCTCCCGGGTGACGCCCGTACCCTCGAACGGGCCGACGAGGACGGCGGCCCTCCCCGCACACCGCGTGGCCCCCTCGAGGGGTCCGTCGCGGCGTGCCCTGGAGAGGAGAGCCGATGGTCCGGGCCGGCCGTGCGCGTGCGGGTGCGGTCGCCGGCGCCGCGCTGCTCGTGGCCGTCGCGGCGGCGTGCAGCCCGGCCGCCGCTCCGGGTACGCCCCTGCCGACGGCCGTCGTCGTGCCCCAGGCCGACTGTCTGGCGCCGGCGGTCCTCGACCGGCTCGGCCTGACGCTCGATCCCAGCCTCGCGGCCAGGGCGACCCACGCGCCCGACCTCACCGCCGGCCGCGTCCCGGCCGGCTTCGTGGCGACGAGCGTGGTGCAGTGCCAGGTCGGCGGCCAGATGCGTGACAGCGCCGGCACCTGGACCGCGGTGACCGTCACCTCGCGCGAGGGGTCGGCGGCCGACGTGGCGGCGCTGGTCGCGGCGCTCGACGGCACGGCCAGGCGCACGGGTGCGGCCGACGTCGCCACCTCGTGCGGCCCCGACGCGGCACCGGTGGTGCTCTGGCTGCTCGACACGATGGATCGCGCCGTGCTCTCGGACGTCGCGGTCGACGGCTGCGGCGGCGTCGGCGACCAGGTCCGCGCCGCCCTGGAGCGGATACCCGTGACGGGCGCGGTCGACCAGCCGGTGGCGCTCGTGGCGGCGGCGCGCTGACGCCTACAGCTTGCGCAGCCGTACCCGCTGCACGGCGTGGTCCGCGCCCTTGGTGAGCACCAGCGTCGCGCGCCCCCGGGTCGGCCGGATGTTCTGCTCGAGGTTGGGCGCGTTGATCGAGTCCCAGATGGTGCCGGCCATCGCGACCGCCTGCTCGTCGGTCAGCGCGGCGTACCGGTGGAAGTACGACTCCGGCTGGGCGAACGCCGTCGACCGCAGGCCGAGGAACCGGTCGATGTACCAGCGCCGCACGTCCCGCTCGCGAGCGTCGACGTAGATCGAGAAGTCGAAGAAGTCGCTCACGGTGAGGCTCGAGCGGCCCTGGGCCGTCACACGCGCCGGCTGGAGCACGTTGAGCCCCTCGACGATGAGCACGTCCGGGCGGTGCACGACGATCCGGCGGTCCGGGACGATGTCGTACGTCAGGTGCGAGTACACCGGCGCGGTCACCTCGGCGTTGCCAGCCTTGACCTCCTGCACGAACCGCAGCAGCGATCGCCGGTCGTACGACTCGGGGAAGCCCTTGCGCTCCATCAGCCCGCGCCGCTCCAGCTCGGCGTTCGGGTAGAGGAAGCCGTCGGTCGTCACCAGCTCGACGCGCGGCGTCGTGGGCCAGCGCGCGATGAGCTCGCGCAGCAGCCGGGCCACGGTCGACTTGCCGACCGCGACCGAGCCCGCGACGCCGATGACGAACGGCGTGGGGTCCGGTCGTTCGCGCAGGAAGGTCGTGGCGGCCTGGTGCAGGCCGCGCGTCGCCTGGACGTGCAGGTCGAGCAGCCGGGTCAGGGGGCGGTAGACGGCGTCGGCCTCGGGCAGGTCGATCGGGTCGCCGAGCCCGCGCAGGCGCTCGACGTCGGCCTCGGTGAAGGGCAGCGGCGTGGACTCCGCCAGGCGCACCCAGGCCGCGCGGTCCAGGTCGACGTACGGGGACGGCGCGGGTGCTGGCTGCACGGGACGATCCTGCCACGGGCACGGTCGGCCCCCGGACGAGGTCCGGTTACCCTGGTCGGCATGTGCGGGATCGTGGGGTACGTGGGGAGCGCCGCGCCATCGGGCAGGCCGCTCGAGGTTGCGATCGAGGGGCTGCGGCGCCTCGAGTACCGCGGGTACGACTCGGCCGGGGTCGCGCTCGTCGCGCCCGGCGAGCCGCTGGCGGTCGCGAAGAAGGCCGGCAAGCTCGCCAACCTCGTCGAGGAGCTCGACGCCCACCCGCTGCCGGCCGCCTCGGCCGCCATCGGCCACACCCGGTGGGCGACGCACGGCGGCCCCACCGACACCAACGCCCACCCGCACGTCTCGGGCAAGGTCGCCGTCATCCACAACGGCATCGTCGAGAACTTCGCCGAGCTGCGCGACGAGCTGACGGCCGCCGGGATCGAGCTCGTCTCGGAGACGGACACCGAGGTCGTCGCGCACCTGCTCAACCGGGCGTACGACGAGGCCGGCGATCTCGCGGTCGCGATGCAGCGCGTCGCGCGGCGGCTGGACGGGACCTTCACGCTGCTGGCCGTCCACGCCGACGCGCCGCACCTGGTCGTCGGCGCCCGCCACGACTCGCCGCTCGTCGTCGGCCTCGGCGTGGGCGAGAACTTCCTCGGCTCCGACGTCGCGGCCTTCATTGCCCACACCCGCAATGCGATGGAGCTGGGCCAGGACCAGGTGGTGACCATCACGCCGGACGACGTGGCGGTGACGGACTTCGACGGGAACCCCGCGCAGGCCCGCCGCTACGTCGTCGACTGGGACGCGAAGGCGGCCGAGAAGGGTGGCTTCCGCTCGTTCATGGACAAGGAGATCCACGACGAGCCCCAGGCGGTCGCGGACACGCTCCTCGGGCGTACCGACCGGGCCGGCAGGCTGACGCTCGACGAGATCCGGATCGACGAGTCCGTGCTGCGGGCGGTCGACAAGATCGTCGTCGTCGCGTGCGGCACGGCCGCGTACGCGGGCCACGTCGCCAAGTACGCGATCGAGCACTGGTGCCGCATCCCGGTCGAGGTCGAGCTGGCCCACGAGTTCCGGTACCGCGACCCGGTGGTCGACGAGCGGACGCTCGTCGTGGCCATCTCGCAGTCGGGCGAGACGATGGACACGCTCATGGCGGTGCGCCACGCGCGGGAGCAGGGCTCCCGCGTGCTGGCCATCGTCAACACGCACGGCTCGACGATCCCGCGGGAGTCGGACGCGGTGCTCTACACGCACGCCGGCCCGGAGATCGCGGTCGCCTCCACCAAGGCGTTCCTCGCCCAGATCACGGCCACCTACCTGCTGGGCCTGTACCTCGCCGAGCTGCGCGGCAACATGTTCCACGACGAGGTCGCCGCGATCCTCGCCGAGCTGCGCGCCGTGCCGGGCAAGATCCAGCAGGTGCTGGACCGCTCCGGGCGCATCCGCGAGGTCGCGCGGTTCATGGCCGACACCCCGAGCGTGCTGTTCCTCGGCCGCCACGTGGGCTTCCCCGTGGCGATGGAGGGGGCGCTCAAGCTCAAGGAGATCGCCTACATCCACGCCGAGGGCTTCCCCGCGGGGGAGCTCAAGCACGGGCCGATCGCGCTGATCGAGCCCGGGCAGCCGGTGTTCGTCGTCGTGCCCTCGCCGCGCGGGCGGGACGCGCTGCACTCCAAGGTCGTCTCGAACATCCAGGAGGTCCGCGCCCGCGGCGCCCGCACGCTCGTCATCGCCGAGGACGGCGACGAGGCGGTGCTGCCCTACGCCGACGAGGTGTTCTCGGTGCCGCAGACCCCGACGCTCCTCGCGCCGCTCGTCTCGGTGGTGCCGCTGCAGATCTTCGCGTGCGAGCTGGCGACGGCGAAGGGGCTGGACGTCGACCAGCCGCGCAACCTCGCGAAGTCCGTCACGGTCGAGTAGCCCCGATGGAGCTCCGGGCGGCGCAGGCGGACGTCGAGGCGATCAGCCGCGTCTACGCCCGCCGGTTCGGCGTGGAGCGCAGCGACGACTGGCTGTTCCTCAAGCTGACCGAGGAGGTCGGCGAGCTGACGCAGGCGTACCTCGCGCGCGGCCGGCGCTCGCGCTCGGAGGGGTCCGACGATGCCTTCCGTGACGAGGTCGCCGACGTGCTGGCCCACCTGCTCCTCATCGCGGAGCGGTTCGGCATCGACCTCGACGACGCGCTCGAGGCCAAGTGGTTCCGGTGGCGCCACCTGCTCGACGAGGGTTGATCCGTACGACGCAACGTCATACGCTTCGTCACATGACGGTGCTCACGGTCCGGGTGGACTCCGCGGTGGAGCGCGCGCTGGAGTACCTGCTGTCGCAGCGCGTCGGCGAGACCCGGTCCGACGTGGTGCGGGAGGCGATCCTCGCGGCGGAGAAGGCGGCCCGCCGCGCCCGCATGCGCGAGGAGAGCGCCGCGCTGGCAGCCGACCCGAAGGAGCGGGCGGCGGCGAAGCTTCTCCCTGCGGAGATGGCCGAATACAGTGCGTGGTGACGTCTACCACCTGAGCGCCCCTCGGGGGGCGAAGGGGCACGAGCAGCAGGACGTGCGATACGCCGTCGTCGTGCAGTCGGACGACCTCCTCCTGTCGACCTGGCTCGTCGCGCCCACGTCCACGTCGCGAGGCCCGGCCGGCTTCCGCCCTGAGGTCGTCGTCGACGGTCGGCGAACCCGCGTCCTCCTCGAGCACACGCAGGCGGTTGATCCCGAGGTTCGACTGGGGGCCTTCGCGGGCCGCCTCTCCGCAGCCGAGCTGGCAGCCGTCGACGACGCGTTGCGGCTCGTCATGGGCCTGGACTGAGGCCGCCGTGATCGTCGGGGTGGGGATCGACGTCGTCGACGTGGCGCGGTTCGTCCAGGCGCTCGAGCGGACGCCCGCGCTGCGGCAGCGGCTGTTCACCGAGGTGGAGCGGGAGCTGCCGCCGGCCTCGCTCGCCGCGCGGTTCGCCGTCAAGGAGGCGGTCGCCAAGGCGCTGGCCTCGCCCGGCGGGATGCGGTGGCACGACGCGTGGGTGCCGGCCTCGGGGGGCCGGCCGCCCGAGCTGCACGTCGTGGGGACGGTCAGGGCTCGCGCGGACGCGCTGGGCGTCGCGCGGTTCCACCTGTCGATCTCGCACGACGCCGGCATCGCGGCGGCGGTGGTGATCGCGGAGGCGTGAGGGGCTGCCAGGTGCCTCCCAACGGCGGCCGCAGCCGGGCGCGCGTCAGGCGACGACGACCGGCCCGGCGGGACCGAGGTGGCCCCGCAGCATCGCCTGCGAGCAGTGCGCGAGCACCAGCGTGCCGTCGGCCGCCGCCGCGATGACCCCGCCGTCGCCACCGGGCACGACGAGGTCGTCGGCGATCGCGTCGCGCACCGCGTCGGCCAGCCCGGCGCCGGTCCAGCGCACCCGCGCCGCGACGTCGTGCGCCAGCGCGGCCCGCAGGAAGTACTCCCCGATGCCCGTGCCGGAGACGGCGACCCGCTCGTCCGCCCACGTGCCGGCGCCGACCACCGGGGTGTCGCCGATGCGGCCGGCCCACTGACCGGTGACGCCGCCGGTCGACGTCGCCGCGGCGAGCCGCCCCGCCGCGTCGCGCGCCACCGCGCCGACGGTGCCGTGGCCGACGCGCGGCTCGGTGAGCCCGGCCGGGACCGCGGGCGCAGTCGGGTCGGACGTGCCGGCCCGCAGCGCCGCCAGCCGGGCCGGGGTGACGAACCACGAGGGGTCGACCCGCTCCAGGCCGACCGCGTCGAGCCAGTCCGGACCCGGACCGGCCATCAGCACGTGCGGCGTCCGCTCCATGACGGCGCGCGCGGCCAGCACGGGGTGGCGCGCGAACCGGCTCGCGGCCACGGCCCCCGCCTGGGCTGCCGCCCCGTCGCACACGCAGGCGTCGAGCTCGGCGGTGCCGTCGACCGTCAGGGCGGCGCCGCGGCCGGCGTTGAACGCCTCGTCGTCCTCGAGCACCGCGACGGCTGCGCACACCGCGTCGAGCGCGGAGCCCCGGGCGGCCAGCACGGCGTCGCCCGCCGCCAGCGCGGCCCGCAGGCCCGCTGCCTGGGCGACCGCCCGCTCGGGGCCGTCGCGCAGCGGTCCGGCGCCGCCGTGGACGGCGAGCGAGAACGCGCCGTGGGGCGGCACCGTGGTCAGCTGGATCGGTGGCATGGTCCCCATCCTGCCGCCCACCGTCACGACGCCGCGGCCGGGCCCGCGCGCACGAGGTCGGACGCCAGGCCGTGGAGCGTGCGCAGCACGGCCTGCACCGCCGTGCGACGCAGCGCCTCCGGGCGGGCGAGCACGTCGACGTGGCGCGTGATCGACAGGGGTCGCGGCAGCGCCCGCAGCCGCAGCCCGGGGGAGCGGTAGGCGGCGCTCGTGTGGCGCGGCAGGAGGGCGACGAGGTCGCTGCCGGACAGCAGGGCCGCGGCGAGCGCGAACTCGTTGACCCGGTGCGCCACGACCGGCTCGGCGCCCGCCGCGGCGCCGATGACCCGCACGGCGTCGGCGAGCGGGAAGTCCTCGTGGACCGCGATCCACCGCGCGCCGCGCAGGTCGGCGGCGGCCAGCGGGCCGGGCGTGTCGAGCGGGTGGCCGGCCCGGAACGCCAGGTCGAGCGGCTCGGTGAGCAGCGGGGTCGCCACGACCTGGCGGGGCCACGGCGGCCCGTCGCCGAGCCGGTGCGCGATGACGAGGTCCAGGTCTGCGGCCAGCGGCGGGTACCCGCCCTCCTCGACGTCGTGGTCGTGGAGCTCGATCCGCGGGTGGCCGGGCACCTGCGCGGTGAGGAGCCCGGGGAAGAACGCGAGCGCGGCCGAGGAGAACGCGGACACGGAGACCGTCGCGCCCGCCTCGGCGAGGTAGGAGGAGACCGCGTCCCGGGCCGCGGCCAGGGCCGTCTCGACGTCCACCGCCGCGTCGGCGAGCGCCGTGCCGGCCCCGGTGAGCACGGTGCGCCGCCCGTCGCGCCGGGTCAGGGGCACGCCGGCGGAACGCTGCAGCGCGGCCAGCTGCTGCGAGACGGCGGACGGCGTGACGTGGAAGGCCCGCGCGACGGCCGCGATGCTGCCGCGGTCGCGCAGCTCGCGCAGCGCCCGGAGCTGAGCCACTTCCATCAGGTCAACCTAATGTGATAGTTGGCCAAGGGGCCACTTGTTCTTATGCCTTGCGCGAGTGAGGCTCGCCGGGTGCCCAGCAGCGCCCGCCTCACCGACGGCGTCCTCGTCGCCGTCGCCCTCGCGTGGGGCTCGACGTACCTCGCCACCAAGGAGCTGGTCCCCTCGGCGTCGTTCGCCCCCGTGCTCGTCGCCGCCCGCATGGCGGTGGCGGTCGCGCTGCTCGGCGTGTGGCTGGTGCTCCGCCGGGGGCGCGGGCGCGGGACGGCCGACGAGCTGCGCGGCGGCGTGGTCCTCGGCCTGCTCCTGGCGGCGGTGTTCGCGTGCGAGACCTACGGTGTGGCGATGACGTCCGCCACCAACGCGGGCGTCCTCATCTCGCTGACGATGATCCTCACCCCGCTCGCGGAGGGCCTCGTCCGCCGGCGGGCGCCCGGACGGGCGTTCCTCGGGGCGGCCGCGCTCGCCGTGGCCGGCGCCGTGCTGCTGGCCACCGAGGGCCACCTCGTCAGGCCCCGGCCCGGGGACCTCCTCGTCCTCGCGGCGGCGGTGCTGCGCGCCGGCCACGTGACGACGATGGGCGTCCTGCAGGACCGGCGGCCGCTCGACGTGCGGCGGCTGACGGCCGTGCAGCTGGCCACGGTGGCCGTCGTCTTCGCCGTGCTGACGGCGGCCGTGCGCGCGCCCGTCGGTGCCTTCGTCGCCCAGCTCGGTGGCGGGCGGTGGGCCGTGCTGGCGTACCTCGCCGTCGTGTGCACGGTGTTCGGCTTCGCCGCGCAGACGTGGGCCATCCAGCGCTCGTCGCCGAGCCACGTGGGCCTGCTGCTCGGGACCGAGCCGGTGTGGGCGGCGCTCGTGGGGCTTGTCGTCGCGCGCGACCGCATCGGCCCCGTCGGCGCCGTCGGCATCGTCGTCACGCTCGCGGCGGTGTCGCTGGCCCGGCGTCAGCCGAGGGTCACCGTCACGCGGACGGTCGAGCCGGCGGGGGCCACCGGGACAGCGGTGCCGGCCACCTCGACGCCGTCGACGGCGAGCGAGGCGACGCCGTGGGACACGTGCGAGGGGTTGCGCACCTCGATGAGGTAGGTCGCCCCCCGCCACGCCCGCTGCACGGAAAACCCGTCCCAGTCGTGCGGGATCGACGGGTCGACCACGAGCTCGGCCAGGCCCGGGCGGATGCCGAGCACGTACTTCGTCACGGCCGTGTACATCCAGCCCGCGGTGCCGGTCAGCCACGGGTTCTGCGCCAGCCCGTAGCGGGCGTGGTCGCGGCCGTAGACGAACTGGCAGTACACGTACGGCTCGGCCTGCCGGGTCTCGATGTCGTCGTTCTGCAGGTACGGGCAGATCGCGTCGTAGAACGCCACCGCCTCGTCGCCCCGCCCCAGGAGCGCCTCGGCGATGATCGGCCACGCGTTCGGGTGGCTGAAGATCGCGCCGTTCTCCTTGATCCCCGGGTACACGCGCGTGAGGAACCCGACCGTGTCGTCGACGTGCGTGAACGACGGCCAGTTGAGGTGGTTGCCGTAGGGGGACGCCAGCAGCTCGTGGACGGCGTCCATCGAGGCGAGGCCGCGCTCGCGGGTGGTCAGGCCGCCGATCACCGGCCACGCCTGGTGCTCGAGGAAGATCTTCCCCTCGGCGTTCGCGGCGGAGCCGATCGTCACCCCGGCACGCGTGATGCCGCGGCGCCACCACCGGCCGTCCCACAGCTGCTCGTCGGCGACCTGCTCCAGGCGGGCCAGCTCCTCGAGCCAGCGCGGCCGGTCCTCGTCGTGCGCGACCTCGAGGAACGCCCGGATCGCCCACGCGTGCAGGAACGTCACCAGGGCGGTCTCGCCGCCGCCGAGGTTGATGCCGTCGTTCCAGTCCGCGCGCAGGCCGAGCGCGACCCCGTTGGCACCCACCTGGGCGGCCGTGAACTCCAGCGCGCGCCGCAGGTGCTCGTACACCGTGCCCGACGAGCCCTCCGCGAAGGTGATCTCACGGTCCAGGAACGCCCGGTCGCCGGTCTCCTTGACGTACTCGACCACGGTCGGCACCAGCCACAGGTGGTCGTCGGAGCAGGTGTCCTCCAGGCCGTGGATCAGCGAGTCGCGCGATCGGCGGGGCACGATCGTCGGCGACGGGATGTCCGGCAGGCGCGGCGCGTCGGGGTCGAAGTCGTCGGGGTCGAACAGGTGCAGCCCGTAGCCGGCCTCGGTCTGGGCCCGCAGCAGCTGCGTGATCCGCCGCAGCGACGCCGCCGGGTTGGAGTGGATCACCGACATGCAGTCCTGCGCGGTGTCGCGGTAGCCCAGCCCCGACCGCCCGCCGACCTCGACGAACGAGGCGAACCGCGACCACACGACGCAGGTCTCGGCCTGGAGCAGGGTCCAGGTGTTGATGAGGGTGTTCATGCCCTCGTGCGGCGTGGCGATGCGCAGCCGGTCCTGCTTGCCGCGCCAGTGCGCCGCCAGGCGCGCCCGCTCGTCGTCCACCGTGGCCGGCGACGAGTACTTGGCCTTCATCGCCCGGCCGGCCGCGTCGCGCGAGCCGTAGCCGAGGACGAACGCCAGCCGCGCGGTCTCGCCCGGCGCGAGCGTGATCCGGTGGAGCAGCGCGCCGCAGTGGTTCTGCGTGGTGCCCTGCGAGCCGGAGCCGGTGCCGCGCTCCACCGCCAGCGGGTTGCGCTCGTCGCGGTAGGGCCCGACGAAGTCGTCGCGCATCGCGTCGAACGAGTCCGGCGTGCGCGACGAGGCGAAGTAGTGGAACGTCCACGGCTCGTAGTACGCGTCGCACTCGACGATGCCGTCGGCGTACGTGGCGCCCTGCGAGTACAGGGACATCTGCAGGTTCTCGTTGTCGACCGTGATGGTGTGGAACGAGAACTCGACGTAGCCGGTGACGGTGAGCGTGCGCTCGCGGTCCGTCCGGTTCGTCAGGCGGACGTCCCAGACCTCGCAGTCGTCGTCCAGCGGGACGAACACGGTCTGGTTCGCGTCGATGCCGCGGTAGGACGCCTCGAAGGTGGTGTAGCCGAGGCCGTGGCGCGTGGTCCAGCGGCCGGCGCTGCCGTCGTCGGGCACCGCCGCCGCGCCCGTGACGAACGGCTTGCCGACCGGCTGCCACGACACCGACCAGTGGTCCGCGGACTCGTCGTCCCGCAGGTAGACGTACTTGCCGGGCCGGTCGAGCGGCACGCCGTTCTGCCGGAACCGCGTGATGCGGCCGGTCTGCGCGGACCGGTAGTACGAGTACCCGCCGCCGTTGTGGGAGATGACCGTGCAGAAGTCCTTGCCGCCCAGGTAGTTGGTCCAGGAGACCGGGACGTCCGGGCGGTCGACGACGTACTCGTCGCCGGAGAAGTGGCCGTAGCGCATGGGTCCTCGGTGATCGTCGTCGGTGGGTCAGCCGTTGGCGGTGGCGAAGCCGCGCAGCCAGTCGAGCATCTCGTGGGCCTTCGCCTCGGTGTCCGCCTCGACCGTCAGCCGCAGCAGGGGCTCGGTGCCGGAGAACCGGAGCAGGGCCCAGTTGTCGTCCTCCAGCAGGATCTTGGTGCCGTCGAGGTGCGAGACGCCGACCACCGGGTAGGGGCCGATGTGGGTCAGCGGGCTCGCCTCGAGCCGGCGGGGCACCGCGACGCGCATCTCGGGGGTGGCCGGCACCGCGTCGTCGAGCATGACCAGGTGGCCGGTGATCGCGTCGATCGCGGCGCGCAGCTCCGAGATCGTCCTGCCGGTGCGGGCGAGCATCTCCACGACGAGGGCGCACGCGAAGATGCCGTCCTTGCCGAGCAGCCAGCCGCGGATCGTCAGGCCGCCGGACGACTCGCCGCCGAGCAGCGCGTCGATCCGCTCCATGCCGGCGGTGACGTGCTTGAAGCCGACCTTCACCTCGACGTGCTCCTCACCGAAGTGGGCCGCGAGCCGGTCGAGGCGGTGCGTCGTGGCGAGGTTGCGGGCGACGCCGCCGCGCTGGCCGCGCACCTCGTGCAGGTACCAGTAGACGAGGAGCAGCAGGTCGTTGCTCGAGATGTACTCGCCCGCCTCGTCGACGATGCCGATGCGGTCCGAGTCGCCGTCCGTGGCCAGGCCGAGGGAGTACCGGCCGGACCGCATCATGTCGATGAGCGTCGAGAGCCGCTCGAGGTCGGGGGCCGGGGCGATGCCGCCGAAGAGCGGGTTGTGCGCCGCGTGGATGAACTCGGCCTGCACCCGCATGTCCGACAGGACCGTGCCGAGCGTCAGCTGGCTGGTGCCGTACATCGCGTCGACGACGACCCGCAGCTCGGAGTCCCGCGCGGCGCGCACGTCGACGATGCCCTCGATGGCGTCGACGTAGGGGCCGGTCAGGCTGCGCTCGACGACCACCCCGGCCCGGCGGGCCAGCTCGATGTCGAGCGTGATGACGTCGGCGACGCTCATCGCGTTCGCCTCGTCCTGGTAGCGGTCGGTCTCGTCGTCCAACGGCAGCGAGCCGTCGGAGCGGAACACCTTGATCCCGTTCCACTGCGGCGGGTTGTGGCTGGAGGTGACGATGACGCCGTACGCCGCGTCGAGGTAGGGCGCGGCGAACGTCACCAGCGGGGTCGGGACGTCGTCGGGCAGGAGCGTCACCGGGATGTTGTTGCCTGCGAAGACCTCGGCGGCGGCGATCGCCGCCTCGCGGGAGAGGAAGCGGCGGTCGCCGCCGATGACGACGCCGCGCGCCTCCTTGCCCTGGCGGACGGCCTCGTTGGCGATCGCCTGGCACAGCCGACGGACGTTGGCGAGCGTGAAGCCCTCGCCGATGAGCGCGCGCCACCCGCCGGTGCCGAAGACGATCCGGGTGTCGGTGTTCTTCTTCGGGACGAACAGGCGCTTGAGGACGATGTCGGCGGCGACCGCGAGCTCGGCCGGCGTGTTGACGCCCTGGACCTCGTCGGTGTCGTCGATCCGGTAGCTGGTGATCTGCTTGCCGAGCCCGATGACGCGCCGGGCGAGGTCGGTGAGCCGGTGCTCGCCGGCCCGTGCCATCGCCTCGAGCTCGCCGAACAGCAGGCCGGGCGCGGCCACGTAGGCGCCCACGTTGACCTCGGCGGGCCCGTCGGCGCGGTCGTCCTGGTCGATGGCCACGATGCGGCCGTCCTCGCGGACGATGCGCCCGTACGCCGCGTCGGCGTGCGCCACCTGGGCGGTGAGGATCGACAGGTCGGCGCGCTTGAGGTCGTGGCGGGTGAGCAGGCCGAGGAGCGACTCCGGGCGCAGCAGCGGGGTGTCGGCGTGGACGACGAGGACCTCGTCGACGTCGTCCCCGACCGCCGCTCGCGCGGCGAGGGCCGCGGCCCCCGTGCCGTGCCGCTCGTGCTGCTCGACGTAGACCAGGTCGTCGCCGAGCAGGCGCCGGAGCTCGTCGTCCCCGGGCGCCATGACCACGACGATCCGGGCGGGCGCCACCAGCGCGCGGACGGTGGCCAGCGCGAGCTGGGCCACGGTCGCGTCGCCGAGGGAGCGCGTCAGCAGCCGGCGGGACGGCTCGTCCTGACCGGCCGCGAGGACGACCACGGCGCGCACGGTGGACGAGGAGGGCAGCGGGCGGGACATCGGTGACCCCTTGATTTGTTCGGAACCCTTCCAAACTCATCATGCCGCATCCGCGGCGCCGGGGCCAGCCTCGCGCCGGGGCTCAGGCCAGCGCGGGCAGCACCTCGCGCTCGAACAGCTCCAGGCCGGACCGGTCGTACGCGACGAGCGGGAAGTAGCAGATCGTGTACCCGAGCCCGACGGCCGCGTACGCCCGCAGCTTCTCGACGATCTGCTCCGGGGTGCCGACGAGCGGGCCGGTGCGCAGATCCTCGCGGACCTCGGCGGCCTTCGCCGGCACGGTCGTCGCGTAGTGCGCCTCGTAGCGGTCGAGCAGCGCGGGGATCTCGGCCTCGGACTCGGCGACGACCACGTTGAAGTTCGCCGAGCGGGTGATCTCCTCGAACGGCCGGCCGATGTCCCGGCAGTGGCCCGCGAGCACCTCGGACTTCGCCGCGAAGGCTTCCGGCTCGCCGGAGAAGTTCGTGTAGTCGGCGTACCTCGCCGCGATCTTCAGCGTCACCTTCTCGCCCGACCCGGCGATCCACAGCGGGATGCCGCCGGCCTGCAGCGGCAGCGGCGAGAGCATCGCGCCGTCGACGTCGTAGTACCGGCCGTGCAGCGTCGCGGTGCCCGTGGTCCACATCTGGCGGAAGACCTGCACGCCCTCGTCGAGCATGCCCAGCCGCTCGCCGGCCCGCGGGAAGCCGTACCCGTAGGCGCGCCACTCGTGCTCGTACCAGCCGCCGCCGATGCCCATCTCGACGCGCCCACCGGAGACGACGTCGGCGGTCGTGGCCACCTTCGCCAGGTAGGCGGGGTTGCGGTAGGCCATGCACGTGCACATCTGGCCGAGCCGGACGCGGTCGGTCACCGCACCGAAGGCGCTCATGAGGCTCCACGCCTCGTGGACGGCCTCGCCGTTCGGCTCGGGCACGGAGTGGAAGTGGTCGTAGACCCAGACCGACTCCCAGTCGCCCGCGTCGGCGTGCTGCACGAGGTCGCGCATGACGCGCCAGTGGTCGCGGGGCTCGATGCCGGTGAGGTCCTGACGCCAACCCTGGGGGACGAACATTCCGAAGCGCATGGCTCGCACGCTACCGACCCGGGCGGAAGGATGACGACGTGCTCCTCGCCTGGGACGCCGCCACCGTGCGCGCCGCCGAAGAACCGCTCCTCGCCGCCGGCGTCCCGCTCATGGACCGCGCGGCGTTCGCGCTGTCCGTGATCGTCGCCCGTGAGCTGCTCGAGCGGCGGGGCCGCGTCGGCGGGGCGCGGGTCGTGCTCCTCGTCGGACCGGGCAACAACGGCGGCGACACGCTGTTCGCGGGCGCGTACCTGGCGGCCCGGGGCGCGGCGGTCACCGCGGTGCTGGCCGCCGAGCGCGTGCACGACGAAGGGCTCGCCGCCCTGGTGGCGGCCGGCGGGCGCGCGGCGCGCGTGGGGCCGGACGAGGGGGCGCGCCTCGCCGCCGGCGCCGACGTGCTGCTCGACGGGCTGCTGGGGATCGGGGCTCGCGGCGGCCTGCGGGGTACCGCCCGGGACCTCGTCGGCGCGCTCGCCCCGGCACGTCCGCGGCCCTTCGTGGTCGCCGTCGACGTGCCGTCCGGCATCGGCATCGACGACGGCACCGTGCCGGGCGAGGTGCTGCCCGCCGACCTCGCCGTGACCTTCGGCGGGGCCAAGCCGGGGCTGCTGCTCCCACCGGCCGCCGGGCTCGTCGGGCGCGTCGAGGTCGTCGACGTCGGGTTGTCGCTGCCGCGCGACGAGGCCGCCGTCACGCGGCTCGGCGCCGCCGACGTTGCCGCGGCCTGGCCGGTGCCGACGGCGGACGACCACAAGTACCGCCGGGGCGTGCTCGGCGTCGTGGCCGGGACGAGCACGTACCCCGGCGCCGCCGTGCTCGTGTGCCGGGCCGCGGTTCGGGCGGGCGTCGGGATGGTGCGGTACCTGGGGGACGTGGGGTCGGCGGTCGTCGCGGCGCACCCCGAGGTGGTCACCGGTGAGGGCCAGGTCCAGGCGTGGGTGCTCGGGCCCGGTGTCGATGCGCACGACGAGGCCCAGGCCGCGCGCATCGCGGCGGCCCTGCGCTCCGGGCTGCCGGCGGTCGTCGACGCGGGTGCGCTGCCGCACCTGCCGGAACGCGTCGGTCCGCACGTGGTGCTCACCCCCCACGCCGGCGAGCTGGTGCGGCTGCTGGCGGCGCGCGGCGTGGCCGCGGAGCGCGACGAGGTCGCGGCGGCGCCGCTGGCGGTCGCCCGGGAGGCCCACGAGCTGACCGGCGCGACGGTCCTGCTCAAGGGCGCGGTGACGGTCGTCGTCGGCCCGGGTGCGGTGCACACGCAGGCGGAGGCGCCGGCGTGGCTGGCGACGGCCGGCGCGGGCGACGTGCTGGCGGGCCTGCTCGGCGCGCTGCTCGCCGGCCGCTCGTCGGACGTGCTCGCGGAGCCCACCCTCGCCGCGCGGCTGGCGGCCGTCGCCGCGAGCGTGCACGGCCGCGCCGCCCACGCCGCCAACCCCGGCGGCCCAGTGTCTGCGTCGACGGTCGCCGACGCGCTGCCCGCGACCGTCGCCGGCCTGCTGCGAGACGCCGGCCGGTAGGCGCGCCCGCTGGGGGCGGACGAGCCGGGGGCCGGCCGGGTCGCGGTGGGAGGATGGCCCGCGTGAGCGACTACCCCGCACGCGCCGTCGTCGACCTCGCCGCGATCCGCGGGAACGTCGCGGCGCTGGCCGGGTACGCGTCGACCGCGCAGGTGATGGCGGTCGTCAAGGCGGACGCCTACGGGCACGGGCTCGTCCCGGTGGCCCGCGCCGCGGTCGAGGGCGGCGCGACCTGGCTCGGCACCGCCCAGGTGAGCGAGGCGCTGGCGCTGCGCGCCGCGGGCGTCGTCGGCCCCCGGATCCTGGCCTGGCTGTACGCCCCCGGGGCGCCCCTGCGCGAGGCGATCGAGGCCGACGTCGACCTGTCGGTCGCCGCGCCGTGGGCCGTGGGCGCGGTGGTCGTGGCGGCGCGGGAGGCCGGCCGGTCCGCACGCGTCCACCTCAAGGTCGACACCGGGCTCGGCCGCAACGGCGTCATGCCGGACGCGCTCGACGAGGTCGTCGTGCCGCTGCTCGAGGCGCAGGCCGAGGGCGCGGTCGAGCTGGTCGGCGTCTGGTCGCACTTCGCCTTCGCCGACGAGCCCGACCACCCGACCGTCCGCGCGCAGGAGGACGTCTTCGACGCCGCCGTGCGGGCCGTCGAGGCGGCGGGCGCGCACCTCGAGGTGCGCCACATCGCCAACTCCGCGGCGACGCTGACGCGCCCGGCGGTCCACTACGACCTCGTCCGCCCGGGGCTCGCCGTGTACGGCCTGTCACCGGTGCCGCAGCTCGGCGGCCCGGAGGCGTTCGGGCTGACACCGGCGATGACGCTCGAAGCCCGGCTGGCGACGGTCAAGGACGTCGGCGCCGGCCAGGGTGTCTCGTACGCCCACCAGTACGTCACCGACCGGGCCACGCGGCTCGGTGTCGTGCCGCTCGGCTACGCCGACGGCATCCCGCGTCACGCGTCCGGCACGCCCGGCCGGCTCGGCGGACCCGTGCAGGTCGGTGGCCGCCGGCTCGGGATCGCGGGGCGCGTCTGCATGGACCAGTTCGTCCTCGACCTCGGGCCGGGGGCCGACGAGCAGGCCGGCGACGTGGTGACGCTGTTCGGGCGCGCCCCGGGCCCCACCGCCCAGGACTGGGCGGACGTCACCGGCACCATCTCCTACGAGATCACCACGCGCCTCGGCGCCCGCATCCCCCGGGAGTACGTGAACTGATGGCCACCCTGACGCTGCCCACCGCCGAGGCGACGCGCGCCTGGGGCGAGGCCCTCGCGCCGCTGCTGCGCGCCGGCGACCTCGTCGTGCTCACCGGCGACCTCGGCGCGGGCAAGACGACCCTGACGCAGGGCATCGGCGCCGGCCTGCACGTGCGCGGCCAGGTGGCGAGCCCGACGTTCATCATCGCCCGTGAGCACCCGCCGCTGCCGCGTGAGGACGGCACCCGCGGCCCCTGGCTGGTCCACGTCGACGCGTACCGGCTGCGCTCGTTCGACGAGGTCGCCGCACTGGACCTCGAGTCCGAGATGGACGAGGCCGTCACGGTGGTCGAGTGGGGCGGCGGCTGGGTCGAGCCGCTGTCCGACGACCGGCTGGAGCTGACGCTGCACCGCCCGCACGGCGCCGTCGACCCCACCGGCGACGAGCCGGCCGACGCGGGCGAGCGCGTCCTGGAGGTCGTCGCGGTCGGCCCCCGGTGGGCGGGCGTGGCGCTGCCCGGCGTCGGCGTCGTCGAGCCCGTGGCAGGCTGAGGCCGTGCCGATCCTCGCCCTGGACACGTCGTCCGCCGTGGCGGTCGCGGTGCTCTCCGACGACGCCCGCGACGTGCTGGCCGCCGCCTCGTCGGCACAGCCCCGCCGCCACGCCGAGCTGCTCGCGCCGATGATCACCGCGACCCTCGCCGAGGCCGGCGTGGACCGGCGCGCGCTCACCGCGATCGTCGCCGGCACCGGGCCCGCGCCGTTCACCGGCCTGCGCGTCGGGCTCGTCACGGCCCGCACGTTCGGCCTCGCCCTGGGCGTCCCCGTGTGGGGCGTGCCCTCGCTCGACGCCCTCGCCGCCGGCGCCGTGGCCGGGGCCGCCCCCGGCACCCGTGTCGTCGCCGTCAGCGACGCGCGGCGGCGCGAGGTCTACTGGGCCGCCTACGAGGCGGCACCCGGGGGCCTGACGGCGCTGGCGGGACCGGACATCGCCGCCCCCGCGGAGCTGCGGGCCTCCGGAAGGCTGGACGGAGCGCTCGTCGTCGGCCGCGGCGCGCTGCTCCACGCCACCACGCTGGGGCTGGCCGGCGAGCCCACCGTCCTCGACCCCGACCCCGCGGACCTCGCCCGCCTGGCGGTGGCCCGCGCCGCGGCCGGCCAGCCGCTGCCGACGGAACCGCTCTACCTCCGCCGCCCCGACGCGGAGCCGCACGCGGGCGCCAAGAGGGTCCTGACGTGAGCCACGGGACACCCGCGTGACGGTCCCGGGCGTCGAGGTCGTCGTGCGGCCGCTGGTCGCCTCCGACCTCGACCAGCTCGACCGCCTGGAGCGCACCCTCTTCGACGCCGCCGCGTGGTCCCGGGCGTCCTTCGCCGAGGAGATCGTGGCGGACGGCCGGTGGTACCTCGGGGCCGAGCGTGCCGCCGACGGTGCCCTCGTCGGCTACGCCGGGATCTGGTTCGACGGCTACGACGCCCAGGTGATGACCATCGCCGTCGACGCCGCCCACCAGGGGCACGGGCTCGGCCGTCGGCTGCTGACCGCGCTCGTCGGGCACGCGCGCGAGGTCGGCGCCGCGCAGGTGCTGCTCGAGGTGCGGGTCGACAACGCCCCGGCGATCCACCTGTACGAGTCGATGGGCTTCGTCATGCTCGGGCGCCGGCGCGCGTACTACCAGCCGGGCAACATCGACGCGTACACGATGCGGCTGCCGCTGGAGGACGTGTGAGGGGAGAGGTGCTGGTGACCGCCGAGGAGCTGGCGGCCGCGCTCACGGACGACGAACCACCGGTGCTGCTCGACGTGCGGTGGGCCTTGCGGCGCACGCGCGACGAGTCGCACGAGCGCTACCTCGTCGGGCACCTGCCGGGAGCGGTGTACGTCGACCTCGAGGCCGAGCTGGCGGCGCCACCGTCGCCCCTGGCCGGGCGCCACCCGCTGCCGGCGGTCGGCGACCTCGAGGCGGCCGCCCGGCGGTGGGGGGTGTGTGAGGGGTCGTCGGTCGTCGTGTACGACGACGTCGCCGGCACCTCGGCCGCCCGCGCCTGGTGGCTGCTGCGCTGGGCCGGCGTCGCCTCGGTGCGGCTGCTCGACGGCGGGCTGGCGGCCTGGACGGCGGCGGGCCTGTCGCTGGAGGCGGGGGAGGTGACCGCCGAACCGGGTGACCTCGTGGTGCGTCCGGGTGCGATGGCCACCGTGACGGCCGACGAGGCCGCGGCGTGGCCCGGCACGCTCCTCGACGCCCGTGCCGCCGAGCGGTACGCGGGGGTCGTCGAGCCGGTCGACCCGCGCGCGGGGCACATCCCCGGCGCGGTCAGCGTCCCGACGGCGGGCAACGTCGACGACGACGGCCGGTTCCTGCCCGACGAGGCGCTGCGGGCGCGGTTCGCGGGCCTCGTCGGCGCCGTGGCGGTGTACTGCGGGTCGGGCGTCACCGCCGCCCACGAGATCGCCGCGCTCGCCGCGATCGGCGCGGAGGCGGCCCTGTACCCCGGGTCGTGGTCGGCGTGGTCGAACGACCCGGCACGGCCGGTGGCGACCGGCGACAGGCCGTAGCGGCGGTCAGACGGTCGTCGTCGCCTGGTCCCAGCCGAGCCGGGCGGCGCGCGGGAACGTCGTGCCCGAACCCTCGGCCTGCGCGACGTTCACCACGAGGAGGGACGTCCAGCCGGTGCCGGCCAGCAGGTCCTCGTCGACGCCGGCGGCGTCCGCGATGGCCATCGGCCCGGCCGCGAGGCCGACCGCGCGCAGCGCGAGGATGAGGTACCCGGCCTGCAGCCACGAGTTGTTGGTGGCGAACGCCCGCCGCTGCTCGTCGTTGCCCTCGAGCATGCCGACCATGGCGGTCATGTGCGGGGCGAGCGTGGGGATGTGCTGGTGGAACCGGGTGTCGGCCGCCAGGACGAGCGACACGGGCGCCGTGAGCACGCGCTCGACGTTGCCCTCGCTCATGTGGTCGGCCAAGCGGCGGCGCGCCTCGGGCGTGCGCACGACGAGCAGGCGCAGCGGCGTGAAGTTCACCGCCGTCGGGCCCCACTTGGCGAGGTCGTAGGCCGCCTCGAGCTGCTCGTCGGTCACCTCGCCCTCGGCGAACGTGCGGACGGTGCGCGCCTCGCGGAACAGCAGGTCCGCGGTGGCGTCGTCGATGCGGGTATCGGTGGGCAGGGCGGAGAGCTCGATCGTCACGAGATCATTGAACTATCAATCACTATGAAAGCATCCCATGTCTCGTCCCGCGGGCTGGTGACATCGGTCACACGGGCGGTCGGCACCTATCCTGGGGCCCCATGACCGCCGAGCCGCTCGTCCTGGGCATCGAGACCTCCTGCGACGAGACCGGCGTCGGCCTCGTCCGCGGCTACGAGCTGCTGGTGGACGCCGTCGCCTCGTCCGTCGACGAGCACGCGCGGTTCGGCGGGATCATCCCGGAGATCGCGTCGCGCGCCCACCTCGAGGCGATGGTCCCGACGATCGAGCGCGCCCTGGCCACCGCCGGCGTCGCGCTCGCCGACGTCGACGCGATCGCCGTGACCGCCGGGCCGGGCCTGGTCGGCCCGCTCACCGTCGGCGCGTCGGCGGCCAAGGCGCTCGCGGTCGCGCTCGACAAGCCGCTCTACGGGATCAACCACGTCATCGGCCATGCCGTGGTCGACGAGCTCGTCGACGGGCCGTTCCCGTCGCGTGTCATGGCGCTGGTGGTCTCGGGCGGCCACTCGTCGCTCCTGCTCATCGACGACACCGTCAACGTCACCGAGCTGGGCTCCACGCTCGACGACGCGGCGGGGGAGGCGTTCGACAAGGTCGGCCGGCTGCTGGGCCTGCCCTACCCGGGCGGCCCGCACATCGACCGACTGGCGCGGGAGGGCAATCCGGAGGCGATCCGGTTCCCGCGCGGCCTGACCGCGGCCAAGGACCAGGCCGACCACGCGACGGACTTCTCGTTCTCTGGGCTCAAGACGGCCGTGGCCCGGTGGGTGGAGGCCCGCCAGGACGCCGGGCTGGACATCCCGCTCAACGACGTCTCGGCCTCGTTCGCCGCCGCGGTGGCCGACGTCCTGACGGCGAAGGCGATCGCGGCCTGCCGCGCCCACGGGGTCGACACGCTCGTCGTCGGCGGCGGCTTCTCGGCCAACTCGCAGCTGCGCGAGATGGCGGCGAAGCGGTGCGCCGAGGCCGGGCTGACGCTGCGCATCCCGCCGATCCGGTTCTGCACCGACAACGGCGCGATGATCGCAGCGCTCGGCTCGGCCGTGGTCCGCCGGGGGCTGCCGCCCTCGGCGCTCGACCTGCCGGTCGACTCGTCGATGCCGTTGACGACCGTCCTGCTCTAGCCCGGTCAAGGACGTTCTCCCGCCGGCCGATGGCATAGCCATGGGGGAGGGGTGGCCCGCGTGACCGCTGGACTGGCGCCCGACACGGGCTGGGGGCTCGCCGACAGTGCGAAGCTCCTGGTGTTCTTCGTGCTCGTCTTCCCGGCGCTCCACGTGGTCGGGCGGCTGATGCTGCGGGCCAAGATGACGCGGATCGCGACGCGCGGCCGGCCGGAGCTCCGCGCCGAGGCCGCCGCGAAGGCTCGACAGGCGTTCCCGCTCTTCGGTCGGATCGGGAAGGCGCCCTCGGCCTTCCCCACCGACGTCTACGCGCTCAGCTGCCCGATCGTCGTCCCCCCGCTCGGCGACGGTCGACCCGGCGAGCGTTTCGCTGCACCCTGCGCAGCCGAGCCCGACGCGCGGCTCCAGTCGGACGGCGCACGCACGGACGCCCAGCTGCGGTTGGCGCCCGGCACGGCGATCAACGTCGTCTGCTTCGGGAGGGTCGGGTCGGTGCGGGGCGGTCACGTCCTCGGGCCCGCAGCCGAACGCTGCCAGGTGACGCGCAGGGCCGTTCCGGACCGCTGGCAACCGCACGGCGACGTCTTCGCGATCGACACGCCCGCAGGGCCGGCCTGGCGGCACGTCCTCACCACGGACACGTCGTTCCTCGTCGACACGCACGTCGACCACGGTGGCTGGGCCTTCGCGATCGGTGTGATCGGGCAGAGCCCCCAGTCCTGGATGTCCGGCGTCGTCGACGCGGTGCTGGCCACCTGGCGATGGATCGAGGACGCCGGCAGGCCGGCCCGCGAGCCAGAGGCGTGGCCCGACCTTCCCGCCGACCCGCTCGCCGTGGACGTCACCGTCACCGTGGGTCCGCCCGAGTGCCCGGTGGCGACGTTCGGGGCGTCGGCACCGGCGCTGCCGGCACTCGGCGAGGCACGGCTCGACGGTCGCCGCACGGAGGCCGTCGTCAGGCTGTCCGCCGAGGCTGCGCTGATCGTCGAGAGCGCCGATGGCACGGCGTCGGCGGGGCAGCGTATGGCCGATGCGGCGCGGCCGACCCTCGGGTCGCTGCGATCTCCGGCCGGTCCGGTGCTCCATGCGGACACCGCGGCGGGGCCGGTGTGGCGTCGGCGATTCACCGTGGGGAAGGCGAGCATCGAGCACCAGGCGCACCTCGACCACGCAGGCCGAGCCTGGATGGTCACGCTCGCCCACGGGGTCGACGAGGAGGCCTTGGTGCCGGTGCTCGACCAGGCCCTGGCTACCTGGCGATGGGCCGAGGACCTCGTCGTGCCCGAACGCCTTGCGGGCGCGGAGAACCCGACCTAACGTACAACCTTGTGGTTGTAGATCTTCTGAACCAGGACGAGGTCGACCGCCTGTTCGCCGCGCTGGCGGACGCGACGCGGCGGGACATCCTCACGCGCGTCCTGCGGCAGGAGGCGAGCGTCTCGGCGCTCGCCGCGCGGTACGCCATGAGCTTCGCCGCGGTCCAGAAGCACGTCGCCGTGCTCGAGCGCGCCGCGCTCGTCACCAAGGAGCGGAGGGGTCGCGAACAGCTGGTCCGCGGCTCCGTCGACACCGTCCGTGCGGCCAACCGGCTGCTGGGGCAGTACGAGGAGATCTGGCGAGGCCGCCTCGAGCGGATGGACGCGATCCTCGCCGACGACCGCTGAACAGACCGACGAAGGAGGCATGCCATGGCCGTGATCGACACCACCCGTGACCCGCAGGCCCTGACGCTCGCGATCACGTCCCAGCTGTTCGCCCCGCCCGAGCGGGTGTGGGAGCTGTGGGCGGACCGGCGCCAGCTCGAGCGCTGGTGGGGCCCGCCGGGATACCCCGCGACGTTCCTCGAGCACGACTTCGTCCCCGGCGGTGCGGCGCGCTACGTCATGACGAGCCCCGAGGGCGAGAAGAGCGCGGCGTGGTTCCGGTTCCGGACCATCGAGCCGCACACCGGCCTCGAGTTCGACGAGGGCTTCGGCGACGTGCCCGACGAGGCGCCACCGGGCATGCCGCCCGCGATGCGGCTGAGCGCCCGCATGGCGGAGGCGTACGGCGGCACGACGATGACGATCACCACCACCTTCGCCAGCGTCGAGGCGATGGAGCAGGTGCTGGCGATGGGCATGCAGCAGGGCCTCGCGCTCGCGCTGTGGCAGGCCGACGCCATCCTCGCCGCCGGCTGAGGCCGCGGGCGGCTACAGCGGCCGGCCGGCACGCAGCTCGTCGAGCAGGGACCGCACGACGGCGTCGAGGTCGCCCGCGTGCCGGCGGGCGACCGCCCGCTGCCGCTGGTAGGAGGCGCCCCGGCGCAGGATGAGCCGGACCTGCTCCAGCTCGCCCGCGCAGCCGAGGCGCGCCGCGACCGGCGCGAGCGTCTCCAGCCACCGCTCCACCGACTCGGACACGAGCTCCTCCGCGCCCGACGAGTCCGTGACGAGGATCGCGTCCATGCCGTAGCGCGCCGAGCGCCACTTGTTCTCGGTGACGAACCACGGCTGCAGGGTCGGGAGGGGCTCGCCGGCGTCGGCCAGGCTCGTGAAGTGCTCGACGAGGCAGTGCGTCAGCGCCGAGATCGCGACGACCTCGGCGATGTTCGTGGCGCTGTCGGCGATCCGCACCTCCAGCGTGCCGAACCGCGGCGACGGGCGGACGTCCCAGCGCAGCTCGTTGAACTCGTCGATGACGCCGACGTGGAGCATGTCGCCGACGTACTGCTCGAGCTCGCCCCAGGTCACCAGCTGCGGCGGGAGGCCCGCGGTCGGCAGCTGCTGGAACAGCAGCGCGCGGTTGGACGCGTACCCGGTGTCGCGCCCACCCCAGAACGGCGACGACGCGGCCAGCGACTGGATGACGCCGAACACCGTGAGCATCGCGCGCGACAGCGGCAGCACCTTGTCGCGCGACTCGATGCCGACGTGCACGTGCACGCCGTAGATGAGCATCTGGCGGCCCCACCACTGGGTGCGGTCGATGAGCGTGGCGTAGCGCTGCTTGTCCGTCACGCGCTGCGTCGCCCAGTTCGCCGAGGGGTGAGTGCCGCCGCCCATGAGCTCGATCCGCAGCGGCGTCGCGACGGCCCGCACGCGGTCGAGGCAGTCGAGCAGCGCCGTGCCGGCCTCGCCGACGCTCGCGCACCGGCCCGACGACACCTCGATCGTGTTGAGCAGCAGCTCGCCCGTCACCTGGGGGCGCAGCGGGTCGTCGTCACCGTCCGCGTGGACGGCGTCGAGCACCGCCGTGGCGGCCTGCCGCAGCTCGCCGGAGTCGGCGTCGACCAGGGCGAGCTCCCACTCCAGCCCCACGCTCGAGCGCGGCGAGTCGGCGAAGGGCAGCGGCACCGGCTGGGCCATCAGGGCTCCCCGGCCGCCACGGGCTCGACGACGAGCACGCGCTGGGCGCCGGCGACGCGCGTGAGGACCACGGTCGCCTCGGCGCCGCCGCGCAGGTCGAGCTGGCCGCGCAGCGCCTCGGGCGTCACGGCGGTGCCGCGCTTCTTCACCGTCAGCCGGCCGACGCCGCGCTCCCGCAGGTAGGTGCGCAGCCGCTTGACGGCGAACGGCATCTCGTCGAGGACGCGGTAGGCGCTCGCCGCGGCGGTGGGGACCAGCAGGTCGGCGGTCACGTAGGCGATGGTCGGGTCGACGAGCCGGCCGTGCACCTCGGCGGCCACCTGCTGCACCAGCCCGGCCCGGATGACGGCCCCGTCCGGCTCGTAGAGGTAGGCGCCGACCGGCCCGACCTCGGCGCGCCCGGTGTCGCCGGCGACCACGTGCGCGCGCCCGCCGCGCAGGACGAGCGCCGAGCGGCCCGGTCCCTCGGGCGCGAGCGCGCCGAACCACAGGCCGGCCTCGACGACCTCGCCGTCGACCGAGACCCACTGGGCGTGGGCGTCGTCGGGCACCGCGCGGTGGGGCAGCCCCGGCCCGACCTTGAGGCCGAGCGCCGGGACCCGCGCCCGCACCGCCAGCACCGCGTCCAGCGGCGGGGCGTAGGCGGCCGGGTCCGCCACGCGGGCGCCCGACGAGGTCCGGCGGGCGGGGTCGGCGTAGACGGCGTCGATGCCGTCGAGGTCGAGGGCGAGCCCGTCGCCGTGCCGCACCACGGCCTCGGGGAAGTGGCGCAGGTTGACCGTGGCGATCGCCGCCGTCACCTCGTCGGCGTCGACGGCCACGACGTGCAGCCCCACGCCGGCGAACGCCATCGCATCCGCGCCGATGCCGCACGTCAGGTCGGCCACCGTGGTGGCGCCGGCGGCGAGGTACCGGCGGGCGTGGTGCGCGGCCACCTCGAGGCGCGTCGCCTGCTCCAGGCCCGCGGCCGTGAACAGCATGCCGTCGGCGAAGTCCCCGAACTTGGCGTGGGCTCTGGCCCGCAGCCGTGACTGGGTGAGCGCGGTGGCGACGAGGTCGGGGTCGAAGCCCTCGGCGTGCAGGCGGGTGGCCAGGGCCAGCGCCCGCTCCTCGTCGTACGGCGGCAACGCCGACAGCAGCGCCCATCCGTCCGGCGCCAGCAGCCGGCTCAGCGCCCCTGCGTCCATGGCCGTGATCCTCGCACGGTGGTGCGCGCCCGGGCGCGGCGGCACGTCGCTCGCCGTTGGCACTCGCCTTGACCGAGTGCTAACGCCTTCCTAGAGTGAGGTTCTGGCACTCTCCCCGCGAGGGTGCCAACCGCTCCCACCGGCCCCGGCACCCGCGACGACGGCGGCCCGACGGTGCGGCCTGCAGACGTACGAACTACTCACATGCGAAGGGGAGGTCCGCTGTGTCGGTCTCCATCAAGCCGCTCGAGGACCGGATCGTCGTGAAGGCCCTCGAGGCCGAGACGACCACCGCGTTCGGGATCGTCATCCCGGACAGCGCGAAGGAGAAGCCGCAGGAGGGCGAGGTCGTCGCCGTCGGCCCGGGTCGCATCGACGACAAGGGCAACCGCGTGCCGCTCGACCTCGCCGTCGGCGACAAGGTCATCTACTCCAAGTACGGCGGCACCGAGGTGAAGTACGCCGGCGAGGAGTACCTCATCCTCTCGGCGCGCGACGTCCTGGCGGTCGTCGTCAAGTAGCGCCTCCGGGCCGTGCGGCCCGAAGAAGCTCGAGGGCCCCCTCCCGCACGGGAGGGGGCCCTCGCTGTCGTTCCGGCGCTGTCAGCCGACCCGGCGGGTGCTGGTGCGCTGGGCGAGGATCGCGGCCCGCTCGTCCTCGGAGAGCCCGCCCCACACCCCGTACGGCTCGCGGACCGCGAGCGACTGCTCACGGCACTCGCGGATGACGGGGCACGTGGCGCAGATCGCCTTGGCGGCCTCCGCCCGGCGGCGCCGTGCGGCGCCACGCTCGCCCTCGGGGTGGAAGAACAGGTTCTCGTCCGCGTCCCGGCAGGCGCCTCGGAACTGCCACTCCCAGAGCTCCATCACCGGCCCCGGCAGTCGTGAGATCTCGGCCACTGCAACCTCCTCGGTCGGGGCGGGGGCCACAGCCCCTGCCCGATCGGTTCGTCCCTTCCGAGGTGCCCGAACGGGACGATCCGGACGGTTGCTCGTCACGCTACAACCGCGTCAACGGTTGTTCAATACCCTTGCCTGTACCGCACCTATGAATCGATTTGGACGGCCGACCTAGACGCGCGTCCATGTTGTTGCTGGTCACGGCCATGATCGCCGTGGGAGCGGGTCCATGAGAGAACCGATTCACGATCTGCTGGCACAATCGGTCCCATGGACCGTGAGGAGGGTTCGGAACCCCTGCTCACCGTGGCCGCCGTCGCCCGGCGGCTCGGCGTTGCTCCCGGCACCCTGCGCACGTGGGACCGGCGCTACGGCCTCGGCCCGTCCGAGCACGCGGCGGGGGCGCACCGGCGCTACGGCAGCGCGGACCTCGCCCGTCTGATCGTCATGCGGCGCATGACCATCGACGGGGTGGCGCCCGCCGAGGCGGCCGAGATCGCCCGCTCCAGCCGACCGGACGCGCTGTTCGGTCCGTTCGCGGCGACCGAGCCCGAGCCCGACTCGCAGGACGTGCCGGTCGCCTCCGACGCCGTCGTCGACGCCGCGCTGGCGGCCGACGGCGCGGAGCTGCAGCGACTGCTCACGCTGCGCCCAGGCGACGACGTGCTGCAGTGGTGGTCCACGCTGGTGGAGCCCGTGTTCGCCGCGCTGGCGCGCCGGACGGTCATCGAGCGGCCGGGCGTGTCGCCGACGCTCGCGCTCGGCTCGGCGGCGGCGGTCGCGGTCCAGGCCGCGGTGCCCCCGGCCGTGGGCGGCCAGCCGGTCGTCCTGGTGTTCGCGCCGGGGACGCGGCTGTGGGTGCTCGGCGTCCACGTCGTGGCGGCCGCGCTGGCCGAGCGGGGCGCCGACGCCCGCGTGGTGTCCGGCGTGCTCCCGCCGCGACGCACGGTCGAGCTCGTCGCGATGACGCGCGCCGGAGCGGCGATCACGGTCGCGGACGCGGTCGCCCTCGACCTCTCGTCGGTCGAGCGGCTGGCCGCGGAGCGGCCGGACGTGCCGCAGTTCGTCATGCTCCCCGAGGCCGCCGCCGACCAGCTGCCGCTGGGGCGATCGGTCCACCGCGCGCGGACCATCACCGGCGTGGTCCACGAGGCGCTCGCCGCGGTCGGGCTCACCGGAACGGGGCAGGTTCGTGCACCCGTTCGGAGCACGGCCGGCTCGAGTCACAGAGGGTGATGTCCCTGGTCAACGGGCCTATATTCACCCGGATGGCCCAGCGGCAATCGTGACGACCCGGTCGACCCGGACATATCGTCGCGAGGGAGGGCCGGGCCGTCGCCCAACGTCACTTACGCGGCGGTCCGGGGCGGCCGATGATCCTCTCAGGCTGCCGTTCAGGGGGCGAATCGTAGGAGAGGGATGATGGCCGGGGTCATCGTGTGTCACGCGGCTGCGACGGTGCGCGAGCGGTTGGTGGTGACGTCGATCGGGGTGCCGGCGCTGGCGCCGGTGCGTGCCGCGGCGTCCGCGGACGAGCTCGTGACGCTGGCGCGCCGCGTCCCGCCGACCGTGGTGCTCATCGACGCGCACCTGCCGGGGGCGGGCACGCCCGACGCCATCCGTCGGCTCCGCTCCGTGGCGCCCGCCGCGGCCGTGGTCCTGCTCGCCGGGCCCGACGACGCCGTGGCGCTCGACCGGGCGCTGGCACTCGGAGCCCGCGGGTTCCTCGCCCCGGACATCGGCCGGCCGGAGCTGGCCGCGGTCGCCGCCCACGTGCAGGCGGGTCCCGTGCTCGCCGCCGCGCGCGCCCAGGGCGTCCCGCAACCGCAGCCCCCGTCGGCGGAGGACATGGACGGCGAGACGGGCTGGGACCTCGACGACGTGCCGGTGACCCCGGGGCCGCAGCGGATCGAGCTGACGAAGCGCGAGGTGCAGGTGCTCGTCGGGATGAGCAACGGCCGCTCGAACGCGCAGATCGGCCAGGAGCTGTTCCTCTCGGAGGACACCGTCAAGACCCACGCGCGCCGGCTGTTCCGCAAGCTCGGCGCGAACGACCGCGCGCAGGCGGTGGCGATCGGGCTCCGGCGGGGCATCATCCGCTGACCGGAGGGGCTCGGCCCGTCACTTATCCTGGTTCGATGACGGACCTCGCCGACCCGTTCGCCCGCACCGGTCTCACGTTCGACGACGTCCTCCTCCTCCCGGGTGAGACGGACGTCATCCCTTCCGAGGTCGACACGACCTCCCGGTTGACCCGGGAGATCTCCGTGCGCGTGCCGCTGGTCTCCGCCGCCATGGACACGGTCACCGAGTCCCGGATGGCCGTCGCCATGGCGCGGCAGGGCGGCGTGGGCGTCCTGCACCGCAACCTGTCGATCGAGGACCAGGCCCACCAGGTGGACCGCGTTAAGCGGTCGGAGTCCGGGATGGTCGGCGACCCGCTGACCGTCGGCCCCGACGCGACGCTCGCCGAGCTGGACCGGCTGTGCGGCACCTACCGCGTCTCCGGGCTGCCGGTGGTCGACGAGCAGCGCCACCTGCTCGGCATCATCACCAACCGCGACCTGCGCTTCGTGCCCGCGGCGGACTTCGAGCGGCGCACCGTGCGCGAGGTCATGACGCCGATGCCGCTGGTCACCGGCCCGGTGGGCATCGACCGCTCGTCGGCGGCCGCGCTGCTGGCCAAGCACAAGGTGGAGAAGCTGCCGCTCGTCGACGACGAGGGCGTGCTGGCCGGTCTCATCACCGTCAAGGACTTCGTCAAGTCCGAGCAGTACCCGCACGCGACGAAGGACGCCGAGGGGCGGCTCGTCGCCGCCGCGGCGATCGGCTTCTACGGCGACGCGTGGGAGCGGGCGACGGCGCTCGTCGAGGCCGGCGTCGACATCCTCGTGGTCGACACCGCCAACGGCCACGCCCGGCTGATGCTCGACATGGTGCGGCGCCTCAAGGCCGACCCGGCCACCCGGCACGTCCAGGTGATCGGCGGCAACGTCGCGACCACCGAGGGCGCCGCGGCGCTCGTCGAGGCCGGCGCGGACGCCGTCAAGGTCGGCGTCGGTCCGGGCTCCATCTGCACCACCCGCGTCGTCGCGGGCGTGGGCGTGCCGCAGGTGACCGCCATCTACGACGCCGCGCGCGTGTGCCGGCCCGCCGGTGTGCCGGTCATCGGCGACGGCGGCATCCAGTACTCCGGTGACATCGCCAAGGCCCTTGTCGCGGGCGCGGACACCGTCATGCTCGGCTCCCTGCTGGCCGGCTGCGACGAGTCGCCCGGTGACCTCGTCTTCGTCAACGGCAAGCAGTACAAGCACTACCGCGGCATGGGCTCGCTCGGCGCGATGGCGTCCCGGGGGCGGGTCTCGTACTCGAAGGACCGGTACTTCCAGGCCGACGTGCCGTCCGACGACAAGATCGTGCCCGAGGGCATCGAGGGGCAGGTGCCGTACCGGGGGCCGCTCGGTGCGGTGGCGCACCAGCTGGTCGGCGGGCTGCACCAGTCGATGTTCTACGTCGGGGCGCACACGATCGGCGAGCTGCAGGCGCGCGGGAAGTTCATCCGCATCACGCCGGCGGGGCTCAAGGAGTCGCACCCGCACGACATCCAGATGACCGTCGAGGCCCCGAACTACACCGTGCACTGACCCCGGTCACGTCGGCCGGCCGGCGGCGACGGCCACCGGCACCCGCACCGGCCAGTCGAGCTCGGCGCCCGGTCCCGGCAGGCCGTGCTCGTCGCGCCACGCGTTGAACGACTCCGCCCAGGTCAGGTGCGCGTGCGTCTGGTAGGCCTGCAGCGTCGCCAGGTCGAGGGCGGCCAGGTACGGGTAACGCTCGACGATCCGCTCCAGCAGGTCGAGCGTCGCGACGACGTCGACGTGCGCGGCGTGCAGCGCCTCCGGCGTCGCCACGCCGTAGACCGCGCAGAGGTCGCCCAGCCGGCGCTTGCCGGGCCGGGAGCGCTCCAGGGCGCGGTCGAGGACGAGCGGGTCGATGACCGCCCCGGCCGACCGGCCCAGCCGCTGCGTGACGGTCGGCAGGCCGTGGCGGCGCAGCTCGGCGTCGAGCAGCGACAGGTCGTAGCACGCGTTGAACGCGACCACCGGGGCCTCCGCGCGCCAGCCCGCGACGAGCGTCGCCGCGACCTCGTCGAGCGCCTCGGCCGCCGGCCGCCCCTCGGTCCGCGCCTGCTCCGTGGTGATGCCGTGGACGGCGGTGGCGGCCTCGGGGATGGGCACGCCGGGGTCGACGAGCCAGGTGCGTGCGTGGGTGCCCGTGGCGTCCCGGCGGACGACGGCGGCCGTGACGATCCGGTCCGTCCCGACGTCGACGCCCGTGGTCTCGGTGTCGAAGCCCACCAGCGGCCCGCCGTACCAGCCCATCGTCCTGCCCTCGTCCTCCCGTGCCTGCGCGGCAGCATGGCACCGGCTACCGACACCCCCCTCCTCGACACGCCCGCCCGGCGGAGCGCCCGGACCGGGGTGTCCGCGGCCCCGGTAGCCTGGGGCGGTGACCGAGGTCGAGATCGGGCGTGGCAAGCGCGGGCGACGCGCGTACTCCTTCGACGACATCGCGGTGGTGCCCTCGCGGCGCACGCGTGACCCCGAGGACGTGTCGGTGGCCTGGCAGATCGACGCCTACCACTTCGAGCTGCCGGTGGTCGCGGCGCCGATGGACTCGGTGATGAGCCCGACGACCGCGGTGGCGCTCGGGCGGCTCGGCGGCCTCGGCGTGCTCGACCTCGAGGGGCTGTGGACCCGGTACGAGGATCCCGAGCCGCTGCTCGCCGAGATCGCGTCGCTCGACCCCTCGCGCGCCACCGCACGCATGCAGGAGATCTACGCGGCGCCCATCCGGCCGGACCTCGTCACGTCCCGGCTGAAGGAGATCCGGGCCGCCGGGGTGACCGTCGCCGGCGCGCTGTCGCCGCAGCGGACGCAGGAGCACTGGCGCACCGTCGTCGACGCCGGCGTCGACCTCTTCGTCATCCGCGGCACCACGGTCTCCGCCGAGCACGTGTCCGGCCGCGCCGAGCCGCTCAACCTCAAGCGGTTCATCTACGAGCTGGACGTGCCGGTCATCGTCGGCGGCGCCTCCACCTACACCGCGGCGCTGCACCTCATGCGGACCGGTGCCGCGGGCGTGCTCGTCGGCTTCGGCGGGGGAGCGGCGCACACCACGCGGCTCTCGCTCGGGATCCACGCGCCGATGGCCACCGCCGTGGCGGACGTCGCCGCCGCCCGGCGCGACTACCTCGACGAGTCCGGTGGGCGCTACGTCCACGTCATCGCGGACGGCGGGGTCGGCCTCTCGGGCGACCTGGTCAAGGCGGTCGCGTGCGGCGCGGACGCCGTCATGCTCGGCGCCGCGCTCGCCCGTGCCACCGAGGCGCCCGGTCGCGGCTGGCACTGGGGTCCGGAGGCGCACCACCAGCTGCTGCCGCGTGGCGAACGCGTCGAGGTCGGCACCGCCGGCTCGCTGGAGCAGATCCTCTTCGGCCCCGGCCGGACCGCCGACGGCACGCTCAACCTCATCGGCGCCCTGCGCCGCGCGATGGCCACCACCGGGTACTCCGACGTCAAGGAGTTCCAGCGGGTCGAGGTCGTCGTCTCGCCGTACCAGCCGCAGTAGCCCGGCACGCCCTCCGGGCGCGGCGAGCCCTCGGGCGCCGCGCCTGAGTAGTCGTCGTCATGCCCGTCGACACCCGAGTCGGCCCGCTTCTGTGTTTGGCTCGCGCCGGTTGTGTTTGTTTGAGTTGACTTCCGGGTGAAACCGGCGCACCCTGTGGTCGTCGCGGCGCCGCTGCCGCGAACCGGCCGCAGGGCCGGGGGACGTGGGACACGGTGGTCATGTACGCACCCGAACGGCACCAGCAGATCCTCGGTCGCGCGCGCGCCGAAGGTCGGGTGGACGTCGCGGGCCTGGCCGCCGAGCTGGACGTCACGCCCGAGACGGTGCGCCGCGACCTGTCCGCCCTGGAGCGGATGGGGCTGGTGCGCCGCGTCCACGGGGGCGCGATCCCCGTCGAGCGGCTCGGCTTCGAGCCGGCGCTGGCCGAGCGCGAGCGCATGTTCTCGGCCGAGAAGGAGCGCATCGCCAAGGCCGCGCTCGACGAGCTGCCCGACGGCGGCGCCATCATCATCGACGCCGGCACCACCACCGTCCGCTTCGCGGACCTGCTGCCGAGCGACCGCGAGCTCATCGTCGTGACGCACGCCCTGCCCGTGGCGACCGTGCTCGCCTCGCGGCCCAACATCACCCTGCACGTCGTCGGCGGCCAGCTGCGCGGCCGCACCCTGGCGGCGGTCGGCGCGTGGGCCGAGCGCTCGCTCGCCGACGTGCGCGTCGACGTCGCCTTCCTCGGCACCAACGGCCTGACGGTCGAGGACGGCCTGACCACCCCGGACATCGCCGAGGCCATGGTCAAGCGCGCCCTCGTCGCGGCCGCGCGCCGCACCGTCGTGCTCGCCGACCACTCCAAGGTCGGCCGCACCGACCTCGCGCTCGTCGCGCCCCTGTCCAGCGTCGACACGCTCGTCACCGACACCGGCCTCGCGGCCGAGCTCGTCGACGAGATCGAAGCCGTAGGCCCGCGCGTCGTCCGCGCCTGATCCGCACCACCACCGAAGGAGAACGATGAAGGTCTTCCGCTTCTACGCCCCGGGCGACGTGCGGATCGAGGACGACTACCCCGAGCCGGTCGCCGGTCCCGGCGAGGTGAAGATCCGCGTGCGGGCCTGCTCGATGTGCGGCACCGACGTCAAGATCTCCACCTCCGGGCACCAGCGCATGCGCCCGCCGCGCGTCATGGGCCACGAGATCGCCGGCGAGATCGTCGAGGTCGGCGAGGGCGTCACCGGCTGGGCCGAGGGCGACCGGGTCCAGGTCATCGCTGCCATCCCGTGCGGCCACTGCGAGTTCTGCACCTCCGGCCTGCAGACGATCTGCCCCAACCAGCTGTCGATGGGCTACGACTTCGACGGCGGGTTCGCGCCGTACATGGTGGTTCCGCGCGAGGTGCTCGCCGTCGACGGCCTCAACCGGATCCCCGACGGGGTGTCCTTCGCCGAGGCGTCGGTCAGCGAGCCGTTCGCGTGCGCCATCAACGCGCAGGAGCTCGTCGACACGCACGAGGGCGACGTCGTCGTGGTCGTCGGCTCCGGCCCGATCGGCTGCCTGCACGTGCGCCTGGCACGGGCGCGCGGGGCCGGCGAGGTCTACCTCGTCGAGCTCAGCCGGGACCGCCTCGACCTCGCCGCGCAGATCGTCAAGCCCGACGCGGCGATCTGCTCCGCCGAGACCGACCCGATCCAGGCCGTGCTCGACCTCACCGGCGGCAAGGGCGTCAGCCTGGCGATCACGGCCGCCGCGTCCGGCGCCGCGCAGGAGCAGGCGCTGCGCATGCTCGCCCCGCGCGGGCGCATCTCCCTGTTCGGCGGCCTGCCCAAGGACAAGCCGACGATCACCCTGGACTCCAACCTCGTGCACTACCGCGAGCTGTCGATCTGGGGCGCCAACGGCTCGAGCCCCGCCCACAACAAGCAGGCGCTCGCGCACATCGCGGACGGCAGCGTGCCCGTCGCGGACCTCATCACCCACCGGCTGCCGCTCGAGGCGATCCGCGACGGCCTCGACATCGTCCGTGCCGGCACGGGCATCAAGGTCACCATCGAGCCGTGAGGCGGTGACCCGCCGGGCGGCCTCCACCGAGGCCGCCCGGCACCACCCCGGCAGGGCATCGCGCCGGGACGCACCACAGCGATCAACGACGATTCGCGCCGGGTGGGGGGCCTCGCTCCGCACCCGACCGCCACACCGACAGGAGAGTGAGCGGCATGTCTGCAGCAGCAGCGCCGACGGTTGCCCCCACCGTGCGCCGGGGCAAGAGCGCACAGGTCAGGATCCAGAAGTTCGGGACGTTCCTGACCGGCATGATCATGCCCAACCTCCCGGCGTTCCTCGCCTGGGGCCTCATCACGTCCTTCTTCATCGCCGCCGGCTGGACGCCGAACGGCATCATCGGCGGCTTCGCCAACGCCGACACCTCAAGCTGGCAGGGCGCCGCGACGGCGCTGGCCAAGGCGGCCGACGGCACGACGTTCCACCAGTACCTCGGGCTCGTCGGCCCCATGGTGACCTACCTGCTGCCGTTGCTCATCGCCAACGCCGGCGGCCGCATCGTGTACGGCGCCCGCGGCGCCGTCGTGGCGTCGATCGCGACGGTGGGCGTCATCGTCGGCTCGACCGTGCCGATGTTCCTCGGTGCGATGGTCGTCGGCCCGCTGGCCGCCTGGCTCATGAAGCAGGTCGACCGCATCTGGGCGGACAAGATCCGACCCGGCTTCGAGATGCTCGTCGACATGTTCTCCGCCGGCATCCTCGGCGCCGGGCTGTCGATCGGCGCGTTCTTCGGCATCGCGCCGATCGTCACGCACGTCAGCGCGTGGCTCGGCAACATCGTCAACTGGCTGGCCAACCACCAGCTCATGCCGGTCATGAGCATCATCGTCGAGCCGGCGAAGGTGCTGTTCCTCAACAACGCGATCGGCAACGGCGTGCTGGTGCCGCTCGGCGCCCAGCAGGTCACGCAGCAGGGCAAGTCGCTGCTCTTCCTGGTCGAGGCCAACCCCGGCCCCGGCTTCGGCATCCTGCTTGCCTATGCCCTGCTCGGTGTCGGCGTCGCGCGGTCCAGCGCGCCGGGCGCCATCATCATCCAGTTCTTCGGCGGCATCCACGAGGTGTACTTCCCGTTCGTCCTCATGAAGCCGGCGCTCATCGTCGCCGCGATCCTCGGCGGCGCCACCGGCGTGGCGACCAACGTCGTCTTCGGCTCCGGCCTGCGCGGCCCGGCGGCACCGGGCAGCATCATCGCGGTGCTCACGGCGACGCCGCGCGGCAGCTTCGTCGGCGTCATCCTCTCGGTCGTCCTGTCGGCCGCCGTGTCCTTCGTCGTCGCGGCGATCATCCTGCGGGCCTCGCGCAAGCGGGACCTGGCGGCGGGTGAGAGCGGCGACCTGGCGGCCGCGATCGAGCAGACCGAGGCGAACAAGGGCAAGGCCAGCGCCTCGCTCGCCCACCTCGCCCAGGTCAACGACATCGCGGGGACCCGGGGGGCCGCCACCGCCACCCTCGCGCGGCCGATCCACTCCATCGTCTTCGCGTGCGACGGCGGCATGGGCTCGAGCGCGATGGGCGCGAGCATCCTGCGCGACAAGCTGAAGAAGGCCGGCGTCCCGGACGTCAAGGTCGAGTTCAAGGCGGTCGCCCAGCTCGAGGACGGCGCGGACATCGTCATCAGCCAGCGCGAGCTGACGGACCGGGCGCGGCACAAGGCGCCGAGCTCGCGGCACGTCTCGGTGGACAACTTCCTCGCCAGCCCGGTGTACGACGACGTCGTGGCCGAGGCCAAGGCGGCGGCCGGGAGCCCGTCGTGACCCAGGACGTCCTCACCCGGGACCTCGTCGTCGCGCCGGGCACCGCCCGGACGAAGGAGGAGGCCATCCGGGAGGCCGGGGCCCTGCTCGTCGGCTGCGGCTCGGTGACGCCGGCCTACGTCGACGCGATGGCGGCTCGGGAGCAGCTGGTCTCCACCTACATGGGCAGCTGGCTGGCGATCCCGCACGGCACGGACGAGTCGAAGGGCGACATCGTCGCCTCGGCGCTCTGCCTGATCCGGTACGACGAGCCCATCGAGTGGGGCGCCGGCCAGCCGGTGCGCGTCGTCGTCGGCATCGCCGGCGTCGGTGAGGAGCACCTGTCGATCCTGTCGAAGATCGCCCTGATCTTCTCCGACCCCACCGAGGTGGAGAAGGTCCTGGCGGCGGCGGGTCCCGACGAGCTCTACGCGCTGATCCAGCAGGTCAACGAGTGAGCATCCCCGGGGGTGGTGCGGCGATCCGCAGCGTCGCGCCACCCCCGGGGAGTGGTTGGCTGTGCACCGTGCAGCCGAGGAAGGCGCTCCCGTGATCGTCACCGTCACGCCCAACCCGAGCCTCGACCGGGCGCTCGAGGTCGACCACCTCGCCATCGGCGAGGTGAACCGGGCGCACGCCGTCCACGTCGACGCCGGCGGCAAGGGCATCAACGTCTCCCGTGCCCTCGTCCGCCAGGGGATCGCCTCGCTCGCCGTGCTGCCGGTCGGCGGCGTCGACGGCGCGCGGCTGGTCAGCCTGCTCGCCGAGCACGGCGTCCCCGCGGCGCCCGTGCCGGTGCACGGCGACACCCGCTCGAACGTCACGCTGGTCGACGCGTCCGGCGCGACCACCAAGGTCAACGAGCCCGGCGTGCCGATGACGCCCGACGAGGTCGACGCCCTGCTCGGCGTGGTCGCCGAGCAGCTGGCCGCGGGCCCGGCCGCCGTGGTGGCCGCGGGGTCGCTGCCCGTGGGAGCGGGCGACGACTTCTTCGTGCGGCTGGCGGCGCTGGCCGGGCGCCACGGCGTGCGGGTCGCGCTCGACACCTCCGGCACGCCGCTGGCGCACGCGGTCCACGCCGGCGGTCTCGAGCTGATCAAGCCCAACGAGCACGAGCTCGCCGAGCTCGTCGGGCGCGAGATCGTCACCGTCGGCGACACCGTCGCGGCCGCGCGCGAGGCCATCGCCGCCGGCACGCGCGCGGTGCTCGTCTCCCTGGGTGCCCAGGGCGCCGTGCTCGTCACCGCGGAGCAGGCGTGGTGGGCCGGCGGCCCGCCGCTGCAGCCGGCCTCGACCGTCGGGGCCGGCGACACCACCCTGGCGGGCTACCTGTCCGCGGTCGGGCGCGAGCCGGGGGAGCGCCTGCGCGCCGCCGTCGCGTGGGGGCGTGCCGCCGTGCTGCTCCCGGGCACCCAGGTGCCCGCCCCATCCCAGATCGACCTCGCGGCGGTCCGGCTGGTGCCGGACCCCGACCCCGACATGCCCCTCAAGGAGCTGTGCGGCTGATCGCCGCCGGAAGGACACCCATGCCCACCCGCACCGTCGCCGTCGCCTCCCGCGTCGGCCTGCACGCCCGGCCGGCCGCCCTGTTCACGCAGGCCGTGACCGCCGCCGGTATCCCGGTCACGATCGCCACCGACGGCCGCCCGCCGGTCAACGCCGCGAGCATCCTCATGGTGATGGCCCTCGGCGTGCCGCACGGCCAGGAGGTCACGCTGGCCGCCGAGGGGGACAAGGCCGAGCAGGTGCTCGACCAGCTCGTCGCGCTGCTCGCCACGGACCTGGACGCCACCGCCTGACCCTCGCGCGGCTCTCCGCGCGTCGCCAGGGCGCGGACGTACCCTGACGCGCATGGCGCACCCCGAGCTCCACGACCCGGAGACCGACCCCCTCGCGACCTACGTGCTCGAGCCGGACGACCTGCGTTCCCTGCTGCGCCGGATCGTCGTCGGCCCCGGTCGCGCCACCCACACGCCGGTCGCACCCTTCACCGGCGCACCGATCGCCCCGGTGCCGGTGTCGACGCCGGACGACGTGGTGCTCGCCGCCCGCCGCGCCCGGGCGGCGCAGCGGCTGTGGGCCGCCCGGCCGCTGCGGGAGCGTGCGGCGGTGCTGCTGCGGATGCACGACCTGCTGCTGGCCCGCCAGTCCGACGTGCTGGACCTGGTCCAGATCGAGACCGGCAAGGCGCGCGTCCACGCGTTCGAGGAGGTCGTCGACGTCGCCAACCACGCGCGGCACTACGCGCTGCGCGCGCACGCGTACCTGCGAGACCGCCGGGTGCTCGGCGTGGTGCCCGGGCTGTCCGCGACGCGCGTGGTCCGGCACCCGGTCGGCGTCGTCGGCGTCGTCGCGCCGTGGAACATGCCGCTGATCTTCGCCGCCTCCGACGTGATCCCGGCGCTCGTCGCGGGCAACGCGGTGGTGCTGCGCCCGGACCCGGCGACCACGCTGACGGCGCTGTGGGTGGCCGAGCTCCTCGACGACGCCGGTCTGCCGGACGACGTGCTCCAGGTGGTCACCGGCGGGCCCGAGGTGGGCGCGGCGGTGGTCGACGCCGCCGATGCGGTGATCTTCACCGGGTCGACCCGCTCGGGGCGGCAGGTCGCCGCCCAGGCGGGCGCGCGGATGATCCCGACGACCCTCGAGCTCGGCGGCAAGAACGGCGTCTACGTGGCCGACGACGTCGACCCGGCCGTGACGGCGTCCGGCCTGGTCCGCACGTGCTTCGCCGGTGTCGGGCAGGTGTGCGTCACGGCCGAGCGGGTGTACGTCCACGAGGCGGTGTACGACGAGGTGGTCGAGGCCTTCGTCGAGGCCACGGCGGCCCTGCGCCTGGGCGCCGGGCTGGACTACCGGGCGGAGCTGGGGTCGCTGTCGTCGGCGACGCAGCTCGCGCGGGTCGTGGAGCACGTCGAGGACGCGGTCGGCGCCGGCGCGCGGGTGCTCACGGGCGGCGAGCAGCGCCCCGACCTGGGGCCCTGCTTCTACGCGCCGACGATCCTGGCGGACGTGCCCGCCGAGGCGCGGTGCTCCCGGGAGGAGACGTTCGGCCCGGTGGTGGCGATCTACCCGGTGGCGTCCGACGACGAGGCCGTGGCCGCCATCAACGACACCGAGTACGGCCTGGCGGCCGGCGTGTGGACCGCCGACGAGCGCCGGGGCTGGTCGATCGCCCGCCGGCTCCGCGCCGGCAGCGTCGCCGTCAACGAGGCGTACGTGGTGCCGTGGGGCGCCGTCGGCGCGCCCCAGTCGGGGTGGGGCGCCTCGGGCCTCGGCGCGCGGCACGGCCGCGAGGCGATCCAGGCCGTGACGCGCGTGCAGACCATCGCGCTGCAGCACGGGACGCACGGGCTCGTCGGCGGCCGCGGGCCCGGCATCGGGCTGGACCGGCTGTTCGCGCTCGGCGGCGACGTCATGACGCCGCTGTACACCGGGGCGCTGCGCGCGATGAAGGCGGTGCGGCTGCCGTAGAGACAGCGACGTCCGGGAACCGAGGGTCCCCGGACGTCGCTACGAGCGCGAGGCGTCAGGCCTTCGCGGCCTCGATCACCTCGACGGCCTGCCGGGCGATGGCCAGCTCCTCGTTCGTCGGGAAGACGAGCACGGTGACCGGGCTGTCGTCGGTCGAGATGACCTTCGGCCCGCCGCGGCCCTCGTTGCGGGCGGGGTCCAGGACGATGCCGAGCGGTTCGAGGCCCGCGCACGCAGCGGCGCGCACGATGTCGTCGTTCTCGCCGACGCCGGCCGTGAACACCAGCACGTCGAGGCGCCCGAGGATCGCGTGGTAGGCGCCGATGTACTTCTTCAGCCGGTGCACGTAGACGTCGAGCGCGAGCTTGGCCGAGGCGTCGCCCGACTGCACCAGGGAGTGCAGCGCGCGGAAGTCGTTCTCGCCCGAGATGCCCTTGATGCCGGACCGCCGGTTGAGCAGGTCGTCGATGTCGTCGATCGACATGCCGGCGTTGCGGTGCAGGTGGAAGACGACGGCGGGGTCGATGTCGCCCGACCGCGTCCCCATGACGAGCCCCTCGAGCGGGGTCAGGCCCATCGACGTGTCGACCGCCCGACCGCCGGCGACCGCCGACGCCGACGCGCCGTTGCCGAGGTGCAGCACGATCTGGTTGAGCTCCTCGACCGGCCGGCCGAGGTATTTCGGCACCTCGTGGGACACGAACTGGTGCGACGTGCCGTGGGCGCCGTAGCGGCGCACCTGGTGCTGCGCGGCCACCTCGGCGTCGATGGCGTAGGTCGCGGCCTCCGCCGGCAGGTCGCGGAAGAACGCGGTGTCGAACACGGCGACCTGCGGCACGTCCGGCAGCAGCCGGCGGGTGACCCGCATCCCCGTGACGTGCGCCGGGTTGTGCAGCGGGCCGAGCGGGGACAGCGCGTCGATCTGCGCGACCACCTCGTCGTCGATGAGAGCGGGGCCGGCGAACACCGCGCCGCCCTGGACCACGCGGTGGCCGACGGCGACCACGTTCGAGTCGTGCAGCGCCGGCCCGACCTCCTCGAAGAGCCCGAGGACGATCCGCATGCCCTCCTCGTGGTCCGCGATCGCCAGCTGGCGCGTGGTCGTCTGGCCGGCGTGGCTGTGCTTGACGGCGCCGGTCTTCTCCCCGATGCGCTCGACGAGCCCCGACGCGACCGCCTGGCCTGCGACCGGGTCGACGAGCTGGTACTTGATGGACGACGAACCGGAGTTGACGACCAGGACGGTGGACGAGGGATTCATCGGGTGACGGCCTCCGCGGCGATCTGTTCGGGCTGCGCGGCGCCGGACGGCGTCTGCGCCTGGATCGCCGTGATGGCGACGGTGTTGACGATGTCCTGGACCAGCGCGCCCCGGGACAGGTCGTTGACCGGCTTGCGCAGGCCCTGGAGCACCGGGCCGACGGCCACGGCGCCGGCCGAGCGCTGCACGGCCTTGTACGTGTTGTTGCCGGTGTTGAGGTCGGGGAACACGAAGACGGTGGCCCGGCCGGCGACGGTCGACTCCGGCAGCTTCGTCTTGGCGACCGACGCGTCGACGGCGGCGTCGTACTGGATCGGGCCCTCGACCGAGAGGTCGGGCCGGCGCTCGCGGACGAGCGCCGTCGCCTCGCGCACCTTGTCGACGTCGGCGCCCGAGCCGGACGTGCCGGTGGAGTACGAGAGCATCGCGATGCGCGGCTCGATGCCGAACTGGGCCGCGGTCTCGGCGGACGAGATGGCGATGTCCGCCAGCTGCTCCGTCGTCGGGTCGGGGATCACCGCGCAGTCGGCGTAGACGAGCACGCGGTCCTCGAGGCACATGAGGAAGCACGACGAGACGGAGCCGACGCCGGGGACGGTCTTGATGATCTCGAAGGAGGGCTTGATGGTGTGCGCCGTGGTGTGGCTGGCACCGGACACCATGCCGTCGGCCAGGCCGAGGTGGACCATCATCGTGCCGAAGTACGAGACGTCGGTGACGACCTCGCGCGCCCGCTCGAGCGTCATGCCCTTGTGCTTGCGCAGCTGGGTGTACTCGACCGCGAACCGCTCGGTGAGCTCGCCGGCGGTGGGGTTGATCACCTGGGCGCCGTCGAGCACCAGGCCGAGCTCGGTGGCGCGGGTGCGGATCGCGGCCTCGTCGCCGAGGATCGTCAGGTCCGCGACCGAGCGCTGCAGCAGCGTCGAGGCGGCGCGCAGGATCCGGTCGTCGTTGCCCTCCGGCAGCACGATCCGCTTGCGGTCGCCCCGCGCGCGGTCGAGGAGCTGGTACTCGAACATCAGCGGCGTGACGACCTCGACGCGCGGCACGTCGAGCGCCGAGAGCAGGCCGGGCCCGTCGACGTACTTCTCGAAGAGGGCCATCGCGGTGTCGATCTTGCGCTGCGACTCGCGCGTCAGCCGCCCGCGGGTGCCGCTGGCGGCGCTGGCGGTGCGGAACGTGCCGAGCTCGGTGACGAGGATCGGCAGGCGCGCGGCCAGGCCGGACACGAGCCGGCTGATGGTCGGCGAGGGGTTGAAACCACCGGTGAGGATCACGCCGGCGAGGTTCGGGAAGCCCTCCGCCTGGTGCGCCAGCAGCAGGCCGAGCAGCACGTCGTTGCGGTCGCCGGGGGTGATGACGACGGCGCCCGGCTGGAGCCGCTCGAGCAGGTGCTCGACGCTCATCGCGCCCACCAGCACGTCGAGGACCTCGCGCGAGAGCAGCGTCTCGTCGCCGCCGATGAGCGTCGCGCCGACCGCGTCCGCCAGCTCGCGCAGCGTCGGGGCGAACAGCAGCGAGTCCTCGGGGATCGCCCAGACCGGCACGTGCCCGCAGGCGATGTGGGACCGGATCGCGTCGAGCTCGGTGGCGGCGGCGCGGTTGACGACGCACGCCACGACCTGCGCGTGGTTCGCCGCCATCTCGGTGTGCGCGATCTCCGCGACGTCGCGGATCTGGTCCGGCGTGCGGTTCCGGCCGCTGACGACGAGCACCGTCGGGGCGCCGAGGTTGGCGGCGATCCGCGCGTTGTACGCCAGCTCGGTCGGCCCGGCCACGTCCGTGTAGTCGGAGCCGACGACGACGACGGCGTCGCAGCGCCGCTCGACGTCGTGGAAGCGCTGGACGATCTTCGCGAGCGCCGCGTCGGGGTCGTCGATCACCTGCTGGTAGCTGACGCCGACCGCGTCGTCGTAGGGGATCTCCACCCCGTCGTGGGCGAGGAGCAGCTCGAGGATGTAGTCGTGGACGTCCGTCGAGCGGGCGACGGGCCGGAACACCCCCACGCGGGCCACCGTGCGGGTCAGCAGGTCGACGAGCCCCAGGGCGACGGTCGACTTGCCGGTGTCGCCCTCAGGGGAAGCGATGTAGATGGTTCGGGCCACGGGGGCATCTCCTGACAGCTGTCGACGACGGAGTCCGGGGGCATCGTCCGCCCCCGGCCCCGTCGAATCATGGGACGATTGTCCCTTGATCAGCGCTACTCATTATCACCGCCGGTCGACAGCGTGGCGGCCACCTGCTCGCCCGCCGCGACGTCCCCGGCGTCCGGCCAGACCCAGTCCCGCACCTCGGGGAGGTCCTCGCCGTGCTCCCGGGTGTACTCCCGGGCGTGCAGCCGGGCGTCGACCATCTTCTGCCGCAGGCCGGCCTGCGAGGCGCGCAGCCAGTGCACGTGGTCGATGACGTCCATGACGAGGTGGAACCGGTCGAGGTCGTTGAGCATCACCATGTCGAACGGCGTGGTCGTCGTGCCCTCCTCCTTGTACCCGCGCACGTGGAGGTTGGCGTGCCCGTTGCGGCGGTACGTCAGGCGGTGGATGAGCCACGGGTAGCCGTGGTAGGCGAAGACGATCGGCCGGTCGGCGGTGAAGATCGTGTCGAAGTCACGGTCGGACAGGCCGTGCGGGTGCTCCCGCTCGTCCTGCAGCCGCATGAGGTCGACGATGTTGACGACGCGCACCTTGAGGTCCGGCAGCTCGCGCCGCAGGATGTCCGCCGCCGCCAGCACCTCGAGGGTCGGCACGTCGCCGGCGCACGCGAGCACGACGTCCGGCTCCTGACCGGCGACCTCGGTGCCGGCCCAGTCCCAGATGCCCAGGCCGCGCGAGCAGTGCGCCACGGCCTCGTCCATGGGCAGGAAGTTCGGTGCCGGCTGCTTGCCCGAGACGACGACGTTGACGTACTGCCGCGAGCGCAGGCAGTGGTCGTACGTCGACAGCAGGGTGTTGGCGTCCGGCGGCAGGTAGACGCGGACCACCTCGGCCTTCTTGTTGATCACGTGGTCGATGAAGCCCGGGTCCTGGTGGCTGAACCCGTTGTGGTCCTGCCGCCACACGTGGCTGGACAGCAGGTAGTTCAGCGAGGCGATCGGCCGGCGCCACGGGATGTCGTTGGTGACCTTCAGCCACTTCGCGTGCTGGTTGAACATCGAGTCGACGATGTGGATGAACGCCTCGTAGCTGGTGAACAGCCCGTGGCGCCCGGTGAGCAGGTAGCCCTCGAGCCAGCCCTGGCACTGGTGCTCGCTCAGCATCTCCATCACCCGGCCGGCGCGCGCCAGGTGCTCGTCGACCTCGGGGGACAGGTACTCGGCGTTCCACTGCCGGTCGGTGACCCCGAAGACCGCCTGCAGGCGGTTGGACGCCACCTCGTCGGGCCCGAAGATCCGGAAGTTGTCCGGGTTCCGGCGCACGACCTCGGTGATGTAGTCGCCGAGCACGCGCGGCGCCTCGCTCTGGGTGGCACCCGGGCGGGGCACGTCGACGGCGAAGTCGCGGAAGTCGGGCAGGCGCAGGTCGCGCAGCAGCAGCCCGCCGTTGGCGTGCGGGTTGGCGCTCATCCGCAGCTCGCCGGCGGGGGCCAGGCCGCGGATGTCGTCGGCCAGCCGGCCGGTCGCGTCGAACAGCTCCTCGGCGCGGTACGAGCGCAGCCACTCCTCGAGCACGGTCAGGTGCTCGGCGGTGTCGCGGGCGTTGGCCAGCGGCACCTGGTGGGCGCGCCACGAACCGGTGGTCTTCTTGCCGTCGATGGTCGCCGGGCCGGTCCACCCCTTGGGCGTGCGGAAGACGATCATCGGCCAGGCCGGCCGCGTGAGGTCGCCGTCGGCGGCCCGCGCCTTGATGTCGGCGATCTCGTCGAGCGCCTCGTCGAGCAGCGCGGCGAACCGGCGGTGGACCGACTCCATCGGCTCGTCCTCGTCGTACCCGCCCGTGAAGACGTACGGGTGGTGCCCGTAGCCGTGCATGAGGTCGATGAGCTCGTCGTCGCTGATGCGGGCGAGCACGGTCGGGTTGGCGATCTTGTAGCCGTTGAGGTGCAGGATCGGCAGCACCACGCCGTCCTGGTACGGGTTGACGAACTTGTTGGAGTGCCAGCTCGTCGCCAGCGGGCCGGTCTCGGCCTCGCCGTCGCCGACGACCGCCGCGACCAGGAGGTCCGGGTTGTCGAAGACTGCGCCGTAGGCGTGCGACAGCGCGTAGCCGAGCTCGCCGCCCTCGTGGATCGACCCCGGCGTCTCCGGGGCGACGTGGCTCGGGATGCCGCCCGGGAACGAGAACTGGCGGAAGAGCTTGCGCAGGCCCTCCTCGTCCTCCGTGATGTTCGGGTACACCTCCGAGTAGGTGCCGTCGAGGTAGGCGCTGGCGACGAGGCCCGGCCCGCCGTGGCCCGGGCCGGTGAGGTAGATCGTCGACTGGCTGCGCTCGACGATCGCCCGGTTGAGGTGCGCGTAGAGGAAGTTCAGGCCCGGCGTCGTCCCCCAGTGGCCGAGCAGGCGCGGCTTGACGTCGTCCCGCGTCAGCGTGGTTCGCAGCAGCGGGTTGTCGAGCAGGTAGATCTGCCCGACGGACAGGTAGTTCGCGGCGCGCCACCAGCGGTCGAGCCGCCGGACGGTCTCGTCGTCGATCGCCGCGCCGGTGCCGCGGCGCCAGGTGGTGGGGTGCTCGGTCGTCGTCGCCATGGTCCCGTTCCTGTTCGCAGAGGTGCTCGGTGACATACAACCGCACGTGGGCGGCGGACGCCCGGTGTCGAAGGTCCGTCACGCCGATAGCGTGTGGGGGTGGCTGCCACTGCCGCGCCGGTGACGCGCGCCGACGTCTGGCGGGTCGCCCGCCGGCCGCGGATGGTCGGCCTGCTCGCGGTCTTCCTGGCCGCCGCGACCGTGTGCGGGCTGCTCGGCGCGTGGCAGCTCGACCGGGCACGCCAGCGCGGCCAGGCCGCGGTCGCCCAGCGGCAGGCGCAGCTGGTGGCGGCCGACCCGGTGCCCCTCGACTCGGTGCTCGCGCCCCAGACGGCGTTCCCCGGCGACCTCGTCGGCCGCAAGGTGTCCGTCACCGGGACGTACGAGCCCGGCCAGCTCCTGGTGACCGGCCGGTCGCACGGCGGCGTCACCGGCGAGCTGGTGCTGACACCCCTACGCGTGGGGTCCGGCGCGGACGCCGCCGTGCTCCCGGTCGTGCGCGGCTGGCTCCCGTCCGGCGCCGCGCCCGACGAGCCCCCCGCGGGGGCCGTGTCGCTGGTCGGCTACCTGCAGGCGGGGGAGTCGGCCGGCACCGGGATCGCCTCCGGCGCCACCGACGCCATCAGCCCCGCGGAGCTGCTCCACGTGTGGACCGGACCCATCTGGACCGGGTACCTGGTGCTGGCGTCGTCGGACCCCGCGCCGTCCGCCGGGCCCGCGCTGCTCGGGCCGCCGACGCCCACGCAGACCAGCCCCAACCTGCAGAACCTGCTCTACGCCGGCGAGTGGTTCGTCTTCGGCGGCTTCGCGGTGTTCCTGTGGTGGCGCGCGGTGCTCGACGAGGCCCACGGCCGGATCCGCGACCGCGGCCGCCCCGAGCGGGGCGACCGGGCTTCCGGCCCCGAGGCGGACCCGCGGGCCTGAGAGCCCGCTGCCGCTACTCGTGCTGCCAGGAGTGCCACAGGGCGGCGTAGTCGCCACCGGCCGCGACCAGCTCGTCGTGCGGCCCGATCTCCGTGATCCGGCCGTCGTCCACCACCGCGACGCGGTCGGCGTCGTGGGCGGTGTGCAGCCGGTGGGCGATCGCCACCACCGTCCGTCCGGCGAGCACCGCCGACAACGAGCGCTCCAGGTGACGGGCGGCCCGCGGGTCCAGGAGCGACGTCGCCTCGTCGAGCACGAGCGTGTGCGGGTCGAGCAGGACGAGCCGGGCCAGCGCGAGCTGCTGGGCCTGGGCGGGCGTCAGCGCCGCGCCACCCGAGCCGACCTCGGTCGCCAGCCCCTCGGGCAGGGCGTCGACCCAGTCGAGGGCGTCGACCGCCGCCAGGGACCGGCGCAGCGCCTCCTCGGTCGCGTCGGCGTCGGCGAGGCGCAGGTTGTCCGCCACCGAGCCGACGAACACGTGCTGCTCCTGGGTGACCAGCGCGACCTGGCCGCGCAGGTCGTCCAGCGGCAGGTCGACGAGCGGGACGCCGCCGAGCCGCACCGAACCGCCCGTGGGCGGGTGGATCCCGGCGAGCATCCGCCCGAGCGTGGACTTGCCGGCGCCGGACGGCCCGACGACGGCCAGCCGCTCGCCCGGCACCAGGTCGAGGTCGATCCCGTGCAGCACGTCGTGGCCCTCGCGGTAGGCGTAGCGCAGCCCGCGCGCCGTGATCCGGTCGTCGACCGGCCGCTCGCCGGACTCCTCGCGGTCCGCCTCCACGAGCTGGACGCCGACGATGCGCGATAGCGCCGTGGCGGCCACCTGGATCTCGTCGAGCCAGAAGATCAGCTCCCACACCGGCCCGGACATCTGGTACGCGTACATGACGATCGCCGTCACGACGCCGAGCGTCACGCGCCCCTGCGACGCCAGCCAGCCGCCCCACAGCAGCACCGAGGTCGGCGCGAGGACGAACGTCAGGTCGATCGCCGGGAACAGCACGGTGCGCAGGCGCAGCGTCGTCCGCTCCGCGGCGAACGCCTCGGCGAGGTCGTCGCGCACCGTGGCGTGGCGCCGCGACCCCAGCGACAGCGCGTCGACCGTGCGGGCGCCCTCGACGGTCTCGGTGATGGTCCCGTTGATCGAGGCGTACGCCGCCGCCTCGCGCAGGTACGCGGGCGTGGCGCGCCTCAGGTACCAGCGCACGACGAGCACCATCGAGGGCACCCCGACGAACAGCCCGACCGCCACCAGCGGCGAGAGCAGCAGGCACGCGACGGTCGTCAGCGTGATCGTGACCGTGGCGACGATCACGCGCGGCACCCCGAAGCGCACCGCGTGCTGCAGCCGGTTGACGTCGTTCGTCGTGCGCGCGACGAGGTCGCCGGTGCCGGCGCGCTCGACGGTGGACAGCGGCAGGGCGGTGAGCGTCTCGACGAACTCCTCGCGCAGCTGCGCGAACACCTTCTCGCCGAAGACGATCGACGCGCGCTGCGCGGTGCGGACCAGCCCCGCCTGCGTGACGACCATGACGAGCCCGAACGCCACCATCCGGTCGATGTAGCCGCCGGTGGTGCCGCGCGTGATCGCGTCGACCACGCGCCCGAGGAGGAAGGGCCCGACGAGACCGGCCGTCGCCCCGAGGGTGTGCAGCACGGCCAGCCGCGAGAGCTCGGAGCCGTGGACCCGCAGCAGGCGCGCGGCGTAGCGACGCACGGTCGCGGCGTCGGCCACCGGCAGCTTCATCGCTCACCTCCCTCGCGTCGTGCGTACACGTCCTCGACGACGTCGTCGTGCTCGTCGTCCTCGTCCGGACCGGCCGTCCCGTCGGTCGCCGCGCCCCAGCCGTCGTCCTCGCCCTCGTCGTCGAGCCGCCGCCCGACGATCCGCTGGTAGGCGGCCGCGACGCGGGCGCCGGCCGCGCCGTCGAGCAGCTCGTCGTGCGTCCCGCGCGCGACGAGGCGGCCGTCGGCGACCAGCTGGACCTCGTCGACGTGCTCGAGGACCAGGGGGCTGGCGGTCACGACGAGCGTCGAGCGGCCGCGCCGCGCCTGCGCCAGCCGGGCCGCGATGCGCGCCTCGGTGTGGGCGTCGACCGCGCTGGTGGGCTCAACGAGCACGAGCACCTCCGGGTCGACGAGCAGCGCCCGCGCCAGCGCGACCCGCTGCCGCTGCCCGCCCGACAGCGACCGGCCCTTCTCGGGCAGGTCACCCTCGAGGCCGCCGGGCACGGAGTCGAGCACGTCGTGGGCGTCGGCCAGGGCCACGACCCGGTGCAGCTCGTCGTCGCCCGCCCCGCCGCGCACGTCCAGCTCGACCCCCAGGCGTCCGGAGAAGAGGTGCGGCGTCGCCTCGGCGACGACGATGCGGGCCCGCACCTCCGCCTTCGGCAGGTCGGCCAGCCGCGCCCCGCCGAACGTCACCGGGGTCGGTGCCTCGGCCTCGTCGTCGAACCGGCCCATGCGGGTGGCGATCGCCGCCGCCTCGTCCGGGTCCGCCGAGACGAGCCCGACGAGACGGCCCGGCTCGAGGCGCACGCCGCTGGTCTCGTCGACGAGCGCGGCGCCGGGCGCGGGGCTGTCGGCGCTGGCCGCCCGCACCCCGGTCGCCGGGACCACGCGCAGCACGCCGAGCACCTTCGCCGCGCCGACCCAGGCGCGCGTGGCGGCCTGCAGCATGATCGTCGCGTTCTGCACCGGCCACGCGAGGAAGGCCGCGAACCCGTAGGTCGTCACCAGCTGGCCCGGCGTGATGGTGCCGGCGAGCGCGCGGTGCGCCCCGAGCCACAGCAGCAGCCCGACGAAGAGGCCGGGCAGCAGCACCTGCAGGCCGTCCATCCACGACTGGGTGCCGGCGACCGCGACGCCGCGGCGGCGCACCTCCTGCGACTGGGCCGCGTACCGGCCGGTGAAGACGGCCTCGCCGCCGATGCCCCGCAGGATGCGCAGCCCGGCGACCGTGTCGGCGCCCAGCGTGGTGAGCCGGCCGGAGGCCTCGCGCTGCGCCGCCTGCTTGCGGTGGAGCGGCTTGACGAGGCGGCCGAGCACCACCGCGACGACCGGCAGCCCCAGCAGCACGACGAGGCCGAGCGTCACGTCGATCCGCAGCATGAGGACGGCCGCCACGCCGTACGCGACCACCGAGCCGACGAACCGCGAGAGGTTCGCGTAGAGCTCGCCGATGCGCAGCGAGTCGTTCGCGACCGCCGAGACGACCTCGCCGGTGGGCAGCTCCGCGGTGATCGCGTGACCCGAGCGCGCCGCCTTGAGCCCGACGAGCTCCGAGGCCGTGAACGCCGGCCGCAGCCAGCACGCGACGTCGTAGCGGTGCCCCAGCGCCCCGGCCGCCGACGAGACGACGCCGAGGGCCAGGAGCGCCGCGACCCAGCGGAACAGGTCGGTGCCGAAGCCGTGGGTCAGGCCGCCGTCGATGGCGTGCCCGACGAGGTACGGCAGCAGCGCCTGGCACCCCATCAGCGTGATGCCGAGGGCCAGCCCGGTGGTCTGGATGCCCCACTGCCTGCGCGCGAACCACCACAGCAGGCGCCCCGGACCGGTGGTCGGGGGCGTGCCGGGATCCGCGAGGGGGAGCGAGCGCACGGGGATCCACGGTAGGCACCGCCACCCACACGCCCCACTCCTTTTCCCGGCCGCCCGGCACCCGCTCCCACCCGCCGGTCCGCCGTCTCGTCGGCTCGGCAGCCGACTCGTCGGTGCGAACCGTCGAGCCGGCGCGGAACCGACGAGTCGGGGGGCGGGGGCCGGTGGGACGGGGCCGGGCGACGAGACGGGCGACGGGCGCCGTCGGCGCGCCGACTACCCTGGGGACGTGACGCCGAGCCCCGCCGAGCACACCTCCGCCCGCACGCCGCGCCCCGTCCTCGTCGTCGACTTCGGCGCCCAGTACGCCCAGCTGATCGCGCGGCGCGTGCGCGAGGCTCACGTCTACTCGGAGATCGTGCCGCACACCATGGCCGTCGCCGACATGCTGGCGAAGGACCCCGCCGCGATCATCCTGTCCGGCGGCCCGGCCAGCGTCTACGAGCCCGGCGCCCCCGCCGTCGACCCGGCGCTGTTCGGCGCCGGGGTCCCGGTGCTGGGCATCTGCTACGGCTTCCAGGCGATGGCGCACGCGCTGGGCGGCGAGGTCGACGCCGCGGCGACGGGCGAGTACGGCCACACCCACGTCGACGTGGCCGAGGACGGCACGCTGCTGGACGGGTCGCCCGACGAGCAGCAGGTGTGGATGAGCCACGGCGTGGCGGTCACCACGCCGCCCGAGGGCTTCCGCGTGCTGGCCTCCACCGCCGGCGCCCCGGTGGCGGCGTTCGAGGACGCGTCCCGCCGGCTCTACGGCGTGCAGTGGCACCCCGAGGTGCACCACACGCCCCTCGGCCAGGCGACCCTGGAGAACTTCCTCTACCGCGGCGCGCGCCTGGCGCCCGAGTGGAACCCCGACAGCGTCATCACCGCGCAGGTGGCGGCGATCCGCGAGCAGGTCGGCGACGCCCGCGTCATCTGCGCGCTGTCCGGCGGCGTCGACTCGTCCGTGGCCGCCGCGCTGGTGCAGAAGGCCATCGGCGACCAGCTGACGTGCGTCTTCGTCGACCACGGCCTGCTGCGCGCGGGTGAGGCCGAGCAGGTGGAGCAGGACTTCGTCGCGGCGACCGGCGTCCGGCTCGTCGTCGTCGACGCGACCGCCCGGTTCCTCGACGCGCTCGCGGGCGTGAGCGACCCGGAGGCCAAGCGCAAGATCATCGGCCGCGAGTTCATCCGCGTCTTCGAGGACGCGGCCCGCGAGATCGTCGAGCGGTCGGGGGCCGACGAGGAGCCGGTGCGGTTCCTCGTCCAGGGCACGCTGTACCCCGACGTCGTCGAGAGCGGCGGCGGCGAGGGCGCCGCGAACATCAAGAGCCACCACAACGTCGGTGGCCTGCCCGACGACCTGCAGTTCGACCTCGTCGAGCCGCTGCGCGCCCTGTTCAAGGACGAGGTGCGGGCCGTGGGCCTGGAGCTCGGCGTGCCCGAGGCGATCGTCTGGCGGCAGCCCTTCCCGGGCCCCGGGCTCGCCATCCGCATCGTCGGCGAGGTGACGCGCGAGCGCCTCGAGGTGCTGCGTGCCGCCGACGCCATCGCGCGCGAGGAGCTGACCCGCGCCGGGCTCGACCGGCACATCTGGCAGTGCCCGGTGGTGCTGCTGGCCGACGTCCGGTCCGTCGGTGTGCAGGGGGACGGGCGCACCTACGGGCACCCCGTCGTGCTCCGGCCCGTGTCGAGCGAGGACGCGATGACCGCCGACTGGACCCGCCTGCCCTACGACGTGCTGGCGCGGATCTCGACGCGGATCACCAACGAGGTGCGCGAGGTGAACCGGGTGGTGCTCGACGTGACGAGCAAGCCGCCGGCCACCATCGAGTGGGAATGACGACCGGGAGGGTCCGATGAGCGAGGCGCAGGCGACCGACGAGGCGCGCGTGGCGAAGGAGCGGGGTGCCCTCGGCCGCTACCGGGTGATGGCATACGTCACCGGCACGATGCTGCTGTTCCTGTGCCTGGAGATGGTGCTCAAGTACGGGTTCCACAACGACGCCATCGACTGGGTCCCGCGCCTTCATGGCTTCGTCTACATCGTGTATCTCGTGACCGTGTGGGATTTGTGGTCACGAATGCGCTGGTCCTGGGGTCGTCTTGTGACCATGGTCCTCGCCGGCGTCGTGCCGGTGATGTCCTTTGTGCTGGAGCGGCGCGTCCATCGGGACGCGGAGGCCAGGATCGCCGCCTGAGGGGCCTGCAGGGGCGCTCTCGGGGGCTCGGGACGCCCGGAACGCCGCCGTGACCTCGCCGTTTTCCTTGTGAATTCCCGAACGAACCTGCACGTCAGTGCTGGTGCGACATGTGCCGCGGGACATTGGTCCCAGCGGGTGCGGCTGACCTGCGGCGAGGCTTCCATCGCGCGGTAGTGGTGCCAACAAAATCCCAGGTCAGTTGTCCCCGCAGTGATCTCAACGCGACGCCTTCGGCTTTCGCGGACGACATGGAGCAGGCGGCGCTGATCCCCAACACAAGAAGCATGAGGAACTCCAGGTGTCCGAGAAGCCCACTCTCATCAAGGTGCTTTCCATCCTTGTCGCCGTTGTCGGTGTCGTCTTCCTGGCAACCGGCATCACGATGTACTCGATCACGTCCGTCCAGCTGAAGGCTCAGCAGGTCACGGTCGCCCCCTACAACCACGGCACGAACGGCGAGAAGAGCGGCGCGTTCGACGGCCAGGCCGTCGCCGGCCCGTTCACCGCGCTGGCGCAGATCGACGCGATCGGCCACCACATGTCGCAGGCGAGCGCCACGGCGACCGGCGGCAAGGCCGACGCCGCGACCGGTGTCGTGACCGGCGGCGACCCGAACCTCACCTACGGCACTGCCCCGTCGATCACGCTCAACGCTGACGGCACCTGCAAGTCCGCCGTGAAGTGGACCGACCCGGCCGGCAACGGCTCGTTCACCTGCGACGCCAAGGGCACGCCGGTCGTCACCGGCAGCATCGTCCCCGGCGCCCTCGCCTCGCTGCGCTCCACCCTGCAGTCGGGCTCCTTCCTCATCGCCTCGCTGTACGTCTCCGTCCTGGCGTTCGGCGTCTCCGCCCTCGTCGGCGGCCTGGGCATCGTGCTCATCATCATCGGCGCGATCCAGCTGCTGACGATCCGCACCAAGGCCGCCGTGTCCGGCGCCGCCGCGGCGAAGGTCCCCGCGACCGCCGCCGTCTGATCCTCGCGATTCCTCGCGAATCCTCGCGATCGCACGACGAGGGCCGGTCCCCTTCCGGGGGGACCGGCCCTCGTCTTGTCGTCTGCGGTCCGGCGGGCGTCTCTGGGCGGATTCACAGGTGATGGTTAGGCTTACCTTCTGCACGACGACGAAGGCATGGGGGCTGTGCAGCCCCGTCATGACCACCGCACTCTGGGATCGGGGAGACGAGAATGGCCAACGCCGCCAAGGGCAACGGGACCGTGAGGGTCCTCGGCATCCTGACCGTCATCGCCGGCGCGATCTTCGTGATCGCCGGCGCCGTCACGTGGGGGGCCGTCTCGGCCAACCTCGCCGCGGAGAAGATCACCGTCTCGCCCGACGCCGCCCACTTCGGCAACCAGGCGGTCAACTCGCCGTGGACCGCCTGGTACCAGGCGGACGCCATCAAGCACCACTCGCTCAAGGCCTCGAACAACCTGACCTACGCGGAGCTGGGCGCGGCCATCACGGCCAAGCAGAACGACCTCAAGAGCCAGGGCATGTCGGCGACGGACATCGCCAAGAACACCGACGTCGTCACGCTGCAGGGCCAGCGCAGCACGGTGATGACCGGCTCGTTCCTGCGCTCGTCCCTGTTCACCTCGGTCATCGCGTTCGGGGTGGCGCTCTTCGCCTTCGGCGTGGGAGTCGTGGCGCTGCTCGTCGGCTGGGCGCTGGTGCGAGTCTCGCGGCCCGTGGCGGTGACCGTGGCACCGCAGCCCACCACGGCCGACGCGGTCTAGCCCCCCACGTACGACGAGGGCCGGTTCCCCCCTGGGGGACCGGCCCTCGCCCCTTTCGCCCGCGGTCGCTAGCCCCGGCCCTCCAACCGGTGCCGCGACCGCCGCATGCCGACGAGCGAGCCGACGAGCAGCGCGACGCCGGCGGCGCCGAGCAGCACGATGAAGGCGAGCTCGGTGTCGAGGTGGGCGCCCCAGGCGACGGACAGCAGCCCGACCCCGACGGCCATGACCACCAGGCCCCACACCACGGTGCCGACCCGGAGCGTCCGCGGCGGCTCGGGCGCGGACGCCGCGGGGGCCGCCGGGGCCGTCGGTGACGTGACCCGGATGTGCCCGGTCGACGCGGCGTAGGCGTCCGCCGGCGGCTCGGGTCGCGGCGGCGCGGACGCGACCGGCGGCAGGGGCGCCGTCGGCGCCTCGGCCTTCGGCAGCGGGGCCGTCGCGTCCTCGGCCGGTGCCTGTGCGGGTGTGGCAGCCTCGATCGTCACGGTCTCGTCCTCCTCGGTGGTGCCCGTCGCGCCGGCCCCCTGCGCCGCCGCGACCTCCTCGGCGGGCGTCGGCTCGCTCTCCGGCACGGCCCGGTGCTCGTCGTCGGCCGGAGCGCCGAGCGGCGGGAGCTTGCGGGTGTCGTCGTCGCTCATCGGGATCCCTCCTCCACGGTGACGTTCCCGGCACCGACGTGGATCTGGAGCAGGAGCGTGGCCTGGTCGGCCGGGACGCCGAAGCTGTCCCGCCGCCCGACGCCGCTCGTGCTGGTGTTGTCGCCGCCCACCTGCCAGGTGACCTGGCCGGCGCCGATGTCCGCCTGCGCGGCGACCTGGGCCCCGCGCGGCACGCGGACGACGAGGTTGCCCGCCGACACGTCGATCGGGACGGTCAGCCGGTCACCGGCCTGCAGCGGCACGCCGGTGAGGTCCACCGTCGCGTCGCCGAAGCCCATCCGGAAGCCGTTGGCCGCGGTCGTGCGGTCCGTGATCGTCGTCGTGCCCTGGGTCGTCGTGACGTGGACGCCGTTGTTGTCGACGATCCACGGGTTGATGCCGTCGCGGGAGTTCACCGCGAGCGGCAGCGCCACGAGGGCCGCGAAGATCGCGAGCAGGCCGAGCACGCCGCCGCGGCGCCCGCGCAGGCCGGACACGATGATCGCGACGCCGAAGATCAGGACGACGAGCGCCGCCGCCGTGCCCGCCGTCGAGCGGTCGAACCACCCGCCGCGCTGGGCGATGAGCGCCCCGGCGATGACGAAGAGGCTCAGGGCGACCGAGACGCCGACGGTCGTCGCGCCGGGTCCCTGCCGCCGCGGGCGCGGGGGCTTGGGCGGCTGGGTCGCGACGGGCGCCGGGGGCGGCGCGGGGGCGTAGCGGTAGGGCGTGGGGGCCGGGGCCGGCGGCGGGGCCGACCACGCCGGGGGCGGCGGGACGGGCGCCGAGACGCGCGGTGCGGTCGCGGCCGCGGCTGCCGCCGGGCCGGGTCCCGCGGGCGGAGGGCCGTACGACGGGACCGGGCCGGGCACGTGCGGGGCGGCCGCGCCGTAGGGGGTGCCGCCGTAGGCGCCGGCGTACGGCGTCGACGGGCCGGTGTACGGCCGGGCCGGCGGGGTGTACGGGCCGGGGGCGGGCGCGTAGGGCCCGGGGCCCCACGGCGCGCCGGGGCGGGGCGCCGGCGGACGCCGGTGCTGGAGCATCGTCGCCACGAGGACCACGACGAGGATCGTCGCGCCCAGCCAGAACAGCCCCTGGATCCAGCCCGGGATCATGAACGGCCAGTGCCCCCAGGCGCCCCAGCCGATGCCCGTGACGAACATCAGCAGCGCGCCGAGCAGCGCGATGTCGGGGTGGCCCAGCGTGAGGCCCTCCATGTGGATGCGGCCGTCACGCTCCTCGGGCAGCAGGGCCCAGGCTGCGGCGTAGACGACGAGGCCGAACCCGCCCAGCAGCAGCGTGGCGAGGAAGATGCCGCGCACCAGCAGGGGGTCGAGCCCGAACCGGGCCGCGATGCCGCCGGCGACGCCGCCGATCCACCGCTCGTCGGAGCGGTAGAGGCCGATGCCGCGCAGCTGGGAGAAGAAACCGGTCGCCGGCCACGGCTTGTCGCCGGCGGGTGGGGTGGCGCCGGTGGGCGGGACGGGTCCGCCGGCTGGGGTCTGCGAAGTCATGGCTCGATCGTGGCGGCCGGCGCCGGCCCGGACCATCGGGTGGGTCCCTGAAACGACCCTGATCAGGACCCGGGGCACGGCCGCGATCCCCTGATCCGCACCCTGGTTCGGCCCCTGGACCCGTGTCCCCGCGCCCGCGAGGTGTCACGATCGGGGCGTGACCACGGCAGAGGACCCGACGGCGCGGCCGACCGCGCCCGTGCGCCTGCCGCTGCGCCGCCCCGAGCGGGGGCGGTGGTTCGGCGGCGTGGCGCTGGGCCTGGCGGCCCACCTGGACTGGCCGGTACGCCGCGTGCGGATCCTCTTCCTGGCGGCCGCGCTGCTGTTCGGCGTCGGCGCCGTGCTGTACGCGTTCCTCTGGCTCACCGTCCCGGTGGGTGACCCGGTCGAGGCCGCCACCATCACGCGGCCGGCGTTCCTCGGCCGGCTGGCGCGCCGCCAGGCGGTGGCCGGCCACCCGCTCCGGCTGCCGGGCCCGGAGGTGCTCGCCGGCGTGCTCCTCGTCGTGGGAGCCGCGGCGCTCCTGCTGGTGCGCTCCCACTCCGCGGTCAACCTCAGCTGGGTGCTGCCGGTGTTCGTGCTCGTCGCGGGCGTCGTGCTCGCCTGGAGCCAGCTCGGCGTGGTGACGCGCGGGCGCTCGCGGGAGGTCCCCGGGGGCCGGGCACAGGCGTTCCTGCGGATCGCCGGCGGGCTGCTCCTGGCCGGCGTCGGCGTGCTGCTGCTCGCGACGCAGGTCGTCGGCGCGGGCATCGACCCGGGGTTGCTGGGTCAGGTCGTCGTCGCGGCGGTCGCCGTCGTCGCGGGCGTGGCGCTGGTCCTCGCGCCGTGGTGGCTGCGCCTCGTGCGCGAGCTGGGCGACGAGCGGGCGGCACGCGCCCGGGAGGCCGAGCGCGCCGACATCGCCGCCCACCTGCACGACTCCGTGCTCCAGACGCTGGCGATCATTCGCGCGCGGGCCGACGAGCCCGCCGAGGTGGCCCGCATGGCCCGCGCCCAGGAGCGCGAGCTGCGCGAGTGGCTCTACCAGGACCGGCCCGCGCCGGGCACGTCGATCGCCGCCGAGATGCGCGCCGTCGTGGCGGAGGTGGAGGACACCCGCAGCGGTCCGGAGGGCGAGGCGGTGGCGGTGGACCTCGTCGTCGTCGGCGACCGCGCCCCCGACGCGGGCACCGCGGCGCTGCTGCAGGCGACCCGCGAGGCCCTGGTCAACGCGGTGGTCCACGGGCGGCCGCCGGTCTCGGCGTACCTCGAGGTGGGCGACGAGCAGGTCGAGGTGTTCGTCCGCGACCACGGCGACGGCTTCGAGCTCGACGACATCCCGTCGGACCGGTTCGGCGTGCGCGAGTCGATCCTCGGCCGGGTGCGCCGCCGGGGCGGCACCGCGACCGTCACGTGCAAGGAGAGCGGCACCGAGGTGCACCTCGTCGTGCCCGTCGGTCCCTGCCCGGCCGACGACGTGGGGACACTCCCCACGGGGACGGCCCAGCTGAAGGAGAAGGAGAAGGCGACGTGAACGCGGTCCCGGTCGACGTGGTGCTCGTCGACGACCACCACATGTTCCGCACGGGCGTGCGGGCCTCGCTCGACGCGCGGGTGCGCATCGTCGGTGAGGCGGAGGACGTCGACGGCGCGGTGGCGGTCATCCACGAGGTGCGCCCGCCCGTCGTGCTGCTCGACGTGCACCTGCCCGGGGGCGACGGCGGCGGCGGCACCGAGGTGCTGCGCCGCTGCGCCGACCTGCTCGCGGAGACGAAGTTCCTGGCGCTGTCCGTGTCCGACGCGGCGGAGGACGTCGTCGGCGTCATCCGGGTCGGCGCGCGCGGCTACGTCACCAAGGCGATCGACGGCCCGGCGCTGTCGGACGCGGTGGTGCGCGTCGCCTCCGGCGACGCCGTGTTCTCGCCCCGGCTGGCGGGCTTCGTGCTCGACGCGTTCGGCACGGCCGCCGGCGACGTCGCGACCGGGGACGACGAGCTGGACCGCCTCTCGGCGCGCGAGCGCGAGGTGATGCGCCTCATCGCCCGCGGGTACAGCTACCGCGAGGTCGCCTCGGAGCTGTTCATCTCCATCAAGACCGTGGAGACCCACGTCTCGGCCGTGCTGCGCAAGCTGCAGCTGTCGAGCCGGCACGAGCTGACCCGCTGGGCGGCCGCCCGCCGCCTCCTGTAGCACCTAGGTCCCTCCCGGAGGGCCATGGCGCGGCGTGACGATGCAGGGAGAGCCGTCCGCCGACGTCGCCGCCCGGCCGTGCCGTGCGCGCGTCCCGCTCGAGGAGCCGACATGCCGTACGACCACCTGCTCGCCCCGATCAGCCTGCGCGGGCTCGAGCTGACGAACCGCGTCGTCTTCCCCGCCATGGCCACCGGCTTCGTCGCGCCCGGCGGGTACGTCACCGACCAGCTGATCGCGTACCACGTGGCCCGGGTCGTGGGTGGCTCCGGGCTCAACGTCACCGAGGCGACGTCGATCCACGCGCCCTCGGCCCCCGGCTGCTTCCTCAACATCTCCGGGGACGAGTTCGTGCCGGGACTGCGCCGGTTCACCGACGCGATCCACGCGGCCGGCGGGCGGACGGCCGTGCAGCTGTGGCAGGGCGGCCTGGCCGCGTGGGGGTTCGACCCCGCGCATCTCGAGCTGATCTCGCCGAGCGGCCTGCCGACCCCCGCCGGGCTCGTGCCGGGGTCGACCCCCGAGAAGATCGCCGAGGTCGTCGCGGCGTGGGGCGCCGCCGCCGCCCGCGCCGTCGAGGCCGGGTTCGACGCCATCGAGTTCCACTGCGCGCACAACTACTCGCCGCACGCCTTCCTCTCGCCGGCGCTCAACCAGCGCATGGACGAGTACGGCGGCAGTGCCGCGAACCGGGCGCGCTACCCGCTGGCGGCGATCGCGGCGGTCCGGGCCGCGATGCCCGACGACATGCCGCTGCTCATGCGGATCGACGCGCAGGACGACGAGCTGCCCGGCGGCCTGACGGTCGACGACGTCATCGCGTTCTCGCTGCTCGCCCACGAGGCCGGCGTCGACGCGCTGGACGTCTCGCGCGGCAACGTCGTCACCTCGGCGATCAGGTACGAGGTGCCGCCCATCGACGTGCCGCGCGGCTTCAACGTCGCCAACGCGGCCGCGATCCGGCGCGGCACCGGGATGGTGACCATCGCGGTGGGCCGCATCAACGACCCCGACCAGGCGGAGGAGATCATCGCGTCCGGCAAGGCGGACATGGTCGTCGTCGGGCGTGGCCAGATCGCCGACCCCGAGTTCGTCGCGAAGACCGCCGCCGGCCGGGCGCGGGACATCGTCCGGTGCGTCGGCTGCGACCAGGGCTGCTACGACCGGATCGTCGCGTCGTTCGGGCCGATCACCTGCCTGCGCAACCCGCTCGTCGGACGCGAGGCGGAGGGCGCCCCGTCGCCGACGCTGCGGCCCCTGCGCGTGCTCGTCGCCGGCGGCGGCGTGGCCGGGATGGAGGCGGCGCTGGTGCTCGCGCAGCGCGGGCACAAGCCGGTCCTCGTCGAGGCGTCCGACCACCTCGGTGGCCAGTTCGGCGTGGCCGGCCAGGCGCCCCGCAAGCAGGAGATGGCCGACGCCGCGGCCTCCAGGGCCGACCAGGTGGTGCGGGCCGGCGTGGAGGTCCGGCTGGGCACCAGGGTGACCCCGTCGTTGGTCGACGAGATCGCCCCGGAGGTCGTCATCGACGCCACCGGCGCCCGGCCGATCCACCCGTCGATCCCCGGCGCCGACCGGGAGAACGTCACCGACGCCGTCGCGGTGCTCACGGGCGCGTACGAGGTGCACGGGACCGTGGCGGTGCTCGGCGGCGGCCTCGTCGGGCTTGAGGTCGCGGAGTACCTCGCCGAGCGGGACGTGCCCGTCACGGTCGTCGAGATGCTCGACGAGGTCGGCAGCGGCCTGGGCGACCTCCGCAAGATCTGCGTCCTCGAGGCCCTGGCCACCGAGGGCGTCGAGCAGCTGACCGGGACCACGGTGACGGCCGTCAGGAGCGGGTCGATCGTCGTCGAGCAGGGCGGGCTGACGCGCGAGGTGCCGTGCGACACGGTGGTGCTCGCGCTGGGTTCGCGGCCCGACGACCACACGCCGCTGGCGCGGCACTGCGCCCAGCGAGGGATCGCCTACCACGTGGTCGGCGACGCCGTCCGGGCTCGTCGTGCGCTCGACGCCATCGCGGAGGCGAACGCCCTGGCGCGCGCGCTGTAGCGGCCGTCAACGGCGGCATCGTGGGATGCCGCAGCCGAGCGTGGCCGGTGTGGTGGAGGGTGCCGCAGGGGGGCGGCATCCGCCACACCGGCCACTTCCGTCCCGCGCCCGGCGGGAACGCTCCGTAGGCTGCGGGCATGACGGTGTTCCTGCACGTCCTGCTGTTCCTCCACCTGATCGGCTGGGCGATCGTCCTGGGCGCCGCACTGGTCGGGCTCAAGAGCGGATCGCTCTACGCCGGGGCGTTCCACGGCGTGCTCACGGCCCTGGTGACCGGGCTGGCCATGGTGCTCGTCCTCTACGTCTGGCCACCGAGCAGCGACCCGAAGCCCTCGCCCGCCTGGGTCGCGACGAAGCTCATCGTCGCGCTGGTGATCACCGGCCTCGTCTGGCTGGCCCACGCCCGGCCGGCACGGGTGAGCAAGCCTCTGCTCGGCGCCATCGCGGCGCTGACGGTGATCAACGTCGGGGTCGCGACGATCGGGAGCTGACCCTTCGTCGGCGCGTGCGGCGGTGTCCCCGCGCTCGCCTACCCTGAAGGGGCCATGACGTCGCTGTTCGAGCACCTGCCCGCCACCCACGCGCCGCACCCGGGGGACCCGTCCGGACTGCCGCTCGTCGTGCCCCCGCGCGACGACCAGCCGGAGGAGGCGCCCCCGCGCTTCCCAGACGCGGACGCGCTGATCCGGGGCCTCAACCCGCAGCAGCGCGAGGCGGTGCTCCACGAGGGCGGGCCGCTGCTCATCGTCGCCGGGGCCGGATCGGGCAAGACGAGGGTGCTCACCCATCGCATCGCTCACCTCCTCTCGACGAAGCGGGCGCGGCCGGGGGAGATCCTCGCGATCACGTTCACCAACAAGGCGGCCGCCGAGATGCGCGAGCGCGTCGAGGCGCTCGTCGGCCCGGCGGCGCAGCGGATGTGGGTGTCGACCTTCCACTCGGCCTGCGTGCGGATCCTGCGGCGCGAGGCGACCTCGCTCGGGCTGCGCTCGTCGTTCTCGATCTACGACGCGGCCGACAGCCAGCGGCTGCTCACCCTGGTAGCCCGGGAGCTGGACCTCGACCCGAAGAAGTACCCGGTCAAGGCGATGGCGGCGAAGATCTCCAACCTCAAGGACGAGCTGGTCGACGCCGAGCGGTTCGCCGCGACGAGCGGGACCGGCAGCAACGACTTCGACTCCGTGCTGGCGGACGTGTACACGCGGTACACCACGCGGCTGCGGCAGGCGAACGCGATGGACTTCGACGACCTGATCTCGGAGACCGTGCACCTGCTCCAGGCCTTCCCGGCGATCGCCGAGCACTACCACCGCCGGTTCCGCCACGTGCTGGTCGACGAGTACCAGGACACGAACCACGCGCAGTACGTGCTGGTGCGCACGCTCGTCGGCGACGGGTCGGACGGGGTGGAGCGCGGCGAGCTCACGGTGGTGGGCGACGCCGACCAGTCGATCTACGCGTTCCGTGGCGCGTCGATCCGCAACATCCTCGAGTTCGAGGCGGACTACCCGGACGCGTCGACGATCATGCTCGAGCAGAACTACCGGTCGACGCAGAACATCCTCTCGGCGGCGAACGCCGTCATCGCCAAGAACCCCGGCCGCAAGCCGAAGCGGCTCTGGACCGACCAGGGCGCCGGCCCGCAGATCGTCGCCTACGTCGCGGACGACGAGCGGGAGGAGGCGCGGTTCGTCGCCGAGGAGATCGACCGCCTGGGGGACGCCGGCGGTGTGCGGCCCGGCGACGTGGCGGTGTTCTACCGCACCAACAGCCAGTCCCGCGCGATCGAGGAGGTGCTGGTCCGCGTCGGCCTGCCCTACAAGGTCGTCGGCGGCACCCGGTTCTACGAGCGGCGCGAGATCAAGGACGCGATCGCCTACCTGCGTGTCATCGCCAACCCGGACGACGACGTCAACCTGCGGCGCGTGCTCAACGTGCCCAAGCGGGGGCTGGGGGAGCGGTCCGAGGCGATGGTGGCGGCGTTCGCGGAGCGGGAGCGGATCTCGTTCGGGGCCGCCCTCGAGCGGGTCGACGAGGTGCCGGGCCTCGGCACGCGGGCGGTGAGCGGGCTCGCGGCGTTCCGCGACCTGCTGGGCGGCCTGCGGGAGCTGGCCGCGTCTGCCGGGCCGTCCGAGGTGCTGGGGGCCGTGCTCGACCGCTCCGGCTACCTCGCGGAGCTGCGGGCGTCCGACGACCCGCAGGACGGCTCGCGGGTCGACAACCTCGCCGAGCTGCACGCCGTGGCCACCGAGTTCGAGCAGAGCGACCCCGAGGGTGACCTGGCGGACTTCCTCGAACGCGTGTCGCTCGTCGCCGACTCCGACCAGATCCCCACGCCGGACGGCGCGGACGAGGTGACCGGGCCGGATCCCGGGGTCGTCACCCTCATGACGCTGCACACCGCCAAGGGCCTGGAGTTCCCGGTGGTGTTCCTCACCGGCATGGAGGACGGCACGTTCCCGCACGTGCGCTCGCTGTCCGACCCGGAGCAGCTCGAGGAGGAGCGCAGGCTGGCCTACGTGGGCGTGACCAGGGCGCGCGAGCGCCTGTACATCTCGCGCGCCGCGATCCGTACGGCGTGGGGCGTCCCGAACGAGTTCCCGCCGAGCCGCTTCCTCGCCGACCTGCCCGAGGACCTCATCGACTGGCGGCGGCGGGAATCGTCGACGTCGTCGATCCGCGGCGGGTGGGGGTCCGGCTTCGGCGCCGGTCGCTCGTCGGGCTCGGGCTGGGGCCGCAAGCCGAAGGACGAGGAGCGGCCGGCGCTGCCGAAGACCGGGGCGACGTTCGGCTCGGCCACCCCCCGCGCCGACGTGCCGAGCCTGGCGGTGGGCGACAAGGTGACGCACGACGCCTACGGGCTCGGCACGGTGGTCGCCCTCGAGGGGGTCGGGCAGAACGCGGTGGCGAAGGTGGACTTCGGCTCGTCGGGCACCAAGCGGCTGCTGCTCCGGTTCTCGCCCGTCACCAAGCTGTAGGGCCGGCGGCTCACCGGGATCTCGTTCCCGACCTCGTCGAGCCCCCACCCGTCTGAGCCCAAGGCGTCAGGACGGCCGGGTTCCCGCCAGCGCGCGTACGCCAGCACCACCTACTCGCCGGCGTCCGCCCAGGCGGCCACCACCGCGTCCTCGATGGCCTTGCGGTCGTGGCCGAACCATGCCAGCGCCTTCTGGGCGGCGGCGCCGTCCAGGCGGGCGGCGGCGAGCAGCAGGTGTCCGGTGTCGATGCCCTTGCTCCTGAACCGGATCGCCTCGCGCAGCGCCAGCTCGAGCATCTTCTTGGCGGCGGGGTCGAAGGGGACGTGGCCCTTGGTGCGGCGCGGCCTGGTGGCAGCGTCGAGCGCGCCGGCGCCGAACGTCGCCTCGACCTGGGCGCGCACGGCCTCCAGGTCGACGCCGATGCCCGCGAGCGCGTCGGCGTCGAGGCTGTCGGTCTTCAGGGAGCGGACGCACTCGGCGAGCGAGTCCGGCTCGATGCCGAGGCGGGCGAGGGCGCGTGCCGCGACCGACCGTTCGACGTGGACCGCGCCGAGCAGCACATGGCCGGACTCGATGTGGTCGGCGCCCTCGCGGCGGCCGGCCTCCTCGGCCCAGACGACGGCCTGGCGGGCGCTGCGTGTGAATCGTTCGTACATCAGGGGAACCTCTTCCCGTACTTCTTGTGGACCGCCTGCCGCGTCACGCCGAGCACGTCGGCGATGTGCTGCCACGGCCAGCCGAGCCGGCGGGCGCGTTCGACGTGCAACGCCTCCAGCCGGTCGGCCAGGACGCGCAGCGAGCGGACGGCGTGGAGCCCCTCGGCGGGGTCGTCGCCCGCGGCGGCGGACATCAGGTCGCTGGACATGCCGTCAACCTACGTTGACACCCTTGTCCGTGTCAACCCATGTTGACGCCCTCCTCGTCGAACGCCGCAGATGTCCACCGAGCGCCGGTGAAACGAGGGCGGCGCTCGGAGGAGGACACCGGCGCTCGACGGGCAGGGGGGGCGCGTGAGGGGTGCGCGAGAGGGGCGCGGGCCGGGAGGCGTGTCTGCGTGTGGCTGCGGACGTCGGTCGTGCGGGGGAGGATGTGCGCTCGGCGTCGAGCGAGCGAGTCGGCGACGGGCCGCGGCGTGGAGGAGGGGCGATGGGGCATCGGCGGGACCACGAGTGGCTCGAGACGTTCGAGGGCGACGGCGCCGACCGCTACGCGGAGCACGCGCGCTGGATGGGCGGCATGCACGAGCGGACCGCGCGGCGCATCGCCGAGGCGCTGCCCCGCGGCGGGCGCTACGTGGACGTCGGGACCGGCCCCGGGGCGCTCCCGGCGGCGATCGCCGCGCTGCGCCCGGACGCCGGCGTGACGGGCGTCGACCCCTCGGAGCGCATGGTCGAGCTGGCGCAGGCACGGCTCGCGGTGGCGCCGGTGGCGCCGGTGGCCGAGCCTGGCCGCGTGGTCCGCGGCGACGCCGCCCACCTGCCCCTGCCCGACGCGTCCGCCGACGTCGTGTCGGCGGTGCTGACGATGCACCACTGGCCGGACCTCGACGGCGGCGTCGCCGAGCTCACGCGTGTGCTCGCCCCGGGCGGCGCCATCGTGGTGGTCGAGATGCGCGGGCCGAGCCGCCACGTCGCTCGCGCGCTGCGGCGGGCCGGGCTGATCGTCGTGCGCCGCAACGCCTGGGTGATGGGCTTGCCGGCACTCGTCCGGCTGACCGCGCACCGTCCCGTGTGACATGCGCGCCGGCTGGGCGCGTTCGCCCCCGACGGCGTGCCCCGGCCGTCCCGTGACGCGGCCCGGACGCCCGGGTCCGGCCCGAACCTGCCGACCCAGGGAGCATCCGGCCCGATGTCTCGACGTCGAGAAATCCGGCTACGATCGAGCCGGCGCGGGCCGGCCGAGCGTGAGCCCGCGGCCGACGAGGGCCGGCGAGGCCGACGAGAGGACCGAGGGTGGACCTGTTCGAGTACCAGGCACGTGACCTGTTCGCCGCGCACGAGGTCCCCGTCCTCGACGGCCTCGTCGCGACCACGCCGGCGGAGGCCCGTTCCGCCGCCGAGCAGCTGCTGCGTGGGGCCGGCCTCGTGGTGGTCAAGGCTCAGGTCAAGACGGGCGGCCGCGGCAAGGCGGGCGGCGTCAAGCTTGCCCGGACGCCCGACGAGGCCGAGCAGGTCGCCGCGCAGATCCTCGGCATGGACATCAAGGGCCACACCGTGCACCGCGTCCTCGTCGCGCTCGGCGCCGACATCGACAAGGAGTACTACGTCTCCCTGCTGCTCGACCGCGCCGAGCGCCGCTACCTGGCGATGGCGAGCGTCGAGGGCGGCATGGAGATCGAGCAGCTCGCCGTCGAGCGACCCGAGGCGCTCGCCCGCATCCCCGTCGACCCGCTGGTCGGCATCGACGAGGCGAAGGCGGACGAGATCGTCGCGGCCGCGGGCTTCGACGAGGCCGTCGCGCCGCGCGTCGCCCAGGTGCTGCGCAGGCTCTGGGCGGTGTACGACGAGGAGGACGCCACCCTCGTCGAGGTCAACCCGCTGGTGCTGACCACCGACGGCCGTGTCATCGCCCTGGACGGCAAGGTGTCGCTCGACGACAACGCGGCGTTCCGCCAGCGCGCGCACGACGAGCTCGTCGACCGCGCCGCGGCGGACCCGCTCGAGGCGCGCGCCAAGGCCAAGCACCTCAACTACGTCAAGCTCGACGGCCAGGTCGGCATCATCGGCAACGGCGCGGGCCTCGTCATGAGCACGCTCGACGTCGTCGCGTACGCCGGCGAGGCGCACGGCGGGGTGCGGCCCGCCAACTTCCTCGACATCGGCGGCGGCGCCTCGGCCCAGGTGATGGCCGACGGGCTCGACATCATCCTGTCCGACCCGCAGGTCAAGGCCGTGTTCGTCAACGTGTTCGGCGGCATCACGGCGTGCGACGAGGTCGCGCGCGGCATCGTCGCGGCGCTCGAGATGCTCGGCGACGAGGCGTCCAAGCCCCTCGTCGTGCGGCTGGACGGCAACAACGTCGCCGAGGGCCGGGCGATCCTCGCGGCCGCCGCGCACCCGCTCGTCACCCTGGCCGAGACGATGGACGGCGGCGCCGACGCCGCCGCCGCGCTCGCGGCCGCCGCCTGAGACCCGCAGACCTGAGGAGCAACCAGAAGTGGCCGTCTTCCTGACCGAGCAGTCCAAGGTCATCGTCCAGGGCATGACCGGGTCCGAGGGGACCAAGCACACCACCCGGATGCTCGCCTCCGGCACCGACGTCGTCGGCGGCGTCAACCCGCGCAAGGCCGGCGAGGTCGTGTCCTTCCCGACGCGGGACGTGCCGGTGTTCGGCACGGTGGAGGCGGCCGTGCGCCAGACCGGCGCCGACGTGTCGGTCGTCTTCGTGCCGCCGGCCTTCACCAAGGACGCCGTCGTCGAGGCGGTCGACGCGGGAGTGCCGCTCATCGTCGTCATTACCGAGGGTGTCCCGGTCGCCGACACGGCGGAGTTCTTCACGTACGCGCAGGCCAAGGGCTCGCGCATCATCGGGCCCAACTGCCCTGGCCTCATCACGCCGGGCCGCTCGAACGTCGGGATCATCCCCGCGGACATCACCGGCGCCGGGCCGATCGGGCTGGTGTCGAAGTCCGGCACGCTGACCTACCAGATGATGTTCGAGCTGTCCGACTACGGCTTCTCCACCTGCATCGGGATCGGGGGCGACCCCGTCATCGGGACCACGCACATCGACGCGCTGGCCGCGTTCGAGGCGGACCCGGAGACCGAGCTGATCGTCATGATCGGCGAGATCGGCGGCGACGCCGAGGAGCGGGCCGCGGCCTTCATCACGGAGCACGTCACCAAGCCCGTCGTCGGCTACGTCGCCGGCTTCACGGCCCCCGAGGGCAAGACGATGGGCCACGCCGGCGCGATCGTGTCCGGCTCGTCGGGCACCGCGCAGGCGAAGAAGGACGCGCTGGAGGCCGCCGGCGTCCGGGTCGGCAAGACCCCGTCGGAGACCGCGGCGATCGCGCGCTCGATCCTGGCAGCCCGTCACTGACCCTCGCGCACCGCGTCCCCGCGCCGAGCGCATCGTTCGTCGTCGACATCCACCCTTCCGTGCCACGGAACCCACGACGTCGGCGACGAACCATGCGCTCGCGGGCCGTGGGAGGGGCGGCGGGGTGGCGACGCGCCGGGGCACCTGAGCCGGGCGTCGGCGGGCGCACCCGACGATGGGCGGATGAGCACCCCGCAGCGGCCGGCGGCCGCTACGCGCCGCGTCATCGGCGTCCCGCCTCCGCCGGCTCGTGAGCCCAGCCCGCTCGACGGCGGGCTGCCGTGGGTCTCCGGGGTGCTGGCGGCGGTGCAGGCGGTCGTCCTCTCGCTCGCGGTGACCGTGGTGCCGGCCGTCGCCGTGTTCGTCGTGACGTCGGCGGACCCGTCCAACGTCGGCGTCCCGTGGACCCGCTCGGTGCAGATCGGTGCGGGCCTGTGGCTGCTGGGGCACGGCGTCCCGCTCGGGCACGTCACCCTCGTGCCGCTCGGGCTGACGGCGATCGCCTGGTACACGGCCTACGCCTCGGCCCGCCGCTCGGCGCGGCCGGTGCCGTCGGCGTTCCTGGCGGCCCTCGGCACCTATGTGGTGCTCGTCCTGGCGGTGGCGCTGAGCGACCCGATGACCGCGGGCCGCGCGTTCCACGCCGCGTTCGGCGCCCTCGTCGTCGGCGGCCTCGGCCTGGGCGCCGGCGTCCTGCGCCGCGGCGACGCCGACGTGCTGCGGCGACGCATCGGCCGGCCGTGGGCGCGGCTGCCGCAGTGGCTGCGTGCCGGCGTCGTCGGCGGTGTCGTCGGGGCCGGCGTGCTCGTCGTGCTCGCCGCGCTGACGGCTGCCGGCTGGGTGCTTGCCGGCCGGGCGCAGGTCGACGCGGTGGTGCGCGGCCTCGGGCTGGACACGATGGGGTCGATCGTGCTCGCGATCGGCGAGCTCGGCTTCGCGCCGAACCTCGTGGCGTGGGCCGGGGCATGGCTCGCCGGCCCGGGCTTCGCGGTCGGCGCCGGCTCGCACTTCGGGCCCGACGCCGTCACGGCCGGGCCGCTGCCGGCGGTGCCGCTGCTCGGGGCGCTGCCGACGGACCTGCTGGCTGGTGGCCCGTCCCGGCTCGCCCCCGCGCTGCTCGTCGTGGGCGGGCTGGTGGCAGGCGCGGTGGTGCACCGCCGGCTCGTCGCGGAGCGCGCGTGGGAGCCGGCCGCCGCGGCCGGTGTCGTGGGCGCTGTCACCGGCCTGCTCGTCGCCCTCGGCGTCGCCGCCGCCGGCGGCGCGATCGGCACGGGACGGATGGCGGCGATCGGCGCGCCGGTGTGGGCGGTGGCGGGGCTGGCCGCGGCGGGCGCGGTGCTCGGCGCGGCGGCGGTGGCGCTGCCGGCGGAGCGGCTGGTGCGATCGGCGGTGCTGGGCGGCATCGGCCGGCCGCACCGTGAAGTCAGCCCGCCCGGCTCTTCAGCTGAGCCACACGAGCATCGAGAGCCTGCTGGTACTCGCTGACGCATGCGTTCTGCGCCTGGACCGTGAGGGCGGCGGCCTGGCAGCGGGCGTACGACTGCTCGGCGTCCCACGTCAGCAGCGCCGTGGTGGGCCGCGTCAGGCCGAGGAGCGCGACGACGACCAGGAGGATCAGCAGCGTGCGCGGTGTGCTCTGCCGCGTCCGCGCCGCCAGGGCCAGGCCCCGGCCGCCGACGACGAGCGCGCCGAGCCCGACCAGACCGGCCGCGAGGAACCACGGGAACACGAACAGGTCGCCGACGACCGCGACCAGCACGAGGACGGCCGTCCAGCGCAGCAGCGAGGCCACGCGCAGCACGTCCGCCGGGCTCGCGGGAGGGTCCTGGTGCGGCGCCCGAGGGCGCTCGTACGGCACGCCCTCGGGGGAGCGGTCCGGTGCGGCCAGCGGCCCGGAGTACGGGGCGCCGTGCCTCGTGCCGGCCGGACGAGCGCCGGTGCCGGTGGGCGCCGCGGGTGCGCCGGCGCCGGCCGGCGGCACGGGTGGGAGGGCCTCGGCGCCCGCCGGCGGCTCGGGGGCGCGCCCGGCGCGCTGCGCCTCGCGCTCGCGGTCCTCCGGCGGGGCGTAGGGGTTGCTCACGGCAGCATTCTCCGCCCCGCGCCTGGGTGACCACCTCATGGCTACCGGGCGTCCGCATCGCGGTTAGGGTCGAGCCGTGCCGCCCGCATCGCCGCCGCAACCGCCCACCCGGTCGTCGGGCCGTGTCGTCGTCCTCGCGTCCGGCGCGGGCTCGGTGCTCGGCGCCCTGCTCGCGGCGCACGACGACCCCGCGTTCGGCGGGCGGGTCGTCGGCGTCGTCACCGACCGGCCCGCCGCCGGCGCCCTGGAGCGGGCCGAGGCCGCGGGTGTCGCCCGCGCCACGGTGCGGCTCGCCGACTTCCCCGACCGCGCGGCGTGGGACCGTGCGCTGACCGCCGCGGTGGCGGCCTTCCGCCCCGACCTCGTCGTCATGGCGGGGTTCATGCGGCTCGTCGGCCCGGCCTTCCTCGCCGCGTTCGGCGGCCGGGCGGTCAACACGCACCCGGCGCTGCTGCCGGCGTTCCCCGGCGCCCACGCGGTGCGTGACGCCCTCGCGCACGGCGTCAAGGTGACGGGCTGCTCGGTGATCGTCGTCGACGAGGGCGTGGACTCCGGGCCCATCGTCGCGCAGGTGCCGGTGCCGGTGGCGGACGACGACGACGAGGGCACCCTGCACGAGCGCATCAAGGTCGCGGAACGCACGCTCCTCGTCGACGTCGTCGGACGGATCCTGCGCGGAGGGCTGACCGTCGACGGCAGGAAGGCGAGCCTCGGCGCCGGTTAGGATGTCCCCGGCCGTGACTGGCGTGAGGTGGGCCTGACCACCGGGGAGCGGCCGAGCACCACCCGACAACGCACCGGACGCCTGGGTGCCTGGGATCGTCACCGCGCACCCGACGGTGCGCCCGACCCAGGAGCCGCCCCGTGTCGCACGCCTCGCTTCCCCCCGCAGCCGCCCCGGCCGACGCCGATCCGCAGGGGCGCCGCCCGGTCCGCCGAGCACTCGTCTCCGTCTACGACAAGACCGGCCTCGCCGAGCTGGCCACCGCCCTGCACGAGGCGGGCGTCGAGCTCGTCTCCACCGGGTCGACGGCGGCCCGCATCGCCGCCGCGGGCGTGCCCGTCACCCGCGTCGAGGAGCTCACCGGCTTCCCCGAGTGCCTCGACGGGCGCGTCAAGACGCTGCACCCGCGCGTGCACGCCGGCATCCTCGCCGACACGCGCCGGCCGGAGCACCTCGCGCAGCTCGCGGAGCTGGGCGTGGCGCCGTTCGAGCTCGTCGTCGTCAACCTCTACCCGTTCACGGCGACCGTGGCCTCGGGCGCGGGCGTCGACGAGTGCGTCGAGCAGATCGACATCGGCGGGCCGTCGATGGTGCGCGCCGCCGCCAAGAACCACCCGAGCGTCGCGGTCGTCGTCGACCCGTCGTCGTACGACGAGGTGGTGGCCGCCGTCCGTGCGGGTGGCTTCACGCTCGAGCAGCGCACGCGCCTGGCGGCGCAGGCGTTCGTCCACACCGCGACGTACGACGTCGCGGTCGCGTCCTGGATGGGCAACGTGGCGACCGCGACCGACGAGGTCGACGGCGTCCACACCGGCTTCCCGGCCTGGATCGGCGCGACGTGGGACCGCGCCGCCGTGCTGCGGTACGGCGAGAACCCGCACCAGCGCGCGGCGCTCTACACCGACGGCTACGGCCCGGCGGGCCTGGCGCAGGCCACCCAGCTGCACGGCAAGGCCATGAGCTACAACAACTACGTCGACGCCGACGCCGCGTGGCGCGCCGCCCACGACCAGGGCGACGTGCCGACGGTCGCGGTCGTCAAGCACGCCAACCCGTGCGGCATCGCGGTGGGCACCGACATCACGGACGCGCACGCGAAGGCGCACGCGTGCGACCCCGTGTCCGCGTACGGCGGCGTCATCGCCACGAACCGGCCCGTCACCCGGGCGGCGGCCGAGCAGATCGCGCCGATCTTCACCGAGGTCGTCGTCGCGCCGGCGTTCGACGACGACGCCCGCGCGGTCCTGGAGAAGAAGAAGAACGTGCGGCTGCTCGTCGTCGACGCCCCGCCGACCGGCGGCCTGGCCACGCGCGAGATCAGCGGCGGGATGCTCGTCCAGGAGGTCGACGCGATCGACGCCGCGGGTGACGACCCGGCGACGTGGACGCTCGCGGCGGGCGACCCGGCGGACGAGGCGACGCTGGCCGACCTGGTGTTCGCGTGGCGCGCCGTGCGCGCCGTGAAGTCCAACGCGATCCTCCTCGCCAAGGGCGGCGCGTCGGTCGGCGTCGGCATGGGCCAGGTCAACCGCGTCGACTCCTGCCGGCTGGCCGTCGAGCGCGCCGGGGTCGAGCGGGCGCAGGGGTCCGTCGCGGCCTCCGACGCGTTCTTCCCCTTCGCCGACGGGCTCGAGGTGCTGCTCGCCTCGGGCGTGAAGGCCGTGGTCCAGCCTGGCGGCTCCGTGCGCGACGAGGAGGTCGTCGACGCCGCGCGCGCCGCCGGGGTGACGCTCTACCTCACGGGCACGCGGCACTTCTTCCACTGACGGCGACGCGCCGGGCGGAGGGATCAGACGCGGCCGGGGACGATCGCGGCGAGCACGGTGAGGGCGACGGCGAGCGCGCCGAGCAGCGACACGTCCAGCCATCGCCGCCGCACGCCGATGGCGGCCGGACCCGGCTCGGGGCGCATGCCGCGCACCGCCGCGGCGGCCGCGAGGACGCCGGCGAGCACGTAGGCGCCGACGCGTGCGTCCGCGACGAGACCGACGACGACCGCGACGGTGATGCCGGCCGCGACCACCCAGTACGACGCGTCGCGCCGCCGCTCACCCATCCCGCCTCCCGCGCGCCAGGCTACCGTGGCGGCGTGAGCGAACCGGCAGGCCGCGACGTCCTGGTGGTCGGCGCGGGCCTGGCCGCCGCCCAGACCGTGGCCGAGCTCCGCGAGGCCGGCTTCGACGGGCGCATCCGGGTGCTGGGCGGCGAGGGCGTGCCGCCCTACGACCGCCCGCCGCTGTCCAAGCACCTGTTCGACCGGCCGCACCCCTCCTGGCTGACCGACGAGATCGGCGTCGACCTGCGGGCGCTGGCCGACGAGGTCCGGCTGGACGAGCCGGCGCGCGGCCTGCTGCCCGGTCCTCGTCCGGCCGTCCTCACCGACGGCGGCTGGGTCGCGGCCGACCACGTCGTGCTGGCGACGGGCGCGCACGCGGTGCGCGTGCCCGGCTGGGAGGCGGCGCTGACGCTTCACACGGCGGCCGACGCCGAGCGGCTGCGCACCGCGCTCCGGCCGGGATCGCGGCTGGTGGTCATCGGGGCCGGCTGGATCGGCGCGGAGGTGGCCGGGGTCGCGGCCGCCGCGGGCCATCGGGTGACCGTCGTCGAGGCGGCCGGTGCGCCGTTGTCGGCGGCGCTGGGGGAGGCCGTGGGCGGGCTCACCGCCGGGTGGTACCACGAGGCCGGTGTCGAGCTGCTGACGGGCGCGCGCGTCGCCGCGGTGCGGCCGGACGCCGTCGAGCTGGCGGACGGCCGCAGGCTGCCCGCCGACGTGGTGCTCGCCGCGGTGGGCGCCCGGCCGGCGACGGCGTGGCTCGGCCGGTCGCTCCCGCTGGCACCCGACGGTGCCGTGCCGGTGGGTCACCGGTACGCGGTGCTCGGGGCGGTCGAGCCCCAGCGCCCCCCCGCCCCGACCGAGGGGCACCCGGTCTTCGTCGTCCGCGACGGCACCGGCGCGCTGGCCTCCGGACGCCGGGAGCTCCCTGGCCTGTGGGCCGTCGGAGACGTCGCGTCGCGCTGGTCGCCGCGGCACGGGACGGTGCCGGGTGGGCACTGGGACGGTGCGCTGCGCGGGCCGCGCGTCCTCGTCGGGCACCTGCTGGGCACGCCGGTCCCCGCGCCGGCCGACGACCCGGCGCCCTACGTGTTCTCGACCCAGCTCGGCCACGACCTCGCGCTCTTCGGGGCGCCCGGGCCGGGCGACGAGGTGCTGCTGCGCGGCGACCCGACGGCCGGGGCGGGCTGGTCGGCGATCTGGCTGGCCGGCGAGCGTGCCACCGCCGCGCTCGTCGTCGACCGTCCCCGCGACGTCGGCGCAGCGCGCCGCCTGTTCGCCGGCGCGGAGCTGCCCCGGGTCGACCGCGTCACCGCCGCCGACCCGGGGCTCCCGCTGCGCACCGCATAGCTCGGTGCGATCAGGTCACGGGTAGTCGACGACCACCTGCCGCTGGCTCACCGTGGCGGCGCCGGCGGTGCCACCGGTGTCGTTGACCACGTGGTCGATCGTCCCCGGCCCGGACAGGCAGATCGTGAACACGTGGTGCAGCAGCACCCCGGGGGTGTCCGGCACCTCGAACCCGCTGGCCGTGTGGATCGACGGGTTGTTCTCGTTGAACGCGTAGACGCCACCGCCGTAGAGGTGGTGGCTCGTGACGCCGTCGGCCACCTTGTAGCCCGGGTACCCGAGCGTGCCGTTCGGCTGCGTCCAGTCCGCCTGGGTCGGCGGGTCGTACGCGAGCTCGTTCTGGTACATGACGACGGTGCCGCCGTTGCCGTTCCACAGCGTGCTGAAGTGCTGGAAGTGCTCGGAGAACAGGCCCGTCGCCGTGACGTCGTCCCCGTTGACGACCAGACCGTTCAGCCCGGTGTTGGTGTTCCACCGGTCGGTGTCGCCGTTCACGCCGTTGGTGAACCCCTCGATGCCGTGGTCGGCGCGCCAGATCCACGCGTCGTCGATGATGACGTGGTCGCTGTTGACCTCCACCGCGTTCGTCACCTTGCCGACGTGCGGCCCGCCGACGCGCACGAACACGTCGGACAGCGTCGTCGGGTCGGTGACGGACCGGCGAGCGGCGATGCCGTGGTTCGCGTGGGCCGTGCCGACGCGCAGCAGGGCCGGCGACAGCTGGGTGCCGGCGTCGAAGGTGACGCCCGCGATGACGACGCCGGGCACGTCGGCGACGGCCATGGGGACGGCCCCGCCGACGGAGGTCAGCGTCGCGTGCCCCATGCCGAGGACCACGGTGTCGGGCCGCTTGACCTCGATCGTGCGGTCGATGGCGTAGACGCCGGGCGTGAGGAGGAGGTTCTGGCCGCGCGCGAGCGCGTTGTTGATCGTCTGCACGGAGTCGCCGGGCCGGGCGATGTAGAAGTCGGTGATCGGGATGGTCCGGCCGGGCGTGACGCCGTTCGCCCACGTGATGCCGCTGCTGTTGGTCCTCGCCTCCGGCACCCGCACGTTGAACGCGCCCGTCGGGTCGACGAACAGGTACGGCTTCTCGCGGCTCACCGGGGTGGTGGCGAGCGTGGTGTACGGCGGGTCCGGGTAGCCCGCGTCGCTCGGCGCCCCGACGACGCCCGAGAACACCTGGTTCCAGACGCCGTTGCTCCAGCCGGCCACCTGGCTGTCGCGGATGAGCCACTGCTGCTGCGAGCCGCTGATGACGAACGGCAGCCGCGAGTCGGCGATGAAGCCGCCGGAGGCGTACTGCGGCCCGGCGGTGCAGTAGTCCATGAGCGAGAGGTTGGCCCCGGACATGTCGACGCGGCGCATCGAGACCGCCTGCGACACGGCCCAGAAGTTGGCGCTGGCCCGGCACCCGTCCTGCCCGGCGCCGTCGACGTGCAGCGCGAGGTTCGACAGGGTGCGCCAGAAGTTGACGAGCGCGAGGCAGTTCGACGTGCCGCCGCCGGCCAGGCAGCGGTTGTAGACCTCGACCTTCCCGTCGAGCGTCACGTCGTCGGGCGACAGGCCGAGGCCGGCGACCTCGGTGTAGTAGCCCAGCTCGAACTGCAGGGGGTTGCCCGCCGTGCCGTACGTGCCGGGCAGGAAGTAGACCGCCTTCCTGGCGTCGGTCATCTCGGCGTCGCGCTGCTGGTTCGCGATCGCCTGCAACGTCGCCGCCACCTGGGCGGGCGGCGTGGTCGGGCTGACGATCGTGACGTTCGGGCCGAAGTCCGGGTGCTGCGGGTCGATCTGCTGCTGCGGGGCGGCTGCGGCCGGGCCGGCGACGGCGGCGGTGGCGACGAGCACCGCACCCACCGTGATGGTCGCCAGCAGTCCGTCACGCCCGAATGACCTGGTGATCATCCCTGCGTCCTCTCCGTCGAGGCGGTCCCGTGGGAGCTCCACGAAACAGACTTACCCGACGGTAAGTGCAGCGGCAGATGTCCTCAACCGGAAGGACCGGACAGCCCGACGAGTGCCGGCACGGCCGACGGCCGGCGTCCGTCGGGACGCCGGCCGTCGGGTGGAGAGGCGGATCAGGCCGGCAGGACCGGGAAGGTCTCCTCCTCGTCGCCGTCGTCCTCGACCTCGTCGTCCAGCTCGTCGTTCACGGCCGTGGCCGACGAGCCGAACGCGCGCACGAGCAGGGCCGCGACCGCCGCACCGAGGAGCGGCGCCACCCAGAACAGCCACAGCTGCGACAGCGCCCACGACGGCGCGAGGATGGCCGCCGCGGTCGAGCGCGCCGGGTTGAGGCCGCCGTTGGTGATGGGCAGCGTGACGAGCATGAGCACCGTCAGCGTGAGGCCGACGACGAAGGGCGCGCGCTGCTCGACGGCCTCGTGCCGGGTGGCGACCAGGAAGACGCCGACGAGGATCGCCGTCGCCAGCAGCTCGACCAGCAGGGCCGCCGCCAGGGAGAACTGCGCCTTGCCGGCCGAGGCGGAGTTCTCGAGCAGGTGCGCCAGCGCCGAGTGGTCGCCGAAGCCGTTGGCCGTGGTGCCGAGCAGCAGGTGCTTGTCCTCGGACCCGCTGATGAGCTGCGCCAGCCCGGTCGGGACGGTCAGCCAGAGCACGGCGGCGCCGAGCGCGCCGCCGACGAGCTGGGCCAGCCAGTAGGGGAGCAGGTCCGCCCACGAGAGGCGCCCGGCGATCGCCGCGCCGAGGGAGACCGCGGGGTTCACGTGCCCGCCCGAGACGCGTCCGACCGTGGCCAGCACGACGGTCGCGGCGATGCCGAACGCGACGGCGACGGTCAGCGAGCCGCCCGACGTGTCGAGCTTCGCGTACAGCAGCGTGCCGAGGCCGGCGAAGACGAGGACGAACGTGCCGAAGAGCTCGGCGCCGGTGCGGGCCAGGAGACCGGGACCCCCGGTCTCGGGCTCGTCGACGAGGAGGACGCCGGACGGCTCCTGCTCGGCGAACCCCATGTCGGGAGCGCCGAACACGGACTCGGCGGGGTCGGGCTGCTGCTGTGACATGGCGGTCCAGTCGACGCAGGGGTGGTGGTCCGCCCCAGCATGCCAGGTGGTGCTGTGCCGGACGGGCGATCGAAAGTATCTTGATGTCGAGTAATCTGTTCCGCGGTGCCGCCCGGGTACCCGTGAGCGAGGAGGCACCGCGCCGATGGCCAAGATCACCGTGACCGGACCGGTCGTCGAGCTCGACGGCGACGAGATGACCCGGATCATCTGGCAGGTCATCAAGGACACGCTGATCCGCCCCTACCTCGACGTCGACCTCCTCTACTACGACCTGTCGATCGAGAACCGCGACGCCACCGCGGACCAGGTCACGGTCGACGCGGCGCACGCGATCAAGGAGCACGGCGTCGGCGTCAAGTGCGCGACGATCACGCCCGACGAGGCCCGCGTCGCCGAGTTCGGCCTGCAGAAGATGTGGAAGAGCCCCAACGGCACGATCCGCAACATCCTCGGCGGGGTCGTCTTCCGCGAGCCGATCATCATCCGCAACATCCCCCGGCTGGTGCCGGGCTGGACGAAGCCGATCGTCATCGGCCGTCACGCGTTCGGCGACCAGTACCGCGCCACCGACTTCAAGGTCCCGGGCGCCGGCACGCTCACCCTGACCTTCACCCCGGCGGACGGCGGCGCCCCCATCACCCAGGAGGTCGTCGCCTACCCGGACGGCGGCGGGGTGGCGATGGGCATGTACAACTTCAACGACTCCATCAAGGACTTCGCCCGCGCGAGCTTCGCCTACGGCCTCAAGCGCGGCTACCCGGTCTACCTGTCGACGAAGAACACGATCCTCAAGGCCTACGACGGGCAGTTCAAGGACCTGTTCGCCGAGGTGTTCGAGACCGAGTACAAGGCCCAGTTCGACGCCGCGGGCCTCACCTACGAGCACCGCCTCATCGACGACATGGTGGCCTCGGCCCTCAAGTGGGAGGGCGGCTACGTGTGGGCGTGCAAGAACTACGACGGCGACGTCCAGTCCGACACCGTCGCCCAGGGCTTCGGCTCGCTCGGTCTCATGACGAGCGTGCTCATGACGCCCGACGGGAAGACCGTCGAGGCCGAGGCCGCGCACGGCACCGTCACCCGGCACTACCGCCAGCACCAGGCGGGCAAGCCCACCTCGACGAACCCCATCGCGTCCATCTACGCGTGGACCGGCGGGCTCAAGCACCGCGGCGCCCTCGACGGCACGCCCGAGGTCACCGCGTTCGCGGAGACGCTGGAGAAGGTCGTCGTCGACACCGTCGAGGCCGGCGCCATGACGAAGGACCTCGCCCTGCTCGTCGGGCCGCAGCAGGAGTGGCTGACCACCGAGGACTTCCTCCGCGTGCTCGCCGACAACCTCTCCGCCCGCCTCGCCTGACCCCGCCACCGTCGAAGGAGACGAACCCGTGCCTGCCTCCCCCGTCCACGTCACCGTCACCGGCGCCGCCGGCCAGATCGGCTACGCCTTGCTCTTCCGCATCGCGTCGGGCCAGCTGCTCGGTCCCGACACCCCCGTGCGGCTCCACCTGCTGGAGGTCCCGCAGGCGGTCCACGCGCTGGAGGGGGTCGCGATGGAGCTCGAGGACTGCGCGTTCCCGCTGCTGACCGGCACCGACCTGCACGACGACCCGACGGCGGCCTTCGACGGCGTGGACGTGGCGCTGCTCGTCGGGGCCCGCCCGCGCACGGCGGGCATGGAGCGCGGCGACCTCCTGGCGGCCAACGGCGGGATCTTCGGCCCGCAGGGTGCCGCGATCAACGCCGGGGCGTCCGACGACGTCCGCGTGCTGGTGGTCGGCAACCCGGCGAACACCAACGCGTTCATCGCCGCCTCGCACGCGCCGGACGTCCCCCGGGACCGCTTCACCGCCATGACGCGCCTCGACCACAACCGCGGCCTGGCGCAGCTGGCGGCGAAGGCGGGCGTCTCCGTGGCGGACATCCAGCGGTTCACCATCTGGGGCAACCACTCCGCCACGCAGTACCCGTCGATCCAGCACGCCCTCATCGGCGGCCGCCCGGCGGCCGACGTGATCGCCGACGACGCCTGGGTCCGCGACACCTTCATCCCCACGGTCGCCCAGCGCGGGGCCGCCGTCATCGCGGCGCGCGGCGCGTCCTCGGCGGCCTCGGCGGCCAACGCGGCGATCGACCACGTCGCCACCTGGGTCCACGGCACGCCGGCCGGCGACTGGACCAGCGCGGGCGTCGTGTCCGACGGCTCCTACGGCGTGCCGGAGGGCCTGGTCTCCTCGTTCCCGGTGACCTCCGACGGGACGTCGTGGTCGATCGTCCAGGGCCTGGAGCTCGACGAGCTGAGCCGGGCGCGGGTCGACGCCTCCGTCGCCGAGCTGTCCGACGAGCGCGACCAGGTGACGGCGCTCGGCCTCGTCTGAGGCGCCCGGCCCGCGGTGGTGCTCCGGCCCGCCGCCCGGGCACGGGAGGATAGGCGCCGTGCGCCTCGGCATCCGCGTCAAGCCCGGCGCCTCGCGCACGCGGGTCGGCGGTCTGCACGGCGACCGGCTCGTCGTCGCGGTGACGGCGCGCGCGGTCGACGGCGCCGCCACCGCGGCGACCCTGCGCGCGCTCGCGGACGCGCTGGCGGTCCGGCCACGGTTCGTCACCCTGGTCAGTGGCGCGACCAGCCGCGACAAGGTCGTCGAGGTGGCCGACGAGGTGGTCGACGACGTCCTCCGCGAGCGGCTCGAGGCGTTGCGCCGGGAGTGAGCCGTCGATGCTGTCTTCAGGCTCCAAAGCCAATCATGGGATGTGAGCCTTCACATGCCCCATGTTGGCGTTCACATCGGGAGACCGAACCGTGATGGTTTCGTAACCGGGGGACCTTCTCATTCGCTTGACTTCGGGAGTCGAAGGCAAGAGGGTAGGGCTCGCCGTTCCGGGGACGCAGCAGTCCCAGGGACGCGAACCGGGCGGAAACCGCCCGGCCGACGCACCACGGTCCGACGGACCGGGAATCTCTCAGTGACGAGAAGGAGCGCGAAGATGCGACGGATCGGAATGGTGGCCGCAGGCATCGCGGTCGCCCTCAGCCTTGCGGCCTGCGGTGGCACCGGGGCCGGAGGCGCGAACGGCGGCGGCACGCCGGCCGCGACGGGCAGCGCCGGGGCGACCGGGGGCACGGCGGCGGGGGCCGGCGCGCTCGTCGGCGTCGCGATGCCGACCCAGACCTCCGAGCGGTGGATCAACGACGGCAACGCCGTGAAGTCCGCGCTGGAGAAGGACGGCTACAAGGTCGACCTCAAGTACGCGAACGACGACATCCCGACCCAGACCCAGCAGCTCGACGCGATGATCACCGAGGGCGCCAAGCTCCTCATCATCGCCTCGATCGACGGCACCGCCCTGACGAGCCAGCTCGAGAACGCCGCGTCCAAGGGCATCAAGGTCATCGCGTACGACCGCCTGATCAACGGCACGCCGAACGTCGACTTCTACACGACGTTCGACAACTACGCGGTCGGCGTCGCCCAGGCCAACGCCCTGCTGTACGGGCTGGGCCTGACGGACAAGGACGGCAAGGCCAAGACGGACGCCCCCAAGGGCCCGTTCAACATCGAGGTCTTCGCCGGCTCGCCCGACGACAACAACGCGAAGTTCTTCTTCAACGGCGGCATGGACACCCTCAAGCCGTTCATCGCCAACGGCACGCTGGTCATCAAGTCCGGCCAGACGTCGTTCGACCAGGTCGCGATCCTCCGCTGGTCGCAGGACGGTGCCCAGCAGCGCATGGAGAACCTGCTGACCTCGACCTACACCGGTGGCGCCAAGCTCGCCGGCGTGCTGTCGCCGTTCGACGGCCTGTCCCGCGGCATCATCACCGCGCTGCAGGGCGTCGGCATGGGCCCGACCCTCGACAAGGGCCTGCCGGTCGTCACCGGTCAGGACGCCGAGATCGCCTCCGTCAAGCTCATCAACGACGGTGTGCAGTCGTCGACCATCTTCAAGGACACCCGCACGCTCGCCGCGCAGGCCGTCAAGGTGGCCGAGGCCTTCCTCGCGGGCAACACGCCCGAGGCGAACGACACCAAGACCTACAACAACGGCGTCAAGGTGGTCCCGACCTACCTGCTGCCCGTCGTGACGGTCTACAAGGAAGACATCCAGAAGCAGCTGATCGACTCCAAGTACTACACGGCCGCCCAGGTCGCGGCCGGCGTCGCGTAGTCACCACCCCTCTCGCGGGCACGGTCCCGGCCCTCACCGGGCGGGACCGTGCCCGCACCCTGAACCACACCCTTGGAGGGCGCATGACCAGCGAGATCTTGGAGATGCGCGGCATCACCAAGACCTTCCCCGGGGTCAAGGCGTTGCAGGACGTGACGCTGACGGTACGGCGTGGTGAGATCCATGCCATCTGCGGGGAGAACGGCGCCGGCAAGTCGACGCTGATGAAGGTGCTGTCGGGGGTCTACCCGCACGGCACGTACGAGGGCGAGATCGTCTACGACGGTGACGAGGTCCGCTTCGGGTCGATCAACGACTCGGAGGCCAAGGGGATCGTCATCATCCACCAGGAGCTGGCGCTCGTCCCCTACCTGTCGATCGCCGAGAACATCTTCCTGGGCAACGAGGTCCGCGCAGGCCGCGGGATGATCGACTGGAACAAGGCGAACCACCAGGCCTCACGACTCATGGAGCGCGTCGGCCTCAAGGAGAACCCGACGACGCCGATCGGCCAGCTGGGCGTCGGCAAGCAGCAGCTGATCGAGATCGCCAAGGCGCTCTCGAAGGACGTCAAGCTGCTCATCCTCGACGAGCCGACGGCCGCCCTCAACGACAACGACTCCGAGCACCTCCTGGGCCTGCTGCGTCAGCTCAAGGACCAGGGGATCACCTCGATCATGATCTCCCACAAGCTGCGCGAGCTCACCGAGATCGCCGACACCGTGACGGTGATCCGCGACGGCCGGACCATCGAGACGTTCGCCATGACCGACCCCGGGGCCAACGAGAACCGCATGATCCGCGGCATGGTCGGCCGGGACCTCGAGCACCGGTTCCCGGACCGGGAGCCGCAGATCGGCGACGAGGTGCTCCGGGTGGAGAACTGGACGGTCCATCACCCGACGCAGGCCGGGCGCGTCGTCATCGACGACGCCTCGTTCACGGTGCGAGCCGGGGAGGTCGTCGGCATCGCCGGCCTCATGGGTGCCGGCCGCACCGAGCTGGCGATGAGCCTGTTCGGGCGCTCCTACGGTCGCGACATCTCCGGGCAGATCTACAAGGACGGCGCGCCGGTCGAGATCCCCGACGTGTCGGCGGCCATCGAGCACGGCATCGCGTACGCGACGGAGGACCGCAAGCGGTTCGGGCTCAACCTCATCGAGGACATCCGCAGCAACATCACGTCCGCGGCGCTCGACAAGCTGGCCACCCGCGGCTGGGTCGACGGCAACGAGGAGCTGCGCGCCGCCGAGGAGTACCGGTCGAGCCTCAACATCCGCACGCCCTCGGTCTCGGTGCCGGTCGGCAAGCTCTCGGGCGGCAACCAGCAGAAGGTCGTGCTGGCGAAGTGGCTGTTCACGACGCCCGACGTGCTCATCCTCGACGAGCCGACACGCGGCATCGACGTCGGTGCCAAGTACGAGATCTACACGATCATCAACCGGATGGTCGCCGAAGGGAAAGCGGTCGTCGTCATCTCGTCCGAGCTGCCCGAGCTCCTGGGGACGTGCGACCGGATCTACACGTTGGCCTTCGGGCGCATCACCGGCGAGGTGCCGGTGGCCGAGGCGACGCAGGAGCGACTCATGGAACTCATGACCATCGAGCGAGACGCAAAGGACAGGGCATCATGACGACGACCGTCGCCGGAGTTGGGGTCGGGGTCCGGGACCTCGTCACCCGGAACGTGCGCCAGAGCGGGATCTTCGTCGCGTTCATCGCGATCGTCGCCCTCTTCTCGGTGCTGAACAGCGACTTCCTGTCCCCGGGCAACCTGACCAACATCGTCCTGCAGTACTCGTACGTGCTGATCCTGGCGACCGGCATGCTCATGGTCATCGTGCTCGGCCAGATCGACCTGTCCGTCGGTTCGGTGGTGGCGCTCACCGGCGCCGTCGCCGCGGAGGTCGTCATCAAGGGTCACGCACCGTGGTACGTCGGTGTGCTCAGCGCCCTCGTCGTCGGCTTCCTCGTCGGCTGCTGGCAGGGCTTCTGGGTCGCCTCGGTGGGCATCCCCGGGTTCATCGTCACGCTGGCCGGAATGCTCCTGTTCCGCGGCCTGACCTACATCGTGCTCAACAACATCTCGCTGTCGCCGTTCAACGGCACGTACTACGGGATCGCGAACGGCTTCCTCAACGGGCTGTTCGGCGGCTACGGGATCGACACGTTCACGGTGGTGATCTTCGCCATCGCGGTGGTCGGGTACGCGGTGAGCCAGTGGCGGACGCGCCGTGGGCGCATCGCCTACCAGCAGGTCGTCGAGTCGATGCCGCTGTTCGTCGCGAAGATCGTCGTGGTCGCCGCGGTCGTGATGTGGTTCGGCTCGCAGCTGGCGCGCAGCCGCGGCCTGCCGATCGTGCTGATCCTGCTGGCGGTGCTGATCATCGCCTACTCGATCGTCATGCAGAAGTCGGTGTTCGGCCGGCACATCTACGCGATCGGCGGCAACCTCAACGCGGCGCAGCTGTCCGGCGTCAAGGTGCGGAAGGTGACCTTCTGGACCTTCGTCAACATGGGCGTCCTGGCGTCCGTCGCGGGCGTCGTCTTCTCCGCCCGGACCAACGGCGCCCAGCCGGGTGCCGGCAACATGTTCGAGCTCGACGCGATCGCCGCCTGCTTCATCGGTGGCGCGTCGACCACGGGTGGTGTCGGGCGGGTCACCGGCGCCATGGTCGGTGGCCTGATCATGGCCGTGCTGGCCAACGGCATGCAGCTCATGGGCGTCGGCCAGGCGGTGCAGCAGGTCGTCAAGGGCATCGTGCTGCTGCTCGCGGTCGCGTTCGACATCTGGAACCGCCGCCGCGCGGAGGCGACGCGCTGATCCACACGCACCACGGCGGGGCCGCCGCACCGGGTCGATCCGGTGCTCGGCCCCGCCGTGGCGCCCAGCCCACCGCGCCCGACCTGCGAGGATTCGCGACATGAGACTGGGGGGAGCGGCGTCCGGGTCGCAGTCCTCCCTGCGGGAGGGGAACCGGTCGCTCGTCGTCGAGGCGATCCAACGCTTCGGAGGCCTGACGCAGGTCGAGCTCGTCGGCGCGACCGGGCTGTCCGCCGCGACGGTCTCGTCGATCGTCAAGGAGCTGCAGACCGCCGGCCTGGTGGACACACGCACGACGATCCGCAGCGGCCGGCGCGCGCAGCTGGTCCGCCTCGCCAGCCGCACCGGTCTCGTCGCGGGGGTCCTCATCGGGCACCGCCAGCTGCGGGTGGCGCTCGGCGACATCGCCCACGACATCGTCGCCGAGCAGGTGCTGCCGCTGCCCGACGAGCACCGCGTGGACACCAGCCTCGACCGGGCGGCCCTGCTCGTGGTCGAGCTGGCGGAGCGCGCCGGCGCCTCGCTCGACGAGGTGCTGGCCATCGGCGTCGGGCTGCCCGCGCCCGTCGAGCCGGGCACCGGCATGATCACCGTCCCGGGGATCATGCGCGGCTGGGACGGCATCCACATCGTCCACGTGATGTCCAAGCGTCTTGCCAAGCCGGTCGTCGTCGAGAACGACGCCAACCTCGGGGCGCTCGCCGAGAGCCGGTTCGGTGCCGCGCGGGGCTACCGCGACTCCCTGTACGTCCGGGCGTCCTACGGGATCGGTGCGGGCATCGTCATCTCGGGGCAGGTTCACCGCGGGTTCGCCGGCACCGCCGGGGAGATCGGGCACGTGCAGGTCGACCCGCAGGGGGCGATCTGCCGCTGCGGCTCCCGCGGCTGCCTCGACACGGTCGTCGGCGCCGGTGCCCTGCTCGAGCCGCTGCGGGCCAGCCACGGCTCGCTCGCGCTGCGGGACGTGGTGCAGATGGCCAACGACGGCGACCCCGGCTGCCGCCAGGTGATCGCGGATGCCGGGGCCGCGATCGGGTCGGTGGTCGCGAGCCTCGCCGTGGCGGTCAACCCGCAGTGCGTCGCGGTCGGCGGTGAGCTGGCGGAGACCGGCGAGGTGCTCATCGGGCCGATGCGGGATGCGATCCGCCGCCGGGTGCTGCTCAACCAGATAGCCCCGCTCGAGGTGCTCCCGGCCGAGCTCGGCCAGCGGGCCGAGGTGCTGGGGGCGATCGCGCTGGCGCTGGAGGCGGCCGAGATCCCGCTCGACGCGGCCGAGACGCCGCCCGCGGCCGGCGAGGGCGCCGACGGCGGGACGCAGGAGGACGGGGATGACCACGGTGTGGCCGAGCGGCGTTGACGTGACCACCACCGCGGCCTTGACTGTCAGGGTTCCGCACGTGCCCAACGGAGAGCAGGTGTCGAGATGAACGAGCGGGGCGGGGCGCCGCTGCTGTCGATGCGACAGATCAGCAAGCGGTTCGGCGCCGTGGAGGCCCTGTCCGGCGTCGACTTCGAGGTGCGCGCCCACGAGGTCGTGGCGCTCGTCGGCGACAACGGCGCGGGGAAGTCGACGCTGGCGAGGATGGTGTCCGGCGTCCTGCAGCCCGATGCCGGCATCATCGAGATCGAGGGCCAGCAGGTGTCGATCTCGTCCCCCTCGGTGGCGCACGAGATGCGCATCGCCACGGTCTTCCAGGACCTCGCCCTCGCCGACAACCTCGACGTGACGGCCAACCTCTTCCTCGGTCACGAGCTGCGCGAGAACGGGATGCTCCAGGACGGCCGCATGGAGCAGATCACCCGCGACGTGCTCGCCAAGCTCGCGAGCCGCATCCCGTCGGTCCGCACACCGCTCTCGGCGCTCTCCGCGGGGCAGCGGCAGTCGGTCGCGATCGCCCGCACCCTCATCGGGGACCCGCGGCTCGTCGTGCTCGACGAGCCCACGGCCGCGCTCTCGGCGGTGCAGACCGCCGAGGTGCTCACGCACATCGAGCGCCTGCGGGACCTCGGCCTCGGGGTCATCCTCATCAGCCACAACATGACCGACGTCCGGGCGGTGTCCGACCGGATCGAGGTGCTGCGCCACGGTCGGAACAACGGTTCGTTCGACGCGTCCCGCACGAGCTTCGAGGAGATCCTCGCGGCGATCACGGGTGCGACCCACGTCGAGCCCGGCCTGCGCTCGGTCGGTTGACCTCAACCGGTGCGTAGACCGTTCTCCACGGTTGATTGCGTGAACGCAAGAGTCGTGCCGCACCGCGGCCCCGGGGGCCACGGGTGCCCGACTCGCCGATCGACACGATTTGGTCACGATCCTTGCGGCGCCTAGTCTTCAGGACTTGAATCCAACCATCACCGGACGTGCAGGGGCCGCGCTCATCGACGAGCTGGTCCGGGCCGGGGCACAGGAGCTCCGGCAGCGCCTCACGGGCCGGACGATGAGACAGGAGCGGACGACGATGTCAGTTACGTGGAAGAAGGCGGCGGCCTACGCCGTCGGCCTCGGGCTGGTGCTCACGCCCCTCGCGGCGTGCAGCAGCGGCAACACGCCGGCTGGGGGCTCGACGGGTGGCGGCAGCGGCCAGCTTGTCGGCGTCTTCATGCCGACGACCCAGCTTCCCCGGTGGAACCGCGACGGCGACGAGCTGAAGAAGGACCTGACGGCGAACGGCTACAAGGTCAGCGTCCAGTTCGCCGACAACAAGAACGACACGCAGATCTCCCAGATCGAGACCGCGATCAACGACAACGCCAAGGTTCTCGTCATCGCGTCGATCGACGGCACCACCCTCGGCCCGACGCTGGAGAAGGCCGCCAAGAAGGGCATCAAGGTCATCGCGTACGACCGCCTGATCCTCAACACGCCGAACGTCGACTACTACGCCACGTTCGACAACGAGAAGGTCGGCACGCTGCAGGGTCAGTTCATCGAGACCCAGCTCGGCCTGAAGGACGGCAAGGGTCCGTTCAACTTCGAGGCGTTCGCCGGCTCGCCGGACGACAACAACGCGCGCTTCTTCTTCAAGGGCGCGTACGACGTCCTCAAGCCGTACGTCGACTCCGGCAAGCTCGTCTCGGTCTCCAACAAGTGGCCCAAGACGCTCGACGACTGGAAGTCCATCGGCATCCTCGGCTGGGGCTCGGACAAGGCCCAGGCCGAGATGGAGAACCGGCTGAACTCGTTCTACACCGGTGGCAAGAAGGTCCAGGTCGTCCTGTCGCCGAACGACTCGCTGGCCCTCGGCATCTCCAAGGCCCTGCAGAACGCCGGCTACACCGCGGGCTCCGACTTCCCGGTCCTCACCGGCCAGGACGCCGACCAGGCGAACACCGTCAACATCCTCAAGGGCCTGCAGTCGATGACCGTGTGGAAGGACACCCGGGCGCTCGCCCAGCAGACGTCCAAGATGGTCAAGCAGATCCTCGACGGCACCACGGTCGACGTGAACAACAAGACCGACTACAACAACGGCAACAAGGCTGTCCCGTCCTACCTGCTCGACCCGCAGGTCGTGACCAAGGACACCGTCCAGTCGATCCTCGTCGACTCGGGCTTCTGGACGAAGAAGGACCTCGGCCTCAGCTGACCTCCGGATCGGTCGAAGGACGAAGATCGGTGCAGGACCGGCCGCCGGCGGCGTGTGACGCCCCGGCGGCCGGCCGGCCCGACGGTGGCAACGACGGCACGGCAACGGACGAGGGGACATGGAGAACGAGACCATCCCGCGCGATCGGATCCTCGAGATGCGCGGGATCACCAAGCGGTTCCCGGGCGTCATCGCCCTCGACGACGTGAACCTCGCCGTCGAGCGGGGCGAGATCCACGCGATCTGCGGGGAGAACGGCGCCGGGAAGTCGACGTTGATGAACGTGCTGTCGGGGGTCTACCCGCACGGCACCTACGAGGGCGAGATCGTCTACGACGGCAAGCCCGTCGAGTTCCGCGGGATCCGCGACTCGGAGCGGGTCGGGATCGTCATCATCCACCAGGAGCTGGCGCTCTCGCCGTACCTGTCGATCGCCGAGAACATCTTCCTCGGCAACGAGCAGCGCACCGGCGTCGTCATCGACTGGAACGCCACGAACGTCAAGGCCGCCGAGCTGCTGCGACGCATCGGCCTGAACGAGCGGCCCGAGACCCGCATCGCCGACATCGGCGTCGGCAAGCAGCAGCTCGTCGAGATCGCCAAGGCGCTCTCGCGCGAGGTCCGGCTGCTCATCCTCGACGAGCCCACGGCCGCCCTGAACGACGAGGACAGCGCGCACCTGCTCTCTCTCCTCAAGGAGCTCCGCGAGCAGGGCATCACCTCGATCATCATCAGCCACAAGCTCAACGAGCTGCTCTCCGTGGCCGACACCATCACGGTGGTGCGCGACGGCCACACCATCGAGACCCTCGACAACCACGGCACCGAGCCCGTGACCGACGAACGCCTGATCCGCGGCATGGTCGGCCGGCCCATGGACCACCGGTTCCCCGAGCACACGCCGAACATCGGCGAGGAGGTGCTGCGCGTCGAGGAGTGGACGGTGCACCACCCGATCGACCAGACGCGCAAGGTGGTCGACAACGCGTCGATCACGGTGCGCCGCGGTGAGATCGTCGGGCTGGCCGGCCTCATGGGCGCGGGCCGCACCGAGTTCGCGATGAGCCTCTTCGGCCGCAGCTACGGCGTCAACGTCTCCGGGCACGTCTACAAGGACGGCCAGGAGATCCACCTGCCGAGCGTGGGGGCGGCGATCGAGCACGGCATCGCCTACGCCACCGAGGACCGCAAGCGGTACGGGCTCAACCTCATCGACACGGTGCAGCGGAACATCTCGGCCGCCGCGCTGCGGAAGCTGTCCCGGCGCGGCGTGGTCGACGCCAACGCCGAGACGAACATCGCCGAGCGGTACCGCCGCGAGCTGGCGATCAAGACGCCGACCGTCGCGGCCCTCGCCGGCAAGCTGTCCGGGGGCAACCAGCAGAAGGTCGTGCTGTCGAAGTGGATCTACGCCGAGCCGGACGTGCTCATCCTCGACGAGCCGACCCGTGGCATCGACGTCGGCGCCAAGTACGAGATCTACGTGATCATCCAGAGGCTCGCCGACATGGGCAAGGGCGTGGTCTTCATCTCGTCCGAGCTGCCCGAGCTCATCGGGACGTGCGACCGCATCTACACCTTCAGCCAGGGCCGCGTCACCGGTGAGGTGGCCAAGGCCGACGCGACGCAGGAGCTCCTCATGACGTACATGACGATGGACAAGGACGTGACTGTGCGATGAGCACCGACCTCAACCTCGTGCCGACCGGCGGCAAGCTGACGACGGGCACGTCGTGGCGCGAGCGCTTCGGCGGCCTGGGCGGCAACGCCCGCCAGTACGGGATCTTCGCCGCCCTCGTCGTCATCATCCTGCTCTTCCAGGCCATGACCGGCGGCCGGCTGCTCTACCCCGACAACGTCGCGGCCCTGGTCAACCAGAACGCCTACGTCATGGTGCTGGCCATCGGCATGGTGATGGTCATCATCGCCGGGCACATCGACCTGTCGGTGGGCTCGGTCGTCGCGACCATCGGCGGCGTGGTCGCCATCTCCATCCACGACTGGGGCCTGTCCTGGTACGCGGCGGTGGCGCTGGCGCTCGTCCTCGGTGCCGCCGTCGGGGCGTGGCAGGGATTCTGGATCGCCTACGTCGGCATCCCGGCGTTCATCGTCACGCTCGCCGGCATGCTCGTCTTCCGTGGCCTCGCGCTGGCGATCGTGAGCCAGAGCATCCCGGTGCTGGACACCACGTTCAACGGCATCATGGCCAACTCCCTGCCCAACTTCCTGGGGCGTGTGGGGAACGCTGACGTCCTGACCCTCGTCATCGGGGTGCTGCTCATCCTCGCGACGATCTGGGCGCAGCTGCGTGCCCGGACCGCGCTGCGCAAGCACAACCTGGCCGTCGAGGCGGTCGGCGTCTTCGTCATGAAGGTCGTCCTGGCCTCCGCCGGCATCGGCGTCGTCGCCTGGCTGCTGTCGCGTTCCACCGGCGGCTCCCCGATCGCGCTCGTCATCTGCGCGGTGCTCGTCGTGGCGTACTCCTTCGTCATGGGGCGCACGGTGTTCGGGCGGCACATCTACGCGATCGGCGGCAACCGCCAGGCCGCCCGCCTGTCCGGTGTCAACACCCGCAGCGTCGACTTCTGGATCTTCGTCAACATCGGCGTGCTGGCCGGCCTCACCGGCGTCATCGTGACGTCGCGCCTGGGCACGGCGCTCGCGGCCGCCGGTGACGGCTTCGAGCTCGACGCGATCGCGGCCTGCTTCATCGGCGGTGCGGCGGTCACCGGCGGCATCGGCCGGATCTCCGGCGCCATCGTCGGCGCGCTCATCATGGGCGTGCTCAACCAGGGCCTGTCGATCATGAACGTCGACCCGGCGTGGACCAAGGTGATCAAGGGGCTCGTCCTGCTCCTCGCCGTCGCGTACGACCTGGTCAGCAAGCGGCGGGCCGGGACGCAGTAGATCGGCAGGGCGCCGAGGTAGCGGCCGTGAGCAACAAGGCGACGGCGGGATCGCAGTCGTCCCTGCGTGAGGCGAACCGGACCCTGGTGCTGCACACCGTGCAGCGCTGGGGCGGCCTCACGCAGGTCGAGCTCGCGGCCGCTACCGGCCTGTCCACGGCGACCGTGTCGAACATCGTGCGCGAGATGTACGCCGCCGGGCTGGTCGACACGGCGGTGACGACGCGCAGCGGCCGGCGGGCCCAGCTCGTGACGCTGGCCCGCCGGCTCGGCCTGGCGGTGGGCGTCCACCTCGGGTCGCGCCACCTCCGGATCGTGCTCGGTGACTTCGGGCACTCCGTCATCGCCGAGCAGTCGCTGCCGCTGCCACGGGACCATCGGATGGACGCCAGCCTCGACCGGGTCGCGCTGCTCGTGGCCGACATGCTCGAGCGCGTCGGTGCCTCGGTCACCGACGTGGTCGGCGTCGGCATCGGGGTCCCGGCACCGGTCGACGCCGCCACCGGGATGATCTCGGTCGGCGGGGTGATGCGGGGCTGGGACGACACGCACCTCGGGCAGACCCTCGCCAAGCGCGTGGGCTGCCCCGTCGCGGTCGACAACGAGGCGAACCTCGGTGCGCTCGCGGAGAGCACGCTCGGGGCGTCGCGCAACCATCGCGACAGCGCCTTCGTCCTGGCCTCCCACGCGATCGGCGCGGGACTGGTGATCGACGGCAAGCCGCACCGGGGCTACGCGGGGCTCGCCGGCGAGATCGGGCACGTCCAGGTCGACCCGCAGGGCCTGATCTGCTCCTGCGGCAACAGGGGCTGCCTCGACACCATCGTCGGTGCGGATGCCCTGCTCGAGGCGGTCCGCCCGATCCGCGGCGCGCTGTCGCTGCGGGACGTGGTCCTGCTCGCCAAGGAGGGGGACCAGGGATGCTCGCGCCTGGTCGCCGACGCCGGCGCGCAGATCGGGGCGGTCGTGGCCAACCTGTGCATGGTGATGAACCCCGAGGTGGTCGTCGTCGGGGGCGAGCTCGCCGAGAGCGGCGACGTCTTCCTCGGTCCGATGCGCACGGCCATCACGCGCCGGATGGTGGTCAACCGGATCGCGCCCCTCGAGGTGGTGCCGGCGGCCCTCGGGACGCGGGCCGAGGTGATGGGCGCGCTGCTGCTCGCGCTGCAGGCGGCGGAGGTGCCGGCGATGGGTGACGTGGACAATGAGGAGTCGGCCAGTTGACGGCCGTCTCACGTGCGGTTTCCAATGATGGGCGACGGTTCGACGGGGAGCTGGTGCGAGAGTGATCGGTGTCGCGCAAGGCCCGCTGCTCGCGATGCACGGGATCAGCAAGCGGTTCGGCGCGGTCGAGGCGTTGACCGACGTCGACCTCGAGGTGCACGCCCATGAGGTCGTCGCGCTCGTCGGCGACAACGGAGCCGGCAAGTCGACCCTCGCGAAGATGGTGGCCGGCGCCCTCCCGCCCGACTCGGGCCTCATCGAGATCGACGGCGAGGCCGTGACGATCCCGACACCGGCGGCGGCGTACAACCTCGGCGTCGCCACGGTGTTCCAGGACTTCGCGCTCTGCGAGAACCTCGACGTCACGGCGAACCTCTTCCTCGGGCGGGAGATGCACGGTGCCCTGCGCCGTTCCGACGAGGAGATGGAGCGGATCACGCGCGAGGTGCTCCACCGGCTGGCCAGCCGCATCCCGTCGGCGCGGACGCCGCTCGCGGCTCTGTCGGCGGGCCAGCGTCAGTCCGTGGCGATCGCCCGGACACTCATCGGCAGCCCCCGGATCGTCGTCCTGGACGAGCCCACCGCCTCGCTGTCGGTGGCGCAGACCGCTGAGGTCCTCACGCACATCGAGCGGCTGCGGGAGATGGGCCTCGGCATCATCCTCATCAGCCACAACATGACGGACGTGCGGGCCGTGGCCGACCGGATCGAGGTGCTCCGCCTCGGCCGCAACAACGGGTCGTTCAGCACCCAGCGCGCGAGCTACGAGGAGATCATCGCCGCCATCACCGGCGCCACCCGCGCCGAGCCGCCGTGGCAACCGAGCGGAGCCCCACTCTCCGCCGTAGGTTGACCGCAAACGCACCCTTTGCGTTCAAGGGTTGACGGCAGCACCGCTGCCAGGGTACACATGACGACCATGGCCGTGAGGACGCGGGTCGTCGCCCCGCAACGCGACACGGGGTCGCAGAAGGCCCTGCGCGAGCGGAACATCCGCATGGTTGTCGCCACCCTCCGCGCACAGGGCCCGAGGACGCAGGCGGCCCTCGCCCGGGCGACCGGCCTGTCGACGGGCACCGTCTCGTCCATCGTGCGCGAGCTGGAGACGACCGGACTGGTCGCCACCGCCTCGACGATCAGCTCCGGCCGCCGCTCGGTCGAGGTGCGGCTCGCACCCGACCCGCGCGTCGTCGTCGGCGTGGACATCGGTCGCACCCACATGCGCATGCTCGGCTGGGACGCCGGGCGGCGCGCGTGGGGCGAGCAGCTGGTCCAGCTGGCGCCCGGGCACGAACCCTTCGAGACGCTGCCGCTCGCCGCCGAGATGCTCGACGGGCTGCTGCACGAGCACCACGTCGACCGTTCGCGCGTGCTGTGCTGCGGGGTGGCCCTGCCGGCATCGCTGGAACCCGTCACCGGTCGTGTGGTCCAGGCGAGCGTGCTCCCGAACTGGGCGGGTGTGGATCTCGGCGAAGCTCTGCGCGACGCCCTCGGCGTGCCGGTCGTCCTCGAGAACGACGCCAACCTGGGCGCGCTGGCGCACTACGGTGCAGGTCAGCACGCTGGCGCGCACAGCCTGGTCTACGTCAAGGTCGCCACCGGCGTCGGCGTCGGGCTGTCGTTCGACGGCAGCCTGTACCGCTCGACGACCGGCATCACGGGCGAGATCGGGCATGTCCCCGTCGTCGACAACGGCGAGCTGTGCTACTGCGGCAACCGGGGGTGCCTCGAGACGCTGGTGTCGACGCGCCGTCTCGTCGGCGACCTCCGGCGCACCCGGCCCGAGAGGACGTGGGACGTCCCCGAGGTGGTGCGTGCGGCGCAGGACGGTGACGTCATGGTCAACCGGCTGCTCTACGACGCCGGTGTCGCGCTCGGCCTGGCGCTCGCGCCCGTCTGCAACCTGCTGAGCCCGGACGACGTCGTGCTCGGCGGCCCCCTGGCGGCCGGTGGCCAGGCGCTCCTGGAGGGCATGGTCGCCACGGTGCGGCAGCGGGCGCTGCCCGCCACGACGGGGCGGACGGACTTCGCCCTCACCGACCTCGGCGAGACGGCCGAGGTCCAGGGTGCCTGCCTGCTCGCCCTCCAGGCATCGTTGCGTTCAGGTGACGTTTTGGTATCGAACTAATGATGGTCTGGACACGACCATGTGTTCAGAAGTTGACGAGAAAGGCTCCGCTGCCTAGGGTCCAACACGGGCAGCGGCGCGATCGGCGTGCACAGTGGCACAGCGGCACAGGGAGTCAGGTAGATGAGTGACGGACCCGTCATCCTCGAGATGAAGTCGATCACGAAGGTGTTCCCGGGCGTCCGCGCGCTCGACAACGTCAGCATGTCGGTGCGCGCCGGCGAGATCCACGCGATCTGCGGCGAGAACGGTGCGGGCAAGTCCACCCTCATGAAGGTGCTCTCGGGGGTCTACCCCCACGGGTCGTACGAGGGCGACATCATCTTCGAGGGGCAGGAGGTGCGCTTCGCCAACATCCGCGCCTCCGAGCACGCCGGCATCGCGATCATCCACCAGGAACTGGCGCTCATCCCGGAGCTGTCCGTCACCGAGAACATGTTCCTCGGCAACGAGGTCGCCACCCGCGGCGTCATCGACTGGATCGCGGCGCGGCGCCGCGTCGTCGAGCTGCTCGCGCGCGTCGGCCTGGACATCGACCCGGACATCGCGATCAAGAACATCGGTGTCGGCCACCAGCAGCTCGTCGAGATCGCGAAGGCCCTGGCCAAGGACGTCCGGCTGCTCATCCTCGACGAACCGACGTCGGCCCTCAACGAGGAGGAGACCGCGAACCTCCTCGACATCCTGCGGTCCCTGCGCTCGCGCGGGCTGACCAGCATCATGATCTCCCACAAGCTGAACGAGATCGCGGCGATCGCCGACTCGATCACGATCCTGCGGGACGGCAAGACGGTCGAGACCCTGACCGTCGAGGACGGCAGCGTCAACGAGGACCGGATCATCCGGGGCATGGTCGGCCGCTCGATGGAGTCGCGGTTCCCCAGCCACACGCCGCACATCGGGGAGCGCATCTTCGAGGTCCGCGACTGGGTCGTGGAGCACCCCCAGGTCCCGGGGCGCCTGGTGACGAAGCACGCCAACTTCTACGTCCGCGCGGGCGAGATCGTCGGCTTCGCCGGGCTGATGGGCGCGGGGCGCACCGAGATGGCTCGTTCGATCTTCGGCCGTTCGTACGGGATCTGGCACGGCGGCCAGATCTACATCGACGGGCGCGAGGTGGAGGTCACCTCCGTCAAGGAGGCGATCGCGCACGGCATCGCCTACGTGCCGGAGGACCGCAAGATGCTGGGCCTCAACCTGCTCGACACCATCAAGGGCACCATCTCGTCGGCGGGCATCGACCGCATCTCGAAGCGCGGCGTCATCGACCTGGAGGCGTCCGCCGCGGCGGCCGAGCGGTACCGGACGGCCATGCGCATCAAGGCCGCGTCGGTCGACGTCGGCGTCTCGACGCTCTCGGGTGGCAACCAGCAGAAGGTGGTGCTGTCCAAGTGGATGTTCACCGAGCCGCGGCTGGCGATCCTCGACGAGCCGACCCGCGGCATCGACGTCGGGGCGAAGTACGAGATCTACGGCCTCATCAACGAGCTGGCCGACCAGGGCAAGGGAGTCGTCATGATCTCCTCCGAGCTGCCCGAGCTGTTGGGTGTGTGCGATCGCATCTACACCGTGTTCGAGGGCCGAATCACGGGTGAGGCCGATGCGCGGACTGCGACGCAGGAGTCGCTCATGCGTCAGATGACCGACACGGCCGCCTGAACTCCATCCAAGACCGTCACGAGCTGAGCAGGAACAGAAGACAATGAAGGCACTTCGACAGTTCTTCGGCGCGAACATGAGGCAATACGCGCTGTTTGGCTTCCTGATCGTCGTCATGGCGTTCTTCGCCTGGCAGACGGGCGGCCGTACTCTGCACTCCGAGAACCTGCAGAACATCATCATCGGCTGGTCGTACGTCCTCGTCATGGCGCTCGGCATGCTGTTCGTCATCGTCATGGGCCAGATCGACCTGGCGCCGGGGTCGGTGGCGGCCGTCGTGGGCATCTGTCTCGCGCTGTCGATCAAGGACTGGGGCTTCCCCTGGTGGGCGGGCATCCTCTTCGGCATCGCGGTCGGCACCGCCATCGGGATGTGGCAAGGCGCCTGGCTCGCGTACATCGGGGTGCCGGGCTTCATCACCACGCTGGCGGGCCAGATGCTGTTCCGCGGGCTGGACCAGCACATCAGCAACGGCCAGAGCGTCCCGGTCCCCCCGCAGATCGTGAAGATCGGCAGCGGCTTCCTGCCCGACTGGGGTCCCCACACGGGCTTCAACAACCCGACCCTGGTGCTGGGCGTCATCGCGATGCTGGCCGTGATCTACCGGGAGATCCGCCGCCGCGGGAAGATCGTCCGCGGCGGGGGCGTCGTGCCCCCGACGTGGGTGATGGTCGCGCGCCTGGCGACCGTCGTCGCGGCCCTGGCCATCCTGACCATCGCGTTCGCGAACGGCCGCCCGGGGACGTCGTTCCCCGTCGCCGGCGTCATCATCGTGCTCCTCGTCATCTTCTACCACTTCGTCGAGACGCGGACGACGATCGGCCGGGGGGTCTACGCGGTCGGCGGCAACAAGGCGGCCGCGGCGCTGACCGGCATCAACATCAAGAAGGTCTACTTCATCGCGATGACGAACATGTCGTTCCTCGCCGCGGTGGCCGCGATCATGTTCGTCGGCAAGTCCGGCTCGACCGGCCTGTCGGACGGCAACGGCTGGGAGCTGGACGTCATCGCGGCCGTGTTCGTCGGCGGCGCGGCGGTCTCCGGCGGTGTCGGCACGGTGGTCGGGTCCGTCATCGGTGGCCTGTTCATGTCGATCCTCAGCAACGGCATGTTCGTCCTGGGCGTCGGCTCGGACTGGTCGGCCATGATCCGCGGGCTCGTCCTGCTGGTCGCGGTCGCCTTCGACCTCTACAGCAAGGCTCAGGGCCGGCCTTCCATCACCGGCGCCATCATGAGGGGCTTGCGTTCCAGGAGAAAGGAAACGCAGGGAGAAGAGCAGGTGCGTCCCGAGGTCGCCAAGATCTAGTCGGCGTCGGGCAGCTGCGGAACGTGTGATCAACGGTGATTCACCAGTTAAAGAGGAGAGAAGAATGAGGAAGTTCGCGATCTCCGTCGCGGCCCTCGGCGCTGTCGCAGCGCTGGCCTTGGCGGGTTGTTCGTCCAACAACAACACCGGCAACACGACCGCGACGACGGGGGGTTCCACGCCGGCGGCCTCTGCCACCACCACCAGCGGCGGCGGCGCCTCCGGCGACACGATCTCGCTGCCCGCCTTCCCGGCCGGCTCCACGGTCGGTGTCTCGCTGCCCCAGAAGACGTCCGAGAACTGGGTCCTCGCCGGTCAGCTCTTCACCGACCAGCTGACCGCGGCGGGCTTCAAGCCGATGGTCAACTACGCCAACGGCGGCGTGACCGACCAGCAGAACCAGATCCAGGCCATGATCACGGCCGGCGCGAAGGTTCTCGTCATCGGCGCGATCGACGGTTCGCAGCTGGGCAGCCAGCTGCAGGCCGCCAAGGACGCGGGCATCTCGGTCATCGCGTACGACCGCCTGCTGACGAACACGCCCAACATCGACATGTACATGGCGTACGACAACTACAAGGTCGGTCAGCTGCAGGGGCAGGCGCTCCTCGACGGCCTGAAGGCCAAGGAGGGCGCGTCGCCCTGGAACATTGAGCTGATCGCCGGCTCGAACGACGACTCGAACTCGAAGCCGTTCTTCGAGGGCGCCATGAGCGTCCTGCAGCCGAAGATCGATGACGGCACGCTGAAGATCCTGTCGGGCCAGAAGACCCAGTCGCAGGCCGCGACCCAGGGTTGGCAGGCGCAGAACGCCCAGACGCGCATGGACGCGATCCTGGCTGCGAACTACACCGGCGGCACCAAGCTCAACGGCATCCTGTCCCCGAACGACACGCTGGCTCGTGCGGCGCTGACCTCCGTGAAGAACGCCGGTCTGCCGAACCCGGTCATCACCGGCCAGGACTCCGAGGTCGCCTCGATCCCGCTCATCGCCGACGGCACGCAGTACTCGACGATCAACAAGGACACCGGCAAGTTCGTGACCCAGGTCGTCTCCGTGCTCAAGGACATCTCGGCCGGCAAGCCGGTCACGGTCAACGACACGAAGTCGTACAACAACGGCAACAAGATCGTGCCGTCCTTCCTGCTGGCCCCGGTCCTCGTGACGCAGGCGAACGTCTGCACCGCGTACGACCCGACCACGAGCCCGAGCGCGTCGGCCGCGGCCCTCGCCACGGACTACTGCAAGACGCACAAGTGATCTGAGCGGCCCGCGGGACTGATGTCCCGAGCGCCGTGACCTGATCGGTTCCGTCGGCGGCCCGTTCCCCACCTCGTGGGGGGCGGGCCGCCGACGCGTGTTCCGCCGGTCGTCGTGGCCACGGTCGACGTGGCGTGCAGGGCCGTGACGGCAGGCGCCGGGCACGAGGCTGCGGCGGCCGGCGCCGGTGAGGGGTGATCGCGAGGGGTCCGGTGGGCGCCCTCGGCGGTCGTCAGCGGAAGACGATCGTCTTCGGGCCGTCGAGCAGCACGCGGTGCTCCGCGTGCCAGCGCACGGCGCGCGCCAGGGCGCGGCGCTCGACGTCCTGCCCCAGGCGGACGAGGTCGGCCACCGTGCGGTTGTGGTCGACGCGCTCGACGTCCTGCTCGATGATCGGCCCCTCGTCGAGGGCGGCGGTCACGTAGTGCGCGGTGGCGCCGATGAGCTTGACGCCGCGCGTGTGCGCCTGCTGGTAGGGGCGGGCGCCCTTGAACGACGGCAGGAACGAGTGGTGGATGTTGATGATCCGGCCGGGCAGGCGCGCGCAGAAGTCGTCGGACAGCACCTGCATGTACCGGGCGAGCACGACGAGCTCGACGTCGAGCTCGTCGACCAGCGCCTGCAGCCGCGTCTCGGCGGCGGCCTTCGTGTCCGGCGTCACGGGCACGTGGTGGAAGCCGATGCCGTAGAAGTCGGCCAGCGGCCGCAGCGTCTCGTGGTTGGAGACGACGGCCACCAGGTCGATCGGCAGGCCCTCGGAGCGCTGCCGGAACGCCAGGTCGTTGAGGCAGTGCGCGGCCGTGGACACCATGACGAGCGTGCGCACCGGCCGGCCGGCGACGTCCAGCGACCAGTCCATGGCGAACCGGGGTGCCAGCGCGCCGAAGGCGCCGGCGAGGTCGTCGTACGAGGCGGTCGCGGTGACCTGGACCCGCATGAAGAACTGCCCGGTCTCGGGGTCCCCGAACTGCTGGGACTCGGTGATGTTCCCGCCGTGCTCGGCGATCAGCCCGGCCACCGCCGCGACGATGCCGGGGCGGTCGGGGCAGGACAGGGTGAGAACCCAGTCGGTCGGCTCGGACACGAGGCCCGAGAGTAGTGCCCCGGCTGCTCACCTGAAACGATGGGGCGCATGACGGACGACGAGCTCGACATCCGCCCCGTGACCGACGACGACGCGGGAGAGCTGCTGACGCTGCGGCGCGCCGCCTTCGTCACCGAGGCGCGGCTCATCGGTGACGTCAACATCCCGCCGCTGACCCAGACGCTCGACGAGCTGCGGGCCGACCTGGCGCGCGACGACGTGGTCACGCTCGGCGCGTGGGCCGGGCACCGCCTGGTGGCCTCCATCCGCGTGCTCGTCGAGGGCACGAAGGCGACGCTGGGTCGCTTCGCGGTGGCCCCGGACGTCCAGGGACGCGGCATCGGCACCCGGCTGCTCAACGAGATCGTCACGCACCTGCCCGAGGGCACGCAGGAGGTGTGGATCTTCACCTCGCGCGACTCTCTGCACAACATCGCGATGTACCAGAAGCGCGGCTACGAGTATCAGAACGACCAGACGGCCGGCGACCTCACCTACGCGTACCTGCGCAAGCTGCTGGGCGACGACGCCGCCGAGGACGACGCCCCGACGTCGTGACCGCGCGGTTGGTCGCCGGCCCGCCCGAGGGGGCGGTGTCGGTCCCGGCGGCGGTGGCCGCGCTCGCGGGCTCGTCGTCGGTCGAGGCGGTGTGGCGCAACGAGCTCGGGGGAGTGACCTTCGCGATCCCGGGTCGGTACGTCAAGTGGCAGCCCGCAGGTACGGGGATCGAGCCGGCGGACGAGGCGGCGCGCCTCGCGTGGGCGGCCGCGTACACCCCGGTGCCCGCCGTGCTCGGGTCGGGCACCGACGACGAGGGGACGTGGCTGGTCACCGCCGCGATGCCGGGCTCGTCGGCGGTGTCCCCGCGGTGGCTGGCCGCGCCGGCCGTCGCCGCCCGGGCGATCGGGGAGGGGCTGCAGGCCCTCCACGCGGCGCTGCCGGTGGGGCCGTGCCCGTTCGACTGGGGCGTCGCGGCGCGGCTCGCACGTGCCGACGAACGGCGCTCCGGCTCGTCGTCGGCCCGTGCGGGCCTGGGTGCGCCGCCACCGGTCGACCGGCTCGTCGTCTGCCACGGCGACCCGTGCGCGCCCAACACGCTGCTGGACGACGCCGGCCACTGGACCGGTCACGTCGACCTCGGCGCCCTCGGCGTCGCCGACCGCTGGGCGGACCTCGCCGTGGCGACGTGGAGCCTGGAGTGGAACTACGGGCCCGGCTGGGACGGCGTGCTGCTCGAGGCGTACGGCGTCGCGCCCGACGACGAGCGCACGGACTACTACCGGCGGCTCTGGGCCGCCACGTAGCGCCGTGGAGCTCCTGCGCGCGTGGCTGGCGGCAATCGAGGCGCCGGCCGCGGGCCGTGGGTTGGTAGGCTGACGCCGTCGCGACTGGCGCAAGGTGGGTTCCCACCGGGGAGCGACGAAGCAGCAGGACTGCGGGTCGGACGCCTGGGCCCGGCGGTCGCCACACACCACGGTGTGCGGGTCGACCCGCCCGCACACCCCGACTGCCACGGGAGCGCCGCCATGACCAACCTCCTCGACCAGGGCCTGTCCGAGGTCGACCCCGACATCGCCGCCGTCCTCGACGGTGAGCTCGCGCGTCAGCAGGGCACGCTCGAGATGATCGCCTCGGAGAACTTCGTGCCGCGTGCGGTGCTGCAGGCCACCGGCTCGGTGCTGACGAACAAGTACGCCGAGGGCTACCCCGGCCACCGGTACTACGGCGGCTGCGAGCAGGTCGACATCGCCGAGAACATCGCGATCGACCGCGCCAAGGCGCTGTTCGGCGCCGAGCACGCCAACGTCCAGCCCCACTCGGGCGCCACGGCGAACGCGGCCGTGCTGCACGCCCTCGCCACCGCGGGCGACCGGATCCTCGGCCTCGAGCTGTCCCACGGCGGCCACCTGACGCACGGCATGAAGATCAACTTCTCCGGCCGGCTCTACGACGTCGCCGCGTACGGCGTCGACCCGCAGACGTACCGGATCGAGCCCGAGGCCGTGCGGGAGGCCGCGCTGCGGCACCGCCCCGAGGTGATCATCGGCGGCTGGTCGGCCTACCCGCGGCACCTGGACTTCGCGGCGTTCCGTGCCATCGCCGACGAGGTCGGCGCGAAGCTCTGGGTCGACATGGCGCACTTCGCCGGCCTCGTCGCCGCCGGCCTGCACCCGTCGCCCGTGCCCTACTCGGACGTCGTGTCCTCGACCGTGCACAAGACGATCGGCGGGCCACGCTCCGGCTTCATCCTGTCCAAGGCCGAGTGGGCGAAGAAGATCGACTCCGCCGTGTTCCCGGGCCAGCAGGGCGGTCCGCTCATGCACGTGGTCGCGGCCAAGGCCGTCGCGTTCAAGATCGCGGCGACCGACGAGTTCCGGGACCGGCAGGAGCGCACGCTGTCCGGCGCGAAGATCATCGCCGACCGGCTCACTGCACCCGACGTCACCGCGGCCGGCGTCGACGTCCTGACCGGCGGCACGGACGTCCACCTGGTCCTCGTCGACCTGCGCAACTCGCCGCTCGACGGCCAGCAGGCCGAGGACCTGCTCCACGACGCCGGCATCACGGTCAACCGCAACGCGGTGCCGTTCGACCCGCGCCCGCCGCGAGTCACCTCGGGCCTGCGGATCGGCACGCCCGCGCTCGCGACGCGGGGCTTCGGCGATGTCGAGTTCACCGAGGTGGCCGACATCATCGCCACCGCGCTCGTCGGCGGTGCCGCGACGGACGTCACGGCGCTGCGAGCCCGGGTGGCGAAGCTCGCCGAGGCGTTCCCGCTCTACGCCGACCTGAAGCAGTACTGATGACGGCCGCCCTCCTCGACGGGAAGGCGACCGCCGCCGCCATCAAGGACGAGCTGCGCGTCCGCGTCGCGGCCCTCGCCGAGCGTGGCGTGCGGCCCGGCCTGGGCACGCTGCTCGTCGGCGACGACCCGGGGTCGCAGATCTACGTCGCCGGCAAGCACCGCGACTGTGCGGAGGTCGGCATCGCCTCGATCCGGGAGGACCTGCCGGCCACCGCGTCGCAGGACGAGGTCGAGGCGGCGATCCGGCGGCTGAACGACGACCCGGCGTGCACGGGGTTCATCGTCCAGCTGCCGCTGCCGCGCGGGCTCGACGCGCAGCGCGCGATCGAGCTCATCGACCCGGCCAAGGACGCCGACGGGCTCCATCCGACGAACCTCGGCCGGCTGGTGCTGCGGGTCAACGAGCCGCTGACGTCACCGCTGCCGTGCACGCCGCGCGGGATCCTCGAGCTGCTCACCCGCCATGGCGTCTCGCTGCACGGGGCCGACGTCGTCGTCGTCGGGCGGGGCGTGACCGTCGGCCGGTCGATCGGCCTGCTGCTGACGCGGCGCGCCGTCAACGCGACGGTGACGCTCACCCACACCGGGACGGCCGACCTCGCCGCGCACACCCGCTCGGCCGACGTCATCGTGGCCGCGGCGGGCGTGCCGTCGATCGTCACGGCCGACATGGTGAAGCCGGGCGCGGTCGTCGTCGACGTCGGCGTCTCCCGTGTGACGGACCCGGTCACGGGGAAGTCCCGCGTGGCGGGCGATGTCGACCCCTCGGTGCGGGAGGTGGCGGCGTGGGTGTCGCCCAACCCGGGCGGGGTCGGGCCGATGACGCGGGCGATGCTCCTGGCCAACGTCGTGGAGGCCGCCGAGCGCTCCCTGGGGTGACGTGCGGCCGGCCCTCCGGTCGTCGGATCGGCGGGCGCGGGCGACCATGGACGGGCCCACGACGAGGAGGCACCCATGGTTGCGGTCCGCGCCCACCTCTGGTTCGACGACAACGGCTACGAGGCCGCCCGGTTCTACGAGCGGGTGATCCCGGACACCCGCATCACGAGCGTGGCGACGGCGCCCGAGGGAGTGCCGGGCGCGCCGCCCGGGAGCCCGTACGTCGTCGAGCTCGACCTCGCCGGGGTGCCGTTCACCTTCCTGTCCGCGGGGCCGGGCCTGGCGCTCGACGACGCCTTCTCGGTGCTCCTCTCGGTCGACGGGCAGGACGAGGTGGACCACTACTGGGAGATCCTGACCGCCGACGGCGGGCGACCGGGGCCCTGCGGGTGGTTGCGTGACCGCTTCGGCGTGTCCTGGCAGGTGGTGCCTCGCCAGCTCATGGAGGTGATGTGGGGGCCCGACCCGGCGGGCGTCCAGCGGGCCACCGCCGCCATGCTGTCGATGGGCAAGCTCGACGTCGCAGCGCTCCAGGCGGCCTACGCCGGCTCCTGAGGTCGGGCCAGGAGGGGTGGCACTCGCGCCGCGCCCCACCTCCCGGCTTCCAGACAGCCGGGGCGGCGCCACCGTCAGCGGACGGATCGGCGGGGTGTCGGTGACGTCCTGCAGGATGTCCGGGTGCTGCGGGTCGCGTCGGTCAACGTCAACGGCATCCGGGCGGCCTTCCGCCGGGGGATGGGCGCGTGGCTGGCCTCGTCGGGCCCGGACGTGCTGCTGCTGCAGGAGGTCCGCGCGGACGACGAGATCCTCGCCGACCACCTCGCGCGCGACGAGTGGCACCTCGCCCACGAGGCGGCGGAGGCCAAGGGGCGCGCCGGTGTCGCGATCGCGTCGCGGCTGCCGATGCGGGCGATCCGGATCGGCATCGGCACCGGAGCGCCCGGCGACTCCGGGCGCTGGGTGGAGGCCGACCTCGAGCTCCCCGGCGGAGAGGCGCTCACGGTGGCGTCGGTCTACGTGCACTCCGGGACCGCGGGCACGGCGTCGATGGACGAGAAGTACGCGTTCCTCGAAGCGGTGACCTCACGCATGGCGGCGATCTCCGACGACGGCGGTCTCGCCGTCGTCGCGGGCGACCTCAACATCGCGCACCGCGAGGTCGACCTGAAGAACTGGAAGGGCAACCTCACGCACGCGGGCTTCCTGCCGGGGGAGCGCGCCTACCTCGACCGATGGTTCGACGAGCTCGGGTGGCACGACGTCGGCCGGCGGCTCGGCGGGGACGGCCCCGGCCCGTACACGTGGTGGTCCTGGCGCGGCAAGGCGTTCGACACCGACGCCGGGTGGCGCATCGACTACCAGATGGCCACGCCCCGGCTCGGCGAGCGTGCGGTCAAGGCGACGATCGACCGCGCGCCCAGCTACACGGAGCGCTTCAGCGACCACGCTCCGCTCGTCGTCGACTACGACCTCGGCTGAACGGCGAGCCGGCCGCCGACCACGGCGCCGCGCGCGCCGATCCAGCGGGGTCAGGCGGAGAGGAGCCCGAGGAGGTCGACGGGCGGATCGTCGGCCGCGGGGCGCGGCCGTGCATCGGGTGGCGCCTCGCCGTAGACACGGCCGTCGGGGTACCGATGCTCGACGCGACCGTCCGGCAACCGGTTGACCACGATGCCCTTGCGATGGATCTCGTGGTGGTGGAAGGAGCAGTACGGCAGGCAGTTCGCGAGATCGGTTCGCCCGCCGTGCTCGTACCACCAGGCGACATGGTGCAGCTCGGTGTCGGCCAGCGGCATGCCGCAGCCGAGGATCGAGCAGCCGCTGATGCCGGCCGCGTAGAGGGCCATCCAGTGCTGACGCTTGAAGCCCCGCGCCTCTCGGCCGAGGTTAAGGTCGGCGTCCTTGGCGCCGACGACGGCCCGGGTCAGGGCGCAGTCGCACAGGGCACGGGCGATCTCGGACGCCGGCCAGGCCTGCCCGGACTCGTCGGTGACCGGTTCGACGCCGCGCAGACGGCTGACCAGGTCGGCCGCCGACCCCGGCGTCGCCGGGCCATGGCGTGACAGGTCCGTGTCGCTCGGGTCCGGCTCCGCGTGGTCATCGCCGGCCGCCGGGGCTGACGGTGACTGCGGGGCGGCGCTGTGGTGATCGCCCGCGCTCGGCGGGTGACGACGAGCCGCCGCGGCGGCGTCCGCGCGAGGAGTGGGGTGCGCGGGAGGGGCCCCGTCCCGGGCTGTCCGGAGCGCCGCCCACGTCTCCTGGCTGAGCGTGAGGACGGCCTGCACGGGTGCGACCGCGCCGGGCATCGTGTCCTTGTCGCCCAGCACGCGGCGGACCATCGTCGCCAGGGCGTCGGCCCGGCGCTGCTCGCCGGTCCGCTCGTCGTCGATCGTCGGCCGGGGGCTCAGCGCCTGCAGCGCCTTGCCCAGCTCGTGCCCGACGACCGTGTCCAGCCGGCCCTTGAGCAGGGTGCCCGACGGCGTGTGCGTCAGGTTGAGGAAGCGGTTGGCGCGCTGCTCGTCGTGGGTGCGCTGCCGCATCGCCGGGTCGAGGCTGGCGCCCAGCTGCTGCAGCGCCTTGCCGAACGCGGAGCCGTCCAGCCGGCCCGCCAGCTCCACCACGCGCTCCTGGCCCTCGGCCGTCGCGAGGTCGGCAGCCAACGCGGGAGAGGCCGCGGTGGCGCGCGTGATCTGAGCGATGTGCGTCGTGGTGACCGGCCCGTCGACCAGCGCGTCCGCGACGGTCGGCATCGCGGCCAGCGTCCCGGCCTGCGCCACGGCGGCCATCCCGGCACCGCGGCCGGCTCGCGTCTCGCGCCCGACGAACCCCGCGAGGTCCCGGTCACCGCGCAACGCCCATGTGCCTGCGTCGCGCTCCGCGGTCAGCACCTTGCCCTCGACGGCTGCCACGAGGTCGCGGTGCTCGGACAGCCAGGCCAGCACAGCTTGCCGCGTCGGCGCGCTCCACGCGTCGGCCCCACCGGCGACGCCGAGGACGGCACGGAACGCCGCATCAGCAGCGGCGCACTCCGCCGGCAGCGCGGCGCGCGGCACCGGACTCGTCATCGTCGCGCACCCCCTGCGCATCGTCGAACGTATGTTCTAACGATAGCCGGACGTGCCGTCGGAGACAAGAGGAAGGGTGCCTGATCAGCACTTTCACCCGGAAGATGTCGGGTGTCCAGTGGAGCTTCGACGCCGCACCAGGGTTGGGCGTGACCGAGGCTGTGCCACCGCCACGAGCAATGGGGCGGGCGCTCCCGCAGCCGGACAGGCACCATCGCGCCTTCGCGCGGTACCGCCCTCGACGCGGCTAGGCAGGCCCCCGGGGTGTGCTCGCCCGGGACCGGTGGGCGGCCGGCGGCAGCGCTACGCGGCCGGGTCCGACGGGAGCGCCAGCAGGAACTCCGGCGCGCCCAGCCCCGACTCGGCGAAGGCCGCCGCGACCGCCGCCGCCACGGCCGACTCGGTCCCCGCACGCACCAGCGCGATCGCCGACCCGCCGAACCCGCCGCCCGTCATCCGCGCGCCGAGCGCACCGGCGGCGCGCGCCGCCGTCACCACCAGGTCCAGCTCCACGCAGGAGACCTCGTAGTCGTCGCGCAGCGAGGCGTGCGACGCATCCATCGCCGGACCCACCTCGTCGACGGCGCCCGAGCGCAGCAGCCCGACGAACTCGCGCACCCGCCCGATCTCCGAGAGCACGTGCCGCACGCGGCGCACCCGGACGGAGCCCTCGGGCGTTCCGTCGTCGAGCCGGGCCAGCGCGGTGGCGCCGCCGTCGGGCTCGTCGGCCACCGAGCGCAGCAGCGGCACGCCGAGCAGGGTCGCCGCCTCCTCGCAGGTCGCCCGCCGGGCGCCGTAGCCGCCCGTGGCGTGCGAGTGCTCGGCCTTGGTGTCGACGACGAGCAGCGCGAGCCCCGCGGCCGACAGGTCGAACGGCACCTGCTCCACCGAGCCGTCGAGGCAGTCGAGGAGGAGCGCTTGGCCGGCGTGGCACCTCAGGGACGAGGCCTGGTCGAGCCCACCCGTCGGCGCGCCCGCGATCTCGTTCTCGGCGCGCACGCACGCCGCCGCGAGACGGGCCCGCCCGGCGTCGTCGGAGGCCAGCCCGAGCCCGAAGACCTCGTCGAGCGCCACGGCGAACGCGGACTCCAGCGCGGCCGACGACGAGAGACCCGCGCCGTAGGGCACGCAGGAGTCCACCGTGGCGTCGAAGCCGCGCACGACGAACCCGGCCTGCCGCAGCGCCCACGCGACGCCGGCCACGTACGCGGCCCACCCCGACAGGGCCCCGGGCGCCACCGACGACAGCGACACCGCGACGACCGAGGACGCCTCCTGCGCCGACACCAGCCGGATCGTCTCGTCGTCCCGCGCCCGCAGCGCGACGAACGTGCGGTGCGGCAGCGCGATCGGCAGGCACAGCCCGCCGTTGTAGTCCGTGTGCTCGCCGATGAGGTTGACCCGCCCGGGCGCCGACCAGACGCCGTCAGGCTCGTCGGTGAAGGCGGTGGCGAACAGCGCGCGCACGCGCGCCGCGCCCTCGTCGCGCGACCAGGCCGGCCGCAGCGTCGCGGCCGAGGTGGTGGTGGTCATCGGGGCCTTTCAGCGGGTGACGGGGACGACGCCGAGCGGCTTGCCGGCCAGCCCGCGCGGGGTCGAGACGAGCCCGGCGGCGATCTCGCGCAGCGCCACCGCGGCGGGGGAGCCGGGGTCGGCGGCCACCACCGGCGTGCCGGCGTCGCCCGCCTCGCGCACGGCGATGTCGATCGGCACCCGGCCCAGCAGCGGCACGTCCGTGCCGACGAGCGTGGACAGGCTCGCCGCCACGCGCTCGCCGCCGCCCGACCCGAACAGCTCGAGCCGCGAGCCGTCCGGCTGGGTGAGCCAGGACATGTTCTCGATGACCCCGACCAGGCGCTGGTGCGTCTGCACGGCGACGGCCCCGGCGCGCTCGGCCACCTCCGCGGCGGCCAGTTGCGGCGTGGTGACGACGACGAGCGACGAGCCCGGCAGCAGCTGAGCCACGGAGATCGCGATGTCGCCCGTCCCGGGCGGCAGGTCGAGCAGCAGCACGTCGAGGTCGCCCCAGTACATGTCCGTGAGGAACTGCTGGAGCGCGCGGTGCAGCATCGGGCCGCGCCACACCACGGGCTGGCCGGGCTCGACGAACATGCCGATCGAGACGACCTTGACGCCGTGCGCCACCGGCGGGAGCAGCATCTCGTCGACCGCCGTCGGCGGCTGGTCGGTCCCCAGCATCCGCGGCAGCGAGAACCCGTAGATGTCCGCGTCGACGACGCCGACCGCCAGGCCCATCTGGGCCATCGCGACCGCGAGGTTGGCGGTGACCGACGACTTGCCGACCCCGCCCTTGCCGCTGGTGACGGCGATGACCCGGGTCAGCGAGTCCGGCTGCGCGAACGGGATGACCGGCTCGGGCCGCCCGCCGCGGAGCTTCTCGGTCAGACCGGCGCGTTGCTCGGCGGTCATCTGGCCGAGCTCGACCGAGACGGCCTGCACGCCCTCGAGCGCCTCCACCGCCGCCGTGACGTCCTTGACGAGCGTGTCCTTGAGCGGACAGCCGGGGACGGTCAGGTCGACGCGGACGGTCACGTGGCCGCCGTCGACGAGCACCGACCGGACCATGCCGAGGTCGGTGATCGGACGGCGGATCTCCGGGTCGAGCACACCGGTCAGCGCCTGGCGGACCGCAGCGGCAAGACCCTCGGGCTGGGAGGGGCTGGAGGGCATGCCGCCATCGTAAGCGGTGGCGCGGACGCCCCCGTGGGGCCAAGGACGTGACCTAGGACGTCCGCTCCGCGACCAGGTAGCCGCCCGCGTCGTACGTCACGGTGTAGGTCGCGCCGGGGTGGTGGGCGGTGGCCCACGCGACCAGCGCCGCGGGCGTCTTCTGGCCGCTGCTCCACGCGGAGTCGAAGACGAGGTAGTCCGCCGCCGGGTTGCCCTTGTTGCCCATCCAGTACACGTCGTGGTGGTCGACGAGGTAGTTCATCAGCCCGACGTCCGCCTCGACCGAGGCGCCGGCGGGGACCGCCGCCAGCGCGCCGCGGGCCGCCGCCTCCCGCGGGTTGGGGTGCCAGAACCCGGGGGTGCCGAGCTGTCCGAGCGCCACCTGCGGCGCGACCAGGGCGCCGACCGTCACGGCGACGGCGACGGCCGAGCGCGAGGAGGACCGCAGCCACGCGCGGGGCGAGCGTCCGGCGAGCTCGACCCCGTCGAGCATCGCGACGAACGCGATCGGCATGAGCACCGCGCTGTAGTGCCAGGTGTGGCCCCAGAAGCCGTAGTTGCCGGACCAGAACCGCCACAGGATCGTGGGCACCGCGACGAGCATCACCGGCGAGCGCAGCCCGACGAGCCCCGTGATCGCGACGAGGAGCAGCAGGGTGATGACCTTGCGCCAGTCGTCGACGAGGTGCGTGACCAGCAGCCACGGGTGCGTCGCGAGGTCGCGCCAGTCGAGCCGGTCGGCGTAGGCGAAGACGCCGGAGGGGTTGAGCGCGGGCAGGATCACCGCCTGCGTCAGGACGAGCCACACCACGCCCCAGGCGGCCAGGGCCCGGCCCAGCCACAGCGCGCGGCGGTCGTCGTCCGACAGCCACACCACCAGGAGCCCGATGACGAGCACGGTCGCGCCGAGGTCCTCCTTGACGAAGACCAGCGGCGCGGCCCACAGCGCGGCCGGCCACCAGCGCCGGCGGACCAGCGCGACCAGGGACAACGCCAGCAGCGGCACGGCGAACGCGATCTCGTGGAACTGGACCGCGACCGCGCCCACGACGCCGAAGCTCACGGCGTAGGCAGCGCCCACGAGCGACCCCGGGAGCGCGCCGAGCCGCCGCACCGCCTCGCGCGCGACGACGTACACGGACCACGCGAGCAGCAGGTCCTGCACCACCATGACGGTGACGGCGCTCGGCGCGATCCGGTACGGCAGGCCGAGCAGGACGAGCAGCGGGTGGAAGTGGTCGCCGAGCAGGTTGAAGCCGGCGCCCTTGATGTCCACCACCGGCGCTTGCAGGTGCGCGTACCGCTGCGCCAGCTGCGTGAAGATGCCCAGGTCCCACGAGGGCGTCTCCAGGCGGCGCCACTGCGACCACGAGAACGTCACGTAGGTCGCCAGCGCGAGGACCGCGACGACGAGCGGTCCGACGACGAGCCCGGCGGCCCGCGCGGCGGGCGCAACCGTCGCCTCGTCGGGCACCGCCACCTGTTCGCGGGCGCTCGTCGTCGTGCCGCCGGCGACGGGTTCCACCGCCTCGCCGACGACGTCGTCGACCGCTCGGTCGGCGCTCAGTCGGACGCCTCGAGCTCGGTCATGGCCTCCGTGGCCTGCTCCTCCTTGAGGTCCTCGAGCAGCTCGCGAAGCTCGGAGCGGACGAAGTCGCGGGTCGCGACCTCGGCGAGGCCGATGCGCAGCGCGGCGATCTCGCGGGCGAGGAACTCGGTGTCGGCGAGGTTCCGCTCGGCCTGCTGCCGGTCCTGCTCCAGGGAGACGCGGTCACGGTCGTCCTGCCGGTTCTGCGCGAGCAGGATCAGCGGTGCCGCGTACGAGGCCTGCACCGAGAAGCACAGGTTGAGCAGGATGAACGGGTACGGGTCCCAGTGATGGATCAGCCCGACGGCGTTGAGGATGATCCAGACGATGATGAACGCCGTCATGTAGAGCAGGAACCGACCGGTCCCCATGAACCGGGCAAAGGCCTCGGCGCCGCGCCCGACGCGGTCGGGGTCCCGCTTGGGCCGCCACCCGAGACGGGAGCCACGCGGCTGGTCGAGACGCTCAGCCATGGCGCGTCCCGTCCGACGCCTCGTCGTCCGCCTCGCGCCAGTCCTCCGGCAGCAGGTGGTCGAGGACGTCGTCGACCGATACCGCGCCGAGCAGGCGGCGCTCGCCGTCCAGCACCGGCAGCACCAGCAGGTTGTAGGTCGCCAGCTCCCGGGCGACGGTCGTCAGCGGGCTGTCCGGCCGCAGCGCCTCGATGTCGGTGTCGACGATCTGCCCGATGGACTCGTGCGGGGGGTGGCGCAGCATCCGCTGCAGGTGCACCACGCCGATGAAACGGCCTGTCGGCGTCTCGAGCGGGGGCCGCACGACGAAGACCGTCGAGGCCAGCGCCGGGTTGAGGTCCTCGCGGCGGACGTGGGCGAGGGCGGCGGCGATGGACGTCTCGGGGCCGAGGATCACGGGCTCGGTGGTCATGAGGCCACCGGCCGACCGGTCCTCGTAGGCCAGCAGGCGCAGCACGTCGGCGGCCTCGTCGGGCTCCATCGCCGCCAGCAGCTCGTTCTTGCGCTCGTCGGGCAGCTCGCGCAGCAGGTCGGTCGCGTCGTCGGGCTGCATCTCCTCGAGGACGTCCGCGGCGCGGTCGATCGCCAGGCCGGCGAGGATCGCCACCTGGTCGTCCTCCGGCAGCTCCTCGAGCACGTCCGCCAGCTGCTCGTCGGACAGCGCGGCCGCGACCTGGATGCGGCGCCGGCTCTCCATCTCGTGCAGCTCGTCGGCGACGTCGGCCGGCTTCATCTCCTCGTACCGCTCCGCCAGGAGCTCGGCACCCTGCGTCGGGGCGTGCTGGAACAGCCCGGCCACCTCGTCGAGCCCCACGGTCTGCGTGGTGCCGCGGCGACGCAGCAGGCCACCGCCGCCCTTGTGCCGGACCGACAGCTTGGTCGCGACCCAGTCCCCTCCCCGCTGGACCTCGATCGCCACGTCCTCGACGGTCGCCTGGGACACGCCGTCGGCCAGCGTCACGGTGCGCTCGAGGAGCTGGCCGACGACGAGCGTCTCGGTGGCGCGCTGCTCGAACCGGCGCATGTTGAGCAGCCCGGTGCTGATGACCTGCCCGGCGTCGATGCTCGTCACCCGGGTCAGCGGCAGGAAGATGCGCCGCTTGCCCGGCACCTCGACGACGAGGCCGACGGCGGCGGGGGCGGCCTTCAGCCGCTCGAGCAGCACGACGTCGCGGACCCGGCCGACCTGGTCCCCGATGGGGTCGAAGACGGCCGTGCCGGCGAGGCGCGCCACGAAGACCCTGGTCCCGACCGAGCTCACCGCGAAAGCGTAACCGGGCAGGTGTGCCTGGCACGGGTGCGCGCCGTGCGGGAGGATCGGTTCATGAGCATGAGCAGCGCGAACCGTGTGCCGCGGGTGCCGACCCTGCCGCAGGGGGAGACCGTCGCCTCCTACAGCACCTACCTCGAGGCGCAGAAGGCCGTCGACCACCTCGCCGAGCACCAGTTCCCGGTGCAGCAGGTGACGATCGTCGGCAGCGACCTGAAGACGGTCGAGCGGGTGCTGCGGCGGCTGTCCTACCCGTCGGCCGCCATCGGCGGCTTCGCGTCCGGGGCGTGGTTCGGCCTGTTCGTCGGCCTGATCCTCACGCTGTTCTCGTCGTCCGCGCTGGACCTCATGATCCCGGCCGTGCTCTTCGGCGGCGCGTTCGGGTTGCTCTTCTCCGTCATCACGTACTCGCTGACACGCGGGCGGCGCGACTTCACGTCGTCCAGCCAGATCGTCGCGACCTCGTACGCCGTGCTCTGCGCGTCGGAGCATGCCGGTCAGGCCCGCCAGATGCTCGCCGCCGTGGGCGGGGTCGTCTCCGGCTGGCCGGGCTCCGTGCCGACCCCGCCGCCGGTCGCGCCGGCACCGCCGCTCGGGCAGCCCCCGTCGACGCCGACCTACCCCGTCCCGCCCACGCCGCCGACCCCCCCGACGCAGCCGCCGGCCTGACGGCGTCAGTGGCGGATCGACAGCACGCCGAGCGCCACGATGCACGCCGTGATGAGGGCGACCGCCACCCAGTAGACGGCGGCGACCGCCCTCGGCGCCGTGAACTCGCCCATCAGCCGGCGGTCGCGCGCGATGCCCGACATGTAGCCGAGCAGCGGCAGCAGGAGCACCGCGTTGACCACCTGGGTGCCGATGAGCAGCGGGACCAGCGACACGCCCGGCAGGAGCACCAGCACCAGGCCCGTCACCGTGACCAGCGCGAACGTCCCATAGAACAGCGGCGCCTCGGCGGGCGAGTCGTCGAGGGCCGCCGGGCGCCCGGCGAAGTCGCACACCGAGTAGGCGGTCGACAGCGGCAGGATCGAGGCGGCCAGCAGCGCCGCGCCGATCAGCCCACCGGCGAAGAGCTGGGACGCCAGCCGGCCGGCGAGCGGCTCCAGCGCGGCGGCCGCGTCCGACGCGTCGGTGATCGTCAGGCCGTGGGCGTGCAGCGTCGCGGCGCACGCGACGACGACGAAGAAGCCGATGACCCCGGTGAGGATCGCGCCGGTGACGACGTCCCAGCGCAGCAGCCCGAGCTCGCGCGGCGTGAGCCGCTTGTCGACCGCGTACGACTGGATGAACGCCAGCCCCCACGGCGCCAGCGTGGTGCCGAGGGTGGCGGTGGCGATGAGCACCGCGTCGCGTCCCGACGGCAGGCTGGGGACCACCGTGCCGGCGAACGCCGCGCCCCAGTCCGGGCGCGCCAGGAAGCCGGCCGCGATGTAGGCGATGAACACCGCCGAGAGCGCCAGCAGCACGCGCTCGACGCCGCGGAACCCGCCCCGCAGCACCAGGACCGACACGAGCAGGGCCGCGACCGGGACTGAGATGTACCGGCTGACCCCGAAGATCTGGAAGCCCGCCGCGATGCCCGCGAACTCGGCGGTCGTGGTGCCGACGTTGGCCAGGCCCAGGGCGGCGATCGACAGCACGCCGGCGCGGGCGCCGTAGCGCTGCCGGATGAGCCCGGCGAGCCCCTGGCCGGTGACGACACCGATCCGCGCGCCCAGGTCCTGGAACAGGATCAGCGCGATGGTGGAGACGGTGAGCACCCACAGCAGGCGGTAGCCGTAGCCGCTGCCGAGCACGGAGTACGTGGTGATGCCGGCGGGGTCGTCGTCGGACAGCCCGGCGATGAGGCCGGGCCCGACGACGGCGGCCAGCGCGCCGAGGGTGATCCGGACCCGGGTGCGGCGGCGCGTGGGCGGGGTGGCGGTCGTGGTGCTCACTGGGCACCGCCCGAGGAGCGCTGCCACGGCCAGCGGCGCTCGCCCTGGTGGGCGAGCAGGTCGACGACGTCGTCGGCGAGGATGCGGCCGATCGGGCGGTTCGCCTCGTCGACCACCAGCAGCGACGAGCCGCGGTTGTCGGTCATCCGCTCGACGATGTCGTCCAGGCCGGCGTCCGGACCGACCGTCACGGGCCACGGCGGCCCGACGAGTCCGCGCAAGGGGGTGTCGGGCTCCGCGCCGAGCAGCTCGACGAAGGACACGTCGTCCAGCAGCGCGCCGGCCTCGTCGACCACGACGACGCCGGCCGGCGTCTCGCCCTCCTGCACCTGCCGGCGCACGGCCGCCACGGCGTCGCGGACGGTGTCGTCGGCGGGCAGGCGCACCAGCCGCGACGTCATGACGCCGCCGGCGGACTCCTCGTCGAACTGCAGCAGGGCGCCGAGCTCGGCACCGCGGTCCGCCGTCATCGCGTCGAGCAGCTCGTCGCGCTCCTCGGGCGGCATCTCGCGCAGGGCCTCGACGGCCTCGTCGGCCTCCATCGCCGCGACCAGCTCGGCGGCCTGCTCGACGGGGGCGTCGCGCAGCAGGTCGTTGAGGTCGCGGGCGTTCATCTCCTCGAGGGCGTCGGCCGCGGTACCGGGCTCGAGGCCGCCGAGCAGCTCGCGCCGCTCCGCGCGGCCGAGGGTCGCCAGCAGGTCCGCGAGGTCGGCGGACCGCATCCGGCGCAGCTCGGAGTGGGCGCGGGCCAGCCGCACCGACCCGCCCGGGACGCCGAAGGGCTGCACGCTCGACCAGTCGAGCACCAGGCCGGGGCTCGGCCGGCGCCCGAGCCCACCGGGCAGCGAGCGCCGCAGCAGGGACGTCAGCGAGACGTCGACGCCGACGAGCCGCCACACCGCCTGCACCCGCGTGATGTACAGGTCGGAGGCGCGGACCACCTGGACGCCCTGGACGTCCACGAGCTGGTGGTCGATGACGTCCCCCAGCAGCTGCAGCTCGCCCGCGCGACGCACCACGTCACGCAGGTCGAACCGCGTGGAGCGAAGGCGCACCGCGGACTGCTCGATCGCCTCGACGTCGGCGGCGTGGAGCCAGGTGCGGCGCTGGCCCACACGCACGATGAGCCCGGTGACCGGCGAGTAGCCCGCGTCCCAGTGGACGACGACGTCGACGACCGTGCCGACGACGTTGCCGTCGCCGTCGCGCACGGGGCGGCCGGCGAGGCCCGCGACGGAGACGAGGGCGCCCGCGACCTCCCGTCGCAGCGCGAGGACCTTGGGTCCGCGGCCGGCGCGTGAGCGCAGCCCGGCACGCCCGGGTGGGGCGGTGGGAAGGACGGAACCCGCCATGGGGACCTCCCGACGTACGCATGGCGCGCGCCGCACGGGCGCCGTCGACGAGGAGCTGGCACCGCGGTCACGCGCTGGGACTGGGGGACGGGCGCACGCCCGCCCCGGGCGGGGCGGCGGCGTCGTGGCCAGGGCTACGCCCGGCGGCCGAGGGGCACGGCCGCGACGTGGGTCAGCGGCGGTGCGAGGCGGCCGGCGAGAGGCGGGCCCTGCACGTACTGCCTGGTGCCATGCGGCTCACCCCCAAGGTCCGGTCCGCTGCGGGCGTACCCGCCCGGGCGCACAGGGTACCCGCCTCAGCGCTCCCGCAGGGCCGCCATCCAGGCCTCGACGTCGTCCGGCGTGCGCGCGAGCGCCCCGGTCAGGAGCCGGCAGCCGTCCTCGGTCACGACCACGTCGTCCTCGATGCGCACCCCGATCCCGCGCAGCTCCTCCGGCACGAGCAGGTCGTCGGACTTGAAGTACAGCCCGGGCTCGACCGTGAACACCATGCCCGGCTCGAGGACGCCGTCGAGGTACATCTCCGCGCGCGCCTGGGCGCAGTCGTGCACGTCGAGGCCGAGGTGGTGGCTGGTGCCGTGCACCATCCAGCGGCGGTGGAGCTGCGCGTCCGGGTCGAGCGACTCGGCGGCGCTCACCGGCAGCAGCCCCCAGGCGGCGACGCGGTCCGCGATGACCGCCATCGCCGCGGCGTGCACGTCGCGGAACCTGATGCCGGGGCGGATCGCCGCGATCGCGGCGTCCGCGGCGTCGAGCACCACCTGGTAGACCTTCCGCTGCGCGTCCGTGTACGTCCCGTTCACGGGCAGGGTGCGCGTGACGTCGGCCGTGTAGAGCGAGTCGGCCTCCACGCCGGCGTCGAGGAGCAGCAGCTCGCCGTCGCGCACGGCGCCGTCGTTGTCGGTCCAGTGCAGCGTGGTCGCGTGCTCGCCGGCGGCGGCGATGGTGTGGTAGCCGACGTCGTTGCCCTCCTGGCGGGCGTGCCCCAGGAACGTGCCCTCGACGACGCGCTCGCCCCGCCGGTGGGCGGTGGCGGCGGGCAGCGCCCGCACCACCTTGGCGAAGCCCTCGATCGTCGTGTCGACGGCCAGCTGGAGCTGCGCGAGCTCGTGCTCGTCCTTGACGAGCCGCAGCTCGCTGAGGGCCTCGGCCAGCCGCTCGTCGGACCGGCCCGCGGCCTCGTCCGCCCGGATCTGCGCGACGACCTCGTCGACCGCCTCGTCGACGCCCGCCAGCAGCAGGATCGCCACGCCGTCGGCGCCGGCGTCCTTGGCCAGCGCGTCGCGCAGCCCGTCGAGGTGCTCGGCGGTGATGCCGGTGAGGACCTCGATGTCCGCCAGGGCAGGCCGCGCGCCGACCCAGAACTCCCCGTGGGCGCTGTCGGCGAAGAACTCCTCGGTGTCCCGGCCGGCCGGCGGGTTGAGGTAGAGCACCGCGTGGTGTCCCGAGCCGCCGTCGCCGGCGCCGTCCTCGACGGGGTGCAGCACGAGCACGGCCTGTGGCTCCTGCTCCATGCCCAGGCCCGTGAGGTGCGCGAACGCGGCGTGCGGCCGGAACCGGAAGTCGGTGTCGTTGGACCGCACGGCGGGCGTGCCGGCGGGCACCACGAGGCGCGCACCCGGGAACCGCGCGGACAGGCGCGCCCGACGAGCGGCGGCGAAGTCCGCGGCGGGCGAGCGCGTCACCCCGAGGTCCGTGCGCGGCCCCCAGCCCGACGTGACGAAGTCGAGGAACCGCTTCGACGTCGGGCGCAGCGAGCGGTTGCCGCCACGGGTGCCGAGCGGCTGGTCAGAGGTCTCGGGGGAGTCGGTCACCCGGTCATCCTCCCACCGCGCGACGAGGCCACCGGCGACCGCTCGGCAGGTCGGTCAGCCGAGCGACGCGGCGCGATGGCGCTCAGGGGCGACGGTCCGGGTGGACCTCCATACGCCAGGTGCCTGCAGGTCCACCCGATGCCGGCGGGACGGGCGGCGACCACGGGACGCGGGCGCCCGGGGGCCGGCGAGGCGGGCGCTACCGTGTGCCGGTGCGCATCGACCTGCACACCCACTCGTCGGCGTCCGACGGCACGCAGGCACCGGCCGAGGTGGTGCGGGCCGCCGCCGACGCCGGCCTCGACGTGCTCGCGCTCACCGACCACGACACCACGTCCGGGTGGGACGAGGCCGCGGCCGCCGCGCGGGTGGCGGGCGTCGCGCTGGTGCGCGGCACGGAGGTCTCGGCGCGGTCGCAGCGCGTGTCGGTCCACCTGCTCAGCTACCTCCAGGACCCCGGGTACCGGCCGTTGGCCGACGAGCTCGCGCGCATCGCGGACTCGCGCGTGCACCGGGCGGAGCGGATCGTCGAGGCACTGTCGCGGGACGTGCCCATCACGTGGCAGCAGGTGCTGGACCAGGCGGGCGACGGGACGGTCGTCGGGCGCCCGCACATCGCCGACGTCCTCGTCGTCAACGGCGTGGTGCGCGACCGGGACCAGGCGTTCGCGACGCTGCTGCACGCGCGCGGCCCGTACTACGTGCCGTACCACGCCCCGGACGCGGCCGCCGCCGTGGAGCTGATCAGGGCGGCCGGCGGGGTGCCGGTGTTCGCGCACCCCGGCGCGGACGGCCGCGGGCGGATCGTCGAGGACGCCGTGTTCGACGAGCTGGCCGAGGCCGGCCTGGCCGGCCTCGAGGTGTTCCACCGCGACAACGACGAGGCCCAGCGGGCCCGGCTGGAGGCGATCGCGGAGCGGCTCGGGCTGCTGGTCACCGGGGCGAGCGACTACCACGGTGCCGGCAAGCTCAACCGGCTCGGGGAGAATCTGACGGCGCCGGAGGTCCTGGCGGCGATCGAGGAGGAGGGAACCGTCGAGGTGGTCAGGCCGTGATCGACGTCCAGCTGTTCATCTCTGTGTTCGTCACCCTCTTCGTCATCATGGACCCGCCCGGGACGGTGCCGATCTTCCTGGCGCTGACGCGGTCGATGACGCACGCCCAGCGCGGGCGCGCCGCCTGGCAGGCGCTCGCGGTGGCGTTCGGCGTGATCGTCGGGTTCGCGCTGTTCGGCCAGCAGCTGCTGACGTACCTGCACGTGTCGCTGCCGGCGCTGCAGGCCGCGGGCGGCCTGCTGCTGCTGCTCGTCGCGATGCAGCTGCTCACCGGCAAGGACCAGGGCGGCGTGCCCGACGACGTCGAGGTCGGGGGCAACGTGGCGATGGTGCCGCTCGGCACGCCCTTGCTCGCCGGGCCGGGCGCCATCGTCGCGACGATGGTGTTCGTGCACCAGGCGTCGGACGTCACCCAGTGGGTCGCCCTCGGGCTGGGCATCGTCCTGGTGCACGCGTGCCTCTACCTGGCGATGCGCTTCGCGACGGCCGTGCACCGGGTGCTCGGCGACTCCGGCACGCTCCTCGTCAGCCGCATCGCCGGCCTGCTCCTGGCGGCCATCGCCGCGCAGATGCTGGCCGACGCGATCCTCTCCTTCGCCCGCCAGGTGTAGCCGCCTCGCCGGACCGCGCGGTCAGTCCGTCGTGGCCGGGGCGGCGGACGACGAGCCCGAGCCGCGGCGGTGCCGACGGCGGCGGCGCTTGGCGGCGTCCGACGACCCGTCGGCACCGGTGGTGGCGGCGTCGACCGCCCGTGCGGGGCCGCCGGCCTCGTCGTGCGCGGGCTTGGGGCGCGACTCGCCCCGACCCTCGCCGGAGCGCGCCGACGCCTCCCCGGAGCGGCCTTCGCCGGAGCGGGCATCGCCGGACCGTCCGGAGCGACCGTGGCCACCGCGACCGCGGCCACCGCCGCTGCGGCCACCGTCGTCGTGCGGGTGCCCGTGGCGGTCGCCGGACGAGCCCCGGCCGCCGGCGGCGCCGCCGTGCTTGCCCGTCTCGCCGAGGTCCTCGATCTCCTCCGCCGCCAGGCCGGCGCGGACCTGCCGGTCCTTCGGCAGGCGCCCGGTGGTGCCCTGGGGGACGTCCAGGTCGGTGTACACGTGCGCCGACGAGGAGTAGGTCTCCACCGGCTCGGGGATGTCGAGCTCGAGCGCCTTGTTGATGAGGCCCCAGCGCGGCATGTCGTCCCAGTCGACGAACGTCACCGCGGTCCCCTTGTTGCCCGCGCGGCCGGTCCGCCCGGTGCGGTGGAGGTAGATCTTCTCGTCCTCGGGGCACTGGTAGTTGATGACGTGCGTGACGTCCTCGACGTCGATGCCGCGGGCCGCGACGTCGGTGGCGACGAGCACGTCGACCTTCCCGTGCCGGAACGCGCGGAGCGCCTGCTCACGGGCGCCCTGCCCGAGGTCGCCGTGGATGGCGCCCGCGGCGAACCCGCGCGCGGTCAGCTCCTCGGCCACCTTGGCGGCCGTGCGCTTGGTCCGCGCGAACACGATGGTCAGGCCCCGGCCCCGCGCCTGCAGGATGCGGGCCAGCAGCTCGAGCTTGTCGAGCGCGTGCGCGCGGTAGGCGACCTGGGTGATGTTCTGCACCGTCTGGTGGTCGTCGCCCGGGTCGTGCGCCCGGATGTGCGTCGGCTGCGTCATGTAGCGGCGGGCCATCGCCACGATGGCGCCCGGCATGGTGGCCGAGAAGAGCATGGTGTGGCGGCTGGCCGGCGTGGCGCCCAGCAGCTTCTCGACGTCGGGCAGGAAGCCGAGGTCGAGCATCTCGTCGGCCTCGTCGAGCACCACCGTGCGCGCATGGGCCAGGATCAGCGCGCGCTGGTTGAGCAGGTCGATCATGCGGCCCGGCGTGCCGACGACGACCTCGGCGCCGCGTGAGAGCGCCTCGACCTGCGGCTCGTAGGCGCGCCCGCCGTAGACCTGGACGATCCGCACGCGGCGGCCGGCGGCGGCCATCGCGAGGTCGCCCGCCACCTGGACGGCCAGCTCGCGCGTCGGCACGACGACGAGGGCCTGCGGCTTGCCGGGGGCGGACAGCTCGTCGTACCCGGGCTCACCGGGGGCGACGACGTGCTCGAGCAGCGGGATGCCGAAGCCGAGCGTCTTGCCGGTGCCGGTCTTGGCCTGGCCGATGATGTCGTGCTTGGCCAGGGCGACCGGCAGCGTCATCGCCTGGATGGGGAACGGGTTGACGATGCCGCGCTCGGCCAGCGCCTCGACCGTCTCGCGACGGATGTCGAAGTCGGCGAACGAGGCGTCGACGGCCTGCACGGAGGCGGCCGCACGGGAGGCGGCGCCGACGGGCGTGGGGACGGCGTCGGCGGCGGTCTGGTGGGTGTCGATGTCGGCGCCGACCGCGGTCGGCTGCTCGGAGGTGGTCACGCAGGACCCTTCACGGGAGGGTGGCGCTGCGCGGCGGCCGGGCCCGGGCCCACGATGCTGGCCCCGCCCTGGTCGCGGCGGCGTCGCCACGCTGGTTGGCCGGCAGCCGATCGTGAACGTCGTCTCGCACCCGGACGCCCCTGGGGGCGGTGCGAGGTGGCCGGTGAGCCTGAGAAGCAGGACGACCGGGCAACCGTATGAACGGCGACAGTCTACCCGAGGTCGTCCGACGACCGAGGGAGGGTGCCGTCGGGCGGGTGAACGGACGGTGACGGCCGGTGGTCCGCCCGGGGTGGGGCGGGGTTACCATCCGTGGATGGCCATCGCCCCCCCGATTGCGGACCCCTCCACCACGATCGAGCTCCTGGGCCTCGCCGCCCAGGTGGAGCACACCCAGTTCACCCGTCTGGCCGCCTACTCGCGAGTGGCGCCGGGCACGGCGCAGCGCATGGCGTTGGCGCGGTGCGCCGTGCAGCGGCTCGACGCGTGCGAACGGCTCCTGACGCGCATCACCGAGCTCGGCGGCGACGCCGACGCGGCGATGGCGGCCTTCTCCCACGTGCTCGACGGGTTCGACTCCCGCACGGCCTCCACCTCGTGGGCGGAGCGGCTGCTGGTGCCGTACCTGGGCTACGGCGTGGCGGACGACTTCTGCCGGATGGCCGCCGACGGGCTCGACGACGAGAGCCGCGCGCTGCTGCAGGAGGTGCTCACCGACCCGATGCCGGCCGACCTCGCGCTGGCCGAGCTCGACGACGTCACGGCCCACGACCACGTGCTGGGCGCGCGGCTGGCGCTGTGGGGGCGCCGGCTCGTCGGCGAGGCGCTCACGGTGGTGCAGAGCGTGCTCGAGTCGAAGCCCGGCATGGAGCACCTGCTCGGCGTCCAGCGCGGGGCGCTGTACGGCAAGCTGACGGCCGAGCACGCCCGCCGGATGGGCCGGCTGCGGCTGACCGCCTGACGGGCTAGAGGGAGCCGAAGCCGACCCGCGCGCGGGTCTCGGCGCCGATCTCCACGTACCCGATGCCCGCGGTCGGCACGATGATGCGCCGGCCGTGGGTGTCCACCAGCTCGAGCGCGGGCTTGCCCGCCAGCGCCGCAGCGACGGCCGCGGCCACCACGTCCGGGGACTCGTCGGACTCGAGCGTGATCTCGCGGGGCAGGTCCCGCACGCCGATCGTGATCTCCACGCCGCTGGCCTCCTTGGATGTGGCGGAGCCTCGATCCTAGGTCGTCGCGGCGCCGGGCCCCTCGTCCGCTCGTCGTGCGGGCCGCACGAGGCCGGCCACGCCCGCCCAGGCGACGCGCGCGACGAGGTCCGCGGTCTCCTCGGCGCTGGGCGCGTCGTCCCGGCGCAGCCGATGGATCGCGGCGCCCTGCGCCATGGCGACCAGCCCGACGGCGACCGTCCGCGCGGCCTGCGGCGCCAGGTCCGTGACGTGCGCCAGCACGTCGGCGATGCGCTGCGCGGCGTCCCGCGAGGCGCTCTCGACGCGCCCGCGGACCGCGGGGTCGTGCGTCACGTCGGACTCGAAGAGCAGGGTGGCGACCTCGCCGGCGGCGTCGACGAACGTGACGTAGGCCCGGACGATCGCCGCGACGACGTCGCGCCCGTCGCCCGGCGTGCCGGCGACGACCGGCCGCACGGCGTCGTCGATCGCCGTCAGGAGGTCCTGCCCGAGCGCGTCGACGATGGCGAGGTAGAGGTCGAGCTTCGACGGGAAGTGCCGGTAGAGCACGGGCTTGGTGACGTGCGCGTGCTCGGCGATGTCGTCCATCGAGACGTGGTGGTAGCCCCCGGCGGAGAACAGCTCCTGGGCGACCGCGAGCAGCTGGCCCCGGCGCTGCTCGCGCGTGAGGCGTCCGGCGCCCTCGGCATCCACGCGCGCATGGTAGCCATCGCACCCGGACGTCGGCCCGCGCTGTGGGCGGACGGTGGTGAGATCTGGGCATGCCATTCCTCGCGCGGCCCACTCCTGCGCACCTGCGCGGGCCCGGGGCGGCCGTCGAGCTCGACCCGGGACAGCGGGCGGCCGTCGAGGCGGTGGCCGCGGGTGCGGACGGGGCGCTGCTGGTGCTGGGTGCGCCGGGCACGGGCAAGACGACGGTGGCGCTGGAGGCCGTGGTCGCGGCGGGGCTCGAGCCGCAGGATGTGCTGGTGCTGGCCGCGTCCCGCCGGCTGGCGGCCGACCTGCGCGAGCGGCTGGCCGCCCGCTGGCCGCACACGGCGGCACGGCCGCTGGTCCAGACGCCGGCGGCGGCCGCCTTCGCCGTGCTGCGGGCCCGGGCCGCCGCGCGGGGGGAACCCCCGCCGGTGCTGGTGTCGGGGCCCGAGCAGGACCAGGTGCTCGCCGAGCTGCTGGCGGGGCATGCCGCCGGTGAGGGCGTGCCGATCGCCTGGCCGGAGGCGATCCGCCCGGACGCGCTGACGCTGCGGGCGTTCCGCGACGAGCTGCGCGACCTGCTGATGCGCGCCGCCGAGCGTGGCCTGGCGCCCGACGAGCTGGCGCGGCTGGGCCGCGAGCGCGGGCGCGCCGAGTGGGTGGCGGCGGCCCGGCTCTACGAGGAGTACCTCGACGTCATGTGGCTGCGGACGGGCACGCCCGACGTGGGTGCGCGGCTGGACCCGGCTGTGGTGGTCGACGAGGCGGCCCGTGCCCTGCTGGCGTGGGACGACGAGGTGGAGCGCACGCCGCGCCCGCGCTGGCGGCTGGTGGTCGTGGACGACCACCAGGAGTCGACGGCGGCGACGGCGCGGCTGCTGCGCGTGCTGGCCGACGACGGTGCGCGGCTGCTGCTGCTGGCCGACCCGGACGCGGCGGTGCAGACGTTCCGCGGCGCCGACCCGGCGCTCGTGGGCCGGGCCGGCGCGCAGCACGGCACCGGCGCGTTCGGCGCGCGCGCCATGACGTTGCCGACCGTGTGGCGGCACGGGCCGGCGCTGCGGGGCGTGGTGCAGCGCGTGACCGATCGCGTCGGCACGGTGGCGGGTGCCGAGCACCGCCGGGTGGGGGTGGCCCCGGCGGACGGCGCCGAACCGCAGGTCGCGCTGCTGACGGGCACCGCGCAGGAGGCGGCGTTCGTCGCCCACGTGCTGCGCGAGGCCCACCTGGAGCGGGGGGTCGCCTGGGGCGACATGGCGGTGGTGGCGCGCTCGGGCGAGCGGGTGACCTCGCTGCGACGGGCGCTGGCGGTGGCCGGGGTGCCGGTGAGCGTGCTCGGCTCGCAGGTGCCGCTGCGCGAGGAGCCGGCGGTGCGGCCCCTGCTCGACGTGCTGGCCGTGGTGACGGGCCGCGTGGCGCTGGACGCGGCGGTCGCGGCCGGGCTCGCGCTGTCGCCGGTGGGCGGGCTCGACGCCGTGGGCCTGCGGCGGGTGCGGCGGGCGCTGCGGGCCGAGGAGATCGGCGCCGGCGGCGGGCGCGCCAGCGACGAGCTGCTGGTCGAGGCCCTGCAGGAGCCGGGGGTGCTCGTCGGGCTGCGGCCGGAGGTCGGCGCACCGGTGCGGCGGCTCGCGCGGGTGATCGCCGCCGGGCGCGCGGCCGCCGGGGAGCCCGGTGCCGACGCGCACGCGGTGCTGTGGGCGGTGTGGGACGCCGCCGGGCTGTCGGAGCCGTGGCGCCGTGCGGCGCTGGCCGGGGGGACCGCCGGGCAACGGGCGGACCGCGACCTCGACGCCGTGCTGGCGCTGTTCCGGGCGGCGGAGACGTTCGTCGAGCGCACCCCGGCGGCGCCGCCGGGGTCGTTCGTCGACTGGCTGCTGGCGCAGGACGTGCCGGCGGACACCCTGGCCGCCCGGGCGCGGCGCGAGTCCGTGCCGGTGCTCACCGCGGCCGGCGCGGCCGGCCGGGAGTGGGACCTCGTCGTCGTCGCGGGCGTGCAGGAGGGGTCGTGGCCGGACCTGCGGCTGCGCGACTCGCTGCTCGGGGCGCAGGCGCTCGTGGACCTGCTGGACGGCCGCGCGCCCGACGGCGGAGCGCCGGACGTCGCCGCGGCGCGGCAGGCGGTGCTGGCCGACGAGCTGCGGAGCTTCGCGGTCGCGTGCTCGCGGGCGCGCTCGCGGCTGGTGGTGACGGCGGTGGCCGACCTGGAGTCCGAGCCGTCGCCGTTCGTCGACCTCGTGGTGGCGCCTGCGGGAGGCGGCACGGGCGACGACGAGGCGGTCGACGCCCGGCTGGTGACGCAGCTGCCCGCGCCGCTCGACCTGCGCGGGCTCGTCGCACGGCTGCGGAGCCGGCTGGAGGGGACGGCGCGGGCCGGTGCGCCCGACGCGGCGGCGGCCCGCACGCTCGCCCGGCTCGCCGCCGCCGGGGTCGACGGCGCCGACCCGGCGCAGTGGCACGGGCTGGCGGCGCCCTCGACCGAGGAGCCGCTGTGGCCGGCGGACGTGCGCGTGCCGGTGTCGCCGTCGCGGATCGAGCTCGCGGCGACGTGCGCGCTGCGCTGGGCGCTGGAGGCGGCCGGCGGGACGCCGACCTCGACGCGCGAGCAGAGCCTGGGCACGCTGGTGCACGCCGTCGCGCAGGAGCACCCGACCGGGACGTACGACGAGCTGCTGACCGCGCTCGACGAGCGATGGGCGTCCCTCGGGCTGCACGGCGGCTGGCCCGAGGCGGCGACGCGCCGGAAGGCCGAGGCGATGGTGTGCCGCCTCGCGGCCTACCTGCGAGGCGCGGGCGCCCCGCTGCTGGTGGAGGCGGGCTTCACGGTGACGACCGCCCGGGCGGCCGTGACGGGCAAGGTCGACCGGGTCGAGGTCGCGCCGCCGGACGAGGACGGCCACGAGCGGGCGCGCGTCGTCGACCTCAAGACCGGCTCCCAGGTGACGGGGCCGAAGGCGGAGGCGAACCCGCAGCTCGCCGCCTACCAGCTGGCCGTCGACGCCGGGGCGTTCGAGGGGCTGGCCCCCGGCACGACGAGCGCCGGGGCGACCCTGCTGTACGTCGGCAACGGCGCCGCCCGGGACGGCAGCAGGAAGGAGCAGTCGGCGCTCGACGACGGCCGCACCGCCTGGGCGCACGAGCTGATCGACGGCGTCGCGGACTCGATGGCGGCCTCGACGTTCCGGGCGACGCGCAACGACGACTGCCGGCGGTGCCCGGTGCGCTCGTCGTGCCCGGTGCAGCCCGAGGGCCGGGCGGTGACGCGATGATCTCCGCGCTCCTCGTGGCCGACCTGCTGCGCCGTGACCGGCCGACACCGGAGCAGGTGGCCGTCATCGAGGCCGACCTGGCACCGGCGCTGGTGGTGGCGGGTGCCGGCTCCGGCAAGACCGAGACGATGGCCGGGCGCGTCGTCTGGCTGCTGGCCAACGGGCTCGTCGAGCCCGGCCAGGTGCTCGGGCTGACGTTCACCCGGAAGGCCGCGGGCGAGCTCGAGCTGCGGGTGCGGCGCCGGCTGCGGGCGCTGGTGCGGGCGGCGACGGAGCGGGGCATCGAGCTGCCGGGAGGGGCGGCCCTCGGGCTCGGCGGCGCGGACGACCCGCTGGCCCGGCTGGAGCGGCCGACGATCTCGACGTACAACGCCTACGCGGCCTCGCTCGTCGCCGACCACGCGCTGCGCCTCGGCCTGGAGCCCGGGACGCGCCTGCTCGCCGAGGCGGCGCGCTGGCAGCTGGCCGACGAGATCGTCGAGTCCTGGTCGGAGGACCTCGGCCTGGACAACGCGGTGACGACCGTCGTCGAGGCAGTGCTCGCGCTGTCGGGGCAGCTCGACGAGCACCTGCTGACCACCGCCGAGGCGCAGGCGGGCATCGCGGGGATCGTCGAGGCGCTGGAGACGACGCCCGCCCCGCGTCCGCGCGCCGACCTCACGAAGATCGCGGAGTCGCTGCGAGCCCGCGGGCGGCTGCTCGACGTGGTCGAGGCCTATCGGGCGCGCAAGCGCCGCGCCGACGCCATCGACTTCGGGGACCAGGTGGCCTTCGCGGCGAGGCTCGCGCTGGAGGTGCCCGAGGTGGGGGCCGCCGAGCGGGACCGGTTCCGGGTGGTGCTCCTCGACGAGTACCAGGACACGTCCTACGCGCAGCTGACACTGCTGCGGGCGCTCTTCGGCGACGGGCACGCGGTGACGGCGGTGGGCGACCCGCACCAGTCGATCTACGGCTGGCGGGGCGCGAGCGCCGGCGGCCTCGAGCGGTTCCCCGAGGACTTCGCGGCACCCGCCCCGGGCGGCGGGCTGGCTCCGGCACGCGTGCTCACGCTGGCCACGTCGTTCCGCAACGACCACCGCGTGCTGGCGGCCGCGAACCTCGTCGCCGGTCCGCTGCGGGCGCGCTCGGCGGCGCGGGGCGGGCTCGTCGACGTGCCGGAGCTGGCGGCGGGGCCGCTGGCGGAGGAGGGCACGGTCACCGCGCGCATGCTCGCCACGATGGGCGACGAGGCCGAGGCGATCGCCGACTTCGTCGTCGCGCACTGGCGCGGGCCGGGCGGGGCGGGCGTCGGCCCGCACGCCGCCGCGGACGGCGCACCCGTCAGCGCCGCGGTGCTCTGCCGCAAGCGGCGCCAGTTCGAGGCGATCCACGCGGCGCTGACCGCGCGCGGGCTGCCGGTGGAGGTCGTCGGGCTGGGTGGCCTGCTCGACACGCCCGAGGTGGTCGACCTGGTCGCGCTGCTGCGGGCCGCGCACGACCCGTCGCGGGGCGACGCGCTCATGCGGCTGCTCACCGGGGCGCGCTACCGCATCGGCGCCGCCGACCTGCACGCGCTCGTCGCGTGGGCGCGGCAGCTGGCCGGCCGCCGCACGGACGCGCCGGTGGCGCCGGACGCCGTCGACGAGCGGTCGATCGTCGACGCGGTCGACGACCTGCCGCCGGCCGGGTGGCGCGACAAGGACGGGCGGCGGCTGACCGCCGTGGGGCGGGCGCGCCTGGCCGACCTCGCCGAGGTGTTGCGTGCCGTGCGGCGGCACACCTACCTGCCGCTCGTCGAGCTCGTCGGCCACGCCGAGCGGCTGCTCGGGCTGGACCTGGAGCTGTTGGCGCGACCCGGCGCCGATCCCGCCCGCGCCCGCATCCACGTGGATGCGTTCACGCAGGTGGCCGACGACTTCGCCCGTGCGGCGGACGCGCCGACGCTCGGGGCGTTCCTCGCCTGGCTGGAGGCGGCCGACGAGGAGGAGGACGGCCTGGAGATGCCGGTCGTCGAGCCCGACCCCCACGCCGTCCAGCTCATGACGATCCACGCCGCCAAGGGGCTCGAGTGGGATGCCGTCGCGGTGGCGGGGCTGGTCGACGGGATCCTGCCGGCCGACCCGGCGAACAAGGAGGGCTACACGAGCAACGCGTGGCTCAACGACCTGTGCGCGCTGCCGTACCCGCTGCGCGGCGACCGACGGGACCTGCCCGTGCTCGAGTACCGGGGTGCGGCCGACATCAAGGAGCTCGACCGGCGGCGGACGGCCTTCCGCGCGGCGGCGGGGGAGCACGGCCTCGCCGAGGAGCGGCGCCTCGCCTACGTCGCGATCACCCGCGCCCGGCACCACGCGCTGCTCACGGCGCACTGGTGGGGCACCGGGTCCCGGGTGCGTGTGCCGTCACCGTTCCTGCTCGAGCTGGTCGACGGCGGCCTCCTGGGCACCGCCGGCTGGGCGCCCGCGCCCGAACCGGGGACGACGAACCCGTACGGCGAGGTGCAGCCGTCGGCGCCCTGGCCGGGCGACCCGCTGCCGCCCGAGCGGCGCCGGGCGCTGGAGCTCGCCGCCGAGGCGGTGCGTGCCGCGGGTGCTCAGGCGGGGAGCCGGGCCGCCGCGCCCGACGCCTGGGCCGCCCAGGCCGATCGGCTGCTGGCGGAGCGCTCCGCCGCGACCGCTCGCCCGGGACCGGTCGAGCTGCCGACCGCCCTGTCCGCGTCGGCGGTGGTGCGGCTGGACCGCGACCCCGAGGCGTTCGCCGCCGCGTTGCGCCGGCCCGTGCCGCAGCCGCCCTCGCCGCAGGCCCGGCTCGGCACCGCGTTCCACGCCTGGGTCGAGGGCTACTTCGGCGCGGCGTCCCTCGTCGATGTGGACGCCCTGCCGGGCGCCGACGACGACTCGCTGCCCGTCACGGCGGACCTCGAGCGCCTCCGCGAGTCGTTCCGCGCGACGCCCTGGGCGGACCGGCGCCCCGTCGCCGTGGAGCAGGAGGTCCGCACGTCGGTGGACGGGTACGTCGTGACGTCGCGCATCGACGCGGTGTTCGACGACGTCGAGCGTGCCGACGTGCCGGACGGCATCGTCGTCGTCGACTGGAAGACGGGGCGCCCGCCGGAGGACCCTGCCGAGCGAGCCGCGCGCGAGCTTCAGCTCGCCGTGTACCGGCTGGCGTGGTCCCGCTGGAAGGGGATCCCGCTGGAGCGGGTGCGCGCGGCGTTCTGCTACGTCGCGACCGGGACCACGGTCTACCCGCAGCACCTGCTCGACGAGGAGGGGATCACCGCGCTGCTGCGCAGCGTGACCGGCGACCGGTGAGGCCGGAGATGGACGCCGAGGCTGCGGACCGCGGCGCGGTCGTCAGCTGACGGACTCGAGCTCGGTCGTCTGCTCGTCGAGGTCGAGGAGCATGGCGAACGCGTCGTCGACCACGTCCTGCTGCCCCGAGCGGACGCCGTAGAGGAGCCAGCGGGCGAGCGCCAGCTCGCCGGCCAGCAGCGCGCGGTCGGTGAGGAACGGGTCCGTGAGCTCGGTGCGTCGCAGCAGATAGGCCTCGAGGATCGACTCGACGGCGTCCGGCGGCGCGGCGACGAGCAGCCAGGCGAGGTCGTCGGCCGGGTCGGCGACCATGGCGTCGCCCCAGTCGAGGATGCCGCTGACGTCGCCGTCGTGGACGAGCACGTGCGATGCCGTCAGGTCGCCGTGCACGACCGTCGGCTGGAACCGCCACAGCCGTACGTCCTCGAGCTTCTTCTCCCAGCGGCGCAGCAGCCCGTTCGGCACCTTGCCGGTCTTGGCTGCCTCGTCGACCTCGGCCTGGCGCCGCTGCCGGTACGTCGGGGCGTCGTAGACCGGCCGGCCGGCGTTCTCGACGATCGACGTCGGCAGCTGGTGAAGCGCGCCCAGCGCCCGCCCCAGCCCGGCGGACAGACCCGGCCCGGCGGTGAGCTCCTCGAGCCGCAGCGGCCGCCCCGGCACCAACCGGTGCACCACGGCGCGGCCGCCCTCGTCGAGGTGGGCGAAGCCGGCGGGTCGCGGCACCTCGAACGGGAGCGTGCCGGCGTCGACCTGTGCGGCGAGCGCGCCGAGCAGCACGACCTCCGCCTCCAGGGCCGCTCCCGCGGCGGCGTCGGCGGGCGCTCGGACCACCCAGTGCCGCTGCTCGGCGTCGGTCACGAGCGCGACGTCGTACTCCGACCCGCCCTCCAGCGGCCGCCGGACGTCGTACGCGTCGAGGCCGGGGACGGCGACGGTCGCGAGGGCGGCGAGCGCGAGCGGGGAGCGAGGCACGTCGCCAGGGTAGGTCGGCGGCCGACGAGGGCGGGGGCCCCCGCCCGGCGTGTCCGGCATCCGCGCCCGCCCGAGCCGCGGTACGGCCGCCGCGTAGCGTGGCGCCGTGGACTTCCCCGCGGCCATGCCCCTCGCCCGAGCCCTCCTCGACCGCGCCGCCGACTTGCGCGCCGACCCCGACGTGCTCGCCCGCGCGCGCCTGGACCCTGCCACGCTCGTGCTCGTCGTCGGCGGCGGCCAGGTCGTCGTGGGGGAGTCCGGCGCCGCCGCGCTCCTCGACCCCGCGACCGCGGCCCGGGTCGCCGGGGACGACGGGCGGCCCGTCCCGAGCGGGGACGGCCCCCAGGGCGACGGGAACGACGAGCCCGGGCCCCCGACGCCCGGCGACGAGTCCTGGCTGCTGCTCGGGCGCGACGGGGACGACGCGTCGGCGCCGCTGATCCTGGCCCGGCGCGTGACTCGTGGCCGCGGCGCGCCGCGGATCGGTCAGTCGTCCGACGTGCTCGTGCACGGACCCGTGCCCGAGCCGGTGACGGCGGACCTCGTCGGGGCGGGCGTGGGTGCCCGGGGCCTCGCCGAACCCGACGGCGACGGTGCGAACCGCCGGCCCGTCGGAGCTCGTGAGGGTGATGGGGACCTCACGGGGCGCGGGAGCGACCGGGATGCGGGCGAGCGGGCCGGCCACCAGCGCGCGGTGCCCGTGCCCGCGCCGGGGCTGCGGTGGGCCGCCCTGCGGGAGGCGGGTGCCGACCTCCCGGCCCGCGATGCGGGCCTGGCCACCATGGCGGTCGCTCTCGACGAGTGGCACACCCGCCACCCCCGCTGCCCGCGTTGCGGTGCGCCGACGGTGCCGGCGCAGGCCGGCTGGATCCGGGTGTGCACGGTCGACGGCTCGGAGCACTACCCGCGGACGGACCCGGCGATCATCGTCGCGGTGGTGGACGACGACGACCGGATCCTGCTCGGCCACAACGCGGCGTGGCCGCCCGGCCGGTTCTCCACCCTGGCGGGCTTCGTGGAGGCGGGGGAGTCGGCCGAGCACGCGGTGGCGCGCGAGGTGGCGGAGGAGACGGCGGTCGTCGTCGACCGCGTCGTCTACCGCGGCAGCCAGCCGTGGCCCTTCCCGGCCTCGCTCATGCTGGCGTTCCGCGGGCACGCCGCCACCACCGAGGTGCACGCGGACGGCGCCGAGGTGACGCTGGCCCGCTGGTTCACGCGCGACGAGCTCGCGGCGGCGACGGCCACCGGCGAGGTGCTGCTGCCGATGCGCACGTCGGTGGCCTACGCCCTGATCACGGACTGGTTCGGGGCGCCGCTGCCGACGCGCTGGTGACGGACGGTCCGGGGCGCGTGGCGGGGCCGGTGCCGTTCCGGCGGCCGACGAAAGCGGGCCGGCGGCCCCTAGGCTCGAGCGCGTGACGCGCGTCGAGATCGAGACGCCTGAGGGGCCGGCCTGGGCCGACGTCGACCGGCCCGGCGGCGACGCGGTCGGGGTGTTCTTCGTGGGTCACGGTGCCGGCGGCGGGGTCGACCACGTCGACATCCGTGCCGCCTGCGACGGCGCGCTCGCGGCCGGCTACGTCGCCGTGCGCGTCACCCAGCCGTACCGCGTGGCCGGGCGACGTGTGCCACCCGCCGCCCCGCGGCTTGACGAGGCGTGGCTCACCGTGACGTCCGCGGTGCTGGACCAGGTGGGCCCGTTGCCGGCCGTCCACGGCGGCCGCTCCAGCGGCGCGCGGGTGGCGTGCCGCACGGCCGCCTCGACGGGGGCGGTGGCCGTGGTCGCGCTCGCGTTCCCGCTGCACCCGCCGGGCAGGCCGGACCGCAGCCGGCTCGCCGAGCTGGACACGCCAACCGTCCCGGTGCTGGTGGTGCAGGGCGATCGCGACGCCTTCGGGATGCCGCCGCCTGGCCCGCGACGCGAGGTCGTCGTCATCCCGGGCGACACGCACTCGCTCACGAAGGACCCGGACGCCGTGGGCGCCGCGGTCCACGCGTTCCTCGCGTTCCTCGCCGGCCGCGTGCCGGGCGCGCGTTAGCCGGCCGAGCGCGGGCCACGCGCCGCGACCGAGATCAGCCGGCAAGGCGCGCCTGCACCTCGGCCAGCGACGGGTTGGTGGCCGACGAGCCGTCGGGGAACACCAGCGTGGGCACGGTCCGGTTGCCGTCGTTGACGGACTCGACGAACGCCGCGGCGTCCGGCACCTGCTCGACGTCGACCTCGTCGTACGCGATGCCGGCGGCGTCGAGCTGCGACTTCAGGCGGCGGCAGTAGCCGCACCACGTGGTGGTGTACATGGTCAGCGTCGCGTCGCTCATCGTTCCTCGGTCGGTCGAAGGCTCGGTCGTCGGCCGACAACGTACGCCGCCGCGCCGGCATTCCTGGCCGTCCACCGGCCCGGCGGGCGGGTCCCGGCTGTCGGCGGCGGCTGGAAGGATGGCGGGCGATGTCCGCCGATGCCCTCCTGGACGCGCTCGACCCCGAGCAGCGCGCCGTCGCCACTGCCCTGACCGGGCCGGTCTGCGTGCTCGCCGGCGCCGGGACGGGCAAGACGAGGGCGATCACCCACCGCATCGCGTACGGCGTGCGCACGGGCGTCTACAAGCCGGCGAGCGTGCTGGCGGTGACGTTCACGGCGCGGGCGGCGGGGGAGATGCGCGTCCGGCTGCGCGGCCTGGGCGTCGGGGGCGTGCAGGCCCGCACGTTCCACGCCGCGGCGCTGCGCCAGCTCGGCTTCTTCTGGCCCAAGGTCGTCGGCGGCGCCCCGCCGCGGCTGCTGGAGAAGAAGGCCCCGCTCGTCGCCGAGGCCGCCCGGCGGGTGGGGCTCGACGTCGACCGCATCGCGGTCCGCGACCTCGCCAGCGAGGTGGAGTGGGCGAAGGTCAGCCTCGTGCCCGCCGACGACTACGTGGCGGCGGTCGGCGCGGCGGCCCGGCCGACGCCCGGCGGGTTCGCCGCGCAGGAGGTCGCCCGGCTCATGACGTCCTACGAGGACGTGAAGAACGAGCGCGGCGTCATCGACTTCGAGGACGTGCTGCTGCTGACCGCGGCGATGATCGCGCAGCGCCGCGACGTGGCCGACGTGGTGCGCGGGCAGTACCGCCACTTCGTCGTCGACGAGTACCAGGACGTCAGCCCGCTCCAGCAGTACCTGCTCGACCAGTGGCTCGGCGGCCGGCACGAGCTGTGCGTCGTCGGCGACCCGAGCCAGACCATCTACTCGTTCACCGGCGCGAGCCCCGAGCACCTGCTGGGGTTCGGCCGCACGCACCCCGGCGCCGCGCAGATCCGGCTGGTGCGCGACTACCGCTCGACACCGCAGGTGGTCACCCTCGCCAACCGGCTGCTGGTCTCGGGCCGCAAGCGGGGTGAGCCGAGCCCGCTCCAGCTCGTCGCGCAGCGCCCGGACGGCCCGCCCGTGCGCTGGACCGCGTACGACGACGACGAGGCCGAGGCCGCGGGGATCGCGGCGCGCATCGCGCGGCTGGTCGCCGACGGGACGCGGCCGAGCCAGATCGCGGTGCTCTACCGCACCAACGTCCAGGGGGAGGCCTTCGAGGAGGCGCTCGCCACGGCGGGCGTCGGCTACCAGGTGCGCGGCGGGGAGCGATTCTTCGCGCGGCGCGACGTCCGCGACGCGATCGTCCTGCTGCGCGGCGCGGTCCGCTCCGCCGACCCGTCCGTGAGCATGCCGGAGAACGCCCGCGACGTGCTGCGCACCGTCGGCTGGTCGGAGCAGCCCCCGGCGCCCCGCGGCGCCGCGCGCGAGCGGTGGGACGCGATGCAGGCGCTGGCCACGCTGGCCGACGACCTGGCGGCGGCGGGCGCGACCGGCCTGGCCGAGCTCGTGGCGGAGCTCGACGAGCGCGCGTCGGCGCAGCACGCCCCGGTCGTCGAGGGCGTGACGCTGGCCTCGCTGCACGCCGCCAAGGGGTTGGAGTGGGACGTCGTGTTCCTCGCCGGCCTCTCGGAGGGGCTGCTGCCGATCTCCCTGGCCGAGACCCCCGCCGCGCTCGAGGAGGAGCGCCGGCTGCTGTACGTCGGCGTGACGCGGGCGCGCGAGCGGCTGGAGATGTCGTTCGCCCGGGCGCGCACACCGGGGTCGCGCGGCACCCGCAAGGCGTCGCGGTTCCTCGACGGGCTGTGGCCGTCGGGCGGCACGGCACGCGCGGGCGGCGCCGAGCCGCCGGCCGCCGCCGACCCGGCGCTGCTGGCCCGCCTGCGCGAGTGGCGCACCGACGAGGCCCGCCGGCTCGACCGTCCCGCCTACACGGTGCTCGCCGACCGCGCCCTGGAGGACGTCGCGACGCTGCGCCCGGCGACGATCGCGGAGCTGGCCCGGGTCCGCGGGATCGGCCCCGTGAAGCTCGACGCCTACGGGCAGGCGCTGCTGGGGCTCGTCGCACGCCGCTGACCGGCGCCGGCGAAACTGCCACGAACTCGTGCCGATAATCCGTTGCCGCGGCGGGGAAGTCCCCCTACGGTGGACGAGGTTTGAGCACCGGGCTGTGCCGAAGAGGCACGGGTCCACGAACGAGAGGGGGTGCAGACCGACGTGACGACGATCCTCATGACCCGCACGGGCGCTTCTGCGTGCCTCCTCGCGGGCACCGGCACCCCGTTCCAGGGGCGTGCTGTGTCCGCCAACCGCCGCCGTGCCCAGCTCCAGGGGCGTACTGCGCCCGTCGTGGGCTTCCTCACGTCGGCCGGCACCGGCGTCGCCCTCGACGACCTCGACCCGATCCCTCGCGGGACCTCGTGATCTGACGACGAACATCGTCTCAGGCCGTGGATCCCGCACCGGGTCCGCGGCCTTCCTGTTTCTCCGGGAGAACCCGGTGAGCTGGGGCCGCGGACCCAGACCAGCTCACCAGCAAGGACTCCAGGAGGAATCGTGCAGCTCACGACGCTGCTCGACACCGTGTACCAGGGCGTCTCCACCACGGGCGCCGACGACTTCGACCGACTGGTCGCCGACCTCATCCCGTGCCGGACGCACGACCCCGAGCTGTGGTTCGCCGAGCACACCGCCCAGGTCGAGCAGGCCAAGGCGCTCTGCCGCACCTGCCCGCTGCTGGAGGGCTGCCTGGCCGGCGCGATCGAGCGCGAGGAGCCGTGGGGCGTCTGGGGTGGCGAGGTGTTCGTCGGCGGTCAGGTGGTCGCGACGAAGCGTGGCCGTGGCCGCCCACGCAAGGACACGGTGTACCCGGCCGCCTGAGCCGGACGACGAGGGCCCCGCACCACGACCGGTGCGGGGCCCTCGCGCGTCTCACGGCTCGTCGGGCAGCCGGGTGCAGCCGCAGCGCGGGTGGGGCTGCCACACCCGTTCCCGTGGGACCGCGTCCGGCAGCGCGACCTCCCACGTCAGCCCCGGGGCGATCGGCCGGCCGTCGACCGTGGCCAGCAGGCTCGCCACGGCCAGCCCGGCCGCGACCGATGCGACCGGACCGGGTTCCACGGCGTCCGTGCCGACGAGCTGGGACAGGACCAGCGGCCATGCGGGGTCGAGGTCGGCGCGATGCAGGTCCAGGCAGCGCAGGCACGCGCCCGCACCGGGCACGACGAGCGGCCCGACGACGGTGTCCCCCTCGCGCACCACGACCGACAGGTGCGTGACGTCGAGCGACAGGAGCCGCTCGGGGCGGGCCGGGTCGGCCGCGGCGCCCTCGACGACGACGAGGACGTCGGGCGTCGCGGGGCCGTCGACGTCGACGGTGGGGGCCACGTCCCGCAGCAGCCGGGTGGCGGCCCGCTCGCGGGGCTGCCCGACGTCGCTCCACCGGTAGCCGGTCGCGCCCACGTCGGCCGTGCGCACGGGTCGTTCGTCGTCCAGGAGGACGGTGCCGACGCCCGCGGCCGCGAGCCCTGCCGCGATGCCGAGGCCGGTGGGCCCGAGGCCGACGACGCCGACGCACGAGGCGCCGCGCCGGCGCGTGCGCGCCACCGGGTCGTCCTCCGGCCGCAGCAGCCCGAGCACGAGGGAATCCGGCGGGCCGTCGGGGATGTCGTCCGGCACCGCGAGGCCGGCGAGCGCGAGCTCGTCGACCAGGCCGCCCAGCCGCGGCCCGTCGAGCCCGGCACGCCGCGTGACCAGGGCCTCGACCTCGTCGGGAGCCAGGTTCGTCAGGCGCACGGCCCAGCGCGGGTCCGTGCCGACCTGCACCTCGTCGGCGCCGCGGCGCAGCACGGGCAGCCCCGTCCGCAGCCTCACGCCGGTCCCTCGCACCGGTGCAGAGTGCCAGCGCCGCCGGCCGCGCACGCTTCGTCGTCCACAGACACGCGAGGGGCCCCGCCACCATGGCGGAGCCCCTCGCGGACGGACCGGTTCAGGCCTTGCCGAGGATCCGGTTGAGCTTGGTGCCGCAGACCGGGCAGACGGCCTTGGCCATCTTGCGCCCGGACTCCGAGACGACAACCTCGCCCGTCGCCTCCCGCTTCTCCTTGCACTTCACGCAGTAGAACTCACCCGCGTAGGTCTCGGCCATCAGGTCCCTCCTCGAAGTGGTGCGTCGGCGCGCGCGAGGCGCCCGATGCGGAACGGGCCGGCGCCGTGTGCGGCGGGCCCAGGGGCACACAGTACAGACCGGGCACCCCGCGCAGGCCCGGACCAGGGTGGGAGCCGGAGGGTTCGACCATTCGGCGGAGGGCGTGCCGGCTGTGGAGGGAGGCGGGCGGTGTCGCCGCGCGGGGTTACGGTGCGGTCTGTGCCGACACCGGACGCCGTCGAGGTCCGCCGCTCCCGCCGCCGCACCCGCACCGTGACCGCGTGGCGCGAGGGCGGCGTCACGGTCGTGTCGATCCCGGCCCGGTTCACGCGGGCGCAGGAGCGCGAGTGGGTCGACCGGATGCTCGGCCGCCTCGCAGTGCAGGACGAGCGGCGCCGGCCCTCCGACGCGGCCCTGCTGCGGCGCGCGACGGAGCTCTCGCGGGAGTACCTGGAGGGGCGCGCGGTGCCGGCGTCGGTGTCGTGGTCGAGCCGGCAGGGCAAGCGCTGGGGCTCGTGCACCACGGTGGACCGCACCATCCGCATCTCCGACCGGCTGCAGGGCATGCCGCGCTGGGTGCTCGACTACGTGCTGATGCACGAGCTGGCGCACCTGCTGCGCCCCGGCCATGACGGGTCGTTCTGGGCGCTCGTGGACCGCTACCCGCACACCGCGCGCGCCCGCGGCTTCCTCGACGGGTACGCCTACGCCCGGGGGCACGGCGAGGCCGGGCCGGACGACGACGGCGCGTGGGATGTCGACGAGGACGCCATGCCGGTGCCCGACGAGGCCACGGACGGCGTCCTGTTCGACATGGGGACGGCTCGACGTCCGTCCCTCGGCGGCCGCCGCGCCTGACCGGACGCCGGGGGCTACGCGGAAGGCGCGCCGGGCTCGTCGTGGCCGAGGATCTCCGCGATCGCGGCGTCCAGCGCCGCCGACTCGGCGTCGGCCTCACGCTGCCGGGCGGCGTAGCCGGCGGGGTCGTCGAGGTCCGCCGCCGTCGGCATGAGGTCCGGGTGCTGCCACACGGCGTCCCGGCCGGACTGGCCGCGCTCGGCGGCGATGGCAGCCCACAGCGCCGCGGCGTCGCGCAGCCGGCGGGGCCGCAGCTGCAGCCCGACGAGCGTCGCGAGGGTCTGCTCCGCCGGGCCGCCGGCGGCCCGCCGCCGCCGCAGCATCTCCCGCAGCGCCACGGCGTGCGGCAGGTGGGCGAGGGCGGCGGCCGCGCTGACCTCGTCGACCCAGCCCTCGACGAGGGCCAGCGACGTCTCCAGGCGGTCGAGCGCGGCCTGCTGGCCGGGCGTCGTCTGCGGGCCGAACACGCCGCCGGACAACGCCGCCTGCAGGGCGGCGGGATCGGTCGGGTCGACGGAGCGGACGGCCTCCTCGAGCTGCTCGGTGTCGATGGTGATGCCGCGGGCGTACGCCTCCACGGCCCCGAGCAGGTGCGCGCGCAGCCACGGCACGTGGGTCATCAGCCGTGTCGCCGCGGCCTCGCGCAGCGCGAGGAAGAGCCGGAGCTCCTCGTCGGGCACCTCGAGGCCCTCGCCGAACGCGGCGACGTTGCCCGGCAGCAGCACGGGCACCGGGGTGGCGAGCAGCGACAGCCCGACGTCGGTCGCGCCGAACACCTCGCGGGCGAGCGTGCCGACGGCCTGGCCGACCTGGAGCCCGAACACCGTCTGGCCCAGCCGGTGGACCATGTCGGTGACGTCGAGCCCGAACCCCTCGCCGCCCATCTCCTCGCGGACGGTCGTCCCGAGCGCGCCGGCGAGGGCCGCCGCGAGCGACGTCGCGATCGGCTCGGTGAGCGTGCGCCAGGTCGGCAGCGTCGCCTCGACCCACTCCGCGCGGCTCCACGCCCGCCCGGCCGCGCCGGAGGGCGCGACGTCGGTGACGGCGTCGAGCCACAGCTCGGCGACGGAGAACGCGTCGGCGACCGTGCGACGGTCGATCGCGCCCACCGAGGGGTCCCCGCCGGCGCTCGCCTGCTGGCGCGCCAGCTCCTGGGCCATCTCCCAGTTGACGCCGCCCTCGCCGCCGGCGGCGACCAGGCGCTGCACCTGCGCCGCCATCTGGCGCAGGGACTCGGGGTCGGTCGGCATGCCCGGGATCGCCGGCAGCTGCGACGGGTCGAACCCGCCCTCCTTCAGCTGCTGGATCACCTCGTCGGCCGCGGGGCCCAGCATCGAGCGCAGCAGCTGCTCCCAGCCGGCGGATGCGGGGTCGAAGGGCGATTCGGCGCTCATGGCGAACTCCTCGAGGTCGGTCCGACCACGGTAACGACCGACCTGGCCCCCGGATGCCCGCCGGCGCCGGCCCGGTGGGCGGGTTCGCTCACGGCGCAGCGGGCGGGCATCGCCGCGGGCGTCACAACGCGCTCCCAGCGAGCTGCGCGATGATCGGCGGGTGCACGCCAGCCCACCCTCCCCGGCAGCGCCTTCCGAGCAGCCCGGCCCGGCCCCCGAGCAACCCGGCTCGTCCGCGGCCCAGCCCGCGGCGCCCGAGCAGCCCGAGGCGATCCTCCCGCCCCGGCCCGGCCCACGGTCCGCGCTGCTCGCGGGCGGCATGCTCGCCACGTCGCTGCTGCTCGCGGGGCTCGTCGTGCTCCCCGCGCCGTACGCGGTGCAGATGCCCGGCCCGACCGCGGACGTCCTCGGCGAGCAGAACGGCACGCCGCTCATCACGATCAAGGGCGCGACGACGTACCCGACGACCGGCCAGCTGCGGCTGACCACCGTCTCGGCCACCGGCACGCCGGGCTTCCCCTCGTCGGTGGCGAACGTCGTGCGCGCCTGGCTGTCCCGCAGCGACCTGGTGGTGCCCACGGAGGAGCTCGTCCCGCCGGGGCAGACCCAGCAGCAGCTCAACGACCTCAACAACCAGGAGATGACGTCGTCGCAGGAGAACGCGACGGTCGCCGCCCTGACCGAGCTCGGCTACACCGTGCCGGCGACGCTCACCGTCGCGGGGACCACGGGCGGCACCGACGCCGCGGGCAAGCTCAAGGCGGGCGACGTCCTGACGGCGATCGACGGCACGAAGCTCGGCGACTACCAGGCGCTCGTCACCACCCTCGGGAAGGTCAAGCCCGGGGCGACGATCACCCTCGGGATCACGCGCGGTGGGACCGGGATGGACGTGCCGGTCGTCACCGGGACGCGGTCCGACGGCAGCGGCGCCCTCATCGGCGTCTTCATCGACCCGACGTTCACCTTCCCGATCGACGTGAAGATCCAGATCGACGGCATCGGCGGCCCGAGCGCCGGGATGATGTTCGCGCTCGGGATCGTCGACCGGCTGACACCGGCCGACGAGACCAACGGCCAGCGCATCGCCGGCACCGGGACGATCGACGTCACGGGCGCGGTCGGCCCGATCGGCGGCATCCGGCAGAAGATGGCCGGCGCCCTGCGCGACGGGGCGACGTGGTTCCTCGCCCCGAAGGCGAACTGCGGCGACGTCACCGGGCACGTGCCGGCCGGGCTGCGCGTCGTCGCGGTCGCGACGCTGCACGACGCCGTCGCCGCGGTGACGGCGATCGGCAAGGGGACCGGCAGCAGCCTGCCGACCTGCGGCTGAGTCGCTACTGGAGGGTCGCGCGGACCGCGTCGACGAGCCCGGGCACCATCGTCGGGCCCTGGGCGACCTGGTCGTCGGCGTCGAACGCGCGCGTGCGCGCGGCGCACCACGAGCCGCCGCCGCGCAGCACCCCGACCGCCAGCCGCACGTCCGAGCGGTCCGGGTGGCCCATGAGGTAGCTCAGCGCCTCGTCGGGGTCCGCGGGCATGGCGTCCTCCGCGGCCGTCGGCAGCACGATCCGCTCGACGGTCACCACGACGCCGTCGACGGTGTCCGGCCAGCCGAGGCCGGCGAGCAGCTCCTCGAGGTCCTCCGCCTGGGGCAGCCCCTCCTGCTCCACGGACGTCAGGTGCCACGGCGTGGTCCGGGCGGCCTCCAGGACGTCGGGCGTCATCTGGTCGGCGAGCGACGGCTCGGCCGCCAGCGCGACCGACGTCCGCACGAGCGCGAACACGCGGACGGGCCCGTCCCAGCCGGCCGCGGCGACGTGCCGCTCGACCTCCTGGACGGCGAAGGCGAGGGCGGCGGTCGCCTCGGGCGAGTCGGGACCGGGTTGCATGCCGTCATGCTCCCATCCCTGTGGGAACCTGGGGCGCGGGCCCGGCGTTGTCCCGACGACCGGCCCAGCAGGCGTTCTGCCCAACCGACGACGACGAGGAACAGTGACTTCCGCCGAAAGCTCCCGGCCGCGCCCCCTGGCGCGGCGCCGCCGCGGTCCCCTCATCCCGACGATCGTCACGATCGTGGTGCTCGTCGTCGGGCTGCTGGTGCTGTCCCAGCTGTGGACCCAGGTGCTGTGGTTCGACCAGCTCGGCTTCAGCCGCGTGCTGTGGACGCAGTGGGGCACGCGCGTCGTGCTCTTCGTCCTCGGCTTCCTCATCATGGCCGGCGCCGTCGCGGCGAGCCTGCAGTACGCGTACCGCTCGCGGCCGGTGTACGCGCCGAGCTCGACCGAGCAGGCCAACCTCGACCAGTACCGCGAGGCGATCGAGCCGCTGCGGCGGCTCGTCATGGTCGTCGGGCCCCTGGTCCTCGGGCTGTTCGGCGGGGGCGCCGCGGCCCAGCGCTGGCAGACCGTGCAGCTGTTCCTGCACCGCCAGCACGTCGGCCAGACCGACCCCCAGTTCCACGTGGACCTGGGCTTCTACATGTTCACGCTGCCGCTGCTGCGCTTCGTGGTCTCGTTCCTCATGACCGCGACGGTGCTGTCGATCGTCGGCGCCGTCGCGACGCACTACCTGTACGGCGGGCTGCGCATCGGCGGGTCCGCCAAGGGCAACCGCACCACGGTGCAGGCGCGCCGGCACCTGTCGGTGCTGGGCGCGGTGCTCATGCTCCTCATCGCGGCGAGCTACTGGATGGACCGGTACTCGACGCTGATGAAGAGCACCGCGGCCAACGACCGCGTCGAGTTCTCCGGCGCGTCGTTCACGGACGTGCACGCGGTCATCCCGTCGAAGGCGATCCTCGCGGTCGCGGCGCTCGTCGTCGCCGTGGCGTTCGTCGTCAACGCGTTCGTCGCCAACTGGCGGCTGCCGGCCATCGGCGTCGGGCTCATGATCCTGTCGGCCGTCGTGGTCGGCGGCATCTACCCGGCGATCGTGCAGCGCTTCCAGGTGCAGCCCAACCAGCAGGCCAAGGAGGCGTCGTACATCCAGCGAAACATCGACGCCACCCGCCAGGCCTACGGCCTGACGAACATCGACGTCACGGCGTACCCCGCCGTCACCACCGCGACCGCGGGCCAGCTGCGCCAGGACGCCACCACCACCGCCTCCATCCGGCTGCTCGACCCTCAGATCGTCGCGCCCTCCTTCCGCCAGCTCCAGCAGATCCGCGGCTTCTACGACTTCCCCGACACGCTGTCGGTGGACCGCTACACGGTGGCCGGGCAGAGCCGTGACACGGTCATCGCGGCGCGCGAGATCAACGTGGACAACCTCGCCGACTCGCAGAAGAACTGGGTGAACCAGCACCTCATCTACACCCACGGCTACGGGGTCGTGGCGGCCTACGGCAACACGCGGGGCGCCAACGGCGCGCCGGCGTTCTGGGAGAGCGGCATCCCGTCGACCGGCGGGCTCGGCGCCTACGAGCCGCGCATCTACTTCGGCCACGAGTCGCCGAGCTACTCGATCGTCGGCGGCCCCGCCGGGTCGGCGGGCGAGGAGTTCGACTACCCCGACGACGCGGCACCCAACGGCAGCGGCGCGCAGACGACCCGGTTCCCCACCCAGCAGGTCTCCGCGGGGCCGAGCATCGGCAGCGCGTGGAACAAGCTGATGTACACGCTGAAGTTCGGCGACGAGCAGATCCTCTTCTCCAGCTCGGTCAGCGCGGACTCGCAGATCCTCTACGACCGCGACCCGCGCGACCGCGTGCAGAAGGTGGCGCCGTACCTCGAGCTCGACGGTCGGGTGTACCCGGCGGTCATCGACGGCCGGGTGAAGTGGATCATCGACGGCTACACGACGAGCGACCAGTACCCGTACTCGGCCAGCGAGTCGCTCGTGGACGCGACGACCGACTCCCTCACCGCGACGTCGACGACGATCCAGCCGCTGGGGTCCAAGACGGTCAACTACATCCGCAACTCGGTCAAGGCGACCGTCGACGCCTACGACGGCCACGTCGACCTCTACGCCTGGGACCCGAGCGACCCGGTGCTCAAGGCGTGGGAGGGTGTCTTCCCGGCGTCGATCAAGCCGATGTCGGACATCAGCGGTGCCCTCATGAGCCACATGCGCTACCCCGAGGACCTCTTCAAGGTGCAGCGCACGCTGCTCGGCAAGTACCACGTCACCGACGCGGCGCAGTTCTTCACCGGCAACGACTTCTGGGACACCCCGAGCGACCCGGTGCAGAACAACGACACGGTCAAGCAGCCGCCGTACTACCTGACGCTGCGGATGCCCGACCAGCCCCAGGCGCAGTTCTCGCTGATGTCGACGTACATCCCGATCGGCTCCAACGCGCGCAACGTGCTGACGGGCTACCTGGCGGTGGACTCGGAGGCCGGTGACATGGCCGGCCAACCGGCGGCCGACTACGGCAAGCTGCGGCTGCTGACGCTGCCGCGGGACTCGACCGTGCCAGGGCCGAACCAGGCCGTGGCCAACTTCAAGTCGGACACCACGGCGCAGGACGAGCTGGCGATCCTCGACCAGCACGGCTCCACGGTGCTCCGCGGCAACCTGCTCACCCTGCCGGTCGGCGGCGGCCTGCTCTACGTGCAGCCGGTGTACCTGCAGGCGTCGTCGGGCTCGACCTACCCGCTCCTGCAGCGCGTGCTGGTCTCGTTCGGGGACAAGGTGGGCTTCGCCGGGACGCTCGACGACGCGCTGAACCAGGTGTTCGGCGGCAGCTCGGGTGCCACCGCCGGCGATGCCGGGACGCAGGGCGAGACGCAGCCCGCCACCGGCGGCACCGGGGGGACCGGCTCGACGCCCAGCGCCGGTCCGACGACGGGCCCGACCCCGACGCCGACCACCACGTCGGGCGACCCGCGGGCCGAGCTCGCGGACGCGCTGCAGCGCGCCAGCCAGGCGATGAAGGACAGCGACCAGGCGCTCAAGAACGGCGACTTCGCCGCCTACGGCGCCGCCCAGAACCGGCTCGACCAGGCGGTGCAGGACGCGCTGTCGGCCGAGAACCGGCTGGGCGCGCCCACCCCGACGCCGACCGCGACACCGGGCGGCTGAGCCGTCCGGCCGCGGTCGGCGAGCGCGGCGAGGTCGGCCGCCAGGCGGCGCTCGTCCGCGTCGTCCGGGCCGGCGCCGCGCGCCCCGGCCGCGCGCCGGGCCGTCGGCCGCGCCCGGTCGGGGTCGCGCATGACGAGCCAGACGAGCGGGAGCACGACAAGGGCGGCGACGACGAGGCGGGCGAGCGTGTCCATGCCCTCACGCTGCGCTCCGGGGACCGCGCTGACGAGTGGCAGCAATGTCGATGGTCGACAAGATCCTGCCAACGGCGTTACCGTGCTGCATGCTGCGCAGCGTGACCGCGCTCGTCGTCGACGGGCTGGCGATGTTCGAGTTCGGCGTCGTGTGCGAGGTCTTCGGGATCGACCGCACCGAGGATGGCGTCCCGGCGTTCGACTTCCGCGTGGCGGCGGCGCGGCCCGGCGCGCGGATCCGCACCGGGATCGGCCTCGACCTCGTGGTCCAGGACGGGCTGGAGGCGCTCGAGGGCGCCGACCTGGTGGCAGTGCCCGCGACGACCATCCGCGACGAGTACCCGCCCGAGGTGCTCGCGGCGCTGCGCGCCGCCCACGAGCGCGGGGCCACGCTGCTCTCGGTCTGCTCCGGCGCGTTCGTCCTGGCGGCCGCCGGCATCCTCGACGGGCGCACCGTCACCACGCACTGGCGCCACGCGGCCGAGCTCGCCCGCCGCTTCCCGCGGGTCACCGTGGACGCGGACGTGCTCTTCGTCGACGACGGCGACGTCATCACGAGCGCCGGCACGGCCGCCGGGATCGACGCCTGCCTGCACCTGGTGCGCCGGGAGCTGGGCAGCGGTGTCGCCAACGCCGTGGCCCGGCGCATGGTGGTCCCGCCGCAGCGCGACGGCGGGCAGCGGCAGTTCATCGAGCACCCCGTGCCGGCCTGCACGGACGACTCGCTGCGACACGTGCTGGCGTGGGCCACCGAGCACCTGGCGCAGCCGCTGACCGTCGACTCGCTCGCGGCGCGGGCGCTGCTGTCGCCCCGGACCTTCGCCCGCCGGTTCGTCGACGAGACCGGCACCACGCCGATGCGCTGGCTGACGGCGCAGCGGGTGCTGCACGCGAGGCGGCTGCTGGAGGAGACGGACCTGCCGGTCGACGACGTCGCCCAGGAGTGCGGCTTCGGCACGGCGGCGCTGCTGCGGCACCACTTCGGCCGGGCGGTCGGCCTGCCGCCGAGCGACTACCGGTCGGCGTTCCGGGCCCGCGCCGCCTGAACCCGGCTAGGGCTCGCGCCCGACGAGCCAGCCGCGCAGCCGGTCGGGGCAGTCCGTGATCACCGCGTCGACGCCGAGGCGCTCGGCGGTCTGCCACTCCCAGGGCTCGTCGAGCGTCCAGACGGCGACCTCCTGGCCGGCGGCGTGCCGGCGCGCGACGAAGGTCGGGTCGGTGGCCAGCAGGGCACCGTCCGGGTTGACCGCGGCGAGGCCGAGCTCGTCGGCCAGGTCGTCGAGGTCGGGCGGGACGGCCTCCAGCAGCAGGCCGCGGCGCAGCTCGGGGGCCGCGTCGCGCAGCGCGCCGACGGTGACGGCCTCGAAGCTCTGCACGACGACGCGCGGGGCGAGCCCGGCGGCCAGCAGCGGCTCGGTGCACAGCGCGACGTCGTCGGGCGACCAGACGTCCTTCAGCTCGAGCAGGAGGTCGATGTCGCGCCGCCGCAGGAACGCCACGACCTCTTCGAACGTGGGCACGCGCTGGCCGGCGAACGCGGGGGAGAACCACGACCCGGCGTCCAGCGCCCGGATGGCCTCGAGCGTCAGACCGGCCACCGCCCCGGCGCCGTCGGTCGTCGCGTCGACGGTGTCGTCGTGGATCACCACCACGCGCCCGTCGGCGGTGAGCTGGACGTCCATCTCGACGCAGTCGGCGCCCGCGCGCCACGCGGCCTCGAAGGCCGCCAGCGTGTTCTGCGGCGCCACCGCCGAGTTGCCGCGGTGCCCGACGACCCTCATGTCCACATCCCCCGCTCCTGAAGGACGGTGCGCAGCAGGTCCGCACGGTCGGAGATGAGCCCGTCGACGCCCACGTCGATGAGGCGGACCATCTCGGCCGGCTCGTTGACGGTCCACACGTGGACCTTGAGGCCGGCGGCGTGCGCGGCGTCGACGGTGCGTTCGTCGACGAGGGTCAGTCGACCGGCTGTGGCCGGCACCTGGAGGCAGTCCACCCGCTCGGCCAGCCAGCGCACCGGGCGGCCGAGGCGCGTGTCGAGGGCGAACCGGGCGATCTCGGTCGTGCCGGCCGATGTCGCCACCGGCCTGCTCAGCCGGCGCTGCGTGGCCCGGCGGCGCGCGGCGGAGAACGAGGCGACGAGCACGCGGTCGTGCGAGCGGGTCCGCTCGATCACCTCGGCCACCGGGAAGATCCCCGCCGGCTCCTTGACGTCGATGTTGACGCGCACGTCGGGGAACGAGCCGAGCACGTCCTCCAGCAGCGGCACGGGCTCGACACCGCCGATGCGTGCCGCGCGGACCTCGCGCCAGGGGAGGTCGCGCACCCGGCCGTGGCCGTCGGTGGTGCGGTCGAGCGTGGCGTCGTGCAGCGCGACGGCGACGCCGTCCGACGTGGCGTGCGCGTCCGTCTCGACGTACCGGTACCCCAGGTCGACCGCGGCGGCGAACGCCGCCAGGGAGTTCTCCAGCCCGTCGCGCGAGAACCCGCGGTGCGCCAGCGCCGCGAAGGGTGGGTCGAGGTAGCCGGTCACGGCGCGATCCGGGTGAGGAACCCGGTCACGGTCGCGAGGTAGGCGGCGCGCGGCTCCGGGGCCGACAGCGCCAGGTCGTGGACGCCGCCGGCGATGACGCGGACGTCGACGTCGGCGCCGAGGCCGGGCGCGAGGCGCGCGAGCGTGCGCACGTCCAGCACGATGTCCTGCCGGTCCAGGTCGGGGTTCTCGTTGCGGTCCGGCCCCGAGGTGTCGGAGTGCGCGACGAGCACCGGGCACGAGATCTCCAGGCCGCGGGCGACACGCGCCTGCCCCTGCCGCACGGCCGACAGCCAGCCGGCCCGCGCCGGGACGCCCTCGGGCCGCTTGAGCCGCGTGTCGAAGTCCCACCGGCCGCCGTTGGCCGCCAGCAGGTGCGTCGCGTACACGGACGGCCGGCTCGACAGGGGTGTCAGCGGGCGCAGCCGCGCCAGGGCGCGCAGCACCTCGTCGCCCACGACGGGCGCGAACACCGAGCCGGCGCCGAGGAACGGGCTGTCGAGGAGGAGGCCCTCGATGCCGCCGCGCTCGCGATGGGCGTGCGCCCACAGGGCGGCGACGAGCCCCCCGGTGGAGTGCGCGTGCACGACGACGGGCACGCCGGGGTGCAGCAGCCGCGCGGCCGTGACGGCCGCGGTGAGGTCCGTGCCCTGCTCGCGCAGGTCGTCCTGGTAGTGCGGCACCTCGCCGAGCCGCCAGGCGCGCCCGGCCCGCCGGGCGTCCAGCGCGAGGAAGGCCCAGCCGGCCTCCTCCACCGCGGCGGCGAGGTGGGCCTGGAAGAAGTAGTCGTTGTAGCCGTGGAGGTGCACCACGACGCCGCGCGGGCGGCGGGGAACCTCCTTGCGGCGCACGAGGGCGTACTCGGGGTCCGAGCGGCCGGCCGCGACCGAGGCCGCCCGCGTCCCGGCGACGACGGGCGAGGCCGGTGCGCGTGCGACGACGAACCCGGGCAGGTGGTCGTCGTCGGCCCAGGTCAGACCGGCGTCGGGCTCGGTGCGCACGGGACAGGCCTACACCAGTTCGGGCTGCGCCGCCGCGGTCACGTCGTGCCGCCCGTCGACGCGCCGCCCGGCGGGGAAGCGCACGAGGAGGAACAGCACGAGGCCGACGACGAGCACCGTGACGATGCCGAGGATGCCCCAGTACTGGTGGTCGCCGCCCCACCGGATCGCCACGGTCCACGCCGCCGGCGCGAGGAACGTCGCGACCCGCCCGGTGGTGGCGTACAGGCCGAACGACTCGGCCTCCCGGCCCTCGTCGGCCATCCGCGCGAGGAGGCCGCGGCTGGCGGACTGCGCCGGTCCGACGCACGCCGAGAGCACGAGCCCGGCCACCCAGAAGACCGTCCGGCCCTTGGCGTGGAGCACGAAGATCGCGGTCGCGGACAGCACGAGGACGACGAGCGAGACGGCGATGACGCGGCGCGGCCCGAACCGGTCGTCGAGCCACCCGGCGGCGATGGTGAAGATGCCGGCGACGACGTTGGCGGCGATGGCGAAGACGATCACCTGCGACGAGCTGAACCCGAACGTCCCGGCGGCGAGCACGGCACCGAACGTGAACACGCCGGTCAGGCCGTCGCGGTAGACGGCCGAGGCGACGAGGTAGCCGAGCATCGAGCGGCGGGTGCGCCACAGCCGTGCGACGTCGCGGCCGAGCTTGGCGTACGCGCCGAGCGGGGTGATCGCCTGCGGGTCGCGCTCGGGGTGCTCCTTGACCGCAACGAGCACCGGGATCGCGAAGACCGCCATCCACACGGTCGCCAGGGCGATGGCGGCGCGGATGTTCCAGCCGTCCTTGCTCGAGACGCCGAACCAGCCGACGTCCGGGTTGATGAAGCCGACGAACAGCACGAGCAGCAGGACGATGCCGCCGACGTAGCCGGAGCCCCAGCCCAGGCCGCTGACGCGCCCGAGGTTGCCGGGCGTGGTGATCTTCAGCAGCAGCGCGTTGTAGGCGACGGATGCCAGCTCGTAGAACACCGTGCCGACCGCCAGCAGCGTGACGCCGAGCACCACCGCGCCGCCCAGGTGCCCGGGGGTGGGTCGGACGAAGACCATGCCGGCCATCGCCAGCACCGTGACCAGGGTGTTCCACCCCAGCCACGGCTTGCGCCGCCCGGACGCGTCCGCGAGCGCCCCGAGCGCCGGCGCCAGCAGCGCGACGCAGATGCCGGAGATCGTCATCGCCGTGCCGAGCCACTCGCTGTGCACGCCCTTGGCGTGGTCGACGTCCTGACCGGCCTCGACGAACGTCGACGACGTGAGCCAGACGGTGAAGACGAACGTCGTCACCACGGAGTTGAACGCCGCCGACCCCCAGTCCCAGGCCGCCCAGGCGAGCACGGGCTTGCGCAGCAGGCGCTGCCTGCCGAACGGCGCGGGGCCGGCGGTGGTCGGGGCGTCGTCCGCGGCGGCGCGGGTGGGGTCGTCAGCCACGCGCGGATCGTACGGCGCGTCGCCGCCGGTGGCCCGCGTGGCGCGCCCCACCCCTCGCCGAGCGCCGCAGTCGTCTGCCGAGCGCGGCAGCAACTTCCCTCGCATTCGGCGAACGACTGCGGCACTCGCGGAGAGCGGGCGGGCCGCAGTCGCCCGCCGGTGGTGCGGGCTCGGACGGCCTCAGGAGGCGGTCTGGTCGTCCACCGCCGCGTCCCCGGCATCGCGCTTGACCGCTTCGATGCCGTTCAGCGCGCCGTCCTTGCGGGTGTAGCCCTCGCCGCCGGTGGCGATGATCTGCCCGTTGGCGGACTTCAGCCGCCACCGGAACTCACCGTTGGCGCTCTTGTACAGCTCGAACTTCGCGGCCATGGGAACTCCCTCGTCGCAGACCCGGACGGACGCCACGCTAGGAGCGGGCGCCGGGCGCGGCCAGCCGAACGGTCAGAACCACTCGATCCGGGTGGGTCGGGCGGACGGAACGCCGCGGACGACGGGTCTTGCCACCACAAACTCCACGACTTAGACTAAGCCGTGAAATAAGCCTGACGGGTTGGGTGACGTCCCGCGTGGTCGGCAGCGATGCCGCCCCGCGACGCGCGGGGCGGCCCCTGTCGCCAGGCGAGGCACGGCCCGGCGAGACTCACACTCGGCACGGCGCACGGTTGCGCCCACTGAAAGGGATCTTCGATGGCGAACTCCTTCACCCGGCGGGCCCTGGTGCCCGTCGGCATCGTCGCCGCGTTGGCACTCGCGGCATGCTCGTCGACGGGTGGCGGCACCCCGGCCGCCACGGGCGGCACTCCTGCCGCGGCCACGTCCGGCGCTCCCGCGCCGACCGGCCCCCTCACGGTCTGGGTGATGGGGGACACCACCGCCCACTTCGACCAGATCGTGCAGCCGTTCACGCAGCAGACCGGCATCCAGGTCAAGGCCGTCGCGATCCCGTGGGACAGCGTCGACCAGAAGTTCACGACCGCGGTCGCCTCGGGCGACGGCCCCGACGTCCTGCAGGTGGGCCTGTCGAAGCTGCGCACCTACGCCGACACCGGCGCCCTGCTGCCCCTCGACGACGCGACCCTCGCCCCCTACAGCCACCTCGCCTCCGCCAACTTCGTCGACGGCGTCGCGGGGAAGGCGACCGCGGTGGGCGGCAAGGTCGTCAGCGTGCCGTGGATCAGCGACACGCGCGTCCTGTTCTACCGGTCCGACATCCTGGCGGCGGCGGGCATCAGCTCACCGCCGGCGACGTGGGACGAGCTCCGGGCGGACGCCAAGACGCTGGCCGGGCGTGGGCCCGGCAAGTACGGCTACTACATCCCGCAGTGGGACAGCCCGCTGCCGGTCGAGATGACCTGGGACTTCGGCGGCGACATCATCGGCGCCGACGGCGCCGTGAACTTCGACACCCCGGAGTTCCGCAAGGCCGTCGACCTGTACACCGGCCTGTACGCCGACAAGAGCGTCCCGACGAACAGCGACTTCGACCAGACGCAGGGCTTCGTGTCCGGCGCGACGCCGATGCTCGTGTCCGGCCCCTACCTGGCCGCCGCGATCAAGGACGCCGCCCCCGACCTGGCCGGCAAGTGGTCCGTCGCCCAGCTGCCGAAGGGCACGACGAACACGTCGCTCCTCGCGGGCTCGAACATGGCGGTCTGGGCGAAGTCGGCCCACAAGGACGCCGCCCTGACGCTGCTCGACTTCCTGTCGCAGCCGGCGACGCAGGTCGCCTGGTTCCAGCTCAACGGCGACCTGCCGACGGCCAAGGCGGCCCTCGCGGACACAGCGCTGACCGCCGACCCGCTCGTGTCCGTCTACGCCGCGCAGCTGGCCAACGCCAAGATCGTGCCGCTCGTCCCGAACTGGGACGGCGCGACCGGCAAGGCGCTCCTCGACGCCCTCAACTCCATCGTGCTGACCGGCAAGGACAAGGAGGCCGCGCTCACGTCGCTGTTCGCGGCCACCAAGGGTCAGTCGACCAACTGAGGGCCGAGCGCCGGCCCGGTGGTGGCGAGCCTCCTCCACCACCGGGCCTCCGCTCGCCACGCTCGAGAAGGGAACGTCACGATGCGATCGCGCGCGACGCCGTACGTCCTCGTCGGACCGGCGACCCTGCTGCTCCTCGCCTTCGGCGTGCTGCCGATCCTCGTCGCGGCGGTCGTCAGCCTGACGAACCTCGACGCCGCCGGGCTCGGCGACCTGTCGCGGGTCCAGGGCGTCGGCCTGGCCAACTACACAGAGCTGTTCGGGGACGCCGCGTTCTGGCAGGCGATGCGCAACACCGGCTTCTACGTCGTGGTCGGCGTCCCGTCGGTCGTCGTCATCTCGCTGGTCGTCGCGCTGCTCCTCAACCGCTCGCAGGGCCGGTTCTTCCGGGTGCTCCGGTCGTTCTACTTCCTGCCGGCGATCACGGGCATCGTCGCCATCGCGCTCGTCTGGGGGTACCTCTACAACACGCAGTTCGGGTTGCTGAACTACGTGCTCTCGCTCGTCGGGCTCGGGCCGGTGCAGTGGCTGTCCAGCCCGTCCCTGGTCAAGGTGTCCGTGGCGCTCGTCGCGATCTGGCGTGGCACGGGCCTCAACACGATCATCTTCCTGGCGGCGCTGCAGGGGGTGCCGAAGGAGTACCTCGAGGCGGCGGCCCTCGACGGCGCGTCGCGGCTGCGCACCACCTGGTCGGTGGTCCTGCCGCTGCTGCGGTTCGCGATCCTCTTCGTCACGGTGACGACGGTGATCGCCTGGCTGCAGTTCTTCGACGAGGCGTTCGTCCTCACCAAGGGCGGCCCGCTCGGGTCGTCGACGAGCATCTCGCTGTTCCTGTTCCAGCAGGGGTTCTCCGGCGCGCGGTTCGGCTACGCCAGCGCCGGGTCGGTGGTGCTGTTCGCCGTCATCGCCGTCGCGACGCTCCTCCAGCTGCGCGCGAGGAGGGCCGATGTCGAGTACTGACACGCTCGTGCCGCCCCGTGTCGTCGCCCGGCCGGCCGCGACCGCGCGGACCGGGCGGCGTCGGCGGCCCTGGATGGCGGGCGTCGTGCTGACGCTGGGCGCGGTCCTCACCGCGTTCCCCTTCGCCTGGATGATCGTCTCGGCGGTCAAGCCGCGCAGCGACTCCGTCGCCTACCCGCCGCACCTGCTCCCGTCGCACGTGACCGTCCAGTACTTCACGCAGCTCATGCGCCAGATGGACTTCGGCCGGTACCTCGTCAACACCCTCGGGGTGGTGCTCATCAGCATGGTGGGCCTGCTGGTCATGGCGATGGCCGGCTACGGGTTCGCGAAGTTCTCGTTCCGCGGCAAGGAGCCGATCTTCTTCCTCGTCCTGACGACGATGATGATCCCGGTCCAGGTGACGATGATCCCGACCTACCTCATCCTCAACGGGATCGGGCTGACGAACACGCTCGTCGGGATCGCCCTGCCGACGCTGGTCAGCGCGTTCGGCGTGTTCCTGTTCCGGCAGTTCATGACGACGATCCCCACCGAGGTGCTCGAGGCCGCCCGCATCGACGGGGCGGGGGAGGCGCGGATCTTCGCGCAGATCGTGCTGCCGATGTCGCGGCCGATCCTCGCCGTGCAGGTGGTGCTGACCTTCATCACCGGCTGGAACAGCTTCCTGTGGCCGCTCGTCATCGCGTCCGACCAGGGCCTGTACACCCTGTCCGTCGGCATCGCCCTGCTCAATCAGCAGGTCGCCACGAACCCGTCGCTCCAGATGGCCGCCGCCGCCGTCATGGTCGTGCCGGTCCTCGTCGTCTTCGTCGTCTTCCAGCGGCACATCGTGCAGGGGTTCGCCCTGTCCGGCCTCAAGTGAGCCCCCAGTGACCAGGAGAACCCCGTGACCACCACCACCGACGCGACCGGCACCGCCCTGGGCTTCGTCCGGGCGGAGGGCGGCGTGCTCGTCGACGGCGCCGGGGACCCGCTCCTGCTCCGGGGCGTCGGGCTGGGCGGCTGGCTCCTGCCGGAGGGGTACATGTGGCGCCTGGGCGCCGGGGCGCAGTCGCCGCGGCAGATCGAGGCGCTCGTCGCGCGGCTCGTCGGCGAGGCCCGCGCGGACGAGTTCTGGCGGGAGTACCGCGCGGCGTTCGTCACCGAGGCGGACATCGCACGGATCGCCGCGAGCGGCCTCGACCACGTGCGGGTGCCGATCAACTCCCGGCTCGTGCAGGCGCCGGACGGCGAACCCCTCGCGGAGGGGTACGCGCTGCTGGACGACGTCATCGGCTGGAGCCGCACGCACGGCCTGCGCGTCCTGCTCGACCTGCACGGCGCCCCCGGTGGGCAGACGGGCACGAACATCGACGACTCGCCGCACGGCGTCCCCGAGCTCTTCATGGACGCCCGCTACCGCGACCTGACGGTGCGGCTGTGGTCCGACCTGGCGACCCGGTACGCCGACGAGCCCGCGGTGCTCGGCTACGACCTGCTCAACGAGCCGCTGCCGAACGAGTGGCAGCACCGCTACCGCGACGACCTCGTGCGCCTCTACCGGGACCTGACCGCGACGGTGCGGGCCGTCGACGCGCGCCACCTCATCGTCTACGAGGGCCTGCACTGGGCGACGAACTTCGAGATCTTCACGGAGCGCTGGGACGACAACTCCTGCCTCCAGTTCCACAAGTACTGGTCCGCGCCCGACGAGGCCAGCATCCGGCCCTTCCTCGACGCCGCCGCGAGCCTGCGCTTGCCCCTCTACATGGGCGAGGGCGGGGAGAACCGCCTCGACTGGCTGTACACGGCGTTCCGCCTCTACGAGACGTTCGGCATCGGCTGGAACCTGTGGACCTGGAAGAAGCTCGACACCCGCACGTCCCCCGTGTCGGTGCGTCCCCCGCAGGGCTGGGACCGGTTCGCGGCGAGCGCGCAGGGCGCGCCGCGGCTGACGCCGGCGCAGGCCGACGCCGTGCTCACCGAGCTCGTCGCCAACGTCCGGGTCGAGGCGGCCACCTGGCAGCCGGACGTGCTGGCGGCGGCCACCGCCGCGGCCCCGGCGGTGGTGCCCGCGTGGGGCTACGGGTTCCGTGGCGCGGGGGAGTCGTACCTCGTCGGGCGCCCGGGGCCGTTCCCCGCGCTGCGTGCCGACGACGCCGGCGGGCTCACGTGGACGCGGCCCGGGGAGCACCCCGACAACCCGTTCCACCACGACGCCGGCCAGGAGGAGTCGCCCGACGAGGAGATCGGGGTCCGCCTGGACGCCGGCGACTGGCTGGAGTTCGAGCTGACCGGGGACCTGTCCCGCTACGCCCCCGTGGTCGTCGACGGGGCCGCCCGCGACGTCACGCTCGAGCCCGGCCGGCGCGGCCTGCGGGCGGTCGCCCACGGACCGGTGACCCTGGTGCGTATCGTCCGCACGGACGGTTCTGGCCGGGACGACGAGGCGTGAGAAGGGCGTGATGACCACCGACACGGCCGGGCGGGCACGCACCGGGGGCGAGCAGGCCACGGTCACCACGCTGCGGCTGCGCAACCGCGCTGCCGTGCTGCAGCACGTGATCCTGGCGCGCCAGACCACGCGCGCCGACATCGCGCGGGAGTGCGGCCTGTCGATGGCCAGCGCCGCCAACCTGGTCGCCGACCTGGTGGCGGAGGGCCTGGTGCACGAGACCGGCACCGTCGCCTCGGGCGGCGGGCGCCCCATCGCCCTCATCGCGCCCCGCCCGGAGGGCGCCTACACGATCGGCGCCGACATCGGCGAGCGCGGCGTCGCCGTCGAGCTGTTCGACCTGTCGATGACGGCGGTCGACCAGGAGTTCCGGGGCGGACGCTCCGAGGAGGACCCGCGGGCCATCGGCGACGACCTGCGCGCCGCGGTGGACGCGCTGCGCGCGCGGAACCGCGACACGTGGCCGCTGCTGCTGGGGATCGGGCTGGCGATGCCGGGCATCGTCGAGACCGACGACGCCGGACGCCAGACCCTCTACGCGCAGAGCCTCGGCTGGCCGCCCGTGCCGATCCCGGAGCTGCTGCCGGCCGACGTCCCGGTCTTCGCCGACAACGGCGGCAAGACGCAGGCGAAGGCCGAGCAGTGGTTCGGCGCGGCGCGTGGCGTCGAGCACGCCGTCGTGGCGCTGCTCGGGCGCGGCGTCGGCGTCGGGCTCGTCCAGGAGGGGCGCCTGCAGGCCGGTGCGCACTCGAGCGCCGGAGAGTGGGGCCACACGAAGATCGAGCGCGGCGGGCGGCTGTGCCGCTGCGGCGGCCGGGGTTGCGTCGAGGCCTACGTCGGCGCGGCCGCCATGCTCGGCGCCTGGGCGGAGCGCGGCGGCGTGTTCGAGGGCACCGGCTGGCGCGCGCTGGGGCAGCTCCTCGACGCCGCCGCGGCGGGTGAGCCCGCGGCGACCGCCGTGGTCGACGACGCGATCGCCGCGCTCGGCCACGCCCTGGCGAACCTGGTCAACCTCACCAACCCCGAGCGCATCGTCGTCGGCGGCTGGGTGGGCATCCGGCTGATGGACGCGCTCGCGGACCGGATCGACGCGGCGATCCGCGCCAACAGCCTGCAGCGGCCCGGGTCGCAGTACGAGCTGTGCCCCTCGACCTTCGGCGGCGACACCGTGGCGATCGGCGCCGCGATCCTCCCGCTCGAGCAGCTCATCCGCGAGCCGCGCGGCTAGGTCACGGCCGCCCGGGCGGCGGGCACCACCGGCGCCCGGGGCGCGCCGCCGCCGCGCGACCTCGCGTCATCGGACACTTGGCGACGGCCACCCTTTGTACTATGGTTCCTTAAGACCTAAACAAAGGGGTTCAGTCATGCAGCGTCCGACATGGGGTGCCGATGTCACGCGGACCGCGGTCCTGGCGCTCATCGGCGCGCAGGGTCCGGTGTCCCGTGCCGAGCTCGCGCGCAGCCTCAAGGTGTCGGCCGCCCTCGTCACGCAGCTCACCCGGCAGCTCATCGCCGACAACCTGCTCGAGGAGCTCGACGTCGTGCCCTCCGCGGGGGGCCGCCCGGGCCGCCTGCTCGGGCTGACGTCGTCGGCCGGCAACGCGATCGGCGTCAAGGTCGTGGCCGACCACGTGGCCCTCGTCGAGGTGCAGATCGACGGCTCGGTAGTCCGCTCGGCGACGGAGCAGTTCGACGCGTTCGCCCCCGACGCCCTCGACCGCCTCTCCCGGATCGTCGGCGCGTTCCTCGCGGGGAGCACCCGGCCGCTGCTCGGCGTCGGCGTGGGGCTCCCCGGCAACGTGGACGTCGCCTCGCAGGGCGTCGTCGACTCCTCGCAGCTGCGCTGGCAGCAGTACCCCGTCGGGCAGACCCTGCGACGCGACCACGGCCTGCCCGTGCTCGTCGAGAACAACGTCAACGCGCTGACCATGGCGGAGCGGCTCTACGGCGAGGGCCGCCACCACGACTCCTTCCTCGTCGTCACGCTCGGCACCGGCATCGGCGGCGGCCTCGTCGCCGACGGCGCGGTCGTGCGGGGCGCCTCGGGCGCCGCCGGCCAGATCGGCCACGTCCCGGTGATCCCCGGAGGCCCGGCGTGCCAGTGCGGCAACGCGGGCTGCCTCGAGGCCCTCATCGGCGAGCAGGCGCTCGTCGCCACCGCCCGCGAGCGCGGCCTGCGTGTCGGCGGCGGCATCGACGACCTGCGGGCCCTGGCCGACGAGGGCGACGCGGCGGCCCGCGCCGTCTTCCAGGAGGCCGGCGAGCTGCTCGGGCGGACCCTCGCGGGCGTGGTCAACGTGCTCGACCCGGAGATCGTCATCTTCCTCGGGGAGGGGCTGGCCGCCTGGCGGCACTGGGCGCCCGGCTTCGAGCCCGCGTTCCGCAGCGGCCTGCTCCCGCAGCTGCGTGGGATCGGCATCAGCATCGAGAGCTGGCAGGACGACCGGTGGGCGCAGGGTGCGGCCAGCCTCGTGCTCGCCACGCCGTTCGACACCGACGGCCGCTCGGGCGAGCAGGGCCGTCTCGTGCGGCAGCGCCTCGTCGACCAGAGCCTGGCGGGGGGTCGGCCGTGACGGTGCTCACCCCGCTCGACACCCGGCTCGCGGCGCCGCCGACGACGACCGGGCGGCGTCGCCGCGGCTGGCGGAACGGGCTGACGATCGTCGCCTTCCTCGCGCCGAGCGCGATCCCGCTGGCGGCCTTCGTCCTCTACCCGATGATCCAGGCGGCGTGGATCAGCCTGCACCGGTGGAACCTCATCTCCGCGATGCAGTGGGTGGGCTTCGGCAACTACACCAAGCTCGTCGCCGACCCGAAGACCCGCGCCGCGTTCGGCCACACGCTGTTCTACGTCGTCGGCGAGATCCCGCTGGTCTTCGTCGGCGGCCTCGCGCTGGCCCTGGCGCTCAACGCGAGGCTCAAGGGCCGGTCGTTGCTCCGCGGGGTCTACTTCCTGCCGGTGGTGACGAGCTGGATCGTCGTCGCCCTGGTGTGGCGCTGGTTGCTCAACCCCGCGGTCGGGGTGGTCAACCATGTCCTCGCGCTGGTCGGGATCCAGGGCCCCGGGTGGTGGACGGACCCTCGCTGGGCGATGCCCTCGATCATCCTGGCCTCGGCCTGGAAGGACCTGGGCTTCGTCATGGTCATCCTGCTGGCGGGGCTGCAGTCGATCCCCGAGGACGTCAAGGAGGCGGCCCTCATCGACGGCGCCGGCCCCTGGCGGCGCCTGCTGTCGATCACGCTGCCCCTGCTGTCGCCCCAGATCTTCTTCGTCGTCGTGATCTCCCTCATCAACGGCTTCCAGGTGTTCGACCAGGTGTACGCGATGACCGGCGGCGGGCCGGCGGGTGCCTCGCAGGTCGTCGTCCAGCAGGTCTACGACCTGACCTTCCGGTACTCGCAGGCCGGGTCGGCCGCCGCGCTGTCGTGGCTCCTGTTCGTCGTCATCCTCGTCATCACCCTGCTCCAGACGTGGGGCCAGCGCCGGTGGGTGCACGATGCGTAGCCGCACGGGTGTGGGCCGGTGGGTGCTGTGGGCGGTCCTCGTCCTCGGGGCGCTCGTCATGCTGTTCCCGTTCGTGTGGACCCTCGTCACGTCGATCTCCACCGGTGCCGGGCTGGACGCCACGCCGTCGCTCGTGCCGCAGCACCCCTCCTTCGGCGCCTACCTCGAGCTGTTCCGGCGCACGTCGTTCGGGCGGGTCGTCCTCAACTCGGCGATCATCGCCGTGGGCACCGTCGCGCTGCAGATCCTGACGAGCGCGCTCGCCGCCTACGTGTTCAGCCGGCTGCCGTTCCGCGGACGCGGGGTCGTCTTCGGCGTCTACCTCGCCACGATGATGGTGCCGATGCAGGTCCTGCTCGTCCCGCTCTTCGTCGAGATGAAGTCGCTGGGCCTCATCGACTCCTACCTCGGGGTGATCCTGCCCGGCATGGCCAGCGCGTTCGGTGTCTTCCTGCTGCGCCAGGCGATGAGCACGGTGCCACGCGAGCTCGACGAGGCGGCCCGCCTCGACGGCGCGGGGCACCTGCGGATCTTCGGCCAGGTGGTCATGCCGCTCGTCACGCCGGCGGTCGCGACGCTCGGCGTCTTCTCGTTCATGAACAGCTGGAACGCGTTCCTCTGGCCGCTGGTGATCCTGCGGTCCCCGCAGCTGAAGACCCTGCCGCTCGCGCTGGCCGCCCTCCAGGGCCAGTACACGACCCGGTGGGACGTCGTCATGGCCGGGTCGGTCGTCACGATCCTGCCGATGCTCGCCGTCTACGTCTTCGCGCAGAAGTACGTCATCCAGTCCGTGGCCGGCTCCGGCCTCAAGTGACCCCGCAGCAAGTGCCCATCCGTCCTCGTCAAGGGAGACCAGACATGTCTCGCACTCGCATCGGCGCCGTGGCCCTCGCGGCCGTCGGTGCCCTCGTCCTCGCCGCATGCTCGAGCGGTGGGTCCGGGGCGCCCGCAACGACCGGAGCCGGCGGCACCACGGCCGCCGCCGAACCGGTGACCATCACGTACTCGAACTTCATCTCCAACGGCGGCAACGAGGCCAACCTCGCGAAGATCGTCACGGCGTTCGAGGCGGCCAACCCCGGCATCACGGTGACCGTCAAGACCCTGCCGTACGCCGACTACTACACCGCGCTGCAGACGGACGTCGCGGCCGGCACGGCGGCGGACGTCGTCGACGTCGAGTCCGCGACGTACGGCGCCCTGGCCGACAGCGGCGCCCTCGCCGAGCTCAAGGGCGTCGACGCCTCGGTCTACAAGCCGTCCCTGCTGGCGGCCTACCAGCGCGACGGCAAGCAGTACGGCCTGCCGAGCTCCTTCTCGACGGTCGTGCTCTTCTACAACAAGGACCTGTTCGACAAGGCCGGCGTCGCGTACCCGACCTCGAGCTGGACGTGGGCCGACGAGCAGGCCGCGGCGAAGAAGCTCACCGACTCGGCGAACGGCGTGTTCGGTGACTACCAGCCGATCTCGTACAACGAGTTCTACAAGACGGTCGCGCAGGCCGGCGGCACGTTCCTGTCGAGCGACGGCAAGAAGGCGGCGTTCAACTCCCCGCAGGGCATCGCCGCGGCGCAGTGGCTCGTCGGCAAGAACGGCACCGTGATGCCGACCGCCGCCCAGGGCGCGGGCACGCCGGACTTCGACAGCAAGCTGTTCCACGACGGCAAGCTCGCCATGTGGCACACCGGCATCTGGATGTTCGGCGCCAACGCCGACGCCGCCTTCACGTGGGACGTGGCCGTCGAGCCCGGTGACACGCAGAAGGCGAGCGCGCTGTTCTCGAACGCCGTCGCCGTCACCGCGACGTCGAAGCACCAGGACGCCGCGCAGAAGTTCGCGGAGTACCTCACGTCGTCGAAGACGATGGTCGACACCCGCCTGGCCGCCGGCTGGGAGCTGCCGACCATCGCTGACGAGACCCAGCTCGGCGCCTATCTGACGAAGGGCGCCCCGGCCAACCGCCAGGCGGTCTTCGACTCGCTGGACAAGACGGTGCTCGCCCCGTCCATCGGCGCCAACCAGAACCAGATGCAGGACGCCGTGACCGCCAAGCTCACCGAGGCTGCTGCGGGAAGGCTGTCGGTTCAGGATGCCCTGAGCCAGGCCGAGGCCGAGGTGAACGCGCTGCTCGGCTGAGCCGGCAGCGCCCGTGGGGGTGGCGCCGGCGCCCGTCGGCGCCACCCCTGTCGGAACGACGGAAGGTACCCACGTGACCATCGCATCGGTGGCGCGCGTCGCGGAGGCGTCGCTGCAGGTCGTCGCAGACCTCCAGCTGCCCAACGGCGCGTACCCGGCGAGCCCCGACTTCGTCGCCTACCGCGGCTACTGCTGGTTTCGCGACGGCTCGTTCATCGCCGACGGCATGTCGGCGGCCGGCGCGCCCGCGTCCGCGACCCGCTTCTTCGGCTGGTGCGCCGCCACGATCGGGCAGCACGCCGACCGCATGACCGCGGCCGTCGAGGCGGCGCGGGCCGGCACGCCGCTGGACGACGAGGCGATGCTGCCGGCCCGGTTCACCTTCGACGGCGGGCTCGGCCTCGACCCGTGGTGGGACTTCCAGCTGGACGGGTACGGCACGTGGCTCTGGGCCCTCGTCGCGCACCTGCGTCGGCACCACCTGCCCGCCGAGCCGTACCTGCCCGCGGTGCGCCTGACGGTCGACTACCTCGTGTCCTCCTGGCACCGGCCGTGCTTCGACTGGTGGGAGGAGCACGCCGAGCGCGTGCACGTCTCGACGCTCGGCTGCATCGGCGCCGGCCTGGAGGCGGTGCTCGCCGCAGACCTGCTGGACGACGGGCGTGCGAGCGGCGCCCGCGCGGCCGCCTCCGGCATCCGCACGCTCGTGCGGTCGCAGGGCACGGTCGACGGTCACCTCACCAAGTGGGTCGGCCGCAGCGACGTCGACGGCTCTCTGGCCGCGCTGGTCGCGCCGCTGGGCTGGATCTCGCCCGACGACCCGGTCGCCACGGCGACGGTCGCGGCGATCGAGGACACGCTGGCCGACGACCTCGGCGTGCACCGCTTCGCCGACGACGTGTTCTACGGCGGCGGCCGGTGGCCGCTGCTCACCGCGTTCCACGGCATGGCCCGGCTCGCGATCGGCGACGAGGCCGGCGCGCGCGCGGACCTCGACTGGATCGCCTCGACCGCGACCGACGAGGGCCTGCTGCCGGAGCAGGTCTCCGACCGGCTGATCGTCCCCGACGCCCTGCCGCGCTGGACCGAGCGCTGGGGGGCCGTCGCCACACCCCTGCTCTGGAGCCACGGCGAGTACCTGCGCCTGTGGGACGCGCTCGGCCGGCCCTGAATCCTCGAGAGGACACCATGACCCAGCACGACGAGCCGGTGCGCCATCGGCCCACCGGCGACGGGCACCCGTACGCCGCCTCGCCCGACCAGCGCGTCCCGGTGCTGCCGCAGGCGGGGGAGCCGTTCTCGGTGGGCGTCGTCGCCTCGCCCGAGGTCGAGGCGATCGCCTGCGAGCTCGCCGGCCCGGACGGCGGGCTCGCCACGGTCCCCATGGAGCCGGGCGCCGTCACCGGGGCGGACGCCGCCGCGCTCGCGGGTGGCGAGGGACACCTCGCCGAGGCGCAGGCGGCGCAGGCGCGGGCGTCCGGGACCTGGCGCGCCACCCTCCCGGCGTTGCCCGCGGGGGAGCGCGGCCGCTACCGGTTCGTCGCCACCCTGCGCGACGGGCGGGTGTGGACGGGCCCCTGGCACGACGTCAGCGCGGGCGCGTGGTCCGCCGCCGGTGGCACGCTCCTGGTCGGCGGCCTGCCCGCCGAGCGCCACCCGCGGGTGGTCCCCGGGTCGGTGGCGTGGTGGCGGGACGCCGAGGGTGTGCGCCGCGCGCGCTTCGCGTTCCGCCTCGAGCCGCACGAGCACGTCGTCGGGTTCGGCGAGCGCTTCGACGCCGTCGACCAGCGGGGGCGGACGCCCGACGTCGTCGTCTTCGAGCAGTACAAGTCGCAGGGGCGGTTCGGCCGCACCTACCTGCCGATGCCCTTCGCCCACGTCGTCGGCGGCGACGGCTGGGGCTTCCACGTGCGCTCGTCACGGCGCAGCTGGTTCGACGTCGGCGCCTGCGACGCCGGCCGGCTCGTGGTGGAGGCGGCCGTCGGCCCGGACGGGCGGCTCGAGGTGGACGCCTGGGACGGGTCGGTCACCGACGTGCTGCGGGGCTTCCTCGACGACGTCGGGCACCCGCAGGAGCTGCCGAGCTGGGTCCACGAGCTGTGGGCGTCCGGCAACGAGTGGAACACGCAGGCGATCGCGACGGCCCGCATGGACACCCATCGCGAGCTCGACATCCCCGTCGGCGTCGTTGTCGTCGAGGCCTGGAGCGACGAGCTCGGCATCACGATCTTCCGGGACGCGCGGTACGACGTGCACGACGACGGGTCGCCGCACCGCCTGGGCGACTTCACCTTCCCCGGCGACGGGGCGTGGCCGGACCCGAGGGCGTGGGTCGACGACATGCACGCCCGCGGCATCAAGGTGGTGCTCTGGCAGATCCCGCTGCTCAAGACCGCCGGGACCATCGCCCGCGACGACCAGGACTGGCAGCCCGACGAGACGCGCCAGGTGCTGGCGGAGGGCGCCGCCCTCGCCGCCTCGGGCCACGTGGTGCTCGAGGCCGACGGCAGCCCCTACCTCAACCGCGCGTGGTGGTTCCCGCGCGCGCTCATGCCGGACCTGTCCACGCCCGCCGGCCGGCAGGCGTGGACGGCCTACCGCCGGTACCTGGTCGACGAGCTCGGGATCGACGGGTTCAAGACCGACGGCGGCGAGCACGCCTGGGGCGACGACCTGCGGTACGCCGACGGGCGCCGCGGCGACGAGGGCAACAACCTCAACCCGGTGCACTACGCGCGGGCCTTCGGCGACCTGCTCCGCTCGGCCGGCAAGGCTCCCGTGACCTTCTCGCGCGCCGGGTTCACCGGGTCGCAGGCCCACGGCGTGTTCTGGGCCGGCGACGAGGACTCCACGTGGGAGGCGTTCCGCTCGTCCCTCAACGCCGGCATCTCGGCGGCGGCCTGCGGCATCGTCTACTGGGGATGGGACATCGCGGGGTTCTCGGGACCGGTCCCGGACCCGGAGCTCTACGTGCGGGCGGTGGCCGCGTCCACGTTCCTGCCCGTGATGCAGTACCACTCGGAGTTCCACCACCACCGCCCGCCGCTGCGGGACCGCACCCCGTGGAACGTGGCGGAGACCGCGGGCGACCCGACCGTCGTCGACGCCTTCCGCCGGTACGCCCAGCTGCGCACGCGGCTGCTGCCGTACCTCACCGCGCAGGCCGCCGCGGCGGTCCGGACCTCGCGGCCGCTCATGCGTGGGCTCTTCGTCGACCACCCGCACGACGAGGCCGCGTGGGCCCACCCACACGAGTTCCTCCTCGGCGACGACGTGCTGGTCAGCCCCGTGACCGAGCCCGGCGTCTCGCGGTGGTCGACGTACCTGCCGGCGGGGGACTGGGTCGACGCCTGGGACGGCTCGCGGCACGGCGGTGGCCAGGTGGTCGACCGGCCGGCGCCGCGTGACGTCGTCCCGGTGTACCTGCGCGCGGAGGCCGAGGCCGCGCTGCGGCCGCTCTTCGCGTCCTGAGCGCCGGTCGAGGCCGCGTCAGCCCGATCGCCGTGGGTGGACCTCCAGTCGTGCCGCGCCTGGAGGTCCACCCGGACCGGCGCTAGAACCCCTCGGGGTGCTGCGGCACGTACGGCGCGGCGAGGGCCGCGAGCTCGTCGGGCTCCAGCGTGATCTCGACGGACGCGATCGCGTCCGTCAGGTGCTCCGGCTTCGTGGCGCCCACGATGGGCGCCGTGACGGCCGGCTGCTGGCGCACCCACGCGAGCGCGACCTGCGCCATCGGCACCCCGCGCGCTTCCGCCACGGAGGCCACCGCGTCGACGATCGCGCGGTCGGCGGCCTCCTGCTGGTGGTAGAGCGTCGCGCCGAACTCGTCGGTCTGCGTGCGCGAGGTCGTCGTGCCCCACGGCCGCGTGACGCGTCCGCGCGCCAGCGGGCTCCACGGGATGACGCCGACGCCCTGGTCGAGGCAGAACGGGTGCATCTCGCGCTCCTCCTCGCGCATGAGGAGGTTGTACTGGTCCTGCATCGACACGAACCGGGTCCAGCCGCCGAGATCAGCGGTGTACTGCAGCTGCGCGAGCTGCCACGCGTACATCGACGAGGCGCCGAGGTACCGGGCCTTGCCCGCCTTCACCACGTCGTGCAGCGCCTCCATCGTCTCCTCGACCGGCACCGTCGGGTCGAAGCGGTGGATCTGGTAGAGGTCGACGTGGTCGGTGCCGAGCCGCCGGAGGCTCGCGTCGATCGCCTGCATGATGTGGACCCGGGAGAGGCCGGCCCCGTGCGGGCCGGGGTGCATCCGGCCGTGGACCTTCGTCGCGATGACGACCTCCTCGCGGGGAGCCATGTCCTTCAGGGCACGCCCGACGAACTCCTCGCTGGTGCCGTCGGAGTAGACGTCCGCGGTGTCGAACGTGGTGATCCCGGCCTCCAGGGCCTGCCGGATGAACGGCCGGCTCTGCTCCTCCGGCAGGGTCCAGCCGTGCGACCCGCGGCTCGGGTCGCCGTAGCTCATGCACCCCAGCACGATCGCCGACACCCGCAGCCCGCTGCTGCCCAGCCTGACGTGTTCCATGGCGCGCTCCTCCTGCTCAGGGCCCCGGCGGTCGAGGTCCAGTCTGCCGGGCCGCGGCGTCGACCGGCGCGCGGTGGCGCATCACGCCGGCCGGAACCTCGCCGGGTCCACCGGGAGCTCCACCTCGAACCGCTCGCCGGGGGCGCCGACCACGTTCGGGTGGCCGGTGCTGACGGTCGCGCGCCCCGGCCGCACGTGGACGACGTGCACACGCCGCGTCTCGCCGGACCCGTCGGTCCAGTCCCACGAGCCATCGAGGCTCGCCAGGCCGCGGTCGACGACGAGCGCCCTGGCCTCGTCGCGCGACGGGGTGCGGCCCAGCGCGGAGCCGAGCAGGTCGCGCCCGACGAAGCCGTCGTCCGCCGCCTCGACGTAGCCCACCGTCTCGCCGTCGGAGCGTGCCACCGCCTGCCAGTGCCCGGGGATCATCCCGCCAGGCTAGGGCGGCCGAGCCCGCGGCTCGACGGGAAATTCGCCAGGGCTCAGGTCGGCGCCGACGCGTTGCGCCGGCTGCTCGTCGTGCGCGCCGGGACGAGCAACGCCAGACCGCTCACCAGGGCGGCCGGCATGAAGAAGATGCCGATGGTCAACGCACCGGCGACGCAGAGGAGGAAGAGCAGGGTGGTACCGGCGACGATCGCGGCCGTCCTGCCCCGCCCGCGCCACAGCGCATGGGTGGCGACGAGCAGCACCGGGGTGAGCAGGAGCCAGATCACCCAGCGGCCCTCCACGTCGACGAGCGTGGCGGCCGGGGCGGCAGACCCCGCGTCGGACGTCGTCGCACCGCTCGCCCGGTCGCTCAGGAGGTAGGCCGCGGCGGCCGCGGCGAGGGCCAGCGCGGCGAGCTGGACCACCCGCCTGGCGTCGAGGAAGCCGCGCACGACGCGATCGTCCTCCGGCCGGGTGCGGCCCGCCAGCGACGCTACGGCTCGAAGCGGTAGCCGGCGCCGGGGTGCGTGATGACGTGCCGCGGGTTGGCGGGGTCGGCCTCGAGCTTGCGGCGCAGCTGCGCGCTGTAGACGCGCAGGTAGTTCGTCTCCTCCGAGTAGCCCGGTCCCCACACGGCCTGGAGCAGCTGCTTGCGCGGCACGAGCCGCCCGGAGCTGCGGACGAGCACCTCGAGCATCGCCCACTCGGTGGGCGTCAGCCGCACCTCCGCGCCGTCGCGGAGCACCAGCCGGCGGGCGAGGTCGATCTCGAGGTCGCCCGCGACCACCACCGTGTCGCCGCCGTCGTCGACCGGCTGGGCGCGCCGCACGGCCGCGCGCAGCCGCGCGAGCAGCTCGTCCATGCCGAACGGCTTGGTGACGTAGTCGTCGGCGCCGGCGTCGAGGGCGTCCACCTTGTCCTCGCCGTGCTGCCGGGCGGAGAGCACGACGATCGGCACCCGCGTCCAGCCGCGCAGCGCCTCGATCACCTCGAAGCCCGACATGTCCGGCAGCCCGAGGTCGAGCAGCACCACGTCCGGGTGCCATGCGGCCGCCTCCCGCAGCGCCGACCTCCCGTCGTTGGCCACCCGCACGTCCCAGCCGACCGCGCGCAGCGTGATGGACAGGGCGCGCGCCAGGCCCACCTCGTCGTCGACGACGAGCACCCGCGAGGCCGTCACGCGTTCACCTCCTCGCGAGGGACGCGGAGCACCATGGTGAGGCCGCCGCCGGGGGTGTCCTCGGCGGACAGGTCGGCGCCGACCGCGGTGGCCAGGCCGTTGGCGACCGCCAGGCCGAGACCCACGCCGTCCGGGTGGTTGTCGGACAGCCGCCGGAAGGGCTCGAAGATCGCCGCGCGGTCCGCCTCGGGCACGCCCGGACCGCGGTCGATGACGCGGACCTCCACCTCACGGTCGCTCGCCGAGGCAAGCACCAGCACCGGCTCGTCCGGCGGCGAGTGCCGCACCGCGTTCGACGTGACGTTGTCCAGCACGCGCTCGAGGAGTCCGGGGTCGGTGTGGACCAGCGGCAGGTCCTCGGGGACGTCGAGCCGGACCCTGCGCCCGTAGGGCTCGACGACCACCGGGACCACCTCCTCGAGGCTCGCCGCCCGCAGCGCCGGGTGCAGGCCACCTGTCTGGAGGCGGGACATGTCGAGGAGGTTGGCGATGAGCCGCTCCAGCCGCGTCGTGGCCGCCGCCAGCGTGCGGACCAGGTCCTCGCGGTCGCCCTCGCCGAGCTCGAGCCCGGGCGAGGTCAGTGCGTCCACGGAGGCGCGGATCGTCGCCAGCGGGGTGCGCAGGTCGTGCGAGACGGCGGCCAGCAGCGCGGTCCGCGCGGCGTCCGCCTGCTCGAGCAGCCGCGCCTGCTCGGCCTGGGCGCGCAGCCGGCGCTGCTCGAAGACGACGCCCGCCTGCGACGCGAACGCCTCGAGCGCGCGCCGGTCGCCGGCCGGCAGGGGCCGGCCGCGCAGCGCGAGCACGCGGTGGTCGTCGACGTCGGCCACGGTGTCGGCGTCGGACGGGGTCGCTGCCGGCTCGGTGCCCGACGAGGCCACGCACGCCCACGTGCCGACGTCGGCCCGCTCGAGCAGCGCGACCGAGCCCTGGCCGAACGTCTCCCGCACCCGGTCGACCACCGCCTCGGCCGTGTCGCCGCCCTGCAGCACCGAGCGCGACACGGACGCGAGGGCCGAGGCCTCGGCGCGGCTGCGGTAGGCCTCCGCGGAGCGCCGCGCCGCGAGGTCCACCACGCTGGCGACCGCGACAGCGACGAGCACGAAGACGACGAGCGCGAAGGCGTTCTCCGGCTCGGCGATCGTGAACCGCCCGACGGGCTCGGTGAAGAACCAGTTCAGCGTGAGGAAGCCGATGACGGCCATGGCCACGGCTGGCCACAGGCCGCCCAGCAGCGCCACCCCCACCGTGCCCGCGAGGAACACCATGAGGAGGGTCGGGAAGCCGAGGTGCGACCGCAGCGGGAGCAGTGCCGTCGTCAGCACCGCGGGCAGGAGGATGGCGGCGACCCAGCCGGCGGTCTGCCGTTGGCGCGACAGCGCCGAGGCACGCCCGGGCTTCGGGATCCCGGCGCGCGCCAGCTGGTGCGTGACGAGGTGGACGTCGATCGACCCGGCGAGGCGGGCGATCTCGACGTCGGTCGACTCGGACAGCGCCTGCCGCCAGCGAGACCGCCGGGTGACGCCGACGACGATCATGGTCGCGTTGACCCCGTTGGCGAACTCCACCACCGCGCTGGCCACGTTCTCGCCCACCACGGTGTGGAAGGTGCCGCCGAGCGACTCGACGAGCTGGCGGTGCGCGGCGAGCGCCTGGGGCGGCGCCCCGGGCAGGCCGTCCGTCACGAGGACGTGGACGGCGAGCAGCTCGGAGCCGGGGGCGCGCTGCGCGAGCCGCGCGCCGCGGCGCAGCAGGGTGTCCGTCTCCGGACCGCCGGTGACGGCGACGACGATCCGCTCGCGCGTCGGCCAGGGCGCGCCGATCGCGTGCTCCTGGCGGTAGGCGGTCATCGCGTCGTCGACGCGGTCGGCCAGCCAGAGGAGCGCGAGCTCGCGCAGGGCCGTCAGGTTGCCCACGCGGAAGTACGACGAGAGCGACGCGTCGATCTGCTCGGCCTGGTACACGTTGCCGTGGGCCAGCCGGCGCCGCAGCGCCTGGGGCGAGAGGTCGACGAGCTGGATCTGGTCGGCGTTGCGCACGATCGCGTCCGGCACGGTCTCGCGCTGCCGCACGCCGGTGACGGCCTCGACCGCGTCGACGAGGGACTCCAGGTGCTGCACGTTGACGGTGGTGATGACGTCGATCCCCGCGGCGAGCAGGTCCTCGACGTCCTGCCAGCGCTTCGGGTGCACGCTGCCGGGCGCGTTGGTGTGCGCGAGCTCGTCGACGAGCACCACGTGCGGCGACCGCGCGACGACCGCCGGCACGTCGAGCTCCGTGAGCGACACGCCGCGGTAGGTCACGGTCCGCCGCGGCACGACCTCCAGGCCGTCGACGAGCGCCGCCGTGGCGGGCCGGCCGTGGGTCTCGATGAGGCCGACGACGACGTCCGTGCCGCGTGACCTCCGCCGGTGCGCCTCGTCGAGCATCGCGTAGGTCTTGCCGACGCCGGGTGCCGCGCCGAAGTAGACGATGAGGTGGCCGCGGCCGTGCTCAGCGGCGTTCATGGTGCCATCCTCCCGGTCCGCGGCGCGTCGCACGAGGGCGTGCAGGGCTGCACGGGACGACTGTCGCGTGCCGGGAGGCCTGGTCACGGGTTCCTGACGTTTCGCCTACGCCTCCTGACGCGATCTTGACGTTCCGGCACGCGCCCGAGCCGCGACGGCGAGCGTCAGGAGAACGTCAGGAGAGCCCCGGCCACCGTTGGGGTCCCGTGAGGATCGGCGCCGGCCGGCCGGCCGCGGCGGACGCTGGGCTCGTGAGGCTGCCCGGAGGGTTGCGCTCGGCCGCTGGAGCGGCACGCGGCGTCACGGCTCCCCGCCGCTGGGGTCGCGTCGACGCCGATGCGCTGCCGTACGGCGTCACGCGCTACCGGCTCGTCGTCTACCCGCCGGGGGTCGGCGCGGGCGCCCGCCTGCGGGTGCGGGCCTGGCGCGCCTGGCCGGTCACCGGCGCGGTGGTCTCGGTCGGCGTCGGGCTCGCGGCCTCGGTGGTGGCCGACCCCCTGCTCGCCGCCGTGACTGGGTGCCTGGCCTACCTCGGCGGGTTCCTGGCCCTCGGCGCCTCGGCCCTGCCGGAGCGGCGGGCGGTCCGCCAGGTGTGGGCGGAGGACCCCGGCGAGAGCGCCGCGCTCGACGACGTGGTGGGTGTCGCCCGGGTGCGCCTGCTCGGCGAGCTGCTGTGCGCGGCCGACGACGCGCTCGCCGACGGCGAGCTCTGCGAGTCCGAGTACCAGGGGGTGTGGCGGTGCGTCTACGACCAGGTGGGCGGCCTCCTGGCCCCCGACCCGGAGCGCGTGGACCCCGTGGGCCGCGCCTGAGCGACGGGGCGTCAGCGGAGCGTCAGCGTTGGCACCGCCCCGCGTCAGCGATGCGTCAGGATCCGCCGCCCGCGCCCGTCTCCGCGGTTGCATCGTGGGCGGCGCCGATCGTCGGCGCGCGGTCCCCTGCGGCCCGCTGGTGCTCGATCGGAGTCCCCGTGCTGGACGTCGTCTACGTCCTGGGCGTGATCGCCCTGTTCGCGTTGGTCGGCCTGATCGCGAAGGCGGTCGAGAAGCTGTGATCGTCTTCGAGATCGTGGCCGCCGTCCTCGGTGCGGCCGCCCTCGTCTACCTCGTGTACGCCCTCCTGAAGCCGGAGAGGTTCTGATGCCTTCCTGGCTGCTCGCGACCCTGTCGCTCCTGACGGTCGCGCTCCTGCTCGCGGCGGCGTACCGGCCGCTCGGCGACTACATGGCGTGGGTGTACACGTCCCCCCGGCACTGGAGGGCCGAGCGCGGGCTGTACCGCCTGATCGGCGTCGACCCCGCGTCCGAGCAGTCGTGGCGGGCCTACACGCGCAGCGTCCTGGCGTTCTCGGCCGTCGGCGTGCTGCTGCTCTACCTGCTGCAGCGCGTGCAGCACTGGCTGCCCTACTCCCTCGGGATGCCGGCGGTCCCGTCGGGCCTCTCGTTCAACACGGCGGCGTCGTTCGTCACCAACACGAACTGGCAGTCGTACACGCCTGAGCAGACGCTCGGCTACACCGTGCAGCTCGCAGGCCTCGTCGTGCAGAATTTCGTCTCGGCCGCCGTCGGCATCGCCGTGGCGATCGCCCTGGTGCGCGGCTTCGCGTACCGCCAGAGGCGGACGATCGGGAACTTCTGGGTCGACCTGGTGCGTGGGACGTTCCGCATCCTGCTGCCGATGGCGGTGGTCGCCGCGATCGTCCTGCTCATCGGCGGCGTCATCCAGAACTTCGACCCGTTCCACGCCCTGACCACCCTCGCCGGCGGGACGCAGACGCTGCCCGGGGGGCCGGTGGCCTCGCAGGAGGCGATCAAGGAGCTCGGCACCAACGGCGGCGGGTTCTTCAACGCCAACTCGGCGCACCCCTTCGAGAACCCCACCCAGTGGACCAACCTCGTCGAGATCGTGCTGCTGCTGCTCATTCCCTTCTCGCTGCCGCGCACGTTCGGCCGCATGGTCGGGGACGACCGGCAGGGCTACGCGATCCTCGCGGTGATGGCGCTCCTCTTCATCACCTCCTTCGTCGTCTTCACGGCCATCGAGCTGCACGGCCCTGGCACCGCCCCGCAGCTGGCGGGGGCGGCCATGGAGGGCAAGGAGCAACGGTTCGGCATCGTCGGCTCCACCCTGTTCGGGACGTCGAGCACGTTGACGTCGACCGGCGCGGTCAACTCGATGCACGACTCGCTGACGGCGCTGGGCGGCATGATGCCGATGCTCAACATGATGATCGGCGAGATCGCCCCCGGTGGCGTGGGCTCGGGCCTGTACGGCATCCTCGTCGTCGCGATCGTCGCGGTCTTCCTCGGCGGCCTGATGATCGGCCGGACGCCGGAGTACCTCGGCAAGCGGATCGGGGCCAAGGAGATCAAGCTCGCGGGGCTGTACGTGATCCTCACGCCCGCCCTGGTGCTCGTCGGCACGGCGTTGAGCTTCGCGATCCCCTCGGTGCGCGCGAGCGTCACGGGCACGTCGATCCTCAACCCGGGCGTCCACGGCCTGTCGGAGGTCCTCTACGCGTTCACCTCGGCCGCGAACAACAACGGGTCGGCCTTCGCCGGGCTGACGGCGAGCACCCCCTGGATGAGCACCGCGCTCGGCGTGGTGATGCTCGTCGGACGCTTCGTGCCGATCGTGTTCGTGCTGGCGCTGGCAGGCTCGCTCGCCGCGCAGGACAAGGTCCCCGTGACCGCCGGCACGTTGCCCACGCACCGGCCGCTCTTCGTCGGCCTCGTCGCGGGCGTCGCTCTCATCATCACCGCGCTGACGTTCTTCCCCGTTCTCGCGCTGGGTCCCCTGGCGGAAGGGCTCGTCTGATGTCCACCCTCACCGGCACGCCGGTCCGGCCGCACGCCACGCGGCCCGCGCGCGTCACGGCGGGCGCCTTCTCCTGGTCGCAGGTGCGGGCCTCCCTGCCGGGCGCCGTCCGCAAGCTCGACCCGCGCCAGCAGTGGCACAACCCCGTGATGTTCATCGTCTGGGTCGGGGCGGTGCTCACCACCGCGCTCGCGATCGGCGAGCCGTTCCTCGGCGGCCCGCAGGCGTCCGGCGGCACGCCCGTGCCGCGTTCGTTCACGGCGGTGATCGCCGTCTGGCTGTGGCTCACCGTGCTCTTCGCCAACCTGGCCGAGGCCGTCGCGGAGAGCCGGGGCAAGGCGCAGGCGGACAGCCTGCGCAAGACCCGCACCAGCACGATCGCCCGCCGCGTCGTCGGGTACGACGAGAAGGCGGACCCCGCCGCCCGGTCCTCCGCGATCGACGAGGTGCGGTCCGGCGACCTCCGGCTCGACGACGTCGTCGTCGTGTCGGCGGGGGAGACGATCCCGGGTGACGGCGACATCGTCTGGGGCATCGCCTCGGTGGACGAGTCGGCCATCACCGGCGAGTCCGCCCCAGTGATCCGCGAGTCGGGCGGCGACCGCAGCGCCGTCACGGGCGGCACGCGCGTGCTCTCCGACCGGATCGTCGTGCGGATCACGTCGAAGCCTGGCGAGACGTTCGTCGACCGGATGATCGCCCTGGTCGAGGGCGCCCAGCGGCAGCGGACGCCCAACGAGATCGCGCTGAGCATCCTCCTGGCGGCACTCACCATCATCTTCGTCGTCGTCTGCCTGGTACTGAACCCGATCGCCGGCTACGCGGCGAAGCCGGTGAGCATCACGGTGCTCGTCTCCCTGCTCGTCTGCCTCATCCCGACGACCATCGGGGCGCTCCTGTCGGCGATCGGCATCGCCGGCATGGATCGGCTGGTGCAGCGCAACGTCCTGGCGATGTCGGGGCGCGCCGTCGAGGCGGCGGGGGACGTCACCACGCTGCTGCTCGACAAGACCGGCACCATCACGTACGGCAACCGGCAGGCGGCCGCGTTCGTCCCGATGCCGGACGTCGACGCCCCGGAGCTCATCAAGGCCGCGGCGCTGTCGTCCCTCGCGGACCCGACGCCCGAGGGCACGTCGATCGTCGACCTCGCCCGGGAGCAGGGCGCGCTCGTCGGCGCCGACGCGCCCGGCTTGTTCGTCCCGTTCACCGCCCAGACCCGCATGTCGGGCCTCGACCTGCCGGACGGCACCCGGATCCGCAAGGGTGCCGGCAGCGCCGTCATGGCGTGGCTCGAGGAGGGCGGGCGCCGGCTGCCCCCGGAGATCGCCGCCGCGCTCGAGGAGCGCGTCCACCCGATCGCGCAGTCCGGCGGCACGCCGCTGGTGGTGGCTCTCGAGCAGCCCGGCGCTCCCGGGCGCGTCCTCGGCGTCGTCCACCTCAAGGACGTCGTGAAGCAGGGCATCGCCCAACGCTTCGCCGAGATGCGCGCCATGGGCATCCGCACGGTGATGATCACCGGCGACAACCCGCTGACCGCGGCCGCGATCGCGGCCGAGGCGGGCGTCGACGACTTCCTCGCCGAGGCGACGCCGGAGGACAAGCTCGAGCTGATCCGCAGGGAGCAGGCCGGCGGGCGGCTCGTGGCGATGACCGGCGACGGCACCAACGACGCGCCGGCCCTCGCCCAGGCCGACGTCGGGGTGGCGATGAACACCGGCACGGCCGCCGCGAAGGAGGCCGGCAACATGGTCGACCTCGACTCGGACCCGACGAAGCTCGTCAACATCGTCGAGATCGGCAAGCAGCTGCTCATCACGCGCGGGGCGCTGACCACGTTCTCCATCGCCAACGACGTCGCGAAGTACTTCGCGATCATCCCGGCGATGTTCATGGGCGTGTTCCCGGGCCTGGGGGCGCTCAACGTCATGCGCCTGCACTCGCCGTCGTCGGCGGTGCTCTCCGCGGTGATCTTCAACGCGATCATCATCGTGCTGCTCATCCCGCTCGCCCTGCGCGGCGTGCGCTACCGGCCCGTCTCCGTCTCGTCGACCCTGGCGCGCAACCTGCTCGTCTACGGCGTCGGCGGGATCGTCTCGCCGTTCCTCGGCATCTGGCTCATCGACCTCGTCGTGCGCCTGTTCCCCGGCTTCTGAAGGAGCGTTCATGAAGGCGTCGTCCACCGGTGGCAGCGGCCGCGTCTACGGGGTCGCCCTGCGCGCGATGGTGGTGTTCACCCTCGTCGTCGGTGTCGGCTACACCCTGGTCGTCACGGGCATCGGCCAGCTCGTGCTCCCCGCGCAGGCCCGGGGATCGGCGGTCCGTACGGCCGACGGCCGGGTCGCCGGCTCCGCCCTCATCGGGCAGTCGTTCACCGACGCGAGCGGCAACCCGCTGGCGAGGTACTTCCAGTCCCGGCCGTCGGCGGCCGGCAAGGGGTACGACGCCACGGCGTCGGGCGGTTCCAACCTCGGCCCCGAGAACCCGGTCCTCGTCAAGGCGATCACCGACCGCACGGCGCAGGTCGCGGCCTTCGACGGGGTGACGGAGGCCCAGGTGCCGCCGGACGCCGTCACGGCGTCCGCCTCCGGCCTCGACCCGGACATCAGCCCGGCGTACGCCGAGATCCAGGTGAACCGCGTGGCCCGGGCCCGGGGCCTGTCGCCCGACGAGGTGCGCAGCCTCGTCGCCGCGCACACGCAGGGCCGCGCTCTCGGGTTCCTCGGCGAGCCGACGGTCAACGTCGTGGAGCTCAACCTGGCGCTGGACCGGCTCGCGGGCTGACGACCGGCTGTCCGGCCCTCACGGCAGGATGGTCCGGTGCCGTCCTACGAGTTCGACGCGCCGCTGTGGCGCTGGCAGGCCCGCGCCCAGGACGTGTGGACGTTCGTCAGCCTGCCGGAGGCCCTGTCCGACGAGCTGCTCGAGCTGGGTGAGCCCTACGCGCGCGGGTTCGGCTCCCTGCGCGTCGAGGTGACGGTGGGCGCCACGGTGTGGCGGACGTCGGTGTTCCCCGACCACGGCCGGCGGGCCTACGTGCTGCCCGTCAAGCGCGCGGTGCGGGAGGCCGAGGGGCTCACCGTCGGCGAGCCGGCGCACGTGCGGCTGCGGCTCGTCGACCTGGAGCCGCGGTAGGGCGGGCGGCCCCGGGCCGCCCGCCCTACCCGCGCCGATGCGCTCACCGTGCCGTGTTGTACTTCCGCACCGCGACGACGTACGCGACCATCCCGACGCCGACCGTCCAGGCGAGCGCCACCCAGATGTCGCCGCCGACCGGCGTGCCCTCGATGAGGTCGCGCAGCGACTGCACCACCGACGTGACGGGCTGGTTCTCCGCGAACCACCGCACGGGGCCCGGCATGGTCGCCGTCGGGACGAACGCGGAGCTGAGGAACGGCAGGAAGATCAGCGGGTACGCGAACGCGCCGGCGCCGTCGACGGACTTGGCGGTGAGGCCGGGGATGACGGAGATCCAGGTCAGCGCGAGCGTGACCAGGGTGAGGATGCCGACGAAGGCGAGCCAGCCGAGGAGGCCGGCACGCGGCCGGAACCCGGTCGCGAAGGACACGCCGACGATGACGACGGTGGTGACCGCGTTGGACACCAGCGAGGTCAGCACGTGCGACCAGAGCACCGACGAGCGCGCGATCGGCATGGCGGTGAACCGCGCCGTGATGCCCGTGCGCGTGTCGCTGAACAGGCGCACGGCCGTGTATGCCACGGACGACGCGACGGCGATGAGGAGGATCCCCGGCAGCAGGTAGTTCGTGTAGTTGCTGCCGCCGGTCTGGATCGCGCCCCCGAACACGTAGCGGAACAGCAGCAGGAACGCGATCGGCATGATCGCGACGGTGATGATCGTGTCGGGGCTGCGCACGATCGCCTTCATGAGGCGCCCCGTCAGGGCTGCGGTGTCGTGGAGCATGGTCAGCTCGCCTCCTTGGCGCCGACGATGGCGAGGAAGATCTCCTCGAGGGTGGGCTGCTTCTCGACGTACTCGACGGTGGCCGGCGGGAACATCGCCTTGAGCTCGGCGAGCGTGCCGTCGGCGATGATGACGCCGCCGTGGAGGATGGCGATCCGGTGGGCGAGCGCCTCGGCCTCGTCGAGCATCTGGGTGGTCAGCAGGATGGTGGTGCCGCCGTCGGCCAGCTCCTTGACGGTCTTCCAGACCTCGAGCCGTGCCTCGGGGTCGAGGCCCGTGGTCGGCTCGTCGAGGAAGATGACGGCCGGGGAGCCGACGAGGCTCATGGCGACGTCCAGGCGCCGGGTCATGCCGCCGGAGTAGGTGCCGACGCGCCGGTCGGCGGCGTCCGTGAGGCCGAACCGCGCGAGCAGGTCGGTGGCCACCCGTGCGGGGTCCGGGATGCGGCGCAGGGTCGCGATGAGCTCGACGTTCTCGCGGCCCGTCAGCACCCCGTCGACGGCGGCGAACTGGCCCGTCAGGGCGATGGACCGGCGGACCTCGGCGGGGTGCGTGACCACGTCGTGCCCCGCCACCTGCACCGTGCCGCCGTCGGGCCGCATGAGCGTCGAGCAGATGTTGATGGTGGTCGTCTTGCCGGCGCCGTTGGAGCCGAGCAGGGCGAAGATCTCGCCCGGCTGCACCTGCAGGTCGACGCCGCGCAGCACGGCGTTGTCGCCGAAGGACTTGGTGAGGTTCTGGATCGAGATCGCGGCGGTCATGGCGCCCGTCCCTTCCTGTCGGTGGGGTGTCACTGCTCGGCCTCCTAGGCGATGAACGGTTCGGGGCGGCGCACGATGACGTCGCCGTAGCCGGTGCTGGCGTGGATCTCGGCGGTGGACTCGTCGCCGACCGGGCCCGCGACGGGCTGGAGCCGGTTGCGGATCGCACCGCTCTTCGACTGGAGGTCGAGCAGCGCCGCCGTGCCCTCGGGCACGCCGACCTCGACCGAGCCGTACGACGTCGTGAGCCGGACCGAGCCGGACTCGGCGTTCTCGACGCGCACGTTGCCGTACGAGGTCTTGGCGACGAGCGAGCCTGCGACGCGGCCGACGATGATGTCGCCGTGCGCGCCCGAGACCGTGAGCGAGCCGGTGACGACGCTGACGGTGGTGTGCCCGTTGGCCGAGCGGATCGTCGCGTCGCCCGCGATCTCGCGGATCCGGACCGACCCGGCGCTCGCCTTGAGCTCGGCCGGCCCGGCCACGCGGCCCGCGACGATGGACCCCGCTGACGCGTTCACCGTCAGGCGGTCCGCGGCCCCGACGCGGGCGTTGCCCGCCGAGAGGGTGACGTCGACCGCGCCGAGGGCACCCTCCGTGTCGAGCGCCCCGAACGCGATCTTGCCGCTCAGGGACGAGCCGGTGGGCAGCTCGATCGTCACGGCGACGGCGCCCTTGGGGCCGATCACGAGGTTCTTCAGGCTGCGGTCGTTGCCGACGGTGAGGATGCCGTTGGCGAAGTCGACGATCGTCTCCTGTGCCATGTGGGCGTCGGCGGACTTGCCCGGGTTGGCCGGCAGCACGGTGACGACGACGTCGTCGCGATCGCTCGCCACGACGTGGACCGAGCCGGCGACCTGGTCCAGGACCGTGGTGATCGGTGCGGGGGCGGGGAATGTGGGCATGACTGCTCCAGTGAGGGGGATGGGCGATGAGGAGAGGAGGAGGTGGGGCGCCGTCAGCGCACCCAGCCGGTGACCCGGTTGCCGCCCTTCTGCGGAACGCCGGTGGTCCGGGACGAGGTCTGCTCGAGCGCGGTGGCGACCGCACGGACGAGCCACGTGTTGACCGAGACGCCGTCGCGGGCGGCGGCGACCTCGACCTGGGTCTTGAGCTGGTCGGGCAGGCGCAGGGTGGTGCGGGTGGTCGTGGCCTCGTCGCCCTCGGCTGCCGCCGGCAGGCCGGCGGGCAGGGGCGGCGGCGGGGCGGTGGCCGGGGCGCCGGCGCGGGGGGCGCCGGCATCGGGCTCGGGGACGGCGACGACGAACTCGGGCTCGCCGCCACGGAGCCTCACATCGACCGAGCCCGGTGCGAGCTCCGCCGAGATCTCGCCCGCGGCGACCGAGAGGGCGTCGAGCAGGACGAGCCGCACGGCCGCGTCCAGCGGGGCCGCGAGGCGCGAGGCGAGCTGGCGGGCCTCGTCGCCGCCGGCCTCGGCCGCCGTTGCGAGCCGGTGCTGGAGGTCGTCGACGTACCGCGTGAGTTCCATGACGTCACTATGACACCACTATGGTGTCAGCGCAACACCACAGATGGTGTCATGTGTGTCATCGCAGGTGAGCGGCCGTATTCCGCGACGGCTCCTCCGCCGGTGCGCGTGCCGTCCGCCCCGCGCGGCAGGATGGGCCCATGCGCATCACGGTGACGGGAGCATGGGGCAAGGCCGGCCGCGCGGTCGTCGCGGACCTGCTGGGGCACGGCCACGAGGTGGTCGCCACCGACCTGGCGGGCACCACCGGGGAGTCGGAGACGCTCGGCGTCAACCTGCTGCGCGCCGACCTGTCCGACTACGGCCAGGCGCTCGAGGCGCTCGCGGGCAGCGAGGCGGTGGTGCACCTCGGGAACATCCCGGCGCCCGGCCACACGACGGCGCCGGAGACCCTCAACCGCAACACGGCGGCCAACTCGAACGTCTTCCTCGCGGCCGCGCGCCTGGGGCTGCGCAAGGTGGTGTGGGCCTCGAGCGAGACCACCCTCGGCCTGAGCTTCGCGCCCGAGACGCCACCGCGGTACGCACCGGTCGACGAGGTCCACTTCCCGGTGCCCCGGAGCACGTACGCGCTGTCCAAGGTGCTCGGGGAGGAGACCGCACGGCACGTCTCCGACTGGTCCGGCATCCCCTTCGTCGGGCTGCGCCTGTCCAACATCCACCGGCCGGAGGACTATCACCGGGTCCCGTCCTACTGGGCCGACCCCCGCTCCCGGATGTGGAACCTCTGGGGCTACGTCGACGTCCGCGACGTCGCCGCCGCCTGCCGGCAGGCGCTCGAGGTCCACACGACCGGCTCGCAGAACGTGGTGATCGCCGCGGCGGACACGATCATGAACGTCCCCTCCGCCGAGCTCATGGCCCGCGTGTTCCCCGACGTGCCGCTGACCCGACCGGTCGAGGGCTTCGAGACCCTGCTGGCGATCGGCGCAGCCCGCGACCTCTTCGGCTATGCGCCGGAGCACTCGTGGCGCGGCCACGTGGCCGCGTAGCTCAGTCCCGCCCCGCGGGCAGCCCCAGCGAGGCGACGTCGACCACGAGGTCGGCGGTGTCCCGCCACGCGGCGATCGCCGCCGCGTTCGGCTCGTCGACCGACGCCACCCAGGCACGGGCGGCGTCGGCGGCCTTGCCGAACCGCTCGTGCCGCGCGACGAGCCGGCGCACCCGCTCGTCGGACGCCAGCTCGCAGTACCAGACCTCGTCGAGCAGCCCGCGGACCGCCCGCCACGCGGGGTCCGGCGACAGGAGGTAGTTCCCCTCGGTGATGACGAGCCGCGCCTCGGGGAGCACGGGGATGGACCCGGCGACGGGCTGGTGGACCTCCCGGTCGAAGTCGGGCGCGTAGACGGCCCGGGCCCGCACGGTCCGGGCACGACGAAGCAGCGCGGCGTACCCGTCGACGTCGAACGTGTCGATGGCACCCTTCCGGTCGCGCCGTCCGAGGCGGACGAGCTCGGCGTTCGCGAGGTGGAAGCCGTCCATCGGCACGCGCACCACACCGACGCCGAGCGCCGCGACCGCCTGCGCCAGCCGCTCGCCGAGCGTGGACTTGCCGGCGCCCGGTGGCCCCGTGATCCCGAGGACGGCGCGCTCCGCCGTCTCGTCGTCGTGCGCGGCGAGCTCCGCCGCGCGAGCCGCGAGGGTGGGCAGGTCGTCGGCCATGACGGCATCCTCTCGCGCCATGCCGAGCGGGGCGGCCCTCCCGCCGCCGATCCCGGCGGCGGCGCGCGCGACGCCGCGCCGGAGGCCTGGCCGCGTGCGACGCTGACGCCCATGGAGACGGCCGCCGGCGTGATGCTCGTCGTGCTGCCGGTCGCCTACGTGCTCGTGGTCGCGACGCTGGCCCGCACCTTCGACTACCCGGGCATCCTGCGGCGGCCCACCGACGAGGTGCTGGCGCGGGTCCGCGCCGGTGGGAGGCGGCTGTCGCTGCTGTGGTGGGCGTTCGCGATGTGCGCGGTCCTCTTCGTCCCGGCCGGCACGCTGCTCGTGGCGAGCGTGTCCCAGGTGAGCGGCGAGCTGCGCACGACGATCGTCGCGCTGGGCGTGCTCGCGGCGGTCGTGCAGCTGCTGGGGCTGGTGCGGTGGTCCTTCGTCGTGCCGTGGCTGGCGCGCGAGGCGGTGGGGGCGTCGCCGGCGCGGGCCGAGGCGATCGACGTGGCGTTCCAGTCGCTGAACCGGTCGCTCGGCCTCGCGGTGGGCGAGCACCTCGGGTACCTGCTGACGGGCGTGTGGACCGCCCTGACCGGCGCAGCGATCCTCGCGCCCGGCGGGCTGCCGGCGTGGCTCGGCGTCCTGGCACTGCCGGTGGGGGCCGCGCTCGTCGTGTGCAGCGCGGAGTTCGTCGGGCCGCTCGAGCGCGACGGCTGGCGCTTCGCGACCCGGCTGCTGCCGATCGCCTTCGCCGCGTGGTGCGTCTGGCTCCTCGCGATGGGCGTCGTCCTGCTCGTCGTCCGCTGACGGAGCCCGCACCGGCCCCGGCACGCCGGTCGAGGAGTGCGGGGCCGGTGCTGACTGCTTGCGCCCGGCCCTTCCCGGACGTAGCCTCCTCGACTAGACAGACCCGTCTACCTAATGGAATCGACCCTGTCGCGCGCTGAGTGCGACACCCATCGCTCGCCCGTCCTGGAGGTTCGGCTATGACTGCGCAGAGCTGCTCCGACACGATGCCGCAGTGCGTCGCCCGCCCGGCCAGGTCGCGCCGCCTCCCGCGCCGGGCCGCCTTCGTCGCCGCCGCCCTGACGACGACCGCGTTCTTCTTCGCCGCCGGTGCGCCGACCCCGCTGCTCGTGCTCTACCAGCGTGAGTGGGGGTTCGCGCCCTCGCTGCTGACGCTGGCGTTCGGCGCCTACGCGATCGCGCTGCTGGCGGCGCTGCTCGTGTTCGGCTCCCTCTCGGACCACGTCGGGCGGCGTCCGGTCCTCGTCGCGGCGGTGCTCCTCGAGACGGCCGCCCTGGCGGGGTTCCTCGTCGCCAGGGACGTCGCCTGGGTCGTCGCCGCGCGTGTGGTGCAGGGCCTGGCGACGGGGCTCGCCACGAGCGCGTTCGGCGCCGCGGTGCTCGAGCTGGCCCCCGGGTCCCGGCCGCGCCTCGGGCCCGGCGTCAACACGGTCGCGGCCGCGGGCGGGCTGGGTCTGGGTGCGCTGGCCACCGGTGCGCTCGCCGCGGCGACACCGGCCGCCCCGGACGTCGTGTGGGGCACCCTCGCGGTGCTCATGGTCCCTGCGCTGGTGGCGGTCGCCGCGACGGACGAGACGGTCCGCCGGCGGCCGCGCGCCCTCGCGTCGCTCGTGCCGCGGGTGGCCGTGCCGGCGGCGGCCCGCCCGACCTTCCGCGTCGTGGCGCCCGCGCTGGCGGCCTCGTGGATGATGGGCGCCCTCTTCATGGGCCTGGTGCCGACGATCCTCGGCGCGCTCTGGGGGGTGCGGAGCCTGGCCGTCGACGGTGCGACCGCGTCCGTGGAGCCGCTCGTCGCGGCCGTGGCGGCGCTCGCGGTGGCGGGCCTGGCGGCCGGCCGTGCCACGGGCCTGGGGGTGCTGGCGGTCGTCCTCGGGGCGGGGTTCGTGATCGTCGCCGTCGCCACGTCCGACCTGCCGATGCTGCTGCTCGGCGGGGTCGTCGGGGGAGCGGGCTTCGGGGCGACGTTCAGCGGGGCGCTCCGGTCGCTGGTCCCGCTGGCCCAGGCGCACGAGCGGGGTGCCCTCCTCTCGGCGATGTACGTCGTCTCGTACCTGGCGTTCGGCGTCCCGGCGATCGTCGCCGGCCGGCTGGTCCGCCCGCTCGGTCTGCTGCCGGTGGTGGTGGCGTTCGGGGCGGTCATCGTCGCGAGCGCCGGCGTCGCGATCACCGCCCAGCTGGGCGCGCGGCGACGGGTGGTGGCCGCCGAGCCCGCGGCCGCCGAGGGATGACCGCGGATCGGTCCCCGGTCAGCGGGCCGCGGCGTCGATGAGCGTCTCGGCGGCGGCCCGCGCCTCGGCGGCGGCGTCGTGGTCGCTGTCCATCCAGCCGGCGATGCTCGCGCCGTCGTAGATCAGGTGGAGGCGGCGGGCGAGCTCGTCCGGCTGCGCGACCCCCAGCTCGCGCGCCGGCCCCGCGAACAGCCCACGCAGCCAGGCGCGGTACTCGTGGCTCGCCAGGCCGACGGCGCCGCCCGACGGCGCCTCGACCGACGCGGCGACGAAGGCGCACCCGCGGTAGCCGGGTTCGGCCATCTGGCGGGCCTGGGCCTCGAACACGGCGAGGATCCGCTCGCGGGGGGTGGTCGCGCCGGCCAGTGCCGCCTCGACCCGGACCCGCGTCCGCTCGTGGCGCTGGTGCAGGTACGCCGCGACGAGCGACTCCTTGCTGCCGAAGGTGTTGTACAGCGACGCCTTCGCCACGCCGGCGCGCTCGATCACGCGGTCGATGCCGACCGAGTGCACGCCCTCGGCGTAGAACAGCTCGCCCGCCGCGTCGAGCAGCCGCTCGCTCGCGGACCCCGTCTTGACGCCGGACATGAGAAGCCTCCCGGATGCCTGCCCAGACAGATCAGTCTACACGGCCATCCTTGACGGAATCCTGACTGGGCCCCCGGGACGCCGGTCCTTGCTTTCGGGCTGAACACGTGTATAGCGTGCTGGTCGTGCGTATAGCCCCGGCGCCCGACGAGCGGCCCGCGGCCGACCTCACGGCCCGGGCCCGCATCCGGGATGCCGCGATCGCGTGCTTCGCGGAGCAGGGCTTCGACGCGTCCTTCCGCACCATCGCGCAGCGGGCCGGCGTGTCACCTGGCCTCATCACGCACCACTTCGGGTCCAAGGAGGCGCTGCGCGCCGAGTGCGACGCGGAGGTGCTGCGCCAGTACACGGCGGTGAAGACCGACGCGATCGACATGCCCTCGGAGCACCTGCTGCGCTACCTGGCGGATCCCGGCATCGCCGCGGACCTCATGGTGTACATGCTCCGGGTCATCCACGCCGGGGGAGAGCCGGCGCGCCTGTTCCTCGAGCGCCTCATCGACAGGGCCCGCGGCGTCATGGCGCGCAGCGTCGAGGTCGGCCTGGTGCGAGCCTCGCGTGACGAGGAGGCGCGGCTGCGCTACATGACCTACCTGACGATGGGGTCGCTGCTCGTCCAGTTCGTCACGTCGCCGGGCCAGACACCCGAGGAGTTCGTCGCCTCGATCAGCGCGCGTGGGCAGGACCAGATCCTGCCGACCCTCGAGCTGTTCACCGAGGGCTTCCTCAACGACCGCACGGCGCTCGACGACTACGTGCGCTACCTCTGGCAGCCGCCCGACGACCAGGCGGGCTCGCAGTCCCAGACCGCCTGACACGACGTGCCACCACGCCTACCCCCGTGACGGCGTCCGCCGCCACGCGCCCACCCCTGCTCCAGCCAAGAAGGACGAGCATGTCAACCACTCAGATGGCCATCGAGATCGAGGGCCTGGAGAAGTCGTTCGGTCACGTCCACGCCCTGCGCGGGCTCGACCTGCACGTCCCGGCCGGCCAGGTGACCGGGTTCCTCGGTCCCAACGGCTCCGGCAAGACGACGACGATCCGGATCCTGCTCGGCCTGCTGCGGGCCGACGCCGGGCGCGCCACCGTCCTCGGCGGCGACCCGTGGTCGGACGCGGTGCGCCTGCACCGCGACATCGCCTACGTCCCCGGCGACGTGTCGCTGTGGCCGAACCTCACCGGCGGCGAGGCGATCGACATCCTGTGCCGCCTGTCCGGCCCGCTGGACCCGCAGCGCAAGCAGGCCATGCTCGAGCGCTTCGAGCTCGACCCGTCGAAGAAGGCCCGCACCTACTCCAAGGGCAACCGCCAGAAGGTGGCGCTGGTCGCGGCGCTCGCGTCGAACGCGCAGCTGCTGCTGCTCGACGAGCCGACGAGCGGCCTCGACCCGCTGATGGAGGCGGCCTTCACGGAGTCCATCCGAGAGGTCAAGGCCCAGGGCCGGTCCGTGCTCCTGTCGAGCCACATCTTCGCCGAGGTGGAGAAGCTGGCCGACCAGGTGGCGATCATCCGCGAGGGCGCCACCGTCGAGACCGGCACCATGGCGCAGCTGCGCCACCTGACGCGCACCCAGGTGACGGTGGTGCTCGACGGCGGCGTCGACGGGCTGGCCGCGCTGGCGGGCGTCCACGACGTCACCACCTCGGACGGCCACGTGACGTTCGCGGTCGACGAGGGCGAGCTGCCGGCGGTGCTGGCGGCCGTGGCGGCGCGCAACCCGCGGTCGATCGTCGCGAACCCGCCGTCGCTCGAGGAGCTCTTCCTGCGCCACTACGGCGACGAGCTGGCTGCGCTGGGAGCGGGGGTCGAGAAGTGACCGCCACCGTCGCCACCCCCGTCGCGGCACCGGCCCGGGTGCGTCCCTCGTCGGACGCCCTGGCGGGCCTGGGCACCATGGTGCGGTTCATCCTGCGGCGCAACCGCGTGCGGCTCGCCGTGTGGTTCCTCGTGCTCGTGGTGATGTACCAGTACGTCGTCAGCTACTACCGGACGATCTTCACCACCCAGAAGTCGCTCGACGAGTTCGCGGCGGTCTCCAACACGCCGGGCATCAAGGCGCTCACCGGCCTCTCGCCGGCGGCGAACACCATGGGCGGCGCGGTGTGGACCAAGGGTTGGATGACCGTGGTCCTCGCCCTGGCGATCGGCGTCGTCTTCCTCGTCACGCGCAGCGGGCGGGCCGACGAGGAGCTCGGCCGCACCGAGCTGCTGCGTTCACGGGTGCTCGGCGTGCATGCGTACTCCATGGCGTCGTGGCTGGTCAACGGGGCGCTGTGCGTCGGGGTGGGCCTCGGCATCGCGCTCGTGTCCATCGGCGGCCACCTCGACCCGGCGGGGACCGGCGTCGCGGGCTCGCTCGTCCTGGGCGCCTCGGTCACGGGCCTCGGCCTCGTCGGGCTGGGTGTCGGCGCGGTGGCCGGCCAGGTGTCGTCGACGTCCCGGGGGGCCAACTCCCTCGGGGCCACGGTGCTCATCGTGTTCTACGTGATGCGCATGGCGGGTGACCTGGGCAACGGCGTGCTGACCTGGGCCTCGCCCATCGGTTGGGGCCAGCACATGCAGCCGTACGCCGGCAACCGGTGGTGGCCGTTCGCGCTGCTCATCGTGCTGGCCGTGCTGCTGCTCGCGGTGGCCGGCTGGCTGGAGGCCACACGCGACCTCGGCGCCGGGCTCGTCCCCGAGCGGGCCGGGCGGTCGTCCGCACCTGCGCGATACGCCACGCCGCTCGGCCTCGCCCTGCGGCTGCAGCGCAACCCGATCATCGGCTGGACCGCCGCCATCGTGCTCGGCGGCATGATGTTCGGCTCCGTGGTGCAGGCGATGACCAACCTGCTGACGGACGCCGGCCAGGGTGCCGAGAACCTGCTGCGCGGCACCGGCGTCGCCGCGCTGCTGGCGCTGCTCATCAACGTGATGTCCCTGGTCACGGTGATCTTCGCCATGCAGAGCACGGTGACCCTGCGGTCCGACGAGGCGTCCGGGATGATCGAGCCGCAGCTGGCGGGCGCGCTGTCCCGCTGGCGGTGGGCGCTGCAGCGGCTGCTCATCCCGGCCGTGTGGTCCGCGGTGCTGCTCCTCATCGGCGGCTACCTGGTCGGCTCGGTGTACGGCGCCTCGATCCACGACGCCTCGCAGGGCGGGCGGCTGGCGCTGGCGGCGCTGGCGTACTGGCCGGCGGTCATGGTGTTCGTCGGGCTCGCCGTGCTCCTGTGGGGCTACGTGCCGCGCCTGGCGATCCCGATCGCGTGGGGCGTCATGGTCGCCATGTGGTTCCTCACGATGTTCGGTGAGGTGTTCGGCCTGCCGCAGTGGCTGCTCAACGCGCTGCCGTTGGCCGCGACGCCGTACCAGCCGCTCGAGGCGATGTCGTGGACGCCGCTGGTGGTGATGGCCCTCGTCGCGGCCGTGCTGACCTGGGCCGGGATCGACCGCTTCGCCCGCCGGGACGTGCAGCCCGCCTGACGGCACGCCAGGACCCTCCTGGTCCCGACTTCTGTGCACTACGCTGCAAAAGTCGAGCTGGGAGGGTCCTGCCGTGCCGAACGCCGCGGGGGTGGGCCGGGCGTCCGCGCGCGCCAACGCGGACGCGGTCCTCGACGCGCTGCGCACCGGCGGCGCGCTCTCGCGCCAGCAGATCTCGCAGCGCACCGGCCTGTCGGCCGCCACCGTCAGCCGTGCGACGGCCGCGCTCGTCGAGTCGGGCATCGTCGTCCCGTTCGGCCGCAGCCCCTCGAGCGGCGGCCGCCCGGCCGAGCTCTTGCGCTACGCGGGCGGGTCCCGCGTCGTCGCCGCCGTCCAGATCGGGGTGCGCCGCATCGAGGGCGCCCTCGTGGACCTCGACGGGAACGTCACCGTGCGCCGGACGATCGTGCCGGTCCTCGCCCGGTCCGGCTCGCAGGAGTGGGTGCGCCAGGTCGCGGGGCTCGTCGACCAGCTGGCCCGCACCGCGGCCACGGCGGGCACGCCCTGCCTCGGAGCCGGCGTCGCCGTCCCGGCGGTGGTCCACGGCGCCGACGACCGCATCGACGCGATGATCGGCTTCGGCGCCCACGACCTGCCCCTCGGCCGGCTGCTGCGCGACCAGCTGAGGATGCCGGTGGTCGTCGAGAACGACGCCAACGCCCTCGCGTACGGCGAGCTCAAGGAGGGCGAGGCCAGCGGCCTGAGCAGCCTCGTCGGCCTGTTCATCGACAACGGGATCGGCGCCGGCATCATCACGGGCGGCGCGCTGCACAAGGGTGCGCACGGCGAGGCGGGGGAGATCGGCTACCTGCTGGTGGAGCGATCGTCGCTCGGCCAGTCGTTCTCCGACCGGGGTGACCTCGAGGACCACATCGGGTACGACGCCCTCACGCGCCGCGCGCGCGAGCGCGGCCTCCAGCCGCCCGACGGTGGCCAGCTGACCGCCGGCGACGTGTTCCGGCTCGCCGCGGCGGGGAACCCGGTGGCCCGCGACCTGGCCGAGGAGATCCTCGACATCACGGCGATGGCGGTCGCCGCCATGGTGATCGTGCTCGACCCGCAGCTCGTCGTCATCGGCAGCACGGAGCCCGCCCGCGACTCGGCGATGGTGCCGGACGTGCAGCGCCGCCTGCAGGGACGGATCATCCACGTGCCGCGGATCGCGGCGGCCCACCACGGCGCGGACGCCGTGCTGGTCGGCGTCGGGCGGCTCGCCGCCGAGCGGGCGGGCTAGCCGCCAGGTTTCTATTCAGATACGAACAAAAGTCCGGGAGTCACATCGGCGCCGCGACGACCTAGCGTTGCGCCCACTTCGTCTCAACGCGGAGAAGAAGTGGGGCCCCAGGAGGCGTTGTGCTCGTCGGCGTGGACATCGGCGGTACCAAGACCCACGTGCGCGTCGTGCCCGACGACGCGGCGGTGCAGGACCTCGTCGTGCGCTCCGACTCCTGGATCGTCGGGATGCTCGCCTCCGACCCCGGCAACGCCCGGCGGCTCGTCGGCCTCCTGCCGGCCGAGGCCGTGGCGGCGGGCTCCGCGCTCGTCGTCGGTGCGCACGGGCTGGACAGCCCGGCCCAGGTGACGAGCTTCAACCGCTGGCTGGCCGACGCGTTCCCCGGCGCGACGCTCGGGGTCAACGACGTCGCGCTGCTCGCGCCCGCGGCCGGCCTCGACCAGGCGGTCTGCGTCGTCGCCGGCACCGGCTCGAAGGTCGTCGGGCACCGCGCGGACGGCAGCATCGTGGAGGCGGGCGGCCACGGGTTCCTCATCGGCGACCCGGGCTCGGCACCGGCCGTCGCGCGCGACGCGATGCGGGCGCTGCTCGAGGCCTACGACGAGGGTGCGGCGCTCGGCGGCCTGGCGGAGGCGATGCTCGCCGTCCACGGCCACCACGACCTGCCCGAGCTGTGGATCGCGATGTTCGTCGAGGACCCGTCGGCGGCGCTGTGGGGGAGCCTGGCGCCCGCGGTGTTCGCCGCCGCCGAGGCGGGCGACCGCCGCGCGCTCGCCGTCGTCGACGCCCACGCGAACCTCCTGACCGCCGACGTGCACCGCGTCATCCGGCGTGGTGCGCTCGGGGACGTCGTCGTCTGTGCCGGCGGCGTCATCACGGGCCAGCCGCTGCTGCGCGAGGCGCTGTGGCGGCACGTCGACGCCCTCGACCTCGGCCTGACCATGCGCACGCTCGACGTGCCACCCGTCGCGGGCGCGGTCGCGCTCGCTCGTCGCCTGCGGGACGGCGTCCGCAGCATCGCCTGACAGCAAGGCTCCTACCGACACGACGAAGTGGAGGACAGCATGACGATCCGAAGGATTCACCGGCGCGGCGCGCTCGCGGCGTCGGCCGCCCTGGCCGCGCTGGCCCTGGCCGCCTGCAGCGTCACGGGCACGTCAGGGAACCAGGCCACCGGCGGGAGCACCGGCGGTGGCGGCCAGGTGACGCTGAACGCCCTGTTCATGAAGCAGGCGGGCTACAGCGAGGACGACATCGCCAAGATGATCGCCACGTTCGAGCAGCAGAACCCCACCATCAAGGTCACCCCGACGTTCGTCGCCTACGAGGCGCTGCACGACAAGATCGTCACGTCGGCGCCGGCCGGCACGTACGACGTGGTGCTGATGGACGTCATCTGGCCGGCCGAGTTCGCGTCCAAGGGCCTCATCCAGGACGTCAGCAGCCGGTTCCCCAGCTCCTGGAAGACCGACATGCTCGGCGGCGCCCTCTCGGCCGCGCAGTACCAGGGCAAGTACTACGGCGTGCCGTGGGGCCCGTCCACCAAGCTGTTCTACGCGAACACCGACATGCTGGCGAAGGTCGGCGCGACGACGGCCGACGTCCAGACCTGGGACGGGGTGCTCGCGGTGGCCAAGAAGCTCAAGGACGCCGGCGTGGTGCAGTACCCGCTCGCGTGGAGCTGGTCGCAGGCCGAGGCCCTCATCTGCGACTACGCGCAGCTGCTCGGCGCCTTCGGCGGCCAGTTCACCGACAGCTCCGGCAAGCTCGTCGTCAACCAGGGCCCCGGCGTGGCGGCTCTGACCTGGATGAAGAAGACCCTCGACGACGGCCTGACGAACCCGGCCAGCCCGACGATGCTCGAGGACGACGTCAGCAAGACGATGGCCTCCGGCCAGGCGGCGATGTCGCTGAACTGGGAGTCGACCTTCCGCGACCTCAACGACGCGTCGATCTCGCAGGTGGTCGGCAAGGTCGCCGTCATGCCGACGCCCAAGGGCCCGTCCGGCGCCAACCCCGGCGTCAACGGCTCGATGGCGTGGGCGATCGGCGCCAAGTCGGCGCACCCCGACGAGGCCTGGAAGCTCATCGAGTTCCTCTCGAGCGAGGCCAACCAGGACCAGTTCGCCGTCAGCCAGATGCCGAACTGGAAGGCGTCGTACCAGAAGGCCGACATCACGAAGACCAACCCCGACGTGTTCAAGGCGGCGGGTCAGGCCTACGACTCGCTGATCTCGCGCCCCGAGGTGCCCAACTACACCCAGGTGTCGCAGATCCTCCAGGTCGAGATCCAGAACGCGCTGCTCGGCAAGAAGACCCCGCAGAAGGCGATGGACGACGCCGTCGCCCAGGCCAACGCGCTGAGCTGACCGACCGATGACGACCACCCCGGACACGGCGACAGGGACCGCGCGGGCGACCGAGTACCCGCTGCGCCGCAAGAAGCTGCGGCACAGCCAGGGCTTCCTCGCCTTCTGGCTGCTCGCGCCCGCCCTGCTCGCCGTGTTCGGGGTGATCATCTATCCGACGCTGCGCACCCTGCTCATCTCGTTCTTCCAGGTCGACTCGGCGCTGGCGACGTCGACGCCCTTCGTCGGGCTGCGCAACTACGTCGACGTGCTGACGGCGCACGGCTTCTGGTCGGCCGCCGGCCGCACGCTGTACTTCACGGTCGTGTCGACGTCGTTCGAGCTCGTCCTCGGCCTCGTCGTCGCCGGGCTGCTCAACGCGCGGTTCCGCGGCCGGTGGCTGTTCCGCACGATCGTCGTCATCCCGTGGGCGCTGCCGACGATCGTCAACGCGGCCATGTGGAAGGGGATCTTCAACGCGCAGTACGGCTCGCTCAACGCGCTGCTGACGCAGCTGCACCTCATCCGCGACTACCACGAGTGGCTCGGCGACCCGAACACGGCCCTCAACATGGTGATCCTCGCGGACGTGTGGAAGATGACCCCGCTGGTGGCGTTCTTCCTGCTGGCGGGCCTGACCTCGATCCCCACCGAGCTCTACGAGGCCGCGCGGATCGACCGGGCGAGCTGGCCGCAGGTGTTCCGCTCGATCGTGCTGCCGATGCTCGTGCCGTCGATCTCGATCGTCCTGGTGCTGCGCACCATCGACGCGTTCAAGGTGTTCGACATCATCTACGCGATGACGCGCGGCGGTCCGGTGAACTCGACCCAGACCATCGCGTTCTACGCCTACACCACGGCGTTCTCCGACCAGCAGTTCGGCCTGGGGTCGGCCCTCTCGTACGTCATCGTGCTCGCGATCCTCGGGCTGACGACGATCTACCTGCGCCTGCTGCGGCGATCGGAGATGAGCCTGCTGTGAAGACCCGCCGGCGTCGCTACACGGTGCTCGTCTACACCGGCGTCACCGTCGTCTCGGCCGTGATCCTCGCGCCGTTCCTCTGGATGGTGCTGGCGAGCGTCACGCCGCAGCGCATCCTCATCGCGCGGCCGCTGCGCTGGATCCCCGACCAGCTCGACTGGAGCCGGTACGAGCAGATCTTCCGGGGCGGTGCCCGCTCGGTCGGGGAGACCTTCCGCGCCGCCATGGTGAACTCGCTCGTCGTCGCGTCCGTCACGGTCGCGCTCGCGATGGTCGTCGGGACGCTCGGCGCCTACGCGTTCGCGCGGCTGCGGTTCCGGTTCCGGGGCGGCGTCCTGATGCTCTTCCTCGCCAGCTACATGCTGCCCCAGATCGCGCTGCTGATCCCGCTCTACCTGATCCTCAGCTCGGTGGGGCTGCTGGACAACCGGCTGGGCCTGATCCTCGTCGACCTGGCCCTCGTCGTGCCGTTCGTCCTGTGGATCCTGTCGAACTACTTCCTGACGATCCCGGAGGAGCTCGAGGACGCGGCGCGCGTCGACGGCACGACGAGGCTCGGCGCGCTGTGGCGCATCGTGCTGCCGTCCGCCCGGCCCGGCCTGTTCGCCGCGATCATGTTCGCGTTCCTGCTCGCCTGGGACGAGTTCATGTACGCCCTGATCTTCACGTCGACGAACGCCTCCAAGACGCTGCCCGTGGCGATCTCCGAGTTCTCCGGGCGGTACACCACCGACTTCGGGCTGGTGGCGGCGGGTGGCTTCCTGGCCGCGCTGCCCGCGCTCGTCGTCGCCATCGCGTTCCAGCGCTACGTGGTCAGCGGGCTGAGCACGGGCGCGGTCAAGGGCTGAGCCGGATCCGGATGGAGGAGGACGAATGAGCTACCGCGCGGACTACGTCGAGGCGGTGCGGTCGCAACCCGGGCTGCTGGCTGCGGCGCTGCAGCGGCTGACGCGCGACGTCGCGGCGGCGCGGCTGACGCCGTGGCGGGCGGGGGAGACGATCGGGCTGGTCGCGATGGGCGCCTCGTCGAACTCCGGCTGGGTGCTCGGGCCGGTGCTCGCGCGCGCGGGGCTGCGGTTCGCCAACCTGACGGCGTCGGAGGTGGACGCGACGCCCGGCGGCTTCCAGCCGGCCGACCACTACGTGCTGGTGTCGGAGTCCGGGCGCAGCCCGGAGCCGATCGCCGCTGGCGCGGGGCTGACCGTCGGCGAGCGGATCGTCGTCAGCAACTTCCCGGAGGCGCAGATCACCGCCGTGACGGACGCCGCCCTCGGCCTGGGCGGGTTCTCGGACTCACCGGTCTACACGGTCGGGTACACGGCGACGCTGCTCGCGTACGCGGTGCTGCTCGCGGACCGGGGCGTGGCGGCCGACGAGCCGTCCGCGATCCCCACGGCCGTCGCCGCCGCGCTGGCGCGGTACGACGAGGCCGGCCGCGCCGTCGGCGACCTGTGGGCGGCCGCGAGCAACGTCGACGTCGTCGGCTCGGGGGAGTCGTTCGCGGCCGTGACCGAGGCCGCGCTCATGGTGCGCGAGGGGCTGCGCACGCCCGCCGCCGCGTGGGACGCAGGCCAGTACGCGCACGGGCCGATCGAGGTCGCCGGGCCGGGGACGTGCGTCGTGCTCGTGGGCGACCGGCGCGAGCTTGCGCTGGTCACGCCGCTGCTGGAGCACGGGGCCGACGTCGTCGTCGTCACCGCCGAGCCCGACCGGGTGCCGTCGGCGGGCCACCCGCGCCTGGTCGTCGTCCCCGTGCCGGCCGGGCTCGGTCCGCTGGCGCGCGCGGCGGCGGAGGTCGTCGTCGCGCAGCTGGCCCTCGCGCGGGCGATCGAGCACAAGCCGTTCCCGATCTCCGAGTTCCTCTACCACGACCTCGACACGAAGCTCGAGGAGGTCCCCGCCCCCTGAGGAGCGGTGCGCCTCAGCCGCGCTCGACGAGCCGCACCACCGGGATGACGCGGTCCGTCTTCCGCTCGTAGGAGGCGAACCGGGGCACCGCCTGGACGATCTGCGCCCAAGCAGCCTCGCGCTCCGGGCCGTGCAGCTCCTCCGCCGTCACCGCGACCGTGCGCCCCTGCACCTCGATCTCCACCTCGTCGGGATGCGCCGCCAGGTTGAGGTACCAGGCCGGATGCCCCGCCGCGCCGTTGGCCGAGGCGGCGACGAGCCACGAGGCGCCGGTGCCCGGGAACCAGGCCACCGGGGTGGCGTGCTCGTGGCCCGTCTTGCGTCCGACCGTGTGCAGGATCAGCAGGTCCATGCCCATCGTCCGGCCTCCCGCGCGGCGCACGCGGCCGACGGACATCCGGTTGACGAGGCGGAGGACGGGGCCGCGCGGCTGCCGCGTGCCGTGGGTGCCGGGGGGCGTCGTGAAGCTCACGACCACAGCCTGCGGTCAGCGCGCGTCCATCGCACCCCGAGACCGGCTACCGGCCGACGATCTCCGCGAGCTCGACCAGGCGGTTCGAGAAGCCCCACTCGTTGTCGTACCAGGCGAGGACCTTCACCTGGTTCCCGACCGCCTCCGTCAGCGGGGCGTCGAAGATCGCGCTGTGCGGGTTCCCGACGATGTCGGCCGAGACGATCGGCGCGGTCGAGTACTCCAGGTACCGCCCGAGCTCGTCGGACGCCGCCGCGGCGCGGAACGCCTCGTTGACGTCCGCCACCGAGGCCGGCCTCGTCAGCACGGCGGTGAGGTCGGTGATGGACCCCACCGGGACCGGCACGCGAAGCGCGAAGCCGGTGAGCCGGCCGTCGAGCTCGGGGATGATCCTGCCGATGGTCCGGGCGGCGCCCGACGAGGTCGGGATGGTGGACATCGCCGCGGCGCGGGCGCGCCGCAGGTCGGAGTGCGGGGCGTCGTGCAGCCGCTGGTCGCTGGTGTAGGCGTGGATCGTCGTCATGAGCCCGGACTCGACGCCGAAGGCGTCGTGGAGCACCTTGGCCATGGGCGCCAGGCAGTTCGTGGTGCACGAGCCGTTGGAGAACACGTCGTGAGCCGCGACGTCGATGGCGTCGGTGTTCACCCCGAGGACGATCGCCGGCACGTCGCCCTTCGCGGGCGCCGAGACGATCACCTTGCGCGCGCCGCCCGCCAGGTGCAGGCGCGCGCTGTCGGCGTCCGTGAAGCGACCGGTGGACTCGATGACGACGTCGGCGCCGACCTCGCCCCAGGGGATGAGCGCGGGGTCGCGCTGCGCGAAGACCCGCAGCGAGTGCTCGCCGACGACGATCGACTCGCCCTCCACCCGCACGCCGTCCAGGTGACCGGAGATTGAGTCCCACTCCAGCAGCGTGGCCAGGGTGGTGACGTCGGTGATGTCGTTGACCGCGACCACCTCGACGTCGGCGCCGCTCGCCAGCGCGGCGCGCAGCACGCTGCGGCCGATCCGCCCGAACCCGTTGATGCCTACCCGAACCGTCATGAGCACTCCTCGATCGATGGTGTGGTGCGTGGCTGGGGTCGGGCCGCAGCGGCCCGGGCGGCCTCGAGGAGCGCGACCGCGCCGCGCACGGCCGCGTCCATCGGTGCCTGGGAGCCCTTCGCGCGGGCGAGGACGTAACCGCCCTGCAGCACCGCGGACAGCGTCAGGGCGAGGTCGCCGGGCACCGTGCTCGCCGGCAGCTCGCCGGCGGCGACCGCCTCGGTGATCGCCTGCGTCCAGCGGGCGGCGACGGTGTCGAAGGCGCCGGCGACGAGGGCGAGGAGCTCCGGGTCCTGGACCACCTGCGGGTCCTGGGTCATGCGACCGACCCGGCACCCCTTGGTCCCCGGGCGGGGCTGCGCCAGGTAGCGCTCGATGCGCTCGACCGGCGTCCCCTCGCCCGCCAGCACGCCGGACTCGGCGATCAGCGTGTCGATCGCGCCACGGAAGGCCGCCACCGCCAGCTCGTGCTTGCCGGAGAAGTGGTGGTACATGCTGCCCTGCCCCACGCCGGCCCGCGCCATCACCTCGTTCGGGCTCGTCGCGGCGTACCCGCGCTCCCACAGCAACGCGGCCATCGCGTCGGTCAGGCGCTCGCGGGTGCTCACGAGCCGACTGTACCTACTAGTAGGTACAGTCGGCTACGCCTCAGGCGTCGTTCCCTGTGTCGATCACGCGGCTCGGTGCACGGACCAGTCGCCCGGGCCGGCCATGGAGATCGGTACCGGGACGGGCGTGTAGACGGCCTCGCGGCCGATCTCCCGCGCCAGCTGCCAGAGCCGACCGTCGTCGGGGTCGTCGCCCCAGACGACGACGAGACGGCCGGCTGGCCGGCCGTCGACAGACGGAACGGTGAGGCGGGTCGGGGCGCCAGGGCCCCCGTTGCGCAGGATCGCGCTGTACGTGGCCACACCATCGGCCGGAACCTCGTCCCCGCGGACCGCCACGGTGACGACCTCGGTGCGCTCGATGACGCTCATGAGATGTCCTTTCGACTCGTTGACAATCACAGGATACATCTGGGATACAAGATGTACTCACGTGGTGAGTGGGACGGTCGGCGCAGGCTGCCGCCGTCAGGGAGGCCCGCGAAGGGAGACCGGCGATGCCCGAGACTGCGGTCGAGCCGAGCACGACGATGCGTGGCGTGAGCGCCGCCCAAGGTGCCTACGAGTACGCCCGCTCCAGGATCATGTCGGGCGAGCTGGCTCCCGGTTCGATGCTCAGCGAGAACGAGCTCGCGCGGCGCATCGGGGTCAGCAGGACCCCGGTGCGCGCGGCGCTGCTTCGTCTGCAGGGTGAGGGCTGGATCACCGTCTACCCCCGCCAGGGTGCGCTGGTGCGCGAGATCGGGGCCCAGGAGGCGGTCGACATCTTCGGTGCGCGCCTGCTGCTGGAGGTCTCCGGCGTCCGCGGGCTCGGCCCGGCGGGCCGCGCTGCGCTCGCGGCCGAGCTCGTCCCCGCCTTGGTGGAGCAAGAGGAGGTCGTGGGACGGGGCGACCTCGCAGGCTTCGTCGCGCTCGACGTGCGGATGCATCGCCGGTTCGTCGAGGGTGCGCGCAACGCGCTGCTGCTCGACCTGTACGACCGGCTCCGCGAGCGGCAGGCGTTCATCGTCGCGCGGAGCCTCGCCTCGCCCGGGCGCACCGCGGCCATCGTGGCCGAGCACCGCGAGCTTGTGGACCTGATCGCCGCGGACGACGTCGACGGCTTCGAGCGGCTGCTCGACGAGCACCTGCGGCGGACCCACGAGGTCTGGAGCCGCCTGGTCGGCCGGCCGGGAGCGCCGGCCGAGGCCTGACGAGCGGCCCGGGTCTCGCGTCGCCGCCATCGGCGCGCCGTCGCGGCCGGAAGCCCTCGGGCGGCGTGATGACGGTCCCCGGTGCGATAGTGAACGATGTGTCGTGAACTATCACGATCGAGAGGAGACGGACATGCATCACCACACCGGTGGATACCTCGGTCCCGATCTCGGCAGCTTCGCGCGCAGCTTCGCGGGCTTCGGCATGGGCGGACCGGGCTACGGGTACCAGGGACGCGTGCGGCGGGGGGACATCCGCCCCGCGGTGCTGCGGGTGCTGGCCGACGAGCCGATGCACGGCTACCAGGTCATCCAGGAGATCTCCCGGCGCAGCGGGGGAACGTGGAACCCCAGCGCCGGCTCCGTGTACCCCACGCTGCAGATGCTCGCCGACGAAGGTCTGGTCGTCGCGAAGGAGACCAGCGGCAAGAGGGTCTTCTCGCTCACCGAGGCCGGCCAGGCGGCGGTGGCGGACCTGGCCGACGAGCCGGCGCCGTGGGACCTGGCGGCCGCCAGCTCCGACCTGAGTGGTCATGCGGCGCTCCGCCAAGCCGGCGGGCGACTGGCCGCGGCGGTGCTGCAGATCGCGAAGTCCGGCGACAAGACTCAGATCATGTCGACCATCGAGATCCTCGACGCCGCGCGCAAGCAGGTCTACACCCTGCTCGCCCAGGACTGAGACGTGACGGAGCCCCCTCGGCTACGCGCACGCTACCGGCGGATCGTCACGTTCTTCGCCGGTGTGATGGCGAGGTTCATCCTCTGGGAGATCGTCCTGCCCAGGATCGGGCTGGGCCGGTGGTCGAACGGCAACCGGAGCGCCCGGAACCGTCGCACCGCGGTGCGGTTCCGGGCGCTCGCGCTGTCGATGGGCGGCCTGATGATCAAGGTGGGCCAGTTCCTCTCGGCACGTCTGGACGTGCTGCCGGCCGAGATCACCGACGAGCTGGCAGGCCTGCAGGACGAGGTGCCACCGGCCGCCTTTGCGGACATCCGGCGGCGCGCCGAGGAGGAGCTGGGACGCACGTTGGCCGAGGCTTTCCAGAGCTTCGACGAGACGCCGATGGCCGCCGCGTCGCTGGGGCAGGCGCACCGGGCGGTGCTGTGGGACGCCGATGCGGCGGAGACCGGCTTCGCGCAGGTCGTCGTCAAGGTGCAGCGACCGGAGATCGAGCAGATCGTCGCCGTCGACCTCGCTGCCCTGCGCCGCGTGGGCGGCTGGCTGACCCGGTACCGACCGGTCAGCAGCCGGGCCGATGTCCCGGCGCTGGTGGAGGAGTTCGCGGCCACCACGCTGGAGGAGATCGACTACACGGCCGAGGCTCGCAACGCCGAGCACTTCCGCTGGGTGTTCGAGAACGACGACCAGGTCGTGGTGCCGCGGGTTGCCTGGGAGCACTCACGGCTGCGGGTCCTCACGCTCGAGGACGTCTCGGCGATCCGGCTCGGCGACTACGAGGCGATCACCGCGGCCGGCATCGATCGCGTGCGGGTCGCCGAGAAGCTGGTGGAGACCTACCTGCAGCAGATCTTCGAGGACGGCGTGTTTCACGCCGACCCGCACCCGGGCAACCTCTTCGTCGCGCCTGTCGAGGGACGGGCCGGCGAGTTCCGGCTGACGTTCATCGACTTCGGCATGGTGGGACGGGTGCCCGACACGCTCCGCTCGTCGCTGCGGGAGGCGTTGATCGCGGTGGGTACCCAGGACTCGGCGCGCCTGGTCAGCGCCTTCGCGTCCATGGGCGTGCTGCTGCCCACCGCCGACACCAAGCTCCTGGACCTGGCCGTGGCTCAGGTGTTCGACCGCTTCGGCGGCATGGCGATGAGCGACCTGCGCACCATCAGCCACAAGGAGATGCGGGACATCGGCCTGCAGTTCCGCGAGCTGCTGGTGAGCATGCCGTTCCAGCTGCCGGAGAACCTCCTGCTGCTCGGTCGGACGCTGGCGGTCCTGTCGGGCATGTGCACCGGCCTGAACCCCGAGTTCAACCTGTGGACGTCGATCACCCCGTACGCCGCCACCCTGGTCTCCGACGAGGGTGGGAGAGGCGGACTGTGGAGCACCGTCGCCGCCGAGGGCACCAAGATCGTGCAGTCGCTGGTGGCCCTTCCCGGGCGTGTGGACCGCATCCTGACCCTCGTCGAACGCGGCGACCTGTCGGTGAAGACGCCCATGCTCGACCTTCGCATCCGCGCGCTGGACCGCTCGGTGCGACGGATCCCGATGGCCATCGTCTTCGCGGCGCTCCTGCTGGCCGGGGCGGTGCTCTACCCGGCCGAGCCGACGCTCGCCAAGGTGCTGATGGCCGTCTCGGTCCTGCCGCTGATCGGCACGCTGCGCCGCGGGCCGCGGCACCGGTAGCGCCGGTTCGCGGCGCTCCAGCGTGGCGCCGCTGCCTCACTCCTCGGCTTCCAGCCGGTCCTGCCGTCTCATCTCGGCACCGGGGGCCCGGTCCAGTGCGGCTTGGATGAGCTCGTCGACGTTCTCGACGACATCCGCCGGAAGGTAGGTCCTCGCGCCGCGTGTCTCGCCGTCGGACTCGCGAGTGACCATGACGCTGACGAGCGCACCGAACGGGCCGGTGGTCGTCCCTCCCGGCAGCACGTCGATCGACTCGACGTCGCCGACGGGGATCCGCACGGCGCCTCCGCGCACACCTTCCAGCACGACCTCCGCGGTCGTGATCCGCAGCCGCGTAGGGCTCATCGCCCCGCGCCACCACGCGGCGTAGGCGACGTCGCAGACCACCACCACAGCCCCGGCGATGAGGTACGCGACGAGTCCTGCGCCGGAGGCGACGGCCGCCGCGAATGGGACCACCGCGATGATCGCCAGGATCATCGCCAGCCGGCCACGCAGCCACCCGGGATCAGCCCGCAGCTCGTACAGCACGTCCCCGCCGACCGGACGACCCGCCGGATCGAAGGGCTCCCAGGGCTTGCTCATGTGTCCATCCCACCCATTCCTTGACGAGTCGGGGGTTGAGACGCTCGGCATCCAACTGAACAGCGGCGACCACGACCGCGGCAGCCGTGCCGACAACAACCGTGCCCGCGGGGGCCCGGTCGATGGTGCTGATCTTGCCCGCGGACATGGCCGGCGTGCGGCCCGTACGGCAGTCGGGTTCGTTCGCCGCCCGCCAAGGCGCCGCGACCCCGGCGTGCAGCAGCGTGCGGCGATCGGATGGTCAGGGCGATCGGACGGTGGCCGCCGGCTCGCCGTCGGTGCGCGCCGGGGGCAGGGGGTGCCGGTCACATGTCCCGGAGACGACGAAACCCCCTCACCTGCGTTCTGACCGGCCCGGGGCTCCGCCTGCCTGACGGCGCAGCACGTCGGTCCGCTCCAGCAGCTCGGCGCGGTCGATCTCGCCGCGGGCGTACCGGGCGCGGACCAGCTCCACCGCGAGGTCGTCCGTCACGGGGCGCCCGGCGGGCTGCAGGGCGTGGCGCAGCATCCGCAGCGCGACGGGGATCGCCGCGGCCCAGAAGAGCAGGTAGGCCGCCATCGACACCACGCCCAGAACCCGTGAGTCGTGCCGGGCCAGCAGCGCGGCGCTGTGCTCGTAGAACGGGTGCATCACTCCGCCTCTCTACCGGTCCACGTCGACGTCGGCACCGGGCGTTCCGTCAGCCGGCGAGCCAGCCACCACGCGGCACCACGCCGGCCCCGATCCGGGGCCGCCCAGGACACGCTCCGGACCTCGTCGGGCGTGGCGGCTGCCCGCTCGTCGTGCTCCCGCAGCAGCTGCGCCCACAGGGGCTCGATCAGCCGGTAGGTCACCTGTCGTTCGAGGTCATGGAACACGTCGTACCCGCGGGGCGTGAGCCGCAGCGTGCCGTGGTCCGGGACGACGAGCCCGCAGGCCCGTGCCGCGGCCGTCGCCAAGCGCGCCGGCAGGAGGCCCGCGGGACCGTAGGCGCTGCGCAGCACACCCTCGTCGAGAGCACCGGCGTAGGCCTGCCAGAACGCCTCGTAGGCTGCACCGCCGCCGTCCCCGAGGTGGAACCGCCGCGCCACCGGCAACCGACCTGCGTCGACCGCAGCGCGGTACGGCGCCAGCCCGAAGTGGTTCACCAGCAGGTCCCGGCCTGTGACCGAGCCGGCACCGGCGCCCATGCCGAGGAACCGGCGGCGCGTGATCGACGTGTACGCCTCGGCGCCGCTCCGCGCGAACGTCCACACCGACCGGCGTTCGTAGCCGCTGCGCCGCGCGATGCGATCCACCTCGGCCAGCACCGCGTGCTCCCGGCGCCGCGCGTGCCGGCCGGTGCCGAACGGTGTGTAGCCGAACCGCATCAGCGGGTACGTGGACACCTGGGCCACGCCGGCGGCGAAGCACTCGGCCGCGTCCTCGAGGAACGCCGCCGTCCACGGGTCGGTGCCAGGCCCCTCCAGTGCGACGTCGACGATGAGGTCGACGTCCACGACCGCGAACCGGCCCACGGCGGCGGCCACCGCCGCACGGGACGCGGCCGCGTCGTGCGGCCGTCCCAGCCGGCGCAGCACGGGGTCGTGGAACGACTGCGCACCGATGCTCACCGCGTCGAAGCCGGCGTCGGCGAGCCGGTCGAGCCCGGCCGGGGTGGCGTGGGTGGGCAGCACCTCGACCGCACGCCGGCCCGTGACCGGGAGGCGGTCGACGAGGTCGTTCAGGATCTCCGGGAAGAGCGTCGGCGTCCCGCCGCCGACGTACAGGGAGGTGAACGGCCCGAACGCTCGCAGGTGGGCGTCGGCCACCGCGTCGACCTCCTGCCGGAACGCCGTCAGGTACGGCCGGCTCAGCTCGTCTGACGTCAGGACCTTGTTGTACGGGCAGAACGGGCAGATCCACGAGCAGAAGGGGATGTGCACGTAGGCGCCCGCGGGCACGTCGAGCAGCCCGACGACGTCCGTAGCGCCCCGCAACGACGTCGCCGCGACCATGCGAAATCACCTCCCGCTCGTGGGCGTCGGGCGCCGCGACTCGCGACGCCGTTGCCGTGTCCTCACGCCGTCCGGTGCCCGCCCTTCCGGGCGGCACGGCGCCGCCCGACCAGCACCGCCGCGGCGGTCCCCCCGAGCAGCACCAGCCCGGCCGCGAGGAACGTCAGCGCCGGTCCCAGGGTCCGGTTGCCCACCAGCACCACCGCGAAGAACACGGCACCGACCGCACCGACCACCCACGGCCATACGGGGTCCTTGAGGTAGGTCAGCACGGCGGCGACCGCCACCACCCCGAGCAGGGCGGCCGCGAGCGGTTCACCGCGGCCGGCGGTGGTCATCGCACCGATCACCGTCGCCGCCAGGCCCAGCGCCACGCCCAGCTCCCGGTGGGCCAGCCGCCGCGATGCACCCCACGCCCACCCGGCGCCGAACGCCAGCAGCAGGCCGCCACGCAGGAGGTCCACGGCCGCCCAGTCGAAGGTGCCGCCCGGCCCCTCCTGCGCCGGGGCCGGCATCGCGGCATCAGGCGCGGAGACCATCAGCGCCGCACCGGCGACGAACAACGCGAGCTCGGCCAGCACGCTCGGTGCAACCAGCACCACGCCGGCCATCAGCACCCCAGCGACGGCGGCCGCCGCGACCAGGTTCCAGCGTCCGTCCGTGACGACGAACGCGGTGGTTGCCGTCGCGAGCGCGACACCGAGCGTCAGCACCACGCTGCCGGAGCGGCGCCGCACGGCGTGGCCTGGGGGTGCCGCACCACCGTGGGCTCGCACCGGCCAGGCGACGACGACGCCGGCGGCGAGCGCGACCGCCGTCAGACCGGCGGCGAGCAGCAGCTGCATGCCGCGGCTCATGGTCGTCCACTGCTGCTGCACCACCACGCCGACGGCGGCGAGCACGAAGGCGCTGCCGAGGTAGACCGCCGCCTCGAGCAGCCTGTCCCGCCATGAAGGCGCCGTCGGCGCGGTCGGTGTCACCCCCTGCACAGGCACCGGCGCGGGAGGCACCCCGGGGGCCTGGGCCGTGGGCGGGTGGCCGGCGCCGGCGACTGCCGCCAGCACTGCGTCGGCCTGCGCCCCGGTGAGCGTGCCGTCGGACACCAGCCGGCCGAGGGCGGTGGTCAGCAGGTCGCGCGGAGCGGGGCTGCCGGAGGGGTCGAGGGCCGGTCCGGCCGGGGGAACGGGTGTCGTCGTCATCGCTGACTCCCTGCTCACGCATCACGCGAGTCCTGCTCCCAGGCTCCTCCCCTGGAGTGGGAACGCAAGCCCGCCGCGGGTGAGCCCCCGCTCAGAACGCCCGATCGGCCGCCTCGGCGCTCGACGGCTCCACGAGCGCCTCGTCGATCGGCTCCAGCTACGCCGCCTCGCTCCGGCGCACCGGCGCCAGGGGCAGCAGGGCGTCGGCCGGTACGACCGAGGCCCTCCCGCTCTGCTGAGCGAAAGGGCCTCTGACGTGCTACATCATGAGTAGCGGGGGCAGGATTTGAACCTGCGACCTCTGGGTTATGAGCCCAGCGAGCTACCGAGCTGCTCCACCCCGCGTCGGCTGGTACAGGTTACGTCACGCAGGCGCTGGTCCCAAATCCGCGGATGGAGAGCATGCCCTGGGCGCCGGTCACGGGAACGCAAACCGCCTGGTGGCAGCCCCGCCGAGGGCGGTCGGACGGGCCGATCGACCCGCTCGGAGCCGGTGCCGTCGGGACGGGCCTCGAGCCGCCCGGCATGCTGCTACGTTCGCAGGCGCGACCTCGCCCGCCGCTCGGCGGTCCGCACGCGCGCCGACGACGAAGGAGCACGATGCCGCGCACGGCCCTGGTCCTGGTGGGCCACCACCCGTTCACCGACCCCTGGCACGACGACGCCGCGGTGGGCCATCTCGTGGCCCTGGAGCTCGCCCGGGCCGGGCTCGACCCGGTCCTGCGCGGCACGATGCCGTGGGCGCTCGACGAATTCGACCCGGCCGACCTCGCCCTGCTCGTCGTGAAGGCGGCACCGGGCACGCCGGACGACGGCACGTTCGACGCCTTCGACGAGCGTCTGACGGCGATCGTGGCCGCGGGCGTCCCGATCCTCGCGCTGCACCAGGGCTCCGGCGCGTTCCGCGGCGCGTACGCCGCGGCGGTCGGCGGCCGGTGGGGAGCGCACTCGTGGCACCCACCGCTCGGCGACACGGCCTTCCGCGCCGCGGACGACGAGCACCCGGTCAGCGCCGGCCTGGCGCCGTTCACGGCGTACGACGAGGGCTACGCGGGCCTCGACCTGGACGAGGGGATCCGGCCGCTGGTCGTCGTCGAGCATGACGGGGTCCCGTTCCCGGTGGTGTGGCAGGGGCCCGGCCCGTCCCGTGTGCTCGTCGACACCCTCGGCCACGACGCCCGGTCGTTCGCGTCGGAGGGCCGCACGGACCTGCTGCGCCGCGAGATCGCCTGGCTCACGGCCTGAGCTCGCCCGACGAACGGCCCGCACGAGATCACTCGGACGGGCCGTTCGTGGAGGTGGTGGAGGCTCAGGCCTCCGGCTCGTCGTCCGACGTTGCGGCGGGCGTGCCCGGCTGCTCGCCGGCGAGGACCAGGTAGAGGTCCTTGCGGGCGCGGTCGAGCACGACGAGCGCGCGCGCGACCTGCGCCTCGTCGCCGGTCTGGGCGACCTGCATGCTCGCGCCCATGAGCCCGCGCACGGCCTCGCGCAGCGCCCAGCGGGACTTCGGGGTGCGGGCGTTGGCGTCGGCGAACGGGTCGCCGAGCTCGTCGGCGTGGGCCGTGACGTACGCCTGGCCGGCCTCCGAGAGGCTCGCCAGCCGGCGGCCGCCCTCGGCGGCGATGGTGACGAGACCTTCGTCCTCGAGCATCGACAGCGCGGGGTAGACCGCGCCCGGGCTCGCGGTCCAGGCGCCGTCGGTCCGCTCCGCGATCTCGCGGATCAGGTCGTAGCCGTGGCGCGGCTGCTCGGCGAGGAGCAGCAGGATCGCGGCCCGGATGTCGCCGCGCCCGGCGCGCCGGCCGTGCCGGAAGCCGCGCCCCTGCATGGCCTCGAAGGCCGCCTCGGGTCCGCCCGGGCCGAAGGGGCCCTCCGGCCCGAAGCCGGGACCGAACGGCGGCCCGCCGGCGAAGCGGCCACGGCCGCCCCGGGGGCCGGGGCCGGCGGGCTGGTCGCGGAAGCGGCGTCGCTGCTCCTCGGGGACCGGGCCGCAGGGCGGCCCTCCGACGAAGGGTCCGCGACGGCCCTCGCGAGGGCCGAACCACGGGCCGACGAAGGGGTCGTGGTGGGCGTGCGTGCGGGCGTCCTCGAACGGATGCGGGTCGCGGTGGTGGTGATGGTGGTGCGTGGTCATGGTGTGCTCCTGCATGTGGGGTCCCGGTGCCCGGGACGGTGAGGCGCGATGCGCCGTCCGGGAGTCGTCATCTCCACCGGACGGCGTAACGATATATCGAAGACATATCGTTGGCAAGTGGGGTGACGATGGCGCTCGGCCGTGCTCCCACGCCGCTCCCGGCCCGGCCCCGGAACGCGCCGTGGGGCCCGGCCGTCCGGCCGGGCCCCACGGGGAACCGCTCGCGGGCGGCCGTCGCCGCCCTTCGTCGTGCTGCCTAGGCGCCGAACCACTCGTGGACGCGGCCGATGATCGCCTTCTCGAACAGGTCGTCGGAGTGCCGGTCGCGCAGCCACCGCGCGAGGCTCCCGCCCGCGGCCTCGTCGATCTCCTTCCAGCACGACGCGGGGTCGCTCACGGCGCGCGTGAGCTGGTCCTCGGCCTCGGCCGGCGTGCGGTAGAAGAACGGGTAGTCGACCGGCAGCAGCGCGTGCGCCCACGGCAGGTCGGGGAACACCCCGACCGCCCCGGCCGCCAGCGCCTCGACGTACTCGAGGCCGTACGACTCCTCGGTCGCCGTGGCGAGGAACGCCGTGGTGCGCGACAGCGCCTCCCAGTAGGAGTCGCGGGTCGCGGTGAGCGGCCCCACCCACATCCAGTCGCGGTGCGACATGCGCATCGCGAGCTCGGACACCAGGTGCGACTCGTGCAGCCGTGCCTCGACGCGGATGGGCGTCTTGTCGTGGACGCGCTCGACCACCTCGAGGAACATCCGCGGCTGCTTGCGCTCGGAGACGTAGATCGCGGGGTAGAGCACCAGCGGGGTCGTCGGCTCCTGGCGGGGGCGGACGTGGTCCAGCCGGAAGCCCAGGTTGACCCACGCGATCTTCGCCTTCTCGGCGAGCTCGGACACCGTGTACCGCGACACCACCTCGCGCACCTCGGTCGCGGTGCGCTCGGAGTTGGCGAAGGTGGGGAACAGGGCGCAGGACAACGCCAGCGCGGACTGCTCCACGGTCTCCGGGTAGGTCGTCGTCGGCCACCAGACGAAGTTCATCAGCCGCGGCTCGGCGCCGGCGGGTCGCAGGGTGCGCCACACGTCGACGGAGTCGAGCACGTCCATGTTGATGACCACGGTGGTCACCGGGTCGACGAACTCCAGCGGGATGAGGTCGAAGCCCTCGCACCGGCGGGGCCCGGGGCCGATGAGCTCGGCCCCGGGGAACACCCGCAGCAGGCGGCGGACGAGCGTCGACCCCGCGTCGTGCCCGACGACGTGCCCGTCGCCGTCGACGAGCGCGGCGTCGTGCTTGATCGCGATCCGCCGGGCGCTCATCGCGCTGCGCTCTTCTCCGCGTCGTTGTTCACGGCGTCGACCTCCGCGGGGTCACCGGACTGCGAGACGACCCCCACGGGCCGCCGATCGGCGGCCGGCACGATCGGGTCCGATGCCGGGGGCTCCTCGACAGTGTCCTCCAGCGACGCGCGGATGCGCATGCCGTAGAACGAGCGCCACACGAAGTAGGCCGACACGGCGAGGAACACGCCGGAGAAGACCTTGACGAGCGTCCCGTTGCCACCGGACGTCAGGCTGACGGCCAGCTCGACGGCCAGGAGGCCGAAGAGCGTCGTGAACTTGATGACGGGGTTGAGCGCGACCGACGAGGTGTCCTTGTACGGGTCGCCGACGGTGTCGCCGACGATCGTCGCGTCGTGCAGCGCCGTGCCCTTGGCGTGCAGGTCGACCTCGACGACCTTCTTCGCGTTGTCCCAGGCGCCGCCGGCGTTCGCCATGAAGATCGCCTGGTAGAGGCCGAAGACGGCGATCGAGACGAGGTAGCCGATGAAGAAGTACGGCTCGAGGAAGGCGAAGCACAGGGTGCCGAAGAACACCGCGAGGAACATGTTGAGCATGCCCTGCTGCGCGTACTGCGTGCAGATCTCGACGACCTTGCGGGAGTCCCTCTCGCTCGCCCTGGTGGCCGTCGCGTCGAGCTTGATGTGCTCCTTGATGAACTCGACCGCACGGTACGAGCCCGTCGTGACGGCCTGGATCGAGGCGCCGGTGAACCAGTAGATCATCGCGCCGCCCGTGATGAGGCCGAGCAGGAATGGCGGGTGCAGCAGCGACAGGTTGCCGACGTTCTCGGTGAGGCGGTTCGTCAGCGCCATGATGATCGAGAAGATCATGGTGGTGGCGCCGACGACGGCGGTGCCGATGAGCACCGGCTTGGCGGACGCCTTGAACGTGTTCCCGGCGCCGTCGTTCTCTTCCAGCATCTGCTTGGCCGAGTCCCACTTGACGTCGATGCCGAACTCCTTCTTCAGCTCGGCGTCGATGTCCGGGACCTCTTCGATGAGCGAGAGCTCGTAGACGCTCTGTGCGTTGTCCGTCACCGGGCCGTAGGAGTCGACCGCGATGGTCACCGGGCCCATGCCGAGGAAGCCGAACGCGACCAGCCCGAAGGCGAACACCGCCGGCGCGACCATGAGGGTCGAGGGAACCATCTCACTGATGAGGAACGCGCCGCTCATGAGCGCGACGATCGTCAGGCCCAGCCAGTAGCCGGAGAAGTTGCCGGCGACCAGGCCGGACAGGATGTTGAGCGACGGCCCGCCCTCGCGCGAGGACTTGACGACCTCGCGGACGTGCTTGCTCTTGGTCGACGTGAACACCTTGACCAGCTCGGGGATGATCGCGCCGGCCAGCGTGCCGAGGGAGATGATGACGGCGAACTTCCACCACACGCCTGCGGCGTCGCCCGTGAGGTTGCCGAGGACGTACCAGGTGGTGACGAACGTCAGGACGATGGACACCCCGCTGGTCAGCCACACGAGCTGGGTGAGCGGCGCCTCGAAGTTCATCCGTGTGGCCTTGGCGTACCGGGCCCGCACGATCGCGTCGTTGACCAGGTACGACAGGGCCGAGGCGACGAGCATGACCGCACGGACCGCGAAGATCCAGACGAGCAGCGTGGCCTGGACGGTGCCGGAGGACACGGCCAGCAGGATGAACGTGATGAGCGCGACGCCGGTGACTCCGTAGGTCTCGAAGCCGTCGGCCGACGGGCCGACCGAGTCGCCCGCGTTGTCGCCCGTGCAGTCGGCGATCACGCCGGGGTTGCGGGCGTCGTCCTCCTTGATCTTGAAGACGATCTTCATGAGGTCGGAACCGACGTCGGCGATCTTCGTGAAGATGCCGCCCGCGATGCGGAGCACGGACGCGCCGAGGGACTCGCCGATGGCGAAGCCGATGAAGCAGGCGCCGGCGATGTCGACGGGCAGGAACAGCAGGATGACGAGCATCATGAGCAGCTCGGTGCTGATGAGCACCATGCCGACGGACATGCCGGACTTCATCGGGATGCGGTGCACCGGGACGGGGTCACCGGCGAGCGACGCGTGCGCCGTGCGCGAGTTGGCGAACGTGTTGACGCGCATGCCGAACCAGGCCACGCCGTAGGAGCCCGCCATGCCGAGGAGGCTGAAGGCGATGATGATCGCCACGCGGCCCCAGCTGAAGTGCTGCAGCGCCTTGTAGTAGACGACGATCACCGCGGCGATGAACACCCACAGCGTCAGCAGGAACTTGCCCTGCTGCGTCAGGTAGGACTTGCACGTCGCGTAGATGAGCTCGGAGATCTCCTTCATCGACGTGTGCACCGGCAGCTTGCGCAGCTGCGTGAACACCATGACGCCGAAGCCGAGCCCGAGCACGCACAGGACGAGGCCGATGATGAGGAGGAGGCGGCCGGAGGCCCCTCCGACGACGTGGACGACCGAGAGATCCGGCAGGACGAGGTTGGCCTCGCCGCCGGAAGAATCGCCGGCCGACTGGGGGAAGAGGCTGGAGAACAACGCGATGTTCGTCATCGTTCCGATCCCGGGTGAAAGCGACCTTGCTTGTCGGAACCACGTTATGAGGGGGGTTCCGCACCGGGACGTGACCAATGACCCACCGAATTGAGATCCACGTCACATGGCGCGGGCCGGCCCCTCGGTGCCTCTGATCACGGCCTTCGCCGCCTCGGTGAGCAGGAGGACGACGACGGCGGCACCCGCCGCCAGCGCCCAGTCGCGCACCCCGAGGGGCGTCGACGAGAACCACGCGTGCATGAACGGCGCGTAGACGAACACGAGCTGCAGCGCCACGAGCGCGCCGCACGCGATCCAGACGAGCCGGTTGCCCCGCAGCACGCGCGGCGTCAGGCTCGACGATCCCAGGAAGCGGCAGCTGAACAGGAACGTCAGCTGGGCGACGGCCAGGACGGTCACCGCGGCGGTCTGCGACGTGCCGGCGCTGGCGCCGAGGCGACCGTCGAGCAGGTACACCCCGAGGGTCGCGCCGCCGATGAGCAGCGACGCCACGATGATGAGCGCCAGCAGCCGAGGCGTGACGACGTGCGAGCCTGCGGGACGCGGCGGCCGCGACATGATGCCGCGCTCAGCCGGCTCGCCCGCCAGGGCGAGCGACAGCGTGACCGCGGTGACGAGGTTGACCCACAGGATCTGCACGGGCTGGAGGGGCAGCGCGAGGCCGGCGAGCACCGCGACGAGGATGACGAGCGACTGCGCCCCGTTCGTCGGCAGCAGGAAGACGACGGACTTGCGGATGTTGTCGTAGATCCGCCGCCCTTCCTCCACCGCGCGCTCGATGGTGGCGAAGTTGTCGTCGGCCAGGACGATGTCGGCCGCCTCCTTCGTCGCCTCCGTGCCCTTGATCCCCATGGCCACGCCGACGTCCGCGCGCGTGAGGGCGGGCGCGTCGTTGACGCCGTCGCCGGTCATCGCGACCACCTGGCCGTGCGACTGCAGCGCGCGGACGATGCGGATCTTGTGCTCCGGGGAGGTCCGGGCGAAGACGGCCACCTCCAGCACGTGGCGGCGCAGCTCGTCCTGCGTCATCGCCTCGAGCTCGGCACCGGTGACCACCCTGGTGCCGTCCGGCCCGACGATGCCCAGCTCGCGCGCGATCGCCTCGGCGGTGCCGGCGTGGTCGCCGGTGATCATCGTCACGTGGATGCCCGCGGCGTGGCAGTCCGCGATCGCCTGGACCGCCTCCGGTCGTGGCGGGTCGACGATCCCGACGAGGCCGAGCAGCTCCAGCTCGTCGCCCACCGCCGCGAGCGAGAGCCCGTCCTCGCCGGGCGCCGGCCGCCGCGCGGCGGCGAGCACGCGCAGGCCGCGGCCGCCGAGGTCGTCGACGACCGCGTCCCACCGGGCCCGGTCCAGCGGGGCCGCGACCCCGCCGCGCAGCTCGGTCGTCGCGCGGTCGAGGAGCCGGTCCGGCGCGCCGACCACGTGCACCGCGCGCACGCCGTCGTGCTCGTCGAGCGTCGCGGAGAGCTTGTTCGACGACTCGAAGGGCACCTGTGCCAGCCGCACCACCCGGTCGGCGTCGGCGCCGGCCTTGCGGGCCAGCGCGACGAGGGCACCCTCGGTCGGTTGCCCGACGACCGTCCAGCGGCCGCCCGACTCGACGAGCCGGGCGTCGGCGCACGCGAGGAACGCGAGCGTCATGGCGGCCAGGTCGTCGTGCTCGCGCAGCGGCGCGGGCGCGCCGTCGAGGAGCACCCGCCCGGTGGGCTCGTAGCCGAGCCCCTCGACCGTGTAGGTGGCACCGCCGGTGACGACCGTGCTCGCGGTCATCTCGTTCTTGGTCAGGGTGCCGGTCTTGTCCGAGCAGATCGTCGTCACCGAGCCGAGCCCCTCGACGGCCGGAAGCCGCCGGGTGATCGCGTGGCGGCGCGCCATCTGCTGCACGCCGAGCGCCAGCGTGATGGTGACGAGCGCCGGGAGGCCCTCGGGCACCGCGGCGACGGCGAAGCCGATGGCGGCCGAGACCAGCTCGTCGAGCGCGAACGCGTGCACCACCCGGCCGATGACCAGCATCACGGCCGCCATGCCGAGGATGGTCAGCGACAGCTGCTTGCCGAGCCGGGCGAGCTGCCGGGTCAGGGGTGTCTCCAGGTGCTGGCCGGCCCCGGTGACGAGCGCCTGGATGCGCCCGATCTCGGTGCCGGCGCCCGTCGCCGTGACCACCGCCACCCCGCGGCCCGCCGCGACGATCGTGCCGGAGAACAGCATCGACGTGCGGTCGCCGACGCCCGCGTCGGCGGCCACCGCGGCGACATCCTTGGCCGCGGGGAGCGACTCGCCGGTCAGGGCGGCCTCGTCGACCTGCAGCGTGACCGCCTCGAGGAGCCGGACGTCGGCCGGCACTCGGTCGCCGGACCGCACCCGGACCACGTCCCCGGGGACCACGGACTGCGCGTCGACGTGCTGCCACGCGCCGTCGCGCAGCGCCTGGGCGTCGACCGAGAGCATCGTCGCGATCCCCGCGAGCGCGCTGGCCGCGCGGCCCTCCTGGACGTAGCCGACGAGGGCATTGACCACGGCGACGACGAGGATGACGGCGAAGTCCACCCACTCCCCGAGGATCGCCTTGAGCACGGCCGCGGCGAGCAGGATGTAGATGAGCACGTCGTCGAAGTGCGCCAGGAACCGCAGCACGGGGTGCCGGCGCGGCGGCTCGGGCAGCCGGTTGGGCCCCACCTCCGCCAGGCGGCGTGCGGCGTCGTCCGACGACAGCCCCCGCTCGTTCGACCCGAGCGCGGCGAGCACCTCCCCGGGCGGCGCCGCGTACGGGACGACCGGTGACTGCGCGACCGTGCTCATCCGAGGCCCCCGTCCGGACAGGTGAGGTGCGCACCAGCCTCGCCGGTGCGCGCCCCACCCGCCACAGGGATCAGATGTAGAGCGGGGTCAGCATCTCGTAGTCGTCGACGGTCGCGTCGTCGAGCACGGCCTCGATGATCTGGCGGCCCAGCGGGTCGAGCTCGTCGGTGAGGAACTGCGTGAGCTCGTGCTTGAAGAAGCCGGCGAGGATCGCCGCCCCCGCGTCGTACGCCTCGACGCCGACCTGCGACTGGTGCTCGGGCGACAGGAGTGTGGGGCGGATCTGCTGGCCGTCGATCTTGACCTCGCGCGGGCGGTAGCCGAACAGCGGGCAACGCGCCGGTGCCAGCTCCTCGCGGCGGATGCGTCCACCACCGCGCCGGGCGAGGTACTCGCGGGTCAGCCACTCGGCCGCGAAGCCGACCTTGTAGGCGCCGATGTGCTGGTTGGGGATGAGCACGTAGCGCGTGTGGTCGTTCGCGACCAGCTGCGACAGCAGGAGGTTCGCCGAGCCGACCTTGGTGTTGGTCGAGAACGGCCAGTAGGAGCCGACGCCCTCGGCGACGAGGCCGCCGTGCGCCAGCGCCGTGCTCTCGGCCCGGGACTCGCCGATCGACGGGTTCTTGTCGCCGCGCGGGGCGATGAGCCGCCACACCCACGCCAGGCTCGGCGGGATGATGTGCATCATCCCCATGATCCCGTAGTTGGGCTTCTCCCTCGTCGACGCGGGCATGCGCACGCCGAACGTGCGGACGTCGACCTCCTTGGGCTCCGCGATGACGTGGCGGATGAACCGCCGGGGGACGATCACGCGCGGGTTGGGGCAGCGCTTGCCGTTGGAGTCGAGCGTGTGCTCCCACGGCAGCACCGTCGAGTCGGGCACGCCGTCCAGCGAGAGGAAGACGAGCGGCTCCTCGGGGTGGATGATCACGCGCTCGAAGGCCGGGTCCTCGCCGTAGCTCGTCATGCCGTCGACCCGGACGAACCACCCGGCCTCGGCGTCGGAGACGACGAGCTTGTGGTTGTTCCGCTGGACGGCCGGGTGGCACAGCGTCATGTCGTCGGTGACCGGCGCCAGCGCGCTCGTCTCGCCGAGCGTGAGGTGGTACGGCTCGTTGGTCACGACGTTGGTGCCGACGAGGATGCGGCCGTCCTCCTCGCGGCGGATCTCCTGCGTCATCTCCGACTTGCCACCGCCCGAGGCGCCCTCGTGCATGATGACGGTCTCGTTCTCGTACGGCGTCGTCACCTGCACGCTCGACGCGTGGGCCGTGATCCAGCCCTCCTGCTCGCCGATGTCCAGGAGCACCGAGAACACGCCCTTCTTGGCGCTCGGCCCGGGGTACACGTTGTAGGCGAACACCTCGTGCAGCGTCTCGGTGCGGTCGTGGACGACGACCTGGCGGCCGCCGAACTCGGTGTGCCGGAACGGTGGCGCGAGGTAGAGGATCGAGCGCGGCGTGAACGGGCCGATCTCCTCGAACGTCACCCAGCCCTGCAGGTCGACGAGGATGAGCGCGAAGAACGCGGCATTGGCCGGCACCACCGCCAGCGACGGGTACCCGAACGACGGGCCGCCGGCCTTGAACGGCACCACGACGAGCTCCTGGGTGCCCAGCCAGTCGAGCGTCTTCTGCTTGACCGGGGCGAAGTCGGCGCCGTACACGTCGCGGTAGCGCGGCTTGTCGGTCGGCCGGTCGTCCGCGATGCGCATGCAGTCGGGGTCGCGGCGCCGCATGTAGTCCTCGGGGTAGTTCACGGCGATGCCGTTGCGGCAGCGGGTCACCGTCGCCTCGGGGACGGCGGTGCCGTCGACGTCGTACTCCACCGTGAACACGGGTCCCCCGGCGGGGCCGAGCGCGAGCGCGTACAGGTCCGCGCGCGACTCGGGGACGATCAGCCGCGGGCTCGCCTCGAGCGCGGCGCGCACCGCCTGCGGCAGGTTGACCTCGGACAGCGGCGTGGAGGTGGTGAGGCTCACGGCGGCTCCTTCGACGAGGTCGGCAGCCCGTCGCGGCCGCAGCCGTCCAGGGCGCCGGCACTGGCGATGCGGTTCCATTGAACGGCATGTGACGTGGCATGACGCTACGAACAGTGGGACGAGAATTCGTGGGACCTTCGGGCTCGCCGCGTCGCCCGGTGACCACCAGGTGGTCATCCGGCGGTCAGGGCGTGGTCAACGTCCAGGTCAGCGGCGCGTCCCGCCGATGGCACTCACCCGCGTGGGGCGGGCGGCTGAGCGGCGGGGCCGGACGGTGGGAGGCCGGGACCGGGGGGCGGGGGAGCGGCGGGCCAGCCCGGAGCGCCCACGGGCGCGCCGGCCACGGCGGCGCGGGCGGGCCGGCGCCGCCGGTACCACCGGCGCGACCAGACGAGGACGGGGACGAGCACCGCGGCGACGACCAGCCACGGCAGCAGCACGCCGAGCACCATGGAGGCGCCCCGCAGCGCCGCGAGCAACGAGTGCCAGCCCACCCCGAGACCGTCCAGGAACGTCCGAGGTTCGGGGGCCTGGATCGCCGGGGCGCCGGGCGCGGTCAGCGACACGGCGAGGGTCGACATCGCGACCTGGTCGGCCAGGGAGGCGCGCTGACCCTGCAGCTGCTCCAGCTCCGCCTGCCGCTGCGACAGCGCCTGCTCCGTGGACAGCAGCTCGGTCGTGGTCGACGTGTGCTGCAGGAACCCCTGGACCCGGTCGACCGAGGCCTGCGCCGCCGTGATGCGGGCGTCGAGGTCGACCACCGTCCCGGTGACGTCCTGCGTCTTCTCCGTGTAGCGGCTGACCTTGCCCAGGGCGCCCAGCTCCGTGACGGCCTCCTCGAGGGACGCGGCGGGCACCCGGATCGTCATCGACGCGGAGCCGGCCTCGCTCCCGGTGCCGGCGGTCTGGTCGCGCTGGTCGACGCGCCCGCCGAGCCGTTCGGCGACGCTCGCGACCCGGTCGGCCGCCGCGACCGGGTCGTCCACCGTGAGGTACAGCTCGCCGTTCTTCACCACCTGACGGGCCGCCGCGGGCGAGCCCGCGGCCCCGGTCGCGCCCGCGGCGGGCCGGGCGGCCGTGTCGCCGGCACCGCCGCCCTGGGCGAGCCCGCCCTGCTGCGGTGCCGAGCCCGCGGAGCTCGAGCCGCTGGACGAGGAGCAGCCCGCGACCAGCGCGCCGAGCAGGGCCGCGGCCGCGAGGGCCGCCCCGATCCGGCGGCGCTGCCGGTGCGGTGGGACACAGGTGCAGGTGGGACCGGCGGTCGTCATGCGGGGACGGTAGGCCCAAGGGGTGTCCTCGCGTGGCCGTTTCACCCCGATCGTGACGGGCTCGTGACCGCATCGGGTCCCGCGGCGTCGACGGTGCGGGTCGGTGGCCCGCGGCGGGCGCGGCTTCGCCGGGACTTCGCCAGTTCATGACGAACGCATGGGATTGGGTGGGCCGATCGGGGTGCCCTCATGACGATCTCGTGCTACAACTGTGACATCGGGCCGTAGCGGTGCGGCCCGTGAGCAGAAGAGGGGCGGCGAGAGCCGTCCCGCCCGTTCCGGGTTCAGGAGCCCGCCACGCCTCGTGCCGGCGAGACGGCTCCCGTTGACGCCCCGCTCCCGCCGGGAGCGGGGCGTCGTGCTGCCCGGCGCCTACGCTGGGCGCCGTGACCCTCCAGGACGTGCTGGTCCCGGCCGCGAGCGTCGTCGGCGGGGTGGTGGCCGGGCTGGTCGTCGCCGCCGTCGTCGAGGCGGTCGCACGTCGCATCGCCCGCCGCTCGCCGCTGGTGGCCGAGCTCACCCTTCGCTGCCACCGACCGCTGCGTGCGCTGCTCGTCGTCGTGCTCGGCTGGGTCGGGCTGCTCGCCAGCACCCGGGCGGCGGCGTGGCGCTCGGGCGTGTCGCACGGCCTGGCGATCCTCCTCATCGGCATCGTCGGCTGGTTGCTCGTCGGCCTGCTGCACGTGCTGGAGGACGCGGCGCTCCGCCGGTACGCCGGGGCCGCCGACAGCCGGCAGGTCCGCCGCGTGCAGACGCAGGCGCAGGTGCTGCGGCGCATCGGGGCCGCGGTGGTCGTCGTCTGGTCCGTCGGAGCGGCGCTCCTCACCTTCCCCGAGGTGCGGGTGGTCGGGGCCAGCGTGTTCGCCTCGGCGGGCCTGCTCTCGGTCGTCGCGGGCCTGGCCGCGCAGAGCTCGCTGGGCAACGTCTTCGCGGGGCTGCAGCTGGCGTTCACGGACGCCATCCGGATGGACGACATCGTCGTCGTGCAGGGCCAGACCGGCCGGATCGAGGAGGTGACGCTGACCTACGTCGGCGTGCGCCTCTGGGACGACCGCCGGGTCATCCTGCCCTCGAGCTGGTTCACGACGACGCCGTTCGAGAACTGGACGCACAGCGCGGTCGAGCTGCTCGGGACGGTCGAGATGGACGTCGACTGGTCGGTCCCCGTCGACGAGATGCGCGCGGAGCTGGAGCGTCTGCTGGCCGCCAGCGAGCTGTGGGACGGGCGCGTCGGTCGGCTCCAGGTGACGGACGCCACCGGTGGCCCGCTGCGGGTGCGGGTCCTCGTCTCGGCGCGCGACTCGGCCACGCTCTTCTCGTTGCGGTGCGAGCTGCGCGAGGGCCTGGCGGCCTGGGTGGTGCGCGAGTCGCCCGGTGCGCTGCCCCGCACGCGCACGCAGCGGATGGACGGGGGCGGCCTGGATGCCGGCTCCCCGACGGCCCCTGACGCGCAGGGCGACGGCGCGCCGCCTCCGGTCGCAGCCGTCGACGAGCCGTAGGCGCTGCTACAGCAGCGGCGAGCCGAGCCGCGCGGGCACGTGGTCGGCGTGGCCCGCCGCGCGCAGCGCGTCGCGCAGGGTCTCCATCGCCTCGTCGAGCCGCTCACCGGGCGTGTCCGGCCTCGCGTCGCGGAACGACAGGTGCGCCTCGCCCCAGGCGGGCAGCACGTGCAGGTGGAGGTGCGGCACCTCGAAGCCGGCGACGAGCAGGGCCGCCCGGGGGGCGCCGAACGCGGTCTCCTGGGCCGCGCCGATGACCTTCGCGACCCGCATCAGGTGGGCGAGCAGCTCGTCGGGCGCAGCGGTGAAGCGGTCGACCTCGGCACGCGGCACGACGAGCACGTGGCCGTCGGAGATGGGCGCGATCGTGGCGAACGCCACGCAGACGTCGTCGGACCACACGAAGCGGCCGGGGATCTCGCCGTCGATGATGCGCGTGAACAGGGTGGCCATGGCGGCAGGCTAGCCGCCTACGCCCGCCGCTCGTCGGCCAGCTGCGCCAGGGCCAGGACGGTGCGCCAGTTGCGCGCGGTGCCCACCAGCCCGGCCTCGCGGCTGAGGACGTCCAGGGTCAGCCGGGACCGGCCGATCCCGTGCGGGTAGTAGACGTAGGCCTCGGCGCCGTGCCAGACGACCTCCTCCTCGCCGTACCGGCCGGGGTCGAACCCGGCCACGGCGTCGGGGTCGGGCGTGCCGTCCCACACGACCACCGTCAGCCGCGAGGGGTCGTCCGCCGCGTGCTCGGGGCACGGCACGTCCGCGACGATCCGGTCCCACGCGGCGGCGGTCCGGGTGATCACGGGCACCGCGAAGCCGACCTGGCGGCCCAGTGCCCGGGACAGGCGCGGCCCGATCGTCGCGGGGTCGGCGTCCGGCGCGAGGACCAGCACGGCGTTGCCGCTGGCCGCGTACGTCGCGATCTGCGTGTGCCCGAGCTCGGACGCGGCGGCCTTGAGGTCGGCGGACCGCACCGTGCGCCCCCCGACGTTCACCGCTCGCAGCAGCGCGACCAGGACGTCCCCCATGGACCGCAACTGTGCCCCGCCACCGCCGGTCGTACCAGCGACCGACGGCCCAGGCGCGGTCACAGGTAGCGGACGGGGTCGAACTCGTCGAGCGGGATGATGCGCAGGCGAGGCAGCTGGACGTTGAACGCCTGGACGTCCAGCTCGAGGTCGTGGATCTCGAGGCCGCGCGGCTGCAGCGCGGTCAGCGTCGAGCTGACGAACTCGCGGAAGGCGACGAGCCCGACCCGCCGGCCGAGGTCGAGCAGCCGCTCGACCTCGGGGAAGAAGTCGCCGTCGTGGCTCCCGAGCACCACGTCGCCGCCGTTCTCGGCGATCGCCTCGAGCATGCGCTTGATGCCGATGTCGACGACCTTCTCGGAGGCGTCGCCGGCGAGCGGGATCGGCTGGAAGCCGATGGCCAGCAGCGCCTGGACGAACGACATCGGCAGCGAGCCGCCGGAGGCGTTGAGGAAGAAGAGGCCCTTGACCGGCTGGTCGAACCGTTCGCCGGCGAAGGTCAGCACCCGCTCCCAGCGGGGCCGGTACTCCGGCGTGGGCCGTCCCCCGAGGATGGACGAGCCGAGGGTCGCGTCGAGGTTCTCGCCGTCCACCACGAGATAGGTGGTGGACTGTCCGCTGGCCATCGCCACACTGTAGGCGTCAGGTCACCGACAGGAGGTGCGCATGACGAGCGGGTCGGCGCGTCGGGCGACGACGCGGGAGTCGTCGCAGACGTGGGAGTCGCTGTTCCGCACCCAGGTCGAGCTGCTGCGGCGCTTCCGGCACGACGACGTGTGGCACGAGGTCTCGCTCGAGGAGTACGACGTCCTGTACACGCTGGCGTCGAGCCCGGACCACTCGGCGCGGATCCGCGACCTGCACGACCGCAGCCTGCTGTCGCAGCCGAGCCTGTCGCGGCTCGTGGAGCGGCTCGAGGTGTCCGGGCTCGTGCGGCGCGGCCCGGTCGAGGGGGACCGGCGCGGCGTCGCCGTGACCCTGACCGACGAGGGCCTCCGGCTCCAGCGGCTGGTCGGCGGCCGGCACGCCCGGTCGATCGACGCGGTGGTCGGGGAGGCGCTCGACGCCGACGAGCTGGCGTCCCTGCGCTCGCTGCTCGACCGGCTGCGGGCGCGTGCGCGGGGCGCCCCGCTCTAGGACCTTGCGTCCAGGCGCAGGTGCCTTCCAGCCGTTAGGACTTCTGACCTAGACCTCGTGGGGCGCCGTCGCGGGACCTCCGGCCCATCGCTAAGGCGAGCCTGCGTTGCACCATGGCAAGCACACGCTTTCGCGGACACGTCGCCGTGGTCCGGCAGCACTGGGGGAGGGTTGATGAGGATTCTGGTCGTGGTGGCCTCCCGCCACGGGTCGACGTGGGAGATCGGCGAGGTGATGGCCGAGGCGATCGCCTCCCGGGGCAACCTCGTCGACCAACGGGCACCGGAGGACGTGGCGTCGCTCGAGGGGTACGACGCCGTGGTCCTCGGTTCCGCCGTCTACCTGGCGCACTGGATGGGCGCGGCCCGCGACTTCGCGGACCGGTTCTCCGAGGAGCTCTCGCGCATCCCCGTGTGGATGTTCTCGTGCGGCCTGGCGACGCAGCCGGCCGCCTCGGCCAACTCGCCGCACGAGCTGCTCGCGTTGCGCAACCTCATCGGCGCGCGCGGCCACCGCTCGTTCCGGGGCCGGCTGGACCGGGCGCTGCTGACGTTCGCGGAGCGGGCCGCCATCGCGGGGGCGCGGGCGCGCGAGGGGGACCACCGCGACCTGGCCGCCGTCCGGACCTGGGCGCTCGCGGTCGCCGACGACGTCGCGGCCCACCCGGAGGCGTCCGTCGCGCGTCACGGGGCGGCCGTCTAGCCCTGCGCGACGCGCGCAAGACTTACGTCAGACTGCAAGCGGTTTGCATGGACCCGTCCTACGATGGGGCCATGTCGAGGCGGCTGGCGGACGTGGCGCGCAAGGTCGGGGTCTCCGAGGCGACGGTGAGCCGCGTGCTCAACGACAAGCCCGGGGTCTCCGAGCAGACGCGCGCGGCGGTGCTCTCGGCGCTCGACGTGCTCGGCTACGAGCGTCCGACGAAGCTGCGCGGCGAGCGCGCCCGGCTGGTCGGGCTCGTGCTGCCCGAGCTGCAGAACCCGATCTTCCCGGCGTTCGCGGAGGTGGTCGGTGGCGCCCTGGCGCAGCAGGGCTACACGCCGGTCCTCTGCACCCAGACGGCCGGCGGCATCACGGAGGCCGAGTACGTCGACCTCCTGCTCACCCAGCAGGTGTCCGGGATCGTGTTCGCCGGCGGGCTGTACGCGCAGCGCAGCGCGTCGCACGAGCACTACGGCCGGCTCGACCGGCTCAACCTGCCGGTGGTCCTCATCAACGCCTCGATCGACGAGCTGCCGTTCCCGCGGGTGTCGTGCGACGACGAGGTGGCCGTGGAGCAGGCGCTCACGCACCTGACCTCGCTGGGGCACACGCGGATCGGGCTGGTGCTCGGTCCGGTGGACCACGTGCCGTCGGAGCGCAAGCTCAACGCGGCGCGGACGCTCGGCGCGCGCCTCGGCATCGAGGTCCCGGACCGGTGGGTGGCCCGTTCGGCCTACTCGCTGGAGAGCGGGCAGGCCTCCGCCACCAGGCTGCTGCGCGAGGGCGTCACCGCGATCGCCTGCGCCTCCGACCCGCTCGCGCTCGGCGCGATCCGAGCGGCGCGGCGGGCCGGGCTGCGCGTGCCCGAGGACGTCTCGATCGTCGGGTACGACGACTCGGCGTTCATGAACTGCACCGAGCCACCGCTGACGACGGTGCGGCAGCCGATCGACGCGATGGGCCGCGCGGCGATCGACCTCCTGGTCCAGCAGATCGCCGGGTCGGGCACGGCGGCGGACGAGCTGCTCTTCGAGCCGGAGCTCGTGGTGCGCGGCTCGACGGCCCCGGCTCCGGCCGAGCTGCCGAGCGCGATCCTCGCCGCCCACTGACGTCCCACCGGCCGAGGGCGATCGTGGCCGGCCACTGACGTCCCACCGCCGCGTCGTCCGTCGGTCCCGCGCGCCATCATGCCGATCCCCTCTGCCTTCGGTCACGTTTCGATAACTTGGCTGTCGACTTCTTGCGTAGTTCTCGTCGTGACCTTTAGTGTCTCCGTCGTCGACAACGCGGTCCGCGCTCGTCGTCCAGGCACGAGAGACGGGGCCTTCGTTGGCGCAGGCGCACTCCGATCCGCTGTGGTGGCGGGACGCGGTCATCTACGAGGTGTATCCGCGCTCCTTCGCGGACGGGAACGGCGACGGGATAGGCGACCTCACCGGCCTGCGGCAGCGCCTGCCGTACCTCGCCCGGCTCGGTGTCGACGCGATCTGGGTCACCCCGTGGTACGCGTCGCCGATGGCCGACGGTGGCTACGACGTCGCCGACTACCGGGCGATCGACCCCGACTTCGGCACGCTCGAGCAGGCCGAGCAGGTCATCGCCGAGGCCCGCGAGCTGGGCATCCGCACCATCGTCGACGTCGTCCCCAACCACGTCTCCTCGCAGCACGCCTGGTTCAGGGCGGCGCTCGCGGCGGCCCCCGGATCGCCGGAGCGCGCTCGCTTCTGGTTCCACCCCGGCCAGGGCCCGCGCGGGGACGGGATCCCGACGAGGTGGCGCAGCGACTTCGCCGGTCCGACGTGGGCACGCACCCGCAACCCCGACGGCACGCCGGGCGAGTGGTACCTCCACCTGTTCACGCCCGAGCAGCCGGACCTCAACTGGCGCAACCCGGAGGTCGTCGCCGAGCACCTGGACATCCTGCGGTTCTGGTTCGACCGCGGCGCGGCCGGCATCCGGATCGACTCGGCGGCGCTGCTCGTCAAGGACGCGGCCCTCCCGGAGGTCCCGGCGCACCCGGGACCCGGCGAGCACCCCCACGTCGACCGCGACGAGCTCCACGACATCTACCGGGGCTGGCGCGCGGTCGCCGACGGGTACCCCGACACCCGCGTGCTCGTCGGCGAGGTGTGGCTCGAGGACCGCGAGCGGTTCGCCCGCTACCTGCGGCCCGACGAGATGCACACCGCCTTCAACTTCGACTTCATGGCGCGCCCGTGGGAGGCCAAGGAGCTGCGCGAGTCGATCGACCAGACGCTCGCCGCGCACGCCCCGGTCGGTGCCCCGCCGACCTGGGTGCTCTCCAACCACGACGTCACCCGTCCGGTCACGCGGTACGGCCGCGGCGACTCGTCGTTCTCCTTCGCCGGCAAGCGGTTCGGCACACCCACCGACCTCGACCTCGGCCGTCGTCGTGCCCGGGCCGCCGCGCTGCTCACCGCCGCGCTGCCCGGCTCCTGGTACGTCTACCAGGGCGAGGAGCTCGGGCTGCCCGAGGTCGAGGACCTCCCGGTCGAGGTGCTGCAGGACCCGATGCACTACCGCTCCGGCGGCACCGACCCCGGCCGTGACGGCTGTCGCGTGCCGTTGCCGTGGTCCGGCACCGAGCGGCCCTACGGCTTCAGCCCCGCCGGCGCGGCGCGCGGGCCGTGGCTGCCGCAGCCGACCGACTGGGCGGGGCTCACGGTGGAGCACGAGGAGGCCGACGAGGCCTCGATGCTCCACCTGTACCGGCGGGCCATCGAGGTCCGCCGGGCGGAGCGGATGGCCGGGAGCCTCGGCGACGGTCCGCTGGCCTGGGTCGACGCCGGCTCCGACGTGCTGGCGTTCACCCGCGGCGACGTGCTCTGCGTGGTCAACCTCGGCCCCGAGCCCGTCGACCTGCCGCCCCACGAAGACGTCCTGCTGTTGAGCGGCCCGCTCGACGCAGGGCGGCTGCCCCGCGATACCGCGGGGTGGCTGCGCACGACCCGCACGAACACCGAGCGGAACCCGGGACCCGGGACCCAACCAGGAGGAGTGACGAGACGATGAGGTCCTCACGCACGACCGCGCTCGGCATGGCCGGCGCGCTTGCCATCGGCCTGCTGGCCGCCTGTTCATCGACGGGCAGCCCGACGAGCCCGACGACCCCCGCCGACGCGGGGCCGACCACCCCGGCGGCCGCCGCGCCGGTCACCATCACGGTTGCGGGCAATCTGCCCGGCGCCTCGCAGGAGAACAACGACCAGCTCGACGCGCGCGTCAAGGAGTTCGAGGCCAAGTACCCGAACATCACGATCCAGCCGGAGGAGTACCAGTGGCTGGCGACGACGTTCACCGCGCAGCTGGCCGGCGGCACGCTGCCGACCGTCTTCGAGATCCCCGTGACCGACGGCAAGACGCTCATCGAGAACAAGCAGCTCGCGAACATCGACGCCCAGGTCAAGGCCAACCTGTCGTACTACAACGACTTCAACCCGGCGATCGTCGGCTACGGCCAGGACTCGTCCGGCACGTTCTTCGCCGTCCCGGCCAAGAACTTCTACGCCAACGCCCTGCACATCAACCGGAACCTGTTCAAGCAGGCCGGGCTCGACCCCGACAAGCCGCCGACGACCTGGGACGAGGTCCGCCAGGACGCGAAGATCATCCACGACAAGACCGGCGTCTACGGCTTCGGCCAGATGGGCAACGGGGCGACCGGCGGCTGGCAGATCGCGGTGGACGTCGACTCCCGCGGCGGCGCCCTCGAGAAGGCGAACGCCGACGGCACGTACACGGCCACCCTCACCGACCCGGCGGTCAAGGCCTCGCTCCAGTGGCTCGCCAGCCTGGCGGCCGACGGCTCGATCGACCCCGACACGTCGCTCGACTGGTCCGGCATCAACGCGGCCTTCGCCTCCGGCCAGTTCGCGATGTTCACGTCGGGCAGCGACGTCTACAACGCCATGGTCCAGACCAACAACATGACGGCCGACTGGGGCTACGGCCTCACGGCGGTGCCGACGGAGAACGGCGGCGCGGCGCTCGGCGGCGGCACGCTGGCGGCGGTCAAGGCCAACGCGACGGACGCGGAGAAGGACGCCGCGGTCAAGTGGATCGACTTCTGGTACCTGTCCAAGCTGCGTGACAAGGACCAGGCCGTCGCCGACGCGAAGGTCGCCGTGGCGGCCAAGCAGCCGGTCGGCACGCCGGTGCTCCCGATCTTCAGCAAGTCGCAGTACGAGCAGTCCCTCGTCTGGATCAAGGACTACATCAACGTCCCGCTCGAGAACATGAAGGGCTACACGGACGTGATGTTCTCCCAGCCGGTCGGCGGCGAGCCGAAGATGGCGACCCAGGCGGTCTACCAGCTGCTGTCGCCGGTGTTCCAGGCGGTCCTCACCGACAAGACCGCCAACATCGACAAGCTCCTGGCCGACGCCAACGTGCAGGCGCAGGACGCGATCGACCACCCGGCGGCCTCGTAGCGCCGTCCCCTCGGTCCCCGGCCGGGCGGCCCGTCCGCCCGGCCGGGGACCGCACATCCGTCCCCTCAGCGCACGTGAGGAATGGTCACCATGGTCACGGACGACCTGGTCGTCGCGGTCCGGCCGAGCGGCCGGCGCACCCGTATCACCACGCGGTTCGTCACGCAGCACACCCGGCGCCGGCGCCACACGCCCGCCACGTGGCTGCGTGGCGGCGGCCTGTCCGCCCTCGTCTTCGCGCTCCCCGCGATCTTCGTCTTCGGGTGGTTCTCCTGGCTGCCGATCGTCAAGTCGGTCGTCATGAGCTTCCAGAAGACGAACCTCATCGTCACCACCTGGGTGGGTCTCGCGAACTTCCACCGCGTGCTCGCCGACCCGCTGCTGCCCATCGCGATCCGCAACACGCTGTGGTTCGCGCTGCTCGCGCTGGTCTTCGGGTTCCCGGTGCCGCTGGTGGCCGCCGTCCTCATGAGCGAGGTGCGGCGGTGGAAGGGGCTGTACTCCGTCCTCGCCTACCTGCCGGTCGTCATCCCGCCGGTGGTGGCCGTGCTGCTGTGGAAGTTCTTCTACACCCCGGGCCCGCGCGGCGTCTTCAACCAGCTCCTCGGCTCCGTGCACCTCGGTCCCGTGCTGTGGTTGCAGGACAAGGCGATCGTCATGCCCGCCCTCGTCCTCGAGGCGACGTGGGCGGCGGCCGGCGGGACGATCATCATCTACCTCGCCGCGCTGACCAGCGTGCCCGCCGAGCTCTACGACGCGGCCGAGGTCGACGGCGCCTCCGTGTGGGGGAAGGTCTGGCACGTGACGATGCCGCACCTGCGCGGCGTCCTCTTCGTCACCTTCATCCTGCAGATCCTCGCGACCGCCCAGGTGTTCAACGAGCCCTACCTCTTCACCGGCGGCGGGCCGAGCAACCGCACGCTGACGGTGCTCCTGCTCATCTACAACTACGCCTTCGGGACCAGCCTCGGCGGCAGGTACGGCGAGGCGACCGCGCTGTCGGTCATGCTCGCCGTGGTGCTGGCGATCCTCTCGGTCCTCTACTTCCGTCTCACCCGCCGCTGGAGCACCTCGTGAGCACGACGACCCACGCACCCTGGCCGACCACGTCCACCGCCCCCGCGGCGCCCGCCACCAGGCGCCGCCGCACGTCCCCGGCCAGCGACCTCGCCTCGCGGACGGCGATCTCCGAGGTGGAGTGGCGCCGACCCGCGGTCCGCCGGCCGTGGCGGGCGATGCACGTCGTGCTCCTCGTCCTGCTGGTGGTGGCGGCCATCGGACCGCTGGCGCTGCTCCTGAAGTTCGCGGTCACGCCGACCCAGGACATCCTGCGGACGCCGCTGGCGCTGTTCCCGCACGGCGTGAAGTGGTCGAACGTCACCGAGGCGTGGAACCGGGTCCACATCAGCCGCTACTTCGTCAACTCGCTCATCGCCGCGGCGGGGTGCTGGGCCAGCCAGGTCCTGGTGGCGACGTCCGCCGGCTACGTGCTCTCGGTGCTGCGGCCGCGCTGGGCCCAGCTGCTCAACGCGGCGATCCTCTGCACGCTGTTCGTGCCCGCGGTGGTGCTGCTCGTCCCGCTCTATCTTGTGGCGCTGCACCCGCCGCTCATCGGCGTCTCGCTGGTCAACACGTTCTGGGGCGTGTGGCTCCCGGCCGGTGCCAGCGCGTTCAACGTGGTGCTCATGACGCGGTTCTTCGACAACCTGCCGCGCGAGATCTTCGAGGCGGCGCGCGTGGACGGCGCCGGCCCGTTCCGTGTGTTCTGGTCGATGGTGCTGCCGATGAGCAGGCCGATCCTGGGTGTCGTCTCGGTGTTCGCCGTCATCGCGTCCTGGAAGGACTTCCTCTGGCCGATGCTGGTGCTGCGCAACCCGAACATGCAGCCGCTGGCGGTCCGGCTGCCCTCGCTGCAGGCGTCCACCGACCTGGGCGTGCTCATGGCGGCGATGGCGATCGCCGCGCTGCTGCCGGTGGTCATGTTCCTCGTCTTCCAGCGCACGTTCCTCAGCAGCGCCGGGATGGGCGGGGCGGTCAAGGGGTAGGGGTCGCGCGCCGGGTCGCCCGGCGCGAGGATCGGGGCATGACGGACCCGACCGGCACCTGGCGCCTGGTGCTCCTCGACGGCCGCCCGCCGGCGAGCGACACTCATGGCCCCGTCACCCTGACGTTCGACGGCGACGGGATGCTCTACGGCATGGCGGGCGTCAACCGCGTGCGTGCCACCTGGTCGGCGGACGCGGACGACCAGCTCGCGGTCGGCCCGCTCGTGTCGACGATGATGGCCGGCCCCGACGACGCGATGGCGACCGAGCGTGACCTGCTCGCGCTGCTGTCGGTGCGCCTGGCCGCGACCGTCGACGACGGGGGCCTGCGCCTGGTGAGCGAGGACGGCACCGAGGCCGTCCTCGTGCCCGAGGACCCGCTCCGCTCCGTGTAGCGGCTCAGGGGTAGAGCCCGCGCGTGCGGTGCGCCTCCGCGACCCTGCGAACCCCGATGACGAGCGCGGCGTCGCGCAGGCTGACACCCTCCGCCCGGGCGTACTGCGCCACCGTCGCGTACGAGCGGTGCATCCGCTGCGCCAACCGCTCCTCGATCTCCGGCTCGGTCCACCAGTACGCCTCGTTGGCCTGGACCCACTCGAAGTACGAGACGACGACGCCGCCGGCGTTGGCGAGGATGTCGGGCACCACGACGACGCCGCGCTCCGCGAGGACCCGGTCCCCGGCGGTCGTCGTCGGGCCGTTCGCCGCCTCGACCACCCAGCGCGCCTTGACGTTGGCCGCGGTCTCCTCGTCGAGCACGCCCTCCACGGCGGCCGGGACCAGGAGGTCGACGTCGAGCCCGAGCAGCGCGGTGTTGTCGATGGGCTCGCCGCCGGGGAAGCCGACGACCGTGCCGGTGTGCTGCACGTGGGCGAGCACCGCGGGGACGTCCAGCCCGTCCGGTGCCATGACGCCGCCGTGCTCGTCGGACACCGCGACGACGCGCGTCCCCGCCTCGGCGAGGAAGCGCGCCAGGTGCGAGCCGACCTTGCCGAAGCCCTGGACGGCCGCGCTGACCTCCCGCAGGTCGACGCCCGCGTCGGCGAGCGTCGCGGCCGCCATGTGCACCACGCCGCGGCTCGTCGCCGTCGCCCGCCCGAGCGAGCCGCCCACCGACAGCGGCTTGCCCGTGGTCACGGCCGGGATGGTGTAGCCGCGGTTGACGGAGTAGGTGTCCATCACCCACGCCATCGTCTGCTCGTTGGTCCCCACGTCCGGCGCCATGATGTCCCGCTCGGGGCCGATCATCGGCATGATCTCGCTGGTGTAGCGGCGGGTGATGCGCTCGAGCTCGCCGGGGCTGTAGCGGCTGGGGTCAAGCGCGACGCCGCCCTTGGCGCCGCCGTACGGCAGCTCGACGACCGCGCACTTCCACGTCATCCACATCGCCAGGGCGCGGACCTCGTCGAGGTCGACGTTCGCGGCGTAGCGCAGCCCGCCCTTGCCCGGCCCGCGCGAGATGTTGTGCTGCACCCGGTAGCCGTGCCGGATCTCGACGTGCCCGTCGTCCCGGCGCAGGGGTACCGCGACGTGCATCTCACGACGCGGGGTCGCGAGCATCGCGTGCATGCCGTCGTCGTACCCGAGGATCTCGATCGCCGTCGCCAGCTGCGCCCGCGCCGTCGCGAGCGGGGAGGGGTCCGCCATGGGGCCACTGTGCCACCCCGGCGACCCTCCGGCGCGCACGCGTGCCGGAGGCGCGGATGCTCTCAGGCGGAGGCGCGCACGACGAGCTCGGGCGCGAAGATCATCGGCGGCCCCGGCTCGGCCCGGCCCTGGAGCTGGTCGAGCAGGCGCAGGCCCGCGGCGCGCGCCATCGCGACCACCGGCTGGACCACGCTCGTCAACGGAGGCGTCGTGGAGGCCGCGATCGCGATGTTGTCGTAGCCGACCACCGCGACGTCGTCGGGCACCGCACGGCCGGCCTCGGCGAGCGCGAGGAGGGCGCCGGAGGCCATCAGGTCCGAGGCGACGAAGATGCCGTCCACGTCGGGGTGCTCGGCGAGCAGCGTCCGGGCGGCCGTCGCGCCGCCGGCGATGGTGAAGTCGGCGAGGACCACGGCGTCGTCCGGCTGACCGGCGGCGGCCATCGCGGCACGCCAGCCGGCGAGGCGGTCGACACCGGCGGACATGTCCTGCGGGCCGGCGATCGTCGCGATCCGCTTCCGGCCGAGGTCGACCAGGCGCTGGGTGGCCAGCCGGCCGCCCTCGACGTTGTCCAGGTCGACGTACTCCAGGCCGAAGTCCTCGATCTCGCCGGCGACCATCGGCCGCCCGACGAACACGCTCGGCAGCCGGAGCTCGGCGAGGGCACGGTCGAGGTCGTCGTCCGAGTGGTGCGAGACGACGATCGCCCCGTCCACGTGCCCGTTGCGCAGGTAGCGCACGGTGCGCTTGCCCTGGCCGGGCCGGACGATGACGAGGACGACCTGGATGTCGGTGTCCGCGAGCGACGCGGAGACGCCCGACAGCACGCCGGCGAAGAACGGGTCCGACAGCACCCGCTCGTCGGGCTCCGGGATCACGACGGCGATGGAGTCCGTGCGGCGCGTGACGAGCGAGCGGGCGGCCCGGTTGGGCGTGTACGCGAGCTCGGCGACGGCGCGCTCGACCGAGGCCAGTGCCTCCGGGGAGACGCGGTGGCCGCCGTTGATGGCACGCGAGGCGGTCGATCGCGAGACACCCGCGCGCGCGGCCACCTCTTCGAGGGTGGACACGGCCGGGCCTGTGGACAGGCCGACTCGGGGCTGGCGCCTGGGCACGCTGGTCCTCCTAACGGGCGATCGGGATCACTGTCGACGGCGGGTGCCGACCCCCGGACAGGGTCGGCACCCGCCGTCGCACGGCTCAGCCCTTGACGGCCCCTTGCATGATGCCCGAGACCAGCTGACGTCCCGCGACGATGAACAGCACGAGGAGCGGCAGCACGGAGACGAATACTCCCGCCATAACCTGGGAGTAGTCCGCGTAGTAGTGCGCCTGGAGCATCTTGAGCGCGACCGGCAGCGTCGTCTTGCCCGGCACCGCGCCGAGGACGACGAGCGGCCAGAAGTAGTTCGTCCAGTTCGCGACGAACGTGAACAGCCCGAGCATGGTCGCGGCGGGACGGGCGGCGGGCAGCGCCACCGACCAGAAGGTGCGGATCATCGACGCGCCGTCGACGCGGGCGGCCTCGATGAGCTCGTAGGGCAGGGCGCCCTCGAGGTACTGCGTCATCCAGAACACGCCGAACGCCGTGACGAGGGCGGGCAGGATGACCGCCGGCAGCTTGCCGATGAGGTGGAGCTGCTTCATCACGAGGAACAGCGGCACGACGCCCAGCTGCGTGGGGATCGCCGTCGTCGCGATGACGAAGACCAGCAGCGGCCCGCGACCCCGGAACCGGAGCTTGGCGAACGAGTACCCCGCGAGCGTCGAGAACAGCACCACCGAGACCGCGGTCACGACGGAGACGACGAACGAGTTGCGCAGCGCCGCCCAGAACCCGATGTCCGACGTGACGACCTTCAGCATGTTCTCCCAGAGGTGGGAGCCGGGGATCAACGACGGGATGGGGTGACGGGCGACGTCCTCCTTCGTCGACGACGCGATGAGGAAGGAGTAGTAGAGCGGGTAGACCGCCACGAGCAGGACGACGGTCAGGATCGAGTAGGTCAGCCAGCGGGGGCGTCGGTTGGCTCCCGCGCCCTTCTGGCCGCTTCGACGGGCGGCCGCGCGGGCGGCGCCGGCGCCGGCGGACTGCCGGATGACGGGAACGGACGGGGCGCTCATGCCGCCACCTTCTTCCGACGCCGGCCGCGCCTGCCGGATACTCCGCCTTCGGAGGCGATCCGCTGGGTGAGGCCGTAGTTGACCAGGCTGATGATGAGGATGATGAGGAACAGCAGCCAGGCGACGGCCGCGGAGCGGCCGAGGTTGTTCTGGCTGCCCCAGCCGAGCTGGTAGAGGTACATCGTCACCGTGACGAACTGGCCGTCGGCGCCGCCCGCGGTGAGCGCGCCGTTCTGCTGGTCGAACATCGTCGGCTCGTCGAAGATCTGCAGGCCGCCGATGGTCGACGTGATGATGACGAAGATCAGGGTGGGGCGGATCATCGGGATGGTCACCGAGAAGAACTGCCGCACGCGCGAGGCGCCGTCGATGATCGCGGCCTCGAACACGTCGTTCGGGATCGCCTGCATGGCGGCGAGGACGACGAGGGTGTTGTAGCCGAGCCAGCGGTAGTTGACCATCGTCGCGATGGCCAGGTGGGCGGGCAGCACCTGCGCGTGCCAGGCGACCGGGTTCATCCCGATCTTGGTGAGCAGCGCGTTCACCATGCCGGACTGGTCGGCGAACATCTGGCCGAAGATCAGGCCGACGGCGACGGGGGCGACCACGTAAGGGACGAGCACGCCCATCCGCCAGAAGGTCCTGGCCCGCAGGTTCGCGTGGAGCACGGCGGCGATGACGAGCGCCAGGATGATCTGCGGCACGGACGAGAGCAGGAAGATGCTCACCGTGTTGCGCAGCGCCTTCCAGAAGAACGGCTGGTGCAGCACCGCGACGTAGTTCGCGAAGCCCGCGGAGCCGTGGCGGCCCGTCAGCAGGTTCCACTTGGAGACCGAGACGTAGGCCGTGTACAGGAGCGGGAACAGGCCGGTGATCGCGAACAGGATGAAGAACGGCGAGATGTACAGGTAGGGCGAGGCCTTGACGTCGAAGCGACCCAGCTTCTGACGCAGGCGGCTCGGGCGGCGCCGGCGGTGGTCGCCGACGGGCGGCGAGATCTCCAGCTCGGTAGTGGTGGCCACGGTAGGTCTCCTCGATGCGTGTGCTGCGGACCGCTGGGTGCTCGGTGGGGCCGGGACCCACGCGGGATCCCGGCCCCACCGACCTACGGAATCGTCAGCCGAGCTGGCTCACCGCGGAGAGGAACTTCGTCCACGACGCGTCCGGCGTGTCGGTCTTGTCGACGTCGACTCGCGTCAGCGCCTTGCCGAACTGGTCGTTGATGTCGAAGTAGTGCGAGCCACGGTAGGGCTGGTGGCCGACCGCGGAGAACCGGTTGGAGAAGATCTGGCCGGTCGGCGCGTTGTTGTAGTAGGCGTCGGTCTTGGCCGTCACGGACGGGTCCTTGACCGCGTCGCTCTGGCTCGGGAAGTTGCCGTACTTGACGAAGACGGCCGCGGCCTGCGCCGGAGCGGTCAGCCAGTCGGCGAGCGCCTTGGCGGCGTCGACGTGCGTGCCACCGGCCGGGACGAGCAGGTAGCTGCCGCCCCAGTTGCTGGACCCGCCGGGCAGGACGTCCGCGATGTCCCAGTTCTTCTGGTCGGGGGCGTTGCCGGCGATGATCTGCGTCATCCACGCCGGGCACATGACGGTGGCGAACTTGTCGGAGGCGAAGGCCTTCGTCCAGTCGTCCGTCCACTGCGCGAGGTGCGCGGACTGGTTGGTGTGCGCGGTCAGCATCGTGTAGACCGTCTTGGCCGGCGAGTCGGCCTTGGCGACCGTGATGGAGTCGTCAGCCTTGGACTCGAACGGCTCGGCCTGCTGGTTGTTGGCGACCTGGGCCAGGGCGCCGAGCGAGTCGAACCACGCCGCACCGGTGTTGGCCTTCATGAACTGGTCGCCGACGGAGAAGTACTTGTCCCACGTGGCGCTGGTCCCGCCGAGGAGCTCGGCGACGGCGGCGCGGTCGGTCGGCAGGCCGGCCTTCTGGAACAGGTCCTTGCGGTAGCACAGGCCCTGCGGGCCGGAGTCGGTGCCGAGGCCGATGACCTTGCCCTTGGCGTCGGTCGCCTGGGCGGTCTTCCAGTCGGGCCAGCGGTTCTTGTTGTCCGCGGTCGAGACGTCGGCGAAGAAGTCCGAGGACTTCAGCAGCTCGGGCATCCAGTCCAGGTCGGCGGCGACGATGTCGTCGGTGACGGTGTTCGTCGCGATGGAGTTCTTCACCGCGGCGCGCGCGTCGTCGGACTTGGCGGCCTTGTCGTGGACGATCGTGATGTTCGGGTGGTCCTTCATGTACTGCGTGAAGAGGTCCGCGTACCCGAACTCGTTGAACGTCTGGATCTTGAGCGTGATCTTCTCGGTGCTGGCCGCCGTGGTGGCCGGTGCGCCGGTGGTCGGGCTGGTGGTGTTGCCGCCGGTGCTCGAGCACGCGGTGACGATCATCGCGAGGCCCGAGATCCCGGCCGCGACGGCCCAGATCTTGCGCGTAGTACGCACTGTGACTCCCTTGTCGGTTCGACGGCTTCCTCGCCGTGCCGCTGGTCGCGCCCCCCGTCGGACGGACGAGGCGGCGTTCGACGTGGTCACGTTCCCACCCCTGCGGCACAGCCGGTGCAGGAGCGCTCCCACGCGTTGGCATGAACAGTGGCGGGGGGCGTCCAGGGTGTCAAGTACTGAGGGGTCGGCGAGGCGGGTGGAAGCGATCTCACACGTGCATCGCTGCAGGTCAGAGGCGCGAGTCAAGCGCTGGCTGTTACCGAATCGTTAACGGCGGGAGCGTGTCCACGCCGCCCGGAGGGCCGAGGCGTGGCGCCCGGGCAGGGCCCCTCGGCGCCCGCGCGCGGTGACGTCGGCGGGGCGGGCCGCAGACCGGGTGCGCGGCCGTGCCGACCGGGCCCGCGGGGTTCGTCGTGCCGGTCCGCGCCTACGCTGGGCCCGTGTCGACGCTGAGCAACCTCGCCGAGCGGTACGGCGCGCTCGAACCGGCCGACCTCGAGTGGCTCCACCTCCTCGTCGGCGACTGGCAGGTGATCTCCGACCTCGCATTCGCGGACCTCGTCCTCTGGCTGCCGACGACGGACGGCGACTGGATCGCGGTGGCGCAGGTGCGCCCGTCGACCGCGCCGACCGTGCACTACGACGACGTCGTCGGCTCCCGCGTCCCGGAGGGCCAGCGCGCGCAGCTCGAGCTGGCCCGCAGCTCGCAGCGTGCGCAGCGCTCGCGCGAGCCGCGCTGGTTCGGCGAGTACGCCGTGCGCGAGGAGGCCGTGCCCGTGGTCCGCAAGGAACGGGCCATCGCGGTGCTCGCGCGCCAGACGAACCTCGGCGGGGCGCGGACGCCGAGCCGGCTGGAGATCAACTACGTCGAGTCGGCCGACGACCTGCTCGGCATGGTGGCGCGCGGCGAGTTCCCGCGCCCGGACGCCCCGACCGGGCGCCAGCGGGGCGCGCCGCGCGTCAGCGACGGCCTCATCCGGCTCAACGCCGAGGGCGAGGTGCTGTACGCGTCGCCGAACGCGCTGTCCGGGTTCCACCGCCTCGGTGCGATGGGCGACCTCGTCGGCCGCTCGCTCATCGAGGTGGTGCCCGACCTGCTCGACGGCGAGTCGCCGGTCGACGAGTCGCTGCCGCTGGTGCTCGCCGGCCGGGCGGCGTGGCGGGTGGACGTCGAGACGCACGGCGTCGCGCTGGCGCTGCGGGCGGTGCCGCTGACCGAGGAGGGCGAGCGGATCGGCGCCGTGGTGCTGTGCCGCGACGTCTCCGAGCTGCGCCGGCGCGAGCGGGAGCTGATCACCAAGGACGCGACGATCCGCGAGATCCACCACCGGGTGAAGAACAACCTGCAGACGGTGGCGGCACTGCTGCGGCTGCAGGCCCGGAGGGTGACGAGCGCCGAGGCGCTCGCGGCGCTGGCCGAGGCCGAGCGCCGGGTCGCGACGATCGCGCTGGTGCACGAGACGCTGTCGCAGACCCTCGACGAGTCCGTGGAGTTCGACGACCTCATCGGCCGCAGCCTGCGGCTCGCGGCAGACGTCGCGACTCCGGGGGCGCGGGTCCGCACGCACATGGAGGGGTCGTTCGGCCTCGTCCTGGCCGACGACGCGACGGCGCTCGCGCTGGTGCTGACCGAGCTGGTGACCAACGCGGTCGAGCACGGGTTCGCCGGGCGGGATGCCGGGAGCGTCGACATCGAGGTCGAGCGCGACGGGGACAGCCTCCGTGTCGTCGTCGCGGACGACGGCGTCGGGGTGCCGGACGACCGGGGCGCCGGCAGCGGGCTGGGCACGCAGATCGTCGCCACGCTGGTGCGCAACGAGCTGCGCGGGACCATCGACTGGCGGCCGCGCGAGGGCGGTGGGACCCGCGTGGAGGTGCACTGCCGGCTGCGCGTCAACCGCGACGCCCAGACCGTGGCCTGAGGCGGCCGGACAGCGCGACGCCCGGGCTCACGAGGGAGGAGCCCCGGTGCACCCGGACGTCGTGAGCCGCGGTGGTGAGGTCAGCTGGCGCGGCGCTGGCGCGCGGTGCGGCGCTTGAGGGCGCGGCGCTCGTCCTCGGACAGGCCGCCCCAGACGCCGGCGTCCTGACCGGTCTCGATCGCCCACTTGAGGCAGGTGTCGACGACCTCGCAGCGACGGCACACGGCCTTCGCGTCCTCGATCTGCAGCAGGGCCGGGCCCGTGTTGCCGATGGGGAAGAAGAGCTCGGGGTCCTCGTCCAGACACGCAGCGCGGTGGCGCCAATCCATGGATGTCTCCTTGCGCGCGCAGCCCATCCAACGCCCGGTCGGGGCGCGACGAACCACGGGGGAATGATGGGGGGTTTCGTGCTGCCACCAAGGTTCACATCCGTCTCGGCCTCGGCACAAGGGTTACGAGAACGTTTCGACCTGGTGACCGCAGAGACGTTCGTCACATCCTGTGGGCACTCTGAGCGGCCGACCCCGCGTTCTCGCAGGTGATCCCATCAAATGGCTCGGCGAGGCGCTGACCTGCGGCGTCGGGGCCGCGCGGGGCGCGAAGGGACTTAGGTCCCGACAAGAGGGGATGTTCAGGTGGGTTCCGCGGCGGGTTCAGTGCTTGACCCGGGCCGTCCGGAGGGTGGGACGAGCCACCCTGCTGTGGTACAGGGGCTCTTCCCGCGACCGCCGGGCGGCCGCGTAGGGTCCAGACCGTGACGGGTCGGGTTCCGGTGGCGGTGCTGGTGGCGTGCGCGCTCGTCTGGCTCCAGGCCGCCGTCGCCCTGGCGGCGGCGACCGCCCTCGTCGCCGACCTGTTCAGGGGCGCTCAGATGCCGGGGGCGTCCGCCGCCCTCGCCGTCATCGCGCTCGGCGTCGCCGGGGCGCTCGCGGGCGCCGGCTTCGCGCTGCTGCGCGGTGGCCGTCGCTGGGCGCGCAGCCCCGTGCTGACGGTGCAGCTCCTGGTGGCAGCGCTCGCGGTGGCCGCCTGGACGACCGCTCCCGCGCCGTGGCCCGCCGTGGCGCTGGCGCTCGCCGTCGCCGTGGTCGTCGCGCTGCTCGTCCCGTCGGCCGTCGGGTGGACGGTGCCGGGGCGGGCGACCAAGCAGCCGTGAGCCGACGGCGCCCGTCGGACGTCTCGCCCGGGACCGGCCCGTCGGCCTGACGTCCGCGGGTGGTCACGGGTTCTGCTCGGCGCCGTGCGGGGCCTTCCCGGGGCGCCGCTCGAGGCACGCCACCTGCAGCGGGACCACGTCGCGGCCGAGGCGGAGCGCCCCGCGGCCGGGAGGCTGGCGTCGTGCCTCGGCGAGCCAGGGCCCCTCGGGACCCAGCAGGTCGGCGGCGCCGGGCTCGGTGACGTCCAGCACGAGCAGGCGGGCGGCGCGGCACAGCGTCGGCACCGGGCCGCGGAACGCGCCGACCGCATGAGCGGTGGTGGTCGCCGCGACCAGGTGCAGGGGATCGCGCGCCCCTAGCCGCCCGGCGAGCGCCTCGGCCAGCGCCGGGTCACGGGCCTCGAGCTCGTCGACGTCGTCGACGACCAGGAGCGCGCCCTCGGCGTCCAGGTCGGCGGCGCACCTCGGCCGGACCACCCGCAGGCCCGCGTTCGCGGCCCCGGCCGCGAGCACGTCCAGCGCGGTGGTGCGGCCGGAGCCGCGCGGGCCGACGACGAGGAGCGGGAGCGTCAGGTCCATCCCGACCGGCCCGGCGTCGTCGCCGCCCAGGCCGAGGGCGACGAACGGCGCCGGCCCAGGTGGCAGCGGTCCGCTCACCCGCGTCGGCAGCGTCCGGACGCGGGGCGTGGCGTCGTCGGGCGTGGCACCGTCGGCCCGTGCCGCGGCGTCCTCCGGCCGCCCCGCCGGCGCCAGCGCCACCTGGCAGAGCACGGCCTCGCCGCGCCCGAGGTGGACGGCGCGGCCCGGCCTCCGGCGCTGCCCCGCCAGCTCGAGGGGGACTCCGGCGAGGACGTCGCCGGTCGGGTCGGGTGAGCCCAGCACGAGTCGGTCTGCGAAGGACGGCGAGAGCCGGAGCGTCGCCCCGCCGATCCCGCCCGCGGCGACCACGGCCACCGGCCCGCCGGCGACCGCCCAGAGCCGCTCGAGGCACTCGAGGGCGGCGCCCCGGGCGAGGGGGCCGAGGACGGCGGCGACGGCCGGGAGGTCGTCGACGAGCAGCAGCGGACGGCGACCGGCGGCGGGCCGGCCACCCGACAGCAGCCGGACGAGGCGTGCGACGCGCGCGCCGTCCTCGACGTCCAGCTGCGACGCGACGCCGCGCGGGACGAGGCCGGACGGGAGGCCGACCGCGTGCACGGGGCGTCCCGCCGCGAGCGCGGCCGACGCGACGGCGGCCAGGGTCGTGCTGCGACCGGAGCCCGGTCCGCCGAGCACGAGGAGGTGGCCCGCGTCGGGGTCCCAGCGCACCGGGCCGCGGGACAGCTCGTCGGGCAGGTCCGCGAGGGCGAGCGGCAGGCCCGGCCCCGACGGGACGTCGGACCACTCGACGTGTGGCGGCAGCGGCGGCAGCCACGGCCCGGTGGCGCTGGGCCGGCCCGCGGCCGCCGCCCTGATCGCCCGGACCCATGCCGACGGTCCGTCGTCGGGCCGCGTCGGCGGACCACCGGCGGGCCCTGTCGGCCGACCGCCCTCGGGCCGCGGGTCCGTCGGTTCGGCCGTATCGCGCTCGGGCGCCCGCGCCGGCCGCGCCGGATCGGTGCCGGACGGGCCTGGTGGCGCGACCGGGGTCCAGCCGGGGCCGGCGGACCACGGGGCGGCGAGCCGGACCGGCTGGCGCCGCCGGCCGGGGAGGGCGCGCGCGACGCGCAGCACCTCGGGCCGCCCGGGTCCGCGGGCGAGCAGGGCGAGGCCGGCCCGGTCGAAGCCGGCCGCGTCCGGGATGCCGACGAGGTCGGTGGAGTCGGCCGCGTCGACCACGCGCAGCACGGCCCGCAGCCCGACGTTCGCCCGCAGGTCGGCCGGCACCGCGCCCGCGGGTCGCTGCGTCGCCAGCACCAGGTGGACCCCGAGCGACCGGCCCTGCGCGGCGAGGCGGGCCCACGACGGCAGCAGCTCGGGCAGCTCGTCGGCCAGCGCCCGGAACTCGTCGACGACGACGAGCAGCCGGGGCGGCGTCCCGGGGTCGGCCGGGTCCAGCTCGGCGAGGTCGCGCGCCGCGCGTGCGGCGAGGATCCGCTCGCGGCGGCGGAGCTCGGCGGCCAGCCCGCGCAGGGTGCGGCGGGCGGCGGCGGCGTCGAGGTCGGAGAGGTGGCCGACGACGTGCGGCAGGCCCGCCAGCGCGGGCGGCAGCCCGGTGGCGCCCTTGAAGTCGACGAGGAGCACGGCGAGGCGGTCGGGCGGCTGGGCGAGGGCGAGCCCGAGGGTGATCGTCGCCAGCAGCTCCGACTTGCCGGACCCGGTGGTGCCGGCGACGAGCGCATGGGGACCGTCCCGCACCAGGTCCACGACGACGGGCGACCCGTCGGCGGCACGGCCGACGGGGACGGTCAGCGCGGGCCGGCCCCACCGGAGCGCGATCGCGCCGGCCTCCGGCGGCGGCACACCCGGTAGGTCGCCGAGCAGGACGTCCCCCGAGCTCGCGGGGTGCGGGTGCGAACGGCCGGCGAGGCCGCGGGCGACGGCCTCGGCGACACCGGGGGAGACGCCGACGAAGGGCAGCGCGCGGGTGCGATCGCCCTCGGTCAGCCGCGCCGTGCGCCCGCCGACCTCGAGGACGGTCGTGCACCAGGGCGGCGGTCGGCCGCCGACGAGGCGCAGCACGCGACCCGGACCGTCGACGCGACCGGGCGGGCGCTCGTCGTCCACGACCACCAGCCGCCGACGGATCCGCCCGCCGTCACCGGTTGCTCCATGCCCGGTCAGGGGCCGCCCGGTGGGCCCGTCGCGACCGCTCACCCCCGAGCAGGTGACCGTGCCGTCGAACCACCTGAGCCATGACCAGTCGCCCGGTCGGCCGGTCCGCAGCTCCACGGCGGCGGCGGGATCGGCGGCCAGCAGGTCGAGCAGGAGCCCGCGGGCGGCGGCGAGCGCGGCGGGGCGCGGCCCCGCGACCGTCAGCTCGCCCTCCCACACGGCGGACAGGACGCCGCTGCGGCCCGCGGGGCCCGGCGGGCGCTCGGGCGGCGCGTGCCCGGCGAGCGCGTCGGCGGTCCCGTCACGAGAACGCAGGGCGGCACCGGTCGGGTCGGCCGCCAGGGCGACCCGCAGCGCCGCCAGGTCGAGGGGCGGCTCGGGCTCGGGCCCCGGCCGGGGACCGGGAGGCGCCGGGCGCTGGCCGACGAGGACCAGGGCGCTCAGCGCGCCGAGCAGGAGCACGGGCTGGTGCATGGTCGCGGCCAGGGCCGCCGAGGTCGTGGCGCCCGCGGCGGCGGGCGCGAGGCGCAGCCAGCGTGCGGGGTCGTGACGCCGGGCAGCGGGCGGCGCGTCGCGGAGGCGCAGGGCGAGCGTGCTCGAGCCCGCCTGCAGCCGGTCGCCCACGCGCCACGACGTCCAGCGCCAGCGGGCGATGCGCCGGGCGCGGCCGCGCGCGGGCACGAGGTACGCCGGGCTCGTCGTGCCCCGGACGAGGACGAGCGCGACGCGCGGACGCCGCCGGGGCCGCCCCGAGCCCGCGACCCCGACGGGCGACGGGTGCGGGCGGGCCCGCCGCGGGCGCCACGGTCGCGGCAGGCGCGGCGGGCGGAGGAGGACGAGCCACGGCTCGTCGTCGGTCACCGGGAGCTCCCCGCGAGGGCCGAGCGTCGTCGGCCCCTCCGCGACCAGGAGCGCGCCCGTGCCCGGACCCGCGACGACCGCCAGGTGCCACGGCGCCCGGGCCGCGCGGACGGCGTCGGGCGTCGCCCCGGGACCCGGACGCACGGTCGCACCGTGGCGCAGGGGGGCGACGCCTGCGGGATGGTCGTCGTCCAGCCCGACGCCGTCGGCGGTGAACGGCCGCGAGAGCCACGAGGGGTCGCCGGTGAGCCGCGCCAGCGCGCCGCGCAGCCGGCGGACGGGCAGGCCGTCGTCGACCTCGACGTCGGCCGCGCCGGCGGGGGACAGGGCCGTCAGGCGCACCCGCCGAGACTGGCGCCGGCGCCGGGCGCCGGAGCGCCGGGCGGGCGACCCTGGGGACATCCCTCCACGTCCCCAGGGCCGCCCGTCGGCTCACTCCTCGGCGAGCGCCGCCACCGGAGGAGTCCGCGCCGCCGAGCGCGCCGGCACGACCGAGGCGAGCAGCCCCGCGCCGAGCGCGACGACGAGGACGAGCCCGAGGTCCCGCCAGGGCACGGCCGGCACGAAGCCACCGACCTGGCCGAGGACCGTCGCGGCACCCGCCCAGCCGTAGCCCAGGCCGAACGTGATGCCGAGCACCGCGCCCACCCCGGCGATGAGCACGCCCTCGATGGCCAGCGCCCCGCGCAGCCCCGCCCGGGTCAGGCCGATCGCCCGCAGCGTGGCCGACTCGCGCCGGCGTTCGATGACGGACAGGGACAGCGTGTTCGTCACGCCGAGGAGCGCGATGAGCACCGCCACCCCCAGCAGCCCGACGACGACGGTGAGCATGATGCCGATGACGCGGTCGTACTGCGCACGGGACGTGCCGGGGCCGGAGGCCTGCAGCGACGCGGTGCCCAGGGCACCCTGGACGGACCGCAGGGTGGCGACCGGGTCGGCCGTCGGGTCGAGCGCCACGTACAGCGTGTCCGGGATGGCGTCCGGAGCCAGCCGCGCCAGGGTCGCCGGGGTGACGATGGCCTCGGTCAGCCCGGTGGGCGTGGCCTGGTCGAGCGCGACCGCCTCGCCGACGGGGGTGCCGGAGGCGTCCACCCGGCGCAGCTCGGCCCGGCCGGGAGCGGCGGCCAGCCAGGAGGGCAGCAGCACGCTGCCGTCCGTGAGGGACGCGGCCGCCCGCGGGTCCCGCAGCACGTTCGCCGCGTCCTGCGGCGACAAGGCCCGCACGGTCACCGGGGTGGCCTGGCCCTTCGCGTCCGTCACGGTCAGCGTCGCCGAGGGCAGGCTGGCGACGTGGCGGACCCCCGCGATCGCGGCGATCCTCGTGGCCAGCCCGGCGGGCAGGCCCGACGCGTCGCTCCCCGAGGGGGTGACCTCGATGTCGACGGGGAAGTGGCCGTCCAGCGTCCGGTCGAGCGAGGTCCGCGCGCTCGCGGCGCCCGTGCTCATCATGACGACGAGCGTCACGCCGATGAGCAGCGCGGTGCTCGTCGCCGCGGTGCGGCGCGGGTTGCGCACGGTGTTGGCGGCGGCGAGCCGCGGCACGGGACCGAGCCGGCCGAGGCCGCGCTCCAGCGCGCCCAGCACGGGCGGCACCCAGAACACGGCGGACAGCAGGAGCCCGACGAAGGACACGGTGCCGCCGAGCACGCCGATGCCGAGCGCCGCCAGCGGGCTGCCCTTCGTCCCGAGCCCCAGCGCCACGGCGCCGCCCAGCACGAGCAGGCCCAGAACGACCAGGACGAGGGCAACGGCGAGCCGCACCCGTCCGGCCCCGGCCCCCGCGCGGGGTGCGTCGATCGGCCGGAGCGCCTCGATGGCAGTGACGTGCGTGGCGGCGCGGGCCGGGACGAGGGAAGCCAGCACGGTGACGAGCGTGCCGACGACCAGCGGCACGAGGACCACCTGCCACGTCACGTCGACGGCGGCCGGCAGCGGCGCCGTCACGGAGGTGTGGTGCAGCACCGCGAGGGTCGCCTGCGCGAGCGCGGTGCCCGCCAGGATGCCCGCGGCGGAGGAGGCCAGCCCCAGCAGGGTCGCCTCGAGGATCACGGACGCCCGCAGCTGTGCGCGCCGTGCGCCCACCGCCCGCAGCAGCGCGAGCGTGCGGGTGCGCTGCGCGACGAGCACCTGGAACGTGTTGGCGATGACGAGCGCGGCGACGAGCATCGCGACGGCCGCGAAGCCCAGCACCACCGTGACCAGGGCCTGGTCGCCGCCCCTGCCGAGCCGCTGCATCTGCTCCGCGGCCGCGTCGGCCCGGGTCAGGACGTGCGCCGCGGGCAGCGCGGCCGCCAGCTCGTCACGGAGCGCGGTGGGCGCCGTCCCGGCCGACGCGGCGACCACGATCTCGTTGGTCCCCTCGGCGAGCAGCGAGCCGCCCGAGCGCCAGCGTCCGACGTCCTCCGGCAGTGCGAGCGCGGCGCCGCCCCCCGACGCCCACGCGCCGTGCGGGTCGTCGACGAACCCGACGAGCGTCATCGTCTCGGTGCTCTCCCCGGCGGTCGGCCTCGCCGGCTTGCCCGTCCCACCCGTGGCCGCAGCCCCGTCGTTGGCGGTCGCGGCACTCGCGCCGGCCGAGGCGCTCACCGTGGGCGTCGTGCCCGCCGGCGGCGCCTGCCACACGGCGGTCAGCGTGCCGCCGAGCGTGACGCCGAAGTCCTCGGCGACCTTGCGGGGCAGGGCGATCTCACCGGCCTTCGTCGGCATGCGGCCCTCCTGCACGCGCAGCGCCGTCAGCCGCTCGTCGGACACGGTCGGGGCCACCAGCTGCCAGCGGTCCTGAGTGGCCGTGCGCAGCTCGACCCCGCCGCCGGTGAGGATGTCCGCGGCGGCGACGCCGGGCGCCGACCGGATGGTGGCGAGGTCGGCGTCCGAGAGCGTGCCGCCGACGACCACGTCGGCCTGCCCGTACCGCGCGGTGACCGCGTCGCGCGCGGTGCGGCTCATGACGTCGCCGGCGAGCAGGGTCGCGGCGACGAACGCGGTGCCGATGGTGATCGCCAGGCCGGCCGCCACGAGCCGCCCGACGCTGCGGCGCATCTGGGCCAGGGTGAGCCGGAACATCAGACCCCCTCGAGCTGGCGCAGGGCGTCGAGGCCGGCGAGCACCGACTCGGGCGTGGGGTCGGCGATGTCACCGGCGATCCGCCCGTCCGCGAGCAGCACCACGCGGTCGGCGTACGCGGCGGCCGTCGGGTCGTGGGTGACCATGATGACGGTCTGCCCGAGCTCGCGGACCGACCGGCGGAGGAACGACAGCACCTGCGCCCCGGCCCGCGAGTCGAGGTTGCCGGTGGGCTCGTCGGCGAACACCACGTCGGGCTTCGTCACCAGGGCGCGGGCGATCGCCACCCGCTGCTGCTGGCCGCCGGACAGCTCGCTCGGCCGGTGGTCGAGCCGGTCGCCGAGGCTCAGCGTCGCGACGAGCTGGCCCAGCCACGCCTCGTCGGGCCGGGCGCCGGCCAGGTCGAGCGGCAGCAGCACGTTCTGCTGCGCCGTGAACATCGGCAGCAGGTTGAAGCTCTGGAAGACGAAGCCGACGCGGTCCCGGCGCAGCCGGGTGAGGGCGTCGTCGTCCAGCCCGCTCAGCACGGTCTCGCCCAGCCGCACGGTGCCGCTCGTGGCGGCGTCGAGGCCGGCGAGCAGGTGCATCAGCGTCGACTTGCCGGACCCGGAAGGCCCCATGATCGCGGTGAACGCACCCGCGGCGAAGTCGACGTCGACGCCGTCGAGGGCGTGCACCTCGGCCGCACCGCGGCCGTAGACCTTCGTCAGGCCGCGGGCCGACGAGGCGATGGTGGGACTCATGGGGGTTTCCTCCGGTGATCGGGTGACGGGCTCACGCTAGGAGCCGCATCGCGGTCGCCGCGTCGCCCCCCGGTCGCTCGTCGTGCCCCCCGGGGTCAGACCCAGGTCGCACCCCGACCGTCATTTTCCTGAACCTTCCGTCGCGATCCACGACGAGAAGTTCAGGAAAGTGAAGGCGCGGGGGGGAGGGGCGGGGCGGGGGGCGGGGCGGGGGGAGAGAGAGTGGGGGTGGGGACGGGTCAGGCGCCGGGGCGGACCAGGCCGGCCTCGTAGGCCGCCACCACCGCCTGGACGCGGTCGCGCACGGCGAGCTTGGCGAGGATGCGCCCGACATGGGTCTTGACCGTCGCCTCGGCGACGAACAGGTCCTGCCCGATCTCCGTGTTCGAGCGGCCGCGCGCCATGAGGACGAGGACCTCGCGCTCGCGGTCGGTCAGGTCGTCGATCGCGCGGCGGGCGGGGTCGTCGGCCTCGTTCTCCGGTGCCGGCAGCACCTGGACGAGGTGCTCCAGCAGCCGCCGGGTCGAGGAGGGGGCGATGACGGCGTCGCCGCGGTGCACCGTCCGGATCGCCGCGAGCATCTCCTCGGGCGGCGCGTCCTTGAGCAGGAACCCGGACGCGCCGGCGCGGATCGCGTCCAGCACGTACTCGTCGAGGTCGAACGTCGTGAGGACGACGACCTTCGGCGCGTCCTCGTGGGCGGTGATCTGCGCGGTCGCGGTCAGGCCGTCCATCGTCGGCATCCGGACGTCCATGAGGACCACGTCGACGTGCGGACCGGAGCCGGTGAGCTGGCGGACCGCCTGGGCGCCGTCGCCGGCCTCCAGGACCACCCGCAGGTCTTCCTGCGAGTCGATGACCATGCGGAACCCGGCGCGCACCAGCTGCTGGTCGTCGACCAGCGCGACGTCGATCATGACACTCCTCGGGGGGTGGGGATCTCGGCGCGCACGCGGAAGCCGCCGCCGGGCCGGGGCCCGGCGCTCAGCGTGCCGCCGAACATCGCGGTGCGCTCGCGCATGCCGACCAGCCCCTGGCCGGCACCGTCGCTGTCGGCAGCGGCGCCACGGCCGTCGTCGGCCACCTCGAGCACCACCGCCTCCGGCCGCCAGGCCAGCAGCACGGTGACGTTCGGGTCGGGGCCGGCGTGCTTGAGCACGTTCGTCAGGGACTCCTGGGCGATGCGGAACACGGTGAGGCCCGCGCCCGGCGGCAGGTTGCGCGGCGTGCCGACGCGCGCCAGCGAGACGCGCATCCCGGCGCCCCGCAGCTGGGCGACGAGGTCCTCGAGGTCGCCCTCCGCCGGCTGCGGGGCCACGGCGACCGAGCCGGTGCCGGGCGTCGCCGTGATGATGCCGGGCGCCTCGTCGTGCGGCCCGTCGGTGCGCAGCACGCCGAGCAGCCGCCGCATGTCCGTCAGCGCCGCCCGGCCGATCTCGCCGATGGTCTCCAGCGCGTGGGTGGGCGCCTGCGGGTTCGCCGCGGCCGCGTACCGGCCGCCGTCGGCCTGGGCGATGATCACCGACAGCGAGTGGGCGACGATGTCGTGCATCTCGCGCGCGATGCGGGCGCGCTCGGCGGACGTGGCGAGCTGGGCCTGCCGGTCGCGATCCACCTCGGCCTGCCGCGCGCGGTCGACGAGGGCCTCGAGGCGCAGCATGCGGCCGCGGCGTGCCAGCGCGAAGGCCCACACGGCCAGCACCATGAGGAACGCGAACGTCCCGGCGGCGAACGGCGTGAGGACGTCGTTCGACCGTTGCAGCAGCAGCACGGTGACCAGGCCCGACCCGGCGATCGCCCCCCACAGGGCGGTGCGCCGTGCCCACAGCGGGCTGTGCACGGTCGCCGAGTACAGCGCGACGAGCACGAGGAAGTCCAGCGGCAGCACCACCGGCGTGAGGAAGAGCATCTGGGCAAGCACGACGCCGTAGACGACGCCCGCCGACGGGGCGGGTGCCACGCGGCGCCACGCGAGGGGGACCGCCACGGCGGTGCACAGGGCCAGGCCGGCGGCGAACGAGCCGAAGGCGTAGCGGGTGATGGGCAGGCCCGACGCGTTGGGCACGCGGACGAGGCTGCCGTTGACCACGACGGACCCGGGCAGGACGACGAGCAGGAGCACGCCGGCGAAGACGCAGTCGACCGCGAAGCGATGCTCGTCCTCCCACGCGAGGAGCCGCTCCCACCGGGACATGCCTGCAGGGTATTGGCGCGGGCGGGGTGGGTGGATGGTCCGGCGGGCGGACGTGGCGCGCCGCACCGTCCGTCCGCGGTCGCACGACGAGCGGGCGGCGTCCCGTCGGTCGTCGTGGACGTGCGTGCCAGTAGCGGGGAACACCACCGCGTGACCTAGCATGGGGCAATGACCCAGGTGCTGCTGGCCGAGGACGATCCAGCGATTGCCGAACCTTTGGCCCGGGCGCTCGGGCGTGAAGGTTACGACGTGCACGTGCAAGGAACTGGTCAAGGCGCCATCGACGGCGCGCCGGGCGCGGACCTCATCGTCCTCGACCTGGGCCTGCCCGACATGGACGGCCTGGACGTCGCGCGCTCCATCCGCTCCGCCGGCCTGTCCACGCCGGTCCTCGTCCTCACCGCGCGCGCGGAGGAGGTCGACCTCGTCGTCGGCCTCGACGCGGGCGCCGACGACTACGTCACCAAGCCCTTCCGCCTCGCCGAGCTGCTCGCCCGGGTCCGCGCGCTGCTGCGTCGCAGCGGCAGCGAGCCGCTGGAGGAGGACGAGCTGCGGGCGCAGGACGTCCGCGTCGACGCGGCCTCGCGACGGGCGTTCCAGGGCGAGCGCGAGCTGCACCTGACCGCCAAGGAGTTCGACCTCCTGCGCGTGCTCGTCCAGGCCAACGGCGCCGTGGTGGGCCGCGACCAGCTGATGCGCGACGTGTGGGGCTCCGACCCCACCGGCTCGACGAAGACGCTGGACATGCACGTGTCGTGGCTGCGCCGCAAGCTCGGCGACGACGCCAACGCCCCGCGCTACATCACCACGGTGCGCGGGATGGGCTTCCGGTTCGAGACCGAGGCCGGTGTCCCGGTGGCCGAGCGGGTCTAGCTCGTGCGCCGCCGCGTCCTGCAGGCGACCATCGCGGCGGTGGCGGTCGCCGTCATCCTCCTCGGCGTGCCCCTGGGCTTCCTCGGGGCGCAGATGGTCCGCCAGGCCGACATGCGCAGCCTCGACACGCGCGCCGGCCGCGCCGCCAGCGCCATCGACCTGCGCGTGCAGCTCGGCGCACAGCTCACCGACCGGTCCATCGAGGGCTACGTCGGCTCGAGCGGCGAGATCCAGGCCACCGTCGTCGTGCGCACGCCCGACGACCGGGTGCTGCGCGCCGGGCCCAACCCGACGGGCCGGCTCGTCTCGGTGGAGAAGACGGGGAGCTCGGGCGCCCAGGTGATCCTCTACGCCTCGTGGTGGGACCTGCTGTGGCGGTCGATGCGGATCGTGCTCCTCGTCATCGGGGCCGCCCTCGTCGCGTTCGGTGCCGGCATCGCCACCGCCATCTGGCAGGCCAACCGGCTGGCCCGGCCGCTGGTGTACCTCGCTGCGTCCGCCGAGCAGCTCGGCACCGGGCAGGTGCGGCCGTCGCTGGAGCCGTCCGGGGTAGAGGAGATCGACCTGGTCGCCTCCGAGCTGTCCCGGTCCGCCGACCGGATGGCCGGCCGCCTGGCCGCCGAGCGGCAGTTCGCCTCCGACGCCTCCCACCAGCTGCGCACGCCGCTGACCGCGCTGACGATGCGGCTGGAGGAGATCGCGGCGATCGCCACCGAGGACGAGGTGCGCGAGGAGGCGCGCATCAGCCTCGAGCAGGTGGAGCGGCTGGTGCGCGTCGTCGACGACCTGCTCGCCGCGTCGCGCCGCGCGCAGGGCGGGACCACGGAGGCGGTGTCGCTGGCCGACGTGGTGCACCAGCAGGAGGAGGAGTGGGTGCCGACGTTCGCGCGCGCCGGGCGCTCGCTGGTCGTCGACATCGATCCCGCGACCCAGGTGCTCGCCACGCCCGGGGCGCTCGCGCAGGTGCTGGCCACCCTCATCGAGAACTCGCTCAAGCACGGCGCGGGCACGACGACGGTGCGCTCCCGCTCGTCGGGGGTGTCCGGTGGCGTCGTGGTGGAGGTCGGCGACGAGGGCGGCGGGGTGCCCGACGATCTGGCGGGCCGGATCTTCGAGCGCGGCACGACGTCCGGCAAGGGGACCGGCCTCGGCCTCTCGCTCGCGCGCGACCTCGCGGCGGCGGACGGCGGCCGGCTCGAGCTCGCGCAGCGCCGGCCGGCGGTGTTCGCGCTGTTCCTCGCCGGCGTGCCGGCGTCGCTGCGGCGCGAGGTGGTGCTGCCCCGCGGCGCGGTGGTGGCCACGCGCGGCGGGCACAGCCGCCGGCGCTGAGGGTCGCCCGTCGCAGCCCCCACCCCCCTCGGCTTCATTTTCCTGAAGTTGTCGTCGTGATTCGCGACAAGAAGCTCACGAAAGCGGACGCGGCGAGGCGTCCACAGGCCGGTCGGGACATCCGGCGGGCCACCGTGGGGCACATCGGATGACGACACCGCCCTCCGGGCGGCGACCGTGGCCGCATGGGTGGCAGCACACCGGTGCGCGGGCGCGACCGGGACTGGGTTCCGTCCGTGGCATGGCGGCAGGCCGGCGTCTTCACCCGCCGGCAGGCGATCCAGTGTGGTGCCACCGCCGGCCAGGTGCGGTGGCGCGTCGAGCGGGGGATCTGGGTGCCGGTCGCCGGCTTCGTGCTGCGTGCCGCGGCGCAGGCACCGAGTGACCATGCCGAGATGTTCGCCGCGCATCTCACGTGGCCCGGCTGCGTCGTCGCGCTCGGTACGGCGGCGCGCGTTCACCGTCTCCCGGTCGCGGCCGACGAGAAGATCCATGTCGTCGTGCCCTCTGGGCGGCCATCGCGCGGCCGACTGACGCCGCACCAGTTCCGGCTCGATGACGACGACGTGGTCGACGTCATGGGTGTGCGCGTCACCGGTTTCCGGCGGACGGTCTTCGACTGCCTCGGGCGCCTGCCGGAGCAGCAGGCCCTTGACCTGCTCGCGTGGGTCGCATCGCGACGCCTCGTCGAGCACGACGAGCTCACCTCCTGGGTCGCCGAGCACCCCGGCAGGTGGGGGAATCCGTCCCGGCGGCGGCTCGCGCGGCGACTGGCCGAAGGTGCCATGAACCCGGCGGAGGACCTCCTGCACGCCATCCTCCGGCGCGCGGGGATCACGGGGTGGTCGGCGGGAGAGCCGCTGCACGAGCACGTCGGTGTGTGGGCGGTGGCGGACGTGTACTTCGCCGACGTGCGCCTGGTCATCGAGGTCGACGGGCAGCGTGCTCACGGCGATGAGCGCTTCCAGGGCGACCGGACCCGCCAGAACCTCCTCGTCACGGCCGGCTGCACCGTGCTCCGCTACACCTGGGCCGACCTCACGCAGCGTCCCGACCAGGTCGCGGCGCAGGTCCGTGCCGCCGTGGCGTCCCTCCGCGCGACGGCACTTTCCTGAAGAAGTGGCGGTGAATCACGACCGCAACGTCAGGAAAATGAAGAAGCGGGGGGTGGTGGCGGGGCGGAGCCCGCGGAACGGGAGAGTGGGCCGACGAGTGTGCGTCAGAGCTGCGTCGCCGCGATGACGGCGACCTCGTCGGCCCCCGAGGCCGTCTTCGGGGCCTTGCCGCCCGTGAAGACCCACAGCTTGTAGCCGACGTAGCGGATCGCGGTGCCGACGACGATGCCGGCGACCTTGGCGGCGTTGAGCGCCAGTGGCGAGGCCAGGTTGAACGTGTAGCGCGTCAGCGCGACGGTCCCGACCGGGACGAGCGCGGCGACGATGTTGATCGCCGCGTAGATGACGAGCTCGCGCCCACGCCGGCCGCTGCTCTTGTCCTTGAACGTCCAGTGCCGGTTCCCGATCCACGACACGAGCGTCGCGGTGGTGACGGAGATGATGTTGGCCGTCGTCGTCTTGTGGGCGAGCACCTGGCCGGGGCCGAACACGAGGAGGTTGAACAGGCCCATGTCGACCACGAAGGAGACGCCGCCGACGACGAGGAAGCGCGCCATCTCCAGCGCCCATGCCCACAGGCCCTTGATGGACAGGCGGCTGTGCGTCGCGGTGCCGTCGACCGGGTCGGCCACGAGGGTCGCAGCGGGCAGCAGCTCGTCGTTCGCGGTCACGTGGCGAGGATAGCGCCGCGGCCCTGGACGCTTCCTGGGAGAGGGGTCCCCTCCCGAGCGGCGGGCGTCCGCCCGACCAGGGAGAATGGAAGCCTCCACGGACCCTCCTCGGGAAGGACACACATGGCTGCCCAGCCTCTCGTCGGGATTCTCATGGGATCGGACTCCGACTGGCCGATCATGCAGGCGGCGGCCGACGCCCTCGCGGAGTTCGACGTGCCGGTCGAGGTGGACGTCATCTCGGCGCACCGCCAGCCGGACAAGGCCCTGGCGTTCGCGCGCTCGGCCGCCGGCCGTGGGCTGCGGGTCATCATCGCCGGCGCCGGTGGGGCCGCCCACCTGCCCGGGGTGCTGGCCGCCGTCACCACGCTGCCGGTCATCGGCGTGCCGGTGCCGCTGGCGCAGCTCGACGGGCTGGACTCGCTTCTCTCGATCGTGCAGATGCCGGCGGGCGTGCCGGTGGCGACGGTCGGCGTGGGCGCCGCGCGCAACGCGGGCCTGCTCGCGGTGCGGATGCTCGGTGCGGGGTCCGACGAGGTGGGCCAGCGGCTCGCGCCGGCCCTGGTGGCGTTCGCGCAGAACCTCACGGCCCAGGCCGACGCGAAGGGGGAGCGGCTGCGGGCGAAGCTCTCGGGGACGCCGACGGGGTTCAGCGCGTAGGCGCGCCGGGCGAGGTCCCGACGGCGAGCGCGATCGCCTGCGCCCGGCTCGCCACGCCCAGCTTGGCGAACAGGGCGTTGACGTGCGTCTTCACCGTTGCCAGGCCGACGAAGAGCTGCCGGGCGATCTCGGGGTTGGTGCGGCCGCGGGCGATCTCGGCGAGCACCTGCGCCTCGCGCGGCGTCAGCACCGGGAAGCGGGCCAGCAGCGCGGCGGCGTCCGTCGGCCGGGCGGCAGCCCGGCCGACGGCGGCGTCGACCAGCCGGGCGCCGACCTGCGGTGCGAGCGTCGTCTGGCCGTGCGCGACCGCGCGCACCGCCGCGGCGACCTCGGCCCGCCCGGCGTCCTTGGTCAGGTAGCCACGGGCGCCGGCCTGGAGTGCCGAGAGGATCGATTCGTCGTCGGCGTACGTGGTGAGCACGAGGACGGCCGTCGTGGGGTGGCGCGCGACGATCCGGGCCGTCGCCGCCGCGCCGTCGAGCCGCGGCATGCGCAGGTCCATGAGGACCACGTCCGGCGACAGGTCGGCGACGAGCGCCACGGCCTCCTCGCCGTCGGCGGCCTGCCCGACGACGACGACGTCGGGCAGCAGGCCGAGCACCGTGACCAGGCCGTCCCGGACGATGGCCTGGTCGTCGGCGACGAGCACGCGGATCGGTCGGTCCATGCCGGTCAGCCCGCGGCGACGCGCGCACGGGCGCGGACGACGAAGCGGCCGTCGTGCTCGCCTGCCGTGGCGGCACCGCCGGGCAGGAGCGCGAAGCGCTCGGCCATGCCCACCAGCCCGTGACCGCCGACCGCTGCCGGTGCGGGCCCGCCACCGCCGACCGCCGCCGGCGCGAGGGGGTTGGAGACGGTCAGCGTGAGCAGCTCGTCGGTGGCGACGAGCGAGGCCTCGACCGGGGTCCCGGGGGCGTGCCGGCGGGCGTTGCTCAGCGCCTCCTGCAGGGCCCGCGCGAACGCCCCGGCCAGCGGCGCCGGGATCGGCGCGGGGGCCCGTGCCAGGTCGAGGCGCGCGGCGACCCGCCCGCCGAGCTCACGGTGCGTCCGGAGCAGCCGCTCGGCGGCGTCCCTCAGGTCCGTCGCCGGCGACGCGGGGAAGGGTCCGCGGGGTTCGTCGTCCCCGCCCGGTTCGCCGCGCCGACCGGGGTTGACCGGCTCGGAGCGCCGGCTGGGGCGGACCGCCTCGCCACGCGCGCCGAGCGGCTCGCTGCGCAGGCCGGCCTGGCCGTCACGCACGGGTTCGCCACAGCCCGCCCCACCATCGCCAACGGGCCCGGCGCGTCCGATGTGATCGCCGAGAACCGGCTCGTCGGGTGCCCGCAGCGCCGCCACGGCCCGCCGGGAGTCCGCCAGCCCCTCGGCGGCGAGCACCCGTGCCTGGGAGACCGTCACGCGCGCTTCGCCGACGCGCCCGGCCTCCAGCAGCGCCTCCGCGGCGTCGAGCTGGATCACCAGGCCGCCGAGGCTGTGGGCCAGGACGTCGTGGATGTCGCTGGCGGCCGCCTGCCGGGCGGCGAGCGCCCCGGCGCGGGCCTCCTGCGCGCGAGCCTCCAGCTGGCGGGCCTCGAGCTCGCGGGTGCGGGCGATCGCGACGCCCGACTGCCGGCGCGTGATGCCGATGAGCATCCACACGGCGACCGCGGCGAGGTACGAGACCGACGGCGAGGCGTGCGTCGCCACGGCGCCGAGCGGCGTCAGGACGGTGGCGATCGCGGCGGCCGTGGCGCCGAGCCACACGGGCGCGCCCTCGTCGGCGATCGCGACGATGATCAGCACGGCCTGCGGCGCCAGGTGGGTGCCGTTCGTCGGGACCACCGAGAACGAGGCGACGGCGACGCCCACCAGGGTCGCGGCGCGACGCACGGCCGTCAGCGCGGGGCGGCGGCCCGGTCGGTCGTCGGGCCGTGGCAGGACCTCGACCATGGCCCAGGCGGCGATCGCGAGGGCGGTGGCCCATGCGACCCACGCGCCGTGCAGCTCGACGGAACGGCCGACGACCACGCCGTAGCCGACGACGGCCATGCCGAGGGCGTGCAGCGCCAGCGGCAGCCGGCGGTCGCGAGGGATCACGGCGCCCATTGTGGGCACGGTGGGCTCAGGCGCTCACGCGCTGCGCCGCGACGCCGAGCCGCTCGAGCCGCAGGACGAGGACCGCCGTGCGGGCGGCGCGGTTGGCGGCCAGGACGAGCAGGATCATGGCCGTGCCGGTGACCGCCCCCGCGCCCAGGCGCGTGGCGGCAACGTCCATGCCGATCCGGACGGCGATGAGGGCGAGCCAGAGGGCGACGCCGGCCCACCCGGTCCGGGTCTCGTACCGCACGGTGCCGGCCCGCGACCGGCCGCCTCGATCCCCGGACTCGTAGGCCGTGATCGCGGCGGGTGCCATCGGGCGGAATCGCGCGATGGTGCCCATGGCGGCGCCGGCGCCCGCCGCGAGCACCAGCTCGAGGGCGAGCACGACGAGGTCGACCGCCGTGAGGACCACGGTCCCGCCCGGCTGCGCGAAGGTGGCGAGGCCGACGGCCCCCGCGATCACGGGCCAGCGCCACAGGCGGGCCGGGTCGACGACCTGCCAGGTGGTCTGCCGGTAGCAGATCCAGGCCACGACGCCGATGCCGAGGAGGAGGTCGGACACGTTCTGGAGCGTGAGGGACATGCCCCCCATGCAACCGGCGGGGTCGTGCCCGGCCCACCACCCTGGGGTGGAGCCCGGGTGGAGACCCGAGGCTCAGCCCGGGATGCCGCCGACCGTCCCCGCGGGGAGCTTGCCGTCACGGACCTGCTGCCAGAAGGCGGGTGCCTTCGCCGGGTCGATGAGCACGGTCGAGCCGACGTTGCCGGGGCGGTAGTCGATGCTCTTGAGCGGCGGAGTGCCCGTGACCCCGCCCGGCCCGTTCGCCGCGCGGAACGCGAGGGCAAGGCTCGCCAGCGTCCGGATGTTCGCCTGGTTGTCCAGCGTCAGCGCGCCCGTGCCGGCGTCGATGAGCTTGACCTGCTCGCTCGGATGCCACACGAGGCTGGCGACGTCCAGCTTGCCGAGGATCGCGCCGACGAGCTGGCGCTGGCGCTTCTCGCGGCCGATGTCGCCCTCGGGATCCGCCTTGCGCATCCGCGAGTAGGCGACGGCCTGGGTGCCGTTGATGTCGTGGCAGCCCGCCGTCCAGACCATGCCGGACTCCGGGTCGTTGGCGTCCCGGTTGTAGCAGACGTTGACGCCGCCGACCGCGTCGACCACGTCCTTGACGCCGCCGAGACCGACCTCGGCGTAGTGGTCGATCTTCAGCCCGGTGAGCTGCTCGACCGTGTGGACGAGGAGCGGCGCGCCACCCCAGGCGAAGGCGGCGTTGAGCTTCGCGGGCCCGTGGCCGTCGATCGTCACGTACGTGTCCCGCGGCAGCGAGATGAGCGACGTCGGGCCGTGCTGCGGCACGTGCAGCAGCAGGATCGTGTCGGTGCGGGCCCCCTGCGTGCCGTCCTGCGGGATCCCGTCCCCGCCGCGGGCGTCCGAGCCCGCGATGAGGTACGTCGTGCCGGGTGTGGCAGCGGCGCTGGAGAGCGCGGCGGTGTGCTGGATCTTCTTGTTCGCCCAGACCGCCAGGCCGACCGGCCAGGCGAGGGCGAGGACCAGCAGCACGACGAGCACCAGCACGGCGAGGCGGACGCGGTGGGTGCGCCGGGGGCCTGCCGCCTCGGCACCCGGTCTCGTCGGGCGCGCGTCGGCCATCGCGGGGGGCAGGCCAGACCCGGATCGGGTGGCAGTGGTCGACCGTCGAGGGACCGCACCGGCGGACGTCGTCGACGAGCCCGGGACCGGACGAGCGGGCGAGCCCGGGAGGACGGGCCGCGACGACGCGAGGGAGTCGACGCGCGTGGCGGCCATGGGCGGATCCGCCCACGGCTCACCGGCACGTGGCGTGGACCGTGGGGCTGAGCCACGCGCGGCCTGCGCGGCCGGCCGCGCGCCCGAGCCCCGCAGCGGTGGGACGGGTTGGGCCGAACCGCCCGGGCGCGCCGTGACTCGAGGTGCGGCGGGTGGGGTTGGCCGGCGGACCGGCGCCGGCGGACTGGCCGGGCCGCGACCGACGACGACGACGGGTTCGTCGTCGTTCCGCTGCGGGCGTCGTGGGGCGCCGGGCGTGAAGCTCGGCGGGTTGGCGCGCTCGTTCGTCATGCGTCCTCCCTGCCCGTGGGGCCGCTGCCGGCCCGTCGATCGTACGGAGGGCCCGCGGGCATCACCTGCCGCAACACGCAGGGGCGGGCGACACCGTCACTTGCAGACGGCGGTGACGTCGGCGGGGGTGAAGGGCTGCTGGCCGGCGACCTTGGTCTGGGCCGGCGTCGGGGTCGCGGTGGCGGTCCCGGCCGGGGCCGTCGTCGCCGTCGCGCCGCCGGACGTGGCCGCGTGGCTCGGGGTGGCGGACGACGACGGGGTGCTCACCGGTGCGTCGGCCCCCGCGATCGGCTTGTCGGCGACCATGTCCGCCCAGACGATCTTGGCGGCCGGCGCCCAGACCAGGCGGTTGGGGTCGCTCGGCGCGGTCAGCACGGGGATGGTCATGAAGGTGATGTCGTTCGCCCGCACCGAGCGCAGGCTGTAGGCGAGCCCGGAGAGCGTGACCAGGTTGAGCCCGCTGTCGACCGTCAACGAGCTGGTGGCGGCGGACAGGAAGCTCGTCACCTTGGCGGGGTTCGCCAGCGTGTTCGCCGACAGCACCTGGTTGGCGATCGCGGCGATGAGCCGCTGCTGGTCGCCGATCCGGTCGAGGTCGCCGCCGTTGCCGATGTTGCCGTGGCGGGCCCGGGCGAACTGGAGCGCCTGCACGCCGTTGAGGGTCTGCTGGCCGGCCTTCAGGTTGAGGCCGGTGTAGACGTCGTGCAGGTCGCGCGGGATGCAGATGTTGACGCCGCCGACCGCGTTGACCATCGCCTGGAACCCGACGAAGTCGACGACGATGAAGTGGTCGATCTTGAGGCCGGTCGTGTTCTGCACCGTACGGCCCGTGCAGGCGGCCGCCGATGCGAGGTCCTTGCCGAGCTGCCAGCCGGTGCCGAAGGCCGAGTTGAACATCGCGTTGTGCTGCGGCCCGCTCTTCTTGCCGTTGGTGGCCTGGCACGACGGGATGTCGACGAGCGAGTCGCGGGGGATCGACACCGCCTCGACCCGGTCCCGGTTGGCGGAGATGTGCAGCACGATCGCCGTGTCGGAGTTGGTGCTCGGATCGGCCCCGCCGATGGCGGCGTTCGCGCCGTTCCGCTGGTCGGAGCCGAGCACGAGGATGTTGATCGGCCGTCCGGCGTTCGGGTCCACCGGGTCGGCCTCCACCGTGGTGCCGTCCGTCGGCGCCGGCTCGCCGAGGAGGCTGCCCACGTCCATCTGGCGGATGTTCGAGTTGAGCCTGGCGCCCAGGGCCGCGAACGCCGAGACGCCGAACAGGAGCACGCCGGTCAGCGAGAGCGCGACGACGCGCAGCGCCCGGCGGGCGACCAGGCGGCGCGCGTGTCGGGGACCGCGCGGGTGCGCGACGGAGGCGTGGCGGACGGGCATGACTCGAGATCCTACGGACGGGGTATGGCCGCGTTCCGGCCGTCGGGGGAGGGGCCGGTGGAGGATCTGTGCAGATCAGCGACCGAGCTGGGCGTACTTCTTCTCGGTGGCGTCCTTCTGCGGGCGCCACCACGCCTCGTTGGCCCGGTACCAGTCGATCGTCGCCGCCAAGCCGTCGCGGAACGTCGTGTACCGGGGCACCCAGCCGAGCTCGTCGCGCAGCTTGGACGCGTCGATCGCGTAGCGCAGGTCGTGCCCTGGGCGGTCGCTCACCAGGTCGTAGGCGTCGGCGGGCTGGCCCATGAGCTCGAGGATGCTCTCGACGACCGTCTTGTTGTCCTGCTCGCCGTCGGCGCCGATGAGGTACGTCTCGCCGAGCCGGCCCTTCTCGAGGATGGCCCACACCGCGGCGTTGTGGTCGTCGACGTGGATCCAGTCCCGGACGTTCTGGCCGGTGCCGTAGAGCTTGGGCCGCACGCCGTCGATGACGTTGGTGATCTGGCGCGGGATGAACTTCTCCACGTGCTGGTACGGGCCGTAGTTGTTGGAGCAGTTCGAGATCGTCGCGCGCACGCCGAAGCTCCGGGCCCAGGCCCGGACGAGCAGGTCGCTGCCGGCCTTCGTCGAGCTGTACGGGGAGCTCGGGTTGTACGGCGTGGTGGGCGTGAACTTCGCCGGGTCGTCGAGCTCGAGGTCGCCGTAGACCTCGTCGGTCGAGATGTGGTGCAAGCGCACGTCGTACCGGCGGACGGCCTCGAGCAGCTGGTACGTGCCGATGAGGTTCGTCCGCACGAACGGCCACGGGTCGTGCAGGGAGTTGTCGTTGTGCGACTCGGCGGCGAAGTGGACCACCGCGTCCACGTTCTTGACGAGGCTGTCGACGATGTCCGGGTCGGCGATGTCGCCCTTGGCGAAGAGGACCTTGCCCTCGACAGGGTCGAGGCTGTGCTCGTCGCCGGCGTACGTCAGCGCGTCGAGGACCGTGACCTGGACGTCCGGGTGCTCGCGGACCGTGTGGTGGACGAAGTTGGACCCGATGAAGCCGGCCCCGCCGGTGACGAGCAAACGCATGCCGATATAGTCGCGCACATTGCGCGGCGGGATCACACCGCGAGGATGGAGCGACGGTCGGTGAGCGGTGAGACTGGCGGGGCGGACGATCTCGTCGAGGCATTCCGGGGTCTCGAGACGTCGCCAGGGGGCGTCGACGACCTGCGACGCACAGTGCTGAACCAGCGGGAGTACATCCTGGGGGTGGAGGCCGAGCTGGCGACTGCACGACGCGAGCGCGCTCGGCTCGAGCAGGAGAACGCGCGGCTTCGGCGTGCGCTCCATCGCGCCAAGCGCCTCCCGTTCGGCTGGATCGACTCGGTCCGACGCTTGATGACGGGTCTGCGCCGTCGGATCGCGATCATCGCCTCGTGAAGGCTCCGCTCGTCTCGATCTTGACGCCGGTCTACGACCCGCCGGTGTCGGCACTGCAGGCCGCGATCGCGTCCGTGCGCTCCCAGACGTTCACCGAGTGGGAGCTGGTTCTCGTCGACGACGCATCCCGGTCGCCCGACGTGCGCGCTGCCCTGGCACGGGCAACCGCGAGTGATCCGCGGATCCGCTCGATCACGCGTGCCACCAACGGCGGCATCGTCGCCGCCTCGAACGATGCGCTGGCAGCAGCGCGCGGCGAGTTCGTCGCGCTGCTCGACCACGACGACCTCCTCACGCGCGACGCGCTGGCGAGCGTGGTTGCCGCCGTTCGCCGGGAGCCGGACACCGACTACCTCTACAGCGACGAGGACAAGGTCGACGCGCAGGGCCACTTCTACGACGCGTTCCACAAGCCCGACTGGTCACCCGAGCGGCTCCGGGGCCAGATGTACACCGCCCATCTGTCCGTGCTGCGGACGGGCCTTGTGCGCGAGGTCGGTGGTTTCGCTGCGGGCTCAGACGGATCACAGGACCACGACCTCGTCCTGCGGGTGACTGAGCGGGCCCGACACATCGTGCACGTGCCCAAGGTGCTCTACCACTGGCGCTCCGTCGCGGGTTCGACAGCAGGTGGCATCGACGCCAAGCCCTACGCCTGGGAAGCGGGCCGCGCCGCGGTGCAGCGCCATCTCGACCGCTGCGCGATCGCCGGCGAGGCACTGCTCGGTCCGGTCCCGGGCACGTATCGCGTCCGCCGGTCTCTGAGTCCCGAGACGTCGGTGAGCGTCGTCGTCCCGACGCGCGGTGGACGGGGGCGCGTCTGGGGCGAAGCACGCTGCTTCGTCGTCGAGATGGTTCGCTCGGTGCTCTCGCACACGGAGCACGAGAACCTGGAGATCGTCGTCGTGTACGACGAGGACACGCCTGCTTCGGTGCTCGGGTCACTTCGCACGGTGGCGGGGAGCCGGCTGACGCTCGTCCCCTTCCGGGAGCCATTCAACTTCAGTGCCAAGTGCAATGTCGGCTTCCTCGCGTCGCAGGGCGACGTGGTCGTCTTCATGAACGACGACATGCAGGTGGTGACCGACAGGTTCATCGAGGAGCTGGTGGCGCCGCTCGCCGAGCCCGGGGTGGGTGCGGCGGGGGCCCGCCTCCTGTTCGCCGACGGGAGTCTTCAGCACGGCGGGCACGTATACGCCGAAGGCGACCTGACGCACGCCGGGTTCCGGGCGGCCGGGGACAGCTACGGGCCTTTCAGCGCCTTTCTCGTCAACCGCGAGTGCTCCGGCCTGACCGCCGCGTGCCTCGCCGTCAGCCGGAGCGTCGTGGACGATGTGGGCGGCTTCTGCGAGGACCTTCCGGGCAACTTCAACGACGTCGACCTGTCGAACAAGATCAGGTTCCGCGGTCTGCGGCTGGTGTGGCTGGCCGACGTCACGGCGTACCACTTCGAGTCGCAGACGCGTGATCCTCAGGTGGAGCCCTGGGAGTACGACTTCATCATGCGACGGTGGGCCAGCCCTCGGCGTGATCCATATCTGCCGGATGAGATTCCCTCGCGACGCCGCTGACCGCAAGCGCCGGCATCGCCGCGCATCTCACTGGGTCTGCATGAGCTGCGCCGTCATGGCGACCGGCCCTCGACTCGTAGCCGCGGAGCGCACCGAGAACTGGCAGGCGTTCGGTACGGCGTGGAGCTCGCGCCCGGTGCTGTCGTAGAGGGACGTCGCCACCGTGTAGTCGCCGTCGCCCAGCGCAAGGTGAGGCAGGTCGAGGACGAAACGGTGGTGCCCGCGCAACGGTTGCAGCTCGATCCCGAGCATGTCGTTGGTCGTCTGGAAGAGAACCGTGCCGATGGGCGTCGTGATGCCGACCCCGAGGGTCCAGTCGCGGACCTCCTCGTCGGCGACGATCTCCATCGCGATCGTCAGCTTCTCGCCCGGGCCGACGACCGGCCGCAACGACTGATCGGCGAGGGTTGTTGCGCCGACTCCGATGAAACGGGCATGAGGCACGTCGTCGGCTTGCTTTTCGCGCTGCCGCTCGAGGTCGGCGCGGCGCGTCTCGTCGAAGTCGGCACGCAGCACGCTGAGGGCATCCTGCGGCTCACCGTCGGCGACGACGCGGCCGTGCTCGAGCACGACGACGCGGTCGCAGAACTCTGCGACCTGGTCCATGCCGTGCGAGACGAGGATGATCGTCCGGCCTTCCTTCTGGAAGGTGCGGATGCGGTCGAGGCACTTGCGCTGGAAGGGCTCGTCGCCCACGGCCAGCACCTCGTCCACGAGCAGGATGTCCGGGTCGACGTGGACGGCGACGGCGAAGGCGAGGCGCACGTACATCCCCGACGAGTAGAACTTCACCTGGGTGTCGATGAAGTCGCCGATGCCGGAGAAGTCGACGATGGCGTCGAAGTTCCGGTCCGTGAACTCCCGTGAGAGGCCGAGGATGGAGGCGTTGAGGTAGACGTTCTCGCGGCCCGTGAGGTCGGGATGGAACCCGGCGCCGAGCTCGAGGAGCGCCGCCAGCCGCCCGCGGAGCAGCACCTCCCCGCTGGTCGGATGGATGATCCCGCCGATGGTCTTGAGCAGCGTGCTCTTGCCGGAGCCGTTGGGACCGACGAGCCCCACGGTGGAGCCGGCCGCGATGGAGAGGCTGACTCCGTCGAGCGCGCGGAACTCCTCCCGGTACCGGCGGGACTGCCTCGGGTTGAGGACGCGCTCCTTGAGCGACTTCTCCTTGTGGATGACGAAGTGCTTCGAGACGTTCCTGACCTCGATGACGTTGGGTGCGGTCGACATCACAGCTCCTGGGCGAAGTTGCCCTGCATCCGGGCAAAGACGCGTTGACTGATCCACAGGATCACCAGGGACGCGGCCAGGGCGGTCCCCAGCCTCGCCCCGAGATCGGCAGGGAAGGGCCGATCGCTTCCCGCGACCCAGAACACCCGCTGGAAGCCGAGAACGATGAGGGTCGCCGGGTTGGCGAGGTACAGCTCCTCGAGCAGGCGACCTCCGGCGCGTGACGCAGCGAGCGCGTTGCCGGCCATCTGCCACGAGTACACGACCGGCGACGCCCAGAACAGGATCATGAGGGCGACCTCGACGAGGTACTGCACGTCACGCAGGTAGACGTTCGTCGCGGACAGGAGCAGCGCCATCGCGGTGGCGAACACGTACAGCAACGCGAGCGAGAGCGGCAGGTACCACCACCGGGAGCCGGTGGGGAACTTCCCGGTGACGGCGGTCGCCGCGACCAGGATCGCCAGCTGGATGGCGAAGTTGATCGAGGCCGAGCCCACCACGCTCAGCGGGAACACCTCCCGCGGCAGGTAGATCTTCTTCACCAGGCCCGAGTTGTTGACGACGGACGACGTGCCGATCGAGATGATCTCGGAGTACAGCGTCCACGCGGTCAGCCCGGAGTAGATGAAGATCGCGAACGACGGGATGTTCTTCTCCGCGCCCATGAACTTGCCCAGCGCGATGTAGTAGATCAGCAGCAGGGCCAGTGGGCGGATGAGGCTCCAGACGAAGCCGAGCGCGCTGTCCTTGTACTTGGCGGTGAACTCGCGGTTCACAAGCAGGCCGAGCAGCTCGCGCCTCGAGGCGATGTCCCGCATGTTGGCGAGGGTGCCGCGGAACAAGGAGTAGGTCGGCTCGGCGGGTCTCAGCGGCTCCTGCGCGAGGCGTTCGGCGCGCTTCTGAGCGGTGGTGGTGCTCATCGATCCCCTCGACTGCGTGCGCGTTGCAGGTCCTGAGCGCGCGAACACTGCGTCGTAGCGTAACGGACCTAGGTCGAGATCCTGGCTGCCCCGGGCAGCACGGGGGGCCTGGCTAGGATCGCTGACGCGCCCGAGTTCCGGGACGAGAGCGGTCTTGGAGGGCGAATGACGGCGTCGCGACGAGCGTCTGACGAGGGGCGCACGGGCGTGGTGTCCGTCGTTCTCGTCAACTACAAGGGCGCCGACGACACGATCGCGTGCCTGCGCTCGTTGACGAGCCTCGACTGGCCCGCTGAGCGCCTCGAGATGGTGGTCGTCGACAACGCGTCGAGCGACGGCAGCGCGGCCCGCATCCGCGACGCGGTCCCCGGCGCCCTGGTGGTCGAGTCGCCGTCCAACACCGGCTTCGCCGGCGGCTGCAACCTCGGCGTGGCGCACGCCACGGGCGAGTACGTCGCCTTCCTCAACAACGACGCGCGAGCGGACCGCTCCTGGCTCACCGCAGCCGTGGCGACGTTGGAGTCCGACGACCGCTGCGGTGCGGTGGCCTGCAAGGTGCTCGACTGGGACGGCAAGCTCGTCGACTACGTCGGCGCCGCGCTCACCTGGTACGGCATGGGCTACAAGCCCCACGCCGAGCGGCCGGACTCGACCGACTTCGACCGGCCGAGGGACGTGCTCTTCGCGACCGGTGCGGCGATGGTGATGCGGGCCGGCGTCTACCGCGAGGTCGGCGGCTTCGACGAGCGGTTCTTCATGTTCTACGAGGACGTCGACCTCGGCTGGCGGCTCAACCTGCTCGGCTGGCGGGTGCGCTACGAGCCTCGCTCGATCGCGTTCCACAAGCACCACGCGACGATGGCCAAGTTCGGCAGCTTCCGCGAGCGCTACCTGCTCGAGCGCAACGCCCTCATGGCGATGTACAAGAACTACGACGACGAGACGTTGACCCACACCCTGCCGGCGGCGCTGATGCTCGCCGTGCGTCGCGCGCTGGCGATGAGCGGCACCGACTCGTCGGTGCTCGACCTCGAGCGGTCGCCGGGCGGCGACGACAAGCTCACGCTCGAGCTTGACAAGACAGCCTTGACCTCGACGTTCGCGATCGATGGGTTCGTCGGCCAGCTCTCGTCCCTGGAGGAGTCGCGTCGCGACATCCAGGCGCGTCGGCGCCGCTCGGACCGCGAGCTCTTCCCGCTCTTTCGCGACGCCTTCGAGCCGGCCTACGGCATGGCCTCCTACGTCAAGGCGCACGACGAGCTCGTCGACGCCTTCGGCATCGCGGAACACCTGACGGGCGGCCAGCGGATCCTCGTCGTCACGGGAGAGCCGCTGCTGGAGAAGATGGCGGGCCCCGCGATCCGCGCGTGGGAGATCGCCAAGGCGCTGGCCGACGAGCACGACGTGTGGCTCGTGTCGACCGGAGGCTGCCGCGTGTCGTCGGACACGTTCCGGGTGTCCTCCGAGTGGGGCGACGGGCTGAGCAAGGCGCTGGAGTGGGCCGACGTCATCGTCTTCCAGGGTCTCTTGCTCGAGGTCGCGCCCTGGCTCGCGGCGACGTCCAAGATCCTCGTCGCGGACCTCTACGACCCGATGCACCTCGAGCAGCTCGAGCAGGCGAAGGACCTGCCCCCGGGGGAGCGGGAGCTGGCGGTCGCCGACGCGACGCGGGTGCTGAACGAGACGATCGCGCGCGCGGACTTCATGCTGTGCGCCTCCGAGAAGCAGCGCGACTTCTGGCTGGGCCAGCTGGCGGGCCAGGGGCGGGTCAACCCCGCGGTGTACGACGAGGACCAGACGCTCGCGTCGCTGCTGGCAGTCGTGCCGTTCGGGGTCAGCGACGAGCCGCCGGTGCAGCGGCGGCACGCGATCCGAGGCGCCGTTCCCGGGATCGGCATGGACGACAAGGTGATCCTGTGGGGTGGCGGCCTCTACAACTGGTTCGACCCCTTGACGCTCGTCCGCGCGGTCGCGGCCCTCGATAGGAAGCACGATGACGTCCGCCTGTTCTTCCTCGGCATGTCGCACCCGAACCCCGGCGTGCCGAAGATGAGGGTTGCCTGGGAGACCCGGCAGCTCGCCGACGAGCTGGGTCTGACCGACCGCGTCGTCTTCTTCAACGAGGGCTGGGTGGCATACGACGAGCGGGCGGACTACCTCCTCGACGCCAACATCGGCGTCTCGACCCACTTCACGCACGTTGAGACGACGTTCAGCTTCCGGACGCGGATGCTCGACTACCTGTGGGCGTCGCTCCCGATCGTGGCGACCGAGGGTGACACGTTCGCGGATCTCATTGCGTCGCGCGGGCTGGGCAGGGTGGTGCCGGCGCGTGATGTCGACGAGTTGGCGGCCGCGCTGGAGGAGATGCTCTACGACCGGGCTGCCGCGCAGGCCGCGCGAGAGAATGTCACCGGCGTCGTCGCGCAGTTCCGTTGGAGCGCTGTGCTCCGACCTCTCGTGGCGTTCAGCCGGTCTCCGCGGCGCGCCGCCGATCTGCCCATCACGAGCGGTTCGCCCATGGCGACGGCCAGGGTGCGGCGACCGGTGCGTCGGCTCGGCCTGGTCGGTTCCGTGCGTCTGGCCGGGGCCTACTTCCGAGTGGGCGGGCTCCGAGAGGTGAGCCGGCGTGTGACGGGCCGGGTGAAGAGGCAACTGTCCGGACGCAGCTGAGGTGGTCAGACGTGGAGGATCTGCCCGATTCTCCGGAGTGCGGTGTTCTTCCAGAGGCCTGAGCGGGCGATGTCCGTGACGCGGGCCAGCTTGCCGCGGTTCTCCAGACCGGCGCACGTGGCCACCGCGGAAAGGTCCCGGGCGGAGAGGCGATCGCCGAACTGCGCGAGGAAGGCCGAGGCTTGGGCCGATGCCGCTCGCATCCGTGCCCGGGTCTCGTTGCCGTCGAGCGCGCGTCCCAGCAGGTAGCGGGCATCTCGCGCATCGACCGCACCGACGGCGTTGCCGCCGTGCTGCCGGTAGAGCAGGGTCGGCGCCTCGACGTACCCGATGCGACCGAAGGCCGCCGCGATGAGCGCCAGCCACCAGTCGTGCATCGCGACCCCGTCGAACGGTTCGCGCACCAGGTCGGCCAGCGCTCGGTTGATCATGACCGTGCACCCGGTGACGGAGTTCTGTACCAGGAGCCGCGCCAGCCGCGTCTCGTGGACGGGCAGCTTCTGGACGTGCGCCATCGAGGGTGATGTGATCCGCAGGGATTGGTCGACGACCGCGGCGTCGGTGTGGACGAGAACAGGCACCCCGGCGCCGACCGAGGCCTCGATCCGCTGCATCTCGGCCAGCGTGAGCGCCACCTTGTCTTCTCGCCAGACGTCGTCGTCGTCGGCGAGCATGACATATCGCCCGGTCGACCCGACGAGCATCTCGAGGAAGTTCTGGCTCGCGGAACCGCTGTTGGACGGCCGTTGGTTCACCACGATGCGGTGGGGGTGGTCCGCAGCGCGGCGCTGCGCGACGGCATAGGTGTCGTCCGCGGAGTTGTCGTCCCGGATTCGCAGCACCCAGTCGTGGCACGTCTGGGCGAGCACCGACTCGATCTGCGCATCGATGTAGGCGCCGCCCTGGTAGGCGGCCATCAGGATCTCGATCGTGGCGGGCGGTGTCACTTCTCGGGTGCCAGCGAACGCTCGAACTCCAGGGCGACTTCCCACCGCGGAAGCAGGCCTCCGGCGACGGCCTCCGCGAGAGACGGGGCAGCCGCGTCCTTGTCGGACAGCAGCGGCGTCAGGGGACCCCCGTCGCGCGCGGTCGTCGGCCACGTGATGCCGAGCGCGGGGTCCAGCGGGTTCACGCCGTGCTCGTGGCCCGGTGCGTAGGGCGCCGAGCACAGGTAGAGCACGGTCGAGCCGTCCTCCAGGGACATGAAGGCGTGCCCCAGCCCCTCCGACAGATAGATGGCGCGCCGGTCGGAGTCATCGAGCAGCACCGAGTCCCACTGACCGAACGTCGGAGAACCGACCCTGATGTCCACGACGACGTCCAGCACGGCGCCACGCGCACACGTGACGTACTTCGCCTGGCTCGGTGGCACGTCGGCGTAGTGCAGACCCCGGACGACGCCCGCCGCGGAGACGGACAGGTTCGCCTGGGCCACCGTCAGTCGGTGTCCGACCGTCTGCGCGAACGGCGCTCCCTGGAAGTACTCGAGGAAGACGCCCCGCGGGTCGGCGAACTGTCGTGGGGTGAACTCCCATGCTCCAGGTAGACGGAGTGCGCGGAACGTCATTCTCGGTCCTCTCCTGTCGGGCGGCGTCGGCCAGCCTAGCGAGGCGGATAGGCTGCCACGTCGGTCAACTGCAGCGGGAGGGCACATGCGCTGGCTCGTCGTCGGGTCCTACGGGATGCTCGGTCAAGACCTCATCGCACGGCTGAGCGCCGAAGGTGAAGTTGTGACGGCCGTCGACCGGGACACGCTCGACATCACCGACCCGGAGGCGGTCCTGGCCGCCGTGCCCGGCCACGACGTCGTGGCGAACTGCGCGGCCTTCACAGCCGTCGATCCCGCGGAGGAGCAGGAGGGCGCCGCGTTCGCGGTGAACGCTGTCGGAGCCGCGAACCTGGCGCGAGCAGCTGGCCGCACCGGTGCGCGGATGCTTCACATCTCCACCGACTACGTGTTCGATGGCGTCGCGTCGTCGCCCTACGCCGAGGACGCCCCGCCGGCACCCCGCTCTGCATACGGCCGCACCAAGGCCGCGGGGGAGTGGGCGGTGCGCGCCATGGCACCCCGGCACCTCATCGTGCGCACGGCATGGCTCTACGGCGCTCATGGCAACAGCTTCCCCAAGACCATCGCCCGTGTGGCCCGCGCGGGTGGGCCCCTCGCCGTCGTCACCGACCAGGTGGGGCAGCCGACCTGGACGGTCGACCTCGCCGACCTTGTCGTGCGACTGGTGCTCGACGGCGCGCCCTCGGGGACGTATCACGGCACCTCCTCGGGCGAGACGTCGTGGTACGAGTTCGCGCGGGCGGTCGTCACCGCCGCGGGGCTCGACGCCGCGATCGTCGGGGAGACCACGAGCACGGCCTTCGTCCGTCCGGCGCCGCGTCCGGCCTACTCGGTCCTCGGCCACGACGCGCTGACGGCGATCGGCGTTGCGCCGATCGGCCCTTGGCGCGAGCGGTGGGATGCCGCGGCGCCGCTCGTCATCGGCGAGGCTCAGCCCGCGGTGTAGCCCGTGCAGGCGAGCTTGGCCGCCGTTCCGGTGGCGGGATCGACGCCGAACAGGCAGACCGTGTGCGCGCCGGCCGGGGTAGCCAGCGGAATCGTGTAGCCGTGCGCCGCGCCGTCGCCGTAGACCGCGTCGACATCGGGCCGCAGGCCGGCGGCAAGGCCGTCGCCCGCCGGCGTGCCGTCGATGGTGAACCGGACGTCGATCGACATGGAGGTGTCGGGGTCGAAGGCCCACCCTGCAACGGTGAGCTGGCCGCCGGAGGCGGTTGCCCAGTCGATGACTCCCGTGGGGGCCCTGTTGGCGGCGTTGGCGGCGACCGTCACGGTCTTGCAGCCGAGGTCGGACTCGACGCCGGCGTTGGCGTCGACGCCGCGCACGCACGCCGTGTGAGTCCCGGGAGGGACGATGAAGGCGAACGTGTACCCGTGCAGGTCACCGTCGCCGTACGTCGCGGCGATGTCCGGCCTGGAGGCTGCGGCGATGATGTTTCCTGCGAGCACGCCATCGACGTACGCCCGGACCTGGATCGGGGCGGTGGTGTCCGGGTCGAGCGCCCAGCCCGTCGCGGTGGCTGTCGTGGTGTTCAGGGTGAGGTTCTCGACCGCGCCCCGGGCGAGGGCCCCCGGATCGGGACCGACGAAGGAGGCGCAGCCGATCTCGGGGTTCACGCCGCCCGTCGCATCGATCGCGTACGCGCAGAGGCGGTGCGGGCCGGGAGTCGTCGGGATCGTGATGCCGTAGCCGTGCAGCGGCCCCATGCCGTAGACGGCAGCGACGTCAGGCCGGGACAGGGCCGCGGTGGTGGCAGTGGTCCACGTGCCGTCGACGTAGAAGTGCACGGCGATCGACGCGGTGGTGTCGGGGTCGAAGGCCCAGCCGGTGACGGTGAGCTGACCTCCCGCCACCGTGGCGCTGTCGACCACGCCGATCGGTTGGCGGTTGACCACGTTCACCATCTGGCAGCCGATCTCAGGGGCGTAGGCGCCGGCGGTGTCGACGGCGTAGACGCACACCCGGTGGGGGCCGCCCGAGGCTGCCGCCGCGATCGAGTAGCCGTGCAGGTCACCGTCGCCGTAGACGGCCGCGACGTCGGGCCGCGAGATGTCGGTCCAGCTGGCGGCGACGTCGCGTCCGTCGACGTAGACGTGCACGACGATCGGCCCGGTGGTGTCAGGGTCGAACGCCCACCCCCGGACGGTCAGCTGACCGCCCGCGACCGTGGCGGAGTCGACCACCCCCAGCGGCGGGCGGTCGACGACCGTGACGGTCCGGCAGCCGATCTCAGGCGCGAAGAGTCCGGCCGAGTCGACCGCGTAGACGCACACCCGGTGGACCCCTGGGGCCGCCGGGGCGAAGATCGAATAGCCGTGCAGGTCGCCCTTCCTGTAGACGGCGGCGACGTCCGGACGGGAGATCGATGTCCAGGCTGCCGCTATGTCCCGGCCGTCGACGTAGACGTGGACGACGATCGGCGCGGTCGTGTCCGGGTCGAAGGCCCAGCCGTTGGCGGTGACACCCTGGTCGCTGGTCCACACCGAGTCCACCACGCCGATCGGCGCGCGCTGGGTCGTCGGACCGAACCAGTCGGTGAAATAGAGGTAGAAGTTGCGGTTCCCGTACGACGCGCACGCGTCGGAGGATGCTCCGTAGCCGGCGGCCAGCGCTGCGGCGTTCGGCTGGTACGGCGTGTAGTCGTAGAGGCCGGCGGTCGCCTGGTTCTGGATCAGCACCTGGGACGACCCGCACCCGGTCGTCGGTGAGTAGGCGATCGTGTTCACGACGCCTGCGCGGTAGCTGTATCGCGTCGGGTTGAGCGCGTAGTTCCGGAACTGCGACGCCGCCGAGTACACCTGGTTGAAGAAGCCGTAGTAGGTGCTGTCGCAAGCGGCCGAGTCCGGGCACCCGTAGCCCATGGCGCTCCGGTAGCGGCTGGCAAACAAGCCGCTGCCGGACGCGGTCACGAGGCCCTGCTCCTTCTGGAGGATGACGATGATCGCCTGCGGGTTGATGCCGCAGCTCTGGGCCACCTTGGCGATGATCGTTGCGGCGCTCTCGCCGGTCGCCCCGGCGTAGCCGCCCGGGCACCGGTCGGTGGCAGATCGCGTCGTGGTGTCCTGCCGGAAGTCCTTGAGGCAGGGAGTGCCGTCGCTACCGGGCTGGCACGTGGCGCCCTTCTGGCTGAGGAACACCTGGATGTCGGACGCCGACATCGTCGTCCAGTCGAAGAACACCGCGTCGCTGACGATGTCGCTGGGGTCGAAGTCAATGGCGTTGGCCGCGGCCTGTGCGGCGGGGACCGGAGCCACGGCGAAGAACGCAACTGACGTCACCACCGACGCGACCGCCGTGATGAGGGCGACTACTGCGCGGCGTGGCCTGGCATGCATCACGGCACCTCGACGGGCTGGGGCGCGGAGCTGCCGCGCGTGTGTGGCGATCCGTAGGAGACATCGGCATGCCAGGTCCCCTTGGAGAGGTCTTTCGCCGGAACGGTGAGGAGTCCGCAGGACGTCGAGCTGGCGTCGGCGTACGCCTGTCCGTCGACCTTCACGGTCGCAGAGCCGAGCGTCACCGTCAGTGTGCAGGTCCCGCCGTCCTCGACCACCGGGACGAACGAGCTGACCTCGATGGCCCGCGTCACGGAGTTCCACTGCGCCGAGGTGACCGTCACGGCAACCTGCGTGCGAGTGTCGCCGGGCGTCGCCGTCGGTGCCTCCACGGTCGGCCTTGGCGCCACGCTCGGCGTGACGACCGGCGACGGGACCGGTGATGCCGCAACCACGGACTGCGTCGGCATGGCCGCGGTGCTCGATCCCCCCGCAGTCGGATCGGTTGCCGCCGGGAGTGCGGCGGTGTGCGACGTGCACCCGGCCAGAAGGACGGCGAGTCCTCCGGCCACGGCGACGGTGCGCAACGTCGTGCGTCGCACGGGACCTCGCAATGCTGCTCTGGGGTGGGCGCTTCACGATAGACGGTGGCGCGTCCCGCCCCGGGGGACACGCCTGAGCGCACGTCGGATCAGGTGAGCCTCGGCGGGCCCGGGAGCGGCCTCGAGAAGATACGGGCCCGAGCGGGCCGAAACGGTACCGTCGGTGTCCGTGCACACACAGATGGCAGCGCCGAGCGGGAGCGTCGATTCCGGGACATCCCCCGACCTGCTCACCGGCGCGCCGCGGCCGTGGTTCCGTCGTGTCGCCGCGGTGGCCGCGGGTGCACTCGCAGGTGGGACCGCCGCGTGGCTCGTCGAGGCCCAGGTGCTGCGTGGGCTGCCGGCCTTGGCCGTCATGGTCGTGGCCGGGCTGGCGGTGCCCACGTCTCGGGAGCTGGCGCGCCGGGTGCTCATCGCGGGCTGCGTGTTCCTGGGGTGGGTCCCCGTCACGTGGTGGTGGCGACTGCCCGTCGGTGGGGTGGGCCATTTCGGGGTGATCCTCGGTGTCGTGATCGGCGTTCTCGTCGGCTGGGTCGTCTGGCGCAGCACGCTCGATCGGGTGCGGCTGCTGTGGCCCCGCCTGCGCGGCACGGATGCCGTGCTGGCCGCGGCCGCCGCGGGGGCACTCTGGATCTACCAGCCCGGCCTTCAGTCCGTGTCGGCGGCGGGAGAGCTCACGCGGTTCTTCGCGGGCTGGGACAACGTGGCCCACTACAACATGACGGAGATGATCCGGCGGTTCGGGGTCATGGTGATCCACGCGCCCACGGGAGCTCTCGGCGAGTGGACCTACGGTCCTTATCCGCAGGGCTTCCACGCCGTGGCGGCCACGGTCATGGAAGGTCTCGCGGGCGTGGGGGCCGCAGACGTCGCCACCGACCTCGTCGCCTACGGGCGCGCGATGACGATCGTCCTCGTCGGTGCCCTGGTCACCGTCGTCGCCGGGATCTGCTCGCTGCCGGCACTTCGTCGCCGTCCGTTGCTCGCCCTGCCCATCGCCACGTTCGCCGTCGTCACCTTCGGGCTGGGCCCCGGAGGGCTCCTGGTGCACGACGGCTTCCCCAACTTCTACCTCGCGGTCGCGATGCTGTGCTGCCTCCCCCTGATCGGCCTTCAGATGAGCAAACCGGGCAGTGTCGGTCTGCTCGTCGCGATGGTGGGGGCAGTCCTTGGCGTCGCCCACAACTGGTCGCTGCTGCTGGTCATGGGTGTGTTCGGGGCCGGCGTCGCCCTCCTGCCCCTGCGGCGTTCTCGATGGCCGCGGTTGTGGTCGGAGTGGGCACGCGCACTGGTGCCCGTCGTCGCGGGTCTCCTGTGGCTCGGCGTCGCCTGGTCGATGCTGCGACAGAACCCGCCGTTGAGCGACATCCTCCAGATCCCGGGTGGCATCACCCAGGTGCCGTTCAGCGTCTTCGTTCTCACCGGAGCCCTCGCCCTGGCCGCGTGCGGCCTCGGGCTGGCGCACCTCCGCAACCCGCGAGGTGCGGCGCATCGCGACGACGTGCTGCGGCTGGGTGCCCTCGGCTGCGTCCCCTTGGTGGGGCTCGTCGTGTCGGGCCTCATCGCGTGGGCACAGATCCGGCAGTCCGGCGACGTGGGGTACTACTTCTGGAAGTTCGCCATCGCGACCCAGATCGTGTCGGCGATCGTGCTGTGCTGCGCCGTGGCCGTCCTGGCGCCGGGGTTCGGGGTTCGACGGGGCTGGTCGACCAGGCGCGTCGGGACGTCGGCCGTCGCCGCCGTCGTGTCGGTGGCGCTGACGGCAGGGGTGGCCCAGGCCTACGGCACCCCGCACAAGTTCCCGAGCTCGATCGGCGGTGTGATCGCCCCCGGTATCTCGGCTCGAGCCGACTTCCTGGCGATCGGTGCTGCACCGCTCCCCGAAGCGGCGACGCTCGTAGCGGCGGCACGTGCCGACGACGGACGTGCCGTTCCCGTGGTCTACGCCGTCCCCTCGTCGTCGCCACGCGTCGCCTGGTTCCTGCTGTCCCAGTGGTACTACGCCCTGACGGGCCGCTGGACCGTGACCGACGACGCTCTGATGCGGACCGTGAAGACGCCCGCCCAGATGACCGACGCCGACTTCGCTGCGCTGGTCAGGGACGCGGTGCTCAACGAGCCCGAGGCGGTCGTCGTGGTCCCGCCGGGCTCGGCGGACGGTGTACGGCGGTTGCTGGAGCCGGATGGGTTGTCGGATCGCGTCCTCTCCTGGTGACCCGCCGCCGGTGATGGTCCCCAGCGGTCGGTATCCTCGCGGGGGTCGGGCGACCGCCGCGGCCATGACGGTGAGGAGCGACGGGTCGATGTCCACTACGCGCCACGAGGTTCTGGCGCTGCCGAGCGCACCTCGAACATGGGCAGTGTGGTACCGCCGATGGACTCGGCCGAGCCGGGTCCCGCTCCTGCGGCAGGTGGCCTACGGGCTGGCCGGCTATGCCGTGATGTTCGCCGGGCTCGTCGCGCTGCGGATCAACGGTTCGTCGATGGGGCTGCTGTACTCGCAGTTCTTCTCCGGCGCGGATCCGCACCTCCTCGCCGGCACCGAACGACCGATCCGCAGCGACGAGTGGCTCGTCGCGAATCCGCTCATCATCTCGCAGGTGAAGCAGGGGCTGCCGCGCATGAGCGAGGTCCTGCCCGGCGGCTTCGACGCGTCGATCGTGTGGGACCTGCCCACTCGCGACTGGTCGGTGCTGCTCCGCCCGCACGAGTGGGGCTTCTTCGTCCTACCGCTGGACTACGCCTACGCGTTCCGGTGGTGGTTGCCCCTGTTCGTCGCGGCTGCGGCCGTGTTCGTCCTGGCCTGCCTGCTCTGGCGTCGGACCATCGCATCGTGGTTGGTGGCCGGTGCCTTCGTGGTCTCGCCGTTCTTCCAGTGGTGGTTCGGCTCGGGGAGCTTCTGGCCGCCGGCGGCCGCCGCGGCTGCCGCCGGCGCGATGGTGGTGCTGCTGCGGGCGCCGCGTCGATGGATGCGGTGGGCGGCGGCAGCGGTTGCGGGGTACCTCGTGGCGGTGGCGGTGATCGCGCTCTACCCGCCCTACCTCATCCCCTGCTTCTACCCGGCGATCGGCTTCTGCGTCGGCTGGTTCGCCACGCGCAGCTCGACCGAGCTGGCGTGGTCGGCGCGCTGGCGGCGCCTGATCCCGCTGGGCGTCGCCGCGGTGGCCGCGGGCGTGGCGGCCGGGGCGTTCCTGCTGACCCACGCGGCGGCAGTCAACGCCGTCACCTCGACGGTGTACCCGGGGCAGCGCCTGACGCCTCCCGGTCGGGCCGACGAGTTCCCCTGGACGCCGATGTACGCGGGCGTCTTCTCGTCGGCGCTCCGCGGGATCGTCACCGGGTTCGCCGCGAACGCCTCGGAGGGGTCGAGCTTCATCTTCTTCGGTCTGTACCTGGTGGCGTCCGCCGGATGGCTGGTGTGGCGCCAGTGGCGACGGCGGCGCGAGATGGACTGGGCGCTCGTCGGCGTGCTCGCTTCCTTCGCGTTGCTGGCCGCCTACACGTATGTGCCCGGCTGGGGTCCGCTGGCCCACCTCCTGCTGCTGGACCGGGTCGAGATGCCCCGGATCGTCATCGGGTACGGGGTCGCCTCGATCATCCTGCTGGTGCTCGTCGTCGGGCGTCTTCGGACCGATCCGCCGGGCCGCATCCCGTGGTGGACCACCGCCGTCGCGGTGCTCCTGGTGGTGGGCAACCACCTGGCCGTGTGGCACCGTGTCCGCACCGCGGCACCGTTGGTCCTGGTCACCGCGCTGTGGTGGATTCCCGCCCTTGTCCTGCTCGCGCTAGCAACGGCGATGTTCTCCCGCGGTCGTGCGACCGTGCCGGCACTGCTGTCCGCCATCGTCGGTCTCGTGGCCGCCGGCTGGGTCAACCCCGTGTACCAGGGGGTCCTCGACCTGCGCTCGACGGACATCGGTCAGGCGATCGAACGGACCGATGCCCAGGCGCCCGGTGCTTGGGTCGCTGTCGGGGGACTGGGGGCGACCTCCGTGCTGCGGGAGACCGGCGTGGAGTCCTACAGCGGGGTCCAGGCGTGGCCCACGGCATCGATGTGGGACGCGCTGGACCCGGACAAGTCCGACCTGACCACGTGGGACCGCTACGCGCACGTCAACTGGGTCGCCGACCTTGGCGCGCCTCCGATCACGCTCGCGCACCTGGATGTCGTCCAGGTGCGCCTGGACTCGTGCGACACCTTCGCCCAGACACACCTGTCCCACGTCCTGTCCGAGGGACCCGCCGCCCAGCCGTGCCTCGCGGAGCGTGCCCGGATCCCGTCGGGCGGTGTCACGTACTACATCTATGACGTCGTGCGTGCGCCCTGACCCGGCGCGAACCGGTCAGGCCGGATCGGAGCTCGACGACGCCTCGCGGGTCGGCCCGGATGCCTCGACGTGGTGCTCGACCTCGAAGCGCAGCAGAGACAGCTCCTCGGCGATCGTGCGCGTCTCCTCCTCGAGACCCGAGACTTCGACGGACAGCTGGATGCACACGAGGAGCAGGACGACGAAGGCCACGGCGAAGACCAGGTTGACCGGCGTCTCGACGCCGACGAGCGCCGCCAGCCAGACCGCAAGCCGAGGGAAGACCCCGAGCACGACGACGGCCAGCGCGAGCACGATCCACACCGCCGCGTACTTCTCGCGCATGCGCCGTCGGCGCATGAGGAGAAAGAGCATCACCAGGACGATGACCGTCAGGGCGAGGGCGAACACGTAGCCGCTCATGCAGTGCCTTCATGGGTGATGGGGGCCGTTGCCGGTCGAGAGAGCGCGATGAGCAGCGCCAGGATGGCGCGACCGAGAAAGACCGCGGCGCGGAACGGTCGGTGCGAGGGGCGGCCGCCTGCTCGCTCGCGCATCGTCACGGCCACCTGGCGAACGCGCAGGCCGGCGCGCGCCGCGACGACCAGCGACTCGACCGTGTCACCGAGGTACTCGGCCGGGTAGTCCGCGGCGAAGAGGGCGATCGCCGCAGGGCCGCACGCCTTGAAGCCGGATGTGGTGTCCGTGAGGCGCGTCCGGGTCACGCGCGACAGGACGGTCGACAGCAGCTTCATCGCCCACTGACGGGGACCGTGCACCTCGTAGTCGCCGGCGCCGGCGAAGCGCGAGCCGATCACGATGTCCGCACCCTCGTCGTCCATCGTGGCGAGAAGGCGACCGATCTGTGCCGGATCGTGCTGACCGTCGGCGTCCACCTGAATCGCGACATCGTGGCCGTGCCGCAGCGCGAACCGGTAACCGGTTCGCAGCGCGCCGCCGACCCCGAGGTTGATCGGCAGGTCGACGACCATGGCCCCGGCTTGACGCGCCGCCTCGCTCGTCCGGTCCGTCGAGCCGTCGTTGACGACGAGGATGCTCGCGTCAGGTGCGCAGCGGCGGACCTCGAGGACGGTGGCTCCCACCGTCTGCTCCTCGTTCCAGGCCGGCATGACGACGAGCACGCGCCGGGGCGACGGGTTGGGCATGCGGGCACTCTACCGAGGTGGTCGATGCGAGGGACGCGGCGTCGCCACCGGCGCGCACCGGTCTGGGGCGCGGTCAGCCGTTGGCCGCGCCCATGAGAGGATCACCTGTCCGAGTCCGTCCGGATCCGAGTAGGGCAACACCCATGAGTTCTCCGGCGCTGCCGGTCGTGACCCCGGAACGGGCACCTCGCCGGACGAACGCACTGGTCGATGGGTGGCGCTCGGCCAGCACCCGGTGGTCCTCGCCGCGTCGGAGCCCACTGCCGGTGCGCCGCCAGGTGGTGCTCGGCCTCGGGAGTCTCTCACTCCTCTTCACCGCCCTGGTCGCGTTGCGGATCAGCGGGTCGTCGATGGGGGTGCTCTACTCGCAGTTCTTCGGAGGCGCTGATCCCCGCCTCCTCGTGGGGAGGCCGTGGCCGATCCGCAGCGACGAGTGGCTCGTCTCGACGCCGCTCACCGTGTCCCAGGTCGACCAGGGACTGCCGCGCTTCAACGGGGTCCTTCCGGGCGGCTTCGACGCGTCGATCGTCTGGGACCTCCCGACGCGCGACTGGTCCGTGCTGCTCCGGCCCCACATGTGGGGCTTCTTCGTCCTGCCGCTCGACTACGCCTTCGCCTTCCGATGGTGGCTGCCGTTCTTCGTGATGACGGCCGCCGTCTTCGCCCTCGTGTGCGTGCTGTGGCGTCGGCCGTTCGCGGCGCTGGCCGTCGCCGGTGCCTTCGCCGTGTCACCGTTCTTCCAGTGGTGGTTCGGCGCGGGCAGCTTCTGGCCCCCCGCAGCCGCGGCGACCGCCTGCGCGGCGATGGTGGTGCTGCTGCGCAGCCGGCGGCGGTGGGAACGCTGGGCCGCGGCGGGGCTCACCGGCTACGTCGTCGCGGTCTCGGCGGTCTCGCTCTACCCGCCGTACCTCATCCCGTGCGTCTACCCCGCGGCGGCCTTCTGCATCGGATGGTTCGCCACGCGCAGCTCCTTCGCCGGGAGCTGGCGGCAACGGTGGGGTCGGCTGGTGCCGCTGGGAGTCGCGGCTGCCGCCGCCGGGCTGGCGGTCGTGGCATTCCTGACGACCCACCATGCCGCGGTGGACGCCGTCAACGCCACCGTCTACCCCGGTGCTCGGCGGGTGCCGACGGGGCAGTCTGCCGGCTTCCCGTGGACGGCGATGTACGCCGGGGTCTTCGCGTCAGCGCTGCACGGCGACATCAGAGGCTTCGCCCCCAATGCGTCGGAGGGCTCGAGCTTCGTGCTTCTCGGGCTGTATCTCCTGGCGTCCGCCGCGTGGCTCGTCTGGTCCCGATGGCGCCGGTTGCGCGAGGTCGACTGGGCGATCGTCGCGACGGTCGGTTCGCTCGTCCTGCTGCTCGCCTTCGTCTACGTGCCCGGGTGGGACCCGGTGGCCCATGTGCTCCTGCTCGACCGCGTGAACATGCCGCGCATCGTGATCGGGTTCGGGACGGTGTCGATCTTGCTGCTCGCACTGGTCGTGGGACGGCTGCGTGAGGGAGGCGGGTTGACGATTCCGTGGTGGACCACCGCAGGCGCCGTGGTGCTCGTCGTCGCCGATCACCTCGCGGTGTGGCACCGGGTGCGAGCTGCCGCCCCCGCCGTGCTGGCCAACGCCTTGGCCTGGGTGCCGATGCTGGTACTGCTCGCGTTCGCGCTCGCGATGTTCTCCCGAGGCCGCGCCACGGTTCCGGCCGTGCTGGTCGCGCTCGTCGGCCTCGTCGTCGCGGGCTGGGTGAACCCGCTCTACCAGGGAGTTCTCGACCTGCGGTCGACGAGTGTCGGGCAGGCGATCGAGAAGGCGGAGGCCGACGAGCCCGGCGCATGGGTCGCCGTCGGGCCCCTCGGTGCAACGGCGGTGCTACGGGAGACCGGTGTGGAGGCGTACAGCGGTGTGCAGGGCTGGCCGACGCAGGAGATGTGGGCGGAACTCGATCCCGATGGCAGCGACCGGACCATCTGGGACCGCTACGCCCACGTGAACTGGACGGCAGATCCGACGGCACCACCGCTCACCCTGGTCCAGGCGGACGTCGTCCAGGTCCGACTCGACTCATGCGACCCGTTCGCGCAGCAGCACCTCGCCCACGTGCTGAGCCAGCAGCCGCTCGACCAGCCCTGCCTGGCCGCACGTCAGACCGTGGCCCAGGGACCGGTCACGTACTACCTCTACGACGTCGTGCCCACGCGATGAGGCGGGGTGTGGACGCGAGCGTGAAGGGGCCCGCCACCGGGAAGCGGGCGGGCAACGGCCCCCTCATCACCGGTTCCGGGGCGGCGTCGATCGGCATCGCATCGGGCGTCGCCGCCGTGTCCGGCTACGGCGTGCTCGTGATCGTCGCGCACGTGCTGAGCCCTGCGCGCAACGCGGACTTCCTCGTGTACTGGTCGCTGCTCTTCGCCCTGATCGGCGTGTACGGGGGCCTGCAGCAGGAGGCGACCCGCGCGGTCGCCACGGCGGAGATGCTGCCAGCGGTGCCGCTGGCCCCGCGCCGCCGCTCGCCGATCCTGCTGTGGTCCCTCGTCGTGGCAGCCGCGCTGACGGTGCTCGCCCTGGCGGCGTCTCCCTGGTGGCGTTCATCCGTGCTGGTCGGCTCCGCCCCGCTGGCGGTGCTCCTCCTGTGTGGCGGCGGGATGGTCTACTCCGGCCATCTGACGGTCGTGGGCATCATGTCCGGCCGACGGCAATGGTCGGCGACGGCGGTCCTGATCGGCGCGGAGTCGTTGCTGCGACTCGTGATCGTCGGCGCGGCAGCGCTCGCCGGCGTCGGCCTCGGTGGCTTCGAGGCTGCCGCGACCGCGTCCACCGCTCTCTGGTTGCTGATGCCGCTCGTGTCGCCCACCCTCCGGAGCGCGATCCGGGCGCCGGCTGATGCCCCGCCGGCACAGGTCGTCAGGCGGTCCCTGCAGGCCATGCTGGCCGCGCTGGGATCGTCCGCCCTGGTGGTCGGTTTCCCGACCCTGCTGCGCCTGAGCTCCACGACGGCCGAGTGGGCGACCGCGGCCCCGCTCGTGCTCGCGATCTCCGTCACACGGGCGCCGCTGCTCATTCCTCTCAACGCGTTCCAGGGCGTCGCGATCGGCTACTTCCTCGACCCTCGCCGGGGGCGGGCTGCCGCGATGGTCCGTGTCATCGGCGGAATCGTGGGCGTCGGGGTGATCGGGGCGGTGCTGGCCGCGCTCGTCGGTCCGCCGCTCATGGGGCTGTTCTTCGGGCCCGCGTACCGCGTCAGCGGTGTGGTGCTCGGGGCACTGACGCTCGCCGCCGTCGCGCTGGCGGTTCTCACGATGACGGGTGCGGGCGTCCTGTCCCTGGCACACCATCGTGCCTACGCGGCCGGTTGGCTCGTAGCGATGGCGGTGTCGCTCGGCCTCGTGTTCGCACCGATGTCGCTCTCCGCCAGAGCGATACTCGCGCTCGCGGCAGGACCCGTGGCCGGGATCGCCGTGCACGCGTTCGCGCTGCGCGGCACCGCGCGGGCCGCCGGCGGCTCGGGCGGTCGATCAGCCGCCTGAGCTCGCTCAGGCGGGCTTCACGGTCGACCCGGGCCCGCTGCGCGGTACCAGGCGGCGAGGTCGGCCATCGTCTGCGGCAGCGTGAAGGTGGGGCGCCATCCGGTGTCCTCACGCAGTCGCGTGACATCGGCGACGAAGACCGGCACATCGACCGCGCGGACACGGTCGGGGTCGACGACGATCCGAGCGGTGCCACCGAACGCTTCGATGAGGCCCTCGAGCAGCGCACGCATCGTCACCGGGACGCCGCTGGCGACGTTGTACACCGCGCCCGGCCGACCGAGCTCCATGACCGTCGAATAGGCGCTGGCGACGTCACGCACGTCCAGGTAGTCCCGTGCGACGTCGAGGTTTCCGACGTGGACCTCGGTGGCCCCGGCGGCGAGCTGACGTGCCCAGTCCGACAGCGCGTAGGCGCCCACGTGTCCCGGCCCCGTGTGCTGGAAGGCGCGAGTCACGACGAGGTCGACACCGGAGGCGCGGGACCACTGGAGGGCGATGGCTTCGGCAGCGACCTTCGACGAGCCGTACGACGTCAGCGGTACGAGCGCGTCGTCCTCGCGCACCGGTCGCCCATCCGCCGGCGGGCGGCCGTAGGCGAACGCAGAGCTGGTGACGAGTACCCGCTCCACGCACCCGACATCCGTCGCGGCCTGCAGCACGGCGGCGGTCCCGAGCGTGTTGGTGCGGTAGAGCGCCAGCACGTCCGGAGTGGTCACCGTGTCCACGATCGCGGCGAGGTGGAACAGGTGCGACGGGCGCTCCGCTTCGACGAGCGACCGCAACGCGGCGACATCGTCGATCTCGACGGGGTACTCCGCCACACCGTCGACGCCCGACGATCGGCGGTGGACGGTTCCGGCGACGTGCCAGCCGTCAGCCAGGAGCCGGCGCGCGAGATGACGGCCGGCGAAGCCACTGACGCCCGTGACGAGCGCGCGTCGCGGCTCGGTCATCTCGCGTCCAGCGCAGCCTCGACGACGTCGACCACCCGGTCCCAGGTGTAGGTGGCGGCGATCCGGAGGCGGCCGGCCTCGCCCATCTCCGCCGCCTTCGTGCGGTCACCGAGGATCGTCGCGAGGCGAGATCCGGTCGTCTGGCTGTCGGTCGGGTCGACGAGGAAGCCCGAGACACCGTCCTCGACGTCCTCACCGGTGACGCCCGAGCGAACGACGGGCGTGCCGCAGGCGAGCGCCTCCTTCACCGGCAGCGACATCGAGGTCGCCCCCGAGACGAGCGACGTCCCGGTCTGCAGCAGGACGTCCGCGAGCGAGTACAGCCGGGGCAGGTCGGAGAACGGAAGAAACCCCAGGTAGCTGACGCGATCGGAGACGCCCAGCTCCTCGGCCCTCCTGACGAGCCGAGCCTGCTCGGCGGCGTCGTCCCTCGTGCTCGTGATGACCAGCCGCGCGTCTGGCACCGTGCGGGACGCCACGGCGAAGGCCTCGAGCGCCAGGTCGGTGCGCTTGATGGGAGAGAAGTCCGTCGAGTGCACGACGATGGGCCCGACGCCGACCCGTTCTGCCAGGTCCCGCGTCTCCTCGGGTCGGTACGGCCGGAAGAACTCCGTGTCGACACCGGCATACGTGCAGACGGCGTCCGTCCGCGAATAGGTGCGGGTCACCTGGCCCTTCGTCGTCTCGTTGAGGGTCAGCAGAGCATCCGCGGCACGGATCCCGGTGACGTCCACCCGACCGTACGCCGCGCGGAGGAAGGCGAGCAGCGCGCGCTTCGGCGCCGAGTACATGCCCACGACCTCGGCGTCATGGAAGAACGGGAAGGGCTCGAAGCACAGGCTGACATGACGCAGGCCATGCCTCCGCGCTGCCCGGGCCCCCGCCCACGGCATCGGGAAGAAGCTTGACACGACGGCGCTGGCATCCGCCGCCGCCTTCTCCACAGCGCGGCGGTCCCGCTCGAGGAAGGCCGGGAACGCCCCCCAGTACGCCATCGACGTCGAGGTGGGCCCCCCGATCTCGCGCAGCTCGACCCCCGCCTCGGCGTATCGCTCGCTCCACAGCGGTGAGGTTCGCTCCACGAGGACTGTGACCGGCCGACGCTCCGCCAGGCGGCGCGTCACCTCGAAGATCATCTTCGTGCCCCCGCCAGGCATGAGGAAGTGGCTGTGCAGCCACAGGACGGGACGCTGCGCCACGGGCTCAGGCACGACCGAAGAAGCTGCGGAAGCCCTCGGCGATGTGGTCGAGGTGGCCTTGGGTCAGGTTCGGGTGGTTCCCCACGAAGAGCCCACGCTCACCGACCTGCGTCGCGTTGGCGAGCGATCCGACGGTCCGGTGCGGGTTGTCGCGGAACGCCGGCTGAACGGCGAGGTTGCCGGCGACGATCGGCCGTGTGGCGATCTTGCGGGCCTCGAGGTGGTCGCAGAGCGCGCGTCGCGTCACGGCGTCCTTGGCCATGACGGCGAACCCGAACCAGGTGGACCGTGCGCCGGCCTGCTCGGTGACGAACTCGAGCTCGTCGGACAGATCGGCCAAGGCGGACAGGAGGTAGTCGGCGTTGGCGCGGCGCTGCTCGTTGAACTCCTCCAGCCTGCGGAGCTGCACGAGACCGAACGCGGCCTGCAGCTCCATCGGACGGAGGTTGTAGCCGATGTGCACGAAGAGGAACCGAGGGTCGATCCAGGGGTTCGCGGACTCGATCTCCTTGCCGCTGGGCATGTCTCGCGTCCAGCCGTGCGCCCGGATCGACCTGGCCAGCTCGGCGAGGTGGTCGTCGTCCGTGACGACCATGCCGCCCTCGATGGTCGTGATGTGGTGGGAGAAGTAGAACGAGTAGGTGCCGAAATGCCCGAACGTGCCGACCATCCGGCCGCCGACGCTGCTGCCGAGGGACTCGCAGGTGTCCTCGATCACCCACAGGTCGTGCTCGCGCGCGAACTGCATCAGCGGTTCCATGTCCACCGGGTTGCCGAGCAGGTGCACCGGCATGATGGCGCGCGTCTTGGCGGAGAGGGCGTCCCGCAAGTCCTCCGGACGGAGGTTGAGCGTCTTGGGGTCGACGTCGACGAGCACGGGGACGCACCCGTACTGAAGGATCGGCGACAGGCTCGTCGCCCACGTCACCGCGGGCACGATCACCTCGTCGCCGGGACGTAGAGCCCCGGGGACGGCCGCGCTCGACATCACGGCGAGACCGAGCAGGTTCGCCGAGGATCCGCTGTTCACCATGATCGCGTGCTTCGACCCGACGTAGCTCGCGAACGCTGCCTCGAACTCCCTGACCCGGGCGCCCATGGTGACGTACTGGGTCAGCAGCGAGTCGATCGCGCCGCCGACCTCCTCGGCACCGTAGAGCGGCACCGACAACGGGCACTCGTCGTCGGGAAGCGGGGGCAGCAGCTCGAAGTGCTCCTTGACGAGGAGGTCGATCTGCGCGCGGATGGCGCCGCGGCGAGCCGCGGCGTCGTCCGCGGCGGGGACGGGGTTGCCGGTCAGGGCCTGGGACACGGTGGCGCTACCTTTGCATTCGGTGGGATCTGGGCGTCAGGACCGAACGTGGTCGCGGTTCTCGCGGTACCACTGGACGGTCGCGGCGATGCCATCGTCGAGCGCGATGGAAGGGTTCCAGCCGAGACCCCGCAACCGCGACACGTCGAGAAGCTTCCGCGGAGTGCCGTCGGCACGCGACGTGTCCCACCGGGTGGTCCCCGTGTAGCCCGCCGCGTCGGCGACCATCGCTGAGATGTCGCGGATGGAGTGGTCCTCCCCGGTCCCGACGTTGATCGTCGACGGATCGTCATAGTGGTCCAGGAGGAACGACACCGCCGATGCGAGGTCGTCCACGTGCAAGAACTCGCGCAGCGGCGAGCCGGAGCCCCAGTTGACGACCTCGGGTGCGTGAGTCTCGGCCGCGTTGACGTAGCGCCGGATCAACGCGGGCAGCACGTGGGAGCCGTCCGGCGAGAAGTTGTCCCCTGGCCCGTAGAGGTTGGTCGGCATGGCGGAGATCCACCGGCGCCCGTACTCCCGGCGAACGGACTGGACCTGCATGATCCCGGCGATCTTGGCGATGGCGTAGGCCTCGTTCGTGGACTCCAGGTGCCCGGTAAGGAGGTACTCCTCCTTGATCGGCTGAGGCGCCAAGCGCGGGTAGATGCAGGACGAGCCGAGGAACAGCAGCCGATCCACGCCGTGCTCCAGCGCCGCGTCCATGAGGTTCACCTGGATGCGCAGGTTCTCGGACAGGAACTCGGCCGGGAAGGTGTCGTTCGCCAGGATGCCGCCGACACGCGCGGCGGCAATGACGACCGTCGTCGGCCGGATCTCGTCGAACAACCTGCGGGTCGCTTCCCGGTCCCTCAGATCGACGTCCGCGCTCGTACGTCCGACGAGGTTCGTCCACCCGTCGGCCTCGAGCCGTCGCCAGATCGCCGATCCCGCCAGCCCGCGGTGCCCGGCGACGTACGTCGTGCCGGACTTGTCAGACAGCATGGGTTACCTCTCCCTCGTGGGCGAGTCGCCGGGCTCTGCGCGAGACCGCTGTGGCTGCCCGCGACGCAGCCCACCGGACGGGGAACTCCCAGAGCGGCGCGACGGGACGAAGTGCGGGGGCCAGGTGGCGGCGCTTGACGGCCTCGGACTCGGCGCTGGATGCCTGGCGATTGGCCACGGTCAGAGAGTCCGGGTGCCACCTGAAGGCGGAGACCGGCTCCCGCGTCGACAGGTACCTGCCACTGGAGCGAAGGCGGAGGAACATGTCGAGGTCCATGGCGTACCGCAAGGTCGGATCGAACAGGCCGACCGCCCGCATCGCGTCGAGGCGGATCATCGAGCCCGGGTGGGGGATGAGGTCGGGGCCCCAGGGCAGCAGCCAGCGTGCAGCTCGTCCCGCCCGAGAGGTCCCGATGACGTTGCCCTGCGGGTCGATGTAGTCGCAGCCGCCATAGGTGACCACCACGTCTGGCCCGCTCTGCATCAGGTCGAGGAGCCGGCGCAGGCCGCCCGGTCGGAACAGGTCGTCGTCGCCCATCCACGCGTAGTAGCTCTCCGAGCCGGCCGCGTCGATGCCCGCGTTGATCGCCGCTGAGATGCCGGACTTCGGGTCGCCGACGACCGTCGCACCGTGGCTCAGCGCCAGGTCACGCGCTGCGGAGGCGGATTCGGGGGCGACGACGACGAGCCGTAGCGGGACGTCGTCGCGCTGGGCGTCGATGGTGGCGAGCGTCAGCTCGAGGGTGTCGAGCCTGTCGCCCAGGGTTGGCAGGACGACGAGGACGGAACCGTCCGTCATGCCCACGTCACGGTGTCGATCCACGGGCGGCCCTCGTGCTTGAGCGCCTCGATGTCGGCGTCCACCATGAGCCGGGCGAGGTCCGGTGCGTGCACCTTGGGCGTCCAACCCAGGACGTCTCGCGCCTTGCTGGGATCGCCGATCAGTGCATCGACCTCGGTGGGCCGCAGGTAGCGCGGGTCGAACTTCACGTACTTCTCCCAGTCGAGGCCGACGCGGTCGAAGGACGTGCTGAGGAAGTCACGCACGGTGTACTTAGTGCCCGTGGCGACGACGTAGTCGGACGGCTCGTCGTTCTGGAGCATGCGCCACATGGCTTCGACGTACTCGGGCGCGTAGCCCCAATCTCGGATCGCGTCGAGGTTGCCCATGTACAGCTCGGTCTGCTGACCGGCAGCGATCCGCGCCACTGCCCGCGTGATCTTGCGGGTCACAAAGGTCTCGCCCCGGCGCGGCGACTCGTGGTTGAAGAGGATGCCGTTGACCGCGAACATGCCGTAGCCCTCGCGGTAGTTGCGGGTCACCCAGTAGGCGTAGACCTTCGCGGCCCCGTACGGCGATCGCGGGTAGAACGCGGTGGTCTCGTTCTGCGGCGGCGGCGTAGCGCCGAACATCTCCGAGCTCGACGCCTGGTAGTACCTGCAGTGCAGGCCGATCATGCGGATGGTCTCGAGCAGGCGGATCGCGCCCAGACCGGTGGCGTCGCCGGTGTACTCGGGCTCGTCGAAGGAGACCCGGACGTGCGACTGGGCCGCGAGGTTGTAGACCTCCTGCGGCTGGATGCTGTCCAGCAGCGTGGCGAGCCGGGAACCGTCTGAGAGGTCGCCGTAGTGGAGGAACAGGTTCGACTGCTCGTCGTGCACGTCGCGGTAGAGGTGGTCGATCCGGCTGGTGTTGAAGGTCGACGAGCGGCGGATGAGTCCGTGGACCTCGTATCCCTTCGCGAGGAGCATCTCCGCGAGGTAGCTGCCATCCTGGCCGGTGATGCCCGTCACGAACGCTCGACGCCGAGCGTCCTGGGTGCCTGCCGTCACGACTTTTCCTTCCGCAGTGGGCGCATGTTCGGACCGGCCAGATGCGCCGGGGTCTGCCGACATCGTAGCGGTGGGCGTGCACCGGGATCGCGCCCCGAGCGGCCCGGGGCGGAGGGGGGGCGTCGCGTGCGCCGCCCCCTGCCCCGTGCGGCGGTTCGCGGCGCAGCCGTGCCGGGGGCCGCCCTCACCATCGCGGCCGCGAGCTCACTTCTGCGCGAGGAGGGCGAGCAGGTAGGTGCCGTAGCCGGACTTGACGAGTCCTTCGGCCCGGGCCCGGAGCTCGTCGTCGCCGAGGAATCCACGGCGCCAGGCGGCCTCTTCGGGAGAACCGATCTTGAGTCCCTGACGGGACTCGATGGTCCGGACGAAGTCGGATGCTTCGAGCAGCGAGTCGAACGTGCCCGTGTCCAGCCAGGCGGTGCCGCGCGGCAGCACCTCGACGCGCAGCCGACCCTGGCGCAGGTACTCGCGGTTGACGTCGGTGATCTCGTACTCGCCGCGTGCGGAGGGCTGGAGCCCCTTCGCGATCTCGACGACGTCGTTGTCGTAGAAGTAGAGCCCCGGCACGGCGTAGTTCGACTTGGGCTGTGCGGGCTTCTCCTCGAGCGAGAGCGCGCGGCCGGAGTCGTCGAACTCGACGACGCCGTAGGCGCTCGGCTCGGCGACCCGGTAGGCGAAGACGGCCCCGCCGTCGATGTCCCCGAACCGCTGCAGGGTCGAGCCGAGGCCTGGGCCGTAGAAGATGTTGTCCCCGAGCACGAGCGCGGCGGCGTCGTTCCCGACGAAGTCGGCCCCGAGGACGAAGGCCTGCGCGAGGCCGTTCGGCACGTCCTGCACGGTGTAGGAGATCGAGATCCCGAACTGCGACCCGTCCCCGAGCAGACGGTGGAACTGCTCCGCATCGTGGGGCGTGGTGATGATGAGGACGTCTCTGATGCCGGCGAGGATCAACGTCGAGAGCGGGTAGTAGATCATCGGCTTGTCGTAGACGGGGACCAGCTGCTTGCTGACGCCGAGGGTGATGGGGTGCAGCCGGGTGCCGGAGCCACCGGCCAGGATGATGCCGCGCATGGTGCCCCAGTCTGGCGCACCGTCAGGGTCGTTGCCGCACGCACCGGTAGGATCCATCGGTCCGGGTCCCGACGACGAGGTGATCGTGTTCCGCATCAGCGAGGCGACGCAGCCTTACGCATGGGGGTCCGCGGACGCCCTGCACGCCATGTTCGGGGTGGAGCCGGACGGTGGGGTGATCGCCGAGGCGTGGTTCGGGATGCACCGCTCGGCGCCGTCGAGGGTGGTTCACGACGCGGGGACCCTCGAGGCCCTCGTCGCGGCCGCACCGGAGGCCGCCCTCGGCCCGGACGTCGTCGCCCGCTTCGGCCCCCAGCTCCCGTACCTGCTCAAGGTCCTCGCCGCCGAGCGCCCGCTGTCCCTCCAGGTGCACCCCCACATCGACCGGGCGCGCGAGGGGTTCGACGAGGAGGATGCGGCGGGCGTGCCGCTCGACGCCCCGCACCGCAACTACAAGGATCGCAACCACAAGCCCGAGCTCGTGTTCGCGATCACCCGGTTCGAGGCCATGTGCGGTTTCCGTGCCCCGCGCCGTGCGGCGGAGCTCTTCGCCGGCCTCGACGCGCCGCTCGCCCGGCAGCTGCACGCTCTGCTCGTCGAGCGCCCGACGAGCGAGGGGATCCGGGCGGCGTTCACCCACCTGCTCGACGCGACGACCCGGCCCGGGCCCGAGGAGGTCGCCCAGGTGGCGAAGGCCTCGGCCGAACGCCTCGGCGCGGGCTCACCCTCCCCGCGCGCCGACCGCACCGTGCTGCTGCTGCAGGAGGAGTACCCCGGCGATCCCGGCGTCGTCACGAGCCTGCTGCTCAACCCGGTGACGCTGCAGCCCGGCGAGGCGATGTTCGTGCCGGCGGGCGGCGTGCACGCGTACCTCCGCGGCGTGGCCGTCGAGATCATGGCCAGCTCGGACAACGTGCTGCGCGCCGGCCTGACGCCCAAGCACGTCGACGTCCCGGAGCTCCTGCGCAACGTCGACTACGTCGCGGCCCCGCCGATCCGCATCGCGCCCGAGGTGTTCCACGGCGCGACGAAGGTCTTCTACGCCCCGGTCGACGACTTCGAGCTGTCCGTCACCGAACCGGCCGACGACGGCGACCACCCGCTGCCGGGCCGCGGCCCGCGCATCCTGCTGTGCCTGGAGGGCGAGGTCCACGTCGCGACGAGCGACGACGGGGCCCTGACGCTCGGCCGGGGCCAGGCGGCGTTCGTCCCGGCGGCCGACGGCCGGCTCACGGTCCGTGGCGCAGGAAGGCTCGTCCAGGCCGACGTGCCCTGACGGCCGGGGCGGCGCCCACGGCGCACCACAGCCTTCCGGTCAGGCGGCTGCCGGGGCGCCGAGCTCGTCCGCCGCCTCGTCCGAGGTGGGTGCGAGCGCGTTCGTCGCCCCCGAGGGGCGCAGGGTGAACCACGCGACGCAGGCGACGACGGCCACCGCGACCGCGTAGACGGCCACCGCGGTGAGGTATCCGAGCGGCGACGACCACTCGGGTGACCGCGTCAGGAGCCGGCCGTCGACGCCGACGGCGTAGCGGCGCATCGCCCACCAGAACGCGGCCACGTGCGCCATCGCGACGGCAGGGACGGCCATCCACCGCACGATGCGGCGGGCCAGCTCGTCGAACGGACCGGCGACGGACGTCAGGGCGATGGCGGCGACCATCGGGACGCCGACGGCGATCGGCAGGGTGTAGCGCCCCTGCCAGATGAGGCCGGTGTCGGCCGCGGTGGGGACCTGGAGCGCGACGGGCATCACGACGACGGCGAGGGCACTCAGCAGCAGGGCGACCCGGAGCGGGCCCCCTGCCGCCGCGACGGAGACCGCGAGCAGCGTGCCGACCAGGGCGATCCAGACCATGACGGTGAGGATCGGGCTGGGGGTGTCGAGCCAACCGAAGTTGCCGATCATCTGCAGCAGGTGCTCGGCGGTCTGCGCCAGCTCGAACCACGCCGCCCGGAACGGTGATGTGAACTCGGGGTACCGCCGGTCGCCGGTGGCGATGGCCCCATGCGTTGCGACCCAGGTGGCGGCGGCAAGGCCGGCCACCACTCCGATGGCGAGGGTCCATCGGACGGAGGGCAGCTTCCGCAGCAGCCGCAGCCGGCCCTTGGGGGCGACGACGAGCGCGACGACCACGATCGTCAGCGCCCAGACCGGGCCGGACGCGCGCGTGTTGAGCAGCAGCGCCCCACTGAGGGCGAGCTGCACCAGGGTCCCGCGGCTGGGGGTGCCCGAGGAGCGGGCGAGCACGAGGCACGCTGCCCAGAACGCGAAGGCCGACGAGATCTCGAGCCCCTGGGGATTGACCATGGCCCCGACGAACAGGGTCATCGGGGTGAGGGCGGCGACGGCGGCCCATGTCCACGCCGCCGGCAGAGTCGTCGTGCGCAGCCGGTACAGGCCCCACACCGTCAGCGCCGCGGCGATGACGCCGGAGACCAGGCGCATCGCGTAGACGCTCGCCTTGGCGGACAAGAAGAGGGACGGCCAGCCCACGAGCAGGTAGTACAGCGGCGGGTACTGGCCCGCGAAGGTGTCGACGGCGACCGTCGTCCCGTCCGGCGCGGGGATCGGCTGCTGGCACGAGGCGGCCACGTACGGCAGGTGCGCGAAGCAGGCCGACAGCCGGCTGACCGCGAGGTAGTCGGAGGGCAGGTGCACGGTCGCCGGGGGGCCGGGCTCGGCGGGGTCGGCCTGGGCCCCTGACGGGGCTGCGCTCCACTGGGTTCGCGCCACGGCCGCGGCGCGAACCACGTGCGACGGCTCGTCGGGCGAGGCCATGAGCGGTATCGAGACCGACCAGATCGCCTGCAGCGCCGCGAGGGCGAGTCCCAGCCCCACCCAACCCAGAACAGGCCGTCGGACGCGGGAGACAAGGGGTGGTGCCGCGACGGGATCGGACGCAGCGAGGGCGGGGGTGGTGGCGGCGCCGCGAGTCACTGCCGGAGTGTCCCACCCCGAAGGCCGGGGCGGCTGGGAAACGGCGCGCCACGGCGGCGCGCCATCCGCGCCCGAGGTGCCACAAGGCCCACCGCGGGCGGGCTCCGGGGGAGGGCTCGGAACGCGCGTGGCGCTCCGAGTTCGCTCGCAGCGCTGTCGCTCCGGCGTGCCGTTCCGCGTCCGCGGGGCGAGAGTGCCTCTGTGAAGGTCTTCGTCCAGATCCCGTGCCTCGACGAGGCGGCGACGCTCCCGGCCGTCCTCGACTCGATCCCGGCGCGGATCGACGGCGTGGACGAGCTGGAGGTGCTCGTCATCGACGACGGCTCGTCGGACGGCACGTCCGAGGTCGCGGACGCCCACGGGGTGAAGCACGTCCTCCGGCACACCCGCACGGCCGGCCTCGCGCGGAGCTTCCGCGACGGCATCGACTATGCGCTCGCGCACGGCGCCGACATCGTCGTGACCACCGACGGCGACAACCAGTACCCGCAGGAGCGCATCGGCGACATCGTCGCCCCGATCCTCGCCGGCGAGGCCGACATCGTGATCGCCGACCGGCAGACCGACGGGATCGCGCACTTCTCGTCGTCCAAGAAGCTCCTGCAGCGCGTCGGGAGCCGCGTGGTGAACGTCGCGGCGGACACGGACCTGCCCGACGCGCCCTCGGGCTTCCGCGCCTACTCGCGCGCGGCGTTGCTGCGCCTCAACATCGTCACCGACTTCAGCTACGCCATGGAGACGATCATCCAGGCCGGCCACAAGCGCCTGCGCATCACGAGCGTGCCCATCGAGACCAACCCCAAGACCCGCGAGTCGCGGCTGTTCCGGAACGACTTCCAGCACGTGAGCCGGTCGGGCTCGGCGATCCTCCGCTCGTACCTGATGTACAAGCCCTACGGCGTCTTCTTCTCGCTCGCGGCCGTGTTCGCCGTCCTGGCGCTGGTCCCCATGGTGCGTTTCGTCATCCTGTGGGCGATCCACCCCGAGCACACCGGCAACGTCCAGTCGCTGATCTTCGGCGCGATCATGGCCGTGGCATCCCTGCTGTCACTGGCCCTCGGGGTCCTGGCGGACCTCCTGCGGACCAACCGGCGGCTGCTGGAGGACCAGCTCGAGCGCATCAAGGAGATCCAGTACCGCCGGTGAACGACGACGAGCCCCGCCCCGTGCTGCTGGCGACGGGGACCTACGACGCCGACGCGCACCCGCGCGTCCGCGTGCTCGTGGAGGGGATGCGGGCGCGTGGCTGGCGGGTCGACGAGGTCGTCGAGCCCCTGGGCGTCGGCACGGATCGCCGGGTCCGAGCCCTGCGCGACCCCGCGGCGGTGCCGGGGATCGTCGCCGCGGTCGGGCGCGCCTGGTGGCGCCTGGTGCCCCGGCTGCGGCGGCGGATGCGCTTCGGGCCGCCGCCGGACGCGGTGCTCGTCGGGCACCTCGGGCACCTGGACGTGGGGCTCGTGCGGCTCCTGACGCGCCCGGCGCCGGTCGTCCTGGACTACCTCGTCTCGGGCGCGGGCACCGCGACCGACCGGGGCGTCGGCACCACGCCGGTCCGGTGGCTCCTGGCCGCGCTCGACCGGTTCGCGCTCGGGCGCGCGGACGTCGTGGTGGTGGACACCGACGAGCGCCTCGCCGAGCTGCCGCCGCGCGTCCGGCCGCGAGCGGTCGTCGTCCCGGTCGGGGCCGACGAACGCTGGTTCGCCGCCGGGCGCGCGGTCGGCCTGGATGCCGGGACGACGACGCGCCCGACCGTCGGCGCCTCAGCGACGAGCCTGCCCGACCCCGGCACCGACCCGAGGACCGGCCCGGCGGACCTCGATGCCGGGTCGGTGACGAACGTCGCGGGTGTCGTGCCGGCAGGCACGAGGCCGCTCTCGGTGATCTTCTTTGGGCTCTTCACGCCGCTGCAGGGCACGACGACGATCGCGGCGGCGCTGCGCGAGCTCGACGGCGTCGTGACGGCGACCGTCGTCGGCGGCGGGCAGGACGCGGCCGCGGCGGACGCGGTCCTCCGTGGCGTCCCGGGCGTGCGGCGCCTGCCCTGGGTGGCGGCCGACGAGCTGCCGGGCCTGGTCGCGCGCCACGACGTCTGCCTCGGCATCGTCGGGACCACCGACAAGGCACGCCGCGTCGTCCCGACGAAGGTGTTCCAGGGCGCCGCCGCGGGCTGCGCGATCGTCACGAGCGATACGCCGCCCCAGCGCCGCGCCCTCGGTGACGCTGCCTGGTTCGTCCCGCCGGGCGATGCGCCGGCCCTCGCGGCGGCGCTGCGGGACCTGGCGGCGGACGACGAGCGGCTCGGCCGGCTGCGGCGCGCGGCACGAGCACGTGCCGAGCTGGCGTTCGCGCCGGTCACCGTGGTGGGCGAGCTGGACGCGCGCCTGCGCGGGAAGCAGCAGGGCGCTGCCCCATGATGGGCACCGGTCGGCCGTGAGGGAGGCGTGACGGCGGTGCTCGGCGTGCTCAGGTCGCCATGGGTCCGGATCGGCTTCGTCGTCGTGGCGCTGGCCGGTGCGGCCTACGCGATCGCCAGCGACTGGGGCCCGATCGTCGCCGCCCTGCATCGGCTCCCGCTCGGCAACGCGCTCCTGGCGGTCGCGGTGAACGTCGTCTACCTCGGGTGCACGTGGGCCAGCTGGCGCGCGGTGCTGACCGACCTCGGCTCCCGGCTGGGTGTCCGGGCGTCGTTCGAGGTGTTCTTCCTCAGCCAGATCGGCAAGTACGTCCCCGGCGGCGTGTGGCACATGGTGGCCGCCAGCGAGCTGGGCCTGGACCGGCAGGTCCCTCGCCGGCGCTCGTTCAGCGCCATCGCCGTGGCCACCGTCGTGGCGATCGCCACCGCCCTCGTGGCGGCGGTCCCGCTGCTCGTCCTGTCCGGACGCTCGATCGCGGCGCGCGGCTGGCTGTGGCTCTCGCTGCCCGTGGCGCTGGCGTTCCTGGCGCCCGCCGTGCTCAACCGGCTGCTCGCGCTGGCGATGCGCGTCCTGCGACGCGAGCCCCTCGAGCACCCGATGACCGCGCGGGGGACCGCGGCCGCGACGGGGTGGGCGCTGCTCGGCTGGTGCGTCGTCGGGTTCCAGGTGTGGCTCGTCGGCCTCGGGCTGGGCCTCGGCCGGTCGTCGCTGGTGGCGGTGATCGGCGCCTACGCCATCGCCTGGGTGGCCGGCTTCGTCGTGGTGGTGGCCCCGGCGGGCCTCGGGCCGCGCGAGCTCGTGCTCGGCGTGCTGCTCGCGGGCGCCCTGCCCGCGGGGTCCGCCGTGGTCCTCGTCATCGTCACGCGCCTGGTCCAGACCGTCGTCGACGTCGCGATGGCGGCCGCCGGCTACGTGCTCACCCGCCGCGCGCCCTCGCCCGCGACGGCGTCGACCCGGGGAGAAGACCGGGCGCCGTCGGACCGGTGACGGTCGGTCAGGCGGGACTGCGGCGGCGGCCGTGCGACCCGTCCAGCCTGGCGGTGAGGAAGCTCGTGGTCGGCTGGCTCAGGCTCGGCCGGTCCGGCAGGGGCGCCGCCCCTCGTCGTCCGCTGCGTCAGGCGTCGCCGGTGACCCGGCCGAGCGCGACGATCCCGGGACCCCGGTCCGGGTGGCGGCCCTGCCACGCGAGGAACGGCCGCGAGACGCCGGCCCGCAGCGCGCCCATCGCCGCGCTGCGCGCCTGCCGCTGCCGGCCCGAGCTCTCGGTGCGCCGGTTTACCGGCACGCCGCGGACCTCGTCGGCATGCCGCCGCGCGACCGCGTTGCGCGCCGCCTCGAGGGCGTACCCGAACGGGTAGCCGTAGTGGACCACCCGCACCGGCTCCACGCCGGCGGCGCGGAACAGCTCCGCGACGGTCTCGCGGCTGTAGCGGCGGAGGTGCCCGACCTTCTCGTCCCACGGACCGAAGCGCCGCGGTTCCGCGGGGACGGAGAGGACGACGAGCGCGCCGGGCGCCGCGAGGCGGCACCAGCGGCGGAGCTCCCCGGCGTCGTCGGGCAGGTGCTCGAGCACCTCGAACGCGCACAGCAGCCCCGCCTCGCCCGCCGGGAGGTCGGCGACGGACGGCACGACGAGCCCCGCCCAGGGCGCGACGCGCTCGCGGGCCACGGCGGCCGAGGCCGCGTCCGGCTCGACGCCGGCGTAGCGCGCGTAGGTCGAGGCGAGCCGGGCGCCGAAGGCCCCCAAGCCGCAGCCGAGCTCGACGACGAGCAGGTCGCGGCGGGTGGGCAGCAGGGCGCCGAGGGCGGCCCAGCGCATCGTCCCCCACCAGGTCAGCGGGGGCAGTCGGCTCGGGGGCTGCGGCACGCCTCGACCGTAGAGGGGCGTGGTCGCCGCCGCCCGCCGAGCGCCGGCAGCCCGATCCGCCGAGCGCCGGCCCTCCGTCCGCGGCGCCACTGGCGACGGTGCAGGTGCCCGTGCCTCGGACCTGCCGCGCGGGATCACGCGCCGGATGGTTGTGTGAGGTGGTGGTCGACCAGATCGCCGCGGCGTCCGAGGCGGTGCCGGCCCGGCACGTGACCTCGTCCCGGCGAGGAGGCCGGGGCGTCCGGCTGCTGCGCGAGCTGCCGGACCGGCTCCCGGTGATCCTCGGTTGCCTGACGGTGCCCGCCCTGGGCGCGACGCTCGTCGGACAGTTCCGCCCCTTCGTCGTGCTGCCCCTGTGGGCGCTGCTCGTCGCGCTGACCTGGCGCCTGGTGCCCCCGCCGCCGGCCGGCGGCAGGGTGGGCCCCATCGTCGGCCTGCTCACGCTGGTGGGTGGGTGGAGCGGGTGGGGCGTCGCGACGGCCGGTCGGTACGTGGTCGTGCAGCGCGACCCGGGGTTCCTCACGCTCGAGGCCTGGTGGCTGACGACCCACCCGTCGTCCCGGATCCCCGTCGGCTCGGCGCTCCAGGGCGCGGTGGCCGGCGCGAGCGCGGCGACCGACGGCTTCACCGTCCACGGCGGCGTCCTGCTGCCGCAGGGCAACAGCGCGCTGCCCGCCCTGCTGGCCACCGTGGGCTGGGCGGGCGGCCCGCCGGCCGTGCTGTGGGCGAACGTCCTGGTCGGTGCGGTGGCGATCGTGGCGGTCTTCGCGGTCGCGCGGAGGCTCGTCGGGCCGTGGTGGTCGCTGCTCGCGGCCGCGGGTGTCGCGTGCGCCCTGCCGATGCTGGCCTTCACGCGGTCGGCGTACACGGAGCCGCTTGTCCTGGCGCTGACGTTCGGCGGGGTGGCGATGCTGATCGGCGCCCGGCAGCGCCCCTCGGGCGGCGCGTTCGCGCTGGCCGGCGGCATGGTGGGTGCGGCGGCCGCCGCGCGGATCGACGGCGCGCTGGTCGTCGCGGGCGCCGCGCTCGGGCTGGCGTGCGTGGTGCTCGCCGCCGAGGACCCCGAGGAGCGGCGCCGCCTGGCCCGCCACGCCGCCCTCGCGCTGGCCGTCATGGGCGGCATCGGCGCGCTCGGGCTCGTCGACCTCGTGCTCCTGTCGCCCGACTACCTGGACGACCTCAGCTCCCAGCTCGCGCTGCTGCTGGGTGGCACGGCCGCGCTGCTCGTCGTCGTCGGTGCCGTGCTGGACTCCCGGCTGCGCGACCGGGTGCGGGCCTGGCTGGGCCGGCACCGGCGCGCCCTGGGCACGGCCGGCCAGGTGCTCGTCGTGGCCGCGTTCGTGGTCCTGGCCTCGCGACCGCTGTGGCTGACCGTGCGCGGCGCGCCCGCCGGCAGCCCCGCGGCACAGGCGATCGCCGAGGTCCAGGGGGCCGAGGGCCTGCCGCCGGACGGGACCCGCACGTACGACGAGCGGACGCTGACGTGGCTCGCCTGGTACCTGGGCTGGCCCACCCTCGTCGCCGCCGCGGTCGGGGCGGTGGTCGTGGTGCGGCGCATCGCCGTGCGCCGCGACGTCGCGGCCGCGGCGCTCGCGTCTATGGCGGTGGCCGGGTCGACGCTCTACCTCGTGGCGCCCGCCATCACGCCGGACCAGATCTGGGCCGTGCGGCGGCTCCTGCCGGTGGCCCTGCCGGCCGCGGTGGTGCTCGCGGTGATCGCCCTCGCCGCGGCGTGGGAACGCCGCCGGTGGTTCTGGCGCGTCCCGGCGGCGCTGGTGGTGATCGCCACGATCGCCGTGCCGGTGTCCACCTGGTTCCCCGTGGCGGCGCACCGTGAGCTCGGCGGCCAGCTGTCCCTCGTCGACGGCACGTGCACGGCGCTCCAGCGGATCGGCGCGACCCGGGTGGTGTGGGTGAAGTCGGCGCCGTGGAAGTACCTGGCGACGCTGCGCGTGATCTGCGGCGTCGAGGTCGTCGAGTTCACCGACAACCCGTCGCGGGACCAGCTGGCGCAGGTGGCCCGGGCGTGGGGCGGCGCGCTCGTCGTGCTGTCCGAAGACCCGACGCCGCTCGGGTTCGACCCCAACTCCGTGCCGTTCGCGCCGAACGTCGTCGGCACGCAGTGGGAGCGCCGGATCTCCGGCCCGCCCCGGGCGGTCGTGACGCGCAACGACGCGGTGTGGGCGTGGTCGCTCGCCCCGGACGGGTCGCTCACCCAGCTGTCGGCGCCGACGCCGTGACGTGCTCGCTCGCCACCAGCCGCGCCCGGCGCTCGTCGTCCGCCCGGAGCTGCTCGGCGTAGCCGCCGCCGACGAGCACCACCGACCCGTCGGCGGCCAGCACGTCGAGCACGGCACGCAGCAGCCCGTCGAGCGGCGTCGCGGTCGCGTCGAGCAGCACGCGTCCGGCGTCGGCCCCGGGCCGCACCAGGCCGGCGTAGGTCACCGCCCCCGAGGGGCCGGCCAGCGCCGGGGCCCCGGGGTCGGCCACCGGCACGTAGCCCAGCGCGTCGCCGTAGGACAGGACGGTCGCGCCGTCGAGCACGCCGTCGGCCAGGGGCTCGGGGAACGAGCGCGCGAGCGCCGGCAGCGCCACCGCCACGACCCCGTGCCGGCCCGGGAACGACGAGGGCGAGGCGGTGAGCACAGCGTCCTCGCCGGGGGCCGCGCCGGCCTCGTCGGGCACGACGACGCAGGCGCCCACCCGCCAGACCGCCAGCGCCCACACGACCGCCCGCCAGTGGCCCGGGAGGTCGAGGAGCACCCGGTAGCCTGGGCCCGCGTCGAGCTCCTCCACGAGCAGGTTGGACGCCTTCGTCACCCACTGCGCGAGCACCGGGCCGGACAGCTCGACGCGTTCGCCGCCGTCGCCGTACCAGGTCAGCGCGGGCCTGGCGGCACGGGCCAGGCGGGTGTGCAGGGACGTCACGGGGGAGCCGGTCACGCGCCCAGCCTAAGTTCACCCGTCCGGGTGGCCCGGATATCACGGCTCGGCTTGACGCCACCTGAACGACACGCGTGTAATTCCCTCAACGCAAGTCCTTGGCACGCCCGTACCGAGCAGCCCTGAGCCCGAGAGAACACCACGGAGGCACCCATGTGGAACCTGCTCGACGACGACGGGGACGCCACCTCCGTCGCCCGGACGCCGGCGCCCGCCGGCAACGTCCTGCCGCTGTTCGCGGCCGACGCCGTCGACGACGACGGCCTGCTCTCGTGGCAGGAGCGCGCCCTGTGCGCCCAGACGGATCCCGAGGCGTTCTTCCCCGAGAAGGGCGGCTCGACGCGGGAGGCGAAGAAGGTCTGCACCCAGTGCGAGGTCCGGGCGGAGTGCCTGGAGTACGCGCTGGCGAACGACGAGCGGTTCGGCATCTGGGGCGGGTTGTCGGAGCGTGAGCGGCGCAAGCTCAAGCGCCGTGTCGTCTGAGGTTCGGCCGGTTCACAGCGAACGGATCGGCCCCGGGCGAGTGTCGCACCCGGGTCCCACGCCGACCGCGTCCGATGATGGCGCGGTCATGACCGACACGCTCTCCACCCACGCGCTGCCGACGACGGCGACGTCCGGGATCCCCGTGACGGCGCCGGTGACCGCCGTCGTCGTGACCGCCGGGCTGACCCGGTACCTGCCCACCACGCTCACCGCCCTCGCGGCGCAGACGCGCCGGCCCGTGCGCGTGCTCGTGGTGGACGTCGGTGGCCCGGACGGCGTCCCCGAGCTGCTCGACGAGGCCTTCGCCGCCGCCCCGCCGGGCCCCATGCCGCGCCTGACGCGCACCACGGCCGCCGGCGTGGCGACCTTCGGGCGGGCGGTCAGCGCCGGCCTGGCGACCATGGACCTGGCGCTCCAGGAGCAGGCCACGCCGTGGGTCTGGCTGCTGCACGACGACAGCGCGCCGGCCCCCGACGCGCTCGCGGAGCTGGTCCGGGCCGTGGGCCGGGCGCCCTCGGTGGTGCTGGCGGGCAGCAAGCAGCGCACCTGGACCGACCCCGAGCGGCTGCTCGAGGTCGGCGTGCGGACCACCCCCTGGGGTCGCCGGATGACCGACGTCGAGCCGGGCGAGCTCGACCAGGGACAGCTCGACGGGCGCACCGACGTGCTGGCGGTGGGGCTCGCCGGCGCGCTCGTGCGGCGCGACGTGTGGGACGCGCTCGGCGGGCCGGACCCGGCGCTGGGCGAGTTCGGGGCGGGCCTCGACGTCTCGCGGCGCGCCCGCCTGGCCGGCCACCGCGTGGTCGTCGTGCCCTCCGCCGTCGTGCGGCACGCCCAGGCACGCTTCAACGGGCTGCGCGGCCGCACGGGCCCCGACGTCGACCTCGACGGCGACGGCGCGGCCGACGCCGCCGACCCCCGCCGCTCGCTCGCCCGCCGGCGGCGCGCGGTGGTGCACAGCCGCCTCGTCGCGGCGCCCCTGCCGCTGCTGCCGCTCGTCGCGGCGGTCGCCGTGCTGGCGACGCTGGTCCGGGCGGTGGGGGAGCTGGCGTTCAACCAGCCGGCGGCCGCGGCCGACGAGGTGCGGGGCGGTTTCGGCGCGCTGACGCGGCCCGCGGCCCTGTGGCGCGCGCGGCGGCGGGCCGCGGCGACGCGACGGCTGCCGCGACGCGCGCTGTGGGCGCTGGAGGCGACCTGGCGCGACGTGTGGATGCAGGCGCAGGACCGCCGGCTGGCGCGCCTCGAGGCGCGCAAGGTGCAGCGCGCCCCGTCGGAGCTGGAGATCGGCGAGCTGGCGGCGGTGGCGACGCGCCGCAGGTGGACCCTCGGGGCCCTGGCCGGCCTGCTGCTCGCGGCGTCTGCCCTCGGCTTCGGGCCGCTCCTCGGTCCGGTCGTGGGCGACGGGGGCCGGCTGGTCGGTGGCGCGCTCGCCGCCGCGACGACGTCCTGGGGGGACGCCTGGGCGGCGGCGACGAGCGGCTGGGTGCGCGACGGCCTCGGCGCGGCCGGGCCCGCCGACCCGCTGCTCCTGGTGCTGGCGCTGCCGGCGGCCGTCCTCGGCGGCCACCTCGCCGGCGTCGTGGCGGTGGTCATGCTCGGGTCGGTGCTGCTCGCAGGGCTCGGTGCCTGGGCGGCCGCCGGGGCCGCCACCAGGTCCGCCGGCGTGCGGGCGTGGGCGGCCCTCGTGTGGGCCGCCGCGCCGCCGCTGCTGCTCGCCGTCGGGTCCGGCCGGCTGGGCGCGGTCGTCGCGCACGTCGCGCTGCCCTGGGTGGCCCTCGGGATCGCACGCGCGTGCGGCGTGCAGCGCGTCGACCAGGTGGTCTCCGGCGTGGTCACCGCCGTCGCGTCCGACGAGCACGCGCTGGCCCTCACCCGGGCGCAGCGCACCGTCGCCTGGGCGGAGGGCGACGACGACGCGCCACGGCCCGCGGCCGGGCTGCACCCGGAGATCCGCGTGGCGACGGTGGACGACGAGCAGCCCGGCCCGGACGAGTCCCACGCCGTCCTGACCGAGGACGCGTCGCCGGCGGGCCGGCACGCACCGGCCGGCGTCGTGCCGACCCAGCGGCCGGCGGCCACGCCACCTGGCGGCGTCGCGCGCCTCGTCGGTGCGCCCGATCCCACCGGATCGATCACCGCCGCGGCAGGGGCGGCGCTCGCGCTCGCCGTCGCCGTGGCGGGCGCGCCCGTGCTCCTGGCCCCGGCGGTCCTCGCGATCCTCGCCGTCGTCGTCACCGTGCCGCGCCGCCGCTGGCGCCTGCTCCTCGTCCCCGTCCCGGCCCTGGCCGTCCTGGCGCCGCTGCTCGTCGAGGCGGGGCGGCGCGGCAAGGACGGCCTGCGCCTGCTGGTCGGCGAGCCGGGGCTGCCCGTCGCGGCGACGCCCGCCCCGCCGTGGCAGCGGCTGCTCGGCCTGCCGGTCGACGGCGGCGCGCTCGTGCCGGCCGGCCTGACGGGCCGCGTCGCGCAGGTCTGGCCGCTCACGCTGGGCGGCATGGTGCTGGTCCTCGCCCTGCTGGCGCTGCTGCGGGGTCGCACCGCGGCCCGCGGCGTGCGGATCGGCTGGGTCGTCGCGGCGCTCGGGCTGGCGACGGCGTCCCTCGTCGCGGTCGTCCCGGTCGTGGTGGCCGGCGGCACGGTCGGCCCCGCCTGGACGGGCGCCCCGCTGTCGCTCGCCCTGCTCGGTCTCCTGGGCGCGGCGCTGCTCGGCACCGCGGGGCTGCGGGAACGGCTCGCGCGCTGGTCCTTCGGCTGGCGGCAGGCCGTCAGCGCGGCGGTGGCGGTGGTGGCGGTCGTCGTCACGGTCGGCACGCTCGCCTCGTGGGCCTGGACCGCGCCGGGCACCACCGCCCTGCGCCCGCTCGGCCGGCTCGTCGTGCCCGCCGTGGCGCAGGAGGTCCAGCAGGGGCCGAACGCCGCGCGCGTGCTCGCGCTGTCCGACGACGGCGGCGGGGCGGCGTGGACGCTCCTGCGCGCCGACGGCACGCAGCTGGTGGACTCGTCGTCGGCGGTGGCCACCCGCGGGCTCTCCGGCGGCTTGCGGACCCCCGTGGTGCCGCCTCCGGACACCGCGACGGAGGAGGTCGACACGCTCGCCGCCCAGCTGTTCCACGGGGCCAGCGCCGACGTCTCCGGCCGGCTGGCGGGCCTGGCGGTGGCCGACGTGCTCGTCCCACCCGCCGCGGCGGGCGACGCGGCCGCCGGCGCCGCACGCGCGCTGCTCGTCGGCCGCCTGGACTCCACCCCCGGCCTGGCGCGCGTCACGGACAACGAGACCGGCACGCTGTGGCGCCTGAGCCCCGCGCCGCGCGACGACGGGACCCCGGGCCCCGACGTCGTCAGCGCCTGGGCGCGGCTGCTGCCCGCCGGCGCCGACCCCACCGACGCCGGCAAGCCCGCGACGGCCGTGGCCGCCGACGGTCGGGGCGTCGACGCGCAGGTCGGCGCCGACGCTTCCGGGTCGCCGCGCGCGCTGGTCCTCGCCGAGCGGGCGGACCCGGCGTGGCATGCGACGCTCGACGGCCGCGCCCTGCGGGCCGTCGACAGCGGCTGGCGCCAGACCTTCGAGGTGCCCGCGACCGGCGGCCACCTCGTCGTCTGGTACGAGCCGCCGATGCGCACCGGATGGCTGTGGCTGGTCGGCGTCGTCGGCGCCTTCACGGTGCTCCTGGCGATCCCGCTGCGCCGGCGACGGGCGGTGCGACCGTGAGCGGGGTCTGGCTGGGGCGGGTGCTGCGGACCGCGGGTGCGATCGTCGTCGTCGCGGCCACCGGCGCCGTGGTCCTCGCCGGGACCCGGCTGGCGCCCGTCCCGGTGCCCCCCGTCGCGTCCGGCTCGGTCGACGTCCCCCCGGCGCCCGCCACCGCCGTGTGCCCCGGGCCCCTGATCCAGCAGGCGGCCACCGGCAGCGGCTCGTTCAGCTCGGCGCCGGTGACCCCCCTGACGAACGTCGCCCTGCTGGCGGTCCCGCCGGACGGCAGCACGCTGGCGGGCACGCTGCGCAGCCTCGACGGCGCGCGGACGTACGCGACGCCCACGTCCGGCAACGGTGTGGCCGGCGTCACGGACCCCGCCGGCCCGCTCGTCGCGCGCGCCCAGACGGGCGCGGGCAGCGCACGCCTGGCCGCCGTCAGCGGCTCCGTGGTGACGGCCGGCGACCTGCGCGGCCTCGCCGCCGCGACGTGCGAGGCGCCTGCCGCGGACGCGTGGCTCGTCGGCGGGTCGACGGCCGTGGGCAGCACCGCCGACCTCGTCATCGTCAACCCGGGCAGCACCACCGCCGAGGTCTCGGTCCAGGTGTTCGGCCCGAACGGCGCCGTCACCCTGCCGACGGCCATGCAGCTCGTCGCGCCGCACGCGCAGAAGGTCGTCAGCCTCGGGGGTGCCGCGCCCGACCAGCGCGCCCTCGCCGTGCACCTGTCCACCGCCGGCGGCCAGGTCGCGGCCTGGCTGCAGGACTCCGCGCTGCGCGGGTACACGCCGGCGGGCCTCGACCTCGTGGTCGCGGGTGCCGCGCCCGCGACCCGCCAGGTGATCCCGGGCGTGGACCTCGAGGCGTCGACGGGCAACTCCCCGGACGCGCCCGTGCTGCGGCTCCTGGCGCCCGGCGGCGGCACCACGACCGCGACCGTGACGCTCCTCGGTTCGAACGGCCCCGTCGACGTGCCCGGCTCGAGCTCGGTTCCGCTCGTCGGGGGACAGGTGACGGACGTACCGCTCGGCGGCGTGCCGGCCGACGCCTACACGGTGGTCGTCGACGCGCCGTCGCCGGTGGTGGCGGCGATGGAGCTCTCCCGCACCGGCAAGCCCGGCGACCTCGACCCCACGCCGCGCGTCGACCGCGCCTGGGCCGCGGCCGCGCCCGTCGGGGGCGGGCTCGCGGTGCCGGCGACCGGCACGGACACCACGCTCGTCATCGGCGCCGTCGCGGCGGGGGACCAGGCGACCGCCACGGGCACGCTCACCGGCACGCTTCGGGTGCTGGGCCTGGCGGGCCGGGTGCTGGCCACCAAGGACGTGCAGATCGACGCCGCCAGCACGGGTTCCTGGAAGCTCTCGGACCTGGGGACCGACCCCGCGCAGGTGACCGGCATCGAGCTGCTGGCGGGGGACGCCCACCTCGGCGCCTCGTGGGCGCTCGTCGCCGAGCGCACGCAGGACGACGGCGTGCTCGCCTCGGTGCTGCTGCCGGCGCCGGTCGTCACCGACCCGGTGACCGTCGTCGTGCGCCAGGACGCGACGCTCGGCGTCGGGCGCTAGCGGGACGCGACGACGATCTCCCAGGTGCGGCGCGTGGCCAGCCCCGCCCGCAGCGCCCACCGCACCGGCGCGTGGTACCAGCGGGAGTACCGGCGCGCGAGGTACCGGTAGGCGCTGGCGTGGTGCGCGCGGATCATCGGCACCGGCCGTGAGCGCCACGACGTGCCCCCGATGTGCGTCACCCGGGCCGCCGGCACGTAGAGGTTCGTCCACCCGGCACGCCCGAGGCGCTCGCCGAGGTCGAGATCCTCGAAGAACATGAAGTAGCTCTCGTCGAAGCCGCCGACCTGCTCGAACGCCTCGCGTCGCAGCAGCAGGCAGGCGCCGGACAACCAGCCGGCGGCGCGCGCGCCGCCCGCGGTCTCCTGGCGCACCTGGTAGGCCTTGGTCCACGGGTTGCCGGGCCACACCCGCACCAGCAGCGCGTGGCCCACGCCTTGCGTCAGCGACGGCAGCTCGCGCGCGGACGGGTAGACGGTGCCGTCGGGGTTGAGCAGCGCGGGGCCGGCGGAACCGACCCGCGGCGTCGCGCCGGCCGCGGCGACGAGCGCGTCGATCGAGCCCGGCTGCCAGACGAGGTCGGCGTTGCACACGAGCAGCCACGGGGTCCGGGCGTCCGCGGCGCCGGCGTTGGCACCGGCGCCGTACCCGACGTTGGCGCCCGGCACGACGAGCCGCGCGCCGTGCTCGTCGGCGACCGCGCGGGACCGCGACTGGTCGGTGCCGTTGTCGACGATGACGAGCTCGAGGCCCGCGCCGGCGGCCCGCAGGGAGCGCGCGAAGTCGTCGAGCTCGGGGCCGGGGTGGTACACGACGCAGACGACGCGGACGGTAGCGGTGCTCATCGTCCTGACAGGCTAGTAGTCGTCGGAGTACCCCGGGTCCACGTCCTCCGGCGCCCGGCCCAGCAGGTGCGCCACCTGCTCGACGACGACGTCGTGGACGAGGTCCGCCAGGTCCAGCGGATCGGTGGCGCGGGCCTCGAGGGGCCGGCGGTAGACGACGATGCGGTTCGGCAGGCCGGCGTTGGCGGGGAAGTAGCGCCCCAGCGGCACGCCGCCGTGCTCCCACGGCGCCGGCCCGGACGGTGGCACGTCCTCGACGGCGAACTCGGTGCCCTCGAGCTGGCGCGCCCAGCGCCGCTCCAGCTCGTCGACCGCGTCCAGCACCAGGTCGTCGAAGCGCTCGGCGCGCGTGCGGTAGGCGGGCGCCGTGGTCGGCAGGAGCGGGCCCCGCAGGCCGCGCCCGTGCGGGTCGCGCCGCCGGAGCGGGACGGTGGGCTGCTGGCCGCCGCGCTTCGCGTCCCGCCGGGCGGGCAGGCCCGCGGACGACGAGCGACGCAGCGACCTCACGGCGCCGACTCTAGCCGCGGCCGGGCCGGGGTTCGGCGTTGTGATCCCAGGTGTTGTCACCGTGCGGCGGTACCGTCACCTCCGTGCGATCCGTCCGGTTGTGCTCACGCTCCGCCTGCGGCCGCCCGGCCGTGGCCACGCTGACCTACGTGTACGGCGACTCGACCGCCGTCCTGGGGCCGTTGGCGACGCTCGCGGAGCCGCACTCGTACGACCTGTGCGCCGAGCACGCCGCGCGCCTCACCGCCCCGCGCGGGTGGGAGGTGGTGCGCCTGCTGCCGGAGTTCGAACCGCTCGCACCGTCGCACGACGACCTGCTGGCCCTGGCGGACGCGGTGCGGGAGGCCGGGCGCCCGCCCGAGCCCGCGCCGGCCGCCGAGCCCGTCGTCGCCGCCGGGGAGCGGCGACGCGGCCACCTGCGGGTGGTGCACGGCGAGGGCGACGCGTGACACGCCGCAAGGAGAGCCGGCGGGTGCCCAGCGCGCCCCTGCCGCTGGGATCGGTGGCGCAGCCGGCGGGGCCGCCTGCGCGGGGGACCGAGGCGTGCCTGTCGTGCGGCTCGACGGACCTGGTGCGCATCCGCATGGGCGTCGCCGGCGGCCGCAACGTCGTCTTCGTCTCCTGCCCGCGCTGCGAGCACACGGCGTGGTTCGACGAGGACGGCGACGGCACGCCGCTGAGCAGCGAGGACGTCACGGGGATCGACCCGGCCGGTGGCCGGCAGGCCCCCCGGTAGACTCGCCGGCGCGAGGAGGAGGGTGCACATGGAGCCCTGGGCGCGTGCCCTGCTGCGGTGCCCGGTGACGGGCGCCGAGCTGGTCGACGGGGTCGGTCCCGACGGCCGGCCCGAGCTGGTGTCGACGGACCCGACGCGCCCGTTGGCGTACCCCGTCCGCGACGGCATCCCGGTGCTGCTGGCCGACGAGGCCCGGCCGGTCACGCCCGCGACGTGACGCGCGGCGCCGCGTGAGCGACGAGGCAGGCGGGCACGGCGGCGGCGTCCGCGCGATCGTCGCCGCGCTGGCCGCCAACCTGGGCATCGCGGCCGTCAAGCTCGTCGCCTACCTGCTGACGTCGTCGTCGTCCATGCTCGCCGAGGCGGTGCACTCGGTGGCGGACTCGGGCAACCAGGTGCTCCTGCTGCTCGGCGGCCGCCGCGCCCGGCGGGAGCCCGACGAGGCCCACCCCTTCGGCTACGGCCGCGAGCGGTTCCTCTACGCGTTCATCGTGTCGATCGTCCTGTTCACGCTCGGTGGCCTGTTCGCCCTGTACGAGGCGTGGCACAAGTGGCTCGACCCGCACCCGATCGAGGGGCGCTGGTGGTGGGTGCCGCTGGCGGTGCTGGCGGCGTCGATGGTCATGGAGTCGCTGTCGCTGCGCACCGCCGTGCACGAGTCGGCGCCCTCGCGGCGCGGGCGCACGTGGTGGGGTTTCGTGCGGGGCACCAAGGCGCCCGAGCTGGCCGTGGTGCTGCTGGAGGACACCGGCGCGCTTCTCGGCCTGACGTTCGCCGCGGTCGGCGTCTCGATGACCCTGGCGACGCACGACGGGCGGTGGGACGCCCTCGGCTCGGCCGCGATCGGCCTGCTGCTGGTGAGCATCGCGGCGATCCTCGCCGTCGAGACGACGTCGCTGCTGGTGGGCGAGGCCGCGGAGCCGGCCGACGTCGCCGCCATCGGCGCCGCCCTCGTCGGGCCCGGCATCGCGTCCGTGATCCACCTGCGCACGGTGCACCTGGGTCCCGACGAGCTGCTGGTCGCCGCCAAGGTCGAGGTGACGGCCCGGGAGACCGCCGAGGAGATCGCCACGGCGATCGACGCCGCCGAGGCCCGCGTCCGCGCCGCGGTGCCGCTCGCCCGGGTCATCTACCTGGAGCCGGACCTGCGTCGCACCCCGTAGGCCGGCAGGCCCGCAGCGCCGAGCGCCCAGCTCCTCATCGAGACCGGCCGAAGCGACGCTCGAAACGCACGGTCTCGGCGACGACGTGGGCGCTCGACGGAGCGGCGAGCTCAGTCGGGGTCGGGGATCGCGTGCGGCAGGCGGGTCAGCAGCGCCGCGTCGGCGGTGGCCCGCGCCTGCCGGCGGTACTCGGCCGCCAGCTCCCGCGTCCGCCGCGCGGCGACGACGGCCGCGAGGAAGTCCTCGGGGTGCACGCCGGCGGGCGGCAGGGGCCGCACGTAGGCCTGCACCTGGGCCGTCAGCCGGGTGCCGAGCTCGACGCGGGACGCCGGGTGCAGCGTGCTCGCGCGCCCGAGGAACTGCCGCACCGCGAGGGCCAGGCCGTCCGGCAGCCGCGCGATGTCCGCGGACTCGGCCCAGCCGTGCAGGTAGGGCGGCATCACGACGGTCACCGCCGGGGTCCGCCGCCCGCGCACGCGCGCCGAGTACGTCCCGGCGAGCATGTCGCCGAGCCGCTTGCCCCGCGGGTGGACGGCGGACGCGACGATCGCGACGACGCCGGACGTGCCCCACAGCTCGACCACGCCGACGAGCGCGCGCACCAAGGCGTGGCGCACGGTGATCGGGCCGCCGTCGTCGCGCACGATCCGCATCCCCATCGCCAGCTTGCCGAGGGAGCGGCCGCGCGTCAGGGTCTCGATCGTCACGGGGGCGACCACGAGCACGACGACGAGGGTCAGGACCGAGAAGATCGCGGCCGAGTAGTCGCCGCCCCCGCCGAGGACCCCGACGACCATGAGCACCACGAGCGTGCCGACGACGTAGGCGGCGGCGTCGATGAGGCCGCCGAGCATCCGCGACGCGAACGCCGCGGGGCGGGTCTCGAGCAGCACGCCCTCACCGGTGAGGATCCCCTGGTCGGTCACGCCGACCCCCGGCGGGACGTGCCGGCGCTGCGGGTGGGGGCCACCCGGCGAGCGTATCGGCCCGGGACGCCGCCCGGGCCTGGCAGGCTGGGGCCATGGACCTCGACGCGCTCGTCGTCGCGCGCACGCCGGCCTGGCAGCGGCTCGACGCGCTGGCGCGCCGGCGGCGCCTGTCCGGGGCGGAGTCCGACGAGCTCGTCCGGCTCTACCGTGCCGTCTCCACCGACCTCTCGGTGGTCCGCTCGTCGGCCCCGGACCCCGAGGTCGTCGCCCGGCTGTCGCAGCTGCTCGGCCGGGCGCGGGCGCGGATCGCCGGCACCCACGCGCCGCGCTGGTCGCTCGTGACGCGCTTCGTGGTGGTCATGCTGCCGGCGGCGCTGTACCGGCTGCGCTGGTGGACCCTCGCCGTGGCGGTGGCCTTCGTCGCCGTGGGCGTCGTCTCGGGCTGGTGGGTGGCGACCCACCCGGCCGCCCTGGACGCCATGGGGACGCCGGAGGCGCGCCAGCAGTACGTCGACCAGGCGTTCACCTCCTACTACGACCCGTCCGCGGGCTTCGCGGCCATGGTCTGGAGCAACAACTTCTGGTTGACGTGGCTGTGCATCGGCGGCGGGATCACGGGCGTCGTGCCGGCGGGATTCCTGGTCAGCAACGCCATCAGCGTCGGGGCGGCCGGCGGGCTCATGGCCTCCTACGGCCACCTCGGGGTGTTCCTCCAGCTGATCCTGCCGCACGGGTTCATGGAGCTGACCAGCGTGTTCGTCGCGGGCGCCGCCGGGCTCAAGCTCTTCTGGGCGTGGATCGACCCGGGGCCACGGCCCCGGGGACGCGCCCTGGCCGACGAGGGCCGCGCCCTCGTCACCGTCGCGCTCGGGCTCGTGGCGACGCTCGCCGTCTCCGGCCTCGTCGAGGCCTTCGTCACGGGCTCCCACCTGCCGTGGGGCGTGAAGATCACGATCGGCCTGCTCGTCGTGACGGCCTTCTGGGTGTACACGCTGACGCTCGGCCGCCGTGCGGCCCGCGCCGGCGAGACGGGGGACATGCAGGCCGACCTCGCCGGCTACACGGTCGCCACCGCCGGCTGACGTCGCATCCTCAGCCCCGGCGGGGCTACAGGCGGCCGGCCGCCTTGAGCGCCAGGTAGGCGTCGGCCAGGCGGGGGGCGAGCTCGTCGGGCAGCGCCTCGACGACGTCCAGCCCACGCCGCCGCAGCCGCTGCGCGACGGCCGCACGCTCCAGGCCGGCCCGCTCCGCGGCCGCGGCGTCGAAGACGTCGGCGCTCGTCGTCCGCGTCGCACGGAGGGTCTCCTCCTGCGGGTCGAGGACCGAGGCGACGACGACGGCGTGCCGCGACGTCAGCTGCCCGGCGACGTCGAGCAGGCCCTGCTCCACCGCGGCCGGGTCCAGCGCGGTGAGGAGGACGACGAGCGCGCGCTGCGTCAGCCGCTCGCGCACCTGCGCCGCGATGCCCGCCCAGTCGGCCTCGACGAGCTCCGGCTGGATGCCCGCGAGGGCGTCCGCGAAGGCCGGGAGGACGCGCCGCCCGGTGCTCCCGGCGACCCGGGCCCGCACCCGCCGGTCGAACGCGAGCAGCTCCACCCGGTCGCCGGCGTGCGTCGCGAGGGTCGCCAGCAGGAGCGCCGCCTCGATCGAGGCCTCCAGCCGCGGGGCGTCGTCGACCCGCACCGCGCTCGTCCGCGAGGTGTCGACGACGACGAGCACTCGCCGGTCGCGCTCGGGGCGCCAGGTGCGGACGACGACGTCCGCCCGGCGAGCGGTGGCGCGCCAGTCGATGGAGCGCACGTCGTCCCCGATGACGTACTCGCGGAGCGAGTCGAACTCGGTGCCGGCCCCCCGGACCTGGACCGCGGCCCGCCCGTCGAGCTCCCGCAGCCTCGCCAGCCGGCTCGGCAGGTGCCGGCGGGAGGCGAACTCCGGCAGCACCCGCAGGCGCCCCCCGACCGGGAGGCTCGCCTGCCGGCCCGCCAGCCCCAGCGGCCCCACGGTGCGGATCGTCACCGCGCCCGCCGGCACGTCGCCCCGCCGGGTCGGCAGCAGGTCCGTGACCACGCGGCGGGCCTCGCCCGGCGGCAGGTCGACGCGGTGCCGCGGCGTGCGGCGCGCGAGCGACGCCGGTGACCCCGGCGCGGCTCCGTCGCCCGCCGGCGCCAGCGCCGACGCCGGCCAGGCGTCGCGCACGAGGGCCCGCGCCCGCCGCGTGTCCCGGTTCTCCAGCGTCAGCACGGAGCGGGCCGGCTGGGTGAGGCGCACGGAGCCCGGCAGGGCGCGCGAGACCGCGACGCGCCGCGGGGAGGCAGCCAGCGCGACGTCGAGCCCGCAGAGGACGACGACGACCGCGGCCCAGGCCAGCACGGTGCCGGGCACCGGCACGAGCAGCACCGCGACGGCGCCGAGCGCCGTCAGCACCACCGCCCGCCACGTGATAGCCACGGCCGCCTCAGCGCGGGACGGGCACGGAGGCGAGCACCGTGTCGAGGACGGTCTCCGCGGTGACGCCCTCGAGCTCGGCCTCGGGACGGACCTGGACGCGGTGGCGCAGCGTGGGGTGGGCCAGCGCCTTGACATCGTCGGGCGTCACGTAGCCGCGCCCGGACAGCCACGCCCACGCCCGCGCCGTCGCCAGCAGCGCGGTGGCACCGCGCGGCGAGACGCCGAGCGACAGCGACGGCGACTCGCGCGTCGCGCGGACCAGGTCGACGACGTAGCCGACGACCTCGCGCGCCACCGTCACCTGGGCCACCTGGGCGCGCGCCGCCGCCAGCACGCCGGCGTCGGCGACCGGCCGGATGCCGGCGGCCCGCAGGTCCCGCGGGTCGAACCCGTGCGCGTGCCGCTCGAGCACCTCGATCTCGTCGGGCCGCGGCGGCAGCGGCAGCAGCAGCTTGAGCAGGAACCGGTCGAGCTGTGCCTCGGGCAGCGGATAGGTGCCCTCGTACTCCACCGGGTTCTGCGTGGCGACGACGACGAACGGCTCGGGCAGCGGGCGCGGCGTGCCGTCCACCGACACCTGCCGCTCCTCCATCGCCTCGAGCAGCGAGGCCTGCGTCTTGGGGGGCGTCCGGTTGATCTCGTCGGCCAGCAGGAGGTTGGTGAACACCGGGCCCTGCCGGAAGGAGAACTCGGCGGTGCGCGCGTCGTAGACGAGCGAGCCGGTGACGTCGCCCGGCATGAGGTCGGGCGTGAACTGCACGCGCTTGGTGTCCAGGGTCAGCGCGGCCGACAGCGCGCGCACGAGCAGCGTCTTGGCGACCCCGGGCACGCCCTCGAGCAGCACGTGCCCGCGGCACAGCAGCGCGATGACCAGGCCGGTCACCGCGGCGTCCTGCCCGACGACCGCCTTGCCGACCTCGGCCCGGACGGCACCGAGCGCGGCGCGCAGGGGTGCGCCGGGGTCGGCCGCCGGCGCCGTGGGGGCCTCGGGGCGGTCGGGGGCCACCGGCCCGCCGTGTCGCTGTGGCTCGCCGTAGCCAGGAACGTCGTCGCTCACGGGCGGTTGACCTCGCTCTCCAGGATGTCCAGCTCGTCGGCCAGGGTGGCCAGCTCTCGGTCGTCGTGCGGTGGCGGCCCGTACAGCAGGCGCGCCACGTCGTCGGGGGCGGTCCCCGAGGCCCGCGCGACCGCCTCGATCGTCGCGTGGGCGTCGGCGGAGCGGGGCAGGCCGAGGCGGCCCGCCATCCGGGTCGCCGCCCCGGCGCGCAGCGCCGCCGCGGCGTGCCCGTGCGACCGGCCACGCCGGTACAGCCGGCCCCGCCCGCGGGTCGTCTCGGCGGCCGGCACCACCACCGGCAGCCGTTCGGCGACCACCGGGCCGAGCCGGCGGCCGCGCCACAGCGCGAGCACGAGCGCGACCACCAGCGCCTGCAGGCCGAGCACCGTCAGCCAGGGCGGCACCAGGCTGCCGAGGCTCTGGCCGCCGCCGCCGCCGTCGGCACCGGCGCCGATCGCCGGGAGGAACCAGGTGAGGTGGTCGTGCCGACCGAGCATCCGGATCGCCAGGGCCGCGTTGCCGTCCGTCGCCAGGGCGCCGTTGGTGAGGGGCGTCGCGTCGGCCAGCACCGCCACGCGACGGCCGGCGGCGTTCGTCGTGACGGCGTAGGCGCCGCCGCCCTGCGCGCCGGCGCCCGGTGCGGGGAAGCACGTCACGACGCCGGGCGACTGCGCGGTCAGCGCACCGGCGGCGGTCACGGTGCCGGCCGCAACCGCGTCCGCGTCCGTGCACGCGGCCTGGCGGGCGGTGGCCGCCGAGCCGCCGCCGTACGCCAGCCCGACGCCCGGCGCGAGCTGGTCGAGGTACTGCGTCGCGGCCACGAGGACGAGGTCGGCGTCCACCTGCGCCAGGCGCTGCGCGTCCTGCGGGGTCAGCGCGTAGTCGTCGACGACGAGCAGGGTCCCGCCCGCGGCGGCGCGCTCGGCGTCCCGCAGGGACCGCACGTACGTCACGGTGACGCCGTGCCGGCCGAGGACCTGCGCCAGCGCCCGCGCGCCGTTGCCGGACGGGTTGTCCGGCGCGAGCGGCGTCGTCGACGTCCGGGGGGCCGGCAGGATCGCCAGCAGCGCCCCGACGAGCAGCACGCCGAGCACGACGAGCACGGGCCGCCAGCGCCGCCAGCGACCCGCCGCGCGCGTGCGCGCCGTCGTGCCGTCGCCGACGACGACCGTGGTCGCGCTCACGCCGGCACCTGCTCCCGCCGGGCGGCGCCGGCCAGCCGGTCCACGGCCCGCATGGTGTCGTCGTCGGCCGGGCCGGCGGTGCGCTCGCCGTAGACGACCTCGTCGAACAGCTCGGCGCCCTCGGTGAGGTCGCGCGCGACGCTCGGCAGCACGCGGCCGGCCTCGGCGGCCACCTCCAGCGCCGTGCGGCCGGGCCGCTCGTCGAGGACGGCGCGCTCCTCGAGCGCGCGCACCACGGCGCGGAACCGCTCCGCGACGGCGCGCGACCAGTCGCCGGCGGCCGCGGCGGCATCGGCCGCCGTCCTCAGCTGCGCGGCGCTGCGCCGGTCGTCGTGCCCGAGGACCTCGCGGTCGCGGGCGGCGCGGTGGGAGCGGCGCACGGGCCCGGCGACCCACAGCGCGACGAGGACGACGACCACGAGGATGCCGACGACCAGCAGCGCCGCCAGCGCGGGCTGCATGCCCAGCGTCGGCAGCCCCTGGAACTGCTGCGCGATCCAGCGCAGCAGGCGGACGAGCAGGCTGTCCTGCTGGTGGTACGCCGGGTTGGCGAGCTCGTCGGCCGCCCACCGCCGCGCGGTCGGCGCGTCGGGCGTCACCGGGGGCTCGAGGAGCACCGGCGGCCTACCGGACGGCGGCGGCCGCGTCGGCGGTGGCCGCGCGGCCGAGCTCGATGTCGAGGCCCTCGCGCCGCATCCGCACGTCGATGTAGAGCAGCGCCACCACGGCGGAGGTGTACGTCGTGGTCGCCGTCAGCGCGATGATCTGGCCCACGGACGTGATCGCCAGCGACGTCGCCGAGACGAGCTCGCCGGAGGACGCGAACGACGCGACGAGGCTGAACGGCGTGAGGATGATCTGCTGCAGCACGCCCATGAGCAGCGAGACCAGCAGCCAGATCCCGAACAGCCGCCAGAAGCTGCCGCGCGTGAGGCGCCACGCCCGCCGGACGGTGGCCCAGAAGCCCTTGCCCTCCAGCATCAGGGCGGGCGTCACCAGCAGGGTGCGGGTGCTGAACCACACGGCGCCGACCACGATGACGACGAACGCCACCAGGCCGGCGACGACCGCGGCACCGTTGTGGTGGGACACGGCGAGGAGGACGACGATCCCCACCAGCACGGCGATGGCGGCGACGACCACGGCGCCGGACAGGAACGAGAACCCGACGACCCACCAGACCCGCCCGGAGCGCAGCACGTCGCGCACCGTGATGGTGCGGCCCAGCACGGAGCGGCTGACCGCCACGACGAGGAGGCCGGTGAGGATCGTCGTCACCAGCACCGTGACGGGCTGCGTGAACACCGAGCCGAACGCGTACGAGAGGTTCCCGCTCAGCTGGCCGGACTCGGCGGGGGACAGACCCGTGGCGGTCGAGCCGAACACGTCGTTGAGCGGCGTCGTGAGGAACCCGGAGACGTAGTAGGTGAGCAGGGCCGAGAAGATCACCGCGACGGCCACCGCCACCGACGACAGGCCGAACATGACGGCGGGGTTCGCGCGGATGGCGCGCACGCCGCCGTCGAGCATCTCGCCGAGCGACAGCGGGCGCAGCGGGATGATGCCGGGCTGGAGCACCGGCGGGGCCCAGGCCTGGGGTGCCGGCTGGTAGCCGTACCCGGGGGGCGGCGGCTGCTGCCCCGACCAGGGCGGCGGCTGCTGGCCGGCCCAGGCCGGCGGCACCTGCGGCGCGCCCCACCCGGTGGGCTGCTGGCCCGGTGCCTGCCACGCCGGGGGCTCGTCGTGCGGCCGTGGCTCGTCGTGCCGCTCCTGGCCGGACCCGCCGGGCGCCGTCCAGGCGGGCGGGCGGTCCTCGGGGCTGGTCATGCCGCTGCGTCCCCTCCCGGGCCGCGGCCGGTGCGCGCCCCGGCGGCCATCGTGCCACGGCGGGGTGCCCGTCCGCGGGCCGTCCGGCGCGGGCGGGGGGAGGTCCGCGACCGGTCCACCTGCGGATCCGCCGTCCCGGCCTGCCCTCGGTGCGACAATGCCCCCCATGAAGGGTCGTGTGCTGGTGGTCGACGACGACACCGCGCTGGCGGAGATGATCGGCATCGTGCTGCGCTCGGAGGGGTTCGAGCCGGTCTTCTGCGAGGACGGGGACCACGCGCTGGGGGTCTTCCGCAACGCGCAGCCGGACCTGGTGCTGCTCGACCTCATGCTGCCGGGCAAGGACGGGTACGAGGTCTGCCGGCAGATCCGTGGCGAGTCGGGCGTCCCGATCGTCATGCTGACGGCCAAGAGCGACACGGTCGACGTGGTGCTCGGCCTGGAGGCCGGCGCCGACGACTACATCTCCAAGCCCTTCAAGCCGAAGGAGCTCGTCGCGCGTGTCCGCGCGCGGCTGCGGCGGTCCGACGAGCCCGTGCCGGAGCACCTGGCGATCGGCGACCTGACGATCGACGTGCCCGGCCACCGGGTCTCGCGCGACGGCGAGCAGATCTCGTTGACGCCGCTCGAGTTCGACCTGCTCGTCGCGCTGGCGCGCAAGCCGTGGCAGGTGTTCACGCGCGAGGTGCTGCTCGAGAAGGTCTGGGGCTACCGCCACGCGGCCGACACCCGGCTCGTCAACGTCCACGTGCAGCGGCTGCGCTCGAAGATCGAGCACGACCCCGAGAAGCCCGAGATCGTCATGACCGTCCGCGGGGTCGGCTACAAGGCGGGCGCGACGACCTCGTGACCGAGGGCGCGCGCCGCGGCCGGCCGCGGTGGACGAGCGTGTGGCGGCTGCTGCGGTCCCGGTGGCTGCGGCGGCTGCGGGACGCCGTGCACTGGTGGCGCCAGTCGCTGCAGGTGCGGGTGCTGACGTCCACGCTGGTCATCGGCCTGGTCGCCCTCGCCCTCGTCTTCGTCTACGTCGGGCAGCGCACCGCCGCCGGCCTGTTCGACGAGCGCCGCGACCAGGTGCTGGAGGAGAGCTTCCGCTCCTCGCAGCAGGCGCAGCAGACCCTCAGCGCGTCGACCGCGCAGACGGCGGCCGAGGTGTTCGTGCTGCTGCGCGGCGTGACCACCGAGCAGAGCACGGGCGGGCCCAGCAGCCCCGAGGTCTTCATGCTGCGCGCGCCGGTGCAGCCGACGACCGGGCAGCCGCCGCCGGTGCAGGTCGGCAACACGGCGACGAAGCCGGCGCTGGTGTACCTCATCAGCGACGGCCTCAAGGCCGCGGTGGCCGACAAGAAGCAGCACTGGCAGTCGGTGGCGATCACCGAGGAGGACGGCAGCACGACGCCCGGCATCATCGTGGGCCAGCAGGTGCAGGTGCCCGTCGTCGGTACCTACCAGCTCTACTTCCTCTACCGGCTGGACGCGGAGCAGCGCCGGCTCGACTTCCTGCTCGGCACCCTCGCGCTCGCCGCGGGTGCCCTCGTGGTGCTGCTCGCCTCCATCACGTGGCTCGTGACGCTGCAGACCGTGCGCCCCGTGCGGCGGGCCGCCGAGGTCGCCGAGCGGCTCGCGGACGGCCAGCTGACCGAGCGCATGCCCGTGCACGGCGAGGACGAGATGGCGACGCTGGCGCGCTCGTTCAACGAGATGGCCGCCTCGCTCCAGGACCAGATCCGCCGGCTCGAGGAGCTGTCCGCACTGCAGCGCCGGTTCGTCTCCGACGTGTCGCACGAGCTGCGCACCCCGCTGACGACCGTGCGGATGGCGGGCGAGATGATCTACGCCGCCCGGCAGTCGTTCGACCCGGCGACGAAACGCTCGGCCGAGCTGCTCAGCACGCAGCTGGACCGGTTCGAGGACCTCCTGGCCGACCTGCTGGAGATCAGCCGCTACGACGCCGGCGCGGCCGTGCTGGACGCCGAGGGTCGGGACGTGCGCGACGTGGTGCTGCGGACCGTGGACAACGTGGTGACGCTGGCGGCCCGCAAGGGCTCGTGGCTGCGGGTGGACCTGCCCGAGGGCCAGGCCGTCGCGGACATCGACCCCCGGCGCGTCGAGCGCGTCTGCCGCAACCTGCTGGTCAACGCGATCGAGCACGCGGAGGGGACGCCGGTCGAGGTGCGCGTGGCTGCCGACGCGAAGGCGGTCGCCGTCGTCGTGCGCGACCACGGCATCGGCATGACGCCCGAGGAGGTCGCGCACGTGTTCGACCGGTTCTGGCGCGCCGACCCGGCGCGGGCCCGCACCACGGGAGGCACCGGCCTGGGCCTGGCCATCTCGCTCGAGGACGCGCACCTGCACGGCGGCTGGCTCGATGCCTGGGGACGCCCGGGCCAGGGCGCGAGCTTCCGGCTGACGCTGCCCCGGCGGGCCGGCATGAGGCTGACCGGCTCGCCGCTGGACCTCGTGCCGGCACCCGAGCCGGAGACGGTCGTCGTCCCGGCCGGCGTGCCGCGCACCGACCCGGCCGCGCTGCCGGAGTGGACCGGCGCGTTCGACCCGGACCGTCAGGAGGTGCCGTGATGAGCCGCGCCCTGCGGGTGGCCGGCCTGCTGGCCGTCGCCGCCGTCGCCCTCGGCGCCTGTGCCCGGATCCCGACGTCGGGGCCCGTGCAGCAGGGCGGCGGGGGCCAGGTCGCCGAGCCGAACCCGGCCGTCGTCCTCGCCGTCGGCCCGCAGCCCGGATCGCAGCCCGAGCAGATCGTCGAGGACTACCTGACGGCCGGCGCCGCCGGCGTGTCGAACGGCCTGGACTTCACGGTGGCCCGCAAGTACCTGTACGGCGACGCGGCGGCGAACTGGAACCCGCTGGGCGGCGTCCTCGTCGTCGACGGCTTCACGCCGTCCCAGCCGAGCGACACGCAGGTGACGATCGACGCGTCCGTCGTCGCCAAGGTCGACGCCGACGGCGTGTACTCGGAGACGGCCCGCGGCGCTCCCGAGACGGTGACGTTCGGGATGGTGCAGGACACCTCGGGGCAGTGGCGCATCAAGGACGTGCCGGACGGCCTCATCCTCACGTCGCGGCAGTTCCAGGACCAGTTCCGCCGGGTGTCCCTCTTCTTCCTCACGCCCGACGCGCAGTACCTGGTGCCGGACCCGCGCTGGTACCCCGCGGTCAACCTGGCGACGTCGGTGGTCAAGGGGCTGCTCGCCGGCCCGGCACCGTTGCTGCGCGACGCCGTGCGGACGGCGGTGCCCCAGGGTGTCGTCCTGACGCCGGAGGCGGTGACGGTGAAGGACGGCCAGGCGGAGGTCGACCTCGGGCCGGCCAGCGCGGTGCAGGCCGCCGACCACGACCTGCTGGTCGCCCAGATCCAGGAGACGCTCGTCCAGCAGGTGGCGCAGGTGCGCACCGTCGTCGTGCAGGCGGGGGCGGACGGGCCGCAGCTGCAGGGCACCAAGCAGCTCCTGACGATCGGCCAGGCCCAGGCGACCCCGGCCGCCGCGGAGGCGATCGCCTCCGACGCCAACGGCGAGCACCTGGCGGCGCTGGGCTCGCCGGGCACCCCACCCGTACCCGTGGCGGGGGTCGCGCCGCTGACCGGCCTCGACGCCCGTAGCCCGGCGCGCTCGGAGAACGGCGTGGTGCGGGTGTTCCTGCGGGGGCCGAACGAGCTGGCCACCGTGCCGACGGCGAGCCAGGCGTCGCAGACGCTCCTGCAGTCGCCCAACCTCGCGGCGCCCTCGGTCGACCGGTTCGGCTGGGTGTGGACCGCCTCCGGCGGCACCGTGTCCGCGGTCGACGGCCACGATCCCGACGTCAGCCTCACCCCGAAGTGGCTGGCCGACCGCACCGTCACGGCCGTGCGCGTCTCCCGGGACGGCACGCGCATCGCGGTCGTCTCGACCGCCCAGGACGGGTCGGGCGTGTCCATCGACGTGGCCGGCATCGCGCGCGACGAGCGGGGTGGCCCGCAGCAGCTGTCCGACCAGACGCAGCGCGTGGGCGCGGCCCTGACGGTCGCCGGGTCCGTGGTCTGGTACGACGACGACCAGCTCGCCGTGCTCGCGCGCGGCGCCGGGTCGGCCACCGTGTGGGAGGTGCCGCTCGGTGGGCCCAGCAAGGCGCTGCCGGACGTGGCGGGCGGGGTCTCGCTCGCGGGCTGGCGCACGGAGCGCAGCCTCCTGGTCGCGACGAGCGACGGGCGGCTGCTGACCTTCAGCGGACCGACGTGGACCCCGGTCGAGGGCGTCTCCGGGGTGCGTGACCCCTCCTACCCCGGCTGAGGCGCCCACAGCCCGGTGGTCCGGCCGCGCCGGTGCCCGCCGGGTGCGCACGTGCCGTGGCCCGCCGTGGGACGACGAGGCTGCGCGCCGTGCACGGGGCGGGCGGGGCATGGTGGCGGGTGGCAGGCCGGGAGCTCCTCGGCCTGGTGCTCCCGATCGCGTGCGCCGGGTGCGGCGCGGACGACGTGCCGTGGTGCGACGGGTGCGCGCAGGGGCTGGCCCGCCCGGCCTGGCGGGTCGAGGGGCGGGCCGCGCGGCTGGACCGGATGGACGGGCGGCCGCCGGTGGCGGTGTGGGCGGTGGCCGACTTCGCGGGGCCCGTGCGGCGCGCGGTGAGCGCCTGGAAGGACCACGGCCGCGCCGACATGACGGCGGCGCTGGGCGCCTCGGCGCGGCGTGCGACCCGGGCGCTGGTCGACGAGGCGGGGGAGTCGCTCCTCGGGCCCGGCCCCGTGCTCGTCGTGCCGGCGCCCTCCACCCCGGCCGCGCGCCGGAGGCGGGGCTGGGACCCGGCCGGGGAGCTCGCCGCCGCGGTGGCCGACGAGCTGACCCGTCGGGGGTGCCCGGCGCGCCGTGCGCCGGTGCTGCGGCGGACGGCCGGCGCCGACCAGGCCGGCCTGTCGGCGCGGGCGCGCTCCCGGAACCTCTCGGGCCACGTCCACGTCCGCCGGTGGCCGTCGGCCCTGCCGGGGCGAGCCGTGCTCGTCGACGACGTGCTGACGACGGGGGCGACCTTCGCCGCCTGCGTGCGGGCGCTCGAGGCCTCGGGGATCGCCGTGGTCGCCGGGGTCGTGGTCGCGTCGACACCCTCGCCCGGGTCCGGCGCAGGTTCGCCCGGTCCGACCTTTTGACGGCCTCGAACGACGGGTTAACGTGGTGCATGGAACCGGTCCTCCCGGCGCCTGCGCGGCGGCCCGACCGGTTGCGGAGGAGGTGGTGTCGTCGTTGCCCCTCGGGGCCCAGGACTGCTCGCCACCGGGCGCCGAGTCACCGGCGCCCCTCACCTCCCAGGAGGCCCTCATGGAGATCGTGGTTGCCGGTCGTCACACCGATGTGCCAGCCCGCTACCGGACCCACGTGGCAGCCAAGCTCGCCAAGATCGAGCAGCTCGCTCCGCGCGCGCAGCGCGTGGACGTGCTCGTCTCGCACGAGGCGAACCCGCGCCAGGCTGACTTCAGCGAGCGGGTCGAGCTGACCGTCGTCGACCGCGGACCCGTGATCCGCGCCGAGGCGTCGGCGGACGACCCGTACGCGGCGCTCGACCTGGCGCTGGCCAGGCTGCTGGAGCGGCTGCGCCGCAGCCGCGACCGGCGCAGGGAGCGCAAGGACACCACGATCCCGGGGACCGAGCCCACCGGCGAGCCGCAGGACGCGGAGGTGGGCGCCGCGGGCATCGATGCCGTGCGGGTCCTCGACGACGGCACCAGGGAGATCCCGCTGGGGGACTCGCCGGTGGTGATCCGCGAGAAGGTCCACGAGGCGGCACCGATGACGGTCGACGACGCGCTCTACCAGATGGAGCTCGTCGGCCACGACTTCTTCCTCTTCGTCGATGCCGAGAGCGGTCGCCCGGCGGTGGCCTACCGGCGGCACGGCTGGTCGTACGGCGTCATCCAGCTCGACACGGTCGTCCTCGAGGGCGTGGGCGCCCGGGTGCGCGAGCCCGCGCCGGCGTTCTAGGCCACGTCGTCCGGGCGGACGGCCGTTCCGGCGACCGTTCGCCCGGACGTCGCGCGTCCGGGGTGTCGGTGGGCCGGGGGAGGATGCGGGCGTGCCCGTGACCGACGCCCCCGCACGCGCCGTCGCCCACCTGACGATGGCGCAGGCCCGCAGGATCGCGCTGCGCGCCGCCGGCCTCGACCGGGCACGCCCGGACGGCCCCGTCACCGCCCGTGACGTCGGCACCGTGGTCGACCGTCTCGGCGTCGTCCAGATCGACTCGGTCAACGTGTTCGCGCGGGCGCACCTCATGCCGCTCTACGCGCGGCTGGGCGCCTTCGACGCGGGGCTCGTCGACCGTGCCGCGAACCGGGCCCCGCGCCGGCTCGTGGAGTCGTGGGCGCACATGGCCTCGTTCGTCACGCCCGAGACCTACCGCCTGCTCGGCTGGCGGCGGCAGAGCTACCTGCGCGACGCGTGGGGCATGGTCCGCGACGTGCCGCTGCAGCATGCGCCGGTCGTCGACGACATCCGCGCGCTCCTCGCGGACGCCGGCCCGCTCACCGCCGAGCAGGTGCACGCCCGGCTCGGCCACGAGCGCCCGCAGCGGCCCGACGACCAGTGGGGCTGGAACTGGACGGTGTCCAAGCGGGTCCTGGAGTACCTCTTCTTCACCGGGCAGGCGGCGTCCGCGGGCCGCAACGGCGCGTTCGAGCGGCGCTACGACCTGGTCGAGCGCGTGCTGCCGCGGGCGGTCCTGGGCCTGCCGGAGCCCGACGAGCGCGACGCGGTGCGCGAGCTCGTCGCCACGTCGATCCGGGCGCTGGGCGTCGGGACCCTGCGCTGCGTGGCCGACTACTTCCGGCTGCGGCAGGCGCCGACGGCCCTGGCCCTCGCCGAGCTGGCCGAGGAGGGCGTCGTCGAGCCCGTGGTCGTCGACGGCTGGGGCACCGGCTGGCGGCACGTGGGCGCGACCGCGCCGCGCACGACGAGCGCGCGCACCCTGCTGTCGCCGTTCGACCCGCTCGTCTGGGAGCGCACGCGGGTGGAGGCCCTGTTCGGCCTGCGGTACCGCATCGAGATCTACACGCCCGCGGCCAAGCGGACGTGGGGCTACTACGTGCTCCCGTTCCTGCTGGGCGACCGGGTGGTCGCCCTGGTCGACCTCAAGGCGGACCGCCAGGACGGTGTGCTGCGGGTGCTGGCGGCGCACCCGGTCGGCGGCGCCGTCGCCGGGGTCCCCGCCGAGCTGGCCGCCGAGCTGCGCGTGGCGGCGGGCTGGCTCGGGCTGTCCGACGTGGTCGTCGCGGACCGCGACGGCAACGCGCGGGGCGAGCTCGCCGGGCCGCTGGCCACGGCGCTGGGGGCCTGAGCCCGCCACCAGGGCGCCCACCCCGCCGACCCATGGCTCGCCTAGGATGGCTAGGCCCGGCCGAGTGGCCGGTGAGGTCCACCGCCCCTGCAGGGGTGCGAGCAGTCGGGAGTGGCGCGTGGCGTCCGTCGTCGAGAAGGTTCTGCGGCTCGGTGAGGGCCGGATCCTCAGGAGGCTGGCCGGGATCGCGGCGCAGGTCAACGCCCTGGAGGACGGGTTCGAGACCCTCACCGACGCCGAGCTGCGCGAGGAGACCGACCGCTTCAAGGAGCGGCTGGCCGACGGCGAGAAGATCGACGACATCCTGCCCGAGGCGTTCGCCGCGGTGCGCGAGGCGTCCCGCCGCACGCTGGGCCAGCGCCACTTCGACGTGCAGCTCATGGGCGGCGCGGCCCTGCACCTGGGCAACATCGCCGAGATGAAGACCGGCGAGGGCAAGACGCTCGTGGCGACGCTGCCGGCCTACCTCAACGCCCTGTCTGGCCAGGGCGTCCACGTCGTCACGGTCAACGACTACCTGGCCGGCTACCAGAGCGAGCTCATGGGCCGCGTGTTCCGGTTCCTCGGGCTGACCACCGGCTGCATCCTCGGCCAGATGACACCGGCCGAGCGGCGGGTCCAGTACGCCGCCGACATCACCTACGGCACCAACAACGAGTTCGGCTTCGACTACCTCCGCGACAACATGGCGTGGACGGTGGACGAGCTCGTCCAGCGGGGCCACCACTACGCGATCGTCGACGAGGTCGACTCCATCCTCATCGACGAGGCCCGGACCCCGCTCATCATCTCCGGCCCCGCGTCCGGCGACGCCAACCGCTGGTACACCGAGTTCGCCAAGGTCGCCCGCCGCCTCGAGCCGGAGCGCGACTACGAGGTGGACGAGAAGAAGCGCACCATCGGCGTCCTGGAGCCGGGGATCGCCCGCGTCGAGGACTACCTCGGCATCGACAACCTCTACGAGTCGCTCAACACCCCGCTCATCGGGTTCCTCAACAACGCCATCAAGGCGAAGGAGCTCTTCAAGCGGGACAAGGACTACGTCGTGCTGCAGGGCGAGGTGCTCATCGTCGACGAGCACACCGGCCGCATCCTCCCCGGCCGGCGCTACAACGAGGGCATGCACCAGGCCATCGAGGCCAAGGAGGGCGTGACCATCAAGGCGGAGAACCAGACCCTCGCCACGATCACGCTGCAGAACTACTTCCGCCTCTACACCAAGCTCGCGGGCATGACCGGCACGGCCGAGACCGAGGCCGCCGAGTTCCTCAACACCTACAAGCTCGGCGTGGTGCCGATCCCGACGAACAAGCCGATGATCCGCCTCGACCAGCGCGACTTCGTCTACAAGGGCGAGGAGGGCAAGTTCGACGCCGTCGTCGCCGACATCGTCGAGCGCCACGCCAAGGGCCAGCCGGTCCTCGTCGGCACCGTCTCGGTCGAGAAGAGCGAGTACCTGTCGAGCAAGCTGAAGAAGCACGGCGTGCCGCACGAGGTGCTCAACGCCAAGCAGCACGAGCGCGAGGCGGCCGTCGTCGCCCAGGCCGGCCGCAAGGGCGCCGTCACCGTCGCCACCAACATGGCCGGCCGCGGCACCGACATCATGCTCGGCGGCAACGCCGAGTTCATGGCCGTCGCGGAGATGGAGCAGCGCGGGTACGACCCCGCGGAGCGCCCGGAGGAGTACGAGGCCGCGTGGCCCGGCGTGCTCGCCAAGATGAAGGACGCGGTCGCGGCCGAGCACGACGAGGTCGTCGGGCTCGGTGGGCTCTACGTCCTCGGCACCGAGCGGCACGAGTCGCGCCGCATCGACAACCAGCTCCGCGGCCGTTCCGGCCGCCAGGGCGACCCCGGGGAGTCCCGGTTCTACCTGTCGATGCAGGACGACCTCATGCGCCTGTTCAACTCGGGCCTGGCCGAGTCGATGATGCAGCGCGCCGGGTTCCCCGAGGACCTGCCGCTGGAGAGCAAGATCGTCACCCGCGGCATCGCGTCGGCGCAGTCGCAGGTCGAGGCGCGCAACTTCGAGATCCGCAAGAACGTCCTCAAGTACGACGACGTGATGAACCGCCAGCGCGAGGTCATCTACGCCCAGCGCCGGCGCGTGCTGGAGGGCGAGGACCTCGCCGACCAGATCACGCACTTCCGGCGCGACGTGCTCATGGGGTACATCCACGACGCCACGGCCGAGGGCCGGCCGGAGGACTGGGACCTCGACACGCTGTGGACCGCCCTGCGCGGCATCTTCCCGATCTCCATCACGGTCGACGACGTCGTCGAGGCGGCCGGTGGGATCGAGCGGCTGGACGCCGAGATGATCGAGCGCGAGGTGCTCTCGGACGCCGAGATCGCCTACGCCGACCGCGAGGCGCTCCTCGGCGAGGAGGGCATCCGCCAGCTCGAGCGGCGCGTGACGCTCGCCGTCCTCGACCGCAAGTGGCGCGAGCACCTCTACGAGATGGACTACCTCAAGGAGGGCATCGGCCTGCGGGCGATGGCCCAGCGCGACCCGCTCATCGAGTACCAGCGCGAGGGCTACCAGCTGTTCTCGGCGATGACCGACGCGATCAAGGAGGAGAGCGTCCAGTACCTGTTCAACCTCGAGGTGCAGGTCGCCGAGCCCGAGGTGTCCGAGGCGCCCGCCGAGGTCGCACCGGACGAGAACGCGGCGCCCGCCGAGGTCGAGGCGGCCCCCGCGCCGCGGGTCGTCGCCCAAGGTCTGGACGGACCCGCCCAGCGCGCGCCCCTGAGCTACTCGGCACCGTCGTCGGACGGCGACGGCGCGGTGGTGTCGAGCGGTGACGCGCGGCGTGCCGGCTCCGGGACGGCCCAGCGCTCCGGCGCCCCGGCCTCCGCGCCGGCCGCCGGTGGGGGGAACCGTGAGGAGCGCCGCAAGGCCGCCAAGCAGGGCAAGAAGCGCCACTGACCCTCGCCCGCCGCAGGGTGGCGCGCTAGCCGACCTCGAGCGCCGTGGCGCGCCACGCGCCGCGGTGCGTCTCGAGCCGCAGCGCGATCGCCCGCACGCGCCGTCCGTCGTCGACCACCGCGGTCGCCTCGACGAGGTGCTCGTGGAGGGCGCACACGCGCACGCCGCGGACGGCCGCGGCGCGGGTCAGCGCCGGCACCGCGCCCCGTGTGACGGCGGCGCGCGCCCGCAGCGCGTCGAGCACGCCCGGGGCCAGCCAGCGCGCGAGCTGCGCGGCGGGCCGTCGCCCGACGATGACCTCGACGCTCGCGCCCGCGAGGCGTCGTGCGACGACCGTCGGGTCCTCGGCGGGAGCAGGCCCGCGCGGCTCGTCGGCCTCGTCGCTGCCGAGCGAACGATCGTCGGCCTTGAGGATGCGGAGCCGTTCGGCCGGCGTCGGCGGTGGCCCGCCGACGGGGGTCGTGGCGCGGCGCACCCGTGCCGGCGGGAGCGCGGGCACGAGCCGCACCCGCGGGCCCCCCGCGGCGTCCGCGGATGTCGTGGCCACCGGTGCCGCGGGGTCCTGCACCAGGTGGAGCGTCGCCGGGCGTGTGGCGGGCGCGGCGGTGACGGCCCGCCGGAAGAGCAGCTCGGCGGCGGTCTCGGGCGCGAGCTCGGCGAGGGCGCTCACCGGGTCATCGCCGGCGGGGCGACGAGCACCTGACCGGGCAGGATCAGCCCGGGGTCGGGCCCGATCGTCGCGGCGTTCGCCGCGTACCAGGCGGGCCACGCCGCGGCGACGTCCGCCTCGCTCGCGTCGGCCGGCAGGTGGCGGGCGGCGATGCCCCAGAGGGTGTCGCCGCGCACGACGACGACGGTCGCGGCCTCACCACCGGCCGGCGCGCCATCGCCTGACGTCCACCGCGCCGCACCGGGGACGGCCAGCGCGTCGGCGTTGCTGCCCGGCGAGACGGTCGGTCGCCACGCCCCTGGCGTGAGGGTTCCGGAGGTGCCCAGGGAGCTGCCGCCGCCGCGTGCCGTGGCGCCCGACATGGCCGAGCCGACAGACGGCGCCCAGCCGGGGTCGAACGGAGCAGTGGTGACCACCGCCGGTGCCGGCGCGGCGCTCGTGGTGCCGGCCATCGCGGCGGACGGTGCCGGCGCCGCACTCGTGGTGCCGGGCAGGGCGGCCGCCGGGGCCTGCGACGCGGCGGCGCTCCCGGCAGGCGGGAGCGAAGGCGCGGGCACCGTCGTCGTCACCGCCCACCCCAGGTCAGGTCCCGCGTCACCCGTGGCGACCGACGCGGTCGAGGGGCCGGCGGTCGTGGAGAGGTCGGCGGCCGACGCGGAGGTCACCGAGGCCGCGCCGAGCCCGGCGGCGACCGCCACGACGAGCGCCCGCCGTACGGCGGCCGGCGCGCACCGCTGCACCCACGCCTCGCCGTGCCGCCAGGCACCACCGGCGTGGCGGGCGAGCAGGCACGCGACGGCCATCGCCGCCGAGGCCGCGAGCCACGCCAGGACCAGGGCTCCGGTCGCGAGCACGGCGAGCTCCACCAGCTCGTCGGGCCCCGCGGTCGCCACGCCCACCGCCAGCTCGAGCGCGCGGCGCCCGCACGCCGCGGCCACCCCTGCTGACACGATCGCGGCCCCGCCGAGGGCGGGCACGCGACCCGCCGCCGTCCGGGGCGCCGCTGCCACGACGCCCATCGGATCTCCTTTTTCTGCTGCTGTAATGTCAGTTGATGCCGTTTGATGCGGCATGGCTCGCCTAGGTGTACCCGCTGCCGACGCCCGGTGTCGAGCGCTCACCGGCCCGGATCACCCGGACGGGTCCGCCGCCACTCGTTCGGCGGCCGCCCGCAACCCGTTCGGCCCTGCCGCCGCCGCCGGCCGGCGCCCTAGCGTGCGCACCGTGCAGTGGCAGCTGCTCTTCGAAGACCTGGATGCTCAGTTCGCGGCGGCGCAGGCCGAGCAGGCCCGCGCGGTCCGGTCCGACCTGGTGCGCGCCGAGCGCGCCACGACGCACCTCGCCGACCGGCTGCGCGCCGCCGTCGGCCTCCCGCTCCGGGTGCAGGCCGGCGACGTCGCGGTGGCGGGCGAGCTCCTCGACGTGGGCGAGGGCTGGGCCCTCCTGTCCGAGCCGCCCGCCCGGCAGGCCCTCGTGCCGGTCGCGGCGATCACCGCGGTCGCGGGGCTCGTCCCTCAGGTGGCTCCGCCGCCGGGCCGGGTGGGCCGCTCGCTCGGCCTGTCCCATGCGCTCCGGGCGCTGTCGCGGGACCGGGCGCAGGTGCAGGTGTGCGCGGCGGGCCGGACGCTGACCGGGGTGATCGACCGCGTCGGTGCCGACCACCTCGACCTGCGGCCTGCCGTCGGCCCGCCGTGGACGGTGCCGTTCAGCGCCCTGCTGGTGGTGCGCTCCCGGTGAGGGCTCAGGCGTCCGTGGCAGCGGCGCCGTGCGATGCGCGGGACCGTGTCTGCTCGTACATCCGCTCGATGTACCGCTCCAGCTCGCTGGCCTCCACGCGCCAGATGCCGCGGCCACCGATCTGGATGGCGGGCAGCTCACCGGACTTGACCAGCGAGTACGCCTGCTGCGCGGAGATGTTGAGGATCTCCGTCACGTCCGCGAGCGTGAGGAAGCGCGGTGCCATGCCCGCAGTGTGGCACGGGCGGACGACGAGCCCACCGACCCGCGCGACTTGTCCACAGCCTCGGCCGCGCCGCACCCGTCCCACCCCCGATGATGCAGCCCCGAGACGAGGAGGACGCCCGTGAGCCGCCTGGAGACCGGGACGCTCGACCTGCCGGCGCCGGTGGCGCAGCGCCTGCGCCGCCCGGGCTGGCGCGATCCCCGGCTGCTGACGGGGCTGGCGCTCGTGGCGGCCTCGGTCGCGCTCGGCTCGTGGGCGCTGCGCGCCGCCGAGCGGACCGTGCCGGTCTTCGTCGTCCGCGAGACGACGGTTCCGGGCGCCGCGATCGACGCCGCAGCGCTGACGGTCGCGGACGTGCGGCTCGGCGGCGTGGACCTGGCGCGGTACGTGCGCGCCGACGCGCCGCTCCCCGCCGGTGCCGTGGCGCTGCGCGTGGTCGAGGCCGGCGAGCTGCTGCCGGCGTCGGCCATCGGGTCGGCGGACGCCCTCGCGCTCCGCCCGGTCTCCGTGCCCGTCGCCGGCAGGCTCCCGGAGGCGGTCCGCAGCGGCGCCCGGGTGGACCTGTGGTTCAGCCCCAAGGCCCGGGCCGCGGACGACGCGCCCGGCGCGCCGTCGCAGCTCGCGGCCGCGCTGACCGTCGCGGAGGTGGACCGCCCTCAGGGCGCGTTCGCGGCGGGCGGTGCGACGACCGTGCACGTGCTCGTCCCGATCGAGCAGCTGCCGGACGTGCTGGCGGCCCTTGCCGCGAACGGCCGGGTGGACGTCGTCGCGGTGCCGGGGAGCTGACGTGCCGGTCGGCGTGCTGTGCGCGGTCCAGGGGGCGGCCGAGGCCGCGCTCGTCCAGGCGGTCGAGGGCGACGGGCGGCTCGCCGTCACGCGCCGCTGCGCGGACGTCGTCGAGCTGCTGGCCGCGGCCGAGGCCGGCCTGGGCCGGCTGGCGCTGGTCTCGGCGGAGCTCGACGGCCTCGACCGGGACGCGGTCGCGGCGCTGCACCACGCCGGCCTGCGGGTGGTCTGCGTCGCCGACCAGGACCGACCCTGGCTGACGGACCGGCTCGCCGCGTGCGGCGCGGACCTCGTCGTGCCGCCGCCCGGTGACCCGGGAGCGGCGCGGGACGTCGTCGGGCGCGCGGGTGCCCTGCTCGACGCCCCCGACCGCGTACCCGACCGGGTCACCGGGCCGGTGGCCCCCGCCCGGCGGGGCCGCCTGGTCGCGGTGTGGGGGCCGACGGGGGCACCCGGGCGCACCACGCTGGCGGTCAACCTGGCCGCCGAGATCGCCGCGCTGGGCCGCTCGTCGCTCCTCGTCGACGCCGACACCTACGGCGGGGCGGTCGCCCAGGTGATCGGCCTGCTCGACGAGGCTCCGGGGATCGCCGCCGCGGCCCGGGCGGCGGCCGCCGGCACCCTCGACGTGGCCGCGCTGGCCAGGCTGGCGCCCGTGGCAAGCCAGGGGCTGCGCGTGCTGACCGGGATCGCCCGCGCGGACCGCTGGCCGGAGCTGCCCGCAACCGCGCTGGACGCGCTGTGGGCGGTGGCGCGCTCGCTCGTCGACCTGACCGTGGTGGACACCGGCTTCGGCCTCGAGCGCGACGAGGTCCTCAGCTACGACACGCGGGCCCCCCAGCGCAACGCCGCGACCCTCTCGGCGCTCGCCGCAGCGGACGTGGTCGTCGCGGTCGGCGCCGGCGACCCGGTCGGTGTCGCACGCCTGGTGCGGGGGCTCGCCGACCTCGCCGACCTGGGGCTCGAGGGCGCCCGGCTCGTCGTCGTCAACCGGTTGCGCGCCGCCGCGACCGGCCCGGACCCGCATCGGGCCGTCGCCGACGCCCTCGCGCGCTACGCCGGGATCGGCGAGGTGCTCGTCGTGCCCGACGACCGGGCGGCGTGCGACGCCGCGCTGCTCGCCGGTCGGACGCTGCGCGAGTGCGCCCCGGGCGGCCCGGCGCGCAAGGCGATCGCCGCGCTCGCGGCGCGGCTGGCCACCCTGGTGCCGGCGCGCTGAGGGCAGACTGTGCCCGTGCGCGTCTACCTGCCCGCCGTCCTCGACCAGCTGCCCCGCGAGCAGGTGGGCCCCGGCCGTGCTCACGCCGTCACCCCCGAGCTGCGGTCCGGGCTGCCGGGGGAGGACGACGAGGGCTGGGAGTACGCCGCCCTGCTGGCGGCGGCCGACGACGCGCTCGCGCTGCTGCGGCGCCACCCGGGCTCGCCGCGGCTGCGGGTGGTGCTGGCGGCCGACGTGCCCGAGGGCCTCGTCGACGGCGGCACCGGGCCGGACGAGCCGGCCAGCGCGGTGGATCTCGTCGCGGGCGTGCCGTGGGAGGCCGTCGTCAGCGTCCACGTCGACGAGCCGGCGGCCGCGCAGGACGTCGTCGACGCGCTCGCCGGGGACCGGGCGGCCGACGACCGGCTCGTCGAGCGGGAGCTGCTCTGGTACGACGTCACGGAGGTCGGCCGCATCCCCTGGTGAGCCCCGCGGGGGCCGGTTTGGTCCCACCCCGTCGCTCCGGTAATCTTTGCCGCCGGTACGACCTCCGGTTGCGGCACCGGCCCCTCGCGGGGCCGGGGCGGGAACCGGGTGGTCATACCCCGGTGGGGTATGGTGTAACTGGCAGCACGAGGGATTCTGGTTCCCTTAGTCTAGGTTCGAATCCTGGTACCCCAGCGCTGTGACCTGCGAGGTCGCCGCTCCTCGAGCGGATCGGCTAGCATGGTCACTCCCGCGGGGCCGCAAGGCCTCGTGGCGCGACAGGCCCCCGTTGTGTAGCGGCCTAGCACGCCGCCCTCTCACGGCGGTAGCGCCGGTTCGAATCCGGTCGGGGGTACGAGCAAGGCCCGGTCACCGAGGTGACCGGGCCTTCGTCGTCGCTGGGGCCTCGCGCGGCGGGGTCAGTCCGCGGTGCGGCGGAGCACCTCGGTGAGGCGGTTGGCGGCGCTCACCACGGCGGCGGCATGGAGCCGGCCGGGCTGGCGGGAGAGGCGCTCGAGCGGCCCGGACACCGACACCGCGGCGACGACGCGACCGGACGGGCCCCGCACCGGCGCGGACACGGAGGCGACACCGATCTCGCGCTCGGACACCGACTGCGCCCAGCCGCGGCGGCGCACGCCGGACAGGATCGTCGCGGTGAACTTGGCGCCCTGCAGGCCGCGGTGCAGCCGGTCCGGCTCCTCCCACGCGAGGAGCACCTGGGCGGCCGAGCCGGCGAGCATCGTCAGCGTCGCCCCGACCGGGATCGAGTCGCGCAGGCCCACGGGCCGCTCGGCGGCCGCGACGCAGATGCGCATGTCGCCCTGGCGCCGGTAGAGCTGGGCCGACTCGCCGGTGTGGTCCCGCAGCGCGGTCAGCACCGGCCCCGCGGCGGCCAGCAGCCGGTCCTCGCCCGCGGCCGTGGCCAGCTCCGACAGGCGCGGGCCGAGGACGAACCGACCCTGCAGGTCACGCGCGACCAGGCGGTGATGCTCCAGGGCGACGGCGAGGCGGTGCGCGGTCGGGCGGGCGAGGTGGGTGGCGGTCACCAGCTGGGCGAGCGTCGCGGGTCCCGCCTCGAGGGCGCTGAGGACCGCGGCCGCCTTGTCCAGGACGCCGACTCCGCTAGAGTTGTCCATAGGTCGATATTGTCGTCTCGTCTACTGAGATGCAAGTCGGGGCACCAACCCCGGGCGTGAGACGCCTCGACCGACGCGCGGACGCCGGAGCCACAGTAATCCGGGGATCCGGACGAGAACGAGCACGAGGGACAGGCGACATGGCGGGAACGCTGGCGGAGAAGGTCTGGCAGGCGCACGTCGTGCGCCGCGGTGAGGACGGCGCGCCGGACATCCTCTACATCGACCTCCACCTCGTCCACGAGGTGACCAGCCCGCAGGCGTTCGAGGGCCTGCGCCTCGCCGGCCGGAAGGTTCGGCGCCCGGACCTGACGATCGCGACCGAGGACCACAACACCCCGACGCTCGACATCGACCTGCCGATCGCCGACGCCACCAGCCGGACACAGATCGAGACGCTGCGCGCCAACGCGGCGGAGTTCGGCGTCCGGATCCACTCGCTCGGCGACGCCGACCAGGGGATCGTCCACCAGGTCGGCCCCCAGCTCGGCCTGACGATGCCGGGCCTGACGGTCGTCTGCGGCGACTCCCACACCTCGACGCACGGCGCGTTCGGCGCGCTGGCCTTCGGCATCGGCACGAGCGAGGTCGAGCACGTGCTGGCCACGCAGACGCTGCCGCTCACGCCGTTCAAGACGATGGCGATCACGGTCGAGGGCGAGCTGCCCGCGGGTGCGACCAGCAAGGACATCATCCTGGCGATCATCGCCAAGATCGGCACCGGCGGCGGCCAGGGCTACGTCCTGGAGTACCGCGGCGACGCGATCCGCGCGCTCTCGATGGAGGCGCGCATGACGGTCTGCAACATGTCGATCGAGGCCGGCGCCCGCGCCGGGATGATCGCGCCCGACGAGACGACCTTCGCCTACCTCAAGGGTCGCCCGCACGCTCCGGAGGGCGGCGACTGGGACGCCGCCGTCGAGTACTGGCGCACCCTGCGGTCCGACGACGACGCGACCTACGACGCCGAGGTCGTGCTGCAGGCGAAGGACATCGAGCCGTACGTCACGTGGGGCACGAACCCCGGTCAGGGCTTGCCGCTGTCGGCCAGCGTCCCGGTGCCGGAGGAGATCGCCGACGAGGCGACCCGCCTCGCCGCCGAGCGCGCCATCGAGTACATGGGCCTGACGCCCGGGCAGCCGCTGCGTGACATCACGGTCGACACGGTGTTCATCGGCTCGTGCACCAACGGCCGCATCGAGGACCTCCGGTCCGTCGCGAAGGTCGTCCGGGGCCGGCGCAAGGCCGACAGCGTCCGCGTGCTCGTCGTGCCCGCCTCCGCGCGCGTGCGGCTGCAGGCCGAGGCGGAGGGGCTGGACCGGATCTTCCTCGACTTCGGCGCGGAGTGGCGCAACGCCGGGTGCTCGATGTGCCTCGGCATGAACCCCGACCAGCTGGCGCCGGGCGAGCGCGCCGCCTCGACGTCCAACCGCAACTTCGAGGGCCGGCAGGGCAAGGGCGGGCGCACCCACCTCGTCAGCCCGCTCGTCGCGGCCGCCACCGCGATCCGCGGCACGCTCTCGTCCCTGGCCGACCTCGACCTGCCGGCGGGCACGACGGTCGACGGCAGCCCCCTGGCCCCCCTCGACCCGCACCTGACGGTGCAGGTCTGATCCGCAGGAGATCGGCGATGGAGAAGTTCACCCAGCACACCGGCGTCGGCGTCCCGCTGCGGCGCAGCAACGTCGACACCGACCAGATCATCCCGGCGGTGTTCCTCAAGCGGGTCACCCGGACCGGGTTCGAGGACGCGTTGTTCTCCGCGTGGCGCAACGACCCCGCGTTCGTCCTCAACCAGGACGCCTACCGGGCCGGGTCGGTGCTCGTCGCCGGCGCGGACTTCGGCACCGGCTCGTCGCGCGAGCACGCGGTGTGGGCGCTCAAGGACTACGGGTTCCGCGTGGTGCTGTCGCCCCGGTTCGCGGACATCTTCCGTGGCAACGCGGGCAAGCAGGGCCTCGTCGCGGCGACGGTCTCGGCCGAGGACGTCGAGCTGATCTGGAAGATCCTTGAGACCCGCCCGGGCACCGAGGTGACGGTCGACCTCGTCGCGCGGACCGCGACGTGCGACGACGTGGTGGTGTCGATCGGCATCGACGACTACACGCGCTGGCGGCTGATGGAGGGGCTCGACGACATCGGGCTGACGCTCCAGCACGCGCAGGACATCACCGAGTTCGAGGCCCGGCGCGAGGCGTGGCGGCCGACGACGCTGCCCGCCAAGCACCTGCCGCCGCAGCCGGTCGAGCCGGCGCGCCCGGTGCCGCTCACGCTCGGCGCCACGCGCACGCGGTAGCGACCCGGCGATTCGGGCGCGCGGCCCGCGGCGCGCCAGTACCGTGAGCGGCACGACGAAGGAGGCCCGCCATGGTCAGCAAGTCGCAGCTCGCCCAGCGCATCGCGGCGCGGGGCGCCACGCCGGCCCAGGCCGCCCACGCGGTCGACGCCGTGCTCGGGGAGATCACCGCCGCCCTGGCGGCGGGGGAGAAGGTGACGCTCGTCGGCTTCGGCTCGTTCGAGCCCGTCGCCCGCGGCGCCCGCACGGCGCGCAACCCCCGCACCGGCGAGACGGTTCCGGTGGCCGCTACGACGGTGCCGCGGTTCCACCCCGGTGCCGGGCTCCGCACCGCGGTGGACGGCGGCGGGACGTCGCTGCGCCCCGTCGGCTCGCTCGCGGACGGCTACGCGTCGCTCGTCGTGCCCGAGGCGCCGGCGAAGGCGGCGCGGCCGGCCAAGCCGGCGAAGCCCGCGCCCAAGAAGGTCGCCAAGGCCGCCAAGCCGGCGGCGAAGGACGACAAGCACAAGGGCAAGGACGCCAAGGGCAAGAAGTCGGGCAAGAAGAAGTAGCCACCGCACAACGGCCTCACAGACTCTGTGTGGGTTTCGCGCGGATCATCCGGCCCAGGGGCGTCGGAGTGCGGGTGACGCCAACCGTGGGAGACGATGTGCCCCATGGATGACCTGCTCTACGTCGACGGAGGAAACCCCCTCTCGGGTGAGATCACCGTGCGGGGCGCGAAGAACTTCGTCTCCAAGGCCATGGTCGCGGCCCTGCTCGGCGAGACGCCGAGCGTGCTGCGCAACGTGCCGGAGATCCGCGACGTCCAGGTGGTGTCGTCCCTGCTCGAGCTCCACGGCGTCGCGGTGGACCACGACGCCGAGGCCGGCACGGTGCGGATCGACCCGACGAACGTGGACTCCGCCGTCGTGGCCGACATCGACACGCTCGCCGGGTCCAGCCGCATCCCGATCCTGTTCTGCGGCCCGCTGCTGCACCGGCTCGGCGAGGCGTTCATCCCGGACCTGGGCGGCTGCCGCATCGGCGACCGGCCGATCAACTACCACCTCGACATCCTTCGCCAGTTCGGCGCCGTGGTGGACAAGCGCGAGAACGGGATCCACATCCTCGCGCCGAACGGGCTGACCGGCACCAAGGTCGCGCTGCCGTACCCGAGCGTCGGTGCGACCGAGCAGCTGCTGCTCACCGCGGTGCGGGCCGAGGGCAAGACCGAGCTCTCGGGCGCGGCGATCGAGCCCGAGATCATGGACCTCATCAACGTCCTGCAGAAGATGGGCGCGATCATCTCGGTCGACACCGACCGCGTGATCCGCATCGAGGGCGTCGACCGGCTCATCGGGTTCTCCCACACCGCGCTCGCGGACCGGATCGAGGCCGCGTCCTGGGCGTCGGCGGCGCTCGCCACCGGGGGCGACATCTTCGTCCGGGGCGCGACGCAGCCGGAGATGACGACCTTCCTCAACACCTTCCGCAAGGTCGGCGGCGAGTTCGTCGTCGAGGACGACGGCATCCGCTTCTACCACCCGGGCGGCGACCTGCGGTCGATCCAGCTCGAGACCGACGTGCACCCCGGGTTCATGACCGACTGGCAGCAGCCGCTCGTGGTGGCCCTGACGCAGGCCAGCGGCCTGTCGATCGTCCACGAGACGGTGTACGAGAACCGGTTCGGGTTCGTCGACGCGCTCGTCGGCATGGGCGCGACCATCCAGGTCTACAAGGAGTGCCTCGGGTCGCGGCCCTGCCGGTTCGGGCAGCGGAACTTCTACCACTCGGCGGTCATCTCCGGCCCGACGACCCTGACGGCGGCGGCCATCGAGGTGCCCGACCTGCGCGGCGGGTTCAGCCACCTCATCGCGGCGCTCACCGCGAAGGGGACCTCGTCCGTGCGCGGCATCAGCCTCATCGACCGCGGGTACGAGCGGTTCACCGAGAAGCTCGCGGCGCTCGGTGCCTCGTTCAGCCGCGAGGCCCCGAAGCGCTGATCTGGCGCCCGGACGAGCCGCGCGGTCCCGGTCGGTGGGGCCGTCGGCGTCCGGCTAGAGTCGGCTCCCATGGCTCACCCGGCGCGCGCCAACGGCGCCTATCGCTTCGTCGCCGCGATCGTCCGGCCCTTCCTGCGGGCGACGACACGTCGCGACTGGCGCGGCACCGAGAACCTCCGGCGTGACGGCGGCTTCATCGCCGCCGGGAACCACGCCACCGAGATCGACCCGCTGACGTTCGCGCACGTGCTGTGGGACAACGGCATCGCGCCGCGCATCCTCGCCAAGGCGTCGCTGTTCAAGGTCCCCGTGCTCGGTGCGATCCTGCGGGCCACCGGCCAGCTCCCGGTGGACCGGGGCGGCTCGCGCGCCGCCGACTCGCTCGGGCCCGCCACCAGGGCCCTGGCCGCCGGGGAGGTCGTCGCGGTGTTCCCGGAGGGAACGCTGACCCGCGACCCAGACCTGTGGCCGATGGCGGGCAAGACGGGTGTCGCTCGGCTGGCGCTGGCGAGCCGCGCGCCGGTGGTGCCCATCGCGCAGTGGGGGGCCACCGAGCTCCTGCCGCGGTACTCGAAGAAGTTCAGGCCGTTCCCGCGCAAGCAGGTCTGGGTGGTCGTCGGCACGCCCGTCCCGCTGGACGACCTGTACGACCGGCCCACCGACGCGCTCGTGCTGCGCGAGGCCACCGACCGCGTGCTCGACGCCATCACCGCGCTGCTCGAGCAGATCCGGGGTGAGGCGGCGCCGAAGCCGCGCTTCGACCTGCGCGACCACCCCGAGTACGAGGAGCGCAAGACCGTCTACCCGCCGGTGGCGGGTCGATGACACGCGCCGCCGTCATCGGCAGCGGGGCCTGGGGCACGACCTTCGCCCAGGTGCTCGCCGACGCCGGGTGCGACGTCGCCGTGTGGGGGCACGACGACGCGTTGTGCCGGCGGATGAACGCCACGCACGTCAACGACGCGCACCTGCCCGGCGTGCTGCTGCCGGAGATTATCCGGGCTTCGTCGGACGCCGCGGACGTGCTGGCCGGGGCGGACCTGGTCGCGGTGGCCGTCCCCGTGCAGGTCGCCCGCGAGGCGCTGGCCCCGATGGCCGCGGCCGTCCCGCCGGGCGTGCCGGTCGTCTCGCTGATGAAGGGCGTGGAGCTGGCGACGGACGTGCTGGCGTCGCGGATGCTCGCGCAGGCGCTGGCGCTGCCCGACGAGCGTGTCGCGGTGCTGTCGGGCCCGAACCTCGCCAAGGAGATCGCCGCCCGCCAGCCGACGGCGACGGTCATCGCCTCGGTCTCCGACGACACCGCGACCCTCGTCGCCCGGACCGTGCAGACCGCGTACTTCCGTCCGTACACGTCGTCCGACGTCGTCGGCGTGGAGCTGTGCGGCGCGGTGAAGAACGTCATCGCGATCGCGGTCGGCATCGCGCAGGGCCGGGGGCTCGGCTACAACACGACGGCGACGCTGGTCACGCGCGGCCTGGCGGAGATCCGCCGGCTGGGCCTGCGGCTCGGCGCGGACGGTGAGACCTTCGCCGGCCTGGCCGGCGCCGGGGACCTCATGGCGACCTGCGCGTCGCCGCTGTCCCGCAACCACTCGCTCGGCGTGCTGCTGGGCCAGGGAGCGGGTCTGGACGAGGCGATCACCCGCACCGAGGGCACCGCCGAGGGGGTCAAGACGAGCCGCGCGGTCGCCGAGCTCGCGGCCACCCTCGAGGTCGACATGCCCATCACCGACGCGGTCGCCAAGGTGCTCTTCGAGGGCCTGCCGGTCGACGACCTGGCGCCGATGCTCCTCGGCCGGCCGATGAAGGCCGAGGCGGCCGACGTACCGCTGGACGCCTCCTAGCGAGCGGAGGTCCGGGGCGCTTGCCCTGCTGAACCCCTACGCCCCGGCGTGACGTCCCGCGAGCTGGACCCGCCGTGGGGCCTCGCCCTCGTGCGTCTCGTGCCGTCGATGTTGCACGACGAGGAGCGGCCCGCGGAGCTGCGGGGACATGTGGCGCGCGGCTCGAGGCTGCGCGCCGAGCGGTCCGGCCACCCCGGCCTGCTGACCGGGCGTCTCTGCTGGTCAGAAGGGTGGGTTGTCGGGGATGGCGCGGGGGTGCTTGTCGAGCTTCTCGGTTCGCCCGTGGTTGCCGGGGGTGACGCGGTAGGTCAGTCCGGCGGGGGTGTGCCACTCGAACACGCCGGGGGCCATCTGTCGCAGGGTGAAGCCGCCGTCGGTCTTCAGTCGGTGGCATCGGGTGGACAGGGGTCCGAGATTGCCGGCCGAGGTGGTGCCGGGCACGGGCGAGCCGTTGGCGGGGGTGCTGTGGTACTCGGTGGTGTGGTCGATGTCGCAGCGGGGCCCGGGCACACTGCAGCCGGGTCCGGCGCAGACCTGGTCGCGGGCCAGAACGTGCTCGGCCAGGGCTGCTGGTGGCCGGTAGCGGGTGCGTCCGACGTCCAGCACGGCGCCGGTCAGTGGGTCGGTGACGATGCGACGCCAGGTTCCCCCGAGTGCCAGGGCACGGGCCTGCTCGGCAGCGATCGGTCCGAACCCGGCCAGCTCAGCCGGCTGGTCGTCCAGTCCCATCAAGGTGGACAAGGCGACGGTGACGTCGATGCGGACCTTGGGGATCCGGATGCCGGGAGCGGCCCGCCCCGGCGGACGCGCCTGGCCGGCCGGCCAGGCGCCCTGCTCGTGGTCGATGTCGGTCTCCAGGTCGACCTCGTCCGGCCCTCGGTGAGCGCCGTCGGGCGCGCGGTCGATGCCGTCGGTCTCCTGGTCGGTGCCGTCCGGGGGCGCCACGAGGCTGGATCCGAGCGCGGCGTCGGTGGTCGTCGCAGCGTCATGTCGGGTGTCGCCGCCCACACCGTTCCCGCCCAGCATCAACGTGGTGCCGGCGAGCAGGGCGGTGCCGGTGGCTAGGTCGGTCAGGGTGTCGGCGCGCAGCTGGTCCAGGGTGCGCGGGTCCCCGGCGGCCCGCGCGGCGCGGGCGGTGGCCTCCAACGTGCCGTCGATCCGCGCCGCGTCGGTGGCCGGGAGGACGGCCCATAGGCCGGCCATCCCGTCCGGCAGCCGGCGGGGGTGGCACACGTGCCGGGCCGCCAACGCCTTTGGCAGGCGTATCGCGGCATCCTCGGGGTCGGCGGCCAGCAGGGCCCGGTCCACGTCGGCGGCCAGCTGCGTCGGGGTGCGCAGCGACGCCTGCGGCAGGACCTGCTCCAGCACCGGCCAGGACAGCTGGTAGGCCCGGTCAGCCAACCGGTCGCTCAGCACCCGCAGCTTGGCAAGATCGAGCAGCCCGTCGCGGACCGCGTCGGCCACCGGCAACAGCTGCGCACCCAACGCCCGCCCATCACGCACCAGCCGGTTGGCGGCCGGACGCGACCAGCCCAGCCGCATCGCCAGCTCATCACCGGCCACACACGTGCGCGACGGCACCGGCTGGCGCCACAACGGGTTCATCGACGCCCGCCGCGACAACTCCCCCGCCGCCAACGCACCCAGCAGGTGATCGAACGCGGCCTGCCGCGCAGCTGCGGCCACCGTCTCCACCAACAGCCCGTCACCGGCCGAGGCCAGATCCACCCGCTCCAACACATCCGCCAGTCCGGACCCCGGGGTCATCGCCGCCAGACACGACGCCGACAACCACGGCACCTCATCCAGTGACCCCTCGAGCTGCGGGTCAACCACGATGCCGGGCTCGGCACCGGCCGGGTGGGACTCCGCCGGCCACGACGCGAACCTCAGCAGCTCCTCGACCTGGGGGCTGATCTCGACGCCCGGTTCGGCACCCGCGTCGGCGGGATCCCACCAGGCATCACCCAGCGGATCGCACAGCCACCACCAGTCATCCGCCACCGGCTCGTCAGGCCGCGAACCATCGGCGTCGACCACCGCTGCCGCCCGCCGGTCGCCGGGCAGCAGCACGCCGTCCTCGCCGAGCTCTGCACGTGGTTCGCCGCACAGCGGCGCACCGCGCCCGCCGACCTCCACGCCCAGGTCGTCGGACAGCGCGACAGTGCGCTCTCCGGCGAGACCAACGCGTGCGAACATGTGTTCGATGATACGCCGAGCTGACAGTGTTTGTCCAGGTCAAAGCGCACATTCGTCGTGCCCGAAGACGGGGATCCGGCAACGCCAGGGATGCTCTCCGAACGGGTGGGGTAACCGGGCTGATCCCGCAGGGGCCTCGCGGTCCTGACACAGAGCGGCGGGACAGCGGCACGCCGACGGCCGGCTCGACGTCGCGACAAGGCCCGTCGCCGCGGTGCCGAGTCCGGGCCGCGTCAGCTGCGCAGCGCCTGGTCGAGGTCGCGCCAGAGGTCCTCGACGTCCTCGATGCCGACCGAGAGGCGGATGAGGTCGTCGGGCACGGTCGGGGACTCGGTGGCGAAGCGGCGCCGGCGCTCGAGGCTCGACTCGACCCCGCCCAGGCTCGTGGCCGGCAGCCAGAGGCGCACCCGGTCGACGACTGCGTCCGCCCCCGCGGCGCCGCCGGCCGGCCGCAGCCCGACGATCGAGCCGAAGCCGTCCATGAGGCGCGCGGCGCGCTCGTGACCGGGGTCGGACGGCAGCGACGGGTGTCGCACCTCGACGACGCCGGGGTGCCCGACGAGCCGCGCGGCGAGCTCGGCGGCGTTGGCCTGCGACCGCTCGACGCGCAGCGCCACCGTGCGCAGGCCGCGCAGCGCGAGCCACACCTCGAAGGGCCCGGGGATGGCGCCGTGGACGGTGCGGTAGGAGGCGAGGCGGGCGCGCAGACCGTCGTCGGACGTCAGGGCGGCACCGAGCACGACGTCGCTGTGCCCGGCGAGGTACTTCGTCACCGAGTGGACGACGACGTCCACGCCCTGCTCCAGCGGGCGCACGACGAGCGGCGTCGCGAACGTGTTGTCGGCCACGACGAGCGCGCCGACCGCGTGGGCCGCCGCCGCGAGGGCCGGCGTGTCGGCGACCTCGAGCATCGGGTTGGTCGGCGTCTCGATCCACAGGAGGGCGGCCGGCCCATCATCGCTGCGGCGGTTCCGGGGTTCGTCGTGCTCGGCTCGGTCGGCGGCCGACACGTGATCGTCGTGCGCGACGGCGGCCGTCGCCCGCTCGTCGTGCCCCGTAGCGGCCGCGCCGACGATCGCCGCGACGACCGCCTCCGTGTCCGCGATGTCGACCAGCGTGAGCCGGATGTCGCCGACGGTCGCGAGCTCGTGGGCCAGGCCGAGCGCCACGCCGTACGAGTGCTCCGGCATGACGACCCGCCCGCCGCGCGGCACGAGCGAGAACGCGGCGGCGATCGCCGCCATCCCGGAGGCGAACCCGAGCGCGGGCAGCGCGGTCCCCTCGAGCGCCGCGAGCGCGGCCTCGAGCGCGCGCCACGTCTCGGTGTCGTTGCGCGTGTAGAACAGCTCACCGGCCGCGGGCGTCCCGGTGGAGACGTACGTCGACGAGAGGACGAGCGGAGGGTTGACCGGGCCGCCCTGGACGCGCGGCGGGCGCCCCGCCGTGACGGCGAGCGTGGCGGGGGAGAGGTCGGGGTGGCTCACCCGGCGAGGCTATCGACTGGCGGTAGGGTCGGGCGCGATGTCTCAGACCGCTTCGCCGCGCCCCCGTGTCCTGGTCCTCTTCGGGGGGCGCTCCGGCGAGCACCCCATCAGCGCCGTCACGGCCGGGGGCGTGCTGCGCGCGATCGACCGCTCCCGCTACGACGTGCTCGCCGTGGGCATCACGCGCGAGGGTCGCTGGGTGCTGGCCGACGACGACCCCGACCGCTGGGCCATCACCGACGGGAGGCTGCCGGAGGTCGACGACAGCTCCGCGCGCGTGCTGCTGCCGCAGGCTGCCGGCGACCGCGCGGTGCAGGTGCTGCACGGCCCGGTGGCCCAGGCGCTCGGCGACGTCGACGTCGTCTTCCCCCTGCTCCACGGCCCCTTCGGCGAGGACGGCACGGTCCAAGGGATGCTCGAGCTGGCGGACGTGCGCTACGTCGGGGCCGGCGTGCTGGCGTCGGCCGTCGGCATGGACAAGCAGATGATGAAGCTCGTCTTCGCCGGGCAGGGCCTGCCGGTGGGGCCGTTCGTCGTCGTGCGGCCCGGCGAGGTGGACCGCGACCCGGGAGCGGTGCTGGAGCGGGCGACGCCGCTCGGCCTGCCGGTGTTCGTCAAGCCGGCGCGTGCCGGGTCGAGCCTCGGCATCACGAAGGTCACCGACTGGGCCGACCTGCTGGACGCCGTCCGCGCCGCCGCCGAGCATGACCCCAAGGTGCTGGTCGAGGCGGCGATCGTCGGGCGCGAGATCGAGTGCGGCGTGCTCGGTGGCCGGGACGGGGCGCCCGCGCGCGCGTCCCTCCCCGGGGAGATCGTCGTGCACGGCGAGCACGCCTTCTACGACTTCGACGCGAAGTACCTGGACGAGGAGTCCGTCGACCTCACCTGCCCGGCGGACCTGCCCGACGAGGTCACCGCGCGGGTGCGCGACGTCGCCGTCCGCGCGTTCGACGCGGTCGGCTGCGAAGGGCTCGCCCGGGTCGACGTGTTCGTCACACCCGACGGCGACGTGGTGGTCAACGAGATCAACACCATGCCCGGGTTCACGCCGTTCTCGATGTACCCGCGGATGTGGGCCGCCACCGGGCTGGACTACCCGGCGCTGGTCGACGAGCTCATCCAGCTGGCCCTGCATCGGCCCACCGGCCTGCGCTGAGCCCTCAGAGGCAGCTGCGCTGCTGCTGGGTGTGCGCCGCGATGGCCGTGGCGAGGCCGTCGAGGAACGTCGTCGAGCGAGCCGCCGCGACCGCCGCGGGCACGTGGACCTCGACCGCGGGGACGCGCCCGTAGGTGGTGAAGGTCCAGTCGCTGGTGCCGGGGGTGCTGCCGGCCGTGGGCTGCCCGGTCGGCGTCGGCCCGGCCGTCGCGCCGCCGGTCGCGCCGTCCTGCACGACCAGCCAGTCGATGCTCGGGCCCTGCGCCGACTGCACGGTCACGCAGCGCTCCGTCGTCGGGCCGGGCGGCTCGACGCCGCAGCGCAGCACGATCGCGGGGTCGCCCCACGCGGTGGTCGCCTGCGCGGTGGTGCGGCGGCGGGCGAGCCCGTCGCCGAGCGAGTCGGGCGTGGCGAGGACGAGGGCCGCGCACGCGGGGTCGGTCGCGTGGGCGGCGGGGTCGACCGGCACCGCGGACGCGCACCCGCCGACGAGGAGGGCGGGCACGACGATCCACGCGCGCTGGAGGCGACGACGGGGCACGTGCGACATCCTCGCCCATCCTCCGGTGAGGCGGCTCCCACCGGCACGGATCGCTCCGGCCGCGCGCGCGGCGGGACGCTACGGTGGCGACCGTGGGTGAGCCGCTGGTGCGCGAGGTGTCGGAGGACGCGCTGCTGGCGCGCATCGTCCCGTTGCTGCCGCCGGGCCGGGCGACGCTGCTGCCGTCGGGTGACGACGCCGCGGTGGTGGCCGCGGCGGACGGGCGGTTCGTCGTCACCACCGACGTGCTCGTCGAGGGCCGGCACTTCCGGCGGGCCTGGTCGACGGGTCGCGACGTCGGCCGTCGCGCCGCCGTGCAGAACCTCGCCGACGTCGCGGCGATGGGCGCGGTCCCGACGGCGCTCGTGGTGGCGCTCGGCCTGCCGGGCGACCTGCCGGTGGCCTGGCTCGAGGACCTCGCGCGCGGGCTGGCCGACGAGTGCGGGCCGCTGGGCGTCGGCGTCGTCGGCGGCGACCTGTCCGGAGGGTCGGAGGTCACCGTGGCGGTCACCGCGCTGGGCGACCTCGAGGGGCGCGCACCGGTGACGCGGTCCGGCGCCAGGCCGGGCGACGTCGTCGCGCACGCCGGGGTGCGGGGGCGTTCGGCCGCCGGGTTCGCGCTGCTGGCGGCGGACCTCGAGACCCTGGACGACGAGCTCGTCGCGGCCTACCGGCACCCCACCAGCCCGGTGGCGGCCGGACCGGTCGCGGCCCGGGCCGGTGCGACCGCGATGATCGACGTCTCCGACGGCCTGCTGCGCGACGCCGGCCGGCTGGCCGCCGCCTCACACGTGCTGATCGACCTGGACGCCGACGCGTTCGCCGCCGACCGGGGGCGCCTGGCGGCGGTCGCCGAGGTGCTGGGGGAGGACCCGACGGCGTGGGTGCTCGGCGGCGGCGAGGACCACGGGCTGCTCGCGACGTTCCCGGCGTCGGCTCTTGTACCGGGGCCCTTCGTCGTCGTCGGCCGGGTGCTGGCCGCCCCGGCGGACGGCGCGCCCGAGGTGCTCGTCGGCGGCGCCAGGCCGAGCGTGCCCGCCGGCTGGGACCACTTCGCCGGCTGAGCCCCTCAGCGGAACACGAGCGCCAGCAGGCCGGTCCACAGCGGGCCCACGCCGCAGGCGATGCCGAACCACGCCCGCTCGGCCCCGCCCAGCAGCACCTCCCGGCGCAGCCGCCGGAACCCCAGCCCCGCGAACGCGCAGGTGACGAGCCACGCGCCGAACCCGGCGAGCGGCCAGACCGACAGCGCGATCGTCAGCACGCCCAGGCACGCGGCCAGCGACGCCTGCCAGGCGGTCTCGTCCGGGAAGACGAGCCGCTTGAGGCCCTCGGCGGTGAGGCGGTCGCGGAACCGGTCGGTGCGGGTGGCGTAGCGCACCATCCGCAGCGAGAGCGGCCCGGCGATCGCGGCGGGCAGCCACGGGGGCAGGTCCTCCGCCAGCCGGCCGACGAGCCGGCGCAGCGCCGTCGGCCCGCGCGCGGCGCCAGGGTCGGGCTCGGCCACCCCCGGCGGTCCCCAGGACGGCGTCGCGATGGGGGCGACCGCCGGGGACGGCCAGGTGGCCAGGCCCGCCGACGCGATCGCGGCCAGCCGGTCGGTCGCCGCCGTCGTGGCCGAGGAGGCGGCCGGGGCGACCGCCGGCGTCTCCTCGACGGCGGCCACGGAGGCGCGCGCGGCAGCTTCGGACTGCGTGACGGGCGACCCGGCCTGGGGAGCCGGCGACGGCACCGGGCGGGCGGCCGCGGCCGCCGGCGGTGCGACGGGTGCCTTCTCGACCGGGGCCGGCACCACCGGGATGGGCCCGGAGTCGGCGGCGAGCAGCGCGGCGCGCGCGGCGGCGACCGAGTGGTCCGTGGCCTGTGCGGGCGCCTGGCCCGCTGCCGGACCTGTCCTCGGCTGCGGCACGGCGGCCCGCCGCGGGACGGCGGCGTGCGGCTTCGTGAACGGCGACCACGTCACGCCGTCGAACCAGCGCAGCATCCCGGCGGTCTGAGGGTCCTCGTACCAGCCCGGCTGGATGGACGTGGGCGTCGAAGAGGACATGCCGGACAATCGGCACCGGCCCGCCCCGGCTTGAAATCAACCCATGACAGATGTGGCGAACGGGTGAATCAGCCGCGCCGGTAGCGCACCTCGAGCAGCTCGGCCCCGCCGACGGGCGCGAGCTTCTCGACACCGTCGGGCTCGAAGCCGTTGCGGCGGTAGAAGTGCCGGGCGCGCTCGTTCTCGGCGAGGACCCACAGCATGATCCGGGTGCCGGCGCCCGCCTCGGACACGACCGTCCGCATGAGGTCGCGGGCCACGCCGTGGCCCCACTGGTCCGGATCGAGGTAGATCGAGTAGATCTCGCGGTCGCCGCGGCCGGCGTCCTCGTCGCGACCTGGGCCGAGCGTCGCGAAGCCGACCACGCGACCGCCCTCCTCGGCGACCCAGGTCAGCACGTGCTCGTCAGGCCCGCGGCGCAGGTCCTCCGCCCACACGGGGGCGCGGCGAGCGGGGTCGAGGCCGGCAAGGAACTCGTCCGGGACGATGCCGGCGTACGCGTGCTGCCACGATCGCACGTGGACCTCGGCGATGGCCGCCGCGTCCGCGACCGTGGCCAGCCGGATGGTCACCTCGTCGGTCTGCTCCATATGGTCACGATGCCATAGGCCACGCGTCAAAGAAACGCCAAGGGCCTGTGAGGATGCATCCTCACAGGCCCCGGACGAACGGTCTCGGACGGCTCAGACGGCGCGGCTGACCTTGCCGGCCTTGAGGCACGACGTGCAGACGTTGAGCCGCTTCGGGGTGCCGTTCTCCACCACGCGGACGCGCTGGATGTTCGGGTTCCAGCGGCGGTTGGTCTTGAGGTTCGAGTGCGAGACGTTGTGCCCGAAGCTCGGGCCCTTCGCGCAGACGTCGCAGGTGGCTGCCACGGTGTACTCCTGGTCGGTGGTCGGCGGAGTGCTCGTCGTCCTCGGGCGCCGGGACCGGCGCGGGCCGCTGCGGGCACCACGAATGTCCGGGGCTGCCGGACAACCGGACAAGACTAGCCCACGGTTCCCGGGCGCCAAAATGCGGTGCCGGTGCGCGGCCTGTCGGCAGCCTGCGGCACAGTGGGGGCCGGCGGAGGGAGAGCGGGCGTGGAGCGGCTGGACGGCGCGGCGGTGCGCGACTGGGCACGGGTCGCGGCGGAGCTCCTGACGCAGGCGGCGCCACGGATCGACGCGGTGAACGTGTTCCCCGTCCCGGACTCCGACACGGGGACGAACGTGCGGCTGACGGTCACCGGTGGCGCGCGGCGGGCGGCGAAGGCGCCGGGCACCGCGGGCCCCGGGCTCGTCGCGCGGGCGTTCGCCTCCGGGGCGCTGACGGCCGCCCGGGGCAGCTCGGGCGTCATCGTCAGCCAGTGGCTGGCCGGGTTCGCCGCCGCGCTGCCCGACGACGAGCCGGCGGACCCGTCGGCGATCGCGGCCGGGCTCGAGGCCGCCGCCGCGGCGGCGCGCGGGGCCGTCGCCCGGCCGCAGGAGGGGACGGTGCTGACCGTCGCGCGCCTGGTCGCCGAGCAGGCGCGCCATGCCGCGCGCACCGGCGCACCCGCGTCGGACCTCCTGGGCGCCGCGCTCGAGCAGGCGCGGCACGAGCTGGCGCGCATCAGCGCCGAGCACCCGGTGCTGCGCGAGGCGCACGTCGTCGACGCGGGGGCGTGCGCGCTGCTCGTCGTGCTCGAGGCCCTGGACCGCACGCTGGCACCGCGGACGGGTGCGACGCCGCTCGACTGGCTGCCGGACCGCGGGGTGGCGCCCGACGAGCTGGCGGCGTGGCGGGTGGCCGAGCCCGGCGGTGCCTACGAGGTGATGCTCCTGGTGTCGCCCGCGGAGCCTGCCGACCTCGGGCCGGCCCTGCGGGAACGGCTGGCGGCTGTCGGCGACTCGGTGGCCGTCGTCGGGGCGGACGACCTGTGGCACGTCCACGTGCACACGGACGACCCGGCCGCCGCCATCGAGGCCGCGCACCTGGGCGACCGCACGCAGGTCGTCGTCCGGCTCGTCGAGGGGGCGGCGCAGCAGGTGGCCGCCGGCGACGACCTCGGGCTGGTCATCGCGACGGCCGAGCCCGGCGCCGCGCGGTTCTTCGCGACCGGCGGCGCCGTGGTCGTCGTGCGCTGCCCCGAGGAGCCGGTGACGGCCGAGCACCTGGCGCGCGCGGTCGCCGACTCCGCCGCAGCGCGCGTGGTCCTGCTCGCCGGCGACGACGAGCTCGCCGGCCCGGCGCGCGCGGTGGCGGTCGAGGGGGTGCAGCTGGAGCTCGTCGGCGCGCCGGACGTGCTGGCCACCGCCGTCGCGGCGCTCGCGGTGCTCGGCGGCCGCGGCGCGGCCGGGACGCGGGCCGACGAGGCGCAGGCGGCGGTCGCGCGGCTGCGGACGGCCGACGTCGACGTGTGGGGTGACCTGGCGCCGACGGCGGGGGCGCTCGTCGAGGAGGCCGCGGGGGCGGCGCAGGCGGTCACGGTCCAGCACGGCCCGGGCGAGGCGTACGACGACGCGGTGGCGCTGCGCGGCTGGCTGGAATCCGCCTACCCGGACGTCGACGTCGTGCTCGTCGGGCCGGTCGCCGGCGGCCTGCGGTGGCGGATCGGGGTGGACTGAGGTGACGGTCTCCGCGTTCCCGTCCGCCGCACCGCTGGACCGCCCGGTCCCCAAGGCGTTCGGGCTGAAGTCCGGCAAGAGCCTGGAGGGCCTCGGGCTGCGCACGGTGGGCGACCTCGTGCGGCACTACCCCCGCCGCTACGAGCACCGCGGCGAGCTGACCGACCTGTCGGGGCTGGTGCTGGGCGAGCACGTCACCGTCGTGGCGGACGTCCAGAGCGCGACCGTGCGGGCCACCCGCAGCGGCAAGGCCATGCTCGAGGCGTCCGTCACCGACGGGCGCGGGCGGCTGCGGATCGTGATCTTCGCCGGCCACCGCGCCAAGCTGCGCTACTACGAGGCGAAGCTCGTGCCCGGGCGGCGCGGTCTGTTCAGCGGCGTCGTCAGCGAGTACCAGGGCCACCTGCAGTTCCTGCACCCGGACTTCGAGGTGTTCGACCCGGAGTACGAGGAGCGCGCCCGCGAGGAGGCGGCCTGGCCCATCCCCATCTACCCGGCCTCCCAGAGCCTGCAGAGCTGGCAGATCCGCAACGCGGTCCGCCACGAGCTCGCCGGGCTCCAGGACGCCGACGTGCCGGACCCGCTGCCACCCGCGCTGCGCTCCGCCCACCGCCTGCCGTCGCTGCTCGACGCGCTCCGGCTGGTGCACGTGCCGCAGGAGGACGCCGACTGGCACCGCGGCCGGCACCGGCTGCGGTTCGAGGAGGCGTTCGTGCTGCAGGCCGAGCTGGCGCGGCGGCGCGCGCGGGCGGCGGGTCAGCCGGCGGTGCGGCGGCCGGGCGCGGCCGGGGGGCTCCTCGACGCGTTCGACGCGCGGCTGCCGTTCACGCTGACCGCCGGCCAGGTGGAGGTGGGGCAGCAGATTGCCCACGAGCTCGCCGCCGCGCACCCGATGCAGCGGCTGCTGCAGGGCGAGGTCGGCTCCGGCAAGACCGTCGTCGCGCTGCGGGCGATGCTCCAGGTCATCGACTCCGGCGGGCAGGCGGCCCTCCTGGCGCCGACCGAGGTGCTCGCCGCCCAGCACGCGCGGACCCTGCGGGCGCTGCTCGGCGACCTCGCGGAGGGCGGCTTCCTCGGCGGCGCCGACCGGGCGACGCGCGTCGCGCTGCTGACGGGCTCGCTGCCGGCCGCCGCGCGGCGCGAGGCGCTGGCCGACGCGGCAGGGGGCGCCGCCGGGATCGTCGTCGGCACGCACGCGCTGCTCAACCCGGACGTGCAGTTCGCGGACCTCGGGCTCGTGGTGGTCGACGAGCAGCACCGGTTCGGCGTCGAGCAGCGCGACGTGCTGCGCACCCGGAACGAGGTCCAGCCCCACCTGCTGGTGATGACCGCGACGCCCATCCCGCGCACCGTGGCCATGACGGTGTTCGGCGACCTGGAGACGTCCGTGCTGCGCGAGGTGCCCGCCGGCCGATCCGGCGTGAAGACGTTCATGGCCTACGCCGACCGGCCCAACTACGTGGCGCGGACGTGGGCGCTCGTGCGCGAGCAGGTCGCGGCCGGGGGCCGCGCGTTCGTCGTCTGCCCGCGCATCAGCGCGGACGGCGACGAGCAGGGTGACGACGACGCGGACCTGCTGGCCGACGAGGAAGGCGAGGCAGGCGAGGGCGGCGACGCGAAGGCGACCCGCCGCCCGCTGCGCGCCGTGCTCGAGGTGGTCGAGGAGCTGCGGGGCCGCCCGGAGCTGGCCGGCGTGCCGATCGGTCTGCTGCACGGGCGGATGTCGTCGGAGGACAAAGACCGGGCGCTCGCCGCGTTCGCCTCGGGCGAGACGCCCGTCCTCGTGACCACCACCGTGATCGAGGTGGGCGTCGACGTGCCGGCCGCCACGGCGATGGTCGTGCTCGACGCCGACCGGTTCGGGCTGTCGCAGCTGCACCAGCTGCGCGGCCGCGTCGGCCGGGGGAGCGCGCCGGGCGTGTGCCTGCTGGTGTCGCACGCGGAGGAGGGCACGCCGGCGTGGACCCGGCTGGAGACGCTCGTGCGGACCACGGACGGGTTCGAGCTGGCGGCGGCCGACCTCGAGCTGCGGCGCGAGGGCGACGTGCTCGGCGCCGCGCAGTCCGGCGCCGGGTCGTCGCTGCGGCTGCTGCGCGTCGCGCGCGACGCCGACCTCATCGAGCGGGCGCGGGAGGAGGCCACCGCGCTCGTCGTCCACGACCCGGAGCTGACCGGCTGGCCGGCGCTGGCCGACGCCATCGAGCAGCGGTTGCGCGGCGCCGGCGAGGAGTTCATCGACCGCGTGTGAGGCCACCGGGAGGGCGGTCTACCCTGGCCGTCGTGCCTCAGCCCGTCGCCCGTGCCCAGGACCTGCTCGTCGGCTACGGCGGGGCGCCGGTGTGCGCACCGGTGACCTTCACGCTGCACCCGGGCCGGGCGCTCGCCCTGGTCGGCGCCAACGGCTCCGGCAAGTCGACGGTGCTGCGCGCGGTCATCGGCCTGCTCGAGCCGGCCGGCGGCACGCTGACCGTGCTCGGCAGGCCCGTCGACGAGCGGACGGTCGAGTTCCGCAGCGCGGTCTCCTCGGTGCTGGACGACGACGCCTACTTCCCGTCGCTGTCGGTGGCCGAGCACCTGTACCTCGTCGCGCGCGGGCACGGCGTCCTCGACGCGTGGGACCGGGTCGACGAGCTGCTCGACGAGTTCGGCCTCGCCGACCACGCCAGGTCGCTGCCGGTGTCCCTGTCCAGCGGGCAGCGGCGCCGCCTGCTGCTGGCCGCCGGGTTCGCGCGGCCGCGCTCGCTGCTGGTGCTCGACGAGCCCGAGCAGCGGCTGGACCGGCGCATGCTCTCGGCCCTTGCCGATCGGCTCGTCGCGGAGAAGGCCGCCGGGGGTGCGGTCCTCATGGCGTCGCACGACCCCGAGCTGGTCCGCGCGGTCGCCGACCGTGCCCTGCACCTGGACGACCACGCCAACGAGCTGCTCTCCGCCGCCGACGCCGCCGAACGCATCGCCCGGATCCCCTCGTGACGGACGAGCTGCCGCACGGCGGCCCCGCGGTGCTGCCCGGCGACGTGGGCGACCTGCCCGAGGCGCGCTCGATCCGGCGGTTCACCGCCGCGGCGGGCAGGGCGCGCGCCGGCGCGAGCCTGTCGTCGCTGCTCGGCGACGTGTACTACGCGGTCATCTCGGCGGCGATCGGCGCTGCGGTCGCGGTCGGCGTGGCGGGGCAGGTCCGCGCCTCGCTGCCGCCGCCGCCGGCGGTGCCGCCGGCGACGAGCCTGAGCCTGCCGACGCTGGTCGCGGTGGCCCTGCTGGCAGGCGCGGGCGTGCTGGTGTCGCTGGCCGGCCGGCTCGGCCCGGTCGGCACCGGGGGGGCGGAGTCGGCCTGGTGGCTCGTGCTGCCGGTGGACCGGCGCGGGCTGCTGCGGCCGGCCGCGCGCCGGCTGCCGATCGTCGGCGCGGTCGCCGGCGGTGCCGTCGTGGCGCTGCTCGACGGTGGCCTGCTCGGCGACAGCGGGCAGCGCACGCTGCTGGCCGCCGCGGCGGGGGTCGTCGTCGCGGCCCTCCTGGTGCTGCTGGCCACGGTGGTGCAGTCGGCCGGGGTGTCGCGGCGGCGGGTGGCGCTCGCGGGCGACGCGCTGCTCGGGGTCTCGGCCGTGCTGGCGGTCGTGCTGGCGCTCGGCGGCGCGCACCTCGCTCAGCTGCCGGTGGCGCCGTGGCCGCTGCTGGTCGTTGGTGTGCTCCTCGTGGCGGCCCTCGTGTGGCTCGTCGACGGCCGGCTCGATCGGATGCCGGCCCGCAGCCTGCGCGAGAGCGGCTCGGTGGCGACGCAGGCGATGGGCGCCGTCGTCTCGCTGGACTCGCGTGAGCTCGGCCGCGCCTTGACGGCCGGGTCGGCACGCCCGGTGCGCCGCTGGGTCTCCCGGTTCCACGGCGTGCGGGGGGCGGCGAGCGCGCTCGTCGCGGCCGACGTGGCGCAGCTGCGCCGCTCGCCACGTCACCTGGTGCAGCTCGTGGTGGCCGCGCTCATCCCGTGGCTGGCCACCGTGGTGCCGCAGCTGGCGAACGTGCCCGGGGTGCTCGTCGCGGTCCTCGTCGCGGGCGGGATCGCCTCGAGCGCAGCCGCCGAGGGCGCGCGCGCCGGTGAGATGAACCCGATCCTCGACCGGATGCTGCCGCTGGCGGCGAAGACCGTGCGCCGGCTGCGGATGGCCGTGCCCGGGGTGGCGATGCTCGCGTGGGCGCTGCTGGCGTTCGCGGCTCTCGGCCGCTGGGCGGGTGACGTCGGCACCTGGCTGGTGCTGGCCGCGCTCGGCGCGCCGGTGTGGGCCGCCGCCACGGTGCGCGCCGCCTACCGCCCCGGCCCGAACTGGTCGAAGCCGCTCGTGTCGACACCGTTCGGCGCGCTGCCGACGGGCGTCACCACCGTGGTGTCCCGTGGCCCGGACCTCGTCGTGCTGTGCCTGCTGCCGACGTGGATCGCGCTGATCCTGCGGCACGTCACCCCGACGTTCCTGCTGCTGCAGGTGGTCGGGTCGGCGATCGCGTTCGCGGTGGGCTCGTCGATCGCCACCGGCACCCTCATGGACCGGCTCTTCGAGGCGTCCGGCGGCGCCCCGGGGACGCCGGGGAGCAAGCCGGCGGCGGCCGGTCGGTGACGCGCATCGTCGCCGGCAGCGCGGGCGGGCGGACCCTCGAGGTCCCCGCGCGCGGGACCCGGCCGACGAGCGAGCGCGTGCGGGAGGCGCTCTTCTCCCGGCTCGAGCACCTCGACGTCGTGGCCGACGCGCGCGTCCTCGACCTCTACGCGGGCTCGGGGGCGCTCGGCCTCGAGGCCGCGAGCCGGGGTGCGGCCTCCGTCACGCTGGTGGAGGCCTCCAAGCCCGCCGCCGACGTCTGCCGGCGCAACGCGGCGACCCTGGGCCTCGACGCGCGGGTCACGGTCGTCACGGACCGCGTCGAGCGGTTCGTCGAGCGTCCGCCGGCGGCGCCGTGGCGGCTCGCCCTCCTCGACCCGCCGTACGACGTCGGCGAGGCGGCGCTGGGCGCGGTGCTGACCGCCCTGGTCGGCGCGCTCGACGAGCAGGCGGTCGTCGTCGTCGAGCGCTCCACGCGCAGCCCCGAGCCGTCGTGGCCCGCGGGGCTCGCGCGGTTCGACGAGCGCCGCTACGGCGAGACCACGCTGTGGCTGGCCGAACCGGGCGCGTGACCCCGGCGAGGGCGCGCGGCCCGCGGGCCGAGCCCGGCGTAGGTTGGCCGTCGTGAGTCTCGCGGTCTGCCCCGGGTCGTTCGACCCCGTCACGCTGGGCCACCTGGACGTCATCCGGCGCGCGCGCTCGATGTTCGACGAGGTCGTCGTGGTCGTCGCGCACAACGCCGCCAAGCACCCGCTGCTGGCGGTCGACGTGCGCGTCGCGCTCGTCGAGGGTGCCGTCGCGGACATGACCGGCGTCACGGTGACGAGCTGGGACGGGCTGCTGGCGGACTTCCTCACGCGGTCCGGCGCCCAGGCGGTCGTCAAGGGCCTGCGGGGCGGTGCCGACGTCGACGCCGAGCTGGGCATGGCCCTGCTCAACCGGCACCTGTCGGGCGTCGAGACCGTCTTCGTCCCCGGCGACGGTGCGCTGGCCCACGTGGCGTCTTCGCTGGTCAAGGACGTGGCGCGGCACGGGGGGTCGATCGACGACCTCGTGCCGCCGGGCGTCGCCGCGGCGGTGTCCGCGGCGCTGGAGGAGAGGGCGTGAGCGCGGTGGACGACGAGCGGACCGGCGGCGTGCAGGGCGTGCTGGAGGCGCTGACGGCGACGGTGGCCGGCGCGCGGGCGATGCCCATGTCGTCGTCGGTGCTGGTCAACAAGGCGGAGCTGCTCGACCTCGTCGAGCAGGCGCGCGAGGCGCTGCCGCAGCAGCTCACCCAGGCGGACGCGCTGCTCGCCGACGTCGACGCGGCGAAGGAGCAGGCGCGCGCGGACGCGGCCGAGATCGTCGCGCAGGCCCGGCAGGAGGCCGACCGCCTGGTGGAGTCCGAGGCGGTGACGGTGGCGGCGCGCGAGAAGGCGGCCCAGATCCTCGCCGACGCCCAGGAGCAGGCCGACGCGCTGCGACGGGACGCGGACGACTACTGCGACCGTCGCCTGGCGGACTTCGAGATCGACCTCGGCAAGGTGCTGGCGCAGGTGCAGGCCGGCCGCGCCAAGCTCGCCGGTCGGCTGGGCTTCGACGGCGGCTGAGCCCGTCCCGGCCGTTTTGGGGGCGGCGCGGGCGTGCCGTAGACTCGTCCGCTGGTCCAGCCGGTGGTGGTTGGGACCGGGATCGACGAGGGGACTACGCCGTGCAGCGCCCTGGCCACCTCGATCCCCGCTCGCCGTTCGTGCTCGACACCCATGAGCTCGGTCGACGTCCGGGATCGACGCGGACCATGCGGATGACGGTGCCGGCCCCCGCGGATCTCGGGACCGTCGTCATCGGCATCCCCGAAGGATCCGACCTGGAGCTCGACCTGAGGCTCGAGGCGGTGATGGAGGGGGTCCTGGTCACCGGCTCGGTCCGCGGCCAGGCGGTCGGGGAGTGCGGGCGCTGCCTGGACGAGGTGACGGAGGCTGTCGACGTCACGCTCGCCGAGCTGTTCGTCTACCCCGAGCGCGCTGCCGTCGCTGCCCAGGACGGCGACGAGGACGACGAGGACCTGCGGGAGCTGGACGGGGACTTCCTCGACCTCGAGCCCGCGCTGCGGGACGCGGTGGTGCCCATGCTGCCGTTCCAGCCCGTGTGCCGGCCCGACTGCCCGGGTCTGTGCCCCGTCTGCGGGGCCAGGCTGGCCGACGAGCCGGGACACTCGCATGAGACGCTTGACCCCCGGTGGGCCGCCCTCGGCGGCCTGACCGGAACGGACGACGAGACGAAAGAGAGCTAGCCGTGGCTGTTCCGAAGCGCAGGATGTCGCGCGCCAACACCCGTGCGCGGCGGTCGCAGTGGAAGACCACTGCCACGACCCTCAGCACCTGCCCCCGCTGCAAGGCGCCCAAGCAGCCGCACCTGGCGTGCCCGGCGTGCGGCGCCTATGGCGAGCGCACCTACGAGCAGGCGCTCAAGAGCGAGCACGAGCACGCGTGAGTCCGCGCGGTGATCTCGAGGTGAACTCGTGAGCACCGCGGTCGCGCCGCTCCTGGAGAAGCTCGGTGTCCACCTGGACCCCGAGCTTCTCGTGCTGTCCCTGACCCATCGCAGCTTCGCGCACGAGGCCGGGGGTATCCCGACGAACGAGCGCCTGGAGTTCCTCGGCGACACGGTGCTCGGGCTCGTCGTCACCGAGCGCCTCTACCGCGAGCAGCCCGACCACCCCGAGGGCGACCTGGCGCGGATGCGCGCCGCCACCGTGTCGCAGCGCGCGCTGGCCGGCGTCGCCCGCGAGCTCGACCTCGGGAGGTACATCCTCCTGGGCAAGGGCGAGCTGGCCACGGGCGGCCGCGACAAGGACTCGATCCTGTCCGACACGCTCGAGGCCGTCATCGGCGCCGTGTACCTGACGCACGGCCTGGAGGTGTCGCGCGGGCTCGTCGAACGGCTCGTCGGCGCGACCCTGGCCCGGGCGACCGACCTCGGCGCCGGGCTCGACTGGAAGACCTCCCTGCAGGAACTCGTCGCCACCCTCGGGCTCGGCGTGCCGCAGTACGTCGTGACGGGCACCGGTCCCGACCACGCCCGCGTGTTCACCGCCGAGGTCGTCGTCGCCGACGAGGTCCGCGGTTCCGGGACGGGCACCGCGAAGAAGATCGCCGAGCAGGAGGCCGCGGAGGCGGCGTACACCGCGCTCGTCAGGCTGTCGACGCAGCACGAGGCCGGCCACGACGGGGCCGCGGCCGGCAGCACCGTCGCGGGCTGACCGGGCGTGCCGGAGCTCCCCGAGGTCGAGACGGTCAGGGCGGGCCTGGCCCGCCACGTGCTGGGCCGCCGGGTCGACGGCATCGCGGTGCGGGGCACGCGCGTCACGCGCCGCCACGACGGCGGCGAGGCCGACCTCGTCGGCCGCCTGCGGGGGCGCACCTTCACCGCGGCCGTGCGCCGCGGCAAGTTCTGCTGGCTGCTGCTCGACGAGCCCGGCGAGGCGGTGCTGTTCCACCTGGGCATGAGCGGCCAGCTGCTGGTGCGGCCGGAGGGGCACGACGAGCCCACGGCGCCCCACCTGCGGGTGCGCCTCGAGCTCGACGACGGCACCGCGCTCGACTTCGTGGACCAACGGACGTTCGGGTACCTCGCGGTGCCCGACCTGGTGCCGACCGCCGACGGTGGCCCGGGAGGGCTCGGGTCGGACGTGCCGGCGCTGCCCGCCCCGGTGGCCCACATCGCGCGCGACCTGCTCGACCCGGTCGTCGACCGGCGGGCCCTGGCGGCCGCCCTCCGGCGGCGGCGGACGGAGGTCAAGCGCGCGCTCCTCGACCAGACCCTCGTCTCCGGTATCGGGAACATCTACGCGGACGAGGCCCTGTGGCGCGCCCGCCTGCACGGGGCGCGGCCCGCCGACGCCCTGCGGCCGGTCGAGGCCGCCCGCGTGCTCGACGGCGCCGCCGCCGTGCTGGCCGATGCGCTGGCGGCGGGCGGCACGAGCTTCGACGCGCTCTACGTCGACATCGACGGCCGCTCCGGCTGGTTCGAGCGCGAGCTGGCGGCCTACGGGCGCGAGGACCTGCCGTGCCCCCGGTGCGGCACGCCGATCCGGCGCGAGGCGTTCGCCAACCGCTCGTCGTACTCCTGCCCGCACTGCCAGCCGCGACCGCGCAGGTCTGGGCGCACGGCCGGCTGAGGCCCGCCGGTCAGCGCACGACGAGGTTGCGCAGCGGCTCGCCCGCGACGAAGCGCCGGACGTTCTCCGCGATGAGGTCGGCCGAGCCGATGGGCCGGCCGCCGGCCCCGTGCGGGCTGACCAGGACGTCCGGCTCGTCCCAGAGCGGGGACGTCGCCGGGAGGGGCTCGGTCTCGAAGACGTCCAGCGCGGCGCCGCCCAGGTGGCCGGCGTGCAGCGCCGCGAGGAGCGCCGCCTCGTCGAGCGTCGCGCCGCGGCCGGCGTTGACGACGAAGGCGCCCGCCGGCAGGAGGCCGAAGACCTCCGCGCCGATGGCGTGGCGGGTCGCCGGCGTGGCCGGCAGCAGGCCGACGAGCACGTCGGTGCGGGGGAGCAGCGCGGGAAGCTCGTCGGCGGCGACCACCGGGTACCCGCCGCGCGGGCCGGCGTGGGTCGCCACGCCGGTGACGTGCGCGCCGAGCGCCGAGTACAGCCCGGCGAGCCGGGTGGCGATCGACCCGAAGCCCCAGATCGTCACGCGGGCGTCGAGCAGGGTCGTCACCGGGCCGGCGGGGTGCAGCGGCTGGGCGCCGCCGAGCTCGCCCGCCCAGCGGTGCTCGTGCTGCGCCCGCAGCATCGCCGGCACGCGCCGGACCAGGGACAACGTCAGCGCCAGGACGTGCTCGGCGACGGGGCCGTCGTGCAAGCCACGGCCGGACGTCACCGCGACGGACGGCGCGAAACCCGCGGCGAGGACGGCGTCAGGGCCGGCGGCCAGCGTCTGGACCCAGCGCAGCCTCGGCAGGGCGGCGAGCTCGGTGAGCGTGCCCGGGTCGAGCGTCCACACGACCAGCGCCTCGGCCTCGTCGGCCCCCGTGGGCAGCGGCGCGCCGGGGTGGTAGCGCAGCGCGCGCACCCCGGCCGGCAGGGCGGGCTCGTCGTCGATCGTGTCAGGCAGAAGGATGCTGGTCACGAATGGCTACGATGCCACGGTGACCTCCGCACCTGCGGGCGCTGATCGCCTCAAGCCCATCTCCGTGATGATCGTCGACGACCACGAGGTCGTGCGCCGCGGCATCGCCGAGGTGGTGGAACGCACGGACGGCATGACGGTTGTCGCCGAGGCCGGCTCCGTCGCCGACGGCGTGCGCCGGGCGACGCTCGTGCGGCCCCAGGTGCTGCTGGTGGACCTGCAGCTCCCCGACGGCACGGGCATCGACCTCATGCGGTCCGTGCGCGAGACGCTGCCGAGCGCGAAGGCCATCGTGCTGACGAGCTTCGACGACGACGACGCTGTGGCCGCCGCGCTCGACGCCGGCGCCGCCGCCTACCTGCTGAAGTCGGTGCGGGGCGCCGAGATCACCGACGTCATCCGGGCCGTGGCCGCCGGGCGCACGCTGCTCGACGAGCGCACCGTCACCCGCCGCCGCGCCGGCCACGAGGACCCCACCGAGAACCTCACGCCGAGCGAGCTGCGCGTGCTCGACCTCATCGGCGAGGGCCTGTCGAACCGGCAGATCGCCGACCGCCTGGGCGTCGCCGAGAAGACGATCAAGAACCACATCACGTCCCTGCTGGCCAAGATGGGCCTGCAGCGGCGCACGCAGGTGGCGGCGTGGGTCGCCGCTCGCAAGCACTCCGGCTGGCGCGCCGAGCCCGGTCGCTGACGACCGGACGGGCGTTTCTGCGGCACCACCCGTAGGGTCGGCGCGTGCAACGGCGCGCGATGCTTCCCTTCGTCGGCTACGGCCTGGTCGTGGCGGTCCACCTGGTCCTCCTCGGCACTGTGCTGCCCGGGCGGCTGGTGACGAAGTGGCTCCTCATGCCGGCGCTCCTGATGGCGGTGCTGCTCGTCGCGCGGCGCGGACGGCTCGTCCCGTCCCGGGCCGCCGTGCTGCTCGGCGCCGGCATCGTGGCGTCGTGGGCCGGTGACGTGCTGCTCGGCGTCTCGTTCGTCGCCGGGCTCGCCGCCTTCGCGGCGGCGCACCTCGCGTACGTCGCCCTCTTCGTCGAACCCGCCCGGACGCGACGTCCACCCTGGCCGGCGCTGCTCTACGTCGTCTGGCTGGCGGTCCTGGTCCCGGTCCTCTGGCCGCACCTCGGGTCGCTGGCGCCCGCCGTCGTGGTCTACGGCGTGCTGCTCGCGGCCACGGCCGCGACCGCGTGGGGGGTGAACGCGGCGACGGGGTGGGGCGCGCTGGCCTTCCTCGCGTCGGACAGCCTGCTGGCGTTCAGCCTGTTCTGGCCGGGCGTCACGACGACGTTCCCCGACCCGTGGCGGGAGCTGTCGATCATGGCGCTGTACTGCGCTGGGCAGGGTGTGATCGCGGTCGGCGTGCTGCGCCGGCTGCAGACCGGCCGCAGGCCCGTGGCCGCGCCCACCTCGTCGGCCGTGGCGCGGTAGCGCTCAGGCGAGCGGCGACTGCCAGGTGAGCATGGTGCCGCGGCCCTCCGGCGGCACGCCGAGCGTGAACGTCCCGCGGTGCTGCCGCGCCCTCGTCGCGAGGTTCCCGGTGCCCGACGAGCGCTCGCGGACCGCCGGCAGGCCGACCCCGTCGTCCTGCACCTCGACAGTCACGGTGCCCTGCGGGCCCTTCCCGGTGACCGAGACCCGCACGCGGACCGACGACGCCTGCGCGTGCCGTGCCGCGTTGGCGAGGCCCTCGCGGACGACCGCCACCACGTCGTCGGTCAGCTGGGCGTCCAGCCGCTCGTCGATGAGGTACTCGGTGTCGACGTCGTCGGTGTCGAGGCTGTTGCCGTCCAGCAGGATGACGAGCGAGGGCGCGAACCCCAGGCCGGTGCGGGCGAGCGAGGCCTCGCGGCGCAGCCGCTCGACGAGGCCGGTCGCCGCGTCGGGGTCGCGCAGCTCGTAGACGATGTGGCGGATCTGGCGCACCGACTCGTCGACGTTGTCGAGGGCCTCCTCGACGATGGCGGTGAGCTCGTGGGGATCCACGCCGCGGGCCGACCGGCGGCGCACCGTCTCCAGCTGCATGCCGGTGGCGAACAGCTGCTGGATCGCCAGGTCGTGCAGGTCGCGGGCGATCCGCTCCCGCTCGTCGAGCAGGGCCGCGACGTCCTGCGCGTGGCGGGCCTCGGCGAGGACGTAGGCGAGCGCGGCCTGCCCGGCGAACGACTCGGCGGTCGCCAGGTCGCCCTCGTCGAACGGCGGCTCGCCCACCCGGCGCAGCAGGATGAGGACGCCGACCCCGCGCCCGCTCGTCTGCAGCGGCGCGAACATCGCCGGCCCGAACCCGCGCATCACCTCGAGCTTCTCCGTGCGCGAGCTCGCCAGCGAGGGCGTCATGAGGCCCTTGCCCTCGTACTGGACGGTCCAGGCCCGCCCGCCCTCGGGCATCACCTGGCCCAGCAGCTTGTCGGCGTCGTGGCCGTCCGCGAGCTCGACGAGCAGCTCGCCGCCCAGCCCGGGCAGCGCGAGCGCGGCGGTGTCGGCGGCGGCGACCTCCTTGGCCGTGTGGGCGATGTGCTCGAGCGCCTCTTCCTCGTCGATGCCCTCCAGGAGCATCGTCGTGATCGCCTGCCCGGCCTGCAGCCAGTGCTCGCGGCGGGCGGACTGGGCGTACAGCTGCGCGTTGGCGACGGCGACGCCGGCCGCGGCCGCCAGGGCGACGATGGTCCGCTCGTCGTCCTCGCTGAACGGCGTCCCGTCGAGCTTCTCGGAGAGGTACAGCTGGCCGAACACCTGGTCGCGCACCCGGACCGAGGCGCCGAGGAAGGAGCCCATCGACGGGTGGTGGGCCGGCCAGCCCTTGAAGGCGGGGTGCGCCGTCAGGTCGTCGAGCCGCAGCGCACCGGTCTCGGGGATCTGGCCGAGCACGCCCTGGGCGTGCGGCGGGTGCGCCATCATCCGGGCGATCGCCGTCGGCACGCCCGTGTAGACGAACGTCACCGAGGCGCCCTGCTGGTCGAGCACGTTGATGGCGCCGAACCGCGCACCCGTCAGCTCCGCGCTGACCTGCACGAACCGCTCGAGCACCGCGGGCAGCTCGAGCTCGCCGGCGACCGCGAGGATCGCGGCCATGAGGTCCTGGAGCCCGTCGCCGGTCAGCGAGGGCGGCGCGGGGACGGCCTCCATGAGCACGCCGTGCTGGAACGGCGCGCCGACCCCACCGCCCCGACCCGGGACGTCGGTCATGCCCGTTCCCGGTGATCTGCCGTGACCCGCTCCCGACGCACGGCTTCACCGTAGTCGAGCAGACCGGCGGAGAGCTCCGCGTGCGTGCCACGGGCGGCGATGCGGCCGGATTCCACCCACAGCACCTCGTCGGCGGCCGCGAGCGGTGTGAGCCGGTGGGTGACGACGACGACGCCGCGCGGACCGCCCGCCGGCGTCCGGGGCCCCGCCAGCAGGCTGGTCACCAGGGCGTCCGCGGTCGCCGGGTCGAGGTGCTCCGCCGGCTCGTCGACGAGCAGCAGCGGTGCCGGGGCGAGCAGCGCCCGGGCGAGGAGGAGGCGGCGGCGCTCGCCGCCGGACACGGTGCGGGCGTCCGGGCCGAGCATCGTGTCGAGCCCGTCCGGGAGGGCGGCCAGCCAGTCCTGCAGGCCAGCGGCCGTCAGGGCGGCGGTCGCCTCGTCCGGCGTGACGTCGCCGCGCGCCACCCGCAGGTTCTCCAGCACGGTGGTCCCGAACACGTGCGCGTCCTCGGCGGTCACGACCACGCGGGCGGCCCGCTCGGCGGGGTCCAGCACGGTGGGCTCGTCGCCGTCGACGAGCAGGGTGCCGCCGGCCCGGGGGAGGAGCCCCGCGAGCGTGAGCAGCAGCGTCGTCTTGCCGGCGCCCGACGGGCCCACGATCGCCACCGACCGGCCGGGCGCGACGTCGAGGTCGACGCCCCGCAGCACCGGTGGCAGCCCGGGCCACCCGCAGTCCAGCCCCCGCGCGACGATCCCCGCCCCCTCCCCGACATTCACTTTCCTGACGTTCGGGTCGTGAATCGCCACCGAAAGTTCAGGAAACTGAACTGGCGGTCGGGAGGTGGCTGCCGGCGGCTCGGCGGTGCCCCTCGGCTCGGCGTCGGGTGCCGCGGAGTCGAGGAGCGCGAGGATCCGCGCCGCGGCGGCGCGCGAGCGCTGCACCGACACCGCCGCGGCGGGCAGCATCCCGGTGGCCTCGAACGCCGCCAGCGGCGTCAGCACGATCACCGCGAGCTCGACCGGCGCCAGCGCGCCCGACACGACGGCCGGGATGCCCGTGACGAGGGCGGCCGTGGCCGCCAGGCCCGTCGCGAGGATCCCGAGCCCGGCCGCGACCGCGCTGCTCGCCGCACCGGCGTCGACCGCGCGGGCCAGCCGTCGGTCGGCGTCTCGCAGCTCGGCGACGCGCCGCCCCACGCCGCCGGCCACCAGCAGCGGTCCGGCGTCGTCGAGGGCGGCGAGCGCGGCCGCGGACGCGTCGGCCCGCGCCGTCACGGCCCGCCGCTCGGACGCCCGGGCGCCGCGCGCGGCCAGCAGCGGCGCCACCACGCCGGCGAGCACGAGGCACGCCGCCAGCGCGACGGCCGCGGGGGGCCAGAAGAAGGCCATCGCGGTGACCGTCCCGATCCCCAGCAGCAGCGCCACCCCGGCGGGCAGCAGCCCGCGCACGACGACGTCGCCGACCGCGTCCACGTCGGCACCGACGCGCGCCAGGAGGTCGCCGCGCCGCACTCGCAGGGTGGCCTCGCTGCGCCCGGCGGCCAGCCGCGTGTACAGGGTGGTCCGCAGGTTCGTCATGCCGCGCAGCGCGACGTCGTGCGACACCAGCCGGTCGACGTACCGCAGCACGCCGCGCCCGATGCCGAACGTCCGGACGGCGACGGTGGCGATCGACAGCTGCAGCACCGGCGGCATCTGCGACGCCCGCGCGATGAGCCACGCGGAGACGGCGGCGAGCGCCACGGCGCAGCCGAGGGCCAGCGTGCCGGTGAGGACCGCCAGCAGCACGCGCCGCGTGTCGAGGCCGAGCAGCCGCACGGCCCGGCGGAGCGTGCCGCGCTCGCGGGTCATCGGGCTGCCGCCTCGACGGGCGTGACCGTCACCACGGAGTCGGCCGTGGCCACGAGCGACGGGCGGTGCGCCACGAGCAGCACCGTGCGGTCGGCCGCCCGCATCGCCGCCACGGTCGCCAGCACCACCCGCTCGCCCGCCGCATCGAGGTGCGCCGTCGGCTCGTCGAGCACGACGAACGGCGCGGGGGAGAGCAGCGCGCGGGTCAGCGCCACGCGCTGGCGCTGCCCGACCGACAGCCCGGCGCCCCCGGCGCCGAGCACGGTGTCCCAGCCGGCGGGCAGGCCGGCGACCACCGCGTCGAGGCCCGTCAGTGCGGCGGCGGAGGCCAGCGCCTCGTCGGAGGCCCCGGGCCCGACGAGCGCCCGCAGCGACCCCGGCTCCAGCACCGGCCGCTGCGGCAGCCACGCCACCTGCGGCCAGTACGTCGCGGGGTCCAGGTCCGCCAGGGCCACCGGCGCCGCGCCCGGCACGACGAGCGAGGCCGTCCCCTCGTCGGGCCGCAGCAGGCCGAGGAGCACCTCGACCGTCGTCGTCTTGCCGGCCCCGCTGGGCCCGACGAGCGCCGTCACCGTCCCCGGTGCCACCGTGAGGTCCAGCGCCGACGGCGTCCGGCCGCCGGACGAGCGGACGGTGACGCCGGTGAGCGCCAGGGTCGCGCGGCGCAGGTCCGGGCAGGGGACGGTGCCGACGGCGGGCACGGGGGCCTCGAGGACCGCGAACGCCGCCTCGGCGGCCGCGACGCCGTCCGTCGACGCGTGGAACTGCGCCCCCACCTGCCGCAGCGGCCAGTACACCTCGGGCGCCAGCACGAGCACGGCCAGGCCGGTCTCCAGCGTGAGCCCGCCGCCGACGAGCCGGAGCCCGATCGAGACGGCGACGAGCGCCACGGAGAGCGTCGTCAGCAGCTCGAGCACCATCCCGGACAGGAACGCGACCCGCAGCGTGCCCATCGTCGCCCGCCGGTGGGCGTCGCCGAGCGCCCGCACCCGCACCGCCGGCCCCGCCTGGCGGCCGAAGGCGCGCAGCGTCGGCAGGCCGGCGAGGAGGTCGAGCACCTGGGAGCCGAGCCGCGACATCGCGTGCAGCCCCCGCTCCGACCGGCCCTCGGTCATCCGCCCGATGAGGACCATGAAGATCGGGATCAGCGGGAGGGTCCCGACGACGATCGCGGCCGAGACCCAGTCCAGCCCGAGGACGACGAGGATCGTCGCCGGCGTCACGGTGGCCGACAGCACCAGCTGCGGCAGGTAGCGGACGAAGTACGGCTCCAGCGCGTCCAGCCCGCGGGTCGCCAGCGTCACCACCTCGGGGCCGCGCCCGGTGGCCAGCCAGCGCGGGCCGAGAGCGACGGCGTGCTCGACGACCCCAGCGCGCAGCTCGCCGACCGCCCGGGTGGCGGCGCGGTGCGCGAACCGCTCCTGCACGGCGACGACCGAGGCGCGCGCGACGACGACCGCCGCCAGCCAGCCGATCGCCGGCCGCAGGGACGCCAGGGTCGCCCCGTCGTGCGCGGCGCGCGCCAGCGCGTGCGCGAGCAGCAGGGCCTGCGCGACGACCAGCGCGGCGGTGACGATGCCCAGGCCGACGGTGAGCGCGAGGTAGCCGCGGGCCGATCGCGCGTACCGCAGCAGGCGGGGGTCGAGCGGCTTCACACCGCCGCCGGCCGGGTCGGGGTCACCGCGCCGGGTTGGCGTTCTCGAGCGCGAACGTCACAGGAGCCTGCTCCGGGATGTGCTGGACACCGATGCGCTTGCGGAACACCCAGTACGACCACGCCTGGTAGGCGAGGACGATCGGCGTGAAGATCACCGCCACCCAGCTCATCATCGTCAGCGTGTAGGCGCTCGACGAGGCGTTGTGGATGGTCAGCGAGTACGCCGGGTCGACGTTCGACGGCATGACGTTCGGGTACAGCGACCCGAAGATCAGCACCACGGCGGCGACGATCGCGACGGCCGACGCAACGAAGGCGCGGCCCTCCGAGCGCACCCGGGTGAACACCGTCGACGCACCCAGCGCCACCGCCGCCACCGCGAGGGCCGCCCACGTCCAGGCCTTGCCGGAGTACGCCAGCTGCAGCCAGATCGCCCAGACGGCGCCGACGACCAGGGCGACGACGCTCAGCCGGGAGGCCGCGGCCGTCGCGCGCTGGTGCAGCTCCCCGCTCGTCTTGAGCGACAGGAAGATCGCGCCGTGCGCGAGGAAGACGGCCGCGGTGAGCACGCCGGTCAGCAGGGCGAACCCGTGGCCGTTGGTCAGCAGGTCGAAGAAGCTCCCGGTGTACTGCAGTGTCGTCCGGGTGGTGGCGCCGTCGAGGTTGCTCACGGTGGTCGTCACCGGCTCGATCTTCAGGCCGGCGACGAGGTTGCCGAACGCGACCCCCCACAGCACCGCCGGTACCCACGACCCTCCGACGAGGCCCCAGTAGTAGGCCCGCTGCCAGCGCGGCGTCGTGATCTTGCCCCGCCACTCGAACGACACGATGCGGGCGATGAGGGCGACGAGGATCAGCAGCAGCGCGAGGTAGGCGCCCGAGAACAGGGTGGCGTACCACTCGGGGAAGGCGGCGAACGTCGCGCCACCCGCGGTGAGCAGCCACACCTCGTTGCCGTCCCACAGCGGGCCGATCGAGTTGATCGCGACGCGCCGTTCCTTCTCGTCGCGCGCGACGAACGGCAGCAGCATCCCCACGCCGAAGTCGAACCCCTCGAGGACCAGGTAGCCGGTCCACAGCACGGCGATGAGGAGGAACCAGATGATCTGCAGGGTCTCGTGGCTCATGGTGGGCGCTCCGGCTCAGTACGCGAAGGACAGGGGCTTGTCGGCCTCGTCCGTCCGGTTGGCGGGGTTGTCGGGGCTCGGGTCGACGGGGTCGTCCTCGACGCCGCCGATCGTGTAGCGGTGCATCAGGCGGTACCAGGCGACGGCGAGGACGCCGTACAGGAGCGTGAACACGACGAGCGAGATGACCACCGACACCGGCCCCACCTGCTGCGAGACGCCGCGGGCGGTCAGCTGCCAGACCATGTCGACGCCCTCGGGGTTGGGGTTGGGCGCGACGACCCACGGCTGGCGGCCCATCTCGGTGAACACCCAGCCGGCGGTGGACGCCAGGAAGATCGTCGGGAGCGCCCAGAGCGCCGCCCGGGACAGCCAGGGGCTGCCCGAGATCCTGCCGCGACGGGTCAGCCAGAGGGCCAGCAGCGCGAGCAGCCCGGCGAACAGTGCGAAGCCGATCATGAGGCGGAACGACCAGAACGTCACGGCGAGGTTCGGGACGTAGTCGATCCCCGCGCCGTACTTCTGCTCGTACTGCTGCTGCAGGTCGCGCACGCCGTAGAGGTGCGCGTTCCAGTCGTTCGTCGCGAGGAACGAGGTGACGCCGGGGATCTCGACGAACCGGCGGACGCTGTCGGGGTTGTTCGAGAGGTCGCCGATGGCGAAGAGCGTCATCGACACCCCGCTGCCGGAGTCCATGAGCCCCTCGGCGGCGGCCATCTTCATCGGCTGCTGCTGGAACATCAGCTTGCCCTGCACGTCGCCCGTGACGCCGACGACGGCGGCCGCGGCCACCATGACGACGAGCCCGAGCTGCAGGCCGGGCCGGTAGACCTCGCGCGCCTTCGTGGCGTCGCCGGCGCGCACCAGCTTGACCATCCACCACGCGCACACCGCGGCGACGAACGTGCCGGCCGTGAGGAACGCCGCGCCGATGGTGTGCGGGAACGCCGCCAGCACCGTCGGGTTGGTCAGCACCTTGGCGAGGTCGGTCATCTCCGCGCGACCGGTCTGGGGGTTGAACGTCGCGCCGACGGGGTGCTGCATCCACGAGTTCGCCGTGAGGATGAAGTAGGCGGACACGGTCGACGCGGCCGCGACGAGCCAGATGGTCGCGAGGTGCACCCGCTTCGGCAGCTTGTCCCAGCCGAAGATCCACAGGCCGAGGAACGTGGACTCGACGAAGAAGGCGATGAGGGCCTCCATCGCCAGGGGCGCGCCGAAGATGTCGCCGACGAACCGCGAGTACTCGCTCCAGTTCATGCCGAACTGGAACTCCTGCACGATGCCGGTGGCGATGCCGATGGCGAAGTTGATGAGCAGGAGCTTGCCGAAGAACTTGGTGAGCCTCAGCCAGCGCTGGTCACCACGGCGCACCCACAGCGTCTGCATGATCGCGACGAGCGTCGACAGCCCGATCGTCAGCGGGACGAAGATGAAGTGGTACACGGTGGTGATGCCGAACTGCCAGCGGGCCAGGTCCAGCGCATCTGCTGCCACGGAGGTCTCCGAACTCGTCCGGACGGTGGGCGGCGCACGTCCGGGGGCGGTTCTCCCTCGTGACCTGCACCTCAGCCCCAGACGCTAGGACCCCGGTCTCGTCGCATTCGGGACCTTCGTCCTACGTCTGTCGGGACGAACGTCCCATGACTTCGTGATGGTACTCACCATGTCGACGCCGCGCCGCGACCCCGTCCCGCCGGGCGGGGACCACGTCGTGTGCGATACTGACCGCGGCGAGGGGGCGTTCCACACCGCTTCCGAACCGGGCCGCAGCCCACCGCGCGTCGTGCGCGCCAGCCGCCGCCCCGTCCGACGTCAGCTCCCGATCGGAGCTACCCGGGCGGGCACCGCAGGCGCTGGCGCCGACCCGGGGGACCGTGGCGACAACGACGACTTCCGTCGCCGCGCCGAGGGCGTGAGCGACGACCGACCGGCCCGCGTGGCGCCGCGAGAGTGTGGGCGCGGCGGCTGTCGGGCACCCAGGAGCACCCAGCGTGACCGAACAGAACACCCCCGACATCACCGACGACACCACCGGGGAAGCGGTCGCCAAGCCGCGCCGCCGCCGCGCCACCCGTGCGGCCGCCCCCGTCGACGTGCCGGCCGAGCAGGCCGGGACGCCGGAGGCCGAGGCCCCAGCAGCCGCTGAGGCGCCCGCCGCGGTCGCCGAGGAGGCACCCGCCGCGCCGCCGCGCCGCCGCGCCAGCCGCAGCCGCAAGGCGGCGGCCCCGGTCGAGGAGGTCCCCGCCGAGCCGGTGGCCGAGCCCGCCACCGAGCCCGCCACCGAGGACGAGGCCGAGGAGGTCGTCGTCGAGGAGATCGTCGAGCCCGAGCCCGAGGCCGCGCCGGAACCTGTCGTCGAGGCGGTCCAGGAGCCTGCGCAGGCACCGCGCCTGGCCACGACCGCCGTGCTCTTCCAGGCGCCCGACCTGACGCAGGTCCGGCCGCGCCGCCGTCGGGCGACGGCAACCGCCGGCTCGCCCGAGGAGATCTCACAGGCCGCCCGTCACGAGGCCGAGACGGCCGTCGAGCCGGTGGCCGAGGCGCCGGTGCCCGACGAGGAGACCGTCGAAGCCGTCGAGGAGCAGCCCGCGAGCCGGTCGCGCTCGCGCTCGTCCCGCCGTCGGCGTGGCCGCGGCAGCGGCGCCCGTGACGAGGTCGCCGCCGAGGAGCTCGCCGAGCCCGTGGCCGACGAGCCGGGGGAGCCCGCGGACGAGGGTGTCGAGCAGGACGCGGGCGCCGAGCTCGCCGAGGCCGACGAGGCGGGCACGACGCCGCGACGCCGACGCCGGCGCGGTGGCCGTGGCCGCCGGGGCCGGGCTGACGTCGCTGCCGACGGGTCCGCCGACGACGCCGAGGTGGCGGACGAGGACGAGGAGGCGGGCGAGCCTGCCGAGGACGACGAGGCCGACACCGCCGAGGGGACGGCCACCTCGCGCCGCCGCCGGCGGCGGCGCCGGGGCGCCGCCCGGCCCGAGGGGGCGGCCGAGGCCGAGCCGCGTCGCCGCGACGAGGTGACCGCGCTGCGCGGCAGCACGCGCCTGGAGGCCAAGCGCCAGCGCCGCCGCGAGGGACGGGACGCCGGCCGTCGCCGCCAGATCATCACCGAGGCCGAGTTCCTGGCCCGGCGGGAGGCCGTCGACCGCGCCATGGTGGTCCGCGAGCGCGACGGCCGCACCCAGATCGCCGTCCTCGAGGACGGCGTGCTCGTCGAGCACTACGTCTCCGACCAGGCGGCCGCGTCGATGGTCGGCAACGTCTACCTCGGCCGCGTGCAGAACGTGCTGCCGAGCATGGAGGCGGCGTTCGTCGACGTCGGCAAGGGCCGCAACGCCGTGCTCTACGCCGGCGAGGTCAACTGGGACGCGGCCGGCCTCGAGGGCCAGCCGCGGCGCATCGAGCAGGCGCTGAAGAGCGGCGACTCCGTGCTGGTCCAGGTGACGAAGGACCCGATCGGCCACAAGGGCGCGCGGCTGACCAGCCAGGTGACGCTCGCGGGCCGCTACCTCGTCTACGTGCCGGGCGGCGGCATGACCGGCATCAGCCGCAAGCTGCCGGACACCGAGCGCAACCGGCTGAAGAAGATCCTGCGCGACATCGTCCCGGACTCCGCCGGCGTCATCGTCCGCACCGCCGCCGAGGGGGCGAGCGAGGAGGAGCTGCAGGCCGACATCGCCCGCCTCACCGCGCAGTGGGAGGCGATCGAGAAGAAGTCCAAGAGCGCCAGCGCGCCCGCGCTGCTGCAGGGCGAGCCGGACATGGCGATCCGCGTCGTGCGTGACATCTTCAACGACGACTTCTCCCAGCTCCTCGTCCAGGGCGACGAGGCGTGGGACACGATCTCGTCGTACGTCTCGCAGCTGGCGCCGGACCTGGCCGCCCGGGTCAGCAAGTGGACCGGCAACCTCGACGTCTTCACCGTGCACCGGGTCGACGAGCAGCTCGCCAAGGGCATGGACCGCAAGGTGTGGCTGCCGTCGGGCGGCTCGCTGGTCATCGACCGCACCGAGGCGATGACGGTCATCGACGTCAACACCGGCAAGTTCACCGGCGCCGGCGGCACGCTCGAGGAGACGGTCACCCGCAACAACCTGGAGGCCGCCGAGGAGATCGTGCGACAGCTCCGGCTGCGCGACATCGGCGGGATCATCGTCATCGACTTCATCGACATGGTGCTGGAGTCCAACCGCGACCTCGTCCTGCGCCGGCTCGTCGAGTGCCTCGGGCGCGACCGGACCAAGCACCAGGTGGCCGAGGTCACGTCGCTCGGCCTGGTGCAGATGACGCGCAAGCGCGTCGGCCAGGGCCTCGTCGAGGCCTTCAGCGAGACGTGCGAGCACTGCCACGGCCGCGGCTTCATCGTCCACACCGACCCCGTCGAGCGCGCCAACGGGCGGCCCGAGGCCGGTGGCCAGGCGGCGCCGGCGGAGGCCGCGAGCAAGCGGTCGCGCCGCAAGCGCGCCGCCGAGCCGGCCGCCGCGCCGCTGCCGGTGGTCCCGGTGCTGCCGGAGGCGCGGGAGGCCGTCAAGGCGACCCTCGCGACCATCGCGGCGGCCGCCGCCCACGCCCACGAGCACGACCACGAGGGCGAGCACGAGGGCGAGCACGAGGCGCTGCAGGCGCCGTCCGGGACCGCGCTCGAGGAGCACGCCCGGCTCGACGTGCTGGCCGAGCTGGCGGCGCACCTGCCCGTCGGCGAGCGGTCGGCGGCCGGGCCCGACGAGACCGTGCTGGCGTCGCTGGCGGAGATCGCCGCGTCGGTCGCCGCCGACGAGCCGCTCGCCGCCGACGAGCCGCTCGAGCTCGTGGAGGCTCTCGAGGTCGACGAGGCCGTGCCCGCCGAGGTCGTGCGCGACGACGGGGACGAGGTCGCGGTCGCCCGGGCCGTGGCCGACGAGGCCCCGGCTGACGAGGCCGACGGGTCCGACGTACTGGGGCTCGCACCGGTCGACCCGGCGCTCTTCGAGATCCCCGAGGACGCCCCCGAGGACGACCCCGACGGGGAGCCCGAGGGGGGTAGCGCGGTTTGACCGGGGACCTCCGGGTCCGTACCCTGGACGGTCGGCGCGTCGCGCCATTCTGGCGTGCCCGACCGAACCCAGTTCGCCGACGCAGGCAGTTGTGCGCGGGTTCGTCGAACGCCGCGAGTACGCAGGACTTCGAGCAGAGATGAGCAACAACGTGGTGTACGCGATCGTCAAGGCGGGCGGCCGTCAGGAGAAGGTCGCCGTGGGCGACATCGTCGTGGTCGACCGCCTCCAGGCGCAGCCCGGCGACTCCGTCACGCTCCCCGCGCTCATGCTCGTCGACGGCGAGAAGATCACCACCGACTCCGCCGCCCTCGCGAAGGTCACGGTCAGCGCCGAGGTCGTGCGCGACGAGCGCGGGCCGAAGATCGCGATCCTCCGCTACAAGAACAAGTCCGGCTACCGGCGCCGTCAGGGCCACCGTCAGGACCTGACCCGCCTCAAGGTCACCGCCATCGGCTGAGCCCTCCCGGGGCTACACGGATCTAGGAGAGTTCGACATGGCACACAAGAAGGGCGCGAGCTCCTCGCGCAACGGTCGCGACTCGAACGCGCAGCGCCTCGGCGTCAAGCGGTTCGGTGGCCAGCTCGTCAAGGCCGGCGAGATCATCGTCCGCCAGCACGGGACGCACTTCCACCCCGGCAACAACGTCGGCCGCGGCGGGGACGACACCCTGTTCGCGCTGGCCGCCGGCAACGTGGCGTTCGGCACCCGCCGGGGCCGCAAGGTCGTCGACATCGTCGAGCAGGCCTGAGCACACCAGCTCGTCGCGAAGGGGCGCACCGCACCGCCGGTCGCGCCCCTTCGTCATGTCACGATCACACTGAAGGAGGGATGGAGCCATGGCGACCTTCGTCGACCGCGTGGTGCTGCACGCCGCGGGTGGTGACGGTGGGGACGGCTGCGCCTCCATCCACCGCGAGAAGTTCAAGCCGCTCGCCGGCCCCGACGGCGGCAACGGGGGCAACGGCGGGTCGGTGATCCTCGAGGTCGACCCGCAGGTCACGACCCTGCTGGACCTGCAGCATGCCCCGCACCGCCGCGCGCAGCGCGGTACGCAGGGCCAGGGTGACCACAAGGACGGCGCGACCGGGCCGGACCTCGTCGTCGGCGTGCCCGACGGCACCGTCGTCAAGACCGCCGACGGCGACGTGCTGGCCGACCTGGTCGGCTACGGCACCCGCTACGTCGTGGCGGCCGGCGGGCGCGGCGGGCTGGGCAACGAGGCGCTGGCGTCCTCGCGGCGCAAGGCGCCCGGCTTCGCGCTGCTGGGCGAGCCCGGCGAGACCGCCGACGTGGTCCTCGAGCTGAAGTCGATCGCCGACGTCGCGCTCGTCGGCTTCCCGAGCGCCGGCAAGTCCTCGCTCGTCGCCGCGATGTCGGCGGCGCGCCCGAAGATCGCCGACTACCCGTTCACCACCCTCGTGCCGAACCTCGGCGTGGTGCAGGCCGCGCAGTCGCGGTACACCGTGGCCGACGTGCCGGGCCTCATCCCCGGCGCCTCGACCGGCAAGGGCCTCGGCCTGGAGTTCCTGCGGCACATCGAGCGGTGCGCGGTCGTCGTGCACGTGCTCGACTGCGCGACGCTCGAGCCGGGCCGCGACCCGCTGACCGACCTGGACGTCATCGAGGCCGAGCTGGCCGCGTACGCCGGCGACCTCGGCATCGAGGGCGGCCGCGTGCCGCTCATGGAGCGCCAGCGCGTCGTCGTGCTCAACAAGGTGGACGTGCCCGACGGGCGCGACCTGGCGGAGCTCGTCCGCCCGCAGCTGCTCGAGCGCGGCCTGCCGGTGTTCGAGGTCTCCGCGGCCACCCACGAGGGCCTCCGGCCGCTGACGTTCGCCCTGGCCGAGCTCGTCGAGCAGGCGCGGGCGGCCGCGCCGACGGCGGAGGCGACGCGCATCGTGCTCCGCCCGCGCGCCGTCGACGACGCCGGGTTCACGGTCACGCGGCGCGAGGAGGGCGGCAGCGTCTACTTCGTCGTGCGCGGGGGCAAGCCGGAGCGCTGGGTGCGCCAGACCGACTTCTCGAACGACGAGGCCGTCGGCTACCTCGCCGACCGGCTCGCCCGCCTGGGCGTGGAGGACAAGCTCCTCGACGCCGGGGCCGTGGCCGGCGACGAGGTCCGCATCGGGCCCGACGAGAACGCCGTCGTGTTCGACTGGGAGCCGACGCTCATGACGGGCGCCGAGCTGCTCGGCGGGCCGCGCGGCACGGACCCGCGCCTGTCGGAGGGCGACCGGCCGACGCGTGGCGAGAAGCGCACCGAGTTCAAGGAGCGGATGGACGCCAAGGCGGCGGCACGCGCCGAGCTGTGGACCGAGCGCGAGGCCGGCCACTGGTCCACGCCCGACGAATGACCTGGGCCGATGGGGGAGGATGTGCGCCGTGAGCGTCGCGCCCCTCGTCAGCCGTGACCAGCTGCCGTCGGCGCAGCGGATCGTCGTCAAGGTCGGCTCGTCCTCGCTGACGGACCCGGACGGCCACCTCGACCCCGAGCGGCTGCACGCGCTCGTCGACGTCCTCGCCGCCCGGCGGGCCGCCGGCCAGCAGGTGGTGCTGGTCTCGTCGGGCGCCATCGCCTCGGGGATGGCGCCGCTGGGCCTGGCCACGCGCCCCCGCGACCTGGCCACGCAGCAGGCCGCCGCGTCCGTGGGGCAGGGCCGGCTCATCGCCCACTACACGAGCGCGTTCCACGCGCACGGGCTCCACGTGGCCCAGGTGCTGCTGACGGCCGACGACACCGTGCGGCGCGGCCACTACCGCAACGCGTTCCGCGCGCTGGCGCGGCTGCTGGACCTCGGGGTCGTGCCGGTGATCAACGAGAACGACGCGGTGGCCACCGAGGAGATCCGGTTCGGCGACAACGACCGGCTCGCCGCCCTGGTGTCGCACCTGGTGCAGGCGGACGCCCTGGTGCTGCTCACCGACGTCGACGGCCTGTACACCGGCCCGCCCTCACGGCCCGGCTCCACCCGCATCGCTTCGGTGCAGGCGCCGGGCGACCTCGACGGGATCGAGGTCACGGCGCGCGGCTCGGCCGTCGGCACCGGCGGCATGGTGACGAAGCTGGAGTCGGTGGCGATCGCGACGGGCACCGGCATCCCGGTGGTGCTGACGTCGGCGGCGCAGGCCGCGGCGGCGCTGGCCGGCGAGGACGTCGGGACCTGGTTCGCCGCCACGGGCCGGCGCGCGTCGATCCGGCTGCTGTGGCTGGCGCACGCGGCGCGCCCGCGCGGACGGCTGCTGCTCGACGAGGGCGCCGTGCGGGCGGTCGTCGAGCGGCGCAAGTCGCTGCTGCCGGCGGGCGTCACGGCCGTGGAGGGCGAGTTCGAGTCCGGCGACCCGGTGGAGATCGTCGGGCCGGACGGGGTGACGGTGGCCCGCGGGCTCGTCGCGTACGCGTCCGACGAGGTGCCCGAGCTGCTCGGCAAGTCGACGAAGGTGCTCCGTGCTGAGCTCGGCCCGGGCTACGACAAGGAGCTGGTCCATCGGGATGACCTGGTCCTGGTCCGCCGGCGGGCGAAAGCTACCCTGGACGGGTGACCTCCTCCGCCCAGACGCCCGTGCTCGAGGAGCCGTCGTCGGCCGACGCCGCGGCGGCCGTCGGCGACATCGCCCGCCGCGCCAAGGTCGCGTCCCGCGCCCTGGCGACCGCCACCCGCACGACGAAGGACGCCGCGCTCGTCGCGATGGCCGACGCCCTGCTCGCTGCGCGCGACGCGATCCTGGCCGCCAACGCCGCGGACGTGACGCGCGGACGCACGCGCGGGATGGCCGAAGGGCTCGTCGACCGGTTGACCCTCACGGACACCCGGATCGAGGGCATCGCCGCCGCGCTGCGCGAGCTGGCCGCGCTGCCCGACCCGGTTGGCGAGGTGGTGCGCGGTTCCACGCTCCCCAACGGGCTGCGGCTGCGGCAGGTGCGCGTGCCGATGGGCGTCGTCGGGATGATCTACGAGACCCGCCCCAACGTCACGGTCGACGCGGCCGGGCTGGCGCTCAAGAGCGGCAACGCGGTGATCCTGCGCGGCGGGACCGCGGCGGCGCGCTCCAACGAGGCGATCGTCTCGGTGCTGCGTGCGGCGCTGGCCGCCGAGGGCCTCCCGGCCGACCTGGTCCAGTCGATCGACGCGTGGGGGCGGGGCGGGTCGATCGCCCTCATGCACGCCCGCGGCCTGGTCGACGTGCTGGTGCCGCGCGGCGGCGCCGACCTCATCCGCACCGTGGTGCGGGAGGCGAGCGTGCCGGTCATCGAGACCGGCGTCGGCAACTGCCACCTGTACGTCGACGCGGGCGCGGACGTCGCCCAGGCGATCGCGATCCTCCTCAACGGCAAGACCCAGCGGGTCGGGGTCTGCAACGCCCTGGAGACGCTGCTCGTCCACCGCGACGCGGCCGACGAGTTCCTGCCGCCGGCCCTCGCCGCGCTCGCGGCCGCCGGCGTGACCGTGCACGGCGACGAGCGCGCGCTGGCGTCCGTCCCGGCCGGGGCGCCCGCCGTGGCGGCGACCGACGAGGACTGGGCGACCGAGTACCTCTCGCTGGACATCGCGGTGCGCGTGGTCGACGACCTGGACGCGGCGCTGGAGCACATCCGCACGTGGAGCTCGGGGCACACCGAGGTGATCTGCACCCGCGACCTGGCCTCGGCCGACCGCTTCGTCGCCGAGGTGGACTCCGCCGCGGTCATGGTCAACGCGTCGAGCCGGTTCACCGACGGCGGGCAGCTGGGGCTGGGCGCCGAGATCGGCATCTCCACGCAGAAGCTGCACGCCCGGGGCCCGATGGGGCTCGCGGAGCTGACGACGACGAAGTGGGTGGTGCACGGGGACGGCCACGTTCGTCCTTGAGCGTCGCGCACGGCGTGAGAGACTGGAGACCCCATGGCATCCGAGGAGGAACCGTGCACGCTGCCCTGAGAGCCGCCGAGGCTGCCACGACGCAGCTGCCGTTCCCGCCGGTCGTCTTCGGCATCGGTGCCTTCGTCGGGCTCGTCGCCCTCCTCCTCGTCACGTACGCGTTCCGCAACGCGGGCTCGCGGCACTGAGGCGACCGTGCTGATCCGATGAACCGACCGCGACTGGGCGTGATGGGCGGCACGTTCGACCCCGTCCACCACGGCCACCTGGTGGCGGCCAGCGAGGTGGCCTCCGAGTTCGGGCTCGACGAGGTGATCTTCGTCCCCACCGGCAAGCCGTCGTTCAAGCAGGAGCAGGACGTCACGCTGCCGGAGCACCGGTACCTGATGACGGTCATCGCCACGGCGTCGAACCCGCAGTTCACCGTCAGCCGGGTCGACATCGAGCGGCAGGGGCTGACGTACACGGTGGACACGCTGCGCGACCTCGCGGCCCAGCGTGGGGACGCCGACTTCTTCTTCATCACCGGGGCGGACGCCCTCGAGCAGATCCTCACGTGGAAGGATGCCGACGAGCTGTTCGCCATGGCGCACTTCGTCGGCGTGACGAGGCCGGGGCACCAGCTCACGGTCGACGGCCTGCCCGGGGAGCACGTCAGCGTGCTCGAGATCCCCGCGCTGGCGATCTCGTCGACCGACATCCGGGCCCGCGCCCAGGCGGGCAAGCCGGTCTGGTACCTCGTCCCGGACGGGGTCGTGCAGTACATCGCGAAGTACGGGTTGTATCGAGGTCTGTCATGAGCGAAACGGGAGAGCGCCGCAGCCGCCGCGACCTGCGGTCGGCCGCGGACGGTCAGGCGGGGGAGGCGGCCGGGGCGCCGCGCGCCCCCGAGTGGCTGACGTCCGCCGTGCCGACGGCGTCCACCGGTGAACGTGCGGTGGTCCCGGGCTCGCGCCGCGCGCTGCGGCAGCAGGGTGCGACCGGCGCGGTGCCGGAGGCACCGGCACCCGGGCCCTCCGGCCGGCCGGCCGCGCCGCGCGCCGCGACGCCGGCGGGCGGCGCACCGGCGTGGGCCGCGCCCACCCGCCCCGACGAGCAGCCGACCCGGCGGTCCGCCTACGACGGCGGCGTGCCGGGCGGACGCGCGCCGCACGACGGCGGTGCCACGGGCGGACGCGCGCCGCACGACGGCGGTGCCACGGGCGGACGCGTGCCCTTCGACGGCGGTGCCACGGGCGGACGTGCCCCGGTGGACGGCCGTGGACCGGGTGGCCGCGCACCGTACGACGGCGACGCGCCCGGTGGGGTCGCTCCGACGAGCCGCCGGGGTGCCGGGTCGCCGCCCGTGCCCGCGCAGCCGGCCGTCCCCTCGCACCAGCCGAACCGTGCGCCCGTCGCCGGACCGGCGGCACCCACCCGAGCTCCGTCGGCGCCCGCCGAGCCGGCCTGGCCCGCCTCGTCGTGGTCGTCGGCCGGTTCGCCGGCCCGCTCCGACGCGCCGGTCGCGCCCCCCGAGTCGTCCCAGCCACGCTCCGCCTGGACGGCGGCCCCCCCGAGCCGCCCGCCGGCGTGGGCAGGCACGCGGCCGGACACCACCCCGGTGGCGCCGCCCGCCGCGTCCCCCGACCGGGCGGCGCCGTCCGCGCCGGTGCGGTCGTCGGCTGCAGCTGCGTTCGGCCAGGTGCCTTCCCCGACGGCACCGCCGGCCGGGACCACCCGGCCGGGCTCGCCGTTCGCCGTGTCCCGTGGCGCTGCTGCCGATGCCGCCCCCACGGCGGCGACGCCCGTCGCGGGCAGCCCGTTCGCGCCGGTGACGGCGCCCTCGACACCCGGGCAGCCGGCGTCGTCCGCACCCGGGTGGGCGCCCGCGACCCCAGGGGTATCCGGTGGAGCGTCGAGCGCGCCCGCCTCGGCGTCGACCCCGTCGGCGGCGGGGGCGGCCTCGTCGGCCTCGTTCGAGTCGTGGGCTGCGGCCCGCTCGGCGGCCGCGCAGGCGGCCGCGCAGCCTGTCGCACCGGCACCGGCACCGGCACCGGCGCCGGCTGCGGCCCCGCCGGCATCGTCGGGCTCGTTCCCGGCGCCACCGCCGGCCGGGGCGGCGTTCCCTTCGCCTCCGGCGTCCGGCTCGTTCCCCAGCCTGGCGTCGTCGGGCGGCTCGCCGTTCCCGACGACCGGGGCTTCGGCCGTCGCGACCGAGGCGGCGGTCGACGACGAGGACGCCGAGCGGCCGGTCCGCCGGCGCCACCCCTACACGTGGCTGCACCTCGTCGTGCTGGCGCTCGTGGCATTCGTGCTCGGGTTCCTCATCATGGCCCTGTGGAACCAGGGCAAGTCCAACGGCGCCGAGGGCACGTCGGGAGCCACCGCGATCGTCGTGGTGGCCCCGCCCGGTTCGTCGTCCGCCGCCTGACCCGTTATCCCGACGAAGGAGCCGCGTGCCCGCGACCGAACGCGCCATCGAGCTGGCGATCGCCGCCGCCCGGGCTGCCAGCGACCGCAAGGCCCAGGAGATCATCGCCCTCGACGTCAGCTCGCAGCTGGTGCTGACCGACGTGTTCGTCATCGCCTCCGGCACCAACGAGCGGCAGGTCGGCGCGATCGTCGACGCCGTGGAGGAGGCGCTGTTCCACCTCGGTGCCAAGCCCATCCGGCGCGAGGGCAAGACGCAGGGGCGCTGGGTGCTCGTCGACTTCGGTGACGTCGTGGTGCACGTGCAGCACCAGGAGGACCGCGTGTACTACGCGCTGGAGCGGCTCTGGAAGGACTGCCCGGTGATCGAGCTGCCGCCGGACGCGCGCGGCGAGGCCGACCGGTGACCACCGCGCGCCTGCTGCTGTGGCGGCACGGGCGCACCGCCGCGAACGCGAGCGCCCGCCTGCAGGGCCAGATCGACATCCCGCTGGACGACGTCGGGCGCTGGCAGGCCCGCACGGCCACCGCCGCCCTGCTGGCGCGCTACGAGCCGACGCTCATCGTCTCGTCGGACCTGTCCCGCGCCCGGGGCACCGCCGAGCACCTCGCCCGGGCGACCGGGCTGCCCGTCACCATCGACACGCGGCTGCGCGAGCGCGGCTTCGGCGAGTGGGAGGGCATGACCGGCGCGGAGATCGAGGAACGCTGGCCGGGCGCGTTCGAGGCGTGGCGGCTCGGGGGAGACCCTTCGGGAGTGGGCGCGGAGACCCGCGCCGAGGTCGCGGAGCGGCTGGCGGTGGCGATCGGCGAGCACGCGGCAGCGGCGGGGCCCGACGACACGCTCGTCGTGGTGTCCCACGGCGCGGCCATCGCGCTCGCCGTCGGCGCCCTGCTGGGCCAGCCGCCGTCGTGGCGGGGGGTCATCGGGCTGCACAACGCGCACTGGGCCGAGCTGGTGCCGTCCCGTGGCGGTGCCGCCCCGGACTGGCGGCTCACCGGCCTCAACCTCGGGCCGACCGACGCCTCGACCGACTGGAACGCCGGCCCCGACACCGCACCCGAGGAGAACGGCGAGACCCGGGACCCGGATTAGGGATTCGACCCCGTTCTCGCCTAGACTCTCCGAGCGCCCCGCAGGGGGCGACGGGTTCGCTTCGGCGGGTCCCGGGGCTGTGGCGCAGCTGGTAGCGCACCTGCATGGCATGCAGGGGGTCGAGGGTTCGAGTCCCTTCAGCTCCACGTTTGGGCAGGTCAGAGGCCGTTTCTCCGGGTGGAGGGGCGGCCTTCTTGCTTGTCGGTGGCCAGAAAGTGGCCACAAAGTGCCCATGCGTTCCAGGACTCTGAGGCGCAGGGGAGTGGCCTGACCTCGGTGTTCGCGTTGCCGCCGGAGCATGGGAGTCGACTCCGGGGTGCGTTGCGTATGGGGCTCGAGTCTGCAGGTGCGCTGGTCAGCGATGTGAGACTTGAGTCCCCCGAGAGATCGGTGGGTCGCGTCACGCCCCACCTCATCGAACTTGGATTCACTCGATGCCCAAGACCACCGCTGGGAACCAAACCCAGGACGGTTCATGGGTTGGCGTGGGTCAGCCCTGCCGGAGAGAGGGCAGGTCGGGGAGCTCGCCGTTGCGTTGCAGCCAGTCGACAGCCTCGGCGACGGCAGCCAGCGAGGTGTACGCGGGCTCGTACCCGAGCAGTCGGCGGCCCTTGTCGGTGCTCATCGAGTGGCTTCGGGCGATGTGCTGGTAGGCGGCGTCGCGGAACTGTTCGGGAACGGTGGCGAGGAACTCGTCGAACGATGCGAACCGCAGCCTGGCCGTGCGCCCGTACCAGCCTGCGACCGCTTCGGCGTACCCGCGCAGGGTGAGTGCCTGCGGCGAGACTGCCCAGAAGGCCTCGCCGTTGGCGATCGTCGGGTTCTCCAGGCACAGCCGGATGAGCTGGGCGACGTCCGCGGGGTGGACGTGGTGCAGGGTCTCCAGGCCGAAGTGCGGCAGGACGAGCTCTGCGCCGGTTGCTAGCGAACGCCACACGTTGAGGTCGAGGGTGCCCTGCGGGGTCACCACGGGCCACCCGGGGCCCGAGATGTGCCCCGGGTGGACGATCGCCGACTGCAGGCCTGCGTCGGCGCGGGCTTCTTCGAGCAGCAGTCTCTCGATCGCCGCCTTCTGGGTGCCGTAGTCGCCCCAGGGGTGCTTCGGCGCGTCCTCGGTAACTGGGACCTCGGTCAGTGTGCCGTGGGTCCAGATGGTGCCCACGCTGACCAGCTGCGCGACCCGCCCTCGGAGCGCATCGACGAGCTGGCGCGCGGAAGGCTCCGTGAAGCAGATCATGTCGACGACGGCGTCAGCGCCCAGTGCGGCGATCCGATCGCCGAATGTCCCCGCGGACTCCTCCGTCCCGCGGTCGGCGATCACGCGCTCGACCGGCCCCCACGCATCGGACTGCTGGTAGGGCAGGGACTCACCGCGCGAGACCGCGACGACCTCGTGCCCCTCCCGGACCAGCTGCGGCACCAGGTATGTGCCGACGTGCCCGGTCGCTCCGATCACGACAATCCTCATCGCACTCCCTCCTCACTCGATCCATGTCGTGCCTGCCTCTTGGCGACCAGTCCGGCGCGGGGCAGCACAGCGGGTCTCAGCGTCCGGCGACCGGGATCCAGACACGCATGGTCGATGGCCCGCGCTGCGCCCAGTCGTGGTACGCGACGAGCGGCACGAGGTGCTCGTCGGAGAGCGTGGGGACGCGCGGCGCGGGGCCGAATGGCCAGTGGCCCTCCTCGGGGAATGTCGTGGCGATCGGCACGAGCACCTGGCCGTCCCGTTCGACGGGCGGCTCGTTGGTACGCACGAGCGCCGAGCCGACGTCGGCCCCTAGGTCGACCGATTCGAGGGCGAGGACGACGGGCCCGCGCTCGACGGCGACCTGACCACGCACCGCGTCGACACGCGGGTCCGGCCACGTCCAGCGTGCTGCGACGGGCAGGTTCAGGACGACGACTTCGCCTGGCGTGAACGCCCGCTCGACGGTGGCGTAGCCGGGACCGGCCGGCCGGGTCGCGCCGCCGGCCGTGATCGTGGCACCCTCGGCCCAGGCCGGGATGCGCAGGGTGAGGGCCCATGCCTCGACCGGTCCCTCCTCGACGGTGACGACGATGCGCCCGTCCATCGGGTACTCGGTGGCAACACGCAGCCGGACGGCGCGCCCGCCGCTGATCACAGCCCGGATCGTCGTTGGCGCGTACTGGTGCAGCTGGACGCCTTCGTCGTCCACGCTGGCGACGTAGGCGGCCAGCGACGCGACGGTGCGCGTCACGTTGGTCGGGCAGCACGAGACCTCGAACCAGGGCGCGCGCAGGCTCGAGGAAGCGCGGGGGCTGGCGTGGTCGGGATCGGGTGTGCGGCCGGGGACGCGCTGCTGCAGCGTGTTCGTGTAGTAGAAGCTGTGGCCGTCGGCGGCCGGAGACGTCGCGATCACGTTGTACAGCGTCCGCTCGACCGCATCGGCGTGCCGGGGATCCCCTGTCGCCAGCAGCAGCCGCTGGTTCACCATGATCGAACCGACGCCGGCGCACGTCTCGGAGTACGCGCGGTCCGGTGGCAGCTCCCAGTCGAGCCCGAACGACTCGCCCTCGTGGTGCGCGCCCATGCCGCCGGTGACGTACGTGCGGCGTGCCAGCGTGGTCAGCACCTGCGAGGCGACGGTCGCGAGCAGGTCGTCGTCCCCGTCCTCGACCGCGACGTCCGCGGCGCCGGCCGCCAGGTACAGCGCTCTCACGGCATGCCCGGACAGTGTGGTGGCGTCCCGGACGGGGACGTCGTCCTGGAAGTAGGCGGCGCCGAGCTCGATGTCCCCGAGCGTGCCGTGGCCGCGGCGCTCGATGAACAGCCGCGCCTGGTCGAGGTAGCGGTGGTCCCCGGTGAACCGGGCAAGCTCGGCGAGCGCGACCTCGACCTCCGGGTGGCCGCAGATGCCGAGGTTGCCTCCGTTGCCGAAGGTCGCGCAGATGTGGTCGGCCGCCGCGACGGCGACGCGCACCAGGAGGTCGTCGCTGCCTGCGGTGCGGCCACGCGCGACGCCGGCCTGGATGAGGTGGCCCATGCAGTACAGCTCGTGACCCCATTGCAGATCGGAGTAGCGGGGAGCCTGGCCCGGCCTGCCGAACATGGTGCTGATGTACCCGTCGGGCTCCTGCGCCGCCGCGACTCGTGCCGTCAGCGCCCGCAGGCGGCTCTCCAGCGCGGCGTCTGCGGTGCGCGCGACCTCCCACGACATTGCCTCGAGCAGCTTGTAGACCTCGGAGTCCGAGAACTCCCGGCCCCGCCGCGCGGCGGGCAGACGGCCCTCTGCGGCAGCATCGAAGTTGCCCGACCACCCCATGCGTTCGACCCACGCCTCGCAGTGCTCGATCATCTCGGTGGCGTTCAGTCGCTGCAGCGCCGCCCAGAACCCGCCTGTGATGACGACCTCGTCGAGCCCGAGCGGCCGCCACCGACCCCGCGACGGTGCCACCGGAACGAGGTGACCGAGTTCGGTCACCGAGCCGCGCGTCGGCAACGGCGCAGGCTGCTCGTCGGGTGCGGGAACGGTCGCAGGCATAGAAGTCTCCAGGAGTGGTGGGCGGATCGGCCGGGGCTACTTGACGGCCCCGACGGTGAGCCCGTCGCGCAGCAGCCGGTACGTGGAGGTGAACACGACGAGGATTGGGATCGAGGTCAGGACGGCGAGCGCCATGAGTCCCGGCCAGTTGATGCCGAACGCCGACACCTGCTGGGCGAGCAGCGCGGACAGCGGGTAGTGCCCCGGCGTCAGGAAGAAGTTGACGGCGTAGAGGAATTCGCCCCAGGCGAGCAGGAAGATGAGCGTCCCCACGGTGAACAGGCCGTTGCGGGCCACGGGCAGCGCGACGGACCAGAACGTGCGCAGCATGCCCGCGCCATCGATCGAGGCCGCCTCCTCCAGCTCTGGCGGAACCACCCGGAAGAACGGCCGCAGCAGCAGCGTCGCGAACGGGATGAGGAGCGCGGAGTCGGAGAGCACGACGGCCCCCGTCGTGTCGAGGATGTGCCAGGAGCCGAACACCTGGAACAGCGGGATGACCGTGGCGGTCTGCGGCATCATCTGCAGCACGATGAGCAGGCCGAGGCCCGTCGTCGGGAGCCAGCCCGTGGTGCGGGCGAGACCGTAGGCGGCGGGAACGCCGATCACGAGCGTCAGGGCGCTGGTGCCGACCGCGATCAGTGCCGACTGGCCCAGCGCGTGCACAAGGTCAGCGTTCAGGGACTCGCGGTACGCCTGCGCCGTCGGGTGGAAGAGCAATGACGACTGCGTCCCGAAGACGTCGGCGGAGCTCTTGAACGACGTGAGGACGATCCACAGCAGCGGAACGCCGTACAGCAGTGACAGGAGGACCTTGACCAGGGTGGCGACGGGTCCGGCCTTGGGGTTCATCGGTCGGCCTCCTCGCGCCGGATGCTCCGGGCATAGACGACGGCGAGGACCAGCACGCCGAGCACGGCGAGGATCGAGGTCGAGGCACCGAGGCCGAAGTCGTAGCGGACGAACGCCTGCAGGTACCCCAGGAACGGCAGCGTGTTGGTGGCGGTGCCGGGCCCGCCGTACGTCATGACGTAGATGAAGTCGAAGCCGCGGAAGCCGTAGACGATGGTCAGGACGAGCAGCACGAGCGTGGTGGGCCGCACCGCGGGGGTCATGATGTGGCGGATCTCCTGCCACTTGTTGGCGCCGTCGATCGCGGCCGCCTCGAACACCTCGGGCTCGATGTTGAGCAGCGCCGCCCGGTAGACGAGCGCGTTGAAGGGGATGACGGCGAACGAGCTGACGAAGGCGACCGAGCCGAGCGCCCAGTACTGGCTGTAGAGGAACGGCGCCGGGGTCTGCCGCAGGTGCAGGTCGAGCAGGAGGGTGTTGACGAGGCCGTTCGAGCCGAGCAGGAACTTCCACACCGAGCCGTTGACCACCGGCGGCAACGCCCAGACGAACACCATGACGGCGAGCAGGATCCCGGACCAGCGGCCTCGGGTCCGCAGGGCGATGGCGCCGCCAAGCCCGAGCGCCATGCCCAGGGCGGTGACGATCACGACGAAGACGACCGTCCGCACGATGGCCTGCTGCGTCTGGCCGGACGCCCAACCGGTGCGGATGTTCGTCAGGCCGGTCCACACCCAGCTGCTGTTGAGGGTGGCCGCCGTGACTGCCGAGAACGCCATGCGGACCAGCTGGATCAGTGGGTAGACCGACAGTGCGGCGAGGAAGACGGCGGCCGGCAGCAGGAAGACCAGGCGCTTCTGCGGACGTCGCCGGTAGCGGGCCGGTGTCCGTGCGTCGGTGCCCCTCGTGGCGGTGCCGCCGGACCGGCCGCCTTGCCGGGCGACCGGCGCAGCGGGGGCTGACATCTGCGACTCCTTCGTCTCGTGGGGTGAGGGCGCCCGAGGGCCTGTGACCCGCCCCGGGCGGTGGCCGGAGGTCCGGCGCGCCGTCCCCGGGGCGGGTCGCGAACGATCAGCCGTTCGAGGCCTTCTTGACGGCTTGGATGGCTGCGGCAGCCGCGTCCTGCGGCGACTGCTGGCCGCCGATCACCGCGCTCCACGCCTGGCCCATGGCCGTCTGAACTGCGGCGACGCCTGCCGGCGGGATCTTGGCGGACGGGTAGGCCGCACCCACCGTGGCGATCTCGGTGGCGAACGGGGTCAGGAGCGCGTCGCTGGTGACCTGGCTGTTCTTGGCCACGTCGAGCCGCGAGGGCAGCGAGCCGACGAGGGACGCCGCGGCGAGCTGGCCGTCGGGCGCCAGGTACGAGGAGGTGAGGTAGTCCCACGCCAGCTGCGGGTTCTTGGAGTAGGTACCGATCCCCTCGCCCTCACCGCCGAGGTAGATCCCCGCGGTGCTGCTGATCGGCAGCGGGACCACGCCGTAGGCGAACTTCGCGTTCGCCTTCGCGGTGGCCATCTGCCAATTGCCGTTCTCAGCGAACGCGACGTTGCCAGCGGCGAACGTCTGGAACGGGACGGTCTGGTCCCAGGTGGTGGCCTCCTGCGACAGCCACCCCTTCTTCACCCAGTTCTGGATCCGCGTGAAGCCGTTGGCCAGCGCGCTCTGGTCCAGGTTGTCGTAGGTGAACCCCGCGTCGGTGATCCACGGGTAGGCCTGCCACTCGCCCTGCGAGTTCGGGAGACCGGACAGCGTGATGCCGCCGTAGCCGGCGTCCTTGGCCTTCTGCATGTCGGTCTCGAGTTCGGCCATCGTCGTCGGCGGCTGGACGCCGATCTTGTCGAGGATGTCCTTGTTGTACCAGAGCCCGAGCAGGTTGACGTACCCCTGCACGGCGTACGTCTTGCCGTTCACCACGTGCAGCGTCGACGGCGGGAGCTGTGCCTTGTCCGGGTAGGCGGACAAGTAGTCATCGAGTGGCAGCAGGCCACCACCGAGGACGATCGTGGCCGCCTCGGCGCCGTTGAAGACGACGACGTCCGGGCCGGTCTTGGAGCCCGCGGCGGCGACCACCTTGGAGTCCATCTGGTCGTACGGCACGTAGGTGTTGACGACCTTGTCACCCGGGTGGGCCGCCTCGAACAGCTGCGCGTACTTGTCCATCAGCGCCACCTGGTTGGGGTCGCTGAAGTAGTGCCAGACGGTGATCGTCTGGCCGCCCGCCTGAGCCCCGCCCGTGGACGAGCCGGTCGCCTGCGTGCCCGACGAGCCGCCGGAGCATGCCGCGAGAGCGAGGACGCCGAGGGCTGCGAGCGCAGGCATGAAGCGCCGTGCGCGGTGGCGTCGGTTTCCTTCCATGGTGGTCAATGCCTCTCCTCTTCGAGTGGGTCCGCCCGGAGCAGCTCTGCCGGCGGGCGTGCTGTGCATGCGTGACACCTTCGGGGCCCCGGACGGACGGCCAAAAGGCTCGGTCACGGTCCGGGACGAGTGGGCTTCGAAATCCTCCGAAACCCTTTTCGGAGAACGTAGCAGCCTTCCCTGGGGTCGTCAAGGCGCTATGCTCCGACAAGGTTTTCGCAGTCTGGAGGACAGGCATGACCAGCCAAGACGGGTCGGGCCGGACGCGCACGGTGACGCTGCGCGACGTCGCCCAGCTGGCGGGCGTCTCGGTTGCCACGGCATCGAAGGCGCTCAACGGCCGGGCGGACGTGCGACCCGAGACGCGCCGGCGCGTTGAAGAGGTCGCGGGTCGGCTGGCGTTCACGCCGAACACCCTGGCGAAGGCCATGCTCGCCGGGCAGACCGGGACGGTCGGACTGCTGACCAACGACCTGGTCGGCCGCTTCTCGCTCCCGATCCTCATGGGAGCGGAGGATGCGTCGGGTGCCGGCCGGATGTCGGTGTTCCTGTGCGACGCGCGTGGCGACGCCATCCGGGAGCGGTACCACCTGCGCGCCCTCCTGGGCCGCCGTGTCGACGGGATCATCGTGGTGGGCAGCGAAACGGACCCACGGCCGTCCCTGGGGCACCACGTCCCGGTGCCCGTGGTCTACGCCTACGCGCCCTCCGACGACCCGACGGACGCTTCCGTCGTCCCGGATAACGTCCGCGCCGGCACCCTCGCCGTGGAGCACCTGCTCCTGACCGGGCACCAACGGATCGCGCACATCTCCGGTGACGTCACCTACGCCGCAGCGCAGGACCGTGCCCGCGGCGCGGACGCTGCGCTCCAGGCAGCGGGGCTGCAGCGTGTCGGCCCGGTGCGCTTCGGCAGCTGGACGGAGTCGTGGGGGCGACTGGCAGCGGGCGTCGTCCTCGACGGCGATCCCGTGGACGCCATCCTCTGCGGCAGCGACCAGATCGCACGGGGCGTCCTGGACACACTGCGCGACCGCGGCGTCGACGTGCCGGGAGACGTGGCCGTGATGGGATTCGACAACTGGGAAGCGATGGTGAGCGGCTCGCGCCCCTCGCTGACGACGGTCGACATGCGGTTCGAGGCCATGGGCCGCCGCGCCGCCGAGCTGCTGTTCGCCGCCATCGAAGGGCGCCCGTCGTCAGGCATCGAGGCGATCGAGCCGCGGGTCGTCGTCCGCGGTTCGACAGTCGCTGGAGCCTGACACGCCGCACCTGTGCCTCGGGCATTCGGAACGGGTCCGGCTCGGCGACTCCGACCGAGTTGTCTCGCAGCAGGGCCTGAGGGGGTAACGCCTCGGCCGTCGTGACGAGCTCTGTGCGCTCGATGGGCGAGGTCCTGATGGCCACGGGGCCTGGAATCTCGCGTGGGCAAGGCCGCGGGGCGGCAAGTGGGTGGGCAATTCGCGCTCGACGACGCAACGAGGAGCGCGTCGGCTGGTCGTGCTCAGATCATGGCGGCGGCGGTCTGGGCCGCGGACCATGCCTGGGTGGCGATCTGGACGGCGTCCCATGGTGAGCCCAGGGGTGGTGTGTAGGAGAGGTCGAGCTCGCTGACTTGGTCGACGGTCAGGCCGGCGTAGATGGCGGTGGCGTAGGTGTCGACGCGCTTGGCGACCTCGGTGCCCCTGCGGCCGACGAGCTGGGCGCCGAGCAGTCGGTCGTCGCGGGTGTCTCCGGTCACTCGGAACGAGATCGCGTGTGCGCCGGGGTAGTAGCGCTTATGGTCGTCGGCGGCCGCTGCGGTGGTGACGGGTTGGTAGCCGGCGGGGGTGGCGTCGCGCTCGCGCAGCCCGGTGCGGGCGGCGACCAGGTCGAACACCTTGACGACCTGGGTGCCGACCGACCCGGCGAAGGCTCGGTGGCCGCCGATGGCGTTCTCGCCGGCGATGCGGCCCTGCTTGTGGGAGGTCGTGCCTAGCGGCAGGTAGGTGAGGCCTAGGAGGCGGTGGTGGGTGACGACGCCGTCGCCGGCGGCCCACACGTGCGGCAGGCCGGTGCGCATGTGCTCGTCGACGAGCACCGCACGCCCGGCGCCGAGGGTGGCTCCGGCGCTCTCGAGCAGGCTGGTGTTGGGGTGGACGCCGACGACGACGAGGACGAGGTCGGCGGTGGCCTCGACCGGCTCGCCGGCCTGGGTGCCGCTGACGGTCACCCCGCTCGGCGTCTTGGCGATGGCGGAGATGGTGGTGTCGGTGACGACGTCGACACCGTGCCCGACGAGCTCGTCGTGCACCAGGACGCCGAGCTCGGGGTCGAGGGTGGACAGCACTTGTGGGCCGCGCTGGAACTGGGTGACGCGCAGCCCGCGGACGGTGAGGGCCTCGGCCATCTCCAGGCCGACGTAGCCGGCGCCGACGATGATCGCGCTGCGGGGCGCGCGCTCGGCCAGCTGGGCGTCGATGGCGAAGGTGTCGCCCATGGAGTGCAGCACGTGCACGCCGTCGTCGGGCCCGAGGGTGTCCAGGCCTGCGATTCCGGCGTGGGAGGGCAGTGCGCCGGTGCCGACCATGAGTTCGTCGTAGGCGATGTGCTCGACCGCGCCGTCCCGGGTGCGCACGGCCAGCCGCCGGCCGGCGACGTCGATCCCCGTGGCGAAGGTGTCCAGTCGCAGCCGCATGCCGGTGGCCTCGAGGTCCGCAGCGGTGCGGTGGGCCAGCGACTGCCAGGGGCTGACCTCGCCGGTGAAGAAGTAGGGGATGCCGCAGATGGAGAAGTTCGGGTAGGAGTCGGCTACCACGACGGTGACGTCGGTGGTGGGGTCGAGCTCGCGGGCGCGCAGGGCGGCCGAGATGCCGGCGTCGCTGCCGCCGACGATCACCAGGTGAGTCATGCCAAGTCCTTTCGGGGAGAGGGGAACAACAGCAGGACCAGGCCAAGGCCGACAATGCCGCCGAGGAGTTGCGCGACCACGAACCAGGCCGCCGAACCGGGTGCGATGCCGGCGAAGGAGTCGGTGAAGGCGCGGCCGACCGTCACGGCGGGGTTGGCGAACGACGTCGAGGAGGTGAACCAGTAGGCGGCGCCGATGTAGGCGCCCACTACCGGCCCGACGATCCGGGCGCGGTCGCTGCGCGCCAGGGCGAAGATCAGGAGCACCAGGCCTGCGGTGGCCACGACCTCACCGAGCAGCCGCCCGGCATCCGTCCGGTCTGTGGTCGCGATCGCGGTCGGCGTCGCGAACATCGCGTTGGCCAGGACGGCGCCGCCGCACGCGCCCACGAGTTGGGCGGCGACGTAGGTGACCAGCTCCGTGGCTGTGGCCCGGTCGCCGAGCGTGCGGTTGACGAGGGTGACGACCGGGTTGAAGTGGGCCCCGGACAGTGGCTGGAAGACCACGATCAGGACCGCTAGTCCGAAGGCGGTGGCAATGGCGTTCTCGAGGAGTGCCAGGCCGGTGTCGTTGGGCGACAGCCGTTGGGCGGCGATGCCGGAGCCGACGACGACCGCGACGAGCAGTCCGGTGCCGAGCAGCTCGGCGAAGGCCCGTCGCCACAAGGGTGGGGAGGTGTTCATCGCGGCAGATCTTGACCCGGTCGAAGTAACTCAGTCAAGATTGCGGCAATGAACAGTGAGCAAACCCAGTTTCGGTCGCGGGTCGCCCGCCACTCGGCGCTGGCCGACCCGGCCCGGCTGAGGATCATGGACCTGCTGGCCGTCGGTGACGCCGCACCGGTCGAGCTGCAGGCCGCTCTGGGTATCACCTCGAACCTGCTGGCCCACCACGTCGCTGTGTTGGCGGACGCCGGCCTGGTGACGCGTACGCGGTCGCACGCCGACCGACGCCGTACGTACCTGCACGTGGCACCCGACGCGCTGGACGATCTGCTGCCCAGCGCGCGGATCGCCGTGCGACGCGTCGTGTTCGTCTGCACGGGGAACTCGGCCCGCTCGCAGATCGCGGCGGCCTTGTGGCGGGAGGCCAGCACCATCCCGGTCGCCTCGGCCGGCACGCACCCGGCGCCGGCCATCGAGCCGGCCGCCTTGAGCGCCGCGGGCCGCCACGGCCTGACCCTGACCGCCGCCGTGCCGCGGGCCATCGGCGACGTGGTGACCGACGAGGACCTCGTCGTGACGGTCTGCGACAACGCCCACGAGGAACTTGGCGGTGCCGGCCGCCTGCACTGGTCGGTGCCCGACCCGGTGGCCGCAGGCACCGACGCCGCCTTCGACGCCGCCGTCGAGGAGCTGGCGCGGCGCGTCCACACCCTGGCCCAGCACGCGACCGCAGCCTGATCGGTCCGAGTGCGACGCGGGCCGGTGGGCCAGATGACCGGTGATCTGCCGCGCTGGATCAGGCGTGGGTCGAGACCTCCAGCTCGGCCAGCAGTCGCAGGACCCGGCGCTCGATCTCGTCCCGCACGGGGCGCACGTCTTCGACGGACTTGCCGGCAGGGTCGTCGAGCTCCCATTCCTCGTAGCGCTTGCCCGGGAAGATCGGGCACGCATCTCCGCAGCCCATGGTGATGATCGCGTCGGCGGCCCGGACCACCTCGTCCGTCCACGGCTTGGGGTACTCGCGGGAGATGTCGATGCCGCGCTCGGCCATCGCCGTCACCGCCGCCGGGTTGACCTCGCTGGCAGGCTCCGACCCGCCCGACCAGGCGATCGCCGCGTCGCCGGCGTAGTGCTCGAAGAAGCCCAGCGCCATCTGGGAGCGACCGGCGTTGTGCACGCACAAGAAGAGCACGACAGGCTTGCCGTCGCGCGCCTTGCCCTCGACCCGCGCCAGCGCGGTCAGGCGCTGCTTGGCGAACCGTTCGGCGAGCAAGGGCAGGAAGCTCGTGACGTTGGCCGTGGGGGCGAACTGGTCGTACGACGACTGCAGGAAACGATCGATCGTGTCCACCCCGAAGGTGCCCTGGAACTCGCCCTGGAGCCGGGTTGCGGCCGTCCGGAGCGCTACCTGCTGGTCCAGCGTGATCTGCGGACCGGGGTCGGTGGCGGTCATGGTCCAAGTCCTCTCTCGATCTCGTCACTGAGACCCGTCGCGTCTTGCGCTCAACGCGTCCCCAGTTCACTCAACGCGCATTTGATCAATATGCGCTGAGCGATTGGCGCGTGTCAAGACCGGTCGCCTGGGAAGGATCGCCGCCGGTCGGGCGGCAGCCGCCGGACCGCGCCAGGTGGGCGGTGGCGGTTGTGTCGGTGCGTGCCAGGGCCGCGGACAGCCATGCGTGGCGCCGAACGTCCCATGCGGCGGCCCACTGCTGGGAGCGAATCGTCGGCCTGATGGCCTGCCCGGGTGTCTGCTGGCGCCACGGCGGGAGGTCGCGGTTGGCCAATTCAGGAGTTGGCCGGGTGGCAGAACGGGCGTTTACGCGGTGGCAATTCAGGAGTTCGGAGTTCGACGGAACGGGAGTCGGCCTATCGTGTACCCGTGAGAAGCGACGCTGACCTGGTTGAGCGCAAGATCTTGCCGGTTGCGGTCGAGCGTTGCTCGGAGAGTCCGGTTCTCCTCCTCGAGGGCCCTCGTACGGTGGGCAAGTCGACCCTGCTGGCGGGGCTTGCGGAGCGTCTGGGTGGCGAGGTCCTCGATCTGGACGATGTCGATGTGCGCGCGGCGGTCGCCGCCGACCCGGCGGTCATGATCGACGGGCCCGGACCTGTGCTCATCGACGAGTATCAGCACGCACCTGTGGTCCTCGATGCCATCAAGGCTCGGCTGAACCGGTCGAGCCGTCCGGGGCAGTTCGTCCTGACCGGGTCCGCGCGTCATGAGTCGCTGCCGCGTGCCGCGCAAGCCCTCACCGGGCGGCTGCAGCGCCTGGCGGTGCTGCCACTGTCGCAGGCCGAGATCGAGGGTTCGGCGGGAGGCCTGCTGGCCGGCCTCATGAACGACCCGGCGGAGACGGTCGCGGCGCCGGCCTCGACGACGGCTCGAGAGGAGTACATCGATCGGATCGTCAAGGGTGGGTTCCCGTTGGCCCTCGCCGCGCGCAGCGACGGTGCAAGGTCGCGGTGGATCGAGGACTGGGTTCGGCTCACCCTGGAACGTGATGTTCAGGAGCTCTCCCGAGTGCGTCAGGCCCACACGTTGCCGATCGTGCTCGAACGCCTTGCCGGGCAGACCGCACAGGTCCTCAACGGCGCGCGACTGGCGGACGGTCTCGGAATCGACGAGAAGACGGCACGCGACTACGTACGGCTCCTGGAGGCGGTGTTCCTCGTCCGGCTGCTGCCAGCGTGGGACCGCACACTGACGAAAAGGACGACGGCCAGACCGAAGGTGCATCTGATCGACGCGGGCGTAGCCGCCAGACTCCTGCGGCTGACGGCGGACAAGCTCGCCCGCCGTGACCCCGCGGCGCTCACCCAGTTCGGCCACCTGCTGGAGACGTTCGTCGTCGGGGAGCTTCTCGCGCAGGCCACCTGGACTGACGGGATCGCGTCGGTTGGCCACTGGCGCACCCGCGACAACGCGGAAGTCGACGTCGTGATCGAAGCCGACGACGGCCGTGTGACCGCTTTCGAGATCAAAGCGGCCAGCCGAGTCGGCAGGGACGACTTCTCGGGTCTGCGGCAGCTGCGCGAGCGCCTGGGGTCCGCATTCGTCGCGGGCGTGGCGCTCTACACCGGAGCTCGCAGCTACACCTTCGAGGACCGGCTCCACGTCATGCCGATCGACCGGCTCTGGCGCCGCTGAGCGCTCGGCGTCCGACCGTGCGGGCGGTGCGTCATCGCCAGCCGTACTCGCCGAACCGCACAGCCGAATGGTCGTGGAGGCTGCTGCCGGCCCTGACCGAGCGCTCCGGTGTCAGAGCCTGACCGCTTCCACGGACTTGCCCCGAAGGGCGGGGTCATCAGAGGGGGTGAACAAGAAGTAGCCAGAAACTCCGCGCGAGGTAGATCCAGCTCGATCGAGACAACCTGGCCGAGGTCGATATCGTGGAGGCGTCACAGCGAGCAGATCTCGGTCGTGGCCCAGGCCAGAGCGGAGAAGGTCCGAGACGACGCCAGTCGACTCGATCCGCGGCGAGACGGGCGAGCCTGCCGTCGTGCTGCAGGGGGTCGTGGGTTCGAGTCCCATCAGCTCCACGTTTGGGCAGGTCAGAGGCCGCTTCTCCGGGTGGAGGGGCGGCCTTCTTGCTTGTCGATGGCCAGAAAGTGGCCACAAAGTGCCCGCGTGGCCGAAGGCTTCGGGGTGCGGGTGAGGGCGTGACCTGGGTGTACGCGTTGCCGCCGGAGCGCGAGAGTTGAGCCCGTGGCGCGCGCGAATGGGGTTCGAGTCTGCAGGTGCGCTGGTCAGCGATGCGAGACTTGAGTCCTGCGGAGGATCGTCGGGTCGGGTGGGGCCTGACCCCGTGAACCGTGTGGATTGGCGGAAACACTGTCACGGTAGCGGCGGTGCAGGTCCGGGGTGGCCGGCCTCAGTTCGAGCTGAGCGTACCGGCAGCCCAGCGATGGCGAGGGCTTTGGGCGACGGCGGCGCTCCTTCGAAACGCGAATTGATTCGTGAGTGGGATGAACCTCACACCAGGCAGCCGCCAGCGCGATGTCTAGCGCGGCCGACGGCTGTCGCCAATTCCATTGAGAGGTGACCCGTCTGGGTTTTCATTGCGGTGCTTGGTGTGGCCGAGCGTCGCATGCGAGTGTGGCCAAGTGATGGGTGTCGAACCGCTAGGCGCGATGGGTGTACCGCCGGTCAAGGCTCCGGTCATCGCCAGCCGTAGGGATTCGTTTGCATACCAATCGTCCTCCACCTCCCGGGCGAGTGTCGCAATCCGATGAAGAGCCATGGTTACCCGGGCGCGCATGTTGGCAATCAGGCTGGAGAGGTGAGTCATGGTGCCGACCTCCAAACGTCGCCGAAATGTTCGCTGCCTGCTGCTTCACCAGGCCGCGGGCCCGCCTGCCCTTAGTCGGGTGTTCTCGGATCCGACGACGCCGGTGGCCTGCAGGTCGATGATCGCTTGCTCCGAATAGCCAATAGCGGCGAGGATCTCCTCGTTGTGCTGTCCCACGGTCGGCGGCGTAGTGCGGAGTTCGCCGGGGGTCTCCGACAGTCTGATCGGATTGCCGACAAAGGCCATTGTGCCGACGTGGGGGACCTCGGCGCGGATCACAAGTTCGTTGTGCAGGACTTGTGGATCGGAGAAGACTTCCGGGTATTCATTGACCGGCGCGACCAGCACGTCTTCGGCCTCGAACCGGGCGAGCGCATCGACGAAAGTCAGCCGCTCGACTCCGGCGGCAACGAGGTCACGCGTCTCGATGAGGTGCGCGAGCAGCCCTTCGTTGTCCTGGAAGCGCGGGTCGTCGCGGACCTCGTCGGGCAGACCGAGTGCCCGTGCGACGCGCTTCCACGGCTCGGTGACGTAGAACTCGCCGATGAGTGCGATCCAGCGCCCGTCCGCGGTGCGGTACTGGCCGTACAGCGCGGTGTTGTGGGCGTGGGCGATACCGGCCGGGGGGCGGGGGTAGCTCTGGCCGGTGTTGAGGTAGGTGGTGCCCTCCTGGAGGTGGCTGACGACCGCGGCGTTGAGAAGGCAGGTGTCCACCACCTGACCGCGCCCGGTGCGTTCGCGGGCTGCCAGCGCGATCATCATTCCCTGCGCGAAGTGCAGGGACGCCATGTAGTCGGCGATGAAGGTGCCGGCCGGGGTCGCGCCGCCCTCCGCGCTGCCGGTCAGGGCCATCAGGCCCCCGATCGCCTGTGCGGCGAGGTCCTGGCCGCGCCGGTGGGTGTAAGGACCGGACTGCCCGTAGCCGGAGGCGTAGGCGACGATGATCCGCGGGTTGACGGTCGACAGCGCGTCCCAGCCCAGGCCCAGCCGGTCCATGACACCGGGCCGGAAGTTGCTGGCGACGATGTCGGCTCCCTTGGCGAGTTCCATGATCAGCGCGATGCCGCGCTTGCTCTTCAGGTCGACGCTCAAGCTCTTCTTGTTCCGGTTGGTTGCCGACCAGTGCGGGCTGTAGCCGTCGGCGACGGTGGGGAACTGCCGGCGGCCGATCTCGCCAAGGTCGATGCGCTCGACCTTGATCACCTCGGCGCCGAAGTCGGCGAGGACCTGGGTGCCGCACGGGCCTTGCTCGAGCTGGGTGAAGTCGAGGATGCGGATGCCCTCGTAGGCGCCGGTCACAGTGGTCTCCTTACTCGTCTGCCCGTGTCTGCGGGCGACAGGACGAGACCCATGGGCCCCGCACGGAACAGTCGCGCGTCCATGAGCGCCGGGGGCTGGGGAATGACGGGCTCGAAGCCCATCTGGTCCAGCACGTCGCGGCGGAGGTTGATGCCGGGGGCGACCTCGATCAGCTCGACCCCGTGCGCGCCCAGCTGGAAGACGGCTCGCTCGGTGATGTACAGCACCCGCTGACCCTGGGCGTGGGCGCGGGCTGCGCTGAAGGTGATGGAAGGCACCTGTTCGACGAACTTGCCGTAGCGGCCGTCGCGCCGGATGCGCACCCCGGAGTCATCGACGTCGACCTGAAGGTCGCCGCCGCGAAAGGTGCCGCAGAACAGCACGGTGCGCGCCTTCTGGCTGATGTCGATGAAGCCGCCCGGCCCGATGGGGGTGTTGCCGACACGGGTGACGTTGACGTTGCCAAGGCGGTCCACCTGCGCGAACGAGAGTCCAGCCAGGTCGAGAGCGCCGCCGTCGTAGAGGTCGAACTGGCTGGTCATGTCGATGATCGCGGCCGGGTTGACCGCGGTGCCGCTGTCCAGGCCGATCCCCGGCAGGCCACCGAAGATCCCCTGCTCGACGGTGAGCGTCAGCTGGTCGAGCACCCCCTCTTCGAGAGCGACGTACGAGATGCCGTTTGCCATGCCGACACCGAGGTTGGCCAGCTGCCCGGAGCGGAGCTCCATCGCGGCTCGCCGCGCGATCACCTTGCGGTGGTCGAGGCCGAGCGTGGGCACCTGAGTCGGTGCGTTGCGACGAGTGCCGGTGCGCCGGGGGTCCTCGCGCGTCACCGGGGTCTGGTACGGGAAGTCGGTGAGGACCACATGGTCGACGAGTGCGCCGGGCACGCGCACCTGGGCGGCGGGGATCGTGCCCGCGTCGACGATGCGCTTGACCTCGGCGAGCACCAGTCCGCCGGAGTTGTGCGCGGCCTGGGCGATCGCGAGGTTGTCGCTCGACGCGGCCTCGTCGCCCATCGTGAGGTTGCCGGCGGAGTCGGCGTCCGTGGCCCGGATCAACGCGACGTGGACGGGGAACGTGGGGTAGTAGAGCCACTCGCGTCCGTCGAGGGTCAGCACGCGGCTCAGACCGTCGGCGGTCACCTCGTTCATCCGGCCCCACTGCTGGCGCGGGTCGACGAACGTGTCGAGGCCGATGTCGGTCAGCAGGCCCGGCCTTCCCGCCGCGATCTCCCGGTAGAGCAGGGTGATGGTGCCCGCGGGCAACCCGATGGCCTCCACCTCGCCGCGGGCGATCAACGCCTGCTCGGCGGGGCTCAGGACGAAGTGCGAACCGATGAATCGGCGCACCAAGGCGCGCCGCGCCAGGTGGTCGACCCCGCGACCGAGGTGGTCGCCCAGACCCATGACGTGGACCACGTCGAGGTCGACGGGTCCGCCTGTGGCGGCGAACCGGCGGCCGATCGCCGACAGGAGCGTCTCGGGCACCTGCAGCAGCGAGCCGGAGCCGCCGACGACCACGCAGTCGCGATCGCGCACCAGGTCCGCCGCGGCGGCGGCGTCGATGACCAGGTCTTCGCGGCTCCGACCGGCGCCGGTGCCGAGGGTCATCGTGTCGTGGGGGGCGACCATGGAGGTCACAGCATCACGTCTCCGCCGCAGACGTGGATGCATTCGCCGGTGATGTACGAGGCGTCGTCGGACAGCAGGAAGGCCACCGCGGCAGCGACGTCCTCGGGGCTACCGGCTCGGCCTAGCGGCACGCTCGCGATGCGCTCGGCGCGCGCGGCGCCCGGCGCGCGCCCGGTCAGCGCGGACAGGCGCAGGTCGGCCTGGTCCCACAGGGCGGTGGCGACGATGCCGGGCGCGACAGAGTTCACCCTGACCCTGCGGGGGGCCAGGGCCAGGGCGAACGACTTGACCAGGCTGAGGATCGCCGCTTTCGAGGCCCCGTAGTGGGGGTAGAACGGCGCGCCGACACGTCCCTGGATCGAGGCGATGGCGACGATCGCCGCGCCGTCCGGCATGAGGCGGGCCGCCTCCTGCAGGCTGAGCATCGTCCCGCGGGCGTTGACCGTCATGACCAGATCCCACTCGTCGACGGGCAGCTCGGTCGCCCGCTGGAACGTCTGCACGCCGGCGTTGGCGACGAAGTAGTTGACGGGCGAGTCGGTCACAGCGCGGATTGCCGGTCCGAGCGCGGCCACGCTGTCGGGATCGGCGATGTCGAGCCGGACGGCGTCCGCCCGCCACCCCTCGGCGGCGAGGCGCGCGGCCGCCGCCGAGGCGGCGGTGACGTTGAGGTCGGCGATGACGACGTGCGCGCCGTCTTGGGCCAGCCGTGTGGCGATGCCCTCGCCCACGCCCTGCGCGCCACCGGTGACGACTGCGACGCCGTCCAGTGCAGCCCTCACGAGGCCGCGTCGTTCTGCGTCGACCTCTCGATGCCGTGCAGCACACCCATCTCCTGGAAGCGGCGGTAGATGCGGTCGACGTAGTAGGAGAAGTCGGGGGACTCGCCGAGGACGATGGGCCGCGGGCGGGGCAGTTCGACATCGATCACCTCGACGACCTCGCCGGGGCTGGGGCTCATGACGAAGATGCGGTCGGACAGACCGACGGCCTCCTCGACCGAGTGCGTGATGAACACGACGGTTGGACGTCGCCGAAGCCACAGCTGCTCGAGGTCGGTACGCACCTGCAAGCGGGTCAGCGCGTCAAGGGCGCCGAAGGGCTCGTCCATGAGAATCAGCGACGGGTCGTGGACCAGTGTGCGGATGAGGGATACCCGCTGACGCATGCCGCCGGACAGCTGCACGGGGTAGCGCTTCTTCGCGGACGCCAGGTTGAGCTGTGCGAAGAGCTCGTCAGAGCGCCGCTGGATCGTGTCCTTCGGCAGGCCGCGGATGTCGGCCTGGAGCATCACGTTCTCCTCCGCGGTGCGGAAGTCCAGCAGCAAGTGGTCTTGGAACGTGATGCCCACGTCGGTGATAGGGCCGGTGACTTCTTTGCCGGCAACGACGACATGGCCGGTGGTCTGCGGCTGCAGCCCGGCGATCATGAGCATCAGCGTGCTCTTGCCGCAGCCGGACGGGCCGACGACGGACACGAACTCCCCGGCCCGGATGTCCATCGAAACGCTCTTGAGGGCCCGGAACGGTGTGGCCGTGTCCTCGCCGAAGACCTTGGTGACGTTGTCGATGGTGATCGTCGAGCGGCTGAGCCCCTGCTCGGCAGGCGACTGGGTCGCGGTGGTCATGCCGGTGTTCCTTCCTTGGCGGATTCGTTCGAGCTTGCCGCCACAGCGGCCAGAGGCACCTTCGAGACCAGTACGGTTTTGCGGCCCTTCTGGAGCAGGCGCCCGTCCTGGTCGACGAGCTCGACGTCGAACGTGACGATGGCCTGCGTGGGGCGTGACTTGCTGTCCCGCATCTCGGCGATCACGTAGTTGACGAAGATCGTGTCGCCGACGTAGATCGGCGCGACGAAGCGCCAGTCGCCTATGCCCAGGAAGGCAATGATCGTCTGCCGGAGTTCGCCGGTGCGCGCCCACATCAGGCCGTGCGCATAGGCAAGGCCCAGCATTCCGTGGGCGACGCGGCGTCCGAACTGACTGGCCTTGGCGTAGACGTCGCTGGTGTGGAGTTCGGAGTAGTCGCCGGTCAGGCCGGCGAAGCCGACGAGGTCGGCGTCCGTGATTGTCCGGCCCGGACTGCGGAAGGAGAGCCCTACGTGGAGGTCCTCGTAGGTGTACCCCAAGATCGATGCCATCGGGTGGCTCTCCTTCCGCAATCCAGTGTCGATGATCGTCGTCAGCTCAGCGGGCAGACCGGAAGCTGGTTGTCCGGCGGCAGGTAGTCGTACGTGTAGTACTTGGTCGGGTCGACGCCCTTGTCCAGCAGGCCGACGGAGGACAGGAGGTCCTGCGTCTTGGTCCAGGCGTCCGGGGTGGCCTTGCCGAGGTACTTGGCGCCGTTGGCGCACAGCAGGTTCCCGTCGAGTGTTGCCTGCAGCTCCTGGAGGGACGTCTTGGACGGCTCACCGGCGCCCCAGAGGGTCGTCAGGTCGTCGACAGACTTCTGCGGGTTCTTCGCCGCGAAAGCCCAGCCCTCGAGAGAGCCGGCCACGAAGGCCTTGACGGCGTCGGCGTTCTTGGCCGCCCAGTCCTTGTTGGCGAAGATCGAGGTGCTGACCGTGGCGACGCCATGGTCAGCGAACATCGCCGTGAACAGGGGCTCGGTGCTCTGCGCCTGGACCTGCACCTGGTAGGTGTCGATGCTCCCAAGGATCGCGTCAACCTGGTGCTGCAGCAGCGATTGCGTCAGCGATGTGGCCGCGATGTTGACCAGCGTGACGTCGCTCTCCTTCAGTCCGTTCGCCGCGAAGAACAGCGGCAGCATCGACGCCTGAGACGACGGGATCGGCGTGCCGACCTTCTTGCCCTTGAGGTCGGCGATCGACGAGATGCCGCTCGACTTGAACGCGATGACCTCGTTCGGGTTGGACTGCAGAATCGTGCCGACCACCACGAGCGGCGCACCCTTGGCGATGAGCTGCGTCGTGGCGGCCGAGTCGGCGTAACCGATGTTCGCCTTGCCGGAGGCGACCATCTGGGCGGTCGTCGATGAACCCGTCCCGGCGATGATCTTCACGTCGAGGCAGTGGTTCTTGTAGAACCCCTCCTCGACGCCGGCCGCGAAGCCGGCGTTGGAGCCGTTCGGCGGCTGCTGCAGCTGGAACTCGAACGGCGAGATCGACGCGCACGCGGCCGCGGTCGCCGACGCCTCGCTGGTGGCCGCACCGGTGGTCTCGGCGGGGGCCGTGGTGCCGGTGGCGGTGGAGGGACTGCTCGAACACGCGGCAAGCGCCAGTGCGGCGACGACGATGCTCGCCGCAGCCAGGTGCCTGTTCACCAACTTCATGGGACACTCCTTTGTTGGTCTGCGGACCCACGACGCCGTAGGCCCGACTCGCGGGTCACTTACTGCGAACTTGCTGGTACTGCAGATCACGGGGTGCCGGTCGTGCCTCGGCCGGCACCCCTTCCTTGTTCAGTTGGCCTTCGCGCGCTGCCACGGCGTCATGACGTACTGGACGAACTCGACCAGGTAGTTGATGGCCACGCCGACGATCGTCATCAGCACGAGGACCGCGAACGACTCGGGCATGTCCAGCGTGGTGGTTGCCTGGAGCATGACGTAGCCAAGACCGCTGTTGGAGCCGACGAACTCGGCGACGATGGCGCCGGTGACGGCGAGGGTGGCCGACGTCTGCAGGCCCGAGAAGATGATCGGCAGCGCCGCCGGGAAGCGCAGGTGCCGGAACGTCTGCCACGTGCTGGCGCCCATCGACTTGGTGAGGTAGAGCAGCCGCTTGTCGAGGATGCCGAACCCGCTGATGCTCGCGATGAGCAGGGGGAAGAACGTCATGAGGATGGTGAGCAGGAGCTTCGAGGTGAAGCCCAGGCCCAGCCAGACGATGAACAGCGGTGCCACGGCCACCTTGGGCAGCAGCTGGAGCACCATGATCGGCGGATAGACGATCTGCTTGGCGGCCCGGGACTGGGAGATCGCCAGGCCGAGCGGGATGGCGATGAGGATGGAGATCCCGTAGCCCGCGCCGATCTCGGCGAGGGTCGTCTGGCTGTGGTGCCACAACCGCGGCCAGTTGTTGAAGATGTCGGCGAAGACAGACCACGGGTCCGGCAGCAGGTACTGCGGGATCTTGAAGGCCCAAACGGCGCCTGCCCAGACAAGGACGATGCCGATGAAGGTGGCGACGGGCACCACGGACCAGATGCGCCGCCTCAGCTTCTGCCGCCCGACTGCAGCGATGCGCTCGGGGTCGTGCAGGAACTGCTCAACCTCGTCGTGCTGACCCGCTGCAGCCACGGCGGGCTGGATTGCCGACGAAGACATCTGATCGCTCCTTCGAGATCCCGGTTTGTATATAAACACTGACTGGAGTGGCTGATCAAGCCGGTATCGCCGCGGCGGCGTGCGCACCGTGTCGTCGCCGCCATCGGTGTTCGTGCGGCCGGCCGGTCGGGCGCCGCGCCCCGCGTGAGGTGCCTTCGCCCCGGGTCAGGCAGTGGGGCTGGAGACCGTTGCGGCGTGCCAGGCGCACCGCCGTGGCCGCGCCGTCGATGGCAGGGAGCTTGCCGTGGGACTCACGGGTCGCGCCCGACCGGCGCACGCCGTTGTCGGCGAGTCGCTCTCGGTTCATCGCAGCCACCCTGCTGTCGCGGGTGCGTCAGCAGACCGCACCACTTCGTGCCAAGAATGTAACGCTGTTACGGCAGCATGGTGCTGGCCGCCGAGCCTGTCAAGTTCGCGCCGGCGTGGGCGTGGCGACTCCGCCGGTGCCGCGGTCGCCGCGCAGCTGGGACCGCGCCTCGTCGATGACCGCCGCCATGGTGACGGCCGACTCCAGGCTGCATGCCGCACCGCGGGACGAGGTCGCCCGCGTCCCACGCACACGTCCGAGCAGGTCGTCGAGCATGCCTGTGTAGGCGGCAACGAAGTCGACCGCCTCGGGGTTCCGGTAGCCACGCACCCTGCCGTCGCCCGACAGTGTGATGTCTTCGTTCGTGCAGGTCACGTCGGCGAGCAGGTCGACGACGGCGACGGTCTCGCAGCCGTCGGCGTGTGTCAGCCGCAGGTCGAGTCTGCCGTGAGCCGGGGCTTCGGCCCGGATCGTCGCCACGGGCCCGGCCAGGTACTCAGCCAGGCCGATGATGTGGGGTCCGACGTCGATCAGGGGTCCGGCCTCCCGTCGCCAGTCGCCGGCGCCCGGCGACCCTGGCCGCATCCCCGCGGACATCCAGCCGTAGCGGATCGCGCGCCAGCGGTGTGCGGAGACTGCGTCGAGCCACTCGCGGCGGGCGGGGTCCCACAACCGGGAGAGAAAGACCGTCGATTGCACCCCAGTTGATGCAACGGCGGCCGCCAGGGCCTCGCAGCCCAGCGCGTCCTCGGCCGCGGGCTTCTCCAAGACAAGGTGCACCCCGGCGCGTGCTGCAGCCGCGGCGAGCGCGGGCTGTGCCTGCGGTGTGACGGCCACGGAGACCAGATCGACCGTCGCGAGGAGGCGCTCCAGGTCGTCGTAGGCGGGGATGGCGAACTCGTCGCCAACCGCCCAGGCTGTGTCGCCCCGCCGACCCCAGACGCCGACGAGGTCGACCTGAGGGTGGGCCGCCAGAGCCGGCAGGTGAATCTTGCGGGCCCAGGAGCCGGTGCCCAGTACCGCTGCGCGGAGCGTCATGGCTGTCAACCTCTCTTTGCATGAGGATGCCGGATAATATATTGTCGCGCTAGTTGGGAAACAAGGAGTCCGCATGCACGGCGTCGCCGAACCTGGCAGGCCACCGAGGTGGTCCGAGTGACCGGCTATCGCGTCGCGGTGACCGGAGACCAGGTCCGTGACGACGGGTCGAGCATCTTCGGGGACCTCGGCCTGCAGCGTCTGCGGGACGCCGGGCTGGACTGGAAGGTCGTGCCCGTGCCCGGTGCGAGGATCTGCGCCGAGCAGGTCCTCGGTTTCGACGCGCTACTGCTCATGGGTGACCGCGCGGTCGACGCGACGACCCTCGCAGGCGGACGCCTGCGTCACGTGGCGCGCTTCGGTGCTGGCTACGACCAGGTGGACATCGCCGCGTGCACCGCGGCCGGCGTCCTCGTCACCAACACTCCGGACGGGGTCCGAGTGCCGATGGCGCACGCGGCGCTGACGATGGTGCTGGCGCTGGCGCACGAGCTGGCGCCGAAGGACCGCCTCGTACGCGAGGGTCGCTGGGACCAGCGGGCCTCGCACCAGGGTCGTGGCCTGATCGGCGCCACCGTGGGCGTCGTCGGGGTCGGCAACGTCGGGGCAGAGATCGTCCGGACGTTCCGGCAGTTGGGCATCAGCGTGGTTGCCTACAACCGCACGCCGCGGCCCGAGGTGCTGGAGCCGATCGGCGTACCGCAGTTGCCGCTCCTCGAGGTGGCTGCCGCATCGGACTTCCTTGTGGTCGCCGTCGCGGCCACGGCTCAGACCGTGTGCCTGATCGACGCCGACGTCTTGCGTGCCATGCGACCCGAGGCGTACCTGGTCAACCTCTCGCGCGGCATGGTGGTCGACGAGCAGGCGCTGGTGGCGGCGCTGCGCGAGAACCGGTTGAGGGGAGCGGCGCTCGATGTCTTCCGGCGGGAACCGCTGCCGCTCGACAGCCCGTTGCTCACCCTCGACCGGGTGCTGCTCAGTCCGCACTCGTTGTGCTGGACCGACGGCTTCGCCCGCGGGGTCGCCGACTCGGCCCTGGGCGCCCTGATCGACGTCGCCCAAGGACGTGTTCCCCCACACCTGGTGAACCCGGACGCCCTGACGTCCGCGGGAAGGAGCAACCGATGACCGGCTTCGTTCTCGGCGCGTATGTCGCCGCACCGCCGGGATTCTTCGACGACGACGACCTGGCCCGCGGGTGGTTCGGCCTTCTGCGGGACGAGCCGCTGGTGGGTGGCCTGGAGCTCGCCTGGGACCGTGAGCTGTTCGCCGATGGGGCTGGCCGTCTGGCTGGGCTGGTGGACCCGGGCTGGAGCTCGGTCGTGACGATGATGGCCGGGGTCTCCGCGCGCCTGAGCGCCGACTCCCGCTACGGGCTAGCGTCCGCCGATGAGCCGTCGCGGCTGCTCGCCGTGGCCGACGTGACCGCGGCACACCGCGAGATCATGGCGCTCCGGGCGCAGCTGGGCCCCCACGCGGTGCGGGCGATCCAGATCCAGTCCTCGCCGTCTGCGTCGGCCGGGGCGTCGCCTGACGCGTTCACGCGGTCCCTGCGCACCGTCCTCGAGCTCGGCTGGGACGACGTGGCCGTGGTGGTCGAGCACTGCGACGGCTCCGACGGGGTGCAGCCGCAGAAGGCGTTCCTGCCGCTGCGCACCGAAATTGAGTGCCTCCAGCACGCTGCCGGGCTCGCCGCCCACGGTGCACGCAGCGGGCACAGCGTCAACTGGGCCCGCTCGGTCATCGAGGCCCGTTCCGCCGACGGAGCGGAGCAGGCGATCCGCACGCTCCAGGACGAGCGCGCGCTGACCGGCCTGATGTTCTCCGGGGTGGCCCCGGTGGCGACAGCCTTCGGCGGGGAGTGGCGGGACTCGCACCTGCCAGTCGCCGACGGCGGTGACGGCTCCGAGCCCGCGTCGCTGCTGACGTCCGATCGGGTGGCACGCGCCCTGGCTCTCGTCGGGTCCGACGTCGACTACGTCGGTGCGAAGGTTTCGGCCCGCAAGGTAGCCGGCCTCGCGCTGCGGGAGCGGTTGGCGCCGAGCCTGGCGACGCTGCGTGTCATGGCGGAGACGGTGCCGGCGTGACCAGAAGGACAGTCCAGGCAGCGTCGGCGCGGCTCGACGGGGTCGGCGAGGAGTCGTCGCGCATGCTCTCGGAGCGGGTGTACCGCTCCATCATGCAGTCGGTCAGCCGCGGTCAGCTGGCGCGCGGTGCACCGCTGCGGATCGAGGAGCTGGCGCGCCGGCTCAACGTCTCGCCGACGCCGGTGCGTGAGGGGCTGACCCGACTCGAGGGCACCGGGCTGGTGGTCCACGAGCGTCGCAAGGGCTTCCGCGTGGCGCCCCCGCTGACGGCGGAGCAGTTCGAGAAGCTGATGGACGCCCGGGAGGTGCTCGAGGTCGGCGCCGCGGGACTGGCTATCGCCTCGGGGGACCCGGCGTTCGCTTCCACGCTGCGTGGCGCACTGGCGGCGCAGCAGGCGGCGGTCGAGGCGTTCGACGCCATGTCGCCGCACGGTGACGCGGTCGACGACCTGGCGTGGGCGGTCATCGACGCCGACGTCGCGTTCCACCACGTGATCTTCAGCCGTACGCACAACCCGTTCGTCGGGCTGATGGCGGAGGCGCTCAACGGACAGACCCACCGCGTCCGGCAGTCGGCCGAGCACGGAGTCTCGGACTCGAACGAGGCGCTCAGTGAGCATGCAGCCATCGTGCGCGCTGCTGACTCCGGTGACCGGCAGGCAGTGGAGAGCGCCATGCGGATGCACCTTCGGCTCGTGCGAGCACGCGCGCGCCGCGACCTTGACGGCGATCGAGAGGACGGACAGTGACCAGCAACTACCCCGTGGAACGCACGGCGGTCATCACAGGGGCGGGTTCCCCACGCGGTATCGGCGCCGCAGTCGCTCGGCGACTCGCCGCTCACGGCTGGGCGGTGGGCCTCTTCGACCGTGACGGCGAGCAGCTCGCGGCGCGGGCCGAGGAGCTGCGTAGCTCCGGAGCGCGCGTCGTCCCGGCCGAGGTGGACGTCACCGACCCCGACCAGGTTGACGCTGGAGCAACCGCTGTCGAAGCGGTGCTGCCGCCGGTGCTGGCGGTCGTCAACGTCGCCGGTATCAGCGACCCGACGAAGTTCGTCGACACCGACCTCGCTCGGTGGAACCGGGTGATGACGGTCAACGCCACCGGAACGTTCCTCGTGATGAAGCGGTTCACACCCGGCATGGTCGGCCGCGGGGTCGGACGCATCGTCAACCTGTCATCGACCGCGGCCCAGACCGGGGGCGGCACCTACAGCGCGACCGCCTACGCCGCCTCAAAGTCGGCGATCGAGGGTCTGACCCACGGCGCGGCGCTCGAGCTCGCGCCCACGGGCGTCACCGTCAACGTCGTGTCGCCGGCGGTGATCGACACGGACATCATGGGTGGGCGCATCACCGATGACCGGCGCCCGTTCTTCGTCGCCGGGCTGCCCGTCGGCCGGCTTGGGACCGTGGACGAAGTCGCCGCGGCCATCGAGTTCCTCGTTGGGCCCGACGCTGGCTACATCACCGGCGCGCACTTCAACGTCAACGGCGGTGCCCGAATTGGCTGACCCGCGCACGGTGACGGCCAGCCTGGCGGTGCCGCGGCGTGTCCTGGACCGTCAGACTGCAGCGGCGATCTTGGACGACGCCCTGGTCCCGGCCGACGCCGGACTCGACGCCGAGAGCTGGCCTATCGGGGCGGCGATGCTCCAGTTCCCGTCGGTGGCCCCTGGAGGCAAGAGTGTCCGCGACGCCGGGCCCGACCACTGGCATCGGCAGCTGCGGCGCCTGCGTCGCGAAGGCTTCGGCCACGTCGAGATCCCCAGCGCCTGGCTGCCCATTGGCGAGATGACGTCCGACGAGCGAAGCGCGCTGGTCGCGGCGCTGGCGGACCTCGACCTGTCCATCTGTGCCACCTCGATGGTGCGCATGAGCGTGATCGACCCCGACCCGGCGCGGGCGGACGAGAACGTGGCCGCCACCCATCGGGGCATCGACGCGGCGGCCGAGGTGGGTGCACCCCTGGTCTGCCTGGGCCTGCACGAGGCCCTGTTCCCCGAGCAGACTGCGGTGCCCTGGTTCTGGACCGTGCCCGGGCCGGCCAACCCACCGGACCGCGTGCTGTGGGACCGTGCCGTGGCACGGTTCCGTGAGCTGTCCGAGCACGCGCGCGCGGTCGGTGTCCAGCTGTCGATAGAGGTGTACGAGGGCACGTTCCTCGGCGACGCCGACTCGGCCGTGGCGTTCATCACGGACATCGACCGCGACAACGTCGGTCTCAACCCAGACCTCGGCAACCTGGTGCGCGCGCAGCGGCCGATCGAGCCCTGGGAGGCGATCGCGGTCAAGCTGCTGCCGCTGGCGAACTACTGGCATGTGAAGAACTACGTGCGGATCGAGTCGCCCTTGGAGGACGTCTTCTACAGCGCACCGGCCACCCTTCCGGTGGGGCTGATCGACTACCGCAAGGCGGTCCGCTACGCCATCGCCCAGGGATTCCGTGGAGCGTTCCTCGCCGAGCACTACGGCGGCGATGGCCTAGGCGTCTCGGCGGAGAACGCCCGGTACCTGCGCGGCCTGATTGCCGATGCGTTGGAGGACCAGTCATGAGTGTGGCGACGTCCGCGGTGCGGGGACCGCAGTTCCGTCTGGACGGACAGGTGGCGCTCGTCGTGGGTGGGGCCAGCGGTATCGGCCGGGCCGGGGCGCAGGCGCTCGTGGCCGCCGGTGCCCGGGTGTACATCGCTGGACGACGTCTGGACGTCGGCCGGCAGACGGCCGAGGAGATCGGCGCCCGCTACCTGCCGTTGGACGTGACGGACGGGGCGTCTGTCGACCGGGCGGTCGCGGACCTGCTGGCCGAGGCAGGGCAGCTCGACGTCGCGGTGAACGGCGCGGGCACCGGCCTCAACAAGGCCACGGAGGAGACGGCCGACGAGGAGTTCGCCATGGTCGTCGACACCAACTTCGGCGGTGTGTTCCGGTGCTGCCGGGCCGAGGCGCGGGCGATGCTGCCTCGCGGGCACGGGGTCATCGTCAACATCGCGTCGATGTCCGCCTACGTCGTCAACCACCCGCAGCGGCAGGCGATCTATAACGCGTCCAAGGCGGCGGTGCTCCACTACACCCGGTCGCTGGCGGTGGAGTGGGCGGACCGTGGCATCCGCGTGAACTCGATCTCGCCGGGCTACACCGAGACCGCCCTGACCGCCGTCAGCCGGTCCATCCCGGAGCGACTCGCCTCGTGGAACGCCAAGACACCGCTCGGACGCATCGCCACTCCCGAAGAGATCGCCGGGGCGATCGTCTACCTGGCCAGCCCCGCGAGCAGCTTCGTGACCGGCACGGACATCGTCCTCGACGGCGGCTACCGCCTCTGGTAGGGCGGCCGCGGGGTGACTTGACAGGGCCATCCGAGCCGAGCATTGTTGCTGTAACAGCGTTTCACTTATGGCGGACGCTGAAGTTCCGCCCGATCCCCTGTGACAGCAAGGTGGCTGCGATGTTCCGTGACCTGTTCGCTCTCGACGGCAAGCTGGCTCTGGTCACCGGCGGCTCCGGCGGCATCGGTCGGGCGGCGGCGCAGGTCCTTCAGGAGCTGGGAGCGCGGCTCGTCATCACGGGTAACAACGAAGACCAGCTCAAGGAAGCCGTCGGGGAGCTGTCGACCGGTGGCGACGTGACCGCGCTGTACGGGGATGCGCGCGACGGTGACCACGTGTCCGAGATCGTCTCGACGACCGAGCGACTCGGTGGCGTTGACGTTCTCGTCAACTCGATCGGCACGCAACGGCGGATGCCGCTGCTGGAGGCCACCGGGGCGGACCTCGAGTTCCTGTGGTCGGTCAACATGGGCAGCGTCTTCACCCTGACTCAGCGGCTGCTGCCGCAGATGGTCGCCAAGGGCTACGGCAAGGTCATCCACATGTGCTCGATCGTCGGATCGGTTGTGGCCGTCGAGGACAAGACGATGTACGCCATCACCAAGGGGGCCCTGACGCAGTACACGCGTAGCTCGGCACTCGAGCTTGCGAAGTTCGGGATCCGCGTCAACGGTCTGGCGCCTGGGTACGTCGACACGCCGATGACCCATGGCTACATCCACTCCGAGCGGGAAGAGGAGTTCCTCTCGGTGATCCCGCTGCGCCGGTTCGCCGACGTGCGTGACCTGCAGGCCGCCTTCGCCTACTTCGCGACCCCTGCCTCCGATCACGTCACGGGGCAGGTCCTCGTCATCGACGGCGGCGAGACGCTGCGCTGACCGGACTCCTCGTATCGGCTCGAACCAAGAACTGCGGAGGACCAGTGGACAAGCACACAGTGGCCGCGGCGGACGTTCTCGATCAGATGGTCGAGTGCGGCGTCATCGCCGTCGTTCGGATGGACCACAGCGACAACCTCGTCGGCGCGGCACGGGCACTGGCGGCCGGAGGCGTACGGAGCATCGAGGTCACCATGACGACGCCGGGAGCCCTCGACGTCATCGCACAAGCCAGCCGTGAGCTCGCCGGCGAAGTCCTGATCGGAGCCGGGACCGTCCTCCGGGCCGACCAGGCACGCCTGGCGGTGGCCGCAGGAGCCGACTTCCTTGTGGCGCCGATCGTGGATCCCGACGTCATCGCCGCCGCGGCCGCCGCCGGCGTGGCCATGGTTCCGGGAGCGCTGACCCCGGGCGAGATCGACCGGGCGATGCAGCTCGGCGCCACGCTCATCAAGCTCTTCCCGGGAAGGGTGGCGACGCCCGGCTACTTCAAGGACGTACTCGGACCGCTGCCCGGTGCCCGTCTCCTGCCCACCGGCAACGTCGATCTCACGACGGCCCCGCAGTACATCCAGGCTGGCGCGGTGGCCGTGGGGGTCGGCAAGGCTCTCGTCGACGCTGCCGCCGTGGCCAACGGCGACTGGGAGGCGCTCACCGAGCGCGCCGCAACGTTCACCGCCGTGGTTCGCGAGGCGAAGCAGGCGCGAAAGTGAGCGGCGCCGGAGTGTTCGTCGGCTTCGGGGACCTGCTCATGCGGCTCGAACCACCCGCCTCGCAACGCGTCGTGCAGAGCTCAGAGTTCCGGGTCGGCTTCACCGGTGCCGAGGCCAATGCTGCGGTGCTGCTGGCCAACCTCGGTGTGCCCACCAGGGTGGCCTCGAAGGTGCCGGCGTCGCCCGTCGGTCAGGCCTGCGTCAACTTCCTGCGCCGCTACGGCGTCGACACGTCGACGATCGTTCGGGGCGGTGAGCGGCTCGGCATCTTCTTCGTGGAGACCGGCGCCGCCCAACGGGCGTCCACGGTGATCTACGACCGTGCGCACTCCTCGTTCGCCACCTCCGCGGCGGAGGACTACGACTGGGCGACCATCCTGGACGGCGCCCGCTGGCTCCACTTCTCCGGTACGGCTCCAGCCCTCGGCGAGTCGGTCCGCGGCGCGCTCCGGGAGGGTCTGCAGACGGCCCGCGAGCGAGGCATCACGGTCAGCTGCGACCTCAACTACCGGGCCCGAATGTGGAGCCCAGCGCAGGCGCACGACGAGATGACCCGTCTCGCGCCGTTGATCGACGTCCTGTTCGGCAACGAGGAGGACGCCGCGACGGTGTTCGGCATCAGGGCCGAGGGGAGCGATGTCACCAAGGGCGAGCTGCCCGTCGAGTCGTACCAGAAGGTGGCCGAGCGGCTGATGGATACCTTCGGCTTCGGCGTGGTGGCCACGAGCCTGCGGTCGAGCGTCTCCGCCTCCCACAACCGCTGGGCCGGAATGATGTCCAGCCGCGATGGCCACTTCGTCAGCCGGACCTATGACATCACGCCGATCGTCGACCGCGTCGGCGGCGGCGACTCGTTCGCTGGTGGCCTGATCTTCGGCCTGATGCGGGACGACGCCCCGCAGGACTGCGTCGAGTTCGCCGCCGCGGCCTCCTGCCTGAAGCACTCGATCCCCGGCGACCTCGATCTGGTGTCCGAGGACGAGGTGCGGGCGCTGGTCGGTGGGGACGGATCCGGGCGGGTGCGCCGCTAGACAGGAAGGTCCGGGCGACGCTGCCCGGGCGCTGTGAATCTCATATAAGGAGAAGGACCACCATGCGCGGGATGCTCGGCCACACCCTTGGCACCCCTGATCTGACGCTTCGGGAGGCGCTGGAGCTGTTCCGGAGCGCGGGTCTGGACGGAGCGGAGATCATCTGGCAGGACGGCTACAAGTCGGCCATCCCGGAGCACGACGACGGCTCGACTGCCGCCGCGGTGCGCCGGTGGGCCAAGGATCTCGGCCTGGTCGTCGGCGGGCTGACCCCCTACGTGCAGGGCATCAACAGCCTGGATGACGCAGAGCGAGGCGCCGACATCGCCCGCCTGACGCGCTGCATCCGCGTCGCCGAACAGCTGGACTGCCACCGCATCCGCATCTATGGTGGCGCGTTCTCCACCGACGAGCATCGCGCACACGAGCAGGAGATGTGGGCTCGGCTCGTCGACTCCCTCGGCGAGCTCGGCACGATCGCCGCCGAGCACGACGTTGTGCTTTGTGTGGAGAACCACTTCAGCACCATGACCGAGTCGGCGGCGCAGACCATCAGGCTGATGCATGAGGTCGACCTGCCGAGCGTGGGCATCCTCTACGACCAGGCCAACCTGACGTTCACCCACTGCGAGGGCTTCGCCGAGGCGATCGCGCTCCAGGCGCCCTGGATCAAGCACGTCCACGTCAAGGACATGGAGTGGATGGATCCCAACCGGCGGTTGCGCACCGCCACGGTCGCGCAGATCCAGGACGAGGACCGGGTCCACTGGTCGCGCATGATCGGTGAGGGCATCATCGACTGGCCCGCGGTCGTCGCGGCGCTGGACGCTACCGGCTACGACGGCTTCTTCTCCCTCGAGTACGAGTACCGGTGGAACCCGGCCGACCTCCCCGAACCGGCGGTGGGGTTCCCCGAGAGTGCGCGTCGACTCAAGGCGGCGATGGAGCACACGGCGGCGTGAGTCCGCCCCGACCGGCGCGGTCGGCTGACGTACGATCACCAGCGGCCGCGCTGTCGCGACGCTTGGGAGGGAGTGGGGGCTTGTCCAACCTCAGTCGCGCGATGTCCATCCTGGAGGCCCTGGCGGACGATCCTGCTGGCGTGCGGGTCACCGACCTGGCCGAGCAGATGAACGTCAATCGGGCCATTCCGCACCGACTGCTCACTGAGCTGTGCGAGCTCGGCTACGTCGTCCAGGATCCGGACAGTGAGCGCTACCGGGCCACGCTGAAGGTGGGCAGCTTAGGACTGCGGGAGCTCGAGCGGGCGAACGTCATGGACTGGGCCCAGGAAGGTCTGGCGCGTCTGGCTGCGCAGTCCCAGGAGTTGGCGCGCGTGTCGATCGCGTCGAACTCGACGCTGCGCTTCGTCGCCCAGGCGCAAGGCGCCAGCGGCTCACTGATCGTCAACAGCCCGCTGCGCGCCGAGCTCGCCCTCCACGCGACGGCCTCTGGCAAGGCGTTCCTGTCTACCCTGCCGTGGGACGAGGTGAAGGAGATCCTCGGCCGACGCGGAATGCCGGGATTGACGGTGGAAACCCACACCGACCTCAGGTTCCTCCAGGAGGACTTGGCCAAGGTACGGGCCGACGGCTTCGCGATCGTCGAGGAGGAGGCCGAGCAAGGGATCAGTGCGGTGGCCGTGGCGATCGTGCCGCCGCAGTCACCCCTGGCGCGGGCGGTCGGGTCTGTCAGCGTTGCCGGCCCCAACGTGCGCCTGACGCTGCCCAGGCTGCGAGACCTGGCGCCCACCGTCGCGGAGACGGCCGACCGGCTGGCGAGGACGTGGCACGTGTTCGAGTACTTGAGAGCGGTGTCAGAGCCGCCGTCCAGGTTGTGACGAGTCGCAAGCCGGATTCGAGAGCCATGTCGAGCTGCGTTGGGGGCATCGGTTGGTGTCGACCACGTGAGAGTCCCTTTGCGGTCCGTCATCTGAGTATGGCGATGGCCCCCGCCGATGCTCGGCCGCGTTTTGGAGCCGCATGGCAGGTGGTGGAAGATGCGCGGCCCGGGACTGTTCCTGGTTCGGAGGGCCGCACGCTGGCATCGGTGAACGTTGACCGGGGCGGCGGGCATGGGATTCGGGTGGACAAGAAGTGGCCAGGAACTCCGCGCGAGGTGGACCCAGCCAGGTCGAGACAACCCGGCCCAGGTCGATATCGTGGAGGCGTCACAGCGAGCAGATCTCGGTCGTGGCCGAGGCCAGAGCGGAGAAGGTCCGAGACGACGCCAGTCGACTCCATACGCGGCGAGAAGGGCGATCCGGGCGTCGCGTTGCAGGGGGTCGAGGGTTCGAGTCCCTTCAGCTCCACGTTTGGGCAGGTCAGAGGTCGTTTCTCCGGGTGGAGAGGCGGCCTTCTTGCTTGCCGGTGGACAGAAGACGGACACAAGGCTGGTCGTGGTCGTGCACCGGGCGCTCTCGAGATCCGCGACCTCGGTTGTCGCGTCGCTGTTGGTCCCTACCAGTGGTGCCGGCGCGTCGGAGATGCCGCCAACGAGCGGCAGAAGCGGAACCTCGGCGCCACCCGTCCGTCTGCGGTAGGCCTGCCACCGTGACGGGCCGGCGCTCACGTGCGGCCGCAGCGGCCGTTCTCCTGACCGGTGCGCTGTCTGGCTGTGATGGCTCAGCGCCGGGCTGGCCTCCGCTCGCGACGCATGCCAGGCGTACGCCAACACGAGCCGTGCCCAGGTGACAGACACGGCCGCCGCCGCGGCCGAGGCCCAGTCGGACGCCCTGCGGGCCGCCGACGCCGACCGCAGGTGGCAGACGCTCCAGAAGGACATCCAGGACGCGTGCCGCCTGACGTCGTTCGTCTCGGCGACGAACGAGGAGCTGGACGCGCACTTCGCGGCGGATCGGCGCGTGCAGGCCGCCTACAAGGCGGCAGGACAGGACGTCGGCGACCTCGTGCCGTGATGAGCGAGGGTTGGGCACGGTGGGCCCGATTTGACCGCTGGTGGGGCCGTCGGGCACCCTTGCGACGCGCGGCAAGGTAAGGCTTACCTAAGACGGGATGGCTTGTGAGTCTGTCTGAGACCCTGTTGCTGGGGTTCATCGCGGGGTCGACGATCGTGTTCGGCCTGCCAGTGGGCCGCCTTCGCCGTCCGCTGCCCGCGCTGCGGTTGATGCTGAACGCGCTGGCGATCGGGATCTTGATCTTCCTCATCTGGGACGTGACCACACACGCGTGGGAGCCGGTCGACAGGGCCCTGGGAGCCGTGCACGACCACACCGGCGGATTGGCCCCCGTGCTCGGCTACGGGGCGCTGTTCGCTCTGGGCCTGGCGGTGGGTCTTGGCTCGCTGGTGGCCTACGAGGTGTGGATGGGCCGCTCCGCTGGCGCCCCCCGAGCCTCGTACGGGCCGGGGGCCATGTCCGTGGCGCAGGGGGCTGCCTTGCAGTCCACGTGGACGCCGGCGCGGCGATTGGCGCTGATGATCGCCGTGGGCATCGGCCTGCACAACTTTGCCGAGGGTTTGGCCATCGGCCAGTCGGCCGCCCGTGGCGAGCTGGCCCTGGCGACGCTGTTGGTCATCGGGTTCGGACTGCACAACGCGACCGAAGGCTTCGGGATCGTCGCGCCGCTCGCCGGTGGGGATGCGTCTACCCGGGACCGACCGAGCTGGCCGTTCCTGCTGGTCCTCGGCCTGATCGGTGGCGGCCCTACCTTCATCGGCACGGTCGTGGGGCACAGCTTCGCCAGCGAGGCGCTCTCCGTCGTGTTCCTCATGCTCGCATGCGGATCCATCCTCTACGTCGTCATCCAGCTCCTCGCAGTGGCGGCGAAGGCCAAGCGCCCCGCCCTGCTGGCAGCCGGCATCGTGCTGGGGCTGCTGGCCGGATTCGCTACGGACGCGATCGTCACCGCTGCCGGAGCGTGATCGCGCGAATCGCACGTCGGGTGTCGCGGCGAGACTGGAGTGGGCCAGGTCAGTCTGAGACGAAAGCCGTCACCTCCGGTGAGCCTCCGAAGGCGGTCCGTTCACACGCCGGCGGCCCGATACGGGGCGGTACCGGCGTCGCGATGGGCGGGCTGCGGGCATCTCGTGGTGCGGGCTGCCGTCGTGTTGCTCGGAGCCAGGTGCAACGGCGTCGCTTTCGTGGTGGTGCAGGAGAGCGAGAGTGGTCTCGGGCTACCCGTTCGACAGGGGCAGGTCGAGCTCGAAGACGGCTCCTGTTGTGGGTGGGGCGTCGAGCAGGCGCAGGGTGCCGTGGTGTGCGGCTGCGATCTGGCGGCTGATGGCCAGTCCTAGTCCGCTGCCGCCGCTGTCGCGGGATCGGGCGTCGTCCCGTCGGGTGAATCGCTCGAAGATGTGTTCCTGGTCCTCGGGTGGGACGCCGGGGCCGTCGTCGCTGACGCGGATGAGCGCTCGTTCGCCGTGACGGTGCAAGGACAGGGACACCGTGGTGGTGGCGTGCCGTCGGGCGTTGTCGGTGAGGTTGAGGAGCACCCGGGCCAGTTGCCCGCGGTCGCCGAGCACCCGCAGTGCGGGCAGCGGGGTGACGACGATGGCGGGGCCGCCTTGCTGGCGTGCCCGTGCGGCGGCCTCGTGGACGAGGTCGTCGAGGTCGACCTCGTCCCGTCTCGGCGGTGCACCGCCCTCGAGGCGGGCTAGCAGCAGGAGGTCGTCCACCAGGGCGTGCAGCCGCCGTTGCGTGGTGTCCAGGTCGCAGCCCGCTGCCCGCCAGGTGGCCAGGTCGTCGCGTCGCGCCGCTGACTCGAGCACTGCCTGCATCGTCGCCAGTGGGCTGCGCAGCTCGTGCGACGCGTCGGCCACGAACTGTCGTTGCCGCTCGCTGGCCTCCTGCAGCCGGGCGAGCATCGCGTTCATGGTCTGCGCGAGCCGGAAGACCTCGTCGTGGGCTTGCGGGACCGGCACCCGTTCCGTGGGCGTCGCGGCGCTGATCGCGGCCGTGGTGCGGCGGATGCGCTCCAGCGGGGCCAGGGCGCGGCTCACACCGAGCCAGGTGATGAGGCCCACCACCGCCAGCACCACCGGGAACGTCTCCAGGAGCAGCAGCGCAGCGCTGGCTACCGCACTGTCGACGGGCTGCAGCGAGCGTGCCACCACGATCGTGTCCGGCCCCTCGGTGCGGGCGAGCACACGGAACGGGCCACCGGAGCCGATGGGCAGGGTCCCAATGGTGGCTGGTGCGCCGCCGCCGGGGGTGCCGGTCAGCGGGGCCTCGCCCTGGATGTCCGCACTGGCGGCCAGGACGGTCCCGTTGCGGTCGATGACCTGCACCAGGCTGGCGTCGTCCTGGGTCCCGGGGATCTGCGCTGCCAGCGTCCCGGACTGCAGCAGGCCGGCGATGTCGCTGGCCCGGGTCCGCAGCGCGGTGTCGATCTGCCCGACGAGGGTGGTGCGGAGCAGCGCGACGAGCAGTGCCGCGGTCAGGGCGAGGACCAGTGCCACCGCGGCGGTGGCAGCCAGCGTGGCCGACGTGCGCACGCCGGGGCGAAGGCGATTCACGGTGTGCGACCGCTGATGCGGTAACCCAGCCCGCGGATCGTCTCGATCGACACGTCCGGGTTCGCGGCGAGCTTGCGCCGCAGCCGCCCGACGTACACCTCCACGACGTTGGCGTCGCCCTCGAACGCCTCGTCCCACACGTGGTCCAGGATCTCGGACTTGCTGACCACGTGCTCAGCGCGGTGGACCAGGTAGTGCAGCAGCGCCATCTCGCGTGCGGTGAGCCGCAGCTCGTCCGTCCCCAACCAGGCGCGGCGTCGTGCCAGCTCCAGGCGCAGGGGGCCCAGCCGTGGGTCGGGCTCGGCGCTGCGGGCAGCGCGGCGCAGCAGGGCCCGCAGCCGCGCGGCCAGCACGACGGGGGAGAAGGGCTTGGACATGAAGTCGTCGCCGCCGATGTCCAGCGCGTCGGCCTCGTCGTACTCGCCGTCCTTGGCGGTCAGGAACAGGACCGGGATGGTGCTTCCCCGGGCCCGCAGCCTGCGGCAGATCTCGTAGCCGGACAGGTGGGGCAGCATCACGTCGAGCACGATGACGTCGAAGTGCTCCTCCTGCGCCAGCCAGTCGCCGTCCACGCCGTCGCCGGCCACGACGACGGAGAACCCATCGGCCTCGAGGCCGGCGCGGACGGCCTGGGCCAGGGGGCGCTCGTCCTCGACGAGCAGAACGCGCACCTGCGCCTCCTCAGCACACCCGTCGTGCGACATCGTCGAGCCTATCGGTGCGCGTGCCACCCTCCCGGGTGGGACGGCCCGCACTGGGCCGCCCCACCCGTCGGCTCACTCCTGCCCGTTGAACTGGTGGTCCACCGTGCCGGCCGGGTCCTGGTGGCCGCCGGGACCGTCCGCGACGCCCGGGGTCTCGGTGCCGTTGGTCTCGGTGCTCGGCGCCTCGGTGCCGGTGGTCTCGGTGCCCGGTGCCTCGGTGTCCGCGGTCTGGCTGGCCTGGGTGGTCCCCGCGCCCTGCACCGTCGTGGCGGACGAGGCGGGGGTGGTCGGCGGCGCCGAGGCGGCGAAGGCCGTCCCGGTCCCGGCCAGGGCGGCCAGCCCCACCGCGGTCGCGGCGACGCCGCCGAGGGCCATGGTCTTGATGCGCATGTCAGGTTCCTTTCCGTGGGATCGTGCTGACGTCCCCACTGTGCGCGGTGGGCCCTGAACGGAACCTGTCGGAACCTGTCGCGGTCGTCAGCCGTCGCCTTCGAGGCTCGACCTGAGCAGTCCGTCGACTGCGTCGTCTCGAGGGCTACGGGGCGTGGCTTGGCCACCTTGGGGGTCAGCCCACCGCTGAGCGTGCCGGCTTCGCGCGCGTGACAGGCGCACGACGAGCACGACGATGGCGATGGCGAACAGCAGGCTCATCGCTGCGTCACCGAATCCCAGGCCCCCGACGGAGGTCGGCTTGCCGGTCCAGTCGGCCACCGAGGCGCCGAGAGGGCGGGTGAGCACGTAGGCGATCCAGAAGCTGAGCGTCGCGTCCCAGCACCACCACCGGTAGCCGACGGCGGGCGCGGCGATGGCCGCCGCGAAGGCCACGATGGATCCGCCGTAGCCCAGGTGCCACGTGATCGCGGACAGGTCGCCGACCGCGGTTCCCGTCGCGAAGGTGGCCGCCACGGCCGCCCAGTAGAACAGCTCGCGGCGCAGCGTGGTCACCTGGTGCACCGCGAGCGTGCCCTCGACCCGGCGCCAGGTCACGAACACGACCGCCAGCCCCAGTCCGTATCCCAAGCTGCTGAGCAGGTAGGGCACGTGCAGCACCACGTGCACCACGTCGGCGGCCATGGTGCCGAAGACGCCCACCATGACGACGGCGGTCCAGTACGCCCACGGCGTGTACCGGCCGCGGGACACCTGGACCGCCAGTGCCACCACGAACACGACGAAGGTGCCCAGCACGGCGAGCACGGGGTTGACCGCGAAGACCAGGAAGTCCGCGGTGGACTCCCCGAGCGCGGTGGACAGGCCCTTGATCACCCAGAAGGCCGCGGAGACCTCGGCCACGCGCAGCGGCGCGGAGCTGAGGGGCATCGGGCGCCTCGAGCGGCGTGGGCGCGTCAGCGGGGGCACCGGCCCATCGTCTATGCAGTTCCTGACCGGACCCTGTGAACCAGGCGGCGGACAGCTCCACCCGAGCGTGCCGCGACCTGTGAGGTCGCGGTCGCCGCGCCGTCGTGCGGAGCAGCCGGACGCGGGGTGCTGGCGCCGTCGATGGGCTTCATCATCGGGGCCGCCGGCCGGGGCTGACGGTCGGTCAGCTGCCGGCCTGCGCGGGCCACTTGCGGATCAGCCAGTCCACTGCCGCGGCGACCATCTGATTCCACACCTGCCAGTTGTGCCCCCCGTGTGGCACCAGATGCAGATCCACACCGACGCCGCGGCCGGCCGCGTGGCGCAACGCCCAGGCATCGGCAGCCGAGGTGCCGTCCTCTTGGCTGGCGGCCAGGAACAGGTCAACCCCTGGGGTCACGCCCTTGGCGGCGAGCGTGCGAAGGTCATTGGCGCGTCGGTCGCTCGGATTCGAGGACAGCGCTGGGGCGTCCGGCGCGTTGTTTCCCGACAGGCTGATCGCGGCGGCGAACTGTGCGGGTGCCGTCAGGGTCAGCCGGACCGCGCACATCGCCCCTTCGGAGATGCCGAGCACGGCCCACCGGGCTCCGCCACGTACGGCGAAGTCCCGGGACACCAGTGCAGGCACGTCGCGCGTCAGCCACGTTGCGACCCGCGGGCCGTTCCTGGTGTCGGCGCAACCCCAGTTCTGGCCGTCGACGTTCGTCGTGGCCGAGACGAGGATGGCGGGGGTCGTCCGCATCGATCCGAGCGCGGCGAGGTTGAGCTTCGTGAACGGGTCCGTGGGGCGGCCGGGGTACCCGTTCAGCACGAGGATGACCGGGTATCCGCCAGCCCGATGGGGGTCGTAGCCAGGGGGCGTCCGAACGTAGAGATCCCCGCTGACCCGTGAGGACGGGCCGACCAGGTGCGCGTGGGCCAGCCCGTGCGCGTCCAGGACATAGCCGGCCGGGACGGGGTGCGGGCCGGGCGCGCCCGCGGTGGGAAGAAGACGCGCTGCCGTGCCGTCGCTGGTAGGTCCACCGGGAGCGCCGGTGAAGCCGGTGCCCGCTGCAACTTCGGACCAGGTGAGGAAGTAGCCCCCGGCGTGGTTCGCGACCGTGAACGCCAACAAGACCGCCGTCGACTGGCACAGCAGCACCAGGCCGAGGCGCGCGAGCCAGCGCAGGGCCGTCCGGTGAGGAGCCCGGGTCCACAGCGTCAAGGTCCCCAGGACCGAAACGAGCGAGGCGAGGGCCATCGCCACGACGAATGAGGTGCTGGCCGGTCCTGGCACGTCACACCCTCCCAGCACCAGGGAGACCGCAGACAGTCCACTGCCACGCTGGTCGAGCGATCCCGCCGACGGTCAGAACCGCGGTGGCCCATGCCGGCCAGGCCGGCCGGGTCGTGACGACCGGGTTGTCGTTCCTTGCTACGCAGGACTCGGAGTTGCACCTAGCCCGGTTGTCGGCGGCCTGGGCACGGGCCGACCGGTGGCCTGGAGCCCGCGCAAACGCGCGGGTGGCTGGAGCGCTCATCGCGGCAGGGTGAGGGTCACGGTGGTGCCGCCGCCCTCGGTCTCGGTGAGGACCACGTGCCCGCGATGGGCGGCGACGATCTGGGCGACGATCGTCAGCCCGAGGCCGTGTCCGGGGTAGGAGGCTGCGTCCTCGCCACGCCAGAAGGGTTCCAGGGCTTGCCGACGGGCGGTGGCCGTCATGCCCGTCCCGGTGTCGATGACGCTGACGGTCGCCGCGGAGGCGTCCCGATCCACCCGGATCCTCACGGCGCCCTCCGCAGGGGTGTGCAGCAGTGCGTTCTCCAGCAGGTTGGCCACCGCCCGGGTGAGCAGCCCACGCGAGCCACGCACCTGCACGTCGTGCGTCGCCTCGATGTGCACGTCCGCGTGGGGTCCCGGACCCTGGGCGTGGGATGCCGCAGCCCGGACCACAGCGGCAAGGTCGACAGGCTCCATGAGCTCGGCGAACTCGTCCGGACGGCTCCTGGCCAGGACCAGGAGGTCGGCGGTGAGCGTGGTCAAGCTCGTCACCTCGGCCAGGGCGTCGTTGAGGGTGCGCTCGTACTCGTGCCGGCTGCGCGGGCGGCTGAGTGTGAGCTCGATGTCTGCCTGCAGGATGCTCAGCGGCGTCCGGAACTCGTGGGACGCGCTGTCGACGAACCGCTGCTGTGCCTCGAAGTTGGCGCGCACCGGGCGCAGTGCGCGCCGCGCCATCAGGTAGCTCAGCACCGGGGCGAGGGCCAGCTGGACCAGGAAGAACAGGAGGAGGCCGCCCCGAAGGTGCGCGAACCCGGCCTCGGCGCCATCGACCGCCGTCGGGCCGTCGGAGCGGGCCGCGTCGTAGTCGAAGGTCCCGGTGACGAAGGTGTAGATGCCGACGCTGAGGGCCGCGTAGGCGGCGAGCTGGATCGCCGTGAACATCACCGTGAGGCGAAGCACGGCGCGGCGCAGGATCATCGGTCCGCCGCGATGATGTACCCGTGCCCGCGGCGGGTCTGGATCACCTCGGGCAGGCCAGGCTGCGCCAGCTTGGCTCGCAGGTATCGGATGTAGGTAGGCACCACGTTGCTCACGCCGCCGTAGTGCGCGTCCCAGGCGTGGTCGATGAGGTCGCTGGTGCTGACCACATGGCCGGCGTTGCGCAGGAGGTACTCCAGCACCGCGTACTCCTTGGCGGTCAGCGCGATGGTGCGCCCGGCACGGGTCACCGATCGTGAGGCCGGTTCCAGCCGTAGACCCTGCGCCGTCAGGACGGGGGCGTCGGCTCGGGGTGCCCGGCGCATCAGGGCGCGCACGCGGGCCAGCAGCTCGGACAGGTGGAACGGCTTGACGAGGTAGTCGTCTGCGCCCGCGTCCAGGCCTTGCACCTTGTTCCGAGGGGAGTCCAGTGCGGTGAGCATGAGGACCGGCACGCCGGTGTCGCTGCGACGCACGTGGCGGCAGATCTCCAGGCCGCCGCCGGCGCTGCCCGGGAGCATGAGGTCGAGGATGAGCAGGTCATAGGTCTCCACTGCGAAGGCTTCGAGCGCGTCGGCTGCGTTGGTGGCGAGGTCGACCGCGTACCCGGCCTCGCACAGGGCCCGTCGCACCACGTCACCCAGCCGCGCGTCGTCCTCGACGATCAAGACGCGCACGGGTGCCTCCTTCGGGGTTCGTCAGGGGGCTGTCGGCCGTCGTCGACTGCCCGGATCAGTCCACCTTCTCGCCCGTGCCGGGCGACTTGGTTGCGGTTGCCACCGCGATCTTGGCCCCGGGTGCGCTGACCTCGATACGGAAGTCGACCTGGTTGGTGGACGAGCGGTAGATGCTGAACGTGTTCTCGGGGTAGTGCCCGGCGCCCTGCTTGTCGTCGAAGTACACGGTCGAGGACTGACCGGCGGGCAGGGTCAGGCCGGTGAGCTTCTGGTAGTACCCCTCCTTCTTGCCAGTCGTGGCGTCGGTCATCGTGTAGTACACCTCCAGACCGCTCAGCGGCGCGGTCCCGGTGTTCTTCAGGGTGAGCTCGAGACGGTCGGCGATCGTCTTGCCGGTCGCCGGGTCGACGTTGTTCTCCGCAGCGGCGTAGGTCACCGCCAGGGTCGCCGCCGTCGCGGTGTTGACGATCGGGTCCTTGGGCACCGGGAGCACTGCGGGCGCAGGTGACGTCGCAACTGAGGTACTTGCACTCGTGCTGCACCCGGCAAGCAGGATCGCGGCCACGAGGGCCAGGGCCGGGCGGGCGGGATGGGTCATGACTGCCTCCGAAGGAGCGAGCGGCGGGTGGTGGTGAGCATCGCCAGTGCGGTGCAGAGGGCACCGGCGCCGGTGAGGGTGAGCAGGTTGGGCAGCGTCCGGGTGAGCACCTGGGCCACGGGGAGCTGGTTGAAGGTGTCCTTGATTCCGAGCACGGCGAAGGTGAGCCGTTCGTAGTGCTTGGTGACCGAGGTGACCTCGATCGTGTTGCGCGCGGTCTCATAGCCCGAGAAGTGCGCCATGACCGCGTGCTCGGCGCCCTTGGGCACGTGCAGGCTCAGGAAGAGCCCGCCGGGGACTTGGTTGTCCGGATCCATGGTGTCCCCGACCTGAGGCAGGACGAGCACGACGACGAGCCAGAGCACGAGAACTGCCACCAGGCCCCCGGTCGGTTCGCGTGCCGCCGAGGCCATGGCCATCGCCAGCGCGCTCCACAGCACGAGGTAGATCCAGCTGGCCACGGCCCCGATCGCCAGCCTGACCAGGTCCGTGGAGGTCAACGTGGCGTGACCGGCCACGATCAGGGTGAGGGCCAGCGCCGTGGTGAGGCCGGCTACCGTGGCCAGCCAGGCCACCGCGAGCGCCAGGACCTTGCCGGCAGCAACCGTGTGGCGCCGGATCGGCCGGGTGAACAGCAGCTCGCTGGTCGCGCGCTGCTTCTCCTTGGCCACCGTCCCGTACCCGACGACGATCGCGAACAGTGCCCCGATGATCTCGACGTACTCGATGCTTCCGCGCAGCAGCTGCAGCGGGAACAGCTGAGCAGCCGCGGGGGCCGTCTGCCCACCCGCTGCCTGCAGTGCGGCGACGTACTGCTGGTACTGCTGCGCCGTGACCCGGAACTGCGCCGCCTGCACCAGGACCGAGACCACCGCGGCGATGACCAGGAACGCCAGGAGCAGGGCCAGCAGGCGGCTGCGCCGCAGATCCAGGAGCTCCTTACGTGCCACCGTCATGGCGCTAGTCATGAAGTCCCTTCCGCAGCAGGCCGCGTCGGCTGGTCAGCAGAACGACCATCGTGATCACCCAGAAAGTGACCACGACGGCTGCAGCACCCACGGAGCCACCGGACGGACCGGTACCCAGCAGCGCCGCGGCCAGCACCTTGAACTGTTCGGTCACCGACAGTGGCCACAGCACGGTGTGCAGCACGCCGAAGATGCCCCCCGTGGTCGGGACCGTGGGCACCGGGTTCAGCAGCGCGACCGGTTCGGCAGCCGTGCCCAGCTGCGGAACCACGAACACCACGACGCTCCAGGCGATGATCGGCGCCAGCACGGCCAGCGTCTGGGTACGTGCGTACAGGCCGGCGATCATCCCGACCGCGGCGAAGGTCGTCAGCAGCAGCCATGCCGCGGCGAAGAAGGCGCCGAGCCGCACCGAGGAAGCAAGGCCCAACGGCTGTCGTGCGACCCACCAGATCCCCAGCCATGCGCTGGCGCCCGCCGCCGCGAGAACCGCGGCCAGCAGCAGCGACAGGCCGGTGATCTGCGCGGCCAAGTAGGTTCGGCTCCCCACGGGCCGGGTGAGGATGAGGTCGACGGTGCGCGAACGGCGGGCACGCAGCGTGGCGGTCGCGCCCAGGACGACCGCCAGCAGTGCGCCGATCATCACGACGTAGATGGCGACGTTCCTGGCGTCAGCCAAGGCAGCCGCCGCCGCGAACGGGTTCGGCGCCGTCGTCAGCCCCGCAGCGACCGCCTGCCGCCACACCGAGGTGACCGTGGTCCGGGTCAGCCATCCGATCGCCGCGGACACCGCGACCATCCCCAGGAACACCACCAGCAGCGCGTACCCCAGCCGGTTACGCCCCGAGCTGAGGACCTCATGCGCGACGACCGCCGTGAACGGGCCTCGTGCGCGCCGATCCGGGCGCGCAACCTGTGCGACCTCGACCATCGGCTCGTTCACGCCGCAGCCGTCGCGTCGATGTGCAGGTAGATATCTTCCAGGGACTCCTGGTCAGGGAAGGCCGCGCTCGTGTCGGCCATGGACGCGTGGTAGGCCAGCCGACCGCTGCGCAGGATCGCGATGCTGGTGCAGGTCCGCGTCACCTCCGCCAGCAGGTGCGTGTTCATGAAGATCGTCATACCCAGGTCCCGGTTCAGGCCCACGATGACCTCCCGCAAGCTCCGAACACCCTGCGGATCCAGTCCTGAGGTCGGTTCGTCCAGGAACAGGACGGAAGGCTGATGGACGATCGCCTGGGCGATTCCCACCCGCTGGCGCATCCCTTTGCTGAAGGTGCCCACGCGCCGGTCCTTGTGCGCGGCGAAGTCGAGGTACTCCAGCACTTCTCCGATCCGCCGGTCCGGCCGTCGAAGCCCGGACAATCGAGCGAAGTACCGAAGGTTCTCCATGACCGTGAGGTTGTCGTAGAAGGACACGTTCTCCGGCAGGTACCCGATGATTCGTCGCACGCCGTCAGCGTCGCGAGCGACGTCCAGCCCGCCGATCTGCACGGTTCCCGAGGTGGGCCGTAGCAGCGTGGTCAACAGGTTCACGGTGGTGGTCTTGCCCGCACCGTTGTGCCCGAGCAGCCCGAAGATCTCCCCGGCAGGAACACTGAGATCCAGCTGCTGCAGCGCCGGTCGGTCACCGAAGAACTTGCTCAGACCCCGCGTGGCGATCGCAGCCTCAGTCATGGACGCGACCTTAGGGATGGCCCGATGGGAAGAACGTGAGAGACGTCACCCGTTCCACAGAGAACAAGCCAGTTCGAGGGTGGCGCCCGACCTCGTCGGCGAGTCCGGCATCCAACGCATCGTCGTCGACTTTCTCCGGCAGTTCGCGACGAAGGGGCCCGCGGCAGATGCGCCGGGTCGTCACGTCGGCACGGCGACCCGGATGACCCGCGCCGAGCCCCGGCCGCTTTGCATCAGTCTTCCGGGCGCGCCGCGCCGTCCACGGCCCCGCTGCCGGCCACGCCCGGGTCTGTCGGCGGCGCAGGCTGCTGGGGCGCACCGGCGGCCGCGGTCCTCATCAGCCTCGGCCTTGGACGCAGCGTGCTCGCGGGCCCTGAGCCCGTTGGTGATGGCGTCGCTCCGCTACGCCGGTTCCGGCGTCCCGTCGATGCGGGTGGCCTTGGCGGCGGTGAGGGTCGCCAGGATCTGCTGGATCGCCTCGTCCTGGGCCTTGAGGTGGGCCTGGATCTGCTTGGCCTCCTCGAGCACGGCCGACGCGTCGTTGTAGGTGGCGAGCGACCGCTCGTCCGCCGCCACGGCTTGCACGTTCTGGCCGACGATGATGATCGGCAGCAGGACCAGCTGGAGGAACGTCTGCGCGACCCACGCGACGATGATGATGCTGTCGCCGGTCTTGAAGGCTGCCGGTGCGCTGACCAGGGCGAGCACCGTGAAGAGGTACGCCGTCCACATGGTGCCGACGATGATCGTGATCCGCAGCCCGACCTTCGCGTTGAACCGCCCGAGCGGGCCGGGGCCGTGGACCTTGGCCGCCGACGCCGCGACCGTGGGAGGTCCGCCCTTCCTGCGCTGCTCGACGTGCGGGTGCGGGACGTAGTCAAACAAGTCGGCCATGCGGCTGAGTATGGCTGCGCGACCCTGGTCAGGGTATGGAGCGTGCCGGTAAGTCCCCCGCAGGGTGCTCCACCCGAGGTCCGGATGGGGGTGCATCGCTGGCTCGACGGCGAGGCAGGTGACCGGCAGCCCGCGGGCATGCTCGACCTTGTCGACGACGTGCTGAGACTGACCCTGTGACGACGGATTGGGACTGACCCCCTCCGGGACTCTGGAGGGGTGATCGCACTGGAAGATTGGGCTGAGATCCGTCGGCTGCATCGGGCCGAGGGGTTGCCGATCAAGGAGATCGCGCGCCGGCTGGGGCTGGCGCGCAACACGGTCCGGGCGGCGTTGCGGGCCGAGGCGCCGCCCTCGCGCGAACGAGGCCCGAGGGGTTCGGCCGTTGACGAGGTCGAGCCGGCGATCCGGGCGTTGCTGGCGGAGTTCCCGCGGATGCCGGCGACGGTGATCGCCGAGCGGATCGGGTGGACCCGGTCGTTGACGATCCTGAAGGACCGGGTGCGGGAGCTTCGGCCGCTGTTCACCCCGCCGGACCCGACCGACCGGGTCGAGTACTCGCCGGGCGAGGTCGCCCAGTGCGGAACGCGACCACCGCCGCGGCCGCCGGCGGACCCCTGGACCGCATCGCAGCCCAGACCCGCCACCGCCAGCTACGAGCCCTCATCGAGCACCACCTGCGGCCCGCGCAGGCCTGGCATCACCATCAGGAGACCTCGGCCTGTGACAGGTCTCCGCGTGGGGCGTCCGCCCCCGAGTGTTGCTGTCAAAATATGGACGATTCCAGTAGTCTTTTGACGTGGCTACCAGGGTGATGGCGCGGGACGAGCTGTGGGAGATCGCCACGCTGCAGCACGGCTACGTCACGGCGCGGCAGGCGCTGGCCGAGGGGATCGACCGCGAGACCGTCGACAAGCTCGTCCAGCGGGGCACCCTGGAGCGTGCCGCCTTCGGTGTCTACCGCTTCCCCAAGTACCCGTACACCGACACGGCTCGGTACATGCTCGCCGTGCTGTGGACCCGGGCACCGGAGGCGGCCCTGAGCCACGAGACGGCGCTCGACGTCTATGCGATCAGCGACATCATCGCGGACAGGATCCACGTGACCGTCGCCAAGCGCCGTCGCCTGCGACGCGTCGGGGGCGAACGCTACGAGGTCCACTACCAGGACCTGGACGCCGGGCAGATCGGCTGGTGGGAGCAGGTGCCGACCGTGACCGCAGCGACGGCCATCGCCCAGTGCATCGAGTACGGCACCCCGACCTACCTGCTGCGGCAGGCGCTGCAGCGCGGGCGCGACCAGGGGCGCATCACCAGCGTTGAGCGCGAGGATCTGGCGGCGCGGCTGGCGGCGCGCGATGAGTGAGCCGTCCGCTTCCCGAGTGGCCGCGATGCTGCGCACGCTGAGGGTGAAGGACAAGGCCCCGAACTCCAAGAGCGTGCTCGACGCCTGGATCGCCCAGGCCGCAAGCAGGCTCGGAACCGACGCCGACGCCGGCCGGCTCGGCTGGCTGATCGCCTCGTCGGTCGCGGTCGCTGCCGTGCAGCGAGCGGTCGACGAAGGCGGGCGGCAGCTGTTCCTGCTGAAGGGCGGCACGTTGCTGCAGCATCGGCTCGACGTGCCCGCGAGGACGACCAGCGACGTCGACGGCCTCGTCCGCGGAGATGTCCAACAGTTCCTGACCGTGCTCGACCGGGTGTTGGCCGAGGTGTGGGGTCCGTTCACGCTGCGGCGCGGGCCGGTCGAGACCATCGAGGTGCCGACTCGCGTGCTTAAGCCTCGTCGCTTCGACGTCTACCTGGAGCTGCGAGGGGTCACCTGGCGGCGCATCCAGTTCGAGCTCTCCCCGGACGAGGCCGGCATCGGTGAGGAGTCCGAGGCCATCGAGCCGCCACCGCTGGGTGGGTTCGGCCTGCCCGATCCGGACGTCCTGGTCGGCATCGCCCTGCGTCACCAGATCGCCCAGAAGCTGCACGCCGTCAGCGACCCGCACGATCCGCCGGACTCGGTCAACGACCGCGCGCGTGATGTCGTCGACCTGCTCCTGCTGCGCGACCTCGCGGCCGCCACCGGCACACCGACGAACGCCGACATCGCCGCGGCCGCGCACGCAGTGTTCCGCGCCCGCGCTGACGAGGCCGTGCGACTCGGCCGCCGACCGCGACACTGGCCGCCGACCGTCCTCGCCCACCCGCACTGGGCCGCCGACTACCAGCGCGCCGCGAGATCCGCATCCTTCCCGCTACCCCTCGACGAGGCAGTCGCCCGGCTCAACGCCTGGATCAAGGAGCTCGCCGCGCCATGAGACTCGAGCTCATCCCGCTCGCGGACGCGGTCCTGCCGCTGATCCGCTCGACGAGCCGCGATCTGTGGCGGTACTCCGCCGCGAACGATCAGGGATATCGCATGCACCACGGCGTCGAGTTCCTCGAGCGCGCGGTCGCCGACCCTGCTGCGCTCGTGGCGCAGGGCATCCAGGCGCCGACACCACGGCAGGTCTACACGGTGGTGCACAAAGCACTCGCGAGCTCGATACGGGTGATCGCTCGCGCCGACGACTCCTCGGGGATCATCGGCGACGCCTGCCAGCGGCTGATCGACCTGCACCCCCGCGCAGCGGCGCAGGCCGGGGTGCCGCGGGCGAAGCTGGCGGACTGGGTCTACGAGTTCCACTTCGACGACGAGGTCGACTACTTCGTCCTCGACCCGGTCGCCTACGCGCCGGCCCTCGGGGACGAGGGACTGACGCGACTGCGCGGCCGGATCGACGCCCTGCGCGCCCAGATCGCGCCCGCCGACCCAGACGACCGCTTCCCGCGATCCGACCATCGCGAGTTCGTCGTCCAGTGGTTCGACAAGCGCTTCGCCGTGCTCGACCGGGACGTCCAGGCGATCATCCGCACCCACCTCAAGGACGGTCGCGTGGCCGCCTGGCACGAGGACGTTGCCGAAGCGTTGGAGGAGATCGGCGAGATCGACCTGGCGATCGCCTGGGCCGAGCGGGCGTCCTCGTTCGACCGCGGCCACCAGTCGCAGCGCGCCGCCGAGCGCTGGTGGCGGCTGCTCGGCGAGCATCGCCCCCTCGATCTCCCCGCGGCCGCGCGGACCATCCTGGAACGGTGGCCGAGCGCTGGCAGCGGCGCACGACTCGTCGCCGTCGCCGGTAACGGCATGGTCGACGACGTGCAGACCACGCTCGAGTCCCGGCCCGCAGAGCTCGTGCGCTTCCAGCTCGACACGATGCGCAACCCCGCTCTGGCGTGGGGGACCGCGCACCGGCTTGCGCTGTCCGACGACGGGCTGTGGGCCGATCTGGCCAGGGCGTACCTGCCGCTCGACCCCGTCGCCGCGATCGAGGTGCAGGTCCGCCTGGTGGCGATATCGCTGCAGGTGGCGGACACCCGCCGGTACCGTCCCGCCGTCCGTGAGCTGGTGAACATCAGGATGTCCGCCATCGCGGCCGAGGGGACGGCGGCTCGCGCCGTCGTCGACGGCGCGATCTCGGACCTGCGTGAGAGGTACCGGCGGCGCCCGAGCCTCATCGACGCACTCGACCGTGCCAAGCTGCCCTGATCAGCCCTACCCATCGAACAGCCCGACGCGATCTCCCCTGGCGGTAGCGAGGAAGTTCGTTCCAGCAGGAACGGGCAGCCAGCGGTGCTGTGCATCGCGCATGGGGGTCGGGTGGACAAGAAGTGGCCACTTTCCTGCCGTCTGGCGCCGGGTACTGCAGGGCCATGGCCATCTACCCCGCCCCTGACCAGCTGCCCGCCGGCCTCACCGACCTCGACGCCGCCCGGATCGCCGCCGCGATCGACGCCGGCCGGGCCCCGACCACGCGCGCCGTCTACGCCTGCGCCTGGCGTGCCTGGACCCGCTGGTGCACCACCCGCGGCATCCCGCCGGTGCCGGCCTCGCCGCACGCGGTCTGCGCGTACCTGACCGACCGCGCCGAGCAGGGCGTCAGCGTCTCGACCCTCGAGCTGGCATGCGCCGCGATCGGCGCCCACCACCGCGACCAGGACCTGCCCGACCCGATCCGGCACGACACCGTCCGCCAGGTGCGACGCGGGCTGCGCCGCACCCTCGGCACCGCCGCCCGGCACCCGGCCCATGCCCTGGACCTGGCCGAGATCGCCGCCATCGTCGCCGCGATCGACCCGACCACACCCGCCGGCGCCCGCGACCGCGCCCTCATCCTGCTCGGCTACGCCTCCGCGCTGCGCCCCGGCGAACTGGCCGCCCTGACCCTGGCCGACCTGCAGCCGCAGGCCGGCGGGCTGCTGCTGCACGTGCGCCGGTCCAAGACCGACCAGGAAGCCCGCGGCGAGGTCGTCGCCGTCGCCGCCGGCCGGCAGTCCGCCACCTGCCCGCTGGCCGCCCTCGACGCTTGGTTGTGTTCGCGTGGAGCGGCGCCCGGACCGCTGTTCACCGCGTTGCGCCACCAGCACCGCGCCACCCGCGAGCCGATCTGCGGCACGACGGTCTCCAAGATCGTCACCCGACGCGACCGAGCCGCCGGCATCGTCGCCCCGCACGTCACCGGCCACTCCCTGCGCTCCGGGCACGCCACTACCGCCGCGGCCGCCGGCGTGCCCCTGGACCGCATCGCCGCCCAGACCCGCCACCGCCAGCTTAGGGTCCTCATCGAGCACTACATCCGACCCGCACAAGCACTGGCCATCACCACGAGCCGCGACCTCGGCCTCTGACACATGCGCTGGACAAGAAGCGGAGAGGGCGAGCTGCAGTCACGGCGCGGACGGCGCGGCCGGGGTCGTCGGGAGGGCCAGCGATCTGCAGCCGGCCGCGGCCTGGAATCGGCTGTCCGTGGGGGAGGCGCCTTCTACGATGACGACAACGCTGAGAACAAGGAGGGACGCGATGGCCGGGTCGGGCGAGCACATCACGGCGCTCGTGCGTACCCACGCGGCTGGCGACGACTCCGCGTTCTACTCGGTGGCGCTGCAGGTAGCGGCCCGCGAGGCGCGACTGGGTCACAACCGGCTGGCTGAGGACATCAAGAAGGCGGTCGAGGCGTCACGACGCTCGGCGCCCCCGTCGAACGTGACGCGCCTGGCCCAGCCGCGCGGCGATCTCGGCGAGCTGCTGACCGCCTCCAACCCGGACGTCGGCCTACGAGACCTGGTGGTCCCGGTGACGATGGCCGCCCAGATCAAGCAGGTCCTGTCCGAGCAGCGCCAGCGCCGCACACTGCTCGACCATGGATTCACGCCGGCCCACCGACTGCTGCTGGAAGGGCCTCCAGGAACCGGCAAGACGATGACGGCTTCAGTCCTCGCCCACGAGTTGTCGTTGCCGCTGTTCACGGTGCGTCTGGACGCCCTGCTGAGCAAGTACATGGGCGAGACCGCCTCGAAGCTGCGGCTGGTCTTCGACGAGGTCGCCACCCGTCGCGGGGTCTACCTGTTCGACGAGTTCGACGCGCTGGGGGCCGACCGATCGGGCAACGACGTGGGCGAGGCCCGACGCATCCTCAACTCGTTCCTGGTCTTCCTCGAGCAGTCCGGCCCGGAGAGCCTGGTCATCGCCGCGACCAACCACCGCACGATCCTCGACCGTGCCCTGTTCCGCCGGTTCGACCTGGTGCTGACCTACGAGCTGCCGGACGCCGGTCAGGCGGGCGCCGTGATCCGGGCACGACTGGGATCGCTCGCGCGAGGCATCGACTGGCGCGCGGTACGACGGCACGTCGACGGCCTGAGCCACGCCGACCTCGTCAAGGCCGCCGAAACCGCCGCCAAGACCGCGCTGATGCGCGGCGAGGCGGCGGTCACCGTCGAGGACATCGTGGTGGCGCTGGATGCGCGCAAGGCGGCCAGCGTTGCCTGAACCGGCTGACCGCCGTCCCCACCTGCTCATCGTCGACCGCGTCGACAACGCCGACTTCCACAGAACCGGCGGCGGCAACCCCAAGATCCGCCCGGTCGAACGCCGCGCACACGGCCAGACGATCCTCAGCGAAGCGCGCGAGGCCCTCGAGCCGGACGACGAGCGCAGAGCGTTGGTCTCGCGCGACGAGCTGCAGGCGCTGGGCACCTTCATCACCCTGGAAGGCGCCCAAGCGCTCTACCCGCTGAAGGTCGATTCGCTGGAGCGACGGACCCGGCACCGGAAGACCGCCAAGCTGCCTGAGTGGCTGCTGATGTCGGTGCAGCCGGCAACCGGCGACGCCCAAGAACGCGCTGTCGTGTGGGTCGCCGACGCGTACCGCCAGAAGTTCCTGCAACTGTTCGAGGACTATCTCGACGACGCCAAACGAGGCAAGACGACCGACGCTGACGGCAACGAGGCCCGCACCGGCAACCCCGCCAACCGTGAGCTGGTCGCGAACATCGCCACGATCCGCAAGACCGTGCTGCACGACCTGTGGCAGTCGGACGGCGCGCCACAAACCTCCGGGCGATGCTGGTGGGAGCTGTGGCTCGAACCGACCGAGAACGCCCTGACGCACCTGCATGGCTTCGCCCAGGCGTACTCGCTGGGCGTGCTCGAGCGGAGCATCGTCTTGGACAACCGGCTCGTGGCGTGGATCAACGCCACATGGGCTGACCTAGAGCTGCTTCCCTTCACCTCCATCCCGCTGGCCGAAGTGCGCCGGCCCAGCTTCATCGACACGATCGAGGACCTGTCGGCGGCCGAGCAGGACGAGTACGTCGACGACCTGGCGTCGCGCATCGTCCCGGCGCCGAGCGACGCCCCCGCCGTCTGCCACCTGGACACCGGCGTCGCCAGGACGCACCGGTTGCTCGAAGCGTCACTAGACCCCGGCGACCTGCACGACGTCATCGGACAATCGGGCTTCGATGTCGATGGGCACGGCACCAAGATGGCGGGCCTGGCGCTGTTCGGGCCTCTCGACGGCGTCCTGACGGGAGCCGGGCCGGTGGTGCTCTCACACCGCCTGGAATCCGTGCGGATCCTGCCCAGCCCGGACGAGCCGCTGACCGCCCCACGCGACTACGGCACCGTGACGGCCCAGGCGGTGACGCTGCCGGAGGTCACGGTCCGGCGGCCGCGGGTCTTCTGCATGCCAGTGTCGACCGAGTCGGACCGACTCGGCGAACCGACCCTCTGGTCGGCGACCGTCGACGCGCTCGCCGTCGGGACCGACGTGGTGCGAGACGGCGCCCAGCTACGTCTGCTGTCGCAGCCCGACCCGCTGGCCGCTCGTCTCGTGGTCGTGTCCGCTGGCAATGTCGACCACTTCGTCGCCGACCACCTCGTGGAGTCCGACACGTCGTTGATCGAAGACCCCGGACAGTCGTGGAACGCGTTGACGGTTGGCGCGTACACGGACCTCGTTCAGATCCCCGCGCACCCCGACTACCGGGGCTGGAGCCCGGTCGCACCGGCCGGCGAGCTGTCGCCACACAGCCGCACCTCGCGGAACTTCGGCTCGAAGTGGCCGCTGAAGCCGGACGTTTGCCTGGAGGGCGGCAACGTCCTGACCGACGGGGCGTCGATGTTCGAGACCGGGCTGCCGGTCCTTTCGCTGCGCACCACGGGCCACCACAACGACCTCGCGTTGACGCACGCGAATGCCACGAGCGCAGCCAGCGCCCAGGCCGCACGCTTGGCCGCGCTGGCGATGAGCGGATACCCCGGCTACTGGCCCGAGACGATCCGTGGCCTGCTCACCCACGCGGCGGAGTGGACGGCGCCGATGCGGGCCGCGATCGACCAGCAGGGTCCGGCGGGCAAGAAGGCGCAGTTCCGCATGCTGCGCCGATATGGCTGGGGCGTGCCCACCGAGGCGTCGGTGTTGTCCTCGAGCCGTCAAGCGGTGACGTTGGTGACCCAGGACGAGTTCGTCCCGTTCGAGGGCGAGCAGTACGCCATGCGTCGCTTCCGTCTGCACTCGCTGCCCTGGCCGGTCGACGTGCTCGCCGCCGTGGGCGCCGGCGACGTGCGGCTGCGGGTGACGCTGTCGTACTTCGTCGAACCGTCGCCGTCCCGCCGCGGCTGGCGCCAGCGCCACACCTACCCGTCTCACGGCCTGCGGTTCGAACTGCAAGCGCCCACCGAGACCACGGCCGAGTTCATCAACAGGGTCGGCTTCGCTGCTTCCGACGACGAGTCCGGTGCCAGGTCGCGGTCCAGCGGCTCCAAACGGTGGCTCGTCGGGACCGACCAGCGCAACCTCGGCTCGCTGCACCAGGACATCTGGGAAGGCTCGGGCCAGGAGCTGGCCTCGTGCGGCTCGATCGCGGTGTACCCGGTGGGCGGGTGGTGGAAGCGCAACGGTCGCAAGGACCGGCTCGACCTGCCGGTGCGCTACGCCTTGCTGGTGTCGCTGGCCACCCATGAACAGGGCGTCGACCTGTACACGCCCATCGCCAACGAGCTGCGGATCCCCGTCATCAACGAAATCCTCGCCGACTGACCCGGATCACGTCGGTCACCGCACCAGGGCGCGCAAGGCGGTGGAGTTTGACCCGCTTCTCCGGACACCTTGACCTGTCCTGGGTTTTCCGGACGGTTCTTGAGTGGTGTGAGCATCATGCGGCTTGTGGGCTGCTGAGGTGAAGGCGTTCGTACTCGACCGGGGAGCGGTAGCCGAGGGCGGAGTGGCGGCGGACGGGGTTGTAGAAGGCTTCGATCCACTCGAACATCGCGGCGGCGAGCTCGGCTCGGGTGGTCCACTGGCGTCGGTCGAGCAGCTCGAGCTGCATGGATCCCCAGAACGACTCCATGAGCGCGTTGACGCTCCTATAGATGTCAACTCGCCGGAATCGCGGCCGTGGGGGCTGGGCGGAGCAGGTGGTAGACCTCGCGGATCACGTAGCGCTTGAGGCATCGGATGATCTCGCGCTTGGTCTTGCCCTCGGCGGTGCGACGTGCGACGTAGTCGATCGTGGGCTGGTGGAATCGCATGCGCACGATCACAGTGCGGTAGATCGCGGCGTTGAGCTGGCGGTGTCCGCCGTGGTTGATTCGGTGCCGCCCGCTGGTCATGCCCGAGCCGGTCGGGACGGGGGCGATCCCGGCGAGCTTGGCCAGTGCGGCCTCGGACTTGATGCGTTCGGGGTTGTCGCCGGCGACGACGAGGATCTCGGCGGCGGTGTCCACGCCGATCCCGAACGACTCGAGCAGCTGCGGTGCGGCGCGCTGGACGAGGACGGCGATCATCGCGGTCAGCTCACCGGCCTCGGTGTTCAGGTACTGCCACCGCTTGGCCAGGGCGCGCAGGGCGTGCCGCAGCGCGTCCTCGGGGACGTCCAGGCCTCGTGGACGAAGCGCGGCCAGGTGCCGGGCCAAGGCGACCTGGGTCTTGCCGGCGGCCTCGCGGCGCAGCGCGTCGGGCGCGTGCACGAGCATCGCCTTCATCGTGATCATCGCGGCGGACCGCTGCTCGACCGCCTGGTCATGGGCGATCTTGAGCTCGCGGATCATCTCGGCCTCGCCGTCGGCGCTCTTGGGGGTCGCGGTGGCGAACCCGGCCAGGACGGCGCGGGCGGCGTTCTGGGCGTCCAGCGTGTCGGACTTGCCGTTGAGGCGCCGCAGCCGCCGGTCGGGGCGACCCGCCTCGACGACCTTGTGCCCGTTGCGTCGCAGGAACGAGGCGAGCGTGGCGCCGTAGGAACCGGTGCCCTCGATCCCGAAGGCCAGGACTCGACCGAACGAGCTCGCCCAGTCCAGCAGCTGTTGGAAGCCGCCGGTGTCGGTCGGGACCGTCAGCGTGCCCAAGATCCCGCCGATCGTGTCCATCACAGCGGCGACGTGCACGTGCTTGTGCGTGTCGACCCCGATGACCACGTGCCCGGACCTTGGCGCCTCGTTGCTGTCCACCGTGTTCCTTCCGTCGTTAGCGTGGGTTCACGCTGTCGCCGGTCGAACGGACAGGACTGTCACGGGGACGCTTTGACGAGGTCGGCTCCAGGCTCCTATCAGGTCACGCCCGCCCGGCGGCAGCGCTTGCTGCATGCCCGGCCGGCGGTCGACAGATCAACGCCAGGACACCCGCAGGGTCGGTCGTAAGCAAGGGTCAGACCGTCGCGGCCAGGACTACCCGATCCTTGCGGGATCCGGCAGAAAGAGACTGACAGTCGTAGGCCGAGGCGACCTTGCCCATCGAGCCGAGCAGGCCGGCCTGGCGCAGCCGGACGCCGAACAGCCAGGAGGTGTACTGACCGGATTCAACTGGTCGATGCAACACCGGCTTGTTGGAGCAACAGTAGGTGCTCGTTGAGCGCCTCGGCCGGCGTCTTCCAGCCGAGCGTCTTGCGGGGTCGGGTGTTCAGGGCGTGGGCGACGGCATGGATCTCCTCGGCGGACCAGCGCGAGAGGTCGGTGCCCTTGGGGAAGTACTGGCGCAGGAGGCCGTTGGTGTTCTCGTTCGTGCCCCGCTGCCAGGGACTGTGCGGGTCGGCGAAGAAGACGGGGATGCCGGTCTCGACCTTGAACTGGGCGTGCGCCGACAGTTCCTTGCCGCGGTCCCAGGTCAGCGACCGCGCCAGCTGTGCTGGCAGCCTGGACATGGTGTCCGCGAGGGCGTTCTTCATCGCGATCGCTCCGTAGCCGGCCAGCGGGGGGCCGTTCTTCGTGCGTGGGATCACGCCGTATCCGGCCTCGCGGGGCAGATGGACCAACATCGTGAACCGGGTCGTCCGCTCCACGACGGTGCCGATCGCCGAGCGCTCCAGCCCGATGATCAAGTCGCCTTCCCAGTGGCCGGGAACGGCGCGGTCGGCGGCTTCGGCGGGCCGCTCACTGAGGAGGGCTTCGGGCGTAACGTGCGCCCAGGTCTTGCGACGCGAACGAGCTCGGGGTGCGCGCAGCGCCCGGCCGGTTCGCAAGCACAAGATGAGCTCGCGCTTGAGTGCGCCGCGGGCCTGAATGTAGAGCGCCTGGTAGATCGCCTCGTGGCTGATGCGCATGGATTCATCGTCGGGGAAGTCGACCTTGATCCGGTTGGCGATCTGCTCCGGGCTCCACGCCTGCACCCAGGCACGATCCTTGCGGTGCGGCTTGTTCCGACCGGTCCACCTGCCCGTCGCCGGGCCGGCGATCAGTGTGCCGTCGGGTCGGCCGATCTGCCCGGACAGCCGCTGCTGCACGTACGCACGCAACTGGGGGTTGACCACCAGCTTGGCCGTCTTCGGCCGGCGGGCAGCCAGGTCGGCCTTCCACTGCGCCACCGACGCCCGATACTCCAGCTTCCCGCCTCGAGTGGCGGCGTTGCGTCGCAGCTCGCGAGAGACCGTCCCGGGGTCACGGCCGACGGTTCGAGCGATCTGTCGCACGCCCTTGCCCTGGACCTTCAGCAGCGCGATCTCCTCCCGCTCACGAAACGACAGATACCGGCCCGTGGGCGGCTTCGGATCGAACGGACGCATCCCGCCACCGTCGCGGAACCACCGACAGCCGACGGGCTGCGACACACCGACAGCCTTGGCGGCCTCCTCCGGCAACAGCCCACCGGCGATCTGGTCCCAGAACGCCGACTCGATCACGCGCTGGAACTTCGGATGCCCGGGCGACCTCAGCTTCGGACGCACCGCCCGGTCCGCTGCCTGCTGCCGACGAACCATCGAACACCTCCATGATCACGAGGTGTTGCGACGACCGGTTGAATCCGCCCTGGCTGCCACGGTCGGCGTGAACGATCGCTCCGGGTGCGGGTTGGCGGCGCCAGATCGCCATCTGCAGGGCGTCGACGACGAGCTCGGAGCGCAGGTGGTCGGCGATCGACCAGCCGACCACGCGGCGGCTGAAGACGTCCAGGACGGCGGCGCAGTACACCCATCCTTCGCCCGTGCGGTGCTGGGTGATGTCGGTGACCCACAGCTTGTCCGGGACGTCCGCGGTGAACCGGCGGGCGACCTTGTCCTCGAACACTGCGGGCAGCCGGCCGCCCGGACCATGCCGCCACCTGCGGTGATGCACGCCAGCCAGGCCGGCTGCCCGCATCAATCGCTCCACGCGGCAGTGCCCGACGCTCATCTGGCGGCCCAGCGCCAGCTCGGCGTGCACGCGACGCACCCCGTAGGTGCCCCGCGAAGCGGCGTGCAGGTCGCGGATCGTGGCCGTCAGCTCCGCATCCGAGCGTGCGCGCACCGAGGCGGGCCGGTCCCGCCACTCGTAGAACCCCGACGTGGAGACCGCAAGCACCCGGCAGGCCACCGTGACGGGCACCCCGTCGCCGGCCAGCTCCTGGACCAGCCGGAAGCTCATTTTGGGAGCACGTTCTCCTTGGCGAAGAACGCCGCGGCCCGCTTGAGGATCTCCACTTCCATCTCCAGGCGACGGTTCTCCCGACGCAGCCGGGTCAGCTCCTCACGATCATCGCTGGTCAGCCCCGGCCGCTGCCCGGCGTCGACCTCGGCCTGGCGCACCCAGTTGCCCAACGTCGTCGAGGAAATCCCGACCTCCTTGGCCAGCCGCTCCAGCGAGCGCCCGCCCGAGCGATACAGCGCCACCGTCCGCTCCCGGAACTCACGCGGATACGCGTTGTGCTGCGGCATCCAGACTCCATCCCTCGAGCCTCAACGGCCCGATGCTAGGTGTCCGGAAAACCCAGGACAGGTCATGTCGGGCGAAGAGCTCCCGCAGGGCGGACTCGTCGCCGCGCGCCACCGCCGCGATCAACTCGTCGTCGTCCATCGCCCTCGCCATCAGCACGATCAGTCACGACAGTCCACCGCCGTGGTCGCCGTCCATCGTTGCCCACACCCTGTCTATTGCGCCCGCCGCTGCAGAGGTTCACGACGCCCAGACAAATGGCCACCACCACCGCCAGTCCGCGGCGGCGGGCCGTGACGAAGAGGCCCATCACATCGCCGTTGGGGGAGCCGAGCGCTCCCGACGGCTCGTCCGCCGGCGAGAGCCGCCGGTCTCCCACCGAGGCCCGGGCGATGGCGACCCGCTGGGGCGGCAACGGCTGGTCCGAGTCCCTGAGCCACGAACTCTTCCCCGACATCCGGGTCACGCTGATCGAGCCCGGTGTCGTCGTCTCCGAAATGGCTGGGCACATCACCCACAAGGCAGAGCGCTGGCGGCCTGGCGATATGAAGGGCCGCGTTCGGGCGTCGGAACCTGCCGTGCCCTCGGCCGGGACGATCAGGGGGTCGACGGCACGAGCAGTCGGATTGTGGTGCCGGGACCGTCTGTGGCTGCCACGGTCACTGACCCGCCGTGGCGCTCGGCAACCTGACGGACGAGGAAGAGGCCTAGACCGTGGGAGTTCCGGCGCGGCGGGGTTCGGAGGATGGGTGCTGGCTGTGGGGCGAGGCTTCGTCGTCGGAACCGGTCGAAGAGGTGCTCGGCCTCTTTGCCCTCGGGGGCTGGCCCGTCGTCGTGGATGTCGATCACCGCGAACTGGCTGGCGCGACTCGTGCTGAGAGTGATGACGCCGCCGGCGGGTGAGTGTGCGAGCGCATCTTGGAGAATGTCGATGACGCAGCGGCGTAGCTGGGCGGCAGGCATGTTGGCGACGAGCTGGCTCGTTCCCGCAAGTCGGATTGAGACTCCCCGCTGGGCCGCGTCGTGCTCGACCAGCGCCAGGACGTCTGCGAGCAGCAGGTCTACGGACGTCGATCCGCCAGCTGGTAGGTCGTCCGAGGCGGCCGCCGCGTCGAGCAGGTCATTGAGCACGGCCATGACCGCGTCGGCATCGTCGGCGAGATCGCGCACCAGGAGTTCGGTCTGTTCGTCTGCCCGCACGCGGCGCTGTAGCAGCTGGATGCGCGAGTGCAGGACGGTCAGAGGCGTGCGCAGCTCGTGGCTCGCGTCTTCGACGAATCTGGTCTGCCGTTCGAGGGCCTCCTCCAGGGGACGCATGGCGCGACGGGCGATGAGCATGGAAGCGACGGCCGCGATCACGACGCCTACCGCGCCGACTATGCCGACGCCGAGCAGCACGTGGCCTGCGTCGATGGAGATCTGCAGGTCACCCGGCTGTGGTGGCTCGTAGCGCTCCCTGGGCCGGCCCTGCCACCACAGGTATGCCGCTGTCATGCCGAGGATGCTCACCACGAGGATCGCCGCGGTGACGGCGATGGCCCTGCCGATCGACGCCGCCGACTCCCGTGAGGCCCGATGTGCTCGGAACTGATCGGTGTGCGTCGCTCTCATGGCTGCCCGAGCCGGTACCCGCGGCCCCGCACGGTCTCGATGAGGTCGTGATCCGTCTTGCGTCGCAGGTGGTGGACGAAGGCGTCGACGGTGCCCTCGGCCTCGCCGGCGGAGAAGACGGCAGCCAGGATCTGCCGACGTGAGAACACCCGATCGGGTTCGCCGACCAGGAGCGTCAGCAGGGCGTCCTCCCGGACGGTCAGCGTGATCCGGCCGGTGTAGGGGGAGTAGAGCTCACCCGAACCGGGCCGATACGCCCAGCCGCCGATAGATTCCTCTGGCGCGGAATGGTCGCGGGTGAGGGCGCGCAGCCGGGCGAGAAGCTCCTCGAGCTGGAACGGCTTCACGAGATAGTCGTCCGCCCCGGCGTCCAGGCCCGCGACGATGTCCGAGGTGGTGCCCAGCGCCGTGAGCAGCAGCACTGGCGTCGTCACATGCTCTGTCCGCAGCCGCCGGACCACCTCGAGCCCGTCCAGCGTCGGGACCCGACGATCGAATACCAGCAGATCGAAAGCGCCGCTGCGTGCGGCGTCGAGAGCCAGCGCACCGTCGACCACCAAGGTGACCTCGTACGCGTCGTCGAGCAGCTCGGCGACGAGCGGACCCAGGTGCGGGTCGTCCTCAAGCAGCAGGAGCGTTCGCCGGCGCGCTGGGACCGTCACCGGTCAAGCCCGTGGTTGCGTTGCGGCTTCGGCGGGCACGGCTTCGTCGTCGCCCTCACGGGCCGTATTGTGCCTGCGGCGCAGTCCCGCCGCCACGATCGGGGTCAGCGAGACGACGACCACCACGACGGCAAGCACGTCGATGTTCCGGGCGACGAATGGGATGCCGCCGAGCCACACCGCGACCAGGGTGAGCCCGAGGACCCAGAGCAGCGCACCGGCGACGTTCCACACGATGAAGCGCCGGTACCGAAGCCTGGCGGTACCGGCCACGAGCGGCACGTAGGTTCGCACGATCGGGACGAACCGGGCCAGTACCAGTGACAGCGCGCCGTACCGGTCGAAGAAGCGTTCGGCCTCGCGCAGCCGGGCGGTGGTCAGCACGCGGGCATCGTCGCGGAAGAACCGGCGGCCGAACCGGTGCCCCAGCCAGTACCCGGCCTGGTCGCCGGCGACGGCGGCGACGAACGCCACGCCCGCGATCGCCACGGGCGACAGGTTGAGCTGGACGTGCAGCAGCACGGCCGTGAGGATCAGCGAGTCGCCCGGCAGGAAGGGGAACAGCACCCCGGACTCGATGAAGATCATGACGGCGATCCCCGCCAGCGCCCACGGCCCCAGGGCGTGCAGCAGTGGGCCCGCCGAGAGCGGGATCGCGGTGGAGAGTGCCGTGATCACGGCAGGCCTCCTTCGGTGTCGACAACGGTGGGCGGTGGCAGCAAATTCAGGCGGGTCAGCACCGCCCTGACGGGCGGCGCGGCGAGCAGCCCCACGAGCACCGGCGCGGCGCTCAGCGCGTACAGCACGGCAGCCAGCACATCGGTCGGGTAGTGCAGGCCCAGGTAGACGCGGGACGCGGCGGTTAGCAGAACCACGGCGACGCCCACCGGGATACCCCACCGCCGCTGTCGCGGTCGCAGCGCGATGATCAGGGACAGCACCACCACGGTGGCGACGACGGTGTGACCGCTGGGGTAGGAGTAGCTGTGGTCCACCGCTGGAGGGTTCGCCAGCGCGCTCACGTCCGGTCGTGGACGGCCGACGAGCAGCTTGATGGCGACGGCCCCCGCGAGATTTGCACCGCCGACGAGGAAGATGAGGACCCCGTACCGCACCCCCCGGCGCCGCGCGGCCAGCCATCCGGCAAGTGCCAACCAGAGCAGACCGGTCCCCGGCGACAGCACCGCCGCCAGCCTGGTGGCCAGGGCGCCCGCGGCGGCGGTGTGGTGCGCGGACATCCACATCACGACGGGCAACTCGCGTTGAGACCAGTCCGTGTGTGTGGCCACCAAGCCGAATGCGAGCACGACGAGGACGCCGACCACGCCTGCCGCGACCGCGGGAGCGCCGGCGGTCGGGGTAGATGCGACTACACCAGCGCCCGGGACTGGGCGGGGCGCTGCGGGTGCTGAGTTGGGCACGTGCCGAGTCCTTCTCGCGGTGAGACCGGACCATCGTGGTCGCGCCGCCGCAAGAAACCTTCAAGACAACGACGAGGCCAGCCCTGGGACGAAGCAGAGGCGTGAGCCTTCTCAGTCATGGCCGGCCGCTCCTGGCACGCTGCGCAACGTCGCACGCAGGCTGCAACTGGCTCGGCTACTTCATCGGGCAACTCGGCGAGGACGCCGTCAGCTACGCCTCTCGTCGTCAACACCGCCGACCGCTGTGGCCACACCCGCGGCGACGGCGTCGCCGTCGTGCCGCTCCCGGCGCTGGCCCCGTGAGCGTCCTCTCCACCGGCCGCGCTGACCCGAGGGCGCACTCCCGCACGACCGCACACCGCGATTCGGCGAGGGTCATGTGCCTGCGCTCGGACCCTGACCCGCTTCTCTGGCCACCTGCTCCGAGGGACGGTGTCATCTCCGAGAGGAGGTGGACAAGAACTGGCCAGAAACTCCGCGCGAGGTGGAACCAGCCAGGTCGAGACAACCCGGCCTAGGTCGATATCGTGGAGGCGTCACAGCGAGCAGATCTCGGTCGTGGCCCAGGCCAGAGTGGAGAAGTTCCGAGACGACGCCAGTCGACTCCATGCGCGACGAGACTGGTGAGCCCGTCTTCGCGTTGCAGGGGGTCGAGGGTTCGAGTCCCTTCAGCTCCACGTTTGGGCAGGTCAGAGGTCGTTTCTCCGGGTGGAGAGGCGGCCTTCTTGCTTGCCGGTGGACAGAAGACGGACACAAGGCTGGTCGTGGTCGTGCACCGGGCGCTCTCGAGATCCGCGACCTCGGTTGTCGCGTCGCTGTTGGTCCCTACCAGTGGTGCCGGCGCGTCGGAGATGCCGCCAACGAGCGGCAGAAGCGGAACCTCGGCGCCACCCGTCCGTCTGCGGTAGGCCTGCCACCGTGACGGGCCGGCGCTCACGTGCGGCCGCAGCGGCCGTTCTCCTGACCGGTGCGCTGTCTGGCTGTGATGGCTCAGCGCCGGGCTGGCCTCCGCTCGCGACGCATGCCAGGCGTACGCCAACACGAGCCGTGCCCAGGTGACAGACACGGCCGCCGCCGCGGCCGAGGCCCAGTCGGACGCCCTGCGGGCCGCCGACGCCGACCGCAGGTGGCAGACGCTCCAGAAGGACATCCAGGACGCGTGCCGCCTGACGTCGTTCGTCTCGGCGACGAACGAGGAGCTGGACGCGCACTTCGCGGCGGATCGGCGCGTGCAGGCCGCCTACAAGGCGGCAGGACAGGACGTCGGCGACCTCGTGCCGTGATGAGCGAGGGTTGGGCACGGTGGGCCCGATTTGACCGCTGGTGGGGCCGTCGGGCACCCTTGCGACGCGCGGCAAGGTAAGGCTTACCTAAGACGGGATGGCTTGTGAGTCTGTCTGAGACCCTGTTGCTGGGGTTCATCGCGGGGTCGACGATCGTGTTCGGCCTGCCAGTGGGCCGCCTTCGCCGTCCGCTGCCCGCGCTGCGGTTGATGCTGAACGCGCTGGCGATCGGGATCTTGATCTTCCTCATCTGGGACGTGACCACACACGCGTGGGAGCCGGTCGACAGGGCCCTGGGAGCCGTGCACGACCACACCGGCGGATTGGCCCCCGTGCTCGGCTACGGGGCGCTGTTCGCTCTGGGCCTGGCGGTGGGTCTTGGCTCGCTGGTGGCCTACGAGGTGTGGATGGGCCGCTCCGCTGGCGCCCCCCGAGCCTCGTACGGGCCGGGGGCCATGTCCGTGGCGCAGGGGGCTGCCTTGCAGTCCACGTGGACGCCGGCGCGGCGATTGGCGCTGATGATCGCCGTGGGCATCGGCCTGCACAACTTTGCCGAGGGTTTGGCCATCGGCCAGTCGGCCGCCCGTGGCGAGCTGGCCCTGGCGACGCTGTTGGTCATCGGGTTCGGACTGCACAACGCGACCGAAGGCTTCGGGATCGTCGCGCCGCTCGCCGGTGGGGATGCGTCTACCCGGGACCGACCGAGCTGGCCGTTCCTGCTGGTCCTCGGCCTGATCGGTGGCGGCCCTACCTTCATCGGCACGGTCGTGGGGCACAGCTTCGCCAGCGAGGCGCTCTCCGTCGTGTTCCTCATGCTCGCATGCGGATCCATCCTCTACGTCGTCATCCAGCTCCTCGCAGTGGCGGCGAAGGCCAAGCGCCCCGCCCTGCTGGCAGCCGGCATCGTGCTGGGGCTGCTGGCCGGATTCGCTACGGACGCGATCGTCACCGCTGCCGGAGCGTGATCGCGCGAATCGCACGTCGGGTGTCGCGGCGAGACTGGAGTGGGCCAGGTCAGTCTGAGACGAAAGCCGTCACCTCCGGTGAGCCTCCGAAGGCGGTCCGTTCACACGCCGGCGGCCCGATACGGGGCGGTACCGGCGTCGCGATGGGCGGGCTGCGGGCATCTCGTGGTGCGGGCTGCCGTCGTGTTGCTCGGAGCCAGGTGCAACGGCGTCGCTTTCGTGGTGGTGCAGGAGAGCGAGAGTGGTCTCGGGCTACCCGTTCGACAGGGGCAGGTCGAGCTCGAAGACGGCTCCTGTTGTGGGTGGGGCGTCGAGCAGGCGCAGGGTGCCGTGGTGTGCGGCTGCGATCTGGCGGCTGATGGCCAGTCCTAGTCCGCTGCCGCCGCTGTCGCGGGATCGGGCGTCGTCCCGTCGGGTGAATCGCTCGAAGATGTGTTCCTGGTCCTCGGGTGGGACGCCGGGGCCGTCGTCGCTGACGCGGATGAGCGCTCGTTCGCCGTGACGGTGCAAGGACAGGGACACCGTGGTGGTGGCGTGCCGTCGGGCGTTGTCGGTGAGGTTGAGGAGCACCCGGGCCAGTTGCCCGCGGTCGCCGAGCACCCGCAGTGCGGGCAGCGGGGTGACGACGATGGCGGGGCCGCCTTGCTGGCGTGCCCGTGCGGCGGCCTCGTGGACGAGGTCGTCGAGGTCGACCTCGTCCCGTCTCGGCGGTGCACCGCCCTCGAGGCGGGCTAGCAGCAGGAGGTCGTCCACCAGGGCGTGCAGCCGCCGTTGCGTGGTGTCCAGGTCGCAGCCCGCTGCCCGCCAGGTGGCCAGGTCGTCGCGTCGCGCCGCTGACTCGAGCACTGCCTGCATCGTCGCCAGTGGGCTGCGCAGCTCGTGCGACGCGTCGGCCACGAACTGTCGTTGCCGCTCGCTGGCCTCCTGCAGCCGGGCGAGCATCGCGTTCATGGTCTGCGCGAGCCGGAAGACCTCGTCGTGGGCTTGCGGGACCGGCACCCGTTCCGTGGGCGTCGCGGCGCTGATCGCGGCCGTGGTGCGGCGGATGCGCTCCAGCGGGGCCAGGGCGCGGCTCACACCGAGCCAGGTGATGAGGCCCACCACCGCCAGCACCACCGGGAACGTCTCCAGGAGCAGCAGCGCAGCGCTGGCTACCGCACTGTCGACGGGCTGCAGCGAGCGTGCCACCACGATCGTGTCCGGCCCCTCGGTGCGGGCGAGCACACGGAACGGGCCACCGGAGCCGATGGGCAGGGTCCCAATGGTGGCTGGTGCGCCGCCGCCGGGGGTGCCGGTCAGCGGGGCCTCGCCCTGGATGTCCGCACTGGCGGCCAGGACGGTCCCGTTGCGGTCGATGACCTGCACCAGGCTGGCGTCGTCCTGGGTCCCGGGGATCTGCGCTGCCAGCGTCCCGGACTGCAGCAGGCCGGCGATGTCGCTGGCCCGGGTCCGCAGCGCGGTGTCGATCTGCCCGACGAGGGTGGTGCGGAGCAGCGCGACGAGCAGTGCCGCGGTCAGGGCGAGGACCAGTGCCACCGCGGCGGTGGCAGCCAGCGTGGCCGACGTGCGCACGCCGGGGCGAAGGCGATTCACGGTGTGCGACCGCTGATGCGGTAACCCAGCCCGCGGATCGTCTCGATCGACACGTCCGGGTTCGCGGCGAGCTTGCGCCGCAGCCGCCCGACGTACACCTCCACGACGTTGGCGTCGCCCTCGAACGCCTCGTCCCACACGTGGTCCAGGATCTCGGACTTGCTGACCACGTGCTCAGCGCGGTGGACCAGGTAGTGCAGCAGCGCCATCTCGCGTGCGGTGAGCCGCAGCTCGTCCGTCCCCAACCAGGCGCGGCGTCGTGCCAGCTCCAGGCGCAGGGGGCCCAGCCGTGGGTCGGGCTCGGCGCTGCGGGCAGCGCGGCGCAGCAGGGCCCGCAGCCGCGCGGCCAGCACGACGGGGGAGAAGGGCTTGGACATGAAGTCGTCGCCGCCGATGTCCAGCGCGTCGGCCTCGTCGTACTCGCCGTCCTTGGCGGTCAGGAACAGGACCGGGATGGTGCTTCCCCGGGCCCGCAGCCTGCGGCAGATCTCGTAGCCGGACAGGTGGGGCAGCATCACGTCGAGCACGATGACGTCGAAGTGCTCCTCCTGCGCCAGCCAGTCGCCGTCCACGCCGTCGCCGGCCACGACGACGGAGAACCCATCGGCCTCGAGGCCGGCGCGGACGGCCTGGGCCAGGGGGCGCTCGTCCTCGACGAGCAGAACGCGCACCTGCGCCTCCTCAGCACACCCGTCGTGCGACATCGTCGAGCCTATCGGTGCGCGTGCCACCCTCCCGGGTGGGACGGCCCGCACTGGGCCGCCCCACCCGTCGGCTCACTCCTGCCCGTTGAACTGGTGGTCCACCGTGCCGGCCGGGTCCTGGTGGCCGCCGGGACCGTCCGCGACGCCCGGGGTCTCGGTGCCGTTGGTCTCGGTGCTCGGCGCCTCGGTGCCGGTGGTCTCGGTGCCCGGTGCCTCGGTGTCCGCGGTCTGGCTGGCCTGGGTGGTCCCCGCGCCCTGCACCGTCGTGGCGGACGAGGCGGGGGTGGTCGGCGGCGCCGAGGCGGCGAAGGCCGTCCCGGTCCCGGCCAGGGCGGCCAGCCCCACCGCGGTCGCGGCGACGCCGCCGAGGGCCATGGTCTTGATGCGCATGTCAGGTTCCTTTCCGTGGGATCGTGCTGACGTCCCCACTGTGCGCGGTGGGCCCTGAACGGAACCTGTCGGAACCTGTCGCGGTCGTCAGCCGTCGCCTTCGAGGCTCGACCTGAGCAGTCCGTCGACTGCGTCGTCTCGAGGGCTACGGGGCGTGGCTTGGCCACCTTGGGGGTCAGCCCACCGCTGAGCGTGCCGGCTTCGCGCGCGTGACAGGCGCACGACGAGCACGACGATGGCGATGGCGAACAGCAGGCTCATCGCTGCGTCACCGAATCCCAGGCCCCCGACGGAGGTCGGCTTGCCGGTCCAGTCGGCCACCGAGGCGCCGAGAGGGCGGGTGAGCACGTAGGCGATCCAGAAGCTGAGCGTCGCGTCCCAGCACCACCACCGGTAGCCGACGGCGGGCGCGGCGATGGCCGCCGCGAAGGCCACGATGGATCCGCCGTAGCCCAGGTGCCACGTGATCGCGGACAGGTCGCCGACCGCGGTTCCCGTCGCGAAGGTGGCCGCCACGGCCGCCCAGTAGAACAGCTCGCGGCGCAGCGTGGTCACCTGGTGCACCGCGAGCGTGCCCTCGACCCGGCGCCAGGTCACGAACACGACCGCCAGCCCCAGTCCGTATCCCAAGCTGCTGAGCAGGTAGGGCACGTGCAGCACCACGTGCACCACGTCGGCGGCCATGGTGCCGAAGACGCCCACCATGACGACGGCGGTCCAGTACGCCCACGGCGTGTACCGGCCGCGGGACACCTGGACCGCCAGTGCCACCACGAACACGACGAAGGTGCCCAGCACGGCGAGCACGGGGTTGACCGCGAAGACCAGGAAGTCCGCGGTGGACTCCCCGAGCGCGGTGGACAGGCCCTTGATCACCCAGAAGGCCGCGGAGACCTCGGCCACGCGCAGCGGCGCGGAGCTGAGGGGCATCGGGCGCCTCGAGCGGCGTGGGCGCGTCAGCGGGGGCACCGGCCCATCGTCTATGCAGTTCCTGACCGGACCCTGTGAACCAGGCGGCGGACAGCTCCACCCGAGCGTGCCGCGACCTGTGAGGTCGCGGTCGCCGCGCCGTCGTGCGGAGCAGCCGGACGCGGGGTGCTGGCGCCGTCGATGGGCTTCATCATCGGGGCCGCCGGCCGGGGCTGACGGTCGGTCAGCTGCCGGCCTGCGCGGGCCACTTGCGGATCAGCCAGTCCACTGCCGCGGCGACCATCTGATTCCACACCTGCCAGTTGTGCCCCCCGTGTGGCACCAGATGCAGATCCACACCGACGCCGCGGCCGGCCGCGTGGCGCAACGCCCAGGCATCGGCAGCCGAGGTGCCGTCCTCTTGGCTGGCGGCCAGGAACAGGTCAACCCCTGGGGTCACGCCCTTGGCGGCGAGCGTGCGAAGGTCATTGGCGCGTCGGTCGCTCGGATTCGAGGACAGCGCTGGGGCGTCCGGCGCGTTGTTTCCCGACAGGCTGATCGCGGCGGCGAACTGTGCGGGTGCCGTCAGGGTCAGCCGGACCGCGCACATCGCCCCTTCGGAGATGCCGAGCACGGCCCACCGGGCTCCGCCACGTACGGCGAAGTCCCGGGACACCAGTGCAGGCACGTCGCGCGTCAGCCACGTTGCGACCCGCGGGCCGTTCCTGGTGTCGGCGCAACCCCAGTTCTGGCCGTCGACGTTCGTCGTGGCCGAGACGAGGATGGCGGGGGTCGTCCGCATCGATCCGAGCGCGGCGAGGTTGAGCTTCGTGAACGGGTCCGTGGGGCGGCCGGGGTACCCGTTCAGCACGAGGATGACCGGGTATCCGCCAGCCCGATGGGGGTCGTAGCCAGGGGGCGTCCGAACGTAGAGATCCCCGCTGACCCGTGAGGACGGGCCGACCAGGTGCGCGTGGGCCAGCCCGTGCGCGTCCAGGACATAGCCGGCCGGGACGGGGTGCGGGCCGGGCGCGCCCGCGGTGGGAAGAAGACGCGCTGCCGTGCCGTCGCTGGTAGGTCCACCGGGAGCGCCGGTGAAGCCGGTGCCCGCTGCAACTTCGGACCAGGTGAGGAAGTAGCCCCCGGCGTGGTTCGCGACCGTGAACGCCAACAAGACCGCCGTCGACTGGCACAGCAGCACCAGGCCGAGGCGCGCGAGCCAGCGCAGGGCCGTCCGGTGAGGAGCCCGGGTCCACAGCGTCAAGGTCCCCAGGACCGAAACGAGCGAGGCGAGGGCCATCGCCACGACGAATGAGGTGCTGGCCGGTCCTGGCACGTCACACCCTCCCAGCACCAGGGAGACCGCAGACAGTCCACTGCCACGCTGGTCGAGCGATCCCGCCGACGGTCAGAACCGCGGTGGCCCATGCCGGCCAGGCCGGCCGGGTCGTGACGACCGGGTTGTCGTTCCTTGCTACGCAGGACTCGGAGTTGCACCTAGCCCGGTTGTCGGCGGCCTGGGCACGGGCCGACCGGTGGCCTGGAGCCCGCGCAAACGCGCGGGTGGCTGGAGCGCTCATCGCGGCAGGGTGAGGGTCACGGTGGTGCCGCCGCCCTCGGTCTCGGTGAGGACCACGTGCCCGCGATGGGCGGCGACGATCTGGGCGACGATCGTCAGCCCGAGGCCGTGTCCGGGGTAGGAGGCTGCGTCCTCGCCACGCCAGAAGGGTTCCAGGGCTTGCCGACGGGCGGTGGCCGTCATGCCCGTCCCGGTGTCGATGACGCTGACGGTCGCCGCGGAGGCGTCCCGATCCACCCGGATCCTCACGGCGCCCTCCGCAGGGGTGTGCAGCAGTGCGTTCTCCAGCAGGTTGGCCACCGCCCGGGTGAGCAGCCCACGCGAGCCACGCACCTGCACGTCGTGCGTCGCCTCGATGTGCACGTCCGCGTGGGGTCCCGGACCCTGGGCGTGGGATGCCGCAGCCCGGACCACAGCGGCAAGGTCGACAGGCTCCATGAGCTCGGCGAACTCGTCCGGACGGCTCCTGGCCAGGACCAGGAGGTCGGCGGTGAGCGTGGTCAAGCTCGTCACCTCGGCCAGGGCGTCGTTGAGGGTGCGCTCGTACTCGTGCCGGCTGCGCGGGCGGCTGAGTGTGAGCTCGATGTCTGCCTGCAGGATGCTCAGCGGCGTCCGGAACTCGTGGGACGCGCTGTCGACGAACCGCTGCTGTGCCTCGAAGTTGGCGCGCACCGGGCGCAGTGCGCGCCGCGCCATCAGGTAGCTCAGCACCGGGGCGAGGGCCAGCTGGACCAGGAAGAACAGGAGGAGGCCGCCCCGAAGGTGCGCGAACCCGGCCTCGGCGCCATCGACCGCCGTCGGGCCGTCGGAGCGGGCCGCGTCGTAGTCGAAGGTCCCGGTGACGAAGGTGTAGATGCCGACGCTGAGGGCCGCGTAGGCGGCGAGCTGGATCGCCGTGAACATCACCGTGAGGCGAAGCACGGCGCGGCGCAGGATCATCGGTCCGCCGCGATGATGTACCCGTGCCCGCGGCGGGTCTGGATCACCTCGGGCAGGCCAGGCTGCGCCAGCTTGGCTCGCAGGTATCGGATGTAGGTAGGCACCACGTTGCTCACGCCGCCGTAGTGCGCGTCCCAGGCGTGGTCGATGAGGTCGCTGGTGCTGACCACATGGCCGGCGTTGCGCAGGAGGTACTCCAGCACCGCGTACTCCTTGGCGGTCAGCGCGATGGTGCGCCCGGCACGGGTCACCGATCGTGAGGCCGGTTCCAGCCGTAGACCCTGCGCCGTCAGGACGGGGGCGTCGGCTCGGGGTGCCCGGCGCATCAGGGCGCGCACGCGGGCCAGCAGCTCGGACAGGTGGAACGGCTTGACGAGGTAGTCGTCTGCGCCCGCGTCCAGGCCTTGCACCTTGTTCCGAGGGGAGTCCAGTGCGGTGAGCATGAGGACCGGCACGCCGGTGTCGCTGCGACGCACGTGGCGGCAGATCTCCAGGCCGCCGCCGGCGCTGCCCGGGAGCATGAGGTCGAGGATGAGCAGGTCATAGGTCTCCACTGCGAAGGCTTCGAGCGCGTCGGCTGCGTTGGTGGCGAGGTCGACCGCGTACCCGGCCTCGCACAGGGCCCGTCGCACCACGTCACCCAGCCGCGCGTCGTCCTCGACGATCAAGACGCGCACGGGTGCCTCCTTCGGGGTTCGTCAGGGGGCTGTCGGCCGTCGTCGACTGCCCGGATCAGTCCACCTTCTCGCCCGTGCCGGGCGACTTGGTTGCGGTTGCCACCGCGATCTTGGCCCCGGGTGCGCTGACCTCGATACGGAAGTCGACCTGGTTGGTGGACGAGCGGTAGATGCTGAACGTGTTCTCGGGGTAGTGCCCGGCGCCCTGCTTGTCGTCGAAGTACACGGTCGAGGACTGACCGGCGGGCAGGGTCAGGCCGGTGAGCTTCTGGTAGTACCCCTCCTTCTTGCCAGTCGTGGCGTCGGTCATCGTGTAGTACACCTCCAGACCGCTCAGCGGCGCGGTCCCGGTGTTCTTCAGGGTGAGCTCGAGACGGTCGGCGATCGTCTTGCCGGTCGCCGGGTCGACGTTGTTCTCCGCAGCGGCGTAGGTCACCGCCAGGGTCGCCGCCGTCGCGGTGTTGACGATCGGGTCCTTGGGCACCGGGAGCACTGCGGGCGCAGGTGACGTCGCAACTGAGGTACTTGCACTCGTGCTGCACCCGGCAAGCAGGATCGCGGCCACGAGGGCCAGGGCCGGGCGGGCGGGATGGGTCATGACTGCCTCCGAAGGAGCGAGCGGCGGGTGGTGGTGAGCATCGCCAGTGCGGTGCAGAGGGCACCGGCGCCGGTGAGGGTGAGCAGGTTGGGCAGCGTCCGGGTGAGCACCTGGGCCACGGGGAGCTGGTTGAAGGTGTCCTTGATTCCGAGCACGGCGAAGGTGAGCCGTTCGTAGTGCTTGGTGACCGAGGTGACCTCGATCGTGTTGCGCGCGGTCTCATAGCCCGAGAAGTGCGCCATGACCGCGTGCTCGGCGCCCTTGGGCACGTGCAGGCTCAGGAAGAGCCCGCCGGGGACTTGGTTGTCCGGATCCATGGTGTCCCCGACCTGAGGCAGGACGAGCACGACGACGAGCCAGAGCACGAGAACTGCCACCAGGCCCCCGGTCGGTTCGCGTGCCGCCGAGGCCATGGCCATCGCCAGCGCGCTCCACAGCACGAGGTAGATCCAGCTGGCCACGGCCCCGATCGCCAGCCTGACCAGGTCCGTGGAGGTCAACGTGGCGTGACCGGCCACGATCAGGGTGAGGGCCAGCGCCGTGGTGAGGCCGGCTACCGTGGCCAGCCAGGCCACCGCGAGCGCCAGGACCTTGCCGGCAGCAACCGTGTGGCGCCGGATCGGCCGGGTGAACAGCAGCTCGCTGGTCGCGCGCTGCTTCTCCTTGGCCACCGTCCCGTACCCGACGACGATCGCGAACAGTGCCCCGATGATCTCGACGTACTCGATGCTTCCGCGCAGCAGCTGCAGCGGGAACAGCTGAGCAGCCGCGGGGGCCGTCTGCCCACCCGCTGCCTGCAGTGCGGCGACGTACTGCTGGTACTGCTGCGCCGTGACCCGGAACTGCGCCGCCTGCACCAGGACCGAGACCACCGCGGCGATGACCAGGAACGCCAGGAGCAGGGCCAGCAGGCGGCTGCGCCGCAGATCCAGGAGCTCCTTACGTGCCACCGTCATGGCGCTAGTCATGAAGTCCCTTCCGCAGCAGGCCGCGTCGGCTGGTCAGCAGAACGACCATCGTGATCACCCAGAAAGTGACCACGACGGCTGCAGCACCCACGGAGCCACCGGACGGACCGGTACCCAGCAGCGCCGCGGCCAGCACCTTGAACTGTTCGGTCACCGACAGTGGCCACAGCACGGTGTGCAGCACGCCGAAGATGCCCCCCGTGGTCGGGACCGTGGGCACCGGGTTCAGCAGCGCGACCGGTTCGGCAGCCGTGCCCAGCTGCGGAACCACGAACACCACGACGCTCCAGGCGATGATCGGCGCCAGCACGGCCAGCGTCTGGGTACGTGCGTACAGGCCGGCGATCATCCCGACCGCGGCGAAGGTCGTCAGCAGCAGCCATGCCGCGGCGAAGAAGGCGCCGAGCCGCACCGAGGAAGCAAGGCCCAACGGCTGTCGTGCGACCCACCAGATCCCCAGCCATGCGCTGGCGCCCGCCGCCGCGAGAACCGCGGCCAGCAGCAGCGACAGGCCGGTGATCTGCGCGGCCAAGTAGGTTCGGCTCCCCACGGGCCGGGTGAGGATGAGGTCGACGGTGCGCGAACGGCGGGCACGCAGCGTGGCGGTCGCGCCCAGGACGACCGCCAGCAGTGCGCCGATCATCACGACGTAGATGGCGACGTTCCTGGCGTCAGCCAAGGCAGCCGCCGCCGCGAACGGGTTCGGCGCCGTCGTCAGCCCCGCAGCGACCGCCTGCCGCCACACCGAGGTGACCGTGGTCCGGGTCAGCCATCCGATCGCCGCGGACACCGCGACCATCCCCAGGAACACCACCAGCAGCGCGTACCCCAGCCGGTTACGCCCCGAGCTGAGGACCTCATGCGCGACGACCGCCGTGAACGGGCCTCGTGCGCGCCGATCCGGGCGCGCAACCTGTGCGACCTCGACCATCGGCTCGTTCACGCCGCAGCCGTCGCGTCGATGTGCAGGTAGATATCTTCCAGGGACTCCTGGTCAGGGAAGGCCGCGCTCGTGTCGGCCATGGACGCGTGGTAGGCCAGCCGACCGCTGCGCAGGATCGCGATGCTGGTGCAGGTCCGCGTCACCTCCGCCAGCAGGTGCGTGTTCATGAAGATCGTCATACCCAGGTCCCGGTTCAGGCCCACGATGACCTCCCGCAAGCTCCGAACACCCTGCGGATCCAGTCCTGAGGTCGGTTCGTCCAGGAACAGGACGGAAGGCTGATGGACGATCGCCTGGGCGATTCCCACCCGCTGGCGCATCCCTTTGCTGAAGGTGCCCACGCGCCGGTCCTTGTGCGCGGCGAAGTCGAGGTACTCCAGCACTTCTCCGATCCGCCGGTCCGGCCGTCGAAGCCCGGACAATCGAGCGAAGTACCGAAGGTTCTCCATGACCGTGAGGTTGTCGTAGAAGGACACGTTCTCCGGCAGGTACCCGATGATTCGTCGCACGCCGTCAGCGTCGCGAGCGACGTCCAGCCCGCCGATCTGCACGGTTCCCGAGGTGGGCCGTAGCAGCGTGGTCAACAGGTTCACGGTGGTGGTCTTGCCCGCACCGTTGTGCCCGAGCAGCCCGAAGATCTCCCCGGCAGGAACACTGAGATCCAGCTGCTGCAGCGCCGGTCGGTCACCGAAGAACTTGCTCAGACCCCGCGTGGCGATCGCAGCCTCAGTCATGGACGCGACCTTAGGGATGGCCCGATGGGAAGAACGTGAGAGACGTCAGCCGTTCCACAGGCGTCGGAGCATCTCCGGCGTGGCGCCCGGTCCCGCGGGCGATCTGGGTCGCGTCGGCGGCGCGGTCAACGAAGTCACGGGCGGCCGTGGAGGTTCACCCGTCGAAGTCCGCCAGGAGGTTCCCCCGCCGCTCGGTGTTGGCCCGCTCATCCACCCGCGCGGCGGCCCCGCCACCTCAGCGAAGGCTCGCGTGGCCTGCGGCGACCGGCCGCGCTCGGCGTCGTTGGCCGACCGGTCGAGCAACGGCGCATCCGGCGCATTGGTTCTGGCACCTCGCCGGACGCCGACCGGCATGGCGAACACCACCGAGCTCCACGTTCGCGCAGCTCTTAGGTGTCGACCGCGTCCCTGGGGCCTTGATGCGCGCAGCGGTGTCGGCTGGCGACGGCGCCGCCCGAATCGCGCGACGCCATATCACTCGCCTGACTCGGGTTGGACCGACGTCAGCAACGCCGGACGGAACCCGACCACGGGGCTACGGGCCCTCAGCCTCGACGACCATAGTCCCGTGCTGTGGCCAGTCCGGCAGCGGATGCTGCGGGGGATGAACCCGGCAGATCGCCCGCCGCTGCGGGTCGCGGTGGTGGAGGACCAGCCGCTGTACCGCGCCATGCTCACCCGCACCCTGGCCGAACACAGCGACCTACAGGTGGTGGCCTCGGTCGGTACGGCTGCCGAAGCGCGCGACGTCCTGCAACCGGGAGTGGTCGAAGTCGTTCTGCTGGACTTGGACCTGCCCGACGGCAACGGCATCGCCCTGGGCGTCCAACTGCGCCGCACCCAACCCCGCCTCGGCATCCTGCTGCTGTCGGTTCACGACGCCATGGACCTGCTACTCGACCTGCCTCGGGATGTCTCGCGGGGTTGGGGCTACCTGTCGAAGACCACAGCAACCAGCGAACCCATGCTCCTCGATGCCCTGCGCGCGGCGGCTCGTGGCCAAGCCGTCCTTGACCCAGCCCTGCTGGACAGGCTGCGACCGAGACGAGGCACCGCCATGTCGCGCCTGACCGATCGGCAGTTCGAAGTGCTGCGGCTGCTGGCCCAGGGCTTGTCCAACGCGGGCATCGGCGACCGGCTGGTGATCACCGAAAAGTCCGTGCAGAACCACGTCCGCGCCATTTACGCCACTCTCGGCATCGACGCCGACCCCGACCACAACTCCCGCGTCCAAGCCACCCTGCGGCTATTGGCCGACACAGGACCGGCGTGACCCACCACTCGAGGACTCGACCAGCGCGGGCCGGGTGCGTGCCTGGCGGTAGGGGACCCTCACGCCGGTGTTGATGATGTGGTTCTTCTGGGCGAACACGAAAGACGTGCGGATGAGGAAACGAGTCGTCGGTCCAGGCAGGAGGTAGGAGTCGACGTCCTCCTGCTGACAGTACGGGCAGCCCGCCGGCGATCAGGGAGGCATGGATGTCGTGAACCACGCGCACGTGCTCGTGCTCGAGCTCGAGCTCGAGCAGGTGGGGCGGACGTCGTCGAGGTGAGGGCCCAGGGTGGGTCGATTCCAGGAGCACCGACGTCGTTTCCCGCAGCAGCTTGGCAGCGCGGGGCAAGATCAGAAGCCAGATGAGCAGGCCTGCGATCGCGTCGGGCGCTGACAGCCGGTCGTGGCGATGACGATCGCGGCGACGGAGCCGAGGGCGTCGTTGAGAGATCATGGCTCATCGCTCGGGCCCGGGCTCCCCGTCGAAGTTCTGGAGGACCCCGAGCGGTGTCTCCAGCTCTCCGCCCCAGGCCTCGAGGCCTTCGCGTGCGGCGAGTGCGGCGACGACGAGCGCTGCGACGGAGTCGGCCCATTGCCATCCGAACACGAGGTTGGCCAGGAGCCCGATCAGGACGGTGCCCGACAGGTAGGAGCACAGCAACAGCTGCTTTGCGTCGGCCTGCACCGAGCGGGAACCGAGCTCGCGGCCGGTGCGGATCTCCCACTGTGCCAGGGCGGGCATGATCAGCAGGCTCGCTGTGGCGATCACGATGCCGAGGGGGCTGTGATCCACCTCGCCGACGCCGGCCAGACTACGGATCGCCTCGACGCTCACCCACGCGGCCAGGGCGAAGAACGCGATCGCGATGGCCTTGACGGTGACCTTCTCCCAACGTTGCGGATCGCGCCGAGTGAATTGCCATGCCACGGCCGCGGCCGAGGCGACCTCGATCACAGAGTCCAGCCCGAACCCGATCAGCGCGGCCGACGAAGCCATCGACCCCGCCGCGATCGCCACGACGGCCTCGATCACGTTGTACGTGATCGTGAACGCGACGATCAGGCGAACCCGCCGGTGCAACACCGCCCGCCGCTCGGGCCCCACGACGGCGCTCATGCCACGCAATGCCCATCGCAGCCCGGCGTCGGGCACGCCGCCGGCAGGCACGAGGCGTCCTCGCCGACCGCGAGGGTGACGTCGATCAGCATCGCCAACGCACGTGCCAGCCGCGGCTCAGCGATCTCGTACCGCGTTCGGCGACCTTCCGGCTCGGCCACCACGATCCCGCAGTCACGCAAACACGTCAGATGGTTCGACACGTTCGATCGCGTCAAGCCCAGCTCGGTCGCCAGGAGCGCCGGGTACGACGGAGCCGCCAGCAAGCTCATGAGAATGCGCGACCGGGTCGGGTCGGCCATCGCCCGGCCCAACCGGTTCACCACGTCCAGACGGGAAGCAAGAGTCAGCACACACTGAACATACAGTCATGGCTGACCAATTCGTCAACCAGCCACGTCGGCCGGCTCCGGCGCGCTCCCGGTCAGTGCGACGCGGGACGGCCCGCCCCACCCTTCGGCGATCGGGGTGCACTCGGCGGGTGTGTCTCGTACATCCGGGCCAGGACGGTCAGGCCGCTGGCGAGGGACAACCCGGCGGCGACCCAGACGGCGGCGGAGAGTCCGAGGGCCTCGGCGACGAGGCCGCCGAGGAGGGCGCCGACGGCGTATCCGAGGTCGCGCCAGACGCGGTAGATGCCGATGGCTTGGCCGCGCCAGCTGGGGTGGGCGACGTCGCCGACGGCGGCCAGGAGGGTGGGGTAGACCATCGCGGTGCCGAGTCCGAGCACGACCGTCCCGAAGGCCCATCTCTCGGCCGTGCGAGAGGCCGCGATGACGGCGAGGGCGCCGGCCTGGACGAGCATGCCGGCCGTGACGAACGGTTTGCGGCCCCATCGGTCCGACAGCCATCCGGTCAGCAGCTGGCCGGCGCCCCAGACGGCCGGGTAGAGCGCGACGAGCAGGCCGATCTGGGCCACGCCCAGACCCGCGGTGGCGAACAGGAGGGGGAACACGCCCCAGGACAGGCCGAAGTTCAGGTTGTTGACCAGTCCGGCCTGACTTGCCGCCGACAGGGCCGGTTCGCGCCACGTGGTGGTGGCGATGATGGTCCACCGAGATGCGTCGCTGACCGGCAGGGTGCTTGCTTCGAGGCGGGCGTGGTTGCGCGTCTCGCGGATGGTCAGCGTCGAGATCGCCAGCGCCACGACGCTGTAGGCGATGCCCAGCAGGAACGGTGCGGGGCGCAGGCCGTAGTGGGCGGCCAGGTCGCCGGCCAGCAGGGAGGTCAGGGCCACTGCCCCGTAGCCGGAGGCTTCGTTCAGGCCCATGGCCAGTCCGCGTTGGCGGGGTCCGACGAGGTCGACCTTCATCATCACCGTCGTGGACCAGGTCAGCCCCTGGTTGACGCCGAGGAAGAAGTTGGCCAGGACCACCCATCCCCAGGTCGGTGCCCCGATGATGAGCAGCGGCACGGGCAGCGCGAACAGCCATCCGCCGACCAGGACGGGCTTGCGGCCGAAGCGGTCGGCGAGGGCGCCGGCGACGTAGTTGGTGGTGGCCTTCGTGATCCCGAAGACCGCCACGTAGGTGAAGATGAACGCGTATCCGGTCAGGTGGAACGTGCGCTCGGCCAGCAGGGGCAGGGTGGTCTGCTGCTGGCCGACCATGCCGCCGACGAGGGCGTTGACGGCGACCAGGAGCGTGAACTGCGCGGCGTTCTCGCGCAGTCCCAGACGCACCGCCGGACCGTTATCCATCAGCTGTCGACGATCTCGTTGTCGCACGGTGGCGACTCCAGGTGTCAGGCCCGGGTGGCGGCCGAAATGCGTTCGGCGGCCTGGTCGGCCTCTGCGCTCGTGGACCAGCGACCCAGCGACAGCCGCAACGCCGAGAGGGCCTGTTGACGGGGGACGCCCATCGCGGTGAGGACCGGGGAGGGCGTGTCCTGCCCGGAGTGGCAGGCCGATCCGGCCGAGACGGCGGCCCCGTCGAGCCGGTCGAGCACGTTGAGGGCGCGGACACCGTCGATGCTGAGGTTCAGGGTGTTGGGCAGCCGGTCGGTGGGGTGGCCGTTGAGGTGGACCCGGCCCGGCAGGAGCTCGTCCAGTCGGGCGTGCAGCTGGTCGCGCAGTCCAGCCAGCCGGGTCGTCTCGCCGGCGGCCAGCGCGGCGACGGCCAGCTCGGCGGCGCGCCCGAGGCCCACGGCGTATGGCACGTTCTCCGTCCCGGCTCGCAGGCCGCCCTCCTGGCCGCCTCCGCCGACGACCGGGCGCAGGGCAACGCCGGGGGCCACGTACAGGGCCGCAACTCCCTTGGGGGCGTAGACCTTGTGACCGACGACCGTGAGCAGATCGACCCCCAGGGTGCCCGCGTCGACCGCGATCTTGCCCGTGGATTGGGCCGCGTCGGTGTGCATCAGCGCGCCGTGGGCGTGGGCGATCCGGGCGATCTGGGCGATCGGCTGGATCGTGCCGGTCTCGTTGTTCGCGTGCATCACCGACACCAGGACCGTGTCCTCGTCGATGGCGTCCTCGACCGCCTGCGGGTCCACGGTCCCAGTCGCGTCGACCGGGAGCACGGTCACGCGCACGCTGTGCAGCTCGCGCAGCTCCTCGCAGGCCGCCAGCACCGCCGGGTGCTCGGTGGCCTGAGTGATGACGCGGGCGCCGTGGCCCAACCGGGGTGAGGCGAGCACCGCGCCCCGGATCGCCAACGCGTCGGCCTCCGACCCGCTGCCGGTGAACACCAGGGACGAATCGGCCGCTGCGCCGAGCAGCGCCTGGACTTGCCGGCGAGCGGCGGTGAGAGCGCCGTGGGCGGTCAGGCCGTAGGCGTGCGAGCTCGACGGGTTGCCGAACTCTCTGGCCAGGTGGGGCCACATCGCCGCCAGCACCGCCGGATCGACCGGCGTCGTGGCGTTGTAGTCCAGGTAGACAGGCCCGCCTTCGAGTCCAGGGTGGGGTGCCACGAGGGTGCCCATCAGAACACCAGCACCTTGTCCGCGGCCAAGGTGACGTCAGCCAGCTCCTCCATCGACGAACGCCGCGCCCCGGGCAGCAGCATCGCCTCGCCGATCCCGCGAGCGTCCAGGCACGTACCGCAGCACAGGAGCCGGCCGCCCGCGCGTGCCACGCCGCCGAGCATGCGGTCCAGCTTGTAGTACCCGTCCGGGGTCTGCTGCCCGCTGATCGCCGCGGTCACACCATCGCCCATGAGGAACACGGTGACGTCGACCGTGTCCCGCTTGGCCAACGTCACCGCCAGACGCACCGCGTTGTAGGTCACATCCGAGCAGTACGCCGCGCCGTTGACCACCATCAGTACCTCCGTCATGGTCTCACCGTATCCTCTAGTCCATGAAACTCGGGAATACGACGAAGGCCGAGGTCTTCGATGTCCTCGCGACGCTGGTGAAGGCCTTGGGCAACGGCCGCCGCCTGGAGCTGCTCGAACTGCTGGCGCAAGGGGAGCACTCGGTCGAGGACCTGGCACGGATGTCCGGCATGGCGCTGACGACCACCTCGGCGCACCTTCAGCGGCTCAAGGCGGCCAGCCTGGTGCGCACCCGCCGCGAACGCACGAAGATCTACTACCGGCTGGCCGGCGACGACGTGGCCGAGCTGTTCGTCACTGCCACGCGGGTTGGCCTGGCGCGTTCGCCACAGCTGCGCGAGATCGCGCAGCGGTACCTGACCGTTGCCGACGCGCCGAATGACCGCTCGACGATCATGCCCACGGCGATCGACTCGGGTGCCACCATCATCGACGTGCGTCCAGCTCACGAGTTCGCTGGTGGCCACCTTCCCGGCGCCTGGTCGATCCCGCTCGCCGACCTCGGTGACCGAACCGGCGAGATCCCGGCCGGCCAGCCCGTCGTGCTCTACTGCCGCGGCGCGCTATGCCGCCTGGCCCGCCAAGCCGCTCACCAGCTGCGCGAGCAGGGCTTCGATGCGGTGGCGATGGACGAAGGTGTCCTCGAGTGGCGCGCCCGCGGCAGCGCCGCCCTCGAAGGGGCCGCGTGACGCCTCATCGAGCAGTCGGCGAACCAGGGGCCCGCCGGCGAGGCTAGGAGGACCGAGGCCCAGGCGTGCGGATCTGACAAGGGCGTCCCCCCCTCAGGTTCGAGAACGGCCAGGTTTGGACCGGTGGTTCAGTCCCGCCGGGACGTCTGCCGTGTGGTGGACGTCGGATCAAGCCCCGGCGAGGTTCTGGGCCGGAGGGGCCACGATCTCCGGTGCGCCCGGGGCGTTGCGCGACCGCAAGCGCCCTCGGACGATGATCGCGGCGCCGACGATGACGCTGGCGAGCCCCCACAGCTGTGGCTGGGTCAGACCGAGCAGGACGCGTGTGTTGATCCGGAGGATCTCGACGAAGAACCGTGATGTCCCCGAGAGGATGAGGTAGGCGCCGAGGATCTCGAGCGGTGGCCGTGTGTGGCGCTGCAGCGCCCAGAGGATCGCGGCCATCACCAGTGCGGCGAGGAACTCGTAGAGCGGTGTGGGGTGCACGCGCACGACGGTAGGCACCACGCCGTTCGGGAACGCTTCGCCCCAGGGCAGCGATGTGGGCTTGCCGTACGTGCCGTCACCGGCCAGCCAGCATCCGATCCGGCCGATGCCGTAGGCCAGCGTCAGTGGGATGGCGGCGGAGTCGATGACGAGCGCCGCGGGCAGGTGCCGTCGCCGGATGATGACCAGGAACGCCGCGATGCCGCCGATGAGCCCGCCGTACCAGGTGAACCCGGCGCCACCGAGGTGGTGCCACGAGAACTGGTCGGTGTGTTCGAGCAGGAAGTAGATCTTCCCGCCGACGAAGCCCCAGATGGTCGCCCAGATGACGAGGGAGTAGGCGTCGTCGTCCTTGAGTCCGCCCCGCCGGAAGGAGCGGCCGAGCAGCCATGCGGCGACCAACGCGGCCAGGGCCTTGCTGAGCCCGTAGGACTGGACGTGGATGCCCAGGAAGGAGAACAGGATGGGTCGCATGGTCGGCCGCGGCCTACAGGCCGAGCTTGCCCTTGACGATGGTGAGCAGCTGCTTGGGGTCGATCCACATCGACGGGTAGTCGCCCTTCCACACCTGCTTGCCTGACGCGTCGACGAGCACGAATCCATGGCCCGGCAGATCGGCGTGCATGCCGGTGCCGAGGGTGCCGTACTCCCTGGAGACGGTGCCGTCGTCGAGCAGGAACGGGGTCTTGGCGCCAGCGGCGGCGGCGGCCTGCGTGATGTCGGCGGCCTTGTCCATGACGATCGGCCAGACCGTGATGCCGGCGGCGGCGAAGCCGGGTTCCTTCTCGTCCTGCGCCTGCTGGACGATGCAGGACTGGCAGCCGGCGCCCTCGGAGAAGTACAGCAGGACCGGGTGGCCGCGCTCCGCCGACAGGGTGTGAGTGACCCCGGCGGTGTCGGACAGTGTGAAGTCGGGGGCGACGCGGGTGGCGGTGTCCTGCTTGGGCTTGGAGGTGATCAGTGCCCAGCTGACGAGGGCGACGACTGCCAGCAGGAGACCGAGGCTGAGCGAGCGGACGAGGATGCGGCGCTTGCGCCGTGCTGCGTGCTGTCTGGCTTTGATCTCGTCGAGGATCTCCTGGCGTTCCCTGGCGCGCTTGATGGCTGATCCGGAGGTCATGATGCGGTCCTCGATGAGGTCGGGTCGGAGGTGGCGGCGTCGCCCACGACGGCGCCAGGCGCGGTGTTCGAGGCAACCGCGGGGTCGTCGTCCTTGGGGGCGCGGGCGACGACCCCGCGGCGCCGGCCTGTGAGCGTGGCCGCGACCAGCCCGGCGACGACGACGAACAGGAGGAGGGCCTGGAGGACCTCGGGCACGGGCGAGGCCCACTCCTGGATGCGCAGGAACACGCTGGTCAGCCGTTCGGTGAACCAGGTCTGGACCGCAGTGCCGCGGTCCATGTTCTTCTGGTTAGCCAGCGCGATGATGGCGATGCCCATCGCGGTGAAGCCGATGGCGACGGCGAGATTGACGGTGTTGGTCACCACCAGGCGCCCGGCGACGCGGAGGCGCACCACCTTGGCGCGCAGGAAGCGGCGCTCGTTGAGGCGGGCCTTGTCCCAGAGCAGGGCCATGGCGAACAGCGGGAACGCCATGCCGAACACGTAGGCCAGGCCCAGGACGGTCCCACCGGCGGGACTCGCCGACAGCGCCGAGAGCGTCATGATGCCGACGAGCACGGGCGCGCAGCACGAGGAGGCGATGCCGGAGAACACGCCGAGGGCGAAGAAGCTCGCGCTGTCGGCCCGGGTGGTGTCCGGGGCGCGGACGAAGGAGGGCAGGGACCACATCCGTCCGGACAGCGCGAGGACTGCCAGGCCAATCATGAGCGCGCCGCCCGCGTAGTAGAGCGGCGCATGGAACCGCGCGATCGCGCCGGCCAGCAGGCTCGCCCCCAGCGTGAGCGGCAGGAGCACCAGGGCGAGGCCGGCGGCGAAGACGAAGGTCAGTGGCAGCAGCCGCCAGCGGCGGCTCTTGACGGCGGCGGCGAGGTAGCTGGGCGCCAGGAAGACGATGCAGCACGGCGCGAACAGCGCCACGCCGCCGGCCAGGAACGCGGCGACGACGCTGCCCGTGGTCAGCAGGTCAGGCCCCATCGACGCTCACCGCCTGCCGCCGTGCGCCTAGCTGGGTGAGCAGCTGGACGAGCTTCTTGCGAGGCAACCGGCCGGCGCTGAAGTACTCCCCGTCGACGAGCACCAGCGGGGTCAGTGCGGGCCGGTGCACTGCGATGAGCCGCCGGCCTTGTGCGCTCTCGGCCGGGACGTGCTCGAGGTGAAATGTGAACGTGCCCGCGAGTTCGGCCAGGGCCTGCTCGGCGTCCTCGCAGAAGTGGCACGCCTCGGCGGGCACGATCGTCACCTGCACAGTGCCTGAGGGGGCTGTCACGATGTCTCCGATCTGAAGGCGGCGCAGCCTGGCGGACCGGCACCGCTGTCGATCCTCGGGCCGCCGCCCTGCGAGACCCGTTGCGTTTCGGTCAAGGTTCGATGAAGCCGCCGGTCCCGGGCCTGCCGAGTGCCGCACGGGTCGCCAGCGGCCGTCACACTGGCCGCATGGACGCATCGACATCAACCGAGCGGCGCGCGCTCGTCGTGGACGACGAGCAGCCCCTCGCCCGCCTCGTTGCCGGCTACCTCGAACGTGAGGGCTTCGTCGTCGACCTCGCGTTCGACGGGCCCGAGGGGGTGCGTCTGGCCCGCCAGCACGACCCTGAGGTGATCGTCCTGGACCTGGGCCTGCCGGGCCTGGACGGCATCGAGGTGTGCCGACAGGTGCGCACCTTCTCCGAGGCGTACGTCCTCATGCTCACCGCGCGCGCCGAGGAGGTCGACACCCTGATCGGGCTTTCGGTGGGGGCCGACGACTACATGACCAAGCCGTTCCGCCCGCGCGAGCTTGTGGCACGCATCACCGCGTTGTTGCGCCGGCCGCGCCGGACGACGTCGCAGCCCGCACCCGTGCCTGAGGCGGCCCCCATGGTGTTCGGTGCGCTCCGCATCGACCCGGTCGGGCGGGAGGTGTTCCTGGGTGAGAGACCCGTTGGGCTCACGCGCATCGAGTTCGACCTGCTGGCCACGCTCGCGGCCAGCCCGCAGCGGGCCTTCACCCGCCGGGCGCTGATCGGCGCCGTGTGGGGTGACGAGTGGGTCGGTGACGAGCATCTTGTCGACGTCCACCTGTTGCACGTGCGGCGCAAGCTGGCCGACACCACCACGGAGCAACGCTTTGTCCGGACCGTGCGTGGTGTCGGATATCGGATGGGAACCGGCTCGTGAACCGGCTGGCGCGGGCGGGGATCGCCGCTCGGCTCATGACGGCGATGGTGCTGGTGGTCGTCTCGGCCGCGCTGACCGCGTGGCTGGTCGGCGGCGCTGTCGGCCCGGCCCTGTTTCACCGGCACATGCTGCGGGCGGAAGGTTCCCCGGGGACGGTTGTCGAGCACGCCGAGCGCGCCTTCGCGTCAGCCAGCGCCCTGACGATGGCCGTGGCGTTGACCGCATCGGTGCTCACCGCGTTGCTGGCCAGCATGGTCCTGGCGCGGCGGATCGGCGCATCCCTGGGCAGCATGTCGGGGGCGGCCGGCGAGGTCGCCTCCGGCCACTTCGATGTGCAGCTGGCGCGCCCGCGGGTTGGAGCGGAGTTCGACGAGCTGGCCGATGCGTTCAACGCGATGGCCGCCCGGCTCAACGCCGACGAGGCGCTGCGCCGCCGGCTCATGGCCGACGTGGCCCACGAGCTGAGGACCCCGGTCGCCACGATCACCGCTTACCTTGACGCCCTGGAGGACGGTGTCACCCAGCTGACACCCGAGACCATGGACGTGCTGCGCGCCCAGGCCTCCCGGCTCGCCCGGCTGGCGACCGACCTGGCCGCGGTGACGCAGGCCGAGAGCGGCGCGCTGAACCTGCACCTGCATGCCGCGTCACCGATCGAGCTCCTCCAAGCCGCGGCTCTGGCCGCACGGGCGCGCGCTGAAGGATCCGGCGTGCAGCTCGTCGTCGAGGCGGACTGTGCGGCCGCGCAGGTCTGCGTCGACCGCGACCGGTTCGCCCAGGTGCTGGGCAACCTCGTCGACAACGCGATCCTTCACACGCCGCGTGGGGGCACGATCACGCTGGCGGCCTCCGAGGCCGGCGCCCGTGTCCGGCTCAGCGTGATCGACACCGGCGAGGGCATCCCCGCCGAGCACCTGCCGCACGTCTTCGAGCGGTTCTACCGGGTGGACCTCGCGCGTGACCGCGTCCACGGCGGCTCGGGGATCGGCCTGGCAATCGTCCGGGCGCTGGTGCAGGCGCACGGCGGCACGGTGTCGGCTCGCAGCGACGGCCTCGGCGCGGGTTCGAGGTTCGACATCGAGCTGCCCGCCGCCTGAGCGTTCGCGGCCACGCCTGCCGTGGGCCGGCGCATCTCGTGAGGCCGTGGATCTTCAGCAAGCCTTCATCGAGCGCCACCTGGAAGTTGATCGAGGCCTCGCAGGCTAGGTGATGAGCGGTCCTCATGCGCCGCTCGTCCCGCGGCGAGGAGGGCTCATGGGTCTGTGGTGCAGCCCGATGACGGCCGGCGGCTGGGTGCTGATGGCCGCCATCTGGGCCACCGTGTTCAGCCTCGTCATCTGGGCGGTGTGTCGGCTCTTTCCCGCGCAACGGACGCCCGACACGCGCGCGGCCCTCGACGCCCGCCTCGCCGCGGGAGACGTCGACGTGGACACGTACCGGTGGATCCGCGAGCAGATCGACGGGCACGCGCCCGCGACGAAGGGACTGTGATGAAGCATCACCTCAAGCACATGGCGATCGGCGGCGCGGCCGTCCTCGCCGTCCTGCTGCTGCTGCGGGTCGACCTGCGCACGGCGCTGACCTACGCGCTCCTGCTGTCGTGCCCACTGGGCATGGTCGGGATGATGTTCATGATGAACAAGGGCGGGCATGGCGAGCACGACCACGGTACGGGAGGTGGTCACGAACATTGCGGTGGCGGACACCAACAGGGTGCCGACGCCATGTTCGGCGACACGCAGCAGCACGCCGCCGTGCCGACGTCGGGGGCGGAGCACGAGCACGAGCACCGCACGCTTCCGCAGAGCCCGTTGACGCGCGAGAACCACGAGCGCATCCCCTGACCGGCGCTCCCGATCCGGCGAGGGCGCACCGCTGACTCCAGGCAGCGATGCGCCCTCGCTGTTCAGGTGAGGCTTCGCGGGACCTTCATCGGACCTCGACCAGGTTGCAGTCCAGGGTCCGCACCATGGAGTGGTCGCCGACCACTCAGGTCGCCGCCTCGCCGGGCACGTGCAGCACCCGGGACAGCACCGCGGAAGGAGACCCGCATCATGGCCACGCCACACGCTCCCTCTCCGAAGGTCAACATCACCCGGACCGAACGCTTCTCCCGGGTCATCGTCGGCTCGGCCGGCATCGTCGGTGGCGTGCTGCTGCTGGCCGGTGCCCACTCCGTCCTCGCCGTCGTGCTCGAAGTACTGCTGATCCTGGCCGGTGTGGACCTGCTCGTCACCGGCGCACGAGGGCACTGCCCCCTGTACGCCAAGCTCGGCTATGTGCCGGCCGCCCTAGCCCACCCCATGCCGAAGCGGCCTGGGCGATGAAGCGGCAGCAGGACCGTTCGTCCAGACGTCCGGACCCGACGAACGATCGGACCTCGAGCACCACGCCTGTGCCCGACGGCCGCCACTCGCCAGTCGAACCGCCCGCCACGCGGGGCTCGCACCACGGCCACCGGTGGATGATGCTTGCCTGCTGCGTGCCGATGCTGGCCATCGTCGCAGTGCTGCTGGCCACCGGCGCGGCCGGAACCAGCGCCGTCGTCTTCGCGGCGGCCTGCGTGGGCATCATGACCGTGATGATGCTGGCGATGCCCCGTGATCACTAGGCAGCCGATTCGCCTCGGGCCCGGGTCGTGCCTCTGGGTTGGCGTCGCCACCCATCCGTCGTTCCCCAGCGATCCCGGAGGTCCTCGTGCTCACGTTCCTGGCCAACAACTGGTACTGGTTCCTGTTCATCGGCGCCATGGTCTTCATGCACGCGGGCCACGGCGGGCGCGCCGGCCATGGGCGACCCGGCGGGGCGGTCGGCGGGCACTGCGGCGGCTCGGCCCACCACGGTGACCACCCGCAGGACGCCACCCACGGCACGGCCCACGGCACCTCCACCGAGCACGGCCGGCCCGAAGGGTCGACACCACAGTGACCCGCGCACCACGCTCGGCACAGGGCCAGCGGTTCGGGCGCACCACACCACATCGGCCGACCTCCGGCGGCGCGACACGTCCCGGCGGGCGCGCGCGGCCCGACGATGCCCATCAGCAACCAGGGGAGCGCGAGGCGATGAGCACCAGAGCGTTCGCGATCGCCGGACCGGCCTGCGGGACGTGCCTGGCGGAGCTGATGGAGGCGATTCGCGTCGTGCCGGGTGTCATCGGCGTCGGCGTCACCTTGGTCCACGCGGCGCCGGCGGCGGTCGTGGTCACCGCCCGCGGACCCGTGCCCGTCGAGGCGGTCGCCACAGCCGTGAGCGCCGTCGGCTTCGCCCTCGCACCCCAGGTCGAACCAGGACCGGAAGGGCTCGCCGACGACGCGAGCCGAATCCTGACACCCGTTCCACCTGCGGCCGGGACGAGGCCGCGCCAGGCCCCGAAGACGGGCGCCACGTCTCCGGCTGCCCGACCTTCCGCGGCGGCCTTCTTCATCGAATCTCCATCGGCCCGCAAGGTCGGCGCAGCAATCCCGGACCTACCGTAGGCAATACCCCCACCGGGTATCGGGTTCGACGGTCACGCCGCAGTGGACGGCGGAGGCGGCGCTGGACCTGATCCCGTTGGGGGGCCAGCCGCCGCCCGGCGGGAGTGAGCCGAAGGAGACAGGGAGCCATGGACGTCGTCGTCGTCGCGGTCGCGGTGGTGCTGACCGGGCTGCTGGGGTGGTACTTCTTCGGTCCGCGCAGCTCGCACCGGGCCACGGTCGAGCAGGGCAGGCAGTCTCTGACGGTGGCGGTGAAGGGCGGGTACACCCCGGACGTCATCGAGGTGGTCGCCGGCGTGCCGGTGCGCCTGCTGTTCGACCGGCAGGAAGCCGGCGACTGCTCCTCGCGGGTGGTCTTCCCGGACTTCAAGGTCAACCAGAACCTGCCCGCGTACGCGACCACCGCCGTGGAGTTCACGCCCGAGCAGGTCGGTGAGTACGGCTTCGCGTGCGGGATGAACATGCTGCACGGCACGGTCAGGGTCGTCGCCGGCTCCGGACGCGCGGGATCGTCGGCCACGGCCGTGCTCGAGCGTCCGGCGCCGCCCCCGGCGCACGTCCCGGGGCACGACGACCACGGCGGTTCAGGCATGCACGCGGCGGCCGCACCGCACGGTCCGCACGACGAGCCGGGGGACGCCGAGGCCGCCGAACGCGCCGCCGAGATCGCGGACCTGGCGCGCCGTGTCGTCGTCGGCGCCGTGCTGACGTTCCCCGTGCTGCTGGCCGTCATGGCGACGTCGCTGTTCGGTGCGACCTGGGTGCCGGCGCTGCTCATGGAACGGTGGTTCCAGCTGCTGCTCATCGCGCCGGTCATGGTCTACACGGGCTGGCCGATCCACCGCACCGGCTGGCTGGCGCTGGCGCACCGCACGGCCGACATGAATTCCCTGATCACGCTGGGGTCGATCGCCGCCTTCGGGTACAGCCTGGTCGCGACGTTCGCCCCTGGGCTCCTGCCCGCCAGCTCGCAGGAGGTCTACTACGAGGCCGTCGGCGTGATCCTCACGCTGATCCTGCTGGGCCGGCTGTTCGAGACGAAGGCGAAGGCGGGCACCGGGGAGGCGATCCGGGCGCTGATCGGGCTGCAGCCGCGCACGGCGCGGGTGGTCCGCGGCGGGGAGGAGTTCGAGATCCCCGTCGAGGGCGTCGTCGTCGGAGACATCGTCGCCATCCGGCCGGGGGAGAAGCTGCCGGTCGACGGGACCGTGACGGACGGGCAATCGCCGGTCGACGAGTCGATGGTCACCGGCGAGCCGATCCCCGTGGTCAAGCGCGCGGGGGACACCGTCATCGGCGCGACGATCAACCAGACCGGTTCCCTGCGCTACACGGCCACCAAGGTCGGCGCCGACACGATGCTGTCCCAGATCATCAAGCTGGTGCGCGAGGCGCAGGGCTCCAAGGCGCCGATCCAGCGACTGGCGGACAAGGTGTCCGGCTACTTCGTGCCCGCGGTCATCACGATCGCGATCTGGACGTTCGTCGTCTGGTGGCTCGTCGGGCCCCCGCCGGCCGGGGTGTTCGCCCTGGTCGCCGCCGTGTCGGTGCTCGTCATCGCCTGCCCGTGCGCGCTGGGCCTGGCCACGCCGCTCTCGATCACGGTCGGCACCGGCAAGGGCGCCACCTCCGGGATCCTCATCCGCTCGGCCGAGGCGCTGGAGACCGCCCACAAGCTCACGACCGTGGTGCTGGACAAGACCGGCACCATCACGCAAGGCGCGCCGGCGCTGACCGACGTGCGCCCCGCCATGGGTTTCGACGCCGACGACGTGCTCGCGGTCGTCGCCGCGGCCGAGCGGGACTCCGAGCACCCGCTTGCTTCCGCGATCGTCGCCGGAGCGCGGGCGGCTGGGCTCGCCATCCCGGCAGCCAGCACGTTCGAGTCGGTCACCGGGCAGGGCGTGCGTGCCCGCGTCGACGGCGTCGACGTGCTCGTCGGCAACCAGCGCCTGCTGCGCGCCGCGGGCATCGACCCTGCCGGGCTGCTCAAGGCGGCCGACGAGCTGGCGGCCGACGGCCGCACGCCGATGCTCGTGGCCGTGGACGGGCGCCTAGCGGGCGTCGTCGCGGTGTCCGACCCCGTCAAGGAGGGCTCGGCCGCCGCGATCGCCGACCTGACCGCCCGCGGCATCGACGTGGTGATGATGACCGGGGACAACCGGGCCACCGCGGCTGCCATCGCCCGCCAGGTCGGCGTCCGGCGCGTCGTCGCCGAGGTCCTGCCGGAGCACAAGGCGCGCGAGATCAAGCGGCTGCAGGCCGAGGGCCGCATCGTCGGGATGGTCGGCGACGGCATCAATGACGCCCCGGCGCTGGCCCAGGCCGACGTCGGCTCGGCGATCGGCACCGGCACCGACGTGGCCATCGAGTCCTCCGACATCACCCTGATCTCGGGCAACCTGGGCGGCCTGGTCACCGCGATCGACCTGTCGCGGGCCACGATGCGCAACATCCGCCAGAACCTGTGGTTCGCGTTCGGCTACAACGCGATCGGCATCCCCATCGCCGCCGGCCTCTTGTACCCGGCGTTCGGCCTGCTGCTCAGCCCGATGATCGCGGCCGTGGCGATGGCCATGTCGTCGCTGTCGGTGGTCACCAACGCCAACCGGCTGCGCCGGTTCGCCCCCAGGCCGCCCATCGCGCATCCGATGATCCCGACCACCAACCCGGTGGTCGAGCTGGCAAGCGAGCACGACGAAGGACAGGAGAACCCCATGCACGACCACCAGCACCACGACCACACCGCCACGACGACGGTCGTCGACCCCGTCTGCGGGATGTCCGTCGACCCGGCGAGCGCCGCCGCCACCCGCGAGCACGACGGGACGACGTTCTCCTTCTGCTCGCCGGGGTGCGCCGCGGCGTTCGACGCCGACCCGCACACGTACGGCCACCCGCACCCGGCGCACTGACGCCACAACGGACGGGAGGCGACCGGATGAGCACCGGACCCGACCGTGACGAGCTCCTCCTGCGGCTGCGCCGGGTCGAGGGCCAGGTGCGCGGGATCGCCCGGATGGTCGACGAGCAGGCGTACTGCATCGACGTGCTCACCCAGGTCTCCGCCGCCTCCCGCGCGCTGCAGTCGGTCGCCCTGGCGTTGCTCGACCAGCACCTGCGCCACTGCCTGTCCCAGGTGGCCCAGGTCGGGGGAGAACTGCACGAGGAGAAGGTCCACGAGGCGTCGGCGGCGATCGCCCGTCTCGTCCGCAGCTGACGCGGGCGGAGCGCGGCCGGCCCATTCGACGCCGGGCCGGCCGCGCGCAACACGCGCCGCCGGCTGGTCGACGTTCACCGCGTCCCCAGCGGACGCGATAGATCCAGGGGTGGGGCTGACGCGCAGCTCGACCGGCATGCGGCCGGGTACGGCCGCGATCTTGGGGAGGCACTGATGGCACAGCAGAAGAAGCGTCCTGGCACGGCTCGTGCCCATCCGCAGTCTGGCGGGCAGGCGAGCCGCCCCGGCCGCCTGCGCGAGCAGTCGCTGGCGGAGCTGCTCGAGCTGGCGGCCGCCCGGACCGCGCCGGCCGAAGCCGCACCGGCGACGCCGCCTGTTCCCCACAGGCGAACCACCCGGGTGGCCACTGCGCCGGCCCAGCCCATCGATGCGCCGGCCCTGGCCCGGATCGCCGGGTCGCGCCGTCCGGCGGCCACCCGTCTGGAGTTCGTCACCAACCCGTTCCACGCGCTTGCCGACCTCGGCCCCCAGTCGCTCGGCGTCAGCTACTGGTTCACCGCGCCCGACGGCCAAGCTCCCCACCGGGTCGACGTCCGGTTCACCGGGCATCGCCTCGACGTGACCGCGGCACGGAGCCCCGCCGACGACTTCGTCGTGACCGCGGCCGCGACCGACGTCGCCCCCAGGGGCGGCCCGATCGCGTTGACCCAACGAGTGACCGGGGTGGCCCCCGGACGCTGGTCCGTCACGGCGGAGGCGTACGCCACGCCGAACGGCGGGGACCGCGCCGCCGCGATCCGCCTGCCGTCGGCGACGGGGATCGGCCAGTCCGTCTACGCGCTTATCGCCGCCTTCCGTGCCCCGGGTGTCGTGCTCGGCGCCTGGCCGATGATGGTCTCGCTGGGGTTCGCCCTGGGCCTTCTGGTGCAGGGCCTGCTGGCCCGGGTGCACGGCCTGTCCGGCGGCCGAGTGCTGCTGCTCGCGCTGCTGGCAGGCATGCTGGGCCTGTTCGGCGCCAAGGCGTACTACCGGCTCACGCACCTGCGCGAGGCGCCGGCCCCATGGTTGGCCGGCCTCAGCGTGCAGGGATTCGTCCTGGTGTCGACCACCGTCTTCGTGCTGGGCGGCTGGTGGTGGGGCATACCGGTCGGCCACCTGCTGGACGCCTCCATACCCGCGTTGCTGGTGGGTCAGGCCGTGGGACGGCTCGGCTGCCTGCTGGCGGGCTGCTGCGTGGGACGACCGACGACGAGGCATTGGGCGGTGTGGTCCTCCGACCGGACCATCGGTACCCGCCGCATCCCCGTGCAGATCCTGGAATCCGCATCGGCCGGCGCCCTCGCCCTGATCACCGGGTCGGCCGCCTGGCTCACGCCGCCGGAGCACGCCGGATCCCTGTTCCTGGCCGGGCTGGCTTCGTACGTGCTTGTGCGCCAGGTTCTGTTCCCGCTGCGCGGGTTGCCGCGTGCCACACGCTACGGCCGGGCGGTCATGCTCGTCCTGGCCCCAGCCGTCCTGGTCGGGGCGATCGTCGGAGCGATTGCCTGATCTATACCCCTGGGGGGTATGGTGGTCGGTTCAGCAAGCCCCTCGAGAAGGAGACCGCGATGTCCCTGTTCCGCCGCCAGTCTGCCGACGTCCGCGCGATCGATCCGGTCTGCGGGATGACGGTGGAGCCGGCGAGCGCCGCCGCCAGTCGGGAGTTCGAGGGGACCACGTACTCCTTCTGCTCGAAGGGCTGCGCGGCCGCTTTCGAGGTCGATCCCCGCCGATACGTGAGGTAGTCCGCCACGTCCGCACGCACGGTGGTGCCTGACGTCGGGGACCTGCACCGGGCCACCTCGCAGCCGGTCATCGAGCGGCAGCTGCGGCGCAGGCCGGGTGTCCTCGATGTCGCCGCGAACACGGTCGCCCAGACGGCGACCGTGACCTAATACTCCGCGTCGACCTCCTTTGCCGACCTGACGGCGTGGGGTCGCGAGTGGGGCTACCACTGCACCGGCCAGGCGGTCCCCGAGCACGTGTGAGACCCGACCGCCGAGCCCGTCGAAGGCCCGAGTGCCGCGATGGCCCCGAGCCACGAGCACCACGGCGTTTCGCACGACGAGCACGCCGGGCACCAGCACGGAGCGGCCGCCACCACCACCCTCGGGCCCCGGGCACGCCGCGATGGCCGGTGCGCCCGGTGCGCGCGAGGCGATGGGTCACGGCGGTCACGGCGGTCACGGTGGGTCGATGGCGGACATGGCCCGCGGCATGCGCAACCGGTTCGTCGTGGCGGCGGCGTTGTCGGTGGTCGTGCTGCTGTGGTCGCCGATCGGGCGCGACGTGCTGCACGTCGGTGTGCCGGCGCCGTCGCCGTCGCCGTCGGCGCCGGCTGGCTGTACAGCGTCGTCGTCACGCTGACGGGTGGCGGGGAGGTCTTCTACGAGGCCGCCACCGTGCTGACGACGTTCGTGCTGCTGGGGCACTGGCTGGAGATGCGCGCGCGGGGTGGCGCGAACGAGGCGTTGCGGACCCCGCTCCAGCTGGCTCCGCCGCGGGCCGTGGTCCTGCGCGACGGCGAGGCCGTCGAGGTGCCAACCGACGAGGTCAAGGTCGGCCACCTGTTCCTCATTCGGCCCGGCGCGAATCGCCATCGGCGCCGGGCACGGACGTGGCGATCGAGACGGCGTCGGGCGCGCGACCGTCCGCAAGGAGCACCAGAACCTCGGCTGGGCGATCGGCCAACGCCCTGGCCCTGCCCATCGCCGCGGGCGCCCTGTAGGCCTGGCTCGGGTTGTGGCTGCGCCCCGAGATCGCCGCCCTGACCATGTCCGGCTCCACCCTCATCGTCACCGCCAACGCCCTCCTGCTGCGCCGGCTGCGCCTGACCCCGCCGGGCTGACCCCGCCGGGCTGACCCCGCCGGGCTGACCCCGCCGGGCTGACCCCGCCGGGCCCGCCCGGCGAGAACCGCGTGCGAAGCCCGGCGTCCCTGTTACGGCGCGTCGGGCGTGCCGATCCCACCGGAGCAGGCGGCGCCCGGCTCGGGGGTCTGGGGTCCGTTGGCGTACTTGGCCACGAACGCCGCCAGGCGCGGGTCGTCGACCGACGAAAGCTGCAGCTGGACACCCCACGCCGAGGCGACCACGGGTGTGGGCAGACCCGCGCGCGGGGTCACGAGCACGTAGGCGTTCTTCGCTGCCACGCCACGCAAGGTCGCCAGCTGCGCCGCCGGAAGGTTGGCGTCATGGGTGATCCAGACCGCGCCGTGCTCCAGCGAGTGCACGGCGTTCTCGTCGGCCACCGGCGCGGAGTAGAAGCCGCAGTTCTCGTCCACCGCGGAGTGGTCGCCGCCGACGGGCGGGTCCTGGGCGTAGGCGACCGTGCCCGTCACATGGTTCCGCGACAGGCCCGTGAAGGTCTTGACGCCCGCGATCGGCGCCGTTGCCGCGGCCTGAACGCTGGCATTGTGCTGGGCCTGCTGCACGATGACAGCTGCGGTGGTTCCGATCAGACCGAGCGCCACCACCCCGGCGATCGAAGCGATCAGGATGGTGCGCCGGCGCTCCGTCCGCTTCTGGGCGGCCTTGACGGCCGCCAGGCGCGCCTGACGCTGGGTCGGCGCGGGCTTGTGCTTGCTGTTCACGCGTGCGGTGCCCTTCGAGGACGGTGTTCGGCATGCCCGACGGCCGAGCCGGAACACGAGGTCGGATCTGGTCGGACGGCCGCGCGGTGGCCGCCCACCCACCAGGATGACAGACGGCGCCGAACCGACCCCTGCCAGCCGCGGCGGGGATCGCCACCCGCCGTTGGCGAGACTTCGCGGGACCTTTATCAGACCTCGATCAAGCCCACAGTCTGCAGCGGCGACGATTGATCCCATGACCGACACCTGCGCCCGGCTCGGGGAACTCGCCACGGCACCCGAGCCCGGGTCTCGCCGCGGACCCGAGGCGAGTCCGGGACACCCAAGGGACCGACCCAGACGCAACTCCCTGCGGGCCATCACCAGCACCATCGCTGATGGGACGGCTGCTCTGCGCACGCCCTCCAGGCGGCGTGGCACGCCTGGCGCTCAGCCGACGGGACGAACAAGGACGCGACGCATGAACGCCATGACGAGCACTCCACCACAGAAGTCGTTCGCGCCACTCGAGCCGCCGAACGGAGTGGCCTCGGGCCTGCTCGGCGTGGTCGTCGACGCCATCCTTGTGGCGGGTGCGGCGCTGCGCTTGGCACTCGTCGTCGCATCGGTCGCGGTCAGGAAACTCTTGCCGGTCCTTCGTCACCTTCGTCGCCGACGACAGGACACGGCCGTCGGTACTTGGTGAATGACCACTTGTGGCCAGAAATCGAGCTGCCACCGGCGTCAGTCCAGCAAGGCGACGGCCCGCTCGCCGGGATGTGGCGGTGGGAACCTCCTTCCGGCGCTGGTGCCCCGCACCGGTGTGTCTTCATCGAGGCTTCATCCGTCCCCAGTCGGGACTTGACGAACGCCGCCGAGGCTGGAGGGCGAAGCGGTAGTCCGAGGGCGCGGCCCGCACCAGGTCCAGCACGGGAAGAAGTGGCGATGAACCACCGCAGTGAACGTTCCACCCCTGAACCGCGACCGGCCGGCGACGCCCGCAGGTCGATGGTCTGACGGGTCAGCGGGTCTCGTCGGCCGACCGTCGTCGACCGACCGGACGCGCGCCTTCCGCCAGTAGCAGCATGGGACGACACTCCACCACCGACGACGCCGCCGCGGCGCGCCCCGCCCGCCTGCCCTTCACCGTTCGCCGTGCAGCGCGTCGACGGCTCGTGGTCGCCTCCGGCCGCGTCGTCGTGGCGGTGGTGCTGCTCGCGACGACGACCGCCTCGGCATGGGGTGCCGATGCGCGTGGCGCGCAGTCGGGTTCCGGGATCACGACGATCGAGGCCCTGACGGCGAACGCCGTCATCCCGTCCCCGCCGGCCGCGCTCCTGCCCCGTGCCACCGCCAGCAGTCCGGCATCACCCCCCACGTCCACGCAGAGGACCTCGCGTTCCCTGCCGCGAGCGGAGTTCCGCACGGACGACGGCAGAACGGTTGTCTGTTCCGGTCTCGTGCCCGACATCGGCACGAACGGCCACGTCCCCGACGCCTCGATGTGTGACCTGTGGCAGGCGCCGTACCGGGATCGGGCAGACGCGGTCGTGACCCTCACGCAGCTCAACGACATGTACACCGCCAGGTTCGGCGAACCGATGTGCCTGACGTCGGGATATCGCACGCTGGAGGAGCAGGCGGCGCTCCGACGCAGGACGCCGCAGCTCGCGGCTCCCGTGGGGCTGTCCAACCACGGCTGGGGGCTGGCGGTGGACTTCTGCAAGGAGACCTATACCGGTGCGCGCGGCGCGTGGCTGAGGGCGAACGGCCCCATGTTCGACTGGGACAACCCGGCGTGGGCTCGAACGGGCCGGGGCGGCCCGTTCGAGCCGTGGCACTGGGAGTACGTGCCGGGTGTCAAGGCGCTCATCGCGGCCGGGCTGGAGTAAGGCGATTGTCGTTCGGGTGTCCGCGCGCTGGGCGCTGGCCTGGTACTACAACCGCTCGGAGCGGTGGCGCTCGTTGCCGCGGGGCTGGTGGTCCTCCGCGCGGCAGTCGGCCACCTGAGGGGGCGCTGGCTCGGGGTGGACGTCACGTTGAGTCGCCGGGTGGCGCGGGGACTGTACGTGTCGATCTGCGTGGCCCTCCTGGCGCTGGATGTCCGCCAGCAGGTCATCGCCGATGTCCTTCGGTGATGGCGCAGGTGCCGTTCGGCCGTTGCGAGGCCGGAGCCCTACCGTGCGGCGGTTGAGGCGGTGGCGGGTGTGACGGTGCTCGACGAGCTGAGCGGCCACCCCCACCAGGCCTACATGCGCCGCCAGCTGATTGACCGGGTCTGGCAGTTGGACTGGGTCGGCGAAGAGGGACTGGCGCCAGCGCTTCGCCAACTCGTCGAGGGCGCCGCCCGGGATTCTCCCGCGGGCCTGCGGTTACCACCGGAGAGCCGGTCGTCCGGCCGGCGGTGGACGTCCCGAGTAGGCGGCAGCCTGAGGATCGATTCCCGGGAGGGCCGAGGAACGACCCCGTGCACCTCGTTCTGCCTCTGGCGACACCTGCCGTCGACGACCTGGCCTGAGGGACGCCGCGCCGAGGGAACGCGGTTGGCCGTTGCACCTGGCGGTCTGCGTCGCGTCCCGCCGCGCCACCCGCGGGATCAAGGTTCGATGAAGATAGTGACTGACCCCTATATACCCCTACCCCGGAGGGGTATAACTGACGAGGTGCAGGTCCGGGGCTATTCGCGGACCGACCGGCAGAAGGGGAGGGAGTCGTCATGACGATCACGACCTATGGGGTCACGGGCATGACGTGCGCGCACTGCGTCGGGGCGGTGTCCCGCGAGGTGACGCACGTCGAAGGCGTCCGTGACGTCCAGATTCATCTGGTTCCCGGGGGTGTGTCGCTCGTCGTGGTCGAGTCGCTGGCTCCGCTGGACGAGCCGGCCGTGGCCGCGGCCGTGGCGGAGGCCGGGTACGAGCTGACCGGGGTGCTGGCATGAGCGACGGCGCGCGCCTGGTCGGGTTCGGCGCGGTGCTCGCGCTGGCCCTGGCGATCGGGCTGGGTATCGGTGCAGCCGTCGGCCCGCTGGGGTCGGGCGACGGCGCCCACCAGCAGAGCACGACGAACAGCGCCCCGGCGGCGGGGACGGAGGTGACGCGGTGAGCGAGGCGATCCAGCTCGAGATCGGCGGGATGACGTGCACCTCCTGCGCGGCACGGATCGAGAAGCGGCTCAACCGGCTGGAGGGCGTGCAGGCGACGGTCAACTTCGCCACGGAGCGCGCCAGCGTCCAGCTGCCCGAGGGCACGAGCGTGGCGCAGGCGATCGCGGCCGTGGAGGAGACCGGTTACACCGCGTCCGTGTACGACCCGAGCCCGGTCCGGTCGCGGGACGAGGCGGCCCCGGACGAGGAGGACGAGGCCGACGTCGAAGCGCGTGCGCTGCGCCGCCGGTTGGTGATCAGTGCGGTGCTCGCGGCGCCGGTGCTGCTGCTGTCCGCCGTCGAGCCGTGGCAGTTCCAGCACTGGCAGTGGGCCTCCCTGACCTTGGCTGCGCCCGTGGTCGTGTGGGGTGCGTGGCCGTTCCACCGTGCGGCCTGGGTGAACCTGCGCCACGGCGCGGCGACGATGGACACGCTCATCAGCGTGGGTGTCGTCGCGGCCTTCACCTGGTCGCTGTACGCCCTGTTCTTCGGACCGGCCGGCGACCCCGGGATGCGGATGGGCTTCAGCCTGGTCCCGCGTCGCGGTGGGGGCGCCGGGGAGATCTACCTGGAGGTCGCCTCCGTGGTGACCGTGGCGATCCTGCTCGGCCGGTACTTCGAGCTGCGGGCCAAGCGGCGTTCGGGAGCGGCGCTGCGGGCGTTGCTGGCGATGGGCGCCCGGGATGTCGCCGTGCTGCGGGACGGGGCCGAGGTCCGCATCCCGGTCGACCAGCTGGTCGTCGGCGACGTGTTCGTGGTGCGCCCCGGGGAGAAGGTGGCCACCGACGGGGTGGTCACGAAGGGAGCGTCCGCTGTGGACGCGTCGATGCTCACCGGTGAGCCGGTCCCGGTCGAGGTGGGGCCCGGTGACGAGGTGGTCGGTGCGACCGTCAACGCCGGGGGCAGGCTCATGGTGCGGGCCACCCGGGTGGGAGCGGACACGCAGCTGGCCCAGATGGCGCGGCTGGTGGAAGAGGCACAGAGCGGCAAGGCACCCGTGCAGCGGCTGGCCGACCGGATCTCCGGGGTCTTCGTCCCGGTCGTCATCACCACGGCCGTGGCAACCCTCGGGTTCTGGATCGGCGCCGGGGGCGGCGTCGGGCTTGCCTTCACCGCCGCCGTGGCCGTGCTGATCATCGCGTGCCCCTGCGCACTGGGCCTGGCCACGCCGACCGCCCTGATGGTCGGCACCGGCCGCGGCGCGCAGCTCGGCATCCTCATCAAGGGCCCGCAGGTGCTCGAGTCGACCCGCCGGGTCGACACCGTCGTGCTGGACAAGACCGGCACGGTCACCACCGGCCGGATGGTGCTCGCGAACGCCATCCCGGCCGACGGGGTCGAGGAGGCCGAGCTGGTGCGCCTCGCCGGCGCGCTCGAGCACGCCTCTGAGCACCCCATCGCCGCAGCGATCTCCGCCGGCGCCCGCGAACGCGGCGGTGACCTGCCGCCCGTCGAGCAGTTCGTCAGCAGTCAGGGTCTCGGGGTCTCCGGTGTCGTCGAAGGGCACGCCGTCGCTGCGGGGCGTCCGACGTGGCTGGCGGCCGAGTGGAACGTGGAGCTGGGCGGCACGTTGCGCTCGGCGCTGGACGTCGCCGAGCAGCAGGGCCGGACCGTGGTCGCCGTGGCATGGGACGGGGCGGTGCGCGGCGTGCTGGTGGTCACCGACACGGTGAAGCCGACCAGCGCGGAGGCGATCGCCGGCCTGAAGCAGCTGGGCCTGCACCCGGTGCTGCTGACTGGCGACAACGAGCGCGCCGCCCGGGCGATCGCGGCAGAGGTGGGCATCGACGAGGTGATCGCGCAGGTGCTGCCGCAGGACAAGGTGGCCGTCATCCGGGACCTGCAGGCTCGTGGCCGGGTGGTCGCGATGGTGGGCGACGGGGTGAACGACGCCGCCGCGCTGGCACAGTCCGACCTCGGCATCGCCATGGGCACCGGCACGGACGTCGCCATCGAGGCGAGCGACCTGACGGCCGTGCGCGGGGACCTGCGCGCGGCGGTGGACGCCGTCCGGCTCGCCCGCCGCACGCTCGCCACGATCAAGGGCAACCTGTTCTGGGCCTTCGCCTACAACGTGGCCGCGATCCCGCTGGCGGTGGCGGCCCTGCTCAATCCGTTGATCGCCGGAGCGGCGATGGCGTTCTCCTCGGTGTTCGTCGTGAGCAACAGCCTGCGGCTGCGGCGGTTCCGTGCCGTGTCCACCACGGCCCCGGTCGCGGCGGGCTCGGCAGGCTGACGTGGCCACGGAGACGGCCGAGGCCCAGCTGCGACGGTTGCGCCGCATCGAGGGGCAGGTGCGCGGGATCGCGGGGATGGTCGAGTCCGGTGCCTACTGCATCGACGTCCTCACGCAGGTCTCGGCCGCCTCCCGTGCCCTGCAGGCGGTGGCGCTCGGGTTGCTGGACGATCACATGAGCCACTGCCTGGTGGAGGCGGCACGGCACGGAGGCGAGCTGCAGGACCGGCGACTTCGTGAGGCCTCCGAGGCGATCGCCCGCCTCGTGCGCAGCTGACAGAGCGAGAGGACGCAACGATGGCAGACCAGACGATCACCCTGCAGGTGGCCGGCATGCACGCGAGCGGCTCGACCGGAACGGTCGAACGACGGCTGGCGGCCCGGCCCGGGGTGCGGGCGGTGACCGCGAACGCCGTCGCTCAGACGGCGACGGTGACCTACGACGCGGGCACGACCTCGGCGGCCGAGCTGGAGCAGTGGGTGCGCGAGTGCGGGTTCCACTGCGCGGGTCAGTCCGTCCCGGCGCACCTGTGCGACCCGCACGGTGAACCGGGACACCCCGGTGCACCGGTGCACGACACTCACGCGATGCACGACGCCCACGCCGCGTCCGGCCCGCGCGAAGGCCACGGGACGACGCCGACCATGTCGCCGCACGAGGCGATGGGTCACGGTGGTCACCACGGCGGCATGTCGATGGCGAGCATGGTCGCGGACATGCGTCGACGCTTCCTGGTCGCGGCGCTGCTGTCGGTGCCGATCGTGCTGTTCTCGCCGATCGGCCGGCAGGTGCTGGGGTTCTCCGTGGCGGCGCCGTTCGGGCTGCGGGACGACGTGGTGGCACTGCTGCTGTCCCTGCCGGTGGTGTTCTACTCCGCCTGGATCTTCTTCGACGGGGCCGTGTCCGCGCTGCGCGCCAGGACGCTGGACATGATGGTCCTGGTCGCCGTCGGCGTCGGCACCGGATGGGTCTACTCCGTCGTCGTCACCCTGACCGGCGGCGGGGACGTCTTCTACGAGGCGTCCACGGTGCTGACGGCATTCGTGCTCCTCGGGCACTGGCTGGAGATGCGCGCCCGCGGCGGCGCGAACGACGCCGTCCGAACTCTCCTCGAGCTCGCCCCGCCCAAGGCGGTCGTGCTGCGCGACGACCAGGAGGTCGAGGTTCCCACCGACCAGGTGCAGGTCGGTGACCTGCTGCTGATCCGCCCCGGAGCCAAGGTGCCGGTGGATGCCGTGGTCGAGCAGGGCCGGTCGGAGCTGGACGAGTCCATGGTGACCGGCGAGAGCCTGCCGGTGGCCAAAGACGTGGGAGACGCCCTGGTCGGCGCGTCGATCAACACCACCGGGGCGCTGCGCGCCCGGGCCACCAAGGTCGGGGCGGACACGGCGCTCGCGCAGATCGTCAAGCTGGTCCAGGAGGCGCAGAACTCCAAGGCGCCCGGCCAGCGGCTGGCCGACCGGGCCGCGTTCTGGCTGGTGCTCGTCGCGTTGATCGGCGGCGGCCTGACGCTCGTCGTGTGGCTCGCGGCCGGTGCGGGGCTGCAAGCCGCGTTGCTGTTCGCCATCACCGTCGTGGTGATCACCTGCCCTGACGCCCTGGGCCTGGCGACGCCGACCGCGATCATGGTGGGCACCGGCCTCGGCGCGCACCGCGGCGTGCTGTTCAAGAGCGCCGGCGCCCTCGAGCAGCTGGCCCGGGTGCAGGCCGTCGTGATGGACAAGACCGGGACCCTGACGCTCGGTTCTCCAGCCGTCACTGACGTGCGGGCCTACGGCTTGGACGCGGACGCGGTGCTGCGTCTGGCCGCCGCTGTCGAGCGCGAGTCCGAGCACCCGCTGGCCCGCGCCGTCGTGGCCGAAGCGGAACGCCGCGGTCTAGCCGTGCCGGTGGCGACCGCCTTCCGGGCGGTGCCCGGGCACGGGGCGGCCGGCCAGGTCGACGGCCGTGCCGTGCTGGTAGGCAGCCGCAGGCTGCTCACCGACGAGGGCGTCGACCCCGGCCCCGCCGCAGCCGACCAGGGCGAGCTCGCCGGGGCAGGGCGGACGGCGGTGCTGGTGGCGGTGGACGGGCACCCGGCCGGGGTGATCGCCATGGCCGATGCCGTGCGTCCCACATCGGCGGGAGCCGTCCAGGCCCTGCACGACCTCGGGGTGCGCGTGGTCATGCTCACCGGTGACAACAAGGCCACCGCGGACCGGATCGCCGCGGAGCTGCGGATCGACACCGTCGTCGCCGAGGTGCTTCCCGGCGACAAGGCCGCGGTCGTCGCCCGCCTGCAGGCGGACGGCACTCGGGTGGCGATGGTGGGCGACGGGGTGAACGACGCGCCCGCACTGGCCGGCGCGGACGTCGGCATCGCGATCGGCGCCGGAACGGACGTGGCCATCGAGACCGCCGACGTCGTCCTGATGCGCTCCGACCCGATGGACGTCGCCGTGGCGCTGCGGATCGGGCGGGGCACGCTACGCAAGATGCGGCAGAACCTCGGCTGGGCGATCGGCTACAACGCCGTCGCCCTACCGATCGCCGCCGGCGTCTTCGCCCCCGCGTTCGGGCTGGTGCTGCGGCCAGAGATCGCCGCCCTGTCGATGTCCGGCTCCTCGCTGATCGTCGCGACCAACGCCCTGCTCCTCAAGCGGTTGCGGCTGCCCCGCACCGAGGCCGGACCAACCACGCCCCTCACCGTTGCGACGATCGCTCGGTGAAACTTCGTCGGATCTTTAGGGTCCCGGTGCCGAACGCTCGGTACAAGTACCCCAGTCTGGTTGTCGGGCGCTTGGCGAACGTGCCGGCCTCGAGGAAGGTGGGGGTCGAGATGCAGGGTTGGGGCTCCGTCCACGCATGAGCATCGGAAGCGGTGCAATCGGTCTCACGCCGGTCCTGCTGGTCGCGGTCGCTGCCCTCGCGGGCGCGCTGGCGTGGATCGGCCTGCGTGCCCTGGCACGGCGCCGCGCCGCTGACCACCGGAGCAGGCGGCGGATCGGGTCCTCCAACGAGGTGTCCGATCTGGCGGCCCAGGCGAGCGCCTCGCTGGTGGCGACGGACGAAGCGATCACGGCCTCCCGTGAAGATCTCGGATTCGCCCAGGCTCAGTTCGGGCCGGAGGCGACCGCCACCTTCGAGGCCGCGCTCACCGCCGCCACGGCGTCCCTGAGCCGGGCGTTCGTGCTGCGCCAGGAGCTCGACGACACGTCCCCCGACAACGAAGCGCACATCCGCGCGACGGCCGTCGAGATCCTGCGGATGTGCGCTCAGATCCGCACCGATGTGGCAACCCACGCTCACGAGTTCGACGCGCTCCGAGACCTGCAGGCCCGCGCCCCTGAGCTGCTCGACGAGGTGACTCGACAGGCGGCCGACGCCGGCGAACGGGTACGCGCAGCACGCCTCACCGTGACCGGGCTGTCCGGGTCGTACTCGCCCGCAGCCTTGGCGTCGGTCTCCGGCAATCCGGACCTGGTCGAACGGCTCGTCGAGGGCATCACATCGACGGTGGGCGTCGGTCGGGTGGCGCTGGGCGCCGGCGACAGCGCTGCCGCGCTGGCCGCGGTGCGTTCCAGCCAGGCGGCCGTCGCCCAGGCGGCGAGCCTGCTCGACGCCGTCGATCAGGCCGGGGAGCACCTGGCCGCAGCCGCAAGCCAGCTGGCTGACAGCATCGCCGCCCTCGAGCAGGACCTGGCCGATGCCGCGCACCTGGCCCCGACGGACCCGCAGGTCCAGGCCCAGGCGGCGGTCGCCACCGCCACCGCCGCACAGGCGCAGCGCGCCGGCGCGGACCGGGACCCGGTCGCTACCCTGCGCGCGGTCGCCCACGCCCAGAGCGAGCTCAGTGCACGCCTTGCTCCCTACCGCGACCAGGCCGAACGCGTGGCGGCAGCACGTCGCCAGCTGACCGACGTGCTCGGACACGCGACGGCCCAGATCGGCGCGGTCGGGGAGTTCATCGATGCCCGGCGCGGTGCCGTCGGACCCGAGGCCCGCACCCGCCTGGCCGACGCCGCCCGCCGTGCGCGGCAAGCCGAGGACCTCTCGGACTCCGACCCGGTCGCGGCGCTATCGGAGGCGAGGCAGGCCGACCGGCTTGCGGGCACCGCCCAGAACCGGGCCCAGCAGGACGTCGCCGACTTCGACGAGCAGCAACGCGGCGGAGGCGGTGGGGTCCTGGGCGGTTCAGGCGGCGCGGTGCTCGGGGGGCTCCTGATCGACCAGCTCCTCCGCGGCCACGGCCGCGGCTTCGGCGGCTACGGGCGGGGTGGGTGCTGACCGCATCGACTCCCCCGTCCGCACCATCCAGGTCCGACACCCGACCGATGAGAGGAACCACCATGGCAAACAAGCAGACGGTCCTCGGCCGCATCACCCAGCTGGCCAAAGCCAACATCAACGCGCTCCTGGACCATGCAGAGGATCCGGCTGTCATGATCGACCAGCTCATCCGGGACTACACGAACAACATCGCGCAGGCCGAGGAAGCGGTCGCACAGACCATCGGCAACCTCCGCCTGGCCGAGCAGGATCACGCGGCCGACCTGGCCGCGGCCGCGGACTGGGGCCGCAAGGCCGCCGCAGCCTCGGCCCGCGCCGACCAGATGCGGGCGACGGCGAACCTGGCCGACGCGGAGAAGTTCGACAACCTGGCCAAGCTGGCGCTCGGTAAGCAGATCAACACGGAGGGCAGCGCCGCCGAGGCCGAGCCGCTGATCGCGTCGCAATCCCTCGCCGTGGACAAGCTCAAGGCCAACCTGGCAGCGATGAAGGACAAGCTGACCGACCTGAGGACCAGGCGCGATTCGTTGGTGGCCCGGCAGCGGACCGCCGAGGCACAACTACGGCTTCAGGATGCGAAGTCCCGCGTCAGCGCGCCCGACCCGTCGAGCGAGATTTCCCGGTTCGAAGAGACCGTGCGCCGCCAAGAGGCGTACGCCGCCGGGCAGGCAGAGATCGCCAGCTCCTCCCTGGAGGCGCAGTTCGCCGAACTGGGCGAGCCCAGCGAGAGCCTCGAGATCGAGGCCCGGCTCGCAGTCCTCAAGGCGGGCACCCCGTCGCCCGGCGGGCCATCCGCGGCAGTCGACGGGGGCCAGGGCGCCCGACCGACGCTGCTCGACACGGAACCACGAGCCTGACCTCGCTGCACAGTGCGCGCCGCACCGAGCCGCACCCGATCGAAAGGACCGACGTCATGAGCTACGGCATCAGCACCACCCTGGACCGACCGTTCCAGGAGACCCTGGCTGCAACGCGGGAGGCACTGATCGCGGAAGGGTTTGGAGTCATCACCGAGATCGACATGGCAGCCACCCTGAAGGTCAAGCTGGATGCCGACATCCCACCGCACGTCATCCTCGGGGCCTGCAACCCCCAGCTGGCGCATCGCGCCTTGCAGGTCGAGGCGTCGATCGGCCTGCTCCTGCCCTGCAACGTGGTGGTCCGGGCGTCCGCCCCGGGCCGCACCACGGTGGAAGCCCTGGACCCGAACGTCATGGTCACCGTCACCGGCAACGGCGAGCTCGGCGCCATCGCCGCTCAGGCTGCCTCCCGGCTGGACGCCGCTCTGCGGAGCCTCGGGCCCACGACGACGGCATGACCGGTGACCTTCGCGACGAGCGTGGCCCCCGTTCGAGAGCACGAGACGAAGCGAGCAACGATGGAGATCGACCCGACCGAGGTGGCCAAGGTCGTCAACCGCCTCAAGCGCACGCAGGGCCAAGTGGGCGGCATCGCGCGAATGCTCGAGGAAGGTCGCGCCTACGAAGACGTCATCACTCAACTCGCCGCCGCCAGCCGGGCGCTGGATCGGGCAGGCTTCGCCCTCACCGCCTGCGCGCTCAAGCGCTGCCTGTCCGAGCCCGGGAGCGAGGAGTCCGCGCAGATGCTGATGGTGGAGGAGGTCTTCCTCTCGCTCGCCTAGGAGTCTGCTGAACAAGTTGTGTTCTGAGCGGCCGCGCAGTAGGCGGCGGGCGGATCGCCACAGGGTTGGCCGTCTGTGCGGCGTTGTGAAGTCAGCACTCAAGGGTGCGACACGTAGGTCGGTCCGCCCGCCTGGATCCATCGTGGGCGGGGTGTGGGCCGTTGTCCACGGCCTTCGGGCCCGGCCCGGGCTGTCAGGCCAGGGCCCACGCTCCGTCGGTGAGTGTGGATCCGGGCTCAGAGGTCGCGGTCCTGGGCGTCTCGGTCTTTCGTCACTGCGCAGGCGGTGGCGGCTGATCGCGGTCGCCGGATCTGACCCGGCTACCGCTCCCGACCCAGCACAGGGTCGTCCGCAATGGCCTGGCGGAGTCGGGCGCGTGCTGCACGGACTGCTGGCGCGGTGGAGTCAACGGCGCGGGCGGGCGAAGCGGCGCCGTGCGCCAATCCTTGGTCGCGCGGCAGTTCTCATCGGCTCGTTGGCCGCGTTCACGACGTCGAGCCCGGCCAGCACGGGGCTGGCCCGGACGGTCGTCAAGAGGAACTCCAGCACCGTCGCGAGCACGTCCTCGGACATGCCGAGCCCGCCGCGGTCAGGGGCGTTGGCGATCACGCTCTCGAGCTGCTGGGCAGCGGCCAGCATCTCGCCGACGGTGAGGTCCCCTCGCGCGCCCCACGAGCCATCCGCGCTCCACGCCACTCGCGGGGCGACGTCGCTCCACAGGAACTCACCCCGGGCACGGCCTTCCGGCACCGCGAAGCAGGCGCGGGCGAGTTCTCGCGCCTGCTTCGCGGCCTCAGCCGGATCGAGCCGCACCGCGGGTTCGGACCACAGGAACCCAGATGCCGTCACGCCCCGGTTCTCCCTACCAGAGGTAGATGTCCTGCCAAAGGGCCGGTGAACTGACGCAGTCGTAGAGCGCTCCGGTCACGTAGATGTACCCCGTCACCTGATGCTCCCCGCCGTACGACGCAAGCTCCATGATCATGGCCGGCCCGTGGACCTAGGCCATCGCCTGCTACCTCACTTGTTCTACGTCACCTGCCTCTACGTCGCCAGCCGCCGAACAGCGCACCAGCAGCCCGCGGCGAGGGAGTGTCCGGCGAACGGTGTTTGGGCCGACGAAGGAGCTTCGCCCATCCCGGCGCACTGGCGTTGCTCGGTGTCGACGTGCGCACGCTGGCCATGCACGGACCGGCCGGGTGCCGCGCCCGTCGTGGGGAAGGCTTCGGCGGACCTTCATCCAACCTCGACCAGGTCGCAGCCAACGGTCCGGACGATGGAGGCATGACCGACCAGCTGCAGGCCGCCACCACGGCGAGCGCCCCGAGCGTGCGGCGTGGACCGCTGCGCACGGTGTGGACCGCGATGAGCGGCGCGACCGGCGTCGTGGTCGGCCTGGCACCCCATGTCCTGCACCACATCGGCCCGCTGGTCGGCACCGCACTGGTGGCCGGCGCCGGCGGCACCGCCCTGTTCGGCGTCCTTGGGCTGGCGGCCTCGGTGCCGATGCTGCTCAAGCTGCACCGCCGGTTCGGCTCCTGGTGGGCGCCCGGCGTAGCGCTGGCCGTGTTCGTCGCGGCGTTCGTCGTGTCCACCACCGTCCTCGGCCCGCTGATCCGCGGCGAGGACAACGCCCCGACACCCGCCCCGGGACAGGTCCAGCTGCCCGCCGGGCACGACCAGCACCACTGACCCGCTGACCCACTGACCGAAAGCTGAACCCCTATGGCAACGCCACACGCTCCCGCACCGAAGATCAACATCACCCGGACCGAACGCGTCGCCCGGGTCGTCGTCGGGGCCGCCGGCATCGTCGGCGGGGTGCTGCTGCTGGCCGGCGCCCACGCCGCCGTGGCGGTGGTGTTCGAGGTGCTGCTCGTGCTGGCCGGCCTCGATCTGCTGGTCACTGGCGCCCGGGGGCACTGCCCGCTGTACGCCAAGCTCGGCTACCTGCCGGCCTCCCTGGCCCACTCGGTACCAGGACGGGCCACCCGATGACGCCACAGGACCCGTCGGCCGAGCGGCGCGACCCGACGAACGGGCAGGCCCCGACCACCTCCCCGGTCACCGGCCACCATCACCCGCCCGTCGACCAGCCGTCCAGCCAGGGCTCGCACCACGGGCACCGGTGGATGATGCTGGCGTGCTGCGTGCCGATGCTCGTGATCGTCGCCGTGCTGCTGGCCACCGGCACCGCGGGCACCGGGGCGATCGTCTTCGCGGTCGCCTGCGTGGGCATCATGACCGTGATGATGCTGGTCATGCCCCGTGGCCACTAGCCCCTCGACTGCAGTGATCCCCACCTCGCCGACCGGTCCCGGCCGGCGCCCCAAGACCGGGCGGATGGTGTGGGTGACGCTGGTCTGGGGGGCCTGCTTCGTGGTCATCGGCTGGGGACTGCCCGACGCCCCGGTGCTGTGGTTCGCCGCGTTGCGGGCGCTGCTGGCCGGGGTCGCGCTGGTCGCCCTGGGCGGCGTGCAGCATCGCCCGCTGCCCCCCGACTCCCGCTCCTGGGCGCTGATCGCCGTCTTCGGGCTCGTCGACGTGACCGCCGGCCTGGGCGCCATGTTCGCCGGCGCAGCCGGCGCCGCCAAGGGCACCGCGGCGGTGCTGGCCAACGCCCAGCCGCTGCTGATCGTGCTGCCGGCCTGGTGGTTCTACCGGGAACGCCCCACCCGCGCGACGACCGCCGCCCTCATCCTGGGCTTCGCCGGTCTGGGCCTGGTCGCCTCCGCCGACGGCACCAGCTCAGGCCCCTGGCTGTCCCTGGGCGCAGCCGCCGCGGCCGCCGGCGGCACGCTGCTGGCCCGCCGGCTGCGTCACGTCGACGTCCTGGTGGCCAGCGGATGGCACCTGCTGTTGGGCGGGGTCGTGCTGGCAGCCTGGGCCAGCGCCACCGAAGGCATGCCCCACATCCGCTGGAGCCCGTCGTTCATCGCCGCCCTGGCGTTCCTCGCCCTGGCCGGCACCGCAGCAACCTCCGTGGCATGGTTCACCGAAGCCCGCCGCGCACGCCTTGACCAGCTGACCGCCTGGACATTCCTGGTCCCCGTCGTCGGCCTGGGCCTGGCCGCCGCGCTGCTGGGCGAGCGACCCACCGGGCGCACACTCGCCGGGCTGGGCGCGGTGCTGGTGGCCCTCTGGCTCACCCAACGCCCCCGGCGCACGCCCGCCCCGCCCGCGAACCCAGCCCGCCGATCCGCGCCGGACGTCGCCGGCAACACCGCCGTGCCCACGGCCCGCCCGGCCGGCCCCATCCGAACAGTCGGCGACCTTCGAGTCCAGGACGTGACATGACCGCCACCTTCCGGCTGACCGCGATCCTGCTCGCCGGCGGGCTGCTGCTCGGGGCGAGCACCGGGCCCGCCGCCGCCGACGACGACCTAGCCCACAAACGCTCCCAGCTGCAGTCCCAGCTGGCCGCCACAGCCCAGCAACGCGACGACCTGGAGTCCGCGCTGGAGGACCTGTCCGGCGAGCTGGCACAGACGCAAGCCGACCTGCAGGCCGTTCAGCAGCAGATCCCCGCCGCCCAGACCCGGCTCGCCGACGACGGCGCGGCACTCGACAACGCGCTGCGCGCCCAGCAGCAGATCGCCGACCAGCTCGACGACGCCCAACGCCGGCAGGCCCAGATCACCGCACAGGCCGCCGATGACGCCGCCACCCTGCAACAGCTGCGCCAAGCGATTGCGGCCACGGCCCGGACCGCCTACCGGGACGCCGGCGGCCTGTTTACCCTGTCGCTGCTGCTGGACGCCAGCAGCAGCGACGACTTCGTCGACGCCTACGCGACGGCGGCCACCGCCCAACGCATCCAAGCCCAAGCCTTCGAAAGGCTGCGCCAGGCGCAAGCCGACGCCGCCAGCCAGACCGCCCGCCTGGGCGCGGTGCGCCGCACCATCACCGAGCTGAAGCAGCAAGCCGACCAGAAGGTCGCCCAGGCCGACCAGGCCCGCGCCGACGCCGCCGCCGCCAAGGTCCGGCTCGACGACCTCCAGCGGGAGGAACAGGCCAAGGAAGCGACCGTCCGGGGCCAGATGACCGAGGCACAGCGGCAGGTCGACGCGGCCGACGCGTCGACCGCCGCGATGCAGACTCAGCTCAAGCAGGTCATCGACGCCCAGCGGCAGGAGGTCGCCGCCAAGAAGTCCACCGCCGCCCCCGGGACCGCGATCGCCGGCGCGCTGTTCGCCAACCCGACCGCCACCAGCCCGATGTACGTCACCAGCGAGTACGGGATGCGCCTGCAGCCGATCCTGAAGATCTGGCGACTGCATGCCGGCATCGACCTGCGGGACTACTGCAACCAACCCGTCTACGCCGGCCGGGACGGCACCGTCGTGTGGGCCAAGTACCTGTCCGGATACGGCAACCAGGTGATGGTCGACCACGGCTGGGTCGACTCGTCGTCGTTGATGTCCAGCTACAGCCACCTCAACAAGTCCGTGGTGGCGCCAGGCCAGCAGGTCAAGGCCGGCCAGGTCGTGGGGTACGCCGGGCAGACCGGCGGCGTCTCGACCGGGTGCCACCTGCACTTCGAGGTGTACGTCAACGGTGCGACCGTCAACCCGCGCGCCTCTCTCGGCCTGCCTCCCGCGTAGGGGCGGGTGTTTAGTCCCCGCTCACAGAGGGTGCAGCAGTCGGCGCACGAACTGTCGGGTGCGTTCCTGGCGTGGGTCGCCGAGCACCTGGCTCGGTGGTCCGAGCTCGGCTACGCGGCCGGCGTCGACGAACGCGACCTGGTGGGCCACGTCCCGGGCGAACTGCAGCTCGTGGGTGACGACCACCATCGTCCAGCCCTCCTCGGCCAGGTCCCGCATCAGCCTCAGGACGTCGCCGACGAGCTCGGGGTCCAGTGCGGAGGTCGGCTCGTCGAACAGCAGTAGCTGGGGGCGCAGCGCGAGCGCCCGCAGGATGCCGACGCGCTGCTGTTCGCCGCCGGACAGCTGATGAGGGTAGGCGCCGCGTCGGTCGGCCAGTCCGACCCGGTTCAGGAGGGTCAGCGCTTCGGCTTCGACCTGGGCGCGGGGGCGGTGCTGGACGACCTGGGGGCCTTCGGTGATGTTGTCCAGGACGGTCTTGTGGGGGAACAGGTTGTGGTGCTGGAAGACCATCGCCGAGCGGTCCCGCAGCCGACTCAACGCGGCAGGGGACGGGCGGGCCGTGAAGTCGACCGTCACGTCGGCGATCTGCACCGTGCCAGCCTCGGGAATCTCCAGGCCGTTCAGGCACCGCAGCAGCGTTGTCTTGCCGGACCCGGACGAGCCGATGACCGCCAGCACCTGCCCTTCGGCCACGTTCAGGTCGACCGAGGTGAGCACCTGCCGTGCCGCGAAGCCCTTGGTTAGGTCGCGCACGCGCAGCAGCGAGTCAGTGGGCGACATAGCGGTCCAATCGTCTCTCCAGCCGGGTCTGCCCGACCGACAGCGCCAGGCAGATCACCCAGTACACGAGGGCTGCCTCCAGGTACAGGAGCATGAACTGCTGGCTGAACGCGGCGACCTGCTGGGCGCGTCGGAACAGCTCGGTGACCAAGATCAGCGAGGCCAGTGAGGTGTCCTTGACCAGGGCGATGAACGTGTTGGACAGCGGCGGGACCGAGACCCGTGCGGCCTGCGGCAGCACGATGCGGGTCAGGGACTGCCGGTGCGACATGCCGATGACGTGGGCGGCCTCCCACTGGCCCTTGGGCACCGACAGGATCGCGGCGCGCACGATCTCGGCGCCGTAGCCGCCGACGTTCAGCGAGAACGCGATGATCGCCGACGGCCACGGGTCGATCACCAGGCCGAGGGACGGCAGGCCGTAGAACACCACGAACAGCTGGACCAGCAGCGGGGTGCCGCGGATCACCGACACGTACGCCCGCCCCGCCCCGGACAGCACCCGGTGACGTGACAGGCGGGCCAGGGCGACGCCGACCGCCACGAGCATGCCGGCGGCGAACGAGACGATCGCCAGTGGCACGGTGCCGCGCACCGCGCCGAGCACGATCGGTCCCAGCGATCGGGCGGCCAGGTCCCAGTCGACCGGGGGCATCGACGCGCCCGCTAGTGGGAGACGTCCTCGCCGAAGAACTCCGTGGAGATCCGGGCGAGGGTGCCGTCAGCGGCCAGCGCGTTCAGCGCCTGGTCGACCGCATCCGTCAGGCTGGTGTCGGACTTGCGGAAGGCGAACGCGGACAGGGACTTCTCGTCGGTCTGGGCGGCGATCTTCAGCCCGGCCGCGCCGGTCTGCTTCTTGTAGTCCAGGAACGTCAACTTGTCGTTGATGGTGGCGTCCACCCGCTTCTGCTGTAGCAGCGCGACCGCCTGTGCCCACCCCTCGACCCCCTGCACGTTCGCCCCGGAGCTCTGGGCCAGGGAGTACCAGTTGCTGGTCAGCGACTGGGCGGTCGTCTTGCCGGCCAGGGACGCGAACGAGGTGATCGAGTCCTCGTCGTCGCGCACCACGATCACCCCGGTGGACACGGTGTAGGGGCTGGAGAACAGGTAGGTCTGCTGCCGTTTGGGGGTGATGGACACCTGGTTGGCGATCATGTCGAACCGGCTCGCCTCCAGGCCGGCGAAGATCGCGTCCCACTGCGTCTCCTCGAACCGGACGTCGACGCCGAGCTGCTTGCCGACCGCACGCGCGACCTCCACGTCATAGCCGGTCAGGTCACCCGACCCGTCCGCGTGGTAGGAGAACGGCCGGTACGTGCCCTCGGTGCCGACGACCAGAACGCCGGCAGCTTGGACCCTGGCCAACGACTGGTCGGCTCCGGTGGTGGTGGTGGCGGCGGCGGTCGGAGCCACGCCCGCCGCCCCGCCGGCGCAGGCAGCCAGCACCAAGGCGGCACCGGCGGCAAGGGCAGCCGAGACGAGCAGACGTCGAGAAGTCATGAACGTGCCTTTCAAGCAGGACAGAACGGAAGGGGAGAGGCAGGCGCGGTCGGCACACGCTTCGGCACTCAGGCGTGGGCCAGGCGTGCAGGGTGAGGGTGTACGCCCCGTCAGCTGCCACCGGAGCGCAACGCTGCGCCCACGGCGGGCCGGGTGGTCAACAGCAGCGCAGAGGAAGGCGACGACAACACCGCGTCGCGCTCGCGGCGTTCGCGGGCATCGTCGGGGTGGAGGTCACGCGCACGACGTCCATGCAACCACAAGGCTGAGGGGACCCACGACGCCGCAGCCGTCCCCGAGCGGAATCTTGATCGAGTCTTCATCACCACGGTCGCCGGCGGCTTCATCAAACCTTCGTCGCCACCGGCATCGGACCTTCACCCGGGGGGCACCAGCATCGGGGGGCGGCCGCAGAACCACTGCAGCACCCGGGCGGCGGAGACGACGATGATGGGCTGGCTGGGATGGGGTGTCCCCACGATGTGGATCGGCATGGGCCTGTTCTGGGTCCTGCTGATCGCTGCGATCGTGTGGCTGGTCGTCGAGATCGACCGGCCCAAGCACTCCCACCAGCCGCCGACCCCGGCGAACGGCTTCGTGCCCGGCGGGCCGATCGGCGGATCGCCGCTGGAGGTACTGACCTCGTGACGGCGGTCTGGTGCGACAAAGCCGACGGTACCGGCGCGACCTGGGCAGCACAGGCGGTCCGTTCACGGCGACGCCTCCGCTGGGGGCGGCCCGGGGCGCTGATCTGTTCGACGGTCACCGGCACGAGCACACGGGGCCGACGCCCCGATGAAGACCAGCGCAGTACAGCCGAGCCGGCCCGGCGGGCCACGGCGCACCCTGCCCAGGTGTGCGAGAGGGCTTGTCTAGTGCGGTGCCGTCGCCGACGCTGTCGGCCCTGCGTGTCGGGGACTGAATCCCACGATCCTGTCAGTGAGCTCGTCGGCCACTGGGGCGGGTCGCTGCCGGTGCGAGGCGACGCCGTGGGCGGTGCCGAACAGCCAGGCGGCCGTCCGCCGGAGCGCCGAGATCGCGGGCGCGACGTCTGACGCCGTGACCCGCCCAGGTGGCCCTCATCGAGCACGGATGGTGGTCCACGCCGTGGGCGGGGGCACGGCGCCTATGGCACCAGCGCCTCGACCGCGGTCACCAGGCCGAGGACGATGACCAGTCCGGTCAGCGTGTAGGTCGTGGCCTGGCGAACCCCGCGCATGCGGTACTCGGCGGGCAGCGCCCGGCGTTCCAGAAGGAGCAGGAAGCCCAGCACCACCGGCAGCAGGATGGCGTTCATGACCTCAACGTCCAAGGACAGCCCGACCAGGTTGGGGATCAGCAGCGCCATTAGTGCACCGGCGAGGATCGCGGCCAGCGCGAGGGCGTAGAAGCCCTTGGCCTGCCGGGGTGAGTCGTTCAGGCTGTGCCGCAGGTCCAGCACCTCGGCCATGCCCCAGGCCCCCGCCAGGGAGGCCACGAGTGCGGCCACCGTCGCTGCGCCGAGCATCCCGAGCCCGAACAGGAGAGCCGCACTGCGTTGTCCGAGGAACGGTGTCAGCGCGGCGGCGATCTGGCCGACGCTCTGCAGGTTCGCGCCGGGGCGGGTGGCGCCGATGGTGGTGGCCACCGCGACGAGGACCGCGATCATGACGACCTGCGTGGCAACAGCGCCCAGGGCCGTGTTCCGGCGCGCCGAGCGCAGCACCGTGTTGACGTCGCGGCCGTGCCTGCCCTTGTCGATGACGGCCTCCTGCTGGTAGAAGACCATCCACGGCATGATCACGGCTCCCACGTTGGCCGCGAGCAGCATCAAGAACTGGCTGTTCGTTTGCACCGGATGAATCAGGCCGCTCCACAGCGCGGCGGGCGCTGGCCGGGCGAGCAGGGCCGCGGGGATGAACAGCAGCTCGAGCGCGCCGATCGCGATGCCGACCGTTTCGATGCGCCGGTACCGCCCGAGCAGGATCAGCACCGCCAGGGCCACCGCCGGAACCATGATCGACACGAGCCGGGGCACGCCCACCATGGCGCCGACGCCTGCCAGTCCGGCGAACTCGGTGACCAGGGCTCCCAGGCAAGCCAGGAAGAGGGTGCCTGCCGACAGCAGGGCCCACCGGGCGCCGAAGGTGCGACGGATCAGTGCGCCGTGGCCTTGGCCGGTCAGCAGTCCCAGCCGGGCCGTGATCTCTTGCACCAGATACAGCACGGGGATCAGCACGATCTGCGCCAGGATCAGCTGGTAGCCGTAGCGCGCCCCGGACTGAGCCGCAGTGACGAGACTGCCGGCGTCGGTGTCGGCGAGCATGACCATCAGGCCAGGACCGAGCAACACCCCCAGCCACCGGAGGCGTCGACGCCGCGCAGCCGGCGCCGGGACTGGGCGTGCCGCAGTCTCCACTTCGACCGAACGAAGACTCATGGACCGCGCCCGTCTCTCGACTTAGCCGAGGCTTGCCTTACTAGCCAGGCCAGGTTGCCAGTCCGACGCCGGCCGTTGGAGGACTTAAGACCCGCTGGCGGCACCGGCTCCAAGGCGTGGGCCCGGGCCTTTTCGTGGACGCCACGCGGACGTGGAACCGAGCCGCGGCGCATCGCCGGTGAGCCGAGGCACCGAACTGGGCCGGATGGCGACTGCAGTTCGGGACGCGGACGGCGTTCGCGGCCGTCAGCACGATCCTCAGAACGGGTCGCGGAAGCCGACGAGGGTGCGGGCGACCTCATTGGCCCCCCTAGGGGCGCTTGGCGCCGACTTGCGCGCAGTTGGGAGCCGCGCCGACCGGCCCCCGCCACCCGCAGGTGTCGCGCGTGATCACATCTGCTTTCAGCAGTCGCGCCCGAATCGGTGCGTGGCTGAGGGCGAATGGCCCCATGTTCGACTGGGACAACCCGGCGTGGGCTCGGACGGGCCGGGGCGGTCCGTTCGAGCCGTGGCACTGGGAGTACGTGCCGGGCGTCAAGGCGCTCGTCGCGGCGGGGCTGGAGTAGCGGTGCGGTCGTCGGTCCGGCTGTCCTGGCGGCCGACCGACCAGTACCGCGGGCTCAGTTGGGCCGGCCTTGGCGGGGTGACGGGTGCCGACAGCGGCCATGGCTTTGTGGGGACTGCCGCCGGTGGATCTGCACGGTCCGCTGCACCGGCTCGGGATCATGGACCCGGTGTGCGGTGGGACGCGGTCCGCATACTTCGCCGTGACCGCGCGCTGGGCGCTGGCCTGGTACTACAACCGCTCGGAGCGGTGGCGCTCGTTGCCGCGGGGCTGGTGGTCCTCCGCGCGGCAGTCGGCCACCTGAGGGGGCGCTGGCTCGGGGTGGACGTCACGTTGAGTCGCCGGGTGGCGCGGGGACTGTACGTGTCGATCTGCGTGGCCCTCCTGGCGCTGGATGTCCGCCAGCAGGTCATCGCCGATGTCCTCCGGTGATGGCGCAGGTGCCGTTCGGCCGTTGCGAGGCCGGAGCTCTACCATGCGGCGGGTGAGGCGGTGGTGAGTGTGACGGGCGGCCAGGGGGCGCGCTTCCGCGCGCTCGTGGTGGACGACGAGCCGAGCCTGGTGCGCGCGGTCGTCGGCTACCTGGAGCGCGACGGCTTCCTGGTCAGCTCCGCGGGGACCGGGGAGGACGCGCTGGAGCTGGCCCGCCGCGAGTCGCCGGACGTGGTGGTGCTCGACCTCGGACTTCCGGGCATCGACGGGATCGAGGTGTGCCGCGCGCTGCGGACGTTCTCCGACGCCTACGTCGTCATGCTCACGGCCCGGGCCGACGAGGTGGACAAGCTCGTCGGGCTGTCGGTGGGGGCCGACGACTACGTCACCAAGCCGTTCAGCCCGCGTGAGCTCATCGCCCGGATCCGCACCATGCTGCGCCGCCCCCACATCGGGGTGCGTACGACGGCGAGCGAGGCACCTGCGTCGATCACCCGCGAGCCCGCGAGCGACGTCCGCCGGTTCGGCGCCCTGACCGTCGACCCGGTCGCCCGGGAGGTGGCCGTCGAGGGGCGCGCGGTCCACCTGACCAAGACCGAGTTCGACCTGCTCGACGAGCTGAGCGGCCACCCCCGCCAGGCCTACACGCGCCGCCAGCTGATCGACCGGGTCTGGCAGTCGGACTGGGTCGGCGACGAGCACCTGGTGGACATCCACGTCGGCAACGTGCGCCGCAAGCTCGGCGACGACCCGCGGGCCCCGCGCTACATCCGCACTGTCCGCGGTGTCGGCTACCGGATGGGACCCGGCTGACTCACCGCGGCACGGGCAGCGTCAGGGTGAACGTGGCACCGCGGCCGGGGCCGTCGGAGCGCGCACTGATGGAGCCGTGGTGGGCCTCGACGATTGCGCGGGCGATGGTCAGCCCGATGCCCGAGCCGTGCCGGCCAGGCCCGGACACCGCCTGCCCGCTCGTCGGCTCGCCGGCCCGGTAGAAACGCTGGAACAGCAGCGGCCCCTGCTGCGGATCGAAGCCCTCGCCGTCGTCCGCGACGACAAGGGCGACCAGCGCCCGGTGCGGCTCGTCCGGGTCCGGCCTCGGACCGTCCAGGCGCACGACGACGTGGCCGCCGGCGTGCGTGTGCCGCAACGCGTTGTCCAGGACGTTGAGCAGGGTCTCGACGATGCGGTCGGCGTCGACGACGACGGTAGGCCCCGGGTCGCTCGCACGGACCTCCAGCCCGACGCCGGCGGCGCGGAACTGCGGGAGCAGCACCGCCGCGGCCCGCCGGGCGAGGTCTGCCGCCGCGGCGGGTTGCGGGTCCAGGGCGAGCTGACGCTCCTCCGCACGGGACACCGACTCGATGTCCGCCACCAACCGGTGCAGCCTGCCCACCTGGTCGGTAAGGGTGGCCAGGGTGTCCTCGTCCACCGGCAGGACTTGGTCGCCGATCGCCTCGACCGTTGCCTCCAGCGAGGCGACCGGGGTGCGCAGCTGGTGCCCGAGGTCACTCAGCAGCCGCCGACGCGTGTCCTCCGAGGTTGCCAGCTGGGCGGCGAGCTCGTTGACCGACGTGCCGAGGACCGCGAACTCCGGGCCGAGGCGAGGGTCGACCGCCCGCACGTCGTAGGTACCGTTCGCCAGCCGGCCGGTCACCAGCGCGAGGTCGGCGACCGGCGTGGCGATGCGCCGGGCGACCAACCACGTGACCAGGCCAGCCGCGATCACCGCCGTGAGCGTGCCCGTGCCGAGCGAGACGAGTGTCGCCTGAGTGAAGGCCTCGTCGACGTGCGTGGTCACGACCGGGGTCAGGTCCGGCGCTCCCGCGCGGCTCAGGTGGTCCATGAACACCGCGGGCGCCACGAGCAGCGAGACGACGAGCAGCGTGCCCGCGCCCGTGGCCACCACGAGAGCCATCGCGGCGAACAGGCGCCCCCCAAGGCCCAGGCGCGACCAGGTCGAATTGGGACGGCCCGTCGCCGTCGCGGGCGCCGGGCCGACCACCACCGGGGTGACGCTCATCCGGCATCCGCGGTGTCCGCGACCGCGATCAGCCGTGAGCGCGGAACGGGGCTCACCGGTCGCCTCGCATCTGCCGGAGCACCGCCCGCTGGGCCTGGTAGGTCTCGAGGTCGATGTCTCCACGGGCGAACCGCCGGTCGACGATCTCCTCCGGTGAGTCAGGGTCGCGATCTCGCCGGCTCGACCCGCCCGAGGGCAGCAGCCGTACGACCGCGTACAAGATCACGCCCAGCAGCAGCAGCCAGAACAAGCCCATCCCCAGCCAGGCGCCCCAGCCCATGCCCGCGCCGTACCAGCCCATCATCGCTGCGCTCCCTCCGTCGTCCCGGTCCCCAGCGGGATGTCCACCGGGGCACTTCCCCGGCCACGGCACCAACCATCACCTGTCCGTGCCCACGTCGACCCGGGCGAACGACGAAGGTTCGACGAAGGAAGCAAGACCGGCGCCGGCCCGCGCCAGACGGCCTCGCCCCGCTCCTGCCTGACCCCAGGTCGCCGCCTTGATCCCGGAAGCCCGGACGCAGGACCCCAGCGACGGGGATGTCGCCGTCCGCGCCCGGGCAGGCCGGAGGGGTCAGGAGACGGTGAGCTCGGCGTACATCCCGGCGGCGTAGTGGCCAGGCTCGTTGCAGATGAGCTCGTACCGACCCGCCGGCAAGTCGAGCGTGGTCCAGCCTGCCGCTCCGGGTTGGATGCCATCTCCGGCGCTGGCGCCGCCGCTGCGAGAGGCCTCGCCGAGGCTGCCGGACTCGTCGACCTTGCCGTCGGCGCCGACCGGGCGGGTACCTGCCTGCTGGCCGGCGGGCAGGGGTAGCACAACGAGCTCGTGGGTGCGCAGCCCGGCATTCGTGAGCACCAGCGAGACGGTGCCGACGGGTGCCGAGCTGCGATCGAGGACCAGGCGCATGGGGCCGTTTCCGCCCATCATCGCGCCCATGTCGACCGCGGTGACGTGCACGGTGGTCCCGGCCAGCTGTGGGGCGGAGGCAGCCACCCGGCCACCCGTCATGCCGCCCCAACCGGCGCCGTACGCGGCGGTGCCCGATCGGCCCGAACCTGCCCACGCGACGGTCGCCGCCACCGACCCGCCCAGCAGAACCACGGCCGTCACCAGAGTGACCACCAGCCAGGCACGCCGTCCCCGTCGTGGCACGTTCGGGCCCACCGCGCCGGTGGCCATCGGCGCGGTCACCGGGCACCCGCGTCGCCGAGGATCGCCCGCTGCGCCCGGTAGGTCTCGACGTCGATCTCCCCGCGCGCGAACCGCCGGTCGAGGATCTCCGCCGGGGACTCGGCGCTGCGGCCTCCATCGCTGGACCGACCCGATGGCAGCAGCCGAACCACCGCGTAGAGAATCACCCCTAGCAGCACGAGCCAGAAGAGGCCCATACCCAGCCAAGAGCCCCAGCCCGTGCCCATGCCGTACCAGCCCATCATCGCGGTGATCTCCTCTCAGGCGCTGAGCGCCGCACCGACGTACCAGCGCGGTTGTCCCCAGCCCCAACACGACAACCCTCCATCGGACACCTATGGGTTCCCTCTGGTGCTTGCCTCACGTTTGACGAGGGTTGGGGGCGCGAATGCTCGCGGGAAAGTCCAGGCGGCGGTGGCTTAATCAAAGGAACATCAAAGATTCGCGGTTTCGCCACCGGTCCGCGGCTGTCGAGGCGAAAGGTCGTCGTCAGATCGCTCTGCACGAATCCCGCCCGGGTCCCCACCACCCGAGCAGGCTTGGATTCTTCGATTCGAGGAGGCATGTCGTGGCCGTGAGAGACAAGGGCGTGGTCGTGTCGCGGGCCGGCGAGGGCCACTGGCCCACGGCGGCGCTGAGGGTGGTGTTCGGGATCGTCTGGCTGATCGACGCCATTCTGAAGTGGCTGCCCGGCTTCCGAGCGGACTACATGAGCACGATCATGGCCCAGTCCGACGGCCAGCCGCGGTGGTTGCAGCTCTGGTTCCGGTTCTGGATCGATCTGCAGCACCCTGACGTGCCTCTGTTCGCCTACTTGGTGGCTGTCATCGAGACTGTGATCGCCCTCGCGCTGATCATGGGTTTCGCCCAGAAGCTCACCTACAGCGCGGCACTCGTGTTCAGCATGTTGATCTGGTCGACCGCGGAAGGCTTCGGTGGCCCGTACACCTCCGGCGCGTCGGACGTCGGCACTGCACTGATCTATGCACTGGTCTTTGCCGCACTGCTGCTGTTCAACTACTACCAGGCGACGGACCCACTCACGGCCGACGCATGGCTCGAGCGGCGCATCAGCTGGTGGCACCGCGTGGCGGCCGTCGGCCATCGGGGCATCAGCGCCCCGTGAAGCGTCTCGGGAGTTGCGCCGTCGTCAATCGATTGCATGACGCAGTTGGCGTGGGCGTCGCTGATCGTGCCGATCGAGGCGGCGATGCTCTTCCAGAGCCAGCGTTCGGTGAACCGCAGCGCGGTGTATTGACCGGATGACGAGCTCGTCGTAGCGGGTGGCCGGTCCTCGCCACTGCCCTCACCGACGCCGCGGCTTGACATCCGAACAACCTGGGATGTCTGTGTCCTGCTCGGGACGGGTCGTCGAGCAGGCCGTGTGCAGCCGGCTCCGGTCGGGCGCCGCAGTTGCCTCATGGCGCGCAGCCCGCGTGGCCTGCCTGTGGGGCCACGTGCGCGTGCCAGGCGCGACCGCGGCAGGAGCACCGCGTAGGTCCCGCCTGAGCCGTGGCGTCGGCGTCAACGCCGCCCCGGTCACCTGTGCCTGCGGGTCTGCCTTCCGCCAGCGCAGCGCACGTCACTGACGGCCGATCGGCGAGAGCGTCAGGCCGCGCCGTCGAGGTCTACGGTGCCATTCGCCCGCCATTCGAGGACGCCTTCGTCCATGGCACGGGCGTCGAAGCCGTGCTGGCGTAGCTGGTGGGCGGCCTGGCGGGCCAGGCGGCACAGCTCGCCGCGGCAGTACGGGACGACGGGCCGGTCCGGGGGGATCTGGCCGGTGCGCTCGGTCAGGTCGGCCAGGGGGATGGACAGGGCACCGGGGAAGTGTCCGTCGGCGTACTCCTGGGCCGGGCGAACGTCGACCACTGTCATGTCAGTGGTGACGGCCGCCGCGTCGATCGTCGGGACGCCGCTCAGCCCGACGGTGGACCCGTCGGCGTCGGTCAGGTACTGGTGCAGGGTCTCGCGCAGCTTGGGGGAGCGGGTGAGGCCGACGCGTTTGGCGGTGACGAACAGTTTGGCCACGTCGTCGCCGGCCAGCCGGTAGTGGATCGTGGTGCGCTCCCGGCGGGTACGCACCAGGCCGGCGGCCTTGAGGGTCCGCAGGTGGGCCGAGGTCGTCGTCAGTGCCATCCCCGACATCCGGGCCAGGTCGTCGACGGAGTGCTCGCCCTGGGCGAGCAGCTCGACCAGCTCGAGGCGCCGGCCGTTGCCGAGGGCCTTGACCAGTGTCGCGAGGGCGTCGAAGACGTCGGCCTTGATCGTGTTCCCGAAGTGCATGGAATAGAAGATACGGTGATCGGCATGACGAGTGTGCTCATGGTGATCAACGGCGCGGCGTACGGGTCGGACGCGACGTACAACGCGGTGCGCCTGGCCGGAACGCTGGCCAAGCGCGACGCGGTGGAGATCACGGTGTTCCTCATGGGTGATGGGGTGACTGCGGCGATCGACGGACAGCGCACCCCGGACGGGTACTACAAGCTCGACCGCATGCTCGGCGGGGTGGTCCGCGCGGGTGGGCGGGTGCTGTGCTGCGGGACCTGCATGGACGCCCGCGGGATCGGCGAGCCGGTGCTGCTGGGCGGGGCGCGGCGATCTTCGATGGACGAGCTCGCCGACGCCACGCTGGCCGCCGACAAGGTCGTGGTGTTCTGATGCGGCCGGCGTATCTGGACTACAACGCCACCACGCCGGTGGATCCGGCCGTGCTCGAGGCGATGCTGCCCTACCTGGCCACAGAGTTCGGCAACCCCTCCAGCGCGCTCGCTCCAGGTGTCCAGACACCGTCTCCCGGCACAGCCCGAACCGTCGCGCGAGCACATACGTCGAATCGCCGGCCCGGTACGCATCAACCAGCTCGCGGGCTTGCGCGGCGCTCAGTTGCCTCACAAGACTCTGATATCGCTCATATGCGTGTCCAGGTGATGCAGGCAGCCAGGACGACGGCGGTGCGGTAGGTGATGGCGAGCTTGTCGTCGCGGGTGCCCAGTTCTTCTGGGAGCTGAGCGTCGACGTCGAAGCGCTGGGATGGCCTCGGGCTCCAGGCGACGAACCGCCGGACCTGGGCACGCCAGCGACCGATGTGGCGTACTCAAGTGCCGCGAGGAGGTGCCGCGGAGATCGCCGGTTCGTGTCTGGGACAGCGACGCGTGGACGGGTGGGTCAGCGCAACGGCTGGAACCTCAGGGCGCGGTAGCCGGGCATCCGCCGTTGCAGGGAGGCCGCGAGGACAGGTACCGCTGCGTCGTGGTAGTCGTGGACCTCGGCGACGTCCTTGCCAGGGAAGGACCTGACGATCCGGCCCGCGCACTGGACGAGCAGGCCGGCGAAGGAGATCGGGGCGGCGAGGAAGAGGGCGTCGAGTGCGGGGGCGTCGAAGCCCTCGCCGATGAACGGCGTCGTGCCGATGACGAGGATGCCGGCGCCGGCATCGGCGGCCGCGAGGGTCGCGACCGCGGCGCGCCGGTCGGTGGTGGACATGCCACCGTGCATCACGATCGGTTGGAACCCGCGGGCGGTCAGTCGCGCCGCCAGCGCCTGCAGGTGGGAGACGCGACGGGTCAGGACGAGGCAGTTGCGACCGCGGCCGAGTGCGGCCGTGATGTCGTCGACGATCTGGGTGTTGCGAACCTCGTCGGCGACAAGTGCGCGGTGGATGGCGGCGAGGGCGCCCGGCGAGGACGGGTCCACGGAGTTGTGGGTGAAGACGGTGTCGTGCACGTGCAGCACGCGGCGTGGTCCTCCGTGTGCCGACCAGGCCGCGTCCAGCGTGCCCGGCGCGGCGTCCGTCACGGTGTGGCGGATCGGGCCGAGGTGCCAGTTGACGAGGTCGCCGAGCCCGTCGCGCCGTGTGGGCGTGGCGGTCAGGCCGAGCCAGAACTGCGCGGCGATCTTCTTCACCGAGTGGTCATACGCGGCCGCGGCAAGGTGATGACACTCGTCGACGACGACCTGGCCGTACGGGGCGGTCAGCTCGGCCACATCGTCGCGGCGGGCCAGCGACGGCATCATCGCGATGTCGACGACGCCCGTGAGCTTGCGACGGCCGGCACCGACTTGGCCTGGGGGAACCCCGAGGAACTCCTCGATCCGGCTGCGCCACTGCTCGGCGAGTGCCTTGCGGTCGACGAGCACCAGCGTGGACGTGGCCCGTTCGGCGATCAGGGCGCAGGCGATCACGGTCTTGCCCGATCCGGGAGGGGCGACGAGGACGCCGTCGTCGTGCGCGAGGAGGGCGTCCACAGCGGCGCCCTGGCTGGAGGTGAGGTCGGCCGTGAACGTCACGTCGATCTCCTGCCCCGTGTTCCGAAGGTCGGTGACGACGAGCCTGGAGCCCGCGTTGTCCACGATGTCGGCCACGGAGTGGCGCAAGGCTCGCGGTAGGACGAGTCGGTCGTCGAGGGTGACGTCGTAGCCGCGGATGAACCGTGGTGTGTCCCAAGTGGACTTCCGCAGCCGCTCGCGCTCGTAGAACAGCGGGTTGGGCATCGACGCCGCGTGCTTGAAGGTCGACAGCGCGGCCGGTGTCAGCTCGGAGGACTCCAGCGTCAGGCCCGCGCCAAGCTCGGCGTGCACGACCGGTGGGAGATGAGGCCGGACCTTGGTCGAGCTCGAGCGGCTCAGCTGGCTGACGTCCTGGCCGACGAACGTGCGGCCCGCCGCGCGTGCGACTCGCGAGGCGTCGCGTGGGCTGAGGCGATCGAGCGTCGACAGGTAGTTCCACTGGTCGTCGTACGGCTCGAGCGTGGCGAGATCGAGGAACAGGGTGAGCCCGTCCTTACGGCGCTGCCCTTGGAGTGGCGCAGCGATGAGGTTGCCGAACCCGCCGTCGGGCAGCACGTCCTGGTTCGGGAACAGCCGGTCGTACGAGCGCAGGTCCATCGAGCCGCGCAGCACTATCGCCTCGTGTACCAGCACGGTGCCGACCGCCCGTGCGGTGCTGGCCGCGGTGTCCTCGGCGAAGAAGGTCCACACGTGCGCGCCGCGGCCTGATTGCGAGATCTCCAGCGCGGACGGCACGCCGTGGGCGCGCGCCGCCTTGGTGTACGCGAGGGCGTCGAGCATCGCGGCGGGTCCGTCGAAGTCGGCGGCGAGGAACCGGCACGAGTTGTCAGGCAGCAGCGGGTAGAGACCCGCGAACACGTCGCCGACGAGGTGGGCGCCGATCACCTCCTTGCGCAGCGGCAGGTAGCGGACCGCTCGTCGGTCCATGCCCTGACGCCAGCCGCCTGCGACGGCCGGTGACCAGCCGGCGCGGCCGGTTCGGGCGTTCTCCCATCGCAGCGCATAGACGTCCGTGCGGGCGCGGAACAAGTCTGTGAAGAGTGCGAGCTTGTCGGCGACGGGCGACGCCATCGTGACCAGGCCGACTGCCGCCGATGCGGCAGTCGGCTGCTCGGGTGCCGGTGTCGTCTCGTGGTCTTGAAGCTCGAGCAACCGTGAGAGCCGCTGGTTCTCCTCGCGAAGGCGCTCGAGCTCGCGCCGGAGCTGCAGGACCTCGTCACCGTAGGTCATGGGCACGCTGCGCATCGTCGCACGCGGGCGGGAAGGTGAACCGCCCGGCGCAGGCACTGGTCATCACGACCGGTCGCCCCCCGGTTCATGCCCGTTGGGCGGGGCTGGGTGGCGGCCCACTGCTGGGAGCGAATCGTCGGCCTGATGGCCTGCCCGGGTGTCTGCTGGCGCCACGGCGGGAGGTCGCGGTTGGCCAATTCGGGAGTTGACGGGGTGGCAGAACGGGCGTTTACGCAATGGCAATTCAGGAGTTTGGAGTTCGACGGAACGGGAGTCGGGCTATCCTGCATCCGTGAGAAGCGACGCTGACCTGGTTGAGCGCAAGATCTTGCCGGTTGCGGTCGAGCGTTGCTCGGAGAGTCCGGTTCTCCTCCTCGAGGGCCCTCGTACGGTGGGCAAGTCGACCCTGCTGGCGGGGCTTGCGGAGCGTCTGGGTGGCGAGGTCCTCGATCTGGACGATGTCGATGTGCGCGCGGCGGTCGCCGCCGACCCGGCGGTCATGATCGACGGGCCCGGACCTGTGCTCATCGACGAGTATCAGCACGCACCTGTGGTCCTCGATGCCATCAAGGCTCGGCTGAACCGGTCGAGCCGTCCGGGGCAGTTCGTCCTGACCGGGTCCGCGCGTCATGAGTCGCTGCCGCGTGCCGCGCAAGCCCTCACCGGGCGGCTGCAGCGCCTGGCGGTGCTGCCACTGTCGCAGGCCGAGATCGAGGGTTCGGCGGGAGGCCTGCTGGCCGGCCTCATGAACGACCCGGCGGAGACGGTCGCGGCGCCGGCCTCGACGACGGCTCGAGAGGAGTACATCGATCGGATCGTCAAGGGTGGGTTCCCGTTGGCCCTCGCCGCGCGCAGCGACGGTGCAAGGTCGCGGTGGATCGAGGACTGGGTTCGGCTCACCCTGGAACGTGATGTTCAGGAGCTCTCCCGAGTGCGTCAGGCCCACACGTTGCCGATCGTGCTCGAACGCCTTGCCGGGCAGACCGCACAGGTCCTCAACGGCGCGCGACTGGCGGACGGTCTCGGAATCGACGAGAAGACGGCACGCGACTACGTACGGCTCCTGGAGGCGGTGTTCCTCGTCCGGCTGCTGCCAGCGTGGGACCGCACACTGACGAAAAGGACGACGGCCAGACCGAAGGTGCATCTGATCGACGCGGGCGTAGCCGCCAGACTCCTGCGGCTGACGGCGGACAAGCTCGCCCGCCGTGACCCCGCGGCGCTCACCCAGTTCGGCCACCTGCTGGAGACGTTCGTCGTCGGGGAGCTTCTCGCGCAGGCCACCTGGACTGACGGGATCGCGTCGGTTGGCCACTGGCGCACCCGCGACAACGCGGAAGTCGACGTCGTGATCGAAGCCGACGACGGCCGTGTGACCGCTTTCGAGATCAAAGCGGCCAGCCGAGTCGGCAGGGACGACTTCTCGGGTCTGCGGCAGCTGCGCGAGCGCCTGGGGTCCGCATTCGTCGCGGGCGTGGCGCTCTACACCGGAGCTCGCAGCTACACCTTCGAGGACCGGCTCCACGTCATGCCGATCGACCGGCTCTGGCGCCGCTGAGCGCTCGGCGTCCGACCGTGCGGGCGGTGCGTCATCGCCAGCCGTACTCGCCGAACCGCACAGCCGAATGGTCGTGGAGGCTGCTGCCGGCCCTGACCGAGCGCTCCGGTGTCAGAGCCTGACCGCTTCCACGGACTTGCCCCGAAGGGCGGGGTCATCAGAGGGGGTGAACAAGAAGTAGCCAGAAACTCCGCGCGAGGTAGATCCAGCTCGATCGAGACAACCTGGCCGAGGTCGATATCGTGGAGGCGTCACAGCGAGCAGATCTCGGTCGTGGCCCAGGCCAGAGCGGAGAAGGTCCGAGACGACGCCAGTCGACTCGATCCGCGGCGAGACGGGCGAGCCTGCCGTCGCGCTGCAGGGGGTCGAGGGTTCGAGTCCCTTCAGCTCCACGTTGTGATGTCTCAGGACATCGTGAACGGCTGAACCCTCGGTTTCGGGGGTTCAGCCGTTTTTCGTTGGGGCTGGTAGGTGCGTTCGGGGTTGATGTGGTGCTCGGCGAGGATCACGCCGTCGATGTCGATGGCGGTGGTGTCCAGGCCGTGCAGCAGCAGGTTCACGGGGGTGCCGGCGTGGGTGCGGCCGATGGCTAGGTGCAGCATGCGGTTGGCCCAGCGCAGCGAGATCTTCCCGGAGGCGTCGACGGTGTCGTAGCGCACTCGCCATAGGTCCGGGTCGTCGGGTCGGGCCGGGGTGGCCTTGGGGATGCGGGTGTAGGCGACTGCCGGGGTGAGCCGGTGCAGGGCCCGGTGGGGCCGGTGGTGGTTGTAGTGCTCGGCGAAGGCGTCCAGCACGCCTTGCAGCTGGCCGATGGTCGCGGCGGGGTGGGCGGCCAGGTACTTCTTCAGGGTCTGCCAGAGCCGTTCGATCTTCCCCTGGGTGGTCGGCTTGTAGGGGCGCCCGTTCTTCTGGGTGATGCCCTCGATGGCCAGCAGGGTCTCGAACGCGTTGGCGTGCCCGCGGCCGGCCGGACCGCCGGCGTAGCGGGTGGTGTAGACGTTGCCGTTGTCTGTCAAGGTGGCCGCCGGCCAGCCGTGCTGCGCAGCGGCGCTGGTGAAGGTGCTGGTCACGGTCCGTCCGGTGACGCGTCGGTGGGCCGACAGGTGCAGCAGGAACCGGGAGTGGTCGTCCAGCCAGCCGATGATCTCCACCTCCAGGCCGCCGGTCAGGCGCCAGTGTGTGAAGTCCGACTGCCAGCAGCCGTTGGGTTGCTCGGCCGCGAAGCGGATGTAGGAGGACCGGGGACGCTTGTGCGGCTGGGCGAGGATCCGGTGGTTCGACGTCAAGATCCGCCACACGCTGGAGCGACTGATCGACGCGCCCTGCGCGGTCAGCAGGTGGTGGATGGTGTCCGCGCCGGCGTCCAGCCCGGCGCCGGTCAGCTCGTCGCGCAGCTGAACGACCCTGGCGCGGGTGGCCTCGTCGATGCGGGCCGGACTCGACCGTGGTCGTGACGAGCGCGGGGTGAACGCAGCTTCGCCTTCGACCAGCCACCGGTGGTGCAGTCGGTGCACGAGCGTCTTGCTCACCCGATAGCGAGCGGCGACCTGCCCGTACGACAGCCCGAGATCGACCACGGCCCTGACCAGCACTTCCGGCTTGTCCACCGCCCGACCGTCGCCCAGGCGCCGTTCACAAGGTCCTGAGACATGCCGACCGCCAGCACCACACCGTTCACAGTGTCTTGAGACACCCGTTCACAAGGTCCTGAAACCAGACACCTTCAGCTCCACGTTTGAGCAGGTCAGAGGCCGTTTCTCCGGGTGGGGAGGCGGCCTTCATGCTTGTCGGTGGCCAGAAAGTCGCCGCAAAGTGCCCATGCGTTCAAGGACTCTGAGGCGCAGGGGAGTGGCCTGACCTCGGTGTTCGCGTTGCCGCCGGAGCATGGGAGTCGACTCCGGGGTGCGTTGCGTATGGGGCTCGAGTTTGCAGGTGCGCAGTTCAGCGATGTGAGACTTGAATCCCCCGAGAGATCGGCGGGTCGCGTCACGCCCCACCTCATCGAACTTGGATTCACTCGATACCCAAGATGGCCTGGCGAACCAGCTCGATGAACTCGTCGGTGAGGTGCTTGCGTCGGTAGCCGTGGCGGTAGTTCTTCGGCTATTCTTGCTACGGGTTCGCATCGTTCTGCAAAACACGTTTCGGGCGTTTCCTTGCAGGGTAGCCCCTTGAAGCCCGAGTACTGCATCCTGTCAGCGTGCGGGTGGCCGGCGAGACGGCCCGGCCTATCGCCGGACGATCGCGTGATCATGATCGGCGGAGCACTCGCTCGGAATGCGTGGCCACGGTCCGCCATTTCCTTTGTCGGACCGCGCCCGGCAAAGGAAGGACGAAGGTGAGCGCCAGCAACCATCTTGACACCAAAGCGCTCGCGGGCCCACTTGGTATGGTTTCGTCAGCGTGCCGGCGACCGGGGCCGTTGTGTGCACCGCCTTCGGGCACGCCCCGCCGCTCGCCGCTCTAGCTGCAGTCGGCGCTCCCACGGGCTTGGTGACTTGTCGCCCGGGCTGCGACCCACTGATGCTCAGCTACACCGATCTGTCCGCCGGACGAACTTCAGATGCAGGGGATGGCGGCCGTCCGACTCCCGACGACATAGGCGGAACCGATGACACACGCACAGGTGGGGCTCTTTGCCGTCGGCACAGCCGCTCACGCGTACCTGGAGTTCGACCGGACGTCCCTCGCCGATGCCGACCGCGTCGTCAGCGCGGCTGCCGCCATCGCGACGGCCCACGATTCCACGACTGGTGTGAACCTGGTCATCGGCTTCCGCCCGGAGCTGTGGTCAGCCACACGGCCCGGCGCCTTGCCGGCCGGCACGACCAGCTTCACCGAGCCGATCGTGGGACCCGACGGGTTCTCGATGCCGGCCACGCAGCACGACCTGGTCGCCTGGGTGGCCGCGGCGGAGCGCGACCGGCTGTTTGACGTGGCGGCTGGCATCGCAGACAAGCTCGGCACCATCGTCGCCCTGGCCGACGAGACGCACGGTTGGCCCTACCAGCACCACCGCGACCTCACGGGGTTCATCGACGGAACCGAGAATCCCACTGCCGCCGAGGCGCCTGGCCTCGTCCTCGTCGCCGACCAGATGCCTGGTTCAGGAGGAGCCGTGCTCCTGGTCCAGCGGTGGGAGCACAACTACGCCGCCTGGACTGCCTTGCCGGACGCGGAGCAGGAACGAGTCATCGGACGCACCAAGCCAGACAGCGTCGAGCTCAACGATCGTCCCTCGACCTCGCACGCGGCACGCACGGACCAGGACGAGTACGGGAAGATCTTCCGCCGCAACACCGCCTACGGCACCCTCAGCCACCACGGCACGATGTTCGTCGGCTTCAGCGCCTCCCAACGTCCCTTGCAGGCGATGCTGCGCAGCATGGCCGGCCTCGACGGTGACCGCGATGCGCTCACCCGTTACGCGACTCCGCTCACCGGGTCGTACTACTTCGTACCGAGCTACGACGATCTCGTCGCCGCCGCCGACCAAGCTTGATCGCGTCCCCAACGTCGGCATGCTTCGCGGTCGGCACGGCAATATCCGGCATCGTCAAGGCAGAGGAGCGCGGCGGCGCGGTCGCGCGGGCACTGTCTTCCGGCTGGCGCGGCCGGAGGCCGGACCGTGGCGGTGGCTGGCGCCGCGGCCACCGCTCAGCCCTCGCGGAAGGTGACCCCGTACCCGCCGCGCGGGTAGTGCCAGGTCAGGGTGCCGGGCGGCGCCACCGCCCGGCAGGTGCCGCACTCGAGGCACGCGGCGTACGCGACCGCGAGCGAGCCGTCGGGCTCCTGCGAGTACACGTGCGCCGGGCAGATCCTCACCAGGAGGGCGCCGGCACCGGTGCGACGCGCCTCCTCCTGGTGCACCTCGATGTGGCTGCACTCCTCGTCGAGCGTGAACGAGTTGCGCGCGAGCCGGTCGTGGACGCCGCCCAGGTCGACCATGGTGCTCCTCACAGCGCCCTCACCGCCGCCCAGCCGTCACGGGCGAGCCGGGTCAGCGTGAGGTCGGTCTTCTTCAGCGCCGCACGCGCCGTCGGCAGCAGGTGCCGGCGAGGGGTGAGGTCGAGGTCGTAGACGCCGTGCAGCACGTCCGCCAGCAGCAGGCCGTAGTCGCGGTACAGCCGGGGGTTGTCGAGGAACGCCGGCGCCTTGGCGTAGGTGGTCATGTCCGCCTGGACGAAGCCGGCGGCCAGGTGGGTCCGGTAGCGGTCCATCGCCGTCTGCGACACGTCGCGGGCCTCGAGCGCCTCCTCGACCGTGGCGGCGGCGGCCAGGGCGGATCCCGCCGCCAGGTCCATGCCGCGCACCGTCAGGCCGGTGTTGAGGGTGAACCCGGCGGCGTCCCCGACGAGCAGCAGCCCGGGCCGCGCCAGGTCGTGCGCCACCATCGCCGGGCCGTCCTCGATGGTGAGGTGGCAGCCGTACTCCAGCGGTTCGCCGCCCGCCAGCAGGGGCGCCACGGCGGGGTGCGCGAGGAAGCGGTCGTGGATGTCCGACGAGGACGCGCCGCGCGCGTCCAGGTCGTCCAGCCGCAGCACCACCCCGACGGACACGGACTCGGCGTTGGTGTAGAGGAAGCCGCCCCCCGCCACGCCGTCGGTGCAGTCCCCGACGACGGCGTACGCCACGCCCTCGTCGCCGCTGACCCGGAACCGGTCCTCGATCGTCGTGCGCGGCAGGCCGATGACGGACTTGACCCCGACGGCGAGGTGGGCGGGCGGCTCCGCGGCGCGGATCCCGGCGCCCTGGGCGAGGAAGGAGTTGACCCCGTCGGCGGCGACGACGACGTGGGCGCGCAGCGCGTCGTCGCCGGCCTGCACCCCGACCACCACGCCGTCCTCGACCAGGAGCCGGTCGACCCGGATCCCCGGCATCACGGTGACGCCGGCCTCCTCGCACCGGGCGGCCAGCCACGGATCGAGGCGCGCTCGCAGCACGCTCACCGCGTTGACGGGGTCGGCCAGCCTGTCGTCCCAGTAGTCGACGTTCACGTGCGACGTCGGGTTGAGGAAGCTCAGCACGTTGCGCGTGATGCGCCGCTCCACCGGCGCCTGGTCGACGAAGCCGGGGAACATCTGCTCCATGACCCGGCAGTAGAGGACGCCGCCGGACAGGTTCTTCGCCCCCGGCTCGGCCCCTCGCTCGAGGAGCACCACCTCGTGGCCGGCCTGCGCCAGCCGGTACGCGCAGACGCAACCGGCGACGCCGGCGCCGACCACGATGACGTCGAAATCGACGCCGGACCCACTCATGCCGCTCCTCCCCGGGGGACGTGGCCGGTCGTGGCCCCCGGGAAGGGACCACGACCGGCCACGACCAGGCCTGCTACAGGACGCCGGCCTCGATCCGCTCGGCGATGTCGTCGGCGGTGAGCCAGCCGGAGGTCAGGGCGAAGCCGTTGGCCGAGCCGGGGATCGGCAGGCTGTAGGACTCGCCGAACAGCCCGCCGGCGTCGCAGCCGACCGAGTACAGGCCGGGGATGGGCGCGCCGGCCTTGTCCAGGCAGCGCATGTGGTCGTCGATCCGGATCGCGCCCATCGTGATCATGATCCCGGTCTCCATCTTCACGCCGTAGAAGGGCGGGGTGGTGACCGGCAGCAGGAACTTGGCGGGCTTGTGGAACCGGGTATCCTCGCCCGCGGCGCAGGCGGCGTTGTAGGCGTCGACCTCGGCGCGCAGCACAGTCGGGTCCACACCCATCTTGACGGCGAGCTCCTCGACGGTGTCGGCGCTCACCACGTTGGTGCGGGTCTCGTCGGCCGCGTCCGCCTCGATCTCGGTGGGCAGGTTGACGAGCTTCTCGCCGTTGCGCACGTAGATGCCCAGGCCCACCTCGTTGCCGTCCTCCACCAGGTGGCGGATGGTCGCGGTGTCGAAGACCGACCAGAACATCGAGCCCGGCAGCCCCGCCGTGACGTCGCCCGCGTTGCCGAAGTTGAGGCCGATGACCTCGTCGGTGAACCGGCGCCCGTGGGCGTTCACCCAGAAGTAGGGCTGGAAGCCCGCGGCGTTGGTGTGGCTGGTGATGGTCTTGTCCCGCATGATCGGGAACAGCAGCAGCGTGCCGATGGACGGGTGCTCGGTGCCGCCCGCCGCCAGCACCATGCCCAGGCCGTCGCCCGTGTTGCCGGGGCCGCCGACGTTGATGAGCTTGCCGCCCAGGTGGTCGTAGCGCGTGTACTTGTCGATGAGCTCGGGGTTGCCCGCGTAACCGCCGGTGCCGATCACCACGGCCTTGGCGCCGAGCCGCACCTGCTCGCCGTCGGCGTCCCTGGCCGCCACGCCGACGACCTTGCCCGTCGCGTCCTGCAGCACGGACGTGGCCGTGGTGGACAGGAAGATGTCGACGCCGCGGTGCCGGGCGTCGGCCTCGAGGAGCTCGATGAGGTGGGCCACCTCGCCCTCGGGCAGGTGCCACGTGACGAGCTCGCCGGGCTGGTCCACCGCGGTGACGGTGACGTCCTCGTAGACGGCACCCTCCTCGTCGCGCATCTTGACGATGGTGGTGGCCGCGTTCGCGACGAAGCGGCTGACGATGGTGGGGTCGGCCCGCCAGTGGGAGTAGTCCAGGTAGGTGTCGAACGCCTGCGTCTTGGTGACGGTGATGCCGCGCTTGATCTGCTCGTCGGACTCGAACGCCGCGTGGCCCTCGGCGAACGCCGAGCTGCCGCCGGTGTGCTCCTCCTTCTCCAGCAGTGCGCAGGTCAGGCCGTCCTTGGCCGCCTGCACCGCACACGACAGCCCGGACGCCCCACCGCCGATGACGACGACGTCGTAGCTGGAGTCGAACTGCTCACTCATGATGGTCTCCTGACGTGGACTCTTGCGGGGTCACTGCTGCAGTGCCGCGATGAGGGCCGGCACCACCTCGTACAGGTCGCCGACCGCGCCGTAGTCGGCGCGGCGGAAGATGCGGGCCTTGGGGTCGTTGTTGATCGCGGCCAGGACCTTGGCGCCGCGCACGCCCTCCAGGTGCTGGGGTGCTCCGGAGATCCCGACCGCCAGGTAGAGGCGGGGGGAGATGTGCTGGCCGGAGCGCCCGACGTAGCGGGACCGGTCCAGCCAGCCGAGGTCGTCGGCGACTGGCATCGAGCAGCCGACCTCGGCGCCCAGGGCCTGAGCGAGTCGTTCGACGAGGGCGACGTCGGCCTTGGCGTGCACGCCACGGCCGAAGGACACGACGGTGCGCGCGTCGACGATGCCGCTGGCGGGCGGCGCCGGCTGGGTGCCGGCCACCACCATCTCCGCGGCGGCCGTGTCGGCCTTGGCGACCGTGCCGGGCGCGACGCCGGTCGCGGCCGGCCGGTCCGCGGCCTCGTCGGCAGCCAGGATCAGGGCCAGGGGAGCGGGGGCGGTCAGCGTCTCGATCGCCTCGCCGCCGAGCACGGCGCGCCGCACGGTCCACCGCGGCCCGTCGGTCACCGCGAGCACGCCGGGGACCAGGCTCGCCCCGGCCGCGGCGGCGGCCGCACCGAGCAGGGTGCGCGCGGCGGGTCCGCCCGTGCTGACCAGGAGGTCCGGGCTCGCGGCCGCGACCTGCGCGGCCAGGTTCACCGCGTACGCTTCGGCCGGGGTGTCCCGGGCGGGCTCCACCCACACCACCGGCACCCCCGCGGCCGCCACGGCGTCCGCGAGCGGCTGCGGCCCGACGACGGCGGCGGTGACGGTGCCCCCGGAGGCCCGGGCGACCTCGAGCGCCGCCGGCCAGGCCTCGTCGGCCACGACGATCCAGACCCCGCCCATCGGCCCCGCCGTCCCTCTCGTCGTCCGGTCGTCCGTCGTGGCGCTCACAGCACGCCCTCCGCACGCAGCGCCGCGACGAGCTGGCCGGCCACCTGCTCCGGCGACCCTTCGAAGACGTGCGTCGCCCGCGGCGGCGGCAGCTCGCTGCCTCGGCTCTCGACGTCGCCCACGGTGGCGCCGACCTGGGCCAGCGTCAGTGTGGTGAGAGGGCGCTTGCGGGCCGCGAGCAGCTCCTTCATGCCCGGGACACGGTCGACGTCGGCCTCGGCGGCGACCCCCACGACCACCGGCGTGCCGAGCCGCACCGTCGTGGTGCCCTCCGGCGTGCGGCGCGTGGCCAGGACCTGACCGTCCTCGGCCGTCGCCGACGTGACGGCGACCAGCGCGGGCCAGCGCAGGTGCCCCGCCACCGCGACGGCGACGCCGGGGTCCTGCTTGGCGTCGCCGATGACGACCACGTCGACGTCGCCGATGTGGCGCACCGCGGCCGCGATGATCGCGGCTGTCGCGGCGTTGTCCGCCAGGGCGGGCGCGTCGGTGACCGAGCAGGCGGTCTGGACGCCCCGGGCCAGCGCCCAGCTGGCGTCGCCGCTGCCGAGGGTCAGGCCGACGAGCTCCCCGCCGGACGCCGTGGCGATCCGCTGCGCGGCCGCCAGGGCGGCGGGGTCGTCCTCGCCCGCGGCCATCTTCGCGCCGCGCCAGTCGACGCTGCCGTCGGCCCGGACGGCGGCAGCACCGGGATCCCGTGCCCACTTGTAGACGATGACGACCCGCATCGCGGCCTTCCTCCCGTGGCGTTCACCGGGCGCCCGAGGGCGCCCGGAGCGGCGGGGGCGACCGGCGCCTGCGGCGCCCGCTCACCCTCGGACAGGACCCACGATGGCGCCCTGCGGCGGCGCGGACCAGCATCGTTCGGGCGGACCTGCGCGACCGATCGGTTACCCCTCGGGGGTATGCGCCGACCGGTCGCCGGGGGACCGTCGGGTCAGGAGACGATGCCCTTGCGGACGCTGTAGACGGCGACCTGGACCCGGTTGCGCATGTGGAGCTTGTCCATGACGCGGCCCAGGTGCTTCTTCACGGTGGTCTCGCCCAGGTGCAGGTCGCGGGCGATCTCCTCGTTGGACAGGCCGTCGACCAGCAGCCGCAGCACGTCGAGCTCACGCACGGTCAGGGTGTCGCCCGCCGGTGGCTCCGCGCCGTGACGTCCGATCGGCGCGCCCGTGAACTCCGCGAGCACCTGGGCGGCCAGGGCGCTGGACAGCGCGGTCTCGCCGCGCATCACGGCCGCCAGGTAGTCGTGGAGCCGGTGCGCCGGCTCGTCCTTGATGACGTAGCCGTCGGCGCCGCTGCGCAGCGCCTGGTACACGTCCTCGCCCAGCTTGGACATCGTCAGCATGACGACCTTGACGGACGGGTCCTCGGCGCAGATGCGGGCGGTGGCCTCGACCCCGCCCATGGGTTCCATCCGCACGTCCATGAGCACCAGCTGCGGGCGCAGCCGGCGCGCCAGCTCGATCGCCGTCGCGCCGTCCGACGCGGTCGCGACGACCTCGAAGTCGGGCCACTTGCCGATGAGGGAGGTCAGGCCGTCGAGGAACAGCTCGTGGTCGTCGACCACGAGCACGCTCGTGGGCTCCATCGGCTCAGATCCTCTCGAGCACGCTGACGCCCGGGCCGCCCACCGTGCGTCCCGCGGGGTTCAACGGCGCCTCCGCGGCCACCAGCGTGCCGCCGGCCGGCATCGACGTGATGGCGAGGGTGCCGCCCACCTGGGCCATGCGCTCGCGCATGATGCACAGGCCCAGCCGCGAGTCCGGGACGCTGGCCGGGTCGAACCCGATGCCGTTGTCCTGGATCTCCATGCGGACGCGGGTGCTCGCCGCGAACAGCCGGACCGTCACCGCGGTCGCCGCCGCGTGCAGGTGGCAGTTGGACAGCGACTCCTGCAGCACCCGCAGCAGCTGTGCCGAGACGGTCACGGGCACCTGGTCCACGACCGCTCGGTCGCGGCACACGAAGTGCGCCTGCAGCTCGAGCTGGCTGCGGAAGGTGTCCAGGTGCTCGCGCACCGCGTCGACGAGCCGGCCGCTGCCGAGCGCGGCGTCCGCGCGCAGGCCCAGCATCTGGTGGCGCAGGCTCTTCTGCAGGCTGTCGACGGAGGCCTGGAGCGTGGCGACGTCCGCGTCCAGGAGGTCCGAGCCGGTCTCGACGTCCAGCCGGACGGCCTCCACCTGGAGGCCGAGCGCCGCCGTCTGCTGCGCCAGGTCCACGTGCAGCTCCTCGCCGAGGCGCCGCCGCTCCTGCAGGGCCCCCAGCTCCTGCTCGCGCTCGCTGGACTGCCAGCGGTACAGGGCGTTGCCGAGGATGCGGCCGGCCACGGCGAGGAAGGCACGGACGTCGTCGTCCAGGTGGAAGTCCCCGTCGAAGGCCAGCAGGACGGCGCCCAGGTGCCGGCCGTCGGCGTGGATCGAGACCACGATGCCCGACGTGCCGAACCAGGCCTTGAAGTCGTCGGGCAGGATCGCCCAGGACTCGTGGTCGAGGTGGTCCGCCGCCGAGACGGGCCACTCCTCGGCGTTGATCCACGGCGAGCGCAGGTGCTGCACCGCCGGCATGGTGCCGAAGCCCTCCTGCAGCACGCGGCGCTGGGCGTCGTCAGTGACCAGCTCGAGCCTGGTGCCGGTGCGGTCGAGCAGGAAGATCGGCGCCAGCTTCGCGCCGACGAACCTGCGGATGCGATCGGCGGCGTCCGTCAGCGTCTCGACACGGTCCTGCGACCAGTTGAGGACGTCGTTGATCCGCACCAGCTCCGTCAGGAGCGTCACGGCGTCGACGTCGGCCACGCTTCGAGGGTAGGGACCGGGCGGTGCGGCGTCAGGGGACCGGGGACCCAGGGGGACCCTGGCTCTCTCCAGGTGCCTGGACACGGTTTCCCGCGCGGCTGACTGGGGTTCGAGCCCCGAGGACATCACGAGCGCGCAGTGTCGGCTGTCCGTCTCGGTGGCGAACGACACGGGCTCGCCGGCTGAGTCAGAACGCGACGGCCGACGCCAACGCCTCGATCGTGGCCGCGACGGCGGGTACGCGGAGCAGGTCCGGCGTCGTGACGGCGTGCACCGTGCGCGCCGAGGTCCCTGCAGCCTCTCGCACGACGACGCCGGGGTGCCGGTCGGCCGTCCGCCGCGCCAGCCCCGGCACCAGCGCCACGCCGAGGCCTGCCGCGACCAGGGAGAGGACGGCCACGTAGTCGTCGGTCGCATAGGCGATGTCGGGCGTGAACCCGCATCCGGCGGCGGCCGTCAGCAGGTGTCCCCGGCAGCGGGGGCACCCCGCGATCCACGTCTCGGACGCAAGGTCCGCCAGGTCGAGGTGCTCCTGGTGCGCGCGGGGGTGGTCCTCGGGTAGCGCGACGAACGTCGGGTCGTCGAGCAGGTGGCGCGAGACCAGCCCGGACAGGTCGTCCTCGTACCGGCCGAGCTCGACACCGGGGTAGGCGAACGCCACCGCGAGATCGCAGGCGCCGGTGCGTAGCGACGCGAGGGACTGCGGCGGCTCTGCCTCCTCCAAGGTCACGGTCAGGCCGGGGTGGCTCTTGCGCAGCGTGGCGAGAGCCTTCGGCACCAGTGTCGCGGACGACGAGGGGAACGCCGCGAGCCGCACGACGCCGGCCTGCAGCCCGGTCAGCGCCGCCACCTCGGCCCCCGCGGCACGCACGGCCGCGTTGACGGCGACGCCGTAGGTGGCGAGCACCTGGCCCGCTTCGGTGAGGCGCACACGGCGGCCGGAGCGGTCGAGCAGCGCCGTGCCAAGCCGCCGCTCCAGCCGACGGACATGCTGGGACACCGCTGGTTGGCTGGCGTCGAGCGCTTCGGCGGCAGCCGTGAGCGTGCCGTGCTCGGCGATCGCCTGCAGAAGGCGCAGCGCGCCGACGTCCAGCCCGCGGAGGGCATCGTCCACGGGGAGGACCATAACGTCTGCGAATGGACTCCGTCGTCGATCTGCCGTTGTGTGATCGACTGCGTCGCGCCAACCTCGGCTCGTGACGCTGCAGACACTCCGATCGGCATTCACCCCTGCCCCTGGTTACCTCAACACGGCGACGTGCGGCCTACCGATGAGTGGCACAGCCGAAGCGATGGTGAACGCGATCGCGGCATGGCAGGCGGGGTCACCAGACCTCGTCGCGTACGACGAAGCAGTCGCTGCAGCACGAACGGCGTTCGGGCGTGTCGTGGGAGTGCCCGCCGCACACGCCGCGATCGGGGCGACGACGGCCGAGTTCGTCGGGCTCGTCGCGGCCAGTCTGCCCGCAGGTGCCGAGGTGGTGACGGCGTGTGGGGACTTCACCTCCGTCACCTACCCCTTCCTCGCCCGCGGGGACCTCAGGGTGGTTGACGTGCCGCTGGGCCGCATCGCCGACGCGATCGGCCCGCGCACCGCCGCGGTCGCGTTGTCCCTGGTCCAGTCGATCGACGGTGCGATCGCGGACCTCGACGCGATCGTGGACGCTGCCCGGGCGCACGAGGCCCTGACGGTCGTCGACCTGACTCAGGCCGCCGGCTGGCTGCCCGTTGACGCCAGCCGCCTCGATGTCACCGTCACCTCGGCCTACAAGTGGCTGTGTGCACCGCGCGGAACCGCGTTCCTCACTGCGGGGGAGGAGGCTCGCGACCGGCTACGCCCGGTGCACGCCAACTGGTACGCGGGCGAGGACGTGTGGGGCTCCGTCTACGGGCACGACGTGTGTCTCGCCCACGACACCCGCCGCTTCGACACGTCGCCCGCCTGGCTGTGCTGGGTGGGCGCCGTGCCCGCGCTCGAAGCCTTCGCCGACGAGCTCGCGGGGCCCGACCCCGACGCGATCCGCCGCCACGACGTCGGTCTGGCCGACGCACTGCGCACCCGCCTCGACATGGCTCCCGCCGGAACCGCGATCGTCTCGCTGCCGGACCCCGACGGCAGCAAGGCCGACCGCCTCGCCGCTGCGGGGATCCGTGCGGCCGGCCGGGGCGAGTGCGTGCGACTCGGCTTCCACGTGTGGAACGACATGGAGGACGTCGCGGCAGCACTTGCCGCCCTCATCTGACCCACCTGAGGGCCGCCGAGAGGGGCACGCCGGCGATGCCGCCGTCGCGGGTGCAGCCGTAGCGGGCGGCGGTGACGCCGGATGACCGCGGCGAGGTGCCGTGCTTGTAGGCCGCATACCCCTGGGGGGTACTGTGGGTGAGCTCGACGGCTCCGCCGGGCTCAAGCGAAGGAGATACCGATGCGCCTCTTCGACGACCCCGCAGACGACGCCCGCGTGATCGATCCCGTCTGCGGGATGAAGGTCGAGCCGGCAGGCGCCGCTGCCAGCCGCGAGTTCGAGGGGACCACCTACTCCTTCTGCTCGACGGGCTGCGCCGCGGCCTTCGGGGTCGACCCTCGCCGCTACGTCCGGTAGGCGCGCCGTGCCTCAGCGGACCGTGGTGCTCGACGTCAGGGACCTGCACTGGGCCACGTCGCAGCCGGTGCTCGAGCGGAGCCTGAGGCGGCGCCCGGGCGTCGTCGACGTCTCGGCCAACGCCGCCGCCCAGACGGCGACCGTGACGTACGACGCCGCGGCGACATCGGTGGCCGAGCTGACGAGGTGGGTGCGGGACTGCGGGTACCACTGCGCCGGTCGGTCGGTCCCCGAGCACGTGTGCGACCCGATGGCCGAGCCCACCGAGGCGATGGCGGCCGGCCCGATGCCTGCGATGGCCGGGGGACACGCGGGCCACGCCGTGGCGCACGACGAGCACGCCGCGATGGCCGGCGCGCCCGGTGCGCACGAGGCCATGGGTCACGGCGGTCACGGTGGGTCGATGGCGGACATGGCCCGCGACATGCGCAACCGCTTCGTCGTGGCGGCGGCGCTGTCGGTCGTCGTGCTGCTGTGGTCGCCGATCGGGCGCGACGTGCTGCACTTCGGCGCACCGGCGCCGTTCGGCCTGCGCGACGACGTCGTCGCGCTGATCGCCTCGCTGCCGGTGGTGGCGTACTCCGCGTGGATCTTCTTCGACGGGGCGGTCCGTGCCCTGCGGGCCAGGACGCTGGACATGATGGTGCTGGTCGCCGTCGCCATCGGCGCCGGCTGGCTGTACAGCCTCGTCGTCACGCTGACGGGTGGCGGGGAGGTGTTCTACGAGGCGGCGACCGTCCTGACGACGTTCGTCCTGCTGGGGCACTGGCTGGAGATGCGCGCTCGGGGCGGCGCGAACGACGCCGTCCGGACCCTGCTCCAGCTGGCTCCGCCTCGGGCGGTCGTCCTGCGCGACGGCGAGGCCGTCGAGGTGCCGACCGACGAGGTCGAGGTCGGCGACCTGCTCCTCATCCGACCCGGGGCGAAGGTGCCCGTCGACGCGACCGTCGAGGAAGGGGAGTCGGAGGTCGACGAGGCGATGGTCACGGGAGAGTCGCTGCCGGTGGCGAAGGGCCCCGGCGACGGGTTGGTGGGCGCGTCGATCAACACCACCGGCTCCCTGCGCGCGCGGGCGACGAAGGTGGGCACGGACACGACGCTGGCCCAGATCGTGGCGCTCGTGCAGCAGGCGCAGAACTCCAAGGCCCCCGGTCAGCGCCTGGCGGACCGGGCCGCGTTCTGGCTCGTCCTCGTCGCCCTCCTCGGTGGGGTGGCCACCCTGGTGGCGTGGCTGGCGGTCGGCGCGGGTCTCGCACAGGCGATGCTCTTCGCCATCACGGTCGTCGTCGTCACGTGCCCGGACGCCCTGGGACTGGCCACGCCGACCGCGATCATGGTCGGCACCGGCCTGGGCGCCCAGCGCGGCGTCCTGGTGAAGAACGCCACCGCGCTGGAGACGTCCGCCGGCATCGACACGGTCGTGATGGACAAGACCGGCACCCTGACCACCGGCGAGCCCGAGGTCACCGACGTCGTCGCCGGCGGCGTGGACGAGCTCGAGCTGCTGAGCCTGGCGGCGGCGGTCGAGCGTGAGTCCGAGCACCCGCTGGCCCGAGCCGTCGCCCGGCACGCCGCCCACCGCGGCGCACCGCGCCGCGTGGCCACCGGGTTCCGCAACGTCCCCGGGCGCGGGGCGACCGCGACCGTCGACGGCCACCAGGTGCTCGTCGGCAACCAGCGCCTGCTGGAGGCCGAGGGCGTCGACCTCGGCGACCTCGCGGCACGACGGGACGCGCTGGCCGACGACGGCAGGACCGCCGTGCTGGTCGCCGTCGACGGTCGGGCGGTCGGGGTCATCGCCCTCGCCGACGCGCCACGGCCGACGGCCGCGGCGACCGTCCGCGCGCTGCACGACGCCGGCATCAGGGTCGTCATGCTCACCGGCGACAACCGGGCGACCGCCGAGCGCATCGCCACCGAGCTCGGCATCGACACCGTCCTGGCCGAGGTGCTGCCGCAGGACAAGGCGGCCCAGGTCACGGCCCTGCAGGCCGCCGGACGCCGCGTCGCGATGGTCGGCGACGGCGTCAACGACGCGCCGGCCCTGGCCACCGCGGACCTCGGCATCGCCATCGGAGCGGGCACCGACGTGGCGATCGAGACCGCCGACGTCGTCCTCATGCGCTCTGACCCGCTCGGGGTGCCGACCGCGCTGCGCATCGGGCGCGCGACCGTCCGCAAGGAGCACCAGAACCTCGGCTGGGCGATCGGCTACAACGCCCTCGCCCTGCCCATCGCCGCGGGCGCCCTCTACGCCTGGCTCGGGCTGTGGCTGCGCCCCGAGATCGCGGCCCTGACGATGTCCGGCTCCACGCTCATCGTCACCGCCAACGCGCTGCTGCTGCGCCGGCTGCGTCTCCCCGAGGCAGCGTGACCGTGCCTGATACGTGGTCGGGCGGCGAGCACGGCAGCGGACCTACGATGCGGCGCGTGGAGTGGTGGCCGGCATGACGAGCGACGAGCCGGGGCGGTTCCGCGCGCTCGTGGTGGACGACGAGCCGAGCCTGGTGCGGGCGGTCGTCGGCTACCTCGAGCTGGACGGCTTCCTGGTCAGCTCCGCCTCGAGCGGCGAGGAGGCCCTCGAGGTCGCCCGGCGCGAGGCGCCCGATGTCGTGGTCCTCGACCTCGGCCTGCCCGGCATCGACGGGATCGAGGTGTGCCGGGCGCTGCGCACGTTCTCCGACGCCTACGTCGTCATGCTCACGGCCCGGGCCGACGAGGTCGACAAGCTCGTCGGCCTGTCGGTGGGGGCCGACGACTACGTCACCAAGCCCTTCAGCCCACGCGAGCTGATCGCCCGGATCCGCACCATGCTGCGCCGCCCGCACATCGGCGTGCGCCAGACGACGAGCACGGCGGCCTCGTCGGCCCCGGCCCCGAGCGCGCCGGAACCCGGGCCGGAGGGGCGGCGGTTCGGCGCCCTGACCGTCGACCCGGTCGCCCGCGAGGTCAGCCTCGGGGGCAGCACCGTCCACCTGACCAGGACCGAGTTCGACGTGCTCGACGCCCTGAGCGGCCATCCGCGGCAGGCGTTCACGCGCCGTCAGCTGATCGACACGGTGTGGCAGTCGGACTGGGTGGGCGACGAGCACCTCGTCGACATCCACGTCGGCAACGTGCGCCGCAAGCTGGGCGACGACCCGCAGGCGCCGCGCTACATCCTCACGGTCCGGGGCGTCGGCTACCGGATGGGTCCCGGCTGACTCACGGCCGCGCCGGCAGGGTGATGGTGAACGTCGCGCCGCGTCCGGGGCCGTCGGAGCGGGCGCTGATGGTCCCGTGGTGGGCCTCGACGATGCCGCGGGCGATCGTCAGGCCGATGCCCGAGCCGTGCCGGCCGGGGCCGGCAGCCGCCCGCCCGCTCGTCGGGGCTCCCGCGCGGTAGAAGCGCCGGAAGAGCAGCGGGGCCTGCTCCGGGCCGAAACCCTCGCCGTCGTCCGCGACGACGAGGGTGGCCAGCACCCGGCGCGGTTCGTCCGGGTCGGGGATCGGGCCGTCCAGGCGCACGACGACCTGACCCCCGCCGGGCGTGTGGCGCAGCGCGTTGTCCAGGACGTTGAGCAGGGCCTCGACGATGCGGTCGGCGTCCACGACGACCGTGGGCCGTTGCCCACCCGGCTGGATCTCGAGCTCGACGCCGGCGGCGCGGAACTGGGGCAGCATCACCGCCACGGCCCGCTGGGCGAGGTCCGCCAGCGCGGCGGGCTGCGGGTCGAGCGCGAGCTGGCGCTCCTCGGCGCGGGAGACCGACTCGATGTCGGCGACGAGCCGGTGCAGCTGGCCCACCTGGTCGGTGAGGGTGGTCAGGGTGGCCTCGTCCATCGGCAGCACGTGGTCACCGATGGCCTCGACGGTCGCCTCGAGCGACGCGACGGGGGTGCGAAGCTGATGGCCGAGGTCGCTCAGCAGCCGCCGGCGGGTGTCCTCAGACGTCGACAGCTGGGTGGCGAGCGCGTTGATCGACGAGCTGAGCGCGGCGAACTCCGGACCGAGGCGGGGGTCGGCGGCGCGCGCCTCGTACACGCCGTTGGCCAGGCGGCCGGTGACGAGCGCCAGGTCGCTCACCGGCGTGGCGATGCGCCGGGCCACGAGCCAGGTGACCAGCCCCGCCGCGACCACCGCCGTGAGCGTCCCCGTGCCCAGCGAGATCAGCGTCGCCTGCGTGAACGCGCGGTCGACGTGGGTGGTCACGGCCGGGGTGAGGTTCGGCGCTCCAGCCCGGCTCAGGTGCTCCATGAACACGGCCGGGGCCACCAGCAGCGACACCGCCAGGAGCGTCCCGGCCCCGGTCAGCACCACCAGGGCCATCGCCGCGAACAGGCGCCCGCCCAGGCCCAGGCGCGAGAACGACGAGCGCGGCCGGCGGGGCGTCGGGTCCGTGGCCGTCTCGGGGGCGTCGCTCATCCGCCGTGCCTGGCGACGAACCCGGCGTGCCGCGTGGTGGCGGTCACCGGCCACCGGGGCGGCACGCCCCTCACCGGTCGCCCCGCGCCTGCCGGAGGGCCGCCCGCTGCGCCTGGTACGTCTCGAGGTCGATCTCGCCGCGCGCGAACCGCCGGTCGAGGATGTCCTCGGGCGACTCGGGCCCGCGGTCGCCGCGGCTCGCGCCGCCCGAGGGGAGCAGCCGCACCACCGCGTAGAGGATCACGCCCAGCAGCACCAGCCAGAACAGGCCCATCCCGAGCCAGGCCCAGCCCGTGCCCATGCCGTACCAGCCCATCATCGCCGCACTCCCTCCGCCGGTCCGGCCCGCGGCCGGACGAGGTCCGGGGCATCAGCCCGGCTCCCGCCACCCTCCCGCGTCCGTAGCCATGTCAGCCGGGGTGAACGACGAAGGTTCGACGAAGGTGTAGCAGCCCTGGGCACCTCGCGCAGCGGGTCAGGAGACGGTGAGCTCGGCGTACATCCCGGCCGCGTAGTGGCCGGGGACGTTGCAGATCAGCTCGTACCGGCCGGCCGGCAGGTCGAGCGTGGTCCAGCCGGCGGTGCCGGGCTGGATGCCGTCCCCGGCGTCGGCGCCGCCGCTGCGTGACGCCTCGCCGAGGCTGCCCGACTCGTCGACGGTGCCGTCGGCTCCGACCGCGCGGGTCCCCACCCGCTGGCCTGCCGCCAGCGGCAGCACGACGAGCTCATGGCTGCGCCATCCGGCATTCGTCAGCACCAGCGAGACGGTGCCGGCGGGGGCCGAGGCGCGATCGAGGACCAGCCCCGCCCGGCCGCCGCCCATCATCGCGCCCATGTCGACGGCGGTGACGCGCACGGTGGTCCCGGCCAGCTGCGGGACGGACGCGACGACGTGGCCGCCCATCATGCCGCCCCAGCCGCCGCCGACGACCGCGGCGCTCGGCCGGCTCGGGCCACCCCAGGCGACCGCCGCCGTCACCGAGCCGACGAGCAGGACCACGGCCGTGACCAGGACGACGACCAGCCGGGTGCGTCGGCGGCCGTCGCTGCGCCCTGGCACGGCCGGTCGGCCGGGGCCGCCGGCCATCGGTGCCGTCACCGTGCACCCCCGTCGAACAGCGCCGCCCGCTGCGCCCGGTACGTCTCGATGTCGATCTCCCCGCGCGCGAACCGCCGGTCGAGGATCTCCGCGGGGGAGTCCGCACCGCGGTCACGGCCGCCGGCCCTACCCGACGGCAGGAGCCGCACCACCGCGTAGAGGATCACCCCCAGCAGCACGAGCCAGAACAGGCCCATCCCGAGCCAGGCTCCCCAGCCCATGCCCATGCCGTACCACCCCATCATCGCCGTGCACTCCTCTCATCGCGCCGAGCACGTCGCCGAAGAACCGGCGCCCCTGTCGGCACGACCACCATCCATCGGGCGACCACGGGTTCCCCCGGGTGTTCGCCTCACGTTTGCCAGAGGTCTGGCGGGTGTCCCTCAAGGACCGCCAGGTGCCCGGTGGCTCCGAGGTCGGGTGCTTCGTCGGGCCCTGCCGGCGCGCCTCGACGGACGCGGGCGCCTCACATGCGTTCCTTGACGCCCGCCCGGATGAGCCACCAGTTGACGGGGTAGGCCGTGACGAATCCGACGACCATCGCGACCTGCATGACGGCCCAGAACTGGGGCGAGGCCACGGCGAGTCGCCCGCCGGCGAGCGCGGGGACCACGGCGAGCTGGGCGAGCGCCATGGTGCCGTACATCCCCACCTGCCACGCCGTGATCGACAGGGCGTCAGCGGTCACGGCGGCCCTGAGGCCCTCGCGACGGGACAGGTGACGCATGGGCGCGATGGCGAAGTACTGGAACGCGATGCCGATGCCGAACGCGAGCGCGAAGTCGAGCACCCAGCCCGCGTAGAGGCGGTCGGCGAAGATCCAGCGGTAGCCGCCGGCCACCGCCACCGCCGGGAGCGCGACGATGAGCCACTCGGCGACGAGGTCGCCCAGGGCGCATCCCGCCCCGCAGTGCGACGTGCCGATGACCACCGCGACGGCCATGGGCGGCTCGCGCCGGTGCTGATCGTGGCCGCGCCGGGCGCCCCGGCCCCACCGCAGGTAGGCGGCCGTCCAGAGCAGCGACCCGAACAGCGCGGTGAGCGGCCAGACGACCGCCATGACGGCCATGCGCTGCGGCCGGCGCAGCACGTCGACGACGATGAGCAGGGCGCATGCCAGGCCGAGGCCGAGGGTGGTCCAGGCCACGGCGGCGGTCCAGGTGGGCAGGTCGGCGCTATGGAGCTCGACGACGGCAGGCATCGGCTGGTCACCTCTCGGGTGCGCGCGGGGTACGGCGGCACCCCGGGACGGCCGGGCGTGGGCCCCTGCCCGGGCAGGCTCGCGGCGCCGGACCTCGGGCGCCACGGGCGAGCGACTCTCACCGAGGATGTCATCCGCCGCGTGGTGCCGGCATCTGGAGGGCGGCCGCTCCGCCAGGCAGCGGGCACGCGGCCCGGCTGGTCATCCCTCGAGGATCACCTCGAGCAGCCGTGCCGCCGCAGGGCCGGGCGACGCCGGTCCGCGCCAGACGGCGCGGATGCGGCGGCGCAGCGGACCGCCGCGATGGTGGGCCGCGTGCGCGTCGGCCAGCGGCACCTGCACCAGGCGACCCTCCGCGAGCTCGGCCTGCACGGCGAGCCGGGAGATGACGGTCGGGGCGACGCCGGACAGCGCCGCGGCGACGAGGGCCGTGGTCGAGGCGACCTCGACGGCGGCGGTGGGCCGGACGCCGTCCTCGGCGAGCCAGCGCTCGAGCACGTCCCGGGTGCCCGAGCCGGGCTCCCGCAAGGCCAGCGGCACGCCGTCCAGGTCCCGCGGCCGCAGCGGCGCCGTCGCGCCGGCCCACGGGTGGGTGGCCCGCACCAGGAGCGCGAGCTCGTCGGTGCAGATCGTGGTGCTGCGCAGCCCGTGCGGTGCGGAGGCGCCCTCGACGAAGCCCAGGGCGACCGCGCCGGAGCGCACCTGCTCGGCCACGTCCGCGGAGTTCGCCATGCGCACGGCGATGCTGATCTCCGGCGCCTCGTGCGCCATCCGGACCAGCCACTGGGGCACCAGGTGCTCGGCGACCGTCAGGCTGGCGCACACCGTCAGCTGGGTGGCCGCCTCGCCACGCAGGGTGCGCGCGGCGTCCGTCAGGTCGCTCGTCGCGGCGAGCACCCGGCGCGCGAGCTCCACGACGATCCGCCCCGCGTCGGTGAGCTCCGAACCCGTGCGTCCGCGTCGGACGAGCGTCAGCCCGAGCCGTCGCTCGAGCGCGCGGACGCCGTCGCTGGCGGAGGGCTGGCTGATCCCGAGGGACCGTGCGGCCGCGCCGATGCCGCCGGCGTCGGCCACGGCGACGAGGAGGCCGAGGGCCCGCAGGTCCGGCGCCGCGGCCGGGGATGTCGCCATAGGGGCAGCCTATGACGTGATCGGCGACCGGCGGCTAGCGGGCACGCCAGCACGGGCGGAGGCTGCTCGGGTGACCAGCCCCGAGACCTCTCTCGCCCCGACCGCCGTCAGCGTGCCCGTCGTCCGCAGCCGCCGCTGGCCGGGCCTCCTGCTCGCCGTCGCGCTCGGCGGCCTCGCCACGTGGGTGGGCGTCCTCGTCCCGGTCGTCGGCGGGCCCGTGATCGGCATCGTGCTCGGCGTGCTGACCCGCGAGGTGCTGGTGCGACGCTCGGTGTCGCTCGAGCTCGCGCCCGGTGCCCGGTTCGCCTCCAAGCAGGTGCTGCAGGCCGCCGTGGTGCTGCTCGGGCTCGGGCTGTCCCTCACCCAGGTGGTCCGCACCGGCCGGTCCGCCCTGCCGGTGATGCTGGGCACCCTGACGGTCGGGCTCGTCGGCGCCGCGCTGGTCGGCCGGCGCCTGGGGCTGGACCGCGAGACGCGCACCCTGGTCGGCGTCGGGACCGCCATCTGCGGCGCGTCGGCGATCGCGACCACCAGCGCCGTCATCGGAGCGTCGGAGGTGGCGATCGCCACCTCCGTCACCACGATCTTCCTGTTCAACGCCCTGGCCGCGGTGCTCTTCCCGTTCATCGGCCACGCGATGGGGCTGTCCCAGGCGGCGTTCGGCCTGTGGGCCGGCACCGCGATCAACGACACGTCCTCCGTGGTGGCCGCCGGGACCGTCTTCGGGGCCAGCGCCCTGGCCACCGCCGTGGTCGTCAAGCTGACGCGGACCCTGATGATCGTGCCGATCTCCCTGGGGCTGGCGGTCGGCGCCCACCGCCGGGCGCGGGCCGCCGCCACCGCGGCCGGCGGACGGGCACCGACGCTGCGGTGGTCCAGGCTGGTCCCGCCGTTCCTCGTCCTCTTCCTCATCGCGGCGGGCGTGAACAGCACCGGAGTGGTGCCGGCGGGCTGGCTGCCGGGCGTGGGCTGGACGGCGCGGGTGCTGACGGCCGTCGCGCTCGCCGGCGTGGGGCTGCTCACCCCGGTGGAGGGCCTGCGCCGCGCCGGGTGGCGACCGCTCGCCCTCGGCGGCGTGCTGTGGGTCGCGGTGGCGAGCAGCAGCCTCGGGCTGCAGGCGCTCACGGGGCGCCTGTAGCGGCGCGCGGACGCGCGAGCCGCGCGTCCGCGAGGGAGGCGGACCGGGCCCGGCCGGGCCTTCGGAATCCGGCCGGCGGCCGGCGGGTTCCTCCCACATGAACCCGTTCGGGCACCTGCAGCCGCCCGGCTGCGACGGCTCGTGCGCGGCCTGGACCGCACCTGAGCCCACCGTCACCACACGCTGAGGTCACGCGTCGCACGAGACCCCCGTTCCCACGAGAGAGTGAGCCGAGACCATGGCCGACGTCGTCGAGAACCCGTTCGTCATCACGCCGGGAACCGTCCAGCAGGGCCGCAAGCGAGTCCGGGCTTTCAGCGCTGGGGAGCTGGTGGTGGACTCCGTCGCACCGTTGCAGGTGTGGGAGCACCCGTACTTCCCGGAGTACTTCTTCACCGCGCAGGACCTCGAGGTCGAGCTGCGACCGGCGGGCCGGGGCCCGCGCTCCAAGGTCCTCGGTGTCAGCGACGTCTTCGACGTCGTGATCGGGAACCGGGTCCTGCCGCGCGCGGCGCGTCGTCATCCGGAGGCCGAGGTGGTCGCGCTCCGGGACGCGTACGCGCTCACGTGGTCGGCATTGGACACCTGGCTGGAGGAGGACGAGGTCGTCTTCACCCACCCGCGGAGCCCGTACGTGCGCATCGACGCGCTGGCCAGCAGCCGCCACGTCGTCGTGACGTGCGCAGGCGTGGTCGTCGCGGACTCGCGCCGTCCGGTCGTGCTGTTCGAGACGGGGCTCGTCCCGCGCTACTACCTCCCGCAGGTCGACGTCCGGATGGACCTGCTGACGCCCGTGTCCACGGTCAGCCACTGCCCCTACAAGGGCACGGCCACCTACTGGGACCTGACCGTCGACGGGACCACGGTCAGCGACGCGGCGTGGTCGTACCGCACCCCGTTGCCGGAGTCGACGAAGATCGCCGGTCTCGTCGCTTTCTGGCCCGAGAAGAGCCCCGAGCTGCACGTGTCCGTCGACGGCCAGGAGATCGGCGTCGGCTGACTGGTCGTGCCCGCGCCGGGCGGCACGTGCGACGCTCGGTCCACCTGCGACGCTCGGTCCACCTGCGAGGGGAGCACCGATGACCACGGACGGCGACGCGTCGGCGGAGGCCCGGCGACTGCGGTCGATCCCGCGGGGGCGGTCCGCGCCCACCGGCGCGCCGACGTGGGCGACGTGGGGTCCGTACGTGGCCGAGCGCGCGTGGGGCACCGTGCGCGAGGACTACTCCGCGGACGGGACAGCCTGGGAGTCGTTCCCGCACGACCACGCCCGGTCCCGCGCGTACCGGTGGAACGAGGATGGCATGGCGGCCGTGTGCGACGACCGCCAGCTGCTCTGCCTGGGCCTGGCGGTCTGGAACGGGCGCGACCCGATCCTCAAGGAACGGATGTTCGGCCTGACCGGCAACGAGGGCAACCACGGGGAGGACGTCAAGGAGTACTGGTGGTACCTGGACTCCACCCCCACCCACTCGTGGATGCGCTGGCGCTACCACTACCCGCAGGCCGGGTTCCCCTACGACGCCCTGGTGGCGCAGAACCGGGCGCGGGGTCGTCACGACCCGGAGTACGAGCTGGGGGACACCGGGGTCTTCGACGACGACCGCTACTGGGGCATCGAGGTCGCCTATGCGAAGCAGGCGCCCGACGACGTCCTCATGCGGGTGACGGTCGAGAACCACGGGCCCGACGAGGCGACGATCTGGGTGCTGCCGACCGTGTGGTTCCGCAACACCTGGGCCTGGGGACGGGACGCGACGCCCCGGCCGCAGCTCGACCTCGCGACCCCCGGCGCCGTGCGCGTCCGCCACCAGGACCTCGGCGAGATGCACCTGGCCTACGACCCCGAGGCGACGGCGCTCTTCTGCGACAACGAGACCAACAGCGAGCGCCTGTTCGGGTCGCCGAACAGGTCGCCGTTCCCGAAGGACGGGATCAACGACGCCGTCGTCCACGGCAGCGCGACCGTCAACCCGGACCAGGTCGGGACGAAGTGCGCGGTGCGCCACGAGCTCCGGGTCGGTCCGGGGGAGCGCCGCGAGGTGCGCGTGCGGTTGACCGCCGGGGCCGTGTCGGGCCTCGGCGACGACTTCGCGGCCGTCATGGCGCAGCGCGAGCGCGAGGCCGACGAGTTCTACGCGGCCCTCGTCGGCCCCCGGTTCACCCCGGACGAGGCGGGGCTGGCCCGTCAGGCGTTCGCCGGGCTGCTGTGGGGCAAGCAGTTCTACGACTACGACGTCCACGAGTGGCTCGATGGGGATCCCGCGGGGCCGCCGCCGCCCGACGCGCGCCGCGGCGGGCGCAACTCGGCCTGGCGGCACCTGTCGGCCCAGGACGTGTTCTCGATGCCGGACGCGTGGGAGTACCCGTGGTTCGCCGCGTGGGACCTCGCGTTCCAGGCCGTCGCCCTGGCGCACGTCGATCCCGAGCTCGCCAAGGAGCAGCTCCTCATGCTGCTCCAGGACACCTACATGCACCCGGGCGGCCAGATCCCCGCGTACGAGTGGGCCTTCGGCGACGTCAACCCACCGGTGCAGGCGTGGGCCGCGCTGCGCGTGTTCCACTGCGCGGGCGACGACGACTACGAGTTCCTCGAGCGCACGTTCCAGCGCCTGCTCATCAACTTCACCTGGTGGGTGAACCGGGAGGACGAGGGCGGCGACAACGTCTTCGAGGGCGGGTTCCTCGGCCTGGACAACATCGGCCCGATCGACCGTTCCGCGCCCCTGCCGGTCGCCGGGCGGCTCGAGCAGAGCGACGGCACGGCGTGGATGGCGATGTACTGCCTGGACATGCTCGAGATCGCCCTCGTCCTCGCCGAGCACGACGACGCCTACGAGACCATGGCCACGAAGTTCCTCGAGCACTTCGCCTACATCGCGACCGCCGCCCGCCGGCAGAACCTGTGGGACGAGGCCGACGGCTTCTACTACGACGTCCTCGCCGCCGCTGACGGCACCCGTACGCCGATCCGCGTGCGCTCGCTCGTCGGGCTGCTGCCGATGATCGCCACGACGACGCTCGGCACGGGCACGCTCGGCCGGCTGCCGGGGTTCGCCGCGGAGCTCGACTGGTTCATGGCCCACCGGCCCGAGTTCGCCGACCCGCTGAGCGTGACGCACGAGCGCGACGGGGGGCTGGGACGGCTGCTGGCGATGGTGCCGACGGCGAACCTGCACCGCCTGCTGGCGGCGGTGCTCGACGAGGAGGAGTTCCTCTCGCCGTACGGCATCCGGTCGCTGTCCAAGCGGCACCGGGACCAGCCCTTCGTCCTCGACCTGCCCGGGTTCCGGGCCGAGGTCGGCTACGAGCCGGGCGAGTCGCGGAGCGGCGTGTTCGGCGGCAACTCCAACTGGCGCGGGCCGGTCTGGCTGCCCGCCAACGTCATGCTCATCCACGGGCTGCGGAGGTTCGCGCGGCTGTACGGCGACGGGCTGCGGCTCGAGCTGCCGACCGGCTCGGGGCGGACCATGACGCTGTCGGAGGCCGCGACCGAGCTGAGCCGGCGCGTGACGTCCGTCCTCCTGCCAGGCGCCGACGGCCGGCGCCCCGCGCTCGGCGACGGTCCACCGTTCCGCGACGGCGTCGCCTGGCAGCGCGACGTGCTGTTCCACGAGTACTTCCACGGCGACACCGGCCAGGGCCTCGGCGCCTCGCACCAGACGGGGTGGACCGCGCTCGTCGCCGACCTGCTGCTGCACCGCGACGCGTCGATCGACGAACCCTGACACGGGCGCCGTTGGTGGACTCCTGCGGCGGTCGCCACGGATGTCTCGTGCCACGATGCGCGGGTGAGCGACGCGCAGGTCTCGGACGATCCCGGTGGCACGCAGGCCACGACGGACGCCGCCGCCCCGCCGCCGGGGCGCCTGGTCCGCCACGGGGGGACAGCCCTCGCGCTCGGCGCGCTCGGCGTCGTCTTCGGCGACATCGGGACCAGCCCGCTGTACGCGCTGCAGACCGTGTTCAGCATCGACCACAACGAGGTGCAGCCGACCGCCGGCGACGTGCTCGGCGTGGTGTCGATGGTGTTCTGGTCCATCACCGTCGTGGTGTCGGTGAAGTACGTCGCGCTGATCATGCGCGCCGACAACGAGGGGGAGGGCGGCATCCTCGCCCTCGTCGCGCTGCTGCGGGAGCGCCTCGGCGACCCGCGGCGGCTCGCCGCGGCCACGCTGCTCGGGATCTTCGGCGCGGCGCTGTTCTACGGCGACAGCGTCATCACGCCGGCGATCTCCGTGATGTCCGCGATGGAGGGTCTCGCCGTGGCGGACCCGGGCCTGCAGCAGCTGGTGCTGCCGGTGTCCGTGGTGATCCTCACGCTGCTCTTCGTCGTGCAGCGGCGGGGGACCGAAACCGTCAGCCGGGCCTTCGCGCCCGTGATGGCCGCGTGGTTCGTCGTGCTGGCCGTGCTCGGGGTGCCGCAGATCGTGCGCAACCCCGGGGTGCTGCGTGCGCTCTCGCCGACCTACGCGCTGGCCTTCGTCGTCGACCGCCCGTTCGTCGCCTTCATCGCGCTCGGGGCGGTGGTGCTGACGATCACCGGCGCGGAGGCGCTGTACGCGGACATGGGCCACTTCGGGCCGCACGCGATCCGCCGCGCGTGGTACCTGGTCGTGTTTCCCGCGCTGATCCTCAACTACTTCGGCCAGGGCGCGATGATCCTGCGCGACCCGAGCACCACGGCCAACCCGTTCTTCCGCATGGCCCCGGGCTGGGCGACGCTGCCGCTCGTCGTGCTCGCAACCGTGGCGACCGTCATCGCGTCCCAGGCGGTGATCTCCGGCGCCTACTCGGTGTCCCGGCAGGCCGTGCGGCTGGGCCTGTTCCCCCGACTGGCGGTGCGCCACACCTCTCGGGAGGAGGGCGGCCAGATCTACGTGCCCGCGGTGAACTGGATCCTCTTCGTGGGCGTGCTCGTGCTGATCGGCGTGTTCCGCAGCTCGGCGCACCTGGCCACCGCCTACGGGCTGGCGGTGACCGGCACGCTGGTCCTCACCAGCCTGCTGTTCCTGCTGCTGGCCAAACGGGTGTGGGGTTGGGCGCCGTGGAAGGTGGTCGCCTACAGCGTCGTCGTCGGCGGCCTGGAGATCCTGTTCTTCGGCGCGAACCTGCTGAAGATCGTCAGCGGCGGGTGGCTGCCGCTGCTCATCGCCGGGGTCGTGGTCACCCTGATGACCACCTGGCGCACGGGCGCACGGACCCTCAACGAGCAGCGTGCCCGGCTGGAGGGACCCCTGGACGAGTTCGTCACCATGGTGCGCGAGAAGGGTGTCGCGCGCGTGCCGGGCTTCGCCGTGTTCCCGCACCCCAACAAGACGACGACGCCGCTGGCCCTGCGCTCGCACGTCACCTTCAACCACGTGCTGCACGAGCACGTCGCCATCGTGCAGATCGTCAACGAGAACGTGCCGCACATCCGGCACGCGGACCGCGTGCAGGTGGACGACCTGGGCTACGGCGACGACGGCATCGTGCACGTGACGGTGCGGGTCGGCTTCAACGACAGCCAGGACATCCCCCGGGGGCTGGCGCTGGCCATCGGGACGTCGCCCGAGCTGGACGTCGACATCGCCGATGCGCACTACTTCCTGTCCGTGCTGACCCTGCACGCCAGCGGGGCGCCGCGGATGACGGGCTGGCAGGAGCGGCTGTTCGTCTGGATGGCGCACAACGCCGCCAACCGCACGGAGGTGTTCCACCTGCCGCCCGACCGCACGGTGGTGATGGGGGCCAACCTGGGGCTGTGACGGACGGACCCGTCACCGCTGAGGCCGGCGGCTCTCGTCCTTCTCGCGGCCGACCTGGGGGAGCGCCCGGTCGGCGAGAGCACGCCGACGACGCCCGCGGTGAGGGTGAGCGCTGCGCCGATGAGGAACGTGCGCCTGGCGCCGCAGCTGTCGACGAAGCGGCCGATCAACGGCTGACCGATCGCGGTCGCCAGGTACAGCGCCGAGACCATCATCGGCGGCAGCAGCCGCCTGTCGAAGCGCTCCGCCTGCGGCGTCCGCCGCTCGGTGACGGTGACCATCAGTCCAGCAACCTCTCCAGCAGCGACATCGCGGCGATGATCGTCTGCCGCTCGGTCGCCACCCCCGAAAGGCAGCGCCTGCTCGAGTCGGCGTCCCGGTTCGCCGACGAGGTCTTCGCCCGCACCCTCGGCGGCCTCGACCCCTCGCAGCGCGAGGAGCTGCGCGGGCTGCTCGACCTCGTGCTGGCCCGTCCGCTCGACGAGGACGCGGGTGCGTGAGAGGACGGGCTGCGCCAGGGGATTCCGTCTCGACACCTGGACGTTTCGCTCAGCGGTGCACGGGGTGTCGTCGACGTGCGACGCGCCGGGCGGGTCGCCGGCGGATGATGCACCGATCGTCCCCGCAGGGTGCCCGTTTGATCGGCGTCGGGTGCGGGCCAGGCCAATCCGCGTCGTCGTTTCGTCCAGGTAGCTCGTCGGAAACCGCCTGTCATCGTCCCTCGGGCTCCATGTAGCGTCCCTGAGCACGGCGACGTTCCGCCGCCTGGTTCGATGACACGGAGCCCTTGTGGTCGAGGTGAACGAGCGCCCAGCGCCGGCACGACGGATCGAGCTCGGTACCCACGACGGTCCCGGCGGGTGCGTCGTCGTGTCCGGCGCCGGCGTGCGCCTGGACGCCGAGCTGTGCGGTCGGGCCGTCGTGACGATGCAGCTGGGGATCGTGGTGGACGGCGTCGACCTCGCGCTGGGCTCCGACGTCGTCGACGTTCGGCGGGAGCGCATCGAGGACTCCTGGATCGCCCGGTCCGGCAAGTCGACCGGCGTGCTCCCGATCCGGCAGGACCAGACCGAGATCCGGCTTCGGCATGCCGGCGGCCGCTCGTGGCAGATCGTCATTCGTTGCGCCGCCGACGGCATCGCGGTGCGGTACGCGATCGACGACCTCGAGGGTGTCGCGTGGCTCGAGGCTGACGGCACCGTGCTGCGGCCGCCGGCCGGTACGCGTGCGTGGGTGCAGGACTACCAGACGTGGTACGAGACGCCTCGGTACGGTGCGGACCTCGAGGCCCTGGAGCCCGGGGCGTACGGCCTTCCGGTCCTCCTGCGGCTGGGTCCGGCGTTGAGCACCGACTACCTGTTGCTCTCGGAGTCCGCGATCGACGGGCGCTACAGCGGCGCCCACGCGACGGTGGCTGCGGACGGGACGATCGGCCTGGTGCTCGCGGACGACAAGGTGGAGATCGCGCGTGGCGCCCTCACCCCATGGCGGGTGCTGCTCCTGGGCACGCTTGCGGCGGTCGTCGAGAGTCGCCTCGTCGATGAGCTCGCGCCGCCGCCGAGCGCCGCGCTGGAGGCGGCGGAGTGGGTCCGCCCGGGCCGAGCCGCCTGGTCCTGGTGGTCGGACTTCTACTCCGGCGCACAGCTGGACACCCAGCGCCACTTCGTGGACCGCGCCGCCGAGTTCGGGTGGGAGCACCTGCTCATCGACTGCGGGTGGGAAGAAACCTGGGTGCCCGACATCGTCGCGTACGCCAGCCACCGGGGCGTCCAGGTGCACCTCTGGACGGTCTGGCACGACCTCGACGGGCCGGAGAAGCTCGCCCGGCTCGCGCTGTGGCGGTCCTGGGGTGTCGCGGGCATCAAGGTCGACTTCATGGAGTCCGAGTCCAAGGACCGCTACCGCTGGTACGACACGATCCTCGCCGAGAGCGCGCGCCTCGGGCTGATGGTGAACTTCCATGGTTCGGTGATCCCCCGCGGGTGGGTCCGCACCTGGCCGCAGGTCGTCGGCTACGAGGCCGTCCGCGGCTCCGAGTACTACGTCTTCTACTCCGACGCCCCGCTCACCGCCGTCCACAACGTCGCGCTGCCGTTCACTCGGAACGTCCTGGGCGCCATGGACTTCACCCCGGTCGCCTGGAGCGCGAAGGACCGAACGACGAGCGACGGGCACGAGCTGGCGCAGGCCGTCGTCTTCGAGAGCGGCATCACGCACTTCGCCGACAGCGTCGACGTGTACGCGGCGTCGGTGCACGCCACGTCGCTCCTCAGCGAGCTCCCCGCGACGTGGGACGAGACGCGGCTGCTCGGCGGCTCGCCGGACACGGAGGCGGTCCTGGCCCGCCGCCACGGGGATCGCTGGTTCGTCGGCGCCGTCGCGGTCGGCCCGGCCCGCACGCTCCGCGTGCCGCTGGGACGCCTGGGCGACGGGCCATGGCAGGCATGGATCGTTGACGACGACCCTGCGGGCGGCCTGCGGGGTCGTGCCGAGGTGGTGCAGGGGAACCTGACGGTGGACGTCGCAGAGAACGGCGGATGTGCAGCGATCCTGGCCCCGCCGGCGTCCGACACCTTCAGGGCCCGCCGGCGGCCGGTGCTGGCGGCGCCCGTCGTCGAACCGGCGCGAGGCGGGCTCGACGACCGCGGCGAGGTCGTCCTCACCGTCTCGACGAAGGCCACGCTGCGCACCCCGCCCGGATGGTCGGCCGACGATCTCGGCGACGGACGTTGGCGGGTCACGGCTCCCGCACGGCGGAGGACCGGGGATCACGGCATCGTGACGGTCGAGGAGCCGGGCGAGGACGGCGTGCCGAACATCGCTCACGCCCGCCTCGTCGTTCCCCTGACCGCAGGTCGGCACGTCGTGTCGCGGCTGCCGATGCTGGGCTTCCGCAACGAGAGCGGCCCCGTCGAGCGCGACATGAGCAACGGCGGCGGGAACCCGCGCGACGGAGTCCCGATGCGGATCGCCTCGATCCCTGCCGCCGACGGATTCGGCGTGTCCACGCCGTCGGAGATCGTGCTCGCACTCGACGGGCACGCCACGCGCTTCACCGTCGACGTCGGGGTCGATGACGAGACACCGACCTCCGCCGCCTCGGCGGAGGTGCTCGGTGACGGACGGGCGCTCGTCCGGGTGTCGGTGAGCGGAGGCGCACCGGCGGTCCCGCTCGACGTGGACGTCACCGGGATCGACACGTTGACCCTGCGCACCCTTCCCGAGGACGTCGATGACTCGCCGGCGCACGTGGACTGGGCCAACGCCCGCGTCCTGGTGCCGACCTCAGGCCTGCACACCACCCCCCACCCCGGTCGATGACGACCGGAGCACACGAAAGGACCCCCATGCACAAGAGACGGTTGGGCGTCGTCGCCGCGGCGGCGGGCATCGCGCTGCTGGCAGCGTGCAGCAGTGGGAACGGGACGCCGACGAGCACCGCCGGAGCTACCACCGGCGCTGCGGCCACCACACCTGCCGCGCCGGTGACCATCACCTATGAGGTGTGGGCCGGTACCCAGACTCCTGCGATGAAGGAGATCGCAGCCGCGTTCACCAAGGAGAACCCGAACATCACCGTCAACGTCCAGGAGCTGCCGTGGCCCCAGTACTGGTCGACGTTGCAGACCGGTGCCCAGGGAGGGACCGCGCCGGACGCGTTCTGGATGCTCGCCCAGCAGATCCGTCCCTATGCCGCGGGCGGCCAGCTGCTGGACATCAGCGACGAGATCAAGGCCGAGAACGTCGACCTGTCGAAGTACCCGAAGGCCGTCATCGACCTGTACGACCAGGGGGACGGCAAGATCTACGGGCTTCCCAAGGACTTCGACACCAACGCCGTCTGGTACAACAAGGCGCTGTTCGACGCTGCCGGTGTCGCCTACCCCACGGCCGACTGGACCTGGGCTGACTTCCGTGCGACCGCCAAGGCCCTGACCAAGAAGGGCGTGTGGGGCACCGCGGCCCCGATCGACTACCAGAGCGGGTACTACAACACCATCTTCCAGGCCGGCGGTCGCGTGATCGCCGCGGACGGCAAGCACGCCGCGCTGGACACCCCCGAGGCGATCAAGGGCATTCAGTTCTGGACCGACATCATGAAGGACGGTTCGTCGCCCACCCTTCAGCAGATGTCCGACACCGAGGCTGAGACCATGTTCGAGCAGGGCAAGGTGGCCATGTACATGTCCGGCGCCTACTGGGCCCTGCAGCTGTACAACAACACCGCGCTGCGTCCGAACATCGGCGTCGCGCCCCTGCCTGTGGGACCTGCGGGCCGCGCCACCGTCTCCAGCGGCATCGAGAACGTGGGCTTCGCCGGGACCAAGCACCCGCAGGAGGTCAAGAAGTTCCTCCTGTTCGCCAGCGGTCAGGAGGCGGCGAACATCCAGGCGAAGAGCGGGGCCGTCCTGCCGGCCTACGCCGGGACCGAGCAGACCTGGATGAGCGCCATGCCCGACTTCAAGGACCTGCAGGTGTTCATCGACGCCAGCAAGTACGCCGTGCCGCTCCCCGTCCAGGGCAACGCGGCCGAGTGGCAGGGGCTGCAGACCCAGTACCTGACGCCGGCCTGGAACGGTCAGGTGCCCGTGGAGCAGGCTGCGAAGGACTACAGCGCGGCGATCGACAAGGTCCTGGCCGCAGGCTGATGTCGACGGCAACCCGGGTCCCGGTGCGGCGGCGCGTCCGCCGCACCGGGACCCCGACCCCCACGCGAAGGACGCGCCGCAGGACCGACTGGTGGGCCGTCCTCATGATCGCGCCGGCCACCCTCGGGCTGGCCGTGCTCTACCTCTGGCCCTTTCTCGAGACGTTCCTCAAGAGCTTCAAGGGCAACGCGCTGTTCGGCCCGTCGAAGTTCGTGGGCGTCCAGAACTACTCGAACCTCATCAGCAACGACGCGTTCTGGCACGCGCTGCGCAACTCGATGCTCTACACGGCCCTCGTCCTGCTCGGAGTACCGCTCGCAGTCGTGCTCGCCGCTCTCATCGAGCAGGTCACGCGCGGCCGCACCATCTACCAGGTGCTCTTCTTCCTGCCCGTGGTGACCCTTCCGGTGGCCATCGGGATGGTGTGGCGGCTCATCCTCAACGGCGACTTCGGCCTCCTGAACTGGGTGCTCTCGAGGTTCGGGATTCCCGGCGAGTACTGGGTGGCCGATGCCCGGTTCACCATCTGGGCCTTCGCCGCCGTCGGGATCTGGATGGGGCTCGGGATCAACTTGATCATTCTCGGAGCCGGCCTGCAGGGCATCTCGCCCGAGCTGTACGAGGCCTCGGCGCTGGACGGCGCGGGTCGAGCCCGCCAGTTCCGCTCGATCACCGTGCCGCTGCTGTCGCCCACGATCTTCTTCGTCGTCATCCTGACGGTCATCTCCGCCCTGCAGATGTTCGACCTCGTCTTCATCATGCTGGGGAGTGTGAACAACACGGCCATCGACGGCTCGAAGACGATCGTCTACCTGTTCTACGAGGCGGCATTCGTGCAGTTCAAGCAGGGCTACGCGGCCGCAATCGCCGTCGTCCTGCTCATGGTGATCATGGCGGCCACCGCGATCCAGTTCCGGCTGCAACGAAAGTGGGTCGTGGATGTCTGAGACCGAGATCGCCCGCCCGGCCTCGCGCCGAGGCGGCTCGCGGCGCGGCGAGATGGTGGTCCATGCGGTGCTCATCCTCGGTGCCGCGCTGATGATCGTGCCGTTCATCTGGCAGATCCTGACGTCGTTCAAGACCCCGAACGAGGTCGCGTCGCTGCCGCCGACCCTTCTGCCCACCGCGCCGACCGTGCATGCCTACGCGACGTTCTTCCAGACGGTGCCGTTCCTGCGACAGTTCATGGTGTCCGTGTCGTCACTGGTGATGCGGGTCGCCGGGCAGCTGTTCGTGGCGTCCCTGGCGGGGTATGCCTTCGCCCGGCTGCGATTTCCCGGGCGCGACCTGGTGTTCACGTTGTACCTGCTGATGCTGATGGTTCCCAGCCAGCTCTTCCTGCTCGGGCAGTTCGAGATCATGAAAGAGCTCGGACTGCTGAGCAAGCTACCGGCCCTGGCCATCCCCGGGATGTTCTCGGCCTTCGGGACGTTCCTCCTGCGGCAGGCATTTCGCGGCCTGCCCGCCGAGTTCGAGGAGGCCGCCAGGTTGGACGGTGCCAACACCTGGCAGGTCTTCTGGCACGTGATGCTCCCGATGGCCCGGCCGATGATCGCCGCACTGGCCGTGCTGACATCGCTGTACTCGTGGAACGACCTGCTCTGGCCGCTGATCGTGACCCCGACGGGGGCGAACCGGCCACTGACGGTGGGCCTGGCGGCCATGCAGGGGCAGTACGGAACGGACTACCCCACGCTCATGGCCGGCGCACTCGTCTGCCTGGCCCCGTTGGTGCTCGTCTTCCTGCTGCTACGCCGGCAGTTCTTCGCCGGGATCGCCAGCAGCGGACTGAAGGGATGAGTCGGTGAACGTCCTGGCGACTGAGCTGGTCCACCTCCGGCGTGGGGGGACGAGCGTCGTGGTAGACCTTCGCGGCGGGCGACTGCCGCGGATCCTGCACTGGGGTCCGGACCTGGGCGAGGCCACCACGGCGGACCTCGTCTCCCTGGCGTCCTCGGTCCAGCCGACCGTGGGCGACAGCGCCATCACCTACCCCCAGCCGATCCCCGTGGTCCCGCAGCTCGCCGAAGGATGGCTCGGCCGGCCGGGCATCGCGGGCAGCCGCCGGGGGAGGGACTTCGCCCCGCTCTTCCGCGACGCGCGCAGCGAGCTCTCCGAGACTGAGGGGCGCGCCCGGCTGCGCACCGAGGCGGTCGACGAGGTGGGCCTCCTGCGGATGGTGGTGGACCTCGAGCTGACGGACCAAGGCCTGTTGTGCCTGGGGGTCGAGCTCGTGAACGAGGGACAGGACGCGTTCCGTCTCGACGTGCTCGAACCGGCCGTGCCGATCCCCGACGAGGCCGCCGAGATCCTCGACTGGACCGGCAGATGGGCTCGGGAGCGGGTTCCCCAGCGGCACCCGCTCCCGGCAGGGGTGTGGCTGCGCGAGAGCCGGGGCGGCAAGCCCGGCCTCGACGGCTCGTCGTTGATGTGCGTCGGGGCGCCCGGGTTCGGTTTTCGGGCCGGCCGGGTGTGGGCCGTGCACCTGGCGTGGAGCGGCAACCAGGCCCTGGCCGCCGAGCTGACGCCAGCCGGGTCTCGCCTGCTGCGCGCCGGAGAGCTGATGCTGCCGGACGAGGTGGTGCTTGCTGCGGGGGAGCGATACCGCGGTCCCCGGCTCCTCGCGTCCTGGGGAGAGGGCCTCGACGCGCTCTCGGCGCGCTTCCACCGCTACCTGCGTGCACGGCCCGGGCACCCCGCGTCGCCCCGACCGGTGCTGGTGAACACCTGGGAGTCCGTCTACTTCCAGCAGTCGCTCGAGCCCCTGCTGAGGATGGCGGAGCGCAGCGCCGAGCTCGGGGCGGAGCGCTTCGTCCTCGACGACGGCTGGTTCCTGGGCCGCCGCGACGATCACACATCCCTCGGCGACTGGCTCGTCGACCCGGAGGTCTGGCCGCGGGGCCTCGCCCCGCTCTCCTCGCGGGTGCACGACCTCGGCATGCAGTTCGGCCTCTGGTTCGAGCCGGAGATGATCAGCCTCGACTCCGAGCTGGCCCGGGCGCACCCCGACTGGGTCTTCGACGCGGGCCACGGCCCCGGGCTGCCGTCGCGCCACCAGCACGTGCTGGACCTTGCCCATGCGGAGGCGTTCCGCCTGGTCCACGACCGCGTCACGCTTCTCGTCGACGAGCTGGGCATCGACTTCATCAAGTGGGACCACAACCGTTCGCTCACCGACGCGGGCCACTCGTTCGACGGGCGAGCCGGCGTGCGGGAGCAGACGCTGCGGGCCTACCGGATGATGGACGAGCTGAGGAGCAGGTTCCCTCGCCTGGAGATCGAGTCCTGCGCGAGCGGCGGTGGGCGGGCCGACCTCGGCGTGCTCGACCGCACCGACCGCGTGTGGCCGAGCGACTGCAACGACCCGCACGACAGGCTCGACATCCAACGGTGGACCGGGCTCTTGCTGCCGCCGGAGCTGATGGGCACCCACATCGGATCCGGTGAGGCGCACACCACCCATCGCCACGCCGGTCTGGACTTCCGCGCGGCGGTCGCCTTCTGGGGGAACCTCGGCGTGGAGCTCGACCTGACCGCGGTCGACGACGACACGTTCGAGCGGACGGCAGCGTGGGTCGCCGCGCACAAGGACTGGCGGGCCCTGCTCCACGCCGGCACGGTCGTCCACGCCGACACGACGCCGGAGGTGCGGCTCGAGGGTGTCGTGGCTCCCGACCAGGATCGCGCCCTCTACCACTTCGCCGTGCTCGACCGTCCCGCCGGCTGGCCACCGGCCAGGCTCCGGCTGCCCGGACTCGCCCCCGACCGGCGCTACGAGGTGGCCGAGCTCGCCGTCGGCGACCCCGTGCCGGAGGGGCAACGTCCGCCCTGGATGACCGCCGCGTTGGTCCAGACCGGCCGCGTGCTCGAGACCGTCGGCGTCGAAGCACCGTCCCTTGACGTGGACCATTCGGTGCTCCTGCAGGTCGCCGCGACGTCGTGAAGGAGCTCCAAGCATCGGACGTCGTTCAGCTGCGACACGTCGGCACCGAGCACGAGACCACCGCAACCATCTCGGCGCGTGCGGCCGCAGTCCGCAGCCTCACGGTGGACGGGATCGCCCTGGTCGAGCCGACCACCCGGGTGCCCGACCTCCCCGGGATGGCCGGCGCCGTCCTGGCCCCGTGGCCGAACCGCGTCGAGGACGGGACGTGGTGGTACGACGGGCAGCGCCTGCAGCTGCCGGTCAACGAGCCCGAGCTCGGCAACGCCATCCATGGCCTTCTCGCGCAGACCGACTTCGCCGTGCGCGCGCGCAGCGCATCGAGCGTGGAGCTGCGGACGACCATCGACCCGCAGCCCGGGTACCCGTTCGCGCTCGAGGTGCGCGTCGGGTACAGCCTGCATCCGGACGGGCTGAGCGCACGTGTCGACCTGGAGAACCGTGGGACACGCGCGGCGCCGGTGGCCGTCGGCGTGCACCCCTACCTCCGGCTGGGCGACACCCCGCTCGACGACCTGCGCGTGTCGATCGACGCCGATCGGGCGTGGCTGCTGGACGCGCGCAACCTTCCCGGCGTGCCACGCGATGTCCGCGGGGCCACCGAGGACGTCCGTGCCCCACATCCGGTCGACGACGTGCCGGCCCATGCCCTGTACCGGCGCATGGACATCGCGAGCCGCGGACTGGTCCACCGACTGTCGGCGGAAGACGGTCGTGCGGTCGAGCTCTGGGCGGATGCCACCCTGCCGTGGACCCAGTGGTACGTGGCCCCCGACCTGATGACGGACGACGGTCCCCGCCGCGCCGTTGCGGTCGAGCCGATGAGCGCGCCTCCGAACGCGCTCCGCAGCGGTGTGGACCTGTACCGCCTGCCTCCCAACGGCTCTCGAACCTGGAGGTGGGCGATCCGTCTGCGTCAGCCGGAGTCTCTCGCCCGGTAGTCCCGCGGGCTCATCGCGTGGTGGCGGCGGAACTGCCGCGAGAAGTAGAGGGGGTCGTCGTAGCCGACCTCCCGGGCGATCTCCGCGATCGTCGCGTTGCTGGTGTCGAGCAGCTGACGAGCTCGCGACATGCGCAGCGCCGTGTGGTGGGCCAGGACCCCGCCACCGGTCGCCTTCCTGAAGAGCGCCGTCAGGTGGGACGGAGACACGCCGACCAGGCGTGCCAGGTCCGGTACGGGCACTGACCCGTCGAGCCGGTCCGCGAGGTAGGTCATGGCCCGCTGGAGCGGGTCGCCGGGCGCCGGGAACACCTGGTCCACGCTGATCTGCGTCAGCAGCTTCCACGCGGCCCCAGCCGCCGCGACCAGGCGCGCGGGCGACTGGTCGCGTTCCAGGCCCGAGACGATCTCGTCGAGGAGGGCAACCGCACGCTCGATGCCCCGCACGGCCACGATCGGCTTGGCAGGCGACACGCCCATCGAGCCGGCGAGCTCGGCAACATCCGTGCCGCGCAGGTGGCACCACCAGATCGTCCAGGGCTGCCCGTCGCCGGCCCCGTACGAATGAGGCACGGAACGCGGGATGACGGCGGCCGATCGCGGCGCGACGCGGTGCACGGAGTCCCCGATCCGAATCCATCCGTTGCCCGAGGCGCAGACGATGACGATCGTCTCCGGGGCGCCGCGTGGGCGGCGCATCAAGTGGTCGCGGGCCTCCGGGTAGTAGCCCGCGTCGGTCACCACGAGTCGCCTCGTGACCGGGCGCTCCAACGCCTCCGCGACGGCGGGTCGCGGCACCACGACGAGCCGTTGGTTCCTGAATCCCTCCTGGATCGGCACGTCCTCATCCTGTCCGAGGACAGTCCGATCGTCCAGGTACTGCGGTCGTATCGCCATTCCCACCGGTCGGGTCCTCCGGTGGGATCAAGGGGTGGAACACGATCGGCTTCTCCTGCCAGACCCGCCCGCGCCGCTGGCCCGACAGCTCGCGAGCGGCGAGGCCATCGCATGGAGCCAGCCCGTCGTCATGCGCACCTACGAGCCCGCCGAGCCCGACCGATTCCCGATGTTCCTCGATCGGCGTGTCTACCAAGGGTCGAGCGGCCGGGTCTATCCGATGCCGTTCATCGACCGGGTCGCCACCGAGAGCCGGCCCCGGAGGTGGCAGGCGGTCCACCTCGAGAACCGCTGGATCCGGCTGATGGTGCTCCCCGAGCTCGGCGGCCGCATCCACGTCGGGCTCGACAAGACGGCGAGCTACGACTTCTTCTACCGCAACAACGTGATCAAGCCGGCGCTCGTCGGGCTCGCGGGTCCGTGGATCTCGGGTGGGGTCGAGTTCAACTGGCCGCAGCACCACCGCCCGGCAACCTTCCTGCCGGTCCAGACGGAGATCGAGGGGAGCCCTGACGGAACCGTCACGGTCTGGTGCTCCGACCACGACCCGTTCACGCGGATGAAGGGCATGCACGGGATCCGGCTGCGGCCCGATCGCGCCGTGGTCGAGGTCGTCGTCCGGCTTCACAACCGGACCAGCCAGGCGCAGACCTTCCTCTGGTGGGCCAATGTCGCCGCCCGCGTGCACGACGAGTACCAGTCCTTCTTCCCCACCGACGTCCGCTTCGTCGCGGACCACGCGCGTCGGGCGATCACGGCCTTTCCCGAGGCGGATCGTCCTTACTACGGCGTCGACTACCCGGCGCGGGCGGCGGATGGGCGCGACCGGCTGGACTTCTACCGGAACATCCCGGTTCCGACGTCGTACATGGTCACCGACTCCGTCGACGACTTCTTCGGCGGCTACGACCATCGGGCGCGGGCGGGATTCGTCCACGTCGCCGACCACCGGATCGCCCCGGGGAAGAAGCAGTGGACCTGGGGGGATGCGGCCTTCGGCCATGCCTGGGACCGGCTGCTCACCGACGGCGACGGTCCGTACGTGGAGCTCATGGCCGGTGTGTACACGGACAACCAACCGGACTTCGCGTGGCTCGAACCGGGCGAGACCAAGACGTTCACCCAGACGTGGTACCCGATCCAGGAGATCGGACCGGCCCAGCAGGCGAACCAGGACGCCGCCGTCCGGCTGGACGTGGTCGGCGACTCGGTGCGCGTGGGGCTGTGCGTGACGTCGGATCGGCCGGGATCGACGGTCCGCGTGGCCGTCGGCCCGCGAGTCGTCCTGGATCGCCGGGTCGACCTCGCGCCCGGCAAGCCGTTCCTCATGAACGTCCCCGCGCACGGGGCGGCGGCCGAGGAGGTGGAGGTGCTCGTTGTGCAGGCGGGCACCGAGATCATCCGATGGCGTCCCCGCCCCGTGTCGCGGGGCGCCGAACCCTGGGTCGCCGTCGAGCCGGCGGCGCCGGAGGACATGTCGACGGTGGAGGAGCTCTATCTGACGGGCATTCATCTCGCTCAGTACCGTCATCCGACCCGCTCACCCCTGCCCTACTGGAACGAGGCTCTGCGCCGCGACCCCGGTGACGCCCGAACCCACATCGCCCTCGCCGACGATCGCCTGCGTCGGGCCGACGTCGAGGGCGCGGAAGAGCATGCCCGCCGGGCCATCGCGCGCCTGACGAGGCGCAACGGCAATCCGCGAGACGGCGAGGCCTCGTACCTCCTGGGACTCGCGCTCGTCAGGCAGGGGCGGAGCGAGGAGGCCTACGACGCCCTGGCGAAGTCGGCGTGGGACGGACGCTGGAGCGGCCCGGCGAGTCTCGAGCTCGCGCGCATCGACGCCCGGGCCGGTCGGTGGGCCGAGGCGGCGGCCCGAGCCGACGCGGCGTTGCGTGGCTGCCCCGAGGACTCGCGTGCCGAGACCGTGCGCGTCGTTGCGCTCCGTCACCTTGGACGTGTCCCCGAGGCGGACGACGTGCTGACGGCATGGCTGACCCGTGACCGCCTCGACCAGGTAGGACGCGAGCTCGCAGGTTTCGCGCGGAGCGGCGATGGCCGGACCTTGATCGATGTCGCGTCCGAGCTTGCCTCGGCTGGAGCGTTGGAGAACGCCGAGAGCGTGCTGGCCGATGCTGAGCAGGCCGAGCCCACCGCCGCCGGGGAGCTTCGCCCGCTGGCTGCCTATCACCGGGCCGTCGTGCTCGAGGCGCTCGGCGACCACGCCAAGGCTGCCGACGCGCGTCGCCGGGCGCGCGCGATGGACGACACCTGGTGCTTCCCGGCCGGTCACGCAGACCATGACGCGCTCCGCGCCGCACTCAGGGCCGACCAGCGTGACGACAGGGCAGCGTCCCTGCTGGGGATGCTGCTGTACGACGCCGGCCGGCAACGGGAGGCCCTCGAGCTGTGGCTCGCCGCGATCGCCCGCGGCGCCCGGGACTCCGTGATCATGCGGAACGCCGCGATCGCGCTGGTCAACCTGGACGGGGAGGACGAGCGCGCTCTGGAGCTGTACGACCGAGCCATCGCGCTCGATACGAACGCACGCCTCCTGTACGAGAGGGACCAGCTGCTGGCGCGCATGGGCGCGGGTGCATCCGTCCGCGTCACCCTGCTGGACCAGGCCCGCCCCGAGGTGCTCCGGCGGGACGACCTGACCGCGGTCTACTGCGAGGAGCTCGTCAAGGTCGGCCGTGCCGTCGAGGCGCTCGCCATCCTCGAGTCCCGGCAGTTCGCGCCCTGGGAAGGCGGCGAAGGCGCGGTCATCTCCGTGTGGGAGTCGACGACGACGACACTGGCGGCACTCGCGCAGGGGCGGGGCGATCTCGAGGGGGCCGCGGGCTTCCTCCGCCGTGCCATCGAGATCCCGGAGAACCTCGGTGAGGCCCGCCATCCGCTGACGGACACGCGGCAGCTGCACGAGCGTCTTGCGTGCGTCCTTGACCGCCTCGGCGCGAACGAGGAAGCGGTCGCCGTTCGCTCGCGGGCCGTCACGAGCGACGCTGAGCCCGCGGGAGCGGTCACCGACGGATCCCCGATCGACTACTTCGCGACGTCCTTGCCGGATCTGCTGCTGTTCCACCGGGACGAGCAGCCGGCGCCGAAGCCGACGAGCTGACGACCGACCGACGCCCATCGACCGGCACCTGGGGCGGGCGGCGCCGCGCATCCTGACAACGCGCCGCTTGACACCCGTGCTTAGTTCGGACTAAAAAATAACTTGTGAACGAACGCGGCGCAGCGCAGCGCAAGGCATCCGTCCGCGACGTGCGGCGTGCGAACCGGGCCCTCCTGCTTCGCCACCTGCTCTTCAGCGGTGAGACGAGCCGGGCGTCCCTCGGCGAGGAGACCTCGCTGTCGCCGGCCACCGTGACGACCCTCGTGGGGGAGCTGATCGCCGAGGGGACGGTCGTCGAGCGCGGCCAGTCCGACTCGCCCGGCGGCCGCCCGCGGACGCTGCTGGCGGTCAACCCGGAGGCGGCCGTGGTCTTCGGTGCGGACGTCGGTGAGAACCGGGTCAGCGTGCAGGCGTTCGACCTGACGATGCGCCGGTTGGCGTCGCGCGAGTACCAGTTCGCGGGCCGGCGGATCGCGCCGGCCCACGTGACCAAGCTCGTCGACGAGTACGTCACGTCGATGCGGGCCGAGCTCGGGCCGCGGGGCGATGGGTCCGAGCGACGGGTGCTCGGGCTGGGGCTCGGCGTCCCCGGCATCGTCGAGCACCCCGAGAGCGCGGCCGGCGCTCCCGATCCGGCGGTCGAGCCGATCGTGCACGCGCAGGTGGTCGGGTGGGAGACGGAGACGTTCGCGCCCCTGGCGCGCCGCCTCGGGTTCCCCGTGCTGATCGACAACGGTGCGAAGACGACGACGCAGGCCGAGTCGTGGTTCGGCTCGGCGAAGGGCGTCGAGCACGGGGTCGTGGTCTTCATCGGCGACGGAGCGGGCGCCGGGATCATCACCAACGGCCGGCTCTACCGCGGCTCGAGCAGCTCCGCCGGCGAGTGGGGCCACACCAAGATCAGCCTCGACGGGGTGCGGTGCCGGTGCGGCTCGCAGGGCTGTGTCGAGACCTTCGTCGGCGCGTCCGCCGTCCTGGAGCGCTGGCGCGGGCGGGACGAAGCCTGGCGAGGGCGCGAGTCGACGGGTGTCGACGAGCTCTTCGCGGCCTACCGCAACGGCGAGGAGAGCGCGCGGTCGGCGCTGCACGGCCTCGTCGACCACCTCGGCCTGGCGCTGGCGAACCTCGTCAACCTCTACAACCCGCAGCAGGTCGTCGTCGCCGGCTGGTTCGGCGACCGGATCGTCAGCGAGTTCCTCGCCGACCTGCGTGCCGCGGTCCGCCGTTACTCGCTGCCGCAGCCCGGTGCCGAGGTCGTCGTCGAGCGCTCGACCCTCGGCCCGGAGATCGCCGCCCTCGGCGCCGCGACCCTGCCGCTGGACCACTTCATCGAGCACGGCTGGGGCCTCTAGCCCCAGCCACGCGCCACCGTCCGAACAGTTCCTCCGCCCCCACAGAAAGGAATCGCAACGATGCGATCTCGCCTCGCCGCGGCCACCCTCGCCGCCATCGCGATCGCCGCCCTCGCCGCCTGCAGCAGCGCCGGCGGCACGCAGCCGCCCTCCACGACGGCCGGAGCCGGCGCCCCTGCCGCCACCACGGCGGCCGCCGGCGGTCCGGCGGTCACCATCGCGTTCCTCATGCCGTGCTCCACCTGCGCCGACCGGTTCGAGGGCAAGGACAAGCCGTACTTCACGGACGCCGTCAAGGCGCTCGACCCGAACGCGACGGTCATCGCCAACAACGCCCAGGGTTCGGCCGACACCCAGCTGCAGCAGGCCGAGTCGGCGCTGACCAACGGCGCCAAGGTCATCGTCATCAGCCCCTACACCGCGCAGGCCGGCGCGTCGATCGTGGAGAAGGCGCACGCCGACGGTGCGAAGGTGCTCGCCTACGACGGCAACATCGAAGGCGCCGTGCCCGACGGCTACATCTCGTTCGAGAACGAGACGGTCGGCGAGATGCAGGGCCAGTACCTGCTGGACAACCTCAAGGACGGCTCGACGGTCGTCATGATCAACGGCGACACCACCTCGGCGCCCGGTGCGGCGTTCAAGGCGGGCGCGCACAAGGTCCTCGACCCCGCGTTCGCCTCCGGCAAGCTCAAGCTCGGCTACGAGTCGGACACCGCCGGCTTCGACCCGGCGACCGGGCAGCGGTCGATGGAGCAGGCCCTGACCAAGCTGAACGACAAGGTCGACGGTGTGCTGGCACCGAACGACGGGCTCGCCACCGCGGTGATCACGGCCCTGACCGCCCGTCAGCTCAACGGGAAGGTCCTGGTCACCGGCCAGGACGCCACCGATGCGGGCCTGACGAGCATCATCCTGGGCGACCAGTCGATGACCGTCTACAAGTCGATCCACGACGAGGCGACGACGGCCGCCAAGCTGGCGCTGGCCCTGGCCACGGGTGACGACGCCACGTTCAAGGCGACGGCGACCCAGTCGGTCAACAACGGCTCGGGTGACATCCCCTCCGTGCTGCTCAAGCCGGTGGCGGTCACGCTGAAGAACATCGCGGACACGGTCATCAAGGACGGGTTCACGACGAAGGCGAAGATCTGCGTCGACGCTGCGGCGAGCAAGTGCCCGCTGTGACGAGGACCGCGCTGCAGGACGGGTCGGGAGCGACGACCCGGCCCGTCCTGCAGATGCGGGGCATCGGCAAGCGCTACGGGCACGTGGTCGCCCTCGACGGCGTCGACCTCGACGTGAACGCGGGGGAGGTCGTCGCGCTCGTCGGCGACAACGGCGCCGGCAAGTCGACGCTCGTCAAGGCGATCGCCGGCACGCACCGCATCGACGAGGGCACGGTCCTCGTCGACGGTCAACCGGCGGAGCTCGGCTCGCCCGCCGCGGCCACCCGGCTGGGCATCGAGACCGTCTACCAGGACCTCGCGCTCTGCGACAACCTCGACGTGGTCGCCAACCTCTACCTCGGCCGCGAGGTGCGGCGCTCGCGGACCCCGTTCCTCAACCGCGAGGAGATGGAGCGTGACGCCGCTGCCGTGATCGCGGACCTGGCGGCCCACCTGCCCCGGCTCGACGCCCCGGTCGCGGCCCTGTCCGGCGGCCAGCGCCAGGCGGTCGCGGTCAGCCGCGCCGCGCTGTGGGGATCACGCATCGTGCTGCTCGACGAGCCGACCGCGGCCCTGGGCGTGGCACAGACGGCGATGGTCTACCGGCTGGTGCGCAGCCTGCGGGAGCGCGGCCTGGGCGTGGTCGTCATCTCCCACAACATGGCCGACGTCTTCGCGGTGGCCGACCGGATCTGCGTCCTGCGGCTGGGGCGCAACGCCGGCACTTTCCTGACGTCCGAGACGACCCCCGACCAGGTGGTGGCCGCCATCACCGGCAGCGCCGAGGTCGGCCCCCGGAAGGACTCGTGATGACCACCACCAGCCCAGCGGCCGCGACCGCCCCGCCGTCACCCGACCGTGACCGCGGCCGCGCCGCGGTGCGCGCCCCGCACCTGACCGGACCGGTCCTGGTCCTCCTCGGCATGGCGGCTGTCTGGGGCGTCTTCCAGCTGCTCAACCCGCACTTCCTCACCGCGCGGAACCTGTCGAACCTCGTGCTGCAGATCGGCGTGCTCGGCACGCTGTCGATCGGCATGGTGATCGTCCTCGTCCTGGGCGAGATCGACCTGTCGGTGGGTGCCATCGCCGGTGTCAGCGCCGGGGTCGTGGCACTGACGATCCGCGACGGGCACCTGCCGGGACTGGCCGCGATCGGGCTGGCCCTGCTCATCGGATGCCTCATCGGCCTCGTCCACGGCACGGTCATCACCGCGTTCGGCATCCCGTCCTTCATCGTCACGCTGGCCGGCCTGCTCGTCTGGCAGGGCGTGCAGCTGCTCGTCGTCGGCGCCGGAGGCGAGATCGCGATCCGTGACCCGCTCGTCAAGGCGATCGCCTCCACCTACCTGCCGCCCGCCTGGGGCTGGGCGCTGGCGGGGGTCGGGATCCTCGCCGCGGCGGCGGTCGTCGGGGGCAACCGGCGCCGTCGCCGGCGCTACGGGCTGGCCGGTGCGTCGGTGCGCAGCGGCGTCACCACGCTGGCAGTCGTCGCCGTGGTGGCCCTCGGCGGTGCGGCGCTGCTGAACTCGTACTTCGGCGTGCCGTGGATGCTCGTCATCCTCGTCGTGCTGCTGGCCGCCGGCACCGTCCTGATGCGGCAGACGACCTTCGGGCAGCACGTCTACGCGATCGGCGGCAACCGCGAGGCCGCCCGACGAGCCGGCATCGGGGTCCGCAGGACCACGATCGTCGTCTTCGTCATCGTCTCGGCGCTGGCGGCCCTGGCCGGGGTGCTGGAGGCGTCGCGGCAGTTCTCCGCCTCCAGCGCCCTGGGTGGCGGCACCCTGCAGCTCAACGCGATCGCCGCGGCCGTGATCGGCGGCACCAGCCTGTTCGGTGGGCGGGGCCGGATCTACCAGGCGCTGCTGGGCGCGCTGGTCGTCGGATCGGTGCAGAACGGCCTGGACCTGCTCGGCCAGCCGGCGGCGATCAAGAACATCTCCACGGGCGTGATCCTCGTGATCGCCGTCGTCGTGGACGCGATCGGGCGTCGCCGACGCCTCGACCGCGGTGCCTTCGACTGAGCCCGAACTCCGACGCGACTTGGACCTGACATGACCACGAACGCCTTCCCCGACGGCTTCCTGTGGGGAACCGCGACCGCCGCCTACCAGATCGAAGGGGCCGTCGACGACGACGGACGCACGCCGTCCATCTGGGACACGTTCTCGCACACGCCCGGCGCCACCGTGCGCGGTGACACGGGCGACATCGCCTGCGACCACTACCACCGCTGGCGCGACGACGTCGACCTGCTGGAGGACCTGGGCGTCAACGCCTATCGGTTCTCGATCGCCTGGCCACGCGTGGTCCCGGAGCTCGGTGGGAACGTCAACCCGAAGGGGCTGGACTTCTACGAACGGATCGTCGACGAGCTGCTGGCTCGCGCCATCACGCCGGTGGTGACGCTGTACCACTGGGACCTGCCGCAGTACCTGCAGGACCTCGGCGGCTGGGCGAACCGTGACACCGCCCACCGGTACGGCGACTACGTCGCCGCGGTCGCGGAACGCCTGGGCGACCGCGTGCCGTACTGGCTGACCCTCAACGAGCCGTACTGCTCCGCCTTCGTCGGGCACGCCCTCGGCCAGCACGCGCCCGGGATGCGGGACGAGGCGACCGCCGTCCGGGCCGTCCACCACCTCCTGCTCGCCCACGGCATCGGGGCGCAACGGCTGCGGGAGCAGGCCGTCGCCGGCCACGTGGGGATCACCTGCAACCTGACCGCGCCCTACCCGGCCTCCGCCACCGCCGAGGACCAGGCGGCCGCGCGCCGACTCGACCTCGTCGAGAACCGGATGTTCCTCGACCCGCTGTTCACCGGCGCCTACCCGCCGGACGCGGCCGCGTACTTCCGGGACGTCACGGACTTCGGCTTCGTCCGCGACGGCGACCTGGCCACGATCGCGGCGCCGCTGGACTTCTTCGGCATCAACTACTACGAGCAGCACGCGGTGCTGGCGGACCCCGACGACCCGGTCCGCGGCTGGCGGCGCGTCCCGGACCCCGACCCGACGATCGTCGGCATCGGGGTGCACCCCGAGGGCCTGCGCACCGTGCTCACCCGGGTCGCCCGCGACTACACCTCGGTGCCGCTCGTCGTCACCGAGACCGGCATCGCCCTGCACGACTACGTCGACCCCGAGGGCCGTGTCCACGACGCCGAGCGCATCGCGTTCTACGAGTCCCACATCCGCGCCGCACGGCAGGCGATCGACGACGGCGTCCCGCTCGTCGGCTTCTTCCCCTGGTCGCTGCTCGACGACTTCGAGTGGTCGTGGGGCTACGGCTACCGCTACGGCATGCACTACGTCGACTACGCCACCCAGGCCCGCATCCCCAAGGACAGCGCACGCTGGTTCGCCACGGTCACACGGGCCAACGGGCTCTAGTCGGTCGGACCCACCGCGGCCGCTGAGCCGTCGCCCTGCTCGGGGCGGAGGTGGTACGCCGCGAGCGTCCGGACGGCGCACCGGTCCACCTTGCCGCTCGCGGTGCGTGGGAGGGCGGCCAGGGCGACGACCGCCTTCGGCAGCTTGTAGCGGGCGAGCTGCGGGGACGCGAGCGCCCTGACCTCCTCGAGCGACGGCGCCGTCGCTGGGTCGCACTCGAGCACGGCGACGACGATCTCGCCCCAGGTCGGGTCCGGGGCGCCCACCACGACGAGGTCGGCGACGTCCAGCCCGGCGATCGCGGCCGCGACCTCGTCGGGCAGCACCTTCTCGCCGCCGGTGTTGATCACGTCGCTCATGCGCCCGACGACGTCCAGGCACCCGTCGTCGGCACGCACGGCGAGGTCCCCGGTGCGCAGCCAGCCGTCCGCGAGCGCCGCCGCGGTGGCCTGCGGGTCGCGCCAGTAGCCGCGCGTCACCTGTGGTCCGCGGACGCGGATCTCGCCGCGGCGTCCGGCGCCTGTGACGACCTCGCCGGACGCGGTGTCGACGAGCTGCAGCTCGAGGTAGGGCAGCGGGGTGCCGATCGAGCACGTGGGCGATCCGCCGCGGGCCTGGCGCTGGAGCGTCCCGGAGGGAGCGACCTCCGTCATCCCCCAGGAGGGGTACAGCGTGGCGCCCTGCCGGGCGTAGGCCTCGACGAGCTGCGTCGCGACCGGTGCACCGCCGACGAGGGCGACCCGGAGGTGGGAGAGGTCGGTCTGCCCGAACTCGGGGCACCGGGCGATCGCGGCATACATGGCGGGCACCCCGAACACGCTCGTGATGCCCCCGACGGCCAGGTCCGTCAGCGTCCGTTCGGCGCAGAAGGTGGATCGCACCACGGCGGTGCCACCGCGGCGCAGCGTGCTCAGGGTGAAGGTGTTGAGGCCGCCGATGTGGAACATCGGGGCGACGGCGAGGGTGACGTCGTCCGCCCTCAGGTCGAGGCACTCCTCGAGGTTGCGGGAGCTCCACCACAGGTTGGCGTGGCTGAGCATGACGGCCCGGGGGCGACCCGTGGAACCCGACGTGAACATGAGGACGGCCAGGTCGTCCGGGTCGGGGGAGACGGCGGGCTCGTCGTCCGCGGGTCGCAGCGCGGCCGTCGGCCAGTCGAGCCGGGCGGGGGCGCAGGCCGCCAGGTCCGGGTCCACCGGCCCCGTCGCGGGGTGCACCACCACCGCTCGCGGTTCGACGAGGTCCAGCGCCGCGGCCAGCTCCGGGCCGGTGGCGCGGAAGTTGAGGGGGACGAACACGGCGCCGGCGAGGTGGGTGGCGAGCAGCGTGACCAGGAGCCCGGGGTCGTTGCGACCGGACCAGCACACGCGGTCGCCGCGCCGGGTGCCCTGCTCGCGCAGGGTGGTGGCCAGCGCCGTCGCGAGGCGCCACACCGTGCCGGCGTCGAGCACCGCGTCCGCGTCGTCGCGGATCACGGGATCGTCGGGACGGTCCTGGGCCCGGCGTCCGAGCGCCGAGACCAGAGACAGGTCGGTGGGGGACATCATCGCGTCACGGGTGAGGCCGGTGGAGGGGCGGCAGGACGGGCCCGGTCGCCCCTCCACCGGGGTGCTCAGGAGGCAGCGCCGACCTGGGCGGCGGGCCGGGACGCGGCCGGCGCCTTGACGGCGAGGACGCGGCCCAGCACCACGGCGAGCGCGATGCCGACGCCGGCGACGACGATCGAGACGATGAACGGGTTGGTGTAGTCACCCTTGGCGCCACCACCCATCGACGCGCCGATCTTCGGGCCGAAGTACGCGGCGATCGAGTACGCGCTGAACATGATGCCGTAGTTGACGCCCTGGAACCGGGGGCCGAAGGTCTTCATGGTCAGGGCGGGGAACACGCCCATCACGCCGCCGAAGCAGAGGCCGAGCAGCACGATCCCGATGACGAAGCCGACGGTCGAGTGCAGCGTGAGGAGCACCACCATCGCCACGGCGACGACCGCGTAGATGAACACGACGGCCGTGGTGTAGCCGAGCCGGTCGGAGACCGCGCCCCACGCGAACCGCCCGGCCGCGTTGCAGATCGAGTAGATCGAGACGAGCACCGCGGCGGTCGCGGCGCTGATGCCGAACATCTTGGTCTGGGCGATCGGGGAGAGCTGCGAGGCGATGAGCAGGCCGGAGAAGGCGCCGGCGCCGAGCATGACGAAGATGAGGTAGAACGCCGGCTTCCTCAGCATCTCCGTCCACGTGTGGTTCACCGGGGCGGCGGCGCCGGTCGGCGGGGTCCACCCGGCCGGGGCGTAGCCGTTCGGCGCGGGCTGGATGAGCAGCGTGCCGAGCACGACGACGACGGCGTAGACGATGCCCATGCGGACGAACGCCGCGCCGACGCCCGACGACTTGATGATGGCCTGCGCCACGGGGGCGGCGACGACCGAGCCGGCGCCCATGCCCATGGTGATGAGGCCGGCCGCCAGGCCGCGCCGGTCCGGGAACAGCTTGATCGTGTTGTTGAGGCACCCCGAGTACGCGAAGCCCTGCCCCAGGCCGGCGATGAGGCCGTAGTAGAGGTAGAGCTGGGTGGTGCTGCTCGCGGTGCCGGTGAGGATGAACCCGAGCGCGAAGAGGAGCGAGCCGCCGAAGATCGCGAGGCGGGCGCCGCCGCGGTCGATGATGTAGCCGCCGGCGATCATGGGGATGGGGGCGATGGCCCCGTTGATGGTGAAGGCCAGCATGACCTGACCCATGGTCCAGCCGTGCGCGCTGGTGAGCGGCCCGGCGAACACCGAGAAGGCGTAGATCGCGCCGGTGCACAGCAGGACGAGCACGGATCCGGCAAGGACCCGCCAACGATTGATGGTCTGCATCACGGTGTCTTTCAGGACAGAGCGGCGACGGAGGCCGTGCGCTCGGGGGTGGACAGGGTGTTCAGCTCTCCCCAGACCTCGCGGAACAGTCCCGCGGGCATGGGGCTCAGGGTGGGCGAGACCGCGGGCGTGAAGTCCATCTGGTCGAGGACGTCGCGCTGGAGGTCGATGCCCGGGGCGATCTCGATGACGGTCATGACGCCGTCGACGAGCTGCAGCACGGCGCGCTCGGTGACGTAGAGCACGCGCTGCCCCCGCTGTGCCGCGTACGTCCCCGAGAAGGTGATCTGCTCGACGTCGAGCAGGAACTTGTGCGCCTTGCCTTCCGCGACGACCTTCACCTCGCCCCCGGCGACCTCGACCTCGAGGCCGCCGGCGGTGAACGTGCCGGCGAAGATCAGGGTCTTGGCCGACTGGCAGATGTCGATGAACCCACCGCAGCCGGCCACCCGCCCGTTGAACTTCGAGACGTTGACGTTCCCGTGGCTGTCCGCCTGGGCCAGGCCCAGCACGGCGCAGTCGAGGCCGCCGCCGTCGTAGAAGTCGAACTGCGAGTGCATGTCGACCAGGGCCTCGGGGTTGTACGCGTGCCCGAAGTCCTTCAGGCCCGCCGGGACGCCGCCGATGGCGCCGGCCTCCGTGGTGAGCATGATCTGGTCGCTGATGCCCTCCTCGGCGGCGACCGTGCCGACGTCGCACGGGATGCCGACACCGAGGTTGAGCACCGCCCCCGGGCGGAGCTCCATCGCGCTGCGTCGCGCGATGACCTTGCGCTCGGAGAGGGGGATGGGGGTGATCGCCTCCAGCGGCACGCGCAGCTGGCCCGAGAACGACGGGTTGTAGCGCGTGTTCTCGGTCTGGAAGTGGTTCTCCGGCTGCGAGACGACGAGGTAGTCGACGAGGATGCCGGGCACCTTGACGAGGTTCGGGTCGAGCGAGCCGGCGGCGGCGATCGACTCCACCTGCGCGATGACGATGCCGCCGCTGTTGCGGGCGGCCTGGGCGATCGGCAGCACCTCGAGCTTGAGGCCCTCGTGCTCGAGCGTGAGGTTGCCGTGCTCGTCGGCCACGGTGCCGCGGATGAGCGCGACGTCGACCGGGAACGAGGGGTAGAACAGCCACTCCTGGCCGGCGAGCTCGATGACCTGCACAACGTCGTCGGTCGAGGACGGCGACATGCGCGCGCCCTCGACCCGCGGGTCGACGAACGTGCCGAGGCCCACCTTGGTGATGACGCCGGGCCGCTTGGCGGCGATCTCGCGGTAGAGCTGCGTGATGACGCCCTGCGGCAGGTTGTAGGCCTGGCAGCCGTCCTCCTGGATGAGCTTGGCCAGGCCGGGGGAGGCGATGGCGATGCCCCCGATCCAGCGCTTGATGAGGCCGCGGTGACCCCAGTGGCTCATGCCCCTGTCGCGGCGGTTGCCCACCGCGGACGCGTGGACCACGGTGAGGTCGCGCGGGGCCGCCTCCGCCAGGAACCGCTGCTCGACGGCGATGAGCGTCTCCTCGTTGACGCATGCCAGGCCGAAGCCGGACAGCGCCACGGTGGAGCCGTCCTTGATCAGCGCGGCGGCCTGCTGGGGCGTGATGACCTGTGCCACGGGCGTCTCCTTCGTCGCATGGGCCGGGTGCGGCCCGGGCAGAACAATTCCGGACTTGTGACGTCCGTAACTAGGGACGATCGTCCTGAGAGACGTCGCGGGGCGTGGCCCGACGATGGGCACCGGGCGCCGGCGGGCGCCGCCGGACGACGACGTCGGCCACATCCTGCGAAAGGCACACCACGATGGACTTCACGCTGACCGACGAGCAGGAGCTGCTCCTGTCCAGCCTCGACGAGCTGCTCGAGCGCGAGTGCCCCGAGTCGTACATCGCGGACCTCGACCTGCACCACGAGTCCGCGACGAGCTTCCGCAAGGCCCTGCACGAGGCGGGCTTCATGTCGCTCGGCTTCCCGGAGGAGTACGGCGGCATGCCGTGCGACGCCGTCACGCTCGTGCTGCTCGCCGAGCGCGTCTGCCGGCAGGGGCTCAACAACGGCTTCGGCCTCGAGCTGCTGCAGGCGATGGACATCCTCGAGTTCGGCTCGGAGGCCCAGAAGCAGGAGATCCTCGGCCTGCTCGCCAACGGCCGCGTGCCGTTCGCGCTCGGGTTCACCGAGCCCGGCGCGGGCTCGGACAACTCCGCGATGACCACCTCGGCCGTGCACCACGACGGGCTGGTGACCTTCAACGGCACCAATACGCTCATCACGGCCGCGCTGCAGAGCAAGTACCTGCTGGTCATGGCGAAGAACCCGGACACGGACGACCCGCGCAAGGCGATCTCCATGTACCTGGTGCCGATGGACGCCCCGGGCGTGACCACCAACCGCCTGGAGAAGATCCTCTGGTACACGCAGGACAGCTGCGAGATCTTCCTCGACGACGTCACGCTGCCCGAGGAGGAGTGCCTCGTCGGCGTCAAGGGCAACGGCTTCAAGCAGCTGATGCGCAACTTCGAGATGGAGCGGCTCGTCATCGCCGCGACGTGCCTCGGCCAGGCGCAGTGCGCGTTCGACGACGCGGCGGCCTACGCCGCCCAGCGCGTCCAGTTCGGCCAGCCCATCGGCAACTTCCAGCTCACCCAGCTCAAGCTGACCGACATGGCGATCAAGCTCGAGAACATGCGCAACTTTGTCTACAAGACGGCCTGGATGCTCGACCGCGGGCTGCCGCTGAAGAGCCAGGGCGCGCTGTGCAAGCGGTACTGCGCGATGTCCGGGTTCGAGGTGGCCGACGACGCCCTGCAGATCTTCGGCGGCGTGGGCGTCACGGTCGGCGCCCGCGTCTCGCGGCTGTGGCGCGACCTGCGCGGTCACCGGTTCGGGGGCGGCACCGACGAGATCATGGTGCACATCGCGGGCCGTCAGATCGTCAAGGACCACAGCTGAGCAGCGGACCAGGACGAGGAGGAACCCCGATGAAGATCGTCGTCGCCTACAAGTGGGCGCCGAACCCCCAGGACCTCGAGGTCCGCGCCGACGGCACCGTGGACGAGGCCCGCGGCAAGCCGGCCGTCAGCGAGTACGACCCCGTCGCGTTCGAGCTCGCGCGGCGGCTGGCCGACGAGACCGGGGGAGAGGTCGTCGGCCTGACCGTCGGCGCCGCCGCGATCGACACCCCGCTGGCCCGCAAGGCAGCGCTCTCGCGCGGGCTGGACCGCCTGGTGCTCGTGGCCGACGACGCGCTCGCGGGCGCCGACAGCACCCGGCTGGCCGCGGTGCTCGCGGCCGCGGTGCGCGCCATCGGCGGCGTGGACCTCGTGCTCGCGGGCGACTCGTCGGTCGACGTCGCCGAGGGGCAGGTGCCGTTGACCGCGGCGGCCCAGCTGGGCTGGCTCGGGCTGGGCCGCGTCACCGCGGTGACCCCGGCCGCCGAGGGGTTGTCCGTGGAGCGCGACACCCCCGCCGGGGTCGCGGTGCTCGCCGTGCGCACGCCCGTGGTGCTGGCCGCCACTGCGGACGCCGTGGTGCCGCGCGTCGCGGGGATGAAGGACATCCTCGCGGCGGCCAAGAAGCCCGTCGAGGTGCTCGCGCTGGCCGCCCTCGACGTCCCCGCGCCGGCCGTCACGCTGGCCACGCTCGGGACGGCCAAGCCGTCCGGCGGCGACCGGCGGGCCGTCCTGTTCGACGGGTCCGACCCCGCGTCGGCGGCGTCGCAGCTGGTGGGCGCGCTGCGCTCGGCCGGCGTCCTGTAGGCCTCGCGCGAGGAAGTGGAGCAGCCCATGAACGCATCGAACGCATCGCAGTCCTGGGTCGTCGTCGCCGACGACCCGGCGGTCACCGGCCTGGTCGAGGTCGCGCGCACGGTGGCCGACGAGGTCGTCGCCGTCGTCGTCGGCGCCCGTCCGGTGGCCGACACCGTCGCCGCCGGGGTGGACCGCGTCGTCTGGCTCGGCGAGCCGGGCGCCGTGCCGCTGGAGGCCTTCGCGCCGCAGGTGGCCGAGCTCGTCGCCGCGGCCCGGCCGGTCGCCGTCGTCGGCGCCGCCACGCCCGCGGGCCGCGCGCTGCTCGGCGCGGTCGCCGCGCGCACGCAGGCGCCCGTGCTCGGTGGCGTGCGGACCGTCTCCGTCGCCGACGGGCGCGTCGTCGTGACGCACGCCGTCATGGGCGGCATCGCGGAGCGCACCGTGGCCCTCGAGGGCGGTCCGGCGGTGCTCGCGGTCGAGGCCGGCGCCGTGCCGGCCGGGGGTGCCACGGCGCCCGTGGCCGAGGTGGCCGGCGCCCCGCTCGACGCGGCCACCGTCACGCAGGTGCGGCCCAAGGTGCGCGCCGGCGTGGACCTGGGCGCCGCCTCCGTCGTCGTCGGCGTCGGCCGCGGCCTCAAGGCCGAGGCGGACCTGGGCCTCATCCGCGGCCTGGCCGCGGCGGTCCACGGCGAGGTCGCGTGCTCGCGCCCGCTCGCGGAGGGCGTCGAGTGGCTGCCGAAGGAGAGCTACATCGGCATCTCCGGCCAGCACGTTGCGCCCGACCTGTACGTGGCGGTGGCCATCTCGGGCCAGCTGCAGCACATGGTGGGCGTGCGCGACGCCAAGGTCATCGTCGCCGTCAACAACGACAAGAACGCGCCGGTGTTCGGCCAGTGCGACTACGGCGTCGTCGGCGACCTCTACCAGGTGGTCCCGGCCCTGACCGCGGCGCTCGGCGGCTCGGATGACTGAGCAGGCGGCGGGGGAGCCGGACTTCGACGTCATCGTCGTCGGCGCCGGCCCGGCGGGCTCCGTGACCGCGACGCTCCTGGCACGACAGGGGCTGTCCGTGGTGCTCGTCGAGCGCGGCGACACCCCCGGCGCGAAGAACCTCTCCGGCGGCGTGCTGTACGGGCGCGTGCTCGACGAGGTGTTCCCCGGCTTCGTGGACCAGGCCCCCGTCGAGCGGCGCATCACGCGCCACGTCACGACCTTCCTCACCGCGGACTCGTCGGTCGCGATCGACTACGCGGGCGGCCCGCTGGCCGCCCCCGTCAACGCCGTGACCGTGCTGCGTGCCAGGTTCGACCCGTGGCTGGCCGAGCGGGCGGAGGAGGCCGGCGCCTTCCTCATGCCCGGTGTCCGCGTCGACTCCCTGCTCACCGAGCCGGGCCCGGGCGCCTCGCCGCGCGTGGTCGGCGTCAGGGCCGGCGACGACGAGCTGCGCGCACGCGTGGTCGTCGCCGCCGACGGCGTCAACTCGTTCCTGGCCCGCAGCATCGGGCTGCGACCGAAGCCGCCCGAGCACCACCTGGCGGTCGGCGTCAAGGCGGTCGTCGGGCTGCCGCGGCGCGTCATCGAGGACCGGTTCGGGGTGACGGGCGACGAGGGGGCGGCGCACGCCATCGTGGGGGACTGCACGCTGGGCATCGGCGGCGGCGCCTTCCTCTACACCAACACCGAGTCGCTCTCGATCGGCGTGGTGCTGCGGCTGGACGACCTGGTCCGCTCGGGCCGCACGGCCGTCGAGGTGTTCGAGCACTGCCTGGCGCACCCGGGCCTGGCCCCCTACCTGCGTGACGGCGAGGTCCTCGAGTACGGCTCGCACCTGGTCGCCGAGGGCGGCCTCGGCATGGTGGGGCAGGTCGTCGGCGACGGGCTCGTCGTGGTGGGCGAGGCCGCCGGCCTCACCATCAACTCGGGGCTGACGGTGCGGGGCATGGACCTGGCCATCGGGTCCGCCGTCGCGGCCGCACGGGGCGTGGGGGAGGCCGTCGCCGCGGGCGACACGTCCGCCACGGGCCTGGCCGCCTACCGGCGGCACCTCGACGAGAGCTTCGTCATGCAGGACCTGCGCACCTACGCCAAGGCGCCCGCGTTCCTCGAGCGCGGGCGCATGTACGGCGCGTACGGCGAGCTCGCCGCGGGCCTGTTCCACGACGTGTTCTCGCTCGACGGGTCGCCGCGCCGGCACCTGGCGGCGACGGCGTGGCGCGCGGTGCGCCGCTCGCCGGTGACGATCGGACAGCTCATGAGCGACGGATGGGCGGGGGTGCGCGCGCTGTGAACCCGCAGACGACCGCGGAACGACTGGGGCACAACCGCTTCGTGCTCGACGAGGCGGAGTCCCACATCGAGATCGACCAGGAGGTGTGCCGACGCACCGGGACCGGCAAGCGGCTCGTCGCCGTCTGCCCCGCCGGCGTGTACAGCGAGCTGGAGGACGGCACCATCCTCGCCGAGTACGCCGCATGCCTGGAGTGCGGCACGTGCCTGGCGGTCGCCAGCCCGGGCGCTCTGCGGTGGCACTACCCGCGGGGCGGCTTCGGAGTCGGCTTCCGCGAAGGATGACCCCGCAAGGGGCCGCGCCGAGGTCACGGCGCCGCGACGACGATGCGAGTGGGCTCGTCGTCCGGCGCCGTGGCTGGGCCGCGATATCCGGCGGCGCGCAGCTGGTCGTCGACCATGAGGTCGACGTACTCCTGGATCCCGGCGCGCACGCGCGGCAGCAGCGGCGCGGGCGTGACGAGTACGTGCATGAGGACGGCACCCTCGATCGCGTCGAGGATGCGCATCGCCGAGGCTCCGGGCGCGAACTCGCCACGCTTGATCGCCGCCGCGACGCGCTCCCGCTCGTCGAGCACGAAGCGGGTGACGGCCCGTTCCCGCAGCGTCCCGAGGATGTCCGGGTTGGCCCACACGTCGGTGTACAGGCGCATCATCGCCAGCCCGTACTCGCCGAGGTAGAGGTTGGCCCGGTGCAGCGCGTGGCGGACGAGGTAGTCGCGCACCGAGGCGCTCGGCGCGGCGTCCGGCGTCTCCTCGTCGTCGTCGGTCACGCCGAACGCGTCGTTCTGGGCGCCGCGCAGGGCCGCGACGAGCACCTCGCCCTTGTCCGCCCAGCGCAGGTAGAGCGCCGACTTGCCGACCCGGGCCCGGGAGGCGATCGCGTCCATCGTCAGGCCACGCCAGCCCACCTCGCCGAACACCTGCAGCGCGGCGCGCTGCACGCGCGCCTCCAGCTCGGGGTCGCGCGGCCGGCCGGGAGCGCGGGGAGGCTCGACCTCCTCAGGGGGCACACCCTCGGACGGCTCGTCGACGGCAGGCATGGTCCCAGGGTAGCCAGCAGACCTGGTCCCGCCCGGGTCTTGTGACACCCGTCACACGGTGCCCACCGCCCCGGAGGGCCAGGGGTGATCGGCGCGCCTCATGCGGATCGCCCGACCTTCCGATACAAGAGCGGTGTCCCGCGCCGACACCGCGACGCCGGTTCCAGAGAGGCAGCTGGCCGTGAGCACTCCGGCGACCGTGATGGTCCTGACCCCCAGCCTGGGTGGGCACTACTTCGGTGAGCTCCTCACCGGCCTCGGCCGCGAGGTCTCCGCCGCCCACGGCCGCATGGTCGTCGTCGAGACGCGGCCCGCGTCGGCGCCGCGCGACGAGCTGTGGGAACCGAGCGACTTCGCGACGCCCGTCGGCTGGTCCGGCGTCGACGGCGTCGTCTCGATCACCACCGCGGCGAACGTCCCGTACCTGCGCAGGCTGCGGGAGGCCGGGGTCACGGTCGTCCTGTCCAGCACCCGGATGGAGGACTTCCCGGCGCCGGCGGCGATGCCGGACAACCACGGCGGGACGTTCGCGGCGGTCGAGCACCTCATCGCCCACGGCCATGCGGACATCGGCTTCGTGGGCAACTTCACCCAGCCGGACGTGCGGGACCGGTTCGACGCCTACGCCGCCGCGATGAAGGCGCACGGCCTCGCGGTGAGCTCCGACGCCGTCATCAACGCGGCCGACAACGGCGAGGTGGGCGGCCGGGAGGCCGCGGGCAAGCTGCTGCGGTCCCCGCACCGCCCGACCGCGCTCATGGTCGCCACCGACCGCAACGCGCTCGGTCTCATGGCGGTGCTGGCCGAGGCCGGCGTCCGGGTCCCGGACGACCTCGCGGTCGTCGGCTTCGACAACATCGAGGCGGGCGCGTTCGCCGTCCCGGCCCTGTCGAGCGTGAACCAGCGCTTCGACGAGGTCGGTGCCCTCGCGGGGCGGCTCGTGCTCGCCGGGATCCGGGGCGAGACGGTCCCGAACCGGGTGTTCACCGCCCAGTCGGTCGTCCTGGCGCTGCGCGAGTCCTGCGGCTGCACGGCGGACGGGCACCGCGCGCAGCCGCACGCGGGCGGCCGGCTGGTCGGCACCCCGGCCGGGCAGCCGCACGACGAGCTGCAGCACGCGCTCGTCACCGTCCTGCTCGCCGGCAAGGAGCCCGGCGACGCGACCCGCGACGCGGTGCTGGCGAGCGTGGGCACCATCGAGCGCCTGCTGACCGCCGACACCGGCGTGACGGACGTCGAGATCCGGGACCTCGTCGTCTCCCTGAGCCGGCTCACGCCGTCGCCGGATGCGCTGCGCCGCGTCCTGGACGCGGTCGTGTCGTACGCCGAGCGGGTGGCTCCCGACGGGTCGGCGGCCCGGTCGGCGGTCGCCGCGCGCATCGCCGCCGCGCTGTGGAAGGCCCAGGCGGGTGGGCTGCTGCGCCAGGTGGAGACGACCGAGGTCGCGATCGCCGAGCAGTACGTCGTCGACCGGGGGCTCCTCGACGCCGGTGAGAACGACCCGCGGGACCTCGACTGGCTCGCGGGGACCCACGTCACCACCGGCGTCCTCGCCCTCTGGGACGGAGATCCCGGCCGCGGCCGGCTGACCGTCGCGGGCACGTACGACCCGTTCCGGCGGGTGCCCGGTCTGGTCGGTTCGGGGGTGTCGGTCCGCGACTTCCCGCCGGCGACGATGACGAGCGGGGCGGCGGCCGGGGCGCCGGACGTGTGCGTGGTGGTCCCGGTCCGCACCGCCGCGCGCGACTGGGGACTGCTCGCCGTGGTCGGCGAGGTGGACACGAGGTCGGCGCGGGAGACCTACCGGCACTGGGCCTCGCTGCTGTGCACCGCCCTGGAGTCCCGGCGGCTGCAGGACGAGGTGCGGCGCAACGCGCTGTACGACTCGCTGACCGGGCTGCCCAACCGGCGGCTGTTCCTCGAGCGGCTGGACTCCGCGATCGCGGACCACCACCGGTCAGGGACGCCGTTCGCCGTGCTCTTCCTCGACCTCGACGGGTTCAAGCTGATCAACGACACCCTGGGGCACCCCGCGGGCGACCGCGTCCTGACGGTCGTCGGTGACCGGATCGCCCAGGAGCTGCGCTCGGTGGACACCGGCGCACGGTTCGGCGGCGACGAGTTCGCGATCCTCCTGCACGACACGGACGCCGCCGGCGGGCTCGTGGTCGCGCAGCGGGTGCAGGCCGTGCTCGCCCGGGGCCTCGACCTCGAGGGTCGCAGCGTCTCGGTCCGCGCCAGCATCGGCATCGCCGCCAGCTCCGTCGCCTACAGCTCGGGGGAGGAGATCCTGCGCGAGGCGGACACCGCGATGTACCGGGCCAAGACGACGGAGCCCGGGACCGTCGCGTACTTCGACGAGGCCATGCGCAGCCAGGCGGTGCACCAGCAGGTCCTCAACGCCGAGATCGTCGCCGCGCTGAAGGAGGACCAGCTCGAGGTCTTCTACCAGCCCATCGTCAACCTGGCGTCGGGCCGTGCCGACCGGTTCGAGGCGCTGGTGCGGTGGCGCCATCCCGAGCGCGGGCTCCTGCTGCCGCACGAGTTCCTCACCGAGATGGAGGAGACCGGGCTCGTCGTCAGCCTCGGCCGGCGCGTGGTCGAGAAGGTCTGCCGGCAGCTGGCGCTGTGGGGGCCGCGGGTGGTCAACGTCAGCATCAACGTCTCGGACCGGGAGTTCTGGAACCGCGGCCTGCTGCCGCACGTCCTGGCGACGCTGGAGCGCGAGGGGCTGACGCCGGACCGGCTGACGCTGGAGGTCACCGAGGCGACGCTCAAGCGCCATCCCGACGCCGCGCTGCGCCTGATGACCGAGATGCACGACGCCGGCCTCCGGCTGCACATCGACGCCTTCGGCACCGGCTACTCGACGCTCGAGACGCTCCACCGGTTCCCGGTCGACGCGTTCAAGATCGACCGCCGCTTCCTGCGCACGCTCGCCAGCGGGGACCGCACGACCGAGCTCCTCACCGCGCTCGTCAGCCTCGGCACGTCGCTCGGGCTCGCCGTCGTGGCCGAGGGCGTGGAGACCCTCGACCAGCTCGTCTTCCTGCAGGACATCGGCTGCGCGACGGGCCAGGGGTACCTGTTCATGCCTGCCGTGAGCGGCGACCACGCCACCGAGCTGCTCGACCGCGACCTCGCCGCGCCGCTCGCACCGCTCGACAGCGCCTCGCCCCCCGCGCCCCTGGGCGTCTCCGACCGGTAGCGCGGGCGCGCGTCGCGGTCGTCAGCGCTGCCGGAAGGCTGATCCGGTGCCGCTTGCCCGAGGGGTCTCGTCGGCGCGCGGTCGGGGCGGCGGTGCGGACGTGGTGCGCTCGACCCAGTCCATGAGGAACAGGAGCGCGCCGAGGGCGATCACGATCCCGACGACCACTTCGGCGATCTCGTCGAGGCCCACGGGGACGAGCCTCTCATCGCCTCGTCGTGCGCGCCTTCCGGGGCACGGGGCCCGGCCGCGCGGCAGCCCCACCGAGCGGCCCTGACCAGCGCCAACGCCGTCCAGACATACCCGGAGGCGTATATGTGAGAAATGTCACACATGTACCCCGGGGGGTAAGGACCAACGACCCGCGCGACGGTGCGGGCGAGCCCGGAGATTGGTGCCGCGGCGATCCCGCCGGTTCTCGAGGAGGAGAAGCGATGAGTGCGCAGACCGAGGAGCTCAAGGCGCTGACGGGCACCACGGTGGTGGACGCTCGGGGCACGTCGTGCCCGGGCCCGATCCTGGCGGCCAAGAAGGCGATCGGGACCGTGCCGGTGGGCGGCGTGATGGAGGTGCTCGCGACGGACTCGGGCACGCTCAAGGACCTGCCGGCCTGGGCGAAGAAGATGGGCCACGACTTCCTGGGGCACTACGAGGACTCCGGCTACCTGCGGCTGTTCCTCAAGAAGATGAAGTGATCCGGTGAGCGCCTCACCCGCGCCCCGGATCCTCGTCTTCTCCACGAACAACATCTCCGACCCGGGCATCGACCTGGCCGGCAGCCGGCACCTGCACTACCCGGCGACCGTGTCGGTCCTGGCGGTGCCCTGCTCGAGCGGCATCAAGCCGTCGTGGATCCTGCACGCGCTGCAGACCGGCCAGGACGGCGTCTTCATCGCCTCCGACGGCGAGGAGTGCGCCTACCTGCCCGACTGCGCCGAGCGCACGGCGCACCTGGTCACCCAGGCGCAGCAGCTGATGGCCGAGCAGGGCCTCGAGCCGCAGCGGCTGAAGATGGCCGCCGTCTGCTCGGTGTGCGCCGAGCCGTTCGCCAAGTACATGCGTGAGTTCGCCGCCGCGCTCGCCGAGCTCGGGCCCCGGCCCGTGGCCGTCGGCTGAGCGCGGCCCCTCCAGGAAGGAAGGCTTCGACGTGAAGAAGACGATCATCGTTTTCAGCGGTGAGTTCGACAAGGTGACGGCCGCGTTCGTCATCGCCAACGGTGCTGCGGCGATGGACGACGAGGTGACGATGTTCTTCACCTTCTGGGGCCTGAACGCCCTGCGCAAGGACATGCACGTGCCGACGTCGGGCAAGACGGTCCTGCAGAAGATGTTCGGCGCGATGATGCCGCGCGGTCCGAAGAAGCTCACCTTGTCGCACATGAACTTCGCCGGCGTCGGGCCCAAGCTGATGGCGAAGGCGATGCGCGACGAGAACGTGATGCCGCTCACCGAGCTCATCGCGACCGCCCGCGAGCAGGGCGTCAAGTTCATCGCCTGCACCATGTCGATGGACGTCATGGGCCTGCAGAAGGACGAGCTGCTCGACGGCATCGAGTACGCCGGCGTCGCGACCTACCTGGGCGAGGCCGACGAGGCGAACGTCAACCTCTTCATCTGAGCGGTCGTCCGCACGGCCTGCGCCGCGCGCGAGACAGGAGCCATTCGTGGACTACGACGTCCTGGTGATCGGCAGCGGGATCGGCGGCATGGAGTCGTCGATCAAGCTCGGCGACATGGGCTACAAGGTGCTGCTCGTCGAGAAGGAGGCGAGCGTCGGCGGCCGGATGATCCTGCTGTCGAAGGTCTTCCCGACGCTGGACTGCGCCAGCTGCATCTCCGGCCCGAAAATGTCGTCGACGATCAACCACCCGAACATCACCACGAAGACGTACTCCGAGGTGAGCGGGATCCGGCGCGACGAGCGCGGCACGTTCCACGCGACCGTGCGCGAGAAGCCGACCTTCGTCGACTGGGCGGCGTGCACCGGCTGCAGCGACTGCCAGACCGCCTGCACCGTGGCCGTGCCCGACCAGTTCAACGCCGACCTCGTCGCCCGCCGTGCCGCCTACATCGCGTTCCCGCAGGCCGTGCCGAAGAAGGCCGTGCTCCAGCGGGAGGGCACGTCGCCGTGCATCGGCGCCTGCCCTGCCGGCATCAAGGCCCACGGCTACGTCTCCCTCGTCCGCAACGGCAAGGACGACGAGGCCTTCAACCTGGTCCTCGACGCCACCCCGCTCGTCGGCACCCTCGGCCGGGCCTGCTACGCCCCCTGCGAGTCCGAGTGCACCCGGACCAAGCTCGAGGGCCCGGTGCCGATCCGCCTCATCAAGCGGTTCGCCGCCGACCGCCACTACGCGGCGCACGGCACCGCGCCCGCGGCGCCGGTGGTCGAGGTCGCCGAGCCGAACGGCCGTCGTGTTGCCGTCGTCGGCTCCGGCCCTGCGGGCCTGACCGCCGCCTGGCAGCTGGCGCGCCTCGGGTACGCGGTGAAGGTGCTGGAGAAGCGCTCGCAGCCCGGCGGCTACCTGCGCCACGCGATCCCCGCCTACCGGCTGCCGCACGAGGTGGTCGACGCCGACATCGCGAACCTGACGTCGCTCGGCGTCGAGATCGAGTGCGACGCGGCGGTCACCGACCTGGTCGCGCTCAAGGAGCAGGGCGGCTACGACGCCGTCGTCGTGGCGACCGGCACCCAGCAGGCCACCCGGATGGGCGTCCCGAACGAGGACGCGACCGGCTCCGTGACGGGGCTGGAGTTCCTGGCCGACGTGGCCAACGGCCACGCCCCCGACCTCACCGGCAAGCGCGTGGTCGTCGTCGGCGGCGGCAACGTCGCGATGGACGCCGCGCGGGTCTCGCTGCGGCTCGGCGCCGCGGAGGCGAAGGTGGTCTACCGGCGCACGCGCGACGAGATGCCGGCGCACCACGTCGAGGCCGACGACGCCGAGGCCGAGGGCGCGGTGTTCGAGTTCCTCGTCACGCCGCTCGAGGTGCTCGCGACCGACGGTCGGGTGACCGGCCTCACGCTGCAGCGGATGCGGCTGGGCGAGCCGGACGCCTCGGGCCGTCGCAGCCCCGAGCCCGTGCCCGGGGCGACCAGCACGGTGGCGTGCGACGTGGTGATCTCGACGATCGGCATGAGCCCGGACGCCGGGCTGTACGAGGGCGTGGTGCCGGTCGGCCGTGGCCAGCGGATCGCGGTCGACCCGCGGACCCTGCAGACCGAGCTGCCGTACCTCTTCGCCGCCGGCGACGTCACCGCGGGCGCCACCGACATCACCCGCGCGATCGGCTCGGGTCGCCGCGCGGCGCACATGGTGGACCGGTGGCTCACCGGCCGGTCGCTCGACGGCTTCACCGTGCTGGACGGCCGGCTCGACACCGTGACGCACGACCAGGTGCTCTCGCGGCAGACCGCCTACGGGCACCGCAACCCGGTCAAGGGCCAGGCCGACCTGCGGCCGATGCCGCGGACCTTCGACGAGGTCGAGGCGCCGCTGAGCGACGCCGAGGCCCGCTCCGGCGCCGGGTCCTGCCTGGACTGCGGCGTGTGCTCGGAGTGCCAGGAGTGCGTGCGCGCCTGCCCGGCGGACGCGATCCGGATGGACCAGCGCGAGAAGGTGTCGGAGGTCACGGTCGGCGCGGTCGTCGTCTCCACCGGCTACAGGCTGTTCGCCGCCGACGCCAAGCCGGAGTACGGCTGGGGCCGGTACCCCAACGTCATCACGGGCATGCAGATGGACCGCCTGCTCGCCCCGACACGGCCCTACAACACGGTGCTGCGGCCGGGCGACGGGAAGGTGCCGGAGCGGATCGCCTACATCTCGTGCACCGGCTCGCGGGACCAGCAGGTGGGCAACCCGCTGTGCTCGAAGGTCTGCTGCATGTACTCGATCAAGCAGAACCAGCTGATCATGGGCGCCCTGCCGCTGGCCGACGTGACCATGCACTACATGGACATGCGCGCCGCCGGGAAGCGGTACGACGAGTTCTACGAGCAGGCCAAGGACATGGGCGCGCAGTACATCCGCGGGCGCGTGTCCGGCATCACGGAGAAGGAGAACGGCGACCTCGTGCTCCGCTACGAGGACACCGAGGGCTCGGGCAAGATCGTCGAGGCCGAGTACGACCTCGTGGTGCTGGCCGTCGGGATCCAGCCCAACCGGGACGTCGAGCGCCTGTTCTCCGACGAGCCCCTCGGGCTGGACGAGTACTTCTACGTCGCCGAGCCCGACGACGACCTGGATCCGGGTGTCACCGACATCCCCGGCGTGTTCGTGGCCGGGACGGCGGCCGGGGCCAAGGACATCGTCGACTCGATCGTCCACGCCGGCGCGGCGGTCGCCCAGGTGGCCGCCCACCTGGAGCGGACGTCCGTGGCGACCACGGCGGAGGTGCTGGCATGAGCGAGAACCCGCAGGCAGCCGGCGAGCAGGGCGAGGCCCCGCGCCGCATCGGCGTCTACATCTGCCACTGCGGCGGCAACATCTCCGACTACGTCGACGTCGCGGCGGTGCGCGCGGCGATCGCCGACGACCCCGACGTGGTCGTCGCGACCACGACGATGTTCGCCTGCGCCGACGGCCAGCAGCACGAGATGGTGCGGGACATCCGCGAGCAGCACCTGGACGGCCTGGTCGTGGCGTCGTGCTCGCCGAAGCTGCACACGACGACGTTCCGCGGGGTGTCCCGGCGGGCGGACCTCAACCCGTACGCCTACACGCAGGTGAACATCCGCGAGCAGGACTCGTGGGCGCACTCCGACGACCGCGAGGGTGCCACCCAGAAGGCCATCGCGCTCGTCACCGCCGGCATCGCCAAGACGCGGCTGTCGACGCCCCTGGAGCCGCTGCGGGTCGAGACCGTGCCCGCGACGATGGTCGTGGGCGGCGGCGTCACCGGCCTGCGGACCGCGATCGGCCTCGCCGACATCGGGATCGCGGTCATCCTCGTCGAGCGCGAGGCCCAGCTGGGCGGCTGGCTCGGCCGGCTGGGCCCGACGTTCCCGCACGACGTGCCGGGGCGCGATCAGGTCGCCCGGCTGCTGGCGGAGATCGCCGAGCGGCCGACGATCACCGTCCTGACGAACGCCGAGCTCGTGGGCAAGACCGGGTCGTTCGGCAACTACACCGCCAAGGTGCACGTGCGCAGCGAGGCGGCCGACGAGCTGCGGCAGTTCCAGGTGGGCACGTTCGTCATCGCGACCGGGGCCGACGTCTACCAGCCCGAGGTCGGCGAGCTCGGCTACGGCATCGAGGGCGTCGTGACGCTGGCCGAGTTCGGGACGCTGGTCGACGAGGCGGCCGGCGGCACGCTCGCCTGGCACGGCCGCCGGGTCCGCTCGATCGCCTACGTCTACTGCGTGGGCAACCGGCAGCCGGAGGGCAACGCGTACTGCTCGAAGTTCTGCTGCGCCGCCACGGTCCACGCGTCCCTCAAGGTCTCCCGCCTCGACCCGACGGTGCGTCAGTTCCACCTGCACCGCGACGTGCGGGCGTACGGCCGCTACGAGCTGCTGTACACGCAGTCGCGCGAGCGCGGGTCGGTGTACCTGAGGTACCCCGACGACGCGCCCCCCGAGGTCGAGCGCACGGCCGACGGCCGGCTCGCGGTCACGCTGGTCGACGCGCTCACCGGGCCGGACCCGATCACGCTGCCGGTCGACCTCGTCGTGCTGGTGACCGGCATGGTGCCGCGCGAGAACGAGGCTCTGACGACGCTCCTCAAGCTCCCCACGGGCGACGACGGGTTCTACAACGAGATCCACCCCAAGCTGCGGCCGGTGGAGACCGTCGTGGACGGCGTGATGATCGCCGGCACGTGCCAGGGCCCGAAGCCCGCCACCGAGGCCGTCAGCGGCGGCCTCGCGGCGGTGACGCAGAGCGCCGGCATCCTCAAGCGCGGCTTCGCCGAGCTGGACCCGCTGGTCGCCACGGTGAACGAGGCGGCCTGCACCGGGTGCGGCGCGTGCCTGACCACGTGCCCGTACGACGCGATCTCGTCGTACGTGTGCGACACCGGGCAGAAGGCCCTGGTCAGCGCGGCGAACTGCAAGGGCTGCGGCGGCTGCGTGCCGGTCTGCCCGGACGACGCGATCGACCTGCTGGGGTACACGTCGGCGCAGATGCTCGCCGCGATCGACGGTCTGGCGACGACGGGGGTGCCGGCATGAGCACGCACGCGCTGCGCGATCCCCGCGAGGTGATCCGCGAGGAGATGTCGATGCACGCCGCGATCAGGACCGCCCTCGCGGACGGTCCGCTCCGGGTGCCGCAGATCGCCGAGGCGATCGGCCACCCGGCGGAGGAGGTCGTCTACTGGGTGATGGGGATGCGCCGCTACGGCCACCTCGTCGAGCTGCCCGACGACGACGACGAAGGCTGGTTCCCCTACGCGCTGACGAACCCCGGAGCCTGACATGACCACCGTCGTCGACGTCGACCTGCTGGCCGACCTGAAGAAGTTCGGTGCCGCGGACGTCAGCGCCTGCTTCAGCTGCGGCAACTGCACCGCCACCTGCCTGCTCTCGGACAACGACGCCACGTTCCCGCGCCGGATGATCCGGTACGCGCAGGTGGGGCTGAAGGACGAGCTGCTGGGCTCCAAGGAGCTCTGGGCCTGCTACGGCTGCGCCCTGTGCACGCAGTCCTGCCCGACGAAGGCGGACCCCGGCGAGTTCATGGCCGCCGCCCGCCGGTACGCGATCGCCTCGTACGAGCCGACGGGGCTGGCCCGCGTCATCTACACCCGGCCGAGGCTCGGCCTGCTCATCGGGGTGCTGGTGGCCGCCGTGCTCGCGACGTTCATGCTCACGCAGGCCGACCTCGGCGGCCTCCACGCGCCGACGCTCGCGCTCTTCCAGTTCGTGCCCAACGAGCTGATCCACTGGCTGGGCATCGGCGCCATGGCCGCGATGGTCCTGGCCGGCGCCTGGGGCGTGGTGCGCATGGTGCGGGCGACCGCACGCCGCGAGGGCGTGACGTGGGAGGCCGTCGCGGGCTCGCGCGAGGCGGTCCGCCGCGCCGCCGGCGCCGCGTGGGACGCGCTCGGTGTCGAGTCCCTCGGCCAACGGCGCTTCCGCCAGGACTGCGACGGCGAGCCGGAGCCCGAGCCGCTGTGGCGCCGGCGCTGGCTGGTGCACGCGCTGACGGTCTGGGGATTCCTCGGCCTGTTCGGTGCGACGATCATCGACTACGGCCTCGAGCTGCTGGGCGTCAAGGCGACGGGGACGGCGGTGCCGATCTGGTACCCGTCCCGGTTGCTGGGCACGGTCGCCGGCCTGTCGCTGATGTACGGCGTCACGCTGTTCATGGTGGGTCGCTGGCGGCGGTGGAGCGCCACCCAGGCCACCAGCACCGGCTCGGACTGGATGCTCCTGACCCTGCTGTGGATCACCGGCCTCACCGGGTTCGCGATCGAGGTGGCCCTGTACGCGGGCCAGCCCCCGGCGTGGGGCTACTGGGTGTTCCTGCTGCACGTCGCGGTGGCCATGGAGCTGATGCTCATGCTCCCGTTCACCAAGTTCGCCCACGTGATGTACCGGCCTGTCGCCCTCTTCTTCTACGCGCTGGCCAAGCGCGCGTGAGGGGCGCCGGTACGATCCCTGCACGACCCACGCCACCGGCTCGGTGGCACCGCAGCCCGGGGGAGGCCCCTGATGCAGCTTGACACCACCGAGTTGACGGCGGTCATCCACCGCCTGCGCCGTGCCCAGGGGCAGATCGGCGGCGTGCTCAAGCTGCTGGAGTCCGGCGCGGACTGCGCCGACGTCGTCACGCAGCTGGCGGCCGTCTCGAAGGCGCTGGACCGGGCGGGCTTCGCGATCATCGCCTCGGGGCTGGAGCAGTGCCTGACGCGCGGCGACGACGCCGCCGGCGTCGATCGGGCGAAGCTGCAGAAGCTGTTCCTCTCGCTCGCCTGACCGCCGGTCAGGCCGCGCCGGGCCCGTCGGTGCGGAGGTAGGGCCCCAGCAGCTCGTGCGCGAGCGCACGGGCGCGGCGTTCCCCGGCGCCCTCGGAGACCAGCCGGCTGACGGCGAACACGAGCGCCTGCACCAGCTCGGCCATCCGTTCGGGGTCGCTCGCGCCGTGCTCCCGCAACGCGCCGACCAGGGGGGTGCGCAGCTCGTCGTGCATCGCGTGCGTCGGGGTCGCGACCGCGTCCGGCCGCGTGATCGAGGCCAGCGTCATCATCAGCGCGTGGTCGCCGCGGGCGACGAGGTGGACGTTGGCGTCCACGTAGGCCAGGACCTTGTCACCGGGCGTCCGCTGCCGGGCCATCCGGTCGCGGACGTAGCGCGTCCAGCGCGGGAACGTGTCGGCGGCCAGCGCGTTGAGCAGGTCCTCGCGCGAGCTGAAGTACGAGTACGCGCTCGACCGTGCGAGGCCCGCCCGGGCGGCGACGTCCGCGAGGCTCGGCGCCTCGGTGGTCGGTCCCTCGGAGAGCAGCGCGCGGGCGGCGTCCAGCAGTGCCGCACGCTGCGCGGCGTGGTGCTCGACGACGGTGGCCGCCTGGATCTTGGGCACGCCGCTCCCTCCCCGGGCCGGTGATCGGGCGTGTGCCATGGTATCGACGTCATGTCGGGACGTCGATACGGGGCCAGTTGATTTTACCGACACTGTGTCGGTAAGATCGGCAACCGTGACCGAGAGCACGCACGTGTCGAGCACCGCCGCACCGACCCCCACGCTGGACCGCCGCGGCTGGGCCGCGCTCCTGACCATCGGGTTCGGGGTCGCCGTCGTCATCATGGACGCGACGATCGTCAACGTCGCCCTGCCGGTGGTGATGGCGGACCTGCACCTGACCGGGGCGGACGCGCAGTGGCTCAACGCGTCGTACGCGCTGGTGTTCGCCGCCGTGCTCATCACCGTCGGCCGGCTCGGCGACCTGCACGGGCGGCGGCGGTTCTTCGCCGCGGGGATGGTCCTGTTCATGGCGGCCTCGCTGGTGGCGGGGCTCAGCGGCGGGGCCGCGCAGCTCGTCGTCGCCCGGCTCGTCCAGGGCCTGGGGGCGGCGATGGTGGTCCCGAGCACGCTGTCCACGCTGAACGCGACGTTCACCGGGCGCGCGCGCACCATCGGCTTCGCGGTCTGGGGGTCAGCCATCGGCGGCATGGCCGCGATCGGCCCGCTGCTGGGCGGGTGGCTGGCCACGGACGTCTCGTGGCGCTGGGCGTTCTGGCTCAACATCCCGGTCGGGCTGCTCGTGCTGCTCGGGATCGTGCGGGCGGTGCCCGAGACGCGGGACGCCACGGCGGCTCCCGGCACCGACGCCTGGGGCGTGGCGCTGAGCGCGGTCGGCATGGGCGGCATCGTCTTCGCGCTCATCGAGTCGTCGTGGTTCGGCTGGGTCCGGCAGGACTCCGGTGCGCTGTCGCCCGTCCCGTTCGCCCTCGCCGGCGGCGTGCTCGCGCTCGTGGCCTTCGTCGTCGTCGAGACCCGCCGCGCGGCGGCCGGGCGGCACGTGCTCGTCGACCTGGCGCTGCTGCGCGTGCGCACCTTCCGCGCCGGCATCGTGGCCGCGCTCATCGTCGCCTTCGGCGAGTTCGGCCTGCTGTTCACGCTGCCGCTGCTGCTGCAGGGCACGCTCGGCTACTCGGCGCTGGGGACCGGCGGCGTGATCCTCTGCCTGGCGATGGGCACCTTCCTCGTCTCGGGGGCCCTGCCTCAGTTGGCCCGCCGGATGTCCCAGCGGGCGATCGTGCAGACCGGGCTCGCGCTCGAGGCGATCGCCGTCGGGGGCCTGGCGCTCAGCGTGTCGACGAGCATCACCGCCGTGGCGCTGTGCCTGTGGCTGTTCCTCTACGGGATCGGCGTCGGCATGGCCACCGCGCAGCTGACCTCCCTGCTGCTCTCGGACGTCCCGGTCAACGAGAGCGGGCAGGCCTCGGGCCTGCAGAGCACCGTGCGCCAGCTCGGGTCCGCCCTCGGGGTCGCCCTGCTCGGCGGCCTGCTGGTGTCCACGTTGGCCGCCGCCACCCGGCGCAACCTCGGCGCCCTCGGGCTGCCCGCGGGTACGGTCGACCAGCTGACCGCCGCGGTCAAGGACAGCGCCGGCACGGCGATCGCGGGCCTGCAGGCGGCGCCGGGGATGCACGCCGCGGCGGCCGCCGCGGGTGACGCCATGATCCACGCGAGCCAGGTCACCACCGGGCTGGCGGCGGTCGCGCTGGCCGTCGGGCTGGTGGCGACGTTCGCGCTGCCGAGGCGCGCGGGCGGCTGACGCCGGGCACCGCGCGGCGTCGCCGCGGTCCCGCCTCCCCGCGGGGCCCGGTCCGGTCAGCCGCCGAGGGGCGCCGCGAGCCGGCCCACGGACGGCGCGAAGCGCGACGCCTTCCAGGCGACCCAGCCGCAGGTGACGGCGGCCGGGACCTCCGACGCGGCCGCCATGACCAGGGCGACGACGAGGCGGTGCAGCGACATCGACGTGAGGATGTCGAACCACGCGTCGAGCAGGAAGAGCGGCAGCGCCAGCAGCGCCACCGTGTGGGTCGCGGCCCGGCCGAGGCGCAGGAAGATGCCGATCAGCGCCAGGCCGAGCGTCTCGAGGACGTCGATGCCCACCCAGATCAGGGTGTACGGGTTCATGCCGAGCACGGTGGCCAGCGCCCAGGGGCGGTGGAGGGCCCGCGGCGAGTCGGCGGAGCCGAGGTAGACGGTCCAGCCCGCCAGGACGAGGGCGGCGACGAGCAGCACCGCCCCGAGGATCCGCTCGCGGCGCCGGTCCCGCTCGCGCGAGAGCAGCCAGCGGCGCAGCGTCGGCGGCGGCTCCGCACCGGGACCGTGCGTGACACCGGTGCCGAGGGTGGTGAGGTCGACCATCCCGCGCCCTCCTGTGCGCCGACGCCCGCGCTGACGGACCCATCCTCGCCGCCGAACCTGCGAGCACGATGTGTGTCTCAGCCGCCGGCGAGCGTGTACCAGACGCCGTACGCGCCGGCGACGCACATGACGACCGTGGTGGTCCACCCCAGCGCGGCGGCGACGCGACCGTTCGCATAGCGGCCCATGATCCGGCGGTCGCGCGAGATGAGCATCATGACCAGCAGGAACGGTCCCGCGGCGATCCCGTTGACGACGGCGCTCAGCACGAGCAGCCGGATCGGGTCGAGGTGGGCGAGGCTCATCGCGGTGCCCGCGACGATCCCCACGCCGAACAGCAGGTAGAAGAGCGGCGCCCGGGCCGGGGAGCGGTCCAGGCCCCACTCCCGGTCGGTCAGCCCGGCCATGCCCGCCGCGCCGGAGGCCGCGAGCACCGGGACCGCCAGGACGCCGGACCCGATGAACCCGATCGCGAACAGGACGGTCGCCCAGCGGCCGGCGATGGGCTCGAGCGCCTTCGCCGCGTCCGCCGCCGAGGCCACCTGCTGGCCCGAGGCGCCCAGGGTCGCCGCGGTGGCGATGATGATCGCCAGCATGATGAGGCACGAGAAGGCCATGCCCGTCACGACGTCGATCCGCCCGTCGCGCATCGCGCGGCGCCGGGCGCGCGGTGTGCGCTGCGACAGCGTCGGGGCGCGCGGGCCGCCGAGGTCCTGGGCGCGGAGCTCCTCGACGCGTTGCGCCGTCTGCCAGAAGAACATGTACGGCGAGATCGACGTGCCGAGCACGGCCACCGTCAGCCCGAGGTAGGCCGGCGTCATCCGGAAACCGAACCCCAGCAGGCCGCGCAGCACCTCGGACCAGTGCACGTCGGCGACCACGACGACGCCGAGGTACACGAGCAGCACCAGGCACAGCCACTTGAAGACCCGACCGATGGTCTCGAACGAGCCGGCGACGACCGCGACCAGGATGGCGACTCCGAAGAGGCCGCTCCACACCACCCCCGGGCCGGCGTGGAGAAGCGCCATGCCCTGGCCGACCGCCATGAGGTCCGCCGCGACGTTGACGACGTTCGCGACGATGAGGAGGGCGACCAGCACGCCGATCACCAGGCGCAGCGAGTGGGGGAACCGGCGGCGGATCAGCCGCCCGAAGCTGTCGCCGGTGGCCTGCGCCATCCGGTCACAGATCTCCTGCGTGGCCGCCATGAGGGGGAAGCTGAGGACGACCGTCCACAGCTGGCCGTAGCGGAACGTCGCCCCGGCCTGCGCATACGTCGCGATGCCCGACGGGTCGTCGTCCGCGGCGCCGGTGACGAGGCCGGGTCCGAGCAGGTCGAGGAAACGCCTGGCCCGCGACCGTGAGTCGCGCACGCTGTCCTGCATCGTGCTCTGCCGGCCCATGGCGGCCTCCCGGGATCGGGCGCCCACCGTCCCGGGGACCTGTCACCACATGGTGACGGCCGGCCGCCGATCGTGCGACCGGGCGCCGCCGGTGGGCGTCACTGCGGGTGCGGCGTCTCACCCCGCGCGAGCCGCCCGACGAGCGTCGCGATCCTCCCGGCCCGGGCGGCCGGGCTGGCGGTCGCGACCCGGTGGAGCACGGCATAGCGGTTGGCGGCCGACAGCCGCTCGAACAGCGCGGCGGCGTCGGGCGACGCCGCCAGGGCGGCCGCGAGGTCGTCGGGCACCTCGGCGGTGGCCGCCCCGGCGTAGGCCCGCGCCCACCGCCCGTCGGCGCGGGCGCGGTCGATCTCGGCCCGGCCGCGCGGGCGCATCCGCCCCTGGGTCACGAGCTCGGCGACGAGCCCGATGTTCCGCTGCGACCAGATCGAGGTCCGCCGGCGCGGCGTGAACCGCTGCCGGAAGGTCGCCGCGTCGCCGGGGCGCTTCTGGCCGTCGATCCAGCCGCTGCACAGCGCCTCGTCGAGGGCCTGGGCGTAGGTGAGGGACGTCGGGCCGGGTGTGCCCTTCTTCGCCAGCACCAGCCAGACGCCGGCGGGCTCGTCCTCGTGCTCGTCGAGCCACGCCCGCCGCACCCTGCGACACCGGTGATCGCCGTCGCTCGAAACGGCCGAACACGCGCACGAGCCCGGCGAGCACCAGCCCGTAGGCGCCGAACCAGGCCGGCCGGCTCGCCCACCAGTCGACTCCCCACGCCACGGGCAGCCGCTCGTGCAGCGCCACCAGGTCCAGCCCGACGACGGCGAACATCGCCGTCAGGTGCCACACGTACACGGTCATCGACCGGCGGGCGAGCCAGCCGAGGAGCGGCCGCCCCCGGCCGTGCGCCCAGCGCTCGATCGTCGCGCGCAGCAGGAGGACCGCGCACACCTGAGCGATCGCCTGGGCGACGATCGGCGCCGTCGGCGGGTTGAGGTTGGAGATCGCGTCGCCCGGCATGCCGACCATGCTCCGGGGGTAGGGGCCCGCGACGACGAGGACCGTCATCGCCCCGAGCCCGGCCGCGAGCCCGGCCCACAGCGCGCGTCGCGACACGGGCGCACGGCCGGCGACCCGGTCGTCGGCGTAGGCGACGCCGGCCAGGAACGGCACGGCCCACACCAGGAGCACGTTCGCCCACGCGGCCGGACGGACCCCCGCCCCGAACCGCAGCAGGTCGACGACGAGCGGAGCGGCCGCCGCCACCACGAGGGCGCGCCACCGCCACCGCCGCCACACCCGCACCAGCGCCGGCACCGGCACGAGCAGCGCCAGCCACACCAGGAGGAACCACAGCGGCTGCGGCGCCATGAGGACCAGGCGGCGCACGGCGCCACCGGGCACCCCGCCGGCGATCAGCCCCACGGCCGCGACGGCCCAGACGGCGGCGAACACCGCCACGGGCCGGGCGACCGCGCGCAGCCGGCCGCCGAGCGCCGCCCGCCTCCGGGTGGCCGCGGCGGCGTGCTGGTAGGCCGCCGCCGCGCCGGAGGCGAAGAAGAGCAGGGGCAGCACCTGCATCGGCCACGTCAGCAGCCAGGCCGCGCCGTGGTGCAGGGCGTTGCCGACGACGAGCGTGCGGCCGTCCCACGTCGCCTCGGCCATCAGCCAGTGCAGCGTGACGATGCCGAGCGTGCCGAGCGTGCGGACGGCGTCCACGAACGTGTCCCGCGCGGGCGGCGCCGGCCGGGGGAGCGTCGCAGCGGGCGCGGGGCGGGCGAGGACGGTGGCCATGGCGGGCCTTCCGGGTCGGTGATGCTGACCCGTTCAGCCTCATGACCTGCGGTGATGTCCGGTACGGGTCGGTCCCCCGCACGGCCGGCGGCGGTCCGCCGACGCGGTGGTGGGCCGGCCTCAGGGGAGGGCGGGGGTTGTCCCCCGCTCGTGAGGCGGCGAGCCGCCGGCGCGGCTGGCGGCGGCGCTCAGGCGCCGAGGTAGCGCAGCACGGCGAGGACGCGGCGGTGGTCGGCGGCGTCCGGCTCGAGGTCCAGCTTGGTGAAGATGGCCGCGACGTTCTTCTCCACGGCGCCGTACGAGAGGTAGAGCGCGTCGGCGATGGCGCCGTTCGACCGGCCCTGCGCCATGAGCTCGAGGACCTCGCGCTCGCGGGCGGTCAGCCGTTCCAGCCCCGCGTCCCGGCCGCCGGTGGCGCCGAGCAGCTGGCGGACCACCTCGGGGTCGAGGACGGTCTGCCCGTCGGCGACCCGGACGAGGGCGTCGACGAAGTCCCCGACGTCGGCCACGCGGTCCTTGAGCAGGTAGCCGACGCCGCGCGCGTCGCCGGCGAGCAGCCGGGAGGCGTAGCGCGTCTCCACGTACTGCGAGAAGAGCAGGACCCCGAGCTGAGGGTGGCTCGCCCGCAGGGTCAGGGCGGCCCGCAGGCCCTCGTCGGTGTGCGAGGGCGGCATCCGGATGTCCGCGACGACGACGTCGGGAGCCGCCCCGGTCGCGACCAGGGAGTCGACCTCGGCCAGCAGCGCCTCGCCGTCACCCACCGCCGCGACGACCTCGTGCCCGCGGCGACCGAGGAGCGCGGCGAGGCCGTCGCGGAGGATGACCGAGTCCTCCGCGAGGATGATCCGCAACGGCCTGCCCTGGACCGGGTGGCTCACGATCGGGTGCTGGCCGGCAACGTCACGGTGACCACCGTAGGCCCGCCGGCGGGGCTGGACAGGTCGAACGTTCCGTCCACGGCCCGCACCCGGTCGGCGAGCCCGGCGAGCCCGGTCCGGCGTCCCGTGCCGTCGGGGGGCACGACGAGCGCGCCACCCCGACCGTCGTCGTACACCCAGAGCCGCAGGGAGCCGTCCGAGCGGTCGAGGCTGACGCGCACCACCGACGCGCCCGCGTGCTTGGCGGCGTTGGTCACCAGCTCCGCGACCGTGAAGTACGCGATGGACTCGACGGCGGGGGACAGCGCGCGGCCGACCGTCACCGACGGGTCGACGGTGAGCGTCACGGGCACCGGCGCGCGCGCCGCGAGGGTCTCCAGCGCGATCGCCAGGCCGCTGTCGAGGGCCGGCGGGTGGATGCCGCGCGCGATCTCCCTCAGCTCGGTCAGTGCCTCCTTCGTCGAGGCGTGGGCGGTGCTCAGCAGCTCGTCGGCCACCGCGGGGTCGCCCGAGGCGAGCTGCTCGCGGGCCTCGCCGAGCTGCATCGCGACCGCGACGAGCCGGGCCTGCGTGCCGTCGTGCAGGTCGCGCTCGATCCGGCGCAGGCGGGCGTCGGCGTCCTCGACCTGGGCCGCCCGGGAGGCGCGCAGCTCCGCGACGCGGACGCTGGTGCGGGACGGGCCCAGCAGAGCCCGCGTCAGCACGCGGAACAGCTGGGCGAACAGGTGCTGGAGCCACGGCCAGACGAAGAGCAGCACGAACCCGCCGAGCGCGACGAGCCACAGCCGGCGGGGCGTGTCGGCGAACCAGTCGTTCCCGAACTGGGCACCGCGGTGCAGCGTGCCGTCGGTGGCCGCCTGCAGCGGGAGGAAGCGGTACCAGTACCAGTACGTCAGCCCGCCGGCGCCCGTGGCCAGGAACGTGACGCTCGTGACGAAGCCGGCGATCGCCGCCGGGAACGCCAGCAGCATGAACAGCAGCGCCCGCCAGCCGTCGACGTCGCCGAGCATCGCCCACAGGCCGCGCCAGAAGCCCCGGGGCCGGCCGAACGCCGGAGGTTCCTCGACCCGCTCGTCGAGCAGCCCGGCCGCCAGGCCCCGGTACATCGCGCCCCAGCCGCGCGCGGCGAGCACCAGGACGCCGACGAGCCCGAGCCCCACGACCGTGACGACCAGGCCCGCCGCCAGCGACGGCACGAGGATGACGTAGGCCAGCGCGAACGGCGCCAGCAGCAGCGCCAGCCAGAGGTACCCGTGCTCGCGCCAGGTGCGGGGGTGGAACGGTGCGGTGAGGACGTTGGGTCCGCGCCGCTCCCGCCCGGCCCACACGGCCTGGGTCGTCCCGGTGGCTGGCACGCTCATGCTGGTCATGGTCCCAGCCTCGCCGTGCCCTGGCGGGAGTGGCAGGGTGCGATCCGCCGTCGTGGAACGGGGGATGTCCCCCGGGCGGTCAGGCGTGGAACCCCTGCACGGTCGTGCCGAGCCACGTCAGCGCGGTCGGCATCGCGTCGGCCCACACCGTGATCCGGTGGCCGGAGCTGATGTCCACCTGCGACTGGATCGACAGCGGCGGGCGCGCCGCCCGCAGCAGCGCCGCGCTCGAGGAGTAGGAGAGCGAGTCGGCCTTGCTCGTCTGCAGCCACAGCGCGACCGGCGGCGGGCTCGACGAGGCGAGATGGACCAGCTCGTACCGCTTGAAGGCCGCGTCCGAGGGCCGGAACGGCACGTAGGCGTTCTCGAAGATCGGCGACATGTACCCGCCGAGGACGACGCCGGCGCCGTACACGTCGGGGTGCAGCATCGTCACCATCGCGGCGCACCAGCCGCCCGACGAGAACCCGAGGGTGGCCCAGGACGCGCGGTCCCGCGCCACGCGCAGGTGCGCCGCCAGGGCGTCCGGGACGTCCTTCGCCAGCCACGTCTCGACCTGCGGCTGCCCGGTGCCGCCGTCGACGCACTCGGTGTCCGCCCCCGCCGGGAACTCGATCTGCGGCGCGACGACGATGACGGGGCCGATCTTGTGCCGGCCGCCCAGCGCGTCGAGCGAGGGGACGAGGTTGACGCCCTGCATCCACACCTCGGGCGCGCCCGGGTAGCCGTGGAACGCGACGATGACGGGGTAGGACCGGTCGGCGTTGGCCGGGTCCTCGTAGCCGACGGGGAGGCTGACCAGGACCCGGCCGGTCAGGCCGCTGGCCTGCCCGGTGACGGTGAACACCTGGTCCCGCCGGCCGGGCGACGGCAGCGGCGGCAGCTCGTGCCGCGTCAGGGTGGGCAGGCCGGGGCCGGTCGGCTCCACCTGGAGCGCCGCCTGCGGGGCGGCGCCGCCGGCGTCGGCCTTGACGACCGGCGTCGACGAGCCGAACAGGTCGCCCCAGCTGGCGTACCACTCGTTCTGCCGGTTGAGCACGGTGGCCACCGAGAGCACCACGAGCGCGCTGACGAGCACCTGGATCCCCAGCCGGGCCAGCACCCCCCGGGCGCCCGTGCCGCGAGGTGCGCGCAGGGCGCCCCACGCCAGCGCCCCGACCGTCAGCGCCAGCACCAGCACCAGGAACGGGATGTCCGTCAGACCCATGACCTGCCCATCGCTTCGTCGTTCGCCGTGGACGAGGGTAGGGGCGCCAGGGGTCACGCAGCCGTCGTCGCCGCGCGGGGTGCGTGCAGATACGGTGCAGGTCGGGACGCGCCGACCGGCCGGCCGCCGTGGGTGGGGGGAGGACCCGTGATCGTCGGGCTGCTGGCCGCGATCGGGGCGAGCGTCGGGTACGGCGTCGCGACGGTGCTCCAGGCGCTCGGCGCGCGGCGGTCCACGGGCCTGTCGGCCCTGCGGCAGCCGGCCGTGCTCGGCGGCTTCGCGCTGGACGGCCTCAGCTTCCTGGTGTCGCTGCTGGCGTTCGCGCGGCTGCCGCTGTTCCTCGTCGAGACCGTCATCGCGTCGTCGCTCGTCGTCGTCGTGCTCCTCGCGCACCCGGTGCTGCACACGCCGTTGCGGACGGTCGACCTGGTCGCGTCGGCGGTCGTCGTCGGCGGCCTCGTCGTCCTCGCCGGGGCCGGCGGCAGCCAGCCGGCGGTCAGCGCGGGCCCGACCGTCGAGCGGTGGGTCTTCGTCGCCCTCGGGCTGCTCGTCGTCGGCACCGTGGCCTCCTACCGCCGGGCGCCGGCCTGGGTCATGGGGCTGGCCAGCGCCCTCGGCTACTCGGGCGTGGCGATCGGCGTCCGCGCGGCGCGGACCACGGGCACGCTCGCTGCGATCCTGTGGCAGCCGATGGCCCTGGTGGTGGCGCTGTCGGGGCTCGTCGCGGTCGTCGCCTACGTGCGTGCGCTCGAGCGGGGTCCCGCCGGCCTGGCCGCCTCGCTGGTCTCGGTGGGCGAGGTCGTCGTCCCCGGTGCGGTGGGGCTGGCCGTCCTCGGGGACACCGTCCGCACCGGGTGGGCGGTGCCGGCCGCGGTCGCGATCGCGCTGGCGCTCGTCGGCTGCCTGGTGCTGGCGCGCGCGCCCGGCAACGAGGTGGAGCAGCACGCGGCGACCTGAGTGAGCCGGCGCGCCCCCGACGTCGTTCTACCGACGAGCGGTGGACGACGACAGGGGAGGGTGGCACCCCGTCGACCTCACCGACCTCCGGCGGAAGCGGGTGCTGACATGGTCACGTGGGTGCTGCGGCTGCTGGTCGCGGGCGGGTTGGGCGTCGACGCGTGGGTCCACGCCCGCCTCGCCCCGGGGTACGACGCCAACCGGCAGGCGGGCGGCCTCAGCCAGGGGGACCTGTTCCGCGCGGAGGCCGTGGCCGCGGCGGTCGTGGCGGTCCTCGTGCTCGTCGTCGTGCTGCGGCGGGCGGCGGTCGCCGGACTCGGCGTCGCCGTCCTGGCGGTCCTCGTCTCGGCCTCGGCCCTCGGCGCGCTCCTGCTCTCGGTGTATCGGCAGGTGGGGGCCGTCGGTCCCCTGCCCGACATGTACGAGCCGTTCTGGTTCCCCGACAAGACGCTCGCCGCCGTCGCCGAGGGCATCGCGGTGGCGGCGAGCGTCGCACTCGTCGTCGTGCTCTGGCGCCGGCTGCGGAGGCGGCCGCCCCCGGGCCGGCGCCACGAGGCCGTCACCCGGACGGCGCTCCGGGCCTGAGGGATGTCACGGCGACGTCAGGATCACCAGCTCCTGGGTGGCCCGGGTCATGGCGACGTAGCGGTCCACCGCGCCCTCGACACCCGTGCCGAACCGGTCCGGGTCGACGAGCACCACCAGGTCGAACTCCAGGCCCTTGGCGAGCTGCGGCGTCAGCAAGCGGACGCGCGGCCCGGGCTCGAAGCCCGGGTCGCCGACGACGCAGGCGACGCCCTCGTCGTGCGCGGCGAGCCAGGCGTCGACGACGGCTCGCAGGTCCGACGCCGGGCCGTGGGTCACGCCGATCCCGGTGGCGCGCACCGAGGTCGGCACGTTCGCGTCGGGGATCGCGGCCCTGATCACGGGCTCGGCCTCGGCCATCACCTCCTGCGGTGTGCGGTAGTTGATCGTCAGCGTCGCCTGGCCGACGTCGCGCAGCCCCACCCGCTCGAGGCGCTCCCGCCAGGACTCGGTGAACCCGTGCCGGGCCTGCGCCCGGTCGCCGACCACCGTCAGGCTGCGCGAGGGGCACCGGGCGAGCAGCATCTGCCACTCCGCGTCGGTCAGCTCCTGCGCCTCGTCGACGACGACATGGGCGAACGGTCCCGCGAGGGGGTCCTCGTCGACACCGGGCAGCGCGGCCTCGTCGACGAGCGCGCCCTGCAGGTCGGCGCCCTTGAGCATCGACATGACGAGCATCTCCGAGTCGTCGCTCGCGATGAGGTGCTCCATCACCTGGTCGCGCTGCTCCCGCTCGTCCGCGAGCAGGGCCGCGCGCTGCCGCCGTCGCCGCGCGGCTCCCGGGTCGCCGAGCCGGCGCCGGGCGGCGTCGAGCAGCGGCAGGTCGGAGGCCGTCCACGCCTGCGCGTCGGGGCGCTGCAGCGCCGCCACCTCGTCGGCCGCCAGCCAGGGTGCGCACAGGCGCAGGTAGGCGGGCACGGTCCAGAGGTCGCCGACGAGGTCGGTCGGTTCGAGCAGCGGCCACGCCCGCCGGAACGTGGTGACGAGGTCGCGGTCCCGCCGTAGCGCCCGCCCGAGCTCGTCCGGGGGCACGCCGTCGAGCCGGTCGGCGACGATCGCCACCAGCTGCTCCCAGGCCTCGTCCTGCGCCTCGTTGTGCGGGGTGCCCGGGTCGGCGGCGTCGAAGGCCTCGGCCCAGTCGTCCGGGCCGAGCCGGACGTCGCCCCAGGGCGTCTCGACCGTCGTGGCCGTGCTCGGCGGCCGCTCGTAGAACGCGACGGCCGGCTCGATCGCGCGCACCATCGCGGCCGAGGCCTTGAGCCGGGCCACGCGCGGATCGGGCTCGTCCCGGGCACCCGCGCCCTGCGGCAGGAGGTCGCGCAGCGTGCACGTGCGCACGCCCTCCTCGCCGAGGCTGGGCAGCACGTCCTCGACGTAGGCGAGGTACGGCTCGTGCGGGCCGACGACGAGGACGCCGCCGTGGTGCCGGCCCACGCGCGGGTCGGCGTACAGGAGGTAGGCCGCCCGGTGCAGCGCCACGACGGTCTTGCCGGTGCCCGGACCGCCGTCGACGACGAGCGCCCCCCGCGAGCCCGCACGGATGATCGCGTCCTGGTCGGCGGCGATCGTGGCGAGCACGTCGCGCATGCGCGCCGAGCGGCTGGCGCCGAGGCTGGCGATGAACGCGGACTCGTCGTCGGGCGCCGCGCCGTTGCTCCCGTCCGGGGCGAAGACCTCGTCCCAGTAGTCGCTGACGCGGCCCCCCGTCCAGCGGTAGCGGCGCCGGCTGGCCAGGCCCATCGGGTGCGCGCGGGTCGCGCCGAAGTACGGCTCCGCCGCCGGCGAGCGCCAGTCGACGAGCAGCTGGCGGCCGTCCTCGTCGGCCAGCCCGAGGCGCCCGACGAAGACCGGCGTTCCGTCACCGGCGGCGACCATGCGGCCGAGGCACAGGTCCAGGCCGTAGGAGCGCAGCACGCGCAGGCGCGCGGCCAGGCGGCGGATCCCCTGGTCCCGCTCCACCGCCTCCTGGCCGAGCGTCGCGGGCAGCCGGCGCTGGGCGTCGAGGCGGGCGTCGAGGTCGGCGACCTGCCGCTCGAGGGCCGCTGCCACGGCGGCGAAGTGCGCCTCGTCGGCGCCGACGAGCGCCGGGTCGGCCTTGGCCGCGAGCCGGGCGGGGAGGGCGAAGGCGCTGGTGGTGGGCGGTGTCACGGCATCGGCTCCCGGGTGTCTGGGTGGAGTGTGCGGCCGCGGTGGGGCGCGCGGCCGGCCATCGTGCTCCACGCGGGGGGCCTTGCCGCAAGACCCCCCGTGCCGTATACGTTGAAACTGGCGGGCGGTGCAGCCCGCCGCACGCGACCGGCGCGCTCACGTCCTGAAGGGCTGCCGGGTCCGGTCGGCGCCACAATGCCGCCGTGACGTTCGCGCAGCTGGCGGTCATCGGGCTGGTCGCCCTGCTGGGCCCCGTGCTGGCCTACCCGAAGGGCTGGCACCTGCCGATCGTCCTGGGCGAGCTCGTCGCGGGGATCGCGATCGGCCGGAGCGGCCTGGGCCTCGTCGATGCCGGCAACCCGTCCTTCTCGTTCCTCGCCGACATCGGGTTCGCCCTCGTCATGTTCGTCGCCGGCACGCACGTGCCGCTGCGCGACCCGGCGATGCGCCCGGCCCTGCGGTCGGGCGCGGTGCGGGCCGTCGTGGTGGGGCTGGTCGCGACAGGGCTGGCGGTCGGCGTCGCGCGGGTCGCGGGGATCCCCCACGTGCCGCTGTACGCGGTGCTCATGGCCTCGTCGTCGGCGGCGCTCATCCTGCCTGTCATCGACAGCCTCCGGCTCGGCGGCCCGCAGATCATCGGCCTGCTGCCGCAGGTGGCGATCGCCGACTCCGCGTGCATCGTGGCGCTCCCGCTGGCCATCGACCCGGCGCACGTGCCGCGGGCGGCGGCGGGGGCGGCGGCGGTGATCGGCGCGGCGGTCGTCGTCTGGCTGCTGTACCGGCAGGCCGAGCGGTCGGGCCTGCGCCGGCGCGCCCACAACGTGTCCGAGCAGCGGCTCTTCGCCCTCGAGCTGCGCATCCAGCTGGTGGTGCTCGCGGCCCTGGCGGCGCTCGCGGTCACGACGCACGTGTCGATCATGCTGGCCGGGTTCGCGTTCGGGCTGGCCGTCACGGCGGTCGGGGAGCCGCGGCGGCTGGCGCACCAGCTGTTCGCGCTGACCGACGGCTTCCTGTCGCCGCTGTACTTCGTGTGGCTGGGCGCCTCGCTCGACCTGCGCGAGTTCGGGAGCCATCCCGGGATGATCGCGCTGGGCGTCGCGCTCGGTGTCGGCGGCTGCCTCGCCCACCTCGTCGCGCGCCTGCTGCGCCAACCCGTCTCCCTCGGCATGCTCGCGGCCGCCCAGCTCGGCGTCCCGGTGTCGGCGGCGACCATCGGCACGCAGCTCGGGGTGCTGCGACCGGGGGAGGCGGCCGCGCTCATGCTCGGCGCGATCGTCACCATCGGGCTCGCGGTGGCCGGCGGCGGCCTCGCCGCGCGCGCCGGGATGGTGGCGGGCAGCGACCCAGGGCCGGCGGCGCCCAGCGCGGCGGCACCGGCGTGAGCGGCGCACGCAGCGCGCGGGCGCTGACGATCGACTACGACCGCTGGCTCGCCGACCGGATCACGGTGGTCCGCGCCGACGTCGCCCGCAAGCACGCGGAGATGCACGCCGACCGGCTCCGGTTCCTGCGCGGCACGTACTACCTGTGGCTGGCCCGGGTCGTCGAGCGGGCCGGCGGCGTCCTCGACACCGCGCGCGTGCCCCTCGTCGGCGACCTGCACGTGGAGAACTTCGGCACGTGGCGGGACGCCAGGCAGGTGCGCCGCTGGGGCGTCAACGACCTCGACGAGCTGGGGACGGGCCCGTGGCTGCTGGACCCGCTGCGGCTGGCGGTCTCGGCCACGCTCGCCCCGCACATCGCGATGGACGACGACGAGGTCTGCGACACGATCCTCGACGCCTACGCGCAGGCGCGGGGCGGCGCCGACGTCGCGGTGACCGAGCCCGGCGCGGCGCACCTGCGCGCGCTCGTGCCGCCGTTCGCCTCGCCCGCGAAGTTCTACGACGGGCTCGCCGGCGGCCACCCGGCAGCGGACCTGCCGGCGGCGGTGGTCGCGGCGGCCGTCGACGTCGCCGAGGCCGGCTGGCGGCCGACGTGGCACGTCCACGAGGCCGGGACCGGCTCGCTCGGCCACCGCCGGCGCGTCGGGGTCGGCCGGGCTGCCGACGGCCGGTGGCACGCGCGCGAGGTCAAGGAGCTCGGCCCGGGCACGGCCGTGTGGGCCGCCCGCCTCGACGGACGCCTCCCGCAGCCCGGCGAGGGGCTCTACGCCCGCGTCGTCGCAACCGTCCGGGGCCCGGCGGCGGCGGCCCGGGTGCTCGACTGGCAGGTGCGCGATCTGGCGCCGGACATCGTGCGCATCGAGCTCGCCGGCCTGCGGCCGAAGGATGCGTCGCGCCTGCTGCGCTCGATGGCGCGGGCGACGGCCGACGTGCACGCGACCGACCGGCCGGCCTGGAAGGCGGCGCGGGCACAGGCGCGGGCGCTGCGACGCAAGGACTTCCGGGCGCTGGTCGCGACGATGGCGGCCGTGGTGAAGGACGACTTCCGCTCGTACGACGCCTGACCGGTCGTCGCCCCGGTGTGGCCGCCCCGGGGCGTCGACGAGGTTCCCGACGAGCGGGACGGCCGCGGTGAGCCGACGATGGCGTTCGGGCCCGCTGCCGGCGGCCCACGACGTCGAGGGGAGGTGGTCGCCGTGACGTCCGCGGTCGTGGAGAGCCCGCACGGCATCGGCGACGCCCTGCGTGGCGCGATCGGCCTGGGCGGCGTGCTCGCCTTCACGGTGGGGCTGCTCGTGCTGCTCTGGCCGGGCCGGTCGGCGATGGTCGTCACCGCGATCGTCGCGGTGTACCTGGTCGTGGCCGGGCTGGGTTACGTCGTGGCGGCGCTGGGCAGCCGGGCGCGGAGCGGGTGGGGACGCGTGGGCCACCTCCTGCTCGGGGTCCTCTACGTCCTGGCCGGCGGGTTCGCGCTCAGCGACCTCTCGGCCGCGACGGCGTCCCTGGCCACGCTGCTCGGGCTCGTCGTCGGCGTGGTGTGGGTCGTCGAGGGCGTCGTCGCCCTCACGACGCTGCCGATGATGACGGGGTCGAAGGCCTGGACCGCCGTGTTCGCGGTGCTGAGCATCGTGGCCGGCGTCCTGGCGCTCCTGTCGCCGGTGTGGGCGGTGGCCACGCTGTGGTGGCTCGTCGGCGTCGTCCTCGTCGTGCTCGGCGTCGTGCAGATCGGCCGGGCGCTGGCGTGGCGCGTCGAGCCACGTCCCGTGCGCACCACCTTCGGGCCGCCCGCGCCGTTCCCGCGGCGCTGACCGGCCGTCAGACGCCCGGCGCGCCGCCCGGGCGGTCCGCCGCCCCGGCGCCCGCGGCCGGCACCACGGTCGGCGCGACGTGCGGCGCGTTGCGGATCCCGACGAGGCTGAGGAGGCCGCCGAGGGCGAACAGCGCGGCCGTCACCAGCAGCGCGGTGTGGAACGAGCCGACGCCGAGCGTCCCGCCGACGATGACCCCGGCGAGCGCGACGACGACGAGCCCCGCCACCCGTGCCACCGCGTTGTTGACCGCGGAGGCGATGCCGGCGTCGGCGGGCGGTGCGGACCCGAGCACCGCCGCGGTCAGGGGCGCCACCGTCATCGTCAGCCCGAGCCCGAACACCAGCATGCCGGGCAGCACCTGCGTCCAGTAGAACGCCCGCTCGTCGGTGCTGAGCAGGAGGAGGTAGCCGCAGGCGATGACGAGCGGCCCGGCGGTCATGAACAGCCGGGGGCCGTAGCGCCCGGAGAGCGCGCCGAACCGGCTCGACAGCCCGAACATGATGAGCGTCACCGGCAGCGAGGCGAGGCCGGCGGCGGTCGCGGGGTAGTGCGCGACCTGCTGCAGGAACAGCGTCACGATGAACCCGCCGAACCCGAGCGCCCCGTAGATCGCGGCCGTGGCGGCGTTGCCCCAGGCGAAGTTGCGGGCGCCGAAGAGGCGCAGCGGCAGCATCGGGTCGTCGGCTCGCCGCTCGGCGACGAGGAACGCGGCGAGGCCGAGCACGCCGACCGCCAGCGGGACGGACACCCGCCAGTCCGTCCACCCGAGCCGTTCGCCCTCGATGAGCGCGGACACCGTGCCCGCGAGACCGACGGCGGCCAGCACCGCGCCGCGTGTGTCGATCCGCCGGCCGGTGCGGACGGAGCCGGGGGCCACGCCGCGCAGCAGCAGCAGCGTGACCACGGCCGCGGGCACCGTGATCCAGAAGACCCACCGCCAGGACAGGTGGTCCACCAGCACCCCGCCGACGAACGGGCCGATGAGCCCGGCGATGCCGGAGTACGCGGTCCACCGCCCGATCGCCCGCCCCTGCGCCTCGCCCTCGAACGCGGACACGATCATCGCCAGCGAGCTCGGCACCAGCAGTGCGCCGCCGACGCCCTGGACCGCCCGCGCCGCGACGAGGACGGCCCCGGTCGGGGCGATCGCGCAGGCCGCGGACGCGACCGCGAACCCGACCAGGCCCGCGGCCAGCACGCGGCGGCGGCCGTAGACGTCCGAGAGGGACCCCGCGACGAGGATGAGCGAGCCGAGCGTCACCAGGTACGCGTCCACCACCCACTGCTGCAGCACGAGGGCCTGCTCGCCCGTCCCGGCCAGGTCGCGCGCGATGGCCGGCAGCGCGACGGTCACCACGGTCCCGTCGAGGAAGGCGATGAAGGTCGCCAGGATCGCGACGACGAGGACGCGGCGCTGGGCGGGCGTCATGGCCGCCTCGCCGCGCTCGTGCGCATGCCGGTCAGCCCGCCCGCTCGTCGGCCGGTCAGCCCTGGTAGTTCTCCACGACGGATGCGGGACGGACCGTCGCGCTCGCGGGGTCGCCGCCGGCGTCGCGCAGAGCCGCGCGCTGGCGCAGCAGGTCCCAGCACTGGTCGAGCTCCACCTCGATGGCCGCCAGGCGCGAGTGCTCGTCGTCGCGGGCGATCTGCCCCGCGGTCAGCTGCTCCCGCAGGCGCTTCTCCTCGTCGACGAGCGCGCCGATCCGGTGCGAGATCTCCGCGTCGTCGGCCATGTGGGCCCTCCTCGTCGTGCCGGACCGGTCGACGCAACTGTCACCCGGCCGCCGCCAGGTGGCAAGAGCGCCGGCCGGGCGGCTGGTGGATCGCGAGCCGCCGCGCCGTGGACCGACGAGCGACCGGCGCCGCCAGGCACCAGGATGTCGCTGATGCTCGTCGTCGACCTGCTGCTCCTCGTCATCCTGCTCGCCGCGTTCGCCGGCGGGCTCTCGCGCGGGTTCCTCGGCACCCTGGGCGGTCTGCTCGGCCTCGTCGTCGGAGGCGTCGCGGCGTTCTGGCTGGTGCCCCCCGTCAACGACGCGCTGCCGTCGAGCGCCTGGCGCGGCCCCCTCGTCGTCGTGGTGGCGCTCGCGCTACCGCTGCTGGGTGCCTCGCTCGGCGGCGCGGTGGGACGCGTCGCGCGTCGCGGCGTCGACCGCACGCCGCTGCGGGGCGTGGACCGCGTCCTCGGGGGCGTCGCGAACCTGGTCGTGGCCGCGATCGCGATGTCCTTCGTCGGGTCCGCGCTGGTCGCCACCGGGTCGCCGGTCGTGGCGCCCGCGATCGCGTCGTCGTCGGTGCTGCGCACGATCGACCGGCTCACGCCGGCGCCCGTCAGCCGCACGCTGGCGCAGCTGCGCAACGACGTGCTGTCCCAGGGGCTGCCGACGCTGGACGCGCTGCTGCCCGGCAGCGCGCCGCCGATCCCGGACGTCAACCTCGCCGACCCCGCGCTCGTGCAGGCGTCCCGCTCCGTGGCGCGGATCGCCGGCACCGCCTACGCGTGCGGCATCAGCTCCACCGGCTCGGGCTTCGTCGTCGCGCCCGGCCGGGTGATCACGAACGCGCACGTCGTTGCCGGTGTCGACCGGCCCCTCGTCGAGGTCCCCGGGCAGCGCGCGCGGCAGGGCCGGATCGTCTATCTCGACCCGGCGAACGACCTCGCCGTCATCGCGGTGGACGGGCTGACCGCCCCTCCGCTGCCGATCGTGCCCACGCTGGCCGCGGGCAGCGTCGCGGTGGTGCAGGGCTATCCCTACGGTGGCCCGCTGACGTCGGGCGGCGCCAAGGTGATCTCGGTGACGACGGCGCCGATCCCGGACATCTACGGCCAGGGGTCGCACGAACGTGAGGTGTACTCGCTGGCCGCCACGGTGCGTCCCGGCAACTCCGGCGGCCCGCTGCTGACCACCGACGGCAAGGCCGCCGGCATCGTCTTCGCCAGGGCCGACCAGGACCCGAACCTCGGTTTCGCGATGACGACGGCCGAGCTGATGCCGGTCGTGGCGCAGGCGGAGTCGCTCCGCACGGCGGTGTCCTCGGGGGCGTGCACGCGGTGATCACGCGGTGACCACGCCGGCGCACCCGCTCAGCCGCGGCGGGCCAGCCGGTCCTCCGGGTCCAGGCGGGCCAGGAGCGCCCCCGTGATGCTCTCGAGCTGGGAGACCTGCTCGTCGGTCAGCGCGTCGATGACCAGGGCGCGCGCGTTGACGACGTGCCCCGGCGCCGCGGCGACGAGCGTGTCCCACCCGGGCTCCGCCAGGTACGCGCGGGTCGCGCGGGCGTCGTCCGGGTCCGGGGTGCGCACGACGAACCCCCGGCCCTCCAGCCGTTCGACGACGTGCGAGAGCCGGGGGAGCGTCGCGCTGGTGCGCTGCGCGAGTGTGGTCATGCGCAGGGACCTGCCCGGTGCCTCGGAGAGCATCGCGAGCACCTGGTAGTCGAAGTGCGTGAGACCGGCGTCGCGGCGCAGCTGGGAGTCGAGCGCCGCCGGCAGCAGCTCGGCGACCGAGAGCAGGCCCACCCACGCGCGCAGCTGGTCGGCCGTCAGCCAGCGGACCTCGTCCGGCGTCGTCATGCGCCCAGCCTAGGCGAAAAGTTGACAGTACAAGCAAAGTCGCGGCCGGACATGGACGGCGGCGACGAGGTCAGGACCTTGGCCCTACGGTGGGGCCCGTGACCACTCCCGACGTCCCCGCGCGCGGCCTGGCTCGGCACGAGGTCCCCGAGCCGCTGCGCAACGACGTGCGCCTGCTGGGCGGATTGCTCGGCCGGGTGCTGCGCGAGACCGACGAGTCGCTGTACGAGGACGTCGAGAAGCTGCGCGAGCTGGCGATCCGGGCGCACGACGAACCCGAGCCCGCCGCGCTCGCGGAGGCCGAGGCCCTGGTGGCGGGCTTCACCCTCGAGCGGGCCGAGCAGGTGGCCCGCGCGTTCACCTGCTACTTCCACCTGGCGAACCTGGCCGAGGAGTACCACCGCGTCCGCGTGCTGCGCGAGCGCGAGGCCTCGCTGCCGCCGCAGCAGCTCGCGCCCGACGACTCGTTGCCCGCCGCGTACGCGCAGCTGGCGGCCGAGGTGGGCGAGGACGAGGCCCGCGCGCGGCTGCAGCGCCTCGAGTTCCGGCCCGTCTTCACGGCCCACCCCACCGAGGCACGGCGCCGGGCGGTGGCGCGGGCGATCCGGCGGATCGCGGCGCTCGTCGCGGAGCGCGACGACCGGCACCCCGGCGGCATGACGCTGGCCGAGAACGAGCGCAGGCTGCTCGCCGAGATCGACACGCTGTGGCGCACGTCGCCGCTGCGCGCCTCCAAGCCGACGGTGCTCGACGAGGTGGCCACCGTCCTCGACGTGTTCGACGCGACCCTGGCGGACACCCTGCCGGCGGTCTACCGCCGACTGGACGACTGGCTGCTCGGCGACCGCGCCGGCACCACCGCGCCCGTGGTGCGCCCCTGGGCGCGGCTCGGCACGTGGATCGGCGGCGACCGCGACGGCAACCCCAACGTCACGGCCGAGGTGACGCGCGCGGCGGCGGCGCTGGCCTCCGACCACGCCCTGGCGGCGCTCGAGGCCTCCGCGCGGGCCGCGGCCGACGGCCTGACGCTGGACGTCGGCAGCGCGCCGGCGTCGAGCGCGCTCACCTCGCTCTGGCAGCGGCAGCGCGCGCTGGCGGACGCGCTGACCGGCCGGATCGCGGCCGACTCGCCGAACGAGCCGCACCGGCGCGCGCTGCTGGTCATCGCGGACCGCATCGCCGCCACGCGACGCCGGGACGCCGACCTGGCCTACCGCGACGCGGACGCCCTCGAGGCCGACCTGGTCGTCGTGCAGGAGTCGCTGGCGCGGGGCGGGGCGAACCGCGCCGCCTACGGCCGTCTGCAGAAGCTGCGGTGGCAGGTGCGCACGTTCGGCTTCCACCTCGCCGAGCTCGAGGTGCGCCAGCACTCGGCGGTGCACGCCGCGGCCATCGCCGACGTCGAGGCCCACAGCATGGACGGCGTGCTGGCCCCGCAGACGCTCGAGGTGCTGGACACGTTCCGGGCCATCGGCACGGTGCAGCGCCGCTTCGGTGTCGCCGCGGTGCGGCGGTACATCGTGTCGTTCACGCAGTCGGTGGACGACCTGGCCGCCGTCTACAAGCTCGCGGAGTACGCCTACATCGGGGCGGACGACGAGATCCCGGTCCTCGACGTCATCCCGCTGTTCGAGACCCTCGCCGACCTGCGGCACTCGGTGCAGATCCTCGACGGCTCGCTCGCGCTGCCGCAGGTGCAGCGGCGGCTGAGCCAGACCGGCCGGCGCCTCGAGGTGATGCTCGGGTACTCCGACTCGTCGAAGGACGTCGGCCCGGTGTCCGCCACGCTCGCCCTCGACCAGGCGCAGCGCGAGATCACGGCGTGGGCGAGGGACCACGGCATCAGCCTCACGCTCTTCCACGGCCGGGGCGGCGCGCTGGGCCGTGGCGGCGGCCCCGCCAACCGCGCGCTGCTCGCGCAGCCGCCGGGCTCCGTGGACGGCCGCTTCAAGCTGACCGAGCAGGGCGAGGTGATCTTCGCCCGGTACGGCGACGCGACCATCGCGGCGCGGCACATCGAGCAGGTGACCGCGGCCACCCTCCTGCAGGGCGCGCCGTCCGTGGAGAAGCTCAACGCGGACGCCACCCGCCGGTTCGCCCACCTGGCGACGGCGCTCGACGAGGCCTCGCGCGAGCGGTTCCACGCGCTGGTGCGCGCGCCGGGCTTCCCGGAGTGGTTCGCCGAGGTGACGCCGCTGGAGGAGATCGGCCTGCTGCCGATCGGCTCCCGCCCGGCCCGGCGCGGCCTCACCGTCTCCAGCCTGGACGACCTGCGCGCCATCCCGTGGGTGTTCTCCTGGTCGCAGGCCCGCATCAACCTCGCCGGCTGGTACGGCCTCGGGTCCGGCCTGCAGGCGGTGGGCGACCCGGAGCTGGTCCGCACCGCCTACCAGGAGTGGCCGCTCTTCAACACGCTCATCGACAACGCCGAGATGTCGCTGGCCAAGACGGACGAACGGATCGCCGCGCGGTACCTGGCCCTCGGGGCGCGCGACGAGCTCGCGGCGGCCGTGCTGGACGAGATGGCGCTGACGAAGAAGTGGGTCCTGGCCGCCACGGGCGCCCAGGCGATCCTCGAGAACCGCAAGGTGCTCGGGCGCGCCGTCCAGCTGCGCAACCCCTACGTGGACTCGCTGAGCCTGCTGCAGCTGCGCGCGCTGCGCGGGCTGCGCACCGGTGAGACCTCCGAGCACGCCGACGACCTGCGCCGCCTGCTGCTCATCAGCGTCAACGGCGTGGCCGCCGGGCTGCAGAACACCGGCTGACGCGCCGGCCCGTGCGCGGGCCGGGGGCCGGTCAGCCCGGGAGCGACAGCACCGCCGGCACGGGCGAGCCGCTGGCGAGCGTCTCGAGCACGAGCCGCTCGTGCGGCACCACCGGCTCGGGCAGCTCGTCGAGGGGGAACCAGCCCATCGCGGCAGCCTTGTCGACCTCGCGGACCGTGGGCACCCCCCGCCAGCGGGTCGCCGTGAAGAAGACGTCGACGCGCTGCTCGACGGCCGGGCCGCCGCGCTCGAAGCGGTGCAGCACGGTCAGCGGGACCAGGTCGGCGGGGTCGATGTCGATGCCGGCCTCCTCGGCGGCCTCGCGCACCGCGGCCTCGTGGACCGACTCCCCGGGGTCGACGTGCCCCGCGAGCGTCGCCCAGTGGCCGTCCATGTACCCGGTGCCGCGGCGCAGCTGGAGCAGCACCTCGTGGTGCTCCGCCCCCGGCCGGCACAGCACCACGTACGCGGCCGCGACCAGCAGCGTGCGGCCGTCGAGGTGGGAGTCGGGGGCGTACCGCTGCGGCGCGTCGTCCATGTCCCGGAGTCTGGCACGGTGGCGCTCTAGGCTCGCAACCGTCGATGACGAGGAGGCCGCGATGAGCGAGCAGGGGTACGGCGACTTCGAGTTCGAGCGCCGCTTCGTCGTGCGGGACGTGCCCGCCGGCCTGCTGGAGACGACGCCCGCGCTCATCGTGCAGAGCTACCTGCTGTCCGACGAGGGTTACGCGGTCCGCGTCCGCGCGCAGGTGCCGGGCGTGCCGGCGCAGGTCGACCCGGCCGCCGACGAGCTCGCGCTGCTGGAGGCCCACGTCGACGGCGTCGACTTCGGCGCCATCACGGTCAAGGGCCCGATGGTGGCCGGCACGCGGTACGAGGCGGAGCGGGAGATCGACCCCACCGTCGCGGTCGAGCTGGTGCGCCGCGGCGGGCAGCGCGTCGCCAAGCTGCGGCACGCGATCTGGCTCGGCGAGGACGGCTGGGTGATCGACGTCTTCGCCGGCCGCAACGCCCCGCTCGTCATCGCCGAGGTGGAGCGGGGCGGCCCCGTGACCGACCTGGCCATCCCGACGTTCGCCGTCACCGAGGTGACGGTGGACCCGCGGTTCGCCAACGACGCGCTGGCCAGCAGGCCGTACTCGACGTGGGCCGACGACTTCGCCGCCGAGCTCGCCGCCCGCGGGCCGACGTTCCTCACCGAGCTCGGCACCAACCGTCGGGTCGACATCTAGGCACGGCCTCTGCCGCTCCGCCGACGGGGTGCCCTACGGCATCCAGCGGCGGTGCCCGGTGGCCCGGGCCCGGCGGGCCGCGCGTCGGGCGTCGTCCTCCGCGCGCGCGGCCGCGCGCGCGGCGCGCTCGGCGAGCCGGTCGTAGGCGGACAGGTCCTCGCCCGCGGCACCGGCCTGCGTGGCGACCTCGGCGAGCACGGCTCGGACGAGCACCGCGTCGTGCTGCCGGCCGAGCGTCTCCTGGACCCGCTCCGCCCGCTCGACGCTGCGCCCGGCCGGCGCGCCCACGAGCTCGGCCGCGTAGCGTGCGCGCCGCGCCTGGCGACGGGCGGCGTGCAGGGCGGCGTCGCGCTCGTCGTGCCCCGCCGCGTCGGCTGCCGCCAGCGCGCGGTCGAGCCGGCGCCACTCCCGGGCGGCGCGGTGGAGGATGCGGCCCTCGTCGGGCGACCAGGCACCGAGGACCGCGGCATCGAGGTCCGCCAGCAGCCGGCCGTGCGCCGCGGACCGCAGCTGGCGGCGCAGGACGACGAGGCCGGCCTGCCGGGCGGCCAGCCGGTTCTCCACCAGGCGGGCCCGCGCCCGGCCGTCGTCGTGCGGCAGGGAGTCGAGCGCCTCGCGCAACCAGGTGAGCTCGACGGCGGGGTCCCGGACGGCGCCGAGCGTGCGGCCGACGCCGCGCAGCCCGTCGCGCAGCCGGGTACCGTCCGCCACCAGCGGCGCGCAGACGCCGAGCGCGGTGCGCAGCCGGCGTGTCGCGGTGCGGGCGTCGTGGACCGCGTCGTCGTCGCCGGCGGTGGCCGCCGGGCCGAGACTGCGCAGGCGGGCGGCCTGCAGGGCGACGTACCCGCGCGCGAGCTCCGCCACCGCGTCCCGCGTGCCGCCCATGGCCCGATCCTGGCCCTCGGCCTCCTGCCCGTCGCGCGATGCGCCTCCTAGACTGGCGGACCGGCGACGGCGGGAGGTGGCGTGGTGCGGACGAGGGCCCGGCGACGCCTCGTCGCGCTCGTGGTCCCCGCGCTCGTCCTGCTGGCCGGGTGCACCGCCGGCACCGGTCCGTCGCCCGCGGTGACGACGCCCACCGGCGCGCCCCCGTCGCCGTCGCGCACGTCCGGGCCGCTGCCGATCCGCGCCGTCGCTCCGGCCGAGCCGGCGGTGGTCGTCGACGTCACGGACCCGGTCCAGGCGGCGCTGGCCGCCAGCCGCGCGCTGTACGCCGCCGCCCCGGTCGCCGTGCTCGCCGCCGCCGACGACACCGCCGGGCAGCTCACCGCGGCATCTGCCGCGGTCGCGCTGGGGGCGCCCCTGCTGCTCACACCGCCCGCTGCAGCGGCGTCCGGCGGCGTCACCGAGCCGGGCCTCGCGGCCGAGCTGACCCGCCTGCGCACCGTCGCCGTGCTCGTCGTCGGCCCGGCCCCCGCGCCGCGGGGCGTGGTCGTCGTGCGGCTGCCCGGCGGGGCGGGCGGCGCCGCCCTGACCCGTGCGACCGGCGCGGCCTTCGGATCGACGGCGCCGGTGGCACCCGGCGACGAGGCCGCGGCCGTGGGTCGCCTGGCCCGCCCGCGCCCCACCGTCCTGGCCGCCTCGGCGACCGCCGTCGTCGTCGGCGCGGTCGCGGCGGGGGACCCGGGACCGGGACGGACGCAGCCCGTGCTGGCGAGCCCGGTGCTCGCCGCGGCCGAACCGCTGGTCCCGACGCTGCCGCGCACGAGCCCACCCGCCGCCGTCGCCGCCACCGTGGCGCTCACCGGCGCCGGGACCGTGCCGCCGGCCGTGCTGGCGACCGTCCGCGCGGCCGGCCTGCCGCTCGTCGACGCCCCGGGGGCGGACCCGCGCGCCACCTCGTCGGCCGTCCAGGCGCTCGCGCGGGCCACGCCGGCCCACGTCCTCGCCCTCGGTGCCGCGTTCGGCCCCGGCGATCGCCTGGCCGAGCGCGTCGCCACGGCGACCACCGGCGTCGAGCTGCCGGGCGGCGGCCAGCTGTACTTCCCGCAGGACGAGGCGCTGCCCGGCAAGCGGTACGTCTCCATCTACGGCAGCCCGGGGACGCCGGCGCTCGGCGTGCTCGGCGAGCAGGACGTGCCCGCGACGATCGCCCGCGCGCAGGCGCACGCCGAGCCCTACCGCGCGCTGACCGCCGACACCGTGGTCCCGGGCGTCGAGATCATCGCGACCATCGCCTCCGCCGGCCCCGGCACGGACGGCAACTACTCCCAGGAGCGACCCGTCGCAGACCTGCTGCCGCTGGTGCAGGCGGCCGGGGCGGCCGGCATGAGCGTGGTGCTCGACCTGCAGCCGGGGCGCACCGACTTCCTCACGCAGGCGCAGGAGTACCAGCCGCTGCTCGAGCTGCCCTACGTGAGCCTGGCGCTGGACCCCGAGTGGCGGCTGGGGCCTACCCAGGTGCACCTCAAGCAGATCGGCCACGTTGACGTCGACGAGGTCAACGCGGTGTCCGCCTGGCTGGCCCAGCTCGTCCGGGACCACCACCTCCCGCAGAAGGCGCTCGTGCTGCACGAGTTCGCGCTGAGCATGATCGCCGGCCGGGACCGCCTCGACACCTCGCACGACGAGCTCGCGGTCGTGATCCACGTCGACGGCCAGGGCAGCCAGCCCGCGAAGGTCGGCACGTGGAACGCCATCCGGCAGGGTGCGCCGGCCGGCGTCCACTGGGGGTGGAAGAACTTCTACGACGAGGACAAGCCGGCGATGCTCGACCCCGTCGGGACGTACGCGATCCAGCCCACGCCGGACCTCGTGACGTACCAGTAGGGCCCTACGCTGGCAGCGTGATCGAGCCCGGCGCCACGCAGCTGCTGACCCCGGTCGCGCAGGACTACCTGAAGGTCATCTGGTCCGCCCAGGAGTGGAGCGACCGGCCGGTGACCACCAAGGCCCTGGCGGCGCGCCTCGGCGTCGGCACGTCGACGGTGTCCGAGACCGTGCGCCGGCTGGTCGACGCCGGGCTCGTCAGCCACCAGCCGTACGGCGCGGTCGGCCTGACCGAGCTGGGCCGCGCGCACGCCCTGCAGATGGTGCGCCGCCACCGGCTCCTCGAGACCTTCCTCGTGGCGCAGCTCGGCTACGCGTGGGACGAGGTGCACGACGAGGCGGAGGAGCTGGAGCACGCGGTCTCGGACGCGTTCGTCGAGCGCGTCGCGACCCTGCTCGGCAACCCGGACCGCGATCCCCACGGCGATCCCATCCCGGGCGCGGACGGCACGGTGCGGGTGCCGCCGGCGCACACCCTGTGGGAGAGCGCGCCGGGGCGGTGGCGGGTCGCGCGGATCTCCGACGCCGACCCGGACCTGCTGCGCTACGTCGCCTCGGTCGGCCTCGTCCTCGACGCGGACGTCACGGTGGCCAGGCAGGACGTCGCCGGCGTGGTGTCGGTGACGTTCGCCGACGGCGCGCGCGTCGACCTCGCCGAGCCGGCGGCGTCGGCGATCTGGCTCACCGCCCCGTGACGCCCGGTCAGCGCTTGAGGAGCGTGCCGAGCACGGAGCGCGTGATCTGACGGCCCAACGGGCTGTTGGCGGCGCGCAGGATCGTGTCGAACGCGCTGGGCTCCGGCCGTGACCGGCCGCCCGGCGCGCGCTCGGCCCGCGCCGCCTGCTGGTCGGCCTTCGCCTGCGCCTCCTGGTCGGCCTGCGCCTGCTCGTCCGCCGCGGCCTGCTGCGCCTTGGCGGTGAGGATCTCGTAGGCGGACTGCCGGTCGACAGCGGTGCCGTAGGTCGCCTGCAGCGCCGACGCGGCGACGGTCGCCACCACGGTGGCCTCCGGCGCGGCGGCCATCGACGCCTGCGGCGCGCGCAGCCGGGTCCAGGCGACCGGGGTGGGCGTGCCGCGGTCGCTCAGCACGGTGACGATCGCCTCGCCGGTGCCGAGCTGCTGCAGCGTCTGCTCCAGGTCGTACGACGAGGTGGGGTAGGTGCGGGCGGCGGCGCGCAGCGCGGCGGCGTCGTCGGGCGTGAACGCGCGCAGGGCGTGCTGCACCCGGCTGCCGAGCTGGCCCAGCACGTCGGCGGGCACGTCCTTGGGCGACTGCGTGACGAACACGATGCCGACGCCCTTCGAGCGGATCAGCCGCACCGTGCGGATCACCTCGTCGAGGAACTCCTTCGAGGCGTCGGCGAACAGCAGGTGCGCCTCGTCGAAGAAGAAGACGAGCTTCGGCTTGTCCGGGTCGCCCACCTCCGGCAGCGCCTGGAACAGCTCGGCCAGCAGCCACATGAGGAACGTGGAGAAGAGCGCCGGGCGGTCCTGCACCGCGGCGAGCTCCATCGCCGAGATCACGCCCCGGCCGTCGGCGGCCGTGCGCATCAGCTCGGAGACCTCGAACGCCGGCTCGCCGAAGAAGGCCTCCGCGCCCTGGGACTCGAACGTCACCAGCTCGCGGAGGATGACGCCGGCGGTCGCGGGGGACAGGCCGCCGATGCCCTTGAGCTCCTCCTTGCCCTCGTCGGACGTCAGGTAGGTCACCGTCTCGCGGAGGTCCTTGAGGTCGAGGAGCGGCAGCCCCTTCTGGTCGGCCCAGTGGAAGATCAGCCCGAGGCTCGACTCCTGGGTCTGGTTGAGCCCGAGGACCTTGCTCAGCAGCAGCGGTCCGAACTCGGAGATCGTCGTGCGCACGGGGACGCCGTGCCCCAGGCCGCCGAGCGCGTAGAACTCGACCGGGAAGGCCGCCGGCGCCCACTGCTGGCCGAGCGCCTGCGTGCGGGCGGTGAGCTTGTCGCTGGGCGTGCCCGCGACGGCCAGGCCGGTGAGGTCGCCCTTGATGTCGGCCACGAAGACGGGCACCCCGGCCGACGACAGCTGCTCCGCCATGAGCTGGAGGGTGCGGGTCTTGCCGGTGCCGGTGGCGCCGGCGACGAGCGCGTGCCGGTTGAGCATGCCCAGTGGCACGGCCACCTGCGCCGACGGCACCGGGGTGCCGTCCTCGAGCAGGGCGCCGAGCGCGAGCGTCGGGCCGGCGAACGCGTAGCCCGCGGCGACGCTCTGCGCCAGGGCGCTGCCCGACGAAGCCGGAGCGGCCGGTGCCGGCGCGGCGGCTGGTGGCGGGACGGGAGTGCCGCCGGCCGGCGCGACGTCCGCCGCGCCGGCGCCCTGCTGGGCCGCGGCGAGCTCGGCCTGTGCCGCGGCCGCGGCGGCCTCTGCCGCCTGGGCACGGGCCTCGGCCGCCGCGGCGGCGGCACGGGCGGCCGCTGCCTGCAGGTCGGCGAGGCTGGGCTGGGCCGATTCGTCCGGGTTCTGCGACATGGCCGCAGTCTAGGAGCGGGCCGTCAGGCCGCACCCGGGGCGACATGGTCTCTGACCTGCGAACCGGGCGGCGCGACCGTCGGGCCCGGCCGGTGCGGGGCGAGCCGGTGGCCTGGCCCGCGGTCAGGGCCGGGACCGCGCCGCCGATAAACTCCCGGGGTGACGTCGTCGCAGGAGATCCCCACCACCGCGGGCACCGAGACACCCTTCCGGTACACGCCCGCCCTCGCCGCCCAGATCGAGGCCCGCTGGCAGGACGAGTGGGACGCGCGCGGCACCTTCTCGACGCCGAACCCGATCGGCGACCTCACCGACGCCCACGGCCGGAACGCCGACCCGGCGAGCCGCGCCTTCTTCGTCATGGACATGTTCCCGTACCCCTCGGGGGCGGGCCTGCACGTGGGTCACCCGCTGGGGTACATCGCCACGGACGTCGTCGGCCGCTTCCGTCGCATGCGCGGGGACAACGTGCTGCACGCGCTCGGCTTCGACGCGTTCGGCCTGCCGGCCGAGCAGTACGCGGTGCAGACCGGGCAGCACCCGCGGACGACCACCGAGGCGAACATCGCGATCATGCGGCGTCAGCTGCGCCGCCTCGGGCTGGCGCACGACCCGCGCCGCAGCTTCGCGACCATCGACCCGGGCTACATGCGCTGGACGCAGTGGATCTTCCTGCAGATCTTCAACGCCTGGTACGACGAGTCCGCGCCCCGCCCCGACGGCGGCGTCGGCCGCGCGCGGCCCATCGCCGAGCTCGAGGCGGGGCTGCTCGCCGGGACCCGTGCGGTGCCGGACGGTGTCGACGGCGTTCCCGCCGGCTCGTCGTACGCCGCGCTGACGCGCACGCAGCGGCGCCGCGTGCTCGACGCGCACCGCCTGGCCTACCTGAGCGACACCCCGGTCAACTGGGCGCCCGGCCTGGGCACGGTCCTCGCGAACGAGGAGGTCACGGCCGACGGCCGCTCCGAGCGCGGCAACATGCCGGTGTTCTCCAAGAACCTGCGGCAGTGGAACATGCGCATCACCGCGTACGCCGACCGTCTCGCCGACGACCTGGACCGCATCGACTGGCCCGAGAAGGTCAGGCTGATGCAGCGTCACTGGATCGGGCGGTCCACGGGCGCCACGGTCCGCTTCGACGTGGTCGGCGGCCGGCTGCTGGAGGTCTTCACCACCCGGCCGGACACGCTGTTCGGCGCGACGTTCATGGTGGTCGCCCCCGAGCACCCGCTGCTCGACGAGGTCCCGGCCGCGTGGCCGGACGGCACCCGGTCGGCGTGGACGGACGGGTACGACGACCCCGCGGCGGCGGTCGCGGCCTACCGCGCGTTCGCCGCCGGCCGCTCCGCCGTGGAGCGCCAGGCTGACGCCGGCCGCAAGACGGGTGTGTTCACCGGTCACCTGGCGATCAACCCGGTCAACGGCGACCTGCTGCCGGTCTTCACCGCCGACTACGTCCTCATGGGCTACGGCACCGGCGCGATCATGGCGGTCCCGGGCGGGGACGAGCGCGACTTCGCGTTCGCCCGCGCCTACGAGCTGCCGGTGGTCTACACGGTGGAGGGCGAGGACGACGAGTCCGCCCGCTCCGACCACGGCACGGTCATCAACTCCTCGAACGACGAGATCAGCCTCGACGGGCTGCAGGTGCTCGAGGCGAAGGCCCGGATCATCGCCTGGCTCGCCGCGCGTGGCCAGGGCGAGGAGCGGACCACCTACCGGCTGCGCGACTGGCTGTTCAGCCGGCAGCGCTACTGGGGTGAGCCCTTCCCGGTGGTGTACGACGAGGACGGCCTGCCGATCGCGCTGCCCGACTCGGCGCTGCCCGTGACGCTGCCCGAGGTGCCGGACTACTCGCCGCGCCTGTTCGACCCCGAGGACGCGGACTCCGAGCCGGAGGCACCGCTGGGCCGCAACGAGGACTGGGTCGCCGTCACGCTCGACCTGGGCGACGGGCCCAGGCAGTACCGCCGCGACACCAACACCATGCCCAACTGGGCCGGCTCGTGCTGGTACTACCTGCACTACCTCGACCCCGAGCACGCGTCCGGCCAGGTGATCGACCCGGCGCTGGAGCGGTACTGGATGGGGCCCGGCCACGGCGAGCAGCCCGAGGGCTCGATCGGCGGCGTCGACCTGTACGTCGGCGGCGTGGAGCACGCGGTGCTCCACCTGCTGTACGCGCGGTTCTGGCACAAGGTGCTCTACGACCTGGGGTACGTCACCGCCGGCGAGCCGTTCTACAAGCTCTTCAACCAGGGCTACATCCAGGCGTACGCCTACACCGACGAGCGCGGGGTATACGTGCCCGCCGAGGAGGTCGAGGAGGACGTCTCGTCGGCCACCGGCTACTCGTGGCGGGGCGAGCCGGTCAACCGCGAGTACGGGAAGATCGGCAAGTCGCTGAAGAACGTCGTCTCGCCCGACGACATGTACGCGGCCTACGGCGCCGACACGCTGCGCGTCTACGAGATGTCGATGGGCCCGCTGGACCTGTCGCGGCCGTGGGAGACGCGGGCCGTCGTCGGCGCGCAACGGTTCCTGCAGCGGCTGTGGCGCAACGTCGTCTCGGAGGAGACGGGCGCGACGACGGTGGTGGACGACGAGCCCACGACCGAGACGCTGCGCGTGCTGCACCGCGCGATCGCGGACGCCACCGAGGACATGGCCGCGATGCGGGTCAACACCGCGATCGCCAAGCTCATCGTCCTCAACAACCACCTGACGACGCTGGACCGGGTGCCGCGTGCGGCCGTCGAGCCCCTCGTGCTCATGACGGCGCCGATCGCGCCGCACATCGCCGAGGAGCTGTGGTCGCGGCTGGGGCACGACGAGTCGCTGACGTACCACCCGTTCCCCGTCGCCGACCCGGCCTACCTCGTCGAGGAGACCGTCACCTGCGTGCTGCAGGTGGCCGGCAAGGTGCGCGGCCGCGTCGAGGTGTCGCCGGCGGCGACGAAGGACGAGCTGCAGGCGCTCGCGCTGGCTGATCCCGGGGTGCAGCGGGCGCTCGACGGCCGCGGTGTGCGCACCGTGGTCGTCGTGCCGCCGAAGCTGGTCAACGTGGTCCCGGCCTGAGCGCGATGCCCGCCGCCCGCCACCGCGTGGCGGTGGTGACCGACTCGACCGCCGCCCTGCCGGCCGGCGCCGCCGAGCGGTGGGGCGTGACCGTGGTGCCGCTCGACGTCGTCGTCGACGGGCAGCGGTTCACCGAGGGTGTCTCGCTCCCGCCCGCCGCCCTGGTCGAGGCGCTGCGGCGCGGCGCGCGGGTGTCGACGTCGCAGCCGGCCCCCGAGGCCTTCGAACGGGCCTACGCCCGTGCCGCCGCGGCCGGCGCCGAGGCGGTCGTCTCGGTGCACCTGTCGGGGGAGCTGTCGGGAACCGTCGGGGCGGCGCACTCCGCCGCGGAGCGGGCGCCGCTCCCCGTGCACGTCGTCGACTCACGGACGGCCGCGATGGCCCTCGGCTCGGCTGCGCTCGCTGCGGCGTGGACGGCCGCCGGGGTACCGCGCGACGAGCGCCGCGTCCTGCCGCCCGCGTCGCGGGCCGGAGGCGCGGCCGCGGGGGCGGCTGGCCCGCGAGGCGTCGCCGGCCGAGACGTCGACGCGGCCGGTCGCGATCGCTCGCGTGCGGACGCCACCACCGGCCGCCCGGTCTCGCGACCGGCGACGGCCGGTGGGCTCGAACCCGGCGCCCCGCACGGCGTGCTCGACCGGCTCGACCCTCGGCGGCTGCCGCGTGCCCTGCACCTGCCGGAGGGGCTGCACCTGCCGGACCCGCGGCACCTGTCCGAGGCGCTCCACCTGCCCGGCGCGACGCACCGCCCGGGGCCCGTGCGGCGTGCCGGCCTTCCCGGGCCCGACGAGGTTGCCGAGGCGGCCCGTGCGGCAGCCGCGGCGGCGCGGGTGTGGTTCCTCGTCGACTCCCTCGAGCACCTGCGGCGCGGCGGGCGGCTGTCCTCTCCGGCGGCCGCCCTCGGCACGGTGCTCGGGATGCGGCCGCTGCTCACCGTCGCGGACGGGCGCGTCGTCGTGGCGGAGAAGATCCGCACTCGCCGCGCGGCCCGCGCCCGCCTCGAGGCGGTCGCCGTGGCGGCGGCCGAGCGCCACGAGCGCGTCCTGGTGGCGGTCCACCACCTCGGCGAGCCGGAGGTGGCCTCCGAGATGGCGGCACGGATCGCCGCGGCCCTCGGGCCGCGGGCCTGCGAGACCGTGACCTCCGACGCCGGCGCCGTGCTCGGCGCGCACGTCGGTCCGGGCCTCCTCGCCGTGGTGGTCGCGCCGGCCTGATCGTCGTGCCGGCCTGATCGTCGCGCGGGCCTGATCGTCGCGTGGGCTTGATCCTCGCGCCGGCCTGCTCCTCGCGCCGGCCTGATCCTCGCGCCTCAAAGGACCCGCGGTGCCGCCAGCCGCCCACAGCCCTCGTCGACGCGCCGCCCGGCACGCGCACGTCGACCGGCGATGCCCGGTGGGACGTGCCCTCCCTAGCGTGCGTGGGTGTCCTCGCCCGAGCGCTCCGCCGCCGCCCGGCGATTACGCGGTGTGGTCGCGGCCGTGCCGCGCGCGCGCCTCGGCACGTCGGACCCGCTGGCTGCGCCGCCACCGGCCACGGGAACCGGCGCGGGTTCCTTCCCCCCGACGTCGGTCGCTCCGGAGGAAGCTTCGGCCGTCGTCCCTGACGGACCCGTTGCCGCACCGGCCGCCGCCCCACCGGCCGCCGCCGCACCGGCTGTCGCTCCACCGGCTGTCGCTCCACCGGCTGTCGCTCCACCGGCTGTCGCTCCACCGGCTGTCGCTCCACCGGCTGTCGCTCCATCGGCTGTCGCTCCATCGGCTGTCGCTCCATCGGCCGTCGCTCCACCGGCCGCCGCCCCAGCGGCCGTCGCCCCTCCGGCTGCGGCGGCAGGCGGTCGGGCCGGGGGAGCGCCGGTGACGCCCCTTGTCGGCGTGGCACCTCCGGAGGAGCCGGGTTCGTCGGCGGTGCCCAGGGCCGCGGCCGGGCGGGGCGGGTGGGTGCCGGGCGCCGCGCGCGTCGCCGCCGACGACTACGCCCGCACCCACCCGGACCCGTACGACGTCGAGGACGAGGAACCGGCGCCGGGGGGTGTGCGCCGTCCGCGCGACAAGCGACGCCTGCGGTGGGCGGTGTCCTGGCGCGCCGCCGGGACGGCGGCGCTGGCCGTCTCGCTCGTCGTGGGTGCCGTGGTGCTGCGTTCCGTCGCCCTCACACCGGGCTCGGCGGTCGAGCTGCCCGAGCCCGCACCCCTGGCTACCGCAGGGTCGGGGGCGACCGATGCCCCGCGCCCGACGGCGTCCGCCGGCCCGGGGCTCGTCGTCGTGCACGTCGTCGGCGCCGTGGCCGGACCCGGCGTGGTGCGGCTGCCGGTCGGTTCCCGGGTGCTGGATGCCGTGGCGGCCGCCGGGGGAGCGACCGGCGACGCGGACCTGGCGCGGCTCAACCTGGCACGCCCGCTCGTGGACGGCGAGCAGGTGGTCGTTCCTCGTCCCGGTGACCCGGACGCCGCGCCGGAGGGGACACCGGCCGGCGGCCCGGCCGGCCCGCTCGACCTCAACACCGCGACGCCGGCCCAGCTCGACGAGCTGCCCGGCGTCGGGCCTGTGCTGGCCCAGCGGATCGTCGCCCGCCGGCCGTTCAGGTCCGTCGACGAGCTCGACGAGGTGTCCGGCGTCGGGCCGACGCTGCTCGAGCGGCTGCGCCCGCTGGTGCGGGTATGACCTGGGTCCGGCCCCCGCGCGGCCGGCGCGGCACCGGCTCGACCGGCGTAGGGGCGACCACCGCGGGGCCGCCCGACGAGCGCCTCGCCGCGTCCCCGCACCGTCAACGGTCAGCCGCTGGGCGGGCCGGTCACCACGGGGATCTCGACGGGTCGGGTGGCGCGGGGGACAGCCTCGACCTGCGACTGGTGCCCGCCGCGGCGGCGGCGTGGGCCGGCGCGACCCTCACCGTCGCATGGCCGGGACAGACGTTGGTCGCGCTCCTGGCGGCCGGCGCCGCGCTGGGCGCCGGCGCGCTCGTGCACACCCGGACGGCCCGGCGGCGTCCGAGGGCAGGCGCCGCGGTGGCAGGCCTGGCGCTCGCCGTGTTCGTCCTGGTGGGTGTGCTCGCGGTGGGGGTCGCCCTGCGGCACGAACGGGCGAGCGGACCGCTGGCCGAGGCCGTCGCGGGAGCGTGGACGGCCACGGTGCGCGGCACGGTCGCCGACGACCCGGTCCCGTTGCGGGCGGCCTGGCAGGGGTCGACGGCTCGTGTTCGCTACACGCTCTCGGTCGACACCGTCGAGGCGCGAGGTCGGGCGCGAACCGCGCACGGCGATGTCCTCGTGCTCGGCGGCGGTGACCCGCCCGCGCTCGGTGCGACCGTCGTGGTGACGGGCCGGCTGCAGCCGGCGGCCTCGAGCACCGACCGGGCGATCGCGACGCTCGTCGCCCCCGGTGCGGCGACCACGGTCCGTGGCCCTGCGGGCGTCGACCGATGGGTCGGGACGGTCCGGGCATCGGCCCGCGCGGTCGTCGCCCAGGTGCCGGGTGACGCCGGCGGGTTGCTGCTGGGTGTCGCGCTCGGGGACACGTCGCGGGTCGGCGACGACCTCTCCGCCGACTTCAAGGTCGCCGGGCTGACCCACCTCGTCGCGGTGTCCGGCTCGCACTTCGCGATCATCGGGGCGCTCGTCGCCGCCGGAGCGGCGGCCTGTCGACTGCCCCGACCCGCGCGCGCAGCGGCCGTGCTGCTCGCCGACGTGCTTCTGGTGCTCCTCGTGGGGCCGCAGCCGAGCGTGCTGCGCGCGGCAGTCATGGGATCGGTGGCCCTCGTCGGGCTGCTCGCGGGACGTCCGTCGCGCGCACCGGCGGCGCTGGCGGCGACGGTCGTCGTGCTGCTGCTCGTCGACCCGTGGCTCGCGGTCGATCTGGGCTTCGCGCTCTCCGTCGCGGCCACCGCGGCGATCGTGCTCCTCGCCGGTCCGTGGACCGAGCGGTGGGCGCCGCGGCTCGGGCGCGCGGTGGCGGCGGCGGTCGCGGTGCCCCTCGCGGCACAGCTCGCCTGCGGGCCCGTGCTGCTGGCGGTGCGGCCCCAGATCGGCGCCTACACGCTGCTGGCCAACGTCCTCGTCGCGCCCGCGGTCGGCCCGGCCACCGTCTGCGGGGTCGCCGCCGCGCTGCTCGCACCCGTGTGGCCCGGCGCGGCACTCGTGCTGGCCCACCTGGGCGGGGCGGCGTGCTGGTGGATCGCCGCCGTCGCCCGCGCGGTGTCGGCGGCGCCGGCCGCGACCGTCGGCTGGGCGCCGGGCGCCGTGGGGGTGGTTGCCCTCGCCGCGGTGTCGATCTCGACCGCGGCACTGCTCCTGCGCACGGGGCGATCGGCCGGGCGATGACGTGACCGTCGGTGCGTTCTGGCAGGCTGACCCCCGTGCCACCCGCCACCCGCCGTCCGTCGCGCGGCTCGTCGTCGGGTCCGCCCCCGCTCACGTGGGAGCAGGCCGAGCCGGCGCCGATCGTGCTGGTCCGGGGTGCCGAGCAGCTGCTGGTCGAGCGGGCCGTCGACCGGATCGTCGCCCGTGCCAGGGCGGCCGATGCCGAGGTCGGCGTCGAGCGCACCGATGCCGTCGAGTACACCGCCGGCATGCTCGCGGTCCTGACGAGCCCCAGTCTGTTCTCGGACGCGAAGGTCGTCGTGGTCGACGGTCTCGACCGCGCGGGCGACGACCTGATGGCCGACGCCCTCGGATACGTCGCGGCGCCGCTGGACTCGGCCGTCGTCGTGCTGTGCCACGCCGGCGGCCAGCGCGGCAAGGCACTCCTCGACGCGATCCGCGCCGCGGGCGCGCCCGAGATCGTGTGCGACCCGATCACGTCGGACTCCGACAAGCTGGCGTTCGCGTCCGCCGAGCTCCGGCGCGCGGGCCGACGGGCCGACGGGCAGGCGTTGCGCGCGCTGGTCGACGCCGTGGGAAGCGACCTGCGTGAGCTGGCGGCGGCCTGCTCGCAGCTGGCGGCCGACACCACCGGGGTCGTCGGGGCCGACGCCGTCGAGCGGTACTACGGCGGCCGTGTCGAGGCGACCGGCTTCCAGGTCGCCGATGCCGCCGTGGCGGGGGAGTCGGGCCGGGCCGTGGCTCTGCTGCGGCACGCGCTCGCGACCGGCCTCGACCCGGTGCCGCTGGTGGCGGCGCTCGCGGCGCGCCTCAGGCTGCTCGCCAAGGTCGGAGCGGTGCGCGGGCGTGGCGCCGAGGCGGCGCGCGAGCTCGGGCTCGCGCCGTGGCAGATCGACCGGGCCACGCGGGAGCTGCGGGGCTGGACGCCCGAGGGGCTGGCGGCGGCGATCTCGGCCGTCGCCCAGGCGGACGCGGCGGTCAAGGGCGAGGGGCGCGACGCGCAGTTCGCGGTGGAGCGCGCTGTCCTCGCCATCGCGGCGGCCGCCGGCCGCTGACGCCGCGCATCGGGGGCCGACCCGTGGTGGAGCGCTGGCGGCGCGCGACGTGCGGCGGTCACCGGACGCACCGTGTCGGATGTCACCGGGCAGGCCGTCGGCGACGCGCGGACGGAACCGGGCGTGCTCAGGTCCGCGCGGCCCCGAGCACGTCGCCCTGGAGCAGGTCGAACCCGAGCTGCACCGCCGTGTGGACCAGGCGGCGGTCCGCGACGTGCTCGGCCACCAGGCGCGCGCCGTAGCGGCGGGCGACGTCGAGCGCCCGGCCCGTCAGCCGGGCCATGTCGCGCAGGTCGACCTTGACGTAGTCGGCGAACGGGAGCATCGCGACCTGGTCCGGGGTGGCCACGTAGTCGTCGACAGCGATGGCGTAGCCCTCGTCGCGCAGCGTGGGCAGTCCTTGGAGGACCGCGTGCGACGCTCGGACCGACTCGACGACCTCGAGGACGAGCCGGGTCGCGGGCGGGAGCGTCCGCTCGCCGGTGAGGAACGAGCCGGTCACGTTGACGAAGACCAGCTCGTCACCGTCGGGGCCGTCCCCGTCGAAGACGGACGCCAGCACCGAGGCGCTCGCGTCCTCCTGCCGCTCGTCGATCCACCGGTCGACGCCGGCGGGCAGCCCCTCGGCGGACCGATAGAGGTACTCGTGACCGACGAGCACTCCGTCCGGCGTCCAGATCGGCTGCCGGGCGACGGGCCGCCGGACGTCGCCCGCCCGCCGCAGGGCGAGCGGCGCGACGTTCTGCACTCCGAGGGTCACGAGTAATGGGAGGACGCGGCACGCGATCCATGACGCGACTTCGGCCGGTCATTCGGCCCGGAGGTCGTCAGGGCAGCACGGGCCGAGCGTCGCTCCGGTCGAGGATGCCCGCGCGGGCCAGCAGGTTGCCCTGGAACAGGGTGAGGCCGAGCTCGCGAGCGTGCAGAAGGGCGCGACGGTCCTCGACGTACTCGCCCACGAGCACCGCGCCGTGCGAGCTCGCCGCGCGCACCACCGGCACCCCCTCGACGTCGAGGTCCCGCACGTCGAGCTTGACGAAGTCCGCGAACGGCAGGTACTCGCGCTGGCCGGGGCGGTCGGCGAACGCCGGCAGCGCGATCCGGAAGCCCTCGGCACGCAGCCGGCGCAGGCCGGCCAGCATCTCGGCGTCAGGCGGGTCGGTGCAGCACACCTCGAGAACGAGACGGTCGGGCCGGGGCGGCAAGGGCAGGTCGCCGACGAGGTACGCCCGCGGGCAGCGGACGAAGAGGAGGCGGCCTCGCGCGACGCGTTCGAGGTCCGCCCGCCCGAACGTGGCGGCGAGGACGTGCTCCGTGGCTCGCTCGTGCTCGCGCTGGCTCCAGGCGGACGCGAGCTCGGGGTGGTGGTCCGGTGACCGGAACGACAGCTGGTAGGCGAACGTGCGGCCGTGCTCGGAGAAGATCGGCTGCCGGGCGACGAGGACGGGGATCCGAGCGACGTGCTCGGCCCACTCCCGCTGCAGCGCCTCGGGGATGGCGGCATCGACCGCGGCGGCGAGCCAGGCGAGCCCGCCTTCATCGCTCCAGTTGGTCACGGGCTCATAACATCACACGGTCGGCGTCCGGTCGCCTTCCCGGGTGGGTGGATTTTGGGAAAGGTGGTCACAACGACGTTCATCCGAGCGGGTGAGACACATCACCGTTTTCCCAGGCGACAGAGGCAGACATGGCCTTCCTGGGCTGTCATGATGGGCATGACCCTGTAGCACAACCTGGATGACTAGGAGCCCGTCATGTCCCGCATTATCAAGATCGCCACCGCTTCCGCCACGATCCTCGCGCTGCTCGGCCTCGGCGTCCCCGCCGTTGCCTCGTCGGTCGTCGACGCCGGTGGTTCGGGCTGCTGCTGGACCGTGAACTGACTCCAGCGGTCGCCCGCTGAGAGCGGGCGAAAAACGGGCCTGTGACTCATGCGAATCGCCCGTCACAGTTAGGGTGACTCGCATGACCTCGATTGCTGACCGTGTGCGCGTACTTCGTGTTGCCGCCGGCCTCTCGCAGACCGCGCTAGCAGGGAGTTCGTTCTCCCCGAGCTACATCTCGCTCATCGAGTCGGGGCATCGGGAACCCACCGATGCCGCCCTCGCGGTGCTCGCTGCTCGGCTGTCGACAACAGTCGAGTTCCTGAAGCACGGTGAGGACGGGCCCAACGAAGCCCGCGCGCGCCTTGCGTTGAACTTCGCACGCCTGGACCTCGCCAACGGCGACGCGGCAGCGGCGCTGCAGCGCGTCGAGGCCATCGACCTGAGCCACGTCACGCCGTCCCTTCGTGTCGACGCCCTCGAGCTGGCCGCACTGTGCTGTGCGCCCCTCGGCGACCTCGAGAAGGCGGCGGACATCCTGGAGCCGTTGCTCCGCGAGCAGCGCGACAGGGGCCACTTCCTGGACGCGGCGCGGATCGCCAGCAGGCTCGTCTTCGTCTACATCGAGAGCGGCGACCTCCACCGGAGCGTGGAGGTGGGCGAGACCGAGCTGGACTGGCTCGCCAAGGAGGACCTCGTCGGCACCGACGAGCACCTGCGCCTCGGCTCGACCGTCCTGTGGGCCTACGTTGAGCGCGGCGACCTGCTCTTCGCGACGCACCGCGCCGCCGAGCTGATCCGTCTGGCCGAGTCCCTCGGCTCGCCGCGCGGCCGGGGATCGGTGTACTGGAACGCTGCACTGGTCGCCCAGGAGCGCCACGACTACGAGCTGGCGCAGCGCTACACCGAGCGCGCGCTGGCACTCCTGTCGGAGGGCGAGTCGGATCGCGACGTGCCACGGCTCCGGCTGAACTACGCGTGGCTCCTCCTCCGGTCGGACCCCCCGGAGCCGGACGCCGCGCTCGACGAGCTGCGGCGTGCCGCCCCCGCGCTGGAGGTGATCGGCACGGCCGTCGACCGTGCGCGGGCCGCCGGGGAGATGTCCCGCGCTCACCTGCTGCTGGGTCAGGCGGTCGACGCGGAGACACTCGCGCGCGAGGCGATCGGCCTTCTGGGGGAGGGCCCCCGGCTCGAGACGGCGCAGGCGCTGCTCCACCTTGCCGACGCGCTGTACGCCCAGGGCCGCGTCGTCGAGGCGGACGGCGACTACCAGAGGGCCGCGGACATGCTGGCGATGATGGCCGCCTCCCGCCAGTCGGCCGCCGCGTGGCGGGAGCTGGGAGACCGCTACCGCGCCCACGGTGACATCGACGCCGCGGTCAGGGCCTATGACTTCGCGCTCTCGGAGGCCGGCTTCCGGGTCAGCCTTCCGACGGTCGCGGAGCAGGCCTGGATCGTCTGAACCGCCGGAACGACGAAGGAGGGCGGCCCCGTCAGGGGCCGCCCTCCTTCGTGCGTGGACGGTGTGCGCTCAGAGCGCGCCGACGGACTTCGCCAGCGCCGACTTCCGGTTGGCGGCCTGGTTGGCGTGGATGACGCCCTTGGAGACGGCCTTGTCGAGCTTGCGCGACGCGTCGACAAGGGCGGTGGTGGCCTTGTCCTTGTCGGCGGCGGCGACGGCCTCGCGGACGCGGCGGACGTAGGTCTTGAGCTCGGACTTCACGGCCTTGTTGCGGAGGCGGGCCTTCTCGTTGGTCTTGATCCGCTTCAGCTGGGACTTGATGTTTGCCACGTGTGGTCTTCCTCGAAAGAAGTGCTGGTCGGGAACGTCTGAGGGCAGTGCCGGCCGCGGGGAACCAGGGCGGTGGGGACGCCAGTGCGAACCCGGGCGGACACGCGAGGGACGATGCTACCAGCCCTTGACCTCGACCAGCGAAGCGACGATCTCGTCGAACAGGGGCCGCGGCATGACCGAGCCCTCGCGCCGCACGCTGCGTGGGTCGATCCGCAGCACCCGATCGAGACGGACCTCGCTGGGCCGGCGCTGGGCGTCCCAGCCGCCGCTGCCGATGTCCATCCAGTGCCGGCCCTGGCGCGCCTCCTTGGCGGCGTTCCGGCTGTGGTCCTTGCTCGTCAGCATGAGGCCCAGCAGGTAGGGCTCGTCGTGCCCGACGACGAGCACCGGCCGGTCCTTGCCCTGCGACGGGTCGTCCTCGAACGGCACCCAGGTCCAGACGACCTCGCCCGGGTCGGCGTCGCCGTCGAGCGACGGCGCGTAGGCAGGCGTGAGCCGCCGGGGGTAGTCGGGGAGCGCGACGTGCCCGGTCGGCCGGGGCACGCCCGGGCCGCGCGGGCGCGGGGTCCGGGTGCCGGCCCGGGCCACGCGGGCGACCGCCCGCAGACCGCCCCGCAGCAGCTCCCGCCAGCCGTTCGCCATGGCGGCACCCTAACGACCCGCGGCCGGGCCGCCCGGGCAGTACCGCGGCAGCGGGACGACGGCTGGTTGCTTCGTCGTCCGCCAGGCCTGCGACCAGGCGTCACAGACGCGCCGCCCGTTGTTACGCGCCCGTGACAATCGACACCTAGCGTCGGCCCATGGCGGACCTCTTCGACGGCTATCCGGTGGGCCGGGTGTGGGACGAGATGCTGGGGCTCGACGGCAGCGTCCGGGACGCCTACGAGCGCGTGCACTCGTCGCTCGCGCAGATGACCGAGGGCGAGCTGCGGGCGCGCGCCGAGTCGCTGCTCAACGCGCACCTGACCAAGGGCGTCACGTTCGACTTCGCGGGCGAGGAGCGGCCGTTCCCGGTCGACGTCGTCCCACGTGTGGTGGCGGCCGCCGAGTGGGACCACGTGGCGCCGGGCGTCGCCCAGCGCGTCGCGGCGCTCGAGGCGTTCCTCGCCGACGTCTACGGTCCGCAGGAGTGCGTGCGGGACGGCGTGGTGCCGCGCCGGGTCGTCGTCTCGTCCTCGCACTTCCACCGTGAGGCGCAAGGGGTGACACCGCCCAACGGGGTGCGCGTCCACGTGTCCGGGATCGACATCATCCGCGACGGCGACGACACCTGGCGGGTGCTGGAGGACAACGTGCGCGTGCCCAGCGGCGTCTCCTACGTCCTCGCCAACCGGCGCTCCATGGCGCAGACGTTCCCCGAGCTGTTCGCGGCGCTGCGGATCAGGCCCGTCGCGGACTACCCCCGCCAGCTGCTGGCGGCCCTCGTCGCGGCCGCGCCCGCGGGGGTCGACGAGCCGACCGTCGTGGTGCTGACGCCCGGCATCTACAACTCCGCGTACTTCGAGCACACGCTCCTGGCGCGCCAGATGGGTGTCGAGCTCGTCGAGGGGAGGGACCTGTTCTGCGCGGGCGGGCGCGTGTGGATGCGCACGACGCAGGGGCGTCGGCGGGTGGACGTCGTCTACCGGCGGGTGGACGACGAGTTCCTCGACCCGGTGATCTTCCGCCCCGACTCGCAGCTGGGCTGCCCCGGCCTCATGACGTGCGCCCGCAACGGCACCGTGACGATCGCCAACGCCGTCGGCAACGGGGTGGCGGACGACAAGCTCATCTACACCTACGTGCCCGACCTCATCCGCTACTTCCTGCACGAGGAGCCGATCCTCGCCAACGTCGACACGTGGCGGCTCGAGGACCCGGGGGCGCTCGAGGAGGTGCTCGACCGGCTCCCCGAGCTCGTCGTCAAGCCGGTCGACGGGTCCGGCGGCAAGGGCATCGTCGTCGGGCCCGCCGCCTCGGCGCGCGAGCTCGACGAGCTGCGGTCCCGCCTGCAGGCCGACCCGCGGGGCTGGATCGCCCAACCGGTGATCCAGCTGTCGACGGTGCCGACGCTGGTGGAGGCCGGGCTCCGGCCGCGGCACGTGGACCTGCGGCCGTTCGCCGTCAACGACGGGAGCTCGGTGTTCGTCCTGCCCGGCGGCCTGACGCGCGTGGCGCTGCCGGAGGGGCAGCTCGTCGTGAACTCCTCGCAGGGCGGCGGCTCGAAGGACACGTGGGTGCTGGGCGCCGCCGCACCGCGGCGGGAGCATCCCCGTTCCGCGGGCCTGCCGCTGACGGTGGCCAAGGACGCCGCGGTGCCCATCGAGCCCGGCCCGGACGCCTTCGCCGTGCAGAACATGCAGATGCAGCAGCAGCAGGCGGGTGCGCCGTGCTGAGCCGCATCGCCGAGTCGCTGTTCTGGATCGGCCGGTACGTCGAGCGGGCCGACGACACGGCCCGCCTGCTCGACGTCCACGTGCAGCTGCTGCTCGAGGACCCGTGGGCGGAGGAGGATGCCGCCTGCCGCTCGCTGCTGTCGGTCATGGCCCGCGAGGTCCCGCCCGGCCGCCCGGTCGTCGGGCGGGAGGACGTGCTGGCCTGGGTGGCATACGACGGGACGTCGCAGTCGTCGGTGGCGGGTGCGCTCGGCGCCGCGCGGGAGAACGCCCGCCGGGTCCGGGAGATCATCTCGACCGAGCTGTGGGAGAGCCTCAACACGACGTGGGCGCAGTGCCCGGCGCGGATCCGCGACGGGCGCCCGCACGACTTCTTCGCCTGGGTGCGGGAGCGCTCCGCGGTCCACGCCGGCATCGTCGACTCGGCGATGTCGCGCGACGAGACGTGGCACTTCATGGCGCTCGGGCGGTCGATCGAGCGGGCCGACATGACCGCACGGCTGCTGACCACGCGCGCTCTCGCGGGCGTGACAGGGCCCAGCTGGGTGGACCTCCTGCGGTCGTGCGGCGCCTACGAGGCGTTCCTGCGCACGTACCGCGGCTCGATGTCCGACCGGCTGGCGGCGGGCTTCCTGCTCATGGACCGGCTCTTCCCGCGGTCCATCGCAGCGGCCCTCCGCCAGGCCGAGGAGTGCCTGGCCGGCCTGGACTCGGTGGCGGACCGGGGGAGCCAGGACGAGGCACGCCGGCACGTCGGGCACGCGCGGGCGTCGCTGGACTACCGGCCGCTCGGCGAGTTCCTCGACGACCTGCCGCACGAGATGGAGCTGGTGCAGCGCGCCTGCTCGGCCGCCTCGGACGCCGTCCGGCTGCGGTACTTCCCGAGCGCACTGGTGACGAGCTGGGTGGGTGAGGCGCTGTGAGGCGGCTGACGATCGTGCACACCACGACGTTCGGGTACGACGAGCCCGTCGTCGCCTCGTACAACGAGGCCCGCATGACCCCGTTGACGCGCACCGGCCAGACCGTCCTGTCCACCCGCATCGACGTCCGGCCGTGCACCTGGCAGTGGACCTACCGCGACTACTGGGGCACCGCCGTGACGGCGTTCGAGGTGCTCACGCCGCACCGGGCGCTCACCGTCACGGCCCGGCACGTCGTCCAGGTCGAGGAGCCCCCGCCGCCGCGGCCCGCGGGCGACTGGGCGGAGCTGCGGGACCCCGCCCTGCGCGACCGGCTCGCCGAGCACCTGGACGACACCGCGTCCACCGCCCCGCCCGGGGAGGTCGTCGAGTTGGCGCACCGGGCGGTGCACCGGCTGGGGCCCGGCGCGGCCGCGGTTGCGGTCGCCGAGGCCGTCCGCGAGCAGGTGGAGTACATCCCCGGCACGACGACGGTGCACACGCCCGCCGCCGAGGCATGGGCCGCGCGGGCGGGCGTCTGCCAGGACCTCACGCACCTGACGCTCGGCGCGCTGCACGCCGTGGGGATCCCGGCGCGCTACGTCTCGGGGTACCTCGACCCTCGGGTGGACGACGCCGTCGGCGAGCCCGTGGTCGGCGAGTCGCACGCGTGGCTGGAGTACTGGGCCGGGGGCTGGTTCCCGCTCGACCCGACGAACCTGCGGCCGGTGTCCAGCCGCCACGTCGCCCTGGCACGGGGGCGGTGCTACGGCGACGTCGCCCCCTTGCGAGGCATCTTCGCGGGCCCGACGAACACCCAGGAGCTCGCGGTGACGGTGGCGATCACGCAGGAGGCGTGAGGGCGGCCGGGTGCCCGGCCAGCGCCGCGTGCCGGGGCAGCCTCACGGGGTGATGCGCCGGGCGAGGACGTCCGCCAGGGCGGTGCGGTCGCCGGAGACGACGACGCCTGCCTCGTCGGGCGCCGCGCGGTGCCAGAGCACGAGGCCGAGCGCCTTCGCGGACCCCGTGACGGTGACGTCGGCCTCGACCACCGGGGCCACCGGCTGGTGGGCGCCGAGCAGCCACGACCGGGCGGCGTCCTCCGCCACCAGCGCGACGCCGCGCGTGAGCGGAGCGATGCGGCCCAGGCGCACCTGGCGCGGCTCGAACATCGTCACCACCTCGTCGACCCCGTCGGCCCAGACCTCGGACGCGGCATCCGCGTCCCACCCGCCGCAGGCGCGCAGGTCCCAGAGGTGGACCAGCGTCTCGTGGACCTGCCGGCGGTGCCAGAACGTGACCGGCCCGGGGCCGACGAGCGTGGCCGACGTCGCGTCCGGGCCAAGCTCGTCGAACGTCGCGCGCAGCTCCGCGGCGCACGCCGTGTACAGCTCGACGAGGTCGAACGGGCCGCGACCGAGCGGCGTCTCCCTCCGGCGCCGAGCGCGCCCGGCGGCCCAGTGGTGCACGCGCGCCAGGTGCACGACGAGGTCACGGGCCCGCCACGGCGCGCACGCGGCCACGGGTGCTGCCGGGTCGACGCGAGGGATCGTCTCGCCGAACTCGTCCTGCAGCGTGCGCAGCGTCCCCAGGAGGTCCACGGTGGCACTCTGCCAGGCCCGCCCCCGTGGCGTGGCCGGTCGGCGGACCGGGCGGGCGGCCGACGAGCCGCGGCATGGGACGATGGGACGACGCCGTCCCTCGTTCCGTGGAGCCAACCGAGCCGTGTCCCCGATCCCGAGCGCAGCCGCCTCGACGCGCATCCGGCCGGCGGCCACCCCGCAGGAGCTGCTGCGCAACTTCTGCATCATCGCGCACATCGACCACGGCAAGTCGACGCTGGCCGACCGCATGCTGCAGCTGACCGGGGTGGTCGACGATCGGGCGATGCGGGCGCAGTACCTCGACCGGATGGACATCGAGCGCGAGCGCGGCATCACCATCAAGTCGCAGGCCGTGCGGATGCCGTGGGAGGTCGACGGCACGCCGTACGCGCTCAACATGATCGACACCCCCGGCCACGTGGACTTCACGTACGAGGTGTCCCGTTCGCTGGCGGCCTGCGAGGGCGCGGTGCTGCTCGTCGACGCCGCGCAGGGGATCGAGGCGCAGACGCTGGCGAACCTGTACCTGGCGCTCGAGAACGACCTGGCGATCATCCCGGTGCTCAACAAGATCGACCTGCCGGCCGCGCAGCCCGAGAAGTACGCCGAGGAGCTCGCCCATCTCATCGGCGTGGACCCGCAGGACTGCCTGCGGGTCTCGGGCAAGACGGGCGAGGGCGTGGCGGAGCTGCTGGACCGCATCGTCGCGCAGGTGCCGGCGCCGAACGGTGACCCGACGGCCGCTGCGCGCGCGGCGATCTTCGACGCCGTCTACGACACGTACCGCGGCGTCGTCACGTACGTCCGCGTCGTCGACGGCCACCTCGACCCGCGCGAGCGGATCGTCATGATGTCCACGCGCGCCACGCACGAGCTGCTGGAGATCGGCGTCATCAGCCCGGAGCTGTCGCCGACGGGCGGCCTGGCCGCGGGCGAGGTGGGCTACCTCATCACGGGCGTGAAGGACGTCCGGCACTCCAAGGTGGGCGACACCATCACGAACGCGGGCAAGCCCGCGAAGCACCCGCTCGCCGGCTACGCCGACCCCAAGCCCATGGTCTTCTCGGGGCTGTACCCGATCGACGGCTCGGACTACCCGGACCTGCGGGACGCCCTCGACAAGCTCAAGCTCAACGACGCCGCGCTCAACTACGAGCCCGAGACATCGGTCGCCCTCGGCTTCGGGTTCCGCGTCGGCTTCCTCGGGCTGCTGCACTTGGAGATCGTCCGGGAGCGCCTGGAGCGCGAGTTCGGCCTCGACCTCATCTCCACGGCGCCCAACGTCGAGTACGACGTGACGATGGAGGACCGCACCGAGGTGCGCGTCACCAACCCGAGCGAGTTCCCCTCCGGCAAGATCAAGGAGGTCCGCGAGCCGGTGGTGCGTGCGACGATCCTCACGCCGAGCGAGTTCGTCGGGACCGTCATGGAGCTGTGCCAGGCGCGGCGCGGTGACCTGCAGGGGATGGACTACCTGTCCGCGGATCGCGTCGAGCTGCGCTACCGGCTGCCGCTCGCGGAGATCGTCTTCGACTTCTTCGACGCGCTGAAGAGCCGCACGCGGGGCTACGCGTCGCTCGACTACGAGGCCGACGGCGAGCAGGCGGCCGACCTGGTCAAGGTCGACCTGCTGCTCCAGGGCGAGACGGTGGACGCGTTCAGCGCGATCGTCCACAAGGACAAGGCGTACTCGTTCGGCGTCGCGATGACCGCGAAGCTCAAGGACCTCATCCCGCGCCAGCAGTTCGAGGTCCCCGTCCAGGCGGCCATCGGCAGCCGGGTGATCGCCCGCGAGACGATCCGTGCGATGCGCAAGGACGTGCTCGCCAAGTGCTACGGCGGCGACATCACCCGCAAGCGCAAGCTGCTGGAGAAGCAGAAGGAGGGCAAGAAGCGGATGAAGACGATCGGGCGGGTCGAGGTCCCGCAGGAGGCCTTCATCGCCGCGCTGTCCTCCGAGGCCGCGCCCGCCGACAAGGACAAGCCGAAGCGGTAGCCCGACGCGCGGGGCGCGCCGGGCCACCCGCGTGAGTGCGGCTACGCCGCGTCGAGACGCTCGTGCTGCTCGTCCGACAGCCGCAGGTCGAGGGCGGCGATCGCCTGGTCGAGCCGCGCGGCGGTCGCCGTGCCGATGATCGGCACCACGCGTGGCGTGTGGGCGTAGAGCCACGCGAGCACCACCTGGCTCGGCAGCACGCCCAGCTCGTCGGCGACCTCGCGTGCCGCGGCGAGCCGCGCCTCGCCCGCGTCACCCGCGAAGTCCGGGTAGGACTCGAGCGAGGGCCGCAGCTCCGGCACCACGTCGTAGAGGCCCTTGAGCACGGGGGAGTACGCCACGAGCGTCAGGTCGGGGTGCTCCTGGAGGTAGTCGAGCTGCTCGTCGTCGGTCACCGAGGCGGTGCGCAGCCCGGAACGGCGCTGCAGGTAGGAGTACGCCTGCTGCACCGCCACGGGAGCCGGCCAGCCGTGCCGCGCGGCGAGCTGCCGGATCCGCTCGAGCCGCCAGGTGCGGACGTTCGACCAGCCGAGGTGGCGCACCTTGCCCTCCGCCACGAGCTCCGCCAGTGCGCCGAGCGTCTCCTCGAGCGGCGTCGTACGGTCGTCGACGTGGACGTAGTACAGGTCCACGTGGTCGGTCCGCAGGCGCCGCAGGCTCGCCTCGAGGCTCGCACGCAGCGTGGCCGCGCCCGCGCCGACGAAGTGGCGGCTCGCGTAGTCCCAGTCGGCCGCCGCGCGGTCGGCGGGCCAGGCCCCGGCGTGGTCGGTGCGGCCGGAGCCCTTCGTCGCGACGAACGTGGCGTCCCGGCTGCCGCGGGCCACCATCCAGCGGCCGATGACGTCCTCGCTCTGCCCGCCGTCGGTGCCGCGGGCCCACCACCACGCGTAGCAGTCGGCGGTGTCGAGGAACGTGCCGCCGGCCTCCGCGTAGCGGTCGAGCAGCGCGAACGACGTCTCGTCGTCGGCGAGCGTCCCCATCTGCATGCATCCGAGCGCCAGGGCGCTGACCTGCTCGCCCGTGGTACCCAGTGGTGCCGTCCTCATCGTCATCCCCTCCCGGGGCCCGCAGGTCGGGTCCCGGTCGAGGACGCTAGGAGTTCGAGCGCGCTCGCAGTCAACGCTCGAGCAGACCCTCGTAGATGTCGATCTTGCGGTTGATCGCCCCGAGGTGGCGCTGCAGCACCGCGAGCTGCGCGACGAGGTCGTCGCGATGCGCGCGCAGCACGCGCACGCGGTCGCCGATCGTGTGGTCCCCGGCGCGGGTCAGCTCCATGAAGTGCAGCGAGTCGGCGATCGACATGCCGGTCTGGCGCAGCATGACGACGAAGCGCACCCAGCCGAGGTCGTCCTCGGTGTAGCGACGGTGCCCCGAGACGGCCCGCGGCACCTCCTCGAGCAGGCCGATGCGCTCGTAGTAGCGCAGCGTGTGGGGCGTCAGCCCGGTCTCGGCCGACACCTGCTCGATGGTGTACGTGCGTTCCGCGGTCGCCGTGGTCATGGCCCGACGCTAGGAGTTCGAGCGCGCTCGAAGCAAGGGGCGGCGCGGGCCGATGGCACGATGGCCGCATGCCCGCGCTCCCCGACGGCGACCCCGCACCGGCCGACGGCGCCCTGCCGCGCTCGGTCGCCGTGGGGGCCACCGAGCGGGCGTTCGGCGTCTACGTGCACGTGCCGTTCTGCCGGGTGCGCTGCGGGTACTGCGACTTCAACACCTACACGTCCGCCGAGCTCGGCGGCGGCGCGAGCCAGGCCTCGTACGCGCGCACCGCGGCACGCGAGGTCGCGCTGGCCGCGCGGGTGCTCGACGAGGCCGGGCTGCCGGCGCGGCAGGTCTCGACCGTCTTCGTCGGGGGCGGCACCCCGACCGTGCTGCAGGCCGCGGACCTCGCCGCGCTGCTCGTCGCCGTGCGCGAGGCCTGGGGGCTGGCCGACGACGCCGAGGTGACCACCGAGGCCAACCCCGACTCGGTGACGCCGGCGTCGCTCGCGGCGCTGGCGTCGGCGGGCTTCACCCGGGTCTCCTTCGGGATGCAGTCCGCGGTGCCGCACGTCCTGGCGACGCTCGACCGCACGCACCACCCGGAGCGGATCCCGGACGTGGTCCGCTGGGCGCGGGAGGCGGGGCTGCGCACGTCTCTCGACCTCATCTACGGCACGCCTGGGGAGTCGCTGGCCGACTGGCGGGCCTCGGTCGAGGCCGCGCTCGCGACCGGCGTGGAGCACGTCTCGGCGTACGCGCTCGTCGTCGAGCCCGGGACCAAGATGGGTGCCCAGGTGCGCCGGGGCGAGGTGGCCGCTCCCGACGAGGACGACCAGGCGGCCAAGTACGAGCTCGCCGACGAGCTGTTCGCCGCCTCCGGCCTGCACTGGTACGAGGTGTCGAACTGGGCGCGCCGCCCGGCCGACGCCTGCCGCCACAACCTCGCCTACTGGCGTGGCGACGACTGGTGGGGGATCGGTCCTGGTGCCCACAGCCACGTCGGCGGCGTGCGCTGGTGGAACGTCAAGCACCCCCGCGCCTACGCCGACCGCCTCGAGGCGGGCCTGTCGCCGGCCACCGGCCGGGAGGTGCTCTCCGCCGACACCCGCGCCCTGGAGCGCGTGCTCCTGGAGGTGCGGCTGGCCTCCGGGCTGCCGGCGTCGGCGCTCTCGGACGCCGGCCGGCACGCCGTCGCGGGGCTCGTCGCCGACGGCCTCGTCGAACCCCGGCCGGCGCTGGACCGGGCGCACCCGCGCGTGGTCCTCACCCGCCGCGGCCGGCTGCTCGCCGACGCGGTGGTGCGCACCCTGGTGGCGTAGCCGGCGTCAGCGCGGCAGGTGCTGCTCGATGAGGTCGACGAGCGCCGGGTCGTCGGGCTCGGTCTTGCTGCGGAACCGGTGCACCACGCCGCCCGGGAGCACGACGAACTTCTCGAAGTTCCACGCCACCTTGCCGGCCTTGCCGTCGACGTCCGGCGCCTTCTTCAGCTCCGTGTACAGCGGGTGCTCGTGGCGCCCGTTGACGCGGACACGGTCCAGCACCGGGAACGTCACCCCGTAGGTGGTGGAGCAGAACTGCGCCACCGCCTCGTTGGTGCCGAGCTCCTGCAGGAACTGGTTGCTCGGGAAGCCGAGCACGGTGAGGCCGCGAGGACCGAGCTTCTCGTGGAGCGCCTCGAGGCCGGCGTACTGGGGCGTGTACCCGCACCGGGAGGCGACGTTGACGACGAGCACGACGTCGTCGCGGTGCTCGGCGAGGGACGTGGACGTGCCGTCCATCCGGCGGAACGGGATGTCGTAGAGGGCCATGACCAGGACAACCGGGTGGCGGTGCGGGACATGCCCGGACGGGTCACCGCGTGAGACGGCGGGGGACGGCCGGGCCGCCCCCCGCCGGTCAGCTCACTTGATGATGCGCCAGTTGAGCGGGTAGCGGTACAGGTCGCCGCGGTTGGCGGCGATCGCCCCCTGGATCATGAAGACGAGCGCGACGATGAAGGACAGGAACAGGAGCCCGCCGATCCCGAGCGTCACCGCCGTGATGATCGAGAACCCGATGGCCGCGATGACCAGGAGGATCTGGAAGTTCAGGGCCTCCTTGCCCTGGTCGTCGACGAAACGGCTCCGCCCACGGAACACCAGCCAGATGACCAGGGGAGCGATGAAGCCGAACAGGATGCCGCCGATGTGCGCCAGCGTGGCCCACAGCCGCTCGTCGGACGGGGACAGCGGTGCCGCCTGGCCGGCGTACGGCTGCTGGTACGCGGGCTGCTGATACCCGTACGGCGGTGCCTGCTGGTACCCGGGCTGCGGCGGCGCCTGCTCGTAGCCGCCGGCGGGGCCGGGCTCGGCGTACGGCTGGCCGTAGGGCGCCTGCGCGTACCCCGGAGGTGGGTAGGACGCGGCCGCGTCCGGCTGGCCGGTCGCGTCCGGGGGCGGGAAGGACCCCGCGGGGGCGGGCGGGTCGAGCGGCTGTGCGGGCGGCGCGGGCTCGGGTACCCCGGCGGCGTCGCCGCCGACGGGCCCGGCGGGCTCGGGTGCGGGATCGGGCGTGCCTTCGGTGCTCATGGCTCCAGCCTTCTTCGGTCGGTGATCACGGTGATGGTGCGCCTGCAGGACGACCGTAGTGGTACCCCCTGTTGCGCGTCCTGCACAGGACGGGAGACTTGTCGCACCGCGCCCCGGCGCGACCGCACCAGAGGGCTGACGAGGAAGGACGCGTGATGAGCACGATCCCCGGCGGAGACGAGCCCCGCGAGGACCAGACGAGTCCCGACCAGCCCGCCCCCGCCGTCCCGGAGCCCGGCAGCCCGCACGTCCCGGAGCCTGCCGTGCCGGGCGTCGTCGAACCGCCGGCGCCCGTCGAGCCGCCGGCCGCCCCCGAGCCGCCGACCCCCGGCGCCTACCCGCCCCCCGAGGCGTACCCGCCGCCCGCGTCGTACCCGCCGCCGGGGTCGTACCCGCCGGGCGCCGCGTCGTACCCGCCGCCCGGGTACCAGGCCCCGCCGCCCGGCTACCAGCAGCCCGGCTATGGCTACCAGCAGGCGCCCCCGCCCGCCTACCAGCAGCCTCCCGCCGGGTACGCGCCGGGCATGCCGCAGCCGTCGCTGTTCAGCGTCGCCCTGTCCGACGGGTGGAAGGCGTTCCAGCGGGTCGGCTGGACGTTCGCCGGGGCCGCCGTCGTGTGGTTCATCGGCGGCCTCATCGTGCTCTCCGTCGTCTCGGTGATCTTCGGTGGCTGGGGGCACGTCTTCAGCGGCAACGGCTTCCGCGGGTTCGCCGGCGCGTCCTTCTCGTTCTCGGCGTTCGTGCTCGGCATCGTCGGCGCCCTCATCGTCGCGCTCATCCAGGCGCAGTTCGTGCGGGTGGCCCTGACGGTGACGCGCGGGCACCGCCCCACCTTCGCCGAGTTCTTCCACATCGAGAACGCCGGGCCGGTCGTGGTGCTCGCCCTCATCATCGCGGTGGCGGAGGGCGTGGTGCGGGCGATCCCGATCATCGGCGGGCTGCTGGCGATCGTCGTCCAGTTCTTCCTGCTGCTCGCGTACTTCGTCCTCATCGACCGGCAGGCCGCGCCCCTGGACGCGATCCGCGGCAGCGTCGAGCTGGTCACCCGCAACGCGGGCCAGACGGTCGTCTTCTACGTGCTGTCCGTCGTCATCGTCATCGTGGGCGCGATCCTCTGCGGCGTCGGCCTCCTGGTCGCGGTGCCGTGGGTGCTGCTCGCCAGCGCCTACCTCTACCGCCGGCTGACGGGGGAGCAGCCGCAGCTGCCCGCCTAGGCCGTCACGAAGTCGATCAGCTCCTCGACCCGGCCCAGCAGGGCCGGGTCGAGGTCCGCGTAGGACCGCACCGAGCCGAGGATGCGCGCCCAGGCGCGGGCGGTCGCGTGCTCGTCGGTGGTGTCCCACCCCAGCGCCCGCAGCACGCCGAGCTTCCACTCGGTGCCCCGCTCGATCGTCGGCCACGCCCGCAGCCCGAGCCGCTCGGGGCGCACGGCCTGCCAGACGTCCACGTACGGGTGGCCCAGCACGAGCACCGTGCCGGAGGGCGCGGCGCGCACCGCCTCCGCCGCGATGCGGCTCTCCTTGCTGCCGGGGACCAGGTGGTCGACGAGCACCCCGAGCCGGCGGTCGAAGCCCGGGGCGAACGCCCGCACGGCGTCGACGAGGTGGTCCGCCCCGTCGAGCGGCTCGACGACGACCCCCTCGATGCGCAGGTCGTCGCCCCAGACCTTCTCGACGAGCTCGGCGTCGTGCTTGCCCTCCACCCAGATGCGGCTGCCGCGTGCCACGCGGGCCCTGACCCCGGCGACCGCGCGGGACCCCGAGGCGGTGCGGGCCGGCGTCGTCGGCGTCGCGGCGACCGGTGCCGCGAGGATCACGGGCTCCCCGTCCACCCAGAACCCCGGGCCGAGCGGGAACGTGCGGGTCCGGCCGTGGCGGTCCTCGAGCACGACGACGTGCTGGCCGCCGGACTTCTCGACGTGCACCACCGCTCCGACGAAGCCGCTCGTCACGTCCTCGACGACGAGCCCCGGCTCCGCCGCCTGGGGCCGGGAGCGGGGACGCTGCCGATGGTGCGAGGTCGCCCCGGACAGCACGTCGGGGCCGTAGCGGTCGCTGCTCACGCGCCGCAACCTACGACGAGCGCGGCCGCCCGGCGGCACCGCCCCGCCGGGGGCCGGCCGTGATAGGACTCCCCGGTGACGCCCGACCCCACGACCGCCGACCAGCCCGCGCCGGTACCGGCCCCGACGGAGCCCGACCCGCGACGCTGGCGTGCGCTCTGGGTGTGCATGGCGATCGGCTTCATCACGATGCTCGACGTCTCGATCGTCAACGTCGCGCTGCCGTCCATCGAGCGCGGGCTGCACGCCGGGGCCGGCGAGCTCCAGCTGATCGTCGCCGGCTACACGCTGGCGTTCGGGCTCGCGCTGGTGCCCGCGGGGCGGCTCGGCGACGCGCGCGGCCGGCGGGCGCTGTTCGTCGTCGGCCTCGTGGCCTTCGGCCTGACGAGCCTGGGCGCGGGGCTCGCCCCGACCGACTCGGTGCTCGCGGTCATGCGGCTGCTGCAGGGCGCGAGCGCCGGCCTGCTCAACCCGCAGGTGGTCGGGACCATCCAGCAGATGTTCCGGGGCTTCGAGCGGGGGCGGGCCTTCGGGACGTTCGGCGCGACGATCGGCGTGTCCACGGCGGTCGGGCCCCTGCTCGGCGGCCTGATCATCCAGGTCGCCGGCGCGCAGAGCGGGTGGCGCTGGGTGTTCTTCGTCAACGTCCCCGTCATCGCCGTGGTGCTGCCCCTGGCGCTGCGGTGGCTCCCGCGGGGCCGCCCCGCGCCCGGGCGCCGGCCGCTGCTGGACGTCGTCGGGCTCGTCCTGGTGGCCGGGACGGTGACGGCCGCGATGGTCCCCTTCGTCACGACCACCGGCGCGCACGACGACCCGCGCCGGTGGTGGTGGCTGGCGGGCGCCGCTGCGCTCGGCGTGGTGACGGTGGGCTGGGAGCGGGCGTACCAGCGGCGGACCGCCTCGGCCGTCCTCGACCCGAACGTGCTGCGCGAGCCCTCGTTCCGCAACGGAGCGCTGCTCGGCATGGCGTACTTCGCAGGCTTCACCTCGGTGTTCCTCGTCGTGACCCTCTACCTGCAGCAGGTCGCGGGCTTCTCGGCGCTGCAGGCCGGCCTGGTGGCCACGCCGTTCGCCATCGGCTCCGGCGTGGCGGCGCACTGCTCCGGCCGGCTCGTGGCGACGCACGGGCGCACGCTGGTCGTCGTCGGCCTCGTGCTCGTCGGCGTGGGGATCGCCCTCACCGACCTGGCGGTGCGTCTCGTCGGGCCGCCCGGGGTGGGCTGGGTGATGGCGGCGCCGCTGCTCGTCGCCGGCGTCGGCAGCGGTCTGGTCATCTCGCCGAACCAGACGCTGACGCTGTCGCGGGTGCCGGTGGCGCGTGCCGGCGTCGCCGGTTCGATGCTGCAGGTGGGCCAGCGCATCGGGACGGCGCTCGGCGTGGCGGTCGCGCTGTCGACGTACTACGCGACGCTCGCCGCCGGTGGTCGCGGCCGCGACGCGGCCGGCCGCGCGATGCTGGTGACCATCGCGCTCGTCGTGGTGGCGCTCGTCGTCGCGGGCGTGGACCTGCGGGCGCGGCGCCGGGTCGAGCCGGCGGCGGCGGGTCCCTCGACACCGACGCCGTAGAATTGGCACTCTGGGCGCACGAGTGCTACCGGGTGGCCCCGACGGCGGCGGGAGGGACGGATGAACAGCGAGGATCGGCGGCTGGACGTCCTGCGCGCCATCGTCGAGGACTACGTCGCCACGCGTGAGCCCGTCGGCTCGCGCGCGCTGACCGAGCGGCACCACCTCGGCGTCTCGCCCGCCACCATCCGCAACGACATGGCGGCCCTCGAGGACGCCGGCTACATCGTGCAGCCGCACACCTCGGCCGGGCGCGTGCCCACCGACACGGGCTACCGCCAGTTCGTCGACCGCCTCGCGGACGTCAAGCCGCTCTCGCTCGCCGAGCGGCGTGCGATCTCGACGCTGCTGGAGGAGGCGGTCGACCTCGACGACGTCGTCGACCGCGCCGTCCGGATGCTCGCGCAGCTGACGCAGCAGGTCGCGGTGGTGCAGTACCCGTCGCTGCGGCGCTCGGCGCTGCGCCACGTCGAGCTGGTGCCGGTGGGCGCGCGCCACCTGCTCGTCGTCATCATCACCACGACGGGGCGCGTGGAGCAGCGCACGCTGGAGACGAGCGCCGAGCTCGACGACGAGGTGGTCGGCCGGCTGCGGGTGCTGCTCAACGTCGCGGCCGTGGGGCGCCGCCTCGCCGATCTCGACAGCGCGCTGCGCTCGCTGCCCGATGACTTCACGGGCGCCGGCGCGGCGCTCGCCCGGGCCGTGGTGCAGGAGGTCGAGTCCACGCTCGACCTCGAGCGGGAGGAGCGGGTGGTGGTGGCCGGCACGGCCAACCTCGCGCGCACCGCCGGCGCGGACTTCACGCGCACCATCGGGCCGGTGCTGGAGGCGCTCGAGGAGCAGGTGGTGCTGCTGCGGCTGCTCGGCGAGATGGCCGAGGACCACGCCGCGGTCGCGGTGCGCATCGGCCGCGAGACGCAGCACGAGGGCCTCGTCGAGGCCAGCATCGTCACGAGCCCGTACGGTGGGGAGGGCGCGGGCGTGGCACGGCTCGGCGCCGTGGGCCCGCTCCGCATGGACTACCCGGGCACCATGGCGGCCGTGCGCGCCGTCGCCCGGTACCTGACCCGGATCCTGGCCGGCTGACGGCCGGGGACGGAGAGAAAGCGAGCATGGCGGACTACTACGAGATCCTCGGCGTGCCGCGGGACGCGACGCCGGAGCAGATCAAGAAGGCCTACCGGCGGCTGGCCCGCGAGCTGCACCCCGACGTGGCGGGCAACGACCCGGCGTCCGAGGAGAAGTTCAAGGACGTCTCGCGCGCCTACGACGTGCTGGGCAACCCCGACAAGCGGCGCGCCTACGACCTCGGCGGCGACCCGACCGCCCCGGGCGGGGGCTTCGGCGGCGGGTTCGGCTTCCAGGACATCTTCGAGACGTTCTTCGGCGCGGCCACGGGTGCGGCGAGCCAGCGCGGGCCCATCCCGCGGGCGCGGCGCGGCCAGGACGCCCTCGTCCGCCTCGACATCGACCTCGCGGAGGCCACCTTCGGCGCCCACCGCGAGGTGACGGTCGACACCGCGGTGGTGTGCCCGACGTGCGGCGGCTCGTGCTGCCGTCCCGGCACCTCGCCCCGCACGTGCTCCGTGTGCGGCGGCCGCGGCACCGTGCAGCGGGTCGCGCGATCCTTCCTCGGCCAGGTGATGACCAGCCAGCCGTGCGCGGCGTGCCACGGCTTCGGGACCGTCATCCCGGAGCCGTGCGTCGACTGCGCCGGCGAGGGCCGGGTGCGCACGCGCCGCACCGTGGGCGTGGACGTGCCCGCGGGCGTCAACACCGGCACGCGCATCAAGCTCACGGGCCAGGCGGAGGTCGGCCCGGCGGGCGGGCCCGCCGGGGACCTGTACCTCGAGATCCGCGAGCGCAAGCACGACGTGTTCGTGCGCCGGGGCGACGACCTGCACGCGACGCTCTCGGTGCCGATGACGGCCGCGGCGCTGGGCACCCTGCTGACCCTCGACACGCTCGACGGGCCGCAGGAGGTGGACCTGCGGCCCGGCACGCAGCCGGACCAGGAGGTGGTGCTGCGTGGCCTCGGCGTCGGCCACCTCAGCGGCGGTGGGCGGGGTGACCTGCACGTCCACGTCGAGGTCCAGGTGCCCACGGCGATGGACGACGAGCAGGCCGACCTGCTGCGGCGGCTGGCCGCCCTCCGTGGCGAGGAGCGCCCCGAGGCCCGTCTCGCGGCAGCGAACCCGGGCGTGTTCGCGCGCCTGCGCGACAAGCTCTCGGGTCGATGAGCCCGGCCGGGCGGCCGGCCCCGCGACCGACCGCCGGGTGGCGGTGCCGGTGAGTGCGCCCGTGTTCCTCGCCGAGCCGGGCGCCCTCGACGCCACGGTCGCGGGCGGCACGTACCTGCTGGACGGTGCCGAGGGCCGGCACGCCGGCGTGGTGCAGCGACGCGGGCCGGGGGAGCGGGTCGACGTGGTCGACGGCGCCGGCGTGCGGCTCGTCGGACGCGTGGTGCACGTGTCCGCGGAGGGCGTGCTGCTCGACGTCGTGGAGGTCGTGCGCGAGGCGCCGCCGGCGCCCGCCCTGGTGCTGGCCCAGGCCCTGGCGAAGGGCGACCGCGACGAGATGGCGATCGAGGCCGCGACGGAGCTCGGCGTGGACGCCGTGGTGCCGTGGCAGGCGGACCGGTCGATCGTCGTGTGGCGCGGGGACCGCGCGGCCAAGAGCCGTCTGCGCTGGCTCGGCACGGTCCGGGCGGCGACGAAGCAAGCACGACGAGCCTGGGTGCCGGACGTGGAGCCGGCCGTGGACAGCGCGGGCCTCGTGGCGCGCGCGGCCGCGGTGGTGGCCTCCGGGGGTGCCGCGCTGGTGCTGCACGAGGAGGCGACCACGCCGCTGCGCGACGTCGCCCTGCCCGCGCCCGGGACGTCCGCGCAGGTGCTCGTCGTCGTCGGGCCCGAGGGTGGCATCACGCCCGCCGAGCTGGAACGCCTGCTCGCGGCCGGGGCGGTCGCCGTCCGGCTCGGCCCGCTCGTGCTGCGGACGTCGACCGCGGGCCCGGTCGCCCTGGCGCTCCTCAGCGAGCTCCTGCACCGCTGGTCCTGACCCGGCGTCCGCACCCGCGGGCGGCGCGGCGAGAACGGGTGGGGACGGAGCAGCACGACGTCCGGGCACCCTGGAGGCGGTGCCCGGACGTCGCGGGGGCTGGTGTGATGCTGCGCTGGTGCGAGGTCGAGCCCGCGGGCGGCCGGGCCCAGCCCTGACCCGGCCGCCCGCGGTGACTCAGTGGCCGCGCGCCGCCGCCCGCGTCGGTGCGGGCGGCAGCGCGACTGCCTGGTGACTCAGCGAGAGTCGCTGCCGGCCGACTCGACCGCCGCGCGACCCGCCTCGAGCCGGGCGACCGGCACGCGGAACGGGGAGCACGAGACGTAGTCGAGACCGACCGAGTGGAAGAACCGGATGGACTCCGGGTCGCCGCCGTGCTCGCCGCAGACGCCGAGGTGGAGCTCCGGCCGGGTGGCCTTGCCCTCGTCGACCGCGATCTTCACCAGGCGTCCCACACCCTGGGCGTCGATCGTCTCGAACGGGGACACGGACAGCACGCCGTTGGCGGTGTACTGCGCGAAGAACGCACCCTCGACGTCGTCACGCGAGAAGCCCCACGTGGTCTGCGTCAGGTCGTTCGTGCCGAAGGAGAAGAACTCGGCCTCCTCGGCGATGCGGCCGGCGGTCAGGGCGGCGCGCGGGAGCTCGATCATGCAGCCGATCGGGATCTCGAGCGTGATGCCGTGCTTGTCGCCGACCTCCTTGATGACCTCGAGCGCGGAGTCGCGGACGAGGTGCAGCTCCTGGACCGAGCCGATGAGCGGGACCATGATCTCGGCCCGCGGGTCGCCGCCCGCAGCGATACGCGCGGCCTGGGCCTCGCAGACCGCACGGATCTGCAGCTCGAACAGGCCCGGGATCACCAGGCCGAGGCGCACGCCGCGCAGGCCGAGCATCGGGTTGGCCTCGTGCATCCGCTCGACGGCCGCGAGCAGCTCGACGTCGTGCGGGTCCACCTCGCCCCGCTCCTTGGCCAGCGCGACCTTGACGGACAGGGCCGTCAGGTCGGGCAGGAACTCGTGCAGCGGCGGGTCGATGAGCCGGACGGTGGTCGGGTAGCCGTCCATCGCCTCGAAGATCTCGATGAAGTCCTGCGTCTGCACCGGCAGCAGGGCGTCGAGCGCCGCCTGGCGCTCCTCGTCCGTGCGGGACAGCACCACGTGCTCGACGAGCACGCGGCGCTCGCCGAGGAACATGTGCTCGGTGCGGCACAGGCCGATGCCCTGGGCACCCAGGCTGCGGGCGCGACGGGCGTCCTCGGGGGTGTCCGCGTTGGCACGCACGCCGAGGCGGCGCGACGTGTCGGCGTGCGTGACGATCCGGTCGACCGCCTCGACGAGGTCGGCCTTGTCCTGGTCGTCCCCGGCCTGCGCGAGCGCGGCGGCCAGGCCCTCCTCGAGGTAGGTGCTCACCGGCGACGGGACCACCGGGACCTCGCCGAGGAACACCTCGCCGGACGTGCCGTCGATGGCGATGACGTCGCCCTCCTTGACGACGGTCTTCCCGCAGGTGAACTGGCGGGCGACGGGGTCGACGACGAGCGCCTCGGCGCCGACGACGGCGGTGCGGCCCATGCCGCGGGCGACGACGGCCGCGTGCGACGTCTTGCCGCCGCGCGCCGTGAGGATGCCGACCGACGCGATCATGCCGCCGAGGTCGTCGGGGTTGGTCTCGCGCCGGACGAGGATGACGTCCTTGCCCTGCTCGGCCCACGCGACCGCGGTCGCGGAGTCGAACACGGCCTGGCCCACCGCGGCACCCGGCGAGGCCGCCATCGCCTTGGTGAGCAGCGTGGTCGACGAGCCCGCGGCGAACTGCGGGAACAGCAGCTGGGTCAGCTGGGCGCCGGTGACGCGGTCGAGGGCCTCGTCCATGGTGATGAGGTGCTCGTCGACGAGCTGCGACGCGATGCGGAACGCGGCGGGGGCGGTGCGCTTGCCGACGCGGGTCTGCAGCATCCACAGCTTGCCGTGCTCGATGGTGAACTCGATGTCGCACAGGTCGCGGTAGTGGGTCTCGAGCTGGCGCATGACGCGCTTGAGGTCGGCGTGCGCCTCGGGGTCGATCCGCTCCAGGTCGGCCAGCGACAGCGTGTTGCGGATGCCGGCGACGACGTCCTCGCCCTGGGCGTTCTGCAGGTAGTCGCCGTAGTCGCCGACCTTGCCGGTGGCGGGGTCGCGCGTGAACGCGACGCCGGTGCCGGAGTCCTCGCCGAGGTTGCCGAACACCATCGCGACGACGTTGACGGCGGTGCCGAGGTCGTCGGAGATGCGCTCCTTGCGGCGGTACAGCCGGGCGCGCTCGGTGCCCCACGAGCCGAAGACGGCGACGATCGCCAGGTCGAGCTGCTCGCGCGGGTGCTGCGGGAACTCCCGGCCGGTCTCGTCGAGCACGATCTGCTTGAACGTGCCGACCAGCTCGCGCAGGTCGTCCGCGTCCAGGTCGACGTCGTTGGTGACGCCGCGCGTCGCCTTCGCCTTGTCCAGCGCCTCCGAGAACTTCTCGCCGTCGATGTCCAGGACCGTGCGGCCGAACATCTGGATCAGGCGGCGGTACGAGTCCCACGCGAAGCGCTCGTTGTGGGCGAACTCGGCCAGGCCGCGCACCGACGCGTCGTTGAGGCCGACGTTCAGGACGGTCTCCATCATGCCGGGCATCGAGAACTTGGCCCCCGACCGGACGGAGACGAGCAGGGGCTCGTGGACGTCGCCGAGCGTGCGGCCCATGAGGTCCTCGAGGTGACGCAGCGCCTGCGTGACCTCGACGCGCAGCTCCGGCGGGACGTCGCCGTTCTTCATGTAGGCCCGGCAGGCCTCGGTGGTGATGGTGAATCCGGGGGGAACCGGAAGGCCCAGGCGGGTCATCTCGGCAAGGTTGGCGCCCTTGCCCCCGAGCAGGTCCTTCTGGTCCTTGTCGCCTTCGGTGAAGTCCTTGACGTACTTGGCCACGGTTGGCACCTCCGCGTGTGCGCCGAGCTCCGTCGCTCGGCGTCCTCGCCCGCCAGTGTTACCCGGTCTCCTCTCGGGCGCCTCAGGACGAAGGACCCACAGGTCACGAACCGGTCACGATGGCGGCCCGCGGTCGCCCGATACCATGGCGGATACTGGAAGCCCGACCGAAGGAGCGCACGGCGTCAGCCGACCCCATGGCCCAGTCCACCCCTTCTCCTCGCGTCTCCGGCAGCCTGGCACGCTCGCGCGTCCCCGAGCCCGCCGCTGCGGCCCGGGTCGAGCACCGGATCACTGTCCCCGCCGCCGTGTCGATGGTCGAGCTGCTCGGGCTGCGCGACGAGGTCCTCAAGGCCGTGGAGGACGGCTTCCCGAGCGTCGACGTCCACGTCCGCGGCAACCAGGTGCGGCTCGTCGGGCCGGTGGGCGACGTCGCCCTCGTCTCTCGCCTGGTCGACGAGCTCGTCGAGACCGCCGCCGCCGGGACGGCCCTGTCGCCCGACGTCGTCACGCGCTCGATCGCGATGCTCCGGGACGCCTCCGACGTCCGGCCCGCGGACGTGCTGACGTTCAACATCCTGTCCAACCGCGGCAAGACGATCCGCCCGAAGACCGCGGGGCAGAAGGACTACGTCGACGCCATCGACGCGAACACCATCACGTTCGGCATCGGCCCCGCCGGCACCGGCAAGACCTACCTCGCGATGGCCAAGGCGGTGCAGGCCCTGCAGGCGCGGCGCGTCAACCGCATCGTGCTCACCCGCCCGGCCGTGGAGGCCGGGGAGCGGCTGGGCTTCCTGCCCGGCACGCTGGCGGAGAAGATCGACCCCTACCTGCGCCCGCTGTACGACGCGCTGCACGACATGGTCGACCCCGAGTCGATCCCGCGGCTGCTCGACGCCGGGACGGTCGAGGTGGCGCCGCTGGCGTACATGCGCGGCCGCACGCTCAACGACGCGTTCGTCATCCTCGACGAGGCGCAGAACACGTCGAGCGAGCAGATGAAGATGTTCCTCACCCGCCTGGGCTTCGGCTCCAAGGTCGTCGTCACCGGCGACGTGACGCAGGTGGACCTCCCGGGGGGCACGACGAGCGGCCTGCGCATCGTCGAGCGGATCCTCGGCGGGGTCGACGACGTCGCGTTCTGCTGGCTGACCTCGTCGGACGTGGTGCGGCACCGGCTGGTGGGCGACATCATCGACGCCTACGCGCGATGGGACGCGGAAGGCGGCAGGCAGTGACCATCGAGGTCAACAACGAGTCCGGGTACGAGGTCGACGAGGCCGAGGTCGCCGCGCTCGCGCGGTACGTGCTGGACGAGATGCACCTGAACCCGCAGACCGACCTGTCGGTGCTGCTCGTGGACGTGGACGTCATGACCGACCTCCACGTGCGGTGGATGGACGAGCCCGGCCCGACCGACGTGCTGAGCTTCCCCATGGACGAGCTGCGGCCGGGCACCGACGGCGAGCCGTCGCCGCCGGGGCTGCTCGGCGACGTGGTGCTGTGCCCCGAGGTGGCGGCGCAGCAGGCGCGCGCCGCCGGCCACTCGACCGTCGAGGAACTGCTGCTGCTGACGGTGCACGGGATCCTCCACCTGCTGGGCTACGACCACGCGGAGCCCGACGAGGAGAAGGAGATGTTCGCGCTGCAGCGCACGCTGCTGCTGACGTTCCTCGCCGCGAGGTGACCGCGCGGTGACCGCGATGGACCCGCGCCCCGTGGGAGCCGCGCGATGAACGCGGCCCTGGTCCTGCTCGTCGTCCTCACCCTGCTCGGCATGGTGCTGGCGGCGCTGCTCTCGGCCGGCGAGGTCGCGGTGGCCCGGGTGACGCGGGCGCAGGCGACCGAGCTCGTCGGCGAGCACCATCCGTCGGCCGCGCGGGTCGGCCGGCTCGTCGACCAGGCGGCCGCGGTCTCGTCGTCGGCCGCCTTCGTCCGGCTCGTCTCGGAGATGCTCGCGACGGTGTGCCTGACGCTCGCGATCGCGTCCTCGCACTGGCCCTGGTGGGCGGTGCTGCTCGCGGCGCTCGCGGCGAGCGCGGTGCTGGCCTTCCTGCTGGTGCGGGTCAGCCCGCGGTCGATCGGACGCCGGCACCCGCTGCGCACGCTCGTCGTGCTCAACCGGCTGCTCGCGGGCGTGCTGGCGGTGGCCGGCCGCGTGGGGCGCGGCTCCGCGGCGGCGAGCACGCCCGAGCAGGACGAGGACGAGCTGCGCGAGATGGTGCAGCGCGTCAGCGAGTCGCACGCGATCGAGGACGAGGAGCGGGAGATGTTCCGCTCCGTCTTCGAGCTGGGCGAGACGCTGACGCGGGAGGTGATGGTGCCGCGCACCGACATGGTGGTCGCGGAGGAGGACACGCCGCTGCGCAAGGTGCTGTCGCTGCTGCTGCGGTCCGGGTTCAGCCGTGTCCCGGTGGTCGGGGACTCCATCGACGAGCTGCGCGGCGTGGCGTACCTCAAGGACGTGGTGCGGCGCCTGTACCACGACGGCGAGCCGGACGACGAGACGTGGGAGCTGGCCGTGGGACCGCTGGCGCGCCCGGCGGTGTTCGTCCCGGAGTCCAAGCCGGTCGACGACCTGCTGCGCGAGCTGCGCGACGGCTCGAGCCACATGGCGATCGTGGTCGACGAGTACGGCGGCATCGCCGGGCTGGTGACGATCGAGGACGCGCTGGAGGAGATCGTCGGGGAGCTGACCGACGAGCACGACCCGTCCGCGCCGGCGGTCGAGGACCTGGGCGACGGCGTGTTCCGCGTGCCGGCCCGGCTCGGGCGCGACGAGCTGGGCGAGCTGTTCGGGCTCGAGGTGGACGACGAGGACGTCGACACCGCGGGCGGGCTGCTCACCAAGGCGCTCGGCAAGGTGCCGCTGCCGGGCTCGTCGGGCGAGATCCACGGCCTGCACCTCGTCGCCGACCGGGTCGAGGGCCGCCGCCGCCGGCTGGCGACCGTGCTGGCCAGCCGGGTGGACCGCGAGGATGCGCCGGAGCAGCCCCCGGCGGTGCGACCATGAACGCCGTGACCTTCCGCTCCGGGTTCGCCTGCCTCGTCGGCCGCCCCAACGCCGGCAAGTCGACCCTCACCAACGCGCTCGTCGGGCAGAAGGTCGCGATCACCTCGATGCGCCCGCAGACGACCCGGCACACGATCCGCGGCATCGTGCACCGCGAGGACGCCCAGCTGGTGCTCGTCGACACCCCCGGCCTGCACCGCCCGCGCACGCTCCTCGGGGAGCGGCTGAACGACCTGGTCAAGGACACGCTGTCGGAGGTCGACGTCGTCGGGTTCTGCCTGCCGGCGGACCAGCAGGTGGGACCGGGGGACAAGTTCATCGCCGCCGAGCTCGAGGCGATCGCGAGCGGCCGGCACGCCCGTCCGGTCGTCGCGATCGCGACGAAGGCCGACCTCGTCGGCAAGGCCCGGCTGGCCGAGCACCTGCTGCACGTCGACGCGCTCGGCCCGTGGGCGGACGTCGTCCCGGTCTCGGCACGCACGGCGTACCAGGTCGACGTGCTGACGGACGTGCTGGTGTCGCACCTGCCCGAGGGGCCGGCGCTGTACCCGGACGGCGAGCTGACCGACGAGCCGGAGTCCGTCATGGTGGCCGAGCTGGTGCGGGAGGCCGCGCTGGAGGGCGTGCGCGACGAGCTGCCGCACTCGCTGGCGGTCGTGGTGGACGAGATCGTGCCGCGGGGCACCTCGGACCGCGAGGAGATCCCGATGCTCGACGTCCGCGTGGACCTGTTCGTCGAGCGGGACTCGCAGAAGGCGATCGTCATCGGCAAGGGGGGCGCGCGGCTGCGCGACGTCGGGACGCGCGCGCGCCGCGAGATCGAGGCGCTGCTCGGGGCGCGGGTGTTCCTCGACCTGCACGTGCGGGTCGCCAAGGACTGGCAGCGTGACCCGAAGCAGCTCGGCAGGTTGGGGTTCTAGGTGACGGTCTCCGTGCGTGGTGTCGGGGCGCGGTTGCGGGCCCCGCGCCCCGAGGGCTCGTCCGTGCCCCACGGCGTCCGGCGCGGGTACGGCGTGCTGGCGTCGAGCGTGCTCGGCGTGCTGCTGCTCGCGGTCATCGGCGCGCTCATGGGGCCGAGCTGGTCGCCGGCGCCCGTGACCGACCCGATCCTCGTGCAGACGGCAAGCACCGCGATCACCGGCGCCCCCGCGCTCGGGCACTACCGGACGCGGGCGACCGTCGTCACCGTGCAGCTGGCGGCGACCACGGTGAAGGCGCGGATCGTGGAGCCGGTGGGTGCCCCGACGCCCCGCCCGGGGGTGGTGTTCGTCCACGGCGCGGGCACCGGGCAGTTCACCGGCGCGTTCGTCGACCAGGCCGAGCGGCTCGCCGAGGACGGCATCGTCACGATGGTGCCGGACAAGAACCTGCAGAACTACAGCACGCGGAACCGTGACTACGTGGCGATGGCGGCGGACTACGAGCGCTCGGTCGACCTGCTGCGCCACTGGCCCGGCGTCGACCCCGACGCGGTCGGCGTGTACGCCGAGAGCGAGGGCGGCTGGATCGCGCCGATCATGGCGGTCAAGGACCCGCGCCTGGCGTTCGTCGCCCTCGTCTCCGCCCCGGTCGTGCCGCCGCGCCAGCAGGTGGCGTTCGCCATCGACAACTACCTGCGCAACACGGGCGTGCCCGGCGGCGTGTTCCGCGCGATCCCGCGCGCCGCCGGGATGAGCCTGCCGGGCGGTGGCTTCGACTACGTCGACTTCGACGTGCGCCCCTACGTGCGGCAGGTGACGCAGCCGATCTTCGTCGCCTACGGCACGGCCGACGCCTCGATGCCCGTCATCCAGGGGGCCCAGCAGATCCTCGCCGACACGGCCGCCTCCGGGAACCACGCGGTGACGGTCCGCTACTACGAGGGCGCCGACCACGGGCTGCGCGTCGACAAGCAGGTGCTGCCGCAGTTCATGGACGACCTGTCCGGCTGGGTGCTCGGCCTGCCCGGCACCGGTACGTCCGGGCCGGTGGTCGCCGGCGCGCAGCCCGTGCAGCTCTACCTGGCGGCGCCCGTCCCGCAGCCTCGGTGGCTGGGTGACGGCGACGTGCTGGTCGCCATCGTCATGGGCGCGGCCGGGCTGATCGCCCTGCCGGGGGTGGTCGTCGTGGGGGACCGCGTGGTGCGTGGCGTCGTCGGCACCGTGCGCCGCCGCCGGCGGCCGGGGCGGCCAGCGCCTCAAGGGCCCCGCTGGCCGTCGGGCATCGCGTGGCGGGTGGCCGCCGTGGGGGCCGGCGTCGTCGCCACCGTCGTCGCGCTCGTCTGGTACCTCGTCGCGATCGCGCGGATCGCCATGGACTACCAGCACAACGCGCTCGTGGTGCAGGGCGGCTGGCTGCTCGTCCGCGGCCTGGGGATCTGGGTGATCGTGGCGATCGTGCTGCTGGCGCGCCGGATGGTCGACGTGCGCGCGAAGGGCGGGCGCATCGCACCCGGGATCGTGCGGCTGGCGGCCACGTGGTGCATCGGCCTCGGCACCGCGACGCTGCTGGTGATCCTCGCGTACTGGGGCGTCTACCAGCTCGGGATCTAGGCGGGTCCCGCCGTCCCGGTGACGGCACGGCGGATCCGCTCGACCGGCGCCTTGGGCCGGCGGTCGGCGGTGCACAACCCGTTCGTCTCCTGCGCGGTGTCGGTCAGCTGCGTGTAGCAGGAGCCGACGAGCACCGGGCTCGACCGGACGGCGTCGTACAGGGCGGTGACACGGTCGATCCAGTCGTCCTCGTCCCGCGCCGAGGTGTAGCCCCAGCCGTCGTCGCTCGGGCCCGCCGGCCGGAAGTCGATGCCGCCGAACTCGGTGAGCATCATCGGCTGCCCTGCGTCGGGCGCGCCGGCGACCAGCAGCGGCCGGCCGGCCGGGCCGAGGCCCGACAGCAGGCGGGCACGGGCGCCGTCGCCCCCGTAGGTCGTCGCCAGCGCGCGGCCGTCGCCCTCGTAGTCGTGGACGCCGAGGATGTCCGAGCCCTGGTGCTCCCAGCCGTCGTTCGAGAGGACCGGGCGGCTGGGGTCCAGGGCACGCGTCGCGTCCGCCAGGGCACGGGCGAACGCCTGCTGCGCCGGGTCCGTCGCGACGTCCTGTGCCCCCCAGCTCTCGTTGAGCGGCACCCAGGTGACCACGCTCGGGTGGTTGCGCTGCTGCTGCACGGCCTCCAGCCACTCCGCCAGGAGCCGCTGCCCGGCATCCGGCGTGTACGCGTAGGCGCTGGGCATCTCGGCCCACAGCAGCACGCCCAGCCGGTCGGCCCACGCCAGGAGGCGTGGGTCCTCGACCTTCTGGTGCAGCCGGGCGGCGTTGAACCCGAGGTCGCGGATCAGCTCGACCTCGCGCCGCATGGCGGCGACGTCGGGCGGCGTGTAGAGGCTGTCCGGCCAGTAGCCCTGCTCGAGGACGGCGCGCAGCGGGTAGGGGCGGCCGTTGAGCAGGAACTGCCCGTCGCGGGCGGCGACGGTGCGCAGGCCGACGTAGCTCGCGACGACGTCCGTCGTCGCGTCGGCGGCCGTGACCACCAGCCGCGCCCCGACGAGCACGGGGTTCTCCGGGGACCACAGGAGGGGCTCCCGGGCCTGGCCGTTGCGCAGCGCGGGCACGTCGACGGCGAGGGTGACGTGCCGGCCGAGCGCGACCGCCGTGCCGGCGGCGAGGAGCGTCCCCTCGTGCCGGAGCTCCACGCCGACGGTGGTCCCCGGCGCCGGGGCGGCCGCCAGCCGGAGCGTCGCGACGACGCGCGCCGCGGCGACGTCGACCGACCATGCGAGGTCGGCGACGTGCTGGTCGGCGACCTCCTCGACCCAGACCGTGCGCCAGATGCCGGTGCTGCGCCGGTACCAGACGACGTGCGGCTCGAGCTCCCAGTCCTGCTTGCCGCGGGCCAGGTGCGGGTCGGTGGCCTCGTCGTGCGCCCGCACGACGAGGACGTGGTCGTCGCCGTGGTCGAGCGCGTCGGTGACGTCCAGGGTGAACGCGGTGTACCCGCCCTCGTGGCGGCCGACGTGCTGCCCGTCGACCCACACGTCGGCCTCGTGGTCGACGGCACCCAGGTGGAGCAGCGTGCGGCGGCCGGGCCGGGGCGTCAGCCGCAGCGGCCGGCGGTACCAGACGACTGGGTGGTACCCCGTGTCGCCGATGCCGGACGCGGCGCTCTCCGGCGGGAAGGGGACGACGACCCGGCGGTCGAAGGCCCCGACCTGGTCGGGGGCGTACCAGCGCTCGCGCAGCCCGCGGTCGTCGTCGTCGTGCGCGAAGGCCCACGGCCCGTCGAGGCTGGTCCACCCCTCGCGGACGAGCTGGGGCCGGGGGTAGGAGTCGTCAGGCGGGTGCGGAGGCATCGGTCTCGTCCATCGGCCGGTGGGATCGTCCCTCGCGGCTGAGGGCGGCGAACTCGGCCGCGGCGCGCGTCGGGTGGAGCGTGAGCCCGCCCTCGTCGTCCTCGTCGAGCCGCACGAGCCCCATGCGGCGCAGGAACGGCGTCTTGGCCACCCGCCCCGGGTCGGCGAACGCGGCCCGCCGGGCCGCCAGGACGTCGGCCGCGACCTCGAACTCCTCGACGTTGACGCCCCGGGAGGCGTACGACCAGTCGACGAAGTCGAAGAACGGCCACCACGTGTACCCGCGGATGTCCAGGCCGGCGGCCATGAGGTCGCGCACGGCCGCGACGGAGCTGCGCAGCCAGGACGTCCGCACCACGTCGTCGCCCTCGATGCTGGTCTCGGTGATGAGCATCGGCAGGCCGTACCGGTCGGCGAACGCGCGCACCGAGGTCTCCAGCCCCTCGGTCCAGAGGTTGTGCGCCTCCTGGGCCAGCCCCGAGCTCAGCACGTCGCTCGCGGTGAGCCGGCGGGGTGACAGGTCGGGGTAGTAGTTGATGCCGAGCACGTCCACCCGCGCGGGCTGCGCGGCGAGCCGCTCCAGCCGCTCCTCGTCGGCGCCCTGGCGCACGAGCCAGCCGTAGAGCGGGTGCTCCGGCGAGACCGTGCCCAGCACCAGGTCGGTGGGCAGGAAGCCGAGCCGGGAGAGGCGCTCGGCCGCCTGCCTCACCTCGGGCGCGCCGGGCGTGTACAGCGACGCCGCCTCGACGTGCACCACCGTCGCCGCGGGGTTCTCGGCCGCGACCGCGGCCGACGAGCGGGCGATGCCGTCGGCGATGTTGACGACGACCTCGGTCCAGCCCCGCCAGCCGGTGAGCGCGGGCGGCCAGATGCCCCGCAGGCCGGCGAACGAGGCGGTGGTGAGGGGCTCGTTGAGCGGCGTGACGCAGTCGACGAGGCCGCGGTAGCGCGCCGCGAACGCGCCGGCGAAGTCGGCGACCGCCTGCGGGTACCGCGGGTCGGCGAACGAGCCGTCGAGCCAGGTGGGGGCGCCGTAGTGGACCAGGTCCGCCACGACCGTCAACCCGAGGTCGCCGGCGGCGTAGCCGAGCCGCTCGTCCAGCTGCGCCCAGTCGTACCGGCCGGGGCCCGGGTTGGCCAGCGGCCAGGCGGCCCCGTACCGGATCGCGGTGGCGCCGAGGTCGCGCGCCGCGCGCAGGTCGTCGCGCCACCGGTCGTCGTGCCCGGTCAGCGCGTGCTCGTCGAGCACGAAGGCCTGGTAACGGCTGGGTGGGTAGACGCAGGTGTCCTCGATCCCGAGGGCCCAGGTCAGCGTCCCGTGCGTGAAGGGCGTCGTCACTTCAGCCCGCTCGTCGTCAGGCCCGCCACGAAGTACCGCTGCGCGAAGGCGAACGCGACCGCGAGGGGGATGATCGAGATGGTCGCGCCGGCCAGGAGCACGGCGTGGTCCGTGATGTGCTGGCCGCCGAACAGCGTCAGGCCGGCCGGCAGCGTCAGCATGGTCTGGCTGCTCGTGATGACGAGCGGCCACAGCAGGTCGTTCCACAGGTTCATGAAGTTGAACACCGCGACGGTGGCGATCGCCGGCTTGGCCAGCGGCAGGATGACCCGCCAGTAGATGCGCCAGTGGCCGGCGCCGTCGATGCGCGCGGCCTCGTCGAGCTCGCGCGGGATGGTGATGAACGACTGGCGGAACAGGAAGACGCCGAAGGCGCTGGTCGCCCGCGGGATGATCAGCCCCTGGTACGTGTTGAGCCACCCGAAGTGGAAGAGCTCGATGAACACCGGGATGAGCGTCACCTGGAACGGCACCATGAGGGTGACGAGGATCAGCACGAACACGAGCGTCCGCCCGCGGAACTGGATGCGGGCCAGGGCGTAGCCGCACAGCGAGTCGAACAGCAGGGTCAGCGCCGTGGTGACGCCGGCGAAGAGGAACGAGTTGCCCAGCTGGCGCAGGAACGGCAGCTGCTGCCAGATCCCGGTGTAGCCGTGCAGGGAGACGGAGTGCGGCAGCAGGCTCGCAGGGTTGCCGAACAGGTCCGCCTCGGTGCGGAACGACCCGGACACCATCCAGACGAACGGGACGATCGCGAGGACCACCGCGATCCCGAGGTAGGACCACTTGACGACGCCGAGGGTGGCGGCGCCCCGGGACGGTGGCCGGCGGTGGCCGGTGAGGAGGGCTTCAGTCGACATCGTTGAACCTGAACACTCGGAGCTGGATGAGCGAGACGATCATGATGATGAGCAGCAGGACCTGGGCGATCGCCGAGGCGTACCCGGTCTGGAAGTTGACGAACCCGTAGCGGTACAGGAGGTTGACCAGCGAGTCGGTCGCATAGAGGGGGCCGCCGCCGGTCATGACGAAGACCAGGTCGAACACCTGCAACGACTGGATCGTCAGGATCGTCGTCGCGAACAGCATCGTGGGGCGGATCTGCGGCAACGTGATGTGGCGGATGAGCTGACGGCCGTTGGCGCCGTCGAGGCGGGCCGCCTCGTACAGCTCCGGCGGGACGTTCTGCAGCCCCGCGATGAACAGGACGATCGTGAAACCGGTCGAGCGCCAGATGGCCACGACGATGACGGTCGGCAGGGCCAGGCTCGGGGTCTGCAGCCAGGAGACCGGGGTGAGGCCCAGGGCCTTGGTCAGGCCGCCGACGAGCCCGATGTCGGGGTCGAGCAGGAACTTCCAGACCATGCCGATCGTGACGAACGAGACGATCGTCGGGAACAGCAGGATCGAGCGGACCACGCGGTTGGCCCGGGAGTTCGGCAGCAGGACGAGCGCGGTGACGAAGCCGAGCACCAGCAGCACGACGACGGAGACGACGCTGAACACCAGCGTGACGCGCAGCGAGTTCCAGAACTGGTGGTCCTGGAGGAGCTTGGCGTAGTGGGCCCCGCCCAGCCACTTCTGCGTGCTGGCCCCGATCGTCCAGTCGAAGAGGCTGTAGTAGATCGACGAACCGATCGGGTAGAAGACGAAGACGCTGAAGATCAGCAGGCTCGGCGCCATGAACAGCCACGCGGGCTGGAAACGGTGGCGCCGGCGCCGCCGGGCGGCACCGCCGGGGGGGAGCGGTGCCCCGCCGCCGCGTACGGCCAGCGGGGCACCGCCGGTGAGCTGATGGGTCACTGCTTGCAGCCGGTCAGGTTGTCGATGGTCGTCGCCGCCTGGGCCGTCGCGGTGGCGACGTCGGTGCCGCGGGTGATCTGCCCGATGAGGGTGACGTAGCCGTCGGAGTCGACCTTCGTCGCGTTGGGCACCCGCGGCAGGTACATCCGCGAGGTCCCGACCTGCGAGTTGAAGACGGAGATCGTCGGGTCGGACGTGATCTTGCTGTCGGAGGCCAGGTCGGTGCGCAGCGGCGGGAAGCCCGTCGTCACCGAGAACTTCTCCTGGACGTCCTTGCTCGTCCAGTAGGCGAGGAACTCCTGCGCCTCCTTGGGGTGCGCCGTCTTCGCGGAGATGGCGAGCGGGGCGGTCGAGCCGAGGGTGACGGACTTGCCGTCGACGCCCGCGGGGATGGGGGCCAGGCCGAAGTTGACGCCGGCCTTCTTGTAGCTGGGCGCGGCCCAGGGCCCGTTCATCTCCATGGCGGCCTTCCCGGCGGCGAAGAGGTCGTCCGCCTGGGCACCGGTCAGGCCGACGGGCGAGATCTTCTTGTCGGTGACGAGCTTCGCCCAGGTGGACAGGCTCTGCTGGCCGGCGGCGGTCTGCACCACGCTGCAGCCCTTGGAGTCGACGATGTCGCCGCCGGACAGCCACTGGAGGATCGGCCACATCTGGATCGTCTGGTTGTCGGCGAGCACGAGGCCGTACTGGGTCTTGCCGCCGGTGAGCTTGACGGCGTCGTCCTGGAACTCCTGGACGGTGGTCGGCGGGTTCGCGATGCCGGCGGCCGCGAAGGCGTCCTTGTTGTAGTACAGGCTGAGCGTCGCGTAGTTGGCGGGGACGCCGTAGAGCTTGCCGCCGTACGTGAACTCGTCGGCCAGGCCCGGGGCGAACGACGAGACGTTGATCTGGTCGGCGCCGTCGCCGGTGGCCGTGATCGGCAGCACCGAGTTGGTCTTGACGTAGTCGCCGACGGCGTTGGGGTCGCTGCTGGGTGTCGCGATGTCGGGGCCGGAGCCGGTGAGCCAGGCGGCCGGGAGCTTTGTCTGGATCGTGTCCCAGGACTGGACGTCCATCGTGACCTGGATGTCCGGGTGGGCGGCGTTCCAGTCCGCGACGATCTGCTCGTACCCCGGCCGGTCACCGCCGGTGAAGCCGGTCCAGAGGCTGAGCGTGACGGGGCTGCCGCCGGCGGCGGCGCCACCGGTGGTCGCCCCTCCGGCCGGGGAGCCGCCGGAGCACCCGGCGAGCGCCAGCGCGGCCGCCGTGCCGGCGACCGCGAGTGCGGCAAACGTGCTGTGTCTCATCTGTCTCTCCTTGTGGTGTCCGTCAGGGCGTGACGGCGGTGTCGGCCCAGGGGGCGGCTGCCTGGCCTCGCGGGAACGGGGCGGGGCAGCCGCAGGAGTCTCGGGTGACGAGCTGCACGGGCAGCTCCTGGTGCAGCGGGCCCGCCTGCTGGCCCGCGAGGATCGCGAAGAGGGTGTCGGTGGCGATCCGGGCCATCTGCTCGGCGGACACCCGCATGGTGGTGATGCCGGGGGTGGTGGTCCGGGCGAGGCCGAAGTCGTCGAAGCCGACGACGGCGACGTCTGTCGGGACGTCGAGCCCGCGGGCGCGCAGCACCTGCATCGCGCCGAACGCCATGTCGTCGTTGGCGAACACCGCGCCGTCGAACGGCCGCCCGCTGTCGAGGGCCGCCACGACGGCGGCCGCGCCGGACTCCTCGCTCATGTCGCCCTCGACGACCCAGGCCTCGTCGGCCAGCCCGTGCCCGGCGAGCGCGGCGAGGAAGCCCTCCCGCCGGTCGATGCCGGTCTGGTGGTCGAGGGGGCCGGAGACGTGCAGCAGCCGGGTGCGCCCGTGCACGGTGAGGAGGTGCTCGGTGACGAGCCGGCTGGCGGCGACGTCGTCCGCGCCGACGCTGGTCGCCTCGGGCAGGTAGGGGAAGTTGCCGAGGAGGACGACGGGCAGCCCGGAGGCGACGAGGGTCTCGACGTTGGCGTCGTCGACCGGGGCGGCGGTGACGATGACGCCGTCGGCGGTGCCCGAGCGGATGATCCGCTCGAACGCGCTGGCCCGGCCCGCCTCGTCGGCGTTCGTCGAGACGATCACCTGGACGTCGTGGGCGTTGGCCGAGCTGGAGACCCCGGTGAGGACGTGCATGAAGTAGGTGTGGCCGAAGACGTGGTGCGAGGTGTTCGGCACGATGAGCGCGATCGCCCCGGCCCGCTGGCGGCGCAGCGCCCGGCCGGCGGAGTTCGGCACGTAGCCGAGCTCGGCCGCGGCCTCGCGCACCGCGCGCTTGGTCTTCTCGCTGATCCGTGTGCTGTCGGCGAGCGCCATCGACGCCGCGGCGCGGGTGATCCCGACGCGCTGCGCGATGTCTTCGAGCGTCACGCCGCGGGTGCGGGTCCGGGGAGCCATGGCCTGTCCCTCCGTCGTCGTCGTCGGTCTGCTTTATCGATTCAGCAGCGTGCGATCTCGACACTAGCACCCGATTTGCGACGGAGGGAAGAGGGTTGCTTCAACGATTGAGCAACGAGCCCACGCAGGGCCGTGCGAAGACCCGGCGACGGGCGCGCGCCGCCGGGGTGGCGCGAGGCGCGTTGGCGCTCAGGTCGCGGCCCCGGCGAGCCGATGGGTGAGGTGGACGAACCGGAGGAGGGTCGCGTGCGCACGTCATGGGGGTCGGCGACCGACCGGGGTCACGTCCGCGAGGTCAACGAGGACGCCCTGCTGACGTTCCCGCCGGTGTTCCTCGTGGCGGACGGGATGGGTGGCTACGACGCCGGCGACCTGGCCAGCCGGATCGCGGTCGAGGAGTTCGCGCAGCTGGCCGGTGCCGTGAGCGTCGGGGTGGAGGACGTCCACGCCTGCTTCGCGCGCGCGTGCGGACGGATGCGCGCGGAGTTCACCGGGGGCCGTCAGGGCGGCACCACCGTGGCCGGTGCGGTGCTCGTCGAGGTGGACCGCGAGCCCTACTGGCTGGTGTTCAACGTCGGCGACTCGCGCGTCTACCGGTTCTCGGACGATGGCCTGGAGCAGGTGAGCGTCGACCACTCCGTGGCCCAGGAGCTCGCGGAGGCCGGGGTGATCCGCCGGGACCAGGTGTCGTCCCACCCCGACCGGCACGTGCTGACGCGTGCGCTCGGCACGGGTGAGGCGCCCGAGCCCGACTACTGGATGCTGCCGGCCGGCACCCGGGACCGGCTGCTGGTGTGCACCGACGGCCTGGTGCGCGAGCTGTCGGACGACGACCTCGCCGTGGCGCTCGCCGGTGGGGGCGACCCCCAGGCGCTCGCCGATCGCCTCGTCGCGGCGGCCCTCGCCCGCGGGGGGCGCGACAACGTCAGCGTCGTCGTCGTCGACGTCGTGCCGGTCGCCGCGCTGGTGGGGGAGAGCTGGACCACGACCCCCCGGGGGGTGTGGGGATGAGCGCGTGCGCGTACCTGCCGGGCGCCTGGACCGGGGTGGTGTGCGAGCGGCTCCTCGCCCTCGTCGGGCCGGACGTCGAGCAGTCGACGGTGGCGACCCTGTGGGACGTCGCGGCGGCCGGCGGGGGCGTCCTCGACGCGCTGGTCGAGCTGCCCGACGAGGCCCGGGGAGCGTTTGCCCTGGTCACGCTCTCGGGGTCCGGCCTGCTGCACGCCGCGCTGCGCGGTGACGTCGAGGTGCTCATCGGGACGTCGTCTGGCATGCGCGCGGTGCGCGCGGGCGAGGAGTCGGCCTGGACCGAGGTGACCGCGCACGACGTGCCCCAGCTGACCCTGCGGGCGGCCGGTGGCGCGCCCGGCTCCCGTTCCCCGTTGCCGCTCGTCGCCGGCGTGGTCCTCGCCCACGAGCTGCGGGCGACCGCCGACCTGCGCGGCGCCGCGCCGCACGCGTTCGAGTCGCTGGACGACCACGAGGGCCTGACCATCGTCACGGGCGACCTGGCGCGGCTGCGGGCCGGGATCCCGGCGCCGGCGCCGGCGCCCGCACCGGTCGTCGCCGCCCCGCCGCGGGCGCGGCTGCGGTTGTCCACCGGGCTCGTCGTGCCCCTCGAGCGCACCGTGCTCATCGGGCGGGCGCCGCAGGTGGGCCGGGTGGCCGCGCACGAGCTGCCGCGGCTGGTCACCGTGCCGAGCCCGAGCCTCGACATCTCGCGGACGCACGCGGAGGTGCGCCAGGAGGGCGAGCACGTCGTCGTGACGGACCTCGAGTCGCTCAACGGGGTGCGCGTGGAGCGGCCCGGGGCGCCCGCCCGCCGGCTGCACCCGGGGGAGCCGACCGTCGTCGCCGCGGGCGAGGTGGTCGACCTGGGCGACGGCGTGACGTTCACCGTGGACGCCGGCGCGTGAGCACCCGCCGGTGACCGCCACCCGCGAGGCGTCGCGACCGCCGCAGCTGCCGGGCTTCACGTACGTGAGGTCGCTGGGGGCCGGTGGGTTCGCCGACGTCTTCCTGTACCGCCAGCACCTGCCCAGCCGGCTGGTCGCCGTCAAGGTTCTGCTGCCCGGACGGCTGTCCGACGACGTCCGCACGCGGTTCACCGACGAGGCGAACCTCATGGCGCAGCTCTCGCACCACCCGTCGATCGTCACGGTGCACCACGCCTCGGTCGCCTCGGACGGGCGGCCCTACCTCGTCATGGAGTACTGCTCCCAGCCGGGCCTCGCCCAGCGCTACCGCGCCGAGCGGATGAGCGTCGCCGAGGTGCTGCGGGTCGGCGTGCGGCTGGCGTCCGCGGTGGAGACGGCGCACCGCGCCGGGATCCTGCACCGGGACATCAAGCCCGCCAACGTGCTGACGACCGACTTCGGGTGGCCGGCGCTGACGGACTTCGGCATCTCCGCGACGATCGGCTCGCGGGACCTCCCCGACGGCGCGTCCGTCGGCGTGTCCGTTCCGTGGGCCGCGCCGGAGATGCTCGGCGACCCGCCGCGGTCCGACGAGCGCACCGACGTCTACTGCCTCGGCGCCACCCTGTACTCGCTGCTCGCCGGCCGCTCGCCGTTCGAGGTGGTGGGCGGGGCCAACGGCGCGGCGGAGCTCATCACGAGGATCGAGCGGCAACCGCTCGCGCCCGTCGGGCGTGCCGACGTCCCCGACTCCCTGCAGCGCGTGCTCGCCCGGGCGATGGCGAAGCACCCCGACGAGCGGCACCCGTCCGCGCTGGCGCTCGGCCGGGCGCTGCAGCAGGTGGAGGGCGAGCTGTCGCTGCCCGTCACGTCGCTCGACCTGCCGGGGGAGCAGGCCTCGCCGGGACCCGCGCGCGGCGCGGCGGCCGACGAGGAGACGCGCGCCCGCCCGGTCCGCGTCGTGGGGGTCGGGGGCGGGCCCGCGCCGGCGCCGGCACCCGACCGGGCCGGCGCGGAGCCGGACCCGGACGCCACCCGCCCCCGCGGCCCGCGCGCGCTGCCGTCCGCTCCCGCGCCACCCGCAACGGACGCGCCACCCGCGACGGACGCGCCGCCCGCGACGGACGCGCCGCCCGCGACGGACGCGCCGCCCGCGACGGACGCGCCGCCCGCGACGGACGCGACGCCCGCGACGGACGCGGCGGACGCGGGGGACGCGGGGGACGGGGTCGACGAGGCGGCGCCGGAACCCCACCCGTCACCGGCGCTGCGCAGGCGGGCGTCGACCGTGGCGGCGGCCGTCGTCGTCGTGGCGGCGGTCGTCGGGCTCGTGGCGGCGTTCCTGCACGGGAGCCCGCCGGCGGCCCCCGACTCCGGCATCCAGGTCCACCAGACGGCGCCGCCCGCGGTGGCCGTGCCGGCCGTCACCGCCCTGACCGGCACCCGGGCCGCCGACGGCTCGGTGCGGTTCACGTGGACCGACCCGGCCCCGCAGGACGGCGACCGCTACCAGTGGGGCGTCGTCACGGCGACCGGCGAGGAGCCGCTGACGCTCGTCGGCGAGCCCACCGCCACCGTGCCGGCGGCCGGACCAGGCCAGGTGTGCATCCAGGTGCTGCTCGTGCGGGGGGACGGCCGCGTCTCGTCGGACGCCGCCCGCGGGTGTGCGGGATGATCCGGCTGCCCGGGCGCCGCGTGAGCACCGCGGCGGCGGTCGTCACCATCCCGGTGCTCGTGGCGACGCTGGCGGCCCTGGACCGGGGCTTCCCGCTGGCCCGGCTCAGCCTCGACGACGGCGCGGTGTGGGTCACCTCGACCGACCGCGGCACGCTCGGCCGCTACAACGTGCCGGTCGAGGAGCTGAACGCGGGCCTCGCCGCCGAGTCGGGCCGGTTCGACGTGCTGCAGGACGGCTCGGACGTGCTCCTGGTCGGCGCGTCGACCGTCGCGGTCGTCGACCCCGCGACCGTGTCGACCGTCGCGGACGTCTCGGCCGCCGGCGTGACGACGTCGATGGGCGGCGGCACGGTCGCGTTCGACGACAAGGACGGCAACGTCTGGGTGCGGCCGATCGGCGGGCTGTCCGGCCTGCACCTCGCGCAGGACGCGGCGGACCTCGCGCTCGGTCCCGGCGGGCAGGTGGTCGTCGCGACGACCGGCACGGCGCTGGCGGTGTCGTCGGCCACGGGAGCGGTGACGCGGTTCACCCCGACCGGCCAGCAGCCGGACGGCAGCGTCGGTGCCGGGACCATCGACCAGGTGACGGCGGTCGGCGACGAGCCGGTCGTGCTGTCCGGCAGCGAGCTGCGGACGCGGCACGGCACCGTGACCCTGCCGGGGGACGGGTTCGTGCTGCAGCAGCCGGGCCCGGCCGCGTCGACGGTGCTCGTGTCGAGCCGCACCGCGCTGCTCGAGGTGCCGCTGCGGGGCGGCGCGATCGTCCAGCACGCCTCCGGTGGGTCCGGCGCGCCGGCGCGCCCGGTCCGGGTCGACGGCTGCGTCTACGGCGCCTGGGCCACCCGCACCGGCTCGTCGCTGCAGGCCTGCGGCCGCGGCGACGTGCGCCGGGACCTGGCGGACGTCGGCTCCGGCGACACCCTGGTCTTCCGGGTCAACCGCTCGATGGTGGTGCTCAACGACACCGCGGCCGGCCGGCTGTGGCTGCCCGGCAAGGACAGCGAGGTGCGCGTCCCCGACTGGGAGCAGGTCGCCCCGCAGCCCAAGCCGCAGCAGGACCAGCAGCAGACGCAGGGCACCCTGACGACCAGCCTCGTGGCCGAGTGCGGGAAGGACTCGGGCGCCCCGCAGGCGACGGACGACGAGTTCGGCGTGCGGCCGGGCCGCACCACGGTGCTGCCCGTCCTCGACAACGACTCCACGTCCGACTGCGGCATCCTCGCGATCTCCGAGTTCGACCAGCTGCCGCCGTCCTTCGGCGTGCTCGAGAAGGTCTACGGCGGGCGCGCGCTCCAGGTGCACGTGGCGCCGGGGGCGCACGGCACCGCGCAGGTGACGTACACGATCACCGACGGCCGCGGCACCAACCCTCCGTCGACGGCGACGCTGACGCTGCGGGTCGCCGACTCCGGCAGCAACGCCGCGCCGCGGCAGGTACGGGTGCCTACGGCGACCGTCGACCAGGGCGGGCGGGTCAGCCTCGACGTCCTGGCGAGCTTCGTCGACCCCGACGGCGACGACCTCCAGCTCGTCGGCGCGACCGCGGACCCCGCGGCGGGCACGGTGCGCGCCCGTCAGGACGGCACGCTGACGTTCCAGGCCGACGGCGGCTCGCTCGGCGAGACGCGGATCGGCGTGAGGGTCTCCGACGGCACCGACACGGCGACCGGGTACGTGACGGTCGACGTCCGGCCGGAGGGCTCCGTGCCGCCGCGCATCGACCCCGTCTTCGCCACCACCTACGTCGACCAGCCGGTGACGGTGCGGCCGCTCGACTCGGTGCGCAGCGCGTCGCAGGAGCCGGTCGCGCTCGCCGGGGTCGACGACGTGGTGGGGGCGACCGTGACCCCGGACCTGCTGGCGGGCACGTTCACGTTCAAGGCGCCCCGCGCCGGCACCTACTACGTGCCGTTCACCGTGACCGCGCCGCCGCAGCAGGCCGCGGGGCTGGCACGCGTCGACGTCCTGCCCTGGCCGGACCGGGCCGCGCCGCCGGTGGCGGTCCGCGACCGCGCGCTGCTGCCCGCCGGCGGCCAGGTGACGATCGACCCGCTGGCCAACGACCAGGACCCCAACGGTGGCGTGCTGGTGCTGCAGTCCGTCGACGTGCCGGACGGGTACGGGCTCCAGGCGGCCGTGCTCGACCACCACCTCGTGCAGATCACCGCCGACCGCGCGCCCGACGGCCCGGTGTCCCTCACGTACGCGGTGTCGAACGGCACCGCGAGCGCCACCGGCGAGATCGTCGTGCTGCCGGTGCCCCCGACCGGCTCGTCCCAGGCGCCGGTGGTGGACAACGTCGAGGCCTCGGTGCGCACGGGCGGGGTCGTCACGGTGCCCGTGCTCGACACCGCGTACGACCCGGACGGGGACACGCTCACCCTCGACCGCAGCCTGCCGGAGCCCCTGGGCGCCGGGCAGGGGCTGCTCTTCGTGTCCGGCAGCGTGCTGCGCTACCAGGCCCCGGACACGCCGATGACGATCCACGCGACGTTCACGGTGAGCGATCCCGCCGGCAACCGGACGGCGGCGACGCTGACCGTGCGCGTGCACGCCTCCTCGGCCGACTCCAAGGCGCCGCCCCGTCCCCGCGACCTCACCGCGCGCGTCTTCGCCGGTGACACCGTGCGGATCGACGTCCCCCTCGTCGGGATCGACGTCGACGGCGACGGGGTGACGCTGCTCGGCCTGGCCTCGGCGCCGACCAAGGGCGTGGTGACCGCGGCGGCCGACTCGCTGAGCTACCAGGCGTTCGGCGACGAGTCCGGCACCGATACCTTCACGTACGCCGTCGAGGACTGGACCGGCCGGCGGGCTGTCGCGACGGTGCGCGTCGGCGTCGCGCCGCGTCCGACGACGGCGGCGTCCGTCGTCGCGCGCGACGACGCGGTCACCGTGCAGCCCGGCGAGCTCGTCGAGGTGCGCGTCCTGGCCAACGACGTCGACTCGTCGGGCGGCACGCTCTCGCTCGACCCCGCGCTCCAGGTCCCGGCGGGCGTGCAGGCCACGGCCGACGTCGCCACCGGCCGGGTGTCCGTGACGGCGCCGCAGACCCCCGGAGTCGTCCAGGTGGTCTACACCGCCACGAACGCGCGCGGCGGGCGCGACAGCGCGATCCTCACCGTGACCGTCACCGCGGACGCGCCCGTGCTGCCACCGGTCGCCAAGGACGTCGTCGTGCCCGCGGCCGACACCTTCGGCAAGACCCAGGTCGCGGTGGACGTGCTGTCCACCGCCCAGAACCCCAGCGGCCCGATGAGCGACCTCGCCGTGTCCGTCCCCGACGTCGCGGCCACCGTGGCGCACGTCGCGCCGGACCAGACCGTGGTGGTCACGCTGACCGACCACGCCCAGACGCTGCCGTTCCTGCTCACCAACACCCGTGCGACCTCGGCGTTCGCGTACGCCTTCATCACGGTGCCGGCGCTCGGCAACTTCCCGCCGGTGCTGCGACGGGACGCGCCCGACCTGACCGTGGCGTCCGGCAGCCAGCTGGTCATCCCGCTCGACGAGCACGTCCAGGTGGCGCCCGGGCGCACGGCGTCCATCGCCGACCCGGCCGGTGTCACCGCCACCCGCTCGGACGGGTCGCCCCTGGTCAAGGACGGCAAGACGCTGCAGTTCACCTCGGCCGACGGATACTCGGGCCCAGCCTCCGTCACCGTCCCGGTGACGGACGCGACCGGCCCCGGCGACCCGCTGGCCCGCACCGCCCTGCTGACGATCCCGATCACGGTGATCGCGGTCGAGGACCACCCGCCGGCGTTCACGCCGTCGCAGATCCGGGTCGCGCCGGGGGAGACGCCGGTGAGCGTCGACCTGCTGACGTTCCTCACCGGGCCCGACGGGCGGCCGGCTCAGCCCGGCGACGACACGTTCCGCATCACCTCGGCGGTGCCGGCCGGCTTCGTCGCGCCCCTGAACGGCTCGGTGCTGTCCGTCTCGGCCGGTGAGGCCACGCCGAAGGGCACCACCGGGACGCTGGACCTGGCGATCGGCTACGGGCGCGCCGGCGTGCTCGACGTGTCCGTCGACCTGGCGGTCATCGCCAGCACCCGGCAGCGCGCGAAGGTCCTCGACCAGCACCTGACCGACGGGGTGCAGGGCCAGGACCGGACGGTGGACGTCCTCGCGGGCGCCTACAACCCCTTCCCCGACTCGCCGCTGACCGTCATCGGCGTCAGCGTGCAGACCCCCGGTGCCGGCACGGCCGCGATCGGCTCGGGCGGCACGGTCGTGCTGCGGCCGGCGGCGGACTTCGTCGGCGAGATGGTCACGACGTTCCGGGTCCGCGACGTCACCGGCGACCCGGACCGCGACGTCGAGGGGCAGGCCGTCCTCGTCGTCAGCGGGCCGCCGGCGGCCCCTGTCCCGCCGCGGATCGACGAGGTGCGCGACCGGGCCGTCGCCCTGTCGTGGACCGCGCCGGACAGCCGCGGCCAGCCGATCGACTCCTATCGCGTGACGGCGATGCCGGGCATGCTCGTCAAGCTCTGCCCGAGCACCGCCTGCACGTTCGACGGGCTGACGAACGACGTCGAGTACACGTTCTCGGTCGAGGCGCACAACGCGGTCGGCTGGTCGCCGGTGTCGGCGCCGTCCGCGCCGGCGCGCCCGGACGCCGTGCCGGCACCGCCGACGAACCTGGCGCTGGCGTTCGGGGACGGCACGCTGATGGCGACCTGGACGGCGCCCCCGCTCACGGGCTCGCCCGTCACCAGCTACACCCTCGAGCTCACCGGCTCCTCCGCGGGGGTCGTCACGGTGACCGAGGCGTCGACCTCGCACCTCTTCACCGGGCTGACGAACGGGGTCCGCTACACGGTGCGGGTGCGCGCGTCGAACAAGGCGCCGGACCCGTCGGGCTGGTCGGACAGCGCCTCCGAGGTGCCGGCGGGGGTCCCGGACGCCCCCGTTCCCACCGCGTCCCAGCGGCAGGGCGGGCTCACCGGCAACGTCATCGACGTCTCCTGGCCGGCGGTCGAGGGTGCCGCCGCGAACGGCGACCCGGTCGCGCGCTACGAGGTCTCGATCGACGGCGGGAGCCCGGTCGACGTGGGTACGGCGGCGTACCAGATCACCGACGCGCAGCGGCGGCAGTACGCGATCCAGGTGCGAGCGGTCAACAAGGCCGGGGCCTCGGCGTGGGGCTCGGTCACCGGCGAGGTGTGGAGCGCCCCCGGCGTGCCGACCGGGCTGGTGGCGACGCCCTCGACGGCGGCCGATGTCCGCGACCCCGGGAACGGGTCCGTCACGCTGACCTGGGTCGCGCCGACCGACGCGGGCGCCGCCGACGCGACGATCACCGGCTACGAGGTCCAGGGCTACGGGACGTTCCCGACGACGAGCGCGACGATCACCGGGCTCGGCGGCGGATCGACCCCGACGTTCGCGGTGCGGGCGCTGTCCTCGAAGGGTGCCGCGAGCGACTGGGTCCAGGTGACCAGCGGCACGGTCGTCACCCGGCCCGCCGTCGCGGCGGTCGGCGTGGCGCCCGGCCCCACGGTCGACTGCGCCTCCCTCTCGGTCCAGCTCGGCTCCGACGGCGGCGCGCCCGTGCTCGAGACCCAGTACCGGCTCAACCAGACCGACCCGTGGGTGACGGTCGACGCCACCCACCCGCTGCCGTCGCAGTGGTGCGACCCCAGCCAGCCGGCGGTCCCGGACACGGTCACCCTCGAGGTGCGGCGGCGCAACGCCGCTGGCGACGCGGCGTGGAGCACGGGCTCGGGGTCGGGGCTGACGCAGGCGCCCGCGCCCCCGGCGAAGATGACCCTGACCTTGTCGGGCAACCACAGCCGCGCCCTCTGGACGGCGCCGGCCAGCGACCGGCCGATCACGGGCTACGAGTACCAGGTGACCTACGACGGCGGCGCGACCTTCACCGCGCCGGCCGCGGTGCCCGGCGGCGCCGGGGCGACCTCGCTGCGGTTCAGCGAGGTCGGCCTGTCGGGGTCGTTCGGTGTGGAGGTCCGTGCGTTGAACGTCAAGGGCGCGGGCGAATGGTCCGATGTCCTAGTCGTGGCGCCCTGACGGCGTCCCGACGACTGGAGAGAGCAGCCCGATGACGCCCGAGCAGGCCACCCGGTTCGCCGACACGTTCGACGCCCTCGCGGACAACGTGGGGCAGGCGCTGCTCGGCACGCGGCGGACCGTGCGGCTGGCGCTCGTCGCGATGATCGCCGAGGGCCACCTGCTGCTGGAGGACGCGCCCGGCACGGGCAAGACGTCCCTGGCCAAGGCGCTCGCCGCCAGCGTGCAGGGCACCCACCACCGGATCCAGTTCACGCCGGACCTGCTGCCGTCGGACGTCACGGGCGTGACGATCTGGGACCAGGGCACCCGCACGTTCGAGTTTCACCCCGGCCCCGTCTTCGCGTCCGTGGTGCTGGCCGACGAGATCAACCGGGCCTCTCCCAAGACCCAGGCGGCGCTGCTCGAGGTGATGGAGGAGAGCAACGTCACGGTCGACGGGGTCAGCCACCCCGTGGGCCGGCCGTTCATGGTCATCGCCACGCAGAACCCCATCGAGCAGGCCGGCACCTACCGGCTGCCCGAGGCGCAGCTCGACCGCTTCCTCATGAAGACGTCGCTGGGCTACCCGGACCGGGCGGCGTCGGTGGAGATCCTGGCCGGAGCCCGCGACCGGACGGCCCACCTGCACCCGGTCGTCACCACCGAACGGGTCGGCGAGATGTGCGACGTCGCCCAGACGGTCCACGTCGACAAGGCGGTGCTCGACTACGTCGCGCGCCTCCTCGAGGCGACGCGCGAGGACGGCCGCACCGCCGTCGGCGCGAGCGTCCGGGGCGGCCTCGCGCTGGTGCGCTGCGCGAAGGTCGCCGCCGCCGCGGCGGGCCGCGAGTTCGTCGTGCCCGACGACGTCAAGGAGCTGGTCCACCCGGTGCTCGCGCACCGCCTGGTGCTGGATGCCGAGGCGGAGTTCGCCGGGGTCACCGCCGCCCAGGTCCTCGACCGCGTGCTCGACGAGGTCGCGCCGCCCGCGCTGCGGGTCTACTGACGTGAGGGTGTCGCCGCTCGGGTGGTCCGTCGCGGCCGTGGCGGCCGTGGGGCTGGCCGTGGGCCGCCTGCTCGGGTGGACGGAGGTGGCGGCCCTCGGGGCGTCCGCCGGCGCCGTGTTCGTCCTGTCGGTCGCGATGACGTTCGGGCGGGCGCGGTACGCGGTGACCCTCGACCTCGCGGCGAGGCGCGTCACGGTCGGTGAGCGCGCCGTGGGCCGGCTCGTCGTGACCAATGCAGCGCGTCGGCGGTCGCTGCCCTCGCGGCTCGAGCTGCCGGTCGGCCGGTCCGTCGGCGAGCTCGCCGTGCCGTCCCTGGCGTCCCGCGGGCGGCACGACGAGCTGTTCGCCGTGCCCACCGACCGGCGCGCCGTCGTCGTCGTCGGCCCCGTGCGCTCGTGGCGCGGCGACCCGCTCGGCGTCGCCCGCCGGACGGTGCGCTGGACCGAGCCGCTCGAGCTCTACGTGCACCCGCGCGTCGTCTCCCTCGGCGCCGCGGGCGCGGGCCTGCTGCGCGACCTCGAGGGCCAGACCGCCCGCGACCTGAGCGACACCGACCTCAGCTTCCACGCGCTGCGGGACTACGTGGCGGGCGACGACCGTCGCTACATCCACTGGCGCACCACGGCCCGTCGCGGCACGTTGATGGTCAAGCAGTTCGAGGACACGCGCCGCACGCTGACCGCGATCGCGCTGGCCGACGCGCCGGCGGACTACGCGGGTGACGACGACCTCGAGCTCGCCGTTTCGGTCACCGCCTCGCTCGGGGTGCAGGCGATCCGCGACCAGCGCGAGGTGACCGTCGTCGCCGGGCCGGGCCGGATGCGCGTGGCGTCGCCGCCGCTGCTGCTCGACGACTGCGCGGCGTTCGTCACCGGGTCCGCGGGCGCCGGCGTGCACCTGCTCGGCCGGCGCGTCGGCCGCGAGGCGCCGAACGCGTCGCTGGCCGTGCTCGTGACCGGTTCCGTGCCCGACGAGCGGGACCTGCGACTCGCCGCGCAGCACGTGCCGGCGGGTGCCCGCACCCTCGTCGTGCGCTGCGTGCCCGGCGCCCCGCTGCGCGCCCGCACCAGGGGCGTGCTGACGCTGGCCACCCTGGGCGCGCTCGAGGACCTGCCCCGGCTGCTGCGGCGGGCGGTGCTGCCGTGACGGCCGCCCAGACCCGCGCCGAGGACGCCCCCCGGCGCCGCGCCTCGGACGTGCGGCCGCCCCGGCCCGAGGACCTCCTGCTCGATCCGCTGGCGCTGCCCGACGAGCCCGACGGCTGGGCGGTGCCCGGTGCGCTGCGGGCCCTCGGTGACGTGCTGCGACGGCGGTTCGACCCCGGCACCGGCGCGGTGCGGGACCCGGCCGCCCAGGCTGCGCCCACCGGTCCGCGCCACGGGGTCCGGGCGGCCCTCGACGTGACGTGCCTCCTGGCCGGGCTGCTGCTCGCGCTGACGCCGCTGCTGCCCGTGTACGGCGACGCGACGGCGGTCCCGGCCGTGGCCGGCGGTGTGGCGCTGGGTGCGGGCATCGCCGTGCTGGGGGTGTGGCGGCGCTGGTCGGCGCTCGGGGTCGTCGCCGCGCTCGTCGTCGGCTACGTGCTGACCGGCGGCGCCCTGGCGGCGCGGGGGACCACCCTCGCCGGGTTCCTCCCCGGCACCGGCACGCCGCTGGCGCTCGCGCGCGGCGCGGCGTCCTCGTGGAAGCAGGTGCTCACGCTGCAGCCGCCCGTCGGGGCGGCGGGCACGGTGCTGGTGGCGGCGCTCCTGCTCGCGCTGGTCGGCTCGGCCGTGGCGGTGACCGTGGCGCTGCGGGCTCGCTCGGCGGCCCTGGCCGCCCTCGCCGCGCTGGTGCCGCCGGTCGTCGCGCTGCTCAGCGCGCTGCTGGGGACGCGGACGCCGCCGGTGCCGCCAGCGCTCGAGGGGACCGCGCTCGCGGTGCTGCTCGGTGGCTGGGCGTGCTGGCGGGCCGGACGGCTGCGGGCGCAGCGCGTGCTGGCCACGGGTGTCGTCGCGGCGGTCGCGGTGGGCGCGGGGCTCGTCGGCGGCCCCGCTGCCACCGACGGGGTGGCACGGTTCGTGCTGCGCGACCGCATCACGCCGCCCTGGGACCCGGACGACTACCCGAGCCCGCTGGCCGCCTTCCGCCAGTACGTCAAGCAGAAGGACACGGTGCTGTTCACCGTGTCCGGCCTGCCGCAGGGCGCCCGCATCCGGCTGGCGACGTTCGACCGCTACGACGGGGTCGTCTGGAACGTGGCCGGCGTCGGCACCGCCGACGCCTCGGGGGAGTTCCGCCGCGTCGGCGAGCAGCTGGCGGCGCCGGTGGCCGGCCCGCCCGCCACGGTGCGGGTGGACGTGGCGGCGCTGCAGGGGCCGTGGCTGCCGACCGTGGGCGAGGCGACGAGCATCGCCCTCGGCGACGCCCAGCAGCCCGGGCTCCGCTTCAACGACGCGACCGGGGCCGCCGTGCTCGTGGACGGGCTGCAGCGGGGACTGAGCTACACCATCGACGCCGTCGTCCCGCCGGCGCCCTCGGTGCAGACCCTCGGCGCGACGCGCACGCAGTCGGTGTCGCAGCCGACGCTGTCCGGGGTGCCCGCCCGGATCCGCACGCTGGCGCCGGACATCGCCCGTGAGGCCGGCAAGCCGGCGGAGGTCGTCCAGGCCCTGGCGACGTGGCTGACGGACCACGGCTACTTCAGCGACGGCCAGTCCGGGGAGCACCCGTCGCTGTCGGGCCACGGCGCCGACCGGCTGGCGACGTTCCTCGGCGGCGACGTCATGGTCGGCGACGGCGAGCAGTACGCCGCCACCCTCGCGCTCATGGTCCGCGAGATGGGCCTGCCGGCGCGCGTGGTCCTCGGCTTCGTGCCGGGCTCGGGCGAGGGGACGGCGGGGCCGAGGACCGCGGCGGACGGCTCCGTGGCCGTGACCGGGGCGGACGTGCAGGCCTGGGTCGAGGTGCCCTTCGTCGGCTACGGCTGGGTCCCGTTCGATGCGACGCCGCCCACGTCGAAGACGGTGAACCAGGACCCGAACCCGGCGCCGTCGGAGCCGAAGCCCCAGGTGGTCCAGCCCCCGCCGCCGGAGCCGCCGAGCGTCAAGCCGCCCGACGACGACACGGCGCGCCCCTCGACCCGGCAGGACCAGCAGCACGCGGGGGTGACCCCGACGTGGGTGCGTGTGCTCGCCTACTCCGGCGCCGGGGTGGGGGGCCTCCTCGTGCTCACCGGTCCGCTGCTGACCGTCGCGGCGCTCAAGCTGGCGCGTCGCCGGCGCCGCCGCCGTGCGCCCGACCCGGTGCGCCGCGTGGCCGGCGGCTGGGACGAGCTCATGGACACCGCGCGGGACCTGCGCCGGCCACCCGTGCCCCGGGGGACGCGGCGCGAGGCCGCCGCCGTGGTGGGCTCGGCGTTCCCGGGGGCCGACGAGCGGGCGGGCGTCGTCGGCGCACGGCTCGACGGGCTGGCGCGGCGCGCCGACCGCGCCGTGTTCGCGGCGGGCGTCCCGAGCGACGCCGAGGCCGCCGCGTACTGGCTGGACGTCGAGGAGGCGGTGGCCGCGATGCGTGCCGCCGTCCCCGCACGAGCCCGGTTGCGTGCCCGTGCGTCCACCCGCTCGCTGCGCGGACGGGTTGCGGGCGGCGCGCGCCCCGGGGGTATGGTGCCCTTCGTGCGGAGCAGCCTCCTCCTTGCTCGCCGCGGCGGGGCCCACTAGGCCGGTCCCTCGCCGCGGGGTCTGCCGTGCCGGCTGACCGTCCTGACGACGAGCGAGGACCCACCCCCATGAGCTACATCGAGCGCAGCCCGCAGCAGCCTTCCGGCATGCCAGTCCACAAGTACCGGCCGTTCTCCGAGCAGATCCGCGTCGACCTGCCCGACCGCACCTGGCCCACGAAGTCGATCACGCGGGCCCCGCGCTGGTGCGCGGTCGACCTGCGCGACGGCAACCAGGCCCTCATCGAGCCGATGAACCCCGCCCGCAAGCTGGCGATGTTCGAGCTGCTCGTGGGCATGGGCTACAAGGAGATCGAGGTCGGCTTCCCGTCGGCGTCCCAGACGGACTTCGACTTCGTCCGCATGCTCATCGACGAGGGTCGCATCCCCGACGACGTCGTCATCCAGGTGCTGACCCAGTGCCGGGAGCACCTCATCGAGCGCACCTACGAGGCGATCGCGGGGGCGAAGCAGGCGATCGTCCACTTCTACAACTCGACGTCCGTGCTGCAGCGGCGCGTGGTGTTCAAGTCCGACGAGGACGGCGTGCTCGACATCGCCGTCTCGGGCGCGCGGTTCTGCAAGAAGTACGAGGAGCTCGTCCCCGACACCGAGGTGTACTACGAGTACTCCCCGGAGTCGTACACCGGGACCGAGCTCGAGTACGCGGTCCGCGTGTGCAACGCCGTGATCGACGAGCTCGACCCGACCGACGACCGTCCGGTGATCATCAACCTGCCGGCCACCGTCGAGATGGCGACGCCCAACGTCTACGCCGACTCGATCGAGTGGATGAACCGGCACCTGCACCAGCGCGACCGGGTGGTGCTCTCGCTGCACCCGCACAACGACCGTGGCACCGCCGTGGCGGCCGCCGAGCTGGGCTACCTGGCGGGCGCGGACCGCATCGAGGGCTGCCTGTTCGGCAACGGGGAGCGCACCGGCAACGTCGACCTGGTGACGCTGGGGATGAACCTGTTCAGCCAGGGCATCGACCCGCAGATCGACTTCTCCGACCTTGCGCGCGTCCGCTCGGTCGTCGAGCACTGCAACCAGATGCCGGTCGGTGAGCGTCACCCCTACGGCGGTGACCTGGTCTTCACCGCCTTCTCCGGCTCGCACCAGGACGCGATCAACAAGGGCCTCACCGCTATGGAGGTCGAGGCCGCCGCGGCAGGCAAGGAGGTCGGGGACCTCGTCTGGGCGGTGCCGTACCTGCCGATCGACCCGCGCGACGTCGGGCGCACGTACGACGCGATCATCCGCGTCAACAGCCAGTCCGGTAAGGGCGGCATCTCGTACCTCATGAAGACCGAGCGCGACCTCGACCTGCCGCGCCGGCTGCAGATCGAGTTCTCGCAGGTGGTGCAGCAGCACACCGACCGCCTCGGCACCGAGGTGACGGCGGACGACCTGTGGCGGCTGTTCGTCGACGAGTACCTGCCGGCCGAGTTCACCGGGATGTCGCCGGCGCACGTGCGCGCGGGCGCGGCGGTCTCGTCCGAGGCGGAGCCGCTGGAGGAGTGGGGCCGGTTCGCGCTGCGGGGCACGCGGACGACGAGCGCCGAGGGCGGTGCCGACACCCTCGAGGTCGACCTCGTCGACCGGGGCGTGGTGCGGACGCTCACCGGCACGGGCAACGGCCCGATCGCCGCGTTCGTCGCCGCGCTGAAGACCATCGGGGTGGACCTGGCGGTGCTCGACTACGCCGAGCACGCGCTGTCCGCCGGCGGCGACGCCACCGCGGCGTCGTACGTCGAGTGCGCCATCGGCGGCGACATCCTCTGGGGCGTCGGCATCGACCCGTCGATCACGACGGCCTCGCTCAAGGCCATCGTCAGCGCGGTGAACCGCCACCAGCGCTGACCCCCGCCGCTCGCCGGGGCGCACTCCCATCCGCCGAGCGCCCACTTCCTTCTCGAGACCGGCCCTTCCGGACGTCGGAACGCACGGTCTCGGTGACGACGTGGGCGCTCGGCGTCCGGGGCGTGGGGGTGGGCCGGGGGACAATGGGGACGTGAGCCTCTACCGCGACGAGGCGATCGTGCTGCGCACCCAGAAGCTGGGGGAGGCCGATCGGATCGTCACCCTCCTGACGCGCGAGCACGGCAAGGTGCGCGCGGTCGCCAAGGGCGTGCGGCGCACGACGAGCCGCTTCGGCTCCCGTGTCGAGCCCTTCATGCACGTCGACGTCCAGCTCGCGACGGGCCGCAACCTCGACACCGTGACGCAGGTGGAGACCCTCGGCGCCTACGGCCGGCCGGTGTGCGAGGACTACGCGCTCTACACCGCCGGCACCGTGATGCTCGAGACGGCCGACCGGCTCGTCGAGGCGGAGCACGAGCCCGCGCTGCAGCAGTACTGGCTGCTCGTCGGCGCCGTGCGCGCGCTCGCGGGCCGCGAGCACGCCTCGGGCCTCGTCCTCGACTCCTACCTGCTGCGGGCCCTGGCGGTGGCCGGCTGGGCGCCGAGCTTCGCCGACTGCGCGCGCTGCGGCGCGCCGGGGCCGCACCACGCGTTCGCGATCGCCATGGGTGGCGCCGTCTGCTCGTCGTGCCGCCCGCCGGGTGCGGCGGCGCCCGCGCCGGAGACGTTCGCCCTGCTCGCGGCGCTGCTCGTCGGTGACTGGGCGGTGGCGGACGCCTCCGCGGAGCGGCATCGGGCCGAAGGGAACGGCCTGGTGGCGGCGTTCTGCCAGTTCCACCTGGAGCGCCGGCTGCGCTCGCTGCCGATGGTCGAGCGGGTCTAGGGCAGCTGCTGGGCGGTGCCCGCCGGGGGCCAGGCGGACGCCGGCCGAGCTCGCTTCGCGCAGTACATCTCCGCGTCGGCGCGCTCCAGGAGCCGCTCGGCGGTGGTCTCCAGGCCCGGCGTGGTGACCGCGATGCCGACGCTGGCGCGGCCGGAGGCGCGCACGGCGCCGATGGTCACCGGAGGCTCGAGCGCGGTCTCGATCCGAGCCGCCAGGTCCGTGCCGGTGGCGCGGGTGCCCTCGAGGAGGACGACGAACTCGTCGCCGCCGAACCGGGCGACCATGTCGCCCGGTCGCACGCTGGCCCGGATCCGCAGCGCGACCGTGCGCAGCAGCCGGTCCCCGACGACGTGCCCGTGCGTGTCGTTGACCGCCTTGAAGTCGTCCAGGTCGATGTAGAGGACGACGACGCCGGGCGACCGCCCCGCCGCGGCGCGGTCGAGCAGCTCCTCGAGGTGGCGTGCCATCGTCCGGCGGTTCGGCAGACCCGTCAGCTCGTCGTGCGCCGCCAGGTCGTGGAGGAGGTGCTCGGCCTCGCCCTGCCGCCGGGCGAGCTGGGCGAGGCGGGCAACGACGAGCGGCACCATGACGAGCGTCCCGCCGCCGACGAGCGCGGGGTCGCGGGGCGCACCCGCCAGCTGGAGGCAGACGACGAGGACCGGGTTGGTGGCCAGCGCGGCGCCGAGGAACGCCAGCCGCCAGCGCGTCAGGCGGCTGGCGGGCGGGTCGACGTCCGCCGCCGCGGTGACGGAGGGGTGGGCGAGCGCGGCCGCGAAGGCCACGAGGGCGACGACGCACAGCCCGCTCGCCCACCAGGTCGCCAGGTGGTCGACCGGGCTCTCGGTGAAGGTGAACGCGACGTCGGCGGCGGTCGACGCCGTGACGGCGACCAGCAGGTACAGCCCGGCGGTCCGCACCGGGCGGACGACGACCGCCAGCCGCACGATGACGCCGGTGAGGGCGGTGACGAGCAGCACCAGGGACATCTCGTAGAGCACGGTCCCGGTGCCCGAGCCGCGGCGCACGTGGGCGGGGTAGAGCACCAGGCCCCACAGCAGGCTCGCCACCGCGAGGCCGACCATCGCCGCGTCGAGCATGCCGCCGCGGTCGGCCCCCGCGAAGCGGGCCGCGGCGGTGGCACCGCCCGCGACGAGCAGCACGTAGCCCAGCGCCAGTGTCGCCGCCGCGAGCGTGCCGGCTGCGGGCCGGCCGGTCCCCGCGAGGGCCACCTGGTTGTGCACGTTGTGGGCCGCGAGCACGGCGGTGCCGGCGGCCATGAGAGCCCAGCCGAGGCGGTCGGTGCCCGAGCGGTGCGGGATCCGGATGAGGAGCACGACGAGCGGGACGGCGGTCGCGACGGACACCGCGGCGTAGCGCCAGGACGGCCCGAGCATGCACACGGCGACGAGCGGCAGCGAGGCGAGCACGATGCCGGCGGAGGTGCGTGGGGTGGCTCGGTTCACCGGCCTCCTCCCTCGAGGCGAGGCCGCCGGCCTCCGAGCACGGCGGTCCACCCCCTTCATCGGCACCCGGCGGCCGAGATGTAGGGAATCGGGGCCTCGTCGTGGACGCCGCGGGGTGGTGGGTGGCCGGTTCCCGGCAGAATGACCCGGGGAGCGAGGCCCGACGAGGAGGTGCTGATCGATGGCGCGTGGCAGGCGCAGCGACGACCCGGCCGGGCCGGGGGGCGCGCCCACGTCCGTCGTGCCCCCGTACCCGCACCCCTCGGGCGCCACGGCGCCAGCGATCCCCCGGGAGCTGGTGCCGCGGCACGTCGCGATCGTCATGGACGGCAACGGTCGCTGGGCCAACGCGCGTGGCCTGCCGCGCACCGCGGGGCACGCCGCCGGCGAGGCGTCGCTGCTCGACGTGGTCGCGGGTGCCATCGAGGTCGGTGTCGAGTACGTGTCGGCGTACGCGTTCTCCACGGAGAACTGGAAGCGGTCGCCCGACGAGGTCCGCTTCCTCATGGGCTTCAACCGGGACGTGCTGCGGCGCCGCCGTGACCTCATGAACTCGTGGGGCGTGCGGGTCCGCTGGGCCGGTCGTCGTCCCCGGCTGTGGCGGTCGGTGATCTCCGAGCTGGAGGAGGCCGAGCGTCTCACCAGGGACAACACGACGTGCACCCTGACCATGTGCGTCAACTACGGCGGCCGTGCCGAGATCGCCGACGCCGCCCGCGCGATCGCGCGCGAGGTCGCCGCGGGCCGGCTCGACCCCGAGCACGTCACGGAGAAGACGATCCAGCGCCACCTCGACGAGCCGGACCTGCCCGACGTCGACCTGCTGATGCGCACGTCCGGCGAGCAGCGCACGTCGAACTTCATGGTGTGGCAGGCGGCCTACGCCGAGCTCGTCTTCCTCGACGAGCCCTGGCCGGACGTCAACCGCACGCACCTGTGGCGCGCGGTGGAGGAGTACGCCCGCCGCGACCGCCGCTACGGCGGAGCGGTCGACAGCCCCGGCCCTGCCTAGGGCGTGCCGAGCTCGCGGGGATAGGCGAGGACGTCGACGAGGGCGCCGTTGCGCCACACGGTGATCTCGATGCGACGGTCGATGGCGCCCTCCACCATGAGCCGCTGCACGGCGGTGGTGGTGACGACGGGGTTGCCGTCGAGCGACACGACGACGTCGCCGCGCCGGAGCCCGGCCTCCGCGGCCGGGCTGCCCGGCGACACCTCCACGACCTGGAGCCCGGTGCGCGAGCCGAGCTTGGCGGCGACCTCGGGGATCACGGTCACCTGCGTGCCGGCGATGCCGAGCCATGCGCGGCGCACCCGGCCGCGGGTCATGAGGGCGTCGACGATGCCGCGGGTCGTGGCGTTGACGGGCACCGCCAGCCCGACCCCGATTCCCGCGAGGGCCGTGTTGACGCCGACCATCCGGCCGTGGCCGTCCGCGAGCACCCCGCCGCTGTTGCCCGGGTTGAGCGCGGCATCGGTCTGGATCACCTCGTCGACCACCCGCCCGGACGCGGTGGGCAGGGACCGCCCGAGCGCGGAGACGATCCCCGCGGTGACGCTGCCGGCGAGGCCGAGCGGGTTGCCCAGCGCGATGACCAGCTGGCCGACGCGCAGCCGGGCGGCGTCGCCGAGCTCGACCGGCGGCGGCACGTCGTCCAGGGCGCGCAGCACGGCGAGGTCGGACAAGGGGTCCGCGCCCACCACGAAGGCGTCGACCGTGGTCCCGTCGAGGAAGGCGGCCTCGACCTGCCGCGCCCCGGCGACCACGTGCGCGCTGGTCAGCAGGTGTCGGTCGCCCGTGATGACGCTGGCCGACCCCGCGCCGGCGCCGCGCGCCGTCACGACGGTCAGGCTCGCGACGCTGGGCAGCACCCGCTCCGCGACGCCCGACACGGTCCGCGAGTAGGCATCCAGCACGTCCTCGTCGTCCATGGGGACCGCTGCGGGCTCGTCGTCCATGGCTACTGCAGCGCACTGGCCGCTCGGGCCGATACCGCCGTTCGCCCAGGGCGAGCGTCGCCTCCTCGCTACGCGCCCCTCCTCGCTACGCGCCCCTCCTCGCTACGCGCCCCTCCTCGCTGGGCACCCCTGTCCCACGCACCCACGCCTCCGCCGAGCGCCCACTTCGTCAGCGAGGCCGGCTCGTGCGACGTCCGGAAGGACCGTTCTGGGCGACGAAGTGGGCGCTCGCCGGGCTGTGGACAAGCGCGCTCGCCGGCCGGGCGAGTGTGCGAACGTGCCGACGTGGATCAGCCGATTCGCGCCGCCGCCGTGCTGCGGATCGACGCCGAGACCGAGGCACGTGGAGCCGTCATGAGACGTGCGGCGGGTCGCGGTGACCTGCGGCGCGTCCGGCGTGGCGTCTACGTGGGTGCCGACCACTGGCAGGGCATCGAGCCGCGGCAGCGGAACCTCATCGAGATCCGGGCAGCGATCGACGCCACGCGCTCGCCGAGCCTCGTGTCCCACCGATCGGCGGCGGCGCTGTGGGGCCTGCCGGTCGTCGGCGCAGGCGGAACCGAGGTGCATCTCACCGTGACCGGTGACTCCGGCCCGGACAACCGGCGCACCTACGTCCGCCACGCCGTCGCGGGGCCGGTCCCGGCGAGCGAGATCGACGGCATCCCGGTGACGAGTGCCGCACGGACGGTGGTCGATCTGGCGCGGACGGACGGGTTCCTCACGGGTGCGGCCGCGGGTGACGCCGCGCTCCACCGCGGAGCGGTCACGCCGGACGAGCTGCAGGCGGCCCTCGCGGCGGTCGGACGAGGCCGCGGGATCCGGATGGCGCGGGACGTGGTGGCCTTCGTCGACGGGCGCAGCGAGTCGGCCGGTGAGTCGCTCAGCCGGGTTCGCATGCGTGAGCTCGGGGTCCCGGCCCCGGACCTGCAGCACGTCGTGCGGGATGACCAGGGCTTCGTCGGCCGCGTGGACTTCTGGTGGGAGGCGCTCGGGGTCGTCGGCGAGTTCGACGGCCGATCGAAGTACGGGATCGACGAGGCGGACCGGTCCGCCTCCGATCAGCTCTGGGAGGAGAAGCTGCGGGAGGACCGGCTCCGTGCGTTGGGCCTCACCGTGGTGCGCTGGACATGGTCCGACGCCTGGTTGGGTGGCCCCATGCTGGCGCGCCTCCACACCGCCGGCGTGGGCCGGATGCGCCGAGCGCCCACTTCGTGATCGACAACGGGCGTTCCGAACGTCGGAAGGGACGGTCTCGGCGACGAAGTGGGCGCTCGGCAAAGGGGGCGCTCGGCGAATGGGGCGACGCCGGCGGGGGTGCGGCGAGCGAGGGGATCCGTCAGGGGGCGGGGGAGTCCGCGGGCGTCGGGCGTGCTGAGCGGCGGGAGCGCACGACGAGCCCGCCGACGACCGCCGCGACCGCAGCGAGCGCCACCACCAGCGCCCACGGCGAGCGCGCCGCCAGCGCGAGCCCCGCCCACACGGCGCCGAAACCGACGGTCGCCCAGACGAGGGCCCACGCGGCCGCGCCCGGCACGGACGCGAGCGTAAACCGCAGGTACGGCATGCGCAGCAGCCCCGAGCCCGCGAACACGGCGGTCTGCACGCCGACCGTCAGGTAGGCGAGCGTCACCGCCACCGGGCCGAAGCGGTGGAGCAGGGCCAGGCCTCGTCGAGCGGGTGCGGACGCGGCGAACGCGCCGATCCGGAGCACCATCGCCCGCCACCACGCCGGGCCGCCGATCTTCTCCTGGCCGTACATGGCGCCGCGCACCACGCCGCGGCCGGCCCAGTAGGTGAGGTGCGACCGGGCGAAGACGATGGCGAACAGCACCAGGAGCACGACGACGAACGGCTTGCCCGCCAGCCCGTAGGCGGCAGCGACGTCGGTCGAGGCCCGCATCACGCGCCGAGGATAGCCCGTGGTAAGGATCACCTAAGTTACAGCATGTCAGATTCGGGCGGCTCCGAGGGCGGTCGGGCCACCGGGCCGGCGCGGTCGCCTCGTCGTCCGCCCGGTAGCCTGGGCCGTTGGCTGCGGCACCCAGCCGTGGCACCACCCGACCCAGGAGCACCAGTGGCCGACACGTCCCGCCTCGACAACGTCGTCTCCCTCGCCAAGCGGCGCGGGTTCGTCTTCCCCAGCGGGGAGATCTACGGCGGGACCAGGTCCGCGTGGGACTACGGGCCGCTGGGCGTGGAGCTCAAGGAGAACATCAAGCGGCAGTGGTGGAAGTTCATGGTCACCAGCCGCGACGACATCGTCGGCCTCGACTCGAGCGTCATCCTGCCGCGCATGGTGTGGGTCGCCTCCGGCCACGTGGGCGTCTTCAACGACCCGCTCACCGAGTGCCTGAGCTGCCACAAGCGGTTCCGCGAGGACCAGCTCATCGACGAGTTCACCGAGCGCAAGGGCCACGCGCCCGAGGGCGGCCTGGCGAGCGTCCCGTGCCCCAACTGCGGCACCCGCGGCCAGTGGACCGAGCCGCGCGACTTCAACATGATGCTCAAGACGTACCTCGGCCCGGTCGAGGACGAGACCGGCCTCCACTACCTGCGGCCGGAGACGGCGCAGGGCATCTTCGTCAACTTCCAGAACGTGCTGACCGCCGCGCGCAAGAAGCCGCCGTTCGGCATCGGCCAGATCGGCAAGAGCTTCCGCAACGAGATCACGCCGGGCAACTTCATCTTCCGGACGCGAGAGTTCGAGCAGATGGAGATGGAGTTCTTCGTCGAGCCCGGGACTGACGAACAGTGGCACCAGTACTGGATCGACACCCGGACCAGCTGGTACACGGACCTCGGCATCTCGCGGGACAACCTGCGGCTCTACGAGCACCCCAAGGAGAAGCTGTCGCACTACTCGAAGCGGACCGTCGACATCGAGTACCGCTTCGGCTTCGTCGGCAGCGAGTGGGGCGAGCTCGAGGGCATCGCGAACCGGACCGACTTCGACCTGTCGACCCACACGAAGCACTCGGGCGTCGACCTGTCGTACTTCGACCAGACCAAGGGCGAGCGCTACGTCCCGTACGTCATCGAGCCGGCCGCCGGCCTGACGCGGTCCCTCATGGCGTTCCTCGTCGAGGCGTACGCCGAGGACGAGGCCCCGAACACCAAGGGCGGCGTCGACGTCCGCACGGTGCTGCGCCTCGACCCGCGCCTGGCGCCGGTCAAGGCCGCGGTGCTCCCGCTGAGCCGCAACGAGGCCCTCTCGCCGAAGGCGCGTGACCTGGCCGCCGAGCTCCGCAAGAGCTGGAACGTCGACTTCGACGACGCCGGTGCGATCGGCCGCCGCTATCGCCGGCAGGACGAGGTCGGCACGCCGTTCTGCATCACGGTCGACTTCGACACGCTCGAGGACCAGGCGGTGACGATCCGGCACCGCGACTCGATGGAGCAGCAGCGCGTGGCGCTGGACCAGGTGGCCGGCTACCTCGCTGCCCGCTTGATCGGGGCGTAGACCCAGGCGCACGACGAGCCCTCCACAGCCCGTCCGGCCGTTACCCGAGGCTCGCCTGGGCTCGTCGCGCGTCTTCTCGTCGTGCGCGCGGACGCGACGCTGCTGCCATGACCCATGGCCCGACGACCGCGCCGTTGCCTAGAATTCTGTACATGACGACGATCCCGCTGGCCGAGGCCCGAGCGCAGCTGTCCCAGCTGATCGACGAGGTTGTGCGCACGCACGAGCGGGTGGAGATCACGCGCAACGGTCGTCGGGCCGCCGTCCTGCTGTCCGCCGATGACTACGACTCGCTGCTCGAGACGCTCGACGTGCTCGGGGACCCGGAGCTCATGGCGGCGATCCGCGAGGGCGAGGAAGAACTTGCGCGCGGCGAGTTCTCCACCTCCGACGAGGTCGAGGCCGACCTTCGCGCCAAGGGCTGGCTGCCCGAGTGACGTACGGCATCAGGTGGACGGCGCGAGCCCGCCGGGACCTGCAGGAGCGGCTCCCGGAGAAGGCCGCCGTCGCGTGCTGGGAGTTCGTGCAGGGTCCACTGGCTGAGAACCCGCGCCGCGTGGGCAAGCGGCTGAAGCCGCCGATGGACGACCGCTGGACGGCCCGCCGCGGCGAGTACCGGGTGATCTATCGGATCGACGACGGCAACGTGGTGGTCGAGGTCGTCGCGCTCGCGCACCGCCGCGACGCATACCGGCGGTAGGCCGGCACCGCGCACGGCCCGCGCTCCCAGCCCACCGGTGCCGCGTCTACGGGACGACGAGGCCCGCGGCGACCTGTCGGTACCCCGCCGCGTGCTGGTGAACCTCCGCGTCGACACCTGGCGACGTCACCGCCGCGAGGTGCTGACCGACGAGGTCCCCGAGGCCGGCGCCGAATCTCCGGGGCTGGCGTACGGCAGCGGGTCGGTCCGGGCGCGGCGCCCCGCGCCGTACGTGCGAACGAGCGCCTGCTGCGTGAGCTCCTCGGCGCGGTCCATGTTCCCGACCAGCAGCCACGCCGTGTGCAGCAGCGTGTCGGCGTGCTCGGCCATGAAGGCGGTGAACTCGGCGTCGAGGTCGCCTGGTCGCCCGCCGCCGACGGGCACGACGTCGACGAGGTCCGCCGGCCGCTCGTCGTCGCGCGGCGCCGCCTGCTGCACCCCCGCCACACTAGCCAGAACGCAGCAGTGGCCTGCGAGGTTGACAAGGGGCACGCATCATTTGCCGAGCCCGGTCTCCTTGGCGACCAGCTGCCGGATCGAGGCGTAGACCGCTTGAGAGGCGGCGTCCGGCTGCTCGCCGGCCCGGCAGGTCACCGCCGGCGCCCGCGTGCAGCGGTCGTCGACGATCGTGCCGTCGGACGCGGCGAAGATGACGTCGCCGGTGAACCCGATCCCGTTCGTCAGCTGCCCAACGGACGCGCTCGCGTCGCCGGTGAAGTCGACGAGGAACCACGGCCGGTCTGCCGGGACCGGGTTGTTCTGCCGGGGGGGCGCCAGGAACGTCGGCACCTCGAGCACCGGCGTGGTGCCGCCGCCCGCCTGCGTGAAGCCGCCGGGTGTGGTGACGAACACGTGCACGCCGGCCAGGCCCGGAGGCACGGTGCCGCCGACGAAGACGCCGTCGCGCGCGTTGTCGAACTGCGAGCTCACGACGGTGGCGCGGCCGGGGTCGAGGAAGCCCTTCTGGACGATCTGCGTGCCCGTCGTCCCCGTCGTGGCGTTGATCTCGATCAGCGAGTCGCTGTCCGTACCATCACGGATCACGGATACCGCGGCGCCGGCCCAGCCCGTGAAGTGGAGGGCGCCGGACGAGTCCGTCGCACCGGCCGCAGTCGCGGCGAGCACGCCGGGGGCGATCTCGGCGGGCGCGGGGGCCACAGCGGGCCAGGTCGTGCCACGCGGGGTCGTACCGGCAAGCGACGCCGCCCCGTCGGCCACCGACGTGAACGGTGCCGGCACGCCCGTGAGGTACTGCGCCGGCATCGGGATGAGGGTGCAGCCGTAGGCGCCGATGTCCTGCTCGCAGCCGGGGACGAAGGGCTCGGGCTCGTTCGAGTTGGCGAAGGCGATGGCGACGTGATGGCCGGGCGCAAGCCAGTTCAGCGCCATCGCGCCCGCCCCGGTGATGACGTACATCAGTCGCCCGTCGGGGGTCGGGGCGCGGAACGTCGGCACCTGCGCCAGGTGGGTGCTGGTCCCGTCCGGCAGCGTCCACGGGGTGTCGGAGACCAGCTCCACCACCGGGTCGTGCAGCCATGACGGGACCGTGCCGACGAGGTAGGCGTACTGGAACGAGTCGGTGGCGGACGAGATGAAGGTCGGGATGGGGTAGTGGTGCGACATGGAGTAGTCGGAGGCGTGCTCGGTCGCCGGCCAGTCCAGGGGGACGGTCGCCGACTGGCCGTGGTTCGCGCTGGCATCCAGGAGGACGGTCGCGGCGTGCGAGCCGTCAGCCATGACGGTGACGTCCAACCCGCCGATGCCGTGCGCGACGACCTGGGCGCCCGACGCCTGCGGCACGTTGACGGCGTAGAGGTTCGGCACGTCGAGCACCGCCGCCTGGCCGGCGCCCACGGCGTACGTGCTCTGGCCGTAGGCGTTGATCGAGACGGGGCCGAGTGGCGTCGTCGGGCTCGGCGCGGCATCGGTCGGAGCGGCCGAGGGCGTGACGGGCGAGGCCGTGGACGTCGGCTGCCCCGGGTTGACCGGGCCGGGCGTGCCGTGACGGGCGAGCGCCGCGGGCACGCCGATCGCCAGCGCGAGGACGAGAGCCCCCGTGGTGGCCGCTCCGGTGGCACGGCGGGCGCGCAGCACGCGCCCCCGGTGCAGGACGGCCGCGGCGTCGGGCGCCCACGGGTCCCCGGGAGCGTCGGCGGCCAGGCGCCGCAGCGCGGCGACGGTGGGCTCGTCGTTCGCGGTCATCGCAGGTCTCCGTCCGACGAGAGCGCGGCGCGCAGCGTGGCGAGCGCGCGCGACGAGCTGGACTTCACGGTGCCGACGCTCATCCCCAGCGTGGCGGCGACCTCCGCCTCGGAGAGGCCGACGAGGTGGCGGAGCACGACGACCCGCCGTTGCCGCGCGTTGAGCAGGGCGAGCGCCCGGACCAGCTGGTCACGGTCGTCGGCCCGGCCCTCGGACCCGGTGCGGGCCTCGTCGGGCACCTCGGCGGTGAGCACCTCGCGCCGACGCCGGCGCCACGTGTCGATCCGCAGGTTGGCGAGCACGCGGCGGGAGTAGGCGAGCGGGTCGGTCTGCCGGGCGCGGCCCCACGAGGCGTACGTGCGCGCCAGGGCCTCCTGCGTCAGCTCCTCGGCGCGGTGGAGGTCACCGACGAGGAGCCACGCGGTCCGCCGCAGGTCAGCGGCATGATCGGCCATGAACGCGGTGAACTCGGCGTCGCGGCTGGGCGGCCCGCCGCTCGCGAGCACGTCGGCGTACTCGGCGGGGGCCACGCCGACCTCGCCGTCGGTGCCGCTCATGGTGCTCACAGCGTATTCACGCAGCAGGCGGCGCCGAGGTTCCGTCGGTGCCGGGTTCTACGATCGGGCGGTCGCACCAACGCGGGCGCACGACGAGCGGAGGACGCATGGTCGCGGTCACCGGGCAGGCGCGGTCCGGCCGGATGGCGATCGGGGCCGGCGGCCTCGTCGGCTTCCTCGTCTGCGTGGAGCTGACCAGCGGGATCATCCAGGGCTACTACGCGCCGCTGCTCACCGACATCGCCCGCCACCTGGCCATCAACGACGCCGACGTCAACTGGTTCGAGGCCGCGGGCCTCCTGCTGTCGGCGCTCGTCGTGCCCACCGTGGCCAAGGCCGGCGACCTCTACGGCTACCGCCGGATGCTGCTGGCGACCGCGGGGATCACCGCGGTGGCGTCGTGGGGGCTGGCGTTCGCGCCGAACTTCGCGACCTTCGTCGTCGCGTGGGCGCTGCAGGCGTTCTACGTCGCGTGGCTGCCGCTGGAGGTCGCGCTGATCCACGCGCGGGGGCGCGGGCTGCCGGACGCGGAGTCGGCGACCCGGCGGGCCACCGGCTTCATCGTGGCGGCGCTGCAGGCGGGCGCGATCGTCGGGGCACTGCTCAGCGGCCAGCTCAGCACGGCTCTCGGCGTGCCGGGGGTCGGCCTTCCCCCGGGTCGCCTGCAGCTGCTGCTGTGCGTGCCCGCGGTCGCGGTGACGGCGGTGGTCGTCATCATCTGGCGGCGCGTGCCGGAGCCGGCGCGGCCCGTCGTCCCGGGCACCCTCGACAGCGGCGGCATCGTGCTCATCTCGTTGGCGCTGGTGCTCATGAGCGGCGGGATGACGTTCATGCGGCTCGACGGCGCGGGCGTGTGGTGGCCGTGGGTGATCGTGGCCGCCGGCGTGCTCATGCTCGTGCCGTTCGGCCGGTGGGAGCTGCGGCAGAGCGACCCGCTCATCGACCTGCGCGTCCTCGCCCGCCCGACGATGTGGCCGCTGCAGCTCACCGCGCTCCTGTTCGGCGTCAGCGTGCTCGGCGCGCAGGGGCCGTTGTCGACGTTCGCCCGCACCGACCCGACGGTCTACGGCTACGGGCTCGGTGCCTCCGAGTTCGTCGTGTCGCTCCTCGTCGGCGGGTACGTCATCTTCAGCCTGCTCGGGGCGCTCGCCTTCCCGCTCGTCGCGCGCACGACGACGCCGCGGCTGTCGCTCATCATCGCGACGTCCTTCGTCGCCGTCGGGTACCTGCTGTTCCTGCCGTTCCACCACTCGACGGGCCAGCTGCTCACCAACATGGCGATCGCCGGGCTGGGGTCCGGCGCGCTCGTGGCGGCCCTGCCGTCCGCGGCGGCGGCAGCGGCGCCGACCGGCCGCACCGCGGTGGCGACCGGGCTGACGAACACGACGAAGACCATCGGCGGCACGTTCGCCTCGGCGACGTTCGCGCTCGCACTGTCGGCGGGCGTGCACACGACGCTCGGCGGTGCGGAGGGGACGGCCGGGTCGCTGTCCGGGTACATGACCGTCTGGGCCGTGTGCGGCCTCACCGCCGTGGTGGCCGCGCTGTGCCTCGTCGTCATCCCGCGGCTGGCGTTCGCGGACCGGTCGTCGGACGCCGCCGCCTCGCCGACCGACGAGCCCGGCGCGGCCGGCGACCACCTGGCGGGCGCGGTCGACGTGGCCGGCGACGACGAGCCCGGTGGCGAGCGGACGGGGGTGCGGGCATGAGCGGTCGGTCCTGGGGATGCCGCGCGGTGGTGGTGGCTGCGGGCGCGGTCGTCGGGGCCGCGGCGGCGCACCACCGGGTGCGCACGTTCCGCCCACCGGCGCCCGCCGGCCCGGTGGCCCACGCCGAGGCGCCGGAGCCGTTCGCCACACGGGCGGCCGAGCACCTCGCCGCGCTGGTGCGGATCCCCACCATCTCCGAGGCGACGGATGCGCCGGCCCGCACGCCGCGCGAGCCGCGCCCGCTGACCTCCGGGACAGGCCCGGCCACCTCTCCGAGCTCCCGTGAACCCCGGACCGTTGACCGCGGTCCCGGGTTCACGGAAGGTGCGCCCTCGCCGTTCGACGCCTTCCGCGACGCGCTGCGCGAGCTCTACCCGCGGGTCCACGCGCAGCTCGAGGTGGAGCGGGTCGCGCGGCACGGGCTGCTGCTCCGCTGGCGGGGCGCGTCCGACGAGCGCCCGGTGGTGCTCATGGCGCACCAGGACGTCGTGCCGGTGGTGCCGGCGGAGTGGACCTCGGGGGACCCGTTCTCCGGCGAGATCCGCGACGGGTCCGTGTGGGGTCGGGGCACGCTCGACGACAAGGGCTCGCTCGCCGTGCTGCTCGAGGCCGTCGAGTCGCTGCTGGGCGAGGGGTTCGTCCCGGCGCAGGACGTCTGGCTGTCGCTGGGGGACGACGAGGAGATCGCCGGCATCTCGGCGGATGCGGCCGTGGCACGGCTGCGGGAGCTCGGCGTCCGGCCGTGGCTGGTGCTCGACGAGGGTGGCGCCGTGGTGACCGGCGCGTTCCCGGGGGTCGAGGCGCCGATCGCGGTGGTCGGTGTCACCGAGAAAGGCATCCTCGACGTCGAGATGTCGACGGCCGCCGCCGGCGGGCACGCCTCCACGCCCGAGCGCGGGGGCGCGACGTGGCGGCTCGCGCGAGCCATCACGCGCCTCGAGGCGCACCCGTTCCCGCCCGCGATGACGGGCCCGGTCCTGGAGATGGTCGACGGTCTCGGCCGGCACTCGTCGCCCGTGCTGCGCTCGCTGTTCGCGTTCGCCGGCCCGCTGGCGCCGGTGCTCGCCCGGGTGTTCACCAGGGTGTCGCCCGAGACGAACGCCATGGTGCGCACCACGGTCGTCGCGACCATGCTCGAGGGCGCGCCGGGCGCGAACGTCGTGGCCACCTCGGCGCGGGCGAACCTCAACGTCCGCATCGCCCCTGGTGAGACGGTCGCATCGGTCCTTGCGCGGCTGCGCCGGGTGATCGCGGACGACGAAGTCGACCTGCGGGTGGTGGCGAGCACCGAGCCGTCGCCGGTCTCGCCGACGGACGCGCCGCAGTTCGCGCTCGTGCGCTCCGCCGTCGGCGCCGCCTACCCCGACGCGCTGGTGTCGCCCTACGTGATGCTGGCCGCCTCGGATGCCCGGCACTTCACGTCCATCGCCCAGCATGTGTACCGGTTCAGCCCGTTCGCGATGACGCGCGAGCAGCGCGAGGGGTTGCACGGGAACGACGAGCACGTGACCGTCGACGCCCTCGGCCGTGGCGTCGTCTTCTACCGCGCCCTGCTGCGGGGCCTCGCCGACCGCTGAGGTCACCACCCCCGTGAGGCGCCCGCGGGCCGGCCCGGCGACGATGGGTCGATGTCCGAGGTGCGGGTCGCGCAGCAGGAGCGACGCGAGCACGCCGTGCTGCCGCACGTTCGGCCGGACCGGGTGCTGTGGGCGCTCTTCGTCGGCGCCGCGGCGGTGTACTCCGTCTTCGCGATCACCTGCTACGCGCAGTACCGGACCGCCGGCTACGACCTGGGCATCTTCGACCAGGCGGTGCGCGCGTACGCCCACCTGCGGCTGCCGGTCGCGACGCTCAAGGGCGACGGGTACGACGTCCTCGGCGACCACTTCGACCCGATCGTCGCCGCGTGGGCGCCGCTGTACTGGATCTGGGACGACGTCCGCATGCTGCTCGTCGGCCAGGGCGTGGTGGTCGCGGCGGCCGTGTTCCCCGTGCAGCGCTTCGTGGCGCGGCGCGTCGGGACGCCGTGGTCCTACCTGCTGACGGCCGGGTTCGTGCTGGGGTGGCCGGTGCAGACGCTGGTGAACTTCGACGTGCACGAGGTCGCCTTCGCGGTGCCGCTGCTCGCCTGGGCCGTGGACGCGCTCGACCGGCGCAGCGACCGCGCCCTGGTCGTCGTCGCCGGGCTCCTGCTGCTGGTGCGGGAGGACATGGGGCTGGTCGTGGCGGTGCTCGGGCTCCTGAGGATCGCGCGAGCGGGGCGCCGGTGGCGGGGCGTGGTGCTCGTCGTCGGCGGCCTGGCGGTGTTCGCGCTGGTCACCGCGGTGTTCATGCCGCACCTGGCGCCCGCCGGATCCGCGGCGCGGCTGCAGCTGCAGTACTCCCAGCTGGGTTCCGGCCCGGGCGGCATCGTGCTGGGCGCCCTCCGGAAGCCGTGGCACACGCTCGTGCTGATGGTGACGCCGTCGGTGAAGGTGGGGACGCTCCTCGCGCTGCTGGCGCCCCTGGCGTTCCTGCCGTTGGGGTCGCCGTACGCGCTCCTCGCGCTGCCGATGCTCGCGGGGCGCTTCCTGTCCGACCGGCCCCTCACCTGGCAGACGGGCTTCCACTACGACGCGCCGGTCTGGGTGGTGCTGGTCCTGGCGGCGGTGGACGCCTTCGGACGACGACCGCTGCGCCGCGCACGGTGGGCGCGGTGGGGACCCGCGGCGGTGGCGGTGCTCCTGGTCGGGTCGGTGGTGGTCGGTCCCTTGGTGGCGCCCGCCGGGTTCCCGGCGAGGCGGCTGGTGGACGGTGAGGCGTTCGCGTCGTCGGCCCGCGCGCGCGACATGGCCGCGGCGATCGCCGTCGTCCCGCCGGTCACCTGCGTCGTGGCCGACGACTACGTCGCCGACCACCTCACGCACACCAACCGGGTCACGGTGGCCGGGGTCTCCCGGCACCGGCAGGACTTCTTCGTGCTGGACCTGTCGCAGACGCCGTCCGTCGGGACACCGCCCGCCCGCACGACGCCGCAGGCCCTCGCGGCCGCGACAGGGCAGGGCTTCACGGAGGTGTTCCGGTCGGGGTCGATCGTCGTGCTGCGCTCGCCGTCGTACCGCGGGCCGGCTGCCGACTGCACGCCCGACTCGTCGTGACGCCCCCGCGTCGCAACGGCGCCGCGTCGCTGCCGACGCGGCGCGGGCCGGGTGGACGGCTCGCTCGGGACCGGGCCGGCCTGGCCGTCGTCGGCGATCGCGCGCGGTCCGGACCGGCTCGCAGCGCGCCGTGCGGGAGAATCGACCGATGACCACCGAGACCCGCACGACGAACCGCGTCTCGAACCGCGTGCTGCCGCCGCTGCGCCTCGGCCCCATCACCGTGGACGTCCCCGTGGTGCTGGCGCCCATGGCCGGCGTGACGAACGCGCCGTTCCGGCGGCTGTGCCGCGAGTCCGGCGCCGGCCTGTACGTCGCCGAGATGACGACGTCCCGAGCGCTCGTCGAGCACAACCCCGAGGCGCTGCACATCACCTCCTTCGAGCCCGACGAGCGGCCGCGGTCCGTGCAGCTGTACGGCGTCGACCCGGCGACGGTCGGTGCGGCCGTGCGGATGCTCGTCACCGAGGACCGTGCGGACCACGTCGACCTCAACTTCGGCTGCCCGGTGCCGAAGGTGACGCGGCGAGGCGGCGGCTCGGCGCTGCCGTGGAAGACCGACCTCTACCGCGCGATCGTCGCGGCGGCGGTGCGCGAGGCCTCGCCGTACGGCGTGCCCGTCACCGTCAAGCTCCGCAAGGGGATCGACGAGGACCACCTCACCTACCTGGACGCGGGGCGGATCGCCCGCGACCTCGGCGTCGCCGCGGTCGCGCTGCACGCGCGGACGACCGCCGACTACTACTCGGGGACGGCCGACTGGCCGGCCATCGCGCGCCTCAAGGAGGCGCTCCCGGACGTGCCGGTGCTCGGCAACGGGGACATCTGGTCGGCCGAGGACGCCCTCGCGATGATCGACGAGACCGGCTGCGACGGGGTCGTCGTCGGGCGCGGGTGCCAGGGCCGGCCCTGGCTGTTCGCGGACCTGGCGGCGGCCTTCACCGGCTCGTCCGAGCGGGTCCGCCCCACGCTGGGCTTCGTCGCCGCCGTCGTGCGTCGGCACGCCGTGCTGATGACCGAGTACTACGACGACGAGGGCAAGGCCTGCCGCGAGATGCGCAAGCACATGGCGTGGTACCTCAAGGGGTACGTCGTCGGCGGCGACCTGCGTGCCCGGCTGGCGATGGTGGCCTCGCTCGACGAGCTCGACGCCTTGCTGGGCGAGCTCGAGTGGGACCAGCCCTACCCGGGCGCGGCCGCCGAGGGGCAGCGCGGGCGGGCGGGATCCCCGAAGACTCCGCACGTGCCGTACGGCTGGCTCGAGGACCGGGCCCTGTCCGACGAGTTCCGGGCGCAGCTGCGGGAGGCCGAGCTGTCCGTCTCCGGCGGCTGAGGCTGGCTCGCGGGTGCGCGCCGGGGATCGCGGTGGCGCCGGACGATGGACCGCACGGCGCCCGACCGTGAGCGCGGCGGCGCCCGAGAGTGAGCCCGGCGGCGCCCGACCGTGAGCCCGGCGGCGCCCGAAGTGGACCCGGCGGTGCCCGATGGGGGACCGGACGGCACCCAACGGTGAACCGGACGCCCGACGAACGGTGTCGCGCAGCGATCAGTGGGTGCCGAGGGAACCTTAAGCGCCGCACCGGCGGATTGCCCCGATCGGGTGAATCTGCTGGTCAGACGTTTGTCCACCTTGTCCGTTTCGTCACCATCCGGTAGCGTTCGAACATGCGTTCGACAGACGTGACGATCGAGGCGGCACCGGCCGTCGGGTCGCAGCGCGGGTCGGGCACCGGGGTGCCGCCTGAGGTGGCGGTGTGGGTCTCAGCAGGGCGGGCGGCTCTGGCCGCCGCCGACCATGCCGACGAGTGGGACGCAGGGACGCGCCGGGCTCTGCTGGGCGAGCTGGATCGCGTCGCGGCGATCGCGGTGTCGATGCGGGCGAAGATCGTCACGGCGGAACGGCGTGCGGGTACCTGGGCGCTGCGAGGGGACCGCGACCTGGCTGGTTTCCTGGGGCGCGAGTCACATCAAGGGCGTGGGGCCGGGTTCGCCGTGGTGGGGCAGGCCCAGACGCTGGCGGCGATGCCCGCGGTGGCCAAGGCCCTGGTCGACGGCCCGGTGACGCCGCGGCACCTGGACGAGCTCACGCGGGCGAGCGTCGCGTCCCCGAAGCTGGCGGAGCAGCTGGTGACGCCCCAGGGGCAGGCGCAGGTGCTCGAGCTGGCGCGCCGGTTCGACGGGTCGGACTTCGGCCGGCAGCTGAAGGCGATGTCGGCATCGGTGGATCCCGCGACGCGGCAGCGCCAGCACGACGAGCAGCGGGCCAACCGTTTCCTCAACGTGTCGCACACGTCGGGCGGTGCCTTGGTCAAGGGCCGGCTCGACTCGGTCGCCGGGTACAGGTTCCAGAAGATGCTCGACGCGTTCAGTCCGCGTCCGGCGGCCGACGACGAGCGCAGCCGGGAGCAGCGCCAGGCCGACGCCCTCATGGTGGCGGTCGACCGGGCCCTCGCCGACAGGGCGACGACTCCGGGTGCGCACGCACCCGTCGAGGCGATCGTCACGATCTCCGAGGAGACGTGGGCCGTGCTGCGTGCCGCCCGGGAGTCCTTCGACGAAGCCGCAGGGGCAGGGTCCGCGGGCGGCGCCATGCCGGCGCTGGCGGGTGTGGACCCGGTGCTGGACGAGACAGGTGCGCCCTGGCCGGCCTCGGAGGTCGCGCGGGCGTTGTGCGACTGTGCCCTGACCCGTGCGGTGGTCGACGCGTTCGGGCAGGTGCTGGACCTGGGCCGTGGGGAGCGCCTGTTCCAGCGGCAGCACTGGCTGGCGTTGCTGGCAGCCGGGATCAGAACGTGCGCCTGGCCGGGCTGCGGCATGCCGCTGCGGTACACGGAGCTGCACCACCTGGCCTGGTGGGACCGCGATGGCGGGAGCACGAGCCTCGCCAACTGCGCTCCCTACTGCTCGTTCCACCACCACGAGGTCCACCGCCGTGGCGTCCGCATCACCCGCGCCGCCGACGGTACCTACCAGCATCGCCGCCCCGACGGGCGCCCGATCGACGACGGGCGCCTGCGCGACGAGCCCCGGGCGCCGCTGGGATCCGACCAGCACCGGCCCCCGGACGCGTTGGCACCGCCTGGTGTCGGCGGCTCGGCGGGCCCGCCCGGGGACCTGTTGAGCCTGCTGACCGCCTGAGCCGCGGCCGCCCTTGGCGGCGGTGGCCGAGAGCCCGAGCCGGCGGGTGCGTGCGGTGATCCGTCGAGCCTGCGCCGGCGTCTTCGTCGGGCGCACCACTGCGCGCGCAGGGACGCCACGGCCGTGCAGTCGACTGCGAGCGCAGTGCAGAGCGCCTGCAGCGCGTCTGCGGAACCCTCGGAGGGCTGAGCGCGCCGCGGCTACCTGGTGAACCAGACCGTCGACTCGCCGGGGACCTGCGACTCGTCCGGGACGTCCGTCGAGGCGAGGAGCACCCGCAGGCCGGTGGGCGCCGGGACGGGGGTCGTGCCGAGGTTGGCGACGACGACGACGTCGCGGACCGAGAAGGCGAGGACCTCCGGCGGGTAGGCGCCGCCGGTGGCGGAGGCGTCGCCGGGGCCGGCCACCCAGGCGAAGCCGCCGGTGCCGAGCCCGTGCTCACGCCGCAGCCGGAGCGCCGCGCGGTACAGCTCGTACGTCGAACCCGCGACGCCGCGCTGGCGGTCGAGCGCGAGCGGCGCGTACTCGGGTGGCTGCGGCAGCCAGGTGGCTCCGGTGGGGGAGAAGCCCATGGCGGGCTCGTCGGCCGCCCAGGGCAAGGGGATGCGGCAGCCGTCGCGGCCGAGCTCCTTGCCCTCCGTCCGGCGGTAGGTCGGGTCCTGGCGCAGCTCGTCGTCCAGAGACGTGTGCTCCGGCAGCCCGAGCTCCTCACCCTGGTAGAGGTAGGCGGAGCCGGGCAGGGCCAGCGTGAGGAGCGACGCGGCCCGCGCGCGGCGCAGGCCGAGCACCGCGTCCGGCTGCTCGTCGTGCAGGCCGATGCCGTTGGGGCGGCTCGTGGGGTCGGCGAGGCCGAGGCGGGTGGCGTGCCGCACCACGTCGTGGTTGGACAGCACCCACGTGGTGGGCGCCCCGACGGCGTCGTTGACCACGTAGGACGCCGCGATGACGCTCCGCAGCCGCGCGGGGTCCCAGCCGGCCAGCAGGTAGGCGAAGTTGAAGGCCTGGTGCATCTCGTCCGGCCGCACGTAGCCGGCGAGACGCGACAGAGGCTCCACCCAGGCCTCCGCGACCATCGCCCGCTCGCCCGGGTACTCGTCGAGCACGTGCCGCCACGACCGGTAGATCTCGTGCACGCCGTTCTGGTCCCACGCGGGGTGCTTGCCGTCGGCGTGCGTGATCGGCTCGGCGCCGTCGCCCGCCGGCTCCTCCCAGTCGGGCAGGCCGGCGCGCTTGACGAGGCCGTGCGCCACGTCGACCCGGAACCCGTCCGCGCCGCGGTCGAGCCAGAACCGCAGGATCGCCTCGAACTCCGCCCTGACCTCGGGATTCGTCCAGTCGAGGTCGGGCTGGGTCGAGTCGAAGAGGTGGAGGTACCACTGACCGGTCGTGCCGTCCGGGTTCGTCGTGCGCTCCCACGCGACGCCGCCGAAGGTGGAGTGCCAGTTGTTCGGCGGCAGCGACCCGCCCGGGCCGCGCCCGTCGCGGAAGACGTAGCGGGCACGTTCCCGCGAGCCGGGCGCCGCGGCGAGCGCGGCGCGGAACCACGGGTGCTGGTCCGAGGTGTGGTTCGGGACGAGGTCGACGATCACACGCAGGCCGAGCTCGTGGGCGCGGGCCGCGAGGGCGTCGAAGTCGGCGAGGTCGCCGAAGAGCGGGTCGACGTCCCGGTAGTCCGCGACGTCGTACCCCGCGTCGTTCTGCGGCGAGCGGTAGAACGGCGACAGCCACAGCGCGTCGACGCCCAGCTCGGCGAGGTGGGGCAGTCGCTGCGTGATGCCGGGCAGGTCGCCCATGCCGTCGCCCGAGGCGTCGGCGAACGACCGCGGGTACACCTGGTAGATCACGGCGTGCCGCCACCAGGGCTCGGTCGGTGAACCCTCCGCGTGGACGGTGGGTGCGGCGGGGCTGACCTGGGTGCTGGACATCGATCCTCTTCGGAAGTGGTCAGGCGGCGCCGGTGGACACCAGCGGGGCCGCCTGGGTGGAGTTGCGCACGACGAGCTCGGGGTGGAACAGGATCTCGGCGCGCGAGACCGGGGTGCCGTTGATCTCCGCCACGAGGGCGTCGACGGCGGCTCGGCCCATCGCGGTGACGGGCTGCCGCACCGTGGTCAGCGGCGGCTCGGTGAAGGCGATGAGCAAGGAGTCGTCGAAGCCGACGACCGAGACGTCCTCCGGCACGCGCAGCCCGCGGGCGTGCGCGGCGCGGATGGCGCCGAGGGCCATGAGGTCCGACGCGCAGACGATCGCCGTGTGGCCCCCCGCCAGCAGCTCGTTGGCGGCGGCCTGGCCGCCCTCGACCGTGAAGAGGGTCGAGACGACGTGGCGTTCGGGGCTCGCGTCGCCGAGCTGCCGCTCGAGCAGGGCGCAGAAGGCGTCGCGCTTGCGCTGCGCCGGGACGAACCGGGTGGGGCCGATGGCCAGGCCGATGGAGCGGTGCCCCAGGGAGATGAGGTGGCGCACGGCCTGCTCCATGGCCTGCGCGTCGTCGGTGGAGACCGACGGCGCGTCGACGCCGGCCGCGTAGCCGTTGACCATGACGAACGGGATGCTCCGGCTGCGCAGGCGGTGGTAGCGCTCGGTGCTCGCCGAGGTGTCCGCGTGCAGGCCGGAGACGAAGACGATCCCCGCGACGCCGTGCTCGAGCAGCATCTCGACGTACTGGTCCTCGGTGGTGCCCCCGGGGGACTGGGTGCAGAGCAGGGGCGTGTAGCCGCGGTCCGAGAGGGCGCTCTCGATCACCTGGGCGAAGGCGGGGAACACCGGGTTGCTCAGCTCGGGCACGACGAGCCCGACGAGGCCCGCCGGGCGCTCCCGGAGGCGCTCCGGTCGCTCGTAGCCGAGCACGTCGAGCGCGGTGAGCACCGCCTGACGTGCCTGCTGCGACACGCCTTGCTTGCCGTTGAGCACGCGCGACACGGTCGCCGTGCTGACCCCGGCCTGCTCGGCGAGGTCGGTCAGCCGAGTGCGGCCTGACAACGTCGTCACGAGACCTCCTCGTCCCTGATCGGGTGGTGCGTCACGCGGTTCCTCACGTCGCGCATGACGACGTGCGCTTCGGATCGTTCCATGGTGCGATGCGATCGCGGTGCTGGACGGCGTGTCCAGCAACCGTGTCCTGAAAGTTACCGTAACGAGTTGCAGCAGCGGCGCACAACTGGTTACCGTCTCGCGCATCAGGCCAACGGCGGCGGATCTCGTCGGTCGGTGGCAACCATCCCGAACCAGGGAGCATGTCGATGCGATGGAGCATCCCGACTCCGGTCACGGCGCCGCCGTCCCGGAACGCCGGCTCTGGCCTCCGCGACGCGCTTCCCACCACCGGAACCGGTGCGATCCGGGCGGACCGCGATCGCGAGTAGTCCGCGCCGAGGCGCCGCCCCGATGACCCGTGGCGGTGGGCGGACTCTCGCGGCGCACGGCCGCACAGCACGGACAAGCACGAGACAAGGAGAGATTCGACGATGAAAGCTCGTCCCGCATTCATGCTCGTCGGCGCTGCCGCGCTGACCCTCGCGATGGGCGCGTGCAGCAGCAGCGGCGGCGGCACCGGGGCCACGACCCCGGCTGCGGCCCCCACCACCGCCGCGGCGCCGACCGCCGTGACCCTGACGGTCTGGGGCCCGCAGGAGGACCAGGTCGACTCGACCTCGTGGCTGCCGAAGCAGGAGGCCGCGTTCGAGGCCGCCCACCCCGAGTACAAGATCACGTGGAAGAACGCGGTGGTCTCCGAGGGTGACGCCGGCAAGACCGTCCAGCAGGACCCGAGCGCCGCCGCCGACGTCTACATGTTCGCCAACGACCAGCTCGGCACGCTGGTGCAGGCGCACGCCATCGGGCAGCTGCCGCCGGACGCCGTGGCCCAGGTCAAGCAGCAGAACAGCGACGTCATGGTCACGTCGGTCACGGGTAGCGACGGGAACATCTACGGCGTCCCGTACACGGCCAACACGTGGTTCCTGTACTACAACTCCTCGAAGTTCACCGCGGACGACGTGAAGAACCTCGACTCGATGCTCAGCAAGGGCAAGGTCGCCTTCCCGATCGACAACTCCTGGTACCTCGCCTCCTTCTACGTCGGCAACGGCGGCACGCTCTTCGGCCCCAAGGGCACCGACGAGACGGCGGGCATCGCGTTCACCGGCACGCAGGCGTCCGACGTGACGAAGTACCTCACCGGTCTGGTGAAGAACAAGAACTTCGTGAACGACGCGAACGGCGCCGGCCTCGCCGGCCTGCAGAACGGCACCATCGACGCCTACTTCTCCGGCTCGTGGGACGCCGCCAACGTCAAGAAGGCGCTCGGCGCCAACGAGGGTGCCGCGCAGCCGCCGAGCTACACGCTCAACGGCTCGCCGGTCCAGATGAAGGCGTTCGCCGGCTCCAAGGCCGTCGCCTTCAACCCGAACGCCAAGAACCCGCAGGCCGCGGCCAAGTTCGCCGCCTTCCTCGGGTCCACGGCCGCGCAGCAGGCCCACTACGACATGCGCGGGATCATCCCCTCGGACAAGTCCCTGGCCTCGTCGGCGAGCATCACGGCCGACCCGGTCGCGGTCGCCCAGATGAACACCGTGGCCAACGCGTCGACGCTGCAGCCGACCGTGGCGAAGATGGGCAACTTCTGGGACCCGACCGCCTCCTTCGGGAAGGCGCTGCTGTCCGGTGACATCACCGCCGCCAACGCCGCGGACAAGACCGCGGCGTGGAACACGGCGCTGAACTCGTAGTCCCTGCAGCACCGACCAGGTTCCGGGGCCACGGTCACACCGATCGTGGCCCCGGAACCTGGCCCTCGCTCTCGCACGATGAGGTGGGATGGCATGACACAGACGGCCGTGGCGGAACGCGGGGACAGGCGCGCCGCACTCAGGACCGAACAGCTGTCGCTCGGCTCGGTCGACGGCTCCGGGCTCACCCTCGGCCACGCCCTCGCGCGGGGCGACGCGCTGACCAGGATGTCGGCGTTGGCCATGGGCCTGGGCAACATCGCGCGCCGGCAGTACGCCAAGGGCGCGATCTTCCTGGCGGCCGAGATCGCCTTCATCGCCCTTCTCGTCGCCCGCGGCATCCCGTCGCTCGCGGCGCTCCGCGTCCTCGGGCCGGTGACCGAGGGCGGGCAGAAGTGGGACGCCAACGGCAACTTCATCAACGTGAACCCCACGAACTCGGTGGGGGTGCTGCTCTACGGCGTCGCGTGGATCTTCATCATCGCGGCCTTCCTGCTCGTGTGGGCGGCCGCCGTGCGCAGCGCCTACACGGCGCAGGTGCTCACGCAGACGAAGGGCCGGGCGCCGTCGATCGGCCAGGACGTGCGCGAGCTGTTCGATAGCCGCCTCCACGGCACGCTGCTGTCGCTGCCGACGCTGGGGATCGTCGTCTTCACGATCCTGCCGCTGGCCTTCATGATCTCGATGGCGTTCACCAGCTTCGACATCAACCACCCGGTGGCGTTCAACTGGGTGGGCCTGCACAACTTCGGCCTCGTCTTCTCGCGCACCGGGTCCACGTCGATCGGGGTGGGCCTCGGGCTGTTCACGCGGGTGCTCGCGTGGACGGTCGTGTGGGCGATCTTCGCGACGTTCCTCAACTTCTTCCTGGGCCAGTTCATGGCCATGGTCATCCTGCGGCGCGGCACGCGGCTGAAGAACATGTGGCGCGCCTTCTTCTCGATGTCGATCGCCGTGCCGCAGTTCGTCTCCCTCCTGGTCATCAGCCAGATGCTGCAGGACCAGGGCATCGTCAACCAGATGCTGAAGAGCTGGGGCCTGATCGACTCCTCGCTGCCGTTCTTCACCAATGCGTGGTGGGCGCGCGCGACCGTGATCGTCGTCAACCTCTGGGTCGGCATCCCGTTCACGATCATGCAGATCACGGGCGTCCTGCAGAACGTGCCCGGCGAGCTCTACGAGGCCGCGAGGATCGACGGCGCGAACTGGTGGCAGATGTACGCGCGCATCACGATGCCGTACATCTTCTTCGTGCTGACGCCGTACCTCATCGTGACGTTCACCGCGAACATCAACAACTTCAACGTCATCTACCTGCTGTCGAACGGGGCGCCGCAGAGAGTGGGTGAGTCGGCCGGACAGACCGACCTGCTCATCACCTGGCTGTACAAGCTGACGGTCGACAAGGGCAACTACAACGTCGGCGCCGTCATCGCCATCCTGACCTTCGTGGTGCTGGGGGTCGTGGCGCTGATCACGTACCGCAACACCGGGTCGTACAAGAACGAGGAGGGCTTCCGGTGACAGCCCGTTCGAGCACCGTCCTGCGCAGCGGTGCGACCAGCACGAGCGCGATCCGCCCCTCCGGCCCGGCGCGCAGCGCCGGCATGCGGCGTCGGCAGCTCGTCGGGGACGTGGTGTCCCACGTCTTCCTCGGGCTCATGGCGGTGATCTGGCTCGTCCCGATCGTCTGGGTGCTCCTCGAGAGCTTCAACAAGAACACCGCGCCGTACACGACGACGTTCTTCCCGACCCAGTACACGTTCGGCAACTACGTGAAGCTGATGACGGACCGCTCCGTCATGAACTTCCCGGTGATGTTCGGCCGCACGCTCGTGATCGCGTCGGCCGTGTGCGTCATCAACCTGTTCTTCGTGCTGTCCGTGGGCTTCGTCATGAGCCGGCTGCGGTTCCGGATGCGCCGCGCGTTCATGAACACGGCGCTGATCCTGGGGATGTTCCCGGGGATCATGGCCGTGCTCGTGATCTATTTCATCCTCAAGGCGCTGGGGCTCACGGAGAGCTCGACGGCCACCACCGTCGCCCTGATCATCGTGTACTCGGCCGGCTCGGGCGCCGGCTTCTACGTGATGAAGGGGTTCATGGACACGATCCCGATCTCCATGGACGAGGCTGCGATGCTCGACGGCTGCACCCGGTGGAACGTGTTCGGCCGGATCATCCTGCCGATCACCAAGCCGATGATGGTCTACCAGGCGATCGTCGGGTTCCTGACGCCGTGGCTGGACTTCGTCATGGCGCGGGCGATCGCCCGGACCCAGGACAAGTACACGGTGTCGCTCGGGCTGTGGCAGATGCTGCAGAAGGAGTACATCGCGCAGTGGTTCGCCCGCTTCGCGGCCGGCGCCGTGCTCGTCTCGATCCCGATCGCGGTCCTCTTCATCGTGATGCAGCGGTTCTACCAGTCGTCCATGACCGGTTCGGTCAAGGGGTGAGAACCAAGGGCCTGTCCAACCTGCAGCTGAAGGTCGTCGGGCTCGTCCTGGTGGCGGTGTCCGCCGTCGGGACCGCGGTGGGCCTCCGGGGCCTGCCGGCCGACCTCACGGCGGCGGACGTGTCCCGGCTCACGGTGGTCGTCCTGGTCGAGGCCGTGTCGTGGGCGGCGATCCCGCTGTACGCGTGGCTGCTGCACTGGGGCTTCGTCCACACCACGAACGTGGCCCGGTACGCCGGCCGGCTCGCGGCGCTCGCCGTGGTCGCCGAGGTGCCCTACGACCTGGCGACGAGCGGCCGGTTGTGGGACCTGCGGTCGCAGAACCCCGTGTTCGCGCTGCTGGTCTCGCTCGTCGTGCTGTGGGCCCTTGACCTGCTCCGGCGGGGCTCCGTGCGGCGCGTCGGGCTGTCGATCCTCGTCTGCGTCGCCGGGGTGCTGTGGCTCGTGATCTTCAACGTCGGCCTGCGCCTCGGGGTCATGCCCGCGGGCGTCGTGCTCCTGCTCTTCTGCCTGGTCTTCTACTTCCTGCACTCCCGGGAGAACACGATGATGACGGTGGGCGGCGTCCTGGGAGCCGTCGCGCTCGTCCTCCCGGCCGCCGGGATGGCGGTGCTGCACTTCCGGAACGAGGCGCCGGGGAGGGCACACCCGCGGTACCTGTTCTACGTGCTGTACCCGGTGGTGCTGCTGGCCGCGGGGCTGCTCGGGCGGGTGGCATGAGGCGCCGGTGGCGGGCAGCCGTCGCGCTGTCCCTGGTCACGCTGCTGGGGGTCGCGCCGCTGGCGGCGTGCGGGCCGTCCCCGGCCGCCACCGTCTCCGACCGCTACCGGACGTACTACGAGGTCTTCGTCGGGAGCTTCGCCGACTCCGACGGCGACGGCGTCGGCGACCTCGCCGGTGTCACCGGCAAGCTCTCGTACATCCACGACGACCTGGGCGCCAACGGGATATGGCTGACGCCGATCAACACGTCGCCCTCGTACCACAAGTACGACGTGAGCGACTTCGAGGCGATCGACCCCGAGTTCGGGACGATGCAGGACTTCGACGCCCTCGTGGCGAAGGCCCATGCCAAGGACGTCCGCGTGCTCATGGACCTCGTGATCCAGCACACCTCGTCGAAGCACCCGTGGTTCACGCAGGCGATCCAGGCGCTGCAGGCGGGCACGACGAACAAGTACGTCCACTACTACGACTTCTCGACGACGCCGAAGGCCGGCTACGTCCAGTACGGCTCGACCGGGATCTACTACTCGGCGGTGTTCTCGCCGAGCATGCCGGACCTCAACCTGGACGACCCCGGCGTCCGGAGCGAGATCGCCGGCATCGTCGGGTTCTGGCTGGGCAAGGGCGTCGACGGGTTCCGGCTCGACGCCACGACGTCGTACTACCCGCACGACGCGGCGGCCGGCGTCGCCTTCATGAGGTGGCTCGAGAGCACGTGCCGGGCGGTCAACCCGCAGGCCTACCTGGTCGGCGAGGCGTGGACCGACGCGACGAGCCTGACGTCCCTCTACGCCAGCGGCGTCGACAGCTTCTTCAACTACCCGTTCGCCACGGTGAGCGGCAAGCTCAACGCCGCCCTGACGGCCAGGGACGGCACGGGGCTGTCGCAGGCCACCCAGGCCTGGAACGAGACGATCCACGCCGCGAACCCGGCCGCGATCGACGCGCCCTTCATCTCCAACCACGACAACCCGCGGCCGTCGGGCTACCTCATGCGCTCGCCGCAGCTGGAGAAGCTGTCCGCGGCGACGTACCTGCTCATGCCCGGCAACCCGTTCATCTACTACGGCGAGGAGATCGGCATGGTCGGGTCGGGCACCGACCCGAACAAGCGGATGCCGATGGTCTGGTCGACGACCGACCTCACGGGCACCACGAAGCCACCGCCCGGCGGCACGTACGACGAGAGCGCCGTGGTGCCGGTGGACCAGCAGCTCAAGGACCCGGGCTCGGTGCTGAGCTTCTACCGGGCGGTCCTCGCGCTCCGGAACCGGACGCCGGCGCTGGCCCGCGGCACGTACACCTCGATCACGGCGGGCGACCGGTCGGTCCTGGCGTTCTCCGACGCCTACCAGGGCACCACCGTCTACGTCCTGGAGAACCTCGACTCCGCGCCGCACGTGGAGCAGCTGGACGCGATGGGCCTGCCCGCCTCGGTGAAGGTCCGGGACCACCTGCTCACGGACGGCGCCCAGGCCCCGTCGCTGTCCGGGCGGGCGCTGACCCTTCCACCGGGCTCGGTCGCCGTCCTGCGCTGACGCCGCCGACCCGTCCGCCACGCCGCACGGCCCGCGCCGTGCGTCGGTTCCTGCTGCCCGCCAAGGAGGCCGCATGACGTCGTTCCTCGACGAGCCGCACCACGACGGCTCGGTCGCCTACAGCGCGCCGGGTGCCCACCGGCTCGGAGACACGGTGCCGGTGCGTGTCCGGGTGCCGTCGGTGCCCGGCCGCGCCGGGCGCGACGCGAGCGTCGTGCTGCGGTCCGTCCGCGACGGCGAGCCGACCTTCCGGGCCGCCCGGGTCGACGGGTCCGACGAGGCCGGGGCGTGGTTCGTCGCCGACCTGGCGGTGGACAACCCCGTGACGTCCTACCGGTTCCTCGTCGACCCGGACCGCGACTACCGCTGGCTCACCGCGCGCGGCGTCGCCCGGCGTGACGTGTCCGACGCCGGCGACTTCCGGATCTCGGTGTTCGACCCGCCGCCCGACTGGGTCGCCGACCAGGTCGTCTACCAGGTGTTCCCGGACCGGTTCGCCCGCTCCGGCCACGATCGCGCCGTGCCGGACTGGGCCGTGCCGGCGGCGTGGGACGACCCGGTGGTGCACCAGGGGCGCGACACGGCGCACCAGTGGTTCGGCGGCGACCTCGACGGCGTCGCCGAGCACCTCGACCACCTCACCGGGCTGGGTGCCACCGTGCTCTACCTCACGCCGATCTTCGAGGGGCGCTCGAACCACCGGTACGACGCCGTGACGTTCGACCGGATCGACCCGGTGCTCGGTGGCGACGAGGCGTTCGGCCGGCTGCTGGGGGCCGCCCACGCGCGCGGCCTGCGCGTGCTGGGCGACCTGACCCTCAACCACACCGGCGCCGCCCACGAGTGGTTCCAGGCGGCCGTCGCCGACGCGGCGGCGCCGGAGTCGGGGTACTACCGGTTCGGACGGCATCCCGACGAGTACGCGAGTTGGCTCGGGGTGCCGTCGCTGCCCAAGCTGGACCACCGCTCCGCGGCGATGCGGACCGCGCTGTACGAGGGGCCGGGCTCGGCCGTCGCCCGCTGGCTGGACTTCGGGCTGGACTCGTGGCGCATCGACGTCGCCAACATGACGGGGCGCCTCGGGGCCGACGACCTGACGCACGAGGTCGCCCGCACGGTGCGCCGCACGATGGCCGCCGGCCATCCGGACGCCTGGTTGCTCGCCGAGCACGGCCACGACGCCGCGTTCGACCTCCTCGGCGACGGGTGGCACGGGACCATGGACTACGCCGGCTTCTCACGGCCGGTGTGGTCCTGGCTGCGCGGCGGACCCGACGAGCCGCGCGTGGCGCAGGGCACGCCGTTCGCGGGGCAGCCGATCCCGATCCCGTCGCTGCCGGGCGGCGCCGTCGTCGCCACGATGCGCGAGGTGCACGCCGGGGCACCGTGGGCCGCGTGGTCGGCGTCCACGCTGCACCTCGACTCGCACGACACCCCGCGCTTCCGCACCGTCGTCGGTGGTGGCGCGTCGGGGTGGGTCGACCACCAGGGCCGCGGGCGTGCCCGCCACCTCGTGGGCCTGGCGCTGCAGATGACGATGCCGGGCGTCCCGGCGGTGTTCGCGGGGGACGAGCTCGGGCTCACCGGCGTGGACGGCGAGCACTCCCGCACGCCGTTCCCCTGGTCACGGGCCGCGGAGTGGGACGGGCCCACGGTCGAGGTCTACCGGCGCTGGATCGCGCTGCGCCGCACGCACGTCGCGCTGCGACGCGGCGGCCTGCGCTGGGCCGACGCCGGCGACGAGTCAATGACCTACCTGCGCGAGCACCCCGAGGAGCGGCTGCTGGTCCACGCCGCGCGCGGCCCGCACACCCCGGTGCGGCTGTCGCTCGGCGGGCTCGGGGCGCGTGGGGCCGAGACGCTCGAGGGCGAGCCGGCCCGAGCCGACGGTGGCGTCCTCGAGCTGCCGGCGGCCGGGCCAGGTGCCCACGTGTACCGGCTCGTCTGAACGGGCCGTGCCGGCGGCCTCGGTGACGGCCGCAGGGAACCCGCCCGGACCGTCGCGCGGCGGGATCGGACGACGAGAGAGGGGAGCTCAACCGTGAGGATCGTGGACGTGGACGCCCTGGTGGCGGGGGTGGCGCAGCAGCCGGACGTGGCGGGCGTGGTGCTGCTCGGCTCCGCCGCCGACACCGCGCGGGCCGACGAGTGGAGCGACGTCGACCTGTGGCTCGTCGTCGACGAGGGGGCCCAGGAGCGCTACCGCGAGAACCTGTCGTGGCTGCCGGGCCACGAGGACATCGCCGTCGTCGCGCGCGAGACGGAGCACGGCCGCGCGGTCGTCTTCGCCGACGGTTCCTACGTCGAGCTCGCCGTCGCCTCGCCGGCCGATCTGACGGTGTTCCGGGCGACCCAGGCCCGGGTGGTCCTCGACCGCGGCGGGGTCGCCGAGGCGGTCGCGGCGATCACCGTGGCGCCCCCCGGGCCCGGCCGCGAGCCGGCGCGGCGCGCGCTCGCGATGCTGTGCGGCCGGCTGCTCGTCGGCGTGGGCCGCGCCCGCCGGGGCGAGCTCGTCTCGGCGGGACGGTTCGTGCGCGAGCTGGCCGTCGGTGAGGTGCTCGTCGCCCTCCGGCTCCTGCGCCCGCCGGCCGACGAGGCGGTGCTGGACCCCCTGGACCCGACGCGCCGCGTCGAGCGCGCCTACCCCGCGCACGCCGCGGCGCTGGCGGCGGCCTGCCGCGAGGACGTCGAGCCGTGCGCGCGGCGCCTGCTCGACCTCGCCGAGCGGTGGTTCGCGGCCGAGCCGGAGTGGCCGGCGGCGGGGGTCGCGGCGGTGCGCCGGCGACTGGGCTGGGACGACCCGGCCGCTCGATAGGCTGGCGGCGTGGCGCGTGCCGACAAGTCTCCCCGGGCGGGCGACGCGTCGGCCTACGGCGACGCCGACCGCGAGCGCTGGGTGCGCGAGGGCCACAAGAACCGCAGCCGCACGCAGTTCGAGCGCGACCGCGCGCGCATCGTCCACTCGTCGGCCCTGCGCCGCCTCGGGGCGAAGACCCAGGTGCTCGGCCCGGCGTCCGACGACTTCGTCCGCACCCGCCTGACGCACACGCTCGAGGTCGCGCAGATCGGTCGGGAGCTCGGCAAGGCCCTGGGCTGCGACCCCGACGTCGTCGACACCGCGTGCCTCGCGCACGACCTGGGCCATCCGCCCTTCGGCCACAACGGGGAGCGGGCGCTCGCCGCGGCGGCCAAGGGCATCGGCGGTTTCGAGGGCAACGCCCAGACCCTGCGGCTGCTGACGCGCCTGGAGCCGAAGGTGTTCTCGTCGGACGGCCGGCCGGTCGGGCTCAACCTCACGCGCGCCAGCCTCGACGCGTCGGTGAAGTACCCCTGGCGGTTCGGCGCGGGCCCCCTCAGCGCGGCCAGCGGGCGGCCCACGCACAAGTTCGGCGTCTACGAGGACGACCTCGAGATCTTCACGTGGCTGCGCGACGGTGCGCCGGACGGGCGCAAGTGCCTCGAGGCGCAGGTGATGGACCTGGCCGACGACATCTCGTACTCCGTGCACGACGTCGAGGACGCCGTGGTCGGCGGCCGCTTCGACCTGGCGGTGCTCCAGGAGGACGACGAGCGGGCCCGCGTGGTCGAGGCGGTGCAGGCCTGGTACGGCGACGAGATCGACGCCGACGGCCTGCACGCGGCGATGGACCGCCTGGTGCGCGCCGAGCTGTGGCAGCCCGGCTTCGACGGCTCGCGCGCCGCGCTCGCGGTGCTCAAGGACGCGACCAGCCAGCTCATCGGCCGGTTCGCCAAGGCCGCGCAGCGCGCCACGCGGGAGGCCTACGGTCCCGGACCGCTGACGCGGTACGCCGCGAACCTCGTCGTGCCGGCGACGACGGTCGCGGAGATCCTGGTGCTCAAGGGGCTCGCGGTGGCCTACGTCATGGCCCCGCGGGAGCTCGAGCCTCTCTACGCCCGGCAGCGCGAGATGCTCACCGACCTGGTGCGCGTGCTCGGCGAGCGTGCCCCGCTGGCGCTGGAGCCGCCGTTCGCGGCGGACTGGGCGGCCGCGCCCGACGACGCCGCGCGGCTGCGTGTGGTCGTCGACCAGGTGGCCTCCCTGACGGACGTGTCGGCGGGCGTCTGGCACGCGCGGCTGCTCTCGCCCCGCCGCTGAGGCAGGCGTGCGCCCCTGACCCGGGCGGACGGCCGGGGCGCGTCCCCCCGGCGACCTAGACTGCGCCCGTGGCGGGTCGCATCCGGCGGGAGGACGTGGAGGCGGTCCGCGAGCGTGTGCGGATCGAGGAGGTCGTCGGCCAGCACGTCGCGCTGAAGCCGGCCGGCGTCGGCTCGCTCAAGGGGCTGTGCCCGTTCCACGACGAGAAGTCGCCGTCCTTCCACGTGCGCCCCCAGGTGGGCCGGTACCACTGCTTCGGCTGCGGCGAGGGCGGCGACGTCATCGCGTTCGTGCAGAAGATCGACGGGCTCGGCTTCTCGGAGGCCGTCGAGTACCTCGCCTCGACGATCGGGCTGACGCTGCGGTACGAGGAGGGCGGGCCGCCGCGCCCCGGCGACGAGCCGGGCCGTCGTCGCCGGCTGCTCGACGCCCACAAGGTCGCGGAGGAGTTCTACCGTGAGCAGCTCGCCACGGCGGCCGCCGCGGCGGGGCGCTCGTTCCTGTCCGCCCGCGGCTTCGACCGGGCGGCGGCCGACGACTTCGGCGTCGGCTTCGCGCCGCAGGGCTGGGACGCCCTGACGCGGCACCTGCGCGGGCGCGGCTTCACCGAGGCCGAGCTCGTCGCGTCGGGCCTCGTCTCGCAGGGCCAGCGCGGCGTCTACGACCGGTTCCGGGGCCGCCTGGTGTGGCCCATCCGCGAGGTCACCGGCGAGACCGTCGGGTTCGGCGCGCGCCGCCTCTTCGACGAGGACCAGGGGCCGAAGTACCTCAACACCCCCGAGACGGCGCTCTACCGCAAGTCGCACGTGCTCTACGCGATCGACCTGGCCAAGCGCGAGATCTCGAAGGAGAAGCAGGTCGTCGTCGTCGAGGGCTACACGGACGTCATGGCGATGCACCTGTCGGGCGTGCGCACCGCGGTGGCGACGTGCGGCACGGCCTTCGGGTCGGAGCACGCGCGGATCGTCCGGCGCCTCATGGGGGACGCCGGGGGAGCCGGCGGCGTGCAGCTCGCCTCGGGGGAGTCCGTCGGCGGGGCGGTCGTCTTCACGTTCGACGGGGACGCGGCGGGTCAGAAGGCGGCGCTGCGGGCCTTCGGCGAGGACCAGTCGTTCTCGGCGCAGACGTTCGTCGCGGTCGCCGACTCGGGGATGGACCCGTGCGAGCTGCGCCAGGCGCAGGGGCCGGACGCGGTGCGCGCGCTGGTGGCAGGCCGGCAGCCGCTGTTCGAGTTCGTCATCCGCTCGACGCTGGCGGCCTACGACCTGTCGACGGTCGAGGGGCGCATCGGGGCGCTGCGGGCGGCGGCGCCCGTGGTCGCCTCGATCCGGGACAACGCGCTGCGGCCCGAGTACACGCGCGAGCTGGCGGGCTGGCTGGGGATGGCCGACGAGCGGCAGGTGCGCGAGGCCGTCACCGCGGCCGTGCGGTCCGGACGCGGCGCGGCGGGCACGACGAGGCCGGCCGGGCCGGACGGGCGCACGGCGCCCGGTGGGCCGGGGGCGCTCTCGCGTGGACCCTCGTCCGGCGGGCCGGGCGGGCGGGCGGACGGGTCCCGCGGACCGTCGTCAGGCCCGGTCGGCCCCCGATCGTCGGGCGCCGGCCGTCCGGCGGGCGCCCCGGTGGCGGGCGGGCGTCCGACGAGCCAGGCGTGGCCCGACGAGGCCGCGCCGGCGGGGGGACGGATGCCCGTCCCCGACCGTCGCGACCCCGTCGCGCAGGTCGAGCGCACCACCCTGGAGGTGCTGCTGCAGGCGCCCTTGCTCGTGCCCCTCGACGCCGACGACCTGGGCGCGGACGCGTTCGCGGCCCCCGCCTACCGTGCCGTGCACGAGGCGGTCATGGCCGCGGGAGGCCCGGCCGAGGGGCGCCGGCTCGTCGCCGAGGGGGGCAACGCCACGGCCTGGGTGGGCCGGGTGCTGGAGGAGGCGGCCGAGCCGGTGCGTCCGCTGGTCACCGAGCTGGCCGTCGCCCCGCTGCCGGAGGACCGTCCCGACGCCCTGGGCGACTACGTGCGGGGGGTCGTGCGCCGGCTGCTGGAGATCGGGCTGACGCGCCGCATCGCCGAGGTGCGGGGCCGCCTGCAGCGCATGCCGGAGGACGACGCGGCCTACGGCGCGACGTTCGCCGAGCTCGTCGGCCTCGAGGGGCGGCGCCGGACCCTGCGCGAGAGCGCCTGAGCCTCCCGGGCGCGGCGTGTCGGTGGGCGCGCCTACGGTGGTCCGGTCCGCACCGAGAGGGGAACCATCGTGACCACGCTCCAGGACCGGCCGGGAACCGCGGTCGTCGTCATCGACGTCCAGAACGACGTCGTGGGCGGCGCCTACCGGCGCGACGAGGTCGTCGCCAACATCCTCACCGTGCTCGGGAAGGCGCGGGCGCAGGGCGTTCCCGTGGTCTGGGTGCGTCACCACGACGACGAGCTCGTCGTCGGCAGCGACGGCTGGCAGATCGTGCCGGAGCTGGTCCCGGCGGACGGCGAGCCGATCGTCGAGAAGGCGTACGGCGACGCGTTCGAGGACACCACCATGGAGTCGGTGCTGGCCGGCCTGGGCGTGGGACGGCTCGTCGTCACCGGCGCCGAGACCGACGCCTGCGTCCGCTCGACGCTGCACGGCGCCTTCACCCGGGGGTACGACGCCACCCTGGTCTCCGACGCGCACACCGCGGGCGACAAGTCGCCCTGGGGCGCGCCGCCGGTCGACCAGGTCATCGCGCACACGAACCTGTACTGGAGCTTCCAGCGCGCGCCGGGCCGGACGGCGGGGACGGTCGCCGCCGCGGACGTCCAGTTCGGCACCCCGGCCTGACCGCCGCGAGCGCCCGCGAGGGCGGCACCGAGCGTGCCCGAGCCGCGCGTCGTCGGGTCGGCGCCCGGCCCCGCCGCGGCGGGCGGGCTACCGGCGCAGCACCCGTCGGGCGAGCGTGCTCCCGAGCAGCTGCGCGAGCTGGACGATGAGGACGATCGCCGCCACCGCGATCCACGTGACCGCGTAGTTGTAGCGCTGGTAGCCGTAGACGAGCGCGAACTCGCCGAGGCCGCCGGCTGCCACCACCCCGACGACCGCCGACATGTCGACGACCGCGACGAACACGAACGTGTAGCCGAGGATGAGGGGGCCGAGCGCCTCGGGGATGACGACGGTGAGGATGGTGCGCAGCCGCCCCGCACCCATCGCGCGGGCGGCCTCCACCACTCCGGGGTCCAGCGCGACGAGGTTCTGCTCGACGATGCGCGACGTGCCGAAGGTCGCCATCGCCGACATCGCGACGATCGCGTAGTTCGGCCCGTAGCTCTTGCCCGCGATGGCGATCGCCACGGGCTGGATGGCCGTGACGAAGATGATGAACGGGATCGGCCGCACGACGTTGACGAGCACGTTGAGGACGGCGGCCACCGCGCGGTTCGGCCACAGGTTCCGCGGCCGCGTCACGTAGAGGGCGACGCCGAGGGCGAGGCCGAGCAGCCCGCCGATGACGAGCGAGATGCTCGTCATGTAGAGGGTCTGGCCGACCGCCAGCGCGAACGACGGTCCGAGCTCCGTCCAGTCCATCAGAGGTCACCGTCCTTCGGGTCGGCCGCCGTGCCGTGGTCGACGACCTCGGTCCGCGACCGCACGTCGGCGATCGCGGCCTCGACCGCGCGCCCCTCGCCGACGAGCTCGAACGTCAGCGACCCCAGCGGCTTGGCGGCGACCTCGGTGACGCCGCCGAAGACGATCTCGGCGCGCAGGCCGTGGGCGAGCCATCGGTCGGCCAGGTAGGTCGTCGACGCCCGGCCCTCGGCGACCGCGACCGTGACGATGCGCCCCGCGTGGCGCGAGCGCAGCCGCTCGAGGGCGTCGGGCCGCGGCCGGTCGTGGAGGGCGGTGGCGATGAACCGCCGGGTGATCGGCCGCCGCGGCGAGGCGAAGATGTCGTAGACGTCGCCGAGCTCGACGAGCGCGCCGGCGTCCATCACGGCCACCCGGTGGGCCAGGTAGCTCACCACGGACATCTCGTGCGTGATGAGCACGATCGTCACCCCGAGCTCCTCGTTCGCGCGCCGCAGCAGGTCGAGCACGTCCTTCGTCGTCTCGGGGTCGAGCGCGCTCGTCGCCTCGTCGGCCAGGAGCAGCGCGGGGGAGGTGGCCAGCGCGCGGGCGATGCCGACGCGCTGCTTCTGCCCGCCCGAGAGCTCGCCCGGCCTCCGGTCGGCCTTGTCGGTGAGCCCGACGAAGTCGAGCAGCTCCGCCACGCGCGCGCGGCGCCGGTCCTTCGGCCACCCCGCGACCGCCAGCGGGTACGCCACGTTGCCCGCCACCGAGCGCGACGACAGCAGGTTGAACTGCTGGAAGATGAACCCGATGCCCGCCCGCACCGGCTGCAGCCGCCGCTCAGGCAGGTCGGAGATCGTCGTGCCCCCGACCGCGACGCTCCCGCTCGTCGGGCGCTCGAGCGCGTTGACCAGCCGTACCAGCGTGCTCTTGCCGGCGCCCGACGAGCCGATGACGCCGAACACCTCGCCGCGCTCGACGTCGAGCGAGACGCCGTCGACCGCGCGCACCGTGCGGGGGCCGTCGACGAAGTCCTTCGTCACGTCCCGCAGCTCCACCATCGCCGCCACGGCGGCACCACCCTTTCGTCGGACCCTGGACACGGCAGATCCCCGGGGCGCCGGACCCCGGGGACCGCGGTCGCTCAGGAGCTCTTGCGGACCAGGTCCTCGAGGCCGGAGAGGATCTGCTGCAGCTCGGCGGGCGACTTGTCGGAGATCAGCGCGGTGCCGCCGTTCTCCTTGAGCAGCTCGTCGGTCACGGCCTTGTCGTGGTAGATCGCGATGAGCTTCTGGTAGACGGGGTTGTCGGCGTCGGCCTTCTTCGCGACCCAGACGTTGATGTACGGGTCGGCGGCCGACGGGTCCTTGAGGTCGGAGTAGATCGCCGTCGTCGGGTCGATCTTCGCGTCGTAGGCGAAGTTGTTGTTGATGATCGCGGCGTCGAGCGACTTGAGCTGCACCGCGGTCTGGTTGGCGTCGACCGGGACGACCTTGACCTTCGAGCCGGGGAGCACGTCGGCCGGGGTCGACAGCGCGTTGCCGCCGTCCTTGAGGCTGACGAGGTGGGCGGACTGGAGCACGAGCAGCGCGCGCGCCTGGTTCGTCGGGTCGTTGGGGATCGCGACCTCGCCGCCCTGGGGGATGTCGGCCGGCGACGCGTACCCCTTGGACGTGTACAGGCCGAGCGCGTAGATCGCGGTGGCCCCGATCGGGACGAGGTCGGCCTTGGCGCTGACGTCGTAGTTCGCGAGGAACAGCAGGTGCTGGAACTGGTTCAGCTCCAGGTCGCCGTGGGACACGATCGGGTTGAGCTGCTGGTAGTCGGTGAAGTTCTGGAGTTTGACGGTGATGCCCTGCTTCGCCGCAAGGTCGGTGAAGACCTTCCAGTAGTCCTTGCTCGCGTCCGTGACGCCGACGGTCACGGTGACCGGCGTGCCCGCGGCCGCGTCGGTCGGGGCTCCGGTCGTCGTCCGACCCCCCGTGCCGCCCGCGCACGCGGCGAGCGCCGCGACGGTGAGCGAGGCCAGCAGGGCCAGGGACAGGGTGCGCTTCATGGGGTTGCCCTTCGTGGTGGTTTCCAAGGCGGGAAGGCCACGGGCAGGCGCATGTGGATGCCGCGGGTCGCGTCGCGGGTACGGCGACGGACGACGAGGGCGGCCCGCCCGGGCCGGGGCGCGCCTGGACGAGCCGGTGGGCTCAGGCCAGGCGCCGGCGCATGCAGCACATCGCGACGCGCATCGTGCGCGGGGCGGTGTGCAGAGCCATGCGAGTTTTCCTGAGGGAGGGGCGGACGGCGCCGGACGTTACCGGCGTCCTCCCAGGTGAGGGGTCGGCGACCACGATGTGAGCCAATGTGACGTGACGTGACGCGACGTGACGCCCGCGTCCGCGGTCACGCGGGGGAGCGGCTCCCGCCGGCGAGGTAGACGGTGTAGGCGAACGCCCGGCCGTCGCGCTCCACGGGCAGCGTGGCGGTCTCCACGCTGCGCCACGTCGCCGCCAGGGCGGCCGCCAGCCCGGGCGAGGGGTCCGCCGACCAGACGGCGACGACCCCGCGCGCGGTCAGCGCCCGGGCGGCCGTGGCGAGGAAGGGCGGCCCGTAGACGGCGGCGTTGCGGGGGTGGACGAGGAAGCCGGGACCGTTGTCGACGTCGAGGAGCAGCACGTCGACGGAGCCGGGCGGCAGCGCCGGGACGGCGTCGAGGACGTCCGCGACGAGCACGGCGACCCGTCGGTCGTCGAGCACCCCGGCCAGGGACGGCACCAGCCCGTCGCGCGCCCAGGCGACGAGCGGCGCGTGCAGCTCGACGACGTCGACGCGGTCGACGCGGGGCTCGTCGAGCAGCGCCCGCACCGTGAACCCGAGCCCCAGGCCGCCGACGACCGCCCGCAGCCCCTCGCCCGGCACGCGCGCCAGCGCGAGGGTCGCCAGCGCCGCCTCGGTCGCGGTGTGGACGGTGTCCATCGCGAAGACCCCGTCGACGACGAGCTCGACCACCTCGCCGCGCCGCGCGAGGGCGACCTCGCCGTGCTCGTCGGCAGCCCGCGCCACGACGACGCGTGGCTGGTCCTCGGGCACCCCGCCAGCATGGCACCGGACCGCGACGCGGTCAGCGGCCGGGCCGGCTCCGCGTCATCGGGCCGACCTGGCGCTTGCGCAGGTGCTCGTAGACCACGGAGGTGCGCACGTCGGCGATCTCCGGGCGCTGGGTCAGCCTGTCGATGACGAACCCGTAGAGCGCGTCGTTGTCGGGGACCGCGACGTGGACGAGGAAGTCCTCGCTGCCGCCGACGACGAAGACGCCCACCGTCTCCGGAAGGCCGATGACCCAGGTCCGGAACTCCTCGATGTTGGCGCGCGTGGGCGGCCGGATGCGCACGGCGACGAGCGCCTGGACCTGTCGGCCGATCGCGGCGAGGTCCACGTCCAGGCTCGCCCCCAGGATCACGCCGCGGTCGCGCAGCGCCCGGGTGCGGTCGAGGGCGGTGGTGGGCGCGACGCCGACGGCGGCCGCGACGTCGCGATTGGTGCGCCGTGCGTCGTCCTGCAGCTCCCGCAGGATCGCCGTATCAAGTGCGTCCAGATCGGTCATGCGACCAGCCTATCCGTATGACATACGGGCAGGTTGAGTTCTTGACGGAACACTGCTTACCGTCTGTCACCACGACCGAGACTCATCCGGAGGAATGCCATGTCGACCGTCACCACGCCCGTCATCGGGTTCGCTCCGCACGAGGTCCGCACCGACGTGTCGGCCCGCGAGGCGAGGCTCAAGTGGGTGGTCGTCGTCGACGCCGACCTGCCGGCCGGCCTGGCCGCGAACGCGGCGGTCTGCGTCGCGGCGAGCACCGTGGACCGGGTGCCCGGGATCGTCGGGCCGGACGCCGTCGACGCCGCCGGTGACGTGCACCCGGGGCTGCCGTGGATCGGCTGCGCGGTCCTGGGGGCACCTCGGGAGCGGCTGGCGGCGGTGCGGACCAAGGCCGCGGCGGCGTTCGGTGTCTTCGTGGCAGACATGACGCAGGACGGTCAGCGCACGCTCGTCTACGACGAGTACCGGGCGGCGGTCGGCAGCGGAGCCGAGCCGCGCTACCTGGCCATCAGCGTCGTCGGTCCGCGCAACCGGGTCGACAAGATCGTCGGCGGCCTCCCGCTCCTGGGTCGCTGAGGCGCCGGTCGGGTGGTCCGGTCAAGACGAAGGGCCGCGGAGCATCATCGCTGCTCAACGGCCCTGTGAAGCTCCCCCGACTGGTCTCGTACCAGTAACCCTCCGGTTACTGGTACGAGACCAGTCGACTGGCCGGAGCCGCGCAAGAGGCTGAGGTCATCTCGCTCGAGCTCGAGCGCGCGCGCCGCAGCACCCATCGGCACGAGACGGTGTCGGCATGAGCCGCGTCGAGCGGATCGCGCGCGAGCTCGCGGCGGCCGCCCGCGCCGGCGAGGACGTCGGAGACGTGCTGGCCGCCGCATGCTCGCTCGCCGCGGCGCGCGTCGGAGACGCCGAGGCGCTCGTCAACGGCCGGCCGGGTTCGTGGGAGTCCGAGCAAGTGCGCGCGCTGGCTAGCAGCTGGCCGTACGTCGACGAGGCGACCCGCGGGCCGATTCGGACGCCACGGGGGTGGTTCTGGTGAGCGCGCACGGGATGTGCGCCGGCGACGACCCGCGGCTGCTGCGGGCGTGGGCGCGGGCGACGAGCTTCGCACCGGACCTCGCGACCGACGCCGAGCTCGAGCACGCGGTCGCTCACTTCGCCGAGCTCGAGCGCGTCGAGGGCAAGCCGCTCAGCTCGATCGATCAGACGTGTCTGCGGATGCTCACGAGCGAGCAGGCCTATCGGGCGGCGAACGACGCCGCCGTACTCACTGAGGGGGCAACAGCATGATCGGGATCTTGATCGCAGCAGCGCTGATCGCCGGGCCGACGGCGACGCCGGGGCCAGACTCGCCGGTGTGCGAGCCGGGGCAGGTCTCCTGGGTCGACGGATGCGCGCAGCCGCAGCTGCCCGGGGAGGTCATCGGCCGGCAGATCGACGGCCCGAACGGCGAGCCGCTGGTCGTCGTCGGCCTGGACGCCAACGGCGGCCAGATCTTCGCCCCAGCGCCGACGCCGGCGCCCGTGACGGTCCTCGCGTACACGGGCGTGCCCGAGGGTCCGTACGCGGTCGCGGCCGGTGCTGCGATCGCGGCCGGCGCTGGCCTGCTGCTGGCGCGGCGTCGATTGACCCGATAGGGGCCTGACCGGACACGACACAGCGTCCGATAGGGCCATCGTGAACGCTCTACCTTCCCCCTGGGACTCCGAGATCAGTGCCTGGTGCCGCGAGCTGCGCGCCGCCGGGCGACCCGCCACCACGATCCGCCTACGCGGAGCGCACCTGCGCACACTGGCCCGCGCCGTGGGCCCGCGCCGACCGTGGGACCTCGAGCGTGGCGACCTGGTCGACTACCTCGGCTCGCGTGACTGGAAGATCGAGACGCGCCGGAGCGTCCGGGCCTCCATCCGCGGCTTCTACGACTGGGGCGTGGCCACCGGCCGCGTGGAGGCCTCGCCGGCGCTGTCGCTGCCGACCGTGCCGCGCCGGCCGCCGGCCCCGCACCCGGCCGACGACGACGCGACGTTCGACGCGCTCGAGCACGCCCCGGCTCGTGAGCACCTCATGGTGCGTCTCGCAGCTGAGGCCGGCCTCCGCCGCGGCGAGGTCGCGGCCGCGCACAGCTCGGACCTGTTCCGCGACCTGCTCGGCTGGTCGCTCGTCGTGCACGGCAAGGGCAACCGTGAGCGTGTCGTCCCGGTCACCGAGGGCCTCGCCGCGGAGATCCGCGGCCGCGGCGACGGGTTCCTGTTCCCGGGCGCCGACCACGGGCACCTGTCGGCGATGTGGGTCGGCAAGATCATCGGCCGGCTGCTGCCGCCCGGGGTGACCATGCACGCGCTGCGCCACCGGTTCGCCACCAGGGCGTTCGCCGTCAACAACAACCTGGCCGCCGTGCAGGATCTGCTGGGCCACAGCTCGCCGAAGACGACCCGCTACTACGTGCGCGTGGACGACGCCGCGGCCCGCGCGATCGTCGAGGCGATGAACCGGCCAGCGGCCTAGGGCTCGTCGCTCTGCTCGGGCCCGAAGCCCCACACGGCGTTGACGCGGCTGATGGTCAGGCCGGTGATCTTGGCCACCGCGCGTTGGCTCATCCCGTGGTCGACGGCCGCGACGATGAGCTCGTTGCGCAGCGTGCGGGCGTCCTTGAGGTTGTCCTCGGCGTCGTGCACCGCGCGGGCGGCGGCCTCGAGGCGGGGTTTCATGTCGGTGAGCACCGGTGTGGGCACGCTGACCTGCGCTTTCGCTGTCGCGTCCACCCGGGTGAACGGCCGAAGTACACCGCGGTGTACGGCCGTTCGCCTGGGGGACACACAGTGCTGTTCTCTTGCGAGAACACCCGGCCCCACGAGGAATCTACCGGGGTGAGCACCCCGAAGAGAGGGATCCGCGTCCGGGGGACGTGCGCCGCCGGCCACGTGACCGAGGCGACCAGCGACCCGGGCCGGCTGACGTGGGAGGGGCCGTGCTCTCACGAGGGCTGCACCAACCGCGTCCGCGCCCGCAAGGTGCCCCACGACGTGCCTGCCGCCCCACCGGAGCAGCAGGCCAAGCCCGACGCCCAGGAGGGCGACGAGGACCCGTACCGCGTCCGAGAGGTGGCCCACTATGGCCAGCAGCCGAAACAGCATGCCCACCGTCGAGAGCCTGCGTCCGAGCGGCCCGCTGACGTTCCTGCAGCCGGGGGACGCGGACCCGACGAGCCCGACGAGCCTGCCGACCGAGCCGGCGTTCCAGCCGGACCCGTCGAGTTCGAGCAGCCAGCCGTACGACGTCGAGAGCGCGCCGGAGTTCGCCGCCCCACCTTCCTCGACGGGATCCTCGGCTAGCGCGCCGACCAAGCGCGTCATCCAGGAGAACGCCCGCAAGGCCGTGTTCATGGCCGGCGAGGGCGCCCACCAGCTGCTGTCCAAGGACGAGTTCGACGAGCAGGTCGACCTCTACCGCGCGGACGCCGACGACGCGAAGTCGATCGGCGACCCGTTCGGAGCGATCGTGCACCGCCACGGCCTGCTGGGCGCTGCGGCGAACCCCGACGTCATGGACGGCATCAACGCGCTCGTCGGCCTGGCCGTCTACGGGTGGAAGCAGTTCGAGCGGGTGCGGGAGGCCCGCCGGCTCCGCAAGCTGCAGCGCGCCGCCGAGCAGGCCGGCACCGAGCAGGCCGACGACGCGACCGACGCCGGCCCCTCCTGGCCGGCCCGCTGATGGCCTCGGGTCGGTCGCTCGAGCTCGCGAAGATCCCGCGGCGCACGCGCGCGATCATCACGGACGCCAGCGCGGGCCCGTACACGCGCGACGAGCTCGAGGAGGTCCGGCAGAAGGTCCGGGTGCGCGACAGGCTGCGCTCGAGCACGGCCGGCCTGGAGTGGGCGCACGCGCACGGGCTCGACGAGCTGGGCCGCCCGCTCGGACGCCGGCGGAAGGGGCAGCGGTGAGCGAGCGGACGCCGATCGTGGCGGACGCGCCGGCGCAGGAGATCGGCGACGAGCTGCCGGCGATCGACCCGACGAAGCCGATGATCGCCAGCGCGTGGGGGCGGAAGCGGTCAGGCAAGAGCACGTTCAACCGGCGGCTGTATCGGTCCTGGCCGTTCGACAAGCTCGCGATCGACGTGAACGGCGACGCCGACCCCGGGGCCGACGCGATCGCGGTCCACCAGGACGCGCTGGGGCTGCTGCCCTCGCGGTTCCCAGACGTGGCGCCGAGCGTTCCGGGCGCGCCGCGTCCGGGCGCCCGGAACCTGGTCTACCGGGCCGACCCGGGCAGCCCGACCTACGAGGACGACCTCGATCGCGCCGTCGGGATGGCCCTGTACCCGCAGGATCACCGGGCCCTGGTGTGGTGCGGCGAGGTGGGGGAGTTCATGCCCTCAGCGGGCCGCACGCGCCCGCACATGCGCCGGCTGCTGATGCAGAACCGGCACTACCAGGCCTCCGCGCTGTTCGACGGGCCGCGGCCGGTGCACGTCAACAAGCTCGTGCTCGGCCAGTCCGACTTCGTGGCCGTGTTCGACCTGCCGGACCCCGACGACCGGGAGCGGATCGCCAAGGAGATCGGCTACCCGCCGCGGCGGTTCTTCGAGGAGTGCGAGACGACGTTCCGCCGCGGTGAGCACTGGTTCCTGCTCTGGCACGCCGAGACGCACACCCTCTACCGGTGCGCGCCCCTGCCCCCGATGGCCGAGGACTAGACCAGCTCGGTGCCGCCGTAGCGCTTCTGTGCCGACGAGCGGGTAGTGCCGAGCGCGTCGCCGATGACGGTCCAGCTGGCGCCGGCGGCGCGCAGCTTCTGCACCGTCAGCGCGGTGCGCTCCTCGACGTCGCGCCGCTGAGCCACCAGGCCGCGCAGGATCGTCAGGTCGACGGCTGCGGGGTTGTCGTTGCGTAGCGCGTAGGCGCCCCCGATGGCCGGCTTGCCGGCACTCCACTTGTCGTCGCGGAAGATGCGCGCATGCCCCGCCATGGCTCCTCCTGAGGACCTCGGGTGTAGAGCCGACGCTACACCCCGCGGCCGCCGGGTGTAGAGATGTCGCTACACCCATCGGGTGGCCACTCGATGGGTGTAGCGGACGCTCGACACCCGCGCCGGCGCGGAGCCCGTCAGGACAGCAGGTCGACGAGCGCGTTGAACGGCCCGGGGTCCATGTTGGCCAGGTCGTTGCCGTTGCCGTCGTCGACGAGCAGCAGGCTCTTCAGGCCGGCGTTCTCGATGGTCTGCCAGGCGTCGAAGGTGACGGTCTTCACCTTGCCGGTGATCTTGTTGACGGCCACGACTGCGCCGTCGCTGCGGCGGATGAGGGCGACGAGGTCGCTGATCTGTGCTCCGGCCATGATGAGCTCCTTGAGGGGTGCGGGCGGGGTGGGTGCGGACGTGGGGTAGATCCGGGCCTGGTCGAGCTCGCAGTGCCACGGCTCGATCGGCAGGGGGAAGAGCAGGACCCAGCTGGTGGCGTGGGCGTGGGCCCAGCTGCGGGCCGGCTCGTCGATGTCGGCGGCCAGCCCCAGGCCGTGCTTGGACTGGCCGGGCGGCAGGGCGGTGGGGGTCTGGCCGGCGGCCGCGGCGGCGACCTCGGCCGCCTGCTGGGCGAGGTCGCGGTATCCGGAGCGCAGGTGGCCGGCGGGCATGCCGGAGGCGAGCATCGCGGCCCAGATCGGCGCGACCGAGACGTGCAGCCGCTGGGGGCCGTTGGGGCCGGTGTCGACGACGACGAGCTGGTCGGCGGGCATCCGTCCGTTGAGTGCTGCGGGCAGCGTGATCATGGTCATCCGATCGGGAGCGCGGCGAAGGTGATGCCGGAGACGTTCCAGCCGCCGCCGATGCCGGTGTTGGTCTGCGCGACGGCCAGGGAGACGGTGGTGTCGGCGGTGATGACGGTCTGGGCGGCGATCGCGAACGGGGCGGTTCCGGTGAGCTGCCCGATGTACATGCCGACCTCGTCGAGCACGGTGGTGCCGGCCTTCAGCCGCAACCGGTAGCGGGGAGCCAGGGTGCCGGTGGACCAGTCGCATTGGCCGGTGGCCAGCAGCAGCCAGTTGCCGGCGTCGAGCTCGGCGGTCAGGGCGAAGGAGCAGCCGGCCGGGACGGTGTCGACGGTGCCGGGGGAGCCCAGGGAGGCTCCGGTGGTCGAGCGGGAGCGGCGGGCGAGGTCGACGTCGGGGCGCCCGGCCTGGGTGCCGTGGATGACGAGCTTGTCGGTGTCGAGCTCGGCGGTGGTCAGGTAGCCGAAGGGGCTGCTGGTCGAGGCCTGGGAGAGCAGCGACAGGCCCGCGCTGTTGGCCGGCTCGATCACGAGCTCGCTGTGGCTGGGCAGGCTGGGCAGGGTGAACGCGCGGATGTCGGAGACGGGCTGGCCGGCGCCGAGGTCCTCGGTGGAGAACGCGATCTGTTCGCCGAGGCCTTGCGCCGGCCCCATGACGATCCGGGGCAGCCCGGGCGGGTTGGTGGCGATCGACCGGGCGATGGTCAACGGGTTGCGGAACCCCATCACAGCCGCCGCAGTACGCGCACCTGCAGCGCGATGGTGGCGGTCGCGCCGGGCACGGCACCGGACCAGACGACGAGCAGGCTCGTCGACGGCGACAGCTGCAACCCGTTGGGCCAGTCGGCGACGTCGAAGTCACCGGTCGACGACCCGTCGAGCAGCCGGCTGGGGGTCTCGCTGCCGGCGTACAGCCGCAGCTGGGGCGGCAGCAGGTCGCCGGCGGGACAGTTGATCACGGCGTGGTCGATGAGCCACAGCTGGTTGGGGTCCAGCTGGTCGAACGTGATGACGGCCCGTCCGTTGGCGTCGACGAGCGCGGAGGACTGCGGGGTGGCGTAGTCGACGAGCTGCCAGCCGGTGGCGGTGCCGCCGACGGCGGTGGGCAGGATGACGCTCATCAGAGGTTGGGGGCCAGTCGCACGAACCACGGCTTGCTCTTGCCGCGGGCGTCGTAGGCCTGGTCGAGCAGCCAGATCGCCAGCGCGAGCGACAGCAGGCCGCCGACGAGGGCGGCCCGCTGGTCGGGCACGACGAGCCGCACGGCTACTCCCCGGCGGCCGGGTACACCGAGGTGACACCCGAGCCAGACACCACGGTCGGCGCGGTGCCGGCCATCGGGGCCAGCGCGTCGGGCAGGGTCTGCACGGCGGCCACGGGAACGGCCGCGGGCACTGCGGTCACGGGTGCGGCGATCGTCACGGGCGCGGCGGGAGTCGTCGTCGCAGCGGCAGGGGCCGGCGTCGCGGTCGGGGCCGGCTGGCTGAGCACGAGGGTGGTCGGTGTCGGCGCGGCGTACAGGGTCGGCAGGGCGGCGCCGGCCTGGCCGCCGACGGCCACCAGGGCGACGGTCTCCAGGATCGAGGGGACCGGGTGCCCGAGGGCGACGAGCACGGCGATGGCGACGATGACGACGACCAGGATGAGCAGGGCGGCCAGGGACGCGGTGATCTGCTTCACGGGGTTCTCCGATCGGATGAGGTGGGTACGGCCACGACGGTGGGCAGGGGAAGGCCGGCGGCGACCAGGGTGCTGGTGGCGGCGGTCTTGAAGGCCTCGAGCAGGACGATCCGGTCCTCGAGGCTCTTGGTGTAGAGCTCGAGCCGGCGGTCGGTACGGCGGTCGCCAGTCATGATCTTCACCAGGAGGACGAGGGCGACCGCGGAGGGTGCGCCGGCGGCGAGCAGGGACGACAGCAGCTGGCTCACGAGTCGGCCCCGATCCACGCCACCCCGGTGAAGGCCTGGTCGGCGTCGACGAACAGGGCCTCCCCGAAGCCCGCGCCGCCGGCGGGCACCGCGAACTCCTTGCTGGTGTTCGCCGGCACGTTGACCGGGCCGGCGATCGCGGGGCCGGTGTTGTCGTGGCTGTCGCGGAACGTGACGTTGACCGCGGTGGCGCCGGCGGCGATGGTCCAGCCGACGAGCCGGCCGGGCCCGCCCCAGGCGAGGATCCGCCCGCCCGTGCCGATGGGCTGGGGCCGGTTGCCGCGCAGTCGGTTCGCGTTCTGCGTGACGGTGAGCACGGTGCGCTGCAGCTCGTGGTCGCGCTCGAGGGCGGTGGCGACCTGGGCCAGTGCGTCGACGATCTGCTCCTGGATGCTCACGCGAGACCTCCGGTGACGGTGGAAAGGCCCTGGTCGCCCAGGGTCTGGATCTTCTGGCCGGCCGCGGTGCTGGCCACCATGCGGCCCAGGCCGAGGACGACCAGGCCGACGCCGCCGACGACGAACACGATGCGCAGCAGCACGCTGGTGGCGGTGGTGGCGATGTCGTTGAGGCCGAGCGCCGAGGACACCCCAGAGGTGACGGCGCCGGTCACGTCGCCGACGACGTTCTTGGCCCCGTCGATCAGCCCGCCGATGACCGGGATGTTCGACTTGGTCGCGGCCGCTCCGCCGTACTGCCAGTGCCAGGGCTCGCCGGGCACGGCCTGCGTCCACCCGTACTTGGCGCCGTTGGCCAGCAGCCAGCGGTGCGCGGAGGAGGCGACGTTCATGTCGAGGGCGATGCCCTTCTCGTGGGGGCTGGTGCCCGGCTTGGCGGCCAGGTTCCCGGTCCCGTTGAGGTAGGCCTGATACAGCCCGGCCTGGGCGGCGCTGCTGCGACCCGCCGACGTGATCCCGCCGGCGGGCATGCCGGCGGCCTGCATCTGCTGGTAGGAGGCCGCGGCGGCCGGCGAAAGCCACGCCCGCTCGCCGGTGATGAGCGTGCCGACGACCACCTGCGAGCCGGAGCTCGAGGTGGTCGAGGTCGTCAGCACGCTCACTTCTGCTGCACCCAGGGGATCGTCTTGCCGGGGTTGGCCAGCGGCGCGTTCCAGATCGGGTCCCGCTTGGTGACGATGGTCGGGGTCGGGGAGCCGAGCGCTACGGCCTCGTCGTGGGTCAGGAAGTCGAGCACGCCGTTCTTGGCCTGGAAGATCGCCTGGTCTCCGGCGGCCTGGTAGAAGCCGTCCGGCACGCTGGGGCTGGCGCTGGTGTTGGGCACCGGGGTGCTGGACAGCATCTGCTGCAGCTGCTCGATCTGCGGCTGCAAGGAGTTGTAGACGTCCGAGGCCGTCGAGTCGTACGTCGAGGTCGACGTCGTCGCGTAGGGCGTGCTCGAGGTGGCGCCGGCCCCGTTGCTGTAGCTCGTCGCCGGCGCCGCCGCGGCCGCGGTCGTCTTGGCCCGGTTGCGCATGAGCAGGGCGAAGCCGGCCACCGCAACGGCGCCGAGGATGGCCAGCGTCTTCTTGTTGCGGGCGAACCCCGCGCGCAGGTTGGTCAGCATCAGGGGCGCCCGGCCTTCATCCGCTCGGCGAACAGCGCCATGGCGATCGCGTTCGACGGGCTGGCCTCCTTCTCGGCGTCCAGCGTCGAGCTGCGTGGCGCGACGACCCGGCCGGCGCCGAGGTTCGCGGCGCCGGTGTACTGCTGGGGGGAGGCGGCGTAGCCGGAGAACGTCGGGCCGCCGTTGGTGTAGACGTGCTGCCCGCTCTGACTGTTGACAGCCGATGCGATCGACGCCAGGAGACGACGGAAGGCGCCGACGCCGCGGGGGTCGGTGTGGTAGCTGACGATCCGGTCGACGGTGGCGTTGGCCGCCGCGGCGACGTCGGTGCGGCCCATGGCCTAGCGGCCCTGCAGTGTGCGGGTGACGTCGGACACGCCGGTGGCCACGGCCCCGAAGGACTTGCCGAAGCCGGACCCGTACGCCACGACGAGGTAGAGGCCGATCAGGGCGGCCCCGTACTTGGCGAGCTGACGAACCATGGTGTGCTTCTCCTTGGTCTAGCCGGCGATGGGCCGGCCGGGGCGAGCCTGGGCGGTGGTCGTGGTGGCGGCCGGTGCGCCGCCGAACGCGCCACCGAACCCGCCGCCGGCGGACTCGGAGGCGGCCCCGGCGGTGCGCAGGTCGGGGATCAGGGGGACGGTCGGGTCCAGGGCCCGGTTCACGAAGGCCGCGGCCCCGGAGAACAGCTGCGACACCCGGGTCGGTGCCGACGGCGACGTGAGAGCCTGCAGAGCGATGAGCCCCAGCCACGTCGAGAACATCCAGCCGAAGGTCCTCACGAGGGCACGACCTTGAGCCGGCCCAGCGCGTCGCCGGCCAGGATCTGGGTCAGGACGAGCACGCCGAGGATGACCAGGACGACGCCGCCGGGGTTCATCGGTCCTCCTAGGAGACGGCCGGCTTGCCGGGCCGGGACATGACGCGCAGCGCCCCGTCGGGCAGCGCTGGTGCGGTGTGGGGCGACGTCGGGGCGGTGGTGGCCCCCGCGCCGGCCGACACCCGGTTGAGGAACTTGGCGGCCAGCCAGGCCCGCACACCGGCCCACCCACCGCGCAGGAACACCAGGCCGACGGCGTACGTCAAGGCGCCGAGGACCAGGCCCCCGCCGGCCGTCGCGGCCCCGCCCAGGGCGAGGGTCGGCATGCTCGGACCGGAGCGCTGGGCGCCGGCTGGCGAGCCCGACCCCGAGGGCTCGCCGGCCGGCTTGTCGTCGTCGGACGGGGGAGGCACCCGCCCGCCGGCGGCGTCCAGGAGGTCGTCGGCCTGCTCCTCGGTCGCCCCGTACTCGTGGCGCAGGGTGCGCCGCGCCTTGGTGCGCGAGGAGCCGGAACCGACGAGCTCGTCTGCTCGAGCGGCCGCGGTCTTGGTGGGACGGCCGGCGGCCGGAGCGGTGCGGGCCGACTTGGCGCTCGTGGCGCCTGCGGTGGCTGCCCTGCCCGCCCCGGCCTCAGCCGCGCCGGAGGCGGCCGCGGCGGACCCACCCGCCGCGGCGCCCTCGACGAGCACCGGTGCCGCGAACGCCACGGTTCACTTCCCGAGCTGCAGGCCGGCCTTGACCGGACCAACCCGCACCGAGGTCGAGATCGCGGCCAGGCCGAGGGTGACGGCCGCCAGGATCCCGAACCACGTCAGCGGGTTGTGCAGGCTCAGGAGCGAGCCCGCGGCGGCCGCGCCCACAGCGGGCGTGGCCATCGCGTTGAGCTCCGTGGTCGCCGAGCTGAGCGGGCCCGTGGCGCTGAGGTGGTAGCGCTCGAACCCGCCCGGCTCGCGGAACGCGGTGTCCATGGCCTAGGCCGCCTGGCCGGCCATGTAGACGTGCTCCGTGACGTACTCGAGGCCCGGCGAGGAGAGCGTGAGCCCGTTCTGCAGGGTGAACTGCAGGCGCAGGTCGGCCGTGGTGCCGGTGTCGACGACGTCGCGGAACGCGGACTCCGCGGCGAAGTCGAAGCCGAAGAACCCGTGCTGGCCGCCCAGGTCGTCGTTGTAGATGCGCTCCATGGCGATCCGGGCGGCGTTGCCGTCCGGGTACTCCTCGGGCACCTCGGCGCCGCCGTAGGCCCAGGCGATCTTGCCGAAGTTCGTGGTCGACAGCTGCACCGGGGCGGTGGGGGCACCGTTCCAGATCTGGCCGTAGACCCGCAGGAGGGACTTGCCGGCGCCCTGGCCGACGAGCCGGACCTCGTTGACGCCGTTCTGCAGCGCCGTGGTCCGGTTCTGGATCAGGGAGTGGAACACCGACAGGTCGGGCACCACGATCTGCCCGTCCGAGCCGATCGGGATGCTGAACTTCGTGCTGATGACCTGCACCGTGCCGGTGAGGGCGACCGTGCCGTTGCCGGTGGTGGCGAACAGCTCGGTGAGCGGGCTGTAGTCCAGCGACAGCGTCAGGTCCGAGCTCGAGGTCGCGAGGAAGCTCGCGCCCATGAGCTGGATCTCGTCCTCGGCGACCGGCACGGACCACTCGAGCTCGACGGAGTAGGTGCCGTTGGCCAGGGCCGAGACGCCCGAGCCGACACCCCAGGACTCCGATGCCCGGGCGAGGGTGCCCTGCGTCACCGTGCCGGCCCCGATCGCCTGCGAGACGCCGCGGTCGGACAGGTCGGTGTGCTTCATCAGGTCGCGGGCCTTCAGCTTGGCACCCGAGACGCTGATGATGTTCGCCGCGCCGTTCGCGGTGTACCGCACGAGCTTGAGCAGGTCGTACGGCCAGCGGCGCAGCGAGGCCACCGAGCCGGTGCCCGGCGTCACGACGAGCGAGCCGGAGAACCGCACCAGCAGGCTCGACAGGATGTCGGACTTCCGCAGCTCGATCGTGTCGTTGCTCTGGCCGTTCCACGCGATCGACTTCTCGGTCTGCGTCTTGCGGCGGGTCCGGGCGAAGAACTCGGTCGGGTTCACCGAGGTCGCGGGGATCGCGATGCCCTGCATGTACCGCTGCGGGGCCGTGGTGGCGGTCGGCGCCATGGTCAGTTGCTCCTGTTCCCGTTGATCACGCTGCGAAGCGCGTCGAGGCCGGGGAGCTTGTTCCCCACCTTGTCGACGGCGAGGTTGAAGACGACGGGCGCCAGAAGAGCGACACCGCCGACGGCCAGCCAGAACGCCAGCTGGCGGGGCACGTGGACGCGAGCCACGTCAGGCCCCGAGGTGGACGCCGGGCACCTTGCCCTTGGTCTTCTCGAACGCGATCACGACGACCAGGGCGATGCCGGCCGTCAGGAGGATCGACTTCACGCTCATCGCGCAGCTCCAGACAATGACGTGTGCTGGTGGGGCCGGCTGAAGCCGCGTGTGCAGAGCGTCGGCCTGGTTGGGGCCGGGCGACGATCGTCGACACGCGCGGCCCCAACCGGCTTGTCCATGACCACACCGGACTACCCGGAGCCGTGGGGCGCTCTGCAAGAGAACGGGACCGTTACACCGCGGTGTATTCGCCGCGGCGGGAGGGCCTAGCGGGGCGGCGGCGGCAGCACCACCCGATCCGTGCTGTCGAGCGCGTGGCGCGGCACCATCGCGTAGCCCTCGCCGACGTGCACGCAGTCGGTGCCGGCCACGCCCGCGTAGTAGGCGAACGACACGAACTCCGAGAGCCGCTGCAGCGTCCACCGCTCACCAGGCGCGAGCCGCACCTCCACCCGCCGGCGCCGGATCGTCGTCACCTCGACGTCGTCGATGAACTCCATAGCCGGCTGCGCCTCGAGCTCGGCGTGCGGCCCCTCGTCACTCATCGGGGCCGCCGAGCCAGCGTGATCCCTGCCGGGGAGAGGAACCCGGCCAGGCTCGCCGCGTCGTGCAGGTCGAGCGTGATGCTCCCGTTCACCTCGAGCTCGAACGCGGCAAGCTCTCCGCGGTCGTCCAACACCTGCAGGACGGACAGCCGGCGCCCCGTGGCGTCTCGCACCGACATCGTCGAACTGTTCATCGTGGTGCCCTTCTCGTGAGGGCCGCCCGGGCGGCCTTGAACGCGGCGAATCCCGCGCTGTCCTGCACCGGCGGCCGGCGCTCGGCCGCGGCGTCGTCGTCGGCCCGCGCCTGCAGCTGCGCGGCGATCCGGGCCCGGGCCGCGGCCAGCCGACGAGCCGCCGGCGCGGTCATCGGGTCGCCGGCCTCGTCGCGCCACGCGGCGAGCCGGTGCTCGAGCCAGTGCGCGGCCGCGCCGCGGCGCGGGTCGGGGTCGATGCCGGTCGCGGCGGTGTGCGGCCAGCGGGTGCCGTCCGGCCGCCAGTCGATCGCTTCGACCAGGTCGCTGGTCGTCCATCCGGCCAACGCGAAGTCCCGCAGGATCGCCGCCACGTAGCTCGTGCTCAGCGTGGCCAGGATCGGCACGCGGGAGGCGACCTGCCCGGCTTGCGCCTTGCGCCTCTCGAGGCGCAGTGCTCGCGTGGACCGCCCCGGCAGCCGGACAACCGTCCGGTCGGCCAGCTCGAGCTGGACCGCGCCGGCGTCAGCCGGCCATGGGTGAGGGCCGCGCAGCGGCTCCGAAGAGTCGTTCGCGGTCTCGCGCGCACGCATGGGTTCGTCTACAACCGGCAGGGGTGCCGATGGGGTCTCACTTTCGTCCACAGGCGCGACGGCCTGCAGCGGGGAGGGGACCGCCAGCACGTAGACCGCGGCGTCGCCCTGGCCGTGTAGCGACTCGACGGTCTGGCACCCGGCCGACCGGCCCGAGGCCACCACGCCGAGCAGGCCGGCGCGGCGTAGCCGCAGCAGCACCCGGCCGATCGTGGCCCGCGACAGGCCCGTCTGTGACGTCAGGACGGGCCAGGTGGGCCGGGTGGTCATCGTCGTCCAGTCGGCCCGCCACGCGAGCTGCTGGGCCACCTGGCGCACGTTCGCGAGGGCATCCGCGCGTAGGGCCGCCAGGGCGGGGGCGGCGGCGACCGCGTCGAGCCACGCCTTCTGCGAGCTCGAGCGCACCGTGCCCGGCGGCAGGGCGTCGATCACCCGCCACGGCTTGCGCTCACCTGCCCGGCCGAGGCGCTGCCGGAACGCCTGGCCGGCCTTCCGCTCCCGCCACGGCAGGCGACGCGGGCACGCCGAAGAGCCGCCCGAGAGCGGCTCAAGGATGTCTGAGAGTGCGGCGACGTCGCGCGGCGTCACCGAGCCCTACGCGCCGCAGCGCGCCACTCGACGACACGGACAACGGCCGGCGCCAGGGCCAGCGCGCCGTAGAGCAGCGCACCGTCCAGCATGGCCGTCAGCAGCTCGAGCACGAGCTCGCGGCGTGGCGGCCGCGGCGCGGCGTGCCGACCGCTCACAGCGCGTGCGTGGCGTGGATCGCGATGCCCATGTCAGCTCCGGCGTTGAGCACCTGGAGCACCTCACGGGCGTCGATCAGGTACGGCGAGCCCTGCGGGATCTTGCCCTTGCGCTCGAGCTCCTCGTATGCCCGGCAGCGCTCCGTCAGGAGCTCGTTGAGCGCGGCGATGACGTTCGCGCACAGCTGCACCTGCTCGAGCGCCTCGGCGGCCTTCATCGGGTCGCCAGCCAGCCGAGCAGCAGGCCCGTCAGGAAGCAGGCGACGAGCCAGGTGGCCAGCGCGGGTCGGCGCTTGATCCGGCGGGACAGCAGTCGGCTCACGCCGTCGCGCTGCTGCTCGGTGTGCTCGACGTACTCGTGCACGAGCCGCTCGACGTTCACCGGGCCACCCACCAGTCGGCCAGCAGGATCGAGCCCGGCAGCGCCAGGGCCAGCGCCCAGGTGAGGAGGTTGTCGAGGATGCGGCGGGTCATGCGACGGCCCACCCGGCCAGCGCTTCGTCGAGCTCCTCGTCGGTCAGGGGCACGTAGTCGTCGGGTGCGGGTTCGTCGCCAGGGATGGACCAGAGCACGCGGCTTCCGCAGCGCGCGGCGAAGACGGGGTGACGGCCGGAGTTGAGGGACTTGGACAGCCACCGCAGGTTGCTGACGTGGTTGTTCGTCGGGTCGCCGTCGATGTGGTCGACGTCGTGCGGCTCGAACGACGGCGCCGGCCCCAGGAAGGCGGCGGCGACGAGGCGGTGCACGAGGCGGTTTCGGCCGCTGCGCCCGAGGTGCGCCTTGCGGTACCGGCCGGACTTGCCGGCTGGGGTCTGCGCCAGGATGTGCCCCGTGCGCGCGTTGCGGACGTGGCCGGCGTCGGAGACTTCGTAGGTCGGGTGCCCGACGACGGGCCGCCACTGCTCGATCGCGGCGCTCATGCCCACACCAGCTGCGGGGTGCCGTCGATGGTCACGACGGCCGCCTTCTCGCGGATCAGGGGCATGCCCCAGCGGCTGTCCTTCGTGTGCGCGTCGGCGTCGACGAGCATCTCGATGAACAGCCGTTCGATGATGGTCTTGCGGATCTTGCGCAGCTTCTCGTTCACGCGATCCCCTCCGGGTCGAACAGCGGCACCGCGTAGGCCTCCGGCTGCTGCTCCGGCTGGCGCCCCAGCTGGCCCGCGCAGCGCATGCACTCGACCGTCGTGATGTCGGTGGTGTTGCCCAGCCGCCGGCTGGGAGGCATGACGTGCGCGAGGTAGCGATCCCCGCGCGCGATGCGGCAGCCGCGTCCGTCGCAGCGCATGACCTTGCGAGCGATCAGCACGCTCGTGACGGACCGGGGGATGGTGGACGCGGCGTTCATGGCAGCAGCCCGTGGAACGGGGCCGGCACCGCGCCGCGGCGGTGCGCGTCGACGTGGTGCGCCCGCTCGAGGTCGACGAGCTCGCGCACGTTCGGCGCCGTGTGCCAGGAGCACTCCCGGCACACCGCCGCGACGAGGCGGCCCATGCCGGGCATCGGCGTGACCGTGATGCTCGGGTCAGCGATCTGCGGGCCCGCGCTCACGAGGCGACCTCGGCGAGAGTCGGCGCCGGCGCCTCGAGCAGCTGCTCCACCGGCACGGCGAGGAAGTCGGCGATCGCGCGAAGCTCAGGCTCGCGCAGCGGGGTGCGGCCGCGAAGGCGATCCGATACCGCGCTCTGCGTCAGGCCCAGCTCTCGCGCGAGGTCGGTCTGCGACACATCGCGCTGTCTCATGAGTGCACGGATGATGACGGCTGCGCCGGCGGGGGAGTTGTGCACGAGGGAGAGATTTATCGCGTGACGCGATTGCCGTCAAGATGTCACCCGGCGTGTCGTCATCTCAGCCGTAGCGGAAATATCGGCTCAGCCGATAACCTCGCGCCATGAGCACAGCACTTCCGTCGCCAGCGATGGACTCGCTCGCCGAGCGGGTCGCCGCGAACATCCGCGCTGAGGCCGGCCGCCGGCGTGTCACTCAGACGGAACTCGCGAGGGCGCTGGGCGTCAGCCAGTCAATCGTTTCGCTGCGGTGGCGAGCCCGGCGCGAATGGTCCCTGAGTGAGATCGAGGTCGTGGCCCGTTATCTGCGGACCACGACCTCGGTCTTGCTCACCGGGACGCCCGCGAGGGGCCGCGGAGAGGGGGAGCGTGAGCTCCCCCGGCTGGACTCGAACCAGCAACCCTCCGATTAACAGTCGGATGCTCTGCCAATTGAGCTACGGGGGATCGCGGTCAGCCCTCAGGGGCGTTCCGACGGGAAACTGTAGCAGCCGATCGAGGGCCTCCGGACGCCCGTCAGGCCGGCAGACCGGCCGCATCGCGGACCGCGGCCTCCGCCTTCGCGAGCGCCGCGGCGACCTCCGGATCCCTCGGATCGACCGCCGCCGTGCCGAGGGTCTGGGTGAACAGCAGGCCGTCCGGCCCCCGGCGCAGTGCCACCTGTGCCTGGCCGCCGCCGGGGAGCGCCACCGTCACGGCGTGCACCACCGACTGCTGGACGCGGTCGCGGAAGGTCCGGGCGAAGCGTCGGGCGTCGGCGTCGTCGGGCAGCGTCACGGCCCGACGCGTTCCGGACACCCACCACACGGTCAGGGTGCGGCTCGTGGGGTCCAGCGAGCCGCGGTCGACGTCGCACCAGGGCGTGGCGGCCTCCGGCGTGGCGGCGTCCTCCGCGAGGAGGTGGAACGCGCGGAGCGTGGCCACCGCCCAGCCGCCGCCGTCCAGGTGCACCCCGGCCAGGACGCTGTCGCCGTGGGGGAGGTCGAGGCGGGTCGTCACGTCGGCGGGGAGGCGGTGGCTGAAGCGCGGCACGGCCGTCCACCGTACTCGCTGCCGATACCCTGGCGGCGCCGGGGCAGTAGCTCAGCCGGTCAGAGCAGCGGACTCATAATCCGTCGGTCGCGGGTTCAAGCCCCGCCTGCCCCACCTGGATGGTGTGTGGTTCCGCCTGATGTTGGACGTTTGAGGTTCGGCTGAGGGTTGACGGGGTTCCGGTTGATGGTTGACACCGGTTCCGGTTGATCGTTGACGCTCCCTGGATGAGGGAGCTGAGCGTGGCTGAGCAGCGGTACAAGGCGGTGCTGGCGGTCGTTGCGGATGGTCGCATGATCACCGAGGTGGCGGCGTCGTGGGGGGTCTCGCGTCAGACGTTGCATGGGTGGTTGGCCCGCTATGAGGACGGCGGGTTGGAGGGGCTGGCCGATCGTTCGCATCGGCCGGCGAGCTGTCCGCATCAGATCGATCCGGATGCCGAGGTGGCGGTCTGGGAGATGCGGCGGGCCCATCGAGGGTGGGGGCCGACGCGGATCGTCTACGAGCTGGGCCGCCGGGGCGTGGTGGTGTCCCGGTCGGGGGTCTATCGGGCGTTGCGTCGGGCTGGGCTGATCGACCCGTCTGCGCATCGGCGTCGCCAGGAGCACTGGCGCCGGTGGGAGCGGGGCCGGGCGATGGAGCTGTGGCAGATGGACGTGGTCGGCGGGATCGTGCTGGTCGGCGGGGCGAGCATCAAGTGCCTGACCGGGGTCGACGACCACTCGAGGTTCTGCGTGTGCGCGGCGTTCATGCCGGCCGAGCGCACCCGGTTCGTCTGCGACGCGCTGGTCGCGGCCCTGGACCGGTACGGGGTGCCTGAGCAGATCTTGACCGACAACGGCAAGGTCTTCACCGGCCGGTTCGGGCACCCGCCGGTGGAGGTGCTGTTCGACGCGATCTGCCGCCGCAACGGGGTCGAGCACCTGCTGACCACACCACGGTCGCCGACCACGACCGGCAAGATCGAGCGGTTCCACCGCAGCCTGCGCGCCGAGTTCGGCACAGGCCGGCAGTTCGCGACGCTGGAGCGTGCGCAAGCCGCCCTGGACGAGTGGGTCGCGTTCTACAACACCGACCGCCCGCACCAGTGGCTGGAGATGGCCACACCCGCCTCCCGGTTCCTTACCGGCGGGCCCCGCCCGCCGGCCAGCACCCCGGACCGCACCGGGCCGGAATGGGTCGCCCGCAAGGTCTCGGCTGTCGGGGTGGTCTGCGTGTCCTGGCAGCAGGTCTCGGTCGGCACGCACCATGCCGGGGAACGCTGCGACGCGCTCGTCGGCCCCGACACCCTGCAGTTCTGGATCGGCAACGAGCTGCTACGCACCGCCCGGCGCACCAGCAGCGGACCGGTCCGCAAGAAGCGACCGGAAGGAGGTGCACCGGTCAAGACCCGACAGGCACACTGACCACCAAGAGCGTCAAAGATCAACCGGAACTCAGGCGTCAGCCATCAACCGGAACCCGACAGCCCCACCTGGATGGTCCCAACGGCCGTCGATCCGCCGGAAACCGGCGATTTCACCCGCTCGCGAAACAGACATTCCCGGGCACTTCTTGTCCCATGGCACCCAAACGGGGCATAGTGCCAACGTCAGCGACAACGGCAAACCCGCCGCGAGGCGGGGACGCAAAGCCACGGGACCCCTTGGGTCAGCCGAGCTACCGAACGACAGGAGTTCTGAAATGGCACCGACCCCCCACACCGCGCTCTCGCAGGGTCCTCTGCTCACGCCCGGCGAGGTTGCGGTCCTGTTCCGGGTCGACCCCAAGACGGTCACGCGCTGGGCGCAGGCCGGCAAGCTCTCGACCGTGCGGACCCTCGGCGGCCACCGCCGGTTCCACGAGGACGAGGTGCGCCAGCTGCTGGGTGACGTCCCGCAGCAGCGGATGAGCGACTGAGCTTCGCAACGAGTCGACGCCGGCGGGCTGGTCCCGCCGGCGTCCCCGTGTCCGGACCCTTCTCCATGGGAGGATCGGCCCATGGCCATGCGTGAGATCCGTGTCGTCGGCGACCCCGTGCTGCGCACGCCGTGCGACCCCGTCACCACGATCGACGACCGGGTGCGCTCGCTCGTCGACGACCTGCTCGAGACCGTCGACGCCGACGGCCGCGCGGGCCTGGCCGCCAACCAGATCGGCGTCAGCCTGCGGGCGTTCTCCTGGAACATCGACGACGAGATCGGGTACGTGCTCAACCCCGTCATCGTCGAGCTGTCCGACGAGGAGTACCAGGACGACGACGAGGGCTGCCTGTCCGTCCCGGGCCTGTGGTTCCCGACCCGCCGCTCGTGGTACGCCCGCGTCGTCGGCGAGGACCTCGAGGGCAAGGAGGTCGTCGTCGAGGGCACCGGGCTCATGGCGCGGGCCTTGCAGCACGAGGTCGACCACCTCGACGGCCACCTGTACCTCGACCGCCTGGAGCGCTCCGTGCGCAAGAAGGCGATGAAGGCCATCCGCGAGCAGCTCGGCTGATCGCCGCCGACGTGAGACGCGCCCGCCCGCGTGCTGGCGCGTCGGCCGCTCGTCGGGCATCCTGAGTACCGCACGCCGCGTGCGCCACGTGCTCCTGGCTGGGCAGAGGTCGTTGGGGAAGACGAACCTCGGACCACTACGGAGGACGACATGGCCGGTGCCATCACCCGCGGTGTTCTTTTCGTGCACTCAGCGCCCCGTGCGCTGTGCCCGCACGTCGAATGGGCGGCCGGCAACGTGCTCGGCGTGCGCGTCGCGATGGACTGGACCGTGCAGCCTGCCGGGGCCGGCTTCTACCGCGCCGAGCTCTCGTGGCAGGGCGCGCAGGGGACCGGTGCCAAGCTGGCCTCGGCGCTGCGCGGCTGGGCGCACCTGCGCTACGAGGTGACGGAGGAGGCCAGCCACGGCGCGGACGGCTCGCGCTGGAGCCACACGCCGGAGCTCGGCATCTTCCACGCCGCCACGGACGTGCACGGCAACGTCGTCGTGCCCGAGGACCGCATCCGTGCCGCGCTGCAGTTCGCCGACGACCCGCTGCGCCTGCGCGAGGAGCTCGACCTGGCGCTGGGCCAGGCATGGGACAACGAGCTCGAGCCCTTCCGCTACGCCGGCGCGGGCGCGCCCGTGCGCTGGCTGCACCGGGTCGGGTAGCGCCACTGGTTGCATCTTCAACTAACTCGTCGTAGAGTCCGCGGTTGTAGGTACAACCAAAGGCGAGACGACGAGGGTGGTCACGATGGCACGGTTCAGCATCATCGGCACGGGCAGCATGGCGAACGCGATCGGCGGCCTGCTGGCCGACGGCGGCAACGACGTGACGTACGTCCCGCGCGCCGAGGTGGGCGCCAAGGAGCTGGGCGACGTGGTCGTCCTCGCGCTGCCGTACGGCGCGGTCGAGGGCGTCCTCGCCGCGTACGGCGACGCGTTCGACGGCAAGGTCGTCGTCGACATCACCAACCCCGTCAACTTCGAGACCTTCGACTCGCTCGTGGTGCCCGCCGGCAGCTCCGCGGCCGCGCAGATCCAGGCCAAGCTCCCGAACAGCTCGGTGCTCAAGGCCTTCAACACGACCTTCGCCGCCACGCTGACCACGAAGAAGGTCGGCGACCTGGCCACGACGGTGCTCATCGCCGGCGACGACGCGACTGCCAAGGCCACGCTGGCGGCGGCGGTGGAGGCCGGCGGCGTCCGTGCGCTGGACGCCGGCTCGCTGGCGCGCGCGCACGAGCTGGAGTCGATCGGCTTCCTGCAGATCGGCCTCGCCGCGGGCGGCGCCATCGCGTGGACCGGCGGCTTCGGGCTGGTGCGCTGAGCCGGAACGGGGGTGGGACGGTGGACGAGCGCGTCATCAGCGCGGCGGCGGGGATGGGCGCGCCGACCCTGCGCGTCGGTGACCTCGAGCTGATGTCCTCGTACTACGAGGAGGCCCTGGTCTTCGAGCCCCTCGAGGAGCGCGTCGTCGACGGCCTGGTGCACCGGGTCCTGGGCCGGGGAGCCACGCCGCTGCTGCGGCTGGTGCACACCCCGGACCTCCCGGTCGCCGGGCCCCACCAGGCGGGCCTGTTCCACAACGCCTTCCTCTTCGACGACGAGGCGAGCCTGTCCGCGACCGTGCTGCGTGCCGCACAGGACCCGCGGAGCCGGTTCGCCGGTTCCGCGGACCACCTGGTCAGCGAGGCGTTCTACTTCACCGACCCCGAGGGCAACGGCGTGGAGCTCTACCGCGACCGCCCGCGCGAGCAGTGGGTGTGGGAGGAGGGCTCGGTCCGGATGGACACCATCGGGCTCGACCCGAACGCGTACCTCCGCAGCCACGTGAGCCAGGACGCGCTCGCGGCCGGCGCCGGGCTCCCCGGCACGGTCGGGCACGTCCACCTGCAGGTGGGCGACCTCGCGGCGGCGAGGGCGTTCTACGTCGACGCGATCGGCTTCGAGGCGACCCTCAGCGACTTCCCCGGGGCTCTCTTCGTGTCGGCGGGCGGGTACCACCACCACCTCGCGATGAACGTCTGGAACAGCCGCGGCGCGGGGCCGCGGGCGGCGAGCCTCGGGCTGGCGCAGGTCGCGGTCACCGTGCCCGGCCGCGAGGACCTCGACGCGGTCACCGGGCGCCTGCGGGCCGCCGGCGTCCCCTACGCCGACGACGCGCGGTCGGTCACGGCGCGCGACCCCTGGGACACGCTGGTGACGGTCGCGCTCGACGGCGCGACGGTGGACGACCTGCTCGAGGCGCCGGCACGCTGACCGACCACACCCTCGCCTCGCGCCGATCCCCGGGCGAGGGCGTGGTCTCAGGCGCTCGTCACGACCAGCGCGACGTTGTGCCCGCCGAACCCGAACGAGTTGTTGATCGCCGCGACGTCGCCGGCCGGCAGCTGCCGCGGGGTGTCCCGCACGAGGTCGAGGACGAGCTCGGGGTCGGGGTTCGCGACGTTGATCGTCGGTGGCGCCATGCGCTCCTGCACGGCCAGGACCGTGAGGATCGTCTCCAACGCGCCGGCGCCGCCGAGCAGGTGGCCGGTCATCGACTTCGTCGCCGACAGGGCGACGCGGTCGGCGTCGTCGCCCAGCACGGCCCGCACGGAGCGCGCCTCGATGAGGTCGCCCACCACGGTCGACGTCGCGTGCGCGTTGAGGTGGACCACGTCGCGGGCGGCGACGCCGGAGTCGGCCAGCGCCGCGCGCATCGCGCGGATCTGCCCGTCGCCGCTCGGCTCGGGGGACGTGATGTGGTAGCCGTCCGCGGACAGGCCGACGCCGGCGATCCGGGCGTAGACGCGCGCCCCGCGGGCAGCGGCGTGGGCGGCGCTCTCGAGCACGACGATCCCCGCGCCCTCGCCGAGGACGAAGCCGTCGCGGTCGACGTCGTACGGCCGGGAGGCGCCCGCCGGGTCGTCGTTGCGCAGCGACAGCGTGCGCGACGCCGCGAACGCGCCGATGGGCATCGGGTGGATGCAGGCCTCGGTGCCGCCGGCGACGACGACGTCCGCGCGCCCGGCGCGGATCATGTCGACCGCGTAGCCGATCGCCTCGGAGCCGGAGGCGCAGGCGGAGACCAGGGCATGCGCGCCCGCACGGGCGTGCAGCTCGAGCGACACGTAGGCGACGGGGGAGTTGGGCATGAGCATGGGCACCGTCATCGGCAGCATGCGCCGGGCGCCCTTCTCGCGCAGCGTGTCCCAGCCGTCCAGCGTCGTCTGGATGCCGCCGATGCCCGACGAGACGACGGCGCCGAGGCGCTCGGGGTCGACCTCGGGGGCGCCGGCGTCGGCCCACGCCTCGCGGGCCGCGACGATCGCATACTGCGCGGACGGGTCCATCCGCTTGACCTCGGGGACGGTCAGCACCTCGGCGGCCGGCACCGCGAGCGTCGCGGCGAAGGTGACCGGCAGGCCGTAGCGCTCGACCCACTCCGGGTCGAAGGGCCGGGCGCCGGAGGCGCCGGCCAGGGCCGCGGTCCAGGTGGAGCGCACGTCACCGCCGAGCGGTGAGGTGGCCCCGAGCCCGGTGACGACGACGTCGGTGGTTCCGGTCATGGTGCTCCTCGAGGGCTGATGGGGTGGGCGCGCTGACCTGGGCCGGGTGGGTCGGGTGGACCGGGGCGCCGGCGGCGCAGGACGCGCCGCCGGCCGCCGGTGTCAGGACTGGGCGCCCGCGATGAAGCTCACCGCGTCGGCGACCGTGGTGAGGTTCTTCACCTCGTCGTCCGGGATCGTGACGGAGAACTTGTCCTCGGCCAAGGTCACGATCGTCATCATCGACAGGGAGTCGATGTCGAGGTCGTCGGTGAAGGACTTCTCCGGCAGCACGGTCTCGGCGGGCAGGCCGGTCTCCTCGCTGACGATCTCGGCCAGGCCGGCCAGGATCTCCTGCTCGCTGTACGCCATTCGGGTGTCTCCTTGGGGATCGGTGGGGCGGGTCGGTCGGAACGCTACCGTCCGGTCGTCGGGCGGCTGCTACGGGAGGGCGACCACCTGGGCCGCGTAGACGAGGCCGGCGCCGAACCCGATCTGCAGCGCCAGCGCGCCAGGCTCGACGAGGCCCTCGCGGCGCAACCGCTCGGTGGCCAGGGGGATCGAGGCGGCGGACGTGTTGCCGGTGTCCGCGATGTCGCGGCCGACGACCACCGTCTCGGGCAGCTTCAGCTGCTTGATCATCTGGTCGATGATCCGCATGTTCGCCTGGTGCGGGATGAACGCGTCGATCTGGTCGGCGGTCACCCCGGCGGCGTCGAGCGCGCGCTGCGCCACCGGTGCCATCTGCCACACGGCCCACTTGAAGACCGTCGGGCCCTCCTGGCGCAGGGTCGGCCACCCGAGGGACGGGTCGTCGCGCCACTGCAGCCACGAGTGCGTCTGGCGGATCGCCTGCGCCTGGGCGCCGTCGGAGCCCCACACGGTGGGGCCGATGCCGGGAGTGTCCGAGGGGCCGATGACGACCGCGCCGGCGCCGTCGCCGAGCAGGAACGAGATCGACCGGTCGGTCGGGTCGACGTAGTCGCTCATCTTCTCGGCGCCGACGACCAGCACGTGGCGAGCGCTCCCGGAGCGGACGAGCGCGTCGGCCTGGCCGATGCCGTAGCAGTACCCGGCGCACGCGGCCGAGATGTCCCACGCCGCGGCGGGGGTGGCGCCGATCCGGTCGGCCACGATGGCGGCGGCGGACGGCGTCTGGTGCGGATAGGTGACGGTCGAGATGATGACGGCGTCGATGTCCGCGCCGGTCAGGCCCGCGTCCTTGATCGCGGCCTCCGCGGCCCCGGTGGCCAGCGCGAGCAGGTCCGTGTCCGCACCGGCGCGCCGACGGGTGACGATCCCGGTGCGCTGCCGGATCCACTCGTCGGAGGAGTCGATGGGGCCGGCGATGTCGTCGTTGGTCACCACGATCTCGCCCCGCACGCCGCCGAGCCCGAGGATCCGGGTGTGGGCGGGGCCGGTCGCCTGCCGCAGGGTGGGACGGGTCACGGCTGGTCCTCCTGGTTCGTCGTGGGCACGGACGTGCCGGAATGCCGGGCGGCGAGGTCGCGTGCGGCATCGAGGTCGGCCGGGCTCTTGAGGGCGACGCGCTCGACGTCGGGCAGCACGCGTCGCGCCAACCCTGCCAGGACGCCACCGGGAGCCAGCTCGAGCAGCCCGGTGACGCCGAGCGAGGCCATCGTCTCCTGGACGAGGTCCCAGCGCACCGGCCGGGCGACCTGCTGCACGACGAGGTCGATGGCCTGCGCCCCCGTCGCGACCGGGGTGCCGTCCGCGTTGGTCAGCAGCGTCACGCGTGGGTCGGCGGGCGTCACGCCGGCCGCCGCGTCGCGCAGGACGTCGACCGCGGGAGCCATGACGTCCGTGTGGAACGCGCCCGCGACCTGCAGCGGGATCACCTTGGCCCGGGTGGGTGGCGCCGCCGCGAGCTCGGCGAGCGCGTCCAGCGTGCCCGCCGCGACCACCTGGCCGCCGCCGTTGACGTTGGCGGGCGTGAGCCCGAGCTCTGCCAGGCGGGCGAGGACCTCGTCGGGATCCCCACCGAGCACCGCGCTCATCCCGGTGGGCACGCGCGCAGCGGCCTCGGCCATCGCGCGACCGCGCAGCGCGACGAGACGCAGGGCCGTGCGGTCGTCGAGCACCTCGGCCAGGGCCAGCGCGCCGAGCTCGCCGACGGAGTGGCCCGCGACCACGTCGGGTGCAGCACCCAGCGCGCGCGCCGAGGCGAGCGCGCTCGCGACGAGCAGCGGCTGGGCCACGGCGGTGTCGCGGATCTCGTCGGCATCGGCGGTGGTGCCCAGGCGGGCGAGGTCGAGACCGCTGACCTCGGAGAGCTCGCCGAGGGTGTGGGCGACGCCGGGGACCTCGAGCCATGGCGCGAGCATCCCGGGAGTCTGGGCGCCCTGACCCGGGCAGACGACCGCAAGCACCCGACCACTCTGCCTTTCGCGTGCCCGGCGCCCGGGTGGCGCCACCGACGAGGTTGTCCGAGGGACCTTGTCGCAGTCCTACAAAGGCCCTGGCCCGGCAGCGGCCGCGCCGTCGAGCCTGCCGAGGGCGAGCGCGGTCTGCAGCACGTAGCAGTCGCGCGCGTCGAGGGGGTCCCATCCGGTGACGTCGCTGACGCGGCGCAGCCGGTAGCGCACCGTGTTGGGGTGCACGTACAGGGCGCGCGCGGCGGCCTCGAGCGAGCGGCCCGTGCCGAGGTACGCCTCGAGCGTCTCGAGCAGCGCCCCGGTGCTGGCGGCCAGCGGCGCGTACGCGCGTGCGACGAGCTGGGTCCGGGCGGCCGGGTCGCCGACGAGGACCCGCTCGGGGAGCAGCTCGTCCGCGGGGACGGGGCGCGGCGCGTGCGCCCATGCCGGCGCGGCGAGCAGGCCGGCCAGCGCCGCCCGCGCGGAGCGGGCGCACTCGACGAGGTCGCGGGCGGGCGGGCCGACGACCACGGGGCCGGGACCGAACCGCGGCACGATGGCCGTGACCGCGGGGGCCAGGTCCCCGGTGCCGCGCAGGAAGACGAGCAGCCGGTCGCCCTGGATGCCGATGAGGACGTCCGCCTCGCGGCGGGTGGCACGCCGCAGGTCGCTCGAGCGCCGGGGGTCGAGGCCGCCGTCCGTGGTCCCCGCGACGACGAGCATGGTGTCGCCGTGCGACCAGCCCAGCGCCGCCACGCGCGAGCGCAGGGAGTCGTCGACGTCGCCCCTCACGAGCGCGTCGACGACGAGCGCCTCGAGCCGGGCGTCCCACGCGCCGCGCACCTCGGCGGCACGGGCGTAGACCTCGGCGGCGGAGAACGCCACCTCGCGGCTGTAGCGGAGCACCGCCTCGCGCAGCGCACGCTCCTCGCCGGGGGCCGCCAGCTGCTCGCTGTGCGTCTCGACCACGTCGACGCCGATGCGGACCAGCTGCAGCGTGTGCTGCAGGGAGATGGAGCGCGTCAGCTCGGGGGGTGCGCCGGAGAAGATCTCGCCCGCCCCGGCGGGCGCGCGCGTCGGGTCCGTGAACCAGTCGACGAACGCGGTGATGCCGGCCTGCGCGACGAGTCCCACCCACGACCGGTCCTCGGCCGGCAGGCCGCGGTACCACTCGAGGTCGGTCTCCAGGCGGCGCATCGTCGCGGCGGCGAGGTCGCCCGCCGCGCCCTTCACGCGCTTCTGCGTCTCGGCGCTCGTCTCGGGGGACGGTGCCACGTGCGGGCCCGGCGCCGGGTGGCGCTCCGGGCGGCTGTGCTCGCGTGCGGCCCGCGGCTCGGTGGTCGCCATGGGGGGAGCATACGCACCCCGTTGTGGAGACTCGACAAAACGCCGCGGGTGCCGCGGAGCACCGGGCGCGCTCCGGCGGGTTGGGACCGGGATGACTCGGCTATGGTCGTGACATGGCACTTCTGCCACGACTGCGTCAACTGATCCGGCGCCCGACCTCCGCGTCCAAGGTCGGTGCGCGCCGGCCGACGTCCGCGAAGCCGCGCGGCGACACCCTCCACGAGGACGCCCTGCGCTCGATGCTGGCGGACGACCCCAACAACGAGCGGGCGTTCCGCGCGCTGGCCGAGATCGTCCGGCGCCGCGCGGGCGACCAGTTCGACGAGCACGACCCGCTGGCTGCGCCGGCGGACGAGAAGGAGCGCGAGCAGGCCGAGAACCTGGCCGTGTGGGCGCTGGCGGAGGAGTTCGCGGGCAACCCGAGGGGCTGGTACCCGCTGGTCGAGCTGGCCCGCCTCTCGGTGCACGACGACCACGACGCCGCGCTGCGGCGGCTGGTGACCGCCGCCGAGCGCGATCCGTCCGGGCGTGCCCTGGCCGCCGGCCTGGAGCTGCTGCGCGAGGCGGACATGCCGGTCGAGGCGCTCGGCCTGGGGGTCGGGCACTGGCGGGCGCGGGAGCACGACCCCGAGGTCGCCCGCCACCTGGTCAACGCCGCCCTCGAGGCGGGCCGGCCGCTGGAGGCCAAGCAGTACCTGACGGCCCTCGGCGAGCGCGACGACGCCGCGCAGCTCATGCCGCTGCGGGCGGAGCTCGCCAAGACGATCGCCGACGCCGAGCACCCCGTCCCCGGCGCCTGAGCCCCGGGCGTCGGTCCGCCGGCGCCCGCTCCGCCGGCACTGCTCAGCGCTCGGTGGAGCGAGATGACATCGACACGCCGAAGGCGGCCGTCATCTCGCTCCACCGAGCCCCTCAACGTGGGCGTGGGGTCAGGAGTCGCCGCCCGCGACGCCGGAGGTGCCGGCGTTGACGTCGTACAGGCGGTACTTCTCGATGGCCTGGCCCGGCACCGACGGGTCGAGGCGACCCTCCGCGACGAGCTGCTCCAGCACCCGCACGACGACCGACGCGCCGTCGATGTGGAAGTACCGGCGGGCCGCGGCGCGCGTGTCGGAGAAGCCGAAGTCGTCGGCGCCCAGCGTGTCGAAGCGACCGGGCACCCACTTGCGGACCTGGTCGGCGACGAGGTGGTTGTAGTCCGTCGTCGCGACGAAGGGACCCTCGGCCCCGGCGAGCTTCGCCGTGAGGTACGCCGTCGGCGTCTCCTCACCCGGACGGAGGAAGGCCGCCTCGTCGGCCGCGAGCCCGTCGCGACGCAGCAGGGACCAGCTGGTGACCGACCACACCGCCGCGCGCACGCCCCAGTCGGCGGCGAGCAGCTCCTGCGCCTCGAGCGCCCAGGGCACCGCCACGCCCGACGCGAGGATCTGGGCCCGCGGCCCGTCGCCCTCGGCGGGGGACAGCAGGTAGATGCCCTTCCGGATGCCCTCGACGTCGACGTTCTCCGGCTCCGCGGGCTGCGGCATCGGCTCGTTGTAGACCGTGAGGTAGTAGATGACGTTCGGGTCGCGCCCGTCGGAGCCGTCGCCGTACATCCGCTCGAGCCCGTCCTTGACGATGTGACGGATCTCGTACCCGTACGCCGGGTCGAAGTGGACGACGTGCGGCATGGCGGCCGCGGCCAGCGGCGAGTGGCCGTCGGCGTGCTGCAGTCCCTCGCCGGTCAGCGTGGTGCGGCCCGCGGTGGCCCCGATGAGGAAGCCGCGCGCCATCTGGTCGCCGGCCGCCCAGAACTGGTCACCCGTCCGCTGGAACCCGAACATCGAGTAGTAGAAGTAGAACGGGATGAGCGGCTCGCCGTGCGTGGCGTAGGACGTCCCGACCGACTGGAACACCGAGGCCGACCCGGCCTCGTTGATCCCCATGTGCATGATCTGGCCGGACTCGGACTCCCGGTAGGAGAGCATGAGGTCGGCGTCGACCGGCGTGTAGTGCTGGCCGAGGGTGTTGAAGATCTTCGCGCTGGGGAAGATCGCGTCCAGGCCGAAGGTGCGGGCCTCGTCGGGCACGATCGGCACGATCCGCTTGCCGATCTCGGGGTCCTTGACCAGGTCCTTGAAGAGCCGCACCAGGGCCATGGTCGTCGCCACCGGCTGCGTGCCGGAGCCCTTGGCCAGGCCCGCGTAGACCTTGTCCTCGGGCAGCGTCAGCGGCTTGAACGTCGAGCGTCGCTCGGGCAGGTAGCCGCCGAGCTTGCGCCGTCGGTCGAGGGCGTAGGCCACCGCCTCGTCGTCGGGCCCCGGGTTGTAGTACGGCGGCAGGTACGGGTTCTCCTCGAGCTGCGCGTCCGTGAACGGCAGCTGGAGCGTGTCGCGCAGCTGCTTGAGGTCGTCGACCTTCATCTTCTTCATCTGGTGCGTCGCGTTGCGGCCGGCGAAGTGCGAGCCCAGCGCGTAGCCCTTGATGGTGTGGGCGAGGATGACGGTCGGCTGGCCGGTGTGCTCCCGGGCCGCCTTGTAGGCCGCGTACACCTTGCGGTAATCGTGGCCGCCGCGCTTGAGCGCCCAGATCTCGTCGTCGGTCATGTGCTCGACGAGCCGCGCGGTGCGGGGGTCCCGCCCGAAGAAGTGCTCGCGGACGTAGGCGCCGTCGTTGGCCTTGAAGGTCTGGAAGTCGCCGTCGGGCGTGGTGTTCATGAGGTTGACGAGCGCGCGGTCCTTGTCCGCGTTGAGCAGCACGTCCCACTCGCGGCCCCAGATGACCTTGATGACGTTCCACCCGGCGCCGCGGAAGAAGGCCTCGAGCTCCTGGATGATCTTGCCGTTGCCGCGCACCGGCCCGTCGAGGCGCTGCAGGTTGCAGTTGACGACGAACGTCAGGTTGTCGAGGTTCTGCTGCGCCGCCTGCTGCAGCATGCCGCGGCTCTCCGGCTCGTCCATCTCGCCGTCGCCGAGGAACGCCCAGACGTCCTGCTGGCTGGTGTCCTTGATGCCGCGGTTGTGCAGGTACTTGTTGGTCCAGGCCTGGTAGATGGCCGACGAGGGGCCGAGACCCATCGAGACGGTCGGGAACTCCCAGAAGTCGGGCAGCAGCCGCGGGTGCGGGTACGAGGGCAGGCCGCCGCCCGGGTTGGACTGCTCCTGGCGGAAGCCGTCCATCTGCTGCTCGGTGAGCCGGCCCTCGAGGAAGGCCCGGGCGTAGACGCCGGGGGAGGCGTGGCCCTGGAAGTAGACCTGGTCGCCGCCGCCCGGGTGGTCCTTGCCGCGGAAGAAGTGGTTGAGGCCCACCTCGTAGAGCGTCGCCACCGACGCGTACGACGAGAGGTGGCCGCCCACCGCGATGTGCGGCCGCTGGGCGCGCTGCACCATGACGGCGGCGTTCCAGCGGATCATGCGGCGGAAGCGGCGCTCGATGCCCTCGTCACCGGGGAAGTAGGGCTCGTTGTGCACCGCGATGGTGTTGACGTACGGGGTGTTGAGCGACACCGGGATCGCGACGTTGCGCTGCCGGGCGTGTCGCAGCAGGCTCATCAGGACGTAGCGGGCCCGCGGCCCGCCCTCGGAGTCGATCAGCCCGTCGAGCGACTCGATCCACTCGCCCGTCTCCGCGGGGTCGATGTCGGGTACCTGGCTCAGCAGGCCACCGATGAGTGGGCCGGTCTCGTCGATCGAAGCCACCAGAAGCTCCTTCGGGTTCTCGTGTGTGAAGTGCACCCATTCTCCGACCTTCCTGGGTCGAAAGTCACACGCGGCGGCAGCCGGCGGCCGTGATCTGCGCGACACTCGACGGGCGGGGATGGGCCCCTTGGCGGCGCCAGAGGGCCGCAGGTGGGCTAGCGTCTGCACACATCGAGGCGTCCGGACGATCGGGCGCCGCGTTCCGTATGGGGAGGGAGAGGTCCGGTGTCTGAGACCGCGGACGACGCCGCGCTGGCGGCGGCGCGCCTGGGGTTCACCTCCGGTCAGGTGATCCAGGAGTTCGGGTACGACGACGACGTCGACGAGGACCTCCGGTCGGGGCTGGAGACGGTCACCGGCTCCGCGCTGGTCGACGAGGACTACGACGACGTCACCGACGGCGCCCTCATCTGGTTCCGGGACGACGACGGCGACCTCGCGGACGCGCTCGTCGACGCCCTGACGGTCCTCGACGACAGCGGGCCCATCGTGCTGCTGACGCCGAAGGCCGGACGGCCGGGCCACGTGTCCCACTCCGACATCGAGGAGGCCGCGACGACCGCGGGCCTGCACCCGATGTCGACGTTCGCGGCGGCACCCGAGTGGTCCGCGACCCGCCTGGCGACGCGGGGCCGTGGTCGCTGACGCGGCGGCCTACCCTGACGGGATGGGCGACGTGGTGACCGACCTGGTGATCGGCGCCGCGGCGCCCGACTTCACGCTTCCGTCGACGAGCGGCACCCGTGTCTCGCTCGCCGGGCTGCGGGGCGCTCCGGTGGCGCTCGTCTTCTTCCCGTTCGCCTTCTCCGGCACCTGCACCGGCGAGCTGTGCGAGCTGCGGGACAACATGGCGGACTTCCAGCACGCCGGCGTCCGGCTGCTCGGCGTCTCGTGCGACCCGCCGCACGCCCAGGCAGCGTTCCGGCAGGCCGAGGGCTATCCGTTCGACCTGCTGAGCGACTTCTGGCCGCACGGTGAGGTGTCGCGCCGCTACGGCGTGTTCGACGAGGACGGCGGCCTGGCGATCCGCGGTTCGTTCCTCGTCGACGCCGATGGCATCCTTCGGTGGAGCGTCGTCCACCCGCGGTCGCAGGCGCGCCCGCTGGCCGCGTACCGCGAGGCGCTGTCAGCTCTCTGAGTCGCCCTCGACACCGAAGGTTCGTGACACCACCATGGCGAAGCTGCTCGTCGTCCGCGCCCACCCCCTGACGAGCGAGCTCTCCCGCTCGATGCAGCTGACGGACGAGTTCGTCCGGGTCTACCGGCGGACCCACGCCGCCGACGACGTCCTCGAGCTGAACCTCTACGGGCGCGCCGTCCCCGAGATCGACCTCGACCTGCTGTCGGCGTGGAAGAAGCTCGGCGCCGGCACCCCCTTCGCCCACCTCGACGAGGGCGAGCAGATCAAGGTGACCCTGTTCGACGGGTACACCAGCCAGTTCCTCAACGTCGACAAGGTCGTCGTGGCCAACCCGCTGTGGAACCTCAACGTGCCGACCCGGCTCAAGGCGTGGATCGACACGATCGCGGTGGCCGGGCAGACCTTCCGCTACAACGAGGACGGGGTCGCGGTGGGCCTGGTGCACGGCAAGAAGGCCCTGCACATCCAGACGTCCGGTGGCGTGTTCGAGGGCTACGACCCCGCCTCGATGTACGTCAAGACCATCTTCACGTTCCTCGGGGTGGAGGACTTCCAGCAGGTCTTCGCCGAGGGCATGGACCACGACCCGGAGCACGCCGGCGAGATCGTCGCCGCGGCGCTGGAGCGGGTGCGCGAGGTCGCGGCGGCGTTCTGAGCGGGCGCGGCCGGCTGACGCAGCGCGCGTCAGCGGGGGCCGGCGTCGCCGAACGTGGACGTCGACAGCGTGTAGGCCCGGTGCACGGTGGCGATGCGGACGGCGTAGTCCCGGTACCACTCGCGGCGGCCGCGGTCCTGCGCGGCGAGGTGCTCGACGACGCCCTTCCAGGCCGTGGCCGCGGCCTCGTCCCGCCAGTAGGACACCGTGATGCCGAGGCCCTCTCGGGCGCTCTCGAGCCCGAGGAACCCGGGCTCCCGCGCGGCCAGCCGCTCCATCGCCGCGGCGGTCGCCGCGTAGTCGCGGTCGCCCTCGGTGCGCAGGCTGGTGAAGATCACGGCGGTGTAGGGCGGCTCCGGCGTGCTGGCGATCCCGTCGTCCACGCCGCGAGCGTAACGACCGCTGCTCGGGTGGGCCCGGCCGGTCTCGAACCGACGACCTCCGCGGTGGAAGGTCCACACTTCGCGGCCTGTCCGCGGTGCGGCTGCTGCACGCTCTGCCGCTGAGCGAGGGCTACGAGGTCGGGGCGGCGGCCTGATGGACGCGGAGCCGCTGGTCGAGTCCTGGTGGGTCGTCATGCAGCGCGACGGCGCCGGCGCGTGGCAGCCGCACGCGTCGCGGCCGCGCAGCCGGACCGAGGCCGAGCAGTTCGCCGCCGACCTGAACGTGCTGGGCAGCACCCGCGAGCGCGGCCTGCTGTACGCCGCGGCGTCGGTGACGGTGCTGGCGGAGGCGCACGCCTGATGGGCGGCGGCGACCACAGCGAGTTCCGGGCCTTCGTGGTGCGGATCCTGCGCGCCTACAGCCGGCGAGTGGCGCACGCCGACGTCGAGGACCTCGCCGAGCTGCTCGCGGTGCGCGACGCCGTCGATGAGGCCATCACCCGGGCCGTGGCGGGGTTGCGGGACGCCGGCCGGTCCTGGTCCGAGATCGCCGCCGCCACCGGCACCAGCCGGCAGGCCGTGCAGCAGCGCTACGGCGTGAAGGTCGACGCCGTCTCCGCCCGATCGGCCTAGTCGCCGGGGCGAAGTCCGCGCCGTCCGGTGCACGTGGCCGCTGCTGCGGCCGATGGGTCTGTCCAACCCCCTACCTGGAAGGACGACCGTCCATGTCCGAGATCGACATCTGGGCCGCCAAGATGCGCGCCGAGGGCCTGGCGGAGCGCACCATCAGCGAGCGCGCCCGCATCGTCACCGAGTGCGCGAAGGCGACCGGCAAGCCGGCGACCGGGCTGCTCGAGGAGGACGTCGTCGCCTGGCTGACGACCCCGAGCTTCTCGCCGGGCACCCGGCAGAAGTACTACGGCGCGGTGCACACCTGGTCGAGCCACCTGCAGCGCGCCGGCGTGCGACCCGACGACCCGACCGAGAACCTGCGCAGCCCACGCGTGCCGCGTCGGCAGCCGCGGCCGGTCGCCGACGAGGGCCTGGAGCTCGTGCTCGGCTCGCGGATGCACCACCGCACTCGCGTCATGCTGCACCTCATGGCCTACCAGGGGCTGCGCCGGCACGAGGTCGCCAAGTTCCGCGGCGAGGACATCGACCTGATCGCCGGCACCGTCACCGTGGTCGGCAAGGGCGGCGTGGTCGCGGTCAACCCGCTGCACGAGGTCATCGCCGCCGACGCGGCCAGCATGCCGCGACGCGGCTGGTGGTTCCCCGCCTACCGCGACCCCACCAGCCACGTGCAAGCCCACTCCGTGGGTGGTGTGGTCGCCCGGGCGATCCGCCGGGCCGGCGTCAACGCCACCGGCCACCAGCTGCGGCACTGGTTCGGCACCAGCCTGCTCGGCTCCGGCGTCGACGTGCGCATCGTGCAGGAGCTCATGCGGCACGCCTCGCTGAACACCACCGCGCTGTACACCAAGGTCCACGCCGACCAGCAGCGCGCCGGGCTGGCGCGCCTGCGACCGCTCGCCGAGCAGCCGCACACCACCGAGGTCAGGAAGGCAGCATGAACCACCCGCAGAACCGCCCCCGCACGCACCTCGAGCGGAGCATCATCGCCGTCGTGCGCACACGAACCCTCACCCTCGCCGTCGTCCTGGCTGCCGCGCTGGCGGGATGCTCCGGCAGCCAGACGCCCGCCTCAGCGCCCTCCAGCGGCGCCGCGGCCGATCCGACCAGCTCCGCCGCCAGTTCCCCGCAGCGCGCCAGCAGCGGCCCTACCCAGATCCCGACGAGCGCGGCACCCACCACACCGGCGGCACCCAGCGATCCGCTCGCCGCGGCAGCCGTCAGGATCGGCTGCACCGGCTGGGCCGTCGGCTCGGACATGGCCCCCGGCGTCGACGAGTGGGGCACCTGCACGTTCAACGGCACGAAGGCCCAGCTGTACCTGATCACCTCCGACGCGAACTACAAGACCTTCGTGACGGCCGTGGGCTCCTACGGCATCACCGAGGCGCACATCGTGCGAGCAGGCAATGTCGTCGGGGTCGCCAACGACGGCACCCAGGAAGCCGCCTTCAAGGCCGCCCTGGCCGGCTGAACGCACGAAAGCGGGCCCCCGCCCCACCCGGTGAAGGGGTGAGACGGGGGCCCGCTTCGTTCGTGCGGTGAGGCTCAGGTCCGGGAGACGTCACTCGTCGTGCTGGAGCTCGTGATGCTCGGCGCGCTCGTCGGCTTCAGGTTGGGCACGACGACGACGCCGATACCGCCGAGCGCGGCCAGCGCCACGGTGATCCAGTCGGACAGCGTCACGGTGGCCCAGCCGGTGGTACTCGCGAGAACGGTGGCCAGGGCTGCAAGGCCGGCGCCGAGGAACGCGGCGACCCCCTTGGCGTAGGCCTGCGCGCCGGCGTCGAAGTTGGGGACGAGGTAGACGACGACTGCAGTCAGGATCGCGATGGCGATCGTGACCGCCTCCACGGGGGTGATCGTGCCGTCCGTGATGGCGGCGCCGATCACCGCGAGCGCGGCCGCGATGATGGCGGCGATCGCCTTGGCGTACTGGGTGAGCATGTGACCTCCTCAGGTCATGTTGGGTTGATCAGCGGCGCGTGGGACGGTCGGGGATAGGGATGCCGGCGCGGGCGAGGGCGACGACGAGCAGCGAGGTGAACGTCCGCTCGTCCTCGAGGTCGTTCTCCACCGTGGACAGGCGGCGTTCGGTGGCCTCCAGGCGGCGCTCGAGCCGGCCGGTGAACCGGTTGTCGGCGTCGGCCTCACGGGCGGTGGTCCGGTCACGGTGGTCCAGCCAGGCGCGGACGATGGTAGCGATCCACGACGCCCCACCCACGGCTGTGACGATCGCCAGGACGGCGGTGTCGCTCACGTGGTCATCCCTTCGGCAGGGCGCGGAGCTTGCTCGCGACGCGGGTCAGGTACACCAGCCGGTCGGCCTGGGCCACGGCCAGTCCTACGACCAGGAGCGTGACGACGAAGTCGGCGCCGTGCTGAATGAGGAGCGCCACCCACAGCAGTGCGGTGATCAGCGGCGGCAGCATCACCCACTCCAGGCGGTACGACCGCATCACGATGCCGACGAGGGCGACCGCGGCAGACCCCGCCACGACGGCTCCGGCGGCCTGCAGCAGCTTGGCGTAGCCGTCGACGTCCCAGGTGAGAAGTCCCAGCAGCAGCAGGAGCGCGTACCGTCCAGCGAGCGCGACCAGTTGCGACCATCGCGCCCACGGCGGCTCGGTGATGTACGGCATCGTCACCTCAGTACCGGCCCGACGCGGTGTGGGCCAGGTTGAGAGCGTGCTGGTGCAGCCGAGTGGTCTCGGGGCCGGCGTCGCGGTCGAAGTCGCTGGTGCGCGGCCCGCGGCCGAGCACGGCCTGCGCCTGGGTGTTGTAGAGCCAGAACTGCCGCACGACGATCGTCAGCGGCCCCTCGTCCCCGTCGACCTCGAGCGCCGGCTTGCCCGTGAGGTCCTGGATGTGGCTGGAGGCCACGACGCTGTTCAGGTAGGCCTGGTCGTGCTCGATGAGCGTGGAGCGGGGCGTCGAGATGGTCTTGTCGACCGGGGTGCCCATGACCTGCTGCCAGCGGCCGATCGTGACCGGGCCGCGGATCCCGTCTTCGTCGATGTGCGGCTCGACGGCCGGCACGGGCACCGGCGGCTGGGCGGGCGTGGTGCCGGCGGCCGCGGCGACCATCGCCAGGAACTGGTCCCACGGGAAGCCGGTGCCCGGGTCCCAGTGGTCGGAGGCGTGGAAGGCCTGGCTGGCGTCGACGTGACCGATGAAGCCCTTGGTGGTGCCGGCCGCCAGCTCGGCGACGCTCAGGTGCCGCAGTGGGATCCCGAACTTGGCGACCCAGTCGGCGCACACCCCAGCAGCGCGCGCCAGGACCGCCTGCGAGGCGGCGTCCTGCCAGTCGGCCGTGGTCTGCCCGGCCCGCCCCGCGAGCTCGATCTGCAGCCCGGCAGCGTTCGCTCCGGGGGCAGCCCACGCGGTGTCCTCGTCGGCCACGCACCGCACCGCCGAGTCGGTGTCGACGCACACGTGCGCCGAGGCCTGCCGCGCCGGGGTCGCGAAGACCCGGGCGACCGCCTCGGCCACGTTCGGGTCGTTCTCGTCGACCTCCATCGTGTGGATCACCACGTACCGCACCGGGGAGATCCGGCCCGGGTACCGGTTCGGCGACAAGATCGTGAGCATCAGGAGCCTCCTTGCATGACGAAGCCCCGTCGCGGACGCGGCGGGGCTGGGAGGTTGGGAACGATCAACGAGCTCAGGGGATGTCCGACCGCAGTCGGGCCGCCCCTTCTAGACCTCGGCGGGGAAGCTGATGCCGCGCAGGGACACGTTGGCGTTCGAGCCACCGGATCCGTAGGCGGCCACCTGCACCTGACCGTCGGCGGGCAGCGTCGTGCTGTTCACCGCTACGACAGCCGAACCTGTACCGGACGCGACGACGAACGTGGCGACCTTGGTGGGCCGGAACCCGGCAGGCAGGGTGAAGATCGTTCCGGTGGAGCCCGACTTGATGAAGCCGGCCAGGTACACGACGCCGTTGAGCTTGCGGTAGGCGGGGGACTCGTAGGGCGGGTTGCTGTAGACGAGCCATCCGTTCACCAGGGTCGGCGTCGTCCACGCGGTGGAGTCGTTGGCGATCGTCGCCCAGTTCGCGTCGCTCGTGGTGACGTTGCGAAGCACCAGGCCGACGTCCAGCTGGTCGACGTAGACGGGAGCGATGGCCGGGTTGCGGCCGGCAGCGACCAGGCCCGCCAGGACGGTGGCCCGCTCGGTGGCGTTCGCGACGGGGATCACGTCGTGGGCCGACGCGATCAGGTCGAGCAGGGTCTGACGGCGAGCGCCGTCGGAACCGGCGGGGATGACGTGCTTGGCGGCGTCAGTGCCCATCGGTGCACCTCCTAGGTGGTCGGGACGGGATCGGGGGCGACGTCGCCGTGGGCGGCATGCCAGTCGGTGTGCAGCTGCTCGTCGGCGACGACGACCCCGCAGATCTGGCAGATACCCCACATCAGGCGGCCCTCGTTCCGGTGACGGTCAGGACCATGCCGTCGCCGTTGCCGGCGCCGGCACAGGCGGCGTAGGTAGCGCCGACGAGCGCCAGGCTCTTGGCGGCGCCGGTGCGCAGCGCCTCGCACATCGGGGAGGTCAGCGCCTGGAGGGGCCCGGGACCCGGCACGACGGTGACGGTGTCCCCGCTGGCGGCGGGCATCCCGGCCGGCTTGGAGCCGTAGGGGGCTCCCTGCAGGGTGACCGCCGAACCGGCGTCTGCCGGGGAGAGGCCGACGCCGCGGACGGCGACCCCGATCGACTGGATCGACAGCGCGCCCAGGTTGACGATCTGGTCGCCGTAGGTGGCCAGACCCCGCAGCGAGCCCGAGCCGTACTTGTCGCCCTCGTACAGGGTGCTCGATCCGCCGTAGCGGCCGGTGTTCCAGTACGAACCCTCGTCGGTCCAGTGCCCCACCTTGACCTCCCAGGTGGACGACCAGGTGGGCGAGATCGTCGTCGTGAACGCGACCGTGGTCGCGCCTGGTGGCGGAGTCGGGGCTGTCGGGGTTCCGTCGGCGGCGGCGGTGGTCGGCCCGAGCACGAGAACCGGGGTGCCCCAGTCGTCGGTCAGGACCCAGGCCTGCGAGCTGACGGTGTACGTCGAGGGGATCGCCGGCAGGGTGCGGGACACGCCGCGCAGCGTCAGCGTCACCGTGGGCGGCGAGCTCGCCGTCGCCGTGACCGTGCCGGCCTGGACAGCGGCATCCGAGTCCACCGGTCCAAGGACCAGGACCGGGCGACCCGTCGTGGAGGAGACCAGGACGCGTGCCTTGCCCTGCGAGACGCTCAGCGTGGTCGCAGCAACCCGGTAGCGGCCAGGCTCGGCTGGCAACCACATGAGCGCACCCCGGATCATCACCTGGACCCGAACGTTGGGCACGTCGATGGCGTAGACGGTGCCCACCACGACAAGGCCCGGATCCTCGCCCGGGCCGGGAGCCTGCGGCATCGACGCGGACAGCGCACCGAGCACGTCGAGACCGCTGCTCACGTCCCCACCCCCACATCGGTGCGCTGCCCGGAGCCGATGTCGGACACCGTCAACGGCAGCTCGGTGCCCGTCACCCAACCCCACAGCGGCTCACCACGACGCACGACGGCCACCGGGTCGTCCAGCTCGAGGCGCGGATCCGGGGCGTGCACGACCGGCAAGATCGCGGCGGACACTAGCGAGCGAGCGAGCATGGTCGCCGCGGCCGCCTGCGCCTGCGCGACGTTCCCCAGCAGCGGGCTGCTCCACTCGGTCGTCACGGCCCCGTACGGGCCGGTGACAGCCATCGGTCCTGTGGCCTGCTCCGCGACCGCCTGCACGTCCTCTGCCCCTGAAGCGCTCGAGCGGGCCACGATGCGGTTCGCCGAGCCGGACCGGGTGTCCGAACGGGGGACCGCCACCACGGTGCCGCCCTTGCCGTCGGTGAGCGTCAACACCGGCGTGGGGACCTGTGGCAGGGGCGCCGCCATGACGATCTGCCCCCAGGTGTCGACCCGTAGCAGTGCCGGCCACGCGGTGGCGATGTCCTGCAGGGCCGCCAGCCGGTCCGTGCCCCACACCATCGTCGACGGCACCGCCCGGTCCGCCAGCGTCGCATCGACCGCCAGACCCATGCCCGGGGGCAGGATCCGCAGCGCCTCAGAGGCCAGGGTGCCGCCCGTCGCCGGCACGAGCGGCACCGCCGGCCTGTCGTCCTTGATGCGCCGCAGCCGCGACTCGCCGGTGACGACCACGTTGCCGTTGTCGTCGTCGTCCCAGTCGGTGATCAGGACGCGGGCCTTGCGGACCGTCCAGACCTGGTCGCTGACCGCCGACCCGACAAGCACCGACACGTCCAGCTCCTGGCCGTAGCGGGCCAGCGGGTGCAGCGGGTCCGACCCGGGACGCCAGTCGAAGCCGTGGTCGAAGCGGCGGACCGTGATCGACAGGGTGTGCAGGACGTCCGTGGTGGTCTTGCTCGTCAGCTTGCCGGACACGATCGGCACGTCCCGCAGGAACGTGCTGCCCAGCCACGAGGAGATCTTGCAGCCCCACCGTGGCGCACCAGCAAGGACTTCGCTGGTCAGGCCCGCGAGCGCGATCATGCCAGCGTGCTCCAATCGAACGCGTCGAGCTGGTCCCACGTGAGGGCCAGGGCGTCGAACTGGTCCCACGTCAAGCCGAGGGCGTCGATGTAGTCCCAGCTGAAGGCGACCTGGGCGGTGCTCGGCTCCGGCTCGTCGATCTCCTCGGCGGACAGGTGCCACGTGCGCCACCTCGACAGGGGCGACAGCAGCGAGCTGTCCCAGGCCGTCGGCTGCAGGATCACCGTCCCGGACAGGTCGCCGTAGCCGGGGGAGGAGCGCATCACCAGCGGCTTGCCGGTACCGAGCATCGCGTCCAGCAGGGCACTGTTCGGACCGTCGACCTCCAGGTCCCACTTCCAGCTGTCGCCGCCGGCGATGTCGGAGAACGGGATTCCCGAGCCCCGGCCTGCCGGACGTACGACCGCCACCCGAGGGGAGCCGGTGCGGGGCAGCTCACCGGAGGCCAGGTCGATTGCCGCGACGGTGGCACCGTCCAGGGACGTGAGGACCATGGGTGAGCCGCACGGGACCGTGAGGGTCGCGGTCGCGGCGATCGCCCCATTGACTGTCAAGGCCCAGTTGACAGTCTGATTCGTGGGGCAGCGGTCGTCCACGAGGGTGACGGTCGAGCCGTTCGAGACGCCCTGAGCACCGGGAACGGTCCACGACGCCCCCGCCGTGGAGGCCGCGATCGACCAGCTGGCACCGGTCGTCATGCCAGTGATCGACAGGATGACCTTCTGTGGGTCGCTCGACCCGACCAGGGTGGCGGCCAGGGCGACGCTCACCGCAGGGCCGCCTTCAGGGTGCGGACCGCCGCGTCGCGGGAGGCGACACCCATGAGGGCAGCGAGCCGGTCGGCCAGGTAGTCCAGGTCCTCACGGCGCAGCTGCACCGGGGCCGCGTTGCCTGCCGGGTAGACGTTCGTCCCGGCCGGGTGATAGGCGAGCTCGGGGCCGTCCTCACCGGTCCAGGCCAGGCCGCCACCGAAACCCGTGACGCCCGACGCGAACGCCGGGATGTGGGGCATCTGCGGCATGGAGAACGACGCGCCGCCCAGCCAGCTCGGCAGCGTGACGTGGATCTTGCCGATCGAATCGTTGTAGATGTCCGCCAGGCCGTTGAACTCGGTGCGGATCGGCCACGTCAGCACGTTCGCGACGGTGGTCCCGACCGTCTTGAGCTTGTCGGGCAGGCTGGTGAAGATGCCGGCGATGTGGTCGCCGATGCCGGAGAACCACTCACCGGCGGACGACCAGGCGCCCTTGATCCAATCCCACGCCGCGGCGCCGGCCTCCTTGACCTTGTCCCAGTGGGTGGCCAGCAGCACGATCGCGGCGATCAGGGCCACCACACCGAGCACGATCCACGTGACCGGGTTGGACAGCATCGCCACGTTGAAACCGGTCTGGGCGACCGTTGCCTCGCCGGTGGCCACCGACTCGGCCTGGGTCGCCGCCGTCGCGGCCGCGGCAGCCACCGCGTGGGCGGTCTTCACCGCAGAGGCGATCTGCATCACCGCGGAGAACCCGGTCAGCGCGCCGCCGGCGATCGTGACCGCCGGGCCGAGCTTGGCCGCGAAGTCCGCCGCCGTGTCCTCGGCCTGCGTCTTGAGCACGCCGACCTTGCCGGCGAACGTGTCGACGCTGGCCGCGGCCTGCCCCTGCAGCTTGCCCGACAGCTCCGCCACGGCGCCGTCGATGTCCTTCGTGCCGTCCGCGGCGGTCTTGATCTGCACCCCGTACGCGGTGAACGCCTTCGTCGACCCGCCGCCCAGAGCCTTGCCGAGGGTGTCGGCGGCGTCCTGCAGCGACGAGTGCTTGGCGGCCGCGTAGTCGGCCACCAGGCCCATGTCGTTCAGGGCCTTCGTCGGGTCGCCGAGGACCTCGGTGAGGGTGGCCAACGCGTTCTTGGTGTCGTCGTCCGACTTGCCGAACTTCTGGTTGGCCTTGACCGTCTCGTCGATGCGGGCCCGGTAGTCGTCGATCGACTCGCCGGCGCCGGTGAAGGCGGCCTCCAGCTGCTTGTCGGCCTGCACGTTGGACGAGGAGAACATCGACATCGCCGCACCCAGACCGACGACGCCGCCGCCGACCAGGCCGAGCTTGTCCGCGGTCGTCTTCGTCTTGCCGCCGATGCCCTCGATCATCGAGCCGACCTTGCCCAGGACGTCGCCGAACTCCCCGCCGACCGTCGAGCTCAGCTTGTTGAACGCCCCGCCGATCGTGCCGGTGACCTTGCCCGCGAAGGAGTCGACCGTCTTGCCGGACTTGTCGTTGGCGATGAGGTCGAAGATCAGCTGTGCCGACACGAGGTCACCTCCTGGAGTTCTTGCGGCTGTCGAGCTCGGCCCTGGTGTTGTCGGCGGCGGTGGCGAACATCACCCAGTCGCCGAACCGCAGAGCCCACACGTCGTCCGGGGTCAGGTTCCACAGCTCGGCGAGGATCAGGAGCCGGCGGCGGACCGAGGTCGCGAGCCACGGCTCGAGGGCGACCGCCGGGACCCCGACGCCTTGGGCGCCGGCGGCGGCGCGTCGCTCGGCTCGCCGGCGGGAACGGTTCCCGCCGGCGCCGTAGGGTCCGGCGCCTCCTCGAGCTCGGGCTCGACGATCTCCTCGAAGTCGGCCGGCCCCATGTCGAGGACCTCGTCCCAGTCGACCATGAAGCCCGCGTTGCGCAGCGTCAGGAACTGGATCACCGCGGTGGCAGGCCCCAGCACCGTCTTCTCGCCGGCGAAGAACTCGTTGATCGCCGGCATCGTCAACCCCGACTGCGTCTGCAGCTCCCACAGATCCCGGTTGCGGGCGTCGTCCGGCGTGATCATCCGCAGCGTCTTACCGACCCACGGGCGGCCCTGCGGGCCCTTGAACAGCAGTCGAGACATCAGGCTCCCTCGTACCTCTTGGCTTCGATGAGGGCCAGGCCCTCGGCGATCGCGTCCATCAGGTCCTTGCGCAGCTGGCTGGCCGTACCCCACGCGCCGCGGCTGAAGTAGTTGTCCGCCGGCTGCTCGATCCACACCTCGCGATCACCGAACACCGGGTGGCGCCACGAGTGCTTGCGGTTGAGCGCCTTGCGCAGCTCACCCTTGGAGGAGGTCAGCCGCACCGTGGTGCGGTACTGGTTGGCCTGCACCCGGAACTTCAGCCCCGACTCGATGTCGCGGCGGGCCCGCCCGTCCAGCCGCGAGCGCGCCGCCTCCCGGTTGACGGTGTCCAGGACCAGGTGATGACGCTTGCGGCCGGCCGCGTCGGTGCCGGCGTGGTACGTCTTGCCGACCGTCACGCCGCCCTTGTACTCGTCGAGGATCTCCGTCATCGCGGCGATCGCCACGTCCCCGGAGCGGCGCATCTTGCGCCGCACCGCGGTGGCCATCCTCGGATTGACCTGCTTGAGGTCGGCGAAGAAGCCGCGCAGGTCCTCCTTGATGTCGAAGCCGAGCACCAGCGCCTGGGGCGACGAGCTCGTGGCCACCCTCAGACCACCGTGTCGAGCGAGCGGTACACCGCCTGGATCGGCTCGGCGCCGCCGACCGGGTCCAGACCGGTGAACGAGTGCGACACCGTGATGACGTCGCCCTTGTTGCCCTTGGGCAGGTCGCCGTCGAGCTTGATCGCCGGGATCGCGAACTGCAGGAGCGGCTTCTGCCCGGTCACCATGTCCGCCAGGCCGGCGAACTCGACGAGCAGCGCGAGCGAGCCCTGCGCCATGTAGGCGTCGACGAGGTCACGCAGCGTGTACTCCAGGACGAAAGATCCGCTGATCACACCGTCCGACGCGCCCTTGGCCGCCGGCGGGCGGGACCGCTTGCCGGCACCGCCGAGGTTGTACCCGTCGGAGTCGACGTCGTTCTTCAGCTTCAGCGTCAGAGACTGGATCGACGCCGCGATCGGCGTGGTCATCGACGCCTTGGTCGTGGTGGTCGCCGCGGTCAGGGTGCCGCCCACCGACAGGTTCGCGCCGACGAACGTGAGCAGCTCCTGGCTGGCCGGGAACGACGCGGTGGCCAGCGCGGTGGCCGTGCTCACGTCGCCACGGCCGACCCAGCTGGTCTTGATGTTCGCGATGTCGCCCGACTTGGCCGTGACCTCCAGGTCGGTGCACACACACCCCGGGAACGTGAACGCGTCCACCGTCGACCCGAGCCGGGGCACGCCCTGCTGAATCGTGTACGAGTTCAGGAAGTCGGCCTGCTTGAGGGTGTGGACCTGCTGGTAGACCGTCGTGGCGCCGTCCTGGTTGACCGTCACCGCACCGAAGAACGCGTTGAGCAGCATGCCCAGGTTGCGGCTCGAGGCGTCGACCTCGATGTCACCGGTCACCTCGTACTTCGTCGGGACAGCGCGGTCCGCGCGGGCGACCCGGCGACCCGGACGGTAGCCGCGGCCCTGAGTGCGGGAGATCTTCTGGCCCAGGGACGAGTCGGCCTCGTAGAAGCGGGAGGTCGTCACGGCGGTGCCGTACGACGACTCGAGCCCCAGACCCACCTGGAAGTCGGACTGCAGCGTCATGACGATGCTCCTTCAGCTCGATCAGACCGTGGGCGTCGGCGGGTCGGCCGGCGCCTTGCTCTTCGTCTTCGTGCGGGCCACCACGGGCGCCCACACGCTGTCCTGGCCGGCCATGCCATCGGCCAGCGGTCCGTCGACGTCGAGCACCTGGCCGGCCGGCACGATCACGCCAGCGGCCGGGACCTCGAGGTCGACGCCGGAGATGTTGCGGAACTTCACGGCATCCTCCTCACGCGTTGCGGACGATCACCCGGGCGGTGAACGTCGCCTGGATCTCGGTGACCATGCCATCACCCGAACTGGTCTCGTCGGTCGAGGTGGCCGTGCGCGACTCAGCCATGCGGCACCAGACCACCGCGCCGTCCAGCGTCGGGCTCGTCACGTTCACGTAGGTCTCGACCGCGGCCATCAACGCCAACGCGCGCCCGCGCGTCACCGACTGGTCGTCCGTGATGCGCTCGACGTCGAACGTCGCCTGCAACGTCAGCTCGTGGTGGGTACGCAGAGTCGACGTCGCCGGGCCCTCGACGGTCGCGGACGCGACGAACTCGACCGTCACCTGGTCGGGCGCCATCTGCGGGAAGTAGTAGCCGGGCACGACCTTCACCAGGTCCGCGTCGACGACGTTCGCCAGCGCCGCCTGGCAGGCGGTGAGGAGCGCGGCCACCACGGTGGAGGCCGCGTCAGCGACGGTCGGGTAGGTGCCGGGGCCGCCGGCAGGGGCTGGGCTCATGCGAACCCGCCCCTGTCGGCGGCACGCCGGCCGATGAGCTCGACGACCGCGTTCGGCAGCGCGAAGCCCTGCGGGACGTCCGAGGTCGTCGCCCCGGTGCGCCGATCGCTGATCTTGCGCTGACGAGCCAGGAACGCGGCCAACGTGATCGCCGCCTCCTCGATGTTCGCGGCCGCCGTCGGGGGAGCGGTCCACGACACCGCCAGCAGACCGGGCGGGATCGGGCCGACGATGCTCGCCGGCGGGTCGAACGTGTACCCGACGGCCAGGCCGTCGACGGTGACCGACTGGATCGAGGCCACGTTCTGCGGCAGCACCACCTCGAGGCGCTCACGCCACGACCGGGAGTACCAGAACTGGCCCGTCTGGCCGCGGCACAGGCCGACCTCGTCCTCGATGCGGGTCATCGCCACCTCCGCCCAGCGGTCGGCCTCGGCGTCGGAGACCACCGCGGCGGTGACGCCCTTGAGCGCCTCGCGGATGTCAGCCGCGGTGATCGGCCACGCCACGAGGCTCAGGCCCGCTCAGGCGTCGCCGGCGGGGTGCTGCCGTCGGCCGTGGCCGGCGGGGTGGGAGCCGCGGGCGGTGTGGGCGGGGTGGTGGCCTCGGCGACCTTGGAGCGAGCGGAGCCCTTGCGGCCCTTCGGCTCGGTCTTCGGGTCGTCGGTGCCGAGCGAGCGGAGGTACGCCGCCAGGCGGGGGTCCGCCTGCTCGTAGTTCGCGGCCGCGGTCTCGTGGTCCCAGCCGCGGTCCTTGATGAGCTGCTCGTAGTTCTTCTTGATGTCGTCCGGGATGTCGTCGAACGCCATGGTCGTGCTCCTTTGCCGTCAAGGGGGTCTGGTCGTGCTGGGGTGCGGTGGCCCCAGGCGTGTGCCTGGGGCCACCGCGTCGGTGCGTCAGAACGTCGGCGCGACGAGGCCGAAGCCGGCCGAACCGGCGTTGCCGCCGATGACCGCGGTTGCGAGCGGGTACCGGCCGGCGGTGAACGCGATGTAGGAGTACGAGAGCAGGAGGACCGACATCGTGTCGGCGCCGTTGGCCTCGAACTTCAGCTGCCGGGGCATGCCGTCGCCCTCCTCCCAGAGGAGCCAGTCGGCGCGCCGCCCGACGATCACCTGGTCCTCGGGGCCGGTCCCGACGGCCGTGGGCACCGACGCGTCGGTGATCCACGGCAGGCCCTGGATCTCGCCGGCCGCGGCCGTCGACGGCGGGTCGAGCGGACCGTCCCAGACCCCGAGCGCGTTGAGCGGGCCGCACGCGCGCGGCACGACCAGCGGCCGGTTCGTCGAGTCCATCTGCGAGGTGAGCCAGCCCCACCGACGCACGTGCGCGATCACCGTGTCGGGCGCGAGGTACCGCCCGCCGCCGACCGCGGCGATCGCGCCGGCCAGCTTCGAGTACAGCGTCGGGATGGAGACAGCGGCCGTGAAAGCTGACATCTGGGTGATGCCGGCGGTGTTGAGCAGGCCGAGCACCTGTCCCGCGGAGCCGGTACCGGAGAGGACCTGGCCGTCGACTGCGACGCCGTGGGCGCCGGCGATGTCGGTGAAGACCAGGGTGTCGACGTCGACGCCGCCGCGCTCGAGGGTCTGGCGGGAGAGCTTCGCCGACCCCGCGACGGTTCCCACCGGGATCGTCAGGTCCGTCCAGGCCCCGTCCGTCTGCGACGGCGCGGTGTTCTGGCTGGCCTGCACGCCCGCCGTCGCACCGGTCGTGCCGCGCGGGACGGTGAGGGTCATGCCCTGCTCGGGCAGGGGCAGGTGGACCGCGACGTTGGCCGTCGGGCGCCCGGCGCGGGCGATCGGGGCCGCCAGTTCGAGCAGGTACTGCGGCGGCACCAGCGAGCCGACCGAGGAGGTCGTCATCGCACGGATCTGCTGGGGGCCGCCGGCGAGCTCCAGGCCCTCATACTCCCCGCCGCGCGACTGGATGCGGTTCTCGCCGTGCACCTCGACCTCGCGCTGGTGACGCGCCAGGCGGTCACGGGACTGCGAGTCGCCCCGGCCCGTCTGGTCGCGGTACAGGTCGGAGAAGAAGGACGTACCGCTCTTGGCCGTGTGCGCGGTGTAGACGCGCGGCTCGGTCTCGACGCGGGCGACCTGGTCGTACTTCGGCGGCTTGGCGCCCGGGGTGCGCTCGGACTGCAAGCGCTGTGCCGCCTGGTCGGCGGCGAGCTCGGTCTCGAGGCTGACGACCCGGTCGTTGAGCGCCGAGATCTCGCCGTCGAGCGCCGTCTTCGCGGTGCGCAGCTGCTCGGCCTTGGCCTCGTCGGCGGGGTCGACCGCGTCCTTCGCGCGGATCGCTGCGAGCTCGTCGGTCATGTTCGCGCGGTTCTCCAGCTTGGCGGCCACCTGGCCGCGCAGCTGGGCGATGAGCTGCTCCAGCGTCATCGTCGTGCTCCCTTCATGGTTGGTGAGGTGGTCGCCCTCCAGCCAGAGGCAAGAGCCGCCCAGGGCAGAGCCGCGGGTGGGCGATGCGCGAAGCACGAGGGGCAGCACCGCGCCCTCAGGCGCGGCAGTCGGTGGAGGCGAGCGGGGGTTGTCAGGCGCTGATCCAGCGCCCGTCGCGCCAGAAGCCGTGCGTGCCGCACGATCCGCAGAGGATCGACGGCGAGACCGTCAGAGGATCGGTGGACTCGACGCGCCAGCCGCGGTCGTCGTTCAGCGGAAGCAGCACGTCCGGGTGCCACAACGACGGCTCGCGTCCGGCGATGCCGGCCGAGGCGAGGTCAAGGAAGTTGCACTCGTGCGACCACAGGATGTGGCGGCCATCGTCGTCGAGACGGACCGCCGGGGTGCGCGTCATCGGGCCCGGTACGGCTGCAGGTCGGCCAGGTCGACAACCTGGCGGCCGGACTTCGCAGCGCGCAGGCCGGAGCCAGCGGTGGCGGGGTTGGCGCCGTAGCCGACGATCGCGACGTCGCCGCGGTGGATGTCGACGGACTCGATGTGGAACTCCATCCAGTCCGGCGACCAGGCGCCCGAGTTGATGACGAAGCGGAACGACATCTCGTCGACCAGGCCGGACCGCAGCTTCGGGACGATGTACGCCACGTCAGCGTCCGTGGGGTCCAGCTCGGGGGCCAGCACGTGCAGGCCCGTCTTCGGCCCGGTGAGAACCTCGTCGAGGCTCAGGGATCCGTTGGTGGTGCGAGCGATGCGCCGCAGCGAGTCGTGAGCCAGAACCAGGGGAACGTCGAGGTCCGGCTGAGCCAGGGTCGCGGCGAACGCGCCGGGCACGACCTGCTCGGTGTAGGGACCGAAGAAGTCCCACATCTCGTACCCGACACCGGTGACCGACGCGAACCCCTCGAAGGTCAGCAGGCCCGTGTCCGGCTGGTCGCGCAGCTCGACGCCCAGCATGCGTGCCGTGACACGCGACGAGGCGTGCGGATCGGCAGCGCACCGGCGCTGGGTGGGCCGGTCCGCCGCCCGCTTCATCGCCTCGGCACGGGCCTGTGCGGCCTCACGAATCGTGGTCACTGGATGCCTCCCGTCGTCTTCGGCTGCTGCTTGGCTGGTTCGCCGATGATCTGCAGCGTCTTCATCTCGTCGATCTGCTCAGGGGTGAAGGGCGGCAGGTTGTTCAGCGCCCGCTCCTCGGAGGGAGCCAGCACCTTGCCGGCCACCCGGCTGAGCAGGATCTGCTCACGTTGCTGGGGATCCATTCGCAGCAGGGCGTCGGAGTTGAGCTTCACGAACCGCGGCCTGGGCAGCCACTGCGACAGCGCGGTCTCTCGGCGCACGATCGGGGCGTTGAGGTTGATCACCATCAGCTGCAGGTTGCGCTGGGTGACGTTCGCGTAGGTGACGGACGACCCGTCGACCGGGACGTCCACCATGTCGCCGGGCACGCCGATGTAGCGGCAGACGTCGGACGCCGCGCCCTTCTGCTGGTCCAGGAACGCCGCCTCAGAGGCCTTCGCGCCGAACGAGTTGTAGGTCCAGTCCTTGCCGTGAACGAACGGCTCACCGGACTGCACCGCGGTCATGAAGCGCCGCTTGTGGGTCTCTGCCTGGACGGCGTCCAGCTCGCCCTTGTTCCACACCAGCTCGCCCGACGGCACCGCTGACCCCTGGAACCATGCGATCGCGAACGCCTGCGCCGACAAGGAAGCCTGCAGCGACCAGGCCGCTGCGGCCAAGGGCGACAGCCCGATCGGCGAGCCGGCGGGCACGTACGCCCGCTCGTGCCACACCTCGATCGTCGTGTAGTCGGAACGGCCCAGCCGGTAGCCGACGACCTTGCTGCCCTTGGTGTGGATCGCCGCGTCCTCGAACGGCACCGGGTCGACGACCGCCGGCAGACCGAACGCATCGCGAGCGACGATCAGTCCCAGGCAGTTGCCGAACCGGTCGAGGTCCATCTGCGTGGAGGAGATCCACTGTCCGATGCCCATCGGCTGACCGGCCCCGTACGAGGAGGGCTGCACCATCGACATCGGACTCGGGACGTCGACGTCGATGTTCTCGCCCGCGATGCGGCGGTACGTGTCGACTGGCAGCATCCCGATCAGCTCAGACCGCAGCCGTAGCGCCGCCCAGTACGCCGAGTTGCGCATCGCCGACGTCGATGTGACCGGAGCCCCCAGGCGCGAAGCACGCGAGCGAGCCAGCCACTCCTGCGGGGTGCCGTACGCCACCTGGTCGCGACGGAGAAGGCTCACCGCCCGCCTCCTCTCGTGTTGCGACGCTCGACGCGGCTCAGCACCACCGAGACCAGCAGCAGTCCCGCGCCCGCTACGGCCAAGCCGGCCGCCGGATGCCACGCCCAGGCCCAGACCGCGAGCGCGGCGACGAGCAGCAGCAGGCCGAGCAGGTCGAGCACGTCGGTGATCGCGGCAACCACGAGGCCTCCTCACAAGGTCGACCCGTCCGGGTCGTAGTCGTCGCCGAGCTGGCGGGCCAGCACGTAGCGGGGCAGGAGCACCGCGTACAGGGCGGTGATGTCCTGCAGGGAGCGGCCGCGGCTGAACACCCAGCGGTCGGCCACGCGGTGCTTGACGGCCGAGAACAGGGCCGCGTTCAGTACGGGGTCGCCGCCGTGCGCCAGGAGCTTGGTCAGCGCGTCGTCGTAGAACGCGCCGCACGCGTCGGCCTTCTCGCCGGTGTTGAGTCGCACGACGTCGAAGTCCTCGTCCTTCAGGTCCTGCTCGAACGCGCCCGCCCCGCCGCTGCCGTCGAGGGCGACGACGTTGCCGCCGAACTGGGCACGCAGCTGCACGAGGCGACGCACCGGCCAGTGGGTACCCTGCTCGTGGTCGAGGACCTCGAGGTACGCGCGGCGTCCGGGGTGGCGGGCCGCCATGCCGACGGCCGACCAGTCGCGGTCGGGGGAGACGTCCACGCCCCAGACCGGCTCGCCCCGCCAGTCGATCTCGTCCTCGTCGAGCTTGTCATCGGCCCACGCCAGCCGAGGGATCACCGGGTCAGGCACCTTCGCCGCCGGCCACCAGCCGAGGTAGCCGCGGTCGAACTCCTCCGGGTTGGCGGCGAAGCCCTCCAGCGCACCCTGGAACTTCGCCTCGGTCGTCAGGTATCCCAGGCCCGGGTGGTACGTCCACCAGGTGTTGGGGTCCTCACGGTCGGCGTCGCGTGGTGCGGCGTAGTGAATCAGGGCCGTGCGCGACGTGCGCTCGTGCATCGGCCTGGACTGCTCGAGCTCGAGCCGGGCGATCGCGGTGTCGAGCTTGTCCCGCAGGTACGTCGACGACGCGTCGCCGGCGGCCGACATGACGCCGAGCTGGGAGGCGGCGACGTTGTTCATCGCCGGTCGCGCGGATTGTTCGAGGCGGGCGTCCGAGTGGGCGAAGGCCTCGTCGATCGCCGCCTCGTGCAGCTTCGGACCGTGGCCCGAGGTGGCCTTCACGGAGTCGATCCACCAGCCGGCGCCGTTGGCGAACGCGATGTGCTCCTGGCCGCCCTTGCCCGACAGGCCCGGCTTCTTCGACCGCTTGCCGACGTTGAAGTCCAGGAACGAGCGGAGCGGGCTGGCACTGATCGGGAACCACATGTCCGTCTCGAGGCGCATCAGCGCCATCGTGCGGTTCTGCGCCGTGTAGCGGACCGTCGCCCGCGGGGTGAACAGGCAGCGGTCGGTGAGCTTCGCGCGGACCAGCGTCGTCTTGCCGATCTGCCGCTCGCCAACGATCAGGTACTCCTGGTACCAGGGGTCGCCCGTGTGCGGGTCGATCTCACCGATGATGTCGGCGGCGTCGCGCTGCCAGGGGATGAACGGCTCACCCATGCGAGCCGACACCGCAGCGATGCGGCCGCCGGTCGTGTCCCGGGTTGGGTTGCGTTCGGTGGAGTGCAGGGGAACGGCCTCAGGCCTGCCGCCCGCTCTCACTGCCGCGTCCCTCCTGCTCGATCGCCGCGAGTATCGCCTCAGCCTCGGCCGCGACACCGTCCGCCTCGCCGTGGTGGCCGGCGCCGGCGCCCGCGTCGTCCAGCCCCTTGAACCCGAGCAGGGCGATGCGCTGCAGCAGCTCGAACTGACGCAGCTGCAGCGGCGAGACCAAGTCGAGACGGTCGATCGTGGCGGCCTGGTCGAGGATCCGGGCGTTCAGCCGGGCCATCCCGATGTACGTGTGTCGGAACGCAACCTTGTCGTCCGGCTCCCGCAGGTCGTCCAGCAGCGCCGCCTCGAGCACTCCGTTCGGCGCGCTCATGTTCAGGCCCGCGGGCGTGACGACCGGCTCGGTCGGAGGCGTCGTGACGACGAGCGGCTCGCTGTCGGCGTTCGCCGCGGCCGCCGCGGCGGCGCGGCGACGCGCCCGCCAGTCCCGCACGTAGTCCGCGTGCGCGCCGCGGCACACCCCGCACTTGCAGCCCTGCCGGTAGCCCGAGGCGCCGTGGTTGGAGATCTCGCGCGCCATCACGCACCCCCGTTCTTCACCCGCAAATCGCTTTGGACCGTCCGAACGGACGCCGCCGCGACCATTCCCCGCGTCCGGCGTGTGAGACATCGCCGCAGGTCACACGCGTGTGAGGCCCCACGCCGGGCAATCAAGTGGGGGGAGAAAAAAAGGTCGATGGGGCGGTCGCCCACAATGGCGCGAACTGAAAAATCCGCGCGTCACGACAGGTCGAGGGGCGGCCAGTCGCGTGACCGGGGCCGGCCCGCAAGGCCTCGACCAGCACCTGGGCGACCGATCGACGCGTTGCACCCGAAGTGCGCCGGCACCAGGTTCCGCGGGTCGGTCGGGTGGCCGCCGTCGAGAGGCGAGACCAGGTGGTGCAGGCTCGGACCCCACGGGTGGTTGTGCCGCAGGCCGAAGAGGATCAGTCCGTCCGTCTCGCGCAGGTACCGGCACGGGGTCGCCTGGCAGACCGAGCCCGGCGGGCAGAGCTGCTGGACTAGGCGCCGCCACGTGCGACCCTGACGACCGCGACGCGGATCCCACTCGCTGAGCACCACGCACCCCCCGAAGGCTGGCGGGACCTCCGACCGCTAGAGGCTCGACCCGGCGACCCCTCGCCGCCCGCCAGCTGCACCCGGCCACGCCGAGGCGGTCCTGCACCCCGGGGCATGCCCAACCCCGGGAAGCACGAAGGCCCCAGCCGAACCGGCTGAGGCCTCGTGGGCATGACGAACCCACCGAGGTGCACACTAGCGCGCGACCGGCTCCTGCTCGTTGGACCCGGCGGCCGAAGCGGCGTGTCGCGTGTCGCTGGCCACGGCGGCGAGGTCGGCCTCGCTGCCCTCCCATGCGCCGCCGCAGTCCAGGCACGCCATCGTCAGCGGCTCCGGCACCACACGCAGCCCGCCGACCTTTCCGCAGGCCGGGCAGGGCACATGCGGCCGCAGCGGCGCGTCGTCCCACGTCGTCGTCACCCGGGCATGCACCCACCAGCGCTCCACCGTCCGGTCGACGCTGTGCAGCCACGCCCGGTCCAGGTCAGGGACGAAGCCCCGGATGATCCGCACCGCGTCGATGAGCCGGCGCGGGTGAGCCACCAGCTGCACACCATCGATCGCCGCCTGCACCCGCAGGGCCACCAGCTGCGCCGCCAACGGCCGCGCCTCCCGGTCGATCATCAGCAGCGTGTCAGCCGCCACGAGTGAACCCGGCGGACGAGACCCGCCCGACGACGACGAGCGGCCAGCCGTCGACGACGGGTTGCCCCGCGCCAGCTGACCCAGCAGCCCGGGCATCCGCACCTCGACATCCTCGGGCACCAGGGCATCAGTCCCCACCCGATGCACCCACCGCCGGGTACGCACCGTGCGAGGCTCGAGCAGCTCGTCCAGGCGATCGACCAGCCGGGTGCGGATGTCCTCGATCGTCAAGGCTGGGGCGCTCATCGTCCACTCCCACGACGACCACGACGCCGAGAGCGACCCAGCCCGTCACTACCCAGCCCGTCACTACCCAGCCCGTCACTACCCGAGTCCGACCCGACCCGACCCGACCCGGCGAGTTCGAACTCGTCGGAGGGCGAGTCGTGAACGACACGCGACGACTCACCTGGCGGTGCGCCGGCCAGCGGATCGGTGGCGGGAGCGGTAGCCGCGCCGCCCGGTCGCACTGGAGACGCGCCGTGCGGCTGCGTGGTCCGTGCGGTGTCGGGGTCGCTGGCTCGCTCGACCGTCTTGCGAGGCCGGCCGATGTTCTGCTCGACGACGACGCCCGCGTTCTCGAACAGGTACTTCACCGTCGCCGACCCGTACAGCGGCTTGACCGGCGGCGGGAAGACGGCATGCTCGGCCTCCCACTTGCCGGAGCGGTCGTCGTTGCGGGCGTGGTTGCACTCCCAGCAGGCGATCACCGCGGTGTCGACCGTGGCCGCCTCGCCGGGCACCAGGTGGTCGACCGTGGCCGACCGGTTGTTCGACGGCCCCGACCACACCACGACGATGCGGCACCACCGGCACTGGTCGCCGTCGCGCTGACGGATCGGGACCATCAGGCGCGGGTCGCGGGTGTCGTTGCGCTGCCGGTTGTTCCACTCCATCTCCGCCACCGTGCGGATGTGGATGAAGTCGTCCTTCTCCACGAGCCGCCAGGCGAGCAGCCCGTTGACCCGGGTGCGCTCGAGGAGCTTGACCCGCTCGGCGAGTTTGACGAGCTCGGACCACCTCGCGCCGCCGATCATCTGCACCGTGCCGATGTCGATCACGTAGTCCGTGGTGTGTGCGGCGACCTGCCAGGCGCAGCGGAACACGAACCCGGCCACCTCGTTGACCGTGCGCTCGTCGGCGCCCTTGACGCCGGCGACGGACAGCAGCGGGGGGTAGGTCGCGGCGTTGTCGCCGACGCGGGCCCAAGGCACGGGCGAGATCTCCTTCGTTCGGTTCTGAGCGGGGTGAGCCGCGAGCGCGGCGGGGATCGGGCTGGGTTCATGTCAGCCGTCGCATCTGCCGGCGCAGGTCGGCCTCCTGCTCGCGCTGGGCGCGCAGCCGCTCGAGGTAGACGCGGGCGCGGCGCTCGGCCTCGTCGAACGGGTCGATGCCGGCACGGTTGAGGGCCTTCAGCTCGCGGCGCGTCGGCCGCCAGGTGTGGGAGCCGCTCGGGTAGTGCGACGAGCCCTCACGACCGCCGCCAGGGGCCAGCAGCCGGACGAACGGCACGATGTCGAACGACCCATCCGCGTTGGGCTGGACCTCGACGTAGACGTCCAGGTCGTCGTCGATCGCCGCCCGGCGCACGTTGCGCGTCATCGGATCTCCCCGGCGGGTGCTGCGGCCTTCTGCTCGCGCGCCTGTCGGCACTCCTGGCAGAGCAGGTCGTCGTCGACGAGCTTCCACAGCGGGTCGTTGTCGTCGTCCTCGAGGCCGAGCCAGGAGTCGATGTCCTCCCGGGCGTCGTTGACCGTCGTGTGGTGCGTCGTGTACTCGTCGTCGTGGAAGCCCTCGCCGCAGCCGGAGCAGACGACCTTGATGCACGGCTGCCGCTCGACGAGCTGGGCCCAGGACGGCAGCGTCGGCGGGAGCGGTACGCGGGCGGTGAGGATCGCCTGGAAGTCATCAGCCAGCGTGTCGCCGTGGCGCTGGTCGTGGACCAGCAGCGCCGCCATCACACGCTGCATCCGACGCTCGTCGAGGGTCTGGCCATCGCCCGGGATCGCCAGGTGCGGGACCTCGCTCATCGGACCGGCCGCTCGTGCGTGCTGACCGACACCCGGACGAGCTCGCCGTTGTCGACGCTGACGCGCAGGGTGGACAGGTCGATGTCCGTGGTCCCGGGCGGGAACCGGGAGGCGAGCTGCTCGAGCCGGTCGCCGAGCTTGGCCAGCGCGATGGGCTTGCCGTTCTCGTTGCCAGGGATCAGGAACGAGTCGCTGACGATGGTCTTGGTGGTCAGGGCGGTCATCGGGCGGTCCTCTCGGTCATCAGCTCGTGCACGACGAACCAGGTGTCGTCGTCGTGCGGGGTCTTCACGCCGGCGGCCTTGACCACCTCGGCGCGGTGGCCACCGGCCGGCAGCAGGTCCTCGTCGGCCAGGCCCAGGGCGATCGCCGCGTCCACGAGCGCGCGCGCCTTGCGTCGACGCGAGGCCTCGGCCTTCGGCGTGTGCGCGAAGTCCGGCACCAGGGCGTCGATGTGCGTCTGCCAGGCGTCGAGCGTCGCTGCGGCGACCCACGCCGGGTCGCCATGGCGCGCGCCGGGCTCGCACCATCCGCAGGCGCATGCCGCCTGCAGCTCGCCGGCGCGCGCGGTGTCGCGCGGCACGTACTCGTGGCCGGCCGGCGCGACGTCGACGTCAGCCACCGAAGGCCTCGATGTCCGCGAGCCAGGCGAGCAGCTCGGGCTCGGAGACGGTCAGGTGGTCGACCATGCCGTACATGAGCTCGGGAGTGACGTGGTGGTCGAGGAGGACCGCGGTGCGCTTGCCGGCGCCGACCGCCCAACCGAGCTCGAGGTGAGCCGAGCGACCGCAGGGTGTGACCAGGACGCAGGCGTCGGCCCAGTGCATCGCCGCGAAGTCGGATCCGAAGGCCGCGTGCGCGCGTGGGTGGTCCATCGCGTCGAGGAAGTCCAGCGTCGGCACCGTGTCGTGTCCACCGAGCGTCTGCCGGTCGGTCGCCAAGCCGACCTCGTGCCAGGCAAAGCCCGTCGCGCCCGGCGGGTTGCGGAAGTCGTAGGCCTCGTGCCCGGCCCGCGTCAGCATGTCGACGACCTGCGGTTGTCGGGCGTTGCGCCAGCTCGACGCCACGTAGATCTTCATCAGCGGGCCTCGGGGCAGATGTGTCGGGCTGGGCGAAGCCGCTGAGGCAGGCGGTTGCGGCCGCCCTCGCCGGGCTGTGGGTGGGCGCGCCAGCCGCCGCAGCCGGGGCAGCGGTCGATCGCGGTGTCGCGGTCGGCCAGGGCCTGGCGGTGCTGCTCTTCGGCGTGGGTGCGGGCGAGGTCGGCGCGCCGGTAGATGCCCTCACGTGGGTGCGGCAGCGCCTGCAGGCCGAACGGGGCGATCACGACTCCTCATCCCCGTCGCCGCCGTCGTCGGGCTCGTCGTTGACGCCGGGCTCACGGAACAGTCCCTTGTCGGCGGGCACGCGCACGACGCCGGACCCGTCGATCTCCTGCGCGTTCCAGGGGCCGTCGATGACCTCGCCCGTGCCCTTGGTGACGGTCAGGCCGTCGATCTCCAGCTCGTGCTGACCCGAGTGCGCCGACCGGGCGGCGCGCATCAGCTTGTCGGCGACCGTGATGTCACCGGGCAGGACCGGCTCGATCGAGACGACGTGCAGCGTGGCCTCGACCTCGCCCGACTCGATCGCGGTCGTCAGCTTCGACACCCCGACCCACATGAGGACCAGGTGCTCGTCCTCTGGCTGGTTGATCAGCTGGCGCTCGATCGCGTGCATCCCGTTCAGCGCCGCATCCTTGGGCAGCGCACCCGACAGCTTCGTCACGGCTGCACCGCCTGGCAGCCGCATGACGACGTGTGCAGGTCACCGTGCTTGCCGTTCGGACCGAGGGGGCGCAGCACGTCCAGGGCGTCGATGAGCACCCCGAGCCGCGCCACGTGCTCGGGCCGACGCTCGGTGTATGGGCTTGCCGCGATCGCGGACTGCGCGGCACTCAGCGTCTCGCGGAGCATCTTCGGGCCGTCCGGGATCGGGAGGCTCGGCGTGGGACCCGCGAGCGCGGCGTCGAGCTCGGTGAGCTGGCGCTCGACCCAGGCGACGTCGTCGTCCGCGGAGTCGGCGACGGAGTGCCGCTCGGCGGCGATGCGGACCAGGCGGGGCAGGTCGCCGGCGAGGTGCCTGCGGCGCTCCTCGAGGGCGATCTGCACGGCCGTGGTGTCGGTCGTGTCGGTGGTGGTGGTCACAGCAGGGTCTCCTTCGGTGCGGTGGTGGCGGGCAGGTACAGGGCGGCGTAGGCCTCGAGGCGGGCCATGCCCTTGGCGGCGCCGGCGAGGCCTGCTGCGGCGTCCATGAGGCCTGCCACGACGTCGTGGATCGCGCGGCGCACGTCGTCGGGCAGGAGAGCGGTCAGCTCGGTCCTCGGGGCCGGGGCGGTGGTCGACACCGGGGCGGCGTCGGCGGGCGGCAGCGGCTCGACGGCTGCCGGCTCGACCGGCGCGGGATCCTGGGTGGGGGCGTCGGGTTCGTCGGGTGCCGGGGTGGACAGCGGTGCCGGCACGCTGGGTGCGGGATCGCGACGTGCGGGGCTGCGTGGGCGGTCGGGCTGGGCAGCGGACACGCCGTGGTCGCGCAGGATCTGTCCGATGCGGGACTCGCCCACACCGAACCGCTGCGCCAGGTCCCTCGTCGAGGGGTGCTCCGGGCCGGTGAACGCGGCGACGATCTGCTCGTCACGGCCCGGCACCAGGACGTAGCCGCCACGAGCCCGCAGCTGCACGCCGGCGTCGACGAGCCAGCCGCGCACCGTCCCAGCGCTGCGGTGCGTGCGGGCTGCGATCTCGGCCATGGAGTCGCCGGCGACGTAGGCGGTGACCGCCGCCAGCCGGTCGCGCGAGTCGGGGTTCGGAGCAGCCGGGCGGGAGGCTGGCGGCGCCGGCTTGGGGACGACCACCGCCGGGGCCGACGCCGGCGGCGCGGGGACGGATGCTGGCGCCGCCTGGGACGGGGTGCGGTGGTGGCCCTTGGGTGACAGCTGCACACCCTGCTGGTGCAGGATCCGGCGCACCATCTCATGGCTCAGGTCGAACCGGTGGCCGAGCTCCTGGATGCTCGGCTGGTCGTCCGCCTCGTAGGCCGCGACGATCTGCTCGTCACGCGTCGCCCGCCGCTCGGCCACGGTCGGGTCGTGCTCCGGGTCGTACGCCGAGGCCTCCGAGACGACCTGCCCGCGCGGCAGACCTGCCTCCATCCGGCGACGCTCGGCACCCTTGCGGGCCATCCGCTCGCGCCACTCCTCACGCGACTCGGCTCGCAGGGGCGGGGCGACGCGCAGCCGCGCCGGGTCCTGCTCACCCGCGTACGCGGCCGCATGCGCCGACGCACCGATCGTCTTGGGCACCGGACTCAGTCCTCGTCGCCCTCGTCGTCGTCGACGTCGTCGGCCGCGTCGTAGAAGCCCTCGTCGTCGACGTCGGCCTCGTCGGCCTCGTCGGCCGGCCGCTCGGTGAGGGCATCGACCTCCTCGCTGCACGGGGCGTAGCCGAGCTGCTGCAGCAGCTCGTAGTAGGCGCCGACGCGGGCGGTCGGATAGTTATCCGAGCAGAGTCCGTCCTCCTCGCCCAGCACGGCGAGCGCGAGCAGGGCGTGCCCGGTGTCCAGGGCGGCGATCGCCGCGGCGACCACGGCGTCATCCTCGTCGTCGCTGGTGGCGTTGCCGAAGGGCTCGATGCCGAGCCACGCCAGCAGCTTCTTGTCGACGCCGTAGGTGTCGAAGCTGGTCCACACCCACATCAGGTCACGGCGAGCGACGAACCCGGCGAGGATCGCGACCTGCTGTGTCGTGATCGACCGGGCCTTCAGCCCGTCGACGAAGGCTCTGCGCAGCCCGGTGAACCGCTCGTGCCGCTCGGCCTGCGCCGCGACGGCGGCGCGACGCTCGGCCTGCTGGCGCTCCCACTCCGGGTCCACCGCCGGCGTCGCGGGCTGGTCGCCGGCCGAGGGCTCCGACCGGGGCCGGAACAGGTAGACGTTGTCGTCGTACGTGTTGTGGAAGGTGCGGAAGACGCACGTCGCGTCGACGTCGCTCAGGTAGTGCTCGAGCCAGTTGGCCACCTTCTGCGACTGCGAGCCCTGCTGGAGCTCCCACCGGCTGATGTAGCCGACCTGCACCATGCCATCAGGCGCGTAGCCCTGGTACTCACCGTGCTCCCTGAGCGGGATCGGAGTCGCGCCGGCCGCCTGCAGGGCATCCACCACACGGGCCACCGCACGGGCGATCATGACCTTCTTGGTGGCCTTGGCGAGCTCGTTCTCGAAGTCCGCCGAACCCAGCACCTTCGCCAGCTGCTCGACGAGCTCCGGGTCGTCCTCGAAGTCGGACAGTCGATCGGCCTGCGCCAGCGTCGCCTGCCCCGTGTGCAGCTTCTCCCGGGCCTTCTCCGGCAGGCTGCCCAGGCGCAGCCGGCGCCGCACAGTGGACTCGCTGCGTCCGGTCTCACGGGCGATCGCGTCGACGTCGAGACCGAGGTCGAGGAGGCCCTGGTAGCCGTCCGCCTCCTCGATGGGCGAGAGGTCCGCGCGCTGCACGTTCTCGACGAGCATCAGCTCGAGCTGCTGCGCCGGCGTCAACGTCTCGTCGACGATCGCCGGCACCGAGTTCAGGCCGGCGAGCTTCGCGGCCGCGGCGCGGCGGTGGCCGATGACGGTCTGGTAGTGGCCGGACGGCTCGTCGTCGGTGTCGAGGATCGGCACGACGGTCAAGGGCTGACGGATGCCGCTCGAGCGGATCGAGTCCGCGAGCTCGGTCAGGTCCCCGAGGTCCCGACGAGGGTTCTTGGGGTGCGGGAACAGCGTCGTCAGCGAGATCTCGACGAGCCGCGGCAGGACACCCGTCAGCTCGTCGAACGCCGGCGACGGCAGGTTGCGGACGGTGGTCGGGATCTCGATCTCGGCGCGCTTCCCCCGGGCGGCCATCAGCGCTGCCCGGCTTCGCTGTAGGTGTAGTTCGATGCCGGGAACGGCCCCGCCACACCGCCAGGGAGCTCGAGGTACACCGATTCCGCCTCCACGCGCACGACGCGACGTGGATCGAGGTCGTGGTTCTTGTGCCAAGCCATGCGCCCGACCACGGGCAGGGCCGCGGCCTCGTCGTCCTCGGCGTCGGCGTTCTCGATCGCGGCGATCAACAGCGCGGCGGCGCGGGCGAGGTTCGCTCGAGCGAGCGAGCGGTCGGCCAGCCAGTCGGCCTTGTCAGCCGAGCGACGGGCGGCCATCACGAGGCGGCCCAGGTCCTCGCCGTCGGAGTCGCCGGACGCCTGACGAGCCGCCAAGACGTCGAGCAGCGCCGCGGCTGTCGCTTCGCTCGCGTCCGCGAGCGCGACGACGGCGCGGCCTTTGGCGGTGACGTCGATGTTCAGCGTCACGGGGATGGAGTCGGGGGTCTTTGCCATGAGGGGTGCTCCTGGAGTGGTGGTCGGGGTTCGTTCAGTCGGAGTCGGAGTCGGGGTCGTAGTCGTCGTTGGCTCGGCGCATCGCGGCGTCACGCGGTGGGCGGCCGTTTCGCCAGCCGAGGCGCCGCAGGTAGGCCAGGTGCCGCTGGTGGGCCTCCTCACGGGCCTCGGCCTCCGCGGCCGCACGGGCCTGCTCGGTGCGGCAGATCGGGCACCAGAGCTCACCGTCGGGGCGGCGGCCGGCGCGGCCGCCGTGGCGGCACGTGACCGGGGTGAGGAGCTCATCGATGCCGCGCGTCACGGGGACCCACCACCGCGACGCCGCTCGTACCAGGCCTCGAGCCGCCCCAGGGCGACGCAGCCGGCCGCCGCGGCCAGAACCACCAGCCCGGGGGCGATGAGGACGCAGCAGGCGACCTGCTCGGCGCGGCGCCACCCCGGCGTGGCAACGACTTCGCCGGCGACGATCACCGTCGCCGAGACGGCCGTCACCACGGCGAGGGCCAGCAGGATCCGGCCCAGCGCGTCAGCCGAGCGACGCGACGGGCGCGCATGCTGCGGCGTGCCCGCGTGCAGCAGCTCGAGGTCCGCCTCGTCCCGGGCCGTCACGTGTCCCTCGAGATGACCGACGGGCTCGGTCGTGGTCGCCTGGATCAGGGCGAACACGTCGGGAGCAGCGTCGTCGGTCACCGGGCACCGCCCAGGATCCGGGAGCCGATGCGCTCGAGCTCGAGCTGAGCGACGACCAGGACCGGCACCGCCAGCAGACGGCCCCGCGGCGTCGCCAGGTCGAGCGCGAACACTCGACGCGACGCGTCGTCGAGGATCGCCTGCTCGGCGTCGGCACGCATCCGACCGACGTACGACAGCTTGTTCAGCGAGATCATCACGGGGCCTTCCAGTCGATGAGTGGGACTCGCAGGAGAGGGAAAGGGGCCAGCCCGGCGGCAGGGGGTAGCGCACGGGCCGGCCCCGGATCAGGTGGTCTGCGGCGGCCACACCCACACCGAGCGCTCGACGAGGCCTCCGTCGAGCCGCGTGAGCACGTGCACGCCGCCGTCCATGTCGAGAGCCGGCAGGACGCGCACGTCCTCGACGTCGTCGAGCTCCACGCCCCACCAGTCCGCGACCGCGGCGATGAACTCGCCCGTCGCAGCCGCGAGCCGGGAGCGGTCTCCGTCTCCGGTGGCGACCAGAACCCCGGTCGGGGACGGTGCCTCTCCGTCCCCGACCGGGCCAACCGCCGACATGCCCTCAACCGCGCGGCCACAAGGCGCGGGAGAGTCGGCGGGATCTCCTACGGTCGGGACATCAGCCGACGACGTTGGAGCGTCGACGGCACCGACGACCGGCGAGGGACCGACCTCGACCGATCCGACCGAAGGAGAAGAACCATGGGCGTCCTGCACTACGGCCCGACCGAGCTCGACATCGCCGACGCTGACCTCGTCACGCTCCAGTTCGCCGTCTGGAAGGCCTTCGCTCGCGACATCACCTTCCACGTCGAGCTCCGCCGACCCGCGGACACCATCTGGCTGGTGTTCAGCCCCGGCGTGCCGCTGGCCTTCGTCGTGAACAATGTCGAGCCCGTCCACCGGGGCGCCGACCTGGTCGCTCGGTGGGAAGACGAGGCCACCGGCGGCGGCTGCATCACCATCGACGCCTTCCCCGACGACAGCGAGACCACCGCCTGAACGTCGAGCGGGATCCCGCTCCGCCTTCAGCCACTCGCGTCGCGCGTCCGCGAACCGCAGATCGCAGAACCCACCAAGCGGCGGCCCGTACGGGTCCGCCGGATCAGCCGGCGGCGGCAGCTCGGTGCTGCGGTAGCTCCTCGGCAGCCCGAGAACACGATCCCGCTCCAAGGAAGCGCGGCGAGCCGCACGCTCGGCACGGTCCGCGGCATCCGAAGCCCGAAGCATCGCCACCATGGCGAGCGCGCAAAGGAGGCCCGTCACGGCCACCGCAACCCATTCAGCCGCCGGCGTGCTCACGACGCGCTCCGTGCGAGCAGGTGCTCGACGTCCCGCCGCCGGAAGCGGCGATGACCCGTCGGGGTCCGTAACGCCTCGATGCGACCCGCACGCTCCCAACGCTTGAGCGTGTCAGGGTGCACCGCCAGCAACTCGGCAGCCTCGCCGACACTGAGGAGTTCGTCGTGATCCGCAGCATGCTTGGTCCGCATGGGTGCAGAGGTAAGCATGCTGCGAATAGCGGTGTCAATGGGCGAATTCGGCGTGTCGCCGTGTTGCTATCCCTTGCATGGGTTCGCGTGGGGTGGCATGGTGTGGCCATGAGTACGCAGCAGGCAAGCGGCTACGTGATTCCCAGCTGGTCGCTCGGCGACCACTTCCGCAAGGCGCGGCTCCAGGTGGAGATGGGCCAGAAGGAGTTCGCCGAGTCGCTCGGTGTGCCCGCCGGTTCACTCGCCGCCTGGGAGACCGATCGCTCGCGGCCGCGGGATCTCGTGGCGATCGCGAAGCGGATCGAGATGCTCACGCACATCCCCGCGGCGTGGATCCTCGGCCTCGAGGTCCAGACCGGTCCTGGCGATGGTGGGCCCGGCCGGTCTCGAACCGACGACCTCCGCGGTGTAAGCGCGGCGCTCTGACCAACTGAGCTACAGGCCCGACGGCGGCGAGCCTACCGGGCGCGGCAGGATGGGCCCCATGCGCGCAACCCTCATCCACGGCCCCCGTGACGTCCGTCTCGAGCACGTCCCCGACCCCCGCGTCGAGCTGCCGACCGATGCCGTGGTCAGGGTGGTCGCCGCCTGCGTCTGCGGCTCCGACCTGTGGCCGTACCGTGGGGTGGCCCCGACTCCGGAGCCGCGGCGCATCGGCCACGAGTTCGTCGGGATCGTGGAGGAGGTCGGCGCGTCCGTCGCCGCTGTGCGGCCGGGCGACTTCGTCGTCGCGCCCTTCACCATCAGCGACAACACGTGCGTGCACTGCCGCAACGGCGTCCAGACCTCGTGCGTGCATGGCGGCTCGTGGGGCGCGGTCAACGACGACGGCCTGTTCGCCGATGGCGGCCAGGGCGAGCGCGTGCGCGTGCCGTACGCCGACGGCACGCTCGTGGTCGCGCCCGCCGTGCCGTCCGACGAGCTGCTGCCCGGCGTGCTGGCGTGCAGCGACGTCATGGGCACCGGGCACCACGCCGCGCGCTCCGCGCGCGTGGGGGCGGGGTCCACCGTGGTCGTCGTCGGCGACGGTGCGGTGGGCCTGTGCGCGGTCATCGCCGCGAGGCGGCTGGGCGCCGAGCGGATCGTCGCGATGAGCCGGAACCCCGCGCGGCAGGCGCTGGCCACCCGGTTCGGCGCGACCGACCTGGTGGCCGAGCGCGGCGCCGAGGGGGTGGCGCACGTCCTCGACCTCCTCGACGGCGTCGGGGCGGACAGCGCGCTGGAGTGCGTCGGCACCAAGGAGTCGATGCAGCAGGCGCTCGACGTGGCGCGGCCGGGCGGCCTCGTCGGGTTCGTCGGCGTGCCCGCCGGCGGGCCCGAGGTGTCGGTGCGGCAGATGTTCGGCACCAACGTCGGCGTCGTCGGCGGAGTGGCGCCGGTCCGCTCGTACATCCCCGAGCTGCTGGCGGACGTGTGGTCCGGTGCGATCGAGCCGGGCCTCGTCTTCGACCTGACGCTGCCGCTCGACGAGGTCGCGCAGGCCTACGCCGCGATGGACGAGCGGCGCGCGGTCAAGGTGATGCTGCGCCCCTGAGCCGGAGCGCCGCCCTCCGGCATCCACACCAGCCCCACGCCTTGCGGCGAGCCGAGCTGCAGAGTCGCAGCGGCGGCGGGAGGGTCCACGGCTGGCGCGGCGCCGGTAGGTTGCGGCTGTGACCGCGACCCCCACCCTGGCCGACGTCGTCGCCGCGCTCGAGCGGCGCTACCCGCTGCGGGGGGCGGAGAGCTGGGACGCCGTGGGGCTCGTCGTGGGCGACCCCGCGCAGCCGGTGCGCCGGGTGCTGTTCGCCGTGGACCCGGTGGCCGCGGTGGCCGACGAGGCCCTGGCCTGGGGCGCCGACCTGCTGGTGACCCACCACCCGCTGTTCCTGCGGGCCGTGCACTCGGTCGCCGCCACCACGTTCAAGGGCGCCGTGGCGCACGGCCTGGTCCGCGGCGGCGTCGCGCTGTGGGCCGGCCACACCAACGCCGACGCTGCGGCGGGCGGTGTCGCGGAGGCGCTCGCCGAGGCCATCGGCCTCGTCGACCTCGCGCCGCTCGTCGCGGCACCGCGGGAGCCGATGGACAAGATCGTGGTGATGGTCCCGGTCGGTCACGCCGAGGCGATGGTCGACGCGCTGGCCGCCGCGGGCGCCGGGGCGCAGGGGGAGTACACCCGCGCAGCGTTCACCTCGACCGGCGAGGGCACGTTCGTCCCGGGCGAGGGCGCACACCCGGCCATCGGCGCGCCGGGCGTCCGGGAGACGGTGGTCGAGGCGCGCGTCGAGATGGTCGCGCCGCGCGGCCGCCGCGGGGCCGTCGTCGCCGCGCTGCGCGCGGCGCACCCGTACGAGGAGCCCGCGTTCGACGTGCTCGAGGAGGCGGCGCTCGCCGCCGGCACCGGGCTGGGCCGCGTGGGGCGCCTCCCGGAGCCGCAGCGGCTCGCCGACTTCGCGGCGCGCGTCGCCGCGGCCATCCCCGCCACCGTGCAGGGCGTGCGCTACGCGGGCGACCCGGGCCTCGTCGTGCGCACCGTGGCCGTCCTCGCCGGCGCCGGGGACGGCGAGTTCGACGCCGTGCGCGCCGCGGGCGTCGACGCGTACGTGACGTCCGACCTGCGCCACCACCCGGCGTCCGAGGCGCGCGAGCGCGCGCTGTTCGAGGGGCGCGGCACCCCGGCCCTCGTCGACACCGCGCACTTCGCCTCCGAGTGGCCGTGGCTGGAGCGGGCGGCGCGGGCCCTCGTGGCCGACCTCGCGGCGGCGGGCACTACCGTGGAGGCCCGGGTCAGCACGCTGTGCACCGACCCGTGGACCGCCCGGGTGGGCGGCGCCCCCGACCGGAAGGACAGCGTGTGACCAGCGCCCCCCTCGCCGACCAGCGTCAGCTGCTCGTCGTGCAGGACCTCGACACCCGGCTGGACCAGATCGCGCACCGGCGGGGACAGGTGCCGGCCCTGGCGCAGCTCGTGGCGCTGGACGCCCGCCTCAAGGACCTGTCGACGGCGCTGGTGACGAGCCGCACCGCGGCGAACGACCTGCGCCGCGAGCTGGCGAAGGCGGAGGCGGACGTCGAGCAGGTGCGGGCGCGCACCAGGCGCGACCAGGACCGGCTGGACTCCGGGCAGGCGAGCGTGCGGGACACGCAGGCGCTGCAGAGCGAGATCGAGCACCTCGCCGGCCGGCAGGCCGAGCTCGAGGAGGTCGAGCTCGCCGTCATGGAGCGGCTCGAGGCGCACACCGCCGCCCTCGACGAGCTCGAGGCCGCGAACGCGGAGGTCGAGCGGCAGCGCGCCGAGGCGCAGGCGTCGCGCGACGCGGACTACCGGGCGCTGGACGACGAGGCCGCGGGCGTCCGCGCCGAACGGGCGAGCGCCGCGGACGGGCTCGACGCCGGCCTCATGAGCCTCTACGAGAAGCTGCGCGCGCAGCTGGCCGGCCGCGGTGCGGCTGCGCTCGTCGGGCGCCAGTGCCAGGGTTGCCGCATGGAGCTCAACCCGCTCGACCTCGAGAAGGTCAAGGCGGCGCCGGCGGACCAGGTGGTCCGCTGCGAGGAGTGCGGCCGGATCCTGGTGCGCACGCAGTGACGAGCACGACCTTCGTCTCGGGCAAGGGCGTCCGGTTCGACGACGAGACGCCGGTGACGGTCGTGCTCGTACGGCACGGCCAGACCGAGATGACGGTCGCGCGGGGCTACTCCGGGTCGGGCGAGCCGGGTCCGTCGCTCGACGAGACGGGCCGTGCGCAGGCGCGCGACGCCGCCGCGCTGGTGCACCGGATCGGCACCGACCTCTGGGACGACATCGCCTACCCGAGCCAGGTCATCGCCTCGCCCATGGTCCGCACGCAGCAGACCGGTCAGATCGTGGCCGAGCGGCTGGGCCTGCCGTTCTCCGTCGACGCCACCTTCCAGGAGGCGAACTTCGGCGACTGGCAGGGGCTGACCGCCGAGGAGATCGAGGCGCGCTGGCCCGGGCAGCTCGAGCCGTGGCACACGCTCGGGCTGGTGCGCCCGGCCGGTGGTGGTGAGTCCGTGGCCGACGTCGGTACCCGGGTCCGGGAGGGCCTGGTGCGCCTGCAGCAGCTCGGCGGCCCGCGCACCGTCGTCGTCGTGTCCCACGCGGTGGCGATCCGGGCGATGCTCGGCGTCACCATGGGCGCCAACCCCGGGTCGTGGAGCCAGCTGCGCGTGGCGCCGGCGTCGGTGAGCATCGTCCGGCTGTACTCCGACCGGCGCGACGAGATCGCGGTGGTCGGCGTCCCCGGCGAGGGCTGGTCGCAGGTCCCGCAGCACTGAACGTCCGAGCAGGCCGGGGGTACCGGCCTGCTCGGACGTCGCAGCACTACTCCTGGGAGACCGCGTCCAGTACCGGGAGCCGGGCGGCGCGGACGGCCGGCCACACGGCCGCCGCCACACCGACCGCGACCGCCAGGGCCAGCATGGACAGCAGGCTGCCCGCGGGGATCGACAGCTGCGACAGCCCCTGGTCGTGGAACACCCGGGGGAGGGCCGCCGCCAGCCCCACGCCGGTGACGAGCCCCACCACCGTGCCGCACACGGCGGTGAGCACGGACTCCGTGGTGATGGTCCCGGCGAGATGGAGCCTGCCGAGCCCGACCGCCCGCAGCAGCCCGATCTCCCGGGTCCGTTCGATCACCGACAGCGCCAGCGTGTTGACGATGCCCAGCACCGCGATGACGATCGACAGCCCGAGCAGCGCGTACAGGATCGCCAGGATCTGGTTCACCTGGGCGGCCAGCCCCTGGACGAACTCGTCGGAGTTCATCACCGAGACCACGTAGTACGGCTTGACGATCGCCGTCAGCTCGCCGCGCATCGCCCCGAGGTCCGCTCCGGGCGCCGCCACGACGGTGACGGTCGTGTCGGTCTGCTGCGCCACGGGCACGAGGCTGTCGAGCACGGCCGGTGACGTCACCACGCCGGCGCCGAGGGCGACGGAGCGGTAGAGGCCGCCGATGGTCAGCGTCTGCGTCGCGGAGGGTCCGGTGACGGTGATCCGGTCGCCGATCGCCAGCCCGTGGTCGGTGGCGTAGGTCGTGTCGACCACGGCCTGGCCGTGCGCCAGGGCGTCGGCCGCCGGCCCCTCCACCGTCTCCGGCGTCAGCACCGTGCCGAGCATCGCGGGGTCGATTCCGGCCACGCCCTGGGTCGTCGTCGTGCCCTTCGCCTCGACCGGCGCCTCCGCGAACGGCAGGCCGTGCACCGCGGCGACGCCCGGCAGGGCCTTGACCTTGTCGACCACCTCGGGCGCCACCGTGTCCGGCCACTCGGTGCGCAGGATGTAGTCCGCGTGCATCTCGCTGACGACGACGTGCCGCATCGACACCTGGGTGGAGGTGGCGAGCACGGCCGCGGCCCCGACGAGGGCCATGCCGATGGTGAGCGCGCCGGCCGTGCTCGCGGCGCGGCGCGGGTTGCGCACCACGTTGCCCCGTGCCAGCCGGCCCACCGGGCGCCACCAGGCGACCGCGGGAGCCGCGAGCCAGCGCACGACGGCGGGCACGACGATCGGCCCGACCACCAGCACGCCGACCACCGCCGCGGCGGCGCCGAGGCCCAGGAGCGTGCCCGCCCGGTCGGCGTCCGGCCGGACCGCCGCGACGACGACGGCCGCGACGCCGGCGACGACGAGCGCCAGGCCCGCCCAGCCGCGGCGGTGCAGCGACCGCTCGTTGACCGTGACCTCGTCGCGCATCGCCTCGACCGGAGGCACCACGGCGGCGCGGCGGGCGGGCAGGGCGGCCGCGGCGACCGACACCACGGTGCCGACGACGAGCCCGACGAGGATCGTCGACGCGGACAGCGGCACCCGGCTGGACAGCGTCATGTCCATCCGGCGCAGCAGCGCACCGATGCCCTCGACGAGCCCGAACCCGCCGAGCACGCCCACGGCCGACCCGACCAGCCCGACGACGACCGCCTGCACGACGATCGAGCCGAACACCTGCGCCGGGGAGGCGCCGACGGCCCGCAGGAGCGCGAACTCGCGCATCCGCTGGCGCACGGACATGGTGAACGTGTTGGCGATGATGAACGCGCCGACGAAGAGCGCCAGCACCGCGAACACCAGCAGGAACGTCGAGACGAACCCGAGCTGCTGGGCGATGGCGTCGTGCGTCTCCTGCCGCAGCTGGTCGCCGGTGACGACCTCCGTGCCCGCGGGGGCCACGGCCTGCAGCCGCTGCACCAGCTCGCTGGGGGACGTCCCGGGCTGCGCGTGCACGCTGATCGACGAGACGGTCCCGGCGGGCGCGAACGCCGCGCGCATCGTGGCCTCGTCGAGCAGGACGATCGTGGCGCCGGCCATCGGCGCGGAGAAGTCGGCCTCGCCGACGACCGTGACCTCGGTGGCCTTGCCGAGCACCACCAGGTGGGTGCGGTCGCCGATGTGCAGGCCGGACGACTCCAGGGTGTGCCGCTCGAGCATCACCTCGGAGGCGTTCGTCGGGCCGCGGCCCTCGACGTGGGTGAAGGTCGGGTCGTCGGCGTGGAACGGGAGCGCGAAGCTCGGCGCCTGCGTGCTGCGCACGGCGGTGCCGTCGGCCCCGACCAGCGTCACGGGACCCTGGATGTCGGCGTTGGCCAGCCGCACGCCGTCGGTGGCGCGCACCGCGTCCAGCGAGGACAGTGGGACACCCTTGCCCACGGCGCCGGCCGAGGTGAGGTCGGTCGCGCCGGTGCCCGTGGGCATCCGCACGTAGGCGTCCGCGGTGGCGGAGGCGCCGACGATCTCGTCGAACGTCGAGGAGAGCATGTTCCGCAGCGCGAACGTGCCGGTGACGAACGCGACGCCGAGCGCCACGGCCAGCACCGACATGACGAAGCGGGCGGCGTGCGAGGTGACCGCCCGGAGGCCGATGCGGCCCATCACTTCTCCTTCGGGAAGCCGTCGAGCTGCGCGAGCGTGGCGAGCACCGACGACTGCGTCGGCGACGTCAGCTCGGCGACCAGCTCGCCGTCGGCGAGGAACAGCACGCGGTGCGCGTACGAGGCCGCGCGCGGGTCGTGCGTCACCATGACGACGGACTGCCCCAGGAGGTCGACCGACCGCCGGAGGAAGGCGAGGACCTCGCCGGACGCGTGCGAGTCGAGGTTGCCCGTCGGCTCGTCGGCGAAGATCACCGACGGGCGGGCGACGAGCGCGCGGGCGCAGGCGACGCGCTGCTGCTGGCCGCCGGAGAGCTCGGCGGGCTTGTGGTTGAGCCGGTCGCGCAGGCCGACGGCGTCCACGACCTCGTCGAACAGGCCGCGGTCCACCGGGCGGCGTGCGATGTCGAGCGGCAGCGTGATGTTCTCCGCCGCCGTGAGGGTGGGGACGAGGTTGAACGCCTGGAAGATGAACCCGATGCGGGTGCGCCGCAGCTTCGTCAGCCGCCGCTCGGACAACGAGGAGACTTCGAGGCCGTCGACGACCACGGAGCCGCCGCTCGGGCGGTCGAGGCCGGCCAGGCAGTGCATGAGGGTGGACTTGCCGGACCCTGACGGACCCATGATCGCGGTGAGCTCACCGCGGGCCAGGTCGACGTCGATGCCCCGCAGGGCGTGCACCTGAGCCTCGCCGCTGCCGTAGACCTTCGTCAGGCCGCGGGCGGAGGCGATCGCGTAGGGGTGGGCGTCCGCCGCGCGGGCGGGATCGAGCTCTGCTGTCGTGGTCACGCGGCCATCGTGGCGGGGGCCCACAGGGTGGTGCATCGGGATCTACCCTGGGCCGTCCCTGATCTGCGAGGCGCTGACCTGCGGCGACGTCGGGGTCCGCACCCCCGGCCGAACGTCCCAGGTGTCGCGCTGGCCAGCGTGTCCGCCCCCGGTGCCCGGCAGCGCCCCGGACCCGCTACCCTGGGCGACGCGGATGAGCCAGCCAGGCGGTCGCGTCGGGTGCTTGCACCCGCCGAGGAACGTCCGGGCTCCGCAGGGCAGGGTGGTGGGCAACACCCACCCGGGGTGACCCGCGGGACAGTGCCACAGAGAACAGACCGCCGGACCCCCTCGGGGGACCGGTAAGGGTGAAACGGTGGTGCAAGAGACCACCAGCGCGCCGGGTGACCGGCGCGGCTCGGCAAACCCCACCCGGAGCAAGGCCAGACAGGGAGCGTTCGAGGGCGGCCCGCCCGAGCTCCCGGGTAGGCCGCTGGAGGCGTGCGGCAACGTACGTCGTAGATGGATGGCCGCCACCCGCGCGAGGGCAACCGCGCGCGGGCACAGAACCCGGCGTATCGGCTGGCTCATCCGCCCATAAGGGCTCCGCACGGAGTCCGCAGGAGCGCCGAGGACCGGGTCCACGGCTTCCCGGCCGGTCGAGGACCGCGACCGCCGTGGCGGCCTTCTCGTCCTGCCATCGGTTGGTCTCGTCGTTCGGGTCGATGAACGTGCGATGGTTCAAGCCGAGTTGCGCGTCACGCGGCAGCGCCTGCTTCGGGGGTGTCTCGTCGCCGCGCCGGTTGCGGCACCGACTCACTGATCCACCACGGCCGCGACAGCGTCGATGGCCGCTCTGGGCGCGCGGGCGAGGATGCTGGCGAGGTGCTCGGTAGGACTGCTCGTCCATCCGGCACGGAAGGATCGGTAGACGCTCAGCAGGATGTCGATCATCGGGGCTGGGACGCCCTCGTCTTGTGACTTCGCGGTGAACTGGTCATCGCTGATGGGTTGGTACTCAGTCGGTTGGCCGCTGATGGTGGAGGCGAGTCGGGCCAGGTCCGTCCAGTCGATGCTGTCACTGGCGGTGAGCGTGTAGAGGCGCCCGCCGTGCTGGTCGTCAGTGAGGACCCGGGCGGTCGCTTCGGCAAGGTCGTCGACGTGCGCGGGCGCGGTTCGCGCCTGCGCAGCCGGCGCGGCGAGGACGCCGAGCGCGGCGGCCTCGGTGACATCGCGTCCAACGGTCTGCGCCAGCCCATAAGTGGTGCGCAGGATCGTCGCCCCCGGCGCGAGCCGACGGAGCAGTGCCTCGGAGCCGGCGAAGTCCGAGAACATCGGAAGCAGATAACGGTCCGGATCGGGCCAGCTGAGGTAGACGATGCGTTCTATCCCTGCCTCGACGGCAGCCTGGATCGCGGCAGCGTGCTGCACGCCTCGCCGTTTGGTGGGTGTGCCGTAGTTGGTGCCGTTGATCAAGACCGCCGTCGCGTCCCTGAACGCCGCGCCCAGCGTCGCCGGTTCGTCGAAGTCCACCCGGCGAACAGCAACGTCGAACTCCTTGAGCTCGTCGGCTTCCTCGGGGTGGCGGGTGCCGGCGACGATCTCGTCGGCCGGAACGAGGCGACGAAGATGATCGAGAACGGGCCGACCGAACAGGGGACCGTTGGCGCCAGTGAGGACGAACACATGCACTCCCGTACGATGAATCGGATCCGGGTCGGCCGACCCGGCTAGGAGCACCGTATACGGGTCATGCGACCCGATTACCAGATCGAGAGGCGCCGAGCAGTGAATGACCGTGCGCTGCGCGCCGACGCGCGTGACAACCGAGCGAAGGTCCTCACCGCGGCGCGCTCCGCGTTCGAGGAACTCGGCCCGGAGGCGAATCTGCGAGAGATCGCCCGTCGAGCAGGTGTCGCCCAAGGCACGGTGCATCGGCACTTCCCCACGAAACAGGCGCTCTTCTCCGCGATCGCGGTCGACCGGCTGAAGGAACTGGCCGAACTGGCGCGAGCGCTCGACACCCAGGAGCCGCCGGGGACGGCGTTCCTGGCGTTCGTATCCAAGACGGTCGAGCAGGCGCGCCAGAACCGCTCGCTAGCCGCCGTCTTCGCCGGGGCCGGCAGCGACTCGGCCGTGCAGACGGCGGAGCAGGAGATGAGCACCGCGCTCGAGACGCTCCTTGCTCAAGCGCAAGCAGACGGGACCATCCGCGACGACATCGACCTCGCCGACGTTCACGCCATCACCGCCGCGCTGCTCGCCGTTGACGCCTATCCCGCCTCAAGCGACACCGACCGAAGCCGGCGCATCACTGTGGTGCTCGACGGGCTCCGACCGCGGCGCAGCTGAGCTCGACCCGGGACCGCGGGGCAGCAACCCGGAGGAGCGTCAGCGGGTACGGAATGCCAGCGCGGTAGATGTCACGAGGGACGATCCCGCACCACCCGGTCGTGTGAATGTTGGACATGGACGCCCCTCCCAGGGGCGGTGCCAAGCATGTGGTGCGCGGACTGCGAGTCCGCAGGGAGTCCGCAAGATGCTCACGGACTGCCAACGCTCCCCACCGGTCGGGAGGGGCATATTGCCTGGTCAGCCCCTCAATCCATCGCCGGCCACTGCCAGCAGACGCACAGGGACCAGTACCCGGCGCTTCGGCTGGCTCATCCCCCGAGCCACCGGGCGTGCGCGGCCGCGACGGCGGTCCGGAGTAGGCTGCCGCGCCGGGCACGGCGAGGTCGCCGGGGACTGCGCGAAGGAGCGGGATGCACGAGCTGGCCGGGTGCCGGCTGATGACGGCGGACGGCATGGTGGGCGGCCACGTCGTCGCCTACGCGGACGGCGTGCTGCGGCTGCACGTGGAGGCCGCCGGGCCGGTGCACGCCGGTGACGACCCCGTCGCCGTGGAGGTGCTGGACCCCGTGCGCGGCGAGTGCACGTACCGCGGGCTCGTCGCGAAGGTGCTGGGCACCGCGGTCGACGTCGTCGTCGTCGAGACGACCGGGCAGCGCCAGCGACGCTCGGCCGCACGCGCGGACTACCACGTGACGTGCGCGGCGGTCCTGGAGACCGGCGACGAGCCCGAGCGCGTGGTGATCACCGTGCTGGACGTCAGCGCCACCGGCCTGCGGTTCTCGTCCCGGCGTGACCTGGTGCACGGCGCGGTGCTCGTGGTGCACCTACCGGCCCCCACCGGCGTCCTGGAGCTGCGGGCCCGGGTGCTGCGCATCGAGGACACGCGCGGCGGCTACCGCTACGGGGCCGAGCTCCTCGACGTCGACCAGCGCACCACCGAACGGCTCTACCGGCTCGTGCTCCAGCTCCAGCGCGAGGAGGTGCGACGCCGCGCGGCGTCGCGCGGCTGACTACAGGGCCTCGGCCGCCAGGCGAGCGGCGCCGACGATGCCGGCGGCGTTGCGCAGGGCCGCCGGGACGATCGGCGTGCGCAGGTGGAGCAGCGGCAGGTACTCGTCGTACTTCTTGCTGACCCCACCGCCGACCACGAACAGGTCGGGGGAGAACAGCCGCTCGAGCTCGTCGAAGTACCGCTGCAGCCGCGTGGCCCAGTCGGCGTAGGAGAGGTTGTCGCGCTCGCGGGCCGCGTCGGAGGCCCGCGTCTCGGCGTCGACGCCGTCGACCTCGAGGTGCCCCAGCTCGGTGTTGGGGACCAGGCGGCCGTTGTTGATGAGCGCCGTGCCGATGCCCGTGCCCAGCGTGACCACCATCACCAGGCCCGGCACGTCGCGTGCGGCGCCGTACTCGACCTCGGCGTAACCGGCGGCGTCCGCGTCGTTGACGGCCAGCACCTGCCGGCCGGTCGCGGCGCGCAGCAGCCTCTCGATGTCGGTGCCGATCCACGACTCGTCGACGTTGGCCGCCGACTGGGCGACGCCGTGGCGCACCACCGCGGGGAAGGTCACGCCGATCGGCACGGACTTGCGGAGCCCGAACTGCGTGACGATCTGCGCGACCACCTGAGCGATGGCCGGCGGCGTCGCCGGCTGCGGCGTCGGGATCCGCACGCGGTCGGCGGTGAACTCGCCGGTGCGCAGGTCGACCGGGGCGCCCTTGATCCCCGACCCGCCGATGTCGATGCCGAATGCCGTCCGGCCCTTGGCCTTGGGACGCTCGTCGCGGCTCATGGCAGGGTCAGCACCTCCGCTCCTGTCTCGGTGACGACGAGGGTGTGCTCGAACTGGGCGGACCGGCTGCGGTCGGCGGTGACGACGGTCCAGCCGTCGTCCCACATCTCCCAGTCGGCGGTGCCGAGGTCGAGCATCGGCTCGATGGTGAACACCATGCCGGGTTCCATGACGGTGTCGTAGGCGGGTGCGGCGTCGTAGTGGGGGACGACGAGGCCGGTGTGGAAGGCGGGCCCGACCCCGTGGCCGGTGTACTCGCGCACCACGCCGTACCCGAACCGGGAGGCGTACTTCTCGATGACGCGGCCGATGACGTTGATCTGCCGGCCGGGGGCCACGGCCTTGATGCCGCGGTTGAGCGCCTCGCGCGTGCGCTCGACGAGCAGGCGGGACTCGTCGTCCACGTCGCCGACGAGGAACGTCGCGTTGGTGTCGCCGTGGACGCCGCCGATGTAGGCAGTGATGTCGATGTTGACGATGTCGCCGTCCTGCAGCACCGTCGAGTCGGGGATGCCGTGGCAGATCACCTCGTTGACCGAGGTGCACAGCGACTTGGGGAACCCGCGGTAGCCGAGCGTCGAGGGGTAGGCGCCGGCGTCGACGAGCACCCGGTGGCCCACCGCGTCGAGCTCGTCGGTGGTGACGCCGGGCGCGATGTGGCGGCCGACCTCCGCGAGCCCCTGCGCGGCGATCCGCGAGGCGATGCGGATGCGGTCGACCGTCTCGTCGTCGAACACGTCCGGTCCGGTCCAGGGCTTCGGAGCGGGACGGTCGACGTACTCGGGCCGGGCGATGGTGGCGGGGACGTGGCGTCGCGGCGAGATGCGTCCGGGGACCAGGGGGGTTCGGGTGGCATCGACCGGGGCCATGGTGTGCAGTCTAGGAGGGAGCCTTGGAGGAGGTTGCGATGCCGGAGTTCTGGTTCAACACGAGGACGGGCGCGGTGGAGGAGGGCCGGGTCAGCGACTGGAGCGAGGTGATGGGGCCGTACCCCACCCGCGAGGCGGCCGCCCGGGCGCTCGCCACGGCGCGGGCGCGGACCGAGGCGTGGGACCGCGAGGACCGTGAGGACCGCGAGTGGGCCGGGGGCGAGGACGGGGGCTCGTCGTCCTCCTAGCGCCGGCGCACGATCGGCGAGGCTCGCGCGAGTAGCGTCCCGCTCGAGAGCCCGACGGCCCGACAGGAGCGGATCGCCATGAGTTTCGTCGCCCACGACATCGCGCTGGTCGCGCACGACAACAAGAAGGTCGACCTGCTGCGCTGGGCCGAGTTCAACCGCGGCACCCTGCTGCGGCACCGCCTCTACGCCACCGGCACCACCGGCACGATGCTCGAGTACGAGCTGGGCCTGCCCGTGACCCGGCTGCTGTCCGGGCCGGTCGGCGGCGACCAGCAGGTCGGCGCCAAGATCGCCGAGGGCATCATCGACATGCTCGTCTTCTTCTGGGACCCGCTCGAGCCCCAGCCGCACGACCCGGACGTCAAGGCGCTGCTGCGCATCGGGGCCGTGTGGAACGTGCCGATGGCCTGCAACTCGGCGACGGCCGACATGCTCATCTCCAGCCCCGTCATGGGCCAGGAGTGGCAGCACAACCGTCCCGAGTTCACGCCCCGCGGCTGGGACGGCTCAGCGCCGACCGCCTGACCGCGCCCCCCGGCTCTTCATTTTCCTGAAGTTCCGGGCGTGAATCGCGACCGATTCGTCAGGAAAATGAAAGTTGCGGGGTTTGGGGGAAAGGGGAAGGGGGCAGGGGGGGCAGGTCAGGCGCCGAAGGAGTGGGAGTCGTCGGGGAAGGTGCCGGCGCGGACCTCGTCGGCGTAGGCCTTCGCCGCGGCGGCCAGTGCCGCACCGACCTCGCCGAACCGCTTGGAGAAGCGCGGCGACCAGTCGGTCATGCCGGCCATGTCCACCCAGACCAGCACCTGGCCGTCGCAGCCGGCGCCCGCGCCGATGCCGATGGTCGGCACCCCGACGATCTCCGTGACCTCCTTGGCCAGCGGCGCGGGGACCATCTCGAGCACGATCGCCACGGCGCCGGCCTCGGCGATCGCCAGCGCGTCCTCGCGGAGCCGCAGCGACGCCTCCTCGCCCCGGCCCTGCACCCGTGGGCCGCCGAGCAGGTTCTCCGACTGCGGCGTGTAGCCCAGGTGCCCGACCACGGGGATGCCGGCATCCGTCAGCGCGCGCACCTGCCGCGCGACCCGGCGGCCGCCCTCGAACTTCACCGCCGCGACGCCGGTCTCCTTCATCACCCGGACCGCCGAGGCGAGCGCCTGCTCCGGCCCCGCCTCGTACGTGCCGAAGGGCAGGTCGGCGACGACGAAGGCGTGCCTCGCCGCGCCGGCGACCGCGCGGGCCGCGACGAGCATCTCGTCGAGGGTCACCGGCAGCGTCGTGCCGTAGCCGTGCATGGTGTTCCCCATCGAGTCGCCGACGAGGAGCATGTCGACGCCCGCCTCGTCGAAGATCCGCGCGGTCACCGCGTCGTAGGCGGTGAGCATGACGAGCTTGTCGCCCTTGTCCTTGGCCGCCTGCAGGTGGTGCACGCGCACGCGCTTCGGTGCGTCACTGGTCATGGGATCGAGCCTAGCCACGCGCGGCGCGGGGTCCTCCCATGGCCGCCGATCCGGCAGGATGTACGCCATGGACAGGCAGCAGGAGTTCGTGCTCCGCACCGTCGAGGAACGGGACATCCGGTTCGTCCGCCTGTGGTTCACCGACGTGCTCGGGATCCTCAAGTCGGTCGCCGTCGCCCCGGCCGAGCTAGAGCAGGCCTTCGCCGAGGGCATCGGGTTCGACGGCTCGTCCATCGAGGGCCTCACCCGGGTCTACGAGGCCGACATGATCGCCCGCCCCGACCCGTCCACGTTCCAGGTGCTGCCGTGGCGCGGCGAGCGGCACGGCACCGCGCGCATGTTCTGCGACCTGCTGACGCCCGACGGCGAGCCGTCGCTCGCGGACAGCCGCCAGGTGCTCAAGCGCGCGCTGGACAAGGCCAGCGACCAGGGGTTCACCTTCTACACGCACCCCGAGGTGGAGTTCTACCTGTTCGAGGCGCCGGCCGACCCGACGAAGGAGCTCGTGCCCGTCGACCAGGGCGGCTACTTCGACCACGTGCCGCGCGGCACGGCGCACGATTTCCGGCGCGCCGCCATCACGATGCTCGAGTCGATGGGCATCTCCGTGGAGTTCTCCCACCACGAGGCGGGCCCGGGCCAGAACGAGATCGACCTGCGCTACGCCGACGCCCTGACCACCGCGGACAACATCATGACGTTCCGCACGGTGGTCAAGGAGGTAGCCCTCGAGCAGGGCGTCTTCGCGTCGTTCATGCCCAAGCCGCTGTCGGACCGGCCCGGGTCCGGCATGCACACCCACCTGTCCCTGTTCCAGGGCGACAAGAACGCGTTCCACGAGCCGGGCGCCGACCTGGAGCTGTCCAAGGTGGGACGCCAGTTCATCGCGGGCCTGCTGCACCACGCGCCGGAGATCACCGCCGTCACCAACCAGTTCGTCAACTCGTACAAGCGGCTGTGGGGCGGCGCGGAGGCGCCGAGCTATGTCTGCTGGGGTCACAACAACCGGTCGGCCCTCGTGCGCGTGCCGATGTACAAGCCCGGCAAGGGCAACTCCAGCCGGGTCGAGTACCGCGCGCTGGACTCGGCCGCCAACCCCTACCTGGCCTTCGCGGTCCTGCTGGCGGCCGGCCTGTCGGGCATCGAGCACGGGTACGAGCTGCCGGAGGGCGCCGACGACGACGTCTGGGAGCTCACCGACGCCGAGCGCCGCGCGCTGGGCATCGAGCCGCTGCCGACGTCGCTGGAGTCCGCGCTCGAGGCGATGGAGAAGTCGGAGCTGGTCGCCGAGGCGCTCGGCGAGCACGTGTTCGACTACTTCCTGAAGAACAAGAGCCAGGAGTGGCGTGAGTACCGCTCGCAGGTGACGCCCTTCGAGCTGCAGCGGTTCCTCCCGCTGGTCTGATGGCGGGCCGGGGCGCGACGCTGGCGGGGCGGCTGTCCCGCGCCGGCGTGGCCGACGTCGACCGCGCCGAGCGCCTGCTGGCCGACGCCGACCTGGGCGCGGTGCTCCCGGACGGGCCCGACGAGCTCGTCGGCGCCCTCGCGGACATCGCGGACCCCGACGAGGCGCTGCTCACCCTGACGAAGCTCGCGGCCGCGGTGCGCGGGCACGACGAGCTCGTCGGGCTGCTGGCCGGCGCGCTGGCCGACGAGGGCCCCGCCCGGGACCGGCTGCTGCGGGTGGCCGGCGCCTCGATCGCGCTCGGCCAGACGCTCGTCGCGCACCCCGAGACGCTGCGGGTGGTGCTCGACGAGACGCCGGGCACCGGGGTCGACGTCCGTGAGGTCCGGGCGGAGCTGCTGCGCGCCGTGGGTGCCGACCCGCACGCGGTGACGCCGGTCGCCACCGTGACGGGGGCGGCGGGGATCGACGCGATGCGCCGCGCCTACCGCGCGCGGCTGCTGCGGGTCGCCGCGACCGACCTGGTCGCCCCGGATCCGTTGAGCCGGATGCCGGGCGTCGCCGCCGCGCTGGCCGACCTGGCGGGGGCCGCGCTCGAGGCCGGGCTGGCGCTGGCGCGGGCCGAGCAGCCGGACGGCGGCGCCGGCGTCCGGCTCGCCGTCATCGGCATGGGCAAGGGCGGCGGGCGCGAGCTCAACTACGTGTCCGACGTCGACGTCGTCTACGTCGTCGAGCCGGCCGAGGGCACGAGCGAGGCGGACGCGCTGGCCGTGGGCGCTCGTCTGGCCACCGGCCTGGCCAGGGCCTGCTCGACCCCGTCCGGCGAGCCCGCGCTGTGGCCCGTCGACGCGGCGCTGCGGCCGGAGGGCAAGGACGGGCCGCTCGTGCGGACCCTGGAGAGCCACCGCGCCTACTACGAGCGCTGGGCCCGCACGTGGGAGTTCCAGGCGCTGCTCAAGGCGCGGCCGCTGGCGGGGGACGCCGCGCTGGGGCGCGCCTACGTCGAGATGGCGCAGCCCTTCGTGTGGGCCGCCGTCGGGCGGGAGAACTTCGTCGAGGACGCCCAGGCGATGCGCCGGCGCGTCGAGCAGCACGTGCCGCTGGATCAGGCGGACCGGCAGATCAAGCTCGGCGTCGGCGGCCTGCGCGACGTGGAGTTCACCGTGCAGCTGCTCCAGCTGGTGCACGGCCGCGCCGACGAGTCCATCCGTTCGGGGTCGACGCTCACCGCGCTGGCGGCGCTGGCGGCCGGCGGCTACGTGGGCCGCGACCACGCCGCGCAGCTGTCCACCTGCTACCGGTTCCTGCGCCTGCTCGAGCACCGGATCCAGATGTGGCGCATGCAGCGCAGCCACCTCATGCCGACGGCGGAGGCGGACCTGCGACGGCTGGCGCGCTCGGTCGGGATGCGTGCCGAGGGGCCGGAAGGGCTCGTCGAGCGCTGGCGGGCGGTGCGCCGGGACGTGCGCCGGCTGCACGAGGAGCTGTTCTACCGTCCGCTGCTGCCGGCCACCGCCCGCCTCTCGGAGGCCGACGTGTCGCTCGCCCCCGAGGCGGCGCGCCAGCGCCTGGCGGCGATCGGCTACCGCGACCCGGCGGGCGCCACCCGGCACATCGCGGCGCTCACCGAGGGGCTGTCGCGGCGGGCGGCCATCCAGCGCCAGCTGCTGCCGGTGATGCTCGGCTGGTTCGCCGACGGACCCGACCCCGACGGCGGGCTGCTGGCGTTCCGGCGGCTGTCCGAGGAGCTGGGCAGCACCCACTGGTACCTCAAGCTGCTGCGGGACTCCGGCACGGCGGCCGAGCGGCTGGCGCGCGTGCTCTCCACGTCGCGCTACGTCGCCGACGCGCTCACCCGGTCGCCGGAGTCCGTCACGTGGCTCGACGACGACGAGGAGCTGGAGCCGCGCGGCGCGCAGCGGCTGGCCGCCGAGGTGGACGCCGTCCTGACGCGGGCCGACGAGCCGGTCGCCGCCGTCACCACGCTGCGCGCCCTGCGGCGGCGGGAGCTGGCCCGCACGGCGACGGCCGACGTGCTCGGCGTCACCACCGGGATCCGGGCGTCGCAGTCCCTCACCGTCGCCGCGGAGCAGGTGCTGGCGGGCGCGCTGCGGGTGGCGCGGTGGGAGGCGCGTGCCGACCACGGGCTGGCCGACGACCCGGCGCAGGTGCTCGTCGTGGCGATGGGCCGGCTCGGCGGGGCCGAGGTCGGGTTCTCCTCGGACGCGGACGTCCTGTTCGTCTACCAGCCCCTGCCGGGCCACGACCCGGGCCTCGCGCACGAGTACGCGATGAGTGCGGCGACGCTGCTGCGGTCCCTGCTCGGGTCGGTCGGCCCGGAGCCGGCCCTGGCCGTCGACGCCGACCTGCGGCCCGAGGGCCGCAACGGCCCGCTGGTGCGCTCGCTCGACTCGTACGCGGAGTACTACGGGCGCTGGCGCTCGGTCTGGGAGGCGCAGGCGCTGCTGCGCGCCCGGCCGGTCGCGGGCGACGACGAGCTCGGCGACCGGTTCGTCGCGCTCGTCGACCCGGTGCGGTACCCGGCCGGCGGCCTGGCGGCCGCCGACGTGCGGGAGGTGCGGCGCATCAAGGCCCGCGTGGAGGCCGAGCGGCTGCCGCGCGGCACGGACCCCGCCCGGCACCTCAAGCTCGGGCGCGGCGGCATCTCGGACGTCGAGTGGACGGCGCAGCTGCTCCAGCTGCAGCACGCGGGCGCCGTCGAGGCGCTGCGCACGACGAGCACCCTGGACGCGCTCGTCGCCGCGACCGAGGCCGGCCTGCTCGACGCCGACGACGCCGCGGTGCTGCGCGAGGCGTGGGAGCTGGCCTCCCGCCTCCGCGACGCCAACGTGCTGTGGACCGGCCGGGCCGACGGTCCGCACGCCGACGTGCTGCCGCACGACCGCGCCGCCCTGGCCGGCGTCGCCCGGGTGATGGGCCTGCCCGCCGGCTCGTCGGCCGAGCTGGAGGAGCGCTACCTGCGCACCGCGCGGCGGGCCCGCCAGGTCGTCGAGCGCGCGTTCTACGGCTAGCTGTCCCCCAGGGCACGGATGTCTCACCGGTGATACGTTCGTAGCATGCGAACCGTGACAGTTCGTGACCTGCGCAATCGCGGCGGTGAGGTGCTCGCGGCGGTGGAGCGCGGCGACTCGTTCGTCGTCACCCGTGACGGGGTGGAGGTCGCCGAGCTGCGGCCGCTCCGACGGCGTGGGCTGTCGGCGGCCGAGCTCGTCGCCCGGTTCCGCCAGGCCCCGCGGGTGGATCCCGACCGGCTTCGGCGGGACATCGACGAGACCCTGGACCAGCGGCTGTGAGCCCGGACGCCCGCGGCCTGCTCGACACGAACGCCGTGATCCTCGTCGGGCGGCTCGATCCGGCGCTGCTGCCCGACGAGCCGGCGATCAGCACCGTGACGCTCGCCGAGCTGTCCGTCGGTCCGTTGGTCGTGGCGACCGAGGAAGAGCGCGCGCGGCGACTGCAACACCTCCAGCTGGTCGAGGCGAGCTTCGACGCCATCCCGTTCGACGCGGCCGCGGCGCGCGCGTTCGGGGGAGTGTCGGCCGCCCTCCGACGGAGGGGTCGCAAGGCCGGTGCACGGGCTCTCGACGCGCTCATCGCGGCGACTGCGATCGCCCATGAGATGCCGCTGTACACGTGCAACCCGGACGACTTCGAGGGCATCGACGAGCTCACGGTGCGAGCCCTGCCGCACTCCGACGCCTAGCGGCGTCGTCCATCGGGTGTCCTTCGTCGTGCGACGGGCGCTACCCGCGGCCGCGACCGGTCGCCAGTGCCTCGCGGAGGTAGTCGCGCAGCACGGCCGCCTGGTTGAGCTCGGGGTCGTGCGCGGAGAACAGGAGGGTGACGACGCCGTGGGTGCGCGCGAGGTCGAGCAGCTCGGCGACGGCGGGCTCGGATTCGAGCTCGGTGCGGTACCGGTCGGCGAACTCGCCGAACCGGCCCGGGTCGTGGTGCCACTCGACCCGCAGCGCGGTGCTCGGGGCGGCGTCCTTGAGCCACAGGTCGGCCGCGGCGCGCTCCTTGGTGAGGCCGCGCGGCCAGAGGCGGTCGACGAGGACGCGGAACCCGTCCTCGGGCGCCGGGTGGTCGTACACGCGCTTGATGCGGAACGTCGGTTCGCTCATGGCTACCTCACGAGGAGGAGGAAGGGAGCGGTGCCGGGACCCTCCAGGTTGGCCCCGGCACCGCCGTCAGGGAAGGTTCACGCGACGGCGCGCGTGACCTTGACGTGCCACTCGGTCGGGCCCTCGACCAGGTACTGGACCTCGATGGGCGCCCGCTGCGAGAGCTGGGTCAGCATCGGCACCGGCGCGTGCGGGGCGATGAGGACGATCGAGCCGCCCGGCGCGATCGCCTCGAAGGCACCGAAGATCGCGGCGTGCCGCACGGCGTGGGGGATCGCGCGCACGTCGAGGACGGGCGTGTCCTCGTCGTGCTCGTGGCAGCCGCACGCGTGCCCGGCCGGGGCGGCCGAGTCGTCGCGGATCTGGATGGGCTCAGTCATGCGTTGCTCCTCGGTGGGCTGGTGCCGGGGCGGTGCCCGGCGTGGGTGCCGGGGCGGCCGTGAGCCGCACCGACAGGTCGGTGAACCCGCCGGCGGGGTAGGCCGCGCGGGTCGGGGGCTCGCCGGGCCACGGCTCGATCCGTGACGTCGCGGCCAGCAGCTCCTCGACGAGCACGCGCAGCTCCAGCCGGGCCAGCGGCGCGCCCGGGCACACGTGGATGCCGGCGCCGTAGACCAGGTTGTCGGGCCCGGGGCGGCCGAGGCGGAACTCGTCCGGGTCGCCGAAGACGTCCTCGTCGCGGTCGGCCGACGCCCACAGCGCGGTCAGCCGGTCGCCGCGCTCGAACCGGCGTCCGGCGAGCGTGGTGGGCCGCGCGACGACACGGCGGCTGGCGATGAACGGCGGCTCCATCCGCAGCATCTCGTCGGTGGCCTCGGTGATCGTCACGGGGTACCGCCGCAGCATCTCCTGCACGTCGGGCCGGGTGGCCAGCAGGTGCACGACGATCCCGACGGACGCCGCGATGGTGCCGAGCTCCCCGACGGTCCAGTTGCGCAGGATTGAGACGAGCTCGTCGTCGGTCAGCGGCCGGCCGTCGACGCGCTCGCGCATCAGCCGGGTGGTCAGGTCGTCGGGGGCGTCGCCGCTGAGCGCGCGGCGCTCGCCGAGCAGCCCGGTGATGTAGCCGTCGAACTCGTCGGCCACCGCGGCCGCGGCGACGGGGTCGCGCGCCAGCGTCGCCGCGCGGTTGCGCGCCGTCCACGCCCGCAGCGGCTCCTCGAGGCGCTCCGGCCAGCCGAGGTACGCCGACTGCACGCGCAGCGCGAACGGCTCCGCCAGGTCGGTCATGACGGCGGCGCGCGTGTCGCGCGGCAGCTCGGCGACGAGCGTGGCCGCGATGGCGCGGCAGGCGTCCTCGAAGGCGCCGACGACGTCCGGCGTGTAGTAGCGGTCGACGATCGCCCGGTAGGCGGTGTGGGCCGGCGGGTCCATGCCGTTGGGCACCTGCAGGTGGCGGGAGACGTCGCTGGAGAACGTCTCGTGGTCCAGCGCGACCCGGAGCACGTCGGCGTGGCGGAACAGCGTCCACGCTCCCGACTCGTCGTGCGCCACCGGGCAGCGCGCCCGCAGCTCGTCGTACGCCGCGACCTGGTTCTCCAGCACGGCGGTCGACCGGGGGTCCCAGGTCGCGTGGTCAGTCGTCATGGCCCGGCTCCGGTGCTCGGAGGGTCAGCAGGCAGAGCTCCTGCTCGACGAAGGGCTGCAGCCCTACCAGGACATCGTCAGCGGGGGCCGCGCGGCGCGCCAACCCTTGCGCGAGCCCGAGGTGGACCCGGCAGACGACGTCCGGATGCCGCCTCGCCGCCTCCCGGAACGGGCACGCGTGCAGCCGGACCGTGTCGCCGGCGAGCTCGGGGGCGAACCCCAGCCGCGCGAACGTCGCGGCGATCGCCTCGCCCGCCGTCCCGGTCGGGGCCGGGAGCTGCTCGGCCCAGCGGCGCCCCGCGACGAGCGGTGCGGAGTCGCGGTCGGGGGACGCCACCGCGTCGGCCAGCGCCTCGATCATGCGGTCCCGCGCGCGGCCGGCGTCCAGCCCGAGGGCGCGGAACACCACGCTCGGGCGCCCGCGGCGCGCCGCGTGACGCGTCTCGCGCACGACGAGCCCGGCCTCCTCGAGCTGCTCGAGGTGGAACCGCACGGTGGACACGTGCAGCTCGAGGACGCCGGCCAGCTGCTGGGCGGTCTGCGCGTCGGCGGCGTCGCCGAGCACGTCCAGCACCCGCTGGCGGACAGGGGACGCGAGCGCGGCGTGGCGGCCGGCGTCCTCGAGCTCGCTCATGGATTGAACGTATCACTATCCGCTATATTCGCCACGACCCGACGACGACCGAACGGAGACCACGGTGAGCCGCCCCTCGGTCGCCCCGACCGCGACCCGCACCACCGCCGGCACCCGTGTCCCGCGGGGGCGGCTCGTGGTGCTCGTCATGGCGCTCGCGGCGGCCGTGTCCGGGCTCGACGCCGCGCTGCTGCGGGTCGGGGTGGCGGCACCCGTTCACTCCGAGTCGCTCGCCGACCAGCACGGCGTGCTCATGGTCTACGGCTTTCTCGGCACCGCGATCGCGCTGGAGAGGGCGGTCGCGCTGCAGGCGGGCGCCCGACGAGCGGCCTGGGCGTATGCCGCGCCGGCCGCCGGCGGGCTCGGCGCGGTGCTGGTGATCCTCCAGGCGGCGGGGGTCCTCCCGGCCGGCCGCGCGCTGCCCGGCGGTGCGTGGGTCGCCGCGATGGCCGTGTTCGTCGCGATCTACCTCGCGGTGTGGCGGCGCCAGCAGTCGTACGCCGTGCTCGTGCAGCTGCTGGGCGCGCTGGCCGGGCTGTTCGGCGCGGCGCTGTGGGCGCGCGGCCTCGAGGTGGCCGGGATCGTGCCCTGGTGGGCCGGGCTGCTCGTGCTGACCATCGTCGGGGAGCGGCTCGAGCTGGCCCGGGTCGCCTTCATGTCGCCGGCCGTGGAGCGGCGCATCCTCGCCGAGTCGTCCCTGACGGTGCTTGCCCTGGCCGCGACCGCGCTCAGCCCGGCATGGGGGTACCCGCTGCTCGGGCTGGCGCTCGGCGTGCTCATGGTGGACGTCGGCGTGCACGACATCGCCTGGCGCACCGTGCGAGCCCGCGGGCTGACGCGCTTCATGGCCGCCTGCATGCTCGCCGGGTACGGCTGGGCACTGGTGTCGGCGCTCGTCTGGGTCGTCGGCGGCCCGGCACTCGACGGCTACCGGTACGACATCGTCGTCCACAGCCTGACCATCGGCTTCGTGATGTCGATGATCCTGGCGCACGCGCCGGTCATCGTGCCCGCCCTCGCGCGGCGCCCGCTGCCGTACCACCCCGTGATGTGGGCCGTGTGGGGGCTGCTGCACGTCGGGCTCCTGGTGCGGGTCGTCTCGGGGGCGAGGGCGGCCGTCGGTGGCTGGCAGCTCGGCGGGACCCTGAGCGTCGTGGCGCTGCTGGCGTTCCTGGCGTCCACGGTGACGCTCGTCGTGCGCGGGGCCGGCCGGGCCCGGGTGGTCCGCCGGCCGGACGACGAGCGGGCGGATGACCACCCCGCCGCGGAGGATCCGGCGGCCGACGCCCGGGCGGACGACGAGCGCGAGCCGATCCGATGACCCTCGCCGGCCCCGGTGCCGCCGCGCCGCGCCGCGCCCGCACGGACCAGATGACGTCGGCCTGGATGGTCGCCGCGCTGGTCGTCATGGCCGTCGGCCTCGCGGCGCGCAACGCCCTGCCGCAGCCGCTGTGGACGATGATCCACGTCGTCACGCTCGGCGTGCTGAGCAACGCGATCCTCCAGTGGTCGTGGTACTTCGCGCGGGCCCTGCTCCACCTGCCGGCCGGTGACCGTCGCTCCGGCAGCGGGGCGCGGGCGCGGAGCGTGGCGTTCAACGTCGCGCTCGTCGGGCTCGTCGCGGCGATGTGGACGGCGAGCGCGTGGGGCACGGTCGTGGCCGCGGGGGCGGTCGGGGCGGTCATCGCCTGGCACGGGCTCGCGCTGGTGCAGGCCGCGCGCACGCGGCTGGCCTCGCGGTTCGCCGTGGTCATCCGGTACTACGTCACCGCGGCGGCGTTCCTCGTCGTCGGCTGCGTGCTCGCCGGGTTCGTCACGGTGGCGATGTTCGCCCACGGCGCCCCGGCCTGGCTGCTCGCGGCGCGCGACGACCTCACGCTCGCCCACGCGCTCGTCAACGTCGGTGGCTGGATCGGCCTGTCCATGGCCGGCACGCTCGTCACCCTCGGCCCGACGATGCTGCGCACCCGCATGGACCCGGCCGCGGTCGACGCCGCGGTCGGCGCGCTGCCGTGGCTGGCCGGCGGGATCGTCGCGGCCGCCACGGCCGCCTGCGCGGGGTGGATGCCGGGCATCGGCCTCGGGCTCCTGGTCTTCGCGGGCGCGGCGGCGGTCGGCATCGTCGTGCCGCTGGTGCGCGAGGCGCGGGTCAAGGCGCCCCGCAGCTACGCGACCTGGACCACGAGCGCCGGACTCGGCTGGGTGGTCGTGGGGCTCGTCGCGGTCGCGGTCGGCGCGTTCACGGCGCCCGACGCGACGGCGCTGCGCGACCACGACCTGCCCTGGCTGGCCGTGCTCGGCGCGGGCGGGCTCGCGCAGGTGTTCATCGGCGCGATGACGTACCTCATGCCGGTCGTCGTCGGCGGCGGGCCGGAGGCGGCACGCGAGGGCATGCGGGTGCTGGAGACCGGCTGGACCCTGCGCGTCGCGCTCCGCAACGCGGCGCTCCTCCTTGTCGCTGTCTCCGTGGGCGGCGGCCCGGGGCTCGGGACCCTCTGGTGGGCGCTCGTCGTCGCGTGCTACGCGGTCGACGTCGTCGCGTTCGCTCTCGCGGGCGCGCGCCAGGCCCGGGCGCGACGAACCCTGGCCGGTGCGCCGCCCGCACCACTCCCCGAACCACGCACGACGAGCGGAGACCTCGATGTCTGACGAGCGGCCGACCGGCCCGCGCGCCCTGCCCGGCCGGGAGGGCAGCCCGGTCTCGCGCGCCGGCATGGCCGTCGTCGGGGTGGTGGTCGTCGTCGCGCTGGCCGTCACCGGGCTCCTGGTGCGCCCGGCGCTGGCGGCCGCCGGGTCCCCGGCCCCGGCCACGACGGGTACCCCGTCGGTGACGCCCACCGGCCACACCACCGAGGTGACGGTGAAGGTGGTGGGCATGGCCTTCATGCCGTCGTCGATCGACGTGCCCGCCGGCGACCGGCTGCGCATCACGCTCGAGAACACCGGCGACCAGCGGCACGACCTCGTGCTCGCCGACGGTGCGACGACCGGCGTGCTCGCGCCGGGCGCCCGGGCGACGGTCGACGCCGGCGTCATCGGCGGCGACCTCGAGGGCTGGTGCTCGCTGCCCGGGCACCGGCAGATGGGGATGGTGATCCACGTCCACGCCGTCGGGGCCACCGCCGCGCCGGCGCCCACGCCGACGTCGTCCGGCGACGGCATGCCCGGCATGGCCGGCGGCGCGCCGGGCTCGTCGTCCGCGCCCACGATGGCCGAGCTGCAGCAGGAGGCCGCCGTGCTGCCCGCCTACCCGGCCGAGCTGCCGCCGCTCGAGGCGACCACCGAGCACAGCTACACGTTCCACGTCACCGAGGCGCCGGACCCCGTGACCGGCGCCCTGACGCGCCAGGTGTGGACGTACAACGGCACGTCGCCGGGGCCGATCCTGCACGGGCGCATCGGGGACACGTTCCACGTCACGCTCGTCAACGACGGCACCATGGGCCACTCCATCGACTTCCACGCCGGCGAGCTGGCGCCCGACCAGCCCATGCGCACCATCGAGCCCGGCCAGAGCCTGGACTACACGTTCACCGCGTCGCGCGCGGGCATCTGGATGTACCACTGCTCGACGATGCCGATGAGCAACCACATCGCCAACGGGATGTTCGGCGCCGTCGTCATCGAGCCGGCGGACCTCGAGCCGGTGGAGCGTCAGTACGTCGTCGTGCAGTCCGAGGAGTACCTCGGCGCGGACGGGCAGCCGGCGGACCCCGCGAAGATCGCCGCGATGGTGCCCGACGTGGTGACCTTCAACGGCCGCGCCTTCCAGTACGACGCGCACCACCTGACCGCGACGGTGGGCCAGCGCGTGCGGTTCTGGGTGCTCGACGCCGGGCCCAACCTCGCGCTGTCCTTCCACGTGGTCGGGGCGCAGTTCGACACGGTGTGGTCGGAGGGCTCGTACTCTGTCCGGGACGGCGTGGCCGCCTCGGGCGCGGCGTCGGGGGCGGCGGGCGCGCAGGTGCTGCCGCTGCTGGCGGCGCAGGGCGGGTTCGTCGAGCTCGTGCCCAAGGAAGCTGGGCACTACGCCTTCGTGGACCACGCCATGAGCCTGGCGGAGAAGGGGGCGCACGGCGTGCTGGAGGTGACCCCATGAGCCACGCGCACGGCGGGGCGGCCCGGGTGGTCGTCGTCACCGTCTCGGACCGGTGCGCCGCCGGCGAGCGGGTCGACGAGTCCGGGCCCGCGGCCGCCGACGCCGTGCGGGCCGCCGGCCTCGTGGTGCGGTCGTCGACCGTGGTCCCCGACGGGGTCGTGCCGGTGCGCGACGCGCTGCGGGACGCGATCGCCGCGGGGGCGGATGTCATCCTGACCCTCGGCGGGACGGGCGTCGGGCCGCGGGACCGCACGCCCGAGGCGACGCGGGAGGTGATCGAGATGGAGCTGCCGGGCATCGCCGAGGCGATCCGGGCGAACGGCCGGCGCACGACGCCGACGGCCGCCCTCTCCCGGGGGGTGGCCGGCTGCTTCGGCGACACCCTCGTCGTCAACCTGCCGGGCTCGCCGGCGGCGGTCCGCGAGGCGCTCGAGGTGCTGCTGCCGCTCGTGCCGCACGTCGTCGACCAGCTCCGCGGCGGGGACCACTGATGGCGCGGCTGGCCCGGGTCACCGACGCCCCGCTGGACCTGGCGGAGCACCTGGCCGCGGTCGACGACGCCACGTGCGGCGCGGTCGTCACGTTCGTCGGCCGCGTGCGCGACCACGATCCGGAGGCCGTGGGCGAGGTGGTCGCGGTGGAGTACTCGGCGCACCCGGACGCGCAGCGGCTGCTCGGCGAGATGGCGGACCGTGCGGAGGCCGCCGGCGCGCTCGTGGCGGTGAGCCACCGGGTCGGCAGCCTCACGGTCGGCGAGATCGCGCTGCTCGCGTGCGTCGCCACCGCGCACCGGAGGGAGGCCTACACGGTCTCCCTCGGGCTCGTGGAGGAGATCAAGGCCTCGCTACCCGTGTGGAAGCGTCAGCTCGAGGCCGACGGCGCCACGCGCTGGATCGGGGCCTGACGTGACGATCACCCAGGCCTCCACCGCCCGCGTCGGCCCGGCCCCGGCACCGCCGCTCGTCGACCGCTTCGGCCGCGTCCACACCGACCTGCGGGTGTCCCTGACGGACCGGTGCTCCCTGCGCTGCACGTACTGCATGCCGGCGCAGGGGATGGACTGGATCCCGACGCCGAGCATCCTCACCGCGGCGGAGATCGAGCGCATCGCCGCGGTGTGCGCCGCGGCTGGCATGACGACCTTCCGCGTCACCGGCGGCGAGCCCCTCGTCCGCGGCGACGTCGTCGACGTCGTGCGGCGGCTGGCCGGCCTGCGCGGCCCCGCCGGCGAGCCCGTCGAGGTGGCGATGACGACGAACGGTATCCGGCTGGACGCGCTGCTCAACGACCTGGTCGACGCCGGGCTCGACCGGCTCAACATCAGCCTCGACACGCTGCGCCCCGAGCGGTTCGCGGCCCTGACCCGCCGCGACCGGCTCGACGACGTGCTGCGCGGCATCGACGAGGCCGCGCACAGCCCGCTGCGCCCGCTCAAGCTCAACGCGGTGGCGATGCGCGGGGTGAACGACGACGAGCTCGTCGACCTCGTGGAGTTCGCCACCGGCATCGGCGCGCAGATGCGGTTCATCGAGCAGATGCCCCTCGACGCGGGACACACCTGGGACCGCGCCCGGATGGTGACGCGCGAGGAGATCCTCGACGCGCTGTCCCGGCGCTGGGTGCTGACGCCCGTGCCGGGCCGTGGGCACGCGCCCGCCGAGCGGTTCCTGCTCGACGGCGGCCCGGCCACCGTCGGCGTCATCGCCGCGGTCACCGCGCCGTTCTGCGCCGGGTGTGACCGGCTGCGACTCACCGCCGACGGTCAGCTGCGCAACTGCCTGTTCGCGAAGGACGAGCTCGACCTGGCCGCCGTGCTGCGGGGCGGCGGGAACGACGAGGCCATCGACGCCATGCTGCGGCGATCGGTCGAGGCCAAGCTGCCGGGGCACGGCATCAACGACCCCGGGTTCCTGCAGCCGGCGCGCGGCATGAACGCGATCGGCGGCTGAGCCCGCGCGCTTGCCGCGAGCCGATCAGGGCGTCCGCGGGCCGCCTCGGAGGGCGCCCGACGAAGAAGGGGCCGCTGTGGTCCGCCGTCAGCCGCCCGCGAAGGGCGGGAGGACGTCGACCGTCGCCCCGGCGGGCACGCCGACGTCGACCGAGTCCGCCCGGCGGCCGTCCACCAGCACGGAGCACAGGCCCAGGACCCGCGGCGTGTCGGGGCCGCCTGCCAGCACCAGCGCGTCGACGACGTCCCCGACGGTCGCCGCCGGCAGCGAGACCTCGTCGCGCCCCACGGCCTCGGCGATGGCGGCGAACAGCCGCACCGTGACGGTGCTCATGCCTGTCCTACGTCGCGCAGCGCCCGCGCCTGGACGATGGCCGCGAGCCGGGCCAGCTCGGGGCCGACATTGGCGCCGCCGGCGGTGCTCCGTCCCACCGCGAGCCCGAGCACGAACGTGGTGAGGGGCGCGGCCGGGCGCGCGATGCCGTGCGCGGCGTCACGCGCCACGTCGAGCACAGTCGGCACGTCGATCTCGTCGTGCAGCCCGAGCAGCGGGGCCAGCTCGGCGAGCCACGCCTGCAGCGGCTCGGGGACCGCGGTCGGTTCACTCGTCATGGTGCGGCTCCTCCTCGTGCGGGCGCTGGCGGGGATGGCGGTCGCGCCACCAGGCAAGGTCCTCGGGCGTGTCGACATCGTGCGAGGCGTCGTCCGGGTCCGCCACCCGTCGCAGGTCGAGCCCGCCCAGCACGCGGCCGATGGGGGCGCCCCGCCCCGGGCGGTCGGCGTCGGCCACGGCGCTGGCACGGTCCAGCTCGCGCTCCACCGCGGCGCGCGAGTAGATCCCGGCGAGCCACTGGGGGCGGCCGGCCCGGTCGACGACGATCGCGCCCTCGTCGGGCGGCCGGGGCTCGTCGGCGAGCTCGTCCCAGGCGCGGGCGAGCAGGTCGACGAGCGTGGCCGAGCCCGGCAGGTCGCACGCCAGGACGAGCACCCAGTCCGAGCGGACGAACGGCAGCGCGGCGGCCACGGCGGCGGTCGGCCCGCCGAACGGCGGGTCCTCCCGGGTGACGACGACGTCGAGGCCGTCCGGCGCGTGGATCGGCCCCGGGCCGACGACGACCGCGCGGCCGATGCCGGCGCGCCGCACCGCGTCGAGCTCGCCGGTGAGGATCGGGCCGCAGCCGATGTCGATCTCGCCCTTGACGGCGCCGTCGAGCCGCTGCGCCAGGCCGCCGGTCAGCACGACGGCCTCGATGCCGCTGCGGTCGGTCACCGCGCCGCCTCGTCCCGCCGCCAGGTCCCGGACCGGCCGCCGGTCTTCTCCTGCAGGAGGATCGAGCCGATCGACACCGAACGGTCGAGGCCCTTGACCATGTCGACGAGCGCGAGCGACGCCACCGACACAGCGGTCAGCGCCTCCATCTCCACGCCGGTGCGGTCGTGCGCCTTGACGGTGGCCTCGATCGCGACCCCCTCGTCGGTGACGTCGAGGTCGACGGAGACCGCGTGCACGGTGATGACGTGGGCGAGGGGCAGCAGCTCGGGGCACCGCTTGGCGCCGGCGATGCCGGCGACGCGCGCCACGGCGAGCGCGTCGCCCTTCGGCACCGTGCCCTCGCGCAGCGCGGCGACGACGCTGGGGGAGCAGTGGACGAACCCGCTCGCCGTCGCCGAGCGGACCGTCGGCTCCTTCTGTGTCACGTCGACCATCCGGGCGTGGCCCTCGGAGTCCAGGTGGGTGAACGTGTGCACGGTGCCTCCGGCTCAGTCGTGGTTCGTCACGTGGACGGGGACGGTCTCGCCCGGCTGCACGTGGCCGTGGCCGGCCGGCACCACGGCGTACCCGTCGGCTCCGGCCAGGCTCGCGACCAGGTGCGACGCCGACCCGCCCGACGAGACCGGACGGACCGTCCAGCCGTCCGGACCGGCGGACAGCGTCACCGGGATGTACTGCGCGCGGCCGGCCGGCGTGCCCCACCCTGCCGCCGCTGGCAGCGGCCACGGCATCGGCCGCACGACCCGCGCGGGCGCGCCCTGCATCGCCAGCAGCGCCGGCCGTACGAAGACGTGGAACGACACCCAGGCGCTCACGGGGTTGCCCGGCAGGCCGAAGAGGAGCGCGCCGCCCGGCAGCCGCCCGAACGCCTGCGGCTTGCCCGGCTGCATCGCCACCGACGTGAACGCCACGTCGTCGGACCCCGCGAACACGCGGCGCACCGGGTCGAACGCCCCGGCGCTGACGCCGCCGGTGACGACGACGGCGTCGCAGCCGCCGACCTCGGCGAGCGCGCGGGCGAGCCCGGCGGGGTCGTCGTCGACGTGTCGGTGGGCGACCACCCGGCCGCCGGCGTCCTCGACGAGCCCGGCGACGAGCACGCCGTTGGAGTCGGGGATGTGGCCCCGCCGCAGGGCGGTCCCCGGCGGCACCAGCTCGCTGCCGGTGGTGATCACCGCCACCCGCGGCGGGCGCACGACGAGCACGCTGCGGTGGCCGCCGGACGCGATCCCGGACAGCACGGTCGGGGTGAGGAGGCTGCCGCGTGCTGCGACGAGGTCGCCGGCCTTGCGATCCTCGCCGGCCTGCCGCACGTGCATGCCCGGCCGGGGCGTCACCAGCACCGTGACGGTCGGCGGCAGCGGCGCCAGCGGGTCGGTGCGGTCGGTGTCCTCGAGGCGCACCACGGTGTCGGCGTCGCCGGGCAGCGTGGCGCCGGTCATGATCCGCACCGCCTCGCCGGGCCCGATGCGCGGGTCGGCGGTCGAGCCGGCGGGGACGTCCGCCACCACGGTCAGCGTCACCGGCCCGCCTCCGGCGAGGTCCGCGTGGCGCAGCGCGTAGCCGTCCATCGCCGAGTTGTCCCACGGCGGCACGAGGACGCTCGCGGTGACGTCCTCGGCGAGCCGGCGGCCCCTCGCCTCGTCGAGCGGTATCCGCTCGGCGTCCAGCAGCGGGGTGGCGCGCAGCACCCGCTCGAGGTGCTCGGCGACCGGGACGAGGGCGCTCATCGCGTGACGCGCTCCGCGGCCCAGAGCCGGGCGACCGCCTCGGGCGACAGCACGCCCGCACGCCGGCCTGCCTCCGTGAGGATCCCGACCGCCCGCGCCGCCCGGATCCCGTGGCTGCAGTAGGCGACGACCTGTGCGTCGTCGGGCACGCCGGCGGCGGCGAGCAGCTCGGCCACCTGATCTCCGCGGGCGGCCTGCACCAGGTGCGAGATGGGGACGTTCACGGCGCCGGCGAGGGCGTCGACGGCGTGCTCGGACGGCTCGCGGACGTCGAGCAGCACGGTCGGACGGGCAGGGTCCCTGGTCAGGTCGAGATACGCCTCGAGGGTGAGGGCGCCGGGCCCGTCGTCCGGCGCCCACGCGGCACGGGCGGGTACGCCCGACGGCCGCGCTTCGGCGGCAGGGTCCTCGTGGGCGGCCGGCCCGGGGACCAGCGGCACCTCGCGCACACGCATCGTCAGCGCGTCGACCACGGCGACCCGCCCGAGCAGCGGGCGCCCGATGCCCGCGACCAGCTTGATCGCCTCGATCGCCATCATCGAGCCGACGATCCCGCACAGGGCTCCGAGGACGCCCGCCTCGGCGCACGAGGGGACCAGGTGCGCCGCCGGCGGCTCGGGGAACAGGTCGCGCAGCGTCACGGGCGCGACGTCCGAGGGTGGGTGGGACCAGAACACGGACACCTGGGCGTCGAACCGGAGCACCGACGCCCACACGAGCGGCAGCCCGGCCACCGCGCAGGCGTCGCTGACGAGGAAGCGCGTGGCGAAGGTGTCCGCGCCGTCGAGAACGAGGTCGTAGCCGGTGAGCAGCGAGGCGACGTTCGTCTCGTCGAGCCGCACCGGGTACCGGCGCACGACGACCAGGGGGGCCAGCCCGGCGAGGCGCCGCGCGGCGCTGTCGACCTTGGGCTCGCCGACGGCGCCGGCCGAGTGGATCACCTGACGGTGCAGGTCGCTGACCGAGACCACGTCGTCGTCTACGATGCCGATGGTGCCGACGCCCGCCGCGGCGAGGTAGAGCAGGGCCGGGGCGCCCAGGCCTCCGGCGCCGACGACGAGGACGCGCGCGTTGGCCAGGCGCCGCTGGCCGATCTCGCCGAGCTCCGGCAGCCGTGCCTGCCGCTGCGTGCGCGCGGACTCGGCGCCGCCGAGCGGGGCCCCCGGTTCGACGAGCGGTGGGAGCCCGCCTGCGCTCTGCACGACACCGCCTCCGAGACTCGTCCGGCACTTCCGACCCGGGCAATTTACTACGGATCTCACCGTGAAAAACCGTCGGCGCCACGCGGGGTCAGGACGAGGCGCCGACCTCGATCATGCAGTAGTCGGCCCCGGCGAAGGGCGTCAGCGTGCCGACGACGGCGCCGCCCGACATGGTCTGGAGCATCTCGTCGAGCATGCCGCGGTGCATCTGGCAGACCAGCGGCACCGGGACGGCGCCCTCCGTGCGCAGCGGGCACTGGTGGAGCGTGATCCGCGTCGGCTCGTCGGCCCGTGCCTGGTAGCCGAGCGACGACATGAGCAGCCGGATCCGGCCCGCGTGCGCGTCGACGAGGTCGTCGGCGGGCGCCTGCGGGCCGGCGGCGAGCAGGTCCATCATGCGGCGGCCCCACCGCACGCCGATGTCGTGCGCGGCGCCCTCGGGATCGGGGTCGGTGGTGGCCAGGTGCTCCGCCACGGCGTCGCACACGTCGGCGAACTCGCGGGAGAGCGCCGCGGCCTGCGTCGGCGCGACCGACTCGTACGCCCAGGACGGCCGCCCGCGCCCGACCGCCGGCAGGCGGGTGCGGGCGACGAGCCGGGCGTCGACGAGCACGGCCAGGGAGTCGCGCACCGAGTTCTGGTGAAGGCCCATCGCGGCCGCGACGTCGGCGACGGTCACCGGCCGCGGGTGCCGCGAGATCTCGTCGAGGAGCGCGTGCTGGGCGGCCGAGAGCCCGGCGAGGGCCTGCATCATCGCCCGCGGGCTCGCCGGGCCGCGGGCGGTGGTGGTCGTCGTCCTGGTCATGTCGCCGACGATCTTGTCACGCGGCGCGGCCGGGGTCCGCGCCGGACGTCACGCGCCACGGGACCCGGCGCCCTCGTGCGCCGTGGTGGTGTCCACCGGTGCCCACCCGCGGCGGGTCGGCGCGGCGGAGACGGACGCCTGCCGGGCGCGGTACACGATGTACGGCCGCGTGGGGTACTGCACCGGGATGGTGACGGCGTGCACCAGGCGCGTGAAGGGCCAGATCGCGAACAGCAGGAACCCCGCGATGATGTGCAGCCGGAACGCGAGCGGCACGGTGGGCATCGCCTCGGCCTGGGGCGTGAACGTGAGGATCGAGCGCAGCCAGGGGCTGATCGTCTCGCGGTAGTCGTAGCCGCCGGGCTGGCCGAACAGCTGGGTGGACAGCGTGGCCCACGTGCCCAGCAGGATCGGCAGCGTGAGCAGCACGTACATCACCTTGTCGCGGCGGGTCGTGGCCAGCCGTACGGACTGCGTGATGAAGCGCCGCCACAGCAGCCCGACGAGCCCGACGACCGTCAGCAGGGCGGCCAGCGAGCCGGCCGAGGTGGCCAGGACGTGGTACGCCTGCTCGCGGAAGCCGACCGCGTCGGTCCACGTCTTGGGGATGATGAGGCCGAGGAAGTGCCCGGCGATCACCATGAGGAAGCCCACGTGGAACAGCGGCGAGGCCAGCCGTAGGATCGCCTTCTCGTGCAGCTGGGACGAGCGCGTCGTCCAGCCGAACTGGTCGCTGCGCCAGCGCCAGACCAGCCCGGCGACGAGCAGCGTGAGGCTGGCGTAGGGGAAGGCCACCCACAGCAGGGTGTCGAGGGCGCTCACGGCTGAGCACTCCTGTCCGGGAGGGGGAACGGCAGCGACGTGCCCACGCCCACCATCTCGGCGGGCGGTCCCTGGGTGACGAGGCGCTGGTAGCGCTCGGAAGTCCGCTCGTCGATCGGCGGCAGCGTGCGGCACAGCGCGTCGAGCAGGTGGGCGTAGGGGGAGCGGAAGCCGCGCAGCGCGGAGCGCATCACCTCGATGCCGTCGCGGTGCGAGGCGAGCAGCTCGAGCACCACCCGGTCGCCGGTGCGGCCGGACAGCTCGAGGACCAGCGGCAGGTAGTCCGCCAGCTCGTCGCGCCCCAGCTCGAAGCCGAGCGCCCGCACCACGGCCTTGAAGCCGAGGATCGCCACGCCGCGCTGCCGCGTGTCGCCGACGGCGTAGTAGCTGAGGTAGAGCGCGCACCGGCGCCGCTGGTCGAACGTGTCGACGTAGTGCTCGGCGACGGCCCGTGCCCCGGTGGACCGGGCCCAGGCGACGAACTCCTGCACGTCGTCGCGCACCGCGGCCGGCAGTCCAGCGGCCGACTCCGACGCGGCCGCCAGGGCCTCGTCGTACGCCTCGCCGGGGTAGTCCAGCAGCACCGACACGATCATGTGCGCGGTGCGCAGCTGGTCCGGCGTGCAGGCGGTGCGCTCGAGGCGCGGCAGCCGGGGTGAGTCGACCATCCGGGCGGTCATCGGTCGCTGCCCTCGGACGGTGCGGGTGGGAACAGCCCGGAGGCGTGCTCGTCGCCACCCCAGTCGAGCAGGTTCACGCGCCCCGGCGTCGACGGCTGCGACGCGGCCGACGCGGCGGCAGCGGCCCGCCCCCGCGACGTCATCCGCAGCGTGCTCTGGCCGTGGAACGTCGAGACCGAGCACGCCTCCGGGGACCCGTCGCCCGCGCCGATGAGATCGGACACGTCCTGGCCGAGCGCGGCGATGCCGCGCGGGGTCTCCGGGTGCGTGGTGGGGATGACGTAGCGGTCGTCGTACTTCGCGATCGCCAGCAGCCGGTACATGTCCTCGACCTGCGCGCCGGACATCCCGACCGCCCCGGCGATGTCCTCGTCGCCGGCGCCGCCGAGGTTGACGTCGCGCATGTAGGAGCGCATCGCGGCCAGCCGCCGCAGCGACCTCTCCACCGGGCGGGTGTCGCCGGCGGTGAACAGCCCGGCGAGGTACTCCAGCGGGATGCGCATCGTCGACAGGGCCGTGAGCAGGATCTTGTGGTCCTCGCCGTCGTTGCCCGAGGCCGTCACCTGGTCGACCACCGGCGACAGCGGCGGGATGTACCAGACCATCGGCAGCGTCCGGTACTCCGGGTGCAGGGGGAGGGCCACCTCGTAGGTGTCGATGAGGGCCCAGATCGGCGAGTCCTGGGCGGCCTGGATCCAGGACTCCGGTACGCCGTCGCGGCGGGCGGCGGCGACGACCTGCGGGTCGTACGGGTCGAGCAGCACCGAGCGCTGGGCGGGATAGAGGTCCTGCGGGTCCTCGACGGCCGCGGCCTCGCCGACGCGGTCGGCGTCGTAGAGCAGCACGCCGAGGTAGCGCAGCCGGCCTACGCAGGTCTCCGAGCAGATCGTCGGCTGCCCGGCCTCCAGGCGCGGGTAGCACAGCGTGCACTTCTCGGCCTTGCCCGTGGTGTGGTTGAAGTACACCTTCTTGTAGGGGCACGACGAGACGCACATGCGCCAGCCACGGCACCGGTCCTGGTCGACGAGGACGATGCCGTCCTCCGCCCGCTTGTACATCGCGCCGGACGGGCAGGCGGCGACGCAGGTCGGGTTGAGGCAGTGCTCGCAGATGCGCGGCAGGTAGAACATGAACGTCTGCTCGATCTCGGTGCGGACGTCGAGGTTCATCTGCGCCAGCACCGGGTCCTGGCTCATGGTCTCCGTCGAGCCGCCCAGGTCGTCGTCCCAGTTCGGGCCCCACGTGATCTTGTCCATCGGCTTGCCGGTGATTTGGCTGACGGGCCGCGCGACGGGGAAGGCTGCCGAGTCCTTGGGCGCCGACAGCAGCTTGTCGTACTCGTAGCTCCACGGCTCGTAGTAGTCGACGAGCTCCGGCAGGTCCGGGTTGGCGAAGATCTTCGCGAGCCGCGCGAGCCGGCCGCCGGAGCGCGGCTTGAGCCGGCCCTTCTTCGTCCGCGCCCAGCCGCCGTGCCAGGTGTCCTGGTCCTCCCACGTGTGGGGGTAGCCCACGCCAGGCCGGGTCTCGACGTTGTTGAACCACATGTACTCGGCGCCGGTCCGGTTCGTCCACGCCTGCTTGCAGGTCACCGAGCAGGTGTGGCAGCCGATGCACTTGTCGAGGTTCATCACCATGGCGATCTGGGCCATGACCTTCATCAGAACTGCACCTCCTGGGAGCGGCGGCGGATGAGGGTGACCTCGTCGCGCTGGTTGCCCGTGGGCCCGATGTAGTTGAAGGCGTACGTCTGCTGGGCGTAGCCCCCGATGAGGTGCGACGGCTTGATGAGCACCCGGGTGAGCGAGTTGTGGACGCCGCCGCGCTTGCCGGAGGTCTCCGACAGCGGCGTGCCCATGGTCCGTTCCTGTGCGTGGTACATGAACACCGTGCCCTCGGGCATCCGGTGCGAGACGACCGCGCGGGCGACGACGACCCCGTTCCGGTTGGTTGCCTCGATCCAGTCGTTGTCGCGGACCCCGACCTTGTCGGCGTCCGCCGGGCTCATCCAGATCGTCTGCCCGCCGCGCCCGAGCGTGAGCATGTGGAGGTTGTCGAAGTACTGGGAGTGGATCGACCACTTGTTGTGCGGGGTGAGGTAGCGCACGGCAACCTGCGCCTCGCCGCCCGGCGCGCTGCCGGTCGAGCCGACGGCCGCCTCGCCGTACAGGTGGTGCAGGTCCAGCGGCGGGCGGAACACCGGCAGCGACTCGCCCATGTCCCGCATCCAGTCGTGGTCGAGGTAGTAGTGCTGGCGCCCGGTGAGCGTGTGGAACGGCCGCGAGTGCTCGATGTTGACGACGAACGCGGAGTACCGCCGCCCGCCGTGCTCCGACCCGGACCACTCCGGCGACGTGACGACAGGCTGCGGGCCGTGGGCCTGCAGGTCCGCGAACGTGATGCGGCGGTCCTCCGAACCCTCGGCCAGCGACGCGAGCTCGGTGCCGGTGCGCCGCGCCAGGTCGGCGAAGCCCTCCGCGGCCAGCCGCCCGTTCGTCGTGCCCGAGAGCGCCAGCACCATGTCCGCGGCCTTCGCGTCGGTGTCGACGAGCGGGCGCCCGTCGCCGGGACCACCCTCCGCCGTGCCGTTGAGCCGGCCGAGCGCAGCGATCTCCCGGTGCGGGGAGAAACGCACGCCCTTGGTCATCATCCCGGCGCCGTCGGCCAGTGGGCCGATGGTGTTGAACTTGTCGAGGATCGCGGTGTAGTCGCGCTCGGTGACGATGAGCTTCGGCATCGTCACGCCGGGGACGAGCCCGACGGTGGCGATGTCGGGCACGACCCCGCCGGGGTTGGCGAACTCGTCGGGGCTGTCGTGGGCGATCGGTGCCGCCACGACGTCGGTCTGCACGCCCAGGTGCCGCGCGGCCAGCTGGGAGACGAGCGCCGCGAGGGTCTGGAACGTCTGGAAGTCGGTGCGCGCCTCCCACGGCGGGTCGATCGCCGCGTCGAAGGCGTGGACGAACGGGTGCATGTCCGTCGACGACAGGTCGCTCTTCTCGTACCAGGTCGCGGCCGGCAGGACGATGTCGGAGTAGAGCGTGGTGGACGTGTTGCGGAAGTCCAAGGTGAGCAGCAGGTCGATCTTCCCGGCGGCCGCCGTCTCTCGCCACGTCATGTGCTTCGGGCGGCGCTCCTCGGGCACCTCCTCGGCCTGTGCGGCGGAGTCGGTGCCGAGCACGTGCCGGTAGAAGAACTCGGCGCCCTTGGCGTGCGAGCCCAGCAGGTTGGTCCGCCACGAGGTGAGGATGCGCGGGAAGTTCTCCGGGTCGTCGGGGTCCTCGCACGCGAACCGCAGGTCGCCGGACTTCAGCTGCGAGACCACCCAGTCCTGGGGGTCGACGCCGGCCTCCCGGGCCTCCTGGCCGAGCAGCAGCGACGAGCGGGAGAACGTCGGGAAGGAGGGCATCCAGCCGCGCTTCATCGACTCGACGAGCGTGTCCGCGGTCGTCAGGCCGTCGAGCGAGCCCTCGGACAGCGGCGAGGCGAGCCGCGCCACCGGCGTCCCGTCGTACCGCCACTGGTCGGTGAGCAGGTAGAAGAAGCCGGCCGAGATCATCTGCCGCGGCGGGCGGTGCCAGTCGAGGGCGAAGGCGTGCTGCGCCCAGCCGGTGAGCGGCCGCACCTTCTCCTGGCCGACGTAGTGCGCCCAGCCGCCGCCGTTGACGCCCTGCGTGCCGCACATCGTCGTCAGCGCGAGGAAGGTTCGGTAGATCTCGTCGGAGTGGAAGAAGTGGTTGGTCCCGGCGCCCATGACGATCATCGACCGCCCGCCGGTCTGCTCCGCGTTGCGGGCGAACTCCCGCCCGATGCGCTCGGCCGCGGCGGCCGGCACGCCGGTCAGCTCCTCCTGCCACGCCGGGGTGGCGGGGACGGTCGCGTCGTCGTACCCCTTCGGCCACTCGCCCGGCAGCCCCTCGCGCCCGACGGCGTACTGGGCGAGCAGGACGTCGTAGACGGTCGTCAGGTACTCGTCGCCGACGCGCACGGCCGGCACGCCGCGGCGCACGACGCCGGCGCCGACCGAGCCCTGGCCGGCCGCCCCCGGCAGGTCGAACCGAGGCAGCAGCAGCTCGACCGGCTCGGCGCCGGGCAGCTCGGATATCGACAGCACCGGGTCGACCCCGGACAGGTCGAGGTTCCAGCGCCCCTCGCCCTCGGGCCCGTAGTGGTCGGCCAGGGTGCCGCCGGGGTCGGCGATGCCGCCGACCCGGTCCCACACCAGCGGGCGGAAGGCGGCGTGCGGGGTGCTCGCGAGGGTTTCGTCGCGCACCGCGGACGACGAGGGCTCGACGACGCCGCCGGTGGCCACGTCGGCGGCGACGAGGAACTTGCCCGGGACGAACGCGTTGTCGCGCGCCTTGAGCCGGATCAGGAACGGGCTGTCGGTGAACCGCGTCATGTACTGCAGGAAGTACGGCGTGCGCTCTCGGACGTGGAACTCCGAGAGGATGACGTGCCCCATCGCCATGGCGAGGGCGCCATCGGTCCCGGGGGAGATCCGCAGCCACTCGTCGGCGAACTTGGTGCTGTCGGCGTAGTCGGGCGAGATCCCGACGACCTTCTGGCCGTGGTAGCGCGCCTCGGTCATGAAGTGCGCGTCGGGCGTGCGGGTCACCGGGATGTTGGAGCCCCACATCATGAGGTAGCCCGCGTTGAACCAGTCGCCGGACTCCGGCACGTCGGTCTGGTCCCCGAACACCTGCGGCGAGGCCACGGGCAGGTCGGCGTACCAGTCGTAGAACGACAGCATGGTGCCGCCGAGCAGCTCGTAGAACCGCGAGCCCGCGCCGTAGCTGATCATCGACATCGCGGGGATCACGGACAGGCCGGCCAGCCGGTCCGGCCCGTACCGCTTGATCGTGTAGACGTGCGCGGCGGCGGCGATCTCGGTGGCCTCCGCCCACGACGAGCGGACCAGGCCGCCCTTGCCGCGCGCCCGCTTGTAGGCGCTCGAGGTGACGGGGTTCTCGACGACGTCCCGCCACGCCAGCACCGGGTCACCCAGCCGGGCCTTGGCCGCCCGGTAGGCGTCGAGCAGAACGCCCCGCACGTAGGGGTAGCGGATCCGCGTGGGGGAGTACGTGTACCAGGAGAACGCCGCGCCGCGGGGGCAGCCGCGCGGCTCGTACTCGGGCATGTCCGGCCCCGTCGAGGGGTAGTCCACCGCCTGGGTCTCCCACGTGATGACGCCGTCCTTGACGTACACGTTCCACGAGCAGGAGCCGGTGCAGTTGACGCCGTGGGTGGAGCGCACGATCTTGTCGTGGCTCCACCGGTCCCGGTAGAAGGTGTCGGCGTCGCGGCCGCCGGTGAGGAAGATCTGCCGGGTGTCCGGCGACGCCTCGCCGCGGCGCAGGAACGAACCGAACCGGAAGATCGGGGCGGCCGGGTCGGCCGTGTGCTCGGTGGTCATGGCGGTCCTTCCGAGGGTGTCAGCCGCGGTGCGGCGCGTTCGGGCGGGCGTAGAACACCCACACGAGGACGGTGCAGAAGGCGAAGTAGACGGTGGCGCCGATGAAGAACGCGTGCGCGGACACCGCGGTGAGCGCGGCGCCCACGAAGAACGGCCCGAAGGCCGCGATGCCGGCGGTCCAGCCGATGACGCCGCCGGCCTGGCGTGGCGGCAGGATCATCGGCATCTGCTTGAACGTCCCCGCGTTGCCCAGGCCCGAGAAGAAGAACAGCACGAGCATCGCGGTGAGGAACGGCCAGAACGCGCGCGGCGACGAGGGCGTGAGGAACGCCGACGCCACCGCGGCGGAGGCGACCATGCCGACCCCGCCGATGAACGTGAAGACGGCCCCGCCGAACCGGTCGCACAGCGGTCCGGCCAGCGCCCGGACCAGCGAGCCGATGAGCGGTGCGAGGAACGCGTACGCGGCCCCGAGCGGCAGGTCGGAGACCTTGTACGCCCCGGAGGTCGCGAAGACCGAGTCCTTGCCGAACGTGTTGTTGACGATGAGCGCGAGCTGGGCGGCGAACCCGGAGAAGGCGCCGAACGTCATGATGTAGACGAGCGTGAGGATCCACGTGTTGCGGTTGGAGAAGATGTCGATCTGCTGGCGGAAGTTCGCCTTGATCGGCACGTCCTTGAGCAGCCAGAACGCGAGGATCGCGGCGGCGATGGTCCACGGGACCAGCACGATCGCCGCGTTGTAGACGTAGATGACGTGGCCGCTGCTCGTCGTCTGCGCTGCCACGGCACCCAGCCCGAGCAGGCCGAAGCCCATCACCCATGGTCCGAGGAACTGGATGAGCGAGACGCCGAAGTTCCCGATGCCCGCCTGCAGGCCGAGCGCGGTGCCTGCGAGGCGTTTGGGGAAGAAGTAGCCCGTGGACGGCATGTAGCCGGAGAAGCAGCCGCCGCCGATGCCGGTGAGGGCCGCGAGCACCATGAGCCACCAGTAGGGGGTGGCCGGGTTCCGCACCGCCGCGAACCAGCCGAGCATAGGCAGCGCGAACAGCAGCGACGTGATGCCGACGAGCCTGCGGGTGCCGACGACCGGCGGCAGGAACATGTAGCCGAGCCGGATGAGGCCGCCGGAGACGCCGGGCACGGCGACGAGCCAGTACAGCTGGTCCTTGGTGAGGGTGAACCCGACCTGGTCGAGCTTCGGGGCCACCGCGCTGACCAGGTACCAGACGCAGAACGCGATGATCATCGAGAAGGTGCTGACCGCCAGCGTACGCCAGGCGAGCCGCTTGTCCCACCGCTCCGGGTCCTCCGGATTCCAGTCGGTGAGCACCCGGCCGGTGGTAGCGAGCTGGGACACGTGATCCTCCTTGACGGCGTACGCAGCGTCCGCAATTTACTACGGATCAGGCCGTGAAAATGCGCCATCTTGCGGTCGGCGCGCCAAGCGCGCCAGGCCCGCCACGGCCACCGCAGCCCACGCTGCCGCCGCCACCCAGACCTCGACGCTACCGACGGTGGACACGATCGGCAGGTGGAGCGTCGAGCCCAGCGTGCGCGAGGCGACCGCGTACATCCCGAGCGGGAAGACGACGCTCCACAGTGCGGGCTCGTACCGCAGCGGGATGCGGTGTGTCACGTGCCGGCGCCAGCCGATGCCGAGCAGCACGGGGATCAGCCAGCTCGCGAAGGCCCAGAACAGCACGGAGATGCCGGCGATGAGCCCGCCGGTCGGGAGCAACGCCGGCGCGGCGGCCATCCGGGTGATGCGGACGCCGGAGACGACCGTGATGGCGGCGGCACCCATCGACACCCAGTAGGGCGGCGTCAGGTGCTCCGCCGCGACGTCGTAGAGCACCAGCCGCGCCGTGACCAGGCCGCCGACGACGACGTACAGGAACGTCCCGATGGCCCAGCAGCTGACTGCGAGCAGCGCGAGCTCGCGCCGCCCGCCGAGCAGGTCGGGCTCGAGCGACGCTGCCAGGACGGCGACCGACTGGGTGGCGACGACCCAGATGAACCACGTGCCCTCGGCGGCCGCCACCACGGGCCGGTGCACCGAGGCGAGCACGGCCCATGGGATGGCGTAGCCCAGCACGAGCCACAGCAGGGCACCCGCGGCCAGCAGCACCGTCGCGGTCCGCACGTGCCCGTCCATCGCCAGGCGCGTGCCCAGCACGTTGGTCGCGGCGACGAGGGTGAACATCCCGAAGCCCCGGCCCGGGTGCCGCAGGTCCCGCGCGAGGTCGGGGCGGTAGGCGATCGCGCGCCAGACGAGCAGGGCGAGCAGGATCGCGTACGCGCCGGCGGCGATCCACAGCAGGACGGTCGACAGCACGGGCGCGGCGAACCCGGCGAGCGCGATCGACACGATCCCGGTGGCCATGACCAGGGCGAAATAGCCCGGGTAGAGCGTGCGCACCCTGTCGCGCACTGCGGCGGGGGACATCGCGGAGGCTCGGCGCCGGGGGCTCACGGCGCACATGGTGTCCCATCGGCGCGGCCGTCGCCCCCGGGGCGCGCCCGGTGTGCCGCGGGGCGGCCGCCGCGCTGTACGCTGCGAGCGCGAATTACTACGGCCTGAACCGTGAAAATCACGTGGCCGTGGGGCGTGAGGAGGCCGGTTGTGTACGTGATCGCGGAGCCGTGCATCGACGTCATGGATCGCGCGTGCGTCGACGAGTGTCCGGTGGACTGCATCTACGAGGGTGGGCGATCGTTGTACATCCACCCGTACGAGTGCGTCGACTGCGGGGCCTGCGAGGCGGTCTGCCCGGTGCTCGCCATCTACTACGAGGACGACCTACCGGAGGACTTCAAGGTCTACCAGGAGGACAACACGCGCTTCTTCACCGAACCGCTGCCCGGCCGTGACGAGCCGCTCGGCTCGCCCGGCGGCGCGCACAAGCTCGGTGCCATCGGCGTCGACACCCCGCTGGTCGCCGGCTTCCCGGTCCGGCGGCGGTGACGCACGACGAACCGTCGGGTGCCCGCCGCGGGGCTCGCACTGCGCGGCGGGCGTTCGCGCGAGAGGAGCTCCGGCGCACCCGCGCCGACGCCGGCCGCCCGCGCGACCCGATGGCCGGGGTGCTCCGCTCCGCCGCGGTCGCCGTCGCGGTCGTGCTGGCCCTGGCCGCGTGCGCGTCGACCCCCGCCGCGCGGCCCACGGCCTCGTCGGGCACGCTCGATCCCGTGACCACCACCCCCGCGCTGACCGGCAGGCTGACGGTGTTCGCCGCGGCGTCGCTGCAGGGGACGTTCACGCAGCTCGGCGACCAGATGATGGCGGCGCACCCGGGCCTGACGGTGACGTTCAGCTTCGGCTCGTCGGGCACGCTCACCCAGCAGCTGCTGGCCGGCGCCCCCGCGGACGTCTACGCCTCCGCGAGCACCACGACCATGGCCGACGCCGCCTCCGTCGTCGGCACCCCGACGGTGTTCACGCACAACTCGCTGGTCATCGTCGTGCCGAAGGGCAACCCGGCGGGCGTGACGGGCCTGGCCGACTTCGCCAGGCCCGCGCTGAAGATCGCGCTGTGCGACCCGTCGGCACCGTGCGGCGCGGCCGCGAAGCAGGTGTTTGCGAAGGCAGGCATCACGCCGGCCCTGGACACGCTGGGCCAGGACGTCAAGGCCACGCTGGCGCTGGTCACCGCGGGCGAGGTCGACGCGGCGCTGGTCTACAAGACCGACGCGATCGCCGCGGGCCCCGCGGTGCAGGCGATTGCCGTCCCGCAGGCGGACGCCGTCGTCAACGACTACCCGATCGCCCTGGTCAAGGGCACGACGAACCCGGCCGCCGCCCAGGCGTTCGTCGACGAGGTGCTCTCGCCCGCCGGCCGGCACGTGCTGGCCGCCGCCGGGTTCGATCCGGCAGGCTGAGCCGCGGAGGTGCGATGACCCGGCCCGGCCTCGGCGCACGCGCGACGGACGAGCACGCTCAGGGCGCTGGGGAGCGCGTCGCCTCCGGAACCGTGCCGGCAGGTCACGACGGAGTCGAACGGCCCGATCGGCGAGGCGCCCTCGGCCGCCGCGCCGGCACGGGCGGCTCGACCCGGCGGCGCGGCGGTGCTCGTCGGCGTGGCGGCGCACCGCTCGTCCTGCTGGTCCCCGCCCTGCTGGGTCTGGCGTTCCTCGTCGCGCCGTTCGTCGCGCTCCTGGTCCGGGCGCCGTGGGGCAGCCTCGGCGCGCTCGTCACCTCGCCGACCGTCCGCCAGGCGCTGTGGTTGTCCCTGCGCACCGCCACTGCGGCGACGGTCGTCTGCCTGCTGCTCGGCGTACCGCTGGCGTGGCTGCTGGCCCGCACGACCTTCCGGGGGCAGGGGCTCGTTCGCGCCGTCATCACCATGCCCCTGGTCATGCCGCCGGTCGTCGGCGGCGTCGCGCTGCTGAGCCTGCTCGGCCGGCGCGGCCTGCTCGGCGCGCACCTCGACGCGTGGTTCGGCCTGACGATCCCGTTCACCACGGGTGCCGTCGTCATCGCCGAGGCGTTCGTCGCCCTGCCGTTCGTCGTGCTCTCGGTCGACGGCTCGCTGCGCGGCGCCGACCAGCGCTACGAGCAGGCGGCCGCGGTGCTCGGCGCCTCGGGTTGGTACACGTTCCGGCGGGTGACGCTGCCGCTCGTCGGGCCCTCGGTGGCCGCCGGGGCGGTGCTGTGCTTCGCCCGCGCCCTGGGGGAGTTCGGCGCGACCATCACGTTCGCCGGCAACTTCCCGGGCACCACGCAGACCATGCCGCTGGCGATCTACCTGGCGATGGAGCGCGACCCGGACGTCGCGCTCGCCCTGTCGCTGGTGCTCATGGCGGTGGCGCTCGCGGTGCTCGTCGGGCTGCGCTCCCGCTGGCTGTCCGCCCTGGTCGGGGCGGGCGAATGAGGCTCGACGCGCACGTCGTCGTGCGCCGCCCGGCCTTCACGCTCGACCTGCCGCTGGCCGTCGAGCCGGGGGAGGTGGTCGCGCTCGTCGGCCCCAACGGCGCGGGCAAGACGACGTTCCTGCACGCCGTCGCCGGGCTCGTCGACCTCGACGACGGTCACGTGACGCTCGGGGGGAGGACCTTGGACGACGTGGCCGCCGGCGTGCACGTCCCCGCCGAGGAGCGGCGGTGCGGGCTCGTCTTCCAGCAGCACCTGCTGTTCCCGCACCTCTCGGCGGCCGAGAACGTCGCCTTCGGGCTGCGCGCCCGACGGGTGGCGCACGACGAGGCCCGGCGGGTGTCGCTGGAGTGGCTGGCGCGCTTCGGCGTGGCCGCGCACGCCGACCACCCGGCGGCCAAGCTGTCCGGCGGCCAGGCCCAGCGGGTCGCTCTGGCCCGCACGCTCGCCGTGGAGCCGGACGTGCTGCTGCTCGACGAGCCGTTCGCCGCGCTCGACGAGGACACGAAGCCCCTCGTTCACGCCCTGCTGCGTGACCATGTGGCGCGAACCCGCCGGCCGGTGGTGCTGGTCACCCACGACCCCGCGGACGCACGGGCCCTGGCCGACCGGATCGTGCCCGTCGCGTCCGGTCGGCGGTCCGTCCCACCGGTCAGCGGCTCGGCAGCGACGAGCTGACCGGTGGCGGTGGGCCGAGGCTCAGCGTCCGGAGTCCCTGCCCGGGCTGTCCTCCGGGACCTCCCGGCTCTCCGGGAGCGGGTTGCCCTCGGCGTCGGTCCCGGAGTGGGGCCCCGGGCTGTCCATCGGGACGCCGCGGTCCTCCGGGAGGGGGACGCCGCCGAGGGTGCCCGACTCGGGCCCGGGGCTGTCGAAGGGCACCTCCTCCAGCAGCTCCTCGTCCGGCGTGCCCAGCGGCCCCGTGCCCGAGTACGGGCCGGGGCTGTCCTCCGGCACCGAGCCGGACCAGTCCTGACGCTGCTCGGCAGCCTGCTCGGCGGCGGTGCGACGCCGTAGCTCCTCGTCCTGCGGGGTCATCGGCTCGTCGTTGGTGCTCACGGAGCGCCTCCCTGTCATCGGTCGTGCCCGGAACCCTCGGTGTCCTTCGATTGGACTCGCCATACGGGCTGCCCGCAACTGCGGCGGGCGACCCGCCGCGACCGTGCCTCGCGATCGCTCGAGCCCGAGCCCCACGCGCGTCCCCGTTGCGTCTCGGCGAAATGGTGGTTACCTTCAGATGAAGGTAACCACCGAACGAAGGAGACCGTCATGAACGGGGTGCGCAAGTGGTGGGCGCTGGTCGGGGTGAGCCTCGCCGTGGTGGCCGTCGGGCTGGACAGCACGGTGCTCAACGTGGCGTTGCCGACGCTGGCCGCGGCGCTGCGGGCCTCGGAGCAGGACCTGCAGTGGTTCTCCTCGGGCTACTTCCTGGTGCTCGCCGCGGCGATGCTGCCCGCGGGGCTGCTCGGTGACCGGTACGGGCGCAAGAAGGTGCTGCAGATGGGGCTCGTCCTGTTCGGGATCGGATCGGCCGTCTCCGCCTACTCGACGTCGCCCGCCGAGTTCATGGCCGCCCGCGTGCTGCTCGGCCTGGGCGGGGCGGGGATCGTCGTCATGGCGATCTCCTCGCTGACCGTCCTGTTCAGCGCCGAGGAGCGGCCGCGGGCGGTGGGCATCTGGGCCGCGGCCAACTTCGTCTCCATGCCGCTGGGGCCGATCCTGGGCGGCTGGATGCTGACCCGGTACTGGTGGGGCGCGGTGTTCCTCATGAACGTGCCGGTGGTCGTGGTCGGGCTCGTCGCGACCGCGCTGCTGGTGCCCGAGTCCCGCGCCGCCACACGTCCCGACGTCGACCCGGTCGGCGTGCTCACCTCGGCCGCCGGGCTGGTGGCCGTCACGTACGGCCTGATCAGGGCCGGTCAGGACGGGTGGGGCTCGCTCGCGGCCCTCGGGTGGATCGTGGTCGGCGTCGCGGTGCTGGCCCTGTTCCTCGCCTGGGAGCGGCGGCTGACGCTGCGCCCGGGCGGGCAGCCGGTGCTCGACCTGACGCTGTTCCGGTCGGCCTCGTTCACCTGGGGCGCGATCCTCGCCGCGGTGGCGGTCCTCGCGATGATCGGCGTCCTGTTCACCATGCCGCAGTACTTCCAGGCGGTGCACGGCACGGACGCCATGGGCTCCGGCCTGCGGCTGCTGCCGCTCATCGCCGGCCTGATGCTCGGCGCCCTGCCGGCCGATCGGCTGGCACGGCGGGTCGGGGCGAAGCTCGCCGCGGCGGCGGGGTTCGCCGTGCTGGCGATCGGGCTGGCCCTGGGGTCCCGGACGACGGTCGGCGCCACGAACCTGGAGGTGGCCGTCTGGATGGCGGTGGTCGGCGCCGGCATGGGCCTGGCCATGGCCACCGCGTCCTCGGCGGCCCTCGTCGAGCTGTCCGAGGAGCGCAGCGGGGTCGGCTCGGCGGTGGTGCAGGCGGTCAACAAGGTCGGGGGACCGTTCGGCACCGCGATCCTCGGCAGCGTCCTGACCGCCGGCTACCTCGGCCGCCTGCACCTGGGGGCGCTGCCGGCACCGGCCGCGGCCGCGGTCCGCCGGAGCGTCTTCGGCGGCGTCGCCGTCGCGCAGCAGACCGGCTCCCGCGCGCTCCTCGCGTCCGTCCGCGCGGCCTTCGTGCACGGCATGGACGCGGCGCTCGTGGTCTCGGCGGCGATCGCCGTCGCGGGTATGGTCCTTACCCTGGTGTTCCTGCCGCGCACGGGTGCCGCGGCGCCGGTTGCCGCCGTGCGCGACGAGGAAGGCGACGTTGTCAGAAGCGAGTGATCCGCAGACCACCGGGCTGCGCGAGCGCAAGAAGGCGCGCACGCGGCAGCTGATCCAGGAGCACGGCCTGCGCCTCTTCCGGGAGCAGGGCTACGAGGCCACCACGGTGCAGCAGATCATCGATGCCGCCGAGGTCTCCGAGAGCACCTTCTTCCGGTACTTCCCCACCAAGGCGGAGGTCGTCCTCGTCGACGACTTCGACCCCATCCTCGTCAGCTCGTTCCTCGCACAGCCCCCCGGGCTCACCGCGATCCAGGCGCTGCGCGCGAGCTTCCGCGACACGTTCGGCGCTCTCTCGGACGACGAGACCGCCGCGATGAAGGAACGCAACGAGCTCGTCGTGACCGTGCCCGAGCTGCGGGCCGCGATGCTGGACCAGCTCTCCTCGACGATGCAGGTCCTCGGCGAGGCAGTCGCGCAGCGGACCGGACGCCCGCCGAACGATCCGGCCGTGCGCACCCTGGTGGGAGCCGTGGTGGGGGTGGCGGTGGCCGTCGAGCTCGTGCTCTTCGACGACCCGACCGCGGACCTGGTCGCGCTCCTCGACGAGGCGATGGGTCAGCTGGAGGCGGGCCTCCGGCTCTGAGCGCCGGCCCGGGCGTTCCCGCCGGGGTCAGCGACCCTGCAGCGTGGCGCGGACGGCGGAGACGACCGCCTGCGCGATCGTCGCGTGACCGCGGGCGTTTGGGTGGTCGCCGTCGGGCGCCAGGAAGCGGGTCTCGTCGTTCGTGTAGCCGGGACCCTTGAAGGCGGCCCGGACGTCGATGTAGATCGCGCCCGTGTCGGCGGCGACCTGGCGGATCGCCGCGTTCACCTGGCCGGTCACGGCCGCGGCGGCATCCACGTACGCCTGCCCCTGCGCCGCGGCGTACGTCCCGCCCAGCCACACGCTCCAGTAGTCGAGCAGCACGACGAGCGCGCCTCGGGCCGCGGTGAGCGTGCGGACCTCGGCCACGATGGCCCGCACGTTTTGCTCCACGATCGGCACGGTCGGCTCGTAGCAGCTGACCGTCGTCCCGCACGCCGCGCTGTAGGCGACGTCGTTGGCGCCGATCTCGATCTCGACGATGTCGGCGGCAGCCACGTCCGCCTGGACCTCGCGGTCCGTGGTGGCGGAGTCGAGGACGTCGGCGCTCGTCGCGCCGTTGACCGCGTCGTCGGCCGTCGGCACCTCGCCGCTCCCGGGGGCGGCGAGCAGCGCGGCGCTGAGCTGCGGGAACGGTGTGCACCCGCAGGCGGCGCCCGCCGGGACGGAGTCGCCGAGGGCCACGACCGACCACGGGCCGGTGTGGGCGGCGCTCGGTGACGCCGTGGGTGTCGGGCTCGGGATCACGCTGCTGGTGGGAGCCGCGCTCGCGCTCGCGGTGGTGCCCGACGTGGCGATCGACGTTCCCGCGGCGTCGGACGCGAAGCTGGGCGCGCAGCCGGCCAGCGCGAGACCGGCCGCAGAGATGGCGATGACGACCCGCGATCGCCTCACCCGCCGAACCATGCGGGGATGGTAGGTCGCCCCGCTGGGAGCCTCGTGACCGAAGGAGGCGCGCGCAACCAGTGGGATTGCCAACACCTGGGAGTCTGCGCCCCAGCGAGACGACTAGGGCTGAACCCCAGGCTCACGATCATCTTGGTGCGGCTTCAATCGCTTGAGCATCCCTGAGAGGCTCCCGCCCACCGCGTCGGCGGCTCCCGCGACCGCACCACCGAATTCCTTGACCGCGGTCAGCGCCCTCGGCTCGTCGGGAATCCCATCCCCGTCGATATCCACGCTCCTGAAGGGACGCGTCATCGCGTCGGCACTGCTGTTGAACCCGGCCGCAACCGTGCTGGCCGCGTCGCCGACCCAATGCTCAGTTGCCTCAGCGGCGTGCTCGAGGACGGCGAGAGCTCGATTCGGTTCGGCGCCTGCGTGTTCATCGACCTCAGTCACGCCGTTGGCTTGCAGGGCCAGGTGTGCGGGGAACGCGTCGGGTGCGTCACCGAACGCGATCCTGGCCGCGTCGACGACCTCGCGACCGAAGACGAACCGCGCAACGCCACCTGCTACCGCCCCGACCCCGTACTCGATCGCAGCCTGCTGCTTTCCGCTCAGGGCCGTGCGCACCGTGTCGAGCTGACCGGTCTGGATGCCCCGGACCAGTTGTTGCGCGCCGCTGGCGGGGAGCGCGTCTGCGAGGGTGTTGGCCCAGTGGGACCAGTCGGTGCGGCCGGCGGCGATCCTGTGGCCGACATCGACGACCCCGTCGGGCGAGGAGCTGGCCAAGTCTGCGGCCATCGCCGTGATCTGCTGCTGGCTGACTCGTTCGTTCGACAGGCCGTACACCAGTGCCTGAGCCTGGTCTCGATCGAGTTCCATCCCGTGGATATCGGCGATCGCCAGGGCGAAGACCGCAGTGATCTCGAACTGCAGCTGCTCGTCACCGGCCGGCAAGAGCGCTGCGACTCTTGTGGCGCCCGTCCTTGCGGCGCCCAGCGCCGCTCCCTTGGCGGCCTCCTTGGCGGCCTTCTTGACCGCGACCTTCGCCGCCTGCTTCCCGGCCTTCTTGGCAGCCTGCTGACCCGCACTCTTGGCGCCTGCGGCCGCTGCCCCGACGCCAGGGATCATGGCGATGCCGATGTCCGCTGCGATCGCGCCGGCCGTGATGACCGCCCCTGCGGTGGTGATCGAGGTTGCGTAGTGCCTCTCTAGCATCTGGATCACCTCGGCCGGTGTCGCGTCCGGGTGCCGACGCCGGAGCCTCATGACGTACTTGCGTGCGATCGAGTGGCGAGCGCTGACCGCCTTCGCAATGTCGCGCGCGGCGTCACCGTCGGAGAGTTCCGCTTCCAGCGTGACGACTTCGGCGTCGGTCATGCGTGCCCCCTGTGGCTGTGGGTTTGGTCGGACGATCGGCAGTGCACCGCTTCGTCTTGATCGCCTGGTCCCATCTCAGTCGTCGCCGCGAGTGCCCTCGAGGGCGGCGGCGACGGCCTCGAACTCGGCGAGGGCGGCGGAGAGGTCCTCGACGATCTCGCGGGCGATGACCTCAGGCGCCGGCAGGTTGTCGAGGTCCTCCAGGGACTCGTCGCGCAGCCAGGTGATGTCGAGGTTCGCCTTGTCGCGGGCGACGAGCTCGTCGTACGTGAAGGCGTGGAACCGTTCGGTCTCCGCCCGCTCGGAGCGCGGGCGTCCGGGTGCGGAGCAGGCGACGAAGTCGTCCAGCGCCGCCCTGGTCAACGGGTTCTGCTTGAGCGTGAAGTGCTGGTTGGTCCGCAGGTCGTACACCCACAGCCGCGAGGTCCAGGGGTGCTCGGCGGCGGGCTTCTTGTCGAAGAACAGCACATTCGCCTTGACGCCCTGGGCGTAGAAGATGCCGGTCGGCAGCCGCAGCATGGTGTGCAGGTCGAAGTCGCGCAGCAGGCGGCGGCGCAAGGTCTCGCCGGCGCCGCCCTCGAACAGCACGTTGTCGGGCAGCACCACGGCGGCGCGGCCGTTGATGTCGAGGATCGTCATGATGTGCTGCAGGAAGTTCAGCTGCTTGTTGCTGGTGGTGACGACGAAGTCCTGCCGCTCGATCTCCAGGTCCTCGCGCGCCTCACGCCCGTCGGCGCCGACCATCGTCAGGGACGACTTGCGCCCGAACGGCGGGTTGGACAGCACCACCGACCAGCGCCGGCCCGGGTCGGCGATGAGGGAGTCCTTGACCTCGATCAGCGACGGTCCGTTGGCCTGCCCGATGCCGTGCAGCAGCAGGTTCATCGCGGCCAGGCGCGCGGTGCCGTCCACCAGCTCGACGCCGTGCACGAACCCGTCGCGCAGGTGCGCGCGCTGGGTGGGGTCCAGGTGCTCGGCGTCCGACGAGGCGTACTCGTGCGCCGCCAGCAGGAACCCGCCGGTGCCGGCGGCCGGGTCGGTGACCGTGTCGGCGACCGTGGGGCGCACGCAGTCGACCATCGCCCGGATCAGCGGCCGCGGCGTGAAGTACTGACCGGCCCCGGACTTCACGTCCTCCGCGCCCTTGGACAGCAGCGACTCGTAGGCGTCGCCCTTGATGTCGACGTCGGCGGCCGACCACTGCTCGGCGTCGATGAGGTCGTGGATGAGCCGCTTGAGCTTGGCCGGGTCCTGGATGCGGTTCTGCGCCTTGCGGAAGATCGTCCCCAGCGTGCCGGGCTGGTTGGCCAGGCCGACGAGGATCTTCGTGTACTCGACCTCGAGCTGGGTGCCGTCGGCGTCGAGCAGCCGCTGCCAGGACAGGTCGTCCGGGACGATCTTCTCGGGCTTGAGCTGCCGACGAGCCCGCTCGTCGGCCATCTTAAGAAACAGCAGGTAGGTCAGCTGCTCGGTGTACTCCAGCGTCCCGACCCCGTCGTCGCGCAGCACGTTGCAGTACGACCACAGCTTGTCCACCAGGCGACGAGCGTCAGCCACGTTGCGTTCCTCCCGACGTCCCGGACCACCGCGCCATCCTCCCGCAACCTCGACCGAGCCGACGGCGCACAGTCCCGGGTGAGGCTTGCGAAACTCTGGCGTACGCAAGGCGTGCGTCTCTACGATGGGTGTGCCCGTTGCGCTGAGCTTCGGGAAGTGGACCCGAGACCCGTCCGGAATGGTCGTGGCGCTCGGGTCTTGCGTTGTCGTGAAACTCTCAACGTCATTCGAGGCGCGCAACCTCAATTGACGAGCCGGAGCTTGGGCGCGCCGTCGTAGATGGCGTCCCCGGCGAGCAGCGGGGCACCGATGGCGATGGCAGTTGCCGCGATCCAGCGGTCCCCGGTGTGGACCTTGCCCCACAGTGCGTGGCCTGCGGCTCTGCAGTCCGCCGTGAGAGCGGCGTATGCGACGACGACCGCCTCGTCGACTGGCACAGTGGGCGTCCGATCGAGTTGTCCGCGGATTGACGTCTCCCTCTCCGGGCCCAATTGGGTTTGTCGCAGCCCTGACAACACCTCGGCACGGCTCTGTGTGGCGATCACGACTGGCCGGCCCCTCAGCAAGTCACGCCATTCGATCGCGCGAGGATCCGGACGCTTGTGTGCGTAGAGTGCACTCCAGACGTCCGTGTCGAGAATCACCCAGCTTCCAGCCGCCATGCGCTACGCGCCGTTCATTGCGGAAATGAAGGCGGCCCATTCGTCGTCCGTGAACTCGACGCCGCCGTCAGGGTCAGGACCGCTGATCGGCGCCTCACGCCAGGAGTCGTCTCGTACGTGTTGCGTCCACGGCACTGGGACGTCCGCCGGACTGATGGACGAGACAACGAGTGCCGAAATGCGGCCACGCGAATCTCGACGTGGCTGACCGACGGCATCGGCCCGGCGGTCCAGCAGCTCCCGCGCGACATCTGAGTTGTCTACGCCCTCGAGCGGGATTCGGTTTCCAACGTCATCGACGAGTCGGAACTTGTGAGAATCCAGGTCAACCATCTTCACGACGCCGCTGAGGGTGAGGTCGCTCTCGTCGACGGTCGTGTCGGGGGCGATCCAGACCCGCTTGTCGCGCTCGCCGGGGCGAAAGGAGATGCGCGCGCCATCCGCGGTACGTCTCAGCTCGGCCTCAGGCGCCGCATGGCCGAGGGCTTCGAGTAGCCCGACGGCACTCTGGCGCACCAGCGGTGGCGTGTCTTGGCGGGGGGCGTCGGCCGCGATTGCCTCCCACGTCTCCCACAGGAGAGCGTCGAACTCCTCCTCAAGCGGGACGTCGAACAGCGGCTGGGATGCCCGCCCGCGTTCGATGACGAGGCCGGTGCTACCCGCGCGGATCGTCGTCAGCCGGAGGGCAACCGCATCTTCGACGTCGCCCGTGCTGCGACCGACACGTTCGATCCCGGCGACCCAGCGCCCGAGACGCGTCGCCAGATCCTGCAGCTGGGTGCTGATGTTGGCGAGGTCGCGAAGGCCGATCTCGCCGGGCGGCACGTCCATGCCACGAAGCCGCAACTCAAACTGTCCGCTCATGACGCCCACCCCCTCTCCGCACTGAGTAACGCCTAGCACCTCGGCGATTGTGCCGCACTCGCCCGACATGGAGTGGGCGATGTCGCGATCACCCTCACGCGTCTGCGGTGTCGTCGACGACGAGCACGGACGTCAGGGGAATCACCGCGCGAACCCACTCGGGCAGGGCCGAGTAGTGACTCAGGACCAGGTCCACGACGTCCTCGCCGCCGAGCAGCCGCAACCCGCTGCGCTGGCGCTCGATGGCCCGGGCGTCGGGGCTGTAGGAGCCGAGCGTCACGAAGAGCGACAGCTCGCCGACGCCCTGCGTCCCCACGAGTTGCTGCACCGCCGGCGCTCCGACGGTGCCCATCTGGTGCTTGCACTGGACCTTGATGAGTGGCGGTTCGAGTCCAAGCGGATCGTGGTGAGCGATGACGTCGACCCCGCCGTCCTGCGAGTACGCGGTCACACGCGCCTGGTAGCCGAGGGCGCGCAGCAAGTCCGCCGTGAAGATCTCGAAATCACGATGCGACATGCCGCCGAGCAGCGAATCGAGGACAAAGTCGCGCGTGTGCTGCGCGATGCGGCTGGCACGCGGTTCGTCCGGCGAGTCGTCGACCTTGGTCTCGACGACGGCCTCGACCGCCCGCGTGACCTGCTCCGTCGTCGCGTACGGCTCGGCTTGAAGGGCCGCAAGGAACTCATCCCCGTGCTGACGCACGGCGAACACCGTGAGGAACGCACCGATCTCGTAGCGCGCCGCCTGCGAGAAGGTGTTTCGGGGAATGCCGACCCGCTTCCACTCGATCCGCCGCCGGTGACGGTGGATCGTCGCGTCAGCGTCGTAGTAGTACTCGCTGGCGACGAGCCCGATATTGACGGTGCTATCCGGTTTGTAGGGTGCGATGACGACGTCGCCGACCTGCATCTCGTCGCGGAACCGCGTGAGGACGCCCGCCCAGCCGGCGATGGCCTGGGGCTTCCTGTCCGGGTAGACCTTCGCCAACGTGGACTTGAACGCTTCCCAGGTCCTCGGCAGCTGCCTGAGGTCGCCGAGTTCGTCCCACCCGATGCTGACAAAGCCCTCGTTGACGAGTTGCGTCGTGAGGGTGTCGTTGTGGATTCCCCACATGGCGGTCATGCGGGCATCAACTCCTCTGCAATGTCGAGGTCGGAAGAACGGCCGGTCAACCGGCCTGAGAACGCAGCAGCCAGCAGCGCGTGGCGAAGGGAAGACGAGCGGCGCTCGGCGGCCGACGAAGCGTCACCGAGGTCGGCACTCATGTTGCGGATCGTGTCGAGGCGCGACATTAGCCCGTCCTGCGTCCAGCGCGGGGCGACCGGAACCGCGAGTCGTTCGAACTTCGATTTGTTGAGTATCGGCAGAGTTGTGCTCGACGCGTTCTCCGTGATCTGTCGCTGGAACGCCGGTGATGCAAACAGGGCGGCGAGATAGTCGGGCCTCGCGCTCGTCGAGTTGGCAACAACAGCGTTGATCTGCTGGTTCGTTGCGGACGGGCGGTCAATCCAACCGGTCTTGCCGATGCTCGCCCCGATGCACACCGTCAGGACAGCTCCGGAGGGAAGCACTCGGGCGGACTTTTGGCCAACACCGCTAAGGGTGCGCTGCCAATCTCGGATCTGCGTGCCGTGATGCACGTCGCCTGGGGTGATGAACGGCAGGTCGCCATCGAAGGCGTCGCCGAGGCGTGTCGGTGGTGTGTTGCCAGTGATCACGTTGCCAATCTCGCTGAGCCCGGATCCGCTGATGAGGTCGCGGTCATGGGCGGGTCGTGAGACGCGAATGCCCTTCTGACCTGGGACGATAGGACTTCTTGAGGGTCCATGCGTGCCTGGGGGAAGGGCATCCGGTAAGTGCG